>ENA-OWNT01000001-OWNT01000001.1-seawater-metagenome-genome-assembly--contig:-NODE-1-length-1605179-cov-10.608027_pt1 | contig 1605179 bp, 1370 predicted proteins | sample MGYA00238136_ERZ651165 | MGnify/ENA primary metagenome ERZ651165 (study PRJEB26861, sample SAMN08777766) | seawater metagenome | isolation source: coastal seawater | place: USA: Florida | collected...
ATTGAAATCACTTTCTGATTCATTGAAAGGGAAGCAAGGGCGTTTCCGTCAGAACCTACTTGGTAAAAGGGTTGACTATTCTGCACGTTCGGTAATTGTTGTTGGTCCGAACTTAAAATTGCATGAATGTGGTCTTCCGAAAAATATGGCTGCGGAGCTTTTCAAACCGTTCATCATCAGAAAACTGATTGAAAGAGGGGTTGTTAAGACCGTAAAGTCAGCGAAGAAAATTGTAGATAAGAAAGAACCAATCGTTTGGGATATTTTGGAAAATGTGTTGAAAGGACATCCTGTTCTCCTCAACCGTGCACCGACCCTTCACAGATTGGGTATTCAGGCTTTCCAGCCGAAGTTGATCGAAGGTAAAGCGATTCGTCTTCACCCATTAGTATGTACGGCCTTCAACGCCGACTTTGATGGTGACCAGATGGCGGTGCACGTACCTCTTGGTAATGCGGCAATTTTGGAAGCTCAAATGCTAATGCTTTCTTCTCACAACATTAGAAACTCAGCGAACGGAGCTCCGATTACCGTACCTTCTCAGGATATGGTACTGGGACTGTACTACATTACAAAACACCGTATTGGTACTGACGATGTGAAGGTGAATGGAGAAGGAATGACATTCTACTCTCCGGAAGAAGTAATCATCGCGAAGAACGAAGGTGCTCTTGATCTTCACGCTGGAATCAAACTTCGAATGGAGACAACGGATGAAGAAGGAAATCCTTCTTCGGAGATCATCGAAACAACTTGTGGTCGTGTCATCTTTAACCAGTTAGTTCCGGATGAAGTGGGGTATGTAGATGAGATCCTGACTAAGAAAGCGTTGAGAGATATTATCTCCAAAGTATTGGCCAAGTGTGGAACTGCCAGAACTGCGAAATTCCTGGATGAAATCAAAGATTTGGGATATCACATGGCATTCAAAGGTGGATTATCGTTCGTATTGGATGATGTAATTATTCCGCCGGAAAAGGATGAAATGGTCGCTAACGCGAACAAGGAAGTTGATGAAGTAATGATGAACTATAACATGGGTCTCATTACCAACAACGAGCGTTACAACCAAATCATTGATATCTGGACACACACCAACTCTAAGTTGACACATGTGTTGATGACACGATTGAAGAATGACAATCAAGGATTCAACTCAATCTACATGATGTTTGACTCTGGAGCACGGGGTTCGAAAGAGCAGATTCGTCAGTTGAGCGGTATGCGGGGTCTGATGGCCAAGCCAAGAAAATCTGGAGCTCAGGGAGGTGAGATTATTGAGAACCCAATTCTCTCTAACTTCCGTGAAGGTCTTTCGATTCTTGAGTACTTTATCTCAACTCACGGTGCACGTAAAGGTCTTGCCGATACCGCCCTTAAAACAGCGGATGCGGGTTACCTTACACGTAGATTGGTTGACGTTGCTCAGGATGTAATTGTTACTTCTGAAGATTGCGGTACGTTGAGAGGATTGACGATGACTGCGCTTAAGAAGAACGAAGACATCGTTGAAGCGCTTAGAGAAAGAATCCAAGGACGTACTTCTGTTCACGATGTGATCGATCCTTCAACAGACGAAGTATATGTTGAGGCAGGAGGTTACATCACTGAGGAGATTGCAGCTAAGATTGACGAAGCGGGAATTGATGAAGTAGAGATCAGATCAGCACTTACGTGTGAAATGCCAAGAGGTATTTGCTCTAAGTGTTACGGTCAAAACCTTGCCAACGGTAAGGATGTGAAGATGGGAGAGGCTGTTGGTGTAATTGCAGCACAGTCGATCGGTGAGCCGGGAACACAGCTTACACTTCGAACATTCCACGTTGGGGGTACTGCATCCAGCATCGCATCTGAATCTAAGATCGAAGCTAAAGCAACCGGACGACTCGAAATCGATGAACTAAGAACAGTTACCAGAACAGATAAAGATGGAACCAAGCGTGAAATCGTTATCGGTCGATCTGCTGAAATGCGATTGATAGATGGTAAGTCAGGAGCAGTTGTTGCTACAAACAACATTCCTTACGGATCTGAAATCTTCGCCACAAGTGGAGATATTGAGAAGGGCGACCTAATCTGTTCTTGGGATCCATATAACGCAGTTATTGTATCAGAATTCAAAGGAAAACTTGAGTTTGAGAGTATCGAGCCAGGCATTACCTACAAAGAGGAATCTGATGAGCAAACTGGTTTCCGTGAGAAAGTAATTATCGAGAACCGAGATAAGACGAAGAACCCAGCGATTAACGTAATGGACTCTAAAGGTGAGATGCTTAGAACCTACAGTATTCCAGTAGGTGCACACATCATGGTAGAGGAAAAACAAAAAGTTGGTCCGGGTGAAATTCTTGTCAAGATTCCACGTACGGGTGGTAAAGGTGGTGGTGATATCACCGGAGGTCTCCCGCGTGTAACAGAGCTTTTCGAAGCGCGTAACCCATCTAACCCGGCTATCGTTTCTGAGATTGATGGTATCGTATCATTCGGTAAAATCAAGCGAGGTAACCGAGAGATTATCGTAGAGTCTAGAGTAGGAGATAAGTCGAAGTATCTGGTACCGCTATCACGTCACATCCTTGTTCAGGAGAATGACTTTGTGAAAGCAGGTCAGCCATTATCTGATGGAGCTATTACTCCGGCTGATATTCTTTCTATTAAAGGACCAACCGCAGTTCAGGAGTACTTGGTAAATGAGATTCAGGAAGTATATCGTCTACAGGGCGTGAAGATCAATGACAAGCACTTCGAGGTCATCGTAAGACAGATGATGCGTAAAGTAACTGTTCTTGATCCGGGAGATACCCGATTCCTCGAGAACCAGATTACCAACAAGGTTGAATTCATCGAAGAGAATGATAAGATCTGGGGTATGAAGGTGGTTGAAGAAGCTGGTGATTCTGAAAACTTGAAGCCAGGGCAAATTGTTTCTGCGCGTAAGCTCAGAGACGAGAACTCTATTCTTCGAAGAAAAGATAAGCAGCCAGTTGAGGCTCGTGATGCAATGCCAGCTACTGGTAAGCCAGTACTTCAAGGTATCACAAGAGCGTCACTTCAAACAGATAGCTTTATTTCGGCAGCATCGTTCCAGGAAACGACTAAGGTTCTTAACGAGGCAGCTGTGAACGGTAAGCAAGATTTCTTGAAAGGTTTGAAAGAGAACGTAATTGTAGGACACTTGATTCCTGCAGGTACAGGACTTAAGAACTATAGAAATACGATCGTTGGTAACCAAGCTGAGTACGATGAGCTAATCGGTACAGAAGCTGAAGTTATCTCTGAAGAAGTAAACGGCTAAATTATGGCAGACGAAAAAGACATAAAACCAGGCCAGATCAACATTGAGTTGACTGAAGATGTGGCGCAAGGCGAATATTCAAACCTTGCCGTGATTACGCATTCAACAGCTGAGTTCATTGTCGATTTCGTGAGTCTTATGCCGGGAACTCCTAAGGCAAAAGTGAAGTCGAGAATTATTTTGACTCCACAGCACGCCAAAAGGCTTTTAAAAGCGCTCAACGAAAACGTGCGCAAGTTTGAAAGCCAGCATGGAGAAATTGCTGACATCGAACAAGGTGCAGCGCCATTTCCCATAAACTTTGGAGGACCTGCTGGCGAGGCTTAAGCTTCTTTGTAAATTAATTGTGTACAATCCCGTTGGAGTTATCTCTGACGGGATTTTTTATTTCAGGGCTTTCTCATTGAAGAGAATGTATCCGAAGTGGAACAGGAAGGTCACAGGTGTTCGTGGGTTGATATCGTCTCCGCTAATCTCTGGGAGGTTGAAATAGTAGTTCACTCCTGCACCAATAGGGCCCAGTGGGCTTCGATATACCAGATTGGCCGTAGCGATGGTGTAACGCCTCTCCAGGCTCTTCTTTTCTACCTGATAGTTCTCCATAATCGGATCACCTTGAAGGTCAAACAGGGGCTCTCCGTTGCTCCCGATTGCCTGGCGTTCTGCCAGATCTACAAATCGATATGGTTGAAACACATATCCTTCCAGACGGATGTCAATGTCTTCAACCAAATTGAAAATGAATTTATGCCCCAAAGCTGCGTACTGGTATGCTCTAAAGGACTCAAGAAAGAGCGTGCGGCTCTCCGGTGTCGGCTGAAACGCATGCGACTGCAGTTGACTGGCCGTGTAGTTTGAAAACAGCTTCTGATTCGAATAGACACCCTCAGCAAAGAGTCCAAGCCGCAAAAAGCCAAATGACTTGTAATACAGGTCATACTTTCCGATTAGCTGTATCCACTCATGTGTTTTGTTTGGAAGCTTGTTGCCACCTGTTGTGCCAGGTACGTACGTTTCCTCTCCCTTCGTGTACCTGAATGAGAGTGAAAGCATTGAGCCCTCGTTCGCATAGTGCTTATCGTTCAAACTGTTTCGCTCGAGTGAAGCTTCATATGAAGGGCCAAAGAAGAGTGTGTTATCCGTAATATCGTCCTGGCCAAAAGAACTTGTTTGGTAGTAGCTGTCGCGTAACGATACAATGCTGCCACCCAGCATCATTTTGGTTTTGTTGCCCAGCGGAAAGGCTGCCCTTAATCGGGCAAACTGTTCGTTTTGGATGAGGAACAGCGAGTTGTTATCTTCAAAGAAAGTGGCACGGCTGCTGAAGTAATTCCAGCGATTAGCCACCAACATGGGTTCGAAGTAAAATGGAAATCGAGTAGGCAAATCAATTCGCGCTTTACCCAGTACAGATGCGTATAATTTTCCAAAGTAGGCGTTGGCTCTTAGGCTAAGCCCGGTAGATCGTATGGTATTATACCCCAGACCTATGTAACCTGTGTTAATTGGCCTGGATGAAACGTTTCCACCAAACTCCAGAAAGAAGTGTTTTTCTTCCTTGACCTTTAAGTGCAGTTTGTATGTGGTGTCTCCTTTGATGTATTCTGCATACGGAAAAAGTCGCTCTACCTTCTCATTCTGGTAAACGTGGTAATATCCGCGCTTGAGATTCTGGAAACTAATGTTGTCGTCCTTCTTGGGCTTTAAAATGCGGCTTACATACTTGCTCTGTTTTTTATCCAGCCCTTCATACTCAAACTCCGTGAAGACCAAATCGTGCTTCTTCTCATTAAAGGCTCTGCGGGCATCGTTCACCACTTTTGAGTGAACCCTGCGGTGAACTTTTTCCTTGATTTCTTCCATCTGCCGAGAAGCAGCAGTATATCCTGAATCGATGTTCTCTTCCAGGTGGTTGAAGTTGAACGTACCGAAATTGACATTTGGTTCAATTAGCACACAACAATCGCCCAGGAGTTCGTAGTTGGTTTTGCTCACCACCATGTTTTTCAACTGAGACAGAAAGTCGTCTTCTTTGGGTGGTTCCTCATTGGACGAAACATTGCTGCCAATGATCACATCAGGAGCAAACTCATCTCGCATAACATCCGTAGGGAAGTTGTTGTACAAGCCGCCATCGAATAGCATTTTACCATCCACCTTGAGTGGTTTCAGATAGGCCGGATACGTCATGCTGGCTCTTACCGCCACGTTTAGGTTTCCTTCCTTAAACAGGACCGAACGCTTGTCTTCAATGTCAGATGCCAGGCATCTAAAAGGCACAAACAGGCTATCGAAGTCGTATCCGCTTACTGAACCTGCGGGGTCCAGAAGGTTCATCAACTCCAAATCCAGTGCAGCCGGGTTAATAAAGCTCGTGGGAATAGAGGTTTCTATGAATTGCCTCAGTGAGGAAAACTTGATTTTGATCCAGTTGGCATTGGGATCTGGCTTTCTGAAATAATAGATATACCTGTCTTCGATTTCGCCCACCGCCAGTTCTTTGAAGGCCTCACTAGTAAGAATACGCTCGATTTGATCAGGGCTATAACCTGCTGCATACATGCCACCTACAAGAGCTCCAATCGAAGTGCCGGTAATGTAATCGATGGGGATATTGTTTTCCTCAATGGCTTTGAGTACACCCACATGGGCCATTCCAGAGGCGCCTCCACCGCTAAGTACTACACCCACTTTTTGCGCGCTGGATGCAAAGTGAAGCAGAACGAGGACAGTCAATAGGGAAACCTTAAACCAGCGCATGGCTTCAAATTTAAGAAACATAGAAGGGTGAAGACTACGGGATTTACTCTAGAGCTGATTTTGTATAAAAGCCAGATGCTCAGGTGTTTTGAGCAGCCTTGAACCATACCAACTGAACAGTTCGCCATCAACCTCCAGGCAGGTAAAGGCATCAAATAGCGATCGCATCTCCTCCATGTGTTTGCCGGTGAATGGAAATGGCTCAGATGAAAAGAGAAGGACATCAGTTGATAGTGCGTTGACTTCTTCTGCTGTTATTTCAGGATAGCGGCCATTCAGGTTTTCAGCAGCATTCTCAAACCCGGCATAAGCCAGAACAGAGTCTATAAAGGTTCCTTTTCCTGCCACCATGAGCGGGTCTTTCCAAATGAAATATAAAGCACGTCTCGGTTTAAACTGTTGTAAAGCCCGAAACTGCTCTTTGATTTGTCCGATCAGTTCTATGCTTGCATTGGCCTTGCCAACAAGCTGACCAACATCACGAATCATTTCAAAAGCTTCTTCCAACGAAAGAATATCGCTACACCAGACTGGGGCTATTTTTAGCAGGTGCTCAATGTCTTCCTTTCGGTTCTCCTCTTTGTTGGCCAGAATCAAATCGGGTTTCAGTGATTCTATCAGATCCAACTTCGGAGTCTTGGTTCCGCCAACTCGTTGTTTTGTCCTAAACCAGGTTTTGGGATGAACGCAAAACTTGGTAATGCCGATGACCTCTTCATCCAGTCCGAGGTCAAAGAGTAGCTCGGTTTGAGATGGAACCAGACTGACGATTCGCACAGGTCGTGTGGGTACATCGATACGGTGACCTATTTGATCTGTAAACCTCATTCGATCGATGTAAGAAACGCACGCAGGATTTCCGAAGCATATGCAGATTTCCTTGGCATACGCTCAGGGTGCCACTGCACACCCATGTAAAAAGGGTGTGTTGTATCCTTGACCATTATGGCTTCCACCGTGCTGTCTGATGCCATAGCCAGAATTTCGAACTCGTCTGCTAAAAGGTCAATTGCCTGATGGTGATTGCTATTTACCAACCCAGAGTCTTGATGCGTAATGGATTGAAATCGCTGGTTGACTTCAAACGCCATATGGACAGCATCTGTATCCGGTAACTGATGCATATGTGTTTGTCTCATGGAAGGCAGGTCGAGGATGAGTGTTCCATCATGCGAAACATTCATCATTTGCATACCACGGCACACACCTAGTGTGGGGAGGCCGTGCGCTAGCGCATATCGGGCTGATAGTAACTCCAGAGAGTCACGCCTACTATTTGGTTTACCACACAGATTATTGGAGTCTACCACATTCATAAGCGAGGCACTTATGTCTGGCCCACCGGTTAAAATGAGTGCATCCGCAGCGCTTAAAACACTGTCAACTGCACCATCATCCAGCGTATACAACTCAATAAACCTGTACGAGGAATCCTGACTATGTACCCAACGCTGGTAATCGTGCTTGGGGTAGAAAAATGAAATAGCGATTGTTTTGGGCTGTACCTCTTCCTTGCATCCCGCTGTCAGTATGAGGGCTGAACAGGCGAGATAGAAAAGTTGTTTATCCCATCGCAGCCACCAGGTCATGTCGTGTGATTATGTGATGATTTCCCTGGCCTAAGTCAACCAAAACTGCTCCATTGTCTGAAGTAAAGTGCTTCGAAAGCGCACTTAGCGGATCAGAAGATTGTACAATAGGGTAGGGTGCTTTCATAAATGGCTTAACCTCTGCGTCTCGTGCCGAAGAATCATTTGCCAATGCTGCCAACAATGCTGTGTCGTCTATGCTGCCAACAAATGCTCCGTTTTCTTTCACAGGTAATTGAGACACATCAAATTTTCGCATCATCGCGATGGCATTGTGCACCGGCTCGCCACTGTTTACACTCAGTAGTGGAAGAGACTCGTGTTGAGCAATAAGGTCTTTGGCCGTCTTCATCTCTTCATTCAAAAAGCCTCGCTCATTCATCCATTCATCGTTGTAGATTTTGCCCACGTACCTTGAGCCATGGTCGTGAAACAACACCACGACCACGTCATCCTCAGTTAACTCATCTTTGAGTTGACGAATGGCCTGAAAAGCCGATCCGGCCGAGTATCCAAGGAACAACCCTTCCTTGAGCGCAAGTTCGCGTGTTACAAGCGCACCATCTCTATCTGTTACCTTCTCGAAATGGTCGACCAGTGAAAAGTCCACGTTCTTTGGCAAGATATCTTCTCCGATTCCTTCGGTGATGTAACTGTAAATTTCCTTTTCGTCAAACTCGCCCGTCTCGTGGTATTTCTTAAACACAGAACCATAGGTATCTACACCCCATATTTTGATGTTCGGATTTTGTTCCTTTAAGTATTTGGCTGTACCTGACACAGTACCTCCTGTACCAACACCCACCACAAAATGCGTGATCTTGCCGTCTGTTTGTTTCCAAATTTCAGGTCCGGTACTCTCGTAGTGAGCCAAACGGTTCGAGAGATTGTCATACTGGTTTACCCAATAAGAGTTCTCAATGGTTTTGTTCAAGCGCTCAGCTACCGAATAATACGAGTCTGGATGATCGGGAGACACATTGGTTGGGCACACGTGTACTTCGGCTCCAACAGCTCTTAGAATATCCATTTTCTCTTTACTCTGCTTGTCACTTAGCGTACAGTGAAGTTTATATCCCTTTACAATGGCAGCCAAAGCCAACCCCATTCCGGTATTTCCGCTTGTACACTCAATGATGGTGCCGCCTGGTTTAAGATCGCCTCGCTTTTCGGCATCTTCGATCATCTTCAGAGCCATTCGGTCTTTGACGCTGTGTCCAGGGTTAAAGTACTCGACCTTAGCCAGAATGGTAGCGGGAATATCCTCAGCAATTTTATTTAAACGAACCATCGGAGTGTTTCCAATGGTCTCGAGAATGTTGTTTTTTATATCCATAACTGCCCTTTAGAATGGGACGGCAAATGTAGCATTACCAGACACCATCCGGAACAAATACTACTGGAAATCCAACATGCGTTTGATACGCTATTCTACAATCAGTTTCACCGTTTTGCGCTCGCTTCCTGTATCTATGGATAAGAAGTAAACCCCGGCACCGTACTCTGCAAGCGAGAGCTGATGAACGCTTTCATTTCTGAAAGAGACAGATCGATTATTGAACAACACCTGACCTAACTGATTTGTCAATGCAATGGTAGCATCCAGATCATACGAGCATGAAATGCCAACTATGTTACGAGTAGGATTAGGATAAACAGACCACAATGCTGCACCCTGAATTCCATCTATCGAAGTAGCAAAACTTACGACAATCTCATCGCTCGCTGAGCAGCCGTTGCTGTCAGTTACAGTTACAGAGTACGTGCCGTTCTGGTCAACCAATAGCGTCTGTAGTGTCGATGAGTCGCTCCATACATAGCTGCTTCCGGCATTTTGAGCAGATAGCAGAAGGTTTGCACTTGCCCAAACATTCGTGTCATTTCCAAGGTTTACAACCGGATTTGGATTGACCGTTATATCATACGAGCAGGTGCTTATGTTTCCACTTGAATCTACAGCGCTGAAAGACATTGAATAGGTTGCAGGGCTCAGCACAGAATCGCCTAAGAATCCTTGGTTGAGCATCCATATGGCTCCACAATTATCAGATACACCAGGACCGACTGACGTAAATAAACCTTCACAAATAACCGTGTCGCCAGAGCAAGAGAGAGTAGGCGAGATGGTGTCTAATACAGTAATATCCGCTTGATCGGTAGATGTATTTCCGCTCGGATCAGTCACTGACAGCGTAACATTATGCACGCCTACAGAAGAACAGTCAAAGGCAGTATCAGACAAGGTCATCAACTGCACACTGCAATTGTCTGCTGACCCGTTGTCCACCATACTCGCGCTGACCACCACATTGCCAGTAGCATCGAGATAGGCCGTCACGTTTTGGGCAATGGCGGTGGGCGATATAGTATCGAGAACAAGAATATCAACCGTGGTAGTGATCGTGTTTCCGTTCACGTCTGTGGCAGTGAATACAACAGGGTTGATACCTGTATCTGAACAGCTAAATAATGAGTCATTAAGACTTAAACTCGCTATCCCACAATTATCTGTTGTCCCATTATCCACATCTACAGCAGAAGTTGAAGCTGAACCACTTCCATCTAAATAAAGTGTCAGGGGAGTGACGGATAAAACAGGAGAAAGGGTATCAATTACCGTTACGCTGGCAAAGTCAAATGCCTGGTTACCCGAAATGTCTGTTACAACCACACCAACCTGATTCAGTCCTACATCACTACAGTCGAACGTAGAGTCAATAAGGCTAAAAACAAATGGACTACAGTTGTCAAATGACGCGCTGTCTACCTGGCTTGTGCTTATGGTAGCCGATCCGGAATTGTCAAGCGCCACGGTTAGAACATGTGTATGTATAACCGGAAAGATCGTATCAACTATAGTAACTGAAATGGCAGCTGTAGACACATTCCCGCTGATATCCGTTCCAGTCATAATCACCGTGTTTGGACCAATATTTATACAGCTGAATGACGTATCGCTTAGTGTTAAACTGGCCAGAGCACAGTTATCAAATGAGCCGTTATTTACTTGTGATACGGTCAGGTTTGCGTCACCATTCGCGTCTAGATATAATGTGGCACTTTGCGTATTCAACACAGGCGCTGTAGCGTCTGCTATGGTTACTATGCATGTGCTACTCGATGTATTACCAGAGCCGTCAACCGCGGTTAACGTGACAGTATTTGAACCAGTGTCCGCACAGCTAAAGACCGAGTCGCTGAGAGATAAACTCACAATAGAGCAGTTATCAGATGAACCGTTGTTTACATCTGCAGATGTGATGGTCGCATTTCCGCTTGCATCCAGATTCACTGTAATGTTCTGTGCAGTAACGCTGGGCGAAGTAGTATCTACTACTGTGATAGTTACTACATCTGAATCCGAGTTTCCACTTCCATCTATCGCTGTAAGTGTAATCGAATTTGCTCCAATATCATTACAGTTAAATACAGAGTCGTTCAAACTCAAACTGGTAATGGCGCAGTTATCACTTGATCCGTTATCGATCATAGCAGCACTTGTACTTACTGTACCTGTAGCTCCGAGGTAGAGTGTGAGATTTTGCCCGGCAGCCGTTGGATCGGAAACGTCTTGCACCGTAACTGTAGCAGTTTCCGAAGAGCTGTTTCCGTTCACATCAACCACGGTAAGTGTGACCGTATTCGATCCAATATCGGAGCAATTAAACACGGAGTCGTTCAGACTTATACTGGCAATGCCGCAGTTATCAGATGAACCATTGTTTATGGCACTGGAAGAGGTACTCACCGTACCCGTTGCTCCCAGGTTTAACGTAATGTTTTGTGCACTGACTGAAGGAGAGCTGTTGTCGACAATAGTGACAGTAGCCGAACTGCTTGAAACATTGCCACTGGCATCTACAGCTGTTAGGGTCACGGTGTTCATTCCTATATCCGTACAGTCAAATACAGAGTCGTTCAAGCTAAGGCTTGCAATAGAGCAGTTATCTGAAGTCCCGTTATCCACACTGGACGAAGTAATGCTTGCCTGACCAGATGCATTGAGCGCCACTGATATGTTTTGAGTGGCAATGGTTGGAGCTGTGTTGTCCACAATCGTTACGGTAGCCGTTTCTGTAGAAGTGTTACCACTTGCATCTGTTACAGTGAGCGTGATGGCATTTACTCCGATGTCGTTGCAGTTAAATGTTGAGTCACTCAAGCTCATACTGGCTATACCACAGTTATCTGATGAGCCGTTGTTAATGGCTGCTGAGCTGGTTGTAGCATTTCCACTGCCGTTTAGGTTGAGCGTAATGTTTTGTGTAGAAGCTGAAGGCGATGTACTATCAATGACAGTAATCATAGCTGTGGTCGAGTTGCTGTTTCCGTTGTTATCTACCACGGTGAGCGTAACCGTATTTGTTCCAACATCTGAACAATCAAAAACAGAATCGTTCAAACTCATGCTTGCAATGCCGCAGTTGTCATTGGACCCATTATCAATGGCCGAGCTGCTTGTGCTTGCATTGCCACTGGCATTAAGATGTAGTGAGATTGCCTGAGTGAACACAGTTGGAGCTGTTGTGTCTGCGGCTGATAGCGTGGCATATGCCGTATCTGCGCAGCTTGTTGTGTCACTAACAATGACCGAATATGTACCACTTGCCAGAGAAGAAATAGAAGAACCCGTGCCGCCATTCGACCACGAATAAGTGATGGTTCCTGTACTGCTTGATACACTAGCGCTTAATTGACCAGTTGTATCACCAGGACAGGTAATGGCTGAGGTAATATTTACAGAAACGGATAGCGAACAAGCCGTAGATGGCTCTGTAAGAGTCACACAGGCAGAATCTGTACACCCGCTGGCATCGGTAACTGTTACGCAATAACTTCCTGCTACAAGCCCGGTAAGTGAGCTGTTTGTGTCGGCAGTAGTCCAAACGTAGGAGTAAGGAGCTGTACCTCCGGAAGCCGAGGCAGAAGCTGTTCCATCTGACCCACCAACGGTGGTGACATTGGTTCCAGTAGCTGAAGCTGATACTGCACTAGGTTGCGTAATACTCACGCTGGAAGTGCTGGTACAACCCGCTGAGTCCGTGGCCGTAACCGTATAGGTTCCGGCAGCTAAACCTGCAATCGAAGCAGAAGTAGCTCCATTTGACCAAGCATAGGTCACAGCGCCAAGTCCATTGCTGGCAGATGCTGAGGCTTGTCCATCTGAGAGTCCGTTGCAAGAGACATTTGAGATAGTTGAAGCCGAAACCGAAAGTGAACAGCTCACTGCAGGTTCGGTAATGGTCACACACGCTGTGTCGGTGCATGCATTGGCATCGGTTACCGTCACACAGTAGTTTCCAGCTGCTAAACCGGTGATGGTAGCCGTTGTTCCACCGTTGTTCCACGCAAATGTATAGGCAGTTGTGCCACCCGAGGCAGAAGCTGTTGCTGTACCGTCAGACCCTCCATTGGTAGTCACATTGGTTCCACTGGCCGAGGCACTTAATACAGACGGTTGTGTGATTGTGACAGATGCGGTATCCGTACAGGAAGCCGTATCGGTAATCGTCACCGTGTATGTTCCGACAGCCAATCCGGAAATGCTGCTGATAAAAGTTCCGTTTGACCAGGAATAAGTGACAAAACCCTGTGCTCCTGAAAACGAAGCCGAGGCCTGGCCATCAGATAATCCGTTACACGATACGTTCGAAGTAACAGATGCACTGGCCGAAAGAGAACACGCTACTGGGTCGGTGATTGTGACACAGGTTGAATCTGTACACGCATTGGCATCGGTCACCGTAACGCAGTAAGTTCCTGCTGTAAGCCCAGTTTCAGAAGCTCCCGAAGCCCCTGTGTTCCAGGTATAAGCGTATGCTGTAGTGCCTCCAGAAGCACTTGCTAATGTGGTTCCGTCTGCAGCACCACTGGACGAAGGGTTGGTTCCGGAAGCCGAAACGCTCAAGGTTGTTGGTTGTGTAATGGTAGCGGAAGCCGTAGCCGTTGAGCCAGAATTATCTGTGACCGTTACGGTGTAAGTTCCCGCAGCCAACGAAGAAGCTGTGGCACCGGTAGCACCATTGGACCATAAGTACGTATACGGACTGGTTCCTCCCGTTGGCGTTGCCTCCAACTCTCCGTCAGAAAGACCATTGCAGCTCACATTGCTGTTGGTGTCGATGGTTACCGAAAGAGGAGTAGTCACATTGGTATCGACAAACATGATGGCAAAATCTTCTACCTGGCCATATGTGGGCGTGTGGCAAGATCCGTTTGTGTTTAGTGTGGATGTATTTCCGTGCCAGTCTGAAACGACCCTAAACCGAAGCTTTTCATTTAATACAGGACTGCTAGGTGTGGTAAATGTACCAGAGTGAAACGTGTCTGTGTCATTTGTGAAAATGAGTTCACCGCTATCCAGAAAGTCACCATCGTTGTTGTAATCGATGTAGGCACGTACGTCTTCATCATTAAAATACCCAGTGGTAATCGAAACGGTGTAGCTGGTATTCGTATCGAGGTATTCAAGTTGCGAACACGTTCGATCGACATAACCGCTATCGTCAACCGCATCATCTGATGTTACATCCAGGCTATCGAGTTTTACGTTGATAATACCGATTCCGAAGTTGTTGCTCAGGTTCGTGGTTTGTGGTGTACATGCCGCAGAAACCATGTTAAACGTATCTGGCGGAAGGTAGGTCTGAGAAGTAATCAATCCCGCTCTTGGTCCCCATAGTACGGCACGCATACGCGCTTTTTGACCTGAAGTAAACATATCCGCGCAAGTCTGACTAGAGTAGTCCATGTAGTTGCGTATGGTCAAACCAACGGTAGAGCCTGTACACGTGTTGGTGGTGCCGGTCGGGCAGTTGCTGCTCGACCGAATATGAGGTTCGGTATCGCTGATACAGTCACCCAAGCCCGTTCCACAACCATTCGTGACCGGTGGACATCCTGTTCCGCTACTATCTCCTTCAAACGTGTGATACAGCCCCAGATAATGTCCTACTTCGTGGGTTACCGTTCGGTTCAGGTTGTTCCATGAGTTCACCGTTCCGGTTGTTCCAAACGAGGTGTGTTGCACAACCAGACCATCCACTTCAGCCGAAGCGCCTGGGAAGTAAGCAAAGCCCTGCACACCAAAGCCACCATTGTTGTTTCCAATTTCAGAAACCACCCAAATGTTCATGTAATCTGTATTCGGCCATCGGCTAAGGTCTTTTACCGCCACTTCATCTGCTCCGGGGTAAGATGTCCCCAATCCCATTCCCATGGTGGCGTAGTTGGTCACACTTGAACCATTCACTCTTACAATACCCGAAGTTGAATCACAGTTTGGATCACGGCTTGCGAGCACAAACTGAATTTTGGTGTCGACACCTGAAGCGTCACCATGCGTGCCAGGTGTTTTTCTATATCGGTCGTTGAGCGCAATAATGGCGCTATCGATCTGATCGTCTGAAATATTTGCTCCAACGCCCACAGCTGTTCCGGTGTGAATAACATGCACGACCACTGGAATCTGAATCACGTCTTCGATGATCTGAAATTGAGCAGCCGTGTTGGTTTGTTGGTTGATGATAGACTGAATCCGCTGTTCGGTCTGATTGACTTTGAGGGCGTATTCCGGGTCGTTTTGTAATCGATGGTCATGTGTGATTTCGAACCCGCATTCCTGGGCGTTCAAATCGGTTGAACCAATGGCAAGCAGCGCGATAGCCGCAACGATGCCGGTGAAGGGTTTTTTGAGTGAATGTAGCACGGTCGGTAAGTTTCGTAATTCGCGTTTAAAACTAGAAAGAAGCGTTGGCTTGACCATAAACGGTATGGCCAATTTGCATCCTTCGAATTTTGACGTTGGTTATACGCAGGATAGACCGTGCAAGTTTGTTCTTCATGGCGCTTTTCTGCATTTTTTCATCTTTGGACTCTATGAACAATCAACGCCACGCTTTTTTTCTGGATGAGGACATGCATTATCTCAACAATGCATACAAAGCCCTTATGCTTCGATCCAACGAGACTGTGCTTCAGGAGGCTTTCGAAACAGAGAAGTATCCCATGAAACGCACAGTCAATGACTTTTTTGGAAACATTGACCTGGCTCATCAATTGTTCGGACGACTGGTTAATTGTCCAGCTTCGCAGGTAGCGCTGATTCCTTCAACGAGTTATGCGTTTGCCAATGCCCTCAACAATGTTTCTTGCAAACCCGGCCAACATGCCCTGACCATTGAAGCGGAATTTCCAAGTGACTATTTTGCCTTAAACGCATGGTGTGAAAAGAATCAGGCAGAGCTAAGAACCATTCAGTCTGGCGAACAATCTGAAAAGAATTGGAACGAACGAATTATCGAAGCCATTGACTCGCAAACAGCTGTGGTGGTGATGTCGGCTATTCATTGGATGCATGGCTTCGTATTTGACCTGGAAGCTATTGGTCGAGCGTGTAAAGAAGTCGGTGCCGTGTTTATGGTGGATGGCACGCAGTCCGTGGGAGCACGTCCGATGGATGTGACAACCAATCATATTGACGTACTGGTTTGTGCCGGATACAAATGGCTCCTTGGACCTTACTCGCTGGGTTGTGCCTACTACAGTGAACAATTTGATAATGGACGACCCATTGAGAACTCATGGATGAACCGAAAGAACGCCCGAGGGTTTAGCGATTTAACAGATTATTCGCACGAATATGTGGAGGGAGCTGGTAGATACAACGTAGGGGAAACGAGTAACTTTTTGTTACTTCCCATTTTGATCAATGGCTTAAAGCAAGTACTCGATTGGCGCGTAGAGGAGATCATGGATTACACCTCTAATCTGGTAGCTCCATTTCGAGGTTGCTTCGAGGCCATGGGAATCCCGATGGTAGATGAGAAGTATTTTGCACCGCATTTGTTTGGACTTAAAGTGCCTCATGTGAACAATGTTCAGGCACTGGCGGATGATCTTAAGGCGGAAAACGTGATCGTAAGCGTACGCGGAACATCGCTGCGCGTATCCGTCAATGTATTCAACACAGCAGAAGATCTGGAAGCGTTGATTCAAGTGATCGAACGGACGTCATAGGCATGGCCAACCATTACAAAACCCTTGGCCTAACGTATAAGGCAACGCCACATGAAATCAAACGTGCCTATCGGTCCTTGGCCAAAAAATATCATCCCGATGTAAGTACTGAACCCAATGCTGAGGATCGGTTTGTGGAAATTACTGAGGCCTATGAAATCTTATCTGACCCAACGAAGCGCAGGTTTTATGACTTGACTGGCAGTAGCCCAAGCCCGAGAAGGGCAAGGCCTGAAGCCACAAAACGCTATGAGCGAAGGGTAAGAAAAGACCAGAGTCGTGCTCGTGCCAAGGCGCGCGAGTACGCCAAGGTGAAGTATACGGAGTTTGATCAGGGTTATTTTAACTCACCGGTTCACTATTTCGCCCCTAAAATGTTGGGATGTTTGGGATTTGCCGTCATCGGTTTTTTGCTTGTAGCTATCCTATCATTCATACTAGACATGTTTGGGATGATGGACTTTGGAGTTCTTTTCTTCCTGATGACATTGGCATTGACGGGCATGGCTTATGCCAGTACTCAATTCGATATCTGGCATGATAACCGCCAGAAGAGGAAACGACTGGCAGAGCTGCGCAAGAAGCGCACAGCTCAACCGAGTTGATTCATTTACCGCTTAATGAGTTTTTGGTAACGACTTGCGCCCAACTGATTCTCTAATCTCAGAACGTACTGTCCGGCAGGCAAGTGAGATGTATTCATCTCGATTCTATTGGAAGGATTTATGTTGGACCACACGGTCTGTCCCATCACATTCAACAGTTCGAGTTTGGTTATATCGGATCCTTCGATGATAAGACGTTCATCAAACGGATTGGGAAACACCACTGCGTCAGTCTCCACATTTTCTATTGTTCCAAGAGCTATCCCCGTTTCAATCGTATCTACTGCCATGCCCTCGCTGGATGTGGCTTGTAGCACACTTTTATCACTGGTTTCCTGAAGTATGGCCAACCCAAATATTTGGCTCAAATCCCAATCAGCGTGAACGTTTATGGTGGCGTCATAGCTTAGCGTATCTCCAACGTTGGTTGGAAGTGTAACAGTTATGCCCTCCGTATCGAAATATGATTTCCGAAATACGTCATGGTGTTCTGTTTCGCCATTTGGGGCGCTATAGTCAACCACTTCTTCTACGGCAGCAGCAAACAAGGTGGCTTCTGTCAGACTGGAACTTGACTGTTTAATGATGTCTACGCGCAGATAAAGTGAATCCTCCACATCGCGAATGGCAGGGTACAACGCCAGCGAAAAAGCCGTGGTTTCATTCTCATAAGCATCGAATATGGTAGCTGCTCCATAGTTGGAGGATACAGGAACCACATCGCCTTGAATAACCAATCGGGGAGTACCACCATAAATGCCGTAATAATTGGTGCGATCATCATTTTCAGATGAGTTGTGTTGATTCAACACACAGCTGCTGTAAGGCGAACTTGGATGCACAGACATGTGCAGAATACCGGCATGGGCATCCAGATTGGTATAAAAACCGGGGTTGCGACTTGAGCAAACGCCACAACGCGTATTGGTAAAGTGTTCGACTACAATGGTGCGCGGTACCTGCGCAAATGTGCTCGCTGCAAGCAACGTTAAAAACAGCGTATTGAAAATCTTCTTCATAATGTCCTAAGTGTAGAGACAGAGAAGAATGAAACGAAAATCCTTTCAGAAGTGGGTGATTTTTTTGTCGATTACATCACCTGAAACCGCAACACAGTTTTCAGTTTATCGGCCGGTACCTTTCTGAAGTCGGACAGGTAAATCTCCCGATGTCGCTTGGAAAGACGTGTCAGTCCTTCTGCATTAGCAAAGTCTTCCATGATCTGAAAGCTGGCTGGCTCATCATCATAGCTGCCGATATGGAGCATTTGCACGCAAGGGCCATCTGTTATGGTCTCGAACTTGACTTGATCTAAAAGTGGGTGTGGTTTCTTCTCCTTAACCTGAGCGAGCATTTGTTGAAAGAAGGATTCATCCACAAAGTCCGGTTGGCGGATCATCAAGCGAAATACCAGATCGTCTTTATTGATGGTTCCATCAAATGTCTTTTTCGCCTCATCAGTAATATCCCAGATTCCCTCCAATGGATATACGGTGTAGTCACAGTATCCAGAAGGTGGGGTTTCCATCTTTTTGGGAGTCATTTTAATGGCGTATGACAACGAGTAGAGCACTCCAATGCACTCGGCAAAAGCCTCGCTATTGGGATTTCCCTGACCATCGATAATAAGAAACGAGTAAGCTGGAATGTCAATGACTTCTGGCTTGTTCTTGGGCAGGTAAACTGCCTTTTCCTGTTTCCTCCACTCGTGTTTTTTCATTTCAGCTACTGTTTGAAGTAAGGAGCACCTGCTTCAATAAGGTCTGCTTCCAGCTCATTTATGCGTAGCGTGATGTCTTCAATTTTGGGATGAAGCGCATTGAACTCTTCTTTGGCAATGGCCAAACTTCGTTTCTCGGTTTGTGTTGGCGCTTCAGAATGACTCTTCAGGTTGTACACCACCAATTCAACACGGTTCAAAATGCCCGGATAGCTTTCCATTTCTCGTTTCGATCGTGTGCGATCTCCCCAAAATGCATAACTCACATCAGACAGGTCTTTTCGAATACCATCCATTTCTGTCATCACACTAAGCGGAATGCCAGGTGTTTTGAGGACAGCCGCCTGCATGTATTCCAATTGCGTTTTAAGGTTGGCTGTTTGCTCATAGGTGGAGCGCATTTCATTGCGTGTGGTGTTTACCTCAGCAATAAACGAGCGGTAGTCACTCTCTTCGATAGGCGATATCTGTGTATCGTGCAATCGCTCGATGCTAAATGGGGCAGAGGCCAATTCGGTTAACTGACCATCTACAAATTGGTGAATGCTCACCGTATAGTTTCCAGGTAGGGCAGCGAAACCAAAATCGGGTGATCCATATCGCCCACCATCGCTTTCTTTCAGTTTGACAGGACTGGTGGCTTCAAGTCGGAAATTCCAAACGCTTTGGTTGATTCCTTTTTTGATGCTTGTTTCCTTATATCTTGAAACTACGCTACCATTGGCGTCTTTGATTTCAAAGATTAAGAACGGCTTTTCCTCGAGGTCTTCTTTTTTCAAGGCATCGAGGTTTGGATAGGTCACTGACCCGCCATCTTTCAATGCCTTCTTTTCTGCAGCCTGACGTTGCTCTTTCAAACTAAGAGGCTTCTCTTGAAGGTAATAACGGAAGGTAGCTCCCAGTTTAGGGTTAGGGGTGGTGTAGAAAGCCTCACCTTGAGAAGCCTTGCCTTTGGTACCCAATGGGTTGGTTACGTTGTAGGTCTTGGCATCTTTAATCGGGAAGATGTGAGCAGACTTACCCGTTGTATCTGCCATGGTGCGCAGTGGAGAGAAGTCGTCTAACACATAAAACCCTCGACCAAATGAGGCGAGCACGAGGTCAGATTCTCTGGTTTGAATTTCCATATCACGAATGGCAATGGTAGGCAAGCCAGCTTTGATTTGAAGCCATTTACTTCCCGCGTCCACACTCACGAATAAGCCAAACTCGGTACCGGCAAAAAACAAGTCTTTATTCACCATATCCTGACGGAATGAGTACACAGATCCGCGCTCAGGTAAATCACCTTGAACGGGTGTCCAAGAGCTTCCCTTATTGGTGCTTTTAAGAATGTAGGGCTTGAAATCTCCGTATTTGTGGTTGTTGAATACTACATACACGGTGTTCTCGTCAAAATTATCGGCTCGCAAATCCATGACGTATGTGTTGGCAGGAATGCCGCTGAAAGATGAATACGTTTTCCAGGACTGTCCATCGTCTTCTGAGACATGGATTTGCCCATCGTCTGTACCTGCATAGAGCAGGCCTTCTTTTACAGGTGATTCATTGAGTGAAACAATGTTTCCATAAATGGTTGTGCTCTTGTGGAGAGCCACCGCGTCTGGTCCCCAGGTGCGGCCCATGATTTCCAATGTGTTTCGGTCGATCTGTTGGCTTAAGTCTTCAGAAATTACCTCCCACGAGTTTCCTCGATCGTCACTCTTAAATACTTTGTTGGCTGCGAAATACAAGCGCTTTGGATTATGTGGGCTAATGATGAGTGGAGCATCCCAGTTCCATCGATATGCTGCCTCACCTTTTCGCTCGATGGGCTTAATATTTACTTTTTCACCAGTAGCTCGGTTGTGGCGTACCAACCAGCCGTACTGGCTTTGACTGTACACAATGTTTGGGTTGGTTGGATCTACCTGAGGTTTAAATCCATCACCGCCTCGCGTGATGTACCAGTCAAAATTGCTGATACCGTGAGCATGTGTCGTGCGTGAAGGACCACCAATGGTGTTGTTATCCTGCGTTCCACCATAGACGTTGTAAAACGGTTCGGCATAGTCAACTGCTACACGATAAAACTGCGTAAGGTTAAGGTTCTGGTAGAACTTCCAGTTCTGTGCTCCATCCCAGGTTTCGTACAAACCACCATCACATCCCACCAACCAGTGGTTTGTGTTATTCGGATCAATCCACATGGCGTGATTGTCAACATGCTTACTTTTTTCACCAGTCTTGACAAAGTTCTTTCCTCCGTTAATCGTGTGATGCAACCAGGTATCCATAGAGAATACTTTGTCTGCATTGCTTGGGTCTGGAACCAACTCTACGTAGTAGTTTCCACTTGTATAGTAGTCGCTTTGCTTGCTCCAGCTTTCTCCCCGGTTGGTTGATTTATACGTTCCTCCGTGTTCTTTGTCATATCCTTCGACCATGGCATAAAGCACGTCTGGATTTGATGGGGCAATGGCCAATGCGATTCGGCCCTTGTCACCAGCTGGAAGTCCTTTTTCAATTTTTCTCCAGTTTTCACCTCCGTCAACCGATTTGTATACGGTTGATTCAGGGCCACCGCTCAAGTATGAAAATACATGTCTTCTGCGCTGATGGGCAGATGCGTAGAGCACTTGATTGTCTCGTGGGTCCATCCATAGATCAGAGAAACCTGTTTGCTCGCTCACGTGGAGTACACGGTTCCATGTTTCGCCACCATCGGTTGTTTTGTAAATACCCCGGTCGCCACCATCGGCCCAAAGCGGTCCGTAAGCCGCCACGTACACTACGTTGGAATTGCCGGGCTCTACGATGATTTTAGCAATGTGCTCAGAATTCTTGAGCCCAACATTTTTCCAGCCTTTGCCACCATCTAAAGATTTATACAGGCCATCACCATAAGCCACGCTACGTTGGTTATTATTTTCTCCGGTTCCTACCCAAACGGTGTGCTCGTTGTTTGGATCTATGGTTACGCAGCCAATGGAATAGGAGCCTTGTGCGTCAAATACAGGTGAGAATGTGTTGCCGTGATTGCTTGTTTTCCACACACCACCAGAAGCAGCGGCTACAAAAAACTCATCGTGGTTATTTGGGTTAACAGCCAGATCAATGATTCGCCCAGAAACCAATGCGGGGCCTATAGATCGAAAGCTAAGTCCAGTAAACGTAGATGGTTTCTTTTTATCGCTGGTGTCGTCTGATTTTTTCTGAGCAAAAAGTCCTGCTGATAGGATAAGGACAGTACAAAGCGCGGCTATCTTTTTCATATTGGTTTAGTTGAAAGTCCGGCAAATATAACCTTGCAATCGGGCATTTGCTCGCTTGCTGTGACAGATGGTTTGAGTTTGGTCAAATTGATAATTGACCGCTCATTGATTTGTGGGTTTGATGGTCAGAATATGCCTCAGAAAACGGACAGCATATCCTATTTTTAGAGTTCAAATAATGAATATGTACAAAATCACGAATACCCACGAAATAGACTACCAAATCATAGGAGAAGAAATGCAGTGTGTTGAGATCGAGCTCGACCCGCAGGAAACGGTCATAGCAGAGGCTGGTAGCCTGATGATGATGCATCAGGATATGAAAATGGAAACGGTCTTTGGCGATGGGTCGAAGAATACACAAAGCTTTATGGGAAAGGTGTTCTCGGCAGGTAAGAGGGTACTTACCGGAGAAAGCCTTTTCATGACAGCATATACCAACATGGGTAGGTCAAAAAGCCATGTCACGTTTGCCGCACCTTATCCGGGCAAGGTTATTCCGCTGGATGTAGCTGCATTGGGCGGCAAGGTTATTTGTCAGAAGGATGCGTTTTTGTGCGCTGCTCAGGGTACTGCCATTGGTATTGAGTTTCAGAGACGCATCGGTGTCGGACTTTTTGGTGGTGAAGGGTTCATCATGCAGAAAGTAGAAGGTGACGGATTGGCCTTCGTGCATGCTGGTGGAACGGTTATAGAACGCGACTTACAAGCTGGAGAAGTCTTGAAAGTAGATACAGGTTGTATCGTGGCGTTTACACAATCGATCGATTATGACATTGAGTTTGTTGGTGGCATTAAGAACACCATATTTGGTGGGGAAGGACTTTTCTTTGGCACGCTCCGCGGACCTGGCAAAGTATGGATACAGTCTCTACCGTTCTCACGTCTAGCAGATCGAATCATTAGCGCAGCACCCAAAATGGGAGGCAAACGCAAGGGCGAAGGCAGCATTTTAGGTGGCCTTGGAGATTTACTCGATGGGGATGGATAATGACAATGTTATGACTTGAATTGTCGGTCTCAAGTAGCACCTTTGCGGCAAATTCAGATCATGAGATTATTGCTATTTGGCTTAAGCTTGTTTGCTGCCTTCTATGTGTCAGAAGCCCAAGAGGTTACTGCTTACAACATATATAATTCAAAGGGCAAGCAGATTTCGTTTGAGAAATCGATTAAGCTGATGCATGACGCGGATGTAGTGCTGTTTGGAGAACTGCATAACAATCCCATTTGCCACTGGTTACAGCTTGAAGTAGTGCAGGCACTCAATGCTGACCGGAAGATGATTCTGGGCGCAGAGATGTTCGAAACGGATGACCAGGTGGTAGTGGATGAGTACCTCGCTGATCAGATTAAGTTAGACCACCTGAAAAAAGAGGCAAAGGTCTGGCCGAATTTTGAGACGGATTACCTGCCGTTAATTGAGGCAGCTATAGAATACAGCGTTCCTTTCATTGCTACTAATGTACCCAGGCGATACGCTTCTTACGTGGCTAAGAACGGACCAGAGGCATTGGCACAGTTATCTGATGAAGCGAAGTCATTCTTACCTCCATTGCCACTAAAAGTACCTGAGAACGATACAGGGTATGCCGAGATGGCTGAAATGATGGGCGGACATAGGCATGGTATGGATATGAGCAACATGGTAGCAGCTCAGGCTATTAAGGATTACACCATGGCCTGGAATATTCATCAGAACCTTCATGAAGATGCGGTGTTCTTGCATTTTCACGGTACGTTTCACTCACACCTTTATTCAGGTATTTATACCTACCTCAAGCAGATGGATCCGGAATTGAACATTGTCGTGATTCACAGCCTGGAGCAGGATAATTGTCACATTGAAGAAAGTGATACAAAACAGGCAGATATTATTATCAGTGTGAATACTGATATGACGAAAACATATTGATATGAAGCAGATTTCACAGCGGTTGTGCATGGAAAAGGATCTCGGGATTCACGGGAACCTATTTGGAGGAATTATGTTGTCGTGGCTCGATGAAGCCGCTGCGATTATGGCCTATGAGATTTGTCATTCGCCCAACATGGTTACGCTCAAAATTGATGAAGTAATCTTCAGAAAACCGGTTAAGATTGGGTTTCATCTGAAGATTTACGGGCAAGTGACTAGAATGGGTAAATCGTCTATCACGTTAGAAGTTGAGGCAAGGAAATACAATGTATACAGCGGTGAAGAGACTGTGGTGTGCAGTACAAACTTCACGTTTGTGCGCATCGATGAAACGGGAGACGCTATTCCTATTGCCAAAACGGTTCGGGAGAGATACGCTCACCTAATGGAATCGAATTGAGCCAAGCACATTACATAACTGTACCTAAAACGGCTCGGTACTACGTGTTGGAACCCAAGGGTGAAACCAGGTCCATTCTATTCGCTATGCACGGTTATCGGCAACTGGCTGAGCATTTTATCCGAAAGTTTGAACCGCTGCGCGAGTTGGGAGTAAAGGTCATTGCTCCTGAAGGTTTGCATAGGTTCTATATAGAAGGGTATAGTGGGCGAGTAGGGGCTAGTTGGATGACCAAAGAAGATCGAGAGTCAGATATCAAGGATTATGTGGCTTTCCTCAATCTTCTTGGCAAGGAAATAATGGTGAACGGACCCGAAGTGCCGATTGACCTTTTGGGATTCAGTCAGGGAGGTCCCACGGCTTGTAGGTGGCTGGCTGAATCGAAACTAGACTTTCGATCGTTGATTTTACACTCTACGGTATTTCCAAACGACTTTGATTTTGAATCTCAAAATGAACGGCTAAAACAGATCAGGTCGGTAGCCTTGTTTGGTGATGATGATCAGTTTGCTCCAGAACGAACGATTGAAGAAAAGACAGCCTGGATGGCATCCAAAGGAGTAGACGTAGAGTTGATTCGGTTTACCGGAAAGCACGACATACACGCAGAGTCGCTCATCAAATGGATGCAGTCTTTACCTGCCTGAGCTTTGGCTAGGATTAAAAGAACTGTTGATACTTAACAATAGAAAGGAACGTCAAAACGACCTCGGGTTGTACCTTTAGCCACTTGAGTAAAATCAATTACATGGATAGCACATTCACAGCCATACGGTTTAGGTCTAAAGAAGGAAAGGATTTTGGAAAGACACTGAGGAAGAGAGTAGCTGACTATTTCGCAACAAACGACCTCCCGCGTACTGGAGATTATCGGATGTGGATTAAAGTAGCGGTGATGTTGATGCTCTATTTGGGCCCTTATGTCTTGATTATTTCAGGTGTTTTTGCCGGAAACCTTTTGGGTTTCTACGGCCTTTGGGTAGCCATGGGACTTGGTTTGGTTGGTTGTGGGTTGGGCATTATGCACGATGCCAATCACGGGGCTTTGTCTAAACACAAGTGGGCCAATAAGGCTGTGGGTATGGTTATGAATCTGGCGGGTGGATATGCACTCTGCTGGAAAATTCAGCACAACGTACTTCACCATTCATTCACCAATGTAGAAGGGTATGATGACGATATCAATTCAGGAGGGTTACTTCGGTTTTCTCCTCACCAAAAGAAGAGATTAGTGTACCGATTTCAGGTGTTTTACGCCTGGATTCTTTACGGTACGACTACCTTCAATTGGGTGACGTACAGCGATTTTTTACAGCTGGTTAAATACAACAAGATGGGGTTGGTTTCTACACAGGGAACCACGTTTTCGAGAGAGCTTGTGATGCTGATCGCCCAGAAGCTGTTTTACTACACCTACATGCTCGTTATTCCTATTCTGTTACTCGATGTAGCATGGTACCACATTGTTTTAGGGTGGTTGAGTATGCACTTTGTGTCTGGCCTCTTGCTGGCGCTGGTTTTCCAGTCTGCGCATGTTGTTCCAACCTCTGAGTTTCCAATGCCAAATGATTCGAATGTGATTGAACAGGATTCGGCTATGCATCAGATTTTGACAACGGCCAATTTTGCTCCGAATAACCGTCTGCTGTCGTGGTATTTTGGTGGATTGAACTTTCAGATAGAGCACCACTTGTTCCCAGGTATGTGCCACATTCATCATCGAGAGATTTCGAAGATTGTGAAGGCCACGGCTGAGGAGTTTGGGTTGCCGTACAATACTAAGCCCACGTTTATTTCAGCCATCGCCAGTCACTGGCGCATGCTGTATAGTCTCAGTCACTAGACTACTTAGCTAGCGAATATCCGTTTTAAAGAGTTGCCGATCGTTGAGTTGGCCTACCAACCGATCTCCGATGTTTACCTTGCTCACTCCCGCTGGAGTTCCAGTAAAGAGCAAATCGCCAATTTTCAGTGTCATGTATTGTGATACATGCGCAATGAGCTGATCTACGTGAAAGAGCATGTCCCTGGTGTTGCCGTGCTGTACGAGCTCATCGTTTTTGTAAAGCTTTAGGTCCAGGTTATCTATTTCTCCGGCTTCTTTGAGCGAAATAAAAGGACCGATTACAGCACTTCCGTCAAACGCCTTGGCCTTTTCCCATGGAAGTCCTTTTTCCTTGCAGGCTTTCTGCACATCCCGGGCAGTAAAATCGATGCCGAGTGTTACTTCATCGTAGTACCGATGAGCAAACCGAGGCTCGATGTGTTTACCCAATCGATTGATACGGACAACCAATTCTACTTCGTGGTGAACCTCATTTGTAAAGGAGGGAATATAAAACGCATTACCCTTCGGTAAAATAGCCGAATCGGGCTTGAGGAAAACAACGGGTTCAGAAGGAGTCTCGTTGTTCAGCTCTTTGGCGTGATCCACATAGTTTCGGCCTATACAAATGATTTTCATGAGGCAGATTGTCGATTGGCGCGCATACGCTCCATAACATCTTTAAAGACCTTCTTAGTAGAGAGTGGAAAATCTCCTTTCATCAGCCAGCCATAATATCCAGGTTCGGTTTGAAACACTTCTTCGAGTGGCTTTCCTTTGAATTTTCCAAAGTTGATACACTCTCTGTTTTCATCATCGTATACAACGCGTCCCATGATGTCCGCGGTCTTCTGATACTTCGAAAACTCTTCGAGGAAGTCTACATCTCTTTGCAGGTTGTCGTAGCGTTCGAGCTGCGCCTCGAGTACCTCATAGGTAGCTTCTATATCTGCTAAGGCATTGTGCGCGTTAGAAAGATCTTTCTCGCAGTAGAACTTATAGGCGGCCACTAGCGTGCGCTGTTCCATTTTATGAAAGATGTTCTGCACGTCAACCATTTTTCGCTCCTGGAAGTCAAATTCTATACCTGCCCGGTAAAACTCTTCCACCAGCATAGGAATATCAAACTTGTTGCTATTGTAACCTGCCAGGTCACAGTCAAACAAGTATTTGAATAGGGAAGGGGCCAGCTCTTTGAAAGTCGGCTCGTTGGCCACGTCTTCATTTGTGATTCCGTGAATAGATGTTGACTCAGCGCTTATCGGGATGGTTGGGTTGACTCGGGTAAGCTTAGTGGTTTTGCTTCCGTCTGGGTTGAGTTTTACAATCCCTATCTCTACAATACGATCTGATCCAACGGAAACACCCGTGGTTTCGAGATCTATAAACGCTAATGGTCGTTCTAATTTAAGCCTCGTCATGAGGCCAAAGGTATTGTTTGAAGTCCTTAGAGAATTAGAATTTCAGCACAACATTTTCGGCTGTTCCAGTCTGGTCTACTTTAAACTCACATCGTCTGTTAAGTTGACGGCCATCTGGGTTATCCGTGCCATCAGCTTTGGTGTTAGGAGCAATTGGATTGCCTTCACCGAAGAACTGATATGTCAGTCGGGCTTCGTTGATGCCAGACTTCAACACGTACTGATAGGCCTCTTTGGCTCTGCGCTCTGATAAAGCCATGTTGTACTCATTGGTGCCAATAGCATCAGCATGGCCATCTATTTGAACCTCTACGTTGTTCTTGGCCGCCATGTACGAGCTTATTTTGTCGAGTTCTTTAATACTCTCTGCCCTTAGGTCAGACTTGTCAAAGTCGAACAATATGTTTCTAAAGACAATGGTTTCTTCTTCTTTAGGCTCGGCTATTACTTCTTCCTTGACCTCTTCAACGACTTCTTCTACAGCCTCAACAACTTCTTCTTCCTCTTCAACTACTTCCTCAACAACCTCTTCGGCTACCTCTTCCACAACTTCTTCCACTTCAGCTACTTCAGCTACTTCAACGACCTCTTCGACTACTTCTTCAACCGTTTCTACAGGCTCTTCCACTTCCTCTTCAAGTGTAAGAGCTAGCTGTGCCGTGTCCACTTCGGGTAATCTGGCTAGAAGTGCTTCAAATGGGGCATCAACAAGTTTCTCATTGATGATGTCGATTTGTTGCTTAGGATATTCCTCTTCTGGCTTGATTGTAGAAGCAATCATATAATTGGCACGTGCTTCGGGAAGTAAATCGTTGTAGTAGTTTTTATCGGCCTCGACCACATAACTATTGAAAATATCATCGATTTCATCTCGCATTTGCATTTTCTCAACCGGAGTATCTCCAAACTGACCTGTAGCCAGTTTTACACCATTTGGATCAAGAATATCGATGCCCTGGATATAGTTGGTCAATTCCATCGGGTTATAATTGGCCGCTACAATAGCGCGTAGCGAATCCTTTTCTGCCTCCTCAATGTTCTCGAGATCTACTTCCTGATAGCTTTCAGTAACCTTCTGGTCTACATTGAAAAATGCATTGTTGATATAAGCTCTCTGCGCAAATACTCTTCCGCTTGAATCTTCGAGATTGTCGATTTTGATTTCCTGAAACAAAGAGTAATAGTCACACTGCTTAGGAACCGTGAAATCTCCACTGTGTGGCAGGTAGTCTTCTGCCGATATTCTGAACCGATATGTTTTTTCAGTGCGCAATCTCATTTCATACTTACCTGTAACCGAATCGGCCGCAAACTCTTTGATCAACTCGTTTGTTTCTGGGTCGTAAATAGCTATGGTAGCTGAAACAGGCTTTTGCTGATCTTCGGAAAAGACCACACCTCGGATCTTTGTACTTGAAACGGATTTACAGTCGAGAATGATTCGGTATATATCAGTTTCTCCGAGTCCACCATCTCTGTCAGAGGCGTAAAAACCAACGGCTCCATTGTCTGTCGTTACGAAATATCGGTCATGGCCAGGTGTGTTAATCGGGTGTCCCAGGTTTTCTGGTACTGTCCATTCTCTGTTTTCATCGAGCACACTTTTGAAAATATCGTAGTCGCCCATAGAGTTATGACCATTGGAGGCAAAGTAAAGCGTGTTGCCATCAGGTGTAAGGAACGGAGCATCTTCATCGTGCTTGGTATTGATAAGGTCTCCTAAGTTTTCAAGTGGTTTCCATGTTCCATCCTCTCCTTTTGTGGTAATGTAAATATCGGTACCACCTTGACCAGAAACCAGTTCACTTACCACAAACATGGTTTGCTCATCCTGTGTAATAAACACAGATGGTTCGTACCCTTTTTCGGAGTTAATTCTGCTGTCCTCTCTAACAGGAACAGTCCAAAGACCATCGGTTAGGTTACTCACCCAAACGTCTTCAGCTCGGTATATATATAACTGTGTTTCGTCAGCAGCAAATGTGATGGTAGCATCGTGGTCATCTGTATTGACCGCTGAATTCATGATGGTGTTAGATGAGTCGTAATTCGAAGCTCGGGTCCATTCACCATCAATGTTTAACGAGAAGTAAATGTCTTCCATATACTTACCATCAACATCTGTTTTCTCTCCGGTTGTGTTGTCTCTTCTAGAGGTGAAGAGAATGATGCTTTCATCATTGTTTACTACAGGAGAGTAATCGGCATATTCACTGTTTATACTACTTCCAAGGTTTTCAATACGGATGTAATCTTTGTTATTCTCAAATTGCACCTTCCCATTTTCGCACATCTCGATGTATCGCGGAATGTCTTCTTCCAACTCATCGGGTTTTAACCCATCGAGTTCCCGCATCATCATCATATAGTCGTTGTAGTAGTCGATAGCCAGATCATAGTTACCAGCAAATTGCTCAGCTTTTCCAGCATAGAGGAACATATCAGGCAATGTATCTCCCTTGTTGTTTTCAATGGCTTTTTGAATGTACTTAGCCGCTTTCCCTTTGTGAATGCCTTCTTCGTAATAGGCAAGGCCCATTTCATAGTTGTAGTCCACATTTTCTGGAGCCAACTTTAGGAGGTCTTCGTAAATCGACTTAGCCTCGGTGTAGTTTCCGGCATTCAAAGCCTTCACAGCTTTGATACGCATTTTCTTTTCCTCTTTGGTTTGAGCAGAAAGAGTGGACGTGAAAACGAACAATGTCAGTAACCCAAGAGCAAAAGCCTTGATTAACTGAGCGATGGATGGGAATATGAAAAACCGCATAAAATGGTGGAATAATGTCTAATGACAAATCTATCCCCTTTAAATGCGGAGGATTTTCTACGAAATCGTTGTTTTAAACAGGAATATGTTAATCCAGTTTGAGTTTAACATATTGAAAATCAGTAAACAAATTATGTTTCCCTTTTGTAGATGCATCGTAATCCGGTCCGTTTACCCCAGATTTTAGCTTGTTTGTTGATATCATGTTAATATTTGCGCCTTTCCCTGCCAAAGCTGCTCTAAGCTGCTTTTCGAATCGTTCTGCACGCTCTTTGGCCAGTGCTTCGTTCGACTCGAAACTGGATGTAGGAACATGAGAAGCACTTCCCTCAATCGTCAGCGTTAGCTTTCCGTTAGACTTCAAAAGCGCCAGTGCATTGCTCACCGCAGATTGGAAGTCGGCATTGCTTGCGCTGACTGCTGTTTTGTTATACCCCAGGTTAAACGTAAACGCGGTTTGTGCCTCAAATGATGGCTCCTTATCCTTCAGCTTGGCTCGCTCATCATTTACTTTGGTTTCTTCAGCTTTCTCCTGTTTTTCCTCTGCTTTTACCTCTTCTACGCTAGCTGTTTCTTCAGCAGGAGTTTCAGGCTCCTCAGCAGCTGCCTCATCTGTTTCAAGTGCAAACGTTCCATCCTGATAAACCAAATTCATGGTAGGGTCTGTTTCCTCGGCTCTGTATAGCTCGAGATTGAGCTGAGAGTTGTCCGCTCCATCGACCACAGGTTTTATTCTTACGTTTCCATCAGCCATGAGCTTCTTGTAGGCGAAGTATCCATCTTTACTGATGTAAGCTGAATCTATGATCGCATCGTTTTCATCTAGGAAGTAAACCTTCGATCCGATTGGAACTCCCTTGTCTGGTGAGTTCATTTTAAGTTGCCACTTTAGCACATCGCCCAGCACATTATCTGTGAATGCCACTGCATTCATTTCTCCATCTTCACGTGGTGTGAGAATAATCTCTCTGTTGAGTTCGAGATACTCCGACCCTTCAGGAATGTCAATAGTTTCAGAGTTGACGATTTTATCTCCAACCGCGTAGGTTATCTCGTATTTAGACCCAGTCGGGATCACAAACACAAAACTTCCGTTTCGCGGAACAGGTCTTGCTTCACCTTTGGTTACATTGTCGTTTAAGTCTTTGACTGTAATGAGCACATCGCTTGGGAGCGAACTGCCGTCACTTGCCAAAACCCATCCTTTGACTATGGCAAACGATCCCACATCAGCAATAGCGGGCTCGTCTGGTCCAGGAGGGTATTCGATTACATAGATATCTGTGCTTCCTTCTGAATCGCTTCCTTTTGAAGAGTAATAGGCCCTTGTGCCACTAGGGGCAGCTACATAGCTATGATCGTCATCGGTTGTGTTAATTGGATAGCCTACATTTTGAGGAGTGATCCAGTTGCCCTCATCATCCATCATGGTCATGAAGATATCATAACCACCCATCGACTTATGTCCGTTTGAGGAGAAGTACATGGTTTTGCCATCGGGGTGTATGTAAGGTGCGTCTTCGTCAAACTCGGTGTTGATGGGAGCACCAGGGTTAATGGCTTTTCCCCATTCGCCTGTAGGTAGCTTTTGCACGTACCAAATATCCTTTCCGCCTAATCCTCCTTTTCGGTCAGATACGAAATATAGCCGCTGACCATCTACCGTCACAGTAGCAAAGAACTCGTTTGATTTACTATTCACATCACCACCAACAAGTTTTGGAATACTCCATCCTTCGCCAAGTCGAAAATCACTTTGATACAGGTTGCCGATTCCACGATATGTTTTGTAGATATAAAGCGTTCGCCCATCAGGACTCATGCTAACTACAGAAGAGTGCGCATCTGCTACATTGATACTGAGTAGCTCTGGTTCCATCCAGGCACCTTGCATGGTTCGGTAGCTTACATACATGTCTTCGTAATGTAATCCGGATCGTGGATCCAGATCGTTTTTGTTGGAACTATCAGATCGCAGGCGTCTACTTGTGAAATAAAGTGTGTTCTCATCCAGCGCAAGAATAGGCGAGTACTCAGCAAATGGCGAGTTAATGGGAGTTCCGATATTGACGATGTCGACATCCACAGGATCGGCCATAAACTCTCTGGCATTTGAGATCATATCTAACCCACGCTCAGCATTTGGTCTCAAAAAGTGTTTTTTACTGGCGTCAGCCAGGAACTTGGCGTAGTACGTGTCCGCCTCGTCCAAATCGGTTACGATTAGCTGACACAACGCATAGTAGTAATAGGCCTCAACTGGTGTGCTTTTTACATCAGAAGAAAACGGATCGTACACTTTCTTGACGTTGGTGATGGCTTTCTTGAGGTAGGGTAGTGCCTCTTCTCGGTTCAGTCCCATTTCCAGATAGCACTTACCAAGCTTGTAGTTTAAGTTGGCGTTATCGGGTGATTCTTCCAAGAGCTTTTCCCAGAGTGGAATGGCTAAACCGTAGTAGCCATCTTCTGATAGAATATTGGCTTCTGTAAACTGCTCTCTAAATGATTGTGCATTTGACGTGAACAGGACGAAACACGCGCATAGGGAAAGGATGAGGTTTTTCATAAAAAAAAGTGGGTAAACAAATTTAGTCAATCTGTCTACCCACTTTCTAATACTGTTGAGAATTATCTACTAAATCTCTCTGTTCATATCCCAGTTTTCGAGATAATCGGCTACTCTTCGAACAAACATGCCTCCAAGAGCACCATCAACCACACGGTGGTCATATGAGTGAGAGAGGAACATGAATTGTCTGATACCAATAGTATCACCCGCTTCTGTTTCGATAACCGCTGGCTTCTTCTTAATGGCACCCACAGCCATGATAGCTACCTGAGGTTGGTTGATAATCGGAGTTCCCATTACATTTCCAAATGTTCCAACATTGGATACGGTGTATGTGCCTCCCTGAATCTCGTCAGGTAAGAGCTTGTTCTGACGGGCTCTTCCAGCCAAATCATTCACTGCCTTTGTAATTCCTAATAGATTAAGGCCATCGGCATTCTTAATAACCGGAACAATGAGGTTACCGCTAGGAAGAGCGGCAGCCATACCTACGTTGATGTTTTTCTTGCGAATAATCTTATCACCTTCAACCGATATGTTAATCATCGGGAAATCTTTGATGGCCTTGACAATGGCTTCAATGAAGATAGGAGTGAAGGTCAGTTTCTCTCCTTCTTTCTCCATGAATTGACCCTTCATCTTGTTTCGCCAATTCACGATGTTGGTTACATCTGCTTCAACAAAGCTTGTTACGTGAGGTGAAGTCTGCACCGATTTAACCATATGATCTGCAATGAGTTTTCTCATCCGATCCATTTCGATAATCTCTTCGTTGGCCGACAGAGAAGGTGCAGAAGCTGCGGCAGCAGGTTTAGGAGCTTGAGCAGCTGCAGGTGTTTCTACTTTGGCAGGAGCCGGAGCAGAAACTCCGTTTTTACGAGCTTCTACAAACTCGAGCATGTCTTTTTTGGTAACGCGGCCTTCTTTGCCCGACCCGGCAATAGATTCAAGCTCGGCTACAGAAATGTTTTCGGTTTTGGCAATGCTCTTAACGAGTGGTGAGTAGAAGCGATTTGAAGAACTAAAGTCAACAGGTGCAGAAGCAGAGTGTGTAGCAATAGATTCATTCACACTGCTTTCTACTTGCTCAACAGCTGCAGGTGCAGGTGCAGCTTCTTCTACGGCAGCTGGCGCAGAAACAGGAACGGATTCCACACTTTCTCCTTCACCGCCAATAACCGCTATAGCTTGACCAACTTGCGCTACATCTCCTTCCGGAACTAAGATTTTCAAAATGGTGCCGCTAGCAGGAGAAGGTACTTCACTATCGACTTTGTCAGTAGCGATCTCTACAATGGCCTCTTCGGCCTCTACCTGATCACCTTCTTGTTTTAGCCAGCTGGTTATCGTTGCTTCAGCAACACTTTCGCCCATCTTTGGCAAAATCACTTCTATCTGAGACATAGATTACTTCGTTAAAAAATGCCTGCAAATTTACTCAATCCAGAGTAGAATGAATCGCTATTCTAAGAATTTGTGTCGAGGAAATATCCCAACCAATCTAAATCGCTAAAAACTAGAAACGAATTCCGATGACCAAAATATCATCGATCTGTTCTTCTTCCGCACCCATCCAATCTTCGATGGTTCTGTTGAGGATATCCTTCTGATTATTCATGTCTTTTTCCTGAATATCTACCAGAAGCTTCTTGAACTGAGAGTACTTGAATTTCTTTCCTCTTGGGCCACCGAACTGGTCGGCATATCCATCAGAGAAGATGTAAAGCGCATCGCCCTTTTGAATCTCGATATCGTGATTTGTGTAGGGAGTATTGAGGTTATCTCCGAAGAAACCAACAGGTTGTCTATCGGCTCGTGTCTCAATAATTTCTCCATTCCTGATCATCCATAGAGGGTTGTTGGCACCCGCATACTGAATGGTTGTTCCATTCTTTGGTATGGTCAAAATGGCCATATCCATACCATCCTTGGTTTGCTCTCCGTTCGAGTTTTGCTTGTTCAAAGCATTGATAACTCCATGCTTTAGGGCGAGCAGTATCTCGTTTGGTTTCGTAATACGTTTTTCGTTCACGATCTCATTGAGCAGTGACGAACCAATCATAGACATGAGCGCGCCTGGTACACCGTGTCCCGTACAGTCTGCTGCTACAATAATGACCTTGTCTTTTTTCTCTGAGTACCAATAAAAGTCACCACTAACAATATCCTTAGGTCTAAATAGAACCAGACTCTGTTTCAAGGTATGAGTTATCTCAGCGTTGGACGGCAGGATGGCTTCCTGAATACGTTTGGCATAGAGAATAGAATCTTTCACCTGCTCGTAGAGTTCGGCAATCTGCTCACTTTGCTTCTCGATTTCCTCTTTTTGACGAACAACCTCGGCCGTTCTTTCCTTAACCTTTTGCTCCATGTCCTCACTGTATTCCTTGAGGTTTTTACGCATGAGAAGGAGTGACTGACCTAATTCGTCCTGGTCGCTGAGTGGCTGGTAGTTCGAAGTGTATTCGCCACTACCCACTGCTTGTGCAAAATCTTTAGTGCCACGTAGACCAGATACTACGGTTTCAAGTGCGTTGGCCATTTCGCCAATTTCATCGCCTCTCGACTTAATCCAGCTTTTTGGGAAAATACCCTGTGAAAGATCGAGTAGGATAAGTCTAAGTTTTCTAACCGGAGAAACAATTGTTCGCGTGGTTAAAAAGGCAATGAGAATACCTGCTACGGGAAGGGCAAACCCCAAGCTGCGAATAAGAAATTGAACCACACTAAATGATTCAATCATATCGGCTGTAATCTCGGTAGAGATTTCCTTCTTTTCACTGATAAGCTTGTCTAGCGAGAGCAAAATGTTGTCTGTGGAGGCATCGATTTCACCACCGTTCTCGATCATGTCTCGTGTCATGAACACAGAGGCCACATCGCCATAGCTCTCTACACCATAAAGCATTTGCTTCACGATTTCGTGTTGAGACCAGAGCATATCAATTTCATCGAGAATCGCATACATTTTTATCTGTAGCGTGTCTTCCCAGTTATTTGATAACTCCTCTATTTCGATTTTCAATTGAGGATACTCCGAAACAGTAAGCTTGTTAAGCGCAATCTTGTCTTCGTTTTCTGGAGGACTCTCGACATGCACCCAGTTGTTGACCAGCATTTTTGACCGTACGATCAAGAGCTTTAACTCCTCGAGTTTGGCAATAGAAGGGTTGAGGTTATTGGTAATATCCTCATTCTTGGTTTGTGAATCGACAAACGTTTTATTGGTGATATAAAACGCGATTACCGTAGAGACGATGATTACAGCAAAGCCTAGGCTAATCTTTCGTCCTATGCTGAATCTGGAAAAGAGACTATTTGAACTCATCTTGCTATTCAGATTCTAATTTTTTGAGCTCTTCCTGGTAGTACTCTGATTTTTCAATGTCATTCAAACCAAAGTAAATACCTGAAAGACCAACAAGGGTTTCCTTTCTGTAGGGGTTAAGTTTATATGCTTTATGCATGTATGGGAGGGCAGCTCCAAAGAGGTCCATCACCTGAGCTTGGATTTCAAAAATCAACTCAAAGTCAACGTCATAATCCATGTTTTCAATCAGGTTAACGCCTTGATTGTAGTAGTGGATAGCCAAGTTGTAATTGGCGCTGATATTGTTGCTATCAATATCGAGCACGCCTTTATAGAGATCTATAATCTTCGAGCTTATTTCCTCTTTTTGTTCATTACTCACCTGCTCAAAAAGGGCAGAGTACTTAGAAGCTTTATACGAGCTGAATTCTATTTGTCTTGGCCTGAAGTCGCTGTCTGGAGAAATCTTGCTTTGAATACTCTTATGCTTTTCAAAGTACTCATCGGCTAGTTCAAAGTTGTTTGAATCAAGCGCATACGCGGCATCGTTATATAAGGTGTTTGATAAATACCGTAGTGTGTTGTTGCACTCGCTTACTAATTCTTGTTTTTCGTCTAATTCAATTGATTTGTAAAATGATTCAATGGCTGTTTGTCTGTGGGCTCCAGCATCTTTAAATCGTTTTTCTTCCCGTGCGTTTTTGTACAGGTCTTTGTGAATGAATCCTCTGAAATACCATGTCTTAGTTCTCTGACTATGGGTTTCGTCCTGAACGGCTAATTCGATAAGCTCCTTGGCTTTCGTTAGATCCTTATTCGTATAGGCCTTTAAGGCCAGCGAAACCGGATCGAGTTGAGCCCGTAACCCAATCGGTATCATTAAGAACAAGACTAGCGATATGGTTATCAGTCTTTTCATGTTAGTTAATCACTTTCGTAGCAAGTTTTTCCAATGAACTGGCCACAGTCAGATCTTTCTTATCAAACTGTTTTTTGTTCATTTCAAATTTCATGGCCGCACCCACAACAACGAAGTTGATAGCGGAAACATTCTCGGCAAGTCCAGCCCCCTCTGTGACAAGCAAACAGTTAAAGCTGTTAATCTTAGAAGCATAAGGAGCCACATCATTTGCGGATCCTTCTACATAAAGCATGTGACACTTAGACACCTGACTTGGGTCTGAGAATCGTTTAACAACTAGCGTTTGACTGTTTATTTTTTTCGTTTTAGCCGCTGTTTCAAGGTTCTTGGCTAAATCATCGTCTCCAACTATTCCAATCACAAATTCGCCTTGCTTGTAACTGGCTGGCCATTCTGTGTACTTGGGAAAATTGAGCATATACATCGACTTAAACTTTGCCCGAGTGTTCATGGTATTCATAGAACTCTGAGCCTGCGATTGAAATGCAAAGCTGATAAGTAGCGATATAATTATAACGAGGGTTCTCACTAGGTAATGTCCTGCAAAAGTATGCGTATTGCATACAATGTGCCACAAAGAATGTGAGGCAATTTAGGAATATTTTGTTTGGGCTCAGAAACACGGGCCAAATTATCGTTGGAAACCTATGGTTTCAGGAGCCTGATTTCAACGCGCCTGTTATTTCGTCTTTCTTCTACAGGACAGGGGTATTCGAGGATACACTGGTCAATAGGAGAGAGTTCTCCATGTGAAACTTCTGAAATGCGATCGGCCGAAATGCCCTTCTTGATCAACAGGTTTTTGAGGTTTGTTGCCCTCAATTCAGAAATTCGTGCGTTTTGCTCAAAAGAACCCCATGTATCGGTGTATCCGTCTAACTGAATGGTAGAATTGTCATCTGCTTCAAGTTGTTTAAGCAAACGGAAAACAATTTTTTCGGCCTCTTCATCAAGTGTCCAAGCATTGAAGTCATATCTGACAATGTAGTCTGGGTCATTTATTTGAGCAGTTCTTGATACCAGCTGCATATCGACTCTTCTGTTTTGCATGCGCTGTTCTTCGTTGCATGGAGATGGATATCCGCAATCTATTACAGGGTCAGAGTCTTCCCAGTTAGTCACTGAAATTTGATCGAGGTTCACATCATTGGCAACCAGATACCGCGCAATAGCAGATGACCTTAGTGCTGAATAAGACCTAAGTCCTGCTTTTTCACTCGGATCTGAATGTGCGTTCAGCTTGATTATTTGATTTCTGTCTCTGACCAATGAAGCGCTGATTTGCTGCAGCACAGCAGAGTCCTCTTTGCTAATTCCAGATTTCCGGTGCCCATACATAAGTGCCAGCCTGTTTGAGTCTAGTCGAACGGGCTCTTCGTTCGCGATCTCTTCGCTAGAGGCCTCCTCGTTAAGCCCTAATTCAGAGTCATTCTCATCCAAATGCGAGAATTCGAAAGAATCATGAGGAAGGTGGTCGTACACCCAAATTCCGTCTCGTTTGGCAATCTTGTCAATGATATTGCCGTCCGCATCGAGGAGGACGATATTAAACTCAGCATCGTCATCACCTACCTTGAATATGTAGTGCTCATCTGGTGATAGTCTAGAGAATGCGAATTTTCCGTTTTCGTCCAGATTGGCCATGTCAATCAGGTTGCCATCATCATCAAGCGCATATACGCTCAAACCTTCATGCATGTCGCCAGGAATCTCATCATAGATCTGCCCAAACATCATATGTGGATGCTTGTATTCAGTGTCCGTTTCATCCAATCTTTCGAGCTCTGCCGCTGCTTCAAGGATGATTTTAGAGTATGTGAATGAATTATTTGTGTCTAGTCCGAGTATACCTCTGAAAGCCCCATTGAAATCGTACAGTGCTACATTGAGCTGTTGATCATTTTCATCCAATACCTGTATAGTGAAGTCTTCCCGCCCGGAAAGTCTTGTGAATTGGAAGTTCCCTTTTCCGTCTGTGTAGGTAGAGTCTAAGAGGTTTCCGTCTTCGTCAAAAGCATATACCTTGATGCCCTCAGCATAATCTCCCGGGAGTTTTTTATAAATCTGCCCCCTGACTAAATCAGATAAGTTAGCTACGCTCATCTCTTCATCAGCTTCGCTTAGCAGTGACAGTCTCGATTGTTTCTCAGCATCAAGTGTTTCATAGAGGTAAGCCTGAAGTTCGTCAAGCCTTATTTCCTCAATGGCCACGCCTTCTGAGTTAAATATGTTCATATTAAAGCTGGACGGATCTTCGGCATCTGTCTTAATGATGTAAGAACCATTTGGAGAGAGCTTGTTGAACTCAAACATTCCAAACTTGTCCGTAACCACCGTTTCGATCAGGTTACCTTCAGCATCGTAGGCGTAGATGGTAATGCCCTCTCCAAAATCACCAGGAAGCTGTTTGTAGAGCTGACCATTAATGTTTAACGGGTGGTTCAGAGCCGCGGCCTGAGCCGGTGTAAGCGAAGTTTCAATTTCTGGAAGCGTCACAAAGACAAAATTGCGCGCATCAATGGCGGTAGCATTGATGATCTTCTTCGACTGTCGGTCAATTAAAAAGACTTTGGCCCATTCTGCCAGACCATCCAACGAATCAGGAAGCAAAATGGAGTAATGACTTTCTACAGCCAACTGATTCACGATAAAGCTTCCTTCTTGATTTGTTCGTTGAACATCTGAGATTTGGTTAAGTGAGTCAAACACAATCACTGGAATGCCTTTCAGAGGCTCACCTTTATAACTGACAAACCCTTGTAATGGACCGCTTGGAGAGACCTCTTTGGGTTCTTGCTTAACCTCTCGAATGTGCATGGCCATTTTGAAGAAACTGGATGAATCGCTGATAACTCTTCTGGTCTGAGTGCCATCCGAATAGAAAGCAGATGATTGATAAATCACAGAGTCCTTTTGACTGGGCTGAATGGTGAGGTATTCACTTTTCTCGAGCTCAAGGAATTGGTAGTACCCATTGCTATCTGTCAACGCAGTAGCCACAATTTTACCATCATCATTTACGGCAAGCATCTCTATACCAGCTACATCATGCGGTAGGGGAGCAAACACCTGCCCGTATATGTCAAACGTTCCCAATTCTTCATCTGTTTCGTCCATCAATGTCATCGAATTCATTTCATGACGCGATAGCGTTTTGAATACGAAGTCAGATTCGTTGATTCGATCGAGGAGCAGCGCTTTTTCTCCCTGATCATTTAAGAGGTATACTTTTCCTTCTTCCTTCACCTCTTCAGAGTCTGAGTTCACTCTGACCTTATAATTCTGATTGACAGGTAGGTTATTGAAAACGAAGTTTCCAAGGCTGTCTGTTTGAACAACTTCAAGCACATTGTCGTTTTCGTCAAGCAATGTTAGCGTCACACCTTCTGGCGGAAGCTGGTCATATTCAAACACACCCGCCACCTGCACTCTTTGAGAATCTGTCAGGCTGGCTTTTTGGATAAACTCATAGATGTCGTCTTTTCCTTTACCTCCATCTCTGGCACTTGAAAAGTACCCCTTGGTTTCATTCAGGAAGCAGATTCCAAAATCATCTTTGTTGCTGTTCAGCGGAGACCGCAGGTTTTGTGGACTAGTCCACTCTCCGTTTATTTTTTCCGAAGCGAAAACGTCAAGACCACCATATCCAGGATGCCCATCAGAGGAGAAAAACAGCGTTGAGTCGTTTTTGAAATATGGAAAGACCTCGTTTAAGGGGGTGTTAACCTTGTTAGAAAGTGGGGTGATTGGTCCCCATCCCGCGCCTGTCTTTTCGACATAGTATAGATCCATCTGACCCTTACCGCCATGTCGATTAGACGCAAAGACCAGTGTTTTTCCATCACTTGAAATGGCTGGGTGCGCAAAAGAGAAAGTATCCGTTTCAAAGAGGTCTGTTTCGTTTTTGATACGCTTTCCCTTGATCAGGTCGGCCTCATAAATGGTCAGGTGACTCGTATGGTTTTTTCTTAGAAATGTTCTTACCTCAGTGAAGTAAATTTTGTCATTCACCGTATCTATCGAGATAGGGCCTACATGATAGTCGCCATTGAGATTGGAGAGGAAAGGTGTGGCGCGTTTCGTAGTAAGCTCTTCGCCATTGTCTTCAAAGGAAGCAGCATACATGGCAAGGTAAGGAGCATTGTTCCAATCAGAACTGCTCTCGTTTACGTGATCAATGTGTCGTTCGGTGGCAAATACAAGTTTGTTATCGTAAACAATAGGGGAGAAATCGGCAAAGCTCGAGTTGATTTTCTCAACCGGGTTGACTGTAAACGATTCCGGGCTTATGCTCCATGAAACCACATCGTCCAAGCTTTTGGCCATAAGTTTGGCTATGAAGTTGTCAGGCTCCGCAATCAGATATCGATCGAATTTATCACGAGCCTCAGCCACTTTGCCATTCTTAACCAACACTTGCCCAAAATGGATGAGACCAGGATTGGACAGGTCACCGAGCATTTCGGCTCTTCTGTAATACACCTCAGACTGCTCAAAGTCATGGAGCTTTCTGAGTACAAAGGCGTATTGCTCACATGCTTTACCGTCATCCGCATTTTTCTTCACAGTGCGCTTGAGCACTCTGGCGGCATCGGCATAACGATACTGATTTATCATTTTATCAGCTTTGGTTTGGGCCATAAGGTTTCCTCCCATTCCGATAAGAAATGATAAGCTGAGGATAAATATGTAGTAGATTCTTAGGTTCAAGGTTAGAAGTACCGGGGTGAGATAGTTTTAGATTTTGGTACTCCGAATTCTAATCCGAGAAAAAGCTCGTGGCTTGATCCCTGAGATAATCGGAGGTCGTTAAAAGGATAGTCAAAAGAGTAACCGATGCGAATGGATTTACTTAAGAGGTATTCGAGTATAACCACACCACCGTATCCGGGCCGGTAGGTAACGCCTGCCCAAAGTTTTTCATCTACGAGAACACTCACGTTCAAATCGACCATTCCGCTGTATAAGCCGGCTTGCTTGTATAAAACACTAGGTTTTAGGGTGAGGTTATCGGTAAGCACAAAGGCACGACCAATGGTAAACGAATAGTGCCTGAATTGTCTGTACACATCGCTTCCTGAAGCTCCACCATTGCTTCCAGCACTGCCAGAGCTATCTGATACATTGACCCTGGGTTGGAGCAAGTGTGCCAATTCCAAACCAGCATAGAGTTTATTGGTCGAATAGAAGATTCCAAAATCCGCGTCTGGGATAAAGAGGTTTTCCACCCCATACGTGGGTATGACATCGCCTTGGTCTTTATAGCTTATTCTGTTCCAGTCGAATGAGTGATATTGGAAACCAACTCCAAGCCCAAGTCCTAGTTTACCTTGTCCGATAGGAATTCTGTAGGCGTAGTCCAGTTCTGTAGATAGCACATTCCTCGGGCCAATGATGTCATTGGTTACTTGAAAACCAAGTCCCATCTTTTTCCTTTTAAGCGGGCCGTGTATGGCAAATGTTTGCGTAACCGGTGCACCTTCAAATCCAATCCATTGGTTTCGGTAGAGTGCCACTAGGCTCAAGGCCTCTCGGCTTCCTGCATACGCTGGGTTGATTCCAAGCGGGTTGAACATATACTGGTTGAACTTGGCATCTTGCTGTGCATTCGCATGATTAGGTGATATCATAATCATTACAAACACGAGAGGTATGAGTGCAAAAGCGAAACGATATGTAAAGTTGATTTTCACGATCTACCTTGATATTTCAATCCATCCTTTATAAGTACTCTGATCAAACTTGGCTACGTAGTAGTAGGTGCCATCGGGCAATGGCTGACCATTTTGGTGATTTCCGTTAAATGCATCTGAGAGGTTTTCATAGTTCGTTGTCTCCCAAACCTTAGCCCCGTATCGGTTGAATACCTGAACTTCCTTTTTGGCAAAAAAGTCGGCATTATCGATATGCCAATAGTCATTGAAGTTATCTCCGTTCGGTGTTATACCGGTGTAGAAACCAGGCAAACAATCAACACTATCCAACGGTGATATGCGAGCGGAGTTTGTTACGCTCTTCCCGTTACTTCCTGTAATGGTGACATGGTAAACGCCTACGACCAATCCGGTTGTGATTTTTCCAGTATCGCCATTACTCCACTGATAGGTAGGATTGAGAATTTCGTCTGAAACATACGTGACTTCAATAGCCCCGTCATTAGCGCCCACGCAGGCAGCGCTATCCACTTTTAGATCTGCAATAAGCGGATTGCTCAATACATAGTTTGATTGTTGGAACCCTTGTGTGATGATCAGGTTGGTAGATACCACGGTCGTGCTTATTGGTTCGCCTACAGAGGCCGACAGGTTGAACGATCCATTGGAAAATTCTGTATGACCGGCCCCAATTAAAACACGGTCCAGTACAACTTGTGCCTGAACTCCCTGAAACAGGATGAATAATAGCGATATGGTTAAAATTCTCTTCACTATGGACTATAAACGATTATGGAGAAGTGCATATTGGCTAGAACGCCCAAGGAGTTTCTGGTATACACAATGTAGCTGCCAGAGGCAGAAGTAACAGTGATTTCACCAGCTGTGCTTCCAATTAATGCCACATGAACAACGTCTGTGTTTACATTGGCTGTGTGACCAGAGATGGTTACAGTAAATGTACCTGTAGCAGAACTACTTACACTCACATTTCCGGTTCCAGACAGGACAGAAGGAGTTGTGTGAGAAATTCGCGCCATGGCAACAGGAAGCAGGTTAAAACCTCCGGTAGAAGCCTGGTTTAATTCACCGCCATCAATGCCTAAATCACCATCGATATTAAGCGATGCTCCTCCAACGCCATTCGGATCGACAAAGATATCCCCGTCATTATCGATTCGTACCCACTCGTTGAGTGTGGTTCCGTCATTGGTCCAAAGTCCCATGGCTCCATGGTTTACACTACCAAGGTTTCTGGCAGTAATGGCAGCACCTTCATACTCAAAAGAGCCGCTGCTACTATCATATCCCTTGAAGAGGATTTTCCCATAAATATTGCTTCCTAAGGCACCTGCGCCTTGGAGCGTGAGTGTTCGGGTTACATTGGTTGAGCCGTTTCTATTTAGCAATAGGTCACCCTCAACATGCATTTCTTCACTTGGGCTGGATGTTCCCACACCCACATTTCCATCTTTATCAATGGTCATGGCTAAGGAACTTGATAGATCGTCTGTGGTGTAAAACCGAAGGTCACCATCATCGCTGGAGCCTGAGTTTGTGGTCTCGATTCTGGCAGCCGAGTAAGATGAGTTTCCGTTGCTGCTATCAAGGTTTCTTAAATCGATGGTGGCCGCGGCTGACCCAGAGTTATGTCTGGCTCCTTCAACAATAAGGTGCGTACCACTGAAGTTGTTCGGAGTTTTCACCATGAGCGTATCCTTGGCTACTTCCACATCTGCATCAGGCGTGGTGGTTCCAATCCCCATTCTTCCACTGAAGTAGTTTTTGTCTTCTCCGGAGGCATACACCCCGTAGTTTTCTCCTGACCCGGTGGAGGAGTAGTTGACATAAACGGCATAGTTATCTCCAGTCGAACCCGACATGAGCATCGAGTAATATGTCCCGTATGTGTCACCCGAACCGGGGTTGGTGAGGTTGTTACGCTGACCATACAGCGTACCCGTGGCACCACTTGAGAATGAGATGTTTTGCCAGATGCCGCTTCTGGCTGTAGCACTTGTTTTGGCACCGTTCATGAAATTGAAGAAGCCGTACTCTGTGCCCGAAGTAGAAGTCAGATCGTGATACATACCGTATTTTGACCCAGCACTGCTTCCTGTGTTGTTATCTATATACAGGGAATACGAAGTAGAGCTTCCAGAGTAACCATTTTCGATGCGCATGGTGTGCTGGTTAGCTGAACCTGATGACTCCACATGGAATTTTGTGCCTCCCTGAATGGATGATCCGGTGCCAATTCCTACCTGATCGGCATTGGCATTGTATATATCAGTGCCATTTACTGTCCAATCTGAATCTCCGGCAGCTGTTCCCCACGACACGTTACCGGCACCATCGGTGGTGAGCACTTCACCGTTTGAGCCATCTTCAGCAGGGAATTCATATCCACCATTGGTAGTTGAAGCACCTGAGATCTTGAGTGTGTCTGTATAGATAGAACCACCAACGGTCAATTCTTCAATGGGTGTGGTGACTCCAATTCCGACCCGGCCACTGAAGTAGTTATAGTCTTCGCCCGTGGAGTAAAAGCCGTATCGTATACCTGAGCCAGAACCTGTAAATTGTGAGTAGGAGCCGTAACCAACGGCCGTTCCATTCGTTACCATATTATTGAATGTGCCGTATACTCCGTTTGACTGGGTGGCATTGTAAGACACCGTGTTGTAGTATCCAAATTTTTGCCCGGATGAAGCACTCGATATGTCGCTTACTAGGCCAAACGCTTGTGCAGCACCATTGTAATTATGATCTATTGACAAACCAATGGCATACGTACTACCCGTGGGCGACTCAAACTCTGAAAAGTAATTAGCCGGCATGCTACTCGTACCAAAACCAAATCGTTCAGTTGTATTAGATACAATGCCTCCAGAAACTGTCCAGTCATCGTCAGATGGAGCTCCCCAGGATACGCTTCCCGAACCATCTGTTGTCAGTACATCTCCATTTGTTCCGTCAGATGTCGGAAATGTGAATGCACCTTCAATACTGAGCGTGTCAAATTCACCCCGTCCTTCAACCTGCAGTTCGGAATTTTGATCTAGTACCATGGTCGGCACGTTACCATGCGTTCCTGTGAAAAACTGAATATCACCATCATTGGCCGTAATGTTAATTCCCTCACCATTGCCTGTTTGCGTCTCAAGTGCCAGCCTGTTTTGGTAAATGGAGGTGGCAAATGAAGAGCCGCCTGTCCATAACCAACCGATGTTTCCCTGGTCAGTACCTAATCGTAAACCAGACCACTCAGAAGCACTATTGGTACGAACCGTCATAGAGGCTGAGTCAGCTGCTACATTTACGTCAATCTGAGATTGTGGGGAGTTCGTTCCGATTCCGATCGCTCCCAGTTTTAGAATGCTATCACCATCGGCATCGTTGCCAGAAGCTAACACAGAGTCAATAGATGGGGCAGCTGATAAAAGGGCGGCTATTTGAGCACTGTCTAGCACATGCTTCCAGGAACTGGCTCCGTCATCATAGATATACAGTCCCTTTTGCCCATCTGTTTGGTATACCATAAGTCCGTTAGCAGCAGGCACAATGTCGTTGCGTTGAGCGAACGTCATGCGGGGCATTAAGAATCCTTTGGTCGAACTACTCACATCCAGCATGGCGCTTGAATCGGGTAGGGCACCGTTTGCATTGATTCCCATGTTTTGCGTATACCCTGAGAACGAAATGATGATAAACAGGCTTAAGGCAGAAAGTCTTAGCCATACCATAGAGCGCGTTGAGCCAATGTGATATGTGGTCATAGCATTCATTTTTTCAATTCTTCAATTTCTTGTTCTAGCTGTTCCAATCGAGCTTCCATAGCCTTAATCATAGCTTGTTGCTCCTGAATAGCCTTAATTGCCAGGGGGCTAAAACCGGCATAATCCAATGTATATGTGCTTTCTCCTTCATCTCCAGAGCTCTGTGAAACCAGGTGTGGAAATACTTCAAGTACGTCTTGAGCAATAAAACCAACCTGTTTGTCTTCAGCTGGATCCTGCCAGTTAAACAAATAGGATTTGAGACGTAGGTTAAGCACATCATCTAATACAGTCGGATAATCTTCAATGCTGTTCTTCAGCCTTCGGTCAGAAGAAGAAGTATATGCACCGTTTGTAGCGGAGAAAGTTCCGCGTAAAGTGCCATTAAAATACAGTGTTAAATTATCGGTACTAAAATGATATAGCTCCCATGAATCGCCTCCACCCGTAGCATTTTCTATGGTAAAACCGTTTCCAACTCCTGTAGGATGATTAAGGTGTAACCAGCTATCGGGAGCGTTGGTGCCTATGCCTACGCTACCATTGTCTTCTATAATAAAACGTGTTGTACCTCCTTGAGAATTGTGTACCGCTAAGTCGCCTCCATCTGTTTGTAGATGGAGCGTAGATTCAGCACCGTTGTTTCGCGCCATGATTTCATTGTCATCCATGACAATGTTGGTTGTATTTTCTGCATTCAGCATGAAATATCCAGTACCTCCTGTAAGACTAGCATCACTGCCGCCATCAACTTGAAGTCTGACAGTAGGGTTTGCTTGGCTGAAACCGACCTGGCCATCGCTATCGATTACCATACGCTGTCCACCACCACCGCTGTTTTGGTAGATGTGAAATTCACCGGGATTCGAGTCAAATGTTCCCTGAACGCCCATGAAGTATTCTCCGGCAGTATTCTCAGCCACCAGTCCGGCAAAACCGTTAGTCGAACTCTCGGCTCTGTAACGGGGGTTGGTCCCGTAAACATGAATCCGGTCGCTTGGGTTGATATGCCCAATGGCCATATCGCCATCGTCCTGAATCAAAACTCTGGTTGTACCACCTTGTTGATAATGCATTCGGATTTCACCGCCATCTCCATTGAGGCGAAGTGCTGATTCACTACCATTGTTACGTGCCTCAATTTCGTTGTGGTCGAAAGCAAGGTTGGTACCAGAGATATCACCTACCACAAAATAGCCGCCATCTGTGAGGCTCACGTCAGAGCCGCCATCCACGTGGAGTTGTACATCGGGCGAACTTGTGCCTATACCCATATGACCGTTGGTATCGATGGTCATTCGCTCGGCTGAACGACCGGCATCTGATATTCTGAATTGCTTGCTAAAACCGGTGTTACCCAAAGTCCAATGTTCGTTTTGGTTGATAATGTGATACATCACATCGTTATCTCCACCAGATTCGAGTCTCATTTCTGAATTCCCTGACGCTCTATACACGTGAAATCTAAGATCTCCTGTCGGAGCGGTTGTATTGATCGCAGCACCTCCGTCTGAACTTATAAGGAGCCCTTCATTGTCGCCATCGTTTGAGATGTAATGGCCGTTGGTCTTTAAGTTTTGGCTCATTTCATGGTTGCCAAGCGTATCACGACCAAGATCTTGAATAAGACCAGCAATGGTCGCGCTATCCATGATCCAATTCCAACTACCCGCCAATGAATCCATCATCCAAATCCCTTTGTTGCCATCGGTCTGATAGATCAACAAACCTTCGGCTGCCGGGATGATGTCCAGCTTCTGATCTTCTGTCATTCGAGGTATCAGTAGTCCTTGGTCGGTACTACTCACATGCAGCATGGCACTAGAAGCGGGTGCAGCTCCTGTTTTGTTGATGCTCATGTTTTGAGCCAATAAAATAGACGGCACTAACCCCAATGTCAAGATGAGCATTAGAATCAGCGTTTTTGCTCCGGCCAGTATCTTATTAAGTTTCATACGAGTTAGCATTGGAGCAATTAGCGTTTATAGTATATACAGCGGTAAGCATTGGTGTTGACCGGTGAGTCCATGGAGCTGGTAGCATCATTTCCACCACCACCAACGCGTTGCGCGTTGTTCGAAGTTCCTGAGTCTATCCATTCCCAAACCGAAGTGTTTCTGGCTGTGACTCCAGAAGCTTGTACGCCAGCATACCACTCGGCCCAGCTCGGTAATTTGGCCTCTTGACCGTTGCAGTCCATAACCGCGTCAAACCAGCTGTCGGCAGTGTTAGAATCTGTTTGTATGCAATAGTCTTTGTTCACATTGGTATAACCCGTTGGGCACGCTACGGTATCTACTGAGGCACTGTCCCAATACGTGCCACCGTCTCCGGTCGCGTGCAGTACCATACCTGCCTGAACCCCGTTAGTAAGGATTAAACTGTCCGCTTTTATGGTACCAGTCACATCCAGGTTGTACGATGGGGCGTTGTTGCGAATACCAACTTTACCCGACTTTAATATCGTAAGGGCGTCTCTTCTGTCGGTTGAAGGGTGTGTTCCAAAACCTACGTTGAAGATACGGTCAGTAGTGTCCCATGCTGTTGTGCTACCTGCAGTGTAAAGAGTAGGGTATGAACCCAAGGAGATTTCCTGATAAGACTGAGCGGTTACGCTATTACCAATCGCAATAGATCGATCTGCTTCAGCAGTTGCAAAATTACCGTAAGCCAATGAGCGATATGCCTCGGCTTTGGCATTGTCGCCCAGTGCTACTGATCGATCACCAATGGCTGCAGGAGCAAATCCGAGAGCCATGGCGTAGTCTCCCTTTGCGTCAGAAAAGTAACCAAATGCCGTAGCATAATCTCCACGAGCATAGGCTTGTCTACCTGCTGCAAAAGACCAAGTTCCACTTGCTACCGTGTTTTCACCAAAGGCAGCAGAGTAATTTCCGACACTATCAGCCTCCCAACGTGTGACCGAGGCTCCAGCCCGAATAGCTCCTTTGCCTTTATCGAAGAACATTCTTGTGTAGTTGGTGCCATCGTAGTTTAATGTAGCTGATCCGATAACAAAATCAGCATCAAAGGATCCGGTAGTTTGTGAAGTATCTTCGCGCAGTACACTTTGAGCTATGTTGTATTCAAACGGGCTTCCGGGTGTTACTGCAGGTGTTTCCCAGCTTGTTTTACCCGAGGCGTTCATCGTAAGTATATCACCTGCCGACCAGTTGTCGGGTACTATTTCAAACATGTCGGTTGAAGAACCAAATATGACTTTGGACGTGTAGATGGAATCTATCTGACCACTACCGGCAACATCTAATCTATGGGCAGGGTTTGTAACTCCAATTCCAAGGTCTTGAGAAACAAAAACATCTGCCTCATCGAAGTAGGCAGAATAAGCAGTCCCCGTTGCTGTAGTAGCGGCTGCGTAAATACCAATAGCCGTATCTGTAGCACTAACACCTTGTGTGTAAGTACCATATGCTTTCGCGTTAAGCGATTGACCTAAGCTTGAGTCTCCAGCCGAAATACCATTGATAGAAGTGGCTATGTTTCTGATACCTGTCGCGTTTCCGTTGTTAGAGGATGCGGCCGTGAGGATGGATACAGATGATGCGTTTCCGGTAGAGGTAGAGTTGCCTGCACCGACCAGCATACCGTAGTTAAGGTTGGCACTATCAGCAAATATCTGGGCACCTAGGTTCAGATTGGCATTGCCTCCACGAACTTGCGTGATGATTCCCACGTTGTTGCCTGTTCCTTGATTCTGGTTGGTTAATGTTAACGCCCGACTATTGGTTTCGTTTCCGTTTAGAGAAATGATAGCTCCCAGACTGTCCGTGGTAAGAATGTTGAACCGAGCAGCTGCCAATGACGTACCAATTGAGATGGAATCATTTTCGTTGTACACAATCGAACCAGCGGCATTGGTATCCCAATCTGAGTCGGAGCTTCCTCCAGGAGCCGTCCAGACAACATTGGTTCCATCATAGGTCATGACATCTCCGGTGCCAGGTGCAGTGGTAGGAAGCGAATAATTTGCATTGATAGTAAGCTGATTAAGGAAAGCTGAATCGGCCTCAAGGTCACCTCCAATAGATAACCTTCTACCCGGTGTGGGGTTGTTTATACCAAGATTCTCATCTATATATACATGCGCTCCATCAAAATATCCAGAGTATCGAGTGCCAGACCCAGACGCGGTTCCATACACACCGTATTTAGTTCCGGCTGCACCAGTAGCTGAGCCAAATACACCAATGTTGTCGTTTCCACTTCCCGATGCTTCTCCGTAGAGTGCATAGTTATCGTTGGATGTATTACCGCCACTGATATCTGCAAATACCGCTTTCTGATCACCAGTACCCGCACTAGCCGTGTTAATGGCGGTGATGGTAAAATCATTGGTACCCGTCACGTGTAAGTTTGAGGTGGGGTTGGTTAAACCAATACCTATATTCTTAGTAGTGTTGTATACGGCCGTTGCAGATGTATCCCAGTCTCCATCACTTGAGATGGCAATAGGAGACCAGTTTAAGCTGGTTCCATCATATGAAAGCACATCGCCAGGGTTGAGACCAGAATTTGGAAAGCCTAAGCCGTTGATACTAAGCGTATCGATAATAGCTGTGTCAACATCCATGGCACCAGCAATGCTCAACAAGTTGGTTGGAGCCGTGGTACCAATACCTACCATGCCCAACGTGCCTGCACCGGTTCCACCTCTGATTGTCATGGTCGGAATCGTAGAGTTATAACCAAACATGATGCTCTGGCTGATGCTGTTGGAGAGAGGGTTGCTCAAGTTGATACCTCCACCGATCACGAAGGCATCGTCATTGCTAATATCAATCCAGCTTCCTAATGCGTGAGAGCGATCACCGTTCATGTCAATTCTGAAACCTTTTGCTGATGATCGATCACCAGTAAGATCAATTTGTTCACCAAAAGCTTGTGAATTAGAACCGTCAAAGTCAATGTTATCTCCAACGATGAGTCCGTTTTGCTGACCACCATTAAAGTTCAGAGATGTCGTATCACCGATGGCTACATTTCTGGTGGCTTTAATGTCGTTTGCACCGCTGTTTACCCATTCATCGTCATCGCCACCTGGTGCTGACCATTCAATGGCTGAACCACTAAAGGTTAAGACTTCACCTGATGATGGGTTTTTGGGAAAGCCCATTCCATAAAGTATGAGCGAGTCTGAGATGGTTAATGTGTCAAACCGCCCTTTGGGAGCTCCAATAGAATCACCACTGACGTTTTGAACGAACAATTCATCTATATAAGCTGAGTCTGCTGAAAAGTAGCCTACATTGTTTATGCTATCTCCGTTTGCATCGCTATTCTTTCCTAAAACGTATTGCAGGCCTACGGTGTCGTTTCCTGCAGGTGTTGTCCAAACCACATCACTGCCATCGTATTGCATCACCTGGTTTAAAGTTGGTGCATTGGTCGGGAACGAGTACTCATCGTTGATGTTTAACGCTTTCATGCGTGCACCTCCATCTACGTCAAGAAGAGAGTCAGCACTAATAGTACCTATACCCACATTGCCATTTAAGCTATCGATAGAGAGAGCAGTATATGTTGAGCCAGGAACTTTAACTATTCGGAACTGACCATTGGTAGAAGAAGAAAGACTCCATGTTGTACCTGTTCCACCTGAGTTTGTCAGGTCTATTGCAGCTCCAGTAACTCCAAACCCTCTTATGGAGAGAGTAGCATCTGGAGAGTTCGTTCCAATTCCTACTTTGCCATCGTTGGTTACATAAATGCCTTCATCATCCCCATCGAATGAGATATAAGAACCATTGGTTCTCAGGTTGGAGTCCAGTACGTGGTCTCCTAGGTTATCGCCACTTACCAGTGCTGCAGGGTCTACAAAGCTTAATGTACCGAAACCATCTGTTTTTATCACATAGTTGGCATCCCCGTCAGCAGTTGGATAGGTAAGTGTGTCTCCGGTAAGATTGTTCGTGCGGAATGTTCCGCCTACCTGTAGAATGTTTGCACCGAAATCACCACCAATCAGAGGTGAGGCCGTAGAAGAATTATCAATATACAATCGGTTATCAATACTGTCATTGGCTCCAGCTGCTCCTCCAATTTTGATCGTACCGGACGTGGTAGCACTTACATTGCCGCCAGCGCCTTCTCCAATAAGGATATTGTTGCTTCCACCAGTAAGCTGAAAACCAGCTCCTCGGCCAAGTACGATGTTATCACTTCCACTAAGGGAGTTTTGGTATGCTTGACGACCAATAACAATATTGTCATCACCCGTCTCGAGCTCCTGGGCAGCACGCCAACCGAGTAGCGTATTGTACTCCCCGTCAGATAGATCGCGACCTCCATCACGTCCGTACACAAAGTTGTGATAGGTGGTGCTCGGATTGGACATAATGGAAGAAACACTGCTAAATGCCAGATTCCAGTTACCGTTATGGTCAGTTTGGAAGTAGATGTTATTATCTTCCATTTCGGCCATGTTAATTCGATCTCCGAGGACCTTGAATGAGTGATCATTATTCAAGGTTACCCGGAATTCTCCCGCAAATATTTGTGCTCGGTTTGAGTCGTCTATTGCGATCAGAGGAAGTGTATCGGTTGCAGCTTGCAACGCAGAAATGGCTACTCCATCTCCATCTGAAAGAAGAAGTGAGTCTCCGGCAACGTTGATACTTAGGTCCTGAAGCTCGTTCGTGTTTAACGTATCAATAGAGACTGAGCCTCCACCATTTGAAAGTGAGAGTACGCTGGTTGTTGAGTTCAGTGAAAGGACTTGTATTTCGTTGGAAGCGGAGGTATCGTTAAGAATATCGGTGATATCTATAGCAATGGTTTGTCCTTCATTGTTGACGAGTTCAAGGTCCGTTCCATTGATTTGACCAGAGACAATATTGGTGTCAGTTCCCACAAGTGGAGCAAGATCCACTGTGTTTGTTCCACCCGCATCTGTTATCTCAAGGTCCGTTCCGCTGAGCACTGCACCGGTGATTAATTCGTTGGAAGCAGAGGTGTCGTTAAGAATATCGGTGATATCTATAGCAATGGTCTGCCCTTCGTTGTTGACAAGTTCCAGGTCAGTTCCGTTGAGTTGACCAGAGACAATATTGGTGTCAGTTCCCACAAGTGGAGCGAGGTCAACTGTGTTTGTTCCACCCGCATCTGTTATCTCAAGGTCAGTTCCGCTGAGTACTGCACCTGTGATTAATTCGTTGGAAGCAGAGGTGTCGTTAAGAATATCGGTGATATCAATGGCAATGGTTTGTCCGACATTATTGATCAGCTCTAGGTCTGATCCGTTGAGTTGACCCGAAACTATCGAAGTATCTGAGTTGGCGAATGAAGAAAGGTTTACTACAACTGGTGTTGTGCTCGCGGCTTCGTACAATTCGAGGTCAGTACCGTTTACCACGATGGAATCTACCAACTCATTGGAGGCATCGGCATCTGGTAATATCACATTGTTCCCGTTCGAGATGAACAGTGTATCATCGTTTAAGCTCAGGGTTTGCTCGTCCGTGTTGAGGTTACCCAGAAAAACAGTTCCGCCATTTTGAAGCTTCAGGGTGTCGTTTGAAAACGAGAGCGACTGATTGTCTGTGTTGATAGTCGAGGCATCGACAAAGAATGTATCTCCTCCTTCAATGATTCTGAGACTATCTCCGATCAAACTAAACGAAGAAATGGTATCTGTTGAAGTGGTGGCGAGCGAGGATAAGTCGGTTTGTGTTGAATCCCCACCGAAATAGATGATCAAATCGGTACCAATGAGCTTTGTACTATCGACTACTGCAGTATTTGCCACATTACTCGCAAACAGAGCATATGGAACAGACATAAGCTGTGTGGTTCCCATGTCGAGTGTACCAATCTCAACATTTAAGAACATATTGCCTCCGGACCAGTCAATTCCTGAGAAAGTACCGGTTTGAGTTGTGCCATCTCCGATTATGATGGTGAATAGTCCAAACTGGTTGGTGGTTACAGAATGCTCTTCGGAATATAGAACAATGGCCATGGAAGCATCATCTGATATATTGATGGTCACATCGAGCGTGGTATCACCAAGGGCGTTTCCAGAAGCATCTCTTGCCACTGCCTGATAGTTTATTCCCTCTGGGGCCTGAGCAGTTGCATCGTACGGGCTAGCCAGAATAGCGAGTAGCATAGCCAATCCGGCTAGTAGTGTTCGTCTGAAATGGTACATAGACTTACGGGTTTTGTAATCGATTAGTTATCATCGGTGTTATACCCACATTGGAGAAGTAAAGTTTCAGAATTTAGTCTCAAACTTTCACCAATTTTTTGTGAAGAACCCCGATCAACAAAGCTCTCAAATGTAAAACTTCGACAATGAAAAAACTAATCACTCAATGAGAGTGTAAGGTCCAGAAAATCAATCAGTTTAATTGAAATAAAAAAGGCCTTACATATGCAAGGCCTTTGGTTTTCTATTTGGGACGGTTATTACTGTTGTGGCACGCCCGCAGTTTCGTTATACAATGTTTGAGCTTCTGTGAAAATAGGCTCAATGTACGTGTTCATTTCTTCCACATTATACTGTTTTCCCAGGTTCTTAAGCTGCTGAATGACAGCAAAGGCCTGATTTACATCCCGATTAACGGTAGCTGTTTTCTCAGCGTCTAACGAAGCGTAATAACGTAGATGCTCCAGGTAATATGTAGCTAGTAAGTCGCTCATTTTCATTCCCTTCTCAACATTGCCGATTTCAAAATAGGAATCGGTTATTTGAATGAGTGTCACATCTGTTGGCGTGTTTGAATTCACAGTCATTTCCACGCATTTATCCAACACTTTGGTGCCACGCTCGATATCTCCTGCTTTAATGAGTGTATTGGCCAATCTTGAAAAGTTCAGTCGAAGGTTGGTTACAAACCGCAGGTTGTTCTCGTCAAGGAAAATGTCCGGATCGTTCATATTGCCGAAGGCAAACTCTTCCATCATGTTTTGATACATGATGTCAGCGTGTACTTCACCAAAGTATCCGAACTGGTTTCGATCGCTCTTAGAAACATAAGGAACCAGTCTGTAAGCAAAACCCTCGTGTTGCATGTATTTCTCGAGACCGAAGTAACTATTTCTTGGCATAGTGTTAGCGAAGTAAATAGGGCGCTCCCAGTTGTTATTGGCCAAAATGTCAAGAATCAGCATTTCGCTTTTTAGCACATATTGTCCTTTCACATCCCATTCAACCGCATCCACAATTCTATCAGCCCGATCAGGAGTAACAGTTCCATTGGTTATTACAGCTGCAGAATCTACAGGAATTCTAAATCTACGGGTAGGGAAGTAGTTCATTTTTTGACCACCAGCAAAGACTTGTTGTTGCCGCTCGTCAAGGATGAAATCAACAATCTCGTTGACGTTGATATAAGCTTCTGATTTCTTTCTTTCTACGATAGGCAGGTAGTCTCGAGTACCTTGTCGGTAGTCGTCTTTCTCCATGGTAAGTTTAACGGCCTTGCCTTCATATGCATCGCGTTTGATCATGTCAATAAACCAATCGGTACTCCCTAGAGTTAGGTTCACAATTCGCACATCCGTTCTGTAGCCCTCAACTTCCTGCAAATACCAAAGCGGGAATGTGTCATTGTCACCGTTGGTAAACAGGATTGCATCCTTCTCACACGAGTCGAGATAATCCTTGGCAATATCACGAGCCGTGAATCGGCCAGATCGATCGTGGTCATCCCACCCGTCTTTTGCCATAAGCACAGGAGCCGATAAACACAGCGCGGTAGCCACAATAGCGTGAAGCTTCTGGTCCTTCACCACTTGTCCGAGTCCATACATAATAGCCAGTAGTGCCGAGGCAACCACTGCTACATACACCATGAGGTAGGCAAAGGCGTTTGAATCGCCAAACATGGCACCTATCACAATAAGCGCAAGCGCACCTCCAAGTGTCATGCCCAGTGTTTGTCCGAGTTCTTTCTGAGTGAGATTGCGTGCGGCATCATATAACGCGAGCACGCCAAATCCAATCCAAATTGCAAAGGCATAAAACGATCCTGCATAGGCGTAATCTCGCTCTCTCGGCTGGAACGGATACTGATTGAGGTAGAGTACAATGGCCAGTCCGGTAAAGAAGAAGAGAAGCAATACGACCCAGGCGTTTTTAGGATCGACTTTAAAGTGGAATAGCATTCCCAACAGGCCAAAAATTAGTGGTAACGCAAAGAAGAAGTTTCTCGCCTTTTGTCCCTGCAGGTAACTCGGAAGCTGTGACTGATTGCCCACGTGGGCCTCATCGATAAAGTCGATACCTGTCATCCAGTTGCCATCCATAAAGTTACCATGGCCTTGCGTATCGTTTTGCCTTCCGGAGAAGTTCCACATGAAGTACCTGAAATACATCCACCCAACCTGATAACTAAAGAAGAACCTCATGTTTTCACTGAACTTCGGCTTTCTAATGGTTTGGGTTTTCCCTCGAGCGTCTCTGTACTTGATCGGTTTTCCTTCAAAGTCGCTCCATTCTTTATAGGCTTTGACATGATTTTTCTTGGTGCTCCACATTCTTGGGAAAACACCTTTGAAATCACTGTCGTAGTTTGGTTTCGAGTCCTTTCTGTTGTCAGCCAGTTCATAGCGTCCAGTGCGCTCGTCTGGATAGTACACAGGATCACCGTCTAAATAAGGATCCTGTCTATCTAATGGAGAATTGAAATACTGGCCATATGCCAATGGGAAATCTCCATACTGTTCACGATTCAAATAGGAGAGAAGGTTTACAAGGTTCTCTGGGTTGTTCTCATCAATAGGTGTGTTGGCATTAGACCGAATCATGATGAGTACGAATGACGAGTATCCAATCATCAATACGAGCAATGAAAGGAAAGCTGTGTGCCAAACGGGTTTGTTTTTCTTAATGGTGTAGAAAATTCCAAACACGATGCCTGCCATAAACAGGAAAATAAAGATGATAGAACCCATGTGGAATGGCATGCCAAGAGAGTTAACCATGACGAACTCGAAACTAGCAGCCCAGCTCACGATTTTTGGAATAATAAAGCTCTGTATACCACCCAGTGTAACTACACCTATCAAACCAGCGATGATGATTCCCTTAATGTTGGGTTTGAATTTCTTAAAGTAAATAACGTAAGCCACTGCCGGAATAGCGAGAAGGTTCAATAAGTGAATACCGATAGAAAGTCCGATGAGATAGGCGATAAGAATAATCCACCGATCGGCTTTGGGCTCATGAGCAATAGTCTCCCACTTCAGAATTGCCCAGAACGTAATGGCCGTCATCATAGATGACATGGCATATACTTCACCTTCTGTGGCCGAAAACCAAAACGTATCGGACCAAGTGTAGGCCAAACTACCAATGATGGCACTTCCAAAAATGGCAATGTTATCAGCCATGGTTAGCGACTCCTCGCCACGAGAGTGACCGAAAAGCTTTTTGGCCAAAGCTGTAATGGTCCAGAACAAAAAGAGAATAGTGAATGCACTTGAAAGTCCCGAAATCAGATTAACCATGTAGGCCACATTTTCAGGAGCGGCAAACATGGAGAAAAGCCTGCCAACCAAGAGAAACGTAGGTGCCCCGGGAGGGTGTCCTACTTCTAATCGGTAGGAAGTAGCAATGTATTCACCACAGTCCCAGAAACTGGCTGTTGGCTCAACAGTACTCGTGTACGTAATTGTGGCGACTGCAAAAACCAGCCAACCGATAATGTTATTCAACTTTTGGTAATTCATAATTCGAACTTTTCTCAACGATAATTTCGTGAATAGGAAAGTCGCGAATTTAGAACTCTAATTCAAAGAGGGAAACCCGAAAACGTTAGGATTTCTAACGATTTGATAACAAGTGATAATTTGAAGCTGCCTTTCTGCGTATTTGCGTGCCGAAGCGCATGTGTTTTTTGTGCCGTCAATGCTCAGTATGTGTAACTTTTTCATGGCCGAAGCGTCCAAAGAATACTTTTGGCACGCCAATTGAATAAAGTGCATAAATCTTTATAAAAACAAGAAACCATGACCAGATTTCATTCAAGACTAATAGTGTTCTTAATAGCCGGACTTACAATGGTAGGCTGTCAAAACAGAAGGGTTCAGCGTGTTGACCCAAATGAAACCATTGATTTAAGCGGACGATGGAATGATACAGATTCAAAGATGACGTCAAACGCAATGATTGAGCAGATTCTTACTGGACCTTGGTTAGCCAATCACATGCGAGATAATGGCGGTGACAAACCAACAGTTATTGTTGGTCTGGTTCGAAACAAGACACACGAGCATATCACTACTGAAACATTTAGTAAGGATTTGGAGAAATCGTTTATTACATCTCAAAAGGTCCGACTGATTCAGGGTGGAGAAATGAGAGATGAAGTGAGAAACGAACGTGCTGATCAGCAGAACTACTCAAGCAAGAGTACCATGAAGAAATGGGGACTTGAGATCGGTGCAGATTATATGCTTCAGGGTGTATTAAACTCTACAATAGATGAATACGGTAGAGAAAAAGTGGTTGAATATCAGATTGACTTACAATTGACCAATATTGAAACCAATGAAGTGGTTTGGATTGGTGATAAGAAGATCAAGAAGTTCATCAAAGATTAACAGGCGCATGCTATGCGATATTTAAGCCGCGCTGTAACACAGCGCGGCATTTTTATATGAAAAACCTAGCCTACATATTGATTATTGGTGTGTGCTTGAGCGGTTGCGCAAGCTACTATCAGCGATATGAGAAGTTTCAGTCTCGTGTGACGGAGGGAAAACTGGATGAAGCTGAAAAGCTTCTCGAGTCGGATAAACGCATACAGAAGAACAGAAACAGACTGCTCTATTTGCTCAATATGGGGTTCATCAATCACTTACAGCAAGATTTTGCGCTGAGTAATGAGTATTTCAATGAGGCTGATTTGCTCATAGAAGATTACAATAAAAAACTGGGGAGTGAGGCATTGGCCCTTATCTCTAACCCAGAGGTTAAGCCATATAGGGCAGAGGACTTTGAAGAGGTAATGATTCACTACTACAAGGCGCTCAACTACCTTAATTTGAAAGATTTTGATGCGAGTCTGGTGGAGGCGCGCAGGATGAATTTGACCCTGAATAGGCTCGATGACAAGTTCAAGGACCGAAAGAATAAGTATCAGGTTGATGCATTCGCTCATATTGTCATGGGGCTCTCTTATGAGGCCTCGGGCCAATTAAACGATGCATTTATTGCCTATAGAAACGCGTATGAGATTTACGCTGGCGAACGAGGTTATTTTGGTCTTGAGTGCCCTGATCAGCTTAAGCAGGATATATTGCGCCTGGCAGTACAGTTGGGGTTCCAATCCGAGGTTGAATACTATGAAAAGCAGTTCGGATTTACGTACAAGGAGGTAGCAAGAGACCATGGTGAGGCCATTATTTTTTGGAACAATGGAATGGGACCCGTTAAGGACGAATGGAGTATTAACTTCTTTGCCATTGATGGCGAAGCCGGGTACATCAATTTCACCAATACAGATCTTGGTCTGACTTTTCCGATTCATGTAGGAGATGATGAAAAGAAGCGACAGGATTTGCTAGCTCTTCGCGTGATAAGAGTGGCTTTCCCAAAATATGTGGAGCGTCCAACCTATTACGAGAGAGCGTTTGTAATGATGGATGGGAAACGCTTTGCTGTGGAACAAGTTGAAGATGTCAATGCCATTGCCTTCAAGTCACTGGAAGATAGATTTATTAGAGAGGTGTCTACCTCATTGCTAAGACTGGCTTTGAAAAAAGTAGCAGAGTATGAGCTGCAAAAACAGAATGAGGCCATTGGTGCATTGGCCACCATAGCAAATGCCGTGACTGAAAAGGCTGATACGCGTAATTGGCAAACGCTTCCGCACTCGATTTCTTACTCCAGAGTACCGTTAAACAAGGGAAGCAATACGCTGAAGCTGCATATGGTAAGGACCAACACGAAAGAAGCCGATGTAGCTACGTTTGAGTTTAATGGAGATGCCGGAAGTATGCATTTTTTGCCGTATCACAGCTTGGAGCACCTACCTATGGCATATTGGGATAGGGCCGCTGGAAACAGAGTGGAGTACAAGTAATTAGTTAGCCCGGAAGAATTCGATAACCGAGAGGTTCACCAAGTGGATATCCTTGTAGTAATAATGAAGAATGTCGCTGTACGGTTTGTCCCGTTTGGCCATGTTCATGGCTCCTTCCTGGCATAATCCGACCCCATGACCATATCCATGTCCTTCCAGAATAACAGAGTCTTGCTTGGTTTCAATGGAGAAAAAGGCAGACTGAAGTTTTAGGTCATATCGTACCTTTTTAAAGTCAACAGTACTTTCATTGTACTGCATGTTCTGCTCTCTCTTGTCAGGGCAGTAGTTGAGAATTTTCTCACGAGCAGAGGGAATAAATACAGGATAGCTGTGTTTCACGCTTAGGTAGTCCAGCCAAGCCTGCTGCGTCATAGCGTGTCGCCAGTATGAATGGTTTTCCTCCAGGCAGTTTTCATCCACACGTTCTCTTAAATAGGAGAGTGAGCTACTCCACACATCTTCACTATTGCACGTGTAGCCTCCGCAGTTTGAATGAAAAGCAGCCGTTACCAGATTGATATCGCTGTCGACAATGACTATGCCTATGGTCTCCTGCGTGCCTCTTACAATATCCGGGTTTGATTTACTTCGCTGATGGTAAACCTGGCAGTGTACTTTATCGCATAGCTGAAACCCTTCGGCTTCGTGTCTTCTGCGGTTGTTTAGTGCATACGTTCGGCAAATCACGGACTGCACTTTGTAGTACTCCTTGGGTTCTTTGCTTCCCGCCTCAGATTCTACTACACCAGCTACGTAGTGCTCGATATACACATGGTTGATAATGCGTAGTTTTCCGCGGAAAGGTTTTATTTCAAAATCGTCCTGATACTCATGTACAGCTTTATGGCCTGCTCGTAAAATCTTCAAACTGCTTCCCCAGCTGTTTCGATTGATTTCAACGTTGTAAAAAGTCCCCAGGTCTTCGGAAAGTGTTCGCAAATGCAACAGGCCGCCCTCATTCTTGATTTTTAGAATGACGTTTCCTTTAAGTCCGAGCAGTTCGTTTCCATTACCGAGCACCGTGTATGATCCGTCCTTGGCTTGAACGGTGATCTCGGTAGGCTCATCGCCCCAAAAAATACCGATGTCCAGAATTTTTGTTGAAGCTGTTGCAGATACAGAAACAACGAAGAGAAAGAGCAAAGAGAAACATAGCTTCATGCTAGCAAAAATATTGGCAATCGGTGGCCTTGAAAAGCTACTTGTCTGCGATTTTCAACAATCGATTTGCAACAATTGACGAAGCTCCCTCGCCACCGAGTTTTTCGGCTAACTGATCATACTCATCGAGAATTGATGCGTGTGTGGACCCACCAGGTAGAATTGAAGTGAGGACTTCTGAGATTCTGGATGCATTTGCATCAGACTGGATAAGCTCTTGAACAACTAGCTTGTCCATGATCAAATTCACAAGGCTGATGTATTTGATTTTAACGAGATTACGAGCTATCAATACGCTCAGCCAATTTGCTTTGTAGACGACTACCTGAGGTGTTTTTAAGAGGGCAGTTTCCAATGTGGCTGTACCCGATGTAACAATGGCGGCCTGACTTAGTTTGAGCAAATCGTATGTATCTCCTTCAACAAATGATGCGTTTAGAGGAAGGTCGCCATACAGCGATTTTTCGAGCCATGCCACCTTTGAGATGGCGAAATGATATTGTTTGTTGGCAGCAGCCACCTTTTTGACTACCGGAAGAATTTTGTTTAATTCCTGCTCACGGCTTCCAGGTAGCACTGCTATCAATTTTTGACCTTCTTGAATCGCATGCTTTTTCAGAAAATCAGATCTATTGGGTTGGATCAGCTTTATTTCATCCAGCAGCGGGTGTCCGACATATTCGGCCTCGACACCGTGTTTTTTGAAGAAGGCCTTTTCAAAGGGAAGGATAACGAACACATGGTCAATAAAGCGCTTGATTTGGTTTACTCGAGACTCCTTCCATGCCCAGATTTGCGGACTAATGTAATAGGCCGTCTTGATACCCATAAGGTGGATTTTCTTGGCCATCCTTAAGTTGAACCCCGGGTAATCAACAAGTACAACCAAATCTGGTTGAAACGCTTTGATTTGCTCTTCACATAGTTTGAAGTTGCGTAGTATGGTTCGAAGGTTTGCAAGCACCTCGATGAACCCCATAAATGCCAATTCATCGATGTGTTTGACCACATCAGCCCCGGCAGCTTTCATTTTATCTCCACCCCAGCATTGGATTACACTCCCTGGGTTTTGCCGCTTAAGCTCCTTAACCAGATTTGAACCATGCAGATCACCGCTTGGCTCTCCAGTGATGATGAATATTCTAGAGGACATATTTCAGAAGCACTACAAATGGTGCGTATATAAAGGTTGCCATAATAACTCCGCGAACGGTCAAATACCATTCTTGACGCAAGGCCAGGTAGAAGAATACCAGATTAAAGAGTAAAGAAACTGATATGATGCCGCTATGCGTCTCAGACCGATTGAGTATCATCTGAACGAACGCATCAAACGGTTGGTGTGTTGAGGTGATTAAGTAGAAGGTAACGAAGCCCAGAAACGGACCCAAAAGTCCTAAAACCAGACCAATCCAGAGTTTATTGTACTTGCCTGGAATCATGCCCAATTCTTTATTTGATCCAGAATATCATAATGCGTTAGGTCATAAGACACGGGCACGATGGAGACAAATCCATTTTGAAGCGCCCATAAATCTGTGTCTTCTTCATGTTGCTCAAATGGAACAAAATGCCCGGTAAGCCAGAAATAATCTTTGCCTGAGGGATCCTGTCGCTTGTCGAACTCTTCGACCCATTTGGCATGTGCCTGTCTGCAGAATTTATACCCTTTAATAAGGTCATAAGGCAGTTTTGGAATGTTTACATTAAGACAGTAGTTGCTCAAGTCATTTCTTAGCGCCATTCCAATGATTTGTCGCGCGTACTCTTTTGTAGCCGTAAAATCAGCTTCCACACTGTGATCGAGGAGTGAGAAACCGATGGATGGGGTCCCTTCTATAAACCCCTCAAGTGCAGCGCTCATGGTTCCAGAGTAAATTACATTGATACTGGCGTTGGAACCGTGGTTAACTCCAGAAACGATAAGGTCAGGTTTTCTATCTAAGATTACATCAAGTGCAATTTTAACACAGTCTACGGGTGTGCCTGTGCATTGGTATCCTTCGTATTGCCCACCTGTCGGCATTTTCTCGATACGCAGTGTAGAGTTAATTGTGATAGCATGTCCCATTCCGCTTTGGGGTTTGTCTGGGGCCACCTTTAGTACGTCTCCAAACTCAAGAGCTACTTCCGTAAGTGCTTCTATTCCAGGAGCGTGATAGCCATCGTCATTCGTAACCAATATAAGCGGACGTTTTTCCATAAGAGTTTTGGGTAAACTTTAAGAACCGCGAAGCTAACGAAGGTCCTCTGTAAAAATGATTAATTTCACCAATTAATTCAAATCCCGAAAAATGAAAAAACTCTACAAGTCAATTCTTTCCTTTTCGTTGGTACTGACTTCTGCTCTTGGCTATGCTCAGGCTCCCAGAACAGTGCTTTTGGAAGTGTCAGAATCCAATCAGGTAACCTCAAGTGCCGAGGCCGTTTGCCTGAAAGAGGAAGTCAAGTCAACCCACGGTGATGATGTGGCCGTTATATCATATCATATAGATGAATTTATTAATGGCGGAGATCCGTTTTTTAACACCACTGCCGAGCAATGGGCAGATGTGTTCAGTATTTCCCAGTTTGGGAGAGGAGCAATCGATCGGATTAGCTACAATGGTACTTCACTAACGAGCCTTGATCCGACTTTATGGTCCGATACCATTGCTGAGCGTTTAAACAGGACTTCTATTGCCCGGGTAACATTACCAGAGGTGCTTGTCGATCCAAACACAGACAAAATCTACGTGCGGATTCAGATTAACTTCGAGAAAGAGAATATTGAGTTGAAAGACTTCCGTTTTTTCTGCTACGTTGTACAGGATAACCGGGTTGCAGATCAGATGATAGACACAAACGCTACGCTGTGCAGCATGTATCCTGATACTTCTGATACAGCATATGATATTCAACATATGGATGTTGCCATTGCCAACCTATCCACCTATGAAGGAACAGACCTGATCATTCCTAATCAGGTTGAGGAAGGAGCTCAGTATACGACCAGTTATACGTACTCTATTCCAAACGGTGTTTCAGTGGATGATTTACGCGTAATCGGTTTTGTGTCTGACTATAACGCCACAGACATTACGTTAAATGCGGTCATCAACACGGCTAAGTCTTCTGACTTTACGGAGTATGATTCGAGTGACGATACGGACCCAAACCACCCGGATAATCCTGAAAACCCGAATAGTCAGTACAATTCAGCGAACTTTCCTAGTGGATTGCAACATGCTCAAAATGAAGATGTAAATCCAATTTTTTACCCAAATCCTGTTACTGAGGTAGGGGTGCTTGAGTTTAATGTATCTGGAAATCAATTGGTAAAAGCTCAGGTTTATAACATAACGGGGCAGTTGGTCAAGGATGTCTATACGCAGCGTTTGTCCACAGGCAGACACAAAGCAGCCTTTGCCACAACCAACTTAGAAAGTGGGGTTTACTTTATGCGGGTCAAGGGTGAATCGTTTGAAGTGAATGAGCGTTTTGTGATCAAATAGCACGTTCTCAGGAATTCAAGAATAGTAAAATGAAATTGCCTCAATTAGTTGGGGCAATTTTTTTTGCGCCTTTAATTTCTTAAATTCGACATCTAAAGGACTGACTATGAACAAAATTTACACGCTTACATTATCACTATTAATAAGTGCATCTGCCTTCGCTCAATGGGACGTGCCCAATGAAAACAAGGGATTAATTACAAAAATCACGGCTACTTGGTGCGGACCATGTGGAGGCTGGGGATGGGATAACTTTAACGATCTAATTACAGAGTATAAAGGTGACCACATCTTAACCGCTTTATATGCTTCATCTTCTAGTGGTTTCTATAATGAGGGATGTCAGGAAATGGCCGATGAAATTGGTTTTGGCGGATATCCGAACTTTGCTGGAAATGGGTTAGATGTTGGCACTTCTTCATCAGCTGTAAACCCTATTGTGGACACGTTTGCCAGTGATGCTCCAACGGTTGCCAATGTTGCTTACGAAGTGCTTCAAATCACAAAGGATTCCATTTTCATAAGCACCAAAACAAAATTCTTCGAGAATTTGGATGGTTCGTTTAAAGTCATCGCATTTGTGATTGAAGATCACCCGCTTTACACACAAGCAGGTCATACAGGTGAGGTAGAACATCATATGGTGCATCAAGGAAACTTTAGCCCAACCAATGGAGGCCCATACGTTACAACGGACGGTGCATCTGCTGGAGAAGAGATTACCAGAAACTTTTCCATGGCATACAACTCAGAATGGGATATCGAGCATCTTTATATCGCTACCACATTGTGGGTAGAGGATGAGAACAACCCAGACGATTTGCTTTATGTAAATGGAACGGACGAACCTCAAGCTGGCGAGATTGCCTTTGGTGGTTCTGGAGAAACTGGCGGAGGTGGTTCTTCTAACCCAGCTGATTGGCCAGTTGGAGTAGAGGACGTTGAGTCAATTTCATTTGACTTGTATCCAAATCCGGCTACAGACCAGATTAACCTTAAGTTGAATATGGAGACTGATTACTCGGTTATGTTAACAGATTTGTTAGGCAAAACAGTGTATTCAGAATATTTGACGGCAAGTACAGGTACTTTGATCAATGTAAATGATATACCAGAAGGTGTTTACATGATTAAAATAAAAACAGAAGATCAAACTTACTTTGATCGCGTGGTGGTGAAATAACACCCCAATCAGTCTTTAGATATATGAAAGCCTCTCATAATGAGAGGCTTTTTTTGTGTCCCTATGCCAATAACTTAAATGAGATAACCTGAATTCATTGGTTTATATGGGGGTAAGTAATTTTTAGAAGTTCTCTGCATTAATCCACGCCTGACGTGCAGCCAGAGGTATATTTGCACGCTTATGATTAGTCTTAATAACATCTCGGTTTCTTTCAGTGGAATAGACTTGTTTACGAACGTTTCACTTGTGATTAATGAGCGTGACCGTATTGGATTGGTTGGAAAGAACGGGGTTGGTAAGAGTACACTGCTGAAGATTATTCTAAAGCGACAGGAAACCGATGCTGGGGCTGTGGTTATACCTGATGGCAAAACCATTGGATACCTTCCTCAGGAGATGCATTTTGATAGTGATCAAACGATCTGGACTGAAACACTAAAGGCGTTTGAGGAGCTAAACCGACTCAAAAAAAGGGATGAAGAGATTCAGGTTGAACTAACCGAGCGCACCGATTATGAATCGGATTCGTACCAAAAGATCATCGATGAACTTGGAGCTATACACATGCGCCTTGAAATGATAGATGATGGCAAGGTTGAACAGAAGGCAGAGCAGGTGCTGCTGGGACTTGGGTTTAAACGTCATGAGTTTGAGCAAAGCATTGCTGAGTTTAGCGGTGGTTGGCAGATGCGCGTAGAACTTGCTAAGCTCATTTTGATCCAACCCGATTTGTTGTTGCTCGATGAGCCAACCAACCACCTCGACATTGATTCTATCCTTTGGTTAGAGGGCTTTTTTCAGGAGTACCCGGGAGCCATCATGATGATTTCGCATGATAGAATGTTCCTCGATAATATTACAAATCGCACGGTTGAGATTGTCAAGGGCAAGATATACGACTACGCTTTACCTTATTCAAAGTTCCTTACCGTTAGACAGGATCGTATAGATCAACAGAAAGCAGCCTTTGATAATCAGCAGAAGTACATTGCTCAGCAGGAAAGGTTTATTGAGCGATTCAAGGCAAAAAACACCAAGGCCAAGCAGGCTCAGAGCAAGATGAAGCAGCTTGAGAAAATTGAGCGTGTGCAGATTGATGAAACAGATGCTTCGCGCATTCAATTTCATTTTCCAAAAGCTCCAAGGTCTGGTGATGTGGTAGTAAAGGCGCGGAACGCTAAGAAAGCATACGGAGAAAAGGTAGTTTTTTCTGATGTTGACTTTGACATATTTCGCGGAGAAAGAGTGGCGTTTGTTGGACGAAACGGACAGGGCAAGTCCACTATGGTGAAACTCATAGTTGGTGAACAGGAAGGAGAAGGAGAGTTAGCAAGAGGGCACAACGTTGAATTGGGCTATTACGCTCAAATTCAGGAAAAGACACTGAATCAGGAGAGTACCATCGTCAAGGTAATCGAAGATGAGGCTACTGGTGAAAATGCCAAGATTCACAAGGTACGCGGATTACTCGGGGCCTTTTTGTTTGGGGCAGATGACTTTGATAAGAAAGTAAAGGTCCTGTCTGGAGGTGAAAAATCGCGTCTGGCTCTGGCTAAATTACTATTGAAGGAGTGTAACTTATTGATCCTGGATGAGCCTACCAATCACCTTGATATGAGCGCAAAACAAGTATTGAAGGAGGCGCTTCTAGATTATAATGGTACACTGATCGTTGTGAGCCATGACCGAGAATTTTTACAAGGGCTTACCGATAGAACCTTCGAGTTTAAAGATGGAAGAGTCAAAGAGCATATTGGCACCATCGATGACTTCCTCAATAACTATGAGATAAAGAGTTTTAGAGAGTTTGAGACGGAGGGAAAATCTACAGTGAGTACAGAGAAAGCGGTTGAAACGAAGGATCAGACTGAGAAAAAGCCATCCACTTCAAAAGTTTCTAATAAAGAGCGAAAGGAGAAACAAAAAGAGCTTCGAAAGTTGAAGAGCTCGTTGTCCTCTATTGAAAAGAAGATTTCTGAGGCTGAGCAATCCATCAAAGAGATGGAGTCGAAAATGGAAACAGTGTCGAATGGTCAGGTAGATCAATCTCTTTTCTTCGACCATGCCGATTTGCAGCGAAAGGTGGATGAGTACATGGTTAGGTGGGAGAAAACGGCCGCTGATATTGAAGCGATGGAAGAAATGCTCAAAACCTAAGCGCTTTGATCAGAGAACCTATTGCATACTCAACACGTCTTTAACCAATATGAGATTTTTAATTGCCATAATATTCCTCACTCTTTTGCCTGTCTTTGGGTTCTCTCAAGGCCAGGCTGACTGGTGGTATTTTGGTCAGTTGGCGGGGATTCATTTTACGGGAAGTGGCCCGGTGGCCGATACCAATGGCGCGTTAACTACCTCTGAGGGTAATTCGACTATTAGCGACTCGTATGGAAACCTGCTCTTTTATTCAGATGGTATTAGTGTGTGGAATAAGAATCATCAGCAAATGCCCAATGGCTTTGGACTTTTAGGAAACCCTTCGAGCACCCAATCCGGAGTAGTATTGCCATATCCTGGAAGTTCGACCAAGTACATTCAATTATCCGTTCAGGAACTTGCTTTTACAGAAGGGTTGAGGTATTCAGTGGTAGATATGACGTTGAATGGGGGATTAGGTGATGTGGATGCCAGCCAAAAGAATGTCTTGATTTACACACCCACCTGCGAGAAAGTTGCAGCTATCCGCCATGCTAATGGTCAGGATATTTGGATTGTGACGCATCAATGGATGAGTGACACATTTGTGGCTTTTCACGTTTCTCCTTCAGGGGTGAATCTGACTCCGGTCCTCTCAAGTGTTGGATCTACGTATACAGGATCTATAGGTAATACAATTGGATACCTGAAGGCTACAACTGATGGCACAAAGTTGGTGAGTGCTATTCAAGCAGATTCTCTGCTGGAAATATTCGATTTCAATACTTCAACTGGCGAATTAACGAACCCCATATCACTCAATGTCTCAGTGCGTCCATATGGGGTAGAGTTTTCACCAGATAAGTCTAAGGTATATACGGCTGGTTGGAACAGTCCCAATATCATTCAATTCGATCTTTCGAGTGGAGTTCAGTCCACGATACAGAACACGGAAACCGTGGTTGGTGTGTCAGCGTCTCCTGTGCTAGGTGCCTTGCAACTAGGACCCGACCAAAAGATTTACGTGGCTCGTCATATTGCTCCATTCATAGGTGCGATTGATGAACCCAACGAATTAGGTCTGGCATGTAATTATGTGGATTCGGCCGTGAATTTACTTGGGAGAAATTCGACAGTTGGCTTTCCCACTTTCATCCAGAACTTTCTTAGCGTTGGCTTTGATTTTTCAGGCCAATGCCTGGGCGATTTAACAAGTTTCTCTGCAGACACAGCTGGCATTGACTCTGTTTTCTGGAGCTTCGGAGATCCTGCCTCTGGTACCGCAGATACATCTACTCAGTACAACCCAACACATACGTTTACAGACACTGGATCATTTACAGTGATGCTCATTGCCCGTGCCGCAGGCGATACGGTGGTCGATACGGCTTTTAATACGGTGTACATATATCCCCGACAGTCGTTAGAGTTTGGCAGTGACACGGTTTTATGCTCCAGTGATAGTCTGGTATTGAATATTGCCCAGGACTTCTCGACTTACTTGTGGCAGGACAGTTCCACGGCAGACAGTTTTGTGGTGTATGAGGACTCGCTGATTTATGCGACATTGTTTGGTGTATGCGATACAATAACTGATACCATACAAGTCACATTTGACGACTCGATCAAGTTTGAACTGGGGAATGATACGCTTTTTTGTGTGGGGAACTCCCTGGAGCTCGATGCAGAGATTACCGTCAATGCCAGTATGTTCTGGAGCACCGGAGATACAGTAGACTCCATTTTTGTGACCACCTCAGGCACATATGAGCTCAACGCATTTAATGCCTGTGGACCTTTCACCGATACCATTAACATTACCGTAGTACCGTTGCCAGATACGGCCCTGTTACCACCTGATACATTAAACTGCTTTGATGTTTCCATTCTGTTAGAACGGCCCAACCTTGATGGAGTTACCTATGTATGGTCCGACTCATCCTCCAAGAAAACCTATCAGGTAGACACCACAGAGCTTGTGTGGCTTGCCGCGTTTAATGAGTGTGGCTTTAGTGTAGATACCATGAACTTGGTGTTCAATGGTGAGATTAAAACCGAATTAGGCGAAGACACCACCATATGTCCAGAAGACTCCGTAATGATGATAGCCACATCTTATCCAGAAGCTACGTATGTGTGGAACACCGGAGACACGACAGATACACTTCGCAATCTGGTTGATGAGAGCAAAAACTATATCGTTACGGTGACATACAAGCAATGTCAGAAAATCGAATCGAAGCGAGTTGACCTGGATGAGTTGGTTTGTCCAACAATCAATTGTGATGTCAACTTTGCCAATGTCATTACCCCGAATGCAGATGGCATCAACGATATTTTCAGAGTATGGTCAGACTGCGCCATTGAAGAGTACACCTTATCGATTTATAACCGATGGGGGCAACTGGTTCACTACAGCAACACAGCCAATTTTGGCTGGGATGGTTACATCAATGGAGAACTGGCATCACAAGGCGTCTACTTCTTCGAAATGACGTTTAGGGATCAAGTTGTTGTTAATGTCGATCGCGATTACTTCAGAGGCAGTTTTAGCTTGTTACACTAACCAATAATTCTAGTGGACATGGCCTTCGGTTTTTAGGTTTATTCAGTCAATTTATGGGAATAAGTTTTGTGTAAAAAACTTATAGGCATTGGGCGACCATTATCAATAAAACACGTCTTTTGTAGCATGCGAAACGTGATTTGGGCCATATTCATGCTGCTTCCGCTTATGGGAGTATCTCAAAATCAGGCGGATTGGTGGTATTTTGGATCGAATGCCGGAATGCACTTTACTTCCAGTGGGCCAGTTCCAGATGGAAATGGTCAATTGGTGACGGCAGAAGGAAATTCGTCTATCTCCGATGCCAATGGCGATTTGCTCTTTTACACAGATGGGAGTACCGTGTATGACAAAAACCATAATGTCATGCCCAACGGGACCGGATTGTTTGGGAATAGCTCATCTACGCATTCGGGAGTAATCTTTCCGGCACCTAGTAACCCCGATTGGTATTATCTATTTACGATTGATGCAGGTGTTGGTCAGGGAATGCACTACACCAAGGTCGATATGACACTTAACTCAGGCAATGGAGATGTTGTGACCACTGAGAAAAACGTCTTCCTGCTGGATGGTACTAGCGAGAAGATCGCGGGAACGAGCAAAACAGGCGGTTTTTGGGCTATAACACACAAATCCGGGACGGACGAGTACTACGCGTTCGAAATAACTGCTACTGGAGTTAATACTACTCCGGTTGTATCATCGACCGGTTGGGCCACTTCTGGGTTTGGTTATGGGGTAAAAGCATCGCGGTCCGGAACAAAGATTGCGGCCGTTTACTTTAGCACAGATTCAATCCATCTGTATGATTTCAACCTTCAAACAGGGGTTGTGACAGCCGACAAAAAGGTAGGTTCCAGCATGACATTTAGCCAAATGTATGGTTTGGAGTTTTCACCAAACGAAGAAGTTCTTTATATGCAATCGTATGCGACCTGTGATGTGAGGCAATTTGACTTGACATTAGGAACATCAGCAGCAATATCGGCATCTGAATTGGTGATTGGGAATACAGGTACGGGAGGTGGTCAACTTCAGTTGGGACCAGACAAAAAAATATATTGTGCCCGAAATATGCAGGGATTCCTATCGTCTATTGAGAATCCGAATGTAATTGGTACTGGATGCAACTGGGTGGATACTTCCTTGGTGCTTTCTACCGGCACTTCGAGTAGGTGGGGACTCACGGCATTTATTCCATCGTTTTTCCTGGACGGCATTATTGCTGAAGATCATTGCTTTGGTGAGACGATTACGTTTGGAATTGATAGTTCCAACGTGGATTCTGTCTTCTGGAATTTCGGAGACCCTACTTCGGGTACTGCTGACACATCTACGCAGTATGACCCAACACACACCTATACAGATACCGGCTTGTTTACGGTTACCCTGATTGCCCGATCGGCTCTTGACAGTGTGCTTGATACGGTGTACAAAGACATTTACGTATACCCACATCAGTCTATGGACTTAGGCGATGATACTTTGTTGTGTTCCGGAGATAGTCTGGTTTTGAACATTGCTCAAGACTTCTCGACTTACTTGTGGCAGGACAGTTCCACAGCAGACAGTTTTGTGGTGTATGAGGACTCGCTGATTTATGCGACACTGTTTGGTGTATGCGATACAATAACTGATACCATACAAGTCACATTTGACGACTCGATCAAGTTTGAACTGGGGAATGATACGCTTTTTTGTGTGGGGAACTCCCTGGAGCTCGATGCAGAGATTACCGTCAATGCCAGTATGTTCTGGAGCACCGGAGATACAGTAGACTCCATTTTTGTGACCACCTCAGGCACATATGAGCTCAACGCATTTAATGCCTGTGGACCTTTCACCGATACCATTAACATTACCGTAGTACCGTTGCCAGATACGGCCCTGTTACCACCTGATACATTAAACTGCTTTGATGTTTCCATTCTGTTAGAACGGCCCAACCTTGATGGAGTTACCTATGTATGGTCCGACTCATCCTCCAAGAAAACCTATCAGGTAGACACCACAGAGCTTGTGTGGCTTGCCGCGTTTAATGAGTGTGGCTTTAGTGTAGATACCATGAACTTGGTGTTCAATGGTGAGATTAAAACCGAATTAGGCGAAGACACCACCATATGTCCAGAAGACTCCGTAATGATGATAGCCACATCTTATCCAGAAGCTACGTATGTGTGGAACACCGGAGACACGACAGATACACTTCGCAATCTGGTTGATGAGAGCAAAAACTATATCGTTACGGTGACATACAAGCAATGTCAGAAAATCGAATCGAAGCGAGTTGACCTGGATGAGTTGGTTTGTCCAACGATCAATTGTGATGTCAACTTTGCCAATGTCATTACCCCAAATGCAGATGGCATCAACGATATTTTCAGAGTATGGTCAGACTGTGCCATTGAAGAGTACACCTTATCGATTTATAACCGATGGGGGCAACTAGTTCACTACAGCAACACAGCCAATTTTGGCTGGGATGGCTATGTAAACGGAGAGTTAGTTACTCCGGGCGTTTACTTCTTTGAAATGACTTTTAGAGATCAGGTAGTAGTCAATGTTGACCAGGACTACTTCCGAGGAAGTTTCACTATTCTAAGGTAAGGGCTTATCTGAAGCTCGCTGGCTGCATGGCATTGATAACAGATTCGTAATCAATCTCAAATACAAATTCTGTGCGGTCACATGAAGTGACTTTACCGCTTTTAGAGTCTTCGCAAGCTCTAGCTGTCACGGCATCAAAGCTTTTTTTGACACTTCCGAACGCGTTGAGTTTGGCTGCTAGTGCGTTCGCCTTGGTTCCGGCTGACATAAGATCATCTGCATTGCTTCCCCCACTGATACCGTCAATACTAAAGCCTAGATCATTCTTGGTGCTCAACGCTCCTGAGAAGCGATTTAGAAATGTTTCTCCACTCGCAGATATGTTTGAAGTACCCTCGGTGAATAGCATGCTGTTCTTAACGGACACAATGATCATAGATGGGTTTTCAATGATCTCAACTTTTGAACCTGTATATGCAGAAAGAGCACTTTTCAACGCAGATTTCTGAAATCTAAGTTGCATCAGGTTTTGCCCCAAAGCGTTTTCGAGCTCCATGTTCTGTCCAGACTGTTCCATCTTCATGCGTTCCATTTCTCTTTCCTGAATACGCCTTTCCTCCATTATTCTCAATTGTTCCGGGTCTGGAGCCTTACCTTCCTCATTCATCATAGAAAGCAATTCTTCCATTTCTCTCATCTTGGTCTCTTGCTGCTCAACCTGCTGATGCATCTGCTGAATTTCCTGATGAGCCATGTCTATCTCCTCGTTCTTGGCTCTTTGAACACTTGTATTGGCTTGCATACTCGACTGTAAACTTTCGTTTTCAGCTTTAAGTGCTGCGTACTTTTTCTGCGGTACACATGAGCTAAGAAGTAGGGCAGGGATTGCTAAGTAGATAATTCGGTACATAATGTTTTGATTTCGATCGCGACAAATATCGTAGTCCAAATTGATAAAATCAGTTAACGATTTTGTGATAACGCTTCGTTAACAAATCAGAACCTAAAGTTCTTTTAAAAATTAAATTACCTGATAATCAGTCGTTTAGTTGATTTTTATTAAAAATATATAGTACTATGTATAGCATATTACAGTACAATGCATATATATTTGTAATGCAATTAACAATCATGAATATAGAAAACTCAAAAGCTCAGTTACGAAAAGGAATTCTTGAATTCTGTGTTCTTGCTTTGCTTGGGAAACAGGAGGCATATCCATCTGATTTGCTTCAGTCCTTAAAAGGGGCTGAGCTCATTGTGGTGGAAGGTACGTTGTATCCATTGCTCAATCGACTCAAGAATGCAGGGCTACTCACGTACCGCTGGGAAGAGTCCAAGTCTGGACCACCGCGCAAGTACTATAGCCTTACAGAACAAGGAAAGACTTTTTTTAAGGAGCTAACCACCTCTTGGTCAGAACTAAGAGATGCTGTAGAAAACGTATTAGAGACTAACATAACCAACGAGAACAAATGAAAAAGACTGTACAAGTCAACTTAAGCGGGCAAGTATTTACTCTGGATGAGGATGCCTATGAGTTGTTGTCGGGCTACTTAAACAAAATTGGCCGACTGTATGAGCGAAGTGTAGGCAAGGATGACATTTTAAGTGACATCGAGTCGAGAATCGCAGAATTATTATTAGAAAAGATCGATGACTCAAAGTCGGTTGTAAACATCAGAGATGTAGAAGAGGTTATCCAGGTAATGGGTAAGCCTGAGCAGTTTGAAGAAGACTATGATGCAGAGTCTGATGAAGGAGCTTATCAGCAAGAAGACTACAGTTATCGTACGAAGCGCCTGTATCGCGATCCCGATAGCCGTGTACTTGGCGGTGTGTGTTCAGGAATCGGTTATTACTTTGGTTTTGATCCGATCTGGATTCGGTTAATTTTCGGTTTGTCCTTTGTGTTTTTTGGTACCGGACTCTTCCTCTATATCTTACTCTGGATTATCATTCCTGAGGCAAGAACAACAGCCGAGAAGCTGAGCATGAAAGGAGAGCCGGTAAATATCAATAACATCGGAAAAACCATAGAAAAGGAGTTCGATGCTTTTGGAGAACGAATCTCAAACAAGGAGGGCGCTTTCAGGCGAAATCAGGGAAAAAAGCTTGAGAGAGGAGTTGATCGTCTGTTTCATTTTCTGGCAGAAATCTTCAGAGGTCTCTTTACCGTAATCGGTAAGCTCTTCGGTACTCTTTTTATAGTTGTTGGTGTATTCGTATTCATTAGTCTGTTAGCAGGTGTGTTTGGAAGTGCTGATGTGATTCATTTAGGAAGCGATTCCTGGAGCGCAGGCATGGATATATATGAATGGCGTGATGTGGTCTTTAATTCCGATGAGTGGTTCTTTATGGCCATCGTGGCGTTCTTCCTATTCGTTGGCATTCCATTCCTGGCACTGGCTTATGGTGGTTTTGTGCTCCTAATGCCTAGGTACAAGGTGCCTTATTTAGGGGCGAGCCTTATCAGTATGTGGTTTATAGGTGTGGTGTTGGCCATTTTAACAGGGCTTGGAATAGCGCAGGAATTCTCTAAAAACGAGTCTATTTCAGATGTTATCATGCTGGAAGATCTTGGGTTAAAAGCCGACACGATCACGCTTTCTATTGGCGATGATCCGTTCAATGTTTCTATGAAAAGGGCTTATTATGCAAACAACGACTTCATGATGAAGAGCAAGGATGATTATATCATCGTAGGTAATGTGGATTTTGATATCAGAAAGTCGCAGGACGATGAAGTGACACTTGAAGTTGTTCGGCATGCCAATGGAGCTTCATTCGAAGCTGCTGCTGATAAAGCTGAAGCGATAGATTACCAGTTTCGGGTGGATTCGTCAAACGTCATTCTTGATCCGTTCTTTAAGTATCCGCAAGAAGACCTGCTTCGCAGTCAAGAGGTTAGCCTTGTGTTAAGAATACCTGAAGGAAAAGCGGTTTTCCTGGATGAAGGCATTAAGCGCATTATCGATGATATTGATAACCTACAGGATATGTATGATCCCCGAATGGTGGAGCACTTGTGGGAGATGACACCAAAAGGGTTGGACTGTGTAGATTGTGATAAGGAACGCAGGTACATAGATTCAGCAAATGTTTCGATCTCAGTAGAGGTCAATTAAGAGCCGGTGAGGTTTGATTACTCGCTGTTTAGTTAGGTAAAAGCCTTCCGATTTTCGGGAGGCTTTTTTTACGCTCATCATTCATTATCTTCGCGCAACCAAAATTCCCCACTATCTACGGGTCGAATTTGCAAGAAAGAGATGGATATGGCGCAAGAAGAAATGGAAGAACAGGTGATTACAAAAGCAGAACTCAAGGCAGAAATTTTGGCAGATTTCAAGCTGGCCAATTATAGCCGTGAGATAAGCTTAATGGGTAGAAGAGAAGTGCTCACTGGTAAAGCCAAGTTCGGAATTTTGGGCGATGGAAAAGAGGTGGCACAGATTGCTCTTTCTAAGCAATTTATGGACGGTGACTGGCGCTCTGGGTACTACCGTGATCAAACGCTTATGATGGCGGCCGGATTACTCACTGGAGAGCAGTTCTTTGCACAACTTTACGCGGATGCTGATGTAGATCGCGAGCCTGCTTCTGCTGGTCGAATGATGAACGGACATTACGCCACCCGGTCTTTGGATGACGATGGTCATTGGGTCAAATTAATGTCTCAGAAGAACTCTTCTGCAGATATTTCGCCAACGGCAGGTCAAATGCCCAGGCTTTTGGGGCTGGCGCTGGCCAGTAAGCACTTTAGAAACAATCCTGAACTGGCGAATCATACCAGCTTTAGTCTGAGTGGAAATGAAGTCGCTTTTGGTACGATTGGAGACGCTTCTACGAGCGAGGGCATGTTTTGGGAAGCTATGAATGCCGCTGGTGTCATGCAGGTGCCTTTAGTTATGTCAGTGTGGGATGATGGTCACGGCATTTCAGTTCCAAAAAAATATCAGACAATTAAGGAGAGCATTTCCGAGGCTCTTGCTGGTTTTCAGCGAACAGAGGATAAGCCCGGATTCGAGATTTTCCACACCAAAGGGTGGGATTACCCACATCTGGTTCTTACGTATGAGAAGGCTGTAAAAATTGCCAGAGAGCAGCACATACCTGTTTTGGTGCACGTAGAAGAAGTTACACAGCCTCAGGGACACTCTACCAGTGGGTCTCATGAGCGTTATAAGTCTTCAGAACGACTTGAGTGGGAAAAGGAGTTTGACCCAATCAAGAAAATGAAAGAGTGGATTTTAGGTAAGAACCTGGCCACCGAAGAAGAGATTGAGGCCATTGAAAAGGAAGCTAAAAAAGATGCCAGAGATGCAAAATCTAAGGCTTGGAAAGCATTCCTTGAGCCCATGAAACAGGACAAAACTGAGGTCGTTAGTCTATTGTCGAATCTCGCGTCTGAGAGTAAGAATGGTGTATTTGTTACCAAGCTAAAGGATGGGTTAGAGAGCGCAATGGACCCAATGCGCAAAGAGATTATTGAAACAGCGCGTAAAGCCTTGAGGTATGTCCGCAATGAGCAGGGAACGGCTAAGACTCAGTTATCTACCTGGATCGAGAATACCATGGCGGTCAATGCCGATCGGTACTCATCGCATTTGCATTCGCAATCTGAAATTTCTCCGCTGAACCAGGCCGATGTAGATATCGCCTATGCCAGTGAAGAGGTATTGGTAGATGGCCGAGAGATTATCCGAGACAACTTTGATGCGCTACTCAAAAAATATCCTGAACTCATTGTTTTTGGCGAGGATGCAGGTAAGATTGGAGGTGTAAACCAAGGTCTTGAAGGAATGCAGGCTAAGTACGGAGATCACCGTGTTTATGATACCGGAATTCGCGAGTGTACGATTGTAGGTCAGGGAATTGGAATGGCCATGCGAGGACTTCGACCCGTTGCTGAAATCCAGTATCTGGACTATTTACTCTACGCTTTACAGATCATGAGCGATGATTTGGCCACGCTACAGTACAGGACAAAAGGAGGGCAAAAAGCGCCACTGATTATACGTACACGAGGGCACCGGCTTGAAGGAATATGGCATAGTGGTTCGCCAATGGGAATGATTGTGCACGCATTAAGAGGAATGCATGTGTGTGTGCCTCGCAATATGACCCAGGCTGCTGGAATGTATAATACGCTCATGGCTGGTGACGATCCTGCCATAGTGATTGAGTCTCTCAACGGATATCGCCTGAAAGAGCGAAAACCAGAGAATATGGGCGAGTTTAAGCTTGAGCTTGGTCGGGTTGAAACAATGACCGATGGCGAGGACATTACGCTTGTTACGTATGGCTCTATGGTGAGAATGTGTGTGGAGGTAGCCAAGCAAATGAGAGAGGTTGGTGTTTCTGTGGAAGTGATAGATGTGCAAACACTGCTGCCATTTGATAGAAACCACGACATTGTAGAGAGTATTAAGAAGACAAGCCGTGTACTATTTGTGGATGAAGATGTACCTGGCGGAGCCACTGCTTATATGATGCAAAAGGTGATGGAGAATCAGGATGCCTACCGTTATTTGGATTCTGCACCAGCTACGCTTACTGCCAAAGCTCATAGACCAGCATATGCCTCAGACGGAGATTACTTTTCAAAGCCATCAAACGAAGATGTGTTTGAAAAAATCTACGGAATAATGCATGAATCTGACCCTGAGAAGTATCCTCAACTATACGTGTGATGAGGGCTCTGCTAATCAGCGGCCTTTTATTATTCTCTTCCGTTTCGGTTTGGGCTGGTGGTGAAAAATACCACGTTTCGCTCATGCTTTCTCCGAGTGCTGAGTGGATGCGCTTCAGCAATTCCATCAATGCCAAAACATACAACGCGCTTTGGGGAACGAAGATTTCCCAAAATTTCGGGTTTGAGTACAAGCGTTTCTTCGACCCTTCTTTAAGCCTGAGCTTTGGGGCAATGTATTCGAACAAGGGGTTTCGCAATGAAATCTTTGGCACAAATGATTTAGGTCTACCCACGCAGGAAGTGGTAGGCATAACCCTGTTTTCAGCACATATGGTGTCTATTCCTTTGGCTTTGAACATACATCACCGGATCTCGCGTAAACTAAGTCTCGATTTTAGTTTGGGGGCGTCAGCTGGATACATTTTTTCGGAAATAGCACGTAATAAGTACTACTCTGATGAGACCAATCCCGAACAGGGGTTTTGGGATCTAAGCGAGGGTCGGTCTAACATTAATATTCTGCAGGATTGGTATGCCGGGGCGCATGCAGGCGTTGGTGTCTCTGTGTATGTCAAGAGCAGGATGGTCCTAGGAATTCAGCCTACTTACAGGATGCAACTAAACAATGCGCGAGATTACTTAGGATCTTTTAGTTCAAGCGACCCCTTCGTTGCAAGGCTCAACAGTTTTGGGCTTGACGTCAAGATTGGCTACTTTTTCAGCAAACAGATTAAGGATCGCAAGGACAAGTTTTAATAAGGTTGTACTTTATGTATTGACGGGGCTGATCGGGCTACTGTTGATTCAGACCGTGTTTCACCCGATAGATGAAGTTCCGCTCAACGGTGGGGAGTTAGTGGAGGAGCCAGTTGCGTTTGAGCCAAAAACCTGGATGAATGAAACCTGGCAACAATCTGTGTCTGATCAAGCGTTGCTTCGTTTTGGATTTCGAGCAGGAATAGTTCGTTTCTATAATCAGTTAGTCTATTCGCTTTTAGGTCAAAGCACCAATGAAAATGTGGCCTTGGGAAATGACGGATTTTTGTTTGAAAAGAGCGGAGAGCACACCGTATCAGGACGGTTTTTCGATCGGGAACGGGCAGATTCCATCCTCACCGGGTTTGATCATGCCAAGGCGGTCTTTGACTCCCTTGGTAAACGAGTTGTGGTGGTGATGTGCCCTAATAAGTGGAGGTCTGCTAAAGCACACACCGGAGTGGAGATTGAAAGTTCGGATGAGTCTTATCATCAAACGTTTATCAATCATTTCAAGTCGAAAGATTACGAATACATAGATTGTGTAGACTGGTTTGCTTCTGATTTTGAAACGTGCAGCCCACCCTTGCATAGTAAACTGGGCAAGCACTGGAGTGTGTTTGGTGGCTCACTTGTCGCAGACTCATTGTTTTCTCTTATCAGTAAAACGCACGTTCTGCCGGGGTACACCAAGGAGATCGAGTGGGCTTTAGATCCAAGGAACTCAGATAACGACCTTCACAGGATACTGAATTTGATGAGTCATTCACCAAAGGAAGAACTCGCTTATCCGCACTATCAGATAGAGGATGGCCGGGCTCCGAGGGTACTTGTAATAGGGGATAGCTACTACTGGACTATGTTTTACCTCCAGCTGCATCAGTCAATGTTTGACTCCGAAAGCAAGTTCTTTTATTACAACAATTCAGTAGCACAAACAGCTCAGCATAGTCGCTGGCCACTCAACGATGATATTCGCACTGCTGAGATCATGGCGTCAGATGTAGTGTTGGTCTTTTCAAGTGAACCAAATTTGGTCGATTTTGGATTTGGTTTTTTTGAGTTTGTTTCTACTGATTTTCTGCACTGAAGACCTGCTTGAAAGCGCTTTGTGACTATTGAAAAACCTCAGTTTTTTGTTAAAAACAATGTGAAAAATAGATTGCTCTATGGTGGTAATTCGCTGGGGCTGTCTGTTAAATTCGCAACAATCCGCGATACTCTATAACTCCATGGCAGCAGAATATACAGAAGATAATATACGTACCCTCGAATGGTCAGAGCATATCAGACTTCGCCCCGGTATGTATATCGGTAAGCTGGGAGATGGAAGTGCAGCCGATGATGGTATTTACATCCTTGTCAAAGAGGTAATCGATAATTCGATTGATGAGTTTGTCATGGGTAATGGAAAGACCATCGATGTTTCCATTAGAGGCAACGAGGTGAAAATCAGAGACTACGGACGTGGTATTCCACTCGGAAAAGTGGTCGATGCAGTTTCTAAAATGAACACGGGTGGTAAATACGACTCCAAGGCGTTTAAGAAATCTGTTGGATTGAACGGAGTTGGGACCAAGGCCGTGAATGCACTCTCTTCTTATTTCAAAGTGGAATCAGTTAGAGATGGAAAAATTAAAGCTGCTGAGTTTTCCAGAGGGAGTGTTACTGAAGAACACGAGGTAGAAGAAACCACAACACGAAAAGGAACCCGGGTGACTTTCGTGCCGGATGAGACGGTATTTCCTACATACACATACCGCCACGAGTATATCGATCGCATGTTGTGGAACTATTGCTACCTCAACCGTGGACTGGCAATAAACTTTAATGGCGAACGGTATGAATCCAAAAATGGACTCAAGGACCTTTTAGCCAATAACATTGATGAGGAGCCGCTATATCCAATCATTCACCTTGAAGGCGAGGATATCGAGGTGGCCATCACACATACCCAGAGCTATGGCGAGGACTACTATTCGTTTGTGAATGGGCAGTACACACCACAAGGAGGTACACATCAAAGCGCATTTCGCGAGTCATTGGCCAAAGTGATCCGCGATCACTATGGAAAAGGGTTTGATGCGCAGGATATCCGAACATCCATCACTGCAGCTGTCAGTGTCAAGGTAATGGAGCCGGTGTTTGAGTCTCAAACAAAGACAAAGCTCGGATCTCAGGAAGTAGAGCCTGGAGGGCAGTCTATGCGAGCTTTCATCAATGAGTTCTTGTCGAGAGAGCTCGACAATTTCCTTCACAAGAACCCCGATGTTTCTGAGGCACTCCTCAAGAAGATTGTACAGAGTGAGCGCGAGCGAAAGGAAATGGCTGGCGTGAAGAAGCTGGCTCGTGAGCGAGCGAAGAAGGCCAACCTTCACAACAAAAAACTAAGAGATTGCCGAGTGCATTACGGTGATAAGAAAGAACAGGCTCAGGAAACATCTATCTTCATTTGCGAGGGAGATTCAGCATCGGGATCCATCACCAAGATTCGAAACGTAAATACACAGGCTGTGTTCTCATTGAAAGGAAAGCCATTGAATACGTTTGGGCTGACCAAAAAGGTGGTGTATGAAAATGAAGAGTTCAACCTCCTTCAGGCAGCATTAAACATCGAGGAAGGCATTGAGAACTTGAGGTATAACAAAGTTGTAATCGCTACTGATGCCGATGTAGATGGTATGCATATTCGACTACTTCTAATTACCTTCTTCCTTCAGTTTTTCCCGGAGATTGTGAAGCAGGGACACCTATATGTGTTGCAGACACCTTTGTTCAGGGTTCGCAATAAGAAGGAGACATTTTACTGCTACTCTGACGAGGAGAAAAATGAAGCACTATCCAAAGTTGGAAAGAATCCCGAAATAACCCGATTCAAGGGGCTTGGAGAGATATCGCCTGATGAGTTTAAGCATTTTATCGGAGAGGATATTCGCCTCGATCCGGTGGTTATTGGGAAAGACGCAGCACTAAAAGAGTTGCTCTCTTTCTACATGGGCAAAAACACGCCTAACCGCCAAGAGTTTATCATCGAGAATTTGAAAGTAGAGAAAGACGTTATTGAAGAAGCCGCGTAGGACGCAAGGATGAGCGAAGAACCAGAGAATATAGAAGAGCAGGACGAGGAGTTTTCACAACAGCAGGAGAGCGGAGGAGAACTTGAACAGGTCATTCACGTCAGTGGCATGTATAAGGAGTGGTTTCTCGACTACGCCTCTTATGTGATTCTTGAGCGAGCGGTTCCACACATGAGCGATGGGTTAAAACCCGTACAGCGAAGGATTCTCCACTCGATGAAAGAAATGGATGATGGCCGTTACCATAAGGTGGCTAACATCATTGGTAATACCATGAAGTATCACCCACACGGTGATGCGTCCATTGGCGATGCGCTGGTGCAGATAGGTCAGAAAGATTTGCTGATTGACTGCCAGGGAAACTGGGGAAACATCCTTACCGGAGACCGTGCGGCAGCTCCCCGATATATCGAAGCCCGCCTAACCAAGTTTGCCTTAGAGGTTCTGTTTAATCATAAAACGACCGTTTGGCAGTCGAGTTATGATGGTCGAAACAAGGAGCCCGTTACGCTTCCTGTTAAGTTTCCATTGTTGCTTGCCAGTGGGGTAGAAGGTATTGCGGTTGGATTGGCTTGTAAAATGCTTCCGCATAACTTTATAGAGCTCATTGATGGCTCCATTGCAAACCTGCGAGGCAAGAAGGTGAAAATCTATCCGGATTTTCCGACCGGAGGTATTGCCGATTTTTCAGAGTACAACGATGGTCTGAGAGGTGGAAAAATCAAGGTGAGAGCCAAAATATCGGTGCTCGATAAGAAGACATTACGCATTAGCGAAATTCCTCATACAACCACTACCTCTTCTCTAATTGACTCTATTCTAAAGGCCAACGATAAGGGTAAGATTAAAGTCAAGCGAGTAGAGGATAATACGGCTGAAGATGTAGAAATCCTGGTGCATTTGGCTCCCAATGTATCGCCCGATAAGATGATCGATGCGCTCTACGCGTTTTCAGATTGTGAGGTATCTATATCTCCAAACGCCTGTGTAATCGAAAACGATAAACCTCGATTCCTGGGTGTGAGTCAGATTTTGGCTGAGAGCACAGAACAGACCAAAGGGCTTCTTAAAATGGAGCTTGATATCAGGAAGGGAGAACTACAGGAACAGTGGCATTTTGCGTCCCTTGAGAAGATCTTTATCGAGAAGCGCATCTATCGCGATATTGAGGAGTGTGAAACGTGGGAAGAGATCATTCAAACGATTCATGCCGGACTCAAACCGCATATCAAGCATCTGTTGCGAGAAGTAACAGACGAAGATGTAACGCGCCTCACAGAGATCAAGATCAAGCGTATATCCAAGTTTGACTCGTTCAAAGCAGATGAGCTTATCGCTCGCTTAGAGGAAGAGATAGATAAAGTACAGTATCATCTCGATAACCTCACCGAGTATGCCATCGACTACTTCAAGAACCTGAAGAAAAAGTATGCTGCCGGACGTGAGCGAAGAACAGAGATTCGGGAGATTGAGACCATTTCACGAACCATGGTGGCAGCAAACAACGTCAAGCTATACGTAGACCGTGCGGAAGGGTTTATTGGTCATGGGTTAAAAAAATCTGAGACAGAGTTTGTCACCGAGGCTTCTGATATTGACAATATCATTGTGATTCGTAGAGACGGAGGCATGATGGTCACCAAAATGGCCGATAAGACTTTTGTGGGTAAAGACATTCTCTATGTCAATATCTGGAAGAAGAATGATCCACGTACCACGTATAACATGATCTATCAGGATGGGCCGTCCGGCAACGTCATGATCAAGCGATTCAATGTGACGTCTGTGGTGCGAGACAAAGAGTATAACCTCACAAAGGGAACGGCCAAGTCTAAAGTCCTGCATTTAACCGCTAACCCTAATGGGGAAGCTGAAGTGGTAACCGTGGTGCATCGGGCAAAGGCCAAGATCAAGCGGATCAAATTCGACTTCGATTTCGCAGATGTTGGGATTAAGGGTCGTGGAGCTAACGGAAACATTTTAACCAAGCACTCCGTCAATAAAATCGAACTGAAGGAAAAGGGCGTTTCTACACTTGGAGCGCGCAAGGTTTGGTTTGACGAGTCGGTGAAGCGCCTCAACTATGAGGGCAGGGGATTGTTTTTGGGTGAATTCCAGGGCGATGACTGCATTCTAACCATCATGGCAGGCGGTTATTACCGTATGACTGGAATCGATGTGGCTACCAAGTTTGATGAAGACATGGTGATCATTGAGAAATGGAATCCAGAGAAACCTGTTACGGCCGTTCATTTCGACCCTGATAAAGACAACTTATACATCAAGCGATTCTTAGCGGAGGATTCTAATAAGAACGTAACCTTCATTTCAGAGCATGAGAAAGCTCGACTCGAGCATGTTTCTACGGCCTGGAAACCTGAGTTGATTCTCAAGTTTGATCAGCGAAGCAATGCCAGAGAAGACGAAACGGTACATGTGGAGGAATTCATTTCTGTAAAAGGATTGAAGGCTTTGGGCAATAGGTTGACCAAGTATAAGCTCAAAGCCATTGAAGAGCTTGAAACAGAAGAGCCCGTGCAAGAGCCTGTAGAAGCTATCAGTGCTGAGCCTGAGGTAGAGACTGCTGATGAAAGTAACGGAGCTGAGGCAGCCGAGCCAGAAAAGAAAGAGCCTCAGGAGGTGTCTAAGAAGGCTGATACTGCTGCAACAAAACCCAAGGTGAAGGAAGTGCCTAAACCTGCTGATAAAAAGGAAGTTAAAGCCCAAGAATCCAAGAAAGAAGAAACAAAAACAGCGGCTCAACCAATTGAAAGTGCATCTTCAACGTCTGATAAAAAGGACGAGGTCAAAAAGAAGCCTAAGCTGTCGCTCAAGAAGCCTTCAGATAAAAAGGATGATGATTCTGATTCTTTCGGAGCTGGAAGCCAGATTACGCTGGAGCTTTAGGCCAAATTATAACATATGAAGAAGTTTTTACTTGCCATTTTCCTGCTGGGGAACAGTGTCTTATGGGCTCAATCCCTCAATATGAATCTAATCTCTCATTTTGAATACTCAGATGAGTTGAGTGATGTATGGGGTTATGTAGATGAAGATGGCAATGAATATGCCTTAGTAGGACGCCAGTACGGAGTGTCCATCGTTAATATTACGGATAGCTCAGATGTTTTTGAGGTGTTTAGCCTTCCCGGGCCGGGCTCTACCTGGAGAGACCTTAAGACATGGGGAGACTATATGTATGTGACTTGTGAGAGTGGTCCTGCGTTGCTTATAGTAGATATGACCAGTCTGCCCGACAGCAATAACCTTCCTTACACATTCTGGTTGGGAGATACCATGACCTTCCAGTCAGCTCACAACCTGTACATTGATGAGAAAGGATACTGCTACATTTTTGGAGCTAATTATGGTGCTGGTGGGGCCATTATTCTTGATTTGAATACTGATCCTATGAATCCAACACCTGTTGGAATATACGATGAGAATTACTTTCACGATGGAGTGGTCAGAGGAGATACACTATGGGGTGGAGCCATATATCAGGGAGATGCGCAGGTTGTCGATGTTTCAGAAAAGGGTAATCCTATACTGCTATCCTCCTGGAAAACTCCCAGTGTCTTTACGCACAACATTTGGTTTTCAGATGATAACCGATATGTGTACACCACTGATGAAGTGATGAATGGTTCCATTGCTGCGTATAATGTGGAGGATATATACAATCCAACAGAAGTGGATAAATGGATGCCGGCTGATACAAGCATTATTCCGCACAACACACACTTTATTAATGATTATCTGGTTACATCGCACTACACCATCGGCATAAACATCATTGATGTAAAGCGTCCACAGAGTATGATCGAAACAGGATACTATGACACATCACCTTCATACACTTACGAAGGGTTCCATGGGTGTTGGGGGGCGTATCCGTATTTGCCTTCAGGTAAAGTTCTAGCTACCGATATTGAAGAGGGATTATATGTGTTCAGACCTAGCTATAAACGCGGGTGTTACTTAGAGGGAAACATTACCAATCAGCACACTGGGGAAATCATCTTCTTCCCAACCATAGAGATTATCGAAACCGATCAGACCATCGATGGAGATATCGTGGGTAAATATGCTACTGCTACTCTTGACGCAGGTTCTTATACAGTGAAGGTGTCGGCAGATGGGTATTACTCCAAAACTGTAGAAGGTGTGGAACTTGAAAATGGAGAACTTACGATTTTGGATGTTGGCTTAAGCAACTGGCCTCTTGGTTTGGAGGAGCAGTTGACTACCAAGTCATCTGTGATTTATCCGAACCCTTCCTTCGGAATGGTCCACATTCAGTCAAACGATCAGATAGAACGTGTAGAAGTATTGACACTGAATGGGCAGCTCGCTCAAGTCTACACCGTGGCGAGTGGGCAAATGTCCTTAGACATGAATCTGCATCACTTGCAAGCTGGCGTGTACGTTGTGCGAATCACTGGAGGTGGCCAGGTTGACCGACATCAGTTGATTGTAGAATAGGAAAGTGAGTTTTCGCTTAGAGCGAATCGCGTAGTGCAAGCATGTGTAGCGCTGTAACAGCCGCTTCGTCTCCTTTATTGCCGTGCTTACCACCGCTTCGAGCACGTGATTGATCGATGTTGTCATCGGTCAGCACACCAAATACTACAGGCTTGTTATACTTCAGTCCCACATCTTTCACACCTTGCGATACGGCTGCACACACGTAGTCAAAATGGGCTGTTTCTCCGCGTATCACTGAGCCAATGCATATAACAGCATCCACATCCAGCTTTTCAATTTGCCACTGTGCGCCAAGTGGAAGCTCATAGCTACCCGGAACAATGGATTCGATGATGTTTTCAGGAAGCACTCCGGCTTTAAGCAGGGTAGCTTTGGCCCCGTTAAAAAGTCCGTTGGTTATTTCTTCGTTCCAGTCGGCTTTTACAATCCCAATTCTCCAGTCTTCAGAAGCTTTTGGAAGCGCTCCAATGTCAGACAAATTGTGATGCTCTGTGGCCATGTTTAGATGCGTCCTTCAGCTCGGGCAATGAACTTGTCGATAGACTCGCCTTCGTTACTTGAAGGATACTCAGCTTTGATCTGCTTGTATAGATCTAAAGCCTCAGCAAAATCTTCTACTTCTTCGTGCGCTCGGGCAGCCTTCATTAAGTATACTGGAGTAGTAAGCTTGTTGGCATCATGCTCAGCAGCGCTTTTGTAGTAGCCAATGGCTTTATCTACTTCTCCTAACTCAAGGTAAGCATCACCAGTAGCTCCCAAGGAAACAGCGCAAACCATGATGTCTGCACAGTCATATTGTTCGAGGTACTCAATGGCATCTTCGTATTGGCCCATTCTCAGGTAAGAGATTCCAACGTAGTATTTCGATAGGTTGGCTGCATTTGTGCTACCATACTCATCAATGATGTCTAAAAAGCCATAAGCGGCTTCGCTACCGTTGATTGCCAATTCAAGGCTGTCATTGGCAAAGGCCTGCTGAGCTTGCCACATTTGTTCGCCAGCTTCTTTCTCCTGTGGTAGGTAGATAAAGTTGTTGTAAGCAAAATAGCCCAACAGCATAACGAATACTGCTCCAATGATAATAGTGAGGCTTTTTTGGTTCTCTACGACCCAATTTTCGGTCTTAGAATATACTTCCTCTACGTCTACAATTACTTCTTCTTGATCTTTGGCCATGATTACCTTAAAAAATTGAGGCTGCAAATATATTTTTTTTAGCGCAGGATAAGCATCTCTCTGGGGCTCAAATTCTACCTTTGACAGCTCATGCATATTTCCTCTCTCAGCATCATCAATTTTAAGAACATCGAATCGGCCGATGTGCGGTTTGCAGAGAAGGTTAATTGCTTTCTGGGAAACAATGGGGCAGGGAAGACTACGATGCTCGATGCCATCTATTATCTCGCGTTTTCAAAGAGTTTTTTCAACCCAATCGACTCACAAAATATTCGTCATGATGAAGACTTGTTTGTCATCGATGGAGAATTTGTACTTGAGGGAGAGGCGGAGCGTTTTTTCTGCGGTCTCAAACGGAATGATAAAAAGAAGTTTAAGCGAAACCAGAAGGAATACACACGCCTTGCAGATCACATTGGTGTGTTGCCACTGGTGATGATTGCTCCATCTGACTCAGCACTCATTAGAGAAGGAAGCGATGTGAGACGAAAATTTATTGATGGTATCATATCGCAGTACAACAGAGGCTACCTCGATTCGCTATTGCAGTATAACAGGCAACTGGCACAGCGAAATGCCCTGTTAAAACATTTTGCCGCTGAGGGACGTGTGCAGGAAAGTAGCCTGGACGTATTTGATGAAATACTCCACGAGTTGGGAACATCGATTTTTGAAGAGCGCAAAAAATTCTTGGGCAACTATCTCCCCATATTTTCCAATTTCTACGAACTTATCTCTGCCGGACAAGAAGAGATTGGCATTGAATACGATTCGCAGTTGAACGAAAAGCCATTGATCGAGCTATTGCGTGAAAACCGATTCAAGGATTTACGCGCTCAGTACACCACCGTTGGGATTCATAAAGACGATATGAATTTTCAGATTGGTGGTTATTCCATGAAAAAATACGGTAGCCAGGGGCAGAAGAAGAGCTTTGTCATTTCATTGCGTCTGGCTCAGTTTGACTACCTCAAAGACTTAAAGAGTCGAAAGCCCATTCTATTGCTCGATGATATTTTCGATAAGCTGGACGATCAGCGGGTGGCTGCATTGATGTCGCTCGTGAGCGATGATCACTTTGGTCAGATATTCATTACAGATGCCAATTTACACCGGGTACCAGACCTGTTTAAGGATGAAAATGTGCCATTGAAGAAGTTTGAAGTACAAAACGGTGTGATAAACGAAATTGGGTAATGGCGAAGCACTACAAGCGAAAATCGAATCAGGAATCACTCGGGCAGGCCATCGACAGGTTACTCAATGTGTATCGGCTTAAGAGCGGTTTAACCCAGTTATCTATTCAAAGCGATTGGGAGAAGATTGTGGGCCCCGCCTTAGCGTCAAGAACCGAAGAAGTGCAGCTCCGTGGGTCTAAACTCATTATCAAGGTCAACTCAGCTGCTATGCGCCAGGAGATGCACTACCAGCAATCGGCCATTATGAAAAACGTAAACGACCACCTCGGATCAGAAGTGGTGAAAGAGATTTTTTTGAACTAAATACATACACAAATGCAGGAATTTATTTTTCTTTTTAGAGGTGGAAAAACCACTGATGCAAGCGAAGAAAGACTTGAGAAACACGAGCAAGATTGGGAAACTTGGATGGATCAGCTAGATGAAAATGGGGTGTTAATTGACGGCCTTCCTATGAAAGACCACGCAGTGATCATTGATCAACACGGTAAGACTGCGAGAGACTTGAGCGCTGATGATAGCGTAACCGGATACCTGATTCTCGAGGCAGAAGACATGGATGCAGCAGTTGAAATGGCCGATGGTTGTCCCATTTTTGATTTTGGTGGCAGCGTAGAAGTGCGTGGACTCGATGCGCATCGCGGAGACGAAGACTAACTGTAAGTCTTGCGAAGCTCAGGCTTCTATACGGTCATGAAAACAGTATTTTCTCTGGTTGGAGCATGTGTGTTAAGTTTTGGTTTAATCGCCTGCTCGACCAATCAAAATGAAGTATCAAAGACCATAAATCAAAAGGAGGTAAGTGCAATGAATGAATCAGCTTTGAAATTAGATACAGCCACGTTTGGTGCCGGATGTTTCTGGTGTATGGAGGCCGTTTTTCAGGAGTTGAAAGGGGTAGAAAGTGTCACATCGGGTTATGCTGGAGGATTTGTCAAAAATCCAACGTACAAGGAAGTGTGCACGGGTAAAACAGGATGTGCCGAAGTAGCTCAGATTGTTTACAATCCCGAAGTCATCAGTTTTGAAGAGTTGCTCGAAGTGTTTTGGAAAACGCATGATCCAACTACGCTCAACCGACAGGGAAATGATGTGGGAACACAGTACCGGTCAGCCGTGTTTTATCACAACGATGAGCAAAAGGAGAAAGCCGAGTACTACAAACAAAAACTGGATGAGTCGGGAGCGTATCCCAATCCGATTGTTACCACTGTCGAGAAGTTTGAGAATTACTCAGCGGCCGAGGACTACCACCAAGATTACTTTAACAACAACACCAGTCAGCCGTATTGCACATTTGTGATACAGCCCAAGGTGGAGAAGTTTAGAAAGGCATTTGCCGATAAGCTGAAGTAAAGCCGGAACCGAACTTATATGAACCAAAAAGCCCGCTCAATTGAGCGGGCTTTTTGGTTTCTCGTATTAGTAGATTATTGAAACACAACTGGAATGCTTTGAGATCCATATTCTGAATGGATGGTTATCATGTACAAACCACCTGCAGTATCCATGTTTAGGTTGAATTCGTTTTTTGAACGGTAGTCAGATGAATGAACCAGCTGTCCGATGCTGTTGTGTATTGTTATTGTGGCGTATTGCAGAATGGTAGTGGTTCGAATAGTAAGATCGCCAGAGGATGGATTTGGGTACACTTGAAGGCTGAGGTTTCGGTCACTTTCGTTTATTCCCACTCCAATGATCGTGACGCAAGCTGTAGTATCGATACAACCATGTTGCGTGATCTGAGCTGCGATATGTGCTCCGTTGAAATTGATGTAATACTGTGCAGTTTGTCCAGGAATAGGAGCCAAACTACTATCACAGTTTAACCACTGGTAAGAAGCAGGAGCGGCTTGGGCAATGGCTCCTGTTTGCTGACTATTTAGGCTAATTATTGTATCTACTTCAAAAATGGTAAGATCATAGGCAACAATACTATCGCAACCCGAAGAGTTAATGAGCGTATCGAAATAGAGACCACTTTGTATCCATGTATTACTTCCATTTGAAGTTGAATATGCAAAACAGGAGCTGTCAACAATGGTCGAATCCGAAGAATAGTTTACTACTAAATCTAACTTTATAACGGAATCACAACCTATGGAGTTTGCTATAACGAAAGATGCAATAGAGTCACTTTCTGTGTAAGTAATTCCATCTATCCAGGTAAAGCTATCACAAGCTTGATGCACATCGGTTGAAAACGAAGATTCCAAAATGGTTAGATTTAGCGATACGATTGAATCACAGCCCGCAGTGTTTGTTAAAATATGGACCGCAGAATTGTTGTTTCCCGTGTAGGTTATTCCGTCAATCCAAGTTATGCTATCGCATGCTTGTTCAGTATCTGTATGAACAGAAGCAGGCAAAATTGTAAGATGCAGTGATATTACCGAATCACATCCAAGGGTGTTGAGTAGTGTATCAAGTGCAGTAGTGTCGCTTTCTGTGTAAGTAACGCTATCTATCCATGTAAAGCTGTTACATGCAACATGAGAGTCGACCGTCATAGTCGGATTATTTATCGTTAAGTGCAGCGTAATGATGGAGTCACATCCAGCAGTGTTTACCAGAGTGTCTTTGGCTGTCGTATTGCTCTCAGAGTATGTTATCCCATCAATCCAAGTATAGCTGTCACATGCAGTATGTGTATCTGTCGAGTATGTTATCGAATTAATAGTGAGGTTTAACGTCACAACAGAGTCACAACCTGCGGTGTTTATCAAAGTGTCAGTGGCGGTAGTGTTGCTTTCTGTATACGTAATACCATTAATCCAGGTATAACTTGCGCATTCTATAATAGTGTCAATTGCGCTAGTAGATAGAATGGTTAGGTCAAGTGTTATTACCGAGTCGCAACCAGCTGAATTCACCAGAGTGTCCTTGGTGGTGGTATTGCTTTCTGTGTATGTATTTCCATCGATCCAAGTGAAACTGTCACATGCTGTATGCGTGTCTGTCGCTTCGGAGTGCGAGCAATTAGCCAATTTTTGGATGAAGATTTCGAGGTTATCCTGATAATAAGGATTCGGAGACATATAGAAAGTACCGGTGCCTGGATCAAAATCGACTGAATCTGAGAAAGTGCCAGTGATGTATAGATTGTTATCAGAGTCAAGTGTTAATGATCGTCCGATGTCGTAAAAGCTTCCTCCAGTCGCTATTGCCCATTCAAAATTTCCGTTGGTATTTAACTTTTGAACATAAAAATCCAAAAAAGCGCTATCACCTATAAGGGTAAATGTATCTGGTCCAGGGTCAAAATCCAATGCCTGTTGAAAAGCGCCCGTTGAGTATACGTTGTTGTCGTTGTCAGTGGTAACCCAGAAGCCGGAGTCATTTCCAGTTCCGCTACTTCCGATTTTCTTTGCCCAAAGAAAATTTCCAGAACTATCAAGTTTCTGGATGAAAATATCCATGAAACCATTTGTAGTTAAAGTGTAGCTTAAAGGTCCCGGGTCAAAATCCACGGTGTCTTGGAATGCTCCAGTCATCAGGATATCGCCATTTTGATCAGTGGTAATAGAATTTGTTCTGATGAAATTTGTTCCACTAAAGCACTTTGCCCAGATAAAATTCCCTTCGGCATTTAGCTTAAGAATAAATCTATTATGTACTCCGCTTGGCGAGAGAAGAAAGGTGTCCGGTCCTAGATCAAAGTCTACTGTGCTTGTAAAGCTTCCTGTAAGAATCAAATTTTCTTCTTGATCATTGGTCATGCAATTACCTTCACTTAGGAAACTTGCTCCGGGTGGAAGCTGCTTGGCCCAAATGAAGTTACCTCCTGTATCAAGTTTTAATAGGATGGAATTAGCACTAGAACCAAATGTGTTTATGTAAAATGTGTCTAACCCTGGATCTACATCAACTATGCCCACGATAGTCCCTGCAATGTAAATTGATCCAGCATTGTATACAATTGAATGACCTCCATCTGAAAGCGAATCACCTAACTGAAAAGCCCATTCTAGGTTACCGTCCTCATCAAGTTTCAATGCGAAAAAATCGTCCTCATCTTCAAGTTGACCTGCTGTAATCATATTCAAACTATCAACGCTGGGATCGAAATCAGCAGTGTCGTTGAAATACCCGGTTAAATACACTGCACCCGTTTCATCAAGAGCCATTCCCATTACATCTGTGTAACTGTAGCCGCCAATTCGTTTGGCCCAAATGAAATTGCCTATTGAATCCAGCTTAGAAATGAAAACATTATCATCTCCACCAACAAGGCTATTCATTTCAAAAGTGTCAGGTCCAGGATCAAAATCCATTTCTTCGCACCTAAATGTTCCGGAAGTGTAGATGTTTCTATCTTGATCTAACTCGATGAACTTAGACGTACTACTCATTGAAGTATATTCTTGAGGGCCAAAGCGTTTAGCCCACACGAAGCCCTGAGAATAGGCACAAGTTATGGTAAGAAGTAATACTAAGCAGGTAAACAGACTTTTCATGGGGTAGAATTACACGGCAAAGGTAGTTTTTCCCAATGTCAACATAAGTCATGGAACTACACAAAAAAGCCCGCTCAATTGAGCGGGCTTTTTTTATTCCTTGATCTGAGTAAGTTAAAACTGACTCAAAAACTCTGTCACTTGCTCTTTTACATGATCGAGCATAGGTCGCGTTAATCCGTGATGACAAGCTAGGAGCATGCCACCTCGCATCACGTGGTCTGCATGTGCATAGCCATCGGCTGATTCTTTTCGAGCTACATTCTTAAAGCCTGGCTGGCGTAGAATGTTTCCGGTAAACACCGTTCGGGTCTGGATATTTCGCTTCTCGAGGAAGATCTGCATTTCAGGCCGTTTAAAGGGCGCATCGTCTCTGATCGTAAGTGCCAGTGCCAACCAACCCGTTCGGCTGTTAGGAAGCTGCTTAGGCAGAATAAACCACTGCTCATACTGCTTAAAGAACTCTACCATTTCAGCAAAGTTGCGTTCGCGCTCGCTGATGTTGTGATCGAGCTTATCTAATTGTACCAACCCAAAGGCCGCGCCCATTTCAGATGGTTCCAGATTGTATCCCGGTTCAGCGAAGATGAACTTGGAGTCATACGGGATTCCATCCACCTCTACATTGAAGCGATTTTCTATGGCTTCCGATTCGATGAATAGGGAAGAGGATCGACCCCACGACCGAAGTAGCTTGCCTCGTTCGAAATGATCGTTTTCTCGTACGCAGAGCATTCCACCATTTCCTGCACAGTTGATCACGTGTGAGCCATAGAAGCTCGTAATGCTCATGTCCGTGTAGGCTCCGGTGCTTTTACCTTCTATGGTTCCACCCAGTGTGTCGGCAGAGTCTTCAAATAAGATTAGGTTGTGTTTGTCGGCAATCTCGCGAAGCTTTTTCCAGTCAGGCATATTCCCAATCAGGTTTGGAATCATCATGGCTCGCGTGTTTGGCGTAATCATTTCTTCCACCTTATTCGCGTCCAAATTATAGGTGCCTTCTTCTACATCGACAAATGCCGGAATAAGCTTGTTTCTGACCTGAGGCGCCACAGTAGTAGAGAATGTGAGCGCAGGTGTAATGATTTCACTTCCTTCAGGCAGGTTCATCAACTCAACTCCTAAATAATTGGCGCTCGAACCGCTGTTGAGCATAATACCGTGAGGCTTGTCAAACAGGGTAGAAACCCGGTCTTCCATTTCTCTTACATGCTTGCCCATTTGCGTGCTTGTTCTAAGCACGTTTACTACGGCTTCAATCTCTTCTTCACCGTGCACGGTCATTCCGTATGGCACTCTGATCATTTCTTTGGTATTGCTCATGTTTTATTTCTTGTCTGATTGGCTTAATTCAGATAGGTAGTCATCGACATTTGTCCAGCGAAAGTCGGGAAAAAGATCATTGAATTTTCGCGGACTCATTCCACCCATCAATGGGCGCTCTGCCGGAGGGTTTATTTCAGCTGTTGTAGTTGCTCTAATTTGTAAGTTATCGTGACCAAAATAGTGGGCCACGCGCTCGGCCAATTGAACCCGGTTGAGGTAGTCAGTGGATGCGAAATGATACATTCCGTTGTGGTTTCCCTCAACCAGTTTTAACACAGCGCGTGCTACATCCCATGCATTCACCGGAGTGGCATATTGGTCCACCGGAAGTGTTAACTCCATGGCGTCTCCTTTGCGCATATTGGCGCTTAAACGCGCAATAAAGTTCTTTCCTCTGATTTCGTTTCCGTAAACGTTAGTTATTCTGCAAATCAGATGGTTATCGTTGTTTGATTCGATGAATTGTTCAGCTTGTAGCTTGTGCTTTCCATACACGCTTAAGGGATTCGTCTGATCCTCTTCCGAATAGAATCCTTTGGCACCATCGAACACATAATCGGTGCTTAAATAAATCATTTTAGCACCGTGTTTATTGGCCAGTTCTGAAGCAATCTGTGTAGATTTTACTGTTTTGAGATAGCTTTCATCCGGATGTTCCTCACAGTAGTCAACCCAGGTTAAAGCACCGCAGTGAATAATGGCTTCGGGAGCAAAAGAATCCACATCAAAATTGTTTGGATCCGATGTTTCAAGCGTGTTGTAAAACACCGTGTCGGGTGTCTCAAAACTGAAATGCGTTCCCACACAATCGTGGCCTTGTTCTCTGAAATGTTTGAGGCAATTACCACCAACCAAACCCGAAGCTCCTAGAATCAAAATTCTCATGCTGCAAGGTTAACGAAGTACGGTAAGAGTGGAAAGCAAATCATTGTGAAAAATAGCAGTTATTCGATAATGCGCTTGATTGATCCCAAAATTCAGAACGCTCTAAAACGCTAGTAAAATCAATGGGTTGCCTGCGTTCAATGAAAATTTCACTTTATTTTTCCTTTCGGCAACCGCGGAAAAATAGCCACGTTTTTAGGTCAAAACAAGACCAAAAATCATGAAAACAATTCCTATCAAACTCACGATTATTTTAATGGCATTGGGCAGTTATATACACGCCCAATCATTTGTTCAAAGTCAAAAGATAGTCGCTTCAGACCGAAGTCAGACTTCATTCACTTGGAGTGGCGCTTCACTTGGAAGTGATCTTACTACTGGAGATGGATACATGTTTCTAGGTGCTCCAGGAGAGGAGCGTGATGAAAACGGCAACAATGTATTGCATCAGGCAGGAGCTGTCTATGTATATGAGCTCGATTCATCCGGCTCTTGGGGAGAAACACAAAAGATTATTAGTCCCAATCGAAATGCATATGATGCTTTTGGTGGTTCGGTGGCTTATAAAGATGGTCAATTATTCATTGGTTCGAGATCACACGATTATGACGAAAACGATACGAACTATCAAGCCAATGCGGGAGCTGTATTCGTTTATGAGATGAACTCAGGTGGCAGCTGGCAGCTCTTTCAGAAGATTGTTGCTTCAAACCGCAATCTCACCGGCAGTGTACTATTTGGGTCTTCTGTTGCAATGAGCCAGAATGGCCTGTTCGTGGGGTCATATGCTGGCTATGATCAGAATAACGCAAATTTTATGACAAATGCCGGGTCTGTATATGCCTTTGAACTTGACTCTTCTGGTTACTGGGTAGAGAAGCAAATAATTGTGCCTCTGGATAGATACTACCAAGATTTTTTCGCATCATGGACCGAGATCGTTGCGACTGATTCAGCTCTTTTCGTTTGCGCGCCTTACAACAGTTATGATGAAAACGGACAGAACTACGTGAATCGAGCTGGAGCGGTTTATTACTTTAAGCAAGACACAACAGGCAACTGGGTACAACAACAAAAGATCATGAGAGCGCAGCGATCAATGATTGACAATTTCGGAACATACATACACTCCAATGGAGAATACTTATTTAGTCGAGGTCAAGAATGGGATCATTATTTATCCAATGATTCGTTGAGCGTATTTAGACTTGTTAATGGAGTATTCGTTCAGGTGCAGTCGCTATTCTACAGCACACCAAATCAAGCCGATGCGGGCAGTGCGCTTGGTAAGAGCTGTGTTTTTGTGGGTGATACTGTCTTCGTTGGTGTGCCGGGAAACGAGGCTTGGTCTTATCCTACGTGGTCGTCATATCAGGGTGAAGGATTGGTACACATGTATGTGAAGAGTGCAGACACCTTCTCTTTAGAACAGACTGTGTATCCATGTACTTCTGAAGATACGATTGGTTTAGGAAGAAAGTTGGCCTATGAGAATGGTCAATTGATTTCTGCAAGCAGTCATTTGTGCTATGATGAGAGCGATTCGAATTATATCCTTTACACAGGTGGAGCATTTGCCTTTAAGCCGTGCAATCAATCGTTTATAGATAGCTTAAGCTTTGATTCATTGATGCTTTGTGGCTACGATTCATTTCAAGTTTCCATCGCTGGACTGAGTTCACTCGGGTCAGCCACTACCTGGGGTTTCTATGCTGATTCGCTCGGGCAAAACCTGTTAGACACCAATCAACTAGGTGTTTTTAATTGGTCAGTTGATAGCAGTTCCACATTCTACATCAGATCCATTGGAGGGTGTGAGTCGAGTTGCTTAGAATTTGAAAGCTTTTATGTGGAAATACACGAACCAGACTCAGTTAGCCTATCTATCACCACTTGCGATAGCGTATATGTTGGCGGACAGTGGATTGATAGCTCGCAAACAGTCATACAAACCTTGTCCAATCAGTTTGGTTGTGATAGCGTAGTCACGTATAACGTGACGGTCAATTACTCTGTTCATGCATTTGATAGCGTTATCGGAATTGATAGTGTGGTCATCTATGGATTCGTCTTTTATGAGTCCACAACGACCGATACCACATTTGCCGGTGCAGCGCAAAATGGGTGTGACTCTACAGTCACCTACGAGATTATTGTGAATCCATTGCTTATGCTGCGCGGAGAAACCACATCAGAGCACTTTGGACATGACGGTACCATTGATTTGATTATTGATCAGGGAACAGCTCCATACATCTATGATTGGATACATGACGGTCAGGGAGATTGGGATGATTCGCAAGATCTTGACTCACTGACAGCAGGTGGCTACAAAGTCTTTGTTCGCGATGCCACAGGACAGGAAGTATCATTGTCTCTGGTAGTAGAGAATGCGTTGGGTATAAAAGAGAAAGCGTTTGAAACGTTGATTATCTATCCAAACCCAACTCAAATGCAGGCAACCGTTCAGTCAGATCAGATCATAGATCGAATAGACATCAAAAGCTTGACTGGGGAAACAGTTGAGGTAATCCAAGTGAATGACTTGCAGGTCCAGCTGAATTTTGCAGGTTATTCGAGGGGGCTGTACTTTATTCAAATCACATCAGGTGATGTGGTTACTTCACGAAGAGTGATTCTGGACTAGTCCAGTTTCCAGTTTACAAAAGCTCGCAGCAACATGGTCATCATTAATGGAATGGTGGCCATGTGTAGCATTTGGGGGAGAAAAGGAAAGGTGATTAGGGTGAGCACAAGTAAGCCTCCATATATTATCCAATAAGCCTTTCGGGTTTTCTGAAAGAACAGAAGAGGAATGGCCAGGATATGTGTGGGCCACGCCCAGAGCATGTTGAAGTTGTTGGCCGTTGCGTTGTGGTCTGTAATAAACCAGAGAAAAAAGATAAGAGCACCTACAGCTCCATAAATAACGAACAGCATCACATCAATTCCCTTCAATAGACGGCCTTTTCTATATCCGATAGCCGATAGCAGGGCAATGACACCAAAAAGTATCCAGAACAACGGTATAGGCTGAGTAAGCGACCATGATTCGGTTAGGCCTACAGGCTCAAGTACTGTTTTCTTTGTTTCAACCAGAGGAGCATCATTGATTGTTGCATGGTCATAGGCCTCGAGGAGTTTATCTGGGAGGAACATGTACTCTCTGCTTGATGCGATTTTATCACAGGGCAGTCCAAGCCCTAAATCAATCCCGAAATCACCCCATGGATGATAAATGAGATAACGATCGATGATGTTTCGAAAACTTGGTGATGTGGGCTCGGTTAAATCGGCAAAAACAACCTGGCCCTGTAACGAAGTATCGAGTACGTCTCGTAGAATGGATGAGCAGTTGTCGTAGAAAAAGTCGTAGAGGTAGTATTTGTTCTCTGGCTGGTAGTTCCAGTCGAGGAAGTCGAAAACGGCTTGTCGTTGGGTTGAATCCAGATTCAGTGTTTGTTCAATGATTCCGCGACCCTCATCGTGATAAGCCCTCACAAATCGGTCGTAAGGCGAGACCGACAATTGGTAGTTCAGCTTGCCCATGGCAAAGTTGAAGTAAAAATCTTCGTTGAACGAAAACGTACCGTAGTTGAATACGATATCCATGTTCATTTCAGGATCCGTCACGCGCATGGCGCTATGACCAAACAGCGAATACAGCTCGTTTCCAGGACTACAGGTTATAAGAGAAATACTCGCCTCATCAGATAATATGGGAGCTTCTGATCTGCCCGATAATTGAACCGCTAATAAGCAAACGACAAGAGCGATATGCTTTATCCAGTTGCTCAAAATGTAAAAGGCGATTGAGTTTCTTTCAGTGTTTTGAAATCCTGATCGCGCTGCGAACAAATGGGGTTGTCAAATGGCCAGTTCATGCCAAAGGAGTTGATGTGCACACCATCATCAGCCAGAGGTGCATGCACGGTAGAAGTCAGGTATACCATACACGTATTGTCTTCTAAAACCGCGAAGCCATGCGCAACACCCGAAGGCAAGTAGGCAGCTTTGTAGTTATCGCCACTTAGCTCTATGGTGGCAAACTTTCCATAGGTTGGAGACCCGACACGTAAATCGAGAATCACATCAAGCAACCTGCCTGAAGTGCAGTACACAATTTTCGCGTGGTCATGTGGTGGATGCTGGAAGTGCATGCCCCTGATTACTCCTTTTTGGTTGGTGGAATAAAAACTCTCCCTGAATTCGCTTTCAAGGCCACGTTCTTCTAATGTGTCCTTATGGTACGGTTTAACAAACATACCGCGCTCATCACCTGCATGAAACATGTCTATCTCAAACACTCCGGGTATGGACGTTTCGGTGAATGATTTCATGACAGGTTAAAAAATCGGTGGATTTGTGTTGTGGTAAAGTTCAGCGCATCGTTCCGGCCATTCTTATACCAATCCATGGTCCATTCAACCGCCTTGGCTGAGTCAAACTCTGGCTGCCAGTCAAGTTTTGTTTTGGCTTTATCTATAGCCAGTTTCAGCAAGCCAGCTTCATGCAATGCGGGAGGTGAATCAGGTAAGTTCATGTTTCCAGATCCCCAAATGTTGATAGCCAACTCCGTCATTTCCTGAACATTTCGCTCATCACTTGGCTCTGGACCAAAATTGTATCCATCGGCAAATTCTGTTGGAGATTCGGCCAGCTTTGCTCCCAAAACAAGGTATCCGTTAAGTGGGTCAAGCACGTGCTGCCAAGGACGAACAGACAATGGGCTTCTTAATTCCACAGGCAGACCGTCAATCAACGCTCTGGCTATGTCCGGAACCAATCTGTTAGCGCTCCAGTCGCCTCCACCAATGACATTGCCACTTCTGGCGGCAGCCACTCCTTGAAGGTGTTGCTCGTAATCCTTTGGGTTAAGAAAGCTATTTCGATACGAAGAAATAGCCAACTCGGCACAGGCCTTTGAGTTGGAGTAGGGGTCATAGCCTCCAAAACGAGCGGTCTCGGGATACGGATCGCGTGTTTCAAAGTTTTCGTACACCTTGTCTGTGGTGATGATAACCGATGTACATTTCTTAGAAAGAGAACGCAATGCATCGAGCACATAAATGGTACCCATCACATTCGTGTCATATGTTTCTACAGGAAACTCGTAGGAGTCAATGACCAACGCCTGAGCTGCCAGGTGAAAAACAAAATCGGGCTCAAAGTCGAGTATTTCCTTCTTAACTCTGTCTCTGTCTCTAATGTCTGCAATGACCGAATGGCAAAGCGAGTCACCATTGATTTGGTGGTACAGATCAAAGTCGTTCTTTGGAGCCAAAGAGTAGCCTTTTACTTCAGCACCCAGCTCTTTCAAAATAAGAAGCATCCAGGCTCCTTTAAAGCCCGTATGCCCGGTTAGAAAGACCTTTTTGCCGTTGTAGACTTCTTTTAGGTTCATTTCCAATTCTTCCATTTTGGATTATCCTCCCACATGGCATTCAGATCCATGTTGTCTCTGAGTGTGTCCATGCATTTCCAGAACCCTTCATGTCGGAAAGCAGCCAATTGACCTGCAGCTGTGAGTTTCTCGAGCGGAGAGCGCTCCCACATAATTGGGTCTGCATCTTCTGGTAAGTAGTCAAATGTTTCTGGTTCGCAGATAAAAAAGCCACCGTTGATCCAGGTACCATCGTCTTTGGGCTTCTCAGCAAATTCTTTTACAATGTTGTTTTCATCCAGCTCGATCATTCCAAATCGACTACCTGGTTGAACAATCGTCATCGTGCAGGTTACTCCTTTTTCTTCGTGATACTTGAGTTGAGCAGCCATATCGATATCGCACACACCGTCACCATAGGTGAGCATGAAGCGCTCGTTGCCCACGTATTTCTGAACGCGTTTTAAGCGTCCGGCAGTCATGGTTTCTAGGCCTGTATCCACTAGGGTTACTTTGATCTTCTCAGCGTTCGTATTATGAATCGTCATTTCGTTGTTGCTCAGATCCATTGTCAGGTCCGAGTTGTGCAGGAAATAGTGGGAGAAATACTCCTTGATGACGTATCCCTTATAGCCACAGCAGATGATAAATTCTGTATGACCATAGGATTCATACATCTTCAAGATGTGCCAAAGAATCGGCTTGCCTCCGATTTCGATCATCGGTTTTGGTTTAAGATGCGATTCTTCGCTGATGCGGGTTCCTTTTCCTCCCGCGAAAATGACAACCTTCATAAGGTGGATTTACGAGTTTCCGCAAATATAGCAGCGCAAGGCATGCTTACCCGCAGACTTTGTAAATCACATATTAAATAATCTTACCGTAACGAAAAAAGGCCCCTGTCTTGTGACAAGGGCCTTTTGCTAGTAGGTGTGTAGTGTTATTCAACCAAAATTCGCTTGGTCACCTGACCATTGTTCGTTTGAACCTTGATCAGATATGTGCCTGAAGCGTATTCGCTAAGGTCAATGTCAGTGGTGTAAGTGCTATACCCATTCATTTCAAAGGCCTTTTGTCCAATCGAATTGAAGATTTCAATCTGCTCAATCAAGTTTGTGCTTTGAATATTGATCAGGCCGCTTGTTGGATTTGGAAACAAGCTGATTGTACCACCTGAAATCTCGGGAATACCTGTACACTTTTTGTACTGAACTTCGACCGAGTCTGAAGCAAAGCAACCGTTGTTGTCTTCCACAGTTGCATAGACGACTTCGGTTCCCGCTTGTGTGACTCCTGGTCCCACAAAAATGGAGTTGCTGGTAGATCCGGTGCTCCAGATAACATTTGCCCAGCCGGAGCCCACTGTGAGCTGCTGTGTGTGGTTGTAGTTAAAACAGAGCTTGAAGTCCTCGCCCAAATCGATGCTCGGAACAGGGTAGAGTGTAATTGAAACAATATCTGTTTCTGTACAACCATCTACACTCGTAACGGTCACAGCATGCACGCCAGAAGTGTCAATGAAGATTTGCTGTGTTGTTTCGCCATTGCTCCATTGATAAGAAGAGCCTGGGTTGCCGGCATCTAACACGTATTGAGAATCGCAGAGCACGGTGTCACTTAACGCCAGAACAGGCACAACGCCCTGTATAAGCTCAATAGAATCTGAAGCCTCACAGTTGTTCGTATCAGTAATGGTACAGTAGTATACTCCCGGTTGACTTGTTAAGAGTTGCTGAGTTGATGCTCCAGTACTCCACATGTAAGAAGTCCATTGTGATCCAGCATCCACGAAAATGGCCGAGTTGCCACAAACCGTTGTATCAGCAGGAAGGCTGAATGGAACCAGTGGAGGGTTGTTCAATACAATGGTGTCTACATCTGTTTGTCCATTGCTTGCTGTAGTTGTGACGTAGTAAGTGCCGCCAGGCAAAGAATCTACAGACGCTGTGGTGTCTCCTGTACTCCATAAATAAGAGATACCCACGCTTCCAAGAAATGGAATGGTTAAGTTGGTATTGAGTGAACCTTTAGAAGTTGTTGTGACACAGCTCCAATCGGTTGCATCATCGTTGTCCTCAGATCCGGTTCGTTGAATACTTCCCGAACAGCTGTTCATAGGAACACCCGCGCCAGACCATTCATTCGTGATGTTATACGTATTGCTGCCAAAAGTCACATTAAACGAAGAAGAAATCGAGCTAGCGTTCCATCCCCATGCAACAAAGTCTACAATGTTTCCCTGATCATCAGCTACAAGCACCCAACCAGGGCTTGTGTTGTTGTAAAACAAGTTGTTTCCCCAGTAGTTTGATCCGGTTTGATCTTCCTTATAAGCAACCCAGCTTGAGTTGACACTTGTTGGGAGAGCCCAAGAGAGCGTATTGGCCGTATTGATAGCTGTATAGCTGTTGCTGGTAATAACAATCCACCCGTCTGTGTTAACCGTATTGCCCGATACATTGGTTAATTCGATGTAATCAGGTGTATTGGTATTTACCTCAGTAATCATGATGGGCTGACTAGCACCCTGGATACCGGCCATTACTGTGGCAGTACCATTGCTGTCGTTATGACAAAGCGGATGTGTTCCAGTTATGCTTGTAACAAGGTTTTGCGAAAAAGTAGGAGCAACAAAGGCTAGCAAAAATAGAAGTGAGAGTAGTGGTTTTTTCATAGTAGGGTGTCTTATTTAGCGTACTAAACTATCGATTTTTACGACAAAACCCTAATTATTGTCGTTGAAACGAATTTTTTACCAAATAATGTTTTATGCTGGTGTCAAATGGAAATCTTTTGAAGAAATGGAGCCCATTGACATCGGTAGCTTAGAAATTGAAGAAATTCACTCCTGTGATTTAGTGCTGGACTTGTCTTTTAGTCTGTAGCTCATAGAAAAGGCCAGTGTGTTGGCTAGTGGAGAAGATGTAAAGCTGGTGTTTCTTAAAGTAAAAACGAGGTAATGCGCTATTCCGAGTTCGACCCCTTTCACTTCAAGCGACAATCCATTGGATAGATACTTTCTGTTGCCCTTGGTCCAATGTTCGAAGAAAAGACCGTTTCTGTATGTGACGCGCACATCTTTGGTTGAGATTGAGTAGCGACCGCCAAACTGATGAATAATCTCTGCAAATTCTTCTCTTACCCTTGACCCCCTTTGTATTGTCATAACACCATTGTCGTCAGTAATAGGATAGCCAGGAGCATCTACAAATGATTGAAAAATTGCCTGAGCCACGGGTACGTTATTGTCATAACCTGAGAATATCACGGGGTCATTTCCATCAAGAATAACCTGGCCGTTGGAGTCAATGGCGTAGATGGGAAAAGTGGGGACTAGAAGTTTTTGCATTTGATAGGACCAACCAGCTTCAAGTGTAACGTTGCCTCGTTCGTAGGAATTGAGAACAACACAGCCTAATAAAATTCTCATTGGCAAGTAAGAGCGCCCTCCAGAAGCACCCCTTAGGGCGTTGCCAATATTGTTTAAGGCAATACCTGGGGAAATATTAAGGGAGTAATCGGCAACTTCTATCAGATTTTTGTCATAGTTATACCCAATATCAGCCGAAAAGGCTCGAGCAGTGAAATCAGGAATGGGATTGATTATCTCCCAGGTAGAATACTTGAATGCCACACCAATGGACATGTGCGGAGTCAGCTGAAAAGCCTGATTCAGTTGAACAGAGCCTTCGAAGCTTCGTCTTTGCGTGCCATCTATGAAGCTGACTGTACCCAGATGAAAGTATCTGGCCTGCGCACCAATGGCGTAGCGTCTGAACGGTCTAATGACCATGCAAGCCTCGTTATGCCAAATATTTGGAACCAGGGTTCTTAACCAAGGAGAGTGATGAGCAGATGCCGTAAAGGCAATTTTATCTGAATGCAGTAGGGCCGGATTCCCATTAAAACCAACCTCGGGGTGATACTCATCGCCCACAACAGTGATGTCAGCAAGGGCGGATACAACGGCTTGAGAGGAAATGGCAAGGTGCGGATGCGAAGTAGTGATTGTATTCAATCGCTGGCCCAGAGCTAGAGATTGGCAGCATACAAGCAATATGTATGTTAGGGTAGTGTTTGTAAGTACATTGGCTAGGGTAGGCCTCATTACGATTGGGTTAAGTCAAAGGTGAAAACTTTGCTTAAAAACGGCTAGGTTGTATCCTTTATTGCGAACAGCTTCTGCCTCATCGCCATTTGTCAGAAGTGGATTGGTGTGATTGAAGTGGATAAAGTGAATTTTGGCCTTGTCTTCCGGAGGAAGCGATTCGAAGTGAGCTATGCTTTCCACCACAAATGGGTGTGGGATTTCGTCCATATTACGACCCGGCAATTCGTTGGAGTCGTAAAACGTGGCATCTAGCAGAGCCATGTCAACTTGTTTCACTAATTCAGCTATATCAGTTTCCCACTTGGTCCACTTATCAATATCCGGTATAAACAGTACTTTTTTGGAAGGGCCTTGAATAACAAAACCTGCTGTTTCAGAGTATTCATCTCTATGTGGGACTTTAAGTGTTCTTATGCTGATGTCGTTGGTCAGCTTAACAGACGACTCCGTGCTAAGTTCTTTGAGTGATATACGCTCTTCCAGCACCAGGTTGTTCCAGGGGCCGTTTGTCTCCAGAAAAGACTTCATGCGAGGCAGACAGTACACAGGCACATTGGACGAACCCATGGCTTCCTTGCCCAAATACATTAACCCGGTGTAGTGACCTATATGTGCGTGTGTTACGAAGATGCCATTGGGTGCATCAGTAGAGTTGGCAGCTTGTTGAAGCAGTTCGAGTTGAGATGGAAAATCGGGAGTTGCTTCCATCATGAAGGTCTGCCCTGAGTGTGGATCAACGATTCCAAGGCATACTACTTTTCTGATTTCCTTTTGCTGCAGATTTAGATCAGTGCAGCATTCTTTGAGACATCCCGCTTGTGGCGAACCGGCATCCTGAGTAGTTCCAAGAACAACAACGAAAGGTTCTTCGCTTTGAGAGATTGTTTGGCCATTGTTATCTGCACATCCTGTGAGAAGACACAGACAGATTACAAAAGCGATACATCTCATTTCTTGTTTTTGTTAAAGGGCTTTTTACCACGTCCCCGGCCACCTTTTCTTCTATTCCCATTACCGCGTCCTTTTTTCTTGCCGCTTGCATTGGGCTCCCATTTTGGGCTTTCACCAATTTCTGCCGGAATAGGAAGCTTTGTTACTTCTCTCTCCATAAGGCGTTCAATACGCAGGAATTTGTACATGTCCTCGGGATTCACGAGCGTAACGGCAATTCCGGTGGTGTCGGCTCTGGCAGTTCGGCCAATTCTATGAACGTAGTCTTCTGCATCGCTCGGTACATTGTAGTTTATGACCAGATTGATGTCCTTAATGTCGATTCCCCTGCTGAGTACATCAGTAGCCACGATGACGCGCGTTTCTCGAGACTTAAAACGCATCAAAACGGCTTCGCGTTCCTTTTGATCGAGGTCAGAAGAAATCCCCTCCACCTGATAGGTTTTGTTTCGGAGCGTACGCACAATGTCTGAAACCTCCTTTTTGGTCGAACTAAAGATGATGATGCTCCTACAGGACTCTTTATCATCGATCAACTTCTTGATGAAGGCATTCTTATTGGTATCGTAGCACAGGTAAACCGCCTGTAGCACACCTTCGGCCGGTTTTGAAATGGCAATGCTAATTTGATCGGGTTCTGTGAGGATGTTTGAAGCTAGGTCGCGAATTTTAGGCGGCATGGTAGCGCTAAACATCAACGTTTGTCTCACTTTGGGCATGTAGCTAAAAATCCGGAGGATGTCGTCATGAAACCCAATGTCCAACATTCTGTCTGCTTCATCCAGAATTACGTGCTCAACTGCTGTTAGGTCCATGTAACCCATGTTTAGGTGGGCAATGAATTTACCTGGAGTAGCTACGATAATGTCTACACCTTTCAGAATAGCTCGTTTTTGTTCATCCCAGTCATCGCCATCACCGCCACCATACACGGCCATAGACTCGATAGAACTGAAATACGTAAAGCCCTGAATTTGTTGGTCAATTTGTATGGCCAGTTCTCGCGTAGGGACAATGATGACCGTATTTATTTTTCCACTGCTCTCCTGAGCTATTAACTTGTCAATGATTGGAAGAACAAAGGCCGCAGTTTTTCCTGTGCCGGTTTGCGCACATGCGATCAAATCTTTTCCGTCAAGGATTTTTGGAATGGCCTGTTCCTGGATTGGGGTGGCTTTTTCAAACCCCATGTATTCAATCGACTCAATAATGGAGTCGTTAAGTCCTAATTCTTTAAAATTCACTGGCTAAAGGTCTGCAATTATGTCTTACGTATATCTTTTGATTCTCTGAGGAAGGATGCAACCACCTCTTCGCTCCAAAATGGTTTGTCCATTCTATGGTTTTGGGCAAACCCGACATGCCCACCGAACTTCGGACAGATGAGCTCTACCTGCTTGTTTCGATTGACAATTTCATGCGGATAACATCCACCCGATAAAAAGGTGTCATTGTGGGCATTGACGATGAGCGTAGGTACTTTAATCTGCCCAATAAAGGCATTTGCAGAGCATTTAGTGTAATAGTCATCGGCATCAGCAAAACCATGAATGGGTGCCGTGTAGGCATTGTCAAATGCATGCAAATCTTTGGCTTCTTTTATCAGAGCAACATCTAGCGAGGAGTCGCCAAGGCGTTTTATCTTATTCAATGCCTTGCGTTTGAGTTGGCTGAGAAACCTATTCAAGTAAAGGATGTTTTGCGTTTGGCTTAAGGTTTTGCTCGACCCGGCCAGATCGGTTGGAACCGATATGCCAGCTATATGCGTAACGCGCTTATCTAGAAGATCTGTTTCTCCGCCCAGCTTCAAAGCAATGTTGCCTCCAAGGCTAAAACCAATCACGATAAAGGAATCGTATTCATTGAGATGTGCTATCAGAGAACGGACATCGTCTGTTTTTCCGCTGTGATAAGAGGTGAGGAACAAATTCGGAGTAGGACCACAGCTGCGGTGATTCATAAGTACCAGGTCGTATTCTTCCTGGAGGGCTTTGGCCATGCCGCGCATATATCCTGAGCTTGTGCTCCCTTCGAGCCCATGAAGCAAAATGACACATGTTTTAAACCCAGATCTAATTCGTTCAACCTCGATAAAGTCTCCGTCTGGTAGGGTTATTTTCTCTGGTTTTAGTGGTTTTAGCCCTCTGACCTTTCTAAACTGACTAGGTAATATGGAAGCTAAATGTGCATTTCGGTGAAGAAGGGGAGGGCGATAGTCTATCACATGGCAATGATAGGGACAAAAAAAAGCCCCATTGGGGCTTTTTTCGTGAAGAGATCAAATCTTATTGTTTGATAAATGGTCTTGTCGTTCCTTGATCATCAGACACAATGTACATGCCTGGTGCGAGCGATGAAACAGTAACCTGTGAGGTGGCAGTTTGTTCAGTAACGCGCTTCCCGGTCAAGTCTGTGATCATATAGTTTCCTTTTTGAGAAAAACGAATCACATCTGATGCAGGATTTGGATAAAAGCTCCAATCGGCTTCAGGAGTATGCGAGTTAATACCTACCAATCCTGATATTTCGAATACGGAAACAGTACCACTTACTTCGTTTGATGTAACAATGTAAAACTTACCATCTGCTGTCTGAGAACTGTCTATGAAAATGACATCCTCACAACCCAAATCTCCTACGGAGTCCGTTGTCACATCTACTACAGAGAAGTCCCGGTTGTTGATATACGTTACGAATTCAGCGTTGGCGGGGTCTGTGATGTCATACATCATTACACCTCCGATTCGTTCGAGTCCAATAAAGGCATAGATCATATCACCAATTTCGGCCACTTCAATGGCTTCGGGCTCTGGGCCTTTGTTATCTGATCGGCCTTCAAAGTCTTGGTTCTCGTCATTTCCTGAGTTGAAGTCATTCGGGAAGGCATCAGCTGTGATGGTTTCAAAATCGTCCCCGGAATCGAATACAACATTGCCGTTTTCATCCCATATAGTAAACGAACGAGCTCCATATGTGTAGATCTCATCAAAGTCACCATCACCATCAATATCGCCCATAGACTTGGTGATGTTGATTCGGCCGCTAACTGAGTCTTCTTGCATGATAGCTGCATTTGGGAAAACAGTTGGGTCGAGTGTTATATCATCCAATCGATCTTCTTCTGAGTATGCATCGTAATCTCTCGCATCACCCTCGTTTGCAGAGAGAATGTAATTCGAGCCATTGATTTCTACACTGGCAATAGCATCAGGTAGGTAAAGACCTCTAAACGGATGCGTTGTAATGTTAATCATGTCGTCCTTATCGCTGGCGTCCAATCCGTTTCCGGCTATCGAGTGATCTTTCCAACCAAGCGGAAGCACATCATCGATGGTGTTAGAGGCAAGATCGATAACGGCAATGGCATTGTTTTCCTGGAGGCATACATAGGCCGTTTCGTTATCCGCAGAAATAGCCACATACTCTGGTTCAAAATTGGAAGCATCGCTATAGGCTCCTTTGATTTGAATATTGTCAATTTGCCAAAGTGCTCCATCACCGCCACCGTTTCCAGTTGAGGTGTATAAGAAAGCCACAGCAATTTCTTCACCCAGATAGGATGAGATGTCAATATCTCCTGAGTTGGTGTCAGCATATCCGCCCGCTGACCATACAGCCATAGCTGTAAGCGTATCCCATGTAGCCGTAGTAGGGTCGCCATTTCCATCGTAATCATCGGAGATGAGAATATCCAATGTTCCTCCTGAGAAGTTCTTTGCGTTGTCAAATGACACATATACTTCATCGAATGTGCCGAGGTCAACTACTTCAGAAATCAACCAGTCGATGCTCGAAGTGTCATCTCCATATCCGTTTGCTTCAGCAAAATAATCATCCTGATATGAGTCATAATACCACTCACCGCTGCTCAATTCATTGTAGGTGTCGAAATCATTCAGAGCCAAAGTGGTATCCTGAAAATCTTCATCGATTAGTTCGATGGCATCAGGTCCAAAGATTCGGACACCGGTCCATGAACCAGTGTAAGATCCGATTTCAACCAACGCGACATCTGACTGAGAAAGTGAAGAAATACCTCCGGAAACATCGATTATGCCTACAGACCCTACCGGATCAGACATGTAATCATCGCTTGGTTCACCTTCGCAGGCTACCACCACAGTGTTTCCATCGTGTGTGAAGGTAACCATGTCAGGAAGGTATCCGACTTCGACTTGTGACTGGAATGTGCCTTCGTGATTAAAGAAAACCACTTTCCCAGGCGAATCATCTACTTCAACCGCCACCGCAATCATTCCATTAAGGGCTGATACACTGTTTACACCATCACCATATCCATCCAGGTCTACAGAAGAGAGGAGTGAAAGCGAAGTTGGGTCTGAAAAGTCAAGGATTCCAACACTGTTATCATCAGCATTCGTAAAGAAGAGCTTTTGAGATTCTTCGTCATAGGATACTATTTCTGCAGCACCCTCATCAAAAATACCTGTGTTATAAGTAGAAACGTGATTAAGTTGTATTTGGCCAAAAGACAAAAGCGAAGTAGCTATTGCTAAGGCTGAAACGTATAGTTTTTTCATGTGTTTGATTTTCGTGCGAAACTCAAAATCACATGTTGTGAGAACGTAACAGGTCTTTTAGTAAAACAGGAAGATTTTACTAATACGATAGGTAAACTAGGTTAAGCCAACGCTTCGAAAATTAAACGAATGTTAGGTTGAAGCCGTGGTCAACGAAATCAGAGTAGGAGTGTAACTACAAATACGCATCGATAGAAACAGCACGCATAGAGGACCAAACGGACCAGACAGAATCGTGCTACACGTTCTATGATAACGAGTATGCAATTTGTCATAAAAAAAGGGTGACCGTGGGCCACCCTTTCCTCAAATCCTATTTCGTTGGTTTAATGAACGATGACTTGTCGGTTGATTCGTTGAGAATCATTTTCAATAGTCATCATATAAACTCCCGCTCCAAGAGCATCAAGGTTAAACTCGTTACGAGATTCGATACCTCTTTGAATTTGGATAATCTCCTTATGAACGACTTGACCACTTGCGTTAACAATTGATACCTGGTGGGCTCCGCCTTCCAATCCTTGAGTTTTCAAGGTGATTTGTCCAAATGTTGGGTTAGGGAAGAGAACGATAGATGGCTCAACCAATCCTGTTAGTTCATCCACTGTTACGTTCACACATGTATCAAATACAACTACAATCTGATCCGATCCATCGCAACCTGGTATGTCACTTACAGAAACCTGGTACAATCCAGAACTATTCACGTCAATTGTTTGTGTCGTATCAGACGTGTTCCACAAGTAGTATTCAAATCCTTCTCCAGCATCCAGTGTGTGAGTAGAAGTAAAGTCATCCACACAAATCACTGTATCTGGGCCTAAGTCAACCGTAGGTGGTAAGAAGAATTCAACATCTACAGAGTCGATTCCGGCACATCCAATTGAGTTCGTTACAGTCACTTCATACACTTGAGAAGTAGTAACTGTAATGCTAACTCCTGGTTGTCCAGTGCTCCACAAGTACGTGTTGTAACCACTTCCTGGTGTTAGAATGATTTCATCTCCCTCACACGCTTCGATGTCGTCTCCCAACGTAACAGAAGGGGATGTGAAGAAGTAGCCTACTGTAGTGGCTCCTACAGCCACACAGCCATTGATATCTGTGACAGAAACTGCATACACACCGCTAGCCAACGACCAGGCCGTGTCAGCCATCGTACTTGCCGGATCGTTCCATTCGTAAGTAAATGGCGAACTACCAGCTGCAGTCACATAAGCGATACCACCAAACTCGTTCTCACAGTTATTGTCAACTGATCCAAGAGACAAGATTGCTGAAGGATCATCGCTAAGCGGAATTCCTTGCGTTGTAGTACAACCAGCAGAATCAGTTACAAGCACGGCATAGTATCCGGCTTTAAGCGAATCAATAGAAGGTGTAGTAGATCCCGCTGTGTCGTTCCACAGATAAGACATTACACCGCCTTGTGTTCCGCTAACTGTAGCAGTAACGCTACCGTTGCTGTCTCCACAATCAGGTTCAACATAGCTGAAGGCAACCTGAATTTCATCTGGTTGTCCGATGGTAAATGGTTCGGTAATCACACACCCACTGTCATCAGTGATGGTGAGGTAGTGAATTCCTCCCATCAATCCAGCGGCAGATGTAGTGGTCGATCCATTACTCCAGTTGTAGATGAATGGCATGGTTCCACCAGTCACAGTTACAGAAGCTGAACCATCAGCAGATCCATAACACGTGGCGTCTGTTGTAGTGAAGCTTGGGTCTGGAGCATTGATCCATGGCACTGTTACGATGCTGTCTGTCTGACATCCCAATTGATCCGTCACAGTAAGACCATAACCACCTCCCAATACTGGGCCGATAGAAGTTGTTGTACTTCCCGTTGTCCACACATAGTTGTAACCACCGTTACCACCTGTGATGGTAATAGCTGCGCTACCAGTCGGAGTAGTACAACTCGATGGAGTAGTAACCGTGCTGAACGTAATTGGATCTTCAAACGTTACATCCACTGAGTTGCTTCCAGGGCATCCCATCGCGTCTGTTACACTTACGGTGTATGTTCCTGATGTGTACGTATACGTTGAGTTAGTTGTGCTACCCGTACTCCAAGAGTAAGTTGAGAAGAATGGGCTCACGCTTAATTCGAAGCTATCGGCACATGCCAGGTAAGGACCACCCATGTATACATAAGGTGCAGGAATAGTGAAGTTAATACTTATGCTATCCAATGTCACACATCCGAAAGAGTCTGTTACTTGCACCCAATACACACCACTGTTCAAGTTCGAAGCAGTGTCTGTTGTCTGACCAAATGGATCGTTCCATTTGTAGGTGTAAGGAGATGTTCCGTTTGTTACATCTACAATAGCAGATCCAGCGTTGCTGTTCTCACAGAGCTCATCAATAGCGCTCATAAGAAGAGCAGGTCCGTTTACATTGCTGATTCCAACGAGTCCGCTACCTGTACATCCGTTCGTATCTGTTACCTGCACGGTATAAAGTCCGGCAGGGAGACTAAAGGCTGTATCTGTAGTCTGGGCCATGTAGTCGTTCCAGAGATAAGTATATGTACCAGCAGGTGAGATGTTGGTTACAGTAGCATATGCATTTGAGTCACCACAGTCTGCCAAACTACCAGCTGTTGTCACAACAATTGGAGTAGGCTCAACAATTACAGCTGAGTCAATAATCTGACAACCGCTGATATCGGTAACTGTGATTGTATACGTTCCGGCAGGTAAGTTGCTAAGTGAACTAGCACCTGAACCTGTAGACCATGTATACGAGTAAGGCGATGTACCACCTGTGATACTATCTAATGTGGCTGTTCCATCTGTATTGCCATTACACGTTGGGTTGGTAGATGATACGTAAACCTGAAGATCGGTTATAGAGTAGATGTTGAAGTTGGTTGTCAAGCTACATCCGTTTTGGTCAATTACCTCTACAGAGTAGGAGCCTGACGGAAGCCCTGTATTAATGAGGCCACCAGTTTGTCCATTACTCCAGTTGATCGTATATCCACCGCCACCAGTTAGGTTAGAGATGGTAGCTGTTCCGTTGTTTGACGAACAAGAAGTTGAATCTGCAGTGAGCGTATAACTCACACCTGGGTTGAACAACACAGATACGTCATCTGAGTTTTCGCAGCCATTGGCGTCCTGAACAGTTACTTCATACACTCCGTTTGTGGTAACCGTGATCGTTTGAGTAGTATCTCCGGTATTCCACGCATAAGAGCTAAATGAACCTGCATCAAGGAGGTAAGAACTACCACACAGTGCGGTGTCTGCTCCAAGACTTACAGAAGGCAATGGATTTGTTTCAATAATCGTTACACAAGCTGTGTCACTACATCCGTTTAAGTCGGTTACAGTCACACAATAGCTGCCTGCCATAAGGTTAGAAGCAGCACTTGTTGTATCTCCGTTTGGCCAAGCATAGGTGTAGCTACCAGAAGCTCCAGTGGCCATTACAGATGCATAACCATCGTTTCCTCCAACACACGTGACGTCAACTACAGAGTCGATCACTAAGACAAGTGAGTCAGGTGATGCAATTGTTGCCGTGTCCGTTGATGTACATCCGTTGGTATCGGTAACAGTAACTACATAGTTGCCTGGAGGCGCATTAAACAATGTGTCAGCATTTGCCGTCAAGCCTGAAGGCCAAGAGTAGGTGTAAGGAGCTGTTCCGCCCATTGCACCTGCGACCGCAATACCTGATGAGTCACCAGCACAGGCAGTTGAATCTTCAACAAGGATTAGAGCTACAAGAACTGTAGGTTCTGTAATAGTTACAGTTGAAGCATTCGTACATCCATTGGCATCTGTTGAAGTTACGGTATAAGAACCGGCTGTCAATCCACCGATTGAATCAGTAGTCGCTCCCGTGTTCCAAGCGTATGTGTATCCAGCAGTACCTCCGGTGGAAGATGCGATGGCATATCCATCAGACCCTGCATTACAGCTCACGTTAGAGACCGTGAATGAAATGGATATCGTGTCTGGTTGAGTTATGGTTACAGTTACTGTATCGGTACATCCGTTTGCATCCGTAACAGTTACTGTGTACAATCCAGTGTCTAAACCAGATACTGAGCTTGTGGTATCACCATTGCTCCACAAATATGTGGTTGGTGCAGTACCTCCGGAGTCACTTGCGAAAGCTTCTCCGTCTGCGGCTCCATAGCACGAAATGTTGATGCTGCTATCCATCACAGCTACTAGTTGTTCTGGTTCTGTGATTGTGAGTGTATCTGTAGCTACGCATCCGTTTGTATCTGTCACAGTTACGGTGTAAGTTCCTGCAGCAAGTCCGGTAGGGCATTGTACTGTACTTCCCGTAGACCAGCTGTACGTGTAACCTGGAGTTCCACCAGTTGCACTTACACAACCAGATCCATCGTTGCCTCCGTTACAGCTCACATTGGTAGTGACTGAAGTAGTAAGAAGAAGCTCTGTTGGTTCTGTAATAGTAACAGAAGCTGTATCTGAACATCCGTTCAAGTCGGTCACGGTTACCTGGTATGTTCCTGATGATAGTCCTGTAGCAGTTGATGTGGTTGCACCGTTGCTCCAGTTGTAAGAGTATCCTGTAGCACCCGTTGTACCTCCTGTAGCGCTGGCAGTAGCCTGTCCATCACTTCCTCCGTAACAACTAACATTGGTGTCAGTGACAGCAGAGGCTACAACAGTTGTAGGTTCTGTGATGGTGACAGATGAAGAATCTGTACATCCGTTAGCGTCAGTGACTGTAACTGAATACGTTCCTGCAGTTAATCCTGTCACTGCAGCGAATGTTGTGCCTGTACTCCAGACATAAGTATAAGCTGTGGTGCCGCCTGCTGCACTTGCCGTAGCACCTCCATCAGAGCCACCGTTACAGCTTACATTAGAGTCAGCAACAACACTTGATACAAGAAGAGTTGGTTCTGTAATTGTAACAGAAGCACTGTCCGTACATCCATTGGCATCTGTAATAGTGACTGAGTAAGTTCCGGCCACTACGCCTGTAATAGAAGCAGTTGTTGCTCCATTATTCCAGGAGTAGGAGTAGGCCATGGTTCCGCCAGAAGCACTTGCTGTAGCACCTCCATCCGAACCTGCATTGCAGCTTACATTGCTATCAACAACCGCTGTGGCTACTAATAATGTTGGTTCGGTAATGGTAACCGAAGACGAGTCCGTACATCCATTAGCATCTGTTATAGTCACCGAATAAGTTCCAGCAATAACACCTGTGATAGAAGCAGTAGTAGCTCCGTTGTTCCAAGAGTAGGAGTAAGGTGCGGTACCGCCCGTTGCACTAGAGCTTGCGCCACCATCTGTTCCTGCATTACAGCTCACATTGCTGTCGAGTACTGCAGAAGAAACAAGAAGTGTTGGTTCAGTGATTGTAATCGTTGCAGTATCTGTACATCCGTTATCATCTGTAACCGTCAATGTATACGTTCCAGCAGAGAACCCAGAACCATTAGCTACTGTATCTCCATTGCTCCAAGCGTAAGAGTAAGGAGTTGTTCCTCCGGTAGCAGACCCTGTGGCTGCTCCATCTGCACCTCCGTTACAACTTACGTTGCTGTCTAGGGTGATGGAAGTAACCAAAGCCGTTGGCTGTGTTATGGTTACTGCTCCGATAGTCGTACAGTTGTTCGCATCAGTGACTGTTACGTTATATGTTCCAGGTCCAAGGTTCATTACGTTAGCCGTAGTAGCACCCGTAGTCCAAGCGTAAGAGTAAGGAGTAGTTCCACCAGTAACTGTTGTAGTAGCTGAACCGTCAGCAGCTCCAAAACACGATACATCGGTTCCGGTAACACTTACAATCAGTGAATCTGGTTCTGTAATAGTAACAGAAGCAGTATCCGTACAGCTATTAGCGTCCGTTACGGTCAATATGTAAGTGCCTGCAGCAAGGCTGCTTGCAGTAGCTGAAGTCGACCCGTTGCTCCATGCATATGTATATGGGCTTGTACCACCCGAAGCAGATCCTGTGGCCTGACCATCTGTTCCACCGTTGCAACTTACGTTGTTGTCAACGCTGGTTGAAGCTACAAGCAATGTTGGCTCAGAAATAGTGATTGAAGTAGAGTCAGTACAACCGTTCACATCAGTTGTAGTAACTGAGTACGTACCGGCAGTAAGACCTGTAACTGATACAGTTGTCATTCCGTTGCTCCAGACGTATGAATATCCTGGTGTGCCACCAGATGCACTGGCAGTAGCACCACCGTCAGATCCACCATTACAACTTACGTTGCTATCAAGAGCGGCAGCGGCCACCAATACAGCTGGTTCTGTAATTGTAGTTGAGATTGTGTCTGTACATCCATTGGCATCTGTCACGGTTAACGTAAATGTACCGGCAGCAAGACCACTTGCAGTGGCAGTACTTGCACCTGAGCTCCAAGAGTAGGAGTAAGGTGACGTTCCTCCAGATGCACTTCCGTATGCAATACCATCAAATAAACCATTACAAGAAACTGGTGACGTTGAGTCAATCGCAGCTACGAGTAATGTAGGTTCTGTGATGACAATCGAAGCAGTATCTGTACAGCTATTATTGTCTGTCACAGTCACCGTGTAAGTTCCAGCTGCAAGTCCATTGATGGAAGCAGTGGTCGCACCGTTTGACCACGCATATGTGTAAGGAGATGTTCCACCAGAAGCACTAGCAGTAGCGCCTCCGTCAGCACCTGCGTTACAGCTTACATTGCTATCAACAACCGCAGAAGCAACCAAAACGGTAGGCTCAGTAATAGTGACAGATGAAGTATCTGTACAGCTGTTGTTGTCGGTTACAGTAACGGTGTATGTTCCAGCAGTAAGGCCGGTAACGTTGGCCGTAGTTGCACCATGTGACCATGCGTATGTATAAGGAGATGTTCCACCAGAAGCAGAGGCAGTGGCTTCGCCATCTGCACCACCGTTACACGAAACGTTTTGATCAACAGAAGCAGAGCTTACAAGAAGTGTAGGTTCTGTAATCGTTACGGAGGCCGTATCTGTACAGCTGTTGGCGTCCGTTGCTGTAACAGTATATGTGCCGGCTGTAAGACCAGTTACTGAAGCTGTAGTGGCGCCAGTAGACCAGGCGTAAGAAATAGACCCAGTTCCACCAGAACCTGAGGCTGTAGCAGCTCCATCAGATCCACCGTTACAAGAAACGTTGGTAGAAGAAGTGATGGAAACACTCACCGCTGTAGCAGGTTCAGTAATAGTGACCGTCTCAGTGTCTGTACAGCTATTGTTATCTGTAACTGTTACAGTATAAGTACCGGCTGTTAGTCCTGTAACTGTGGCTGAAGAACCACCAGTAGACCATGCATATGTGTAAGGCGAAGTACCACCTGATCCGGCAGCTGTAGCTGATCCGTCAGATCCTCCAAAACACGATACGTTGGTAGAGGAGGCGATACTTGCCGATACAGCTGTTGGTTCAGTGATAGTCACACTCGCTGAGTCAGTACAAGCATTGGCATCTGTAATAGTTACCGAGTATGTACCCGCAGCAAGACCAGTAATGGAAGCTGTAGTGGCTCCGTTTGACCATGCATACGTATATGCTCCTGTACCCCCAGTGCCACTAGCGGTGGCTCCACCGTCAGATCCACCATTACAGCTTACGTTGCTATCAACAACCGCTGAAGCAACCAGAATGGTAGGCTCTGTAATGGTCACAGAAGAAGTGTCAGTACAGCTATTATTATCTGTTACAGTAACCGTGTAAGTTCCGGCTGCAAGGCCAGTGATATTGGCAGTAGTTCCGCCATTAGACCATGCATATGTGTAAGGAGATGTTCCGCCAGAAGCAGAAGCAGTGGCTTCGCCATCTGCACCACCGTTACACGAAACGTTTTGATCTACAGAAGCCGAGCTTACAAGAAGCGTAGGCTCAGTAATGGTAACTGAAGCAGTATCTGTACAGCTATTGGCATCTGTAGCTGTCACAGTATATGTGCCAGCAGCAAGACCTGTAACAGAAGCTGTAGTAGCACCGGTAGACCAAGCGTAAGAAATTGAACCAGTTCCACCAGAACCAGAGGCTGTAGCGGCACCATCAGATCCACCGTTACACGAAACGTTGGTAGAAGAAGTGATGGAAACACTCACTGCTGTGGCAGGTTGTGTGATGGTTACTGTCTCAGTATCTGTACAACTGTTGTTGTCTGTCACCGTTACGGTGTAAGTACCTGCAATAAGTCCTGTAACTGTGGCTGAAGAACCACCAGTTGACCAGGCATAAGTATAAGGTGAAGTACCACCTGATCCGGCAGCCGTAGCTGATCCGTCAGATCCTCCAAAACACGATACGTTGGTCGATGAAGAAATACTCGCAACGACTGCCGTAGGTTCTGTAATAGTTACTGTCTCTGTATCTGTACAGCTATTGTTATCTGTTACCGTCACAGTGTAAGTTCCAGCAGCGAGTCCTGTAACTGAAGCCGTTGAAGCACCCGTTGACCAAGCGTAAGAGTAAGGTGAAGTACCACCTGAACCAGTTGCTGTAGCAGTACCATCAGACCCACCGTTACAAGAAACGTTTGTTGACGATGTAATGTTCGCAACAACTGCAGTAGGCTCAGTAATGGTCACCGTCTCGGTGTCAGTACAGCTGTTGTTATCTGTTACGGTCACAGTGTATGTTCCGGCAGCCAAGCCAGTTGCCGTAGCTGAGGAAGCACCACTTGACCAAGAATATGTGTAGCCAGGAGTTCCGCCCGAACCAGAAGCCGTAGCTGTTCCGTCATTTCCACCATTACAAGAGACATTGGTAGAAGAAGTAATGCTTGCTACAACTGCAGTAGGTTCCGTGATAGTAACCGAAGCAGTATCCGTACAGCTGTTGGCGTCTGTTGCTGTTACTGTATATGTTCCAGCAGCCAATCCAGTTACTGAAGCTGTCGAAGCTCCTGTAGACCATGCGTAAGAAATAGAACCTGTTCCACCAGAACCAGATGCTGTAGCCGTACCATCAGATCCACCATTACAAGAAACGTTGGTAGAAGATGTAATTGAAACACTCACTGCTGTGGCAGGTTGTGTGATGGTCACTGTCTCAGTATCTGTACAGCTATTGTTATCTGTTACAGTCACGGTGTAAGTTCCTGCGGCTAGTCCAGTTTCAGTAGCTGAAGAACCACCAGAAGACCAAGCATAAGAGTAAGGCGATGTTCCGCCAGAACCAGCTGCTGTGGCAGATCCATCTGACAGTCCGTTACAAGAAACGTTGGTAGAAGAAGTGATACTTGCAGATACTGCAGTTGGTTCTGTTATCGTCACTGTTTCAGTGTCTGTACAGCTGTTGTTATCTGTTACGGTCACAGTGTATGTTCCGGCAGCCAAGCCAGTTGCTGTGGCAGATGACGCACCACTTGACCAAGAATATGTGTAGCCAGGAGTTCCACCTGATCCGGAAGCCGTAGCACTTCCGTCATTTCCACCATTACAAGAGACATTGGTAGAAGAAGTAATGCTTGCTACAACTGCTGTAGGCTCAGTAATCGTAACCGAAGCTGTGTCTGTACAGCTGTTGGCGTCTGTTGCTGTTACTGTATATGTTCCAGCAGCCAGGCCAGTTACTGAAGCTGTAGATGCCCCCGTTGACCAAGCATAAGAAATAGAACCGGTTCCACCAGAGCCTGAAGCTGTAGCAGCTCCGTCTGACCCACCGTTACAAGAAACGTTGGTAGAAGAAGTGATGGAAACACTCACTGCCGTTGCAGGTTGAGTGATAGTAACAGTTTCAGTGTCCGTACAGCTGTTGTTATCTGTTACGGTCACGGTGTATGTTCCAGCAGTAAGTCCGGTTGCGGTAGCTGATGAAGCACCACTTGACCAAGAGTAGGAGTAAGGCGAAGTGCCACCTGACCCGGCAGCCGTAGCTGACCCATCAGATCCACCAAAACAAGATACGTTGGTAGAGGAAGTAACACTCGCAGAAACTGCAGTTGGCTCTGTAATAGTTACCGTTTCAGTATCCGTACAGCTATTATTATCTGTCACTGTCACAGTGTATGTGCCAGCGGCTAGTCCTGTCTCAGTGGCTGAAGAACCTCCTGAACTCCAAGCGTAAGAGTAAGGTGAAGTACCGCCTGATCCAGAAGCAGTAGCTGATCCATCAGAGCCTCCGTTACACGATACGTTTGTTGACGATGTAATACTGGCAACAACTGGAGTTGGTTCCGTAATAGTTACGGTTTCAGCACCTGTACAGCTACTATTGTCTGTTATGGTTACAGTATATGTTCCGGCAGATAATCCAGTGACCGTAGCTGATGAGCCTCCCGTAGACCATGAATAGGAGTATGCTCCTCCATTTCCTCCTGTTCCTGTAGCGGTAGCTGATCCGTCAGCACCTCCATTACACGAAACGTTGGTAGAAGAGAAGGTAGCAGAAACTGCTGTTGGTTCTGTGATAGTAACCGATGCAGTGTCCGTACAACTATTATTATCTGTAGATGTAACTGTATAAGTTCCTGCAGTTAGTCCGGTAATATTTGCTCCTGAAGCTCCATTGCTCCATGAATATGTGATTGAACCAGTACCTCCACTCGCGAATGCCGTGGCAGTTCCGTTAGAGCCACCATTACAAGTGACATTCGTAGATGCAACAATGCCCACATCAACCGCTGTAGCGGGTTGTGTGATAGCTGCTGCTGTAGCAGCGGCACATCCGTTGGCATCAGATACTGTTACAATATATGTACCGGCCGTTAAACCTGTAGCGGTAGCAGAAGTTGCTCCTGTTGACCAGGCATATGTATAAGGTGAAGTACCACCTGACCCGGCAGCCGTTGCACTACCTGTTGCTTGACCGTAGCAAAGAACGTTGGTGGTAGATGTAATAGAAACTGCAACAGCCGAAGTTGGTTGCGTAATGGTTACGGTTTCTACATCTGTACAGCTGTTGTTGTCTGTTACAGTTACGGTGTATGTTCCTGCAGAAAGACCGAAAACCGTATTGGAAGTTGATCCTGTGCTCCAAGAATAAGAGTAAGGTGAGGTTCCACCAGAAACGAAAGCAAAAGCACTACCTGTGCTAAATCCGTTACAAGCAATGTTGTTTCCAGCAATTGTGGTTGAAAGTGCTGTTGGTTGTGTAATGGTAACTGATTCTATGGCATCGCATGTAGTGCCATCATTTACTGTTACCGTATATGTTCCAGCGGTAAGGCCTGAAATAGAACTCGAAGTAGAACCATTAGACCAAGAGTAGGTGTAAGAACCTGTACCTCCAGTAACCGAGGTTGAAATCGACCCGTTGTTGCCTCCATTACAGGATACGTTCGATGAAGTTGTAGTTACAGATGGCCCTGTAGTTACTGTAACTGTTACATCCGTAGTGTCGCTACAGCTGTTACCATCAACACCAATAACTGTATATGTTGTAGTACTTGCTGGGCTGGCCTGAACGGTAGCGCCAGTTGTTTGGTTTAGTCCCGTACCAGGAGACCAAGAATACGTTGAAGCTCCTGAGGCTGTAAGTGCAATAGCAGAAGAACAGTAGTAAGGGTTACTTGGGCTTACAGAAACCGTAGGTGGTGCGTTAACCGTAACCGTCACTGAATCACATGAACTCCACTCACCACATGAAGCATCGTAGAATCTTACATAGTAAGTAGTGGTGGTAGTAGGCTCAACAGTCACGACATAGCCAGAATCAATGGCATTTGCGACATTCGAATCACAGGAGTTTTCAAACCAGTAGGGGGCGCTTTGTGAAACAGGAATGGAGATATCCAGATAACCTCGCCAGGAGAAGTAGCTACCTCCACCAGCATTACAATATCTGGTCATACCTGTAGGTGTACCTGTTAAGCCGACTGTTCCGTCTGCCGCCCAGGCGTTTAGAGAATCGTGCGATACTTTAAAGCTGTTGCTACTATAACTACCGGAGCACTGTCCGCCTGCAGGGTTTGACTGCCCGAGGTCCGTACCGTTTTCAGAAGAAATAGTTACGTATTCTGCAGCGGCCTCCATATCACCTCTATAATTAAAAGTGAATGTGGCACTATCTACTGCAAATGGTGGAATATTCGTCAAACTCCAAGAGTCTGAGCTACCAGCACTGTTCTGCGATCCGTTATCTCCTTGAACAGAGGTTGTTGTTGTAAAGATTGAATCCTCGTCTGCGTAGTCGAGGCTAAGGGTTACAACTGTGTTTTCGTTAGAACAAATTTCAGAATGAGACGTGCTCACATTAGATGGTGTCGGTGTTGATGGGCCTGTAATGGAAAAGTTGACAACTTCTGAAGAAGAACTCGTGTCTGTTATAGTACACGTATAGTTTCCTGCTGTTAACCCTGAAATTGTTTGAGTCGTGGCACCTGTACTCCACGCGTACGTATACAAACTGCTACCCCACCCTGTAAAGGCACCTACGGCAGTGGCTGTACCATCTGCGCCTCCTGGGCATGATACCTGTGTTGTGTTTACACCTGTTGATACAATAATGTTATCGAGGGCTCGGTCACCATAGGCATACCATTGCTGAAACCCTCCTTGCGTACCTGTAACTGCCCTAAACCGCAGTTTAATGGTTGTGCCCGCATAAGCCGATAGGTCTACATATTGCTCTATCCATGAGTTTGAGCTGGTGTTGTATGTGGCCAGGGTGTTCCAGGTTGATCCTGTAGCCGGGCTCGTGTTTACTTGTACTTGAAGGTAACCCATTGAACCAGCTGTTGTCTGGGATACGTTTTCATACATATGTAAGTAGAAACTCAAATAAGGAGCCGAGTTGGTAGGGAAGCTTAAACACTCCGAGCTTATAATCGATACCTCATTTGTTCCTGTACCTGAAGTCTCGGTATATATATAGTAGCTCCCAGCGTAAGCCGAACTAGGTCCTGTATTGTTACTTGGAGTTCCGCCAGAGTTGATAATCCAGCTAAATTCGTTTCCAGAATCTTCACTCCATAAGTTGAGTGATTGGTCTTCGAAGTTTTCGAATTGTTGAAACTCTGTAACTGTGGTACCGCACTGAGCTTCAGTGTTTTTTGGTGTCAAGAAAGAGAATAATCCGAAAAGCAGGAGATAGGGTAGAAGTTTGATTCTCATAGGTGTTCTGTTTAGGTTTTAACACTCGTCTGTTTATAGAATGCAGTCGAATGTATTGCGTAGAACGCTATAATCAGTCCTATGGTTGGTTAAAGATTAGAAATTATAGATGAATGAATTGTTTTCTTGGATGAATCGTCTCTCAGAACTAAGGGAAAAGGAAATATTTAAAAAATATGGAGGTTTCGTAAATCAGGTTCTCAAAAAGTGCATATTTGCAGCCGCTTTAATCAGCCAGTTTTCGCAACGAAACGATTAATATTTATACAATAGATGTCAACAAGAATTAGACTACAGCGCCACGGTAAAAAAGGAAAACCATTTTTTCACATCGTAGTGGCCGATCAAAGAGCAAAGAGAGACGGACGTTTCATCGAGAAGCTCGGAACTTATAATCCCAACACAAACCCAGCAACAATCAACCTGAACTTCGAAGGTGCTTTGAAGTGGATTCAGACTGGAGCTCAACCATCAGATACCGCCAGAGCTATTCTGTCTTATAAAGGTGTGATGATGAAAGATCACCTTTTGAGGGGAGTGAAGAAAGGAGCTTTAACTGAGGCTCAGGCTGAGGCAAAGTTTGAAAAGTGGTTGGAAGAGAAAAACGCCAAGATTGGCTCTAAAGTGAGTGATTTAGCCAAAGCAAAAGCTGAGGAGAAAAACGCACGATTAGCTGCTGAGAAGGAAATCAATGAAGCGCGAGCCAAAGAATTTGCAGACGCTGAAGCAGCTGCAGTAGCAGAGGCTGAGGCAGCGGCTAAAGAAGAGTTAGAAGTGGCTAAGGCTGCTCTCGCTGAGGCAGAAGGAACTTCTGAGGAAGCTCCTGCAGAAGAGGCTTCAACTGAAGAAGCTGCTACTGAAGAGGCTCCTGCTGAAGAAACTCCAGCAGAGGAAGCTTCTGAAGAGAAGACTGCAGAGTAACAAAGTATTTTTTTTTACCCCTGTGCTGGCTTTTGTCAGACAGGGGTTTTTTATGACCGATTTAAAACAAATAGGGGTTCTCGTAAAACCACATGGCCTGAAAGGGGAAATGGTGGTTAAAATCGATGTTCCCTACATCGATCGTTTTTTATCGGGTGTGAATCAAGTGTTCTTATTGATTCATGGAACCCATGTTCCCTATGCTATTTCCAAAATAAGCACGCTTCCCGGTGGAAAGTATAAGGTGTTGTTGGCAGGTGTCGATTCTCACGATCAGGTCAATGCTATGCGTGGAGTGGAGATGTTTGTGAATGCAAGCATAGTGTCTGATGTCATGGATGAAGATTACACCGGATATGAGGTAATCGATAAGGTACACGGATCACTAGGAAAGGTATCTGATGTGATTTCCGGTGGAATGCAGGATATCTTACTCGTTGAGGGTGAAAAAGGATCGGTTATGATTCCTCTCGTTAAGCAGTTTGTAGTTGAGGTTGACGGGAATACCATGCATGTAAACCTTCCCGAAGGAATGATTGACCTCTGATCAGTCTATCTTGAGGAGTTTAAACGTCTGATTATCGATTTGCAGAATAAGTATGGGCGCATAGATGTGGCTTAAATCGAGATCATAAAACAAGCAGCCTTCCCGGTCAAACGATGTTTCGTGTAGCAGTTTTCCGGATACATCAAATACAGTGATGTGTGATAAGGAGTTGCCATTTGGGAAAATGCGCAACAAACCGCCATTAAAGGCAAACTCTTGTGTGTTTCCAAGGTAGATTTCCGATATAGGAAGATCAGATGGCAATGTATCTGCACAATGCGGTAACAGACCGTAAAGGCAAAAGATGAGTTCCATATCTTCCTTGTCGGCATCTTGTCGAAGTTGTTCGTTCGACTCCATGAAAGCTGAGGCTCCATCCGAAAGAAGCATGTTTGGGAAATAGTCGTACAATGAATTGATTAAGATTTGATCCGTTATTTCCCACCCAATTTTAGAGGCTATTTGCTGCAAAGCTGAGGTGAATAATATGCCATCGCTGTATATATCTCGTTCTAAGTCAGATGGGTATGTTCGAGTTAGGCTCACGGAACGACCGTCCCAGAATTCGTTGTGTCCATCCCAATTGAATATTTCAAACTCCTGTTCACCGGTTAATCGGTGTGAGTATGATAGTGCGAGGTAATCTCCGATTCCTTCATCCAGCGCGTTTCTTTCAGAGCCATAGTTCGTGTTTGGCGAAGCACTGTGCGAAATAGCGTGTCCGTATTCGTGTATGATTACATCCGCATCTTCAGCATCGTCCACACCTCCATCTCCAAACAAGATGTATGGTGTAACGGAGCTGGGGATAAAACTGGATTGATCGCCTTCAGAGCCATGTGCATCAAAAGACAACGGGTAGTTTACCAACTCAAACCCCATCGATTGCAAATGAAACTGCATTTGATGAATGTGGTAGTAGGCATTGAAGTACTCAAAGTCCATATGATCACGAGTACTCAATAGATTAGATGATGAAAGGGTAGGCGGTGTGTGTGTGGGTGCGCTAATATCCAGCGCTAAAGCATATTCAGATTCCAGTACCCAGTCGAGCTGCGTTTCATCCCATTTCATCCGGATGCTGTCTTCTACGAGCCAGGCATTCAAACTGTCGTTGGTGATATTGTTGTTATCAATGAATGGAGATTCATATGCTTGACCTGAAGCTGATATAGGGTCGGGCTTATACACGTTCGTGTAAACCAATGTGTCAGGCTTGTTGTGGAGTGTCAGGTTAACCGTCTCTATTAAAGCTCCTTTTGAATCGTAAAGCTGTTCTTTTAATTCGTGATTGGCGTGCGTTCTGTACAGTTTTGATAGTTTTAGGACACCGTTTTGAGCATGCCAGACCACTTCAGCGTGTTCCACTTCATCGGGGTTAAACTGGTCATCTACTTTGCTCGAGAAGTTGATGAGGTTATCGAGTTTGTATAGCAAGAGATTTGGATACGTGATCTTGATTTCTTCTTCTGACTCTTTTACAATCACCTTAGATTGATACACAGCATATCCTTTCATAATAACAGTATAGTGCGTATGCGAGGCAGTCAGACTACGATAAACCTCTTTGTTGGCCAGCGTTACCGGGAGTTCCAGTTTCTTGGATAAAAATGCCTCGATTTGTTCGGTTGAGGTAGTTCCTATCTTTTCGGTTGAATAGCGCATTTGGCCAAATGCGGTGAACCCAACAAAGAGTAGTACAAGAAGATTAAACGATTTCAACATGCACATCATTTGTATGATCAAACGAATGTAAGGCGATATCGATTGCCGAATTGGGTACATTGACATTGATGGAACACTTGTCGGTAAACAATTGCTGGTCAATTGTTGCGTGTTCAATCTGATCGATTCTATTCATTACTTGTCCGGTTAGATCATACTCAAACGTAAACTGAACCAGTGTAGTGTTGTATTTAGTTTTGGTTGTGCAGTGGGATAACGCATCTATTGACGCTTGCTTGTAGGCATGAATCAGTCCTGGTTTTCCGAGCTTTGTTCCTCCAAAGTACCTCACTACCACAATAAGTATATTGGTTATTCCAGAACTTAAAATCTGGTTAAGAATAGGTAGTCCGGCTGTACCAGATGGTTCACCATCGTCACTCGATTTTTCGATCTGTTTCGTACTGCCAATCACAGCCCCATAGCAAAAGTGTCTGGCTTGCGGGTGCAGTTTCTTTAACGCCTGAATATGTGTTTTTATCTCGTCTTCTGAGCTACATGGAAACGCATATGTAGGAAACTTCGAACCTCTGTCTCGAAAGTCTCCTGTTGCTTCTTTGCTTATGGTTATGTAGGCGTCTGGATGCACTATGCGAAAGTGAGAATAAGAATGGCCAACAACCCAAGCGCTATTCCAACCCATTGTTTTCTTGTCAGCCGTTCCTTGAAGACCAAAAAACCAACGATGGACGATCCAGAGATAATGCCAAAGTTGTTTAGTGGAAACGCAATGGAACTTTCGATAGAAGGTGTGGATACTGCCTTTATGAGAAAGAAGAGGGCTGCTACGTTAACAATCCCTAGCAGAGTGCCCAAAGGAATGGCTTTGGTTCCGTGGATTTTGAGTTGTTTAAATTGATGAATCAGGGCTGATAGAAAGGCAAACCCAAACACGGTACCGCAGAAGGTTAGGAAAGGTGTCCCATTCAACAAAAAGGCCTCAAAGAGCTTGATGAACATGTCGGTGATTCCGCTGCCAAAAAAGAGAATTACGGGAAAGAGCCAGCTTCCTTTTTCTTCGCGTTTGCCAGCAATGGCAAAAATTGACACGCCCCCAATAATGATACCCACAATTTTGGCCATGGTAATTTGCTCTTGAAGAATGAGTAACCCTGAGAGCACCGGAATAATCAAGCTCATTTTGCTGGCCATACTCGCTACGGAGACTCCATTTTCACGCGTGACCTTTGCCATGATGGAAAAGACCAGATAAAAGAAGATACCAAACAGGGCAGACGCCCAAAACCAGGTAGCGCTGTAGTCAATGCTAATGCTGTCAGTGAGCGCAAAGCACAAGAGAGAAGCCACCAGGTAGTTGATCATGATGCCTACCCGTGTATGAATGTTGTACTGCTCGAATAAGCGGAACACAACGAACAGTCCAATGGAGCTAGCTATACTAGCTAGTAGAAATATCATCGGGGTACGTAAATTGAGAGTTGATCTCTATCACAGAGCATTTCCTCATGAATACGGTTTCCTTTGAATTGAGCTGCTTTTACACCATCATGTATCCTTTCAGAGCTTTTCAAAACTCTAATCTCATCCCATAAGTTCTGGTCGATAAACTGCTGGTGTGTCGATGGACCACCTTCCACCATAAGCGAGCCAATGGAATGCTCGTGTAGGTAAGAGATGATTTCTTGTAACATGGTGTCTGCTCTGTTTATTTGAACAAAGCTGACGTGTCTATGCGATTCGGATTTCAGGGCATTGAAAACAATTGTATGGGCAGAATCATCGAACATAGCAGCGCCTGGGTTTACCTGGAGATTGGGGTCGATAAGCACTCTGGTAGGGTTGTTTCCAGGGTGTAAACGGGTAGTAAGTGATGGGTTGTCCAGTATGGCCGTATTTCGTCCAACCAAAATGGCGCTTTCCTCAGCTCGCCATTTATGCACCATTCTGTTGGCTATGTCTGAAGTGATCTTGAGCGGAGAGGCTTCATCCTCTGCCTTTCTCTTGTAGTCTAAAAAACCGTCCTGAGTTTCGGCCCACTTCAAGACTACGTATGGCCTTTTACTCTCTTGATTGCAAAAGAAGCGCTTGTTCAATGCACGGCCCTCTTCAGCTAAAACACCAGTGGTCACTTCTATATTGGCGGCTTTTAGAATGCCAATTCCTTTTCCATCAACCTGATCATTGGAGTCGATGTTTCCTATGACTACTTTTTTAAAGCCCCGGTCCACAATTAAATTGGCGCATGGCGGTGTTTTGCCGTGATGAGCACAAGGCTCCAGATTGACGTAAAGAGTTGACTCTGGAATAATGGAGTCGTCTGTGAGTGAGTTAATGGCATTTACTTCAGCATGAGGCTGCCCATATTCATGGTGGTAGCCTTCTCCTACAATTTTGCCGTGGTGCACAATCACGCATCCTACCATTGGATTGGGCTGAACGTGTTCTGCTCCGAGCAAGGCCAGTTCATGGCATCTACGCATGAAAAAATCGTGAGATATCATAGGAACTTCGAAGATACTATTCGAGCCTTTCTTCATGCGCAGATTATTGGCAATAACTCAGATTATTCATCGACTTTTGCCCTGTGAATCATGCAGAACTAAGACAACGTTTTTACCAAAAACTATCTCCACATTATTTGCAGGGAGAGTTACAGACATTGTATCACTGGTGTGTGCAGGAGCTCCACGGTTGGAGCAGGGTGAGGGCTTATGCCGAGAACGATACCGAGGTAACAGATGAACAGTCGGATTTGTGGCATTCCGTTATAGAACGCCTCGCCCAACACGAACCCGTTCAGTACGTGTTTGGAAGTGCAGATTTTTTCGGATTGAAAATTAAAGTGAACCAACACACACTCATTCCAAGACCGGAGACCGAAGAATTGGTGGAGCTGTTGCTCCAAAGAGAGTCGGCTACAAACAACGCGGTGCTTGATATTGGTACAGGTTCGGGATGCATTGCTTTGGCCATAAAAAGTCGGCAACCCGAATGGAGTGTAAGAGGATGTGATATTTCAGAACAAGCGCTTAGTGTTGCAAAGAGTAATGCCGATGCACTGCAGCTTGATGTTTCTTTTTTTAGTGCAGATGCAGTTGATTTGAGTCGTGTACTCGATTCGGGAATGCTTGTCATAAGCAACCCTCCTTACATTCCGGTAAACCGGAAAGAGACGCTCGAAAAAAATGTTCTGGATCATGAGCCGCATTTAGCGTTGTTCTCACCAGAAGATCAGCCCTTTTATTTTTTCATTCAGATAGCACGTCAGGCCTGGAACAATAGGGTTAAAGCTGTTTATTTCGAAACACATGCTACCGAAATGGATGATTTGGTGCGTGTGCTGCAGGCTGAGTGGAACGGATCTATAGAGCTCGTTTCTGATTTAGCGGGTAAGCAAAGGTTTGTCATTCTTTCTAGGTCCAATTAACATATTTGCAGCATGATTCCATTTTCGCCACCACGAGTTGATGAAAAAACCTTAGAAGCAGTTAATGAAGTACTGCGATCTGGCTGGATAACAACCGGACCAAAGACCAAGCTTTTCGAAAAGAAGTTAGCCGCTTATCTTCAATCAGAGCGGGTTTTTTGCTGCAATTCAAATACCAATGGAATGCTTTTAATGCTGCGTTGGTTAGGAGTTGGCCCAGGCGATGAAGTGATTGTTCCCGCTTATACCTATTGCGCCACGGCTAATGTTGTTATTCACACCGGGGCCACGCCTGTGATGGTTGATGTGGGAGAGGATTTTTGCATGAGTGCGGAAAGTCTGTCTAAGGCCATTACCCATCGAACTAAGGCTGTTTTACCTGTTGATATGGGTGGGCTTCCTGTGGATTACGCATCCATTAAAAAAGTAATCCACGGACAAGCGTACCAATTTGTTCCTGAAAACGATACTCAAAAGAAGCTTGGCCGGATAGCGGTCTTCGCAGACTCTGCGCATTCCATTGGAGCCAGAATTGAAGGTGCGCCAATTGGAACCCAGGCCGATGCCATGGTTTTTTCGTTTCACGCGGTGAAAAACCTGACAACAGCTGAGGGCGGTGCCATTAGCTTGAACTTGCCGGAACCTTTTGATGTGGAAGAACTCTACAAATGGTTGGCCGTTATGTCATTGCATGGGCAGAGCAAAGATGCGCTTGCTAAAACTCAAAAAGGTAGCTGGGAGTACGATGTAGAAGAACCGGGCTGGAAATGCAATATGACCGATTTACAGGCAGCTATTGGTTTGGTCGAGCTAGACCGATATGATGCGGACACCGTTCCCAAAAGGAAGTACATCATCGATCGGTATATGTCTGCTTTTTCTGAGCAACCCTGGGCTATTTTGCCTACCGTACGAGATGAAAACCGTGAGTCTAGCTATCATCTGTTTTTATTGCGAATTGATGGAATAACCAGGGCTCAACGAGACGACCTTGTTTCCCGGATCACCTCCAGGGAAGTGTCTGTAAACGTGCATTACAAGCCGCTTCCACTGCTCACGGCTTACCGCAAGCGCGATTACAGTCTAAGCGACTATCCGGTCACAGAGTCTTTGTGGGTGAATGAGGTGTCGTTACCGGTCTACTATGACCTAACTGATGATCAAATAGATAAGGTAGTTGAGGCTGTCGTTAAGTCTGTTGAAGAGATTCTATGACCCGTATTCTCGACATACTCATTGCCATTGTTGGTCTTGTACTTTGCTTTCCATTTCAGGTAGTTTTTATGGTATTAATCGCAATAGAGAGTCCAGGAAATCCCATTTACGTGCAAACTCGCATTGGAAAGCACAAGCAGCCATTTGGTCTTCTAAAGCTGAGGAGCATGCGTGTTGGAGCTGACAAGGGGAGTAAGCTCACGGTAGGGAAGGATTCGAGGGTCACGCGAGTGGGAAGTTTGCTTAGAGCGTTTAAGTTGGATGAATTACCTCAGTTGTGGAACGTTTTGAAAGGAGATATGAGCATGGTTGGTCCACGCCCTGAAGTTGCCGGGTATGTCGATTTGTACACTAAGGAGCAGCTTGCTGTTTTGTCAGTCAGACCTGGACTCACGGATTATGCGTCCATTGAGTTTTCAGATGAGAGCGAACTGCTTCAGAAAGCCTCTGATCCTGAGAAATATTATATCGAAGAAATCATGCCCAGGAAGATTCAGTTGAACATGATTTATATAGAGAACCCTTCAGTTGGGAATTACATCAAGGTGTTGCTTCGAACCGCTTTGAAAGTTATTCGTCTGTAGTAGTAAAATACGTGTCAAAAGCCTTGAGCTGTTTGTTGATTCCCTGAACCCATTCATCTTTTCTCGCCCCAGTTGATCTGGCCGTTTCTTCAACCAAAAGGTCAATGTGCTGTAAGTACTTTGTAAGTTCATCAATTGTGGCACGCTCCTCGATCATCTCTATTTGTGGGTTAATATCACCAATCGACTGCATCAATGTCTCTAAGAGCAGCTCATAACTGTGTGCATCTTTTGAAGGAGTAGCTTGAAAAATGTCGATTTGCTCGTTCATGTACTCCACTTTCTGGTAAATCTCCGTAGGGACTTCCCATTTATTTCCATTGTTCAATGAGTGTTGGCTTGTTTCCGGAGCACCTAAGCCATGTCCCATGGCAATTCTGATAGAATCTTCATGTGCTACGTTCGCTGGTTTTTCAGGAATGTCAGAAACTACTGGGGCATTTTCACCTCCGCCATAGTCAACCACTCTCTCTTCAATTTCTCTCGGTTCTTGGCTAGTTGGCTCCGTCTGATTTTGTGAGTTAGAAGTTGGAATGTCGATTTTTCTTTCCTGACCACATGCTACAAGGCTGAGGCTTAAAAGAGCTATGATAGATAACCGAATCGATTTCATGGTTGCAAAAATTAGATGGCGAAAATAGCTTTTGAAGCCGATCATTCGTATGCAATCACAGTTTTTAAACAAACGCCATCTGGTTAGATTCAAATCGCTTATTTCGCAATCATGTTGAAAAAGATGCCTCTTCATTGGCAAGTAATCATTGCTCTTATTCTCGGAACGTTTTACGCATTGCTATCTGTAAACAATGGGTGGAACGATTTTACATTGGACTATGTAGATCCTTTTGGTAAGATCTTTATCAAAGTGCTTAAGCTGATTGCTGTACCGCTCGTGTTGTTTAGCATTATTTCAGGAGTTACCGCTTTAAAGGACATTAGCAAGCTTGGTAAGATCGGGGTTAAAACGCTTTTGCTTTACGTAGGAACAACAATGATTGCTGTTTCTGTTGGTCTGCTGGTGGTCAATGCACTACAGCCAGGTGAGAAAATATCGGGTGAATTGCTCAAGGAAAATCGTATCAGCTATGAGTTGTGGGCGGTAGATAACGGCATTGAGATGTTGGACGGAACCTGCTTGGTGTGTGATGAAGAAAATGCCTCAATTGTCGAAGAAAAACGGGCCTCTCTTGCTTCTGAAAAGAGCAATGATTGGGTGGCTGATAAGCTTGATAAAGCAAAGAACACCAAGGACGCTCGACCTTTACAACCTTTGGTTGATGTGGTTCCAAGCAATATCGTGCAAGCTCTGTTTGATATGGAGATGCTTCAGGTCATATTCTTTGCCTTGTTCTTTGGTATTGTGCTGGTGATGATGCCAAAGGAGAAATCGGCTCCATTGGTTACGTTTTTCGATGGAATAAATGAAGTATTCATAAAGATGGTGGATGTGGTGATGAAGGCCATGCCGTTTTTTGTGTTCTGTCTGCTGGCTGGTGCCATTGTCAATGCCGCTGGCGATGATCCAGAGAAACTGTCGCAACTCCTTTCATTTCTGCTGTGGTATTCCATAGCAGTGGTTATTGGTCTTTTCTTCATGATTTTTGTGTTCTATCCATCGTTCACAAGCTTCATTGTAAAGAAGATGCGGTTCGGTTTTTTCATGAAAGGAATCTCACGGGCACAGTTAACAGCTTTCTCGACATCCAGCTCTGTGGCTACATTACCCGTTACGCTGAAGGCGGTAGAAAACAACCTTGGAGTTTCAAAACGGACAACCAGCTTTGTGTTGCCCATTGGGGCTACAGTCAATATGGATGGAACAAGCCTTTATCAGGCGGTTGCTGTGGTTGCGCTGGCTCAGTTTCATATGGTTGATTTGACATTGATGCAGCAGTTGACCATTGTGTTTACAGCCACGTTAGCATCGATTGGTGCGGCTGCCGTTCCTAGTGCTGGTTTGGTGCTTATGATTATCGTACTCGAGTCAGTAGGGTTGAACCCTGCATGGATCGCTCTTATATTTCCTGTTGATCGGATTTTAGATATGTGTCGCACCGTAGTTAATGTCACAGGTGATGCGGCCGTTTCTACCATCGTGGCAAACTCAGAAGGAGAGCTTAATATTCCGGAGGAAACAGCATGAGTGTAGATAGACCTCAAAAGGTATTGCTATACCTTTTGGCTGCCTCGCAGTTTACGCATATCATGGATTTTATGATCATCATGCCACTGAGCGAGATGTTCATGGAAGAGTTGAAGATTTCGGCTAGAGAGTTTGCCTTTTTAGTGGCTTCTTATACCATTACAGCTGGTATTTCAGGGCTTATTAGCGCCTTCTTTGTAGATCGGTTCGATCGGAAGAAGTACTTCCTTATGGCTTATGTTGGCTTTACCATTGGCACATTCCTGTGCGGACTATCAAACACCTACGAGGCACTGGTTTCGGCCAGGATTTTTACAGGGATTTTTGGTGGAGTCATTAGCTCGACCGTGTTAGCCATCGTTTCGGACATTATTCCATCCAAGCACAGAGCCTGGGGGATTGGTATTGTCATGTCAGCTTTTTCAATTGCTTCAGCGTTTGGGTTGCCTGTAGGTTTGTATTTCGCATTCAATTTTGGGTGGCAATTGCCTTTTTTGGCACTAGGTGCGGTGAGTATGCTCAACGCAACAGCGGTGTATTTTATGCTGCCACCTGTTAGAGGTCATCTTGATAAACAGAGTAAGGGTGCGCAAACTACGGTTTCATTTATCCTCAATATTCCAAGGAATAGAAATCAGTGGATGGCCTTAACATTTACCATGCTGCTCATTTATGGTCAGTTTATGGTGGTGCCATTTATCACACCTTATTTGGTGCATAATGTTGGATTTGAGAGAGAGCAAATAACATTTGTCTATCTCATTGGTGGTTTTTTAACCATGATCACGAACCCCCGGGTCGGAAGATGGGCAGATAATGTAGGCCGACACAAGGTGTTTATGATACTCGCGTTCTTGTCCATTATTCCATTGTTGACACTGACTAATCTGCCACCAGTTCCAGTCTGGATGGCCTTGGTAGTGACAGCAGCGCTTTTTGTAACCATAGGTGGTAGAATGGTGCCTTCAACCACTATTGTGACCTCTGTGATAAAGCCAGAAAATAGAGGCAGTTTTATGAGTCTCAATTCATCCACACAAAGTATGACGGCTGGTTTGTCAAGTATAATAGCAGGTGTGCTCGTTTCAATTTCTCCCGAAACAGGAAAAGTTCTGGGTTTCTGGAGTGTAGGTGTCCTTGCCGTAGCTTTTACGCTCGTGGCTATCTGGATGATGTCACAAATTCAGTCGCTTAAGGAGAATTAGTCGCCTGAGCGCCTTGCAAGAAATGAGTGAACGAGTGCAGGTGAAATGCGATTAGCAATGTTCGTAAAAGTTCCCAATCTCGAGTGAATACTCACTGGTTTTCTGGCTTCGATTTGGTTTAATATCTTGTTTGAGGTATCTATCTGTGAATGCACTTTCATCCCTTTTCGCTGAGGCACGCTCACCGTGTTTCCGTCTACCGAAAGAAATCGTTTGGATGTGTCATTTTCTGTGAAGCTCAGGTAAGAAATTCCTACACCAATTCCGGTAGAACTCAATTCTTTGCGCAGTGATTGACAAAGTGAGGTGAGGGCCATTTTACTTGCCGAGTAGGCCGAGTAGTTTTTCATTCCATGCATTCCGGCAATGGATGAAACAAACAGGACAAACCCATTGCTTTCTTTCAACAGAGGAATGGCGTAGTGGGACACACGAGTGCTTCCCATAAGATTTACGGATATTACCCTGTCGAAAACCTGTGGTTTGGTCGCTTCAAAGCTTCCCATGGAGGAGATGCCCGCATTGTTTATGACAATATCAAGCTTATTGAAACGGGCGTTGCATGAGTCGATCAGGCGCTTAGCTGCCTTTGTATCAGAGATATCAGCAGAAACATATTCTACGCGATCGGCAAAGGGTAGCAACTTTTCTGGTAGAGCGAAGTCTTGTTTTCGACCGTTCAGAACAATGTAAGCACCTTGCCTCAGTAGCTGCAAGGCCGTGGTGAGTCCGATACCCTGAGTGCTTCCTGTAATAAGACAGACTTTATCTTGAAAGGTTTTCATGATAGTTGGTATTTGTTTTCCTGAAACCAGGCTACACAGTAATCAATGGTCTCTGAAATAGGAGTACAGGGCATATTAAGCTCGTTTATGGCCTTTTGATTTGAATAAAACTGTTTGACACGCGATAGGCGAGCCATACCAAAGCTGAGCAGGGGTTTTTGATGGTTTAATCTGCTTCTGACAGATAGAGTAAACCCTGCCAGCATAACCATCCATTGCGGCACTTTTACTAACGACTTTTTTAAGTGATAGTTCTTCTTGATAAGGTGAAAGAAAGACTTATAGGTGAGGTTCTCTCCACCAGCGATGTAGCACTCTCCAATGCGTCCTAAACTCAACGCGTTTACTACAGCAGTGGCCACATCCAGTGATGAGACAAAGCTTTTTCCTCCGTTTGTCCAGAATAGGAATTTGGTCTGAAAAGCAGAGAGAATCATTTGGCCTGAAGACGGGCCTGAATCATATGGACCAATCATGTATGTGGGGTTGATGACAATGGCTGGAAAACCGGTTTCTTTCACTTCGCTTAAGACATAGTCCTGTGCTTGTTTTTTTGAGTCGATGTAGTCCATTTTAAATCGAAACCCTGTGTAATCAGATGACTCTGTGCCGGGGTTGTCTATAGATCCGGGGTCAAATGAGCTTGCCGATCCTATATGGATAAAACGCCTGACTCCGATGGACTTTGACAGTTGTACAAGCTTTTTTGTTCCCTCCAGATTTACTTCGTAGACGAATGGATTTTTTCGCGGCCATACGGAGCATGATGCGGCTACGTGAATAACGGCTTCAATGTCACTTAATCCTGCCTTGAATTTGTTTACAGAAGCAAGCGTGCCGTATACCTTTCTAACGGGAAGCGCATCGAGTGTTTGAGATTTTGATTTTGGGTGAATAAGACATGTTACTGTGTGTTTTTCTTGTAAAAGTTGGCGTACGATGGCTGTTCCGAGCATGCCATCGGCCCCGGTGATAAATACGTTCATGTTATTTGTTTTAGGAGTATCTAGGTTTAGCCTGGGCTTAGTTTAAAACCAGACCACAGAGATGCTATGGTAAGACCAGAAATGATGTGCCAAACGCCCCACCATGCTGCAATGAAAGTCATGCCGCCAATGGCCATTTCCGGTGGGAAAATAGTTGGATTAAAGAGTAGGGCCAGGGCCAATCCTGAGTTTTGAATTCCTGTTTCAATGGCAATCGTTTTTTGATCGCTCTTTGGTAATCGGAAGATTCTGGCTGTCTGAAAACCGAGCAACAGGGCCAGAGCATTGTGGGCGAGCACAATAAAGAAGATATATGGAATGTACTCCATAAAAAGGTCAAAGTTCTTCGAGAATATGATCACAATGAGGGCGATAAAAACGACAATCGAGAGGCGCTTTGTCCAAATGACAATTCGGCTCGTGAGTACAGGAAGTTTCTGAGAGAAAACAATTCCAATAAAGAGTGGAAGGCCTAAAATGAGCGCAATCGTTTGCAACACACTAAACGGGTCAATCTCCAGCGATCTCACTAGTTCAGAGGATGAGGTAGAAGCAGTGATGTTCAGGTAAAGGTTTCCCCAGAATGCAAAGTTAAACGGGGTTAATAGTAACCCGCCTACACTTGAGAAAGCCGTCAGGCTAACAGAGAGGGCCACGTTGCCTTTGGCCAGTGTACTGATGAAATTGGAGATGTTACCTCCAGGACAGGCTGCCACTAAAATCATTCCCAACGCAATGGTCGGAGTTAACAGATTTGAGAGGGTCAGCGTTAGGAGCAACGTGAGCAATGGCATCAATACAAACTGTGACAGAATGCCCACCAAGACTGGTTTAGGCCGCTTCAGCAGATCTATAAATGCCGATGGCTTTAGCTCGAGAGCCACACCAAACATGATGAAGGCAATGGCTATGTTAAGCCAAAGCTTGCCGGCATCGGAGAAGTTTAGTCGGATATGATCGATTTGTTCGAGTACTTCTAGCATGATGAGAGGTTTATACTGCAATTCTATACTTTACTCCACATTTGAAAGAGTATGGTTGAAATGTGTGTACAGACTGAGGTTGGCGTTTATCATTTGAGGTGATAGGAGAAACAACAATCTGCGTTTTTTGATCAGATGGGTAGATTTCGACTCGGTTGTTAAGTCCAATAGAAGCGTTTGTGAAGAATCGAAAATTCCCAAGATCCTTTTGTACGAAAACACCAATATGTTTCAAGTTTTTCTCCAGGTAAGATTTTGTTTTGTCTGACATGGCAAAAGTGCTTCTGTTTGCAGTAAAATTAGCACCAATCTGGAATTGACTTCCAAGGTCGTAACTCGCGTTGGCCATCATCGGAAGGGTTGCGTTGATTTCGTATCGACCTTTTCTTAGTTCAAACCCAAGGAGGGGCACCATGAACCAGCCAAACTGCTCGTTGTTTGAGTATAGACCCGATTTGATCTTTACTCCTGAGTCCAAAGAGAGTTTCCAGAGTAACAACGAACCTAACTGTAGTTCTCTGTTCTTCGAGTAATGTGAACCCCATGTCTTCTTAGGTAGAGCTACATACGTGCCTTTTAACTTTTCTGAATGAGTTACAACCACCCCAAGTTTTAATGCCGTAGCTGTGGCTTGGGTATGAGTTGTTTGAGTGGTAAATAGGTTGTCTATATTGAAGCCAGTGATAATGACACTGCTTTGATCTACAACGATTGGTAGTAATACGTCAAACTGCGTGTGGTAAAGACCGCCAGGTAATTCTTGCGAAGGCAAATAAGTAGTCTCAAACTTCGTTACCTCTACATGAGATTGACCCAATGTTTCCTGTAAAGGGTTTAACCACAGTAGGGAAAGGAGCGTATATGTTTTGAATAGTTTCATTTGCTGGAACAAACATCCGATAGGGAGCGTGATTGGGAAAATTGATCTGTTCCAAGATGAAAACGAGAATTATTGATTTTTGCAAATCATTATGCTATACACTTACTTTAATGGTGTTATTTGCAAATAATGAAATTTACTCGATGAGACTGCCATTTTATCAAGCATACTCAAACTCTGACTTTTGGGTCAAATACGAAAAGCTATGAAGAAAATCGTTTTAGGCATGTTGTTATTCAGTACGATTTGGGCACATGCGCAACAGATTGAAGGAAACTGGTATACCATTGATGATGCAACCGGTAAGCGGAAAGCTGAAGTTGAGATAAAAGCATACGGAGATGTGTATAAAGGGCAAATCATCCAACTTTTTACTGAACCTGGAGAAGACAAGAACCCTAAGTGCACCGAATGCGATCAGGATAACAAACGCTATAATCGGCCGATCACTGGCATGTATATTATCGAAGGAATGCGTTACAACAAAGACGAGAACGTTCTTGAAGGAGGAAGCATACTAGACCCAGAGAATGGCGAGGTATACGATTGCAAAATCTGGCTTGGTGAGGACGGAAAACTAAAAGTGAGGGGATACGTGCTGTTTATGTACCGGACCCAAGAGTGGCGAAGAGCTAAGTAGCGTTATTCCGATTTCGAATTGTCTTCTCCCAATTCATCAAAACTGATATCCGAAAACTGGTTAGTGAGCTTAGAATCAAGCTCATCGCTTTGTTCTTTCTTCAACTCGATGATCTTTTTAAAAGAGTCTTTAAGCGCGTCTGAGAACTTCTCGAAGTCTTCTTTATACAGGAAGATCTTGTGTTTGTGATAGCTTACTGTGCCATCATCGTTGAATCTTTTTTTACTCTCGGTGATCGTGAGGTAGTAATCATTGTTTTTGGTGCTGCGTACGTCAAAAAAGTACGTTCGCTTTCCGGCTCTTACCGCATTGGCGTAGATCTCATCTCTGTCCTTTGTGCCATGATCATCCATTCCTCTATCTGTTTGTCGTTCTCTGCTTTACGCTCTGAGACAAATCTAAAAAAATATTGAAACGGCAATTATTATTCTGTTATGGCAATGGTTTCGAGCTGTTGTTGCTCATGTGTTTCGAAGTATGCCCCTTTTTCCTTTAATAATTCTGAATGCGATCCTCGCTCGATGATTCGGCCCTCATCCAGTACGATAATCTCGTCACAATGCTTGACAGAAGACACCCTGTGGCTGATTATGACGGTGGTTTTACCAATCATTTTTTCCTTCAGGTTTGATAGTATTTGCTCTTCTGTTTCGGTGTCAACGGCCGACAAGCAATCGTCAAAGATGAGTATCGTAGGGTCTTTCACCAGTGCACGCGCAATAGAGATTCGTTGCTTTTGTCCACCAGATAGTGTGATGCCTCTTTCCCCAACACGTGTTTCAAACCCTTCCTGAAACCCCTCGATATTGGCATAGACCTGGGCGTCTTTTGCTGCTTGCTCTATGATAGATTTGTTGGAGTCAGACACTTTCGTGGAGAATGAGATATTGTTGGATATCGTGTCTGAGAATAGAAAGACTTCCTGTGGCACGTATCCGATACTGCTGCGGTATTCGTTCAGGTTTACAGTTTTTATGTCTCGATCATCTACCAATATGTCACCGCTGGTAGTGTCGTACAACCTACAGATTAGGTTGGCAATGGTTGATTTTCCCGACCCCGTATGACCGATAATAGCAAGACTCTTTCCTGGAGTTAAAGAGAACGAAACCTCGTCCAGAGCTTTAACGCCACTGTCTGGATACACGAAAGTGACATTCTTAAACTCAATCTTTCCGGCAGGTGTGAAAGCTTCATCGCTTGGGTTTGTGATATCAATTTTTGCCTGCAAAAACTCATTGATCCGCTTTTGGCTGGCTGCGGCACGTTGAACCAGCGATGTTACCCAACCAACCGATGCCACTGGCCAGGTAAGCATGTTGACATAAATGACAAACTCGGCTATGTTACCGGCAGATACTTTTCCTTCAATGGTTAGTAATCCACCAATGTAAATGGTCAAAATAGTAGATAAGCCAATGAGTAAGATCATGGTGGGCATGAATAGCGCATTGACTTTAACCAATTCCAGTGAAGTGTCCTTGTAATCGTTGCAGTGGTTTGAAAACTCATTTTCTCTTTCACCCAATCGGTTGTAGGCCTTAATAACGCGGATACCGCTGAATGCCTCCTGTACAAACGTTGACAGGTCGCTAAGTTTAGCTTGCACCCTTTCACTACGCTGGTTGATTTTGCGGCTCACATAGTAAATAAGAATCGATAAGATGGGTAGGGGAGTCAAGACGTATGCAGTTAGTACCGGATTCACGCTGAGCATGGTAGTTATCACAAGCACAAAAAGCACAATCAGGTTAATCGTATACATGATAGCTGGTCCCAAATACATGCGTACCCGACTCACATCTTCGCTGATCCGGTTCATCAGATCACCCGTGTTGTTTTGCTTGTAAAATGCTGTGTGCAATCGTTCGTATTTCCTAAAGATGTCATTCTTAAGATCAAACTCAATCAACCGACTCATTACAATGATGGTTTGCCGCATGAGGTATAAAAAGAAGCCCTTGAGCAACGCCAAACCCAGAACAAGAACAGCAAATAATGCAATGGCTTTTGTGAGAGCGGCCTGGTAAAAACCCGCAAATGCTGAATTCGAAAAGCTGGGATACACTACCAGCGAATCCTGAACAAAATCGAATGTGTAGCCGATTATCTGAGCGGGGAATATTCCAAATAGATTAGAAATGACAACGAATATGATACCTCCACCGAGGTGCCACTTATACTTCCAGAAGAAGTGATTCAGGTATGCCAATTCTCTCATGCAGTTTCCTTTTGTTGTTCAACAAATTCCTTTGAGTCAGATAGTTCTTCCAAACTCACTGAAAATTCGATAAACTAAGCGCAAAAAGCGTAAAAATCTTTTACGTTTGCCGCGCCTTTTACGGAAGGCAAATGTAATTCAAGACACTCTGTCAAATCATAGAATTAGGTTCTTTTAAAATTTAGAAAAAGTGGATTCTCAAATCAACTCTCCTCTCGGCCGAATGGAAACCATGGGACACGAACAAGTGGTTTTCTGTAACGATCCAGATACAGGCCTTAAAGCGATTATCGGTATTCATAATACAGTTCTTGGCCCAGCCTTAGGCGGAACGCGAATGTGGGCCTATGAGTCTGAGGCAGATGCTATTACAGATGTGCTAAGACTTTCAAGAGGAATGACATACAAAGCGGCCATTTCTGGATTGAATTTGGGTGGAGGTAAAGCCGTCATCATCGGAGATTCCAGAAAGCTAAAAGACGAAGCACTCATGAGACGTTTTGGCTCTTTTGTCGATTCACTCGGTGGTAAGTATATCACGGCCGAAGATGTGGGAATGACTACCAAAGACATGGAGTACATTCACATGGAAACAGACCACGTTGTTGGTATTCCGGAAACCCTTGGAGGTGGAGGGGATCCTTCACCCGTAACAGCCTATGGTGTGTACATGGGTATGAAAGCTTCAGCCAAGAAAGCTTATGGAACCGAGAGCCTTAATGGGAAGAAAGTTCTTGTACAGGGAGCCGGACATGTGGGCGGATATCTGGTAGATCACCTCTTAGAGGAAGGTGCGCAGGTAATGATTGCCGATATCTTCGAGGATAACCTCAAAAAAGTAGCGGCTAAGAGCAGCTCTGTGAGCATTGTAAACCCAGACAATGTTACCGCACTTGATATGGACATTTATGCGCCTTGTGCTTTAGGAGCAACGCTTAACGACAAATCGATTGCAGAATTGAAATGCCAGATTGTGGCGGGAGCAGCCAACAACCAGTTGGCCAAAGAATCCGTTCACGGGCAGCAGATTCTTGATCGTGGAATTATTTACGCACCAGACTTCCTGATCAATGCAGGCGGACTAATTAACTGTTACAGTGAGCTTGAAGGATACAATAGAGACCGAGCTTTACAGCAGGCTGAGCATATTTATGACACGACCATGACCGTGCTCGATGCATCGGAAACTTCTGGTCGACCAACGTATCAAATTGCGAACGAAATGGCAGAGCAGCGAATCGCTCGCATTGCCGGAATTCATAGAAGTCTGTGAGTCAAAAAAATGCCATAGCTCTTGTTAACAGGCGATACCTTCGCATCAAGGTGTTTCAAGGGCTCTATACGTATATGCGTACAGAGAACCCAGATGCCGTTAAGGTGGAACGCGATATTTTCGAATCGATCAATCGGCTGTTTGACCTTTATCTCTATTTGGTCAATCTGATCATGCAGGTAGAAGTTGCTGCCTCAGAAATCATCGATGAGAATCGCAAGAAAAATCTCCCATCCAGAGAAGACTTAAACCCCAATATGCGGTTTGTCGAAAACAAGGTTTTCAGTATTCTTAAGGACAATGTTCAGCTTCAGCAGTTGCTCGAACGGGCCAATGTTTCCTGGACAGAGGAACACGATGACGTTCGAAGAATATTCAAGGCTTTTAAAGAGGATGAGTTTTATGAGTTGTACATGATCAGGGAGGACAATGACCTTCAGATCGATAAGCAGCTTATTGTCAAAATATTCAGCGAATACCTTGCGGTGAATGATGTTGTGCACCATGCGCTGGAAGAACAGAATATCTACTGGCAAGACGATTTGCCGATAGCTGCTTTGACAGTGATCAAGACCATTCAGAACCTTCCAAAGTTTGATGCTACCAATACAACTGTTTTGGCAGACCTGTATAAGGTGAAGGCAGAAGATCAGCTCTTTGTGAAAGAACTTCTGCATAAGACCATTCAGAATGCCGAGGAGTATGGCGAGATGATCTCGTCTAAAGCCAAGAACTGGGAAACAGAGCGAATTGCGCTGTTGGACCTGATTCTAATGAGCATGGCCATCACCGAGCTGGAGCATTTTCCTTCGGTACCTGTGAAGGTGACGCTCAACGAATACATCGAGCTGGCCAAGGCTTATAGTACCCCTAAAAGCAAAATGTTTATCAACGGAGTGCTTGATAAACTGGTTGTCGAGCTAAAGGAAAGCGGCAGGATAAACAAGGCCGGTAGAGGTCTTGTTGAGTGATTTGTTAATGAAAATGAAAAAGAACGAAGAGAATGCACGTATGTGAATTTACATTTGTGCCTCTTAAAACAATCAATAAAATGAACAAAGGATTATTATCATTGGGTTTTGTGGCGTTACTGGCCATGACTTCATGTGATGAAGGAGCTACTTCAAACCAAGGTGAAACAGCTATTTCTACAGAGAATGTGGAAGCTACTACTTCTGTACAGTTTTCTGAAGAGGCGTTTAATTTTGGTCAAATCACACAAGGTGAGAAGGTGGCGCACAGCTTTGAGTTTACCAACACAGGCGATGCCGATTTGGTTATTGTTTCTGCGAAGGGCTCATGTGGATGTACTGTACCAGAATGGCCAAAAGAACCAATCGCTCCAGGTGCAGTAGGAAAAATTGATGTGGTTTTTAACAGTGATGGTAAGAAAGGTAAGCAGCATAAAAGAGTGACAATCGTAGCTAATACAACACCAGCTACTACAACGGTTGCTCTTACAGGTGAAGTAATAGCACCAGAGGCTGAGGAGGCTGCACCAGCTGAAGAAGCAACCACAACAGAAGAATAAGAGCTATGTTAGGAACCATTCTATTGCAATTCGGAGGAGATGGCGGAGGAGTTTTAGACTTCCTTCCTTTAATTCTCATCGTAATCGTGTTCTATTTTTTCATGATTCGTCCTCAGGCTAAAAAAGCCAAAGAAGCAAAGCAGTTTCGAGAGGCGCTTGGAAAAGGAGACAAGGTCATTACTGTGGGTGGACTTTACGGAAAGATCGTTGAGGTCAAAGAACAGTATGTAGTACTTCAAATTGCCAATGGCGTTGAAGTGAAAGTATCTAAGTCGGCTGTATCTCCTGAGCTAACCACCGGGAAAGGTGAAAGCGAGTTACAGAAGAAGTAAAAACGAAATCGTTTAAGTGAGAAGCCCTGATGCGAAAGCATTGGGGCTTTTTTGTGTTACGGTGTCCAGTCCAGGTCAGAGAACTTCTTCTTTCCTTTGAGAAAGTACTGCACAATAATCGACTTGGGGTAAATTCCAACCGTTGTTGGTTTTACGTGAAGAGTTTCCAGTTCCTTTCGTTTTCGCAGCCATTTTCTCATGTTCCACAAGAAATTCCAGTGCGCGTGAATAATCGAGAAAGAAGCTTTGATTTGACCGCGTACAATCATGTTGGCAAATGCCAGCGAATCAAGAATCAACCGGAGTAGGATTTTCGGAAATACTTCCTTACCAGGCAGGTTTTTCACCATCATTATCAGATTGTTCCGATGGTTTCTATACGTCTTTTCAGGACTTCCGTATGAGATTACCGCACCGCCAATGTGATATACAGTAGAAGCCGGGCACACCATGATCTTGTACCCAATGTTCTTCAATCGCCAACACAAGTCAATCTCCTCCATGTGGGCGTAAAAATCATCGTCAAGGCCACCACTTTCTTCATACAACTTTGCGCGTACAAAAAAGCATGCTCCTGAAGCCCAGAAGATTTCCATGTTATTGTCATACTGGCCAGTGTCAGTCTCCTGGTCATAGAAAATACGGCCCCGGCAAAACGGAAAACCAAGGTGATCTATAAATCCACCGCTTGCCCCGGCATACTCAAATTTTTCGCGTTCATGCCACGATCTCACTTTGGGTTGAACCACACCCACTTTCGGGTCGTTATCAAACAGCTCAATGGCAGGTTGAATCCAATTTTCAGAAACCTCCACATCTGAACTCAGTAAACAAAAGATCTCCGCATCAATTTTGGCCAAACCGGTTTTATACCCATTCGTAAAACCCCGGTTGATTTTTACCGTGATGACTTCAATATTGTCTCGAAACTGCTCGAGAAACTCTGGTGTACTGTCAGTCGAGGCGTTGTCAATGACAAATATCTTGTAGTCGGGAGTATTGGGAACCGTGGCTATTACCTTAGGGAGGAATTGCTCGAGCAGGTCCACATTGTTGTAACACAACAAGGCTACTGCAACCTTTACTCTGGGATATTTATCTGACATATTCAGCGCCATAAATTGGGGTGCAATGTTAGCCATTCAACCTCAGTATCAGGCCAATTCTTTGACTCTTTCAACACGAACTTTTTCGTCAAATGGTTTGCGATAGGTAGTTAGTGTTCTAACCTTCTCACTACCCAGAGACTCGACAATGCGAATCATTTTCGCATTGAAATCGCCAATCCATGTAATCGTAATGCCTTTATAGAGTTTCTTCTTCTGTATTTCATTGGCCATGTGCTGAAAAATGTACCCCTCAACTCCCTTGCCCTGAAAGTCTGGGTCCACGCCAAAGACAACTCCAAATGAGCTGTGAAACGAGTGAAACTTTTTAGCGATCATAAACTTGAGTTTACCCCACAGGTTTAAGTTGTCGCCAACCTTGGCAAAAACCTCGTTCAGCTCTGGCAAGCCCATGTAAAACCCTATGGGTTTGTTGTCGTAATACGCAAACCAGATCAATCGCTCGTCTATAACCGGTTTCAATTGACCAATGATGGCTCTGGCCTGCATGCCAGACATTTTCTTGAACCCTTTGTGAATGGCCCATGCTCGGTTGTATACCGTTCGGAACTCCTCTGTATGAACTTCTATGTTGGATAGTTGAATGTGGTGGCAACTATAACTCGCATCTTTTTCGAGGCGCTCGGCCCTCAGCCTAAAAGTGTTTTCCAATGGTTGGTCAACCTTCCGGTAATAGATAAACTGATCGAATCGGACCTGAAACCCATAGTCTTCAAAAAACTTGACATAGTAGGCCGGATTGTAGTTTTGACCATAATGTGGTCTCAGGTCAAAGTTCTCAGTAATTAGCCCCCAGTACTTATCTCGTTCCCCGAGGTTTATTGGGCCATCCATGGCCTGAAAACCCTGATCTGCCAACCAATCACGGCAGGCATCAAATAGCCTAAACGCTACGTTCTTGTCATCAATCGATTCAAAAAAGCCCATTCCTCCAACCGGATATGGGCTCGAGTCATTCATGGTCGGATGAATAAATGCAGCCACCCGACCCACCGGTTCGTTGAGGTCGTTTAAAACCACCCATCGAATGGCCTTACCCGAGCGGAGAAGTTTATTTGAACCTTGATCGAAAATCTTCTCAATATCCTGCCGGATGTGTGCAATAAAGTGAGGGTCGGATTTATAAATTAGAAAAGGGACCTTCCTAAAGGCTTCTTTTGTTTTTTTGTCTTTAACCTCGACCAATGTCATACAGCAAATAAAATGGAATCTTTACTAACACGATTCTTACCAATTGAGCAGCCTATAAAGCGCGTATTTCTTTGGGGCATGCCTGGGTCTGGCAAATCAACATTGGGCAGAAAACTGGCGTCAAAGCTCAACTGGGAGTTTGTCGACCTCGATGAGCTGATTGTTGAGCACGCTGGAAAATCCATACCAGAGATTTTTGAGGAATCGGGCGAAAGTGGGTTTCGCGAAATGGAATCGGAAGTACTGGCTACGGTTTTAGGCAACGTGTTTGCCGTGATCTCCACCGGAGGCGGTGCGCCTTGCTTTCTTAACAATGCCGAGAAGATGAATGCCAGCGGACTCAGTGTGCTGCTAGACGTGCCAATGGGCATGTTGGCCCATCGTTTATCCCATGCCAAGGAGGTGAGGCCTCTTGTAAGTGGAACAGATAAAGAAGAGTTACTGCAGAAATTGGAAACTATGTATGCCGATCGTGCTTCGGCTTACAACAAAGCGCATCTCATTTTTAATCTGACAAAAACCGATAACAAGCAGATTCTTACCACCCTGTCAGACCTTATTCCAGGTAAATCATCGGTTTAGGTTTAATCTCCAGGCTTAGATGCTCCTGAAGAGTAGTAGCCAGGCTTAACCCATTTAAATCGCAGTGAATCGGAAATTTTCGGTGCTTGCGGTCGACCAGAGAAGCCGTGATCATTTGTTTAGGCTTTTGCGCCATGATAGCTCCTGCACAGAGCATCATTGTGTGGCCAGAATTGATGATGTCATCTACAAGAATTACGAGCTTTCCTTCAATGTCTTTGTTTAGATCCGGTGTTGTGCTCAGGTCATCTCCATCAATGAGCATGGTAGAAACGCGAATGCCTGACGTAGATTCAATTGCCTCCTTCAATTGCTCAGCTACCCAAATACCTCGAGGAGCAATTCCGAACACCGTTAATGACTTTTCCTGGTGTGCAGATTCTAGAATTTGAAAAGCAATACGCTTAATAATGCGCTCGATTCGAATGTTGTCAAGAATAATTGTCCTCATGAGATCGTTATGAGCGTCAAAGGTAGAAATCGCCAAAAAGTCCTCTTCTTCAAATCGCACTTTAATTACTTTTAGGGCCAACACTAGTTCTGTGGTACGAATTGTATTCATCATTTTATCGATTGTGGCAGCTTTAGGTCTTCAGGCGCAGGTTGTTATAGAAGGTGAAGTCAGGAATGGTTCAGATGTTTTGCAGGATGTCACTATTCAGGTTCTTGAAAACAATAAGGTGATCAGAACCATTGCTGCAAACAGAAAAGGGCAGTTTGAAACTGCCATCCCATTTGGAAAAGAGTATACGCTCACTTTCCGAAAGGCGTTTATGTATCCAATAAGTATATCGGTCAACACGTCCATCGACAAGGCAAAAACTACGGGTAAGAGTTATGTGGTTCCCCTTAACATGCAGATGTTTTACCGTTTCCAGGGAATGGATGGCCGACCTACCAGAAACCCAATAGGGTTGATAAAGCAAACAGGAACAGGAACTGAGACGTTTTCCTTTGTTCCCGATCAGAAGGTCATTAAGCAACTTAAAGTACTTCAGAAAGAGTCCACAGCTCGTTACGAGCGTGGTGAGCAACCAATTGACAAGGAAGTGAACGAACGTGGTAAGACCGAGATTGCTGCGCCTGAAGTCAAGCCAGATTCTGAAAGTGTGGAAGAAGTCAATGACACACCAGACAGAATTGATGCATTGGTTGAGAGAAACGATATCATCAAGGAAGCGCAGAAAATAGAGCGAGAAACGGAAAAACAAAGTGAGGAAGTCAGGCAGTCTGTATCAGAGACCAAAGGTGATGAGACCGATGACTTTATTGTGGCTTCTAAGCGAATCAGAACAGAGGCTTTGGAAGAAAAGCGCGAACGCCAGGATCAGTTAAGCGATGCCAAAATAGAAAAGGATAAATCTCTTTACCCTTCCATGAATCAGGGCTATCGGGCAGGAACCGATGCTCCTTCCATGGTTTTGATTAAATCGAGCTTAGATGACGGTTGGATACTCGATGAAGAGAGCATGTGGGTTGATCAGGGTGGTGTTATATATACCTATGAGAAGGAAACATACGACCTGGGTTTTATGGTCGTGACCTATTTCTACAAGGACAACGAGGAAATTACGGAGGAGCAATATGAAAGTATTAAGGATGAATTGGGGCTTTAGGGTTGGTTTAGCAGCATGGTTTGTGTGCATGTCGTTGGGCGCTTTGGCGCAGAGCTATAGTCTCAAGCATTACGGTGTCGAACAAAGCTTATTTCCCAGTCGAATTGAGTGTATACATCAATTTGAAACCGGTGAATTGGCTATTGGAACACTAGGCGGTTTGGTGGTATACAATGGGTATGAGTTTGAAACCTATACCGTTGACAATGGCCTGGCTGAGAATGGTATTTCTGCTATGCTTCCGGTTCAGGGCGGCTTGTTACTTGGACACTGGAATGGGAGTTTAACCATGTTTAATCTGGATGGCAACCCACCTGTTACCTATCAAATTGAGGAACAACTTGGTTTCAGTGCAGTTCAGCAGTTAGTTAGTATTGGAGAATCAACTTACCTCGTGTTGACTGAATCGGGCAAGGTTTTTCAATTTTCGAATTCAGAGTTGGTCGAGCAGCTCATTCTTCCTATGGGTGATGGCGTTGGTGTACAATCCATCTTCATTGAAAAGAACCTTGTATATGCGCTTTCAGAACAGGGCTTACATAAATCGGGATATGGAACGGCCGAATTTGAGTGGGATGAAGTCTACAGTTCTGACAGTGTTTCACTGCACCATGCACTGCATGTTGAGGATAGTAAGTGGATCTTTGCTACTACCAGAGGGTTGATTGGGGTTGATTTGGATGCGAATGAGCGTATTTATCCCGGGCTGACTAGTCGGGTAAGTCGACACGTGGTCTCTGACCTCACTAATGATTCACAAGGCAATGTGTGGGTGGCTACGGAGGAAGCGGGTGTATTCATCTACCACCCAATCCAGGACAAGGTTGGTCAACTAAACAGATCAAGTGGACTGAGCTATAATCAGGTGCACGATGTTTTTCGAGATCGCGAAAACAACATATGGATTGGTACGTCAGCCGGATTAGATCAGTATCTGGGAGACGCCTTTAGACTGTATGGAATGACCGATGGTCTGTCCGATAACTTGATATGGGATATTGAGACACTCGATGGCCACGCATATCTCGCTTCAAGAAATGCCGTTCAAAGAGCATTTATTGGTAGCGAAGACGGTGTGTTTGAAATACTTGAAGAAGCGGCTTTCACAGATGTGCAACCCAGAGTGGTACTAGCTTCTGCCAAGCACGGTTGTCTGGTTATAGATGCTGCTGGTGGGCTTTGGGTGTCGCCACTTGATAGGTTGAGTTTTACACACCAATCACACCTCAACTTTAAAATAACCTCTATGGAGGAAGTAGAGGGAGAGATTTGGCTGGGAACAGATGAAGGCGTCATCGTTTTATCAGAGTGGAGAGCAGCCGAAAAATACACCACCGAGACTGGGTTAGCCGGAACAGCTGTGAGCGGTATATATCATTCTGAAAAGACGAAAACCACCTGGATTACTTTTCTGGGGGGTAAAACAACGTTGCTCAAGTCTGGTAAGTTTAGTACGTATGGTCCCGAAGAAGGCCTGAATACCGGAGTTATACAGGATGCTGCTTTTGATAGCAAAGGCAATATATGGTTCGCCAGTTATGATCAGGGCGTATTTTATTTCGATGGGCAGGGGTTTCAATCGATTGGCAAGGAAGTAGATCAAACGACCAAAACCGCCTTTGCTATTGAAATTGATCCAAAGGACAATGTTTGGATCGGTCACAACTTGGGGCTTGATATGGTAAGTGCTGACCTCACTCAGCACAATTCGTTTGGAAGAGATGTTGGCTTTATGGGAGTGGAGGTAAATACTGCCTCCATGAAATATGTACAAGGCAATGGAGTGTGGATGGGAACATTGTTGGGGCTATTGCAGTTTAAGCCTCTAAACCAACGAACCAACATTGCTGAGCCGCAGATCAGAATAAGTCGAGCCACATTGGGATCGAAGAATCTGCTTAAGGCCGATAAACCACTCGACTTTAATATGGCCGATAATGATCTGAGCGTTTCGTTTCAGTCCATTTCGCTTACTAACCCAGATAAGAACGTTGTAAAATACAGACTTAAAGGAGTTCACAACAACTGGAAACTCCAGTCTGACCTGAACCCAATTGAATACATTTCTCTGCCTCCCGGTAATTTTCAATTCGAGATTTTGGCGTGTAACGATGCCGGAGTTTGCAATGCGGAACCTATAAGTCTTTCGTTTGGTATTAATCCTCCGTTTTATCGAGCCTGGTGGTTCTATTGCTTGGTGTTTTTCCTTGTGGTGTTTGCCATATACTTTATGGATAAGTATCGTGCAGTTAACCTGCTTGAAGAAACCAATAAGCTTAAAGACAAGCTCGATCATCGCAATCAGGAACTCATTGAGATGAAGGGTCGTCTGGATTCGGCACGCAGTATGGCACATGCCGAAGACTCAATGTTTCTTTCCATTGAGAAAATGAATAGTGCTGCCTTATCGGAGGCGAGTGAGCTATTGCCAAACTTTGTGTTTAAGTCGAAGAACCTGTACATGATAGGCTCTAATGGGCTTATCAGTGTTGACTTTCAGTCGTATCGAGTGTTGGTAATGGTTGATGTATGCGTGGGCGGAAATATTGCTCATGCCATAAGAGCTTATCTGCTGGGCAATCTGGAAAAGGCCCGATGTGTGGACCGAGATCCCGTTCAAATACTGGAAATATGGAAGGGAATAGTGTCTAACCTCGAAGCTACTTTTCCAAAGTACAAAGGGGTAAACTGGTTAATGTGCCTGGAAGTAGAGTCGCTTCAATACTTCGCCTCTGAGGGTTTCTGCACATATGAGTTTAAAAACGAATCAGTAGAAGAAATCAAAGCCGACCCCAGCAGGAAAAGGAACACCGAAGATGAAATACCTAAAGGCTATTTTAAGCTGAATATGGATAGTCATGTGCTGTGTCATTCAGTTTCGCTCTTCAACCATTTGAATGTGGATGGAACGAAGAATTATCCGCGTGAACACCTGTTTACCCTGATGTCGCAGATCGAAAGTTTTGAGGGAGAGGCCACCGCTCAAATTGTTATCAACGATGTTGATGAATGGCGAGGAACCATGGAGCAATTCGAGGATATTGGCGTGTATCTTTGGAGCTATGTATAAGAAGCGCTTTCTCCCTGGTTTATTCATCGTTCTGAGCTTTGCGTTTGCCGCCTGTGATTTTTCAGGAGGACGAGCTAATTCAGATGAAGTTCATTTGGCCACAGATTGGTCTTCCCCGGTAAAATTGGTGGTTCAGACAGATCAGGTACAGGATGATGTGCAAGAGCTGGAGATCGTATCATTCGATATGGGTGCCGATGTTCAATTGCTGTCAGATCAGCTATTTGGTTTGGCTTTTACCGATGAAATAAGCGTATACGGTCCTTCACTGTTTGGCGAGATAGATTTGAGTGAGGAGTTGAAGCCAGAAGCTGTCCTCAACATGCTCAAACAGTACGACACAATTTTTTACGAAGACCTGGAAACCGGATTGCAGAAGGATACGGTGGTAGATTTGAGTTTTACGTCTTCCACTGTTTCAGCTATGGCCCTGCACTTTGTAGTTGCTCCTTCGGGTGAGAGCATCGTGGAATACGCCTCGTTGGGTAAGCAGGTGTTTTACCCGGAAACGGGTAAGTTTCGTGGGATAGCCGATAAACTGTTTCTCGGGTTCGAAGAGACTGAAGCCAATGTGTCAACAGAAGGCTATGCCGATAATTTGCAGTTTAGAGCGGACTCCAATGGTGTGCTTTACCCGAGCTACTTCCGCATTTACTCCGAACAAGGTCGTTCGTTTCAGGAGTATATCGAGAGCATAATAGGACCCTTTCAAACAGCTGAGGTTTCGTTTGACTTGCGCTTTGATTATTCCGGTAAGCGAATGCTTATAGAGAACCTCAAAGTGGTACCTGTGGCGGATGCTACTATGACTTCTTCTTAAAGTTGATGAATAGCTCAGACCCCAATCTGGGTTTGATGCTGTTTCGCGACTCTTCCAGTATTTCCAGGTCGAAATGACGACAGAAAAGACCTTCGTATTCTGTTTTGTCACCACCGAAAGGAGGGTGTGGATTGCCAAAATCGATATTGAATAGTAAGCCTACGAGTCTACCATCAGCCTCTAGCAGATCATGAACCTTACCCACATAATCAGCGCGCATGGTTGGAGCCAGTGCGCAAAAGAATGTTTGCTCAATAATGAAATCGTATGACGCATCGTGTTCAAAGAAATCTCCCACAATTAAGTTCTCGGTCGGAAAATCTGGGTTCCTCTTTGAGAATGCATTCAGCGCAGTAGGCGAGAGGTCGATTAAAAAAACATTGGTGAAACCCTTTTTATGCAGGTATTCGCCTTCCCAGGCATTTCCACATCCGGGAATAAGGATACGTGCCGTTTTGTCTCCAAACCGATCAAAGTATTCCGTGATAGGAGTAGAGGCGTAACCTATATCCCACCCGGTTTGTTGGTTAAGCCACCGATCTTCCCAATACTTTTGGTCAAACTGCGAGTTCATTATATCGAAGTGTGTCCAAGATTAAGCGTGTGACCCATCTTTTCCTTCTTGGTGCTGAGGTATTTGTGGTTGTGAGGGTTTGTAGAAGCCGGCATTGGAACAACCTCGGTGATTTCCAGACCATATCCAATCAATCCTGTTCTCTTCTTGGGGTTATTACTCAGAAGACGCATTTGTCTTATTCCAAGGTCGTTTAGAATTTGAGCACCAACTCCGTAATCACGTTCATCACTTTTAAAGCCTAGTTTCAGGTTTGCTTCTACAGTGTCAAGCCCTTCTTGTTGCAGCTTATAGGCCTTGAGTTTATTCATAAGACCAATACCTCGGCCTTCTTGTTGCATGTATACAACCACTCCTTTACCTTCTTTCTCTATCATTTGCATAGCCTGATGAAGCTGAGGGCCACAGTCACATCGGTAAGAACCGAAAATATCACCAGTCACACAGCTTGAGTGAACTCTGACCAAAACAGGCTCATTTTCGTCCCATGTTCCCTTGGTAAGCGCCACATGTTCTTCGCCAGTGGTTGTTTGTTTATACGCATGAAGTGTGAAATCGCCCCACTCAGTAGGCAGCTCAACTGCCACTCCTTTTTCGATGATGCGCTCATTACGCATTCTATAAGCCACTAGATCCTCAATGGAAATAACCTTTAGGTCAAATCGCTCTGCAATTTTCAAGAGCTGTGGTAATCTAGCCATGGTGCCATCTTCATTCATGATTTCCACAAGCACTCCAGCAGGTTTTAAACCTGCCATGCGGGCCAAATCAATGGTAGCTTCCGTGTGACCAGTTCTTCTCAAAACGCCCCCTGCCTTGGCTCTTAGTGGGAAAATATGACCGGGTCTGCCCAGGTCTTCGGGTTTTGTGGCCGGATCAATAAGAGCTTTGATCGTTTTGGCACGGTCGCTGGCGCTAATTCCTGTTGTCACTCCCTGCCCATTAAGGTCAACCGAAACGGTGAAGGGAGTTTCATGCAAAGCTGTGTTTTTAGGTACCATGAGCTCAAGTCCCAGCTCATCGCATCGGTCTTCGATCAAAGCGGTACAAATCAGACCTCGTCCGTGTGTAGCCATAAAATTGATGATCTCAGGAGTAATAAAATCTGCAGCGGCAATAAAATCACCTTCGTTCTCGCGGTCCTCATCATCTACTACGATGATTACTTTGCCATTTTTGATATCCTCCAGTGCTTCTTCGATCGTATTCAGCATGTCGTAAATTTTGTACAAAGCTACCAAAGCCAACCTGATATATCAATGTACACTTGTTTTGGTTTGCGAATGCGGTTTGGTGTTTAGATTGCATATTTGGTTTATGATGTGGTCTACTGAATTATCTTCCTATTTCTCACAGCTCAAATGTCCTGATATTCCCTTGCAGTACGGATGCATGAATCCTTACCTGCAAGCTGAAACCATGGAGGTAGTCAATGCTTTTTTGCACAAGTATTATCAGGACTCGGGAGAACGCACACTGTTATTCGGAATCAATCCAGGGCGTTTTGGGTCAGGCATTACTGGTATTTCTTTTACAGACCCAATTCGGTTAAAGGAAGTACTTCAGATTTCGCATGATTTTCAGATGCGACCAGAGTTATCAAGTGAGTTCATTTATGAGGCCATTGAGGCCTATGGTGGCCCTGAAGTTTTTTTCAGATCATTCTTTATTTCAGCTGTATATCCACTCGGATTCCTCCACAATGGGAAGAACATCAATTACTACGAGTTAAATGGGTGGAAGGAGTTCATTATTGAACCCATTGTAGCTGAAATGGAAAAGATGCTTGAGCTGCCCGTGAATAGAGAAAGGTGTATTTGTATAGGCAAAGGCGAGAACTATAAGTTTCTTACCAGGTTAAACGAACAATACGGCTGGTTCGAACGAGTAGAGGTGCTGCCGCATCCCAGATGGATTCTGCAGTATCGAAGAAAGCAAAAGGAGCACTTTCTTGAGGAATATGTGCGTGTGTTGGGCAGCTAGGCATAAACATGTCCGTGATTACCATCTGTTTCAGGCTTGAAAAAGCCATCTTCGCACCATCTAATTTTAAAGAAAGACTATGAGTAATCCAAAATGCTTTTTTGACGTATCGGCAGATGACCAGCCTCTTGGCAGAATTGTGTTTGAATTGAGAGCCGATGTGGTGCCAAAAACGGTCGAAAACTTCAGAGCTCTGTGTACTGGTGAAAAGGGAATAGGGTATAAGGGAAGCACGTTTCACCGTGTAATTCCAGATTTCATGCTTCAAGGTGGTGACTTTACCAATCACAACGGAACAGGTGGTGTTTCCATTTACGGTGACCGTTTTCCAGACGAAAACTTTGAACTTAAACATACCGGAGCTGGTGTTTTGAGCATGGCCAATGCAGGACCCAATACAAACGGAAGTCAGTTCTTCATTTGTACCATCAAAACAGACTGGCTAGATGGCGCACACGTTGTGTTTGGCCATGTGGTAGAAGGAATGGATGTAGTTTCTGCTATTGAGGAGTTAGGATCGAGAAGCGGACACACTTCCAAGGCGATACGAATTGACGACTGCGGAGAGCTGACAGAATCAGCTGATTAATCCCAGAAGAACACCGAGTAGTATGACCATCACCTTTCTTGGAGAAAGGTGGTGGTGATCACTGCTTTCAAATAAAATAGTGGTTGATACGTGAAGTAGAATTCCTACCGTAAGTCCAAGACTAATAAACATAAGGTCTACTGAGCCAGCACCAAAATAGTACTGGAATAAAGACCCGACCAGCGTACAACCGATAAAGCCTGCGAGCCAAAGTAGCGCTTTAGCCTTCGAAATGTTTGATTTGACCAAAATGGTAGCCAGTGTGATTGCCACTGGGATTTTGTGGAGCATAATGCCTAAGGTCAATTCCTGATCAAAACCAATGACTGAGTCGAACAGGGCAGATGCTAAAGGCATACCCTCAATAAGCGCATGCACACAAAGGGCCGCATACGTAATGATAAGAGCCGTTTTACTCTGAACAGCATGAGCGTGTCCGTGCTCCACTCCCTTTGAGTAGTTTTCGAGAAAGATTTGCACCAAAAAGCCAATGAGCAGAACTATACCTGCCTGATGCCCGAGTACCTCAAACAACTCTGGCAAAATGTGCGTAAACAGAATGGTAATCAAATAGGCTCCACCTGCTGAGAGGAACATGATTACCCATGTACGTTTCTTCTGAGGTTTAAAAATAAACCATGCACCGGCAAAGAAAGAGATGAACAACCCGAGTAAATAAGTAAGCATGGACTATTTTTTTGCAATGATAATCACCCTTTCAGAGTTTATACTCAACGGAGTCAGATTATAATTTCCAAAGACATTCATGACTTTCAATCCAGCATTCTCTATGAGCTGAATAAGGTCATTTGCAGAAAACGCGCGAACAATTTCCTTAAACACCAACGTGTCTTCTCCATCTTTCACTTGAATGTTCTTGATAATCTGGTTGTTGTCCAGAGTACGGTGTATGGAGAAAGAAACATCATCTATGGTCTTTTGTTCATGTTGCTTTAAGTGCTTAGCCACATGATCTACATTCAGGAAGTCGAGAACCAATACTCCTTCGTTATTAAGAGCTCCAGCCATGTTTATGAGCACTTCCTGATGTTCTGTGTCAGATTCAAAGTACCCGAAGCTTGTAAATAGGTTTAAGGCCAGGTCTGCATGCGTCACCGGGAATTCGTTTCGGATGTCGTGCACCAAGAATTCAATGGAAGCGGTGTGTTGAGACAAGTTTTTAGCTGCCTCAATGCTGTTTTTCGAAAGGTCAAGCCCAACGACATCATAACCTTTTGATTGAAGGTAGATAGCGTGCCGACCCTTTCCACATGCTATATCGAGGACTTTTTTACCCTGTGGAAGCGATAAAAACGCAAGAAGCGCATCAATAAACTGATGCGCTTCCTGGTCATTTCTGTCGCGATAAAGAAGGTGGTAATAACTGGTATCAAACCATGAAGCAAACCACTCCCTTTTCATGTTATCCCTTTTTAGTGTCAGATTCAATTGCATTGGCAGGCAATTGAACCGCTTTAGGAGCTGGCGCCTTAACGAGTTTCATCTCATCAATCAAGTGCTTAGCTCCGGCATACTTGTCAATGATGAACAAGACGTATCTGATGTCTACTGCAATGGTTCTTTGAAGCTTGTCTTCGAATGCAATATCACCACTCATAGCTTCCCAGTTACCATCAAATGCACAACCAATAAGTTCACCTCTTCCGTTAATTACAGGACTTCCAGAGTTTCCTCCCGTGATATCTGTGTTTGTTAGGAAGCAAACTCGAAGAGTACCGTCCTGACCATATTGTCCATAGTCTTTGTTCTCATAAAGCTCTTTAAGCTTGGCAGGAACAATAAACTCATCATTTGAAGGATCTTCTTTTTCCATGATTCCTTCGATGGTCGTGTAGTAGTTGTAGTACACCGCATCGGCAGGGTAGTAGTCAAGCACATTACCATATGTAACTCGCATCGTTGAGTTTGCATTTGGGTAGTAGTTCACATTGCTGTTCATCTCTCTTAGACCGTGCACGAAAAGACGGTTTGCATTTCTGATTTTTTCCTGATTAGGCCCCATACTAGGAGCTACAGATCCTCTGTAATGAGCAATAAAACCATTCATGTATGTGAAAACAACGTCTTTCTTCAACGTTTTGGCTGAAGGATTGGCTAAGAATGCATCGAAAGCCTCTTTAGATCGGAAGATAGACTTGCCATACATCTTATCAGTTAGCTTGTTGAAGTCACCTTTGTTTTTGGAAACAGCTTCTGTTAAGAACTCAGGTTGCAATCCAGCAGGTACGTCATTAGTAAAGAGCTCAAACAAAGCGGCTGTTACCTTTTTGTCGGTAGACATGTTGTAGTCTTTGTAGAACTTTTTAGAACGACCTTTTAACTCTTCTACTAAAGCATCTATAGTAGCCTGATCAGGCGTTTCAGCACTAAGAGCACCGTAAAGTTTTGATGTTCTCCAAGCCATAACAATAGCCTCAGAACCAAATACGCACTCATTTAAATACGTTCTGTAAGTAGCTGTTTCGTTAGAAGATTCAAAGGCTGATTTCCAATCAGAAAGTACTGAGCCGTAAATCTCTTTTCGCTCATCTGACTCGTTGATCCATGCATCAAACTTGGCTTCGAGTTCTTGCTTTTGCTCTTTTACTTTAAGTCGTTTAAGGCCTCTTTGTTGACCAATAAAGTACTTCCAGTAGTTACTTACCTGAGCGTACTTTGAAGCGTACTTGATTCGGATTTCGTCACTCGTCTCCATGTCTTCTTTCAGAAGAGCAAGTCTCTTTTCTCGAATCTTAACAGTACTAGGCTGCTGAACAGAAAGTTGCTGAGCTACACCGAATGAGCTTAAGTATCGATCTGTTCGACCTGGGTAGCCCATAATCATAGCATAATCATCCTTTTCAACACCAGCTATCGATACTGGCAAGAAGTGCTTTGGTTGGTGAGGTTTGTTAGACTCTGCATAGTCTGCAGGTTTACCATCTTCACCACTGTAAACTCTCATTAGAGAGAAGTCTCCTGTGTGTCGTGGCCACATCCAGTTATCTGTATCGCCACCGTACTTACCGATAGACGATGGAGGAGCACCTACTAGTCTTACATCTCTAAACGTCTCGTAAACGAATAGGTAGTACTCATTTCCTTCGAAGAAGCTTTTGGTTTTAATGTCGTAGTGTTCTGCTACTTCACTCTTAACCTGCTCTTCAACTTTTGCAATGGCTTCACGGATAGCTTTATCTCGCTCAGATCCGCTAAGTGTAATGGAAACATCGCCCAAAACGTCAGCAGTAACATCTCTCATTTCAACCAGGTAGCCGGCAGTCATACCATTAGCTGGTAGCTCTTCATTCATGGCCATAGCCCAGAAGCCGTCTGTTAAATAATCGTGATCTGTGCTGCTGTTGTCCTGAATTACACCGAAAGCGCAGTGGTGATTGGTCAAAAACAATCCCTTGTCAGAAATCATTTCTGCCGTACACGAACCACCGTTTAATACCACAATGGCGTCTTTCAGACTTGACTTGTTAACGCTGTATATCTCATCGGCAGTTAGCTGAAGGCCATGCTTTTGCATATCTGCATAGTTTAGGCGCTTAACCAGCATAGGAAGCCACATTCCCTCATCTGCTTTTACTCCAGATGCAAGTACCGTAATGGCTGTGAAAAGAAGTAATATTTTCTTCATCTTATTATATGGTCTTTAAATTTTCGGTGGCAAATGTAGCAAAGCAATTTTGGCTTGGCAGAGTTGGTGAATTTTAGGAGTCAAACTGTGATGAATAGTTTGAAGAGGAAGTTTTTTTGGATACAGGATTGCCTTATATTTGCAAGGCCTAGGCCTATAATTTGAAACATCCCGATATAGATAATTTTTTAGCTCAGTTTTCCGAAGAGGAAATACTGGTTCATATTTCTGGTGAGATGTCTGAAGATATATTGAATGGTACCATTCAACAGACAGAAGTTAAGCTGGAAGATATCGAGGCTAATTTCAAGAAGATTAGGAAGGTGATGAATGTGCTTGTAGAAACGCTGCAAAACTTGTTTTTGCATACAGATGCTCAGGTGGGCGGTTTACTTGAAAATGGAGAGCCGGTAAAGCAGGTTACATTCTTATTATCGCTGAAAAATGAAGAATACAATATATTAGCAGCGAATTACATTGAAAAAGATAAGATTGAAGGTCTTCGGACGAAGCTGGATAAGATCAACGGATTGGATAAGGACGGGCTTCGATCATATTACAAAGAAGTCCTCAACAATGGACAGTACAGTGTTCATGGCGGAGGAGGTCTAGGAATGATTGATATAGCCAGAAAATCCGGTAATAAGCTCGGTTACGAGTTTTCAGATGCAACCAATGACTTCGGTCTTTTTATATTTAAAGCAAAAATTTAAACAACCCTCTTAAACTAGATACAAATGGATCCCATCAAAATCGAAGGAACGCCAAAAACCCCAACGGTAGATTTTAATTCAGAGAACGGGGTAATTGAGATTAAAGGACGTTCAATTCCTGAAAACGCTGTTGAATTCTATAAGCCGCTTGTAGATTGGATTGGTAGTTATGGAGATTCGGCTCAAGCCAATACTGAAGTAAACGTTCAATTGGAGTATTTTAATACGAGTTCGTCCAAATGTATTCTCGATGTATTCAAGAAACTAGAGTCTATCAATAGCAAGACATCCATTACAATCAACTGGCATTACGAAGAGGATGATGAGGATATGCTAGAGGCTGGTGAAGATTACCAGGCTATTATCAATATCCCATTTAAGATGATTGAGATGGAAGAAATGTAATAGATCTTACATCCAAAACTTAAACAGAAAGGCTTGCCATGTGCAGGCCTTTTTTATTTCCCTCGTCCCTGAAAGACGATGAGGATTGTATGAATCATAATCTTGATGTCAACCAACAAAGACATGTTTTCGATATACAAGACATCAAACTTAAGTCGTTCAACCATCTCGTCTACATTTTCTGCGTAACCGTACTTGACTTGTCCCCAGGAGGTTATGCCTGGTCTTACCTTTTGGAGGTGACGGTAATGTGGCGCCTTTTGAATAATTTGATCAATAAAAAATTGCCTTTCTGGTCTTGGACCAACCAGACTCATATCTCCTTTGATGACATTGAAAAACTGAGGAAGTTCATCCATTCTCGATCTCCTGAGGAAAAGGCCGAAGGGAGTAATTCTGTCATCGTGTTTACTCGACAAAGCCGGGCCATTCTTCTCGGCATCCTGATACATAGATCTGAACTTGTAGATACTAAATGGTCTGCCATGTATTCCAATACGCTCGTGTGAGTACAATACTGGCCCTTTTGATGTAACCTTTACGATAAGGCCAATCAACAACATAAACGGAGCCAGGAAGAGCAGGGCGAAAAGCGAAATGGTTACATCCATGAGGCGTTTAAGCGAATACTGCCACGCGGGCATAATCTCATGACTGATATCAATAAGAGGAGCACCCAGTATCGAGGTCATCTTCACCTGCCCACTGAGTATGTCATACATCTTAGGTATGACCTTGATGTTTATTCTCTTGCCTTCCAGTCGGTTAAGTATGGTTCCAATTTTATCGTGCTCGCTTGATTCCAGCGCGATAATTACATCTTCGATGTCGTGTTTGACCAATACATCGTCAATGTCATTGAAATGCCCTAAGTGCTCCACCTGGTTTTCCAGTGCATGATCCTTACCGCCATTTATGTGCACAAACCCTCTGATGAAGAAACCAGATGATTTGCGCTGGTTCTTGAGCTCGTTGAATAACTCCAAGGCGTTTTGATTGCTCCCAATCATGAGCGTGTTAAACCCAATGATTCGTTTATGAATTCGATGAGCGGTGATGCTCGAGAGAACAAACCTGCCAAAAGCCGTAGCCAGAAAATGAACACCGAATAGTATGGCGAAGGATAGGTAGTAGCTTCGATACGAATCGATGAAGTCATCAAGGAGGATCGTAAAGAATAAAAAGACCGATCCCAATAAGCTAATGGTGAACGTTTGGGACAATTCTTTCAGACGAGAACGTCTGTAAATGTTCTTGTATACGCCTGTTATGGTATAAAGAGTAAGCCAGAATATGGTGATGGCGACCAGGCTTGCAAAAAACTTCTGGTCATAAATCAGCTGAACATATTCAAGGCCGAAAACCTTGGTCTCAATAACCAGTTTCCTGAACGAGAAAACAGCCAGGTAGGCAAACGCAGCTGCCAGGGAATCGCTCGCTATATACTTGATTATTTGAAGAGGTCTATTCAACTTCATACAAGACCTTGATATTATCAATCAAAACAATTCCTTCCTCCGGAGCACCTTCATTTGATAATTGAGGCAAAAAGTAAATGTATTCACTTTCCGGGTTTGCCCCAGCGCTAATGATAGAAGTGAGAGCTACATAAGCTTTCTTCCATCGCGCACCATCCGTATATTTCTTAAGTGTTAGATAGTCAACTGTTTCGTCCTGAAACCCTGTGTTATTAATATGCACTCCTATGGTAAGTTCATATTCTGTGTAGTAATCAAACTCCATATAGACAGCCTTCCCGTTTTGCGGCAAATCGAACAGACCAGATGTGCGGAAACCGGCAGACGTAACCGTGTCGTTGATAGAAAACAATCCCGACCCCGTTCCTTCAAAAACGTTTTCCGGGTCTGTTGTTCGCTCTATTTGAACTTCGCTCGCCTCGACAGCTTCCATTTCAGAGAAAACATCTTCGAAGTCTTCAACAATCATGTACTTATACGTAGATCCTTCATCTCTGTACTGAACCTGAGGAACAAGGGTTGTTCGCTCTCCTTCTGCAAAATGAAAGACCTGTTCATGAGCCCCGTAAAAGACGTAGTTATCTCTGAGCGTAGAAATGGTTGATACTTTAATTCCTGGTCCAATCAGAAGTCGATGATCTCCGGTTTGTAGAATGGGAATGTCTGCAGGTAGTTCGAAGATTCCGATCATTTCTTCATCCACAAAAACCCAGGCGTCTGTTATGTCGTGTGAAAGAGAACCCTCATCTACGTTGGGGTTGTCTACCAATTCGAAGCGATCGATGTGTATCCATGATGGTTCTGGTTCTGGCGATGTGAAAACAGAGCATGCACTACCAATCAATGAAACACATGCTACACACAAAAAACGAACGCTACTCATCATATTACTCAGCTTGAAATCAATGCAACATCAACGCATATTCTGCGATCTTGTTACAATCATTCTACGGCTGCGAAAATAGAGTTAGAATAGTTCAGTTGATCAAGAATTTGATGTGCTACTTGGAGGGCTGCACAACCGTCCTCAATTGTAACCACCGGAACGGTGTTATTTAGGATGCAATCTCCGAATGAGGCTATTTCATCTTTGAGCGCATTTGTCTCATCAACAGCGGGTTGATCGAAGATGAGCTGTTTAGGCTTTTTGCCATTTCCCGGATCTATGACCACAGCAAACGGATCGGAACTATCGGCTTCCTGAATATTGACGACCTCTGTTTTTTTCTCCAGGAAGTCGACACTGATGTAGGCATTCTTCTGAAAAAACCTCGATTTACGCATGTTTTTTAGCGAAATCCGGCTTGCGGTCAGATTAGCCACGCACCCGTTGTCAAACTCGAGCCGGGCATTGCATATGTCAGGAGTGTCACTAATCACTGCCACGCCACTTGCACTCGTTTTTCGGAGGTTGGCACCGACAGACTTGAGCACGATATCAATGTCGTGTATCATTAGGTCCAGCACTACAGATACATCTGTTCCTCTGGGATTAAACTCGGCTAAGCGATGCGTCTCCACAAACATTACCTGATTTAACTGGTCAGCCACGGCAGTGTATGCCGGGTTGAACCGTTCAATGTGTCCCACTTGCACCTTCACTTGTGCTTCGTGCGCCAGGTTGATGAGTTTCTTAGCTTCTTCTACCGTATTGGTTACAGGCTTTTCGATGAAAACATGCTTGCCCATTCGCATGGCTGCAGTAGCACAGTCAAAATGAGAGAGTGTAGGAGTGACAATGCTTACAGCGTCTACCTTTTCAAGTAGTGCTTCTTTGCTCTCAAACGCAGGTAGGTTAAACCGCTCAGCTGCCGTTTTCGATTTTTCCGGATCAGGGTCATAAAAGCCTACAACCTCGTATGTGTCAACAAGCTCAAGTGCCAACTTGATGTGTATCTGACCTAAGTGTCCGGCTCCGAGAATTCCTAGTCTAATCTTTGTCATATTCTATACGACAAATGTCTTTGCTAAAACTCCGTTGTCGATAAACAAATCACATTTCGGTTAACACACCTTTGTCGAAATAGATAATTTCGGCCCTAGAGATGGAAGATACGTTTAAACACCAAGGACTAAGGAAGAAACTCATCGATGAGCTTCGACAGAAGGGGATTGAAAATGAAGATGTTTTACAGGCTATGAATGCGATTCCTCGTCATTGGTTTTGTTTTGAGTCGGCCTTTTTACCCTATGCCTATCAGGATAAAGCGTTTCAAATTGGATATGGACAAACCATCTCCCAACCTTATACCGTTGCGTTTCAGTCGTCTTTATTAAATGCCAAGAAGAGAGATAAAGTGTTGGAAATAGGTACGGGAAGCGGTTATCAGACGGCCGTATTGGCCAAGATGGGATTGAAGGTATTTAGCATTGAGCGACAACAAGGCCTATTTGAAAAATCGCATAAGCTGCTGGATGCCATGAATATTAAAGCGCGTTGCTACTATGGCGATGGGTATAAGGGAAAGCCCGCTTTTGCCCCGTTTGACCGAATACTTGTGACTTGTGGAGCTCCATTTGTACCCGAAGACCTATTGAAGCAGCTCAAGGTTGGTGGCCGCATGGTGATACCCGTAGGTGAGTTTAATGGGGTGCAGCGTATGATGACGTATGACAAGAAAAGCGAAACAGAGATTGTTTCAGAAGATCACGGTGATTTTCAGTTTGTACCCATGTTAGAACGAACCAATAAAGCTTCGTGAAATATTATCTTGCGCAATGCGTTTCTTTGTCAAAATTCACCCGATTTCTATGAAAAGATATTTGATGTTGTGCTTATGTGTCGCTCTCAGCGTTTTGTCATTTGCACAGGAAGATGCTGACACCCGATCAGAGTTTTATCCTTCTGTTGGTGATTTTGGTGTGACAGGTAATATTTCAGGTCTCATCAGCAACATCTCCGTTACTTCCAATACAGATCTCATCAACACAAACTCACTGGTTTTGAGGTATACCAAGGGAAAGAACTTGACATATCGCGTTGGACTGGCTCCCCGAATCAACAATTTCTCTGTCAACAGAACCGATAGTGTAGGGAAGAATCTGGTGGAGTTCGATAGCAATGCCTCAGCTACAAATATTTCAATCAGACCAGGGATTGAGTATCACTTTAAAGGAACCAATCGTCTTGACCCATACACTGTCTTTGATGTGGAACTGGGTGTGGTAGGTAGCCAGAAAATGAATAGTGTCACCAACGTGACCGATACAGCCGGTACAGCTAAGACAAAGCGTACGATTACCGAGGATGGTGGGTTCTCTCTTGGCGCAAAAGTGGGGTTAGGAATGAACTTTTATGTATCGCCAAAGTTGTTTCTTGGAGTAGAATATGGTGTAGGTGTCATGAATGTGGTATCAGGAGGTGATCGACAGGAAGTGGTTCAGGTAGAACCAGTTTCTGGTAGCAATACTACCACACGTAACCTAAGCTCCACCAGAACCAGTCAGGTTGGATTGTATGTAGACCCCATGATTCAATTGACCGTGGGTTACTTCTTTGGACTCAAGCATGAATAGGATTATCGCATATCTTTTTGTGGCCCTGGCTTTTTGGTCATGCCAGAAAGGAGAGGACGATCCGTTTCTGAGTTTAAAAACACGCAAAGCCAGGCTCGTGGGGGAGTGGAAACTCGATTCTTATAGCTATTCCAACAGCGATGGTCTCTTGTCTCAGGCCAATTGGTCAGATGGTGAAATGACGTATCTCAATGTGGACAGTACAGAATTGAAAACTGAGTTCAATTGGACCATCACGTTTGATACAGAAGGTAAATACGAAAGCGAGCAGGTCGAGAAGTTTGATGCCGACACGGTTGCCGGTACGGAAGAATATACTGAAACCCGTATTGAAAAAGGCGAGTGGCAGTTTTCTGGTGGCAATTCAACCAAGCGAAAATCCGCATTGCTACTAGTGCTTGAAGAGGAGCAAAAAACGAGATCAGATCAGGGATCAAATGTCGATTTGGTTACTTACTCAGGCTTAAACACAGGAGCATTGTATCAGCTTAACAGACTGTCTAAAGAGGATTTGTGGATGTCCTATTCGATAGAGACAAACTTTGCATTCGGGAGTGTGACCGAAGAGCTCACCGTAAAGTTTAAGAAAAAGGGAAGCTAGCTCTAGTCTATTATTCGCTTGATAATTCTCAACCGGTGCGAATAGTCTTTCACATCATTGTTGTAAATCCCCTGGTGGTCTATCCGATCAATACGCACTTTACCCGAAGCGTGAATAATATGATTGTTTTCCAATAGCATTCCAACGTGAATAATCTTGCCCTCCTGATTATCAAAAAAGGCTAAGTCGCCCGGCTTAGCTTCTTCAATAAAACTGAGTGCATGACCAAGAGTAGCCTGTTGGTAAGCATCTCTCGGAAGCAATATGCCAGACATGCGATAGCAAAGCTGAACAAACCCTGAGCAGTCGATTCCAAAGGGTTGTCGGCCTCCCCATAAGTAAGGGGCATTCAGATAAACCATGGCGTTTTGAACAAGTGAATCGATGTTCTTCTTTTCGGCTTTGGTCTGTGCCATTCCTTCAAAGCGGTAGGCCTGTTTGTCAATTTTGAAAATGGAATCCTTCAGAAATGGCAACGTGCTCCCCATAAGGATGGGAGTTATTTCTCGTGTAGCTTCGTTTTGCACGATTCCCGCCAGTTCAAGTGATACCGCAGTAAACCTTTGCTTGTTAAGTCGATCTCCGAATTTTTCACTGATTGGGTGATGCTGTTTGCGATCAATCCAGCACTCGTATTCATCCATTTCGCACTGAATTCGAATCCACTTAGAGCGCTTTTCTTTGACCACATAGTGCTCACCAAACAATAGCTGAGTCACTTGCTCAGACGAGTCGGCTGGTTCTTTTCTCCCCGGAATGATACTTAATATGCAAATGCCAAACTCCTGCGCCATAGTGATTCTAAAACAGCAGCAATTTACGCCCACTTAAAAGGGCAAACGAACGGGGAGGCTGGTTTTTTTAACCCCTTTTTGTTCAATTGTACACGACCGCCTAAAAGCCACTCAATATGAGTCTGATGTGATGTAACTTCGCTTTGCATGAATGTATCTTACTGGGAAAAAAACAGCCTTTTAAAGGCTGAAGTTGGCATTGTTGGTGGCGGCATTGTGGGACTTTCTGTTGCAGCGAGTTTAAAAGAACAGAACCCTGAGTGCGATGTCGTTGTTTTTGAAAGAGGCCTGCTTCCAACAGGTGCTTCTACAAGAAATGCCGGGTTTGCATGTTTTGGGAGCTATACCGAATTACTATCCGATATGGAAGTCATGGGTGAGGATAGAGCACGAGATTTGCTGTTTCACCGATGGTTGGGACTCAAGATTACCAGACAACGACTGGAAAAGTTTGATGTTGGATTTGAAAAGAATGGGGGCTTTGAACTGCTTGACAGCACAGTCGAACTAGTTGATGACGAATTGGTGCATGCAAATGTGTTGGTCGAAGATTTCTTGCCAAATTACTTCACACACGCCACGCAAAGGAAAGAGGAGCTCGGTATTCGGGGAGAAGGGCAGTTGATCCAGATGGCTCAGGAAGGGAGCATCGATACTGGAAAGCTCATGTTGGCTTTGGAAAATTATGTCAGGTCGTTAGGTGTACGATTCATTAACGGGGCAGAAGTTCGCTCTGTGGACGAGACAGGCAAAAAGGTTAGGCTTACCCTTTCGGGGGCCGATGAACGCTTGATCGATTTCGATGTGGAACAGTGTGTCATTGCCACCAATGCATTTACCAACCTAATCTCTACACCAGAGACTATTGAACCAGGGCGCGGACAAGTTTTCATTACCAAACCGATTGATCAGTTGCAATTTAAAGGGAACCTCCACATGGAGGAGGGGTTTTACTATTTAAGAAATGTGCAGAACAGGTTGCTTTTTGGTGGTGGCAGAAATCTTGACTTTGACCATGAAAACACGACCAATTTCGCTCTTAACGGTGACATTCAGCACATATTGGAGGGTAAGCTTCACCGTATCTTTGGAGCCGATTTCCAATTCGAGATCGATATGAGGTGGTCAGGCATTATGTGCTTTGGGAAAACCAAAGAACCGCTAATGTATCAACACTCCAGCAATGTGTTTGTGGCGTGTAAAATGGGCGGTATGGGCATCGCGTTGGCTGGGCATATCGGTGAAGAAATGGCGCAATTGATAAAGAGATAGAATGGATTACAAAGAGAAATGGACTCAGGCGATGAGCTATGACACGTATGTGGAACTTGTCGATGGATTGTTACAGAAAGGTATGACTACAGGTGAAAATCACTCTGAGGAGATGATTGGATTCACCGAGCTCAATCAGCATAGAATGAAACGGGTGACGAAGTCATTCAAATTGATGGATGGTGTACAGCCTAACACGGGAAAGAATCTTGGCTTTTTAATTATTACGGAAGCCTGGTGTGGAGATGCGTCTCAAATTGTTCCTGCTGTGGTTAAGTTGGGTGAGGCCATCGGAGTGGAGTCTCGCCTTGTGCTTAGAGATGAAAACGAAGATTTAATGAATCTGCATTTGACCAATGGAGGAAAAGCAATTCCTATTGCTCTCCTATTGGATTTAGATTCATACGAGGTAATAGCCAAGTGGGGACCAAGACCTCAGGCTGCTCAACAGCTTGTTATTGACTATAAAAAGCTACCAGAACCCAAAGAACCGTATTCCGAGTTTGTCAAATCCATACAATTGTGGTATGCTAAGGACAAAACTCAGTCTATTCAACGCGAGCTTATGGAGGCGGTCAGCATGGCTTAAGCCATTGCAGATAGTACTGTTGGTGCTGATATCCGGTACCTTTTTTCAATGCAACAGATGTGTGAAAAGCTGCCAAAACGGAGTTTGTATTGAGAAATTCTGCGATTGTTTTGAGTGGTACGAGGGCAATAGGTGTGACAGGCTCATTGTAGATCAGCACACTGGTCAGTACGGGGGTGTGTTCTATAATTACATAAACGATACCGAGAAAGAGGTTGAGCTTACGCTTACCCTCATTAGTGATTCTATTCGGACGCTAGAAGCTGACAGCTTCGAACTTCGGTTTACTACTGCCAATAGGTTTGCCGTTAAAGAGCGGTTGTTTGAAGCTCAACTTGTGCAAGGTGAAGGAGAGGTGAATGGCACCCGTTTGACAATGCGTTTAGACGCAGTTGATTCGCTGCAACAACAGCTCGGATTGTTCCAACTAGAGAAAAGGGAATAATAATCTCAAAACTCGCGGTGTTAGCTGTTTTTATTACGAGATATAATTGGCAATTTCGCGCCTCAATTTATTCGATATGTCACACGTACATAATTTTAGCGCTGGTCCCAGTATTTTGCCAAAATCGGTATTTGAAGAAGCTTCAAGAGCAGTAGTCGATTTTGAAGGGTCGGGTTTATCCATCTTAGAAATGTCTCATCGCAGCAAAGGATTTGTTGCCGTGATGGAGGAGGCCGTGTCTCTTGTCAGAGAGATTTATCAGTTGGGAGATGACTACGAGGTCATGTTTCTTCAGGGTGGAGCCAGTCTTGGTTTTTTAATCTCAGCCTTAAATATGGCTCGAGATCAGAAAAAAGCCGGTTACATAAATACAGGAGCATGGGCAGGTAAGGCCATAAAGGAAGCTCAGAAGCAGCTTGAAGTGGTTGAGCTAGCCAGTTCAAAGGATCAGAATTTCAATTTCATTCCAAAAGGAGTGTCAGTACCACAGGATATAGATTTTCTTCACTACACATCCAACAATACCATTTTCGGAACACAGTATAAGGAGATTCCAACAGATGCTGTCCCATTGGTGTGCGATATGTCATCGGATATTTTCTCGAGAAAACTCGATGCATCCAAGTTTGACTTAATCTATGCTGGAGCTCAAAAGAATATGGGACCTGCCGGAACAACGCTTTACATAGCCAAGAAAGACGCTATTGGCAAGAGCTCGCTTTCCATTCCAACCATGCTCGATCTTAAAACACATGCCGATAAAGGCTCTATGTTCAACACACCACCAGTTTTTGCAGTGTATGTGTCAATGCTCGTTTTAAGATGGGTGAAATCACAAGGACTCGATGCCATTGCAGCTACCAATGCAGCTAAAGCCAAATTGGTTTACGATGAAATTGATCGTAACTCAATGTTCAAAGGAACAGCAAACACAGAGGATAGATCGTCTATGAATGCATGCTTTGTTTTGAATGATGGGGTGGATGAAGCACTTGTGGAATCATTTTTGAATATGGCCGCAGAAGAAAATATAAGTGGAATAAAAGGACACAGGTCTGTCGGAGGTTTCAGAGCTAGCATGTACAATGCGCTTCCGCTGGAAAGTGCTCAGGCACTGGTAGACTTAATGAAGGTGTTCGAATCTAAATTTGGATAATATGAAAAGTAATATGCTCATAGCAGGATTGGTGGTTTTGACGCTCAACGTGTTTGCGCAAGTACCAACCAATTCAAGTAAATCATATGAATACTCTGCAGAACAATCTGTGCGAAAAGCCAGTTCTGGAGATTTGGTGTTGCGTTTTGAGAAATGGGGTAAAGAGTACTTTAAGAACCATTCGGCATCTATTTCGGTAGACGACACAACTCAGCGCTATGTCGAGATTCAGGTAACCGAGAAGATGGTGGAGAATCATTTCTCTGTGAACCGCACGCACAAGAACCGCGCTTTGACGTATCACATCAAGTTCGATACCGACCGAAAGGACTATACCTACTGGATCAATGGGTTTAAGTATGAAGCCTTGGAGATCGATAAAAAAGGCAATGAGATTTCATTGTCCGGACCATTAGAAGAACTTAAGACTCCGGCCCGAAAGAGTCTGCTTGAAGAAATTAATGAACGTATGACAGTGGTGATCTCCGAGTTGGAGAAAGGCGCTGAAATAGAAATTGAAGACTAAGATGAGAGTACTAGCCAATGACGGAATCTCAGAAGCAGGCGTCAAGCGCCTCGAAGAGAACGGTGTCGAAGTCAGTTTAGATAAGATTGAGCAGGAAAACCTGGCTCAGGGAATTAATGATGGAAAGTTCGATGCCATTTTGGTGCGAAGCGCCACGCAGGTTAGAAAAGAAGTCATAGATGCATGCCCAAACCTCAAGTTAATCGGTCGAGGTGGAGTAGGCATGGATAACATCGATGTTTCTTACGGAAGATCAAAAGGGTTGCACGTAGTAAACACACCAGGCGCCAGTTCGCAATCAGTAGCCGAATTGGCTGTTGGTTCGATGTTTTCAATGGCTCGGTTTACATATGATGCTGGTCGAAAAATGCCAGAGAAAGGAGGTTCTGAGTTTAAAGCGCTTAAGAAGTCGTATGGAAAAGGAACGGAGCTTCAGGGAAAAACACTTGGCGTAATAGGCTTTGGTGGTATCGGAAGATCGTTGGCAAAGTATGCGCTCGGATGTGGTATGAATGTCATCTACAATGACTTGGTTCAGGAAACCGTAGAACTTGACATGAACATTGCCGGACATCAGTTTAACGTTACACTCAATCGAACCGGATTCGAAGATTTAATCTCTTCTGCTGATTTTATCAGTTTACATGTGCCAAAGCAAGCCGATGGCCGTGCAGTGATTGGAGCAGGTGAGCTTGCAAAAATGAAAGATGGCGTATGCCTGGTAAACACATCAAGAGGTGGATCAATTGATGAAATGGCGTTGATTGAGGCACTTGATTCTGGAAAAGTGAAAGCCGCCACATTAGACGTGTTTGAAGGAGAGCCAAACCCAAGACCTGAGTTGCTGCAACATCCGCGTATTTTAAGCACACCACACATTGGAGGTAGTACCGTGGAAGCACAGGAGAGAATCGGAATTGAACTAGCTAATCAAATTATCACTTTGTTGAAATAACCATTTGCAAATGAGTGTTTTAAAACCATTTAAAGCCGTACGCCCCGAGGCTGGCTCTGAAGAAGCCGTGGCATGTAGACCTTATGATGTGTTGAATGCTGCTGAGGCAAAGGCCGAAGCCGAAGGCAATGCCAAGTCCTTTTATCATGTTATAAAGCCGGAGATTAACTTCCCTGCTGATGCCAATGTGTATGATGAAGCTATCTATAAGAAGGGAAAGGAAAACTATGAGTTGCTGAAAGAGAATGGCGTGCTCATAAAGGACGAAAATGAGCAGTTTTATATCTATCAGCTCATTATGGATGGTCACAAGCAAACAGGGTTGGTCGGTTGTTGTGGAATTGATGACTACTTCAACAATATCATCAAGAAGCACGAGCTTACAAGACCAGACAAAGAAGAGGATAGAAAGAACCACGTCCGTTATGGAAAAATCAACGCTGAGCCTGTTTTCTTCTCTTACCCACATGTGCAGGCCATTGATGATTTGGTGGAGTCTGTAAAGGCATCCGAAAAACCATTGTACGATTTTACCGCTGACGATGGAATTCAGCATACACTTTGGGCCGTTTCAGATGGCAATAAAGTGATGCAAATCGAAGAGTACTTTGCAAATGACGTAGCTTCTATCTATGTAGCAGACGGCCATCACCGAACAGCTGCTGGTGCTTTGGTAGGAAAAGAGTTTAGAGACAAAAATGGCGGACAGCCAGATGATGAAAATCGCTATAACTACTTCATGGCTGTTGTTTTCCCAGATAACCAGCTAAAGATCATTGACTATAACCGAGTTGTAAAAGACTTGAATGGTATGGAGCCAGAAGCGTTTTTCGCTAAGCTCAATGATAGCTTTACGGTGACTCCTGTTGATGGACAGTGCAAGCCAGATGAGTTGCATACTATTGGAATGTATATAGATGGTAAGTGGTATAAGCTCGAAGCAAAATCTCACGCTTACGATGATTCAGACCCTGTGGGAGTACTGGACGTGACAATCCTGTCAAAATCTGTGCTTGAGCCTATGTTCGATATAGTGGACCTTAGAAGAGATAAACGAATCGAGTTTGTGGGTGGTATCCGCGGTTTGGGAGAGCTGGAAAAACGCGTTGACTCTGGAGAAATGCGTGTAGCTTTCGCCATGTATCCTGTTTCTATGCAGCAGTTGATAGATATCAGCGATGCCGACTTGATCATGCCACCAAAGGTGACGTGGTTTGAGCCTAAGTTGAGAAGCGGGCTTTTTGTTCACGAATTAGAGTGCTAATCAAATCTCTGTTTTATTGGACTTTGCTTTGTTGCTCCAACCAATAACACTATTTTAGACAGAATGTCGGACGCGAAGAATGTTTTAGTGGTAGAAGATGAGAGTCTCATTGCAGAGATGATCAAGATGATGTTGGATGAAATGGGCTATTCGGTCAAGTGGGTAGTTCACAATCCGGCCGATGCTGAGGAGATTCTTTCTACTGAAAAGCCTGATTTTGCCATTTTCGATATCAACCTTAATGGCGATGCCGAGGGGATTGAGTTAGGGAAGAAGGCATCTATTCAGGGAGTTCCGTTCATGTACCTGACTTCTTACTCTGATCGGAAAACGTTTGCCAAAGCAAAGGAGACTTACCCAGGTGCTTTTGTCATCAAACCGTTTTCTGAGAAAGACCTGTTTACGGGCATCGAGATGAGTTTGCTGCATTCTGGTCAGCGCTCCAGCAAGAGCATCACAGTCAAGGATGGACATAAGAATATCATTCTCAAAGTAGATGAGGTTAAGTTCTTGAAGGCTGATAACATTTATGTGGAGGTGCACACCAACGACAAAAAGATACTCAGCAGACAATCGCTGTCTACGTTTCTTAAGTCACTTCCTTCAGATCAGTTTATTCGCATCCACAGGTCTTATGCGGTGAACAAGAATTTGCTCACTTCCGTTTCCAGAAGTTCGGTTCAAATCGGTGATGAAATATTTCCGATTTCTCGTTCATACAGAGATGAGGTGTTTCAGGCACTCAAAAATTAGTTCACATACAAAAAAGAGCGTTTCGCAACAATGAGATTCATCGAACGTCAGTTGCCTTAAACAGCTCCTTATATTCGTTCTATCGAAATGATAGCCGAAAGGCTTCTACATAAACCTCAATCCGTAGCATGGCGATTTAGATCGCTGACCGGCTCCTAGAGCCGGTTTTTTTTTGCCTATAAGTTTGAGATCAATCGTTCACTTCCAGCCTCCGAAAACCTACGATAGTCGTGGCGTGTAACCACATATGCGTTGGTCAGCGAATGGTGTTTCAGGTTTGACAAGTATCCCTTTGCTATGTAGTAGCTTTCTCCCTTTCTGGCGATTACCACATAATGACTTAGCGTAGAGAATCCGCCATCCATTCCAGCAAATTTGGCTGGTGATTGTTCTGAAAGCGACATTAGTACCTTGGAAGATGGGTCGTAGAGGTAAACTTTCTGCACTGTCATTCCCTCTGCGATCAAAACCGGGGTTTTTCTGGAAAGTATTCTTTGAAACAAGTTGCGATTTGGCAACACAGTTTCCCGAATGTTTCCCAATAGGTAGGTAGTACCAAGATTACCTTGAAAGGTAAAGAAGGCTTGGTTGCGAATCATGGTGGACTGGGCCGAGTCGCATACTTTCCATTTTCCGTTTTTACTAAGTGTAAAAAGCTTGGCGTGACGCTTGAGCCTCGATTTTGGAATAAAGAATTGTGCCCTCAGTTGCGTTTGGTTGGTAATGCTATCCGCATCTAACCGAACCAATCTCTCCATTTGAATGAGGTGACCCGTTTCCGAAACTGTCTCAACGTTTTGATCAATCATAGATCCAATTCCGTCATGGTCTGAAAATCGAATTCCGAGATTCTTGAACTCTTTATCATCAAGTTGGTTGCGCTTCAAAACGAAAATGGCGCCTTTGTCAGACTCATCGATCCACTCATCTCGCTTGCGCGCTGATTTGGATGGAGCTATCGGATTGTAGACAATGCGAATTTCTGCTTCAGACTCTGTGGTTTTCGTTTTGAGTGTTTCAGACCAGCTCACGATGGATGAGTCTATGCCCTCGGCTTGCATGAAGTCAACGATCATGTTGGCTCTCTTCACAGATAACCTTCTGTTTTGGGGGATGTTTTCAGCCGAGAAAACATTCACATGTATCAAGGCGCGCTGCCCGTAAACTGACTCCATCACGTCCTCCAACGTGGTAATGGTGTGGTGATTCAATGAAGAACTCCCAGGCTCAAACGTGAGCGCTTCTACCTGGAGTGTCTGGTTTTTTCCTGTGGTCGCCAGAACCATTATGAGCATGCAAGTGAGAAAATACTTCATAGTGCTGTTTCCTTTTAACAACCCATTTACTTGCTTTTTATTGCCATTGGGTTTGTCGGTAACCCAACGAAGAAAGGATGTGTTTGCATGTAAATAGCCGTCATATTTGCAGCATGAACGCGATTGAAAACTATCGAACCGTCAAAGAAAGCATCCCGGATGACGTGCAGTTGGTGGCCGTATCAAAAACCTATGCCGTAGAAGCCATTATGCCAGTCTACGAGTCTGGGCACAGACACTTTGGAGAGAATAAGGTTCAGGAACTGGTTTCAAAACACGAAGAGATGCCCAAGGACATTTGTTGGCATCTGATCGGTCATTTACAGACCAATAAGGTCAAGTATGTGGTTCCGTTTGTTCACTTAATCCACGGAATCGATAGCCTTAAACTACTTCGTGAGGTTAACAAGAGAGCGCGTTCAGTAAATAGAGTAGTGTCAGTACTACTTCAAGTTCGAATTGCTTCTGAAGAGACCAAATTTGGTTTGACAGTGACTCAATTGCTCGAGTTGTTGGAAAGTGAAGACGTACAAGGTTTTGACAATGTGTCCATTGAAGGTTTGATGGGTATGGCTTCAAACACTCCGGACAAAGCTCAAGTAGAAGCTGAATTTACTCGATTAAAATCTGTTTTCGATGAGTTGGGCCAACGATCAGATATGCCTCATTTTAAGGCGAAATACTTATCCATGGGTATGAGCAATGATTACCAACTCGCCATGAGCTGTGGTAGCAATATGGTCAGAATAGGTAGTTCGATTTTTGGAGCGAGAAACTACTCCTGAAGCTCTACCAAATCGGCAATTTTATCCAGTTTCGATTCCGAATATCGGCCTGTTTCAAGTAGCAGTATGTCACCCTTTTCGTCAAGTACCAACACATAGGCGTCATCCTTTTTCTTGAGACCTAGTGCTTTCATTTGCGATTTGAAATCGCCCTTGTGAAACAGCAGGTAGTCGTTCATTTCTTCATCTACGTTCTCCTTAATCTTTTCAATAATGTTGTCTGCAAGCTGCTCGCCAACACCTGTAAACATCATCACTAACTTCACATGACAGTCAAAGGCCATAGCGTTGAATCCACTTTGGTCAAGAAACATGGTGTAAACGGGTGCGTACCAGTTATCTAACATCATTTCGGCCTCTTTGGTAAAAGCCAGGAACACGATGCTTTTTTTACCATTGAGTGATTGCGGAAGTTCAATTTTTTCATCTGTCAGGGTTTGCGCGGTGAAAGGAGTGAGGCTTTGTGCATACGATGAGCTGGATAGAAGCACGAGCAAAATGATGATACTTTTGAATAAGCGCATATGAAGTTGTTTTTGTCAATGGTAACGATAATAGAAGTGTCTTTCGCATTTCTGTTGTGGATAGTTTTCTTCAATCTTCTGCCAGATTCCCTGTTGTGGTTAAGTGCGTTTGTTCCCCATATAGCATTGTGTATAGTGGTGCTGCATCTTGTTTCGCTTTCCAAGCGCAAGGTTAAGTTCATATGGTTTGCGTTGATTTATGGTCCTATTATATGGCTGTGGGTAGTTTCTGCTCCAAAGCCAATAACACAGTCATCCGAAAACACATTCACTGTGCTTTCGTTAAATGTGGCGCAGTTCGGAAACGACTCGGCTCGGGCAGAAACCGTTATACAGGAATTGAATCGGGCAAATGCAGATGTTATATGCCTGCAGGAATTTGGCCTGTATCACAAATGGCCAGACACGGAGAGCGTGGGAGCCTATTTTGCCAAGAAACTATCGCGACCTCACTATTACTTCGACCCTCATGTGGGAAACATTTTTGGTGTGGCCATATTTAGCAGGTTTCCCATTGTGCAGTCAGAGCTCTTGTTTGAAGAGTCTCCAGCTACCAATCAGGGTGTTGTTTTTTCTCTGTTGCGAGAGCAGGACACGATCAGAGTATCCAATGTGCAGCTGGCGAGTTTTGAGTTTACCAATGATGTGCATTTACTCGAGCATGCAGCCATCAAAGAAGACGAAAGAAGGTATCAGTTAAGTCAGCTGAAGGCTAAATCCATTGGACCCAGAAGTGTTATTGTTGGAGATTTCAATGCCTCGCCATTTCATCCCGAATTACTGAGTTTATGCGCGGATATGACCCGTGCAGGTTCCGTTTTGTCTCCCACTTTTCCCAAACTTGCCATTGTAATTGATCATCAATTCTACTCAGAAGATATTGGGTTGGAATCGGTAGAGTTGCTGCGCGACTTTCCAAGTGATCATCGTGCAGTATTGGGCCATTATTCGCTGCTTTGACGGTTGACAGTTCAATGTCGAAAACTCCTAATCCGGATATTCTTACTGAGGGCATGTACAAGTAGCTTTGATACAGTACCAAAAAAGCATTTTATGACTTGCCGTCTTTCCAATTCATTGCTCCGCAGATTGTTTACTGTAATGCTCGTGTCGCTGGCTGCCAGTAGTGGTTTTGCTCAGGCTCAGGCCGATAATTTCAATCAGGCCAAGTTGCATTTAGCAAACCATAAGCTTCAACAAGCCATTCCTATTTTGGAAAAACTGTGGGCCTCTGACCCTCAAAATGCCAATCTAAATTACCTGCTTGGGCTTTGCTATGTGAAAGAAGATAAGCAGCTAAAAAAGTCAGTAGAGCTGCTGGAAACAGCATCCTCTATTTATGCCAGTGATTATGAATCTGGATCGACCAAGGAAAGAAGAGCTCCAGAGTATGTTTATTACTACCTGACCATTGCCTACTCAAAGACCGGCCAATGTGAAGAGGCACTCAGAGCGTTGAACAAGTTCTATCAGGTCTACTCTTATCAGGATGAGTACTATTTGGTAGATGGGCAAAAATGGGTGAGAGAGTGTAACCTTGAAAAGACAGAGGAAGAGCCGATAGAAGAAGATCCAGAACTTGCTCAGCGAGTTGAAGAAGAACCAAAACCAGAGCCCGAAACACCTGCAAAAGAGCAAACCGAGCAGGAGATTAAAGAAGAGATCAAGCAGGAAATTGCACAAGAGAGAAAAGAACCTCAGATGAAGGAACGCTTGATTCCATTCAGCGATTGGGATAACCTTAGAACCAGAGAGGTCAATTTCACTACGTTGAATTCGCTTTACGGAATTCAGGTTGCTGCGCTTATCGATTTAAGACCAACCCGAGAGTTTGAGAACTTGAAGAACGTGGAAGTTTATGTCGATGAAAATGGAATTTTCCGATACGTAATAGGTAGGTTCCTTTATCGAAGACAGGCCGAAACGCTCTTGGCAGAGATCAGAGAGCGTGGCTATGCCGATGCGTTCATCGTGGATGTTAACCAGGCCGATTACGATGAAGAAGTTCTTGGATTAGGTGCTGAGAACATTGACTGGAATATTCAGGGTAAGGTTGATTACCGGGTACAGATCGGAGCTTTCAGAACCATTGTTACAAGTGCCGTAGCCGAAAAGTATCTCGAAATTGATGGTATCAAAGAAATCCAGCAGAATGATTTGACAATCATGACCGTTGGAGGCTTTACTACATACGCTGCAGCTGCAAATTATCGCGAAGAGCTTAAAGTAGTCGGAATCGAAGATGCCTTTGTCGTGGCGTTCAATCACGGAAACAAGATTCCACTGGCTGAGGCTAAGAAGTACACCGAACAAAAACCTGAAAATGAAGAGGATAGTTCTAAGTCAGGGAAGGAAAAAAGAAAGCCAGCAGATTTTTAGCACGATACTTGCCTTTTACTCGATCAAATCAACCGATTCCAAATCGATGTATACGTTCAAGCAGCTCATTTCGCATATTGTAAGTGCTTTCACCGAAAGGTTAAGTTTTATCGTAATTCTTCAAGAAAAAGCCCTTGTACAAAAGGGCTTTTTCCGTGTATTACCCTATGCTCATCCCAATCCTTTAATCTACTTTTGCCCGAATCAAATAGCCCTATTTGTGAGATCACTATTCTTTAGGTTAACCTTTATCTTCTTTTTATGCTCGGTGGGGGTGCATGGTCAGTACAGACCGGCAGACTTCTCTTCATTGCCTAATCAGGTGACTCAGTTCAACGATGGCTATCGAAACGTAAATGTGATGACAAGCCAGGACGGAAACCGATTTTGGTTGTCAAAAAGCGCGCATCCGTCCAATACCAACGGAATAAAAGACCTCGATATTTGGGAGAGTGAGTATGTGAATGGAGAATGGTCAGAGCTAACCAACGATGTTCGTGGTCTTAACTCGTCCAAGTACGATATCGTAGTAGGGAGCTCAGTTCAGGGGTTCCTTTATGTACTACGCTACAAACACGGAACAGAGAATAACCTGTCTAAGATTGGCGTATATCGAGCAACATCTGATGGCTATGTGCAGGACCATGTCATCGAATTGCCTGCAATGAATATCAAGGGACGCTTTTTTGCGTTTCATGTCAATGTTGATGAAACGGCCATTGTCATGTCCATGCAGGGCGAATACTCCTTTGGAAGTGAAGACTTATATGTAATTCTAAAGGGCAAAGATGGCAAGTGGCAGGCGCCACTTAATCTGGGAGCGCGAATCAACTCATCTGAGTTTGAAATGAGTCCTTTTATGTCGAAGGACAACCGCCATCTCTATTTCTCAAGTGAAGGGCATGGAGGAATGGGAAAGGCAGACGTATTTGTAAGCGTAAGACTGGACGACACCTGGAAAAATTGGTCTAAACCAATGAACCTTGGGCCGAATGTAAACTCCGATCAGTTCGAAGCCTATTTTGTCTTGAACGAACCCAGAGAAGAGGCATACTTCTATTCTGTAAGAGGAACCTCGCAAGGGCAGATATTCAGAACGGGGTACAATACATCTGGTAACCTCGATGTTACTCCACACAAAACGGCTAGTGGATTTGTGCGCTTTGAGAAGCTACCGGCCATCAATGTGAAACTTGATTTGGTAGACGAAAACGATCGGGTGGTGCAAACCGTAACTACGGATGAAAACGGTTACTTCAACCTTCAGGCGTTTGTGCCTAACAGAGATTATAAACTCGAAATAGAAGAGAAGGTTAGAGAAGACTTAATGGATGCCGAAATTTTTCTGACCAATGATCTCGGAGAACGTATGGTCTACATCAATGAAGATGAGCTTGGCATATTTGGGTTCAGCGTGTTGTCTGGTGAAAAAGTAGACGATATAGCCACGTTCGAGAATGCGGCTTCCTCAGGAAAGATTGTAGATAAACCGACACAGATTAAAGGTAAGATTGCGTCCTACGGCACTGTGAACGAGCGTGTTCGATTGAAAATTGTTGATGAAGACAATCAGGTAGTTGAAACCATTGAAACGGACGAAGAAGGGTATTTCGCCTTTAACACTCAGGCCCAGGAGAAAAGCTATTTTCTGAGCATAGATCAAAACCTGGAAGGCTTGGTAGACGTGTACGAGATATTTCTTACCAATGAAAATCCCGAGGAAGATATTGTCGTAACCAAGACAGATAAGCATCTGTTTGAGTTCAAAACGCTGAATACCAAAAAGCGAATGGGAATGGCTTTGTTGCTCGAGGAGGATTTTGGTATGCCCGAATACATCTTCGAGCGCTATGGAATGGTTCCGGCAAGTAAGGAAGAGCAGATTTCAGGTTTCCTGACATATGACAAACTCCCGCTTATCGATGCCGAGGTTGTGCTCATTGATGAAAACGATATGGTTCTGGCCAGTTCGATAACCGACAGCGAAGGAGGTTTTTACTTTGACAGTGAACTGTTGGCTGGTAACTATGAGTTGAAGCTTTCAGAAGGGCAGGAGCGAGAGTTGGCCCGAAGCGAAATATATCTTGCCAGAAATCCTTCAGATGTACTTGTCTATTTAAACGATGACCGTGCAGGTGTGTTCGCCTTTAAGAAGCTGGCGAGAAGTAAATCAATGACATTGTATTCACTGCGAAGCGAAACAGAAAAGGGCAACGTGGTTAACTCTACAGCTACTTCGTTAAAGGGTAAGTTTCATTATGCGCAACTACCTCAAGACGGAATAGCACTGCACCTGATGGACGACTCCGACAACATCGTGCAGGAAGTCCAGGTGGACGAAGACGGCAACTTCGAAATTCAGAACTACTCGGTCAATAAGAACTATTTCATCTCAGTTGAAACCGAAGGCCTGTCTGATATCTATGAGATTTACTTGTCTGGTACGCAGAAAAATGTACTGGTCAATCGAACCGATAAGTATGTGTTCTCATTCAAAGTGCTGGAGGACCAGGAGATCTTGCTCACAGAGTCTTTTGAGGTAGATCCAATGTTGTCTCCGGTTATTGACCCAAGCCGAGCTTCATCAACAGATAAACCTCTGAAGCGCGCCTATTTTGAGTACGATATAGATCGTATTAAAGCACAAGACTACACCGCTCTCAACAACGTGGTCACAAAGTCGAGCCTTGGTCATAGAGTTGTAGTAAGGCTCTATCGCGAGCAGGGAAGCGATGAAAGACGCGTGGAATTATCAACCATCACCATCGATGATGTAGAACCGGTAATCCAGAAACTGACATCTCAGGGAATCAGAAGAGATCGTATCATGGTCAGACCAAATGGCCGCGATCAAATGCTTCTTTTCATTTCAAACTAGCATTATAGACTTCGTGTCAAATTGGACGATTAGTCACATTTTACGTGCCTCGGGTATATTTAATTGCTTCATTTGATATATGCTGAAAAGGATGCCCATACCGTTTATCTACGTTCTCATTACCGGAATCGTCCTTGGTGTAGTCATCGGCTTCAAAACCTATATTCCATATCTGTACTGGAATGAAACCGAAGATTTCAAGGTGTGGAGATCGGCCGTGCCGCATGTCATCAACTACATTTTCTGGCCTTTTTTGGTGCCCTTCGTATACTGGACGTTTGAGAAGTATAAGATAACCGCCCATTCACTACGGCCTAAACTCTTTGCGGTTCTGTTTAGCCTGCTTATCCCATTTGTACACGAGGTTATTACCAACTTCATCTATTTCTGGATGATGCACGTGGTCGAAGTCTATGAGTTTAAGAGAGAAACATGGAAGTTACTAAAGGGCGCAGTGCCGAGTGTTTACATTGGGCGGATTGTTGAGTTCTGGATTATTTATGGTCTGTTCGCAGCCTTTGATTATTACAAAAAGTACAAGGACAAACAAGCCGAACTGGGCAAGATAGAAGCCCAGCTCAACCGTTCTAAACTAGCCGTCTTAAAAATGCAGCTTCAACCGCACTTTCTTTTTAATGCGTTGAATTCTATTTCAAGTCTAATGGAAGTAGACATTGAAAAAGCACAGACTGTAACAGCGCGGTTAGGTGATATGCTTAGAGGAATCTTAAATCAGGATCACCGGGTATTTATTACTGTGTCAGAAGAACTGGAGTATGTACACACCTATCTCGAAATAGAACGGATTCGATTTGAAGACAGATTAGAGACCAGTATTCATGTGGACGATGCTGTGAAGGAAGCGTTGATTCCCGTGCTGTTGATACAACCATTGGTTGAGAACGCCATTAAGCACGGTATTTCTAAGTCGAAAGACGGGGGCAAAATAACCGTAAGTGTGACCAAGGATGGTCAAAAACTGCTGATTAAGGTACACGATGATTCTTTGGTGGGTGAAGCTGTTGCTCCAGATCCTAACTCCGGAGGAATTGGTCTAAAGAATATCAAGGAACGCCTTAAAAATCATTACGGAAGAGAAGCCCGAATGACAGCTGGGTCAGCTACTCCGCATGGCTTCGAAGTAGTATTACATATCCCTATCAAAACAAAGACCTATGAGGTTAATTAAAGCAATAGTTGTGGATGATGAAGTGCTCGGAAGGGCACGCGTAAAGAAGCTTATTTCGGCTACTGAGCATGTTCAGCTTGTTGGAGAAGCGAGAAATGGCACAGAGGCCCGTGAAATGATTCTCAATTACCGACCCGACTTGGTCTTTATGGATATTGAAATGCCTGACAAAAGTGGAATGCAGGTGATTACATCTATTCCTGAAGAAGACAGACCATTCGTCATTTTCGTCACAGCACACCCCGATTTCGCCTTAAAGGCGTTTGATGTTCAGGCCGTTGATTACTTGCGTAAACCCTATGACAATGAGCGTTTTCACCAGGCCGTGCGCAATGCACAGGTCAGGGTAGAGGAAAAAGAGAAAAGCAAGCTCAACGACCAATTGATAGAGATGGTAGAAGCCTTTCGCTCCCAGTCGCAGTCTAATCCGTTTGTGCTTACCATCAAAGAGAAGGGGCGCGATAGGCAGGTCAACCTGTATGACGTGCACTACATTGAGTCGGATGGTAATTATCTGAAGCTTCAGCTCGAAAACGAGCGATTCCTGATAAGGGGCACCATGCAACAATTGCAGACCGAATTGGATGGGCAGGTGTTTTTAAGAATTCACCGATCGTTGATTCTAAATACCAATTATATAAAAGTGAAGACCTATCGAGGAAACAACGAATTCTGCTTTAAGATGCGCGATGGTATGGAGTTTACCTCGGGTAGAAGCTTTAAAGAAGAGATAGACAACTTTTTTAATTGACCCTTCTTTTAAACCGTTTGGCTTCGCAAACGCCATTTATCACAAAAGCAACTTAGTGGCTTATAGTCTACCGTATTTTCGAATAGAAAACCGAGCGTTTTCGCTGTTTAGTTAAGGTGGATTAGGCCCCATTCCCAATGGGGCCTTTCCCTTAGTCCTTATACCTCCACGAAATTTCAAACTGATACCGACCATTGTCCATTACAATGGGGTTGTCCTTGTGCGTTTCAAAATTGTACGACTGGAGAATCAGTTGGTCCTGAGTTTCATCTGCTTTGGTGCCATACACCGAAATAGGTTCGATACTTGGCTCAATAACAACTTCCTGATCAGGGTATACATACGAAATGTAAGGAGCTTCTTCGGTGAAGCTTCCCTGAGTTCCTACCAGTTCTATTTTGTCAAAGCAGTCCATAGTAAGCGAGGTGTATGATGTGTAACCAATAAACTTGATTTCCGATACATAACGTTTCTTGGATTCAATGATACCCACAGCCTCACTTGATCTGTAACCTCCTTTGGCATATGCAGTTACTGTCACCTGATAGTCCTTTTCCTCTGAGAAAAGGCGCTGAACACGATCTTCCGTGCTCTTGACGTTGTCGCTAAACTCCCAGGTCAGAAACTCGGCATCCTCTGAGCATGAAGTAAGAATGGTAAGCTGATTTGTTTCAACAATCTGCGAATCCTCAATGCAGGCTTTAGGCTTACGGGCGCAACTTGCTAAGAGTGCTATAACAAGAAAAAAATAGACTTTATTCATGGTGTTAAAATGAAAGGGACATACCAACTTGAGGAGCGTTGATATGCCTGTTATAACCTAATTCAAATGTTTCGAGTGTAAAAGGGTTTTCCTGTTTGTATTTGGGCTTTTCCAGGTCCTTCATTCGGTCTCGCATGAGAAAAAATATGGTTGTACCTGCCGCACCCAAAGCTGCTGACGTAACAAAGCCAGCAGTTGCCATTCGGTGTCGGTTTGTGATGGCTTCCCGGTCGATAGATTCTAGGAAGTCTGCCTTTATCTTGTCTTCGTGTGTCGACCTCATATTCACCCAAAAGAGCGGAGCAGCTACAATACCAGCGAGCCCCACCACAGTCGGAATCGTTTGCTTGACAATAAGTTGTTTTCGGTATTTATCCTTTTCTGCCACATAACTAATGTAGCCCGGGTCATAAGTTAATTCCTTCACAACCGACAAGGTGTCTCGTGTAGATTTTACCTCTATTTTATCGTATAGCGGCTTAAACTTCGGTGACCAAATCCCAATGTCGTTGGTGCCTACCGGTAGTTTCTGAAAGTTAGAGTGGGGGAGGCTTTTGCCATTACACTGCATATAGAAGTCACCGCTGCCCTTTACATAGAATCGGACAACCGATGAATCCTGAGCCATCGCATAAATGCTCAAGAGCATAAAACCGAGCAGAAATATCTTTTTCACAACACAAGTATAAGTGTAACCCGCTTAGAGCTATGAAACAAATTAGAATATGTCATATCAACACATACTTTCCTTTGGAGAAAAGTTCAGCAAATTCTGGTGGGCCCATAAAATGTCGTTCGATAAACCCATCCATTTCGTCACGCGATTTGGCCGAAAGAAGCTCGGCAATTTCTTCGAGCTGAGCATGGTCAATGGCATAGGGATACACAGAGTGCACAAGTTGATCTCCCTTGCAATGAGCATGCACAACGTATTCGCTTACCTGGTCAATGTCATTACCAGACAGAAAGCAGGTCTTCAATTGGTCATCTATCAAGTCATGAACCTGCGGCCGTGCTCTATTCATAATATGCTGGTCAATACGCTCTCTGGACTCCGTTGACATCTTTTCGCGTATGTGCTGAGCGCAGCCCATACAGATAGCGTATTCAAAAAGCACCTCGACAGCATCCGTTCCCATTAGCCGCCTCACAGATTTTTCTACCAGATACTCGCTTTGTGTTTCTATCAAATCAATGTCACACTCAATGCAGTTTTCAAAGGGTGCGTGCGTGTCAGAGTTGAAAAAATCCGTTGGTATCGGCTGAAATTTGAATTCCATACCTCGAAAATCGTGCTTTTTAAACACTTTGTCCCTAAAATACTTCTTGTGCACAGGTCAAATTCTATTTTCGTTTGAAACTTAAAGACTTATGAAAAACAAACTCATCATCTTGGCTGCTGCTCTAGCTTCGTGTTCTGCACCCTCAGAGGATGATCAAACAGAATCAGCAATGACATACCCCGATTCGAGAAGAGATACTTCCATGGTGGAGGACTATTTTGGTACACAGGTAGCAGATCCGTATCGATGGTTAGAAGACGACATGTCTGATGAGACAGCCGCTTGGGTAAAGGCACAGAATGCTGTAACATTCGATTACTTAGGTCAGATTCCATATAGAGAGGCTATCAAGAATAGGCTGACGGAACTATGGAATTATGAGAAGTTCTCGGCTCCCTACAAGCGTGGAGACTATACGTACTATTACAAGAATGATGGATTGCAAAATCAGTATGTCATGTATAGACAGGCTGACGGTGGAGAAGATGAGGTGTTTTTAAACCCGAATGAGTTTTCGGCTGACGGTACCACTTCGCTGGCAGGCATTAGTTTTTCGAAGGACGGGTCTTTGTTGGCCTACCAGATTTCAGAAGGTGGTTCAGATTGGCGCAAGGTCATCATCATGAATGCAGTAACCAAAGAGATTTTAGAAGATACGCTGCTGGATGTGAAGTTTTCCGGACTCTCCTGGAGAGGAAACGATGGCTTTTACTACAGCAGTTATGATAAGCCAGAAGAAGGCAGTGAGTTGTCTGGACTTACTCAGCATCATAAGCTGTTTTATCACAAGCTCGGTACAAGCCAGTCAGAAGATGCTCTGATCTTCGGTGGAGAGGAAACGCCCAGAAGATATATTGGAGGCAGCGTAACCGAAGATGAGTCGTTTTTGGTCATTTCAGCTGCTACATCCACAACTGGGAACGAGCTGTATATCAAAGACCTGAGAGATGAGAACTCAGAGATTATGCAGGTTGTCGACAATTTCGATAACAACCACCACGTCATTCATTCGGTGGATAATGAGATTTATATCAAAACCAATCTTAACGCTCCAAACGGAAAAGTGGTAAAAACTACGCTGGATGCGCTGACACAAGATAACTGGACCGATTTTATAGCCGAAACCGACAACGTGTTGAGAATAGGTACAGCTGGTGGAAAGTTCTTTGCCAATTACTTAAAGGATGCTACTTCCATGGTTATTCAGTATGATGCTGAAGGAAACCAGGAGCGTGAAATCAGTTTGCCGGGAGTTGGATCGGCAAGTGGTTTTGGTGGAAGAACAGAAGATACAGAGTTGTACTACTCATATACTTCTTATATATACCCTCCAACAATCATGAAGTACGATATCGAGAGTGGTGCTTCAGAAACGTATAAGCAGAGTGGTGTCAAGTTTGATCCTTCTGAGTTTGAGTCAAAGCAGGTTTTCTACGCTTCAAAAGATGGCACCAAAGTGCCGTTGATCTTGACATACAAAAAAGGCATCGAGCTAGATGGAACCAACCCTACGCTACTTTATGGATACGGTGGGTTCAACGTAAGCCTCACACCATACTTCAGTACTTCGAATATTGTATTGCTTGAAAACGGGGGGATTTTTGCCGTGGCTAACCTTCGTGGTGGAGGAGAGTATGGTGAAGAGTGGCACAGCGCAGGCACAAAGCTGAACAAGCAGAATGTGTTTGACGACTTTATTGCCGCAGCCGAGTATCTTATTGAGAAAGGGTATACGAGTTCAGACAAGCTCGGAATCAATGGTGGATCTAACGGTGGTTTATTGGTAGGTGCTACCATGTGTCAGCGACCAGACCTAATGAAAGTTGCCATGCCAGCTGTTGGTGTAATGGATATGCTCCGATATCATAAGTTCACGGCCGGAGCCGGATGGGCTTATGACTACGGTACTTCTGAAGACAATGAAGAAATGTTTAAGTACCTGCTTAACTACTCACCTGTGCATAGCTTAAAGGATGGAACTTCGTATCCTGCGACCATGGTGACAACAGCTGATCACGATGACAGGGTTGTACCAGCCCATTCCTTCAAATTTGCTGCGCAGCTTCAGGCAAGTCATGCCGGAAGCAATCCTGTGCTTATTAGAATTGAGGAAAAAGCCGGGCACGGTGCCGGAAAACCAACTTCGAAGATTATTGAAGAACAAGCCGATAAATGGTCCTTCTTCTTCTGGAACACAGGAGAGACAGATATTTATCCCGCTACTCCTTAATCAGGAGTACAGACCAAAAAAGAAAACCCCGGCTAATTAGCCGGGGTTTTTTCTTTTCACCAATTAAATAATCAACCTAAAACCACATGAATGATACTGGGGAGGTGAGAAACCTCAGCACATTAAAAAAGCCCCTAACAGGGGCTTAGACCTTTTATATGTCCTATGGGACTTATTTTCTGTTGTAACGCTCCTTGATTCGAGCAGCTTTACCTTTTCTATCTCTTAGGTAGAAGATTCTTGATCTTCTTACTTTTCCTCTTCTGTTAACCTCTAACTTCTCAATGAAAGGGCTGTTTACTGGGAAAATTCTCTCTACACCAACTCCGTTAGACATTTTGCGAACAGTGAATGTAGCTGTTGATCCTGTACCTTTTCTTTGGATAACAACACCCTGAAAGACCTGAGTTCTTTCCTTGTTACCTTCCTTAATCTTATAGTGAACAGAAACGTTATCACCCGCTTCAAACTTTGGTAAGTCAGCCTTTGGGTTGATTTCGTTGATGATATCTTGCATTACTACTGTTGCCATGCCGTACAAAATTTGGGGTGCAAAGATAGAGTTAAAAATCGATTTTCAATCGCTTTTATTCTTTTTATTCCAAATATCAGGTCGCCTCTCTTTTGTCCGTTTCTCAGCCTCGTTTTGTTTCCACTCATCAATGGCCTTGAAATTACCACTCAACAAGATATCAGGCACCTTCATTCCCTTATAATCAGCCGGTCTTGTGTATACCGGAGGCGATAGTAAATCGTCTTGAAAAGAGTCTGAAAGGGCAGAGGTTTCATTGTTCAACACACCGGGAATTAATCGGATAATGGCATCGCTGACAACTGCAGCAGCCAATTCACCACCTGAAAGCACAAAATCACCAATCGAAATTTCTTTCGTGATAAGCTTTTCACGTACGCGTTCATCCACTCCCTTGTAGTGACCACACAGAATAATGAGGTTTTCTTGCAGAGAAAGTGCGTTGGCCATTCCCTGATTAAAAACGGCTCCATCGGGAGTCATGTATATCACCTCATCGTAATCGCGTTCTGCTTTCAAAGAATCGATCAATTGTTCGATGGGCTCAATCATCATAACCATTCCCGCATCACCACCATACTGGTAGTCGTCTACCTGACGGTGTTTTCCAAAGCCAAATTCGCGTAGGTCGTGAACGTGTACTTCGGCCAGGCCTTTATCTCCGGCTCGTTTAAGAATCGAGTGCGAAAACGGCCCCTCGAGCAAGGCAGGAATTACCGTGATGATGTCAATCCTCATGACTTACTCTTGTTAGTCTTGCTCTTCTGGAGCCAGGGCGTAGATTTTCTTGTACTGAGCTTTTAGATTGGGATCACTAGGTATGAGCTTTCTGCTAAGAGTCAGCAACTCCAGAGCTTCTTCCAGCTTACCGTTATCTTTTAGGTAATTGGAATACGTGATAAATCCTTTTACCAATACATCCTGAGTTACGGGATCCTCCACAAACCTGTTTTCTGCCTCGTGCAGGTTAAGCGTATCCAGCGCCTGATTGATGAATTTTTCTCCCTGAGTCACGTTTCTTGAAAGCACCTGGGCCACACCGGTCATGAATACAATGTTGACATCATCTGGCATAACCTTCAAAATGCGCCCAAACTCAGAAGCTGCTTTGTAATAATCCTCATCGTTGAAATAGAACTTGGCTCTATCCAACGCCTGTTCTCTAATCAGATCAATTTGTCTTTTGTTCTGAGCATACAGTGTGCCTTCCTTGTCCTTTTTCCTGAATTTATAGGCGTATTTAAGCGCATCCTTAATAGGGTCTTTATACTCCTCTTCGAAATTATCGGGATTGATATGGGCCTGATACATGCACAAAGCCATATACATATAAGGCTCTGGCGATCTGCGATACTTGTCCTTGCGCGTATATGTTTCTGCTTTCCAGGCGCAACGCTCATAGTCCTCCATCGCATATAAGTCAAAAAGCTTTTGAAACTCTTTGCTTTTTACCTGGCCTTGTACCGGAATCAGAAAACTAACAAACAGGGTTAAGGCTATTAATTGTTTCATATGCTCAGCTCGCTTTAAAATTTGAACGTTGGATTCAAATTCATTGTTGACCTTTGAACGTTAATTAAGTTTACTATGATCAAATCTGCGGCCAAAGTTAAGATGGAACAACTAGAAGATGGCATGCTCATTCATATTATTCCTCAATTTCAGACATGGCAGCGTGTGAGTCTTGGTGTTTGGATCGTTGTTTGGGTACTGTGTGGGCTTTTTGCCATGCTGGGTGTGCTAAAGGGAATGTCTTCCGAAGAACAGACATTCGTCTTTGTATTTGCCGCTTTCTGGGCCTACTTCCTGTTCTACGCTGCTAGGTTGTTAATCTGGAGCCAGACGGGTGAGGAACTTATACAACTTGGTACCTCGCAGCTTAGCTATAAGAAAAGCTGGAATGGGATTGGCAAAATCAAGCAGTATGATTGGGTCAATATCAAGAACATAGGATTGGTTAACTACGATGGAAAAACGTTTGCCAAATCGTATTCTGATGCGTTTTGGACAATGGGTGGAGAGATGATTGGCTTTGAGTCTTTTGGTCGGAAAGAAGCAATCGGTCTGAAGCTCGATGAGCGTCAGGCGAAAGACCTGGTCAAAACCCTAACAAAGGCGCAACGAGAAGCTAAGAAGAACTCAGAATAGACATCACTTCTTTCTGAACGGCTTCTGACATCGTAAGTGTCATCATATGTGACCCATTTTTTACAATGGTATCGGCTGCAATATTTTTGATGGGCAGCGTGTGATCTATGTCTCCGTGAATATGGCGAACCTTGCTTGTTGAAGCGTCTCTGTCCCAGGTGACGATCATATGAATATGGCGCTTCATCTGGCGGGCAGGCTTGGCAGCCAGCATAGCCTTGAAGGTGTCTTTGTGCAGTTTTCTATCTGGTTCCCATATGGGCTGAACAATGAAAGAACCCGCCTTGACCATAAAAGCGGGAACCAGGCGATGAATAGGAAGCCACTTTTGAAATCGGTACCCAATCGGGAGTTCTTCTCTTCCCTTGGCGCTGGAGAGAATAATGGCGTGAGTGGGCTCGATGAACGAAGTCATTTCGCAAATAAGCATTCCGCCCAATGATACACCTACGAGGGAAAAAGGGCTGTTTGTATCAATTTGCTCTGCCATTCTCACCGCATAGGCATTCATTTTTTCGGATCGTTTGGGAGGTAGATACGGAATATGAATGACCTCGTATGCAGAACTGTCCCAATCAAATTCCTGAAATATGCGCTCGTCCGAGCCCTGTCCTGGAATCAGATATACCTTGTGCTTTTCCTGTGCCATTATAAGCGTTGGTAGTGTTGCAAACAGGCAATAAAGAAGTGCTTTGAGCAGCCTAGTAGAACAGAGATAAGTCATGCGAACAACTCGATTTACCTACATCCTTGTTGCAGTCCATATGAAAGCTAAACGTTTCATTCACGTAACTTCCGCTGCCCTCACAGTCGTTAACTATGATGCTTCCATCAATGTCTTGCTCACGGATAACAAAGTCTGTTTCAGTTATGAATGTGATTTCGATTTCTCCAAAAGCAAAGTCGTCAATTTCATATACCAGCGGATCTGACGTGCCTCTAACTTCAGCAAGCATGTAGGTGTTGTCAAAGTAATCCTCACAATCACTATCACCGTGATATGTACCCGTTGTAACGTTTGGTAGGGCAAACTGACAGGCCAGACCAAAAAGTGTATCAGGACATTGGCACACTCCATACTTACACTCGATGCCATCAGGGCATGCATCAGTCAGAATGCAGGTATCGACTTCGCAAATCGGTCTGGAAAAGCCGTCTTCACAAATGCATTGTCCCTGAATACAGGTGCCGCCATTCATGCATTCGGTTCGATAACAAGAATTGCAGGCTGTGAAGAAGAGCAGGCAGAGAAAGAGAACGTAAGGGTATTGATTCATGCACCTAAAGTAACAAAACGAAAAAGCCCGATGTTTTTAAAAAGACACCGGGCTTCTACTAAGTGTATTGTTTTACCACACAACAATGGCCGTTAGTTCAGCCGTTGTGACATTACCCATGTTGTCGGTAATGGTGTATTGAACCTTTACATCACCTGGCTCATAGAAGTATAAATACTGATTCCATGGCACTTCTATCAAAAAGTCATCGTACTCGTATGTTTGCGTATTCCACTCGTTGAATGTGCTGTTCCAAGACTCTTTGTATAGTATGGTTACAGTGAACTCAGCAATACCACCTCGATCATAGGCTTTCATCGAGAAGTACTCTGATTCAAACGCTTTGATTTGGTCTGGCATTTCCACATCCACGGCAGACGGAGATGTGTTATCTGAAAAGGCAATCTCCATTTCATCAAATTCAGCGCCTCCATCGTTGTCATAACATCCGACTGTAAGTATTGTGCTGCTTCCGAGAAGATCAATTTCTGGCAAGCTTATATCTGTAGCAAATTCAGAAGCGTCCTCTTCAACACTACGTTTGGTCGTGTAATAGGTGCCGTATTCATCGTTGCTCAATGTAATTTCTACAGCGGCAGGAGCCTCATCGTCTGTCAACGAAACTTCAACCGGAAAAAGATCAGATAATTCCAACGTGTTTGACGATGGAACCACAAACTCAATGGTAGGCGATTCGTTTGGATAGATGCAGTAGTTGTTGTCAACATCTGCTTTAGGCTCATAGTTTAGTGCCGCAGGGTCTTTACAGCCCTCTATTTCCTTACAGGAAGAAGAAGCAATCAAGAAAGCTCCAATGGCTAACAGATTAAAAATGCGATAGTGGTTCATGGTTATGTGTTTATAGGATTATTGGCTTAAAGACGCGTTCCCGAATAAATCGTTGGGGTCTTTGGCAATTCTTAAATGGTGAATTGGTAGCTGGCGAGCTTGCCCTTCGTTTTGCTTTCAAACTCAACAGTGTATTCGTCCTTTGGCCATGAGTCGGTTACCACCCTCATTGGAAAGTCGTAGGTCCCCGGTCCGTATATCGATTCATCGAGCAGTATTTTTATGAGTCTTCCAGAACTGTTCACGATGGTCACAGTAACCATGTCGTAGTCGTCTACCAAAAACTGCATGGTGCCTGTTACGCTCTCCACTTCAGGGTGAAACATCTGCAGTGCACTTGATCGGTGATGGGTCGAATACCATGGTTTGGGTAGGTTGAGAACCTGAGAAACGAAAGAAGAGAGCTCGGCAGTTGATTCGTTTGATTGGTCAATAGAGCTTAATGGGTGGCAGTCAGATAACACCCAAATGGCGTGTTGTTGTTCGCTCAAAGGCAAATCGCGATGTGCGTTTAGGAATTGCGCTGTTTGTTGTAGCTCTCCTGTTGCGCTGGGGCCAAATGTGAATGCTGCATGCGGGCTGGGAGCGGAGTTTTGGCTCTGGCAGCAAAAGCCCACCAGCGGAAAATCGCCTGATTGGTTGGCCGCCAGTCTCAACTCTGTGTCTTGTGTAATAATGATGTCTTGCTGAGCCGAGTCAACCGATAAGAAGATAGAACCCGCTAATACGATCATGTCAATCGATGAATCAGTCTGGTTCCTGGCCTTCACAATCAAGCATTCGCCTTCATGATCGCCAGTGCTTATAATCTGAGCCGAAACGATACCCGATTCAACAAAAGACTGAAGGGTTTTTTGCGCAGCGTTGGTTATAGATACAGTTAGAATGAAGAAGGTGCAAGCTAAGGTGGACGGATAATTCATAGAGACATCTTTCTAAGTTCAACCTCAGAAAGAATCTACTTATTACCTGAATCCCAAAGTTTTAGATAAAACGACCCGAATAAAAGACGAATTGGATGCGTTTATTTGGAAATGACGGCCATAATGCGTCTTTGTGCCTTATCGTCTGGTTCCAAATCTTTCAGGAGTTCTGTATCTCCCATACCCTTCGAAGAAAGTTGCTCCTTGGGAACATCTCTTAATTTAAGCTTAGTAGAAACCCATAATGCCCGAGCTTTTGATGCGGCCATTTTTGTCTTTTTACCCAATTCGTTTTTAGCAGCAGTTGTGTGTGCCTGGACTTCGATCTTGAGAAAAGGGAAGTTGCTGTGTATTTCCGCCAGATTATCGAGTTGGATAACAGCTTCGGCTGGCAATTCCTCGCCATCAAAAGGTACCTGATCGAGTTCAAACACCTTCATCATGTCTTCAGACTCAATAAACTCAATCAACTCCCACTCCCAACTGCCGGCAGTAAACTGAGTTTTTAGTGCTGCTGTGGCTGATTGTTTACTTGGCTCATCAGATTGACTTGCTTCATCTACATGATCTTCTTCATTCAGCTCGGCTTGTGCTTCGGTGACTTCAATATCTACCTCTTGTTTTTCTTCAGTGGGAGCAGAGGAGTTGGAACAACTGATAATAAGCGTGGCTATGAGCGCTGCGCTAATCGGATAGAGTAGGTTCTTTTTCATGGGGTTAATTTAAGGAAAAAACTATGTACGCATAATAATGAAAAGGGTTGCATGAATTTCCAATAAAAAAGATGCCCTGAAAACACATCATGTGTGAAGCTGTATTACATTTGCGCCCGCTTCAAAAGAAGCTAAGCCCGGGTGGTGAAATTGGTAGACACGCACGCTTGAGGGGCGTGTGTCGCAAGACATGCTGGTTCGAGTCCAGTCCCGGGCACTTGGTGATGAAAGCCTTATCGCAGAGCGGTAAGGCTTTTTTCGTTTTGCGAGCGCAGCTTGCTGCGGCAGAGCAAACAAGAAAAAAGCCGGGTATGCATAGCGAATCAGGCTTGATCCAATTTAAGGTGAATCTGAGTCCAAAAACCAACTCATAGAGATGCATGGGCAAAGGGCAGATTTGTGCTAGTTTTAGCCGTTGATCAAAAGATCGTGAATCCTCAAATCGATACATACCTGGCAGAAGGGTGCGGGCGATGCACCTATCACGCAACTCCGATGTGTAAAGTGCATTTATGGCCACAGGAGTTGGTTGAATTGAGAAGGATTGTATTGGACTGTGGCCTACAGGAGGAGTTTAAGTGGTCTCAACCGTGCTATACCTTTCAAAACAAGAATGTACTTATCGTAACAGCGTTTAAAGGGTATGCTGCTGTGGCTTTTTTTAAGGGGAGCTTGCTAAAAGATACGGATGGGATATTGATCACGCCAGGTGCGAGTAGCCAGGCCGGAAGACAATTGAGGTTTACCGATGTGGGCAAAATCCGTGACATGGAATCCGTGATTAAAGCATACATCTTCGAGGCCATTGAGGTAGAGAAGGCAGGCTTGCAAGTAAAGTTTAAGAAAAACCCAGAGCCAATTCCACCAGAGCTTCAGGAAAAACTCGACACAGATTACAGCTTTAAGATGGCCTTTGAGGCACTTACCCCAGGCAGGCAGAGGGGATACATCTTACATTTTTCTCAACCCAAACAGTCCAAGACCAGGTTAAGCAGGATAGATAAGTGTGTAGATAAAATACTGAAAGGTGAGGGGTTAAACGATCGATACAAGGCTGGCAACAAGTAGTGGGCTCAAGCCACAAATTTGATCGACATGCGTTCGCTTCTCATCGCATCAGATTCAATCAGCTTTTTCCACAACCATTTCCTGATACACGCTGAAGTAGGCTTTTTCCAGGGCGTCAGATAGAAGCGCTTAAAGATCAACGGCTCAGGAAGCATTTCGAATTGTACGGTGATGTGCATCATGGCATACGATAGTTTAGTCGAACAGGTGATTTGCCTAATAGCAGAAATGAGATGAAGGGTATCATAAGCCCGTCTATCAAGCCGAATGACATTGGGAAGTGCCTGGGGCAAGTCTTTGTATAACTGATAAGCGATCTGACGTGATTTTAGCAGATGAATCACTTCAAGCGAATATGGGCAGTAGCCATCCTGTCCGATTAATTCAAGATGAAACGCGAACTGAGTTGACGTTACCTTATTGGTGTATTTCGTTCGAGCACATATTTCGAGCAGTGCTATGGCTGGGGCTCTGATGACCATGTAATAGATGTATTAAATTCTTTGTTCGTGAAGCCTCTCAACCCTACAAGGTCAATAGAGGTAAGTGAGTTGGAGAAAAACATGTCGCCATAGCAGCGCTGGTTGAGTATGGTTGATCTATACAGGCGGTTGATGAGCTCCGGTTCTAAGTCCACCTTTGTTTCTGAGTTATGCAAGCTGGGCTGTTGTGTTTGACTATTCATGAAGGCGCGAATCGTGTTTCTGGGTAGGTCAAACTCGCGCATGTTCACAATAATCAGATAGAATGAATCATAACCCGGCACAAGTTTGTCGAACACAACGGTATCCATATAGTTGCTCGACATGCCGCCTTGCAGACCAGATTTGGCGGACTTGGTGAGGTAGTTGTTTCCATAGACAGAGGTAAAGCGAGAGGACTTAAAAGAAGTATTGTAAAAGTTTACCCAGTGCACGCTGGCATTGCCATGCTCAGAGTCGTTGCTAATAGATAATAAGTAGGCTGTGGTAGTTTCGGAAGTTGCTCGCTGAGTAAAGTAGGGTAGGTTGTTTTCACCTCCACTGGCATGAAAAGCGAGCTGATTGGGTGCTCTTGACTCAATGGCGTGGTTATCGTTTCCGCTTTGGTCGTATATGGTAACCAGAAACGCATTTGACCCGGATAACCAGTGGACGATAGCTACCGTGTCGAGCACAGCCCCATTAAAACCGAAATCACGTTCCAGACCATCTGAATCTCTGCGCAGGCGTACACATCGCTCTACTTTCGATGAGAGTTTAAAAATGCTCCAGGCAAATTCGGGAATGCAGCTCATATTATCGAGAAGAAACCCGCTCCTGAAGCCTGAAGCATTGAGGTTGTTCCATCGATTGATTCTCTGGATACATGTTTTTTTCATGAACTCACATCATTTTACCTGTTGATTTCAAGTAGTTTATGTTGTTCGGATGTCCTTACGGACACCGTATGACTCATAAGTTTTTCATTCGAACTTTAACCTTCATCGATAAGTGTGTTTTTTCGATGTGTATTAAAATTGAAGCGATGCCACTAAAAACCCCATCACATGGCACAATCCTCAGATTTTTCTCCGTGTTATTTATCGTGACTGTGATGGTTGTGCGTGACCCGTTACAAATATATACTCAAAAAAGGGATAAATAAAAAGTTCAAAGTATCATTTATAGCAATTCAATTCGAATAAAAGATACAACGAAAACTTGAAATGCGGTCAAATTTGAATTAATGAAAGACGTAGTCGAAAAAATTAGACTTAAAAGGATTGAGAAGGGTTTTTCGCAAGAATACGTTGCAGGTAAGCTGGATCTGGCTAAAAGTGCTTACAGTAGGTTTGAGCAGGGCAGTACCAAGAAGATTGATCTGATCTTGGTTGAACAAATAGCCAAGATTCTGGATACCACGGTAAGTGATCTCATCAGTACCGAAGGAGATTTTCTCACCGTCAACGAACAGCGAGCTAAGTATTTGACTGTAACGCAACAAGTTGAACAACAAAAGGAGCGCATTGAAATACTGGAACGTGAGATAAAGCTTCAGAGTAAGCTCATTGAAATGCTCGAGTCAAAAGTGGCCGAGTACGAGTCCAAGAAATCGTAACCCTGAACAAGAATCTGTTCTTGTTTCCTATTCTTCCTTTAGATGCCTTAATAATGCTTCGCCCCGGCTGGCGTTAAACACAGCCCGATCCTGTTGCAGGTAAGCACTAAGCAGGGCAATAGCCTCTTCAGTGTGATGGCATTTATATAGTGAAAGTACCGTATACCACGTAGCTGCCTCAGACAGCGAGGAGCCACGTTCGGTTATTGGACCGAGCATTTCTGCCGACCTTTCGCACGAGTCTATAGCCAGATAGGAGACAGCTGTGTAAAGGCTTATTAATCCCAAGCTATCTTCTGAAGCGTCAATTTGCTCGAATGCCGCAATTGCTTCTGCATGTTGGCCAGCGTTGTAGAGGGCCATGGCTTGGTCTATATCCATATCGTGCTCGCCAAGCACTGAAATTCGGTCTGGGTAGGGATCGAAGTACATGTCAAACTCGTCTGAAGTATTACCCATCTGAAATGCCCACCAACCAGCCAGTGCAAGGCCAATGATTAGAGAAGCCGCCATGGTGAGTTGTTTAAACCCAACGTTGCTCGGTGAGCTGTCGAGTTTTCTAATGCGCTCCTTTTGCTGGATGTAACCCGCTACATCCAACAGTGTTTTGGCATCTACATACAGATCGTATTCGCGTTTGAGGCTTTCGTCTGATTCGAGTCTTTCCTCAAATAGTTTACGGTCAGCATGTGACATTTTATGTTCTAAGTATCGTTCTATGTCTTCTTGCCAACTCATGAAAATCTTAATTCGCCCAATGTCTTTCTTAGCACCGGTTCATGTTCCAGCAGTGTTTGAAGTTGTTTAAAGCACTTACTTTTTTTATTCATGGCAATTTGAGCATTCTTATACCCAAGTTGGGCCGCAATTTCCTGCATCGAAAAATGCTGAGCCCACATAAGCAGTACTTCCTTGCATTTATCGTGCAACCGGTCCAATACACGCGTTACATATTCTCTCGTGCTTTTTTCCAGCAAATGCATGCTCTCAAAACCGATCGTCTCATCTTGCCACTCTCTGTATTGTTCCAGATGGTGTTTTTTGTTCAGCTTTTTGTCAAAAGCCTTGTACCAAACGTTCTTGGCAATGGCATATAAATACGTGGTTAAACTGCTTTCTTCCTTGAATTTACCGGAGCGCACGTTGAATACAAAAGCGGTTAGTGCTTCATACAGTGTTTCCTCTGCATCTTCCACATTGCCCCCGTTGTTCAGCACAAATTGTTTTATTTTTTCTCCCTGTGTTTTCAAAAGATATTTTATTGCACGATCTTCTTTTGATCCACCCTTTTTTATGAGGTCAACAATTTCAGAATCGTCAAGCTTTATACTCAATATCATTAGTTCGACTTGGAAGTAAAAACCTAACTGGTTAGGTTTTCGCAATTCAACTGTACAAAGGAAGAAATCTTAACTACACTTAAACTAATCACAAGCCATGAAACATTCTTTTTGTTTTTTAATTCTCTTTTCAATTGGTGTTATGAATGCAACAGCACAACCAGGAGCTGGCATTCGCACCCATGTAAATACACAGACCGGATATGTCGAACACACGGTTGACAATCTGGCCGATCCCACGCCAAGCCCACCAGGCTTCTACACGCAATTTTGGTGGTTTGGCGATAACTACTTCTGTTTTAACCCAGAACCGAAACATATTTATGCCAGCGGGTTTGGCGGAAACGATGTATGTGCCATTCACACGCCCACATACAGTACTGGTGGGCCACCACCGCTAGCAGCACCTGCACCTGGTGGTCAGGGTGGAACTACTACTAACCCTCAGCCCATCTTAGCACCATCTGAAAGTCTGAGAATTCAAGGGTACCGCAATGCTGTCCCGGATGACACGCTATATCTGATCATTACATATGCGGCACCACAAATTGGAACCAACACGGTTGGATTTGTCGATGTAGAAATTGCTGCACCATTCGATCAGCATTTGTCCTATGATCCGGCCATATCCAATGCTTCTTTTACGCCTAACCAAGAGGTGAAATCACCTTATGAGCTTAAGTGGAATATGCACCACAGCAGCAATGGGAACGATCGCAGTTTCGTGATTCCGTTAAAGGTGAATCAATCGATTGAACCATTTATAGGTCAAACTGTTCCAATAACGGCTAACCTGTTTTATGATGACGGCACTTCGGTATACAAAACGCTTGATCTGAACATTTCGGCTTCGCACGATCCGAATAGCATGTATCCATCTATCACCTACGATGACGATTGCGTGATGGGAGGAGACACCATTATCTATCGGGTAAACTTTCAAAATATAGGAGACGGACCCACAGGATATGTTGGTGTAGAGGTTAACCTCGATCCGCATCTCGATATAAGCACGTTTCAGGAATTAGGGTTCCACATGCCACTACCGCAGTGTAATGGGAGTAATAAACCATGCTATGAAATAGATAGAAATGCGTCTCAAAACAAAGTCACATTTCACCTAAACGGTGTTGAACTAGAAGGTTTACAGTCAGATACGTGCACCAACATAGAGAACACCAAGGGGTGGCTGGAGTTCCGAATCCAGGTTGAGAACAATTATCATCTGGGAGACGACATCGTATGTCAGTCAGAAATTGTGTTTGACGACAACGAATCTATGTTGACCAATGAGGCCATAACCACATGTGACGAGGATTTGAAGGTGACAGAGCCAGATCCAACACCCGTCTCGAAGTGTTGTTACTACCTTCTGTTGGTCATTGTGTTTTTGTTGCTGGTCATAGCCGCGCTACTCTTGAGAAATAGAAAGCAAAAGCAATAACGATTCTGTTTTGGAGAAAGCCGTGTACAGATTATTTTGTGCACGGCTTTTTTTGTGGATAATAAACTACTTCATGTTTCGGTGTTCTTGCTGTGGCTCATAAGCCATGGATGCGCGGGTGGGTCAATGAAAGATACCTCAGCCGAAGAAAATCAGCACTCTACACAGTTGGACTCAACAAGCCTTAAAGAGTGGATTTCCGCACAAAAACAGAAGGCTGTTGCACATAGAAAAGCCGAGCGTTATGATTCTGCGCATTGGGTGTTCGATACAACCATTCACGTTACTCAGCCGTTGGCCCGGGAAAATGCAGCATTAAAAGAACTCGGATGGCTTTATGCGGGCAAAGCGTATATCCAGGCCGAGTTGGAAGGAGATTTTATCGGGGCAAAAAGCAATTATTTGAAAGCTGCTGGATGTTTTGAGGAAAATGGACTTGCTGATGAGCAGGTGGGGCGGTTTATCTACAGCCCACTAGGCAACATATACACACGGCTTGGCGATCCCGAGCAGGCTATTGGTTATCTCAAGAAGTTTCATCAGTTGGCTCATCAGGCCGGGCAGAATAGTGCGGTGTCTGATGCGTGCAACGATATTGGGTTGGCCTTCCTCGAACTAGATGACCTCGAGCAAAGTGCCCACTGGTTTCAGTTGGGCTTGGCCGATAGTGTTATTTCTCCGCTCAACAAAGGTGTACTGCATTGTAATTTGGCTAAAGTGTTTATGCGCCAGGAAGATTGGTATGCAGCAAGCAAGTCTGCCGTTCGTGTGTTGGAGTTGCTCGAACCTGGCCAGGATAAGCTCCAATGGGTGACTGAGTACAGAGCTGATGCGCGAAGCACAGCGCTCAACATTCTGCTCAAAGTTCGCGCACGACAAGGTGATCTGAAGGAATTTACTGCGTTAAAAGATCAGGCTTTAGATGAAGTAGAAGCCTATTTTAAGAATCAAAACCACCGAAGTATTGCCAAGGTGTACTTAGCTATTGCGCAGGGGCATTTCTTTTTGGAAGCATATTCTGAGGCAGTTCAGAGCTTTGATCAGGCCATTCAGGTGTTGATTCCAAATGCTCGAATAGGGGAGAACAACCTGGCAGCGGATCAACTGTATCCTGAGACACTGTTGGCCGATGCTTTCATTGGTAAAGCAAACTCGCTTGAAAGTATGTTGGAATCGGGTCCGGAAAAGACAGAAACACTCGTTGAAGAGCTCGTTGTGCATTATGATAGACTCTTTGAGCTGGAACCGAAAATTCGTGGACAAATACTATCGACCTCATCGCGGACTGCTCACAGTACAGACTTCGCAGAGATTGGTGAGCAGGCTGTTTTGTTTTCGCACAAGATGTATCAGCAATCGCTCGATGAGCAGTGGATATGGAAAGCACTTTCCTATGCAGAAGCGGCTAAGGGAATTCTGTTGTCAGAGTCTGTCAACAGAAACATTCTCGAAACAGGCTCTCGCGCAACGCAAGATGTCGTGTGGAAGTTGCGGCAACTGGAGCAGGAAATAGCCAGCGAGCTTATCAAGCATGAACCTTCGGCAGAAATAATACACGATCTCCGGCAGGAAGAGTCTAAGTTGAAAAACGAGCTGGAAGCAACGAATGAAGGTCTTTTCTCGCAACTCTATCAGACCAATTATCATTCGGTGGATACATTGAAGGCGTGGGTTCAATCACAAGATTCACTGGCCATCCTGTCTGGTTTTGATACTGAGGATTATACCTATTTGTTTGCCTATTCATCTGCATCCATTGCCTGTGTTCAAATTCTCAGGGACAGCTTGTTTATACATGAGCTACAGGCGTTTATGACCAGCTGTGAATCGCATGTGCATTTGAAGCCTCAGGAATATGAACTTATCGGCTTCCCTGTGTATCAGCGCTTATTTCTTAACGAATTGCAACCTCTGTTATCTGAGAAAAATAGCTGGGTTTTTATTCCCGATGGTGTGCTTTCATACATCAGTTTAGACGCACTACCTACCAAAACAGTACATCCTACATCGTATAGAGATATGGCCTTCTTGCTGAAATCGAAGAGTATTCGATATGCGCCATCGTTTTCGTTTCTATTTCATTCAGATAAAGACACTCGCTTGCCTTCATCCGGAGACGCTCTGGTACTACAGCCAGATTTTTCGTGTGATTCAACCCTGGTGACTATATCTGATGAAGACCTTTTTGACATAGAACGCGCTCCTGTTGTGAGAACGCTCAAAGGTCAGGAGGCCAATATTGAGCAACTGAGACAAGAAGTAAGTGAAGCACAAATCATTCATTTTGCTACCCATGGGTTCGCCTCAAGAAGGGGAGACCAGCATGCCTGGATCGCACTTGCCGATACACTCGATCCATGTAGCCACAAGAAGATGTTCTTTCCAGAAATGCAAACTTCTTCGTTCAATGCAGATTTGGCTGTACTCGAAGTATGTCAGTCGGGTAGTGGTCAGATTCAACCAGGCGAGGGAGTATTGAGCATATCTCATGGTCTTGTACACGCTGGGTGCCGTAATGTGATTTCTTCCTCCTGGAACGCGAACTCGCATAGCACTCGTCAGGTGTTAGGCAGTTTTTATCGGCATTGGTTTAAATCAGGACAGCTCGTGCGTAGTTTAAGGAAGGCAAAGCTGGAATACCTGCTCGATGAAACAACAGATGAGCTGGCCATGCATCCATATTACTGGTCAGGGATGGTATTGGTCGGTTCTGGTCACACACAGGTTGTACCTGTAGACAAGGGACGACCCTTGTGGTGGTTATGGGTGTTGATCGTCATTCTGCTTAGTGGTTTTTTGGGGTATGTAAGGCTTCGTTCGTAGCGGGTTCTCTGAAAAAAAATGAGCAAATAGTTAGAATATGACGAACGGTCATTATATTTGTCCCCGTGAGACGAAAAATTCATAGAGAAGATATTCTGAAAGCAGGCCTTGATTTAATGTTTCTTCAGGGGTATGGGAGTACGGGTATCAAGGATATCACTGATAGCATCGGCATACCTAAGGGCTCTTTTTACAACCATTTCTCAAGCAAGGAAGAGTTTGGGTTGGAAGTGGTGAAAACCTACTGTGATAATGGTGTGAAGCTTTACGAGAAGAGGTTTCTTCACTCTGATTTGCCTCCACTCGAGCGATTTGATGATTTTTTCACTGTCCTGATCCAGAACTACCAAAATAGCATGCAATGTAAGCTCGGGTGTGTGATGAGCAATTTTGCAGCTGAGATGGCGGATGTCAACGAAAATTTCAGACTGCTGCTTGACGATGAGTTTGACAGACATCAGAGTATAATGGAACAGTGCCTGGCTGAGGCCCAGGAGAGGGGAGAACTAAGTGAAGACGAAGATGTCGAAGCCATGGCGTCATTTATCCTTAATGGGTGGCATGGTGCACTTGTGAGGATGAAAGCCACCGCGTCTGTAGAGCCCCTTGAAACGTTTAAGCGCTTTGTTTTAAGCAAAATACTGAAGTAAAAAAATTTAATCACGAAATATGACGAACGGTCAGCATAATTTAACTCAAAATCAAGTATCATGAAAAACACAATGAAATCAATCTTAGTAGCTTTGGCTCTGATAGCCGGAATAACCGTTACGGCTCAAGACAAAACACAGTCGTTTACCGTAGAGCGTACATTAAACGTACCCGCTGATGCGGTTTGGAAAATCGTGGGTGAGGACTTTGCAGATATTGCCAAATCTCACCCCAAACTAGCTAGTTCACACTATGTTGACGGTACGCCAAAGGCAGGAGAAGGATGCGAGCGCGTGTGTAACCTATCGGAAGATGGTGAAAAATACACGCACGAGAAGATGGTCGATTATGACCCCGTCAATTACTCTTTCAAAGCAGAAATATCACATGTGGGTGGTCTGCCACTAGATGCATCTCAAAGCTATATGCTTTATGATGTGGACGCCATCGATGAGAGCTCGTCCAGGCTCACACTTCATATGGTGTATTTGACAGATCCTGCTTTTATGGGCGGCATGGTTAAAGGCAAGTTCAGAAAAAATATTTCTGATTATGCCATTGCTATTCAGCATCATGCGCTTACTGGAGAGGATGTCAATCCCGACAATTTCAAAGACATCAAGAAGAAGTACAAAAAGCAATCTTAATTCAAGGAGTATGAAAGCAATAGGATTAAACGGAAAAAGAGTCTTTATAACAGGCGCCAATGGTGGTCTGGGATTCGAGACGGTGAAACAATTGGCCAAACTTCATCTAGAAAGCCTGACGCTGGCAGCCCGAACAAGTCAGAAAGCAGATTCTACCAGAAACGATCTACGTACAGAGGTAAAGACTTCGGTTCGCGTAGATGCGGTTGGAGGGTTTGATATGAACGACCCTGATGCTATACAAAGAGCAGTGGCGGCTATGGGTAAAAGAGAGCCATTCGATGTTATTTTCCTTCAAGTGGGAGGTGTGTTTTTTGGACCCGATTATCAATACATCAACCACAAGGGAATGACTATTGAGAAGACCATTTTTCAGAATACAATTGGTTCTTACCTCACACTTGTTGAATTAAAAAAGCGTGGCTTGGTGGCTGATGATGCGCGAGTAGTGTTTGCTGGCGGTGAAGGTGCACGCGGAATACCTGGAATGATCGAAAAACCAGTGTTTCAAACTACTGATACGTTTAGAAATTATGTCTTTGGCAGGGCAAGGGAAAAGAAGTACAACCCGATGAATGCCATTGGTGTTTCCAAATTAGCGAGTGCTCTTTTGGTTCAGCGTCTTTCGAGGTTTAACGATGGAGTTACCTATCTCTGGTTTTCTCCCGGTCTTACGCACGGAACCAACGGGTTGGCCAAGGCTGCACCCATCAGGCGATTTGTCATGGAGAATATTGCCTTTGGTATTTCAGGGTTACTTGGGTTTTCTCAAAGCCCAAGAGCCGGAGCTGCCAAGTATATAGAAGCACTTACGGGTAAAGTTGGAAAGAATGGCGATGTGCTCGGAGCTCCTGAGGGAAAGGTCCTTGGGAAAATAACCGACCAGCTTCCCATGAATCCTTCGCTTACCGATGAAGCATTAATCGAGGAGTTTTGGACAATACTCCAGAAGGTGTCTCCGATGGAACACAGTGAATTTGTCCTTTCATAAACCTTAATAAACCAATAACAATGTCTAACAAACACACACAACCATTACCAGGGAAACCCATCACACTTCGAGTGATCTTTATCCTAAACGCGCTCATGTCCATTTTGCCGTTCATTTTCTACTTCGTAGTTACATCTCAAAACATTGAGCTGGGAGGAATAGACCCACAGTGGTTACTCTATACCGGAGTTGCGTATGCTTTGAGCTTTATTGCTATGATTCGGTTCATACTCAAGAGAAATTATGTGGGAATCAGAGCTGTTATTTTCATCAATCTGCTCATAGCTCTTCCAACCAAGGCTTATCTGGGAATGGTCGTAGCAGTCATATCCTTCGCCCTTACATTTGAGAAACGGGTGAAGGCCTATTTTCTGGTAGCTTAAAATAGAGCAGTGCTGAGAGAGTCTGGTATGAAACTGTAATGCTTTAGTAGGCGTGTCGTCATAGTTGTGCATATTTAGTGAGTTTCTCACCAGATGAACAACACGCTAACCGAAATCAAGAAGTGTCAGGTCTGTGCACCTTTCTTAGCACTAGGAGTTAATCCTGTATTGGCTGCCAGTCCGCAAAGCAAGATTGCCATTGTGGGCCAGGCACCTGGACTAAAAGTGCATCAATCCGGAGTTCCATGGGATGACAAGAGCGGTGAGCGTTTAAGAATGTGGTTAGATGTGGATTCGGAATCTTTTTATGATTCGGAAAACTTTGCACTTGTTCCGATGGGGTTTTGCTATCCGGGCAAGGGAAAGTCGGGAGATTTACCACCTCGTAAAGAATGCGCTCCGCTCTGGCATCAACGGTTGTTCGTTTCCATGCCCCATCTGCAACTTGTCATTCTTATTGGTACTTATGCGCAGGATTACTACCTCGGAAATGAGACCAGGAGCACATTGACAGAGACTGTAAGAAACTACGAGCAGTACCTGCCCAGGTATTTCCCAATTCCACACCCATCACCACGGAACAATATCTGGTTGCGCAAAAACCAATGGTTCGAAGACGAGAATCTGGCTGCGCTTAGGTCGGCTGTCTTTCAGATACTGAATGATATATAGTTCACTTTTCTTAGGGGTAAAACCACGTTATTTGGCATCTGCTAAATCGCGTGAGATTGCTGATAGATTATATCGTCCATTTTTTTCGCTCCGATACCCGTCATGGAACACATTCGCCCTTTGTGTATGCGTTAATCGATGAGTGCATTTATCGTTCTGCACCCCGAGCCAGTTCTGAGTTGCAAAAGCACTTTGGTGCGCTTAAAATGGATGATGAGCTGCTTGAAGGGTACGATTACGGGCAGAACAAACAGACGAAACGAAGTGTTGCTTACTACGCCAAAAGATCCATGAGCCAGGAAGTGCAAACGCAGTTGTTGTATCGGTTGGTGGATCGGTTTCGTCCTCAAAAAGTATTGGAGCTAGGCTCTAATCTGGGCAAATCGTTGTGTTACATGGCCAGTGCCAATACCGATGGAAAATGTACTGGAGTGGAGGGGAATCAGGCGCTGTCAGATCATGCTAACAGGAGCATTGAGTTACTTGGGTTAAAAAACGCAGCGGTGGTATCATCAAACTTCGAATCCTTTCTGGAAAACACACAGGAAACCTTTGATTTGGTGTTTATAGATGGAAACCATCACTATGATCCAACGGTGGAGTATTTCGATAAGCTAAAGCCTATGATGGCCGAACAGGGCATTATGATTTTTCACGACATCTATCATTCAAGTGAAATGAAGAGGGCATGGGCTCACATAAAAAAAGACCGAAGCGTTTCCGTTTCGGTCGATCTGTTTTTTATGGGTCTCGTCTTTTTAGGAAGACCTCAGTCCAAAGAAGATTTTGCGATTCGGTTCCCTAAGAACCTCGGTCAGTTACTTCAATGATTCTTTCATTTCCTCGTCCAGCATATGGTCTATGTACTCACCAAGCTGCTCAGGCATGAGTTTTACTGCAATGATCTTTTTGTTTTCATCCAGTAGGTAAATCTTAGGCGTACTAAAAATGTCATACGTGTCTCTGAAATTGAGGCTTTCAACCGTGGTAACACCTTTAATCATTAACTCCTGTGCATTTTCATTGGCCTCAGGCGTATCAGATACATTGGTCCAGGGTAATTCGTTTTTACGGATATATTTCTTCCAGTCCTTGTTTTCAAACTCAGTACCCACCGCAAATACTTCCACGCCTTTTTGTTTAAACTCAGCGTAGAATTCTTTCAGCTTGGGTGTCACCTTTTTGCAATGCCCACACCCCGAATCCCAGAAGTAAAGCACGGTGTACCTGGCGTCTACTTTATGTAGGTTTTGCCAGGCTCCGGTTGTATCCTGCAATATGAGATTAGGAGCCGTATTTCCTATCAACAGAGGCGCCATGGCATTCACGCGTTCACAGAATTTCTCCAGCTTGTCTTCACTCAACCACCAGGCCTTGTTCGGACAGTAATACGTCTGTCCCATGTGAACAAGCACGGCATCCATGCCCATGATTTTTGAATCTTCATACTTACTTGTAATGGTATGTATGACAAACTTTTGTGTCTCTTTATTTGTGTCACATCTTTCAACCAACAGGTCTGCAGTAGCTATGACGCTGTCTGGTGACTGCGGGGTAAGCTTTGTCAGGTAGTAATGAAACTTGTTATACAATACCGGTGTTCGAAGTAAACGCTCATCCGTAAAATCAACTCCGTCTAGATAGTGCTTCTTAAATTCCCTGTAGCGCTTCTTGTTGCGTTCATCCTCATCTTTAATCTCTTTGTAGTCAGCAACCTCTGGCTCGGCAGATGCGGCAAATACTTTAGAAATAAACAAATCGGGGTTGCCGGAGATAAATTCCTTTTTAAACGCGACCACAGCCTTGTCAATTTCACCAAGTTGCGCGTCAATCTTTTCCTTGTCCGCTTCGTTGGCCGTTTTTTGCTTGGTTTTAAGCTTCTGTACCTCCTGAGACTTGCCTTCTATATAGTTTAAGTACTCGTAAAACTTCAGGTTTTCATGCGATTCTTTGACTTTCATGGAAGCCACCAAATCACCTGCAGTGGTTTCCATATCCACTTTTGGTTCGTTGACCACAAACTCGAAATACGACTTTCGATCTTGCATAATGATGGAGTATATACCTCCTTTGATCTTCTTACCCTTGAATCGAGCGATCCCCTTTTCAATCACCGCGGTGTCGTAGTAGTACTGTTTCTTCCCATAGTAATTTGCCAGGTAAACTGCGCTGTCTGTGCTATCTGTCAGGTTGTTGATCTTAAACTTAAAGTCGTAGTTCTCAATCTGCTTTTGGCCAAAAACTGAAACCGAAATTGACAGAAGTAGTAGTGGTAAAATGATATTCTTCATGCGTGGTGCAAAATTGTCATTCAAAGCAATTCAAAATTGATTTGTGATAAATGTCCTTTTAACTTGATTTTAACAGCTTGATATTTGTCTTCTTTTGGTGCACTATAGTTCATGATACTACGTCTTAACATAGATTTTCCAATGATGATGAAATACAGACTGACAATTCTTTTAGCGGTTGTCTCGCTAGTAGTGGTTTCCTGCAAGAAGGATGCCTGTAACGAACCTTTGGCCTTTAACTACGATCCAGAAGGTACAAGTGATGAAAACTGCATATGGGAACCACTCAACCTGAATGTGTCCTTTACAGCAGAGTATGATGGGGAAGCACTTGTAGTTAATGAAGAAATAGAGCGAGATGGGCGCAAGGTCGTATTCGAGCATTTTGGAATGTACTTGAGCCAGATAGCTATTAAATCTTCGGATGACTACACCGTTTTGGGCGATGAGTTTGATAATTGCACCGAAAAGGAAGACGATGTGATGTTGTTGACGAGCGATAACACTACGTACTCAACTACGGTTTTTACGCAGTCTGATATTGATGGCATTCGATTCAATGTAGGAGTCGACTCTTGTCGCAATGACTCCATTGATCCTGTGACGAGAGAGCCTGACAGCCCTTTTTCGCCTAAAGTTCCAACCATGTATTGGAGTTGGACAAGCGGTTATAGGTTCATTTCGATTAATGGAAAAATAGACACTTCAGCGGCCAAAGATGGAAGCGGCATGAGTGTGTTTGAGTATCACATTGGGTTGAATCAGTTTTTACGAACCGTAACCATAGAAGATGTTGATTTAGGCAAAACCGAACAGGACATAGACCTTACCGTGGTTATGGACATGGCGAAAATGCTCGAGGGAGTGGATATCATGACAGAGCGTTCTACGCATACGTTTAACAACGAGGAGTTAGCTGGCCGAATTGCCGATAACGCCTTAAACGCCTTTAGGGTTGAATAGATTTCTGACATATGTAGTTTTAGCTATTAGCGCCATTGTACTGAGCGGGTGCAAAAGCTCTGTACCGGAGTTTGAGCTGGTTGAGATAGATCCCTTTATTGTCATTGACTTTCAATTCGTCAATGGTGAAGGTGAACACGTTGAATTGAACGAGCAGTTTACTGACTTGATAGGGTACCGTGTAGACCCACTGGAGTTCAAGTACTATTTATCGAATTTGACCTTGTCAGGAGATGCAATTAGTCATAAAATGGCTGATATAGAGTTGGTCAATCATCAGAAAAATGATCCAAATGCGGAAGGCCCGCAATGGGGAAGTTCGTTTAAGTATCAGGTACCTGCTGGACAATACAATCAATTGAGTTTTGGATTGGGTGTTCCAGCTGATTTAAATGAATCAGACCCGGCCAATTTCGCATCTGAGCATCCGTTGAGTGTGTATTCCAATATGTATTGGGCGTGGGCCACCATGTATCGCTTTGTTGTCATAGAAGCAAAAATTGATACCAATGGAGGAAGCGATGTTAACCAGGCATTGGCTTTTCACACGGGGCTAGATGATTTGTACCGACCGTTTGTTGAGGTTCCAGTAGATCTGGACTTAAAGAGCTTTGAAAAAGACACGTTGGTGATAGAGGTAGACTGGAATACCATGTTTCACTATGGCGAAAGTCCTATTCATTTAAAACTACAGAGTGTTACCCACACAACAGATACACAAGAAGAGTTTGACCTGGCAGAGCGGTTTACCGATAATATGATTCACGCGTTTAGCGCCAGAAACTAGAGCAAGCCAAAAGCTAGATTAAACCCAAGGCTAAACTTAATAGGTGAGGCAAAATAGCTGCCCAAACCTCCTTCCACAGCAGATTCCACCGGAATTTCTGTTTCATTTCCCCTATAGTCTTTGTCAATCACGATGTACTTCTTGATTCCGAGTCCAACGAACATGTCCAGACCAAACCGTTCGTCATCCATAATCTGGAGCCCCAGTTTCGTGTTGATGTTCATATTGGTCCAATTCTGTGAGGAAACTCCTAAGGCTATGTTTTTAGGGCGCCAGGTAGCACTAGAATAAGAACCGTGCAACCCCAGGTAAAACCCAGATGGACTATACATATTGCTTACCGTCTTGCTATTCTTGAGTTTAAGGAAGTAGTATTTCACCTGACCCTGTAGCCTGTAACCGGGATACTCAAGCTGATCCAATACATTTCTAATGGTATCATCAATTAGATTAGAGCGTAGCAAAAGCGACTTACTCAGATAACTGGCAAATAATTCGTACGTAAACCGATCGCTCCCAACTATTTCAACTCCTAGCCTGTATTCCGAGCTGTACAATAGCGGCCCCTGAATCATGGGTAATGGATTTGTCTTTAGGAAAACACGCTTAAAATCGGGTGGCGACTCAAATGTAGATTGCTGCGAATAACAGCAGATATTCAGCAATAGGGCTACGCTAAAAAGCCATGCGGGCCTTTGGAGCAGTCGAAAGGCTGCCAAAATTTTTATGGATGAATTCGTAATGTCCATAGATTGCAATCATAGCCGCATTGTCAGTACAATATTCAAACTTTGGCAGGTAGATTTGATAACCCTGGTCACTAAGTGCTAACATTCGACTCCTTAAAAGTGAGTTAGCAGACACACCTCCCGCAATACCAATGGTCTTGATTCCTGTTTGTTTCGAGGCTTTTAACACCTTCTGAATCAGTGTTTCAACAATAGTGTGTTGTATCGATGCGCAGATGTCGTTTAGGTTGTTGTCTACAAAGCCTGCGTCTGCTTTGCTGTTATCTCTCAAGAAGTAGAGAATGGCCGTTTTAAGTCCGCTAAAACTGAAGTCCAGTTCGGGAATCTGAGCAATCGGAAATGAGTAGCGCATCGGATCACCGCCTTTAGCATGTTTGTCAATCAAGGGGCCACCAGGATAGGGGAGCCCAATAATCTTGGCTGCTTTGTCAAATGCTTCTCCTGCTGCGTCATCTCTCGTCTCGCCAATAACTGTTTGCTTTAAGTGATCTTCAACAAGCACTATTTGAGTGTGGCCACCGCTTACTGTAAGGCACAGAAAGGGTAGCTCAGGATTTAACTCTCCAGGCGTGTCAACGAAATGAGCCAACACGTGCGATTTCATATGATGTGCTTCAATAAGCGGAATGTTCTGACTAATGGACAGTCCTTTGGCAAAACTGCTACCTACCATAAGTGCACCCATAAGGCCCGGACCTACCGTGTAGGAAATAGCATCTATTTCACTCAGAGACACACTTGCACGCTTAATAGCTTCGCTCACAACCGGAACAATGTTGCTCTGGTGGGCACGTGAGGCTAGTTCGGGCACAACTCCACCATACTTTTGGTGCACATCCTGACCTGCAACCACGTTGCTCAAAACCACGCGATCTTGAACAATGGCAGCCGAGGTGTCATCGCACGATGATTCTATCCCGAGTATCGTAATGTGCTTCATGCTTTCGTGTAATTTTACCCCCTTGAGTTCAGAAGAAAATATCAGGGGCAAAACTATCAAAAAGGCGATTCGGATTCTGCTGGTCTGCTTCCTGCTTGTTCTCTCTATTCCTTTTCTTTCTGCGGCACTTTTAACAGTACCTAAGGTGCAGAAATATGCCATTGACCAGATTGTGGAATATGGCGCAGAATTTTTGGGAACTGAGATAAGCCTAGAGCGATTGAGGCTCGTTCCGTTTGATCATCTCCATTTAGACGGGCTACTCATAAAGGATTTACAGCGTGACAGTCTGCTCTATGCAGGTCGTGTAGCGGTAGAAGTTTCAGGTCTTACATCAGACACCATACTGATAGATGTGGCCGAAGTCAAGAACTCGACTTTCTACTTGTCAAAAGCAAAAGGCGACTCTGTGCTCAATATGCAGTTTATACTGGATAAGTTGGCCTCTGACCAACCAGACACCACCAAGAAGCCGATATACCTCACCTGTAGTAGTCTTGAGCTAGACAACATTCGGTTTAGATACGATGATTTCAATGCAGAAGCGCTTGACGATGGTCGGGTAGACTTTAACCATTTAGACGTATACCAGCTTTCTGGTCAGATATCTGATATTGTCTTTCAGGATTCTGTTTTAGCCCAGTTAGAGGGAATCCGGTTTCGGGAAAAATCTGGTTTGTGGTTGCGCACACTCGATGGGCAAGCCAAAGTCACTCAAAATCAAATACTAGTATCAAACCTTGCTTTGGCTACCAATCGCTCCTATGTGGAAGGCCAGTACCAGATGAATTACGAATCATTCGATGATTTTAAAAGCTTCATCGAAAAGGTTAGGCTTGATGCCGTTCTTGACAGAAGCAGGGTGTCGTTTCGTGACATTGCCTTTTTTGCTGTGGGGATAGAAGATTTGTTGACCGATGTCACTGTAAAAGGACATGTCACAGGAACCATCGACAATCTGCGCGGGAGCCTACAAGAGGCTACATTTTCTGAATCTGGTTTTTACAAAGGTGATTTTAGGCTCAAAGGTCTTCCGTCCGTTTCTGATTTGCTGATGGATATATCCGTAGATCAATTGAGTCTGGTTGCTGAGGACTTTGAGCAATTAGGGATTCCCGTTTCTGGTAAAATTCAATCGATGAAACTACCAGACCAGCTCAATCGGCTGGGCCGGGTTTCGTATCAGGGATCGCTCACCGGATTTGTCAATGATTTTGTCACACATGGTCGCGTAAAGACTGAGCTGGGTACGATTGCTGCCGATGTGAATATTAAGAGCAGCTCTGCGCTTGCATACAGTGGTCGTTTTTCTACCAGTGGTTTTGAACTTGCTGAGTTACTTGGCCAGGACCAAACTCTTGGCTCCATCGCCTGTGATCTGGCATTTGAAGGAGAGGGAGCCAATGCAGATGAACTTAGAGTTGCCGCGAATGGCAATGTGTTTCATCTCGATCTACTCGGGTATCGGTATCAAAACGTAGTTATCAATGGCGAAGTAGCCGACCAGGTATTCAATGGTCGGTTTGCATCAAAAGACTCCAATGCATTACTCGATTTCGAAGGCATGGTAGACTTTGGGCAGGAAATCCCTGAAGTTGTTTGTGTGAGCCATGTAGAGAAGTTGAATTGGGGAGCACTGAAACTTGTACCCGCAGATACCTTTGGTGAGCTATCGGCCAACTTAAGGGTCAACTGGAAGGGAGGAGATATTCACGACATGAGCGGGCGCTTACTTGTAGAAGACTTCGTCTATTCAAATCCTGTCCATTCCGTCAGGCTTGATACCATCTTGCTCGTTGACTCTCTTTTGACGCATGGTCATCAAATAGACTTAACAACTGAAGCTGGGGCTATTCATGTGAGCGGTAAAACCGCACTAGTTGACCTGCCATATGCCTTGTTTAAAGTAGGAAAGCACTACGCGCCTGATTTGCTCGAAGGCATATCGTTGGATGGAAAGGACACCATACAGTCTTTTAGGTATGCAATAACCGTGGAGAATGACCAAAGTTTATTGAACTTTCTGCATGAAGGTCTTTGGATGGACGCACCGCTTAAATTGTCTGGTAGTGTGCACACGCTCGGAAATCACTTTGATGCGGTTTCTGAGCCCGTAAACTGGGGCGTGGGAAGCTATGTGATGAGTGATGCCATGTTGCGCCTGAAGCCAGAGAACGATGAGCTAGCCATTGGACTAACTGCTAGTCAGATGGATGTGACAAATGGCTTTTTTCTGCAGCAGCTCGAAATAGCTTCAACCCTGGGACACGACACGCTGAGGTCTCAAATGCAGTGGCATAACCAGACGGCACAGGCCGATAGTGGGCAGTTTAGTATTGTGGCATATGGAGGTGAAGAGGCCCTGTTTAACTTAATACTCGAAGAGTTGCATGCCCGCGTAGCGGGTGTAAACTGGACATCTTCCAATGTGGCCGAGTTGCATGTCGATACCAATTTTGTTCGGGTAGATAGGCTAAACATTGAGAGTTCAACGGGGCATATTCGGTGTAACGGAGCTGTTGATAGAAACTCTACCGATCATCTGTTTCTCGATGTGGTCGATTTCGATCTCTCATACCTGTCCAACTTTGGTATTAGTACCGAGGTTGTTGAGGGAAAACTGAATGGCATCATCGATGTCTATCAGCTGAACCATTCGTTTGTGGCGGGTGGCGATATACTCATCGACTCACTTGTTATTGATAAGTATCCCGTGGGTAAAGTAGAAGGTCATTCTAAGTACACAGATGAGCGAAAGGCGCTGACCATTGACGTGGATGTGAGTCATAAGGGAATAAGGAATGTGCAACTCGATGGCGACTATTTCCCTTTCAAGAAAAAGAATCAGCTCGACATGAACCTGGCGCTGTCAGATTTCAGGACAAAGATTTTAGAAACGTTCGTCAGTGCGTATATAAGCGATCTGGAGGGAGCTATTAATGGAACAGCTCGTGTTGACGGTAATTTAACGCAGCCTCAGGTGAATGGCCTAATGACACTGACCGACTTTGAAGGGCATGTAGAGTACCTGAATACGAGATATGCGATAACAAGAGGCGTTATTGAGATCGAACCGGACTACATAGGCATTCAGGATGTCATGCAGATCAGAGATCAGAATGAATCTGCTGCCTGGCTTACCGCGAGCATATTTCACGAGAACTATCGCAACATGAACTTTGATGTGTTTCTCGATGCAGAGAAGTTTATGGCACTAAACACCACCAGTAGTCATAGCGATGATTATTATGGAACGGCCAATATTTCTGGTGTGGTGAGCATTAGCGGTTATAATGGCCAAACTACGATCGAAGTAGTGGCTGAAACCGAGGAGGGAACAGAATTGTCCATTCCATTGGATGGCACGGGAGATGTGGGCGAAATAGACTATATCCGATTTGTACCGCCAAAGGGAGATTTAGTTTCAGTGCGTGAGGAAACAGAGGCGCTAGCCAATGAGTTGATCGGACTAAATCTTGATTTTCAGCTCAGTGTAACGCCTGATGCGCGCATCCAGATCATTTTTGATGAGAAGATTGGGGATATCATCAAGGTAAATGGGGCAGGCGACATGCTCATGCAAATCGACAACCGGGGTAAGTTTAATATGTACGGAGACTACGTAATGACCGGGGGAGACTATTTGTTTACACTGAAAAATGTGGTGAACAAGAAGTTCCTGGTAGAGAACGGTAGCAGCATTACATGGCACGGATCTCCGGTACATGCCGATATTGATTTGGGCGCGATTTATAACCTGAGAGCGGCCCCTATACGTTTGACCGAGACCGTAAATGATACTTCAGCCATATACAAAAAGCGAATGCCTGTAGATGTACACCTTGGTATGCTTGGCTCGTTAAGCGATCCGCAAATAAGCTTCGATGTGAATCTGCCAAGCCTTCCGGAAACAGATATCGCCAATCAACTTCTCAACCCTAATACGACAAGCGAACAGGAAATGAACCAACAGGTATTTTCTCTGTTGCTCACGAATAACTTCTTTAGCCAGAACGCAGCATTTTCTGCCGGAAGCACGACCAAGAATACTACCTATGAAATGATGAGCAACCAGTTTAGCAATTGGATATCTCAGTACTTCGACAAAGTAGATATCGGGGTCAATTATAAACCTGGAGACAACTCACAGGATTTAGGAAGCCAGACCGAAGTGGCGGTTTCTACTCAGCTGTTTAACGATAGGGTAGCTGTTGAAGTCAATGGCTCCGTTCAGGGCGATGACGGGTCTGAGCAAACCAACAACATAGCCGGGGAGTTTAATGTTGAATACAACATCAATGAGGAAGGCTCAATTAGGGCGCGGGTGTTTAACGAAGCCAACAATTACAACCCGGCCAACCTAAACCAGTCGCCATATACGCAGGGAGTCGGATTCTTTTACCGTAAGGAATTTGATACGTTTAAAGATCTTTTTACGCGCAAAAAGCCCAAGAAAGGAAAGAAGAAAAAGAAGTTCAGAGATAAGGAGTAGCTACACCTTGTGAGGAATTACCAGCCACTTCAGCGCAGCCCCATACGAATCAAAGAACCGCACACGAGGGTTCACATAACTATTGATAATCGATTCGGCATATTTATACACTTCCTCCTCATACTTATATACAATAGCGAGCCTAACGTTGATGGGCAGCCCATGTCGTTTTAATTGACGTACTACACGCAGCATCTCCAGAGGGTTTACCTTAATGTGAGATTTTCTATGATCGAAGAGAACCTGATTGGGATTGTAACCAGCTATTTGAACACCGGTTTTTTTGAGCATAGATTCTAAAATGTCGGGTGTGATCAACTCATCTGTCATGACGAATAGCGTTTTACTATTAGGGTCGAAATTAAAAGTCATGGTAGGTGTAACTGATTGATAACCTTGAACTTGAAAAGATAGTCAATCTTTTTGGAAGAGCAAAAACAAACGAGGTAAAGTTTGGTGTTTAGTTAAACCTGATGCTCTTAATGGGGTCAATTCGGCTCACAAGCATAGAGGGAATAATAAGCATGATGAGGCATGCTACCAGGCTACCGATGTTAACCATAACGATGGATGTAAGATCGAACTGCACAGGAACGTGATCGATGTAGTAGTTCGCTTGGTCAAGCTTGAGTATTTCAAACCGCTGCTGTATCCATCCAAGCGTAAGCCCGATGACATTTCCGAATAGAAGTCCCAGAAAAATGAGGTAGGCAGCGTTGATTAGAAATATGTTGGCAATACTTCTGTTTCGGGCTCCCATCGACTTCAGCAGGCCAATCATATTGGAGCGTTCCAGAATCAAGACCAGTAGTGCCGAAATCATGTTTATCCCCGATACTACGATCATAAGTGAGAGTATGATGAATACATTGATGTCCTGAAGCTCCAGCCAGCCAAAAATGTCCATGAACTGATCGGTTATTTTGAGTGTGTTGAACTGATAGCTAATGTGCTCTAGAACGATTCTGTCCAGCTCATCCAGATCCTCAAAGTTGTTTAACACCACTTCAAATCCTGCGACCTGATGCTCGCTCCATCCGTTGAGTTTTTGGATATGCCGGATATCGCACAAAATAATGGAGCCGTCAAATTGCTGCATGCCGGATTCATATACACCTCCAATGATGAACCTTCGCTTGCGCTCCTTTTCATCTTGAAAGAAAGACATGGTCACCTTTTGGCCCAACTCAAGGTTAAGCTTATCCAGCATCGATTTTGAAATAACAATGCTGTCTGTTTTAGCCGATTCGCGCCAATTAAATGATGCTCCGGAGACCATATTCTGATTGAAAAATGACCAGTCGAAATCACCATTCACACCTTTGGCCATTACTCCGAGAATTTCCTCATTGGCCGATACAATGCCACTTTTGTAAGCAAATGGTTGTACGGACTTTACAGCTGCCTCAGATTTAATGGGAGCTATGAAGTCCTGGTTAATGTCAAGCGGTTTAACGCCAAGTGCGTTTTGAGGGTTATACAGCGAAACCTGTAGATGAGACCCAAACCCAATGACCTTTTGTCGAATCTCTTTCTGAAATCCACCTACGATAGAAAGCGTGAGAATCATTACTGCAATACCAATGGTAATACCGGCTACTGCTATGCGAATAATCGTGCGAGAACTATGGCCGCTCAGTTTTGAGCTGCGGCCGCGAATCATCTTTAACGCCAAAAACAGTTCGTATCTCACAGATGGTGTTTAAAACTTGAATTGTTTCAAGTGGATTTAGGGGTGAAGATGCAGAAATTTGAGTTCACAATATGCAACAATGAGATACTGGTTTTTCCCTTTTTTCCTTTTTCTGTCTTTGAGCCTTAGCGCACAAACGCTGTCATATAAAACAGATGCTGACATTACGGTGGGCGCGGCTCGTTTTGAAGCCTATTCTCAGCTATTGCGCAACAAGAAAGTAGCTGTAACCGGAAACCACACAACCATGGTGGGCGAAACACATGTGGTGGATTTGCTGTTGTCGAAAGGTGTTTCTGTAGTGCGGGTTTTTGCTCCTGAGCATGGTTTTAGAGGAAAAGCCGATGCCGGAGAACAAGTCTCTGACGGAAAAGACACGAAGACGGGGCTCGATATTGTAAGCCTGTATGGAAGTCATAAAAAGCCTACGACCGAAGACCTGAACGGCATAGACGTAATGATTTTTGATATCCAGGATGTCGGAGCCAGGTTTTACACCTACATATCTACCATGACCTATGTGATGGAAGCTTGTGCTGAGAACAACGTGAAAGTCATTGTTCTGGATAGACCTAATCCTAATGGGTTTTATGTCGATGGTCCAATGCTCACACCCGAGTATAAATCATTTGTGGGCATGTTACCGATTCCCGTTGTGCACGGTATGACGGTTGGAGAGTTGGCTGGTATGATTAACGAAGAAGGTTGGCTCGAAGGAGGAGTTAAATGTGATCTCGAGGTTGTTACATGCGAAGGTTACAATCATTCAGACGTGTACAGACTGCCGATTAAACCGTCACCGAACCTGCCAAACATGAACGCGATTTTGCTGTATCCTTCGCTGTGCTTTTTTGAGGGAACAACCTTTTCGGTTGGTCGGGGAACAGAAACTCCATTCGAGGTATTTGGGCATCCGCAGATGAGCGTAGGATCATACATGTTTGTTCCGAAAAGCGGTCCCGGCTCGAAGTATCCTAAGCACGAAAATCAACCATGTCTTGGGTGGGACCTTACTGAGGTAGGAGCAAAGCGCATACGAGAAAAAGAAGGGTTGATCATCGAGTGGCTGGTCAATGCTTACCGCGACTTTCCCAACAAAGAGGAATTCTTCCTGGAGAATGGCTTCATACATAAACTAGCAGGAACCAGTGAGTTACAGCGCCAAATTGAAGCTGGTATGACCGCTACTGAAATTCGGAAAACATGGCAACCTGGCTTGAACGCATTCAAGCAAAAACGATCGGAATATTTACTCTACGAGTAATTAGCAGTTACGATACTTATCGTGAAGCCCAACGCCAGCCATAATAAGTGGGACAGATTTTTCCAATCTGGATAGTCTGGTTTTTTCTTGCTTGGCACTGCCAATATGCTCGGCATATTCTTTTTTCTTTCCGGGTGTCAGCGCATCAAACTTTAGGCTTAATTCGGCATCTCGAGCCAGAGCTTCTTTTAACTCATCGGGGATAACGAGCTGCTTCTTCTGCGGTTTAATTTCTTTCCCGGCCTTCTGATTTTCAATGGCTTCTTCAACATACGCAACTATAAGCTTGGCATCAATGTCATCCATAGCGTTGAATCTCCATTGACGCAGGCCGCGTGTGGTGCCCTCTTGCGCATTGAGCAGCACATTGTGCTCATCTTTTAAAAAGACTCCCTGATGAAACCATAACCCGAAATATGCCTTGAAACCAGCTATTCCAACTACAATTTTCTTGTTGATGGTGTAGTGTGGTGTTCCCCATTTGAGCTCCTCTACTAATTCGGTTTGTGTGAGAATATCACGCAGGGCGTTGAGTTCATTTTTCCAGGCACTTGACTCGATATATGATTCGACTGATTTGGCTCGTTCCATGAGAATGATTTTGACCAAAATTATAGGTTTGTTGCTTAATCAGACCTATGCGTTACCCTATCGTGTTGACCTTTTTGATGTTGACCAGCTCCTGGCTTTGTGCTCAGGAATTGCAGTTAGAGCGAATAGAGAAAATCCACAAAGCACTTACCGAGGAATACGATGAAAGTAGATTTGTTCCCGGATATTACGTAACAGAAACAGATACGATAAGGACGAGTGTGTATGTATACCGAAGGCGTCAGAGAGCATTGGGCCATTATGCTGTAATTATCAATGACAAGTTTGGGCTGCATATCTTGGATGCTTCGCAAATTAGCAGTTACTGGGTTAGAGGTCAGACTTTTGAGTCCATTCGGTTGAAGGAAAAGGACTGTTTTATGTCAAGTCTGGTTACGGGAAGTATGAATTTGTACACAGTTGCGAGAGCAGCAGGTTCAGGTGGAGATGCATACCTTCTAGGTAAATCGGGGACCAATACATTATTGATTCTGGACCCATCTTCGAGCAACATTCAAGAAGTAAGAAGAGCATACTCTGGAAGCAACGGCCAACAAAAAGAAGCAACGGTCTTCACGTCCAGAGGAAATACAGCGCGCTTCAAGCAGTTTGCCAGAGGATATTTCTCAAGTTGTCAGCCTCTAGTAGCCAAGATACAAGCGGATTTTTACGGAATGAATGATATCGTTCAAATTGTGGAAGAATACAATCGGTGCGTTCCACATTAACAACGAGAACGATCATGTGGTTTCTGTAGTTAAGTTTGGTTTCACATTAAAAGAATGGATTATGGGGCAAAAAGGAGATAAAATGACATCGGCATCCACGGTATTGGCTGAACGGTTGATAGCCGTGTTTGATTCAATTGGAGGTATCACGCATAAGAAAATGTTTGGTGGCTATGGTTTTTTCTTTGATGGAAAAATGTTTGGCATTGTCGACTCCAAGGGCAAAGCCTTTCTTAAAGTGGATGAAGACCTCAAAGCCAAGTATGTTGCCCGTGGTGCTGAGCAGCACAGCAGAATGCCCTACTATTCGTTACCTGAGAATGTGCTTGAGAATGAAGCCGATATAATCGAATGGGCCAGGAAGTCTATTGAACTTGTAGGTTAGATAACCTTCTAAAAAGTTCACGGGCAAATATGGCGGACGCTTCCCTGTGTTCGCGAAACCACAGCTCTGGTTCTATTAACTCAAGTTCTGAGAGGGCCAGCTTTCCGTTATTGTCTTTGAAATAGTCCACTCTGGCATAGAGCGGAGGCTCATCCATCGATTGGATTACGTCCAGGGCAAACTGCTTTTCCTCTAGTGAGGGATGATACACAGAAACAGAACCTCCGAAGTCATCCTGAACCCGAAAGTCACCTTTTTTGGCCCTCTTCAGAATGGCATGAGAGTAGGTCGAACCAAACATCATAATGGAAACTTCTCCTTCGTCAACCACAGCCTGCTGAAATTCCTGAACCATCATGTCTTCCTGAGATAATAGCTCAGCAAACAAAGGCTCTATCTCTTGAAGGTTATCCGCATTTACTTTATGTGTGTGACGACCTCCGCCACCGATATTGGGCTTGATGACGGCTTCCTGCCAATGATTCGCCTTCATAATGGTTGATACGGGAGTTGTGCTTCCTTTTTGTTCGAACACTGTGGGTGGAATGTGTATTCCTTTTTCCCCTAATTCCTTGAGATAGACCTTGTCCAAATTCCACCAGAGTATATGCGAGCGGTTAAATACAGTAGTGGACTCCTGAGCTTGCTTCAGCCAGGCTCGAAACTCATCAATTCGATGAAAATAATCCCACGTAGCTCGGATGACTGCTGTTTTTGTAGAGTTCCAATCGAAGGTTTTGTCACACCAGGCAACTCGCCTGGCCTTTAGCCCGAGTGCAGCTAGTTCAGCTAAAACCAAATCATCCTCTTCCAGAATTTGCAGGTGATACCAATCTCTGTTTACCGGATTTATGTACTCTTTCTGAGTAACAAGTACAACGTCAAACTCTTTCATTCTGCACTGTTCGATTGGTCTATGGAACGGAGATAAGACACAGATTCTGTAATCAAATCACTAAGTACGTGCTGGTCTACATCGCTCAGCTTATTGATGTATAAGCAGGACTTGCCTGTTTTATACTTACCCAGCCTGGAGAGCAGGGCATCGTGTTTTTCAAATCCATTCATGATGTAGAGAGTCAGGCTTTGCTTTCTGGGAGAAAAGCCCGTTAGAAACCAATCGCCTTCACGGCCCGACTTGTATTTGAAGTGGTAACTACCAAACCCGATAATACTAGACCCCCACATAGCCGGATTTTCTCCTGTTATGCGTTGCATTAAAGACAAAACCTGTTCAGCGTCATTGCGCCTGGTTTCGTTAGAAACGCTACTGATAAAGGCCTCAACGTCTCTGTTGTTCTTTCTTGTTTTCAACTCAGCCACGCGCTAAAATAAAAAAGCTCCGGAACCAAAAGAACCGGAGCTTTCCCTATTTAACCGAAAGTATTCGGTCGACCCTATTATTTTACAAATATGTAGTCGTTGGTTGCATACTGATGGCATCCAAGACACATACCGTTCATGATTTCACCACCAGCACCACGCATGTTTCCGTCATCGGCAATACTTCCATCTTCATTCAGCATGAAGTATTCCCAGTCACCATTGGCTGTATCAAAATCACCACCGCGCTTAACCATGGCTGTAATCTCTTTTCCACCATCGCTAAGCGTAGTGTACTTTACAATTACAGTACCTCTTGGGTACACACCGCTCACCGGATCCTGTCCATCTAAGAAGTAGACTTCCCTAACAGAATTACTATCGTTTCCAGCGTGTGCCCCTCCAAGTGAAGGATCAGCACCATTACGTGTAGCATCCAAAGACCATGTCATGAAGTTTTCAAAAGTGGCGTCTTCTGCAACAAATTCATACGTGCATGAGCCATCATCTCTGGTGGCAGCGGCATCGTAGTTCACGGCATCTTCGTCCATACATCCATCGATGTAAGAACAACTACCGTCATCGGTTTTCGCATCAGCATCATAGTTTGTGGCCATTTCATCTGTACACCCTTCTTTCTTACAAGACTGCATTGACAACATTCCACCTACTAAAACAGCTGACACCATTAAAAAGTTCAGTTTTCTCATATGATAATAGATTGGTTAATAAGCAGCGAGGAAGAATGCTAAAGAGATTACTTACAAGCTGATAGCAAAAAACTAAGTCTTACTTAAGCCATTGATCTAACCAACCGTAAAACTCTCTGTGCCACATCACTCCGTTCTGAGGCTTCAACACCCAGTGCCCTTCATCTGGGTAATAGAGCAGTTTACTCGGGATTCCCTGTAGTTGAGCTGCAGTGAAAGCTTCCAATCCCTGATTTAACGGAACGCGAAAATCGAGTTCGTTGTGGATGACCAAAATGGGGGTATCCCAATTCTGAACCAAACTATGCGGACTGAACTTGCTATAGCTCTCAGGTTGTGGAGACACCCAATAAGGACCTCCAATATCCCAATTGGCAAAAAAGAGCTCTTCTGTACTCGCATACCAGCTCTCGAGGTTGTATAAGCCACAGTGGCTTATGAAGGTCTTAAAACGACCCTCATGGATTCCAGCCAAATAGTACACGGAGTAACCGCCATAACTTGCACCTACAGCTCCGAGGTTATCATTGTCGACAAAAGGCTCTTTAGCTACTTCGTCAATGGCGCTTAAGTAATCTCTCATGGCCTGGCCACCCCAGTCCTTTGAAATATCATCGTTCCATTTTTGCCCAAAAGAGGGGAGACCTCTTCTGTTCGGAGCAACTACAATATATCCTTGGGCTGCCATCAACTGAAAGTTCCATCGGAAACTAAAGAACTGACTAACCGCACTCTGTGGACCTCCCTGGCAATAAAGTAGTGTCGGGTACTTTTTGGTTGGGTCAAAGTCTGGTGGATAAATAACCCATGTGAGCATTTGCTTTCCGTCTGTGGTCTCAATCATTCGCTTTTCAACCTTACCCATGCCCATTTTGTCCATCAGCTCTTTGTTGGCTTGCGATAAGCTGGTTTCATTCCCTGAAGAAATATCCCAGCTAAAAATTTCGCTGGCAGCGCTCATGCTGCTTTTTGTACCTACCAATACATTGCCAGCTAACTGAGCTGAGTTAATGTTGTGTATGCCTTCGGTAATTCCTCGAAGCGAACCGTCTTTAAGTGTAATTTCAAAAAGCTGATAAGTAGCATTCACTGGGCTCAGCGCGTAAATGTGTTTATCGTCTGCAGACCATACAATGTTTCCAAATGTTTGATCGATGTCTTTGGTAACAAGCGTTCTTTGCTTTGTGCTCAAGTTCATAGTCGCGATGACATTCTTGTCTGACTCAAAGCCATCTTGCGCCATAGACATCCAGGCCAATTGTTTTCCATCATTCGAAAAGACCGGATCAAGATCATACCCCATCATTCCTTCAGTTAGATTTTCGGTTTGTCCTGAACTGAGCACATACTGATATAAGTCTGTGTTGGTACTAACTGCGTAGTCTTTTCCGACCTTTTTCTTACAGGCATAAACTATGGATTTGCCGTCAGGGCTCCAGGCAATTTGCTCACTGCCTCCAAACGGTTTGGTAGGAGAGTCGTGCGGCTCATCCTTCATGACATCCACATAGGTGTTGCTCATATCTCCATCTGCATAATCGCTGATCATCAGGTGAGAATAGGCGTAGTTGTGCCATTGAGTCCAATGACGAAACATCAGGTTGTCGTAGGCACGTCCCGTAGCGTGTGGCAGGTCTGGATATTTGTCTGCTAATGATTCTTCAATCTTCACTTCACTCGTAAACGATATGTGTTTCATATCCGGTGAATAGGCCCAGTTACCTATTTCAATGTCCATTTTACTTACCTGTTTGGCGTTACTTCCATCGGGGTTCATTTCCCACAGCTGAAGCGAACCCGAAGCCATGCTCAAGTAGCCGATCTTCTTTCCATCTGGTCGCCAATGCGCCTCATATACAGAGGTTCCGTCTGAAATTTGCTTGGCATCACCTCCGCTAACTGACATGATATACAGGTGAGAGACACCCTTGTCATTTTCCAGGTCGTATTCTTTTTGGTTAAAAATGACTTGTTTACCGTCTGGCGAAACCTCTTCGCTATAAACGCGCTTTAGTTTCCACAAATTTTCGGGAGTAAGTTTTTCCTGGGCACTGGCTACATAAGTGAAGGAACAGAGTAGAAGGAGTGTGAGTATTCTCATTTTAGTTTTGTTTCGGGCAATAATATTATTTGATTGGGCAAAAAAAAAGGAGTACCGTCACGATACTCCTTAAATGTGGTAAACAGTGTTTACTGTTTGATTATACGTTTCATAGGCAGCTCATCAATTTGAAGCATGTAGAAACCTGCTTCAAGATCGGTAAGAGAAACAGATTGTAGTCCATTCTCCTGATCGATGTCAACTGACTTGATAAGTGAACCACGAGCGTCATAGATGTATATCTGATCAAAATCAGCTTCGCTAATCCAGGAAACCGTTACCATATCTCGGGTTGGATTTGGATAGACATCAAAAGAACTCAAACCATTGTCTTCAATACCAGTACAAATACCGGTCGAAGCAGCTATTCCATGTCTTTCACTTACGCAGAGATCTTTGATAACCCAGTCGTAGAAGAAGTAGTAATAACCGTAAGGATCTGTGTTGGCACTACTTTTCGTAATGCTCACAATGTTACTGATCTCATATGGGTAGTTTACACCAGAGTTGTTTCTAAACATATTGGCAATACTCGTAGACGAAATCCCAAGTTCATGATCTGTACCAACGGGCACATCGAAGTTGAGCGTGATTACTTCTTGTCCGCCAGCCATGTCAACCGTGATTTCGTCCAATACGTTTTGATTGGCGTCTCGCAATTGTATAGTTCGCTCACCGGCACCGGTAGCGTAAACTCTTACACTTTCCAATAAGAAAGGTGCATGAGCATCAAAAACAAGGTACTGGTAGCTGTTATAGTAAGATCCGCCACCAAACGTGTTGTTAGCAGGTCCAACAGACTGAGCCGTGTTTTCGATTACAGACTCTACATAGTATGCTGTAGACTGCTGCACAACAGGTGTAACGAATGTATCACCAACATGAACCAAGGTTCCGTTAAGTGGAGCGTCATACCATCTGTTTTCACCATTGCTTGTTACGATGAGCGTTCCTGATTCTCCTGGGCAGATGTCATCATCATCTCCTTCCGGGGCATCGGGTCGGTTAATGGTCACCACATTACTAACAGTAGTACTGTCACTACCTATGTTGTTTGTCACCTTAAGTGACACCGTATAGCTACCATTAGAAAGGTAGGTGTGAACCGGGTGTTGTGAAGTGCTTGTATTACCGTCACCAAAATTCCATAACCAGCTTTGTGCTCCGTTGGTCGACTCATCGTTAAACGAGATAACACCAGTGCACGACTCGTCAGAAGATGCTGAGAAGGCCGCTGTAGGTGGAGTAGTTGGTGCAACGCACTCCCACTCAAATCTAAAGCCAGGTAAATTCAGTCCGCCATCGGCATACATTCTAATTGTCATTGAGCTGTTGGTAGAACTCACAACCGCAGGCGGTGGATTTGAATTACAGTATTTGCCAATGACAGGCGAACTGGTTGAAGGTCCGTCATAGATTTCTACATAATCGTAGATGCAGTTTGTTCCACCTCCCGCTTCCACATCAAACTGATCAATAATCAGATCAACACTGGTGGCTCCTACAGGAGAGAGTGTAATGTAAGAATCAGTATTGTCGCCATAGTTGCCAGATGGTCCTCCATTGTCAAACAACACGCCTTCACATTCAGTTTGGGTAGTACCCGCACCTGACTCTGGCATCGATACTTCGCATGGAGCTCCAGGTCCTACCTGAATGTAAGCGATCTCTTCAAGTGTATCGGCTCCACAGGTAGATGATGCCTGAAGGCTTACGGTGTAAGTACCAGCTGTGGTATATGTATGTGATGGGTTAGCAGCTGTTGAAGAACCACCATCGCCAAAGTTCCAGTTGAAGGAAGTGGCATTAGATGAGTAGTTGTAAAAGTCAATTTCGAAAGGAAGCGCACATGATCCGGTTGAGTTAGAAGAAAAATCTGCATCAACATCGCTTGAGTAGATGTTACCAACACCAACTGCATACCATGCCATACCTGTGCTAATTACTTCTTGCGAGCATGCTCCGTATAAGTCAAGAGCAGACTGAATAGCATAGTATCGAGCATCGGCATATTGGCTTGAGACCGTCAGGTAGGTAGTCAGGTTTCTGTAGGCAATGGCTCCTGCATCTTCAATACCCAATGCTGTAACGCTGTAGCTGTTGCCAAGATCGTTCGTGCCAGACCCACCTACTGTTAACAGATGGAACCATTTGTTTTGAACACCGCTGTTTGTGTGTACACCACCATTATCATTAGCTCCCGTGTACCAGTTGCTTCCAAAATAAGTGTCTGGATCACCGTAAGAATTTGGGTTACTCATGCTCCGAATAACAAAACCTAGGTCTTCACCCATCAACCAGTTACCGTTTCCTCCATGTGCAAAAAACTCAATGGCTACTCCAAAAATGTCTGAGAAGCTCTCGTTCAATGCTCCCGGTTCGTTTTGATACACAAGGTTAGCTGTGAATGAAGTCAATCCGTGTGTTACTTCATGCCCTGCAATGTCGAGTGCGGTAAAAGGTGAGGTGCCACTTGAACCATCACCATACGTCATTCGTTGACCATCCCAGAATGCGTTTCCGTAGTTGTTTCCGTAGTGCACATAGCTTCTGAGTGGGAAACCGTTATTGTTAATACTATTTCGGTTGTAGTTAGAGAAATAGTAATCGTATGTCATTTCTGCTCCCCAGTGTGCATCCGTTCCAAATCGCTCTATACTCGATGTATCCCACAATACATCTGAGTGTACGAAATCACCAGCAGCACCATAGCTTGTACCGTGATTCATGTCATAGGTGAAAACGCCATTTCCACGGCCGCTTTCTCTAAGTCTGAAGCCACCGCTAAAGTGATCACACACGATTTCTTGTGTATCGCTGTATCCTGTAACAGCTACACCATTTGAATCTGCATGGTGAATCAGGTTGTTTTCAAATACGATATCTCCATTTGAAGCATCCACGTAGATTTCGCGTCTGCTCATTGGGCTGTGTGCATACACATTAAACTTCCAGGCAAGCTTCAGATCAACCACCTTAAGCGAAACATCTTGATTGACAATTTCGAGACGACCTTCTGGATAGTACGTGGCATTTGGGTCGTTAGACTCCAGTTTCAGAATGTGCTCCTCAAGTTCAACTTCCCATTTGTAGGTTTCAGCATCTATGTGGCCCAATGCTTCTTGCAATGCTTGCGCTTCTGAGAGAGCTGGGTTAAGAGGAGGCACTTCATTGAAAAGCTCCCCGTTCATGCTGACAACCTCACCGTTCAGTGTGTGTACAATCCAAATCCCGAACGTAGCAGGAAAACCACCGAAGGTTTGTTGATATCGGTAGTGAATCATACCCAGTCGGTCTGACTCGGTTCCTATTAATTCAAAACCAGCATTGATGTTTTTGAAATACTTGTTCTTCATCCAGGTTTGCCAGGTAGCAAACTGAATGCGATGATCGGCTCTGAACTTGATATGAGCCGGAATGGTTGAGTGGTCTTTTAATCGGACTTGCTCTGCTCCATAGACCAGGTCGTTAGCCGCTTTTCCACGGAGAACTTCCTCAGCCGAGGTCGTAGTAACAAGGATTAAAAGTGTGGTAATTGAAAGTAAAAATGCTCGCATATTTGTTTAGTTGGTTGTCAAATATAAGTTTCAGTATAGAGGAATTGACGCTACAATCCTGACAGACCTAACAGAATTTAAGACAGATTGGAATAGCAAGGTTGACATATTGACAGGATACTGCACTCGGCATACGAATTGACATGGGGCCGTAAAGAAGACGAAAAGCACGTTTTTGTCTGCGAATTGAAAATCTTAATAAATCGAATTGACCAAAAATTTGGATTGCTATGAAAGGAACTATTAATGTTCAAGCTGAGAATATTTTCCCCATCATTAAAAAATTCTTGTACTCTGACCACGAAATTTTCTTGCGTGAGTTGGTGTCAAACGCGGTAGATGCTACCTCTAAGCTAAAAGCGCTTTCACGTATGGGCGAAATGAAAAGCGAATTAGGTGAGACTCAAATCGAGGTAAGACTAGATAAAGAAAACGGAACGCTACATATCATTGATCGAGGTATTGGTATGACGGCAGAAGAAGTAGAAAAGTACCTCAATCAAGTGGCCTTTTCCGGAGCTTCAGAGTTTTTGCAGCAATATGAAGGTAAAGTAGAAGATGCTGGAATCATCGGCCATTTTGGTCTTGGGTTTTACAGTGCTTTTATGGTTTCCAAAAAGGTGGAAGTCTTAACCAAGAGCTGGAAAGATGCTGAAGCGGTGAAATGGGAGTGTGATGGTAGTCCTGAATTTGAGGTTTCAACCATCGACAAAGCCGAAAGAGGAACCGAAATTGTATTGCACATTGACGATGATTCCAAAGAGTTTTTGGAGGAAGACAGAATCTCTGGTATCCTGACCAAATACTGTAAGTTCCTTCCAGTAGAGATCAAGTTTGGTACTCGCACTGAAACCATTGATAGTCCTTCAGGAGAAAAGGATGACGAAGGCAATGTAAAGCAGGAGTCTGTAGAAGTAGACAACATCGTCAACAATCCAAACCCGCTTTGGAAAAAATCGCCTAGTGAGTTAAAGACAGAAGATTATAGTCAGTTCTATCGCGAGCTCTATCCGATGTCTTTTGAGGAGCCCATGTTTAACATTCACATCAATGTAGATTACCCCTTTAACCTTACAGGTGTCTTATACTTTCCAAGGTTAGCCAAGCATAAAGTTGAGCTTCAAAAGAACAAGATTCAACTCTATAGCAATCAGGTGTTTATCACGGATTCTGTAGAGAACGTAGTTCCCGAATTCCTGACTTTGCTTCACGGTGTTATTGATTCACCGGACATACCATTAAATGTGAGTAGAAGTTACTTGCAAAGCGATTCTAATGTCAAGAAGATTAGTAGCCACATTACCAAAAAAGTAGCCGATAAGCTGGCCGAAATGTTCAAGAACGACCGCGAGGACTTTGAGTCTAAATGGCCAGATATGCAGGTGTTTATGGACTACGGTTTATTAACCGATGAGAAGTTCTATGAGCGAATTCAGCCTACATATCTGTTTAAAAACACCAAAGGCGAGTTCAAGACCATTGAAGAATACAAAGAGCACATTGGTGAGAATCAGAAGGATAAGGATGAAAACCTTGTTATCCTGTACACCAATGATGTAGAAGAGCATCACGGTTTGATTGAAAAGGCCTACAAGAAGGGGTATGATGTATTGGAAATGAACACGCCTTTGACGGCTCATCTTGTTCAGCACCTTGAAATGAAAATGGAGAAAGTTCAGTTTAAGCGAATTGATGCAGATGCCATTGAAAAACTGATAACGAAAGATGACGCTCCAGAGAGCAATTTGTCAGAAGATCAGAAGAATGAACTGACACCGGTGATTCAGAGCGTGGTTGAACAAGAGAAGTTTAGCATTCAGTTCGAGAGCCTCGACCCGGATGACGCTCCTATGCTAGTCACGCAAAGCGAGTTTATGAGACGAATGAAAGAACAGGCCGAAGTCGGTGGCGGTATGTTTGGTATGAGCAACATGCCAGAGTCTTATAACTTGGTGGTTAACAGCAACCACGAACTTGTTTCTAAGATTCTACTAGAATCAGATGAAGAGAAAAAGAAGGCCATGGCTAGCCATGCAGCTGACCTGGCGTTACTGGCCAAGGGTATGCTCAGGGGATCAAAACTTACTGAGTTCATTGATCGCAGCGTTGGTATGATATAACCCATCAGCGGTAAATTGATAAGCCTCAACCAAACGGTTGGGGCTTTTTTATGGGCGTTAGGTAGGTTTTTCGGCAAATTTTCTGTTGGCTTTGACTGACGTAGTCGACATCGACTATATTTGACTTCAACATCATCTACATGATATCTCCTTCCAGACGCTTTTTGGTTGCAAGTATTTTGTTCTTAAGCATGTTGGCTTTTGTGCCTCAGGCTTCGGTTATTAAGTCCGATTCGGGAAAGGTGTCGTTCACTTCGAAAGCTGCTCTTGAAACAATTTCGGCTGAGAATACAAGTGTAGATGCCGTGCTCGACACAGACAAACGGATGATTTCTGTGTCTGTTCCCATGTCTTCGTTTGAGGGGTTTAATAGTCAGTTGCAGAAGGTTCATTTTAACGAGAACTACCTTGAAACAGATGAGATTCCAGAAGCCACATTTTCAGGAAAGATCATAGAAGAAATTGATTTTGACAAGGTTGGAACGCATAAGGTAAGAGCCAAAGGTTTTTTGACCGTGCACGGAATAAGTCAGGACAAAGTGGTTGACGGCATTGTTCGAATAAGCGAAGACCATATTCGCATTGAGAGTGGTTTTGACATTTTGCTTGAGGACTTTCATATAAAGAAGCCAACCATCGTTTACAATAAAGTATCAGAAGTGATTGATATTGAAGTTTCCATGCGGTTTTCAAAAAAATAAAGCCTGAGACCATATCTATCCATATCGATCGTGAAACTGTTTGTTGTGCTCGGAGTACTCGGGCTTAACGCACGAGTAGGTAAGGGGCAGACACCATACATCACGACACTTGAAGTATCGCATGATTTGCATTCAAATCAGATAAATGCGCTGGTAGAGGATAGCCTGGGTCAGCTTTACTTTGCCACAGAACGAGAACTGATCAGATATGATGGATCCAGGTATGTAACGTTGTATAGTTCAGAATCCTCGAGCTCTGCTATTACGGCCCTTGCTTGCTTTCAAGACAAGATTTGGGCTGGTGCTGCCGATGGCAAACTCTATATATACGATCAGTCAGAACTGGTACGCTATGACAGCACCAGATTTCAATCAAAAGCCCGTATCAGTGATTTGATTACCGCGCATGGTCGACTTTTTGTCGGAACCTATGGCGAAGGGGTGTTCGAGATAGGAGAGGAGGAGATATCTCATCTCTCTTCTGATGCCGGACTTCAGGATAATTTTGTCTATGATCTTGAAGTACACTCTGGAAGTGTGTGGATAGCCACTGACGGAGGAATATCTGAGCTGGATATGGAAGATGGGTCTACGTATTTGTTCAGCATGAAAAATGGGTTGCCGGATAACATTGTTCAGTGTTTAGAATCCGTTTCCGATACGCTTCTAGCCATTGGCATGTATGACGGAGGAGTAGCTTATATGAACACCAAAACATACCAGTTTGATGTGTTGTATGATGAAGAGACTCCGTGGGAAATAAGCGCAGTGGTGTCGCTCGAGATGGATGAGTTTGGCCAGCTTTGGATTGGCACTAAGTCGGATGGAATTCTGGTGTGTGATGTACGATCAAAGCACACCTATTCGCGGCAGATAAATGAAGATATTGGGCTGGTCTCTAATCGAATTCGAACTATTGTTTCTTCAAGGTCTCACGATATCTGGATCGGGACTCAGAACGGTATCTCCCAAATAGGCAAATCGCCATTTGAGCATCTAAAAGGGACCCCCGATGGAATTGGGAATTCTATTTACGACATACTTGTTGAAAAGGACGGTACGCGCTGGTTAGCTACAGATCAGGGACTTAAGATCCTCAGGTATGGCATGCTGGGTGAAATGACCACAGAAGAGTTTATGCCGGCTCACGATGATATCAACCAGCAAGTCGTGTCTATGTGTAAGGATAACCGCGGTTTGATCTGGCTGGGTACTTACGGCAACGGAATCTATGTGTATCATCCAGATGAGAAGCGCTTTGAACACATCTCCCGAAATCAAGGGTTTAATAACCCAAACATCATTGACATTGTAGAAGACAAATTAGGGCGTATTTGGGTAGCCACATTAGGTGCAGGACTTCAGAAGATTACGTACAACTCAAATCATGTCGGTATTAGCCGCGAACAAAGTGATAAGTTCTTGCGAAGCGACTATATCTACACATGTTTTGTCGATAGCAAGGGACAATTATGGGTTGGTACAGATGGTGGAGGTGCAACCGTGTTTAGTGCGTTGTCGAATGATTTTGTTTCAAATTTTAGCGATCAGCTTGGCGGAAAGACCGTGTATGGTATTACAGAAGACGGTAGCGGAAACATCTGGATCATGACAGCCAACAACGGGTTCTATGTATTTGATGGCAAAGAAATGCAGCCTGCATCTGAGCACTATTCTATGCTCCACGAAGAGGTTGTAGCTATTTGCGCAGACTACCGTGGGAATGTAGTGGCTACGCATGCAAATGGTGTAGATATTCTGTTTGATGGGACAAAGGAGTTTGTCGAATACAGTATTCCAAGTGAAGACCGAAAATGGATGCCCAATCTAAATGCCATATTCTGCGATGTAAATGATCTGGTTTGGATTGGAACGGAGAGTGGCTTATTAACCCTGAGAATGGACCAATTGATTCAAACGAATATTACTCCTACCTCGCAGTTGAGTGAGATTAAAGTCAATTATAAGCCCATTCATGAAGGGCACGCTTCGGTATTTGATTACGATCAAAATCATTTCACGTTTGACTATAATGCTATTTGGACCAAGAACCCTGATGCAGTAACATACCGCTACATTCTTGAGGGATTTGACAAAGAGTGGTCTGTTGAAACGGCTACCAAAACAGTGACATACTCGAGTTTACCAGAGGGTGAATATCTGTTTAAGGTGCAGGCTTCTGCTGCTAATGGTTCGTTTGCCGGAGCTCAGATTGCCTCGTATAAGTTTGAGATTCGAAAGCCATTTTGGTTGAATCCGCTTTTCTACCTGGGAATCTTGGTTGTGGGTGCACTTATTCTGGTCGTATTCCTCCGATATCGAACAAAGCAATTGCTTCATGAGCGCGAACGATTAGAGAGCATTGTAAGCCAGCGAACAGCTGAACTGGTCAAGCAAAAGAATATTGTTGAAGCTAAGAACGAAGAGATTCTGTCGAGTATCTCTTATGCGAAGCGGATACAGAGAGCGATTTTACCGCGTGATAGAACGGTAAAACGGCACCTTCCTCAGTCTTTTGTTCTCTATAAACCGAAGGATATTGTAGCTGGTGATTTTTATTGGTTGGAGTATGTAACTCCAACTGGACTTTCTGTACAAGATTATAAGCCTGGCGGCATGATTGACTTTGATAAGCCTTCAGACAAAGGAACTCGTGATGGAGTCATTTTGGTGGCAGCGGCAGATTGTACGGGGCACGGTGTGCCGGGCGCCATGGTGAGTGTAGTTTGTCATGAGGCACTCAATCGGGCTGTTCGTGAATACTCGCTTGTGGAGCCCGCAGCCATCCTGGACAAGGTACTTCAATTGGTCGTTGGACAGTTCCAAAAGTCAGAGGAAAACGTGAGAGATGGAATGGACATTGGACTCTGTGCGCTTGAATATAAAGGCGAGAAGGGGATGGGTGTTCGTGCTGAATTCTCAGGCGCTCAAAACCCCATGTATATTGTCACGAGAAGAGACATGAGCGAAGAACTTGGAAGGGATCCGGCCTTGTTAGATGGAGATCTTCATCTCTATGAAATCAAAGGGGATAAGCAGCCCATCGGAAAGTATGCTTCTATAAAACCATTCTCCAATCACGCATTCACGCTTTATCGAGATGATTGTATTTACCTTTCATCTGACGGTTTTGCCGATCAGTTTGGAGGGCCCAAAGGGAAAAAGCTGAAGTATATGCCGTTTAAGAAGCTGCTTTTAGCCATCAACGACTTACCGATGGAAGAGCAGAAAGAACAACTCGATACCTTCTTCAATCACTGGAAGGGAGACTATGAACAGATAGATGACGTATGCGTAATAGGCCTACGCATCAGTATAGACTAACCTTAGCGGTAATCTCCTTTCTCCCACCACTTTGAGTCCACTACTTTGCCACCCTGGCAAGCAAAAACCAGATAGTCTTTCTTTCGCCATAGATACACGATGTAGTACTCACCCGTTGGTATCTTGTAAGCAGGAGGGAGCGCTTTTCCGGTTTGTCGCCCGTTTCGGCCCACCGTAATCTTTTGTGCTTCGTAAGAAGAGAGCGTTCCTTCAAAATAGGGAGTTCCCATGGATGAAACAATCTCGGCTTGTCCAATCTTTTCAGACTTTCCTTTTTTACCAAGTGCAATCATAATCTCGTGAAACTGACTGTTGGTAGTATCACAATATGGGTTGGCGTAGGAATGAAGACGCTTGTATTCAGCGGCCAATTCGCCAAAAGCAGCTGATTCGATTGATTCTAGGGTAGTAGTACAACCTCCCTGGCCAAATGTTGGTAAGTGTGCGGCAAAAAGGAGCGTAAGAAGAAGTGGTGTCAAAAATCTCATGAAATCAATTTAGATTCCAAAAATAGAATTCTACCGGATTAGAGTCCTACTACAATTCCGGCTCTAAAAACAGGCCATCTGACTGGTGCATTTGTAGCGTTAAGCAGATCAAACAGAATAGTAGAACTAAAGCCAACGTTCTGCCCCACAGGATAAATGTATCCCGCACCTACATACCAGTATGGAATAGTTACCCGTTCGCCACTCGACAAGTTGGGCACGTTGAGTAATTCATACTCTGTGGTCACAAATGCTCGCTCAAAAACACGATAACGCCCCAGCACTGATCCTCCGAAAACATGGTATGCATTTTTAGAAGCAGCTTCATACACCAGCTGGTATGAAGGTCTGGAGCCAATAGAGAAACGATCGGTAAACTTGAATCCCACCAAGGGAGAGAGGTTAACATAACTGAGTGCTCCAAAACCAGCTCCCAGGTTTCCTCCGCCATAAAACCGATCCTTCAAGCGGTTAAAGCCCGTAGAGTCTTCGTATTGCTCAAAACCTTGTCCCAAACTTGCTGAGGCAAAAGTGAGGCATATAATCAGGTTCAATAAAAAGAGGATTCTCCGCATGACAGTTGGCATTTCTTCAATTCTACTTAATAGGACGCATTTCTACATAAAGCGTTAGCTTCTTTTACGATTTATCACAAATTTCAAACTCATTACCGCGCCAATTATTGCAAGAATGACAAGTATAACCTGTACCCAGGCACTCACGCGTATAGACTTATTCAGAATCTGCGAGTGATCATCTGAGTCAATCGCACCATCGGAGTATTTGGCTACATGGCTCAACAAATCAATTGCAATGTCTTGATCAGGTATAGTTTGGTGGCAGGATGCACACACGCCTCTACGATCGATTTTTGCCAGTTCCTCAGCATTAAACGGACGTGAACCGGAGAAGTGGTGACCCACTGTTTGAACCTGTTTTCCGCTGCTATCTATTATTGTGCTCCAGTCGTGATTCAGGTTTTCAATGGCGTTAAACTGCGTGTCTATTTGCATGGCCAGCGGCTGTCCCGATGAGTCAACCAAATCCATTACGATATTCTGACTAGGATCGCTGTAAAACTCCCCAGCGTTAATGCCATATCCCATTGCCTTTGGGTCAGCATGGCAGCTTTCACAAGAGCGAGCTTTCAGCTGCACAGTATGCGGGTGAAGCGGAGACATATCTATGGCATTTTGACCCTCTTCGCCAGCGCCTTCCACATGTTTGATTTTAAATATGTGGTTAAGCAGTGTTACTTGCCCTGTGGAGTCTTTGACTGTTACGGTTGTCTGACAGCCAGGTATGGCGGGCGATACCCGACTCTCTCCATTTACCACAAGTGGTGGATCTTCCCACCGCAGGTAACTGCGTTGCTCTTTAACCTTGCCGGATACGAGGTAAGCCTCAATTTGCTCAACTTCTTCTTCACTCAGAACATCGGCTGTTTGTCCGTTCTCATCCGGATTGCTTGCCACCTTTACCCAGTCGAGCTTTAGAGAAGGGTCAGAATAATCGATGTTTATATGGCAACCATAGCACTGTGGAGCCCAGGTGGCGTGACAGGCGTAGCACTCGAGTTTGTCAATATGTGAGTGAATCTGATCCATAGCTATTCGGGCTTCAAGACTGAGTTTGTCGTCCTGAGCGAGCTTCTTTAGAGGGGAGAACTGAATATCCTTTCCGCTGGAAGAATGAAGGATGACCTCATCGCCAGTTTTTACCAGGTGCGGCATTGGGTTTCCCCTGGCCGAAATCAAGTAGCCTTCTTTTCGTGGTGCAACCCAGCCCATTTTTAAGTACGACTCAACCGTGTCTGAAACACCCCTTGGCGCTCCGGTTTTAGGTGAATCACCGGCAATCTCATCTCCGTATCCTATAGGTAGTTCCCAGGGAAATTGATCAGGTGTTCCGTGGCAATCCTGACATTCAATTTCAACGGCTCCCTGAATGGCACCCGAGAGATCGCCCAGGCTGTGCATATCGCCAGATGTGTGGCAGTCCTGACAAACCATGCCCTTCTTTAAGTGGATGTCAGACTCGAGGTGGATGTAATTTTTCTTGTGAATCTTCTTTTGATCCGAGGCGTCTCCCATGAAAGGCGATTGATAAGAACTCTCCATCAAACCTTCGTAGGATACACCAATTCTGCGACCCCGGTTGTGGCATGAAGTACAGGTTTTTGTGGGAATGCCAGAATAATGCTTGTCATGCACTTTGACGTTTGCATCCCGACTCGATTGAATTGAATGCACTAAAAGATGTCCTTGTTCGCGCTTGTCGATCGACTCATCATCACCTTCATATAACCCCTTTCCGGAGTAGGGAATATGACAGCTTCCACAGCCCGTTCCCCGATAATCGCCATCGGCATTGTGTCCCTTGACTCCGGTATGACATCGTTGGCATTCCGTTCGTAAATACGTATAAACAGAAGTAGAAGGATCGGCCTTCAGCTCTGCCTGAGTGGGTGCTTCAGGCAAGGCAGACATGTTGCCAGGAAAGACTTGTGGCTCAGCTTCTTTGAGCTCTTCCATGTACTTCCTGTGTATGTCAGACCCTAGTCGTTTGTGCACTTCTAATTCCTCTACAGCTACGTTGGCTACGTTGTGTTCATAGCCCTGTATGCCTCCAAAACCCCATGTGGTACCCTGAATTTTTCCGGCTTCGGTAAACATGAGTGAGGTAAACTGTGTGCTGACCTGTTCTTGATGACACATGCCACAGGTTCGATCATTGATCCAAACGCTGGCCGGGTCCGGGTAAAATGCTAGCGGTCCTCCCAAATCACTCAAGGACTCTACCGTTCCCATGTGTGCTTCTCCTTCATTCTTTGCCGTTGGGTTTCCTCCATGACACACGATGCACTCGTTGTTTTTAAAACCACTCTCAGAGGCTACGGCAAAAATTTCTTGCATCATGCCAGAGCTATGACTTCTAATGGGCTCGATACCGCTATGGCAGCTTAAACAGTTATTAGAATCAGGATTGGTCACAAAAGTGCTTTCTCCATGGCGCGAAGCATATTCATGATCAAAAGGGACCATTTCATCCTGGACTTCAGATTTGACAGAATCAACCGAACATGTTGTGGCAAGGAAGGAGGCCATACCCGCCAACAGAAGAAATACAATTAGCTTTTGGTTCAAAAACGAGTTAGTTAGGAAGTGCCTCGAAATTAGGTTTAATTCTTAGAGGTGTTTTAGTCCACAGAATTCCAATTATTCCACAACATAAACTCACTGTGCGCAAGTGTGTATAGCGATGTTTTTCCAGCAAAAGTTTGTGTGAATACACCTACTGTGGCATTGGACAAATCAGCCAACTGTCGGTCTGAATGATAGTTGAGCTCGGCTATTTCAAAAAGAGGCCCCAAGGGTTTGGGAGTTTCCCTCAACCTGACTTTGATCTCCAGGTGACCAGTTTGAGTACTCAGAATATCCGCTTCAATGTAAGCGCTTAGATCAGTAAGATCCTTCATTTTAAGCGGACTTGAAGCACTATCTGTGCACACTCCTTCTTGCCATAGCTGTAGTCGCAGTCCGTTGTTTGAAAGTCCGTAGCGAATAGAGTCTACGCCATTTTTGAGCTTAATGGTGTGCCCAATAAAAAAGAGGGTACTGTCTGTTTTTTCAAAATCGGGCAGACGTGAGGAAAGCTTACATGTGGCCACTCCATCCCGATATTCGATATCGGTCAAGTTTACCGTAGCAGACGGGTCAATCTCCGCTACTTCAAAGTCTGCCTGTCTGTCTGAGAATAGGATAAAGGCTGAAGTGAGAAACAAGGTAATTGTTCCAATGACGAGAAGTAAGAGTTTGCTCAGCTTATTCACGACTGCTTAAACGCATAGGCATGAACAATGTTGCTTCCAAATTACACCTCGCTATCCATCAAATCTGTAACTACATGATAACGAGGGTCATCAATTGAAGATTCGATGAGAGAGGCAAATTCCTTGTTCGCTTTTAGGAGTAACATGGTACACTCAGGGCTGAGGTGCGTAAGCTTGACCTTCTTTCCCTGATCGAGGTATTTGTTCGTAATGTTTCGAACAGCCTCTATCCCTGAGTGGTCTGATACACGTGATTCTATGAAGTCAATTTCAATAGACTCAGGATCCTCTTTGGGGTTGAATTTTGAGTGAAAGCTTTGAACGGAACCAAAGAACAGAGGCCCCCAAATCTCATAGACTTTTGTTCCGTCTTCCTTGAGCCGCTTACGGGCTCTAATCATCATGGCGTTCTTCCACGCAAAGACAAGTGCCGAGATGATGACCCCGGCAATGACTGCAATGGCCAAATCCTGCCACACCGTGATAGCCGATACTGCTATAAGCACAAAGGCATCGGAAACCGGGATTTTTCGCAGTACTCTGAAGCTACTCCAGGCAAAGGTGCCGATGACTACCATAAACATAACACCTACCAAAGCCGCAATTGGCATTTGTTCAATAAGCGGTGCTCCAAAAAGAATAAAGCAGAGTAGGGCTACCGCTGCCACAATGCCCGAAAGTCTTCCGCGTCCGCCTGAATTGACATTGATAATCGATTGACCAATCATGGCACATCCGCCCATTCCACCAAAAAGGCCATTGAGAATATTGGCTGATCCTTGAGCCACACATTCGCGGTTTCCACTACCGCGTGTCTCTGTGAGGTCATCCACCAGATTGAGCGTCATAAGAGATTCTATTAGGCCTACGGCTGCCAGTAGGAAGGCTGTAGAGATAATTAATCCCCAGTTTCCAGACACGGTGTGGAGTAGCTGAAATATTTGAATTTGAAAAGTCGGAAGTCCACCTTCCAGACCCTGTCCACCGCCTTCGCGAATAAATGAGCCTACCGTGCTCACCTCCATGCCACCGAAAATTGTGATCGCAGCTACAATCAGAATGGCTGTCAGGGCAGCGGGCAGTTTTGTCGTGATTTTAGGTAGCAAATACATGATTCCCATGGTCAAACCCACCAATCCAAGCATGATCCAGAGGTCCGCTCCAGAAAGCCACGTTGTTTGGCCGTCTACTGTGGTGGTAAACATGCCTAATTGCGATAAGAAAATGACAATAGCCAGCCCGTTTACAAATCCCATCATCACCGGGTGAGGAATTAGTCTTACGAATTTCCCGAGCCTGAGCACACCAGCTAGAATCTGTATGCCACCAACAAAGAGCAGGGTGATGAACAACCACTGCAGGCCGAGGTTAGAGATAGGATTGTCTAGTGCCAAACCTACTTCGTTTCCTTGCTGAATAAGGTGAACCATAACAACGGCCATGGCTCCGGTGGCTCCAGATATCATACCCGGTCTTCCACCGAATAGAGCTGTTACGAGCCCCATCATAAACGCTCCGTAAAGCCCTACCAGCGGATCCACTCCAGCCACGAAAGAAAAAGCGACTGCTTCGGGTACCAAAGCAAGAGCTACAGTTAATCCTGAGAGAATATCATTCTTTGGATTATGCGTGAAATTTTGAATCAGCTTTTTCATCGTTTGGCCTGTTTAAAAAAGGCCGCAAACGTATGATTTACATTGAGATGCAGTTCGTTAAATCTCCTGTTTGAGGAAGTATTTTTACCCTTTTAGCTCAAGGGAGTTATTTATCGGATGAATTCTTCTTGGCAATAGCGTAATGCACGCACGACTCAAGAGATGGATATGCAGCCAATTTTGGGTGGAGAAAAGTCTCTTTGTACTGCATTCCGATGCTTTTCATAACCGCAATTGAAGGTTTGTTGGCTACAGGGGCAACAGATTTAATTTCTCTTAGTCCCAGGTGTTCAAAGCCGTAGTTAAGTGAGCTTTGAGCCGCCTCCGTGGCCAGGCCTAACCCCCAATACTTGGGCAGGAGTCGCCAGCCGATATCTACGAAATCACCTAAATGATTATCAAACGATTGTTTGGCAAGCCCCACAAGGCCAATGAAATCTCCCGTTGATTTTAACGTGGTCTTGAAGTAGCAAAACCCCTCCTGGTCTTGCATGTCTATCATCCGCTGAAGAAACCTTTCGTTATCACTTTTACTCGGAACGGTTGGAAAGAATTTCATCACCTGTGCATTTGAGTTTAAGTCTTCCACTAAGTCAAGATCTGACTTCTTCCAGGCCCAGAAGGCCAAACGCTCCGATTCAAAAATTGGTTTCATGACTTAGTCTTTAAGTTGCGTGCAAAGTTTATCCAGGCTTGGTGCACCACGTTTTGGCAGCCTGTAATACCGATCACAATATCCAAATCGATTCAGTTTCCTGTCAATCGGCATAATGAGCTGGTTGTCGGTAATGGTGTATCTAATTCCATCTATGATGAGTGCATCGCGTTGAATCAGGGAATCGATGTTCGTAATATCTGATTCTTTGGTGTGTATGGTACCACCTGTTTTCCAGGCAAGATTGATGTATTGGTGGTTGATGCCTTTTCGCGTGCCACATAAAATTACTTCTACAGGTTCTTCAATGCAGTCGACCAATGGATAATCGCGAATACAGCTGTTATTATCAGCTAAAAGAAGCGTTTGTCCAGTTGTGTTTTGACCGTGAATGCTTTTAATCAGCGCTTCCATATCGTTCTCCGGGCTGTCTCCTCCCGAACCTTTGTTCTGGACTTTCTTAAACATTTTAACGGGCTTAGAAATGGGTTTAGCCTTTGATGCATAAATCCCTCCCGTTTTTCCCATTTTCTTTTTGCGATTCTTTTTTCGGTCACCATCGTTGAATAAAACCAAGTAGTCAATGGCTTGCCGATCTTCATTCAATGCTTGCCATAGCACCGCTTCTGCACCATAACCATACATGCTTCCTGTCCAGTCCATCACAAGTAAGCTGTTTTTCCACTGCGTATTTCTATCGAGAATATTGTACACGGTAGAGTCCGAGGAGAATCTTTCACGAGCTTGGAATCTCTTGATTTTTTTTATCTGACTGACATTTGGAGTAGAGGAGACTTGTTCGCTGTTTGCTATCCATTCATCTTCCTCTTTCTGATCATCCGTTGGGGCTTCGGTGACTTCTTCGTACTTGATTTCGACTCCATGAAAAAGCTGCATCGCCTCAAACTCGTCATCACATTCAGTTTGCAGCAATATGGAGTAATGAATGCTTGCATCATTTAAACCACTATCCAGCTCAAATAAAGCTTGTAACCGATCTGATAAAAGCGAATGATAATTGGTCAGCCAATAAGAGCGATCCTTGGGATACTTCGTAAAAATGAGCGATATGTGGGTTGGCCGGACCTTAAACTGCTGAATCGGCCATTGATCAGATGTATTAATCTCTGACTGGGCATATCCGTTTTCCATAATAGCCGTTTTCGGCTTTGGAACGCGATGGTAAATCTCAATTTCTTCTATGGGTAGCGATTCTTCAAAGAAAGCCGCGTGCAGTTCGGGGTTGTCAAAATGGTGAGGAAGAAACTTTTTCTGGGCAAGCGAGGCATTGAAAAACGCAGGTGCCCACATCAGAAAGAGTAGGGCTACAACAATATGTTTAATCAATTGCTTCAAGTTAAGCATTCAGTGTTTTGAAATCGTTTCTTTGAGGGGCTAAAAATTGTCATTTTAACATTCAATGAAGAACATTATTGTCTTTTGCCTGGCAAGTCTTGTTACTACCGTAACGCTTGCGCAAGAATTTGAACTGAAGAATACCAGACAGGTATACCAGGAAATTCAAGAGCTACAAAGCGGTTTAAGGGTCTTGTATCTGGCTGCTCATCCAGATGATGAAAACACACGATTGATTTCTTGGCTCGAAAATGACCAACATATCCGCACGGCTTACCTTTCGTTGACACGGGGACAGGGTGGTCAAAACCTTATTGGTGTAGAAAAAGGCGATGGACTTGGAGTCATTAGGAGTCATGAGTTATTGGCAGCGAGGTCTGTTGATGGAGCTGAACAATTCTTTACCAGGGCCATAGATTTTGGCTATTCAAAGTCTGCCACCGAGAGCTTTGATAAGTGGGGGAAGCAGGAAGTGCTTCACGATGTGGTGTCTGTAATTCGGCAGTATAGACCGCATATCATCATCACTCGTTTTCCACCAAACCGAAAAGCAGGGCATGGACATCACGAGGCTTCCGCTATCCTGGCCGAAGAAGCCTTTGATCTTGCAGGTGATGCCTCAGTATTTCCAGAACAAGTAGAACAGTATGGAACATGGAACCCAACCGTTTTATATTGGAATGCTTCATCATGGTGGGATAAGTCGCTTGACGAAAAGAGCAGTGAAGAATTGAAACAGAGCAAGATGCACAGGGTAAACATTGCTCAGCATTCTGATTTAATTGGGCTCGGTATGAATGAAATAGCTTCATTGGCCCGTAGCAAGCACCGTTGTCAGGCCTTTGGTACAACCCGAGCCAGAGGGCAGCATCACGAGTACTTGCAGTTTGTAAAAGGAACTTGGAGCGATTCTCTGTTTGCCGGAATGCACGGAATATGGGAGCGGTCACCATCTCATGCCGAAGCTCTTCAGTCTTGGGTTGATGCGTACGATTTTACAAGTCATCAGGCCAACTACGAGTCGTTTAAACGCCTTGTTATTCCGTTCTTAGCACAGCGCAGTATGTGGGCTGAGGCGAGAGATATGAACTACGTTCAACAAAAACTAAATGACCTGAAACACGCCATGTCTGGCTTGCGTGTGGAAGCTTTTACAGGCGAGGCAAATCCGGTAGCCGGAGAGGAATTCGACATCACCTTTCAGGTGTATAATAGCTCTGAAGTAGAGCGTGAAGTAACGTTTAAGCATACGTATGTAGATACGGTGGTTTCGGTAAAACCACTCGAACAATTGGAGTGGAGCACAAAGGCTGTTGCTCCAACAAGTATTTCAAGCCCATTTTGGCTGAAGCAGCCACATGACGGAAGGTTGTACAACATCGATAAAACCAGAGAGGTTGGCCTGCCGTATCAAAAAGCAGAGAGCGTTACCTACTTCTTTAAAATGGATGGGCAGCATATCCGGGGTGAATCTGAACTTCACAGAAAATGGCGTGATCGCTCGATTGGTGAAATTATCCAGCCAATGGAAATAGTACCCAGAGTACAACTCGAGCAACTGCCAGGTTCTGTTGTTTTATCGAAGGGAGGTGATTCTGAGGTGAAGTTTCGATTAACTGCCAATGCCGATTTAGAGAATATTGTAGTGGATGAAACGCTTCCTTCTGGATGGGAGATCACCAATGATCATATGCCTTTTTCTATGAAGAAAGGTCAGAGCAAGGAATTCGTGTTTCAACTTTTAGCCACACCACAGGCCAAGGCAAGCACACTTGATTTTAAGGTAATCGAAGGCAATAACGAATCATCTGATGCTGCCGTGAAGCTCCAATACGAACATATTCCGCATATGACCATTTATAAGAAGGCTTCCATTGAATTGAAGCCCATTGAAATGGCTAAGGTGAGTGGCAAAATCTTGTATGTACCTGGTTCGGGAGATGAGGTGCCAGCGGCTTTAGAGATGATGGGTTATACCGTTGACGTGTATGATGGTTCGCAGTCAACGCTCAACACATATAAAGCTGTTGTTACGGGCATTAGGGCATTTAATAAGAACGAATTGCTGGCGGCTAACGCAGAAGCATTTAATAACTACGTTGCTCGTGGTGGTCACATGGTTATTATGTACAACACCTCTTATGGTCTTAAAACAGAGCAGTTAGGTCCGCTTGATCTCAAGATATCTCGAAACCGCGTAACAGATGAAAACAGCGAGGTTCGCATGTTGGAACCAAAGCATCGTGTGTTTTCAACTCCGAATCGCATATCCACCGCAGATTTTGATAGCTGGGTTCAGGAGCGTGGGTTGTATTTTGCCGGTGAATGGTCGTCATCGTTTACTCCGCTCATTGGTTGGAATGATCAGGGCGAAGAATCAGTAGATGGTGGGCTTCTTGTTGGTGCTTTTGAAAAGGGAACGGTTGTTTACACAGGAATTTCATTCTTCCGACAGCTCCCTGCAGGCGTTCCGGGTGCTTATCGGCTTATGTCCAACATAATAGAATACACGCCATAATGGAGGAAGAATCAAATATGAACTGGACACGTGTCTATGCGCTGGTATTACTGGTGTTGCTTCTGCAAATAGCTCTTTATAGCTGGATTAGCTCATTATTCGCATGAATTGGATTGACTGGGCGGTACTGTGCTTTACACTGGGGTGTATTGTGGGATATGGGGTTTGGAAAACCCGCATGCAAACTGACCTCAATTCTTACCTGAGAGGTGGAAGAGAAGCCGGGTGGGGAACCATAGGCTTATCAGTCATGGCAACCCAAGCCTCGGCCATTACCTTTTTGTCAACACCCGGTCAGGCTTTTGAGAGCGGCATGGGATTCATTCAGTTTTATTTCGGACTACCGCTGGCGCTTGTACTTATTTCGGCCATTGTCATTCCGCTTTACTATAAGCTCAATGTGTTTACAGCCTATGAGTATTTGGAACAGCGCTTTGATCTAAAAACCAGGTTGTTGACGGCCTTTTTGTTTTTGGTTCAGCGTGGGCTTGCAGCCGGTATTACCATTTACGCACCAGCTATTGTGTTGTCAACCGTACTTGGATGGGACTTGAAGTGGATGAATATTCTGATAGGCCTCTTGGTAATAGTGTATACCGTATCTGGGGGAACAAAGGCGGTAAGCTTAACACAGAAGTGGCAAATGACCATCATTATGGGAGGCATGTTCTATGCCTTTTATATGATTCTTGATTACCTATCTCCACATGTGAGTTTTATAGAAGCTGTGGATTTAGCCGGCCAAATGGGGAAGATGGAAATCGTAAACTTTAATCTCGATATCAACGAGCGATATACCATTTGGAGTGGGCTCACCGGAGGTTTGTTTCTTGCGCTCTCTTATTTCGGTACGGACCAATCTCAGGTACAGCGGTATTTGTCGGGCAGCAATATAAAAGAGAGCCGCATGGGCCTGATGTTTAATGCAGTCTTAAAAATTCCCATGCAGTTTTTCATTCTGCTCACCGGAGTCATGGTCTTTGTGTTTTATCAATACCATGATCGTCCAATACACTTTAATAATGAAGTAATCAGTGCTGTTGAGGCGGGTGGAGTAGATCAGGAGTCAGCCGCTTTGGTAGCAAAGTTTGAGCAGATTCAGACTCAAAAGCAAGAATTGCTGGCCGATCAAGAGTGGGATACACAAACACTCAGAGATCTTGAGTCTCAACAAGCTGAAGTGTCTGCCCAGTTTGGAGCATTGGCTAAGTCAGTTGATTCTGATATTGAAACCAAAGACTCTGACTATGTGTTTATTCGCTGGATTCTAGATCATTTGCCCCACGGAGCTATTGGGCTGTTGATTGCAGTTATTTTAAGCGCTGCCATGTCTTCGACTGCTGGCGAACTCAATGCGCTGGGAGCCACAACCATGAATGATTTCTTTAAGAGGCTGAGACCAGATGGCAGTGAAAAAAAATCAGACGTACTCACAAGTAAACTCATCACAGCAGCGTGGGGAGTACTTGCTATCGTTTTTGCGCTGAGTGCCGAATTAGTAGACAACCTAATTGAGCTGGTAAACATTTTGGGCTCTTTATTCTACGGGACCATTCTTGGGGTCTTCCTGTGCGCGTTCTTTATTAAAGCCATCAGAAGCAGAGAAGTTTTTTATGCGGCTGTGGTTGCAGAGGTAGGCGTGTTAGTCATGTTCTTCACGGTGGATGTCGGCTTTCTATGGTTTAATGCCATTGGCTGCGCGCTGGTGGTTATAGTAGCAACTGCACTTCGGGTTTTGTTACCACAAGCAGCAATTAAATAACCGAGAGAAATTGCTTTTCGCGAGGGCGAAAAAAAGCTAGTTTTGTTTGTAGACTTGTTGTCGCCCAACCCCACCACAACAGTTTGTCCTTTAAGGAAGAAAGAGGAACACGGTAAAGAGGAATGTATGAATATAGGAGGCAGCCTTAAAATGTGGATTGTATTGGCCTGTGCAATCATTTCGGGAACATTAAGGTCACAAGAAGAAGTGTTGGTGCAATGTGAGAACGCCAATCTGCATTATCTCGAAGGGAGAGTAGAAGCGTTTAATCTGGGAGTGGACTTAAATACCCAATACTCAGAATATAACCCGGTGTTTGTTTCAAACTCACGTCATCTCTATTATGCTTCGAGGCATGATAGCAGTACCGGAGAGGAAATATATGGGGTGGATCGTCAGTTCTACGAGGATATTCTGATGGCAGAGCAGGTAGGAGAAAAATTCCTTGCAGGTGCCAGTGTTTTTGATGCAGATAGTTTGGCCCCGTTTGATAATACAGAGGAGCATGATGCTCCGGTCTTTGTAAGCGGAGATGATTCCATTTTTATTTTCTACAGAGATCAGAAGTTATGGATGAGCACGTTAACTGATAGCGGGTACACAGAGTCTGTGGAGTTGCCAAAGGAGATTAACAGAGGGCGTTATCAGCGTCATGCTTCGCTAACTGCAGATAAAAAGACCATCTTTTTCAGCAGCGAAGTCTTTGATAAGAGTACCAACCGCTTTCACTACGATATTTTTTATTCCACCAAAGATTCGGCTGGCGCATGGAAAAGAGCCAAGGCGCTTCCACATCCGATAAATACGTTGTTTGATGAGGATAGCCCGGAGATCAATACAGATGGTACCCAATTCTTTTTCTCAAGTGATCGACCGGGTGGCTTCGGAGGGTACGATGTGTATAATGTAGAGCTTAAAGATGGTATGGATGACGTTGAAATAACGCTTCTGTGCGAGCCGGTGAACTCGGCTGCCCACGACATCTATTTTAAACTTGCTCCTGATAGCACACATGCTTTTTTCTCGTCAAACCGACTGGGAGGATTCGGAAATCAAGACATCTATAAACTCATTTTGGATGAGGCACGGTTTGATACATGTGTAGCGTTGCAGCGAGGCGAGAGGGTCACACTTGACATCACTGAGTCTGTAGACCGTAATGGAGCCGAACTGACCTATTCCTGGGACTTTGGAGACGGAGGTAAAGCAGAGGGAACTGAGGTTTCACATCTGTACACGAAGCCTGGCGACTACACCATTGTAATGAATGCCACAGATAGGGAGACCGGAATGGTATACTACAATGAAATACTGGAAGAAGTTTCTATTGAGTTCGCTTCGGGCTATATGTACATAGAAGGAATGGACACCGTGAAGGTCGATTTAGATGCTACTTATAGCGCTGAGCGAAGCAGGATGTTTGGCAGACAACCGTTAGGAGCACATTGGGAAACATCTCACGGGATGCGGCACCGAGGTGAACCCTTTACAACTTCGTTTAGCCAGCAGGGGCAGGAGCGAGTGTACTTTGAAGGTATTATCATAGACCCTGAAAACGACCGGCATGCATCATGCGTTTACAAGAAGGTCGATGTGGTTTCAGATGAGCTGTTTGAAGCATACTCAAAGAGAAATAGTGTCAAGACCGAAAGTGACCTCATGAGTGAATCTGAGATTCTGTTAGCAACCACAGGCAGAAGTTCGGATGAGAATTTTGTGCTCCGAAACGATTTTGTGACAACATTAATCAATACACCTATCTCAATTGATGTATTGGCCAATGATTCGTCTAAGCACGGATTAGACATGGAGATATTTGGAGTGAAGCGGCCTGTTAATGGAAAGGCCCGACAGGAAGGCCGAATGGTTGACTACACGCCTAACCAGGACTTTAAGGGGCTTGATAATTTTGAATATATCGTACACGATGAACGCGGTCATGAGAACAAGGCCATTGTGGTGGTCAAAGTTGTTTCCGAATCTGAGATGTATGAAGGGCAGTCCGTTGGAAATGATTATGCAAGTGTAACTGGCCGGGATTCGATCATTGTGGAGGCCGGAAAGAATGATAACCATCCGCATGGAGATAAGCAGAAACTCGTTTCTGTTACACCTCCACGTCACGGTGAGATTTCTGTACTTGACTCGGCAGCCAAAAGATTCTCTTATACTCCGAACGAGTCTTTCCAGGGACAGGATGCCTTTGTGTATCAGGTAGAGGATAGCCAGGGTATTCGGAGTAGTGCTTATGTTGTTGTCGAAGACAGCACGCTTCAGGTGGTGGCTTCGACCGAGCGCGACATAAGCAAGACAGAAGGAGGTCAGTCGATACAGATAGACCTTTTTGCCAACGACAACCTCGATAGACTTGAGCTTCCTGAGCTTGTTTCCATCATCGGTCCTGATAATGGAGTGGTGCGTATTGTAGATCGACAAAAAGGTACAGTAGTGTATGTGCCCAGTCCGTCTTTTAGAGGGGTAGATGCATTCACCTATACCGTGAGGGATAAGAATGGTGTCGAGTTTACAGAAGGTGTCTCTGTGGTGGTTGGCAACAGAGATGATGCTTCATCGCTTCACGCACGCTTAGACCGTGTCTTTGTTAAAACAGAAGAAACCGTCAAGTTTGATGTTACTACCAATGACTACCACGACCAGAAAAAAGCATTTACGCTCAAAGAAATTACCAGGTCTGGGCTCGGTAGTTGGGCCATGATTGATAAACAATCGGGCACGATTGAGTTTCAAGCTGGTGCAGAAGCCGGAGTTGATACAGTTGAGTACACCATAGTAGATGCCGAAGGCATATTGGCTAAATCTCAGGTTATCCTGATTGTATCAGATGGTTCTGGTCAGCAGTTGATGGCTTTAACAGAAGATAGAGTTGAAACCGTAGTTGAAGGGCCCATTGTGATAGATGTGTTCAAGAATGACGTGCATCTTAAAAATCGAAACATGGAGTTATACTCTGTTTCAACAGATAATGGAGGAGAGGCTGCTATTAACAGTAAGTATGAAGGGGAGATTTACTACATGCCTAAGAAAGGATTTGTTGGTCAGGAAATCATCACTTACACCGTTATGGACTCTCACGGCAAGCGTGCCACGTCCAGAGTGATTGTTAATGTCTACAGTCCGTTTGATGCCGATGCCATTGATGTAACGAACCGACCAGATTTGGGATTGGAGAACATCTATTTCGATCTCGATCAGGACTCTATTCGGAAGAAGGAATTTGCTGTACTATCTGCAAATATTGAGAAGCTTAAAGCCAACCCTGATGTGGTTATCAAGGTAAGAAGCCATTGTGATTCAAGAGGTCGAATGGAGTACAATCTCGATCTCTCTAGCCGCAGGGCGAAAGAAACGGTAGCATATTTGATAAAGGAGGGCATAAGTGCTGAACGAATCATTTCTTCTCTTGGTCTTGGTGAGGCTGAATTAGTCAATGATTGTGGAGACGATGCAGATTGTAATGAGGAGCAGCATCAGCTCAACAGACGGTCAGAGTTTGTGGTTATAGGTACCTTAAAGAAATAAAGATGAAGACATTTTTTGCAGTATTCTTTTGCTTTACAATGGCCCTGGCATATGGTCAACGTGTGCCATCGCTGGCAGAGAACATTGAGTATTTGGTTACTTTTTCAAAGGGTACGAGTTCTACCTGGGGAGATGATGATAACACACAGGTGTATTTTGTTTCTATCTCTAAGGCTAGCTCAAGTCCATTTTATATCCGGGTTTTTGATGCTGATATCGGAGGAATGTATGATGCGGCCAACGGTGGGTTCGATAGCAAGTGCCGAATGTCTGTGTACGGTGGTCAGGGCGTCTACTCCAAAAAAGTAGCTCGAAATGTAGATCCGGTTAAGGGGTATAAATCCGGCCTAATGTTGACCGAGGAAGTCATTGGCGCTAGCAGCAAGTACGACAATAAGTGGTTAACACTCGGGCCTTTCAATCCGAAAGAGGGAGAGTTTGACTCTGATCTGGATTCATATGTGTTTAAGTTCATTGTGGAGGGAACATCAGGAAATGATGGAAACCTCTACTATTTTTATTTGAGCAGCATGGCCGATGAGAACAGGGAGGTTCCTGGAGCCAATGCCTTTACATATGAGATGACATTTAGAGTACCCAATGATGGCAACCGAATACCGCATCTATATCCCTTTATCGACTCTGAAGTGATTTCGGTGAAGATCAACAACTTCGATTTTGACAATGGTGGAGGACTTCGCGTAACATCGGTGAAGAAGAACGCGCATGAAGTAAAGAAATCTGGCGATGGCAACTGGGCACAGAGTGTACACCAGGTGGTGGATGCCGAGCGTAAGACTTCATATGATATTCATGTGCTGGATGCGGCCAAGTTTTCGAACGACATGACCATTTACGTCACCAACCAGTACGATGAGTCATTGCCCTTTTTTGCCAAACCCATCAACGGCATTCCAAAGTATTCTTACAAGCCTGGTATTACACGTAAAATAGAGTAGTGGGTAGCCTAACTGCCATACGTACTACGCTATGTATAGTGATGTTTCTGGCGTTCGGGTTTCGAGGAGTCGGGCAAGAGATCAATGCACGCGAAATTGACCGTTTGGAGGTGTCAGAGTTTGTCTATGACTTTGATCAACTCCATGATGGACGTATGTGTTTCGCCACTGATCAGGGGCTAACCATTTTTGATGGAGTTGATAATGTGCTTTTGGTTCAGGACTCCGGGTTAATCGAAGATTTTGTTGTTGAAGTAGTGCACACAAAGACACACCTGTTCGTTCGGTATTTTACCAGTGGCTATTCTGTGATCGATGTCCGAAGCCATATCGATGTCGACAGTATTGTGCATAAACGAAAAACCGCTTCCATAGTTGATTTTGAGCAGGATTCAAGTGGTGTGTACTTCCTTACAGACTCGGGTGGGATTTTTAAGACAGATGGAAGAACAGTTCATAAGGTCACGGACATTGGCGTAAGAAATGTGAAAGCGCTGAAGCTTTATGAGGACGATTTTGTTGTCTTATCAGATTCGTTGATTGATGTCTTCTCCTTAGATGGAGAGTGGAAACAGTCTTTTGTCTCAGATTTTCATTTGCAGGCTGCAAGCCGAAGAGTGAGGAATTTTGGGATGTGTATTACATCCAAAGACACATTGCCAATAGTCTTGTCCAGTACACATGGCAAGTACCACATACGCTATCTCGAAGAGGCCCGGTTTGAACGTCAGAGTTCTATATCGGTGAGCAATGATGATAAGGTATTGTACATTGGATCCAGGAGGGAAGGGCTGGAGATTATCACACTCGATGATAACGGTGGTTTCTTGTCAAGCGATGTAGTTAATGAACAGAACGGTTTAAAGAATGACCTTGTACAGACTACGTTGGTAGATCAGCAGGGAAATCTATGGATATCGCACTACGGAGCTGGGCCAGGCTTCATTTCTGCTGAGATCCAACGAATCCTCAATGTAGGAGAGTCTATCACTTCCTTTGTTCAGCTGGAGGAAACAGGATGGCTCACAACGGCACTTGAGCTCATCGAGTTTGATGTACTTAACTTAGAGATTAAGCAACGCATTCCGCTGCCAGCAGAGGTTAGCGGGCTTAAGAACCTGGTTTATTCTGAACAATCCAATGATTTAATCGGGTCGCTTAACAATCGCCTGATTCGCATTGATTTGGACCATGTACGGTTTGACAAGATCGAACTACCCGATTGGGATCCACTCGGAATAATTGACTTGGAAGTGTTTCGAAACAAGCTATCCATTTCGAGTGAGAACGGACTTGGAATATATGACCTACAGCGCGGTACACTGAGGAGATATGACATTTCATCGGGGTTGCCGGCCAATAGAGTGCTCACCACATTGATTGACCACAAAGATGAGTCTGTGATTGTTGGGTTAGATGGTGGCGGAGTTATTCGGATTGATACGAATGGTGAGAAAGTAACGATGCCCCTTGATGTATCTAATTACCGAATCAACTGTCTCTTCGGACAGGGAGACTTGTTGTTTATTTCTTCGCTCGGAGATGGGCTTCACATCTGGACCACCGATCACTTTTACAATGTTGCTTCCATCGTAAAGGAAGCCCCGCTAGATAAGTTTATTCTTTCAGGAGCGGTAGTAGAAGACTCTCTTCTGTTTTTGCTTTCGAGAGAGCGCGGCACGCTGGCTTACCTAAATGGCAGTCAATCAGTTTTTCCGGTGCGCTCTATAGAAGGGTTAGATGTTACAAATACCGACTTACACGTTTCACAGGGCCAGGTGATCTTTGCCAGCAATGATCAACTCATCAAGGAGAAGCTTTATGTGGGAGAAAATGCCCTGCGTAGTGAGTTCGACATATTGTTCTCAGGCCTTGTTGTAAATAATGACAATCGAGATATAAAGGATGGCGAACTTATTGAACTAGAGTCGGGGTATCATCGGGTTGAGGTAGGCTTTCTAAGCCCCAATTTTGCCAAAGGAGACCCTGTTCTTTACGAATACAAGCTAGAGCCTATCCAAGACAAATGGATTCAGAGCAAGATGACAGAGAACCTGTCGTTTTACGGAAGTTTAGGCCCCGGAGAGTATGTATTTAACGTACGGTTGATTGATAACCCAAAGTCCCTAAAGACGTTTAGAATAAACATTGCCAAGCCACTTTGGCAAAGACCCTGGTTTATTATCACGTTTGGCATTGTACTCATTATCACGATCATAGTCACACTCTACGTGAGAGAACGCTATCATGCAAATCTTAGGTCGTATTTGACATACCAAATCAAAAAACGAACGAGGACCATCGAAGAGCAGAATGAGCGCATTGTCAATATCAACAATGAGATAAAGGACTCCATTGTTTATGCGCAGCGCATCCAGCAGACAATACTTCCCTCGGAGGAGAGTGTGCGTGTTCACCTGGAGTCTGGGTTTGTGCATTACCGTCCTAAAGACATTGTAGCTGGCGATTTTTACTGGCTTGAGAATATCAGGAGTAAGAGCAATGAAGATGAAGTGATTTTTGCTTCTGCTGACTGCACAGGACACGGAGTGCCAGGAGCTTTTGTGAGTATTGTATGTAGCAATGCCATGAATCAGACCGTGAATGAATACGGAGTTCACAAACCATCTGATATTCTTGACAGCGTTCTTCGGCTGGTTGTAGATCAATTTGACAGGAGCACAGAGACAGTTTGGGATGGCATGGACATAGCCTTGTGTAACTATAACCCGGGCAAGCGAAAACTCCAATACGCAGGAGCGAATAACCCATTGTGGTTGGTCAGGAAAAAGACAGATGAAGGTGAGCAATTATTGACCGTTATTGAGTCGTCTGCTGAACAAGAGCCTCATGAGAAAGTGCTCAGCCCGAGCCAGGAGATTGACGACTATGTGCTGTTTGATGTAGTCGCTACCAAGCAACCCATTGGGAAATATGATTACACCAAGCCATTCGTAAACAATGAACTCATTACGAAGGAAGGGGATGTTGTATTTACGTTTAGTGATGGATTCCCCGATCAGTTCGGTGGTCCGCGGGATAAAAAATACCGTTATAAGCCTTTCAAGAGGTTCCTGTTGTCAATTGCCCATCTTTCTCCAGAAGAGCAGCATAGTGTCGTGAGCAAAGAGTTTACAGACTGGAAGGGAGAGGGTGAACAGATAGATGATGTAATTATATGGGGAGTTAGTTTCTAACCTCCAACGCGCTTGGTCTTGTATCCTTTAGACTCGAGAAAAGCCTGGATTTTATCGCGCTGATCACCTTGTATCACGATTTCACCATTCTTAGCTGACCCACCACAACCACAGTGTGCTTTGATCATTTTGCCAAGCTGACTCAGATCGTCACCCTGTCCGACAAAATTTCGAATCAATACGACTGCTTTTCCGCCTCGTCCTTTTGTTTCACGGTGTAGGTGAAGCAGCTGCTCAGCAGGAGGTAGCGTGTCTGCCGACTCATCATTCTCGGTGTAGTCAAAATTGGGGTTTGTCGAATAAACAAACCCACCTTTGTTTTTCTTAGCCATATTGAAACATAAAAAAGCCCCAATTTCTTGAGGCAACTTCCAAAAAAGTGAAAGTAGGTTTAGTTAATCTTTAACAGCCTGTAGCTGGCATGTATACTCTTTATTGCCATTAACAATGGTGTAGTCAATGTTCAGTCTGATATTGTTCGTATCACTCATATCAATGGTGCCAATACCTGTAATGGTTTTTCCATTGTCATCTGGCTCCTGATAGTTGATCTTAATATCCATGCTTCCGGTAACCGGTGTAGCAGATACTTTAGAGTAGAACCCTATAAGGTCAAACTGAATGTAATTAAACACATTTCGCATGTGAACCTTTGAATCGTCCAGCGGATCTTTTTCAATGATCATCTTGTGCCCAACCAACGTATCTAATGGGTCACAGTACTCAGAGATTGTGTACTCACCAAGGAATTTCTTACGAGATTCAACTTCACAGTTTTCTCCCTCATAACCGTTGTCGCACAAGCACAGACCGTCCATACAGTCGCCATAAATACAAACCACATTGTCGAGTTCGCATATATCTACTGAGTCGCAACTTACTCCAGAGTATCCTTTGAGGCAATCACATTCCCCATCGTTACATGTTCCTCCGTTGTTGCATTCAACTTTTTCTTTTCCAAACAGCCCTATGCACTGATCGCATGATTGAATGGTCAACGACAAGAAGATAACTGAAAGAAGATAGACGAGTTTTCGAACCATGCTCATTTGAATTAGGGCGTAAATATATGAAAAAGGCATGCTCATGATTTTGGTTCTTGCAGGCCGTTATTGAATACCGATTTTTAGGAATATAGGAGTAGAACTAATTTATATTCACGAATAATTGATTTAATTTGCTGGAAATTGAAAATCCATCTTAAAATGAAAAAAATTACAAGACTTGCGGCTCTTTTCGTAGTGGCTGCAATGGTGCTTACTGCCTGTGGTGGCGGAGGTGAAGCCAAAGAAGAGACAAAAGAAGAAGCTGTAGAAACAGTTGAGGAAACTTCAATGGACGAAGCGGTAGAAGAAATCGAAGAATCTGCTACTGAAGAGACTATGGAGAAAGTTGCTGAAGAAGCTGAGGAAGTAGTTGAGGAAGTTGAAACTGACGCTCGTAAAGCAGCTAAAGAAGGTACTGAAGCTGTTGAGGACGTAAGAAAGAAAGTGAAAGAAGGAGCAACTGAAGCTGAAGTTGAAGCTGGTGATGCTCGTAAGAAAATGAAAGGAAAATAATCCTTTTATCAAGCACAAAAAAAAGGGGCCTTGAGCCCCTTTTTTTATGCTTATAATCTTGGTGAGATTATTTGCTGTAGTTGTAAGGACAAACAGTTTCGCTTGTACCGTAAGTAAGAGTTACAGTAATCTCAAACGCATCGTTTACAATCGTTGCAGTATTACTCTCAACTTGCCATGTATCACCATCACCGTCAACAACAGACTGTGCAGGAACCATAATAGTTTCTCCGTCTACGATAGCATAAGCAGTGTTGTCGTTAAAACCAGTAAGGTTAGTCATAGTAACTCGAAGTACGTTGTCAGCTACAGTTGAAATAGTTGAAGGATCAGAAACTCCAGGAGCACATGTAGTCGTGTAAGACCAGTCACCTAAGAATTTAGTACGCTCTTCTACATCACAAGCATCGCCTTCGTAACCATCGTCACAAGTACAAGTTCCGTCTGTAGCATCATAAGTTCCGTTTACGCAGTATACAGCGCAAGTTTCTCCGTAGTAATCGTCTGGGCAAACGCAAAGACCTTCTTCATCACAAGTACCACCGTTTTCGCAGACAACATCTTTACAAGGGTCAGTACAAGAAGTAACCGAGAAGGCTAGAGCACCAACTGCAGCTACTAATAGTAAGTTGATTTTTTTCATAAATAATTGATTAAGTTTTCGCAAATGTAACAGAATCCTACTTTGGTTGGGCGGTTAACGTTATATGATCGTTTGAGCAAAAAAAATCCCGCCTAAGCGGGATTTGACATATATCTCAAGACGGTTTTTTATTTACGAGTGTACGTGTGCGTACATTCTGCTTCAAAACCGTTCACTTTACGCTTCACGATAACTACGAAGTCACCCCCGCTCAAGAAAACAGGTTCTTTACCCTCTACAGTAAACTTCGTTCCGTCAGTAGCTTTCACTTTTTGGCTAGGTACCCAAAGTGTATCACCGCTAATAACACCATATCCATCCTCATCGCCAAAGGCACTTAGGTTAGGCAGTGTGATTCGATCTAAGTGAGTTTCGTCATCGGGGTTTACTTCTTCTTCTACGGTTACGTTCACTTGACCAGTGTTACAGTTTGTAGTAAAGACATAGTCTGCAAGCCAGGCATCCCGAGAAACAATGTCACAGGCATCTCCATGGTAACCAGGCGTACATGAGCACTCACCAGTACTCTTTTTGTACGTACCGTTTACACAGTAATCGTCACAGCTGTCACCGTAGTAGTTTTTCGTACAATCACACTCGCCATCCACACACTCGCCATCGTTGTTACAAGTAACATCGTTGGTGATACATAAATCTTCAATTTCACAGTTTGTGCCAGAAAAACCATTCAAGCATTGGCAGAGGCCATCTTCACAGGTTCCTCCGTTTTCGCACACAACATCTTTGCATTTGTTGCAGCTAGCCATGAAAAGTGTCAAGACAAAAATGGCTGAGAGTTTGAAAATAGATTTCATATAGGAATAAGTTTTAGGGGTTTAAGCTTTCAATATTGCCATTTCTATGCAATCGATAGTGGTATTTCCGACCAACACTTATTTTTTATAGACAAGCATCGACCAAATTTTATTTTTGGCGAAACAAAATCAACGGATGAACTTTTACAGACGTTCTCTTTCAGACAGTGATCTGAAACACTTTTATCAGAAACTCATTTTACCTAGACAGGTAGAAGAAAAAATGCTGGTCTATTTGCGTCAGGGTAAGATATCTAAGTGGTTTTCTGGCTATGGTCAGGAGGCCATTTCAGTAGGGTGCACACTCGCAATGAATAGTGATGAGAAGATACTTACGATGCACAGAAATCTTGGTGTCTTTACCACCAGAGAAGTACCACTGACCAGACTATTTGCGCAGTTTCAGGGTAAAGCGGAAGGATTTACGAAGGGAAGAGATCGCTCTTTTCACTTTGGGACAAACGAGTATGGAATTGTAGGTATGATTTCTCATCTTGGGGCTCAACTCGGTGTAGCTGACGGAATAGCGCTAAGTCACTTACTCGACCAATCGGGTAAATCAACGTTGGTGTTTACGGGTGATGGTGGAGCCAGTGAAGGAGATTTTCACGAGGCACTGAACGTGGCGGCCGTTTGGGGCTTGCCGGTCATTTTTGTGGTAGAAAACAATCAGTGGGGATTGAGCACTCCAAGCAGTGAGCAATTTAAGTGCGAGCAGTTCATAGATAAAGGCATTGGTTACGGCATGAAAACCAAGCAAGTCGATGGCAACAATTTGCTCGATGTTTACCACGCAGTTCAGGAGATAAAATCAAAACAGCAAGAGAATCCTGAGCCCTATTTACTCGAGTGTGTCACCTTTAGAATGCGCGGCCACGAAGAAGCGAGCGGTACCAAGTATTACCCTGAGGGACTGCAGGATACCTGGAAGGTTAAAGATCCGGTCAAGAATTTTGAAGACTACTTAATAGCCCAAAACTTGTTGAAGGCTGACGAGTCAACAGCTTTAAAAAAGCAAGCGACTGATCAGGTGGCGCTTTCTTTTGATCAGGCACTCAAGCTGCCACCTGTTGACGTGAATACCGAAACAGAGGTTCGCGACAATTACGCCCCTTTGTCTAAAGACATAAAAGAAGAGAGGGGAGAGTTGAGAGAAATGCGCTTTGTAGATGCTATTAGCGAGGGGTTAGGTGAGGCCATGTCTCACTTCGATAACCTCGTGCTCATGGGGCAGGACATAGCTGACTATGGAGGTGTATTTAAGGTGACCGAAGGACTCATGGATAAGTTTGGTAAGGGGCGCGTGCGAAACACGCCTTTGTGCGAGTCGGCTATTCTGGGAGCAGCTATCGGTCTGAGTATCCAGGGTAAAAAGGCGATGGTTGAAATGCAGTTTTCAGATTTTGTGAGTTGTGGTTTTAACCAGATCGTCAATAACATGGCTAAGCTTCATTGGAGGTGGGGACAGAACGTGGATGCAGTTATACGAATGCCTACTGGTGCAGGCGTAGCGGCCGGGCCTTTCCATTCTCAATCCACAGAATCATGGTTTTTTCATGTCCCTGGATTAAAAATCGCCTATCCAAGTACTCCGGAGGATGCCAAGGGAATGCTTCTGGCTGCCTTTAACGACCCTAATCCAGTGCTGTTCTTCGAGCATAAGTATTTATATCGAAGTCTCAAGGGAGATGTGCCCTCTGGCTCTTATCAGGTTCCGTTAGGAAAGGCCAACGTAGTGAAAGAGGGTAGTGATCTTACTATTGTGACGTATGGGTTAGGTGTACACTGGGCGCTTGAAGCCGCTGATCAAATGAATCAGGCCGACATAGAAATAGTGGATTTGCGCTCATTGGCGCCTATCGACTGGGATACTGTGTTTGATTCGGTCAAGAAAACCGGCAAGGTTTTACTCTTACACGAAGATGTTTTGACCGGTGGAATAGGAGCCGAGATATCGGCTAGAATCAGCGAGCATTGTTTTGAGCATCTCGATGCACCAATTATGCGGTGCGCCAGCATCGATACGCCTGTTCCTTTTGAAGCCAATCTGGAAGTCAACTTTTTGGCAAAAGAAAGATTACTGCCAACTATAGAGAAACTAGTTCAATATTAACTTCGCACCTTAAACAATACAATTATGAAAATCAACTGGATGTTTCCACTGATAGCTTTAGTGGCTATTTCGTGCAGTCAACCACAAGCCAATGCAGAAGCCGAACCGGCAGCTGAAGAAGTTCAAGTAGAAGAAACACCGGCTTTAGCTATGTTTGGTGCAGAGATCACGGATGATGGGGCCAAAATGCTCAATGAAGTGATTCCTTCTCTTGGAGAAAATGATTCTATCGAAGTAAAACTAACCGGGACAGTAAATAAAGTTTGCCAGGTAAAGGGATGCTGGATGACTATGCCCTATGGTGAAGAAGGTGAGAGCATGCGTGTGTCGTTTCTGGATTATGGCTTTTTTGTACCAAAGGATATTGACGGAAAAGAAGTCGTAGTTGAAGGAAAACTTTTCGTGGAAACGATAAGCGTAGCAGATTTACAGCACTACGCTGAAGATGAAGGTCAAAGCGAAGAAGAAATTGCCTCAATCACAGAGCCAGAAAGAAGCGTGAGCTTTGTAGCAAATGGGGTTATTGTAAAAGACTACACGGTAGAAGAGGCTGTAGAAGCTGAGACTGAAGAGGTACACTAACCGTACGAAACATATCGAAATAAAAAAGGGGCTTAAAGCCCCTTTTTTCGTTTTTAGTTCTTGGTGAATTGGTGAACAGACACCTCGTTATGTCGATGCTCAATGATTAGGAAATAACTGCCCTTCGCTAATTCTTCAACATTGAGTGGACCAAAGTCAAACGTATTCCATCTCTTCAATGGCCTTCCTGAAATATCGAGAATTGCCAAGGTCGATATACCTTGAACATCACCGCTCAGGAACAACTGATTGGTAACTGGGTTTGGAAATACCTTTAAGTTACCTCTGAAGTTGTCTACGATACCTAGTACACTGTCGACTTCTATCGATACCGATCGTAAGCAGTTGTTGGCGTCTTTGATTGTGATTTGGTAATCACCAGCGCACAGATTGTCTGCCATGTTTCCGCTTAAACCGGCATCATGGGACCAAGTGTACGTATATCCAGGAACACCACCTGAAGTGCTCAACGTTATCGAACCATCGCAGAAGCCTTCGTTGGCCGAGTCAACCACAGACACTACTTCGATGCTATCTGGTGAAGAGATTACATATGAGGCAGTATCAGTACATCCAGCAGAGTCCGTTACAGTTACCGAGTAGGAACCATTAAACAGACTGGATACTGAGCCTACTGAATCGCCATGCGACCAGGTATAGGAGAATGGCGCGGTACCCGAAGTTATGGAAACCGTTATGGAAGCCGCATTCGACTCGTAACAAGGATTATCTATGACACCACTAGTCTTATCAATAACAGCGAAACGCTCATGAACTGTGTCTGCATATACTTCGGTGCAGCCGATAGCATCTGTTACAGTCACTGTATAAATACCCGCTGAAAGGCCACTTGCCGTTTGCGAAGTAGAACCAGTATTCCATGCATAGCTGTAAGGCGGGTTGCCAATGAACATTTGCTGCGTCAAACTTCCATCTGAGTTGCCACAGTTTTCATCGGAGTCAAGTGTCTGACCAACCAGGCCTGAGCCTGCAGCACCCACAAAGGTGGAATCTACCTCAGTACAACCGTTGGCATCTGTCACCGTCACCGTATACCACTGATTACTCGCATTCATAATGACACTATCTGTAGTAGCATTGACATCGTTCCATAAGTAGTCTATAGATCCAGTACCATTGAACACCTCAACGGAGACCTCACCACTACCAAATGCGCAGCTTGAAGGAATGATGTTGAAGTTCAGTACCATTTTTTGAGGCTGGGAGATGTTGAATTCTACTTCTTCTTCATGTCCGTCATTGTCTGTTACCGTGCAGGTATATATTCCTGCCGTCAAACTTCCAATAGAAGATGTGGTGTCTCCGGTATTCCAGTCGAAAGAGTAGGGACCACCTGCTCCGCCTTCAATCGAGTCAAGGCTGGCCATTCCATCAGAACCCCCAAAGCACAGCACGTTGCTCGAATCTTTAGAGAATGTGATCAATGGAAGTGGTAATACCGTAGATGAGTTTTTGTAAACGTAATCATTGGCATTTCCATTAGCCCCATTTGCTGCAACACCACAATAGTAGAAGTTGACAGTATCTGAGTAACTTGGAGCTGTCCAGCTAAAGCTCCAGCTTCCAGTTGTGTTTGCCAGGCTTGTTTGCTTGATGTATGATTTGCTGCTAATAGTGGTCGTTGCACTACCCGTACCCGCAGTAAATGTTCCTCCTGCCGTGTTATTATCTCTCAACGAAACGGCCATGAAACCGTGCTTGGCTGGTGAGGGTGATGATTGAGACAGATCTAGCGAGACCGTGTACGTCTCACCCGGGTAGTATGTGGCTGGAAGTGTCATAGAGATACTCCCAGAACCAGAGTTTAAGCCAAACGTAGAATGACACGATTGGCAACCTGCTGCGTTGCCACCGGGCCCTCCGGTTCGGTCAGAAGAGAATCCCCCTCCTGTATAGCTGATGAGCGAAAGCCCCATCACAATCCCTAAAACAGGGACTAAAAATTTGAGTAGATGTTTTTCCATAGACAGTTGGTTTGGTTGAAATTAAAATTAAATGTTGTAACACATATCTGAAGACGGGTTATTCGTTGGGACGTTGGTCAGAATCCAAAGTTTTAATCCTGAACCCAATGAACGAGACCAAAAGCGTCATCAAAGGGCTTATGAGGCAAAAGAAACAGAAAGGCCAGTACACAACCGTGGCCACACCCAATACTCCAGCCTGAGTGGCTCCACACGTGTTCCATGGAACAAGCACGGAAGTTACCGTACCAGCATCTTCCAGAGTTCTACTCAGATTGCTCGGATGTAGGTTGTGTTTCTGGTAGGCATCCTGATACATTTTTCCAGGCACTACGATGGCCAGATATTGGTCGCTAGCTGTGAAGTTCATAAAAATGGAACTGGCCGCTGTAGTTCCAACCAGAGATGTCCTTCCTCTGGCAATGGAAAGAAGTCCGCTCGATACGGTAGTTAAGCAACCGTTACGCTCCATAATGCCTCCGAATATCATGGCGCACACAATGAGCCAGATGGTGTTAAGCATGCCACTCATGCCACCCGTAGATAGCAGGTCTGCGAGTACTGGGTTTTCAGAAGGTATACTAAATTCAGATCCAAGGGCCGTCATAGCCAGCATATAAGCGTGCTGAAATCCGCTTTCTTGGCTAAGAGCTGCAAGCAAGTCTTGTTGGAAAACAAAACCGAATGCTATGCCCAGAATAGCTCCAATAGCCAATGAAGGCGCTGCCGGAATGCGTTTAATGATCAGAAATACAACGGTGGCAGGAACCAGAAACAACACAGGAGACAGGTTAAACTGAGATTCCAGCGCGAGACTCACATTATCAATGCTCATGGCTTCACCAGAGCTGGATTGAGTAAACCCGATTATCAGAAAAATGATCAATGTGATCAGGATACTTGGCACAGTAGTGATGGCCATGTAACGAATGTGGGTAAACAGATCAGTACCTGCTACAGCTGGTGCCAGGTTGGTTGTGTCAGAAAGCGGAGACATTTTATCTCCGAAGTAGGCCCCCGAAATGATTGCTCCCGCCACAAGTCCTTCATGAATATTCATGGTGGTTCCAATCCCAAGAAGCGCAATTCCGACTGTGGCAATGGTTCCCCAGCTACTTCCCGTGGCGATGGATACAACAGCACAGATAATGCAGCTTGTAAATAAGAAGTACTCTGGGCTCAATACTTTAAGGCCATAGTAAATCATGGCGGGTACAATACCGCTGAATAGCCAACTACCAGCCAGTCCTCCAATAAGAAGCAAAATCAAAATAGCGGGAATGGCCTGTTTGAGGTTATCGACCACACCGTCCATCATATCAGAAAACGACATCTTATAATATAAGCCTACTAAGCCTCCAATGCCTGCCGCAAGAAGCAATGCAATTTGGTTGGAGTAGGAGAGTGCGTTATCGCCAAAGGAGATGACATTGTAAGACAACAAGCCAATCAGAATGGCAAGTGGTAAAATGGCAGCAAATAACGATGGACTTGGTTTCTTCATGTGACGAATATGCGAATAACAATAGGATACAAAAAAGCCCGAACCAAATTGCTTGGTTCGGGCTTACTATTAAGCGTGTTTCAGATTAGTCGAAAATTACTTCCATTTCAACCCTTCTGTTCTTGGCTCGTCCTTCAGCCGTGCTGTTATCAGCAATAGGCTTAGATTCTCCGAACCATTGTACAATCATTTGAGACTGCGGAACACCTTTCGATTCAAGGTATTTAGCAACTGCTTTCGATCGTTTTTCAGAAAGTAGAAGGTTAGAAGACTCTTTACCTTGACTATCTGTGTGACCAGAAATCTGAAGTTTCCATTCTGATTTCTTGATGAGAAGCTCAGCAAGACCATCAAGCGACTCGTAAGAGGCAGCCTTGATAACATCTTTACCAGTCTCGAACTCAAGGTTATCAAACGCTGTGTTCAATACCTCTTGCTCTTCTTCTTCAATCACTGGACATCCTTCGTTATCGGCAGGACCAGGAGTCTGAGGACATCTGTCATCTTTATCGAAGACACCGTCACCATCCAAGTCGCTGTAAGGACAACCTTTGTTGTCAACAGGGCCAGGAGTATCTGGACAGCTATCTTCTTTATCGATTAGTCCGTCACCATCTCGGTCACCGTAAGGACAACCATTGTTGTCAACCGGTCCGGCTTTCTCAGGACAACCATCCTTGCTATCGATCAAGCCATCGCCATCTGTATCAGGACAACCATTGTACTGAGGAGGACCAGCTTTCTCTGGACAATCATCTTCGCTGTCAATGATACCATCACTATCAGTATCAGGACAACCATTAAACTCAGGAATACCTGGTGTTTCAGGACACTCATCATTGGCATCTCTAATACCGTCTTTGTCGGTATCAGGACATCCGTTGAACTCAGGAATACCAGCAACAGTAGGACACTCGTCTTCGCTGTCTTTGATTCCATCTTCATCTGTATCAGGACATCCTTTGAATTCAGCTATACCTGGCGCGTCAGGACACTCATCTTCCATATCGATGATGCCATCACCATCTCTATCAGGACAACCGTCAAATTCTGCAAGACCAGGAGTTTCAACACACTTGTCGTCTTTGTCAAGTACGCCATCCTTATCTGTGTCAGGACATCCTTTCAATTCTACTGGTCCTGGATCTTCCGGACAATCATCTTCCTTATCAGGTATACCATCTTTGTCCTTATCGTTTTGACAACCGAATACCCAGTTAATACCCGTTCTTACGTGAAGGTTTTTGGTGTTGTAAGGCATGATTGGTGCCAATACGTTATCTGTCATGATGTAATACTGGAATGGCCATAAGTTGAAGCTAAGTCCGGTACCCACATTCAAGAAAGAACGGTTGTAGATGCTGTAGTTGGCATGGAAGCCTAACCACTTTCTGATTCGGAAGTTATATGAAACTGTCATGGCAGCTCTTAGCTTTCGCTTGCTAAGCTGACCATTCACCAATAAGCCCACATTGTGTTTCTCTGCAAGCTGATAGTTTACACCTACGTTCATTCGGGATGTCAACCATGTTCGGTACTTGTCTGTATTCTCAGTAGGAACAAACTTGGCTTGTAACGAATCAGAAAACTGCTCGAGAATGGTTCCCGCTGAATCACCAGCAGAAGTTCCGTCCTGTGCATCAAAGAATGCGTTTTCAAGTCCTTCTACGCCATTAAACTCGATGGTCTTGTTATCGATGATGTAAGACTTTGGATTGGTTTTCCAACCAATGAACCCAATGTCGGTTACAGAGGCAGATACTTCTAACTCTTCCGTAATATCATACTTGGCTCCAATATCAATACCAAAGCCCATGTTTTTCAAGAATGTTCCAGGTGTAAGGTCACTGGCTGGATCAAATGAGCTAATGTTAGAATCAGCTGGAATAGGGAATGAAGTATTCAATTCCATGTTACCATCCAAAGTCAAACCATACGTAGTAGCATCTGTAGTTATACCGAGCTCAGACGTACGTGTATAAATATTGGCTCCACCTAAAAGAAGTTTTGGTCGAACACCAATGGTAAGGCTTTGATCATCTAAAAACTTACGTGCGTATCTAACACCAATTTCAGTGAAGATGTTGAGGTCAACCCCAAATCCATCGAAGCTTGCTCTTTCGCCAAGGAAAGAGTAGGCAGGATCATCACTGGCGTTACCAGCAAAAATAAACGTGAACATATCCTTGGGATACGTCCAGGCAAACTGCTCTCTGAGGCTGACGTTTAACTCTACATAGTTAATGTCCTTGATGGTGAACCCGAAGTGGAGTACATCCATTCTGAACTCCTGATTGAAGTAGTTCACATCTTTCATCTTATCAATGGCTGTAAACGGAGTCAGCGTGAGTGCGCCTCCATTTCCTTGATTGACAAAGTCTTTGTACACAAAACCGCTGTTTCCAGCGTTGACGTAGATACCAGACAAAAGCGGCATTCCTACATTCACTTTACATTCGTGAAAGAAGGCCGGGTTTGTAAACCCAGATTGCTGCAGATATCGGGCATTATAAAGGGTGAGGTCCTGCTGGGCAAATACCGACCCTGTAATTATAAGCGCTAAGGCTAATAGTAGCTTTTTCATTTTCTTAAGGTTATAGGTATTTGCTGATTAAGGAGTGACTTCGTTAATGTCCATATTGGCATTGACTTTTACCCCTAACTTGATATTCATGGTATAGTCTGAATACATTCTGACCGTTTCCTGGTTGCTTTCTCCAGTGGTTGTGGCCACCGCAGTGATCACAATTTTCTCACCTTCAATCAATGCTTCAACTTCATTCATGTTGGCATTTGTCACTACAGCTCCAGAGGCATCTGTATAAGAAGCGTTTTCGAAACTTGAAATCACGATATCAGTCAATTCGGTTACGGTTGCTTGTGGACGATAATCCTGGCTGGCAGAACCAGCTGTAGCACCTGGAATAACCATATTGGTTGTTTTCAGGTTATCATCTTCATCCATTAATCTGAGGTCGAGTAATGGAACTAAGCCACTAGCAGTAGAGTCATATACTGTTGCCTTTATAGTAGCGTCTAGTGGTAAACCATTTTCTACGATCATTCTTAACTCCATGTAACCAAGGTTGTCCACATAGGCCGTATCATCAAACGCCTGCATGGTCAAGGTGTCCTTGAAGTTGATTTTACCCCAACCTTGTAGCGGTAATGTCAACCGCGAGTGTACATAAACGCTTCCACCATTGGTAGTCACTGCTGCCGTAGGTGTTATGTCTATGCCATAGAACATCTTTTTAGGCGTTGGCTCGATAATCGAAGTCAAAGCCGAATCGGATGGATCTGCTACGTAAATAGTGTTGCTGTTTTTTAATGTCTGAGAGTACATACCACTTGCTGGAATCGGCCAATCATTGTCTAGAAGTTCTAAATACCGAACCGTAGAAGCAATAGGTGTGTTGTCATCATCAATTTTTGCGGTGTAAAAATCACCGTTATCACCATCTCGAAATGTCAACGTGAATGGAACATTCGACTGGTTGTCAATAGTGAACTCGATTTCTGGCTTATTCAATCTGAAGTAGCCATCGTCAAAGTTTCCGAAAATTCTAAGCAAAACACTCTCTGTAGGTAGCGAAAAAGTCTGCATGACCGATTGTCCTCCTACTGCAAAAACATTGTCAAGTACGGGATCAAGAGAATCTTCATAAATGAGATTCAGGCTAAAAACCGAGTCGGGATTTGAGTGTTCGCTGGAGTAAATCTTTTCAATGTCAGAATCCCATCGATTGAGTACCTGATCTACCGTAATGTTTGCTTCGGCTAGTGGCACAGCAAAAGTTGGCTGATATGCACCGCCTTCAAACTTGTCGAAATCAAAGTACCCTTTGGTGCAGGCTCCCATGGCTAGAATTATCCCGCCAAAAAGCCCCAGGGGACGTAAAGATCGTTTCATATAAAGTAAAGGTTAGTTAGAAAATCGTATAAGTTTAATTCGCAAGATAGGAATTATACGAGCATTTTACGGACTTGTTTCATTCCAAAATATTCGTTCCTGAATGGTCTCGTTTTGCTGAGTGTATGTCCAGTAAACGTTAGTACACATCCAGCGGTCTTGTAATCGACACAGGATGGCCGAAAGCCAAATGGTCTTTAGGTTTACATTCTGATCAGTTTTTGATTCGTCTGTTACGTCAACCATGCAGCTAACTTCTATCATTTGCCCAACAAATTCTTGATCGAGAAAAGCAATATCCAATGTTTTGCCTACGAACGGAGGAGCAATAGTTAGGTCGTTAGGGTTGTAGGTTGCAGTGCGCTCGTTTTGACCCAGTACCGATGCGTCCTGCGTAAAGACTTCTTTTATTAATGCCGATCGTATACCCGAATCTGGAGTCTGAAAACTCAGGAGCATTTTTTGCACCTGTTGATCCACCTCTGATTGAATATTTTGAGCATAGCCAACCAGACTAACACACGTAAATGCTATGAGAGTAATCCACTTCATCGTATGTACATAACGAGTTTACACCGTGTGCTTTCGTTGTCTTTGACAGCCGGATACCACGCAGGCATGTTTTTTACAAAGGATGTAGCAGACTCGATTTGTTCTCCGCTTAGGTCACCCACGTAACCCAGCGTAGGCATGCCGTCTTCTTCAATGAACACTGTAAATGGCGTGTGAAGGTCAGATGGCTTATCCACCACGTTGTACGCTGAACAAATGGTTTGCCATGCAGCTGGACCTCCGGGGTAGGAAGGAGCTATATCTACTTCGTCTACGTTCAGAAAGTTTCTGCCTGAGGTTTTGTGTGCAGATATTCCAAGATCGATGTGGCTTGTAATTTTTTCAGGCCAGTATACACTATCAAGAGATGGATTAAAGCCCGATTGGATTATCATTGAGTGGATGCGCCAACCCTGTGATTCATTTCTGAGCATTCGAATGCTGCGGATGTCTCGTGTTCGAAGTGTATCACGAGACTCTGAATCAACCAATGTGGACATTGTACTCAACAGGAAAGCCTGATATGAAGCATTTCCCTTTACCTGAATTACCACTGGTTCAATTTTTAGTTGGTAGTTGGCCACCATATTCTGCATTTCTAATGCATACTGGTCGGCAGTCATTACCGTGCGCCCGCTTTCCTGCTCATCATCCAGCACGCTTATGCTGGCGTTGTCATCAAAATAGCTCTTTAATGCCGACTCTCCGTGTTGGGCAAACATGTTATCCATGTGCTCAAGAGCAGTTTGACCGCTGAGGTTGACCACACAGGCCAGGAGCAGGTAACTATATATGATGAATCGTTTCAATCTATTTGAACATTCCTCCTAAACCGGGCATCATTGATCCGGCAGCAGCTTTCATTTCAGATTCGTTGACTGTTTCAGCTTTTGAAAGGACATCGTTTAGCGCCATAACTAAGTAATCTTCAAGTTGTTCCTTGTCGTTTAAAAGCGATTCGTCTAAAATTTTGATGTCTGTCACTCGTCTGTTTCCAGTGGCTGTAGCCTCTATTTTTCCTTCTGGAGAACTTCCTGTAACACTGATTGTGTCTAGTCTCTCCTTGATCTGCTTCATTTGCTTTTGAGCTTCCTGAAGCTTTTTCATCATATCAAACATCCGTCTAAAATTTAGGGCAAATCAAAGCAGGTTTTGCAATTCCGAAAAGGAAATTAACGTTTTAATCTACGCACCGCTTTTTCTATCATTGTCGCCATCTAAAATTCTACTCATGAAACGCACCATCTCACTTACAATTGCCTTGGCTATTTCTATCGGAATTTTTGCTCAGCCAGATTTGGTCTGGGGAACTCCAATGCAGTACAAACTCAATCTTTTGAGGGTTGACGGTGAGTCTAACAACGACTACCAGTATGAGCGTGGCGAGAGCAAGGCCTTCACCAAGTTGTATCCGCCTGAGATGAGGGTGATCTCTGAGGGATTTTTGCACTATGTGAAGACAATTCGATCGGTAAAGAACTATGTCTCGCCACTTGGCACCATGCCTCCAACCACCATTGGTGACATGACCATTGAGCAGGCCATGAAAGGCATTAACAATGGAAATCTCGAGCGAGTGGGTAACATGTACTTTGATAAAACAAAGTGTACAGATGAGATCAGTTATTCGAATGGAAACATTTTGAAGAACGGAAAGCCGCTTATAGAGAATGACGAACTCAAGTTAGGTTTTGATTCTGTATATACCGAGAACCTGAATACAGGCGATATGGAGTTGGTGGTAACAGATCTTTCTGCAAGCTATTTTCAGGAAGCAAGCACCGTACAGTTTATCGAGGAATGGGAGTACGATAAGATGAAAGGCCGCTTTGAAAAAGACATCAAGTACAACGGGCTCATGGTCAATAGCTATGATACTGAGACCGGAGAGGTGAGAGGGTACAAAAGCCTTTTCACATTCAAAGCAGGTAAGTTCAATAAGAAGATGCTCGGTCGTGATGGGTTGATCAAGGAAAACATGGAGTACAACGTGCTTTTCAACCTTGATTTCAATTCAGACGAGGACGAGTTTAGCTATGGAATGGCGCGCACGTCTTTTGCGCACGGATACATTGAGCCAACCGAGCGCTATGATTTGCTTTATTCACTTCTAGCTGATGTGAAGAGTGGGAAGTTATCGGTTTATCATTTTGATCCGTTGACGTTTAACCCAAGTCGACTCAAGCCAGCTTCGGCCAATGAGTTTTTGAGTGCCATGCACTTAACCGATACGGTTATGGCAGAGGACTTACTCACGGGTAAAATGACAGAGCGGGTGGTTCACATTGATTACACGTTTAGCGATGTGGTCGGAATACACTTTATAGAAGACTGGTTTATGGATGCCGAAAACATGGCCATATACAAACGTGTAAAGGGTATTGTGCTCCTTAGAGAGGTGAAGGATGAAGATACCGGCTTGCCAAAGGGAGTAAAGGCAATTTCGCCATTTTACATCAAGCTGAACCCGAGATTGTAGCTATACGCGCAGTCCTATAACGCAGACATCATCGACTTGTTCGTGGTCTCCACGCCATGCTAAGAACTCCTTGTCGACCATGGAGCGCTGCTCTTCAATGGGGTGTTTAGAGAGCCGAATAATAAACTTCTTGAAGTTGCCACTCTTGTATTTTTTGCCTCTTTCTCCGCCAAACTGATCGGGAAATCCATCTGTTGACAGGTATAAGCTGTCACCTGACTGCATCGTGAGTGTATGATTGGTAAAGGGTTTAGCCAGAGCATACTTGCCAATGGGTTGTTTGTCTGCTTTTACCTCTTCGATCTCGTCTACACCTTTTCGAACGATCCACAACGGGTTATTGGCTCCAGCCCACAGTAACTCCCCGGTTTTTTGATGGAAGGCACAAAGTGAAATGTCCATACCATCTTTTACTTCCTCGTCTGATTTTTCAAATTCTTTGATGACTAGCTCGCGCGTTTTGTCCAGTATGTCAGAAGGCTTTCGTAATCCAAACTCCCGAACCGATCTATTGAGCCCGTTGTTGCAAATGACCGAGACCATGGCGCCTGGCACTCCATGACCAGTGCAATCTGCTGCAGCAAAAAACACCGTATCATCAGCCACTTCGAGCCAGTAAAAATCACCAGCTACAATATCCTTGGGTTTGTATAGAATAAAGCTACCGGGTAGGAATTGATCTATGATTCGATTGGGAGGTAAAATGGCGGTTTGAATCCGCTTAGCATATTGAATGCTGTCTGTAATTTCCCGGTTTTTTTCTTCCAGTTGCTCGTGTTGTTGCTCAACTTCTTCTTTCTGCGCTTGGATCAGTTTGTTGTCTTTACGCTTTTGCACAAAGGCATAACTGACAGAAATGATCATCAGCAGCGCTAACACCAGGCCAAGGATAAGTGCGTAGCGCTGCGCTTCATCTTTTTCGATTTTTGCTGTCTGAAGAGCTGTTTCCTTTTCCAGGTTGTCAATTTCGAGCTGCTTCTTCTCATTTTGATACCTGGCTTCCATTTCCTGTATGGCTTCCTGTTTGTTGATTTGATCGAGAGAATCAGATACAGCTATGTGATCTTCCAGTGCCTTATAAGCCAGCGCTGTTTCTCCAGTTTGATTGTACAGATCTGCCAGCATCTTTAGCCACCTGCTCTCATCGGTCATGGCACCAAGTTCATGACTTATGCTAATGGCTTCGAGAAGCAATTCGATTGCTTTAGGAAAGTCTTCTTTAAACTCGTAGTAGGCGCTAAGGGCAGATAAGGTTTGTGCAGCAAAATGGGGCTCTTCAATTTCTTCATAGATGGTTAGCGCCTCTTCCAATTTAAGTTTGGCTTCATCCCAGCGCTGCATTTTACCAAGGGTTTGTCCCTGATTCATGAGTATAAAGGCCACACGCGACCGATCGCCCAAAGTCTGATAGTTGGCCATGGCAAGATCCAGATAGTAAAGCGCAGAGTCGGTTTCGTCTGCATTGAACTTGAGCTGAGCGAATAGATTGTATACACTGCTTTCTCCAAATAGATTGCCTTGTTTTTTATACAAGGCCAATACTTCTTTCGCTTGTTTTTTTGCTTTTTCTGTATCTCCTGAATTGGTGTAGAATACGGCTATATTGAATTGGATAACAGCCATGTGGTCTGTTTGATTGCGCTCCTTGGCAAGGTCGTGCGCCTGAAACAGGTAGGCCAGTTCCTGTTGTTCATCTCCGCGTTCGTGATGAATGGTGCTGATGTTTAGCAAGGCACCTGACAGAGCAGCAGAATCCTGAGATTCTATGGCAAGTGTTTTACCGCGTTCATACATGATCAACGAACTGTCAAACAGTCCAAGGTCGGCCAGATTATTCCCAATACTTATGTATTGTCTGGCCATTTTATCCCTTCGATCGATGGACTCAAACGTTTCAATGGCCAGCATGCGCAAATCATTGGAAGCTTTGATTTGGCCGTCAATGGATTTGGCCAATGCCTGGTAATGATACCCCAGAGCTTTGTGGAAGGCATCGTCCTGAGAAATGGCTTCTTCGAGCAGTTTAGAACCCCACTTGTCTTTTAGTTCTGGTGTGTTGGCTCCATTAGCCAGTTGCTCGTAAACCTGCAGCAACTCAATACCTGTGCTACCCTCTATGGCTGCCTCAAGGCTATCTGTGTTCTGCTGACCATACACCGTGTACATGCCTAGAAAAAGGAGCAGGAGGTATGTAAACAGGTGTTTATTCACGTTTCTAAGTTAAACTTTCAGGCCGATGACACAGACATCGTCAATTTGTTCGTGCGGACCACGCCAGGTCTCGAACTCATTGTCCAGTATGCTTTTTTGTCGAGAGATCGGACTTGAGGCCGTCTTAATAATAAGCTTTTTGAAGTTTACGCTTTTGTACTTCTTACCATTGGCTCCGCCAAACTGATCCGGAAATCCATCTGAAAACAAGTATATGCTGTCTCCTTCGGTCAGGGTTATAACGTGGTTAGTAAATGGGACGGCTTTGGAGTACCTGCCAATGGGTTGTTTATTGGCCTTGATTTCTTCAATTTCCGAACTGCCTTTTCGAACGATCCATAACGGGTTGTTGGCTCCGGCCCATTGTAACTCCTTTGTTTGATAGTTTATGACGGCAAGTGATATATCCATACCGTCAAGTACTTCTTCATCTGATTTTTCAAACTCCTTAATGACTAACTCTCTTGTTTTATCGAGAACTTCTCCGGGTTTTCTGAGCCCAAATTCGCGTACAGATCTGTTAAGCCCGTTGTTACAAATAACGGATACCATAGCTCCTGGAACACCATGGCCTGTGCAGTCTGCAGCCGCAAAGAAAACAAGATCGTCAACGGATTCGAGCCAGTAAAAATCACCGGCAACAATGTCCTTGGGCTTGTACAAAACAAAGCTATTCGGAAGAAGCTGGTCAATCAATCGCTTCGGTGGAAGTATGGCTGTCTGAATACGTTTGGCGTAAGTAATGGACGCAATGATCTCTTCATTTTTTCCTTTTAACTCAAGGGTCCGTTCTTCCACTTGTTGCTCGAGTTCTGAAGCATACGATTCCTGTAGCTTGAGCTTTTCTGATTGCGCTTTTTCCTTATCCTTTCGGATAATCCGGTACTTATCAGCCAAGGCAAATGAGAGCAGTACGACCTCAACTGCCTGGCCTATCATAGCCGAAGAGGAAGTGATGTCGTTAGCTTCGAGAAAACCAAGATTCCTTAAGATTACGAGAATGGTTCCCATCAAATAGAACCCCCAGGCGGCTATGAATAAACGCGCACTGGTGATACCTCGATACCAGCAGTAAATACCAGATACAAACATCAGAATGGCGCATAAGGCCAGCGTTATCGTGAGAATTCCGATGTATGTAGAGTAATACTCGTAACCAAACATGAATGTGATGAACACAGCAAATAGACAGACAAAGACGAGCACCCACGCAGTCTTTTGCAGCAACTTGGAGTATTTACCCAATTGGAGAAAACTCAGACTAAACAAAATCGAGAACACCCCCGTCATGCTCATTATATAAGAGATACTTACCTGATTAAATGCCACAGCTGTTGGCCACAGATATTGGAAAGTATATCCGTTTAGGACGGCATAGACCATCCCGGCAGATAGCGTAGCTAGCGAGTAAAAAATGTACGTGACTTCTCTGAGACTCAGGAATATGAAGAAATTGTAGAGACTCATAATGAGAATTAACCCGAAGTACATTCCAAAAAGGAGTTCGTTGGGTATAGAGTCGGCTGAGAAGCTATCTTGGTTTTGGATGGAAAGGTTAAGCTGAAGCGATGATGATGTTCGAGCCCGGATGTATACTCGGGTTGGCTTGTGCTTTTTTAGTTTAAGCGGGATGACAAAGTTTCTATGCTCGATGGGGCGTGTGTGAAACGGATACATATCGCCAGTGGCAATGTTGCTCGTTACTACATTGTCTTGCACCACGTAAAGGGATAGACTGTCGATAAGCGGGTATGACGATATCAGATAGTACTGCTCATTATCAGCAGTTATATCCAACAGGTCAAAGTAAAACCAGTGCACATCTTGTGTGAGCCCGAGGCTGATGTTGTCTTCTGTTGATTTTTCAAACGAATCAATAAAAGTGAGGGCACAGTCGAAGTCACAGGTAGTAGCCGAATAATGGAATACGGAAGAGCCAATACTATGTAAGCCCTTCTTGCTTTCTATGACAAGAAGGTGGTCGTTATCGCTCGCAACATCTTGTCCGAAGGCGGTGACTACGCACACGATACACATCCATATGGCTATTCCAATTCTACGCATGCAACTGATGTGATTTCAGACTGAGGTATACGGTTTCTCCAGAGGACAAATCCTTGTAAAACTTTGAACCGGGAACTCCAGCAAATTGACTTACCGGGCTTTGAAGCCACTTAGGAGCATACTTACGAATGAGATTTACTCGATTTTCTTCATCCGCATTAAGAGCCAGACGCACATTATCACTGATGTCGGATACAGTATGATTAGAAAACCCATTCTCATTGAAATGCTGTATGAGAGGGGCTTTTTGGTCGTTCGATCGAAAATCGGCAAACCCAAAATAACCACCTGGTTTCAGCACCCGTTTTACCTCCTTCAGAAAAGCTTCAAAGTCGGGGTAGATATGAGAAGATTCCACATTGATAATGGCATCGAAGCTGTTGTCTTCAAAGGGTAGCTTGTCGGCAGAACCTACTACATAAGACAGGTTATTGGCTTGAAACCTAGATTGACAGAATGCTATGTTCCATTCGCTTAGATCGAGTCCTGTGCTTTGCGATGGTTTTTTGGTAGTGTGCAGGTGGTGAAGCCCGCCTCCGCGTCCGCATCCTATTTCAAGTAAGCTTTTTCCTTCGATTGAAACCCCGTCTATGGCATGCAGATAGAGATTTTTTGAAGTTTCTTCAAACGCTGGGTTTAACGTTTCAGCGTTTACGTAACCGTAGTTCATGCACGTCCATTCCTCTACGTTTTTATACTTGTTTGAGAGGAAGTTGTACCACCATTTCCAAAACGACTGTCTGAAGCGGGCATTGCCTCGAAGTATTTCTGAGAACCATTTGAAATAGCTTTTGTTTCCCTTCATGCTAAAATTGTTAAGCCAATGACACAGACATCGTCAATTTGTTCGTGTGGACCACGCCAGGTTTCAAATTCATCATCGAGTAGCTTTCTCTGCTCGCTAATAGGATGCTTAGACATATTGACCAGGAGCTTCTTGAAGTTTCCACTTTTATACTTCTTTCCTTTTTCTCCACCAAATTGATCGGGAAACCCATCGGAGAATAGGTAAATGTTGTCACCATTAGACAGTTGAACCTCGTGATTCGTAAACGGAGCAGCCAAGGTGTATTTGCCAATGGGTTGTTTGTCGGCTTTTCGTTCTTCCACTTCATTGGCTTCGTTACGTATAATCCAGAGTGGGTTATTGGCACCAGCCCATTGAACCTGATTGGTTGTTTTGTCCCAGGCGCACAAGGAAATGTCCATGCCGTCCTTTACTTCCTCATCTGATTTCTCAAACTCTTTGATGACCAACTCCCGTGTTTTATCCAGTATCTGCGCGGGTGTGCGCAGGCCAAACTCGCGCACTGATCGATTGAGCCCATTGTTACAAATCACAGAGACCATGGCACCTGGAACACCGTGTCCTGTGCAGTCTGCTGCAGCAAAGAACACGAGGTCATCAATGGCTTCCATCCAATAAAAATCACCGGCTACAATGTCTTTTGGCTTGTACAAAACGAAGCTGTTTGGCAGGTGTTGATCGAGTAAGCGGGTAGGAGGTAAGATGGCCGTTTGGATGCGCTTGGCATAGGTGATGGACGATATAATCTCCTCGTTTTTTTCTTTCAACTCGGCTGTGCGCTCAGCCACTTGAAGTTCGAGCTTGATATTTTGGTCTTTGGTGATCTCGTTGATTTGCTCAAGTCGTTCGAACGCTTCCTTTTGAGCCAGTTCCTTTTCTTTTTGAACCTCGCGATACCTGGCTACCATAGCCAATGACAGGAATGTGACCTCAGCTGCAGATCCCAGCTTGATGGCATTTTGACTTAAAAAGTCATTTTCAATCAGGTTGAAATTTGTGAGGATAAAGAGAATTCCGCCAATGAGCACGGCTAAAAAACCAGCGGTGAAAAAGACATTGACTTTCTCGTTGCTCTTTGTTTTAATGACAATACCAATAATGATGGTTATGAGTGCTAGCAATGATAATCCGTTGATAAGAGGGAACGTGATCTCATAAATCAACCCTGAGAACAAACTGGTAAACAGACACATGAGCACAAGCACCTGAAAAACCTTATACGTAGTCCTAAACCGGTTTTGCATGCGCTGTATATCGAGATACTCACCCGCATAAAGCATGAGCATAAATACCGAGGCACTGGAGAAGAACAGGACAGAATGATTGGCCAGCCAGGTATTGCTATTCCACAGGTATTCAAATGCCAGTCCGTCAATAGAGGCTTGCATCAAAAGGAGAAATGCCACATACACGACATAGTATGTATAGATGCGCTGATGGGCCACTGCAGCGAAAAAACCAAATAGAAGCACCACAAATAGTATGAGGCCGTAGTACACACCAAGCGTTAGGTTTTCTTGCTGAACAAAGGCATAGAATGATGATGGTTTCCACTGCTTCACGAATAGGTTGATGACTTCACCATCGCTTCTGTATTTGATAAGAAGCCGTTTTGTGGAGTTTGGTTGCAGCGTTATGGGAAACACAAACTTCCGATAGGTGATCGGGCGTTTTTTGAACGCAAAATCATCACCTGCCAGGTACAACAGCGGATTGTTAGGTTTATCCGTATCGTATATGGCTATTTCATTGGTGAGAGGTCGGCCTGTCTCCAGAATTTGGGTCTGTGCAGAGTCAGACGTATTCGTAAGGCTCAGACTTACCCAATAACTCGATGTGGTGAATCCCAGGTTTTTTGAATGCTCAGTTATGGGCAAGAACCTATCATCGAATTGGCCGGCAGCTATGCCTTCATATGTCCAGGTGCTATTTGTGTCTACCGCAATGGTAGCCGTGTTGGCAATGTGCGTATAGTCTGCCCAATGAGCTTTGGCCGGCATGAAGAAACATAGCAGGCACATCATTATGCACAAAACATGGGGCAACGATTTTGGTAGCACGATACGGTTTGGTTTTCGGTGCTTCCGAAATTACAATTTGAAAACCAAAAGTGGCCGGCCAGGAAAAGACCGGTTTAATCGGTCACAACGTCTGAGGTCTTTTTGTACCGCATGCGTCCCAATTCGATGGAGATACCTGTTTTGGCCAATAATGTGAAAATAAAGGCGCCCATGGCCCAAATGCCAATGGTTACACCAATTTCAGTCAGCGTAGGTGTATACTCGGCAATTTTTCCCCAGGGGCCAGGAATAAATCCTGGAATAATGAGCCCAAAACCTTTTTCAATCCAAACGGCAAGGAACAACATGCCACAAGCGATGTACAAAAGGGTGTGGTTCTCACGAAATCGCTTAATGGTTAACACCAAAGTAGCCAGTACGTTCATTGAAATAGACGTCCATATCCACGGCAGCAAGGCACCTTTTCCGTCCAAACCAAAGAAGAGGTAGTAAGCACTCTCACTGTGATGTGTAGGAGCATAAAACTCCTTGAAGAGCTCAGAAATGAGCATGATGAGATTGGCTTGAGCGGCAACAGTTACGATCAATGCTATTTTATTGAATGTCTTGCGCTCGATCTTAAACATGGTGAAACGCTTGATTACTGCCAGTACGATGATAATGAGAGCTGGGCCAGCAGCAAATGCAGAGGCCAGGAACCGTGGACCTAATAGTGCATTGTTCCAGAACGGTCGCGCTTGAAGACCTTGGTATAAGAACGCGGTGACCATATGTATGCCTACGGCCCAGAAAACAGAAATAATGACTCCAGGAACGTAAATCTTAGGATTGGGTTTCTTTCCTATATAGATCATCCAGAGTATGTAGAGCGGGATAGAAATATTGATAAACAGGTAACCATTGAGCACAATCACATCCCAAGTGAGCATGGAGTTTGGAAAGTTAAATACTCCAATTCCGGGTATCATATGCCACAGTCTGGCCGGGCCTCCCATGTCGGCAACAACAAATGCGAGGCACATAAGTAGGGCAGACACAGCCAACCCTTCTCCAATAAGAACAGATTGTTTGAAATCCACATCCTTGAGTATGTATGTAGGCATGACAAGCATTACGGCAGCTGCAGCTACACCCACCAGGAACGTGAAGTTGGAAATGTAAAGCCCCCAGCTCACGCGATCTGTCATACCTGTAATGTCCAGCCCGAACTCGAGTTGTTGAGAATAACAATAGATTCCTACAAGCATGAGTGCGGTTAGCCAGGCCATCCAAATATTGTAGAGCCGTCTCCCTGAAATGGCGTTGAAGAAGCTGTCTTTTATGAGGCTGAGTCCTATTTTGAAAGTTTCCATTCTACTTGTTTTGCCTTTTAGTCTTTAAGCGGTTTTACTAGTCCATGAAGTACCAGAACTTGGGTTCTGTACCCAAATCTTCCTTCAGTCTGAAAACCTTTTTGTTATCTAGTATCCAACGTATTTCTGAAGTCGGGTCCAAGAGGTTTCCGAACACACGGGCACCAGTTGGGCATGCCTCCACACAAGCCGGGTTTTTTCCTTCTCTTGAACGCTGCACACAGAACGTACATTTCTCCATGACTCCCTTTTTGCGAAGTCTGTTTCCGAGGTAGTGTTGGTTCTTATTGACCTCTTGCTCAGGCACCTCTGGAGTTTTCCAATTAAATCGTCTTCCATCATATGGGCAAGCTGCCATACAATACCTACAGCCAACACACCAGTCGTAATCAATCACCACAATGCCATCATCTTCTTTCCAGGTAGCTTGAACCGGGCAAACTTCTACACAAGGCGGGTTGTCGCAGTGAAAGCACTGTGTGCCCATGTAAAAATGACCCTGAGCTGGCACTTCATGGTAATAGTTATCGTCAGCCTCGTTGAAATTGAAGCTTTTTCCATCTTCCATTTCGTGTATGCGTATGTACTGCATCTGACTTTCGCGATCCTGGTTGTTTTCTTCAACACAGGCATTGACACAGTCCATATAGCCCTGGCATTTTGAGATGTTAAATGCATATCCGAACAGCACATTATCCAGTGAACCCTTTGATGACATGGAAATATTCTTGCCTGTCTTTAGCTCATAAGATCGAACCAACCGTTTTACGGTCGCGTCTTTTTCTTCCTGGGTCATGAGCTTATAGTTACCCTTGAAGTACTCTTCCCAGTCCAGCTCAGATTGTTCCTTTGATTTGTCTCCAGCTGTTACACTACACGAAGTGTGTACTGCTCCGGCTCCGATCATTAAGCCTGCCGTGAGACTGCTTAACGCCTTTCTTCGGTCCATCTTGGCTCCCATAACCTGATCGTAGCCATCAGCTTTCTGACTTGTTGGAGCAGGAGAGGAGCAAGAGCAATCATGCGCTTTCCCTTCGCCACAAGTGTGTTGAGAGGGTTTGCCGGAAGGTTCTCCCATCAATTTCGAAAAGAACCATTTTGTACTGTTTATGCTCATGTCTCTGTGTTTGTTTGGCAATTACTTACGTTCTTTTACTTTCTCTGTATTATATCTGGCCGGCCACCTTGGCTCAAAAGATGGACTATGCGGATCATGGCAGTTCACACATGTCTTTGACACACGTGGGTTTGCCCATCCGCCCACTTGTTTGCCGTGAGCTCCGCCTTTCCAATCATCGAATTGTACTGAATGGCATTGACCGCACAGCTTGAAACTAAAATCGAAATCGACTTCCTGTCCTGTGAGTGTGTGCAACGAATCCATGTTGGTTTCAGAGTGGCAGGTGATACAGTTCATTGTTTCCTCAGATGCATGGTTGAGCTTCACATCCCAGTGCGCCTTCTTATCAAACATGCTCTTCTTTTGAAGCTCACTCAACGGCTTAGAGTGGCACTCTGAGCACTCAAATGACTGAATCTTGTCTTTTCGTGTTGGGATACTAAAGCTGTGGTTATCGAGAAAAAGCTGCAGTGTTTTAATATCTGAGATATACTTATGAGAGCTCATGTCAACCGAGTCAGGATGCACTGTGTTGTGCTCAATTTTGTCCTTGATTGAGTGGTGGTGCACATGCTCATCATGGCTATTGCAGCCAATAAAAAGCAGCGTAGAAGCCAGTGTCAGCTTTATGGCAGATCGTATTGGATTAATCAGTCGTGTCATAAGTCTTACGCGTAAATTCACCTATATCAATGGTTGTTTGTTCGTTGTGTGCGTGGCATTGTCTGCAATTGACACGCTCGGGATGCGATACCCTAATCTCCTTGGGTGCACTTGGACCCGCGTGACAACTCAGACAGTTTTCTCGCAGGTTGATGGCATGAGGAATAATGGGCGGGCTTCCTGTCAAAGCATTGTTATGTATGCTTGGAGGAGCTGCTCCTTTGAATGTGGTGCCCATAAATAAGTCCTTGGCAGTTGCCGGTACATGACATTGCCGGCAGTTTCTCTTCTCAGGATGAGGTACTACAGGAGTATAAGCACCGAATTTTTCTACCCAGCCTCCATTCTCATGACACTTCAGGCAGTCTTTGCCTCCCATACTCATCTGGTTATTCACCTCATGAGGAATGGAAGGGGGAGCACCGTGATAGGCTCGATTGTCGTAGTATGTTTTGAGAGAGCGGCTATGGTTTTCGTCAACAGGCATATTGCTATAGTCCAGTGCGAGGTGAGCCCGTTCAAAAACTCCCTTTTCCTGGGGGATATCAATGACAGCTGATTCACTTAACGCTGGCACCATAGCTTCTTCCTGGGATGTTTGAAAACTAAACAGGCCAGTAGTGAAGATGGCAATGATCAGGATGAAAAATAAACCGAGAACAAAGAGTCTTTTTATGGCCATAGCTTAAACTTTTTCCACTTTCACCGCGCACTTTTTATAGTCGGGTTGTTTTGAAATAGGACAAAACGCATCCAGCGTGACATCGTTGATCAATAGGTTTTCATCAAAGAATGGTACGAATACCTGGCCCGGTGTAGGAACACCTCGTTCATTAATCGCGGCAGGAATTTCGATGCTTCCTCTTCGGGTAGTTAACCGAAGCTTATCACCTGTTTTGACCTGCATTGCTTTTGCATCAGCTGGGTTTAGCTCTGCGTAGGCATGCGGCATTGCCTTGTGCAAAACCGGAATTCTTCGCGTCATAGAACCCGTGTGCCAGTGTTCCAGCACTCTGCCCGTGTTTAACCAGAAAGGATACTCTTCATCTGGTATCTCTGGGGCGGCTTCGTATGGGCGCTGCCAAATCACTGCCCGGTGATCAGGTTTCCCGTAAAAGTCAAAGCCTTCTTGCGTACAAGCCGGATCGTAAGTCGAATTAAATCTCCATTGAGTCGATTTACCATCTACATAAGGCCACATAGCTCCGGGTTGAGCTTTGAGTACTTCCAATGGTGCCATGTTGTGCTTTTTGCCTTCATGGTGTCGCCTGTACTCGGCATATATCTCTTCAATGTGTGTGTCCTCGTTGTAGTAAAACTGCTTTTCGAAGCCTAGTTTCTTCGCTACCTCCACAATCTGCCAGGTGTCACTGATGGCTTCACCGGGTGGTTCTACCATTTGTTCGAAGTACTGCGTTCTTCGTTCAGAGTTACCATACATTCCCTCGCGCTCTATCCACATGGCAGAAGGCAATATGACATCTGCTATGTCGGTGGTGGGAGTAGGGTATATGTCAGACACTACAATGAAACGACCTTCTTTCTTGGTGGCATCTCGGTAGCGATTGAGTTTTGGCATCGTAACCATGGGATTGGTCACTTGTATCCACATAAACCGGATATCGCCTCGGTCTAATGCCCTGAACATTTCTACGGTGTGATAGGAAGGTTTGGGGTCGATGTTTTCTACCGGAACGTCCCAAATTTCTGCAGCGTGCTTGCGGTGCTCTTCATTCATCACCACTCCGTGTGGCAGCTTATGCGTTAGCGTACCAACTTCTCTCACAGTTCCACATGCACTTGGTTGCCCGGTTAGTGAGAATGGGCTGTTTCCAGGAGTTGAGATCTTACCTGTGAGCAGGTGAATGTTGTAGACAAGGTTGTTGATCCATGTACCTCGAGTATGCTGATTCATACCCATACACCAGAGCGACATGACTTTCTTGTTTGGATCTCCGTAGAGAGAAGCCATGTATTTAATGTCTTTGGCAGAAACACCCGAAATGGCCTGAACTTTTTCAGGCGTGTAGTCTTTTAGGAACTCTTTATACGCTTCAAAATCAATGCCTTCAGGCACGTCTTTGAACTTGAATTTGTCTTCTATTCCGTATCCGATATCTGTACTTCCCTTGCTGAAGCTACAGTACTTCTCTACAAAGGATTTATTCACCCATCCATTATTTACGATTTCGTAACAGATGGCATTGGCTACAGCCAAATCTGTTTGAGGCTTAAACAGAATGGATTTATCTGCAGCCATAGAGGTTCGGGTAGTACGTGTGGCAAAATCGATGATTTTAGCCCCTCGTCTCATTTGCTGATCGAGAAGTCTCGAAAACAGAACTGGGTGCATTTCGGCCATGTTGTTACCCCACAGCACAAATACATTGGCGTGGTCAATGTCTTCGTAGCAACCCATGGGTTCGTCCATTCCAAACGAGGTGAGGAAACCGGTTACTGCACTGGCCATACACAGGCGTGCATTGGCTTCCACATTGTTGGTTCCAAGACAACCCTTAAATAGTTTGGAGGCTACATATCCATCTGGAATGGTCCACTGACCAGAGCCATACATAGATACCGCGTCCTTACCGTACTCATCTATGGTCTCTTTCATTTTTGAAGCAATCAGCGTCAAAGCTTCGTCCATAGATACGGCCGTGTATTTTCCGTTTTTCTTAACCAATGGCTTGGTTAGTCGGTCTTTGCCATACATGGCCATGACAGAGTGGTAGCCTTTTACACAGCAGAGTCCTTTGTTGACTGGTGAAGCAGGATCACCCTTAACGGCTACTGCTTTTCCTTTTTCAAGTCCTACGAGTACGCCACAGCCTACACCGCAAAATCGGCATGGAGCTTTTTTCCATTCGAGCTCACCTGAGGGCAACATGCGTTCCTGTTCATCGGCAAATAGTATACCCGGGAACATGGCTGCCGCAGCGGCCATGGCAGAGAGTCGGGCCATTTTTTTAATAAAACTCCTTCGGTTTGAAACGCGGTTGAATTCTAGTTCTTTCATATTTCTGAATGATTAAAGCCAGATACCATGGAAAGCATTTTTAGGCTGTCAATAGCGTGTAGTTTTTCTTGCAAAAGTTCTTCCTGTTGTTTGTCAGTTGTTTCTGTTACCAAAACAATCAGGTTGTGGTTTTTGGACGGGATTACCTCACAGTTCTCAAATGAGCTTAGTGCGGTTTCAAGCGACTCTTTCATTCCCTCTTTGGGGTAAGCGAGATAACTTTTTATGGGCATGTCCTAGTGGGTAAATGAATTAAAGAATGGAAATATAACTTGGGAGGGCGATCTAAGCGTGCTTTTTGAGCGTTTATAAGGTAGTTTAGAACGGTTATAAATTGATTGAAACATATGCTCGTTTTTCTTTTTGCTTTACCCTATAGATTATTAGAGGTTTAACACTTTTGCTTCTAAGAGCTTCGCTTTTGGAAACAAAATGTTGTTTTCTAAGTGGATGTGCTGATGCAAATCAGATTCAAACTCCTCAAGCTTTGAATAAAGTGCTCGAAACGTATTGCAAGCTCCTTCGGGCAGCGTATACTGATTGGTTAAATCAGAAAGTTGCTTCAGAATTGAGCCGGCTGTTTCGTGCTCTTCTTCCATCATGGATATCGGGTTTTTGACTGTTCCAAACACAGGCTTATTCAGAGATGCATTTCCTTTTGAAGCAGCCACCAATTCCTTCACGTATGGAAATAGTACGTGCTCTTCTTTCATCATATGTGAGAGCAGGTCTTCACGTAGGAGGTGGATTAGTTTATTCACCTCGATTTGTTCGGTGTAATAAGAACCGTGTACACTAGCTACTTTATCTGAGTACTCTATCAAAAGAGGCAGAGCCGCATTGACATAGCTATGGTGAATGTGCGTGATATGGTCTATAAGAAAGTCAAGCTCCCAAGAATTGTAATCGTATGCCCTGGAGGTTTCTTGTTCAACCTGGTTGAGTGCACTTATGAGTGAATCGTAATCCACCGAATTTTTTTCGCAAGCTCTGGCTACTGAAATGCCTCCACCGCAACAAAAGTCAATGCCAAACTCCTTAAATATGTGAGCAGTTTTAATGTTTTCTGCTACGAATTCTCCTACCGTCTTATTCATCTTTCTTTAAGTTTTCACTGTTAAATAGGTTGGGCTTAACTACCACCATGACCCATCCCCAATTGTTTACATTTCCGTCTGCGGATGCTTTTAATACTTCCATGCCTTTTTCGGCCCACAATTGCGAGTAACCCGCTTTAAACACAACCGATGGGTTGAGTGGGTATGCGACAACTACATCTAGTTCGTTGCCCAGATATCTGCTGGTGTTGGGGGCAAAATCTGCGGCTACAGAAAAGTTGTGGAAAGCCATCGAAATGGCTGCCTTGCTCTTGATCTTAACACCTGCTTTTACGTAGATGTCTTGTAGCCCAGGGCCTCCTATGTGGTTTCCAACATAGAAGTAGTCCATAAGTCCGTTAAACTTGTGGTTGGTGCCATAGAAAGGGGTAAATGATTCATTGGTTCTGGTTGTATTGGTATTGTCTCCACTTAACAACTCATATCCCAGGCCGGCATTCCATTTTTCCTTTTTATAGTTGGCCTCCAGGCTTCCGTTGTATGCATTGACGTGAGCACCTGCTACATCTTCACCAAGCTGGTAATATGCATTTCCGATAAGGCCAAAAGCTCCTTTGTTCCACTTAAGGTGTGTGCCATATGTTTGGCTAAACCTGATTTCGTATTTCGAAGCATCGTTTGGGTTGGTGTATTGGAGGCCATTGTTTAACACCAATACACTTGCTTTAAAGCTTTCCCATGATCGATTGAACCAGGCGTATTGCATGGTTTTATAGTTCTTGAGGGTGTATGCATTATTCAGCAGGCCTTCAGCTGTTTGGTTGTAGGCTCCACCTACATGAATTTTCCATGCATTTTTTTCAAAAAGAAATACAGCGGCATCATGACTACGTGCCTGCATAACCCAGTCGACATTACCCAATATGCGAGCATCGTCATAGTTAAGTTCTTGTCTACCTACCTTCAGAGACAAGCTTGGAGTGAATTTGATCTTTCCCCAGCCTTCGTGAAGCCAGATGCCGCTTGGGTCGGTTGTGTTTAGCTGTACGGTGTTTCCCCAAACCCTGACATCTTGTGCGCTAACAAAGAAGTCAACCTTGTCTGACTGGTATGAGAACTTAAGGCGCGAACGCTGTGAAATGAAACTTGCAGCCTCGGCATTATCCGGAAACAAGGTTCTAAAACCATGTCGATACTCGTACCGTGCTCTCAGGTCGGCATCTATTTTAAATTGTGCTAACAAGCTCGTAGACAAGAGTGTGAAAAGGAAAAGGGCGCCTATGTATTTCATGACTATGTGTGTTGGTTTTGGTAGTTCGAAGGTTAGGCTTAAGGCAAGGTAATATTATGATGTAGGTCACATTTTAAAATGATAGAATCACATTGATGGTGGGAACTTAGACCTACATAAAAGGAGAAGTTTTATATGGTTTGTAGGGACTGTGAAGTATAGAGCTAGGTGCTTTTGTTCGTGGCTTCTTAAAAGTTTTACCTCGTTCGTTTGGTGATTCCATAAATGCTAAATATTTTAGCATGCTTAAATTTTAATTCTATGTCTACTCAAACTGCAACCCTTCCAGTTCAGGACAACACACAAATCATGCATCTGGATTTAGATTCGTTTTTTGTGTCGGTTGAACGATTGCTTGACTCAAGGTTGAATAATCGGCCAGTGCTTATAGGTGGTACCACAGATAGAGGAGTAGTGGCCTCGTGTAGTTACGAAGCAAGATCGTTTGGTATTCACTCGGCCATGCCTATGCGTATGGCACGTGAGCTGTGCCCTGAAGCAGTAGTGATCAAAGGGAATAGTATGACCTATTCCAAGTACTCAGATATGGTTACGGACATTATTAAGGAAGAGGTTCCCTTATTTGAGAAAACTTCCATTGATGAGTTTTATGCTGATTTAACCGGGATGGATCGGTTTTTTGGATGTGCAAAGCTGGCCAGTGAGATTCGTCAAAAGATCATTAAAGAAACAGGGCTTCCCAACTCGTTTGGGCTATCGATTAACAAAACCGTGTCCAAGGTTGCCACAGGAGAAGCCAAACCCAACAATGAGCTCAATATTGTCAGAGGGCAGGAGAAACCGTTTTTGGCTCCATTATCTATCCGTAAAATTCCCATGGTGGGAGCGAAAATGTATCAGACGCTAAGAGGACTGGGCATTAAGCAGGTAGGAACCGTGCAGGAAATGCCCATGGATATCATGGAAAACGTATTGGGCAAACACGGGTTGGTGCTTTGGAAAAAAGCCAATGGCATTGATAATACACCTGTGATTCCATACAGTGAGCGAAAAAGCATCAGTACAGAGCGCACATTTGATAAGGATACAACCGATGTAATAAAGCTCAAAGGCATTATGCTGGCCATGGCAGAGAACCTGGCATATCAGCTTCGGAGAGGGCAGAAGTTAACAGGCTGTGTTACTGTAAAAATCAGGTATTCTGATTTTCAGACACAGACGCTACAGGCCCGAATTCCTTATACCTCAGCCGATCATATACTGATTGAGAAAGTCATGGAACTATTTCAGCGGGTGTATAACAGGCGGTTGTTGGTTCGGTTGATTGGGGTACGTTTTAGCCATCTGGTAGGAGGCGGTTATCAAATCAACTTGTTTGAGGATACCGAAGAGTACATCAACCTGTACCAGGCCATGGATAGGATTAGGGAGCGCTTTGGAGATCGGGCCGTATTGCGCGCTTCAGGTATTGGGGCGCGCACCATTAGCCGCAGCAATCCGTTTAACGGTCAGGCACCGCTGTTATTGGCCAATAGAAGAAGTTGAGAGATGTTATTGAATACGCACACATATTACTCTTTTAAATACGGCACATGGAAGCCTAAAGATTTATTGAATCGGGCATCTGAGTTGGGATATGAGAGTATATGCATAACAGATATCAACACCACATCGGCTATTTTGGATAGCATTCGGTTGTCCAAGCAAGGGTTGGTAGATATACGCGTGATTCCCGGGATTGATTTCAGAAATGGGGCGCAGCAAAAATTTGTGGCTATTCCCAAAAACAATGAAGGGTATGAGGCGGTCAATCAGTACCTGAGTCAGTTTTTACACAAAGGAGAACCTATATCTGACCTGGCTCCACACTGGAAAGATGCACATGTTATTTACCCGTTCAATAACGTGCCTAAAGTATTGCGGGATAAAAAGATGCAGCACTTGCTGAGGAATCATTTTATCGGTGTTCGGCCACATGATATTCCACAATTACGACTTTCTCCCTGGCGCCATCACCTCGACAAACTGGTGATGTTGCCTACGGTGACGTTTAGCAACCAGCGCGATTTTAATGCACATCGGTTATTACGGGCTATAGACAACAATGTGTTGCTAAGCAAGCTGCCCAAAACCGAGGAGGGCGATATTCAGCATGTGCTTATGCCAAAAGCTGAGCTGTTGAGTTATTATTCCGAGTTTCCTCAGATTGTCAAAAACACCGAGCAGTTACTGGAGACTTGTGAGGTTGATTTTGAATACGCTACGAATAAGAATAAGCAAAGCTTTACCGGAACCGTTGCTGGTGATCTGGAATTACTCAGGACTGAAGCCGAGAAAGGGTTGCGCAAGCGTTACCGAAACCCCGATCAGGAAATCTTAAACCGGGTAGAACACGAGCTGAAGATTGTAGCGCAGATGAATTTCAGCTCATACTTTCTCATCAATTGGGATATCATTAAGTATGCGCAAAATCAGGGCTATTTTTATGTGGGACGGGGCAGTGGTGCCAACAGCATTCTCGCTTATTTGCTGCAAATAACCGATGTAGACCCGGTAGAACTGGACCTCTATTTTGAGCGGTTTATCAACCCTTATCGGGCTACACCACCAGATTTTGATATTGATTTTTCGTGGACAGATCGAGATGATATCACGCGCTACATCTTTGAAAAGCACGGAGCCGATAGGGCGGCTCTTCAGGCAACGTACAGTACGTTTAAAGACAGAGCTGTGAGCAGAGAATTGGGCAAAGTATTAGGTGTGCCAGGTGAGGAAATTGATCATTTACAGCGCTATGGCAAACGGCATAAATTGGGCAGCCATGCAGATCTCATCTTGAAATACGGTCAATACATCAGTGGTTTTCCCAGTCACTTGAGTATTCACGCGAGCGGTATTCTGATTTCAGAAAAACCCATCAATGCATATAGCCCAACCTTTCTTCCTCCTAAGGGATATCCGACTACGCAGTTTGATATGATCACTGCAGAAGATATAGGGCTGTACAAGTTTGATATCCTTAGCCAACGCGGATTAGGGAAAATCAAAGATTCCATTGAGATCATTCGGGCAAACAAGAATAAGGCGGTAGATATTCATGATCTGGAGCAATTCAAGCAAGACAAAAAAGTCAAAACGCTGCTGCGCGAAGGAAAAGCCATTGGGTGCTTTTATGTGGAATCACCAGCCATGCGCATGTTGCTTACCAAGCTAAAAGCCGATCATTATTTAGGTCTGGTGGCGGCCAGTTCCATTATTAGGCCCGGGGTGTCAAAATCGGGAATGATGCGTGAGTACGTACTTCGATTTCAAGATAAAGACAGGAGGGAGGAGGCAAGAAAACTGGCCCCTGAACTTTATGAAATACTCGAAGAGACTTATGGCGTTATGGTGTATCAGGAAGACGTCATCAAAGTGGCGCATTACTTTGCTGAGCTTACACTGGCCGAAGCAGATATTCTGAGAAGGGGAATGTCCTGGAAGTTTAAAGAGCGCTCAGAGTTTCATCGGGTAAAGGAGCGGTTCTTTTCGAATTGTAAGCAGAAGGGATATGATGATACCATTATTCAGAGAGTGTGGTACGAGGTAGAGAGCTTTGCCAATTTCGCTTTCTCCAAAGGCCACTCAGCTTCTTATGCTGTGGAGAGTTACCAGGCACTTTACTTAAAGGCATATTATCCACACGAATACATGGTGGCTACACTTAATAACTCAGGTGGCTTTTACCGGCCCGAGGTATATGTGCATGAGGCGCGTATGCACGGAGCAGAAATCGAAGCGCCATGTGTTAATCGAAGCGACAGACAAACGAGTATATCAGGCCGCGTGATTTTATTGGGCTTTCAAATGCTGAGAGAACTCGAGGAACGCAGTGTGACGGTTTTGTTAAACGCACGGCATAAAGGAGACTTTGTGTCGATGGCCGATTTTGTAGATCGGGTAGACATAGGCATAGAGCAGTTAGAAATATTGATCAAAGCAGATGCATTTCGAGTGCTGGGTAAAAACAAAAAAGAGCTGACGTGGGAAGCCCGACTTCTACTGGGGAAGGTCTCTAAAAGAAATGTACAGCCCAAGCTATTTGCTCCTACGCAGAAAGAGTTCAAGCTGCCCGAGTTGCATACGGCCATGCTGGAGGATGCATTTGACCAGATTGAGTTGCTGGGCTTTCCGTTATGCGATCCGTTTTTGTTAACCAAGAACGACTTGAAAGGAGGAGTGCTTGCGGCTGATTTAAAATCATACCTGGGTAAAACAGTGGTAGCTTATGGTTATTTGGTGACAGCTCGTAAAACCAAAACTCATCACGGGCAGGATATGGCCTTTGGAAATTTTGTGGATCGCGAGGGGTATTTTTTAGACTCGGTACATTTTCCTGAAGTGGCAGCCAAATACCCGTTTAGGGGCAAAGGCGTGTATCGTGTAGTGGGCAAAGTAACCGAAGAGTTTGGGTGTTATGTGATTGAAGCATCTGAAATGCATCGCGAGCCCTATATCGAAGATCCCCGATACAGTGAAGATCAGGAGTACAAAGGGACCATGGATCACAGCATGCTCAACTTTATTAAAGGGTGAGGTCATCGCTAGGAGTAATGGGTTCTAAGCAAAGCATACTCAGTAAGTAATTGTTAGTTTTGACCAACTAACCACTATCGAATCACAGAAAAATGAGGAAAGTTCTACTTCTCATATTCTTAGCTGCTTCTATTTCATCATCAGGTCAAATGATTCGTCATTTCGGACTTGGAAGTTTTCATGATGTTCATTTTCTCAATGCAGACACCGCCTTTTGGGTGACCACTGAAAACGCCATCGCCAAGACCGAGGATGGCTGGGAAACATGGGAGTTTATCGAGATAATTGATGCTGAATGGCCTCACCATAATAGCTTGTTGTCCTTGTCAATGCTCGAAAATGGGTTTGGGATAGCTGTTGGTAATAACCTTTGCGTCTGGCAAACAGAAGATTTTGGAGATAGTTGGCAAAAGCTAAAAAGTGGAGGTACGTTTACCTCAAAGTACAATTATGCGCACCTTATCAATGAGAATGAAGTGCTCTATAAATCAGGGACATTAAAAAAGGGAGATCCTGATTTCAACGCTTTCCAAGTAGTCATTAATTCAGGTTCAGGATGGGTGAAGCAACAATCCGATCAATCCTTCTTGTTAATACAAGACGACCAAACATTTCACGTTCATTCAGATGGGCAGACCATATTGAAAGAATGGGAAAAACCACCAACCTGGAATAATGACGAGTGCGTTGATGCGAGTATCATAGACACGTTACATGGTTTCGCGCTCATGGATGGAGGAGACTTGTACGTTTCGGATGACGGCTCAGAGACGTGGACAGAAATCGATTATCCCGGGCATTCAGATTATATCTCCTTCCTTAATACAGACACGGGAATCGTTATGAAAGGTCTGCTCACTACACATGACGGAGGCGATACATGGCACGGCTTTAATTTTGACTCATTGTGGTCGGTTCAGCCAAATCAGGTCGATGCTGATTTGCGTGAAGTTGTGTGGATTAGTCATGAAGTTGTGTATGCGCTCGGTCCTAATGGGCTCATCCTTAAGTCTGAAGATGCAGGAATGCATTGGGAGCTGAAAAGTGCATTGCTGGCTAATGCCAAAGAACCACAGTTTTATGCTGACAGCCTTGGGATTATTACTTCTGGTTATGGACTTATTCACTCGAATGATCATGGACAATCGTGGGAGTATCAGGCATTTGACGACCTAGCCTATGAAGACTGGGAGTTTTTTAGCGGTCATCAGTGGAGTGCCGATGTCGGGCTGGTCAGTGCGTTGATTGATTACACGCCTGACACCACATTTCGAAGCATTGATGGCTGGCAAACGAGAGAACCGGTACTTAATGATGGATTGCACTCCATTTGGTTTGTGAACGATACGCTTGGCTATGGAGGTGGTTATGACACCAGTTACGTGACCATAGACAGCGGTAAAACCTGGACTGTTATGAGCGGGCTGAATGGTCAAAACGTGCGAAACATAGAGTTCTATAATGACCAGTTTGGATTGGCAGCAGCCCGGAATGATGGGTTATACTACACGAGTAATGGAGGAGTTAATTGGACATTGAGCAATGCTTCTGGATTGATTGAAGATGCTACCATTGCCAACGATTCTGTTGCTTTTGCAGTCACTTATCAAAACAACATTCTCAAATCCGCTGATTCAGGTGCAACATGGTCAGTCGTTCATACTCCAGAGCACTCAGCTCATCTGGAAGAGGTCATTGCTATTGGAAACAAAGTGGTTGCAGTTGGGCATGAGGGACAAATATCTACCTCCAATGATTTGGGAAATACCTGGTACGATTATTCAATTGGGTATCACATCTACTTAGATTTTGTAGGCTATGGACAAAACCGATTCTGGATCACAGGAGATATGGGATTGGTAAGTATAGACTCATGCTTGGGTTCATTGGCATGGGATCAGGACACAATTTGCCATGGCGATACGCTGGAGCTGGCAGTTCAAGGCTTGTCGGGAAATAAGCAGTGGTATTTGAACGGAACGCTCATTAGTTCAGGAATCGCTGACACGATTCATTGGGTCGGATTGCAGAGAGGAGATGAAATTAGAGTAAACAATGGGAATTGTGAGGTCAAACGATTGTTAGAGATTAGCGTGTTTGATACAAATGCAACCATCTATGCTAGTCCACAGAATGTCTATAGTCAGGATACGGTATTTTGCTCCGGAGTACGCTATCTTAATGCTCCAAGGGGCACTTCGTACCAATGGTCTACGGGTGCAACATCTAGTCAAATTGCGGTAACAAGTGCCGGAGTCTATACCGTCACTGTACAGGCGCCATGTGGCCAGTTTGTCGATTCAATTACCATGGTTCAGGGTGCCGGACCAAACCATCAGATTGTTGAAGACACCGTTTGCCTTTCTGCTTTGCAAGAGACAGACTTTATCAACTCAACTGGTCATGTTTATCACTGGGAAGGGCAGGGCAACAGCGGATTGGTGAGTACGCCTTTAGATAGTATGCCGCACTATGTATATACAGGAAGTAGCTCTTGGCCATTTGACTTAACTTTTGATGTAACCATTATCGATACGAACAATGGTTGTCAAACGTCATTTGAGTTGGACGTACTCGTTCATCAATCATATGCTGGTTTTGAAGCCGGAAATTATTACGGGTGTGAAGGTGAAATTGCTTATCCGATCATGTATGAAACATGGGCTAGTTATGGATATGTATACAAATGGCTGGACGAAGATTCACTAGAGGTTGATACAATTACTGAATCAGGCATTTATTATGGATATATGGAGAGTGCTTGTGAAAGTCTATACGACACGTCCATCGTATCTCTTGAGCAGTTTGATCCTGCCATTATTGAAGCTGACACTTCTTTATGTGATTCAGGTGTTATAGCATATTCAACCAATTCCAGTGGGCAGGAGAAAGTATGGTTAATGTCTACTCCGGAGGACACCGTTTTTTATGATTCATTCAGTCAAACGAACGGTACAAGTTCCACCAGTTTTTGGACTACCACATCTTCATTTTCTTGGTGCAATTGCATAGCTACAGAAAATGGCAAGTTGAAAGCCACTGCCGCAACCAATGGAACCACTACCACATCTCTAACTACATCTTCGTTCAATGTTGATTCTGCTTTAGCTATCATCATCACAATGCAGGCCTGGGAGAACATTGACTTATTGAATAGTAGCGAATACATCAAGCTCATTGTTAATGGAATAGCGGGTGGGTTGAGCCAGAGTGATACAATTACGCTCCAGTATTTCGCAAATCCAGATAAACTCGAAGGAGATTTCGACAGCACGCTTCTATACGGTGTCCTCGACCAGGGTTACACAAGTCTTTCGCTGTTTTTAGAGGTGAAAGTTCATGATGATCAGGAATCCTACAGGTTTGACAATCTATTGGTTACGCAGCATGAATCCTTTTCCAATGTTCCTAATGTCTCGTATTTAGCCACGGAGAGTCACGACTTACTCCTTTATAGCCGAACAGGTTTCTGCAGAGCGTTGGATACGGTGAGTATTTCTGTCGAACCAAGTCTGCCGCAGATAGTTGCATCTGATAGTTTGGGCTGTGAGGGAGACAGTATCTTATTGTCTATTGATTCTATCGGATCTGGCTTTTCATGGTCGAATGGTCAAACAGGAGCATCGATCTGGGTTTATGAGTCAGGAAATTATTCGGCTAGCTTCGTCAACACTTGTGGAGTGGTGTATACAGATACACTGAGCGTTTTAATACATGATAATCCAATCGTAAGCCTTACCGGGCCTGACTCTAGTTGTGCCAATGAGTTTGACACTTTGAGCGCAGGTGGTGGGCTGTTCTATCAATGGTCAACAGCTTCTGCGGATAGTGTGATCATTGTTAACCCACAAAACCAGACCGCGTATTATGTTACTGTTAGCGATTCAAACTGTTCATCTGTCGACAGCATAACTATTGTGAGTTTGGAGCCACCACAAGTTCAGTTTACCGGGGTTTTAGAAGCGTGTAAAGGAGATACGTTGACATTTAATGCTATTGCTGATTCATCTCTTTCATTGGTGTGGTGGAATGGAGTATCGGGTTTTGTAGTAGAAACACCCTTTGATTCTACTCATGCCTATTATGTGATTGCCAGTGACGGTCTTTGCTCAGATACGGCAGTTCAAGTAGTAACGGAACTTCCTCAGCCTTCTGTTCTCCATATTCCTGAAGACACAATAGTCTGCCTTGGGGATACAATCATGCTGACAGCCTCAGGCTCAGGGTTGGTTAGTTGGCTGGGCTATGGCACCGATTCGAGCATTGCTGTATCACCAGATTCAACCATGTCGTTTATCGCTCAGGCTTTTGATATATGTTACCGATTTGATACCCTGATTGTGGATACATGGCACCTCCCAAAACCTACTATTCAGGGAGATGTTGGCTATTGTCAGGGGGATACGCTGCTATTACATGTGCCTCAGTCTTTTGACTCATATTTCTGGAATACGGGTGATACGGTGCATCAAATACAATGGACCGAATCCGATTCCAACGTGGTTGAAGTCAATGTGTTTAACGGGCAATGCTTCGGGCAAGATGTAGTAGAGCTTATGCAATATCCACTTGCAGAAGCCCAGTTTACCATGTCACAGGGTGCCGATTCAATCTCTGCTCAATGGTTAAGCCCGGACTCATCGATGTCATTTCTGTGGTCCTTTGGGGATGGAAGCACTAATTCAATTGACGATTCGGTTGTACATCACTACGCCTCCCCGTCTTTATACAAGGTGTGTTTGAGTGTTATTGGTCAGTGCAATGCTGATAGTTCATGCACGGATGTTATGGTTGGCCTTAGAGAAATGCTTTCCTACGAGACATTCAGCTTAGCGCCTAATCCAGCTACTGATTATATGCGTATTCGATTCGGCAATGAAGAGTCATTTGCCGGCAATGTAGAAGTGTTCAATGCACTGGGAGATAAAGTGTATCAGACTAGATATCATTCTGGTGATGCCGTATATGTGGGCTCCATGGCACGTGGAATGTACCTTCTGCGTATTCAAACTGAGAGGAAGTCGGCAATTTTGAGGTTTACATTGCAATAAATATTAGCTCACGCTAAAAATATTAGCAAATACATTATATTTGCTTCATGAGGCAGTTCGTAAAAGGTCAGGGTGCACAAACAAATCCCGCAAATAGGTTTGATAGTCAACGATATGAAGACGAAGCATCTTACCTGAATTATTTACTTGAGGAAGGGGAGGAGGACAAGGTCAAGACCAAATTAATAGAGGTTTTTCCGAAGACCATTGTCAACAAGGTTCCGAGCCCTGATGTTCCTATGGATTGGTCACTTAATCCTTATCAGGGTTGTGAACATGGCTGCTCTTATTGCTATGCAAGACCCACGCACGAGTTTTGGGGATACAGTGCAGGCATAGATTTCGAACGCACCATTTTGTACAAAAAAAATGCCCCTGCTTTGCTCGATGCCACGCTCAAGCAAAAATCCTGGACTGCCAAACCGATCATGCTTTCAGGCAACACAGACTGTTACCAACCCGTTGAGGCTAAGCTGAAGCTTACCCGTCAATTATTGGAAGTATTTTGGCAACACAAGCATCCGGTGGGAATCATTACGAAGAATGCGTTGTTGTTGCGCGACACCGATATTCTTGCAAAGCTGGCTTCAGAGAACCTGGTGCACGTAGTTTATTCTGTCACTACCCTAGATGAAGAACTTAGGAGGGCTATGGAGCCGCGTACATCCAGCGCAAAAAAGAGACTAGAGGCCATTCGTACATTGTCGGCTTTAAACATTCCTGTATCTGTGATGATGGCACCCATTGTACCAGGTTTAAACAGTCATGAAATATTTGATGTACTTAAGGCAGTGAAAGCAGCAGGAGCTAGGGATGCCCACTATACGTTAGCCCGATTAAACGGGCCTGTAGGAGAGGTATTTGTCAATTGGTTGCACCAAACATTTCCAGACAGGGCTTTTAAAGTGTTGAACCAAATAGCCGACAGTCACAATGGAAAGCTTAGCGATAGCAAATTCAGACACCGAATGCGAGGATCTGGAAAGGTGGCTGATAATATAGCTTCGGCCTTTAGCCTGGCCAGAATGCGGACGTTTGGGAGCCCGGGAAAGCTGTCGTTAAATACGTCTTTACACCTCGAAACCAAGCAACCACAGCTCAAACTGTTTTAGTCTGTCCAGAATAAAATTTTGCCATTCAAAAAAATAAATCTAGTTTTCAATCCAACCTTAAATACTATCTACTTATGCCAGACATTCAAATCAACTACATGGCCATCGGAATTGCGGTGGTTGCAACATTCATCTTAGGCTTTATATGGTACACACCACTATTTGGTAAACTATGGGCCAAGGAAATGGGGTTTGATCCCAACGAAAAACCACAGACAGGTGAGATGATCAAAGGAATGGTCATCATGGTGATCGGTAATTTCTTAATGGCGCATGTCTTTGCACACAACATAGCCGTATGGAATCCGGTTACGTGGGGCCTAGAGCCAAGTGGGGTGCCTGAATATTCAAACGCCATCATGGCTGCCTTTTTTACCTGGATGGGTTTCTTCCTACCGGTAGATATTGGAGCCATCACATGGGAGCGAAAGGGATGGAAGTTGTTCGGTATTAATACCGGTTATCACTTCGTGTCTCTGCTACTTATGGCAATGATATTGAGCTATATGTAATAGCCAGATCTTAACAAAAGAAAAACCCTCCTGATACGTTCAGGAGGGTTTTTTTATGCTTTTGCATGGCGCTTGCTTACACAAAGAGTAGTTGAACCCCATCGCCATGAGCCCGATCGTAGAAATCACCTACGGTCAAAACACCTTCGAGATCATCGATAAGGTCAGTCTCTTTCAGGTGGAACATGTCCATGGCCAGCTTACAAGCCCATAGTTTAACGCCAGATGCTGACAGAATTTCGAGAAACTCATCTACTGGAGGAATGTCCAGTTTTTCCATTTCTCGTTTCATCATAGAGGTAGCCAGGCTTTCCATCCCCGGCAAACCTCCCAGCATAGTTGGTATATGCATAGCTGGGTTACCCACCGTGGCCACATGAAGGTGCTCCAGTTTTTTCTTGTTGATTGCTTCTAATCCAAAGAAAGTAAAGAACAGCTCAGCCTCAATGCCTTCCATTCGGGCGCCATTGGCCAGTATAAAGCTGGCATATACGCTATCTAGTGTGGCCTTGGACAGAATGATCATGATCTTCTTGACTTTGGCCTCTTCTCGTTCCTTTGTCTCTATTACAGGTGATAGTACTTCCATCTTGTTTGAGAATTAAATACAACTAACGGGTTTGGGGATGCCAGCTATGCGAGAAGCTTTTTTCAGCGGTCCTCCCGGAAATAGCGCGTAGAACTCCTTAATGTTGACAACACCACTTTTCCCGACTTTCCGAATCGTGAGTGGCACTTCGTTTTTGTGCTGTTCGTGTATGTAATCGATCACTTTCCAATGATGCTGCTCCAGGTTAACGCCTTCTTCAGCCGCAATAGCGTGACCAATGTCTTTGTTCCATTGACTAAAGTCTGTCAGGTAACCATCTTTACTGAGGTTTACCCTAAATCCTGCGATTTCTTTTTCCATGATGTATGTTTAATTGATTGGTTCTTCTTCAAAGTGTTTTCCGGCTGTGCTCATTTCTGCTCCCACAAACGGGATGTGTTTTCCAGTGATCAGCATGTTCCAATAGATCCATTTAAAGGCCATTTTGCCGAAGTGGTTCATCCTGCTCTCTTTCAGCAGCTGTAGAGGACCAATTCCCGGAAGCGGAAATGTGCCTTCTACCGGTTCGTGCGTGTAGTTGAAATCAATACACAAGGCTTTGCCGTGACCGGTTTCGATAAAGCAGTTGGCATGGCCGTCAAACCCCGCTTTTAGCTCACGTCCTTCTATAAACCGGACAATGTTTTCAACGAGAATCTCACCTTCAAAGTGAGCCACCGACCCCGCTTTTGAAGTCGGGATATTGGTGGCGTCACCTATGGCGAAAATGTTCGCCTTCACTTTTGATTGCAACGTTGCTTTATCTGTGGGTATATAATTCATTTCATCTCCTATACCTGATCGTTCCATCAGGTCACTTCCCATATTTGGAGGTGTTATAACCAGTAAGTCATATTCCACTTCGCGACCTTCATAGTCCAGAATGGTTTTGTCTTCACCATTTACACTCATGACATTGAAGTCAGGAACGATTTTGATATCTTTTTCCTTGAGGAGATAGTCGAGTCTTTCAGTGGCTTTGGGTTTGGTAAATGCCCCGCTCATGGGTGTCACAAAGTAGATTTCTACTTTATCCCGCATTCCTTTATTCGTGAAATAGGCATCGGCCAGAAAGCAAAACTCCAATGGTGCAACCGGGCATTTAATGGGCATTTCTGCGATGTTGACCACAAGGTGTCCACCTTCCCAGTTCTTTAGTTTCTCGTGTAGGGCAGAGGCCCCTTCAATGGTGTAGAAGTCAAAAATGTCCGTATTCCAAAAAGGTTCTTCCAATCCCTCCACTTCCTGAGGGGCAATGTCTGTGCCCGTAGCAATCACCAGGATGTCATATTTGATGATCGTATCATTTTGCATGATAATCTGATCAGCTTCAGCGTCAATTCGGTCTATTTCACCCTGAATCAGCTGAACTCCTGAGGGGATGAACTTCTCAATGGGTTTCGTTATCTCCTCTGCATTATACACTCCAAAGGGCACAAATAGAAAGCCCGGTTGGTAGTAGTGGTGCGTTCGCTGATCCACGATAGTGATGTTCCAATCAGCGCTGTCCAGTTGTTTTCTTAAGAGGTTTGACATCATGGTTCCAGATGTGCCTGCTCCAAGTATGATGACGTTTTTCATGTGTTTAGCTCTTTTGTAAGAGCAAAGTTTGGGACAGTCGGTCATTAATTATCTGAGGTCAATCAGGGGCTTAAATGATTGATTATTCGGTCGTTTGTGCCAAATGTTACAAAGAATAATGCGCTGATTTATACATGTGTTAGTGCGTGTCGAGGTTGATGGAAAATCTGCGTTCTTTGTAAAAATTTTAATCCTATGAAAAGAACACTACTTCTTGCAGTCATTGCCTTGATCATGGTGAGCTGCGGTAAAGAGAAAATTGACGAACACCCAAATTTTGTGGGAAACTGGTCAGGGTCTGATGACTTGTTTCGAGACTACGAAATCACCATCGAAGAAGATGGCTCTGCTTACTATTATCGATTGGGTATAGGCTATGTGGAGCGCACCGGTAACTTCAAGGTAGTCAGCGGTGGCGATAAAGTAAAAATTGCTGGCAAGAAAATGGACATTAACCAATATCCGACTGAGACGGACGAGTCTGAAGGATTATGGGAAATGCAACTGGATAATATATATCTGTGGACGTATAAGTAACCAGATGTGTAACAAACTAAAAAGGGACGGTTAACCGTCCCTTTTTTTATTTCATGTTTCCTTGTTTGTCAAAGCGTTGTCTGCGCTTTATCGGTTTGCTTAGCTCTTCAATCCACTCTTTCATGCTCATGCCGTCCTGAATGTTGACACTAGATGATAGTTCAAACACACTATCTGACACGGTAGCGCTTGTATCAACCGATGTTGCTTCTACTTGCACATAGTCATCTTTTAGCTGCACATAAGTCTTGATCATCATTCCTCGCCACCTCCATTCCGTAGTGTTGGTTTTTTTGATCACCCATTTTTCACATGGTAACCCAAGCAGGGTATCGATTCCAACCATAGCACCCCCATTTTGGACGTACGTCTGCTCAGCTACTTCGTTCAAATCAAGCCATTGGCTTTTCTCGGCCTCTTCGTAAAGAAGGGCATTATTAATTTTTCGGGCATTCATGGTTAGCCGGTCTACCACATAAATGGAGCTATCGCGCATAAGTGTGGTAATGCTGATAGTTTCCTTGGCACTCTTAAACGGATTGTCACGTTGCGTATCGGTAAACTTGATTTCTACCATACCGTAATCCGTAAAATAGACGGTTTCTTTTCCAGTTTGTATCCCAGAATAGTTGTAAGCCATTTGGCCCTCTTTTACCGCATATCTGACCGGATAAGAGCGCTCTTTTGCCACAATGTCTTGTGGTGTGTTCTCCGCTATGATTTCAGGAGAAGAATCACCACTCTGTGGATTGGGATTGGAGCATCCAACCAGAACCACAGCCAAAAGCAACAGCAGCCTAGGCATGCGTTGCTTCAGCTTCAAGATGCATAGTATTGCCAGGGTAAGCTTTTAAGGCTTCACCGAGTACTTCAACGGCCAGTTTGAGCTTAGACTGCTCAAGTACATAAGCCAATCTTACTTCTTTCAAGCCGAGCCCTTTTGAGGCGTAAAAGCCAGCTGCAGGAGCCATCATTACGGTAGCACCCTTAAACTCAAAGTCTTCCAATATCCACTGGCAGAATTCTTCTGCACTATCTACCGGTAGTTCGGCCATGGCATAGAAAGCTCCACCTGGGTTTGGGCATGTCACGCCAGGAATAGCATTCAGACCTTTTACAAGAACGTCTCTACGCTCAACATACTCGTCAGTAACAGCCTTGAAATAACTATCTGGTGTATCCAGTGCAGCTTCACCGGCTATCTGACCAAGTGTAGGCGGGCTAAGTCGTGCCTGAGCAAACTTCAAGGCCGTACTCATCACGCTTTCGTTTCTAGAAATCAAAGCTCCCACTCGTGCTCCGCACATGCTGTAACGCTTAGAGACTGAATCAACAACAACGGCATTCTTTTCAAGACCCTCTATGTTGAGGATGGAGTGATGCTGCCGACCATCGTAGCAAAACTCTCGGTACACCTCATCAGCAAACAAGAACAAGTCGTTTTCAAGCACAATGTCTTTGAGGGTAGCTAATTCTTCTTCGGTGTACAGGTAGCCAGTTGGGTTGCCCGGATTACAAATGATGATACCACGTGTTCGAGGTGTAATCAGTTCTTTAAAATCCTCAACAGGAGGGAGGGCATAACTGTCCTTTAGGTGTGTGGTAATGGGTCGTAGAACCACTTGCGCTTCCAACGCAAATCCGTTGTAATTGGCATAGAAAGGTTCTGGAACAATAACTTCATCCTCAGGATTGAAGCAAGTCATCATGCCGAATATAATGGCCTCTGAACCACCATTGGTTACAATGATGTCTTCATGACCGATATTAATTCCGTGTTTTCCGTAGTACGTTGCCAGACCTTTTCGGTACGATTCGAAACCTGCTGAGTGGCTGTACTCAATCACTTTGCGATCCATGTTTTTGATGGCATCAAGGGCAACCTGAGGCGTTTCGATATCGGGCTGGCCAATATTTAGGTGGATCACCTCTTTTCCACTGCTAATAGCTTTCTCGGCAAATGGAACAAGTTTTCGAATAGGTGATTCGGGCATTGCAAACCCTTTTTTGGAGATAAAAGGCATGAGATCTTAAATTGTAATATTCTGGTTTTTCTGAACGTGGCGAAGATACCAAGCTAAAATGAAAAAAGCAGCCGAAACATGAAGCCGCGGCTGCTTTTACAACTAAACACAGTATTTCTTAGGTGGCCGACTGCACGCTTCCTTTTATTCTGAGCATGACTGGCGATTCTGAACCATTGGAATACACCTTAACAGATTTGTTGATCGGGCCGATTCTTTTAGAGTCGTATTTGACCGTAATCATGGCCTTTTCGCCCGGTCTTATGGGAGTGCGCGGCCAATCGGGAACGGTACATCCGCAGCTTCCTTCTGCATTGGAAATAATCAACGGTTCGTCTCCGGTATTGGTAAATTCAAATGAAGTCTTTGCATCCGCTTTATGGGCTACAGATCCGAAGTCGTAAACTTTAGAAGCAAATTCGATGTTTGCTTGTGAAAATGCACTTGTGGCCAGGGCCAAGGCTGCCGCCAAAATCATCATGGTTTTCATAATAGTTTGATTTAATAATTCGAAATCGAAACTAGCCGGAAGCCATGTGAGAGATAAAACCTTAACAGGAAATTAAGCTTCCTGTGATAGTTTTGATGAAACGTGTTAAAAATTTAATAATCAGTAACATATCGATTAAGAAATTGATAACAAAAAAAAGGCCCGGTAGAATGAACTACCGGGCCTTTTCAAATGTGTTTATATGTCTTAGTTGGCAGAAGGAGCCATTGTAGGTTCTTTCACTGGCATAGCAGAGTCATCGGCCTTTGGGGCGGCTTTAATGTTTCCTTTAATGCGAATAACCTTTGGTTGCTCACTACCATTTGATGTAATCGTAACAGACTTGTTGATAGGACCTAATCGCTTACTATCATACTTTACCTTGATCGATCCTTCTTGTCCTGGCTGGATTGGCTCTCTTGGCCACTCAGGAACCGTACAACCACAAGATCCTTTTGCGTTAGAAATAATTAGAGGCTCTGTTCCGGTATTCTTGAAAACAAATTCAGTGCTTGCATCACCGTGTTGCTTAAGCTCACCAAAATTGTGAACAGTCTTTTCAAATTCAATTTCTGCCTGGGCGCTAACACCTAGTGTCAACAACATTGCAGTACCTAGAGCGAGTAATAGTTTCATATTGTTCGATTTTATTCTCACAAATGTAATGGCTGTTGGCCTTGTTTGGATGCCTTTAACACAACATTAAGAATTGGCTGAGTTGGCCTGTTTATTTATTGAAAACCTGATAGTTACAGGTCTGTGGTCTGATAATTCCACATCCAATGTCTCAAAGGTGCTCACCTTAATATCAGCGGAGCACAGAATAAAATCTATTCGCAAACCGGGTATGAGCCCCAGGTAAGTAGAGCCAACTCCGAACTCCATTTCGTTGAAACAATCAGTCAATCCTTCAGCTAAATGGTGGTAGGCAAATGATGATGGTGTGTCGTTAAAATCGCCACAGGCAATAATTGGGTAAGGGCTGTCATTCATGTGCTGTTTAATGGCAATGGCCTGACTGGCCCGTCTTCTAAAACCACTACTCAATCTTCCTTGTATGCGCTTGATGTCATTGAGCTGCTCATCAGAGTTATTGGACGTTATGTGCTCTTCAATGTCTTTTTCCATGGCAGTAATGTGCACAGAGGCTAAGTGAAGGTTATACACGCGCACAATGGTCGAGTCAAATCGAATATCGGTGTAGATAGCCAGATTGTGAAGCGAGCTATCCAAACTTATTTGTCCGCGATCAATGATGTCGTATGCGCTGAGCGTGCCAATCCCAAACTTGCTCATACCTTGGTGGAGAATGGCCGAATAAGCTGTGTGTACCTGTGTGGCACTCTGTACCTCAAGCAAGGTGTCTAGTGTATTGAAGTAAGACTTATCGTTTGAGTTGAAGAATTCTTGAAGGCATAGCACATCAGCATTTTTCTCCTGGAAGAAATCCAAGAGTTCATTGCGGGTTGATTCGTTTCCTCTCCAGTTGTAGAGATCGAAAAGCCTCACGTTGAATGAGATGAGTGAGAAGTCCGACTCTTGATCGGTACTGTTGCCTGAGAAATTGAAATGTGTGTTGATCATTCCCCATGAAAGAAGAATACCGGCCAAACTGATTAATCCAAATTTGAATCGTGTAATGAGCCAGAAACACAGGAAAAGCGCGTTGAGCAACAGCAAGGGGAGAAAGGCAAGCCCTAGAAAAGCCGGAACAATCCAGGTTTCAGGATTTATGGAGTGAGCAAAAGCCGCACCTACAAGTGAGACACTCACAAGTGCATTGAGTGCGATCAAAACACTCTTAACCAACCGTTTTCCCTGGCTAAGCACACCTAAGGTTTATTGCTGAGCTTAAAGAGAAACTCCTTTTCCTCCTTGGTTAGGTTGTCATATCCCGATTTGGAAATCTTATCGAGAATAGCATCGGTTTTGGCTTGGTCTTCGTTACTCGAAGAAGCTGTGTGGCTGCTTGAAGAAGATGGCCGGGTTCTCTGCCTGGTTTTTTTGTCTTCAGACACCACCTTCATTCTTGGAGCTTTTTTAGCTCTTTTTCCAAGGCCCTCAAAAAACTCGTAAAATCCGAGAGCATAGTCCTTACCCTGATCCAACCCTCGAGCATAGAGGAAACCAAAAATGGCCCCACCCAGATGGGCAATTTTACCACCAGTGTTGATGGTGAAGTCCAGCACAGTGGAGAGAATAAAAATGACAAGTGCTACGTATTTTAAGCGAACAGCCCCAAACAGAAATAGGTGAATTACATAATCAGGGAACCTAACGCCTACAGCTATAGTAACGGCCATTACAGCTGCCGAAGCACCTACAAGTACACTTCCCTGCAATGGTTCTCCACCTAAATACATGATAGAATAAGCGAGGAGAAACAGAATTCCTCCGCTTATACCACCCAGAAAGTATAGTCCGGTAAGTCTTTTCTCTCCGAGAAAGTCAGAGAAAATGCGCCCGAACCAGTAGAACATGTACATGTTAAAGGCTATGTGCCAAAGCCCACCGTGCATAAACATGTAGGTAATGGCTGTCCACGGAACCAGAATGAATTCAGATATGGTTCCCGGAATGCCTAACCATTGAAAAATAGGGGAGTCGTCTCCTTTGAAGAAAATGGCCGATGCCACATTGGTAAGTACAAAAACCGAGGCATTGATCAAGATCATCTGACCAATGAAGTTATTTCCCCGAAACAGTCTTTTCAAATCCTCAAGCATAGCGCAAAATTACCTCCAGTTTACTCCAGATTTTTCCCAGATTTTGATGATGATAAAACCAAACAGCATGCCACCAAGGTGAGCAAAATGCGCCACGTTGTCGCCAGGGTTGTTCTGAAAAGCAGAAACAAGCTCAATGGCCCCGTATGCCATCACAAAGTATTTGGCTTTTATAGGAATAGGTAGGAAGATCATCATAAGTCTCACGTTTGGAAACATCATTCCAAAAGCGAGAAGAATACCAAATAGCGAACCTGAAGCCCCAACTACATTGGGGATATTCATGTAATGCTCCAGGTAAGATTGAAAGAAGATAGAAGCGTCTTGCAATGCCGAAGCATTCGTAGGATCGCTTTCAAGTACCTGAAGGGATGTGTTTCCAAATTTTCTGAGTTGCTCTGTGATTTCAGGATATTTCCAGTCATCCACCATGAACCTGTGCTCTTGAATGAACACCTGGATGGACGCAGCTGAAGGTGCTTCTATAATGGCTTCCATTTGCGCAATAACGGGCGCTATATCGATGTAGATAATAAGGTAGTGCAGAAATGCAGCACCAAAGCCCGTCAACAAATAATAGATCAGAAACCGTTTGCTGCCCCACGCATTTTCAATGGCCGACCCGAACATCCACACCGCAAACATGTTGAAGAAGATATGGCTGATATCTCCGTGCATAAACATGTATGTAACGAACTGGTAGGGGCTAAAAAGCTCGCTTTCAAAATAGTGTAGGCCTAGCAACTTGTATAAGTCGATGCCCTGAGAGCTTCCTAATGTGAATGTGGCAAGAAATAATAACCCGTTTATAATCAACAGGTTTTTCACTACCGGGGGCATCATGCTCCATCTACCGCTTCCTATCTGCATCAGTCAAATATTTTTTCGATGGCTGCATCATTCAGAAGCTTAAAGGTTTCTCTTCCTTTAAGATCGATCTGTGGATTGTAACAGCGCATCAGTGATTGAAATAGGTTTATCATTTCCTGTGCCTTGAGTTCCTGACCTGACTTGATGGCAGATTGTTGGGCTAAACTCTTCAGTATATTCTCAAAGGCCTGCTGGTTGTCCTGAGGTTTATTTTCCCTGAGGTCGTCAATAAGTCCGGCAATTGCCAGTTCAGGATTCACCTCGGTGCAACCGCTCGGAACCGCTTGCACAATAAACGCGTTATTTCCAAAAGGTTCTATCTGAAACCCTAGTGCATTCACGGTTGACAACACCGGAGTTAGCAGGGCAGTATCCTGAGTTGACAGCTCAATGGTTGCTGGAAAAAGCAGTTGCTGCGGGGAGCGAATCCCTGTCTTAATGGATTGCTCAAACTCCTCAAATAAGATTCGGGTGTGTGCTCTGTACTGATGAAGAATAAAGGTTCCCTCATCGCTTTGCACAAGAATGTATCTCAGGCCAATTTGTCGGACAATAGTGTTTTCTTCATTGGTAGGCTGTTCCAGAGCCAGTGAAGCATCTTGAGGTTCTGTTTCGGTATTGAGTGCCTCGTTCATTCCATCGTAAATAGCCTCCCAGTTTTCTGTCGATGGTTTGGAAAATGCCGATCCGCGTTCCCAATGCTGCTTTTTCTCTTGTTTAGACTCCGAGCTAAACGGATTGAATGAGGTATCGATCATGACACCGGGTTTCGGGATTTCCGTCCCTTCCTTAGGCGGTAAAATGTCGAAAGAAGTCTCCTTTTCAAAATCGAGCGAAGGCGAAACATGGTATTGTCCGATCGATCGTTTGACGGTGCTGCGCAATATAGCATACACGCTGCGCTCGTCTTCAAACTTTATTTCTGTTTTGGTCGGGTGTATGTTTACATCAATGCTTTCAGGAGCAATGTCGAAGTAGATGAAGTATGTAGGATGATGCCTAAGCGGAATCAGTCCTTCAAATGCTTGTTGAATGGCAGAATGAAAATAGCTGCTCTTGAAATAGCGACCATTGACAAATAAGAATTGTTCTCCACGGCTTTTACGCGCGGACTCCGGTTTTCCGATAAACCCGGAGAGTTTTACTATTTCGGTTTCCTCCTCAATGGGCACCAACTTTTCGTTGTAACCCTTGCCGAGCACATTGACTATGCGCTGTCTTCTGTTCGCAACGGGTAGGAAGAAGAGTTGCTGATCGTTGTGATGTAGTTTAAACTCGATCTCAGGATTAATAAGGGCCACACGCTCAAACTCATCGATAATATGGCGCATTTCCACGTTATCGCTTTTCAGAAACTTTCTTCTGGCAGGCACGTTAAAAAACAGGTTTTTAACCGATAGGGTCGTGCCTACTTCATGTGCACAAAGCTCTTGTGATTTAACTACAGAGCCTTCTGCTATCAGGTGTGTGCCAATATCTCGCTGCTCGGTTCTGGTTTTCATTTCGAGCTGGGCCACAGCTGCAATGCTGGCCAATGCTTCACCTCTGAAACCCATGGTCCGGAGATTGAAAAGATCTTCTGCCTTGTTGATTTTACTTGTGGCATGCCGCTCAAGGCTCATTCTGGCATCTGTTTCAGACATGCCTTTGCCGTTATCCACCACCTGGAGTAGTGTTTTGCCTGAGTCTTTTACGATTAAATGAATGCTCGTGGCACCGGCATCAACGCTGTTTTCCAAGAGTTCTTTCACCACAGATGCAGGTCGCTGAATAACTTCACCAGCGGCAATCTGGTTGGCAATGGAATCGGGAAGGAGATTAATAATGTCTGACATAGAAGCCTTACAAAGGTGCTAAGAAGGTCGAAACCATCAAGCCTTTTTAAGATGCTTTTTGAATCATTTCGTCAGAATCTAATTTCCAACGGATAATGGTCCTGTCATCGCTACACGAAATAAGCTCAGAATGCTCTTCCAACCACATGATTCTATTGATTGAGTGCGTGTGTCCATCAAATGCCGGACGGCTGATTCTGATGGGTTTTACGCGGATGTCGGCATCCCATATTTTAATGGTTTTGTCTCGGCTGGCAGTGGCAAAAGAATTCTCCAGAATCGGGACAATATCGTAGATCACATAATTGTGAGCGGGAATATCGCTGTTGAGGTGGATGCTGTCATTCAGAATCCAATGCTTTAAGTGGGCATCTTTTCCTCCTGTTAAGAGACTGCCATCTGCTTGAAACGCCACGGCTGTACAACCAAGTTGATGCGCATCAAACTCGTGCAGAATCTTCATGTCAGATGTGCTAAATACGATACAGCGCCCATCGTTGCAGGCAATAGCTCCTCTGTTGGAGTGTTGATCAAATGCTATTCGCCTGATTTTCTCCGTTGACACATGAAAATGATAGAGTAGAGACCAGTCTTTAGGATTCCAGACACTAACCGAACCATCGCCTGAGCATGCATATATGTTTCCTTCTGGTGAAGCTTTGAGGTCAAAAATGCCTTTATTGTGCAGCTGCAAACACCTGATCTCTGTTTTGGCCTCGGTGTCGATTACATTGATCTCTCCTTTGGCTGTTCCGATTACAAGAATCGAATTCAGTGCGAGTAGGCTGTAAATTGTGCTGGTTGTTCTAATGGCAAAGTGGTTCGGAGTTTTGCCATCGTAATCCCACTCAGCCACCACATTATCAGCTCCTCCTGTAAAAACAGCTCCCGGATGCCGTCCAGTGCTGACTGCATAGAGAGCACCGCTGTGACCTTTTAGTTTTTCGCGGAGCGCAATTGTCATGCATCAATGGCATCAATGGCCTCTGCCAGTTTGGTGTCAGCTTCAGTGATAACATCACCTGCATCATGCGTGCTTAGCAAAATGGTTACCCTGTTGTATACATTGGTCCAGTTTGGATGATGGTTCATTTCTTCAGCCAGTTTAGCCACCTCCGTCATAAAACCGAATGCTTGCTTAAAATCTTCAAACTCAAATGTTTTCAGAAGTCCTGTTTTACCTTCTCCTATGCTTTCTTCTGTCCAGCTCATATGGTTCTCTTATTTGATGTGCAAAAGTAGAGCTTGGCATTTTCTTCCGCTCAATAAATGTGACTAATCTTTTAAGCGCCAGGGTGGGTTTACTCGATTATCACCAGCGTGATAAAGCACAACCGTATGACCATCCGGATCTTTGACGCGCGCCTCTCTCCAAAGCCATCTTTGATCGATGGGCTCATGCATGAACTGCATTCCGGCTTCTTTAAGATCGCTTACCCATTCATCTAACCGGTCCGACTCAAAATAGACATGAACCCCTTCATTAAACTCGAGAGAGTCAACGCGCATGATGGAAAAAGTACTCCCTCCATCTTCGCAAAGTAGCCTGGCGTAGTCATCGTTGGAGTGAACAATGAGCTTTAATCCGAGCTTGGTGTAGAATGCAATAGACCGAGGCACATCAGTACTCGGAATGGTTACCTGATTCAGCCTCATTTTTTGAGTTTTTCTTTGGGAACCACAGCCATGGTAATTCTGCTAACACAGATAAGCTTGTTTTGCTCGTTGTGAATTTCTATGCTCCATACATGCGATGACCTGCCCAAGTGAATCGGTCTTGCTGTGCCTACTACGCGCCCCGAAGTGGCTGGTCTGATGTGGTTGGCATTGATTTCCATACCCACGCAGTAGAATCGGTCTGAATCAACCGCTAAATGAGCGCCAATGCTTCCCAAACTCTCTGCCAATGCCACCGAAGCACCTCCGTGTAGAATGCGGTAGGGTTGAAACGTGCGTTCGTCCACAGGCATATCTCCCTTGATGAAATCATCGCCAATTTCGATGATATTGATATCAAGCGATTCAAGTAAGGTGCTTGGCTTCAGTGAGTTTGCTTTTTCCAGGGTCAATTCTGAGTTCCAAATGGCCATTTGAGTGAGATTAATTGGCAAATAAAATTCAATCTTCGCAATTCCTTTATGATTGTCTATCCAAATATTAAAATCAACATTGGATTATCCATTACAGGTAAGCGTCCCGATGGTTTTCACAACATCGAGAGTGTATTTGTGCCAGTCAACTGGACAGAGGTATTGGAGGTAGTACCGCGAGGTTCTACAACGGAGAAACCGGAAGTAGCTACCGGATTTGCCGAACAAGGTAAAGCCAGATTCTTTTCATACGGTATTGAGATTCCGGGTGAGGCCGCAGACAATCTTTGTTTACGCGTATTCAAGGCATTGGAAGGTTGGTATGATTTGCCGCCAACCGATATTCATCTGCTTAAGTCAACGCCCATTGGTGCAGGGTTGGGCGGAGGTAGCGCTGACGCTGCGCTTTGCCTGAGAGCATTGGTTGAGTTTTATGACTTGAGAATTTCGGATGTGGAGGCCATGAAACTTCTGGAAGGCATTGGTAGTGATTGTCCGTTTTTTTGGAAGAATAGTCCACAGTTTGTGTATGGGAAAGGGGAGAAGATGCGCCCATTAGAGCTCGATTTGAGCGCCTATTACATCCTGCTGGTATATCCCAACCTTGGCATCTCAACGAAAGAGGCGTATGCTGGGATAGTGCCTAAGGCTCCGGCCATTGACCTGGAACTTGCTGTGAGTTTGCCTGTGGATCAGTGGAAGGATATGTTGCAAAACGATTTTGAAAAAAGCTTGTTTCCTGTGTATCCGGAATTGGCTGGTATTAAAAAGGAACTCTACGATATGGGCGCTCTGTACGCACAAATGTCTGGGTCGGGGTCAACCCTTTATGGGATTTTCAAGGATAAACCCACAGTGCCAGACCACTGGAGCGAGTTTCCTACCTGGGTGGGAAAGCTATAACTAGGCTTTACGCACAAATTCAGATTTCAAGGCCATTGACCCAAAACCGTCTATCTTACAATCGATGTTGTGATCACCATCTGTAAGGCGGATGTTTTTCACTTTAGTTCCTGCTTTTATGGGGTGGGGAGCTCCTTTCACAGGCAGATTCTTAAGCACCACAACACTGTCTCCATCTTGCAGGATATTGCCATTGGCATCTTTGACCAAATTATCCTCAACGGGTTCATCTGCCTCGTTTGGGTTCCATTCATGTCCACATTCAGGGCACATAAGTAGGTCTCCACCTGTTGAGTAAGCATATTCAGAGTTGCATTGCGGGCAGGGAGGGATGGTAGACATGTAAAACGCGGTTAATTATCAAGTTTAGGTTACAAAGGAAGAGAAACGAGGTGCAATGGAGACCAGATTTACCAATAAACAGGATGAAATTTTAAGCCATCAATTGGGTTGTACTCAAGTGTTGGAGCAGGTATTTTAATCCAGAACAAATGATCTAATACCGTATTGAGAGCCTTGAAGCGAGTGTTAATAGCTGAGGGGTCAATATCGATGGAGAGAAGCATTTGTCTGTGCCTTTCAACCTCTGGAAGAGCCACTCCACCATAGCTTGTCAAGTTGGAGAACTCACCGAACATGCCATTGGCCGAATAACCTAAACTTAGTGCAATCCAGCCGGGAATCGATTCTTTGAAGACCATCGAGTTGATTGGAATGCTCAACCAGTATGTATGTCCATTGTAGTCGTAGAAGAGGCTTTCGAGTTGCGATGACCCCAGATATCCATTGCTCTGCTTGGCATAGCTTGATTGCCGGAAGCTGAATTTGTATTTAATGAGCTGTCTTTGAAATAGCAATTCGTTCATGACTACGAGCGCAGACCCTGTGGTATTTGCGGCCACATCACTCATGGAGAAGCCCCACCCTTCATAAAGCCCATCAAATACTTCAATGGGGAATTGAAGAAAAGCGCCTGTTAAACCTCCAATTATCAGAGATTTATTTCGTGATAAGCCGCTTCGTCTTAACCAGTCATAACTCACGTAACTTTCAACATATGCTCCGAAAGCATGTCCAAACTTATCGACTTGCAAGTAGCCTTTTGAATCATTGTACCAATGAAATGGCACACGCTCGTGATCTTTGTACCAGATAAACCCGAGATAGCTCATTCCAGCTGTATAAAACACAGCTTCGGTGGTTAGTACAGTGGCTAACTTGGCCTTGTTTAAACTGTCCGGATACACTGATGTTTCGGGTGACTTGCTCGTTTGCCCTTGCGCTGGGCTTGCAGAGAATAATAGGGCAAGGATTACCGCGATTTCGATACCCTTTGGGGTAAAGGAGTTTGCTCGATGTAACAACGGCCTTGTGAGCGTAAGTAGCACAAATAGTAGGTTTTAAGGATATGAAACGAAATGGCTTGAGCAGTATTGTCTCACAGCTATGAGCAACCTACTTGTTCTTGAAAACTATGGGTTTCGAGCTGCCCCATTTTGGAGTACCCTCTGCGTTGAACCCCATTTCTGATAGTTCAAGAATACCAGGTTTGGCTTTCATTTCTATGGCTAAGATGCTTGCCCCGTTGAAGTCGCTGTCACACTCGCTCTGCGTATTGCCAACAAAAGCTTTGTTGACATACACCAGTCTTACTTCGCATGTGTTGGAAGATGAAATGTGCTCTGGCATCAGTTTGTCCAGCTTTTTAGTTTTTCCACCTCGGTAATCCTCTGCGTTAGCTATGTCAAAGAAATAGAGGCTAAATCTGTTTTTTCCTTCGTCAATTATCTGAACTACTTTCTGGTCTAGCTCAAAGCTTCCATCTTCACTTTCTGAGCGTTCCCAGTACAACCAGACACCGTTCTGCTTTTCAATCCAAATTCGCTTTGCTAGAAGTTGTAGCTCAGGTACTTCATCCGTGTTTTTGGCTTGCTCAGCGTTTGTGAATGAGCCAGTTAAGTAGTGAGCCAGAGAATCACTGGTAATTGATTGAGAAATGCCTGTTAAAGGAAATACAAGTAGGCTTAAAGCAACAAGAAGAAACCGCGGGTTCATGCCTACGAACTTAGCGAAAAGCCATTTTTCGTCACTTCCTCTTTGCAACCAAATAGTTGTTTCTCCTTAATCATGTTTGCCACAATGCTAGGCACCATAAACTCCCAGCCAGGCTGCTGGTCTTTAATGAGCTGCACAACCTCGTCTGAAATAATGTGCAGGATATCACGGTTTGAACAGCGGATCTGTTCCACCTTTCCCTGGGCTTTTAAGTAGTCTATAAGATGGTAGTTAGACTCTGCATCCAGTTTGAGGTTACTCAGTCTGTTCAGGTCTTCGTCTTCTCCGGCTAGCGATGGATACACGTAAAGTTTTACGTTTCGGCCAAATAGAATGCCGTAAGCCTCAAGCAAACCACCTTTTAACTTGCCATAATACTGAGGATCAAATATTTGCTTGATGTTTTCTACTCCCAGAATAACACCAATCTTTCGATTGCGCACAGAATCACTCAGGTAAGATACCAACGTGTAGTATTTCTGATAATTCGAAATCATCACCGTATAGCCAAGGCTACCAATGATGTCAACGCGATCGAGGAAATCTTTCTCGTCAATCTTTCCTTCGGCACTCAAGTCCTTCAGCGTAAGCTCAAACAGCACCTGAAGTCGCTCAATCTCCACATCTTCCTCTTTTCTAAACTCCTTCAATCCCATTTTTAGCATATCGAGATTGACATGCGTAATAGGGCGGAAGCGTCCTCTGAGAACCAAAATGTTCTTTTTGTATAGTGCGGTAGATGCTTGCAATACTTCACCATCAGGTCCGAACATAGCAGCATCTGTCAGGCCATTTTTGACCAAAAGCATGCTCATCAAGCGATTATCGACATGCTCAAAATCAGGACCCGTAAACCGGATCATGTCTATTTCAATTCTTCCACGGCCAATTCCATCTAAAAGGCTATTGATAAATACCTCTGGCTGATCGGCATAGTGGTGTGCACCGTAGATAAGGTTGACACCAACCCGTCCCAGTGCTTTTTGTTGCATAAGGCCGTCATTGTCGAGCATAACCACATGCAGCACAATGTCGCTTGGGGCAGATTCCGGCTTACTTTGAAACCGCAATCCGAGCCATCCGTGTCCCTTGTTGGTTTTGTAATAGTTGAGTACTTCAACTGTGTTGGCAAACGAGAAAAATTTTGTCTCTTTCTTTCGATGATCGAGTTTTTCTACCAGCGTAGAATACTCTCGATCGATCATGGTCATGAGTCTGGGTTCTGCCACATAGCGCTTCGAGGCACCGTATACAGAATCAGAGATTTTCATGTCGTAGGCTGATGTGGTCAGAGCAATAGTTCCGGAAGCTCCTCCCGCTGCAAAAAAGTTGGCAGAGACCTCTTGACCAGCGCCAATTTCCGCGAATGAACCATAGATATTTTGATCCAGATTGATCGCGAGCGCCTTCTCCTTAACTCCAATTTGTCTTTGACCTGTCATGCCTGGGTTTTTCTTATTGAATCAAAGCTATGCCTTTGCCTTACAATTCATGTTTGATTTCGACAAATGTCATTACAGGAACGATGATTTCACCATTTACATTGTTAAGTTTTGAACGAAATGCAAAAGAAACCCCCATTGAAATTCAATGAGGGCTAAATCCTAGCAGGCACAGGAACTTATCATTCGAGAATAACCCGTGTCGAAACCATTGTGTCATTAGATTTCAACAATTGAAGCATGTAAACTCCGCGGTCGACATGTTCCAGATTGAGTTGTGTGCGTGACATGTTTTCGGTCGATTGCTCATAAATCAATTCGCCCTGAATATTTGTGAGGCTAATGTGATTGATTTTATCCGTTGAGCCGGCCCAGTCAACGATCAAAATACCCGTAGTTGGATTAGGGAAAAGTTGGATGTTTTCCTCTTCCAGTTGAGATATGCCAATGGTCAAATCATCAAGGTCGATTTCCTGGCAATACGGTGCACTGGACCCAACAGCATTAGAGGCCGTGAGGCAGGCATTATACACGCCACCAGTTTTCGGATACTGATAGTTGGGCTCCTCGAGAATGGATGTGTCTCCGTTGATGTCAAAATCCCAATGGTAGGTGGTGGCAGTTGGGTTACCCAGAGACGATAAGTTCTCAAAGAAAACCTTGTTGTTGTAGGGCGAATCCCAATCGAAAAAAGCAATCGGTAAATAGTTGACTATGGTTACGTTCTGGCATGCTGTGTCGCTTCCGTACTGATTGGAGGCAACCAGGCATATTTCATAAGTGCCAGCACTGGCATATGTGTGCGTAGGGTTTTGAGCCGTATCTGTAGCACCATCGCCAAAGGTCCAATCCCATGAGGTAGGGTTATTAAGCGAGTACTCGTTAATGATTACTTCGGGGTCGTTGGTCGTGCTGGCCACAAACAGCGCAAGTGGAGCGGCATTACCAACCGTCACGTATTCGCAGTAGCTTGAGCTTGTACCCACAAAGTTGGTCGCAGTTAAGCATACACTGTAAGTTCCAGCTGCAGAGTATGTGTGAGAAGGGTGCTGGACTGTATCGGAGTTGCCATCGCCAAAGTCCCAGCTCCAAGCTGTAGGATTATTTGTAGAAGAATCGGTAAAGGCAATGGTGGGATCATTGGTGTTATCCCAGCCAAACAACGCATTTGGCGCCTGAGCAGATTCGTCTGTTACGGCTCTAAAATGGAAAGTGGTAGTAGCATTGCTCCACGAACCATTATAGGTTCGGCCCCGACCATTGGCGCCCGTAGTTTGGCACACCCAGGCTGTTCCGGATGGAACTTCGAAGCCAATGAACACGCTTCCCTGAAGACTATCGAGTTGAGCTTCATACGGCCTTAAATCCACAAGTGTCATCTTTTGAGGTTCGAGCAGTGTGGCAGCTGGAAAAACCATGAATGGCGTAATCAGGTCATTGCCCGGGTTTCCGCCATTGTTTTCCCAGACGTGTATCTCAATACTGTCATTGGGATTGTTGATATCGGTGTAGTTGCGAATAAGTGCTGTGGTGAGTGTGGTCATTCCAGGCAAGGTGATACGGTTGGCAACTGCAGAGTTTCCAGCTGCGCTGTTAAAGCTTACCACGGTGCTCACAGTTCCATTATCGTGGTTGATGTAGTTTCCGGCTACGTACCTAAACTCGGCCGAGCTACCTGTGTTGGCTTGCGCAGAAGAATCTACGGCAACCACATAGTACTCGACCAGTGCTCCCGCATCTTGTGGCGGTAGGGCAAAGGTGTAGTCGTTGCCATTTGTGTCAATCGGATTAAGTGTGAAGGTAGAACCTCCATCTACGTTGTAGTACATGACGGCTGAAGCGACACCCGATACATCGGTGATGGTGAAAATGCGATAGTTTGTGTCGATTTGCCCCTCGTAGTGCGGATCTGGATCGTGCACGATGAGCGGTGGAGCGTTATCCACTGTGTCACTCGTTATACGCAAGCTGTCGATGTAAATTCCATAGGCTGTGTAGCCCTGGTCAGAGTACCATCTGAACCTCATTTTTACGCCACTGTTTCCAACGAAACCACCTATGTTTTGAGAGAAACTTACCCAATTCGTCAGGTTGTTTTCTCCGTTAAACGTATACACGTTGGTCCAGGTAGAACCGTTGTTAGGAGATAAGTCTACATAGCAGTAGTCAAACCCGTTTTCGATGTCGTATTTGACCCGGAAATAGAGATTGGCATCCAGCGCACCGCTAAGGTCAAATGTGTCATTCATCGTAGCTGTGCTGTTTGTGTTATTGGTGTATTCACCAGCCGGGCTGTCGGCAAAAGAATAGGTGCCGTTAAAGGCAAAGGAGTCAGATACTCCCCAAGTGCCAGTAGTAGTCCAGGCAGATAGACCACTGTCAAAGTCATCAGAAAATACCGTAGTTTGTCCTTGAACAAAGGCGAAAAAGAATAAGCTCAACACGGAGCATAATAAGCGTTTCATGTTAGTAGGATTTTGCCGAAAAGTACGAATGAAAAACCATATAACCCATTGATCTTATGATTGTAGACTATTCAAATTTCGCATCGCTTGATATTCGTGTGGGAGTTATAGAAAGGGCAGAAGTTTTTGAAAAGGCGAGAAAGCCTGCCTACAAGCTGTGGATAGATTTTGGTGCCGAAATAGGACAGCTTAAATCAAGTGCTCAAATCACAGATTTCTACAAACCTGATGAGCTGATTGGAAGACAAGTGGTGGCTGTGGTCAATTTTGGCGATAAACAAATTGCAGATTTCAAAAGTCAATGTCTGGTTTTAGGCGTGTATACCCCGGAAGGAGTAGCTTTGCTCTCGATTGATAAAAAAGTAGAAAATGGAGCGCGAATCGGGTAAGGATAAGGTAAAACGGTTGTGGAAGAAGGAATGGGTGAGGAATGCGGTTTTCTTTGCGCTGCTGGCTCTGGTTTTTTTGACGGATATCCCGCTTTGGGTTAATATTCAGATCACCAAGTTTCGGTTGGACTCTGATGCTCAGATTGAGATGAGAGAAGAACCTTCTCCAAGTGTGTATCACTTTGATGTGAAGATTGAAAACACCGAAGGCGCACCAGTCAAGTTGAGCGACTTCGAAGGCAACTACGTTCTGGTCAATTTCTGGGCCAGCTGGTGTGTGCCTTGTTTGGCTGAGTTTCCATCGCTTGAGGCCGTAAAAGAGCAGTTTCCAGATCTCAACATGGTTTTCATAAACCTGGAAGACCGCGAAGCGTTCGACCGCTTTGTGGACAAAACAGAGGTTGATCTGCCGTTTTATCGATTGGCAGGTCCTATTCCCAAGATCTTAGCGCATCAAAGCATTCCAACCACTTTCATATTGAACGAGGATGGTCAGGTAGTTATAAGTCATTATAGCGCCATTGATTGGTCTTCACCTGAAGTGACCGAGCAATTATCGGCACTGCTAAACGATTAGGATATTCTAGGTATTTGCTGGAAAAAGCTTCTCCAATCGCTGTCTCCTGTACTCGAAAATCTCCGTGAGTTTTGATCGAATAACAAGTCCGTTCAACAGTCTTCCAATGAACCCAAATGGAGGTGAGTACGTGACAATGTCTCGCATGTGTACTCCTCCGTTTACTTCTGCAATGAAGTGCTGGTGATGCCAAAGTGCGTACGGACCTACACGCTGCTCATCAACGAAATACTCTCCTTCGCGCACGTGTGTGATTTCAGTCATCCAACTCATGGCTATACCACCAAGTGGTTTGACTTTATACGTAATGATTTGTCCCTGATACATTTCATTTCCGCTATCACCACTGGTGATATCGAAACCCATAGAGGGTGGAGTAATGAGCTTGAGGTTTTGAGGGGAGGAGATAAACTGCCAGGCCTCTGACTTGCTAATTGGGAGAAACTGCTCCCGTGTGATCTGATAAAATGCCATATTCTGTTTTTGCATCCCGAGGTAGATAGGAGCAATGGGAATATTCGCCACTAAGATAAGCACCTTGTCTTACATCTCACTTTGATTATCTTGCGGAATTCTATTTGCCAATGTCCCTGAGAATAAGAATAACAACCCTATTTCTTATACTAGTTTCGAGCTATTCAGCCTGGAGTCAGACAACCGTACATGTTTCAGATGTTTCAGGTTCTGATGCTCTAACCTGCGGGTCAGCCGGGTCACCTTGCTTAACCATACAGTACGCTGTAGATTCTATTGCTGTCGATGGTGATACGATTCAAATTGATACAGGAGAATATGCGCTTCCGTCTGCTACGAATCAACATCAACCTGTAGTAAAAATCCCGCAGGGAAAAAGCCTGGCGTTTTTGGGAACTGTTTCTGGTCTTGGAACGCGCATTAATGGAGACTCCACTCGGAGAGGGTTTCTGTACTATTATGCTGGTACCGGATGTAATTCAGGTTCGGCCAATGACGGCATAGCCGATACGCTTGATTTTTATTTCCGGGATTTGGTAGTCGAGGACTGTATGGTGGAGGAAATGTGTGGTTCAACGAGCTACGCATATGGTGGAGGTATGAGACTGGATTGTGATTCCAATTCTCGCATGACGGTCAATGTGTTGAATTGCACATTCAGGCACAACCAGAGCTACGATGTTCCGAGCACGTTTGCTGGTGGACGCTCATCTAGTGGAGGGGCCATTTTTATCTATGGTAGAAGGAACTCGGGAACGAACCCCGCCCAGTATGCTGAGGCACACATAAAAGATTGTGAGTTCAATACAAATGTGGCTATCCAACAATCGAATGGTGGGCACGGTGGAGCAGTGTTGCTGAGAGATTTGGACACTGCGTCAGTGACCAATTCAAGCTTTTGCGATAATTATGTCTATAGTGGAGGAGCTGATAATGGCGACTTGCAGCACGATCGAAACGCTGGAGGTGCTCTTTGTTTCTATGACATATGGAACTCTACACCAGCGCATGGATATCACGTTGATAGTTGTACGTTCATCAATAATTCGGCTACTACTGCTGGCGGTTCCAATTTTACCTTTCAATCTGAAGGAGGGGCTATTTTCTTTACGAAAGGCGATAATCTTAGCGGACAAAGTACCGCTACACTTCATGTGTCTTACTCTGAGTTTTATGCCAACACCATTGAACCTGGTGTGGAGCATCTAGACAATAACGGAGGAACGCTCGATACTTCGAATATTGGGTTCAACGCATACTACAGTTCATTTGACGTGCTCTTAGGGCCGGATACCACGCTTTGCGAAGGAGATACCTATTTATTGGATGTCACCATGCCGGGCGGGACCTATTTCTGGCAGGATAGCAGCACGGCTCCCACATTTGAGGTGACCGAACCTGGCACTTACGCGGTCACGGTTTCTGTTGGGAGTTGCTTTAATGTAGATACCGTTGAGATTGATTTTCAGGCTTACCCGGTGCTCGATCTGGGAGATGATACCACGTTGTGCCCGTATGACAGTTTCTTGATAGATGTTTCACAAACCGGAGCCACCTATATGTGGCAGGATAGCTCTACTTCGGCTACACAATACATTTCTGGTGAGCAAACGTTTTGGGTTGTTGTTGAAATTGGCCAATGCGCTATCAGCGATTCGCTTGTTACAGATACCGTGGTTATTAGCACTAACACGCTTGGTAACGATACGCTTTTATGTCCTGGTGCTTTTCTAGTGCTGGATGCCTCAACTCCATTTGCCACGTATGAGTGGCAGAATTACTCGACCAGTCCTACGTTTACTGTTACTCAGGAAGGACAGTATTATGTTGAAATTGAGGCTGAAGGGTGCATGGTGCGAGATACCATCGATGTGGATTATGTGGAAGATGTAATTGATATATTGGGAGAAGATCAGTTTTCGTGTGAAGGAGACTCTGTCTTGCTTGTGGTGGCTCAAACCGGCCTAAACTCCATCCAGTGGAGTACAGGTGAAACAACTTCTTCTATCTGGGCACATCAATCCGGTACGTACTCCGTTACGATTGACAAGCAAGGCTGCGATTTTACCGATCAGGTCGATGTAACGTTTAAACCGCTTCCGGTGGTCGATCTCGGAGATAGCTTGTCCGCATGCGATGGGGATAAAATTGTGTTGGATGCTACGTATCCCAATGCAACGTATACATGGCAGAACCAGAGTCATGATTCTACCTACACCGTGACGAAAAGCGGGTTCTACCAAGTAACAGTGACGTTGAACGGTTGCTCCGTTATAGATCATCTAATAGCGACATATTATCCGATACCAGTAGTCAATCTGGGGCCAGATCAAAGCATATGTGAAGACAAGTCGGTGATCTTAAATGCCAGCCAGCCAAGAGCGAGTTACACCTGGTCCACAGGGCAAATTGATTCGGCCATTGTTATTCAAAACCCCGGAGTTTATTCAGTAGGAATCACCATAGACGGGTGTACTGGATATGATACCATGAATCTCGAAGTAGTACCCATTCCAATATTTGACTTGGGAGCTGACACAGCTTTCTGCGAGTATGAAACACCGGTGCTTTCTTCGGGTATTGAGGATGCAGTCTATGAGTGGCACGATTTGTCTACCCGTGCCACCTTCGAGGTGGAGAAGACTGGTGAGATTTCGCTCACGGTTACCAAAAATGGTTGCCTGTATCGAGATACCATTTGGATGGAGAAAAGATACTTGCCCGAGTTCCGTGTGTTAAACGACACGGTTATCTGCAATGATGATTCCCTTCATTTTTCGTTTGCCGATAGTACGAGTACCTATTTGTGGAATGATGTGCGAACCAGTCATGAGTTTGTCACTTCTGATACGGGACTGGTTACACTGTTGGCCTCCAATCATTGCGGAGTATTTACAGATACACTTTATCTTTCGAAACGCGAATGCGAGTGCAGGGTATATGTGCCCAATGCGTTTACGCCTGATGCCGATCAGCTCAACGATCTTTTCGGAATAGAATACATCTGCGATATGTACTCATTTGAGTTTGTTTTACGAGATAGATGGGGGCACGAGGTGTATTCCACAAAAGATCCATTGTTTAGGTGGAATGGCAAACGAGCCAATGGACTGCGTCATCCTCAGGGCGTATATGTATGGGAGATGCGCTACGATGCGCAACTCAGAGAAAATGGCAGTCGCGTGCATAACGAACGCATTGGCAAACTGTTGTTGTTCTATTAAGAGCCAAACATCTCTGTTAACCACGATCCTAAACCCGATAGGATTAGCAGCCATATGATGCCTTTTATCAGAAAGAACAGAAATCCAACCCATCCGATTCGCTTCAACCACGATATAAGTTTCGCTCTGTTACTCATCATTGCTTAGAATAGCCAACCGTGACTACCGGCCACAGCTCCAGCTGTTGTTATGAGACTTAGAATCAGTAAAAACCAATGAGCCCGATGCATAATGTTGAAGGTCTTTCCCGGGTTTTTCTCAGCATAGGTTTTGAATAACCGATGAAGTACTAATGGTTCCAGTACGTACAATACCAACGTGAAAATGACCCATACAAGCGTCATGGCATGTATCCACCAATACTTGGGCTCCAGATACCGTTGCCAGCCGTCAAGCGCATAGAGCATGTAAAACCCTGATAGACCTGTAAGCAGCGTGGTGATTTTAGCCTGAAAAGCGAAACGGCCTTCAATCTGCTCAAACGTGGCAATTTGCTCTTCTTTTGACTTCATTCGTTTAATGGCCGGAATAATGACAGTTGTAACCATGGCGACTCCTCCAATCCACATAACTACTGCTACAACGTGTATTACGCGCGCCAGCGTGAAGGTTTGAATGTCCATGTGAAGTCGTTTACCTGGTTGTGAAAGATGCTTGTGCAAGTTTAAGGCTTACGCTCATTGCCTTTTTGAGAACACCCGGATTATCTTTTCATGGGAATGTCAGAGTTCTTTGTACATCCAAATGTTGCATCCGGTATGACCTGAATTTCCAAGTGGGTTTTGGAGCATCTTGAAGCCTTGCTTCTCATAGATGCCGACTGCTTTGGAGAATTCCGGCAGGCTTTCGATATATATACTAAAATAGCCCATGGCCTTGGCGCTTTGGATGCTTTTTTCCATCAAAGTGCGACCAATACCAAGGCCTCGTGTTTCTTTGGGTAAGTAGAACTTCACCAATTCGGCACACCCAGTTGGGAGGCCTTCGGTTGGGTAAATACCGCAACATCCGGCAATTCTCCCATTCAATTCGGCTACCCAAAGTATGGCACTTTCTCGCTTGAAAAGTGCGAACAAATCGTCTGTAGTTGGGTCGGAATAAACGGTTCCTGATTTTGGTGCATTGTGCTCTACAAACACAGTGCGAATCATCGATGCCAATTGAACGCTATCTCGTTCTGAAACCTTTCGAATAACAGGTGCCATTATTTTGTTGCTTTCAGCCATTCCATCGCGTGAATGATCCCTTCATCGTTCTCTGAATCGCTTTTCGGGTCGAAGGGTATTTCCTCGTCTATATCCACAAAAGTGTCGTACACATTACCGCTGCGGTCTACGTAGTAACTGACGGAGATCATCATGGCTGTTTCTTCATCAATTTGTGTCCAGTCTGTGGCGGTTATTTTACCCATTGTGTTTTGACCGAAGAAACGTGTGTTTTCACGTTGTTTTAAAATCACTGCTAATGCTTCGCCAGAGCTGGCTGTGTATGTACTCGTAAGAACAGCTATTGGCGGAACGCTGGGTGTGGCACAGGTGTTGGTAAGAGCCACCGTTTGATCATCGTAGAAGAAATCGCCTTTCTCAATTTTCCAGATCGAGCTTTCTTCGTGTGTCACGCCTTTGGTGCCTCCAACATGCCCATCACCTATAATGTGTGCTATGCCTTCTACCATCGGAAACATGTTGCCGCCTCCATTGTAGCGCAGGTCAATAATCCATCGATCAGCTCCCTGATGAATCAGGTCACACACAGCATCTTGAATTTCAGCGGACATCTGTTCATTGTCACCCATCGGAAGGCCTACAATTCTGACATATCCTGTCTTGTGATCAATGAGCCTGGTAGTAAAAGGGTAAACCTGTCCGGATTGAATCTTGTTGAACGTTTCCGTATCGATATGTTCGAGGTGCACTTTCTTTTCGCCCGAGTAGTAGGACAAAAACCGGCCTTTATGAATAATTCGACCATGATCATCTCCCAGCTCTTTCAGCATGTGGTCCAGAGCTGGTTTTAGTTGCTCCGTAGAGTCTGCTTCAGAAGCCATTGAGTGCATCTCATGTTTTAGGTTCGGCCAGTCTACTTGTTCGCGGTACAGCGATGCTGTTTCTGCATGCGCGATAATCTGCGTCAATACATCTGCCGGAGCCAATTTCTGGCCGTATGTGCTAAGTGAAACCAGGAAGAGTATGAGCGACAGGAGTTTCATAACTATCCCAATGCCTCATTTTTTTCGGAGAGGGCTCCCAAAATCGCTTTTGCAGCCCTTTGCAGTTCTTCCTCAGAAATACACAGGGGAGGAGCCAACCGGAATGCATGGCGTGTGCTCAGAAAATAGAACGCAATGATGCCCGCGTCTTTTAGTTGATGGATAACAGCGTCTACGCGTTCGGCCGAATCGAGTTCTACGGCTAACATGAGACCAATTTGCCTTACTTCTACAATGGCTGGATGCACCAGCATGTTTTTCAACGCACTGCCCTTGACACTGGCCTCTTTGATCCAGCTCTCCTGATCTGTCAGTACTTCAAGGTTGGCCAACGCGGCAGCACAACAAACGGGGTGACCTCCAAATGTGGTTATATGGCCCAGCACGGGGTCGTGTGTCAGGAGTTTCATGTTTTCTCGTGACGAGATGAACGCGCCAATGGGCATGCCGCCTCCAAATGCCTTGGCAAGGGTTAAGATATCCGGCACGACATCAAACTGCTCCAATGCAAACAATGAACCTGTTCGCCCCATTCCCGTTTGAATTTCGTCAAAGATGAGTTGAGCACCCACTTCTGTGCATCTGGTTCGAAGCTTCTTTAGGTAGTCGTTTGTTGGTATGCGTACTCCGGCATCTCCCATGATCGGTTCAACGATTACAGCTGCTGTACTGGAAGTAATTTTGTCTAGTTCGAGCGGGTTGTTAAACTCGATAAATGTGGTGCCAGGCACAAATGGTCTGAAACGCTGTTTTTTGACCTCATTTCCGCTGACACTCAAAGATCCATGCGTAGCTCCGTGATAGCTTCGCTTCATGGCCACCACTTCATGTCTTTCGGTAATGCGCTTAGCCAGCTTCAGAGCCGCTTCATTGGCTTCGGTACCACTGTTGACGAAGTAGGAGCAGTTTAGGGCATCCGGAAGCAGGCTTGCCAGCTTATCGGCCAACTTGTTTTGAGGCGCTTGCGAGAACTCTCCGTAAGGAATCACGTGCATGTAGTTCCTCGATTGCTCCTGTACGGCTTTCACAATGTGAGGGTGGCAGTGACCGACATTGGCCACTGAAATACCCGAGATCATGTCGAGATACTTCTTGCCCGATGTGTCTTCGATATAACAGCCTTGTGCTCGCTTGACTTCGATGCCAAACGGATAAGGACTGGTTTGTGCAAGATGGTCTGAGAAACTCACGCTTTTAATTGATCTATTCGTTTGCCTTTAAATAGGGTGTAGCCATTGAACCGGCACTCAAGGGATCCGTTGTACAGCTTGATGCGATGGTCCGGTTTGAGTCCAAGTTTCTTCATGGCGGCCAGATTAGAAGTAATCACCCAAACGGTATGGTTGGGATAGTGGTGCTTAAGTCTAAAACCAATGGCATCATAGAGTTCAAGCATGTCATCGTGTTCTTCTAATCGTTCGCCATATGGAGGGTTCATAATGATATGCGCACTGTCAGAGAATGGTTCCGAATCGCAAAAGTCTGCCGTTTCCCATTGAATGTGCTCCACCACACCTGCACGCATGGCATTTCGTTTAGCTATGGGCAGAGAGCGTTTGTTGATGTCTCTGGCTACGATGCGTGCACTAGGAGAAACTATGTTGGAACGAACTTCCATCTCGATTTCTTCGAATAGCTCCTTGTTGTAATCCATCCAGTTTTGAAAGGCGAAATCCCGATGGAGTCCTGGCGGAATGTTTTGATTCATCATAGCTGCTTCAATGGCAATGGTTCCTGAGCCTGTCATTGGGTCCAGAAAATCTTTCTTTTTATCCCAACCAGAGAGTTTAATTAAGCCAGCGGCCAGTACCTCGCTCATTGGAGCTTCATTGCTCTCGGTACGATAGCCCCGTTTTTCCAGTGACTCGCCAGAACTGTCGAGTGATATGCTCACATCCGTATCGGCTATATGCAAATTGATACGAACATCAGGTGTTCTGCTGTCAATGGAAGGACGCTCATTAAACTCCTTGCGAAACTGATCGACTATGGCATCTTTTAGCTTCAGCGCGGCATAGCGCGAATGCCTAAACCGATCGGAGTGTGTAGTGCTGTCAATGGCAAATGTGGTATCCAGAGACAGGTAATCTGTCCATTTGACCTTGCTACTTAATGCATACAGGTGCCTGTCGTTGTGCGCTTTGAATGAAGTTATTGGAATAAGTATGCGCAGAGCGGTTCTGCACATCAAGTTTGCTTTGTAAAGCAGATGCGTGCTGCCCTCAAATTCAACGGCCCGGTTGAGTGGTTTGATCTTGTTTGCTCCAAGCTCCTCCAGCTCAGCAGCCAACACAGACTCGAGTCCGTAAAGGGTTTTTGCGATGAATTTCAAGGTCGTTTATTTTACTGCAATGATAGGGAAGAGGCTCAACCCAAAATGCGTGTGGTAAAGGGGAATAATGAAAAAAGCCCCTTTTCAGGGGCTTTCGGTTATCTATGTGCTCGTTCCATTTCCTTTTTCTTGAGCAGTTGGCGCTTCACTTTGCCGATGCTCTCGTGAAGCGAATGCTCGAAACTCTCAGATTGATGTTCGGCAAATATGTCTTCACCAGGAATGTTTAGTTTGATTTCGACCCGTTTGTTTTCGCGTTGGTCGTCATACTCCAGTTTCAGATACACTTCTGCACCGATGATCGGGTTAAAGTATTTTTCAAGCTTTTGTACGCTTTCTCGTGTTGATTCCAACAACTCATCCTTCGCATTAAATCCTACTGTTTGAATATCCCATTTCATAGCTTAAAATTTATAATTGAATATAAGGCTTTTTGTTCAAGCCTCGAAGGAGAATAACGCCTTTAAGATTTAAAAATTCTAATGTTGGCTAAACTTTCGAGAAGCTTCTTAAGTAAGTCAAAATACAACGAGATAGCGAGTAATATGGACATTGTCCACAGTACGAGCAGGTTAACTGTCATGGTGCTATAGTATGAACCAAAAACTTTCTTCTTTGGTGCATAGAAATGAGCTCTGAAGCCATCTGGAACATTAAAGACCGGATTGGCACGCTGAATCAATACTCCTTTGTACTCCGTAATTTGATTGAACTCGTTTTTATTAGTAACCAAATCACTTAACTGCTCATTTTCATACTTGTTTCTCAGTTCTAAGAAAGCTGCTTTTGACTCTTCATCCTTTTGTCGGTCTCGAATCATTTTATCCTTCTTATCGCTATTGTCGTTGTACTGGCGTATGTAGATCTTGTTCAGTGTAGACAGGTAGGTGCTAAAGTCATTGATAAGCTCCTTTGATATGCTTTCCGGAGTAAACTCGCCAACCTCATCGAAGGTCATACCGTGCGTTTGCTTGTTTTCCTTGGTTAGCTCGTTCCTGATGGTAGCCATATCGGCCAACACACGTGTTGTATCGACTCCTTCTTTGCCATCCACATATTGGTTAAGGCGATTAATCTTGGCCTTTAACTCCGGTATCCAGAAGTTCTTCTTGAAACCAGCCTCGTTCATTTTTTGATCAAACGGGTAGAAAATAGACTCGTATTCGTTATTCATAAACTGATTAACAGCCAGTGCTTCGAAAGACCATCTTGAGGCCATTACTTCTCCAATAGCAGGTACAATTTCTTGTGATGTGATGGTCGGGTTTAGTTTTTCAAACTTCACCAAAACACCACTAAAGAGGATCTGCGGAATAATGAGGAAAGGAATCAAAATGTAAATGGTCACAGCCGAATTAAAACTCGCAGAGATGTTTAGCCCTAGCATATTGGCAAAACAGGCAGTGGAGAACAGGATGAGCCAATAATCCCAAAACATACCCTCAACGCCTAATAACAGGTTGCCTATCAGAATGAAAGACAGCATTTGAATGGCAGAGAGCACAAACATGATGATGATCTTGGACAACAGATAACTACCCTTACTCAGATTTAGAAAGGACTCCCGCTTTCGAATCATCTGATCCTTGAAAATCTCTTCTGCACTGACGGTTAGTCCCAGGAACAGCGCTACGATCACCGACATGAACATGTACACAATGAGGTTGTCATTCTCGTAAAACACGTACTCACCGCCTTTGTCTTCTCCAATCAGCACGTAACGCAGGAAGTAGCTCAGGATAAATCCGAGTAGTGGTGCTTCGAGCAGGTTAATGGCCAGATACTGGTTATTCGTGATTTTGGATAGCACATCCCGCGTTATAAATACCTTGAGCTGGTTGAAGAAGTTGGGTGTTTTAAACTCAACCTCTGGCAGGTCTGGTGTATCGGAATTCAGCTGTACTTCAAACGAATTCGTAAATGCTTCATTCCACTCTTTAGGTGATGTCTTTCTCTTCTCGGTCAAATTACCGTACTCATCCACCACCTTGGCTTCAATGATGTTAAATATCTGTTCCGGATTCACGTTACCACACGTCACACACTCGCTCTCGTTTGGATTAAGTGCCTGAACCAGGTGTTTGAAGTAAATGACTGCATCCAGTGGGTTTCCGTTGTATATTGGAAAACCACCCGTATCGAGAATCAGAAGCTTGTCAAACATTTTGAAAATCTCGGAAGATGGCTGGTGAATCACCACAAAAATCAGTTTACCCTTTAGAGCTAACTCCTTGAGCAAGTCCATGATGTTTTCTGAATCGCGTGACGATAATCCGGATGTGGGTTCATCCACAAACAGTACCGATGGTTCTCTGATGAGTTCAAGTCCGCAGTTGAGTCGTTTTCTCTGTCCACCTGAAATCTTCTTATTCATGGGGCTTCCCACCTGAATATGTCTGATTTCGTAGAGACCCAACGCTGTCAGGGTTTTGTCAACCCGAGCTTTTATTTCCTCATCAGACAGGCCATCAAAGCACAGTTTTGCGTTGAGAAACAGGTTTTGGTATACAGTAAGCTCTTCAATCAGCAGGTCGTCCTGCGATATATAGCCAATCATACCATTAACCTCTTTGGGTTTATGGTGAATGTCCAACCCATTGATGGTCACAGAACCGGAGTATGGGGTGTAATTTGCGTTTAGAATATTGAGTAGCGTAGACTTACCAGACCCACTGGCACCCATAATTCCAATCAGGCGGCCTGATTCTTCGGAGAAGCTTAGTGGATGTAATCCAATCTTGCCTCCTTTGAACCGATAAGTGATTTCATCTACCTTGAAAATAATTCGGTTCTCGCTTTTATCGCTCAGGAATGTGCCAATCACATCTGAGTAATAAATAGGCAACACTTTGGTGCTGCGAATAGAAGATCCCTGAGTGAGGATATAGGCCTTTTCAGGACTCATATCCTGTCCGTTTAGTAACAGCGAATCACGTCCGAAATAACGAATGGCATACATCTGAACACTCTCAACAGACAATACAATCATGGTGCCCCTTAGGCTGTCATGATGAATATGCTTATTCATCTTTCCAGACTCCAATGCTTCTTCATTGTTGATGACGAGCACTTTTTCTGAGTTCTGGATGTTTCCTTCTTCACAGAGGATAAATGTCTTGATATCGTCAAGCTCCTCAACGGGTATGTTGAATACTTCAGCCACCGTAGACACAAACTCGATTTCCTGTTCAGTAGCAACTTTGTCGGTATTAATGTATTCGACCAACCGCAGCAAAACGAATACTTTCTGACGCTGCTCTAGCTCAGAGTTTATTTGCGTACAGATTCGGAGGACTTTTACAGAGTTAACCGAAGTCCGTTTCTTTTTTCCCTCCTTTTTCTTGGAGATTTTGTGGTGAGTCTCAAGGTAGTTGTCGTAATGAACGAGGTATTCGCTAACTTGATCTTGAGAAAGTCTTTGCTTCAAAAAGTTCTCTACTACGATCCGGCTTTTGTTGTTTAAATCGTCTACATCGGCAATGATGGCAAACAATTGAACTAAGGCTTTCAGGAGTTTTTCGCTCATTTGTTTCTGCTTGTAAGGGCTGAGCACCAAAAATAGTCAAGCACATGAAAGAAACAAGGAAGTAATATAGGAGAAGACGAGGTGTTTAGGTTGTTGTAAATCAGTGTGTTGGTGGGTTTGGTTTGTGCTTTGATGGTTGGTGTATAAAGCTGACTGTGCAAGGTGTGACCATTTTCTACCTGAGGAGCAGAAAGAAACATTAAGCTGAAATATGAGCTTGGGAGATGAAATGAATCCGTTATTTTCGCGCCATGCAATTGAATAAGAAAATCCTTGTTTTGACCACCATTGTTGTGGTTGCGGCTTTATCACGGTTAATTCCACACCCTATGAACTTTGCTCCTTTAGGTGCCATGGCCTTGTTTGGGTCTGCTTATCTGGGCAAGAATCATATCGGTTTGGTGGTTACCATGTTGGCTTGGTTTATCAGTGATTTTGTGCTGAACAACTTTGTATACTCGTTCGGAACAGGGATAACGTTCTTCACGAATGGTTTCGCGTTTATTTACGGAAGCATTGTGTTGATTTACCTGGTAGGAATTAAGCTATTTAATAACATCTCTTTCGGACGGGTTGTAGGTGGTAGCCTGGCAGCTTCAGTCATCTTCTTTGTGTTATCAAACCTGGGTGTTTGGGCATCTGGAACAATGTATCCTATGACTCTTGAAGGTTTGCAAATGTGCTATGCAGCAGCCATTCCTTTTTTCCAAAACACCCTGGCTGGTGATTTGGTTTACTCAGGTGTTTTGTTCGTTGGGTACGAGTATTTATTTAGAAGACAATTGGAAGAATCTACGCTTGGCTCGTAAGACTTCTTAAACCGTATATGAAAAAGCCTCTGAGAATTCTCAGAGGCTTTTTTTTATGCTTCATGTTAGCTAGTCAGAGCCCGCTCGGCCTGCTGCATGTGCCTGACGTTGTGATTGATAAGCACCCTGAATGTGTCTCCGAGTCGTAGGCGAATTAGCGTGGAAATACTAATGTCGGTTTTGGTCTTTTGGATATCCTTCGACCGGGCAGTTTCCAGCAGCGTCAACAAAGTCTCCTGATGACGTATGAATTCTTCGAGTACTCCAGCGTCAACCTGACTGCCGCTGGGATTCATATTCGTCAAAGCATTCATTTTGTTTAGTTTTTCTCTTGGAGCCACAGCCTGGGCAAAGTACTCGCCCAGCCAAGTCGATCGGAACGTAGAGCGAAAGGGGCGAGTAGAGGCTTTCATTCGCTTATCAATCTCTGGATGATAAAATCGGGCATACCTATTCAGATGCTCCAAACACTCCAGAGCGCTCCATGCCTCAGGTTTGGGACGCTTATTAAGCTGTGCAGTGGGTAGTTGCTCCATTGTGTGAAGCGTCTTTAACACATCGCTCGTTTGGTTAGTCAACAGCGTAATTAATTCTTCAGATGATCCTTTCATGGCTTTCGATTATGTATACAAAAGTGACCTAATCACCGCGCATGGATATTGATTTGAATCAAGAATTCTGAAGTCGACTGAGTGTTTCGGGACTCATTCTTAAATAAGAGGCAATATACTTCTGAGGTACTTCCTGAAACAGCTGTGGGCTCCTTTTTAAAACACGTTCATAACGCTGTTTGGGCGAGCTGGTAAGGATGTCTTGTTCTCGCTCCAGTTGCTGATAAACGAGGTGATGAAGCGCTTGGTTCCATGCCATAAGCTTCTCGGTGGAGTTAATAAAGAGCGACTCGAAATCGTTCTTAGTCACCCGCTTCACAGTTGTTTTTCGCAGGGCTTCCATGTGAAAGTTTGTGGCTTCACCGGTGATGTAACTATCCATGGCCATAAAGAAGTTGGCCTGGTAGGCAAACCGCACGGTGTGTTCCTCGTGCTCATCAACCAGGTAAATGCGAAGACAGCCTTCTGTGACAAAGTATATGGACTGGTCTATTTCAGTTGCGGTCATAAGAAACTGACCACGCTTCAAGTTGATGTCTGATCTCCACAGTTCTTTTTGGTCAATGTCGAGATAGAGCTGTTCCAAAAAGTTCATGCATCAAAGATGCCCTTAAAACTCTATCATCAGACCAACAGATGGCAATACGGTGCCGGAGACATTGTCAATGGACCGTAGCTGATACTTTGTGGGATCATTTGGGTCTGATTTTGGCGCTCCATCGGCATCCTTTACAGCATCGAGATAAGGCTGCGCCTGAGCCTGAAAATTGTACACATTCTGAACATCGATGTAGGCGTTGAGCGACCATCGTTTGAAGAACCATTTTTTGTCGACTCTGATATCCAGACCATGAGATAGAGGAAGTCTTTCTGTGTTGAGCTGGTTCCAGTCTACGACTCCTTGTTGCGTAACATCCCAGACGAGTTTGTCAGCCGATAAGGCTACATCAAAAGGAGTGTATGGCGCTCCACCCAGTAGCCTGAATTTTGCTCCTACTTCCCAGTTTTGTTTAAATTTTTTGCCAGCCGTTACGTTAAGCACATGCCTGTTGTCCCAGGATGATGGAACAAACTCGCCATTTTTATCCTCAAACTCGCTACGCACCCATGTGTATGAAATGATGCCGTAAACGGAACTACTGAGTTTCTGCTGAGCCAGAAACTCCAGACCATAGCTTCTACCATCTGAGGTGGAGTTTGCAGGCTCATTTCCGATGACGCCAAAATCTCCACCCAGATTGGCGAGTGAGATGCTGTCATTTAGAAGGAATGGATAGTTGCTGTAGAGTTTGTAAAACCCTTCCACGGTGAATTTTAGAAATGGATTGGGGTTGTATTCGAGCCCAGCAACCATATGATCACTTTGAATGTAGGTAACCCCGTTTTGCTTGTTGGCCAGTTCGTTGGCTTCATTGCGGAAGCCTAGAACCGTGTAGGCAGGAAGCTGGAAGTAACGTCCTACATTGGCATTGACAAGAAGTTTTTCTGTAATGCCAAATGAAGCAGAGGCTCTTGGCGATAGCTGGTCCAACGGATTACTCATATCGCTTGAGTAATCGTTGAAATCTGTTCGCACACCGGCTGAGAGAATAAGGCGTTTTTTGAAAAGATCTTTGCTCACCTGAACAAATCCAGCATACTTATTCATGCGCAACTCACTGTCAAAGTCAATGGTAGTTACACTACCTAAAATTTCGCGCTTTAGGAATGTACTATTGGTGTAGCGCACGTTTTGAAAGCCAAGCCCAGCGTTTACTTTCCAACCATCCTTGCGATAGGTGTGCTCAAACCTGAACTTGTTTTCACTTTCCTGTGATTTGTAATCGAGCGTTCGGTTGTCTTCAGCCTCAATATTGTCCGTGTATTTGACGGATTCGTTGTTGAGCATGTTTCGGCTAACCACGAACGTTTGAAAGCTATTCTCAGAGAAATGCTTCCAGTTTGCTCCAACTGCATAGTTCCATTGTGTGTTTACTGGCAGGTTACCCAGGATGTAGTCGTTTCGAGCGATGGTGGCGGAGTCTTCGAGGTTGTCGTTTACCGAAGAGTTTAATGAGAAGTTGTCAATAGCTCCAAGTCCTAGGATGATCAGTTTGTTCTTGTCATTGATATCAATGGTTTGTTTAAACTGAAAGTCGTTGTAGGTGGGTAAGAAGGGTAGGGCCAACGCCTGAAAAAGGAATTGCAGGTACGATCTTCTGGCTGATAGAATGAATGTTGACTTCTCTCCAATTGGTCCGTCAAGCGTGAGTCCTACATCACTGGAACCCAACATAAAAGTACCGCTCAAACGCTCATCGTTGCCTTCTACCTGTTGGAAGTTCATGACCGAGCTCAGCGCATTTCCCCGGTTAACCGGAAAAGCACCGGCATAGAAGTCAACAGAGTTTATGAAGTTAACATTGATCATACCGACCGGGCCACCCGATGATCCTTGTGTAGCAAAGTGATTGATATTTGGAACTTCTATCCCGTCCAGGAAAAACCGGTTTTCGTTTGGAGCTCCACCTCTTACGATAATATCATTGCGAAATGAGGCCGTTGAAGCCACACCGGGCAGTACTTGAATGACTTTGGAGATATCTCTGTTTCCACCGGGGTTTCGGTATATTTCTGAGGCGCTTATGGTACGCATGCTCACAGGGCTTTCTTCATTCCGATTGAATGGAGAAGCCGTAATATTCACTATGTCCAGCGTGTTCACACTCTCAACCATTGGAATGTCCAGCACGGTTGGCTTCGCAGATGATACGATTACTTCGTACATCACCTTTGTTTCAAAACCAACGAAGCTCGAGCTGATGGTGTACGTACCTGGAGCCAGTCCTTCAATTCGGTAGTTTCCATCCAGATCAGACGCACCACCTGTTTGAGAGCTATCTACAACGACATTGGCGAAAGGAACAGCTTCATTATTGATTTCATTGAAAACCCGTCCTTTTATGACTCCGTTTTGTGAATTGGCCAAAAAAGGAATCAATGCCAGCAGCGTGATAATAGAGCGTTTCATGGTAAGAATTTGTGTTGGGAATTCAACAGAGGGCAAGGAAAGCGGTGCTTTCCCTGCGTTCTGTCGACTATCTACCTATTTGTCATCTTGACAAGGCAAATATACATTTGTTTAATAAAATAGCAAAAAGATTAAACAAAATGTTGTTTAGACTGCTTCCAAACAGTCATGAGACCGGAATTCTGTTTACCCATAAAAGGATGTAACGCATGAGATAGTTGCCGTATGGCGGGAGGTACAAGCAAAAGCGATTCGTCTAGTGACAGCCCAATTTTGTCGAATGTTTAATTAAGCTGATTATATGCTGAACGAATGATTCGTATATTCGGGTTTTCGGATGAACCTCAAATTCCTCACAGATCAACAGATGCACGCATTGTTTTCTTTTATGCGTTGGACCATGTGTTCACTCATGGTATTGGTGTCTGTAGACTTGGTGTTACCCACTCAGTATATAGTGGCCCAGCACACCATGATAGAGTGCGATATGGAAGAGGGCGAAAGCTCGAGCAAGGAAGTAGAGAAGGAGAAGGAAGATTCCAAGTTAATGACAGTTCACGGAGAAATGACTTCTTCAGGTTTTGCCTTATTGCCTTTTCGGTTTGAAGAGTGCCATGCGGTGCATGAAGATTTTATACACGATCCGCTTGACCCGCCTCCTGAGTTTATGATGGTATAGTAATGAGCCTGCATACGCAGGTGTAACAGCGTTCTATGCACGTGGGCATGCTTATGCCTGCATTATTTTTTAATCGTAACTCATCATGATTTTTTTTCAAAACATTAAAAGTGATTTACCGGCAAGTATTGTCGTTTTTTTGGTGGCTATGCCACTGTGCCTCGGTATTGCCCTGGCTTCAGGTGCGCCACTATTCTCAGGTATTATAGCTGGAATAGTTGGTGGACTTATTGTTTCGGTATTCAGTGGCTCACCTCTTGGGGTGAGTGGTCCTGCTGCCGGACTGGCTGTAATTGTACTTACCTCTATTCAGGAGTTAGGCGCCTTTGATATCTTCTTATTAGCTGTTGTGATAGCTGGCCTAATTCAAATTGCACTTGGGTTTCTTAAAGCAGGTGTTATCGGGTATTATTTTCCCTCTGCTGTGATCAAAGGTATGTTGGCCGGTATTGGGGTGATCATATTCCTCAAGCAAATACCACACGCTTTCGGATACGACAAAAACCCAGAGGGCGATCTTGCCTTTATTCAGGCCGATGGACAGAACACGTTGTCTGAGCTTGTCCACATGATGGATTTTGTGACACCTGGAGCTATGATTATCGCTGGGGTGTCATTGTTCATTCTTATTCTTTGGGAGCGCCCGTTTATGAAAGCGCTTGGTTTCACGAAGCTGGTGCAAGGACCTTTGGTAGCAGTTGTTTCGAGCGTGTTGCTGGGATGGTGGTTTAGCTCAAGCGAAGGGTTGGCATTGTCTCAGGATCAGTTGGTTTCGCTACCTGTATTTAGCTCTATGAGCAGTTTTTATGCGCAAATGTCTTTTCCTGATTTTTCAGCCGTTTTTAATCCTCAGGTTTGGGTTGTGGCCGGAACCATTGCTGTAGTGGCGAGTTTGGAAACACTGTTATGTGTGGAGGCTACAGATAAGCTGGATCCGTACAAGCGGGTCACACCAACCAACAGAGAGTTGGTAGCGCAGGGTATTGGAAACACTGTGTCTGGACTCATTGGCGGACTACCTGTAACACAGGTAATCGTTCGAAGTTCTGCCAATATTCAATCAGGTGGTAAGAGCAAGGCCTCAGCCTTTTTCCACGGAGTGCTTTTGTTGATCTCTGTTATTACCATTCCTCTTGTGCTTAACATGATTCCACTGGCTAGTCTTGCTGCCATACTATTGGTTGTAGGATATAAGTTGGCGAAACCGTCATTGTTTAAGTCTATGTATGCCCAGGGAATGGGGCAGTTCATTCCGTTTGTGATCACGGTTGGCGGTATTGTGTTTACCGATCTTCTCATTGGTATTTCTATGGGTATGATCGTTGCCTTTTTCCAAATTCTATGGAACAACTACAAAACTCCTTACCATTTCGATCCAGACACTTATAAAGAAGGAGAGCCTGTGGTATTGCAGTTTTCAGAAGATGTAAGTTTCTTAAACAAGGCGGGTTTGTTGCATACGTTTGATATGCTTCCCAATGGAACGCACCTGGTCATTGATAAGACGCAGTCCAAGAATATTCATCCCGATATCCTGGAGATTATCGAGGACTTCAAGGAGAATGCCAAGACAAGAGATATTAAAGTAGAAATTCATAAACTTGATGAGTACGAGCAAGCTCATCCGGTTCGAAAATTAACAGAGACGATTGAGACCAATGATGAGTCCAAGGATCGTACTGTAGCCAATATTTAAAACAAAAAGAAATGAGTGATTTTAATAACGCACAAGTAGTTACTGCCGATGTTCAGGCGAGCATTAGCCCATCACAAGCAGTTGATATATTAAGAGCGGGAAACGATCGATTTGTTTCCGGTAATACGATTAATGACCGTAATACTTCTAATTACATTGATGTAACCGCTGGTGGTCAGTGGCCTTTTGCCGCTGTACTGGGATGTATAGATTCACGTGTACCAGCTGAGGTGGCTTTTGACCAGCACATTGGAGATATTTTTAATGTACGTGTAGCAGGAAACTTCATTAATGAAGACATACTCGGAAGTTTGGAGTATTCATGTAAGGTGGCGGGTTCCAAAGCCATTGTTGTACTTGGTCACAGACATTGTGGAGCCGTAAAAAGTGCATGTGATGGTGTAGAACTTGGAAATATCACAGCTATGCTTTCTAAGATTCAACCGGCTGTAGCTGGAGTAACAGATGTAGAAGGTGATCGAAACTCCTCAAACGCTGAGTTTGTAGCCAATGTGGCGCACTTAAACGTAGATATGGCCATCGATAACATCAAGGCGCAAAGCCCGATTCTCAACGAAATGTATAACAACGGAGAGATAAAGTTAGTTGCTGGTATGTACGATGTGGAGAGTGGTAAAATTACCATGGAGGAGAGATAAGTCCAGAAACATAACACGAAGTGAGCGGCCCGTAGAATAAAATCTTCTATGGGCCGTTTTTATATATGTCCCCCTAACACTTGAATCCTAATTCATAACCAAGTTGCTATGAAAAAGGAATCTAAACACCTCATTGTTTTGTGCGCCATTGTATTGTGCGCATGTACTGCAAATTCTCAGGAGTCTATCGGAGTTACGATCGATAACTACACACCGGTCAACGGCATGTTTTCTAATCCGTCAGCCATAGTTGATCAAAAACCATGGCTCGATATCCACATTGCTGGTGCCAATGCACATGCTTCAAACAACTTCGTGTATGTGCCTCTGTCTCGGGTTTACGATGTGGCCAATTATTCGCTGACCACGTTTGATTTGACCAAGGATAGGGCCTGGGCTCAGGTCAAAGCCGAAGCAGTGGGGCCTTCTGCTAGTCTTTCACTCGGAAGACATGCGGTAGCGCTGCATACAAAGGTGCGTGCCTACGGCAATGCGCAGAATGTACCTATAGATCATGCGCGCTCATTTCTGGATGGAATCGAAACGCTGCAGGACTCTTCTGTGTTCTCCGTTAATAACACACGTGTGAAAACGATGACCTGGGGTGAAGTAGGACTGACCTACGGACGTATTTTGTATCAGTTTGATAAGCATTTTGTCACAGGAGCCATTACCTTGAATCGGCTACTCGGGCTTCAGGGAGCAAGCATGTTTATTGACGAAGGATCTTTATTGGTCAACAATGGCACAGCTACTTTGCTATCCGGTAATGGCAAATACATGTATGCAAAACCTGCGTTTACAGCTGGTGGCGGTTGGAGCGGAGCACTGGGTTTTACCTACAAGCACATGATTTCTGACGCAACGGGGTATGTTCCGCATAGTGAGAGTGCAGACTGCGGTACACTGCCTTACAAATGGAAGGTCATGGCCTCGGTAGTAGATATTGGAGGAATCAAGTTTAAGCGCGATGCGTTGTACAATAAGTTTGACACCACTGAGGACTTCAATGGGTTTATCAATGCGGCTACTTCTGGCGGAGCAGGGTTAAATGAACTACCTCAGGATAAGAATACATTCTATGCCTGGACTCCGGCAAGCTTAAACGTACAGGCAGATTACTCGTTTGAGAATGGGGTGTTTCTGAATGCTTACTTGGTACAACGTCTTACATTACCTTCTTCAAACGGCCCTGAAAAGAGCAATGTGCTCGCGCTTACGCCTCGTTACGAGCGCAAGCGATTTATGGTGGCTTTACCAGTTTCACTGGAAAACTACCGGACACCGAGTGTCGGTTTGGCTTTACGCGTGGCGGGAGTCACGGTGGGTACAGACAATCTGGTTCCCTTTACGCTAAAGCGAGATATGTATAAGGCCAACGTATATGCCCATGTTCGTTTTAAGATCAACACCGCGCCTGGCTGTCGATCGCGCGGTAACCGAGAAGGGAAGACGCGCGGGTTTGCCGGATCTCCCAAAAACAAGAAGGGAGCAGATTCTTGTCCAAGTTGGTAGCGGGTGCTGCCTGTTAAATCTGACCTTAATTAGCAAGGCTTAATGCATAGCTCATAAATTTTGGATTTTGCACTTCGGTATTGTCAATAGCCAGCCAACCGTATTGCATGGCGTTTTTTCTTACGCCCAGGTACACAACTCCTCCTCGCCAATGCCAATCTCCAACAGAACCCCACTCTGAACCAGGATTACGAGCCCATAAGCTGGTTGGGATTGTGCGCCAATTGATGAGTGAATCAATTCTGTTTTCAAAGGCTAAAGGGTTGGCAAAGTATTGCGTGAATCCTTGTCCCAGGCCTTGATAAACGATTTCCATGTAGTAAGTGATTTGGTAACCGTTCTTTGGATGAACGGACAGGTAAGGGTACTTGAAAGGGTAGGTTTGGTCCCAAAGATGTGCGCTGTCATAATTTGCGGTAGAAAGGTGGAAGACTAAATCAATTTTTCCGTCATGATCCATATCTAAAGAGTCAATGCCAAAGCCAAATAGAAAGTTCGAATCCCAATCAACTGAAATTGTCCTGGGAGTATCCAATTCCACAAAATGAAATGAATCACCATGAACGCCTGCGAAGACTTTTGGAAAAGGAGTTGGTTCGAGTGATTGCTTACGGCAAGCTGGATTCAGAGCAACCAGTAATAAAACAACGAATAACCTAAAGGACTTGATTATCATGTTGGTAGGGTTCTATGGAAGCCTTTAAAATAACGATTTTGCCCGAATTGGGCATTTTGAAAGCCGTTAAGGTCTATTGCATAGCACCTGCATGTTTCAAGGCTGCATAGGTCAGCTGTTTTCTAACTGCTGAGAACTTGCTCATATCAAACTCATCCCTTGGAGAGACATTTGTGGCAAAGAAGACAGTGTTGTTTTCGGTTTCTACAAACCCAACAAACCAGCCATTGTTGTTGCCATTTCGGATAGACCAACCCGTTTTGCCACTGAGGGTGTATTGGTCGGTTTTTTCGATAACCATCAGCCTTTTCATGATGTGTTCAGTGCGCTTAGAAATAGCTAGTTCAGATCGATAGAATCGGTTGAGAAAATCAATCTGTTCGAACTGATTGATATGCGATTCTCCTTCAAGCCAAAACAAGTCAATATTGGCTGAGTCTACGTCCATGTGGCCATAATTCAATTTACTTAGGTAGGCATTCATCCTTTCTGGGCCTACACTACGAGCGATTTGCTGATAGCATGGTACGCATGAAAAATGGAAGGCATCGCGAAAAATCAAATCCTGTTCCCAGATTTTAAGCCTGCGTGGTTCCCCGTTCCATTCAAACAATGTGCTGTCGTCTGCGACCACACCTGTTTCCAATGCTATGATTGAGTTGGGTATTTTGTATGTTGAGGCAGGTAGGCGGCCCTGTTCAGACCAGGCGTAATCATTGGAGTAATATGTGTTAGCGTTTTGATCGTATAAGAGCACAGCGCCTTGCACCAGAGCCGAATCGATCATGGTTTGGAATGCCGGAATCACATGGCGTTTGGCTTCGGTGTCTTCCTCTGCTTGGTGCGAGTGGCTGTTTTCTTGACCACATGCGACTAAGAGAAGAAGGGGGATAATGTAGTGTAGCTTCATGTTTAGAAGAGTGTTTTCTTAGTCAATTCGCTTGATAATCAATCGGATTTGTCCCATGTGATTTGCCTGATGTTCCATGACGTGATACCATGCCCAATGGTTATTCATCTGGCTGTCATTCACCTTGGATGTAAACCACTCATCGTCTTTTGTTTTTAGTAATCTGAGCGTTTCGTTTCTCACATCATCCCATATATCCAGGTAATATTCAATGGGTTGGTTTTGAATGCTTTCTCTAGCCGCATCTCCCAGGTTCAATGCTGTTTCCCATTCTTCTTTCTCCGTGTCATTAAACCCTCTGTTTTCAAATGTGTAGACCTGATAGTATTTCTCAGTAGCGGCCAGGTGAAGGATCAGGGCTCCAATTCGGTTGGCTTCGTCATCGAGTAAAAAATCAGTTTCTTTTTGCGATAGTGTTGCCACGCTATTGGTCACTCTTCTTTTTAAATCTTCCATCATCGAAACGGTGGCTCCAATGTGCGGAGAATATCCTCGTTTCACTTCAATGGTCTGCCCCTTAGCAGACAGGGTGCTTAGGAAGAGTAGTGCCATGGAGCACGCTAAATAGCCGAAGTACTGTCTCATCGTTCTTGTTTTCTTCAAAGATGGACATCCACAGACAATTCGTCAACCTTCAGAAAGCGCCTTTTTATATCGCTCAAGCGTGCGTATTCGCGCTGCTCTATGATCTGTCATGGGCGCAGGGTAGGTGAGGTCGTCTAATTCGGGTATCCAGCGTCTGCAATAAACCAAATCCGGGTCGTACGTTGTGCGTTGTGTAGTGGGGTTAAAAATGCGAAAGTAGGGAGCGGCATCGCATCCGGAACCTGCTGCCCATTGCCAATTTCCAACGTTTGAGGCAAGTTCGTAATCGAGTAAGTGCTGAGCAAAGAAGGCTTCGCCCCACCTCCAGTCAATGAGCAGGTCTTTGATTAAAAAACTAGCTGCAATCATACGTACGCGATTATGCATATATCCTGTTTGCACAAGTTGGCGCATACCTGCATCGACAATGGGGAAGCCTGTTTTTCCCTCTTTCCAGGTTTCAAACTGAGTTTGGTTGTTTTCCCATTGGATATGATCGTACTTCGGTTTAAAGCTCTTGTCAACCGTGTGGGGGAAATGCCATAGAATTTGCATGAAGAACTCTCGCCAGATAAGTTCATCCACAAATGTTTCATGGCGTTCGATGTGTTCGCTAACCAATTGCCGGATACTAACCGTACCATATCGCAAGTGAGGCCCAAGATAGGTGGTGTTATCTTGTTCGGGTACGTTTCTGTCGGACTCGTAGCTTGAAAGGTGCTTTAAGTTGTAATCTACCACGGAGACAGTTGATGCACTGAGGTTTAATTCTGAGCGGGTGGGGAAGTGCGTCTGGGTTTTAACAAAGTTGTCAAGTACGCTTTCGGCTGGTTTGGCATTTGTTTCAAGATACTTTCTTCTCCAGGCATTCTTATACGGAGTGTATACGGTATAGGGCTTTCCGTAGGATGTTAGAATGTCGCTTTGCTCAAAAATGACGGAGTCCTTGAAAGTCTTAAACTCTGCGCCCACACGTTTGCACAACTCACTTAAACGACTATCTCTTAGCCGTGTGTAGGGTTCATATTCACGGTTGGTATACACCGTTTCAATGGAGTAGTTCGTCAACAGACTCGAGATAATCTCACTCGGGTCACCCCGATATACGTGCAGCGATGAACCTTTTGATATGAGCGTAGTATGTAGTTGTCTGAGCGTGTCATACACGAAGTTTAGCCGCGCGTCTTCAGGTGATAGCTCTTCTGTTGTATGGGTATCAAATATGAAGATAGGAAGCACTGGAAGGCGGCCTTTCAGTGCGGCATTGAGCCCTGTATTATCATAGAGACGCAGGTCTCGTCTGAACCAGAAAATATTAAAACTTGGTTTGTTTTCGATCATCTTGATGGTGTCAAAACGTCAAAAACAACAAATAGGAGGACGGCCTAAATCACTTCAGACCGATTAGAACAAAGATCGACTTATTTATTCAAGTGAAGTGATATGTAGTCATAAACCTTTTGCATCAAGTGCACACGATCTTTCCCACGGACGTTGTGCGGGTGTCCCGGATACACGAAATAATCCAATTGAACTCCATTGTCGATACACGCCTTTAAATATGCCTGGCTATGTTGCCAAACCACCACGTTATCAGCCGTGCCATGTATCATGAGCAACGGATCTGTAAGCTGAGAGGCTTTGTTAACGATGGACGAAGTCTCATATCCTTCCGGATTGGCTTCTGGGGTGTCCATGTATCGTTCGGTGTACATGACTTCGTAAAAGCGCCAGTCACATACTGGCCCACCTGCCACACCGGCTTTGAATGTGCCAGGAAATGTGGTGAGAAGGTTGGCTGTCATAAAACCACCGTAGCTCCACCCGTGTACACCAATTCGGTTTCCATCGACATAGGGCTGGTTTTTAAGGTGGTTTACAAAGTCCATTTGATCGGTCATCTCAATATCTCCAACGTGTCTAAAGATTTCCTGTTCAAACTCAATTCCCCTGTTTGCTGAACCGTGGTTGTCAATCGTAGCAACGATATAGCCTTGTTCTGCAAACCAATACATCCAAAGTGGCGCAGCCCCAAGCCACATGTTTCTCACGAGTTGAGCATGTGGACCACCGTAAACGTAAAGCAGTACGGGGTATTTTTTCCCAGGGTCAAAGTCGCTTGGCTTGATGATACGTCCATAAAGCATCGGACCGTGTCCGCTTGGCATGCTCATGAGCTCAGGAGCGCTCCAGTTGTAGTCAGCCATTGGATCTACAGCTGAATGGATTACGTTGATTTGCTTGCCATTTGATCGATACGTGACATAATTACCAGGAGTGTCAACAGAAGAGAAGTGCTCCATGACATACTTTCCATTAGGGCTAAGTGAAGCCCTGTGTGTGCCGATTTCATCGTTGAGCATCTGTTTACCGCCCATCTCGTAGTCTACGAGATAAGTGTAACGCTGCGTGGCGTTACGTGTGTCGTCCAGTGTGTTTTGCTTTAATACCTCACCCGTGCCTTCTACGTACAAGTAATTCTTTGTGTCGTCAAATCCTATGATGCGCTCCACTTCCCAGAGGCCGCTTGTCAACTGACGTAAGAACTTTCCTTGCGTGTTATAGAGATACATGTGCTCATATCCGTCCTTTTCACTGAGCCAGATGAACTTTTCGTCATCTCCGGGAATAAACCATGGACCGTGCTCAGGTTCTACGTATTTGTCGTCTTTCTCTTCGAACAGCGTCATTTCTCTAAACCCATTGTTTACCGTATATCGGTTTAACTTTAGGTGGTTTTGATCTCTGTTGAGCACACCTATGTAGAGCATCTTGTTATTGGGTGCCCATGTGACGCCTGTTAGGTACTGATCGCTAGGCCCTTCGGTTTTCATATACGTTGTGTGGGCTGCTTTGATATCAAACACACCCACAGTTACCTGATGGCTTGTAGCTCCTGCCATTGGGTACTTAAACGCATCGAGTTTAGCCGGAGTGCTGTTAATGTCAACCAGCGGATAGTCAGTCACCATGGACTCGTCCATCTTGTAAAAAGCTACTTTGCTTCCATCAGGAGACCAGAAAATTCCGGAGTGTATTCCAAACTCATCTCTGTGAACACTCTGTCCGTATACAATTCCATTTCCGCCATTAGAAGTAACCTGGCTGCGCGTGCCATCACTTGTCATGAGATACAAGTTGTTATCCATCACAAACGCCACACGACTGTTATCGTGATTAAACGCCATGTGTGATGCTCCTTCGGGAATGGGGAAGGACTTTTTTGCCTGTTTGCTTTGTACATTAACCGTGTAGTAGAGTGTTTTGGCTTTAAACCATATGTCCTTTGAGCTTGTCCAGGTTATTCTAGGAAATCTGGGCATTTGCTCGCTCTCCGGTAAACTGGCGTTTAATTCGTCAAGACTTATGAGGTCTTGCATGGCATCGGCTTCTATCAGTACCTTTTCAAGCACTTGCTTGCCGTCTTCAGAGGTCTTTATGTGTGAGTAAGCGGCCTCGTCTGGAATCCATTGAAATTGCGAGATTCTTGATGGTCCCAATTCGGTCCATCGTTTAAGAACGGCATCTTCCAGCGTGAAGTCCTTTTTTTGAGCGTGAATGGGGGAGAGAAGCCCGAGGCTAAAAGCTATTGTTAGCGAGTATAGGGCAGTTTTATAGCGTGTTACCATGCGCAGTGCGTACAGAATTTTTGTTTAGACGTTATTTTAAAGTAGTTGCCTTGCTTGTCGTGGATATAAATGTTTTCGAAAAAGATGTACTTCTTCTGATGCGAATCAATTTCCTTGGTAAAGTATGTTTTGAACTCATCGGTGTATCTGTTGCCATGTAGTTCAAACCGTTTGACTTCTTCTCCATCTTTCGTTCTGTGCACAGCTTCACATCGATCGATTTTGAAAAACTGCAAGTGATCGTGTGTCATGAAATAAGCTGTCATTCCATAACCGTAGAACAGCGGACGTTCAGGCTCTTCAAGCCGTGGAGGTGGGTTATGCGCGTCAAATCCGCGTACAATGATTCGTTCTGGGTCGTAGTCCAGTTTCTTGACATTGGTCTTTGAAACCAGCTTGTCAAGTTCTTCGACACTGGTTTGTCCGATAACTGAAACGGATGATAGTAGAAGAATAAAAAAGAGAATGTAGTGGTTCCTCATATTAGCCAATCGTGGTCAGGTTGACCACAAATCTACAAATCTGCTTCTTTGAGCGTGCCCGTACCAAAAGTCTTGATCAACTCGGGTTGTCCGAGGTAAGCAACCGTGGTTGGTTTAAAGAAGTTTACCTCCAGGTATTTGGTGGCGTAAACCTGTATAATGCTCGAACCAAAATTGTTGATGATGACTGTATCCGCGTACAGAGTGAGGGCATCCAGGTCACCGGAGTTTTCTGAATACGCTCGTAGAATACGCGTTTGGCCACTTAACAGAATGTCACCTGAGCCTATAAGGCTTGCGTCTATTCTATGTGTGTTGATAAGCAGTTCAATGTCTCCCAATCCTTCATTTTCAACCAGCAGGGTGTCTTGTTCAATGATTTCGTTTGTTCGAATTACACCTGCAGATTGGCTTGAGACCTTATCGAGTCGTTGGGTTCTGAGCTCGAGAATCACATCTTTCTTGTCCTTAAAGCACGATTCTAGCTTAATGTCGAGGTTGCCGCGTTTGTTTTTTAACTCAATATTCTCGTGAATTTCGGGCTGAGCTAAAATGGATATGCTAGAAACGCTGTCCGTATCAAGGCTCAACGTAAGCAGGGCAGGGGTCTGCAGGTCAACCGTAGATACGGTGTCCAGAATACGCTCAAATGTTAATCGTGGTCCTTCGAGGCGTACACACCGATCGCGGCATGCCGACAGGCACAGAAAACAAATGGAAATAATGTATACGGCTCTAATCAAAGTGGCGCAAATATCTCACTTGAACGCATAATTCAGCATCAAATTTTTAGATAGGCCAAATAGTTTTAGAAAACGTTTTTGGCAATCTCTGCTACACTCAATGCTTTGCCCATGGTATAGAAGTGAATGACAGGCACATTTTTCTCGATAAGTTCCTCGCATTGCTTGATGCACCAGTCAATACCAATTTGCTTAATGTCCTTTTCCGTTTTTGCATTATCTATTTGATCGACAAGTGCATCTGGCAGGTTGACGTGAAAGAAGTGTGGAATAAAATTGAGCTGCTTACGACTTGCCAAAGGTTTTAATCCTGGAATGATGGGCACATTAATGCCAGCCGCTCTGCACTTATCTACAAAGTCAAAATACACCTGATTGTCGTAGAATAATTGCGTCACAATATACTCAGCACCGAGGTCAACTTTCTGTTTCAGATACTTCATGTCTGACTTAAAGTTTGGAGACTCAAAGTGCTTTTCAGGATAGCCGGCAACTCCCGAACAAAAGTTTGTTTTTGCGGTGTTAGTTAATTCATTATCAATATAAATGCCGTTGTTTAAGTCAATTACTTGTTTAAGTAGTTGGCTGGCATACTCGTGTCCTTCTGGTTCTGCTCTAAACACACCTTCGGTTTTGATGGGATCACCTCTTAAGACTAATACATTTTCGATCCCGAGAAAGTCCAGATCGATGAGGGCATTTTCGGTTTCTTCTTTGGTAAAACCACCGCAAATGATGTGAGGGACCGGATCGATGTTATACCTGTTTTTAAGGGCGGCACATATACCTACCGTTCCAGGTCTTTTCCGTACGGTGTGCTTCTTAAGCAAACCTTTTTCCACTTCTCTGAAAACTACTTCTTCGCGATGATAGGTTACATCTACAAATGCCGGATTAAATGGCATAAGCGTATCCATGGTTTCATAGATAGAAGAAATGTTCTGGCCTTTCAGCGGAGGCAGTACTTCGATTGAGAATAGGGTTTTGTTGGACTGAGCTATGTGTTCAGTGACTTTCATTCTTGACGGTGGATTATAAAATATTTGGTTTAAGCCATTGGTACATTTCTATGTAGGCCACATTTTTTCTGATGGCTATGTCTTTTACTTGTTCTTCAGATATTTTACCCAGTCCGAAGTAATATGCCTCAGGGTGAGCAAAATAAAACCCGCTTACCGAAGCTGCCGGATTCATGGCAAGGCTGTCGGTCAGCGTTATTCCTGTGTTGGGCACTACGTCAAGTAGTTCCCAAATGGTCTTCTTTTCAAGGTGGTCAGGACACCCGGGATAGCCGGGTGCAGGTCTGATGCCGGAGTATTCTTCCTTGATTAGTGATTCGTTGGACAATGACTCTGAGGGTGAGTATCCCCAAAACTCAGTTCTCACCTTCATGTGTAACCACTCTGCAAAAGCCTCGGCCAGACGGTCGGTTACAGATTGAAGCAGAATGGCATCATAGTCATTATTATCAGCCTTGAGTTCGTCTACCCATGAGGCTATGCCAAGCCCGGCAGTGACGGCAAAAAAGCCCATCCAGTCCGGTGTTTCGGCTGGTGCAATAAAGTCTGATAGCGCCACATTGCTGGCCGTTTTTGCTTTTTGAGCCTGTTGCCTCAGCGTATAGATGGTGGCCAATTGCTCGTTCGTATTTTCAGGAGAGAAGATATCGATATCATCTCCTGCCTGACTGGCTGGAAATATGCCGTAAACACCTTTTGGCTGGTACCAGTCGGTAGATTCAAGCGTGTCTAACAGGTCGTTGGCATCGTTCAAAAGCTTCGTAGCTTCTTCTCCCACAGCGCTGTCGGTGAGAATGTCTGGGTATTTACCCTTGAGCTCCCATGTCCTGAAAAAAGGAGACCAATCAATATAATTCCGAAGTGTTTTTACGTCCGTTTCTATAGCATGTGCACCCATTTGATTGGGCTTTATGGGTTTCTGAACGGACCAATCAATCTCAAATCGATTATTGCGTGCATCAACAATTGGGAGCAACTGCTTCCTGCTGGTTGAGCGAGCATAGTGATCTCTTACTTTGGCGTACTCGCGCTTTATTTCACTCAAATAGTCGTGTCGTTGATCAGATTTGAGTTTAGTAGCAGCTGGAACGGCCTTAGAAGCATCGGCCACATGAATCACACCTGCCTTGTACTTTTCATCAATTTTGACGGATGTATGCACGCGTGACGTAGTAGCTCCACCAATAAGCAGGGGGAGGCTGAGATTAAGGCGCTCCATTTCTTCGGCCACGTTGATCATTTCGTCCAGAGATGGAGTGATCAATCCGCTTAATCCAATAATATCTGCGTTGTGTTCTTCAGCTGCTTCAAGAATTTTGTTGGTGGGCACCATAACCCCGAGATCTACTACCTCAAAGTTGTTGCAGGCAAGTACCACGCCTACAATGTTTTTACCAATATCGTGCACATCGCCTTTTACGGTTGCCAGCACAATTTTGCCCGCGGAAGCCTGGCTTCCATCTTTCTCCTTTTCAATGTACGGAGTGAGGAACGCAACAGCTTTCTTCATCACCCGTGCACTTTTTACCACCTGCGGCAGGAACATGCGGCCATCTCCAAACAGCTCTCCCACCACATTCATGCCGTCCATCAATGGGCCTTCAATAATGTGAAGTGGCTTATCGTAAGCACTCAGGCTTTCCTCCATATCCTCAATGATGTAGTCGGCATTGCCTTTGACAAGGGCATATTCGATACGGGCCTTAAGATCATGTGTTCTCCATTCCGGAGGTCCGCTCACTGTTTTCGTGCTTGTTTGGTCTTGCGTCTGCGCAAAGTCCATAAGAGCTTCGGTTGCATCTTCATGGCGATTGAGAAGCACGTCCTCGACCAATTTTAGTAGCTCTGCCGGTATGTTGTCATATACCTCGAGTAGGTTGGGGTTAACTATACCAAACTGCATACCCGCTTTCATAGCGTGGTAGAGAAAGGCTGAATGCATGGCTTCTCTTACCACGTTATTGCCTCTGAAAGAGAAGGATACATTGCTAACCCCACCACTTACGTGTGCATGAGGTAGGTTGTCTTTGATCCATCGAGTAGCTTCGATAAAGTCGGTAGCGTTTCGGTTGTGTTCTGCCATTCCCGTGGCCACAGGGAAGATGTTTGGATCGAAAATGATGTCCTTGGGGTTAAAGCGGACTTGGTTCACTAAGATGTCGTAGGCCCTTGAGCAAATTTCGATTCGCCTGTCTAGCGTGTCGGCCTGTCCTTGCTCGTCAAATGCCATGACTACCACCGCAGCACCGTATCGCTTGATTCTGTTGGCTTGCCAAATAAATGTTTCTTCTCCTTCTTTCAGGCTGATGCTATTGACCACACATTTACCCTGAACAACCTGAAGGCCTGCCTCAATAACTTCCCACTTCGATGAGTCTATCATAACAGGAATACGGGCAATATCTGGCTCTGAAGCAATGAGGTTGAGAAATTGAACCATGGCAGCTTTACCATCAATCAGCCCGTCATCCATATTGATGTCGAGAATTTGTGCACCGCCCTCAACCTGATCACGGGCCACGGAAAGTGCCTCTTCGAATTTTTCTTCTTTGATCAATCGGAGGAAGCGTTTTGAGCCTGCCACATTGGTGCGCTCGCCTATATTGATAAAGTTCGAGTCGGCCGTTACGATAAGCGGTTCTAGGCCGCTTAGCTCCATTAATATGTCCGTTCGCTTGGTCATACAGCCTGTGTAGCTTTTCGCGGTGCGTAGTTGCTCGAAAGTTTGGCAAGAGCCTCTATGTGGTCAGGAGTAGTGCCGCAGCAGCCACCAATGATGTTAATCATGTCCTTATCCAGATAAGGTTTGAGTAAATCGGCAAAGTCTTCTGGTGTTTGGTCATAAGCTCCCATTTCATTTGGTAGCCCGGCATTTGGATGAGCAGATACGAGCACTTCGGCTCCCTGATTCAGAATATCGACATAGGGCATAAGCTGATCTGCTCCAAGCGCACAGTTAAAGCCCACCGATAATAGTGGTACGTGAGAAACGGAGATCAAAAATGCCTGAGCTGTTTGTCCGCTTAACGTACGACCACTTGCATCTGTGATGGTGCCGGAGACCATGATAGGAACTGTTTTGCCGATGCTCTGGAATACATTTTCAATGGCAAAGAGCGCGGCTTTCGCATTCAATGTATCGAAGACGGTTTCGACTAGCAAAATATCTACACCGCCATCCAGTAAAGCTTTGGCCTGCTCAGAGTAGGTTTCAACCAATTCCTCAAACGTAATAGCTCTGAAACCCGGCCGGTTTACGTCAGGGCTTAACGAGGCTGTTCTGTTGGTTGGGCCCATGGAACCGGCCACGTATCTCGGATGCTCATCAGTTGAGTAGGCGAGAGCGACCTTTTTGGCTATACGAGCAGATTCATAGTTTAGGTCGTATACCAGGTGCTCGAGGTTATAATCTGCCTGAGCTACACTAGTAGAGCTGAATGTGTTGGTTTCTATGATATCGGATCCGGCAGCCAGATAGGCTTCATGGATCGATTCAATAATATCGGGCTTCGACAGGGAGAGGAGGTCGTTATTGCCCTTTAACGAAACCGGATGATCGGCCAGTTCGGGAGTTCTGAAATCCTCTTCGGTCAGCTGGTGCCGCTGAATCATCGTGCCCATGGCACCATCCAGGATTAAAATCTTTTGTTGCGCGTATTCTTCAATTGTCATATTACAAACCTTGAAGACTACCAGAAATGAGAGGGAATGTGCTCATCTGTGCTTCTTTCGAAGCGGGGAATTAGCACCCGGCTGTTCCGGGTTGCTAAGACATCGTAGGGCCCAATCCCTCCGTCTTTCTTGATAAGTCTAGGTGCGAATGTAGCACTCAGACCAATCCAAAAATCAAAAGATTTTGGTTATTTCTTTCGCTTGCTTGATTTAGCGTGTGGGTTGAATTCAATGCACTTGTCTACCCAGTTATCTAATTCGGCATCAGAGTCGATGCCCTCTGGAGCCACGAATACATAGCCTTTCATGGGGCGCCCGGTAAAGTCCATGGGGCGTGCACCTGGCAGCGTTAAGGCCTCTTCATACTCATCGGGATCGATTCGGGCCATGAGTTGATCTTTCACAATGCCTACGCACATTTTGTCGTCTACCATGAAGCAAAGCCCACCCATCATTTTCTTTTCTTCATAGGCCGTGTTTCGCTCATTCAATGAGTTTCGTAAACGGTCTGCTAAATATTCATCGTAAGCCATGCGTTGTGAAGTTTGGATGTGCTTGTACAGCCAGCTTTAAAACAGCATACAAGCCATTTGTTGCTTCAGTTTGTCTGAAATTTTTGTCTTGAGTTCGTAGTCGAAGTTTTGTTCGCCATGCACCACTCTGACAAAGGTGACGAGCTGCTGTGAAAACAATTCGAGTGTGGCTTCATCTACTCCATAAAAAGCATTGAAAACAGTGATGACTGAACCGCCATATACTTGTGATTTGCCTTGTGTATCTGATGTGCACTCCAGTTCAAGTACTTCTCCATTCTCAAACTTGACGATTACCTTATCTCCGGTTTTGATCACTGTTTCATCAACACCGGTTGTGTAATAAGATGTGTTGAACTTAATGTTGTTACCGGTCTTCTCTGTAATGAAGTGCAGCTCTGGTCTTTTGCTGAGAATAACCCAGGACTTTCTGTGACGCTCTCCGGTGATTTTGTCCGTATCGTCTACTTTTAGTTTGCACTGTGCCAGTGTTGGAGTGCTTAGCAAGATGCATAGAAGTACGGTAGCAAAAGAAAATACGAATCGGTTCTGATAGGATGTAGTCATCTGTTGTGGGGTTTGATTATGTTCTGAGTCAAATATAAACACAAGAATGTGCTATTCACCCTGAAGTTCCAACAGAGCTACATTCTCAACATGGCTTGTGTGAGGAAACATATCGACAGGCTGAATCTGAATCAATTTGTACTTCGCTTTCAAAAGCTCAATATCTCTGGCTTGCGTGGCCGGGTCACAGCTCACATAGACAATACGCTTGGGAGCGGTTTCCAAAATACGCTCTACCACATCGGCATGCATACCGGCACGGGGAGGATCGGTGATCAATACATCAGGGGCACCGTGCTCAGCAATGAAATCCGTAGTGAGGATGTCCTTCATATCACCAGCAAAAAACTCGCAGTTGTCAATGCTGTTGAGCAAAGCATTCTTCTTTGCATCCTCAATGGCTTCGGGCACATACTCGATACCTACTACTTTTTGCGCCTTATCTGCTACAAACAGGGCAATGGATCCTGTGCCAGTGTACAAGTCATATACCACTGGATTATCAGATAGGTTGGCCCAGTCATATACTATCTGATATAATTTCTCTGCCTGATTAGGGTTCGTTTGAAAGAAACTCTTTGGGCCAATCATGTACTGAACCTGCTCGCCTGTTGGACGCTTAAATGTCTCTATAATATGCGGCGCGCCTGTAATGAGCTCAGCAGGGCAATCAGAAAATGAGTCGTTTAACTTCTGATTTTGGATAAACCAGAGTGACTGAATGACGGGGAATTTGGCCTGAACCTCCTGTAAAAGCACATCGACTTCGGCCGTGCGCTCCCAGCCAATCAAAAGCATCATCCATTCGTTGTTCCGGTTGCAGCGAAGCACCAGGTTGCGCAACGCTCCTTCCTTGGAATGAGGGTTGTAGAATGTGAGTCCCAATTCCATGCTACGGTCGTAGATGAAATTTCGAATGTCGTTGTGAATGGGTTCTTCCAGATGACACTTTTCAATGTGCATGACCCAGTCAAACCGACCTGGTACGTGAAAACCCAGCCCTGGGGATTTGACCACACTTTCGTCATTGAGCTGATCCAGTGTAAGCCACCTCTTCTCAATAAAGGTGAATTCTAGCTTGTTGCGGTATTCGTAAATCCACTCTGAGCCTAAAATAGGAATGGCCTTGTAGTCATCGATGTGTGCGATGCGCGTAATTTGTTGGTTGACACGGCTCTCCTTATACGCGATTTGCTTGGCATAGTCCAGGTTTTGCCAACTGCAACCTCCACAGTGATCAAAATGTTCGCATTTTGGCTCCAGTCGCATAGGGGACGGGGTGTCTACAGACACCATTTGGCCTTCTTTGTAGTTTTTCTTGTTCTTTTTTATTCGAATCGATACGATGTCACCAGGCACCGCGTCCTTGGTCATAAAGGTTACGCCATCTTTTTTGCCAATGACCTTGCCTTTGGCTCCGATGTCGACAATTTCGATGCCCGAAACCACCGTTCCTTTTTTCATCACCTCAGTGCTCATGGTCTAGTCATCGAGTAATTGAGAGAGCAGAAGTTCGCGCATGCTCACCAGGATTTCCTGGGTTTCACTCTTGATCTCTACGGCTTTGTCTAGTTTTTTTATCGATGCGCTTATGGCCTCTGTGTCAGTCAATTCAAGGTTCTCAAGAATTGTCACCACTTCGAGCACGGTCATGAACTCTCCGTTAATGGCCACATCGGTCAAAAATTCGACTTCATCTTGCACATCCAGCCCGGATTGCCATATAGACGCCAGTATGGCTGGCTGAACTTCGTAATAGGCATCTTCCTTTAAAAGGTCGATCAAAGGTGTTCTGCACTCTTTGTCTTTTAGGTTGTGCAATACTTTGTCTAGAAGCAATTGCTGCTCACCCGTTACACCATCTAGCAATAAATCAAACATGGGTCTGATCATAGCTGGTGTCCCTTCATGCGGGATCCGCTTTAATGCGCCAATGATTTTGCGCTCGTTCTTTGAGGCTAAATCTGCGATGATCTCCTGTTCCTTCTTGTTCTTCTCTTCTGCTGTCATTCCTTCTTATTTAATTCTATCTACACTCCAGGCTTCTGGTCGGTCACTAAATTTTGCTTTTGTTTTTTTCCATGTTTTCTCAAACAGGTCAGAGTGGCGGTAGGCCTCCAAACTCGTCTCATCCTCCCATATAGAAATGGTCATGAGCGTAGAGCTGTCTTTGCGATCTTGAACCAAATCCACTTTGCTGCAACCAGGAAACGACTCAATTTTTGGTTTGACCTGGTCAAACAGTTCTAGAAACGACTCAAGTTCTTCCTCGCGAAAACACATTTTTACAATCCTAAGCATCAAATACTACAATTATGGGTTCGTCTACTTGGAGGCCCAGTAAGTGATCTGCGCGTCCCTGATTGATGGCAATCTCCAGATGACCACTACCATTGATAAGCGCCAATCGGTTTCCCAGCGCTGTTTCATCATAGGAGTTGCTCAACTCATGAATTTCGGCTCCCTGGTGAGACATTCCTACAGAGAACGCATTTCCTTTTCCTATTTCCTGAAGCATTTGCGCTGTGATATTGCTTATGGCATTTCCGTAGTCGTCCACATAAATAATCTGACCCCGAATAGATCCATCCGAAATGGTTGGTTTAACCGATAGCGCCTCTGTGATTTTAGCGACAGAAGGGCCGAGGCCATCAATGGAACCTCCGTTGGCTAGGTGAGTAGCAGCCGGGGCATACAAATCCTTTAGCGGGAAGGCCGTAAAGTCGGTTGCCGTGTTAAGCTGCAGTTTCACCATCTGATCTGGACGGTATTCGGCAAACAACATAAACATGCCGTTATCGGGAAGGATAAGATTCCGATTTCGATACCGAATTGCCAGGTGATTATCTGATAAGGTCGACTTAGAACCTACAGATACAATGTGAGTTGTGTTTTCAGGGAACTCCATGACCACACTTTTGAGCACATAGGCAGCCTGTGCAATGTTGTGTTTTTCAATGTGGTGGGTAATGTCTACAATCTGGCAATCAGGCGACTGCGATAAAATCTTTGCTTTCACCAAAGCAGCATAGTGGTCTTTTGTTCCGAGGTCTGATATGATGGTGATAATTGACACTGTTTTCCCAATAATAGGCCGCAAGAATTTCATTTCTTTGCGCTGCGCGAAAGTAGGAAATACTCGCTGCTTTGATCTGAAATTAAAGGCACTTGCAAGAATTAATCATACAGTTTGACGATGTCCACCCGGTGGACATACTTGGACCCAATAATGGCAACCTAAGCTTACTGCGAAAACACTTCTCTAATCTGAAGATTATTGCCCGTGGAAATTTGGTTAAAGTGCTCGGCCCGCAAGAGGAGCTCGAGGCTTTTGAAGCCAAGTGGAAGGAGTGTGTAGATTACTTGAATAAATACAACCGACTTGAGCAGAAGGATGTAAAAAGCCTCCTGATCTCGAATGATGCGCAGCTAACTTCTGAGTTAGGTGTGTTGGTCTTTGGTGCCGAAGGAAAAGTAATTAAGGCGCGCACACCTAACCAGCTTAAGATGGTTGAGTTGTGCAACAAAAACGACATGGTGTTTGCTGTGGGCCCTGCCGGAACAGGGAAGACGTATACGGCTGTGGCGTTAGCAGTGAGGGCGCTTAAGAACAAAGAAGTTCAACGAATTGTATTGACCAGACCGGCCGTTGAAGCCGGAGAGAACCTGGGCTTTTTGCCTGGTGATATGAAAGAGAAACTCGATCCATACCTGCGTCCGTTGTATGATGCGTTATCCGATATGATTCCGCACGACAAGCTGGCCAAGCTGATAGATCGTTCGGTTATCGAAATAGCTCCATTGGCGTTTATGCGTGGTCGCACTTTGGCTAATTCGTTTGTGATACTGGATGAAGCTCAGAATGCCAGTGAAGGACAGATGAAAATGTTTCTGACTCGTATGGGAAAAGGGGCCAAGTTTATCATCACAGGTGATGTGACTCAGACAGATTTACCCGCAAAGGTCAGAAGCGGATTGCCGCAGTCTTTGCGCCTACTCAAAGGCGTAGATGGTATTGGAGTTGTGTATCTGGATAAACGAGATGTGGTTCGACATAAGCTGGTCGAGAGCATTATAGAACGCTATGAAGGGGATAAGTAAATCGGTTTTTGGGCTGGCGCTAATGCTGTGCATAATGGCCGGTTCGGCTCACGCGCAGCACCTCGATGTATCGCAGGATTCTTTACAGCTCATTAGTTATTTAAACCACGAGGCCGATGCCAAAAAAACTTCTGTTGATCCGCACCTGATCACGTTTGACTTTAAGCGCAAGACCATTTTGATTGAGAACCTGAAAGATTACAAACTGGTATATGAAATCACGTATACCATGCTGTTTCAAGAGGGAAACCCAGCGGTTCAGCTCCAGCCAGGCGAGACTATGTTTATGGGAACCAATGGAGAAATAGACATGGTGGTGTTTCAGGAGGCAAAAGGCTCTATGGCCATTGCTACCAAGGATAAAAGGACGTTCCTATTCGGTGATTTTGATCCAGATACCGATGCTATTCGAAGCTGGCAACACGATCATCCGGAGTTGGAAGAGCATATGCGCAAGGAACGCGAACGAAAACAAAAGGAAGAAGAGGCTTTAAAAGCTCCCAAGAATAGAAAATCTGCAAACTAATGGCTCAGGCACTCAAGGAAACAAACTTTCATTTTCCACATCAAAAAAAGATGTATCGCGGAAAAGTACGCGATGTTTATTTTATTGGAGATCAACATCTTGCCATGGTGGCAAGCGATCGCATATCGGCATTTGACTGCATTTTACCCAAGGGAATTCCTTACAAAGGACAGGTGTTGAATCAACTGGCAGCCAGGTTTTTACACGAGACCATCGATATTGTTCCAAACTGGTTGGAAGCTACACCGGACCCCAATGTGGCTGTTGGGCGTATGTGCGATCCTATTAAGGTAGAAATGGTGATTCGAGGCTACGTGAGCGGTCATGCCTGGAGAGAGTACAGACAGGGAAAACGAGTGCTTTGCGGAGTAACCATGCCTGATGGACTAAGAGAGAGCGATCCGTTTCCAGAACCGATCATTACACCGGCTACAAAAGCGGATGAAGGCCATGATGAAGATATCTCAAGAGAGGAGATCATTGCTCAGGGCATTGTACCTGAAGAGATATACGTTCAGTTGGAAGATATTACCCGAAAGCTATTTGCCAGGGGAACTGAAATTGCCGCTAAACGCGGGTTGATCCTTGTCGACACCAAGTACGAGTTCGGATTAGATGCTGATGGCACGATTCGACTTATCGATGAGATTCATACGCCAGACTCGTCTCGCTACTTCTACGCAGATACGTATGCTGAGAATCAGGAAAAGGGGATAGCACAGAAACAGCTGAGCAAAGAGTTTGTTCGTCAATGGCTGATCTCCAACGGGTTTCAAGGTTTGGAAGGGCAGGAGATGCCTGAAATGCCGAATGAGTTTGTAGAAACTGTGAGCAACCGATACATCGAACTCTACGAGAAGATCACAGGTGAGAAATTCATCAAGGCAGACACGGCTCATATCAATGCGCGAGTCGAATCAAATCTGGCCGATTGGGTGCTTTCGAATGTGGGGAGCTAGTTACCGCTCTATTTCGTCAAAGTAGGTCTCTGTATAGTCTTTGTCAAAGGCGAAGACTTGCTTCTTCTCATCAAAGGCGATTACAGCAGACGGGTAGTCTTTTAACTCTTTGTTGTACTCCGCCTCGTCTTTCAGCGTCATTCCGATGTCAAACTGGAATTTCTCAAAGTCTTCATAGCCTTCAGGTAAATCTGTGTTGATCGAAATGCGTTTGGTGTAGTATCCTTTCTTTTTCAGTTCAATGGTGTAAATCTCATGATTGTACAACGTGAACTTAAACTTGCCGTTTTTCTTTGTCTCGAATGAGTCGACTACCTTGTTTCCTTCATAAAGGCTGACGGTAACTTCTGCCATATTTTCATTGATATGAGAAATGGTTCCGCTAATTTGAAGGGCTTCAAAGTCTTCGACTGCCGAACTGTCTTGACTAAATAATGGAATGCTAATTGACATGCATAGCGCAAGTGCAACGAGGTAAAATGCAGATTTCATAAATTAAGAGGGCTTGTTTTACCGGTCTAATTTCGATAAAAAATCAATAGAAACTTAAAATATGGTATTTCGGTAGCTCTGATCTGCGTGTCAGCTCTGTGGGCTGTCTACGGTTTAGACTTGGTTGTTATGACCGATTTACGCGATTTTGGATTGAAGCCAAGACAGTTAGATGGTCTGTTGGGAATAGTCACTTATCCGCTGCTTCATGCCAATTGGAAACACATTTTTGACAATAGTGTTACTGGGCTCGTGCTTTTGTTTGGTCTCTTCAGCTTCTATGGAAAAATGGGGTGGAAGGTTATTGGTTGGAGCTGGATCATGAGTGGGGTATGGATGTGGATAGCTGCGCGCGATGGCAATCACATTGGGTTTAGTGGAGTGATATATGCATTGGCTGCATTTATCTTTTTCTCAGGTTTATTCAGGCGCTATTACAGACTTATGGCCTTGTCGGGCATTGTTGTGTTTCTCTATGGTTCTATGATTTGGGGTGTGTTACCCATTCAGCCCAGTATTTCTTGGGAGGGCCATTTGTTTGGAGCCATAGCAGGAGTCATACTTGCCTTTTACTATCGGCAGCAAGGACCGCAGCGACCAAAATACAGCTGGGAGTTTGACGACTACGAAGAAGTAGACTTTGAGGCCGATATGATAGCTGAGCGTAAGGCCTGGCTGGAACGTCAGCAACAAAAAAGTCCCGAAGAAAACTCCGGGACTCGTATTCGTTACTTCATCAAGAAGGATCCTCCTTCTAGTGACTCAGCATAACTGGCATAACCAGCATGACTATGTCTTCTGCGCTGTCGCTTTCAGAAGGCGATAGAAGACCTGCTCTGTTTGGAGCGCTTAGCTCGAGCTTTACTTCATCTGTGTCAAGGTTGTTGAGCATCTCTACCATAAATCGGCTATTGAACCCGATGGTAATGTCTTCACCACTGTAGTTACACGTTAGTCGCTCAGAAGCTTCGTTGCTAAAATCGAGATCTTCCGCAGAAATCTGCAGTTCATTTCCCTTGATAGACAACCGCACCTGATGTGTGGTTTTGTTAGAGAAGATAGATACACGTCTTACAGAGCTCAAGAACGATAATCGGTCAATAAGCATCACGTTAGGATTCTCTTTTGGAATAACCGCATCGTAATTCGGATATTTTCCATCAATCAATCGACTCACCAATGTGTAGTTTTCAAACACAAAGGATGCATTCGTTTCGTTGTATTCGACCGTTACATCTGTAGTAAGCGATCCCAGGAGAGATTTTAGCAGATTCAACGGCTTTTTAGGCATGATGAAACTGGCCGCTTTGCTTGATTTAGCATCAGACCGTGTGTACTTGACAAGTTTGTGAGCGTCTGTAGCTACGAAGGTGATGCCGTCTTTTTCCAACGCAAAGTACACACCGCTCATCACGGGTCTTAACTCATCATTTCCGGTAGCAAAAACCGTTTTGTTGATGGCGTTAAACAACAAGCCACTGTCAACTGAAAGCGAAGTAGAAGATTCGATCTCTGGTAACCGTGGGAACTCATCACCACTGAGGCCGGCTAGTTTATACTTTCCGTTGTCTGAAGCAATCTCAATTCCGAATGACTTGTCATCAATAGAGAACGTCAGAGGTTGATCAGGGAATGTTTTAAGCATATCAAGCAACAGCTTGGCCGGTACACAAATCTTGATATCGTCATCGGCCTTATCCAATTCCAGCTCGGTAATCATGGTAGACTCCAAATCAGAACCAGAAACAATCAATTTTTTGTCCTGCACATCAAACAGAAAGTAACTCAAGATAGGTAGGTTACTACTGGTGTTTAGTACACCGCTAATTGAGGTGAGTTGTTTGAGTAAATTGCTGCTCGAAACAATGAATTTCATAATGTCTTATTGTAGGTTAATTGCCTTATAAAGCAAAGCAAATATAGATTATTAGCAAGAGGAAAATAGCGAAGTTATCAGCCGCTAATTCACAGTTTTTCAACGAGCCGAAATAAAGTCCAGACTCATGAGTAGCGGGTCGAAGAGAATGTACTGGCAAATCACAAATTGCTTATCGTCAATGAGCAAATAGAATCTGTCAATATCGTAGTCTGTAGGCATGTCCTTCAGCAGGTCATAGCCTTCTTTGATGGGTTTTCTGTATCCTTTTACATTTCTGATTTCTCCCCCTTTGGTGGCAAGGCTTATTTCAAACAAATGCCCTTTCTGCAAGACGCTGTCCATAAACATGGTGGTCTTTGTTTCTTCAAAGCTTTCGAAGTGCACGCGCTCGTAGTTCTTGAGGTAAGCACTGAGCATAAACGTGTCTAATTGGCTGACAGGAGCCATGGCTTGGCCCGCAGATACCGCATAACCAGATTCGGTGGCTTCAATACTCACATTGTGCTGCGGTGCATCGGGGTGTCGTATGTCTATGCGTTGTATGTTGTCAGCTTTGTACTCGAATACTCCTCGATGGCGCCACTCAAGCTCGTTGGTGAAAAACCGGGTTGTCAGGAATCCATGAAATCCTTCAATGTGTGTAATAAACGGGCGGGAAGAGCCCTTCATAAGCATATTGGTTCCGGTGTGGTCCTTATCTGGTCCACCAACGTAGTAGCTCTTCAGCAGAGACTCCGAATCATCGTAAATCTCAACCAATGTGTGGTTAGAGATGATGTTTTTCAGTACCGACTTCATTTGATTTTGGCTAACCGGAGCTCTTACCGTTACCTTTCTAATGGTTGATAACAGAATGTTTACAGCATCAGGTCTGGCTTTGTGCTCATCGTTTAGCGACCAGGATTTTTCATCGCGCTTTAATTCAACAATGTTTCCCTGTTCGTCAGTGAGTCGAATGAAGTGCACATCTGACGTGTCGACAACCGCAAAATCGTTTAGCTCTGTTTTGTAGTTGCTGCTCGAATCAGCATTGGTTACCCAAACCGCAATGCCTGCCAAAACAAGTACCAGACCAATTCCTATGACAATTTTTTTCATTCGAAGTTTATTGAGCGTATTTTCTGTGTCTTAACCAGATTCTCAGTCCGCCCAGTAACAATACAATAAGAATGGGAAGAGCTGTGTTTACGATCTGATAGAAGTATCTGTTCTCATCGATCTTTGCCTGATCGAGTAACCTGATTTTAAAATCCTTGGACCGCACGTTGACCAACCCGCTGTCATCGAGCAGATAATTCATGGCGTTCATTAGGAATTCTTTGTTGCCATAAATCTGATCTGTGTACTTGTAATACCCAAGGGCATAGTATCGTTGTTCAACCCGGTTGATTTCGTTTTTGAGGATATCTCCATCTGTTAAAACAATCATTTTAGTTGGAACACTTTTTTCTTTGAATATCAGGTCTTTATTTGCCTGTATTTTGGGTAATCTGTTTTCAAAAACAGACGTAAATGAACCCTCTAAAAGAACGGCCGTGGCATGTGGTCCTGAGTTGAAAAGATCGTATTGAGGAGCTTCGCGAAGTATGTTAAAACTGATGCGCGTAGGTGCCTTTACGAGCCTGCTTTGTCCACTCGATTCCAATAAGATGGTGTAGGAGACATTGTCTAATTCAACCGGGTCAAGTGTAGACACAAATTCTGTTTTCATCCGATCGATGCTTCGGGTAATCGGGTGATCTTCATTGCCCAGCAGTAATGGACTGTAGTACCAGGTAAATAGATCCTGACGAGGTTGATTGCCCACCATTCCTGTTACAATGGGAATAGGCAGTGCTTCCAGGTCGAGAACTAAATCACTGTTAAGCCGCACACCATACTTAAACAGCTGATCTGTCAGGTTGTGCTCCATAGCCAGCCCCATGGTTAGGTTGCTGTTTCTCAGACTATCCATGGTGGCATTTACGGGGTCGATGGCCCAAAGCACCTTTCCACCATTCATGATAAACTGGTCAATGATGTACTTGTCCTTTTCTGAGATAAACGTGTCAGGCCGCGCTATGATGGCCGCATCGAATCCGTTCAACGCACTGATCTTTTCATCGATCGTGACCAACTCCACATTATAGAATTCTTTGAGTGAAGCCACGGCATCTGCCGACTCCAGTTCGTCCAACTCTCCGTGACCCTGAATAAAGGCAATGCTTTTCGCCTCTTTTGTTGAGAGCTTGCGAATAGCGCTTACAAACTCGTATTCGAGTTGCTGCACAGAAGATTCAATCATTTCCTGCTGGGTAGCGCCAGCCTGGCTTTTGAGTAGCTGCACGGCTGTCTCTCCACCGTTGTACGAGACAATGGCACCCGGGAAGATGATTTGCTCGGAAACCTTATCGTCCGTGCGCATTCGAATGTTGCTGTACTGAAGTCCCTGAGCCGTTAGAGTCTTGTAGAACTCTATGCGTTCTTCCTCATCAGAACTGGCCGATGGGTTGATAAATTCAAACTCTAATTTTCCATCTGAATAGGCCCTGAGCTCATCGAGCATTTCTCGAGTAGCGTCTTTAAGTTCGCGAAACTCCGTGGGTAAATTTCCTTCCAAATACACCCGTACAAACACAATGTCTTCCAGCGTTTCCAGAGACTCCGTGGTGGTTTCAGACAGTGTGTAGCGCTTCTCTGATGTTAAGTCAAACCGGTCAAATACAAAAGCACCGAGGTAATTGACCAATACCACAACGACCAGCGTAATCAGCAATACAGCTATATCGCGCCACTTATTGGAAGTATGCTTCGTTTCCTTTACCATTTTCTGCTTTCTAAACGGGTTTTGGTAAAGAGGAGAAATACAAAGACAAGACTCACGTAGTAGAGTAGGTCTCGCGTATCAATGACTCCACGGCTCATCGATACGTAGTGTTCGTTAATGCCCAAATTGATAAACAACTGCTCTGCGGCACCCATCGGTAGAAACCCGCTGAGTGAATCGAAACCAATGAACATGGCGAAACACAGAAATACAGCCAGAATGAAGGATACAATCTGATTGCTGGTAGTGGAAGAGGCAAACAACCCAATGGCCACATAGGCTGCGGCCAAAAACACCAAACCGATGTATGAGCCCATAATGCTGCCCGAATCAATGTTGCCTACAGGGCTTCCAAGTTGATAGACCGAGTAGTAATAGATAGCTGTTGGAGCGATGGCCATGAGCGTAAGTATCCAGCCGGCTAAGAATTTGGCACTGATAATCTGCCAATCGCCAAGCGGCTTGGTCATGAGCATCTCAATCGTACCCGTGCGAAACTCTTCGGCAAACAATCGCATCGTAATGGCAGGTACCAGAAATAAAAATACCCACGGCCCTAGTAAGAATAGGGCATCAAGGTTGGCATAGCCACCATTTAAGATGTTCATGTCGATGGGAAACACCCACATAAACAAACCTACCGCACACAAAAACACACTTATGACCAGGTAGCCGATAAGAGATGATAGAAAGTCGCTAATTTCTTTACGCAGTAAACTCAGCAAGTTGCACGGTTTTAAGAAGGCCAAATATAGCTGAATGCACCAGCGTGAAATGCTAAAATGAGTTTTTGGTTTTGAACGTCTGGCGTTGAAAACTCTGGTGCCTTATTCGAAGCGCAGATGCCGGACGGTAATGCCATTGTTGATCAACTCGTTGAGCGACTCAATGCCAATGAGAATGTGCTTTTCAACGAAGTTGTTGGTCACGTGCTTGTCGCTCGATTCGGTTTTTACTCCATCGGGTGTCATGGGTTGATCTGACACAAGTAATAGGGCTCCGGTGGGTATTTGGTTGGCAAATCCCACCGTGAATATGGTGGCCGTTTCCATATCAATGGCCATGGCCCTTATTTCCCTGAGGTATTCTTTGAACTCATCATCGTGTTCCCAAACCCTGCGGTTGGTGGTATACACAGTGCCTGTCCAGTAATCCATTTCGTGTTCCCGAACTACGTGAGATACGGCTCGTTGTAAATTGAAAGAGGGTAGAGCGGGCACTTCAGGTGGGAAGTAGTCATCACTGGCACCTTCACCCCGAATGGCGGCAATGGGCAACACCACATCGCCAATTTTGTTGCGTTTTTTGAGTCCACCACACTTACCCAGAAAAAGAACCGCCCTGGGTTGAATGGCCGATAACAAATCCATGATGGTAGCTGCATTGGCGCTCCCCATGCCAAAGTTGATGATGGAAATATCACCCGAAGTGGCGTTGGGCATGGCTTTGCCTGCCCCCTTGACTTCAACGCCCTGCTGCTCGGCAAACATGTCGACATAGTTGTTGAAGTTGGTCAATAAAATGTAGGAGCCGAACTCTTCAAGCGGAGTGCCCGTGTAGCGCGGTAACCAGTTTGATACGATGTCTTCTTTGTTTTTCATCACTCAAAAGATAGCTAAATAGACGAAACCATCTTACTTAGTCAGCGTGTGCTTCCACAAAGTCGAGTACCTCTATCACAAACTTATCCGCCTCAGTATCCATAGGCGAATGGCCACTCTCTTCAAAAATGACCAGCTTTTTGTGGGTAGACGAAATCTTGTTGTACGTATCGTAACCCAGTGCAGGAGGAACCACAAAGTCGTATTTACCCCAGAGAACAAGTGTGGGTATGTTGATGGTTGATAGCATATCTGTAGCCGAGTAGGCTTCTACTTCTTCAAACAACAGGTTGGAAGTGACATTGCCGCTTATAAAAGCTGTCAACATGCTTGTTGGGCCGATCAGCGTTGGAGATCCTCCATCGGAGGACGCGATGACACCATCGTTTTGTAGAAGACTTTCTGTTGCAAAACCCGTTGAATTGATCTCGCCACCTTCTTCTGTAGAGATGAAGTTGGTATCGATGGAGTTGGCCCAACCGAGAATGGAATCCCATCTTGACACGCTGTTGCCAGCGAGTATTTGCTCATTGCCGACTTGCTGGTAAAGCTTGATAGCCTCTACATTGAGTTTTGGAATATCATGAGCTCCGTCTGCTTCAATCCAGCCGTTCACCATTTGTTGGTACCCCGGAGTGGTCATAAAAGCTGTGCCCAGTGTGCCGCCCCAGCTATGCCCGAGCAGGAACACGTTGATGTCGTTGCCATATTTCTTTTTGACAACCAGAATAAGTGCGCGCAGGTCTTCCACCATTTTCGCAATGGTCACATCTGAAGTAGGGTAGACCCCTTGTGACATACCTTGCCCCCGTTGGTCCCAATAAACCATGGCACATTCTTTCTCTAACTGATCTGAATAAGAGCCAAAGTCATACTCCAATCCGGTGCCACCCGGGCCACCGTGAATGAGGATAATAAAGTTGTTGCTAGCCCCATTGCCGCGCACATAGGCTGGCATGGTGGCATTGTCATTACGCACATAAATGGTCTCTTCCAGATTGGGTAATTTCTTCTTCTGGCATGAAACTGCCGCGATGGCCAATAGGCCCAATATGATCGTTATTCTTCTCATTGGGCTGGTTTTTTATGAAACCCTAACCGAAGTTCGAGGGTTGGATAAGGAATAATAAATGCATTGTATGGAACCAGGAAATGGCATCCGGCTCGTAGGCTCCAAAACTGAAGTTTGCGGGCTCCTTTTCGGTAGCGTCCATAGCCGATGAAAGTATACGGAGCCAGGTAGGTGTGTCCGGCCAGAAATCGTTTCTGCACTCCATTGCCGCTTACTTCATATGTATTGGGCAAGAAAGTACGTGCAATGCCCGGCCCAAAACCGAACTGGTACTGCATTCTGCGCTTCGATGTTTTCCTGTATTCGATTGTGGCCGTACTCATCCACGTAGTACTGGTTTTTGGATGCCAGATAAGACCCGTGTTTCCAGCGAGAATCACCTGGTGTGCTTTGATGATTTGACGGCTGCCTTTTTTGCGATGAACTTTTGTCTTGAACGCGGCTTTGTCCCAAATGCCGTATTCGGCTCCGAGGTTAAAACCGGGTCGGACTACATTGTAACCCATGTAGCCGACATTCCACACCCATTCTTTGGAAGCGGGTGTTTGCGCATGCACCTTCCCAATGAGAAGCGATGCACAGATTAAAAGGAGGATAGATTGTGCTTTCACTATTTCAAATAACGCAAAAGTTTTTTGGGTGTTGTATGATGATGTATCAACTCGACCAACCACTTATCAGGCCGGACGAACGGACTTAATTATCTGAAATCAACGGTCTTTTATCCGATACATAAACTTCAATCCGCTCCAGTCATCATCAATGGCGGCCACTTTTACATCGACCAATCCAAGGTTTAGGAAATGCGCTCGAATCCAGTCGCGCTTTAGATCGGTCTCTATGTTCGATTTGCCCTTAGGCCAGCTCACCCATAACATGCCATTCTTTTTCAAAGCTTCTTTGTACGTAGAGGCAATGCGGGTCATTTCCTGTTCAGAAGTCGAGAAAATATGAATGAAATCAGAAGTCTCAGGGGCCGGACTTTCCAGAAGGGTTAAGTCTTCTGGGAGCGTATCAAAGAGCATGAAATAATCTCTGGGCTGATTGCACAGCAGTAAAGTCATTCCTTCTTTGATGCCAAGCTTTTTGGCTAATGGTGTTCCTGAGTATCCGGCTGGCATGAACTAATGTCTATTCGAAGAACTCATCATACACATCCAGATGCGCTCTCAGTGCTTTATGACTGCGTCTACACATATTGATGTCGTTACCGGCAAGTTGCGCAAACGTGGCCTTAATGGGCATCAGAAATACGTGCAATTGGTTGTGCGCTTCACCTGTCATGGTGCATTTGTGAAAGATGAGCCCAAGTTGCTCATTCAGATTATCGGTCAAAGCCAGATAAGCTTCTACGCTGGTGGTGTCGGTGAAAGAATCCATGATTTCTATCATGGTATGTATTCCTTCTGTTGTTTCAGCATTGGCCGCCCATTTTTTTCCATCATCCAATACCAGACCATGCGAAGCCGAGTGTGTTTCTTCAGGAGCCATGTCGTCATGTGCATGGGCATTTTCATGATCATGCGCGTGTTCGTCTTCAAGCGCGTGCTCATTTGCGTGGTCGTGACCATGGTCATGGCCGTGATCGTGTTGTTTGGCTTGTTGGCACGAAGTAGAAAATGTAATGGCTAGAAAAGCGGTTAATCCGAGTGTAGTCTTTCTCATTTGATCTGAAATATGGTGATAGATTAGATGTTCTTAATGAAGGTCTAAATATACATTCAACAGAATATTTCTGAAAGAGAAAACAAGGCAATTAGGTACCTTAGCCCCATGTAAAAACAGGGCGTATGAGTTCAGCTGACGAGCATATCAAACATCACAGGCGAGATTTTAATCAGGGAGAATTAGATGCAACGGATTTGCAGGATTCACCGCTTAAGATGTTTCAGGCCTGGATGCAGGAAGCGGTGATGAAAGGAGTAGAAGAACCCAATGCCATGAGTGTTTCTACCGTAGATGCTTCCGGTATGCCTCAGAGCCGTATCGTTTATTTGCGCGATGTGGTTGAAGAAGGCTTTATTTTCTACACAAATTACCAGAGCAACAAGGGAGTGCAAATTGCGCACAAGCAAAAAATTGCCGTGTTGTTTTTCTGGCCCAAGCTCGACAGGCAAATTCGAATTACCGGAGTAGTGGAGAAGATTCCGGCTGAAATGTCAGATGCCTATTTCGAAAACAGACCACGCCAAAGCCAGATAGGGGCGTGGGCTTCACCCCAAAGCCAGCCTATAGCCAATCGACAGGAGCTTTTAGATAACGTAGCCGAGTATGAGGCTGAGTTTGATGGAAAGGAAGTTACGCGTCCACCACACTGGGGTGGCTATGTTATTTCACCTCAGCACATGGAGTTTTGGCAGGGAAGATCTGCGCGACTGCACGACAGGTTTCTTTACGAATGGGAAGGAGAAGAGTGGAATTTATCGAGACTGGCGCCCTAGTTACCTGAGTAGCACCACCACTCCAGACATAACATCTCTAAACGGGTGCCCGTTATATTGGGCTTTGTAATCAATTTTCCACCCGTAAGCTCCGCTTTGAGCATCTACACCGCGGTATGTTCCGTCCCAATGCTCGTCAATGGATTTGGTTTGGAAAATGATCTCGCCCCATCTGTCAAATACAGTAAACTCATACTTATCAAACTCGCAGTCTGCTTTTGGACCAAATGTCTGATTGATACCAGCGGGTGTAGGCCTGAAGGCAGATGGAAGGCGCAGGTAGCATTCGCAGTCTTGTACCAACACGGTATCGCGGTATACCCCGCACACGTCCCAAGCTTCTACCGAATAGAACCCTGGAGATGAAATAGTGGTGGTAGAATCATGTGATAAGTCACTCCATTGATAGTAATACATGCCTTCATGCGTGGCGTCCAGCAGCACTTGTTCACCTGTGCATATATACTCTGGAGCAATAATTTGAAGGTCGGCCTGCTCGTAAGCTTTTACATGTGCTTCAATCTCAGCGGTGCAGATTCCATCGGAAACGGTCACGGTGTATTCACCTTCCAGGCCGGTTTCCAATTGTTCACCTACTGTTCCGTCAGACCACACATAATTCCAACCCGAATCTCCAAGCACTGTCAATGAAACAGTTTCACCGTAGCATAAAAGTGTATCTCCATCGATATCAACGTGCGGTGGATTGTGCAGGTCAATGTGAAGTGTGTCGTAACCCGAACACACTGTATTCGAAGCTTTTACCCAAATTGTGGTGTCTTCAATGACATAGAGCACGTGCTGATCTGAAATGGAACCATTGTACCAACGATATGAATGCGCATCTGATTGGGCAATGAAATGCAATTCAGACGGGGCACAGATAATGGTATCGTTACCGATGCTCACTTCGGGGATGTCATGGAAGAAGATCGAAACCTGATCCGTTTCAGAGCAGAACCCATCAGATACAGTTAATGAATAAGCTCCATCGGTAGTGACCTCGAGATAGGGAAGTGTAGACCCGTCATTCCACAGATAACTTAAACTGCTATTGGTGTTTGGAGTAATCGTGACTACATCGCCTTTACAGTGCCGTTGGTTTTCTCCAAGTTCTAAATCCATACGCGGGTATTCCGTCACAACTATGGTGTCACGCATGACACAGATGCCGTTATCGGCTTGTGCCCAGAACATTCCTTGCACACCGTGTTGAATGGTTTGAGACTGGGTTTGTATTCCGTTGTTCCAGATAAAGTTGTGCGTATTTGGATCGAGATCAATGCGGAGAACGAGCGAATCTTCTTTACAGTAGGAAGTATCATTTCCAAGGCTAAAGGCCGGATCGTAGTGGAAGGTCAATTGCACCGAGTCCATGGCCGTACAACCATTGTTAGTAGCGGTTACATAATAGCTTCCGGAGCTGGAAACCGTAATGGAACTACCTGTTTGAGCGGTAGACCATACAAACGAATTCCCCGCTTGTGAGTTCACCGTGATGTTACTGTCAGGTAGGTAACATAAGTTCTCATTGCTACCCAGATCTACCGACACATGCGGATGCAACGATACTTCTATGCTGTCTCGTTTGGTACATGTGGCATTGGTGACGTCTACCCAATATATACCTGAATCGGAAACAGTCAACGTTTGACCTGTAGTTCCGTTATTCCACTCGTAGGACAAGCCCGTGGCCGTTAAACCTGTGCTTAGTGTGAGTGTCTCATAATCGCAGATAGATGTGTCATTGCCCAATGAGTATTGTGGGAAATCGTGGTATTCCAGATGAAAAGAGTCTGTTGCGTGACATCCATGAAGTTCTACCGTAAGGCTATGGTAACCCGAGTCCATGGTAATCAATACCGAATCTGTTCCCGTGTCAGACCATAAGTACGTGTAACCCGGCATGTTCACGGCTCGCACGAAGGTGTCACCCTCACAGAGTACTGAGTCTGGCCCGACAAACGAAGTAGGCATATTGACCACTTCAACGGTCCAGGAAAACGTATCTCCTGTCGTGTCTCCAATAGCTAAGTACGTGGTAGTCACAGTAGGTGATACCCATATAGAGTCTTGTGTAGAAATGACGGTTGACGGGTTGAGGCTATCAACCCAATAAACTGTTTCAAGCAAGGAGGCGTAGACCAGGGCCGTGGAATCCACACAAACGAACGAATCGCCTGACACGAGGTGATGATCTACTATAGATACTTCATCGTAAAACATGTATGTCGTACCCCAGGTAGCACTGGAGTTGATCAGTGAAACTGCCGGAAACGTGTTGAAACTACCGATGGTGATGTATAATTCACCGCCCGTTGCTGTAATGGTATCTGCGTATGTGGCCCACGAGGTGTTATTTGTCAGGTAGTTTCCACTGGCGTTTTGCGAAGTAGGGGTGACGCCCAGTGAACCTGTTCCAGACCCAGTGGGCATGGTAGCGCTGAGCAAAAAACCCAAATCATCCGAAGCATATTGACATCCAGCTGATAAGCGGTATTGAAATGAAACCACATATTGCTGACCAGCCACCAAGGCTTGCGAAAGTGTATCACAAATGTATTCGCGGTAAGTACCTGTTCCCGAGCCAATGGTAATGTATCCGCCTACATAGGCATTTCCCTGGGCTGCAGGAACGTTTCCGGTCCAATTAACTGGCACGTCCATGGCAGCTATGGTTGCGCATGCGTTGTAATAATCTGAACTTCCTGAGTGGTTAGGTGGAAGTCTCCATCCCGGATTACCAATCTGACTCCATGTCCATGGGCAATTTCCGTTTTCAAATCCTCCGTTAACTATGTAGTTCGTTTGCGCGCTAACCTGCACGGTTGGCACAAGAACCAGAAGCAACGTCAAAGTCAGTAATTGCAGATAGAAGGTTCGCAGGGTGGTCACAGTGTTGAAACGTATCGAAACTATGTATAGTTGCTTGACAAGATGAGGTTTTTTCTTCAGGTATTGAGGTAAGGTAGGTCAAAACCCTTTGACTATTAGCTGGGTAGGGCAATGGTTGCTCCGTTCAAAACATCCATGCAACTTGAAATAATGTGACTTTAACGCTTACGTATGCGTGCAACTTTATGAACCAAATTTGTGTCTGATTAGTACAAAACATATATATGGCAGCTTCAAAGTACGCACTGGTTTTTTTGACCATTCTCATAGGACTTTCCGGATGTAAAAAGGAAGGGTGCACGGATGATCAAGCAATAAACTACGACTCAGAAGCCAAGAAGGATGATGGATCGTGTGAATACGCAACTTCTACTCTCGTAGTACACATGAAACATATGCTAGATGGAGAGGATGCCGAGATGAACATGCTCCAATACATGAGCCCAGCCGGGAACGAATACAGCATCACCAAACTGTTTTACTTCATTTCAGATATCGTACTTCATAGCTCAGAAGGCGATGTAGAAGTAGATGCTGCACACTATATCGACTTAGAAGATTCCAGTACACTTACCTGGGAAACGGGGTTAGATATAAACCCAGGAGAATATGATTCGGTTTCGTTCATTTTCGGATTAGATGAAGAAAAGAATGTCAACGGATACTTCACCACATTGCCAGAGGTTAATATGGCCTGGCCCGATGTGATGGGCGGTGGCTATCATTACATGCAGATGGAAGGGTGGTATGATTCCATGAATACCGATGGTGCATTAAAGGGGTACTTGACACATCTGGGACCAACCAACGGAAATCAATACTATGTAAAGGTGGGCTTGGATGGGTCTGGTTTCTCTGTGCCCAGCGATAGAAACTCAACCACCAATGTGGATATCTTCATGCATATCAATAACTGGTATCAACAGCCTCATTTGTACGATTTCAATAATTACTCGGGCATTATGATGAATGAGTCTGTTCAGGCCATGATGCAAGAAAATGGGGCGAACGTGTTTACATTAGACAAGATTTTGATCGAATAGTGCGCTTGAATGACTTATACAGATTAGCGCAGCAAGATCACCGCACCTGTTTGTACATCGCGGAACGGTTGGCCATTGTACTTGGCCTTGTAGTCGATTTTCCAGCCATATGATCCACTTTGCGCTTCTACGCCCCGGTATGTGCCATCCCAATGTTCATCCACCGATTTGGTATGGAAGATGACTTCTCCCCATCGGTCAAAGACTATGAACTCGTATTTGTCAAACTCACAATCTACTTTGGGACCAAAGGTCTGGTTCACACCAGCAGGAGTTGGCCTAAAAGCAGTCGGTAGACGTAAATAGCACTCGCAGTCCTGAACCAACACAGTGTCTCGCGATATGCCGCAGTCGTCCCATGCCTCAACCCAGTAAAACCCTGGTTCGTAAATGGTGGTGACGGTATCGTGTGACAAATCGCTCCACTGATAGTAGTACATGCCTGGATGCGCGGCACTTAGTTCAGCTTGTTCTCCAGCACAGATATATTCTGGAGCCATAATCTCCAGGTTGGGTGGAGTGTAGGCACTCGCGTGTACCTCAGCTTCAGAAGAGCAAATTCCATCTGATACGGTCAGCGTGTATGTGCCTCCAATTGCTGTCTCTAACGTCATGCCTTTGGTGCTGTCCGACCATACGTAGCTCCAACTGGAATCTCCGGCAACCGTGAATAGAACGGTTTTGCCCTGACATAGTAATGTATCACCTTCAATGTCCAAGCTAGGTGGCGTGTGCAAATCAATGGTCACGGAGTCGTAGCTCGCACAAACCGTATTAGATGCCTTCACCCAAATGGTGGTGTCCTGCTCTACATACAATACGTGTTGATCTGAAATTGATCCATTGTACCAACGAAACGAATGTGCATTTGAGATGGTAGTAAAGTGCAATTCTTCTGGTGCGCATAGTACAGTATCATTTCCAATGGAGATTTCCGGATACTCAAAGAACAGAATACCCACTTTGTCTGTTTCCTGGCATTGACCATCAGACACGGTCAGGCTATAGGAACCAGACTCAGTTACGTTTAGATAGGGAAGAGAAGAACCATCATTCCACACATAAACCAAGTTAGAATCTGTATTGGTCTGAATGGTGACCATGTCTCCTTTACAATGTTTTTGTGTTCCGCCCAGTTCCAGATTCATCCGAGGGTATTCACTTATGTGGATTGAATCGCGCATGTGACATGTGCCGTTGTCAGCCTGCGCCCAAAACAACCCCTGTGTTCCATTCTTAATAACGATGCTTTGGGTGTATGCGCCATTATTCCAGAGGAAATCATGCGAGTTGGGGCTGAGGTTTATGGTAAGAACCAGAGAGTCTTCTTTGCAATAGGACGTGTCATTTCCTAAACTGAAAACCGGATCGTTGTGAAAGGTCAGTTCAACCGAGTCTACGGCAAAACAACCGTTGTTGGTTGCAGTAACATAGTAACTTCCCGAATTCGAAACAGTAATGGAACTGCCCGTTTGGGCCGTAGACCATGTAATTGTGTTTCCTGGTTGGGAATTGACTGTAATTGTGCTGTCAGTTAAGTAGCACAAATCTTCATTGCTTCCTAAATCAACCGAAACGTGTGGATGAAGAAATACACTTATGCTATCTCGCGCGGTACACATCACGTTACTCACGTCAACCCAATAAATGCCTGAATCGTTTACCGATAGGCTGGAAGCTAGGCTACCATCGTTCCACTCAAATGTGAGCGTACCCGAGGTAAGACCCGTACTCAATTCTATGCTGTCGTAGTCGCATAGTGTCGTATCGTTTCCAAGGGTAAATTGAGGTGCTAGCAAGTGTTCCAAATGAAACGAGTCCGTGGCATAACATCCATGTAGTTCAATGGTAAGACTGTGATATCCAGAGTCCATGGTGATCAGCACTGAATCGGTACCGCCATCAGACCACAGGTATGTGTAGCCGGGCATGTTGACAGATCGAATAAATGTATCGCCTTCACAAAGCACTGAGTCTGAACCTACAAAGGATGTGGGTATGCTGACGACTTCTACTGTCCAGGAGAAAGTGTCACCCGTTACATTGCCTATGGCCAGATATGTAGTTGTACTATCTGGGCTCACCCAAATGGTGTCTTGCGTAGAGATCACTGTGTTCGGGTTTAGGCTGTCAACCCAATAAACACTTTGATCGACCACAGCATAAATCTCTGCTATCGAATCTTCGCAAACGAATGAGTCTCCATGCACAATAAGGTAATCGACAATTGATACCTCATCGTAGTAATAGTAGGCTGATCCCTGTGTTCCTAGCGTGTTTACAAGAACAGCATTGGATACGGTGTCAAAACTTCCAATGGTAATGAATAACTCTCCTCCAGCTGCAATGATTGTATCGATATAGGTTGTCCATGAAGTTGAGTTGCTTAGGAAGTTTCCGCTGGCATTTTGAGATGTAGGTACCACACCAAGCGTACCCGTTCCTGTGCCTGTTGGATGAGTTGTACTGAGGTAATAACCCATGTCATCTGTGGCATAGCGACTCTTGGAGGCAAGTCGGTACTCGAACGAAACAATGTATGTCTGCCCGGCCAGTAAAGCCTGCGTTAGCGTATCGCTGATGTATTCCCGGGGTGAAGCTGTGGTAGTATTTCCAGTGGCAGCACGTGCTCCCAGGTAGCCCACTCCTTGAGAGGCCGGAGACGAACCGGCAAAGTTGTTAGGGACGGATAACGAAATGCCTGTATTACAGCCATTGAAATAGTCAGAAGACCCCGTGTGTCCGATAGGGCGTGTCCAGTAAGCTCTATTGATTTGTGCGGCTGTAGAAGGGCAAAGCGAGTAGTTTTCGAAACTACCGTTGTCAATGTACTGCGTCTGAGACATCCCTTGTTTTGAAACCGCGCAGAAGAACATCAAACCACACAGCGTAAGAAAAAGGTTAGATAGTTTGGGTGTCACCAATAAAGGACGATTAATCTACCCGATAAGATGCATGCCACCATAAATCGGATTGGTTCGCGAGAGTTCTCAACATTGTTTCGCGTTTTCGAAGTGGTATAGTAGATTCGCGATCCGTTCAAAAAACACCTCGAAAACATGCACAATTTTTCAGCTGCCAGCATCAAAAAAATGATTGTTCACCGTGTTGGAAACAGACACTTCGAAGAAGGGCTGATTCTAAGTGAAAAACACATTAGAACGCTGAGTGTGGAAGAAGAGGAAATGTTGGTGCCTTACTTTCTGAACTCGTTTCAGTCTGATGAGTACGAGGCGTTTTCGCACGCCACTGATTTGGAGTTGAATGAGGCATATAACATCACACATGAGCTATTTCTTACATCGGTCAATTTTGTCGATGCTTCTAAGAAATATGCCGAGCACTTGTTTGACCAGTCTATCCATGCCAGTATCAACGGGGGTGAGTTCTACGTGGTCTTTTTTGATGACGTTGTGTTGGACGGCCAGTCAGTGGAAGCCATAGGCTTATTTAAAAGCGAGCGAAAAGACCGCTTTATGCAGGTCGGCTTTGGCGAAGACCAGGCCAAGCTCAATTTCGAAGAAGGCATTAACCTGAAAAGGTTAGATAAAGGATGCATCATTTTCAATACTGCGGCCGATGATGGCTTTAAAGTGCTGACACAGGATTACATCAACAAAGGGGAAGAGGCCAAGTACTGGAAGGAAGACTTCTTGGGTGTAAAGCCAATCAGCTCTGAATACAGCATGACCAAGGACTACATGAACATGTGCAAAGACTTTGTCATGGAGCAGTTACCCGAAGAGTTTGAGGTAGATAGGACTGTGCAGATCGAAATGCTCAACCGATCATCAGGGTATTTTGTAGAAGCAGACCAGGTCAATTCGCAGCAGTTTGCCGAAAGTGTGTTGGAGCAGCCGCAGCTGATAGAGTCGTTTAACGAGTACAAAGAGAACTACCAGCAAGAGCACAATGTGGTCATTGAGGATGAGTTTGAAGCCTCCAAGCAAGCTGTCAAAAGCCAAAAGAAGAATTTCAAGAGCGTGCTCAAGCTCGATAAGAATTTCCACATCTACGTCCATGGAAATCCAAACAACATTGAGCAGGGTTACGATGATGAACGCGGCATGAAGTTCTACAAGGTATTTTACAAGGAAGAGAAGTAGGCTTTTATCGAATACCAGGGTTATGACTGTGCTTTATCGGTCATAACATGTTTCCACATATTTCTTGACGTATCGGTATAGTCCGAACCCCTGGCGTGCCAATCGTTTCATTTGTTCGACATGCTCTGTACCCGAGCTTCCACCTGAACTGTACGTGTAGCATCGAGGTGTGCCCTTAAACCAAATAGAAATCGAGGATTCAGTTATTTCATAACCGAAAACTTTAGACGTTCCATTGATATTCTTGTACAATTCCATTTTAGCAAAGTGCGTTTTTGTTTTCCTTACTTCTGATCACCTTCTCGGGTCATTTGGACACTATTCATCTACTGCGCATGTGCACACGTGTCTTAAGGGGTAAACATGATTTGATAGGGGTGGTGTCTATTATGTAACGTATATTTCATAACGGTCGTTGGGTGTGTTTTATTCTTTTGATATCATGAGGAGGAGTTTAGTCCCTTCATCAAATTGGTTTATGCGCACATAGGTTGGGGAGAAATCTGTTTGTCATGTACCTTCATCGCATATTCAAATACAGCATCATGAGCAGGGAAGTTGCCATTATCGGTGGTGGAATAGCAGGTCTAACCACAGCCATTAGTCTAACTCAAAAGGGCTTTTCGCCCATCGTTTTTGAAAGTGCCAGTGAATTAAGGCCTGTCGGTGCCGGGCTGGCATTGGCTGCTAATGCCATGATGGCCTATGAGCGTTTAGGGCTGGCTGATAAAGTAGCTGCTGCAGGTCGCAGAATTCCCGCCTTTTCCATTCTGGATGAGCGGGGAGGGGCTATTTCGGAGACGGTGCCTGTTTTTTCAGAGAATACAAGTCAAAGCAACTACGCTATTCACCGGGCGGACTTGCACGCTTTGCTCGCATCAGAATTGAATAAAGAGAATCTGATTTTAAACAAGAAGTCCGTTTCATACGAGCAGAAAGGCGGGCGTGTTGTCGTGCATTTTGAAGATGGCACCAGCCACGAGTGTGACCAACTGATTGTGGCAGAGGGCATTCATTCGCCTCTTCGAAAGCAGGTATTGCCCAATTCAAAACCACGTTATGCGGGCTATACGTGCTGGCGAGGTGTCATCACCAATCCGGGACTGGACCTGGATAGAAGCACAGAAACCTGGGGAAAAGGAAAGCGTTTCGGCATTGTGCCGTTATCCAACAACCACATATACTGGTTCGCCTGTATCAACGGACCGCAGAATAGTGAACAATTCAGAAACTTCACAGTTACAGATTTGCAGAAAGCCTTTGCCTCGTTTCACCATCCTGTTTCCACCATTCTCGAGCATACAAAGAACGAAGATCTCATCTGGTCAGACATCGTTGATTTAAAACCCATTAACCAGTTTGCCTTTGATAATGTTGCGTTGATAGGTGACGCGGCTCATGCCACCACACCCAATATGGGGCAGGGCGCATGCCAGGCTATTGAAGATGCCATTGTGTTAGCCGATGAAATGAGCAAAAAGGCAGAAATATCTGAGGCGTTTAAAGCATTTGAAAAACGAAGGCTGGAGCGTACACACAGCATTGTCAAGCGTTCGTGGACCATTGGGAAAATCGGTCAGTTAGAAAACCCTATCCTCATTGCTTTACGCAATACACTATTCAGACTCATCCCCGAAAGTGCCAGCAAAAAGCAAATGGCGTTTTTGTATGCGGTGGATTTTTAATCTGGCTTAAAGCACAAACCCCACCAGTGAGTAGGCGAGCACATTCGCGAGCGCATGAGCTATCCAGCCAGGTAGGATGCTTCCGTTGGCCAGCTTTTCGTTGAGTATGACAGTCACGTAGGCGCCAATCGATGGCACTACGAAAATGATGGTTAGGAAGAGGGTATTGTCTGTGATCAACGCAAAGAGCGCGGTGTGAATGATTCCAAAGAATGTGGCCTGAGCCAAATTGCCGTTGCGAAACCCAAGAAGACCAATCAGTCGTTTGGCCACAAACCCTCTGAATAAGATTTCTTCTGTCAATGATGTCTTGAATAAGGCCATGACCAGAAGTATGGTCAGCGCTTCAGCACCAAATTCCATGTTTCGGAATTTGCCTGTAATGCTGGTTGGGTCAAACATGATGGTTTGAAACTCTTCGCTGATCAACGTTAACAAGAGCAGAGGAGCTGCAAAGAGCAAGCTAGTGGCTATCGCCAGCACATTGGCCTTTGGCGTGGAACGCGTTAGGCCGATATAGTTTCCAAAACCTTTGACCGATTTGGTTTGAATGACGTACACCAAAAAGGGCAGCGTGGTAAACACGAGTAATTGAAGCAGTGCACCAAAGATTTCATCGAGCATGCTCCAATAATACTATTCTAAAAACGGATTGTACATCATGATGGCGTGGTTCTCCACCAATAAGCTTTCTTCCATAGTGCCATCGGGTGTGGTCATGACTTGCACAATCTGATTGTGGCGGGAATATCCACCCCATAATTGCTGCTGCATGAGGTGGTTGCGCTCTTCGAGCACATACGTGGCTTCGATATGATCTTTCGCTATAAGCTTCCCGTGTAAATGCGTGTCATCTAACCACAGAAGCACCTGAAAGGTATTGTCCGTCTCATTTTTGACTTGTAGGTCAATGTAGTTATACGATAACGTAGCACCTGCTCCAAAAGGTACTTTGCGGTTGACATCAGGGAACACATCAAACCCATGCCGGTATCGCTCGGTTACTGTCAATGGACTATGCGCGAAAATCCAGAACAAGAGATTGCCTAACTGGCATAACCCACCGCCAATGCCTTTATCTATTTTCCCTTGGTTGAGTATCAGCCCTTCTAAGTAACCCTTACTGGCTGAGGGTTTTCCCACTAGCTTCCACACAGAAAAGGTCTCTCCAGGATGAATAACCGTTTGATTCAGCTTGGCACAAGCCAGCTGTAAATTGGTGCGCTTGTTTTCCTGTAAGTACATGTCTACATCCTTGAGCGGACGGAGAATCATGGATTTATGGGCAAACACCTGATGTCCTTCCAATAGCTTAGGTGAGGGCTTTGCAAATTGCTTATCGGAAAGTGCCCAATCTACTTGTCGCTTAAGCATGTAGTACTGCCTGCCAGCAAATTGGCGGAGCTTGTTTCGGAAAATGGGTTGTTGAATCTGAGTCAATGCTTAGGGTTTAATGACATCAGGGAAAATACGCATACTCAGTCTATCTGGTCGAGTTCTTTCCTAAGATTAACAAAGGTTTGGAAAGGCACATCTACTGCAGCACTGTTGGCCAACCAACTCGGAATGCTTCCACCCGGGTCTGCGGTTACCATGTATTCGACCAATGCTTTGCTATCACCTTTGGGTGTTACGGTCCAGCGTGTATCGGACAGGGTAATTCTGACAATGTCTTCCTTCTCTGGAAGGTATGTGGGCAGCGCGCGCGAAAAGACGTTGAACACACCAGTTTTGCGCTCGGTTTTAAATACCATTTCATAAATGCCATCTCTATCGTCTACCGGCCAGGGTGTTTCTGATACAGAGTATTGGATAAGTGTGCTGTCGCTGGGGCGTTTGAGCACCTTGTAATCGCGTGAGTTCGGATACATATCTCGGTGTTCGTCCGTATGCATGAGTATCTCGGTTACCTGATCTACCGAATAGTCAACCATCATGATGGCTTTAAACGAGTCAAACGAGCTGCTTTGGTTTGGGCGCGTGTACACCTTGATGCCGTCTTCGTTTTTGGCGAGCTTCCAATCTTGAGCTCCTACCTGAACGGTGATGAATAGAAGAATGAAGGTGAGATATCGAGTCATATGCGCTAAACGCATAGACGGATAATTATTGCCTGAAGATGGTCTGCTTAAGCCATCTTAACACAGACTTTACATACATCTCATCTTTTCCTTGTTACGATCGTAGTAGTCGATGCGGTTCCGATGCGACTCTTCCAGCATATGGTTGGCCTGATCTGCACCAATGTTTTCAATACCATGCCAGGCCTTTACTTGTGGTCGTATGATATCAATATTGGTTGAATCAATAAAGTTCGGGATGAACTCACACATGGTCAAATCACAGACCTTGGATGGAACTACATACCCATCACAGAACTGAGCCAGGTTGAAATTGGGATATCCGTTGGCATAAAACCCATTGCTGTCAATCACCTTTCCGAGGGGAGAGGTTTGGGTATAAAAGCCATAGGATTTCTGATTATCGCTCAAACTGTCGGTGAGTTGATCCAGTCTTCCGTTGAGAGGATTGACGCTGATCTCGGTTTCACCGTCTTTGCTGTCCCACGGAATATGAAATGAAAGCATGGAGCATCTTTCGCCCAGAGCGTCAAATAAGTATTGGCCCACACGATCGCGTGCAGCCATCCGATAAAACGTACCGTCTTCATCCAAAATGGGCTGATTATAGAATGTAAATGCATGGTTGATTCCACAATAGACTAGAGCTTTTTCGTTTTTCTCTACGGTTTCGCTAAGTACGCGTTCGGCCCAGGAGTCTTCCCAGTCTACAAAGAATGCCTTCCTCTTTTCCGGATCATCCCAATCTTCAGGTGTCTGCATAACCGAGTAGTTATGCGGTCGGTCTAAACCAATAATGCGGAACTTGGGTCCGTCTGTAATGCTCCTGTTTACCTCCCAGGCAGATCGGTATAAATCCATGTACTCTTTGTAGGGCCAGTCCCAAAGGTTGAGCAGCAAAAGGTTCTTTGCTTTTTGCTCGTCAAAGTGTTCGGCATTGATCACCTCTTCGATGAGCGGGGTGTAGTCTACGCTTATGAATTCTGAATAGAGAATGTTTACCCCGTTGGCATGTAGTGTTGGAATAAGGTCGGCCACAAAAGTTACATGTTCTGCAATGAAGTGATTCTCACCAATCAGTACGACATCTGAGTTGGCAAATGCATCGATGACCAATGCATCGGCTTCATAGAGATTGTATTTTTCGAAAAGGTCGGTAACCTCTTCAGGTTGCGGTTTTGCTGGCGTCTTGCATGCCGATAACGAGCAGGCAACTAGCAAGAAAATCAAGTACTTCATAACTGATAAGACGAACGTTTGGGACGGCTAATTTGTTTGTCAAGGCCATCAAATATATCCAAACTGGTTCCTGAGATTGGAGCTGTCTTATATGCTTTTGGTCAGGTTTTAGCCTATGTTATTTTGGGATATCAACCACCCAAATACCTCGTAGTTGATTGATACCATAGCCCGTGGCTTTGTCATTTGGGTATAATTTCTCAATTAGCTCGGCTGTTGACGAAGCTATGTCCGTTTCCGGTGTGCCATGGCACTGCAGGCACATCTGGTTGGTGTAAATGGGATAGTATCCTGTGTGACCGTTGTCGGTTTGCTTGATAAGCGGTTTGATCTCTTGTCCGCCAGCCATTAACGCTTTGCTGGATGCTATGTAGGCGAGCTCATCGGCCGAAGCTGCATTATTGGGATTCCGGTTTTTATCAGATACTCTTTTAATACGCGCGCCTAATTGTTGTGCCATGCTATCAGTTAATGGGTATGCACGCTCGTTACAAAATGACAGCGCTGCATCTGTACCACTACGTTGGATGGTACCCATAAGGTTTTTTCCCAGAACGGCTTTGGTCGATAGCGCCAGTTGCTTTCCCTGTTCGAGTGGTGATATCGTTTGCTGCGTATCAGTAGTAGGGCCGTGGTGCTCAGCGTAGTGAGACTCGAACCAGTCAGGTGTGTCCATGTCTGCCAGGTAGAGATATGCTGCTATGCTTTCCAGGTCTTCTCTGGAGTATCCCATGTTCGGCATGAGGCCAAAGCGTTCGACTGCTCCCGGCATTTTGCTTCTTTCTGTGCTCGGAGATGAAACAAAGGCTACAATAGAATGCTTAAAGTCTTGCAAGGATGTCTCGCTATCCATGTAATGCTTCTTAATGGCAAAGAATGGTGGGGCCACGCGATTCTCGTGGTTCCCTCGTGGACTGTGACACGATACGCATTGACTACTGACCAGGGCATGGCCTCTGGTAATCAGTGCATTTGTGTCCAGCGTTTCCTCGTTTGATTCTGAAGACGAAGAGGTACAAGATTGTACACTTATTAAAGCGAAAGCTAAAACAAAGCTGAAGGTGACGATGGCTCTCATGATACGGTGAATCAGAGAACAAACCTACAACCAGAAAACCACAGACTTTGTGCGTTTGGTTACAATCAGCAGCTCGATTTACTCGTGCCAGGAGCTATGTCGCAGCATTCTTTTCCGCGAACACCTCTACATCCGAAAATGGCTAAACAAGCTCCCAACGTAGGAGCGAATATGTAAATCCATAGATGCTCCAGATTGCCCGATATGAGCGCTGGGGCAATAGAACGTGCCGGATTCATGGATGCTCCGGTAACCGGACCGGCAAACAGTGCTTCGAGAAGCACAACGGCTCCAATAGCTGCACCGGCCATGATGCCTGTTTCTTTTGAACCGGTAGAGACTTTCATGATAACAAACATGAGAAAGAAGGTGAGTAGCAGTTCGAGTACAAAGGTTTGTCTAACCGTATCGGCTGGAAGTGTAGCGCCAAGTCCTTCATGTTCTGGGAAAAGTAGCCAGACGCAAGCACTGGCCAGAATAGCTCCAATGAGCTGAGCTGCAACGTAGGGTGCAACCTGATTGCCGGGAAACCTACCTGAGAACCAAAATGCAATGGTGACAGCTGGATTTATATGAGCACCAGAGATTTCGCCCAGTGAATAAATCATGGCCATGACGATCAGACCAAACGTAACCGCAACGCCCACATGGGTGACTACACCACCAGAGGTGTCGTTAATGACAATAGCGCCAGTGCCGCAAAAAACAAGTGCGAAGGTTCCAATTAGTTCAGAAAAGTACTTGCGGGAGTTTGCGCTCATTAGTTCACGTCTACAAGTTCAACATCAAAAATGAGGACCGAATTGGCTGGGATAGAACCTGCTTCACTGTCGCCATAGCCAAGTGCAGAGGGAATAAGCAGAATGCCGTTACCACCAGGTTTGAAATAGGGAATGCCTTGTTGCCAACCTTCAATCACCGCGTTGAGCGGGAATGTAGCCGGAACCGTATCGGTCTGATCAAATACGGATTGGTCTGTCAGGTATCCTTTGTAGAACACCGATACTTCATCATAAATGGTCGGGTTTAACCCCGATCCTTCGTTTTCAATGACCACATAGAGCCCAGATCCGGTTTCAATGGCATCGAGATTATGATCGGCAATGTATCTCGTGATAATTTCCTCGTCTTCTTCGGCTTGTTTTTCTGCTTTGCCTTTGCATCCGACTATGGAAAGCGCTGCAATAAGCACTATGGCGATATTTTTCATCTGGCGGAAGGTATTTGTTCGCTTCATGGGGGACAAATGTAATGCTTAGGTGTGCTCTCGTTTATGTTTCCAACGCCTGTGAGACCATAACCAGGTTGAAGGGTTTTGGTTAATATCTTCTTCGAGCTTTCTGGTAAACCTGGTCACTATTTCTTCGGGTGATACTTCGGTAGGGTTGGGCACCAGATCGGTTAATCGAATGTGATAGTAACCTCGTTTGGTCTGGTTAACGCTGGCGTAAACAACGGGATAGCCCATTTTGTTAGCAATCTTCCCCGTGCCCATAAATACAGGAGTATCCTGATGGAGGAACTCCATCCAGAAGGCATTTTTTCGAGAGGGTGTTTGGTCTGCGATAAAAGCGGTGGCGGTAACCTGATCTTTATCCTGAATCATTCTCCGCATGGTCTCTTTCATGGGATAGAGTCCGCTCCCAAATCTCGATCTGGCTCTACTCACCAGCCGGTTGAAGTTCTTGTCCTTTAACGGACGGTAAATGACATTGAGTTGGTGAATTGGTTCGATGGCGCAACGGGCACCACCCAATTCCCAGTTGCCAAAATGCCCCATAGCAATAATGACACTTTGTTTATCCTCAAAATACTTCTCAAAAACTTCTACGTTTTCGAAAACAACGCGCTTCTTTAATTGACGCGATGAAATGGTAAGGCCTTTGATCGTTTCGAGAATCAGATCTCCAAAAAAACGATAGAACCCTCGTTCGATCTGTTCAATTTCTGATTGGTTTTTGGTTGGAAACGCATTGGAGAGATTTTGCCGAACCACTTTCCTGCGGTAACCAACGAGGCTGTAGAGAATGAAGATTAAGAAATCGGACAGCCGATACATCCACCAAAACGGCAGGTATGAGATGCCGTAAATCAAGGGTAGCGCGATGTAGTAGAGCACGGTATTCACGTCCAGTCCAGATTAAAACGGAAAGAAATATGGAATAAGCAGTGTACTCATGATCCAGAAGATCAGGTTGAGCCAGACTCCTACCTTAATGAAGTCTCTGAATCGATAACCACCCGCACTGTATATCATGGTATTGGTCTGATATCCGATAGGTGTCATAAAGCTTAGGCTGGCAGCAAACATGACGGCCATAATAAAAGGAGTAGGGGAAACACCGAGTTGATGTGCAGTAGCAATGGCGAGCGGAGCCACAATGGCTGCAGTGGCACTGTTACTCATTGTTTCGGTCATAAGGCTTGTAAGCAGATAGATTCCCGATAGGATCGCTATCGGACCAAAATCCGCAAGGCCTGAAACCACACCTCCTGCTATGAGTCCAGCCAGTCCTGAGTTGGTCATGGCTACACCCAGGCTCAAAGCACCAGCCAACAGAAAAACGATGGGCCATTGAATGCTTCGATACACTTCTTTCATCGATAAGCAGCCGGTTAGTACCAAAACAATCACTCCAAGGAGTGTGGCGCTCACAATAGGAAGTATGTTGGATGATGCGAGAAGAATCACGGCCATTACAACTGAAATCGTAATCCAGAAGCGCTTCTTATCAAAGTTTCGGATACCCTCTTCGCTCAATACCATAAACGGAATATGGTGGTCTTTGGAGTTTTGTCGCCACTGATGCAGGTAGGAGGTTTTCATTTCTACCAAGATGACATCTCCGGCTCTCATTTTTACATCCTGAAGCTGATCACGAAGGACTTCTTCCCGATGTCTGATAGCCAGTGGAGCAGCTCTGTATCTCCGTCTAAAGTCGAATTCTCTCAGTGTTTTTCCTTCCAACTCAGAGTCGGTTGGGATAACCAGTTCGACAAAAGAAGACCGGTCTTCGGCATCGGTTACGTCCACCTCCTCAGAAATTGGGATAATCCGAACCTTTAACTGGTCTTTGACTTTTTTAATCTTCGACACGTTGCAGCGAACCTTCAGCGCATCGCCTGGCAACATCACCGTGTCACCCTGTGGTAGCGTGAGGTTTGTGCTTCCTCTCCGGAGCTCGAGGATTTCCATTTCGAGTTCTTTGACCAGGGCCGATTCAAAGATCTTGGTGTTGGCCAAATCTGATTCCGACAGTATTTCAAACTCTGTGAGGTAGTCTATCAAGCTTTCCTCAAGGGCTGTTTCTTCGTTTTGTGCGCGGGTCGGGAGCAGCTTACGCCCGATAAAAATCATAAACACTGAGCCCACCAGTACAAAGCAGAGCCCCATGGGTGTCAGATCAAACATGCCAATGGGCTCGAGACCATGCTGTTCTGCAATACCAGCTACCAAGAGGTTTGTAGAGGTGCCAATGAGCGTGCATGTGCCTCCTAGAATAGAAGCGTAGCTAACCGGGATAAGCAGTTTAGAAGCTGCTCTGTTGGCATTCTTGGCAATTTGAGTGGTAACGGGAATCATTACCGCCACCACAGGTGTGTTGTTGATGAAAGCCGAAACAATGCTCACCACGCCCATAAGCAGAATGACTCCCTTTTGGTACTTGTTTCTGAAGGTGCGCGTGAGTTGTGTGGTCACAAACTGCAGCGATCCTGTTTTAAGAATAGCAGCAGATATGACGAACATAAAGGCAACCGTAATAGTAGCTGAGTTACTGAACCCGGCTATGCTCTCTGTCGGGGAGATTACTCCTGTAACAACCAGAGAACCCATGATGAGCAATGCTATCAGGTCAATCGAAAGCTTCTCCGTCACAAACAAGATCACTGCTCCAACAATAACTGCAGCGGTGATAATCATGTCTATTGTGATGAGTTCCATGCGGGCTTTCTGAGCGAATGAATCGGGGGCTAAAATACGCAATGGCTTCACACAAATCTTACGATTTAATAAAACCAAATTCCTCATGAATCTGTTTATTCAAACGATGCTATCAAATTGATTTTGAGAGTTAAAAGAAGATTTTACATTTGAAACATGGCTTCGGAAAAACGAGAGTGCATGGAGTGCAAAGCACCGTTGTATGGACGTGCAGATCAGAAATTCTGTTCAGATCAATGTCGCAACCACTACAACAACAGAAATAATAGCGATGTAAACAACCATGTACGCAACGTGAACAACGCACTCCGAAAGAACAGACGTATTCTGGACGAACTGTGCCCGAAAGAAACAGCCAAGGTCAACAGGGATGCACTTGTCCGTAAAGGGTATAACTTCAACTATTTCACCAATCTGTACCGCACCAAGAAGGAAACTACGTATCACTTTTGCTACGAAATGGGGTATTTGCAGCTGGAGAACGATGACGTTCTGATTGTTCGGAGAGAGCCGAAGCAGTAGTTACTTAGTGCATTCTTCGCAGTAGTATTTCTTCAGGTCTGCATTTTCAAGTAATTGAAACGAAACACCATCTTCACGGCTCGAATTGAAGATTTGACAAAACCGCTCCGTATTCATTTCTATGGCATTGAGCATGATATTGGCATGAGAAGATGTTTTAATGAGATCATCGTCTGATATGGTCAGGTTGATGTAATAAAACAAAAGATCCTCATCCGTATCCACTTTTAATACATGGGGCTTCAATAGTTTGACAGCCCAATCGTATTCTCCATAAGCAGAGAAGTACTGTGCAATTTGAAGCAGGTCTTCGTTTGTGTTTTTGACGTTTTTGTACTTGTAGTAGATTTTCTTGAGTTGCTTGTCTTTTTCATCATACATACGCTGCTGCATGTAGAATTCAGATAGAATGATGTGATAATTGACCTGCATTCGGTTGACCAGAGACTGTTCAATGCCTAGGGACTTGAGCTGTCCAATTTCTCGATAGAAGGCCTCATGATCTACTTCTTCTTTTCCTGTAATCCAGACCTGGAACTTCAGAGCCATAAGGTTATAATTGATTTCTTTGCTTTTTGGCATGATTTCGACAAGCTGCAAAAGGTCCTTATACGTGGCATACATATCCGCCTCATCGAGAAAGTAATCATAGACCTTTTTTGAATTTCTTAGGTCAACATATTCCTTGGAGTCTGGCACCTCGAGATCTCCCAGCAAAGTAGAGGGAGAGTTTTTACCCACTATGCGTTCATAGGCCTCGGCCATGAGTTGTTGTGCCAGTTCGTGATCGTCCGATTTTGTGGCTTTTCCAAACTCCAGAATCAACTGTTCATCGGTAATTTGTCGAAAGTTTGATTTCTTCTCAAATGCAAACTGAATGACGGCTTTGCGGTGATTTTTAAGAATGGATTCCAGTTCGGTGGCTGTTTTCTTGTCAGATAGTGCATTCTTCACCTCGCTTTTCGACTTGTCGGCAAGTTTGCGGTGTACAGTGCCAACCACGTCCTGATAAAACTCTGTCCAGTTTTCAGATGAGGAGATGTCGTATTCGATTTCAACACTTTGCAATTCTTGCAATCCGTTTATGATGCTTTCAGCTCTTTTCTGTTGGAGCTCGAGATTAAAAGCCGTGTTTCCCTCCACCGAAGAGTATGCATGAACTGAGGCCGACATGATGTCGTAAGTGTTTAGGTTGAGCGAATCAGCCAGAGCGGCAATATCTTCATCTGAGTATTCGGTTTTTCCTTGTTCAAACGGAACCACAAACGTCATTTTCTTGCGGTTTAAAATACTGGTTGCCTTATCTGTACTCTGTTGTAGCGTGTCAGCGGGTTTGTTCTTAAAGATTAGTTGATCGGTAAACATGCCCATGTCAAGCAAATCCCATTTTACCCGCGGCAGGTTGTAATAGGTTTGGTAGTAACACATGTTTTTCTTGATGAGTACGATTAGGTTTAGCTCGATTTCCTGATCGAGATAGGATTTGGGAAGTTTACCCATGGGAACAACCACTTCGCCTAGTTCGGTTACGCGCGCCTCAGATTTTATTTGCTTAAAGTAAACGGGTGGTAGGAGCTTGCCCTTTGAAGCCCATGAACGCCATTCAAATTTATCTTCATCGCAGGCGTAGTCATCTTTCATCACGATATCCACAGCCAGTCCATCTGAGTTTTTTGATATGATTGTATTGAACCAGTCTACGTTTGACATATAGAAGTAGATGTAGCCGTCTTCTGTGGTTTGAAACCCATGCATTACTTCTGATGGCATTTGGGCAAACAGCGATTGACATTCGCCACAAATGCTAGACATACTGTTGCCAGGGTGCTTTATGTCATAGGTGTTTTGCGCATACGTGGAAAAGCCTATGAACAGAAATACAAGGAGAAATGAGATGGTTTTTGACATCGAATGAGGGTTTAGCGATCTCGAAGATAGGGTGGTTGATATAGATGACCATGGTTTAATCTAAAACCAACGCCATAGGAATGACCGTCATGCCGCTTTCTATTCTTGGGTCGGCCGTACGAACAAACCCCAGCCTGATATAAGTCGTTTCTGCATTGGGTGACGCATATACAGTGATTTTCTCTGTATCCGGCAGGCGCTTTTGCATAGTCTTAAGCGCAAAATCGAATAGCTGGGTGCCAATGCCTTTTCCCTGATGTGATGGCAGCGTGAAAAACAACTTAACATGACCGGCTAATCGCCACTCAATAACGGCCACGATTTGATTATCCAGCTCGGCAACAAACCACACGTGCTGATCTTTTCGGTCCACAAGCCGATTGGGGATAATTACGTTGTGGAAAGTTTGTATGCCTTCGGAACTATAGCCTGGAGCTACCGAAAAATCAAAGGATGCTTTGGCAACAGCACTTAACAGGTCGGCCTCGTTAACTACATCTGCTTCGCGTAAAATCATGCCGAGATTCTGGCAATAAGCTTATCGAGCAAATCTCCTGCGGCCTGACTGATTACTGTTCCAGGACCAAACACGGCATCGACTCCGGCATCGTATAAAAAGTCATAATCCTGCTTGGGAATGACTCCACCGGCTACCACAATTACATGGTCTAAATCCAGTTTCTTAAGTTCCGAAATGAGCTCTGGAATAAGTGTTTTATGTCCAGCGGCCAACGAACTAACCCCTACAATGTGCACGTCATTTTCCAAAGCCATTTTAGCGACTTCTGCTGGGGTAGAGAAGAGCGGTCCTATGTCTACGTCAAACCCAATATCGGCAAAAGATGTGGCTATGACCTTAGCACCTCTGTCGTGGCCATCCTGGCCCATTTTTGACACTAGAATTCGCGGTCTTCGACCTTCTAATTCCAATACTTTTTCGGCCAGTTCTGAGGCGTTCATAAACGATTGGTCTTTTTGAATTTCGTTCGAATATACTCCACTGATACTTCTCGTTTCTGCCTTATGTCTGCCAAACGAAGATTCCATGGCAGAGCTGATTTCGCCTAACGTAGCGCGATGCTCAGCAGCTGTTACGGCCAACTCAAGAAGGTTTCCATTGCCGCTTTGGGCAGCATCTTCGAGTGCTTTAAGCGCCTGTGTAACTAAATCCTTATTGCGGCTAGCTTTTATCTGATTGATTCGGGCTATTTGTTGCTCGCGCACAGCATCGTTGTCTACATCGAGAATATCCAGTTCGGTGTCGTCTTCGATCTCGTATCTGTTAACACCCACAATGACTTCTTGTCCGCTGTCAATTCGGGCTTGTTTTCGGGCAGCCGATTCTTCGATCCGCATTTTGGGTACACCGGCTTCAATGGCTTTGGTCATACCGCCAAGCTCTTCAACTTCTTCGATGAGTTTCCAGGCCTTTTTCATGAGCGAATCTGTGAGGTACTCAACATAGTATGAGCCGCCCCAAGGATCAATGGCCTTGGTAATATCGCTTTCCAGCTGCCAGTACAGTTGCGTATTCCGTGCAATGCGAGCCGAAAAGTCGGTTGGTAGTGCAATGGCCTCATCCAGCGAGTTTGTGTGCAGAGACTGTGTGCCACCCAGTACGGCAGCCAATGCTTCGATGCTGGTTCGGGCCACGTTGTTAAACGGATCTTGTTCGGTCAAACTCCACCCGGAGGTTTGGCTGTGTGTTCGCAGAGCCATGGATTTTTTATTCTGCGGGTTGAACTGACATACGATGCGCGACCACAACATACGTCCTGCTCTCATTTTGGCCACTTCCATGAAATGATTCATCCCAATTCCCCAGAAAAACGACAGGCGAGGGGCGAAGTCGTCAATCTTCAAACCTGATTCCAATCCTTTTCGGATATATTCAAGCCCATCTGACAGCGTGTAAGCTAATTCGATGTCTGCTGTAGCACCAGCTTCATGCATGTGGTAGCCAGAGATACTGATGGAATTGAACTTTGGCATATACTGGGAAGTATAGGCAAAGATGTCTCCAATGATGCGCATAGAAGGTTGTGGAGGATAGATATACGTGTTACGTACCATGAACTCCTTGAGAATGTCGTTTTGAATGGTTCCGCTTAACAAAGACTTATCTACACCTTGTTCTTTTGCTGCCACAATAAAGAATGCCATAATCGGAATAACAGCTCCGTTCATGGTCATAGACACGGACATCTTATCCAAAGGAATCTGATCAAACAGAATCTTCATGTCTTCCACAGAGTCAATAGCTACTCCGGCCTTTCCCACATCGCCTTTGACACGATCATGATCGCTGTCGTAGCCGCGGTGTGTAGCTAAATCAAACGCAACGGATAATCCCTTTTGGCCTGCAGCTAGGTTTCTTCGGTAAAAGGCATTGGATTCTTCTGCTGTGCTGAATCCGGCATATTGCCTGATGGTCCATGGGCGAATGGCATACATACTGGCATAAGGGCCACGCAGATAGGGCGGAGCACCAGCACCATACTGCATATGCTCAAAATCGGATTGGTTTTTTTGTCCAATGGTTTTTGGAACTTCAATAGACTCGGGGCTTGCCCATGTTTCAGTAGAGTCTGAAGAAGTCTTATGTGAGCCTGTAAGCTCTTCAAAGGTCAGATTGGCTAGGCTCATACGTTCACGGCATTTTGAAGTTCAAAAGGCAGGTTTAATAAGGGAGGCAAGTATTTGTACTGTGACTTCTCTGTGGAAACCTCAGACTCAACGGTGTCTGGCTGAAAGCGATTAATACCCAGCAAAACTGCTTTGTCTTTTGTGAATAGCGTCAGTAGTTCATTGCGCTTGGTTTCAATTTCTTGATAGAGCGCACCAGAAGTGGTGTAGGTGGTGAATCCACCTGCTCCTTCAATGGATTGCACTTGTTTCCAGGCCTGGCGGGCTATTTGCTCGGTTAGGTGCTCTATAAAATAGGCGCCATCTACCGGGTTAAGGTTTTTGTCAAACCGCCCTTCCTCCTTTAATAGAAGTTGAATGTTTCGGGTTATTCGTCTAGAGAAATTCAAATCTGCGTTCCACGAACTGTCCCATGCATTGATCATCACGAAATCGGCTCCACCAATGGCTCCAGCTAAACCGGCCGTTGTGCATCTCAGAATATTGGTGTGCTCATCGTTTCGTGCATTGATCATCGAGAGGTTTGTAGATATAAACGTCACTTGAATACTCTTCTCCATATGTTTCATGGCTGAGTCAAGTAACCAGCGTAGTGCGCGCAGTTTCGACAACTCCGTTAGGAACGATGATCCATTGCAGGTGCGAATAATCACTTGTTCCAGGTGATCATTATTCTGAGCAACTTCTATAAATTGAGCAAGCAACACAGCTACTTCCTGAACAGGGCTGCCACCTCGTTCTCTGATGTGACGCCCGTCAAGCAACAATGCGCCTTCGGTTTCTGTATTTGGACTTTCTCCACTTCGAAACAGATTAGCGTAAATGTCTACCGCGTTTTCGCCTCGTACAAAAACGGGGGCAATAGATTGGTCAATACCTTTCGTAACTACTTCTTTAGCTGCTCCCAGATAACCTTTGTCAAACCAAATGGCCTCTGCACCCTGCATGAGGGCATTGAGCGCGTCTTTATTGGCAGATTGTGCGTCTGTTTCAGTAATGCACTCGAGTATTTTCCATGGAGTGGTGCGCAATGGCGGTTGTGGCAAAGTGTTGGGCAGTGTGTCTTGCCATGACTGGAGTGTTATTCCGTCAATGTTGTTCCACACAAGAAAGTCGTTAAACTCCTTTCCCTTTAACTCCTTTTCTGCCAATGACCTCCAGGAATATGATGCTGACATAAACGTTTTTTTAGTGTTGTATTTGCAGTGGATAGGCTTTCTGATTCAAGATCAGGAAGTATTCTCCATTTGAAAGTTCTGACACGTCAAAGCTACCATTGCCAGATTGAATTTTCGAAGTTAAAACCACATTTCCTGCAACGTCAATCAGCCGTATTTCCTGACCGATCAATTCGAGTGGGGCCACAATGCTCACTTGGTTTGAGGTCGGATTGGGAAATATGGATACCGAACCCGAACCCATGTCGGTTTCATTTGTGCCAATACACACACCAACTACAATGGTGTCCCTACCTGTACACCCATTCGCATCGGTCACTTGTAACCAGTAGTTGCCGACCGAGCTTATACCTATACCCGAGCCGGTTCCGCCAGTAGACCAGAGGTAAGAACCTGTGATATTGGATTGAAGAATTAGACCTCCGCCCGGACAGTAGTGTGTATCGTTTCCGATAAACACATTGGGGCTCTCGTGCACTTCGATGAAGAGTGAATCGTTTTGCATGCACCCATTATTGTCGGTGACGGTGAGGTATACCATACCCGTGTCATAGTACACAGCCATTTGCGTGGTGGCACCATTAGACCAGTTATACCCACTAAATACAGCATTTGAGTAGACCACGGCACTGTCGCAGGAGAGTGAGTCTTTGGTAATGCTGTAAGGCTGCAGTGTATGCATTCCTATGTTGATGGTGTCGTACCCAAAGCATTCTCCGGCACTTCTGGCTTTTAGCCAATACTGTCCTGGATACTGCACGGGAATAGTGGCCGTGGTATCGCCAGTTACCCACAAGAACTCCACATGTTGACCAGTGGAGGCAAGATTCATGATAGTACCCGGGCACAAATCGAAATCGGGACCGAGGTTGACATCGGTAAACGGAAGAATGGCCGTGACTGAAACCGTATCAGAGGCCACACATCCGTTAGGTTTGGTAATGGTGAGACTGAGAGTTCCTATGGTGTCAAGCGTATTGTTGTTGGCCGTAGATCCGTCTGACCACAAGAAGGAATTTCCATTGCCAGGAAAAGACCATGTGACGGAATCTCCTGTGCAGAGCTCCACATCGGCCCCAAGCTCTACGTTGGGTAAATCGTTGACATATATGTACTTCGTAATGGTGTCATTGCATGTGTCAGCATAGGCTACCAATGTCATGGCCACATTGCCCAACGAATCCATTTGAACGGTTTGCGTGCTTCCGGTGCCAATAGCGTTGCCCTGATAAATCCATTTAATGCTATCTGCATTGGTTGTGGAGCTGTTATACAAGACGGTATCTCCTAAACAAACCGAATCATTGGCTGTGTTGAAGTTAGCCACGGCCGAGCAACAGGAAGACACGGTAGTGCTAAACGTTGGGCTTGTCGATTGAAGCACGGAGTTGAGATATGTTTGCGAAACGATATTAACCGCACCGGTGTTTAAATTGCCCAAATTAACCACCACGGTTGGGTAAGTTAGAGCGGGTAAGCAAATACCGCCAGCAGTGTAGTTTAGGCTCACTGTGACCGTATTTCCGCTTTGAGAAATAGTGTATCCGGTATAGGTGTAATTGGCACAATAGTGAATCATGCTTATGGATGCCGAGGTGTTTGTACAATTGGTGGGATTGGCCGGATTAACCGTCATGGTGCTGATGTATACCTGAGCCGAGGTGTTAATCGATAACAGACCAGCAAACAAAATGAGCAAGAGGTGTTTCATAGGAAATAGGATAGGTCTGCAAATTTAAGAAGTCTGGCCGGGTTTGGCCGTTAGGCCAGTCGCGGACATTCTACTATTTTCGAGCAGCTATGGAGCACTCGTTTTCTACACAATTGGTCCGCGTTGATTCTGATCTGTATCACTACGTTTTTTACGTGCCTTTAGAAGTGGCTGAGTCACTGAAATCAAGGGATATTTCGCGGCTGGTTTGCACGGTTAACAAACAGCTGAGTTTCCACTGCGCCTTGTTATCTGATGGTAAAGGCGGTACTGTTATTTCGTTGAACAAGGCCCGGATTAAGAAGCTTGGATTGGTGCGCGAGCAGATATTTGAGGTGAAGCTGATCGAAGACAAAACCGAGTATGGAATGCCCATCAGCGATGAGCTGCGTGAAGTACTGTATCAGGATGATGCGGCTTCAGAGATCTTTCACGGCCTCACTAAGGGCAAGCAGCGCACGCTTATTTACTGGTCAGACAATGTGAAGAGCTCTGATATCAAGATCAGAAGGGCTTTGGTTCTTTGTAATCACTTGGTAGAATCACAAGGTGAGATTGATTTTAAACAGCTGGGGAGAGATATAAAAGAAGCCAACAACCGGGCAAAATTGGCTTAGTCGTCTTCGGAGACAAAGACAAAGATCTCCTCGTTCTCGTGTTTCATGAAGTACTTCTCTCGGGCAAACTTCTCGAGTTTGAAGTCATCGGCAAGCAATTCCTCGAGGTCTTCCCGGATAGATACAATCTGTTCCTGATAGTATTGCTGATCCTGCTCTAGTTTAAAGAGTTCGGCCTTTAGCTCGATTTGGCTGATCATATCGTTTTGGTCAAAAAACGTCATCCACAGCGCAAATACAATAAGACTTATCGCATATCTGTTTTTGAGAAACGATGGTATTTTGTCAACCCAGTTTAACATGACTCAAAAGTGATAATCAAACCGAGGTGAAATAAAAACGGGCTGTCCAATTATGAACAGCCCGTTTTTTATAGTGTGATTTAAATTCTAGTAGTAGATCAGTCTTCGAACCTTGGCAATGTGCTTGGCAAGTCGAACAACTTGTCTGGTGTATCCATACTCATTATCGTACCATGCGTAAATAACAATGTTCTTCTTGTCTGGATGCACGATGGTTGCATTGCTGTCGTAAACCGAACAACACGTGTTTCCTACAATGTCAGAAGAAACACACTCTTCGTTGATGTTGTAGTTGATTTGGTTTACCAGGTTTCCTTTAAGCGCAGCGTCTTTCATAAGCGCGTTTATCTGCTCCACAGTTGTTTCTTTACCAACCTCCAGGTTAAGAATGGCCAACGAACCATTAGGAACAGGAACTCTCACCGCGTTCGCAGTTAGTTTGTTTGCCAATTCAGGAATAACCTTGGTTACTGCTTTTCCGGCACCAGTTTCTGTAATTACCATGTTCACAGCAGCTGACCGACCTCTGCGCTCTTTCTTGTGAAAGTTGTCAAGCAGGTTCTGATCGTTGGTGTAAGCGTGTACTGTTTCGATGTGACCTTTAATCACGCCTAAATTGTCATTCACTACCTTCAGTACAGGCACAATAGCGTTTGTGGTACAAGAAGCAGCAGAAATAACATCGTCATTCTCAAGATCGAGTCCGCTATGGTTCACACCATATACCACGTTAGGAATTTCTTTTCCTGGAGCAGTTAGCAATACTTTGCTGGCTCCTTTGGCCTGAAGGTGTCTGCTCAATGCAGTTTTGTCTTTGAATACACCGGTGTTGTCAATGATAAGCGCATCGTTGATTCCGTAGGCAGTGTAGTCAATGTCTTCTGGGTTGCTTGCAGCAATAAACTTCACGCGCTGTCCATTGATGATCAACTCCATGTTCTCGTAGTCCTCTTCCACAGATCCTTTGAAGGTACCGTGCACAGAATCGTTTCTCAAGAGGTAAGCTCTCTTTTTCAATTGAGCCTCATCGATTTTTCGCACTACGATAGCACGCAATCTCAATTGCTGACCACGTCCAGCTTGTCTGATCAACTCTCTGGCTGCCAAACGACCAATACGACCAAACCCAAACAGAACAACATCTTTCGGCTGAAGCGCTTTTCGGTTATCAATGCCATAGTCAGCTAATTTGTCTGACAAGAAAGCTGCTTGAGATTCATAGTTAGCTTTCTCTGTGTGCCACTCATATGCCAAACGACCAATGTCGAGTTTCGAAGGAGCCAAATCCATATCGAGCAGGTGAGAGGCGAGTGCAGCAGAATCCTGAACAGTAATAGGTTTGTTTACTACCTCGTCTGCATAGTTGTGCAGCTGAAGCATTTCTGAAACACTAATATCTGTCAATGGATTTCGGAAAAGAACAAGTTCGATTCCTTTTGAATACAAAAGCTGTCCTGTACTTGATTGTAAATTGACGGCAGCTTTTTCATTGTTGATGTGCGTGCTAAAATCGTTTTGATACGTTTCGGCAGTGTTGGTACCAACCATGTTATTCATCTTTTATTTGGTTTGAATGTTAGGTGCTTTTTAAATAAAAAAGGCCGTGAAATTTCACGGCCCGGGTTTTCGTTATTCTCCTAAGTACATTTTTAGAAGTCGACTTCTCGAGTTTTGTCGCAGCCTTCTAATGGCTTTCTCTTTTATCTGACGGACACGCTCTCGGGTCAAGTCAAACTTGTCTCCGATTTCTTCCAGCGTAAGGCCATGATTCATTCCAATACCGAAGAAAAGTCGAATGACATCTCTTTCTCTTTCGGTCAACGTTTCAAGAGATCGTTCGATTTCTTTCTGAAGCGACTCGCGCATCAGGTCTCCATCTGCACTAGGCGATTCGTTGTTGCTGATCAAGTCAAGCAAGCTGAAATCTTCATCCTCTTTCAAAGGAGCATCTACAGACACGTGTCGTCCGGAAACACTCATGGTATCTTTTACCTTTTCTTCTGGAATCTCAAGTGCCGATGCTAATTCATCTGCTACAGGTGGGCGCTCATACTGCTGCTCTAACTGAGCATATGCCTTGTTGATTTTGTTCAATGAACCTACCTGGTTAAGCGGAAGTCGAACAATTCTCGACTGCTCTGCGATAGCCTGTAGAATAGATTGTCTAATCCACCAAACAGCGTAAGAGATGAACTTAAATCCTCTGGTCTCATCAAATCGCTGAGCGGCTTTAATCAGTCCAAGGTTTCCTTCGTTAATCAAATCGGGCAATGTAAGACCCTGATTTTGGTATTGTTTCGATACAGAAACAACAAATCTTAAGTTGGCTCTAACGAGTTTCTCAAGAGCTCTCTGATCGCCTTTCTTTATCCTCTTAGCAAGTTCAACCTCCTGCTCCGCATTGATCATATCCTCTCGGCTGATCTCTGTCAAATACTTATCTAACGACTGACTGTCACGATTAGTAATCGACTTTGTGATTTTTAATTGCCTCATAATGTATCTTTTCGCTCTCTTTTAATGGTGCCCGTAAAGGGGTTGCAAAGGTAATCTAATTTACGTTTGCACACAACGGTCCCAAGTTCTTGTCTTTAAATAGACGTGTAGACCTTATTAAACGTGAGTTTCAGAAAAATGTTTCGTTATAATCCGAAACCGTAATATGCCTTTTTGCCATTTGGGTATATACCCTCAATGAGAATGCCACCTTCTTTGTTCTCCAGTTTTTTGATCAAATCTTCTTTGTTTTTGACATTCTGTTGATCGACTTTCAGGATGATGAATTCAGGAGATATGCCCGCATTTCTCAGTTTACCTGGTCCCATATCCTTAATCTGAACTCCTCCCTGTATGTCGAGTTCTTTCTGAAGCTTAGAGTCTACATCTTCAAACTGTGCATTCAATCGAGTGTGCAAATCCATTTCTGACTTGGGTGTCAATGACTCTTCACCAAACTGATTGCGAAGGGTAACGGGAATCTCAACTATCTCGTTGTCTCGGTTGATTGTCACAAGTACCTTATCACCAGGTCGGTACTTGCTTACCTGCTCCTGAAGTTCCGTAACACCCTTGATGCTTTGATTGCCAATTTTTTGAATCACATCGCCTGACTTTAGCCCGGCTTCTTTGGCTGCGCCCATATCCAGTACTTGAGCTACGTAGACACCAAAGTCGGCTTTGACCTCGGTTTCTTCGATTAACTCGCTGGTCACGTCTTGAATTCTAACTCCCAAATACCCTCGCTGTACAGCACCAAACTCGAGCAAGTCTGACACCACTTTGGAAACGATGTTCACTGGAATAGCAAACGAGTATCCTGTGTAAGAACCCGTGTTTGATTTGATCGCAGCATTGATACCAACGAGCTCTCCGCGTGTGTTTACCAAAGCCCCACCACTGTTTCCGGGGTTAACAGCTGCATCTGTTTGAATGAACGACTCGATGGCATTTGAGCCATTGGGGCCATTGGCCAGAATGTTTATGTCTCGCCCTTTGGCACTTACAATACCTGCTGTAACGGTTGATTCAAGGTTAAATGGATTTCCAACAGCCAGAACCCATTCTCCGAGTCGGACCTGATCTGAGTTGCCCATTTCAATTTTTGGAAAACCTGAACCATCTATTTTTAAGAGGGCCAGATCGCTACTTGGATCCTGACCGATAATTTCAGCCTCATAGCTTTTCTTGTCGTTCATGGTAACCATAATGGTAGCTGCACCATCAATCACATGGTTGTTGGTGATAATGTATCCATCTTCAGAGAGGATCACACCTGAACCTGCTCCAGCTCCAATTCGTGGTTGCTTTTGATAGATGCCATCACCGAAGAAAAAATGGCGAATTGGATCAAATGAGTAATAACCGCCATCGAGCTCAAATGTGGTTTTGACATGAACCACGCTATTTACTGTTTGTTCGGCCGCATCGCTAAAGTTGATTGGTGCCGTAGATGGGGCATAGTTGACTCTGTGATTGGTTGCTTCGTTTAATTGAGTTTGTTTTAACTCAGCAATTGCTCGTTCCTGTTCGAGTTTGTTCGCTTGAGAAAAGTAAAATGCTGAACTCGCTACAACGCCTCCCGTTATTGCAGCCATGAAAAAGCCAATTGTTTGTTTCATTTTGAATAATTTGTTTTCAAAGAAACCCATGAGTAAGAGTTTTACGTGTCTGAGTGCTGTTAATTAATGTTTTTCAAAATCGGCATTTAAATCATTTTAAGATGTCGATAATTGTACTGTGGTATCGTTTGTAAAATATCAGGGAGCTGGAAACGATTTTGTCCTAATTGACGACAGAAGCAGGTCGTTTGATGAGACCAATACGGGGTTGGTCAAAGCCATGTGCGACAGGCATTTTGGCATTGGGGCTGACGGACTCATGTTGCTACGGGAGCATTCCGATTATGATTTTGAAATGGTTTATTTCAACTCAGACGGCAACCTCAGTTCTATGTGTGGAAATGGCGGCCGGTGTATCGTCAAATTTGCTTCTGACCTGGGGCTTATTTCTGAGCATTGCTCGTTCATTGCAGTGGATGGACCTCATAAGGCCACGCTCGTTTCTTCTGAGAGCATCTCGTTAGAGATGAAGGACGTTGACTCTATTAGGAAGTACGATACCAACTCATTTGTATTGGATACAGGTAGCCCGCATTTTGTGCGGTTTATAGAAGACATAGAGAATATGGATTTGCAAAGCGAGGCAAAGGCCATTCGGTATAATGATGAGTTTAACGAAGCTGGTATCAATGTGAATTTCTGCAGTTGGAATGGAGAATTATTGTCTATCAGAACCTATGAGCGAGGAGTTGAGGACGAAACACTGGCTTGTGGTACTGGAGTAACAGCTGCCGCCTTGGCGCTTAATCAATACCATGGGGTTTTGTCACCAGTTGAAGTGCGTGCGGTAGGAGGTGAGCTGTCTGTTTCATTTGAACTGCAGAATGAGGCGTATGTTAACATTTGGAAAACGGGACCGGCTCGTAAAGTATTTAGCGGACATTGGTAGAAATGAAATTAAGAGGACAACACATATTGTTACGTGCCGCTGAACCTTCAGATGTCGATGCCATTTTTGACTGGGAAAACGATCCTAGCAATTGGTTGGTGAGTGGCACGGTAGCTCCGTATAGCAAACATCAGATACAGTCTTTTATAGAAAACAACAACGATGTATTCGTGTCACATCAGCTACGCCTGATGATCCAGATAGAATATGGAAAAGCCATTGGCTGTGTCGACTTTTTTGATTTTGACCCAAAGAACCACCATATCGGGATGGGAATTCTAATCGATACTGAATATCGCGGTAAAGGATATGGTATTGAAGCCATAGGACTGGCTTGTGAGTACGGATTCGATATGTTGGAGCTTCGTACTATTTATGCCGAAGTGTTAGAGTCTAACGAGTCGAGTTTGAGGCTCTTTGAGAAGAATGGGTTCGAACGCAAGGGCTTAAAAACAGACTGGTTATGGGATGGCCAATCATATCAAAACCAGATTTTCCTTCAAAAGATTAAAGTGGATTAAGCATGTCGCTGCGAAATTTTATTCTCACAGTCATCTTCTTTGTGCTGCTGTTTGGTTGTTATCAAGCATGGATATATTACAACCGGGTGTTTTCACCCAATGTTGATTTAGCTGATTCGTCTATTGTTTTCTACATAGAATCTGATGCAACATATCAAGAGATCAAGAGCGATCTGTTTAACCAGGAAATTATAGAAGACTCACTGGCGTTTGACTGGGTGGCTAAGCGCAAGAACTATCCAACACTGATTAAGCCGGGGCGATATACCATTCTGGATGGAATGAGCAACAATGACCTGGTCAACCTGCTGAGAAGCGGAGCTCAGGAACCTATTCAATTAGTTATACGGTCTGTACGGACCAAAGAAGAACTGGCGAGGGTTGTATCCAAGGGCATTGAAGCCGATAGTGCTGAGATTATGGAAAGGTTGTTAGATCCGGCTTTTTGTGAGGGGTTTGGATTAACTCAGTCTACCATAATGACCATGTTTATTCCAAACACATATGAGTTCTATTGGAATACAGATGCCGATGAGTTTGCTGTGCGGATGGCAAAAGAGTATAAGCGTTTCTGGACTGATGACCGAAAGGCTAAGGCTGGGGCACTCAAACTGTCGCAATCTGAGGTGAGTATACTGGCCTCTATTGTTCAGGCAGAACAAGGCGCGCATGCTGAAGAAAGACCGGTTGTGGCAGGTTTATATCTGAATAGGATTCGAAAAGGAATGAGACTGGAGTCGGACCCCACGCTCATTCATGCCCTTGGAGATTTTACCATCAGGAGGGTGCTCAATGTGCACAAATCAATTGACTCGCCTTACAACACATACAAGAATACGGGCTTGCCTCCAGGACCCATTTTACTGCCTGAGATAACTTCTATTGATGCGGTCTTGAATGCCGAGAAACACAATTATCTGTTTATGTGTGCCAAGGAAGATTTTTCGGGGTATCACAATTTTGCAAGCTCATACAGAGCGCATATAAATAATGCAAACCGGTACCAACGGGAATTGAACAGAAGGAGAATTTATCAGTAGCCTCTCTTAATTCGTTGCTCTCTCTTCTTAAGGCTTTTATGAGCGTGAACCGTTCGTTTATGCTTCTTCACCTGACTTCTTCGGTGCATGTCGCACTTAATGATTCCGCAGCACTTGTTCTTCTTTCTATAGGCGTTTCCTCCATCTAGAATCATGCACGAAGACGACAACAATGCCGTAACTATAAATAGGGATAGCAAGTGAAATACAGAACGTCTCATTGAAACAAATTTATTGAGAATACACATTAATCAGACCATTTTTCTCCCGAGGCCCTGAAAATGCCTCAAAACGAGCTGCAGATCTTTCGCCAATTGATAGCTTTTGACATACCGGATATTCTCGTCAAGCGTGATGTCTTTTTCAGATGAGCTGAATACTTTATGCTGAAGCGAGGAGATTATACCTGGCTTTAGAGTCGGTAGGTTTCTGTGAGTTCCTCTTTGATCATAGCCGACAAAAGACAAGGTGCCCGTGAACACACCAATCAGGTTTTTGAATAGTGATGTTTTATTCTCCACGAAAAGCATGGCCAACGGGTAGGTGATAAGCAGTAAGCCAGATAGGAGTAGATCAAACGTGCGCTTTTCCCTGCGAATTCGCTCCTTATTGACGTTTCTGAAATGGTCCACCGAAAGCACATCATTGTTCATGACCACCGTGTTAGAACCGATCATAAACCCCTGATCTGGGTTAAGCATTTTGACCTGCACATTGAGTTGATTACATAACTCCATTTGATCAATGACCTGAGCATAGGATAAGGTCTGGCAGTCAAACACCACCTCGTTAAAACCGAAATCAACAATAGCTTGCTTTAGTTGATCAGATTGGCCGACAAAGCCTGTGGGTAATACGCTTGTCTTCTCAGCTGTAAGGCCTGCTACCAGTTCAACATACTCGAGTTTGGAGTTGCGATACGGGTGAATGGCATCCAGTGATTTTCGGCTTGTAATGAAAACCGTGCGCCATGGATCGTTTTGACCTATTTTCAATGCACTTGGCGAAAGTAGAGAGAGTCCAAGACGCCACACAAGACCTAATACAAGTGAAGCACCGCTACCAATAATCACCACAGCTCGAGAGAAACGATACGTTTCGGGCAGCAGGGAATAAGTAGCTAGTAACACTCCAAATCCAATGGCCCATCCAACCAGGTATCTTGAGAATCGAAATGGTCGATCATATGTGCTGGAGTAGGTCAGCGTGGCTAGCAGAACCAATGTGAAGATCGGGCTCATCCACTCGATGAAAGAAAGGCTGAAATCTTTATCGGCATAAGAGGCATAAGTGTGGGTGGTAGCATAGTAAACCCCGCTATAGAGTATAAAATCAACGCCTTGTTGCCAAAGCTTACCAAATAGCCGGTTGGCAATTGCCACACCAGCCCTTAAATAAATGGCCAGCTTAATCAACAAACCGAACAAAGAGGCGCGGCCCCGTTCGTAATGCTTCTTGGCGAATATGACCATGGCGTTGTAAAACACAAAAACGTAGTTGACACTTCTCGTCTTTGTGCTTTCACCTTTGTAATGAATGATTTTTGCGGCTGGCAGGTAGTAGTTTTTGTATCCTGCCTGGGTTAGCCGAAACGACAGATCGATGTCCTCTCCATACATAAAGAACGTTTCATCCAATAGCCCGGCTTTTTCCAGAGAGGTCTTACGCATAAACATAAATGCACCGCTAAGCACATCTACTTCGTGTATGTTGGTTTCATCTAGATATCCCAGGTGGTATTGGCCGAACACTCTGGACTTAGGGAACACTTGCGCCAAGCCAAAGATCTTATAGAATGCAACGGCAGGAGTAGGGAGGCCGCGTTTGCTTTCGGGCAGAAAAACTCCGTTTCCGTCCAACATTCGTACACCGAGTCCGCCACAGTCTTGATGGCCATCCATGAACTCAATGCACTGCTCAAATGCATCTTCGGCCACAACTGTATCCGGATTGAGAAGCAAGACGTATTCGCCCTTAGATTCTTTTATTCCAATGTTGTTTGCTTTTGAGAAGCCTACATTCTCGTCCAGGTAGATATACCGTATGTCGGCAAACTCCTCGCTCATCATTTCCTTGCTGCCATCTTCAGAGGCGTTGTCAAGTACGATGATTTCAGCATCGATGTTGCTCACTGCTTTTTTAGCAGAAAGCAGACAATGCGCCAGAAAATGCCTGACATTATAATTGACTATGATGATACTAAGCTTCACGTTTAGTGATTGGATTTAAAGCTGCTTTCGTAGGGTAGTCTACCTACAATGGATCTGCCCAATGTCAGTTCATCTGTATACTGTAGTTCGTTACCTATGGCCACACCTCTTGCCAGTGAGGTTAACGTAATATCCAATGAGCTTAGTTTTTTAAACAGGAAGAAATTCGTTGTGTCTCCTTCCATGGTGGCTGGTAAGGCAAAGATGATTTCCTTGACTTCGTCTTGCTCCGCCCGTGCCATTAGGCTATCAATATTTAAATCGGCTGGCCCAACACCGTCTAATGGCGAGATTACCCCCCCCAAAACATGATACAAACCTGTGTATTGCGAGGTGGATTCAAGGGCCAATAGATCCCTAAGGTCTTCGACCACACAAATCGTTGTTCGGTCTCGTTTTGGGTGCTTGCAGATTTGACACTCATGGTCATCCGATACATTGTGGCATGTTTTACAAAACGTAAGCTCTTTGGCCAGGCTAGCAATGGAATTGCCAAAAGCAACCGCATCTGATTCGGGAAGCTTAAGAATTTCTAGCGCATATCTCAACGCTGTTTTGCGCCCCACACCCGGAAGTGTTTCAAAAAATGAAACCGTTTGTTCAAGAAGCTTTGAAGGTATTTCCATGGCCTTTCAAAAGAGGTGCGAAATATAGTTAGGTGTGGAAAGGTACAGATCAAAAAAAAGTCCCGTTACGGGACTTTATATTCTAGAAACCAAGTTTTGGTGTTGGCATATTCTCTAGCAGAACTCCCACACAAAACAAATCTTCGGGGTCTGGTTCAGAGTGTCTTCCACGTTTTCCGCTTCCTTCTTCAGGAGGAGGACCTGGAGCCGTTATCCGAATGATAATCTTCTTTGTTACATCGGCCGAGAACTCAAAGAATTGAGGCAGTCCGCCATCTTCATCTTCCATGCCTTCTTCCATGGGAGTATCTAATGCAGCACTCTCATTATCGAAAAGCACTTCTTTGCTTCGGCCATCAATTACCTGAAACTTGAGTGGTTCTTCTACCTTCTTGTCGTGACACAAGCTAACTCGGTAATCTTGTCCGGAGTGAGCTACGAAGACTAAGTCTGATGTATGACCAAGCACAAACATTCCACTCTTTGACTGCGTGTTGTAGCTCATAAAAGCATTGTCTGAGCCATAACACTTTCGTTTGTGAAAGTTGTGACAATCTTGCGCACCGGCCATCAATGAAACCAGGCTGAAAAGAACGAGCGTAAATCCTAATTTTCTCATCATTTTAACTTTGCGAAGGGTTAGAGAATTCGTTTCTGTAATTTGCTGCAGCTGCCTTTAACTCGTTAAATTCTTCTGCTGACATAAGAATGCGGCTTCCACCAAGAACTACTTTGTCATTATCGGTGGCCATATCCGCTGATACTTTTTCCTCGTCAAGATTGAGGAAGACATCAGAAACACTTTCCATTTCAGTCATCACTTCCTGAACTCTCGTTTCTTCGGCATATAGGTTTAGATAGTCTAATACGTTTTCCATAACTAGTTTTTGATCAGCTAGTCGTTGAATCAATTCGTTATCGTCAGAATACTCGTCAATCAAACTGGTAAGGATATATACGCTTTCTACAAAGCCACCAGCCGCAATAATGGCAAGGGTAGAGCCCTTTTCATTTTGCTCGAGCATGGCAATAATAGCCTGATACGAGTCTGTTGAAATTACCTCAAGCGAATCTGGGTTATCCATGTTGTCGGTAACACGAGACACCATCATTTCGTCAAACACATATGAGATACCCAAATCATCACCAATCTTCCGCAGGTTGTCAAAATTGGTAATAGACTCCTGAAACTTCTCGTATGACGCAGTGTAAGCGATATCAGCCGTAATGCGACCAAAGTTCAAAGCCTGAGCTTTGCTCGAAGAGTAATTGACAGCTTCTGTAGAAATAAGCCCGTCCATATACCCAAGATTACTTTGTTTAATAATCGAGAATAACTCATTAGGACTTGGTACAGTGTATGTGTTTCCTCCTTCAGATGAAAACCCCCAAGTTTGACTTGGTTCTGCTGGAGATAGAGTTTCAACGTTTTCAGGCTGAGGTATTTCCGGCTTTTCGGGTTCACCACCGCAGGATACGAGTGATGCCGTCACGATGCCAGAAATGAGGTAGGTTAAGTATTGTTTCTTCATTTGCTCTGCGATAATAACACTTAAAAAGATTGCACGCAATGTAAGCATAAAATCAAAAGCTAGTGTTCACTTTGGAGCTGCATTTCCACCTCTGTCTGGTGATTCTGCCTGTTAGATTTAATTCGATTCAGCCGTTTTGAATTCGGAATTAAAATGAAATGTCAGGTCTGGATAATTCTCCTGGGCCATCTGCAACATCCAAGCAGAAGGTGCCAGAAAGACCGGGTTTTCATCTTTATCAAGAGCTACCTCAGCTGCTTTGAGTCGCATAAATTCGTTGAGCTGATTTTCGTTGGTAGTGGTAATCCAACAGGCTTTGTAGAATTGCTTTGGAACCAAATCGCACGAGGCTGAATACTCGTGGTTAAGTCGGTATTTGATCACCTCAAACTGAAGTTCACCCACAGTTCCAATGATTTTTTTGCTTCCCGGTTGTTGAATAAACATCTGTGCTACACCCTCATCGGTGAGCTGCCGAACGCCTTTATCGAGCTGCTTCGATTTCATAGGGTCTTTATTTACCACCTCTCTGAAAATCTCAGGAGAGAAGCTAGGAATACCTTGAAACACAAAATTTTCGCCTTCGGTAAGCGTATCACCAATCTTGAAGTTACCCGTGTCGTACAGTCCTATCACATCTCCTGGATAAGCATGGTCTACCACGTTCTTTTCTCGAGCGAGAAACGAATATGGGTTGTTGAAACGGACTTGTTTGTTTAGCCTGGTGTGGTGGAAGAATTTGTTTCGCTCAAATGTTCCGGAGCAAACTCGTAGGAAGGCAATTCTATCGCGATGCTTTGGATCAAGGTTGGCGTGAATTTTAAAGATAAATCCACTGAATTTTGAGTCTGTTGGTTCAATGTCTCCGCTAGAAGATGGCCGTGGGAGGGGAGTTGGTGCTATTTCTACAAAGGCATCAAGCATTTCCTGAATACCAAAATTGTTGACCGCACTTCCGAAAAAAACAGGTGCTATTTTCCCTGCCAAATACTCCTCTTTGTCAAGCGGATCATACACACCATTGATAAGTTCAATATCGTCTCTCAGAATATCGGCATCTTCTCCAAGGAGATCATCCAATTTAGAGTCGCTCATGTCTTCAAATGACAAGACCTCATCTGAAACTTTTGTTTTATTGCCCTCAAACAAGTTGAGACTTTGGTTATGAAGGTTATAGACCCCTTTAAATCGTTTTCCTTTGTTGATAGGCCAGCTTAGTGGTCTTACATTGATTTTCAGGTGTTCTTCGAGTTCATCTATCAGGTCAAATGCCTCTCGCCCCTCTAAATCCATTTTGTTTACGAAAACGATGATGGGCGTGTCTCGCATTCGGCAAACTTCCGTCAGTCTCTTGGTCTGTTCCTCCACACCGTTTACGCTGTCAACTACAAGAATAACGCTGTCAACAGCTGTGAGTGTTCTGTACGTGTCTTCTGCAAAGTCCTTGTGGCCAGGGGTGTCGAGTAGGTTAATGAGTAGGTTCTTATACTCAAACGACATAACAGAAGTGGCTACCGAAATTCCTCTTTGACGCTCAATTTCCATAAAGTCGGAGGCAGCTGTCTTTTTAATCTTATTCGATTTAACGGCTCCGGCTGTTTGAATGGCTCCACCAAAAAGAAGGAACTTTTCGGTCAGCGTTGTTTTACCAGCATCCGGGTGAGAGATGATGGCAAATGTTTTACGTTTTGAAATTTCGTCTTGTAAGGCCATGGTGAGGTTTTAGGTCAGTTCTATACCAAACTGGCGTAGATGATGTCTCATGTGCTTGGTTTGAAACAAAAGCCATTGATCAACATCCAGCGGGCCAAAAACAGGATGAACTTCTATTTGGCCTGGATTTTCTGTGTGAAAATCAAAGAAGGCAAGCATTTCGTCTTCGAGCTGGTCGATGGCATCAGATAGAGATGCTTTTCTCAGCGGAGGAGTGGTGCCATCCTTAAAAATGGGATTCGCGATATTCTTTTCGTACTCTTTATCACTAAACAAAAAGACTCGTCTGCGATCGACTTCTTCTGCTGGAAGCATCACTTTAACCCGGGCTCGGCCATTGGATATACGCCACGACCCCACCACATGCTCAACCATGTGCTGTGGCGACATCGTTCCCCATAAAGGGCGTTGGTTAGCATCCAACGCCCTTAGTTCGGGTAGTATATTAGTAAATGAGCTTTTTGTTAAAGCTTCCACTTTTAGTGTCTTTCCAAGTCAGAAAAGAAGAAACCAGCTTCGATTTGCGCGTTCTCGTCACTGTCGCTACCGTGAACTGCGTTTTTAGCCTTTGATTCAGCAAACTCTTTTCGAATGGTACCTTCAGCTGCCTCAGACGGATCTGTAGAACCGATAAGTGCTCTGAAATCAGCAACAGCGTTATCTTTTTCCAATACAGCTGCCATGATAGGACCTGAAGACATGTATTCTACCAATTCTCCATAAAAAGGACGCTCGCTGTGAACAGCATAGAATTTGCCAGCTCTGTCTGCAGAAAGGCTAAGCTTTTTAAGAGCAACTATTCTGAATCCTGCTGCTTCTATTCTTGAAAGAATTGCTCCTGAGTTGCCATTTTCTACCGCCTCAGGCTTGACCATTGTGAATGTAATATTTCCTGCCATAATTGTGTTTTTCTTAGGAGCCGCGAAAGTATAAATCGTTCTATGTTTTTGGGTGGACAACATGACTATTTTTGCCGGCCCATGAAACAGGCCTTTTTCGCTTTGCTGCTTACGGTTTCCTTTGGGCTTACTGCCCAAGAGGTTACCCATCATGCCATTACGCTTAACGGTGATGAGATGGGGTACGCGCAAATCAAGCATTGCGATTCCTGTTCAGAGTGGATTATTGGTCTACGGGACTCAGACACGATAAGGTGGTCGACCGAGTCATGGGCTCAAGAGCTTTTTCGTTTTGGAGACGAAACCAAGCGCAATGTCCTGGTACCAAAGAGTGAAGCGGTTCAATGGTCTGAGGAAGCTTTTATCAAGTTGTTTGAAGAAGTTCAAACTACTGCTGATCAGTGCGTGACCGTATGCCTGGGTACAGGAGCACAGGAAGCTGATGACTTGATATCTATGGGAGTGGCAGGTTTGATGATCAGTCCGGTCACTGACTCTACAACCGAAATGGACTCCGCGTCATGTGCAGTGGTCATAAGAACGCGCAAAGATGATTCCGCAAGTGTTGTTGGACTAAAGGTTAAGCAGAGCGGTGGTTTTCTCAAACCAGTTGAGGTCGTATCAGGCGACTACTATTACATTGATAACTCCTCTGATGTGTATCTGAGCGCATTAAGCTGGATTGATTCTGTTAAGTCTACTCTGACAGATACAACCATTGAATCGATGACTGAAACCAGGCAGCTAACGCTCGTCCCAGATGTGTTTAGGGGGACGCGTCATCTCAATATGGTATTTGACGTGGCTCAGCACGGAGAGTTTGACTTTTCAGTTGTAGATCTCAGCCTGAACAGCATTTTTGAGAAAACCGAGTACCTGGGTAAGGGAAGGAATTATGTGAGCGTTAAAATCGGTGACATGCCCTGGGGCATTTATCATTTGATTGTGCAGGGGCCTGGTTTTAAGAAGGAGTATAAATTTATGTTTAGAGGATAAGAGATGCATAGTCTGGTATTAAAGAAGGGAAGAGAAAAATCGATCGAGCGAAAACATCCGTGGATTTTTTCGGGTGCGTTGAAAAGCGTTCCACATGATGTGAGCGAAGGTGATGTGGTTCGGGTTGAAGGAGCCAATGGTCAGTTTTTGGCCATTGGGCATTACAGTTCATCTTCTTTGGCCGTAAAGGTGCTCTCGTTTGAGGATGAGACCATTGATGATGCCTGGTTTGGTGGAAGGTTAAACATGGCGATGGAATTCAGAAAATCCATTGGGTTACCATCTGCCCAAACCAATGCGTACAGACTGGTTCACGGAGAAGGTGATTTTTTGCCAGGGCTCATTATCGATGTGTATGATGAGGTAGCTGTTATTCAACCGCACAGCGAAGGAATGAATCGAAGCCTCAAAACCATCTCCAATGTGCTGAACAATCTTGGGTTTGCTCATGTTGTACACAAGCCTGTGGGCAAAGGGAAACCAGAAGTACTCTCAGGAGAGGTAAGTGAAAGAACGGCCATTAAGGAAGATGGTAATGACTACCACGTAGATGTAATCGGGGGGCAGAAAACCGGTTTCTTTCTCGATCAGAGAACTAATAGAAAGCTATTGTCGGACTACGCTGAGGGTAAATCGGTGTTGAATGTATTTAGCTACACAGGTGGGTTCAGTATTTCTGCCTTAAGCGGTAAGGCTGAGAAAGTGGTTTCGCTGGATGCATCGGCCAAGGCGTTGACTCTGGCCGAGGAAAATGCACAACTCAATGGCTTTGGTGATCGTCACTCGGTGGTGAAAGCCGATGCTGTTCCGTATCTCGACCACCTGAGTGAAGCTTTTGACATTATTGTACTTGACCCACCGGCTTTTGCCAAACATAAAAGTGCACGGCACAAAGCCATTCAGGCATATAGAAGGATTAACGAATCGGCTCTAAGGCATTTAGAACCAGGAGGACTTCTTTTTACTTTTTCATGTTCGCAGGTTGTGGACCGTTCTCTATTCTACAGCATGGCCATGAGTGCCGCTATTAATGCGGGTAAGCGCGTGCAGGTGCTGGGTCATCTGAGACAGCCTCAGGATCATCCGGTTAGTCTTTTTCACCCCGAAGGAGAATATTTAAAGGGATTGCTTTTGAGGGTTTTAGATTAATTAATTACATTCGGTTGGAACCTTTTTACCTGGGTTAACGTACCCGTGTATTTTAAAGATGGAATCGAAGAAGCGCTTAACTAAAAAAGAACCCTCGTATTATCTACCACTTCCTTATGCGATGGCCGTGAAGAAGATTCACAGCAATCAGGAAATGGAGACCTATTTATTTGAGGGCATGACGCTTTCATTTCATCAGGAAGGGCTCATCAACGTGAGCATAGCTGTGGTTGCCAGTTTAGATGGGCGAGACTATACCATTGGTTATGTGCCCAAGGGAATGGTCAGCCGTATTGTCGAGCTCATGGGCTTTGATGATAAGATTACCGTGTCGCTCGAAAAGGTGCACTGCGAGCAGTTACCAAATGCTTTTTGGATAAGCATCGATGAACTTCCCGAACTTCAAGATTTAGGGTTAAAAAAAATCTAGAACAATCTTAGTTGCTGAGCGTGAAGCGCTCCTTCGTGCTGTAAAAGCCAGTTTTTCCTGTAGTCAGTCGGAGCATTCTGCTCAGAAACGTTGTCAGAAACAACTCTATGGCAGGGAACCAGTATTTGCAGCGGATTACCAAGTATAGCTATTCTAGATGCCTGAGCTGTGCTCTTATCCTCAAACGAAGCGCTAATCTCGGTCTCCGTCACGGTTTGCCCGTATGGAATGTGACGGAGAATTTCCGACACTTCTGACTGAAACGGAGAAGAAGAAATGAGCGGAAGTGAAAATGACAGTCTTTCTCCGGAAAAGTATTCCGCCAATTGCCTGTCGACTTCCTTTTTCCAATCGGCAGATGCCCCGCCATTAGACACGACAGCTTCATCATCTGCAAGCCAATAACAGCGACTAATTCCCTGATTATTTCCTATTAACTCGAGCCACCCTATAGGTGTGTTGGCTATGTGTTTTACCTGTGCTTCCATTTCATCGGTAAAAGAACTCAGACCAGACCCTGGCAAACAACCGGTTTATCGAAACTTATAAAGAACTGGGCGTTAGTCTTTGAAACCCTCGTACATTTGCGGCTGAATTACTTTTGATTTGCAGACATTCCAATCTCTCGGCCTTAACGACAATATCGTAAAGGCACTCACTGAACTTTCTATAACCACGCCAACACCCATCCAGGAGCAGGCTATCCCTGTTTTAAAGGATGAGGCAGTTGATTTTCTGGGACTTGCCCAAACGGGAACCGGAAAAACAGCCGCTTTTGGCCTTCCGTTACTCGAGCAGATTGATGTGAGCGTAAAAGCTGTTCAGGCCGTTATTCTATCGCCTACACGTGAGTTGGCGCAGCAGATACGCCAATCGTTGGTGGATTTCTCCAAGTATCAAAAAGGAATCAACATCGAGGTTGTTTACGGTGGAGCGGCCATCTCCAATCAGATTAAGTCACTTAAATCGCGCAAGCCGCAGATTCTGGTGGCAACGCCAGGGCGAATGATTGATCTGATCAATCGAAAAGTACTCAACCTGAGCAATGTTCGCTTCGCTGTTTTAGACGAAGCCGATGAGATGCTCAACATGGGTTTTAAGGAAGATATAGACACAATACTCTCATTTACTCAGCAGGATAAGAATACGTGGTTGTTTTCTGCGACAATGCCAAAGGAGATTCGAAACATTGTACACAAGTACATGGATAAGCCTGTAGAGGTTAGTATCAAGTCTGAGGTCAAAGTCAACAAGAATATTTCGCATAAGTATGCAGTTGTGAGACAGCGCGATAAAAAGCTGGCTTTGCAGCGTATTGTGGATGCTGAAGGAGAGATGTATGCTGTCATATTTTGCCGGACCAAGGCCGAAACGCAGCGCTTGTCCAGTTCCATGGCAGAGGAAGGTTATCCGTTTGAAGCCATTCACGGAGATTTGTCGCAGCAACAGCGAAACACCGTCATGGGTAAGTTTAAAGCGGGCAAGGTCAAATTGTTGGCAGCTACCGATGTAGCGGCCAGGGGAATTGATGTAGACAACCTGACTCATGTTATCCACTACGACTTGCCAGATGATTTGGCATTTTACACGCACAGAAGTGGTCGTACTGCCCGAGCCGGAAAATCAGGAATCGCTTATTCGTTGGTAACACCATCAGATTTGTACAAGATTCGAAACCTGGAGCGAAGCTTAGGCATTGAGTTTGAAAAACTACGCGTGCCATCTGCCGATGAGGTCAAGTTCAAACATGTCCAGTCGAAGCTAGATGATATGTTTAACACAGAAGCATCTGATGATGCTCGTATGTGGGTTCAGTCGTTCTCTGAGCAACTCGAATTCATGTCCAAGGAAGAAGTGGTGGCCAAGTACATTACTATGAGTCTTTCAAACATCAGCTCTACAGCCGATGTCGACCTGAATGCTCCTGTATCAAAGCGCAAAGAAGCCGAACGCAACAAAGGAAAGCGTGGTGATAGAAGGTCAGATCGTGGTAGAGATAGGGATAGAGGTGATCGGCCAAGTAGCCGAACCAATAGGGGAAGTGATGAGAACATGAAGCGCTTTTCTATCAATATTGGTAAGGACGACCGTCTACAGAAAGGAGATTTGTTGCGCATTATCTGCGATACCACGGGCGTGAGAAGCAAGCACATTGGACGCATTGAGATGTATAGAGACAACGCTACGTTCGATGTAGATGGAGCCAGTGCTGATGGGGTAGAAGCATCCTTCAAAGGACTTCGATTTAAAGGAAGAAGTCTAAAAGTCAGTCGCAAGCGCGGACGATCCTAACTACTCTGATTTCTCTTGAAGCTTTTGACTGATAAGGCTTCCGTAGTGATCTGTTATTTCCGATTTAAAGTGAATGCTATCGATCCATGATTTGGCTTCTGAGTACTTCTGCTGGTTGTAGCAGACAATGGCTAGGTTTAACATGGCCCCATCATACCTGGGATTAATTTCATGTGCTGTATTCAGCACAGCGTAGGCAGAATCCAATTGCCGTGAGGCATTTAAGGCCATTCCGTAGTTGCTCAATACTTCATAGTTATATGGTGCCAGTCTGAAAGCATCAGTGGATTGCTGCTGAAACAGGGTTTCATTTCCTGTTTTAAGGTATGCTTCAGCCCTGTATGAAGCGATAGGCACTCCTCCAGGTAAAATCTGATAGAACACAGACTCGGCCTTGTCAGCTTCGCTTAACACCACATCGTACATCTTATCATTCGAGGCCATTAAAAGGTTCTTGCTGTGGTATTCGCCCTGAATCCGATATGCTCCTACAATGGCTGAAAAAGCCAGGATGAGTAGAAGCATAGGTCTGAATGATTTTGAGATAAGGGTGGGTTTTAACTCCATTCTCGAGGCAGCAATACTTATAAGTAATGAAAGCATCCATATATGCTCAATTCGCTCCTTTGGAAAGCTGAAAAACGCAACGATGCCAAAGCTTACCAGACCCATGAGAGATCTACTAATCTCTCTGTGTGACCTATTTTGCCAGGCAGATTGTATCACCAACCAGACTATTGTCAGAAGAAGTAAGCTTCCAAGCAGGCCTGTTTCGGCCATGACCCACAAAAAGTCGTTGTGCGGCCGTTGAATTTTGGTGCCATATATGTCGAGCGTATCAAATCCGCCAATGCCATACTTTGTGTATGTCAACTCCCAGTTGCCAGCTCCTACACCGAGGAAGAAGTTGTCCTTGATCAAAGACGCGGTTTTTCCCCAGACAAAGAAGCGCTCAAATAGCGAGTCAGCGTGAAACAAACTGGGGCGGTAGGCAATGAGAGCACCCAATGCAAGAATCAAAAGAATGGGAGTTGCTACTACCGTCCATTTCCAACTTTTCAGGTTGTTCCAGATGTGTTTTGAGAAGACCAGATAGGCTATGAATAGTGAAGCCAGGATGACAGACCGTGTGCCCAGCACAAGAATAAAGATGCCTGACAACAGTATGTTTACCTTGCTCCAAAGTCTCCATGTGTGCGGTGTTTGATGGTAAAACGCGTACTGAATAACACCGAGCAAAAACAGATAGGACGATAGCAGGTTTTTATGGGCCGAAGTACTGGCAAACGTGGTTTCGAAGAATTGGCTTCCAGCCCACCATACAATGTTAACCGCAAGCAGAATGGAGCTCAGCGCAATGATTGACTTGGCAGTGAACTCGGTATGATGTTGCACAAAATGACGAGCTATGATATATGCGATCAGGTAATAGAAGACTCGTTGAGATTCGAACATTGCTTCTGACGGACTCAGAGCCCATAAAGCGCTTGAGATATTGATGACATAGAAGGCAAAAAGCCCCCATGCGATCACGTCCATCTTAACACGGGGTAAAAAGGCAACTAAACCCAAACCCAGTGCAGAAAAAAGCGTGAATCGAAGGCTAAGGTTTAGATCGATTAGCTGATTGGTGTAAAGCAGCGAAACCGAAAAAATAAGGCATAAAAAAATCACCTGTTGCACGAGGTGATTTTTTAATGAGTGTGTTTTCAAAAAGAAGACTAGTTCTTATTGTAGTAAAGCTCGTAGGTTGTTTGCGCTCCAAACGAATTGTCGTTAAGCAGCAAAATTGTCATGTTTCCTTGCTGATCGATAGTACCGCTACCAGACCAATTCACTCCGATCGATTCTTGCACAGGAATTAGAATATCGCTTCCATTGACATCGCAGTAAACAGGAAAAGCACTTAGGAAAAAGCGGTTGTTTACCGTGGTAGAAGCAGACACATCATCCGTTCCGCTTTGCTGATTGGTAGGAGTACCCGTAGAAGTGCCATAAATCTGATTTGCTGTCACAAAGTAGAATCCTTCCAAGTAATCTACTTCGTTGCGAACAGTCACTTCTCTGTTGACAGGTAGTGCGTCATTTCCGGCAGCGTCACTTACATTATAAGTAAGTGTGTATGTGCCGGTTAAGTCGTTGTCTACATCTCCATCGACTACAATGGAGCTTGTCACATCTCCATCTTTTTCATCTTCGGCAGTAGCGCCTTCATCGGTGTAAGTTGCGTTTAGAATGGATTCGACTTCTGTATCCCCATTAAGTGTAATAATGGGTGGGTCTTCATCGGCACAGGAGCTGAGAAGTAATACAGCCACGGCCATCGTAAGGGTTAGTTGTTTCATAAGGGTAAATATAAGTATGTTGGCTTAGAGACGCACAAGACCTTACTACCGTTGGTTCTACTCAAGAATCGACAGGTCACTCAATCCGTTGGTTTAGCAAACTTTAAGAGTGAGATTGAGCTATAGCTGGGCAAATGCACTTACTTCGATGAAAACTCTGATGCTATGTGGATTCAACGTGTACTTAGACCCGAATTGGTTGTCGTGCTGGCTTTAATATTTGGTACAGTGGCCATTGCGCAGGCCTCTTTAGACAAGCCAACAAGTTCAAACGGTCCGGCAGATTCAGATTCATTGACGGTCAACAAGCCAGCCTATTCGCCTAATCAACGCATGGGATGGCATTTCATGCATCCGGCTCGGATTTTCGTAAAGGAAGAGGAATAATCTACTAGCGGAGCTGCACATCTCCTAGCCGGTGTTTCCAACCATTTAGAAACTCAATAGCGCTCATGCGCTTTTTACCGGGCAGCTGAAGCTCAAGAATTTCCAGATATCCATTGGCACAACGCGCGTAGAGCTTGTTCTTAAACGTAACCAATGAATTGCTTTGGTCGCTTGAGGGTTGTTCAGCTGGCACGTTCGTCCTGTGAATTTTCCAGCTCTGCGTTTCTGTATTTACTTCAATGTGAGAGAAAGCTCCGGGAAACGGAGATAAGCCTCTGACGAAATTGTGTGTTTCTTCCATCGAGCCTGACCAGTCAATGCGACAGTTTTCTTTAAACAGCTTTGGAGCATGCTTATGTGCTGCACTTTCAGTTTGTGGTTTAAGTGTAAGCCCATCGTTTTTCAGAAGCTCCATGGTCTTTACAATCAACTCACCACCTAAGGTCATGAGACGCTGATAAAGCTCGCCTACATTTTCGTCTGTCCCTATGTTGACCTCCTCTTGCAGGGCAATGCTTCCGGTGTCAATTTCGTGTTTGAGCTTAAAACTGGTCACACCAGTAGTTTGTTCTCCATTGATAATGGCCCAGTTTATTGGAGCCGCTCCGCGGTAGTTAGGAAGCAAGGAAGCATGCACATTGTAAGTGCCCAACTTGGGCATGTTCCACACAACCTCAGGTAACATTCTAAATGCCACTACAACCTGAACATCAGCGTTGTAAGATTTGAGTTCCTCAATAAAATCAGTGGACTTGAGATTGGTCGGTTGCAAAACCGGAATAGATTGTTCCAGAGCGTACTCTTTTACAGGCGAAGCTTTAAGCTTGTGACCACGACCAGCAGGTTTGTCGGGCGCGGTTACAGCGGCCACTACTTCAAACCCTGAATCGCACAAGGATTTCAGGCTGGCAACGGCAAAGTCGGGTGTTCCAAAAAAGACAATTCTCATGCGACCAAATTCTGCCGCAAATAAACCACTCTTTGTTCATTCTGTGGAATGATTAGTTTTGAGAAAATGTCACGCAAGTACATATCTCTCTCTTTTCTCGTTTTGTTGCTCCTGTGTATTTCGTGTGAGTCTGAACCGCTTGAACTTCGAGATGATTTCAGATGGATTGTCGGTACGTGGTATGGACAAAATCAGGGAGACAAAGTGGTCGAGGTCTGGAACTGGAAAGAACCCCGGTATGAAGGAGTGGCCTACAACATTTCAAACGGAGATACAGTTGTTGTGGAAGAGTTGTTCATTGAGCGGTTTGCTGGTAATACCTCTTATCTGGCTGTTGTCAATTCTTCAGGCCCATATGCATTTCCTCTTGAGTCTAAGGTAGATAGCGTGTTCAAGTTTGTAAACGCTGATCACGATTTCCCATCCACAATTATATACCGCCTGGATTCGGCCGGATACATAAGCATTTCGCTTATGGGGCAGGAGCCCAACACGGAGGAAATATCTTACCGTCTGGTTAGATTAAACGACAAGAATGGCCCGTCTGATTAAGGAGTACTTAGGAGAAATTGTCTATGGTGGCATTGACGGAGCTGTGACAACCTTCGCTGTGGTTGCAGGAGCCGAAGGGGCCGGCTTATCTACTGACATCGTACTTATTCTTGGGTTTGCCAACCTCTTTGCCGATGGGTTTTCTATGTCGGTTGGGGCTTATTTGGGCAATAAGTCAGAGAAGGCACGGTATCAGAAAGAGCGTAAGCGGGAGTATCGCGAAATAGAGGAAGTACCCGAGTCTGAGACCGAAGAAGTTCGCGAGATATTCTCCGATCTGGGTTTTGAAGGAAACCTACTCGAAGATGTTGTGAGTAAGGTAACTGAGAATGAAGATCGCTGGGTTGAAGTTATGATGAAGCACGAGCTCGAAATGATCGAAGAGAAGCGAAAGTCATGGGTAATTGGCTCTATGACCTTTGCCAGTTTTTTTGTCTTTGGGTTGGTGCCACTACTTTCCTACTTACTCAGTTTCACCATGAGCCTCGAGTTAAACTCGTTTGTTGTGGCCGCTAGCATGACAAGTGTGGCCTTCTTAATCATTGGTTGGATGAAGAGTTATGTAACCGGACAGGGAACTCTGCGCGGGATACTGGAAACAGTGGGCTTGGGAGCTATTGCAGCTCTGCTAGCATTCATGGCTGGTGATGTATTGGAGCAGTTGCTCCTGGGCTAGTTGTGATGTGCTTTGAAGACTTCAATGAATGTGTCAATAGGTATATTTCCTTCAGCATATAGATCCTGAATATCGAGCAGTCTGTGAAGCGCCTGTGAGGGAAGGCCGAGATGAAGTGTTATTTCCTTGAGTTTTTCGATCTCAGCCACGTGAGCATGACCGTCTACAAATACCATTTTCCATAGGCTGAAGAAAATGCTGATGCGCTTTACTTCAGAGGCCGGATATGTTTTGATTGTTGGATCTGTCAACAGAGCATCCAACTCCATTCTATCTACTTGCAACTTACTTGAGAGTAGTGATAACATGTCGAATTCCAAGTCTTCAAACTGCCCGTCAGCAGAGGCTATTTGAATCATCTTAGATAGAATGGTGAGTTTTTCTGAGTGGCTGAATTCCATATGCTCAAATGTATAACTCGTATCAAAGCTGGGCAGTAGATGATTTTCATCGCCCAGATGAAATTCTGAAAGTGCACGTAAATTGATAAATTTGAGACATGAAGTATGTTTTTTCAATTGCCCTGATATGTGTCATGACCGTTGGGTTTGCCCAAAAAACAGTTGACTACTCTAGGGTGCTACCAGGAGTCGTGAAGTTGAGTGAGACCCTCTATTTAGACAAAACCGAAATAAGCAATGCTTCCTGGAAAGAGTATGTGTATGATATTGAAAAGAAGCACGGTAAAACCTCCAGCGAATATCTCGAAGCGCTTCCTGACACACTCGTTTGGGAGCAGAATATTTCATACTCTTCGCCTTATGTGAGCTACTATTACCGCCATCCGGCTTATGCTTCATATCCGGTGGTTGGAATTACGTGGCAACAAGCGGTCGATTACTGCTCATGGCGAACTGAGAAGGTGCGAGCGTATCAATTGGCTTCGGGAAAACAAGAGCAGGCACCGTTGTATTTCGCTTATCGCCTGCCCGCAGAAGATGAATACTCAGCGATGCTTGAGGATATGGCCGCAGTACCTAATATCATTGGAGAAGAGGGAAAGAGAAAATACAGGGGAATGGCTCGATATAATATGAAGCGCAATGCTGAAGACTATATGGGTCAGGCAGGGGCGTTAAACGACAATGCCGATATCACAGCACCTGTGGAGAGTTATTGGCCCAATTCGCAAGGGATATACAATGTAAAAGGCAATGTTTCGGAGTGGACGTTGACAGAAAATGTGCACGTTGGCGGCTCGTGGTCGATGCCAATGGAAGGAGATGCTGCTGCATCGAAACAGGAGTCAGGTGCTAGTTCTCATATTGGTTTCAGGTGCGCATGCGAAGTAGCTAATGACATGCCCTAGGCGAGCTTTTTATCGATAAATGCAAGCATGTTTCTGACGCGCGCCCGTATACCGGCCGAGTCAATATCCTTTATTTCTTCCATCAAGAGTTTGAGCTCATAAAGTAGTTCTGGATACGGTTGAGCTATGTTGAAGGCAGCTTGCATGGCATGTGCCCTCACAGCTATGGGATACTTCTGCGAGATAAATACCTGGCAACCCTGTTCGTAAATGATTCCGCTTAAATCCTCTGTAATATCCACGGTGGCAAATACTCTCCAAAGATCCCGCTGCACGCTCTGGTTGCTTGTTTCTTCCAGAAAAGCCCAAACCACTTTCTGATCCGACTCGGATAAATATCCCCTCAGTTCGGCCCAGTGATTAAATACCCATGTCATGTGCCATTGCACCTTCCCCTTGACGGTTGAGAGATGCGAGAAAAAGTCAGGTACAGAGATTCCATCTGAGTTCATTTGTCGTATCAGTCTTTCGACTGACTGCTTCGAACGATCGACTTCTAATTCGCGCTGAATTTCCTCTGGTAACATGCACATAAAGGTCATAAAATTTGATTGTATGAGTAGGCTGTAACCAAAAATTATATTTTCGGCATCGATGCTATACACAGCTCTCAAACCTGTCATACGACTAGCGCTTAAACTGTACTTCAGAAAGATAACAGTTACGGGCATTGAGCACCTGAATAAGGCCAATGGAGCCGTGATAGTGTGTAATCATCCGAGTGCTTTTCTCGACCCGCTGTTATTGGCTATTACATCTAAAAAACCGCTTTACTTTTTAGCTGGAGCTGAGTGGTTCGGAAAGGGAATCAAGAATTATATTTTCAGAGAGCAGTTCAATATGATTCCGGTTATCAGGCCCTGGCTTGTTAAGGACAAAACGAAAGCCAGTAATAAGGAAATGTTTGAGGAGTGCTTCAAGAGTCTTTCAGAGGGCAAGAACATCATTATTTTTCCAGAGGCCAGTAGCGTGTCAGTGCCTTACATACGCGAGCTGAAGACTGGGGCAGCGAGACTCAAAGTGGGTGCTGAAAGCTATAATGGTGGAACAAAGGAGATTGATATTATTCCGGTTGGAGTTAACTATCAGAACTCGCACAGAGCACAAACCAAGGTGTTGGTGAACATAGGAGAGCCCATCGATTTTTCTGGATTAGATCCGGTTCGTGATGACAAGCTTAAAACCGCTCAAATGACCGAGACAATTCGCAGTAAGATGAGCGAGTTGGTTTTGTACACCGAGGAAATGGCCCATGACGTTACGGTTAGAGAGACTGCCAGAATGTTGCACTCCGAAATAAAAGTAAGTCTCGGGCTTCAGCCTGGTGACGAGGCAGGGGCTTTTCGAACGAAGAAATCGCTGATCAAAATGGTCCATGACATGCTGCAAAAAGATCGGCAGTTAATGGATGATGTTCATCAGAAGGTAATGGTGTTTTACAGGGTGTATGACCGACTTAAGTTTAAAGGGTTTGATCCGTTTTATTACGAGCACAGAGGAATCAGGGGAGATGTGTTTTATCTCATCTTCCTTCTGCCATTGGCTGCAATTGGGTTTGCGTTAACCATCGTGCCTTATTTGGTGGCGGGTGCCTTGTTTAGAACATTCATCTTACCGAAAGTATCGGGTGAGTACAAACAGGGTGAGTTAAACCCAGCGTTTGCCGGATCACTGGGATTTTCTGTGGCCTTGCTGGTTTTTGTTATCTGGTACGTAATTTCTGCTTTCGTTTTCGCTAGTAATACGAGCATTCCTTATGCCTGGATCGGGTTGTTTGTTGTCATGTACGCAACGGGTTATATCGCACTTCAGTATAGTTCCAGATTGATTCGTGTGGTGCGTTACCTCCAGTGGAAATCGATTAGAAAGCTGTATAAAAATGACATTGACCATCTGGTAGCCGAGCGAAATGACATCATTGCAAAACTTCTCAGCCTGAGAGATAAAAGAACCGTTACTTAATAACCTATACCTACTTGAACCTAGAACATATTATCGATCGATTAAAGGAGCAGGATTATGCTTCGTTTAATCTGGATACCCTTTACAACCTATTACTTTCCTATGATTTTGACAACATAGACCACTCGTTTGAAGTACCTGTAATCGATAGTAAGACCGATTATGGTAGAAATATTCTGATGATGGATCCCATGGAAGTGGTCATTCTTTATTGGCCTCCAGGTGTGTCATCTGCCATCCATCACCATCAGGGTTTTTGGGGCGTAGTGGCTGTTGTTTCAGGTGAGCTTGAAAACATATCTTATCGGTTTGAGTATAAAAAATTATGGGAGTCTCTTCGCGAGCGCGGGCTTCCCGGTGGTTTGATCAAAGAAGAAGATGGCGTCATTCACGAACTGTGCAATCCCAGCGAAACAGAGGCAGCCGTTACTATTCACTTCTATTGTCCTGCGCTCGAGTCATTTGATAAAATGGTGCTGTTTGAGAAGGATGAACGCAAGATTGGTTTGCTAAATGCTGACGCGCAAACCGCTTCCTGGCATGAACCGAACAGCTCGTTTCACAAAGTTGAGACTGATGCATTTGAGTTATTGCCGTGCAACCCACGAAGTATAGATAATCCGCCTTCTCATCGAATTTATCCGATAGTACCAAAGCCCAGCGCAGATAAGATTGCCACTTATATATCTGACTACTACGATGAGCAGTCCAAGGAGTATGACCATTTTGACACGAGCCATACCTCACGCGCCAGGTATGTTGATAAGGTGAATGAGTTAATAGCGCTGGATTTGAGAGAAATGCCTGAGTTGGAAAGTGTGCTGAGCATTGCCTGTGGAACCGGAAGGAGAGAGGTGGCTATTCAGCGCAAGTCCGAACGTCAATATGCCCTTTACGGCACCGATTTATCACCTGAAATGTGTGATTTGGCCACTGACCGCGGAATTGAGGTAAACCAGGGAAGATGGCTCGAGACCGATTATAAGGATCAGCGTTTTGATGCAATTACCATCTTGTATGCTTTTGGTCACATCTCGTCCAGAAAGCTGAGAGAAGAAGTGTTGGCGAAGGTTGCAGATCATCTGAAAACAGGAGGAAGGTTATACTTTGACGTGTTTAACCTGCACGACAAAAATGAGTGGGGACCGAGTGCCAGATCTATGTTTGAAAAAAGAGATCTCGAAAAACTGGGATATGAGTTGGGCGATGTGTTTTATCGAAAGTCAACGGGTAAAGTTCCTGCCTATCTCCACTATTTCGAGGAAAAGGATGTGATCGACATGATCGAATCCAGTGGCCTTCATGTGGTCAGTACACAACATGTGGGATACACCGTAAAATCAGGGGAGTTGTTAGACAGGGAGGACGAAGGAGCTATTTTCATAATCGCTGAAAAAAGAGCATAAAAAAAGCCCTTCATGGCAGTGCCAGAAGGGCTTTAAAGCATTACCGTACTTACTCAGCTGCTTTTTCTTCAGCGGCTGGAGCAGCTTTTTTAGCTGCAGGTTTTTTTGCGGCTGGTTTCTTGGCCGTGGTCTTTTTAGCTGCAGCTGGTTTCTTAGCCGCTTTCTTCTTAGGCTTAGCCTCAATGATAGGTTTTGCGGCTTTTTTTCTCTTTCGTGTTTTTCCGTAACTACCTGCCGATCGTTTTCCTCGGGCAGTCTTCATATCTCCTTTTCCCATGCGTCTATATTTTTAGGTTCCTCAAATATAGGCCATTGAAAAAACCAACCAAAAAGGCATAAAAAAACCCCGACCGAAGCGGGCCGAGGTTAAATCATCTGTGTGATTTTCTTAGTTAACCGCTCCGCCTAGATCAGCTCCAGCTTTGAACTTAACAACGTTCTTAGCAGCGATTTTAATTTCTTTTCCAGTTTGAGGGTTACGTCCTGTTCTAGCAGATCTTTTAGATACAGAGAAAGAACCAAATCCTACCAATGCAACACGGTCTCCTTTTTTAAGAGCTCCAGTTGTAGTATCAATGAAAGAGTCTAGTGCTTTTTTAGCATCAGCTTTTGAAAGGCCAGCGCCTTCTGCCATAGCTTCGATTAATTCAGCTTTGTTCATGTGTAATTAAATTTAGGTTTTACTTTTTTTCAACGAGAGCAAATATTAGTCGCAACCTCTTGCCCTGCAAGCGATACAGGGTGTTTTGTTGAAAAGTATGGTTGAATGTTGATAACTGCGGCTTTTTTAGGCCGATTTGAAAAGTTTCACATATCCAATTTGTTGAAAACCCCACCATTATTGGCCTGTGAAGACTCTATCGGTGCCATCAAAGTGCGGAGATTGAATGCTAATTGCCTTCAAAGGAGCCGAACTTGTGACCAAAACGCTGTGTTTTGTTCCTTTTGGTATAAAAAGATAGTCGCCCGACTCAATGCTTTGGGTTTCAGTACCAATGGTCATTTCACCCGATCCTTCGAGAATATATACCACTTCTGAGTGCTCAGCGTGATAGTGTTCTTTTACGCTGGTTTTTACCCATATAACAAATGAACTTGTGAGTTCGTCTCCAGCTATTCTCTCAACATGAATGTTTTCAAAGTCTGCCGGTGGGTTCATTTCTCCCAGAGACAGCACCTGTCCATAGGTCCAAACAGAAAAGAGTAAACTAACGGTGAGCGAACAAATGAACTTTTTCATGACAGGTATATTTTTAGATCAAATGTAGAGACGGTTAACAAGATAGGAAACCTAGAATTGAAGCAGTACCTTTGCGCTTCATTTTAATCACGTAAAACGAGGCATCATGATGACAGAAACGGGCCAATTAACGACTGAGCAAGCCATTGCACTTGAAGACAAACATGGAGCACACAATTATCACCCATTACCAGTGGTGCTGGATAGAGGTGAAGGTGTATTTGTTTGGGATGTAGAAGGAAAGAAATATTACGATTTTCTGTCTGCCTATTCGGCCGTAAATCAAGGACACTGTCATCCGAAAATCGTTGGAGCCATGAAGTCGCAAGCCGATAGGCTTACGCTTACCAGTAGAGCATTTCATAGTTCTATGCTCGGTATCTACGAAGAGTTTGTGACGAGCTTCTTTGGGTTTGATAAGGTTTTGCCAATGAACACGGGTGCTGAAGCGGTAGAAACAGCTATTAAGCTAACGCGAAAGTATGCCTATGAGCGCATGGGTATAGCGAGCAACCAGGCTAAGATTGTGGTTGCCAATGACAACTTTCACGGTCGAACCACGACAATCGTTTCTTTTTCAAATGACCCTGATGCTCAAACCAACTTTGGTCCTTTTACACCTGGGTTTATCAGCATTCCTTATAATGACTTAAACGCGCTTGAAGAGGCATTAAAAGATGAAAATGTAGTGGCATTTATGGTAGAACCTATTCAGGGTGAGGCCGGAGTGTTTACACCAGACGATGGATATCTACAAGGAGCCTATAACTTGTGTAAAGCAAATAACGCACTCTTTGTAGCAGACGAGGTGCAAACCGGTATTGCCCGGACAGGTGATCTGCTGGCATGTGATCACGAAGGAGTGAAACCAGATATTTTGATTCTTGGTAAAGCCATTAGCGGAGGAGTATATCCCGTGTCAGCTGTTTTGGCCAACAATGAAATCATGGATGTAATTAAGCCCGGTCAGCACGGTAGCACATTTGGTGGCAACCCGGTAGCAGCAGCGGTAGCTATTGCAGCACTCGAAGTTGTAAGAGACGAGCAGTTAGCTGAGAATGCCCGCGAGTTAGGTGAGTTGTTCAGAGCTGAAATGAATACGCTGATTTCTGAAACAGACCTTATTACCTCAGTAAGAGGACGTGGATTGTTAAATGCCATTCTTATCAACGATACGCCTGATAGCTCTACAGCTTGGGATATTTGTGTGGCACTTAAGGAGAACGGTCTTCTCGCTAAGCCAACGCATGGCAACATTATCCGTTTTGCTCCACCACTCGTGATGACCAGAGAGCAACTGATGGAATGCGTTAACATCATCCGAAAAACTGTGTTGGAGTTCTGATGGCAAACCTGTTAAAGAATAAAGAGGATCAAGAGGTCAAGGTTAGAAAGCCTGACTGGCTGAGGGTGAAGATTCCCAGCGGAAAGGAATACCTCAAAGTGAAGGATATTGTAGAGGACCGAAACCTTCATACGATATGTTCCAGCGGCAAGTGTCCAAACCAAAGCGAATGCTGGACTGCGGGTACGGCTACGTTTATGATTCTGGGTAATACATGTACGCGATCATGTCAGTTTTGTAATGTGAATACCGGAGCGGGAGAGGAAGTAGACATTTTTGAGCCAGCCAAGATTGCAGAGAGTGTTCGTTTGATGGGACTAAAGCATGTTGTTTTAACCTCTGTTGACCGAGATGATTTGGCCGATGGTGGCGCCAATCACTGGAAGCGTACCGTAGAACTTGTCCGTAAGAAAAACCCAGGAGTTACGCTGGAAACGCTCATTCCTGATTTTAAAGGTGAGTGGGAGAATTTGAACCCAATTCTTGAAGTGAAACCTGAGGTGGTCTCTCACAACATCGAAACTGTTGAGCGAATTACAAAGAAGGTTCGAATACAGGCCAAGTATTGGCGAAGTATGGAAGTACTCAAAAGACTTCATGAAGGCGGTATAGATAAAGTGAAGAGCGGTATTATGGTAGGCCTTGGTGAAACCGAGGAAGAAGTAATCCAAACGCTCAAAGACTTGCATGCACAAGGTGTGAGTGTAGTGACCATTGGTCAATACCTTCAACCCACCAAGAAGCATTTACCGGTAGCTGAGTGGGTTACTCCTGAGCAGTTTGCCCGTTACAAAGAGATTGGAGAAGCAATGGGTATTGGTCACGTAGAAAGCGGGCCTTTGGTGCGGAGTAGTTACCACGCAGAGAAGCACGTGTAGTTTCTCATTTTTTTGCCAGCAACATGAGCTCAGTTTAGCATAGAACCTGACTTTTTCGACTAATTGCCCAAAAGAGCCAACCAATCGCTTTCCCGCGCGTTTTAGTGGTACTTAACCACTATATTTGGTTGTTAGAATGAGTCAAGCCAGAAATCCGCTTCTTTTAATCGCCCTATTTTGTTTGCTTGGAGTAAATGTGTTGGCTCAATGCGTACAGACACCAAACTTCAACCTCTGGGAAGCTACAGGAGATTCAAGTTATGTGGGTTCTAATGGGTGGAATATTCTAAGCAATGGAACTCAGGTTCAATCATCACAAAACAATAATTACCCGCGGATGTTTGTCGGTCCGGATACGCTTATCAACGTGCGAATTACCGGAAGTATTAGGGTAGAAGACTACGCAGATGACGATTACGTAGGTTTTGTCTTTGGTTTTCAAAACACTTGGGATTTTGCGTGGGGTGGAACCACTTCCATGTTACACGAGTACTATCTGTTTGACTGGAAAAAGAATAACCAGACCTGGAGCGGTTTTACCGCTTTGGAAGGGTATTCTCTAAACTATGTGAATCAAACCTTTCAACGGACCATTGCTGCTACGTTCCCAAGTTTCTGGGTCCATACAAACAGTGCTAATTTCAATGTGCTGCAAACCTCCTTTAGCACAACTAGCGGCTGGGTGCCTTACACCACCTATGATTTTGAGTTGCTTTATACGCCTACCAAGGCCATTATTAAAATAGACTCTGATACTATTTTTAATGAGACAGGGTGTTTTGAGGCCGGACTCTTTGGGTTTTACAACTATTCACAGGGATCGGCTAAATACATGAACTTCAACTACGAGCTGTACGTGGATTATACCATGGAGGCGCAGGATGTGTGTTTTGGTGATACGGCCAAGTTCATATTCATTGATACCAGTGGTTGTCAGGGAGCCAATGCATTCTCCAACTTAGACACTTTTTACTGGGATTTGGGAGATGGCACGATAAGTAACGACACCAACCCCTGGCATATATACCAGTCCTCCGATACGTTTCAGGTATCACTCTATGCCACCGATATAAATGGGTGTACGGACACGATGACCAAGGATATTTTTATCCATAACACGCCTGACGCAGATTTGTTTGCGGAGTCAGTTTGCCTTGGAGATACCATGCATTTTGTGGATACAACCCTACATGCCACAGGTGATCACTCCTCAATTTGGTCGTGGGATTTCGGAGACGGAAGTGGGACAGATACGCTTGAATACCCGCAGTATGCCTATACACAGTCCGGAACATACACAGTTGAGCTGGTCATTCAGACAAATGCAGGATGTATTGATACGGTCAATGAAGAAGTGTTTGTCTATCATCCTCCAAACCCGACATTTGATATACAGAGTGCTTGTGACGGTGAGAACGTAGTGGGAATTCAAACGGCAACACCAGGAACGGGAGCCATTACCTCGTATAAGTGGGACATTGATACCAACGGAACATATGATTATTTCAGTGGGAATATTGCTCACACCTATGCTACGTTTGGTCAGTATGCTGTGAAGTTCAGAGTAGATGATTCACTAGGCTGTCGAGACTCGCTCGTCAAAATTGCCAATGTCAATGCCGTGCCAACGGCCGATTTCTTTGTGCCCGGTGTGTGTTTTAACGATGCTTCACAGCTAATAGATAGTTCAGATATCGACCAAGGTTACATTGTTACATGGAACTGGAATTATGGAGATGGAAATACTCATCAGGATAATTCATCAAACCCACCCAACCCGGGGCCACAGCACACTTATCTGACTGCCGGTTTACAAGGTGTGTCGCTCGAAGTCATTTCAGACAGCGGCTGTAGTGATGTGAAGTTCAAGAACATTCCCGTTTATTACTTGCCAACTGCCAATTTCATTGCAGATACTGCGTGTGAAAACATCGGTACTCAGTTCGATGAGGCCTCATACAACCAAAGTGGCTCTTTGAGTTCATTCCTTTGGAGTTTTGGAGATGGCGATACGGCCAGTGGAGCGCATCCGCATCACATTTATCCTTCACCGGGAGAGTTTACGGTAACCTTGACCGCTGTTTCAAGTCATGGGTGTGAAGACACCATTCATAAAGACATACGCGTGTATCCGGTGCCAATCACTGGTTTTGGGTGGGCAAACAACGTGTGTGAAGGAGAGGAACTTCCTTTTTACGATCAGACCATTATTCCTCAGGTAACACCTGGAGGAGATCAGGTAGTGGCTTGGGAGTGGATTTTCAATCAGAGTACGGTTGTCAATACCCAGCATGCAGATTACCAAACAACCAATGCTCAGAGTATTGAAGTTCAGTTGACCGCCTGGAGTAACTATGGTTGCTCAGCTTGGGTGGCTAACACGGCACATATATTCCCGTTGCCCGTAGCTTCTTTCGATAAAGAACCTAAGTGTGTGGACTACGCTTCATTGTTTAAGAATACTTCTACTGTCTCCACTGGAATTGTAGATGAGTGGAATTGGGATTTCGGAGATAGCAATACGTCTAACCTCGAGCACCCAAGTCACGTGTATACCGCTTCAGGAGAGTATGATGTCACGTTGGCCATAAAATCAAACAAAGGATGTGAGCACGAGATTGTGAGAAAGGTCAAGGTTCCTGAAACGCCTAAGGCTTCTTACTCCATTGAGCCTAATATCGGATGCTCTCCGTTTAAGGTTTACGTGGAAAACACAAGTACCATTTCTGATGGGTATATGGAGTATGAATGGTATCTGGACGATAGCCTGATTACAAACGAACTCAATCCTTACTTTGGCGTATGGAATGACACTGTTGTTCCCCAGGAGCATAAGATTAAGCTAATTGTTACCAGTGATAAAGGTTGTGTGGCCAAGGTTGTAGATGAGCAGGCCATTACTGTACTGCCGCAGCCTCAGGCACATTTTGTGATTTCGACAGAGGACTACGATGCGTTCGAGCCTTTTGTGAATTTCAGAAACAAGTCTGTAAACTCTATTCGTTGGGAGTGGGATTTTGATGATGGCACCACATCTACCGATTTTTCTCCGGTGCATGAATTTTCTACTTCAGGTGACTATAATGTTGTCATGATAGCCTGGAACGAATACAATTGTCCGGATACTGCGCACATCGACTTGGATATGGAGGCCATAACCACACTTTATTACCCCAATGCGTTCACCCCGAACGGTGATGGAATAAACGACTTCTGGTTCGTGCAGGGTTTCCTTGAGAACAGAGAGTTTGAAATGGCTATTTATAACCGATGGGGTGAGTTACTTCTAGAGGCCGATCACATCTCTTTTGCCTGGGATGGTATTCTTCCCGGAACGAATAAATATGCGCCCAACGGAGTGTATGTGTTCCATATTAAGTACGAGGATAACTCGGGAACAGCACAGGAAATCAGAGGGCAGTTCGAACTACGCAGATAATCGTTGCATTTCAAGTTTGCCTTCAGATCGGTTTTAACGTCTTTGACTTGAACGTTACTTTAGGCCTATGAATTATCAACGGATATCCATTGTTGGAATTACGCTAGTTGTAGCTGTTGTTTGCACGGTAATTAGCTTCAGCACGCACAAGAGTGAGCAGGAATCGGAAAGCATTCTTCGAGAAAAGATGGCGCCATCTGATCATTTTGATTTAATGCGTAGTTATCCCGACTTGACTCCCGATATAAAGGGAGAAGATCAGGCGCTTCATATGGCACACCTTATGAGTCAAATACCTGCAAGGCAAAATGGTTTTGATGAATCATGGACGGTTGAAGGCCCTGGAAATATTGGAGCTCGCATCAACGCTATTGCTGTTCCAGATGGGAAGCCCGATACCATATTCATTGGCTATGCCAAGGGTGGAATCTTTCGCACATATGATGGTGGCACCACGTGGGATGAGTTGTTTGAAGACGAAGAGCGCCTATGCATTGGAGCTCTGGCGATTAACCCGCTGAGTGATGACGTGATTTATGCCGGAACCGGTGATCGCAATATTGGAGGAAGCTTTACAACGGGTAATGGTATCTACAAGAGCACCGATGGTGGAAACACCTGGGAGAACAAAGGGCTTATTGATCAAAAGATCATTTCAGATATTGCCATTAATCCACAAGATACATCCATTATTTATGCTTCGGCTATGGGAATTCCCAGTTTGCCCAACTCAGATCGTGGAGTGTATAAGAGTACAGACGGAGGCGATTCCTGGACACAGGTGTTATTCATCAACGACAGCGCTGGCGTGAATCAGGTTGAGATTAACCCAAATAACCCGGATGTACTTTACGCTACAGGATGGAATAGGATTCGTACCAATCAGGTATCTGTGGTGTCAGGCTCGGCCGGAAGAATCTGGAAATCTGAAGATGCCGGAGCCAATTGGGTAGAGTTGAGCAACGGCCTTCCTACAGGAGATCAGGGGCGGGTTGGTTTGGCTATATTCACCCCAAACCCCGACACGCTTTACTCGTTATTTGTTGGTAATAACTCACAGCTATACGGTGTATACAGAACCATGGATGGAGGTGACTCTTGGTCGCTGATGTCATCAGGCGGAGGTGTAACCGCATCCGCTCTGGGTGGGTTCGGATGGTATTTCAGTGGTATTTACGTGAACCCATCGAATTACCTCGATGTGTTCTTTGAAGGCATTCAGCTCTGGCGATCGGGTGATGGAGGAATCGGTTGGAATGAAGCCGATCCACCCTGGTGGACATACGAAGTGCATGCCGATAAACATGCCATGCATTTTATTGACGCCAATACGTTTCTATTGGGAACAGACGGTGGTTTGTATAAAACAACTGACAACACAGTAACATGGACCAAAATTGAGAACAACAAAACCAATGAGTTTTACCGCGTGGCCCATACCCACTTTGATGCAGCCAATTACTATGGAGGTATGCAGGACAACGGAAGTTCGGGCGGTAATGCTTCTTTGGCCCTTTGGCCAAGAATCTATGGTGGAGATGGGTTTCAAATGAAGTTTTCTGCCACCGATGAAGATTTGTTTTACTGCGAAACACAGAATGGAAACATTGTCTACTCCGATGACGGAGGTTTTAGCTTTGGAAGCTGTGCCTTTCCCGATAATGCCAACAGGACGAACTGGGATACTCCTTACATCCTGAGCGCACATTCATCAACCGTGATGTACGCAGCCAGTCATAGAGTTTGGCGAGACGATTTTACTCCTTATGGAAGCTGGACATTGATTTCGCCAGACTTAACTGATGGCAATATATTCGGTAGTGCATTTCATAGCATATCGGGCATTGACGAGAGCACACTCAACGATGATCACCTCTATGCGTGCACGACAGATGGCAATGTGTGGAAGACAGAAGACGGAGGCACTAACTGGGATTCCATTCACACCGGTTTACCAAATCGATATGTGACGTCTGTCAAAGCATCCTACACCGATGATGAGCATGTATTTGTGACGCACTCAGGCTATAAATACAACGATTTCTTTGCACATGTACACAAGTCAGAAGATAACGGGTCAACCTGGGTCGATATCTCAGGTGATTTACCACCCGTGGCGGTAAATGATATCGTTATTTATCCCGGAACCAATGATAGTCTGTTGTTTGTAGCTACAGATGCGGGTGTTTACGGAACCATTGATGCAGGAGCAGAGTGGGAGCGTGTTGGAACTAACATGCCCATGATAGAAGTGCGCGATCTCGAGTTTGATACTGTGAACAACCGTCTTATTGCTGCTACGTTTGGCCGATCGATTATGACATATCCCATGGACAGTGTGTTGTCTAATTTTACGATTGACGACTCTGTGGTGACAGCGCTTGTCGTCAGCGGTATTAGCCAGGATATGACATGCGTAGAAACGGCTAATGGTTCCATCACGACTACGGTGGTGGGTGGTGTGCCGCCTTACACCTATGTGTGGAGCACAGGTGATACAACTACTTCTTTATCAGGTTTGTCTAGCGGCACGTATACTGTAACCGTTAGCGATGCTAATTCAGATATTGGAACCGCCAGTTTTACACTGATTCACAACCCCATTCACCCACAACCTGTGTTGGGTTCGCTGGTTGGGCCTGCATCTGTGCAAGCGTGGCAGTCTTATAACTATAATGTAGATCCTACATCTGGCTCTTCATTTGAGTGGCAGATCACTGGTGGTAGTTTGAATAGTTCGACCTCGAACGCAGCTTCCATCTTGTGGAATGCAGGGCCGCAGGGAAGTGTGACCATTATTGAAACAGATGTGAACGGATGTATATCGGACGAAACCCATCAGGTAGATATTCTTTTTGTAGGTGAGGAGTCGCAACTGCCAACGACAGAGATAAAGGCTTATCCAAACCCCATTCAGGGAGCCACTTATCTGGCGTTTGATCCAACAAAAGGACGGTTAGACGTATCTGTTTACTCCGTCACTGGCGAGCAGGTTCTTACTGAAACACTGGCTAGTCCAAACGAGCCCATGTACCTCGATCAACTGAGCTCTGGAAGCTACTTTGTGCATTGGAAACAGGGCGAAAGCACTGGTCTGCAGAAAGTAATCAAGAACTAATTGGTTGTTTATCAGTCGGTAAATTGAACTTAACGTTGGAATAGATACATTTATCCTACGGATTTAATGTATCGGTTTGAGGAGTTCGCGTAAAACGTTTTTTCGCCAGATTCCGCTATTCAGATTTCTAACCCCATTTGTTTTTGGCAGTATTGCTGGAATTTTTTCACCATCGCTTGTATGGGCATTGGCCTGTGCAGGTTTCGTTATCGTATACACGGTTGTTTCGAAGCGCATCGGGCATTCATCCTTTGGTCCCGGCTTCGTTGTAGTTTCCTTATTTGTGGGTTATGCATTGGCCTGCTTCAACACAGAGCGTTTGTATGATACGCACTATAGTCAGCAGCTTTCATTAAGTGGAAGACATGTCATACAAGGAAGAGTGATTTCCGACCCACTGGAGCGGGCACAAAGTGTCAGGGTTGAATTTGGGATGGACGCAACATTAGAATCTGATCAGCTGCAACCGATGCAAGGAAAGCTACTTGTCTATTTTCAAAAGTCGACTGCTTCTCTCGCTTTAAGGCATAATGATGAGCTCATAATCTCTGTCAGTTTAAACGAATTACCATCTCCCAGAAACCCTAACGAGTTTGATTACAGACGCTATATGCTGTTTCATCAAATAGCACATCAGGCCTATGTTTCTGATAATGACTGGAAGCTGACGAAGAAAGGGAGTGGCTTTTTAAGAGCCATGAATGCATTTCGCAGGACCATACTGAGCCGATTCGAATCTCTCGGCCTTTATGGAAAGGAGCATGCCATCGTTTCAGCATTAGTTGTTGGTTACAAACACCACCTAACCGCAGATCAGGTCAATGCATTTGCCAGTGCAGGAGCCATGCACGTGTTAGCTGTGAGTGGGTTGCACGTTGGTATTCTTTATCTCATACTCACTACCGTACTGCGCCCTTTGAAGAGGTGGGTTAAGAGTGAAATAGGTATCATCATGCTACTTCTAGTATTACTGTGGGCTTATGCAGTTCTAACAGGGCTTTCACCTTCGGTAACCAGAGCCACTACCATGTTCAGTTTTGTGGCCATATCTAAATTGCTCAATCGCAACGCTCATATTCTCAACACACTTGCTGCCAGCGCCACTTTTTTACTCATAATAGATCCGTTTCTCATCGTAGAGGTGGGGTTTCAGCTGTCATACCTGGCTGTGGCAGGCATCGTTCTACTCCAACCACTCATCAGTAGGTTATACACCCCGAAATATGTGCTCGTAAAGAAGATATGGGATATTACCTCTGTGTCCTTAGCTGCGCAACTGGCGACATTCCCTTTGGGGCTTCTTTATTTTCACCAGTTTCCCGTTTACTTTTTGCTGAGCAATCTGGTTGTGATACCCGCTGCTATGGTCATTATTCCCTTGGGTATTCTATCGCTTTTATTGAGTAGTGTTCCTGTGTTGTCATACATTCTTGGTGCTCTGCTCCAACTTGTCGTTAGCCTGTTGGATGGGTTTATTCATTGGGTACAGGCATTGCCATATGCGCTTATGCAGGGAATTGATATTTCCATTTTTGAGACCTACTTCATCTACATGGTGGTGTTGACATCGGTGTTATTTCTGCTCAAGAAACGTCATAAATGGTTTCTCCGCTTCGCAGTCATGTTGTGCATCATAGAAGTGATCAATATTATGGAGCTGATTTCGCAGAGAGATCAACATGCTGTGGTTCTGTTTAATGTCAGAGAATATGCCCCCGTTAATATTATTCGAGGACGCCAACACGTATTCTATTGCGATGACGAGTTGGTTGAGGATGAGGAATCTATGAGGTTTCACATGCGGCATCATTGGTGGCACAGAGGGCTGCAACCACCGTCCGATTCATTCGGTGGAGTTATAGTGGATAAGGGGCTGTATGTATACCATGGAATCTGCATTTTGAAATTAGATCAGACAGTTATGATTGATTCGTTGGGTCATGTAGATGTACTTTGGATACTTGAGCGTACCGCGCAACCTCCCGTAGAGGTTTTAGAGCGAGTTCTTCCCAATCATGTTATTTTAGGCAATACGTTAGACTGGGGCTCCAAGAAATACTGGGTTAAGTTGCTTAACCAAAGAGATATCCCATATTCAGATTATAGAGATACAATAGCCCTTACGCTCACATTTGATGATGAATTGTAAGCAATTTGATAACACATCGACTTAGCATCATGCGCATAGCTTTCTGGTTTATAGGTGTTTTGGTCATGATAACATCGTGTAAGGGCCCAACTGATGAGGAAACCATCGTTCCGATTGCCACGACCTGTAGCAATTCAGATTTTGATGCAGATAAGGCGTGGTGGTCAAACGGCTCACTTTGGCTCTATGCAGGAGAAAATCAACCACCATTTGATATTACAGATTGGTCGCTGGATACGTGTCAGCTAAGATTTGGCCTAGGCCGGGAGTATTTTCCAGCCGTGTTAACACCAGCCTATGAAAGCATAGAAGAAAGCGAAACTGCTTACAACGATGACGATCGCTTCATTGTGGTCAATGGAGGAGTAGTCAAGGCTTATTCGATCGAGCTATTGGTCAAGCACGAAGTGGTCAACGATACCATTGATGACCAACCCATAGCTATTGGCTATTGCGTGTTGGCTGATTTGGCAGCTGTATATTATCGCACGTATTGTGATAGCGTATTTACGTTCGCTCTGTCGGGTTACACGTATGCAGATCCGGCTGTGTATAACAACATAGAGTCCTTTGTGATGTGGGATAGAGAAACCGAGAGTTTGTGGTGGCCATTGGCCGATGTGGGTGTTTCTGGTCCAATGAAAGATGTGCCACTCGAGAAGTATCTCACCTCCAAATGGACGGAAATGACATTCGGAGAGCTGAAATCTACGCACCCCAACGCTGTGCTTCTCAGGCGAGATCTCACGGTTAAGGCACCCGAAACATGGAAACAGTTTTCCGATGCGTTTATTTGTAAATAACCCCAATATTTGACGAGCTAAACGAACAACTATGCTACGAACTGCTTTATTTACTGCTTTGGTGTGCGCCATCGGGCTTATTTCTTGTGTCAAAAAAGATTACAACTGCTATTGTCTGGCCGATTTGCCCGACACCGCTGGTCTTTCCTTAGACTATGATACCACCATTGTGTTATCTGCCAGAGCCGATCAGGTGGCCGAGACTGAGTGTCAGGCCTTCGAAGAGGGGAGTGCGCTCATTATTCCAGATGCTGTTTCTAGCGATGTACTTGAGGTTACGTGTGACATTCAGTAATGCGGTGTTTCCGTTTAATCAGTATCAAAACTGAGTATTGCCAAAGCCATTCGAACCCATAGTTTTGACCGTATGAAGGTTTGGCAATTCATTCTGGTTTCCGTAGCGGCTTTCACCTTGTATGCAAACACATTGAATCATGGGTTTGTTCTGGATGATTTCTCAGCTATTACTAAGAATAGGATCGTTCAGAAGGGGACAGACGGCATTCCAGAAATATTTACCACTCATTACCGCAAAGGCTATTGGGAAAACTACGGCAATCTATACAGGCCGCTGGCTCTCAGTAGCATGGCACTCGACTATGAGCTCGTAGGCCAAAAGGCCAGCTTTTATCATGTAGTCAATGTGATGTACTATGTGTTGATTGCGCTGCTATTATTGACATTGATGAGTCGGTGGTTTGGTGAAACACATACGTATTTGCCGCTGATAATCACGTTGCTGTATTTGTTTCATCCCATTCACACAGAGGTGGTTGCCAATATCAAAAGCCGCGATGAGCTTATGAGCTTTGCGTTTTTGCTTGCGGCATTTCTCTTCCTCTGGGACTACGTAGCTAAGTCGAAACCGTTGTATTTGGTGGGCACTCTGCTTGCTTTTATGCTGGCTTTGCTATCCAAGGAAAGCAGCATTGCTTTTTTGGTACTACTTCCGTTATCGGCCTACGTATTGCAGCATACTTCCTTAAAGAAATCACTCCAAATAGCTGGTGTCTTGCTCATACCTGTATTGGTGTTTATTGCGCTTCGGTCTATGGCGTTAGATGGTCAGGCTGAAGCTGGTAAGTCACTCACAGAGTCACTTTCACTGACTTCTTCTGACCCCGTTGAGAGTCTTTTACGGGCTGGCTACTTTCTGATGATGTACCTGTGGAAACTACTTGTTCCGTATCCGTTAGCAGCCCAATATGTCGAGTGGGCTGGTGGTATTTCAGGGACCATGAAAGCTATTGGAGCGGTTGGTTTGCTCGGACACGCAGCGCTGGTGTGGTTTGGTTTTAAATGGGTGAAACAGCGCAACCCGCTCGGATTGGTTGTTTTGTTTTACCTGATCGCACATTTCCTACATAGCAATGTGATACTCACAATAGGTACATCTTTTGGCGAGCGACTTCTGTTTACACCGTCATTGGCATTTAGCATGCTTACGGGCATGCTGTTAGTCAAATACCTGGGGCCACAAACAAAGCCAATGTGGGCTGCGTTGGCAGTTGTGCTGCTAGCCTATGCTGCTTTGACGGTTGAGCGAAACAAAGCCTGGGAGTCAAACATGACGCTGTATGCTGCCGATGTGGAAACACAGCCAGAGAGCAGTTTGCTAAACTACTGGTATGCGCTTGAGCTTACCAATACCGAGTACCTGGCTTCGCTTTCTGAAGCAGAGGAGAAGCAGTCGTTGGAAAAGGGCATGAAGCATTTTGAGAAAGCGCTGTCCCTCGACCACGATTTTGGCAATGCCGAAGCTCAAATTGGCCTTACCTATTACAAGTTAGGAGTTATGGATAAGGCCTTGATTCATTATAACAAGGCATTGGACAATGGTCGGGGAAGCATAGAAACACTCAACAATGTTGCGGCCATTCACTTCGGAAATGGAGATTTTGAGAAGGCCAAATACTATTATGAAACGGCTGTAGAAAAGAACCCAAATTACACAGATGCCTGGGGCAACCTGGGAATCACCTATGCCCAGCTAGCTGAGTTTGAATCGGCCGAAAGAGCGTTTGAAAAGGCAATTGAATTAAGTCCTAAAAACGCTCAATTTCAGTTATATATGGGTATGACGTTAAACGAATTGAAGAGGGAAGAAGAGGCCGCTCTGTTTTTCGAAAAAGCGTTTGAACTAAACCCGGCCTTAAGACAGTCTAACTAGGCTTTGACGCGCTCAGCGAGTACACAAGCGGAAGCTTGTTTCCCATGTGTTTGACCCGGTATTTGCCTGGCTCAAACTCATCCGTATTAGAGAAGATGTCGTAAGGCGAGTAGTCAAACTCCTCCAGGTGATCAATCTGAAGACCTTGTTTTTTCAGAGCCAGGAACACTTCGCTTATGCCATAATTCCACGATATGCTCTCTTCGGCAATACTGGCTTCCTGATTTGTGTAGGTTCCTTCTTCTACTTCCACAATTGGTTCAGCGTTTAAGTAAGGAAATCGAACATACTCTACATTATCGTCAAACATCCACAGTACCGGGTGAAACTCCGCAAACACAAACTTTCCGCCAGGCTTTAGATGATGGGCTACGGTTTTGGCCCATAGATCTAAATCATGCAACCAGCCAATGGTGCCGTATGATGTAAATACGATATCGAATTTTTGGTCCAGTTTCCCGATGAGCTTCAACACATCACTTTCATAGAACTGAACAGATTGTCCGGTTTTCTCGTTTAGCTCTCTAGCGCGAGCCAGTGCTTCCGAGCTAAAATCGACCGAGGTTACCTGAGCTCCCAATCGGGCCAAACTAATCGAGTCCTGCCCAAAATGACATTGCAGGTGCAAGATGTTCTTTCCCTTGACATCTCCCAAAAGCGCCAGCTCTATTGAGTTTAGCGTATTACGACCTTCAATAAATGATTTGTTGTCGTAGAAATCAGAGTCAAAGTGAATTTCGGTTCGTTTATCCCAGAGATTCTGATTAATCTCTATGTAATTCTTCTCGTTAGGCATGGTTTCAAGTTGGTTCGCAAAAAGTCAAGAAAGGTAGTTATTTTCGCTCCTCACAATTTAGAGGAATCCTATGGGAAGAGCATTTGAATATCGGAGAGCGGCCAAAGAAAAAAGATGGGATAAAATGTCCCGAATATTTCCAAAACTAGCCAAGGCTATCACTATGGCAGCTAAGGAAGGAGGGCCTGATCCCGATATGAATGCCACGTTGCGAACGGCTATTCAAAATGCCAAGGCGCAGAACATGCCTAAGGACAACATTGAGTCGGCTATTAAGCGTGCTGCTGGTAAGGATGCAGCTGACTATACAGAGGTTAACTACGAAGGAAAAGGGCCGCATGGCGTATTGGTGTTTGTAGAGTGTGCTACTGATAATTCTACGCGCACCGTGGCCAATGTGAAGCACTACTTTACCAAGGCTGGTGGAAGCCTTGTGCCAACCGGATCGCTCGAGTTTATGTTTGATCGAAAAGCCATATTCCAGTTCAACAAAACCGAAGAAATGGATTTGGAAGAACTCGAACTCATGTTGATTGATGCCGGGCTTGAAGAGATTGAAGAAAATGAGGGTGTATTGTATGCCAAAGCCAATTACACCGACTTCGGTACACTAGCAGCAGGTCTTGAAGAAGCTGGTATAGAAGTAGAAAAGGCCAACCTTCAGCGCATTCCCAATGCTCCCGTGGAGTTTTCTGATGAGCAGCTAGAGGAGATTGAGAAGATGCTAGACCGCATGGAAGAAGACGATGATGTGCAGGGGGTGTTTACCAACATCGCATAAGTCACAACTCAATACTTCTTGTTGGACTACTTGCAGTGCTTTTGCTGCAGGTCGAAGCTGTTAAAAGCTCCACCGTGATACTCACACTTCTGAAGTTGCTGACACATATTGTCTAAATCGCCCAGCTCCATATATAGCAATGCTTTGTTGTAGTGGGCATATGGGTTTTTGGCCAGAGACTCAAACGATGAGTCAATGATCTCTAATCCCAAGTATGGGTCAGCGTTCATGCCTACGGCAAATCCTTTGTTGTTGGTTAACGACCCAATCCAGAAAGTATCTGTGGCAATTTCCAAACCCAGGTTAGCAGCGCTTATGGCCTCAACAAATCGTCCTTCTTGCGTCAGGTGATAAGACAGGTTGTTGTATAAGAGGTCTCTGATTCTGTTGGCGTTTTTTACACCGCGCGTGAGCTCGGCTATCACAGAATCAGGCATTTTCATTTGATCGTAAATGCTCGACTGAAGCAGGTAAGCATCTGCGTTATGCGGATTTATTTCCTTGATAATGTCGATATAGTGCATGGCCGAGTCCCAATTCAGTTCATAGGCCTTAGCATAAGCTATTCCGTAGTACACGTCTTCCCAAAGTGTATCCGTTTTACCCAGAATACCCAGCGTTTTGCGTGCATATTTATTGCCAACTTCAATATCTTCAGAGGCATACGAACACATGCTCTTGATGTAGTAGTGGTAAGGGGTGATAGAATCCTGCTCGATGCGCTTGTCTACCATTACAAGACATAGTTCGATGTTGCCATCATACCACGCATTACGTGTAGTGTAAAGTGATTTAGGCAATACCTGACTGTTTGCTAAGAATGGAGCTACCAAGAGAACCCAACCCAATATAAACTTCGACAATTGCTTCATTGTGTGCTCAAATATAGACGCCACATGCAGCCAGTAGCTGCTCGTAGTTAATCTTAACGTTTGATAAAGAAACCAAGATTGGGCCAGAAGTATAGTTTTGTCGGCATGCAAAGAGTTTTTTTACTGTCCGTGTGTTTTGTAATAGCGCATGTGGCATGGGCACAGGATCAAAAAGAAATATCCTCACTCACAGAGCAGGAAGTCCTGGATGAGTTGTATAGACTATCGTTAACCGAGAGTCACGCCTATGAGTGGTTAGGCGATATGTGCCTGAATATTGGCCCTCGACTGAGTGGTTCCAAACAGGCTGAAGAGGCCGTAGACTTTTCCTATCAACTTATGACCGACTTGGGGCTTGCTGCCCGAAAGCAACCTGTCATGGTGCCGGCCTGGGAGCGAGGTGAGTCAGAAATAGCGTTTTATAAGTCCTCAGGTGGTGAGAAAGGCGAAGTGAACCTCTTGGCTTTAGGAGGTTCTATTCCCACTGAGGGAGACGGGCTGTTTGCACCTGTTATTGAAGTAGAGACCTGGGAAGACCTCGAAAAGCTGGGGCGAGACAAGGTAGAGGGAAAGATTGTGTTTTTTAATGAGCGCATGAATGCCGAGAATCTGTACACATTTCACAGTTACGGACACTGTGTGAAGCACCGATGGGGTGGGGCTGTGGAGGCCGCTAAATATGGCGCTGTGGGTACCGTAGTGCGGTCCTTAAACCTGAGGCTTGATGAATACCCTCATACCGGATCCATGAAATACGATGAGGGGATAACTCCAATACCAGCTGCAGCCATCAGTACACTCCATGCTGAAAAGTTAAGCGAGATGTTGGCTAAGGGTAATGAAGTTGAGTTGTTTATGAAGTTAAACTGCGCTACATATCCAGATCGTCAGTCCTACAACGTAATTGGCGAAATCAAAGGCTCGACCTATCCCGATGAGGTTATTCTGATAGGTGGCCACCTGGATAGCTGGGACGTAGGCCACGGTGCGCATGATGATGGCGCTGGCGTAATGCAGTCTCTTGGTGTGTTGGAATTGCTCAAAGAAATAGGTTATCAGCCCGAGAGAACCATCCGCGTTGTATTCTTCATGAACGAAGAGAATGGGCTTCGGGGAGCAAAGAAGTATGCCGAAGAAGCAGCTGATGGGAAAGAAACGCATATCGCTGCCATCGAATCAGACCGGGGAGGTTTCACTCCGCGAGGGTTCCACTTAGAGGGAAATCAGAAGGCGATTAAGGAAATCATTTCCTGGGAGCCCATGCTCGATAAATATGGCATTCATCAGGTAGAAGAGGGCGGAAGCGGTGCAGATATTAAACCGTTGCAAACCGAAGACAATGTGCTCATAGGTTTTGTTCCGGATAGCCAGCGCTATTTCGATCATCATCATTCAGCACATGACACATTTGACCAGGTAAATAAACGCGAGCTCGAGTTGGGTATGGCTTCTATGGCTGCGTTGGTCTACTTAATCGATAAACACTTTTAATGATGTTTAATCAATCCATATCAACGATGCTGAGCCGAAAAAATGCGGGGAGAGCGATGGTGTTTCTCTTTTTAGGCACGCTTTTGGCCTGTGAGTCATCACAAGGCGATGCAAAAGCAGAAATTAAAGCCATTATGGATAAACAGGTGTTAGCCTGGAATAAAGGCGATCTGGAAGGATTTATGGATGGGTACTGGAATAACGATTCTTTGGTGTTTACAGGAGGCAAGCGAGCAACCTATGGTTGGGAACCCGCTCTGCGTAATTATCAAAAATCGTATGCCACACCCGAGCAAATGGGCAAACTGGTGTTTGGTCAGGTAGAGTCCAAAGTAATTGGTCCAACCTCGGTTTTCTCTGTGGGGCAGTGGATTTTAGAACGCAAATCAGACACGCTTTCCGGCCGATTTACACTGGTTTGGAAGCGTATTGATGGCCGGTGGAAAATCATTGCAGATCATAGTTCTTAATTTTTGCGTATTCATTCAAGTGCATTGTTAAATTTGAAGATTCAATCAGAATTCAGTTATGAATAGAATATTTCTACTTATCGTTCTAATGACAAGTCTGTCTTTTACTGGTTTTTCTCAGGAAGAGGTGGCAGATGATGTGGCAAGTGAGGAAACCACCGAGGCAGTTGAAGAAAGAGAAGGAGATGCGCGTAAAGCAGATAACTACTTCTTTAACGAAAACTACGATGCAGCACTTGAGGAGTACCTCTTGCTTTTGAAGGAACATCCGGAAGATGTGAAGTACAACTTCAATGCTGGACTTTGTTATCTGAACTCTGATTTTGATCGAATCAAGTCTATTCGATACTTCGAAAAGGTGGTATTCTACGATGAGGAAGCTGCAACTGTGTACTACATGTTAGGAAAGGCCTATCAGCACGATCATCAATTTGACCGGGCAATCGATATGTTTAACAAGTACATCGAAAACTACGGACCTGGCGAAGAGTATAGCATCGAAGAAGCTGAGTTGGAGATTGATTATTGCGACAACGCATACCAATTGCTCAAATTCCCAAAGAAGGTGAAGTTCGAAAACCTTGGGCCACATATCAATAGTGAGTATCCTGATTACTTCCCGTTCGTGACGGTGGACGAGAGCTTTTTGGTGTATACATCGAAGCGAGATGACGGTAGTGAGGTATTGCCAGATGGCACATATGCATCCAACGTGTATTACACGCGCGTAGAAGACGGTGAGTTTATTGATGGAATTCACATGCCAGGTGCAGACAATCATCCTGAAGAAAGTGAAGTGGTGATCGGTATGTCAGGTGATGGAGAAAGAATGCTTCTCATGAAAGGACTTGAGAGCATTACGGGTGATATATATTCGGCTGACTTTTCAAATGACCATTTAGAGCATCTGGAACCACTTTCAGAAAGCATCAATTCGAAGTGGAGAGAAATTGCAGCTACCTATTCAGAAGATGGCAACACGATTTACTTCGTTAGTGACCGACCTGGAGGTTATGGTGGTACAGATATCTGGATTGTAAAGAAACTTCCCATCGGAAAATGGGGAGTACCATACAATGCAGGTGGACATATCAATACCGAGTTCGATGAAGATTTTCCGAACGTATCTCCAGATGGCGATCACTTGTACTTTAGTTCAAAAGGCCACTTTTCTATGGGAGGATACGATATCTTCAAAGCCAAGTGGGATGTTGACTCCAATGCGTTTATCTCGCCTGTAAACCTTGGTTATCCTGTAAACTCGGTGGATGACGATATGAACTACCGTGAGTCAAAAACGGGTCGTTATGGTTACATGTCTGCACTTCGAGAAGAAGGATATGGTGACTACGATATTTACCGAATCACCATTGAAGATGTGGAGTCTGAGTACAGCGTGCTCCGTGGAGAGATAGCCAGTGCCACAGAAGGACTTGATGTGAGTGGGGCAGATATTACGGTAACGGACATTAATACGGGAGACCTTTTCGGTATTTATGCTCCAAACCCAAGAACCATGCACTATGTGATTATTCTTCCTCCGGGAGAGTTTGAGGTGCTGGTCGAATCAGCTGGTTTCGAACCTGTTTCGTTCGAAGTAAAGATTTTGGGTAAAAGCTCTTTCCAGTCTGAGATCGATAGAGATTTATCACTTATTCCTAAGTAAGCTTACTCTTGCCTCATACGATTGCTACGCACCACTACGTGCTATACACATCCAATGACTGTGCTCAATGTTGGAATGTGCAGGACTACATCAAACGCAAGCAAATTGAGTGCTTGTTTATCAACGTAGATGATGAGGGCGACTCACCGCCTGAGCCTGCGTTTATTTATCCTGTTCTGTTTGATAAGAACCAACTGGTCGCTTATGGGTTAGATATCATCGAGCATTTTCGACTGAACGAGAATAGATAGGTTTTAGTGCAAATGGGCTGTCATTGCCTCGCTCATTTGTGCGTTCCCTAAGCCATTTTCTCTTTTCCTAAGACCTTGTCGGAAGGTTGGTAGTCCTATGTTCTTTTTGAACCAAAGCACCAAGGATTACACCATGAAAAAACTAACTACGCTGGCCTATTGCGCCATGGCCTGCTTTGGTTTGCAGGCCCAAACACTATCAGAAAACTTCATCGCTAACGGACAGGACCGAGATGCCGGAGACATTTTCGGTAATGCTGTATCCATGGACGGTGAGTTCGCCATTATCGGATCTCAGTATGATGATGAGGACGCCAATGGCAATAGTCCGTTGATAACAAGCGGTTCGGCTGAGATATTCAAGTATGTTCCATTAACCGATAAATGGACTTCGGTTCAAAAACTATCCGTCAATGATCGCAACGTATCTGACTATTTCGGTTGTGATGTAGCCATCTCAGGTGATAATGTCATTGTTGGAGCCTACGGCCAGGATTTCGATACAGCTGGCAATAACAGCGAGTCGAGAGCGGGCGCGGCTTACATATTTGAACAAGATGCGTATGGAACATGGTCCCAGAAGCAGAAACTAGTGGCCTCAGATCGAGACTATTACGACTATTTTGGGTGGAAAGTCTGCATCGATAGCCAGTATGCTGCAGTAGCCGCTTATTATGAAGACGAGGATGAGACTGGGTCAAATACGCTATCCAATGCCGGAGCTGTTTACATTTTCGAAACAGACACAAACGGTGATTGGCAAGAGGTTCAGAAGATTGTGGCCTCTGACAGAAACGCAAGTGACTATTTCGGGTCATCGCTGGCGATTTCAGGAGATTACCTGATCGTTGGGGCAGCTTCTCAGGACTATGATGAGAACGGAGCCTCGTTTAAATCAAGCGCTGGCGCGGCTTACATTTTCGAAAGATCGGTCAGCGGAACATGGACAGAGGTTCAGAAGATTGTTGCTCCCGATAGATATGATGATGATGAGTTTGGCAGTTCTGTTGATGTGGATGGCGATGTCATTGTAGTGGGTGCACCCAATGACGGAGATACCACTGCAAGTCCTGCTGGAGCCACAGTAACCAATGCCGGTTCTGTATATGCGTTCAAACGCGATGGAAGCGGAGTGTGGAATTTCGAAGAAAAAATAACGTCTTCTGACAGAGCCACAGGTGATGTATTCGGAACGGCAGTTTCCCTTTCCGGAAACTATTTGGTAGTTGGAGCTCCCGAAGAAGATGAAGACGCTAGTGGATTAAGCGCTATGACCGATCCTGGTTCCGCTTATTTCTTTGAGCGCGATGCCCTTGCCAACTGGACTGAGTTGCATAAAATAGATGCCTCGTCAAGACACGACCACGATGAACTCGGTAGTTCGGTGGCTCTGTCATATCCGCATTTGGTGCTTGGAACCACGGGATATGATTACTTCAAGGCGGGTCTTGATTATCAGTCGCTTGCAGGAGCGGCCTTCTTTTACAGCGCGTGTGATTTTACCGTAAACACATATGCCTCGCCCGCAGGAGATTGTGCCAATGGTGTGGTAGATGTGGCTGTGTTTGGAGCTGAGGAACCCTTGGCTTATGATTGGAGCACAGATGGTATTGGTGATTGGGATGACGATGTTCATTTGACCGGACTGGCTGCAGGAAGTTATACTGTTGTCATAGAAGACTCACTGGGTTGCATGGAGGCAGAAAGCGTTGAGGTAATGACTTCAAATACGCATGAAGAAGTATTAAAGGCTGTTTCCACCGGCAGAGATTACCTCGATTATTTTGGGATTTCCGTTGACCTGTCAGGCCGCTATGCCATTATTGGTGCTCGCAACGAGGATGAAGATGAGAACGATGCCAACACACTGAATGATGCAGGCGCGGCCTATATATACGAGAGAGACACTTTTGGCAACTGGAACCTGGAACAAAAAATCGTGGCTTCGGACCGCGGGGCGTATGACTATTTCGGCCACGCTGTAAGTATTTCGGGAGATCACGTGATTGTTGGAGCCTACAATGAAGATCATAATGTATCGGGCAATGCCATGCTAAACGATGCCGGAGCCGCATACTTTTTCGAACGCGATGGAAGTGGTGTCTGGAATGAAGTAAGAAAAGTGGTTGCCTCAGATAGAGGAGCCGAGGATAATTTCGGGTTTGATGTATCCATCTCCGGAACATACGCTGTGGTTGGTGCGCATTTCCAAGACAGCCATTCCGGAGATGGTATTACTGATGGCGGGGCCGCTTATGTGTTTGAGCGGCATGTCATCAGTGGGAACTGGGTACAACGTGCTAAGCTGGTTGCCAATACAAGGAATGATGACGATCACTTCGGTTATTCTGTTGCCATTGATCGAAACGGTTACCTGCTGGCTGGAGCCTACAATGTGTCAAACGGAACAGGAGCCGCTTATGCTTTTGCTCGTCATCCAAGTGGACTTACCTGGGTGCAGGACGATGTCTTAACCGCAAGTGACGGAAGCGAAGGAAGGTGGTTTGGATGGTCCGTGGCGTTGGATAGCAACATGGCAGCCGTTGGCGCTTACAAGGAGAATACAGATCAAAACGGTCAACACGAGTTAACAGCAGCCGGTGCCGTGTATGTTTTTAAGCGCGTGGGAGTAGGTTTTTGGGTAGAAGAGCAAAAGCTTGTGGCCTATGATCGCGAAAGCGGTGCTTCTTTTGGCTATTCCGTAGCCATGTCTGAGGGCCAACTACTTGTTGGTGCCATGGGAGAGGATGAAGACACGCTTCAACAAAACAACCTGAACGGGGCAGGAGCCCTTTATCTCTTTGAAGAAGATGCAAATGGCGATTATCTCGTACGTCAGAAAATCACAACCAGTGATAGGGAGAACAACGACTACTTTGGATACTGCGTAGCATTAGACAGTGGTTATGTATTGGGCGGTGCATGGGCAGAGGACGAAGATGCCTCGGGTGCCAATGAACTAAATAACAGCGGTTCTGCTTACTTTTTCGAACCATGCGAGCCTGGGAGCGGTTCCTCAAAGAGAGGAGTCAAGGCAAGCGAAGAAATTGTCGCGCAGTTCGCAGTATATCCCAATCCGGCTTCAGACCAAGTACAGCTTGGCTTAAGCGGATTTAACGAAAGCGTGCAGGTTCGGCTGTATTCGATGCAGGGAACGCTGCTTACAGAACAGCAGTTCTCGAATGACACAAATGTTGTGTTAGGTGTGCAGAAATTATCGACAGGTATGTATGTAGTCACAGCCAATGATGGCGTGAGATTAGAGAAAACCGTGTTGGTGGTGGAGTAATTATCAGGTCACTTCATGCCGAATGGCTGATGATAGTTTCATTGGCGTGTTTACATTTGAGTACATGCTCAACATTCTATCAGCCGCGCAAACCAGACATGTCGATTCTGAAACAATTCGGGTTCAGGGAATTGAGTCTATAGAGTTGATGGAGCGTGCTTCCGCTTTATGTGCGGTGAGAGTTGCAGATATACTTACGGCAGACTCAAAGGTTGCGTTGGTGGCTGGCGTGGGGAATAATGGAGGAGACGCAGCCGCCATAGCCCGAATGCTGAAAAGGCAGGGATTTAAGGCGAAGCTTTTCTTACTGGATATAACCACTTCGATTAGCCCTGATTTAGAGATCAATATACAGCGTGCTAGAGATGCTGGTGTAAAAGTGAAACATCTCAACCGTGAGAGTAAGCTTCCGGATTTCGGTCAGTATGATGTCATTGTAGATGGTATTTTCGGAAGCGGTCTTTCCAGGCCCATTGATTCAGGTTGGTTGGCAGATACGGTTCGCGCTATCAATGTCAGTAAAGCCAGAGTCGTTTCCATTGATACACCCAGCGGTTTCTTCGCGGATGAACCTACACCCGAGGGAAGTGCAGTGGTCAAGGCAGACCTTACACTTACATTCAATAACCCGTTTTTGTCTTTTTTACTGCCCCAGGCAGTAAATCCAATAGGCAAATGGGAAGTATTGGATATCGGACTCGACCAAAAGACCATAGAAGAGCTCGATTGTTCCCATCGTCTCTTAACCCGCATATCCAATTATTATCCTGCTTTCAAACGCAGCACGTTTCAGCACAAAGGCGATAACGGACGTCTGTTGATGCTTTGCGGTAGCAAAGGAAAGATGGGAGCAGCGCTCATGGCTGTTTCAGCGGCCATGCGAAGCGGGGCAGGACTCACCACTGCCATGGTTCCAGGCATTGGTTTGGATATTATGCAGCAGTATAACCCTGAAGCGATGTGTATCGTGAGCTCAGAGGAAGATTGTCTGGCAGGATTGCCTATGCTCGATAAGTATACTGCAATTGCATGCGGAGCTGGAATTGGCAAATCAGAGGTTACCAGGCAGTTGTTGTTTGATGTATTATCCTCTTTTTCTGACCCGGTTGTGTTGGATGCAGACGCACTTAATCTGATTGCAGAATCAGATCAGGGATGTGAGCTTATTCCAAAGGGTTCGGTTATTACACCGCATGTAGGTGAGTTTGATCGTTTGTTTGGGAAGTCTGAAACCTCGTTTGAGCGTCTCGAAAAGTTGAAGGAGAACGCGCAGAAGTATGGTCTTCACATTGTATTAAAAGGAGCGCATACCATGATTGCAGATACAGAAGGACGAGTGTTTTTTAATACTACAGGAAACCCAGGTATGGCCAAGGGAGGCAGCGGTGATGTGCTTACTGGTATTATCGGGGGACTGCTGGCTCAGAGCAACGATCCGTTTGTAGCAGCTGTTTGTGGTGTGTATGTGCACGGGCTAGCCGCTGATTTAGGTGTGTCAGATATTTCTGAGTTGGCGTTGATGCCAACCGATATAATCGATAACCTTGGGGCAGCGTTTAAACAAGCGTTTGAATCAACTTTATGAGTATTACCATTATTCTCTTAGTAGCGTGTGTGCTCGTGTCAGTGAGTGCGTTAAATAACCGCGATGTCTTTTATAAACTGGACTTTCAGCCATATATGGTTGTAGAGAAGAATGAGTGGTACAGGTTCGTTTCTCACGCATTTGTGCATGCAGACTACGCTCATCTCGGAGTCAACATGTTCGTGCTATATCAGTTTGGCCGGTTGGTAGAGCAGTACTACGCTTACGCCTTTGGTGGCGATTGGATGATCTACTTTGCACTGCTTTATTTTGGTGGTATTTTGTTTAGCTCTATTCCCGGATTTGCCCGAAACAGGACCAATTATACATACCACGGAGTAGGAGCTTCAGGTGCGGTTAGTGCCATTGTGTATGCCTTTATCATAATGGAACCAACAGCTCCGTTGGGCATCATGTTCATTCCTATTCATATACCGGCCTGGATATTTGGTCTGCTTTATCTGGCCCTTGAGTATTATCTCGATAAGAACAAGAATAGCCGTATAGCACACTCTGCACACTATTTCGGAGCGGTCTACGGGGCTTGTTTCACATTTATCTCCGAACCTCAGTTTATCCTTCAGTATTTTCAATGAGCAGCTTAATGGACATTCGCCTCCCTGGCGATAAAGAACCACTCAAACGGTCTGAGCTTTATGGTGATGGTTTTTTCGAAACGTTTATCGTGTATAAAGGAGAGTGGTTATTCTTTTCCTACCATGCTGAGCGAATTATCGCTACGATTACGTTTTTACGATTGAAACTTTCTGTGCCTTTGAAGCAGGTCAAAGAAAGTGTGCTCAACGCTGCTTCATCTCTAGATCAAGATTGCGTGAGAGTGAGAATAGACTTCGTGCGTTCAGATGGAGGTAAATACACGCCTCAAAACAACGAAGCCGTCCTGACCATTTCGTTGGAGCCCGTGAAGATGAAGCATTTGGTTTCCGACCAAAGTCGGAAGGTGGATGTAGGCTCCACGTTGCTGCCCACAGGAGAGTTTGGTAACTATAAAACCATCGGAAAACACATGCAGGTCATTGCTGCGCTTGAAGCCAAGGACAGAGGTCTGGATGACCTGGTGCTTCTAAATGCTGATGGACGATTGTGCGAGACCATATCTGGAAACCTATTTCTGGTTAGGGGCAACGAAGTGTACACGCCTTCGTTATCATCAGGATGCTTAAACGGAGTAATCAGGAAAGTGCTGTTAACCGAGTTGGACAATGTGCGCACATTGAATCTTACGCTCTCAGATTTGAAAAATGCAGATGCGTTGTTTGCTACAAACAGTGTGTACGGGGTAATACCATTATCCTACAAAGGATCTTCGGAGAACGAACAGAGTAAACAGATAAGAGACTGGCTAAGCCAGAGAAGGTTTAGTTGAGCTCAGGTTTCTCGGGAAACTCGGCCATGATGGAGAATTTAGGTCCGAGGTTTTTGAGGCTGTTTTTCCACAACAAATCTGGGTCACCCTTCATGATTTCGTCCACGGTGAGCTCTGTAATGATCCAGCTGCGTTCTTCTAACTCGCCTTCGAGCTGACCAGACGACCATCCAGAATAGCCTCCAAAAAATTTGATGTTGTCGGCCGTGATACGTTTTTCCCCGATTAGCGACTTAATGTCTTCAAACTCACCACCCCAGCTTAACGAGTCAAACACGGGTTTAGAATCCTGTACCATTTCAGGCACATTGTGCATGTAAAACAAATTATCTGGCATTACAGGCCCTCCGTAATGGAAAGGAAATGACTCGGACGAGTTCAACTCGATCACATCACCAATCAAAAGGTCGGTGGGTTTGTTGATGATAAACCCAAAAGCGCCTTCTTCTTTGTCGTACTCTGTAAGCACAATCACAGACCTGACAAAATTAGGATCGCCTAAGAATGGTTCTGATATGAGAACCGACCCTCGCTTCAATAGTGCCGGGTCACAGCTGAAATTGAGTCGCGTAAAAAATTCGTTTTCTATGTTGTCTGGCTTAAACAAAGCGCAGGCAAGGTATATTTCCGTTTATGATAATCCAAACGTGTTAACGAAAATTTGATACCCGGTTTTTCAACAATTTTCTATTTCTCGTCAATGAGCATCATGTTCGCTTCCACGCTCACCGAGCCATTTCTAGAGATTTCTGCCAGGTCAACCCATTCAATACTGTTGACAGATTGTTTGTCAAAAGGCTTTTCTACTTTGACGTAGTTCGATGTAAAACCGTGCATGAGACCTTCGTTCTCAGAAGCCTCCCAAAGAACAGGTAGAGATTGTCCCAGTTGCGATTCGTAAAACGCACGCTTCTTCTTGTGTGAAAGCGAGGTAAGTACCTTGTTTCGTTCCTGACGCACATGCATCGGAATCACATCTTCGATCCGAAGAGCTGTCGTGTTGGCGCGTTCAGAGTACGTAAATACGTGCAGGTAAGAGATGTCCAGCGACTTAAGAAAGTCTACTGTCTTCATGAATTCTTCGTCCGTCTCACCTGGGAAACCAACGATCACATCTACACCAATGCATGCATTAGGCATGGTCTCCCTGATTCGATTGACTCGGTCGCGGTATAAGTCTGTGAGGTATCTTCTACGCATGCTTTCCAGCATCTTGTCAGAACCAGACTGGAGCGGTATGTGAAAATGCGGTACGAACTTGTTGGATGTACTCACAAAATCAATGATGTCGTTTGATAGCAAATTGGGCTCAATCGAAGAAATTCGGAATCGCTCAATGCCATCCACCTTATCTAGTTCCTTCACCAGATCGAGTAGGTTTTCATCTTTTCCCTGACCAAAGTCGCCAATGTTCACTCCCGTCAATACAACCTCTTTCACACCAGTGGCGGCCACTTTACGAGCAACGTTCATGGTTTCTTCTACTGATTGGTTGCGGCTTCGTCCGCGTGCCAATGGAATGGTACAGAACGAGCAGAAGTAATCGCATCCATCCTGTACTTTTAAGAACGTACGGGTTCTATCATTGGCCGAATAGGAGGGAACAAACGTTTTGACTTCTTTGATGTGACCATTTTCGATATGCGCTTTTCCGTTTTCGGCCTCTTTGTCCAAATAGTCCAGAATGTTGAACTTTTCATTGGCACCCAATACCACATTCACTCCTTCAATAGTGGCTATTTCATCCGGCTTCAGTTGCGCATAGCATCCGACCACAGCAATAAATGCGTCCGGATTGTTCTTTTTGGCCCTGCGCACCAGATTGCGGCATTTCTTATCGGCCATATCCGTAACCGAGCATGTGTTGATCACATAAATGTCGGGTCGCTCATCAAATCCCACCTTGGCAATGCCGCCATTTTCAAACAGCCGAGATATGCTACTCGTTTCTGAGAAATTCAGCTTACAACCCAGGGTATAAAATGCAACGGTTTTGTACGGATTCATAGGCGTGCAAAGGTATGCTTCACGTAGTTTCTATGTGTCGGTTAATCCATGAATCTGAGGGTTTCGAATACTCACTTAAAAATGTAGGTTTGAATCCATGGCAAAAGAGTCCTTTTTTAGTGTCAAAGAAATCTTCAGCGATCGCAGAAAACTGTCTGTTTTCCTGACGTGCCTTGGCGTTTCGCTCTTTATGTGGTTGCTCATTTCGCTGGGGAAAGAGTATAACCGAACCGTGTTGGTACCACTAAAATTTGTCAACTTTCCCCAGAACAAAACCCTCTTAAACGAAGTCTCACACAATTTGGCTGTCAATATTGGAGGTAGTGGGTTCGATCTGCTTCAGTATGCCGATAGGCTCACCGATGATACACTCAATGTGAATCTCGACAACCTGAAACTAAGTTCCTACGGAGAGTTCCAGCGTGGTTACCTCGACCAGGGATTGTTGAGCAAAGACTTACAAGAAAGGCTTAATGGCGTGTTAGCCATAAATAGCGTGTTGAGCGATAGCATACGTTTTGTGTTTGATTTGAAGGTGGCTCGAACGCTAAGCGTGGCGCCTCAGGTTAACCTGTCGTTGCCTCCTGGATATGTGCAGGTAGATTCGCTCATTGTGGTGCCCAATGAGGTGTATGTCTATGGAGCACTCTCCATGCTGGATGCGCTCAAGGCTGTTGAAACCGAACCAGCTGAGTTGGGCGAGTTAACCAAAGTGAGGACCGTTAAACTGCCCTTGTCGAGAGCAGAGGTAGGAGCAGATGCTGAGTTATCAGTCGATTCAGTTTCCGTAACCGTTTTAATTGATAAGCTCACAGAAAAACGCTTTATGATAACCCCGGAGCAACGTAATGTGCCCGATTCGGTTTCTGTGATCACGTTTCCGAGCAGCATTGAGGTAAGCGCACAGGTGCCCTTGAGCAAGTTTGACGAAATTAGTAGCGATGATTTTCACATTAGCATTGACTACAATAAGCTCCAGTCAGATTATCTGGTGTTGCCTGTAGAATTGGAAGAATGGTCGCCACTGGCTCATCAGACCAAGGTTATTCCCTCTCAAGTCGAATTGGTCGTATCTATCCGAGAATGAAAATTGTAGGGCTTACGGGCGGTATTGGAAGCGGTAAATCTACCGTAGCCAAGGTGTTTGAACACTGTGGCGTTCCTGTGTTCTATGCCGATCAGGCAGGACGGGAAGTGCTTAATGATCCGGCTACATTTCCCAGGTTGATTGACATGTTTGGAGATCAGGTTGTGACAGGTGACCAGGTAGACCGCGCTTTCATTGCCAGCAAAGTGTTTCAGGACGCTGAGCTACTAAGTTCCCTCAACCAGGTTATTCACCCTGAGGTTCAAAAGCGATTTGACGCCTGGCTGCAGGAGCAATCTGGCCACGCATTTGTGTTGAAAGAAGCCGCCATTCTGTTTGAGAGTGGAGGTCATGTCTTGTGTGATGAAGTTATTTGTGTGACAGCACCAGAAGAGATGCGCATTGAACGGGTTGTGCAACGAGATGGTGTAACCAAAGCAGAGGTAGAGAGTCGGCTTAGAAACCAATGGCCAGAAAATAAAAAAGCGGAAGCATCAGATCATGTGGTCGTGAACAATGGTCATATGGCTGTGATTCCGCAGGTTATATCGCTCACCAAACTATTATCTGTAAGCTAAGATGAATAAGCGGTTTACATGTGACGACCAAACCATCATGGATTTGGAGTTCGAAGCCATTCGCGATATGCTCGCAGCCGCCTGTGTAGAGGAAACTGCGCGAGATCGAATGAAAGAGCTCCTTCCTCTCAGCAGAATCGAGGAAGCCGAGCGGGCTTTGTCTCAGGCAGATGAGTTACTCAGGATTCGAACAGAAGAAAGCGGTTTTCCTCGCATTGAGTTTCAGGAACTCACCGGTGTGCTTAAAACACTGTCTCTACGCGGAAGTTTGCTGCAATTAGACGGGTTTGTTCGGTTGATCGATGCAGCTAATCTGGTTAATGATCTCATTCATTTCTTCAATAAGAGAGAAGAATACCCTGAGTTGACAGAGATTACTAAGGCTGCATATTTCAGTCAGGAAGTCATTGAGCCTATTCAGAAAGTGCTGGATGCTCGCATGCAGGTCAAGGATAACGCCTCAGACGAGTTGTTCCGCATTCGCAACGACATCAAGCGCACGCGAAAAGAGATCAATCGAAATTTTGATCGTGTATTGCGTAAGCTGCAGAAAGATGGTTTCCTTGGTGAAACAGTAGAAACATACATCAACAACAGACGTGTGCTCAGCGTGATTTCCAGCTACAAGCGCCAGGTTGGAGGTCATGTGGTTGGTGCTTCTAATTCGGGTGGATTTACCTACATCGAACCGCAGGTCAATCTGGCGCTTAACAACGAAATGGAAATGCTGCTCGAAGACGAGCGGTCTGAGATTCGAAAGATTTTTCTGGCATTGACAGACCAACTCCGCGGAAAGAGCGACCTGATCAACGCCTATCAGTTTATCCTGACCGAGTTTGATTTCATTCAGGCGAAAGTTAAGGTGGCGATAAGTATGAATGCCGTTAGGCCTGCTTTGGTTTCTGAGACCATGGTTGAGTTGATCAAGTCTTACCACCCATTGCTGTATCTCACCAACAAAGCGCTTGGAAAGAAAACGATACCGCAGAGCCTGGTTATGGATAAGTTTAGCCGCATGATGGTCATCTCTGGTCCCAATGCAGGAGGGAAGTCCATTACCTTAAAAACGGTTGGATTGTTACAAATCATGGTGCAGTCGGGCTTGTTGATTCCCGCTGACCCTTCGAGCAAATGCGGCTGGTTTAACCATGTGTTATCTGACATTGGTGATAACCAGTCCATCGAGAACCAGTTAAGCACATACAGCTATCGGCTCAAGCGCATGAAGTTCTTCCTTGAGATTGCCAATAAGCGAACCCTGTTGTTGCTCGATGAGTTTGGTACTGGTAGCGATCCAGAATTAGGAGGTGCGTTGGCCGAGGTGTTTTTCGAAACGCTGTATAACAGAAAGAGTTTCGGTGTTATTACAACACACTATGCCAATATCAAGCTTAAGGCGGCCCGCCTGCGCAATGCTGTCAATTCGAGTATGCTGTTTGATCGGCAGTCTTTAGAGCCGAAGTATGAGCTGGCAGTGGGCCAGCCTGGTTCTTCTTTCACGTTTGAAGTAGCCGAGATCAATGGCATTGATCAGGATTTGATCAGTGAGGCCAAAAAGCGACTCGATGTCAATAAGCTTGAACTCGATCAGTTGATTTCTTCGCTTCAAAAGGAGAAGTCAGAGTTGGAGACGTTGAGCAAAGAGTCTGACAAGGCCAGGGAAGAAGCCGAAGAAGCCAAAGAAGAGTATGAGTCGCTGGCAGACCACTTTGAGCAGAAGCTGATTAAGCAACAGGAAGTAGCTGAAAAGAACAACAAAGACTTGAGTAATGGTAAGCGCATGACGCAGTTCATAGCCAGCTATAAATTGAAGGGATCCAATAAAGCACTGCTGGAAGAGGTTAAGAAGTTCATCGCGGTGGAGAAGACCAAGCTCGAGCAGAAAAGGCTCCAGGCTAAAGCCAAGGCTAAGAAACAGCAAGTGCAGCGCGAGAAGATTAAGGACAAGGCCAAGAAGAAGACGAGCAAAGCCAAACCGAAACCCGTTAAGCCCATTGTAGTTGGTTCGAGAGTTCGGCTCAAGGGAGGAAGTCAAAAAGGCGAAGTCGTAGAACTCAAGGGAACTGAGGCTACTGTGCTCTTTGGTAATTTCAAGACACTGGCCAAGGTAGCGACTTTGGAAAGTGTTGATTAACGTTGTAGTGTCATGTCAAAGTCATTCCACTTAAGACCGTTCAGAGAAGAAGATGTGCCTTCATTGGCGCATTACGCCAATAACCTAAAGATTGCCCGGTTTATGACCAACCGCTTTCCGCATCCGTATACGGAGGAAGATGCGCGGGCCTTTATTAAACTGGCTATGTCGCACGAACCCACCAAGATTTTTACCATCGATATAGATGGAAAGGCCTCAGGAGGTGTTGGGCTGTTTCAGCAGGAAGATGTGCATTGCAAAAATGCTGAGTTGGGTTACTGGGTGGCCGAACCATTTTGGGGAAAGGGAATTGTTTCCGCAGCTATACTCGAAATGATTGATTACGGATTCAACACGTTTGATATCGATCGTATTTATGCCGTACCATTCGGGCCTAACACTGCCTCACAACGCGTCCTGGAAAAGACAGGTTTCAAGCTTGAAGCCCGATTCGAAAAGACCATTTTTAAACATGGTGAACAGCTCGATGAGCTTGTATATGCAATCAGAAAGAATGTTTAAAGTGTTTATGGATAAAAAAGAAGTTAAACAATTGTTGGTTAGTAAGTTGTTGGGTCGTGTGAGTAGTCTTCGTTCAGAGATGAATGACATAGTAGGAGATGCATCTGCACAGGCTAAAAGCTCTGCTGGTGATAAGCATGAAACAGCCAATGCCATGGCCAACCTGGAGCGAGAGAGACTGGCAGGTCAACTCGATACATGCCAGCGTATGTTGTTTCAGGCAGAGAAACTTCCCGAAGCAACGAGTTATGTGGTTTCAGCCGGAGCACTTGTGCAAACCAACTATGGATACTTCTACATATCTGAGGCGTTTGGAAAGCTGACTTATGACGGGGAAACCATCATGGCTATTTCGGCCAGCAGTCCATTGGTGCAGATGGCCAGTGGCAAGGCCGTGGGAGATACGTTTAAAATGGGCCCGGTTACGCATACCATCAAGGCGGTGAGTTAACCATCGAAACTATACGGTCAATCTCTAACCATGAGCCGAGATGTCTCCAAATGCCCATTTTCCAGTTGGATACGCACCAAGTACAAACCACTCTGCCATTCAGAAGTGTTGAGTCCGACCGTGTTTGCTGGCTGCATACGCACAGAGGTTATCCAACGCCCCGAATAATCCACCACATCTACCTGTGTGATAGGAACCAGTGGTGAGGTGACGTAGGCTTCATCTGCAGCGGGATTGGGATACACGGATGTGTATTGCACCGGGTTTTCTATCTCATCAAAACCTACGCCCATCGTGTCTGTGGTGTCTTCAGCGATCACCGGGGGAGTATATTGAAAGTTCGAGTCGTTGACCGGGATATATTCTGTGCCCAGATGCGCTAACCGGTACGGATCTAAATAATCCACTCGAATGGATGATGCAGCGTCTGATAATACCTCTGATAACACACTGTAACGCTCGCCTGGGTATAGGATGAGCGTATCTGCAGCATAGGGAGTGTCCAATACACGGCCATCGCTTGTGTGAACCATAGAAGCCAATTCAGCGGGGAAAATCACCCGGTTGATTCGGTAGCCCACATTCATCATTCGAAACAAGAGCGTGTCACCCACATCGCCCGTGGCGATGAGCGAAGTGTCGTTATAGATCAAGGATCGGTTCTTACCGTTGATGAGAAACAGGTCGGGCGCATAGCTTAAAAACCCACCAATGGCTGTGTAATCGCGGTTCCATCGCGCGTCCATTTCGCTGAACAGGCATTCGTATTGTCGGTCATACGTGGGGCCAGCATTGTAAATGCGTTTGCTGCTGTCAGTCGGGTAGACGATGACCATGCCGTACATGCCAAGCGCGAGGTGCATGACAGTGGTTACATGGCAGTGATACAGGAAGTTGCCCGCGTGCGTGGCTTTGAAACGGTATTTAAACGATTCGTTTTCCTGCACAAAACCCGATGTGTGCGGTACGCCATCATTTTCCATGTCTACGTCCAACCCGTGCAGGTGAATCGTGTGTCCTTCCATCGAAGGATTGAAGAAGTCAATATGTACACTGTCTCCCTCGTTGGCATAAATGGTCGGACCTGGTAGTGTTAGAAAAGGAACGGCCTGGTCAATGCCAAATCCCCAGTAAGGCAGTTGATGATATCCCGTATCCGAGTCGAGTATGATGGTTCCGTCCATCAGTGACACCAGCGAGTATTCCCTTAAAGGTTGCGCGTTCAGGCTGAACCCAATGCATAGTGCCAGTATCAGGGACGCTATGTGGCCTCGGTTATTCATCGATTTCCATATGCATCATCATGCCACCGGGGTAGTTACCGCCCACGGTCGTGGTTACAAGGTTGTGGTTGTGCATGGGAAAATGTCCCGGCTTATCCGGCACCAGTTCCACACAAACACTCTCGCCCGGAGCCATACCAAACGAATCCTTCATCCAGCCCACGTAGTGTGGGTGTTGGTCTGACTGTATGATTTTTACGTGGTAGCCGTGAAAGTGTGGGAAATGGTACATCAGTCCTGCGTTGGTCATGTATATACGAATCGTGTCGCCCACGCTTCCTTTAATCATTGCCAGCGAATCGTGCAATGTTCTGGGAAACCCTTTCCCGTTGATGGTAAACGCATCGGGATTGTATGTGCGCTTGTCATAAGGGCCGCCATCAGCAATGGGCGTAATCCAGTCCAGACAGTGCTCCGTAAACACTCCGTAATAAGACGGTCCGCTGAAATCGCTCACCACAATCATGCTTCCGAGCCCAAGCGCCCGATGGTCTTGTGTATGGTCTTCATACAAGAAGCTGCCTTCTGTATTAAAGTCAACTGTCAATGTCTTGGTTTCGCCTGTAGCAATCGTTTCAATGCTGCCGTGGTCTTTGATTCGAAAACCGCACGTAAAGTCTGCGTGGTTGGTAATGGAGAACTCAACCGTAGTACCCACATCAAATCGTAGAATGGCGTTGGAAGAGTCAAACGTCTCAGTTTCACTGAATACGAAGTAGGGCATCCACTGATTGTCATCGCTTACCGCTCCTTCGATAATGTGCAGGCTCACTTCTTCCTGAGCCGTCAATGCGCTCATCAGGCAAATCAGTATGGCTGTCATCCATGCTCTCACAGCAAGCGAAAATACCAATAAGGGCGCTGTTTGGTCCGCGTACTTCGATTTCTTTTCAGCACATTCGCAGTACCATGAATTACCTGTCTGTAGAAAGCCTGACCAAGACGTTTGGAGAGCGTACGCTGTTCTCCGATATCCACTTTGGATTGGCCAAGGGAGACAAGGTGGCACTCATAGCCAATAATGGAACAGGGAAAAGCACACTGCTGAAAATTCTGGCCAAAATTGACATAGCCGATTCGGGCATATTCGCCTTTCGCGATGGCATCAAAGTCGCCTACCTCGAACAGGAACCGCAGATTGATTCCAGCCTGACCATTGATCAGTATGTCGATGAGGCGAATAGTGAAATATTGGCGCTGATTGAAGAATACAATCAGGCACTGGAAGCTTCTGGTGATGGATCGCCCGCATCACTCAAAACACTCGAGCAGGTGCAGCAACGCATGGATGCCCGGCAGGCGTGGGATTACGACCGAAGGCTCAAAGCCATGCTGTCTCGGTTCGGATTAAACGACCTGAGTCAGGGCATCGCCTCACTGAGCGGTGGGCAGAAGAAACGGCTGGCATTGGCCCTCACGTTGGTTGATCAGCCTGACTTTCTGATGCTTGATGAGCCGACCAACCACCTCGATATTGAAATGGTGGAATGGCTGGAAGAGTTTTTATCGCAGTCGACCATGACGCTGCTGATGGTGACGCATGACCGTTATTTTCTCGATCGGGTATGCAATGTGATTTTAGAAATGCATCGCACGAAGCTTTACAAGCATCAGGGCAATTACAGTTACTTCCTGGTCAAACGAGCCGAGCGTGAGGAAGCCCTCCAGGTGGAGATCGACAAGGCGGGCAAGCTGATGAAGAAAGAGTTGGAGTGGATGCGCAGGCAGCCCAAAGCCAGGACTACGAAAAGCAAGGCCCGCATCGATCAGTTTTACGCCACCAAGGAGAAAGCCAACAGTGGAGAGCGCAAGCAAGAGTTGAAACTCGATGTGAAGATGACCCGCATTGGCGGTAAGATTCTCGAGCTCAAGAAGGTGTACAAAAGCTATGGCGACCTGAAAATCATGGCCGGCTTTGACTACACATTCAAACGCGGAGAGCGTATTGGCATCATCGGCAAGAACGGAGTGGGGAAGTCCACGTTTTTGAACATCATTACGGGCAAGGAGCAACAGGATACCGGCAAGATCAATGTGGGTGACACCATTGTGTATGGCTATTACGACCAGGCTGGCATGAAGCTCAAGTCTGACAAGCGCGTGATTGAAGTGTTGAAAGACATTGCCGATGTCATTCAGCTAAGCGATGGCACCAAGCTGACGGCTTCCGGGTTTTTGCAGCACTTCCTGTTTCCACCTGAGATGCAACATACGTTCGTGTCCAAGTTGAGTGGTGGCGAGAAAAGAAGGCTTCATCTGATGACGGTGTTGATGAAGAATCCCAACTTCCTGATTCTGGATGAGCCCACCAACGACCTCGATTTGATTACGCTGCAAAAGCTCGAAGAATTCCTCGAGAATTTTGGTGGGTGTTTGATTGTGGTGTCACACGACAGATACTTCCTAGACAAGTTGGTAGATCACCTGTTCATCTTTGAGGGAGAGGGTCAGATCAAAGATTTCTGGGGTCAGTATTCAGACTACAGCGTGGTCAGGAAGGAACAGAAAGAAGAGGTCAAAAAGCAAAAGAGGGAAGCCGCTCAGATAGAGGAGAAACCCAAAGCTGCTCCCGAGAAAAAGAAACTCAGCTTTAAGGACAAATACGAGCTGGAACAGCTCGAAAAGGAAATGCCCAAGCTCGAAAAAGAGAAGGAAGAGCTCGAAGCCAAGTTGCAGGATGCCTCATTGCCATTCGAAGAGATCGAAAGCATCTCGGTTCGGTTTGGTCAACTCTCCGATGAGCTGGACGAAAAACTCCTGCGCTGGATGGAGTTGGATGAGATGGGGTGAGCACAGTGTCCAAAACAGTTATTTTCAATCATTGTTCTGATTTATTAATGCATCAGTTTGAAGAACTGATTAAAGCTTTTTGGTACTTAGTGCTTCTTTGGCAAGCAATTTAAGGACACGATGTTGTAACTATTGATCAAAAGAAGCGTCATACTAGAAACCGATCGTTAAGTAAATGCCCTTATGAAGACTGTGTTCATGATACCCCTTTTAGTAGTAATCTCCTTTGTTGGTTTTAGCTGTCGGCAAGATCCCATACCCAATGAACTTCTTCCAAGATTCGATAGAATCCTAGAGGACCCAATAGAGCTAACGAGCTACAAATTTTCAGATGTTACACCGTTCAAGCATATTGCCCTACCTCTTGAATTTGGATCTGATAGGTTCCAAGATTCGATCATCTTAAAACAATTGGAGAACACACATATTAAGTACATTACGTATGTCTATTCAGACTTTAAAGCTGACCCCAACTTCGAACAACAGGAATTAAATAGAGAAAGGCTATTTCGCCTTTATCAAAGCTTTCCAGATGTATTTGATAGCACTCGAACAGAATGGAATGTTTATGAACAAACTGAGGCAGAGTCTGAGTTAGCTGCCAAGACGTTATTTCATGGATTTGTAATTCATTTCAGGCCTGTCGCGACTAAGGAAAGTATGGAGTCGGAAATTGAATACGTTAAAACTATGTTGGATACGGCAATCGAGTTTATCGCACCAATCAGTGATTCGACCTCATTGATTACAACTGTGATGGGTGAAATGAGTGACGCAGGTGAATGGATGTACTATGAAGGTGACGTGACCTTTGGTGTGTCTGACTCTGTTTACACCTCAGATGCTGGCACTTTTGATTACGGAAATTACTTTAAAGACACGACCGTTTCAGCAGTTCTTAATAGAAATGATCATTGGAGTAAAATGCTGATTCATTGCGACTTGACGGGAAGTATGTCACCTTATTCTGCTCAACTTTTCGTTTGGCATAGATTGAATATGGATGAGACAAAGGTTCAACATTTTGTTTTCTTTAATGATGGTAATAGCAAACCTGATAAGAATAAAAGGGCCGGAAGTACTGGTGGAATATACTATTCGAGAGCTGACAATTTTGATCAGTTGAAAGAAGAGGCTTTCAAGTGCATGAGGAATGGAGGTGGAGGAGACGCACCTGAAAATGATGTGGAAGCAATCCTTAGTGGATTGAAAAAATGTGAAGATTGCGGTGATATAGTCTTAGTTGCTGATAACTGGGCTAATATGCGAGATTATAAATTCATCGATAAAGTCCATAGACCTATTAGGATTATACTTTGTGGGACTCAATTTGGTATTAATAAGCAGTATTTAAACTTGGCACGTGCTACAGGTGGTTCTGTTCACACTATCGAAGAAGATATAGACCATCTTATGGATCTGAAAGAAGGAGAAGAGATTTTGATAAGCGGACAGAGGTTCGTTATTAAATCTGGAAAGTTTGTTGAGATAAAAACAATCTAAACTAGAGGGTTGCTATGAGTGGATTAAACTCCCGGTGGTTCATTATGTCGCCTGTGATGGCCCCGAACCATTTGAGGAATACCGGTTTCCAAGTCAGGAGTTCGGAGAAGAAAATGCCATTTTGAGAACTAAGTCATTTCCTAATTCTTCGTTCAAAGTTGACTCTGTGGCTATTATCCAACGTTTTGTATGGAACGGGAAGGAGGTTTCTGCCCACTGGTCTGATAAGCCCGAAACGCGCTAGTAGTGCTCTGTTATGCCTTCTAACACATCTCTTTAAACCAAAGACGTGTTTTAATATTACTTTTCTTTTGCAAGTAAAAAGAAGCATTATTACTTTTGTATTGCAAGTAAAAAACACGCTTCTTACATGGAAAACCTTTTTAGATGCAAATGTCCCATCACTTCGGCCCTCGACATTGTTGGAGACAAATGGACACTGGTTATCATCAAACAGATGCTTTTCGAGCAGAAAAGCACTTTTAAGGATTTTGCTGAAAGTCAGGAATCTATTGCAACCAACGTTCTTTCATCGAGATTGAAATGGATGGAAGAACTTGGAATAGTCGATAAGGGAAATCGCCCGGATAATAAGAAAACGAACATCTATACGCTCACTAAAAAGGGGGTGTCATTTACTCCGGTTTTGATTGAACTGATGGTGTGGAGTGAAGAAAGCATACAAGGAGTCCATCCAAATCTGGAGTTCCATCCAGAATTAGAGACAATAAAAAAGAATAAGGAACAAGCCTATCAGAAGATCATTCGATCATATGACCGTTTCAAACAATCACTTTATAAAATCAAATAATAGTAATGGGTAACTCAGGTAAAGAAACACCGCACATCGTTTTTGACAAGTATGTACAAGACCATTGGACTCAACAAGAAACCGAAAATGTAAAAGTGGTCGTTGATTTTTTTCAACGCCTCATGAATGAACACAATTTTGATCACACCTTGAAAACGCATGGAGGTGGTTCATACGTTCAACACAATAGGGCCATCCCCAATGAAATTGAGGGTCTTGTAGGGTACGTAAAAACAATGGTTAAACGGTATCCAGAGTACTCCTTTGATGTAAAGAAGATTTATGCTGACGGTGACTATGTCATCTTGCACAGCCATACTACGATGAAAGCTGCGCATAGGGGCAATGAAAAGAAAGGTTTTATCATCACCGATACGTTCAAGTTAAACGAGGGTAAATTGGCAGAGCATTGGGATGCTATTCAGCCAATCGATTTTTTCTCGAGGTTTTTAATGTTGCTGACGGGTGGAACGATTGGAAATAGAAATCCTACTTTCTGATTCCATAGTTTGATGATGTTTTCTTACCACATAACTTCAACGCTTCCAGATGAACAACAAACCCAACATCCTAGTCGTATGCGGACGCAACAAGCGAAGAAGCCGCACAGCCGAGTATATTTTTAAGAATGACCAACGGTTTCATATCCGTTCGGTGGGTCTTAGTCCCAGGAGTGAGCGCCAGATCAAGGAGCGCGATATGGAATGGGCAGACTTGGTTTTTGTGATGGAGCAGGAGCAAGCCTCAAGAATAACCAAGATGTTCAGGCGCATGGAGTTGCCCAATATGGAAGTCTTGCATATCGAAGACGAGTACGCCTATTTGCAGCCAGAGCTGATTGACATACTAACCGATCGAATGAATTCAGTGCTTCAGGTGGTGTACGAGATATAAGCTGACGAGTATATTTGCACAATCACCCTATTGATAGTCGCTATGCACGATCGAGTTAACCCATTTTCAGCATGTTCGTTTCAGAACCCGATGTTGAGATATTCATTCATTTTACTCTTTCTAATCCTTGTTAATTGGGGGCGTGCCCAAGAAGTAACTTGGGCCAAGTCTGTTACCGGGCCGTATTACGAGTACGGTGTTGACAGTGATTTTGATTCGCAGGGAAACATGTTTTGGGTGGGGCATGGCACAGGAGCTTATATGACCATTGACAGCACCAATTATAGCGCCAATGGAGATGGAGATGCGTTTATAGCCAAGTTGTCGCCATCTAATCAGTTGATTTGGTTTAAGCGCCTGGGGGCCGATGATAATACTTACCACGACAATGGTTTAGACATACATGTCGATGCCAACGATAATGTGCTTGTACTGGTCAAAGCCTGCAGTGACTATTTCACATATAACGGTGATACACTTGGTGGAATAGGATCCAACGGCCAGTATTCTGGCGAGGGCGTTTTGTTGAAAATAGACAATGACGGGAATTACCTGTGGCATGATGACGGTTCGGTGTCCAGTTCGTTTCAAAATGTAATCACAGATAGTCTGAACAATGTGTATTTAACAGGGTGGTTCAGTGGTTCGCTGACCCTTGGAGATTCGATTGAGTTAACCAATACAACAAACGGAACTACCCGAGACATGTTTATTGCCAGATATGATTCAAATGGAGTCATACAATGGGCAAAGAATGTGGGAGGTACAGTGCACAATTCAGCCGCTTATGGTCACAATATTGCGCTGACAGATTCTATGAACCAACTCGTGGTTCTGGGACGATATACCAAGACAATCTACTTTGATGTGGATAGTTTAACAACGGCTGTGAATTATGCCATGTTTCTTGCTTCGTATGACACAAGTGGAACGGAGTTGTGGAAGACCAGCCTGTTCAATAATGATTATGCTTATGGTCAGGGATTAGACATATCTTCTGATGATGTTATTGGTGTGGCTGGATTTAATTCTGCTGCCAGCAGTCCAGATGGTTTGGTGGGCTTTTATGACATAAATGGAAATGTCTTGTCAGAAGAAACCTACCTATCCACCAGCTACTGTCGTTTGCATAGCTTGGAGTTTAATCATTTGAATGAGGCATTTATAACGGGAACCTTTTACGATACACTCGTTGTGGGGACAACGAGCAACCCGCTTACAATAACTACTTCTGGAAATGCCTATCGATCAGTGATAGCTAAACTGAGTCCGAGTTTTGTGCCGATATGGGCAATGGATAAATCCGGTTCCTGGGAGAATCAGATAACATGTAAAAACAACCGCATTATCTACGCAAGCCGCATCGATGACGAGTTTATCTACAATTATGGTGTAGATACGGTTCATAGTAACTCAGGTGATGCCGTTTTTGCTGAAATAACCGACACAATATGCTCGTTTGATTTCCTTATAGACACGGTTTATGCCTGCAATAGCTACACCTGGATCGATGGGATTACATATACGTCTTCCAATTCTTCGGCTACAGATACATTTATGAACGTCATGGGATGTGACTCGATACGAAAACTACATCTGACCATCTATAACTCAGATGCGGTTACAGATGTCATTGCTGCGTGTGATTCTGTTGTTTGGATAGATGGCAATACCTATACGAGTTCAAACAACACTGCTACCTATACGTTTACCAATGTCAATGGATGTGATTCGGTTGTAACGCTCAATCTAACAATGAATAGTCCAAGCACCGGAATCGATGTTATTTCGGCTTGTGATGCCTACCAATGGATAGATGGCAATACCTACACAGCGTCCAATTACAGTGCCTTGGATACATTGACAAATGCTGCGGGATGTGATTCCATTGTCACATTGAATTTGACGATTACATCTTCTAGTTCAAGTACGGATACGGTTATCGCTTGTGATGCGTATCAATGGATTGACGGAGTAACGTACACCGCATCCAATAGCACAGCTTTGCACGTTTTGACCAATGTCGCAGGTTGTGATTCTGTGGTGACGTTGAATCTGACAATTAACAATGCTACCACCGGTGCGGATACAGTCGTGGCCTGTGATGCATATCAATGGATTAACGGAAATACCTATACCACATCCAATACTTCTGCTACGTATACATTGACGAATAGTGTAGGATGCGATTCTGTGGTGATGTTAAACCTGACAGTAAATCAGTCCAGCTCGGCTACCGATACGGTGACCACCTGTGATCCCTATCTGTGGGTGGATGGAAATACGTACACCACTTCGAACAATTCGGCCACATATGTACTGACCAATGCAGTCGGATGCGACTCGGTGATTAGTCTGGATCTAACCATACCTGAGGTAAACACCAATGTGACGCCCAATTGGCAGCAAACGGGCTTAATTGCACATGCAGTGTCAGCAAGTTACCAATGGCTCGATTGCGACAGCAATATGCAGCCCATTCCCGGAGCGACAAATCAATACTACATAAACTTCAACGGGGCCAATGTGGCTGTGCAGGTGATGCAAGATGGATGTATTGACACGTCAGATTGTTTCACCATTGCTTCTGTGGGTATCGATGCTTTTGGACATGAAGTAAGCGTAATGGCCTATCCCATTCCGTCCAGCGATTACGTAAACATTGCGTTTGAAAAGACGCTGCCTTTTGTCACGCTCTCCATTATAGATAGCAGAGGTGGCTTGGTTGGCAAAACCACACTTAGATCGGTTGGTGAAACCCAGATGCTCCTTGGTCAGGCACCAGGTGTTTATTATTTGATCATAGATACCGGAACGGAACAGAGGACCATTAGCCTAATGAAGGAATAACAAGTAGTTGTGGTAGTTCGTTTTAAAGCTTTAGGCCTGTGTTTTATCAATGAATGACCAGATGACAAAGCGCCAAGATTATATCGTATATTGACTAAGACTAAAACCATTGAAAATGAACGTTGTGAGAAAGCTAATTGTACCAATTCTAGCATTGTCTCTTTTCTATTTGTCGGGATGTCAGAAAGAAAAGATTGAAGTAGTGTCTTTTAATAGCAATGGTGTTAATTGTAGCTCAACAATCGAAGAGAGTTTTCATGTGTCCGGCAATACTGACTGCAAACCAAATGGGTTTCACTCAGACTACATTCTAGACTGTGTAAAGAATACGAATGGTGTAAATCACTATCATTTCACCGATGAGAGTGACTGGAACGGAGGTTACTGGAAAGGAGTTAAAGATCACACGGGTATTTCTGGTTCTGGGTTTTTGTTGGCTGACGGTGATCGTTCAGACAAGCGGGTTTGGTATCGAAATGTGGAGTTGGTTGAAGGTCGTGAGTATGAGTTTTCTTGTTGGTTAATCAATGCGAATGTCAATGGTAAATTTCGTGGTCCTACGTCCAGTTTCGAGTTTTGGTTAGATGGTCAATCATTCTATTCAACTGGAGACTTAGAAGAACTCGATCCGTGGAAAGAGTATTCAGGAACCTTTGTTGCAAACAAGACCCAGGTGGTTGAAATTGCCATTGTTCCATTGGGTGGACCTGGAATGGGAAATGATTTTGCCATCGATGATATTGCGCTAAAAGAGATTAATTGCAACGACTCCGGAAAGTAAGACAGTTTCAGGCGAATGAATTCGACATCTGAAACGGCATTCGGCATCTGGAAATAGGAGATTTTGTTTTATCTCCAAACCTCAAAAGATCGGCACGCGTCATCTAGTTCATTACTACTGTAAATTGAGAATGTACATGAAAAGGACGCTGGGCTTAACCTTACTGCTATTGACACTTCTCGGTAGCTGCAGCAAGTCGCCTAAATGTTGGTTTGAGGATAAGAATAGGGGAGATATTGTAGACAATTTTGAATGGCCGGAGTGCTTTGAATTTGCCGATGCATTGGGAAACCCCGAGTACATCATTCGTTCAGAAACAGATGTCAACTTGATCTTGGGGTGCGAAAGTGCTTCGTTTCCCGTGGATTTTTCAACGTACTCCATACTCATGCTACGCGCAGAGGGGCAGTGCGAAATCAAGGTGATCAGGGATTTAACGATTGATCATGCCAACAAAGAATACGTATATACGGTCACGGTCAAAGAATGCGGCTTCTGCAAGAAGATGACCAGCGATAATCAGTTTGTGTTGGTTCCCGCCATACCTGATGGCTATACCGTTCGGTTTGAGATCGACCGCAAGTAGTTAATATCCCATCTGAGCTGGATGAATCCACTATCTTTCGAACATGAATACCCAGAAAATGTATCAAGTAGATGCCTTTACCGATCGCGTGTTTGGTGGCAATCCGGCTGCTGTGTGCCCACTGGATAACTGGCTCAGTGATGAAACCATGCAGCATATTGCCATGGAGAACAACCTGGCAGAAACCGCTTTTTATGTAAGGCAGGGCACATCGTATGAGCTTCGGTGGTTTACACCTACCGTAGAGGTTGATTTGTGTGGGCATGCTACACTGGCTGCGGCCTATGTGCTGTTTCACCATGAAGGACACCTGGGCAACGAGATTGCTTTTGATTCGCCAAGAAGCGGACCATTAACCGTGACGAGGCAAGGTGATTTATTGACGCTCAATTTTCCGGCTGATGAAATGAAGCGGGTAGAGCTTACACCAGAACTTAGTCGGTGTTTTGACAAGCAGCCCGTTGAGGTGTACATGGGTAAAACCGATTACATGCTGGCTTATGAAAGTCAGGCAGATGTTGAATCTATCCGTCCTTCTTTAGTTGATATTGCTGCCTTAGGTGGCCGTGGAGCCATTATCACAGCTCCTGGCGATGAAGTGGACTTTGTGTCGCGTTTCTTCGCCCCACAGGCCGGTGTGGACGAAGACCCCGTAACAGGATCTGCACACACTACACTTACTCCTTATTGGGCAGGGCGTTTGGGTAAAGCGCAGCTCACAGCCCGGCAGTTATCAAAGCGTGGAGGAGCGCTGCAGTGCACACATAAAGGCTCGAGGGTTGAAATAAGCGGTCAGGCCAGATTATATCTTACGGGAGAGATACACGTAAACGAATCAAATTGAGTTTAACAACAGTTATCGAATGAACTACCACAACAAGAAATTCAGACTCGTTTCTACTTCCGAAAACGGAGCATTAGAGAGTGATATGGTCTTTCACTACGAGCAGTCAGGTCGTGTTCTCACGTGTACGTATCGGAGCGAAGAGGTGGTTGAAGGGCATTTAACCGGATTGGTAGACGAAGATGGCTGCATAGACATGCGTTATCATCAGGTCGACCGCGCAGGTGAGTTGATGACAGGAGCATGCAAGTCAACACCCGAGGTATTGCCCAATGGCAAGATTCGGCTACACGAAGTATGGCAATGGACGTCTGGTGATCAATCCAAAGGCACATCCATATTGGAAGAGGTGTGAGTTTTACTTCCCGGCTTCAGCCATGGCTTTGTGCTTGCCTTTGCTCTTTCTGATTCGTACAGAAACCACCTTGTACTCAGGACACATGGCCTCTGAGCAGTGCTCATCGCTGGTGATTTCGTTCAGCATAATCTCAGGGAAGTGGAAGGTTGAACTCAAAATGCCCGACTTCACTTCATCGGTTACCTCGGCTCTGATATCTACTTTTCCTCTCGGGCTCTCTACACACACAAACTCGCCATGTGCAATGCCTTCCTTGGCCGCATCGGCCGGGTTAATCAGCAATACATCTTCCGTAAGAATCTCTACGTTCCCTGTTCTACGCGTCATGGCGCCACAGTTGTAGTGCTCTAACTCGCGGTTGGTGGTGATGATGTATGGGTAATCTTTTCCGTGCTGCTCAATTTCATTACTCTCCTGGAATGGGAAGAATGAGAAAGCTCCGCGGCCTCGTTTAAACTCCTCGATATGAATCATTTTGCTATCCGTGCCGTCCTGAGCTACCGGCCATTGTTTTCCATTGTCACCAAGCTCATCCCACTTGACACCTGCAAAGAAGGGCACAATCTGGCTGATTTCTTCCAGGACACCTGCAGCCGTGTAATCGGCTTGCTTGTAGCCCATACGATTCATGACATCAATAACTTGTTGACCATCGGGCTTGGTGCCTTCAATAGGCTCGATCACTTTTTGAACACGCTGGATTCTTCGCTCTCCGTTTGTAAAGGTTCCGTCTTTTTCGAGGAAGCTCGAAGAGGGTAGAAGCACGGTGGCGTGCTTGGCTGTTTCTGTCATAAACAGCTCAGATACGATTAGCAGCTCCAGGCTGTCCATGGCTTTGCGAACCTTGCTTGTGTTTGGATCAGTTTGCACTACATCTTCTCCGATAATCCAAGCCGCTTTTAAGTCGCCTGCAATAGCTGCATCAAACATTTCGGGAATCTTGTACCCGATGTGAGATGGAACCGTACGTCCATAGAACTCATTGTAGCGCTTGTTCATGGCCGGGTCAGTTACATCTAAGTAACCAGCACCTTGATGAGGCTGAGCACCCATATCGGCTGCGCCCTGTACATTGTTCTGACCACGAAGCGGGTTCATTCCGGCTCCTTTCTTGCCAATGTTTCCGGTAATCATTACCAGGTCAGCTATAAGCTGAATGGCAAATGTTCCCTGAGAGTGCTCTGTTACACCCAATCCATGAAACTCCATGGCCGCTTTGGCTGAAGCGTAAGCGTGGGTGGCTTCTTTGACGAGGTTCTTGTCTACTCCGGTGATGCGCTCTAGTTCGTCAATGTCCAATCGAAGAATTTCTTCTTTGAGCTCGTCATAGCCTTCCGTTCGATTGCTTACAAAGTCTACATCTTCCCACCCTTCAGAGATGATGAAGTACAACATCATGTTGAGCAGCGCCACGTTGGTTCCTGGTCTGAGTTGAAGGTGATACTGTGCGTATTTGGCCAGTTCAATGCGTCTCGGATCGACTACAATTCCCGTAACCCCCTTCATTAAGGCTTGCTTTATCTTAGCGCCTGTAACTGGGTGAGCAGCAGTAGGGTTAGCTCCGATAACTATGATGCAGTCTGTATGTTGAATATCTTCAATAGAGTTGGTGGCAGCGCCCGTTCCAAACGCACGTTGCATACCTAAGGCTGTAGGGCTGTGACATACTCGGGCACAGCAGTCAATGTTGTTGGTTCCGACCACCGCACGCATAAGCTTTTGCATGAGGTAGTTTTCCTCATTTGGTGTTCGAGAAGAAGAAATGCCTGCAATGGCATCAGGTCCTGATGTTTCTCTGATTCTGTTAAACTCGTTTACGATGAAATCGTAGGCTTCATCCCAGGTAGCTTCTTCAAACTCACCATTGCGTTTAATCATCGGAGTTTTCAATCGATCGGGGTGATCGACAAACTTAAAGGCATAGCGGCCTTTCAAACAGGTGTGGCCACCGTTGGCTTCTGCTTCATAAGGAGCCTGAATACTCAGGATTTCTCCGTTGGCAGTTGACACTTCCAGGTTACAGCCCACACCGCAGTACGTACAGACTGTGCGCGTTTTCTCCGTGGCTTTGATGGCTTTTGATTGGAACACGTCCGAGATGGCCGAAGTAGGACAGGCCTGAGCGCACGCACCACAGCTTACACAAGGTGATTCCATGAAGTTGACATCACCGCCCTTGATAATTTTACTTTCAAACCCACGACCAGCCATAGACAAGACCATTTCGCCCTGAACCTCGTCACATGCTCTTACACAACGATAGCAGTTGATACACTTGCTAAAATCACTGGTCATGTATGGGTGGCTCATGTCCTTTTTTCGATCGAGGTGATTGGCCCCTTCCGGATATCGAACTTCTCTGATGCCCACACGAGCAGCTACATCCTGTAACTCACAGTTGCCATTCACTTCGCATGTCAGACAGTCCAGCGGATGGTCTGTCAAAACAAGCTCCATGATGTTTTTTCGCAGGTCTTGCACATTCTTAGACTCCGGATAGATGTGCATTCCCGAGCTGATAGGCGTGTGACACGAGGCCATGGTTCGCACGGCACCGTTTTCCTGCATGGCTACATCTACACTGCATACCCGGCAACTACCAAACGGATCCAGATTAGGAGCATCGCATAGTGTAGGTACCGCATCTTGGCCCTGATGCCTGCGGAGAAAAGAAAGAATGGTCTCTCCGGGAACAAGGGTGTGTTCTTCACCGTTGATATAAGCCGTTTCCTGACCGATCAACGATTCTATGTTTTTTATGGCGCTTGGATTCTTTGTCATGGTTTCGTGCTTGTTTGTTTGGCTTAGTTGAAATACTGATTTAACTCGTCATCAAAATACTGAAGGGCATTTTTCACGGGCAGCGGTATGCCACCACCGTGGGCGCATAACGACCCGATTTCAAGTGTGTTCAGCAAATCATCGAAAAGTTTTCGGTCGATTTTGTAGCCTTCGTGTTCTGCTTTGTGCAGCATTTCTTCGGCTCGTTTGGTTCCCAGTCGACAAGGGAAACATTTACCACAGCTCTCTTCAGCGGCAAACTCGAAGAGGTGGCTCAGGTAGTTGATCATGGAAAAGGAGGTTGGAATACACACCACAGAGGCATGACCCAACAAGAATCCGTTTGTCTGAAACGATTCAAAGTCCAGTGTGAGGTCCTCGACCACATGCGCTGGCACCATGCCGCCTAATGGCCCGCCAATGTGCAATGCTTTGACAGGTACCCTGTATCCTTTGCCGTAAGTGTGAATGATGTCCTTCATGGATGTGCCCATATCGGCTTCCACAATTCCAGGCTGATTGAAATGACTATCGAGGCTCACCAGTTTGGTTCCAGAAGATTTTTCGGTTCCTCGTTTGGCGTACGCTTCACCACCATGCTCGATGATGTAAGGTAGGGCAGCCAGTGTTTCCACATTATTGACCACCGTAGGCTTATTGAATAAACCGCTTTGAGCAGGGTAGGGAGGTCGCACCCGAACTTCAGGTCGCTGACCTTCGATTGAGTTGATCAAGGCTGTCTCTTCTCCACATATGTATGAGCCCTGGGCTTTAATGACTTTGAAATGGAAGCTGTTGTCGGTTCCGAGTAGCGAATCACCGACCAGACCGGCAGATCTTAATTCGGCAATCGCAGCTTCGACTGTCCTAACAGATTCAGGATATTCACCTCGGATGTATACCACACCCCACGAGGCACCAATTACGTGTCCGGCTATAATCATACCCACCAATACTTCCATGGGTCTTTGCTCGAGCAGATATCTGTCTGTGTAGGCTCCGGGATCACCCTCATCGGCATTGCAGATGATGAATTTCGTTTCGTTTTGTTCTGCCTTGGCAAAGCCGAGTTTCATCCCAATCGGGAATCCGGCACCGCCTCGTCCGCGTAGGTTGGAAGTCTTTATTTGACCCAGCGTGTTGTCCTTTGCTGTTTCGAGCACAGACTGCACGAGTGACACGTAATGTGATACAGGCAGGACATCTCTGGTTAAGATAGGTTCACCTGCAGAAACTACACTGTAGTTATCGCCAGCTTCGTCCTTCGTTTCAATAATGCTCTTAATCTCCTCGACCGACTTAGCAGAGTAGTTGTTTCCATTGTACTGGAATGCGCTGTTTTCATGACATCTGCCCAGGCAGCACATTTCGCCAATTTCTTCTGGAGCAAAGTGATTCGTCAGGTTTTCCTTCAGTGTTTCCTGCGTGCCGGCACAGTGACAGACCGATCCGTTGCACACGTATACCTTTTTGCCTTTGTTCTCTGGCTTTAGAAAATCGTAGAAGCTGGTGGTACCATGCGCATTGGCTGTACCAATCAAAAACTCTTCGCCAATCTTTTCCAATTCTTCCTGGGAAACGGTTCCTGTTTCCACACTCATTTTTCCGTATCGGTCAAACAGATTGTCTTCTAATCCCTTGCGTCCGCTTAGCTCACTGATATTCTTTGACATGTGTAGGTGTTGGCGTTAGTGTTGAGAGCACTAAAATATCAATCCAATCTGAATTGAATTACGGAAATACATAAACAGTTGATTTACTGTATGTATAATCTGTTCTGAGGCAAACAAACACTTCAGGTAGGGAAACAATTTATGTGAAAAAAAACAATTTTGGTTCTTGGAGTTAGAGAATGAAATCATACTTTCGTTTCTCCTTAGAAAGAATCCCAGATTAATTCTGGGTTAAGATATAAAGGGCCGGAGTGACTTTTCGATAGGGTTAGAATTGGTTTTAGCTTCGGTCCTTTTTTTATGCGCAATTTTCTGATAAAATGGGTTTACGAGAAGTGAAGAAAGAACTGGCTACGCTTTCGCAAGATCAGCTTATTCACCACATCGTAGAAGTCTACAAACGCTACCCACACGCCAAGGAATACTTCGATTTTTATGTCAACCCCGATGAAAAAGTCATCCTTGAAAAATATAAGGAACGCGTACACGAAGGCTTTTATCCGGCCAGGGGCAGACGTCTGAAGCTGTACCGCTCACGCAAAGCACTCAATGAGTTTAAGAAACTGGGCGTGTCGCCAGAGGCTGATGCCGAGCTCATGCTGTACTTTATTGAAGTAGGCATTGTGTATGCCAGAGAAAAACGACCCACAGGCGAAGCCTACTACGAACGCTTATTGAATATGCTCGAGAAACTGTTAACCCACCTGGTGAAGGCTAGTTTACTCGATGAGTACAACGAGTCTCTGAGTCATGTGGTGGAGCGAGCCGAGGGATTGCCATGGGAGGTTCAAACCAATATGAGCAATCTTAGGAATAGTTTCGCTTAGGAGTTCAATGTTCAAATGACTTATTGTTTTATCACTCGCCCTGAGTACAACGCGCCATTCTGGTCTTTCGCTCGAACGAAGTAAAGCCCCGGCTCAACCGATAGAAACATATCAAACCTGTTTCCACTCCTTGTGTTATGGTAAACCATTCGTCCGTGCACATCGAATATTTCGACTTGACTCATGGTTACGTGATCTGGTAAGATCATCTGGGTGTAACCACTACTCGGATTCGGAAAAATGGAGAGCGATTGAGTGTTTAACGCAAACCTTTCCACGCCCACAGTTTTATTGGGATACATGCGATGAATGAAGATATTGCATGAATCTACGGAGGGAGTTAAGTTAAACGTATCGTTTCCCGGATCAAAATCTGTGGTGGAGCAGAATGAATTGGATGAGTAGAGAGCTCCACTTGAGCTAACTCTCACTTTCCGAACATATCTTGGGTTGAGCATGACATGATCAATGAGATCAAAGTCTTCATTGGTTTCAACCAACACAGAATTCAAAGAGTCGTAAATCACAGTCGAACCTGAACCCGGATCTATGTCTATGGAATCTTGATAACCGTATCCAAGGTAAATACCTGTCGCATCAAACTGTAGAACGCTTGTTGCATGATAGGGGCTTTCTCCAGAGATCGTCACGACTTTTTCAAACATGCCATTGCTATCTAGCCGCAATAGAAACCTATCGAAAGTGGCATTAGACGTGTAAGATTGAACGCCCGAACTGGAGAAATCGAAGTCAACCGTGCCGCCAAAGATGCCAGAGAGGAAAATGTCACCATTCGAATTGACAAAGGCCTGATACGATCGTATGGAGCCGGCTGCGTTATGAACCCAGTCAACCTGACCGTCTGAAGTGAATTTGATAAGAAAAGTTCCTGATACGGTATTTGTCACGTTGGCCGAACTCAACTCACTTCCAGTAATCGTTAAGTTAGAACCACATGTTCCGTGCAAGTAAATGTTATTCTCCTGATCTGAGAAAATATCGTAAGCAAAAGTCGATTGAGAACTGGCAATGTCGGCAGACCATGCGAAATCACCAATGCTATCCAGGACACTAACAAATGCCCCATACGTGTTGCTTGTATGATATGTTGTAATTCCTCCGCTAGGGTCTACATCCACTGAGTCGTCATACATCGCAAAGACTCCGATGTGTTCATCTGGTGTAAGCGTCATAGACGTGTAATAGTCTTGTTGGCTATTATTCGTCCATCTTTTAGCCCAACCAAAAGACCCATCCTCGTTGATTTGCATCAAATATATATCGGGGTAAATGCTGCCGCTATCATTCAAAATGAATGTACCACTGCTACTGGGGTCAAAGTCCAGATTATCGTGGAATTGACCGAGAATATAGCTATGCGAAGTTGCGGACAGTTGCAAATCGAGAGGGGAGTTGTAATTACCGTCTAATGACCATCCCCACTCAAGTGTGCCATTGCTGTCTACTTTTTGAACAACAGTTGCACGCGTTCCACTTCCAACAGTGGTGGAGCCACTTGAACCAAGGTTCATGGTCCCATCTACGGCACCAAGAACAATGAGGTTGTCCTTTGAATCTATGTCCAAATCATGGACCTTGTAAGAGTCGTTCTCATAACCGTTGACCCAATCAAACTGCTGAGCTTGTGAGGAAAAAGAATAGATAGAAATACAGATGGTAAGAAAGAGATAACTTTTCGATTTTAACATGGTTAGAATGTTTATGTGGTGTTGTTTTTAGAACGCTGACATTTTTTTGAGGTTGCCTAAATGGTATGTCGCTGACGGTTCAATTTGGCATAAATGAGAGGAATAAATAGGCTTCATTAAAACGAAAATTTTTTCAATGAATATGTCCCGTATGCCTTTATCAATAGGCAGTTTGGCCTAACAAATCGCTCTTGAAAATTGCACCGTTTAATGAAGTAGCGTGCGCTGATATAATCTTGCGAGATATATTTAGTGAGATTTAGAAAGTCTGGTTGTAAGCTGATATAAAGACATTAGCTGGAACCAAATAATCGAGGCAACGACACATGGATTTCGACAACCAACTCATATTCTTTTTTAGTGCACTTGGGGCATTCAATGGTTTTGTGTTGTCGTTCTATTTTGCCCTTAAGGCTAAGAGGAATGCGTTTTCCAATTATTTCCTGGCGCTACTGATACTGATGTTGAGTATCAGAACCATAAAGTCTGTTTTCTTTCATTTCAATCCTCAGCTAGCTGGTGTTTTCATTCAAATCGGGCTTTCTGCGTTGTCGCTGATTGGACCTTTCTTGTATTTATATCTTAAATCGCAATCGAAGCATAACAAAGTCCATTGGTTGCTTCATGTGCTTCCCTTATTCATAGGGATTACGCTGCTCGGGATATTTTACCCTTATGTGGAGCACCGAAACATGTGGGGAAACAATATAGTTGGATGGATAAATAACCTGTGGTTTGTTTACATCGCTTTTTCGTTCCGTTTCATTCTGCCTTCACTAAAGAAGATCGTCAACAAGCATAAGGTACACGATATCGACATTTGGTTGATAAGTGTATATGCAGGCGTATTTGTTGTGTGGTGTGGTTACACATTTGGGACATACACCTCATATATTGTGGGAGCCTTGTCGTTTTCCTTTGTGTTGTACCTGATTGTCTTGCTTCTCATTTTTAAGAACAACGAAAAATCTACTTTCTTTCAAGAGAAAGGGAAATACCAAAACAAGAAAATGGATCGGGAGTCAATCGAGTTGATTGAACAGGGAATAGGCGCTATTAAAGAGAAAGAGCTGTTTCTGAATCCTAATCTTACCATTGCAGATGTGGCCCAAGAATCCAGTGTCTCAACACACCAGTTATCTCAGTATCTGAACGAACAGATGGGCAAATCTTTTTCCGTCTTCATCAATGAATACAGAATCGAGAAAGCCCAAGAATTGCTCAAATCAGATAGCAAGTTTTCCATTGAAGGCATAGGCCATGAAAGTGGATTTAATTCAAAATCTACATTCTATACGGCCTTTAAAAAACTCACCGGAATGACCCCGACAGAGTATCGTAAAGACTTGGGGTTGTAGTTCGATTCTATAAATCCGAACGACTATTCCATCATTCCATAGGACTAGCATTACACCTTTGTTTTCATCGAGTTGTTTAAGCACAGAACGTGCGAACTCATTCGGCATTGGATTAGGAATATTAAACACTAAAAAAGAAAGTTGAACATGACGAAATCAATCAAAATCGCAATCATTGGATGTGCCATGCTACTTGCAACCCATTCAAACGGTCAAACCGAGAATAGCAAATCAGAAATCGACCAAATAACCGCTACGTTGATGGATTACATTGAAGGGACATCAAATGGACAGCCGGATAGGTTGAGAAAAGCCTTTCATCCTGATTTTAATCTCTATACCGTAACTACTGAGGACAGTTTAAGAATTCGCTCGGGAGAAAAGTATATTTCCAACGTGAAAGAAGGTGAGAAGAACAGTAGGGTTGGAAGAATTATCTCCATTGACTACGAAAAGGATGCGGCCATTGCTAAAGCCGAAATTGTGATTCCCAATTGGAAGGTGTTCATCGATTACTTCTTGTTACTCAAATACGAAGGTTCCTGGAAAATTGTACAAAAAAGCTACACGTGGACAACCGTTCCACCATGTAAATAGACTTCAGTTATGATGAAAGCAAGCTTAACAGTCATTCTTCTTATGCTTATGCAAATCTCATTTGCTCAGTATCAAATTGGTTTGGTACCCAGAGTGAGTCCAGATAGGGCGGTGTATCAGAAGATTGGCTATACAGAAGTACAGGTGAAGTATGGCAGCCCTGCGGTGAAGAATCGAGAGATTTGGGGTGAATTAGTACCATACGGTCAACTGTGGCGAGCCGGTGCCAATAATGCCACTACGGTGGAGTTGAGTGATGCCATTACAGTCGACCATAATCAGCTGGATAGTGGAAAATACGCCTTGTTTATTATCCCAAAGGAAGGAGAAACTTGGACGGTGATTTTTAACAAGGTTCATAAGCAGTGGGGCGCTTCCGGCTACGATGAGAAGAATGATGCGCTTAGAGTAGAAGTTAAGCCTGGCAAAGCACCTTCTCGAACAGAAAATCTGACGTACTCGATACGTCAGCTCGGGTATCAACATGGCAGCATTGTGCTTCAGTGGGATGACATCGAGCTCGAGATTCCATTTGAAACCAGTTATCTGACTAGGTTTCAACAAAAAGTAGAAACGAGAGCCAGCGACCAGCCCGAGTATTTACAGTGGATTGTATACCTGCAGGGTGCGGATCATTTGGAACAAATAGATGCTGAGACAGATGTGGCTCTCTTATGGATCAATCAGGCAGAGCAGGTGATGCAAACCACTGAAGAGTGGAACGAGCAGTTTTATCCGAGAGACTATGTTAAGGGACATTTGTATTGGACGAAGGCAAAGTTGCTGGCAAAAACCGAAAACTATAGCGAGGCAGGAAACTACGCTCAAAGAATGAAAGCCCTTCAGAATACGATATTCTACGATCGGAAGAGCGAAGCAGAAGACATTGATACTCAAATTGAGCTATGGACCAGGAAATAAGAACCTTGGAAGGTGTCGGGGTGGAAGTGATTCTGACCGCCTTAAACCTTTCGTTTTCTGATTACTTCGTCCCATTGCAGCTCAGCACGGAGCAGTTGCTATCGAAAATGCAGTCGGACAAAACAGATCTGGGCTTGTCGGTGGGTGTCTTTGAAGATGATACGTTGATTGCCTTTATGCTACACGGATTCGATGTGATCGAGCATCGAAAAGTGATCTACAACGGAGGCACAGGAGTTATTCCCGAAAGAAGAGGCTCCGGACTTACCCAGGAAATGTATCGTTTCGTTTTGCCGTTGCTGAAGTATAGAGGAGTGAATAAAGTGGTGCTAGAAGTTGTCAGTGAGAATATTCAGGCCATTAAGTCGTATGAAAGGTCTGGCTTTGTTACCAAGAGGGAATTGCTGTGTTACAAGGGAGAGTTGCCTAGATGTCAAACGAATCCCGATGTAGAAATTAAGCGCTTCTCGGACTATGATTGGCCCATCATGACATCGTTTTGGGACATTCATCCTACCTGGCAGAACTCAAAGAACGTGGTCAATGATCTGAAAACTGAGAATGTTTCATTGGCAGCGTATGATTGCGATCAACTCGTAGGTTATTTAGTGTATGACCCCAGGCTTAAGCGGATACAGCAAATCGCGGTGAGCAAAACCTTTAGGCGAAAGGGCATAGCTTCTGCATTGCTATCAGAGTTATCAAGAACTTCTGAGACCAAGGTTTCCGTTATCAATGTCGATAAAGCTTCAGAAGCCATGCATGCATTTTTTGGCAACTTTGGGCTGGAAGTGTATCTAAAGCAGTTTGAAATGGAGCTTGAGATGAATTAATCATATCATGGAATGACATTAAAAGTAACCACCAGTCAATTTCCGGTTAGTTCAAATATTGAACTCAACCGCAATTACATCATCGAACAAACCAGGGCAGCTGCAGAAAGCGCTTGCCATGTTATTCACTTTCCTGAGGGCAGTTTGTCTGGCTATGCTGGTGTTGACTTTGATACGTTTGAGAACTACGACTGGAACTTGCTAAGAGCATCAACTAAACAGGTCATGGAAGTAGCCAAAACGCTGGGTATTTGGGTCATACTGGGGTCATCTCACGAGCTCTCTGGACGCAACAAGCCGCGTAACAGCCTGTATATAATCAATGATAAAGGAGAGTTAGTAGATCGGTACGACAAGTTGTTTTGTGCCGGAGATGATACCAATGAGACAGGAGATTTAAAGCACTATTCATCAGGAAACCACTTTACCACCTTTCGCATTCGTGGTGTTCAATGCGGAGTGCTGGTTTGCCATGACTACCGCTATCCAGAACTGTACAGAGAGTTGAAGAAACAGGGTGTGCAGGTGGTGTTTCACTCATATCACGCTGGCAATATGAGCAAAGAGCGCCAGGTTTTGATGGAGAACCAAATCGGAAAAGAGTTTGAAGCGTTTAACGCTGGAAAAACCTATCCCGAAATCACGATGCCCGCTACTATGGTGTCTTACGCATCGATCAACTATGTCTGGGTCAGTTGCAGTAATACCTCGGCCAGGGAGAGCTGTTGGCCCGGTTTTATGGTAAGGCCCGATGGCGTCATCGTTGGGAAGTTGAAGAGAAATGAAGAAGGCATCCTGATTACCGAAGTCAATACGCTCGATGAGTTTTACGATTCCACATTTCACTGGAGGCAACGGGCCATGGAGGGTATGTATTACAGTGGTGATAAAGTGATGGATGATAGGTCAGAGAACAGAACACAACTTTAAAAGACACGGTAAAATTGGTCTGGAAAATATAAAGGCCCAAATCTGAGATGAAAGTAGACTTGGGCCTTTGACCTAACTAAACAGCATCATTTAAATACTATTACCTGTTATACCCAATAAGGGCACAAGGGTTCATTGAAAGTTTGTATTTTATTTTCAGAAATAATTGAAAATTTAAAATATAGTGTTACATTTGACCCATGGAATTGAAAGACGCAAAGGCAGAATTTATTCAAGCGTGGGGCACACTCGGCAGCAGCTGGGGTATTAACCGCACCATGAGTCAGATTCACGCCTTGCTTATTGTGAGCAAGGATGCACTTTCGACCGAACAGATTATGCAGGAGTTGACCATTAGTCGTGGAAACGCCAACATGAATATTCGAGCGCTGATAGAGTGGGGGTTGGTCAAAAAAGAACTGGTTCCTGGTGAGCGCAAGGAGTTTTTCTCTGCTGGAAAGGATATTGCACAGGCGGCTCGTCAGATAGCTAAAGAGCGAAAGAAGCGAGAAGTGGAGCCCGTACTGGATGTACTTAGCCAGTTGAAAGAAGTAGAGGGAGAGAAGGAAGATGTAGAGGTGTTTAATCAGGTTATTGAAGACTTGGAACTGTTTACTACGCAGGTAGACGGAGCATTAGACAAGTTTATCCGGTCAGATAGGAACTGGTTCTTTAAAACTGCCATGAAATTGTTGAAGTAAAAAAATTTGATTATAAAGTTTCAAAAATTATTGAAAGTATAATAAGATGATAAATTACCTCTCATATCTCATATATGCTACAATTACCGCAGGGCTGGTAATTTGGGTAGGGTATACGTTCTACAAGAACGGAGCACATTACCTCTACGATATCTTTTCCAACGACCTGTCATTTGCCGACTCGCTCAACCGAATGTTATTGGTGGGTTATTACCTCATCAATATTGGCTATGTCGTGTTTACCGTCACAGATTGGCAAGACGTAGAGCATGCAGATCAAATGATTGCGCAGTTATCCGGTAAGATCGGCTTTATCGCTGTGGCGCTTGGCGTCATTCACTTTATGAACTTATTCTGGATTCGAAAAATCAAACACTATTAATAAACCAATAAATCAATTTATCATGGAACCAATTACCGAAATAGACCTGGCAGAGATCGCTGAACTAAATGCACGAATGATCTTGATCGCCTACTTCATTTATTTACCCATAGCGCTTGGTTTGACCTACTACGTAGCCAAGGTGCTTTTCAAGAATGGCCGAGTGTATATGCTCGATATCTTTCACGGTCGCGAAGACATTGCTCTGGCTACGAACCGTTTGTTCGAGACGGGCTTCTACCTTATGAATTTGGGGTTTGCCTTGTGGATTCTTGAAATTGACTACTACCAAAGCGAGCTATTTGGAAAACAGGAGCTCATTGAACGCTTAAGCCAGAAGATAGGTGGGTTTAGTATTTACCTCGGAGCTATGTTGTTCTTCAACCTGTTTATGTTCTTACGAGGCAAGAAGAAGAGTAAGCAGAGTGCTGCATTGCATGCTCAGCCTATACCAAATATCTAATTCAACATATAGACAAAAAGGGACTTTATCGATCCGTAAAGTCCCTTTTCTATTTAAAAAAGTATCATTGTTTAAAATGCACCTATCATGAAATACGTAACGTTCAGACTGCTTTTAATTCCACTGATAATGGGGAGTGTAATGCTCGGTTGTAACAAGGATGACGATGAAGAGGAGGAAACAGACACCGAAACGGAAACAGGTGAGGTAGATGTAAGCATTTTGAAGAATAGCTTTTATGCCGATGCCGTTTCCTGGTCTCAGGATGAGTCGACCATCACAATTTCCACAACAGATGTTCCGGACCACAAGAGCATGTATTTTGAGACTTCCAACGCACTGTATGAGGCATATTCAGAACCAAACAACCCCGACTTTTTCAAGAACCCAAACAGGATTGAATCGCAGAACTACACGTTTAAAATACCGCGCTATCCCTCTGCTACCAGTTCTAATGAATCTACCGGATATGATGCCATAGGTGTGACGGTAAACGGGATTGTGTTTTTTAACCAGAATGCGGCACCTGGCGATGATATTCTGGAGGAGCTCAACACGTTTGATCAGTACGAAGGGCACCCACAGCAACAGGGCGTTTATCACCATCATACCGAACCCGTTTATTTGACGGAGACACTAGGCGATGATGCGTTGATGGGAATATTACTAGACGGATTTCCAGTCTATGGTCCCGTTGAAAACGGGGTGAGATTGACCAATGCCGACTTAGATGAATTTCATGGACACACTGGAGCTACAGCTGAGTTTCCAGATGGTATTTATCACTACCACATTACCGATGAACTGCCATGGATAAACGGTGGTGAATATAAAGGGACAGCTGGCACGGTAAGTCAATAAGACCTATTTCATGCTTGTTAGACTGTTTGGCTTCATGGCAGCAATCACGCTTTTTGCGTGTGCGCAAAATCAAGTGAATATCGATGCCACTCTCTTCACGGTTCGGGATACGGATTCTGCTCTAACCAGGCTTATTGATACAGTCTTGTATCATGGGGAACCATTCAATGGTCGCCTTCAAACGTTTCATGCCAACGATCAGCTAGCCAGCGAAAAATACTACCAACAAGGAGTGCTCCATGGCATGAGCATTAAGCTGAGTTCACAAGGCGACACGCTGGAGAAACGGTTATATAACCATGCCGAAAAGCACGGGAATCACAGAGGCTGGTTCGCAAATGGTCAGCTTAAGTTTCACTACTACTTTGAGCAGGGATATGCCGAAGGCAAGCAACTCGAGTGGTACGCGAGCGGTCAGCCGTTTAAAATTCAACACTTTGAAAAAGGCCGTGAGCGGGGTTCGCAAAAAGTGTTTCGCGAAGACGGTAAGCTACGTGCTAACTACGTAGTGCGCGAGAACGGCAGAAAGTATGGCCTAATGGGAGTAAAGCGGTGTAAGAACATTGACTTAGACTCCAACCGACTGGCCGAATTGAAACCTGATTCAACGTATTCCAAATGAATCGTTTTTTAATCGTCTTTATTCTACTGATTACCGTAGTTGGTTGTGCCAACAACGAGAAGCCAGTCTCCATTGATCTGCCATACTATACTTCTTCTGATCTGACTCCGCGCTGGATGAAAAGTCCGGCCGATACGGTACACAGGATAGGTGCGTTTTCGTTAACCGACCAAAATGGGCAGTCATTCACTCCAGATCAGTTGAAGGGCAAAGTGTATGCCGCCAATTTCTTTTTTACCACGTGTCCGGGCGTTTGCAGGTTGATGACCAAAGAACTCCATGCGTTTCAAGAAGCATTTGAGGAAGATAGTCATGTGCGAATGGTCTCACATACCGTGATGCCTTGGGTAGACACGGTGGCTCAGCTCAAACATTTCGAACGTACGCGCGACATAAACGGAGAGTTTTGGCATTTGCTTACCGGAACCAAGAGTGAGATATATGAGTTGGCAAGAGCGTCTTATTTTGCCGATGAAGGCTTTGGAAAATCGGTAACCAAGCCCAGTGAGTTTTTGCATACAGAAAACGTCATGTTGATTGATGCAGACGGGCATATTCGCGGGGTGTACAACGGAACGTTGGCCGTTGATATCAGGCGATTAATAGAAGATACCAGGCAGCTTTTAGGCGATTCCAACCTGCGCTGAGTTAGTGTACCCACTGTACTAGTTTTCATTTTTCTTGTCAGGATTTTCAGAGTCAGTCGACTTCCAATCAAAATCTAAACACATGAAAAGAATAGGATCTCTGGTATTGATAGTTGCTTTTGGAATTGTTTTGAGTCAATCGGTTTCGGCTCAGTCGGCCAAATCGTGGAACATAGATAAGTCGCACTCGTCCATTGCATTCTCCATCGATCATTTTTTCTCAGCCGTACCCGGGAAGTTCAAGGACTTTGGTGGAACTATTCACTTTGATCCCGATAACCTGAAAGGAAGCAGTGTTGATTTTATCATTCAGGTAAAGAGTGTAGATACGGATGAAGCAGATAGAGATAGTCACCTTCAATCGCCCGATTTTTTTGACGCGGCTACTTATCCTGTCATCACCTTCAAAAGCCAAAGCTTTACAAAGACATCTGAAAACATGTATGTAGTAAAAGGAACATTGACCATGCGTGGTACATCCAAGGAGGTAGAGCTTCCACTCAAAGTAAAAGGAACGGTGGATAACCCCTGGAAAGAGGGCAGTGTCATCATGGGTATCAGTATTGATACAGCTTTGGATAGAACCGACTACGGTGTTGGAACAGGTAGCTGGGGCGCCACGGCTGTGGTAGGTGATGAGGTCATCATTCGCATCAACATGGAGTTGGACGCTCCTAAATAATTTTTTCGTTTCGGTTTTCGAGAAAAGAGGCGCTGGCAGTCAAACACCAGCGCCTTTTTTTTACACGCAACACATGCTTTGGTTAGAACTGGTAAGCTCTTTTATGGTGTCACAATCAATGGAAGCACTGAAGTCTTTCCTTCTGATGTGATGTTTACTGAGTAGCGACCTGCTGGTAAATCGCTCACATCAATTTGATTAGATGTAGCAGCGCTTACCGCTTGTTCCTGAATGATTCGTCCTTGTACATCGAGTATCTTAATATGGGATTTAGCCGTCAAACCCGTAATTCGAACCTGCTCGCTTGCAGGGTTTGGATACATGTCGAGCCCAAGTGGATTTGTTTCGTCTATACCAACCGTAAAGTACACTTCAAAGTCTCCGCAAGGAGTCGTGCCCGATCTGAAAAGCGAATCGATGTGGTCTGAATTGGCCTTCATTACATCTACTGCCAACAAGTTGTCGTTTTTGGCCTGACCGAACACGTAGGCATATGTAAACTTAACATGGCTGCCAGCAGGTAGATCGAACGGACCTACTGATCCTAAACCTCTTCGGTCGCCAGGAGTGTTCCCGGCAGTTGTTTCGCTCCATCCGAGTGGCATAACGGTCCCATTTGTGCCAATGTTGTAGATATCAGAAGAATCTGGAAACATATATCGGCATGGTACTGCGTTGGAATCTCCAGGATTCCATCCATTTCCTCCGTATGTCATTGAACTACCATCTTTCCATAATCCACGCATGTAGTTATAATAATCTGTAGCAATGCTTGGGTCACCAGTTGGGCCAGCAGCGTTTTGGTTATAGGAATGATACGCCAGACCGAGCTGCTCATTGTCAACAATGCCATCACCAAACCCAATACCATTCAGACTTAAAGAATCCGTTAGAGAGAATGGATTATCAATACCATCAGCTTCAATGAGTGGTGTTTCCAATAGTCTTACACCGATGGCGGGCAGGTTGTTTCCGTAGCCTTGATTGCCGTTGGCATCCTCGTCCAACGTGTCTCCGTTATAGGCGAAATACAGGTTTCTAACCGGATCACACCCAATGTAATCGTCCGAGTAATTGCCCAAATCATAGTCGTTCCAGTTAGCGATGTACACATCGTGGTAGTCTTCGTTAGACTTATTGTAAATGGTGTGTTCCATAAACAAGGTCTGATCCAACACCTGGTCCTGCGGACAGTCAAATGCATAGGCCATTCCACGAATTTCGAGTCCCATGGCAGCTCCGCCAGATTCTGTGTGCACACTCGAGTGGTCGTTGTACATAAAAAACAGTGTTTGGTCACCTTTCATGGCTGGGTAGTCCCAGTTGTTGGTGTTGTATTGGCCGTCACCGTCTACATCCACAAAAGGTGCGAGGTAATAGTCCTGGCCAAGTGACATGTCACCATGTGCTGGCCAGTCTGTGGCCGAAGTAGGAGCCATGGCACTTAGTGATGAAAGCCATGTGTCTAAATCAGTTTTGTTCACTTTCCACACATTGTTCCACGACCCGTTATTGGGTGGGTTGTATGAAGAGTTATCTCCATAAGGGCCGGGAAAGTAATCCTGACCTACTTGCCGAAAACGCTCCGCTGCCACATGGAGCTCATTGGCAGAGTCGAGTCCTCCAACCCAAAGTGTTGAGGTAAAAATGGCTTGTGTCATGGAGTCTGCAGGAACATAAAAATGATTGTCAGAGAAATCCCAGAAGTGATTTCCCGATGCAGATATTAATGCGTCAACTTGATTGATGTCAATGTAATTGTATGCGGTCTGGCCGATACCAATAGTCATTGTAAGTGTAAGTGATAGGACGGTAAGAATTCGTTTCATAGCTGTTTGGTTTTGGTACTAATGTAGAGGCTTCAACCGGCCTGGGAGAGAAGAACGAGAATTTGGTATTGCTCTTTGAGAGTTCGGAAAATCAATGTGTTAGCCTAGAGCGTGCTCTAATGCAACCGCTTTTTAGAGGAGGCAGATTACTTTAAAACAATAAGCTCCTTGTGTGCAGTTGAATGCCCCAGATCAATTTCAACATGGTAGAACCCATTAGAAAGAGCCGAAATATCAATCTGGTTACTTGCTGGGCTTTTCAGAAGTTGATCCATGACTTTCCTCCCTTTGCTGTCCGAGATCTGAATGGTACTCGGAGTGCTTAAGCCGTTGATCTGAATATGAGAACTGGCAGGGTTGGGGAAGATGTTAATGACATGCGGAAGCGCATCCTCAACCCCAACTGCAAATGTTACTTCGAAATCTCCACACGGTGTAGTTCCTGACCTGAAAATTGAGTCAATATGATCAGAGTTAGCTTTCATCACGTCTACTGCTAACAGGTTGTCGTTTTTGGCTTGACCGAAAACATATGCATAACTGAACTTTACATGTTCTCCCGCTGGTAAGTTAAAAGGGCCTACAGATCCCATTGCCCTTCTGTCACCTACAGAATTGCTGGCAGTAGTTTCGCTCCACGGCTCTTCCATTGCAATACCATTGGTGCCAATATTATGTATGTCCGAAGAATCTGGATACATATAGCGGGCTCGAACTGCATTGGAATCAAGGGGATTAAATCCATTGCCTCCATATGTAAATGGTTCGCCATTTTTCCATCGTCCACGCAAATAGTGATAATAATCCTGGGCAACGATTGGGGTCCCAAACGGTGCTACTGCGCTTTGATGATGAGCGTGGTAAGCGAGACCCAACTGTTCGTTGTCTATAATACCGTCACCGAAGCCAATGCCGTTAAGACTCAACGAGTCATTTAATGAAAAGGGGTTGTCAATACCGTCTGCTTCAATCAATGGTGTTTCTAATAATCGGACTCCCATAGCAGGCAAATTGCTGCCATAGCCATGATTTCCGGACGCTGTCTGATCAAACTCATCACCATTGTAAGCAAAGAACAGGTTACGGGTCGGATCACAACCAATATAGTCATCGGTTGGCTGTCCGAGATCGAAATCGGTCCAGTTAGCGATGTACACGTTGCGGTAATCTTCATCTGACATGTTGTAAATGGTGTGCTCCAAGAAAATTGTTTGATTTAAAACCGAGTCTTCTGAGCAATCAAACGCATAAGCCATACCTCTTACTTCTATTCCCATGGCTTCACCTCCTGTTTCTGTGTGTGCGCTCGAAGCATCGTTGTACAAGAAAAACAGGGTTTGATCTCCTTTCATAGCAGGGTAATCCAGATTATCGGTGTTGTATTGCCCATCACCGTCTACATCCACAAAAGGTGCTAAATGGTAGGCTTGCCCCAGATTAACGTCACCATGAGCCGGCCAGTTTAAAGCAGAAGCCGGAGTAGAACCGTTGACCTGCTTAAGCCAAACTTCCAGGTCAGTTTTATTGACTTTCCATACTTGATTCCAATCCCCATTATAAGGTGGGTTGTAAGATGTACTGTTACCAACAGGTCCTGGGAAAAAATCAGAACCATATTGTTTCAATCGTTCAGCAGCCAAATGAAGCTCATCGTTATTGTCCAGGCCACCAATCCATAGAGTCGATGTGTATACGGGTTGGGTCAAAGAATCGGCTGGCAGATAGAAGTGTGCTTTTGAAAAATCCCAAAAGTGATTTCCTGTGGCCGAGATGAGCGCGTCTACTTGATTGATATCCAGGAAGCCATGTTCTGGCTGTGACAAGCCAACAAAAGATGAACTTAAAAGTAAAAGAGCGAGGATTGATTTTTTCATAGGGTGTGGTTCGCTTTTGCTAAAGTAGACACCTCATCCCATATTATGAACGTGAGCCGGTAAATGGTGCCTTTCTGTTAGAAAGCGGTGAATATCAATAAAGTCGGGAACCGAACTCTTTGTCTGAGCCTCCCTTTTCTTGATTTGACCAACGACTTTGGTTTTAAATGAGGAGCTTAAAAGGAGTTCAAAATATGTTTCACCTTCTAAACTTAAATGCTATGAAATCACAGCATTTTCTTCTGGTAGTCATGATGTTTCTTTTGTGTCATACACCTTTCGCTCAAAGCCCATATGGAGCTATTCAATTGACAGTAACTGAACAGGAAAATGGTATGCCGATTCCATTTGCCAATGTAGCTTTAGTACAAGATGATTCACTCATTTCAGATGCTTCAACTGACTTCGATGGCGTATGCATTTTTAGAGCAGTGCCAGTAGGAATTTATGATGTGGAAGTGATGTCACTTGGTTTTACCGCTCTGAGAATTATTGATGTCGAGGTGGTTGGAAATGAAATATCGGAGATAGCCGATTCAGTAACTGTTATGACTCTGGTTGCCATGCACATGGATAACATTGATATAAGAAGTTCTTGCACGCGCAGAATTAAGGAAAGTCGGAAGCATAACATAAATGAGATAGGTAGAATACCTCCACGCAAACTCAACCTGACAGCGACTATGGTTTCTTGTGGTTGTGTCAATAACGAGGACCGAGATCGAGCTTTTAGTTCGGATATAAAGTATTACCATGTTGACGGGATTTCGATAACGCCTGTCTTGGCTTCAACCAAGCCAACATTCGAAGAATTAACGGGAGGCCTATCTGCCAGATATGGAACCAGTCAGTCTATCGATCTCCATAGTATGCATAATGCCTCTTCTTTAAATAGTTCAACTGCACCTAATTTCTAACAGTGAACTCCCTTCTGATGTTCTCATTGACCATGAAATCAGGACTTAAGGGAGTTCACTTCCTATCTAACTCATAAACTTCGATACCATGAAAACGTTCCCATTCCTAATAGCACTGTTGATCCCATTCAACATGGTAGCTCAACCCATTCAAACCAAAGTCATCGAAAACCAGACTGTCGCTGATAACATGAATATTCGATCATGTGTCAGAGATGTAGCCTATTATGCTATTGATGATGGAACGGATGTGCAATCAGTCTCTCAAGCTCAAGGTGCTGTGAAATTTACCATTGTAGATGAAGATTCTGGCGAACCCGTTCCGTTTGCTAGTGTGGCAATTAAACAAGGGGAGACAATCATGGCAGGAGGCGCTTCGGACTTTGATGGGCTTTGTCATATTGAGCCAATAATGCCCGGAGAATATGATGTGCAAATATCTTCTTTAGGCTATGAGTCTGTCATTATAACTCATGTACGCATCATCGGAAACAAGACCACGCACTTACCCGAGCAGTCTCTTCAGTCCGCTGCCGTATTTATTACACATTGTTACAGTTCATGTTATAGAAACTACCCTGTAGAAACACATGCCAAGGCCAGGCCGGCACGATTGAGAGAGGTTCGGTTTTTAATTACAGAGGAGGGCACCGACTTTGAAATCTTCCAGGCAAAAATCTCACTGATCAATAGTGATGGTGAGGTGCTCGAGGGCTTGACTGAGGGCGATGGCTATGCCGATGTGAGTGGAGTAGGAGAAACAGAACGCTATACACTAAAAATTGACGCTGTGGGATACGAGCCGTTGGAGATAGAGAAGTTCAAGGTGCCGCGCAAGGGTTTGTTTACCAAGGTGTATGCCTACGAACTGGAACGAGCGTCAATTATGCTTAGCGAGTTTGAATTGATAGAATACACCTCGCCATTGATTTGCGCAACGGGCTGTTATTGTGGAATGCGCTATGAGCGCATCACAAGTTCTGTACCCGATGGCTTCGAAGAATTGGCTTCTTCAAGTTCGGCTTTGTTATACCCAAATCCGACCCGGTCTCAGTTCAAAGTCCTTTCTGATGCTCCGGTGCAGCAATTAGAGGTGTATACCATGAGCGGGCAGCAATGCCTGAAAGCAGAGGGAAACATGCAGAATACGTTTGAAGTGTCTGCTTTGCCAGCTGGTAGTTACATCGTTCGGTGGGTGAGTGATGGAGTATCCTATCAATCCAGATTAATTAGGCTGTAACTGACCCCAAATCCTGTTTCTAACAGGGAGCCTCCTTATTCTCTTTTTGGTGTTGTTATTCGTCATAAAATCAGCAACTTAAAAGGAGTTTATTACTTGTTTAACCCTCTAAATACGAACGCTATGAAAACCATAAAACTATTCATCGCTTTGTTGGTTTCCGTTCATACGGCAGCCCAACCCATTCAGTTAAATCCCCAACCCGAAACCACTGAGGATCATGTTGGTTCACCCGACCTAAATATAAGGTCGTGTCGGCTCGATGCGAACTATTACTACATCGATGGTCTGAAAGTGAGGTCTGGTGATGATATCACTCAAACCTATAAGCTACTTGAGTTCACCGTATCGGACGCGAATGTGGATGAGCTTATCCCTTTTGCCAACGTGACCATTATGCAACACGGACTGGCGCATGCTGGTACCCTCACAGACTACAATGGCTATGGCCAGATAGGAAACTTACCTGATGGCGTATTTGATATTGTCGTTTCATCTGATGGTTACACATCTAAACTGATCACAGGCATAGATCAGTTTGAACTCGAAAACACACACTTTGCCGTGGAGTTGGAAAAGGCGCATAAGCGCCCCACGTCTAAGTCAGGCTCTTTTTCAGGCCCAGACGGCATGGAGCAATTGGCATTGGCGAGTCCTGCTCTGTTATACCCCAATCCAACCCGGTCTCAGTTCAAAGTCCTTTCTGAAGCTCCGGTGCAGCAGTTGGAGGTGTATACCATGGGCGGGCAGCGATGCCTTGAAGCTCCAGGAAACTTTCAGAATGCATTTGATGTAACTCCGTTACCGGCTGGAAACTACGTGGTGAGATGGGTGAGTGCCGGAGAGCCTTTTCAGTCCAAACTAATTATCCACTAACCCTTTAGTAAACTACTACCTAAGCAGCAGAAGGCCGCCTCAGAGCGGCCTTTTTACATACCGACCCGGAACTGATTCAGGGCAGCAGCATCGACCGATGTATTGCCAAACGAGTTGACGATGTCGTCCAATTGAGGCATCACAGCAGGTGCGTCAATACCATCGTCTAATTGATCGCTGATGTCGGTTGATACGATAAGCTGTGTGGTCGTTTCAACGGGAACGTATTCTACCACACGAACAACTTTTTCCACAGGAACTTCTACAGGCATTTCGCGCGTAACTTCATGAATAATGGTATCGTGCACAATTTGGGTTATTGGGTCTTGAATAACCACTTCAGGCCTAGACCACCATACCAGTAACAACACAATGACCATGACAAAGGCAGGCTGGTAAGCCGGAATTCGCCAGGCCATAAGACCTTGAATAACCACCCAAAAAGGAACGGTTTTCGGTTTTCGGTTGTGTATTTCTTGTTTCAGCGAAACCAAAATCTCAGGGTCGGGAGCTAAGGCCTCTGTCTCCATGGAGAGTATGATTCTACGATGGGTGTGATATTCTTCCTCTGTCATCGATTGAAGCACGGTTTGCTGCTCTGACAACGACAATTGATCAAAATCCTTTGTCTCGATCCATGTGATAATCTGATCTTCCATGTTAATTCGTTTTTTGAGGGTTATACACTGCCAGGCTGGTCGATAACGACTTAAGGCAGTAATGTGTTCTTGATTTGACGGTTCCTTCTGAACAGTCCATGATGGTCGCAATGTCTTTTACTGACAACCGTTCCTGATAGCGCAGGATAAACGTGCACCGGTGTTCATAACTGAGTTGAGCGAGTTCTTTGCGCAGGTCTTTCTTAAATGCGCGCTGATCTAATTGGTCTGTGAGAACAATATTCGGTGTGTTGGTGGAGTCAAGTAGCGATTCCAGGTCATCCGTTTTCTTTTCTCGATAGTGTTTTTTACATCGGTTGGCCGCTACGGTATACACCCACGACTTAAAGTTTCGGGAAGTATCGAATCGCTCAGGTTGCTCAATAATGACCAGAAAAACCTCGTGTAGTAAGTCTTGTGCCAAGCTTTCATTGTAGTTGAGCATCTTACTCATAAAGCGCAAAAGGGCAGAGCTATACCGACCGTATAGCTCTGTAAATGCCCGCTCAGAGCCCTCGGCAAATTTTTGCATGAGGACTTCATCCGGTAGTTTTCGGTATGAGTTGAAAAGGCTCACTTACTCAATGACATCCATAATGACTCTGAAACCCAACGTTGAAGCCGGTCCTTCTATTTTCTCCACACTGTTAATGGTAGCGTGCCCGGCAGGGGTGAGCCAACTGCCGCCTTTCGCTTTACCCGGTTCCTGCACCATTTCGGCTACATTGCCCGTCATGTTGTACAGACCAAAGTCGTTTGGCATATAGCTCAATGTGACCACTGGGAAATAACCTCCATCAATGTCGCTGAGGTTACTGGCAGAGCAATCTGCATAGTCTAGGTTTTCTCCCGGTTTAGGGTCTACATCCATCGAGTTGAGGTTACCGAGGAAACATCCCTGCGCATTTCGCACATAGGGACCGCCCCAGGCATAAGCCGACTCAGATTTACCACCGAGGGCCAGTTCTTCCCATTCTTTCTCTGTGGGGAGGCGAAATGCTACGCGGTTGTGCTTTTTCTTTTTGTGTTGTGAGTTGTTGTAAACATCCGTTAGCCACTCACAATAGAGCTCGGCCGCTTTGTGCGATATGTTAACCACGGGAAAGTCGGGATCCATGGGCGAGCCATTTTGAAAAATGTCTTCTTCGCTCAGGTGTTTCTTATCATCGGGTAGCTGTGCTTTCCAGTCTACTTTCTCAGACCGGGCGGTGACCAGGTCTTCAAATCGCTTTTGCTTCAACAGGTCCGTCAGAAATAGCTCGTACATCTCGTTGGTTACTTCTCTTCGAAGGGCATACCGTCCGTTACTGATCAAAACAAACTCTTTGGTCAAATCCCGCGGGTCGTCTACCACCAAAGATTCACCGGCTCTGGGTTCTGTTTTAAGTACCTCAGCCACTTGTGATTCCATGTTGTTTTTCTCCGCAATACGCTCGATCAGAGCTTGCATTTCAGCCGCTTTTTCATCTTCACTTTCGCTGTAGTGATTAAATAGGGTAATAAGCGGAATGAGGTAGTTGGCGTTAGCGTGATCAATGACGCCTTGGCTGATATCATTGCCGAAATCTACTTTGAGATAGTCCGTCAAATACTCCTTTTCAAAGTTCTTTTTGGTTACGGCTATGTTGTCAAACTTCTCAGGGCTCCATTTGTAGGCCATGCCCACGTTGTGTACTTCATCTGAGAAATCTTCATACAACTCAGGTTGCACAGATACGGCAAAGTAAAGAGGCCGCTGCGTATGCGCTTTGATGTGTTCGAGAATTGCCCGTTGATAGGTATGCCAGTTATTATGAGCCTCGAACGTGTCTTCCAGAGAGGGTATTCCGGCTTCTTTAAACAGTTCGTTGCGGTATTCGGGAATACCTAGAAGACTACTGTTCCACACGGCCACGTCTGTTCGAATGTCTTTCGCTTGCTGAAGTACCCAGGCCGGATAGGTGTCGTTATCACCAGCCGTGATAAGAATGGCATCTTGTTCGGTGCTGGCCAGCATATTGTAATTCCAGTTGTAAATGCCGGTACTTATATCGTTAGAGGCGAACCATTTTTGAGCTACGACCTTCGTGTTGTTTTTATCGCGTAACAGTTCGTAATGCGTAAACAGGTCATCGTATAGTTCGATTCTGTCGGGACCCAGCTTTTGCGCTTCCATGAGGTGATCCACATTCTTTCCAGCATCTCCTGCACCACCATTCCAATAAGTGATGTAGTGACGCTCAAACGTGTTGGGAATGGCTTGTTCAACGTCCTTCACAATTTGGTTTAAGTCATCTTGTGTAACGCCTTTCTGATAAATCTTCAGCATACGTTTAGCTGTGTAGAAATTGAGCCAGGCTGTGGCATCTGCCTTGTTTTTCTCTAAATGTGTTTCCCAAAGCTCAGCTTGGGTTCTATACCAGTCGGTACTCTGCCGCTGTTTTACGATGGAGTAAACGGTTTCTCGCTCAGGGTTTTCGGCATGAATAGTCGTTGCTGATAGTAGTAGGCCAAGGATAAGTGCAATTCGAGATTTCATGTGATTTGTTTTCATAGTATAACCATCGGGGAGAGAAAGGTTCAAATTTATTTTTCGTTTACCGACTTGTTTTCCTCATTCACCGACAACTCATCTGTTATTCAACGATTTCGCCTTTTAGCGATATGGGCGCCCATATACTTTTGGTCAAAAGTTTTAGTCATGGAACGAATAGATAAAGAGGATAAGAACGAAAACAAGAGTCGGTTTCGCGACATGTGTGCAGATATGGATCCGAACTCGACCCGTGGAAAACGGTATCTTAAAATAAAGCAGCGCAAACGTGTATTGTTTGGGCTAACCATCATAGCAGCCGGTACCTGGTGGCTTTTGAGCAGAATGGATTTGGTCGTGACACCATCGTGGTTGTTTACATGGCCTGTTTTTCTGATGGCCTTTGGAGGTATTCACCTGTTAGCAAACGGAATGAGAAGCGTGGGTGGAGCAATCATGTTCCTTGTGGGAGCTGTATTCTTTGTGAATTACAACATTGACTTACCATACGATATTGCTCAGTATTTGTGGCCAATGGCCGTAATTGGATTCGGACTGGTTGTGTTGCTCAGGCCCTCCCGATCTGGCAGATGGAAAAAAAAAAGCTGGACCAGGCGTTTTGAGCATGGACAGGAAGGCTGGAATGCGGTAGACGATTCAGAGAAGCTCGACTCGCTGGTTGTGTTTGGAGGGCTCAAAAAGGACATTATATCAAAATCATTTAAAGGTGGCGAGGTAACGGCCATCATGGGCGGAGGAGAGTTTTACTTTACCAAGGCAGATATTGAGGATACAGCTACGCTTGATCTGACTGTGATTATGGGAGGAGTCAAGCTGGTTGTTCCCGAGAACTGGGATGTGGTGGTTAATGCCACAAATATCCTGGGCGGTGTAGAAGATAAGCGCACACAGCGCTTCGATTCTGTCATGCAAGACAATACCAAAACACTGGTTATTACGGGGCTGGTGACCTTAGGTGGAATTGACATACAATCTATATAGTACGATGAGGTGGTTTATTACAAAGCTCGTATTCAATATTGCCGATAGTGGGGCAGTAGAGCGTCAGTTTGAGGAACAATGGCGTATGGTAGCAGCAGAGGATCGCAAGCATGCATTTAAGAAAGCGCTTGATCTGGGCGCAAAAGAGGCCGAAGAGATCATCCGCGATGATGGGTCTGCCGTGAAATGGGAGTTTATAGCGGTCACAGATATGATAGAATTTAACCCCGATTCGGATGGGGCAGAAGTGCATTCATCCATTGCCAGTCCGGAGGAGCCAGAGAACTATCTACGATTTGTTCAACAAAAAGCCGCATGCATACCACTGAACTAGATACTTTTAGGACGTTATTGCATTCAATGAATCCTAAATCTCTGCTCCAGTCCTTTGTTTGGTGGAAGCTGCTCATCGGTAGCTTGTTGTGGATCGTTATCTATGCGCTGGTCATATCAGAGGTGTTCGGGTTTTCATTGGTCGTTTCATTGGTAGACAGTTTACTGACCAATTCGATCCTGTTTTTTTCGTTACTGGCCGTTTCCAATACGCTTCGCTACTATCAGCCAGGGTCCGATAGACTCATGTTCTTATTCTCAGTTGCCGGTGGATTGACCATTCTGGTCGTGATGATTGAGCGTTTCTTGGCCGCTGAGTTACTTGGGTTTGGCGATTGGTCTCCCATGTCTACGCCTCAGCTTTATTTTCATGGAAGCTACGCGCTGATTGGGCATGTTGTGACCATCGGACTCAGTCTACAGTGGAACCAGCTCAAGACGCAGGCCGACCTACAACGCAGATCAAAAGAAACGGAAAACATGGCCAAAGAGGCTGAGTTGATCAAGTTACGACATCAGTTGCAGCCGCACTTTTTATTCAACAGCCTTAATTCAATCAATGCACTGATAGGTTCACGACCAGATGAAGCCCGAAAGATGGTGCACAGTTTGAGTGATTTTTTAAGGGGTACCATCCGACAAGAAGAAGGTGAGTTGAAAACGCTGGCAGAGGAGCTGTCCTACATTCAGCTCTATCTGGAAATTGAGAAAGTTCGGTTTGGTCACCGCCTCAAAACACAGCTCGAAATAGAAGAAGTAGCCAACGGGTGTTCGATGCCTCCTTTGTTGCTTCAGCCACTGACCGAAAACGCGATTAAATACGGCCTTTATGGTACGGTAGACGATGTGGAAATTGAATTAAAGTCTTTCATTGATCAAGGTGATCTAATTATCAGTATATCAAATCCTAAGGACAAAGATGTATCGGGTAAAAAAGGGACCGGTTTTGGGTTGAAAAGTGTGCAGCGAAGACTGCAACTCATCTATGGTCGAAACGACTTGCTAAAGATTGAAGAAACAGACTCCACGTTTAAAGTCACCGTCAAAATTCCTCAGAACCATGTTTAGGGCAATTGTAATCGATGATGAGCCACTGGCTGCCGGAGTGGTGCAAGAGTTTCTGGCATCGAACGCAGACTTCGAGATAGTGGATGTGCAACACAATGGTTTTGATGGGGTAAAGGCCATAGAGAAGCACAAACCAGATGTGGTGTTTCTCGATGTGCAAATGCCCAAGATTAATGGTTTTGAAATGCTCGAGTTGCTCGATGAAAAACCAGCCGTGATATTTACTACGGCCTTTGAAGAATATGCGGTGAAGGCGTTTGAGGCCAATGCCGTAGATTATCTGCTGAAGCCTATATCGCCCGATCGTTTTCAGGCAGCCATAGATAAGTTTAGATCGAAGAGCGGTCAATCTTCTCAAATAGCCAGTTTACTCGATCAGACAAAGTTTGATCGGCTTGTATTGCGCGATGAGGGCCGCATTCGGATAGTACCACTGCACGATGTCAAATTCATGAATGCCGATGATGACTACGTCAAAATCGTTACAACGGATAAAAACTATCTCAAGAAGACCACACTCACTTCGTATGAGTCAAAGCTACCAGCAGAGTCGTTTTGCCGGGTACACCGATCATACCTGGTCAACATAGAGTTTATCACACGCATTGATCCATATGAAAAGAATGGGCACAGAGCCATTCTGAAAACAGGGGAGAAGATACCTGTGAGTGGTTCAGGCTACCAACGCCTGAAGCAGGTGTTGGGAATATGATGCCTTAAAAGGAGTCTCTTCAGACCGATTTGGCTCTCAAAACAGATAACATCTTGTCTTGAAATGACCGATGCTGAATTTTTTTGAAAAGAATTTAGGTCAATTTCAAATTCACCGATTTTCCCTTCAGAAAGCTCAGATAGGTGTTCAGAAAGTGAAAAGGGTCGTTCAGAAACTCTAAGCTTATCCAGCCTTGCCTTCCATACCTTGGATGACGGTTGAACAACAAAGCATCACCAAACATTTTCGTTCTGAATCCGTGGGTATCAGCGACAAACAAATTTGCACATGCAACATAATTAACCCTTAAATCAACTTATATGATGAAACATTTACTCTATTTATTTCTTAGTTCTATGCTCATAACCTTACTAAATGGTTCGGTATATGCGCAACAAATGGTACAAATCTACCCGGATACGGGAGTTTTTTCCTGGACTACTTGTCCTACGCCAGTTAGCGGTGTGCTTAATTTTTCTGGACTTGCAGCCAACTATAATCCTGCGACAGATAGTATCGTTGTCGATGTTGCCTGGGGCGATGGAACAATTTCTAGTGATACGGTGCCTCTTATTGAAAGTGGAGTCATCGATGATTGGGATGCATATTTTACGCACACCTATACGATTGCCGGTACATATGTGCCTATGATTGTAGCGACTGCTCCTAATGGGATAGCTGACACCCTTTTGGAGGATCCAATTCATGTCTCTTCTTATTGTGTGACCATAGACGGGTATACCTATGATGATTTAAACAGCAATTGTACGCTAGAATCGACTGACGATACGCTGATTTACAAACCGGTCAGGATTACTAATTCAACGGGAAATGTCATCGCCTGGGCCTATACAAATGGAAACGGGTATTATTCAGTTAGTGTACCTGGTGGTTTGACCGGGTTATCAATTGGTATAATTGATTATCAAACTGGGCTAAGCACTGTGTGTCCGGTAGCTAGCTCATATACATTCAATAGCACATCCAGCCAATCGTTTGACTTTGCCCTGGATTGTCTTCCAGCTTCGATTGATAAACACCATTGGAACAATGTAGATCTTGGAGGACCGGGTCAGTTAGGTCAAATAAACGTAACAACCACAGCAATTAGTTGTAGTTCCCTAGGTAACATCACAGATACAGTTGTGCTTATACTTGACCCCATGCTTCATTACACTGGGGTTATGTCTGGGGCCGCACCTAATGTGGTGTCTGGTGATACGCTCATTTGGTATTCGGCCACAAGCTTCAATTCACTTGGCGCAACCCTCACAAACTCAAATGTTCTGCTTCAGACTGATACATCCCTTTCACTGTATGATACGGTCTGCATTGGTTCGTATTCCAATTTGATTTCGTCAGGTGAAATAGATACGACCAACAACATCCGTGAGTGGTGTCCTCAAATCGGGGTCTCTTACGATCCAAATAACAAACTGGTCTTTCCATCAGGGTCAGGTGTTAATGGCAACGTTGACACATCTACACAGCAGTTGAGTTATGTGGTCAATTTTCAGAATACCGGTACTGGTCCGGCTAATAATGTGTTCATAGTGGATACCATTTCTGAGAATCTGGATTTAGGAACCATGAGGATAAATGGATTCTCTCATGACATGGAGGTACAGTATCTTAAGGATAGGGCTATTCGCTTTAACTTCAACGATATCAACCTCATTGATAGTGCTACGAACGAAGAATTGTCGAAGGGCTTTTTTGCTTACACCATCGATTTGGTTGATCAACTCCCCATTGGTACCCAAATTGAAAATACAGCCGCCATTTATTTCGACTACAACGAACCAATCATTACAAACACGACACGCAATACACTGTATGTGGAGCCGGTACCTAGTCCTGATAGTTTGATTATTGCGCTCAGTAAGCGGGACGTCACGTGCTTGAATTCAGATAATGGTCGGGTTTCTGTTCAAATCCAATCGGGTAATCCTCCTTATGACTATGTCTGGAACACGGGAGACGTATCCTCTTCTTTAGATAATCTTCAGGCCGGTGTTTACAGTGTAACGGTGACAGATGATCTTGGGTTTGAGCAAACAGAAAGCGTGTCCATTGAAGAACATCGCCAGTATGAAGACCCTGTTGTAGGTGAATTTGATGGTTTTATGTCTGTTGAAGCATGGGAGACGTACATCTACGGTGTGCCCAGCGCTGCTGGTCATTCATTCGAATGGAATGCCGTTGGTGGTGAAGTGACCAATGCTGTTAGCAATCAGGCTGAAATACTATGGTATGGCGGCCCTCAGGGAACGGTTCGTGTTACGCAGTTTAGCGAGCATGGGTGTAAGGCAAGCAAAGAGATAGATGTACAGATTCTGTTTGTGGGACAAGAAGAATTGCAAGTGAAAGATTTGCGTATTTCACCTAATCCAGTGGTCGATCGCATGTATCTGGCAGATGCGGCTGATTTCACCAACCTTCAAGTAGAAATCTTCGATATGTCTGGTAGGAGCGTATTGCTGGAAACAGTAATCAGTCCTTCTCAAGAGAGTATAAACATAAGCTCACTGGCCAAAGGACCTTACCTGGTTCAGATAGAGCAGGATGGCCAGAAGCTTGGTACCGTACTTATCATCAAAGAATGATAGGAGTAGGGTTCCTGTAAAAAGGAAAACGGCCCAGTTGATTAGATCAACTGGGCCGCTTTGTTTTAGTGTTGTTCTTACGTTATCCTAAAAACGGATATCTGTAATCGGTAGGCGGTACAAAGGTTTCTTTGATCGTACGTGGGCTTACCCATCGAATCAAATTCCACATAGAACCAGCCTTGTCATTGGTTCCCGAACCTCGGGCACCACCGAATGGTTGCTGGTTCACCACCGCACCGGTTGGCTTGTCATTGATGTAGAAGTTACCTGCAGCATCTTCCAGCATCTTGCATGCCTTGGTAATGGCATATCGATCGGTAGAGAAAATACTTCCCGTCAATGCGTAAGGCGAAGTTTCATTCAACACACGCATGGTCTCTTCAAACTGGCTGTCTTCGTACACGTAAATGGTAATCACCGGCCCGAAGATTTCTTCGCACATGGTTTTGAACGAAGGGTTGGATGTAACAACCACTGTAGGCTCAATGAAGTATCCATTGCTGCCATCGTAGTTGCCTCCGGCAATAATCTCAGCGTCTGATTGACCCTTTACATAGTCGATGTAACCCGTGATTTTGTCAAATGCACGCTTATCGATTACCGCATTGATGAAGTTAGACGGATCGGCTGGTGAGCCCATTTTGAAGCTGTTTACGTCTTCAATCACACCTGCTTTAACTTCTTTCCACATGCTGGCAGGAACATAAGCTCTTGAAGCCGCAGAGCATTTCTGACCCTGGAATTCAAAGGCTCCTCTTGAAATAGCTGTGCGCACTTCTTGTGGGTTGGCACTCGAGTGCACCATGATGAAGTCTTTTCCACCAGTTTCACCAACGATACGAGGATATGAGCGGTATTTATCGATGTTCATACCAATCTCTTTCCAAAGGTGTTGGAAAACGCCTGTAGAGCCCGTAAAGTGAAGGCCAGCAAAGTCCTTATGCTTGAAAATAACATCTCCAGCAACTGGTCCTTCTACCGATACTAGGTTGATAACGCCATCTGGCAATCCGGCAGCCTGGAATAGCTCCATAATCACCTGCGCAGAGTACATCTGCGTTTCAGATGGTTTCCACACTACGGTGTTACCCATCATAGCAGCTGATGCAGGTAGGTTAGCCGCAATAGAGGTGAAGTTGAAAGGAGAAATAGCAAATACAAATCCTTCCAATGGTCTGTACTCCATTCTATTCCAAATACCTGGCTGAGAATCTGGCTGGTTGCCATACATCTCTTGCATGAGGTACACGTTGAATCGGAAGAAATCGATCATCTCGCAAGCTGCGTCAATCTCAGCTTGCATCACGTTTTTGGATTGCGCCAGCATCGTGGCAGCATTCATTTTGTCTCTGAACGGACCAGCGAGTAGCTCAGCTGCTTTCAGAAAAATGCTCGAGCGCTGTTCCCATGGCATAGAAGCCCATGCATCCTTGGCAGCAAGCGCTGCATCAATGGCAGCATTCACGTGCGAAGCATCTCCGTAGTTGAAGTGACCCAATACCTTGGCGTGATCGTGCGGACACGTCATCGGCATTTTGTTGTCAGTTCGAACCTGATCTGACCCAATGTACATGGGCATGTCAATTGGCTCCTGGTTATACATCTCGTTGTACTTGTTTAGCAACGATTCCAACTCTGGTGATCCAGGACTGTAAGCCATTACCGGCTCATTGTCAGGATACGGTATTTGATATAATCCTTTTGGCATTTCCTATTAATTAATCTTCCACCGGGGAAGAGGTTATCTATTTTTTAAAGTTATCGGCTAGTACAAGCTCTTTGGTTCCGTGAGTCCACGAGTAAAAACCTTCACCCGATTTCACGCCTAGTTTGCCGGCAGTAACCATGTTGACTAGCAATGGGCATGGAGCGTATTTGCCGTTTCCAAATCCGTCATAAAGCACGTTCATAATACTAAGGCAAACATCTAAACCAATGAAGTCAGCCAATTGCAATGGTCCCATTGGATGAGCCATTCCGAGCTTCATTACGGTGTCAATTTCCTCTACACCAGCTACACCCTCGTGCAACGTAATGATGGCCTCATTGATCATCGGCATCAAAATACGGTTAGCCACAAAACCAGGGTAGTCATTCACCTCTACAGGAACCTTTTTCAACGACTTGCTCGTTTCCATGATGATGTTGGTCACCTCATCAGATGTGGCATAACCACGGATGATTTCAACCAACTTCATAACTGGTACAGGGTTCATAAAGTGCATTCCAATCACTTTGTCGGGTCGCGAGGTGGCCGCAGCTATTTTCGTGATAGATATAGAAGATGTGTTGGTAGATAAAATGCATCCTTCAGGTGCATGTGTGTCCATGTCCTTAAAAATCTTCAGTTTAAGGTCTACATTTTCAGTAGCGGCTTCTACGACCAACTCTCTGTCTGCTACACCTTTTGGTAACTCTGTATATGTGGTGATGTTAGATAGCGTACGCTGCTTATCTTCTTCAGAGATGCGTTCTTTTTTTACCTGTCTGTCGAGGTTTTTTGTGATGGTATTAATACCTCTTTCAAGCGCTTCTTCTGATATGTCAATCAGGTTTACTTCATAGCCATACTGCGCAAACACATGAGCAATACCATTGCCCATTGTTCCTGCTCCAATTACTGCAACTTTATTCATTCAACTCGTTTATCAAATTTTAAAGAGGCGCAAAAGTAGTCACTGGTTTGGGCAAACCAATAGACATTTATAAAACACTGCGTTTAGTGCGTAGCAAGACCTGATAAGAACGCTTATAAAACAAAAGCCCCTTCCATTTTTAGGGGGAAGGAGCTGTTGATTGTGGACCGCGCCCATTGCGAAAGGCGCGAGTGCACGGCCTATATTCGTGCACATGTCCTACCTGAGAGAATAATGAGACCGTTACTCTACCTCTGCCTGAGCATAAATGGCCTCTTTTTGTTTTTTTAGTTCATTTCGAGCGAAGAAAGTCGACTGAGAATACGCTCGGTTAAAATCAAACTCACCTGACTCGAGATCAAACTCAATGAGTGCTGCCGGATAGTCAAGTACATCGTCAGCCGTTTCAATCTCAGCGTATTTATCCCTATCCTCTAATTCTAAGTAGAATTCGTACTGATTGGAATACATGGTATCTAGATCGAGAACCGTATTGACCGCTATTCGCTTCGTTAGAAAATCGTTGTGTTTTACCTCTATGGTGTAAAGTGAGTTTGATTTCATTTTAAGTTTCACTGAAGCGTTGCTTTCAAAAGAGCTTACCAGGTGGTTCCCTTTAAATAGTCTGACTTCAATGTTGTTTACTTTTTCTCCCTGTTCATCTGATACTTTGAATTTGATCTTAAGTTCAATGTCATTTGAAAATGCACTTGAAAAGAGGAAGATAAGGCCGAGACAAGAGATGAGTTTTTTCATGGGTTCGTTTTTTAATTGTGAAACGAATATTCCTTGAAAACTTTCTTTTTCTATGTAGAATCAACCAAACATGGTCTTTGTCTTTCCCAACGTGAAAACCGCGTATATAATTGAATAGGAAGGATGTGAGGTGTTTGCGATAGCCGTTTATAAAGCGTAATTTTCGGTGGGAGTCATAACGTTGCGATGGGTAAATAAAAACCTTCATTCGGAAGAGGTTTGTAATGAGAATTGCGATAAGATTGCTTCCTTTAAATGAGAACAGAATAAACAATTATTCTTTCGGGCTTTAATGGTTAAAATGGAGAAACCCCCGCTTTTTTTACCGATCAGCTATGAGAGTTTGATAGCCAATATACCTGGTGCTATTTATCGACTCGATTCCTCTGTGTCCCGAAAAATCGAATTCATTTCTGACTTTGTTGAAGAGCTAACAGGATACCCCAGATCTTACTTTCAGGATAAGAGTGTGAAGCTGTTTCGCGACCTTATTCACCCCGATGATATGAATGGATTTATCTATCAAGCCGATGTGGTTTTGATGGAGAAAATGCACATGCGTATTGAGTACCGGATCATTAATAAAGACGAGAAAGTGATTTGGCTGCGCGAAGAAGCGCGGGTGGTGCCAGATCCGGATAGTTCAAACCTCATAATCAATGGTTTTGTGGTCGATATAACCGATCAGAAAATAGCCGATGATCGCAATAAGTATCAGGTGGAGTGGAACCAACGGTTGTTGGCTACTATGTTGGAAGGCTTTCTGCTCTTTGACCATACAGGAAAGATTCTAGAAGTAAACGAAGCATTTTGCCATATGCATGGCTATGAGGAGCATGAGTTGCTTACCATGAATGTTTCTCAGGTAAGCAAGTTCTCCAACAATGTTTCACCTGATGAAGCCATTCAGGAAATCCTGCTGATGAGAAAGCTTCACTTTGAAGCCAAACATAAACACCGAACGGGCAGATGGCTTGATGTAGGATTGAGCATTTCGGTTGTGAAGGATGAAAACCAGGATCCACTGATTGCTTGTTTTGTGAAAGACATTACGCATCGAAAAAATGCGCAGAAGAAACTTCAGCACGAACAGGCAAAGACTCAGTTTTTAAATGCCATTCTCAAAATATCGGTTTCCATTGAGAGCAGCATAGAGGAGCTCTGCTTCTCAGCTATGATGGAATTTGGAAAGTACGGCCATATGACTGCAGGCTTTGTGTACACATCGCCCGAGAACCAAAAAGGGCTGTCATACCTTGAAGGGTGGCATTTCCCGTCCAACGCTTCTATTTCAAAGGAAGAAGCCATGATGAATTGGTTTCCGGGAAGCATGCTCGAGAAAACTTCGTTGGTTAAAGAGTTAAGAAACAAGACCAACGTACTCATCAGGCCAGTAGATTTTCAGAACATCGATTTCGAAGGCACATTGGGCGATTTGACGTCTGCCATATTTATACCCATCCATGGAGCGCGCAAGCTCAGCGCTTTGTTGGTACTGTATCGAGATAAGGCCATTCATCAAAATGATGACATTGTTCATGCGGGTAATAGTCTTATGCAACAGATTGGTTTGGCTGTTCAGCGCAAACGAGCTCAGTCTGTATTGGCAAAAAGAGAGAAACAATACCGTGTGCTCATACAGTCGACAAAAGTGCTGATGTATAGTTACTCATCTGAGGGCGAAATCTTGTTCGCCAATAACGCCTTCCTCCAATACCTGGGATACGACAGACAGGAGTTAACGCGGTTGCATATGCGTGACGTTTATCAATCGAACTTCGAGCATATCGGGCAGAAGTTGCTTCACCTTACAAAAGATACGGAGGAAAACACCTACAGTCATGAAACCTGTCTGCTCACTAAATCGGACGGGCTCATTGAAATAGAAGAGGAGATATCGTGGTCAAAGAATAAGAATGGGCGCATCGAGTACAGATGTGTCTCACGAGACATTACCGAACGAAAAAAGGTCGAAGTCAGGCAGTCTGTGTTTGACTCCATTGCCAAGAAGATGGCGCTGAATATTGGTCTGATGGAGTTTTGTTCGTTTGCCCATGACGAGATCAGCAAGATTCTCAAGTTTGACTTGTTCCAAATCATTATTCACGACTATAGCTCAGAGAGTTTTAGGCTCATATACCAAAACGAGGCATCCGATGCGGTGTATAAAGACCTTATATGTCAGGTAGTCAACGAGGCCGAGGAGTTTCCCGGGCTTCAGTCGCTCAGTGGAGATAAGATGTCTGAGTTCTTTGGATACCGAAACTTGGCTTGCCCTGACGAAATCAAGTCCGTGGCATTTTTTCCGCTTCGAAGTGAGTATATGATCTCGGGTGCGCTGGTGCTAATGAACTTTGACGATCAGATTACCTACGATTCAAAGGACATGGAGATGCTCAGCTATACAGCTAGCGAGTTAGGGTCTTTGATTGCAAGAAAAGAGGTGCAGAGAGAAGTGCTCGAGTTAAACGAGCAGCTGGAGGAACGTGTTAAGAGTAGAACCATGGAGCTTCAGAATGCTCAGGAAGAACTCCTGAAAAGCCTCGAAAAGGAGCGAGAGCTGAGTGAAATGAAGTCGCACTTTGTGTCAACGGCATCTCATCAGTTCAGAACACCACTCACGGTGATTCAAAACAGCCTGGCCGTGCTTGATTTGGTCTTTGAGGATAAAGCGTCTGATGAATCGAAACAGATTCATCGCGCCAATGCCCGAATTCGTAAGCAAATTGAAAAGATGACTCAGATGATGGATGATGTGCTCATCCTGGGTAAGCTCGAGGCCACCGGAATTAAGCAAAACAAGGTTGATGTAAACCTGAAAGATTTCTGCACGAGTTTGCTTGACCGGTTAAGTCAACTTGAAAGCGGGCCTCGTAAGATGACGCTGCGGGTAACAGGAACCCCGCGTTCTTTTAGTCTGGATGTATCACTGCTAGACAATGCCTTGTCGAACTTGATTTCCAATGCGTTTAAGTATTCGAGGGGCGAGAAATCTCCTGAAATGGAACTAACGTTTGACAAAGAAGGTGTAGAAATTAGTGTGATTGACTTTGGAATTGGCATTCCACCCAACGAGCTTCAGCACATATTCGATCCGTTTTACCGGGCTTCGAATACACATGAGATTCAAGGCGCAGGTTTGGGAATGACCATTGTAAAGGAATATGTAGAACTAAACGGAGGAGAAATTAGTATTGAGAGTACACCTGGGGTTACTACACAGGTGCATATTCGATTTAAAGGATAAACAATTGAGGATGAAAGATCAGAATAGCAGATTGCTAATAGTAGAAGATGAGTCAGAAGTGAGAGAGTCGTTAAAGGAGATTCTTGAGTTGATGGGGTTCGATGTCTCCACAGCAAATGATGGAGTAGAAGGGCGTGAGAAGATTTTGGCAGATAAGCCGGATCTGGTCTTGTGTGATGTAAACATGCCCAGGATGTCGGGCTTTGAGTTACTCGAGGAAGTAAACGAATTGATGGAGGATCAGATACCTCCGGCATTTCTTTTCCTCACAGCTCGGGTAGATAGAGATGATATTCGGTTTGGGTTGAATTTGGGTGCTGAAGATTACATTCTCAAGCCCTTTGATCATGCTGAATTGCTCAAGTCCATCAAACTCCGTTTGGATAAACGAACCAAGTTGCTGAATCACTCCGGCAGAGGCGAAGAAATGGCAACCGATTCTGTACTGGTTACAGATGGAACATTAGGATCTGATAAGCTGGCTATACCTGTAGAAACAGGGTTGGATCTAATCGAATTCTCAAACATAATCCGTTGTCAGGCCGAAAGGGCGTATTGCAATTTCTTCCTGGTTGATGGCAGAAGCATTCTGGTTTCAAGGCCGCTTAAAGACTTTGAAGCAACCCTCGAAGCCCGTGGCTTTATTCGTGTGCATAAATCCAACCTCGTCAACCTTTCGCACATCAGACGATACGTGAAAGGCAAAGGAGGATATCTGGTGCTGTCAGATGGATCGCATGTCATGGTTTCTATTCGGAAACGAGAGCGCCTGCTCAGCATCCTCAAGGGCTAGTTCAGCCATTTTGCATTGACTTTATCAAAAGCCTGTCGAGTAGACAGGCTCAACCGAAGCGAAGGGAAACCACGCCTGTGCGGTGGGAAAGTGACACTATAGCTTGCCCCCGTATAGCTGTAGATTAGATTCAAATCTACTATCGGAAATGAGACTATTTGCCATACTTATATTGACGTGTTCGCTGTCTTTTCAGGCTTTTTCGCAAAACACCATCGGAGATAATGATATTCAGGTAAGGGTGCTTGAATCTTACTCAGAGACGCTTCACTCGGGAATTTATGATATCACGAATGACGAGGCTCTAAAATTGTGTGACCTTACGCAGTTGACATATGAGGGTAAAGCCGAACAGCACAGTGCGAATATGAAAAAGGTAAACGCCTGGCTCGAAGGGGTAGATTGGGACGTGTATTACATTAAATCTCTTAGTATGTCAAAACTGGATGTAGGAGGAACAGAAACCCTCTATGTCTTGTCAAAGAAATAACCGTGTAAACCCGTTAGCAATGAATTTGAATCGCCATGCTCTTTTAACATTGAAGTATCCATGCTACGGATACGTGACGCATGAAGGTTTGCTATATGCTGTATTGGTCAGAGTATTAGATCAATACGATTTTGAATGGCTTCGTATTTTCAACATGAAGGAAATACACGCCTGCAGAATGCTGACTTCCAAGATAGAGTGACTGTTGAGTAGACCCTCTTGACACCACTTTACCTTGGATATCATGCAACGTGTATGCTTTGCCAATGTGGTCGGGATTCGAGAAGTACACCGTTCGGTTTTCCTGCACAATTTCTACATCATCTGTTTCCATCTCTGATATGCCATTTGGAAAACACACCGGATCAGAGCTGCCATCCTTTAGCGAATACAACAGACGATAGTCATCATTGGTAGAAACGGTCAACAATGTGGTGTAAGTCTCATTCAAGGTAATCAACTCATCGCTCGTTTTATTCCAGATAGCCAGACAGAAGTCACTTGAGATGTTTTCGGGAACAATGGTGAGTTTGGCATTTTCTGACTCAGAGGTCATTTGCAGCTTAATGGTATCACCCTGCAATTTGGGTTGGTTGTTAATCGAATACTTAATGCCTTCGGATACAGAAGAAATAGACACATCATTGGATAAGGACTTCAAACTATAAGCATCCAGGTTTTGGTCAAACCCAGTGGTGGCTTCACTTCTAAAGCGAATAATACTCTCATCAATCAGGTCATTTGATCGTAGCGAAAGTCGAATGGTTGGGATGATGGATGGTCTTAAAAATTCTGCTGTAGATGTGTCGTACTTACATGTCTCGTAAATCGATAACGAACAAGAAGCGGCCGTGGCTTTTACATAAAATGCCTGTCCCATGGCTATCACGTTGGATCCGTTGTTGGTGCCCACACCACCTACGTATGATGAATACTGATTTAAATCTGCGTTCCAGATATATACGGCATCATTGATATCGAACTTGTCCCAATCCGGGCTGTCCCAGTCAATAGCTGAAGGGTAGGGGTTGCTCACCAAATTCCACCCGTCTGCATCCGTGCCTCCCGTACTGGTGGTGTATGTCACGGGGTAGTCGATGTTACCCGAGTTGACTCCACCGACCATGTCAATGGTAAAGGCTGATGTACCAGTTTTTGCATCTCCGCAATAAACCCAATAACCCGCAGTGGTTACAATAGCATCAGAAACGCTGGTAGGCTCGATTAGTCCACTGTCCTGATGACCAGGAACAGTCTCATCATATCTGAGGATAGAGACAAAGTCAAAACTCGGAGCGTTCGAGCCAGGAAATCCGGATGTGATAAAATCATCGTTCCAGTCAGCCAATGTGGCGTCAGAAATTGGGCTGCTTAAGAAGCGCCAGTTCGTTGCTCCGGCAGCTATATATCGTTCTACGAGAACGTTTCCGTTAATAGAACCGGTCAATGGTCCTATGGAAGCATCACCGTTAATGTCCGATACAATTCGTAAAAGTCCCTGTGTGTTTAAGGTGCCAGAGTTCACCATGAGTTTGCCCGTAATGCTCGAAGTGTCGCTTAAGAGTGTAACTCCGGCTCCGCTGTTCTCGATATCCAATCTATTAAAAGTGAACTCACCCTGAATGAACTGGCTTCCAGATCCATTCATAATGATTTTGCCATTGGAGTTGATAAAGTCTCCACCTGTTTTGATAAAGTCTCCGCCAATGCTTACATTAAACGTGTCTGTGATCATGAACGTAGATGCTGTAATGGTTAAATCGTTTAAGATGGTTTCATCTGATAGTATGCGCTTATCCGAGTTAATGTTGTTACCCGTTATTTCAAGATTGTAGTAACCATCGAGTGTTTTCTTTATGTTTTGATTTCCGCCCCCGGTTCTGAAATACACAACCGTATTGCCTGGCTCAGAAGCTACCAGTGTGCCATTGTTTATGACAGTTCTACTGGCGTATAGGGTTCCGTTTGATTCCAGAAACAAGGTTGAAGTTGAGTTTCCGGCAATGTTTCGGTTCGTCATGCGGAACGTGCCATCAATGAACAAAGTATCGTTGTTCGGGCAACGTATGTTGCCTCCCGTACGCGTAATGTCAGAGCCCGATACCACTCGCTTTTTCGAGTCAATGCGCATTGTCTTAGTGGTCAGGATAGACCCTGTGCCTTGTATGGTGTCGTTGTTGTTTTGCTGCAGGCGGATAATATTTGCTCCGGAGTGCACACCGTTGATGACATACTTGCCTCTGATTCGGATTTCTGCATTCGAAATAAGTTCTGCCGAGGACTGAATCTCCAGAAGCATAGGGCGCTCCAGATTAGCGTGACTTACCACATGACCACTTGATATGACCACGTCCTGGTTGGTAGTGGGGTAATCTACACCATTTGTGCCCGGGCTGGTGTTTCCCCAGGTGGCGCCATCTTCCCAGTTGCCACTTTGCACAGAAGTGAAGGTTTGACAGACAGCACTGAAACTAGTTAGTAGAAAGAAAAACGAGTACAAGAAAATACTGCGATGGACCATAATTCCCCAATTGATCATCAATTGGCAAAATAAACGTAAAAACCGCTTAGAAGGTTTCGATTTTTAATATCTCCTTTAGTGAGCTGTTATTTTTAGCTCAACCCTTCGGTTTGCCTGCATGTCTTCTTGAGTAACCTCAGGATAAACCCGAGGGTTGCTTCCGCCTAAACCTACATATGCCAAACGCTCTGCATCTATTCCATTCTCAATCAGAAACTCATACACATACTTGGCCCGGTTATGAGACAGTTTCATTTCCTGCGTATCCTGGTCCATGCCATCAGGCAATTCATACTCGCAGCAAATAAACCCCTGAATCTCTATCTCCAGTTTGGGGTAGCGTTTCATGGTCTCAACCAATTCGAGCAAAACCGGAACAGATTCGGGAACAGGGTAGTGTCGCCCACCTATAAAAGACAGCCCTTCAAGCACAATGTTTTCTTTAGAGCTCGTGTCTAATCCGATGGTGTTAGGCTCCGGTTCAATAATTTCAATGGCCTCTACCACTTCTTTACGCTGTGGCATTACCTCTTCAACAGGCGCTGATGGTAACTCAAAATGAATATCGACACGTCTGTGTTTTTCTATTCCGTTCATAGAGAAATAGCCATCATTACTCAGTTCGCCTTTTCCTTCGTACTTCTCCGGTGACAGTCCTTTCGAGTTCAGATAGTCAAATACCATCTTGGCACGTTTTTCAGATAATGCCTGGTTGTATTCATTTGAGTGCACATAGTCTGTGTATCCGTAAATCACAATTCCTTCTGCTTTTTTGAGTGTTTCTAACTCATTGGATGTGAGTTGTTTTGTGAAGTCTTCGTGCACATTCAAGTCAAAGAAAACGGATATGGTTTGTTGTGCTGATTGCCCCGTTAGAGCAGTGCTCCAAAAGGCCAGCCAAACCATGCATAAAATTCTCAAAAACATCTCACAAATTAAAGATATACGCGTCATCTTTGCCGACTTTCAGTGTTAATGGATGTATATTTTGCCATAGAGGTTATATCTGTTGTTTTCAGCCTGTTGTTTTTGTTTCTCCTTATCAGAGAGAACATATGGTGCTGGATATTTGGTATTGTAGGATCTGGGCTCAGCATTTTTCTGTTTGTGTATAGCAAGCTGTATTCAGAAGCCGTTCTGTATGCCTTCTATGTACTCATTGGCATTTACGGATGGTATTTATGGCTTCATCCAAAGAAAGATGCCAAATCTGTGAAAATAACGCAGTGGCCATGGCTCAGAACGCTGTTCTATGTCTCTGCCACGTTAGTTGCCGGGCTTTTGTTGGGTTTTGCCTCCAACAAGTTTACGGATGCAGAGGCTCCTTTTGTCGACTCTCAAACAACTGTTTTTAGCGTGCTGGCCAGTGTGCTGGAAGCGCAGAAAGTATTGGTGTCGTGGGTGGTATGGATAGCTGTGAATGGCGCTACCATTGGATTATATTGGAGCAGAGGCCTAACTGTTTACGCGGCACTCATGGTCATCTATTTTGTGGTGAGTGTCTACGGATTATACAGTTGGAATAAACGATTCAAATTGCAGAGATCTTGAAGACGTTACTTACAACGGATATAAGCCAGGCCAAAGAGGTGCTGGAGTCAGATGGACTGGTGGCTATACCTACTGAAACGGTCTACGGAATGGCGGCTAATGGTTTGAAAGAAAATTGTGTTCGATCCATTTTTCAGGTGAAGAACAGGCCGTTTTATGATCCGCTTATTCTTCATTCAAACTCCAGACAAAAATTTGAGGCCATCGGGCTTACCATACCCGAGGCACTAAGTGAACTGTGTGATGCATATTGGCCCGGGCCACTGACGGTGTTGGTCGATAGGTCTGATCGTATTCCTGAGTTGACGACCTCTGGATTGCCAAAAGTGGCCATCAGGGTACCCAATCATCCGCTGACACTTGAACTGTTGGCCAGTGTGGACTTTCCGCTTGCCGCTCCCAGTGCCAATCCATTTGGATATGTGAGCCCGACAACGGCTCAGCACGTTTACGATCATTTTGACGGAAAAATTGCATGCATTCTGGACGGAGGAAGTTGCGGTGTTGGCATCGAATCTACCATTGTCGGTGTAGAAGATGAGACCATTGTGGTTTATCGATTGGGAGGTCTGTCGATTGAAGAGATCGAATCCAAAGTAGGACCAGTAGAGGTTAGAAACTCATCTTCCAAACCCAAGGCGCCTGGCATGCTTATTCGTCATTATGCGCCATCAAAGAAAATAGAGGTTATTGAAGACCAAGCGGCACTGGACGCGGTTCAGGATACATCAACCGCTGCATACATTCTTTTCAGACTGCGAAAGCATGCTGAGCAAGGCCGGATTGTTAGCCTGTCTCAAAATCAGGATAGTAAAGAGGCAGCTCAGAATTTTTACCAAGCTTTGAGGCATTGGGATGCTGATGATTTGGTTGAAACAATTTACATCGAACGTTTACCAGATTATGAGCTCGGAAGAGCAATAAATGACAGGCTTAGAAGAGCCGCAAACTAATATGAGAAACAAAAACGCAGCTGTTAGCTTCATATTCATCACGCTGTTGCTTGATGTGATTGGAATTGGAATCATTATTCCAGTCATCCCAGGACTCATCATGGAGTTGACAGGTGAGGGGTTGAGTGTGGCCTCAGAGTACGGAGGCTGGCTGTTGTTTGCTTATGCCTTTTTTCAGTTTTTGTTTGCGCCTATTATTGGAGGGTTAAGCGATAGATATGGCCGAAGGCCTGTATTGCTTGTGTCACTCTTTGGGTTTGGACTTGACTACATTTTGCTGGCCCTGGCACCAACTATCTGGTGGCTTTTTGTTGGGCGTATATTGTCGGGCATTATGGGCGCGAGCTTTACTACAGGTGCTGCCTACATTGCCGATGTGAGCCCTCCTGAGAAGCGCGCCCAGAATTTTGGACTGATTGGAGCGGCTTTTGGTCTTGGTTTTATCATAGGCCCGGTAATTGGCGGTTTGCTTGGTGAGTTTGGGCCTAGAGTTCCGTTTTACGCAGCCGCTGCTTTGTCGCTGCTCAACTGGTTGTATGGCTTTATTATCTTGCCTGAATCGCTTCCGGAAGAAAAGCGAAGACCATTTGAATGGAAACGAGCCAATCCGGTTGGAAGTCTGCTGAATTTGAAGCGCTATCCATTGCTAGCCGGGTTGTTCTTTGCCATGGCTTTTATATATGTGGCCTCTCACTCGGTGAGCAGCACATGGTCTTTTTTCACCATGTATCAGTTTGGTTGGAGTGAGGCAGAGGTCGGATACTCGCTTGGATTTGTAGGTGTACTGAGCGCATTGGTTCAAGGTGTCCTTATTCGATGGCTCATCCCCAAGATTGGTCAGGTAGCCGCCATATATGCCGGAATCGCCTTCTATGGAGTAGGTCTGGTATTCTTTGCGTTGGCCACAGAAGGGTGGGAAATGTATATGTATTTGATCGTGTACTGCCTGGGTGGAATTGCTGGACCCGCTATTCAGGGCATTATGTCAACGCAAGTCGAGGATAATGAGCAAGGTGAGCTTCAGGGAGCTATGACTAGTATGGTGAGTCTAACGTCCATCATTGGGCCACCACTCATGACAGGTTTATTCGCTTTCGGAACGAAAGAAGGAGGAGCGCTACACTTTCCGGGTGCGGCATTTGCCATCTCTTCCATCTTTGTGCTGGTGGGTGGCGTGCTGTGTTGGAGAACACTAAGAAACCTACCTAAGAGTGCCGCTAACCCCGAGCCCGAAGAGGGCTAAATCATACTTGATCGGATCCTCAGGGTTAAATTTTGCCAACGTACTACTTAGCTCCACAACCGCTTTCCAGTCGTTTTGCTTGCGATGAAGCAGAGATAGTTTGCGCCCTACATTACTCGTGTGCACATCTAGCGGAATAAGTAAGTCTGATGGCTTAATGTGTGACCATAGCCCGAAGTCAATACCTTCTTTATCGGGCCTGACCATCCATCTCAGAAACATCACCAGCCGTTTTGAAGCAGAGCCTTTTTCAGGATTACTTACATGTTTTGAAGTACGCTGAGGTGCAGTCTGCGCGAAGAAAGCTTCTCTAAAATGAATGATGCTTTCTTTGAGTGTTTCTGTATTGTTATTTGTTTGAAAAACAGAAGATAAGCCGCCTTTTGTTAAATAAATAGATTGCAATGACTGAAGAAAGAAGCTAAGGTCTGTTCCATTAAACGTACGATGTACAAACGCCTCAAATGGCTTACGCTCTTCGATAGTATGATTCAAGATAAAGTCGTGCGGAGCATAATCCATCCACTGCATGATTTTCTCAGCGTTTCGTATGATGGTCTTACGCTGTCCCCATGCAATGGTTGATGTAAGAAAAGCAGCAATTTCAATGTCCTCCTTTTTTGTGAACTTCTTGGGTACCTGAATAGGGTCGTGCTCAATGAAGTCAGGTGTGGCGTATTGGTGATAGGCTTCTTCCAGAATTTCACCAATATCTGATGAGGTTAGTTTAGACATGGATGGCTCCGGCTACAATTTCCAGCTTTCGGTCAGCCATGTTTGCCAGTTTCTCGTTGTGCGTAACAATGACAAACGTTTGTCCAAATCGGTCACGAAGATCAAAGAAGAGTTGATGCAAGCTCTCTGCGTTGGCCGGATCCAGATTGCCAGATGGCTCATCTGCAAATACAATTTTAGGATCGTTGATCAGGGCTCTGGCCACGGCAACTCGCTGCTTTTCGCCTCCGCTGAGCTCGTTTGGCTTATGTGTGCTACGCTGGTCCACTCCCAAAAACGACATAAGCTCGAGGGCTTTTTTCTCAGCTTCTTTTCTCGGTTTACGGGCTATGAGAGCAGGTAAGATCACATTCTCAAGGGCCGTGAATTCTGGCAATAACTGATGAAACTGAAAAACAAAACCAATTTTTTGGTTTCGGAATGTGGAGAGTGCCTTGTCGTTTAAGGAAAACACATCGGTTCCTTCAATCAGCACGTTTCCTGTGCTTGGCCGGTCTAGTGTGCCCAGAATCTGGAGTAGCGTTGTTTTTCCGGCACCTGAAGCACCTACAATACTTACCACTTCTTTTTCTTCAATAGAGAGGTTTACTCCCTTAAGCACATCAAGAGAACCGTAAGATTTCTTCAGATCACTGCAGTGTAAAATGGCCATCTATGAGTCTCAGTAAGCGAGTTTGGCGATTGATTTCTGAACCTTTACCAGCTTTTCCTGAAGCTTGAGTTTATCCTCTTCGCCCGAAAGCTTTTCTACAGAGCCGTCCGCAATTTTGTCCGTTAGCTTGTCAATATCCTTTTCCAGATTAGCGGCAGACTTGGTGTACTTATCAATTTTCTTTTGCGTTTTTCGCTGTGATTTGCCCAGTTTCTCTACCGCTGAAATATCCTTAGACTCTTCTTTTGTAAGCGCGTCTTCGTTGATCACATTCACGTCTTCGCCAAGGTGTTCGACAGGAATGGTCATTTTTTTGACATCGTCAAACGTTCTGTTTACCCATTTATATGAGTCAAATGAAGCTCCTGTTTTTGATTGCTTGTAAAGCGTAATCTTGAATTTTCCATCCCCTTCACTGTGCACATTATGTATAACGTGTGATGTATAGCCGCTCTTTTGAATCCACACATCGTAAAGCAATCCCGATTCAAGGACCAGCTTCACCTGACCGTCATTTCCAACCTTCTCGCTTTTTGATAGTTCACCATTGTTCATCACGGTTACCATGGCTCCGCTGATGGTTGAGTGATCGACTAAATCTATTTCCAGTTTTACCTTAAAGTCGTCTGCGAAGAGTCCTAGACTCACACACAGAAATAGTGTGGTTAAAAGTGTTTTCATAAGTATGTTCAATTCCGTACCTCAAATGAATGAAAATCATTTGAGATAAGGCTAATTTCGCGGCAATGTACAAATCTATTATACGCCCCTTGTTGTATTCGATGCCACCCGAACGAGCACACTACTTTACTACCGGCTGGCTAAAGCGAATTCACGATATCCAAGTGTTTAACTCAGTCATCAGATCTACGCTTTCTGTGAATGATGCCTCGCTAAAACGGGAGGTGTTTGGTCTTTCGTTTCCCAACCCGGTGGGGCTTGCAGCAGGGTTTGATAAGGATGCAAAGTGGATTGATCCGCTTAGTTTGCTTGGGTTTGGGTTTATTGAAATCGGAACCGTGACTCCAAAGTCGCAGCCCGGAAATCCGAAGCCGCGCATGTTCAGGCTGGAGCAGGATGAAGCACTCATCAATCGAATGGGCTTTAACAACGATGGGGTAGATGACGCGGTGGAACGTATTAAGAAGTCAGCTAAACACGTGCCAATAGGAGGTAATATTGGTAAGAACAAAGTGACTCCGAATGATCAGGCCGTGTCTGATTACCGCATAGCCTTTGAGCGCATGTATGACCACGTAGACTATTTTACGGTTAACGTGAGTTCGCCCAACACACCGGGCTTGAGAGAGTTGCAGGGAAAGGATGAGTTAAAGAAAATATTTGACGCCCTCTTTGAGTACAGAGCCAGACAATCATCCCGCAAGGCAGTGCTGTTGAAAATTGCACCAGATTTAAATCAGGATCAGTTGGCAGATATCGTGTCGCTGGTCAGGGAGAATGATATTGATGGTCTCATCGCCACCAATACTACCATTGACAGACAGGGGCTCAAAACAAAGTCGGATGTGAAGAATGAAACGGGTGGTTTAAGTGGAAAACCAGTAACATCTAAGAGCACGGAGGTGATTCGGTTTATCTGCGAAGAATCCAACGGCAGCATTCCGGTTATTGGCGTGGGAGGCATACACAGTCCACAAGACGCAATTGACAAAATCAATGCAGGGGCATCACTTGTTCAGGTATACACTGGTTTTATCTACGAAGGCCCATGGCTTATAAAACGCATTAATAAAGCACTTGTAAAATGAAGCTGAAACTAACAGAATGCCCGAGAGATGCCATGCAGGGAATACATGAGTTTATTCCAACCGAAGCAAAGGCGGCATACATTAATCAGTTGCTCATGGTTGGATTTGACACGATTGATTTTGGAAGCTTTGTTTCTCCTAAGGCTATCCCTCAGCTAAGAGACACGGCCGATGTGTTGGACAAGCTGGACTTGAGTCAAACGAAGTCTAAGCTTCTTGCCATTGTAGCCAACCAGCGTGGAGCTGAGGATGCCTGTAAGTTTGACCAGATTGACTATTTGGGCTATCCGTTTAGCATTTCTGAGACTTTTCAGAAACGAAACACGAATGCAACCATTGATCAATCGTTAAGTAGAGTAGAGGCCATTCAATCGCTGTGTAAGGCGCATAACAAGAAAGCAGTCATCTATATTTCCATGGCGTTCGGCAATCCGTATGGCGATGCCTGGAGCCCGGATCTGGCAGCTCAATGGACGGAACGACTCGTGGAGGAACTCGAAATTGAAATCATTGCCCTGGCAGACACGGTAGGAGTGAGCAATGAGTCTAACATCAGGTCCATGTTTCAAACACTGGTTCCCAGTTTTGTAAACACCCAAATAGGCGCACATTTACACACCACGCCAGCCGATGCTGGTATGAAGGCGAAAGCCGCATTTGAAGCCGGATGTACAAGCTTTGATTCAGCCATCAACGGTTTAGGTGGATGCCCGATGGCCGAAGACGAATTGGTGGGTAATATGGCCACCGAGTTGCTGATTTCCAGCCTAAAATCAGATGTGGAAATAGACATTGATATGGACGCTTTTGATGAGGCAATGAAATTGGCTTCAACAACGTTTCCTTTATAAATCAACCCTTTTAAATGAGGCAACGTCTACTATGCAAAGCCTAATTGCATAAATTTGGGCCTCTTTTGAGATTATGATATGAAAAAGAACTTAGCATTTCTTGCCGTTGCAACACTTATTCTGGCATTGTCTTCTTCTTCGTGTAAACGAGGCAATACGCAGGGATCGTTTTTTGATCCAATGGATGGAGAACATCCGGTGTTCGACACGTTTCAGTTTCCTGTAGCCGATTATTACTTCTACGGTAAATTCGATGGACATTACATGAAATGGCAGGATGGCTACCGTTCAAAATGGGATACAGCCAGAAGAATAGATCCACTCAACGGAGATCCGTATGATCAGTGGCCAATCAACAACACGAACTACTACGCCAACTTCTGCGAGCAGGAAGTATTGAGCGAGTGTCGTTATGATTCTTCAGGTTCTTACCACCGACATATGACCGAGTTTATCCGGCCTGATTATCCAGAGCAGCGAGTTGAGATTTACCTCTACAAATGCCTGGGTATGTTCGATACCATTCCTGAGTATCAGACAACCAGCACATACTACAACGGAGAAATCATTACAAATCTCGACATTCAAACAGGAGCATGGCCGTTTACCGATGAAACCTATGGTCGCATTGGTGCGCAGCTTGTGTATGTTGATTCGTTGAGAAACAGATGGTCTACCAAATCTGGTTCTGGTCAATTGCTCGACTCTTATTTCAGAATTACAGATTTCTACAAACGAGAGGTTGAAACCGATACCATGGACACGTTTGCCATGTATATCGTTGAAGGTGAGTTTGCCGGCCGTTTGTTTAACGGAGGTGATCAGCTTCCAGTTACAGAATCAAAATTTCGCGCCAGATTGGTCGCGAGAGGAGATACATTAGATTAGAACACTACATTCGCAGTCTTATTGGTTTTCGATGTGAGTCGAAATGAAAAAGGGAATTTGGTGAAAATCCAAAACTGTCCCCGCAGCTGTAATCCTAATCACTTGTGATTTAAGCTCAAACAACAATGTCACTGTTCGCATAAGCGAATGGGAAGGCGCTTTGAGTAAGGAAAGTCAGAATACCTGCCAGTGAGAATAAAACGATAAGCTTTCGGGACGAAAGGCTGAGAGATGTGCATAAAGAGCATTCTACTCGTGGGCTTATTCATATTAAACAGAACAATTAATTTATAAGCACATGAAAAAAGTTTTACTTCCACTATTTATTGGTTTTTGCGCTTCATTGAACGCTCAACACGTTGTTGATTTTGAAGACCTTCAAATGTCTGCTGATACCTTTTACAATGGTATTGACGGAACCACAGAATTTAATTCAGAGAACTTCGTTTTTCCGGTTACTTATGACACGGCATGGGGTGGCTACTGGGCTTCAGGTTTTGCCATGAGCACTATGACAGATACTGCTACAGGCGATGCTACTAATCTATACAGTGCTTACACGGCCTCGCCAGGAAACAATGCATATGCTGTAGCAAACGTTGGAGCTGGTCCAGTTACGCTTAACTCACCAGTTGTGTTTGAGCAGGAGTTTGTGTGGGAATCTGTACAAATTACCAATGGCACGTACGCCTACAAGAGCATGCTCAACGGAGATCTCTTTGCCAAGAAGTTTGGTGGAGCAACGGGTGACGATCCCGATTACTTCTTTATACGAATAGTTGCTGAAGGTTCCGGAGGTAAGGATAGCCTTGATTTTTACTTGGCAGATTTCAGATTTACGGATAACACACAGGATTACATCATTGATGATTGGACAGAAGTTGATTTGACTTCACTACCGACAAACAGTACTTCATTGACATTTCAGATGTTTAGTTCAGATACTGGTTTGTTTGGGATCAATACTCCGTTATTTTTTGCTTTGGATGATTTGACCTACGATCTGCTTCTCTCTGTAGAAGATGTCGAGGCAAACGAATCTCCTCTGGTAGTTTATGACATGGTTCAGGCTCAGTATGTGGTGCAAGTAACAGAATCTACCCAGCTAAAGGAGTATGATTTGAGTGGTCGTTTGTTGACGGAAGTCACTGTGCTACCTGGCACACATTACATTCCGTCTTCGGCAATCAACTTCTCTGTTGTTTCATTGACATCAGCTACTAATCAAACTGCATATAAGTTTTCTTTGCCTAAATGAGGCAGGTAGCTTACATAGTACTCTTTTGTTTAACCCTGGGCCAGTTGCAGGCCCAGGGTAGTTTTTCGCCTCAAGCTGGCGAAACCGGCTCAGATGCTATTCCGGCAACCTCAGAGTTGTTCAGGTATTGGGCCACAGATTGTCAGATTGAGCGAGGATACAAGCATTACGAAGACAAAGATGCCGGCTTAGTGGGAAACGGGCATGTAAACTATGCACTAGGTGAACCTGACGCTCCGCTTGTACTGACTCTCGGTGACAGCGGTGTGGCTGTAGTACAGTTTTGGGGAGCTGTATACAATGGGGATGGGGCCGATTTTGCCGTGTTCGAAAATGGCTTTGGTTCTGGCGGGAGTGCTTTTCTGGAGCTTGCCTTTGTAGAAGTTAGTTCAGATGGTGAGCACTTCTTTCGATTTCCAGCTTTAACCGATTTACCTCCCGAACGAGTCGTTGGTACGTTTGACCATCTAGATGCAAGCCATTTTCACAACCTGGCTGGTAAATACATTTCCGGTTATGGTGTACCGTTTGATTTGGATGATATTCCTGATACGTCTGCCCTGGATAAAGGAGCGGTTACCCATGTTCGTATTGTAGACGTGATCGGTATTGCGGACTCTACGATGGGCTCCTATGATTCTGAGGGCCATCTGATCAGAGATCCATATCCAACCAATTTCGAACAAGGAGGATTTGATCTTGATGCCATTGGTGTTATTCATAGCACGGTTCCTCTCATGATTCAGGAGCCTAATCCAATTGGTTTCGATTCCGAAAAGATTCACTTTGACCTTCTGGGTAGGCAGATTCCTACACAAGATCCGGGCATTCTTCAGGGGAATAAAGGAGTTATAACTGTTTATCGATGAATCGCATTTGGCTTTGCTTCTTGTTTAGCATAGCTAGCGGATTCGCATACGCTCAGGATACGCTGAGCGAGTTTCATATAGTAGATTCTCTGCGGAAACCGTTGGTTTCGGGTTTTCATCAGCATGTCGATCTCACCGAGCTACCGGTGTCCTCTATGAGTCTGGCAGACGTGTTGGCCAGTTACACCGGTTTTTATTTCAAGACCAATGGTCCGGGTTTGCTGGCTACAAGTACTTACAGAGGAGGAGATGCCAACCATACTCAGGTGGTGTGGGAAGGTTTCCAGATCAACTCTCCCATGCTTGGTTCTTCAGATTTTTCCACATTCGGTGCCACGCAGTTTACCTCGGTAGATGTGGTTAGTGCCAATTCTTCTAATCTCTATTCTACAGGTGGTATTGGCGGAAGCGTTATTCTGAACTCGTCTGCTGATTTCAACGCACATTCAGGAGTTGTTACACTTTCTCAAAGCTCGTTTGGAAACACTTCGGCAGATGTGTCGTTAAATCACCCAATTCAAATCGGTCGCAGGAAGTTGGTCTTTAAGTTGAACTCATCATTGATGGCCAACCAAAATCGATTTAGTTACATCAATAACGTAGACTCTGCCAACACCTGGGAGGTCCGAGATGGTGCACAACAAGATGTCCGACAGCTATCCATCCAGGTTGAGGGCATGCTTTCTGATTATTCAAGAACAAAATTGGTTTACTGGCTTTCTAATCAGGAGCGAGATATAGCCAACGCGCTTGGAGATGATGGCGCAGTGCCTCACCAGAGAGATTTGGCGCATAGAGCAGCTTTGTCTCATATCTGGCAACGAACCGAAAAGCTTGCTTTAGAAGCAGCTCTGTTTACAGAGAGTAACTCCAATCAGTATAAGGACACTGATATTGGTGTGGACAATGATAACCGTTTTGAGAGCGTGCAGTTTAGAGCAGGTGTTAAGTGGAAGCCTAAGACATGGTTGGAGCTCGGGCAGGAGGGAAATGCACGACATATTGGAGCTGATTCAAAAAACTACGATGTTCCTGTGACCGAATTCAGTGGCGCCAGTGTTACGAGGCTTAAGGTGAGCACAAAAGAGAACCGGTTGGTGGCCGAGGCCGGAACCCGTGTTCAGTTTCAACACGACAATCAGAGCGTGCTTCCATTTGGTGGGGTAAGCATTCATTTATTCAAAGGAGTTTCATTAATCACTTCTGCGTCTAAGAATTTGAGATACCCGACCGTAAACGAACGATATTGGAACCCCGGTGGCAATACCCAACTCAAACCTGAAGAAGGATGGTTGATTGAATCCGGTATCAAGCACGCTTCTGACAAACTTGATTTGCAGGCGATAGGGTTTTACGGAGAAACAACAAATCGAATAAGATGGCTTCCTCAAGGCGCCATATTTAGTCCGGTTAATATTGCTCAAACGTTGAGTAGGGGAGCTGACCTGTCGTTTAGGTTACATCACAAGTTTGGAGGTGTGTTTTGTAAGGCGTTTACAAACCTTCACTACACTCAGGCGCTTTCGAGTTCGGCTTCATCGTCCCAACAATTTCAATTAAGCTATATCCCAGAGTGGTCGGGTGTGATGGGTGTTTCTACTTCGTGGAAGCAGCTTGCCTTTTCATATCGTCAGGTATATTATGGAAAGCGTTATCTGGATAGCGGTGAAACGGCCTTTCTTCCTCACTTCACAATTGGTACAGCCGACATAACTTACGGCTTGTCTTTGACTCAGAAACTCAATGGGTCGCTCGCCTTACTGGTTGATAACATATGGGATTGGCACTACCAGAACCTTCCCTGGATGCCCATGCCTGGCCGAAGTTTCACGATTAAATTCGCTGTTCAATGGTGATTCGTTCTGGTTTCATAGCTTGTTTTTTGCTCGTTCTATTAAGTGCTTGTCAAAAAGATTCAGCGTGGTTTGGCCCCGTCTATCCACCAGACAGTAACTCCGTGGAGCTCACAACAGATAGTCGCATACTAATCGGGTGTGAGGGGAATTTTCAGTTGTCCAATGCTTCTGTGTCGGTGTATTATCCAGATTCAAATAGTGTGGTTAACAATGCGTTTTTTGGTGCCAATGACAAACGAATGGGCGATGTGGTTCAGTCCATCACACAACACGGTGATTCAATCTATGTGGTCGTTAATAACTCAGGCGTCATTCGCGTATTAGATGCTGAAACACTGGTTGAGCGCAGTGTCATTGACGGGCTTTACTCGCCTCGATACATGCACAAAGTCAATAATCAAGTGGCACTGGTGAGTAATTATGGCGTGTCTTATGTGCAGAAGGTAGATCTCACGGCAATGAGCGTAATGGGGGAAATACCATGCAAGGGTTGGACTGAGCAAATGATTGGGTTGAATGGGCAGGTCTATATAGCCGAGCTTGATTCTCACTCGCTGATGGTTCTTGATAGTCACAGCCTGGCCTTGAATACCAGAATTGAACTGGCACACAAGCCGCAGTACTTATTTGCGAAGCAAGGTGAACTATTGGCGGTTGGTGCCGATGAAGACGGAAAGTGGTATGTCAGTGAGATCAGCGGAGTAGATGTACAGTCTCTTACCCCCATTTCTGTTTCACCTCTGGGCGTAGATATGGTAGGAGAGGAGTTTGTGGTGGTTACCCAGTCTCATATCGCTGTTTTAGAGTCATCTACGTATACAGAAGTTCAATCTCAGGTGCATCAGGCAGAGTTGCCGTATAGCATTTATGCTGATGAGCTGGCAGGTGATTACTATGTCTGTGATGCGCATGACTATGTGTCAAACGGTACAGTATACAGGTACTCTGTCGACCTCCAAAAGGTGGATGAGTTTACTGTAGGCTTCATACCTCAGGCAGTTCTCAGAGCTTATTAAGACGCTTATTTTCACAATTATTTGACCTGAAATCCGTTTAATACGTCTAATTCGTAAATTCGCGAACATCATTCAAGTACTATGTTGAAGAGATCGTTATTCATATTGGCAGGATTCGTGGCTATTGTAGGATGTAACCCGCAACCACCGGTTGTGGACGTTATTCCTCCGCCAGAACCCACCGAACACTTTATAGATCAGTACTATTACGTTCAGTTTACGTGGGGAAAAAATCAGGATACTATTACCATTCAGACAGATGGTGATACACTGGATTTAAATGATTCTACCCTTCTTAATCTGGTTTTTGATGTACGAAACGAACCAGTGTATGATAGCACTGGTAATAGTGTTGACCCGCTAGAGCCTCCTTTCCCTAAGAAAGATTGGCACTATGCACCGTCTTCCAACTTTACACCATACATGCTCATCAAATCTATTGCCGATGGCGACCTGGATGGGATTGATAAGTACGGACGAAATATTTTCCAGTTGTCCTTTCCATGGACTGTTAGAAAGGACACTTTCGGATTTTGGGATATTCAGGATTATTTGAATAACCCTTCCATCACTGAAGGAAGCCAGAAATGGGGCCGTATCGGAAACAATATCCTGGGAGATACCATCTGGAATCAGGATGCGCAAGATGGCGCTATGATTAGCTACACAGATACTGGTGGTGTGGTTTGGGAATCAGATAACCACCCAACGTTTCAACCGTTTGGATACTTCCAGCTAGACAAAGTGCAGTTTAACTCGCACGATGGATATTCTTACAACGTGGTGACTGGTCAGTTTGCCGTTAGATTGTACGATGCTTTTGGGAACTCCCGAGATATGAAAAACGGAAAATTCAGAATGAGAATCCTCTCTGACATCGAATTATCCGAAGAACCAAAATAAAATCAACTATAGATTATTGTAGTTCAATGACTCAATAATCCAATTAAGCTAAATGTGCCTATGGTTATGCTATAAACCTTGGCACATTTTTTATTTTCGAGAAATTAGATTCACTGCATGAACCTGAAAGGGGGTATACTTTTTCTTTTACTTATTTGCTCGCAGTTCCTGTTTGCTCAGGATATGAATAACCTGGCCATTGACGGTGTGGTTCGAGATGAGGGCGGAGGTAAGATTGTAGGTGCTCGTATTGTGCTTTTGCAGGATGGTGTAGAAACTGTCCGGGAAGTATCGGGCCGGAATGGCCGTTTTGATTTGTATCTGGAGTTTGATCATGTATTTACCATCGTTATTTCTAAGGCAAACTACGTGTCTAAGCGGATTGAGGTAAACACCAAAAACGTACCTGCAGACGAACAGGCTTGGGGCTATGAGTGGCCCGTTAGTGTAGAGCTGTTCAAGCAAATTGAAGGCATTGATTATTCGATTCTCAAGCGCCCAATTGGAAAGATATACTACGATGCCAACCTTCAGAACTTTGACTCTGATAAGCGCTACACCAAAGAGATCAAGTCAGAGATTGATAAAATGGAGGCTGCGTATGCTGCAAAGCTGAAGCAGGAGCAAAACTCACTCAAACAGGCCGAGCAGGACTACAAACTGGCCATGCGCGATGCCAATTCTGCCCTGGAGGATGGAGACTATGACCTGGCCAGAGACAATGCACAGGCGGCCTTAAAACTCAATGCCGGATCGTCTGAAGCCAAAAACCTGCTTGCGCGTATCGAGAGCAAGGCCAGTAAGGATAAAGAAGTAGATGATGCGTATAAGCAGGCCATTGCACAGGCAGAAGCTTTTCTGAAAGAGAAAGAGTTTGATAAAGCCGTGGCTAGTTATGAAGCAGCGCTAAAAGCCAAACCCGGTGAGAAATACCCGCAGGAGAAAATTCGAAGTGCAAAAGCGGCAAAAGCTGAGAAAATAAGGCTGGAAAAAGAACTCACGGCCAAGCAGAAAGAAGAGCTCAAGTTTAAGCAGTTGATTGAAAAAGGTGATGGGGCCTTTGATCGTCAGGCATATCAGGAAGCCAAGGTACACTACCAAAATGCCAGGGCTATTAAAGAAGATGAGCACGCCAAAAACCGCATTGCAGAAATCGATGCCGCCTTGAAGGAGATTGCGGAGAACGAGCGAAAACTGAAAGAGGAGAAGGAACTGCGCGATGCATATGATGTGAAAATTGAAAAGGCCGATCTGGCTTTTAATAACAAGAACTATAGTGTAGCCAAGACCCATTATGAAGCCGCTCAAAAGTTGATTTCTTCTGAGGCTTACCCCGGACAGCGCATTGCAGAAATTGAACAATTGGTAAGCGAGGCCGAAGCCACGGCCGCTGCCGAAAAGGAACGTGAGCGTATCGAGTTGGCCTATCAGAATGCCATTGCCAAAGCCGATCGCGATTTCAAGAATAAGGACTATAAAACGGCTATTGACAACTACACCGAAGCGCTGGAAGTGAAGCCTGATGACGCCTATGCCAAGGAGCAGATTTTTAAAGCAAACGAATTCATAGCCTCTGAGAAGACAGCTAAAGAGCAGCAGATAGCGGCTCAAAAACTTGAAACAGATTACCAGTCGTTTATGGCATCTGGAAAGCAGGCTTTGCAAGCCAATAAGCTAGAAGAAGCCAGAGAAGCGTATACGCAGGCTCAGGGACTTAAACCAAACGAGAAACTACCCAAGGAACAGTTAGACCTGATTGCAGAGCGCTTACAGGCTCAACAAGCACAGCAGGCCGCACGTGCACAATATGATGAATATATAAGCAAGGGCGATGCGGCTATGGCTTCTGAAAATTTCGAAGACGCAATTGGTCACTATAAAATGGCTCAGGGTGTGATGTCTACTGAGCGCTATCCCAAGGATAAGATTAGAGAGGCCGAGCAGGCCATTCTTAGTAGGAAGCAGGACGAAGAAAGAGCCTTGGCTGCGGCAGCAGTGGAAAAACAGTACAGCGACCTCATTGCGCAAGCAGATGAGCACTTTAACCAAGAGCGTTATGACGATGCCATGGGGTCATATGAAGCTGCCCTGAAAGTGAAACGCAATGAGGACTATCCGATGGTGCAAATCGATAAAATCAAGGCGAAACGAAGAGAAATTGAGCTCGCAGAAGAAACAGCCAGAAAGGAGGCAGCTAAGCAACAGCGCTACGATGAGCTCATCGCACGTGCCGATGATCAATTTGGCGAAGAGAAATACGATCAGGCCAGAGAGACGTATAACCTGGCAGCCAACGTGTTTCCAACTGAGAGCTATCCAAAAGATCAGGTAACCAAGATAGATGCGCTTTTAAAGCAGAAGGCGGATGAGGCTTCTGAAAGAGAACGACAACTGGCAGAGGAAAAAGCACTGGCCGAAAAAGCGAAGCGATATAAGGAAGCCGTGGACAAGGCAGACCTTTTGTTTAGGTCGCGCGATTTTAACCAGGCTATTACGGCTTACCAGAAAGCCGCTGAAATAGACGAGTCAAATGACTATCCGAGGGTTCAGATTGAGTTGGCTCGTGAACGAATAGCCAAGGCAGAGAGAGAAGAAGAGGAGAAACGAGCTCGGGAAGAAAAAGAAACCCGATACAAGGTGCTTATTGCCAATGGTGATGCCGCCATTGTTAGCAAGAACTGGGATGTGGCTCGAGAAGCATTTACCGAGGCCTCTTCTCTAAAACCAGATGAAGATTTGCCAAAAGTGAAGCTATCACTGATAGATGAGTTGGAAAATAGAGCCAAAGAAGATGCGGAACTGGCCAAGTATAAGAACAGCATATATATCGCAGACAGGGCGTTTCTTAGAGGTGAGTATGAGGCTGCAATTGCAGAATATAACAAAGCTTTGCAGATTCGGCCAGACGAAGAACACCCCAAACTACGTTTAGCTAAAATCGAAGAAATAAAAGCGTTTAACGCTCAGGACGAACAGGTAGATACCAACGGACCGGAACGCAGAGTAGAAGAAGAGATAATCGAAGAGGACAGAAGTACAATTACCATACGCAGGGTTATTATAGGCGATAAGGTAGATGTGTACAAAAAAGTCGTTCATGTGTGGGGCGGGAAATACTTCTTCTTAAACGAGCAACCCATTACCGAACTGGTATTTAACCGAGAAACCACTAAATAATCATCACATGGCTAATAACATCAAAAAACTGACAGCTGTCTTACTAATAATGGCGGTCTTGTTCTTTTCTACCCTTTCTGTGTTGTCTATCTGGGATATCATCGAAATCGAACAGATTTTTAGAAAGAGTCTATTGACACTTGTCGTGATTTTTTGTGCGGCTGTGGTGTCACTGTTCATTTTCTCCAATTTCCTGAAACCCGAGGACGAGGGCTAGATATAGGGGATAAGCATTAGGTAAATCGAACTTTAATCTTATTTTTATTAAAACTAATCAAGAAGCGCGCATGGCTGTACATCAAATGGCACTTGAAGATTCGTTGAAAGAGTATTTTGGATTTGACTCTTTCAAAGGATTGCAAAAACAAGTGATAGAGAGTTTGCTCGGAGGGAGGGATACGTTTGTTATTATGCCAACGGGAGGCGGAAAGTCTCTTTGTTATCAATTGCCGGCACTCATAGAAGATGGTACGGCTATTGTCATTTCTCCGTTGATCGCGCTTATGAAGAATCAGGTAGACTCCATCAGAGGGTTTGCAGAAAACGAGAGTGTAGCGCACTTTCTAAATAGTTCGCTTAACAAGACTGAAATAGCCAATGTAAAGCAAGACGTAAGCAATGGCAGTACCAAGCTGCTTTACCTGGCGCCTGAATCATTGAACAAAGAGGAGAACTTAGAATTCCTTAAGAGTGTCAAGATATCCTTTGTGGCAGTAGACGAAGCCCACTGTATCAGTGAGTGGGGACACGATTTCAGGCCAGAGTACCGAAGGATTAAAGAAATGATCAAAGGCATTGATCAGAGCATTCCTGTAATGGCGCTTACCGCCACGGCTACTCCAAAGGTGCAGTCTGATATTCAGAAGAACCTTGGTATGACCGAAGCAAAGGTCTTTAAGGCCTCGTTTAATCGGCCTAATCTGTACTATGAGGTACGACCCAAAATTGAGGCTGTTAAGCAGCTGATTCGATTTATTAAAGAAAATCAAGGCAAGTCTGGAATCATTTATTGCCTGAGCCGTAAGAAAGTAGAGGAAATTGCTTCAACTCTTCAGGTCAATGGTATCAATGCATTGCCTTATCATGCAGGGTTTGATGCAAAAGCTCGGTCCAAAAACCAGGACATGTTCTTGATGGAAGATGTAGATGTGATTGTGGCCACCATTGCATTTGGAATGGGAATCGACAAGCCCGATGTACGGTTTGTTATTCACTACGACATGCCTAAGAGTCTCGAGGGCTACTACCAGGAAACGGGTAGGGCCGGAAGAGATGGAGGAGAGGGTAAGTGCATTGCTTTCTACGATTACAAGGATATCGAGAAGCTCGAGAAATTTATGAACGGCAAACCCATTGCCGAGCAGGAGGTTGGGCGCCAACTGTTAGATGAGGTGGTCTCATATGCTGAAACGGCCATGTCGAGACGTAAGTTTCTACTGAATTACTTCGGAGAGGAGTTCGATGAAGAAAACGGGGAAGGAGCCAAGATGGATGATAATGCAGCACGTCCTAAACAGCCCATGGAGTTTGCTGAGAACATTGTGCTTTTGTTTAACACCATCAAAACAATCAAGGAGCGCTTTAAGGCCAAGCATATTGTCAATATTCTTATTGGAAACAATACGTCTGAAGTATCTACTTACAGACATACCAATCTTGAGATGTATGGTCAGGGGAAGGACACAGACCCAAGGTACTGGATGGCGGCCATCCGCCAGTCGTTGGTCAATGGTTTTCTGTACAAAGACATTGAGAACTATGGCCTGATTAAGTTCACCGATAAGGGGCGAGAATTACTGGCAAACCCTCCGAAAAGCTTCATCATATACAAAGACCACGACTACGTGTCTCAGATAGATCAGAGTGCATCTGATATTGTGGTGAACGCCAAGGCAGGTGGTGCAGCCATGGATGAACAGCTCATGGGAATGCTCAAAGATTTGAGAAAGACCATTGCCAAACAAAAAGGAGTACCACCGTTTGTCGTGTTCCAAGATCCTTCTTTACAGGACATGGCCAATCAGTATCCGATTACGCTGGATGAGTTGAAGAACATTCAAGGAGTTGGAACCGGGAAGGCTATGAAGTTTGGTAAGCCGTTTATTGAGCTTATCGCCAAATATGTAGATGACAATGATATCGAGCGCGCTCAGGATATGGTTGTGAAATCTGTGGTGAACAAGTCCAGCAACAAGGTGTACATCATTCAGAGTATCGATAAGCGCATTCCACTTGAAGATATTGCCAGCTCCAAGAACCTGAGTTTTGATCAGCTTATTGACGAACTCGAGCACATTGTAGACAGCGGTACCAAGGTGAACATCAACTACTACATCGATGATGAGATTGATGAAGACAAAGTAGAAGAAGTGTTTGAATACTTCATGGAGGCCGAAACACCAGATATTGAGGAGGCCCTGGTTGAGCTCGATGACGATGATTACACGCCTGAAGAGCTTCGAATCATCCGCATTAAGTTCATGTCTGAAATGGCCAATTAATAGCGCTACATGACATAGTTAGATAAAAGAAAAGCCCCTAAACGGGGCTTTTTCTATTCTTCGGTGTTGTCTTTCTTCTTGCGTTTCTTTTTCACCTTGATGACAATTTCTTCTGAGTCCTTCTTCAAGTCAGCATGAAGTTCGTCACCTTCATCAATATTGGCCTTGATAATTTCTTCCGCCATTGGGTCTTCCAGGTATTTCTGAATGGCCCGCTTCAAAGGACGTGCACCATAGCGCTCATCATATCCTTTATCAGCTATGAAATCTTTGGCATTTGTGCTTATGGTAAGCTTGTAACCGATATCGAGCACACGGCTAAACAGCGACTTCAATTCAATGTCGATGATCTGATGGATGTCTTCCTTCTTGAGACTGTTGAATAACACCACATCGTCAATCCGATTAAGGAATTCCGGTGCAAAGGCATTCTTAAGCGCTTTTTCAATCACACCTTTGGCGTGATCGTCTGCCTGGTCAGTGCGTGCCTGAGTCGAGAAGCCAACTCCCATTCCAAAATCTTTCAATTGACGCGAACCAATGTTCGATGTCATGATGATGATGGTGTTTCTGAAATCAATCTTCCTTCCAAGGCTGTCCGTGATTTGTCCATCGTCCAGTACCTGAAGCAGCAGGTTAAACACATCCGGGTGTGCTTTTTCGATTTCATCGAGCAGAATAACAGAGTAGGGGCGTCTTCTTACCTTTTCGGTAAGCTGACCACCTTCTTCGTAACCCACGTAGCCGGGAGGCGCTCCAATTAAGCGAGACACGGCAAATTTTTCCATGTATTCGCTCATGTCAATTCGAATCAGTGCGTCATCCTTGTCAAATAGGTATCGTGCGAGGACCTTGGCCAATTGGGTTTTACCCACACCTGTTGGTCCCAGGAAGATGAATGTACCAATGGGCTTATTGGGGTCTTTCAAACCAGCGCGGTTTCTTCGAATACTCTTCACCACCTTTTTAATGGCTTCATCCTGACCTACAACGGAGCCTTTGATCTCATCATCCATATTGATTAGACGATCTCCTTCTTTTTGAGCAATACGCTGCGTGGGAACACCTGTCATCATAGCCACTACTTCGGCCACATTCTCTTCAGAAACTACTTCACGGTGGTTTTTCGTCTCTTCTTCCCATTTCTTCTTCTCGGCTTCCAACTCTTCAATCAGCTTTCGCTCATTGTCACGCAGCTTGGCAGCTTCTTCGTATCGTTGGCTTTTTACCACACGGTTTTTCTCTTCCTTGATGTCTTCGATCTTCTTTTCGATTTCGATGACACCTTTGGGAACCGTGATGTTGGTAATATGCACACGTGATCCGGCCTCGTCCAATGCATCAATGGCCTTGTCTGGCAAGTGCCTGTCACTCATATACCTATCAGTCAAATGCACACAGGCTTCAATGGCCTCATCCGTGTAGTTGACGTTGTGGTGTTCTTCGTACTTCTCTTTGATGTTCTTTAGAATCTGAACCGTTTCTTCGATCGAAGTTGGTTCTACGACCACTTTCTGGAACCTGCGCTCCAATGCGCCATCTTTCTCTACGTACTGTCTGTATTCATCCAGTGTGGTAGCACCAATACATTGTATCTCGCCACGTGCCAGGGCCGGCTTAAACATGTTGGACGCATCTAGGCTACCCGAGGCACCACCTGCGCCAACTAACGTGTGTATCTCGTCAATGAACAGGATAACATCCGGAGACTTTTCCAACTCATTCATAACCGCCTTCATCCGTTCTTCGAACTGACCGCGGTACTTGGTGCCAGCCACTAATGAGGCCAGGTCAAGCGTAACAACACGTTTGTCAAATAACACACGCGATACCTTTCGTTGAACGATGCGCAGTGCCAGTCCTTCGGCAATGGCCGATTTTCCAACCCCGGGTTCACCGATAAGGATGGGGTTATTTTTCTTGCGTCTACTCAATATCTGAGAAACGCGTTCTATTTCCTTTTCACGACCTACAATAGGGTCGAGTTTGTTGTCTTCGGCCATCTTGGTCAGGTCGCGACCAAAATTGTCAAGCACCGGAGTTTTTGATTTGGTGTCGCCCTGCTTACGCTGTGTGCCAGAGCCACCTCCAGAAGGTCGGCCACCGCCAAACGGATTCTTTGATTCATCTTCATCATCATCGTCCGGAGCGTTCGGAAACTCAGCTTTTGGAGTGGGTTGGTCTAACATTGTTTCTAATTCCTCTTTCACTATATCATATGTAATATCAAAGGCCGAAAGCGCCCTTGATGCAACGTTGTTTTCATCCTTAAGTATCGAAAGCAGCAAATGCTCTGTTCCGATCATATTACTTTTAAACAATTTGGCTTCGAGATAGGTGATTTTAAGTGTCTTTTCGGCCTGTTTGATCAGCGGAATATTCCCCAGACTGTTGAATGGCTTAGTCGTTTTTTCAACCGACTTAACCGAGTTTTCAATCAGTTTTCGAAGCTCTACCGTATCTACATTCAGGCGATCCAGAATCTTAATCGCGATGCCTTCGCCTTCTCGTATCATCCCTAGTAAAAAATGCTCAGTCCCAATATAGTCGTGTCCGAGACGAAGTGCCTCCTCTCGACTAAAGCTGATAACATCCTTTACACGCGGTGAAAAATTTGTATCCATATCAAATCATCTTTTCAATCATCCATTCATGGGCAAAATGCAAGAACAATGTAGCGCTATTTTTCCCTTTCCCAAAACTAGATTCACAGCATTGTTGAAAACATGTTAATCGCAAGGTGTACTAACAGAATTTTGTTCAAAAAAGCGATGAATCCTACGCCTCATTTTCAAGACCGGAATGTTACTTTCGAACACTTCGCAAAGGCTTGTTATGCCTGAGAAGCAACCCAAACTTAACTACCTCGAATTATGGCAGATGGAGAAAAAATAATCAGTGTAAACATTGAGGATGAAATGAGAACCGCGTACATCGACTACTCGATGTCCGTGATTGTATCCAGAGCGTTACCTGATGTAAGAGATGGATTGAAACCCGTGCATAGGAGAGTACTCTACGGTATGCTCGAACTCGGTGTTCTTTCAAACCGGTCTTATAAAAAGTCTGCGAGAATCGTAGGGGAAGTACTCGGTAAGTACCACCCACACGGTGATTCGTCTGTATACGATACCATGGTGCGTATGGCCCAGGATTGGTCACTGCGTTATCCGTTGGTTGATGGTCAGGGAAACTTTGGTTCGGTTGATGGTGATAGCCCGGCAGCCATGCGTTATACAGAGGCTCGTCTTCGGAAAATTGCCGAAGAGCTGCTATCTGATATTGATAAAGAGACGGTTGACTTTCAGCTCAACTTTGATGACTCGTTGCAGGAGCCAACAGTATTGCCAGCAGGAATTCCAAACCTTCTGATAAACGGAGCCAGTGGTATTGCCGTAGGTATGGCCACCAACATGCCTCCACACAACCTGACCGAAGTAGTAAACGGTATCATCGCCTACATCGACAATAAGGACATTGATGTGGCAGGTTTGATGGAGCATGTAAAAGCACCAGATTTCCCAACCGGTGGTACCATTTACGGATACGATGGAGTTAAATCGGCATTTGAAGAGGGCAGAGGCCGTATTGTTATGCGGGGCAATGCAACCATCGAAGAAGACGATAATGGTCGAGCCACAATCATTGTAACTGAGATACCATTCCAGGTTAACAAATCTGACATGATTCAGCGCACTGCTGAGTTGGTCAACGATAAGAAGATTGAAGGCATTCGAGACATCAGAGATGAGTCTGACAGAAAAGGAATGCGCATCGTGTATGAGTTGAAGCAAGATGCTATACCTAATGTGGTACTCAATCACTTATACAAATACACTGCGCTTCAAACAAGCTTTAGTGTCAACAACATTGCGCTGGTAAAAGGACGTCCTGTAGCACTCAATTTGAAGGACATGATTGTGCACTTCGTAGATCACCGTCACGATGTGATTGTTCGAAGAGCCAAATACGAGCTTCGAAAGGCAGAAGAGCGCGCTCATATACTCGAAGGGTTGCTTATTGCACTCGACAACCTCGATGCAGTGATCAAACTGATTAGAGGATCTAAAACGCCAGATGTAGCTCGTGAAGGGTTGATGTCGCAGTTTAGCCTTTCCGAGGTGCAGGCACGTGCTATCCTCGACATGCGTTTACAGCGATTGACAGGACTTGAGCGAGACAAGATCAAAGCTGAGTACGAAGAGTTGATGAAGACCATTCAGGGCTTGAAAGACCTACTAAGTCAAGAGAACCTTCGAATGGATGTGATCAAAGAAGAGTTGATTACCATTCGCGAGAAATATGGCGATGAGCGTAGAACACAGATCGTATATGCAGGTGTTGATTTCAAGATAGAAGACATGATCCCGAACGAAGAAGTGGTGGTGACCATTTCACACCTGGGATACATCAAGCGCACGCAGCTTACCGAGTACAGAAGACAGAGCAGAGGAGGAGTTGGGTCTAAGGGATCTTCCACTCGTAACGAAGACTTTCTGGAGCATCTGTTTGTAGCCAGCACGCATAACTACTTATTGGTGTTCACCGAGAAAGGAAAGTGTTTCTGGATGCGTGTATTCGAAATTCCAGAGGGAACCAAGCAGAGCAAGGGTCGCGCCATTCAAAACCTACTCAACATTGAGCAAGACGACAAAGTATTGGCGTACATCAATGTGGAAAACCTCAACGATGAGGAGTTCCTCAACAGCCACTACATCATGATGTGCACCAAGCAAGGTGTTATCAAGAAGACATCGCTCGAGGCGTATAGCCGTCCGCGTACCAATGGTATCATAGCCATCGGTATCAGAGAAGGCGATCAGCTGCTTGAGGCTAAGTTGACCAATGGTGAGAACCACATCATTATGGCACTTCGATCTGGTAAGGCTATTCACTTTAACGAGAGCACTGTGCGGTCTATGGGACGTGGTGCCAGCGGAGTAAAAGGTATTACGCTCGCAGGTCCTAAGGACGAAGTGGTGGGCATGATCTGCGTGAGCGAACCTACCAATACGGTACTCGTTGTATCTGAGCGCGGTTATGGTAAGCGTACGCTTGTGGAAGACTACCGAATCACCAACCGAGGTGGAAAAGGAGTGAAGACACTCAATCTGACTGATAAGACAGGTGATCTGATTGCTATTAAGAATGTAGAAGACGACAATGATCTGATGATCATTAATAAGTCTGGTATTACCATCCGACTCTCTGTGGCCGAACTAAGAGTGATGGGACGAGCTACACAAGGAGTGAAATTGATTAACCTCAGAAACAACGATGAGATTGCGGCAGTAGCTAAAGTCGATGCCTTAGAAGACGAAGAGTTTGAAGATGCGGAAATCGTTGAAGGTGAGGTTTCTACAGAAGTAACGGGTGAAGCTGATACCAGCACCGAATCAGAAGCAGCAACTGAAGAAGGGGAGGGCACCGAAGACTAAAAATAATATTTGGTCTTATTGTTGATTCTCTACTTTTGAATCCCAAATAATGAATAATATGAGAAGAGGAATAGTAGCCCTCGGGTTATTGATGTGCATAGCAACCTTGGGCATGAGCCAGGGAGCTAAAGTGATTAACGCGTACAACTACTTGAATGATGGCGATTTGCTAAAGGCAAAAGGCGAGATAGAGCCGGCCACTCAGCACGCAAAAACAAGTATTGATGGTAAAACGTGGTACTATAGAGGCCAGATATATGAGCAGCTATACTTCACTGACAATGAGAAGTTTGCTGATCACAAAGAAGGATCTCTTTTGATAGCGGTAGAGTCTTTTGCCAAGGCCAAGGAACTCGGAAGCCGAAAGATCAACATGAATGATGTTGAGCAGCGTTACCAGCGTCTTGGGGCATATTGCTACCAGGAAGGAGTTAACCAGTTCAACAAAAAAGATTTTGCTGAGGCTACGAAGTACTTCGAGAAGTGCTACAGCGTGAAGCATTCTGGTGGAGTAATTGACTCAGCAGCCATTTTCAATGTGGCTTTGTCTTCGAGAAGAAGCAAGGATTACGATAAGGCCATTGAGTTTTTCAATAAGGCTATTGATGTAAACTTCAACACAGAAGAGGCATATGTAAACTTAGCTAACACCTACAAGGAGAAAGGAGACGATGAAAGCTACACAGCTACATTGGCTCGTGCCAGAAAGGCGTTGCCAAACAGCCAGGCTATTGTAACAGCTGAGATTGATGTGTATCTCGCTAACAAGGAGTTTGACAAAGCATTGGAAAACTTGAACGTGGCTATTCAGAACGATCCTGAAAACCAGTTTTTATTCTTTGCTCGTGGAAACATTCTCGATAACCAGCAGGCAGATTATAAAGAGAAAGGCGATGAGGCTGGTATGCAAAAGGCTTACGAAGGAGCAAAAGCTGATTATACCAAGGCGTTGGGCATTGATCCTGATTACTTCGATGCAGCATATAGTATCGGTGCATTGCACTACAACCACGGTGCAGAGATGTTGAACAAAGCCAATGAGATTAGCGATGACAACGAATACAAAAAGGCTAAGACCGCAGCAGAGGAGGAGTTAAAACGAGCGCTTCCTTTCCTTGAGAAAGCGCATGAGTTAAACGCTACTGACGTTAGTACCATGACATCGTTGAAAGAGCTGTATGCTCGAACCAACAACATGGATAAGTACAACGAAATGAACGAGAAGTTGAATAACTAATCGATCACCACACGATATTAAAACCCCGGTGGCGCTGCCATCGGGGTTTTTTTATGCCTATTGTTAAGTCATAAGTCATCCAGAACTTATCCAGAACCCTGTCACTTCGAGTGATTCGCCAACAGGCGGATAGTATCGAGAAGTGATCGTATCAACTCAATGTGCAGTCCTTTCCCTTTTTGGCTTGATCCAAAAAGGGAGAAAAAGATCAAGGCTGTGAATAATGCGAAAGCATTTCTATTGTCTCGACTAAGTTCGGTTGCGTGATCTTCGATTGAGAATCGAAGCTTCACAATCTTACTAAGCCTCGTCCGCTATTAACAACTCTCGCCTTATTCAAGACCGATCGGGTGAGTGGGGAAGCTCACGCGGTAGGGTACAGTGCAGTCATACTACTGAGCTTCTCCAGAGGAGAATGGTTGAAGTATGATGCTCACCCCGAACTAACCTGTCACTTCGAGTGATTCGCCAATAGGCGGATTGTATCGAGAAGTGATAACATCAGCAACTCCGTCCGAATCACGAGAGACCACAATTAACGCGCTGATTTTCAAGTGAAATATTGTTGTAATTTTGCCCAATGCGCTTGGCAACATTGATAGGGGGAATGCTGGGACTGCTTATGCTTGCAGGCATAGGTACGAGCTGCCGCAATCAGTGCAAGCAAGTGGTTTGCGAAAACGAGAGCGCGTGTTATGATGGCGAATGTCTGTGCGCCAGATGGTATTCGGGTGAAACCTGCGAATTGCCATTTAATCGAAATTATGCCGGAGAATACACATTAACGTTTAGTGGTGATGGTGCCGGGAGGTTGCAACACATTCAGGTCATAGCCGCAGACGAAGAAGTGCCCAACCGGATGCATTTGATTTCTGAAGGAATTTACTTTGATTTTGAAAACGATTCGCTGATCGTGATTCCTGAGCAAAATGTGTATTACAACGAAGAGGTGGCCATGGTCAGCGGTTCGGGTGAATTTACACTGAGCAGCATTGAATTGAAATATGCAGTGGAATATGGAGAGGCGAGTATTTATACTGATTACGAAGTGGAGATCAACGCAGAGGCTGTGATTGATGTAGAGCAGTAGGCATATATTTTTTGAATGTGTTATTTAACATAATGTAAATTATAAGACAAAACGTTTTTGATCTGTTTGTATGCTTAAAGGTTCGTTTAGCTCCTATAATGGATATTATGTCTGCATATTAAATTGCCGCACGGCAGCGCAATTGATTTCCAAAATCTTTTGGCTTCAAATAGCCAAAAATTTTGCGCACCAATCCATCTGCACATCAGCCCTATGTCCATCACACAATGCCATATTTCTTTTTTGCCAACGCACAGAGAAAAAATTCATTCTTCAAAATTCGCTTGTATGGGAAATTGTACTGGATGAAAAATTATACGCGATTCTCAGGCGGCTGAGTTTTGGAGCAAACGGGAATCAGTCAGCAAGTGTTTGTGGTAGTTCATTTCTTTTCCTTGGATGAAAAGAAACGAACCAAAGAAAAATCAAGAAGAAAATAAGCTATCAGCGCACTCTGCGTGAATTGGTCTGCTACCGCAGCCCTCAATCGCTGCGCTATTGGCTTCAAAAACTGGGACGGCAGCTTTTTGCTGCATTCACACATTCACCCCAACCCACGCCCGCATTTTCTTCGGGCCCACGCTCATGGTTCTATTTAACATAATATGGAAGCTCTCAAGCTTTTGCATTTATCGTGTAAAGTCCACGCCACTCATCTGCAAAAAGCTCATTCTTAAAATAAATGTGCGCCAATTTTCTAAGGAAAGGAAAGCCAGCGGCATCCGTTCTATACTCAATTGAGTCATACTCTTTGGCGCTCATCTCTGTTCTAAATTCGTTTAATGAAGGTTTGAGGTCTATGCTTGCATCTATGTAGTATTCATAATCGAAGTGCTTCTCAAATAACAATTGCTCAATATCAAGATCGAATTTCGCATATGCGGTTTGGAGGTTCAGTTTGTCTTTAAACCCATCGCTAAACGATTTGTGCATCTGCTCAAATTCTAGAATGGCAGCAAGCTCAAATAGAATGGTCACAAGCAATGATGGTGGCAAACCTTTCGCTTCTTTTTTAGGCTTGTTCTTATTTAGAGATTTTATGAAGCCCAGTTCATTTCCAACGAATGGGAACCTACCACGAACAGTGTTGATAATCAATATATTCTCCGTAAGTCCGAAAAGGTACTCCCCTACAAATTGAATATCTCTTTTTTGTGCATCATCAGGGTTTAGCAGGAATAACACAGTATTTAGAATTGCGATGGAATGGAAATCCATCACTGGGCGCCAACAGCCGTCATTATTTTCTAATATCTCGAGAAGTAACTTCTTCTGGTTTTCTCTTAAAACCCTCCGTTTACTATTTGTCGGCTGCTTAAGGAATGTTGGGTAGTATAACCGAGCTTCAAAGTAGTAAATCAGATAGTTTAGATACTCAAAGCTTCGCAAAGGATAGCCCGCTTCTTCAAATGAAGCTCCATTTTCAGCATATAACCCGTGCTCTTTTTTTGCAACCTTCAGTGTGCGGTTAAAGTACGAATCAAGCATTCTAAAGTGAGTGTCAACCAACTTGGAAAATTCTCTTTTAACCGATGGTTTAAGCTCTAAATGGTTGGCAAGAATCCACGACCAAGTTTTAAGCAGCAAGTATGTAAGACAATCCTTGGCAGATTCTAGATTATCATGGCTATAATGAAGAACAACTGAGGCTAGTAAATTCTGTGTCGCAAAGAACTTCCGAAACGCCCTCCCCTTCTCTATTTTACCAATTTTCTCGATTTGCAGATCGACAAGGCGCTTGAAATCTCGATAATCGTTTTGCGGGACATCAAAAAGTACAAGTGTCTTCTTGAATAATCGAAGACTTTCCTCATCAGTTAGCAAATACTCATTAAAGAAATAGGATGCGAACAAATCAGTTAAATGATGGATGTCCCAACGTTCAAACTCCCCTTCCTTAAATTCTCGCTTAATAAAACCATCAAACGTTGGTCGAATGTTGCTCTTAAGAATTCCGTTATGTACGACAACAATTTTTATTGGCAGATGATTGAAAGTAGGTATCGAACTATCCGAAAAGGCAGTGTCCTTTGCTTCAATTATTGATTCCCTGATACCATCTTTTGATGAGTAGTTCTTATCGGTAATATCTCGGTCTTTATGCCCCTTCAATTCAAAATAGTAACGATGAGCCGTGCCATTGTCATCTTTACCAATTGCAACAATATCCTTCCCATACTGTGATTGCCCCTTTGATTCTTTTGGGGTAGCCACAATTCTGAACCCCATTATATTTAGCAGAATGGGGAACAGATAATCGAGCTCTTCATCCTCTCGAAGACTTTCTAAGTATTCTCTAATGATGATATTGTTGCTTCCCATTCGTCAAATGCGTTTTTCCAGTTCTTTAAATAACCAACCCTATTGTCGTAGTCGAATCTTTCAGGTGCGACATAATAGAGTCGTGGTAACTGGAAACTCGTGCTTATAGTACCTAGTTCTGATATTTGATCACTGCCCTGATGTTTCCATCCCCCACCTTTAGCCAGAATTACAGTCGTAATCATATCCAAAAAGCTATTACGACTTCCCATTGAGTCTTCCATACTTCGGCTCATATTCTCTCCAAAGTTTTCTTGGTAGACCTCGAATATTTTGGCTTGGGTGTAGGAAGGGTTCAGCTCTTTAATTTTTGATTTCTCATCCCAATAAGCAGCAAACTCTTGTTGCCTAAGCTCTACCCTTGCCAATACTTCTGCATCATGGTCATCGGTAGGGTCTAACTGAGCTTTCAGTGTCTGTACTACTGATGAGGAATAACTCTCAACAAGTTCTTCTAACTTGGAAATGAAGGACTCAACTATAAACGGGTACTTGCTCTTTCGTAATGGTAGTAGTAAAGGAAAAGATCTCTTGGGTTCCTGGCTTTCTTGTAAGATAGAAACCCAGAGCTTATATTGATCTACTGCAGCTAATTCCAATATATCTGCCGAAAACACAAATGAGTCGTGCATCACGGTGTTAACATGAGATAAGATTCTGTTACCAACGAATCTTACTTCACCCTTATCGTGTATTATTAGTTTGATCAGGTGTTTGCTAAAGATTTCTGGGTCTTCTCTCTTGAACTTACTAATAGGAGATTCAAAATTCCCCGCACTGAAGTTTAGCTTGTTTTTCTCAGCATATCGTTCAAGAAAAAGGAAGAAATACTTCTGCTCAGAAAATCTGGAAAAAACATTGCATACTAGGTTGAGGTCAGCTTCATCCAGTATGGAATCATTCAAGTTATTGACTATTTCGTAAACACTTTCATCGTATCCTTTGAGGAACTCGAGTTCCCACAGCGTTGCTCGTTTTGCCGTTACACTCTCGCTTTGAACAAGCTCACTGAGTCTTTTAAAGCAATTTGATTTGATGGATTCAGCATCAATATTGTTGTTGTTAATGAACCGAGCGTAGACCCTTGGAAGATTAGCAAGAAGGTGCTCATCTTTTGAATCGATCGAATCAATAACATCTAATAACAGTTGAGCTTCTTTGTTACTCTTTGGCTCTATGGCGGCAACAGAACAGACAACAGCAACCTGATGTTTTTCAATTTTTGCTAAATCGCTTACTGTTTCGCTGCCGTCTTTCCGGTTTGCTATAAACAGCCCGATCAAAATAGCTGATGTAATATCAACCACATATTCTTCCGAATCTCTCAGTGCTAGCTCCAAAAGTGATTTCCCATCAGAAACCCTAGCCTCGCAGTACTTAGTAACGCCTTTGGAAAGAGCACCAACATTTAAATTCCAACGCGCGGTGTTATCAGCGACCTGCCCATACAGATGTTTAAGAATAACGTAGAGGTCGACTGCCTTGATTTGGAGGTCTGGTAGACTAAGCGAAAAGCCATCATTAAATTTATAAAGTAGAGAGCCTTCGTTTTCCTTGTTTAATGTGAGCGCATAATCCTTAAAGCTCACCTTAAATTGCCTATTTGTCTCGGTGATCAGATGACGGAGTAGGTTGCTCATCTGTTCTGTCACCCCCTTCTGATATACCCTCCTTAACTCAAGGCTCTTATCTACTTGGTTATAAAAATCAAAGGTACTTGAGAAGTCATCTGATAATTTGAAATCAAAGGTTTCGAGAAAATGATTGTAGAGAGCTTCCGTAAAGTCTTGTGTAACGGCAACTTTGATTTCATCTCCCTTTGATTCAACAATTCCATTCGTTAGCAAGGAATCATGCTTAAAGGAAATTTGATCTGATTTAAAAACGAACAGCTTTTCGGTAGCAATCGTTTGAACTAGCTCTTTTAATTCTTCTTCATCTACTCTATTTTCATTGCTCACTGACAAGTTGTAAATCTTTACATATTTCCTTGAGAATCTCGCAAGCGTCAACATCAATCGCTAAAGCAATCAAGTAGAGCTCGTCCGCTCTCAATTTGGTGTTGGTATTATTCGACAATTCGCTAAGCCGAGTCTTGCTAATACCAGTCTTCCTGGCAACGTCTGATCGGTTTACCGATTTTCTTGAAAGATAGAATCCCAATTCTGTCATTCTGATCTGTTTTTAAGATCATAAAGTTAGCTAATCGGATATCCTTTTCCGAAAATCAGAACGATTGTTTGAAATATTGTCCGATAGTAATTACATTTGTTCTGATAGTCGGAATAATTTATCTTAAAAACGGACAAATGAACACTCTAACCAATGCAAAAGCAGATTTAAAGCCCGCAGACTTCTCGCTTTTAGCTGCATTTATTGATGAATACTACGAAGGAAATCTACTTACACTGATCAAGTGGGTTGACCGTACCATCTATATGCTTCACTACTTACCCGAAGGCGATAGCTTTTCCGAAATACAAAGGCAGAATACCTGCTTTGCTCTGTTCAATCTAAAGGAGTGTTTAATGGAAGTGTATTTCAAACAGAACGAGTGGTACTACGCTCCGTTTGAAACCCGTGAGTCCGAATAAATTTTTTCTCTTTCCCCCTTTGGTCAGGCCGCCATGCCTGCCCCTTAAAAAAGAAATCTGGCATTACAATACCCTGTTTTAATTGGCTCACTCCCCCACTCCGCTTTGCTACGCGGAGGAATCACCAATTAACCAAGGCAAAGTAACATAACGCAGGCCATTATAGTGTTTATGTGCGTTTCTACAGTGGCGACCGTATATTCGTTATATGCTCCGTAGGTCTAATAATTCTAGAAATAAGAATATGGCTAGAGATTACGCACTAAACGCTGCACGCGCATTTATTCTAATCAGTTTCACCTGGATTTTCTATACGAACTGGGATCGACTTTCCGTTGAGGATATTTTGTTGGTTTTTGCCAGCATTGTTCTTGCCATTCCGGTATACTGGCGAACATTTTTACTGGATAAGTATTTTAGGACTGTGCACGGTTTCAATACGCTCACGTTTATTCAATTCTACAATCGAACACCTACATACAGAATCATCACGTTATCGATCCTGTTAAAACCACTACCCATAATGGCCACTAAGTCAGAAGCAGAAATAATACGAAAGCGGATCCAGATGCTGACATATACCACATATTCCTTGCTTCTACTTTACGCCATATTGCTGCTGTTGGTGATACAAGATGCTATTTAACATAATATTTCATGTGTGAGTTTTGAACGCTTGCCAGAATCTGAGCGTATTGGTATAAACTCGTATTCCACTTTATACCCGGGCATAATGTGATTCTAAACTTGTAAGAGGTTAAGATTATCACCTAAATAATGTATAGAAGGTAGATACCTAAGAAATGTTTTTAACTCTCCAGCACCAGAAGTCTCCTACAGTGACAAGAACTTTCCCTTCAATATCGCATTCTTCAAAAATATCATCCAGTCTTCGCATTAATCCATTTGCCAAATCCTTGGCATTTCTACCATTGATCACCCTTGCATACGTATTAAGCGGAAGACGGGCGTATTTTCCGCTTTTTCCTCTCAATCGGTTTTCCAGATGGAGTTCCTTAAGCTGATCGGTGAGACATTTATAATCTTGAGACTGAGCGTCTTCCAAATCAAGTGTTAGTGTTACGAGATATGACATGATTTTTATTCTGTTAATTAGATAAGATTTCGATGACTAATGAAGGGTTAAAACATGTCAATAACATCACTGAAAACAGTGATTTTTGAAAGAATGCTAAGTTTTTCTTAGACGTATTTTGAGCACTTCCCATTGTTAAAGAGAGGTCTCTTCTTTACCTGGCCCATTATTTGTTGCTACACCCGAATGATGAAACGCTATTCCCTACTCCTGCTGTGCGCCTTGCTGTTTATTGGCTGCAAGAAGAATGACCAGATCGAGCTTCCTGAAAACGTTCAGGAAATGATGCTGGGTCAATGGGAACTGAAAAAATTCAAATCGAAAACGTATCGAAGAAATATGCAAATCGGTGGTGAACGGATTGACACAGAACAATATTTGACGATCGATTCAACAACGTATCAAATAACGGACGATTTGGGCGATGTGATTTCCGCTGGTGATTATGAAGTGATAGTCGATTCTATTTTCTTTTTTGATGCGGATAGTCTTCCAAACCGATTCTTCATTCAGAAACTCACAAATGCTGAATTTGAGCTTCTGGAAACCCAGTGGAATGATTCGCGTATTGGTGAGCTCAGATCAACGGGCTTATATGCATATGAACGCTGATCTACCGTATAATATGTAACCGTTTGAGAAACAATTCAAGCGATAACACAATCAGCAAGCCGATAAACGACAGTGCCATAATGGGCGAAGAAATGATTGGGAATTGACCAACTGAATCCATGATGCCATCAAAAAGTGAAACAACGGCTGCATTGTTCATTCCAAACAGAAAGATCAGCGACATGCCAATGATGCTGCCCAATACGCCAAACTCAAACACGCTCGAAAATGCCTTTTGCTTTACCGTTTGCTGCTGCGCTTCAATCTGCTTCATCACATTCAACGTAAAATCGGCTGAAGGCTCAATTCCATGAAAACCTTCCAAATTCTTATCTGTTCTCTCCTTATCCATTGGGTTGCAATTGATGGTTCAATATATAGTTTGAAATGATGCTGTGTAAGCTTTTTCGCGCTCGATACAATCGAATCTTGATGTTGCTTTGTGACAGCCCAACTACCGCCTCTATGTCAGAAACGCTCAGCATTTGCTGGTAGTATAGACTGATGAGCAATTGATCATCCGCGTTCAATTCCTTTAAAGCCCGTGGCAGATAATGCGCCTTTAACTCGTCTGTGTTTTCATAGTCATCAAAGAACGCTTCATCATGAGCTATGGCGTTGACCTCATTGATTTCGGTCCATTCTACCTTCCTTTTTCGCATGGTTGAAACAGCTTCATTGTATGCAATGCGGTAAAGCCAGGTCGAGAACTTTGACTGTTCTTTAAAGCTGCCTAGCTTTTGATAGACTTTTACGAAGACATCCTGGGCCAAATCCTCCGCCTCTTCCCTATTTCCAACTATCCGATAGATCAGATTGAGCACATGATACTTGTGCTTATCTACAATAAGACGGTAGGCGTTCTGATCGCCTTGTAAAACCTGATGGATGATGACTATGTCCTCTTCGGGCTGCATGCTTTGATTGGACGCAATAATTGGCTACGGTTACAAAAAAGAACAAACTGATTTTGTAACCAAAACAAAAACACCGCGTCAAAAGGCCAAATCAAACATTGAAATTATGGAAGCCATCATCGTCCCCTTTATCGTTTTCTCCTGCACATTCGGAATCGTATTTGTGTTCTTAACCACTCGAAATAAAGAACGTTTGGCACTTATTGAAAAAGGTCAGAATGCAGACTTGTTCAATAACTCAGGCAAAAATCAGCGCTGGCCGCTGAAGCTCGGTATTCTTAGTATAGGCGTGGCTGCAGGTATTATCACAGGTAACATGCTGTCTGGTGCAGGCATGCTGGAAGAGGAAGTCGCTTTTCCGTTTAGCATTTTTCTCTTTGCCGGAATTGCCCTGGTGGTCAGCTATTTGGTTAACGCCAAGTTAGACGAGAAACAAAAAGACACTTAAAAAAGCTGTTTAGTTAGGTATGAAAATCCCGCTGCGTGTGTTGTGTAGCGGGATTTTTTTGTTGTTTAGATCGGAGTTATGCTGAATCGATTCATAGACAGATATTGTTCTTGTCTGACTACATTTACATAGCTTTTTAGCGGTGTAAATCTTTGAGCAAATCGAGCAACAAGTCATTACATACAAAGAAAAGGTCGTGTTTATTCGACTCTCTATGCCTTCGTTTGACAGATCGCTAAAGGAATATGTCGAAGATGAGGCGTGCTTTATGTTTGTCAACAAAGGCGAAGTAGCTGTTCGTTCGCAGGAAGACTACTTCAGGCTAAACAAGCAAAAGGCCATGTTGGCTAAGTGTCTCAATTACTTTTTCGAACCGAGCAACAACGAAGCCGAATGCAACGAAGGCATTGAGTCTGTGGGGATCTTTCTTTATCCTTCGCTGGTCGAGGATTTGTTTGAGTTTGATTTGTCTACATCGAATTATAAGACCGATTACAATCTCAAGCAGATTGAGGTAGATCGTTTGTTGGACAACTACCGCGAGAGCATTACCATTCTGCTGGAAAATCCTGAATTAGCCGATGAAGGCATGATCCGAACAAAATTGAAGGAGTTTGTCCTACTCATGGCCAAATCTCAGCAAGCACCTTCTCAACTCGATTTTCTAGCTGCACTTTTCAAACCCAATGAAGTCGCCTTTAAGTCGGTCATTCTGCACAACCTATATGCCGACCTGTCGTTGGAGGAACTGGCTCAGCTTTGTCACTTGAGTCTTTCTTCTTTTAAGCGAAGGTTCAAGGAGGTATTTGATGAGAGCCCTAAAAAGTACATTGCCAGGAAAAAGGTCGAAAAAGCCGCAGTGCTGCTTGAGTCTGAGGAACTTAGAATCTCCGATGTGGCATACGATGTGGGCTTTAATTCGCTGTCGACATTCCACCGAAACTTTACCGCTCATTACGGCAAATCTCCATCAGACTATCGCCTGAGCTAAACTGACGAGCGTTTGACCTAAAACGCAGTACTCACCTCTCTCCTTTTCAGGTGTTTTGTTCTACGAATCAAAAAAGAACAACATCATGGAAAATTCGAAACTATTAAAGGCCTATTTAATCGTATCAGGTCTGTTACTTACAGTTATTGGAGGAGCGACACTTTTAATGCCGGCTGAAATGAAGGCGAGCGCAGCAATCGATTTAACAGGGAATGTGAATCTCAGCAACGATGTACGAGCCGGGGCTGCCATGCTGTTGGCTATGGCGTTATTGTCACTAGCCGGAGTGTTTAGCAAGAAGCTCGCTTACACCTCTACCCTGGTGTCATTGCTGGTTTTTCTCTCGCTCGGATTTGGACGAGCTTTAAGTATGGTAGCCGATGGAATGCCTGTTGATGGCCTGGTCAAAGCCACGGTATTGGAGTTTGTACTCGGCCTGGTCGGATTGTTTGTCTTTTATAAATACAAGGCCAAATAGTGATAGCTATTGCTGGTGGAGCTTTAGAGAGATATGTGTTGTAAACCAGGATTAGACATGAATAAGGTGAATGGCTTGATGTCACTTCTCGATACGATTGACGCTGTCAATCACTCGAAGTGACATCCGCTTCGAAACGTTACTTTGGTAACTCAATACTTGGTTAATACACGCATGAAATACCTTATTGTTCAGGGAAGCTCCAGAACCGATGGAAACACGGCTCAAATAGCAGATATACTGGCTAAGAAGCTGGAGGCCGACATCATCCACTTAAAGGAATTGGACATCCACCCCTACTCCTATGATCACGAGCATGCCGATGACGACTTTCTGCCGACCATGTGCAAACTGGTGACCTATGATGTCGTCATCTTTGCCACACCGGTGTATTGGTACACCATGAGCGGACGCATGAAAAACTTCTTTGACCGCATTACAGACTGCCTAAAGACGGATAAAGAGACAGGCCGCCAGCTGCGCGGCATGCACATGGCGGCCATATCCTGCGGTTCAGACCATCACGAAGTCGAAGGCTTTTTTGTGCCCTTTCGAGAAAGTGCAGGCTATTTAGGCATGCACTACCTGGGCGATATACACACGTGGGTTGAGGGTGATGATTTACATCAAGCAGTTGTAAAAAGGCTACTTAAACGTACCAAAGATTTTTTTATCAATTCCTTTTGAGTACTCAGGGTTAAACTCTTTTGCAGGAACATAAGCCAATGCGATCTGAGGATAGTCTTGAAAGACCTTGTAAATAGAAACTGCTGTTGGTTTCGGGCCTAAAGACGTGATGATTATGTTGTAGTCCTCAACTAATCGCTCTACCTCTCCCCTTATTTGTTCACATCCATTGTCTTCCAAATAAGCATCTATTTGAAACTCCTCTGTAAGCGTGTACCCTTTTATCGATTCATGAATTTCAACATTGCGCTTATCATTGTTGAACTGGCTGCCTGTTTGTAAGCCCAGAAGTGTTGTTTTTGGCTCGAAGAAGTGAACTAATTGCTTGGTTCGTTCAATCTCAAACCCAGTCAATATTATCAAGGCTGTTTGTTTTCCCAATCGACTTATTCCAGAATGCTTGAAAAGCAGTCTTGGTTTGCCTGGTTCTCTTGATAACCATTGCTCATTATACTCCTCCGGTGTATGATAAACATAGTCAACCTTGATCTCAAATTCTTTCAAAAAGGATAAGAGTGTCCAAATCGTATCTCTTGGCATTGTAGAAATCTCTAACAATACGCTAACCCCTAAATTTTCATTTGAACTGAAATACTGGCTTAGTCTCTTCCATTTCGCAACAGTAGCGTTATCCGAAATGTCAAGGTACTGAACTTCAACTCCCTTTTCAATGCAAAGGGCTTCAACCTTTTCTCGTGATGGTTTGGTCAAATCGTTACACTCCGTATAACGAATCAGAAGCAATGAATTAAATTTATAATCATTGAGATCAGATGCAATTCCTTCATAGAACCTATCTTCCCATCCGAGGACTGCGATTAATGTATTATAGCTACTCATTGTCCGTCAAATAGGCTTGCTTGTGTTGTGTCTTCTGTACCTGCTGTAAATGGAATTTTTTGATTACTGAATGCAGCACTATACAAATCACGTGCTTTCAGATACACACTTGCGTACTGTCCATGCGGATCAAGGCCATATTTCAATAGTAAAATTCTATTTGGTACATAAACGGTTACTTTCTTCCCAGTGTGTTTATGCTTTCCGCCTGATCTTGTATATAACAATTGGGCTTTTTCTGCCAGTTCCAATAGGGGGTTCAACGCTGACATAAGCTCATCAGTTGGCTCAGAAATAACAAAAGTTACTGCTCTTGGCTCTGAAATATCTGACATCAACCGGGCTTTGAACAATACCATTATGTTTTCAAACAGATGAAACACATGATTTGCCTGCTCTTCCGAACAATCTGCATCCGATTTATCTAACCTTTCAAGCCTTTCCCAAAGTTTATTTCCTCTAGTCAGAAGTATGTCTTGCTGAACATTATAGGGGATCATATCGGGAGATTTGGCTCCTGCTTCATTTGATAATTCCGCATCATACATATGATAACAGGGATCGAGTAAATTTCGAATAACTCCAGTCGATACGTCTACAATTGTTTGAAAGCCTGAATATGGTGGTGTGTTGGCTTGTGGAGGACGAGAACGGAAATATTCTGCTCGCGTATATTTTGCAACATGATCTCTTATTTGAGTGCCTTTTCCTCCATTATATTTCTTAATTGCGTCTGCTTTAACCTTTTCTCGTGCCTTTTCTAAGTCAGCCTCGAAACTCGGGTTTGCAGGAAAAAACTCCTCTGCGGACTTGTTTATCCCATATTTTTCTAATCGAGTAGAGACAATTCTATTCGCCAATTTCCAGAATTCCGATTCTTTGTTTTGGTATGGCTTTAGCATATCGACAGAAACAAAATCATGGCCCTCCAAAATCATTCCTCCAGTTGAAGTCTGAAAATTTGGATTCGTTTCTGCTGTAGCTACCTTGAAACTAAACTGGGAATGGTCTCGATAAGCGATCCAAGAGTTAATGGTTTGCTTTTGGTGCTTATTTAAATCATGTGCATCATCAATCAACAAAAGAAAGTGAGTATCATTAAGTATCTCAATTCGCCTTATGCAATTCAAAAAAGGCATAACGAATGACGAAAATGTTAATGTGTTTTGGTAAAGGTCGTCTCCTTTTTGATTGTTTACTGCCTCTTGTGTCTCTACTATTTCTCGCTGCGAGTACAAAGACAAAGCTTCAAAGAATTTCTTTCCTTCCAATAACTGAATGTTTAGGATATACTCCATTTGTTCCTTCAGTTGATTGTCCAACTCATCCCCCAATTGGCTCAATTCATCAATTCCGGATAATGCTGTTGCAATGGCATTAACCATTGAGAGTACTAAATAATGTTCAGTTAGCAATGAAGCCTTGAAATCATCTTCAAATAGTAGATGTTCTTTTTTGTGAAACAGCGGAGTATTGCAAGGAATGTATATACCAATTCTTGTAAAATCTACTTCTGTATTATCGGCTTTGGCTTTTTTGTATTGGATTTTGAAAGAGTTATATAACAAGGCCATTGTCTTTCCCGTTCCCCTTGCTCCTTGCAGAAATACGTTACGACTGGTATTAATAAATCGGCCGTAATTATGGTCGTCAATGTAATAGTCCAAAATCTCTGCATCAGAAAGATTGTTTGCAGCTTCGAACTCAAACGGATTTCTATGCTGTCTGTCCATTTTCTGCAATTTTCTTTGTCAATACTTTGTCAATTCTTGTCCACAACTCATCTATGCTGATTTCATTGTTTTTGGAAAGAAGTTGCTCTACTCCACCCGTTGTTTCTCCTGGAATTGGAAAGCGATCAGTTATTTCAATCTTATCTAAATCAAATTCAGCGGGCATACCATCGATGTAAAAATTGAACTTTACCGTTGTTTTTTTGAAGGGTGCAAGCAGGTCACAATAGTGCTTATTATAACGCCTCTCCTCATCAACTTTCACTATCCGAATATGGATATGCTTGAGAAGCTCATTCAGACTCTCTTTCGTTGTGTTTTCATCAATGTCTATGTTATAGGTAATTGAAACCCTTCCGCCTTTTCGATCGATGAACATTTGAGTTACACTGGCATAATCGTGGTGGATGGTACTTTCTTCTGCAATTGCGCCAATCTCACGCATAAACTGGGACGTTCTTTGAGGTCCTTCTGCTAACTCATCGGCAAACCTTAAAATAGCTGCTACATTCCTAAGAGGAATAGGCTCACCAAAAAGGTTATCTACTTCATCCAGGAACTTTAAAGTATCTCGTCCCCCTTCCCTGTTTCTTCCACAATGAGCTTCCGCTGCCGCGATTACAACAGATCGTTCTTGATTGTAGTACGCCTCCTTTTTTCGTACATGGTTATAAACTTCTGCAATGTGTTTGTTGTGGAACTCGCGACCGAACACGTTCCCGACATCGTGAAAAAGCACTACAAGCCCCAAACAGTATAAGGTCATACCGCTGACTTGATCGATTTCATCGCCAAGCAATTTCCCTACATTTTCTAATACGTTTCGTATATGAGGAATCCCATGGTCCGATAAACTTGGTTGGGCACCGGTTATTTGAGAAAAGAAATTATCCTGAATCAGGACATCTCTGGCACTTGAATATTGTGTGAAATACTTCTTTCCGGGTGCTTCTCCAAAATCTCTGATGAGAAGCTCCTCCATCTTTATCTCATATGAAGTTATATTCCACATGCACGTTTTATTAATTATTCAATATGCTTTGGAACACCGCTTTTGCCAGTAATGGTGGCACGGCATTACCTACTTGCTGTTGCTGATTTCCTAGGTGTCCCTTAAATTCCACCCAATCCGGGAATGACTGCAACCGTGCAGCCTCGCGTACAGATAGCCCCCTGTCTTCCGTAGGATGAATCAACATGTTTTTTCTATAATTTCCGATTACTACCGATGGCTTTGATTCATCTAACCGATGATAAATACCTGTATGGCAGCGTGAATGATCTTTGTAAGTGTTTGCAATCAGGTCATTAGGAATGTCCTTCCAGTTACCTCCTTGTGGGATGTGCTTGTACCTTTCAATTACGAGTTTAGAATTGTTAGATACATTGTGGTTCGCGGATTTACGTTGCCTTCCTCTTAGCTGCTTGGCATAAGCAAAGGTTGCAGGCATCTTGTATCCCTTCCACTCCCCTTTTTCTCCATTCTGCAATTCAGGCAGGTCGGTCAAGGCTTCTTTGACTGATACCTTCTTAGAATTCGAAGGTTCAGGAAACGAAAACTGCTCGTTATGCAGGGAACCTACAATAAATACCCGTTCCCTGTTCTGGGGCACACCGAAATCCTGTGCATTTAGGACAGCATAACTTACGGTATAGCCACTTTTCTTAAAACCTTCCAGTATTTGTTCAATAAAAAAACCTTTTTCGGTGCCAAGTATCCCATAGACGTTCTCTAGCACTACCCAATCCGGCTGCCATGAGTTTGCTAATCGGAGGTACTCCTTAAAAAGCCAGTTTTTTTCATTGCGAGAATTACGCGTTCGAAGATTTGATTTGGAAAAACCCTGGCACGGTGGCCCGCCAAAAAGTATCTTTTGTTCATTGCCAGCGTCAATATCAAGGTTGTGAACTTCCCTAATATCCTTATTAAGTACAGTAGCTTCCTTATGATTGTGAGCAAACGTTGTAGCAGCATACGGGTCGATCTCGACCGCAAGTTTGGTTTCTACCCCAGCTAGTGTTGCACCGACTGACATTCCGCCAGCACCTGAAAACAATTCAGCACCTATCATTTAACTAAACGCACTTATACTTAATGGCTGTAAAACTACCAAGTCCATATAAGACCATTGCCAAGTAATGGTTTTTTCTTTCTCAACCCTCCATTTTTTCTTCTAAACATCCTTAGTTTCCTTCTAAAATATGCAGCACCGCCTGCAACGATGACTTCATGGCGCCTTGAATCCAGGGGCGTTCGGTGGCACAGTGCTCACCCGCAAAGTGCAGGTTGCCATCTGGCTCAATGATGTCATCAGACAACGTAATGGGCTGGCCGGGCCATGGGTAGGATAACGCTCCGGCTGACCACGGGAACCGATCCCAGGCCATAACATATGAACCCGTCACCATGCCTTCTTCCATAATCTCGGGATGGAATCGGGCTATGCCCTCTTTGACTACGCGCACGACTTCCTCGTCATCAATCGCAGATATGCGCACGGCATCTTCGCCCTGAATGTAGGCAGCCAGCAATACTCCCGGCCCGGGATTGTCAGGCCGATCTGTGGGTGGAGCCACTTGCCCTACGTGGAATGAATTCCCCGATATTCCACGCAGGCGCTGGTCAGATGGTGGCGTATGTTGGGTATGATCGGCATGGTCAGATGGGTAATACGTCCATCGCGTAATGCCATCGGAAACCGATGCTCCTCCAAATATGTGGTACTTGCTTTCCCAGAACCGTTCGCGGCAGTTGAGTACCACTTTTGTCATGGCCGCATAGTTCAATGTGTTAATGGCAAATGCCTTTTGTGGGTCGTGTAGCTTGAGCTGCATTCTTCGAAGCACGGTGAACGGAATGGTGCAGATGACATGGTCGGCCTCCAGCGTTTCCATCACGCCATCGGCATTTTTGACCTCTACCGCTACCCCACCGTTGGTTGTGCTGTCAATGGCGCGTACCTCGGTATTCAGGTGAATGCGACCACCCAATGTGTCGGCCAGGCTTCGCGGTAGTAAATCCATGCCACCCACAATCTCCGTCAGGCCAATGTCGGCTCCTTCGATGTAGTCGCGCAAATACTTGATCATGGATACATCGCCCATGCCAATTTCGCCACTTAGATTGCCCACCAGCTCGAATGCATCGGTGCCTGTTGAAGATTCTTCAAGCAGCTGACTCAGCGAGGTGTTGGCAATTTCCTGCAAGAACGGATCGGATAAGTCGCCTTCAAATAGCTTACGAACTTGCTCATCGGTCATTCGGGCGTAGTAACTTTGCAGTTTCATACCCAATAACTGACTCTGAGGGAAGTTCTGTTGCTCAAAGTGCGTAATATCGTATAACTCGTCTACGAGGCGCTGACCGTCCTTTATTTGCGCCACATGACCGCGTAGATCCAGAAAGGCGTTGTCATTCTCAAAGACGGTAACAAACCTGCGCAGCTTCAACCCCATTTTTTCGATGTAGTACAGCGGGTAGTCGTGACTGGCGGGCAAGCGCATGGCGCCCATTTCGCCATACAGATGATCTGGGTCTTCCGGGAAACGGTAGGTGTAAATGCGTCCTCCTACTCTGGACTGCGCTTCAATGACTTGCACATCGTGCCCCAGATTGTTGAGCTCATGAGCTGCGGTGAGGCCTGCAATGCCGGCTCCGAGAATCAGTATCTTTTTGGGTTGATCGGGTGTGTTGGCTTGCTGAATGCGGGCCAGCAGGACCTCTACCGGTTCGTGTGGATAGCTCGTCATGATGCTCGCTGGTTACAGATGTCGATAAAGTTTGACAGGATGAGAAATCCGGTTTCGCCAGATAACTCTGGGTGAAACTGTGTGCTATAAATATGCTTTGATGTGTGCCGTGTTCCCTGAGTAAAGCATGCATCAGATGTGGCTATCAGCTCAAACCCTGGCGCAGGTGCTACCACGTACTCCTGGTGCCATTCCATCACACTTACAACGGGGTCGAGTCCTTTAAACAAATCGGTTCGATCGAGCAGCGTAACCTGTCGCCAGTCGTGATATTCCTCAGGCCATTTGCCAATGTCTGCTCCATTGGCTTCTGACAGAATCTGATGCCCCATGCAAATGCCATAGTAAGGCACTTCCAGATTGATTAAAGCCTGCAAGTCGAGTTTGAAATCGCCAAGTAAAACGGGTTGTGTCAGGTCCCACGGGCCACCAGAGGCAATGATTCCCGTGTACGTTTTGAGTTTATCGAGGTCGATGGACTCATCGCTATTCATTACATCATATGGCTCTTCCAGGGCTTTAAAAATGACTCTGAAATGGTCTATGGTGCTGTTCTTGGCACTATTGTCAATAAGTAGTATCATGGATTTGGATATTGTGAGTTCTTAGTGTTTCAGGCAGGCAGTTATTCAGGTCGGATGTGTGTAAGCGCGCTGTATGCCAGGTCTGCAGATCTACGATGGCGGTGTTCATATGAAGCCGTTCTATTAACGGAATTCCCGTTTCTCCCAGGGCCGTCCACAGCTCCTGACATAGGTCTGGTAACACAGAATAGCCAATGACGCAAAATGATTTCAGCCGCCAGTAAGCCTGACGGTCTGGAGTGTAGTCCATCCAAAAATCAGTCAGTATATGAGCGATCTGAGTAGTATCATATTGGGTTGTATCAAACGCCTTGTCAATAGCTTGCGTGATTGATTTGGTTTCATCCATCGTAGCTGCACTGGGTTTGTGATCCTGCTCCATGCATTTGATATGATCAAACGCGGCCATCACCCGGTGAACAATTTGAGTTAAATAGGCGTCATTGTAGTAGCGCACAAAAGATTCAATGTCAAAGCTTTGGTTTGGTTTTGAGGTGTTTAGGTGAGCCATGTACAGTCTCAGACCATCGCTTTGAACGGGTGTATCTTCAATGATGTCACTGGCCCAGATGGCATGCCCTCTGCTCGTGGAAAATTTTTCTCCTTCGAGCAGTAAGAAATGATTGATAATGAAGCTATCGCCATGCTTATAAGTTGGCAGCGCTTTGCTCATCATGCGCTTGTGTATGACATGCGGCACTATGTTGTCTATGCCAAACCCAGAAACAATGTGCACATCACTGCGTTTTTCAATCGGGTTTGTCGTTTGGTTGACTTGCGCATAGAGCTCACCCAAAAACAACATGTAGGCAAACAGGTGTGAGCTGTTGAGCAGGATGGAGTTTTTCCAAGGCACGCCCCTCGTAGTGCTGTTGGTAAGCCTAAAATAACCTCCAACGTGTTGAAAATGATCGGCAATCACCTGTTTGAACTCCGGTGCCAGACCCTGATGCTCGAAATCGCGCTCAGAGACGCGCAGCTTTTCGGTTTGAACAAACACTTGCTCTACACGCATGAGCTTAAGGTCTGCCCCTCGTTTATCTTTTAATTGGCCAACGCGTTTTGGAGGCAAATGCAGTCCGCATGATTCGCATCCATACCCAGCCATCGGTGATTGGCAGTTGGGACAATATCCATGGACTTCTGCCGGGATTGGAAATGTGTTGGAAGCTACTGAATACGGCACCGGGTCTGATTTTGTCATCAGAAGATTGCGCGCTTCCAATTCGTTCATCACCGCCTGGTGCGTGTGCGTAAAAGCGCTGCTGTATGCATCACTTAACGGGTTCACAAATGCGTCAACCCCAATGTTTAACGCTCGAAGGTCTTCCTGGATGAGCTCGTAGTTCTGGGTGGCCAGTTCGTTGGCCGAGTGACCGAGCTTACTGGCTTTGGCATCTACATGGGAGTCAAATGCATCAGTACCAAACATCATATGCACGGTATGACCACAGGTTTTGAGGTAGCGGCTATACATATCGAGCCGCAGATAAGGACCGGCTATATGCCCCAGATGGAGCCGGCCATTGGGTGTTGGATTGGCCGGAATAAACAGGAACTTCTTTTTCTGTGTGGGATACGTGTTCATGTGTATTTGTTTAGGGGAGCTTCAACCTCGATATCCAGTGCCTTGAGCGCTTCGAGCGCTATGACTGGTGCCAGCCTGACACCACGACCAGATCCGCCTCCTGCATATACCACACGTTTCATGGTAGGGTGATGTTTGATAACCGGAATTTTATTGGGAGAATAAGCATCGCAAAACACGTTTCCGGGTTGAATGGCGCCATGCTCCAGAGAGAGATACTTATTGGCGAACCTGAAAGCCAGTGCCCAGTCATCAGATCGAAAATCAAAGACATCGTCAGCGCTTACATCCCACTGCGTAGACGTTACACTCAGCAGCCATTGGTTTTTATCTTCCTGCGGGAGTAAGAACGCTCCTTCTTCGGGAAAGTACAGCACGCGGTCGCTTGAAACGGGTACTTCATCAATGATGAAAGAAACAATGCGTTTGTTGCGTAACCCTTTCATGCCGAATGAATCGAATGGCCACGGACCTGTACAAACTGCAATGGCGTTTGCATAGAAGAGCTCTTTGCCTGCTTTGACCAGATGTAAGTCGTTTCCAAACGGTTCAATGTGTTCTACGGTCGTTTGCTCCAACACTTTTATGGACTTGTTGCGCGCAAAGCATCGGGCAAAATGGGTGATTAAATCCTGCGGATTGATATACCGCGCCTTGCCCGTGACGGCCACCATGCCCGTATTGCGAGCCAGCCATGATGGTAGCTTGTGAATAAACTGGCCACCAGCCATTTGATCGCCTGTGTGCCCGTTTGGAACGCGATCTGCCGATTCGTACAGGTAATAGGCAGAAAGCGGCTGGTAGATATCTCGAATGGTCGTAAACTGAATGAGCTCGTAGTAAGCCTGGCTCTCATCTGACCATGTTCTGAGTTCGGGTGTTTCAACAAGGTCGCTGGCCAATACACCAGATTTTACCGTGGCTCCAGCTCCCAGGTATTCCTTTTCAACAAGCAGTACGCGTTTATTTGGGAAGCGTTCGAGGTAGCGCTGAGCAGTCATCATGCCCACAATGCCTCCTCCTACTACGACCAGATCATATGCTGAAGCTAAGCGTCCCACCATACCGAATGAATAATAAGTACATCGCGGCCTGTGTTTTTGACCTGATGTGTTTCCATGGAATCGAAAAAGACGTAGTCTCCAGGGCTGATGTTTACAGGAGTCCCATCGTGGTTTAGTATGCCTTCTCCCTGAGCTACTACCCAGCACTCACGCACCTGATGCTGATCGAGCTTTGACAGTTCGCCTGGCTGAATAGTAAACCGCCCCCCTTTAAAAGGTGCTATTTCATGGCCATTCCGTGAAAAATCGATCGTTTCGAACAGCGTGCCCGGGGTATTTGCCTTGCCCTGATTATATCGGAGTTTTGATGTTTTCGCGCTCATGTTACTTCCACAGTTATGTGATTGGCTATGTCATCGAGAACTTCTTCCAGGTCCTGGTCAAGTGCGCATGTAGCCACAAATGAGATGATCCTGCAGGAGTTATATAGTTCTCTGGGTGGGGCCACTTCCTGACCTACGTTTCTCAATTGCACAGCTTCAATCACGCGATCGTCTTGTCTAAGCTGCTCAAACCCATCAATACGTTTCAAGGTGCCAGTTTCTTTAGAGTATATAGCCCGAATTCCTGCTTTTCTTCTGAAGTCTAAATGATTGAAATGGTATGTGTTACCAGTTATAGTTTCTAGCAAGGCTTCATATGGAAAGAAGTTGCCGCTGGCGTGCGGGATCAGGTGTGAGTTAATGCTTTCTCCTCCTAACCTACCTCCTATTTCCAATATCTTGGGACCTTCGTCTGAATGGATAAAATCCACGTGAAATCCGCAGTTGTCGAGGCCAAGGTGTGGTATGATGCGCTCGACCCCAAGCTTGACCTTGTTCTGTACGTCCTCAGGTAGCGTGCTCGGTACACAGTTCTGATACTGAAAACTGATATCGGAGTCGATGCGCTTATCGGAGAAGCCAAAGAATTGAACCTTTCCCTGAGAAACCAAGCCTGCCAACGAGTGCTCAGAGCCCTGTACGAACTGTTCCACCAGAATCTTGTCGGTGTAGTATGAGTACATATCGCCTTTTTGTGAGCCGTTGTAACGCACGTACTCGTCAAAGACTTGCTCTGCCATATCGGGCGAGTTGACTCTGAATATTCCCCGGCCACCTGAATTACCACATGGTTTTAAGATCAGTGGAGTGCCTACATAGTTCACAGCTTCACGCAGCTCATCTTTGCCTGATATGATCGCATAGCGCGGATTTAAACTACTCTCAACCACTTGTATAGCGTTTCTCGTACGCGACTTATCGCGTACGTTCACTGTAGACTCTTTAGGTGTTGATGGTAGTCCAAGGGCCTCGGCTAACATGGCTGCCAGTTCTACTTCTCTATCCGTCCAGGCCACTACGCCAGAGACGTCAATCTTGTTGAACTGAACAAACGAGAGTATCATGCTCTTAGCGGTCTCGTAATCGCCCAGTGGTACCGATATGTTCCATTTGAGATGAAAGTCGGCATATACCTCGCTATTGGGCGATGCCATTAGTATATCAGCGCCCAGGCGAGCAGCGGCCAGAATCTCCTCTTGTCGTTCGAGCGGAAAAGCTCGTGTGCCGAGGTATAAGATCACATTGGGCTTCATGCCTGGCCGTTTAAAGCAAGTGAAATGCCTGTGGTGTTTGGTTGCTCAAACTGAGACCAATCAAACACTGTGTCGCTTATCTGTCGCTCAATCGCATAGCGCTCATGACCAAGTATCGAGTTGATGATTTTGGCATTTCTCCAGGCGGACAGGCTCAGGTTGGGATCTGCAATGCCGCGTTGCTGGGCTGCCGCGTTTTGCACGTATATGTGGTTTGATTGCTGATGGGCCCATTGGATGGAGTAATCATCGTTGACAATGAATCGATCGTGCTCAAACTCGATGAGAGGCATAAGCGGTTCAAGATATGCAGGTGTCTGATACTCAAACCCGGTAGCCAATATCACAATGTCTGACGTGAGTAACATGGATTCCTCATGTGTTTTGGGCTGAATGGCCAGACACATTGAATCACCAGCTTCAAAAATGTCTGCCACACGACAATCGGGTAACAGCCTGCAGGCGTTTGACTTAGGGCGCTGATAGTTGATTGTGTACATGAGCTCATAGATTTCATCGAGCAATGTCAGGTCAACCCCATCACTGCTCATGAGCTGGTCGTTTAAGAGCGCTGTACGCTTGTGCGAGGGTAGTTTGCTGAAGTATGCACTGTATGCCGGAGAGAAATACTCATTGGCAAAAGGCGAATCGTCTAGCGGATGGTAATTCGTTCTGGATGAAACCCAGTTAAGTTGTTCCGGCAGACCATACTTCTCCTGGAGGATGAGCTTGACAATTTCGGCACCGCTCTGCCCTCCACCAACGACTGTAACGCGTTTGCCATCGAGGCGAGATATGTGCTTTAGAAATTGACTTACGTGAAACACGCTGTCACCGAGGTGTGGTATGGCGCAAGCGGGAACTTTTGGAACCAGACCATTTCCGAGTACCAGATGTTGTGCTCTTCGAAACCCGTTTGACAGCTGGATATGAAACTGACCATCCAGCCAATCGACTGATTTCACCTCTTGGTTAAATTCGATGTGGTCGCTCAGTGACTCCACTGCCCATCGGAAGTAGGCGTTGAACTCAGCGCGCTTGATGGTGGAGTTCTTGGCATGTGAGTAGCGGTATAACCTGTTTTGCTTGGATAGAAAGTTCAGAAAGGAATACGGGTTGGTTGGGTCTACCATACTCACAAGGTCTTTGAGAAAGGAAACTTGCACGGTAGCATCCGGAAACAGCATGCCCGGATGCCATTGAAACTCACTCCTTCGTTCAAAGAACTGTATCCGAGAGGCGTTTGTTTGTGAAAAGAGAGCGGCCAGGCCGAGGTTATTGGGGCCCATTCCGATTCCGGCTACTTCAAGCACGCCTGAAGTGTGTCCGTTTTTTGTAGGTTGAGGCATATGCATTCGCTGATGAATTATTATACCTGACTTCGGGCAAAGAAGCTATAGGGTCGATGCTCGATAGATAGGATGCATCAATATTAGACCAGCTAAAACACGGCTACAATAGTTACTACTAACCATAATTGGCAAGCAGAGATGTGTGCTTAAAGGGAAGTCACCCTTGCTGTCTACTTCAATTGAAGTCTTTTCCCAGGAGTTGATATTTCCTCAGATGAACGGACACGAGCCATCAAGAACCACCACAATCGGTTACTTCTAACTATTGCATTCTGAGGTAGTTATTCGAACATTTACCTAGATCAATAAACATCTAAGTTTTAAAACTCTATTGCTATGAAAAAATCAAAAACGTATGCCGCAGGTACTATCATGTGTGCACTAGTGATCTCAGCGAATCCTTTCTCCGCTACAGCTCAAAACACATTTCAAAGTCTCTACAAAACAGATAACGATAAAGACCTTCTAACAACAGTGAGAACTATAGAATCTATATCTTCCAATCACTATTTACAAGTTGGTTGTGCAGTTGATAATACTGGAGCTGGTTCTAGTTACAGCACCTTGAGCCGGGTAGATGAAAATGGTCTGTTAATATGGAGTCGAGAATGGTATGCGAACGTTGGTAACCAGTCTTGGGACATCATAGAGGCTGCAAATAATGACTACGTAATAAGTGGACATACAAGTGAAAGTGCTAGTTGGACAACGTTTTGGGATGATTTTACGCTGACACGTGTTGCTCCCACAGGCACACTCGTTTGGACTAAGCGATACGGTGCTACAAACAGAGGTAGGTGTTATGGTTTGGTCGAGGACCCCGCCAATAACGACCTCTTTATGAGTGGGTATTCAAACACAACAAATGCTTCTGGGTTTACAGGAACTTCAGATGACTTCAACATCACTAAAGTGAACAGTACAGGCGTTGTACAATGGGCCAAGGAATATGGCGGAGCACAATCGGACAGAGGCGGAACAATTACTATGGGATATAACCCAAACGAAGTGCTTGTATGTGGTAACACATTCTCATGGGGCGCAGGAAGTGCCGATGGTTATTTGTTGGCTGCTGATAAGAACACTGGGGCGCATTTATGGTCGAAAGCGTACGGTGGTCCTCAGTTCGATGAAGCGTTCCTCGAACCCATATCCTCAAATAGATACATGTGTACGGGAACCACCTACAGCTGGGGAATAGGTGGAGCAGACATTTGGTTAATGATGCTGGACCAAAACGGTAATTTGATCTGGAGCAAAACATACGGTACCGTAAATAATGAGTACTCCTACGATGTGATTGAGGCACTGGACGGTTCAGGTTTAATAGTTACTGCCTTTACTGATGTTGGCCCACATGGGGCTAGCGATATTGTCGTATTTAAAATCGATCATGTAGGTGATATTTTGTGGTCTTATGCCTATGGTGGTGAATTGAACGACTATAGCTATTCTCTTGATCATTGTACTGATGATGGAGGCTTTATCATAAGTGCAGAAACCGAGAGCTATCATTACAGAGAGTCGAGTAGGCTACTTCTTAAGATTGCTGAAGATGGTGCGGTTTGCAATTGCGACAATGTTCCCTTTGAGCTCGAGCCAACAACTCCTACTGTATCAGTAGACCCTATCACACCTTATATAGAGACGCATGCTCCCATAACGGTAACGACACCCAACTTTGGAACGGTAACGACCGAAAGACGTGCACTTTGTAGAAGCGATCTCAGTGGCGTTTCACTGAGACCAACAGGTGGTGCAAACGGAGTTGATGTCAATCCGATCGGACTTCACTCACCTATTGGAAATATGGGCGGACAAGAAACTTCAGATTTCCCCTACACAGACCCGGTTGAGGACATTGAGCGCCACAATGAGGAGTTCTTATTTGATGTGAGATCAACCATGCTCGATAATCAATTTGATGTGTTTGGCGAGCTCGATGTAACGCGAAAAAAATCCATTGTTAAGGTTACTTCACTCAGTGGGCTTGTAACCCTTGAGCGCAAGTTCAAATCAAATCCACTTCGTGTTGATCTTAGTGACCAACCCACCGGTATCTACATTGTAACCATGGAAAATGACGGAGTCATCGTAGGCTCTACCAAAGTGTCAGTGGTTAACTAACAACCAAAATTCATAGGTCCTGATTCACGATCAGGGCCTACTTGTTTTCTGTGCAGTGCATGCAGGAAAACATATCCATCGAATCTCTCTTTGACAAATAAGTGAGGTCTGACCGGACTTATTCCGAAACCTATATTTGGCGCGTTGAAAACGATTGATGTCGATATAGCCATTGTGGGTGCAGGTCCGGCCGGAAGCACAACAGCCATTGGGCTGTCAGATACATCGCTTCGTATTGCCCTCATTGACAAAGAGGCTTTTCCCAGAGATAAGATTTGTGGCGATGCGCTGAGTCCTGATGTGGTGAAACAGCTGCATATGCTTCCCTTGGAAACGGGGGCGTTGTTTGACGAAATGAAGGAAAAGCTGTGGTGCCGGGCTGTGCGGTTTGTGTCTCCCAGCTTTGGGTATGCCGACCTGGAATTACCTGAGAAACACGGGCCCGGATACATCAGTCAGCGCGTACACTTTGACCACTTTATGTACAACCAGGCGATTAAGAATACCAATGTGCAGGCCATTCACGGACATAAAGTAACTGGGCTAGAAACAAATGAAGATGGCGCTCAGGTGACATTGAGCGATGGTACGGTTATACGTGCTCAGGTGGTTTTGGGAGCCGATGGTGCACAATCCATTGTAAAACGAACCCTGGTAAGCGAAGCCATCGATCGCAAACATCATGCAGCTGCCCTACGCGTGTATTATGAGAATGTGACCGGCTTTTCAGAAGACAATGCCGTAGAACTGCACTTCTACAGCGACATTCTGCCCGGATATTTTTGGGTGTTTCCCCTACCCGATAACAAAGCCAATGTAGGTATTGGTATGTCTAGCGAACACGTGGCCAAACACAAGGTCAATCTACGCGAGTTGATGGACAATATCATTGCCAATCATCCCAACGTGGCACCGCGTTTTGCCAATGCTAAACCGCTCGAAACTCCTAAAGGTTTTAGCCTGCCGTTAGGCAGTCGTAAACGGCAATTGTCTGGTAACCGCTTCTTGTTATTGGGTGATGCAGCATCACTGATCAATCCACTAACTGGTGAGGGCATCGCCAATGCCATTCGAAGTGGTCGTGTTGCTTCAGATGTGCTTCGGCAATCCTTTGATAAAAAGCAGTTTAATGCAAATTACCTAAAGGCATACGACAAGGAAATATACAGACGCATGTGGGGCGAGTTACGCCTCAATTTATGGTTGCGCATGCTGATGAGCTATCCCCGGTTATGCACCCTGGTTATCCGACATGCTGTAGGCAGCCGATGGATTCAAAAACTGTTCTTAAGCGGCTTTTAATCCGACCTTATTTGGCAGCATCACCGCCCACACTTTGTGCCTCTTCTTTGGGCACATACTTGAATTCTTTGCCTTGAAAAGACATTGTCATACCGGTGTTTGATAGCTCAATGATGGTGTAGGTATAGTTCATCATACCTTGCTTCACCTTCAAGTTGTTTTCCTCATCCCACTCCCATTTTCCGCTTCCGAATGCGCCTTTGGCATAATAAGCTCCTGAAGAAGTAAACTTGATGGATGTGGCGTAAGTATTAGGGGCTGGTTTCCACCACTTATCTACCAGTGCATCCCGATCGATTTTCGCGTCCTGCGCAAACGAGGTTACTGAGAAAAAGGTAAGGCCAATAAGTAGTGTAAGTGTATAGGTTAGTTGTTTCATGGTTAGTTGTTTGGGGATGGTGAAAGTAGAAAATATGATGCTTTATTAGTACACGTTATCTGAGGTTTGTTGCCCTCGGAACCTGAAGGTGTTATGATGCTCTTATTATCTCATTTTTTCAATAGTTTTTTAAGGTGGGCATGTAACGGTTTTTCAAGTTTTTCGAGCCTGCCACGTTTACGTCTGCTTTCCAGATAGCGAAAGCGTTCCTTAAGGCGTCTTTTCTTGATTTTAGCTATCTCCTTTAGTTCGTGGCTATTTTGTCCGATCAAGCTAATGATGGCATCGTACACCTCTTTCTCAGTCTCCAGCGCCCATCTTGTGCCTTTATCTGTTCGGGCATTTAAATACTTCAACATCATGGTTCCACGTCCAAAGAAGGCAGCATCTGTTTCATTGGTTTCATTTCCCATCCGGTGCATGATTCCTCCTAACCCCATGGTGCCATACATGACCGGAGCCCAAAAACCAAGAATAAAGTGGATTTTACGCCCGCTACGGTCTGCTTTATATGTTTTGTTGTCTTTGTCCTTTTTAGCGATCCAGTAGCCACCATATCGACCGGATTGCCAGAAGTTGGTGTCTAAATCTTTGGCCGTGTTTTCACCATCTGGCCCCATGCTATCTAAATGATCGCTCATCCACCCCGGTTTTCTCATGGTCGTGTTGTAGAGTTGAGGAGCAGCTAGCCCCCAACTCCCATAGTTTTTTGGGTATAGCTTCGGAAACCACGGCATGCTGGCAATACAGCCTAGTTTATTGGCTGCACTTGCCAGTTTCTCCCAGGACGCCATGATGTCTTTGCGCGTGCTGTCTTCTTCAAAATAAGCCATGGCGTACACACTCCACAGGTATATGGTATTGTGCCTTATGTAAGAGTTGATGTGTTTTGTTCGATACTTTTTAAGCAGGTAGGCTTCAATGCGCACGAAGAACTTGGCCATAACACGCGCAAACACCACCGATTCAGCTTTTAGCAGCACATCTTTATTGGATGCAGGTCGCAAGACTTCCTTGTGGAACTTACGTAAGAAGGACTTTGGCAGGTGATAATACGAGACGGTTTCGTATTTATCAAACATGACGTTATCGCTCATGACAAATGGGGTTAAATGGTTGGTTTGCTTTGATATATCTAAACCAAAGCACCAACCATAGTACTATTTCCCTGAGGAACGAGCAATAGCTAGAACTCACTACTTAGGATGAGAACGATCACAAAAAAGGCGCTCCGGATAGGTCGGAACGCCTCTTTGATAGGTTTTCAGGGAACATCAATGATAGAAAGGACGACAAAAAGCCACAATAGTGAGAACTGACCGATTTTAGTCTACAGCTGCATCATTGGCATGCAGCGCTTGTCGTGTGTTATCAAGGACTTCATCGAGTTTGCCTTCTTTGACGATCATGGCGTTGAGATTGGTCAGTTCCGCTGGCTCAAGAGCACCGTTGTGTCCTTTCTCTTTCCACACCCGTAAGGCTTTCTCCATCAAGAAACCGTTGCCCTCCTGCCCTAGTTGCACAATAGGCACACAACCTCCTTTTGGTCCGGGTGCCGTTCCTGATGGGCAATTAGGCCATTTGGCACCAGGGGCGTCTGAGGGCGGGTCTTCCAATGACTCGAAGTCGAGAATGCAGCCTCCATCATTAGGGCTGGGTCTGGTGCCTGGCGGGCATACCACCAAATAACCTTCACTTACTTTTTTCATTCGAATCGTCATCAGGCGTGGAACGCATCGGTCATCGTGACCGCGAACCATGCCGGGAGCACAGCCGCCTTCACCAGGTGGCAGGTCAGACATGACCTTTAGTGTTTTCTTGCAGTCGCCCAGTGGCGTAGTCAAAGCGTTTGGTGGGCAATCTTCCGTGGTTCTTGAGCCAGACGAGTTTGACTCGCTTTCTTCCTTGCACTCTTTATCGCAGCCGTTTTGGTTGTCTTGACAGCCTGCAATGCCTCTGTCGCGTGCATCAGCGGCATTGTCGTCACACTTTTCAAATTCAATCTTGAGTGCTTCTTTGCAGGCTTTAGGATCGTCTTCGTCCTTGCAATGCTTGACGCGCTGGTCGTGATTATACTCGCATTGGCTTTCGTTGTGGAGGTATTGGTCCGTAATGATTTTGACGCACTCATCGTATGCTTTGGTGCACTGACATGGATCGTTTGTGGCGCAAGATGTCAGCAATATACTGGCGAGGCCAAGTGCCAGGGCGTTTATGCGAATTATTCGTTGAGGAGAGTTAAGATTCATGTCAGAAGTTAGTTAGGTTGATAGTTGGTGATGAAACTATTCCCTGGAGCACAGTCAAACAATAGTGAGAACTGACCGATTTTCAGATATTTTTAGCGGATCGAAGAATCTCAAAACAATATCTCATTTACACGACTGTCGAATCAGTTGGTGCATGCGACTTTCTTTCTTCTTTTAATCTCATACCTGGTGAGGGCGTTTGATCGTTCCTACTACCCTATACACCGGTTTTGGGAAATTGATCGAACGGTCGCTCTACTCATTCTTATCCCCACGGTTTTACTGGCCCTGTTTGGTGTCGTTCGATCGTTTAAGGGAAAACAGATTCCTCTTTGGGTTGTGGTACTTTCTGTGTTTTGGATGGGAGCTCTTTGGTTTGGTTGGTATGCTCTTGGCGATGAGGTAGCCGAACTGATTTTAGGAGCTGGAGCACTAAATGGTTGGTTCATTCTCAACTACATAGCCTTGAGGCAGTCTGGCACCAGGTCGGTTGATGTAAGCAGCGCAATGGGTGTGTTGATGCTCATAGCCGTGTTGGCAGTAAAACCTTGGGCGGCCACTGTTGCTTTGTCTGATTATGAAGACACTGTGTATATCGAGACGTACTATGATTACGCGCAAACACAACCCAAAGAAATTCAGAAGAAACACAAGTATAAGTACTACGGTACATCGAGATTTTATCACGAAAACGGTATGCCTGAAGCCATCAGAATACATGACAAGCAAGGAAGAGAAAAGCACAGCGAGTATTTTAATACGGATGGATGCTTAACTAAAAAAGACAGTGTGTGGTTTGTGGAAGACGCTGGTTTGTACCATACCTATTTCAAAAGTTGGCAATACGATTACCTGGGGCGCAGGAGTGCGCTTCGATATTACCGTAAAGGCCATGCACATGGCTTGCATTTGGATTACTACAGCAATGGTTCGGTTCGGTTGGCTGGTCGATTTGAGATGGATCAGCCCATTGGTAACTGGTATTTGTATGCTCCGGCTACAGGAGCTGTTTTAGACAGCCTGAGGAATGTGCAGGAAGACGACATGGAAACGATTGAGTCATGGCTTAGGATTGAGCGCCAGGTTGAGTTCGTACTTTCCGATAGCGTTCTGGAAAACCAGTGGCTTCCGCCAGGGTTTGAGCACTTGCCAGTCGGGTACTGTTTGTAAGCAACGAATCATCTTTTAAAGCCCGTGACGCTTGGCCTGGCTGGAGCTTTTAACGGGGTTCCATGGGTCTTCAAACGATCGCTTAAAGAACAGCTCTTTGTAGTAGGCTGCCGTTCGCACTATTCGCAAGTAAACGCCTGTATAGACCGTCATAAGCGACACATATGGCCACAAATACAACTCTTCTTTTCTGCGTTCTGAGAACAGGTAAATAGAGCCCATCTGCACATAACCCATCACAAAGTATAGTGTGATGTTCATGGGAATTACGAATCGGAGTAAATCCAACGAACTCGTGGCAATATCGATGATGTATATCCACCAGAGAATGTCGAGGACCACATTGTAGAACACATTCTCACTAAGCGAAAGAAAGTTCAAGAAGTTGAAGTTTTTGGTGGGCATGTACACATCGCGATGCTTTCGAACGCGAAACCGGATGATGGACTTATCCCATCGAAGACGTTGTTTGGTCAAAACCTTGAACTTCTCGGGTGCGTTGGTCAGGCAAATGGCCGTAGGTTGGAAGTGAATTTTGTAGCCTGATTTTCTGATTTTCACGGTAATGTCTCCATCAAGCCCGGGGCCGATATCCCAACCGCCAATGGAATCGAGAATTTCGGGTTTAAATGCCCCAAATGCTCCTGATACGATCTTATAAATCCCAAGCTGTGATGTAATGATGCGCCCCACCGATACTGTTTTTAGGTATTCAATGGCTTGTAGCCGCGCACAGAGTGAGTTTCGGTAGTTCCTCACTTTCACGTTTCCGCCCACCGCTCCTATCTTCTCATCCATGTAAAATGGAACCAGTACATGTTCGATGGCTTCGCGGTCAAACGAACAGTCGGCATCGAGGTGTACAATGTATTTGCCTTTGGTGTATTGCAGGGCAAGGTTGGCGGCAGAGGCCTTCCCTCCTCTTTGATCGTTTCGGATGAAGAGGTCTATAAGTCCAATCTTCTCCAGGTTTTTACCAATGATGGGAGTTTCATCGTCAGAACCATCGTCTACAATAATCAGCTCTACATGCTGATAGGTTTGCTCGGCCAGTGATTTGGTGAGCTTAAACAAGTGCTTTCCTTCGTTTTTACCCGGAATGATGATGGAAACCAGTGGGTTCTCAAGCCTGAGTCTTCGTTGGGCTTGTTTGAATCGTTCTTCTCTAGCCTTTTGAGTGATTAAGTAGTAACCAAAGATGAGGTAGTCAATGATGATGTATCGGGTAAACTCAAACAGAAAAAAATACCAGAATACCCTGACAAGCGACCCAAACCCTACCTGATGCCAGTAATTAAGGTATTCTGGTAATATCTGTTTCATGAGCTAGTTGTGTTAATGTGCTGCCTTGTTTTACCTGACTCAGTTGTACCGATATGGCCGAAGGAGAAACCGCGAGGTTGTCGTGCAATAACTTGGTTAGGTTATCCTTGAGGAGGTTGGTTTTGAGTATAGCCGCTTTCTGATCTGAGTCTGGCAACAGAAAGATATATGACTGTACGTTTTCGGCTACAAGTACATCGGCCGACTCGATGTAGTTGCTTAGAATACGCGTGATTTCTTCTTGAAGCAACTCTCGGTGTCGCTCATTGAGGTTCAGCACTTTGGTCGAGTCAATGCGCAATCTACCGTATGTACTTTGGCCGTTGTTTCGATGTACACGCTCACCTTCTTGCCTGAGCATCATTTCAAAGAAGCGTTGAGATATGGCTGGTTCTGATTGTTGGCTTGCCTTATGTTCGGTAAAGCCTTTCAGAGCTATTTTTTCTCCTGCTGCTGAAAGCTTTAATTGGTAAATCGGGTATTCTACAAGCTGCTCGAGCGAACTCTCGGTGTTGCAGTCAATGCATCGCGCTTTCATTTCAGGGTGTTGAAAGTGGTGGTCACAGCTCTTGCATGTAAACATGGTTGATGGCTTATCGTAGTCGATACCTATGTGTCTCAAGTGTTTATCGCACTTGGGGCATTCGAGTTCGTCTTCCTTTTTAAACTGCGATTCAGGGCCCACATGAGCGCACACAAAATGATGGATGACACTTTCGGTTTCCAGGTCTATGGAACCGCACTTTGTACATACTTCTCTGAAGTTGAGGTAGTTTCCGTGGCAGTTGTGACACACGTGCACCTTGTCTTCTAACCGCTCGGTTACATAACCTTCCTTGAGCCCTTTGCCTACGATGGTCAGCAGCTCGTGCTCCTTTCCAGTTCCGGTTAGTGCCGATAGATACGCGTAGATGTATCCTATTTTACTGCTTCGGTTGGTTAATGGCTTCAGATCGGTACCACGACTATACATGTAACGCATTAATCTCAGCAGTGTATCTGTTTCAAACGACCCTGTTTCATTCGTGTGCCAGCTGATTTTGTCCAGCTGTCTATGGATGTTGTTAGATCGCTCTGCCATGGAGTTAAAGTGCACTCCGTCATGAAACCCATCCAGATGATAATGGTTCTGTAATTGACCGCGCAGCTTTTCATTGGCAAAGAGTGGTTTGAGCGATACTTCCTGGTTGAAACTACCTCTTACCTGCTCGATGATCTGATCTGCAACACGCGGGTCTGTCGTGTTGACCAAAAGTGCCGGATACTTCAAGGCCATCTCCTCGCCCAGCCCTTCTGGGCTGTCGAGGAGAAGAAACAGCTGACCGTCATGGACGCGCGTAGCTGGATCGTTTCTATGGCTGGCTATTTGAAGCATGATGGAAGCTCTTGTAGTGCTTATTTACAGGCTCATGTAGTTTAAAGCGGGTACATCGTCTCTCATTTGCCCCTGAATATCAAAGAGCAGTGTGTGTTCCTTGGTTTGATCTCTCATGTCTTGCCAGGTAAGCGAGCCATAAGAGTCGTGATGAACAGCCATAACAATGGCATCGAATCTGCCGCTTGGCTGGCATAGCTCTATGCCATAGTGTTGTTTCACTTCTACGGGCTTGGCCACCGGATCTTCTACATACACCGCCATATTAAACAGTTTAAGATGCCGCACCAGATCGGCTACTTTGGAGTTTCTGATGTCTGAAACATTTGGTTTGAAGGTGATGCCCTTTACCAATACCCTGCATTGCTCCCATTCCTGTCCCCGCTCTCTCATAGCAACGGCTATCTCTCTGGAAATAGATGCGGCCATGGAATTGTTAAGTGCCCGGCTGTTTGAAATAAGCGTAGGCGTGTGCCCGGCTTCTTTCGATTTATGAATAAGGTAGTACGGGTCAACGCCTATGCAGTGTCCCCCAACGAGACCCGGTGTGAACGGCATGAAATTCCATTTTGTTCCGGCAGCGGTCAGCACGTCATGTGTGTTGATGTCAAGCGTATTGAAAATCATGGATAACTCATTCATCAGCGCAATGTTTACATCGCGTTGTGTGTTTTCAATAATCTTGGCTGCTTCAGCTACTTTAAGTGTGGGTGCCCGATGCACACCGGCTTCAATAATCGACTCGTAAATGGATGCAATGGCATCAAGCGATTCGGAGTCATGTCCTGAGACAATTTTCTTGACAGACGTGAGTGTGTGTACTTTATCACCCGGATTGATTCGCTCTGGCGAATACCCCACTTTGAAATCTTCGTTGACTTTAAGACCCGAGACTCTTTCCAGTATTGGAATGCAAACTTCCTCTGTGCAGCCTGGATAGACCGTGGACTCAAATACTACGTAATCGCCTTTTTTCAAGGCCTGAGCCACACTTTTGGTAGCTTTCTTAAGTGGAGTCAGATCGGGTAAATTAAGTCGGTTGATGGGTGTGGGAACAGCTACCACATAGAACGAGGCATCTGCAAGCCTTTTCGGAAGGTGGGTAAATCGGATATCTCTGTCTTCAAAGTGGCTTTTGTCCAGTTCTCCAGATGGATCTATTCGTGAATTGAGCTGCTCAACCCGTTCAGGTTTTATATCGAACCCGACTACTGAGTATTGACTGGCAAACTCAAGGGCGATGGGTAGCCCAACATAACCTAACCCCACAACAGCAAGGCTCGTTTGTTTGGTTTGCAATTGCTGTACAATTTCTTGAGCGCGATGTGCTACTTCAAGTGTGGGTAGTTGAGGAGTGATGTCCAGTTGTAGTTTATGTGCAGGATGTCCCATGATGATAAGTGTTTAAATGGTTAATATGCTTGTTGTTGAATTATATGATTAAAGTACAGGTATATAGAGGGTTATGGCTGGTTTATTAGTTCGTTGACACGTCTCTGTCGGTGAATGGTAAATGCGGGTCGATTATTGGTTTTGGGCTTTTTTGTCTCTGGTGAGCGCATAAAAAAAGCAGCCCGTTGACATGTTGGGCTGCTTGAACATGATGTAAGAAAGAATAGCTGCGTAATGAACCTAAAAACAGATGATGACTTGTGTCAAAACCACTTACTGATGGTCACTTTGACCGTCATTTTGTAGTAGCGTTTCCAGAGATCTAAATCCTCTTGCTGTTTAGGAACAACGGTTACGAGCAAACTCCGTTGAGTCGGTTCATACTTCTTTTGGAACTCGCTCGGAAGCTCATAGGTGGCTACAGATAGATTGTCAATGTAACCTCCGGTTGAACTGCCATCCGGAAAGTCAATTCGAACTTCGTTTCCAACGCCAATTTCCTTGAGCGCTTCCTGATTGAAGTATGCTTTTATGCAGACAGCTTTCGTGTTGTGAATGGTCATAACAGATTGCGTTTCGTAACAGACCTCGTCCGGACTGAAATTGATTTGACCAACCAAGCCACTGGTTGGGGCAATGTAGTAGCTGGTGGTTGACCCATTTGATTCGGCCAGCCCTTGTGTGTTGATGGATTCCAGCGCGTTAAACTTTTCTTGGGTGAGGTTTATTTGATGTCGCATTAGTTCAATTTCTCGCTCCAGTTCCCATGCTCTTAACTGAAGTGTGGTTAACTGCTGCTGGCCCGATTTGATATCGTTTTTAGTAAGCACATCAAGTGTGGCGAGCTGATGGTTTCGCTGCATAGTCAGCTTTACCTGTTCAATGGATTTTGAGATGGCTTCCTTTTCAATGGATAGTTTTTGCGATTCGAATTGTTGTTTTCGCAAAAGCTCAGCCAGATCATCCTGATCGTTCTTCTGCCGCGTTAGAATGCTGGTATTATCATCAAAACTCTGATGTATGTAGGAGAAAAGGGTGTCACCACTTCCAATGCTACTTCCCTCCTGTGTGTGAAGCGTCTTGAGTCGAATATCATTGGTGAAGTTGACATTGAGTTTCTCAAGTGAGATTTGTCCATCTACGGTTACATATGCCAGACTCACAAACAAGTACCTGGCAAACCAGAGCGCCAATAACCCTAGTAACCCGAGGAAAAGTAACCGGTCCAGGTTAAACTTCTTCTTTGGTTTTGGTGGCTCTTTTAATGTGCGAATAACCGCTGGCTGCTTCTTGTAGCTAAAGTTCCTCATGGCTGTGCAAATTGGGTTAATGTGATTTGCTCCAGGTGTAAAATCGATTTGAGCGAGTGCAGGACAATGTTGGCTGCTTTCCCCTGAGATTTCTCAATGTCTAAGAACAAACTGGTTTTGGTAGGATAGGCATTTGCATCGATAAATGTTGTTGACGAAGTCTGAGCAGGTATTGCCGTTTTAACTGTGTATGAGAGTTGGAGCAGTTCTGTGAGCACGTGGTTATACCAGGTCGAATTATCTCCTTGCAGAATAATGTGGTCAAACCCATTATGAGCCAGGTATTCCAGTTTAAAGTAGAGTTCGGCCGTGTCGCCAGGGTTTGGGTTCATGACCATCCATATTTGTGGTGTCGCCTTGTTGTTTGCAGGCTTCTTGATGAAATCGACCGGACTTTTGCTATCGTTCTTGACATAGATGGCCAGTATGATCTGGTACATGTCTTTGAGCAAATCGATTTGGTTCAACGCTATTTCTTGTCTTCTGTGAAGCAGGTTGATGCTGAGCAGGGTTTGTTCAGAGTTGAAGTAGGCTTCTGATAACAATTGATTCCTACGCATTTCGTCTTGCGTTATTCTGATGACAGACAGGTTGGCTGTGTATGTTTTGTATTTATACTGATAGGTGTAGTAGAGGTTGAGAAGCTCTTTGTGTTGGCTTTGCTGTGCCATTCTTACGTCATCGGTCATTTGCTTTAACTCGAGTTGTTCCAGTGCTCTATCAGACGCTTTTCTTTGAATTGGTACTTGCAGCCCAACGCTTATACTCGGAAAAAATTCGTTGTTGGTTTGCCCTACGCGTGCGTGATAATTGCTGTTGATGTTAAGTGTCGGAAGGTTGGCTATACTGTGCTGAAGTTCAATGGAGTTTCTAAGTACGGCTTCCGATTGCGTCATGCGGATGGAATCCAGTGCCATGATGGTGTCAAGATCGAGCTTGACTAATGGGAATCTTTGTTTTTTCACAGGCCATTTAACAGACTCATACGTAAGGTTAAAACCTTCGATGAAGTCTTGACATGTGGCCAGCGCAATGTTTGTTTCGCGAAGTTGCTGCCTTACCTCTTCCAACTCAGTTCTACCAATTTCGCGCTCCCAGAATAGTTCTTTGGCTACTTGTATGTGACATTCCAGCAAAGCCACCCGCTGTTCGAGTAAAGGCCTTTTGTAGCAGTTTGCAAGAAAGTTGATGTAATCGAACAATGGGCCGTATGCTCGTTGTTTATTGCTGGTGCTGTGGGCGAGCTCTTCTAAGTGCTTTTGGTAGTTTGTTTGCTTTGACTTAAGTCTGTTTTCGAGTAGACCGTCATTGAGAATATTCCAGGATAGGCCAACCGAGGCTGAAGAGCGCACAGCATTGTTGGTGGAAACATCGATTACCTCACGGAAGTAATGATGAAATGAGCTGTTTGCCCGAATGCCCCAATCCCCTTTCTGCTGATTTGCCTGTTGCTCGAGAATACTCACAGGCAGATCTGTATGGAATGAATCCCCCTTTTTGAATAGAGCTTCAATGTCATTCAACGAAAGCGCCTCAGACCAGTCGATGCTGTCGGCTTGCGCGTGAAGTACCTGTTGCTTTAGCTTTTGATATGAGGTCCCTCTTACCGCCATTTCCTGTCCGTAAAGCGGAATGGCGAATAGTACCGGGATAAGTAGGTGAAGGGCTTTTCTTTGGGCATTCATACTCCTAAACTACGCCCGGTTATAGTCGTGTGTCAGAAGTTATCGGTGAGTTGCTCGTTGGTGTGGTTAAGTGGAAATCAGCTATCGGTGAGCTGTTTTCTAGTTTACATCGTGTTTAGCCTTTTCATAAGCTCCTCTCTGTTGGCCCTGCTTACCGGTATAATTTCCTGCCGAATAAGAATACTTGAGTCTTCGATGTCAATAATCTCGCGGAGATTGATGATATAAGATCGATGGACCTGTAGAAACAAATTGTCTGGTAGCTTTTCCTTGATGCGTTTGAGGGTAGTATGAACAAGGTAGTTTTTCTCTGTTGTTCTCAGCGTAACATAGTCGCCCTGAGCCTCGGCTATAAGGAGTTTATGGAAATCGATTTTGACCAATCGATTATCAATCTTGACATAGAAGTGTTCTGCATGTAAAGCCGATTGTTCAGGTATAGTCGCCTGAAGCTCATTCACCACATTGTCTACACATTGCATTAATCTGGGCAATGACACTGGTTTGACCAAGTAATCAAAAACGCGATGCTCAAAGGCCTTGACAGCGTATTCTTTCTTAGAAGTAGTAAGCACAATAGTGGGCGCAACACTCAGACTTTCTATTAACTCGAGACCGGTGAGATTGGGCATCTCCACATCGAGAAATAACAGATCTATGGCTTCGCGTTTGAGCACGTTCAAGGCTTCTACTCCATCCTCACACGTGCCAACAATATCGAGCACATCTATTTTCTTGCAGAAGTGTTCCAGCGATTTTCTGGCCATTGCCTCATCATCCACAATCAGGGTTTTGATACGCATTCTGCTCATGATTCAGGTTTTTTGAAACAGTAAAGTGAGTATCGAAACGGAGTGAGGTTTCTAAACGGTTGTTTCATAGGAAGGTATGTGCTTCAATTGCTTTCATAAAAGAAATTAAAACGCGTAAAAGTTCCCCAATACCTTGTCAGCGTACCATTCAAACTTACAAAACGACTTGTGAGTGGTGTAGCTTTTGTGCTTAAAACGCATGAGTTTGTATGTATAAGACCTGTGCAGGCGCATGCGATGTATGGTGATTCCTAGGCATAAAAAAAGCCGCCATATGTGCATATGACGGCTTCTTCATAATGTTGGAGTCTTCTATTTTTTCTTAGAAGCCTTTTTCAGGATTTTTTCATCCAAACGCTCCAATGCATTGTTGGTAGCATCTTCTACCAAAGGCATGAGTTCGTCTGTGTTGAACACACCACCTAAAGCAAACTTGATGTTGTCGCTAGACTTTTGGTAAACCAATACCTTAAACATCTTCTTTCCTTTTCGGTCTACAATTTTAAGGTTGATGTTGGCCTGAACTTTGGCTGTTCCAAATCCCATTACCTCTGCCGTTTTTACCAATGTGTAGTCGATACCAATCATCATGATACCGTCTACGTCAGGAAACACGTCAAGGGCTTTCTGCTGAGATTTTTTACTCATTGTATGTACGCCTACGTATCCTTCAGGCTTCAATAAGTATTCTGCCTTGATCAAAGATCCATCAGAAATGGATTTGTCATAACCTGGAGCAGACAGTACTTCTGCTTCTGGAATGAAATCGTAATCAAGGTTTTCTAAGTAACCATTCTGAATGCGCTCGTGAAGCTTGTCGACAAATGGTCTCAAGTCAAAGTCTTCAGAGTTGGCTAGTGTGTTGATGGCTCCGGCAAGACTATTACCAAATTGACTGGCATCTACTTGCTTGCTACAGTAAACAGATACAAGAGCGATTTTCTCGCCCAATACATCTACGTCATGCGTTGTAGGGTTGGAAGCGGGTCTAAAGCTGGTCAGAGTAACAAGACCCAGGACCAGTGCTGATGTAAAAAGGGTTTTCATGTTGTGGGTTTTAAATTTCCACAATAGTACGCATTGACCCCGCAGGATATACGGTCAATAAACAAAACGACCGCATCTCGTTGTGAGATGCGGTCGTTCACCCTACCATTCCTATCGAAATTTACTCTTCGTTGTTTTCACATTGCTTTCCGTGACCCCGCTTTCGCATTTCAGATAAGTCTACTTCAGACTCTTCACCATCTTTGGTTACCATGGCTGCTGAGTCGCAATCCCCTTCTCCAAAGTCAATGCTCAGTTCGCCTCTTGATCCACTGTGGTTAATTGTTCCTGCCGTTGGGTACTTACAGGATTTGCCGAATGTCAGTCCTTCAATGGTCATAGTTCCGGTTTCTTTGCCTTCACGTGTGCCTGATCCGGTCAGTGAAAACACATCGTCCTCACATGTTTCTGTATCAGCTCCTTCAGTCAGTGTCAGTGTTCCCTCAAAGGAGGCGTTCACTTCTCCCCTTTTTCCATCAAGTGATTGGCTCATTTTTACACTGTATACCTGATCGCCTTTGCCCGATCCTACGTTGGTAATAACCACGCTTTGGCTCATGGATCCACGTTTGCCGTCCTTGGCTATCGTGGTAGTTTGGATAGCGCCAGGATTGGTCATATCATCCGTCACGTTGATCTCAAAGAAATGGCTTCCCATGCCTTTCTTGCCCTCCTTTGGAGTGCGGTTGTAGGTTTTGGGGTAGCTTTCATCATCTGTGGTCAATTTGCCATCAGCAAATGCTTCACAGTTTTCATTGATTGGTAAGAGTGATCGTATCATTCGATGGTTGGGTAATGGAGATTTGCCTTCAGCTTCCTCCATGCGAGCTTCAATTGAATCAGAGCTGGTTGCAGTTTCCAAAATTTCATCTTCCTGACAACTGCTCATCAGGATGGCCGGGGCTATCGCCAAAGCACTTAGTAGCATTATTCGTTTCGTATTCATAACTAAACCGTTTTATTGTTTTCGAAATAACACGGATGTGGCTACTTTATTGAAGGCGTATAGACGTTTGGGAGGTATTCGTCTACGTTTCGGTAATCAGGCCATACGCTGGTCGATATGCCGCTTAAACTCTTCCTTGTATTTGTCAGCAACCGGGATAAAATGGGTGTTGATGACAATTCGGTTGCGCTCGATGGTTTCTATTTCATCCAGATTCACGATGTATGAGCGGTGCACTCTCATGAAGTTATTGGGCAATTGTTCGTCCAGATTCTTCAGGCTCAGCAGTGACATGAGTTTTCGGCCATCTTTCAGGTGGAAACGCACATAATCCTTTATGTTTTCAATGTACATCAGATCAGCATGGTTGATTCGTTGAATCTTATAGTCAGCCTTGATAAAGAAGTGATCCTCGCCTGCTTTGCTCTCTTCTTTGGTCGTTAATGCCTTTGATGTAGCATCAACGAACTGGGCATAGCTTATGGGTTTGAGCAGGTAGTCGAGAACGCTCAATCTATAACTCTCCACAGCGTGTTCGCTGTAGGCAGTTGTGAAGACGATGTGAGTGCCTTCAGGTATCAGTTGAGCTAGCTCAAGCCCTGTTAATCCCGGCATATTGATATCTAGATAGATGAGATCAACCGGATTGGATTTAACATGGTCGAGCGCCTTTACGGGGTTGTTAAACGAAGCCTTCAGTGTTAAAAACGATGTTTTATTTACATAGCTTTCCAACAGGCTCACAGCTGCTGGTTCATCGTCCACAATGATGCATGTTAACTCCATGTTTTAAAGCTTAATCGTGCCCGGTATCGGTTTCTGGTTGTTTCTACCGTATAGGTATACTCACCTGGCTCAAAGATGAGGTTTAATCTTCGTTTTAGGTTTTCAATGCCTATACCCGATGCCTCACTTCGATTGAGTGTATTTGATGTAATGGGGTTCTCGGTAATGAGCTCTACCAGATCGTCTTGTTGATAGAGTGTAATGTGTATGGTGGTATCTTCATCCAGGCGGATACCGTGTTTAAACACATTCTCGATAAGCGATATAAACAGTAGCGGGGCTATTTGAACCTGGTCATTCGCAATACTCTTTTCAAACCGAATGTGCACGCTATCAGCCAGACGCGTGGTCATAATGCCGATGTAGTTTGAAATAAACTCAACTTCTCTGCTAAGGGCAACACGTCCACTCGATGAGCTTTCGTATATCAGGTATCGCATCATTTCAGATAATTCCTGAATGACCAATCTAGCTTTTTCTGCATCGGTTTCCGTGAGCGAGTAAATGGTGTTGAGCGTGTTGAAGAAGAAATGTGGACTAATTTGATTTCTTAGTAGTGACATTTCCATTTCTAGTTTACTCGCACGGGCTTGCTGCTCGCGCTGATCTTGTTTGCGCCAGCGCTGAAGCAGCCTGATACTCAGGCTCAACGCAATGGCTATGAGCGTAAAGAGGAAAAAGACCGATAACAGGAGTCCTTTTGGTGGGCCTTTTAGGCCTGGAGGTGGTCCGGGACGGAAACGCGGTCGGTCAAACCCATCTGGCCCCAGAAGCATGGGAATGGCGATAGAAATGGCCAGCAATATGAGCACGGATACAGTATAAGAAATGTACTCACGCTTAAAGAACAATCTGGGAACAAGGAGCAAATAGTTGATGTAAAACATGACCAACGTAAATCCCATAAGAAAAGCAGTCCTGTTCCACTTTCTAGGCTGATTAGTATCAGACGAGATCATAAACCACAGCACAATTCCAATAAGTGCGATGGTAAACACATGTGTAAGTGTTTGAACCAGTCTGGGGTTTATATGTTTTTGCACAGAACGCCACATACGCGCAACAATCGGTTAAAATACAATGAAACAAAAAAGGAATAGATAAACAGCGGTTGTTTATCGAAGATTACCGCAATGTGCCCCGCTTACCGGGATTTAAAACTAGCACCTTGCCTCGTACGGTTTTAGATTGCCCGAGCTGGTCTGTGTACATCAATTCGTAAGAATATGTGCCCATTGCCACCAGTTTAGATCCTCCATTGGTTCCATCCCAGCCGTGTTGAGGGTTGGTGCTTCTAAACACTTGTTTTCCCCATCTGTCATATATGGTCAGGTCGAATCCTTCGTGTGATATGGCTTCGCCACTGATCATAAACACATCGTTGAGACCATCTTTGTTTGGTGTAAAAGTAGACGGGATGTACAGTGTGGTTTCCTCGGTGTATTGAAAGGCTTTGTGCAATGTGTCTGCGCATCCGCTTTCAGCTGTGGCTATAAGCTTCACATGCTGTTCGTAAGCAGATTCTCTGAAGGAGTGAGTAGTTCTGGCTTTGTCCAATACCGTGTCACCGGGGAAATACCATGCCCAGGAAATAGCATCTTCACTCGTGTTACTAAAATGAATCAGCGGATTGATGTTGGTTGGGTGACTTGGTGTGTACTCAAACTGAGCCTGAGGTTTGGTGAGAATTTCAACTGCACAAGGAAACTCCTTTTCTGAGTAACACTCATGATCGGTTAAGGCGGAAATAAATACATCATAACAACCCGGTTCGTCAAACGACATGTTCAGTGTATCGGTTCCAAAGTTTAGAAACTGATCTCCAGTGCTCATTGTCCATGAATACTGGGTCATAGGGTTGAAATTGATGTGGCTAAAGAGTACGTCTGCCTGCGCGCAGGCTACTTCTGGCAATGCTTCCAGGTTTATCTTTTCGGGTGAGCCTACACTCAATTCGATATGCGCTACACTGGGCTTAGACAGGCATAAGTCTGAAATAGTGACGGTGTACGTTTGTGTCTTCGTAGGGCGAACAAACTGAATGGGGTTGTCATCTCCCGTATGTGTCCATTGAAACACATACTCTTCCGGTCCGTTGTGCCCTCCTCTGCCCGATGCGATTAGTGTAATGGTCTCTCCCTGACAAATAGAGTCGTCATCAGCTCGTATTTCGGCATCTATTGGTGAGTAACCTCCTACTTGCACATAGACGCTGTCTGTATAAGTTGGCGTGCCACAGGCATCGCTGACCGTTACTGTATACCAGGTTGGTTCGTCAGGGTCAAGTATCGCTGTTGGGCCAAATACGCCCGTTTCCCAGGCAAAAGTGTAAGTCGAATCACCTCCTGTTCCGGTTATGGTAACGGTGGCTTCTTCATACGGACATATTGTGTCTACAACAGGGAAATCAATTCCGAGTTCCGGCCTCACTTTTACAAGCACCTTCGATGAGTCACCAATGCATCCTCTCGAGTCGGCAGACTGCACAAAGTATGCAGCGGTTTTGTGGGGGAATACCGTTGTGGTAGCAGTTGAAGCGACAAAAGAACCATTGAGCGAATTTTGGGTCCATGTGTAGGTAAACGGAGGTGTACCACCTGTAGATGAAGCCGCAATAGCTGCCGGATTTGTGATGCAAATAAGCGTGTCTCCGTCTGCCTTGGTGGCAATGGTATCCGGCATTAGGATTTGTACGTCCAGCGTATCAGCGCATCCATTTACATCGGTCACCGTAACAAACTGAGTATCGCCACAAAGCGCTGTATTTGTTGCGCCCAGTGCTCCTCCACTGCTCCACTGATACGAGTAAGGAGCTGTGCCTCCGGTTGGGACTACGGTAGCCCCACCATCGCATGTGACCGCTCCAGGGCACGACAAGTGATATACCGAATCCCAGGCTAGTGTGAGCTCATCGGGCTCTATAATATCGATTGTGTCTATGACCTCGCAGTCATTTGAATCTGTAAGCGTAAGAATGTACTGACCAGCGCATACACCCGTGTGGTTGGAATCACTGCTCAGACCGTTGTTCCAGTCAAACGTAAACGGTGCCGTTCCGCCAATTACCTGTGTGTAAATCTCTCCCTGACAATCATCCTTACAAAGGAGATTCACTCCGGTTAGCTGCGTTTCTATAAATCCATCAAAATAGAACCCGATGCTGTCCAGCGTGTCCAGATTGCCACAGACATCTTCTACATAACCGGCTCCGGGAATAATATTAAGTTGGTAATCTCCTGTTAGCGTGACGGGCGGAGAAAAATGAATGGTTACCTGATTGGTGTAATCAGCTCCCAACGCACACACAGGGCTCGAAACAGATGTAATGGTGTGATTGCCGCCTGGACCTTCAAATGCAAAATCCCCTACGTGAAGCGAGTCGCATTTTACGTTTTCGTTAAACTGAACAACCAGGCTGTCAAACGAACTGCACGAAGTACTTGATACAATTGAATCCATTGCTGGAGGTACATTGTCGTAAATAACTGCAGTTGAGGAAGAAAAGTCTATTGTAAACCCATAGGTGGTGCCGGTCCAATTGGTAATATGAAGCACGTATGTCTCGCCTGTGGTAACGGATAAGTCGGCATTCCATTTAGGGCCATTGGTGCCGCCAGGACCATTGCATGTTCCCGAGCCACCATTGGGCGTGCTGACGCCTGTAGAACCATTAAAACCAAATGCTCCCCATGTGTTTGATCGGACCATCAGACTAGCTGCGCTTACGGCATTGCTCAGTTGTGAGCACGAGCCATTGGTCATGTTAAAAAGAGTCCAGTCGTGATCCTGATTGTTGGCAACCGGATTGATTTCAAACCGAAGAAGTCCGCTTTGCTGAATCGTGAACGTAAACCAGATGCTTCTCTGTTCTGGGGCATAGCAGGTCGAAACATTGGCAATTTCATTGGCGTAGTTACCCATGCCATTGTGAGAGTAATTGACCACTATGCTATCGCTGCAGACGGGAATAGCTCCAAGACAATCCTGAAACGTGGGCGTTTGAGCATAGCTTGCTCCAATGGCCAACAGCATCAGTAAAGCGGTAACAAGTCTTCTTAGAGTCACAGGTAGTTTACGTCAAAGACGAGCAAATCTCAATTGGTTTGTTCGGTGTTCCAAACAAATTTAATCGAGATACGCAACTCCGAATACGCTGTACTTAATCGGAGCGGGTTCTGGCAGGTCTTTTTCGCCCAGCATTTGCCTTAAATCAATTTCGATGGTTCTACACAAGGCTGTCATTGGCGTATCGGCAGCACGAGCGGCAAATGGGTCTTCCGTAATGGTTCCCGACTTATCGAGGATATAGAATACAAATGAAATAGCCGTGCTCAGAGGGACGGCCTCCCACCCCATTTTATCGATGAGAGCAAAAGGTAATATGATGAGGAACAACCAAAGGAAGACACGTGTGAAGTAGTTGTAGTAATAAGGAAACACCGTGTTCTTGATTCGCTCGGCCTTTCCTTGCAATGTGTAAAGCTCCTCGAGTTTGCCATTGAGCATGTTGTGGCTGAAGTCGGTTAAGTGCCCTTTTCTATATACCTGCTCTATATGCTTTGACTGGAGGTTAATGAGCTGCGATGGAATGTTCTTAAATGTTTTAGCCATGTCGTGCTCAGTTTGGCTCAGCAGCGGTTGTATGGTGTCAAGAGAGTCTTGTTTGCGCAAATGCATAGAGAGTGCATATAGCCAGGCGATGTGCCGATAAATGATTTGCTGGTGATCTTCTTTTAATGCGCTTTGATCTTCATTCTGAATGAAACTGGTGATTTCCATTCCAATCATGCGGCTGACATTAACTATGCCACCCCAGATTTTCCGGGCTTCCCACCATCGATCGTAGGCTGAACTGTTTCTAAAGCCCAGAAATATGGCCAGGCCCACGCCAATAATGCTCACGGGTGCCAGCGGAAGTGCAATACGCTCAAATCCAACGTGGACGTACAAAACGTGTGCAATCAACGAAACAATCAGGAATATGAAAATGGCTTTTCTGTTGTAAAAGAAAATACCCTTGAACTGCTGAAAACGATTGGGAGAAAAGTGTATGAGCATGCTTCTTGTTTTGTCAGCACAAACAAACACATTTACGCTGAATTCAACATCTTTGGTAGATGAACTATTGTGGCATTAAACTCCTCTGCTTTTCACTTGTGGTTATCCTGTTCGGATGCGAGCGAAGCTTGTACGATTCCGAATTTCATTCGCTCCGCCACGATGGAAAAAGGCGCACGTATTTACTGCATATCCCACCTCAGTCTGATGGAGATACTCCTCTTCCACTTGTTATCGCTTTACACGGTGGTGTGGGAAGTGCCAAAAACATCGAAGAGCAAAGCGGATTAGCTGAGTTTGCCGATGAAGAAGGATTTGTCCTGGTTTCACCAGATGGTTTTAAACGAGCGTGGAATGCAGGCTGGTGTTGTGGAAAGGCCAGTGAAAAAGACATAGATGACGTTGGGTTTATCGATGCACTTATCGATGAAGTAGCCTCTGAGGTTCCTATTGATGAAAGCCGCATTTATGCGACTGGCATGTCAAATGGTGGATTTATGTGTTATCGCCTAGCATGTGAGTTAAGCCACCGCATAGCAGCTATTGCTCCTGTGGCTGCAACCATGAACTATGGCCCGTGTGCTTTTGAAAACAATGTGGGAATCATGCACTTTCACTCCTATGAAGACAGTAACGTTCCGCATGAAGGAGGTGTGGGTGATGGCATTTCAGATCACTACAACTCCCCCATTGATTCGGTTATGTCTGCATGGGCTGGCTTTTCGGAATGCGGCTCGGATAGCTTGGATCAATCTATCGAAGGTGTCGATCACTGGTCGTGGACATCGTGCAACGATTCAGTAGAAATACATTGGTATATGACGGAAGATGGTGGTCATAGCTGGCCAGGTGGCAGAGTGCCTTATGATAAAGCAGACGAACCTTCTGAGCTGTTAAGTGCCAACGAGCTTATGTGGGAGTTTTTTCAACGGCACAGCAGATAAACCTGTTTTTGCAGATCGACTTAAGATTCTATTTTCACGCGCTCAATCATTTCACGTATGACTAACGATACACTTTTTGGCCACCCTAAGGGGTTATATGTTCTTTTCTTCACCGAGCTCTGGGAGCGCTTTAGTTTTTACGGCATGCGGGCTATTTTGGTGTTATACCTAACAGCCGAAACGCTTGGAGAAAACCCAGGTCTGGGATGGTCCAATGAAGAGGCACTGCAGTTATACGGATGGTACGGGATGATGGTGTACGTGATGAGTATACCCGGTGGTTTGCTGGCCGACCGTTGGCTGGGGCAAAAGAAATCGGTGCTTTTAGGTGGAATACTGATCATTCTGGGTCAGTTTACCCTGTCAGTTGATGCCATAGAAGCCTTTTATGCCGGTTTGGTGCTTATTGTGTGCGGTGTGGGTGCTCTCAAACCGAATATCAGCACCATGGTAGGTGGTCTCTACAAAACGGGTGATGCGCGCAGAGATGCCGGCTTTACCATTTTCTATATCGGTATCAATATTGGTGCATTCACGGCTCCCCTGCTTGTTGGTTACTATGGTGAAATCGTGGATTGGCAGCTTGGCTTTAGTCTGGCTGGGTTTGGGATGATTCTGGGGCAAATCGTGTACGTGTTTGGTCAGAAGTATCTCAAGGGAGTTGGCGATTCGCATAAGGCTTCAGAAGAAAGCATGGAGTTGATGAAACAGCCGCTCACTAAGGAGGAAAAAGACAGAACCATCGTGTTACTGCTTTCGTTTCTGATCATGATTGTGTTTTGGGGAGCATACGAACAGGCCGGTGGGTTTATGAACCTATATGCCAAGCAAACGGTTGACAGAGTCATTATGGGCTATGAGATTCCTGCGAGTTTCCTCCAATCTTTACACGCGTTTTACGTGATCATTCTGGGAGCGCCAATGGCGGCTTTTTGGTTGTGGTGGAAGAAACGCGGTAGAGAGTCATCGGCTATTTTTAAAATGGCCATCGGAACCATTGTCATGGGTTTTGGATTCATGGCTCTTATGGGAGCAGCCTGGGAAGTATCTAACTCTGTGCTCGGCAAGGCCAGCATCTATTGGCTGCTCTTCTCGTATCTATTGCATGTAGTGGGCGAATTGAGTAGTTCGCCTGTGGCGTTGTCTTTCATTACAAAACTGGCCCCTGCCAAGTATGCGAGCTTTATGATGGGAGCTTATTTTGCCATTACAGGTATTGGTAACAAAGTGGCTGGCCTCATTGGTGAAGCGGCAGAAAATGCCGGAGCCATGGAAGTGTTTACCGGAGTTACCATCTTTTGTCTGGCGTTTGGTCTGCTGCTCTTGGTTTTTGTCAAGAAACTAAAAGCTTTGGCCCATGGAGCCGAAGACGAACTGACGGCCTAAATAATTGTTAGCTATCAGTTTTGGCGAGTTAATCGCAGCGCTATATTCGCACCTCTAATTTTCAACCGGCAGGTTCGTTTGGAGTCTGTCGGGAAACATCATTGATCGGTATCGTTTGGATCACCGAACAAGAATTGTTTAAATGCAACATATTCGCATTGCTGGGGTACCCGAGCATTACAACCTTCCTCTGTATCAGCTGCAGGAAGAACAAGCCTTAAAAGACCACGGGCTTACAATTGAGTGGTCACCTTATTCAACCGGAACCGGAGCCATGTTGGCAGATCTTAGGGCCAATGAACTCGATATGGCTATTCTGCTGACCGAAGGCAGCATGGTCGATCAGCTAAAGGACGATCACAACCAAATTGTCTCCAGATATGTCAATAGTCCGTTGGTGTGGGGCGTGCATACGCATACATCGCACCCGTTTTCACTGGACAGTGGTATCAATGGATATACCAGATTTGGTATTAGTCGCCCACTCTCCGGCTCTCACCTTATGGCTTACCTGTATGCCAGACAGTTTGGTGTGCAGTTAACCAAAGACAATTTTGTGGTGGTTGGCAATATGCCTGGAGCTGAGAAAGCTATGGCCAATGGCGAGGTAGACCTGTTTATGTGGGAAAAGTTTACCACAAAGCCTTTGGTGGATAAGGGTGTGTTTCAGCGTGTCGATGAGTTTCCAACGCCCTGGAATTCTTTTGTGATTGTGAGTCGCAGGGAGTTTGCAGAATCTCATCCAAACGCAGTTATGAATTTGGTTCGATGGTTGAGTCATCGAACAAAGCAGCTTCGACAGAACTCTGCGGATACCATTCGTGAGATTTCTTCTCGTTTTGAGCTCAAAGAAACCGATGTAGCCGAATGGTTCGCTCACCTCGAGTGGGATGTGCGATTAGTCAATAGTGCTTCAGAATTCGATTATGTAGCCCATGAGATGATGGCGTTGCTTGAGCGTCAGAAGGCTGCTGTTTAGCGGTGTCTTCGGATCATAAGTACCGCAAGGGCTACGCAGCTAAACAGGAGTAAAAACAAGGCTGGAAACCCTCCAAGGTTGCTGAGCATCTTGACTCCTTCTATACCGGAAAAACTCACCATGGTCCAGGAAACAAGGCCTACCACTATTCCCCAAACATATTTGATGTGGGCAGGTGGCTCTGGGTTGTCGGGTGTGATGTCTTTGCTGCTAAGCCCAGACATGGCCATCGTATTGGAGTCCGCTGCGGTTACATAGGAAATGAACATGGTAAGGATGAATATTCCTGCAATCACCTCTGTAAGCGGAAATGGCTCGATCATCTGGTAAATAATGGACTGGGCGCCTTCTTGCTGCAGTAGTTGCACTAAGTTGGCGCCCTGCGCTTGTTGATGTAGCACGGTTCCGCTGAATACCGACATCCATATGATGCTGAACACCGATGGAAGCACCCAATTGAAGAGCATAAACTCTCTGACAGTACGCCCATACCCAAGGCGACCTAAGAAGAGAGCCGTGACCGGTGCCCAGGCCATCCAATTAGCCCAATAAAACGTGGTCCAGCTATGCGTCCATTCTGTGTCGGTATACTCGCCTATCGAAAGGCTATGAGGAACGAAATCCAGGACAAAATGTGAGAGTCCGGCTGTGGCCAGTTTGATGATCTCAGTTGTTGGTCCAACGCTTAATGTAAACACGATCAACGCAATAAAAATGAGCATGTTAATGGTTGATAGCCACTTGATTCCTTTCAGTAAGCCACTGGCCGCACTCACCGTAAACGTGACAACTACAGCCAAGGCAATCAGCCCTAAAGTCAGGCCATTGGTTTCGGTGTTCATAAACCTGCCTATTCCACCAGCAATGCTTAAAAGGCCGGCCCCGAGTGAGGCGGCCATGCCAGCTACCAGGGCAAACAGACATATGATGTTTACAACCATGTTGAGTTTGTGATGGTCGTTTTTCAGAATCGGAAAAAGCATAGAGCCCAGCGAAAACTCCCGTTGATGATTGTAATAGGCCAGCGCAAAAAGGATGGCAGGTACGCAGTATATGGCATAGGGCGTAAAACTCCAGTGCATAAACATGGTACTCATCGCAAACGAATTAAGCTGCTCAGGTGAACTATTTTGAAGAGCTGCTGGAGGAGCGCTAATGTGAAATAGTGGCTCGGCAGATCCCCAGAAAAGAATTCCAACAGCCACCGAAGTACATAGAACAATGCTGAACCATCGCCATCGATTGAGTAGCGGAACAGCGTGCTCACCCCCTATTCTTACTCTGCCCAAAGGAGAAAAGAATACGGCCAAACAAAGCACGACCATGGCAAAACTCACGTAGTTGAATGTCCAGTCAAAGTGATTCAAAATCCACGTGTTGACGTCATTCACCGTTTGTTCGAAACCTTCTGGCTGAATCAGGCTAAATACAAGAGCTACAATGAGCAAAACAAACGGTGGCCAGAAAACCCGGTGCTCAAGTTTGTCGAGAAATGGTTTGAGAAAATTGCTCATTGAAAGAGCAAGATAGAGGTTTTACAACCTTTATAATGTGTATCCTTATCCGATGGATTTGCAACTACTGCTGAGCTTTATAGCTGCTTCCGTTTTATTGGCGCTGATGCCTGGCCCGGATAACATTTATGTGTTGACCGAGAGTGTTGCCAATGGGGCAAAACGCGGTGTTATCATCACGGCTGGTTTGGTGAGCGGTGTGGTCGTGCATACATTTTTGGCAGCCACGGGTTTGTCTCTGATCATATACAGCAGCGAGTTGGTGTATAACCTTGTACTCTACGCTGGCTCCGCATATCTTTTCTATTTGAGCTACATGGCCACGAAGGAGACTCCTATAGATGTAGACTCCAATAAACAACCGACAGAACGAACCACATGGTCTTTGTTTAAGCAAGGTGTATTGATGAACGTGCTCAACCCAAAAGTATCTCTGTTCTTTATAGCGCTCCTGCCGCGTTTCGTCAGTGATACTGGTTGGTCGCCCATGCTGCAAATGAGCTTACTTGGGTCGGTGTTCATGGTTCAGGCTTTTGTGGTGTTTTCCTCCGTAGCACTTATTGCCGGCAGTCTGGCTAACCTGGTTGAGAACCCGACCTTCTGGAAGGTGACCAAGTGGCTAAAAGTGATTGTATTGGCGGCTCTAGGTCTGTTTCTATTGTTCTAGGCGTTTGTTTCGAGTATAGGTTATGAATGTGGTGTATATCACCTTTTTCTCTGACCGGCATCATCCTATGTAGAAGGTGCTTTGTCTCTCTTTGCGTAGTAAAACCTAAAAACATTACGCCTATGCTCACTAAGAAACAAGCTCAAATTTTCTTTTTTGGAGGTACGATTGTGACCTTCATCATATTTTTGGGTTTAAGCTGGCATTCACTAAGCCAGGAAGTACCCAAACAAACCCACCCAGAAAACATCACCCCTGAGGTTATCCGTGGGAAAGAGATCTGGGAAGAAAACAACTGCATGGGATGCCACTCCATTTTTGGAGAAGGAGCATACTATGCGCCCGAACTCACCAAAGTTTATGAAAGACAGGGCGAGGGAATGATCAAGTCGATCTTGATGTCTCCTGTACCATGGGGGCCAAAAGGCCGCAAAATGGTCGCCTACGAAATGTCTGAAGAAGATGCCAAGGCCATGGTCGAATTTTTTAAGTGGGCTGGCGAAGTCGACTTGAACGGATTCCCACCTGAACCAGACTTAAAACCCGAAAACTAACATTCAAAAGACATTTGTTATGAAGTATAAATCTCAAAAAGTTGCCTACTTGTTCTTTGCCTTTAGCATGTTACTCATTGTGCTACAGGTGATTTACGGTTTTATTATGGGCATTGATCGAATTGGGTTTGATGAATGGTTTCACGACCTGATTCCATTTAATGCGGCCCGTGCTACGCACACCAACTTGCTTGTTGTGTGGCTTCTCTCTGGTTTTATGGGAGCAGCGTACTATATAATTCCAGAAGAGTCGAAATGCGAGCTTATATCGGTTAAACTGGCCAAGCTCCAGTTTTATAGCCTGGCCATTGTGGCGGTTTCGGCCGTTATTGGCTACCACTTTAACTGGTGGGAAGGCCGTAAGTTTCTCGAAATACCACGACCGCTTGATTACTTGGTTGTAGTCAACGTATTGCTCTTTTTAGGGCTCATATTGGGCACATTGTGGAAAGCACAACAACGAACCACTACAGCTATGGTATTAACCATGGGGCTTTTGTTTGCGGCTCTACTCTACTTACCTGGTATGATATGGTTTGATAACCAAACCATGGACTCATTCTTCCGATGGTGGGTTGTTCACCTGTGGGTTGAAGGAGTTTGGGAGTTGATCATGGGTGGTATTCTGGCTTATCTCCTCATCAAAATTACAGGTGTTGATCGCGAGGTTATTGAGAAATGGCTGTATGTCATCATTGGACTCACGTTCCTATCCGGAGTGTTGGGTACTGGCCACCACTACTACTACATCGGTACACCTAAGTACTGGTTGATCGTAGGTGGTATTTTCTCTGCCCTCGAGCCTCTGGCCTTTCTTGGAATGGCATTGTTTGCCTTTGCTATGTATCGTAAGGGAGAACAAAATCACCCAAACAAGCTTGCGTTGTACTGGACACTTGGATGTGCCGTTGTATCATTTGTAGGAGCCGGACTATTGGGAATTGCCCATACGTTGCCAGCTGTTAACATGTGGACACACGGAACACTGGTAACAGCCATGCACGGTCACCTTGCATTCTGGGGTGCCTATGGTATGCTTGTGTTTGCCATGATTGTGTACGCCATGCCTGAATTAACCGGCAAGAACTTGTTTAATACCAACAGAGGTCAGATTGCATTCTGGTTGGCCAATATTGGCATGATTGGAATGACTACAGCCTTTGCTGCGGCTGGTGTGGCTCAGGTATATCTCGAGCGAAAAGTAGGAATGAACTTTATGGATGCGCAGAACGAACTTGAAGTGCATTTCATTGTACTACTTGGTGCGGCAAGCATGTTTGCGGCCGGAATCGGTTTCTATGTATACGAGTTCATCAAGTTTGGTCCTCCACGCGATGAAGCATTGATAGAAGCTACCGAAGAGTACAAACCTATCACTGAGAATTAAGCCCCTATTGAACGGAGGAGGTTCAGCGAGAACCTCCTCCTTATTTCTACCATATGTCAAACAAAGAACCTTTATACATTCAAATCAATGGTGAAACCGAGGTGTTTCGCCATGCATTCAAGACCAAACTCCCCATTCTTCTCAAGGGACCCACCGGGACTGGGAAATCCAGATTTGTAGAGCATATGGCTTACAAACTAGGTAAACCACTCATCACGGTAGCGTGTCATGAAGAGACATCAGCTACAGACCTTATTGGGCGCTACATCATTGAAGGAGCCGAAACTAAGTGGGTTGACGGGCCCATGAGTCGTGCTGTGCGCGAAGGTGCCATCCTTTACCTGGATGAGATTGCCGAGGCCAGACCTGATATCATCGTGGCTATTCACTCGCTAACCGACCACAGGCGAAAGCTCTATATCGACAAACTGGGCGTTGAAATAAGTGCCGCAGACGACTTTATGCTTGTGGCTTCTTATAACCCAGGTTATCAGAAAGGGTTTAAGGAATTAAAACCTTCTACGCGTCAACGGTTCGTATCCATGGCATTTGATTATCCGGAAAAGGATGTGGAACGCGCCATCCTCAAGCACGAAACGGATGTGGATGACAAAACCGCCAAGCAGCTTGTTGAGCTGGGAAGCAAGATTCGAAACCTGGGAGAGTTAGGATTGGCCGAAACCGTTTCTACCCGATTGCTGGTTGATGCTGCCAAGCTTATTCAAAGCGGACTAAGCCAGCGTGCTTCGGTAAGAACCGCTGTGTTAGAGCCATTGTCTGATGATGCAGATACGCAGCAAGCCCTTGGTGATCTGACCACCCTGATGTTTTAGAAACCATGGATATATACGAACGTGTATACCAGAGAATCTATCAGTTCTATACGAGTCGGAAACGCGAAGACTTTAAGGGAAACCCTGCCGTATTGCTGGAAGATGTACAACCCCGCTTAACCCTTCTTACGAGGGCCTTAACCGGTCAGGCTACAGATATTTATCCGGCTGAGAAATACGGAGGCATAAAGGGAGAACATATCCTGCTTCCTGTTAAGATCAACATGTTCGAGTCGCTTGAAACAGGGATTAAGTTCTTCATCTTTCGAACTGTTTTTCACGCTACAGAGCTTCTGTACGGCAAGAATGATAGAGATTTTACGTTGCAGATATTGTTTGAGCAGTTTCCTTCTACAGAGCTTATACATACAGACCTGCTAAAGCAAATGGAGGATGCTTTTGTGAAGGAAGAACTGGAGTTTGAACGTGAGTGGCTATACGGTGGTCACATCGAAGCAGACTTTGTAGATGGCGAATTAGCCCAGGCAGATGACAACGTACCTCAGGCCAACAATTCGGTCGAAGCAGAGACCGAAATTGAGGCGAAACCGGTAGACAGCATTGAGACCCTCATGGTCGATAAAAAGCAACAAGAGGACTACGTAATTACCCACAATTTTGAGAAGGTAGAAACGGCTGAAGAGTTTAGCGGAATCTGGCGAGACTTTGATGGGGATGATAGCCTCGAGCATCATCAGGATGCACTGGACGAGATCAATATGCGCCAAACGGTTCGTGTAGACGACATGGTGCACTCCATTTATAAAGCTCAGTTCGCGTCTAATCTAACAGTTGGTGAAAGTGAACAGCTAAAGGAGAGCGGTCACTTTATCAGTTACCCTGAGTGGAGTTATCACGCCAAGGCATACAAGCCAGATTATTGCCGGGTATATCCATTGCTTTATATGGCTTTGCCGAACGACTATGGCAAGCGCACACTGGCAGACAACAATGCATTGTTAACCAGCTTGAAGCGTACCTTTTCGAGGTACAACAACCAACTGAGTAAGGTAAACAGACTTAGTCAGGGTGAAGATTTTGACTTGGATGCGGTCATAGATCACAAAATCGAAGTGTTGGCGGGGCAAACTCCTACCGACAAGATTTATGTGACTAAGCAGAAAAAGAAAAAGCAACTTTCGCTCCTATTCTTGATGGATTTGAGTCTGTCAAGTGATGGGTATACGGCTGGTAACCGGATCATCGATATTGAAAAGCAGGTGGCCATTTTGTTGGGTGAGGTATGGGAAGAATACGAGGTAGACTTTCAGGTAGACGGGTACTTCTCTAAGACACGCAATTTCTGCACATACATCACGCTCAAGCAGTTTGACGATAGCTGGGAGCACGGTAAACGCAATATTGGAGCGATTACTCCACAGGGTTATACCCGCATTGGCCCTGCCATAAGGCATGCGGGTGAACTACTCAAAAAGAGACGCAATCAAAACAGATGGGTCATTTTACTCTCTGATGGCAAGCCAAACGACTACGACCGATACGAGGGACAGTATGGAATTCGGGACGTGAAGAAGGCCTTATTGGAGCTTAAGAAAGATCATATCCAATCCTACGCGTTTGCCATTGAAAAACAAGCTCAGTTTTATCTGCCTCAAATGTTTGGTAACGACCATTTTAGTATCCTCTCCTCGCCCACTGAATTGGCCAAGGCCATGGCGCACCTTTACGGAAGAATGATCTGATCAGTGTAAGTATATCCGCTATATTCGGTCTACCCGATATGACATACTTTTTTCGATCACTACTAACAACATTGCTTATTATGAGTTTCGAATGGCTCAACGCCCAGAACCCGGTTATTATTTATGTGGGCGATCCTATGTGTAGCTGGTGCTATGGGTTTGCACCTGAGATTAGCGAGGTAAAAGAAGCACTTCCAGATCATGAATTCAAGTTGGTTATGGGAGGTTTAAGACCAGGTGGAACGGAAACCAATGAAGATTTGGGAGAGTTTTTGGCGCATCATTGGAAAGATGTGGAGAAACGAACCAGTCAGCCATTTAACTACGATGTACTCAAAGATGAAACGCTGGTATATGACACCGAACCCGCGTGCAGAGCGGTAGTTGTGGCCAGGGCTATGAACCCTGTTATAGAGCTGGAGTTTTTCAAGGATGTGCAAAAAACGTTTTATGTGGATGGCGCCAATATGCGCGTAGTTGATACGTATCTGCCTTTAGCAAAAGCCTATGGATTGGACGAGGCCGAATTCAAGAAGCAGTTTGAGTCGGATGAAATGAAGTACGAAACCCGATCCGATTTTCAGCTCTCCGCTGAAATGGGCATCAAAGGTTTTCCATCAGTCGTAGTGCGGCACAATGGGCAGCTGTTTATGGTGTCTAACGGCTACACCACAGCGGAGGACTTACTTAAGACCATTCGAAACGTTCAGTCGTCTAACTGATAGAAACGTTCAAGCTATTTCTTTAATAAAGCTCTGATGGCAGCAAGATGCCCCAACATGACAATGGGCACTACTACGGCAGGTAACCACACGTAAGGAAAGTATAGCACAGCCACATTGGGTTGGTCAAAGTCAATTTGTTGCAGCACGCTCGGAGCAGCAAAGATTCCGGTAACCACAACCTGTGTGACCAGCGCCAAACAGACAATATTCCATGCGATCAAAGCTCCTTTGGACAATGTCTTGCGCTGATAGCCCAAGTAACCCATGAGTGGAGCCGTCAGGCCTGATAGTACATCAAAGTTTCTTCCTTCAAACGTCATCGACTCGGGCATGGCTCCGTACATAAACAGGCCTAGAATAACCAATTCAACCGGGACGCGAACGGTATGTGTATAGGTCATGACTTTCATATCCATCGAATCGAGAATGGCTCTTCCCTTGTCGGAAAAGAAGAACCACAGCATGCCAATTACTGCGGGCAGGATGACAACCGGAAGCCTTGGTGGCATTGCATTAGGCACATCATAAAACTCTACGAGCGCCAGAACACCTGAAAGTGCTGTTAAGGCAAGTGTACCTATCAGAACAGTCTTACTCTTCGTGGATCGGTAAAAGCCAAAGATGGCCAGGGCTGTAATCAGTGCAAAGCTAAGTTGAAGCCAAAACGGTGTATCAGGCATGGTGTAGGTTTTCGAGTGTATTCATGATGGTATCAAGCGCCTTGAGTTGTTCAGCGCCAATGGCTGCACTCATATCTTCATGCAGCTTGGCCCATTTAGGAGCTATTTCGTTGAGCAGGGTTCTGCCCTTGTTCGTGAGAGTCAGTTGCGTATGTCTGGCATCAAGACCCCGTGTGCGGATAATCCAGCCGTCTTTTTCTAACCGAACCATGTCTCGGCTCATGGTAGATTGATCCAACACGAGTTGTGAGGCTATGGCTTTTTGGTTGACGTCTGTTTTGGCAATCATAAACAGAATGCTCAGCATGCTTCCTCTGAGGCCGTATGGTTTGATCATCTCCTGATACGGAGTATTGAGTAATCTGTGTATGCGTCTGATCTTGGCATTTACACAGTACTGTGGCTGTATCTCCCCTAGTGTTATCTCTGACATAGGGCAAATATAACACTTCACTTGTATATACAAGTATTTAAACCCACCGAATCAATGATTCAGTCGTTGTTCTTACTTACACTTTATAGCATGCAGCGTTGATATTCATTCCCGCACCTACCGAGGCAAACAGGATGATATCACCCTTATTGATTTGCTGGCCATCTAGCTCACCTTTCCGAACTCTATCAAGTAATGTGGGCACGGTAGCTACAGAACTATTACCCAACTCGTGTACACTCATAGGCATGATTCTGTCAGGAATGTCCTCTACTCCATATAGTTTGAAGAATCGCTTAATGACGCCCACATCGAGCTTTTCATTGGCCTGATGGATGAATACTTTCTTGATGTCTGAGATATCTACGTTGGCTTTGTCGACACAGTGTTTCATGGCTGCAGGAACGTTTGTTAGCGCATACTCATATACCTTACGTCCTTTCATTTTGATGTAGCGGATTCTTCCATCAGATTCAGGATAGTAAGACTTGCCAAGGTTGATGTAATCAAACTCTTCTACCGAATGAGACATGCTGGCGGTTGAAAGGATTCCCTCTCCATCGCTGCTTTCCTTGTATTCAAGTATACTGGCCCCGGCTCCGTCAGAGAATATCATGCTATCTCTATCGTGATCATCCAGCACACGCGATAATGTTTCTCCACCAATAACGAGAATACGTTTCGACTCACCTGCTTTAAAGAAGCAGTCGGCCTGGATAACTCCTTGTAACCATCCAGGGCAACCAAACAAGACATCGTAAGCCACGCAAAACGGGTTTTTGATTCCCAGCCGGTGCTTTACTCGTGCTGCCAGTGACGGCACATTGTCGGTTTGAATGGTATGTTTGGTGACATCGCCAAAATTGTGAGCAAAGATGATTTGGTCGAGTGTCTCACCATCAATACCAGCATCTTCAATCGCCTTTTTGGCTGCTTCGTATCCGATGTCAGAAGCGTTTAAATGCTCCTGCACATAGCGTCTTTGCGCAATACCCGTAATGGCCTCGAATTTTTTGGCAATGACAGGTGTTGGTGTATCTATGAACTCGTTGGTGTTTGAATAGAACCTGTGATGAACAAAGTCTTCATTGGATTTAACTACCTCGGGAATGTAACTGCCTGTACCGATAATTTGTGTTCGCTTCATGATTGTCTAGTTAGTGAATCATTTGGTCAAACTTCAGCAAATCATAGGGCTGACTTAAGAAGCATGTCAATGTTTATCAACATGGACTGTTTTAACAAGTAGCCACAAAAGTGTGATAAAGACTTCTATTGATCAAAGGCGCTTATGGCTTTCATCAGAAAGTTGCCAACCACAGGAATGGAAACGCCTTCTGCCTGGAGCAAGGCACCTTTCCAGCCATCGTTTAGCCACTTGCCCTTGTCAAGAGATGGAAAACCAGCTGTGTCAATGGCCTTTTCGCCCTTGTATCCGCTTACATAGAAGTAATACGTGTCTGAAAGATTGTCTGGTATTGAGAGCCCCAGCCCAATAGAAATGTCGGGATTTGACTTCAGCGTGCCCAAAGCTCCGGAGTCAAAATGATGAGGCCATACGCGCACATCGCTGAGATCGGAAAATAGGTTTTGAGCGCTTTGCACAGCCTTATCTGCCATCCACCTGAGTTGGCCAATAGCCATGGCTTCTTTTTCATCTATTCCCGTGAATTTTTGATCGTCAAAGTCCTCGATGTATGGCAAATCAAAATGTAAATCAAACTCGAACGGAGTATCGATTCCACAAAACTGCATTTCTCGACCAATCCAGGCTACGGTATCGAGATGCGTGGCTCCCTCAAGTGGGAATGAAGCTTCTACTCCGCTTTTAGGGTGAGTAACATCGAGTGAGAAAAACTCGTGATTCAGGGTTAGCCTCAGCCCCTGCGGATTCAGGTCACGTGTTTCTAATGATTTAGTCTGATGATTCCACCCGAGGTTGGTATGACTGTCATCTGCTTTTGTGGGCACAAATGATTTGGACGCAGCAGTCAGATACTGGGCAGCAATGTGGAGTTGCTCTGTGGTTGTTTGCATAAATCTTAGTCGGTCACTTGAACGCCTTTCCAGAAAGCTACGTAGCCTTCAATGCTCTTAGCCATTTGACTGGCCACTGGATAGTACCATGCGGCATCTGCATTTGTTGCTCCGTTTACTTCAAGTGAGTAATAGCTGGCTGTTCCTTTCCAGTGGCATACCGTGTGAGTTTCAGAAGGCTTGTAATATTCCTTTTTGATAGAATCTGCCGGGAAATAGTGATTGCCTTCGATGACTATGGTATCGTTGCTTTCTGCGATTATTTCGTTATTCCAAATTGCTTTCATGTTTGTTCTTTTGCTGCGTTAGACGTCTACTTCCGTCCTTCCTTGCACCTGCTCTACACGCTTGAGTTAAATAACTTGAAATCGGACTTCTCCGAGTAATTCTATGTCTGCCTGAACATCGGTTTCTGGCTTAAGAAAGATAGCTGCAGTTGCTGCTCCGGCCATCAACACATGTCCTGCTTTGATGGGCTCATTGTATTGAGCGGCCAATCTGGTTGCCGCTTGCAACGACTTCCATGGATCGCCCAAAATATCGGCTGAAGAGCCTTCGGCTACCACTTCACAGTTGAAACTCTGTGTCATTTTAAGATGCTTGATGTCTCGCGAAGGTTTTTGCCATTCACCTATAACCAGTCCAATGGATGAGCAATTGTCGGCTACGACATCTTCCAGGCTGAATTTGAAGTTCTCGTAACGAGAGTCAATTATTTCAATTGCTCCTGCCACTCCATCGACATATTCATCCAAGTCTTCCAGAGCTATTTCTCCAGGAATGTCTTTACTAATGTGAAAGCAAATCTCGGGTTCTGCCCTTGGGTGTATATAATTTGACAGGTTTAGCTCACCGCCATTTTCAATGAGCATGCTATCGGTAAGTCTACCCCAGATCATATCGTGAACGCCCATCTGAATCATTTTAGCTTCAGAAGTGAAGCCCATTTTAAGTCCGATCAGCTTCTCTCCGCGGTCAAGTCTGCAATCGATGGCTTGTTTCTGTATTTCGTAAGCTTGATCGAGATCGAATGTTGTCTCTTTGGACAGCTGTTGAATAGGTGTAGCCGAAACAGCGGCTTTATCCAAGCGTTGCGCTAATGCGTTTAAGTTCATGCTTATGTGAGGTTGTTTTTCATGTCAAGGGCCACATCTACAATCATGTCTTCCTGTCCCCCGACCATTTTTCTGTTTCCTAGTTCTTCTAAAATATCTGCTGTATCAATTCCGTAACGCTCTGAGGCGCGCTCTGCGTGGAGCAAGAAGCTTGAATACACACCGGCATAACCTAGCGACAGTGTTTCCCGGTCAACTCTTACAGGGCGTTCCTGTAACGGTCTTATTTTGTCATCGGCCGCGTTCATCAGTTTTTTGAGGTCGCTTCCGTGGTTAGCTCCCATTCGATTGAGCACGGCTATGAGTACTTCCAGCGGGCAGTTTCCTGCTCCGGCACCCATGCCAGCCAGCGAAGCATCGAGTCGAGTGGCACCGTGGTTCATTGCAACAATGGTGTTGGCAACCCCTAAACCTAAGTTGTGGTGGCAATGCACACCTAGTTCGGTGGTTGGCTCAAGCACGTCTTTAAACGCTTTCATTCGGTCGGCTACATCATCCATGAGCAAGGCACCTGCAGAATCGGTTACGTACACGCAATCTGCGCCATAGCTTTCCATCAGCTTGGCCTGTTGCGCCAGCTTGGTGGGTTCATTCATGTGAGACATCATCAAGAAGCCAGCCACGTCCATTCCCAAGTTCTTGGCAGCTTCTATGTGCTGCGCAGCAATGTCAGCCTCAGTACAGTGGGTAGCTATTCGAACAGATTCCACGCCCAATTCACGCGCTCGTTTTAAGTCTTCAATGGTACCAATACCTGGCAGCAACAGTGTAGTGAGCTTGGCATGTGTCAACACATCGGCAAGGCCTTCTAACCATTCCCAGTCGGTATGCGCACCAAAGCCGTAGTTAAAGCTCGATCCTGCAAGTCCATCACCATGAGCTACTTCGATGGCATCTACTCCAGCTTCTTCCAGATCCTTCGCCAGGTCCATTACCTGTTCCTTTGAATACTGATGACGAATGGCGTGCATTCCATCGCGAAGCGTTACGTCCTGTATGTATAATCGTTTATCCATGTTACTACGCCATTTGTTGTTTAAGCATTCGTTCGCCAGTTGCCAAGGCAGCGCTGGTCATAATATCGAGGTTACCGGCATATTCGGGAAGGTAGTGCCCTGCTCCAACGACTTTTAAGAATACAGATGTCTTAAGCCCGGATTTGTGCCCTACTCCTTCAATAAAGACAGGCTTGTCTTCAGGGATTTCCTCGAACTGAACTTCTTGATGCAATTCATATCCTGGAACATACTTCTGGACTTCAGCCACCATGTCGTGAATACTCTTGCGAATAGCTTCCTTATCTGCGGGTTCGCTCAACGTGAAAACAGTATCGCGCATGACCAATGGTGGCTCTGCCGGATTTAAAATGATGATGGCTTTTCCTTTGGTAGCACCGCCAACCATTTCTATGGCCTGTGAAGTTGTTTCAGTAAACTCATCAATATTGGCGCGCGTACCCGGACCAGCGGATTTACTACTTATCGATGCCACAATTTCTCCGTAGTGCACATTGGCTACTCTGGAAACGGCCGCTACCATGGGGATTGTAGCTTGACCACCGCAGGTAACCATGTTTACGTTATCCAGATCAAGGTTTTTGTCTGAGTTTACGGGTGGAATCAGATATGGCCCGATCGCAGCTGGTGTCAAATCGACCATACGCTTTCCGTGTGGTTTCAGCTTTGAATAGTTATAGTGATGCGCTTTGGCCGAGGTGGCATCAAATACCAATTCGATGTCCTTAAACTCTGGCATGCTAATAAGCCCGTCAACACCTTCGTGTGTGGTAGCCACTCCCATGCGCGAGGCCCTGGCCAATCCATCCGACTGAGGATCAATTCCGACCATGACACTCATCTCGAGCAAATCAGAAGTTCGCAAAATCTTGATCATAAGGTCTGTACCAATGTTGCCAGATCCGATGATTGCTACTTTAATTTTTTCCATGTAAGCCCTGTTTACTTTCTGTAATTCACTTGTTTAATTAGACACCTGTACGTGCACATTGCCCAAACCTTCAATATTGGCATCGAACACATCACCCGGTTCTATCTTAACCATGGGCCCTAGTGCTCCTGCCAGAATGATGTGCCCTTTTTGTAGTGGCGATCCCATTTCTATCATTTTCCGAACCAACCACTGAGCGGCTATAAGCGGGTTTCCCAGACAAGCTGCTCCCACTCCTTCTGATGCAACTACATCGTTTTTACTCATGGACATGCTACAACCAATCAGGTCGAGCTGCTCAAGCGATACTTTTTCGGTGCCCAGTACGAAATGGCTGGCTGAGGCATTATCTGCAATGGTGTCTGTGATACGTATGTCCCAGTCCCTGATTCTACTTCCTACGATTTCAATACTTGCACAGGCATAGTCAATTGAAGCGGCCAGTTGATCCAACGTAATATTGGCATCTGTAATGTCTTTACTGAGTATGAAAGCGATCTCGGCTTCGGCTTTAGGTTGCATGAGCTGATCAAATGAGATGGTGTTGCGCTCAACGAGCATCTTCTCGGTTAAAACCCCAAAGTCTGGTTGATCTACTCCGAGTTGTTTCTGAACAGCTTCAGACGTTAACCCTATCTTATACCCGACAACGCGATCACCAGCTGCCAGTTTTTTCTGTGTGTTTAATTCCTGAGCTGCATAGGCTTGATTTAAATCTTTTATACCCAGAACATCTCTCACAGGTTCACATGTTTGACCACTTTCGGCTGACCGCCATAACCGATCACTTGCTGCTCTAATCGCTTCCGATTCTCTCATTCGGCAAAGGAAAGCATTGGTCTTGTGCCTACAAACCTTCCGATTGCGAAACTTTTCAAGAATTCCTACAGAGCCTTCTCGAGCATATAGTCGCAGAAGTAACTCCTTTGATCTGTGAACTTAGAAACAATGCCTAACTCGCTGTTATCTAATATCTTGTTTAAGATGGAGTCGTTGTACTTTCTAGATATTTCCATGAAGATCAACTCGCCTTCTTCAAACTGAAATGCTTTATTGAGTTTGGATAACGTGGCTGTTTGACGTGTTTTACTCCTCAGATAGCTCTTTGCCCAACCGTCTTTCTCATTATATAACGGAGCGTGCTCGAACCCTAACCTATCAAAATCACCTCCTAATTCAGCGTTGATTCTATCGAGTATGTTTAGGTTAAACTTTGCTGTAACTCCTGCAGGATCGTTGTATGCCGGCAGCACAATGTTGGTGTCTTTGATAAGGTCTACTCCCAGCAGCACTCTGTCGCCATGGTTTAAAACAGCGTCAAGCTGACTCATAAAAGCTTGTGCCTCGTGGTCGTGCAGGTTACCAATATTGGATCCGAGGAATAGTACAATCTTCTTTCGGCCAGTGTTCAGTTGACTCAGTACTGAAAAGTAGTCGCCCTGTAAGGCCTTTACATCGAGCCAGTCAAATTCCTTGCGCAGTCTGTTTTGTAAATGGTCGAGACTGTTTTGTGAAATGTCTATTGGGCGATAGGTGAACTCTCTGCCTTTAAGTGCTTTGAGAAGTTCGATGGTTTTGGTGCCATCACCAGCGCCCAGTTCAATGAGGTCAAACGGTGTCTCGCTTGCATTGAATGCCTTCACAATTTGCTGCGATTGAGATTGGAATATTTCCAGCTCACAGCGCGTCAGGTAGTACTCGGGCAGGTTCATTATTTCAATGAATAGCTCATCGCCACGCTTGTTGTAAAGCCATTTGGAAGAAAGACGTTTTTCCTCCATGCTAAGGCCGCTAACTACCTCGTCTGCAAATTGTTTGTTGAATCCGTTTTTCATGTATTGATTAGTCTTATCCCGCTAAACTGCCATTGCAGGTTTGGATGGAAAAAGTTTCGATAGGTTTTACGTGAATGTCCCGGAGGTGTAGCCACAGAGGCTCCGCGGAGCACCATTTGGTTCATCATGAATTTGCCGTTGTATTCGCCCACAGCTCCTTTGGGTTTTTTAAAACCCGGATAGGCCAAATAAGCACTTCCGGTGTGCTCCCATCTTGTTCCCCAGTCTATTTTGTCGGAGGCTATCTCCCACTCAAACTCAGTTGGGAGTCTTGCAGATTTCCATTCTGCAAACGCTGCTGCCTCGTAGTGCGATACGTGAGCCAAAATGTTGTTCGGTTCCAGAGCAACTAGCCCTGCCAGCGTAAAACGATGCCATTGACCATCGATCTTATGCCAGTACAGCGGAGAGTTTATGTTGTTTTGATTAACCCAGGCCCAGCCTTCATCCAGCCAAAGTTCGTGTCGTTTGTAACCATCGTCCTGAATGAACTCGAGAAACTCGGAGTTGGTTACGAGCCGGTTTTGAATTTCAAATGAATCTACATAGACCTGATGGGGAGATAACTCATTGTCAAAACAGAAGCTGTCTTCTGTGTGACCGATTTCATACATACCCGAATCGATGGCTATGCTCTCGTCTGATTTGTTCTGGTCGGCACTTAAATTATGACCTGCCTTATATATGGGCAGCAATGGGTTGCTACCGAGTATATACTTTAAGTCTGTGATGAGTAACTCCTGGTGCTGTTCTTCGTGGTTTAGCCCAATTTCAAGTAAGCTAAGGATTTGAGGTTCGTTGTTGGTGCTCAAAAGCTTGCTCAAGTGCTCATCTACATGTGCTCGATAAGCCATGACTTCACTCAATACAGGCCGGCTGAGGTTGCCTCTGTTTTCACGGACAACACGTTCTCCAACGGTATTGTAGTAGCTGTTAAAGACAAACCCATAATCGGGATGAAAAAGCTGGTAATCTGATACAAACTGGGTCAGAATAAAGGTCTCGAAAAACCATGTGGTATGACCCAAATGCCATTTAGGTGGACTAACGAACACAACAGGCTGCGGAACATAGTCTTCCAGCTCAAGGGGTGAACAGATATCGACAGTTCTTTGGCGCGTAGACAGATACCTGGATTGTGGTTGCTTCACGTTCATTTCTTTGGTGCAAATATTCCAGAAAGATAATGTCTATTCTTTTCAAATTAGTTCAATCTTAACTCTTAGCTGACCCGCAAAATCAATTCGGTATTGTCTAGGTTTATTCTAGTGAGTTTCTACTTTTGAAATTCGGAAGAGAATATTCTTATTATGAATCACTTATGCTACTCAGCTAAAATAACATTGACTTTGCTTTTTGCGGCTGTGTGTGCATGCACGTTACCAGCTCAGACGTTCAAGGATTTTGATTTTGAAGCTCATCGGGTTGATCATAAGGTTGAGCTGAAATGGGAATATACTGAATCAGTGGTTGGCTTCAGAATAGAGCGAAGTCTCGACAATAAGATGTGGGAAAATGTCATTACGCTTTCTACTAACGAAACCGGAGTTGGCTACAAGTCATACTTTGAAATTGACTACGATGTTCCCTCGATCAAAATGTTTTATCGCGTAAGAGCCATCACGTCCAACGGGCAGGATTCTTATTCGTTTACTTCCTATGTGCCCTCTTACGATGAACTGGGGCACTACGGTGAGAAGATTATCAAGACGGTTACAGACCCGATTAAAGTGGGCACCATGCTCGTGTTGGATTTTGCTAACCTGGAAGCGGATAACTTATTGCTCGTGATTAGAGATCAGTGTGGCGAAGAATTTTTTGCCAAAGTAGAACTCGATTTTCAATACAATTTATGGAAGGTGGTCTTCACCAGTGGAGAGATTCCATCTGGTAACTACCTAATCACGGCTTCTTCATCAAGAAACCTATTCTCTTCTCAGTTGGGAATTGAGATGCGTTAGAGCCGATGAAAGATGGACGCAAAGTCTGGTCGGCCAGCTCTTAACCAAATACCAAACGAAAGTGCTAGTAAAAGCACAATAGCCACCCCGGCAATCTTCAACACGAAAATGAGTGTCTTGATATCGGCATGTTGTTCGTCTAGTTGGTCTTTAAGGTCCACATTGACATGCTCAAGTTCTCGAAGGTCGTAACGCACTTCTGCATTGGCCAAAACTTCTGCGTTGTTCTTGGCATTTTGCATGGTTGTGTAGTCGGTCAGACGTCCAGAGTATTCAGAAACCTTATCGATGTTTCCAATAGCCGCTGACGATTGAACCAGCCAAATGAGCGTGCTGTCTTTACCGCTTTCAAAGTTGAGCTCGTCAGATAATGTAAGCGCTGTTTCTAATGCCGCCACAGCTTCTTTCATATCACCTACTTTCATAGAGGCCGAACCTATACGCTGGTTAAGCACAATCATTCCTCGTTTATCATCAGTGAACTCGTAAATGGGAACCATTCGTTCATAGACATCGAGGGCTTGCTCGTACTTCTCTTGTTTTTCCAGTACAAAGCCTAACTCACTCATACATGAAAGAGCTAGATTCTTCTCTTCTTTCGAATCGAAGATTTTCATGGCTAGCTTGAGGTTCTTGAGAGACTCATCATATTTCTCTAGCTGATCCTGTACCATACCCAATGCAAGGAGTAAGTTACCTTCTAGCAAAGTGCCCTCACCTGTCTTAGATAGTTGAACGGCTTTGATCAATCTGGATTCAGCTTTTTCGTATTGCCCGGAATACTGATATACTCCAGCCATATTGTTCAATGCATTTACCTGTACTTCTACATTGTCTTTGTTTAGCGCAAACTCATAAGCGTCTTGAAACTTCTTCAACGCCTGTCCATAGTTGGCTTTAATGGCATTGTCGATACCCAGAAACATAACCCCATTGATGAAGTGAACTGAGTCTCCTTCGGCCAATGCATTCGACATGTACAATTTGGTCAGCGAATCTATCTGAGTTGGGTCAGAGTAAATCTGGCTTTCGACCATCTGCATTTGTTCATTCAACGTTAGGTCTTCGAACGACTCAGAGCCAGTTACCTGAAAATGAATGGATAAAAGAAAAACAATACCAAAAAACGATAAGTACTTCATCAAAGCAAGTTTTTACAAAATATAACTAACTGGGCACAAACCCAGTGGATTCAATCCCCCCATCCGCTCTAACAAGTATATTAAATCTATTGAGAATGAGCAACTAAATGTTTGAAAGAAAGTGGTGCTGAATGATCAGGACTTCATTTCAGAAATCAAAAAATGGCAAAACAGTCTAGGAATCAGGTTTTCTCGAGCTGAACCTGCAATAAACTTGAACCAACCAAAACAACTTTTATTTCAAAACAATAATCAAAACCTCAAAAAATTAATACTTACTTATCATGAAAAAGCTAATTGTCATTGCACTTGTAATCGGATTAATAGGATGTTCAAAGGATGCTGAAAACGAAATGAGCGAGATTTCAAATTCTAATGAAAACATTGAAGCGAGCGCTTCTGGAAGTTTTGATTTGGGAATCGTTGAGAGCAACGGAGATTTAACAATTACGTATGATATGACGGAACTACAGGAATTGACTAGCTGTGCTGTTTCTGAAGGAACTTCTTCTAACCTGTCTATCATTGAGGAGAACGGAGCTGGTTACTACCTGGTTGGTGAAGGATCAAGCACAAACTCTCACACCACGTTTGCCATTTATCTGGATGAGTATGAAGGTGTATTGAGCTGGTCAGATAATGCTCCAATTTTTAAGTGTACTAGTGACGGAACTGACAACTGTTCACTTGACATCATCGACTACGAAACATTTGTTTGTTCAAACTCAGGCAACACATGTGTTGAAGGCACAGAAGGTGGCGGTGCTTCTTACGGCAATCCTTGTAACTGGCCTTGGTTGGTTGGTAACAAAGACAAGTAAAAACCACCTGTTATAAGATATGAAAAAGCCTCGCAATGCGAGGCTTTTTTCGTTTAGGAGATCTTTCTCATTCTGATATTCTCCGGAGTAATTTCCAGGTATTCATCTTCCCGTATATACTCCATGGCTTCTTCGAGCGAAAACTGAACCTTAGGTGCCACTTTGGCGGCATCATCTGATCCGGCAGCTCTCACGTTCGAATGCTTCTTTCCTTTAGTCACATTTACTTCGAGATCATTGTCTCGTGTGTTCTCACCAATCACCTGTCCCTTATAGACCTGATCGTTAGGATCAATAAAGAAACGTCCTCTGTCTTGCAATCGATCAATGGCATACATCAAAGCCTGACCGGTTTCACTTGAAATAAGCGCGCCTTTAGCTATTAAACCTATTTCGCCTTTGTAGGCTTTAAACTCTCTGAAACGATGAGTCATCACAGCTTCTCCGGCAGTAGCAGTCAGAATTCGGTTTCTCAAACCAATTAGTCCTCTGGAAGGAATGTCGAACTCGATGTGTTGTAAATCACCTCTGTTTTCCATGACCAGCAAGTCTCCCTTGCGCTGGGTTACTAACTCGATCGCTTTTCCGCTGTAGGCTTCTGGCACATCAATAACCAGGGTTTCATATGGTTCACTCTTAACACCATCAATTTCCTTCACAATGACGCGCGGCTTTCCAACCTGAAGCTCATACCCTTCTCTGCGCATTGTCTCTATAAGAATACTCAAGTGAAGAATCCCTCTACCGTACACGTCAAACTTGTCTTCAGTATCGGTCTCCTCAACACGCAGTGCCAGGTTTTTCTCCGTTTCCTTAAACAGTCGGTCTCTTAAGTGACGCGATGTAACGAACTTTCCTTCTTTCCCAAAGAATGGAGAGTTGTTGATGGTAAACAACATGCTCATGGTGGGTTCGTCCACTTTGATGCGAGGCATCGCCTCTGGAGTCTCGAGATCTGTTACCGTATCTCCAATTTCAAAGTCATCCATTCCCACGATGGCACATAAGTCGCCACTTCGAACGTTTTGTGTTTGGGTTCTGCCAAGACCTTCAAATACATAAAGCTCCTTCACCCGGCTCTTCTTTTGAACACCGTCTCGCTTCATGAGAAAGTAATCTTTGCCAGCTTCAATGTTTCCCCGGTAAACTTTACCAATGGCTATACGACCCTTGAAGCTGCTGAAATCAAGCGAGGTTATCTGCATTTGAGCTGGTCCCTCATTGTATTCTGCTTCGGGAATCACATCGATAATGGTATCGAGCAATGGCGATATATCGGAGGTTTGCTGTTTCCAATCTGTGCTCATCCAGCCATGCTTGGAAGAACCGTACAACGTCTCAAAGTCAAGCTGTTCCTCTGTAGCGTCCAAATTAAACATCAGGTCAAATACCTGCTCGTGTACCTCGTCTGGTCTGCAGTTTTCCTTGTCAACTTTGTTTACCACAACGATTGGTTTCAAACTAAGTTCGATGGCCTTCTTTAGCACGAAACGCGTTTGTGGCATTGGTCCTTCAAACGCATCAACCAATAGAATAACGCCATCGGCCATTTTCAGTACCCGCTCTACTTCGCCTCCAAAGTCAGCGTGACCCGGTGTGTCGATGATGTTGATTTTGACTCCCTTGTAGTTAACGGCCACGTTTTTCGAAAGAATGGTGATACCGCGTTCACGCTCCAAGTCGTTGTTGTCCAGGATAAGATCTCCCGCTTCCTTTCTGTCGTCCAGAATTTTACAGTGGTGAATGATTTTGTCCACCAGCGTAGTTTTACCGTGATCTACGTGAGCTATGATGGCAATGTTTCTGATTGATTCCAATGAAATAATGCTTTGATTTTGAGGGCGCGAAAGTAGGCTTATTATTTGCTAATAGCTTATATGGTCACATTTTGTTTTTTGTTTCGATATTGCAGGATAAACCAGGGATTTAAAGCAGGTTGAAAACCAGAGATAACATAGTTGGAGTGCTACTGGCTGGTGGCAAGAACACACGTATGCACGAGCCTAAGTGGTCCATTTCTTATCGGGGTATGCCCGAATGGAGGCGCGTAAAAGAGTTGGTAGACGCTCTGCGTATTCCCTTTGTGGTGAGCTGTTCCAGGGAATCTGCATCTGATTTCCATAATGCAAATGTGATTGTAGATGCATACGACATAGGGCCTGCGGGAGGCATACTCTCTGTGATGGAAAAGTTAGAGAATGCAGATGCTTTCTTGTTTATCGGATGTGATCTTCCGTTTCTGGAGGCAGTTACACTTGAGGCTATGATCGAAGCTTATACGCTGCGTCAATCGACTGTTTGTGCCTCTGTTTTCAATGAAACGATTGAGCCAATGGTGTCTGTGTGGAGGCGAGAAGATTATCGGAAAATCGCAGATATTATTGCTGGAGGAGACCTTTCTTTGCGTTCGATACTTCGATTGATTCATGCCATTCGAGTTCCGGTTGATCCAGATCAGTTGGCTAACATAAATACGACAGAGGAAAAAGAAGCGTCACTAAAACGATTAGCCAAACACAAACATGAGTAGAGCCATTCCGTTCAATATAGTGAAGGTAGCTGCCGATGGAGTTACACATACGCCTGATGTGGTGGCTGCAGAGGAACCCCTTGAGATAAAACTGGGATACGGATCTGCTGATAATAGAAGGCGAAAGAGCTTGTCCGTAACCATGCGCACGCCTGGGCATGACTTTGAATTGGCGTTAGGCTTCTTGCTCACCGAGGGCATTGTTTCTGGCGAGGCCGATATTAAGCACATTAAATATTGCCGGGACGAAAAGGGCGAACTGTCACCCAATGTAGTGAGGGTCGAGTTATCGGAAAGCCTACCCTTTGATTTTGCTCAATTTGAGCGGCATTTCTATACAAATTCGAGTTGTGGGGTTTGCGGTAAAGCATCTATCGAGAGCCTCACACAAATGTGCCCTACTCCCCTTCCGGTAAACTCCACGGTTAGCAAAGATGTCATCACCAGCTTGCCTGGACTCATGCGAGAATCTCAGGATGTGTTTGAACATACGGGTGGTCTGCATGCGGCTGGTTTGTTCTCTTTTAATGGAGACATGCTACTGCTTCGAGAAGACATTGGTAGGCATAATGCAGTGGATAAAGTCATGGGTGCTTCTATGGAGCATCGGTCTCAAACTTCGGATCTCATTCTGATGTTGAGTGGCAGGAGTTGCTTTGAACTTATTCAAAAGGCCGCTGTGGCTGGAGTTTCTGTGGTGGCATCGGTTGGGGCTCCTTCTTCTCTGGCGCTTCAGACTGCAAAAGATCTCGGTATCACCCTTATTGGATTTTTGAGAAACGACACCTTCAACATTTATTCGCTTCCTCAACGCATAAGCGGAATCGAATAACCTAGTTTTGCCCGGTGAAAATAGGTGACTTTAATCGACTCAAAATCGCACGGGAAACAAGCATTGGTCTGTTTCTCGAAGATGAACTTGGAATGGAGGTATTGCTTCCAAAACGATATCAACCGGAGTCATTCAGTTTAGGCGATGAGCTGGAGGTATTCATTTATCGGGATTCTGAAGACAGGCTGATCGCTACTTCTGAGCGACCATCGGTTCGAGTGAATCAATTCGGAGTATTGGAGGTAGCGCAAGTGACCAGCATAGGAGGGTTTATGGACTGGGGGCTCCCAAAAGACTTGTTTGTGCCGCTTAAAGAGCAGTCACGTCCTCTCAATCCGGGTGATAAATGCCTGGTGTATGTTTACCTGGACAGGTTAACGCAGCGACTCGTAGGAACTACTAAGCTGGATAAACACTTGAGCGATAAGCCATTTAATCTGGAAAAAGGCAGTGAGGTAAATCTGCGTATTTGGGATAACCACGAGCTCGGCTATAAGGTCGTGATAGACGATGAGTATGCAGGAATGATTTACCACAACCAACTGTTTGAGGCATTGGAAATTGGTCAGTTGAAAAAGGGATACGTCAACGAGATTCGTGATAATGGAAAGATTGATGTGCTGCTCAGTAAACCAGGTGCTGCGAGTATCGGAGATGATGCGCAGTTGCTATTAGGCAAATTAAGCGATTCTGAGGGCTTTATTCAGCTTAATGATCGAAGTAAGCCTGAAGAGATTAAAAAGGAGCTCAAAATGAGTAAAAAGGCCTTCAAAAGAGCTATTGGCAGTCTATACAAGCAACGCTTGATTGAGATAACCGATAATGGCATTAAACTGAAGTAGTCAGTTTCCCGGCAATAAATCCTGTTGTCCAGGCAGCCTGGAAGTTAAAACCACCGGTAACTCCATCGATATTCAGAACTTCTCCTGCTGCATACACGCCCTGGTGTTTTCTAAGCTCCATGGTATTTGGGTTGACTTCACCAAGGTCAATGCCGCCAGCCGTGACAAACTCTTCCTTGAAGGTGGTTTTTCCCTTCACATGAAATTCACAGGCTGTGAGCGTACTTGCCAATCTGTTTCGCTCTTTCTTGTTTAAGGCGCTCCATGGCTTGTCGTCATTCACATCAGCCCGTTTGAGCAGATATTTCCACAAACGAGCAGGTAGGCCGCTCATAGGTTGATTGGCTACTCTTTTTGAACTGGTTTGCTGAAGGTTGCGAATGATCGAGATTACCTCCTCCTCTCCTATTCCGATCCAATTGATGAGTACGTTAAAATCGTACATCATATCGGCTAATTCAAGGGCGCCCACAGCGCTAAGTTTGAGTACGGACGGGCCACTTAGCCCCCAATGCGTGATAAGAATTGGGCCCTTGGTTTTGAGTTTACTACCGGCCAGTTTTACATGCCCCATTGGCACAGACAAGCCTTTTAAGGCATGCAGCTCAGCATCATGGATGTTTAGCGTAAACAGGGAAGGCACTGGAGGTACAAGGTTAAGTTGAAGAGGCTCGAGCCAGGCAAGTGATTTTGCTTTGCTGGCACCTCCACTGGCAATGATTACTTTATCAAATACCTCGTTAGATTGATTGATGGTTATCGCCCATTGCTCACCGTTTCTTTGGATACTCGTAATGGTGGCATTGAGCTCAAGGCGGTATTTTCCATCGATATGATCGGTTAGAGCGCGAATGATACTCTCGCTCTTGTTTGTGCTCGGAAACATACGTCCGTCAGATTCTTCTACCAGATCCACTCCCCTTTCTTTGAACCAATCAATGGTGTTGGGAACCCAAAACTGATGAAAGCTCTTCTTTAGGAATTTTGCCCCTCTGGGATAATTCGAGGCCAATGAGGATATGCTTTCTGAAGCATGTGTGGCATTGCAACGTCCACCACCACTGATCTTTACTTTGGATAAGAGCTTGTTTGACTTTTCAAACAATGTTACATCGGCATCAGGATGATGTTGTAGTATCGAGTTGAGCGCAAAGAAACCTGCTGCACCTCCTCCAATAATGGCTACCCTCATGTGCGCTCCAAAAACGATTGATAGTACGAAGTAAGCAGTGTGGTTAGTGGAATGGCTATAATCAATCCGACCATTCCGAGCAGAGCTCCCCATATGCTTAACGAAAGCAGGAGAATAGCTGGATTTAGCCCGCTTACTTTCCCCATGATTCTGGGAGTGAGTACAGCATCCTGTATGATCTGAACGACAGCGAAAACAATCAAAACAAACAGCAATGGGAGCCAAACAGATTCATTTGATTGCAGGGCGTCAACCACTACAACAAACGTGACAGGTACTAGGCCGATCAGTTGCATGTAGGGAATAAAGTTCAGTAGGCCAACAAAGATTCCAAGAGCAAGAGGCAGCGGCACCCCAGCTATCCAGAAGCCTAGTGAAAATAGAATACTCACCCAAAACACAATGAGTGCCTGCCCCTTGAAATACCTGTTCATACCAGCTTCCACATCTTTGAAAACCTTGACCACTGCTTCTCTCCTTTTTTCGGGAACAAGTTTGGGCCAGCCTGTTGAGATCTTTTCATAGTCGAGCAGAATGAATACGAGGTATAAAAAGAAGGTGACAAGACTGAATAAGCCCAGCAACGCACCAGTAAGTCCTGAAATGGCTGACCATCCCATTCCCAAAATAGAAAGAACTTGTTCTCCTATTCCCTCTTTTTCGAGTAGCGCTTCAAAATCATAGTTGGCTAAGAAAGCTTCTCCTGACTGCACAAGGTCACCAGGAAGCCAGTCGGGTAGTGTTAAGGAGTTTACGTAGCCTGAAAGAAGGTCTTTGAATGCGATAAGTTCTCTGAACAGCGGAGGTATAACCAGCACAGTAATAGTGAGTGTGATCAGGAGGACAAAGAGAAGTGTGCTTCCCACTGCCAAGCCTCTGTGACGAATCCAGCGTTGGGCAAAGCGAATGAGTGGATCGAGTAAATAAGCTACAAGCCAGGCAATAAAGAAAGGTAGCAAAACGGCACTCAGGTAGTCAAGCAACCAAAGTCCGGCTAGAATACCGCCTAGGCCAAGCAAAAATCTGGCGAAACGATCGAAATCAATTTTCTGGGTTGAAGGCATTTTCAATAGTAACATTATTGGATAGCTGAGAGGGCAAATTCGAGAGGTTTTTTGGCTTTAGAAGGAGAAAATGACGAAAATGAGAGCATTTAGAGTGTAAGGAATCCGCTAATTGGTCCTCTTAAACACCTGTTTGAGCGATTTAATCGGCTTTTTTATCCTGTTTTTGCGTAAAAAATGCGCTTGTAGGAATCCAATTTCTCATAAAAAATAAATACCAGTATATTACCTTTTGTTTGAGGGTGTTTTTGATCGCTATTGCATAAAAAAGCCCTTGCGTTAGCAAAGGCCTTGTATACGTTTTATATCGGTTGTGGCTACGTCCACTGATAGTCTTTCTGCCCTAATTTTTTCATGGTTCTTTGGTGAATTTTGAGCGCACCGCGAAACGAGGGAACAGATCTGTATGGTAAGTTGAATTCTGCTGCTGTTTCCTTGACTATTTTAGAAATAGCCGGATAATGAACGTGACAGATATTCGGAAAAATGTGATGCTCTACCTGATAGTTTAGTCCTCCGCAGAACCACGTCAGTAATTTATTCGTTGGAGCAAAATTCCCGGTTGTCTTTAATTGATGACTTTCATAGCTGTCGTGGATCACTTTCACATCATTATCTACAAACGTGTGGTTCTCCATAATATGGGCCGGTTGGAATATCATAGCCAGCATTAAGCCTCCAAGCATGTGCATAAGCATGAACCCAGTGAGCACCAACCATAAATCATAGCCTAAATAGAGCGGAATACCAATGGTATAAGCCAGGTAAAGCACTTTAGAAACACCGATGGTAAGCAGGGCTTTCCATAGCTTAACACCTTGCGCTTCGAGTAACCCTAGCCGGTAATACTTCATAATGCGCTTAAAGTCTTTGATCAGTACCCACATAAATGTCATTAGAGAGTATAAAAACCAAGCGTAGATATGCTGAAACTTATGTCTTACCTTCCACTTTTCACTTGGAGTGAAGCGCATAATGTTTCCCGCTTCTAGATCTTCGTCAAGCCCATGAACATTGGTAAAACTGTGATGAAGCACGTTGTGCTGAATTTTCCAAGAAAGTGCGTTGCCTCCAATAAGGTTGAGGCTATAGCTCATGATTAAGTTCAGCTTACGGTTGCTAAATAAAGACCCGTGGCAAGCATCATGCATAATTCCCAAGCCGATACCCGCAACTCCGATTCCCATTATTCCCAGACACAAGATGTACTGATAGGCACTAAGGGGGAAAATTACGGTAAGTGCATATGGAATAAAGTAAAGCAGCATTAGAGTTACGGACTTTATAATGGTTCTTGAACCACCAGTCCGCTTTAAGTTCTTTTCCTCAAAATATTGGTTGACCCTGTTTCGTAGCGTTTTGGAGAAATCACGTTGACTTCTACGGTCAAATTTTGGAGTATTTGCTATCAAAATGTTCTTTTTATCACTTTCACGCCACCTAATCCATCTTCAAATAGCGCGAAAAGTTTAATTGGCGCAAATGTAAGCTTAACGTTCAAGTGAGCTCCCTTTTTTAAACAGCTTATTAGCGTTTAACTGTTTATATGGAAAATACGGTGGTTTCTTCGGTCAATGCGCATATGCCAGAATAAACTATGGTTAGAATTGGAGCTACACAGGCCCAGCGTAGCTGAAAGTCATCCGGTGTTTTAAGCCTAAACATCTATCAAGTGCTTGCATAGCGAATTGTATTTGCTTTGATTTGACACACAAATACGGTCTATGTTGTTTTTTCGAGTTACTGCCATATTCCTTACTTCTATCCTTCTTAGTAGTTGTTGGGAGCAATCTGAAGTGTCGAGTCTTGAAACGCCTTTTGAGCTTTCTGATTCGGTTCAAACAGCCACCTATGATGAAGCTATTGAGTGGTGGGCTGAGCTCGAACGGCATTCTCCCTATGTGAAACTGCAGCCCGTTGGTCAATCGGATGTAGGGCATCCTATTCATATGGCCATTATATCGGCCGATCGAAATTTTAGTCTTGATCACACACAGGACAAAAACAAAACGGTTTGTCTGATCAACAATGCCATTCATCCCGGTGAGCCCGATGGAGTTGATGCATCTATGTTATTTGCGAGATCGCTGGTTACAGGCAAAGACTATGAGAAAAACTACAAGCAAATCGTCTTTCTTATTGTGCCTTTTTACAATGTAGGTGGCGCTGTAAATCGCAATTGCTGCTCAAGGGCCAACCAGAATGGCCCTGTTAGTTATGGGTTTAGGGGAAATGCGCGTAACCTGGACTTAAACCGTGATTTTGCAAAGGCCGACAGCAAGAATGCGCAAACGTTTTTGGAACTGTTTTCTTCCTGGAACCCAGATTATTATTTAGAGACACACGTGAGCAACGGTGCCAATTATCCGTACACCATGACTCATCTCACCTCGCACCCCGATAAGATGAGCCCTGTGTTGGCGCAATACATGAAAACGGAGATGATTCCAGACCTTTTTGCAAGCATGGAAGAAAAGAGTGATGCCATGATACCTTATGTAAATGTTCACGGTAGCGCACCCGACTCTGGTTACACGTCATTTTACGATTCTCCCAGATATTCGACTGGTTATACGGCTTTGGTCAACTCTATAGGTATGCTTACTGAGACGCATATGTTGAAGCCGTTTAAACAACGGGTGGCCTCTACCCTGAGGTTTATCGAGTCTTGGGCAGGCCACATATCCAGTAATCCAGAAAGAATCAAGCAACTGAGGTCGGAGGCAGAAACCGAAATGTTGGCTCAGGAGCACTTTGTGCTGGATTGGGAAGTAGATATGGAACAGTGGTCTCCTCTCCTATTTAAAGGATATAAAGCGTATTATGATACGAGTGATGCCACTGGCCTTCCTCAGTTATATTATGATGAAGATGCGCCCTGGGAACGCGAGATAAAGTATTACGATCATCTGAAACCACTTACGTTTGTTACAGCTCCAAAGGGGTATTTGGTACCCAGGTCTTGGTTTGAGGTTGTAGACCGCCTCGGTTTCAACCATGTTGATATGGAATTAATCGAGCAGGATTCAGCGGTAGATGCTACTGTATACAAGATCGATAAGTTCGAAACAAGAAAGTCTCCTTATGAAGGGCATTATCACCACTACAACACTCGAGTTAAATCAGAAAAGAAGAAGATTGGCATCAGGGCCAATGAGTACTTCTACGTAAGCTGCGAACAACGAGCCAAACGGCTTATTGTCGAGATGCTAGAGCCAGAGGGACCAGACAGCTATTTTAACTGGAATTTTTTCGATGAAATACTTCAACAAAAAGAGTGGTTTAGTGCCTATGTGTTTGATGAGGAGGCTTCACACATGTTAGAGAACGATTCGATCCATGAAGCTTATAAAGCTTTCGTTGCGCAAAACGCTGAATTAAAGGATAATGCATACTTGAAGCTCTACTATTTGTATCAGCACAGCGACCACTATGAGAGCGATAGACATATGACATACCCAGTCTTTAGAGTTGAGTAAGGTTCTTGACATACTAAAAGCAGTTTGGGGATTCGACTCTTTCAGGCCATTGCAACAAGAGATCATCGATAGTGTGCTTGAGGGTAAGGACACGCTTGCATTGATGCCTACTGGAGGTGGAAAATCGCTTTGCTTTCAAGTTCCTGCTCTGGCACTTGATGGTCTTTGCATCGTTGTGTCTCCCCTAATAGCGCTGATGAAGGATCAGGTTGAGCATCTCAACCAAAAAGGAGTTAAGGCTCTGGCTATTACCTCTGCTTATAGTTACAGTCAGGTTGATGCCATGTTTGATCGCTGCATTTACGATTCAGAAGTGAAGTTTTTGTACTTGTCCCCTGAAAGGCTTTCCAGCGAAATGGCCATGGCCAGAATACCACAAATGAATGTGTCTCTTATTGCCGTAGACGAGGCTCACTGCATCAGTGAATGGGGATACGATTTTAGACCAGCATACCTTAATATATCTGAGTTACGCTCTATGCAACCCAATGCACCGGTTGTTGCACTGACAGCCAGCGCAACTCCGGTGGTGGTCGAGGATATTCAGGAGAAGCTCGGTTTTGGTGAGCAGAATGTCTTTCGTAAGAGTTTCTATCGAGAGAACCTCTCCTACTGGGTGGCCTGGGAAGAAGACAAGTTCGGAGTAGCAGAGCGTATTGCCAGGAAACATGGTGGGTCGGGTATCATTTATATGAGAAGCAGGAAAGGAACTGAGCGAATAACAAGGGAGTTAGGAGAACGTGGAATGTCCATAGCATTCTATCACGCTGGTTTGGATACAGAACAGCGCTCAGAGCGGCAATTGCAGTGGATGCGTGGGGATGTTCAGGTTATTGCTGCTACCAATGCCTTTGGAATGGGGATCGATAAACCCGATGTGCGATTTGTTATTCATATGGACATTCCCGACACGCTTGAGAATTACTATCAGGAATGTGGCAGAGCTGGCCGAGATGGAAACCGGGCCTTTGCCGTGGCTCTGTTAAACAAGCAGAACGTAGAGATCTTTAAGGAGAAGCTTATTCAGGCGTTTCCAACAAAAGAAGAAATAAAGCATGCATATGGGGTAATGTGTAACTCATTGCAGTTAGCTATAGGGAGTGCAAAAGAAGAATCGTTTGCGCTCGATATAACCAGTATATGTCAGCACTATAGTTTGGAACCAAGGAAGTTCATCCAGTGCTTGAAGTTTCTTGAGCGCGAAGGATATATCGTGTTTAAGGAGACATCAGACACGCTTTCATCTCTTCAGTTTAAGGTAGATAATGAAGCGTTGTATCAACTTAAAGTTTCAAACGAGGGCATGGAGCCTTTAATTGATGGCTTACTTCGGTCGTACTCGAGGTTGTTTGAGGAACGTTCGTTTATTTCTGAGTGGACGTTAGCAAACCGCATCAGGTGGCCTAAGGACAAAGTGGTCAATGCGTTGATTTGGCTCGATAAGTCGGGTTACATCACCTATCAAAAGGCTAGCTTACTACCGACTGTCTTGTTTTTGCAAGAGCGCATTTCTCCGAAAAACTTGAGAATCTCACAAGAACACTACGATGTTCGAAAGCAGGTTGTAGAGCAAAAGGCTGAGGCAATGCTCCATTATATTGAGAGCAACTCGAAGTGCCGAAGTCGACTTATTTCAGAATACTTTGGTGAAGCTGATACAGAAGATTGTGGTATCTGCGATGTTTGCACCGGGTAGCTATGTAACTTATCGGTAGTAAAACCGTCTTTAGATCATGCATTTGGCAAGGGCTATTATAGGAAACGTATTGGGGCTATTGTGCTCATGCTCTGCCATGGCTCAACACATCGAGTTGCATGTGTTCGATTCGCTGACGCGTGAGCCTGTGGCTTACTCCACGTTTATGACAGAAAATACGGGTTTTGTAGCCGATATTGATGGTTTTGTGTCTTTCGATTATGCCGGAGATTTATCTGAATTAATCACTGTTCGGTCTATTGGATATGCCTCCCGGAAACTGAGTTTACAGGCACTTTACGATGTAGATACGCTCTGGTTATCGTCTGATGTAATGGAGTTGTCAGAAGTTGTGGTGCGACCTTTACCTGCCAGAGATTATATGTTGGAGGCACTGCGCAAGGTAGAGCGCAACTATCATCCCGATGCCTTTTGGGCAGATCATTACTACAACGAACGCTTGCAGGAAAACAATCAGTACCTAAGTCTCACAGAGGCGTTTGTGACAGCATCTCACCCTTCATTTAGCAACAATATTGAGGCAGATTCATTCAATGTTTGGCTCAAGGCATGCCGCGTGCTTGATACCGAGGAAGAACTGAAGTTCATGTACAAAGAAAGGCGCAAGGATTTTGACAAGCAGCAGAAAGAGGCGCGAAAAGAGGGAGAAGAACTGGATGAAGACGACTTTAAGATTCCGATAGAAATTGGTAATCCAAACATCATGCTTTCCATTGATCCTTTGAGAAACGACTCACAGGCGCTGGTGATTAATGATAACAACATTGCGTTTCTGGATTCAACCAATCACGAGCAATATGATTTTTGGTACGGAAAGCCCGTACAGTACGGAGAGCGAACACTTGTTAGTGTTCATTTTGATCAGAAAGATAAAATCAAAGAAAGTTTGCTTCAGGGTGTTACGTGGATTGATGAAAAAAGCATGGCATTTGTGAAAATCGATTTTGGAGTGAGCAAAAAAGGAATGAAGCATCTGGTTCCTGGCTACATAGATGCAGCTCTTTGGGTATATGGTCTGAGCTATGATGTGCTTTTTACGAAAGTCTCCTATACATACCGACCGTATAAGGGCAAGTGGATCAATGCCTCCTCTCGCCTGTCTGCAAAACTGTATCTCGAGAAACGGAGGTTCTTCTCTGAAAACGAAAAGGGGTTGTTCTTCTACGAGTGCGAAATGATTACCAATCGGGTATTTGAGCAGACACCCTCCATTTCAGGCTTAACTGCTTTTGATAAGAACACCTACCTGTCTGATCAGGAAAAAGAAGTCACAGACCAGAAATGGAATATGCTTAAGAAGCATAGTCGTACGTTTGAATAATCATGAGAAAACGAAAGCTCTTGCTCATATTGGCCATCGGATTTGTTGCAGTTGTTGGATTAACCGTAAGACCTGTTGATTACGATCTTGACAATGCAGAGACAAAGGTTGGTACAGTTCAAACCTTCTTTCACGACACGCTGACGAATGATTTTGTCATTCAGCTCAATGAAGGTGACGAGCTATACTACGTCAATAGAGCGTTTGAGAAGTATCCCAATGTTTTATTCAATCAGGGTGATAGTTTGACGATCACCTATGTAAACCATTGGTCTCCGCTCAATCTCAATGGCAGGATGAAACCAACGCTTGTCATTAAACAGGCAGGAAAGGAAGTGATTAGTATTCTGCCAGAGCTTTAAAAGGCCACTACCACTCTACCCTTGGTTTGTCCGTTCAGTATAAGATCCATTTGATGAATAATGTCATCGAGCCCTATATAGGTCCCGTAAGACTCCAGATCGTCAATACGCCAATCCGTAGAGAGTTTCTTCCATAGCTGAAGACGAAGACTTCGCTCAGTCTCGGCAGAATCTACCCCTAAAATGTTGATGCCGTTAAGAAGAAACGGATACACCGTCATGTTCAGTTTTTCACTAGCCACCAGACCACAGCTAGCTACACTTCCTCGTTTGGCACATGCTTTTACACATGTGTGCAGTGTCTCTCCGCCCACCGTGTCAATGGCGCCAGCCCATTTTGGTCGTAGTAGCGGTCGGCCTGAATCATCACAAGCAAACTCTCTGGGTTCAATTCGAGTAACCCCCAGTTTATTTAAATGAGCGGCAGCATCTTTCTTTCCTGTGGAGGCTATAACATCGTAACCAGCTTTTGATAGGATGCCGCAAGCCATGCTGCCTACACCGCCCGTAGCCCCTGTAACGAGAATCTCTCCAAGAGATGGATTTTGGCCCATCTTTTCCATTTTGTGCAGGCTAAGAGCAGCTGTGAATCCGGCAGTTCCCAAAACCATGGCTTCTTTTAGGTTGAGGGTGTCTGGGCATGGAACAACCCAATCTGCTGGCACCCGAATGTATTCCTGAAACCCACCAGAGGTTTTCATGCCCAGGTCTCTGCCCGTTACAATGACTTCATCGCCCACGTTAAAATCATCTGTGCTGCAACTGGCCACCACACCACAGGCATCAACTCCAGGCGTGTGCGGATAGTTGGGTGATATTCCCTTATGTCCGGAAGCCGAAAGGGCGTCTTTGTAGTTGAGCCCTGCGTATTTAACCTGTATGATTACCTCGCCTTCTGGAAGCTCTGAAATGGTCTTTGTTTCGATGTTTCTTGAAAAGGAGCCGTCTTCTTTTTCTCGTACGACAAGAGCTCTGAATTGCGTTGATTCTTCCATGGTTCGAAAGTAAAAAACCGACAAATGACATGGATGAATTACTGAATGTTTATCTCATAGGCAGTCAATAGTCCACCCAAAGTGTTGCGGTCAAAGCTGGCATGTCGAATAAAGTTTTGCTCTGGGTTGATCTCGAACCCATAAGAGCCTGAGAAATCGGCTTTCTCGAGAAAAGTGTTTTCGAACTGAGCCAGTGACATATCACATCCGATGAATTGACCACTGGGTAGATGTGCCAGACCAAAATCTGCTTCGTTAAGCTGGCATTGGCGAAAACGAATGGCCGGATGCTTTATTCCCTGAAATGATGCATATGTGAGCTGGCAATCAGCAAACTGAAGGCTGAGCATAAACGGGTTGACGTCTATAAATCGAGTGCCCATCATTTTGCATTGCTTAAACTGAACATCCTGAACAGCTGTTTCCTTAAAGTCAGATAAGCTGAGGTCGCAGCTTTCAAATAGGCATTCAACAAAGTAAGACTTACCAAAAGCCACTTCGTTAAACTTGCACTGAATGAACGTGCACTCTTCGTAAGTAGCCTCGTCAAAGGAAGTCGTGAAATCAATGTTGCGGAACGTTTCGTTCTCAAAGGTTTGCTTGATTAATGACATGGTCTACAAGGCCCCTTCAACAATGTTGGTCACTACAGAAGGATCGAGTAATGTAGAAGTGTCTCCTAACTTATCTGGCTCACCTTCGGCTACTTTTCTCAAGATTCTGCGCATGATTTTGCCACTTCTAGTCTTTGGTAAACCGGTGACAAACTGAATTTTGTCGGGTTTGGCTATCGGGCCTATCTCTTTGGTTACGGTATCCAGGATAGACTTCCTCGCTGCACCTTGATCTGCAGGCATTTCTTCGCAAATGACGTAGGCATAGATACCCTGGCCCTTTATATCATGTGGATACCCTACTACGGCAGACTCAACCACGACTTTATTTTCATCAATGGCATTTTCTATTTCTGCGGTACCAAAGCGGTGCCCGCTCACATTGATCACGTCATCTACACGTCCTATGATTCGGTACATGCCGTTTTCATCTCTACGAGCTCCGTCTCCTGTAAAATACTTGCCCTGATAACTTGAGAAATATACCATACGACATCGCTCGTGATCTCCATACGTAGTCCGTATCATACTTGGCCACGGATATTTGATGCACAGCAGTCCTTCTTTGTTGTTTTCGGCAAATTCAGTTCCATTGCTATCTACCAAACACGGCTGAATGCCTGGAAGCGGATAGCCAGCGTAAGTAGCTTTCTGTGGAGAATGTCCTCCTAAACCCGAGATCATGATGCCACCCGTTTCGGTTTGCCACCACGTATCTACAATAGGCACTTCGTTGTTACCCACTACCCTTTTGTACCAATCCCAGGCTTCCTGATTGATGGGTTCCCCGACTGTTCCTATGACTTTCAGAGAGCTTAAATCACACTGATTTACAACCTCTTCACCACACACCATTAAAGCTCTAATTGCAGTTGGTGCTGTGTAGAATTGGTTGACTTTATGCTTCTCTACAATTTGCCAAAAGCGGCCTGCTTCCGGCCAAGTTGGAACTCCTTCATACATCATGGTTGTAGCACCATTTAGCAGCGGACCGTATATGATGTAGCTGTGTCCGGTAATCCAGCCAACATCAGCCGTACACCAGTAAACATCGTCTTCGTCATACTGAAACACATTGGCAAAGCTATATCCGGCATATACCATGTATCCGCCACATGTGTGCACCACGCCTTTGGGTTTGCCCGTAGATCCGCTTGTGTATAGGATGAAAAGCTCATCCTCGCTGTTCATAGGTTCGGCCGGACAATCATCAGACTGGGTGTGTACGAGGTCGTCCCACCAAACATCTGTTTTGTTGTTCCACCGCACGTCTTCTCCTGTACACTTTTTCACCAAAACATGATCGACACATGAGCATTGCCCTAGTGCCTCATCTACAATAGCCTTTAACCCTATTTGTTTAGCTCCGCGGTATAGACCGTCAGATGTGATGACCAGATTACATGAAGCATCGTTGATTCGATCGGCCAGCGCCTGAGCAGAAAAACCAGCAAAAACCACTGAATGAATTGCGCCTATTCTGGCACAGGCAAGCACAGCTATGCTTAACTCAGGAATCATTGGCATATACAAACAAACCCGGTCCCCTTTCTTAATGCCCATAGACTTGAGTGCATTGGCTGTCCGGCAGACTTCTGCATGTAGCGCTTTGTAAGTGAGCCGAATGCTTTCTCTATCCGGGAAATTTGACTCCCACAATATGGCTGTTTTGTCTCCGCGTTCTTCCAGATGCCTGTCAATGCAGTTCTCGGTAATATTCAACTCGCCACCCAGAAACCATTTGACATCTGGCTTGGTAAAGTCCCATTCCAGTGTTTTATCCCAGCGTTTATTCCAGTGATAGTGTTCAGCTATTTCATCCCAGAAAGATTCAGGGTTTTCTACACTTAGGGCGTATTGCTTTTGATAGTCCTCAAAAGAGGTAATTCGGTAGCTCATCTGGTTCAGTTTTGAAACAGAACAATGATAAGAAAGAGTCGGCAGTTATTAGATTTGATCGTATAGGATTACTCCCACACTAACCGAAAGGTTTAGCGAGTCTACCTTTCCGTTCATGGGTATAATGACTTTGTTATCTGCATGTTGAAGCCAGAAATTTGATAACCCTTTAGACTCTGCTCCAAAGACTATGGCCCGTTTCTGACCTTTATCTATCAACTTGTAGTCAACAGATGTTTCATCCAGAGCAGCAGCGTATGTTGTAAAACCATGCTGGGCTAAATAGTCCCGTACGTTTTCGTTGGTGTCAAAACTCACGTTTACCGAAAAGGCTGCACCGCGACTATTTCTCAGCACGTTTGGGTTGAACCGGTCTATCTGGCTGTTCGCAACGATAACGTTCTGAATACCCACTGCATCGCATGTTCTGAGAATGGCTCCCAGGTTGCCCGGTTTTTCGAGGCTTTCGAGCACTACTATCAAATCGGTTTGGCGATCGAGTTGTTGAAGCTCTGTATGCCACGATTTACACAAGGCCAGAAAATTACCCGGAACCTGCTGCACAACAAGGTCGTCAAATACAGCTTTGCTCAATTGCACCATGGGCATAGATTTTCCTTGAGTGAGCGAGTTTATCTCATCAAGCGAAGTATAATGATCGCTAAACAGAATGGTTTCGAAGTCAACACCGAGTTGAATTGCATGGTCAAGTTCCGGCCGACCTTCGAGTAGAAAAACGCCTTCGCGTTTACGGTTTCTGGATTTAGACAAGGCTTTGATCCGTTTCACCAATGGATTTGAAAAACTCTCGATGTACTTCATTCAAGGTGTTTGAGTCCACAAATATGGCATATCGATCACTGCAACAAGCTTCTTATATGGCGCAAAATTGTGCATGAAGTTTATCAAATAAGAAATCTGGATAAGATTCGCTAACAATACCAATCGATTGGATTAAATTCGCGGACTCTAATAACAGAAAAAACAACTCAATGGATTTTGATCTTATAGTATTGGGAAGTGGCCCGGGTGGTTACGTAGCAGCGATTCGCGCCTCACAACTAGGCCTTAAAACAGCAATTGTAGAACGAGAATCTCTCGGTGGTATTTGCTTGAACTGGGGATGTATTCCTACAAAAGCGTTGCTTAAGAGTGCTCAGGTGTTTGATTACTTAAACCATGCGCAAGACTTTGGCATCACAGTTAAGGAAGGAAAAGCAGATTTCGGAGCCATCGTTAGCCGCAGCCGCGATGTAGCGAATGGAATGAGCAAAGGAGTCGAGTTTTTGATGAAGAAGAACAAGATCGAAGTGATCATGGGTTCTGGAAAATTGAAAGCTGCCAACACATTGACTGTAACTGATGCTGATGGTAATGCAAAAGACATCACGGCAAAGCACATTATCGTAGCTACAGGAGCACGATCAAGAGCTTTACCACATATTCCACAGGATGGAAAGAAAATTATCGGTTATCGAGAAGCGTTAACACTACCTACACAACCTAAGAAGATGGTGGTTATGGGATCTGGAGCTATTGGCTCTGAGTTTGCCTACTTCTATCAAACGCTGGGTACTGAGGTGACACTAATCGAGTACATGGACAACATCGTGCCGGTAGAAGACGAAGAAGTGAGTAAGCAGCTTGGACGTAGCTTCAAGAAAATGAAAATGAACGTCATGGTGTCTACTGAAGTGACAAGCGTTGATACTTCAGGAAAAGGATGTGTCGTTACTTATAAAGACAAAAAAGGCAAGGAAGGAACCATCGAATGTGATGTAGTTTTATCTGCTGTAGGTGTGATAGCTAACATCGAAAACATTGGTTTAGAAGATGTAGGTGTGGCCACAGACAAGGGCAAGATCATGGTAAATGAATACTATGAGACAAATATTCCAGGTGTGTATGCCATTGGAGATTGTGTGCCTGGCCAGGCATTGGCTCATGTTGCTTCTGCAGAGGGAATTATCTGTGTAGAGAAGATTGCAGGACATTCACCTGAAGCGTTGGATTATGCCAACATCCCAGGCTGTACATACTGTTCTCCTGAAGTAGCCAGTGTTGGTATGACGGAGAAAGCAGCGAAAGAAGCCGGATATGAGTTGAAGGTGGGTAAATTCCCGTTCAGTGCTTCTGGTAAGGCGAAAGCTGCCGGACATTCTGAAGGGTTTGTGAAGCTAATCTTTGATGCCAAGTATGGAGAGCTTTTGGGAGGTCACATGATTGGATACAACGTAACTGAGATGGTTGCTGAGCTGGTAGCTGTAAGAAAGCTTGAGACTACTGGTCATGAGCTAATCAAAACGGTTCACCCTCACCCTACTATGAGTGAAGCCATCATGGAAGCCGCTGCTGCTGCCTACGATGAGGTGATTCACCTATAAAACGAATTAGCAAATAAGTAGAAGCCCTGATGAAATTTCATCGGGGCTTTTTTGTTTAATAGTGCTTCGTTCAGAAAGAACGTCTAGTCTGTTATAAGAGTCAGACTTCCCTTGTGTTGAGCCGTTTGGCCATCTTGATCTTCATAGACGAACACATAGTAATATGTTCCTTGTGAGGCCAGCACACCACTGATGTAGCCATCCCATCCATATGATGCGTTGGAACTATGATACACTAACTGCCCCCATCGATTGTAAACACTGAGTGTAGAACGGATATAGTCACAACCTCCATGAACACGGAAAATGTCGTTTTTACCATCTGCATTTGGCGTGAATATGTTGTCGAATCTAATATGACAGCTGTCTACTACACATGCGGTGTCATCACCTATAACACGAATCGATTCAACAAACTGGCAATCACCTAATGTGATGGTCACCTGATAGTTTTCTATCGAACCAGCCTCAACCAGAATGGTATCTGTTGACTCTCCTGTACTCCATTCATATGCAGCTGCGGAGTCTGTTCCAAATAATTGGATACTTGCCGATGGGCAGATCACCGTATCATTACCTAATTCGGTAGTGGCAACTCCATTAAACAAAACGGAGAAGGTATCAGTAGTGCTACCGCATTCGTTGAATGCATTTAGCCAGATGGTATCTGATCTTTGGATCTTGATTGTTTTGGTCGTGCTGCTGTCTGACCAAAGCCAGGAAATCAAATCATTTACAGGTCGTTTAAGACTGATGATGGAATCTCCGCAATAGACACTGTCAGGAGGCAGCAAAACAGAATCTGGATACGGGATGAAAGAGATAACAGTGCTGTCCGATACAGTTCCACATGCATTGGAAAGGGTCAATACATACTCGCCAGTTTGAGAAATGATCAGTGAGTCAATTGTATCGCCTGTGTTCCAAACGATTGAAGCGGTCGAATCAATGGTTTGGTTGAGAACCCACTCCTCTATGCCGCATAATGTAGTGTCAGAACCAAGTTCCAATGAAAGTGGATGGTTGATCTGAAAGACTATCGTGTCACTAACCGTATCGCATATTCCAAATACGGTAGCCCAGACCGTATCAGCGTTTGTGACGGCATATGCCGAATCAGCACTGGAATCACTCCAGAGGAAGGTGGAATAAGGTTGACTAATGTTCAACACCACCGTATCACCAAAACACAGCGTAGAATCAGGCCCAAGTTGAACGGACTGTCTCGGATAAATGAACAACATGGTTTCCAGCGTATCTATCAAAGTATCTGTATATACCACGGCTGTGACCACATAGCTTCCCGAATCGGAATAAAGGTGTTTTGCGCTAAACCAGGTAGAGCTGTTGGCGGAGCCCGATGCGGGATCATCAAATTTCCACAAAATACTATCTCTCGAAAGTGAGTCTACCGTGAATGTAACCTCATCGCCCAAACAATGTCCTTCTACCACTATTGGGGAAAGGCTCAGAATACCTGCTCCAACATGATTCGGCAGGCCAGCGATGCTAATATTCGGTGCAATCGAAACGGCCGAATCCAAAAAATTGCATCCAACGCCCACCACATTGGGATTTTCAATAGAACTTAGATATGTTCCACCCGTACGCGCCATGTATAATTTACCATCAGGTCCTTCGGCTATGGCTTGGGTTGGTATGGGCGATGGACTTACAGTAATCTCCGTAGCGGCCACATTACTGGCGTAGATTTGATATTGACGGATACTGCCACCAGAAATATATATGAGAGAATCATTTGGGGAAAAATGAAGCCCATAGGTGGATGGAATCGTGTCTGGTGATGACAGTTCACCTGTCGTTTGATTAAAGTGATATATGAGCACCCCATAAGGAGGTTGAGAATCAGCAATTCTATCCCCAGCATGATTGGCCAGCATATACCCAATGCACACATCTGTCCCACCAATTTGGGTTGTAACGGTATCAACTATCCCACCCGGGGTTAGTCTGTACGCATGATACTCGGCATCGAACTGTTCACGACCAATTACCCAAATATCAATCCCATTAGAATGCAGTGCAGCGGTGCATTTTTCTGCCGTTGAATCGAACAAAACGATGTTCTTTTCAGTGGCTATCACATCTCCAAGCCCTCCGTTGAGTGACATGTCTATCACAGAATAAGTGAAGAGTCTTTCAGCCGGATTGAGCGATACGGGACCCGTGCATCCTTTAGGTGTAAAAATGGCGTACTTAGACAGGCTTCCAGGCCACGGTACTATTACTGCTGATTGTGTAGAGCTTGGGTTGCCTCCTAAGCCCGTGCCGTTTGGCATGATACTGTGCGTAGAATCCCAAACGGTGGATCCGTCTGTGTAAAACAAGAGCTCTCCTGCACTCGAAGAGATGGAAGCGCACCCCTCGTTGGTAAACAATTGTCCATCAAATACCCCCTCTGGCCCTGATGGGGTAAAGTGAATTCCGGCATTCTGTCCAAAATACCACCAATCGAGCGGAGATTGTGCCAAGCCGGAATCAATACTGCTCAGAACAAAGACTATTGCTATGAGTCTTTTAAGCACGAGCACAATCAACGTTTGATATCAGAATAACGGCAACCACAATCAATTCACAAGGTACATCAAACAGAATTTTAGTGTCTGGTTTACAGCAATTCAAATCCCGTTAACTGCGCTCCATTTTCAGGTAAAACCACACAAAAACTGCTGTGAATCCGATCCCAAACACGGCATTGGCTATGGCAACCGAAGGCAAAGCTCTTTCTGTAACTCCCCAAATGGAAGCAACGGAGCCCAACACGGGCCAAATAATCTGCAGTACGGTTACAATGCGTACTTCTTCCCACTTAGAGGAACGTGCAGCTAAATAGGTAGCAATGGCAATACCAATGATGCTGGCACCTAATATGCGATATCCAGGATCAGTCATTTCCCAACCCAGCACACCGGTACTGAACAATGAAATGATAAAGAACATGGAGCCGTAGATGACTCCTGTAATTGTGGACAAGTAAAAGGCTACTCGTAAGCCTTGTGGAATTTCTTTCATAACGTAGCGTATTAAGTTTGACTACATCAATAGTATAATTTGAAACGTCCAGTTCAAAACCCAGAGTGAGGCAAAGCTGCTGGTTATGAGAGTGAAAGGCCGATTTCTATCAGCTAAAAGCCAGCGTTACTGAGGTAATTTTACTTCAAACGTTGTGCCCTCGTTTAGCGTGCTTTGAATACCAATGACTCCGCTGTTCAATTCGAGGTATTCCTTGGCAATAGCCATTCCCAAACCGGTTCCGGCTATGTTCTCAACGTTTGTTGCTCTATAAAACGGTTCAAATATTTGACCCAACTCATTCTCTGGTATCCCGGCCCCAAAGTCCTGCACGGCTAGTAACACATGGTCACTGTCAAAATGAATGGTCATTCTCGGATTCGGTGCGCCTTTGGAGTATTTAAACGCATTGGATATTACATTGGAAATAGCGTGTTCCATAAGTTTCGGATCGAGCTCCAGTTGGCGCTCGGTGCCAGTGATCTTAATTTCCGCAATCCGTCCGTCATCCTGAATATCGCTATACCGGTTTAATAGATTCTTGCATAAAAAAACCAAGTCGACTGTTTCATACTTGGCTTGCACGCCTCCGGCATTGATTTTTCCGAGGAGCAACACATCGTTCATCAAATCGGTCATTTTGCCAATTTGGCCCTGAATCCGATTATAAACCAGAGAGAACTGCCCTCGGAGTTTATCGTCCATGTCATCCATTTGCATCTCGAGTATGCCCATACTGGATTGTATTACGGTAAGCGGGGTTCTGAACTGATGAGAAGCGGTGGACACAAATAGCGATTTTAGCTGTCCCAGCTCCTTTTCCTTTTTTAGGCTCATGGCCAACTCTCTTCTGGCTAGATTAAGCTCGGCAGTCCTATCCTCTACTCTTGCTTCAAGTGATTCGTTCAGGGCGGTGGTTTCATTCTCTGCCCTTTTTCGCTTGATATATGAACCAAGCTGGGTCCCAACGAACATCAACACATCAATGTCAGCATCCGAATACAATCGGTCTTCATAAAGCGTGTGCGATGTCAATACGCCCACAGCTACATTCTCAGCCATAAGTGGCACCCCCACCCAGGACTTAGGTAATCTTCCAAGCGATTTGATAAGCTCTTCCCCAAAAAATTTTGATACCTGCCCTTCTGACAAAGCCAGACCTTTCTTTGTGTTGATAAGGTGCTCAGCCAGCACGTTGTTTGCTACTCGGCACAGAGGTTCATCCGTGATACCATGATTATCTCGAATAAAGACCAGTTCAGACTCTCCGGTTTGTTCGTTGTATTCTGAGACACAAAAGCTCTCTAGGCGCATTATTTTTTGCACAGATTGATCGATATGCTCACAGAAATCGTGAAGTAGAATATCCGTATTCAGATGTTGTGATATGGAGTTAAACACACTGTTGACCAGTTCAGTTCGTTTGCGTTCCGTAATGTTTCTGGCAAATGCGGCTACTCTTGGCTCCACTCCGTCAATGCTGATGATAGAGATACTTACATCCAGATCAATTATGCTGCCGTCTTTGCACTTGTGTCTTGTTTCGAAGCGCCCCCTTCCATCTTTCATCAATTGAGCTATTCGATTCTTGACTTGGTCTGCATCCATGGCCGCTTCAATGTCTTGAATTCTTGAGCCAAGTAGCTCATCCTTACTATAGCCTGTCATTTGGCAGTACGAATGGTTGACATCGAGTATATAGCCATTCTGATCAGCCAGTGCGTATCCGTCCAGTGTTGTATCAAGTAGCTTCTGATTCCACTTAACCTGCTCGAGTAGCTCTTTTTCTGCCAGTTTCCTTTCAGTAATATCCACAATGATGGCAAGCGGAGTAATCATCTGTCCGCTGCTATCTCGAATGGCTGAAACGCTCAAATCCACCCATTTGATGTGATTACCTTTTGTAATGTATCTCTTCTCCATCCGGAAATCATCGCGTTTTCCACTGTAGAGTTCGTTTCTAAGTTTTTGTAAACGAGGTACATCATCACCATGAGTGAACGTAGATATGTTAGTGCCAAGCAACTCTTCTCTGGAGTAGTCAAGGAGTTTCTCAAACTCTGAATTGAAGTCGACCAACTGACCTGATTCATTGGCATAAGCAATTCCGACATTGGCACTTTCAAATACGTTTTTTAAGTGCTCCTGGTTAAGCTCAATTAAGTCAGTATTAGCAGATGTCTTTTGCATGTTTTCTTTTTACAGTGTTTCCCCTCTCACCATAGTAATCGAAACGCAGCCTCTCAAGCCCTAACAATTTACGAAAAAAGATCGTCAGCTCGTTTTGCGTTATGTGAGTGACAGTTTTTTGCCTGTGAAAGGCATTAACAATAGGACCCGTGAAACCAATACGATCGGTAATTCGCTCAGAGCTTTCTGGCTATTTTTTGTATATTACTCATCCCCTGTCAGTTTAATCGTTGTTTCACTAGCCCCTGTCGAAGAATAGCTATGCTGTTGACAATAGGGATTTAAGCGGCCTGTATTTGGTCTAAACAAAAAGTAACACGCATGAACGAGATTTACTTACCGCCAACAAAAGCACAGGGGAAGTATAATGGGCAAGCCCTGAGAGCGTTCTACAATGCCATACCTAATAAGTCCATTCAGGACGATATGCTAAGGCATGTCGGGTTGGATGAAATTGATCCTGGCAAGTGGTATGACCTCCACCTGGCACGAACCATTTATTATGGAGTCGAGCAATTGTTTGGGCCGGCCACTGTCAGGTTAGTTGGGAAGAACATTATCGAAAACGCGGTGTTTCCGGCTGAAATAGATAGTCCGCTAAGTGCGTTAAAGAGCATAGAAACCGCTTATCGACTAAATGTTACAGGAACTGATTTAGGAGATGTCAGTGTCAAAGAATTGGACAGTGGACGCGTTAGTTTAACGTTTTCTACCCCCTTTCCCTGCTTGTTTGAAAAAGGGATTATGATAGGCTGTGCTACTAAGTTTGGAGCTCACCTGAGAATTGAACATGATGAACAGAAGTGCCGGTCGCAGGGTCATGACTATTGTGAGTTTCTGGTGAAAATTCTCGCTTAAAACTCCACATGACCAGTGAGACTAGCGTATTTAGTGTTTACGCATGATGTTGCGTCTGTCCTGTTTCGTTATGCAATTGACACTTTCCACTTGCGAATTGAATGATTTTTCGAGTTGACAACCCAACATATATGGAGCATCTTCGTCCTACTTACTAAGGCCTGCATGCTACGTACTATAAGATTACCGGAGTTGAGGAACTCCATCTATGTTTCCTGCCTAAAAGCACTTCACAGCGTATAATAGTGCAATAATGTGCATGTCTTACATATGTTATGTACGAGTGAACCATCTGTATCATTCGTGCCTACTATAATGACTAAACATGAAACACATTTAAACTATTTTACTAAACGATGCTTTACCACAAAACCATTCTAACCCTATTTTTCTTCTTTACCACTTTTCATCAATCAATTGCCCAACAGGAATCGACCGCAGGTCAAGCGCTGGATTCGCTTATCCAGTTTACCAAGGAAGAGCGTAACGACTCTGCAAAAGCACGACTATACGTAGAAATTGCTAAGCAGTTGAAGATGATTAAAGCAGATTCAGCCAGAGCCTATTGCGTCATGGCGGAGAGCATTACTGAGGATAAGCTAACATCAAAATCCCTGAGTGCGGAAGATCGAATCGTATACATTAACCTACAAGCACATGCACTATTTGAGAGAGGAATTATCAATCAGATGCATTATAACCTGAGTGGTGCTGAGGGACTTTATCTGCGCGCTATAGAGTTATACGCCCAGACACAAAACGATAAGAAACTAAGTAATATATACAACTATATCAGCCGGATATACCAATGGCAGGGTGATCAGCAACAGTTCTACAATTATACAGCTAAGGCCTACCAGGTTCAGAAAAGATTGAACGATACCGTTGGGCAAGCCATGAGTCTGATTGCGTTTGGAGCGTATTATGAGCGTCAAGGCAATTCAGACTCTTGCATTGCTACTTATGAAAGGTCGTTGGTTCTGTTGAGAGCAGCCGCAGTAACCGAGCCTCTCACCTATGGATTAAATGAGTACGGTTATGTACTTCAGCGAATGGAGAAATATGAAGAAGCCATCGACATTCTCTTTGAAGTGTTGGCTATCAATGAAAAGGGAAATGAGTATTACGAGAGCTCCAAAACGATGTCTGCAATCGGAGGCCTGTTTAGTGGCCTTGAAGAATATGCCAAAGCCGAAGAGTACCTGAATAAGGCGCTCGAACTGAGCAGGAAAATCGAAAACAAGGCGATAGAAGCAAGTGTGATTAGCAAACTCGGTCTGGTGTATGCAGGTATGGGGGATCATAAAAAGAGCCTTGAACATCACTTAATGTCCTATGAGTTGTATGAAGAAGTCGAACCTTCTCCGGTCGTTATAGCACTCTTGCTAAATAATATAGGTAAGCAATACCATCGACTCGGGAAACCCAAAGAGGCCATTCCCTATTTTGAAGAGGCACTCAGCATGGGGTTGGAGAAATCACTCCCTAAGAACAGAGCGATGTTTCAAGCAAATCTATCGGAAGTGTATCTGGAAGTTGGTGAACTCTCTAAGGCAAAGACCTATGCCACAAACGCTTTTCAGATATCCAAGGATATACAGTCATCGCAAATAAAGATGAGGACTTCGAACATTTTATATCAGATAAATAAGTTGCAGGGACAGCATCATGCAGCCCTGAAGCATTTTGAGTCCTATGCAGCCATCAGAGACAGTTTAAACTCAGTAGATAACCAGACAGCTCTTGTCAAAAAAGAATCTCAGTATCAACTGGACAAGAAGGAGCAACAGATCATCACACTTGAGAAAGAAAAAGAAATTCAGAAATTGACATTGGCCAATCAGCATGCTCAACTCACCAGGCAACGGCAGAATATTCTATTTCTAATTCTCGGGTTCATCTCCTTAGCCGGTATTGTGTTTTTGTTATTTAACCGATATCGACTTAAAAAAACCAATACCGAGCTGTTGTTAGAGGCACGGCAATTGGAACTGGAACGTGAAACAGAGAAGACCCTTCAGCAGCTTGAATTGGCAGAGTTCCGATCTGATTTTTTCACCAATATATCGCATGAAATTCGTACACCTTTAACGCTTATTCTCGGGCCGCTCAATCAGATCATAGTTGACCCAACATCTGATCATACAGAGAGCCTACGGGTTATGCAAAAGAATGGAGACTATCTACTTGACCTTATCAATGGAACCCTGAACAACTTTGAATCAAAGCAAGAGGCATCTAAGCTACAGCTGGAGCAGGTTTCTATTGGTGTTTTTTTGAGCAGCATCGTTACTCGTTTTGCCGTATTGGCCAAAAGCAAGAGCCTCTCTATCAGGCTGGATGATGGAACCAACAACATCTCGGTGGAGTTTGATCGAAGAAAGATGGAAACCGTCATAGCCAACCTGTTAATCAATGCCATTACCTATTCCGACCGTAAGGGAAGCGTTCTCATTTCTATTCGAGAACGAAAAGATACTGTTGATATTAAGGTGCAGGATTTTGGTAAGGGAATACCAAAAAATAGCCTGGATCGGATTTTTGACAAAGGATACAGAGTAAGCAACAACGGTCAGGGAAATGGTATTGGACTGGCTTTGTGCAAACAGTTGGTTGAGCAGCATGCAGGAAGCATAACTGTGGCCAGTAAAGAGCAGGAAGGCACTGTATTTACGGTAAATATACCTATGAAACAACTCGATCGACATCTTGGCGAAGCATCATACACACAACTAGACAGAACCAACGAAGTCATACCTGCTAAGAAAACCGTTCTTATTGTAGAGGATAATGACGAAATGCGGCACTATGTACGCGATATAATGAGTGTAGCATACAATGTAATTGAGGCTGTGGATGGCGAACAAGGCATGCTTCAAGCTAGAGATAAAGCGCCTGATTTGATCATAAGTGACGTGATGATGCCGAAGGCAAGTGGTACGGAGCTCACAACGAACCTCAAGAATGATATTCTCACATCTCATATCCCTATTGTATTGCTCACAGCTAAAAGCTCGGTTGGTGGAAAAATTGAAGGTCTGGAGTCTGGTGCCGATGCGTATATCACCAAACCGTTTAGAGCCGATGAGTTGACATTGCAGTGTAAAAACCTGTTGAGACACATGGATATATTGCGTGCGCGTTACGCTGGCCCGGATGAAGTCACACCGGAAAGCCTGACATCCAGTGAAATTGATCAACGCTTTTTGCAACAAGCCATTGATATTGTGAAGGATAACATTGATAACTCTGATTTCTCGGTGACATTCTTTTGCCGTGAGCTGGCTCTAAATCGTTCCGGTGTTCACGTTAAACTAAAGGCGCTCACAGGAAAGAATACCACACAGTTCATTAAGTCGGTAAAGCTTAAAAAAGCAGCCGAACTCACTGTGAGAACAGCTAAAAGCATGACGGAAATTGCATCTGTAACTGGGTTTAATAGCCGGCAGGCGTTCAACAAAGCCTTTAAAGATGAGTTTGGTGTTACTCCAAGCATGTACCGAAATCGAGTGTCAGGTAAACGTATAGCGACTTCCAAAACCACAAACGAAGAACCTACCTCATGATGCAATAGCTCTGAAGATACCCTCTGCCCTCACTCGCTCTATCCAATGGGCGTTGAGGGCCTTGACAACCAGTTCCAGCGCAGATACGACCTCGCATTTTTCGAACAGGCTGACCATGTGGTACTTGATGGTGGCTACCGAAATATGTAGGTGCTCGGCCATGGCATCCTTGGTTTGGCCTTTGCAAAGCAGGCAGAGTATTTCCTTTTCTCTATCCGAAAGATCTGGCATAATGGCCTCATCATCTACATTCCAGGTTTTTCGCAGTACATCAGGTGTGACCACTTGAGTAAAGGAAAAACCTGTACTGTGTACTTCGCGTAGGATTTCGATGATCCGGTCCGGAGCCGTGTTGTGTTTCATAAAATAGGTACATGCCCCGCTGCGTAGCAGGGGTTGTACCAATGGTCCCGGGTGTATATCTCCGTTCACAATTACCTTGACGGTTGGGTGCTTTTTCTGCATCCGCGATATCAAGCCCATGGCATCGATGTCCACACTTTTGAGATCGGCCAATACCACATCTACATCCACCTTCTCAAGCCGATCCAACACTTCCAATCCACTCTGAGAAAACACCCCAACATCCATCGCAGGTGCCATCTCAAAAATACGCACCAAGCCATGCATAATGACCAAGTTGGATTCTACTATAGCGAGCTGTAGCATATTGATTGATCTGTTAATAATCTCTCAGAATTTCATCACAGCTGTTCTTGTCGTTCAATGTTGTACGAGCACTAATGACAACTGATTGAATCGTTTCTCTAACAAGTGAAACGAGGTGATTCTCCATCTTTAATTACGTCTAAGCAAATCACCAAGTTTCCAAAGACCAACCTTTCTCAAGGTTCTCGATTAAAAGAGGTATACTCCAAACACCCCATGGAGACATTCTTCTTTGTTCAATAGAGAGAGTTTCTACAAGTTGCCTTTGCCAAGTGTCTGTGTTTACTATGTGCCAACCTAATAATTTACCCCTAATTACGTGCTGAGTTCTCATGAAACTCGGCTTATCAAACTTTCCTACAGGGTGGTTTCCTACACACCGTATCATCTTTTGTCGATTTCCAGCCGCAAGCCCAATGAAAACGACAAATTGGTGTTCTTGTTCCACTAGTTCGGTGAGATTGTCAGGTTGCTTAGGGTGTACTCCATTTAGTACTCTTACTAAACTACCCAACTCACTATCTTTAAAAACATAGTGTATGTAAACCTTTCCCAGCTTGGTTTCGACTTCAAATATTTGGCCTAAACTTATCCTTGTCATATTCTATAAATAACCTATTGATCTTAGTATACTCATGCCCCGTTCTACTGCCTCACTGTAAATTGGGTTGCTTGGCGAGATGCTATTTATTTTGTTTAGCAATGTACCTCCATTTTTTCCCAATTTGTGAATTTCAATTAAGGCTTGCTCCACCGCTCTGGCATCAGCTCTAGTCAGTCCCTGTACAATTGGTTCAATTACAAACCTAGATGCATGCTCGCCTGATCTTCTGACAAAGCTATTTGTTATACCAACATATTGCGTCTCACCATTCTTGAGAGAATGATATACTACATTCACTCCTCGGTTTGTTGTTGTTCCTGATTTAGTTATCATGGAAGATGCAACTGTTGTGCCTCCTATTGCCTCAATCATTACAACACCATCAACAAATAACAAGATATAAGCTATCCCTTCTACAGTTGTGTTCATGGTCCAGTCAAACTCCTCCCGCCATTGCGGGTTACCACCTGGACCGTTTTCCACAAGCGAGTGAGCATAGCCATCTCCCTCATCTGTTAAGATTGCTCTGGCCATGGGATCATCCAAATTTTTCATGAGTTCCCTACGTAACTTGAGGTCAGCATTTGTATAGTGATAGCCACTATTCTTATTGTAATCTTCTGGAATCCCATCTGCTCTAAGGACTTGGTTCCGTCTTTCAATCTTAGCCTTTCTACTATGTTTTTCGGAAACCAGGTTCACAACGCAGACACCATCTTCATTCATTCCCAAGACATTGACCCCATCGAGGTTGCTCTCCTTATAATAGCTTCTGTCGTTTTTCTTATCGTCAATAGTAAATCCAACTCCCTTTTTTCTTTTCCTTACTCGGCCTTTAATTCCTTTAGACTTCTTATACCTCCTAGCCTCCTTTCTCTTTTCAAATAAACCTGAGGGATCAGTGAATAGCATTGGATTGTCAAATGCTATTCGATACGGAGTCCAACCAGGAGCTATGTTTGCCATGGGGTCCACGGATTTCCATCTTCCCAATCGTGGATCATATTGCCTAAACATCGTGGTATACGAGTTGCCGTTGCCCGACAATTCGCTATCGTGTTCCATGCCGTTAAACGCGTAGCGGTAGTCATCCACGGAGCCTTTTCTACCGGGCATGGCCATGCCATATGGGTAGTAATCGGTGTATGATACCACATCGGGCAAGTAGGCTATGCCGTCACTATCGAGTTCACCGTATATGTCGCCCGGCCCATCAATCACAATGTTAGCCAGTGTAAACTCTCCGCCTGGGCTACCCTGCCCGTACCACATAATGCGGCTTTTTACTGTAGTGGCCACAAATGAGTACGAATAGGAACCGGGTGTAGCTGCGTTATGTGCACCCAGTGGTCCACCACCGCTACATTGTTTGGCTCGACCTCGCACCCATGGCACGGTCTGCGAGACAATGTCGTAACTGACCGTATACGTCTCTCCTACCTCTGTGCTTATGGTTTGCATAGCTAAAAAGCTTGTACTCGTAGGATGCTCTGTTGTTAAGTCTGTTTCTCCATCTCCGTTGACATCGCTTAGCGTGTACGTGGTACCTGGATACTGGTTCATAAACCAGGAACCCACTGTTCCACACGGGTAATCTTCCACGAAATCATCGAGGCTGTAGGAGTCATCCAGCAAAATCTTTCGGTCTGTGATGACCTCTTTGACATTGCCTAAGTGGTCTCCCAGCTCGTACATCTTCTCGCCTATTACGCGTTGGTGATGTGTTCCTGTCGCTCCAGACACCAACGTTTGACGCGTGTCCAACCCATGACGTTTTGAACCATACACTATGGCCTCCGACCGATGCAGGTTAGGCTCTGATTCCGTTTTTTGATAGACGACCCTAGATATTCCGTTGACATCTATTCCATACCAGGTTTTGGTCCATAGTGCTTCAGGTAAGATAACGCCAGCCATATCGCGTGGCATTTCTACTTTCAAAATGCGAACTCCATTTGGGTCGTACTCAAAGTACAGATCGGGATCCGTTCCGGCATCGCGCCATACGCGCTTCAGTTTTCCATTGGGGTACCACTCCAGGTAGCCGATTTCTTCCTGCTCATCACTTTTCAAAGACCCATCACCATGGTATTGGTAGTTGTCGGCCAATTGCCCATTCTTGATGTCGTCATACGCAGTGCCCACCACAGCATCCACAACATGATCAAGGTGGTTGTTAGTTTCGTAGGGCAATACCGCATCGTCATACGTAAACTGATCCATTAGGTTGGTAGTAGCCCCAAAGGTGTAAGCGCGCCTATCCAGTGCAGTAATGTTTCCATTGGGATCGTAGTCCACATGCACCTCATAGTCACCCAGTGTGTGACTCCCGCTGGTGGTCATGTTTTGCCGGGCAGCATTGATAAAGGAATTCAGCTCCGTAATATCGCTGGCCGTGTGTACGTGACTCTCTTTAAAGCGGTGGAGTTGATCGTAACGGTAAGCCGTCCCGGTTACATCCAATGGATTCTCGTCCAGATCCATCATAGCAGTCGTTACTCCCGCTATGTTGCCGTTAAACAAGTCGTTGAGATCGGTTTTGTAACTGCCTGTGGTCGAGGCTAAAAACTGGTTTAGTGGGTCGGTGTCAATGGCTTGGTAATCGCCTTCGTAATAATCCAACGTGTAGGCCAATGCATCTTGTGCCACAGTAGAACTAAGTGAGGATAAAGACCCAGTCAATTGTCTGCCATCTTTTCCCATGTCTTTTAGTGGGTCAAGTACACTGCTGTTCATGCCCTTAATCCATCCCTGGAGTGTATAAGCAAAATCACAGCCTTGTACTTGCAGGTCACCCAATTGAGTACGAGCCAATACCCCATCTAATCGGTACTTATACTCCACATCCCGGTCCCATATGTGGCCATCTTTGGATGTATACACCTCTTTGAGGCGGTTGTCATCATCATACAGGTAGTGGTGGCTGAATTGATCTACCTTACCTTGTTGAAAATGCGCATAATGCGGCAATCCGCTCAGTAAATCATATTCATAATTCGTTTGAAAGAATTGTCTGCCATCTGCGATTAGAACTGTATTCTCTTGCAGATGTGAGCGTACATTGCCATGTACATCGTAGGCGTAGTGGTTTACATAATCGGGTGTTGGGAAACTCCATCCTGGCTCCATGAATACGTAACCTTCGACAATCGAAGCGGATGAAACACGGTTCCGGATATCACCTTGTCCTTCTAAGCCAAACGCTGTGAGCGCAGTCGGGCTCGTTGGACTGGAATATCCTATGCGCGTTACCTGATTTCGGTAACGATCCATGCCGGGGCTGCTCTCCTCAAACAACCAGTCGTTGAATGCTGATGGAGCTTTGACAATGGCTTTGGTCAATAATGTAGGCTGTACGAATTCTCCCATTTCTACAGGACGTCCCAGGTCGTCAAACTGGGTATATGACCACGCTTGTGTGGCATCTCCACTCCCGAATGGATCACCGATGATTACATTGGTGGTTAGCTCGGTCTGACGAGCGTTTTGACTCACCACCAATCGAGCCAGGTGATCGTACCAAAATTTGGAAGAACCACCATCTGGTGTGATGGTTTCAACAGGTTGATTCAGCCCATTGTAATAGTAGTTGGTTACAAACGTATGAGCATTGATGTGCTCTGCTCCGCCCGTTCCAGCACGGAAAGCCTGTACATCATCAATTTCGGGCCCGCTCAGTGGTGCAATTCCCTTCGGGGGCACCGTTTTGACCAGATTACCAGCTCTATCGTAATACATAAGCGTATAGTGGTACTTGTTGGCCATGTAGTTGTAGTTATACGTTTCGTCTACCTGCCGACATGTCTCAATGTAGTTGGCAATAAATTGCTCCTTCATTTCAGTCAGGTAGTGCCCGTAAGCCGCATTTGCATTCATTTCTGCACTGGCAACGAGCGCATCCATACAATCGTCTTCTGGATTGATGATGTAATCATCGCAGAGTTTATCCAGATCACCTACCGCATCAATACATGCCGTTTCATAGACAAACTCAATGGTAATCGGCTCTCCACCTGCTGGATCGTTGACGAGCCCGGTCACATGGAACTGATAACCAGGAGCAGTGATATCTGCTGGTGTGACATAGATGGTTCCAAAGCTTATGATGTTGGCAAACAGGCTGGCAATGCCCGTGTAACCACCCATGGACTCAGGAGTAATATTAAAACCATGTTGCGGGCAGACTAACATGCTGTTGGCTGTGATGGTAAACTCAAACGAAGTGCCAGTCACAGATGGTAATCCGTAGTATGCATAGTGTCCCCCATCTCCCATTTCGGCATAGGGCGTATGGTCCAATAACAAAGGAAAGGTGATGTAAGGATGATTCTGGACACCACTAACGTCAGAGTTTATACCTCCGGGTATTTGCATATTCATGAACTCTACCAACTGAGAGGCTTCAGGATTTAACCCTTCGGTAATGATTCCACCTCCTGACAAGGAGTCGCAAACACTCTTGAATGTGATAAGCGAATAATAATCGAATGCTGTTCCAAACATTTCGTTTACGTAAGAAGTAAACAAGACTGGGTCTTCTTCTATAGAAGCAGTTGGAAAGTCGGTAAGAAAATCGGTAATGGCCAGATATAGATCAGCGCATTCGATGCATCCGTCCCCGTCACATCCATAATCGGTCAACGTAGTTTCTGCTGCCAATAAGACTATCAGGGCCGGTGTCCAGCCAATGCTCCCAGGCAAGTACGTTCCTCCAAGCGGAACTCCAGCAATATCTGCGCATGTAGCTCGGTCTGCACAAAAGTTAGTTGGAACAAAACCATACAGGCTTTCGAACGATGCTTCGTCTGGCGCATGTAGCAGTTTGTCGCATCCACACGTATTTAATTTCGGAATAACGCTATGGTTTTCTACCGCAGGCGGATTGTCTACCAAATAATGATTGCACTCCATGGTTTCATAACCTAAGTGGTTGATTATAACCTGTTCAAATGAAGATAGTTCGAGTGATGGCGGATCATTATGGTGCTGGCTTGGGAATGGATATTCCGAGCTACATCCGCCTTGACATACAGTAATAAGGTCTGCTCTTACTGCATCATATGTGGGTTGTCCGGGTTCCCAGGTTTCTCCAATGGGAACACAACCGGATAGTTCATACATCCAGTCGTCTGCCATGGATTCACAGGCTGAGGCACAGTAGTCATCGATGTCAGCAACTGCTTCTGCTTCCATATCAGTGAGAATGGCCGGATCTGGGTCTGTGAGGATTTGAATGAGCGGATACATCATCATTTGATCAAACATGACGAAGCGCTTCTGTTTGCCGTAATGATCATCGCAACTTCCAACGCAAACCGGAGCTGAATAAGCAATACACTGCACGCAAGCGTCATACGTCATAGCCCTTCCTTCCATTGCTACTTGCAGAACAATGTTTCTTCTGGCCAGATACAGGTCTCTGAAAGCTACCCACTGCGCGTCTAGGTCGCAGGTACTTGACCCAAACGGAGCTCCATCAGAAAGAGCGGAAGCCATTTCATACAGCGTTGATCCGCTGCTGGTGCCCAGCATATATTGACAGGCATCGTAGTAGGTGTTTGTAGTGTATCCGGCATATCCATCGTCATAGATATACAGATTCGAATTCAGGGTAACGTTTAATGCACCATTGATTAGTGTGACCAATGGATCCTCAACCGTGAAAGTCGCAGGAGAACCGGAAAAACAGCCAGGGTAGGATGCTGGATTGACTGGTGTAATGTATCCAGCCGCCAGTGCATCTGCATAGGTTTCAGTAAGTTTAAAATCAAGGGCGTAGTCAAACGTGCTGGAATAGAGCTCACAGAATTGATAGGTTTCATACTCGGGATGTGCACCAATCAACTCTTCTGCCCACCAATCTTTCCATAACATCAAAAACTCGGTAAGAGAAATGGTGGCATCATTAACTAGTACTACATCTCCCGACATATTGGTGGTTGTGGCTAGTGTGATGCCGTCAATTTCATAAAACGAAGCATCCCGCCAGCTGTACAACATGGGGTCGGCTGAGTTAAACACACTGAGTCCTGAGGCACCCGACACATCGCCATACTGCCCGCCAGGACTTACATCGGCCAGTAGAATAGGCCTCATTCGTGCGCAAATGGGTTGGTTCTCGCAATCGGTGATATACGCCTCTTTCAAGGCATCGTAAACCGCTTCATCGATCTCACCGGTTTCCAGCGAATACTCCTCCCACGTACCATACTCATAGTAAAAGTTCATTTCGCACGGACTGCCGTCATAGCAATCTCCAAAGTCAATGTCCATCATAGCATCTGCCAAGAACTCAGAGTAAGGAATAAGGCACTCCTCATCGGCATTCTCTACCATGGCATCCCAGTAGTATTCAATGGGTTCTTGAGATACCTTCAATGTTTTTTTGACATAGTACTCTCCAAATCGCGGAAACTGCAACGTAAACGTTCCAGGGTGTTCTGCTGAAAACGTAATGGGATCTCCACATGTGATATCAAATTCCAAAATATTGCCTACAACATGTGTCCAGCTCGATTCAATGACATCCGTACCATCGGTTAATGGGCATAGCGCAGTGAATTCTCCTTCAGCAGGTGTCACGGTAAACTCTACTTCATATAGGCAGTCAAAACATACTCCTGGTGGCAAACACTCGGTATACTGAAGTGATGTAAAGTCATAATTAAACGTGTAAATCTGACTTGGGTCGGTCACTGCAATTTTCTTTTCCACTTGTAGAATACCCTGATCGAGCAGTTCACTGTCCTCACTGGTCAATCCTACCAAATCCGCATTGATGAGGGTTTCAGTGCCATTTCCTTCAATGGCTTCTAATCCTGCAGGAGCCGTTCCTTCAAGGTGACTGATGACTGTACGGCCCATGTTATCCAGTATGGTTACACTGATTTGTCCGTGTACATCTTTGGTAATCACTTTGGTGTAATTGACCACGTCTGCGGCTTCCGAGCCTAATAGTTCATCTACTTCGTCATCTCCCGGCATGTCATATAAAACTTCGGTATAGTGGCCATCTGCATCCAGCTGATGATCGGGCCCTACTCCCCCAGCCCGTCTGACTCTTCCAGTTGGGTCATTGGTATAGTGAACTTGTGAGAAGTTGTAGCCATTGGCTTCTGGAACGAATGCTTCCACCCCTGTTTGGTTAGGGTTGCTGCTGCTGTAGTACTTTGCTGAGCCTACCGAATGCTCTGAACTCATGGGTGGTGCAGCCTTAGGAGCACAGTCTTCCCACATGGCCCCATCTGAGTGAAATACCGATTTGTCATAAGGTGTAGTCGGATTCAACATGTTTAGGTTATCTATATAACCCAGATCAGACTCTCCGACCGGACTGCCCATAACACCAATAGCCGGTCGACCATAGTAATCGTAAAGAGCTGAGCTAACGATTAGCTCTTCCTGACTATTAAGTTGTGATACACTTTGCCGTGGTTTAAGAATTCCATCGCTATAGGTGATTCCCGTGTTTCGCTTTCCTTCTTCAACAAAGGACATCAAGGCACTATAGTTCATGGCATTATCTTCATGGGCTACAGCTGTTATTCGACATGAAGAGGCAAAGTCTGATACCATGCCATTGTCTGCGTAACCCCAGAGACCATCGGTAGTCCACACACCATCAATATCTACTCCGCAGTAGGTTGGAATACTGCCAACACCGCGGTAACGAACCAACAAGAAACCATCGCCATATACCATTGGGATGCTGTATTCATTACCGGCAACTCGTACACGGGAGGCATTGTCTCTGAAGTCATAGCTTACTGCTGAAGGCGGCAATAACACAGGATCACCTCCTGCCTCAGTGCCCTCATAGCGGTTTATCCAGGTCCATTCGAGATCATAATGGTCGGCCCCAGACAACGTTGGCCACGTAACAGTCCAATCTGTACCGTCTGATACAATGCTCATTGCATCGGATGGAATAGTACCATAGGCAAATACATCGTAGTATTCGGTTTCTACTGAGGCTTTCAGAAACAGGTTTTCTCTATCCACCGCAACTGGAACATAAGTCACCCCACCATCGGTAGATTCTTGCAATTGAATGTTGGTCAGGCTGACCTTTAACCCTCCGCTGAAGGCGTAGACTTCTTTGTCCTGGTATGCCATGTCTGGGTCATAGTTTAATGTCAATTCAATGCCTGTAATTGAATTTGGTACGAGTACACCACTTACGATCTCTTCCCATCCAAGGTCAAAAACGACTCTGTAGCGATAGGCCGGATCAATTTGGTGCATGGTCTGATCGATGCCAAATGTGATCTCGTTATTGATTTGTGAAATACAAAAAAGAGATTCCCAGCCTGGTGTAATGGCTGTATGCTTGCTTCCTGTAACGGTTATGTCGCTCGTAAGCGTCAAACCAGTATTGCTGTTTTCGATGAGCTCGTTAGTTGCAAAAGACATGAACTGACAAGCCATTAGGGCGAAAAGAAGAATGAAATTTTTCACGAATTGTTTTTTTATAGTCTGCATGATGCTCAATGTCTTAGAAGTTGGTTTTGAAACTTGATCTGCTTTCACTCACGGTTTGTTTGTCCCGTTCCGTTTCCTGGATAACACGGATCAATGTTCCGTTTTCATCGTACTGGTAAGAAGTGGCGAAATTTCGGCTTCCGAGTTTGGCCATGTTGCGCCTTTCAATGGCATCAATGGCTACGGATTGCATTTCGCTATCGTAGGGCTGAATGCGTAAATCATCGTAATACACATCCCCATCCAGAGATTTCAGATGAATGTCAACCGCTGTTTCGTTAGGTATAGAAGGTGGCAGGTTGAACGTGATTTCTACGCGCTGCCAGCCATCAATAATGTTGGATCGAGTTTCAGCCAAATCAGTTACTCCAGCAATATTGATGTCTACCTGCGCACCATCGTAATTTGTTGGATTGGTATAAAGAAGGCTATTGTGTTTGGTCCAGACGGTTAACAGATATTTATTCTCTGGTTGATCTGTCCTGAGACGTAGTGGAGGTATGATATCTGCTTCTTGCACCACAAAGGGTTGGCCATGGCTGGAGGCCACAGGTTCTGTACCGTCCCAGGTACTGTAAATAAAATGGCCTTCACTGGGTCCATGGACTATCAAACTGTATCGGCCTGAATGTGCTTCCAGATCTGTTACCCTGTTAGGACCATTGTCATACCCGAAATGGCGCGTATGACAGCCATATGGGGTGAAGCTTCCATCGCCCTCATTGTAAACGCCATCTACAAAGTAGTCTTCAAAACCATCGTAGCCGGATTCCGCGTAGCGGGCATTGGTTGTGGCATTTTTTTGTAGCTGCTTGTTGTATCCAATGTCTTGGTTTTGGTACACGTCTAGTGCATTTTTAGACTCCAGTCCAAATCCATACGAGTCAAACAAAGTGGCCGTGCTGGTTTTGATCCAGTCTTGAAGCGGATCTGCACCCACATAATCCAGCCTGTCCGGATCATAGATTGGAAGCCACTCACCTCCAACGTTTTGCCAGAATGGCTGATAGGTTGTTAACAGTCCATCTTTACGACTGTTTCCGGTGGTATAATCTCTGTCTCCATCAAAGATGTAGGCGTGTTGCTGCTTCCACTGTCCTTTCAGGTTGTAGGAATATGGGTTGATGGATGCACCTTCTGCCGCGCAAGGATTGGTACGTAGCTTGGCATTTTCAAAGAAGTCTGTGCCACTTAAGTTAATGATATCGCTTAAGGGGGGAGCATCGTCTGCATATGGTGAATCGCCATCGTGTTTTTTCAGCGTGGAAACAGATGCCATTCCAACTCCACTGGCATTGCTTTTACCCGGATTGTAAACTTTAAATAGATACTTCTTCAGAGGATCTGGGGCAAACACGGTTCCATTGGCATCTGTTAAAAACCAATCTCCTGTCGTTTCGTTTTCCACCACCCAATGATTGGGTAACCCATCAATTGGAATAGGAACCATTCCCGTAGAAAACTCAATCACGACCAGTTCGTCTCCTGGAAAGAAGTAAGGTTTATCTACAGGCAGTATGGTTGTTCCTGCACCTGTGATATCAAATCGGCTGATACCCGCATTATCAGACGCCAAACCTAATCCTTCATATGCCCAATAAGCGGGATACGTGTATTCGTACATTCGTTGGATTCCATCTCCTTTCTCTGGTGTAATCTCAGTAGCTATCGGGCTACCTGTTTTGGCATCGTACAGCATGTTCTCGGTGTATTTAGCCCGTCCATTGTCCTCAACCATCACCTTTTTCAGGAGGCCGGTTTGATAGATTACCTTGGTAGTAAGACTGGAGTATATGCTACTCTCTGATGTGTTGCCATCAGGCCATACGGACGGTACGGAAAATACCGGGGGCGTCAATTCGAAATTGGCTTTCACAGATACAGATGAGTGATTGGCTTCATTGTGATTTAAGTGTGTGATCAAATCGGTACTCATGCCCACCAGGCGTTCTCCAAAGCTGCCATCAGGAGAAATGGTGGGTACTTTACTGGTCAATGAACCATCTGCCTGTTCCCAATAGATGTGCTCCATGCTGTAAATGAGGTTTCCATCCGGATTATCCACAGTTGGTGCGGAGTATGTTCGTTCGTTTTTAAACTTACCGTGCATATCATTGGCTACTACAGAAGCGCCAAACGATATACCGAACTTTCGCGTGCTTATTCCTGATAGCCCAAGAGCTCCAGGTTTTCTCAAGGCTACATCTACATCTGTGTAGTCAAACTGTATGGGATAATCTTTGGCCGTGTAGTTCTCACGTATGCTATGTCCAACGGTGTTATGTATCAGCCCCGGATATTCAATGGAAGAACTCTTGATACGAGAATAACGGACTTCCTGACTGGCAAATATTTGCTCGTTTAATGGAAATTCTGTGTAGAATCTCTCGCTTGGCACGCCCTTCTGAGCATGCACAAAAAAGTGAGGGTGGCGCAGCGCAATCTCATCACCTCCTATCGATGGTTCGTATGAAGCTACCCCACTACTGATGGTTTCACCTCGAGTATTTACGGTGGTGTACTCATATTGGGTACCATACACAGCGCTATTTTCTCCAGCAACGAAATCATTCCAGTTGTCATAAGTCCGGATCTCTTTTACGCGATACCCACCACCTACTTTTGAAGACAAGCCAGCACGCATACGAACCCAGCACTTGGGTAATATCGCCTGGGAAGCATATCCGGTCTTGCGCATCATGTGATACACAGAGCGCGTGCTTTTAAGGTTTTTCTTATGGTTTTTGGAATCATCTCCCAAATCGGGTTCTGTGCCTCCATCTTCCATTTCTGTGCTGCCACAGTTGATGCTTCCGTCCTTCGCATAGATGGCCTGCAAGTCATCTTCAGGATAGAGCACCAGTGGCAGCGCTTCTTTAATCACCTGATCTGCTTTTCTGCTTATCGGGTGCATTTTAGGAGAAGAAAATTTTGTTGGGTTGAGTAATTCTGGCTTTACACGAAAAACGGCTTTGTCCCACACTTCAGAGCCCGGACTGGTTTCAAGTAAGTACCACCCGTTTTCAACGATTTCGGCATAACCCTGAATATATTCATATACATCGGGGTCTTCGATACCATCATTGTGAGGAGCCAGGTTAAGCAGTGTGTTGAAGTACAAGTAGCGGAAAGGCCAAAGGACTTTTTGTGGCAGGAAGTGGTTTTCAAATTGAAGTAAAGCCTCCGGCTCAGCTCCTTCGAGTGTACCATCCAAATCAACCATGATGTAGAAGTTGTCCACATTGTCATTGTTGGGGTCGTACAAGTCAGCACCAAAATCACCTACACCCGGTGTGAAGATTTCTGGTTCAATATGGGTGGAATAAAAACCACCAATGGAATACATTCTTGTTGCCTCAAAATCTTGAATATATTCATAGTCATTGGCTTCGTAATCCACTTCAAGCCTGCTTCCGGTTGGCATGTCAATAGCCGTCAGCTTCCATTTTTGAGCATTGGCATCGGCTTCTGTTTTGTCTTGGTTGGTGTAGGGATACTCCGAATTATCCAATGCCGAACCGATGGAATAATCTACGCTGGCAGCATCCTGATAATTTCCCCATCGGTCTGTTTGGGCAAGGTCATAGTTTGCGTTGCTTGCATAGGCAAACTTGTACTTGTTTAGCTGCCCCTGAGGGGAGTCATGTCCCGTGAAGTAGACTTCTTTCAGTGTGAGCTTACCTTCACCCTCGTTGTTGTCTGGAATTTGAGGACAAAGCGTATAGTCATAGGTAAAATGCACTGTTTTGATTGGGCCTTCATTAAACTCTTTGCCCTTGCGTGTGTAAAGCCTGATTTGATCAAGTTTTTTGGCCGGTGCTGACGCCAAAATCCCACCATTTTCATCTATGGTGCCGTAGGCGTCATCTCTATTGCTGTATACAAACTCGGCTATGTAGTCTTTTGTTTCGATAGAGTGTACATACCACTCATCTCGCTCTCCATAGGCATAGCTTGCCATATCATCCAGCTCATCGGATTTGAAGCCCTCGTTGTATGTGGCTTTGTTTTGCTCGTAAGGGAATCGCCAGTTTTTAACTCCGGTATAGGCATAGTTAAACTTGGTATAACTACCGTAATCATCTGGTGTAGGGCCATTGCCTGTTCGGTCTACATAGTTATCGGAAAGCTGCTCAGTTAGCAGGTAAGATGTTGCATGTGCAGGAACATGGTTTTTTAGGTAGTAATGGTTGTCTCCTCGTTTGTTGTTGATACTGTTATCCTCTCCGGGAATGTATTTTACTAGTCCCTGATCATCAATGGCTGGAGTTGGAGCCACAGGGTCATAGTTGTTGTATCCAGAGATATTAAACGAAACCTGATCGGTTTGGTTCATGACCGGTATGCCGTAGACATCTCTGACGCCTCCTGCCCCAATCACCGTCAACTCTCCAATGTGATTGTTTGGGTAAGCAGCGGCTGTTCGATCTTTGCTCCCGATGCCTGTATAGTTACCAGCGGTAAAGTTGAAATCGTTTAGTGCGTAATTCTCAAACGCATCCTTTCCCGTAAACCGAAGTTCGAGGTTGCTTCGTTGCAGCAATACCTCATTTCGATCTCTTCTTTCATGTTGGTAATGTTGCTCAGTGTTTGGGTGATAGTTCTCGCCTTCATCGTTCGGTAAAAAGTTAAACCCTACGATATCGCCATCTTCTCTTTCGATTTCCTGCCTGAGTGCATGTTTCTGTTTGGTGCCATTATATCTGGCTTGTGAAATTGAACTTCGATTGTTCACTTTAAGAAAAGTGCATTTTTCAAATCGGGCTTCTATCTCTGGATCTGTAGATGGTGTTCCTGCTGTAAAACGATAGTCATCACCTGAAGAAAAGAGATTATCCTCTTCCCAGTTTCCGCTTGTTGTGTTATTCCAGTTATAAGCGATGTTTACACCAAGCTCGAAGCCTGTTCCCCATGCTGCATCTCCAGAAAGAGTTCCCGCATCACCAGTGCTTTTCGTTTGAGGGCTCTTTACATAACCGGCATCGTTTCGAACAAGGCGAAACATGCTGCCACTGTTAGTTACTGTAAAATAGTCATTGGTGGGAACTGGTGTTGGTAGCCCGGTTGTGTTTTCATGAACGTGTGGAAGAGATAGATTGAAATCCTGTAATGCGTTCTGATCATAGCCGTTTTCTTGGTTCATGTAGCCATAGGCCTTCTGGCTTCTTTCATTTTCTTTTAAGCAAACAGTGGATTTGGTTCTGGACCCACTGCCATGTAAATCAATTCCAGCAAAAATTAACGCACCAGCACCCAAATCGAACGTCCAGGATTTGTTGTCAAACTCAAACGTAGCAGTCGGAGTATACGACTGCATGCCCATTGGATAGCTTCCAGAAAAATTCCCGAGTTGCATGGGCACCGGAAATCCGAAACCGACATTCAGACTAGATCCATGAAGACTGTTTCTGTTTATGCCCAGTGAGGATGAGTACTGTCCAGATTTACCAAGGGCGAGACTTAACCCGAGGTTAGATGATAAGCCTGAACGCGATGAAGACCCTAAGCCAGCATTTAGAAAAGCTCCAGGTCCACTTCTATCCAAGTTTTTGGTAATGCTTCCAGAACCTGTAACCCCGATGGAGTTTTCATTTCCGGTGTAATTGTTAAACGTAAAGCCAAAAGTCATTGTACCTCCTAATGCTGCTCCAACTACGGTTTCGTCACTCGGAGCTACATCAAGACCAACTATCTCGCCATTCACGGCAAACGAATTGGAGATGGTTAAATTGGGCCTGAGATTCATGGTGGTGGTAATCTCATCGCCATTGAAATCATCAGGCACACCCCTCACAACCCGGTTAATGGCGCCCAGGTTCAAGTTCCAGCCTAAGCCTACCATAGAGGCTTGCTGATCCATGGTCACATTAGCATTGTAACTCAATTGAATGGGATATCCGCCCACATCCATGAGCGGAATGCTGTAACTAAAACCTCCTGAAGACATGTCTACCAGCTGACCTCCACCTCCACCAACATAGTTGGCGTCAGTAGGACCACCATTGGCATGCGCAGGTTGAAAATAGGTGAATAGCATCCCCGGTAACACAAGGATGGCGAGCACTTTGGCTATAAATGATTCTCTGATTCGTTGAAGCATGTTCGTTGTTTTATGAATGAGCAAGTAGTATGGCGTGATCTTTCCACGTATTCAAACTTGTCCATCACCTGAGTGAACCATGTCTTCGTATGTTTTTTCTATGTCAACATATGTTTTTATGAGTGATAATCGAAAGAGAATGTCAACACATGTTGCGTCATTGTCAACATATGTTAGGATGTGCACATGGCCTTTGCTTAAAAGTTGATAAAGGCTCTGTTTTAAACAGATTAAGATGTCTTGCTTAAAGGCTACGCGATGCGATGAGATTTGAACCGGAGTATGAATGTGGTTCCTCTACCGAGCTCACTCTGAACGTCAATTTGACCACTGTTCATGCTCACAAAATCGCGCACCAGGTTGAGACCCAAACCAGTTCCCTTCTCTCCTTCCGTACCAATATTTACCTTGTTTTCACCTATTTCAAAAAGGTCTGGTAGGTTCTCAGGAGCTATACCAACTCCCAAGTCTTGTATAGATATCTCCACCTGATCATCGATTACAGAACAGGATATGTTGACGGTACCACCATGTGGTGTGAATTTCAACGCATTGCTGGTCAAATTTCGGAGGATCGTCATGAGCCCATTCTTGTCGGCCCAGATATGAGCCTTTTCGGTGAGTTCGTAGTTCAAGCTTATCTCCTTGGACGCGGCCTGAAGCTGAAATACCTCATCATTCTCTTTAAGACTGGCTTTTACATTGAGTAGTTCTGGGTGAAACGGAATGTTGCCCTCCTCCATTGAAGCCCATTTCATGAGGGTGTCGAGTAGATTGAGTACATAGGAAGCAGACATTTGAAGCTTATCAGACATTTTGATAAACTCAGGATCCATATCGTTCCCATATCGTTCTTCCACATCAGCCTTAATAAGGCTGTTAAGAGAGATAAGATTGGCGACCGGCCCCCTTAAATCATGGGAAATGATAGAGAAGAATCGGGTTTTGCTTTTGTTCAGCCTTTCAAGATGCTCGTTGGTTTCTTTTAGCTCCTTGTTTTTCTCGTGAATTTCTGTGTTTCTGGCTCTTATGGCCTTATTGTAAATGGCTAGCTTGGCGTTTTTCTCGCGGTTTGATTGATTGAAAAGTAAAATGACAATGGACAGAATGATGACTATAACCATTCCCACTACGGTGATTCTCAGCGTGGCATCTCGAGATTCAATTTCTGCTTCATAAGCCACCTTTTGAGCGCGCTGCATCACTGCCAATGAGTCTTTCTCTTGTTTGTAAGCTGCTTCTACTTCAATTCTGGAAATCAACTTATCTCGTTTATCAAAGTTTAGGCTATCCTGTTTCCTTTTGTAAGATTTGAAATAGCGCAATCCTTTGTCTGGTTGGTCGAGTTCTTCGTAGAGCTCAGAGAGTAACCGCATACACTCTGCATTATTCGCATTGACATCGCTGCCCGATGTTTCCTCAGCTACCTGTAAAAGCACGTTCTCCGCTTCTTTCAAGTCCTGTAATTGGATAGCGTTCTTACCTATTCCGAGCATGGCTTGTTGCTCCCAAACGCCCTGCCCTCTATTGCTTTCATATGCTTCCCTATACACATGCATAGATTGGTCATGCTCCCCCATGAGATAGTAGCAATCGCCCAACAACAACAATACACTGGATAGGTACGGGATATGGTTTATCTCTTCACATATCTGCCTGCTTTCTTGTAAAGTTGTCAGGGCCATATCATATTTTCCCTGATGCATAAAGATCTCCCCCATACTAGCCTTTACAGAGATTTGATAGTCAGACTTAAGGTCGTACTCTGAGGCCTTTTTGAAGTAATCAAGAGACTTTTCCGGATCATCAATATCGAGGTATAGTAATCCGAGTTTGATATAAGCGCTGATGGTTCCAAACTCGTAGTCTATATTACGACTGAGATCAAGTGATTTCAAGTGGTAGCTAAGTGACTTGGGTATATCTCCTTGAATGCCATATGCCATTCCCAGGTTACTGAGTGCTCTGCTGTAGCCAATCGAATCGCCAAGCTCCAGACTCTTTTGCATATAGTCTTCATAGCACACAATTGATTTCTCAGGCTTTCCCTGAAAGTCATACATCATACCTAAATAGTTGAGCGCCTGTGCTTCAACATTGAGCATTTCCTTTTCAGCAGAGGTGCGTATGACCCAGAGCAGGGTATCTTTGGCCTGTTTGTACTCTCCATATGTAGCTTGAGCCTGACTTAACCAAATAGTCGCTGTTAGTACTCCCTCATCATATCCTAAAGACTCAGCGTAGACAATGGCCTCATCGATGTGTTTTAACGCTGCAGAGGAGTCCACAAATGCAGTAGCTAAAAAGAGCTGTTTATAAACCTTTAGTGCGTGTTTTACCGATATGGTATCTTCTTGCAAAACGCGTTCCAGTGAATCCACGTTATAGGACTGGGCATTCAAGAGGAATGGCCAAAGGAGCAGAACAGCTTTAACCAGATAAGGTCTTATATGTAAAGGCTCTTTCAATGTTGCCGACTATTTTGGTTTTTGAAGCGAAGCTCGAACGTAGTTCCTTGGTTAGGAGTGCTTTCAACATGAATTTCTCCCTTGTTGATCCGAACAAAATCATGAACAAGGTTGAGTCCTAAGCCAGTTCCTTTCTCACCTTCGGTTCCGGTATTGACCTTATGCTCATCTATAAGAAACAAGCGTTTCACGTTTTCAGGCTGAATCCCAATACCCGAATCCTGAATGGATATCAAGATGTCTTCACCAGACCTGGTTGCAGAGATTTTTACAGAACCACCCCTCGGTGTAAACTTCAATGCATTGCTGGTTAGATTGCGCAGTATAGTTAAGAACCCATTTTTGTCTGCTCTAATACCTGTGTTTTCCTCGGCACTATAATTCAATGATATATTCTTGGAGGCGGCCTGGAGGCGAAATACTTCATGGTTCTCTCGCAAGCATTCATCCACGCGGAGTATTTCGGGCTTGTACGGAATGCTTCCCTCCTCTTTAAGTGCCCACTTCATAAGTGTGTCTAACAGATTGAGCACATGGGTAGCAGATTTTTGTAACTTATCTGACATGTTTGAGAACTCTGGGTCCATTCCCTCGGCATAGCGCTCTTCAATATCTGTTTTGATAAGATCGTTTAAACCGATTAGGTTGGCAATGGGTCCACGGAGGTCATGCGAGATAATTGAGAAGAACCGGGTTTTGTTCTTATTGAGTTTCTCGAGGTGATCATTGTTGGCATTTAGTTCCAGATTCTTTTCATGGATTTCACGGTTCTTTCCCCTGATTTCATTGTTGTACGATGTAAGCTGCCTATTCTTTTTTCGATTCGATTGATTGATAAGTAAAACGACTAGAGATAGAGCTAGCACAACGACTATTCCTCCAATGATGAGCCTGAGTTTGGAATCGCGTGAATCTATCTCTGCTACATAGGCGAGCTCCTGAGCCTTTTGCATGACTTCCAATGAGTCTCTTTCGTGCCTGAATGCTGCTTCTGCTTCGATTCTTGATATGGTAGCATTTCTTTTCTCATAGTTCAGGCTGTCTTCAGCCTCAGAGTATTGCTTAAAAAATGAAAAGGCTTTTTCATCGTCCCCAAACTTCTCATATAACTCTGACAGGAAGTACAGGCTTTCCACGAAAATCTTATCCCTGATCTGTCCATCTCTGTTGTTCACTACGTACAACAATGCCTCTTCGGCCAATTCGTAATTGTTGAGTTTCATAGCGCTCTTGGCCTTGCCCAACAACGCACGTTGATGTAAATCGGTCTCCTTTTTCTTCCCTGATACGGTTTCAAACAGATCGAAGGATTCGTTGTATCTACCCAGTTCATAATAACACTCGGCCAGGAGAACTTGCGTATTGTTTATGTATGGAAAATGATTGGCTCGCTTGCTGAGTTCCAAACACTCTTCCAGTACGGATAGTGCCTCGGTCGTCTTTCCTGTTTCCAGGTAAATCTTACCCAAATTGGCTTTCACAGCCATGGCATCTTCATCATCCAAATGCGTTTGGTCGGTTTTCTCAAAATAAGCCAGGGCTTCGTCATAGCTGTTCAGGCTTATATAAATCAGGCCAATGTTGAGCTGTGTATTTACAACGCCAGACTCATTGTTTAACTGTTTATATATATCTAATGACTTGAGCAGGGTTGATAAAGACTTTGGAAGGTCACCTTTAGCTGCGTGTATATGTGATAGATTGCTTAATGAATGCGCATACCAGCTGGAGTCATTCATTTCCAGGCACAGCTGACTGTATTGTTCGAAGCAGCGATAAGCCAGATCATCCCTGCCCTGATAGCTGTATAAACGGCCCAGCGAATTATGCGCTTTGGCCTCTATTCGTATGAGATCGTTCTCTTTCGCAGTTTTTGCGAGCCACTCAAGTGTGTCCCTTGCCTGCTCATACTTTCCGTGAGTGGTTAGTACAATGCCAAGCCATGATGTAGCTTCCAGCCTACCGGCAATATACCCCACCTTATCGCAATACCTAATTGCTCTGTCGGTATAACCCATGGCACCAATCGAATCGGTAAACGCCTTGCTCATGACAATTTGCTTATAAGCCCGAACAGTTGATTTAGGCGAAGCAGTGTCTGATTCAATGACCCGCTGAATGGAGTCAATATTTAGCTGGCCTTTCACGTTCGTAAATAGGCATGACAATGCGCAAACAATGATGCTTAATGCGTAGGGTCTCATAGGTTAGATAATGCTTCAATTTACATTTCTTTTTTAAACTATTGGACTCATTCGCGCTATAGAATGCGTAACTCCATGAGTTTCAGAACAACCAATTTTTTGGAGTTAACTACGTAACAAGTATCAAAAGCGTCTGTTCACCAACCGTAAGTAAATATGGAGAGTCTTTACGAAAGAAATATTAACTCTTTAACTCCATGAATACTCAAATTTTCTCCATCATCGGTTTTTCTGTCCTTGTTCTGTTTACATCATGCAAAGAGTGCGTAACATGTGATAACTGTCCTGATGGAATTGTGCTATTGGAGAATGGAAGTGATCCGGTGGAATCCAAGGAATATTGCAAAGGAGCTTTTCAGAACCGATCAGATTTTGGAGAACAGATCAACAGTGTTGAGGAGGTCGGCTGTAGTTGTGAGTAGACTGGAGTAATCTTGATTGTTCGTGTTTTCCCAATCTTCTGGCATAAAATGAGATTGATGCCGCTTGTGTATGCCCATGTCTTATACGATGGAATTCAGGTGGCCTTATTCTTAATTACCTACCACGGATGATTCGCTCAGAATTCACAACTAACTAGCTGATTCTCTATGGGACGTGTCTTTTTTTTAGACACCGCTTTCACCATTGCATTCTAAAATTATATTTGCACCCCGATTTGGCGAGGTAGCTCAGACGGTTAGAGCGCAGGATTCATAACCCTGAGGTCGGGGGTTCGATTCCCCCCTTCGCTACACATAGAAAGCCCCGATGACAGGGGCTTTTGTTGTTTTTACGCCATTCTGGTGATTTTCTGATATTTCCAATCGAAAGCACAAAACCTGACATTTCGTAACAGATTTTCGTAACAGAGATTTTGCCTCGAAACAGACAAGGTTCCAGATGAATAGTATGTGTTGAGAATCATGAGAAACGTAGCTTTCTAGCTCATACTGTCTGGTTAGCTAACTATTGAAATAATATTGTTATAAGCGTATGGCGCAAACTAGGTTGTAGATCGGACCTTCACAAACACGCGCAGACCGTGATAAGTCGCAGTTCATTTAATGGTTATGGTAAAAAAAGAAAAAGGGCCGAAGCGAGAAACCAATTCTAACCCTATCGAAAATCGCTTCGGCTCTTTGTCATGACTCGCTGTTTAGTTAAGTCACCACAGTTAGAGCAAACCTAACTATTTCTCTTTTCATAAATCCATTAACTAAGCGATACTGCCATTCGTCCAAGTCATAATAAACGTTTGTTGAACGTTTCAAACGCTTACTCACTTCGTACAGCGTTCGGCTTGTCATTTTACTAAACATAGGTTCAACAGAATGCATACTTTTCGGCTTCCGTTTTAACCCACCGGACTGTATTAACATGTCTGTTAGATTATATCTTCTCGTCTTACTTTTTCTTGTTTTCAAGGCAGGATATGCTCAGGTTTCAGTCATTTCTTCAGAAACTCCAGATCAAATCAGTGGCTATACCATTCGATCCATCGCTGGAGTCGACTCGGTGAGTCTCGTGTTGGAAATTACCGCGTTACAATCGGGCAATACGGTGCGCTATCAAACCGATTACCGTCCATTTAAAAAAGGCACAACAGAATCTCCATGGGGCCATTGGAGTTCCATTGATAGTTCCATTCAGGATGGTGATGTAGCGCTTTACCGTCATGGTTACCTTGAGTATTTGTACCAGATCAACGTGTTGGCGTTAAAAGGTGGTAAAGACACCGTAGCGTACACAGCCAGCGAATGGAGCCCGCAAGCGAAGTGGATAAACCGCAGTCGTTTTGGCAACGACTCATTCAAGCTAGAGCTTGCAAAACCTATTGAAGGCTTAGAGATACTCGTATCAGTCGATAGCATTACCCTTACGTTAGACCCCTCGACCCCGGTTGCCTTAGTGTCTTCGAAACCCGATTCAATCATCGTTATGTATAACGGTGTTGACCTACGCAAACGCTCCTCTGGTTTCTCCAAAACGAAGGCAAATGCTGAATTCATCGAAGACACGCTGGGTCGTAGTGAAGATGATAAACCCGAGTCTTGGATAAGCAAGGCCTTTGCTATTAATGATGGCCGAGTCATGATTGACGCCCATTATGCAAATAAAAGGCCTCCGTTTACTGCTTATCAGTTCCCGTATTATACGGCTAGTGCTCGTGCCTCACTGCAAATTGCCACACTACCCATAGCAGCTGAAGGCTTCTTGCTATACAACACGCACCAAGACTTTGACCAGGTATTAAGTTCACCGGCCAATTATTTTCGACTGGATTTCGATAAAGATGCCTACCACGATCAACTGCAAGAAAGGACTAACCCCGAAAATATTAAAGCCCATCTGCTAGAAGAAAAGCAACAGTTGATTGATAAGCAAAAACAATTGCTTACACAGCGCGCTGGGTTAGATACTGTTCCTTCTTTACCCTCAGATACGTTTGCTCTGGGCGCACAGGCCAGCCCAAGTCTAGATACAATTGGCCGGTTAAACCAGGATCGTTTTTCAATGGGGTCAAAAAAACCAGAAGCTCAACTAGACAAGATAAACGCGCGGCTAGAAATGATCGATAAGCACATGACAACGCTTGACTCTCTTAAAGCCCAGCAAGTAGATGTCGTAAACCCGGATGCTTACTTCAAATCTGGTTTAAGCAACGCCAGGTTGGTTAAGGTTGAGCGTTTACAATCCCTTTCATTTGGGATGATATACCCAAAAAGGTATTATGATGATGGCCAAGTTGCCAGTGCTGAGCTTATAGGTGTTTCAGGGGAATATGCATTGGGAAAGTATGTTGATGTGTATGCGCTCTACGGTAAATCGAGAAGCTTCCCAGGCATATATACCTATCCGTCCGAAGTAATTGAAGGCGGTGGCAAGGTTACCTACAAGTCTTTTGAAGCTTCAACCATTTTGTCTAATGAGCGCTTCTCGCCTCTTTTGGTCAAATCGCCTGCCTTTATACCTGACTCTATCTGGTCTCAGTTCTCTTATGAAGACTCGCTCGATTTTTCTGATAACCTGATTGGTGTGGTTTCTCTCAAGTATAGGCTAGGTCAAGTACTTGAAGTAGGCACAGAATCCTCTTTTTCGTCACTTGAGTTTGTTCGAAACACTAATTTCAATGAGCAGCGGAACAAGGCATATGTATCCCTGATGATACGCGATTTTTCTGTTCGAACGTATGGTGATTATGTGGGGAAAGATTTTCAATCCTATCTGGATCTATCCCAAATAGGAAATTCGTTGTTAACGGGTATAGAGGCCGATTATCATTTCTTTAAGCAGCGCGTATATCTTCTGTTGGGATATGAATATTTGGTCTCTGAGCTATCCCAAAAACCGCGATCAGAGAACAGGGGTATAAAGGTGATTTTAAATACCAACTTTGACAAAACACCAAATCTATCATTTCAATACCTCCCCTTTAGCGGAGTCACGCAGAGTTACAATCCGCTCTATAATGAGTTGCAGCGCACATCCGTTGAATCGTCTTTGTTAAATACACTTGTGCATTACACGGTTCCATTTCAAACAGGTGTTGTTAATGCGAATGTGCATTTCACCAGGGTAACAAATGCCCTTCAATTCAATGTAGCTACGCAGCAACAGAGTCATGTAGACACCATGTATATGACGGGTGTTACTGCAGCCTATGTGTCTGCAAAAATGACGAGTGATCTTTCGCTTCAAGCTCGAAAAAACAGCCTGGATAGCGATGTTGTTATAGGGTATAAACTTGGTTACAACATTCTGAAAGCGACAAAGTTAAGTGGGTTGACAAGCGTGCGATTTTCTGATGAGTTACCCGATTACCAGTTTGCATTGGGTGTTGATGTAAACCACCGCAAATGGGTGCTTGGATGCCAAGCAAATTATGTGTTCCAACAGGTAAATCATGGAGTAGTTCTGATCAAAACAAACCTTGGATATATTTTTTAATGATAGTTATCAACATCCTTTTGTGATTTAATTTTTCTGTCTTTATTTGCTTCGTTCATCCTATCGGACATCTACCAATTCTTGACTAAATGAAGCATCTACTTCTTACCTACCTACTCCTCACCTTATTTTCGTTTTCTTCCGTTCAAGCTCAGCACACATGGGTGTCTAAAGGACTTAATCCGAGCTTTTTCAGCAATGCCGGATTATTCAAGGTATCTATTGACAACACATCTGGTGATGTAGAAACCGGCACCATGGTGAGCGCTTCTCTTTTCCACAACGGACAGAAAGTGGCCCATCAAATGGGACAGGTTAAATCTTCCAGTAGTTTCATTACTGAAGCTTCCATTGAAGTATCTGACTCACGAATAGATGATCCTTATTCAGCATTAATGACATTGGGCTTTCTGCCTCCAGGGCAGTACAGACTTTGCATAAAGATTGAAGGACTTGCTGGTCAAAGTTGTGAGACGTTTAAGTCAGATAACCGTAGAAGCACCATGTACTTGCGGCAGACCTACCCCATTGACCATGCTTCTTTGAACATACTCAACCCCATGCTCACATGGAACTCCACTTTTGCAGGTGTTTTGCCCGATGTTACATACGCTGTTACAGTAGTTGAGAACACACAACAAAATAGAAGAAGACTTTTCGCTTCTTCAGCCATTCCAGCTCTCTTCAGAGCCGAGGCCCTCTCCTCTACTTCGGTAGCTTACCCTAATACTGCACAACCCCTTGAGTATGGTCAGAGTTATCTATGGAAAGTAGAAGCCTACTCAAATGGTGTGTTTGTTGGTAGATCTGACGTGTGGATGTTCGATATACGAAGGCCCATCAAAAAGGATGATTATCCTATTGCTAAGAGCTATCAGGATATCAACGAGATAAACGATTCGCCTACGTTCTATATAGCCGAATCTTTAAAATTGAAATACATCAGTTCCAAATCGCAAGAAACGTTTGAAATGAACGTGTTTGACGAAAAAGGCAAACGTGTTAAACTCAAACAGGATGCACTGGTTTTTTCCAGAAATGAACAGTATGTCGACTGGCAAGTCGATGGCAATGCGCCACTCAAGCACTTAAGCAAATACCGAGTTGAACTGAAAGGCGAATCGTTTTCAAAGCGATTCTATGTATTCTACGTCAATCCGCTCTTCATTGAGGAGTAAGCGGCATTGCACCCTACTACGATCCCATTTATTACCCTAATAACAAGCATAAATCAAGACTTATGATTTGGTCAAAAAACGCGAAGACATATAAGAGAAGAGCCAGGTACATCGCCATTGCCTTCACCGTTATTTTTATGTCAGAGATAGTATTACCCACTGTGGCGCTTGCCATTGGTGGTGGTCCCGGACAACCAGAATTCAGCGGTTTCAAACAAGCCAGTGCTGATGATATGGTTGATTTGTTCACCGGAGATTTTTCCTACAATATTCCGTTGTTTGAGATTGATGGTTACCCAGTAAATATCTCGTATCAGGGAAACTCGAGCATGGATACCGAGGCCAGTTGGGTTGGGCTTGGATGGTCACTCAACCCTGGAATGGTGTCGCGCACTACCCGTGGCATTCCGGATGATTTTAATGGAGACCAAGTAATAGAAGAATACAATATCCGAGATGAAAATGAATATACCATTCATGCCAATGTATTAGCCGAACTGGTTGGAATGCAGCTACCCGAGGGCTTTCCTCCATTGGATGTAATGTACACCACCGGAAAGGGTTTTTCACTGGGAACAAGTCTTGATATGTTTTCATACAGTGTAGGTCCTTTAGATATGGGGGTGAGTGCCAATATTAGTTCACAGAACGGCATTACACTGGTGCCAAGTGTTGGTTTAAGTTATCGAATGCAACATGGTGTATCCCCTTCCGTTAGTGCGAAAGCTGGATATGGATCGCGAACGGGATTCCAGAACCTAAGCCTATCTCATACACTACGGTTTCCGGGATCTGGTGATATTAGTAAGGTCATCAATGGCGTTATACCAAGTTCGGCACACATACCAATTGGGCGTAACACTTATTTTCCATACAGTATACCAAAATTCAAAACTGCCCAGACTGGCTTTGCATTTATGGGTGGTGGTGATGCAATGGTAGGTGATGGCGGAGCTGGCGGAAGCGGATCTTACAAGCGCACATATATTCCGGCTGACAACAAAGACATGAGTACTCCTGCTTATGGCTATCTTAACTTACAATACCTCGAAGAAAAACGCAAAGAAGCAGAAAACAATGGTGAGTTGTTTGAGGCACTAACCGATTTCAATCGAGATGGAGATGCTGGTACTTATTACGAAGGCATGGAGTATTTGGCACCAAGCGCGCTTACATTCGATTTGTATTCTGTCGTGGGGCAAGGCCTTAGTGGAATGATTCGCCCACACCGTAGAGAAACAGGAGCGTTTGCCGATAAACATGGCGAATCTTTAGCGGACTTAGGGCTTGATATAGGAATTGACGCAGCTGCCGGAAACACAGCCAAAGGTGGAGCCCAAGTATCTACGGCCACTAATAAATTGGAGAACTCTTCCTGGTCAACAGTGCACGGGCACTACGGCAAGTTTGATGGACAGCCCTATAATACACTAGAGCAAAACATCTATTTCGACAAAGGATCTGAAAATAATATCCTTAACACCGATTACTACAATTCAGTGGGTGCCGAACAACCTGTATCATTCTCTCTATCAGGACATGAAACCGTGAACAATATCTCATTGTTACCAACGTCAAGACAATATGCTTCTAGTGATAACTATCAGCGCCAACCGCGTAATGAGTACATTGGTGTTCTACTCGCAAATGAGGCTGCTGAAGCAGGCTTCGACACTGAAATTCACGACCATGATACGGAGTATTCGCTTACGTCCATTAATAGCATCAACCGATTTGGAACTGGATTAAATGATCGTAAAGAGCATCATATCTCTGAGATTATTGCAACGCAAACAGACGGGAGTCGCTATGTATTCGGTATCCCGGCTGTTAACCTATACACCAAGGAGGTATCTCTAAACGTATCTGGTGGTACAGTACAATCAGATGATGCCCTTATACAATATGATGTAGGTGATAACTCTAAGGATAATGACAATGGCGTCAATCACTTCTTCAATTCTAAAAGAACTCCCATACACACGCACTCACATCTCCTCACCGGCTATTTAGGGGCCGACTATGTAGATGTAACACGAGATGGAATTTCTGATGATGATATCGGCATGGCCGTGAAGTTTAACTGGCAACGGACAGACCAGGTCTTCAACTGGAGGACACCTATGTCCAAAACGGCTCGCGTTGCATTCCGTAATCCTGGACACATCCTATCTGACCAAGATGATATAGGTACCTATTCATGTGGCCAGAAAGAACTGTGGTATATGCACTCGATGGAGTCAAAGAACTACGTTGCTTTTTTTGAACTAAGCGAACGCGCAGATGGACTTGGAGTAGATGAAGCAACCGATGCCAATGGAAATGTCATTGCAGATGAAGATGGAGTAATTGATACTGATGAACGCCAGCAAAAACTGAATAAAATAACGGTTTATGCCAAGCAGGAATGGGAAGCCAATGGGATTGATGCTGAGCCCATTAAAACCATTGAGTTTTACTACGATTATTCTCTTTGTAAAGGTATTCCTAACAACTACTACGAGAACTTCACCGCATCTGTCCAGACATGGGATGAGCATATTGTGGACGGCACACCTGATGAAGACCTCAAAGGAAAACTCACTCTTAAAAAGGTGGTTATTAAACACGGTGACTCTGATCTTGGAGAAAACTCACCTTATGAGTTTACTTACGGAGACGGCACTGGACATACAAACCCAGACTACGTTTATCACGAAACAGATCGATGGGGTAACTTTAAGAGCATCAACCCTATTGTGAATGGAGCCGAGATCAATCATGAGTACTTTCCATATGTCAACGACCCCCAACTTCTGCATGGTGCAAATGAAACCTACGCTGAAAAATGGCCTTGGGCGTGGCAGATTACTGGAATAGACCTACCAACTGGTGGACACATTGATGTAGAATATGAATCGGATAAGTACCGGTTTGTGCAGAACGAAAAAGCCACAGCCATGTATCATGTAATGGGAATCGGAGAAACGGCCACGGTGAACAACCCTGCCGAAGCCACCAATACACAATTGCACGATGGTACACCAGAGTCTTCTTTGAATTTTAAGTACTTGTATGTAGAGTTACCAAAGAAGGAAGACATTTATCCTGCTGGACTGGAACCGACAGATCAAGAATACCTCGATCTGATTTTCGAGGATCTGAACATGTTGTATTACCGCATGCTGGTTTCGTTAACCAAGCAAAAAGGAATACTGAAAGGCGATACTGAATACGATTATATAAGAGGCTATACTGATATGTTTAATTACGGGTATGCCTATCAGTCTACAGGCCAAAATCCCATTGCCTATATTCATCTTGCTCCGGCTGCTTTTAATGATGACGGTGAATATGTTAACCCAATTGCCAAATCGGCTATGGACTTTATTTACCTTAATTACCAGAGCCTAATCTTTGGTGGGGTTGATCCAGATGATGGCGAAATGCTTCAAACAGTGAAGAACATTGTGGGTATGGGAGCCGATGTGCTTAGTCTGTTTTCAGGGCCGTACAAAGTCATGATGAAAAAGGAAATGGCCCATGACATAGATCCAAACGGATCAATGATTCGACTCAACCATCCTGCACAAAATAAATACGGAGGCGGAAATCGAGTAAAGAAGATCACCATTAGCGATGACTGGGACGAGTCGAGTGTTTATGGAAAGGAATACACCTATATCGATACTGAAACGGGGCTATCCTCCGGTGTGGCGTCTTACGAACCATTTCAAGGAAATGACGAGGGGCCTTTTAAACGACCCAGCACTTATTTAACCAAGGATCCAGGAATTATGCAGTTTCCAGAGCAGCCTGAGATGTATCAGGAATTACCTATGGGCGAGCTCTTCTATCCTACTGGCACCGTAGGCTATAGCCAAGTGCAGGTGAAAGACATTCATCAGAGCACGTCAAAATCATCTACTGTACTTGAAGATCACGGGTTCTATACGGCCTATGATTTCCCCTGGAAAGTATCCAATACCAAGCTTGATGATGGTGAGCCGGTTGATGAAGGCAAAGTACTGTCTGCTATTGGTTTTGGAAAGCGCAAACGATACACTGCAACCGCTCAAGGCTATGTGCTTGAATTCAATGACATGCACGGAAAGCCTATGTTTTCAACCACATGGATGGACGAGAATGGATACACTTCCGAAGAACTATCACACGTGGAGTACATCTACAACGTAGATGCGAATGGCAATTTGGATAATACGGTACCCGCTGTTTCGCGTGAAGGAGAAAAAACAGATCTAACTCTCGGAGTTGAAATGGATGTGCATGTTGATTCCAAAATGGCCAAAACCAACACAACCAATACAACAGTCCAAGGTAATCTATCATCATTCATTACAGTTGGACCACTTGTTATTCCATTTGTTGTTCCGCAGGTAAGCGGTAATAAGATTGAATATCGTAGTGCGGTTGTTACCAAAATCCTGCAGCGTTCGGGCATTCTCACTGAAACAGTTTACCGTGACAAGAATATAACAACCACCGTGCGCAATGAGTATTTTGATGCCCATACAGGTGCCCCGCTTATCACGAGCACAGAAACAGCCTTTCACTATGGAAATGGAGAGGATGACATTCAATACGAACTCAACTTTCCAGCCTATCATGTTGTTGGAAATGACCTCATGGGACACGCCTATCGCAATGGCGATTATCGTGGAGCGCCAGAAGACTTTGTCGACATCATTACCGATGCACAGTACAACGATCCTGGGTTTGATGACGATGACAAAGAAGCTCTCAAAGAGTTTATATATAGGGGGTTTTGTGATGGTCTTCTCAACACATCTGGCTGCGATATCTACTCTAAGTTGAGTGGAAACATTGTTCAAGAAGGCGTTTTTGCTGAAGGAGATGAAGTATGGGTAAATGGTCGTAACGAAGTGTTATTTGCTGCTGAGGTTATCACCGAAGACGAAATGGATGCTATTCTGGCCTTGATTGGAAGTGGTACCAACCCCATTACCACAGCCAATAACTCTGGCGGACAAGGAGGCTCTGGAGGTTCTGGCGGCAATAGTGGAGGTGGTAATGTGATCCTAAACTCCATTTGTGGGGGTGCCTCACTAAACGACCCTGATGTACTTGATGTTTACTTACGATTGGTAACGGCTTGTCAAAATCCACAGTCTTATGACAACATCGTTTTATCATCAACGCACTACCCTATTCCAACAAGTATTAGCGATGAACTAACTGCATATGTTTCCCTTGCGCCACAGCATTATAACTACTTCTACGATATATGGAATGATCCGGGAGCCAGTACGTTTTACAACTTTGCGGGCTGGTTTCTGAATAATACTGATTTACGCGGGTTTTTATCAGACATTGAAGACAATAACAACCTACATAATGCACTTGTCACGCTTCTGGAATGTGATGAGACGCGTGAGTGTTTTATTGATCAAACTGGCAACTCCGTATTGCTTGAAGCATTAGATGAAATGCACGCGATTGATGATGGTCGTCAGCATTTGATCAAGCAAATGGCTCGGTACTGGGATGAAGCCTATGTCTTCTATGAAATTGATGCAACTGCACCTTCTGGTTGCAATTTAGCTGTAGGCTCAGGCACGTATGAGGTATCGAGCAGTGGTTGCAAGGTAAAGGCCTTTTCTTACAAGGAGCTGTTCAATCTTGGTGTCAGCGGTATGGCAGCAGCCCCAATATATAATACGACCAATGCTAGTTGCGTTTATGGGGTTACCACGCCTCAATCAGATAATTCGGGTGTAATTCGCAACTGTTCAAACCACTCGCCTATTTGGTACGATGTTATTCCCAACCCCTGCCCAACCATTACCGAAAACAATGGTGGTAGCGGAGGTAATGGTGGCGCACCCGGAGGTGATGACAATGTAACGGATGACGATCAGGACTACACGTACAATGAACCGGAAGCATTTAGTCTAGTAATGTTTGTCGATAAAGACGGCATCATTCAAGATTTGAACGCTTATGACGCAAATGGAAATTTGGATCCGGCAAAAATTGTTCAGGTTGTTAGGTCGGGGCGCAGAAACATGCAATCGGCTTCGGTTGGATCTGAGGTCTCTATCAACACAGAATCGTTCGATCTGACCACTTCAAACAATGGCGGTTATATGAACTCAGGCTCTAGCGTATATAGCGAAGACTGGCGTTCAGATTATTTTGGCGATTTAAACGATGATCCGGCCGCTACATCCAACACAACCGAATTGGCTTTTAATCCTTTTGTGGAAGGTCAGAGAGGTGTTCATCGAATTCGGGAAACACACATTCCATCTGATTATCGTGAATATGGCTACCAAGGTTCTGGTACAAGTACCTACGTCAATTCACGCGAAGATGGTATGCTCAAAGACTATGTTCCGTTCTGGGAATATGCGGTAGAGTCCAGCGCGACAAACTACGCAAAAATTGTCCCTGCCCCTGCCTCAAAATACTGGATCAAGAGTGAAGAAGTACTGAACTATTCGGGTGCTGGAGGTGCCATTGAAACGGTTAATCCTCTGGGTATACATAGCTGCCTGCTCTATGGCGAAAACAACATGGTTGTTGGAGAAGCTGTTAATGCGAAGCATACCGATGTTGTGTTTGAAAGCTTTGAAGATTATGGGTCAGTGAATGCTCCGAACATTGAAAGTGAGAATGGCCTGATGAATGGTCCTCAATTTGAATTTTTTGGACCCGGTACCAGTTCAAGCTGGGAGGAGGACGTGTTGCACTTCAATGATCATTTGACCAACTTAGATCGCCATGCCGGAGTGCAATCATTTATTCTTAGAGGTAGCGAGGGTTGGAATGCCGCCTCAGATGGGTATCCAACCAGTGATTACGATGATTTAGCGAGCAAACTAAGGGTAACCTACAGCCTCGATGAAAATGGTGATAACTGCTATGACAATGCCGACTATCGTGTGAGAGGGTTTATTCCGAGTGATGAGCGGGAATACATTGTAACACTATGGGTGAAAACACCGCTAGTAGGACATGCCAACTATGACCCGACAGATGATATAGCTACGTTAAAAATAGATATGCTCAATGGCAGCAGCACTGTGATTGCCAGCGAACCAGATGTAATAGCAACGGGCCGTATGATTGAAGGCTGGATGCGCATTGAAAGCCCTCCTTTCACCGTTCCTGCCACAGCAGCATCTTTCCGCGTAGAAGTAGACGCTGGTGCATGTGGCGCCTATGTCGATGACCTCCGCATTATACCTGCTGATGCCAAATCAACCATGTATGTGTATGATCCGGTCACGCACCGATTGATTACCACCTTGGATGATAATCACTACGCAACCTTCTACAAATACGACTACGATGGCAACCTTAAAAAACTCGAGAAAGAAACCGAACGAGGTCGATTAACCATCAAGGAAACGCTCAAAGCCAATAAAACAGCCCAATGAAACAATTAATCATAGCCTTTATCCTGGGGTTGGGCATTCCGCTAATCGGCTTTACTCAAGTAAATGTGGATGCTTTTCTATCGAGCGTAGATCAAGCTCTCAATAGTGAGCAAGCCTATGGCTATGAGGTTGAAGTGCATTCTGAACTATTCTCAGAAGGCACCCTCAAATCGTCTGATATCGTTTATCGTGTTTATGTTTTAGGCAATCGTACGTTCTATGAGCTAGATCACGATGGCACATTCAGTTGGATGGATGACGAGCATAGCATCAAAATTGATCCGAATAAAAAAACCATTTCCATTCAAACTGCCTACCCGGTTTCCCTGCTCGATAAGCTTTTTGGTGAGCTAACCATTGATCGGAGTCGACCTGCAAAATATGTGGAAGACGAAACTGAGGCACCCCGATTTATCTTTTTAACCGATAAGGTTGATGGCCAGGCAATCATCTACTTTTCTAATGATGAAGCTTTGCGACCAGTGGCCTATGAATTCAGGTCCGCTGAGCATTATAAAACAAGTGAATCATTTAGCATTTTAAAGACCGCTACGGTCAATGCTATTCCTACAAAAGACATTGATGTAACTGTTTTTGAACAGAAGTACATCCAAGATTTTAATACCAATTTAAACCCAACCCGCGAGTATGCTCAGTATGAGATACTCAACGTACTCTTTTAATCGTGTAACATGAAAAAGATACTCTCCACCACCCTGTTTGTTTTTGGTTTGATGACCATGGTTATGGCTCAGTCATTAAACTATGCACACTACATTGATAGAAAAGAAAGTGTCCTTCGTTTCACTACCGGAACATCGACTCAGTTCTCCGGTTCTAACTGCGAAGCGTTGTTTGAACTCAACACATCCGATGCTGCCTATGTAAATCAGACAAGTGGCACGGTTCAGATACTCCCCTTTCTCTGTGTTGAAGCCGCCCCGGGCACATCTGAGCAAGTGCTTTCGAGACGAAGCTTCGTAGGAGTTGAAATCAAAGATGATCTGATTGTACACCCCTCCTATGAGTATGTGGTGGTTTGTACACTTGAAGTTGGTACCACCGGTGGCAGTCTGACTAACATCAATGTGAGTGTACCCATCTCTTTCTCCAACGACCAGGATGATAGGCACAACGACCGAACGTTTGTAGAGCTCACACAAGGATATGAGCATGTGCAGCTGACGGGGTTTAGGGTGACCGATCCTTCAGGCAGTCAGTTCACAACATATGAAGAAAATTTCGAGATTCAGTTGGTTACCGAAACCGAGTTGTATAATACCGATGCACCTTCAGCCATTACTCCGACATTGGCATTTGATGCCAATAACAACAATATTCATCTCACATGGACAGCCACAACACAAAAACCATCGTGGTATGAAGTAGAATGGACTTATGTAGAGAGCTCCGTTTGGTCTGGTATTACGGCTGAGCAGGCGCTTGATCGCGGAAGCACCAAGATCGTTACGGATCAATCAGACATTGTGGTTACCAATCACTTTTCGTATGATGGACAATTTGTGGCTCGTGTAAATGTGGTACGCCCTCATCTGAATGGGTCAAACGCGCTGATTGAGGACCGACTAGAGTACACAACAGGTACAGCCGCTTCTCTGGCTGTCTTAGACGCAAACAGCAATTTGGCTATTTCTGATACACGCAACTGGACCTATGAAGCCAACTACACCGAAGGTGGCAACCGAAAAGAGCGCATTGCCTACTTTGATGGTACTGGACGAGAGCGCCAGAGCTTGGTGAAACTCTCATCAGAAGAAGATCAGGTGATCGTGTCAGAGTCTATGTATGACTATGCTGGAAACCCGGTAATAAGCGTAATGCCTGTCCCTCATCCATTGGGCAATTCAGATGATGAGCTCGACTTTGTCGATGATTTTAATGAGTTTCAGTCAATTACTACTCCCACCAAAGACCAGTATGATGCCCCTGCCTCTTTTCCAGGAAGCATGAAGCAAAATAGTGGTGCCTCCTGGTACTACTCAGGAAACAACACAATGGCGGCTGGTGGAGATATATTGGACTACATTCCTAATGCCAATAAGTTTCCCTACGCATACACCGAAACTGATGCCATGGGGCGCGTACGCTATCAAAACACCCCAGGCGAAGCACATCAATATGTGTCATTTGACGACCAGGCAGATGCACGGTATACAAGCAACATATATGGTAGCCCAACCCAGGGAGAACTGTTTTACATGCTTGGGAGCAATGCCATGGATGCATCGAGTTATCAGAAAGTCTTGACCAATGATCCAAATAAAGGAAATAGCGTATCCTTTATCGATAGTAAGGGCCGCACTGCCATGACTGCATTGACCATGCGCGATGAGCTTGCCTATGAAGTACTCGATACCAAGCCTGGCCCCGTATACCTTATTGAGGACTTATTGGATGGAAGTCCTGAAAACACAAACCTCAAACGTAAGAACGTGGCCCGAGGATGGGAGTATGAGAAGGACATTATTCTAGATGCTACCAGCGATGTGTTTATCAATTACGAAGTCATTCAACCCACCGTAGAGTTTTGTGGCAATGTGTGCTATGAATGTGAGTATGAGGTGCATTTTCAATTGTTTGATGACCGTGAAAACGTGTTGCTCGAGTGGGTTTCATCACCCTTTGAGCCAACACCGGCCAACATTGCCGCCATCAATAACTGCAACACAGCAGGAGATGTGTTGGACATGACCACGTTAACGGCATCAAGCGTACAGGCACCCGATGTGTTTTACTACAATTCACTTTACATAGCCAATGCGCCTGTTACTGCAAGTTTTGAGGAAGAGCCTGGCGAATTGTTATCTGGATGGCAGCTCAATTTGAGCAAGGGCAAGTACATTTTTAAGAAAACATTGGAGGTAATACCCAATGAAGACATTGATGTCATAGCCGATGAGTACTTTGAAATAGCCAAGGTCAATGGCTGTTTGAAAGATGAATACCATTTTGTCGATTCTGTCATCATTGATGAGAAATACGAATGCTTTAAAGAGTACTCAGAAATATTGATATCACCCTGTGAAGACCAACTCGAAGAAATGAAAGAAGACATGGTGCCCGAGTCTGGCAAATACGCTTCCAATATTTCCAATATCAACAACATTCCCGATACCTTCTCCATCTTTAAAAAGATTGTCAACCAAGTAACCTATGGTACTGAATTGGTATCCAATGGAAATTTTGAATGGAGCACGATTCCAACCAACAATGGTTTTGTTAGCTCATTTGTTGAAGGTGGTTTCGTAATAGACAACTCATCTACATGTAATACTTCATGGATTGATGATGGAGCCATGGATATTAGCTATGCCATTTGTAGTAAACCTCTTTGGAACACATCCAATGGGGAACCACAAGTCCTCAATTCTGCCAAACATGCAGCTAGCGCATCTGATGAGTTTTTGACCATTGTCCCCTCTTTTGCAACAGCAACAAGCACAAGTGCATTACTCTATAACTCTAGTTCGGGGAGTCATTTCGTTGCCGTAGGCAATCTGCCAATCGAGATAGAATCAGTGCTCGATCCAAATACAACCGGAGCTTCAGATGAAGCTGTAGTTTGGGGACAGGAAATATCAGGAATTGAAGCGGGAAAGACCTATAAAATTAAAGCCGATGTATGGAATGTTCTTTTCGATAATGTGGTGGATAATAGCAGCACCACGCATCAAATCTTCAAAAAGTCAAAACTGAAGTTTTATGTTGGCAGTGAGTACTTAGGATCTGTTGAAATTGATGACGTTGATTATGAAGGTACTCCTTCTTTCATTTACAACGCCACCTCCAATAGCAATCAATATTTGTGGATTTCAGTTGAACTAGACTGCTGCGAAAGCTCTCCTATGCATACAGCATTTGGTTTTGCCATTGACAACATCTCGTTCAAGAAGAAGAATGAATCCTGCGATTGTGAGGAGATGTTTGGCATAGCCAACCCCACCAACTTTACTCCCTACTACCCTTACCAGTGTTTATATGATGCCTTTGATGCCAACAATGTGGCTGGTCAAAACATCTTACTCAATCCTGCATTGATGGTGGTTTCTGACTTTATTGATGAGTTTGAAGAATCCTGGCTCGATTACCTCATCATGCTCCATCCCGAGTACTGCAACTACCTGGCCTGCGAAGACATTTATTTTCAAGAATCCATTCAATTTGCCGAGAATGTCAACTCATTTGAGTGGGACGAGATGGTCACCAACTACTGGGCTGGGGCCAATCCGCTGTTTTCGCTAACAGGTACACCAACTACCTGGGAGGAAGGATTATTTGAAGTAGACCCGCTTTGGGCCAGTATTACCACCTCCAGTTCGCAGGCCTTACAAGACCTCAAAGACGATATGGAGGAAAAAATGAAGAACTATTATACTGTAGGAACGACATCCTACGAGCTCAATGAAATGGCCATGTTTCTGGCTTTTGGCGAAACGCATATGTATGCCTCCAATTCGAGCACTGCACAATTCGATGAGCCCACTATTCGTGAATGGCTTACCTGGACTACCGACCCTGCTTACGCAAACAGTGGGTTCAGCGAAGGGTTTTGGTACCTATATCGAAGCATGTACATCCAGGCGCGTATGGAGGTGTTATTTGAATACCTGGATGACTGTACCAATTGTGGTGTAGACGACATGATCTTGGCCAAATCCAAAAAAGAAAAAATGGAAGAACAACTGGCGCTGCTTCAGACGCAGATGAACCAGTTTAACTTTGGAACCACTACCACCAGTATCAATCAAGGAGCGCTGGAGCTGGCCGAAAAGGTGTATAACGACAAGCTGGCCGAGTGTGAGACGTGGTTAACGGCTCAAATCAAAAACAACCTGGCCACAGTAAAAGATGCCAACGGAGATTGGTATGTTGATGTAAATCTAAATGGCACCTTCCAATCTGGAACGGATAAACTGGTTAGTCTGCTGGCCACCAATCTATCGGACGAATGTGCGTGCAATGCCAGTCTCGATGCTCAGGGGGAAATAACCATTGGAGCCAACACCAACCTTGCTTACACCTGGAAAAGCGACATTGGGGTAACCCCAGAAACGCTGTCCACAACCTCACCTATTCCCACAGCAAATGATGGTATTGGCGAAGAGTTTGCCACTACACTAGGGCTTGGCACCAACAGCAACAGCCTTGGATGGCAGCAGTATTATAAGCTAGGCCTCAACCCATATTCATTGATGGTGACCAAACCCTATGTCAACGATCAGGTATCCATGTCTTACTTTGCCAATGGGTTTGCGGCAGGTGAAGCGCCAGCGGCAGCCTCTACAGCGCTTAGCACCATAACCGGAAGTTCGCTTCCGGGTGGCGCCTCTTGGGAGTGGAACAATGCGTTAGCTACCGGAGAGCCCATGCCACCAACGCCACTCACATTTGGCACCATTACCTATGATCAAGACCTTATTGAAAGCGCCTTCTACACAGACCTGTATGATGTTGCCCACCATTTTGTCATTGTAGACGGGACCGATGGTCTTGGCAACACCTTTAGCGTACGTGGTTTTTACCGAGACGAACCGCTTTATACAAAGCTCACTAAATATGAAGTACTTGAGTATGAACCTACCCCCATTCCCGAGCGATTGTACTGTGGTGATATGGAAACCATGCTCATTGATTTAATTGAAACAGACATGGTCAATGACTATGTGCTAAGCCCTGACCTCTATTCAAACAGTACGCCCATACCGTTGGACGATCACGGCTATTTCCATGCCACCCTGCAGGGTTTTGTGTTTGAAGAAACATCCGTCATGTATGCCTGGGACGATATTGACGACATGTTACTGGCGTGTGAAACCTACTGGGATGCTGATGTGTTGGCCGAGATTGCGGCTGTACCACCACCCACGGGTCAGTCTACGTTGCATTTCAATGCTACCAATATGAGCTATCTGCACCCCGTGTGTGAGGATGAGCAAAACCCGGTGTGCGAAGAGTGCAATCTTTTCTATGATGTGTTTATCGATCACTCGGTAAACGAAAGCTCTGGAACTGCCAATATGAACAACACCACCATTGCTGCTCATATGAGTGACCCAACAAGCTATAACGGATATACAGTTCCTTCAGGGTTTAACCTGGCCGAATGGAGTTTTATGTATCCTGAATACATCGATAGCAAAAACTGGAACCACTACCTTGCTTATAAGAAAACCACCTATCACGACCCGCTGATCGACTTTCTAAATCAGTTTTTAAGTGACTACAATGTGGGCGACCCCACCATTCCACAAGGTGGAAGCATCACGTATGGAGGACCTCCGGGACCAAACGGACCAGCATTTACACCTCCTTATCCGATTCCAGCTCCAGGCAGCTCGCACGTGAGCATTGAAACCAATGTGGCGGCATCTAACTATTCTGAATTATTGGTGCTTTTGGCACCCAACAACCCGGCTGATGATCAGCTGCGCTTCTGGATTGACAACAATGCCAATGGCCGTGTTTGGTTTCACTTTGGATACGAAGGCAGCCTCAACATTGCCCCCACGCCCACTGATGACAAAATCTATGACCTTTGGTTAGATTTCAGACATCACAAAGACCTTGGGTTTGAGTTATCAGACATAAGCAACGTGGTTGGAATAACACCAGCCGTAAAAAAAGGCGATGTGTTTGAGTTTGACCTAATCGTTGAGGACGCCAGCGCCAATCAATACACCATCCGCAGTAAGTCTACGTTTGCCATTGCACAAATGTGCGATTTGCCATCTGTAAGCTTATATGAGCAACCCAACACCAACCCTACCAATTGGAAAGTCAATTGTGAGGAAGAACTGTATATGGATGCGGTGCAGGAAGGCGTAGATTTATACCACGAATACCTTGATAAGAAGCGCTCTAAATTCAAAGAGAAATATGTGGCTACCTGTGTAGATGATGCCCAAGAGCACTTGATTTTTGGACGTGATTTGGGTACGTATAATTATACGCTCTATTTTCATGACCGGGCCGATAACCTGATGCAAACCGTGCCTCCAGCAGGAGCACGGGGCATTGTCAAGCATAACCCGCAGGAAAACATTACCATGGTAGATCCAACCCTGCTCAAAAAGGATAAAAAGTACCGCAAAGGTGAAGCCGGAGGCCAGTTTGTTCAGCCAGAGGATCACTTTATGCGAACCATATACACCTACAACTCGCTCAATGAGGTGATAGAACAGGAAACGCCTGATGGTGGCACTACCCGATTTCACTACGATCAAGTAGGCCGCATTGCGTTTAGTCAGAATGCCGAACAAGAAGACGGAAACGATAAACGATACTCCTACACGCTGTATGATGAAATATCGCGAATTATTGAGACCGGTGAGTTTAATCCGCTAGGAGCCATGGTGTTTGATGAAGCCCAAGACGATATGTACTTTGCATATGGCCAGGCAGGACAAACGCTTATCCAGATTGCCGATGGCAATGCCGGAGCATTTAGCTTTAGCACCACACCCTATTCTGCATCGCCTATTACGTACTCTGTTTCGGCCATGACATTTGATCAGCTCAAGTATGCATTTGACCGACTGACCGAAGCACAGTGGCAAACCTATGTTGCCTTCTTTGTTCGCCATCATGTTGTCAGAACTATTTATGATGCTCCTCCGGGTGACGGTTGGGTAGACCATTCTGTAGGGGTTGAAACCAACCTGCGTGGGCGTGTGTCTGCCATGTATAAGTACGAAGAACTTACTACAGGTAACGAATCGGCCTTTGACAATGGCGTTGTCTATCACTACGATGTGCTGGGCAATGTAAAAACACTCTTCCGCGAGATACAGGACATGGGTTTTCAGGTGTTTAAGCGCATGGACTATGAATATGATCAGGTAAGCGGCAATGTGCACCGATTTGTGTACCAGGAAGGACAAGAAGACGAGTTACACCACAAATACACCTACGATGAAGACAATCGATTGCTCGATGTGCACACCAGCCGAAACGGCATCATCTGGGACAAGGATATGGTATACAGTTACTACCCACACGGCCCCTTGGCCGATCAAAAACTGGGTCACCGACTGTTACAGGACTTTGAGTATACCTACACACTCAACGGATGGCTTAAAGCCATGAACGGAATAGACGACATAGGGCCAATGGACCCCAACCCCACTGAGTTTGCGGCCGATGTGTATGGTTATGAACTGCACTACCACAACGCGGCTTCTGTGATCCTCGGCTCTACCACCATAGACCGGCTCGACTACGAACCCATTGGTGCCGTAACCGGTGAGTTGGCTTCTTCTGGCACCATTGACAAGAGTTTGTTTAATGGCAACATAGCCGCCATTAGCCAAAAACAATGGTTAGATGCCGAAGGCACCGATGTGATTGCTACTGCCAAAACCTACTCTTATGACGAGCTCAACCGCATCAAATCGTTTGACGAGCAAGAATGGGACGCCACTACATTGGCCTGGAACAGCACGTTAACGGATAACTCGTCTGACTACACCTACGATGAAAACGGAAACATCACCAAACTAAAGCGGTTTGGCACCACACCGAGCAATGCAAACGCCAAGATGGACGATCTGGCTTATTACTACAATGAAACCAACAACCAGCTCGAAGGGTATTGTGAGACCGTGGCCAAGAAGAAGTTTATGGATGACCTTGATCCGCTCGAAAACCAGGTGGTGACCAAATATGCGATTCCGATTATCACAGAAACACCTCCGCAGAGCTATGATATGCAGGTAAAAACATGCGTGTGTTTTGATATGCAAAACTGGCCACCCAATATGAGTACACAGGGTTGCTACACGCTCTATCCGGAGGATTTCTTTAACTACTTTGATGTGGGCGATCCCAATGACCCCATGTTGTATGACGAGCGCTATGTGTGTGAGCGCGAAACGCTCGATATTTCCATCGAGTATGAAAGCAACTGCAGTGGCGGATACGTGGCCATTCAGCGCTTCGAAATCATTACCGTGGCCAACAGCGGCAACTACACCTATGACAACATTGGCAACCTCATAGCCGATGAGCAAGAAGGCATGGAGGTTGAGTGGAACCCCATTGGCAAAGTAGACCAGATGGATGTAGACCGACATCAGCATAGCGAGATATATGCAGCAGCATCCATTCCGGTATTGCCACCCGGCTACCCAGACCCAGTAACGCAGGCACCTGGCCCGTTTGATGGCTTCCAATACGTAGAAAACCACACCACCGAGACCAACTTTGACTACGACCCCATGGGTGAGCGCATTAAGAAAGATGCCGATGTGCAGCAAGCCGCGCGCTATAAGTACTATGACGAGGATGGCCTTGGCGGATATGATCACGAGACGGTGCAGGGAATCTACATATCACCCATTGACAAACCCTATGTAGACTACTATATGAGAGACGCACAGGGCAATGTGATTGCCATTTATGGCCTTGATGTGCAGGTCAATGACCAAGTTATGTTTCACGATGCGTTCTTACAAAACCTTGAGGCATATGAGGGCTGGACCCCGGCCACAAAATTTGAGTCTGATTTGATTACCCCGCTCACCGACCGCAGCTGGAACTTTAAGCAACTCATCATGCAGGCCAATAACAAGACCAATGCGGATGTGTTGGCCTTAACCGACCACAACGATGTGTTTAACAACGACCCTACCGTAATGGAAGATTTGATACAGACCTACCCCACCCCGCACGGACAAGGTTTTTATGATGCCAATACTACGGTGACAAAAACCGCCATTCACAACTCGGCTGCCTTTGGCGAATACGCCATGGGATTGGCCACGGCTGATGCTGAAACCAGCATGGCCACAGAGCTGGCATTGTGGAATGCGCATGAAGCTACCCTGCAGGCCGATATTGCTACAGCGCTTACCGATTGGGAAAACTGCCTCATAGCCAACGCCTGTGTTGACAAGCAGCAGTGTGTGCCCTGTGAGCAAATGCGCATACTCGACCCCAATGACCCTGCCTACCCAGGCTGCATAGCCACCGCACCTTGTGCGGGAGCCGCTTGTGCACCATGCGATGCATTGTGGACCACCTATGACGATTTGGCCAACCTGCTAACCTTTCAAGCGCGGTTTGATGCGCAGGTGCTAACCAACTACGATGCCTTTATGCTGGGGCCAGATAGCTATTTAGATGAGCATTATGTAAACACCGCTGATGGCTCTATTCTGCCACAAACATTGAATATCATGGCATCGCCCGTGGTGACCGGCTTAACCGAATTCCGCAGCCATTTAGATGTCTACTACGATGTCAACAACCATGGCCTGGATTGGAAAATAGAAGTGCTGCCATTGGTTGATGAAGATGCGCTGGTCAACACCATGTATGTTTCCAAGGTGGGCAATCTGTGGTATCAGCAAGCCGTGGGTGCAGCCAACACAAACAATAGCATAGAAATAGCCAATCTGCTGGCTACAGCAGACAGCCCCTATGCTTTGAGCGAGTACCTGATAGATGTGGCCGCGTTATTTGGCAGCTGGGTGCCCCGCTGGATGATTCACAACCCTGACCACGAACCCGGCACATCAGGCCTGAGCTTTGAGCCAGAGTATGAAGGAGCAGTGGGTTGGAATAGTTTACCGGCCTCGCCACACACCTTCCTTAGCTATATTATGGTGCCCAACGAATACTACATCTATGGCAGCAGCCGGTTGGGTAAAATTGATCATTACGAGGCCAAAACAGGCAGTGAATACACCAACGTGGCTGGCGAAAAAGAGTATGAAATAAGCGACCACCTGGGCAATGTGCATGCTGTGATAAGCGACCGAAAAATCGTGCATGACGATAATGGAACAACTTCGTATATTACCGACATGCGTCAGTCTACGGATTACTACCCATTTGGTATGCCCATGCGCCACCGGTTTGAGAACCTACGTGGCGAGGAAGAAGTGACGTTTAACCAAATAGCCACCAACACAGTAACCACCTACAACGAGGTTTCTAGTGAAGAGCCGGGCACCAATGGCACGTTTAACTTTACCAACAGCACAGTAGACAATTACTGGACGGGCCGCGGCCATGTATCGAGTTCACTGGCCGATTTATATAACCTGGGCAACACCTACTCTAACGGCTCGGGCAATGTATACATGGGCGGAGCCAACAACGAGTTGATTTTTGACTTCCCATCCGGGCATAGCAATTTTCATGTGGGGCTGTTTAGAGAGCTGCGCGCGCATGGCACAGGTGGCACCACGGTGCAAAACAACCTGGGCTTTGATTTAGACGACCAGGGCGATGACCGCATAGAAATAGAGGCCGATATTCAGATTTGTGGCTCCAACAACTTTGTAAGCGGAAACAATACACTGGAAGTAGGCACGGTCTATATTCTGGACAACACCTTTGCTCCGGTGTGCAGCACAGCCATTACGGTATCGTCTGGCTGTGGTTATACAGACCACATTAGCCTCACGTGTGATGGGCTGGGCATAGATGCCGTAAACAACCCCAATGGCATATACTACATCATGATCGGTTTTAACGTGTTGGGCTCTTGGGGCAACTGGTATGGCCTAAGCGTACAAAACTGGGAGCTTACGGTATCTGACTACGATGAGTATGACGAAACCGTAATGACATCCAATGTATTTGATGACCAGCCGATTTATAGGTTCGGCTTCCAGGGACAAGAACGAGATGATGAGATCAAAGGCATCGGAAACTCGTATAACTACACTTATAGGATGCATGATCCGAGGTTGGGTAGATTCTTTAGTAGAGATCCGCTATCGACAAAGTATCCGCACAACAGCTCATATGCCTTTAGCGAAAACATGGTCACCCATGCCATCGAACTTGAAGGTTTAGAAGCTCATGTTCTCACCGACAACTTAGATGAAGATGGAAATGTAGTGTCACAAAGTTTGACTTATGATATGGATGCCACGCCATTGAACTTTGGTCAAATCTACCATGACAAAGGTGATGGTAGTGAAATGTCTGCTGCGTACCCTGATGAAATATCCTACAGTGGTGATTATCTTAACCCTACTGCTGCGCCAGAAGCGATGATAGGAAGTGATGATTATTATAAATTCAGGAAAGAAGATTTTGATGTTAGAAACTCCCTAATGGGACTGGATAAGCAAGCTCCAGATTACTACATGGGATATGGTGATAAATATCTAAAAGAATTTAGATATGGCTTAAGACCTCAACTGAGCAATCAAGGACAAGATTGGTTGGACAAAACTTTGCTAAGCTTGCAAAAAAGAATGGAGGCAGGTTTGGCGGCAAACCCTCGAATGGAAGAAAGTAATTCTGGATTCAAATCATTTGCTTTTGACACCCATGTTCCGGCATATGTAGGATCTGGCGTCTTGAATTTAGGGATGTATGAAAAACTCCTTATACTTAACACTCCAAGCTACGAAGATGTGATTTACGACAAGGATGGACGAAGACAAATGATGGATGTTATGAAGCTTCAGATGAAAAAATGGGATGCTGATTTAGAAGGGCCAGTACCGCAATAAGTATGGAAATGAAAGCCCTTGTTATAACATTTTTGATCCTTGTAAAAAGTTGCAGTATGCAGACCCCGTCTGAAAACAGTGCTATCAGAGCAACAGGTGTTACGGAACACTTTCATGCAAGCTCTCTCGTTAAAACAGCCAATCAAGGCCTTTTTTTAAGTGGTGAAGATTTGTCTTTGGAAAATTCATCGATCATTTATTTCTCTTCTGACGGAATAGACTGGACTTCAATAGGACGTAAAAAGGGAACAATAGACCGAATAAACCTTGGGTACAATAACCTCGTTTGTATTAATAATAAGTTTGAAGTCGGGGCGTCTATAAAATCATCCCTGTTGATTTCTAAGATTGATGAGATTCAATTGGATTCCAAAATCGTTGGGAGTTCAGAAGGCTTAATTCACGGGGTTCTTTATTTTGGTGAGAATCGTCTCATGGCATTCAAGGATATTGATACTTTACCTGGTATTCAATCTTTTATTAGCTCTGATAATGGCGAAAGCTGGATACCTTCCACCAAACTCAGTCAATACAAAGTAGTAGAATCGGAGATGCTTACTGAGCATGAGGGGGTTGTATTTGGTGTAGTAAGAAAAGGATTCTCTGAAAGTTCACGAGTTGTTTTTATTTGGAATTATCATTTGGACTCATTTATAGAAGTAAACTCATTTAGTGAACACGGAACCATTGTCGGGTCTCAGAAGAATCAAAGTGACATCTATATTTTTTGTGAGCAAGAGAATGTCATAACAGTAAGTCTGTTGGATGTGGAAGGTGGGCATAAAGTAATTTCCAGTTTTCGAATAGACGAACAAGAAGACGAATTATTGAGTATTAGGTACGTCAATAAAAAGCTAAAGTGTGTAACATCAAGTTGTTCAGATGATTTTTTAGATGGGTGTGACTATTACGTCAAGTCCTACACTCAGGATGGTTTAACTGAAAAGACATTTTTCACGGATGATTTACTACCATATACTTACTCTGGAGATAAGATTTATTGTTTTACTAAGAACCAAGATCTTATCTCAGTTGATCTCAAACATTGACCTTGTAGGTAGTGTATCAGATTTGGTGTTTTTGAAAGCTAAAAACATAACAAACTGATTCCCAGTAAAAACCACCTATCAGACCTCCATCCCCATGCAATACCTAGTTAGCAACTCATACATTTCGAGCTGTTAAAAGAGCTAGGATGAAGGAAAACGGATATAAGTGTATCAAATGTGGTCATTCCCAAAAACCATTGAAAAACGGTAAAACGAAAATGGGTATTCAACGCTATAAATGTAGCTCCTGTGGAAAACGATTTCAAGATCATTATGTGTACAAGGCTCATCTACCACAGACAAATGCGCAGATTTCGGTTTTGCTTAAAGAAGGATGTGGGATTAGAAGTATAGCACGCATTCTTGGCATTTCCCCAACTACAGTTCAAAGCCGAATTTTGAGCATTGCCTCTACCCTTTTAAAGCCTGTAATTCCTTTAGGAAAGGAATATGAACTGGATGAACTATGTACTTATATTGGTAAGAAAAGCAGGCATATCTGGGTGGCTTATGCTCTAAGGACTGACACCAAAGAAGTAGTAGATTTTGCCGTAGGAAGACGAACCAACAAAACACTTAAACGAGTGACCAATACCCTACTTGGCGCTGAGGCAGTAAAGATCAATACGGATAAACTCAGAAATTACCGCTCATTGGTTCCAAGACACATTCATAAACTCAAACAATATGGGACAAACCATATTGAACGAATGAATCTGACCCTGAGGACACACCTAAAAAGGCTAAACAGAAGAACCATTTGTTTTTCGAAATCAATGGCAATGCTTTCAGCTTGCCTGACGATTTATTTTTGGGGATGATGTAGCCTCCCCGGTAGTTCTAATATTTTGAAGATAGAGAAACACATACTTTAAACTGTTAATCAACGAAGGAATCACAACTCAATGAGGATGAGATTAGCGGATTCTGTTTTTTCGATGATGCAAAGCGGTTATAGGCTAACGATTACTAGGAATACTAACCATGCTCCCCAACCGGCTGCTTCTGCTCCTATAAGTTGCGTTAGTGCTTTTCTTCTGTAACATTTCAAATACTCAAGGTCACTAAACTGGTCTTTGTTTTTCGAAAGCAAGTACGTGTGCCTTCCTCTATTGGGTGTAGGATTAGACAAAGCGGTTCCTATCATTGCAAATGGCCCAAAGAGCACACCTAAAACGAAATGCGCTTCTCTCTTTCCGTGAAAATTTTCGGCATCAAACCGTCCATTCAGGCATGCATTAGTGTCACCTTTAGCCATTTCCACATACTTCGTATAAACTCGATTTTCTGGATTCTCAAACTGAATTGAAAATATTTCAGATGCAGGAACAATATATCTTTTGCCTTCTGTTTTAAAGACGACAGCGCAATCCTTTATTTTACTGAGTTTGCCTTCAAAAACCATCTGGTTATTAAGTGTCAATATATCGCCTGCAAGAGAAGATACACTGATAAGGATTACCATTAATGTAGTCAGGGCATGTTTCATAGGTATTACTTCTATTTTGTTAGGGGGGCTAATAACTCAAATTCTGTGCCTACCCCTTCAATGTTTGTGCGTTCATTTTATTTGACGAAAAGTAGAAATAAAACGAGAATGACTCTGAAAAACGGGCCACTGATTTAGATTAGGTCATGTACTCTAAATTCACTGATATGCACGTAGGAAATTAACCTCAAGACAAAAGTTGTTTTTAGGGCTTTTAAATGAGCGATCACGGTTTCTGAGAACTGACGCTCAAATGTCAGACCCACCGCAAGCTCTATCTTATCTACCCAGCTTGAAGATGTACCATAGGAGAAGGATGCCCTTTATCCGTTCTTAAAACAATAATCGAGCGTGTTCTTCAATGATTTGCCTTATCATAGTTCTATCCCTTGAGTTTGTATTGTCCGAATAGACAATCTTTATATTACCTGTGGTTTTAATCCCTTTTAGAATAATGTCACCTTCAAAATTACGCCACTCTTGAATGTTGCCATCTAATAGCCTTTCCAAAACAGGCTGAAATTTCGTAAACCAATCATTCACGGATAAGTAGTTCAAATAGTATTTAGATGTTGGAGTAGTTTCTTCTGGAGAAAACGGAGAATCGCAAATAATCTTCATCTTTTAGATTCATTAAATCCACAAAATAATCTGACCTATGACAGCGTAAAATAGCCTTTGTTTTATCTAGTTCATGTCTGTAAGTTACAAGTTACCAAATCCAAGTATACAGAACGACAAAAAGCTTACTGGAGCCAACACATCGATATGGATGGATATCTACCCATCCTAATTCGCGTACAGGTGCCTAATAACCTCAACCATATGCTGTGCAACGTAAGGATCGTCAAACACTACCCTACCGCCAAATGACTCAATGATCGTATTGATTTCATCAGCTAACTCCTCATAATCATGTAAAATCAATAGAAAGGGCTGTTCATCAAATAGTTTAAAACTCTCATTTTTCATGAGTAGACCGATATGCTTAAGCATGGTTTGGCCGTCATTCTCTCTATCAACTCCTGTCCTGAACAAGAAATGAGAGTAGACATCCTTTGCAATAAACATGTAACCATCACCCTTATTGGAAGGTAAATCAATTGGACAAAAGCATATTATTTCTCTGGGAGCCTTCGCCTCCATGTCAGTATCAGTCATATTAGCTAATAATCAGTGATATTTAATCTGTGAGACCCCGTCACGGGTGATTTTACAAGCATAAGTACACAACTCTCATACCCGTATCGTTTCGCTTCTTTCGAAACTATTAAAATCGTTTTGAATCTGGGCTTCATATGAAAACCTGAGTAAAGCATTTCGAAGTAGTTGTTCTGTCTTTATTGGCTGATCGTAACTCGAAAGTGAACATTGAGCAAACGAATGTTTGTTAAAAAATGTAACCCTCTTTTCCAAAGAATTCAAGTCTTCACTCACCCTTCCCGCCTACTCCCCTTTGCTAGCAAGGATTTCAGAGGAAACGAAGTGACCACTACCAACCGGTGATAATCGGTTACGATACGTTCAGGGTAGTACGGCTCCGTACTGCCAAGAGTTGAAATTCAAAAATGGCCTTCTGAACTTTACAGAACCAATTTGGCAAGACAGTCTCAAGATGTTTATCAAGGTCTTCAAAGACCCAGAACATAGTTGAAACAGATAGTCGAATAAGAGTCGTTGACGAATGAAGCTCTTATCAATGTTTGGATAAAGCTTTTCAAAAAGAATGCGCGTTTCAAAACGCTCAAAGAAGTTCAAACAACAAAGCACCAAGAATCAATTGGCTAGAGATAATTCTCTGCTAGCATTTTAACGAACTATTAAAACAGTAGTACCATGCATCTAACACCCGAAAAATTTCTGAACCTTGAAGTCAAGGTTGATGAAAATGCTGATCAAATCGTTCTCAACTTTGAACATCAGCCTGATGAGCTGACCATAGCCCTAATACACGCTATAGGGTTTGATTCAGCCAGCAAAGGAAAAATATATCGAGCTGCGTTCAACACAGAAACTTTGGAGTTCGCCAACACTCTTCAAAAAAGTCTTCCTCAAGGACAATTCCCTACATACATTCCCTACACCCCAGCTTTTTCAGCTACACTTGAGCACATTAACGGTTATCGCTTTTCATACATAACAGCAACACTTCTTATCAATGGAACGGAAAACGACCATTGGTTTCTGATCTTCGAAACAGGACGCAGACGCTCACGCGCAGTAGCTAAACTTTTCTGTCAGCTTCTTTGGGGTAGCAAATTACAGCGCTTTCAAATAGAAACAGGACGAAGAGTCAAGGAAGCAAGGATGCTTTTTCAAATGAATAAGTTTATAACCAGCTGGCCTTCGGAGCAAGAAATGGTGCATTTGCGGAACCTGATTACCGATAAGTCTATTTCTGGCTCTCAAAAAACTGAACTCAAGAATTCTCAAGTTCAGAATTCCAACGTTGAGAATCTCGCACTACCTGAAACACCTATAAAACCAGAGGTTTCCGAAGTTCAGAATTCTCAAACGAAAAATTCTAAGGTTAAGATTTCCGAGCCTCAAAACACTGAAACTCAGATAGCACCTTTTGGAATTGATGCAAACACACCCAATCTACCCTCAATAGAAGAGCATGCACAAATAGTTGGTGAAAATGTCGAAGTAGGCTCTTCTACGGACGAGAGAAGCAATACCCACTCGGAATCGCTTAATCAGGCTCTCACTCCAATAAGGGGAATTACCCTAATTTCATGTGAGACTCTATCAATAGAAAATTTATCGTTTCCGTCTTGGAAAGCCTTTGACGATTATTTGATCAATTGCCAAGACCTTCAGGCTAGGCCTAACGGATACAGCGCACATTATCGGGTCATTTGGAAAGATCTGTCGATATATGAGGATTCTTTTTTTCTGTATACCGAAGAAACAAATCCTATTCTCAATGAAAATGTTCTAGGAAAGGAAATTAGGAAATCGCTTTGGTATGCTTTACACCAAACCCTAGGACAAGTTCCAGATACAACCCCTAGTACGGTAGTGTACTCAAAGGAAATTATCCAGAAATGGTTAAAGGAGCATGATTTTGGACTAAGCACAGAAGTTATGCACGTGTTGGATATTGATTGCCAACCTAAAATACCGATAGATGAAATATACATCTATGGAGTAGATTCCACTATTTTATGTAGCAGGGAGTTTGGCGAAAATCAGAAGTTCAGCAGGGCTGAGTCTAGGTTAACTCAACTTAAGGAGCTTCTTGAAATAGATCAGAACCTTGAGATAGAACTACGTTGGAAAAATTCTGATGGTGTTCAGCTAAACCTTATGCCGCATCAAATCCCCAATTCCATTGGTAAAAAGCAATGGTATAGATGGTTAGTACCGATGCTCGGTTCCAATTTTCTGGATTATTATCAACTATCCGACAACTGTTCTATTATGAAGGAAGTGAACTATACTCCATTTTTTACTTCTGAGAATGGATTCAAATATGAAGTGGAAGAGGCTCGCTGGGACTTATATCATACAGATTATGACCAGAGGATAGTAGTAGACAATACAATCTTCAGGAGGAATACACTTATTAGATCACTCTCTGAAATAATGGCAGGTTTACCCTTAGACAAACAGGAAAAGCTATCGTGGCATATTGAAGCATACTTCCTTCTTGAGGAAAGCATCGTTAACAACTTCGCAAAACGCATCGAAGCATCAGTACTATCAAAAGCTAATGCTGACATATGTGCAGACTTTATACGCGCTGCACTTAACAGCAAGAGACTCCACCATGAAGAATGGGAAGTGTTCAAATGCATTTTACACCTTATTGGAAGATAAAGAAGAGATGAAACTGAAATCAGACATAAGGCCCGAGTTTCAATCAAACGCTTCTATCGCATCATTATGCGAATTAATGTTTCGAATGAGGATTATGATGGAACAACGCATAAACAGATACCTCTTTTTTGTATTGCTCCATTGTCCTCGTATCAGTCCAATGTTAGCCACTGCTGCCAGTCGCCTTGCGGTCCACCTCCACCGTCTAACGGCTTCAGGAAACTCCTCTGTTACCTGCTCAAAAGTGAGCAAATCATACGGACATTTTTCCTGTGGGCTTTTAAATCGTTTCATGTGTTCTGCCTTTGATATTAACCTTATGTCCTTCAACTATCCTCTGCATTACAATGTGAATGACCTGTTAAAGAACATACTAAGGAAAGAAGTTACTATCCTTTTAAAACATATTCCAGCTCAAATTATTACACGGATAGAATCCTTTAACACCAGATTACTGAAGTATCCTTTTAGGACGAATAACATACAAGCAACAGGATGATGGAAAGAAGCGAAAGAAAAGAAGAATACTGGACGATTCATCTGGATCAGGTAAAGGAAATGCTTGGCTTAAAGGGTCATGGATACAGGTCAGTTCTAACTTGGTGTAGTAAACATGAAATTCCAGTCATAGGTTCTGGTAAGAGAAGGCGTATCCTGAAAAGTCATTGGATACGTGTAAATCAAAATGCCTGTGTTGATGCTATAAAAACAATGCACCCTCGGAACTGGAGAGAAATGCTACGCTTTTATGGAGTACAGGCTGGTGCTACGAGAAAAGTAAAAGGAGAACCAAAGCATTATTCTCCGAGAGGAAATATTGCTAAGAATTTTCTTAAAAAGACTGATGGTGAGTGATCATCTCAACATACCTGTTCGTGAGCGAAGTAGATATGAATTTGTCTTCTGCGGCAAATGCAATCGACATGTATCAGACACTTGTGGGAAGACGGGCAAGAAAATATATACATGTGAGTTTTCTTTGCAACACAGGTTCAGAGTAGTTGTCTATGTCCCTGGAACTTCGAACAAGCGCATCACCAAGGTTTTTACTACGCGTAATTACAAGGAGTTTCAATTACAGGCAAGAGCTTTTATCGAAGAGCTTATCTCAAACGACTACCGACTTCCTGGAGAAGAGAAAGCTATTGAGAATACGGGTGAGAAGGAGAAATACGCTCCAAATAATACCGAGCATACCAAACAGCGGTATCTCTCCTTTGCCAATGCTGCTCGCAAATTCCTGGATTACAAACAAGGGTTTGGTGTTCCTGCTTACAAATACAAACACATCTCTGACCAACAAGTCAAGGAAATTGCCCGCTATCTAGGACATTTTGCACATGCCCTCAAATCTCTAAAACACGATCCTGAAACATTATCTGTCTCCGATATTGGTGAACGTGAAGTGAGTGCCTTTCATAACTATCTAACCGTACCCAATCCTGAAACTGGCAAACCAAAATATTCAGCTAAAACCTACAACAAGGCGATGCAGTATATACGATCCTTTTATCGTTACTTGAACGATGAATTGAGATATGGCCTAGCCAATCCGTTTCGAGATGTGACAAAAAAGTCGATCAGAAACAAGATTGAAATAATAGAGCTTGATGAGTTTAAATCCCTTCTGCGATTAGTTTCTAAGGAAAATGGAGAATTTACAAAGTTCGACCGAGGAAAAACGTACAAACTCAATCACTTCAAGCCATGGTTGAAAGATGCATTTAAATTAATGCTTTACACTGGAGAAAGAAGAGATGGAGGCGTTCTGATGAAGTGGTCACATGTACACGATCATTATGTGGAAGTTCCCAACTATAAGGTAAATCAGATATTAGACAGAGAAGATGTGAGAGAGGTGCCGTTATTTCCAAATTTTGCTACCCTACTAAAGGAACTTGGATGGGATACGAAAAGGGATTCAGACGAGTTTATCATTGCACCTGATCATAAAAACCGCGAAACTGTGAAAGACTATATGAGTAGAGCCTTTACTCATTACTGGAAGCTTACGGGAATTAACAAGCAAGTTTCAATGATTGATCTTCGAAAAACTTATGTCACACTTATGTATGCTGGGTTTGGAGAAGATGCTGGCTTAATTACTGGACAATCAGATGCCGTTATCAAGGCCCACTATCTTAAACGAAGAAAAATAATTGAACTGGCTTCTAAAGTCAATCTTTCTGATTTGGATAACAAATGGCAAAATGACAGACGAAATGATGGGCTCGTAGCCTAAAGGAGCTTTTAGAAATAGCGTCACCTTATCTTTTATCTTATTTAATGCCTGTTAAGAATAGTGTAAACGATTTAAGGTCAAAATTTCAACAAACATTATTTTATTCAATATTTAATGTCTGTTAAGATTCAATTGCTAAATTTGATGCGAACAATAGACTAAACATTAGAACAGTCCTAATTTGATGTGTATGCCCTATTCTATAAATCCAGATAGAAATGAACCTTGGAACGACCTACCCCCTCTTCCAATCAATAAAGAGCTGTATCACACCATAGAAATCTTAGAACAGCTTGGGGAAGCAAAAGCAGCATTGGCAAGGCTTCAAGGTCGAAGTGCTGTTATTCCGAATCAGGGGTTACTCATTAATACAATCAGTCTCCAGGAAGCCAAAATATCCAGTGAAATAGAAAATATTTTCACTACGGATGACGAGCTATACAAAGCATACAGTGATAGAACCGAGGAAACACAAGGTGCCTCGAAGGAAGTCCTGAAATACCGAGAAGCGTTATGGTCAGGATATCACTACTTAACTAATAGTGGTCAATTCGACAATCAGTATTTTATACAGATTTTTCAGGAAATAAAACAAACCACAGATGGCATTCGTCCTGATTTTTCCAATACTGTAATACGACAAGGTGGTACGGGACCAAACGCTGGGCAAGTTATTTACACTCCACCACGGGGATCAATACTCATAAAAGACAAGCTTGACAACTTAAATGACTTCCTAAACGATGATGAACAGTTCAAAATGGATCATTTAATTAAAATGGCCATTGCCCATTATCAATTCGAAGTAATTCACCCATTTAGAGACGGTAACGGTAGAACTGGGAGAGTTTTTAATATCAACTACCTTACTCACAAGAAACTTCTGGACTTCCCCATTCTTTTCCTTAGCAGATACATTCTGGACAATAAAGATGATTACTATTCCGGGCTCAGTGGGGTTTCTCAAAGAGGAAATTGGAAGGATTGGTTGCTTTTTATGATCAGAGCGATTGAACACACTTCTAACATCACGTTTTACAAAATCAATGATATTGTTTCTACAAAAGACAGTATTCTGGAGTACGTGAAAACCGACAAAAGAAAATTCCGAAGCTCGGAAAAGCTAGTTGAGGCTCTTTTTACACAACCTTTTACTAAGGTTAAACACTTAACTGGTGGCGGGCTGTATGCTGAAAACACAGCACGAGATTACTTAAATAGACTGTGTGAAATTGGTGTGTTGGAAAGAAAAGAAATTGAGGGACATCATTATTATTTGAACCTTGAACTTTATAGAATACTATCAGAATAACGGCTTTCTAATTCGCAATGGGAAAGCAAGCAATGATCCAATTCCAATAAGGCCAAAAACAAAATTTGAAAGCAAAAAAATGAAGGTTTCGTAACAGACTTTCGTGACAGAACTCCAAATCTTACTCAAAAACAACAACTAAAATCTTCTGTAACACCCATCAATAAAGGAAAGTTAAAAACCTAAACAAGCCAAAGGCTGAGGATTCATAACCCTGAGGTCGGGGGTTCGATTCCCCCCTTCGCTACAGAAGAACAAAAGGTCAGCTTGATGCTGACCTTTTTTGTTTTTCGACCATTAGACTTATTGGCACGTTTGTGGATAAAGAGTCTGTATAAAGGTTAGAGAGAAGTGTAGTACATGGCTGGTCATAAGTATGTCAGCTTAACCGAGAATTACTTAGTCGGTCAAACCGAAGATATGCAAGCGGATATTGATGCTTTTCATCCGTTAGGGTAAACAAACCTCATATCTTTTTACTACTGATTTTAAAACGTAAATAGGTTACGTTCCGGTCTAATTCCTTTGCCCTGGTTGAATTGTAAAAGAAAGAAATTCGGGAACTATTCTGTCACTGATATAGACTATTATTAGGATTATTGACCTTAACAAAGGTGCTCAAACCGCATAGAAAATTAAGAAATCTCAAGCCTTATCTAAAGTAGACAAAGAGTACGATTAACTCAGGGTTTAAAGCAACCAGGATGGGCATTTTAAGATATAAGTAAACGATTATTGTGAATTTATTTACGCTGCTTTTTAACGAGGATGGAAGTCTTCACACGAATAAGATTATTATGTTAGTAAGAATCTTTTTATCATGCTATGTCTCGTCCTTTTTGTTCAGATTCTGGTTCGGAGAATATGAGATTTTGAACCCTACAAACCTTGATGCTATGATTGAATTCTTTTTGAATGGAATGGCTCTGGCTGCATTGGTAACATTCAGTTTTGTTTGGGTCATATATGATTTAGTTAGGTTTGGGTTTGCGTCAATTTATTTCTACCGGACAGTACCTAAATTCAGGAGAAAGATTCTTGGAGAAAGTGCTACTGATCAAGAGATAAGAAGTATTAGCCTTCCCTATCATAAAATGATTCCTGATTTCATTAAAGGTCTCTTTGAGAACAACCATTTGATCAAAAAAGTAAATGATCAATGGGTCATTGAGGATTCTATGCTCTACGAATGGAAAAATTATTTGGAAAATCCTCTTGCGCCCATCGCCTGGTCCATCAATGTTTTATCCTTTATTTACCTAACAACTATAACTTTCTTTGTCGCGTCACGAACCCTAATGGTTTTTGAATCATTCGCCTATATTCTGGTTTTAACGAGCCTTTTTCTCACGCTAATATATCTCGCAGTTGTAGCTCGTCTTTGTGCTTCGATCAATGCTTTAATTCCCAATCTTAAAACTATCCCCGTTAAGGCGCGTTCGGAAGCAGAGGACTCCGATATTCAGCCAGATTCCTCTACGCAAGATGTCGTTGAAGAAGTTACCGCCAATGAGGCCGAAATTGTTCAGGCAGGTCTTTCTTCACAAAAGGATAAGTCTTAATCCTAAGAGATCAATCCCGACCAGAACCAATCATATCAAGTTTTGAACGCTAATATCAGATACCTATTGCTAAACAAATCAATATCCTAATGAACTCTCGTAACATGAACTTTGACGTTGATGAAATAGACACATCCAAGCTCAACCTATCTGGTGGATACGATCTGGTATCAATGCTCGTGAAAAGCCAATTAGATGATGGCAAAATAACTGATGATCTAACGCTGTCTTGGATTATTAATAGTCCGCCAATTTTTGCAGCTCAGGAGACAGATGAATTTGAGGCATTTAAAAGGAGATTCCTAGAGAATTATCTTAAAAATAAGGACAGCAGTATTCAAGTCGTTCAGCTGTTGAAGAGAGAGTTCTACGATTTTATGTGTACTGATTCAGACTATTACGAAAAAGAGCGTTCATCCCTCGGTGAAAACATAAACTTGATGATAACGGGAATTTCGTCTGCCATTGCCACCAACCTTTCGTCCATTGAAATTGGAATTATCACTTCCTTCGTTACTATATTTATGCTCATTGTTGGCAAGATGGGCAAGCGAGCTTTATGTGAAGCTTTTAAGCCCGTTGAATAGAAATGGCGCAACGGAACGATATACGAATCTGGTTCGAGTCCAGTCCTCGGAACGCCAGTTGAAATAACTATTGAGATATAGGTTCTTATGGATTGAGAACTATAGTCAGCTATTGTTAAGAGCCGCCTTTTCACACACCTTACGAACAGAAAACAGTCTATCTCTGTGAATAAAGCAATGAATAACCCGTTGATAACTAATACATAGTAACACAAACTATGAAGTATCTTTGTAGATACAAAAAAGCCAGATGGGAGCTATGTCCTCATCTGACTTGTAGCATCTTTACAGATGTTTGATAACGCTACAAATGTATCAATGCTACGTAAACAAAAAAGCTCGATATAGAACAAGGAAAAACTCTAACCTTGGTAAGAAAGAGTTAATCAAATACTTTTTTATCATGGCCAAAACAGGCGAAGGAAAAAAGAAGGTCTATGTTAAACCGCACACTAAGAAAACGGGAAACAAGACCGTAAAGGTGCCAGCACATTATCGCTCGACACCTAACTAGGTACAAGGGGCTTCGGCCCCTTTTTTTGTAGAGCTGATCTAGGAAGGGATGCGTATCCAAATACCGCTATGGTTTTGACGGTATGGAAAGGGATGACGAAGTGAAAGGCATAGCCAATAGCTATGATTTTGGAGCTAGGGTGCACGACCCACGTTTGGGCAAGTTCTTGTCTGTCGATCCGAAATTTAAAGACTATGCATGGCATAGCACCTATACTTATGCTGCGAACAACCCTATTTATATGGTAGATGAGAACGGTGAGGGCCCTATAGATTGGCTTAAATTAACAGGACAAAAACTTGGTAATTTATTCTCTGGAAATGGGTTCCATACAAATGCTTCTGTACAAAAAGCGGCCAGCCAGGAGCTCCACATCACATATTGGGTATCAAAAGCCTCTTGATGCCCCTTGTTGGTTGTGTATCTGATATGATGATGGGCCTCTTCCCTGTTTTATGAAACGAAAAACCCCTCAGATGCGTTTGCTTGAGGGGTTTTGGCTTAGAGTTAGATTGAGCCTTCAATCTCCTATGTCTTACTGGGCAAAGTCATCATCGGCTGTTTGCCTCAGTTGCTTAAAGTAGTAGACTGTATTGTCTACAATGCGAGGTGTCATGATCACAGGGTCCTGTCCGTCAAACGCATACCCAAACAAAATGCCATCTAGGATGTTGCCGCTCTTATCCTTCACCACGGTATACATATCTTGGAAATTCGCTCGGCCCGGTTCGAAATACTCTTGTGGAGTATCTACCATAAACGGTGGTAGCACTTGGTTCTTTCGTTTATAACCATAGTTCATCTTGTAGCCCTGTCCTTGTACTGCAATGGCGTAGTCTCCATTGAAATTGCTGCTCTCAGGTCTGCCATTATCATCGGCTCCGTAAACAGGATTGTTATTACGCGAATCGACATTCCAAGCTTGATCTGCCAGTGCTAGTGGCGGATTTCCCAGTCCGTTTGGATTTCGTGGATGGCAGATATATTGCGTCATGCATAAGTCTTCTGCATTGCTACCGCCTGTCATCGTATACGAAAGCTTATAGGCAACATTGATTCCAAAAACGGCATTGGGGTCGATTACTTTGGGTAAGCAAACCGTGTAAATATCAAATGTGAAGAAGCCATTATCTCCGTTGAATTTTTTGAGTAACCAAGAGGGTGTATCGAGAAACGTGAGTGCTCGCGTATCCTTTGGGGCCACTTCTTTCTCGCGAAGCTTATCCTGCCTGCGCTCAAGTTCTCTGCTAGCCTGACCGCTTTTTCCTTTGGTGCCTCCTGTTAGAATGTAGCGGTCGTCATATTCCATAGAGGATGTATCAATGTCATCCAGATTGGCTTGATAGAGTGATGCATTGTTGTCGTTAAATCTGATAGTTGTTGGCATGGTTGTCTTTATTTAAATTGGTTGTATGTGGGTTTATCGAGTGTGTTATTGGCTCATTAAGTGAGCTCTTCTACTGTTTTATCGCGTACTCTGACGAACTTGCAAGTACCTTTCTGGCATCGAATTTCGATTCGGCAATTGTCATCTACCGTGGGAATGCCGGCATCACCGGGTACCATAATTTTACCTATCAGAGCTAGTTGTTGGTCCTTGGTCAAATCAAGCTCAACAGGATTCACTTCAAGGCTGTAGCACATGTCGTGAAAAACTTTGCACACATCAATTTGATCTGAGTTTAGCTTTCGGTAGACTCCTTTCTGGTAAGGATTCCAGAATCTTTTCAGGGCTTTTCTTAGTGTGCTTCCATCACCAAACGCGCTTGTAACGAGTTCATCTATCAACGCAACGTCCTTTGGATCTATACTATCCTTATTCTTTCGGTAAGCAGCGTGTAACTGGGCGCACTGCAGATCTGTTTCATCTTCGCGCATGATGTTTCCTGTGGTTTTTTTCTTGCGCTTATTGTCGTAGTGGTCGGCTTTCACCGCTGTGGTGTAACAGCGCAGCGTAAATGAGTCCAGATACTTTGAAAAATAGCCGGCTAAAGTGCCAGCATAGCTGCTGGCAATGTCTTTGGCACCGATGGATGAGTCGTGATTTTTTTCGTGGTCCTTACCCCGAGCGCCATAACACATGACCAACTCAATATCAGCAGATTGTTCTTCTATTAGATAGTTTGTGCAGAGTTTGAATAATGTATCTACTGAGTAGTGCGGTGTATTCTCATTTCTACTTCCAGCCCATGCATATTCTACATCTTCCTTAAAACCGTGTGTACAAATGACCAACCGATCAAAATACTCTGGTAACGTCTGGTCAATAGTTCCTTTATTACACAGTTGGTTCCAATTAAGTGCATGAAATTTTTCTTCCGGGTAGCGTACTTGTAGTGCCTCTAGCGTATGTGAGGACAATGCTCCTAAGTTCTTTCCTGATGTCACGGAGTCTAACTGTAGAAGCAGGCAGTGTTTTGTTTGTTCCATAAATGTTGCAGTTGTGTTGAATCCTGATTGTTGTTTAAGAATTCAAAACTGCTGAGTCCTAGAACCAAACAGGGAATAATGGTCATGAACGCATGGTTTAAGGGTACGAAAACCGCTAGGAATGGAACCAAGTTAGTTTGATAACTGAACTCTGGTCTATAATCAGCTTAATAAAAGCAAGGTGTATCCAACGCACGTCAATGATCGAGCGAGTAGTAACCATTGTTGATAGCCCAGCACACCTGTGTAGCCAGGTTGTTGCTCTTGATTTTTCTGGATAGGGCTGCTCGGTGGTTATTCACCGTGTTAATAGATATGCACAAAGCCTTGGCTATGGCTTCTGAGTTTAAACCCTGACACATTAGATCAAGTACTTCGAGTTCTCTTGGCCGGAGAGCATTTTCCTTCATGGCTTTTTCAAGCCGAGATGACAAAATGCTGGTGTTTCTGAATAAGATGGACTCAATGGCGTCAATGATAAGCTCTGGATCCTCGTCCTTCAAGATGTATCCGTTAGCACCCAGCTGGCTCAATTTTCTGAAAAACACGGGCTGGCTATACTGCGTGAGGATGGCTACTTTTTGCTTCTTCCAGCGCTTTCTGATTTCTTTGAGACACTTAATGCCATCCATACCAGGCATATTGACATCGAGTAGAATAATGCTGTATTTCTGCCTTTCAAGTTTAGCAAGGCACTCTACTCCATTGGCCGCTTCATCTATATGACTTACATGGCCTGTTTCCTCCAGAATATCTCGCACAGCAGATCTAAATAAGGGGTGGTCATCTACAATAAGCGCTGAAATACCAGGATGCGTCATACGACAAACAGCTTTGTTTGCTTATCAAAATTAGGAGCTTGCCAAAACCCATAATCACATATGGTCAAAAATGGTTAGTTCTAACTACTCCGCTTCAAAAAGACAGTCGCAAAACCTGAGTATTCTAGCCAGTAGCTTGCTTGGTTTTGAATGCTCCCATAATAAGAATCACAAGTGCTATGGTTATACCCAATACACCAATCATACCAATGGGCGGTGCGTCATCAGATGCTCCCATAGCTCCTTTTACAAACAGCCCAATGGGAAGCATAATGGAGGCCATGGCTGAGTATGAACAAATCTTCTTCAGTCGTTCGCTCAGTACGAGATTTTCGAGCGTAAGGCCCACCAGGATATTAAAGATGCTCATAAAGTTTCCGTGTGAGTGCCCTTCTCTAAGGTAAAACCTAGCTAGGCCAAGCAGATGGTTACCTTCTTGAATGCTGTGTTCGTTAAACGTGCCACCAAGGGCCAAACCACCAATACAGGCAGTGACGAAAAGGGCGGTAAACCCAAATCGGATATTTGCAATTCGAAGTTTCATAGCTTTTTGTTTTAGTTTCTTGAAAATTAGACAAATAGTTAGAAAAACCACCAAAGCATGTACTGCACATGCCCCATGGTCTCAATGGGTAACATTTGGCTCTGACATACCGTAGGTAAAAACAACTATTCGCCCCCTTGACTTTGAGCTCGTAAGCGCCTTAAGCTTTGTTAGGGAACAAAAGACGCGCAAAGCAGAAAAAATTCGTGTAAAAGGTTATATTGCGAGCCTTCGAAAGATTATCGAAAATTATGGAAAAGAAGAAAATAGAACTTGAGTTTACAGTTAGAAGCTCAGTTAAAATATTATACCAATGTCTCAGCACTTCAAGCGGATTGTCGGAGTGGTTTGCTGATGACGTTACCATAAAAAAAGACCAGGCCAAGTTTGAATGGGATGGCTCGGTTGAAGAAGCTGTGGTGGTTTCTAAAAAGGCTGACGAGTTCATTCGCTACCAAATGCTAGAGGATGAGGGAACAGATTACTACTTTGAATTTGCTATTAAAATAGACGCGCTTACTGGGGATGTAGCGCTTATCATTACAGACTTTGTTGAAGAAGACGAAGAAGAAGAACAGCGCTTGCTTTGGGAATCTCAAATAGGTGAACTCAAGCATATTCTAGGCAATTAAGCAGCTAAAGCTGCAGAGCGAAGAATCATTTCTTAAAATCAAAGACAGACCATGAAAAAGCTGCATAAGCTCATCATTCGGTCTTATCTCGGACCATTTGTACTGACGTTTTTCATAACGCTGTTCATTTTCGTCATGCAATTCCTTTGGAAGTACATTGACGAACTCGTGGGCAAAGGTTTGGAACTACACCTTGTGGCTGAGTTGCTGTTTTATGCATCGGCCAACTTGGTACCTATGGCATTGCCATTGGCTATACTCCTGGCCTCTATCATGACATTTGGCTCGTTTGGTGAACACTACGAGCTTGTAGCTATGAAATCGAGCGGTATGGGGCTTATTCGCATCATGTATCCACTCCTCATTGTTACTGTCATTACAAGCCTTTTCGCTTTTTTCTTTACCAATAACGTGTGGCCCAAGGCCAATTTGGAGTTTGCCTCCCTCCTATACGATATACGCCATAAAAAGCCTGCTTTTGATATTGCCGAGGGTGTGTATTACAAGGGAATCGATGGGTTTGTTATTCGCGTATCTGAAAAGGATGAGGACGGAAAAGGCCTGCGCGATGTGCTCATTTACGACCACACTAAGAAAAATGGAAACATTCATGTAATCAGAGCCGAAAGAGGTCGCATGGAAATGACCAAGGATGAAAACTACCTGGAGTTTTCGCTAATCAATGGAACCAGTTACGAGGAAATTGAAGGAGAAACGCGACCTCACATGCTGTCATCATTTGATAAGCAGATTATCCGTTTCGATCTGAGTGGCTTCCAAATGGAACGCACGGATAAGGATATTTTCAAGGACAATTATCAAATGCTGAACCTGACTCAGCTTCAAAACGCCATTGATACCTACAACATCAAGATGCAGGAGCGCAAAGACGAGTACGGAAGCCTTCTGCTAAAGAAAACACTGCCTGTGATGAACGACTCTTCTTCTCTTGTTTTGAGCGGCAAGGTGCAAGACTCATTGAAAGCCGTTCAGTATGCTGAGATATTTAAGAGTCAGAAAGTACCGCTGATCGAAACGGCCATTTCTCAGCTGAGAAGCAACAAAACGTTTACCAAGTCAAAGGGCGATTTGCTTCAGTCGAATCAAAAAACTATTAACAGGCACTGGATGGAGTGGCATCGTAAGTTCACACTCAGTATAGCCTGTATTATCCTATTCTTTATCGGAGCGCCTCTGGGTGCTATTATTCGGAAAGGTGGATTGGGCTTGCCAGTGGTCATAAGTGTTCTGTTTTTTCTGGTGTATCACATCACCTCCATTACGTTTGAGAAGTTTGCCAAACGCGGTGAAATAGATCCTTTCTCTGGTATGTGGATGGCTTCGTTTATCCTGTTTCCTATCGGCCTGTTTCTCACGTATAAGGCATCTACAGACAGCAGCATGCTCGACATGGATACATACACCAAGTCGCTGCAAAAGCTGAGAGAGAAACTCTTTCCCTCATCACGTAAAAAAGCTCCACAGGCATGAGATTGATGTTTGTGTTGAGCCGTGTGCCCTACCCGCTCGAAAAAGGCGATAAGCTCAGAGCTTTTCATATGATCAGAGAGCTCTCTAAACAGCACGAGATCTATCTTTTCTGCCTAAGTGCGACTAAAGTGCACCCAGAAGCTCACGCACAACTAAAACAATACTGCCAGGAAGTGCATATTGAGCATCTATCGCTCTACGGGCGGTTGGTTCGATTGGCCCTGGCTTTCTTCAGGCCTATTCCCTTTCAAATTGCCTACTTCCATTCTAAATCGGCTCAGGCTCAGTTTGAACGGTTCTTTGAAGCCCATCTACCTCAACATGTGGTTTGCCAGTTAGTGCGCACTGCTGAGTACGTAGCCAAGTACAGCACCATTCCTAAAACCATCGATATCATGGATGCGCTATCGGCCGGAATGGAGAAAATGAAGCGCAAGGCCAAATGGCCATTATCCTGGCTAATGGATATTGAGCATAGGCGACTCGTGGCGTACGAAAGGAAGGTTGTAGATCAGTTTGATCACTGGATTATCATATCTGAACAGGATAAAAAGCTACTGAACTTACATAAAGATTTATCAGTGATTCCGAATGGAATTGGACCCGAGTTCTTTGAAACGCGCGATGTATCCAAATCACGCGATGTACTCTTCACGGGTAACATGTCGTATAGACCTAATGTAGAGAGTGCCCGGTTTTTAGCCAAAGAGGTTATGCCGCTGGTTTGGAAGTCTCACCCCGAGGTGAAACTCACGTTATGCGGAGCCAACCCCTCACAACTGGTTCAGTCTCTGGCATCTGATAAGGTAGAAGTAACCGGTTGGGTAGATGACATTGTAGAGCTGTATCAAAGCGCGCGCATTTTTGCTGCGCCTATGCTCATCAACAGTGGTTTGCAAAACAAACTGCTCGAAGCAATGGCTTCTGGATTACCCTGTGTGACCACTACTCTTGCAAACAACGCCCTTTTAGCGAAACCCGATCAAGCCATCGTTATTGGAGATACAGCTGCTGAAACAGCCGATGCCATTGTCAAATACCTCAATAACAAGGAGCTGCGCGATCGAATTGCTGGCGCTGGTAAGGAGTTTGTCACCCACCAGTATAATTGGAAGAATGAAGCGGCCAGAATGGCCACGCTTATGGGAGCAGCTGGGGCTTAAGAAAGAAATGAACAATGCGCGTTCATTACTTCTCTAAACTAGATGGCAAATTGGTTTTTTGCATCTATAACTTTCGAGAACTTTAGTTTCATATATGGCACCCAGAAAGAAAACCCGAAAGATTTTTGTTCTCGACACCTCCGTAATTCTTCACGATCACCAGTCTATACACAACTTTGACGAGCATGATATTTGCCTGCCAATAACGGTACTTGAAGAACTTGACAATTTCAAGCGCGGAAAGGACACAAAAAACTTTGAAGCCAGAGAGTTTATCCGGCTGATTGATAAACTAAGTCTGAATTATACCCTACAAGACTGGATTCCGCTTGATGGCCCTAAAAAAGGACGGTTTAAGATTATTCTTAATAACGGTAAGCTCAAAGTAGATGCCGAGGCCGTATTTAACGATAACAAAGCAGATCACAAAATACTCAACACCGTACTGCATCTGCAGTCTACAGAAAAGGATGCCAAGGTTGTTTTAGTTTCAAAAGACATCAACCTCCGGCTCAAGGCCAAAGGGCTAAACCTGAGCGCTGAGGATTATGAAACGGGTAAAATTGAAAACCTGGATCAACTTTACAATGGAACCGAAACAGTTGAGAATGTAGATAGCGAGTACATCAGAAAACTATACACCAGCGGTGTTTCTACTGATATGTCGTTTACACCGAAACCTATAGACAATCACTACTACATTCTGAAGAACGGTAAGTCTTCTTCCCTGGCATTTTACAATCCGTTGAACGAAAGTCTCGAGCGGGTCGAAAAGCTTTATTCCTACGGAGTAAAACCAAAAAATGCTGAACAGACCTTTGCGCTGCATGCGCTCATGAATCCCAATATCAAACTGGTAACCATTCAGGGTGTGGCTGGTACGGGAAAAACCCTGCTTGCTCTGGCTGCTGCGCTGGAGCAGAAAAAGGAGTATTTACAGATTATTCTAGCCCGTCCATTGGTTCCGTTGAGCAACAGAGACATTGGCTTCTTGCCTGGAACAGCAGAGCGTAAAATAGATCCTTACATGATGCCGCTTTGGGATAACCTCGAGTACATTAAAAGTCAGTTTTCTGAAAACGAAAAGCGATACAAGCAAATCATGGCCATGCTCAAGGAGAAGAAGATCGAAATAACACCATTAGCTTTTATCAGAGGTCGAAGTCTGTCTAACGTATTCTTTATCATAGACGAGGCACAAAACCTAACCCCGCATGAGGTGAAAACAATCATCACCAGAGCTGGCGAAAACACCAAGATTATTTTCACGGGTGATGTAAACCAGATCGATACACCATACTTGGATGAGCAGTCTAATGGCTTGAGCTACATTATTGACCGGCTAAAGGGCAATAAGCTGTTTGCGCATGTCACGCTTACCAAAGGAGAACGATCTGAGTTGGCCAACCTGGCCAATGATCTACTATAGATGATTGGATCATGGCTAAGAGACAGAACCATCAAAGACGGTGCAAAGAATGCGGGCATTGGCATGAAGCAAGCCTGAAGCACTGCCCCGAATGCGGAGCCGAACAGAATAAAGAAGTCAGAGCCGAAGTCAAGAAGAGACTTCAGGTAGAAGACATCAGCGTACCGGTATGGCGTATTTCGCCAGATGATCCATTGTTGATGAAAATCGTCAAGAAACCAGTACAAATCCTGCAGCTCATCCTCTGGGCGATTATCGGTTTTCTGGTGTATTTGTCAACTGCTTTCGCACATTGAAACACCAATTCGAAAATAGCGTCTATGCAGCGTTAGTTATATCATGGGGCATATTTAAGCTGCTTGAAAAGACGTATACACTTCCCTCCCTGGTTACCAGTTATTTTGAGGATGTGATTGCGCTTCCTATCATACTGAAAACGAGCGCACTGATTCTCTATTTTGGGTCAAATAAGAAACTCAGATACCGGTTTAGTTTTCTTGAGCTGTGTATTATTTGGCTGCTATTTTCGCTGTACTACGAATGGTATCTACCAGGTGTAGATATGCGTTTCACACGCGACTGGGTAGATTTTGTAGCTTACTTTACTGGGAATCTGTTATTTATGGTGCTTTTCAAGTCCCATTTTAAGCCATTAGGTTTCAGACTCGATAAGTCGCTTTAAAATTTGGGCTACACCTGGACAGATTCGCGCATTTTTTCGGGTTAAATGAAAGATACTTGCTTGGCCAGGAGCATCTGTGTGCGGGAAGGCTTTACACGCTCGGGGTCTTACTTCGTAAATAGAACAGTAGTTATCGTCTCCTAAAAATGGGCATGGCATAGACTTAAAAACGAAATCTCCTTCTTCATCTATGCGTAAATATGATTGAACAAAGGAAGATTCGGATAGCTTTAAGTGCTTTGCTATTCGTGAAATGTCCTTATTTGTCAATAAAGGCCCTGTAGTTCTGCAACAATTTGCACACTCCAGGCAGTCTAAATCTTCAAAAACCTCACCGTGAAGCTGCCTAATTTTCCCATCATATTTATTTGATTTAGAAACACTTGAGGATAATTTTCTAACCTTTTTGTTATTACTGCGTATCCAGTCGATGCTTGCTTTGTGAGAAGAATTCATACAGTGTGTGTAAAATAATTGTGATTATTTAAAGATTTTTCAAATTTTTGTGAGCCACGGGGATGACTCAAATTAAAACCAAACCTGCATTTGACCTTGTCTATGAAATAGGCAAAAAAATTGAAACTCAGCAATTTCTATTTGGCTGTCGTGGCGATTTTAGTTCCTCTATTACAGACAACATACTCTTTCTGACGGAAGGGAATCTCCTTGAGCTCGATACTCCCAAAGTAGCCAAGAAGGTATACTACCTAATGGTCGAAGGTTTGCAGAACATTACCCGACACCAAAAGAAAGACGAAAGTGGCTCTGCATATCACGGTGGTCTGTTTATTATCAACAGAAAAGAGCAGGCTTACAGCATTACTTATGGCAATTGGGTTTCAGCAGCCATCAAGGACGATCTGGATCGGAGGTTAAACGATATTATCTCGAAGGACAGCGTTGAACTAAAAGAGACGTATCTCCAGGTTCTGAGCAATTCGGAGTTTTCGAGTAAAGGTGGTGCTGGTTTAGGGCTTCTCGACATGGCACGTAAGTCTTCGGGGAAAATTCAATTTGAGTTTAAACCAGCTGATGAAGGCTTCTTTTACTACCTCAACCTAAACATAGCCATCGATAAGAACAACTATGACGAGGAGCTGGCTCAGACATATATCAAAGACGCCATTGCGCTTCACAAGCAAATGATCGATTGCGACTCTCAGATACTGTTTAAAGGCTTGTTGAATGAGAGTAACGTAAACCACCTTTCCAATCAGATCGATACCACACTTAGTGTCGACTCAAATGGAGGCTTAGGTGCGGTCATGACAGAGCTGTTGCGCAATGTGGCCAAGCACGCTTTCTCCAGACTGAACTATGTTGGAAAGCCCGGTGTTTTCATGCTTCGAAAAACCGAGAACGGATACTCAATGCTCACGGGCAACTTTATTGACCCCGAGAAGACCCAAATGGTTGATTCGAGTATTAAGTCAATCAACAGCATGGATTCAGACGAGCTGGAGTCTATTCTGGAAGAAGCCAATAGAACCAACAAGGGATCAGGACTTGTTCAGTTGCGGCAAATATCTGGCCATCAATTTGATTATGAGATACTTCAGATCAATGAGACTCCCCCCTATTTCATTTTGAAAATTCAGCTAAAACAATAGGCTTCTTTTTACGTCCAAACCATACCTTTGGGCTTTAATGATTTTCAGCTCTCCATCTTTCTTATGGGCTCTCGGGTTGCTCAGCATCCCTATCATTATTCACCTTTTCCATTTCAAACGTTACAAAAAGCTCTACTTCTCAGATATCACGCTGTTAAAGGAGTTTGAAAGTAAGTCGCGGACAAGTAACCGGTTAAAAAACTGGTTGATCCTGGCCACGCGTTTGCTTGTACTTGGATTATCCATACTGGCCTTCTCTGAGCCCATTATACCCGGCAAGAATATTTCTACCGACAACGTAGAACAAATAAACCTCTACGTAGATAACTCCAAAAGCATGGAGGTGCTTGGCCCAAATGGCACACTGCTACAGGAAGCGCTCAATAACGCCTATGCCGTGATATCTTCCAGTGAGCCCAATGTCAGGTTTCGCGTTGTGACAAATGAGTTTAGTGGCATGTCTAAGCGCCTGATAAGTAAGCAATCTGCCATAGAAGCAATCGATCAGGTTAAATCTTCTGCGGCCCATAAATCATTGAATGAAGTATTATCATTCATTGGTCAAACATCGACCTCAGAAGGTTCTGTCACTTATGTGATTAGCGACTTCAACAACCTCTCTGATAGTGCAGCTGTGCCTGAGTCCAGTGATTCTCTCGAGCTACGGCTAGTTCCTATTATTTCAAAACCGCAGCACAACATTTCGATTGATACTTGCTGGTTAAACAGACCTTTTCTCAAGAAAGGGCTTGAGCATGAGCTGCATGTGCAAGTTTCAAATCACTCCGATTCGAGTATTGCCTACACGCAAATACGTGTAGTTGTGGATGGAAACACACTGAGCTCTATTCCGGTCAATATTCCACCCGGAAACTCTCTAGATACGAGTGTGAATGTAGTTCCGACCAAAACCGGGCTTCTTGAAGGAACCGTGTATATTGAAGATCAATCTCTGCGCTTTGATAACACGTTCGATTTTGTACTCAATGTAAAAGACAAAATCAAGGTAGTGGTAATATCTACATCGGACAAGGAAACCGCATTTGCGCAAGTGTTTGATGAAGAAGATCACGAACTGATAGTGTTTGATGAGAACGAAGTAAAACTGGAAGAAGTAGCCTCTTCTGACTTACTTGTTCTAAGCCAGTTAAGTTCCCTCTCTGAGGCACTGGAGAACGAGATACACACTTTCTCAAAAGACGGCAAGAATATCATTCTTATTCCTTCCGTAGAGTTAGGAGCTTCTACCAAAGAATCTTTGAACAGGGTGTTTGGACTTGACTTTACAGAATGGGACACAACCCAATCAGAAGTAACAAAGCTTGAGCTGAGAAGCTCGTTGTTTCAGCAGACGTTTGAAGAGGTTTCGGAGAATCTCTCCCTTCCATCTGTTACAGGCCACTGGCAGATTGGCTCTACACCTCCCCTGACATCCATTTGTCATCTCGGTAATGGAACAGGATTAGTCAGTGAGAAACGATTGAATAACGGCACGCTTTACGTGATTTCAACACCGCTCGAAAGTCAATACACAAACCTGAGCAGGCACGCGCTGTTTGTGCCCATTATGATCAATGCAGGCCTAACCTCTGGCAGGTCTCCTTCGGTTAGTTATTCCTTACGCACAAACCGGGTGAGAGTATCTGGATTTGAAGAAGGAGTGCAGATAGTCTCGAAAGCGGAAGATCTTAGCTTCTTGCCCTCTATACATCACAATGGCATCGGATTGCAAGGTCAGGTTTGCAAAGCTGGTATCTACTATCTTACCAATCGTAACGACTCTCTCTTAACTACTCTGGCATTCTATGAGGAGAGAGATGAGAGCAGTTTGGAGACAGATGACCTGGCTCAACTTGCCACAGCACTTGGTAATGAAGGCTACAAGGTTTTTCAGTTTAATTCAGACAATCAATCACTTTCAGGACAATTAAAGGCAAAAGACTCACATACAAAACTGTGGCCCTGGTTTGTATTTGCTGCACTTATATTCCTCTTCATTGAATCTATCTTCTTAAAACGTTGGACATCATGAAAAAGACACTGATTCGAAACATTAAGGTACTCTACCCCGATCACAAGCTGAATAACAACAGACTCAACGTGCTTGTGAACAAAGGGAAGATTGTAGATCTTGGTGTAGATGTTGACGCGCCAAAGGCCAGGCAAATAGATGGCTCGTCCATGGTTTTGATACCAGGTTTATTCGACTCTCAATGCTACTCTGGTGAGCCGGGGTTTGAGCATAAAGAAGACTTTGATTCATTAACCAAGGCCGCACAGAATGGTGGCTTCACCGATCTATGTATTCTACCATCCACAAATCCGGTAATAGATAATAGCACACAGGTCAAATACGTGAACCAAACGACCAATGGCGTGAGGCTTCACCCTATAGGAGCTATTTCAAAGGGTTTAAAGGGCCTAGAACTAAGTGAAATGTATGACATGCACCAATCAGGTGCTTGTGCTTTCTCAGAGGGCGTAGACGGGCTTCAGGACATCAACATGATGAAACGCGCACTGGATTATGTGAAAACCTTTGATGGCATCATCATCAACTCTCCAAATGACGAGCGCCTTGCTCCAGGAGGTATGGTTACGGAAACGGAGCACAACACCGCGCTGGGACTTAAGTCAAAGCCGAAATTGGCAGAAGACATCATGCTCAATCGAGATCTTTACTTACTCGATTACTGTGAGTCTAAGATGCACGTAGCTTGCATTACCAGTTCGGGTAGTGTGAAACTAATGGCTCGTGCGAAAAGCCAGGACTTAGATGTCACAAGCAGTGTCTCTATTGCCCATCTCTTGTTTACAGACCACGCTCTGGGTGAGTTTGAGACTGAGTATAAGATCAAACCACCACTTCGCGCTCGAGCAGATAGAGATGCTTTATTTGATGGAATTAAGCGTGGTGCCATTGACATGATATGCAGTAACCACCATCCGCATGATTTGGAAGCCAAAGACAGAGAGTTTGATCATGCCGATTATGGTATGAGCACGTTAGAAACACTTTTAAGCGCTTATAACACAATGCTCAAAGACGCTGTTTCGTGGAGCGACTTCCTGTATCTAACAGCCATAAACCCAAGAAAGAGGTTTGGTTTTGAGCTGCCGAAGCTTGAAAAGGATGCCGCATTTGATTTCACGCTCTTTGATACCGCTACTGAATGGAATTATGGGCCTGAAACGGCTGCTTCTAAAAGTGCTAATTCTCCATTCTGGAATAGCACGCTTATTGGAAAGGTAGTTGTGCTCGACTAGACTACGCGCTCACTTTTAGCCCGTCATAAGCTAGGTAAACATTAGGTGGCAGTTCGGCACTTATATCAGCGTGTTTGCCCATCTGATGGCTTATATGCGTTAGATAAGCCCTCTCTGGCTTCACCATATCAATGACCTCTAGAGCCTGCTCCAGTGTAAAATGAGAGATATGCTTCTGTTTGCGCAGCGCATTTAGCACCAATACCTTACTTCCGGTAAGCTTTTTGAGCTCTTTAGGGGCAATGTAATTGGCGTCCGTCACATAGCTTATGTCACCTATTCGAAACCCATAGACCGGAAGCTTGTGATGCATTACTTGTATGGGAATTAAACGCGTGCCAGCCACTTCAAAGGGCTCGTTCTCAATACGAACTATCTCAATTTCAGGTACGCCCGGATACTTAATTTCTGCGAATGCATAATGAAAATCACGCCTCAGTACTTCTTCGACCCTTTTATCAGCATACACGCTGACTTTCTTTTGTTGGATAAAGTTGAAAGCACGCACATCATCCATACCAGCTGTATGGTCTTTGTGTTCATGCGTAAATACGAGTCCATCGAGGCTTGAAATGCCGGATCGAAGCATCTGATACCGAAAATCGGGACCACTGTCAATGACAATATTGATCTCGCCAATTTGAAATAGTACCGATGATCGAAGTCTGTTGTCTTTTACGTCTGAGCTTTGACATACAGGACACTGACAACCAATTACCGGCACACCCATGGATGTACCGGATCCTAAGAATGTCAACGATAGCTCTTCTGCCATTAGGCCATGACAGCTGGAAGTTCGTATATCATCCGCAACTTCTCTATCACGTAGTCAATTTCCTCGCGGGTGTTGTATTTGCTGAAGCTAAATCTACAAACCGGAGTATTATCTGGAATGGTCAATTCGGCTAAAACGTGAGACCCAATATCGCTTCCCGAACTACACGCACTTCCACCCGAAGTAGCTATTCCCTCAATATCGAGATTGAAGAGCAACATTTCTGCTTTATCAGTTGGAGGAAGAGATACGTTTAATACGGTATACAGCGAATTTCCTTTGGCGTCTCCGTTAAACGAAACACCCGGAAAGTTTTCCTCGAGTTGAGCCATCATATATCGCTTTAGTCCAAGGATATACTCTGTGTGCTCATCAAGATGCTCATAAGCCAGGTCAAGCGCCTTGGCCAATCCCATGATTCCATACACGTTCTCGGTTCCGGCTCGTAAGCTTCGCTCCTGCCCCCCGCCTCTTATTACCGGGTTTACATGTACCTGATTACTCACATATAAAAAGCCAATTCCTTTGGGTCCGTGAAACTTGTGACCAGCACATGTCATAAAGTGCATGCCTAGTTTCTTTACATCGAGTCGATAATGAGCAATGGTTTGCACGGTGTCGGTATGCAATACCGCATCAAACTCTGCGCACATATCACTCACCTCCTGCAAAGGCAGAAGATTTCCGATTTCATTGTTGGCGTGCATCAATGACACAAAGCTTCGCTCGTTCTCAGACAACAATTGCTTTAGATGATCTAAATCGATATGCCCAAGCTCATCTACATTGACATATGAAAGCTTGATTTCTCCCTGACGGGCCAATTCCTCGAGAGGATATAACACCGCATGGTGTTCAATTTTTGAAGTAATGGCATGCTTTAGTCCAAGATCATGCACACTGCATAAGATGGCCATGTTATCGGCTTCGGTACCACCACTTGTAAAGATGATTTCACCTGGCTCAGCATTGATATGTTCGGCTACTCTCCTACGCGCCAATTCCAGGGCCGCTCGGGTTTTTCTACCGAATGAATGCGTTGAGCTTGGATTCCCAAAATCCTGACGCATGTAGAAGTTCATTTCATCAGCCACCTCCGGATCCATAGAAGTAGTAGCTGCGTTATCAAAATATACCTTCATCTTTATATAAGTTCTCTTAGTTCGTTTTCGATTCGTTTAGCCAGAGCTGACGCAGAATCCATAGTCTGACTTTCTGTATAGATTCGAATAATCGGCTCTGTGTTGCTTTTTCGAAGATGCACCCATTCATTGGCAAAATCAATCTTTAACCCATCTATCGTATTTACATTTTCATGTGCATACTTGGATTGCATACGTGCAATGAGATCATCTGGATTCATGCCTTTCTGCAGTTCGATTTTATTCTTAGCCATTTTGTATTGCGGATAACTGGCTTTCATTTCTGACATGGTCATGCCCTTCTCCACATAATGACTTAAGAAAAGTGCAATGCCAATCAGCGAATCCCTGCCATAGTGGAAATCAGGAACGATTACACCGCCATTGCCCTCACCACCAATCACTGCATTGGTTTCTTTCATTTTCACCACCACATTGACTTCTCCTACTGCGCTGGCCTCATATGACTGACCTGCAGCTCTGGTCACATCGGCTACCGCTCTTGAAGAAGAAAGGTTAGAAACGGTGCTGCCCGGTTTGTGTTTCATGTAGTAGTCGGCCAAGGCCACAAGTGTGTACTCTTCACCGAACATTTCACCGTCCTCAGATATAAGCGCCAATCTGTCGACATCAGGGTCCACTACTATGCCCAGGTCACAGCCTTTATCCCTAACTAAGCCACATACATCGCCAAGGTGTTCCTTGAGCGGTTCAGGGTTATGAGCAAACTTTCCTGATACATCGCCATTGATCATTTCGACCTGCTCTACACCCAAGGCTGCGAGTAATGGAGGAATAGCTAATCCACCGGTTGAGTTAACGGGATCCACGGCTATCTTCAAGTTTGCTTTCGCGATCAGTTCTCGATTCACTAAAGGATAGTCCAATACGGCCTGTACATGCTTATCAATCCAGGTATTGTCCTGAACCATGCTTCCGGTGTGTTCCACAGTCGGAAACTCAAAGGCTCTTTCCTTGATCATGGTGAGCAACTGCTTCCCCTCTTCTGCCGATATAAACTCTCCTTTTGCATTAAGCAGCTTTAGTGCATTCCATTGCACTGGGTTATGACTAGCCGTAAGGATAATGCCACCATGAGCATTAAGGCCCGGAACGGCCATTTCGACTGTGGGTGTGGTGCTCAGTCCTAGGTCAACCACGTTGACACCTGAAGCCTGAAGTGTGCCACTCACCAAATTCGATAACCAGCCTCCAGACGGCCGCGCATCCCGACCGATTACTACGGTGGGTGAACTCGTATTTGAAACAGTCTTAATGAATTGAGAAAAAGCAGCGGCAAATTCAACCGCATCAATAGGCGTAAGATTCTCACCAGGAACTCCTCCAATGGTCCCTCTGGTGCCCGAAATAGATGATATAAGGGTCATAGATTTTTAAAAGAAAGCAAAGATAAATTTTCCCATATGCAGCACCTGATTTCCAGAAAAATTAATCCCATTTAACAGTTTGAAACTCCCTATATAATTGACACTTTCGCACTTTTGTTCACAAGCTTGTTGAAAACGCAAGCACCCAACTTCTCGTACACATTAAACGGAAGTTAAATTTGTTACAACCCCGCAACGCAAGAATGGATTATTCTGACAATTTTTCGCAAAGCCCGGATCACTTCAATGAGCTGACTCATCGATTTGAGGAAATGGTTGCCAAAGGTGATTCTTCGTACTACGAAGTAGATGACCTCGAAATGTTGCTGGATCATTACATCGTAAATCATCGTTTAGAAATGGCTTTCAAAGTGGTAGAAGTTGCGCGCGAGCAATACCCTAACACAAGCCAATTAAGCATCAAGGAAGCCGAATTACTATCGATGACTGATAAGCATCAAGAGGCCCTTGAGCTACTAAAGGCTATTGAGATGTTAGAGGGGTTTAACCCTGAGTATTACCTGACCAAAGCAAGCGTCTTAAGCCATTCGGGAGAATACCAAAAAGCCATTGTTTGTTTGCACAAAGCGCTTGATTGCTCTGAATCTGATATTGATGTGGTCTACATGAATCTGGCCATTGAGCATCAAAACCTTCAGCAATATGCTCAGGCCATTGAGTACTTAAAGAAGTCGTTGGAAATCAATATTCTCAACGAAGACGCCCTGTACGAGATAGCCTATTGCTTTGAGCTTACAAAGCAGTATGAAGAAGCTGTCAAGTATTTCTTGTCGTTCATCAATACGCATCCGTATAGTTCGCATGCCTGGTTTAATCTGGGGGCTATGTATCAGGCGTTAAACAACTATGAAAAGGCTGCCGTAGCATTTGATTACGTAATCATTATAGATGAGGAGTTTCACGCGGCCTACTTCAACAAGGCCAATGTTCTCGTAAAACTTGAGCAATATGGCCCGGCTATTGAATTATACAAGAAAGCGCTTGCCTTCGAGATTCTCGACTCGCTTATCTATTTCTATATAGGCGACTGTTATGATCATCTGGAAGACTATAAAAACGCCCATATCTTCTTTGAAAAGTCTCTTCGTAAGGACGACACCATGGCTGAATCATGGATTGGAGCCAGCAATGCGCTGGACATGCTCGGACGCGAGCTGGAGGCATTAGAGTATGCCAAAAAGGCCATTCAGCTTGACCCCGATAACGAAGACTACTGGTGCTACCAGGCCGGACTTCAGCAGAAGTATAACCTTCCTGTTGAAAGCAGTATTTCCTATGAAAAAGGCATTGAACTTGGCGGACAAGAAGCTCAAATGTTTGAGGATTACGCATCGCTTGCGTTGAGCATGAAGGATGAAAAACTGCTTCACAAAATACTGCAGCAAGGATTAGAGCTTCACACTAACAACGAACTACTAAGGCTTTATGAATCAATACACTATTACCTAACAGGTAAAGAGGATATTGCGTTCGAAAAACTAGTCGAGGTACTCATAAAGAACTCAAGTCTTATCAATGAGTTTCTGATTCATTTCCCTCAGGGAATGGAGTTCAACGAAATTCAATTCCTTGTAGAATCTCTACAAGAGAAATCCTAAGTACATATTTTAAAACCTTATGCAGGTTCGCTAAACTTGCACCAACATTAATTCTCTGCCACTTATGAAAGAAATGTCGGTTACAGACGTAAAGAGACGCTTAGATGCTGATGACAATATTCAGCTGATAGACATTCGAGAAACAAACGAGTATGCTTACTGTAACATTGGAGGTGAAAACATTCCAATGGGTGAAATCATGATGAACCTGGATCGGCTCTCCTCTACCAAGGATGTGGTGTTGCACTGCAAAACAGGCGGCCGCAGTAGCTCTATGACACAAGCATTAGAAGCTCGTGGGCTTACGAATATCTTCAATATGACCGGAGGCATTTATGCGTGGTCAGATGAGATTGACTCATCGATTCCGAAATATTGATGAAGAACCATATCGCAACAGCCTTAAAGGGCATGGCCATGGGTATGGCAGAAGTAGTACCCGGAGTTTCGGGCGGTACCATTGCCTTCATTACGGGTATTTACGAGCGCCTGCTCAATGTGATCAAGTCAATTGGCCCAGATGCATGGATGGCTTTTAAAGAAGGCGGTGTGCAGGGACTTTGGAAGAAACTGGACGGCACCTTCTTGGTAGCTCTTCTAGCCGGTATGGTGCTGGGCATCGTTGTTGGAGTGTTTTTGATCACGCATCTGCTTGAGACCTACCCCCTTTTGGTGTGGTCTTATTTCTTTGGACTTATCGTTGTAAGCGCCTGGTTTGTAGGCAGACAAATAGATGACTGGAATTGGAAACCGGTTGTTGCTATGCTGAGTGGAGCAGCCCTCGCCTATTACATTACTATAGCAGTACCTGCTCCAGGTAATCCGGCACTCTATTTCGTCTTTATTTCAGGCGCCATTGCTGTTAGCGCACTAATGCTACCGGGCTTGTCTGGTAGTTTTATCTTATTGCTAATGGGGATGTACTCTTTCGTAATTCCAACAATCAAAGAAGCACTCAAAACGCTGGACCCTGAGAAATTGCTGATTGTGGCCGTTTTTGGCTCTGGTATGCTCCTGGGTATGATTGTTTTTTCAAGAGTAGTTAGCTGGACATTTCAAAAGTTTCGCAATACCACACTGGCGGTTTTAACAGGCTTTCTCATTGGGTCGCTCAACAAAATATGGCCATGGCAGGAAGTACTGAGTACAATGACAAAGCCCTCAGGAGAAACAGTGGTTACCTTTAGTAAGAGCGTATTGCCAGGCACATTCGAAACACTACAAGGTAACTTCCTCTATGGCAACGATCCGCAAATCTTGTTTTGTATTGTCTGTATGATACTTGGATTTGCTACGGTTTTCGGAGCTGAAGTAATGGCTTCACGATTGACCAAGTCATGAGAAAATTCGGACTCATAGGATCTTCCTTAAGTCATTCTTTCTCCCCTGCTTATTTCCAAACCAAGTTTGAGCGTGAAGGCTTAACGGATTGCAGCTACGCTGCCTTTGAACTGGACTCAATTGAAGAATTGCCCGAACTCATTCAAAAAGAGCGCCCTCATGGCCTTAACGTGACCATTCCGTATAAAGAGGCCGTTATCACCTATCTCAACAGCTTAGATGAGCATGCAGCGGCCATTGGAGCCGTAAACGTGATTTCAATTACGAGTGATGGATTAAGAGGTCATAATACCGATTGGAAAGGATTTGCCATAAGCTTGTCTGATTCCGATGCGCTTAACTCCATTAAGCGAGCTTTAATTCTGGGTACGGGCGGTGCTTCTAAAGCTATATGCTATGCACTGGACCAACTCCAGATATCATATAAGGTGATTGGGCGCAACACAGAGGTTAACTATGCTAATATCTCAGATAGCGAATTGAGTGCTATAGATCTCATTATCAATTGTACTCCACTGGGCATGTATCCTAACACGGAATCAGCTCCGGAAATAAACTATGCGGCATTAAGCAGAGTTAAGTTAGCCTACGACCTGATATACAATCCGGTGAAAACAACTTTTCTAAAGCACTTTGAAAAAATGGGTGTTCCTATTTTAAACGGACAGCGCATGCTCGAACATCAGGCAGAGCTTAGTTGGAATATCTGGAACGATCAGGACACTGACGGTACGTGAGCCGTTTGTAAGTAATGCTGTGTAGCCAACTCTTCACCTCCCTCGGGCCAGTCCTGTGTATAAAGCCAGCCTGTAGATGGCGGCAAACTCATCAAGATAGAATCAATGCGACCATTGGTATCAAGACCGAACTTGGTTCCTTTGTCGAGTACGAGGTTAAATTCTACGTATCGGCTTCTTCTGTGAGATTGCCACTGGCGGTTTAGCTCTGTAATTTCCTTGTCAGTATTGAGCCCCATCAAGTGACTGTAGACAACGGGAAACAACTCCCCTACATCCTTTACAAAAGCAAAAAGCTCATCTTTCGATTTACCTTCAGAAGATGTGTTGAGTCGATCGAAAAATATACCGCTCACACCTCTTGACTCCTTTCGGTGCTTAATGTAGAAGTACTTATCGGCCCATTCCGAAAAGCGCGGGTGAAAAGCCTGATCGTGTCTATCGCATACGTCTTTTAGCTGAGCGTGGAACCAATCTGCCTGTTCTTTGACCACATAGTGCGGTGTGAGGTCAATGCCACCACCAAACCACCAGGTTTCGCCTTCAATTTCAAAATACCGAACATTCATATGAATGATAGGCACATGTGGGCTTCGCGGGTGCATAACAATGGAAACTCCGGTAGCAAAAAAATCACTGGACTGTACTCCAAGCGCTTGTTGAATGTTGGGAGGTAACTGCCCTTCTACTGCCGAAAAGTTAACACCGCCCTTTTCAAGGATCTTACCATTTTCGATAACTCGGGTTAATCCGCCACCTCCACCTGGGCGTTGCCATTCTTCACGCTGAAACACACCCTCGCCATCGGCTGTTTCGAGTTGTGTGCATATACTGGTTTGAAGTTCCTTAAACCAATCTGCTATCTCGTGCTTTGTGGCCATGTTCCAATTTCTTTGAGTTTGAAGTCTTCGTAGCGATAGAAGGAAACGCTTTCATTTTCAATTCCGCTTCCTTCAATTATTCGGGTAAAATGAAAATCATTGACAATCCCCTGATGACCAAAGCTCTCTGGAGTATCCCACCACTCCTGACCATGGGTAGATATATTGAACACCAGAGAGTTTGCCAGATCAAAGCCAAGCATAGCAAACTTATCCGGCTCAAAACCATGAGTGTTAGTGTAGTTCTCGATGAGCTTTTCGACCCGATAATCTGCGTAGTCAATATGACCCGATAGTGGAATAATCACATTGAGTTCGTGCAGATAGGCAATCTCAATGTCAGAGTCGAATTTTCTCCATTGTGAGAGACCCACCACAGTGAATTGGTATTTATCCTTGGTCTCGTACTTTAGGTTGTATAACTCTCCCAGGAGTCTTGTAACAAAGACCTTACGTGTAGACGGAATGACAATGGTATAGGCCCCGCTGTCTTTTAAACGCATGGTAAGTGTTTCAAAGTTTATATCCCATAATTTGATCTCCCTGATGCTTTCATCGGTCACCGTGTCTGGTAAGCCGAGGGCCTTGGAATACTGTGCCTTGAAGAACTCAATGTTCTCCTGGTCCTGAAACTTATTGCTATTAACCAGAATAAGGTTAGAGTCTCGGTATGTGTGAGCCAGGAACCTTGCCAGGCTACTCACCTTTCGGGGTTCACTCACTGCGGTCTTGATCGCATTGGGTCGCTCAAACAGAATTTTGGAAGGCTTGGGAACCGGGCATATCACGGGAATTCCTGAAGCTGCCAACGCATCGGCCACATACTCAAACTGGTTCGTAAAGAACGGCCCAATTACGATTTGCGCGCTATCAGAAACCACTTCGGATAGAATCGAAGGTAACTTCAACGTGTCCTTTCCTGTATCGAATACGCTGAGGTTGACATGAAGCCCTTCTTTCTGAGCAAATGAGTCTAATGCATACACAAAACCACGATAGAAGTTGAGTGGAATCTTATCCGACTCTGGGATTTTGAACTCATCTACGCTTGATGTATCGGGAAACCGAGGCGAAAAAGGAAGCAAAAGCGCAATGCGGATTGACTTGCTCGAATCATAGGCTACAGCTAGTGAAGAATCGGCCAGAATGGAATCAAGCTCGTTGAGCACATCATCAGGTATATCCACCTTAGAACCAGGCACACGGATCACCATTCCCTCTTTTAACCCAAACGGGAGGCTGTTATTCGCCTCTTTCAACTCATCTACGCTGACATTGTATTTTTTGCTGAGCGCATATAGTGTTTCTCCTTTTTGGACAATGTGTCCTTCAAGCGTATCGTAATTGGCTACTTCAACGTGTTGCTTTTCCTTAACCGTAGCTTCTTTAATCGGGATGCGAATTTCACTACCCGATTTAAGTCCTTCTTTTTCAACTTCAGGGTTATGAGCCAGAACTTCTGAGAGCTCTACGTTGTAATGCTTACATATAGAATATAGCGTTTCTTTGGGTTGCACCTGGTGTGTAATGAAGTCATTAGACTGCTCTACAACGGCAGTCAATTCCTTCTTATTGGCATCGTTAACCTGAATGAGCAGGGTTTGATTCACTTTCAACCCTTCCTCTTTAAGTATGGGGTTTTCAGCTTCTATGATGGCAATAGGAACACTGTATAGTTTGGATATGCCGTAGAGCGTATTTCCAGGCTCTACCACATGCAGATACACCTTCTTTCCGTTGATCTTGTGAACTACAGGAGTTTCCTGAGAAATCCCCGATACGGAAAGAACAAGCAGCAATGCAGATATGACAAACCCTCTTATTCCCATTCGATAGTGGCAGGTGGTTTAGAGCTGATATCGTAAACAACCCGGTTAACCCCTTTTACATTATTGATGATCTTATTCGAAATCCTTGCCAAAAACTCGTGAGGAAAATGAAACCAATCTGCGGTCATACCATCTGTAGAGGTTACAGCACGCAATGCCACTGCATTTTCATACGTTCTCTCATCGCCCATTACTCCTACCGACTGCACGGGCAGCAGAATGGATCCTGCTTGCCATATTTCGTCATACAAGCCCTCTTCTTTCAAGCCCTCCGTATAGATGTAATCTACTTCCTGGAGCACACGCACCTTGTCTGGAGTAATGTCTCCGAGAATACGAATGCCTAAACCTGGGCCCGGAAACGGATGACGTCCCAGTATATCTTTTGACAGACCGAGCGTATAGCCTACTTCTCTTACTTCATCCTTAAATAAAGAACTCAGTGGCTCTACTACTTTCAGTTTCATAAAGTCAGGCAAACCGCCCACATTGTGATGAGACTTTATCGTGGCAGATGGGCCTTTAACCGACTTAGACTCGATTACATCGGGATAAATAGTACCCTGGCCCAGCCATTTTACATCTTCAAGCATATTCGCCTCGTCATCAAAGACTTCGATAAACACCCGACCGATGATCTTTCGCTTACCTTCTGGATCGCTCTCTCCGGCAAGCTCTTTGTAAAACCTATCCGAGGCATTTACTCCTTTTACATTTAATCCCAGGTGTTTGTATTGCTCCAACACGTCCTCAAACTCGTTTTTGCGAAGTAGCCCGTTATCTACAAATATGCAGTAGAGGTTACTGCCAATGGCTCTGTGCAAAAGCATGGCAGCTACTGAACTATCTACACCGCCTGAAAGGCCGAGTACGACTTTATCATTTCCCAATTGCTCTTTTAGCTGAGCAACGGTGCTTTCTACATATGACTCAGGTGTCCAGGATTGTTCGCATCCGCAAATGCCTACAATGAAGTTTTGTAGAATGGTTTTTCCGTCCGTTGAATGATACACCTCTGGATGAAACTGAATAGCATAAGTAGTCTCATTTTCAAACCTGTAACCACCATTAACTACATCACTTGTCGAGCATATAACGGTTGTGTCTTCGGGCAAGCTGTAAATGGTATCTGCATGAGACATCCACACCTGAGATCCGACATGTACTCCTTTTAGCAAGCGATCTTCGTGATCTACAAAGCTGAGGTTTGCCCTACCGTATTCGCGCTTGGATGAAGCCTGCACCTCTCCGCCAAAATTATGAGCCATGTACTGAGCACCATAGCATACACCAAGAAGTGGTAAATGCCCTTTGATTTTGGATAAATCCGGAGCCGGATGATCCTCTTGACGAACAGAAAACGGGCTACCGCTTAGAATAACTCCTTTGACGGCATCTGTAATCTCAGGAAAATCGTTGTAGGGATGAATCTCGCAGTAAATATTTAACTCTCTTACTCTACGCGCTATCAGTTGCGTATACTGTGACCCGAAGTCAAGAATTAGTATCATTTCTTGCATGCGCAAATGTAGAGCTATTCGATTTTCTGGACATCTAAAATCTTTCTATTTACCAATACCCGTTGTTAATTACTCTACACGGCTGTAAACAAAAAAGCCCCGCTTCGAAACTTAATCGAAGCGGGACCTTTCAATCGATCCATCTTAAGTCGATTACATTGCCGCTACAAGCGTAATATTCAAAGTGATATCATCTGAAAGAATGACGTCTTCCATATAATGAGCCCAAGCTACATCATACTTCTGTCGGTCAAATACTAACGTTCCGGTTGCACTCATGTTGCCTTCGGCTATTTCCATTGACTCTAAGGCAATGGTTTCTTCGTTTGTATTGCCCCTAATCGTCAAATCACCTGTGATGGTATTTCCGTCCATCGATTTTACGGTGAACGATGCTGTTGGGAACTCCGCAGTATTGAAGAAATCAGGTGTTGAAAGGTGCCCTACTAGATCTGAAGCTGGATGATCTTCGCTGTATCCATCATCTTCAGGGTTAATTGTGGTCATATCGATTTCGAATGTTCCACCTGAGATAGCTCCTCCATCAGTAGTTACGCTGCCTGATTTGATTTTGATTGAACCAAAGTGTGAATATACCATGGCACCGGCAGTACCGCCTTCCCATCGTACATTTGATTCATCTGTATTAACCGTCCAGGTTGCAGACTCAGCAACTTCCGTTGTCTCCGCAGTCTCAGTTGCTTCAGCTGTTTCGTTTGAGGTCTCTGTATTTCCTTGCGAGCATGAAACCAAAAGGGCTCCTGACGCAATCGCCATTATAAATAGTGTTTTTTTCATTTCTGTAGATTTTGACGACAAATATATAAATATGTGTCGTAACACTTAATACCACTACACCTTTTTCTAAACCTCGTAGACCTGAACCACTCGTTCAAAGGCGTTAAAGTCTGTCAACACTCTGTTTACAAAGCGTTTACGACTATCTACAGACATCCATTGCATCCAATTATCAATGCGTTCCTGAGGCGTATTAAGTGGCATAATCTGAGCTAAAACAGCATCAATTCGCTGAGCGATAATGGCATGCTTCTTTTTATCGCTGCGCAGTACTTTCTTCTTAAGAGCCACTAACCTATTTTGAATTCGAGCGCGTTCGGTTTGTGCACTTAAAGCAAGGTTGGGGTCAATCTCTACCAGCTTATCGATAAGATCACTCATAAGAACCACGTTGGCCTCAATTTGCTTATCGAGCAAATCTTCGTGTGTCCCTGCCTTTCTTACCAATGAAACAAATAGTTGATCGCGATTTTGAAGAATCTGATCAAAGCCAATATCCAATTGCTCCATCTTCTTCATCGATTTATCGGTGACAATCATAGCCATGTCACGCAGTAGCAGCGTGGGGAAGAAAACCTGATGAAAATCGAAGTTGGCTTTCAGCTGCAGCCAGTAGCTAAGCTCTCCGGGGCCTCCAATATAAGCCAGATTAGGAAGAATCAGCTCCTGGTAGACTGGCCTCAGAATCACATTGGGGCTAAACCTTTCGGGATATTCATCTACCTCTGCCTTCATTTCCGATTCGGTCCATGCGTAGCTATTATCAGAAGTAGCAAAACCCAATTCTGTTCGCACAATTCGATCTCGGTAACCATCTAACAAATAGAACAGGTTGATTTCTCTGGGAGTTACCTGAACCTTGTATTCAAGCTTATCAATGCGTTCGTTGGTCGCATCAATTATGCGTTTGGAATCTGAAGTACTCAGTTCCTGCTTAATAACTGGTAGCAACGCCTGCTTTAGACGTGCATCATCTGCGTCCAGCACCACAATGCCCTCCTCGGCAAAGAACCAGTATACCAGATCTCTTGTGGCTTCACCCAGCGTTTTATCCTGACTGTATATCTTATTGACTACTTCGAGGGTTTCTCTTTTAAGAGGGTCGTGTTCCAATACGGTTGCGAGCTCGTGTTTAAACGCGTCCATATTTGTTAGCGACATACGACCAACGGCTCCTGATTGCTGGCTGTCCCACTCCACTTTTTGCCCTTGAATAAATACATGATTGACCTCTTCAAAGTCGTGATCTTCTGTGGCCATCCAAAAAACAGGAACGGTTTTAACGCCCTTGTCGGCCAACATGCGAGATAGCTTTATGGTCGAGGCTATTTTATACAGAAAGTACATGGGACCACCATATAGGCAGCATTGATGTCCGGTGGTAACGGTAAAAACACCTTCAGATTTCAGTAACTCAATTTGACTTAGCGCTACCTGAGACGCATACGCAGAATTCTGAGCCTGTTCGAGCAAGACCTCGGTTAGCCCATTCCTGTCAATCTGATTAGCTTTCCGTAGCTCAGCGGCCTTGATTACCCCTTCCAGGGTAGGATTGTGAGCATATAGGTCGCGTGTTGAATCTGTTTGATCAAAATAGTCCTGAACGAGCTTTGGAAGCCGGGGTTGTATGTGATCAATGTGTTTCAACCATGCAATAATAAGGCTCAAGCACCTTGGTCGAATGGCTTTTGTTTCAACAAATCATCCATTGTTTCGAGTTCATACACGGTCTTAATCTCTGCACACGCCTCTCTCATAAGTGTGCGAAAGCGATCGGCTTCCTGAGGCATGTTACTTCCGGCACCCGACCACGTTGAGCGATCTGGCCATTGCGCATAAGCTACCCACACATCATCATTCGCATGATGTAGTCTTGAACCTAGGCTTCCCTCATTTTCATAAATCAACCGCGTAAGCCCTTCCCATCCTTCTCGAAAGGCATCTTCCTTGCCGGATATTACCCGGAACTCATATATGGCTATAAACATACGGGCGAGTTAAGACAACCACCCTTTCTTGGTACCATGGCCAGAAAACCAGACCAAAAAGGCTCCGATTAATACAACCATAATCGGCATATAATAAGCCCCTGTTCCATACACCTCAACAGAGTCAGTCATAAAGAGGCTATGAGACATTTGTACAATTATGGCCACCAGTGAAACGATAAACAATATCTGAGCTACCTTCTTCTTTAAGAGTAGTGCAATGCAGCCAAACAACCCACCAAAAGTAGCCAGCGCAAAAACCACTGCCGTCCATGTAGGATACTGTCCAAACAATGCGCGTTCTGCTTCTGGAAGTGCCTGAAGCGCCTCTTCAGAAATAAACACATGCATATAGAATGAGGCTATACCCATTAAGTTCCAGAGTAGCATAATGATGCCGATAACCCAAAACCAGGCCGGTATTTTTGTAGGTGAAGTCATAGTTTTTGCGTTTTGTTCGTGACTAAAGTAAACATTCCTGTTTATCCTCACCTCCTCTGTACCGCCCATAATACAGCTTGTTTAAAGACATTAATCGTTTACAAATGATTGCTATCGATAATAAACGACTAGTAACCGAATCGAATCATGGCACCACTCAACATTTGCATCATCGTTCTTTCAAACAGACATGGTGTTGGTCAGAGTCAACAGAAGTAATGAAAAGCCTGAGGCGAGTGATTGGACTCATTGAACACCGGTAATGTGAAACACGATACATTTTTATTCATCTTTTAAATACATACATCATGAACGCTTTAAGAAACAGAGTACAGTTAATCGGAAACTTAGGAACCAACCCAGAGGTTAAAACATTTGACTCAAACAAAAAAGTAGCTCGTCTGGCCATGGCCACAAACGAGCACTACACTACATCCACTGGCGAAAAGAAAACCGACACACAATGGCATACACTTGTGATGTGGGGAAACACAGCCACCATTGCGGAGAAATACCTTAAGAAAGGTCAGGAGATTTGTATCGAAGGCAAGCTAGTCAACAGAAGTTGGGAGACCAAAGATGGTGAGAAGCGATATGCTACCGAAATTGTTGTGAATGAACTCGTTATGCTCGGAAGCAAAAGCAACGGCTAGTTGACTTTAAGCTCAATCTGAAAAAAAATGCATGTTTTATCCTTAACACAAGCATCGTTTTAGAAAAACCTCGTCCGATTGTGACGAGGTTTTTTTTGACACCTCGTGTAAACTTTCCATTTCTTTGACGCCATGAGCCAAACACCAAAAACGGATATATCGTTTAAGGGCATATTGAATGTTGCCTTGCCCATTATGTTGATGGGCTTGTCGCACAATGTGATCAATGCTGCCGATACTGCCTTTATGGGCAGATTGGGCGAAGTGCCTATTGGTGCTGTTGGTAATGGTGCCCTGCTCTATTTTATCCCGGTGCTTGTGGTTATGGGACTAAGTCTGGGTGGGCAAATAATCATTGGTCGTAGAAACGGAGAAGCCAATCGACATGAAATTGGTCGTGTGTTCTGGCAGACGTTATATGCCCAATTCCTTATAGGTCTCGTTTCAAGCATCGGTATGTACTTGTTCTCTGAGGATTTGATGTATATGCTAAACGGCTCGGATGAAATTGCCGCTGAGGCCGCCAAGTATTTAAAAATTCGGGCACCCGGTCTTATGGTCGTATCCATGGCCATTGGTTTCAATGCCTTTTATGTGGGTATTACCAAAACGCGCATCGTTGGTATTGCCAACCCAATTATGGCAAGCGTCAACGTATTGTTCAACTACATTCTTGTATTTGGCAAGCTCGGTATGCCGGCATTGGGCATTGAAGGCGCAGCGTGGGCCTCTTTAATATCTGAGTGTACGCTACTCCTCTCCTTTGTCGTGTTCTTCGTGTTCTTCACCGATCGGTCTAAATATCATTTTGGCAGTGGGCTCAGTCCAGATTTTGAGTTAATCGGGCGTATCTTCAAAATAGGTGGTCCTGCAATGTTTCAAAGCTTTATCACGCTAGCGGCCTGGTTTAGTTTTTTTACGCTGATTGAGCATTTAGGAACGTATGAGCTAGCCGTTTCTCATCTCGTGCGTGTGGTGTACATCTTTATCATCATACCTGTTTTTAGCCTGAGTGATGCCGTTTCTACCCTAACGAGTAACCTTCTGGGCGAAGACCGGGCAGACGACATAAAGGCTATGGCCAAGCACTCTGTGTACCTGGGTTGGATATCGAATTTGGTCTTTTTACCTTTCTTCTTATTCTTCCCGGATAAGCTGGCGATGCTATTTACCGAATACGAGCATCTTGCACAGGGCACGGTGCCGATTCTGCAAATGATGGGAGCTGTGAGCTTTGTGTTCACCGTGTCTATGGTCTTGTCTAAGATCATTATTGGATCAGGCAGAACAATTCATGCGTTTTACCTGGAGTTCACTACGGTGGTGGCTTATTTCGTCTTTATCTACCTGGTCATTGAGGTATACAAGTCTTCCCTCCTGTTTTGTTGGACCAGCGAGTTCATTTACTTCGGTGGGATGCTGGTATTATCTGCAATCTACTTGAGGTTCTTTAACTGGAAAACGAGTGTAGTCTAGAACGAGTGATGCAAACTAATCTGGGCTTGAGTCTTGGCCCATGAGTTGGTAAACTGACGCATGGCTCCCAGTTGAATCTTTAGCTTGGGAGACAATACGTAACCAAGTGCCGCATATGTTCGGTTCCGGTCAAATATCTCAACCGAACTGCCATTGCCAATATCCTTTTGCCCATTGACAAACAGCTCGTTATACAAGGCGAGATAAAGTGCCTTGTGTGTTAATTCAGCCTTGTTGAGTGGCACATTGATAAACAGGTTATAGCGATACCGCGTTCTGAAACCCTGTTTTTCTACAAACCGTTGCTCGTATCGGAAGCGGTGATTCAAATAGAATCGCTTCCCTATTTTGGTCGGGAACAAGGCTTCCTGATAAATACGGCTTTCACGACTTGTTGCATCCGAAGCGCCATAGGCACCCGATGTTACATCTCCATACCCCAGGGTAAACTTGATGTTGGCATTTCTGGGTTGATATGTGAGTCCTCCTCTTAACAGCAGTTGCTCGAGATCTGTTCCGGCATTCCAACTACGGTATTGAATATCGCCCTGAATTCCAATGGGACCATCTTTGAATGTATCTTGAAAGAAATACATATACCAGGCTCCAACCATACCCTGGTCAACCTGGGCTTTAAGAGGTATAACTATGACAAGGCTTAATGCAAAGAAAAAGGCACGGATATTCATGTACAAAACGTTTGGCTATGGTAATGACTGCTGCAGTGCTTGCAGTTTCCTTACCGAATTGAAGGCCTAAATTAATATGCCATAGGAGCTCCTCAAAATCGATTCGACTGATGCCTAAGATTATAAGATGAATGGAGCAATAAGTGCTTAGGCTTTCCTGTATATCGCCCTGGGATAATCTGACATGCGCACACCTTCCTTTTGAAGCTCCTTCAACGCATCCGATGCTATCCACAAGGCAGATTTCGTGTTCTGGCTGCGAATAGAACGTGCACAGTCAATGGCATACTGGTTTAAGTCTGTGTTTCGTTTTCCAATATTGCGCAATGCCCAATTGACTGCCTTCTTTACGTAGAGGCGGTTATCGTTGGACTCGCGTTCTATTATTGGTAAAAAAGCCTCAAACACCTCATTATCGGCTGTCTTGTCGGCCATGCAATAAGCTGCCATTGTAGCAAATGCAGCGCGTTTCTCAAACTCCGGCTTTCGCATAGACCACTCCATAATCTTGGGAATGGCCAGCGAGCTTCTGGCAAATACACCCATCGAAAAGGAATCACACATCTCCCAGTTTTCGAACGTTACAATCCAGGACTCTGCCAATTCTTCTGTCAAATTCTTCGGGTTAAATAACTTGCTGCAGAGAAGACGTCCCTCATACACACCCGTGTCAAACAATGCAATGGCAAGCTCATCACTTTTGGGTATCTGTTTAGCCAGTTCCTTTAAATCCTTGAGGAAAACACCCAAAGAGTTGTTTGCGATTACACCAAATTTGGCCTGTTTGTAGGCCACCTTATCCGGGTCGGCCAGTTTCTTAAGCTCGAGCAGTATGGAATCTACATCATGCATGCCGCTCAAATGTAACACCGCAAAAAGGAAAAATGGTACAGATTAACCTAGGTCGGATTCTATAATATCGCGCACCATAGCCCAAAAGACCTCAATGACTGGTGTGGGTTTTTCAGATAGTTCTGAGAGAGATACCATGTTTCTGGTGAAATCGCTCTTCTTCATATCCTGGTCATCCATGCTGTGGTAGGCCATATTCCAGTTGGCAAAGCTGCGCTCATCCTTTTCTTCTTTGCCCAGTAGGAATACATTGGAATGTCGTTTGTCTTCTACGATTCTGCCATAGAGTTCCAATACAATCCTCTTCTCTCCTTCTAATACCTGTACAAATTCTTTATTGTGATAAACAAGACACCCCGTAATGTTGTTGGCAGAATTGAAATCACGCGCAGTCACCAAAATGCTTTCAATATCCTCTGGTTTGAGCTCGGGATGCGCCACAGAACAGTATACTAGTTCGAACATCGTGGTTGAAGGTTTATGCTAAATCAGAAGATACAGGGCTAACCTCTGACTACGGGTTGTGCACAAACATAGTTAACCTAAAGAGCATCTCAAAGTTTCGAGGCTGTAAAGGCCAATATCCATATTTTATTTGGCAATTTCGGCTTCCAGGTCAAAGGAAGTATTGCCAATTATAGATGCATTGACAAAATCTCCAATCCGAAGATATGTCTCATCTGACGCTTCAATCACCACTTCGTTATCCACTTCTGGCGAATCGTATTGCGTTCGTCCAACGTAGTATCCTCCCTCTTTCCTATCAATCAGAATCCGTTCTTGTGAACCAATCCGACTTTCGTTCTTCTTAAACGAGATCTCTTCCTGAATATCCATTATGCGCTGGACGCGCTCTTGCTTGACATCCTCGAGCACATCATCTTCGAACACGTATGCACCTGTATTTTCTTCGTGGCTGTAGGCAAACACTCCCAATCTGTCAAATTCCGAAGTTTTAACCCAATCACACAGCTCTTCAAATTGCGCTTCTGTTTCCCCCGGGAACCCAACAATAAGAGTCGTTCGGATAGCCATATCCGGATTCATCTCTCGCATAGCTGTCAGAAGCTTATCCGTTTTTTCTCTGGTTGTGCCTCGCTTCATTCTCTTGAGCACCTCATCGTTGATATGCTGAAGAGGAATGTCGATGTAATTACAGATTTTCGGATTGCGCTTCATCTCCTCTATCACATCCATAGGAAATCCAGATGGGTAGGCATAATGCAATCGGATCCACTCGATGCCCTCTACTTCACTCAGTGCCTTTAGCAATTCAGCTAAATTGCGCTTGCCATAAATGTCAAGGCCGTAGTACGTAGAGTCTTGAGCAATAAGAATTAACTCCTTTGTTCCTTGTGCTGCAAGAGATGCGGCTTGTTTCACCAACTCTTCAATGGGTGTGCTTATGTGCTTCCCTCTCATTAGTGGTATGGCACAAAACGTACACGGCCTGTCGCATCCTTCACTGATCTTTTGATATGCGTAGTGAATTGGGGTTGTCAGAAAACGCTCACCTACCAGTTCTTGTTTATAATCTGCCTTAAGCACTTTCAGCAATCTGGGTAAATCGCGCGTACCAAACCAGGCGTCCACCTCCGGTATTTCTTTCTCTAAATCTTGCTGATATCGTTCAGACAGACAGCCTGTTACGATTACTTTCTCGACCCAGCCATTTTTCTTCGCTTCAGAGAATTGAAGAATCGTGTTGACAGATTCCTCTTTCGCATTGTCTATGAACCCACAGGTATTAATGATGACCGTGTCAAAATCTTCATCTTCACTCTCATGCTTCACCGAGAAGTCATTGGCCTTAAGCTGAGCCATGAGTACTTCTGAGTCAAAAATATTCTTAGAACATCCCAACGTAACTACGTTGATTCGCTCACTACGCGCACCTTTGGTTCTCATAGTTAATCCTGTGCTTTGAAGAGTGAGTCGACAAAAGATTTACGATCAAAAAGTTGCAAATCATCTATCTGCTCGCCTACACCAATATATTTTACCGGAATCTTGAACTGATCGGAAATTCCAATCACTACTCCTCCTTTAGCCGTTCCGTCCAACTTTGTCAGGGCCAGTGCGTTGACATCTGTGGCAGCAGTGAATTGCTTGGCTTGTTCAAAGGCATTCTGACCGGTGGAAGCGTCTAAGACAAGAAGAATCTCATGCGGAGCATCCGGCACGAGCTTTTGCATAACGCGACTGATCTTTGATAGTTCGTTCATCAGGCCAACTTTGTTGTGCAACCTTCCTGCAGTATCAATAATGACCACATCTGCATCTTGGTTTACCGCACTCTGTAAGGTATCGAACGCTACAGAAGCTGGATCTGAACCCATGTTTTGCGCAATTACAGGCACCTGAGCCCGCTCACCCCAAACCTTTAGTTGATCAATAGCCGCTGCGCGAAAAGTATCTGCAGCCCCTATTACCACCTTCTTTCCAGCTCGGCTAAATTGGTTGGCAAGTTTACCTATGGTGGTTGTTTTACCTACTCCGTTTACACCCACAACCATCATCACGTATGGTTTTTTGTTGAGTGACTCTTCGAAATTGACAACCTCTCCCGCTTTGTTTTCTTCCAGAAGCTTGGTTATTTCCTCTCGAAGTAAGTCATTAAGCTCTTCAGCATTCACATACTTGTCGCGAGAAACTCTGGCCTCAATACGTTCGATAATCTTCAACGTAGTATCAACGCCCACATCAGATGTGACCAAAACCTCCTCGAGGTTATCCAACACCTCATCATCGACTTTCGACTTTCCGACAACAGCACGGGTGATTTTAGAAAACACGCTCTCACGTGTCTTTTCCAGCCCCTTGTCGAGCGTTTCTTTTTTCGATTTGAACAATCCGAAAAGTGCCATGTTGAATGAAGTTTGTTTAAACAAAGAAAGCCTTCCATCATAGATAGAAAGCTTTCACTAAAATATTTTTACCGAATTACTTTGCGTTCAAGAAGTCGTTGACTGCATCTTTCTGCATCACTTCTTCTCGGAAAGAATAAGCTCCGGTTTTCTCTGAGCGAACCATTTTGATCACTTTGGTGAAATCTTTGGCTCCTTGTTTTCTTAGTCCTGCTACTGTTTTCTTAGCCATGGCTTAAATGTTTTATCCGGTTTTACTTAATTTCTTTGTGAACAGTTACTCTTCTTAGAATAGGATTGTACTTCTTAATCTCCATTCTATCTGGAGTGTTCTTTCTATTCTTGGTCGTGATGTAACGTGACGTTCCTGGCATTCCACTTTCTTTGTGCTCTGTGCACTCGAGAATTACTTGAACTCTGTTTCCTTTCTTTGCCATGATTATGCGTTTCTAAAAATCGGGGTGCAAAAATATAGATTTGTTGTGGAATCTTTGCCACCCTAACCAACTTTTTGAACGAAGCATGTTTAATAACCTGAAAAACCTGATAATCACCAGCTTACTTTGTATTGTTTTCGCTACGTCTGCATACAATCAACAATTTGGCATAGCCATTCATGGCGGAGCCGGATATATAACACCAGAAAACATCTCTGCGGACAAAGCCGACTTATACAAGGCCAAGCTGCAAGAAGCATTGGATCAGGGATACATAATTCTTGAAGCTGGCGGAACCTCAGAAGAGGCAATTGTAGCGGCTATTAAAGTCATGGAAAACTCCGAACTCTTTAATGCTGGGAAAGGAAGTGTGTTAAACACGAAGGGTAAAGTTGAAATGGACGCTTCCATTATGCGAGGAAATGACAAGAATGCTGGTGCCGTGGCCGGAGTAAGCACAGTGAAGAACCCAATTTTAGCCGCTCAGCTCGTTATGAATAAGAGTAAACATGTGATGCTTGCAGGTAAAGGTGCCGACAAATACGCCAAGGACCTTGGTCTCCAAACAGAGTCGAACAAGTATTTCATCACAGCACGTCAAAAAACCAACCTGAAGAACGTTCAGGAAAAGGCACTTACACTACAAGACTCGGTAAACAACGGCTTCAAATATGGAACTGTTGGAGCTGTTGCCCTGGACAAACACGGGAATCTGGCTGCAGCTACCTCTACTGGAGGAATGACCAATAAGCAGCACAACCGCGTAGGAGATTCACCTATAATAGGTGCTGGAACATATGCCGATAACCGAGGATGTGCCGTATCGTGCACGGGACATGGAGAATACTTCATTCGGTTGGGTGTTGCGCATCAAATATCCGGTCTGGTTAAGCTTAAGTCGTGGGATATTCAAAAATCTGCCGACTACACCATCCACAAAGAACTTGAAGCTATGGGTGCCGTTGGTGGCGTCATCGTCATGGATCGAAGGGCCAATGTGGCATTCTCGTTTAACACACCAGGCATGTTTAGAGGGGTTAAAAAGAGCAATGGTCAGGAAACCATAGGGTTGTTCGGGCTAGAGAATTAACCGTTTTCCTCTACCCCTATTTACGCCTGAATCACGAGTTTTGCAGATCGGTAAACCAAGCTGTTTAGAGCTTGTCCTTAATAGCCAGCACTATGGATAAAAAGACTGTAAAGCACGAAGCCATTAACTACCTACTTATTGTCACTGGAAGCTTTTGTTTGGCACTTGCCATGACGGGGTTTCTGGCACCTAATGAAATCGCCACAGGTGGTACCGCGGGTCTGGCCATCATTCTTCACTATGTGTTTCACCTACCCACAGGAGTGCTTATGGCATTGATCAATATTCCTCTTTTAATACTCGGCCTGCGCTATCTGGGACGAACGTTCGCCTACAGATCCATTGTGTGTATTGCGGCTACGGTGACGTTTATTGATCTGCTGGACAGTGTTATTCAAGTACCCAGGCTCAGTGATGATCTATTGCTGGCTACGCTTTATGGCGGTGTTTTAGCCGGTCTTGGGTTGGGACTAATCTTTAGTGGAGGTGGTTCCGCTGGTGGTGGAACCATACTGGCTAAAATCATTGTTTCTAAAGTGGATTTAAAGGCCAGCACGGTCATTCTGATTTTAGACGGCATTGTAGTTTGCTCTGCGGGTATTGTGTTTGGAAGTGTAGAATCTGCGCTTTGGAGTTTAATTTCTATTTACACCGCAACCAAGTTGATAGATATGGTTCTGACCGGACGGCAAACAGAGAAAATCGTTCACATCTCATCCCTTCTGAACCTGGAAGAGTTGAGCAAGAACATTACAGACTCTCTAGGTGTTAGAGGCACCATTATCAGAGGTACAGATTTGAATTTTAGTGAACGAAAGGATATCATCTTTATTCTGGTGGACAAAAACAGGGTAAATGCACTCAAAAGCCTGGTGCAGATCTATGACCCTAATGCGAGAATGATTGTCATGGAAGCTACTGAAATGATGGGAGGAGGTCAACGAAAATAATTGATTCACAGCTCCTTACCCCTTGATTACAAAAAGTACTTGCATATATCAATTTTGAGTCTCCATCTTTGCAGCTGAAACGGAAAAAGTGAAATTCATTCAACTACATCATCATCATTTTCATACTTACTATCAGGTGAGCTGAGAATGATATATCCACATAAATCATAATAAAACCCGCCTGAGTAGTTCAGGCGGGTTTTTTGTTTTCATGCATTCCCAAATGGCAAGCTCAGGCACTAAACATGCTAAATGAGTAGATTAAAAATTGCCATACAAAAGAGTGGCAGACTAAGTGCAGATTCTCTGACACTCATAAAAGACTGTGGCATTGCCATAACGAATGGCAGAGATCAGTTAAAAGTGGTAGCGGACAACTTTCCGCTGGAAGTCTTGTATTTGCGTAACTCCGACATTCCTGAATACCTGGAAGATGGCACAATCGATATCGCCATTGTGGGAGAAAACCTATTGTTTGAAAAGCAACGCGAGATTGACGTGGTTCAGAAACTTGGTTTTTCCAAATGTCGTGTTTCTCTGGCCGTACCGAAAGAAGCTGACCAATCAGTTGACTACCTTAACGGAAAGAAAATTGCCACCTCCTACCCCAACACACTTCGATCTTTTCTGGAGCGAGAGAATATTCAAGCGGACATACACACGATCTCAGGCTCGGTCGAAATAGCACCAAACATTGGGCTTGCTGATGGTATATGCGATGTTGTGAGCTCGGGAAGCACACTCTTCAAGAACGGTTTGGTGGAAACGCAGGTCATTATGAGATCAGAAGCTGTTCTAGCCAAATCAGCGACTTTATCGAGCCAGAAAGAAGAAGTTCTCAATCGATTGGTTTTTCGAATCAATGCTGTCTTAAAATCGAAAAACACGAAGTACATCTTGCTCAATGTTCCAAACGATAAAATTCAAGATGTTACCCGCATTCTACCCGTGCTCAAAAGCCCTACGCTTCAACCTTTAGCCAAGACCGGTTGGAGTTCACTGCATTCAGTCATTGACGAAACACAATTCTGGGAAGTAATTGATGAACTCAGGTTTGCCGGTGCTGAAGACATCCTAATTGTTCCAATAGATAAAATGGTGATATGATGAAAACGTATACCAACCCACTACTTGAGGCATGGCCTCAATTGATTGCCAGACCAACGTTTAATAGCGATCAGCTGACAGATGCCGTCCAGGCCATTATCCAAGATGTAAAACGAAACAAAGACAAAGCCCTCATCAAGTATGCTCGCATGTTTGACGGAGTCAATCTCAGCAACTTAACCGTTTCATCTGAAGAGATAAACGAAGCTGAGCAGCTTGTGCCACAAGAGCTAAAGAATGCCATACATCTCGCCTATAAAAACATCAGCGCTTTTCACGCTGCACAGCAGTCAATGGAAATCAGCATCGAAACCACCCCTGGAGTTCAATGCTGGCGAAAACCTGTTGCGATAGAAAAAGTGGGACTATACATACCAGCAGGAAGTGCTCCATTGTTTTCAACCATACTCATGCTTGGAATACCGGCAAAACTTGCCGGATGCAAAGAAGTTGTACTGTGTGCACCGCCTAATGCTAATCGACAGATTCACCCTGTGATTTTATATACGGCCTCCTTAGTTGGGATTACGCAAATATGTAAGGTAGGCGGTGCGCAAGCTGTTGCTGCCATGGCGTTTGGCACGGAAAGCATCCCCAAGGTTGATAAGATATTCGGTCCAGGAAATCAGTATGTCACAAAGGCTAAAGAACTGGTGCAGCAAGCCGGAGTTGCCATAGACCTACCTGCTGGACCAAGCGAAGTGCTCGTCATTGCAGATGATACATGCAATCCAGCATTCGTGGCAGCTGATCTTCTCTCTCAGGCAGAGCATGGAGCTGATAGTCAAGTAATCCTTGTATCTGATAGTAACTCAATTGCACAAGCCTGTCTGGAAGAGATAAATAAGCAGGTCTCCCTATTGCCACGGAAGGGCATCATCAAACAGTCTCTCGTCAACAGCAAAACGATCGTATTTGATAGCCTGGATATGTGCGTTGATTTTAGCAATCAGTATGCACCTGAGCATTTGATTATAGCCTCGAAAAATGCGGACCAATATGCAGATCGCGTAATCAATGCCGGATCAGTGTTTTTGGGGAACTATAGCTGCGAAGCTCTGGGTGACTACGCCAGTGGCACGAACCATACGCTGCCAACCAATGGCTCAGCTCGGAGCTACGGTGGTGTTTCATTGGAAAGCTTCGTTAAGAAAATCACCTATCAAAGAATCAGTACTGAAGGTATGAGAAACCTAGGGAAAGCCGTGACGATCATGGCTGAGGCCGAGGGACTCAAGGCCCATAGTAATGCTGTTTCAATACGCTTAAAACACATAAACCTTGACAAAGATGAAGAAGCTCTTGAGGCCTAATATCCAGAACATGGTGCCATATACTAGTGCTCGAGATGCGTTTTCAGGTAAGGAAGTGATTGCCCTGGACGCCAATGAGAATCCTTTTGGGACAATGAATCGATATCCGGACCCATATCAAAGCAAACTGAAACAAAAGCTTGCTGAGCTGAAGGGAATTGGCCCTGAGCATCTTTTCATTGGAAATGGTAGTGACGAGATCATTGATCTGGCGCTTCGAATTTTCTGTGAACCTCAGATCGACAAAGCACTCACCTTCTACCCGACCTATGGAATGTATGAGGTATGCGCTGACATCAACAACGTTGAACTTATAACTGTACCCTTGAATCAGGATTTCCAGATAGATCGAGTTCAGCTCGAAGCTCACCTGACCAATGAGAACCTGAAACTGATTTTCATCTGTTCGCCTAATAACCCTACAGGAAACCTGATAAAACAAGGTGACATCGAATACATCCTAAAGCACTTCCACGGAATTGTGCTTGTGGATGAAGCCTATATAGATTTTGCCAATGCTGAGTCTAGTTTAAGTTCAATCCATTCATACGACAGGTTAATTGTTTGCCAAACCATGAGCAAAGCTTGGGGACTCGCAGCAGCCAGAATTGGAATAGCCTACGCAAACGCAGAAACGGTCTCGTTGTTTAACAAGGTAAAACCACCCTATAATGTCAGCGAGCTTAATCAGAAAGCGGCTCTGAATGCACTGGACAATCCCGATCTCTATACAGAATCTATTGCCCTGATTCTCTCAGAACGAGAAAGACTGCGTGGTGCACTTAGCAGCAACAGCTTAGTCAAGCGGATTTATCCATCGGATGCCAATTTTCTTTTGATCGAAGTTGAAAAACCAAACGAGGTGTACGATCAACTCATAGAACAAGGGATTGTAGTGCGTAATCGAAGTACTCAAATAACCGGCTGCTTGAGGATATCCATAGGAACACCTTCAGAGAACGACCAATTACTGAACGCATTCACACGCATAGCATGAAGAAAGTACTCTTTATCGACCGGGATGGAACACTCGTGATAGAGCCACCATCCGATTATCAACTAGACAGCTTTGAGAAACTGGAGTTTTACCCTGGAGTATTTCGGTACCTCTCGAAAATCGCTTCTGAACTCGATTACGAACTCGTCATGGTTACTAATCAGGACGGTTTGGGAACTGCTTCGTTTCCGGAGGACACCTTCTGGCCCGTTCATCATTTGATCATAAAATCTTTCAAAAACGAAGGCATCGAGTTTAGAGAGGTTCTTATCGACAGAAGCTTTCCAGAAGACAATGCTCTAACCCGTAAACCGCAAACTGGTATGCTCAACAGATACATCTACGGGGACTATGATCTTGGCAAATCCTACGTTATTGGTGATAGGAATACAGATATGGAACTTGCCTTAAACCTTGGTGCAAAGGGGATTTTTATAGGCGAGTCGAACGAAGATGCTGCATTAAGTACTACAAGCTGGAAGGACATCTATCGTTTTCTCAAAGCCACTCCCAGGACAGCTACCACCCAAAGAACTACGAGTGAAACGGATGTAGAGATTCGAATTAACCTCGATGGAAGTGGTCAATCGGCTATCCGCACAGGTTTAAACTTTTTTGACCACATGCTTGAGCAGATTGCAAAGCACGGTAACGTAGATCTCTTCATTGAGGTTGATGGAGATTTAGAAGTGGATGAACATCACACCATTGAGGATGTGGGTTTGGCTTTAGGAGAAACCTTATCAAAAGCCCTTGGAAACAAGAAAGGAATTGAACGCTTTGGGTTTGTTCTACCCATGGACGACTGTCTCGCACAGGTTACCATTGACCTGAGTGGTAGACCATGGCTGGTTTGGAAAGCAGACTTCAAGCGCGAAATGGTTGGTGATATGCCAACAGAAATGTTTGCCCATTTCTTTAAATCATTGAGTGACTCGATGGGCTGCAACCTTCATATACAGGCAGAAGGATTCAACGAACACCACAAAATAGAAGCCATTTTTAAAGGTTTTGCCAAAGCCTTAAACATGGCAGTGACCAAGAACACCCGCATGAACATACCAAGCACAAAAGGAGTAATATGATTGCCATTGTCAAATACAATGCTGGAAACAGCAGATCTGTTCAAAACTCGCTGAACAAACTAGGTTGTGAGTCCATTGTTACTAGTGATCCAAACATCATACAATCAGCTGATAAGGTTGTCTTTCCTGGTGTTGGTCAAGCGGCTTCAGCCATGCACTATCTCAAGGAAAGGAAACTAGACACAACCATTAAGTCGTTAACTCAACCGGTTCTTGGAATTTGCCTGGGTCTTCAGCTTATGTGTGCAAGCTCAATGGAAGGTAATACGGAAGGTTTGGGAATATTTGACGCCAAGGTCAGGCTCTTCCCCCCGACTGACAAGACACCCCACATGGGCTGGAATAGTTTTAAAACGCTCGAGGGCAAACTCTTTGCTCAAGTGAATGCAACAGATGATGTTTACTATGTACATGGGTTTTATGCAGAACTGTGTAAGAATACGATCGCTACATGCGAGTACATCGAAACGTTCAGCGCAGCCCTACAGAAGGATAATTACTACGCCACCCAGTTTCACCCAGAGAAGTCCTCATTGATTGGAGAACGAATTCTCGCAAACTTTCTTGAGCTATGAGAGTTATACCGGCTATCGATGTAATAGAGGGAAAATGCGTCAGACTAACCAAAGGAAATTACAATACGCAGAAAGTATACTCAGTAAACCCACTGGAACAGGCCAAATCCTTTGAGGCAGACGGATTTGAGTACTTACACCTCGTAGATTTGGATGGAGCCAAGTCAAACCACATCGTCAACCACGATGTCCTGGAGAAGATTTGCACGCAGACTCGTTTGAAGGTAGATTTTGGTGGTGGTCTCAAATCGGATGAGGACCTGCGTATTGCACTTGAAAGTGGCGCGAATCAGGTAACGGCAGGGAGTATCTCGGTCTCAAAGCCTGAGCTGTTTCTTGATTGGTTAAGAACCTATGGTGGGCAAAAGATAATCCTGGGTGCCGATCATCTAAACGGGGTGGTTGCCACCTCGGCCTGGATGCACACATCTGATCTGGATGTTATTGACTTCATCAAGCAATACGAGGCTAAAGGAGTTTACTACACAGTGTGTACAGATGTTTCTAAAGATGGTATGCTCGGAGGAGTATCGACTGAGGTTTATGCACAAATAACGCAACAAACCAATGTAAAACTCATTGCTAGTGGAGGCGTTTCAAGTCTTCGGGACTTACTTCTATTAAAGGAAGTAGGCTGTGAAGGTGTTATTGTGGGTAAGGCAATCTACGAAGGGCGTATATCCATGTCAGAACTACAATCGTTATGCTAAAGAAGAGAATCATCCCATGTCTTGATATTCAAGATGGACGAGCCGTAAAAGGCACAAACTTTCGTGGAATCACAGATGCAGGAGACCCGGTAAGACTGGCCAAACAATATGCTGATCAGGGAGCTGACGAATTAGTTGTTCTCGACATCACTGCGAGCATTGAAAACCGCAAAACCTTTACCAGGCTAATCGAGCTCATTGCAGCTTCGATCAACATTCCATTCACAGTAGGAGGCGGAATTGGTTCTGTCGAAGATGTGAGAAGATTGACCTGTGCAGGAGCCGACAAAATAAGTATCAACTCGGCTGCGGTAAGGAGACCAGAGCTGATAGTTGAGATAGCTCAGGAGTTTGGGAGCCAGTGTGTGGTGGTTGCTATAGACACCAGACAGTTTGAGGGGAAATCAACAGTGTATACACATGGCGGTCAACGACCTACACAACTCAATACACTGGCCTGGGCACAAAAGGCCGTTGAGTTAGGTGCTGGCGAGATACTCCTTACCTCGATTGATCAGGATGGAACAAAAACGGGGTTTGATCTGGATATAACCAATCGTGTTTCTCGGGTCATAAATGTGCCGGTAATCGCTTCAGGTGGTGCTGGTCAAATGCTTCACTTCCAACAACTGTTTGAGAATACAGAAGCCACGGCAGCACTGGCAGCGGGCATATTTCACTACGGAGAAATGAATATCCCTGACCTCAAGCAATACTTAAGAAACAATCAAATAGAAATCAGATGGACTTAGATTTTGAGAAAGTCAATGGACTTGTTCCTGCCATTATCCAGGATAACAACACCCTGCAGATACTCATGCTCGGGTATATGAATGAGGCAGCTCTGAAGAAAACAATGGACGAAAAACGGGTTACTTTTTATAGTCGCTCTAAAAAACGTCTCTGGACCAAAGGAGAAACATCTGGCAACTTCTTGGAGGTGGTAGATGTAAAGGCCGATTGTGACAAGGACTGCATTTTAGTCAAGGTTGCCCCACTCGGCCCTGTTTGTCACACCGGAACTACTTCTTGTTTTCAGGAAGAAACGGTCAAAGGGTTTATCTATGAACTGCAGAAGATCATTTCTGAGCGAATAGCCGGAAATGATGTGAGCTCGTATACGAATAGTCTTTACACGAAAGGAATCAACAAAATGGCTCAGAAGGTTGGTGAAGAGGCTGTTGAGCTGGTAATAGAAGCGAAGGACAATAATGAAATACGGTTCAAAGACGAGGCCGCAGACTTACTATACCATTTCTTAATCCTGATCCTAGCAAAAGGTCTTGGTTTAGAAGATATTGAGCGTGTATTGCAACACAGAAACAAGACAAGCTCGTGGAAGCTCAGCGTTTAAAAGCGGATTGTTTTGGTAATTGAAATGGCCAGAAACAAAAAATCCTCGCTATTGCTAGCGAGGATTAAACTGTGCGGAGAAAGAGGGATTCGAACCCCCGGATCCGTGAAGATCAATAGTTTTCAAGACTACCGCATTCGACCACTCTGCCATTTCTCCGCTGCAAATGTAAAAATGAATCGGACTTTCAAAACACCGAATTGCGCTTGACCCAAAACTTTAAATCAACCGGGTGATTTACAGGAAAATAATTTTTAAAAAGTGCCTAGATCGCTATTGAGAGAGTATCACAAACTCGGTCCGTCTGTTCAATGCTCGGCCAGATTCGGTATCATTTGTCGTAAAAGGCACGGTTTCGCCAAACCCCTGGTATTCAATTCGGCCACCTTCTACCCCATGCGACTCGAGATGCTGCTTGACAGAAAATGCTCTATCAGTGGATAATGCAAGGTTGGCAGCTGCCTTACCTACGTTGTCGGTGTGTCCGTGTATGGCTATTCGCATAGTAGGGTTATCTATTAGATATAGCGCAAACTCGTCCAGAATGGCTTTTGATTTAGGAGAAATCTCGGCTGAGTTGGTGGCGTAAAAAATGTCATCAATCCGGTATACGCCTCCTTCGTTTACTTCCTCCACTTTGATGTCAAACTCCTGAAACGTTTCTACAACCTTTTCCTCCTCGCCAGTGATGCGAGATGTTATGGGTTGTTCCTTTTCCACTTCAATTAATTTGGACTGGAAAGCCATGCCTTCTGCCTTGACATTCATTACCACGGCTTCCTCCTCTTCTTTCACTGCGATAACTGCTGCAAAAACCCCGTCATCTTCGCTTACGTTCACCTTGGTCACATCCTTTGATTTCATCGACTTCAGCTCAATGGTAGCGTCACGCATGGGTTCTCCCTGCTGATCTTCCAGTTTACCCTTAACGAAGACCACCTTATCGGGGCGCGCTTCTTTATATAACTCAAAGCTCCAGATATCGATGCTCCCATAGGGATTGGTCTTATCCTTGGCCGAGTAATACACGGTCTTTCCATCTGTGCTCACCACAAAAGCCTGCTCATCTTCTGGTGTATTAATCGGGTGCCCAAGATTCTTTGGTTTAGTCCAGGTACCATCATCGTTCTGTTTGGTGTAAAACACATCGAGACCACCAAAGCCCAGGTGACCTTCCGAAGCAAAGTACAGCGTCTTTGAATCTGAGTGCATGTAGGGCGTTTTATCGTTATACGGAGTGTTTATGGTAGGACCAATATTCTTAGCCTGTCCCCATTTGCCGTTTTCGTCCTTCTCAGCGTAGTAAATCTCCAACCCGGCATTGTCTCCTCTGTCGCTAGTAAAAAACAAGGTTTTGCCGTCAGCTGAAAGGCTCGGCTGCGACTCGAAGCCATTTTCCGTATTTATTTTATCGCCAAGGTTTCGCAGATTTACCCAGTGATAGCCCATGAGTCCGGTTCTTGGGTCTTCCATGTATTTGAGGTCTGCCACATAAATATCGCAATTGCGGTATCCCATGCTGGCTGGCTTACAAATGGTTAAGTACACATGTTTATTATCCAGAGTTAACGTGGCACCTCCATAGCCAAAAGAAGGATTCTCATTGAATGGAGACGGAAATGGTTCGCCCACCTCAAAATCTGCATTTACGCGTTTTGCTTTCACAAATTTCTCTGAGTAATGAGCCTGCTCAGACATAACAGATGCCTTTACTTCGGATTTGACGGTATACCTGCGCGTCAGAAGCATGTTCTCGTTGTCAGGCGAAATCAGAGGAAGAAACTCATCATCTTCTGTGCATACACCCTTTACTTTTTGAGGTTCAAACGGAACCGGATTGTTGTACGCATCAAAAAAGAACTGGGCAAACTCATAATCGAGTTGAATTTCTGCCTCCCGGTCATCATCCAAAGGGTCTGTAGAAGAACCACTTAACTCAAAGTACTTCTCATAGTAATCAATGGCTTCCTTGTACTTCGATTTCCCGAGCGCAATACCCGCCAGATAGTAATATGGTTCAAAATGAAACTCAGGACAAATGGATATGGTTTGTCTCAGGTGCTTCTCAGCTGTTGCAAACGAACTTCCCCTCGACATAGCAGAACGCAATAGTTCTAGCCCCAAAACATAATGCGCCTCTGCGCACTGATCATCCTCTTCAATAGCTTTTCGCAGCGCCTCTAACCTATCTTCTTTGCCGTTCTTTCGGTTCTTTCCTTCCTCGAGCAGTTTGAGTGCCTTTTTGCTCTCAGAAACAGGACAATCAGATGATGGTTCGATGCGAAAGCTCTTGGTCGAAACGCCTGACTGTGCCACCAAACCAAGGCAGCTTACACACAGAAACACAAAGACGAAGAATTTCCTCATAGCAACAATCGAAGATAATTTTGAATCAACTCAGTTGACTGGTTTGTTGACGCAAATAATGATCCAAAATTGTTAATAAACACATGGCCTCTACAATGGGTACGGCTCTCGGCACCACGCAAGGGTCATGTCTTCCCGATGCCGCCAGGTTTACATTCTGGCCAGTGTTATCAATGGTCGACTGGTTCTTTGAAATCGTAGCTGTTGGTTTGAATGTTACGCTAACCACAATGTCTTCGCCATTAGAAATGCCTCCTTGAATGCCACCCGAGTAATTGGATGTCAGCCCACCTTCTTCTGAAAACTGATCGTTGTGTTCAGATCCTTTCATGTAACGCGATTGTTTCCCACTGCCAATCTCAACTGCCTTAACCGCGTTGATACTCATACAGCCTTTGGCCAAATCAGCGTGCAGTTTGTCGAAAACTGGTTCTCCAATACCAATTGGAACATTTCTTATAACACACGTCACTTCACCGCCAACTGAGTCACCCTCAGATGCCACCTGTTCAATTACATCTATCATTCGATTGCCTAACACAGCATCTGGGCACCGAACTATAGACTGTTCAATGTCTTCAGCCTTATAAAACTGGCCTCTATTGTCCATTTGAATATTGTACACACCAGATACATAAGCAGATGTAGTCACACCCTTCTGCTGTAATACCTGTTTCGCCAAGGATCCAGCAACAACCCTACATGCAGTCTCTCGAGCTGAAGATCTCCCACCTCCTCTATGATCTCGAATACCGTACTTCTTATCATACACCATATCGGCATGAGAAGGGCGATACACATCTTTTAAGTGGTCGTAGTCTTTTGACCTGGAATCTTGGTTGTGAATGATAAACCCTATTGGTGTACCCGTAGTTTTTCCTTCAAACAAACCAGAAAGGAACTCTACCCTGTCTTGCTCTTTTCGTTGCGTGGTAATCGAAGACTGGCCTGGTTTTCTACGATCTAAATCGCTCTGAATTGCTTCTAAATCAAGAGAAATATTGGAAGGACACCCATCAACGATTCCACCAATAGCCTTTCCGTGGGACTCACCAAACGTAGTCAGTTTAAACAGGGTTCCAATTGAATTTCCAGCCATAAGCCAAAGGTGCGAATCTCTATGATGAAACTGAAACGTAATTTCGCCCCAAACATTATTCGTGAAGGTATTTAAGAACATCAAGGAGCTGGTTCAAATCAGAGAAGCAGGAGAAGCAACAGTATCTGGATTAAATATGAATGAGTTACCAGGCCTAAAGAATGCCTGGCTAGCAGTGAGTGAGGGCAAAATCGAAGATTACGGTTCTATGGACAGTTTTGATGCTTCAAGGTTCAGCACATACGAGTCGATTGACTGCACCGGTCAGATGGTTCTACCGACATGGGTTGACAGTCATACGCATTTGGTGTTTGCAGAATGGCGGAATCAGGAATTTGAAGATCGCATAAATGGACTTAGCTATCACGAGATAGCTGAACGTGGAGGTGGAATCCTCAATTCTGCCAACAAGATGGCTACTGCCGATGAGGACGTATTGTTTGAAGAAGCGCTGCAACGACTTCAAGACGCTATACGGCAGGGAACCGGTGCCATTGAAATAAAAAGCGGATACGGGCTTACTGTAGAAGCTGAGCTGAAGATGCTCCGAATTGTCAAACGACTACAGGAGGCCTCTCCTATTCCGGTAAAAGCTACGTTCTTAGGAGCACATGCTTTCCCTTTGGCCTATTCCGATAAAAAGGAAGAATACGTAGACCTGATCATCAATGAAATGATTCCGGCCGTGGCCTCTCAAAACCTGGCCACATATATTGATGCGTTTTGCGAGGAGGGATATTTTTCTGTCGATCAAACAGAACGTATTCTGGAAGCCGGAGCTAAATATGGTTTAAAGCCAAAGGTGCACGTAAACCAGTTTAACGTTATAGGAGGAGTTGAAGTCAGCACAAAATACAATGCAATCAGTGTGGACCACTTAGAGGAGTTAAACAACGATGATATAGAGGCACTTAAGTCCTCTCAAACCATTCCTGTAGCACTACCAAGTTGCTCTTTCTTCTTGAGTATCCCTTACACACCGGCTCGAGAACTGATGAATGCCGACTTGCCTCTGGCATTAGCCACTGATTTCAACCCGGGTTCTACACCAAGTAGCAATATGAACTTCGTTTTATCTCTGGCCTGTATTAAAATGAAAATGACTCCGCAAGAAGCCATAAACGCGATGACGTTAAATGCAGCCGCTGCCCTTGAACTATCAGATGAGGTGGGTTCTATTACAAAAGGCAAGCGAGCCAACATCATGGTCATGAAACCTGTGCCAGCTATTTCTTTCCTGCCTTATTCTTTTGGCAACTCCCATATTGACAAAGTCTACATTAACGGAGAAGAGATATAACGAAGACTATCGTGTGAGCTGAGTATCATATGGCGTTACGGTAAAGCCATTTGCTACAATGACCATTGTTAACCGTCCCTTAAGGGTTTAACGCAATTACCCTTAGAATTGAGCATAAAAAAGCCTCTCCGATTAAATCGAAGAGGCTTCTATATTTTGAGCTATTGGGTTTAGTGAACGATAGTCACTTTCTCCATTTGTACAGCTCCTCTGTTTTCAACAGTGATGTTGTACACACCAGCTTCAAGATCAGAAACATTTAATGTACCAGCGTTACCTGATTCAGTTCTAACCAATCGGCCAGTAGCATCGTAGATAGATACTTTAGCGTTACCTACCAATCCAGTAATCGTGATTACATCGTTGGCTGGGTTTGGATACATTGAGAAGTTAGCTCCAGCTACGTCCTCAACTCCAAGAGGAGCAAGGTTTCCGTTAGGAAGCGTTTCGTACTCAACTCCACCTACAGTAGTAATAGTAACTCCGTCAACAACTTCAGTAGTTACGTTAGAAATTTCATCCAACATTACAACTTCAGTGTTTTCAGACTGCCATACTTCGTTTGTGTTGTCATTCTGTATCCAAGTAACAGCGTGAAGATCATTCCACTCCTCTACTGAGTGCTCAATAGTGTGATCGATTGGGTCTCCAGCATCGTTAGACAATCTGTAATCACCCATAAACGTGTGAGATTCTGAGAAAGAGAAAGAATCATTGGCAGCAATAGCAGCTAATGTTGTTCCAGAAGCGTCTGGAAGCATTTTCTTCATTACATCATGGAACTCAGTTTCACCGTTTGTTTTCTCATTGTCATACGTGATGTTTTCCTGAATCGTAATGTGAGCTGTCAAACCTGCTGGCATATCAACAATAGGATTCATTTTAACACTTGCAGAAACATGGTACGTAGAATCGATCTTAACCAAAGCTCCGTTCTGTACTTCGTACTCAGCCTCTTGCTGAAGAGTAGCTTCAATAGTCAAGTTAACGAAAGCAGGAACATCCTGAGCTGCTTCAAAGTGAGCAGCAGTGAAACTGTTACTGTTCATTCCTTCGTCACCGTCAGTTCGCATATCTGGCACACCTGTTACAGCGTAGAAAGTTCTTCGCTCACCTCCTTCATCAGTGAAGTAAGGATCACCAGTACCAGGCCAGCTCATTTGGTAGTTCAATTTTGAGTACTCACCAGAGTAGTTAGCCAACACACCGTTTACAACCACGTTACCAGGCTGGCAAGGAGGACATGTAGAAGATGTGAATTGCTCCAACAATGGTTTTCTTGGAACTGGAGTTGGGTGAACCAAAATATCCATGCTTGCTTCGTTGTTTGAAGCATCTCCGTCTGTACCACCGTTAATAGTCACTACGTCAGTTGTGATTGTGTAAGTAGCTTCAGAAGTTGGAGTCCAAGCTGTTGGAAGTGTGTACTGATAGCTAGCTCCAGAAGCAACGCTCAAACCAGTCAAGTTATCAGAAACTGGAGTACCACCATCAACAGAGTAAGACATTTCCATAGAAGTAATCGTAGCAGAACCGAAGTTCATGATTGTACCCATGATGTTGTTAGCAGTGTTTACCTCGTGGTAAATGCTGTTGTCAACAGTCAAGTTAAAGATATCGTTCGCAGGCTGAGTTCCAGGAGCAAACATGTACCAGCTGTTATCAGACTGATCAGATGTACCTCCACCAGAAGTAACATCCTGCGCTCCAACTGAAGAACCAACAGAAACAGCAGAAGTACTATCGTACTGAACACCTACTGTCAATGCACAGTTTCCTCCAGAAGAAGAATACGTTCGCATATCAACTACATAAGCCTTGTTGGTAGTTTCTTCCAATACAACACCCCAGTAAGTCCAGTTAGTTCCTGTCAATCCAGAAGCTCCGGCAGAAGCCCAGATAATCCAGTGTTGACGATCTGGAGCCGTTCCGAATGTTTTAGAAACGATAGCATCGTTAGCACCAGAAAGGTTAAGACCCCAAGCACAAATAGAGTTCGAAGGAACTTCGCTTGTAGGTAAAGCTGTGTTTGTAGAAGAAGGCGCTGTACCAACAGAGCTTTCAAAAGTTACCACACCAGAAGCTGAGGCGTAGTACTGCGTATATGTGCTTCCGTTAAAATCAAAAGAGAACGGAATAGTTTCTTGAGATGTCCATCCAGTAGATCCTGGAGCAAGAATTTGCGTATACCCCGAAAGGTTCGCTGTCAAATAGCCCGAAGGCTGCTCAATATCCGTGTTCACTTCACCAGGATTGAACCCAGCGTTTAGAACTGAAAGAGCATAATGCTGTGCGTTTGCGAAACTCGCGCCCAACACAATACTCATCATAAGTAAAGTTTTTTTCATGTTAAAAAATTTCGATTTAACTCCAAATCTAATCAAGAATCCGGCAAGTACAATTTTGAGTTGTTATTAAACTTGAAATCTCAAGCATAAAAAAAGCCCTTTCGAAATAATCGAAAGGGCTCCTATATGTAAACTTAATCGAGTCTTAGTGAACGATTGTCACTTTCTCCATTTTCACTGCTCCTTTGTTTTCTACAGCGATGTTGTATACACCAGCTTCAAGATCAGAAACATTCAATGTACCAGCGTTACCTGATTCAGTTCTAACCAATCGGCCAGTAGCATCATAGATAGATACTTTAGCGTTACCTACCAATCCAGTAATTGTAATTACATCGTTAGCTGGATTAGGGAACATAGAGAAGTTAGCTCCGGCAATACCCTCAACACCAAGTGGCACCAAGTTTCCGTCTCCCAATGTTTCGTATTCAGTACCACCTACAGTAGTCACGGTAACTCCGTCAACAACTTCTACTGTTACGTTAGATGTTTCTTCCAACATTTCTACTTCAGCATTTTCAGACTGCCATACTTCATTGGTCACGTCATCCTGAATCCAGGTTACAACTCGTAGGTCATTCCACTCTTCTACTGAGTGCTCAATAGTATGATCAACTGGATCACCAGCATCGTTAGACAATCTGTAAGCACCTACAAAAGAGTGAGACTCTGAGAAAGAGAAAGAATCGTTAGCAGCTACGGCAGCTAATGTTGTTCCAGAAGCGTCTGGAAGCATTTTCTTCATTACATCGTGGAACTCAGTTTCACCGTTTGTTTTCACGTTGTCATATGTAATGTTCTCCTGAATCGTGATGTGAGATGTCAAACCTGCTGGCATGTCAACAATAGGATTCATTTTCACATTAGCTGTTACATGATACACTGAATCAACTTTTACCAAAGCTCCGTTCTGCACCTCGTACTCGGCTTCTTGTTGAATAGTAGCTGTTACTGTAAGGTTTACAAAAGCAGGGACATCCTGAGCAGCTTCAAAGTAAGCAGCAGAGAAGCTGTTACTGTTGATTCCTTCATCCCCATCAGTTCTCATATCTGGCACACCAGTTACTCCGTAGAAAGCTTGTCGGTCTCCTCCTTCATCTGTGTAGTAAGGATCACCAGTACCTGGCCAGCTCATTTGGTAGTTTAGTTTTGAGTACTCACCAGAGTAGTTAGCCAACACACCATTCACTACCACGTTACCAGGCTGGCAAGGAGGACATGTAGAAGATGTGAATTGCTCCAACAATGGTTTTCTTGGAACTGGAGTCGGGTGAACCAAAATGTCCATGCTTGCCTCGTTGTTTGAAGCATCTCCATCTGTGTTTGTGTTTACACTAACGATTTCAGTAACAACTGTACTAGTCATTTCTGATGTTGGAGTCCAAGCTGTTGGGTGCGTATAAGAGTAAGAAGCAAGTGGAGCAATGCTCACACCAGAAATAGTTCCGGTAACGGCTGTACCACCATCTACTGTATACGAAATCTCAAACTCAGTTACAGTTTGTGTACCCACATTCATAACCGTACCAACAATGTCATTTGCTGTGTTTACAGTGTGGTACTGAGAGTTGTCAATAGAAATGTTAGACAAATCATCAGAAGCTGGTTCGAAAATCTTCACGTTGTCGATTCCAGCTCCGAAAAGCCATCCTCCACCATCGTTGTACACAAAACCAACCATTACACTGCTAGATCCACCGTAAGAAGAAAGATCGAAGAACGTTTCATCTCTCCAGGCAGCGCTACCAGCATCGTTTGAAATAGTTGACCAAGTAGCTCCTCCATCGTCAGAAGCAATGATAGTCAAAGACTCTGTTGCACCTTGATACGTACCAGCCGCGTGAAAAATGTCTACAGATAATCTAACTGTTCCTGTGTAACCAGAAAGGTCTACAGCAGGAGTAAACAAAGAATCCGCTGATTTATCGCAGTTACAGTCATCATCATTGGTACCTACAAAATTACCGTGTTCTCCATAAGTGTAGTATTGACTGGAAAGAGAAGTTGCAGTACCTCCGTTCCATCCATCAGATCCTGAAGCATAAGACTGAGTCCACGTGCCAGGAAGACCACTTTCAAAATCTTCTGAAAGAGCCGTTTGTTGTGCATTCACGGTAGCCAAGCAAGCAACCAGTGATAGTGCAGATAGTAATAGTTTTTTCATGTGTTGTTGTTTAATTAGCACAAATATCGCAAAGAATTAACCCTAGTGTGAAAGCATGTTAAAATATACGAGCTGATTTTTTTCAATTCGAACAATCTTAACGAGTGCTAGATTTGCCGCTCCATACCAAAATAAAATCGATGAAGAGAATTATAGAGTGCGTACCAAACATTAGTGAGGGTCGAGATCCGGAGAAAATTAAGCGAATAACGGACGTTGTTGAAACCGTAGATGGTGTGATGTTACTCAACGTTGACCCGGGTGCTGCAACGAATAGAACGGTAATCACATTTGCCGGAGAACCAGAAAAGGTAATCGATGCAGCGTTTTTGTTGGTCAAAAAGGCCATGGAAGAAATTGACATGTCTACCCACTCTGGCGAACATCCAAGGTTTGGTGCAACCGATGTTTGTCCTTTGGTTCCTGTGAGTGGTGTATCTATGGAAGAAACTGTTGCATATGCTAGAGAATTAGGTGAACGCATAGGTAATATTCTTGGAATCCCAACTTACCTATATGAAAACGCAGCCCTTTCAGATGAGCGAAAGAACCTGGCCGTTGTTCGTTCTGGAGAATATGAAGGTTTGAAGCAAAAATTGAGCGACCCAAACTGGAAGCCCGATTTTGGTTCCTCTGAATACTCTGATGCTGTGTCTAAATCAGGCGCCACTGCTGTGAGTGCACGCGATTTTCTGGTTGCGTACAACATCAATCTCAATACTACTAGTACCCGAAGAGCTAATGCCATTGCCTTTGACATAAGAGAACGTGGCCGGGTGAAACGAGAGGGAAACATACTTACAGGCAAGATTCTAAAAGACGAAAATGGAGAGCCAATTAGTCAGCCAGGACTATTAAAGGCTGTAAAAGGTATCGGATGGTTTATCGAAGAGTACGGAGTTGCTCAGATTTCATACAACCTCACCAACATATCGATCACTTCCATTCACGAGGCGTTTGACAAAACCTGCGAAAGAGCTTTGGCAAGAGGTATTAGAGTAACCGGATCTGAGCTCATAGGACTGGTGCCAAAGAATGCCTTATTGGATGCCGGACGGTTCTTCCTTCAAAAGCAAAACAGATCTCTTGGTATTCACGAAGAGGAGATTATGAAGATTGCTGTCAAGTCTCTTGGATTGGATGAACTGGCTCCATTCAACATCCGCGAACGTGTGATTGAATACGTTCTGGAAGATCGATTGTCTTCTCAAAGCAAACTTGTCAGTATGACGCTGACAGATTTTGCCAATGAAACAGCCAGTGAGTCACCAGCTCCTGGTGGTGGGTCCATTTCGGCTTATGTTGGAGCGTTGGGCGTATCTCTGGGAACGATGGTTGCCAATCTTTCATCGCACAAGCGAGGCTGGGATGACAAATGGGAGTATTACTCTCAGTGGGCAGAAAAAGGCCAGGCGTCAAAGGATCGGCTTATGCAATTGGTGGATGAAGACACAAACGCATTCAACGAAATCATGAATGCATTTGGCTTGCCAAAATCTACGGATGAAGAGAAACAAAGAAGAAAAGATGCTATTGCGGAAGCCACCAAAGGTGCTATCCTCACTCCGCTTAACGTAATGCGAGAGTCACTGGCATCCATGGAAATAATGAAAGAAATGGCCAACTCAGGCCTCTCAGCTTCTATCAGTGATGCTGGGGTTGGAGCCATGTGTGCGCGTACAGCAGTGAGAGGAGCTTTCCTCAATGTTAAGATCAACGCAGCCGGATTGGAGGACGATTCTTTCAATGCCGAGGTCTTTGCCGAAGCCAACAACATCATGGATAAGGCACTTCAATTGGAAGAAGAGATCATGGCCGTGGTAGAATCTAAGTTGTAAAATGACAACAATATCGCCCAAGTGCTCGTCTAATATATAAGACGAGCACTTTATTATGACACCATTAAACGAAAGAGTAAAACTTAAGCTCTGGGAAAAGGTTCTATACTTCTTCCCTATTCAATTGGTGCTCGTTCATCTCAAGAAGAACCTGATCCTTATCGGATTTTGGCTCATTCTCTTTTCTGCCATTACCGGAATGATTGGTGCCAAGTATGGAATCCCGTATTTGTTTTGGTATCCTGAGTACTTGGGTAAGGTAGACTGGCTGGCACATGTCTGGATAGGTTTCTTCACAGGAACCTTTATCATGGCGTTCAATATTTCCAGCTATATCATTAACGGGTTTCGGTTTCCTTTTTTGGCCACACTCAACAGGCCTTTTTTAAAGTACTGTCAGAACAATGCTACGCTACCGCTGTTGTTTGTAGGTATGTTTATTTTCCAATCAGTTAATTTTCAGCTTGTTCAGGAGAAAATTAGCGCCTCGATGGTTCTGCTTAACATGATGGGATATCTGTTGGGTAATGCGGGATTCATCTTCATTACGATTATCTACTTTGTTTTCACCAACAAGAACATCCTGTATTACAGAAAGCCTGAGCAACCCGAAGAAACGGACTTTGTAAACCCCGTAAAAGACCTTTTCAGCCCGAAGAGGAAGTGGAAAAAGCTGACCAACGACAGACGCGAATGGCGTGTATCTCATTATATAGGCAGCCGTGGAAAACTCATGCCAGCAAGGACCAGTGGGCATTACAAACCAGAAACACTCAATAAGGTATTTGACCAAAACAGCATCAACGCCACGGTGTTTCAACTCGGAGTTATTGCTTTTGTGTTTATGATAGGTTGGTTTGACGAGCTTCCCTTTCTGAACATTCCGGCCGGAGCAAGCATATTGCTCTTTTTCACACTTCTGATCATGTTATCATCGGCCTACTACACCTGGCTTAAGGGTTGGGCCATGATGGGAATGATCGGAACCATCGTACTCATTGGTGTCATCGGCAAGACGGGTGCTTTTCGATCAGTCTGCCATGCCTACGGACTGGATTATTCGAGCAAGTCACCCTACTCTATTGAGCGGCTATGGGAAATCCAGAATAATCCGCAGGACATTTACTTAGATTATCAGGTAGGCCTTAGAACGCTTGAGAACTGGAAAAAGAAATCAGGAAGTGATAAACCAGTAGCTGTATTCATCAACGTACCTGGTGGTGGATTAAGATCTGCCCTTTGGGCGGCCAAATCGCTAAGCCATGTAAATGAGTTGACGAATGAAGCGCTGTGGAATGACTGCGTGCTGATTTCAGGATCATCAGGTGGTATGATTGGCGCCTCCTATTTAAGAGAATATTACTTGCGTGAAAGTTTAGACCAGGTCACGATACCTATAGACAGTCTTCTGGACGACCTTGGAAGAGATAAGCTCAATGCGGTTGCCTCTACAGCAGTAATGAGCGATCTGCTCTTTCGGTTCAAGACCTTTGAATACGGAGAGCACCGCTATACCAAAGACAGAGCTTTGGCATTTGAACGAACATTAAACGGACACACCAGAGGATGGCTAAACAAGCCCGTTAGCGCATATGCTGCGCTTGAGCAAAGTGCTACTATTCCACAGTTGTTTCTAAGTCCTACCATCTCCAATGATGGGCGAAAGCTGTTTATTTCAGCCGCACCAGCGGCTCACCTCACCTCCATGACGAACAAGGAAACCATAAGCGAGTATGTTGATGCGCATTACTTACTGGAAGAAAACGGAATTGAGGATCTCAGCTTTCTGAGCGCCCTTCGAATGAACGCTACTTTTCCATACATCTTCCCTCCTTCTCGATTACCAACGGAGCCAGAACTAAAAATATTGGATGCTGGAGTCCGCGATAACCTCGGGGTTGACAATACAATCAACTATATCTATGTGTATCAGTCCTGGCTTGAGGCCAACACCTCTGGCATTCTCTTCATCGACATCAAGGACAGAAAAGATGCTAAACCCATTGAGAAAGCACCTGACTATGGAATCTTAGAGGCCATTATACATCCGGTTAGCTCCATTTACAAAACGCTGCTCGATGTGCAGGAATACCGCCAGAACGAGGCACTGTATCATCTGGTTAATAACTACGAAGGTGATATTGAGATTGTAAACCTCATTCTAAACAGAGATACTGATACTCCAATCAGCCTAAGCTGGCACCTTACTCAAAACGAGAAGGAGCAAATACTGAACTCGATCTCGCTTCCGGAAAACCGTAGAGCATGTGAGAGAATTCGAAAAGTACTGGGAGGAGCCTAAAGAAAGACGACTTCGTATTCTGCCTTGGGTTTAGGCTTAAGTAAAAACCCTCTGATGATTCCCTGCATATCCTGATCATCATACCCAGATTCGATGTATTGCTTGATATTATCCGGAATCATAAAATCTTCTGAGTTGGGCATCATACCATGTCCTTTATAACGACCTCTCTCCAGATAAACAATGCTCGATTCAGTCTCATTAAACCCAGCTCCTCTAATAATAACACTGCCTCCAAACTCATTGAGTGAAAGCAACGCTTCTTCGCAACGCTTGTTATAAGTATCCGCACCTTCCTCTCCAACGCATGCTCCATGGCACTTGCCATGGATATCCTCATCACACCGATCGTGACTTTCCTGAAGACCGCAGAACTTGGCACATAATTCAAACTGGCTGCAAATACGTTCAATGGCCATTCGAGCATCGTGCTGGTTCTTGTAAGACATGATGGGTTTATCCCACTTACCTACTCGTCCATAATTCAAGCGAAGTATCCCGTTTTGGTCGAGATAAGAGTATACCCCCCAATTGAGCGAGATGCGCTTGAGCAAGTTGTTGTATGGTGGCCAGTAGCGCTTTATCTCTTTCGCTTCGGTAAGCAGCGCTATGAGTTCGTTTGGGCATACAATCCAATCCAGGTCTTCGATCTTATCGTTAAACCGGTTTTTAAGACTTGTATGTGTTCCTCCTCTAAAGTGTTCCGTAACGCGCTTTCTCAAGTCCTTTGCCTTGCCTACGTACAGCACTTTGCCGACAGCATCTTTGAAAATGTATACTCCCAGAGATGCGGGCAACGAGTCGAACTTTGCCCGGTTAAAGTTCGGAGGAAATATGGCTTCTCTGCTACGTGGGTTCACTGCGTAGTCGATCTCACTGGTTTTATCCTTTTCGAGCAACAAGGTGAATAAGTGCGCTGTGAACTCACAATCGCCCATAGCCCGGTGCCTGCCTTCAATGGTGTAGTTAAGATGATCAGCAATTCGGCCAAGGCTATAAGAAGCCAACCCTGGCATCAGCTTTCGCGACAAGCGCACTGTGCACAGCTTTTTTCTTCGCCATTGAGCGCCCAGTGCCGCAAAGTGTTCCCGAATAAACCCGTAGTCAAAATTTACGTTGTGCGCCACAAACACCCGATCTTCCGTTAACTCCCAAATGGTTTTGGCCACTTCGTGAAAACGAGGAGCATCGGCAACCATTTCGTTAGATATGCCTGTCAATTGCTCAATCTTGTAAGGAATATGCGTGTCAGGATTAATCAGTGTTTCATACCTGGACGTTTCTTTTTCGCCATCGTGAAGAATAATGGCTATTTCAGTAATTCCGTGTCTCTTGGAACTCCCGCCTGTGGTTTCTATATCTACAATGGCATACACTGATAAAACAATGTCTAAAAGTAGAAAACTATGATATTAACCATTCAGCCTAAAATTTGATAACTCATCACTTTGAAGTGCACATTATTGCAAATAATCAAGTTGATTTGAAGTCTAATTCACATGTCATGCATATACGTTCACTCATCTTTGCCCTACTGACGCTTACATCTTCATTAGCCACTGCTCAATCGCAGTACAGTGTAAACGAAACAGATAAGAAGCTCAGTACCATTGACAAACAAAACTGGCATCACTACGCTTATAAAACACACAAGGTATATGGCGCTGAGTCTGAACTAGTTCGATCTACCTTTTTAAAGGATAAAACACCTAAGAAGAAGATTGTAGTTGCAGTTATTGACTCCGGAGTTGATTATGAGCATGAAGACTTCGAATCCCAGATTTGGACCAACCCAGGCGAAGTACCCGAAAATGGTATTGATGATGACAACAATGGATTTGTAGACGATGTGCACGGTTGGAACTTTATTGCCAAGAAAGATGGCACTTACATTTTGTACGAGAACCTGGAGGCCACCCGAATACTCCGATTAAGCAAGGAATTAAAAGAGGCCAATAAACCCTACCCCGACTGGCTGACCAAAGAAATGCTTCAGAGAGCTGCAGATATTTACAACGAGACCAATCAGGATAATGAAAACCTTATTCAGTTTGGGAGAATCTTTGAGCGAATGGACTCTGTAGCTATCTCTGCCACTGGAAATGAAGAATACACCATAGAAGAAGTAAAGGCGGTGACATCGGAAAATGAAGATATCAAAAAAGCACAGCGTTTCTTCGGATTGCTCTCTAAACTGGGAATGACCAAAGAAGACATGGTCGAAACGGCTGAACAATCGAGTATGATGGATTCGTACTACTTGAACCTGGATTACAACGCACGCCCAAACTTCGACCCAACAGCAAATATCTATGGCTCCGATGCCTATGGTGGACCAAAAACGGGTCACGGCACGCATGTATCAGGAATCATAGCAGCCAATGGAACCAATGAACTAGGTGGAAAAGGCATTGCCTATAAAGAGGCCGAAATCATGGTATTAAGAGCCGTGCCCGATGGAGATGAGCGCGACACAGATGTGGCCAATGCGATTCGTTATGCCGTTGACAATGGCGCGAATATCATCAACATGAGTTTTGGCAAAGGAATCTCTCCTTATGCGAGCAAAGTACAAGACGCCATATCCTATGCAGCTAAGAACAACGTACTTCTGGTTCATGCCGCAGGAAACGACTCTGATAACAGTGATGAAGTGGAGAACTATCCGAACGTGAACGAAATGACCGATACTGATAGATCAACATATATCACGATTGGCGCCACTTCATCCAGAAAGAATAAGAAACTTCTGGCTCCTTTCTCTAACTACGGTGTAGAAACTGTAGACCTTTTTGCTCCTGGTGAGGGTATTTATGCCACGCTTCCAGAAAACAAATATGGATACAGAAGCGGCACATCGATGGCTGCGCCTGTGGTTAGCGGGGTAGCTGCACTGGTTTGGTCCTATTATCCGGATTTAACTGCTTCAGAACTTAGAGGCTTGTTGGTAGATCAGGCGGTAGATATTTCCAAGAAGAAGATTCTGATTCCGGGGACAAAGAATAAAGCCAAGTTCAACACAATCTGCAAATCGGGGAAAGTAGTTAGCGCCTATTCTATCTTCGAGCATTTATCGAACTAAGCACCTGATAAGCAAAACATTAACAATCACATTTGTTAATAATGGCTTGTTTATAGTTTTACATTACCCATTCTTCATCAGGTCTCATTTCCCGTTCCTTTGGATTCGGAATTGAGGAGCCGAGTTTATTGTTATTGAGACTTTATGAAGACTTCGTTTCTTTTGGTAACCCTAACCCTGTTGCTAACACCATTGTTATTTGATCAGGAAAGTCGGGGATATTCTACCCTGGCGGAGTTTACTGCGTATGGCCAATCAGACCATGTTAAGCTAACCTGGTCAACTCAAAGCCGCGACAAGATAGCCCAGTACGTTTTGGAACGTAGCCGAAATGGCAAAGACTTCTCCCCTATAAAGACAATCGAATCTCAGGGTGACAACCCTTCTTCGATGGAGTATTTTGAAATAGATACAAAACCATTGTTGGGATGGTCGTTTTATCGGATCAAGCTGATATCTAAAAACGATGAGATGGAATATACGCATCCATCACCTGTTTTTATTGGGTTAGACCGAATGAGAAAAGGTGACGCCATTGAAATTGAATCTCCGGTAACGGGTCAGCCATTCAGCCTTGAGCAGTTTTCAAACACAGAACTAGTGCTGGTTCTAAGAGCTGCTGATGGCCAGGAGTATTACACGAAGAGCATTGTTACAGTGCAGTCAAACAAGATCTTTATTGCTGCATCGGATAAGATTCCAGCCAACCTCTACACGATTTCGAGCTGCTCAAAAGATGAGTTGATCGGATTGGATATCGTGGCCAGATAACCCTAGTCTTGCTGCTCAGAGAGCTTAAAGCAGTCACAACCCATGGCATCATCCATAAAGTGCTTAAGCGTACGCATTTCATCGTGCGCGAGCTTCTTCCCTTCGTATGACACGAAGTACATAGCAGCAATACCTAACAACGCCACAGGGAGTATCCAAAAGCCCCACATCTGCTTTTGCAGCGTCCATTGAGACATGCCGAGCGTCAACGCCACAAATGCAGCAAAGCCAAAAAAGCCATAGAAGAACATAAACATGGTCCACACTGTAGAAGATGGACCAATCATGCATCGCACCGTTGTCAAACCATTGTCTGGATCTACTTCGAGGTTTACATCCATATGTGGAGACCAATAGTGCCGCTGCTCCACAGACATATCAAGAACCAAATGATCCTGTACTTTTTTGAGCAGCAACCCTTCTGGGTTATTGGTTTCTATGCGCTCAGTAATCCTACGTGTCAACTCTTCGATTGACAATGGTGTCTGAAACTTAAAACGTGGCCTGAACTCTAGTTTTGACATAAAACCTTACTATTCTTGGTCTACTGGTCGCCAATAATAGTAATCTCAGCTTCGTTCTTCAAAAACCTGTCGAAAATCATGTGACCATGTCATTCGAAGTATGCCTGATTCAATGACCTCAGGTTGTAGTTCGAAGCCATTGATTCTCCATAAGCTCCTGCCCCTCTGATAGCAATCAAATCACCCCGTTTAGTTTCAGGAAGTAAGATGGCCTTTCCAAAACAATCACTGCTCTCACACACCGGCCCAACTACATCGTATTTCTCTAGTGATGAATCAGCAACTGTTGATACATTTTCGATTCGGTGCACAGACTGATACAGAGCCGGTCGGATCAATTCTGTCATGCCGGCATCAAGGATCATAAAATTGGTCTTTAGACCACGCTTTATGTACTGTACACGTGAGATGAGGTTTCCGCATGAAGCGACCAAAGATCTTCCTAACTCGAAATGTAACTCCTGCCCTGGCCTCAGTTTCAGGTGTTGTTCAAACAGGCCAAAGAATGCCTCAAACGTTGAGCTCTCATCGGCATCGGGATTATTGTAATCAATTCCTAGCCCACCGCCCGCATTGATGTGCCTGACATGGAACCCTCTATCCTCAAAGACGGTCTGAATCACATTTATTTTCTGACATAGGTTTTTAAACGGCTCCAGGCTTACGATTTGTGAGCCAATGTGAAAGTGCAGCCCAACCAGTTCAACTCCACTAGCCTCGGCCAGAAAATCAAACACGTCATTGAGCTGCCAATCGCTGATGCCAAACTTGTTTTCTTCCAGACCAGTGGTAATGTATCTGTGCGTTTGAGCATCTACATCCGGATTAAGCCGCAGTGCTACCTTAGCTCGCTTATTCTTTTTGAGTGCAAGCTCGTTAATGACTTCGAGCTCCTCTAACGATTCCACATTCAGCGAAAAGATGTTGGCCTCAAGCGCAAGGTTGATTTCAGCATCTGTTTTGCCCACACCGGCAAAAGCTATTTCAGCTGGTTTGAACCCTACTTCAAGTGCTCTCTCGACCTCTGCTCCACTTACACAATCTGCCCCGATTCCATGCTTCACCATTTGATCCAGAATGCGCGCATGTGCGTTTGCCTTGAGCGCATAGTGCACGTGATATCCTCTTCTACCGGCTGCACTCAGTGCAGACTTAAGCGTTTGATCTAAACGCTCCAGGTTGTAGTGATAAAAAGGCGTTTCCAATTCCTGAAACGCTTCTAAGCTATCTTTTCCAATCATGATTCCATTTCGAATAAGCCCACATTCAGTGCTTCAAGAGCCATCTGCTTGTTGGTGGATTTAACTAAAAAAGAGATGTTGTTTCTACTACCTCCATAACTGATCATCCTAACAGGTACTTTTTTGAGTGCCCCAAAAATCTTGGCTGCCTGGCCTTCATCCTCTTGAATCAGGTGGCCAACTACACTCACAATCGTATTATCAGAATCAATCTCCACCTGACCGTACTGTTCCAGGTCTTTTACCAAAGCACTGAGATCAATGGTCGTGTCAACTGTCAGGCTGACAGCGACTTCACTTGTAGTAATCATATCGATGGATATCTCATGCCGCTCAAACACTTCAAATATTTTCCGCAAAAAGCCATAGGCCAGTAGCATACGGTCACTTTTGATTTTGATGGCGGTTATACCGTCCTTAGCTGCCACGGCTTTGAGCGTATTGCCCGAGAAATCGTTGCTTATGACAGTTCCTTCCTTTGATGCATCGAGTGTGTTCTTCAACACCACTTTTATTCCTGCTTTTCGCGCTGGAAGAATACTGGTGGGATGCAATATCTTGGCTCCGAAGTAAGCCAGCTCTGCAGCTTCATCAAACGTCAGTTTTTTAATGGGTTTTGTGTGCTTAACAACTCGCGGATCATTGTTGTGCATACCATCGATATCCGTCCAAATCTGAACCTCGGTAGCATTCACCGCCACGCCAATGATACTGGCAGAATAATCACTCCCTCCTCGTTTTAGATTATCAATCTCGCCAAAGTGGTTCCGGCAGATGTATCCTTGTGTGATAAGAATATCTGTATCGCTATGCGCTGCCATCAACCTTTCCAAACTCGACTTGATATACCACGTGTCGGGCTCATTTTGCTGATCGATTCGCATAAAATCTAGGGCTGACAACAATGCTGAGCGCACTCCTGACTCTTCCAAAAATAGTTGTAAGAAAGCCGTAGAAATGAGCTCTCCCTGAGCCAAAACCGCTCTTTCCTCATATTTGGTAAACATGTCAAGCGTGTAGGCATTTATGCGAGACCAGTGTGTTTCGGTCAACGCTCTGGCTTTCTGTTTGTATTCTTCTGTATTGAAAAGCTCTTCCAGAATCTCATCGTGTTTCGCCTTGAGTTCTTCTATTAATGCTCTCACAAGAGCTTTGTCACTTTTATAGAGTGCCTGAGTAATAGACACCAACTTATTGGTGGTACCCGAAACAGCGGATAAAACCACAATTTTTTGCTCTCCTTGCTGGATGAGCTGAGCTACATGCTTGATTCTGGAAGCATCGCCTACCGAGGTGCCTCCAAATTTTTGAATAATCATTGTTACAAAACTTAATTTCAGATGTGTAGATGAGGGGTAAAAAAAAAGCCCCAACTAAAAGTTGAGGCTCTCACAATATTGTTGATGATGCCTCTATTCAGACCATTTATCCATAACCTTAGAAGAAATACCCGTATATGAATAACCTCCATCGTGGAAGAGGTTTTGCATAGTCACATACTTGGTAAGGTCACTGAATAATGACACGCAATAGTCAGCACAAGAGTCGCCATCGGCATTACCTAGTGGAGACATCTCATCAGCGAAGTTGAAAAACTTGTCAAACCCAGAGATGCCACTTCCAGCAGAAGTAACTGTTGGTGACTGAGAAATGGTGTTAACTCTTACTTTATTTCGAATGCCAAAGTGATATCCGAAACTTCGACCAATAGACTCAAGCGTTGCTTTTGCATCAGCCATATCACTATAAAATGGATACGCTTCCTGTGCGGCAATGTATGTTAAGGCAACGATAGAACCCCAGTCATTCATCGCTTCTTGCTGATAAGCTACCTGCATGGTCTTGTGAAAAGAAAGCGCAGAAATATCAAGTGTCTTATGATACCAATCGTGGTTAAGATCTGTGTATGCCTTGTTTTTTCGAACGTTTGGAGACATACCAATTGAATGGAGTACAAAATCCAATTTACCTCCGAGTTTCTCCTGAGCCGAAGTAAAGAGAGCGTTTAAATCGTCCATACTTGTGGCATCGGCTGGAATAACCTCTGTACCGCATCGTTCAGCCAGTTCGTTGATCTTACCCATTCTTAAGGCAATAGGTGCATTTGTCAATACAAACTTGCCACCTTGCTCATGCACTTTTTCGGCCACTTTCCAAGCAATAGAACGCTCATCAAGTGCTCCAAAAATAATTCCTCGTTTGTTTTCAAGTAAGTTACCCATAAGTGTCTAGTCGGTTTTTAGAAGGGTGTAAAAATAGTATTGTTCTGAATTTTTGACGCAGCAAGTTTTGCTGTTGTTCAAGTAGGCCTGTTAATAGCAACTCGAGCCCCTAGGAAAGCCCAAGCAAGTCGCGCGCTGACTCCAGGGATGCTTTAGATACTTCTGCCCCTGTGAACATGGAAGCAATCTCTCCAATTCGTTCTTTATCAGACAACTGCGATAGTATGGAAATCACCTGATCGCCCATGTATTGCTTTTCAATCTTTATATGATGCTGCCCTTTTGAAGCGACACCTGGAAGATGGGTAATGGAAATCACTTGAGAGTTGTGGCTGATTTTCTGCATCAAAACACCTATTTGTTTAGCTACCTCACCACCTACTCCAGTATCGATTTCATCAAATATGAGCGTAGGCATCTTTCGTTTTGCAGCCAATATGGATTTGAGCGCCAACATCAACCTGGATAGCTCCCCTCCTGATGCCACGTCTTTAATCGATTTTGACGGTTCGGGTCCGTTAGCATTGAAAAGCAACTCCACGCTACTTAATCCGGCCGAATTGAACTGCTGATGCAAGGTGAGCTGCAACTTAATGGTAGCCTTAGGCATGCCCAGCGAATGCAGCAACTCCTCTACTTCCTCTCTGAAAGGACCTATGGCTGCTTCACGAGACTTATGCAGCGCACCGGCCTTAGCTCTTAGATCGGCCTCCATAGATTGAATCTCTTCAGAAAGAGCTTCTATTCGCTCATCTGATAAGCTTATGTTACCGAGTTTCTCTTCATACGAAGTGTAAACTGCCTCCAGTTCGCCAATGGTTTGCACACTGTGCTTTGACAGTAGCCTGTTGATTCGATCTAATTCAACTCTAATAGTTTCGGCTTGCTCCGGGTCAAGTTCGAGCTTTTCCTGCTCATACTCCACTTCAGCCGATATATCTTTTAATTCGATCCGTGTGGCTTCAATACGCTCCGATATCTGATTAAGGCTCTGTGCATAATGCGCCATCTTAGACATATCAGAACTAATACTTGTGAGTTGGCCTACAACACCGTTTTCTTCATTATCAAGTATTTGAGATACCCGATACAGCGACATCTTGATCTCTTCAATGTTTTCGAGCTTAGCCAGAAACTCTTCTTTCTCATTAAATGACTCCTGTGAGAAATCTACTTCTGAAAACTCTGCCAACTGAAACTTAATGTAGTCAAGGTCCTGACTAGCCTGTAACGCAAACTGACGTGCTTCCTCGAGCTGTTTCTGCTTATCTGCAAATACTTTGTACAGCCGTCCGAATGCGTCCACCTCGGCACCCAAACCAGCATAGGCATCTACCAACCCCAGTTGATACGCGCCCGAAAGAATGGACTGATTCTCCTGTTGACTGTGCAGCGATACCAGCTCGCTCGAGATTTCTTTGAGCGTGTTTAACGAACACGGGCTATCGTTGACAAAAGCACGACTTCTACCCGAAGTAGTCAATTCTCTTCTCAGAATAATGTCGTCCAGCACATCGAGCTCATTCTCTCGCAGCAATCGATCTACTTCTGGATTGGAATAAGTGAACTGCCCTTCTACAATACACTTCTCTTTTCCCTTTCGAATGCTGGAAAAATTAGCGCGCGCACCTAAAACAAGCCCCAGGGCTTCAATCAAAATTGATTTTCCGGCTCCGGTTTCACCGGTAATGACTGTAAAGCCCTTGCTCAATTGAACCTCGGTATGTTCAATCAGCGCATAATTATCAATGAGTATTCGTTGGAGCACGGTTGCTTAGATTATTTGTCAAATCTAAACACCACCATTGACAATAAGCAGGCTGCTATCGAATTAATATCGATCACCAAAAAGTACTTGTGAGAGAAAGGACTGGCTTATATATGCCCTGTTTCAATCAAAACGATGATGTTCTCAATTTCCTTGTCCTCGCCAGTGGCATCGTATCTGCTCTTTAAATCCTGATCAAACAGTTTACCCAGCGATTGCCACACAAATGCTGAGATGTTGCCTCGAAATTCTTTGACAATATCGTAGCTACTGCTTCCTGTTTCCCGGTCAATCAGCTTGATAAGGATATGACCCTGAGTAGTGGTCATTTTTCGCAGATCATCTTCATACTCTGCCTTTAATTCCTTTTCAATCAGTTTGAAGTACTTTCTTTTCTGCCTATCATTCTTGCACGAATCCAGTTGTACCTCATACTTCTTCAATAAATCTCCGGCAAGCTTGGCATAGGGATAGACCTTTTTGACGTTGTACTTTAACCTATTCCACTTTCGCTGCTCATAATCGCTGCGAAACGTCTTTTTATCTACTACATCGTGATACGCCAGATATTGCACGGGAACCGTATCGCCATTGACGACTTCTGCGTACATGGTGATTCCGCCTTTGTCCTGCGCTTTCACCTCCATGGATACACACCCAAGGATGATGATCAAAACTGTGATATGAAGCTTAGTTTTCATGACAACATAAAACCAAAGGTCATACCAAAGTTAACGAACTGTCTCTTAGTTTATTCTCCTATTGAGTTTCCACTGTGAAATTGAAGCCGATTCACCAGACACCGATTCGCTCATTTCAGCATCCTGCTCAAGCATACCAATAACTGCTGCAAGGGCTGTTTCTTCATCCAAATCAGATGCATCGAGCATCTCTGGTTTGAAATGGTCTTCTACGAAGTGCGTATCAAAATTGCCGCTCACAAAAGCGGGATGATTGATCGCAAACTTACAAAAGTCGAGTGTGGTTTTAACGCCTGATATCTTGTACTCTTCGATAGCTCTGGTCATACGGCCAATAGCATCTTCTCTGGTTTGAGCATGTACAATGAGCTTGGCAATCATCGGATCGTAGTAAATAGGAATATCCATTCCCTCTTCAAACCCATCGTCTACCCTGACACCTGGTCCTTGTGGAAGCCTGTATGTCTTCAACTTTCCGATATCAGGCAAGAAGTTATTCTGAGGATCTTCAGCATACACCCGTACTTCCAATGAGTGACCGTTGATGCGCAGGTCGTCCTGCGTAAACGCTAATTTTTCGCCTCGAGCCACAAGTATTTGCTGCTTGACCAAATCTACACCAGAGATAAGCTCAGAAACAGGATGCTCTACCTGTAATCGGGTATTCATCTCGAGGAAGTAGAAATTCAGTTTTTCATCGAGTAGAAACTCAACTGTTCCTGCCCCTACATAATCACATGCCTTGGCCAGGTTTACAGCACAGGCGCCCATGGCTTCTCTAAGCTCTGGTGTAAGCACGCTTGATGGTGCTTCCTCTACGACCTTTTGGTGCCGCCTTTGAATACTGCACTCTCTTTCAAACAGGTGAACGCAATTGCCATGTGTATCGGCCAGGATTTGAATCTCAATATGTCGCGGTGATGTAACGTAACGCTCAATAAATACGCTAGGATCGCCAAAAGCTGACTTGGCCTCGCGCATGGCAAGTCCGAGTTGCTCATCGATCTCTGACTCTTCATATACAGCACGCATGCCTTTTCCACCACCACCTGCTGAGGCTTTGATCAATAGTGGAAAACCTACTTCACGAGCAATAACCTTGGCTTCTTCGATGTCTTCTACAGCACCATCTGATCCGGGAACCAATGGTACGTTATGAGCTTTGGCTGTCTCCTTAGCAGAGAGCTTGTCTCCCATTACTTCCATGGCAGAAGCTGGTGGCCCTATAAGCGTGAGCCCTTGTTCTTGCACCAGACGGGCAAAATCGGCATTCTCTGATAAGAAGCCATACCCTGGGTGAATACCCTGTGCACCACTCTGCTTAGCCACAGCAATGATCTTATCAATGACTAGGTACGACTCTGATGAAGCTGCAGGTCCAATGCAATAAGCTTCATCTGCATAACGCACAAAAAGCGAATTACGATCGGCTTCTGAAAAAACAGCAACCGTTTTAATGTTCATTTCACGGCACGTGCGCATAATGCGCATGGCTATTTCGCCTCTATTGGCAACAAGAATTTTATCCATAGTTATAGATTATCTCCCCAATCTAAACGCGAGGGTAAACTTATTGTAGGTATTCACATAAGTCGATCTAGACAAAAGGCTATTACCACTTTGGTAACTGATCTTGGTCGGAAGTACACCAATAGTATAGTGCAAAACTACTCCACGGAAATGAAGTCCAAATCTCCCAACAGGTGTAACCCAATTAGTCATGCCAGCATAATCAGACCGAAGAAATCCATATCCGGGATTCATGACCAGTGGAGCGTAGACAAAAATGGCTCCCAAACCGGCCGATAGTCCTATGCCGGCAGTGTTTTCGTAGGTTGATCCTTGAAGCAGGTTAATAGAAAGAATACCACCGCCTTCTACATGTCCCCATCCAAGGGCAGCTGACCTTTGCGAAATCACAGGATCTGTGAGTGTTGCCGCATCTACCTGAAACGCATCCTTGGTTCTTACATCAACAGTCGACAAAGAGGCTGTTAGCGGAAGGTCAAGAGATAGTGAAAGCGCTGAACCCACTTCGATCAATCGAAATTTGGGCTCATAAGACATGCTAAAAATACCAATGGCACGATTAAAGACAGGCTCTGGGTAAACCCAGTTATTGCTTATGACTCGGTAAGTAGCCACCTGTGGAGATTTAACCACATGGGCTCCCATGCTAAATCCCAGCTCGTGGCGAAGGCTTGATTTTAAATGTGAAAATGAGAAAAAGTGAACTTTCTTATCGGACTCTGACTGAGCTTCAACATTTGAAAATGCAAAAACAAACGCTGCTAGTAACAGCCATGCTCCTATTTGGGTTGATTTAAAAATCCTCATTTGGGTTAAGTAGGTTATTAAAGTAGGAAGTAATTTCATCTGTTTCCAGATTGTAAATATAAAGGCCTTTGAATGTGCCGAGGTAGACCACGTTATCTGCTACATCCAGCGTAGTAATTTGTCCGGAGTTGGTAATATCACCACTCCCTTGAAGTGCTTTAAGCGTACCAGATGTCTGGCCAATTTTCATGGTCAAAATGTAACCAAGTGTAGAAGAGTTAAGCGAACCATCTTCGCCAAAAGACTGAAGGTATCCCACATATTCCTCTCCTGATTTGTCCAGCACCTTTGACACTCCGCCCAACGAATTATTTCCGGCTGCTGAGGCCACACTTACGTGATCAACTTGATTCTCCAAAATATTTGAGAACACAAAGAAACCGGCAGTCTGTCCATCTGACGGGAGTTGATTAAGACCAAACACTTCATCGCCTGAAACCAGCGGAGACGCAATAGAACGACTAATGGCCGAGGCTCCACTCTTTGGGTAAAGCTGATGCGTAGAAGCATCGTGCACATTGCTTACCGTATATGTGGGTATAGTCGCGATAAAGAGTTTACCATTGGAATACACTGCGTGTGGCGTAGTTAAATAAGAAGAAGACACCGTCAAATCTGTCTCCACTCCGCTCCAGCTATTTGAGCCGCGATCAAGTGTGGAAATTTCAATGTAGTATTCCGAATCTGCTGTTCCTGAATTAGGGTCCCAGTAGTCTCTGTAATAAAACAGCTGCATCAGGTCACCTTCTGGGCTGAGCACGTAACTAAAGTGGCTAGACACTCTTCCCACGTTATCTGCTGCGTAAGCCACAATCTCAGATCCATTTGCCTCGTAGACCCACTGTGAAGTGGTCACCCAGAAACGATTGTTGGTTGAGTCGTACAACACCTGAGCCGACTTCCAGTCTACATAGAAAAACGAAACGGGAAAGGTTTCATAGACTTTCTCTGAGCCATCTGAAAACTTTGAATAGGCACCGTCTCTGGATACCAGAAACAGACTTCCGTCATCGTTGGACTCAATAAACTCAGTCTCAGCCTTTACCAAGCTAGGAAGGCTATAAGGAGACAACTCTTTTTTACGTACACAGGACGTGATCGAGATTAACCCGATAATACATGTTACAGCGATAATTCTATTCATACTCAAGTCCTAAGACGCTGTATAAGTATCTTCCGTCAATTGCAAAGCTTAATCCGGCCACCCCATCACCAACAAGTTTCATGTTGACAATACCAATAACCTCTCCTCTCATGTTGATCAATGGGCTTCCTGAGTTACCGGGGCTTATCTCTGTATCTGTCTGAAGCATTTTTACTCCTTCCAGATTTCGCTTACCACTGATAATTCCCTTGCTCACAGACTGGCCTAACTCTACAAACTGAGGCGAGCCAACCACGAATACGCCATCGCCTTCTCTCACTTCCTTAGAATCGTGAATGATAGGAAGCGCTGTCAATCTGGAGGCAGCTACCTTGATTAGAGCCAAATCATGCTTTTCAGAAGATGTAATGATCTCAGCTGGAAGCGTAATTCCATTTGAAAACTGAACATCGACATACTTGGCATCGGTAATCACGTGATGATTGGTTACGATGTAACCGTTTGGACTAACGACTACCCCACTACCGTGGCCTTTGTCGTCAATAATCACAGTAACACTAGCATTCATAGCGATGGCCACGAGATCAGAAAACTCCTCTACGTTTTCAAGTTCGGTGTTTGGAATCTTGGTAATCTCATCGTAGTACACAAAGTCATCCTCAGCCGAATCATCCTCATCAGATGATCCTGCATCATCACCTCCTTCTCCATCGCCACTGTCGCCATCTGAGCTCTTAGAAGACTTATCTTCTGAGAAGTCGATACGCTTCACACCGTGCTTTGACAGCAGCTCAACAAGTTCCTTGTCCTCATTGAAGAGTACCATAAGGTTCTCTACTATAGAGTTATAGAACTCTTGTGTAATAAGACCACTATTAAACGAGTAGTCCGATTCGATGGTCGATTTATGAATGATCTCTTTCTGATGTCGATCGTAAAACTGCCAGTTGATGCGAATAGCCGACTTGTAATTGGATCCATACGAAACAAATACACCTTGCGAATTCACACGGTCGAGTTTAAATTCCTCTACCTTGGCCGCAATCAACACATCTGCGGTTTTAGGCCGCTTGTTTCCAGTATCAAACAAGTCATCTGAATTGTGCTCCAGCGTTTTGAGGCCCATTTTCACGAGCACCTCGTTGATATCGTCTGTCTTTTCAGTCAGATCGATTTCTTCATTAAACCGGTACTTCCAGCGGGTATTTGACCCGACATCTGTACTGTATTCAATGCCAGAAACAACCTTCTCGAGTTCAATATGAAAGTTTGGAGAAGGATCAAAAGACGGCAATGATCGTTGAAGATCAACCTTGATCTCCTGAGACTTTGGTGACTCCGCATCAAAGAAATACTCCTTGCTCTCGTAACCCTTAGCAGTAATGGTTACCTGATGTTGCGTAATCCCCTTTCTTTCGTTGAAACCCATGGATATCTTCTGATATCCAGCTGTTCCCATTTCTTTGCCATCAAACGTTAGGGTTGCCGTTTTAGGCTGCACTCTGAAGGTTACTTTGATCTGCTGAGCTTTTACTGCGTTAACAATCAAAATAAGACCTAAGAGAATTGTAAGGGGTTTTCGCAATGTAATCATGATAATACTTCTTTTACTCTGTCTGCTGCTTCTTGCAACAAAATGGCTGATTGTACCTCAAGGCCAGAATCATCAATGATCTTCTTGGCCTCTTCGGCATTTGTACCTTGTAGACGAACAATAATAGGAACTGGTATCTCGCCAATGTTTTTATAGGCGTCAACTACTCCCTGCGCTACTCTATCACAACGTACAATTCCACCAAATATGTTAATCAAAATGGCTTTTACGTTTGGATCCTGAAGAATAATGCGGAATGCATTCTCAACTCGTTCGGCATTGGCAGTACCACCCACATCGAGGAAGTTAGCTGGCTCACCACCACTCAACTTAATCATATCCATGGTAGCCATAGCTAAACCTGCTCCGTTCACCATGCACCCAACGTTTCCGTCAAGTTTCACATAGTTCAGGTTGAATTTTCCAGCTTCTACTTCTGTTGGATCTTCCTCCGTAACATCGCGCATTTCAGCATAGTCTTTATGTCTGAACAACGAGTTACCGTCAAGCGTCACTTTTGAGTCAACCGCCATGATCTTGTCGTCTGATGTTTTCAACACCGGATTGATTTCAAACATAGAAGCATCACAACCAACATATGCATTGTATAAGGCGTTGACAAACTTGACCATCTCTTTAAACGCACCGCCTGAAAGGCCAAGGTTATAAGCCACTTTGCGCGCCTGAAATGGCATAAGACCAACCTTAGGGTCAATTTCTTCTTTGAAGATCAAGTGAGGCGTTTCATCCGCCACTTTTTCAATGTCCATTCCTCCTTCAGTACTGTACATAATCATGTTACGACCAGTCTGGCGGTTAAGCAAAACGCTCATGTAGTACTCTTCTGGCTCGCTGTCACCAGGGTAATACACATCTTGTGCAATAAGTACTTTGTTTACTTGTTTACCTGCAGCTCCAGTCTGAAGGGTCACCAATACATTTCCAAGAATGTTGTTAGCAATGCGCTCCACATCTTCAAGTGATTTAGCCAAAGCAACACCGTGCTGATCTGAACCTACGATGGTTCCTTTACCACGACCACCCGCGTGTATCTGTGCTTTAACTACCCACCAACCGGTTCCGGTTTCTTCTTGAAGCTTCTTGGCCGCATCTACTGCCTCCTGTGCCGTGTTAGCAACTATTCCTTCTTGTATTCTTACCCCAAAGGACTTGAGGATTGACTTACCTTGATATTCGTGTAAATTCATCTACTTAATGCGTAATGTTAATGTCTTATTTGTTTGATTTAATATCGAGTCCGAACTGATCCAGATGAGCGCTTACAATTGGGAAAGCGAACAATTGGAAAATGCTGGAATCAGCCTTGAACACGCGATCGAAAAGATCTCGTAACTCTTCAATGAACGTGCGACCGTGGAACTTGTCCAGCCCTTCTAATCCCTTTAACGACTGCTGAAGCTTTTCTTTTACAAACTCCTCTTTGGCATCATCGCCTTCTGGAAGCATGGAACTGTAATTATCAAAATCGGCCTCAAAGTGAGAATCGAGTCGCTTGTAAATTGGTTGTAGGTGTGCATCTGAAGTGAAGGTTCTAAAATGCGCCTGTTTTACTGCTGCTGCCTTCTCCTCTGGCATAATGACACCGTCATTGTGCACTGCAGCTAACACGGTAGTCCATACAATTGCATTTCCTAGCAAGCGAAGCTGCTCATCTGAGTATTTAAATCTTTGATCCATTCTAAAACTTTATTAGAGCCGCAAAAATGTGGTTTTTAAGGCAATTTGTAAAGGTGAATCTCACATTCTTTCGGCCTCAGAATAATGTGCTGCGAAAAGATTGACCCTTAGCGCCAAACAGGGAATAATTCCGTTGACAGACTTATTCACATTCTTTGCACAGATGGTGTCAAATCGTACACTTCATTTAACTTAGTGCTGCGCCTATAACGTGCCTTCCTTTATAGCTAAAGGCATGAGATTGATTTTCACTAACTCCTGATATTCAATAATAAAGACGTAATTACTTAATGTATAACTTAAGAAAATAGTTTCTGCATGTTTTTAGTTTTTGATACCGAGACTACCGGAAAGATTCAGAATTGGAGCCTACCCGTTACCGAGTTTGAGTCGTTTCCGAGAGTTGTTCAACTAGCCTGGCAACTTCACAATGAAGTTGGAGAACTTGTTGAGGTCAAAAACTTCATCGTTAAACCTGATGGGTTTACCATACCCTATGGTGCCGAAAAAATACACGGTATTAGTACGGAGCGTGCTCAGAAAACAGGTGCTCCACTCTCCATGGTCATGGATGAGTTTCAAAAAGCGCTGGATCAGGCAACGTACATCGTAGCACACAACATCGAGTACGACACCAAGGTCATGGGAGCTGAGTATGCCAGAGCCGGAGTTCAAAATGACCTAGCCACCAAAAAGGAACTCGACACCATGCACCTCAGTATTGACTACTGTGCGCTTCCTGGCGGTCGTGGTGGTGGTTTCAAGTACCCCACACTTACCGAGCTTAGTCAAAAACTGTTCAACGAATCGATTGACAATGCTCACAATGCTTCGGCTGATGTAGAAGCTACTACGCGGTGTTTTCTTGAGCTTGTACGTATTGGGGTAATAGGAGCTCAAAAGCTGGAGCAACCCATTGAGTTCATCAAGGCTTTCAAAGAGCACAATCCCTCTCCCATTGACCTCATTGGTCTTAACATCGAACCTTACCGTCCCGATGACTATGTGGAGGAATCAGAGGAGACGGAAGCAGAAATTGGAGATGCTGATCTTCAAAAAAACCTCGAATTGCTCAAGGAGGCTCCTTTTGCGCACTTGCATAATCACACGCAGTTCTCCATTCTACAGGCTACTTCTAATATCAAGAAAGTAGTGGCCACCGCAGCAGAAATGGGAATGCCAGCCATCTCCATCACCGACTACGGAAACATGATGGGCGTGTTTCAGTTTGTAAAAGAGTGCGATACGAACGGCATTAAAGCCATTGTGGGATGTGAGTTTTATGTGGCCGAAGACCGACATAAGCATCAGTTTACGAAAGAGGCTCCTGACCAGCGCTTTAGACAGGTGTTAATTGCAAAAAACGAAAGCGGTTACCACAACTTGTCTAAACTATGCTCAGCGGGTTTTACTGAGGGCTTCTACTTTGGACTACCACGGGTTGACAAGCAAGTTATTCTCGAACTGAAAGAAAATCTTATTGCTACTACTGGTGGGCTCGATGGCGAAATTGCCAACCTCATACTCAACGTGGGTGAAGTACAGGCAGAGGCAGCTTTTGTGTGGTGGCATGAGCAGTTTGGTGATGACTTTTACGCCCAACTGATGCGCCATGACCTGGAAGAAGAGAAACGCGTAAACCAGGTATTACTTAGGTTCTGTAAGAAATACGGGGTCAAATATTTTGCGGCCAACAACGTCCTGTATCGAACCAAAGAAGATGCTAACGCCCACGACATTCTGCTTTGTGTAAAAGATGGCGAGCAGCAGTCAACACCGATTGGGCGCGGAAGGGGCTTTAGATACGGCATGTCCAATCAGGAGTACTACTTTAAGAGTCCTGAGGAAATGAAGGAACTCTTTAAGGATTTACCTGAAGCCATCCTCACCATTTCTGAGATTGTAGACAAAATTGAAGAATACAAGCTGGGCAGAGACATTCTCCTACCTAAGTTTGATATTCCAGCTGAGTTTGAAGGTGAAAACGACTACCTCAGACACCTCACCTATGAAGGAGCTAAAAAGAAGTACCCTGAACTAACCGATGAAATAAAGGAACGACTCGACTACGAACTGTCTGTAGTCAAAGACATGGGTTTTCCTGGTTACTTTCTTATTGTACAAGATTTCACCACAGAGGCTAGAAACCGCGGAGTTTGGGTTGGCCCGGGGCGTGGATCAGCTGCGGGGTCAGCTGTGGCCTTTGCCATCGGCATCACAAACATCGACCCCATTAAGTACAAACTGCTTTTTGAGCGATTCCTGAATCCAGAGCGGGTTACCATGCCCGATATTGATATTGACTTTGACGATGAGGGTCGAGATCGAATCATCGACTACGTAGTAAACAAGTACGGTCAGTCGCAGGTAGCACAGATTATCACCTACGGCTCTATGGCAGCCAAATCGAGCATTAGAGATGTGGCACGGGTCATGGATCTTCCGCTTCAGGATGCCGACCGCATTTCGAAGCTGGTGCCCGACCTGAAGAAGTTCAAACACATTTTTGGCCCTTCTGAGCAGGAGTTGAAAAAGGCCTTTAATGGTGATGACTTAACCAACGTTATGCAGTTGCTAGAGATTAGCGACAAAGACAATGAAGAAGGACGAATACTCAACCAGGCGCGTAAGCTGGAAGGATCGATCCGAAACACGGGTATTCACGCATGTGGGGTAATCATTACTCCAGAAGACATTCGGGAGTTTATTCCGGTTTCTACAGCCAAAGACTCCGACCTGTTGGTGACACAGTTTGACAACAGCGTGGTTGAAAGTGCGGGCCTGCTTAAGATGGACTTCCTTGGCCTCAAGACATTGACGGTCATGAAAGATGCCATTAAGCTGGTAAAAGAGCGGCACAACGTAGACATCGACCCCGACATGATTCCTCTGGATGATGAAAAGACTTTTGAGTTATATCAGAAGGGCGAAACCAATGGGACTTTCCAGTTTGAGTCTGTCGGAATGCAGAAACACCTCAAGAATCTGAAACCCACAGACATTGAGGATTTAATTGCGATGAACGCCTTGTACAGACCGGGCCCATTGCAGTTTATCGACTTGTTTATCCGGAGAAAACAGGGAGTTGAAGAAGTCGAATACCCTCATGACAAGCTCATCCCCATCCTGAAGGATACGTATGGCATTATGGTCTATCAGGAGCAGATTATGCAAACTGCGCAGATACTGGCTGGTTACTCCCTCGGTGCTGCGGATATTCTGCGAAGAGCCATGGGTAAAAAGAAGATGGATGTGATGCAGGAGCAAAAGATCATCTTCAGAGACGGGTGCAAAGAACACAATGACATTGAGGCAGAAAAGGCAGATGAGATTTTCGACATCATGATGAAGTTTGCCGAGTACGGATTTAACCGTTCTCACTCGGCTGCTTACTCGTTGGTAGCATTTCAAACGGCCTATCTCAAAGCAAACTACCCTGCCGAATACATGGCTTCTGTGCTTACCAACAACATGAACGACATTAAGAAGGTGACCTTCTTTATGGAAGAATGTAAGCGGATGAACCTCGAAGTACTCGGCCCAGATGTAAACGAAAGTGCTTACAAATTTGCCGTAAACCCGAAGGGGCAGATTCGATTTGGAATGGGTGCCATCAAAGGCGTTGGCGAGGGCGCAGTTGAATACATTGTGAAGACGCGCCAGGATGAAGGTCGCTATAACAGCATCTTTCATTTTGCTTCTCAACTCGATTTACGGACCGTGAACAAAAAGAACTTCGAAGGACTCGCAGTTGCCGGGGCATTTGATTGTTTTGAGGGAGTACATCGGGCGCAGTACTTTGCCATAGACGAACGCAATCAGACACTTATTGAAAAAGCCATAAAGTACGGTCATGCTGTACAAGCTGCAGCCAATTCTAATCAGGCTTCTTTGTTTGGAGAAACAGCCGATGCCGAAATTCCAGAACCACCAATTCCTGATGCTCCTGAGTGGAGAACATTGGATCAGTTGAATCGTGAGAAGGAAGTGGTGGGCGTTTATATAACAGGTCATCCTCTGGATGATTTTAAGTTTGAGATCGATCAGTTCTCGACTATCTCTACCCTGGATCTGGATGATTTAGAAAAGCTCAAAACGCGCAAAGAACCAAAGGTTGGCGGCATAATTACGCAGGCAGCGCATTTGGTTTCGAAAACAGGCTCACCCTATGGCCGATTCGTATTGGAAGACTACAACGGAGCACATGAGTTCGCTTTGTTCAAAGACGACTACCTCAGGTTTAAGAACTTTCTCACCCCCGACTGGTTTGTGCTGGTTGAAGTAGCTGTTGGAGGATGGTTTGACAGACGTGAGCAAAAAGAAGTGAGACGTTTGAAAGTGGCCAAGATTGAGCTGCTATCTGAGTTGCGCGAGAAAAAGGTCAAGAAACTCAATATCGACATCCCGCTTCAATCGATTGACCCGGGCTTAATTAACCAAATCAAAAAGATATTAACGGCTCATAAGGGAACAATACCGATTCAAATGAATATCTCGGATAACGGGACAAACATTGAGATGCCGAGCAGATCGGTAAAGGTTAATTTGTCTCGTGAACTGACAGAACAACTGAATACAATGGAAACCGTCAGGTGGAGAATCCAAAAATCCTGACAGTTTGTCTAGTGAATGTGGATGGTCGAATAATTGATTTAGTACGTTTGCTAATAAGGAAAAGCATTTAATAACAGAATTCAATATATAACAGAGATGGCATTAGAATTTACAGATGGCAACTTCGAGGCAGAGGTTCTTAATTCAGACAAACCCGTATTGGTGGATTTTTGGGCTGAGTGGTGTGGACCATGTAGAATGGTAGGTCCGATCGTAGAAGAAGTTGCAAACGAATATGGTGACAAAGCCAAAGTAGGTAAGCTAAACGTGGATCACAATCCCGAAGTAGCAATGAAGTATGGTGTGCGTAGCATTCCAACAATCCTATTCATCAAAGGTGGTGAAGTTGTGGACAGACAAGTTGGTGCTGTACCTAAAGCAACATTGGTTAAAAAACTTGAAGCTCAGATGTAAGCTTCGTAGTAGAACTATGAGTGAAAGCCCTTAGCACACGTGCTAAGGGCTTTTTTGTTGAACACTTAACCGAACTATTCAACCATGACATAGGGAGTCATGTCACTACTCACAAATGAATGAGAGATTGTTTGGTAAACAGATAGTGTGATAGTCGTAAATTCAAGTATCATTCTGCCGAATCCTTCGTAAACTCGTAGTATGCCAATTGATCATTTTGAAGCTCAGAAGTTCGGACGACTGGAATTGCTTGCAAAGCAAGCGGTCGAAGGATTTATTACTGGTCTCCACAAGAGTCCCTATCATGGTTTCTCGGTAGAGTTTGCTGAGCACAGAGCATACAACTCGGGCGAATCAACCCGGCACATCGATTGGAAACTATATGGCCGGACCGGTAAAATGTTTGTCAAGCAGTACGATGAAGAAACAAACCTGAGATGTCAGATAGTAATGGACTGCTCGGCATCTATGTTCTACCCAAAAACACAGCAGTCTGGTCGTTTAAACAAAATACGATCTGCTGTGCAATCGGCTGCTGCTCTTATATATGTGCTGCGCTCTCAACGAGATGCCGTGGGTTTAAGTTTGTTTGGCGATAAAATCCATTTGAGCGCTCCACCACGCAGTTCGTCTACGCATCATTCCTATTTGTTTGGTGAGCTGGAAAAGCTCTATGATCAGGAATCGGGAAGCTCGAAATCAGAGGTGGTAAAATCTCTGCACCAGATTGCTGAACAAATCCATAAGCGCTCACTCGTTATCATCTTTTCTGACTTTCTGGATGAGCAGTCTAAGCTAGACGAGAACCAAAAGGGTTTGTTTGAGGCCTTGCAGCACTTAAAGCACAACAAGCATGAAGTGATCATGTTTCATGTACTTGACCGAAAAACGGAAATTGACCTGGATTTGGAAAACCGCCCCTACTCTTTTATCGACATGGAGACGGGTGAATCTATAAAGCTTCAGCCATCCGACATCAAGGAACTGTATCAAGAAGGAAAACACAAACGCCTTCAAGAGATCAAGCTGAAATGCAGGCATTATGGCATAGAGTGGGTAGAAACAGATATTACTGAAGGCAGCCAGAAAGTGCTTGAGAAGTTTTTCGCTAAGAGAAGCCGGCTTTTATGATGCTGGCTGATTGAGCAGCTTGATTATACCTAGCACATAGCTTTCCATACCAAAACCCGAGATAGAACCAACGGCATGCTTTCCGAGATAAGATATATGCCGGTAATCTTCTCTGGCGAATACGTTGCTCATGTGTATCTCAATAACCGAAGCTGAAATAGCTGCCACAGCATCTGCAATGGCTACAGATGTATGTGTGTAGCCACCCGCATTTAGCAATATGCCTTTCAGTGACTTGTTCTTATTAAGCTCGTGTAAATGATCGATGATTTCGCCTTCTACATTGGACTGAAAATAGGAAATACTCACGCTTGGAAACGCCTGATTCATTTCGCTGATAAAATCCTCAAATGATTTTCCTCCATAAATGCTGGGCTCGCGCTCTCCTGTCAGGTTCAAGTTAGGGCCGTTGACAATTGCTATTTCCATGGGTCAAGTTTAAGCATTTGCTGATCTGCGAGCCAGCAATACGGTGAAGAAAGAAAAGAAAACAACTCCGGCCTGAACATTAAATACACTCTCGGTAAAGGAGATGATCAGAAACATGAGTGTAAAGCCAACAAATAAATACTCGCGGTATCTAAACCCTTGAATAAACATCATCAGGAAAATCCCAACAATCATCGAGAAACCTGGAATACCTAATGCAAGCCCTGTCTGTAAGAACAGGTTGTGTGCGTTGAGGTGTTGACTGGCTGCCTTGGTAAACCCACGCTCATTGTATAATTCATCCAGCGCTAACTGGAAGTCTCCTGTCCCCTGTCCGTACCAGTCTTGCGATTGAATAATTTCCCAGGAAGACGAATAAACCAGATACCTAAGAGCCGTACTCTCCGTTGTCTCCGGGTCTACAGACTCGCTCCCTGCCACTTCCAGTACGTTGATGATGCGCGACTGAAGAAGCGGTGCATTCTCAAAAATGACACCCACCATACTCGAGACAATAACAAACCCCACAATCGGAATCCATTTATGGCGCATATACGCTGTGAGCACACCTGTGACAAACAGCATGACAAAAGCCCACATGATAAAACCCGTTTTTGACCCGGTAAGTATGACGCTCAAAGAGAGAAATAACAGCACACCTACGTTTCTTGCACTCAACCTGGGTTCGTCAAAATGAATCAGCGGCCACTCGATATACATGAGTATGAGAATGGAAAATATCAGGTACATGGCAAAGTAGCTCGGATGCACGATGACAGAGAATCTGGACGTAAGCAAGTGATAATACCCCATATCCATGACTGTCACCTTAATCAAGCTTTGAGCCAGGCAAAAGGCCGCAGCCGCTAACGAGCCATACATAAACATGCGAAGCGTCTGCGTAAAGTTGGTTGTATTGACAAACTTGAACCCGACAAAGGCTATCGGAAAGGCCAGCAAGCTCAGCTTTACCTCCATATCAAACCATCCACGCGGTAAGTTCTCAGTGTAAATGAGCCCAACTCCATGAAGCAGATAGAAGAGTATCATGAGAATTGAAATCTCAGACATCTCTACTCTACTGTACTTCTTCGCGATGGCATACCCCGACAGCACTCCAAATGCGATAATCAGGACCGGAACAATCTTGGGAAAAAGAGGAATAAAAAAAGCAATGGCATAGAGCAGATAATTCTGGTATAAGAAAATCCTATGTCGCTCCAGAAACTGCACTACGAGAAGGTTAAAAGCGTTTTAGCGATATGTTGACTGGCTTTTCCGCCTCCGTATAAGTCCATGGAAAAATCCAACGACTTATTCTTCATCTTGGTATATCCATTGAGAATGGACTGCTTGTCTGCTCCAACGATGGTGTTAAAACCATTCTCTACCAACTCGACCCACTCGGTTTGATCTCTTAAGGTGACGCACGGATTCTCAAAGAAGAAGGCCTCTTTTTGCAATCCACCGCTATCTGTCATGACCAACGAAGCCGCTTTCAGCAACTCAATCATATCAAAATAGCCTACCGGATCAATCAAATCAAACTCCACCTTAAAACCACCCTTATCGAGTATTTTCCGTGTTCTCGGATGAATCGGACAAATCACCCGCTGCCCTGCATGAATCTCATTCAGCGCATCTATGATGGAACTTAGTCGGTCAGGGTTATCTGTATTCTCAGCCCGATGTATGGTAACCAACACAAAATCAGCAGGGTTATTTAGCTTCTCAAGAACGGAACTACGTGTAGCCGAAGTCTCTGCATAAAACATTGCAGCATCCTGCATCACATCGCCAGACCGAATGATTTGGCAGTCTATATGATCATATCCTTCCCGCTTCAAATTGTCAATGGCTGTGGTGGTAGGACAAAAAAGCACATCGCTGATTCTATCGGTCAAAATTCGGTTCACCTCTTCCGGCATTTTCATGTCAAAACTCCGCAAGCCAGCTTCTACATGCCCAACAGCCACATGAAGTTTCTTAGCAGCCAAGGCACCGGCAATAGTACTGTTGGTATCTCCATAGACCAGCACCATATGTGGTTTCTCCTCCTGAATCAGTTTTTCAATTCCCTCCAACATACGACCTGTCATGGCACCATGACCCACAGAGTTGATATTGAGATTGTATTTGGGTTTGGGTATTTGCATTTCTTCAAAAAACACATCGCTCATGTTGGCATCAAAATGCTGACCAGTATGCACAATAATCTCCTCTATGGAACTATGTTTCTTCAACTCCCTGCTCAACGCAGCAGCTTTCACAAACTGCGGCCTCGCTCCTACTATGGTTAATATTCTCATGAAATCTGATGGATCAACAAATCGCTCTTAATCGTGGCTCAAGATAATTTTTTGCAGCGTACATTTTTTCTGTCCTGTTCAAGACTATGAACATTACATTATCAGCATCATCGGGTCGATTTTGTTTGTCTTTCAGACACCGCTGTAAACAACCACTTGCCGGTTACAAGCGCCTTTAGATAACCAAGTCCATAACCAAAATGAAGCACCAAAAAGCCGCTGGCTACGTCAGCCACTTTTGCTTGGTTGTTCATCGCTAACCGCATACTTTGACCAAACAATAGAACGAGATACAATAGAAGCAGCGAGCCATGAATCAGGGTCAATACAGAGAGCACAGGAAATGAAGCCGGCAGTGTCATGCTTATCGGAAAGCTCAACCATCCCAATACCATAAGCATAGGAACAACCTGTCTCCAGGAAGTAATGCGTTTGTGCTTTCTATTCACCACCACTTTCCAGTAGCCATACTGAAAGTATTGACGAAAGAGCTTCTTCAAATCACTCCGAACAAGATACTTGGTCACAATGCTCGATGTGTAGAAGATCTGCATGCCTGCCCTCGTCATTCGGTAGTTAAACTCATCGTCCTGATTTCGCACCAGTTTCTCGTCAAACAGGCCCACCTTGTCAAATACCTCTCGCTTATACGTTCCAAACGCTACGGTATCTACAAAACCATCGCTGCCTCCTGTTCTAAATCTCGCATTACCTACACCAAAGCCTGAAGACATGGCCAATCCGATGGCACGGGACACGTCATTCTCATACTCATTTACAATGCGTCCGCCTACACAAGATGCCTTTGGTTGTTTGTCAAAGGCCTGTATGTTCTTTTCAATGTAGTCAACCGAAACAATGGAGTGAGCTCCAAGTATGTTTATCAAACTTCCTTCAGCCTTTTCTATGCCCATGTTTAAGGCCTTCGGAGTAAACCTGTCCGGATTATCCAGCACCGTCAACTCGGCAATAGAGTTCTGAAGCCTTGATAAAAGCTCACGAGTGCCGTCTGTACTTTGTCCGTCTACCACAAAAATCTCTCCCGAAACCTTAGATGCCCTAAGCGAAACAGAGACAGATTTAACGCATTTCTCAATGAAAGCCACTTCGTTATAGCAAGGAATAACAACGGATATGAGAACCTGGTCTTTCATGAGCGGTGCGAAGCTATATATTCCATGTTAGTTGCGCTTTTATAATCATGTGTTGGAAGTGTTTTAACTGAACTAAGCCTATTACCTTTGTCACTCGTCTTTGCCCTACGAATACGTACGCTAAAACCCATCATTCATGTACAGAATAAAGAAGTACCTCCATCACTACATTACGCAGATGAGAAACAGTTTCTCAGGTGCTCTGAGCGAGCAGAGCAAAATGGAGGCAGAACTTCGGGAGTATGTGAAAGGATTGGAATATGAGAAAGCCTCTACCCTGGCCAAGAAAATTATTCAGGAACAAGAGGAGCCTTCTGTTTACGCGCAGTTTATTGAAGGATGGGCGGCTTATCGGTTAACCAATTACGAAGAAGCCATTGACTGTATTTCCCCTCTGATTCAAAAGAACACGTCAAACCGGAGCTACTACGTTATCAGGGCGAACTCCTATTTGAAACTGGAAAAGCTTGAAGAAGCACGAACCGATTTTGAGTCAGCCATTGCTCTGAAACCAGATGACCATTCATCTTACAAGAAGCTTTTGAACGTCAAAACCAAGCTTGGTATTGACACCTTCGGAACGGATAACAAGATACAGGTCCAGCACAATTTGCAGGTGTCGTACCAAGCCAGAAATTGGGAACAATTTGATGTCTTGCTTGCAGCGATGGAGGAGTTTGATGCCATTTCTTACCGTTACTGGCAGCTGCTAAAATCACTCTTTTTCGTAGAAATTCAAGACCCATCCAATGAATGGGAAACACTGCACGATCTGTGTGTTGAACACAGTCACGAGCTTTCTTTTCCCGTTTTCAAGAACTTTATTCAGGCCCTTATCTCAGCATCGAATCTCGAACGGTTATTTACAGAGCTTCCCTTGTTTAAAGAGAAATACAACACGCATTATCCAGTGACCAACTTGTCCGGTATCTGTGCACTGTTTTTTAAGCATCAGAAGTTTGAGGAAGGGCTGGCTTTCCTTAATGACCTTCAGAGCCAAATCAAGTCTAAAGATGTATCGGCCAGGTTTGAGTTAAAAGCATTCCCCTATTTCTTGCTTTTTAGAAACGAGGTTGATAACACGGCCCATTCTAATGGCATCTCGGAGAAGTTGATGCACAAAATGTTGTCTTTGTACCCTGAAAGATCGGCTTCTCTTGTAGTGAGCAAAACCAGCCAGGATTGCTGGGCAACAATTAAGGACGCGACTTCTGACCTCTATCTTGACATTCGGTACAAGTCTGCTCAATCAGAAGCTTTACAGCATAAAGTATTGACGACCATTAAGGAGAAAAAGCCCTTATTGCTCTTAAGAATTGGAGATGGAGAATGCTATGCGTTTGTTAAAGAGGTAGCCCCGGAAAAAGCGGAGGAAATCAACAGTACACTTGAAAGCTTCTGGTGGGGCAAAGTGTTGAATGAAGAACTAAGAAACAGCATTATCGGAGATTTCATATCTACTTTCTCGAGTGCTGACATTGTTGGCCTCCCCTACGCTATCAGACTCTCGCAAGTGCTAACAGCAAAGGGAGAAGAGAATTTAACCTACTCTGATAACCGATTGAACATTGTGTTTTCTGGAGTGAAAAATGTGCTTCAAAAAACCAAAAGCCTTGATGGTGCTTGGTGGACTGATGAATATTGCAACTACGCTTTGATGGGATCCGATTTTATGAACCAGGTGATCGATATAGCGCCCAATGTAATTGTGGTGACCTGTTTCAAGATTCCAGAGGAAAGCATTTTTGATCACCCCAAGGTTAGTTCTATCTATATACCGCCAGTAAGAAGGGTTTCTACATTGAAGGAAACAACTTCAAACGAAAAAATTCTACCCGAGACTATAAAGGATCTGACTGAGGAGTTGTGTAAGGATATAGAGCCAGGCACGGTAGTTCTTGTTTCTGCTGGGTTTGCAGGTAAGTTCCTGCTAAAAGCCGCCAAGGACCATGGAGCTGTTGCCATTGATTTTGGGTCTAGCATAGACCATCTACTGGGTTTAAAAACACGAAACCTGGAATTGCATACGCTGTACTCGGAAGACTAAACTGGTTTCCGTCAGTGATTAAGTGCGTTCCAGCTCATCATAAAGATTGCGCAACCGCTCGTATTCCACATCCCAATTGAATCGTTCGCTTACAAGCCTTTGGCCATTGAGTCCCATCTTGTAGACCTTCTCTTGTTCGCCTATAAGCTTACGAATTTCGCTAGCTGTCACATTCACATCAGAGAATGGCACAAAAACACCGGCTTGCTCTTTCTCCAGAATAAATTCCCATGACTCGAACCGGTTAGCTACCACTAACAAACCCGCAGCCATATACTCAAACATTTTATTGGGTACAGCTCCCTGATGATTGGGCACATCTCTAAAGGGCAGAAGACCTATTTGACACTCTGCATAAAGACCTGTGACCTCCTCTCTTGATAATACACCCTTGTAGAAAAAGTTCGGAAGTCTAACTGCCCGCTCAATCAGTTCTGTGCTCCCATCGTTTGAAATAGGTCCGGCCAGATGAAATTCGACCTCACTCAGTTTCTCAGCAACGGCAATGATTTCTTCAATCCCTCTGATTTTAGATATACCTCCTGCATAGCAAGCGCTGGTTACCGCAGCCTCGCTGCGCGTTTGTATGTGCGAAAACTCTCCTGGCATCGGGTAGTTTGACACGGTTACAGATTTGGTCCAATTGGCAAACTTCGCTGATATGGCCTCTGTGGCCCCAACCACGGCATGCAGCCCTTGGGTTTTCCGCTTCTCCCACCGCGAAAAGTAGGCACTGAGCGCTGGCCTTATTAGGCTGGGGATATAGTGCTTGGACAAAATCTGCTTTGGCAAATCTTCATGTGCATCAAAAACGACCTTGGCCTTACTGTCTAGTAGCTTGCCTGCCAAACGAAGGAGCTCAGGATCATGTAAGTGATACACATCCGCCTCGACTTTGAGTGCGAGGCTTACGGCAGCATCTACATCCGTGAGCATCCGTTGAAAACGATTACTCGAAGATTTAAAACTGTGAAGTATCACTCCTGCTCCATCTTGCCCTTGACAATCTTTGGCTACAAGATGAACCTCGTGCCCTGAGGCAGCCAGTGAAGCACACTGCTTATGAAAAATGCGTACATCGTTCCAAGGATGCGCTGAGGTTATGTGACAAACACGCAAAATAGAGTGCTTTAGCTTGCTAGATATTGTTCTACCACTTCCTCAGGCTCACCAAATGCACGCTGCACTCCTTTGTCGATCCAGAGGCATTTCGTGCAGTAATTTTTGATAGAATCCATGCTGTGGCTTACCAGGATAACGGTTCGTCCGCCAGAAATCAACTCCTTTATCTTGGCCGAAGACTTTTGCCGGAACTTGAAGTCTCCCACACCTAAGATCTCGTCAACAAGCATGATATCGCGTTTCAAATGCACGGCAATAGCGAAACCCAACCGGGCTTTCATACCAGAAGAATAGTTCTTCACCGGTTCGTAGATGAAATCGTTGAGTTCAGAGAAATCGATGATCGCTTCTAACTGCTCGTCAATTTCCTGCTTCGAAAACCCAAGCACAGTTGCATTCAGGTAGAGATTTTCAATTCCACTCAAATCGTCCTTGAAGCCAGTACCCAACGACAACAATGCCGACACGGATCCGGTTATCTGAATGGACCCTTCATCTGCCTGATAGATGCCTCCTATCGATCGAAGTAGTGTTGATTTACCCGACCCGTTGGAACCGATCACTCCAAGTACTTCTCCCCTGTGTAAGTCGAAATTGATATTTCGCAGTGCCCAAAAGTGTTCGCGTTGATTGACGCGCTTCGAAGACTTGACTGCATTTACAAGCAGGTCCTTGATTCGGGAGTTTTTAAACCGACTTAGTTTAAACCTAAGACCAAAATCCTTTGCTGATATTAAAACGCTCATTATAGGTCTTTTGTTAAGTTTTTATTGGACCGCTGCAGATATACGGCAAGTGACCACAGGCCAATGACATATAGTCCGAAAACCCAGAAATACGCGTCTGGATTTGTTTTAAAGATCAGTACGTTCTTATATGATTCTATCAGTGTTGACAACGGGCTTCCAAATCGATACAACAGTTGAAACTCATCTGGAATCTGACTGATAGAATACAGAATAGGTGATCCATATAACAAGATTCTTACTCCAAACTGGAGCACGTTTGTAAGGTCTCTGAAATACACACCAATAATGGCGAATATCACCGCCAGTGCATATATAAACGCAAATTGCAAAGCAAAGAGCACTGGCAGCCACAACCAATATACACTTGGATATAGCCCAAAGAAGAAAAGCAACGCCAGGATCAACACAAAACCGACCATAAAATCAACTGAGTTGATCAATACACGACTCAGTGGCAACACCGATATAGGTATGCGCACCGTGTGCAGCATTTTCCTATTAGAAACCAACACCTTGGAGGCATTCATGCTTGTAAGGGAGAACCAGCGATACGACACTAATCCCACCAGCAATTCTGCCGCGTAATACTCACCTCCGCGCTGGAAAATAAACTTGATGAGCAGAATGTATATGAGCATGAGTACGAGTGGATCAATCACCGCCCATAATGCACCTAGCATTTTGCTCTTATACTTTGCCTTAATATCTCCTTTGACGAGATACTGTAGCAATGCGATATGCTGTTTTTCAATTATCATAATCTAACTGGCCAATTCCTTGTAAATGGTCTTTAGCTTCTGTGATTCGTTTTCCCAATTAAAGGCATGCGCAGCCTTTTCTGTGTTTTGTCTATAATACTGCATTTTCCCCTTATCAGCGATCATCTGCTGAATAGTCTTTACGATGTCTGACACATCACTGGGTTCAAATGTCAGCCCAATATCGTAGTCTTCCACCACCTTCTCCATTTCTGGAAAATTGCTGGCAAGAACAGGTAGTCTGGCCTGAACGAATTCAAACAACTTATTTGGTGAGCAATAATAATAGCTGAGACATACATTTAAGATAGGTGCGATACCGAAATCGGCCGAACTCAAATAGCTCGACACTTCATGGTGCTCTACCGGACCAAAAAAGTGCACCCGCTCTTCTACCTTGTGTGTGGTAATGAGTTTCTTAATGGAATCGAGGTATGCTTCTGTCCCGTAGCCCATCATGACAAACTGAAGCTCGTCAACCTGTGCTACCGCCTCAATGATATTTTCCAAACCGCGATTAAATGTGATTCCACCCGAATACACCATGAGCCACTGATCCGAGTTCAATCCAAGTGCCGCGCGCAAACTCTTCGACATATCGGGTTCGTCCTCGCGATAGCCAGGCGTGTTTAACACCACTTCGGGAGTAGGTGCGCCATACTCATTGGCCATCCAGTCTGCAATGCATCCACCCACAGTAATCACCTTATCAGCAGCCTTCATACCAGCTGCTTCAATCCTGCGCATTACCCTTTTCTTAAACCTTCCGGGTTGCACGATTCGGTTTTTGTGCAAATACAGTTCATGCGAATCATATACCAACTTGGAACCCACTCTCTTCTTCAGAGTAGTACCTATTTTGAGTGTATTCAGATCGTGGCAGTGAACCACGTCTGCCGGATCATCTATGCCAATCTTAACTCCTTGCTTATAGAAATCGTAATACACGAAGAATTTGTGATAAGGCATCAATAAAAACTTGATCGGCCTGTGTAGCACATATCTGAGCACTCGCATCACAAACGAGCCAACCTTTCTGAATAACGCGGTGAATGCCGTACTTGCTTTATAGACCAGAAAAAAGAGCCCTCCAAACAAAAAAGCCAAAGCTCTAACCAAAGGGTTTTGCCTGTAAGGGCCAAGCCAACCGGCAATCTTGCTCTTTGCCTTTTTACCACCATCAGGAGTTTTCTCTTGCTGAGCAAAAGGGTTGCTAAATGCTCTAAGAATTCTAAGGTGCAAGGCATTGATGGCAATTCGTCTGATAGTAACAGCCTCACTTTTTCGCTCAAACGGAGTTGTTTTCTTATCTAAGAATGCCACAATCTCTACTTCATGTCCCATTTCTGAAACAGAGAAAGCCTCTTTCAACACCCGAGCATCGTTCAGGCAATTATTGAACACGTACATCCTTACTTTCATACAGCCGAAAAAGCACGCGAAAATAGACTTATTCAATGACAAGCGGCTTCACTTGAGAGATCAAATTTATTTGACCGAATCACGGCAAAGCACATAGCTTTGCGGCCTCTTGACAAGCATGAACGAAAACATCATTGGAAGGCCATTTTTTGATCAAGCCAAACACCTTGCAGTCGCGCTTATTTTAGGACTTGCACACTGGGTGTATTTTGATGTAAACGCTAACATTCCCAGAGAGTTACTTCTGTTTCAAAGTCTTGTGGTTGCAGGCATAGGTCACTTGACAAGCAAGAACCTTTTGACAAAAAGCACGAGCGAATCCTGGCATTTTCTGATAGTAACAGTTCTAATATCTGCTTACTGGGCACCACTCGGGTTTGACCTGACCGACCAGGGACGAAGACTCGCTTTTGAATGGCACTTGTTTGATGGCAATACGTTTCAACTTCTCGACTCAAAATTTGGTTCTCACCTTATAGGATATCTCTGGCTCCATATACTGGACAATCCCTCGGTCATCTGGTCACGCCTTGGTTATGTATTGGTCCAGGCATTTTCGACCGCACTTATATTTCATATGCTCAAACGAAAGGCTTCACACAAAGCCTCATTCGCTGTGGGTGTGGTAGCCGTGTTGTTTATCAACTACTTTACCATACACATCATGGATTACAACAACATTCCGCTGTTGTTGATCCTTGCTGCAGCATCGCTCAGCTTGTGGCCAGAAAAGAAAACGATACCGAATGCGATTCCACTGCTCTTGGGTGTACTCGTGGTTCTATCTGTGGTGAGCCGTATTCCCTATTTACCTTATCTGGCAATTCCATTTGTCATCTACTGGATACGCAGTAAGAACCCATGGAGCAAGCAAAGCACGTTCACTCTGTTGGGGTATCTGTTATCGGGAGTTGCTTTTTTTCTTCTCATGTGGTTGTGGGCAGACCCAACAAAGTACATGAGTAATCTAAGAGAGACTTATCTGGTGCGCTTTCTTGCAGAATCTTCTGAATCGCTTGCCTTTCACGCGCATGACAGGCATTCTCTCATGGAAGGAATCAACATTCAACTCGAGCGTACTGTAACCATAGGATGGCCTGCAGCACTGCTGGTTGCAGGGCTTGTGATATTTCAACTCGGCAAATGGCCTAAGCTGGGGTGGGTATTTACTGGAGTAGCAACTGTATCTGCTTTTGCTTTTCTGGAACAAAAGAACCTGGTTTATTACATGCTGGCCTTATTGGCTGCGGGCACCATAGCAGTTGTTTTGCTGAAACATCTTTACAAACGAGTGTTCCCGATGGAGTATTGGATTTGGGCATCCGTCATCGCCATCATGGGTTTTGTAGGAAGCAATATTGGAATCAGAAACATCTTTTATTCGGGTAGCGGGGCATTCTTGCTTGGCTTGTTACTGATCACACTAGCCAGTCCAAAAAAGACATCATCTGCTATCGTAAGCCCGGTGTGGGGAGCAGCCTTATTGCTAACAGCAATTCTTTGGGTGTATAAAACAGAACATATATACCGGGATTTGCCTCAACACGAGCTCAACACTGCCTTTCAGGCTTCTCCACTAAAAGGTATTTATAGTCATCAAGCCAAGGTAAATGCCATCGACAGCATGTATTTTGCCACAGTGACCGCGGTGGATACGCATACGCTTTTATGTGTCAACACAGTTCCTGCATTTCACTACCTGCTCAACGCCCGATGGTCCGAAAGCCCCTATTGGTTTATGCGAAGCAAATCGAGTGAAGAAAAAGCCCTCTTTCTGGAATCTTCTAAGGGTCCGGAGTTTATCGTTGTCAGTCTAAAAGATCCGCGTGATCCTGCCTGGCCAAAATCAGAAAAGCCGTGTATGGATCGGGATGCTCCCTACTTGAAATACTACACCGACTATCTGCCGGGCAGCCCATATGAAAAAGTTTACAAAAGCTCCGCTCTTGAGCTATGGAGAAAGCCGTGATTAATGCAGTAACTGACGCTGCTTGCGGTGTATGCGCTCAATAATCTCTACCACTTTCATTCCTTCCAGTGCGTTGGTCGAAATCTGAGATTTGCCAGTTAACACATCAATGACGTTTTCGATGACATAGTGATGATTAGCCGCGCTACCCTTGTAATCGCCATAATCGTTTGGTGGGTTTGAAGGTGGCAATTCTGGCATAGTGTAATCCTCTACGTGGCAATACTCAACCTGATCCATGTACTGACCACTTACCTTCACTGTACCCTTTTCTCCAATAACCACAATGCTACTCTCAAAGTTCTTGTTCCAAATAGACGTGCTGTAGTTAATAGAGCCGAATCCACCATTGACAAACTCAAACTGAACCAGACCAGAATCATCAAACTCTGTGGCGCCTTTGTGGTTAAAGTTGTTGCTCATGGCCACAATGTTCTGGATATCTCCAAATAACCAGTACATGATATCTATAAAGTGGCTAAACTGAGTAAAGAGCACCCCTCCATCGAGTTGCTTGGTGCCTTTCCATCCACCAGGCTTGTAATATCGTGCATCTCTGTTCCAATAACAGCTAAGTTGAACCATGTTGATCTTCCCTAGCCTGTTCTCCTCTATAAGTCCTTTAAGCCATTTAGATGATGGGCTGTATCGGTTTTGTTTCACACAAAATACGTGACGAGAAACCTGAAGCGATTTAAAAATCACATCCTCGCATTCCTGTCGGTTAAGTCCCATTGGTTTTTCGAGGACCACGTGGGCTTTCTTCTCAAGTGCTTTAATCCCTTGAGCGGCATGGTATCCATTAGGAGTACAGATATTCACAACCTGTGGTACCCCATCAGCTGCCAGCATATCCTCAATAGTAGAATATACATGCACGTCAGGATAAAGCGTTCTGGCCTCTTGCTGCTTGTCCTCATCAGCATCCACAATTGCTACTAACTCACTCTCATCATTGCCTGCAACCATGATTGCGTGCTTTTTGCCAATGTGGCCGAACCCAACTACACCAAATGATATTTTGCTCATAGAAAACTAAATTGACCGCGAAAATAACCAAACCAAAATGAGAAAAGAGCCAATAAATTGACTCTTTTCAACCTTAGATAAAAAACGTCTTTTGACTAGAACAGACCTTCAATATTTCCTTCGTTGTCAATATCGATTCGCTCTGATGCCGGTGTAGCCGGAAGTCCAGGCATACGCATCATATCGCCTGTAATTGGCACAAGGAAACCTGCTCCAGCGGCTACTTCAATTTCGCGCACTGTTAGCGTAAAGCCAGATGGACGACCAATTAAAGCGGCATTATCAGAAAGTGATTTCTGCGTTTTAGCCACACAAATAGGTAAGCCTTCGAGTCCTAAGTCCTTGATACGCTTAAGGTCTTTCTTCGCTTTACCAATAAACTCCACGTTGGCTGCGCCATATACTTTGGTTGCGAGTTTCTCAACCTTGGTTTCCACAGAGTCAGAAAGGTCGTACATAGGTGTAAAATTGGCATCATATCCTTCGATTCGCTCAGCAACAACGCGTGCCAGGTCTTCGGCTCCTTTTCCACCTTCACCCCATACATTGGACACTACCGCTTTTGCTCCAAGAGCCTCACAAGCATCCATAACAACTTGCACTTCTTCATCGCTATCGTGAATGAATTTGTTGATAGCTACGACAGCCGGAATGCCGAACTGATTCACATTCTCTAAATGCTTCTCCAGATTTACGATTCCCTTCTTCACAGCTTCTGCATCGTTGTCATTCAATTCTTTCAACGACTTGCCACCGTGGTACTTTAAAGCACGGATAGTAGCTACAATCACTACGGTTCTTGGGTTCAGTCCGGCAGCACGACACTTAATGTCAAGGAATTTCTCCGCTCCCAGGTCAGCGCCAAAGCCCGCTTCGGTTACTACATAATCGCTTAACGATAAGCCCATTTTTGTAGCGATAACTGAGTTGGTACCCTGCGCAATGTTGGCAAATGGTCCACCGTGAATAATTGCTGGATTTCCTTCAAGTGTTTGAACAAGGTTTGGCTTAATTGCATCCTTCATCAATGCAGCCATAGCTCCTTGTGCGTTTAGGTCTTTGGCATAAATAGGCTTCTTGTCAAATGTGTACCCCACAAAGATGTTCCCCATTCGGGTTTTCAAATCTTCCAGGTCTTTAGATAGACACAGAATGGCCATGATCTCAGATGCGGCTGTGATATCGAAACCCGTTTCTCTGGGAACTCCCATAGTTGTCCCGCCTAAACCAATGGTAATCTTTCTAAGCGATCGATCATTCATATCCATCACACGCTTCCAAGCCACGGTTCTGGGATCAATACCCAAGCCTCGCGTCTTGCTTTGTAGATTGTTGTCGATCAACGCAGCCAATAAATTGTGTGCTTTTTCGATAGCAGCAAAGTCTCCGGTAAAGTGCAGGTTAATATCTTCCATTGGAAGCACCTGGCTGTGGCCACCACCTGTGGCACCACCTTTTATTCCGAATACCGGCCCAAGCGAAGGCTCTCGAAGCACAACCGTGGTTTGCTTTCCAATTCTGTTTAGTCCTTCAGACAATCCAATGGAAGTTGTGGTCTTCCCCTCACCTGCTGGTGTTGGTGAAATAGCTGTTACCAGTACTAGCTTAGACTTCTCAATGTTCTGCTCATTAATAAGGTTTAAAGGAAGCTTGGCCTTGGTGTGACCATAGGGTTCAAGTACGTTATGCGGTATTTCGAGTTTATCGGCAATTTCGGTAATTGGCCTCATGGTGGCCTTTCTTGCGATTTCGAGGTCGGTCATAGTCTTCGTTTTTGTGGAGGCTAAAATTAGAATTCCCTTAGAAAGTCCCAAGAAAATTATTCGTGTTCAATTCCAAATCAGCAATCAGGTATTTATAACTGATTCTTTACATTAGTCGTTCCATGAAAAGCTACAATCTATTCCGGATCGTTTTCATTGCGGTTCTGTACTCCTCTTTCCTGCCTTATCATGCACTGGGCCAAACGGATAGTGCTTCAGCACAAACAATTGTGGTTCATGATCACGCAGTGTTTGACCTAAGAACGGGCTCAGAATCTTTGACACTGGAAGAGCGTGCATCGTTGATAGAAAGCAGGCTCGAGGCCCTGGCTAATGCGAACGACATTGTACCAGATTCGTTTTCATATACGTTTGACGCAGGCTTATACAGAATAGCTTATGGAGATGAAATGGTAATGGTCGTGTCCACAGCCGATAGTCGTGCTTTGGGTGTTAGCCAACGAGAAGCCACGGAGTACTACCTGAATAACTTAAAAGGCAACTTTAAAAACCAGTCTCTGATAGATTGGATGCTGAGTATGAGCATGGAACTAGGCCTAAGCCTGCTTGTTCTCGTGCTGCTATATTTTATCATTCGGGTGCTCAACAAGCTTTTTACGCGCTTCAACAAGTGGCTTATCCGCAGTAACTCAAGCTATTTGAAAGGAGTTAAGGTGAAGAACTATGAATTCCTCTCAAAAGACAGAATGGTGGCTTTTGTGGCATCTGTCCTTCGGCTGATCAAATGGATAATCATTCTTCTGAGTGTTTATCTGAGTCTACCGCTGATCTTTAGCCTCTTTCCCGGGACAGAAGGTATTACCACAACACTGCTTAGCTATGTAGTAGACCCGCTGAAAGACATGGCAATGGGCTTTGTGGGTTTCGTACCCAACCTGATTACCATTGTCGTTATCATAGCCGTAGCCCGTTACTTCTCTAAAGGACTGCGTTTTCTGTCTCAGGAAGTGCAAGATGGAAAGCTTGTCATTCCCGGTTTCTTCCCTGACTGGGCCAAACCCACATATGGCTTGCTACGAGTACTGCTTTATGCCTTTGCCTTCATTGTCATATTCCCTTACCTACCAGGTTCTGACTCTCCCGTATTTCAAGGAGTTTCCGTGTTTCTGGGACTGTTGGTCTCATTAGGGTCGAGCTCGGCCATCTCTAACCTGATAGCTGGTCTGGTTATCACCTATATGCGCGCATTCAAGCCGGGCGACCGGGTGAAAATCGGAGAAACCACGGGCGATGTAATTGAAAAGACAATGCTGGTAACACGTGTTAGAACGGCTAAAAATGAGGATGTAACTATTCCTAACTCCAACATCTTAAATAGCCACACGACCAATTATTCCAGTAACATGGAAACAAGAGGCCTTATTCTACACACGACCATCACCATTGGTTATGACGTTTCTTGGGTCAAGGTGCATGAGTTGTTGAAAAACGCAGCAAAAAAGACACAGAACGTGCTGCGCAACCCAGAACCGTTTATTCTTCAGACAAGTCTCGATGATTTTTACGTGAGCTACGAGTTGAACGTAACCACCAGACATCCTGCTTTATCTGCTCAGATCTACTCAGATTTGCACGCCAATATTCTGGACGCATTTAATGAAGCCCAAATCGAAATTTTGTCTCCGCATTACAGAGCAGGACGAGACGGAAGCGACTTGACGATTCCTGAAACATATAAAACAGGGCATAACGGTCAGTCTGATGACAACTCAACTACCCCACCAGCAGTCAGCACAGAACCTATAGAGTAAGATCGATACCAACAGGGCAATGATCACTGCCCTCAACTTCGTTTAGTATAAATGAATCATTCACCTGGTTCATCAACGATTGACTAGCCAGGAAGTAATCCAGCCGCCAGCCCACGTTATTGGCACGCGCATTTCCTCGGAAGCTCCACCAGCTGAATTTTTCCAAATCAGGGTAAAAATGCCGGAACGTGTCAACCAACCCACCAGAGATGTAATTATCCATTCCGTCAATTTCTGTTTGGGTATACCCAGGTGACTTGTTGTAGTTGGCTTTATCGTTCTTAATATCGATAGGCTTGTGTGCTACGTTCAGATCTCCGCACACAATCACTGGTTTTGACTGCTCCAACTTCTTTAGGTGATTCAGGAAGTCGATATCCCATTGTTTTCGATAATCGAGCCGAAGCAAGCCGGCCTTTGAGTTTGGTGTATATACCGTTACCAACCAAAACGAATCGTACTCAGCAGACATTACTCGTCCTTCCTGATCGTGCTCTTCTATGCCCATATCGTTTACCACTTGCACAGGATCTGTCTTGGTAAGAATAGCCGTACCAGAGTATCCCTTTTTCACAGCGCTGTTTGAGTACAACTGATAGTCCACTCCAAAAAGGGCTTCCCGAACCTGGTCGTCTTGAGCTTTGGTTTCCTGCAAACACACAATGTCAGCATTCATTTCATCTAGGCGTTCAGCAAACCCTTTGCCTACTGCTGCCCGAATTCCGTTTACATTCCACGATATAATCTTCATAACACTACTTCTTTGTGATGGCCGAAAATAATGCACCGAAACCATTTGGTTTGCATTGATTTTTAACGATTCTGCACACAGAATGAGCTAAGATTCGAAAAAGAATTCGGAGACTTGCAGTCAAGATATAACTATGAAACTGAGTTTACTGTTTTTTGCTATGCTCTCCAGCCTCTACTGTCTGGGACAAGATGCCAACCTTTCTTACCGCATCACCGGTTCATCAGATGATGCAGAAGAACGCCTTGGTATAGTGGATGCCACCGATCTGGAAATCGACCTTGGCTCCGAAGACAGCATTGCTCTTTGGGGTGGCTTTCACTTCCGCAGCATTGCCGTGAAAAGCATGGCGCAGGTTAAATCTTCGAGTTTGGTTTTAACCCTGAAATCTGAAATAACAGACAGTGTTGACCTTACGATCAGGTTAGAGGAGTCTGTTTATCCTGAGCTTTTTGACTCAAACTCCAACATTTCTGATCGTGCCACCACTTCCGAAGAAATAAGCTGGACGGTTTTGGCCTCTGATGTAACATCCAAAATTGAAAACCCGGGAAACAACCTTCCGGACGATACCATTTACCAGATTACATCTCCTGATTTATCTACGCTTATTGAGCCTCTTTTAAGTACAACAGACTGGGAACCTGGTAGAAGCCTCAGTTTTATCATTACACCAACCGCTACAAGCGATAGCTCAAACAAAGTGGAGGTTTATTCGTTTGACCAAACCCTGGAGTATAGAAGACCCATTCTCAATGTTTCTGTAGACTCAACGGATTTGGATACATCTGCATTGAACGGAGTTGGGAGAATCGAAGCACCATCTATTAGTTTCTACCCCAACCCTACTACTGGCTTGTTGAATGTGGAGACCGATGATTACGGAACTGTTGTCATCTATGATAGTAAAGGGGCCCTTATCGCACATGAGTCAGTTAATGCTGGTCAAAACCAATTGAATGTAGAATTCCTCTTACCAGGTATCTATACCGTGATGTATAGAAATGACCACAACCCACGCTTTTCGAGTGCGCGGCTGGTCAAGAACTAAGCTCAGCACAGCGTCTAACAACCTTTCGGCTCCTTATTGCCCTACTATTTCACGGTAGTGACAATTGTTCATTGTTATTGAGTCAAGACCCTGCAGACTTGCTTGATTGCAAGAGCAGTTGATTTATTGTTTAATATTGTACAACCATTCATTAAACAAATGAGCATTCAAACTTGCTTTTCGATTAAAGACCTTGAAAACCTTTCGGGAATTAAGGCGCACACCATCAGAATCTGGGAGAAACGCTACAATCTGCTTTCACCAGAGCGTTCGGGCACAAACATTCGCACGTACGATCTGACAAGTCTTCAGAAGATTCTCAATGTGGCATTACTCATACAGCATGGTCATAAAATATCGGCTATAGCATCTATTCCCGAAAAGGACTTATATAGAAAAGTACGTGAACTCGTAGTGCATAACAACGACAGTGATTACGCGCTGAATTCGTTTAAGCTCTCGATGCTCAATTTTGACCAACCGCTTTTTGATCACACTTACAATCAACTACTTACGCAGCACAGCTTTAGAGATTTGTTTCTGAATGTTTTCCTCACGCTCCTCGATGACATAGGTATGCTGTGGGCTACTAAAACCATTACGCCTGCTCACGAGCACTTCATTTCTACGCTGATCAAACAAAAGCTCCTTGTCAATATTGAACGCGTGCAGAATACACCTTTCCAGGAAGCGAAAACGTTTATCCTGTTCTTACCTATTAATGAAATCCATGAGCTTGGCTTGCTCTACATTCATTTCGAGCTACTGCTTAAAGGATATAAGTCGATTTACCTTGGCCCCAGCGTTCCCATTGATAACCTTAAAGGCCTTCAGAAAGTCTACCCCAATACAGAGTTTGTAACCTACTTCACGGTTGAACCAAAACGTGACGAGGCGTTGTCCTATCTAGAGGAAATGAATGTTGAAATACTTCAGGAAAGAGGCGAATCTGTTCATGTGCTTGGCAGAAACATACAGGACATTGATACACAGAAGCTTACTAGCTCTGTGCATGCATATGAGTCGATAACGGCCTTTGTAGATAGTGTGGATTAACACTTTTGTTTAACGTTTTGAAAATTTAACTGAACAAAATTTTGTGTTTGTTTAATAAATTACCACATTTGTTAAACAATCATGAAAAACATTGGTATAATTGGTTCGGGGTTCTCCTCAATTTCAGCAGCATGCTATCTGGCTAAGGCCGGATATCGTGTTGCTGTCTTTGAACAGCAATCTCAACTTGGTGGTCGGGCGAGGCAGTTTGTTCACGAAGGGTTTAAGTTTGATATGGGACCTACGTGGTACTGGATGCCCGATGTATTTGAGAGATTCTTTGCCGATTTCGGTAAGAAACCCAGCGACTATTACGAACTACAGCGGCTATCACCAGCTTACAAGGTGGTATTTGACACAAACTCTGAGGTCACCATTGGAAATAAATTCAGTGACATTGTTCATGTCTTCGAATCTATTGAAACGGGTGCAGGAAGCGCTTTAAAGGATTTCATCGATAAATCGAAGAGAAACTACAGCATCGCTATTGAAGAACTGGTCTATCGTCCAGGGATAAGTCCTCTTGAACTGGTTAGCAAAGAGACGCTAATGGAGTTTAAGCAGTTCTTCACCTCTATTCGCGCTTACATTTCAAAGCGCTTCTCAGACCCTCGACTTAGACAAATACTCGAGTTTCCGGTATTGTTTCTGGGGGCTAAACCTTCAGAGACTCCGCTTTTCTACAGTTTCATGAACTATGCCGACTTTGTGCTTGGCACCTGGCATCCAACAGGCGGTATACGATCTGTGGTAGTCGCCATGGTAGAACTGGCCAAAGAACTAGGGGTTGAATTCTATACAGACTCAACGGTTGACGAAATTCTGGTCAATGCAAATAGTGAAGCCTATGGCCTAAAAGTCAACGGTTCGGTTTACTCATTCGATACCATTATTAGCGGAGCCGATTACAAGCATTCCGAGGACTTGCTACCCGAGCCTCACCGAAGATACTCCAGGAAGTACTGGAACTCTCGCGTCATGGCTCCTTCTGCCCTGCTATTTTATGTTGGGTTCGACAAGAAGTTGGTCAACCTGGAGCATCACACGTTGTTCTTTGACGCGTCTTTTGACCTTCATGCCGAAGAAATATACGATCGCCCTCAATGGCCGAATTCTCCATTGTTCTATGCCAGTTTCCCAAGCCTGACAGACGCCACGCTTGCACCTAAAGGAAAAGAAAGTGGCATATTCCTGATTCCCCTTGCCCCCGATTTAGACGATACGGAGGAAATGCGTGAGGCATATTTCCAACAAATCATCCATCGGCTTGAAACACGAACAAATCAAAAAATCAAAGAGTCTATTTTATTCAAGCGCTCTTATTGCGTCAACGATTTTAAAGCGGACTACAACTCTTTTAAAGGCAATGCATATGGCATGGCTAACACACTGTTTCAGACAGCATTTATGCGACCAAAACTCAGAAGCAGTAAAGTAAAGGACTTGTTCTTCACCGGTCAGCTTACTGTTCCTGGTCCCGGTGTACCTCCATCTATTATATCCGGAAAACTCGTTTCGGAACTCATCATGAAACAAACAAAAAAGCGCCATGAGTCAGTTATATAAACACCTATCATTTTCTTGCAGCGAAAACGTCACCAATGCTTACAGCACCTCCTTTAGCCTGGCTGTAAAAATGCTCTCAACGGAGATTCAACCGGCCATTCACTCAATATATGGCTTTGTAAGACTGGCCGATGAAATAGTAGACACGTTTCACGATCAACCTCAGGAGACACTGCTAAACGAGTTTGAATCTGATCTTAATCAGGCCCTTTCTCGTCAGTTCAGCCTGAACCCTATTCTGCACTCTTTTCAGGATACAGTGCACACCTATGATATTTCCCGGGCTCAAATTGACGCTTTTCTTAAGAGCATGCGGGCCGATTTATACCAATACGACTACGAAAACGTAGCGGATTATGAAGAATACATCTATGGCTCAGCCGATGTAGTTGGTTTGATGTGTCTGAAAGTGTTCGTCAATGGTGATCAGGCCAGGTATGACGAGCTCAAGTATGCAGCCACCAAGCTGGGAAGCGCATTTCAGAAAGTCAATTTTCTGAGAGATTTAAAAGACGACACCGAGATACTGAATCGAAACTACTTCCCACACCTCTATGGTAAGCGCATGGACAATGCCCTGAAACAGCAAATTATCGAAGAAATAGAGCTTGATTTTGCAGAAGCATATGTGGGTGTGCAATCGCTTCCCATGAGAGCAAGATTCGGTGTCTACACTGCATATGTGTACTACAAGAAGCTTCTGACCAAAATTAAGCGACTCAATGCCGAAGCCATTCACGAGAATAGAATCAGAATCAGTAATCCAGCAAAGTTTGGATTACTCCTGACGTCTTTTGTCAATCATAAGCTTAACCTGCTTTGAGAGGCATCGCGATTGTCATCTTCTTTCTTGCATGTATAAGTACTCAGGCCCAGCAAGATATTCACACCATTCGCGGCCAATTTCATAAGGCTTCGAGCGAACGCTTGTTGAAAGACTTTATTCAGCAGGTTTCAAGTCAACCCGGGGTTCTGGCCAATGCGTATCACGGTATAGCATTGGCCAAAAGCGCCCTTTACTCCAATAATCCTGTTGACCAATACAACCTTTATAAATCGGGGAAAGAAAGAATCGACCACAGTCTGCAACAAAATGATTGTTTTGACACGAGGTATGCGAGGTTGCTTCTAGAATTAAACGTCCCCTCTTTTCTTCAAAACACAGACCACATTACGGAAGATTTGGCCGCTTTGAACGAATACTTGTACAAACCATCAATTACCAGTGAAGAGTATTCACATGTGCTTATAACACTTGACAGCATGCGTCAAAACTCACACGCCTTAGATCAATGGCTCACATCACATAGGCAGCTCAGCAAACTATGACGGTCTAACGATAGTTCCATCTGCATGCTTTGCAAACCTGCCTTCTTCCCTGTTATGTGTATGATCAAAAGATGGCCACGGCCAACCACCAAACTTGGTCTGTTGGTAATCGGCAAATGTCTGTTGAATTTCTTCTTTGGAGTTCATCACAAATGGCCCATGTTGAACCACGGGTTCATTGATTGGCTTTCCCTGAAGCACCAGTATGTGGCAGTCCTGATCACCTGCTTTTAATACAATCTCATGCTCTGACAACACATCGGCAGCATGATAATGATCGAGCTGCTCATTGTTAAGTGACAACCCGTTACCGCTATAGAAATACAAACTGCGATTTAGACCAGATGAAGCCGCTGGTAAGGTCCAGGCGCTGTTGGCTTCCATTCTGATATTCAGAATCATCACTTCATTTTCCTTTTTGGCAGCCCATGAATCTGGTGGTGCCACAGGAGCTTTATCTTCCCTCAACTCTCCGGCCAGCACCTCTATGTGCACCTTGTTGTCAGAATCTGAACCAAAAGCTCGTTTGGGAATCTCATTATTCCAGAACATCTTGAAGTGAGGCTCTACCATTTTACTGGCTTTGGGCAGGTTGAGCCAGATTTGAAATAATTCCAATGGGTTATCAGATTCCTCGTTGAGGAGCGGAAACATTTCCGAGTGTTGCACACCCTTACCTGCAGTCATCCACTGCACATCGCCATCACCATACCGCCCTGAAGCACCCATAGAGTCTGAATGATCTACCATGCCTTTACGGACCACGGTGATGGTTTCAAATCCACGGTGCGGATGCCCCGGAAAACCGGGAACCTTTGTACCATGATACATGCGCCAACCGTCTTTTACGACAAAATCCTGCCCCAAATGCCTTCCGTCCAGAGAGGCTGCTGGTCCGAGATTGCTGTTTCCGCGTGGGTAGAAATCTTCATGGTGCACGCAAAACAAAAAAGGGTCTTGCGTTTGCCATTGAAAACCCAGTGGGCGCTTTGTGATGATCGAATTGGTATCTGCTCTATTCATGGAGAACAATGTATTGGAAGAAAAAAGGCTCAGTGAAGACATGGCCATCACTTTTTGGATAAAGCCCCTTCTCGTATTCTCTTTTTTCATAATGCTATGTGTTTGACTACTGTTTAACTAAATCTTGTCAAGGTGTTGCCTTGTCAGCTCAGATTTGACCTTGCCTGTATTGACCGTACTTGCCGGTTCAAAAAGCAAAATTGACACTTCTTCATGTGCTACGGGTTTATGCATAACACCTTTTGGCACGACAACCATCTCTCCGGGCTTTAATTGCTCTACTCTATCTTCAAAATGCATGTCGAGCACTCCGGATATTACATAGAAGAGTTCGTCTTCATTTTCATGCGAGTGCCACACAAACTCTCCTTTTATCTTGGCCAGCTTCACATGCTGTCCATTCAACTCTCCAATGATTCTGGGGTTCCAGTAGTCATCAAATAGTGAGAGCTTTTCTTCTATGTTCACCTTATCTGCCATCACGATTTCTTTGGTGCATGTTTCAATTGATTCATGCCAAAATAAGCAATCAATAATGCCACCAGGCCAATCAACGCCTGACCAATTCCTGAAAGGGCAAACAAATCAAAGGCGATGATTAAAATACTGCCTGTTACCCACAGTAAATCGGCAATGGAGATGATCAACACCAATACCCAGTTATCAATCATTTTACTAGCTGTAAATGCCACAAAAGCTGAGAAAATCAATAACCCAAAGCCAAGAATAAAAAACACCTCGGGCGCTGATACATCAAACAGACGGCTCATTTCGTTCGAGAATAAGAGCAAAACCGCACCGCTAAATCCTGAGAATGCGGCATTCATCAACAAGTAGTTCTTTAGTTGCATGTCAATTCTTAAAAGTAGAATGAAAATATACATCTACTTATCCGAATACTTTTCAAATCAGGTCAAGATGAAAACAATGCCCCTTTCACCACCTATCCCAAACTAATCTGTTGGGCTAATCAGGCGAAAATCCGAGTAAAGCAGAATGTTACTTTAGCGCCCCAAACAAATTCCATATGAGAATCTTACTGATTTGCGTGACGCTTCTTTTAACTTCTGGCTTAATGGCCCAGGAGAAATTTGAACAACTTGGCACTGATCTCCCAACTCCCACGAGCTATAGAACGGCTTCTGGCGCGCCCGGACATGAGTACTACCAGCAGAAAGCTGACTATGAAATTGATGTAAGGCTGGACGACAACAAGCAGACAATCACGGGTTCAGAAACGATTACATATACCAATAACTCTCCCGATGCACTCGAATACTTATGGCTTCAACTCGATCAGAACATGCGGGCCAAAGATTCGGACACCAAGAAAATAGCTACGATGAACCTGGATGATGGTTCAAGTTATAACGGAATAAAGGCTTTGCACAATGATTTTGATGGAGGTTTTAAGCTGACCAAAGTGACTGATAATGATGGAAACGAACTGCCTTACACGGTAGTGAAAACCATGATGCGGATTAATCTGGACACTCCATTGAAAAGTGGAGATTCTTACTCTATGAAAATCGAGTATTGGTACAACATCAACGACCGCATGCAAATCGGAGGTCGTTCTGGCTATGAGTATTTTGAAGAGGAAGACAACTACCTCTACACCATTGCTCAGTTCTTTCCCAGAATGTGCGTGTATAACGAAGTGGAAGGCTGGCAGAACAAGCAGTTCTTAGGCCGAGGTGAGTTCACATTGCCATTTGGTGACTACAAAGTCAACATCACTGTGCCCGATGATCATATTGTGGGCTCTACCGGAACACTTCAAAACCCGAAGGAAGTGCTTTCTCAGGAGCAGATAGATCGGTTTGAAGAGGCAAAATCGGCTAGCAAACCGGTTATGATTGTTAACCAAAAAGAAGCTGAAAAGGCAGAAAAAGGAAAGCCTTCTGGAGAAAAAACATGGACATTCCACGCTGAGAACGTACGCGACTTTGCCTTTGCGAGCTCTCGAAAGTTTATCTGGGATGCCATGGGTGTTGATATTGAGGGCAAAACCATCATGGCAATGAGCTACTACCCAAAAGAGGGCAATCCGCTTTGGGAGCAATACAGTACAGAAGTAGTAGCGCACACCATCCGAAGCTATAGTGCTCATACCATTCCTTATCAGTATCCGGTAGCTATTTCGGTGCATACACATCGAATTGGTATGGAATATCCAATGATCTGCTTTAACGGTGGACGTCCCGAAGCAGATGGCACCTACTCAGAAGGCACCAAGCACGGAATGATCAGTGTGATCGTGCATGAGGTTGGTCACAACTTCTTCCCTATGATTATTAACTCTGACGAGCGTCAGTGGACCTGGATGGATGAAGGTTTGAACTCGTTTGTACAGCACCTGGCCGAAATGGAATGGGATCCGAACTATCCATCGCGAAGAGGTGACCCGTCAAAGATTGTAGACTACATGAAAGGAGACCAGCGAAACATTGCTCCTATCATGACCAATAGCGAGAGCATCTTTCAATTTGGCAATAATGCCTACGGTAAGCCAGCCACAGCATTGAATATTTTGAGAGAAACGATTCTCGGTCGCGAGTTATTCGATTACGCGTTTAGCGTATACTGCAAGCGATGGGCATATAAGCACCCCACGCCAGCTGACTTCTTCCGAACCATGGAAGATGCATCTGGTGTCGATTTAGACTGGTTCTGGAGAGGTTGGTTCTATACTACAGATCCGGTAGATATTTCGATTGACGAGGTGATTAAATACACCATCGATACAAAGAACCCAGAAGTTGAAATGGAGCGCGCTCGTAGAGAAGCTGCAGAAGCTCCAGTGTATATTGAAAAGACGCGTAATGCGGAGACGATTACCTCACCGGTGATTGAGGAAAAATCAGAGTTACAGGATTTTTACAACAAATGGGATCGATACGAACCCACTGCTTACGACAACGACAAATACGAGAAGTACATCGAGGGTCTGACAGACGAGCAAAAAGAGTTGCTGGGTTATGACTGGAATTACTACCAGTTTAAATTCTCCAATCAAGGCGGTTTACCTATGCCTATCATTCTTCAGTTTGAATACACAGATGGTAGCAAGGAACGGCATTACATCCCAGCTGAAATTTGGCGAAGAGACGATGTGCAGGTAAGCAAGGTCTTCTACAGCAAAAAGGAATTGAAGGAGGTAATTCTTGACCCTCAGTTAGAAACAGCTGATATCGATCGGTCTGACAACTACTGGCCTCCCCGACCTATGGAGAGCCGATTTGAGCTGTATAAATCAAGGTATAAGTACGCTGCACCTCCGGGACCAAACCCGATGCAGAAGGCTAAGAAGTAGGCCCAATTCTGTAGTAGTCATCACCTTATCAGTAAGTTAGATTTCGGTGATATTCATTGAGAAAAAGTGTTAGTCTTTAGATGCCCCAATAACGTCTCTGTGTTGACGTTATTGGACCTTAATGAACCTATCGAACATTCTAACCCTGCTTCTCACATGTTGCACCCTGACCATATTGGGTCAGGAGCCATTTCTCATCAACTACAATTCGAATGACGGCCTCCCGAGTAACGAGTGCTACGATATACTCCAGGATCCGGATGGTTTTATCTGGATTGGAACGGATATGGGCCTGGCCAAGTTTGACGGATCTGTATTCCAAACTTATTCTACACACGATGGGCTATTAGACAATATCATCACGGGTGTTTTTTGCAATGATAGCGGCACCATATACAGCCATACATTCAGAAAGGGATATTCGCAGATCAAGGATGGTGATATTTCAATCCCAGACTGGCAAAAGGAACTAGACATTGAAGTAACCATATCTGATGACCTTTTGGGGTTGAGTGATGACACTATTCTACTTGCCATGGCCACAAGTTCTGCAGAAGGCCCTCACTGGGTTAAAATAGCCCCAAATGGCACGATCATAAAAAGGGAATACCCGGAAAGTGCCATATCGAGAATAAGCCACTTTCAGCACAACAACAGATCTGCTGCTGGTATAAGAAACCTTCCCAACTCTTCCATGCTCATCATTAATCAAAATGGAAAGACCGATACCATTCGGTCAATGCATTCAGAGCGCATTAACGATGCAACTATATCGCATAGCGGCACCGTTGCCTTTAGTTCCGGTAAAACGCTTTACTGCTTTAAAAACGGACAACTGACACACACGGATTTGCCGACAGCGGTGTTGAATTCACTATTTATTGACTCTGAAAACAACCTATGGGCCGGGACTATGGAAGGTGGTGTATACTGTTTTGAAAACAGTGACCTGAATCAACAAAAACATCACTTTTTGAAAGAAATGTCTGTGACTGCCATTATTGAAGATCGAAATGGTGGTTTTTGGTTCACTACAGTGCAAGAAGGACTGTACCAAATGCCGTTTGATAAAATTGGAGTTTTTAAAAGTCGCGATAGGCTCAACGGAGAAAGAGCGACTCGCTCATGCCTAGTGGACTCTATACTCTGGATTGGGTGCAGAGATGGATTACTCGCATCCATTGATTTAAAAAAACGCATTGAGGTTAGAGAGGTTCACAACTATCGGTACATCTTCTCGATGACAAACAATTACGGACAACTCGTAGTGGGTGTTGACAAAGAAGAGATTGAGGCAACGCGCTCTGAGTACAAAGAGATAGAACCAGCTCGGTCCATTCACTTCATCAACGATTCTACTTGGCTCACCGCATCAGCCATTGGAATTTCCCTATATGAGAATGAACGGCTCAAACAGAAATACCAGGTTCCGAATAAGAGTACCCGGTTTAGTGGCATCACCACCGATGTGCAGGGAAATCTCTGGACAAGTAGTTCGAATGGTGTTTACACATTTGACCCAGAGTTGGAACTGCTCGAGCAAAAATCTTTCGGCCCAACTATTGACAAGCAACGTATTTCTCAAATCTTGTTTCAAGCAGATGTGGGAGTTATTTCTGTTTATGGAAGCGGCCTAATTCTCTTTAGTGACGAAGACACGTTACACCTCACCACAGAATCAGGGCTGCCGAGCAATTTCATTAACTCAATCAAGCTGTATGAAAACGAAATATGGCTTGCCACTTCCAACGGAATGGTTCGCCTAGAGCCTGGCGATAATGGAGAGTTGAAGCCATCGATTCATCCCATTGGTCTGGAATTCGGACTTCTGAGTTCAAATGTCAATGACTTACAGTTTATTTCGGATTCGGTGTGGGCCATCACTGACGGAGGCATATCCGTTATTCCATTATCGATTTTGCAGAATACTGCCGCGCAACCTGACTTATACATCCGTTCTTTTTCATCAAACGGAGAAACACTCGACTTCAAACAAGGGCCCGTGTTGGAAGCATCTCAAAACAATGTTGAGATAGAGCTTGGCGCCATCAGCTTTATAAACCAGACCGCTCTGCGCTATGCGTACCGTTTTAAAAACGCAGAAGACACAACGTGGACACTCAGCAGTCAGAACACCATCAACCTTTTGGAGCTTTCTCCCGGAAACTATGACATGGAAATCAAGGCCATTACCTCTCTCAATCAACATACACCCATTAGTACCATCTCGTTTATGATTCAATCACCCTTATGGAAACGGTGGTACTTCATGCTAACCATTATCAGCATCATAGCGTGCAGCATATATACGGTAGTCATGTATCGAATGAAAAAGCTTAGGAAAGAGGCTCAATTGATACAGGAAGTGAATGCACTTGAACACCAGGCACTGCGCGCTCAAATGAACCCTCACTTCATTTACAACGCACTAAATACAATCCAAAACTTCATTATTCACGAAAACAAAGATGCCTCTATTCGCTATCTCAGCCGGTTTTCAAAACTCATTCGATCCATTTTTGACCATTCGAGCATGGAATGGGTCACACTGGAAAGCGAAATAGAATCAATTATCCTATACTCTGAGTTAGAGTTGGCACGTTATCCAGGCAAGTATGAGTTTGAATTAAAATCTCCAGAACATGCCGGAAACATGAAAGTGCCCCCTTTGATCATGCAACCGTTTATCGAAAACGCCATACTCCATGGTGTACTTCCTATGGAAGGAAAAGGAAAAATTTCTTTGTCTATCAAAAGGCAAAGTGATTACATCCAAATAATCGTTGAGGACAACGGTATTGGCATTAACAAAGGCCTGGAGATAAAGCAACGCAAAGCCACATTCTTGGAACATGTTAATCGAACGAACTCAAGTGGAATGAGTGTGACCAAAACCAGAATTCTACAGATCTGTAAAAAGTATAACGTTCGTCCATTTTTCCATTCTAAAGACCTATCGGATGAGGCTCCTACTCTATCAGGTACAAGAATCAAGTTCAATTTACCAATACTCTATAATTCATGATAAAAGTTGTGATAGCTGATGATGAACAAGCATCCATAGACATTCTCAAAACAATTTGCGGTGAAATGGACGAAACTGTCCAAGTCGTTGGTACCGCGCGTAAAATCTCACAGGCAATAAGTACGGTGCAAGAAACCGAGCCCGATATTCTATTGCTAGATATAGAATTTCCTGAAGGAAGCGGCTTTGAAGTCCTCCAGGGAACGCTTAACCGATCTTTTGAACTCGTGTTTATCTCGGCCCACAGAGATTATGCTATTCAGGCCTTTAAGCATTATGCCTTCGACTACATTCTGAAACCGATAGAACCGGAAGCTGTTCAGGACTCCATAAATCGAGCTATCGCCAAAATACGAACCGATGACAGAATCAAATCCAGTATAGATCAGGTTCTCCAGCATTTTCAAAACCAGAGCTCAGGTCGTTTGGGGGTGCCCGTTCGCAAAGGCATCAAGTATCTCAATCACGACCACATCGTATTTGTAAAAGCAGATGGAAGTTACTCCAAGATCAAGCTGCTAGATGGCCAGGAGATGCTTGTTTCGAAGAAGATTGGGTGGATTCATGATCGGCTACCTACCTTAAGCTTTGCTCGTATCCACAAATCGCATATTGTTAACAAGAAGCACGTAACAGAGCTGTGTAAGAGCGATGGAGGCTACGTGATTACGACTACCGGAGATCATCTTACTCTATCTCGAAACATAGATTACGAATCACTTTAGGTCTTGGAATGACAGTTCAAGAACTGAAAACAACAGTTCAGGTATTGGGTTTCATCTAACCCCAGAAATAGGAAGTATTTCATGGAAATTTTAAAACAATAACCATGAAAAAGACATTGCTAATTCTAACTGCAGCAACCACCCTATTTGCCTGCCAAAAGGAGCCCTTGATTGAAAAGGCCGAACAAACCGAATCTATTCAACGAAGCGTAAGTGCTACTATAACAGTAAACCACGATATGCTTGAGTTTGAATCTATGGATGACTTTCTGGAAACCATCACTGAATTGGACGCAGAAAGAGCGTCTAACATCGCAAGTTTTGAAACTGCCTGGGGTAATTTAAACGAACAGCAATACAACGACAAAATACAGACTACGGGGTTTGATGAAAACGCTACACTGATAGACTTTGAAGATGACTACAGCTACACATCTCTACGGTCAGTGATCGAGACCGATTTAGCAGCCTGGGCTGATGACCCAAACTCCACGCTGGCAGATTGCCCGGAGCTTGATTACTTCACCCATTCGGCCAGCGTCCGTACGTTGCTCAACGCATACGGAGAAGTACTCATAGATAATACCATAAACGTATTTACCGAAGATGGTATCTATATTATTGGTAACTCTGATTTTGATATTTCGGATGATATTAGATTGGGTATATACAACCACAACTCAGCCGTAGATCCTCATGTACTGCTCCTTAGTACATATTCCTGTTCTTCTGTTCATAAGAACGATGCTTCTCATACGATCGGTGGTTACACATTCGTATGGTATACCTCGGGGGCAACAATTGGAGTGACTTCACTTTCAAATGGCGTATACACAACTGAGTTTGACGCCCTTAACTCTGTTCACATAAACACAAAGAAATACAATGCCTCAACAGGCAAGCACGAAAAGTGGTACACGCACATTCAACGAAACAGTCAAAAATTCACATGGTACGAGCACACTTGCAACGGAGCGGCTCACACGTATAATGTTGGCTCGGGGTACACAAAAACCAACGTAACCAACATTGGTTTTCACAGTGCTAGTTCTTTTAATCCATTGAAAACAGACAACACGACCACGAGTAATGGAGGAGCTTACTACTTCCCGAACCACAACTTCACCTTCTACCCCTATTAATCCTGCATCCGGTTAAAACCGGAGGCTAGTGTTCTCTCAAATAAGCATGCAAAAGCGATAGTTTCCAGAGGTCGAACCAAACCAGATTTGGAGCTGCACCGCGCAAACTATTGAGCATACGCGTTTCGAACACATACACAAAGGCCGTTATCAACCACATGAGTTGATAGCGGCTTAGTTGTTTATACACGCGTATCATCTTGACTGTATCTCCCACTTGTCCGTTGGTGTAAAGACGAGCGAGGTTTCGCACAGCATTTCTCGATTTATCCAGAAAAACGTCTACTTCTTCCAGGCCAATATGTTCGATGGGATTATTGATGTGCTTGATTCGATATCCTTTGGCCTTGGCGTCTTCGGCAAACAGTGTGTCTTCATGGCCATAACCTTCAACCGTTTCATCCATAAGCACATCGTCATAGACATCGCTTCGAATCAAAAAATTGTTGGTCATAAACGAGCCGTATGGCAATTCGCTTCTAACATGGGCATCTACCTCTTCCCTGTTCTTACCTACATACCAATGAAAGTGCAAACCAGCTTCGTACGGTCTCTTTTCGGTGTAGGTACGACCTCCGTAAATGATGTCGTAATCTGCTGTTTCCTTTAGGTAGTCTGCTATATAATCTGGCGAATTGACTTTGCCATCGCAGTCCAGAATAAGCAAGTGCTCAAACCGGGCCTTCTTCTTCAGTGCATTGCGCACAGCGCTACGACCAAGGTTGATATCAGATTCGAAATACGCTACGTAATCCAACTCGCCCAACTCGGCATTGAGGGCTTTAAAACCCGCATTACTCTTATCGTCAAGGCAAATGATTTCGCCCGGTATACCAGACTGAGACAGCTGCTCTGATAAATCCCTCACAAAGTCCCGGACATCGAAATTGTATATGGGGATAAGTATACTAATCATGCTTACTCTACTGCCTCTGATGGAGGACTTTGAGGCTCACTAGGCGATGGTTCAGGCGTCTTCTCAATCATTGAATCCACTACCTTACCTCCTACACACGTCAACGTTCGATTGCCATATTTATTCATGTGGGCATAATCGTGTGTAGCCATTAACACGGTTCTACCAGATTGACTGATATCGTATAAAAGGTTTAGAATATTGTTTGAAGTTTCCGGATCGAGGTTACCAGTGGGCTCATCGGCCAGAATCAGTACCGGATCGTTGATCAACGCTCTGGCAATAGCCACACGCTGTTGCTCACCTCCACTTAACTCGTGTGGCATTTTAAACCCTTTGGTATTGAGACCGACTTTCTCGAGCACTTCTTCAATGCGCTGCGTCATTTTGACTTTGTCTTTCCAGCCCGTGGCTTTCATCACAAAAATGAGGTTCTCTGCCACAGATCGATCAGATAACAATTGAAAGTCCTGGAAAATCACACCAAGCTGACGTCTTAGATACGGTACTTGCTTTCGCTTTAGCTTGTGCAACTTAAACTCACCTACCATTCCCGTTCCCTCTTGCATCGGAAACTCACCATATAGTGTTTTAAGCAGGCTACTTTTCCCTGTTCCTGTTTTACCTATGAGGTAAATAAACTCTCCTCTGGAGATATCAAAATTGACATCAGACAACACCAGGTGCTTGTCGATGTACACATTGCAATCTTTGATTGATACGATGGTTTCCATAATACAGTGAACAAATGTATGATTGCACTTAAATTGTTTTGAGGCATAAACAAAGAGTTGCCGACATTCTAAATGTGAACAAATCGATGGTCAAAATCGGAATTCTTAGCGATACGCACGGTTACATAGATGATCGCATTTTGCATCACTTAGCTTCGTGCGATCAGGTGTGGCATGCTGGTGATGTCGGGCATATCCGGGTAATTGAGTCCCTCAACCAATTTGATCAGGTGCAAGGCGTCTATGGCAACATTGATGGAACCAACATAAGAGTGAGATGGCCTGAACACAGCTTCTTTGAAGTGGACGGGTGCAAAATTCTGCTTATCCACATTGCAGGCTCAGCGGGTCGATACAATGAAAAAACACGAAATCTGATTCAACTTCACTCACCTGACATACTCGTGTGTGGGCATAGTCATATACTCAAAGTTCAGCAGGACAAACGTTTCAATTTGCTACATATAAACCCGGGCGCTGCTGGCAACAAGGGTTTTCATAAAGTAAGAACCCTGATTCTTTTGAAGCTGAACGAAGGCAAACCCTCAGATATGAAAGTGATAGAGCTCGGCCCCAGATCAACGCAGACGGTCGACTGATTTTACCAATGCTTCATCCTTTTGTATTCCCTTCTTAGCTAACCAAAGCAAAACAACAGAAACAGCTGGTACGGCCACGGGCCAACCATAAGCAAGTGAGACGTTATCAGATACGGCCGCCTCAATGTTTAGATAGTGAAGCGTGCAAAAACCAAGAAACTCAATGGCCATTAATCCCATGGCCACGTTGACCAGGCGCAACTGCTTCGTTCGGTCTTTAAACGATAGCAATACAACAATTGCCCCCAGAATAGAAACAACCATGAGTACTCCGAGTATGATATTATTAGACCAACCTGAAGCAAACGCTTGTAAAGCCTGTGCGTCTGTGTCTAGTGTATAGGTAACCCAAGGAAAGAAGATTCCGATGGTATGGAGTACAATGGCCAGAGCCACATAAATAGATTGTATTCTCTGTATCATGGTTAAAATTTGAGCTGCAAAAATTGAAAATCATTCAATGTGAAATTAATTTTCCTGTATAATTGCATCACGATTCACTCGAATCGCTCATTCACTTCTTTTCTCGGCATTACCCAACAGAGTTACCAGAAGAGAACCACACAATGATCTTTATTGTTCTGATTTTAAAATCAACGAATTTTTTCACACTAGATGTACGATATAATAGAATTAAACGAAAAGCTCGTTTCCGACTTAAAGGAAATAGCTAAAGAACTGGAAATAAGCAAGTTCGACAAACTCAAAAAACAAGATTTGATCTACCAAATCTTGGACGCACAAGCGCTTCAACCAAGCAAATCAGAGAAACCAAAAGCTCCACGAAAAGAATCTGCTCCTAAGGAAAAGCGACAGCGCCCCCCCAAGCAACAAGCCGATAAAAAAGACAGCAATTCGTCTGGCAAGGAGTCTTCTGAAGACGACAAGCAAGGAGAAGGTAAAACTGAAAAGCCAGCTCGCGAGCGCAGAGAAAGAAAACCACGCAATGAACGCCAGGAAAATGGCGATAAGCGTGAGTCAAAACCAAGAAAGGAAGACGGAAAGCCTGAAGGAGAGAAATCTGGCGAAGGAAAATCTGAAGGAGATAACCGCTCAAACAACGGAGACCGCGACAGACGCGGTAACGACCGCAGAGAACGTCAGCCTAAGAAGGAAAAGGTTGAGTATGCCTACAACTTTGACGAGATAGTAAGCGCTGAAGGATGCCTTGAAATCATGAAAGAAGGTTACGGATTCCTTCGTTCTGCAGACTACAGCTACTTATCATCACCAGACGATGTGTATGTGTCTCAGTCACAAATCAAGCTATTTGGACTAAAAACAGGTGATACCATTAAGGGCACCATCAGACCTCCAAAAGAAGGCGAGAAATACTACCCACTCATCAAGGTTGAGAAGATCAACGGCCTTCATCCGGTAGATGTAAGAGACCGTGTACCATTTGACTACCTCAAGCCACTTTTCCCACAGGAAAAATTCAACCTGACCGGACACCGAAATCAAACAATGTCTTCCAGAGTAATCGATTTGTTTGCTCCAATTGGTAAAGGACAGCGAGGTTTGATTGTGGCCCAACCTAAGACAGGTAAAACGGAAATTCTAAAAGAAGTAGCCAACGCCATTGCCGACAATCATCCAGAGGTGTATTTGATGATTCTTTTGATTGACGAGCGTCCTGAAGAAGTAACGGATATGGAGCGTAGCGTAAACGCTGAGGTAGTAGCCTCAACGTTTGACGAACCGGCTGACAGACACGTGAAAGTTTCAAACCTGGTATTGGAAAAAGCCAAGCGATTGGTAGAGTGCGGACACGATGTAGTTATCCTACTCGACTCCATCACCCGATTGGCACGTGCTTACAACACCGTGGCTCCAGCCTCTGGTAAGGTATTGACAGGTGGTGTAGATGCCAATGCACTACACAAGCCTAAACGATTCTTCGGTGCGGCCCGAAACATTGAGCACGGTGGTTCTTTGACCATCATTGCCACAGCATTGACAGAAACGGGCTCTAAGATGGATGAAGTCATCTTTGAAGAGTTTAAAGGAACGGGTAACATGGAACTTCAACTCGATCGTAAGTTGAGTAACAGAAGGGTATTCCCTGCTATAGATTTGGTGGCTTCGAGTACAAGAAGAGACGATATTCTTGTCGACAAAGAAGTATTGCAGCGTATTTGGATCTTGAGAAAACATTTGACGGACATGAATACGGTTGAGGCAATGGAATTCATAAAGCAGCAAATGCATAATACGAGAAACAACGAAGAGTTTCTTATTGCAATGAACGGCTAGAATTCTCTAACTAAACAGGAAAGCGTCTCAGTATTGGGACGCTTTTTTTATGTCTATTTGTACCGTGAAAAATCCCATTGCAAATGCGGCTGTTATCGCAGCCTTGATTTCGATTATCGGCAAGATGTGTTACTATCATTTTCTGGCACCAAATGAAGATTTTGACATGTATACCCGCTTTTTCTATCTGTTCTGCTTCCTGGCTGCATTGCTATTTGGGCTCAGGGAATGGAAAGCTCAAAACAGGCAGTCTGATTTCACCACCGATGTAAAAACATCCATGAAAATCACTTCCGTATATGCCCTCATCCTGAGTGCATTTACCTATGCCTACTACAAGTGGATTAACCCGGCTTACTTCGTTGAGAAAATTGAATCGAGAACAGCTGCTGTAGCTGAAACTGGAGCTGACCCAGAAGTGATAGCACAGCAGACAAAACTGGCCGAAACCTTCTTTGACGCCTTTACCCACTCTACCATTACCCTATTCGGAATTCTGGTGATAGGTTTCTTCTACTCCATTGTATTGGTCATGCTGTTTCGGTCAAAGGCCAGTGCCTTTTTGAATCGTTAATAATTAGTTTGTTACAGGATCGTACCTTTCTATCCTAAGCAACCTATGTACTATGTTTAAAATCAAGCGATTTGATGTACTGCAAACATCTCTGATGGCTGCCGTCATTTACTTCTTTCTCTTTTTAGTCTTCGTACCATTCCTCTTGATACCAGCCTTGCTGGCAGGCAATCCAATTAACCCAGCCTTTGGGCTCAGCTTTGGTTTTTTCATTGGTTTGTTGCCTTTTGCCTATGCATTAGTGGGCTTCGTGATGACGGCTATCCTAACTTCTATCTATAACGTAAGCAGCAAGTTTATTGGCGGTATACAGGTCGAGGTAGAACGCATTGAAACCGAGGAAGATGATGACGAGGAAGAGTAACTACGCGCTGTTAAGCCAGTAGTCCCTTTGCAAACGCGTCCACATCTATTCCTCCAAAGTTTCCTGAGCTCATCAGCAACAGGTTGCTTCCACTCCACTTTGTGGCTTTCAGCCAGCTCTGTAGCTCTTCTGATACGGTAAACACAATTAAATCATCGCGTTGGAATGCCTGTTTAACTTCTTCTACCGAAATAGGTTCCAGTTTCTTATGCGCAATGGTCTCTTCTTTAAAAAATACCACAGCCTTATCGGCAGCGTCCATGGCCCCGTGATATTCCTTTAAAAACTCCTTGGTTAACGAGCTAAATGTGTGCAACTCCATACAAGCAACCAGTGTGCGATCTGGCCATTGCGTTTTCACAGCTGTGGTAGTAGCCTTCAATTTCGATGGAGAATGTGCAAAGTCCTTATAGATAACCGTGTGGTCGTTACGCGTTATTTCCTCTAACCTTCTGGCTGCTCCAGTAAATCGACTGATAGAGCCATAGAACATGTCATCTGAAATATCGAGTGCATTGCATACTAATCGGGCTCCGTTCATGTTTTGAAGGTTGTGCTCTCCGAAGATCTCAAGCGGGATATCGCCTGATGGCAACTCCAACACCGTCACCCCATTCTCAATGCGATGCGCTGGTGTTGCATACGGTTGTGAGTTGGCGGCTTTGGTATGTGAGGCCACTTCATTGAGCACACTGTCAGCGCTGCAGTAAACCAACGTACCATCAGCGGGAATAGCATCTACAAAAATTCGAAACTGATCTACATAGTTATCAAATGTGGGAAACACGTTGATGTGATCCCAGGCAATACCCGAGATAAGTGCTACCTGTGGGTGATACAAGTGAAATTTAGGCCTCCGATCTATGGGTGAACTCAGGTACTCATCCCCTTCCAACACAATCACAGGTGCATCCGATAAGCGTACCATGGTATCGAACCCTTCGATTTGCGCACCTACTAAGTAGTCAAAATCACGACCGAGGTCTTTGAGTACATGCAGTATCATAGATGTGATGGTGGTTTTGCCATGGCTTCCACCTATAACCACGCGTAGTTTGTCCTTAGACTGCTCATAGATAAACTCGGGATACGAATACACCTTCGCTCCTATTTCCTGTGCTTTGAGTAACTCAGGATTATCGATGCGTGCATGCATACCCAATATGATGGCATCCAGGCTATCATCGATCTTATTGGGGTGCCAGCCCATATCCGCTGGCAACAAGCCATGCGATGCCAAACGTGACCGCGATGGATCAAAAATCTGGTCGTCCGACCCGGTTACTTCGTGTCCGTTTTGCTTGAGGGCAATGGCCAGGTTATGCATGGCCGCCCCACCAATGGCGATAAAGTGAATGCGCATAAAACAATGTGGTTTGACACAAAACTACCTTTGATGGTTTATGTTCTATAAACCGATAGAAATAGATGCTAACACTTAAGGCATAACAAATTTGTGTTGTTGCATACTTCCGTCATCCAACTCTATTTTCACAAAATACGCACCGGAAATAGGCATTTCAACAACCGCTATTGTTTGATTCACCTCACCAATTTGTTCGGTCAACTTCCCTGTCATATCAAACACTCTAACAGATTTCATGTTTAAACCCGAACTGGTCATGAGAACTGAGTTAATAGTTGGTAAAACCACAATTGACGAGGACGCAACTGACTTCAAGTCCTCAACACTCAGGGGAGGCTGTGTGTCATCATAAGGCTTCATTTTATATGAGCAAGCGTAAAAATCTTTCGCTTCCATGTAAATTGAATGATAGCTAAAGTCAGCATCTGACAATACTACATCAACGGTAGCCTCATACGGTGAAGTAATCATATCATTCGTTTTGGGAAACCACTCGAATGATTTCAAAGGGAGATAATTTGAATGATGGTACCCTCCTTGAAATGTGACTGTATCACCAAGTTTGGGTGAATCGGGTATGAAAAAATAAGCCAATAATTCACTTAAGAATCCTCCAACTCCAATTCGAATGGTATCTGAAGCAGAGTTCAAAGCACTGTCCGTCACAGTGAGAATGACATCAACCTCGGGAAAGATATTATTGATAGCATAAAAGGAAGGGGCTTCAATATCCACCTCGCTTAGCACATAGGAAGCCAACAACGGGGAACTCCATTCACTAAAAGGAGCTACAGGAAGATCATAGGATAGTCCTGACGGAACTTCAACCAAACTACGTGAATCTATAGACCACTCATATGTATAAGGTGGTGTTCCGCCATTAATCATAGGACTTAAATTGAACTGAACGGCTTGTCCAAACTCTGCACAGAGAACTGTATCATTCCCCGCATCAACAGATAGTTGCTGTGCACAAACGAAAGAAGATAGCGGTAAGAATGAAAGAAAAAGTAAATGTCTTTTCATAGAGTTATGTTTTGATTTTTCTAAAAATACTGATTCGCAGCAGGTTATCCAAACGTGACCGCAACAAACAAATCAAATATCAGCTTAGAATTATTGTTCAAATCATCCGACCAAATCTTACATTTGCCGACCTAAAATTCTACCATCAATGGGCAAAGTATTGAATGCGCAGGAAGCGCTCGATTTATTTGAAAAAGCAAAAGCCAACAAAGTCGCTTTTCCAGCTGTCAACGTTGTCAGCACACAGTCAGTAAACGCCTGTATTGAGGCTGCTGCCAAGGCCAATTCTCCAATCATCATTCAGTTTAGCAACGGAGGTGCCACTTATTATGCAGGCAAGAGTGCCAATAACGATGGTCACAGAGCTGGTATAGCTGGTGCGGTTTCAGGTGCCAAGCACGTGCACATGATGGCTGAGTTATACGATGTAGATGTTATTCTTCACACAGACCACGCAGCGCGCAAACTACTCCCCTGGATTGACGGGTTGGTAGCTGCCGGAGAAAAGCACTTTGCCGAAACAGGTCGTCCGCTCTACACAAGCCATATGATCGACTTAAGTGAAGAGCCCATCGAGGACAACCTGGCCACATGTGTGGAGTATCACAAGCGCATGAGCACCATTGACATGATTCTCGAAATTGAATTGGGTGTTACTGGTGGTGAGGAAGACGGTGTAGATAACACAGGTATTGATAGCTCAAAACTGTATACACAACCAGATGAAGTGGCCTATTCATACGAATTGCTCAATGCCATCAGTCCGAACTTTACCATAGCTGCAGCGTTTGGAAACGTACACGGTGTGTATAAGCCAGGCAACGTGAGCCTAACTCCCATCATCCTGAAAAACAGCCAGGATTTCATCAAAGAGAAATTCGGTATCGACCGACACAACCCGGTCAACTTTGTGTTCCACGGTGGTTCAGGATCAACAAGAGCCGAAATCAGAGAAGGCATTGACTATGGAGTGATCAAGATGAACATTGACACGGATACGCAGTGGGCTTACTGGGACGGTGTAAGAGCTTTTGTGGCGCAAAACCACGATTACCTTCAAGGTCAGTTGGGTAATCCGGAAGGAGACGACAAACCCAACAAGAAATACTACGACCCGCGTAAATGGTTGCGCGAAGGCGAAATCACCATGGTGAACCGATTGATGGAAGCCTTTGAGGACTTAAACTCTGTAGGAGCCAACGAATTCTGGAAGTAAGCCTATGAAGCTGCATGTGGTAGAAACGGGGTTTTTCAAACTAGATGGCGGTGCCATGTTTGGTGTGGTACCCAAGTCGTTATGGACCCGTACGAACCCATGTGACAGCAACAATCTATGTACCTGGGCCATGCGCTCACTGCTGATCGAGGATGGTGATCGGCTGATGCTCGTTGACACCGGCATTGGCAATAAGCAAAGCGAGAAATTCTTCAGCCATTACTATTTACATGGCGATGATTCGCTGGACAAGTCATTGGCTGCACTGGGTTTTCACCGAGACGACATTACGGATGTGTTCTTAACCCACCTGCATTTTGATCACTGTGGTGGCGCCATTGAATACGACTCAAAAACCGATTCGTTTCGACCAGCTTTTAAGAATGCACGGTTCTGGAGCAATCAAGATCACTGGAAATGGGCTACGGAACCCAATCCAAGGGAGAAAGCTTCTTTCCTCAAGGAGAACATATTACCGATTGAAGAAAGTGGTCAGCTGAACTGGATTGACATTCAGGGAGATCGAACTGCCAATGCATTCAACAACATGGATGTGTTCTTCGCCAACGGACATACGGACAAGCAAATGATTCCCATGATTCGTTACAAAGGCGAGACTGTTGTGTTTATGGCAGACTTACTACCAAGTGTGGGTCACATACCTCTGCCCTATGTTATGGGATATGACACACGTCCTCTGCTCACAATGGATGAAAAGTATCGGTTTCTGAACGAAGCTGCAGACAACAACTACACCCTGTTTTTACAGCACGACAGCATAAACCAATGTTGTACAGTGCAACACACCGAAAAAGGCGTTCGACTGAAGGACACGTTTGACTTTAGCGCTATTTAGCCCTCCTTAAAAGCACAAAAGGAACCCCGAAGGGTTCCCTATCATGTGTCGAATCGAATTCGAACCTACCGCCTAACCTACACGCGGTTTAATTCAAAAACTACTGGTCTGTGATCGGGTCCCGTCATATCGAAAACCTCAGATAAATTATAGTCTGGCCACATATCGTGAATGATACAGTTGGCAGAGATACCTGACCCCGAAAGACACCAATCCAGTATTCCACCCGATTTTTGGGTTTGATCCCAGCATGTTGCTTTGGTGCACCCACCTGGCAACCTTAACCTCTCGAAATCGCTGTAATCCCAATTCATGTCACCCGTAATAGCCCAATTACCACCAAACGCCTCTTTCATAAATACAGCTGCATCCTGAAGTTGACTAGCCGTTAGCGGCTTCCGTCCTGACTTGAAATGAGCAAACGAAACCGCCATAAGATCGTTATGGACAAGCACAATTTCACGATTTAGCCCTTTGAGTGTGTAATGGCTTATTTTAAAATTTAAACCCTTTCGAACCAGCAATGTGTATCCATTGCTGTATCCGCCTTCGAAATTTGGACAGTCGTAGTACTCGGTTATGGACGAAATAAACTCTTGATAATTATCCATTCGGGCGGAGTGGATCTCACACAAAAAGATGAGTTCAATGCCCTGCTCCATACACCCTGAAATGAACTCACTTACCTGAAGTTTTTTGTCACTTGTTGATGACTGGCCCGACTTTTCAATGTTAAACGAGGCCACTCGTATACCTGTTGATTGTTGCATAGTTTTTTGTTTTGTTACGAGATCAAAACTCTATGCTTCATGTGCCAGGCTTTCTGAATTGGGCATGAGGCGCCTTACCACGGTCATTAGCATATGAAACCATGGCATGAAGCGAACAATAGCTAATTGTATCTTGCACTTGACTTTCAGGTGGATGTTGCTATATTTAACCCAACAAATGAACATGAACAACACATATTATTATCGCGCTGACTCACCCTTGGAGAGGAATCCGTGATATTGATATGTATAACAAAATAGCAAGCCCGGTTCTTCACAGACCGGGCTTTTTTTATGCCTATGAAACAAGTTTACACCAACTACACAGAGCAAGATCACCGTGTTTGGAACCTGCTTTTTAACCGCCAGCGCGACAATCTGCAACGCGCTGCATGCGATGAGTACAACCATTGCCTCGACCTGCTGTATCCAGCACTGTCCGAATATCACATTCCGCATTACACCGCCCTCAATGCACGCCTTATGGATCTTACGGGTTGGTCTATTGAGGTTGTGCCCGGGTTGATAGAAGTCGAAGATTTTTTTGTCTTGCTGGCCAAACGGAAATTTCCAGCTTCCACCTGGATCAGGAAAATGAGCGAACTGGACTATCTCGAAGAGCCCGATATGTTCCACGACATCTTTGGTCATATTCCACTCGTAGCACATTCCGAGTTTGCGCAGTTTATGCAGGAGTTCGGTGAATTGGGTGTTTCCTTTATTCACGATAAGCGCATTGTATTGCAATTACAGCGGCTTTACTGGTTCACCATAGAGTTTGGTCTGATACGCCAGCATGGTGAACGAAAAGTATATGGTGCAGGTATTTGTTCTTCTTTTGGCGAATCTCAGCACTGCCTTCAACCAAAGATGGAAGTACTCCCGTTTGACATGGAACAGGTTCTCGATACAGCTTTTCGGAATGACGTGATTCAAACCAAATACTTCGAACTGGAGAGCTTTGATCAGCTTTTTGACCAGTTTAAGCAGTTAAAGCATAAACTGTTACCTGAAGCACATCTCGTAAAGTCATAAACTCTTTACTAGCTTTAGCGCTGTTCCATCAATACACTGCGCATGAAGTTTGACCTAAATAAATCCATAGAGCTCCTGGAGCGCACTCCTGCACTTCTGGAAGCGCTGCTATCGAATCTCTCACCTGACTGGGTTATGAACAATGAAGGCCCTGATACATGGAGTCCGTTTGACGTAGTCGGACATCTGATTCACGGTGAGAAAACAGATTGGATCACTCGGGCCAACATCATCCTGGATCAACAGGGAAACAGGCAATTCAAACCGTTTGACCGATTCGCTCAGTTTGATGCCAGTCAGGGCAAAACCATGGAGCAATTGCTAATCGAGTTTCGGCCTCTGAGAGCAGCTAATATCGAGTCGCTTCGAGCCATGAACATTGACGAATCCAAGCTCATACTGGAAGGAGTTCACCCAGAGTTTGGCACCGTTACGCTCGAACAGCTGCTGGCAACATGGGTGGTTCACGATCTGGCTCATATTGCTCAAATCACGCGCGTGATGGCCCATCAGTACGCAGACGAAGTAGGCCCGTGGAAAGCCTACATTGGATTGTTGCATGCAAAATGAAGCTTAAGCCCAGCGGTTCGTGTTTGGTGCCATGGCTCTATGGAGGTGCACTACACACTTTGTTGGTAGTAGTTATTCTGCTTCTTCATCTCCTTCAACCCAAAGTTCAGATTTGACTCCAACGTTTGTGTGAATCAAAGCTACCTTATGGAGACTATCTTGCTCAAAGGTTAATCGATATCCTTTTAAAACACTCTTGACTTTTAGGGTTGTATCCACAAAGTTCTTACGGAAAACAAGATCGAGAGAATCTGAACCATAGCTCAGAGTACGCAAGGAATCGATTGATCGTTTACACGGGTCGTCTAAGCTAGCATGAATGTTCTCAATCATTTTCTCATCTGGCAGAGTGTGGTTTTCCTTTTTAAACGCAGATATATCAGCAATCAAGGCCACGTCACACGGATCAGGAAGAGCATATGAAAACATGGTTTTCATTCCCGCATCCATTGATGTCTTCAACGACTTACAGCCAGCAGCCAGAAAGATTAATAAGACTATGCCAAGAGTTCTCATTTCTAATTACCTAACGCTTGGTGTTTGACGTGTATCCCAAAGAGTATCCACCGTACACTCTTTTGTAGCTAGTTTTTATCCTTGAAGACAACAATGGAACCTACCACCATATCATGAATTGCCAAGCGATCTTTATTGCTAGCCACGGTGAGTAACGAAATCAATCCTAAGAAGGTTTTCACTAGATAACGAACAATGGCATGCGGAAGAAGAATGTTCTTTTTGATATTGTTTTTCCTTTTCACGCGGATTTTAAACATCATGTGTCCTATCGTTCCCCCAAAGGAACTGGTGAAAATCGGATCGTACAGAAAAACGATGAAAACAAATGCCGCTATTCGTGCTTCATCTGGAACGGTTCTGAAACCAGAAAAAATTGTGGCAGTAAGTACCATCAGTGCAACCAGAACGAAAGAGTCCGTTACAGCAGCTTTTATTCGTTCTCCCACATGAGGTAGAGTTCGACCGGGCTCGGTTGCGCCCTCGACTAAATCATTTTCCATTTTTTCAAATTAGCGCCAACGTTCTGCGTAGGTGCGTATCCCCGAGGGTATGCACTGTACGCTTTGCGTGGCTAGTTTTTTAAATTTAGTTCTTCTCCAATTTCAGAGAAGTTATATTTCAATTCGATTATAGGTGTCAAATTTTTAATTGCATTCGGTAAATAGCAGTCTTCAATAATTTCTATTCGGTCAGTGTAAATAGCAAATGATTCAAGGTCAGAGTTTTTCTCACAGTCCTCGTAATTTTCAAGTGCCCATCGATATGTCGTTTCATCAACTTCTGAATCTTGGTCATTGAGCATCTCTTTTAGCTTCCGTTTTTGTTCTGCATATTGTGCTTTATTGTCCTTGATTACCCTCGTTTTGAATTCTACTGAGTTATCAATCAAATCTGAAATATTCAGTGACTTTCCATTCAAGATCGAATAGTTAAAATAGTCTGTCCAACTTGTACAATATGCTCCACAGCCTTCAGCACTTATATTGATTGAAAGAATTCCTCTTTGGTTGTAAGTCACTTGAAAGTCAAGAAAAACAATATGGTCGTCTAACCATTTCAATAAAGTCGAATCGAGATTTTGAGTCGGATATTCGTTCCTTATGAATCGGTTTTTCAAATCGTTATTTATCAATGAGTCTACCACCCTGCTACCGGAGCGAACTACTGGAAAGTTCATCTTATCAGACTGAATGTTCTTGAATCGCTCACTATTCTCAAAACGAAATGTGTCGATTTGAACGCTTTGTCCGAATGCAACTGTTCCAATGAACATGAATATTATTGTAAGGATTCTAGGCATCTTTAAATCAACCACAACAATATAGTCTACAACCAGGCGCACGGATTATTGGAAGTTGTCGAGAACAAGCAAATGCTTATAGCTTTTGTTGTGCGTTCGTTTTCATTGTTTTTTATTCTTCCATTCAGAGTATTCATTCCAATCGTTTAGATAATCCGCTTTCAATTCATTGTCCGAACGTTCTTCAAATCCATATTTTGAAGCTCTTGGATATTCCGCCTGAGAAATAATATCTCTAAAATCATCGTTTGCTTCGCTTATGAGATAATCAATTGCGTTCAAGTCCGAATTTGCCAATTTTAGAACTGCTGCTCCAATTCGGTTCTGTCCATTTCGAGAGTTGCTTTTAATCTCTGTCAGTTTACGTTTTACTAAATCCGAATTTTCAGGGAATTCTCGGTCGATTAGTTTTTCCAATTCCGTATTCGAAATTTTTGCCACAGGTTGCTTAATTTTTGTGTCTATTAATTCAATTTCATTCATATGTCGCTTTTCTAAAAAGACGCACAACGTTTTGGCAATGAAGTGTTTTAATGAGCTCTTGTTGGCATATCGTTATTTTCTTTTTCACATTCAGGTTCATCACCCGAGAAGTCTGCATGAATCACTTCAAACCAAAACAATCCTTGGTTTCTTTCGACAAGAAGAATCCATCTTAATCCCTCTTTACAGTCTTCAAGAAAGTAGTAATCCTTTTCTCCCCTTGTTTTCTCTTCTTCCCAGCGATCTTCAATATCAATAATTAATAATGTTCCTGCATCTTCTGGAGGGATTTTAGACAATCCGTAATTCGTAACTAGTGAGTCAATAGTCTCTTCAGCTAATTTGTACTTCAGGAGCTTGCCATATTCCATTCCAGTATAGAACTCCAAGAGCGATGAGTTGACCGGAACTTGTATTCCAGATTCATCTTGCATCCAGGAAATTACCACATTTTGATACTTCAGATGATGCTCTTCTAACTTTTCAAGAACAATATATCCAAAGACACCTGCTACGATTAGTAGTACAAGGAGTATCGATCCAATAATTATTAATGTTCTTTTCATTTAATGTGCCCCAACAATTCTAAAACACGCATTGTGCCCGTACTTTTCTCAAGTATGGCATTCTATAACTCCTTTAGAATCTGAGTTAAAGTTAATACTCTGCCCAACGGATGGATGATCTCTTTGCAGATCGTTTGTTCTAGCATGCATCATGTACGAGCCATACCCGTTATGCATCTGGTATTATGTCAACAGCAACGGCCACAACTACTCGCTGCTTACTAATTCCTGTTCGCTAACCCTTAATAATCCTTCCTATTGGCTTTCCAAATCAGTCCGGTTACTGGCAACACAATCCATAGTAGCAAACTCGACAAGCTAATGAGCACGCCCCAAATGTTGCCAAAGAACTTGCTAAACACGGCACCTGAGTAGCCCATAAGCGCGCTTACATCAAGCTGAAGCATGACGAATATTCGTGACAGATCAATGGGGTTAAACACACTCAACACAATGGCGTGCTGCTCAATCGGATACTCCGAGAACACGATGAAGTACATGAGCATGAGCCCATCGTAAATCACAGCCATAAATAACCACACAAAAATAGCCAGGCCTATGCCTTTGAGCTTGTCTTTAGCAGCTACAGAGATAAACAACGCAATGGCACTAAAGATGAAAGACAAAAGACCTCCGGCCGCCACTAGAATGGACAGAACGGTAAACTCCTCGGCCGTTGGTCCGGTAAACACCATACCCAATAAAATACCCGTTGTAACTGACAAAGCCAGTGTAACGGACAGTCCAAAGAACATTCCTAGAAACACATGGGCACGCTTGACGGGCTGCGCCAAGAGCAGAAACACAAAATCGGTTTTGTTGAAATAATACATGCTTGTCATCATGGTACTCACCAGTGGTGTGATCAGGATGACAATGTTCATTAAGCTAACCATGGACCGAGTAAACGATCCGGTGAAGTAAATCAACCCATACGTGCTGGCTGCGTAAAACAGCATGTAAGCCAGCGCCCAAAAGCTGCGCAGGTTGTCCAGAAACACAAACTTGAATATGCTGAAAACGGTTTTCATGAAGCTTGCGAAGATTTTAAGAGCGAGGCAATAGCTCGCTCAAGATTTGGCTGTTCGGTGTCTGTGAGCAACGCCTGCGGATGACCGTGATAGACGATCTGTCCTTCCAAGAGAAATGCGATCTCATCGGCTACCTCTTCTACATCGCTCATAATGTGGCTTGTAAAAAAGATGGTCTTGCCCTTCTTCTTCTCTTCCAGTACGAGTTGTTTGAAGTTGACACGAGCAACCGGGTCAAGCCCTACGGTAGGCTCATCTAAAATGATGATAGGACTGTCAAACAAAAAGGCCAGAACTGCACTCACCTTCTGACGCGTTCCCCCAGAGAGCTGTCCGAGAGGCTTATGCATGTGCTCCTCCAACTCGAAATACTCCACAAGGTGTGCGTAAGAAGGGTGCTCTCCACGTAGATCACACATCAAATCAATTAACCTGATGGCGTTGATGTTCTCTGCAAACTGCGCCACCTGAGGCATATAAGAAATATCCTTTCTGGCAGCTTCGTTCTTTGATGAGATGCCATTTACTGTGATAGTGCCTCCCTGAGGTCTGACAAGCCCCAGAATGCACTTGATTAGAGTAGATTTACCCGAACCATTTGGGCCGAGCATACTTACCACCTTCCCTTCGCCTACCTCAAAGTTGAGTGACTTGAGCACATGGTTTTTTCCAAAGCGTTTATCTACCGCGTTTAAGCTGATCATTGATTGGATTCATTGATGGTTTAAGATCTACCAAACTCTCTGGTGTAAGCACCGGGGTGACTTTTTCTGCCAGGTTTAGTAAATCGATAAAGCTACTTCTCATTAAAATAATGGCCGCTGGAGACTGTGACAAAATGTAAGTAAACAGTTTCACCGGGCGAAAAGGCACATCGCCTATTCCATCCTTGTCGAGATCATATCCCGTATACTCCTCCCAGTAGTTGCCGTCAAATGAGTTGTAGTTAGTCGATGCATTGGTGGTCACGTCAAACGAATTCTCGACAAAGTCGTTTTGCTCAAATACATTGTCATTGCAACTCCCCATGATTCTTAGGCCATAGCCGTTGCGCTGAAACCAGTTGTTATGCACACGACAGCGCATGGTGTTATCTGCACTAATGGCAATGGTGTTGTTATAAAACACATTCTGATTCAGCTCAGAGTCTGTAATATCCTTGAGCAAAAGACCGTAAGCCGAACCTCCCCAGTTATCTAAGAACTGATTGGAAATCATGGTCACTTTGGTGGAATACATTACTGCTACACCCGATCCGTTCTTGATAAATGTGTTGGATTTATACAGGTTTTCGTGCGAAAACATAAAGTGCAGCCCGTAGCGCATATTGGCCTCGCTCCAGTTGTTTTGAATCACAGATTTTTCGACAAACTCAAAGTAAATGCCATCGCGGTGTGCACGCACCTCATTGTCTTCGATAAGCATGTTTTTGCAATACCATAAATGAATGGCATTTCCATTGGAAGACTCGAGGTAAGTATCGGTAGTAGCATCTCCTCTGACATCGCAGTTGACAACACGGCCATTCTTGCTCTTCTCAACCAGAATACCGAAAAAGGAATGCCTGATACGTACGTTGTCTATAATCAGGTTATCAGAATTGTTGCACTTGATAGCCGCTTTGTCTTCTACGTAGTTGGTCGATACGTTTCTGAAGCTGACATTCTTAATGGCTACATCGTCTGCGTGTACATAGAGAATGGTATTGCCACCGCCATCGAGCCACGCATTGCTATCTCCGTCTATGGTCAACGGTTTCTCGATGATGACTTCGCTCACCGTGTAATCACCGGCTTGCACGTAAATGACGTCATGTGTGTCTGCTGCTACAATAGCCTGCTCCAATGTGGATATTTCACATGTCGCACAAACTTCAATGCGCCTAGCATTCACCTGATGCACCATCAGGATACATATGGCTATCAAAAAGGGTTTCATTTCGAATACTTAGTGAGCATTTGCTCCCATGTAAAAATGTCTCCCTGAAATGAGCTCTGGAATGTTTCTGCGTGCTTCTTGGTTTTGAAAGCGTTCAGAAATCCTCCCATGGGACTCGGCATGTTCTCGCTAATGAGATAAGAAGCTGACTTGGCAGCTATAAACGTCTCGGGGTTCTCAAAATCTGTGACAACCACATGACTGTATTTGGTCTCATTTGCATTTAAATAATGCAATAGGCACTCTGCTGAGTCGAATTTGTATGTGCGTCCTTTCTCTGTAACAGCCTCAGACCCAAATTTAGGATCCATGATGCGCATTTGGCACCAGTGACAGTCGTCTACTCCGTACTCGATTGGAGATACTTCGGTAGAACATGAAGCGAAAAAGAGAATAGCAGAAAAAAGAATTGTTTGGCTTAGTGTTTTCATGCTAAAAACTTGTTTTTGCCCACTTCTGGTGGACCATGGCCCAAAATAACAGGAATGACGAAACTGCCAGGCACATTCCTCCAATATGCGGATAAGAAACAGCCTTGAAATTCAGCAGCCATTTTGACCCGAGAAGCGGTGGCTGATACGCCATACCTTCTACTTGTATAGCGGCATTGGGGTCGAGATTATGTCCATAATCGTACTCCCACAGCCAGAAGTCAAAAATACCCAGGCCTGATAAGATGAGCAAAGCAAAACCGTATATGTACATCCACTTAGGAACGTTCTTCCACCAAACAATCAGACCCAGTATTATGAGAAGCGCCCCGATGTATGGGAAGATTTTCAATTCGGGAATAGAGTCTGGTTCGATCTCCTTCATCCCGATGTAGTGATTCAAAATGTTGATGTTTTGAAGTGTGTTTTCTTCGTGTCCGGTGATTTTATTCACCCAGATGTACATCTCAATACCTTCTGGATATTGAGGTGCTTCCAAGGCTATGTACCAAAGTGGTTGAAAGTATATTCCTAATAAAAGAATGGAAGCAGCGAGCACGTATGCTCTTGTTAACGGTTTCATGATTGGCGTTATATGTGGAGACTGAAGTCCGCTGCGTCACTCCTACTCACAGCTATTTGTGAGTAGGAGATCTTCGCAACGTATCCAATCAAAAATGAAAATTGATTACTGTTGGGTTTGGTTTGTGGTTATTCTTCGCCTAACCATCCTCTGAGTTCAACATCAGATCCTGCGGCAGATACTCTAACGTATCCCTGCATTTCCTGGTGAAGTGCTGAACAGAAGTCAGTACAGTAGAATGGTACAACACCTGGTTCTTTTGGTTCCCACACAAGTGTTTTAGTAGCACCTGGCATGATAAGCGTTTCTGAAGTGTTGGCTCCAAGAACCGCAAATCCGTGAGGCGTATCCCAATCCTGCTCAAGGTTGGTTACGTGCCAGTAAACTCGGTCACCCACCTTGATTCCTTCAATGTTATCCGGTGCAAAGTGAGATCGGATAGACGACATGTAAATGTGTACATCGTTTCCGTCACGCTCAATACGAGCCTCTTCCTCAGACATGATTCCGTAAGGGTGCGTGTTGTCTTCCAACTTGAAGAACTTCTTCGTGTTTGGTTTGATCAACTCGGCTGCACAACCCTGAGCGTAGTGTGGCTCACCATCTGTTGGGAAATCAAGCAAGAGCTTCATTTTCTCTCCGGTGATGTCGTATAACTGAGCACTGTGAGCTAACTCAGGTCCAGTTGGTAAGTATCTGTCCTTGGTAATCTTGTTCATTGAGATCAAGTATTTTCTCCAAGGCTTCATAGATCCACCACCAGGAATACTCAAGTGACCAATAGAATAGTAAGATGGCACTCGGTCAACTACTTCCCATGTACCTACTTTCCACTTAACCACCTCAGAAGAGATGAAGAAAGATGTATATGCATTACCATCGCCATCAAACTCTGTGTGGAGAGGTCCTAATCCACCTGACTTCACAACTCCGGCAACTACTTCGTCATACTTCAGTACTGGAATACCGTCAATAACTGTTTCGTAGCTCTCAGCGTTGATAGCGTCCATCATTTTAGCAAATGAGTGAACAGTAAGGTCTGCACTAAGCTTACCACATCCTACAATGTACTCACCAGTTGAGTTTACATCTACACCGTGAGGTGACTTAGGAGTTGGCAGGTAGTAAATCATACCTGGACAATCAGCTGCCTTAAGCACTTTCACTTTGTTCTTAGTAGTACTTGTTGCAATATGAGAATGGTGATCCATTTCGTTGTTTACGTACTCGCTATCCCACTCTTCGAAATTGCCTTGAGCGATATACTCCTCAGCTTTCTTCCAGTTTACAGCAGCAATGAAGTCTTTGTCATTTTGAGAAGCAGTAGCTTCTTTCATGGTACTTCCTTTCTCTGTATTGTAGGTCGTAAAGAATGTCCAACCATGTGAAGGACCTTTACCACTACTAGCTAAGTCGTAGTCAAACCCTGGAACCATGATCTGGAATGCTAAGTCCATGTCTCCATCTTCCTGATCAACACTGATGAAAGACAGTGTACCGTGGAAGTTCTCTTTATATGTAGAGATAGGCACATCTTCCTGTGGAATTGGAACAGAGAAACGAGTTCCTGCTACAACATACTCCGTATTCATGGTCAAATAAGGAGAACTGTGGTTACCTGCACTGTTTGGAATCTCGATGATTTCGACTGTTTCAAACGTTGTCAGGTCAATACGGGCAATACGCGGTGTGTTGTTTCCATTGATAAACAACCAACGACCGTCAATTTCACCGTTTGTTTGAGAGAGTTTTGGGTGGTGAGAGTCATCCCATGGAATATGCCCGTGTGTTGTGTTGAGCATGTCCTTGGTTTCTTCATCAAAACCGTATCCTTTCTCTGCATCCACAGAAAACACAGGAATTCTTCTAAACAAACGTCCTGATGGAAGTCCCACCACAGACACTTGTCCACTAAATCCTCCAGAGAAGAATTCATAGAACTCATCATGCTCACCGGGAGCTACGTATACAGCCTCTGCCGCACTGGAGCTGCTTAGAGCACCGCTGTTGCTTTGAGGTTGATTTTCACCGCCTCCGCCACAACTGCTTAAAAAAGCAATCACTGCAGCCAGGCTAAGTATTTTTCCTATTGTTTTCATTGTTTAATTGTTTCGATTAATAAGATTATTGCGCGTTGTACTTTCTGATGTACTCGACAATAGCACGCGCCTGATGTTCTGTAAGGTTTTGATTTGCCATAGGTGATAAGTACTCAGCAAACAACTCTTTGGCTACAGGGTCCTCCTTGACCATCACATCTGGATTTAGAATCATGTTCATTACCCAGGCGGCATTTCTTCTATCTAGCACACCAGCCAACTCAGGTCCAACATGTCTTTTATCCATTTTATGACATGCAGTACATAGTTGGGTAAACACTTCTTCTCCTTCTGCAGCAAGGGCTTCATCTAGTTCTCCTAGTTCTACTTCTGCTGTGACTGGTCCAATTCCAAAAGGACTGGCTTCTGGTTCTGGAGTATAAATCTCCATAGGTTCAGCACTCGTGGTGCTTTCTGTAGCGGCTTCCTCTCCTCCACCACATCCAATAAGTGAAAATGCGATGGCTGGAATCATGAGGTACGTGTGTAAGGCTTTCATTGTAATATGCGATTGAATATGATTTGATTCTTAATTTGATGGAGGTAATAACACTTGATCTACCACGTGCACAATTCCATTTGCCGCCTGAACGGTTCCAAGAATTTTAGCACCATGTACAAATGTTCCCTCGTCATTCACCTCTACTTTGATGTTGTGTCCGGAAGCAACGAACAGACTCTGTCCATTTTTCAGATCTTTTACATCATAAGTTCCTGGTGCTGCGTGAAACTGGATAATGCTCGTAAGCGTCATCTTGTTTTCAGGCTTGAGTAAGTCGTCAACTGTTCCTGCAGGCAATGCATCAAATGCGGCATTAACCGGAGCAAAAACTGTTAGAGGACCGTTGTTGGCCAGAGCAGTTGTTTGTTCAGCTGCTTTACAAGCTGCAACAAGCGTAGTGTGATCTGCCGAACCCAGGGCTACCTGTAAAATGTTCGGAGCAGAATCTTCGTCACTAACACCTTCCTGTCCAGCTCCCATAGTTTGCTCTTCCTGAGAAACTGTATTGGACTCTTGATTGGCAGGCTGTGTTCCTTCTGAGCAGCCAAAACCAATCAGCGAAATAACTGTGAATATTAAAATAGGTTTTTTCATAGCTGTTGGATTTTGTAGGTTTTCATACCGCAAAGGAAGATTGGGTAGTTTTCTCAAAATATGATTAGCATCACATTCAGGAATGTCTTAGGTTAGGCATTTCAGTCCCGTATTCCGATTTATCTGGAACAGAGGGATTTGAAGTTTCCCTTTCCTTAGAATTAGAGATAAGAGCTATATTCCGGCCCTCTATGCATTTACATGAACCACTGATTACAAATGATGCTGTTGTATTGGGCATCCTGATGGGCCTATTGGGCATCATTTTCTACACCTCTTCTCTTCCTGGTAAATGGAAGAACTTCTATAAATACATACCAGCTCTGCTGCTGTGTTACTTTTTACCAAGTGTGTTTACCTCATTGGGCATCATAGCTCCTTCGTGGTACGACTTGAGTGCTATAGCTGCTCACCTTCAACAACTCGGAGCGCAAATACCGGGCAACTGGTCGGCTCAAGACCTGGAAGCAGCAGCCACTTCGCTGGGCCTGACAGCAGATGATCTTAGTGGGTTCAAAAAAGAATCAAGGCTGTACTTTGTTGCCTCGAGATACTTCTTACCTGCAAGTTTGGTATTGCTCACATTGAGCATTAGTGTGAGTGAGTTGGTCAAGCTGGGCCCCAAAGCCATCATCATGTTCCTAACCGGAACAGTGGGCGTAGTCATTGGGGGACCACTGGCGATTCTTGCATTCTCATTTATTGCCCCTGATGTAGTTGGTGGTGTTGCTCCCAACGAAGTGTGGAGAGGAATGACCACCGTGGCGGGAAGCTGGATTGGTGGAGGCGCCAATCAGGCGGCCATGTATGAAATCTTCAGAGAAGGCGACAAAGACCTTATATCCGGAAGTATGTACTCCATCATGATTACGGTGGACGTTATTGTGGCTGAAATATGGATGGCCTTCTTACTACTCGGAGTTGGCAAGGCCGAAAGCATCGATCGCTTCTTTAAAGCAGATGCTTCCAGCGTAGAGAACCTAAAGAATAAGATGCATGAATTCAGTCAGAAGGTGGCCCGTATTCCTTCCATGACCGATTTCTTTATTATTCTGGGCATTGGAGCTGTAGCTACCGGAGCAGCTCACTTCATAGCCGACTGGGTTGCGCCTTTCATTGGAGAGAACTACCCTAGCCTGTCGAAATTCAGTTTAAACTCGGGCTTCTTCTGGCTCATTGTATTGGCTACCACATTTGGTCTGGCCATGAGTTTTACAAAGCTCAGGAACTACGAAGGAGCGGGAGCATCCAAAGTGGGTGGCGTGTTTATTTACTTTCTGGTAGCCACCATTGGTATGAAAATGAACGTCATGGAAATCTTTGACAACCCCATGCTATTTGCTGTTGGCCTGTTGTGGATGGCCATTCATGTGGGGCTGATGTTTTTAGTAGCCAAACTGATCCGCGCTCCGTTCTTCTTCCTGGCGGTTGGGTCTAAGGCCAACATTGGTGGAGCAGCTTCTGCTCCGGTGGTAGCAGCTGCTTTCCACCCATCACTAGCTCCTGTGGGTGTTTTGCTAGCAGTGCTCGGTTATGCACTTGGAACATATGGAGCCTGGATATGTGGACTGCTTATGCAAATGGCTGCGCCCTAGCAATGTGGGGTTATACATGTGCTGGGCTCACTAAATCTCAGATAATCATGAATTTAAACATTGATTGACTCGATAAAAATCGAAGAGATTTAATATTTTGGTCGCGATTGAGCCAGACATGAATACAGAAAACCACCCCCTACCGTCTCCGAAAAAGTATACTACAGCCGTTATTCTATCCGGCATTTTCGGAGTTATGGGCATCCATCATTTTTATGTGGAACGCTGGGGAATGGGCATGCTGGATTTTTTCCTATTCATAGCTACCATGCTCCTCTACCTCAACCATTTGTACGTGGCTGCAGGCATTGTGTTCTTTATTGACATCGTTCACACAGTGATTGTAACCTATCTGCTTCTCGTTGGACAGTATAAAGACGGGGATGGACTTTTAATCACATATCCAGGACAAAAACTATAACCAAACCAACCAATATGGAAATTATATCAGAAGAAACAACGAGTGAAAAAGGATATGTACCCATGGTATTGCTATGCTTCTTTTTGGGAACCCTGGGTGTTCATCGTTTCTATGCCGGAAAAATTGGTACCGGAATCCTTATGCTACTCACAGTTGGTGGATTCGGAATCTGGTACGTCATAGACATGGTTATGATCGTAACAGGCAATTTCAATGATGGAGACGGCTTACCTATTAAACCCTAGCTTGAATACATAGCTATTGAGGATCGACATCCATCTGAAATCGAACCTTTCGGTATTCAGGGTGACCTTCAAACGCATCAATGCATTGCCAGATGTATGCGCGGGTGTCTTTATGCGATAGGTTTACCTCCAGCTTTAGGAAAACATTGCGGATATAACGTCCTCTCAACCTTGGAATGGGTGGTTCTTCAGGTCCCAGAACGCGCTTGGATAAATGTTTCTTAAGCATGCTGGCAAAGTAGTTGGCCGCATCCTTTGTCAGTTTAGGATCGGGATGTGTAAACTGAATCTTCATCATACGGGTAAAAGGCGGATAATGAAACTGCTGCCGCTCTGCTATCTGGTGACTGTACATAGCGTTGTAATCATTGGCAATCAATTGCTGTAACACCGGATGTTCTGGTCTGTAGGTCTGTATTGAAACCTTTCCTCGTTTTCCTTTGCGCCCTGCCCTTCCAGAAACTTGCTGCAACACCTGAAAAGCTCGTTCAAACGCCCGAAAGTCGGGACGCAACCAAAGCGAATCGGCATTCATCACTCCAACAAGCCCGACATTGGCAAAGTCCAACCCCTTGGTGACCATTTGAGTGCCTACCAAAATATCAATGGATCCATCATCAAAAGCTGTGATCAGGTTCTGAAACGCATTCTTCTTTCGCGTGGTATCATAGTCCATTCGCCCGATTCTGGCATTCGGAAATAGAAGTTCCAGTTCATCCTCAATCTTTTCCGTTCCAAATCCCTTAACGGAGAGCTTTGCTGAATGACATTGCGGACAATGTGTGGGTTGAGACATTTTATGACCGCAGTAGTGACATAGTAGTTTGTGATGATACTTATGATACGTTAAGCTGACATCGCAATTGATACACTCGGCATTCCACCCGCAGTCTTCACATAACAAATAGGGCGCGTAGCCTCTCCGGTTTTGAAAGAGAATAACCTGCTTCTTTTCGACCAGTGTTTGCTTAATAGACTCAACCAACTCGCCCGAAAAGCTTGACTTAACCTGCTCAGCGCGTTTGCTCTTGGTCATGTCAATCAAATGAATGCTGGGCATCTGGATGCTTCCGAAACGATTTTTCAGCTCTGCCAGCCCAAACTTTCCTCGTTGAGCCAGGTAGCGCGTTTCCACTGACGGTGTAGCCGACCCCAGCACCACATTAGCTCCTACCTTGTTGGCCAGCCATATGGCTGCATCGCGGGCATTGTAATGCGGAGCCTGCTCATGCTGCTTAAAGGAAGACTCGTGTTCTTCATCCACAATGATCAACCCAAGGTTATTGTAAGGAAGAAACAAAGAAGACCGTGCTCCCACTACAATCTCTGTGCTGGCTGATTCGAGCATTTGCATCCACATAGACAGACGGTCCCTATTTGAGAACCTCGAATGGTATACGAGTAGCTCATTGCCCGTTAAAACCTTAAGTCTTTCTACTAACTGAGTGGTTAAAGCAATTTCAGGCACCAAATACAAGACCTGTTTGCCCTCAGCTACCGTTTGTTTGATCAAGTCGGCATAAACCAGTGTTTTTCCTGAACCGGTAACACCGTGTAACAACACGGTTGTTTTGGTTTTAAACGCTTCTCGTATGCTCGATATAGCTTCTAGTTGCGGTTCATTCAATTTGTAATTCTGTTCTTCTGAACCTGCCTGGAAATCCTTTAACCTATACACTTCTTCAAACACACTCTTCTCAATCAGGGTCTTTAGTATAGTGGAGCTGGAATTAGCACGTTCCAACAGCAATTTTTTGGGCACCAGGCTATTAGTACCTCCTGTCTGTTGAGACATCTCTATAAACCGCATGACAAGCTCAAACTGCCTGGGTGCGCGATTTAGTGCATCGAGTTGCTCAGATAGCACTTGATTGTCATGCATAAGCTCCGTCAGCTTCACATAGGCAATCTGAACAGGCGCTACCACATTATCTAATACTTCATTGGTCTGTACAACCCCTTTTTGCATGAGTGACTTGAGTGTCTTCTGCACCATGCGTTTTGTGAGAAGCCGTTCAAGCTCTTCGATCAGGATTGATTTCTTGCCCTGCAGCTGAGCAATTACCGTACGCTCCTCTTCACTGAACTCAGTAAACTCATCAAACTCCGGATGTATGGATACAGCCGATTTTGAGCTCAATTTCATGGCATTTGGCAAAGCCGTATTCATGACTCCGCCTAAGCCAGCCATGTAATAATACGAAAGCCATTCCCAAAACTCGAGTTGCTCATCAGTCACAATCGGATACTCATCCATCACATAAGATATAGGCTTGGGCTTCGTACCAGCTTTTACCTCTACATCGAGCTTGTAGACAATAGCCGTGTAAAAACGCTTTTGTCCAAACGGAACCACTACCCTTTTGCCTACCTCAAGCTCATCAACCAAATGCTCTGGAACCGAATACGTAAAGGTTCCACGAAGACCAAGTGGCACAATCGTTTCTATGTGATATGCATCAAACACCATTGCGAATGTAACGTGCCGGGGATTCCGAGTTGCGCTGTGTTCAAAACTCGTTGGAGAATCTCGCACATGAGTGAGATCAGACATTACATTGCAGCGTCTAATTATGCTATCAACTCTCGACTGGATCATCATTATTTCTTTTCTGTTGCTATCACTTGCCATAGGCATGCGGTATCGAAAAAGTGCAGGAAAGAGCCTTTCTGATTTCTTTTTGGGTGGTAGAAACCTTCCATGGTATGTAGCAGGTATTTCCATGATTGCCACCACGTTTGCTGCAGACACTCCTCTGGCAGTAGCAGAGTTGGTTGCTCAGGGCGGAATTGCCAAAAACTGGCTCTGGTGGTCTTTTATGTTTGGCGGAGCTCTGACCACGTTTTTCTTCGCCTTTCTGTGGCGCAGAGCCAATGTGTTGACCGAATTGGAGTTTATTGAACTCCGGTATGAAGGAAAACCTGCAAAGTACTTGCGTCTGTTCAAAGCCGGATACCTGGGGCTTTTTCTAAATGCCATCATTATCGCCTGGGTGAACCTGGCAATGATGACACTCATCGAAGTCTTCTTTGACGTATCGCAGAGCACTGCCTTGTGGATCACCATTGGACTCATGGTGCTGGCCGTTGTGTATTCAACACTCTCTGGACTAAAAGGAGTAGCTATTACCGACACCGTTCAGTTTGTCATAGCCATGGTTGGATGCATTATTCTAGCCATACTGGTTGTTCAGAGCGATCAGGTAGGTGGAATAAATGAGCTTAAAGCAAACCTGAACGAGAGCACTATTTCGTTTTTCCCGACCGTGCACTCGAGCCAGGATAGTCCTGATGGACTGGGCTTGCTACACGGATTTGGTCTTACGGTCGGAGCCTTTTTGTCATTCGTAGCCATTCAGTGGTGGGCCAGCTGGTATCCAGGTTCAGAGCCTGGTGGCGGTGGATATGTAGCTCAACGTATGATGAGTACCAAAACAGAGAAAGACAGTGTTTGGGCTACCTTGCTTTTTCAGGTGGGGCATTATTGTATAAGACCATGGCCGTGGATTGTAGTGGCCCTTTGTGCTATCGTGCTGTACACACCAAAAGACACTGAATTAACAGACCGCATTGCCAAATTCTCATCTCCTGCTACAGAGTTTGCGCAGGAAGTAGAAGTTAATAACCCGAGTATTTTAGCCAAGGGAGCTATCTCATCAGACGAGTTTTTCATGCTGTTTCCTTCCTATGTAGACTCGCCACAGGCACAGGAAATCAGATATCATTACGAGCCTCGTCTGGGTTTTGTATTTGCCATGCGTGATTTTCTGCCCAATGGGTTAACCGGTCTGTTATTGGTGGCCTTTATAGCCGCTTATTTAAGTACAATATCTACCCAGGTTAACTGGGGAGCCAGTTATATAGTGAACGACCTCATCAAACCGCTTCAAGGCGAGAGTTCGCCTCAAAACATGGTACTGTACAGCAGACTCGCTTCTGTCGGAATCATGATGGTGGGTGCCCTGGTTACGCCCATGGTGACGAGCATATCAGGTGTGTGGGAGTTTATTCTTCAATGTGGTGCGGGCCTTGGGTCTGTGCTTATTCTGAGATGGTACTGGTGGCGAATAAATGCGTGGAGTGAAATCTCAGCGACCATTGCTCCTTTAATCGCTTATACATTTTGTCAGCTCTACTTAAATGAAGCTACGGGTGCATCGTTTACAGATAACAACGGTTCTTATTATGTGACTGTGCTGTTTACGCTTGTGAGCTGGATATCGGTCACATACCTTACATCGGCTCCGGGTAAGGAACACATTTCGAAATTCGATGCGCGGGTGCAACCAATGGGAATCTGGCCCTCGTATTTGACCGAGGTCGGTAAGCGCAACAGCGAGCTTAAGTGGTTGGCTGGAAATTGGGCTTCCATGATCGTATTTATCTTCTCGTTTTTGTTTACCATTGGCAGCCTTGTATTACTCAATTTCGATCAATTTTTTATTTACCTCACATTGTCAATTATATCCTTATTTAGCCTTCGATGGTTTCTGAAAAAAACCAATATCTTCGGCACCAATACGTTTATCCAATGAATACACTTCGTTATTTGATTGTCTCTTCGGTGAGCATTTTACTCGTAACACTTGCTTCTTGTGGCGGTGGTGGCGAGGAACAGCAATCTGCTACAACTCCGGCAAATGAGGAATCTCATGAAAATGGGCACGGTGAATCTTCCATTTTAAAGGTTGGAGATAAGCTTTTTAATGTCCCTTCCCCTATCGAGACAGCCATGCTACTCGAAGAAACCGGTGGAAACTTTGATGAATCTGTGTTAAACCCACAGGTGGATGCAACGCTGTACTCCACAAAAATGCTTCAGGCCCAAAACCTGGGCTCGTATGGATCTGACCTCGGGTACTGCCTTATTTATGGTCAATCTCAAAAAGCGTTCTCTTTATTGGCCACGTGTAAGAAACTGGGAAATGATTTGGGAATCTCTCCTTCGCTTTATTCAAGCATGATGGGAAGGTTTGAAACCAACATGGAAAACAAAGACTCTCTTCTACTTATGGTTTCAGAGTTGAATCGGTTAAGCGATGAGTATCTCAAAGAGAACGAAGCAGAAGATTTAAGCGCCATGATTCTTTACGGTGGTTGGATCGAGTCCATGTACTTCATGACAAAAATGGCCGCCTCAGGTGAAAACCCAGACTTAAATCAGCGTATTGGCGAGCAGAAGAAAACCATAGAAAGCCTGATTGGAATGATTGAGCACCATTGCTCTGATGAGGAATGCAGCGCCATCGTTGATTCATTAAAGGAATTGCTTTCTATCTATGGCAATGTTCAGAACACCTATACATGGGTTGAACCAGAAACAAATGCCGAAGAGAAATTGACGGTCATTAAAAGCAAAAGCAGCGTAGAAATTTCAGCCGAAACAATGGCTCAGATTTCCGAACAAATTTCTTCTATGCGTAACTCTATAATCGGAAGCTCAGAATCATGAAAAAAGCACTCCTAACATTATTTGTGGCCTTTATGGCAGTTGGTAGCTATGCTCAGTGTGATATAACTGCTGACATTTGTCAAAACCATATCACTGATCAGTTTCTGAGTGATGGTCAGCACTACCGTGCTCTTCTATTAAATGATCAGGTTGCTGAGTTTAACGCTACACTATTCGGTGGCTCTACGTATCGTATAGCTGCGTGTAGTGGTACTCAGGATGGAAACTTGATTTTCAGAGTATACGATGCTGAGCGAAATCTGATCTTCAAGAACGAAGATTTCAAGAATGCTCCTCACTGGGATTTTCAAGTAGAGAACACCACCGAAGTCATTATTGAGGCAGAGCTAGATCCTATAGCTGGTGCCAGTGGCTGTGCCGTATTGTTAATGGGATTCTCTAGATAACCAACCTATTCGTCAATTCAAACTACTGTGATGAAGGTAGGAGATTTACTCCCCTCGTTTTCGTTACCGGATCAAGATTGGAACAACCTTGAATCCTCTGTTTTGCTTGGGGCACCATGTGTTGTCTACTTCTATCCCAGAGACGAAACACCCGGCTGCACAAAGCAGGCATGCTCTTTTCGAAACAACTTTGCCATGTTTGAGAAAGAAGGCGCCAGAATTATTGGAATAAGTACGGATAGCCCTGAATCTCATCTCATATTCAAGGAAAAATACAACCTTCCTTATACGCTGCTGAGCGATCAGGATAGTAAAGTTCATAAACTCTTTGGTGTAAAACCGTCTTTGTTTGGTCTCCTCCCGAGTCGGGTAACCTTTGTATTTGATAAGGACGGAGTACTGAAGTTTAAATTCAACAGCCAGCTTCTCTTTGAAACCCATGTGACTAACTCACTCGAAGAGCTAAAAAAACTACAGACTTCCGTCTGATTCTTGCTACATTCGATTCGTGTCGAATCAACCACCCATCTTCTCTACTCCTAGACTTTATCTGAACAGGATGACTATGTCGGATGCTCGGGAAGTGTTCGATCTCAATAATGACCCTGAGGTAGTCAGATATACAGGTGACCCTCCGTTTGAATCAGTCGATCACGCTCAGGAATTTCTTAAAGGCTATTCGCACTACGAACAATACAATATGGGGCGCTGGGCGGTGAGGTCTAAATCTGACCATGCATTTTTAGGTTGGTGTGGACTTAAAACCCATGACAATGGCGAAGTTGATCTGGGGTTCAGGCTGCACAGGAAGTATTGGAATCAAGGGTACGCCACAGAAGCTGCCATTGGATGCCTGCGTTATGGCTTTGACCGGCTTAACATTCCATACATCATTGGTAGGGCCATGCACGAAAACACGGCTTCTATTCGCGTGCTTGAAAAGATTGGCATGACATACTGGAAGGATGTGATTTGCGAAGCGCATCCGGCTAAATGCTATCGAATAACGAAAAAAGAACTGGAAGCTTCATGAACACTTCACTCGATAAAATGCTGGGAATTGATTACCCGGTTCTAATGGCTCCCATGTTTCTAATAAGCAATGAGGCTATGACTATAGCTGCTTTGGAAGCTGGCATTACAGCAGCCATACCAGCGCTTAACTACCGAACCATAGATGAGTTAAAAGCAGCCATTCACTCTATTCGCTCAAAAACGGACAAACCATTTGGCATTAACCTCATCGTCAATAAATCAAATCCGAAGTACAAGAGTCAGCTCGCAGCCGTGGTAGCAGCTAAGGTTGATTTTATCATTACCTCGCTCGGCAGCCCTAAAGAGGTCATAGATGCATGCAAACCAGCGGGAATCAAAGTATTCTGCGATGTAGTAAACCTCGAATACGCCAGGAAAGTAGAAGCACTTGGTGCAGATGGTGTAATAGCTGTAAACAACCGTGCAGGTGGACACAGCGGCAATCAATCTGAAGAGTTGCTCATCGCTGAGCTGGTAAATCACCTGCAGATTCCGGTTATAAGTGCTGGCGGTATTACCTCTAAGCAAGATGTAGATCGTGTCATAAAGTTGGGAGCAGCCGGAGTGTCTGTGGGCACTGTCTTTATTGCAACTCAGGAAGCTCCCGTGAGTGAGGAATACAAGCAAGCACTTGTTGAGTACGGAGAAAAAGATGTGGTGTGGACCGATAAAATGTCGGGTAGTCCGCTAACCGTCATCAACACACCTTATCTGAAGAAAGTAGGAACCAAGGCTTCTTTCTTTGAGCGGCTACTGCTTAAAAACAAGTGGTTAAAAAAGTACGTGAAGCTCATCATAGCACTCAGAGGCGTGAACAAAATCCGAAAATCAGCCAAAGGTGCCACATACAAAACGGTTTGGGTAGCTGGGCCGTCCATCGAGTCTATACAAGGTATTTCCCGTGTAAAAGAGGTTGTTAAAAAGCTCATTTCTGCGGCATAGTTTTCAGCGAAAACGTAAAATAATGGGAAAAATGGATTTTCTTTGCGCTCCCATTCTACCTACATGCTTCGAATTGTAAACGCCATAGTATTTGTCTTTTTCTTGACAATGAGTCCTGTACTTGGGCAATTATCTTTTGACGAGATAAACTACGAGAACATTCCTTTTCAAAAAGTGGTGAGCTATATAGAGTCTCAGCAAAAGTTGGCCAATGCCACTACCTTGAGAGAGTTGGAACCAACGTGCATGAACACGCAGGATTTCAGCGGCTTTAGAACATACGAAAAGCGATACGTGGTAAAGAAGAAGCTGACTGACGTATGGAGCACGTATAAAAATGCCAGCCCAACAGACGCCTGGACAACCAAAAAATCTTCTATCGGGTTACTCTATTTGAGAAACGAAGACGCGCTGCGCTACTCCAATGATACGTGCAACGGAATTAGACCCGGGCAGATGCTATACATGAACCTCAGACTGGTCAAAGGACTATATCATCTGGCCACAGCGTTTGAGATTACCAAGGTAGAGTCAGAGTCCGGTACGATAGAGGTCAACTATGTAGAAAGCGGCATCAATGAAGGGAAACAGGTGATTACCATGGTGGAAACGCCAGAGGGTTACACTGAAATTATTCATCAGTCGATGATTCGAAGCGACTCAAAGTTTCGGGACCTCATACTCTACCCTTATTTTCACAACAAGCTGATCAATGCTTTTCACAAGAAGATGAAGAAGCTCATTTTTTCTGAAGCAGAATCTACCGTATCCAGCTAAGTATTGCCAGTGAGTGATAGCTTTGGAGGATGAAACGTACCATTCTCATCACCGGGGCCACATCGGGCTTTGGTAAAGCCATTGCACTCAAATTCGCGCAATCCGTTGATAAACTTGTCATTACAGGAAGAAGGCTCGATAGGCTTGTCGAACTAAAGAAGGAAATCGAGTCCGATCATTCCTGCAAAGTAGTTGTTTCTTGTTTTGATGTGCGAGACAGATCTGAAGTGGAGGCCGCGGTAAAGGCCCTGCCTTCTTCTCATGCACAAATCGATGTATTGGTCAATAACGCAGGTCTTGCCAGTGGCTTAGATAAGCTTCAGGATGGCCATATCGACAATTGGGACACGATGATTGATACAAACGTCAAAGGGCTTCTGTACGTTTCAAAGGCCATTATTCCTTCGATGGTAGAGCGTAAAGCAGGTCATATCATCAACATTGGCTCTACTGCAGGAAAAGAGGTGTATGAGAAAGGCAATGTGTACTGCGCGACCAAACACGCGGTGGATGCCATTTCAAAAGCCATGCGCATCGATTTACTCGAGGCCGGAATTAAGGTGACACAAATATCACCTGGAGCTGCGGAAACTGAGTTCAGCGAAGTCAGATTCCATGGTGATAAAGAGCGGGCCAAGAACGCATATCAAGGGTATAAGCCCATGTCGGCTGATGATATAGCCATGCTGGCCGATTTTGCCATTCACCTACCACCACATCTGTGTATCAATGACATGGTGGTAACAAGTCTTGCGCAGGCCAATAGTTTCTATATACACCGAAACTAGGGACGCTCGCAACAACCTGCAATAGACTCTCCAAACACCTTATTCAGCTTATCGAAGAGTTTGCGTCCTTCTGCATTTCCAATGGTTCGACCATCAGCTTTTGAAACAGGAGTTAAATGCCCCATGGTTCCAGTAGCAAATGCAAAGTCAGCATTGTAAAACTCTGTGAGAGAAATATTCTTCTCGCTCATGCTCAAACCGGCTTCCTCTGCCAGACGCATCACATGATTACGCGTAATACCCGGTAAGCACGCATCGGCAAACGGTGTATAAACCCGGCCATCTTTTATGGTAAACAGGTTGGTATCATTGAGTTCCGCAATAAACCCATTGTCGTCCAGCATAATGGCCGCATCAACCCCTGCTACGTTGGCCTGAATCTTTGCAATGATGTTGTTGAGCAAGTTGGCATGGTGAATTTTAGAGTCCAGAAACTGAGGCCCATTTCTGCGCTGTGATGATGTGATCACCTCAATTCCTTTGTCATTGTCATAGACCAATGGTTTCCATTCTGCCAGCACAATCAAACAGCACCCATTCTGATTTAATCTCGGGTCCATGCCGCTCGTTATCTTTTCGCCACGCGTCAAGGTTAACCTCACATGGGCATCCTTCTTCATCCCATTCGCATCCAAAGTTTGCCGGATAGCATCCCGCATAAAATCTTCGCTTGGCACGTTTTCAAAGGACAGCGCATGCGCTGATTCCATCAGGCGATTGATATGAGCTGATAGATGTACAATGCCCTCGGCATATACGCGCAAGCCCTCCCAAACTGCATCGCCACCTTGAACAGATGAATCAAAAACAGACACTTTGGCCTCGCTTCTATCAACGATCCTATCGCCTACAAAAACGCTAATCTGCTCATTCTCTGGATAAAACTGCTGTAACATACCTATTTAATTTCAAATGTTTTAAGTTCAGAATAGTATTCCATTGCCTCTCGATACAAGTCGTTATAACGCGGGTTTAATTCAACATCCTTCTCCACTTTCTGTTTCAGGCCATCAGAGCGGTGTACAGAATCATACCAGTACTTAGCCCAAACACCATCTTCTACCCTGGCTCCTGGTTCCCAGCTAAGCATAGCGGGCTCAAAAGGTATTTCCAGGGCTTCACATAGTTTTTTCATCATCGCTTCCGGATGTTTGAGTATTTCCCCTGTATCAATAACCAAGGGCCTTAAGCCACGTGCGACTATATCTCGCAGAATGCGTGCTTGATCTGCCAGACCAATATCAGTCATCGTTGGATTTTCAATCACTTTCGTGTAGGAAGCAATGATTCGATTTGGGCTTCGAATCAGGAAAAGATTGGTCACCTGATCCAGAAAAGATAGATCAACTCCGAGCAAGTGATGCCCCATGTTCTTGAGAAAGAGTTCATTCTTCGGGCAAGCTCCCAACACAGTCGTAGCAGTTACTTTATCTGCATCCTTCTCCATGCTCTTGAGGGTTTCATCTCGCCCTGGATGATCAACCCCGGTTAGCTGCAGGTAATGCGCGTAAAACGGCTCATCGACCACTTGACAAGACGTCCGTTGAGCAAAGGAATACATCAACGCAGTGCTGATATTTCGCGGCCCTGAAATCAGGTGAATTCTTCGTGTTTTCATGAGCAACAAGAATAAACCAGACAGATGATTCGAGTATGTTTGTCCGATGAATTTACACGCCAAAATACTTGAGACTACCGCATTCCTAAACGATAAGATTTCGACTGATATCGATACCGCATTTATCCTGGGAACCGGGCTTGGCGGGCTTGTCAATGAGCTGAAGAATTCATTCACTATACCCTATTCATCTATTCCAAACTTTCCGGGAAGCACGGTAGATTTTCATAAAGGTCAGCTACACGTTGGCAATCTCGCAGGAAAGTCTGTGATCCTTATGGAAGGTCGATCACATTTCTATGAGGGAAGTAGCATGCGAGACATAGGCGTTCCCATTTGGGTGTTTAAAGCGCTTGGTGTGAAACATTTGATCATAAGCGGAGCAGCAGGAGGCATGAATCTGGCTTGGAGTAAAGGCGATTTAATGATGCTGAACGACCATATTAACCTGCTACCCGATAATCCTTTAATTGGACCCAATGACGAACGAATTGGAACGCGCTTCCCAGATATGAGTGCTCCTTATTCGAGTCAATTGAATAGTGATCTGAAGGCTGCGGCAGATAAACATGGCATTGTACTGAGAGAAGGTGTGTATGTGGCAGCGCAGGGGCCCATGCTCGAGACAGCAGCTGAATACGCTTTCTTGCGTAAGATTGGTGCTGATGCAGTTGGTATGAGCACTGTGCCCGAAGTGATTGTGGCAAACCATTGTGGTTTACCGTGCAGCGCCATTGTGGTCTTGACAGATGAGTGCGACCCTCAAAACCTCCAGCCTATTGATATTCCTGAACTTCTCAAAATTGCCGGTGCTGCGGATAAAGAATTGGTCAAGCTATTTAAAACGTTCATTTCGCAGAACTAATGGCTAATCCTTGGTTTAGGTTTAAGCAATTCACCGTCCAACAGAGCCAGGCTGCCTTCAAGGTTGGAACGGACGCGTGTTTGTTGGGTGCATGGGTCAATGTGGAAAAAGCACAGCACATACTTGACATCGGCACAGGCACTGGCCTTATTGCACTTATGCTAGCACAGCGCAATGCAGAAGCTATGGTTACCGGACTTGAAATAGATCAAAAATCAGCCGCAGAGGCCAGACTGAACTTTGAGCATTCGCCCTGGAACGATCGGTTAGGTATGATTCACGCCTCTTTAGAAGAATTCAGCAACTCGTCTGCAGTGAGGTTTGACCACATTGTATCTAACCCACCCTACTTTGTCAATTCAACACCTAATAGTAACTCGCGAAAAGACAGAACCAGGCACCAATCCCATTTACCGCTGGAGCATCTGTTTCAAAGTGCTTATACACTGGCTACGGACTCAGCTCAGCTCAGTTTGGTATTACCCAGCGACCAGTACACGATTATCTGCGAAACAGCTAAACGTGCATCCTGGTTTCTTATGAAAGAAGCGTTTGTGAAACCACTACCCGAAAAACCACACAACAGAGTACTTCTTACGTTTAGTAAAACATCGGTAGACAATAGGAAGAGCGAGTACATAACCCTGTACAAAGAGCAAAGAATATACTCTGATGAAGTGACTGCAATGTTGCGTCCATTCTATCTTTTTCTATGAGTAAACAAGTTTGGCAAGGTCCATGCATATGTGTAGTAAAAAACAAGGTTATGAAAGCACACAAAGCAATGGCATTGGCCGTTTTACTAGGCATTGGTCAGGTAATTCTCGCGCAGGATGTTCCTGGACAGATTGTAGAAGATCGACCAAACACACGAATCGAAGAACGAAAGAACGATGCGAGAGCGAAACTAAAGTCTACGCCTCCCGAACGTTCAGAACAAATTGAGTCTCCAGTATATGAGACAACACCCGAACCTCTAAATAAGGAGGAACGTCAAAAGCACGAGGCATTTGTCAGATCAAAAAGAGCGCTGCATGATGTAAAGCACTGAAATGCAATAAGAAAGGAAAAGAGGCAGGAGAAATTCTGCCTTTTTTTCTTTATTTGAAGCACAATGGCTAAACATACACTACAACCGGATACCTGGATTGACAAATTCAGCGACCCTCTGTTCGGATACGCCATGGCACGAATCAACAGCCGGGAAATTGCACAGGACCTGGTTCAGGAGACATTCCTAGTTGCCTTGCGTACCAAAGAAAACTACCGAGGTGAGGTTTCGGAGAAAAACTGGCTTTTCATCATCTTAAAGAGCCGGATACTAGATTACTACAAAAAGAAAAAAGAGGTGCTGGGTGCAAACCTCGTATCGGAGGAAGACGACTCAGACGAGTTTTTTCAATCAAGCGGACATTGGGCAAAAAATGCACGTCCAAATCCCGAAACGACTGAAAACATGGTACGAGAAAAGGAATTTTTCTCTGTGCTTGAGGCGTGCAAGTCGCGATTAAACGAAATGCAGAACCTTGTATTCACGATGAAATACCTTGACGGAGCAGATTCGGAGTTCATCTGTAAGGAACTCGATATCACTTCTTCGAATTACTGGGTTCTGGTGCATCGCGCTAAACTTCATTTAAGACGATGTCTGGAATTAAAATGGGCGAATTAGAATGATGAATTGTAAAGAAGCAACGAAAGTTGGAGAGCAAAAACTTGAGGGTAAGATTTCTCTATCCAAGAGAATTGATCTATTTTTCCATTTGTTAATGTGTAAGTACTGTCGAGCATTTATTGAGCAAAGCAAGATTATTGGAGAAAAGCTGCGCTTGACAAAAAGTGATTACAAGCTAACAGAAGAAGAAAAAGCAAGCATCGCTGAGCACATCGATGCGCATTCAAATTAGAAATCAATCAACTTAAGATAACATGAAGAATAACAAAAAGACCAAAGTGGGTGCTTTGATTACCGGAACACTAATTTCCGGTGCTATGTTGGCTGGAACTACAGCGTCAGCTTCAGAGCTCTTTTCATTTGAAGATTTGGGTTCAGGAGCCGAACTGAGAACAGACCTCCTAAATTCTGGCAAGAAAGTAGCCAAACAAATTGAGGCATCTTGCGGAGAAAAATCAGATTCAAAGTCTGCTGAACATAAGTGTGGCGAGGGTAAATGTGGCGAAAGCAAAGCGGCAGAACATAAATGTGGTGAAGGAAAATGTGGCGAGAGCAAAGCCGATGATCATAAGCATGATGCAGGTCACGATCATGGACATGACCACGGGCATGACCATAACCACGACCATGGAGATGCTCCACCCCCACCTCCACCCCCACCAGCTCCAGAAAGTGCACCGGCCCCAGCGCCTTCACCTTCGCCTTCTGAGGCTCCGAAAAAAGCACCTAATTAATACAGCTTATTAATGTGAAAAGTCCACGTTTACGCGTGGACTTTTTTTTGCCTATGAAACATCGTGTTGGCATTGGATATCGAAAAGAATTTGGCAAGGGCTTTCTCCAAAACGAGACGCTTAACCCAGATTTTGTTGAAGTAGCTCCAGAAAACTGGATGAATGTGGGTGGTTATTGGAAACGAGAACTTGAAAACATCCGGGAGAAATACCCAATTTACGCTCACGGATTATCTCTGTCTATCGGAAGTCCCGATCCCATTGACTGGGATTTTCTCAAAAAGCTGAAGCATTTTCTCTCTGAAATAGATTGTCCAGTATACTCTGAGCACCTGAGTTTCAGTCAGTGTTCGAACGCGCATTTATATGACTTACTTCCCATTCCTTTTCGAGAAGACGCTGTACACCATGTAGCGCAGCGAATTCGTGAAGTGCAGGACTACCTGGAGCGTAAACTTGTGGTTGAAATCGTTTCATACTACACACCTGTAGCGGCAGAAATGAGTGAAGTTGAGTTCATCAATGCCATTCAGGAAGAAGCTGATTGTCAACTGTTATTCGACATCAACAACATTTATGTAAATGCCTTCAACCACAGCTATGACGCCAAAGAATTCATAGATCAGTTAAACCTGGAAAATGTAGCTTACATACACATGGCTGGACATCAAAAGGTAAGCGAAGACCTAATTATTGATACCCACGGGCATCCAATCATTGATCCTGTTTACGAGTTGTTTGATTACGCTTTGTCGAAATTGGAAAACCAGGTTCCCGTTTTACTCGAGAGAGACTTTAATATTCCAGAGCTTTCGGAGTTGGAAGTAGAGATGAACCAATTGCGATCTATTTGTCATAAACATTGGCCTCATGAGCACGCTACTCAAAGCATCCACTAAAGAACAGCAAACATTGCTTGCCTCCTATTGCCGCACGGGTGAGCTGCGTCAACTAGAGGGAACGACCGATGGGAGGTTACATCACTATCGAAGACTGGTATTCAATGTGGTTAAGGATGCGTTATCGAGCACTTATCCTTTGACGGTCAACCTGCTCACGCAGAACGAATGGGAAAAGCTTTGCAAACGCTTCTTTGCCGATCATAAGTGTCAGCACCACCAGGTTTGGCGAATGCCCTTTGAGCTGATCGATTACGTTGAAAAAACACAGTTTAGCCTCTCGAGAAAATATCCGTTTCTCCTTGAGTTGTTATTGTTTGAGTGGAAAGAAGTCGAGTACTACATGATGGAAAACGAGGTCTTTCCATCAACCAAAACAGAAGACTGGAAGCATTCGACCTGGGTACTTAATCCCGAATCAGAAATACTCCCTATGGAGTTTCCATTGCACAAATCCAATGCCCGGTTTGTGTCTATAACCGACCGAGGACAGTATTTCTGTCTGATCTTTCGCCAACCAGAAACGTACAAGGTCAAGTTCATTGACTTATCGCCATACTTTGTATGGTTATTAGAGTCTATCGCCAATTCCGATAAAACCATAGCAGAGCTGACTCCGGAAATTCACACACATTTTGGCCTCTCTACCGATCAGGAAATCGAGTCCGTTACCCTTCCCTTTTTTGAAAAAATGAAGGAATTGGGCTTTATCCTCTAGACACTAGAACTTTTCGGCCAGCATACATCTTACACTACCACCACCAATAAGTTCGATCGTTGGAATTTCGAAAGAGACAATCTTATCATTGAACCGCAGACACTGATCCCGTTGCTTCTTTGTCAGAGATCGATCAGCCTTAGCAGACATAAGCAAAAGCCTCTCACCGGCAGCGCTCTCAGCTTGTAACACATTCCCGGCAAAGCAGGTATACACCTGATCATTAGTAAGTTCAATAGGTTCTATTCCATCGCGTTCAAACCTCGCCAGAACAGCGTTCCTGTCTCTTTCAGAAATAGTTTCAAGGCCGATTAATGAAAATCCTATGCCAACCCCCATCATGACATTGGTGTGATATATAGGCTCGCCAAACGGACCGAAGGCGTCAAATACACAGAGATCATATCCTGTTGACTGAGAAAATGCCTCCATGCCTTCCTGGGTTGATCTGGGGCTTCTGGCAATATAAGCCGTTCGATGCTCTCTGTCGAGCACCATGCTACCTGTACCTTCCAAAAAATGACCATCCTGAGCAAGCATCGACAAATCAATGTGTTCCTTTCCTCGTGATATTGCCTCATTGATTACGGCCCCGTTGATCTCTGCCTGCCTGCTTGGAGCCAGCATGGGGTATGTAATGACCTTATCTTTGTGAAAACTTATCCAGTTATTAGGAAAAACAGAATCCATCGATGTGGTCACTATGGCATCATGAACGCATATGTCAACACCGTTAGTCTCTAATAATGCTACCATGGCGTCAAATTCCTCCAATACAGACGTTAATAATTCTGGAGAAGAATCGATGGTAGATTGAAAACGATTACTCAATTTCGTTTCAATGTTTGATTCGGCAGTGGCCGGACGCACCATTATAAGCTCCTTTGCAATCATTCTTTAATTCTTTAATCACAAAGATTAAAGAATATTATTTTGATTTATCTAATTTTGATTGCACCATTCAGAATAATATTATGCAAGGACGATTTATACTGGCCGTTATTTTGGGCTCTATCAGCGGTGGTATTACAGTAGCTTCCATTGAGGCTATTGGTCATATGCTATTCCCAATTCCCCCTGAAGTAAATGCCAGTAATCCATTAGCCATTGAGCAATATATAAGGTCTGCACCCATGATGGCCCTCTTGTTTCCATTGATTGGCTGGGTTATGGGTCCTTTCCTCGCTGGTTTTGTCTCTTCTCTGGTTTGGCTTAAGACGTCTATTGTACCCTCTTTGGTGTGTGGTGGAATCTTATTGGCCATGACTGGCGTTACCTTGTTGTCAATAACGCATCCACTGTGGATGACTATTGGAGGCCTTGTACTGCCTATTCCTGCAGCATGGCTAGGATATAAAGTGAGCATCCGCATTTAATTTGAGCTTAATCATACCTTAAGGTGTATTTTCATGGGATGAAACGAATTGTCCTGCTCCTCGCGCTGTACATGTTACAGATGGCAGCCATCTCTCAATCCAAGCTGGTCTATCAGTTTGATATTAAGGACGAAATAGGCCCACCCACTTGGAGAATAACCAAATTGGCCATAGAAGAGGCTCACGAGCTCAATGCTGACCTTATCTTCATTTCAATGAACACCTATGGAGGTGCAGTAGATGCAGCCGATTCGATTCGAACAAAAGTTCTAAACTCAGATATTCCTGTATTTGTGCTAATCGAGAACAATGCTGCATCAGCAGGAGCCCTGATCTCTCTGGCATGCGATAGCATTTTTATGCAGGCCGGATCTACCATAGGAGCGGCCACAGTAGTCAACCAAACAGGTGAGCAAATGCCCGACAAATACCAGAGCTACATGCGTAAGAAAATGCGTGCCACGGCTGAAGAGAATGGAAGAAACCCAGATATAGCCGAAGCCATGGTCGATCCAGACAAAGAGGTGGAAGGTGTTTCAGAAAAGGGAAAAGTAGTGACGCTCACCGTCAAAGAAGCCATTGAGCTGGGCTTTTGTGACGGGCAGTTCTCTTCCATGGACGAGGTGCTTAACAGCGTGGAGTTTGGAGAGTACACCGTGGTTAAGCAAGAGCTTTCGTCTACGGATAAGATCATCGGATGGCTTATCAATCCAGCCATTAGTGGCGTGCTCATCCTAATCATCTTTGGAGGAATCTACTTCGAACTGCAATCTCCGGGAATCGGCTTCCCCATTATCGCTTCCATCCTGGCAGCCATCGTTTATTTTGCACCGCTGTATATCGAAGGCCTGGCCGAGAACTGGGAAGTCATTGTGTTTGCCGTGGGAATTGCACTAATAGCCGTAGAAGTATTTGTCATACCAGGATTCGGAATAGCCGGAATATCTGGTATAGCCTTGGCCATTACCGGACTGACTCTTTCGCTGATTGGCAATGTCGGATTCGACTTCAGGCCGGTGGAGCTTTCATCTGTTTATCAGGCCTTGTTGGTAGTCGTACTCTCCTCTTCCCTTTCCGTTGGAGCTTCTATTCTACTCGCCTCAAGATTGGCCAAAACACATGCGTTTTCGAGACTCGTACTTGATGCCACGCAAAGCAGTGATGCGGGTTATGTAGGAACGTCAACCGAAGAGTTTGACCTAATCGGACAAACAGGAACAACTCACACAGAGCTTATGCCAGCAGGCAAAGTAGAAATCGACAGCAGACTATACGATGCCATGGCCGAAACGGGTTACATAGCCAAGGGAGAGCAAGTGAAGGTGGTTGACTACAGTACCGCTCAAATCAAGGTAAGACCAGTTGCTTCTTAAACAGATTATGCAGAATATCGCAGCTATGAAACAAGCCCTCCTCTTCTGTCTTGCAGTCAGTTTTGCTCTACTAACTCCCCTATCTGATATTTCAGCGCAAACTCGTTATATCAAGAAGGTAGACAAGTATTTGGGGCAAAACGATACGGCCAAGGCACTCACTACACTGAACAAATACATCGATAAAAAACCAGAAGCCGCTCAGCTTTACCTCAAGAGAGCCATGATCAAGATCGATCAAAAGCACTACGATCCGGCTCTAGTAGATTTAAACTCTTTCTGCTCGGTCAACAAGACATGTGGCGAAGCTGAATACTGGAAAGGCGTTATCATGTACAAGCAAGGAAACTACACAGGTGCGGTTGAGAATTTTGGGAATTACTCCAGAAAGTTTGACAAAGCAGAGAGCTGGTTCTATCTGGCCTTATCGCATATGTGGCTTCAGAACTACAACCTATCTATGTACGCATTTACCCGCTCACTTGAGGTAGACGCCAACCAACCAGCGGCATGGTATAATGCCGGAGTCTCAGCCTATCGTTACGGTGATCACACGAAAGCTGATAGTTTATTGCGAAGAGCTCAGGAGTTGTCTCCAGAAGATCTGGATGTTAAAATGGCCATTGGGCTTAATCTGGCTAAACAGAAAGACTTCATTGAAAGCAACAAAGTACTCCGTTCTATCCAGGATGTGTACTCCAACAAGGGAAGTGTGTTGTTCAACATAGGGCTAAACTATTTTCACATGGACGAGCGTGAGCACGCGTGTGAATATTGGTCTTTAGCTGCCGAAGAAGGCCACGGACAGGGACTTACTTCTAGGAAGAAGTTTTGCGATAAGAAACCAAAAAAAGGCCGAAAAAAGTAATCACCCCGTTGATGAGCAACAGCTCAAACCCAATCTTATAGCCAGAGAGCAGCACTTCGCTGTATTCTTTGAGCACATAACATATCACCGGAGAAGCGATAGCTATGAACGGCACCCATCTATCCTTGACAACCCTTTTGGAAAACAGCCCAAACGCGTATAGCCCAAGTAAAGGCCCATAGGTATAACCCGCCACTTTAAACAACTCAGCAATAACAGATGTATCGTTGATGGCCTTGAAGATGATGATCACCACAAAAAGCAAAAGGGAAAACCCAATGTGAACCCACTTTCTTGTTTGCTTGTCAGACGGCTTCGATTGCTTATCCATCCCAAGAAAATCTACACAAAACGAAGTGGTTAATGCCGTTAAAGCACTATCTGCACTTGAGTAAGCAGCAGCTACCAACCCAATGATGAAGAGCACTCCAGCAACCGTACCCAATTCGCCACTAAGGGCAAGGGCTGGATACAGCTTATCACCTACTATGGTTGGGTCAAAACCGATTGAATCGGAAAATATGTACAGCATGGCTCCAAACGATAAAAACAGAATGTTGGCTCCAACTAACACCACGCTAAACCAGAACATATTTTTCTGAGCATCTTTTATACTCTTACAACTGAGGTTTTTCTGCATCATGTCCTGATCGAGCCCCGTCATGCTTATGGTGATAAACATACCAGCAAGAAACTGTTTCACAAAGTGCTTGTCGTCATTCCAATCATCCCAGTAAAACCATTTAGAATACTCCGAGTCTCCTATCTGTCTGGACATATCGAGCCAACTCCAGTCGAGCGAATCTTTGATTACCCAGGTTGTAATTACCACAGCCAATAGCATCGATGCCGTCTGCAAGGTATCTGTCCAGATGATGGTTTTAATGCCGCTTCGAAAAGTATACACCCAAATGAGCAGCACAGCCACCAACACAGCTACCCAGAATGGCAACCCCAACTGCTCAAAAACGGCAATATGCAAGGCTATGGCTACCAGATAAAGCCTGAAAGAAGCACCAATAACGCGCGAAAGCAAGAAATAAAAAGCCCCCGTCTTATAGCTCCAAAAACCGAAGCGCTGATCCAGAAACCCATATATCGATGTGAGGTTTAGCCGATAGTACAACGGCATAAGTACGGTGGCCACCACAAAGTATCCGGCCATATATCCAAGCACCATCTGCATGTAGCTAAACTGGCTATCAGCCACCCAGCCTGGCACTGATATAAACGTGACGCCACTGAGTGAGGCTCCAATCATACCAAAGGCTACAACATACCACGGAGACTGTTTCTTACCAATGAAAAACGCCTCGTTAGAATCGTCTTTTCCGGTGAGAAATGAAATGATGATCAACACCATGAAGTAGATCACGATGATTCCAATAGCAGTAAGTGCGCCCATCAAACAAAAATGTCAACTCAACGGTTATTTCTGAAGTAGTTGAAAAGGAGTTTTAAACACTAATACAACAGAAACGCCAGCATAAATATGATTACTGCATAACGAGCAAAAGCACCCGCTGCATAAAACACTGCGCTGGGCTTGTCTACAAAGAAGATCAATAATGGAACACCCAAAAACAGCAGAAAGAAAAGATAGGGCGGTTTATTGAATCCCTTTACGTCAAACGTTCGTAGATCTTCATCAATCACATGTATAACAGGTACATCTCTAAAAATCATGGTTTCAGCCATGCTGATGTAACTCCCTTTTCCCACTTGCTGCCCAGGTCCGGTGCCCAACGTAACCGATTGTCCGTTATTTAGGTTAAGCTGCGTACCAACCTTGATTTTGCTTCCCAAAATTGAAACTTCCACAGGTTGTCTAGAAACCACATAACCCTGGCTAACCCTGTTCACACAGTAAGCATCAATAATGACGAGGGTAAAGAATACCAGAGAAGCATAACACATCATCATGGTCCATGGGTAAAGTATCGACTTTTTAAACTGGGCATATTGCCTCGCTTCAGCCTGTATTTTGCGTTTCTCGTATTCGTAAGCACGCTCCCGGCCACGCCTGATAGCTTCCTCCCTGGTCAAATTTGGGCGATAACGACCAGCGTCAGGCTCTTTCTTGGATTCAGGTTTAGGCTCTGTCCAGTTCTTTTGGGCAGTTGTAATAATCTCGTAAGCCTTTTGCACATGAATGAACTTCTCATGAGCCCGCTCTGAGTCATTGATATCAGGGTGATATCGGAGTGCCAATTTCCGATAGGCTTTCTTCACCTCCTCCATGGAAGCGGTGGCGTCTAGCCCTAATATCTCGTATGCCTTTTGAAAACGCTCCACGGTGCAAATCAACGCGGGCTAAAATAGGACATCAAAACAGCTTTCGGAATATGCTTGTTTTATACCTGCCACCGCACAGTGTGAAACTCGATTACAACATGGCTCTCAGTTTCTCTTCAAACACACTTCTGGGTGCTGACCCAACATGTTTATCCAGCACTTCGCCTTTATGAATAAACAAAACGGTAGGCATATTTCTTACTCCAAACTTTTGTGTCAATACCGGATTCGTATCTACATCTACTTTCCCAATCTGCGCCCGGCCGGTGTAGTCAACGGCCATGGCGTCAAGTGCTTTCCCTACGGACTTGCAAGGAGCACACCAGGCTGCCATAAAATCGATGACAACGGGTTGTTCATTGTCACTCATAAACGCTTCAAAGTTGTCATCTGTTAGTTCTAGTGTCATTGTCTTTTGTTTGGGTCAAAAGTCCTTCGAACGTTCTATTTTTGGCAGTAGTTACTATTATGGTACCTAGTAATAAAAAACATACTATTACTGTTTATCAAGTAATTAAATCACTCAAGTATGGAAAAGTTTAGAATTAGATCAGCCTCACCTGTTGATTATACCATGAGGGTGATAGGTGGTAAATGGAAACCGATTATCCTGCATCTGATCTCGGTTGACATCAATCGTTTTGGGTTGCTGAAACGTGGAGTCTACGGAATCAGTAAGCACATGCTGACTAAACAGCTGCGTGAGTTAGAAGCTGATGGCCTGATCAGGCGCGAGATCTATGCGGAGATTCCACCAAGAGTAGAGTATTTTATTACGGAGAAAGGACGCTCAATTTTTCCTGTCATTGAGTCTATGCAAGCCTGGGGGCAACGTCATATGCAGTTTGATAACGAAGGAAACATCATATAGAGCGCCCAACGCCAATTGAACAACGCTTAAGCTTTGATTAGCTTGAATACTTTTGATTATCCTGCAGCACCTCTAAACTTACATCTCTGTTATGAAGTATACCTGTACTGTTGACATAGACCTACCACTCAACAAAGTGGCTGAACTCTGGGCCAATGAAGCGCATTTTGATCAATGGCAAGATGGATTTCAATCGATACAGCTAATCGATGGTCCCAAAGACATGGTTGGTTCTACCTCCAGAATTATCTTCCAACAGGGAAAACGAAGAATGGAGCTAGTCGAAACCATACTCCATAATAATCTCCCAAAAGAGAAAAAAGCACTGTATGAGCATATTCATATGACCAATACGCAGACGACCCGATTTGAATCGTTATCAGATAACAAAACCCGATACACCTCTGAGGTCGAGTACACTCAGTTTAACGGGGTTATGCCAAGGATTATGGCAAAGCTATTTCCCGGCATGTTCAAGAAGCAGAGCCAGAAGTGGATGAATCAGTTTAAGGCGTTTGCAGAAAACAGTGCACTTTTTGCTGCCTAAAGATTCTCATTTCCCGCAAGAGTTATTCCATGGACAAGTACGTAGTTTTGCCGCGTGACGAATAACAAGCTACATACGGGTGATCACGTAAGACTCATTGATGAGGATGGTCAGGGAGTTGTGCAGGCCGTTCGTAGTCAGGAAGTTGACGTCATGATGGATGGCATGCTACTCACCTACTTGCAGCACGAACTGGTAAAGGTAGAGCACGATGAACTGGTTCAAAAAGCTTCACCAGACATTCGGCCCAAGGATCAGACACTGCAAAGGCAAAATCAACAAAAGCTAAAGGATATTGGCAGGCCAACACACGAAGTGTATGAACTTGATTTGCACATTCACGAGCTGCTCGACCACTACCAAAACATGACGAACACCGAGATTTTAAGAGTCCAGATGAGCGCTTGCAAGTCGTTTGTGAACGAAGCTATTGGCAAACGATACCAAAAAATTGTGCTCATTCATGGTGTAGGAGAAGGCGTGCTCAAAGCTGAAATCATCAAATGGCTTGATAGCCAATCTCATATAGAATATCACGATGCACCTTACCGAACATATGGTTATGGCGCCACTGAGGTAATCATACATCGTTGATTAATGTAATTTTGCTGGGTCAAATTGACCTGTCGCTCCAGGCGTAAGCAAGGAGAGGAAAGTCCGGACAACATAGAGTACCAAACCTTTTGAAAGGAAGGGTGAAAACGCAGAAATGGTTTTCAGCAGAAAGTGCCACAGAAAATAGACCGCTCTGAGTTTTCAGAGTAAGGGTGAAAATGTGAGGTAAGAGCTCACACGCTGAGCCGGTAACGGTTCATTGGGTAAACCTTTTGGGTTGCAAGGCCATGTATACCCAGTCTCACGGCTTTTGCTGTGATAAGAGTTGCTCGCTCGATCTGGGAGGGTAGGCTGCACATAGACAAATGGCAGGTATTCCTTTTAGGAAGACAGAATCTGGCTTATAGATTTGACAGACCCGCCTTGCGCAAGCTTGGCGGGTTTCTTTTTACTCGTAGCTGATACGCTGGTGAAATATACCCTTGAGGGCTGTTTTCAGCACCGACTTGGCAAACCCGATATCCTGAAAGGTCAATGGTGCCTCCTCAAACTGTCCCTCGGCCTGCTGATGCGATACAATGCCTTCTACTAATCCTTCTAGTGTCTCGTGATCGTATTTCTTGAGACTACGCGATGCTGCCTCTACCGAATCGCACATCATTAGGATGGCCTGTTCTTTTGTTTTGGGCTTAGGGCCGGGATACTGATACTTTTCTTCATCTACCTCCTCTCCTCTCTTTTGAGCTTTGTTTAAGAAGTACCGCACCGTACTTGTGCCATGATGTGTTCGTATGAACTGAATCACTTCAATAGGCAAACCATGTTTTTTGGTCATTTCGATGCCTTTAAGCACATGACCAATGATAATCTCAGCGCTTTCCTCTGGTTCAAGATCATCGTGTGGGTTGTTATCTGGAAGCTGATTTTCGATAAAGTACTGAGGCGCTAGCATTTTACCTACATCGTGATACATAGCTGCTGTTCGTAACAACACTCGATCACCACCAATTTTCGAAGCCACCTTCTCACACAAGTTGGCCACCTGCAGCGAGTGCTGAAACGTACCAGGCGCTGTAACCGCCAACTCCTTCAGCAGTGGTTGATTGCTATCTGAAAGTTCGAGAAGTGTTGTTTCCGACACATACCCAAAGACTTTCTCCACAACATAAATCAGTGGGAACACCATCATGCACAACAGCGCATTCAACGCGAACCAACCAAAGTTCTCCGTCATTATCCCGGTAAACCCTCCATGCTGAGCCACACTGATAGCTACATATATGACGGAGTATCCAGCAAACACCAACAAAGCTGTACCGAGCATGCGGGAGCGCTTCGTAGATGTAGACTGATACAACGTAGCAAATGAAATGGCACTTGTTTGAATCACAATAAACTCAAGTGGATTGGTTGAGAACAATGCGATAATGAGCGTAAGTACGAGAAAACTAAAGATCGAAATGCGAAAATCATAAAACATACGCAAGAGCAAGGGAGCTATTCCGATAGGAATGACGTATACTGAAATGGCCTTGCTCGTGTAGGCTAATGAGCACATCACGAACGAAATGGTCACTAAACTCAGTGTAAGCGTAATGGGCCTGGGGTCGTTAAAAACCCTATCCTGATTGAGATAGACAAATAACATAAGCAAGCCCACCAAAATGGCTGCTATGGCCATCTCCCCAACAAGCGACCATTGAAAACCGGTGGCTGATATGGCTCGCTCGGCATATTCTTTTTTCAAGCTCTCGAGCACTTTATACTTTGCCTCTGTGACCAGATCTCCCTGATCTATAATGGCCTCTCCTCTATTCACTTTACCCTCCAGCAGTACAATCTTTTCGTGTTTGGCAGCAATGAGTAAACCCGTAAGGCTATCGTTGTAAACCAACACGGGCATTACCCGATTAAGCATCAGCTCCTTTGCCAATCCAACGAGGGCTGAGTCTAACGTATCTCCATAAAACTCAACTCCCCAGCGATCAATCGAATCTGCCACTTGCTGAATGGTTATCAACTCTCTGAAGTAATGACGCTTCATGCCACCATCTCGCGCCACCATGACTGGATCGAAATGCTTGAGCGACTTCGTGTACTCATCCTGCTGAACTATTCCCGCAGTCATCCATCCTCCGAGTAAACGCGACATGGACTCTCCAATTACACCGGCACGACCTGTGGTATCGGACTGAATTGTCTCCCAGTCAGAATCAACCTGCCGCAGAATACGATCTACTCTATCCTCATCAATGGAAAAAACCTTGGCCTGATGATCTACAATTCGTTGCTTTTCAGCTTGTACCTCCTCCTCTGTTTTTCGAATACCAAAATCGAAGGGTGAAAACAGCCTTTCATGGTTCCAGGGCTGGTTTAATTGGTATTCATACTGAAACAAACCCTCTTTGGGTAAGAAGATAAATATGAGACCAATGGTCATTAAAAATGCTATGGCCCGCTGCAGCAGCGCGTAGTTCTTAATCCTATCCTTCCATGAGTACTTCATGCTTTGGCGAAATTAGAAGGAATGTGCAATCCGAAAAGAGAAATCTGAATAGTTATAACAGGTTAACTATCGATAAAAACAAAGGTTTATGAGTACCTTTGCCAGCCCAAAAAACAGATAAGAAATTCACATATAGATATGAAAGAAGTAGTAATTGTAAGTGCAGTGCGAACACCAATGGGGAGCTTCATGGGAAGCCTCTCTTCTATTCCCGCCACCAAGTTGGGTGCTACAGCTATTAAAGGAGCTGTTGACCGAGCAGGCATTAGTGCCGACCAGGTGCAAGAAGTGTTCATGGGAAATGTACTTCAAGCTGGCGTAGGACAAGCACCTGCAAGACAGGCTGCATTGGGAGCTGGTTTGAGTGAAGAAGTTCCGTGTACAACCATCAATAAAGTATGTGCTTCAGGAATGAAGTCTATCATGCTGGGTGCTCAGTCTATCATGCTTGGCATGAATGACATTGTAGTGGCCGGAGGAATGGAGAGTATGAGTCAGGCCCCGCATTATGTGAGCATGCGAAATGGTCACAAGTACGGAAATGGCAAAATGATTGACGGCATTGTCAACGATGGATTGATGGATGTATATACCAATCAACTGATGGGTAACTGTGCAGAGCTGTGTGCCAAAGAACACGGGTTTAGCCGTGAAGACCAAGACAACTTTGCCATTGATTCTTACAAGAAGTCGGCTAAAGCTTGGGAGAATGGTTGGTTTAAAGACGAAATCGTTCCAGTAGAAATTCCACAGCGAAAAGGAGATCCAATCATCTTTGATCATGATGAGGAATACAAGAATGTGAAGTTTGAAAAGATTCCTGCGCTGAGAACGGTATTTGAAAAAGACGGAACCATCACAGCAGCCAATGCATCTACTATCAATGATGGAGCTTCTGCCCTTGTATTGATGAGCGCTGATAAAGCAGCCGAACTGGGTTTAACACCACTGGCTAAGATCAGATCATTTGGAGATGCGGCTCAAAGCAGCGAGTGGTTTACTACGGCTCCTTCAAAGGCAGTACCTGTTGCACTTGATCGCGCAGGCCTGAGTGTAGACGATGTTGATTTTTGGGAACTAAATGAAGCATTCTCGGTAGTTGGATTGGCCAACACCAAACTACTCGGAATTGACCCTGCTAAGGTTGACGTACATGGTGGAGCTGTATCTCTTGGACACCCGCTTGGAAGTTCAGGAAGCAGAATCATTGTAACGCTAATCAACGTATTGAAACAGCAAGGCGGTAAAATTGGAGGTGCTGGCATCTGTAACGGTGGCGGTGGCGCTTCTGCTATGATTGTAGAACTGGTTTAACCACGCATATTTGAAATTGTAAAAGGGGCTTCGGCCCCTTTTTTTATGCCTAATGCTCTGCTCCAATCACAGTGGAAAATAAGTGCGTTTTGATATTAATAGTATTGCTATTACATTTGCATCGTTTTACTATTACAAGTGCAAGCTTTACAATCAAATATAGCGCTCAAGATCAACCCCAATGTCTACAAGAAAGACCCGCTTTCCAGTGAATTGGGAGAAAAAATCCTACGTCATGGGATTAACCTGATGGAGGAACTTGGTTTTGAAGACTTCACGTTTAAGAAGCTCGCCATTCACATGCAGTCTACTGAAGCTTCTGTATACAGGTACTTCGAAAACAAGCACAACCTCCTCGCCTACTTAACCATGTGGTACTGGAGCTGGATGGAATATCGATTGCTGATGCGAACCATCAATATCGAAGACCCTAAAACACGCCTTCGAAAAGCCATCCAATGTGTTACCGAGGTCATTGAGGTCGATTCAGCGTTTTCTCAAATAGACGAATCAAAGCTGCAGCGCATTGTCATTATCGAGTCTTCCAAAGTCTATCTGTGCAAAACGGTAGACGCTGATAACAAATCCGGTTTTTTCCTGGTTTTTAAGTCGTTGGTACAACGCATAGCCGATATCATTCTCGAGATTAACCCTGGGTTTAAATACCCTCACATGTTGGTTTCTACCATCATTGAAGGGGCTCAACATCAACGGTTTTTTGCCGATCACCTGCCGCGCCTCACAGATGTGGTCAAAGGAGAAGATGCAGTGACCACCTTTTACACTCAACTAGCCGAACGCGAATTATCCATTGAATAAGAGATTGGTCATATCGCTGATTGCAAGCTTGCTTATAGCTGTTATGGGGTCTTTCCATATCCTTAGTGCCGTTACTGAACGGCCACTGGAGCAGATGTGCGTGGAGCATTCTGAGTCAAAGGATGAAGTGGAAAAGGAAAAGGAAATCGAAGAAAACCTACTCGATTTGACCGAAGGCGACCTGCATCCTGACTGGAGAAGCCTCAAAAAGCCTGGCTACGCAACCGAGTCGGTTTATTATCTCACCGTTTACATCCAAATACCCCTACCTCCTCCCGAGTTAGCCTAAACAGAACTGGACTATCTATCGATTTCTCAATCGACACCTTTTCATAGCTAATTCAACATCATGGAATCCATAAAACTGAGTCCAATCAGGCGCTTCTGGCTGCTCCTGAGACCGGACAAACTCGAAATTCGAAACCTTTACTTATACGCCATTATCATAGGATTGCTCAATCTGGTCCTCCCGATTGGCATCCAATCTATCATCAACCTGATTCAGGGAGGTGCCGTTAGCACATCCTGGATTGTCCTTATTCTGCTGGTGGCCGGTGCTATTGCCTTCAGTGGCCTGATGCAAATAAACCAGCTCAGAATTACGGAGAACTTGCAGCAAAAGATATTTACGCGAGCCGCGTTTGAGTTTACATATCGTATTCCCAGAATTCGATTAGAGCAGCTGTTTAAACAATATGCTCCCGAATTGATGAATCGCTTTTTTGATGTCATTTCCATTCAAAAAGGCATGACCAAAATTCTTATTGAGTTCTCCTCAGCAAGCATACAGGTGCTGTTTGGGCTGATATTGCTCTCGCTCTATCACCCTTTCTTTATCGTATTTAGCCTGCTGCTGGTGTTTATGCTCATAGCCATTTTCTGGCTAACCATGCGAAGTGGACTCAACACAAGCCTTGAGGAATCAAAGCATAAATACCTGTTGGTGCACTGGCTTGAAGAAATAGCGCGGTCAAATACCACGTTCAAGCTTTCTGGTAATGCAAACCTGACCATGAATAGGACGAATGATCATGCATTGGCCTACACCGAATCCAGAGAAAAACACTTCTCCATTCTGCGGTGGCAGTATAGCCTTATGGTCGTGTTTAAAGTACTGGTAGCCGTTGGGCTTTTGCTCATTGGTGGGCTGTTGGTCATTGAGCAGCAAATGAACATTGGCCAGTTCGTAGCAGCCGAAATTGTCATTCTTCTTATTGTGAACTCGGTTGAAAAGATCATTCTGAGTTTCGAAACCATGTATGATGTGCTCACATCATTGGAAAAACTGGGACAGATTACCGATCTCGAACTGGAGAAAGAAGGCGGAATAACTACCCCTGGAGTTACCCATGGCATCAGCCTTGACATCAACAACGTGTCCTATCGGTATCCGCAAGAACAGAGAAAGGCTTTAAAGAATATCTCCATCTCGGTGAATTCAAGTGAACGCATTCTGGTGACGGGTAAAAACGACAGTGGCAAGTCAACTTTGCTTTACTTGGTGAGCGGTCTACTGACACCATTAAGCGGATCCATTTCCATCGAAGACACACCTGTCAACAACTTTAATTTCAACGACTTAAGAAGTCAAATAGGCGGCTACTTACGCGATGAATCGCTGTTTGAAGGAAGCCTACTTGAAAACATCACGTTGGGCAAAGAAGCTGTGACCTTTGAGCAGGTCAAATGGGCCATACAAGCAGTTGGGCTTACCGAACTGATCAAGAAATTACCACTCGGTTATGATACCCGGATTTTTCCTCTGGGTAAGCAGTTCTCTAAGAGCACCATGGCCAAAATCCTTATCGCCAGGGCCATTGTAGACAAACCGAGGCTTCTCTTATTAGAAAACAGCTTTTCTGTTTTCTCACCAGAAGATCGAGAGCGCCTGTTGGCATTTCTACTCGACAGGAAACACTCGTGGACTGTCTTACTATCCAGCTCTCATCCGATAGAGCTTCCCGAATTAATCGATCGCCAGATTGTACTTCATAATGGCGAAATCGTTTCATCAAACTCATAAGCCATGCTCAACATATCTCGTAACAGTATCTCTTCAAAGATCAACCGACAGGACTACAAGGCACTTGAGCTTGTAGAAGCCAAAACCACTGGACTCATTGTGCAACGAACCGTTCAGTGGGCTGTATTGATCTTATGCATCATTGCCGTGCTTCCCTGGACGCAAAACGTTCGAACTTCTGGCAATCTGACCACGCTAAACCCAAATCAACGTCCGCAGAATATTCACTCTGTGATCTCGGGACGAATAGAGCGATGGCATGCCAGAGAAGGCGACTTTGTTCGACAAGGCGATACCATCGCAATGCTTTCCGAAATAAAAGACGCCTATTTTGATCAACAACTTCTGGAACGAACCGAAAACCAACTTGGGTTGAAAAAACAATCTGTTCAATCCTATTCAGGTAAAATAAACGCCCAGGATTCTCAGCTAACTGCACTTACAGTCAATAGACAACTGGAACTCGAAAAGATGGATGTCAAAATCAGGCAAACCAAACTCAAAATACAGAGCGACAGCATTGATTTTGAAGCAGCTAAGCTTAACAACTCCATTTCTCAGTATCAATACCAAAGAATGGACAGTCTTTACGATCAGGGGCTAAAGTCGCTGGCAGATTTGGAGACAAGAAGAAAGAGAGCGCAGCAGGACAAAGCCAAAGCTATCTCATCACAAAATAAATGGGAAACAAGCAAGAATGACCTGCTCAACTTGCGTATAGAGCGAAACAATATCAACGCTAAGTATAAATCGAGTTATTCCAAGGTGCTGTCAGACAAATTCAGCACAGAAACGAACTTACAGGACGCAAAATCGACCATTAACAAGCTCGAAAATCAATTCTCTAATTATCAAACCCGCAGGGGATTCCTGGTAATTACTGCTCCTCAGGACGGCTATGTAACGAAGCTGATGGTCAATGGAATCGGAGAAACCGTCAAAGAAGGAGCGCCCATCCTCAGCTTCATGCCGAAGCAGTTTGAGCTGACTGCAGAGGTTTACATCAACCCAATAGACCTGCCGCTTATGAATATTGGCGAACATGTGCGCCTTCAGTTTGACGGGTGGCCCGCCATCGTCTTTTCGGGTTGGCCAGGCGCCAGTTACGGCACCTATGGAGGAGAAATTTATGCCATTGATCAGTTTATCAGCCCAAATGGGAAGTATAGGGTATTGGTCCGGGAAGATCTTGATGATCACCCCTGGCCACACGACCTGAGATATGGTGGTGGCACCAAAGCATTGATTCTCTTAAACGATGTTCCTGTTTGGTATGAGGTATGGCGAAAGGTAAACGGCTTTCCACCGCAGTTTTATAAATCTGAGTCGAATATTGAAGTATCGGAAAAATGAGTAGGTCCATATTTATCCTTGTGCTCCTGCCCTTTTTCTATGCAGGTTACGCTCAAGAACAACCCCATAAACTCGACTACGAAACCTTCATTGAGTTGGTCATGAATAACCACCCTTATGCATTTCAGGCAGGTATTGCACAATCGAAGGGTGAGTCACGCGTACGGCAATCGCGAGGTGCCTTTGACCCGGTCTTATTTGGTAACGCTTCTCAGAAGTACTTTGATGACACCCAATACTACAGCCGCCTTCACGGAGGACTCAAGGTTCCTACATGGTTTGGTATATCAGCCGAAATGGGATATACGTTAAACGAAGGACAGTATCTCAATCCTGAAAACAACATACCAAATGCCGGACTTTGGTATGCAGGTCTGCGCCTTGAACTTGGAAATGGTTTGTTGTTGGATAAACGAAGGGCTGAACTACAAAAGGCCAAATTGTATCAAACAAGCTCTGAGATCGATCGCATGATCATGCTTAACCAACTAAAACGAGATGCCTCCATAGCCTTTTGGCAGTGGAAACGGGCTTATGATGAAGCTACTACGTATCGTTATGCCTTTCAAAACGCCTCTGTTAGACTAGAGGCCGTCAAAGTGGATGCCAACATGGGTGAGCGCCCCTACATCGATACCGTAGAAGCTTCCATGATCGCACAAAACCGCAACCTACAGCGAATGAAAGCTGAAACATACCTGGAGAATGCAGAGCTCAAGCTTGAAGTGTATCTGTGGACAGACGGGTTTATTCCACTAGAACTGGAAAACACCATACCTGGCAGGAGCACTGCCGAAGAGCCCATACGCTTTTCAGCGCTGTTGGACTCCGCTGCGCGAAACCATCCCCTGCTTCAGGTTAACCAGTTAAAAATCGAACAGCAACAGATAGATCTCAAATTGCAGCGAGAACAACTCAAGCCCCTATTGACGCTCAAATACAACGCGATCAATGAGCCTGTAGGCGATATTCCTGTGGCTGCCTATACACCAAGCAACTATACCTGGGGAGCTAGTTTCTCTTACCCCATTTTTACGCGGAAAGAACGAGGCAATGTACAACTCGCAGAGCTGCAGTTGCTCGACCAGAAGCTGGACATGGAAACCAATAAGGCTAGCCTGAAATACCAGATTAATGCCACGTTCAACAACTATACGCTTGCTCAGGAGCAACTTAGAACGAACAAAGACCTGGTTGATAAAAACAGGAAAATGTACGATGCAGAAAAGGTCTTGTTTGATCTAGGCGAAAGTTCTCTATTCATGATTAACCAGCGTGAAAGCGCATGGTTAAAGGCTCAGATTCAACTCATTAAATCAGAGAATGAATACAGCATGCAAAATACAGAGCTAACATATCAGTTAATGTTTTTTGAAACCAGGTAGCATTTTGCACCAAACTGATCTGAATGAGTGGTGAGAATGCGTGTATCGATAACGAGTAATCTGCTATCTTACATGCGTCAAAACTAACCACACACACTATGGATTACAGGAAAAAAATTGGAACGAAGGAAAAACCGTTGAAGCTCAAAACACCTCCTCTCTCTTCTGAATACACCATGCATGTAGATGAGAAAGATGGAGGTGATATTCTGGTATGCACCGTTGGTAAAACAGTATTGCATTATAACTTACAGTGCATAAGTGATTTACATGACATGCTCAAGGCTCATGGCGACTGGATGGAACTTGGCAGTAAAGACGAAAAGCAGGATACCAAAGAAGGCACTGTTGAGCACTGGGGTCGTTCAGCTGACAACCCGGTTGGTGGCTGGTATGGTTTAAAGAAAAACTTCAGAGGTCGTTTTGGCATGTATATTCCACCATTGATGGAGGCTCTTGGGCTTGCTGAGGTAACACATGAAAAGCGAGGCAACAAGATGAAGGCGAAGTAAGGTTGAATCAAACCTTAATCAATCATTCACCCTTAACTCTTGTAGCATGAATCATTTTCACAACCCTGCCTTTGACTACGATTCATTCGGTCAGGAATACACACACCACCGGCAAACCGATCCGCGTATTGCTGCTTATGTTCTAAAAGAACTCAAGGGCATGAATACCATTCTCAATGTAGGAGCCGGAGCCGGTTCTTACGAGCCCAACGACAAATACGTAGTTGCAGTGGAGCCCTCCAAGGTTATGCGCGCGCAGCGCATAGCCACAGGAAAAAAACCGGCTTTGGAAGCCACAGCCGAAACCTTACCCTTTGATGATGATTCCTTTGATGCATGTATGGCTATTGTTACCGTACACCACTGGCCCGACATTGAAAAAGGCCTGAAGCATCTGCGTAGAATTGCTCGAAAAAAAGTCATCGTTATGACGTTTGACCCTGACTGCCTGAACGATTTCTGGAATGCCGAATATTTTCCGGAACTCATAGAAATTGAAAAGAACAGATACCCCAAAAACGAACTGGTTGTAGAAACCTTAGGGGGCAATAGTTCCATTGTTTCTGTACCGGTTCCGCATGACTGCGTTGATGGCTTTCAAGAAGCCTTTTTTGCCCGACCAGAGGCTTTTCTGGACAAGGCCGTTCGAACCAACCAATCTGCATGGGGTTTCTTACCGGATGGAAAAGAAGATGAACTTGTAAAGCGCCTCCATAACGATCTTACATCGGGCCAATGGGATGAAAAGCATGGAGCTCACAGGACCATGCCCGCTATGACCTGTGCGCTGAAATTGATCATAGCCTCATATTAATTGCATAAGCTTCAGATAAGTTCACTTGGTTTTATCTGAAAAAGGCTCATCTTTCTCGTCCCTTATTCACTCCGCAATTTGCGATCATTATGCGACTACACCTATTCATTGCTTCCATTGTTATTAGTCTCACCAGCTTCGCTCAAAAGGCACAAATCACAGCTGGCCCTATGCTCGGTTACAACACCATGAGCGAAGTGGGAATATGGGTTCAGGTAGAACAATCATCCTCCGTTACCCTGAGTATATGGGAAGAGACTCAACCCAACAACAAGCAATCCGTTGCACCATCCTTTATCAGTGATCATGTGCCACATATTGTTCGTTTTAGACCGGGCAGCCTGAAGCCTGGTACCATGTACCACTATTCGCTTGAGGGAGTAGAAACGGATAAGGTATATGCCTTTACCACCCAGGAACTGTGGCAACACCGAACCGATCCACCTGCATTCAAAGTAGCTATGGGTAGCTGTGCCTACATCAACGAAGAGGCTTACGACAGACCTGGCAAACCCTATGGAGGTGGATATGGAATATTTGAGACTATTGCAGAGCAATCTCCGAACGTAATGCTATGGCTCGGAGACAATATTTACCTTAGGGAATACGATTGGTCGTCTCGTTCAGGGTATGTCCATCGATACAACCACACGCGCTCGCTACCGGAGATGCAGCGTTTATTAGAAACTGCGCATAACTACGCCATCTGGGATGACCACGATTTTGGACCAAACGATGCCGTAGGCAGCTGGATTCATAAAGACTGGGCTCTGGAGTACTTTAACCAGTATTGGATGAATAGCCCAATAGAAACCGATGACCATGACGGCATAACCAACCAGTTTTCTTACAACGATATTGACTTTTTCCTACTTGACAACCGATGGAATAGAACGAGTCACGACAATAAGGAGCAAAACCCTCAGATACTGGGCTATGAACAGATTGAATGGCTCATAGAGGCCCTTAAATTCAGCAAGTCGCCCTTTAAAATGGTAGCCGTTGGTGGTCAGGTACTAAACACCGCTGCCGTATATGAAAACCACGCCCGATATGAAGATGAGCGGGCTTATCTGCTAAAGCGCATCGTAGAAGAAGGTATTAAAGGAGTTGTTTTTGTGAATGGCGACAGACACCATACCGAACTCTCTTCCTATGAGAGTAATGGAATTACTATCTATGATTTGACGGTCAGTCCATTAACCTCAGGAGTGCATGGAAGTACGGACGAACCGAACGAGTTGCGCGTTGAGAACACCTTTGTAGCCAAACGAAATTTTGCTGTATTAGAATTTAACGGAAAGTCCTTTGCTAGAGAACTAAATATTTCCATATTTGACGAACAAGGTTCCGTTATATGGCATAAATCTCTACCCTCACAAACTTCACGATAAGATACATGAGTCTAGCAAAGCTGAACACCGATGGCTATGGAGATATTGAGGCTATTGATAATACCATCGAAGTGAACGTGCGTAAAACGTTTCGTCAACCCGTTGACCGCGTTTTTGCCAATGCAAAGGGCTGGTTTGAACAGGAAAGACGCGCCAGATTAAAGCACTTCGGAAATAGAAACTCGCTCAAATGCGTCTGGTCTACAGACAACTCCATTGTTGCCGTTGATTTCAAATCCAAGGGAAAAAATGCCACTGAGATGACGGTAAGGCACAAATCTCTTCAATCAGAGTCTGACAAAGCTATCATGCAAAATTTCTGGACCGAGAGTATTCCACAGATGGTCGAGTCGTTTTAACTCTTCTCTTCCCAGATCTTAACCAAATTCACAAGCGTTTCTACGGCCTTGTGCATGTCCTGCACACTGGCCCACTCTTCTTTGCTGTGAAACGCGTGCTCACCTGCAAAAATATTGGGACAAGGAAGCCCCATGAAGGAAAGCTTTGATCCATCGGTACCGCCTCGTATACTCCCAGTCTCTGGAGTAAGCCCGCTTCGCTTAATGGCTTCTATGGCATATTCAGATACTTGAGGGCATGTATCTATGACGTTCTTCATATTGCGGTATTGCTCCACAATCTTCATTTCGAAAGAGGCATTTTCTATTCCGTGTACAGTAGCCTCGGCTAGCTCCTGTAACCTGTCTTCATAATCCTTGAGGTCTGAATCAACAAATGATCGAATAAGTATGGTTATTTCAGCTTCATCAATACCCGCCTTCATTTCATAAGGATGCACATACCCCTCACGGCCATCGGTCGTTTCAGGCGACCATCCATCTTTCGGTAGAGAATCAATAAAAGAACTGGCAAGCTTTAGAGCACTTGTCATGCGGTCTTTGGCAAATCCAGGGTGCGTATTAAACCCTTTGAATGTCATCACCACAGCATCGGCAGAGAACGTTTCATCTTCAAAAGAACCCAGTGCTTCTCCATCAACCGTGTATCCATAATTGGCCGCCAATCGATCAATGTCTACTTTATCCGCTCCTCGGCCTATTTCTTCGTCCGGAGTAAACAGTATGCGCACTGCACCGTGTTTCACTTCTGGATGCTGCTGGAAATAGTGCACCATATCCATAATCTCGGCCACACCTGCCTTGTTATCTGCCCCTAAAAGCGTAGTGCCATCAGCGGTTACAATATCATTACCGATCTTCTTCTTCAGCTCAGGATGTGTTTCCGGATCGAGCACAATGCCTCCATTAGGTAACACAATCTCTCCTCCCCTGTAATCCCGATGAATCATTGGGTTTACATCCTTTCCACTGCTCTCAGGTGATGTATCCACATGCGAGCAAAAACAGATGACTGGTACATTCTTATCTGTATTAGCTGGTAAGGTGGCATAAACGTATCCCAAATCATCCATTTCAGCGTCCGCAATTCCCATTTCGTGAAGCTCGGCAACGAGCATCCGACTGAGATTCTTTTGCTTCTCGGTAGATGGAGTGGTTTCAGAATGTGGATCAGATTGGGTATCAACCTTTACATATCGCAGAAATCTGTCAAGAACCGTGTAATCGTAAGTCATAGTGCTAATCAAAGACCGCAATAATACACCTTGCAATGCAGGATTGAAAGGATGATGATACCTTCACGTCCTTATCGTTGTTATGATGTTTGAAACACCACCCACAATCAACCAATCCTGGAAAACGGTCTCGTCTGTTGAGCAATGGAAACAGATTCTTGAAGACTCGAAAACCAGCACTCTGGCCATTTTTAAGCACAGTACGCGATGCAGCAGAAGCATGTTTGCCAAGCACCGACTGGAAGATGGGTACGACATCGGAGAAGAAGATCTGACGTTTTACTACGTAGACCTACTTGCCCACCGAGACGTTTCCAATGCCATAGCTGAGGACCTGGGAATTTTACATCAGAGCCCACAGCTTATCGTGATCAAACATGGACGCGTAGTGCATCACTCTACACATGAGAGCATAGAGCTGCATTCCGTGAAAGAGTCACTTTGACTCCGTTGAACCTGAGAGAAAATACGGCTTCGGGATTTGCAGAGCAATAATCAACCCTAAAAGTTGAATCAACGGCAACAAACGACACTGTAACCGCTCGTATACATTGGCCAGTACTCCTGTTATTGCGGCATTGAATACGTATGCCAACACAAACAGGATAAAAAGGAAAGCCAATTCCTTTGAAAACTTCCGATTCATAATGGCCCACCCAATAAGGAGTAGCGACAGCATGAGACTGATGTAGTTTAATACTCTAAAGAACTCGAGCGGTAGCTTGTCGCCTTTGTTCTGAACACTAATGAGGTATTCGTTCAGTTCCTGCTTAAAGTGAGATTTCATGGGCCAATACGGTGGTGTTCCCTCACCATAGGCGTATTGTAAGCCACTCCCCAACTCTATCTGGGCCATTTGCTTGAATGTGGCCTTTACCGAAGCAAACACCAGCCATTTTAAATAACGCGGTTTAGACATAAAATCCCGTACTACAGGCGCAAACTCCTGGTTGGCTCCCTCCCATCCCAACTCATGTTTCTGAACAGGCCCTTCCGGATCCCACAAATAACCATACGTCTCTAAGGGAAGATCGTCTTTAATTGCACACAGTGAAAGAGATGAGTTCTCACAATTCTCATCCAAATACATCTTCAATATTCCCATTTCACCTAAGCTGGCTGTAATAAAGGCATTCGAAGCCAAACTCAGCCTAAACCCGTGTTGATGAACTGCATTGAATGTGCAAACAACCAGAAACGATGTAACCAACACGGCCATACTTACCATATACTTTCTCAGCAGGGCTTTAAGGTCTGGTCGCTCCACAAAAAAATGAATGAAGGCAAGGCTTACCAGTAGCATCAAAACCATTGGAATATGACTGAGATGTGTCAATAAGGATAGTCCAAGCAACAATGTATGAAAGGCTTTACGCCTTACAGAGTCGCCTTGTCCTCTAATAACCACTGCCAGGCTCAATACGGCAATAAGCGTAAATATATCTGGCATTAACTGCGCGGCATACCACGATAAACTCGTGAAGAAACTGAGAAGAACCACAGCTAAAAAATGGAACCAACGTCTGTCTCTCTCCGCAAAAAAAGGCATCATGACCCTGGAGAGCAAGTAGGAAACCAGCATGCCCTGCAGCATGACAATGGGCCAGTTAGAAACTACAAACCCAGTAATTTTCATGAGGAAGGGATACCCAAAAGCTCTATGAAACGATGGTTCAAGATTGGCTGCCATTTCCATGTAAGCTCCGCTATCGAAATACATAAGCGGATATCGATTATACAATGCTGGCGCCACCACAATCAACCCGGTAAACACCAGGTAAATGAGCTCAACTATATAATCCTTCCACGTGCTTCTCATCCAGCTGAAATTGTAGCGATGTAACGATCTCGAATCACCTTGGCATGGTGGAGTGTATGGCCGGATTGAATAAAGAAAAGAGCCTCAACCTGAATTTCATGACCACTGGCCACACCGGTTTTTTTCATCTGATCATCTGAGAAGGTATTGATCATACTCAATGTCGCCTTTCGGGTAGCGTCAAAATAAGCGAAGACCTCCTCTTTTGACATGCGCACTACCGATTCTTCGACATAAGCGTTTTCGTCAAAGCCATCCAAATTCTGTGGTGCCTTTTCTCTGGCAATCCGCAATGCTCGGTAGTTGAATATCAACTCAGTTTCTATGGTGTGTAACACAACTTCTCTGATGCTCCATTTGCCTGGAGCATATTTATACTCCATTTGCTGCTCGCTAAGCGGACTTATCATGTCTATAAGAAATTGAGCGGAGCTAGTGAGTGCCTCCTGCATGTCGTCTGTTTCCAGATGATTTAAATACGTATCGAAATAAGGATTTCGTATCAGTGTGGCGAAAGAGTCGAGCATGGCTTGAACTGTTTTCACGAAGATGTAAAAAAATGAAAGGTGGCCGAAGCCACCTTTTCCCCTTAAAACCATCCAAAATGAATGTGTCTTGAACCACTAACTTGATATACTATACCTCAATGGGGTTCAAATAGTTTCAGCGTTTCGACTAAAAGTTAATTTTCTTCTCTGAAGGGTACTTAACCTGATACCGAAAGACAAATTCTTCGGCCGAACCTGCCAATAATATCTTCGACCAGGTAAGCTTTCCTGTTTGCTTGGCATGTTGAGCGCCCGACAGTTCATCAACACTTACCTCAATTTCCTTGTGTATTGAAACAGGAACCTGATCCTCCACCACCAATTGTACTTTGGTTGACTTGGTGTTCTTAATCTTGATTGAAATGCCAATGCTCTCTGTCTTTGAGCCTCCGATTTTCTTGCTCGCTGTCATCTCAGCAATTTTTTCCCGCTTGACCACAATGCTCTGATCGCGACCGAGCGACAAGTCCAGTGTATCATCAACAATAGCCGGATTGATGTAAGCCTGCCCCACGTATGTATTGGATAAGAACAAATTGGCATTCCCTGGAAGCAGATTAAACTGCTCGAAATCGGTCACCCGGGCAAGTAAGAAAGCCGTCAGGTCAATCTTGGGAGCAATATAATATTGATACTCTGCTGGCACCTCATACGCATCAATGCCTATCACCTGAGACTTACCATTGGAGGGGACGGAATGCTTTGACTTAATTTCAAACGAAATGGCCGCTTTATTAACCGGATAGTCGACTGTGTATGTTCCTGCGTCAAGCCGAGCACCAGAAAAAGCCACATCTCCCTCAGCCAATTCATAGGCTTTATTGGAGTAGCCCTGAACCTTTCGTTTTTCTATGGCATCTACAAAGTATAGTTGCCATGGATGAATTTCGGGCTTGGTACCACTCAGGTTTGGGTTGGCATTGGTCAGTGTAATCTGTACATCCTTCCAATCAGTACCAGTACTTTGATACACCTGCGCATTGTAAGCCAGGTTCAGCGGTTCATCTACTTCTTCTACATGAATATTGTACAGCGGAGACCATCCGGCATTTCGAACCATGTAGGAGAACTCAAAGCTGATGTTGGAATTTGAAGGAACATCCAACTCAACCAAAATCTCGGCAGTAGCCTGGTTTAATCGAGCATTGATCTCGTTCAATTGAGCCAAAATGCGCTTAATCTGCTTGGCCAATACCTCCTGCTTCTGATGCAGCTCCATTTCCTTCAGCATAACATCGGCCAAGCGATCCCGATAAAAATCGGACAGGTCTTCCAAATCCTCAATGACAAAGTCAGATTCTTCCCAACCAATCTCTTTATTGGCCAGAATCATTGCCCGCTCTTCACTGTATATATTCAGCATGTTCTGATTGAACTTCTGATCAAAGTAGTAGTCCTCAAGACTATCAGACAACAACGCAACGCGTTTCGGTTTTGCACCGGGTTTCAAATGATTGATCTGTGATGAAACGCTCAAAACCTTTGCTCCGCCACTTACAGAAACGCCAATGCTATTCGCATTGAGCTCTGTTTCAAGGCCTGTGAATGAAACCGTCTGTCGGCCGTTGCTCAAAAACTTGGATGCCGATCTGTGAACCTGTGCTCCGCTGGGGTAAACGGTAACAGAGTTGATCTTAGACTGAACAGACTGCCCATCTCCTGCCCATAGCACAAGAGGCAAGGTCAGAGATAAAAGAGAAGCAAAAATCTTCATTAAAACTTGTTTTAGTCTCTACCTCCACCAAAAGCCATGATGAAATAGAGCAATTGCGATATAGCCGCTAAAGTGGCAACAACATATGTACTGGCCGCCCATTTTAAGGCATTTTTAGCTTTCGTATGCTCTTCACCAACCGTTATTCGGCTCATTTTAAGCCACTGTAGTGCTCTTGCCGAAGCATCAAACTCAACAGGTAACGTTACCAGGCTAAACAGCGTAATCATGGCTTGAGAAAGGATGATCAACCCGATCATTTGAGGCCACATGTTTAATACAGCTCCTCCAATAAGAGCCATAATGAAAATGACATTCATTAAACTGCTGCTTATGTTGACTAGCGGTACTAGTGTTGAACGTAGTTGCAACATGCTATAAGCTGTAGCGTGCTGAACAGCATGACCCGTTTCGTGAGCCGCAACTGCCGCAGCCGAAACATTACGCCCGTGATACACATCATGGCTCAGATTAATTGTCTTATTCTTTGGGTTGTAATGATCGGTTAGCTGTCCTTGAACCGAAACAATCTTTACATCCCTGATATTGTTATCTCTCAGCATGGTTGCAGCAATTTCTGCACCTGACATGCCACTGGAAGTAGGCACCATGCTGTATTCCTTAAATCGCTTCTTAAGTGTGCTGCTAACCCACCAACTTAAAAGCGCAAAAAATCCAATTATTCCCCAGTAAATCATATTCTTATTTTTTTGGGTGTATGGTCAAATCACATGCCGACAAGAAATCAGGTGCTATTATGGCAGGTTTCACGCTACGGCCTCTGCTTTGTTCTCACGACAACAGGTTTCGATGGCCTTTTTGTCAGTGATTTTAATCCACTTCTTATCCAACTCTATCCACTTATCTTCCACCATTTCGTTGAACACCCTAATCACTGTTTCATAGGTTGTGCCAGCCATAGAGGCAATATCCTTTCGAGCCAATGGATAGGCCAGAAATCCATTCTCTGTCAAACCAAAAGCCTTTTCGATAAGTACCAGAGACTCACCTATTCTCCCTTTCACGGGCATTAGTGCCAAATGCCGCATTCTTCGCTCAGTGAGCTTAAGTTCATCTGCGTAGTACCACATAAGCTCTGTACAAAACTGATTATTGGTTGTGAGCAATGTCTTGAATAAATCGTTCTCAATAAAACACACAGTAATCTCTTCGAGCGCAGTGGCCGAAACCGGATACACTGAATCCAAACCGAAACCACGGTGGCCTAAAATAGTGGAATCGCTTGCCAGGCGGACAATGTACTCTTTGTCGCCCCATTTCATATGCACCTTGGCTTTACCTTTAAGAATAAAATAAACCCCTTTTACTTCTGATCCTTCTTCAAAGATCACCGTTCCCTTAGGGTAAGTAAGCACGTCTCTTTTTAGCTTAACTACTTCGCGCCACTCAGGCAATATATTTCTGCACAACAGGCAGTTTTCGCATGTACATTCCATAGCTCAATAAAGTATATAATCTAAGCGCTGATCGTGTATTTCCATAGGAACACGGTCAACTAATTGCTCCTCAAAGCCCAAAGCTACCTTTTTAGCCTTTGGGTGTTGAATTAAAAAACGATCGTAGTATCCGCCACCATAACCTAAGCGTCCCCCAGCCCTGTCAAACGCAAGACCTGGTACAATGATCACATCAAACGACCCAATAAACTCGTTTGTTCCATCGGGGTACATTGTTCCAAAAAGACCCGGTGTCAGTTTATCGAATCCTTCGAACAATAAGTGACGCAACCTCCCCTTCTTCAATGTCTGCGTGGTAACGACCGTTCTTCCTGAATCAATCCATTCCCGAATCAACCCCGAGAAATCCAATTCGTTACCCATCGGCAGGTATGTGTGTATAACATCGGGCTCGAACTTTCGAATGAAAGTCCTTAACCTATCTACCGCCTTGCTCGTTTGCACATGCCGCTGCTCTTTTGGCAACTCATCTCGTGCAATGAGCATGCGCTCCCTCATCGCTTTCTTTTGTTCTTCTTGCGTCTCCATATCAATTCAAATTTACCAGTTGGCGAGGTAGTTCTGTTTTTAGCCCGTCATTTCAAATAGTGAGTATAGTCATACTTTTGTTTCGAGCATAATCAGATATTCGGGGCCAGTTTACCACCCTAATTAGTCAACACAAAAACAAACAATATGAGTAGCAAGCAGGAACAATTATTGGAAGATTTGACAGCCAAGTACGAAGCCATTGGTCAGGATGTAAATGTGCATCTTGAAGGTTTACTCCACTCCAGACCAATTACTTACTGGGATTATATACAAACCGATGCCTTATTGAACCTGCAAACTCAGCGCACTTCCCTGCCAGATGAGATGGTCTTTATCATGTATCATCAGGTAAATGAGCTATTGTTTAAAATGATTCTTTGGGAGATTGAACAAGTAGCTGAAAAAGAAGACATCACTACTTCCTTCTTTGCCGAGCGACTCGGCCGAATCAGCCGATACTTTGACGTGCTCTCTTCTTCGTTTAATGTGATGGGTGATGGCATGTCGATTGACCAATACATGAAGTTTAGAAATACGCTGACCCCTGCCAGCGGTTTCCAGAGCGCTCAGTATCGAATGATTGAATTTGCCTCAACAGAGTTGATCAACCTTATTGATATTCGATTTAGAGCTACCATCGATCGAAACACCCCTTTTTCACACGCCTTTGACCATCTGTACTGGCAGGCTGCCGGGAAAGATCACACTACGGGTGAAAAATCAACCTTGCTCCGTTTGTTTGAAGAGCGGTATATGGATGACTTCATTCGCTTTATGAAGAAATACAACACGCTAAACCTCTGGACCAAGTTTCAAGCGCTTCCGGAAACCGATCAGGAAAATATTGAACTACGAAATGCCATGCGTCATTACGACCACACCGTAAATGTTCGGTGGGTAATGGCACATTACGATGCGGCTGGCAAATACCTCAATAGCGGAGAAGAAAAAGCCGAAGCAACTGGAGGAAGTGATTGGCAGAAATACATGCACCCTAAGTATCAAAAACGTATTTTCTTCCCAACACTTTGGAGCGAAGAGGAACTGGCAAATTGGGGAATTGACAACCTGGAATCATGCAAGATTCTCTCATAAAACCAAGCACTGAAATGAAGGATATTCAGGGAAAACCTGATATTAAACTTTTTGTTGACTCATTTTACAACAAAGTTCAGAAAAACAGTGTTTTATCTCCTTACTTTAACGAAGTAGTTAAAGTAGACTGGCCGCATCACCTTCCCAAAATGTATTCGTTTTGGGAGACCATATTATTGGACAAAGGAGACTATAAAGGAAACCCGATTATAAAGCATCAACATGTGGATCAACTAAAGGAGATCAACAAGGAATCGTTTGAGACGTGGTTGGGCTTATTTCATGAAACAATAGACGAATTGTTTGAAGGTCCTAAGGCTCAACTGGCAAAAACCAGAGCCCTGTCTATTGCCACCATGATTGAGATTAAACTGATTCAGGCGAGAGGGTAAATCTGTACGTTAGACGTTAAATCTAAAGTGCATTACATCCCCGTCCTTTACTACATACTCTTTCCCTTCTACGTGTAGTTTGCCAGCCTCTTTTACAGCGGCTTCTGACTTATAGGTGATATAATCATCGTACCCAATAACCTCGGCTCGAATAAACCCTTTCTCAAAATCTGTGTGAATGACACCGGCTGCCTGTGGAGCTTTCATCCCCTCTGAGATCGTCCAGGCACGCACCTCTTTTTCTCCAGCTGTGAAGTATGTCTGGAGTTTAAGCAAACTGTAAGCGCTTCGAATAAGCTTACTGACACCTGGTTCTTCCAATCCTAAATCATCCAGGAACATCTTGCGTTCGTCATATGTGTCTAAAGAAGCAATATCAGCTTCAATGCCAACGCCAAGCACGAGTACTTCTGCATCTTCATCCTTTACAGCCTCTCTCACCGCATTTACATGCTCGTTGCCGTCTACTACAGATGACTCATCCACATTGCAGACATACATAACCGGTTTATCTGTAAGCAAGAACAGGTCGTGTACGTATTCGCGCTCCTTAGGATCAAGCGGAGTTGATCTGGCAGACTTGCCCTGCTCCAAATGCACCCGATACTTCTCGTAAATATCGAACTGCTTCTTGGCTTCCTTCTCACCCACGGCTGCTTGCTTCTTGACTTTATCAATGCGCTTCTGAAGTGTTTCAAGGTCTTTAAGCTGAAGTTCATAGTCAATGACTTCTTTGTCTCTCACAGGGTCAACCGAACCATCAACGTGAACCACGTTTCCATCGTCAAAGCATCTGAGTACGTGTATAATGGCATCGCACTCCCGAATGTTCCCAAGAAACTGATTCCCCAATCCTTCTCCTTTGCTGGCTCCTTTAACCAATCCGGCAATGTCCACGATTTCAATAGTTGTGGGGAGAATTTTCTCAGGATTCACCAAATCTGCCAATGCATTGAGGCGATCATCTGGCACCGTAATCGTACCAACATTGGGCTCGATGGTACAAAACGGAAAGTTTGCCGCCTGAGCCTTTGCATTACTCAAGCAATTAAAAAGCGTTGATTTTCCAACATTAGGTAATCCAACAATACCGCACTTTAAAGCCATAGAAGTTTCTTTTTTCGGGCGGCAAATGTAACGGAAATGTTACCGAATCAGAGTCACATTGTCGTTGACCAATATTTTGGGTATATCGGTACAAACAGTAGTCGCCTCCATGATGTAGAAGTAGACGCCATCCTCAGCTTCACTTCCATCTGGCAAGCGACCATCCCACCCGTGGTAAAGGAATTGAGCTTCAAACAACAGCATCCCCCACCTGTTGTATACAACGAGCTTATAATCATCTATCAACTCTGGCGTAGCCACGTTCAAACTCAACACATCATTTAGCCCGTCACTGTTGGGCGTAATGACGTTAGGCACCATAAAGAGAGAATCCAGTCCCTCGGTTTTAAACGCAATCTCAATACTATCGCGAGCTTCACACCCGTCTGCCGACATAGAGGCAGTAACGATACCTTCTTCCTTCACATAAATCGTACTACCGGTGTCTCCTGTACTCCACCTCAAGCCACTCCAGACCGTATCTACACTTACTTCGGCAACCTGGCCGCGACACAACGTTTGGTTCTCGCCCATATCAAATACGGGAGCGTTGGCAAACACCACACTTATAGAGTCGTAATGCTCACAATGAGCCGTATTTATGGTTACGTAGTACTCACCTGTCTCATATACTGTAGCACGCTGAGTGCTATCGCCATTGCTCCAAACAAACGACCCTGAAGTAGGCCCAGGAGCCATGATAGAATGACTATCCTTGTCACACACAAGGTCTTCGACCGTTTCAAACTGAACCGTAGGAATGGTTACATGAAGCGTATCTGTATCAGCACAAAAAGCGGTTCGACCTATCACCCAGACCAACATAGTGCTGTCCACCTGAATACCTGAAGTCGTATCACCAGTGCTCCACTCATACGAAACAAGCGTAGAGTCAAACACATCAAAAACTGTGGGTACGCACACGACCGTATCCGTCCCTAAATCGACCAACGGGCTTGAAAGATCCACGTTAATCGTGTCTTGGGTAGAACAATAACCGTTTTGCAACAATACCCAGTAGCTCCCAGAACTATACACCACAACTGTGTCAGTCGTGTCTCCAGTAGACCATGTAATTGGGTTGCCCTCATTCACCACTGTGAGCATAAGAGAGTCATAGCACACAGAGGTGTCTCTGGAGCTAAAATTGATGTAAGAAACAGTTATGTTAACCGTATCGGTATCAGAACAAACACCATTTGAAGCAATGAGGAAGTACTCGCCTGTATTCTGCACTTCCACATTCTGAGTGGTGTCTCCGGTGTTCCACAAGTAGCTCGTAGCACTTGCCGGGCCGGGGAACATAAAACCGGGCTCACAAATACCCGTATCACTACCCAGCTCAAAAGAGTAAGGTGGAACCACATCAATATCAACGGTATCGGCAAAGGTTCCACATATGTTGGTCACCTCGAGCCAGTACTCTCCTGAGTCTGTTACAGAGATGGTTTGCTGGGTTTCACCAGTTGACCACAGGTATGTGGAGAAATTGCTCGTGTTAGTCAGCTCTACTTCATCCACACACAGGTTTGGGCCAGGTATTATTTCGATTCCACTCGTATCGTACACAGTAATAATCAATGTAGATGTATCGCTTAACTGGCACCCTGCTGTATCAGAAATAACGTATGTCACCCAATATGTTCCCGGTGTAGTAAATGTGTGTGTTGGTGCAGCCAGGTTGGATGTGTCTCCATCATCAAAATCCCAGTAATGAAACAACCCCTGGCTTCCATAGTTGGAGAAATCAACTTGAAACGGCATACACCCTGATGCGTTGGGCGCTACCTGAGAGTTGGCCACAGCAGCCGGAACTTCCATGTCAATTTTGAACACGGTGAGGTCATAAGCACCACCGTTCTGATTTCCAGACCATGCATTGCTGGTCAATGGAAAGGCTCCGTTTGTACATGTGGCCTGATATACCGCACCTCTTTTATCAAAACGGCTTGTACCACCGTCTACGTGAGAACCTGTAGTACCATAATGAGAACCCATGATGATGGAGTCGGCATCCGCCCCAAGGACCATGACGTAAAACCCTCCAACGCTATTTTGAACAGCATTGACCGTATCTACAGCGGCTGAGTTGGCATTGTTGCCCGCAGCATAAATGTTAAGGCAATTATCCACAAGAAAGGCAGAATGCGAGATGTTGGCAAATGTCGATGTCCAGTACAGTGTATCCAGGTTTTTGCCATACTTCCTGATGAACGATCCGGTACCCGGTCCGGCATACTTGTTCGTATCGGCTACAATGCCATTGGAAGTTGTAGTGCCCAATACGTACACATTCTTTTGGCGATCTAACTGCAAAAAGAACGCCTTATCGTCCGTGTTGGAGTCAGCTTCAATGAATGTACTCTGAATAATAGATGTTCCGTCCTCACTTAATCTGGTAATGAATCCATCAAATCCCTGGTTGAACGACTCATCATGCGCTCCCAACGTAGATGGAAAATCATCGCTTGCGGTAATTCCGCACACATACACCGAGTTGTCCTTTGCGGGCTTCACGTTAAACGCGCCATCAGCCTGTTCTCCACCCAGGTACGTGCTAAATGTCATCTGACTCAGATCGTAGTTAAGCTTACATACCACGCCATCCTGGAGGCTATCACGTGTCATTTGATAAGCATCTGTGGTAACAGGAAACGTATCACTCATGGTAGTACTAGCCACATAAACATTGCTGTAGAGGTCACACTCCACTTCTCCCTTAAACGCGGCATAAGAAGATGAAATATTATTGCTTCCGTCCGCTGCCTCTCCTCCAATGTACGTAGACCCAATCAGTGAGTCTCCGCTATCAGACAGGATAGTTACACAGATATCCCAATCGCCATTATACGTGGTGTCAAATGCACTTTCTGAAACCGGATAGTCCGTTGAGTTTGTCTTACCAAGAACAGCCACCTGATTAAGTCCGTTTACCACGATACTGTGTACATACTCAGCTCCTGTACCACCTATGTATGTACTCCACAAAAGGTCGCTACCATCTTCGTTAAGTTTTGACAAGCCTATATCTACACCTCCTCCGGCAAAATCCATCTGAAACGACCCTGTATCTGTTGGATATCCAGCGCCAAAGGGTCGACCTCCTCCGTATATATTACCAAACTGATCGAATGTAGCCGAGTGACCATATGTACTCACTGCTGCTCCAACGTTGGTTGAAGCAACCACAACCGGATCAATGAAAAGATCCTGTGATGAGTCATAATCACCCACCTTAAAGCTTACGATGTTTCCCTTGACCTGAAAATGACATTCCACTTCCACTTCTCGTCCATCAATTACCTGATAAGCATAAGGTGCGCGCTCTTCCACTTCCATGTTGGGAAGCTTAATGACCAAAGATTCCTCAATAAGCTGCAAACCCCTAATGGCTGCATACTCAATGTTAACCGAAGACGGTTTAACTCCGGCCTCAACTTCAAATGTGTACTTCATTCGTCCACCTTCAGAGGACCAGTGCAAGTCTATTCCCGAAACCACATCTTCCAAAGTCAGTTGGTCATATATGCCAACCCTTGAAGCCCATTTTGAGCGATCACTTCCCATGTAGTAGTTGATGTAATCGTCATGACGCTCAACAAAACGAGTGGATGATGACTGCCCGAATATCATTTCATAGGCATGTCCGCCTAACACCACATCCTCATCTGGATGATCATGCACCACATGAACCGCTTCGTGATACTCGGATTCGTTTACCAACGGAAACCGAACTCGGTCGTTAAAAAACCAGGCGGCTCCATTTCCCAATTCATACTTGGCTATAATTTCCCGATCCCATTGCCCCTTGTTCTCTGTGTAACCGCGGCTTTGAGAAAAACCAGCGTACATCAGAAACGTCAGAAACAGACTAACAATTAGTGACTTCAACATGATAGGCTTTGTAGTGTTCGTTCGCTCAAATTTAGTAAATGCAAGTTCTGAAAAGTTTTAAACATTGCGCTCACCTGAAATTCAGTCATTCTATTTTCGCGCTTTCTCTCCAACTATGGCTGATTTTTCTAGACTTACACAACTCTCTTCACAGGTTAGACGCGATATTGTACGAATGGTTCACGGATGTGCCAGCGGACACCCTGGCGGTTCCCTCGGGTGCACAGATTTTTTAGTGGCCCTGTATGGCGAAATAATGGAATTCGACCCGGAAAACTTTGACATGAATGGCACCAATGAAGATGTGTTCTTCCTTTCAAATGGACACATATCTCCAGTGTGGTATTCGGTTTTAGCGCGTCACGGTTATTTCCCTATTGGTGAGCTAGCTACATTCAGACAAATCGATAGCAGGCTGCAAGGTCACCCTACCACAGCAGAACATCTGCCTGGTGTGCGTATGGCCTCTGGCTCACTCGGACAAGGTTTGAGTGCGGCTATCGGAACAGCCATAGCCAAAAAACTAAATGGCGATCCACATACCGTATTCTGCCTGCATGGAGATGGAGAGCTACAAGAAGGCCAGATTTGGGAGGCTGCTATGTATGCAGCTCACAACAAGGTTGACAATTTGATTGCTACCATTGACTTTAACAATCGTCAGATTGATGGGGATGTGTCGGATGTACTCTCTCTTGGAAGCTTACGTGCTAAATGGGAAGCTTTTGGATGGCAGGTCATGGAAATGGATGGCAACAACATGGAATCTGTTGTTACAACTCTCAGACAAGCTCAACAAGAAACCGGAAACGGGAAACCCATCGTTATTATTATGAAAACAGAGATGGGACAGGGGGTTGATTTTATGATGGGAACCCACAAATGGCACGGTGTTGCGCCTAACGATGAACAATTGGCATCAGCTTTGAATCAATTAGAAGAGACGTTTGGAGATTACTAAGCGTTTTCATTCTAATAGAGATACATGAAACAACGATTCGTCATACTGCTTTTACTTAGTCTTTTGGTTGGCCAAACTCGGGCTCAACAAGAGCAACCACTAACACGCATCCTATTCATATTCGATGCATCGAACAGTATGAATGGCATCTGGGAGAACAAACCCAAAATTGATGTAGCCACACGTCTTCTTTCATCTGCTCTGGACTCGCTGCAACACGCTGAGAACCTCGAACTCGCCCTTAGAGTTTACGGACACGAAAAGTACTTTCAAAAAGGCCAGGACTGTGACGACACCAAACTACTGGTGCCTTTTGGCCCTGGTAACGGATATAAGATTCGCAGAGAACTAAGAGACCTTAAGCCTAAAGGAACAACACCTATTGCTGCCACATTGGAAAAAGCAGCTGACGACTTTCCTGCCTCCTGCCCTAGATCTGAGTGCCGGAATATCATTATTCTGATCACAGACGGAAAAGAAGAGTGCAACGGAGACCCTTGTGCTGTTTCATTGGCTCTTCAACGAAGAGGTATCATTTTAAAGCCTTTTGTGATCGGAATTGGACTTGATGTAGAGTTCAGAGAGTCTTTTGAGTGCATGGGAAGTTTTTACGATGCTTCTGATGAGGGAAAATTTAAGGATGTACTTCGCATTGTGATTTCACAGGCCTTGAACAACACCACCGCGCAAGTCAATTTATTGGACTACAGTGGAAACCCCACAGAGACCAATATCAATATGACGTTTTACGATCAGCAATCAAACAAAGTGCTGCACAACTATGTGCACACCATGAACCAAAAAGGGCATCCCGACACATTGTTTCTCGATCCTTCTCAGACATACCGAATTGTAGCGCATACGATTCCTTCAAGAGAAACAGACAGTGTAGTTATCACACCTGGTCAACACACATTTATTGGCATTCCCACGCCACAGGGTGATCTTGAGTTTAAGATGCCAGGCGCCATTCCTGGGAGAAGTAATCTCCAGGTCATTGTGAGAAAACAAGGAGATATGCAAACCTTGAACGTGCAGTCGTTCAATGAAAAAACCAAATACATTGTTGGAAAATACGACCTGGAGATTCTGACGCTTCCGCGAACATATATAAGGGATGTAGAAATATCACAGAGTCATACTACGACCATTGAAATACCCAACAGTGGTGTAGCCACATTTAGCAAAAGTGGATATGGATACGGCAGCGTGTATCACCGAAAAGGAAATGAACTGATTTTGGTTGCCAATCTCACCGAAAACAAAGAACGCGAATCACTGAATTTGCAACCTGGTAATTACCTGGCTGTCTTCAGACCAAAACTGGCGCGCGAGAGTATTTTCACCGTGCAACAAGACTTTAAAGTAACCTCTGGATCCTCTGTAGCTGTTAAGCTTAACTAAATTAACCTATGAGCATAAACGATTTCAACCCAACCGAAAAGAAAGATACCCGAAGTGGTTTTGGCGATGCACTTCATGAACTTGGTAAGCGCGATGAGCGCGTAGTCGGGTTATGTGCAGACCTTACCGGGTCTCTCAAGATGAATGCATTTGCCAATGATTTCCCCGATCGTTTCTTGCAAGTGGGTATTGCTGAGGCCAATATGATGGGCATGGCTGCCGGACTTACCATTGGCGGTAAAATTCCTTTCACAGGTACGTTTGCAAACTTTAGTACCGGGCGGGTTTACGATCAGATAAGACAGTCCATTGCCTACTCCAATAAAAACGTTAAAATCTGCGCTTCACATGCCGGACTTACGCTTGGCGAGGATGGTGCCACCCATCAGATTCTGGAGGATATTGGTTTGATGCGCATGCTGCCCAATATGACAGTGATTAATCCTTGTGATTACAACCAAACCTACGCAGCTACCATGGCCATCAAAGATTGGGATGGCCCGGTTTACTTACGATTTGGACGACCAAAGTGGCCGATTTTTGCTCCAAAAGATTCTTTCGAGATTGGTAAAGCCTGGAAGATTAACGATGGAAAAGATGTAACCATTATTGCCACTGGCCACCTTGTTTGGAATGCCATTGTTGCTGCACGTCAATTAGAAGCAGAAGGCATTGGGTGTGATGTAATAAACATTCACACCATCAAGCCCATTGACGAAGAAGCCATTTTAGATTCAGTATCTAAAACAAAATGCCTGGTTACAGCTGAAGAACACAACCGTTTTGGCGGTTTGGGCGAAGCCGTGGCTCAAGTCACTGCCACTTACCTACCCACTCCACAAGAGTTTGTAGCAGTGGACGATCATTTTGGTGAGAGTGGAAAACCAGAAGATCTGCTGAAAAAATACGGCCTCGACTCTTCAGATATCGTGGCAGCAGCCAAGCGCGTAATCGAACGCAAGTAGATTTAGCTGTTAGTACAGGTCATCTATCTGGCCAAGACCTTCGCGAATAACGTTGACCTCGCCATGACTAAGGTCTACAATGGTAGAGGCTGTTTGGTGCCCATAGCCTCCATCTATGACACAGTCTACCATGCCACCGAACTTTTCATAAATCAGTTCTGGATCCGTAGAGTATTCAATGATATCATCCTCATCATGAATGGACGTGGTCACAATTGGGTTGCCCAATAATCGTACAATCTCACGCGGAATACTGTGATCTGGCACGCGAATGCCAATGCTTTTCTTCTTGGCCTTAAAGATTTTAGGAATGTTACTGCTGGCCTCAAGGATAAACGTGAATGGGCCAGGTAGCCCCTTCTTCATCATTCTGAATGAGCGGTTATCTACCTGCTTAGCGTAGTCGGTGATGTGGCTAAGATCATAGCATATAATCGAGAAATTAGATTTCTCTGGTTTAACCCCTTTGATTTTTGCTACGCGCTCTACGGCCTTTCGATTCATGATATCGCATCCTAAACCATACACAGTATCTGTAGGATAAATGATAACACCGCCTGATCGAAGCACTTCGACTACCTTTTCCAGTTCTCGAGGTTGAGGGTTATCGGGATGGATACGCACTAACATAGCACAAAACTATGTTTTTGACATTGCCAGCCGCCTAACGGTCAGAAGGTTTCTTCCAGCTCTTACGCACAATGAGGCGTGTTCCTTTGTCAAAGTTAATGTAACTCCATGCCCAATTTACAAACACGACCAACCTGCTTCTGTAATCTACCAAAAGCATCAAATGCACAAACATCCAGGTCAGCCAAGCCAAAATGCCTCCGAATCTCATAAACGGTAAGTCAACCACCGCCAGGTTACGACCGATCGTAGCCATGGTTCCCTTATCTGTATATCGAAACGGTTTAGTGCTCTTTCCTCTTGCCATTCGATTGAAATTCCTGGCTAACGCACTCCCCTGCTGCCCAGCAACAGAGGCCAGCATAGGATGACCATTGGGGGTTTCTTCTGATTCGATAAATGCTACATCTCCCAGCGCATACACATTCTCCACTCCTTTGACTGCATTCATGGCATCGCAGACTATTCGGTTGCCGCGAGCCTTTTCCACGTTTAACCCGTCTGGTGACACACCGCTTACACCCGCTGCCCAAATAAGAGTCTGACTTTCGAAATTGTGGCCATTGGTAGTCACAGTCCTGCCATCGTAGTCCTTCACCTGCGTATTGAGCCAAACATTCACATTCATTTTCTTGAGAAAACGAAGTGTCCGAGCTGATGAAGCCTCACTCATGCTCGCCAATAACCGGTCGGCAGCTTCAATCAGATGAATTTGCATTCTTCTTATATCAAGGTCTGGATAATCTTTGGGCAAGATGTGCTTTTTGAGCTCAGCCAGAGCCCCGGCCAATTCAACGCCAGTTGGCCCTCCACCTACAATCACAAAACTCATCAAACTCTCCTGTTCCTTCAAGTCTACTGTATTGAGTGCCTTCTCGAAATTCTGAAGTACCTGACTACGCAGATTCAGTGATTCCACCAGATTCTTCATAGGCATACTGTGCTTTTGCACATTCTCCATCCCGAAAAAATTGGAATCAGCACCGGTCGCAATCACCAGGTAATCGTAATCCAACGAACCAATCGTTGTTTCGATACGCTTGTTGGCAGCATCAATCTGCTGTACTTCGGCCATTCTAAAATGAAAATGGCGCTTTCCTTTAAACACTTTGCGTACCGGATATGCAATGGAATCTGGTTCGAGGCCTGCACTGGCCACTTGATACATTAAAGGTTGAAATGTGTGATAGTTGTTCTTATCAATGAGAACTACCTGGTAATGCTTACTATGAATGCCTTTGGCCAGTTTAAGACCGGCAAAACCACTACCTATAATGACGACTCTGGGCAAGTCTAACTTGGGTATGTTCATCCCTACTTGGTTGGCTTTATGATGAAGCTAAAGTGATGATTTCTTCATGTTATACACCAATACTGCTCATTATTTCGACTAACTGTCTAAGCCATAAGACATAGACTACAAAAGCGAAGTTGACTTAAACTTCTGGCAACAAAACCTTACTTTGCACCACCAATTCTAAACCCATGAAATCAACACTTTTTCTATTGTGTGCATCCTTCCTATGCACATACGCTTTGGCTCAGCCCACATTCGAAGTAGACCACCGGTGCGCACCTAAGCTTGACTCCGTTCTAACTAGTTATGGTGGTCAGGTTGTCATTATCCCCAAGAAAAAAGAAGCGCACCTATCCTATTCTAGAGGTGAAAAACAAACGCTCGATTCCATTCTTAGAGTAGACTATGACCTACAAGGAAACGAAACCAATCGTCAAATGTTCATTTATGCGTATGATGCTCAAAGTCGCGTAAAAGAAGAAGTAAAGAAGCAACTCAACGGTACTACCTATGAGCTCACAAGTAAAAACGCATACACCTATGATGCAAATGGAAACCTCACCGAGTATGTTGAGTATAGCTACGACTCAAGCCAATGGGTTAACAGCTACCGTCTGTTGCATGAATACGACAACCTGAACAGGCGTATCTCTACTACTCCTGCTATTTGGGTTAACAATACCTGGACTGGTGGCAACCTCGGAGTTGGAAGCAAGTCCACATGGAAGTATGATTCGGCAGGTCGGGTGTACGAGACCATTTTGTATTCGTGGAATGCTACCGACTGGGAGTTTAGCTTCAAACACACATATACATTTCACAGTTCCGGAACCCTAACCTACCTTTTTGCTGAACAATGGGAGTCAAATCAGTGGAAAAACTACTCACGCATAAATTATCAGTTGGACGCCAGCTTCTTTCAAATCTCAAGTTTGAATGAGCAATGGTTGAACAACCAATGGCAAAACCAAAACAAAGCGAATTACACGAACGATGCTAATGGTCGTTTAACTGAAAGCATTGCTTTCAGCTGGTATAACAACCAGTGGAAACTCTGGAGCAAACAGACGTTAGCCTATGACACCTTAGACAATCAGATTGAAACCGAAAGGTCTACATGGAACTCCAATACAAGTGACTGGGACCCTTTTTCTGACTTCACAAGTGAGTACGATGCCATGGGAAACCTGATAGAGAGAGATGGACGTTGGAGCTGGAATGGTAACAATTGGAACAGTGGGGAAAGGTATTCATATATGTTTGACACCAATGTTGACTCCAATGACATCACAGATCCATATTGGCTGCACGGTAGTATGTGGGATTTTCAAACATTGGAGCAGCTTAGCAATGGAACATGGTACACAATAAGAGATTTCGAGTATTACTATTCTCCACTTGACCTGCCGACTGGACTGAGCCAAACAAACGAACTCAATTTATCCATCTATCCAAATCCAGCAAACGACCTGTTTCGGGTAATTGGACTTTTAAAGGACGCGGCTTATGAAATATCTATCTACAACATGACTGGTAACCTTGTATGGGGCGATGGATCAAACAAGACAGGCATCATAGACGTGAGTTCATTAAGCGATGGTGTTTACATCTTGGACATACGGTCTGAGCAGGTTCACACAACGTCAAAACTGATCGTAAGGAAAAACTAATCTAGCCTAGTCTGGTTGACTTTGCAATTATTCGATAACCAGGTTCACCTTGAGTCCCATATGTGTAACCAAAAGGTCGACAAAGTCCTCCACGTCTTCGTCATCTTCATCAGCCACCCATGTAACATGAACTGGGATTTTGGGATCAACCAGCTCCTTAAATCGCTTAAAAATCATGTATAAGCACTTGTTTGAAACAGAGCTGAAAAAATCTAACTGTACACGCACATGCACACTTGAAGATTTCGATTTCAAGAAATCGTCCACACGATCTAAAATCTGGTCGTAAAACACGGCAGCATTCTCAGGCATTGAAACACCGGAGATTGAGGCCTCACCTTTGATGAAGTCAAAAACAACGGCAGGTGTTTTTTCGCCAGCGGGTATGCTAAATACTTCTAACATATTCGGTTACAGATAAGTGATCGTTTCCTACAAACTTATTATTAATCCTCGATTTAATGAAAAACGTTGAAAAAGTGAAGACCGGTCGAGGTGAGTTTTATTTTTTTTCGCTATTTCTGTCAGTAAACATCACCTATCACAGAATTTAAAATTGATATGCCATTTGGTGTATAGTTCCCTGTAAATCAACTTCGGAAAACTAGCACCAAAATAAGCTTTGAATTATGAGAACGACACAATTGGTGTTTCGAGACGGTGAGTGGGAAGTTTTTGGACCGGATAATGCTATTGCACCTCAACTATGTCTGGTTTTTGGATCGCGAATGGAAATGGAAGATCTTTCTATTCCGCATACGAAACTCTTACAGAAATATGGAGACGTTACATGCGTGGCCGCGAGCACCGCAGGTAACATTCTGGATGAGCAATTGTTTGATGAAACCATAACGGTTACCTGTATTGAGTTTGAAAAAACGGAAGTAAAGGCTAAGCTATTCCTCTTTGACGATTTTACGGCAGATGAACTTGGGTCCCAAATCGCGCATTCAATGATGAATGATGACTTGGCTTACCTCCTACTCTTAAGCACTGTGGGTATCAACGCAGGCAAGGTACTGGATAGCATTAATACCATTATTGATGGCAAAGTGCCCGTGTCTGGTGGAGTGGCCGGAGATGACAGTAGGTTTGAGAAAACACTTGTTGGACTCAACGACAATATTGGAGAAAGCAGAATTGTGGCTGTAGGCTTCTATGGCGATCAGCTCGAGACAAGGCACGGCTCAAAAGGTGGCTGGGATACATTCGGCCCCAGCCGGACGGTAACCAAATGCGATGGAAATATCCTCTATGAAATTGATGGGAAGCCTGCCCTGGATCTTTACAAAACATATTTGGGAGAAAAGGCTTCTGAGTTGCCTGGCTCTGGCTTGTACTTTCCCATAGCCATTATAGACCCTGAAAGTCAGGAATACATTGTGCGCGGTCTTCAAAATGTAGATGAAGCCAACAAGGCGCTCATCCTTTTTAGCGATATGCACGAAGGAGACTCAATTCAACTTATGCGGGCCAATTTTGATCGGGTAATCGATGGCTCAGGCATCTCAGCTTCAGAAGCGAGCTTTGATCAGAAAAATGAAGCCGATTTGGCCATTTTAATCAGTTGTGTCGCGCGAAGACTTGTTCTCAACCAACTAACCGAAGAAGAACTTGTTGAAGCCAAAGACGTACTAGGTGATGAAACAACTATTTGTGGGTTTTACTCCTATTCTGAGATGTCTCCCATTGTTGGAGATAAGGCGTGTCACCTGCACAATCAAACTATGACTATTACTACGCTAAGAGAAATATGAGCGATAGTTTCATATATCGGCCCAAGGATGATGTGCACCGATTGCTGAGGCGCCAGTTGAAAAAAGCGCTCTCAGACGGACAGGTAACGCCAGATAGCTTCGACACACTCACCGACCTGATCAACCGAACATATGAGTCGTATGACGAGGATAGAAAACTAAACCAGCATGCCGAGTTCATCAGCAATCAAGAACTGCAAGATGCCAACAGGCAATTGCGATCAAAGAATGAGTTTCTCGACAGCTTTAATTACGGTCTGGCGCACGATGTAAAAAACCATACGGCCAACATTCAAGGTCTGGTGAAAATGTTGATCAAGTATCAGAAAACTTCGGACGGCAGAATGATGGAACAAATCATTTCGAAACTGGATGGGACTCTGAATCAAATGTCAAGCATATTAAATGGTTTTCTCTACCTGGCCAATGCAGAAACAGACGTTGGAGACAAGTTTACTCAACTACACTCCGAGCGTTTGACCAACGAAGTATTGATCGAGGTCTCTCACTTACTCACAGGTCACGAAGACCAGTTGGATTTAGACATCCGTGTCGATGGTCTATTCTATTCAAGTCATATTCTACGCATCATTCTAGTCAATCTGGTTTCCAATTCGATCAAGTTTTCGAAGTCAACATCTCAGATGTCAATCAAGGCATCTGTTTGGTATGACCAGCAATACGTTTGTGTAAAAGTGACCGACAACGGCATTGGAATGGACCTGAGCAAAGACGGAGCCCGAATCCTAAGCTTATTTGGAAGAACAGAGAAAAAACAGGAGACAAGAGGCTACGGAATCGGACTCTACATTGTCAAAAAAATCCTGGACCACCACAACGGTCAAATAGAGATACAAAGTAAACCCAACGAGGGAACAACAATGGATATAAAACTGCGGATTAATCATGACGTCTAACATTCAATTTGACACGATCATCTTACTGGATGATAACGATACGAGCATCTTTCTAAACAGCGATGTAGTTTCTGACTACTTTCCTGATGCACAAATAATTACATACTCAAATTCCAGTCTATTTGTGAAGGATGCACTGAAGAATTTACAGTGGTTTAGAGAACCCACTCTACTCCTTCTAGATATCAACATGCCAAATTTTATGGGATACGAGGTGCTGGATGAATTGGAAGATGAGTTGGAAGATCTTGCCCATATGGTTGTACTGATGGTTACATCTTCGAACCTAAAAAGAGACATTGAGCGCTCTACCCGCTTCTCAAGTATTATAGGTTATATCGAAAAGCCTTTATCTGCTGAGAAGTTTGAACATGTGTTTAACCACTCCATTGACCGATCATTATGAGTAAGGACAACATCGTCACTTCTCGCTATCAAATCACACACGTCCGAAACGGTGTTTTACGGTGTGAAATCCTAACGGATCTGGTTTTTACCCAGGCACTTGCCCATGAAATATTCGATACATGCAATCAAATGGTCGAATGCAAACACGGCATCCTGTGGATTATGAACAAAAAAATAATTCCGGATTCTAAAGTAATGGATGCTTTCGCCCATCCTAGCAGATGTGAACGGGTTAAAGCCGAAGCTTTCTGTCTGGGAAATCCGACATTGATGCACCTTGCCAACTTCTACGTCAAGTTGAAAAAACCAGCGGTTAAATCGAGGAACTTTACCGATGAAAAACAGGCCACTGACTGGCTTTTGAAAGAATGTGTACCACTTACTGTCAAAGCTAAAACCACAAGTCTATCGTAACTTACTGTTACTTAATGACTTTGTTTATATTTGGTTAAACTCAATTTCCATGAAAACGGCTTCTTTCTTTTTCGCCCTGTGCGTAGTGTTCTCCTTAAGTTCCTGTAACAAATTCGAATGGCTTGAAAAAGACAAAGATCACGACAAAGAAGTCTGTGGCTTTGGCGAAATGGAGGGAGACAAAGACGATTTGAGTTCACTGAAAGAAATCGTCTATAAAGACATCAAATACGGTGACAAGTGTGCATGTCCGACTGAAGGTGCTGTGAAGTACATGAAGGACAACAAAACGGTAGCACTGGTTGACTACGGCCAGGGAGATTGTGACAACATAGCCGTCAAAACCGTTTGCGTAAATGGCGATTGCGAGCATCCTGAAGCCGAAGTTTTCGAATTTGAAATGGATTGTTCTGAATACGACTCTTCTAATAATTAACCCATAGCATGACGAACCTGGATCTGTTCGAATCCGTTGTGGCCTCCGTCCCAGAGATTGAAAGAAAAGGCAAGACTACTCCCTATACTTCTGCCAGCGGATACATGTTTTCGTTTTTAGATAAAGAGGGACTTGTATGCTTCAGGCTTCCGAAACATCGCATTGAAGAGCTCATTGAGGCAAAAGTGGCCAACACCTGCTATCAGCATGGCCGACTCATGAAAGACTTCGTCTCTCTGGAGCAAAGCACACTTGAGTCTGACGTGGCTTTAGCATTATTCAAAGAAAGCTATGAGCACACGCTTGGATTAAAACCCAAAAAGAAGTAAGCCAATCTTTCTAAGAGACTCATTCCCATAATTTCTAACGATTCAACACGTTGTTCGCGGCATGGACGAGTGGACGGGTTAATCTTGTCTCAAACTCTGGTTATGCATTATTCCATTAAGCTCGCTTTCACCATCTATTGTTTCATGCTGTCCTTTGCTGCCCTGGCTCAGGACTCGCTCTCGGAGAGTTTAAATATTCCATATTACCCAAATGGACATGAACTTCAGTCAGAGCTCACCCAGGTCAATATTCTTTCTCCCGAGAATGCATCTGATGCTCCTGTGTTTATGTGGATTGGTGGTGGAGCATGGGCATATGTCAATCGGCATCAGGAAATGGATTTATGTCGCAAAATAGCCAGAGAAGGTATGGTGGTTGTTTCCATTGGTCATAGACTGAGCCCTGCCCTTTTGGGTGAAAACAAACGAGAAGAGGGAATCAAACATCCGGAACATGTAAAAGATGTGGCTGCAGCTATTAACTGGGTGCATGAACATATATCTGAATACGGTGGTAATCCAGCACAATTGTTCATTGGCGGGTTCTCATCTGGTGCGCACTTATCAGCATTAGTTGCCATGGATGAACGTTATCTAAAAGCTTATGGACATGAAACAAGTGTACTATCGGGAATCATCCCAGTGGGTGGTGGTTATGATATTCCAGATTATGCAAAGGCCATGCTCGAGGAAGACCCTTCGCTCATTCCCAATCACATAAATGTAGTATTCGGTGAAACCAAAGAGGAGCAACTCGATGCTTCTCCAACGGAGTATCTCGATCACTTTGAAGTGCCCATGCTCATGCTTTCTGAGAGTTACACCTATCCTTTCAGTGTCATTTTCGAACAAGCCCTCTCAGACAAAGGATACTCAAACTTCGAAGTGCTCAATTGTCATAACGAGACGCATGCCAGCCTGTGGAAGAAAATGAGCTTTCAGGAAGACTGCCACTACAGAGACCATATCGTTCGGTTTATAGAAACTCAGATTTCCACGAACGGTAATTGAGAGGTTAAGATGAATCTGTAACATCGCAAAGTGAAATATCATTTTCGCTTACAATACACCATCTGGACCCGCAAAGTAGAGGCTTTTGGAATCAATCGCCATTTGGCAGCCGTATTGAGCCTTTTTGCACTGATTGGTCTTCCATACTTATTGTATCAGTATACAGCCTATGCTTCATTGATTCTGGTCGTTTCTGCACTATTTTACTGCCTTCAGCTCAGCAATAATCAGCGCAACGAGTTCTTACGAAGAAACTTTTCGGCACGCCTTTACCGACTCATCAGACTTACAGAAAACGGGCTCGTATGTTTCCCATTTCTCGTACACCTGCTTATTCAAAAGTCGGTGCTGGAAGCCTCTGTGCTGCTCGTGACAGCATGCCTGCTATCTATGTATACTCAGCTCAAGTCAACACCGTTTACGCTGCCGGTCCCCTTTGGTCATCGACTGCATGAGTTCTCCATAGGACTCCGAGCTCACCTGCCTATTGTTTTCATAGCATACGCGCTTGCTGGTATTGGATGGTATGTCGACAATCCTAATCTAGGTATAGCCAGCATTGTTTTAATCTTTTTGCTCGGCTGCTCGTTTTACCTGAAGCCTGAGCCTGTGATTGAAGTGTGGCGCTATGCTTTAGCTCCCGCAGAGTTCTTAAAAATGAAATGGAAATATGGCCTGCAAAACATACTGCTTATAGCTGCCCCTCTCGCTCTGGTGCAGTTCTTACTTGCCCCAGAAATGGTAGGTATTAGTCTCGCTTTTGTACTTCTTGGGTGCTTGGCTCTGATGCTAGTGATTGTGGTAAAATATGCCGTGTTTCCGGCTGAAATGAGTTTACCCGAAGCTTTTGTCCTGGGTTTTTCGCTTTGGCTCCCCTTCCTCCTTCCAATCATGATTCCGGTCTATTTCAACCGCGCAAAACAAAAACTAGCCGACATCTTATGATATCTATCTCTGATCTTTCAAAGGAATATGGCTCTGTAAAAGCACTGCAGCATATCAATGTAGCTTTTGAGAAAGGAAGCATTACAGGCATTGTCGGTGCCAATGGGGCTGGAAAAACGACCTTATTTCGTTGCATTGTAGGCCTCGAAAAGTACTCTGGTGAGGTTTCCAGTACGCATGATCAGCTAAAAGATGTAGTAGGCTATTTGCCCGCTGAGCCTTTTTTCTTCGATAAAATGACCGGGCAAGAATACCTCACACTCTGCCTGCAAGCCCGAGGAAACAAACAAAGCGTATCGGCTCAAGCCAATGTATTTGACCTTCCGCTTAACAGGTATGTAACAGGCTACTCAACCGGCATGAAAAAGAAACTAGCAATGACAGCCGTGTTATTGCAACGGAATGAGGTGTATATACTTGATGAACCCTTTAGCGGAGTTGATTTTGAAAGCAACCTCGTGCTGGTTGAGGTAATCAAAAAACTCAAGAGCACAGGCAAGACAGTGATACTTTCATCTCACATGTTGGCTTCGCTTACGGAGATATGTGATACCATTCATGTACTCAAACAAGGGCAGCTAGAACACAGCATTGATAAAGCCGATTTTGTTGATCTTGGAGCTCAGGTGTCAGAATTGTCCCCGCAAATTGACCTGAGCGCATTCGGACTCTAATGCTGTTTTTCTGTTAATCGAAAGCTCAATTGAACTGAACGGCTAATATTGCACCATGGGATCATTTGATCTATTCGGATTTCTGCCATTTGGGTTACTCGACCTTATCGACATTCTGCTTGTATCGCTTTTGTTATACAAGTTGTATGAGCTAATCAAAGGCACCATTGCCATTAGAATTTTCTTCGGTGTTCTTTCCATTTACCTCTTGTGGCTTATCGTGGCAGCGCTTGAAATGGAGTTAATGAGTCAGATTTTCAGGCAGTTTATCAATGTGGGTGTTATTGCCCTCATCATCGTGTTTCAGCAGGAGATACGAAGGTTTTTGCTTGCCATTGGCAACTCCAGCTTCTTCCGAAACGTTGGTGCACGCGGTGGTTTATGGGCCTATCTGGGCAAGGGAGAAACAAAGCTCCACACAGATATTGATGCTTTGGCAGAAGCCATATACAACATGGCATCAACCAAAACCGGAGCGCTGGTAGTCATTGAGCGTGAAGGAAGCTTGATCAACATTGCCGAAAGTGGTCGAAAGGTGAATGCAGATCTTACAGCTGCTATGCTTGAAAGCATATTTTTCAAAAACAGTCCAATGCACGATGGAGCTGTAATACTTCGCGATAACAAGGTTGTAGCAGCATCGTGCATGCTACCACTATCTCAGAAAAAACACCAGGAAGAGAATTACGGAATGCGACATAAAGCCGCCCTGGGCATCTCGGAAGAATTAGACGCAATAGCCATTGTTGTCAGTGAAGAAAGCGGCCATGTGGGTATTGCCAAAGCCGGAACGTTTGAAGTATGGGATGACCAAAACTCTTTCAAAGAAAGGCTGGACAAACTGCTGAACAGCTAAACCCCTTTTTCGGTGTTCTTAGCTTTGAATTTTTCAATGAGCTCTTCATCTGACAAGGTCAGATTATCGATGGAAGCTTGCGCATCATTCGCCAATCTGTGGTTTGGGTAGCGCTCTATTAATGTGCGATAGGTCTTCACCGCCATAGCGTGATTGTTCAGATAATTCTCATAGATAAAGCCCTTAAACAACCACATCTCTACATTCTTTCTGAATGTTGGAAAATCCTGATTTAGTCTGTCCAGGTACTTAATAGACGCTTCGGGCTTGTTAATGCCTAAACTAAGGTCGGCTGCCTTGAACAAGTACTCAGCAGTCATCGAATCACGCGGATACAAACTCACATAATCCCGATAACGGAGTAAAATCCGGCTTGCCTTTGTGTCTAGCATCTCAGATGAGCCTGCCTTGACCAAATTGGCTATTTCTCCTTCCATTTCGGCAATTTCGGCAATTCGATCTTCCCTGCTATACTCTGTCTTAGATGTGCTTTCAGTCGTGCTTTCGCGCGTACTTGAGTCTTCTGCTCCTGTGCATGCGCTAAGGCCTAAAGCCACTACACCTATCAATATCCACTGCTTCATCTTCTCGATTTTGGAAATTTCATTTTGTAATCTACGTTCACAATGCCCTTCGAAATATTATCGAGCTTCTTCTTCAAGAACTTCTTTCGAATAGGACTGAGACGGTCTGTAAACAACACACCATCCACATGATCGTACTCATGTTGTATCACGCGAGCAATAAGGCCGTCATATGTTTCTTCTTTCAGCTCAAAGTTCTCATCGTAGTACTCGATGACAATTTGCGGTTTCCGCGCTACGTCCTCTCTGATGTTCGGAATACTCAGACAACCCTCGTTAAAATTCCACTTCGTACCAGCTTCTTCCAATATGATCGGGTTGATAAACACTTTTCGAAATTCCTTCAACTTCTCCGTGTCTTCATCTGAATCTTCGTCTTCTGCAAAAGGACTTGTATCCACAATAAAGAGGCGAATCCCCAATCCTATCTGAGGAGCTGCAAGACCCACGCCCTGAGCATTTTCCATGGTTTCGAACATGTTTTCAATGAGCGCATTCAACCCTTCATAGTTCTCATCAATCTCGTCTGCCTCCCTCTTCAATACAGGGTCTCCGTATGCTACAATTGGTAATATCATCTATTTCGAATTCAAATATTCCTGCAAAATAATGGTTGCACTTATTTTATCAAGTGTCCCCTTCTCTGCTCGTTTCTTCTTCTTGGCTCCACTCACCAACATTGTCTCCATGGCCATTTTGCTTGTAAACCGCTCATCGAACCGTTGAATATCCATGCCGGGCATTTTCTCCTTGAGCACAGATATGAACTGAAGTATGTCGTTTTCAACATTAGAATATGCGCCAGACATCCTTTTGGGCTGCCCTATTACCACACTCTTATATCCATACTCCTTCTGGAGCTCTTCTAGTCGCTTCATCAAATCTCGGGTAGCTACTGTATCTAACCCGTTGGCTATCATACCCAAAGAATCAGAAATTGCCAATCCCGTTCGTTTGGCACCATAGTCGATTGATAAAATTCGAGCCATGCCGCAAAAGTAGCACTTGAAAAATGCCAATGAGCACTATGCAAAGCATACTTTTGCAGCGGAATAATTCAACGATATAATGGAGCTAAACAGAACAGAAGCGGAATCTATTATCAATGCGGCCTGGGAAGACCGAGCACTCTTAAACAAGCCTGAAGTAGTCAATACCATCAATGCCATCATAGAAGCTATAGATTGCGGAGAATTAAGGACGGCTGAACCTACCGAGAGCGGTTGGAAAGTGAATGACTGGGTGAAGAAAGCCGTCATTCTCTATTTCCCAACCCGGAAAATGGAATCGATTGAAGTAGGCCCGTTTGAATTCCACGACAAAATGGCTCTGAAGAAGGATTACCAGGCAAAAGGAATCCGTGTTGTTCCCCATGCAATAGCCCGATATGGCTCATACATATCGCGAGGCGTGGTCATGATGCCAAGCTATGTGAACATAGGCGCCTATGTAGATGAAGGAACCATGGTTGACACATGGGCAACCGTAGGTAGCTGCGCTCAGATTGGCAAAAACGTGCATTTAAGCGGAGGTGTAGGTATCGGTGGTGTACTAGAACCTGTGCAGGCGGCCCCGGTTATTATAGAAGACAACTGTTTTGTGGGATCACGGTGCATCGTGGTCGAAGGAGTTCATGTTGAGCGGGAAGCTGTTCTGGGAGCAAATGTGGTATTAACCATGTCAACAAAGATTATCGATGTCACAGGTGAAACTCCAGTGGAAAGCAAAGGACGTATACCAGCAAGATCTGTAGTAATACCCGGTAGTTACACGAAAAAATTCCCAGCTGGCGAGTTCAATGTACCATGTGCCCTGATTATTGGAAAACGAAAAGAGAGCACAGATAAGAAAACATCGCTCAACAACGTTCTAAGGGACTTCCAGGTAGCAGTTTGATTAGCCCCAGGCAAATACTCATTATTCAACCATCGTTTTTAGGCGATGTTATCTTAACCACCAGTCTGGTTGAAACACTAGCCACCTCCTTCCCGGAAGCTTCAATCGATTTCATGGTCAGAAAGGGAAACGAATCTCTTTTGGCGAACAACCCAAACATTCGATCGATTATCGTGTGGGATAAAAAGCACCAGAAGCTGGCCAATCTCTGGAAAATTGCCCGGGCTGCTCGCAAAACAAAGTATGACGCAGTAATCAATACACATCGTTTCGCTAGCTCGGGATTCGTAGCACTTATGTCCGGAGCCAAATACGTTGCCGGATTTAATAAGAACCCGCTTTCATTTGCGTTTACGCATCGCGTAAATCACGTTATGAGCGGGGTGCATGAAACAGAGCGAAACTTTGCTCTGATAGCATCACTTGTTTCAACTGATGCCCCTTCGGCTCCTCGCCTTTACCCTTCTGAGCAAGACGAGAAGCTGGTTTCTGAATACACGCAAAATCCATTTGTCTGCATAGCGCCCACCTCTGTTTGGTTCACAAAACAGTGGCCCGGGGATAAGTGGAAAGATCTTATAACCGAATTTCCAGACCGCTTGCACGTCTATTTGCTCGGAGCACCTTCCGATAAAGAAGCATGTCAGCATATCATAGAGAAGTCCCAAGGGAAAAGAGTGATCAATCTGGCTGGCGAGCTCAGCCTATTGCAGTCTGCTGCTCTAATGTCAAAAGCCGAAATGAACTATGTAAATGACTCAGGGCCAATGCACCTGGCCTCTGCCATGGACGCTCCATGCACCGCAGTTTTCTGCAGTACGGTTCCCGACTTTGGATTTGGTCCATTATCAACCAAATCGCGCGTGGTAGAAACCACAGCCAAGCTCGACTGTCGCCCTTGTGGAATACACGGACACAAAGCATGCCCTGAAGGGCATTTCAAATGTGCCGTGACCATAGACCCGAAACACGTTTCTGCTCATGAACGTTCCTAAAGAGACATTGCAAGCCATCCGATCAGGTCAGGTTGTAGACATTGAGAATACTCATTTGCAATGCACCGCATGGCACCGAGACAGCGTTATACCCGCTGCGCTTGTCTTATGCTCAAGTGAGTTTATGGCAGAGCACGTGCTAAAACCACTACCCGAAATAATAGGTCAACTAGTCGAATCCCTCACTGGGAAAGTGCGTTTTAATCTCGAGTTGGAAACGCGTCAGGTTATTCAGATGCGTTTTGTGTTTGACGGCCCGCTGTGTCAGTTGATAGACAGAGTCCGGATGCCGCTACAACTCGCTGAATCCGCTAATCTACCAGATAAACACAGTGCTTCATCTCAACATAAGAGCTTAAATTTGCAGCATGGTTTTTCAAACCATGTACATGAAATTTGGATGGAAAAGGTTCCTGTTTTCGATTTATTTCAGGACGGAAGCTTTGCCATGAAGAAATAGCCAGACAGTGAAAACTCCCGAACTTTCTGATCACTTTAACACACCTTTCTATCAAAAGGTGGCTCAGGTAGCTGAGAATACCGGCATGCGGGCTTATGTGGTCGGTGGTTATGTTCGTGATCTCATACTCAAACGACCATCAAAAGATTTGGACATCGTTGTTGAGGGTAGCGGAATCTTGTTCGCTGAAGCACTCAGCAAAGAGCTGGGCGAAGTTCAGGTGCACTACTTTAAGAATTTCGGCACGGCTATGTTTATGCACGAAGGGCTGGAAATTGAAATCGTAGGAGCACGCAAAGAGTCCTACCGGTCAGACTCCAGAAAACCTATCGTAGAAGACGGCACACTGCAAGAAGACCGGGAACGGAGAGATTTCACCATCAATGCGCTTTCTATAAGCCTGAATAAAGATGATTATGGTGCGCTGATCGATCCCTTCAATGGCATTGGGGATATCGAGAAGAAGCGACTTGTAACACCTCTGGAACCCGAACAGACATTCTCAGATGATCCGCTCAGAATGATGCGCTGTATTCGCTTTTCTTGTCAGTTGAATTTCATGATTGACGATGAGACTCTAAAGGCCATTTCAACACAACACGAGCGAATTAAGATTGTATCTCAGGAACGCATTGTAGACGAGCTCAACAAAATCATCATGACTCAGGTGCCGAGCAAGGGCTTCAAGCTCCTGTTCAACACTAAGCTTCTTCATATCATTTTTCCCAAAATGGTTGAGTTGCAAGGTGTCGAAGTTCGAAATGGTGTGGGTCATAAAGACAATTTCTATCACACTATTCAAGTGTTGGATAATGTGGCAGTGAGAAGCGAGAACCTCTGGCTAAGGTGGGCTGCCATCATGCATGACATTGCCAAGCCCGATACAAAGCGATTTGACGCTAAGCATGGTTGGACTTTTCATGGGCACGAAGACCTTGGAGCCAAAATGACGAAACGCATATTCAGATCGTTGAAGCTCCCACTTGACGACAAAATGCGCTTTGTGAGGAAAATGGTACGCCTTCACTTACGCCCTATTGCTCTTTCAAAGAAAGATGTGAGTGATTCGGGAATACGGAGACTCATATTTGATGCTGGTGAAGACCTTGAAGAGCTCATGATTCTATGCGAATCAGACATTACGTCAAAGAACGAACACAAGGTTCAGCGGTTTCTGGACAATTTTCAGCTAGTGCGTAAAAAATGCGTTGAAGTGGAAGAAAGCGACCGACTTAAGAACTGGCAACCACCTGTGGGAGGAGAAGAAATCATGAACATTTTCGGCATCGGTCCGGGAAAGGAAATCGGTATTATTAAAACAGAAATCAGAGAAGCTATTCTGGAAGGAAAAATTGCCAATTCGCACAAGTCTGCCCTGGACTTCGTCATTGAATCAGGTATTCGTCTTGGCCTAACCCCGAAGCAGTAATTATGAAAAACACGTTTCGCTTACGCATCGTTCTTGACCACGAGACAGATGTTTTCAGAGACATCGAAGTAGATGGTTTAAACACGTTTACAGACCTGCACTCTATGGTTCAGGAGGCTTTTGGATTTGATGGATCGCAGATGGCATCGTTCTACATTTCCAATGAAGATTGGGAAAAAGGTCAGGAAATTACGCTCATGAATATGGGTGAAAAGTCAGAAACTGGTGACCCTATTCTACTCATGGATGACACCACCATATCTGATATTGTATTTGGCAAAGGACAGAAACTGCTTTACGTGTCCGATTTTCTGCTGATGTGGTGCTTCTATGTAGATGTGATAGAGCTTGAAGAAACGCAGGACAATGTGATTCTGCCCAGAATTGTGCAATCGTTTGGAGAAGCGCCCGATCAATATTCCAAGTCACCCGAAATGATTATTGATACCTCTGATGCAGCTGCACAGAGTCTGGAAGACGAGAAGAACGAAATCGAAGACATGTTTGACGTTTTCGGCATGACCGAAGAGTTTAAAGAAGACACTGACTACTAATAACGGTGGCCCAGAAGAAGCTCATCGTCATCACTGGCCCCACGGCCTCAGGCAAAACAAGCCTGTCTATTAAGCTCGCTAAGAAGCTAGACTGCGACATTATTAGCGCTGACTCTCGTCAGATATATAAGCGCCTTTCTATAGGCACTGCAAAACCCTCTAAAGATGAGCAAGAGGGCGTCACTCATCATTTTATCGACTTCCTGGAGCCCACTGAGTCCTACAGTGCAGGGCAATACGAGCGTGATGTTCTCAGTTTCCTCGACACCTATTACCAAAGCCATTCATGCGCTATTCTGGTTGGTGGTAGCGGGTTGTACATTGATGCCATTATACGAGGGTTTGACAACCTTCCCTCTGCCCCTGCTCATATCAGAGAGAAATGGAACCAATTACATGCCGAGAAAGGACTTGAGTACCTTCAAAACCAACTCAGGGAAAAAGACCCTACTTACTACCAGACTGTAGACACACAAAACCCGCATCGTATCATCAGAGCACTCGAAGCGATGGAAGTAAGCGGTAAAACTTTCTCTGAATTGCGAAATCGTTCCTTTGTCGAAAGAACGTTTGATGTCATTCCTATCCTCATCAATCCACCCAGAGAAACCCTCTATAATCGGATAAATAAGAGGGTTGACACCATGGTAGAATCAGGACTCATTGACGAGGCAAAAGAACTTGAATCAATAAAACATGTAAATGCGCTTAACACAGTGGGATACAAAGAGTTTTACAACGATGATTCAACGGAAAATAGTATCGAAAAAGTAAAGCAACACACACGCAATTTTGCCAAACGACAGACAACTTGGTTTAAGAAATATGCAGACTTTGAGACATTTGACTCAAACGAATTTGACCCGGTATGGAGGCATCTTTCTACACGTCTTTCCGTCTAAATCTTCAACATCGAAGACGCACGAATTCTTCTTAAATTCGATAAAAATTACAGATCATGAAATACTTTTTCCTCGCTACCCTCTTCTTCTTTTCGGTCTCTTCATTTGGCCAGGGCCTGCAAGAGAAGTACTCGGTTGATTGCAAATGCTGGAAAATCACGAACCACTACGACAATGGTCAGGTATCTGCCAGATACATTGAAAACAAAGAACGGAAACGGGACGGAAAAGAAACGGCCTATACTCCAGATGGGCGTCTGCAGTATGAACGAACATGGTCAAAAGGTGTTTTACACGGAACAGGAGCTCACTATCATCAAAACGGAAACGTGTATTATGAGTCTCATTACGAAAACGGCCAAAAGACTGGCACCTGGACTTTCATGGATGCACAAGGCAGCACCACACAGTCCATTGAATACGCAGGAAAAGGAAATGATGGTGTCTATACGTTTTATCACGCTGGCCACCCTTATTTACAGCAAACGGTAGAGCACGGAGCTATGACAAATGAAAAGGTCATCAACGCTGAGCTTTTTGACGCTGTAAAGGCAGAATCTGCCGCGTCTGGCTCAAAATAATTACTGGATCTTGTGGTAGAAAGTGTTTTCTCCCTGCTTCACTTCTATTTGTCCAGTCAGTGAGTCACCATCTGAGCTCGCCTCAAACAATTGATACCCAATGATCTGATTTCCATAGACGTTGCAGCTAAACATGGTATCACTTCCGGCATTTACTACATAGTTGGTAGCCGTTTTACAACAGTCAATACACCCTTCAGAGTGAGGATCGAGCTTAAATAAGACTCTCCCTGAAGCACTTGTTGCATCAATTTGAACAGACAGCGTAGATGCCTGGTTGATTTGGATATCATACACGTTCTCCTCTTTTGGGAGCCAGACTTCCCTATCTACAAACTCCTCTTTAAAATAGAAGCCGTCTTTGCGTGTTCGAATACGGTATTCGATAACCGACTGAGGCTCAAACTCTACCGAAAACTCTCCGGCTTCATTCGTCTCATCGGTAGAAATAACCTCAAAACCACTGCTAAACGCGCCATTAGAGATGACAGACTTAGCAATCTCAACTTCAACAGAACCAACGGGTTGCATGTCGTAAGCCTCGGTAACCGCCCCCTCCACTACAATCATATTATTCTTTTTGCATGAGAGGATCAGGAAACTTAACAACACAATCTTGGAAAAAGATTTTAGACTCGAAAGAAAGCACCCAACCATTAAACTCTATTTTAGCGCGATGAACCCCAAAGTTATAGCCTTTCTTTCGTTTATCTCCCTGGCAACCATGTTTAGTGCTTGCAACGGGTCCAGTGAAGAAGAAACTGACGAAAATGTGCAGACGTCAGACACCAGTGAAATGGCCGGATTGCCATTTGATCGCGATGAAGAGGATAAGTCATACCTGGCCATTGCGCACCATGTTAGCGACATGGAATTGTGGCGCTCTGCCTTTGAATTAGCCAAGCCTGTAAGGCGGAAATACGGCATCTCTAATGAGCAGGTTTTTTTGGGCAGTGAAGACAGCACACTAGCTCTTGTGTTTACGCATATCGAAAACATTGACAAAGCCAAAGAATACGTTACCTCTACCCAATTAGAAACATCGATGGAGGTAGCTGGTGTTAAGCAGGATATGCTTACGTTCTGGATCGACCAGCAACTTGCGTACAACCAACCGGCCAATGATACCATCCTCATGTTTATGTCGTTTAAGGTGGTGAACTACGAGCGTTGGGAAAAAGCCTTTCTGGAAGATTTTAAAGATGGTTCTTCCAAGGATTTTGAAGTACTGAGCGTATTCAAGGGAATCGAAGAAAATCAAGTCTGCATGTTTTTTCAGGTCAACGATCCTGAATATGTGGCAAATACCGAAAAAAATGCAGCATTTAGAATGAAGATGCTCGCAGCTGGTGTAATCAGCTACCCCATCACCCATAAGATAGTTGCTACAGACATTTAATAAGTTGTTGATTGTTTCTTAAGGCAGTTACATCAATAATCTATTGATTGATAGTATTTTTCGCCAAACAAGTGCGGAAATGACAAACGAACGTCTCAAACTGATCAAAGAAATGCTGGAAACAAATCCAGATGATTCGTTTTTGAAATATGCTGCAGCGTTGGAGTACGAAAAAGAAGAGGACAACGCCAAGGCTATTGAGACCATCCGCGACCTTCTGGCCAATGACGCCAAATATCTTGGTGCGTACTACAAGCTGGGAAAACTCCTTGAAGCTGAAGGCAAAGAAAAAGAGGCCATTAAAATCTACCGACAAGGCCTTGAAGTTTCGAAGAAGATATCCGATCTAAAAACAGAAGGAGAATTGACGGAAGCACTTATGCTTCTTGGAGCAGATGATCAGATCAACTGGAACTAAACAAGAACTTGTTAGGGCTTATCAGATTCTCTCTTACGGCATAGACAATAAGCCCGGCCGTATTTTTTAACCCAAGCTTTGAGAGCATGTTTTTTCGGTGGGTCATCACCGTATGAAAACTGAGATGTAATTCTTCGGCAATCTGCTTGGTAGTAAGCCCCTGAGCGATGAGCTGTAGAATCTCAACCTCTCGCTCCGAAATAACCACCGGATCACAATCGAGATCTGACTCCATTCCTTCCGCCTCGTGCAGCACCTTTAACACCTTGCCGCAAAAGAATTTCTCGCCTTTATGCGCTGCTTGCACCGAATCAATAATTTCTTCGCGGTCACAATCGTTTTTTAGGTGACCAGTCAGGCCATTTGCAAGCAACCTTTTTAGTTCTATCGCATTGCACTCCTGCGTAATTCCTATAAGGGCCAATGCATTGCCCTTAAGGACATCAAGAGCTACATCCAGCGAAAAATGCTCGCTTGAGTAATCCATTAAAAGCACATTCGCCTCACCTTTATCTACTAATGAAGCCAATTCTTCTCTGTTGGAAGCTACACCAACAATATCGACCGACTCAACATCTGAAAAGACCTTGCATAAACCCTCTCCTATCAGGTAGTTTGAATCGGCAATTATGAGCTGAATGGACGCTTTCATCAGGTAGCAAATCTATTAAGAATCATTCTAAATAAACATGACTTTTTACCTTATTTCAAACTCAACACCCTCTTCGGCCAAATCTGTTTGCTCAAATACCTCACGGGCCTCACTGAGCATCTTATCAAGGCTCTTATAACGGGCCGAAAAATGTCCAATGATCAATTTATTCACTCCTGCCCTTAAAGCGATCTCAGCGGCCTGTTTAGACGTTGAATGATAGGTTTCATGCGCCCGCTTTTCATCCTCAGACTCAAATGTGGCTTCGTGATATAGAACATTGGCTCCACGCGCGTGCTCCACCGTGCTATCCAAAGCACGTGTGTCGGTACAAAACGAATAAGTGCGTGGTTTAGGCGCGGGTTCGGTCACATCTTCAAACCGAATGGTCTTATCATCTCGCGTAACATCTTCACCCCTTTTGAGCAGCGGAATATCGACCTGCATCACCCCTAGCGCCTCTCCCTTTGATGGAATGTAATGGCGCTCACGTTGGTGCTCTGTAAAACTGAACCCGAGGCAGTCTATACGGTGCTTTAGAGCAAATGACTCTACGCGCATGTGCTTGTCTGCAAACACCTCTGTTTTTTCGTCTGGTGCCTCAATCTCTGAAAACCTGAGTGGATACCTCAGCCGGCCTCTGGCAGCCTTTATTTGAATCTCTATGATTTGCTTGAGGCCTACTGGCCCAATAATGCTGAGTTCCTTAGTTCTTCCGAGTAAGTGCATGGAGTTAAGCAATCCAATCAACCCGAAATAATGATCGCCATGCAAGTGCGAAATAAACACAGCTTCTAATCGCTGCATTTTGAGTCCAAACCTCCTAAACTGCATTTGGGTTCCCTCTCCACAATCGATGAGGTAGTAATGATGGTTTACATTTAAAAGCTGGGCAGTAGGATTACGGCCTGTGGCGGGTAAGGCTGAACCAGCCCCGAGAATCGTGATGGAAAATTTAACCGGGTTTACCGTGTGGCTCATTGAACAATAAACCGCATTGACTTCTTATACTCACCCTGCTGAAGAGAAATGAAGTATACTCCCGGATCGTAAATTAAATCGCCCAGCATCAATCGGTTTTGCCCTTTGGCTCCTTCCTGACTAACGTGAAACACCTTAGCTCCCAAAAGCGAATACACATCTACCGAGTAAGATTGACTGGCAGGCAACTCAAAATAGAGTGCTGAACGCTCATTAAGAGGATTGGGCTCAATAAAGAAATCCAGATTTTGGTAGTTCAACTCGTTCACTCCAAGAGGAATGCTATCCAGCTGAATCGAATAGCCTTCAAGACTGTAAGGGTAACTGATAGCGGGAAGCCCGGAAGGTTTAATGTGGAAGGTAAAATCTGCACTTAAATCCCATGTACCGGCATTCGCGTTATCGTTTGTTTGGCCATATACGCGTATACAACCAAATGTTCCACCGGGAAACGCACACGAAGTGACATTGCACTCGTACTGAAATCCGGGAGGAAGTCCTGTTACATCTGTCAACACCAAACTATCAACGCTTCCGGTAAACGTCAAAACCGTGGTATCATCAGGCACGTTGACCGAAATAATGGCTTCATACTCTGCTCCAATCTTACCTGAGGGCAATCCTTCGCTCTCACTTGGAGAATACAGCGCTCCAGAAGAAGTATCGGGCACACACTGCGCTTGCAGCACAGATCCCCAAACCATCAACACCATGGTCAACAGCAAACTTGTTGTCCTTCCCTTTCTCATTCGCTTTCTAGTTCACGCGCCACTTCTTCCATCATCACAAAATCGATGGCCTCCTGTGTCGTTGGAGTAATGTTTAAAATAGATTCTAGCTGTGAAATGCTTATCAACTTCAGCACCATTTCGCTCAAACCTGTCATCACAAATGACCCGTTAGAGTTCTTGCACAGTCTGTTACCAACCAAAATGGCACTTAAACCAGAAGAATCGCAGTATCTGGCAGCTGATAAATCCACAATGATATTTCTTACACCCAAATTGTTCTGCTCAATGAACAGCGATTTTAATTCAGGAGAAACCAACCCGCCTACCTTTTCGGTATTGGCTCCAACGATAATGTACTTATCATGCGTATGTACAGTAAAATTCATCGACAGTCGGCTTAGTATTACCAACAAATATAAGCACTCAGTTGGAATTCTGCTGCCCGGCCAATAAGTACAGAACTGCCATTCTCACAGCTACTCCGTTTTCGACCTGGTCCAAAATGATGCTGTAATCGCTGTCAGCCACATCAGATGTAATTTCAACGCCTCTGTTTATAGGGCCCGGATGCATAATGATCATGTCTTTGCTACCGTACTCTTTGAGCAAATTCAGATTGAGTCCATACTGCATGGTGTATTCCCTCAGTGAAGGAAAATACTGGATCTCTTGGCGTTCGAGTTGTATTCTAAGCATGTTGGCTACATCTGCCCAAGCAAGTGCCTCTTTAAAGTTGAGCATCACCTTTACACCAAGGCTCTCAATATGTTTGGGAATAAGCGTAGCAGGACCACAAACCCGTACCTCGGCTCCCAGTTTCTGAAGACAGAAAATATTGGACAGTGCCACGCGCGAGTGAAGAATATCACCAACTATCAAGATCTTCTTTCCTTCTAACGATCCTAACTGCTCACGCAGTGAGTACGCGTCTAACAAAGCCTGTGTAGGATGTTCATGCGCTCCGTCACCTGCATTTACAATGCTGCAATCTACATGTCTGGAAAGGTGGATATGAGCTCCCGGGTTGGGATGACGCATAACAACCAAATCGACCTTCATGGCCAATATGTTATTGACTGTATCTACTAGTGTTTCGCCCTTCTTGACTGAAGACGAACCCGCTGAAAAGTTAATCACATCAGCCGAAAGTCGTTTCTCTGCCAGTTCGAATGACAGCTTTGTTCGAGTTGAGTTCTCGAAGAAAATATTGGCTATGGTGATATCGCGTAGCGAGGGGACCTTTTTGATAGGTCTGTTGATCACCTCCTTGAAATTATCAGCTGTTCGAAAAATGAGTTCGATATCCTCTTTGGTGATATGCTTGATGCCGAGAAGGTGTTTCGAACTGAGTTGTGTCATTTTTCTGAGCTAAATAAAGTCACTTTGTTATTCTTATTCTTTTCATCCCATTCGACCGTCACACGCTCTTCAGAGACAACATCTACTACCCGACCGGTATAGTCTGGCTGAACAGGCAATTCACGGCTAAACCTGCGATCGATCAAGACGAGTAATTCTACATTTTTTGGGCGACCAAAGTCGAGCATGGCATCCAGGCCACTTCTCACCGTACGCCCTGTGTAGAGCACATCATCGATTAAAATGATTTCTTTTCCTTCCAGCGAAAAGTTCAGTTTCGTTTTTGAAGGAACCAACATCTGATCTCTTCGTCTGAAATCATCCCGATAAAAAGTCACATCAAGGACACCGTGGTTGATGGTCTCATTATTGGTTAGCGCACAAAGCTTTTCTACAATGCGCTCGCCCAGAAAGACACCACGAGGTTGAAGGGAGATGAAAGCTACGTTATCAAAATCTAAGTGACGCTCATAAACCTGATAAGCCAGGCGGTTGAGCATATAATCAAGCTCCTTATGATTTAATAGCGTTTTTACTTCCATTTTACGCGGCAAATATACTTGCTTAAAAGGCAAAAAAAATCCCCACCATAAAATGGTGAGGATTTCTTTATCGTTTAAAATGTGAGAGGCTTACTTTTTACCTTTTTCAGCATCTTCCATTTCTTGTTTCAGGTTAGACAACACACTTAGATCACCAAGTGTTGTTTTCTCCATAGAGTCGTTGATTTTCTTCATAGCTCTACGATCTGTCTTGCCTTTAGAAGCTGGTTTGCGCTTGTTGTCAGAACCAGAACTTGCAACTTCACCCTCAAACGTTTTCGTGTGAGAAGCAATGATTTTCTTAGAGTCTTTGTTAAACTCGATAATCATGAAGTCAAGTGTTTCATCAGCAGCAGCTTTTGATCCATCTTCTTTAGCAAGGTGTCTGCTAGGAGCAAATCCTTCAACACCGTAAGGAAGGTTAACGATTCCGCCCTTGTCATTTCTAGAAGTGATGGTACCCTGGTGAACCGATCCGATTGCGAATACAGATTCAAATACATCCCAAGGATTCTCTTCCAATTGCTTGTGACCAAGACTCAATCTTCTGTTTTCCTTATCAATTTCAAGAACCATGATCTCTAGATCATCACCCACTTTCGTGAATTCAGATGGGTGGTTGATCTTCTTGCTCCAGCTCAAATCAGAGATGTGTGCAAGACCATCGATTCCCTCTTCCAATTCAACAAACACTCCGAAGTTAGAAAGGTTAGTAACCTTACCTGTGTGCTTGCTTTCAACTGGGTATCGAGACTCGATTCCTTCCCATGGATCTGGAGTAAGTTGTCGTGTACTCAATGAAAGCTTTCGCTCTTCGCGATCAATAGAGATCACTTTAGCTTCTACTTCATCGCCTACTTTGAAGAACTGATCAGCTGTTCTTAAGTGCTGTGACCAGCTCATTTCACTTACGTGAATCAAGCCTTCAACACCAGGAGCAACCTCAACGAATGCACCGTAGTCAGCTAATACAACAACTTTTCCTTTGATGACATCGTTTTCTTTCATTCCCTCGTCAAGCGCATCCCATGGGTGAGATTCCAATTGCTTGACACCAAGAGCGATTCGCTTCTTCTCATCATCAAAGTCAAGGATAACAACGTTAAGTGTCTGATCCAATTCAACCACTTCTTCTGGATGGTTGATTCTACCCCAACTAAGATCTGTGATATGGATAAGACCATCAACACCACCAAGGTCGATGAACACACCGTAAGAAGTGATGTTCTTAACAGTACCTTCAAGTACCTGACCTTTCTCCAATTTCTGCATGATCTCAACTTTTTGTTGCTCGATTTCTGCTTCGATCAACGCTTTGTGAGATACTACTACATTCTTAAATTCCTGGTTGATTTTGACCACTTTGAATTCCATGTTCTTTCCAACATAGATATCGTAGTCGCGGATTGGCTTCACATCGATTTGCGAACCTGGAAGGAAAGCCTCTAAACCAAACACATCCACAATCAAACCACCTTTTGTTCTGCACTTAACAAATCCAGTAACAATGGTATCGTTCTCTTTGGCAGCGTTCACATTCTCCCAAGCACGCATCATACGAGCTTTCTTGTGAGAAAGTACTAACTGTCCTTGTGAATCTTCTGTTTTCTCAACGTATGCCTCTACTTCATCGCCAACCTTAAGGTCAGGATTGTGACGGAATTCCGTTGAAGCAATAACGCCTTCACTTTTATATCCAATGTTCACTACTACCTCACGAGCGGTCATGGTTACCACTTTACCATCTACTACTGTATGCTCTGTAATAGAAGTAAGTGTTTCGTCATATGCTTGCTCCATGGCAGTACGCTCATCATCTGAGTATACTTCGCTTTTCTTGTCAATCTTGGTCCAGTCAAACTCGTTCAACTGACGCTCAAGATCTGCTTTGCGATCAACTGGCTCAGCAACTGGCGCTTCGGCTTCAACCTCAGCAGCTGGTGCTTCCTCAGCTGGTGCTTCTGCCTCTGGAGCAGGAGTAGCAACTTTCTTTCTTGTTCTTTTTGGTTTTGCTTCAGCAGCTGGTGCTTCCGCTTTTGTTTCCTCAGCAGCTGGTGCTTCGGCAACAGGTTCTTCAGAAGCAGGAGCTTCTTCTTTTTTAGCTGCTTTTTTAGGAGCCGCTTTCTTTGCAGGAGCCTTTGGAGTCTCTTCTGCAGCGTTTTCAGCTTTTGCAGCTGTTTCTTCTTTTTTAGCCATTAGGCAATCATTTGTATCCCATCAAAACCGATGCTGACAGGAGAAATATATACAAGGGGCCATCGGCAACCCCATTAAAAAAGGGGCGCAAAGGTAGGGTTTATTCTACGTATTTAAAAGATTGAGAGCCAGAGTTTTTTGAAAAACTTATTGCTTGACCACAGGCACCACTTCTCTGTGGGTATCATATTGTATTACAACCAGATACGTACCATTTGCATATTCATGTAACGAAATATGCCGACTACTGGACTCATTCTCCTCCCACTTTCTGAGTAACGTCCCATCTGTGTTGAACAGAAAAACGGACTGAATATGCCCCTCTTCTGAAGACAACCATATATCATCAAGAGTCGGGTTTGGAAACACCATAGTCCTACTAGATTGAAGCAAGTGTAAGCCAACCAACGTATCATCGGTAATAACCAGGTGAACAGTATCTGAATGGACACAGCCACTATCACTCACCCAACGATAAACACCAATGGTATCAGGTGCAGAAATCAAGTTCGGTTTGAGCAGCCCGCTGCTGTCAGGTGAAGCAGCAAAGCCAATTGGCCCCCAGATTTCTTCGGAATAGGAACCTACTCCAATCAGCTGTACTTGGCTAAGCGTATCACTATATGGTCCCGTACTCAGAATGGTTGCATCGGGCAAGTTGTGAATAACCAGATTTAAGGTGTCAGTTAACACACAGCCATTGCCCATAGAAACAACATAACCCACCGAAAAAACACCTGGGGTACTGGAAAGCCCATCGACCACAGCTAGCGAGTCGTTATAAAGAATCCCATTGCTATCAAGCCAGCTCACATCGAAATTTGTAGCATTGAGCACCTGCATGTTCAGTGTAAACTCTTGTCCAATACACGGTTTAGAGTCAAAACTCAAAGACACATCGGGATACTCTTTGGCCACCACGGTAAACGTATCGTGATACCAGTAACCAGCAATCAGGTGAGCCACCGCATACGTGGTGGTTTGTTGAATGGAAACCTCAGCCTGCGAGCACCCCGCCCCCAAGCAGTGAAAGTTTGTTCCAACTACGATCGAATCTCCTGAAAGCACTGACCATACCGTAGAATCCGCACCAAAGTCGAAGGATGTCCACGCTCCTTCGCAAGCACTTGTGTTTGACTGAGCCTCACAGCCAGATCGCACGCGCACGGTAACAACCGTATAGCCTTGAAACGGGCACACATCATCGGTGATTTTGACGTTAAAGTTGATGCCATAGTCTGACTGCACCAGGGCTTGCCCTTTAATCAGGATTTGTGCTGGATTGGTATTAGGTTGCACACTTACCTCGATGTTGAATAATGTGGAATCATACAGAATAGTCGCTTTGAGGCTATCTGCTGCATTAGAGTCTGACACGGCCAACCAAAGCTCAAACGTGTCTCCTACACACGAGGAAATGACCATTTCATCCGAAGCATAAAACTGCTGAGCAGATGTCCATGCAGAATCGAACTGTGGATTGATATTGCTTCCATTTTCATAGACAAAACTCACCATGTTTATCAGATGTGATCCTTTGAATGTATCGGCTACAGGATCCCACTCTTCCACACGCCATGTAAATATGTTTGCCTCATGTGTAAAAGATGCCTGAATGACTGGTGACCAGGACATGATGCCTGAAACAGCATCCAGAGAAACGCCCGGTACCGGAGCCAGGGCTGTTCCTCCACCAAATGGGTTGTAGGTGATGTATGAGTATCCGGTGATAGGACTAAAATTCGTAACCGTAGTATCAAAATAATAGGCCAAACTATCACCATCTGCATCGGCCATGGCGAGGGATATTTCATAAGGTTCACCATTATTGGTTCTAAATGGCAAGTCATCACTTAATGGAAAGGACGAGGAGTTGGAACGTCCCGGGTAGAAATCGCACTCGGCCACCGAGCCGGGTTGCGCTATGTAGTTATTACCAACGGCAAGGCAACACTGAAACATGATTAGTTTGCCTTGAGAGCAAGCACCATACAGTGCAAAATCAACCGTGTCTCGAAACACAAGCTTCCTGACGCCAAAGATACCTGTGGTCCATGAACCATTGGGTGGACATGTAGTTAGGCCAAGGGAATCCTCACAAAAGAAATTGATCTCTCTTGTCTGAATCAGATCCAAACTGATCGTATTGACAGTGGAAGAATCCTCACAGAAATACGTAATATTCAGAACTGTGGGTAATCCAACAGGCCCGGAAGGTCCCGAACAGGAAATGACCATTTCAGCCGTAACCTCAAACGTGGAGTCAGCCAGGTACTTATACCCTATTTGCTGACCCAAAACATGGGTAGCATGCAATTGATAGCAGAATAGAATAGATAGCAGGGAAAGAAGGGTTGGTTTCATGAAAGCAAGACGGCACGGAAAGAGGTCCCGTTGTCCAACTAGTCATTACAGTCGCTCCAGTCTCTTTAACAATGGTGGGTGCGAATAATGCACAAACACATACCACGGATGTGGCTTCAAATTGCTTAGGTTTTCCTTGGTTAGTTTCTTTAGAGCAGAGGCCAATGGCTCGCCATCAAAAGTGTCTCGAGCAAAGGCATCTGCCTCGTATTCATTTTTTCGACTCAGCACGCTCATGCCAATTCCTAAAAGGATTTGAATGGGAGAAAAGATGATTCCAAAGGCGATGATACCCACGTGGAAGCTCCCTTCTGAAGCTCCTAGCGCATGGCTGAACTCTGAATAAGACAGAAACAAGCCGAGTACAAACAGCATTGCTCCTGTTTGAGCAATGGACAAGAGCATAGACTGGCGCGTGTGTTGCTTTTTGTAATGGCCAATCTCATGCGCGAGCACGGCAACAATCTCCTCGGTGGTTAGTTGATCAATCAACGTGTCGTATAATACAATCTTCTTTCTGGGGCCCAGTCCGGAAAAGAAGGCATTTGATTTAGCACTTCGTTTTGACCCATCCATAACAAACAGATTGGTCAGTTTAAACCCAACCTTATCGCAATACTGCACGATGGCACTACGCAACTCCCCTTCTTCAAGCGGGGTGAATTTGTTGAACAATGGCATAATCCAACTCGCAGCAAACATGGTCATGAAAACAGAAAACACGGTAATAACACCCCACGCAGACACCCAAAACCATTGACCCAACTCAAGGTATAACCAAATAATAAAGGCACCTAACGGAGCACCAATAGCCAAAGACAGCAACAATCCTTTGATCATATCCACTACGAAAGTCTTGGGTGTTGTCTTATTAAACCCAAAGCGCTCCTCGATGACGAATGTGCCGTAGACGCTAAATGGCATGGAGATAACACTTGAGGCCAATCCTAAAACAGCGAAGAAAACCAAGGCAACAACAATGGGATGAGATACATAATCTCTCACCCAGAAATCTACCCAGCCGAAACCACCAAACACAAGCATGGCCAAAGAAGCCAAAATGCCAATAGCACCAGAGAACTGGCCAAGCCTTCCTTTGGCTTTATCATATGCCAGCCACTTGGCATAACGCTCAGCATCGTAAATACCTTCGGCTTCAGGTGGCATGGTGGATGACTTGAGGCTATCGTTGAGATAATCAAGCCACTGGTCAAATAAAAAACCAAAAACGGTTAGCCCAATGAGTATCCAGTAAATGGTAATGGCAGAAAACTCCATGATTTATCGTTCTATGAAGGCTTCCAACGCTTCGAGGTATTCTGGATATCCCATAACAAACGGAACATCGCCATGACTACCACCATCAATGCGGTGAGCTTCGCTGTAACTTCCATCATAGTTTTTATAGACAACCTCACCATGGGTTTGCATAGCCAGAAAATCATCATCCACGCCATGAATCCAAAAGAAGGGTTCCTCCACCTTTTTGATTTCATCAGCATTATTAATCTCCAGATTGGTAAAATACGATCCAGGCAATGTGAGTTTAGATGCGTCTTGCACCATGACCTCATCAGATCCAAACGGACTCTCCAGTATGAGTTTAGATGGCTGCATGCTTCGGGCATTGGCCATCAACTCGGTGGCAGGTGCACTGCCTAAACTAAAACCATAGATGATGAGCCGATCATCCGTCAGCCCATTGCTTTTCAACCACTTGAGAGCCGCATCGGCATCGGCATACATACCTTCTTCGCTCGGAGTTCCTTCAGACACACCATAGCCGCGATAATCAATGGCTAGTACACCATATCTGTTCTTGTGGCCCACGTTGCCGAGCAACTTTACGCGTGGCCAATAAAACTCAAGGTGATCGCGTGTGCCGTGCAAATACAGGATGACCGTATCTGTGGCTATGTCGGCAATGTTTCCCAGGTAAATGGCATAAATAGAAGCGATATCGCCATCTAAGTCACTGCTTAATGTGAACACATGCGTGACCGAATCAGCCATGTTATACTCCTCACCCACAGGTATTTCGACTTCTCCTTCATAGGCATCGAGTTTATACTCCGTAATCGAATTGTCGTTGTTATAAAGAAAGCTATCAAGCCGCAGACACCCGGAACTTAACAGCCCAATTATGATGAAAAAACCTAATCGTTTCATTTTCCGAATCTCCTCCCTACTCCAATATAAATTCCGGTCGTGCCCTGACCTCCAATAGGCACATAGTCTACCACAATATCTTCTGCTTTGTGCTGAAAGCCTATGAAACGTCCCTCTAGCTGAAGATTCCACTTACTCCACTCAAACTGATGCCCAAGCATGAGATATGGCATTAACTCGTTGGTCTGCACCTCTCCATGGGCTTTGGCTTTGTTGAGCTCAATCCAGGTTCCGATACCGCCATAAAAATGGTGTTCCTTTTCTTCGAGATAATTCCACCAACAAAGGGCATCGAGCTGTGGATAGGTTCGAAAATTGGTTTCGTGCACATCTACCAGAAAGTGTAATCCTGGACTGACGGTAACACCAAAATTCTCAGATTTTGACTTGTAGGCATTGATACCAGCAACCACATCTGTATGAATCACTCCAAAGGCAAGGTCTGTCATATGTAGTCCTGCTGCTATGGTCAATCCAGTATCGATTCCATGAGCATAAGCAACCGATGTTAAGGGCAATGGCATGGGCGAACCGGCATAGATGATATTCGGGCCACCGAAAGAAGCCGAAACGGCTTTCTCCCCTTTATCTAAAGGCTTCACCACCCTGCTCGCATTGCATGATGCAAACAGCACCGCGAGCAAGAAGAACCCTATTCTTTTAAACATATCCTGTATATTTTCGAATAAACCACTCGGTACAAAGCAATAGTACCAATACAATAGCAATCCACTTCCATTTTACCACATCGGTCCATTCCTCGGTTGAGTGAATTACCGTTTTAGCGGTTTCCAAATTGGTCAATTCATCCACCAATTCTTGCTCTTGCCCTCTAGCGAAAAAAGATCCGTTTAAGTTCTCGGCCCAGCTCATGAGTAAATCGTGATCGGCCACTGTTCGGGTAAACTCCACCTGATTTACTCCAACGCGGAGACTCCCCTCTGCAACAAACTTTTCACCGTTGGCTTCAGCTGTAGTCTTCCACGTATACTCTCCCGGTTTCATTGATCCAAGTCCTAAGGAAAAGGATTGTCCGTTGGGGCGCAACGAATATGAAGCCATGCCTCTGAGCGAATCTCCAATTTCAAAATCAACCGTGGCCGTATTGTCCAACTCGAAGGACTCGTTGTAATAAAAAGCTTCTACTACCAACTCTTCGTTCTCTGAAATCAGGTTCGGGATGCCCATATCTAAGCGCTTGCGCTTTTGCTTAATGGCCAAATACCTAACACTCTTTCGAATAAGCTCATCAATCCAATAGTCAGATGCACCTTGAGAAACTTCATACATGTGCCATCTCCAAATTCCTTCTCCCATGATGAAACCATTCTTGAGCCCATCTTTCTGAAGAAAGCCCAATAGCGGTTTGTCCGTTTTAACCGGGCCTAACTGCTGAAATGAATGAACTTTAGCCTCCGCAGTAAACGCATATGTACCAAAAGGCGCAATCAATGGGGGAAAACGCCTTAAGTTTTCAGGTGCTCCCGTCTTGAACACTTGAAACGTCTCGTCTAACACAGCCCCCACAGCGTCAAACTTCCGCCCATTAGACCGGAATTCCATGCCCATGTCCAGCGCATTAAAATGTCGAACACTGGTGGAACTTGTAAACGCCACTAACTGCTGCTTTCCGGCATCGGCAATGGCCTTGAGCACATTCAAGTCGTTGGCATTATTTGGAATTCCGTGGAGAATAAACAGATCGTGCGCTGACACGTTTTGATCCCAGTCTTTCAGCAACCGTACTTCTACATCGTATTGCTCGTTCACCGTAATGGCCCTTTTCATGAATCCCACATCAGGGTGAGGTGCATGCGACAGGATCAGTATTTTCAATCGATTATCGAGAATTTCTATAAACGATTCAACGCTGTTATTCAGCACATTTTTCTCCTCTGAATTGGGTTCTGCAATCAATACAAAGCGATTCACACCCAACTTGCCAGGCTTCACAAAAAACGAAATCTCTCTGTTCCAGTTTTCTCCTAAAACACTGAGCTCCTTTGAAGAAATCACACTACCCTGTTCGTCCTCAAGCTGAAGTAAAAAAGCATTGTTGGCTAGCTTAGTGGCTCTGACCTGCACTCTGATCTCCGTTTCATTGCCCAGAAATCCATACCGGTTCGTTTTAACAGAAGTGATTTCAAAATCGGGATACACCTGTGGGTCTCCCAACCCCACAGCATACAGTGGTGCGTTGGCAGCGTAGGACGCATACAACGGGTTCTGTCCCTTGGTCTGAATACCGTCTGACAAGACCACAATGGCACCAATATTCTCTCCATAGTGATCTTCATCGACAGATGACATTACTTGCCCAAAGTCGGTGTAACTGGAGTCGGGTTGAGCCTGATCTCGCACCGCTGTCGCTCCGAAAGTCAGTTGTTTAATCTCGTATTTATCCGACAGTTCCGAAGTCAATCGGTCTGTTAACCGATTACTCAACGAAGCATCGTCATTGGAAACAGACAGGCTCACATCCTGATAGACAAGCAGGCGCGGCTTTTCGTTTTCAGATAAAATGGAAACAACAAATGGCTGTAATAACAAAGCGGCAAGTATGACCACACTCAGCCATCGCAAAGTAGCCAGTCCCAAGCGGGTGTTCTTTGACCAATCTAATTGCTTTTGACGATGGTAATAGAGCCACCATACAATAAGAATGGCTGCTCCCACTATGGGAAACAGCCACCAAATAGAATGTTCAAATAGTATTTTCAATCGTACCTTGTATCAGCCACGAATGTATTACGTAAGCATGCCACCGTCAACATTAATCGTTTGACCGGTAATGTAAGCGGACATATCACTGGCTAAGAACAAGGCCAAATTGGCTACATCTTCGGGTGAACCACCGCGTTTGAGCGGAATAGCATCTCTCCATCCCTGAACCGTAGCTTCGTCTAAAGCACCAGTCATTTCTGTTTCAATAAACCCGGGAGCAATGGCATTACATCGAATATTTCTCGATCCCAACTCCAATGCAACAGACTTTGTAAATCCAAGTATACCTGCCTTAGATGCAGCGTAGTTGGCTTGTCCGGCATTTCCTTTCACCCCTACTACAGAACTCATATTTACAATCGATCCTTTGCGCTGTTTCAACATGGTGCGCTGAACCGCCTTAGTCATATTGAAAACCGACTTTAGGTTGGTATTGATCACCTCATCCCATTGTTCCTCACTCATTCGCATCAACAATGTGTCGCGCGTTATTCCGGCATTGTTAACAACCGCATCAATCTGTCCGAATTCTTTCATGACATCGGCCACCATTTCTTCGCACGCTGCCATGTCGGCCACATTGAATTTATACCCTTTGGCTTTCACACCTTTGGCCTCTAATTCAGCCTCCAGAGCGCGGGCTTTCTCATCAGACGACACATAGGTAAATACAATATTAGATCCCTGATCAGCAAATAGTTCGGCAATTCCCTTACCTATTCCACGGGTAGCCCCGGTAATGATCGATACTTTGTTTTCTAAAAGTTTCATAGTAGGTGTTTGTTATGACTTCAAATAAAACGAATTGTTGTTTCTATCAACTTCGATATTTATTTGATTTGCTAACAATGACAACATGGTTAATAAACTCGTGCATTATTCGGCCATTTTGATCGCAAGTCCAAGCCGTGAATTAGTACGTTCGCAACGTAAACCAACCGACTATATAGACGATGACTGAGATAAGACACAACTGGAATATCGAAGAAATAAAAGAAATCTATAACCAACCTCTGCTTGAGCTTATGTATCGGGCAGCTACGGTGCATCGTGAATATCACGAAACAGGTGAGGTTCAAATAAGTAGCCTCATTTCTATCAAAACGGGCGGTTGTCCGGAAGACTGCTCATACTGTCCGCAGGCAGCCCGCTACAGCACTGATGTTGACGTGCATAAACTGATGAGTGTAGAACAGGTTGTAAAGCAGGCTGAAGTAGCCAAAAATGGTGGCAGTTCGCGTATGTGCCTTGGAGCCGCATGGAGAGAAGTACGTGACAATAGAGACTTCGATAAAGTGCTGGACATGGTAAAAGCCGTGAACGGTATGGGTATGGAGGTGTGCTGTACGTTAGGTATGCTGAATGAAGATCAGGCCAAGCGACTGGCCGATGCGGGACTGTACGCATACAACCACAACATTGACACGTCTGAAGACTACTATGAAGACATCATAAGCACGCGTAAATACGAAGACAGACTGAACACGCTTGAGAATGTCCGAAAAGCAGACTTAACTGTTTGCTCTGGAGGAATTATTGGTATGGGCGAAGATGCTGACGATCGCATGGGCATGCTTTATACATTGGCCAACCTGACACCACATCCGGAGTCTGTTCCTATCAATGCTCTGGTAGCTGTGAAAGGCACCCCACTTGAGGAGCAGGAAAAAGTACGCTATGATGAAATGGTAAGAATGGTGGCCACAGCGCGTATCATCATGCCAGCATCTGTGGTTAGGTTATCGGCTGGTCGTATGCAAATGACGGAGTCTGAGCAGGCCATGTGCTTTATGGCAGGAGCCAATTCGATCTTTGCCGGAGATAAGTTATTGACTACGTCAAACCCAGAGTTTGATGCAGACATGGTCATGTTTGAGCGTCTTGGATTGCGACCGAAAGAAGCATTTAAAGAGCGAAAATTGGCAGAGACAGAATCGTAACCTCTCATGGCCACTCCGGAGTCAAGGCTTGCTCAGCGAAAACAAGATGGTTTGTTTCGAACGCTTCCCAACCGGGAGGGTGGTATTGACTTTTGCTCGAACGACTACCTGGGATTTGCCCGGTCTGTGCAACTAGCTGAGTTAATCGAAGCAGAATACGCCCTGCTGGCGGAAGTTAAAAATGGTTCTACCGGATCGAGGTTGCTCACCGGTAACGAACCATTCATAGAACAACTCGAGGTTGAAATAGCCAATTTTCATCACTCAGATGCTGCACTGATCTATGCCTCTGGTTACACGGCCAATTTGGGCGTAATCTCATGCCTGGCACAGAGAGGTGACACTATTATCATGGATGAATACTGCCACGCCAGCATGATTGATGGAGCGCGGTTGAGTCTGGCTAATCGACATAGGTTCAAGCACAACGACATCGATGACCTCAGACAAAAGCTGCAAAACGCCTCTGAGGGTGCTTACGTATTGATCGAGTCAGTCTACTCTATGGATGGAAGCCAGGCAGGTTTATCTGAAATTGCCAAAGTTTGTCAGGATCACAATGCCACGCTGATTGTAGATGAAGCGCATGCCATCGGAGTAATGGGACAGACCGGAGGTGGCTTGAGTGAATTGCATGCTTGCGAACGCGACATTCCGATTCGTATTGTCACCTATGGAAAAGCCATGGGGTGTCACGGAGCGGCCGTATTGTGCTCTGATGAAATACGAGATACACTCATCAATTTCTCCAGGCCGTTTATTTATAGTACAGCTCCGTCTCCACACCACTACGCGTCCATTAAGGCAGCCTATGCCCTACTTGCTCAAATCGATACCATACAACCTAAAAGACAGCGTTTGGTTGAATTGATCACACATTTCAGACATCATATCGAAGAGTTTGGCGCGGAACACTGGCTTGAAAGCCACCATCCTATCCAGTCCATGGTGATTGGAAGCAATAAGCAAGCGCTTGCCTGCTCCGACTTATTGAAGGAAGAAGGATTCGATGTGTTGGCCATTCGGAGTCCGACCGTGCCTGCTGGTAGCGAGCGACTTCGATTTTGCCTACACGACTACAACACCAAAGAAGAAATAGACAACTTGTTTAATGCATTAACTACATGGAAAAGAAAAATGTAGTCATAGCCGGTATCGGTACAGAAGTGGGTAAAACAGTGGTATCGTCCATTGTGTGCAAAGCACTGCAGGCAGATTACTGGAAACCCGTGCAAGCTGGTGAATTGGATAATACCGATTCCATGACCGTTTCGCGACTGGTGGATGATGAGCACTTCAAGGCATTTGAAGAAGGCTACCGCTTGCAGCATCCCATGTCTCCACACGCAGCTGCTGACCTAGAAGGAACGCATGTCAACCCAGATATGCTAATTATTCCCAAGACAGATCGTTCGTTGGTCATTGAACTGGCTGGTGGGCTGATGGTCCCAATGAATCATTCATATATGAACTTGGATTGGGTGCAAGCGATTAACCTACCTGTGATTCTGGTATCGAGCTACTATCTCGGAAGCATCAATCATACGCTGCTTTCGTGGAAACTGTTGACCGAAGCTGGAGTAGACATCATGGGCATTGTCTTTAACGGCAAACCCGTGCCTTCCACACGAGATGTTATTCTCTCCTACACAGGCTTGAAATGCCTACTGGAGCTGCCTAATTTAGAAAACCTGGAACCTAAAACCATTGCACACTATGCCGGATTATTCCAACACTGATCAGCTTATAGCTCGAGACAAGGAGTTGCTTTGGCATCCGTACACGTCTATGACACAGCCCATCCCTGCTTATCCTGTGGAATCTGCAAGTGGAGTGCGATTAAAACTTACCGATGGCCGTGAGTTAATCGATGGTATGTCCAGCTGGTGGACGGCCATTCATGGCTACAATCACCCGGTGCTAAACGAGGCCATCAAGGATCAGCTCGATGATATGGCTCACGTGATGTTTGGTGGCATTACGCACAGACCTGCCGTAGAACTGGCCTCTCGTCTTGTAGAGATTACACCTGACGGGCTCTCCAAGGTGTTTCTGTGCGACAGTGGTTCCGTATCGGTCGAAGTGGCCATGAAAATGGCGTATCAATACTTCCAGTCGCTTGAAATGCCCGAGAAACAGAAGTTGTTGACCATCAAAAAAGGATATCACGGAGATACGTTTGGAGCCATGTCGGTTTGCGATCCGGAATCGGGCATGCATCATTTGTACACCGACATTCTGCCACAGCACATTTTTGCCGAAGCTCCAGCGTCTACGTTCTTCGAAGACATAGATGAGGAAGAAGCAAAAGCTTTGCGGACACTGTTTAAACAGCATCATCAGGAATTAGCCGCATGCATCGTTGAACCTGTGGTGCAGGGAGCTGGCGGCATGCGCATGTATTCGCCTGACTACTTGGAACTGATGCGCGAATTGTGCGATGAGTTTAATGTGCTGCTTATCTGTGATGAGATTGCTACAGGATTTGGTCGAACCGGAAAACTATTTGCCTGCGAACATGCAGAAATTAGCCCCGACATTATGTGTGTGGGCAAAGCACTCACAGGTGGTTACATGACGTTGGCGGCTACGCTTTGCACGGATAAAGTAGCCGCAACCATTTCAGACGGACCTGCTGGCGTGTTGATGCACGGCCCTACGTTTATGGCCAACCCACTTGCTTGCGCTGCGGCTAAGGCGAGCATTAACTTGTTACTTAGTTCACCGTGGGAAGATCAAATAGCACGAGTCGAATATCAAATGGGCAATGAACTGAAACAACTCAAGAGCAAAGCCAACGTAGCAGATGTCCGTATTCTTGGTGCTATTGGAGTGGTTGAGCTTACCCATAACATAGATGTAGCCAGCGTTCAAAAGCACTTCGTAGAACGCGGGGTGTGGATTCGTCCGTTTCGCAATCTAATCTACATCATGCCGCCCTACGCCATTGAGTCGGATGACTTAACCGAGCTGACAGATGCCATGAAAGCTGTTGTGGAAATCTTGGCAAAAGAAGACGTAGCATTTGAAGTAGCCGCATCGTAGATTCGCGCCAACTTTCAGCACATGGAACTAAAGGGAATCATTGAGCACATAGTAGCAAACAACGAGTTACACGCCAAGTGGCTGAACTCACTATCGATGATGGAAAACTGTGGTGCCCGTAAAATATCTGCAGGGGAACATCCTCAGAAAGTAGATCTGATTGTACTCAAACACGCAGCCGAAGAAGCGCGCCATGCTTACTACCTTAAAAACCAAATTAAGAAGACGGGTTACGAAGGATGTGAGACATATGAACTAGATGAGCTGCTTGCCCCTCTGCAGAGCTATCGGTATTTGCATCAGTTGGACGTGACCATTTCCCGTTACCTGAAGGAAGAACTTGGCTATGAAGGTCATACGCTCAAGTTTGCCGCCTACTTGCTTGTCACCTATGCCATTGAAGAACGTGCTGATGAATTGTATGCCGTGTATCAGGATGCTTTGACGGCAGCTGGAAGCAACATCAGTGTCAAAACCATCATTGCGGAGGAAAAAGGACACCTGGAAGAGATGATTGCCCAACTCGAAAAATTCTTTGGTGACTGGAGCTCACATGGCCAAAAAGCCATTGACGTTGAAACCACTCTTTTCAATAAGTGGATGATGGCGGTGGAAGATGGTTTGGCGGTAGTCGCAGCCTGATAACAACTCTTAGATCAGCACTCCAAAAGCACCCAGAACGCTAGCGGCTATTCAATCGCGTTGAATAACTTATTCAGAATAGCACGAGACCTAACCTGCCCGTAACCATAACCGTAGGCCGTTGATGTAAGAGCGATAACAAGGTTATGCTCAGGTACTACGACTAAGTGGTTTCCACCATTTCCCGAAGCCCACACGTAATCTACCTTCTGGCCTTTTATGACTCCCTTGTTTTTATACCAGAGCATGCCGTAAGCATCCAGAAGCGACCAATAATCAGCAAGGTCAAAAACCTTTCGCGCAACAAGTTTTTCAATGTAATCTGCTGGTACGATCTGGCTATTCCCCCACTTCCCCTTATTAGCAACCAGTACTCCAAGCTTGGCAAAATCCAAGGTTGAGAGATAGAGCGTGCCAGCCGCTACGGTTTGGTTTGCTGGATTCGTATACCAATAATACTTCTTGATGCCAAGAGGTGAAAACACGTGTTTCCTTGCAAAATCGTTTAGGCTCATTCCTGAGGTTTCCTCAATGATAGCCCCAATCAAAGCGGCATTGATATCGGCATAAACCCACCTCTCACCTGGCGTACCAGCCAGTGGGATGCCCAATAAATACTCAACCCATTCGTCTTTTCCCATCCACTGTCCTGCGTTACCAGGTGTTTTCCAATTGTCTGAATCAGCATCAAGACCCGAAGACATATCCAGCAGATGTCTAATGCGAACCTGTTGGTAGTCCTCATGCATATTCGGATACTTCTCTTTTGAGAAAAAGGAATAGACATTCTGATCTAAGCTCTGAACCAACCCTTCTCTTATGGCAACACCTAATAGCAATGACGTCAAGCTTTTACCTGCTGATCGAACGTCATTGATATCGGCTCTTTCGGTGTTGTTATAGAAATACTCGATCACAATTCTGTGATCTTTTATCACCACCATACCTCGAAAATCGTTTTGATCGAAATCCGAAATCATGTCATCAAGTGCATTGATAGAATCTCTGTTGAATCCTGCCTCGGCTGGAGACATAACCGGAAGATTTGGTATCGGAGGCCTCTGAGCAAAATAGCTTGTACAAAGTAGTGACAAAAGGAGGGTTAGAATTTGGGCTTTCATTTGGCAATCAGCTCATTAAATTGTTCGCACGCAATAGTAAATGTTTTGTACCCATCCACACGTTGCAATGGATAAACCTTGTCAAAATCTTATCATAAGACGCAACCATTTCGTTCGTTCCGCGTTTTACATTCATCGATATATTTTGTATTTTTATCGATATAGATCACTTTTTAATCGATGAAACCAATAACCCTACTCCTGGCTTTTTTTCTTCAAGTCGCATGCGTATTTGGTCAAATACCTGATCTTATCCATCAGGGCATAGGTTCAGCTACAACCAATCCAGCGCTCATTGGATGGCATGGCACGGCACAGATTTACACGGGAGCTCAATCAGCTTTTTATACAGCGAACCACTATCTGGGAAGTGATATGTATATCAAACAAGCCAAGATGGGGATTGGCTTGTCGGCATCTTCGTTCCGTTATGGTACCGGTAGCTTCACAAGTAACAGCTATTCAATGACACTAAATCGCAGGTTTCAAGTAGGCGAGCGACTTACGCTCATTCCTGCTCTAACAGCGGAATATCACCGTGAGAACTATGAATTTGGTTGGATTTGTTGTTTTGGGATTTGCTCAGAGCCCTATAGGCCTGTCCCCAATTCTGGAGGGGTTGGCATGCCAGTGAGAGAGTTCCAGGACTTTATGAATATTGGAGTTGGTCTTGGGGTTGTTATGGGCCAAACGGTTTTGACCATCAACCAGCGCCATGCCTCACGTTTCAACGCACTACGATCATATTTTGATGAAGAAGTTAGGCTTATTCCCATCACTACATTTCAGGCCTTTAGAAGCTTCTTATTGCACCCGAAGATTTCTGTTACACCAAGTGTCTCTTTTAGCAATCAGGGTGAGTTTAATTGGCTTTCAGGGTCAATCAACATGCATATGTGGAACTTTCACTACGGTATTTCGGGTCATTCTTCTAACCGAATTGCCTATCAGTTTGGATACGACATACGGAAAACGGTACTGATTAGCTATGCACATGGCAGGACTTATTCTCAGCTTAACTACATCAATCCGGTTCCCACACATGAGTTAGTCCTAAGAATTCAACTAAATCAGAAGAGAAGGGAGCATCGCTTACTACACGAAATTCCTCTCTTATAAAAAGCTTACGATCATGCGAACCATCTTCCTCCTACTTATAAGTCTTATATCCATAGACGGGTTCAGTCAGTTCAGAACTCATCATGTGCAGACATTGACTAATCCAACACAGCTGTTTCCTTCATTGGCGGGTTGGCATGGCGGACTTCAGACCAATGTGCAATACAGAAATCAATGGCCTAGCATGCATTTACCCCATTTGTTTTATACACTTGGTGCAGATGGCTATGTTCATGAGCTTAAAACGGGTATCGGATTTAATCTGGAACACGAAAAATATGTAGGAGACTTATCTCCTCTTTCCAGCAACACACGATTTGAGGTAAGCATATCTCCAAAGTTTGAACTCAACAATGGGTTGGTGATCTCACCTGCTCTGTCAGGTGCATTTTCTCAAATCAACTGGAATGCAGACTATATTCCTCCTCCCCCGACCATTTATGATCCCTGGATGCAGACCTACTATCCACCACTTATCAGTACCATTAACTACATGGCTTTTGGTTCTGGAATTGCCATGATGTATAGAGATGCTTTTTTCGCTTGTCATGTACACGATATCAATCAACCCGACCTTTCGTTCTATGAAAGCACAGAATCCAGACTACCTAGGATGTATTCCTTTCTTTTAGGTAAGGTTTTCACAAGCAACGCTTTTAAGGCCACACCCAGCTTATCTTTTCACAGAGTTGGAGAGTTTAATACCCTAACCGCAGCGTGCAATCTCCAGTATAAATGGCTGTATCTCGCCACGAGTTACCGAGTTCAGGACCGTGTGACGCTGGGTCTTGGTGTTGAAATCAAAAAAGCCGTGCGCCTTTCGTATTCCTACGACTTCACCACATCCACTGTGGGAACAAATACACTTACCTCGCACGAAGCAGCTCTGCGTGTTTTGCTTTTTCAAGGCAGGTCTAAGAAGCAATTCTTGTCGAATCTCGGCATTATGTAATGCAGCAAGTAGCAAGTAGCAAGTAGCAAGTAGCAAGTAGCAAGTAGCAAGTAGCAAGTAGCAAGTAGCAAGTAGCAAGTAGCAAAAATGCGCTTTTGACGAGTGGCTACTGGTTGTTCTCTGGTCTATATCTCGATACGATTCTGACAGTGCCAGAATCACTCGATATGACAGGACGGAATCGTTTCCGTTTTTGGTAAAACAACCCATAAAAAAGCCCCGGCAACTGCCGAGGCTCTCATTGTTTTATTCTTAGGTGGGATTAAGCCGTAACGCCCATTACCTCAGCCATCACTTTACCGATGGTAGCAGGACTATCCACTACGTGGATTCCACACTCTCGCATAATGCGCATTTTGGCTTCTGCCGTATCTTCTTCACCACCTACGATGGCTCCGGCATGTCCCATGGTTCGTCCTTTAGGAGCTGTTTGACCTGCAATGAATCCAACAACTGGCTTCTTGTTGCCGCTGTTCTTGATCCAGTTTGAAGCTTCAGCTTCCAGGTTTCCTCCAATCTCTCCAATCATCACGATTCCTTCTGTTTCTGGATCGTTCATAAAGAACTCAACCGCTTCTTTGGTTGTGGTTCCAATAATTGGGTCACCACCAATTCCGATAGCTGTCGTGATGCCCATTCCGGCTTTCACTACCTGATCAGCTGCTTCGTAAGTCAATGTACCTGACTTAGACACGATGCCGATGTTTCCTTTCTTGAATACGAATCCTGGCATGATACCCACTTTGGCCTCGCCTGGAGTGATAACTCCCGGACAGTTAGGTCCGATCAGCGTACAATCTCTGTTGGCAATGTATTCGTTCACTTTCACCATGTCGTTTACCGGAATACCCTCCGTAATACACACGATAACTTTGATGCCTGCTTCTGCCGCTTCCATCACCGCGTCACCTGCAAAGGCTGGTGGCACAAAAATGATGCTGACATCGGCTCCGGTCTCAGCAACTGCATGAGCCACGGTATTAAACACCGGACGATCAAGGTGCGTCTGACCACCTTTGTTTGGAGTAACACCACCTACCACGTTTGTTCCATAGGCAATCATTTGCTCTGCATGGAATGTTCCTTCGCTACCAGTGAACCCCTGGACGATCACTTTTGAATCTTTATTGACTAATACACTCATGTTTCCGGTTGTTTTTTGGAGCGTCAAAAATATACATCTCACATAGGGGTGCAAGCCCAAAATCACGAAAGATTTATCTTCTTCGATGAACTGCTATTTTCGCCCGATGCTAAGGCCGCTTTCCTTCGTTTTAATCCTCATCAGCACGCTGTTTGCTAAACCTGTGATGGGTCAAACAACGCACATCGAAGTGATGGGGTTAACCGGCAAAATGCTGGATATCTATCCAAGTTTCCCCGACAGAGGTGTACACTACGGCACCCAAATCAACCTGAAAAGATGGAAGCAAACCGCCTATCAAAAGGCTTATGGGTTTCCGGAACAGGGGTTGGCTTTTTCGTTCCACGACTTTGGAAATCCAAATGTGCTTGGCTATGGTATCGGCCTTCAATATCAGCTTACCTTTCTACAGCAACTAAGTTCTAAATGGAGCTTGACAGAAGCTGTTCAGTTTGGTGGTGTCTATAACTCACACCCATATCACATCATTGACAACCCGCAAAACATTGTTCTGGGCACACACTTCTCAGCCTTGATGACGGCTCAAGTGGGCATGCGATATCAGATCAATCCCCAGTGGTATGCGAACATAAACGGTGGACTCTGGCATAGTTCCAACGGGCACACTGGATTGCCCAATGTAGGCATGAACTCACTCTTACTAGGTTTTGGAGTCGGTTATGGATTACAAGCACCTTCTAGTTCAACATCTGATTCGTTGAACCTTGCAAACAAATGGGGGTTCATCCTACTCGGTAGCTATGGCATCAACGAGGCTGGTGGCACCACGCGTCCAACCAATGGTGGGCTGTACAGCAAACAACTGATCGGTATTGGAGCCACGTATCGGTTCCGAAACATCCACCGGTTAAGTTTGACGCTGGAAGGATATTATGACCAGACGTATCAACTGTGGAACAAAAGCCAGGAGTGGAACAACTACGGTACATTCATCGATGCTTCTGCTGTTATGCTCATGCTGGGCCACGAGTTTATTTACGGTCACTTCGGATTACTGATTAATGCGGGCATCAACCTATACAATCCAACGCTGAAGCGCATAGAAGACTTGAAAGACAATCCTTCGCTCTCTGGTCAAACCAAACACCTGTTTCCAGGGCGGTTTGCTATTCGGTACTATCCCTGGTTGCCAGAAAACCACACGCATGCCCCATTCGTACAAGCGGGCATCAAGTCAAACTTAGGGCAGGCCGACTTTTTGGAGTTAGGTATTGGATGGCTTATTTCAGCTCCTCAAGACTGATCTGTTCCAGCTTGCCGTTATCCGTACCAAACGAATAACGACCATCAAGAAGCACTCCACATACCAGGTCTGATTTGGAAGTTAGCTGAAACCACTGCCAATTTGCACCTGAATCACCGGAAAACGCCAAGTGTCCGTCTGCCCCGTGTGCAAGTAAATTCTCTCCTGATACAATCATGCTGTGCATAAACACATTCCTCGGCTTTTCAATGCGCTCCCAATCCTGTCCAGCATTGGTCGTTTTCATGACCTCGCCCTCGGTTGTGAGTAGGTAACCCGTCTGGGCATCGGTAAAGTGGATGTCTGTTACAAACCGATCTGCCAATGAATGAAGAGTCCAGCGTTCGTCTCCCAGCTCCGTTGAATACAGGGCTCCATCTCCCCCGGCCCAGGCTTTGTCTCCAACAATGCCCACAGCCCGCATCTCGTGTTCCACTTCCTGCGGTCGCCAAGACTTGGCCGTATCTATGGAATGAAACATCGTTCCAAATGCCAGTTCACCACCGCCCACGGCCACTAATGCGTCTTCACTCGAAGCGAACCTTCTCAAGGGTTGCTTGTATTCATTGCCCACCCAATCGGCTTGTTGAAACCAATACCGATGAAACCCAGGCAGGCTATCACTGGTGAATAGTCCTACAGAATCCAACGACACGTACCACTTGTTATGATGCCGGACTATGTCGTATACCTCATCCGGAAAGTCGGACTTTACAACATCCACAGACTCGAAGAGCACATCACTTACCAAAGCAAACCCATTCGAATTGGCATCACCACCAACGATCAAAACGCTATCACCGACAATGCGTAAGCTCCTCACCTTTCCGTCTACCGGAAGCTGAACCTGAGTGGCCTTGAGCTCATCAAATGATCTGTTACACCCGGCCGTGACTAACAATGCCAGACACGAGATCCATATGTGAGTGAGATTCTTCACGAAAGGCGAAAGTAATGTGACCGCGGATATGTTCTACTCAAGCAGATAGCAAGGCTAAAACCGGTTTCAAACCAGGTCATACCGAATTCAAATTAACCGCTACCAGCTTCAACGCGCACCTTGAATTTGACCAACAACCATTTGATATTGAGGATTGAAAGGCGGAATCCGAAAAGCCTCAAAGAGAGTAGGAAGTTCTAAAACATTTACATATGAAACAACTTGCATTTTTAACCGTAACTCTTTTGATTCTGTCTTCCTGTTCGAAACAAGATGATGAAATCATTCATGACGCATCCCACGATGCCCACACCATTCAACTATCTCTAGCTCAAGACATTGCTAATGATCTTGCATTATACATGGATGAGCAGATCTCGGACTACGCGGCAGCACACCCCGGAAACGTTTTACCAGACAATGCAAACAACCCGTTGGACAATGTTGGTCAGGATCACAATGCACTGATCTCCGAGATTTATGAGAATCGAAATGCGGAGCTGACTAGCACTGCTTCATTCACTACATCTGATTGTTTTCCAGCAACCTGCTCGAATGTTACGCTCGGGAGCGAGCATCGAGCAAGTTATCTAGCACTTGATGAGTATGACAGCCAATTCGGCAATCAGAGTGTATACGACATGTTAGATAGACAAATGTTTGCAGATCATATAGATGGCTACGTTGACTTCCTCAACGACAATTGGAATGGTACTAATGATGGAAGTTTCAGTGTCACCGAGTACGAAGTGTATTTCAGCGACATTGGATTACCCGAGCAAATGCAACTCTGCATGGCTGTTATCATGAACAGAATGGCTACCATTCAAGATGCGGATATTTTCACTCAGGTTGCTAAAGATGTTGAAGACTACATTGTTCTAGAAACAGATCTTGGTACCGATCAACAAAACGGCATTCTAGCCTTTGTAAGTACGCTGAAGCATAGCCACTCCTATTGGAGCGATCAACCTATGCCAACTATCGGCCCTTATGGAACAGCTCTTAGCATTCCTCCATTCTGGAAGAAAGTACTAACAGCGGCAGCTGTGGACGGAATTTATGGCGGTGTTGGTTATATTCAAGCACGTCAGAATTATGGTCTTAGTCATGAGCACAGCCTAGTTGGCGGTATCATCTTCGGAGTAATTGGTACAGGCGGATACATTGCGGGGCTTTAATCAGATCATATATTCTTAGTTCTAAAAGCCCCGGATTTTATCTTGGGCTTTTTCGTTCTACTGTGGGTTGGACAGGATAATAAGATTCCAGACATTTGCCGCCTCTATGCACATCGATCAAGCCACCATAGTTGCCATTAGCACACCTCACGGTCCCGGAGCCATTGGTATAGTACGTGTTTCGGGAAACGAGACCAAAGTCATTGTGCAAAAGCACGTTGATGCGGATTTGAGTCAACTCAAACCCAATGCAGCTGTGTTTGCTCGGTTTAAGATTGGTGATGCCGTGTTGGATGAAGTGGTCCTTACCTATTTTGAAGGACCGCGGTCTTATACGGGTGAAGACGTCATTGAACTGTCCTTCCACGGATCATCTTATGTGCTAAGCAAAGCGCTGGAGGCGATTATGGAAAGTGGTGCCCGACTGGCCGTGGCTGGTGAGTTTACACAGCGTGCTTTCTTCCATGGCAAGCTGGACTTAAGTCAGGCTGAAGCTGTGGCCGACCTGATCGCCTCTGAATCCGAAGCTGAACACCGATTAGCCATGCATCAGATGCGCGGTGGGTTTTCAAAAGAAATCGAACGACTACGAACGGAGTTAATTGACTTTGCCAGTCTGATTGAGCTTGAGTTGGACTTTGCCGAAGAAGATGTGGAGTTCGCCAATCGAGATGAACTGGAGGCACTCATTGTGCGCATCAACGGATTTATCTCGAAGCTCATCAAGTCGTTTCAGTATGGCAACGCAGTGAAGAATGGAGTACCCGTAGCCATCATTGGCAAACCAAATGCGGGCAAATCTACCCTGCTCAATGCCTTGTTGAATGAAGACAAAGCCATTGTATCTGACATAGCCGGTACTACGCGCGATGCCATTGAAGACACGACCATTCTGGATGGGATCCGGTTTCGGTTTATCGACACAGCCGGTATTCGCGAGACAAGCGACACCATTGAAGCCATTGGCGTAGAGCGCAGTTATGAGAAGCTAAAATCGGCCTCCGTGGTGCTGTATTTATACGATGTCAACGAACCATGGGAAGATCACGAGAATACGGTGCATGAGATGGACGAGTTAACGAAGTCCAGCGGTGCGCACCTTATTCTGGTAGGCAACAAAACGGACTTAAGCGAGGTAGAACCGATTGCTTCACCACACCATCCGGTTATTATGCTTTCGGCTAAACAGGAAGTGGGCATTGAATCGCTCAAATCGACCCTCGTGGCCAGCATGGAAAACGGTCTTATTCAGTCCAGCGATGTGGTGGTGACCAACCTGCGTCACTTAGAAGCCCTAAAAGCCACCGAACAGGCATTGAATCAGTCGTTGACTGGCCTGCACAATGGCTTTTCTGGAGATTTGATTTCGGCTGACATCCGCGAAGCCCTCCATCACCTGGGCAGCATCACCGGTGAGATTACCACCGATGACCTGCTAGGCAACATTTTCGGGAAGTTTTGTATTGGGAAATAAACGTGCAGTTCACTTGCGTTTATTTAAAATGAGGTACGATTCTTGGTCCAAGATGAGTGCACTAAATCAAATGATTATGAAATCGAATACTTATTTAAACGTTGTTTTAACGTTACTAGCGCTTGGTGTTTGGGCACTTGTGCTCCAGGACAGAACTATTTTCCCAAGCGCATTGGCCGGTGATCCTCCTGCCAATTTCATTCTTCCTACGTCTTCGTATGCTCGTGTTCCCGTAAACGAGTATGGAAAAATCGAGGTCATGCTCGACCATAGCACACTGGATGTAAATATTGTAGGCATTTCGACCACGGATGAACTCGATGTGAACATCGATGAAATCGGAGGTGGTTATGTTTCGCATGGCGGACCACTTAAGGTCGAGCTGGACTAAACGCTGTAGCTTACACATTATTCCAACTCAGCCATTCTTCCTCTTTGACGTTATTGTCTGATGAGCGCTACGAATCTGTCCTTCCCTACTGCCACGAGCTGCCAAAACTGTTTACGGAATCGGTTACGGCCAAATTTGTTGACAGGTACATGCACACCACACGGTTATCATTCATAACACGGGTGGCAAGCGCTTCTGCCTGTCCTTTGCCCGCACTCATCATAATAGGTGATTCGTTCTTCTTCTACGGTTGCCACTGAAGGAATCTTTCCATTTCCTATGTCTAATTCGCACGCATGTGTTACAAGTACTTCTTGACTGGTTCGCGGGCTACGAAATGGTGGATGAACATACTTATGAGCCATAGCTGAAGGGGTTTGAAGCCAGAGCAGAGACCTCCACGAATAAAGGTGATTTATCTCTGAGTAGGTAAGCGATTGCTAACAAAACTGATCTATTCTCCGAGACTATTCAAGAAAGTAACCTGATCTTGTGATGATGAATAGATCTAAAGAAGGTAATTAGTACTTCATAAAAGCAGTCGATATCTGCGCTTCTCCTATCTTTATCCAACCTAAAACCTGCTACCATGACTTATTCCACTCGCCTGGCACTTTTTTGTGTCCTCGCTTCTACCCTGCTATCGTTTACATCATTTGGCCAGTGCAACAATGTGGTCACTAACGGTGACGCCTCTGCGGGACTCACCGGATGGACATTCTCAGGTGGAACCGGAACCAATTGGGCTGTGCAAAACAGCACATATGGCCCCTCGTTTAAGTCGTCCTATAATTGGTGTACGATGACCCAAACCATTGATTTATGGGCTCAAGGGTACACGGCTGCCTATCTCGACAACAATCAACCCGAGATCTCCTATTTTCAGATGTATACGGGCGGCTGGCCTAATTATGCAGACCAGTTTTACTACGAAGTGGAACTACTGAATTCGAATAATCAGACGCTTGACGATTACAACCTTGGATCGCAATCGAGCCCAACGATCTGTACGAGCAGCTGGGATACCATTTCAGGCTCTTTCACCAACTACGGTACAGGAGCGCGTTATGTCAAAATCAAGTGTGGCGGTAATGACGCAGAGTTTTGGTCGGGTTATTACGGAGCACGTGTAGACAATAGCATTGTGAGCGTGTCCCAGGTTATCAATGCCAATATATGCTCTGGCTCCTACCCTTTTAACGGGCAAATGCTGACAAGTACTGGCGTGTACACAGGTAATTTCACGGGACAGTTTGGATGCGATTCCAATGTCATCCTCAACCTGCAGGTTGGTCCGTATAACATATCGGATACGTTTGACCTGTGCGATGGAGACACATTCAACTTCAACGGCCAGTACGTCCTGACAGATTCCATCGTGACGGGAAACTTCACATCTATAGCCGGCTGTGACTCTAATGTAAGTTACCAGGTCAATTTCAGAGACGTGTATGACGATACCATTACAGCCAGTATCTGTCCTGGTGATGGATACAACTTTGGCGGACAGATGATATACACAGCAGGCACGTATGCCGATGCATTCACGAGCCAGTACGGCTGCGATTCCGTTATCCACCTCACGCTATCACTAAGTCCCACGAACTTTCAGCAGATTACGGACTACATCTGCCCATCGTCTACCTATCAGTTTGGCGACACCACGCTCACCACATCAGGACTATATGTACGGCATTTCCCCAATCAGTACGGTTGTGACTCAACCGTGCAGCTGACATTGGTAAACGGAATGGAGTACGATATACAGGAGGAATACACCATCTGCAAAGGCGACAGCATTCCCTTTGGCTCCATTGTGATCACAGAAACGGGCACGTATTCTGAAACCTTTGCCACAGTGAACGGTGGATGTGATTCGATCGTCACCATTAAAGCACGCTTTATCGACCTAAACTTGGGTATTAAGACATCGCAGGCCAGTTTGAGCTCGAAAGACACGAATTCCGAAAGCACATTTCAATGGTTGAACTGCAACAATGGTATGAACCCAATTCTAGGCGCAACGAACAAAGCATATGTACCACCGTTGGGTGGATCGTATGCGGTGGAAATCACGAACAACTTTTGTGTGGACACGTCTAATTGCAAGAAGTTCACGCCTGTAGGAATGGATGATGTATCATCTGATTTGCTTCGCGTTTTTCCGAATCCTGCTTATGATATGATTACTGTGACACCACCATCAGGTTTTGATGCAGATAGCTGGCAGCTCACAGATATGCAAGGCCGGATTGTTTTGGATCAGCGCATTTCATCTGAGACTGCCTTTACCATTCCGGTGACAGAAGTTGCGGAGGGTTTGTATGTGTTGGTAATCAAATCAGACGACTCTGAACTGAAGAAGCCTGTTGCAATTAAGCACTAATGGACAATTAGCTTCAGCGAGTAAGCAGCATTATCTTGAATTAACTCCACGGTATACACACCTGCGGGTAATTCATGAGAAACAAAAGTTTTTTGCTTAGTCAGAAGTCGCTTTTCAACCATGGCTCCGGTGATATCCCTTATGCACATCTCAACCTGGCCTGCGTTAGATAGCGAAACAAAGAACCCGGCATTCGTTGGATTGGGATACAAGTGATAATCGAACCTCTGATCCAAGGCCTCCAGTCCTACTCCAGAAATATCGACACACCTGGTCGTATCGACACAGCCTTCGTACTCGAGAATGGCGGCATAACTTCCGTTCTGTGCAGCTGTATACGCAGGTCCTGTTTCACCCGACAAAAGCGAATCACCGGCTGAGCAGTAAATCCATTGAATGGCATCTGCCCCGCTCCACACATTAAGTTCAAAACCGTTCTTGCTAATGGCTGTGTCCACCTCAATAAACGTCACGTTGATGGTGCTCACACTATCACATCCTTCTGCTGAAACCAACGTATCGGCATACACTCCTGTTGAATCAATGACCGTTCCCCAGGGTAGCTCGTACGTGCTTTCGCACACCTCAACCGATTCCTCGGTGCTCAAGTCTATGAATGACAAGTCTATGGTAACAATGCTATCGCAGCCTTGAGCAGTTTGCAAGGTATCGTGATATATACCAGAGAGAGTAACCGGTGTCCCGGATGGAAGGTAATAAGTGCTGTGACACTCTTCTGCCACCAACGATCCTGTGAGTGGACTAATGGTCAAATAAACCTGGACGATGCTGTCGCATGTATTCACCGCACTCAGCGTATCAAAGTAAATGCCGTTTGAATCCCAAACCTTAGTGGAACCGACTGGCGAATACTCCAGACTACACGAGATCACCGAATCGGTGGTGAAGATGCCCTGGCACGGCTCTAGAAACAGAACATATGCGTCCTGAGCACCCTCGGATGTATGCTCACCGATACCGAGCCCCATACTCAAATCAATGGTGTTGTTAAACGCTCCTGCCACACTAAGCTGCTCGTTGTTGTTGATAGAACAATCAAGTGCTATATCTGAGCTGCTACCTCCAATGTTTTGAGCGGTGACGATAGCACCAGACGTATCGAGTATGGCATAAAACCCATCGTCAGATCCGGTGGCGCTCACACTGGCGCCTGTTCCGTTTCCTCCAAACGAAGCTGTCCCACCAAATCGACCGGCAATAGCGAGGTCATGAGAATCGTTGATATCTATGCCATTAACAAACTCAGTGTTTGAAGAACCTACGGTAGTAACCCATGAGAAATCGCCTGAATCATCCAGCCGTACCACAAACCCATCGTTGCTACCAGCTGAAGTATGCATAGCCACTGAACCAGAAGGATCAAAATCTACCGAATCCTGAAAATATCCAGCTGTATAGACATTGTTTTGATCATCTACCAAGATATCGTTAGGATAGTCCCACCCCGGGCCGCCAAACGTCTCGGCCCAATCGAGGCTTAGAGACGAATCAAGGCGAACAACGAACACATCGCTGTTACCTACTGGGGTGACCAACTGCTGTGACGCTCCTGGATCAAGATCTACCTCTCCGCGGAAATGACCGGAAATCAACACATGAAAGTCTTCGTCTACCGTTACGACATCTGCCCCTTCCATGTAGTTTCCGGTAAACTGAATGGCTTTTACAAAATCGCCATTGCCCGTGAGTTTAAGCGCATATCCGTCCGCATATCCCAAAGGCGATGTGAGATTAAACGTTCCTGCACCAGGATTGAAATCGACCGTTGATCGAAATGATCCAACAGCATAGATATATCCATCCGGATCAAACGCCACACTTTGCACATAATCATTGGAAACAGCACCAACAGATCTGCCCCACTGAAACACTCCATTGGAATCGAGTAGAATAATAAAACCCTCCTGACCGCTGGACCCGGCATATGGATAGAGATACGAAACTCCTACACCCGGATCGGCATCCATGGTGTCTCTGAATATGCCACCAATGAGCACATTTTTATCTTCATCTATAGCAATGCAAAGTGGTTGATTGGATTGCTCGTTTCCAATTCGTTTCACCCACTGCGGCTCACCCGCGGCATTGTGTCTGGTCACAAATATGTCGGTGAATCCTTCAGACACATGCAAAGACTGACCAGCTGGCATGACGGTGTGTAATGTATCCTGAAAATATCCGGTACTAAACACATCTCCATCATCGGAACTAGCCAGTGCAGATGTTATATCATGAGAAACACCACCTAACTGATGCGACCAGGAATAAATAAGATTTTGCGCATTAGAGATATGTGTGAAGCCGATTAGTAGAGATAGAATAGCGTAGCGAGCGATTGTCATAGTCCTTTAGATTAATAGAAAGGACAAAGCTCTTTTTTCACGCCTCCAAGGGCCTCATCAGAAATGATGATATTGCCGGATTGGGATTACAACTCACTCGTTTACAGCCAGGTTAAATTTTGAAACAAACTGAACCACTTCTGCCCTGTTTCTCACACCAATCTTAGAATATGCTTTTCGCAAATGTGTTCGCACCGTGGTGATAGAGATAAATAACTCATCGGCAATTTCCTGGTCTTTCAGCCCGATACCTACGCGCGTCAATATTTCAATCTCGCGCTCGGTTAACCGATCTAGATTCTCGGGATAATCCGCCTTCGTAACTCCAGCTTCTTCGAGTTTTTCAATGATGTGATCTTTGCTCTCAAGATCTGAACTTAGTTGCGTATTTAGCTTGGTCAAATCCGCTGCTTTTTCTTCAGATTTCCTCGTTCTGTTGTATACACGTATGATCAATAAACCGAGTACTATTAGGCCTGCAAGACTCAACCACACCCACATTGAAAGTCGCGATTTTGAGTTCTGAACTGTATCCAATTCTCGTGCTATCTGATTAATCTTCTCCTGAAGTTCGTTGGCCTTATGCGAAGCTTCTAATTCTACCGCCTTTTGCTCTCGAACAGCGTAGTCAATCGAATCGTTATGCGCTTTTTGCAACTGTCGTATAAACAACGCAGAATCAAGTTGGCCTACTTTGGAGTGGTAGTCGATGAGCCCATTATAGATCTTCTCATGATAAAACCGGCCACCGCCATCAGATTTGAGCGCTTTGCGATAATACTGACCTGCTAATGGTAGCTCCCCTTCCGTCATATATACACTCGCCACATTAAAGCATACGGCAGCCATTGAGGCAGAAAACCCTGTAGAATCAATCAATTGAATGACTTCATGGTAGAGCGCCAACTGGTTTTGTATATCGCCCTTGGCTCCATAACACGCAGCTAAATTGTTCTTTACTGGAATGATTTGACTGTACGATCCTTGCTCTTCGTAGTATGCCAGTACCTCTTGAAACAATACGAAAGCAGTGTCCATCGAGTCAATGTCCTGATAATATCCAGCCAGTGCCGTAGATACATCCACCTGAGCCTCTTTACTGCCAGTGGCCAAGGCCAAGGCGTAAGCCTGGTTAAAATATTCAAAGCTCTTTTCGAGGTTTTCAATGGACTTATACAGGTCGCCAATGTTTCTCAACACAAATAACTGAACGGTTGAATCCTCAAGAACTTTTGCCTGCTCGAGGGCTTTTAAATAGGACTCAATCGACTTCTCGGGTTGAAGATTGTATTTATAGGCAATGGCTAGATTGTTGTGAATATTTATCGAAACCTTGGAAGACTGTCGATATGTCAAGGCTCGTTTCAAAAGCTGAATGGCCTGCGAATAGTCTGCTCGATAAATGGAGATGATTCCGAGTTTATTGAGCGATATGGCCGCCTCAACATGCGTTGAGTCTGAATGGGATAACCGGAACGCTTCTAGGTGATGAACCTGAGCCGAATCCAGCAACCCTTTTTTCTGATACATGACTCCAAGCTTGTTTCTGAGAATAGCCTCGGTCGCTGGTGCGTTTTCTCCTAGTAATTTCTGCTGAATAGCTAACTCCTGATCTTCAACTGATTTTAGCCACTCGCCTATAGAGTCTCTTACCGACTGAGCCGATGAACCCACAGTACATATCAGCAACACGAAAATCAAGCTGTATCTCCACCCCCAAATCACACAGCGAACATACTCAACACCACCTGAGAATATGCGATAAGAGTAAATTTCTTCAACCGCTGACTAAAACGTATGTCTCAATTTGTCGTATAATGTGTTGCTTTAACGGTCGTCTATTTGGGGAAATGACGTAACCAATACAAACACGTACAACAATGACTCATTTCCCTCCTGATCCTTTAAGAAAAGATTTACTCATAATGCTCGTTGACGATGAGAGTAGCGCGAGGAAAAACCTTCGTCTAAGCATAGGCCAATGCTGGACACGTCCCATCAAATTTGAAGAACACCCCTCGGCAGAATCAGCTATTCGATCACTTTCCGACCATAAACCAGATGTCATATTTCTGGACATTCACATGTCGGGTATTAGCGGACTTGAATTGGCAGGACTGATCCGAAACGATCATATTCCAATCGTCTTTGTAACGGCATTTGATCAATTTGCCATACAGGCCTTACGTGCAAGCGCTATTGACTATGTACTGAAACCAATTGCCTTGGAAGAACTCAAAGCAGCCTTAAACCGAGTGGAGGAACAACTTAGAAAACAACACACAAATACTTTGTTCTCTGCAATCGACATACTGGAACACAACTTGCGTCAAACACATACCCTCGAAAGAATCAGAGTCCCCTGGGAAGGCGGATTTAAAGTAATTGACCTCTCGGATGTTATGTACATAGAATCGAGTAACGTCTATACAGATTGGCATTTGGTCAATGAGGTGGTAACGATTAGCAAGCCTATCGGTGAATACGAATCACTGCTCAGCAATTCAAATTTTTTCCGGATTCACAATCGCTATCTCATTCACATGAAGCATCTGGAATCTTTCTCGGTGAAAGATGGAGCGCATGTGAAGATGAAAGATGGCACATCTATCAATGTGGCTCGCAGACGGACACATGAGTTTCAGCAAAAAGCGGAAGAGTACTTTGGAAAATAGTCGGAAAAAGATTGTTCTTGTATTAACCACCTTCGTTTTCATAGGCCTACTTGGCTTTGGGCAGCGTTCAAAGAGCTTTTCGACTATTGAGTACAACACGAGTAACGGGTTCAACGCGAGCGATGCCTATGGCATCTCACAAGATCTACATGGCTTTATTTGGATAGGGTCGAACCAAGGTCTCTATCGATTCGATGGAAATGCCTTTAAACTATACGCTCAAAAAGATGGAATTGAATCAAGAGTTATAGCGAGGGTTTATTGCCTGGAAGACAGCTCCATCATTGTCATAGGCCAGCAACCGTATAAAGTATATCGCATTATCAACAACTCCATCTCTTCGATAACCAACAGCGAAGACTATCGTCTTATTGGGCACTATACAACTGCCAATCAGTACGAGGTATTTGGGTTATCCTATAGAAAGCGAAGTGTCATTCGAATCAACCGAGATACGTTTGAATATCATCCGTTTCCAAACAAATTTCGTCCTGTAAACCCTCATTCAAATGAACGCGGAAAGTTCATCATCTCACATTCAAGGAACGGAGGGTTACGCTCTTGGACCAAAGAAAAAATAACAGACATCACTCCCGTAAATTTTAACCATGCCGTAGGCTTTGTTTCCTTCGATAGCGATCAAAAGCTGTGGGCGTTTAGCAAAGACATCACTTTCAACGATGGTATTAATGGCACCTACCAAATTGAGCAGTTGAACGATTCGTTATTTTCTCCTCCCAGCGTAACACACGCAGTATGGGCAGCCGATAAGCGCTTATGGATGGCCGATCGACATATTGGACTCAATGTGTTTGACCCCTCTAAAAAACAGGTAGAAAACGTAGACCACCTGCTGAATCTTGAAAATGTACAAGTCTCTTATTTGTTTAAAGACAAGGACAACAATTTGTGGATATCGACCATTGGCAAAGGAGTGATTTGCGTCCTTCAAAATGCCTTCACCAATTTCACAGTGCATGATGGGCTCACAGGCAACTATATTACTTCTCTTCAGACAGATGATAGCCAAAACCTATGGGTAGGTACCAACATGGGCTTAAACCTTCTATCATTATCCTCCAATGATTCAAACCAGATAGACATCACCCGTTATGAGTCTACCGGGTATATCACAGATATATCACTTGCTCCTGACGGACAAATACTTTGTGCTGGATCTGACAACAACAGCACATATAGCTATGTGGACTTTGGACCTTGTGCTGTGGCGAATAATTTTGCTTCTGTGTTACAGACCTCTTCGGGCCTGGCACTATCTGACTGGCAAAAACTACACTATTTCGAACGCCATAAAATCGGAGCGAATCTTGACAGATCCAACAGTAGCAAAGCATTCTTATTTGGCGATCGACTTCAGGAGCATATACTGCATCGCGGTTCAGAATACATCCTAACCGCGACACAATTGTATCAGGTCGTGACGGATAGTCTCGTCAAAATGGATATTCCGGTTAATCCAGGTCATCCGTTTAGGGAGTATTTCCATTGTCTTCATTTTGACCGGCAGAACAACATGTGGATTGGGTCTTCGCAAGGGATTAGTGTAAAAATCCAGAGCAAATGGAAGCACTACGATGTTTCCAATGGGCTAACATCAAATCTGTGTAAAGCCATAGCCACGGACAATGATGGTCGAGCGTGGATAGGTACTGATAAGGGGTTAAACTGCATTGATGGTGAAAAAGTGCTCACCTTTACAACAGGCAGCGGGCTTCCGTCCAACTCTATTCAAGCCCTGGCTTTCGACTCACTTTCCAATAAGCTTTGGGTCGGCACCACGGATGGACTATCGCTTCTGAGCATTGATGTGCTCAACGAACACTCCTCTACCCCATCTTTCTCCCTCTTGATTTCAGCACTTGAAGTCATTGGTGATACCATCATAGAAACACCAAACAAGGCCACACTTGAGCGTTTGCAAAATCACATTCGAATTCACTTTTCCACCATAAACTACGTTCGGCCAGATGAGACCGTTTTTCAGTTCAAAATGCGAGGAACCGACTCTAAGTGGATAGAGACAAAAGCCCATCATGCAGAGTTCTTGGCCCTGGAACCAGGGGATTACACATTTATGGTTCGTAGCAAAGTGTCCGGGTCTGTTTGGGGAGATATAAGCGAGTTACACTTCACCATTAAGCGTGCGTTTTGGCAGCACTGGTTTTTCTGGGTTTCACTGGCTTGTATGGCCTCAATGGTCACTTATCTTATCGTAAGGCGGATTATTCGTAACATCAAAAAAGAAGAAATGCAAAAACGGAGAACACTCTCGACCATTAATCGCCTTGAGCAACAAGCACTGCAGGCCACATTAAATCCGCATTTCATATTTAACTCCTTAAACTCAATCCAGGGGTTTCTGGGAGAGCATATGGATACGCATGCCGTGAACTTTGTCTCTGAGTTTTCAAGGCTGATTAGGCAAAGCATGGAATCGACCATGCGAAAGCATATAAGTCTTGAAGATGAACTAGATCGACTTCAGCGCTACCTAAAGCTAGAAGCTATTCGATTAGAAAACCGACTCACCTACGATATCAACATTGCTCCGAAAGTTCCAATACACGAGTTAGAGGTTCCTACCATGCTCATTCAACCTTTCGTTGAAAATGCCATATGGCACGGAATTGCTCCCTGCTCAGCTCCAGGGCATGTAGAAATTAGCATTGATCTGATAGAAGATGTAATGCATATCGAAATCACCGATAATGGTGTTGGTCTTAACCATGGTAAAAAAGGCAAGACAGATCACATCTCCAGAGGAATTACCCTAACCAGAAACCGGTTGCATACACTCTCTGAAAGAAATCAATTAAAAATGGAAGAGTTGACCGATAACAGCACTGTACTTGGCACCCGGGTAACTATCTTGTTGGATATGGGTTAGACCTGATCAGTAGGTCAAAATCAAAAAAGAAGGGGCCAAAAGGCCCCTTCACCGCTCGCGCTCTCATAGTGTGATATTACTACGGTCTACTTACAAAATGAAAAGTTTTATTGATCAGATGCAGCTATTGCTTCACTCACAATCTCGTTTCTGTGATACTTAGATGAAATACCATAGCTTCTGTTGAAGTCGAAGTTTCCAAGTTCGCTGTCAAACTCAATAATGGCTGCCGGGTAATCAAAGAACTGATCTGCATTGGGCATATCGGCATAAACTTCTGTTCGCTCAAGCTCTACAAAGAACTTGTAGTTTGACTCTTCAGGCTCCTGATCGTATGTGTTGGTGTTGATAACAACTCGCTTGGTAATAAACCCATCCAATTTTACTTCGATGGTATATCGTGCATCTGATTTGAGGTCAACCTTGACCTTATTGGACTTTGAAATCTCCGATGAAATCAAGTAGTTGCCTTTATATACGTTGACCTTGGTCTTTTTGAGCATATTGCCATAGGCATCAACCACCTGAAACTTAACGACCAAGGGTGATGCAAATGTGATGGAGAAGAAAGCTGATAGTATGGCTGTTAAGATGAAAGTTTTCATGGCGTTTCGTATTTGATAACACAAATCTTCTGCTTATGACACACACTGAGAAACAGTACTATGCCAGCGGTGTTGTTTCATTTCCTAACGTGACAGGACCGTGTACTTGACCGACTCAAGTACTGGGGATTTAACGACTTCAACCCGCTCAAAACAGATAAAATACTGATAATCAATCCTCTTGTTCTCAAATCACACGACACTGTTATTTCTCCATGGGTTGAATCATTTTGCCAGGAGGCACATTGGGAAACTTTAGCGCCCCGTTTGGAAAGAATCCAGGGTTGAAATGGAGCCGAATGCCCTACCTTCATAAGGCTTAGATGAGCAAACTAATGCTGGGGAATGGGGAGTAAATCAAAGCAATACACATGACGCACATTGTTCACTTTTTTAAGATTCGAACGAGTTTCAAATCGCTAAAACCATCACTTGTTACATTGGTTTTCTCCCACCTGAGAGAGCATTTCTCTAGAAGAGATTTACCTCGCTATGTTTTCCCTACTGAACGAAACGAAGGAAAACTGTCTTTGAAACCAATTGCGGTTAGGCAAACCAGATAGACGAATACTATTCCACCTCTTTGTTGAGGGCGGAAACAAGGATAATTAGGACAAACACTCGCAAACTGGAATGAACCGGATAAAACCGGTTCATTACAACTACGATTAGCATGACGGAGTCTGTAAAATTTGAAATACTGTATATCGATGACGAGCAAACCAAACTGGATATGTTCAAAAACCTGTTTGGTAAGCACTATACCATTCATACAGTTTTAACGAATGAAGCAGGCTACGGAGTTCTGGAAAAACGACCGATTAAGCTGATAGTAGCCGATCAACAGATGCCAGAAGCAAGCGGTCTTGACTTTTTAAAGCGAGTCAAATCGCGCTGGCCATATATTCAAAGTATTCTCCTGGCAGATGGTATCGATCAAAGCTCAATTCACGATGCCATTAATGTAGTGGGCATTTTTCAGTTTGTAACCATGCCTTATGCTCCCGATGAATTAAAAACCGCCATGGATCAGGCCCTGGCTGTGGAGCGAATGCGGTATGAAAACGAACAGGTAACCCGCCTGCTCTCTGAGAGTGAAGCTAAGTTCCGCTCGATTTTTGAGTCGACAGTCGATTTATTTACCCGAGCCAACAACGAGGGGATTCTGGTCATGGTTTCACCCTCTATCTACAACATACTCGGCTATAAAGCCGAAGAGGTAGTTCATAAGAAGGTGCTCGATTTTTACGTAAACAAAGAAGATCGCTCCAAGATCATTGAATCGCTTGAAAAAACAGGGCGCTGCAACAACTTCGAAACACAGATATACTCGAAGAAAGGAGAAGTGGTTCATGTGCTGGTAAACTCGCACTACTATAAAGATGAACAGGGCAATATTCTGGGCATTGAATCATTGACCCGAGATATTAGCCAGCGTAAGAAAGCGCAGCTCGAGTTGGAAAAAAGTCGACATCACCTCGCCATTATCAATGAAAACTCACCCGACATCATCGTTACCATTAATAAAGCCATGAAAATCACCTATGTAAATAGGGTTTTGGAAGGCTTTACTTACGAAGATATTTTAGGCAATTCTGTGCTCGACTTTGTTCCAGCTGAGTTCCATACCGACTACATTAACCGAGTCGAAAGCGCCTTTAAAGGAGAGCAGCAGGAATTTGAAATGCGAGCTCTGGGAATAAATTCTCAACCTGCCTGGTATGGTGTGAGAATGGCAGTAATAGGAGACCCCGGTGGCAACGATTTGCTATTGATTACTTCTTCCGATATCACCACAAAGCAAGTGGCCGTTAAGAAGATGAGGCAACAAGTCTCTTGGAACAGGCAATTACTCTCCACCACACTCGATGGATACATTTTGGCGGATAAGAACGGCTTTATCCTGGAGGTTAACGAGTCGAGTTGTCATATGACTGGCTATACGAGTGAAGAGCTCATTGGCATGAATATTAAGTCACTGGAGCACACCGAAGACGAAGCTAGCGCAGCCGACCGGGACCGAAAAATCATCATGCAAAGGAAAGATCGGTTTGAAGCAAGATACAAGCATAAAGACGGCCATATCATTGATGTAGACATAAGCATTGCCATAATTGGAGGGAAAAAGAAAGATGCCATGTTTGCTGCATTTGTCAGAGATATAAGTGAGCGCAAACGGACTGAACAAAACCTTTGGCGCAGTGAACAAAAGGCGACCATGCTCAGTTCTATTCTCAGCCTATCAAGTTCTCCGACAACGGGCATTGAAGAGGTTTGTACGCACACGATCGAGTTGATTAGCAAATTCTCAGGATGGCCCATTGCACACATTTACTACTACTCAGGCGAACTTGATTTGCTCATCCCATCCAATATCTGGCATGTGGAAGACAGCATAGATAAACGTGCAATTGCCGGATTCAAGTCCATCACAAAAAACACAAACTTCGCGTTTGGTGAGGGTTTGCCGGGACGTGTTTGGAAGAGTGGTGAGACCGAATGGATTCCGGATGTCAATATGGACACCAACTACCCTAGGAATACAAAAGGACAAGCACTTAATGTAAAGGGAGCCTTTGCCTTTCCGATCATTTCAAACGAGACTGTGGTGGCCGTACTCGAATTCTATGACGTAGGAATTAGAGTACCTGATATCGAACTCATTGCACTAAGTGAGGAGATTAGCAAGCAATTATCCATTGTCTTTGATCGGGTGATGCGAACAGCGGCCATTCGCGCCAGCGAAGAGCACCTGAAACGCGTTTTTGAGGGAGCCAACGTGGGAATGGCCTATGCAGACAGTAACGGCAATGTGACCGATTCGAATAAAGAGTTTGCCAACATAGTAGGCTATTCGGAAGAAGAGATACCCGGTATGAACCTATCGGTGTTTACTCATCCTGAAGACCTCAAAGTAGAACTGCCGCTTTTGGCTGAATTGTTTGAGGGCAAAAGAGACGGCTACCGCATTGACAAGCGTTATATCACAAAAACCGGAGATACCAAGTGGATTGACCTGAGCGTATCGGCCATTCGAAATGAAGATGGTCAGATCATAGCACCCGTTGGCATTGTCGTAGACATAACCAAGCAGAAACAAACGAGCGAAATGCTTAAGGCTCTTGGAGAGGCCCAAACCTCTTTTATCTCGCACGAAAACTCAAAGAACACGTTTGAAAAGCTGCTTGACCTTGCCCTTACATCATCTAAGAGTGAATATGGCTTTATCGGTGAAATCCTCGAGGATGAGGACCAAAACCCTTATCTAAAATCCTACGCCATAACAGATATCTCTTGGAATGATGAAACAGCCGCACTGTATGAAAAGCATCTTGCGTCCGGACTCGAGTTCAGAAACCTGAACACGCTATTTGGAAATGTCATCACCACCGAGAAACCCGTTATTTCTAACGATCCGGCAAACGACCCGCGCAGCGGTGGTCTTCCCAAGGGGCATCCGGCTATGCATAACTTCTTAGGCCTTCCTTTTTACAACGATCAAAAGATGATTGGGATGATTGGTGTAGCCAACAGACCTGGCGGGTATGACAAAGAGATATGCAAAGCCATGCAACCCATTTTGGCTACATGTTCTACGCTAATGATAGCCAAGCAAAACATGGAGAAGCGGGAAAAAGCGGAACGAGAAACGTTGATTCTAAATGAAAGCCTCGAAGAGCGCGTAGAACAGCGTACCATGGAGCTCGAACGCGCTCAAAAAGAACTCGCTCAAAGCCTTGAGAAAGAAAAAGAACTGAGTCAGCTAAAGTCTCACTTTGTTGCCACGGCCTCTCACCAGTTTAGAACACCACTCACGGTCATTCAATCAAGCCTGGGTGTGCTTGAGCTCCAAATGAATCTAATGGATGGCAAGCTCAAAGCTCAGTTTGAGAAAGCCTATGGTCGCATACAGGGTCAAATCAACAAAATGACCGACCTCATGAATGACGTACTGCTTCTTGGAAAAATCAATGCAGGAAGCGTAAAACCCAAATTCTCCAATGTCGACATCGTGTTCTTGTGCAAGGATTTAGCGTCTAAGTATGGCGAAATTCAGACCGAAAACCAATACATACATGTGAAGGTGCTTGGGAAAGAGCGTGAAATAAAACTCGATCCCAAACTCGTAGAACACGCCTTGTCAAACATCATGTCTAATGCCCTAAAATACTCGAAAAACGGAATAGGTCCTGTGTTGACCATCGATTTCCAAAAAGAGAAAACCGCCATCTCGGTGAAAGATGATGGTATCGGAATTCCAGAAAACGAACTCGACAAGATCTTCGAACCATTCTACAGAGCAACCAATGCCGAAGAAATCAACGGTACCGGACTGGGTATGTCTATTGTGAAAGAGTACATAGAATTGAACAAAGGAACCGTTTGTATTCAAAGTAAGTTGATGGAGGGAACCACTATCCATATCGAGTTTCCACAGTAGTCAACACCGCTTTTGACACGTTAGGAAAACGTTTTGCTCCGCACGGATGCCAGCCATTGAGGCGCCTCATATCTATCTATAAACTTGTTCTTGTAATCAGAATAAAACGTAGAAACTATGAGACTTTCCATCACCATAATCGCCCTCCTAGCCGCTCAAATCACTTTCGCTCAACCAGAGATAACCGATAGGTTCTACAACGACAATATTCTGATCAGAGTGATTCATGCACCGGAAGGCTGTAGCATGCAGCCATCCATTCAAACCATCTCTGAGAATGGCACCAATACGGAGGTTGAATTAAACACTATTTCAAGCGAATTCTACACCAGCACACGGCCGCTCGACATGCACAGCCTTGGAAAAATTGTCGGTGAGTCTACGATGGAACAATACTTTATCAAAGTTTTTGAGAGCAAAAAGCTTCAAGAGTGCGCATCAGAAACGGTTTATACCCTCGAACGAAAGGAACCCAGAAAAAAAGAAATGTAAGATTATTAGTTGTCCAGGTAGTTAGAAAAGCGTAGTCCAATGGGGTTGGATTGCGCTTTTTCTTTTTCAAAACCCCTCGTGAAGAGACAGCCTGAAATGACATCACCATGGCGCGTTGAGCGAAAATCAAAAAACTTTTATGGAATCTGGTGCATCATGGCATCTTCTAATTGAAACCAGACAAACTCTCGTTTTAATCATCTGGTTCTGTTCAATATGAAGAACTTACTCAAAAGCATTTGGCCATGAAAACAACCCGCACTACTCCACTCCACATCGCTGTTCCGACACCTTGCCACGAAGACTGGCAAAAAATGACGCCAGATGAGCAAGGCAGGCATTGCGCCAGCTGTCAAAAAGTAGTCACTGACTTTACGACTATGACAGACCAGCAATTGATCGACTTTCTTTCTCAAGGTAAAGGCAGCGGATGCGGGCGATTCAGGCAAGATCAATTAACTCGCGCCCTTTACCCAACACCGAAGGAACGGTTATGGAAATTTCCACGGTTTATAGCTGCTTCAGTCGTCAGTGTGTTTACTTCTTTGGGTAGTCTGTTCGCTTCCATTCCTGGTAAAACGCTTCCCGAAACCATTCAAACCGAACCTGTGCACGGAGGCATTCGGCTTGATCCAAACATGCTTGTAAAACGAACCATTAGTGGAGTCGTCATGGATGGACTTAAACCGCTAGAAGGTGTTCAGGTTTCTATTCCCGCGCTACCCTCCGATACTTTTACCACAGATCTCAAGGGACGGTTTTCATTCGAAGTGGATGTACCGATAAGTGCGGATGATCTGCTGTTGGTTTTTGTCAAAGAAGGATATGGTGCTCCTTCCTACAACATCCGTTCGTTTGAAAACGGAACCACCGTTGAGATGAATCGAGTCATAGAGATTGAGGTGCTACCTCCAAAAGCCATGATCACAGGTGAAGTCATCATGGGCATTCCTGCTATTGAACCAGAGATTATCGTAAACCCAAGAATAGAACCAGGTAAAGAAAAGGCCTACGATGCGAACGATTAAAGCGCGTTGATCTTCTGTCGTTTCTTTTGGAGGAATTTTCGCTCTGCCTCATTGGATACCAACTCCAGGGCTTTGTCAATGGCTTCAATGCCAGCCGACTTCTCCCCTTTCATTCGGTAATATTCGGCCCATAGGCCATGATATAAGTACCTACGTTGCTCCAAATCGTCTTCGTCAATGGAATTAAGCAGTCGACTGGCCTCGTCAAATGCATGTAACTGCAAGTGGCACGTAGCGAGGTTTAGCAAATGAAAAGGAGAAGGGTTCCATTCGTTTAACTTTTGATAGAGCTCGATGATATGCTCCCAATCTGTGTCTTCATAGGTCTTTGCCCGTGCGTGTTCAGCCGCAATGGCCGCCTCTATATGATACACCCCCGGCCTGCCCTGTTTGGCTTTTTCCAATACCGAAAATCCTAAGTGAATCAAAGGCTGATACCACAAACTTCGGTCTTGTTCCCTCAGGCTAAGGGCCTCGTTGTTTTCATCTACTTTGCTTCGCAATCGCGATGAATGAAAACAACACAAAGCAAACAATGCCTGCACATCTGCTGTGGCCGTCAACGGGTTAGATAAAATCAATTTACACAGTCTCAGCGCTTCTCCGCACAGATCCTCTCTGACCAACTGTGATGAACGCGTGCTGTGAAATCCCTCATTAAAGATCAAGTAAACCACTTCCATGGCTCGTTCTAACCTCACCTGCAAATCCGCTCCGGCAGGGATTTCAAAGGCAAGGTTTTCAGACACAATCACTTTACGCGCCCGTGTCAATCGTTTTTTGACTGTTTCTTCTTTGAGTAACAGTGCTGTGGCAATTTCTTTGGCACTAAAACCCGAAATGGTTTTCAACGCAAATGCTATCTGGTCTTGTGATTTAAGCCTGGGATTACAGGCCGCAAAGATCATCCGTAGCTGGCTGTCTTTAATCTCCGTGTCTAGAAAAAGCTCATTGAGCGCAATGGTAGCTGTTCCGGATGTCCATTTCCTGTGGCGCTCATTCATAGAGTCCGTCTGGCGAAACAAATCGATTACCCGATTCTTTGCAGCCGAAGTAAGCCATGCCTCAGGATTCTCGGGCATGCCGTTTCGCCATGTCTTCAGCGCAGAAATAAAGGTATCCTGCACGGCATCTTCGATGAGTTGCAAGTGCTGAACCCCAAAAATCCGGGTCAAAATAGAGACCATCTTTCCGTACTGGTGACGAAAAAGATGGTCTATATTTTTTTGTTCAATCACGTATCAAATACCATGACCTCACGAATCTCCACACTACTTCCCAAATCGTAATCGGGAAAATCCTGTGCGACTTCAACCGCGTGATCTAAATCGCGTACGGTCACTGTGTAGTAACCCCCTACGAGTTCTTTCACCTCGGCAGAGGCCATATCTGTTCGGGTTCTGTCTGTACCTGTAATTCTGGTTACGTGGCCCAAGAGCGCGTCACCATCGTGTTTGATACCGTTGGCATTCATTTTTTCGCTCCAGGCGAACCAACGTCCCATTCGATCTTGGATTTGTTCAGGAGACATGCCCAACGTTTCGTAGTCGTCTCCAATAAAAATGAGCATAAAATCTTTCATAACGTGTATATAGAAGTTTTAAGTTGATTCAAGGTTTACATGTCTATCAAAGGAAACAATTCTGTGTCTTGATGCGGATGATCTTTAAACGCATCTTTCAATGCCTCCAAACTCTCAGCTTGTAGCACAGAATATCCGCTGATATTGCCAGCCGGAGTAGCAGCTCCCAAGGTAGCACCAGGCATTAATGGAGCGCCAAAGTCAACTACATTTTCCTCGTGAGCTGCCTTCCAGTTCATCCACGCTGCCATAACAGCTTCCGTTTCTTCCTGCGTAGCATTAGCCATTTGTTGCATAGACTCTGCAGAAGCCTGATAGATTGCTAAAAACTTTTTCATAATGTGTTTTGGTTTTGATTTGGTTAAAATAAATAATCAACTGAGTAACGAAACCAGTTTTCGAAACAGGGACAGTTAGTTGAACTTTTTTCTAAAAAAAGCGCTTCTAACCCCTAAGCACACCCTCACTAATGCGATTAATATTTTAATTATCAAGCGATTATATGAGAAACCATTTATACTTTTATCACGTACTAAAGGAAGCTAACGGATTGCTTTGCAAGAACAAAGCGCATAACAACACCCTATGAATCGAGATTTAAAATCGCTCATTACGCTACTTGTGCTGCTCTTCTTTATAGGAGAAATACACGCCATTACGATATATGCTCGAAATGATGGCGACTGGGACCAGGGAAGCAGATGGTCGACTGTGGGAACGGGAGGTGCTAATTGTAACTGCACACCTGGAGCGGGAGACGATGTGATTATTGACGGATATCAAATTGACATTGATGCGAATACAGGTAATGTCACAGCCAATTCAGTTACCATACGCTCTGATGACAGGGATGACAATGCCCGACTTCGTGTTCAGGGAGGCGCAATACTTACGATTACTGGTGATCTTACCATTTTTGGCGACCGCAGTTCCAGAGATCAAACCCTTCTTATTGAGGATGCAAGCCGTATCAACGTAGGGGATGACTTTATTGTTAATATCGATAGTGGAGACGACCTGTTTATTGACGTAGACGATTCAGGCCAACTCAACATCTCTGATGATTTCACGATAGATAAGGACGGTGGAGATGATATTGACATTCATATCAACGCCAACTCGGGAAGCAGTGGTCAAATAGATGTAGATGGAGACTTCGATTTCGAGTGCGATGGTTCATCCGATGCAGCAATGGAGATTTTGGTAGATGATGCTTCCAGCCTGTTTAATGTAGACGGAAACATGATTGTAGACCTGGATGGTGGCAATGATGACAGCGAACTGGAGTTAAATCTGGACAATGGAGATTTTATCGTGGACGGGTACATGAGCCTGTCCCGGTCCGGAGCGTTCGGCAACATTGACATCAATGCCGATGGAGGAGACATTACGTGCGACTCCGTGTCTGTGAGTTCCGGAGGTACGATTAGTGGTAGCCGGGGTGTTCGCTTTTATTTAGACGAGAGTACCGTCATGGATGTAACAAACGGCATGTCTGTTTCCATGACAAGCGCTGACGACTTTTATATCTATGTCAACGACAATGCCGGTTCAGATGCTGAGTTTAATGTAGGCAACGACTTAACCATAACGCGAAGCAACGGAGACGACATTCAATTTCGGGTAGACGATGACAATTCGGTTTTCTCCGTGGGTGGCGATCTGACCATCACATCAACTGGTGGAGAAGAAATTGAATTTTTACTCGACAACGATGCTACGATGACCATTTCCGGAGACCTAACTATAACGCATAGTGCGGGTCAAACAGGTGAAATAGAACTGGCAGGTGGCGGAGATGATCCGCTTCTGGCGGTTGGAGGAGACATGACTGTAACCTATTCAGGTGGAAACGATCTATTTATACTGGACCTCAACGGAGGCGAAGTCACCGTGGGAGGTGATATGGCATTGAGTAATACAGGTTCTGGAAACGATGTACATGTAGATATGGACGGTGGAGATTTGACCGTCACTGGTGATTTTGATGGCAACCTGACTGGAAACGATGAGCTGTTGATCGATATCGATGGAGCTTCGGCTATGAGCGTGGGAGGAAACATGGAACTCGACATTTCTGGCGGAAACGACATAGAGCTTCATCTGGGTGAGAACACAACCGCCACCAGCTCGCTTACCGTGACTGGTAACCTGACCTTGGATCACAATGGCAACACGGGCGGAGATGATATTCAGTTTCTAATCAATGATGACTGCGTAGTTAACGTGGGAGGAAATTTCACCATGGATACAGATGGCTCGGGTTCTGCAGGCAATTTTTACTGCCGCATGTTCAACAGCGCCTTGCTTAATATTGATGGCAATTTTGTCATGAACAGTACGGCATCGGGTTACCTCGAAGTGACCTTAAACAACAGCTCTGAAATAGAAATAGCCGGAAACTTCGTGCGGCAAGCAGCCGCCAACAACTTTGGACTGCTCACGTGTAACGGAAGCAGCACGATTGAGTACAACGGAAGCAGTGCTCAAATCTTTGCCGAAGATGCCGGAGCAGGTACAGATGGCTTCACCTACGAAAACGTCATCATCAATAACACCAGCGGAACGGCTCCTCAAATAACGATGGAGGGCGAAGCCACCATAAATGGCTCTATCACATTCACCGATGGTGTAATCGCGTCTACTACTTCTGATATTCTGGTGATCGCAGATGGAGCTACTGTTAGTTCGGCCTCCAATGCCAGCTTCGTAGATGGTCCTGTGCGCAAAGCGGGCAACGAAGCATTTACCTTTCCTGTTGGCGATGACGACTATCGCGCGATCAGCATAACGGCTCCTTCCGCAGCTACTGATACATTCGATGCACAGTATTTTGCCACTGATCCAGATGGTTCTTACAGCAGATCAAGTTTGGGTGCCGGAATGGAACTCGTCAGTCAGGTTGAGTACTGGGAACTGAACCGAGGTAGCACTTCCAGCGCAAGTGTCACGGTTACACTCACATGGGATGCAAGCAGCGCTGTTGGCGACCTATCAGATTTACTTGTTGCGCACTGGGATGGTTCTCAGTGGACCAGTGAAGGCAACGGCAGTACAACAGGCAACACAACAAGCGGAACCATTCAAACAGGAGGTGCTGTTTCCAGCTTTAGCCCATTTACGCTGGGCTCAAGTAGCACAAATAATCCGCTACCCATCGAACTGATCTCATTCGATGGACACCGAACAGATGACGGTGTTTACCTTAATTGGAGCACAGCATCTGAAATAAACAATGACTATTTCACCTTGTACCGATCGGTAGATGGTGTAGACTTCGCTCCTATTGCTCACATTACTGGAGCCGGAAATTCGACCAGAACCATTCACTATCAGCATGTCGATGTTGATCACTTAACCGGAGTGGTTTACTACCAACTTGAGCAAACCGATTTCGATGGTACTTCATGGTTGAGCCAGGTCGTAGACATTGAGTTCGACTCTCAAGAAAACGTAAAAGACTTTGTCGTCTACCCAAATCCTTTTCGTGAGTCATTCCAACTGTCGGGTTTACCCGATAACGCTCAGCATGTGCAAATAGTGAATGCAACAGGTAGCGTTGTATGGCAATCTGGTGTTGAAACTCAGATTCGTCCAAGACTTACACAGCCAGGCGTATATGTGATGCTTATAGAAGATGCCAATGGCACAGTACTTGGTACTTCGAGGTTGATTTACAACCCGTAGCCGTACATACAAATGACTCCACTTAGCTGGTTCAACCGAACTTCTTCCCTCCTATTCATCATACTGGCCATCTGTTTCACAACAGAAGCTCAGGAGTATTCCTTTCCCACGTTCGACATCCTCAAAGAGAATGGAGTAAAGAAAGTACGCTTGTATATTCACGAACTGGAAGCTGTAAAGGGTTGGCATGATTCCTTGCCAGTAAAGCACATCGATAATGAAATCAGTTCCCGATTGATACAAACCTATGTGCTGAACGATAGCGGGCTTATAGACTCGGTCATCTACTCTGTCCATCCTGATCGGTTTGTTGGAGCCACCATGAAATACGATTCAGAGAATAGGCTTATTCATGTCAAAGAATCTTTGCTTAAACGGCCTCAGTTTCAGGACATCACTCTCACCGAAACGGCATACGGCTGGAAACTAACGACATATGAAGACGGCAAACTCATTCGATCGGCCACCATACGATCAGATAGCCTTCTTCTTACAGACACGGCCTACCGTGGTGCGCAAATCAACTACTATCACTTTTACCCGGATGAGGAACGCGAGGTAAGCCAGACCACTTTTGACGGAAAGCTCTCATATGCATCAGAACACCGCTGGGTTGTGCGCGATGGTGTGCCAGACAGCCTGTATATGGTCAATGAGTTTTTTGATAAAAAGGTGCCGAGACATATCGATTTTAAAAAGAACACGCGCTATGCCGGTGCACACAAAGTGCACGAATCCGGAGCTGTATTGCACAGTTCTGACTCCGATTTCAATGACCACCTCGAAGGCATCCATTTCGAAACCAGACTAAATAAATACTGGGGAATACCACTTTATGTAGCCAAAGCTTTCCGAGAGGCAAAAATGATCGATCGAAGCCCTATTATTTCCAACATGTCGTTTGACGGAAACACATACGGCCACTACTACCGGATTGAATACGTGAAGTGAATCACCTTCTTCCCGTAGCGTGTAATGGGTTGAATCTTACGGGTTTTCACATTTTCTGCTAGATTTGGCTCAAACCAATTCTAATCATATGAAATCGACTACCCTAAGTTTGCTGCACGCAGCCGTGCTGGCATTATCTCCTGCTTTTCTCTTTGCCAACGAAACCGACACCAACTCCATTGTGCTGGTCGATTCGCTGGGAGACACCATCGTGTATGATCTGAATTACGAGAAGTATTACCGAGACAGCCTTAACAATACGTTCAACTTCCAGGAAAGCGGTCAGGTATCTATTGGAAATGACCTAGCTACCATAACCATACCCAGTGGGTTTAAGTACCTCAATCCAGAACAATCGGAGTACGTTATGAGTGAACTATGGGGCAACCCGCCAAGTGAGAGTTTAGGTATGCTGTTCCCTATAAACGAGTTTCCGGCTGATGCAGAAATGACCTATGCCATTGAAATAACCTATATCGAAGATGGCTATGTCGAAGATGATGATGCCAAGGATCTGGATTACGATGACTTGCTGGAGTCTATGCAAGAAGAAATTCAGGATGTCAACCCTGAGCGCATTGCTGCCGGTTATGAACCCATTACGCTGGTAGGCTGGGCATCTTCTCCATTCTATGATGCAGAAACCAAAAAACTGCATTGGGCCAAAGAACTCAAGTTTGGCGACAGCGAGATCAATACACTCAACTATGACGTACGTATTCTTGGTCGAAGAGGCTACCTGAGCATGAACGCCATCGGAGCCATGGACGACCTCGACCTGGTCAAAGCAAACATCGACCCTATTCTGGCCAGCGTCAATTTCAATGATGGAAACGCCTACGGTGATTTCAATCCCGATATAGACGAAATTGCCGCCTATGGTATTGGAGGGCTTATCACAGGTAAGCTGTTGGCCAAGGCCGGATTCTTCGCTGTGCTTCTCAAATTCTGGAAGTTTATAGCCATTGGTGCAGTGGCCGTGTTTAGTGCGTTTCGTAAAAACATCATGGGATTATTTGGCTCCAACCGGGAAGAAGGGTAACGCTTTCGGAAACACATAGCTAACAACTTACCCCCATTTTTAGGGATATGGATTTGGCCATTAATGGTGTTGTGACATCCTGCTCACTGCGAAACATTTGTGAGCAACAAATCATCAACCAAATCACAACACTATGAAAGCAGTTACTATCAAACCCGGAGTAACCATGCAGTTAACTCCGCCAAGTAAATACGAAGTGTGGTATGCCAATGGAAAACAAGAGTATACCGAACCCTTCATCATCTTAAAATTCTCCAAGGAGGCAGCCGATCGAGAGCTCGATCAAATGGACAGCATCATCGAAGGATTAATCACCTTCTTCTCGTGGGCTGGAAAATCTACCGGAGAAGTTACCGGTGGCATTTCCATTGTCGTGGCCGAAACACTCAACTGGCTGCTCCGAATTGGAGGTGGCTTTATTGAAGACAAATACCTGAAGCCAGATGCCAATGGCGGTATCACCATTTACATGGCCTACCACTATTGGGGCAATTCAAAAGAGGGCCTAGACTTTACCGCATGGCCCATTCCGGGTGTTCCACCAGAGCACTGGCACGGCTACATCAACCGTCAGATCAGGGCATTTAGACGCGCCAAACGCGTCAAGGCCAAAATTGGCAACATGGCTGAAGCCTCGCAGGCCAAGCCTGCCTATGAGTTTGAAGTAGAAGACGCACTGGACTTTGCTCAGTTCAAAACACATCAGCTTCAATTACCACCTGCGAAACAGCAAGACTCAGATCCACCTGAAGAAATGGCCTTTCAGGCGGCAAGCGATTCTACCTTCTATGAGCGATTTAAAAGCTGCATGGACCTGCAGGGATTGCCCACACCGTCATCTGCGTTTAAAACCATTGGTACGGCTGTTGGAACCATTAACGCCATGTACTCGCTCGTAGTTACCTATGGCACGCGCATTACCATTGCCGAGCTGGTCGGTGCCGGTTTGCTGAGCGATGCCCTGCTCGTAGTTGGCGGACTATCTGCTGCATACTACCTCGGAGCATGTATCGGCTGTGGTATTTATGCCGGTATTGGTCCATACATTCCTTCTCCTTAAACCCAACCAATATGCCAGGCATCGCACCATTTTAGGCGCGATGTCTGGTTTTCACATTCATTTTTCAAAACCGATGGGCATTCGGACATTTTCGCAAGAAATTGCATCTTCGATACACCATCCCAAAACCAACACCATGACTGAACCTAATCTCGAATTGAGCATAGAAAACGGAAGCCTGATGGCCACCGTTACACTGCCTAACGGACCTTTTGACAACATCAACGATAACGAAGGAGCACCCGCTGGTGAGCCACTCGACCCAGCTGAGGATTATCACCACAGCATCCATGTCAACATTGATCCAGCACTGGGCGACCCGTTTGGACAACCAACTACCCATGTCATCGAGCTACCCTATGTAGACACTACGGAACAGGAGTTTGTAACCGTCTATCTCTATGACGACTTCACAGGATCGGTGAAACGAAAAAAACGAAGCGCTGTCAGACTTGCTCACGGAGCCGGACTTTAGTGCCAAAGTGATTCGTATTTATACCATAATAGCGCTATACCTGGGCCTTTCGGCTCAGGTCATAGCCAATACTCAGACCGATAGTCTGAAGGAAGCGCTGCGTGCTCAACCTTCAGTCTCTGAGCAGATTGACATCTATACGCAGCTGGCCAGGGAAATGACGGATAACAATCCCGATTCAGCCCTATTCTATGCCCACAGAGCGCTTGATCTTTCTCCGGAATCAGACAATCCGCTTGACAAAGCCAGCGCCCTCAGCCGCATGGGAAGCGCACACTTTGCCAAGGGCAATTTCGAAGAAGCACTCCGCCTTCACATCCAGGCACTCGGCATCCGATCAGAGGCGAAGGACCATGAAGGCAAGGCCGGATCAGAGCTCAACATTGGCAACATTCTCCTGCAAACAGATAAGCCAGAAGAAGCACTCATCCATTTTCAAACCGCGCTGGAAACGCTGAAGAAACTGGACGATCCAATGGCGTTGAGTGATGCTCACAACAACCTTGGCATTTGTTTCTACTACCTGAGTCAGTATGAGCCGGCACTCACCCACTATCAACAAGCATTCGATCTGTTGGTAAATGCATCCGATGCCGTGCGCCTGGCCTCTACCCTCAACAACTTAGGAGCGTTGTATGAAGCATTGGAAGATTACAACCAGGCGCTGGATCATTACAGCCAGTCGTTGCGCATTTATCAAGCCTCAGACGATGCATATGGTGTGGCCATGGCCTACAACAACATGGGCCTGATGCATGAATACAACCTATCGTTTGACAGTGCCCAATCTAACTACGAGCGGGCACTTGACATAGCCCGATCCATCTCTTCGGGTCACCTGGAGCTCACGGTGCTCGAGAACCTATACCTGCTCTACGAAACTCAGGCCAATGCCCATGAAGCACTCCGCTATCACTTACTCCACACTGAGCTGAAAGACAGCCTGTTTACGCTGGAATCCAACGAACAAATACTGGACATGGAGGCCAAGTATGAGTCGGAGAAGAAACAGCGTGAAATCAACGCCCAACAAGCCGAAATCGCACAAAAGACCAATGAACGAAACCTGCTGATTCTGTCGCTGGTCGGATTGGTATTGATTGCGGTTACCTCCATGGCGTGGTTTCGGCAGCGTATGGCAGCCAGAGAGCAACTGGCTCTCAAGAACGAAGCACTCGCCAAAAAAGAAGTCGATGACCTGCTGAACCAACAGGAAATTCAGTCAATACGAGCCATGCTCAAGGGGCGCGAAGACGAGCGAAAGCGGGTTGCGCGTGAACTGCACGATGGCATTGGCAGCCTGCTTGCGTCCACGCAGCTGCATTTTTCCATTCTGAGCAAGTCCACCAAAACCAATCCACAAGAACAGGCATCGCTGACCGCAGCCAGCAACCTGCTGAATCAGTCGTGTAACGATGTACGCGAGATTGCCCATCAAATGAACTCTGGCACGCTACAGGAATCAGGACTCACCTATGCCCTCACCCAGCTGTGCGATGCCATTAACGCCTCCAAACACACGGAAGTGCAGTTGATGTATCACGGATTCGAAAATCGGATTGATGCCACCACCGAGCTCAACGTATACCGTATTGTACAGGAAAGCCTGGCCAATGTGTTGCGTCATGCACAAGCTAAACACATTACCGTGCAGCTCAACCGAAGTGTGGAACAGCTCAACGTTATGGTAGAAGACGATGGTGTTGGATTCGTATTTGACCGATCAAAGCTTGCGAAAGGTATTGGCCTGGACTCCATCATCAAACGTGTAGAACGCATGAATGGCACCATTACCATCGACTCCAAGCCTGGTCGTGGAACCACCATTGTATTTGACATCCCCAACGAAGAAGCATAACGCTCCATGAAAGACCCCATTAAAATAGCCATTGTAGACGACCACCAGATTTTCCTGGATGGCATGCTGGCCCTGTTAGGCAACGAAAAGCGAATCGACATTGTAGGTACTGCCCTCGATGGCAAAGCCTTGCTCACCTTGCTCGACAGCACACCTGTAGATGTCGTGTTGCTCGACATGAATATGCCCGTCATGAATGGCCTCGAAACCACACAACGCATTAAAGCCGAGCACGCGAACACGCACGTGCTTATGCTGACTATGCAAAACGACAAAGACGCCATTGCCGAGTTGTTGCAGGCAGGCGTCACGGGCTATGTCTTGAAAAACACCAATGGCGAGGAATTGATGCTGGCCATAGAAACCGTAGCGGCTGGAGAAACCTATTACAGCGACATGGTGACCAAAACCATGATGCAAAGCTTCCGACCGCGCTCAAGCAGCCACACCAACATTGTGCTCACTAGCCGCGAAGTGGATGTGCTGAAGCTGATCACAGACGGATTTACCGCAGCCGAAATAGCCGATAAGCTCTGCATTAGTCAACACACAGTAGACTCGCACCGCAAAAACCTGCTCAGCAAAATTGGCGCGCGCAACACAGCCGGATTGGTACGCTATGCACTGGAGAACAGCATAATGTAGAGCAAAAACGGTAATATAATTCCGTTTATAGCAAATAAAGGAATAAAACATCATAAAAACATCTATTTTCGGTAGTATAGTTCCGAAACCACTTCCAAGGACCTCCTTTTTGCCTTACATTTGCACAAACGGTAATATAATTCCGAAATGAACAAATCAGAATTAGGCAAAAAAATAAAAGCCAGACGTTCAGAACTGGGCATTACACAAGAAGATTTAGCAGAATTAAGTGATACTTCTTCCAAGACAGTTCGTGAAATTGAAAGAGGACAGGGAAATCCTCGCTTCAATACAATCATTGCAATTGTAGCAGTCTTAGGACTGGTTCTTGTCTTTGCCTCTTTATTTACCAATAATGATTCGAAGGAAAGCTGACATATACATAAACAACCTAAAGGCTGGAGAGCTCAAGGAATCAAGCAACGGCTTTACCTTTACCTATGTCTCTTCTTACCTCAGATTGGCCAATGCTGTGCCCATAAGTCTCACTTTCCCACTTCGGCCGGAAAGCTACAAATCGACACATCTTTTTCCCTTTTTCTGCGGATTACTAGCAGAAGGAATAAACAAGGAAACTCAATGTCGAATACTCAAAATTGATGAGCAAGATTTATTTGGATTACTGATTCGCACAGCCCAAAAAGATACTATTGGCGCCATCACTGTCAAAGCTAACACAAGAACATCATGAGCTGCCCAGGGTGCTATAAAGACGGCTACGATACATTCTGCAACCCATGCAAGAAAGCATTGTTTGATGGAAAAGAGGTCAGTCCGGTTCTACCTTTTGATTCGCCTAGTGATAGAACAATGCAACGGTTCAGAAAGCATACACAGCGCCTGTCCATTTCAGGTGTACAGTTAAAGTACAGCTTGAAACTTGATGGGACTATGCTCAGACTAACAGATACAGGAGGGCAATACATTCTTAAGCCCATACCACAAGGTAATTATGAACACCTCGATCAGGCTCCAGAAAACGAACACATATGTATGCAGCTGGCAAAACAGGTATATGGTCTAGAAACTCCAGCAAATGCATTGATTCGATTCAAAGACGGAAGCCCAGCTTACTTAGTCAAACGTTTTGACGTATTATCCGATGGTACAAAGAGAAGACAGGAAGATTTCGCTTCGTTAGCTGGTAAAACACCGGATAGTGAGGGTGAGTTCAAGTATGATTACAGTTATGAAGGCATTGGAAAATTGATGAAACAACATATACCTGCTTATCAAATCGAAGTGGAAAAATTTTTCCGTTTGGTCTTATTCAACTACGTCATTGGCAATGGAGACGCACATCTGAAGAACTTCTCAGTTTCAGCCACTTCTCTTGGAGACCATCAACTCTCACCCACCTATGATCTATTATGTACGAAGCTTCATATACCGGAAGACCAGAGTATGGCACTTGATTTATTCGATAACAATTTCGAAACTCCATCTTACGCTGCGAACGGCTTTCCAGCCTATGATGATTTCCGTTTCTTTGGCGAAAAACTGGGCATGAAAGTCAAACGTATTGAACGACAAATAGCGCATATGTCAGAAAAACTGGAATCGTCTACCCGACTTGTCTCAAAAAGTAAACTGAATACAGAGCAGAAAGAGCAGTTAATTCAACACCTCATCGAATACACTACTATGAGACTCGAATACCGATTTAAATCCTAATCAATCTCTCCACAAGGCTGGCCATCGCCACAGCCCCACGAAAAAAAGCACCAGCCAATACGCTCATTCGTGCCACACACGCGCTCCTGAAACCAGGTACATTTTGACCAGCATTCTTCGCCCGATTGGTCGGTTTCGGCATCGTTGGCAATGTTGACAGCCAATATGGCTATGACAACAACTATGGCGGCTATAATCCACTTCATCTGTGTTCTGTGTTAATGAGTAAACGTGTTGAACACCCTCAACCCCGTAACGGTCGGGTGTGAGACCAAACTAGATTATTGCCAATGGGTGTGCAATAGTTAGGACTAACTGTTTTGGGGTAATCGTATTACTCAGAACCAATCCTTCGAATAATGATAGCTCCCCAATAGACACCTGAGGCTGTTGCCAAAACGAAGTTCAGTGGCTGATATGCATGAAGATATGACCTCAGAAGCAGTAGCAGGTTCATACGCCAATCCGATGGTGACCACCAATCTCCCTGATAGGCATACTGAACTGGAAGGAGAGCAAACTCATTTAAGGCAAGTGTTATCCCAAGTAAAGCAAGAGACAACCACGAGACATGAGCTAAAAAACTGACATTCCATGTCTGCTTAAACGAAGAATAAATCCAGATCGTGGCAAAGGCGACAAAAAGCATAAATGGAAACGTAAGCACCACAGTTCGCCAAAACGACACTTGCCTGTTGGCGTACACATCCAGCATGTCGCCCAGCTCCAACCCCGCCCAATTGAAAAACAGGATAATAAGGGCGTGTAGGAGTAAGTTATGTTCGTAGGCTTTTTCGATAATACGTGCTTAATCCAGTAAATAGATCAATAGACAAGAGCTTCGCGCGCGGAAGCTCAGAATCCCAGAATACCGCCTTACACTAACAAGCTCCAAAATCCTCTTCTAGGCTTACTTAATTCAATTATGCCGTCATGCTTGAGAGCTTGACCCGCCCAGCGTACATCATATTGCCAGCTATACGCGATTGGGTCATTTTCAATTTGCGTCCTGTGATTGTCCCAGATATATTTTGTGACTTGTTGAACAGAAGCAGTTCCACCTTTTGATTGGAGCGCAGCAATTATTAATGGCTTGAAATCTGACCTTCTCATTTTGATAGTATAACGTCAACCCTGCCATTTTTCTTCTAAACCGGCATTTTGTCTGTGTCAAAGCTGATGGATAGCCTGAGTAATTCCAATAGTTAGTTCTCACTATTTTTTAGTGGTTTTCCGCCATAAATGGGTCGTTTTTAGGGTGTTCGGGAAATAAACCCTTACTTGTGTGGAGTTGTTGAATATTGAACAAAAAAATCATATGCCCTACCAACACAAAATCATACTGACTACGGATGACTTTGGGCCGCAGCCCGCCATCAATGAAGGCATTCTCGAACTCGTGCGAAACGCCAAGGTTAACTCGGTCAACGTACTAATCAACTACTTTGGAAACGACACCTACAAAAGTTCTGCAGAGAATGTAAAAGCCCTGGTAGCAGCGGGCAAGCAGGCAGAAGAAGCCCACCCGGGCTACGAACTGCAGATTGGCTGCCACTTTACTATCACCAGCGGAAAACCGACTTGTGCGGAGTTTGACGATGCCCTTGACGACATCAAAAATGTATGGGTAGATGAACACGGTAATTTCCGCGACTATGTCAACATGCGAAGGGCGGTTTCGGAACACCGTCCTGCCATGAACCGATTGCTGAAAGCCGAGTTAATTGAGCAGCACCGCCTGTTGAAAGAAGCGTTGGACCAAGCGGCCATAGGCGACTACCGAAAAAAGGTGAGCTATTTTAACTCGCACCACAACGCGGTGCTGATGTGGAAAGAATACTCCAATGCGTTTATTGAACTGGCCAAGGAAGAATCCATGTCGGTGCGGTCGGTCGTCACCTACCCCAAGTTTCGTGATAGCTTTTACAAGCAGCAAATCAGCATCCGGGCGTTGGATGATCTGAGCCGTGAAGACCGCGTGGCTTATCGCAAAAACCAGCGCCTGCTACCGGTGAAGCTTCTTCAATCTCAGGTGCAATCTCCAGCTTTTATGGATGGTCGTCACTACGGTCCCATTCCAGGCTTTCCGGTGGATCATTGGCCGAGAGTCAACAACAAACAAATCAAAGTGGGTAAAGCCGTCAACTTCTTGCAGTCGTTTAATCCACCTCTCACTTCAGAGCTGCTGCTACACGTAGCTCACAGCAGTGATGACCTCTGGATGAAGGACATTGGCTACTCGGGCATCAATGAGAAATACACAGAGGGGCGCAAGGCGGAATTTGACAGCCTGATGCGCTTGCGAGACGGTGTGCTGCCTGAGTTTGGCAGCTGGGAACAACTTCGCTAGCTCTCCTCCTCTATCTCGCCTTTCAGAATCTTCTTGGATTCGAGCGACAGCGTACTCACGCGTATCGTGAGATCAGTATCGCTCTCGTTCAACGCTTTGGATTCAAATACGTGCTTGAGCAAGTCTTCTCCGGGCTCGCCCAGACCATCGAACTGATGAAGCAACAACGGTTCCGGAAGTTCGAGCAATCGCTTAAAGCGCTCTACCAGGCTGCGGGCATCGGTTTTACCGGCCTGGTTTTCGGTGACCTTGCCTCCTGCATATCCCACAGCACTTACGCCTAGTACAGCCAACCAGGTAGCATCGAACTCGGGCATGTGGATGGCGTCAAACGACTCTTTGAGAAATACAAAGCCAAAGGCAATGGAAAACAAAACTTGTTGTAACCGGTGAATACTCAGTCCGTTTTGATCGCTCGATACATTGGACAGCATAAACGCTTTGCCCGAGCTAAGCTCTTCCTGATGACGTGAACCAACAGTCGATTTCTTGTCGGAGTTATCGATGGCCCGGCCGGCAGCGCTGGTCCCAATGCCAATACCAATCAACGCCAGAGCGGTTTCGCTAAAGACCTTAGTTTCGTCATCAATGTCCCAATTAAGGTTGGTCATAACCATGATGAAAGACATGAGCACAACCCATGTCCACCATGCCAACTGCACACGAGATAGGCTATAAGGTTTCTGGTCGAGCGCTTTTTTGGCATCGACATCATCGCGTAGTAAAGACGACTTGGTGGCAAAGTGATAGAATAGTAAGCTGAGTAAAACAGCTAGAATGGTTCCGAAGATGCCCGAGGCATGATCGGTAAAAAAGTTAAGGATGGATAATAACATGGTGATTGGTGTATTTGGTGTTTAGTCTGGTGGTGGTTGATTCATATGAGGTTGGCGGTAGTCTTCGAACGTAAAGCGCTGAACAAATGGAATATGCCGGATTAACCGGGCACATGACAAGTCCAGCGTTCTTCGGAGCCGGTGATTTACTTCATTCTGCCCTGTTTGATCGAGAATGACGTAGACCTTCTCAAATGAGCTTACGGAGAGGACATCATCCAGTATTTTATCCGCGTTGGCGATAATGCCTTCAAAGACATGATGCGCGTGTTCTTTTTGCACACCTATCTGCAGTGCCAGTAGTAGCATGATACCCAGATGTTCTTGCTCGGTATTCTCCTGGTCGTATTCGAGGCTTCCATGTGCGCGAATCAATCGATAGAGATTGACAAACCGCTTGATGGTGCGTGGACTCTTTCCTACCAAAACGGATACTGCTTTGAGGTTATCGAGTTCGCTGTGGGTAATGGAAAGATCGGGCGGAGGAACGGGTACCAGTGTCTGTGTTTCGTCCAGGTCATCCTCATCCAACGCTACTTCTTCAAATTCTTCAGCAGCTTCCTCAGCAGTTTCTTCAGCCAATTCATATGGCGCCTGTTCCTCCTCTACTTCTTCGCGCACGGCCTTCGTCTCTGTGACGATGATGTCCTCGTCCTGCTCTTCCTCAGGCTTCGTGATTTCTTCTGCCTCAAAACTCATGGTAGATCGGAACGTAGGCAATAACTGTTCAGGTGCTGGTGTTTCCTCCTCCAGAACGATGTCTGGTGTAGCTTTTACTTCGTCCTCGTCAAACAGGCTGTCGATGAGGTTGTGCACGCCCGTCTTATCTGGTTTGGCCAACTGAAACGGAATCTGAAAAATCTTCTCGAGGTACTCGTTGGGTTGTACAAGGTCTATCTTAAATCTCTCCTTTATATCCTTGTCGCTGGAAGCCCCGGTAGACTTGGCGTATTGCACGATATTCTTGAAGTTGAGTGCATTGTTGACGCAACGCTTGTCCACACCCACCACAACTACAAACAGTGGAAAGGCCATGAGTAAATGCACGGCCTGTAAGACTTCCAGAACTTTCTCATCAGAGCAACGATCCAAATCATCGATGTACAATACGATGCGATCGAGTTTCTTGTGCTCTTCAAACTGCGCTTTGATGGCCTCTCGGTCATCTACGAGGGCCGCATCCTCTTTCTCGCTGCTCAAATCTTTAAACAAGCCACTGAGAGTTTCAAAATCCTGTCGGATCGTAGAGATAATACCAAGATGCTCTTTATAGTCAGATGCATCGCTTCGCTCATTGATAAAGTCAGAAATAGCCAGAGACGTTACATCAAACTTGAGCTGGTGCTCGGCCAGGGCTATTTTGGGTTCAATGCCGGAAAGCTCCTCTTCAGCTTCTTGGATTTCGCGCTCGGCCTGCTCTATGTTGGCTCGTGTTTCGTCAATGCGGGCTTGAATATCTGCATGCTCGGTATAGGCCTTGTTGAACAAGTCAACATACTGGCCAAGGTTTTTGACGGTATCGAACGGTTTCTTTACATCAATTCCCAGTTTGCCTATGAGGACCATTGCGGGCAGTACAAAACTCTTGTATGTTTCATCCACCCAGTCAAAGTCCATTTCTTTAAACCACAGGCCCACAGCCAATAGCCCGATGGATACCAACGCAGGACGTATCCATGCACGGCCCTGCTTCACATTAGTTACAAATGCCTCCCACTTGCTGTATTCAGCCAATAGTTCGTCCTGCTTTAATCCATTGAGCAGATGCTTGCTTACCATTGGATCGACCAATAGCTTATCGTAAATGGTTTCAAGGCCATTTTGCACATCAAACATTTCCCGAAGGCGCTTGTGGCCCATGGATTGAATGCTTTCTTCAAGCACTACAACTTCGGCTTCATATCCTTCTTTGATGCGTTCCAACCCTTCTTTTTGGTTCAAGGCCTTGCTTTTACTCTCTTGCAGCACGTGAAGCCGCTCTGTCAGTCGCTGCTGCACCTTGAGTTTGGCCACATTGCTTTTGGTGTTCTCTGTCAGGTATTCATTGAGCTTTTCGAAAATGCTGCTCACCAAACCTGCCCATAAATTGGCATCGAGGTAGGACCATGCGTTGAACTCAATTTGAGCCACACCATGGCAAAACTTGTCTTCATCTTCTGCATGTACGTGTTGCGTCTCTTTTTGCGGCTTCTCCTCTAAAAACCCCTGATAGGTGGCCAGTTCGTGAATGCGCCTTTGCATATGACGCATGAAAAAGCTCTTTCCTGTGCCCCAGCGACCAAACAACGCAATGGCCAAAGGCGGCTTAAGTTCTTTCAGCGCCACCAGCGAGGCCAACGCCTTGACATCGTTGTCAAAGCCCAAATGATCTTTCTCTGAATCGGCTACGTCATTGGACTGACGTGTGACAGCAGACACCTGATGGATGTACAAGCCGTCACGAATCTCTTCTATAGGTACTTCACTGGACGCATCGACTTCCTGCTCCCCCTCCCGGTCGTCCCACTCCCTGCGGAAGTGATCGTATAAAATGCGTGTATAGAGCAGTGATCTGTTGCCTGGGTTTTCGACATTGAATCCAATCTCACCAAAAAACCGAATGACGCTCTGGTGAAATACTTCGTCCTCCAAAACCTCTCCAAACAAAAAGACAGAGACGCGCTCCCGATGTCTTTCAGATAACAGGCTCAACCAACGAATTGGGTCCTCAATGTAGCGGATGGCCTTGTACAATGATTTGCGTTTAAGGCTGGTAGTAAACGAAAAATCGTTCACTGCATACTCCAAAAACTGATCGATGAGCTGTGACTGATTGGTGCCTGTTTTGGCAATCGTGCGCTTGTCATCGTATTGATTGAACTCGCTCTTATTCCATGCATTGAAATCTACATAGGCCAGAAAACGGTTGATTTGAAGATAAAGTTCTTTCAAATCAGGTGCTTTTTCATCAAGTGTTCTCACAAAGTCCTTAGGTCTCTTTCTACCTCTGCTATCCCATAGCTCTTTCAAACGAAGATAGATGGCCACCGTATCCTCCTTTCTAAGCACATACAACTCTGTATTGGCCTGCCGGAAATAAAAGTCACTTGAATCGACAATCCAGCCATAACTTATTTCGAACTCCTGTTTACGTCTGGCAATGCGCTCGCGTATCTCTCTGGATCCAGGTGGATTATTCGTTTGATGCGCCACTCTTGGAGGTGGGTTGCTGGCCATAATCAAAATCTCCTGATAAGCCGCTTCAGACAACTGCTTGATGTTGCCGCGCAAACCAATAATACCAGCATTGTTCAATCGCCTTTCTCGTTCGATGTCCTGAATCAACACAGGAGCTTCTAAAAACCCATCAATGACAAACTTGAATTCGAATAAACCCTTTGATCGTGAGTTGGCTACAGACGCCACGGTCATCTGATACTTGGCAAATTTCTCATTCGGCATGTATCCGATCATGCGGTCACCCACCCTCAAATCCTGCTGTAATTCAAGGATTGGAGTGTCGGTATCTCGCGGCACAGGCAGATTACACAGAATGGGTTCTCCGTGTACAAAGGCATTTTCACCCAGCGTACCATCGGCCATGACCAACCACCAATAATGCGTTTCACTCTTGGACCGTTTGGCCTCTTCGGCCTGCAAACCTTCGTAGGTGAGTCTGGCATCGTCACTCTCAAGAAAACCAATCAACTCATATTGATATTCCTGTGACATGTGCACCATCAAATCATAGGTCTGTTTCAGGATTTTGTCATACGACTGAGTGAGATCAACCTGAGCCTGTTTTTGGGTCCTAATCTTTCGAAACTCCCTCGCACCCTTCCCCGCCCCAATATTCCATGCTGCGTACTCAAATGGATAGTCGATTTTGATGCGATCAAAATGGTATTCAATCAGCTGCTTATAGGCACGGTTTCCTTCAGGGTGAAGCTCAACAGAAAGTCGGTCTTTGGAGTAAATGAGCAACTCGTAATGGATATAATCCAAATCAAGCAGCGGTGAAGAATAGTCAGATGTAGCCAGGCTTATTTTGCGATAATCTGAGGCATTTCCTGGTACCCACCTGTGCTCAGCAAATAAATGCTTGTTACTCTGAAAGCGAGACTTTAAGTCCTGCATCAAATCATCCAGTAACTTCTTGGTATCAATTTGTTCCATATCTCTGGGTTACGTGTTCATTCGCTCGTGTTAAACAGATATCCCCAAAAACTTTGTGTGTATGGCTGTTCCTTTAAGGTGTACAGCGCCATTTTTTCTGACAGGTTAATCATGGTCGTATCAAATCCGCGTACTCCTGTCATTACGTGGACCGCTGCCTCTTCTATTCGATCGGCCTGGTCGGGTTTCAGTGCGTCTTCGTACTGCAGTTTAAGCAGCACCCGGGCTCCCCGATTAATGGGTCCCTTAAACTGATCCTCGACATGCCTGACTGTGGCGTGTAACTCCTGATCGGTGGGAAAATTGAACAGCACATCGGCATACAACTCGCTATAGGCGTGTTTCCAGATGCTGCGCTGCTTACGCAACTCGTCCTGTGCAGTCTCAAACAACAACCTGTCGTTGACGTTAGAATCAATGGGAGGATAAGCTACACTGACCATGTGGTTTAAACTGACGCTGTATGTATTGATTTCGCGAAGTAGCGCTTTGGCGGTGAGCTTCCTGTTGTCGTACTGTGAAGCCAATACTTCAGAACGCTTGGACTTCTGCGTCTCATAGAAGTTGAGCATAGAAGTAGCCATGCCGCCTCCGAGCGTGGTGACAATAAGCGTAGCCACCAAAAGCGTAATGGGATGCCGGTGCCAAGGATTCTGAGGTCCGGCTTTTGCTTTGAGTACCTTCTCAATCACCTGCGTGATTTTATTTTCCATTCCTTCTTCCATGGCCATCAGTTTGGATCGTCTATTTCGATTCCTTCCCGCCTTAAATCACGGATTTCCCTTTCAGGGTCTTCATCGTCCTTAGGATCTGGAACTGCTCCTTCTTTGATGCCCTTCACATCTTCGAGCGTTTTTTCTTTGGTACCGAACTCAACATCGTCTTTGGGCACCTTGGCATCGGGACAGAGTTCGCAGCAGTTACCCGGACACTCTGGACAGTCAGAATCGCATTCGAAAACGCAGGTATGGGTTATTTGATTTTCCTGCGCACTCGCACTACCACAAAAAGCGGCTAAGACAATAATTAGTAAGGTGGTGGTATACTTCATGGTGTAGGGTTAAGGTGGTTTATAAAAATGCCTGCGGATGAACGCTGGCTATGTCGTCAAACTCAGCTCCGAATGCAGTTTTGAAGTCAGCGAAATACTGCTTCATATCAGGCCCCTGCATCACGTTGAGCCAGAAATCTGATCCATACATGACTTTCTTCTTGACTTCAGGCGTGAGCTTGTCGTAAAGCATGGTCTTAAACTCGGTAAGCGCCTTGGCAATGCTGTCGTTGGGATCGTCTTCGTCCATCTCGGTAAAGCAGCTGAGATCGGTTCGTACGTTCACAAAACGAGGATCCTCCAGAATATCTCGAATGGCCTTCGTCCAGTTATCAATCTGCCCCTTTTCGGCCAGTAAATCCCACAACTCGGTGCGCTTATCCAAATCGGCCTTGAAGTCATCTTCATAGGGCCAGTTAGCCTCATTGAGTTGCCACAACCCACCTTTCAAGGTATAGTGGGTTTTAATTTTGGCCTTATCAACATCATTGAACAGGCTCAATAGATCGTAGAAAGCAACGGGCTTGATCTTGATGAACTCCTCGGGCAACACCCGATGGATGTAGGCCATGATTTCGATGTTATTCCCCCAATGCGCCAGGTTCAGTTTGAGATTGGGGAAACGCTCGAGTACGAGTTTCCAGAGTTTGGGGTGATTGAGTGTACGCGCTCGTTCGCGTATGGCACCTGCCGGCCCCGGATTCAGACCAAAGAATTTGGACACGAACCGGTAGTTACGATGGTTGTAGTACACGATCTCTTCTAAATCGCCCACCTTTCTATTTACGTGACCATCTACGATAATCTCTTGCGACAAGCAGGCAAACCCGCTCCGCGAACAGTGCACTGTTATCGGGATGGCATTGGCTTCACAAAAGGCATACAATCCGCCATTCTTTGAAGCCTCCGGACCATAGAGCAGCTTATCGGTTGGCGAAAAACCTGCGGGAGCGTATAGCTTCACACCGGCCCAAAGTGCACCCGCACCTGTGCAGCGCTGAGTAACTTCCGCTATCAGGTCAGCTTCCCGGCCTCTCCACCTGCGTGGGTCTACTCCGAAAAAGGGTCTCACCCTTCCCCCATTGGCGGGATCTTTTGCCAGTGCCTCGAGACTATCAATTTGCTCCTGGTAGTTATTGGGATCAAACACATCGCGGCTGCGCTCTTTCACTTCATCGAACAACGGAGTTCCATCGTCCCATGTAAGCGCTTCCTGCATTTCAACTGAATTCTGTGACATGGCCTGAAGCTTATTGGTCACATATTCAATCAGCTGTTCGGCCATCTGTTGCCTGATTCGGTACTCCAGATTTTGGCCCCGTGTGCTTTCATTGTCATCGGCATACGTAAGGTCAAACATGAGCGGAGTTACCACCACATCGTTTCCATAGGCATTGTCGAGGTGGGCAAATACACCGGTTACGGGTTTATTAATGATGCGCAGTGTTCTACGCAAGCGCTTCAGAATTTTGATCACCTTCTTCTGAGATTCCAAATCCCTATGATCTACCAAAGGCAGCAACGGTACGAGCATATCGATCAACCTGGGTTTGAGAATCTCTTTGTTAAACAGGTGGCAATGAATGTCGTAATATGTGGGCATGGCTTTAGCTTTTTAGGTTTCTAGAATATCATACATCAAAGTTTGATCTTTCATACAATCTGTTTCTAACGGTTTTCCGCTATTTTCTCATGGGCAACTCAAAATCAAGCATTTATAACAGGCTTGTCCGCTATCCGATGGTTTCGAATTCTCCGTTTCGTTTGAACCGCACGCCTTTCCACAAAGGCTGAAACGATTGTGGACTAATGATGTGGTTGATCCGGTCGGTTTGTACTGTTACACTCACATCGCCTTCCATCATAGTTGGCACACCGCCCACAGGCACCGGGCCTTTGGCTTTGAGCACAACCCGCGTATTTCGAGACTCGGTAATCAATACAGTGCCTGAAGCCGGATGGAGCATTTCGCTCACAATACAGTAGCGTCTGGGCTTCTTATCAAACTCCTGAGCTTCCCACACAGCGAGCAACTTTTGTTTGATTACATGAAGCTTAATGGTGCTGGTTACGCAATCCTTAAGCATGACTACTCCGCTCCGTGCACTTCCCACAACTACTTCGATTTCCTCCTTGGCAACGGGCTGAGTACTGTTTCCGTGCGTGGCTACTTTCACATCACTTCCGCTCTTCATGTCGCGGTTTATGGGATTGCTTTTCTCAGTAATGGCATCAATATCGATGGTCGAATCAAAATCGGACACATGCCCCATGAGCATAAAATCACCATCATCAAGACGGTAAATATTTCCGAGCCTCACACGCTCGTTGTTGAAGTTGCCAATCAGGCTTAGGTTCTTAAAAATTCGCTTTTCGTAGGACATGGTTTCTCAGGTTTAAGGGTTTATTTCTTATTAATCGGGCAGCGGAAGACGCACCCATATAGGCATGTGATCACTCACTTTGTGGTGATAGCGCTTCACCAATTCGTTTTGTTCGGCTTTGGTTAGGGTCTTGAATGATTTGCCGTGTAAAGCCTGGCTAAACAGCTCAGAAAAATTAAACACGCCAAAGTCAGGCCCTCTGTCTTCTTTGCCCATGGAATCGTTGTCGAGATGCGTGGGCAGCCCTTCTTCTCGGAAGAAGAAACCAATCTGATCATAACGCTGCGTCAGCTTGACGTTGGAGGTAAACTGCTCTGTTTGATCGGGATGCACATCGAGAAATGGAAAGTTGACATTGACTCTGTTGCCTAATTTGCTATCAAAGCTTTTCAGGTAGTCTTCCACATCTTTAATGTCACGATCGGGGTTGTCATAGTTTAGATTTAAGTCTCCCAGTAGCACAAAATTTGGATAGTAGGTTCGGTGATCTTCTCTCACCCTGGCGATAATCCACTCCATGATGGATTCAAATTCTTCTTTGCGCTGAGCCGGTGTACCAAATATGAGGTGAGCATTGACGGCCATAAACCGATACGGCTTGGTGCCGGGATGGCCCTTAATCATAAAGCTCACACAGAACGGCTGGCGAATGAACGAGGTGAACACAGGTATCTCAAGCGTAGGTTTCGTTCTGCGTCTGCCCCTGTTGTAGCGATCCATAGCAGCTTCATACTTGGCCTTGGCTTCACTGATTTGATCAAAGTTTTCAATGAGCACCGAATTGACCTTGCTTCGGTCATACGTCACATCTGATACTACTTCTCCTCTGTGAATGACAGACCATCTGAAAATAAAGGCCAAGCGTTCGCCCAGTCCTTTGTCTCCTGGAAACGCACCTGTTTTGTCGGAAACGATCATTCCAAACTCACTTCCCATCAGGCTTTTGAGCTTGTTTAATCCTTCCATGTCGTCCATGACCTCCTGCACAGCCAGCAAATCAAACCGACTACACACACGAGCCAGAAACTCCCAGGTATCTTTATTTCGTTTGGAAACACCACCAAGTTTTCGAATGTTAAAAGAAGCCATGAGTACGGAACCATACACCCTATTGGGTAGTCCGTAGTTCTCTCCGTTATCGGTTAGCTCTTCATTGATCGTTTTCCATTCGGCTTTGGTGAACTGTGTTGCCATGTTTTCTAGGTATTACATATTATTTCTGCGCATGATCTGGTATAACCCATTGCAGATCTGTCTGCATATATTGCTGCAGGCATTCTGACTCAGGGGTGAGATTTTCAAGTAAATCGGGACAATCGGGGTTTTGATAACTGGCCGAATCTGCATTGGGTATGACGGCCTTACTGGTCGGCCACCCAGCCCTCATATGGCAGTTTCGACAATTCGTTGCCAGCGGGTGAATCACGGGTTCTATGTATGGGTTGAATGCCATAGGCAGTTCACCCGTTTTAGGGTCTAAAATGCCATACTCGGCTACCAGATCATAATGCCACCACGGACCTACTGCATCAGGTAAATCGGGTTTATCTCTGGAGTACTGCGATTTGCCAGGCTGATCTGTCCACCACACGCTTTGCAATGCCCAGGTTTCCACCTCTTTGGTGTTGATATGCATGGCAATGCTGACCAGGTAATCGCCCGGTTCAAATAGCTGACCGTATGCCCAGTAACATGCAGCTGAAATGCACGCTTTATCGTCATCGGTAAAAGAGTCCCATTCTTCCGGAGTCACCTGATGGTGAACAAAATCTTCGACCGACACCACCGTGGCTGTGGCAGGAATTGGCCCAAGTTCTTCCGTCATATCTGAATTGGTGTACACGTCATACAAATAGTTACCGTGTACATCACTACCAACGGGATGAGCACCGGTTAGATCGATAGCCGTAAACGACTCCCACACCTCGTAGCCCTGATAATCAGCACTTTCAAAATCCATTTGGTCTGGATTCCACACCGGAATAATGCAAGCCTGGTTGGCTTTCACCGGCCAAAACATATGCTTGGTAACCACATAGGTTTCTGGTGCATTCAGACTCTTGACTCCATCTTTAAACAGTTGTGTTAGTCTTCCTTGCTTATTGAAACCATTGTCTACAATCCAGTTGTATCCGCCCAACGTATATGACTCAGTTGGAATCATGATGTCTCCGTTCGACATAAAATGAGGCCCGGTAGCAATGCTGTTGCCAGATACCGAGTTAGGGTATTCTTTCCTAACTCGGTCTGGAACTGGGTAGTAGGGAGTTTTGAGGTTAACCGGTAGTGTATCTACAAAGCCAGCCATATGTGATTTATTATGCTCGATGAGCGAACGCATATTTCTTTCTCTGGCTTCTTTTCCACTGGCTCCTGCTCCCAGCTTGTGAGCGGCTGGTGGATTGTAAAACGCATCGTATGTGTTGGGCCAGGTATACCAAATAGGCCATGCTACATCTATGGCGGGCTGAATGATGCCAGCCCATAGCTTCCATCCGTGATCTCTAACTGCACTTTGGTCTCCTTCCGCAATGGCTCGCTCAATGGCTTCTCCGTCTTCAAGGTACCCATACCCTGGAGGAAAGGCCTGGTAACCTGAAGGGTCATACTTGTCGACCTGAGGTTCTGAGATAACTGGTTTAACCTGAGGTTCAGGAGCTTTGGGTGTGGGTTGTTGGGCACATCCAATCCACAGGGAAGTGAAGAACAAGGCACCAATAAGGTAAGTTAGTTTCATATAGGTTCGTTAGGTTATGGGTTTGGAGGTGCATAGCGAATCAAATCGTCCACGACTTTGTCCAAAGTTTCTTTGTGTTCACTCACACTTTTAAGCCCAGCCTCTTTCAGGGCTCTCAGGTTCTTAGGGTCGGCATTGTCCATTTTTGAATCGGCCGAAAAAAGGTCCGGTTCAATCCGGTAGTACTGCCCTGCAGCATCGGCTGCATCAAACAGCATTTTTAACTGATAGTCCACGGTTTCTGAGTTTCCACTCATCATGATATCAATCACGGGCTGAATCCACTCAACTTTTCCCCAATCCTTGGCGCTTTCATACTGAAAGGATTCGGGTGTGGAACCAGTTCCAATGCTCACCATCATCATTTGGGCCGCGCGCGGTCGATCCATGCCCCACTCTGGTACATTCATGTTGCGCACTTCTGAATATGCACATAAGGCGGGGTTGTTGGCAAATACACCTCCATCGGCCAATGCATAGGGGCTTCCAAACACGCTTTTGATATGGGCGCACTCAAAATAGGTTGGAGCGGCACTGGTTGCTCGCGCCACGTCTCTAACGAAGTAGTCGTGTATATCAGAATCGGCATCGTGACTGGTGAAAAAGTGAGCCGCCCGCTTCTCGATGTTGTAACTGGTTATCAGGCAGGGCTTGAGCAAATGGCTGAGTCGTGTATCGCTGAAATAGGTAGAAGCCAGCCCTTCAAGCCCCTTGGCATCGTATTTTTCATCGATAAGCCCGTCCATGGTCTTGACCCGGTGTATCAGGGTGCGATCAAAAATCTGCTGACCGTTTTCCAAATACAAGTCCACTGCATCTTTGGCGGAGTATCTGGGCCGGCCATCCCGATCGGCTGTTAAATACAGACAAGTGAGTATACCTCCTGTGCTGGTGCCGGCAATAAAATCAAAGTAGTCCGAAATTCGGGCGTTTTCGTTCTGGGTTCGTTGTACAAGTTGCGCTTCAATATATTCTAGAATAACGCCCGGTAAGATTCCGCGGATGCCACCGCCATCAATGCTCAATATTCTAACCTTTCTCTGAGGAGCCATATTTCAAATCCGATTTATCTCACTACAACGTACACATGAAAACGTTCAGCTGCATTTGAGCGATAATCCCCTTTATCGAGGTAATCGTCATAAAAGATAGATAAGATTCGGTCGAGGCGTTGAATAAAAGGAAGCGATGTCGTCTCATGTTTGACAATCATCGCGTTCCAGTTATTGCTATCCCTTTTATAATGGGCAAGTCGCTGGTCCAGGTTATGAGTTATGCCGATTTTGACTTCGGTGTACTGAGCGGTATAATCCATAATAGAGTTCATCAAAGTACCTAGCACTTCGGCCGAACCTCTTTCCTGACACTCATACACTAACTTCATAACACCTAGCTTAGCATTTCCTCAAATCCAAAACATGCGATGTCTGCCAACCGTAAACAATAATCACACTCGATAGCTGAGCGCAGAAAGCCTTCAACCACGAAGAGCTTCCAAAACCTGAGGACAAGGTTAGGCCGTAAGGCCTTTGGGCGCAATGACTACAAACGAGTCATATTTTACCCGTATAGAGCTAAGAATAGAAAAAAATGACTCGAAAGGAGTCATTGATGCGTGCTTGTGAAAAGGAGTTCTTTGAACCAAGAAAGTTACTCCTATCGATCGAGGACCATCAGACCTAGCTCTTATTTCCCCAAAAACTTTGGAGCTAGGCCCTGATGGGTTATCTAACTAGAAATTTAAACCATTAGACTGTGCCCATTTTATTTGCTCTTTTCTAGAAGTTGTTTCCAACTTTTGACCAATGGACTTTCTATGGTTCTTTACCGTATGTAGCGACAGGCTTAACTGATCAGCTATCTCAGACGAACTAAATCCCAGACAAACCAACCCGAGTACCTCTTTCTCGCGCTTGGATAATTCAATATCATCTTGACTCACCTCTTCGGTAGCAGGCTGCTTCATGATGTTTTGAAAAGCGTGAATAAACTCATCTTCCGTAGTCGATTTCAACAAGTATCCGCTGGCCCCCAAATCTTCAAACACAGTCTGAAACATAGACTCACTGTGCTGCGTGAGGATAATGGTCTTTAACTGAGGCCACTTATCCTTGATGATCTTGAAACACTCAATGCCATCCATCTCGGGCATGTTGATGTCGAGCAACACCACATCGTATGTGTTTGCCTCGAGCATCTTAAGCGCCTCTATGCCATTGTCGGCTTCATGCACCAGCTTGACTTCATCCACAAACCGAAGGATGGATCGAATGGCCTTTCGAAACATCGGATGGTCATCCACCAGAAGTACACAGAGATTATGCATGCGGAACTACAATTGAAATGTGGGTACCCTTGGTACGTTTGTCGTCAATAGACATGGTGCCTTGCATAAACTCGGCCCGGCTGCGCATGGTGTTGAGGCCATTTCCCTGGCCTGCATCACCCAATCCCTTACCATCGTCTTCGTATGCCAATGTCACACCGTTTTTATCGCTACTGAGACACAAACGTATGTGATTTGCTTCACTGTGCTTCACTCCGTTGTTGAGTAATTCCTGCGCAAGCCTATACATCATGATGTCAGATCCGGAGTCTTTCACAAACTCAATGTCCTCGATATCTGCTTCTATAGCTATGCTGGTGGCCGTCCCCAGCTGTTCGACCATTTCTTCCAACGCCATTTTAAGTCCAAGCTTGTTGAGACTGGATGGCATCATGTTATGTGCTATGCGCTTGACATCGCTCGTGATTTCGTTGAGTACATCGTTGGTCTCGTTGAGTATTTCCTTGAGGTTTTCACCTTCTACGCGCTTGTTTACCTGGCTTACCCAGAGTTTGGCCGTACTGGCCAATACACCAATGCCATCATGCAAATCCATGGCTACGCGTTGCCTTTCCTGATCAATGGCCTTTAACGAAGCGTTGACCGAAGCCAGCTCCTTCTCTTTCTGGAAGCGCTTGGTCTCCTCCTCGCGAAGCATTTGCTGTGACTTAAGTCTGTTATTGAAAAACAACAACAACGAAATCAACGAAATGGCCAACATGATGGCTACTGAGCCCACCAGAATCTTGAAATTCTGATCGCGCTCAGTCTGAAACGTCAGGTCTTTTAACGCAGCATCGCGCTCTAAGTCTTCGTACTTTAACTCCAGCTCGCGCACGCTTTCTGCGTATTCATTTTTTTGGATTTGGTTTTCGACCGAAATATTAGAATCCAAATATTGAAAGGCCTCTTCATAGTTTGCTGCATAAAAATTGCAATAGGCCAAGTTATTTAGAGCATTGGCTATTTCGTTGGAGTCATCTTCAATATGAGCTTTTTCTAGAGCTAATTCATAAAACCTTAAAGCCTCATAATACCTTTTCCTTTTCTCTTGTATACCACCAATATTGAGGTAATACTTGGAATCAAAATAGGATGAATCAGGAAAAGCAAGATTCATGTAGTACTCTCCGCTATCTAACATACCAAGTTCAATAAACATGGGGTATATCTCGTTTAATTTGTCGACAGCCAACGCTGTATCACCTAATTCTATTGCTTTTGAATATGATCTTTTCTGATAAATCAAAGCAGAGTCAAATGCGCTAAGCATATGATGAATCGTTGATATATTGGACAGCGTATTGCTTTCCAATTCTCCATCACTAACGATCCTAGACAGGGATAACACCCTTCTGAAAACGGGAAGGCTTGTTTCGAATTTTTTGTTTCCGTAGTAAATAAATGCCTCTAATTTGGTCGAAAGGATTTGAAAGTCCACACCCAAAGAATCATACTCTTTGAGTTTCTCGAGGTAAGGAATACTCTTCGAGGTTTGTCCTAGAACCGCAGCCCCAACAGCCACTCTATATAAAGAGTCTGCTTTTTTAAGAAGCGCTCGCTCATTAGAGTTGGGAAAACAATAAAAACAGAAACAGCAAAAAAAGGTTGATAGTAAAAGCCGCTTCAACCTAGGTAGTGACTGTTTTAGTCGTTCGAGTACCTCCTCCAACTCGCGCTGAATCAGAATTATCGACCAAGTATACATTGAGTTTATGCCCGCTGTTATTCTGACTGTAGTTCAACGTAACAGAATACACCGTTTCATCCGTATTAGTGCACCCAGAGGTCTGGTTGACGTTGATACAACACTGTAATTCGCCAGCCGCACCACACGGACCACCAGCCGGTGCATTTGGATCGACACTTTCAATGAAATAGCAATTTGAAGGCAGCTTAATCTTTGCTTCGAAGCATGTGCAGCCATCTGGAACAGTGAAATAGGGCTTAAACAAAACCATGTCGGCTTCTGGTGGAATGGAATCAACTTCGGTTATAAGAGAACAGTATGATGCAGGCATAATATATGATTTAAAGGTTTCTCCCAAAGGAAGGAAACGACACTGGCATTGTCAAGCCATTGCCTAAAGATATCCGTCCTAAGGCTCAGTGGTTTTGCCCTATACGCCTTTGTATACAGCAAATTACCTACTGGTAATACAACGTAAAATGTGATCTAAATCGCATTTTAAACGGTGTTAAATGCTCAAAAAACCGGGCTACACGCTCTTGGCCGAGTGCTTCAAGCGTTCTTCTACCTCGTTTTTATGTGATTTTCCCAAGTGAATCTTCTGCCCGTTCTTCAGGGTAACTACTCCCCCATCTGACTTGGAGTACGACTCTATTTTCTGAAAATTGATAGCCCATGTTCGGTGAGCGCGGCAGAAATCATCGGACAACTGATCAAATACCCGACTCAGGGGTTTTGAAATGGTCATTACTTCACCCGCATCGAGGTAAACGCGGCAGTAACTGCCATCTGCTTCGAGTGAGAATATATCCGCCTCTTCCAGAAACACCATGGTATTGCCCTGTGCAAACGAAATCTTTCTAATGGGCTCCTTCGTTGGTTTTGATGCCGTTTTGATTCGGTCTACCGCAGCCACCAGCTCTTCTGGAGAAACGGGTTTTAACAGGTAGTCAAGCGCCTGCAGCTTGATGGCCTCAATGGCAAACTGCTCATAAGCCGTAGTGAAAATGATGGGCGGAAACTTGTCTACGCCAAACACCTTGAGCTGATCTACACTCTGTTTATCTCCCAACTGGATGTCGAGAAACATGAGGCCAATAGACTCATCGCTTCCGTTTAAAAAAGCCAATGTGTCTTCGAGGGTGAAAAAGCTTGACACTACCTCGATCTCAGGGCAAAACAGTGACAGGGTTTTCTTTAAGGCAAGTTGGGCGTTTTCTTCGTCATCTACAATAATTGCTCTCATAGTTCTACATGTTGGGTTTGAGGGTTTAAGGGCAGCCATAATGTGGTTATGGTGCCTCCGTTAGGTGCATTATCCATGCTTACCCGGTATATTTCGTTTGATAGTTCGGCCAGTATCTTAAACCTGCGCTCCATGGCCGCAATACTAGAGAAACGTTTGTCATCTTCCTCGCTTTTCTCACACAAACCGGGACCATTGTCGGCAATTTGAATAACCACGCAATCTTCACCAGCTCTTATGTTCATATCAATGTGTAATGCCCCATCTCTTTGTGCAAATCCATGCTTGACTGAGTTTTCGATAATGGGTTGAAGCAACAATACAGGCACAGAAATAGATTCGAGTACCAAACCTATGGGCGTGTGCACCTCAAACTCGAGTTCACGCTTAAAACGCAGCTGCTCTATGTCGAGGTACTCACGAATAAGTGCTATTTCATCAGAGACGGGATGAAAGGTATGCTCCGAAATATGAAATACTTTCCGCATGAGCCGTGAAAGCTTAGTTAGCATTTCAATGGATTCTTTGTTGCCAGCACTACCGATATAAGCAATCGTGGAATTAAATGAGTTGAATAAAAAATGCGGATTAAGCTGTAATGCCAGTGCCTCAGATTGCGCCTTGAGAGCGTGAAACTTAGTTTTCCTTCGTGCTTTAGCCGCATTGATGCGGTTGATGACCAGCAACCAGATGAAACCAACAACAAGGACTCCAAGGCCCAAATAAAACCACCAGGTGGTCCAAAATGGCGGATTTACAACAAGCAAAAAGCTTTCTGGAGTTGTTGGCACCCATTGATCGCGAATCCGTTCAACCTCCATATCAAATCTGTATTCGCCTGGTTGGAGCGCACCTAGTTCAAAAACAGGAGATGTAGTAACTGTCCAATTTGAGTCGTCATTGATCTTTAACCTAAACCTTCTCGTGAGTGCGTTTAAGTAATGTGCGTATTCAAATTTGATTCCGATAGACTTTACAGCTGTATAGTCGAGGGTAATGATGGAATCGGTAACGCCTCTATATGTGATGGCACTTCTCCATTCTACTGTGGGAGATGCCCCGCATGTATGCCAATCAAGCCCTGGTGGCAGTAGAAAATATCCTACCGGAGAAGACAAAAACACATTTGAACCCAATGTATTGATATGTTTGACATCAAGCGGGTATAAATGATGCAAACCACTTAACCAGTGTTTGGCGCAAGTGCTACTTCTCTGATCAAACAGCCAAAGACCTTTATTCGTCCCAATATAAATACATGAATCGTTGGCATGAGTATATCGTACTTCTTCATTGTTGAGTTGTGAAATATCTACCAGTTTGATAGGTTGAGTAAAATCCTCCAGTAACCAAATACCGGATTTTTTAGTTCCAATCAGTGCGTTTCGATCGTTAAGTAGCTGAATATTGGTTACCAACGCCTGCTCCCTCCCTTCTAGGGAGATCAATTTTATTTGCATCTCGCGAGAAGCAATGTTGAGCGAGTACAGGTGATTCTTTGTTGCAAAGACAAACGTAGAGTCTTCAAACTTGCAATGTCGAAGTGTCTCCTGTTTTCCATACCGAAGGCTATCTACACGTTTTGCCGCGTCTTTATTAAAACCATAAACGCGGATGAACTCCTTGTCCCATATAACCCAAACAGAGTCGGCAGTGAACTTATTCTTCTTTCTGTCTTCCTCTCTGAATTTGTTGAGGTGAAGCCCTTCATCATCCAAGGTGTACTCGTGAAAATCCATTCCTTTTCGTGTGACAAAGTCATTGGAACGCTGACTCTTAAACAAATTGTAGATGGCATCCTTTCCCGTCTTTAAAATGGTAAGCGAAGTGCTTCCAGTTTCTTCGCTCACTTGAAGTAATGACCCATCAAATGTGGCTAAGACAAGGCGATCTAAAACATGAATGGACCCGACAGTCCACTCTGTCTCTTGATTCTTCTCAATAAACCGTGCCTTGACATCAGGAATAAAAAACAAGCCAAGCGATTGAGATGTAAGCCATAACTCTCCCTTAAACCTTCTGAAAATTGAGGAAACTGGTACACGAGGCAAAATCGAATCTCTTGTTACAAGATCTTCATCTAGAAAACAAGTTCCTTTATCACGCAGCGTGCACGCCAAATCTCCATCCAACGCTGTGAGCGTATCCAGAAAATTGATTCTCTCTCGGAAAGTGCGCTTTAAAACTTCAGATCTGGAAAAATTAATTCTGTATAAATCCTCACTTAATGAAACAAAAAAAGATTCCCCCTTGCGGGTCACTCGAGAAGAAGCAGATAGGTAAAACGTTGAATCAACATGAACGGACTCGTAAGACCCGTTATGCATATCACGGCATATAAACTTTGAAACATTCACATGATCCGAATTGGGTAGCGAGATCAAACCGCTTTTCCCGTAATCCAGAATGAGCACCTCTCCATGAGCTACTTTGAACTGAGACAACAGATAACCCAAACTATCTTTCTTTAAGTGATACACCCTATCTCTCAGAGAAACAGCAACTACGGTATCGGTTACAACTATATCTGTTATTTTAACAGCACTGGGTACAAGGCTTTCGAATTGAATAACTTCAAAGGTTTTAAGAGAGGTATTGAACTTTCCGATTTCCTTTAAATCGGTAAAAAACCAAAGAATATCAGCTGAATCTGGGACTAGTTTTAAGACAACACCCTGAAGCTCTTCGCTTGAGTAGTTTTGAAAGGAATGTCCATCAAACTGACTTATTCCACTTTCGGTTGCAACCCATTGGATGTTATCAGTAAAGACCACATCAAATGCTTGATTGGATGCCAGGCCCTCTCTTGTCGTAAACTGAGTATAAACCGGTTCGAAATCTAAAACTTTTTCATCACCCCACTGAGCCTTAACAGTCACACAAGACAGTATCAAAAAAATTGCATAGGTTGTTTTCAATAAAAGCGATCTCCGAACTTTATCTATTCGCATATATCAAACTTAATCAGTTGAATATAGTCATTGCTTCATGTATCGTTATCCTACACAAATCTACTTAACACCTGTTGATTCTTCATTGGAAAAGTAAGGCATTCTCAGGGTTGTTATGACACCTTGTTTCGCACTGTTACGCATGTGCATTGAATAAGCCTTATTAGACAACTCAGACAGAATTTTAAAGCGCTTGGTGATAGCTACCACACTAGAAAACCGTTTATCTTCTCCTTGTAAATCTTCATTCAGTCCAAGGCCATTATCGGTTATTTCAATCACAAGGCATTCCTCTTGTTTGGAAATTGACACATCAATTTCCAATACCCTATTCTTTTGTGCAAAGCCATGTTTGACAGAGTTTTCGATAATAGGCTGGAGTAAAAGCACCGGAATGTGCACGGCCTCCATGTCAACATGCGATTCTGTATCTATGTGAAAGAGCATTGACTGATTAAATCGAAGTTCCTCAATTTGCAAGTATTCACGCACCAATTCTATCTCGTGCGACAAAGGGTGAAATGCCTGTTCGGACACATGAAATACTTTTCGCATGAGCCTCGAAAGCTTGGACAACATCTCAATGGACTCTTTGTTGCCCGCACTGCCAATGTACGCGATGGTCGAATTGAATGAGTTAAACAGAAAGTGCGGATTAAGCTGTAGCGCCAAAGCCTCGGACTGTGCTTTAAGCGCATGAAACTTGGTCTTCTTACGCGCCTTGGCCGCATGGATGCGGTTCACAACCAGTAGCCATATAAACCCGATAGCCATCAAGGCCCCTAAGGTGTAAAACCACCATGTAGCCCAGAAAGGAGAATTCACCACAATAGACAACCGCCCGGGCTCCTGACCAAACCAATTATCCTTAGAGATTTCAGATTGATAGTACAGCGTATACTCACCCGGTCGAAGTGCGTTGAACTCCAGGCGTCCTGTGGAGCTACTCACCCATTCAGTTTGTACTGGATCAAGTCGGTAACGATACGATCTCACCTGTGGATTGATGTAAGAGTTATTGCTTATCCGCAGTGTAATATCAGATACGTTAGCATCAAACGTCACTTCGCTTCCATCTATTCGTTCAAAGGCTCCTTGTGCCAGAAGGCCTATGGACTGCTGAATTTCATGCACTTTCTTTTCTTTATCAGGTTCCAGCATAAAGTATCCCCGATCGCTGGCGATAAATACATAGTTATCGATCACAGCTATATGATTCACGGCCAGAGGAGATAATCCCTTCACACCACTTATCCAGTGTTTCTCTATGCGTTCTTCACGAGGTGCATATACCCACAACCCATCCTGGGTTCCTATGTATAGTTTTTCATTCGTCCTGAGGCAGCTTTGTGGTCTATCGCCCATCAATTGCTCAGCCGTTACCAACTGAACGGCCTCTCTCTTGTTTACAAGCTTCCAGATGCCATGATCCAATGTAGAGAATGTGACTTCCCGAGGTCCGGTCTGTTGCATAGACGTCACTGTTACTGGCCCCTTTGGAAAATCAATTTCGGTCCATGTCAGGCCATCGTAAGTGAGTTCAGCAAGAAAAACGCCTGTTTTTAATGAGAGTACAGAACAGGAATCTGAAAACCGTATCAGGTGACGTGCCTGCCCCTTTATTCCACTTAACGTGTGCGTGGTTTGATGCCTTCCATCCGCGTGGCGCTGTATATACTTCAGTGTGTCTCTCCCAGTGGCAAACCAATTCGATTCGCTATCGAACTTATTCCCACCAGCTATTTGTTCTCCCAGAGTAAAGTCGACTCCCGTCCGATTTACCTTCAAGCTGTGGTACTCATTCCTGTGTCTTACAATCAGCGCATCGCTCACTGAGTCTTCGAATACGCTGTAAACAGTCATACTCAGACTATTCTCAAGGATCAGGCTAGGTTCTTCACGCCCGTTTGCAATCCTCCAAACGTCTCCTTCATAATCTACATAAATGAGCCCACGAGAGCTCATCACCGAGCCAATAACTGGTGCCACAATACCATTCCCAGGTAAAAATCGCGATGATTTGTCTGGTATACACATCAAGCCTTCTAAATGAGAGGTGGACCAGACGGTGCCATCATATGTATGAGAGATAGATGATGCGGGAAAGTGAATCAAGAAAGAATCCTGAAGAGAAAGATCTGAATCAAACATGTAGTATCCTCTGTCCCTTAACCCACAATAAAGCGTTGTATCGGCCTCTACATGCAGCACATTCACAATGGTAGGCAGCACAGTTTGTTGCACAATTCGGGTTTTAAAATCGACCTGATACAACAGGTTATTGATGGAAACTACTGCAGCATCTCCGAACGACTGAACAAAACTGATTGGGTAAGGATGTGATAAGCTATCGGCCTCGACACTGTAGGTATCCGTTGCAGTACAAAGCTCAAACCGTGTGACGGGTGTTCGCTTTAAAGGAGGAATGACCAAGAGTTTATCACCTAAATCATGAATTGACACCACGCCTGCGTCTGCACGAATCTGTCGCACCAGCTGCATGTCAGCTTCCGAATTCACTACAAACTTGAAAAGCGAGTTTTCATCTACTACCCAAACCGTATCACCACTTGCATGAATATCTCGAATGACTCCTGTAAAACGAGCCTGATTTGTATCCACAGTCAGCAACCGAAATGTCTGAGAATTCAGGCTAAAAATGCCCAACTCATTGATGTCAGTATAAAACATTACAGCATTGGAGTCGCGAAAAGGAACCGCTTTGATTACTCCACCATACACATCTTCAGAGTCAAAGTTTTGAAATACGTCTCCATTAAACAAAGTGATTCCTTCTACCGTGCTAAGCACCAGTGTTTCCTTGAGAAAAACGGAACTGAACACCTTGTTAGAACCTAACCCATCGAGCGTAGTAAAATGGATGGAAACCGGTTCAAAAGCCACCTCCTTGCCTATTTCAAACTGAGCTCGTACCTCCATTACTGAGGCAGCTAGCAGCCACATGACGAAACAGACTCGACTATGCCTTGAGATGTATTGTATGGTTTTGGTTAATGACATGTTTAGTGATAGGTCTGCTTTAGCTGATGCGTTATCTCGCGATACACATCCATTTTCTAGGAAGCATTCGTTTCAAAGGCTGCGGTTTGAGGGTTAAGTGGAATACAAATATGTGTGACATATCCGTGCTGTGATGTTGTCTTCAGGTGTACTTCATATGTTTCGCTGGATAGCTCAGTCAGAATCTTGAAGCGCTTCTCAATGGCCTCGGTGCTCGAAAAACGTTTGTTATCATCTGGCAGTTCTTCCTCAATTCCCTGACCGTTGTCCCATATCTCAATTTCAACATGCTCATCAGACACACGAATGGTAACATAAATCTCCAGTTGACCTTCTTTCATAGCAAAGCCATGTTTGACAGAGTTTTCGATTATGGGCTGGAGTAAAAGCACCGGAATGTGCACGGCCTCCATGTTAACATGCGATTCTGTATCTATGTGAAAGAGGATTGACTGATTAAATCGAAGTTCCTCAATTTGCAAGTATTCACGCACCAATTCTATCTCGTGTGACAAAGGGTGAAATGCCTGTTCGGACACATAAAATACTTTTCGCATGAGCCTCGAAAGCTTGGACAACATCTCAATGGACTCTTTGTTGCCCGCACTGCCAATGTAGGCGATGGTTGAATTGAATGAGTTAAACAGAAAGTGTGGATTAAGCTGTAATGCTAATGCCTCGGATTGCGCTTTGAGCGCATGAAACTTGGTTTTCTTGCGCGCTTTGGCTGCATTGATACGGTTGACCACGAGCAGCCAGATAAACCCAATAGACATCAGGACGCCCAGGGTGTAAAACCACCATGTTGCCCAAAACGGTGGAGTTACCGTAATGGACAACTGCCTGGGTTCCTGACCGAACCAATTATCCTTAGATATCTCAGATTGATAGTACAGTGTGTACTCACCTGGACGTAGCGCTCCCAGCGTTATCTCACCAGATTGGTTGTATGTCCAATCAGTCTGTACAGGCTCTAGCCGATATCTATAAGATTTCACCTGTGGGTTTATCAAAGAGCTATTGACAATATTGAAATCGACTGCAGACGCTGCTTCAAAATCGAGCTCTATGCTCGTGCCCATCACTTGCGTAAACACCCCGTTATGCTTCAACTGAAGCCCTTCTCGGGTAATCTTGCCCAGATCTTTTGATTGACTCCTATCCAACGCAAAAGAGCCGTGGTCTGTACTGATTAACATGTAGGTATGAAAAGCGGCTATGTGATTCACAGACAAAGGAGACATTCCCTTTAGCCCACTGACCATATGCTTAGTAAGTGACTTAAGAGATGCATCGTATATCCAAAGCCCATTGTGCGTGCCGATGTAAACCATACTGTCTGTCCAGCAGCTGTAGTTCACCTTATCTCTATTCAAGTCATCGGCATCAATCCAAAGAAGCGGAGTGTTTAGGTCTTCCTTGTTTAGCAGCCAAAGTCCGTGAGAAGCCGTGCTAACAAGTATGCGTTTGGGAGAGATTAACTGCATGGACATTACCACGGCATCACCTTCCAGTTCGATCTCATTCCAATGCAAACCCTCGTCATCTACCCAAACCTGATACACTCCTGCTTTAGCTGCAACCACAAAGCACGAGTCGGTTAACCTCACAGATAACCGATCCCGCATTTGCTTAGCCTCGGTTTTCTCAAGAACCACCACTTCTCCATTTGGTTTTCGATGGACATAAAAAAACCACTTTGATTCTTCGGGTGTGTGCGCACTATCTGCATCCAATCTATAGTTGGCTAGCTGCACCCATCTATCAGTCGCTTCAAATTTGCTACGCAAGATTTGTGAAGCTTTGCCCGTCTTGCGCAGGGAGTCCTGCTCAAATACGTACGTGATGTAGTGCATGTCTTCTTTGACCACAAAACCGTTGTCAACCGTATCAGGATAGATGTACTGCACGATTCCTCTGGAAGGCATGGTTGTTTTGCTTAGAGCCTTCCCGCCTTTCTGAAAGAGTGAAAACCCTCCCTTGTAGTCTACACCCAGAAGCCCCTGATTCAGAGCAATGGTTCCGATAACCGGACTGGCAATTCCATCACTTGGAACCGTGAGAAGAGAAATATCAGGTATGGCGTAAACTCCCTGCAAATGGGAAGTAGCCCAAACAGATCCATCCGGGTAATCTGTCATGGACGACATAGGAACATCGCTTAACAGAGAGTCAACATTGGCCAAACTAGCATCGAGCACATATCCTCCTCTGTCTACAAAACCTACAACCAATTCGTCATCACCTTCAGAACAATACAAAACGTTGATTTTCGAAGCGAAATCTCGACTTATAACCTCATTGCTGGTAAAATCAACCACATACAAGCTGTAATTGATGGAAAACGCAATCTGTTGGCCGAAGTCAATCACTCTGCATCGCGTATACATCGAAATGGTGTCTTCTATAAGGAGTTGTTTGATTTGACCATACTCTTCCAGCTGAATCTGGTTGACGTGTTCATCTCTTTCGGGAGGAATAATCATGAGCTCTCTCGCCTTTCGTAAGAGCTTCACAGTGCCAGGAACGCGTACTTCTTTTTGAAGCAGTTTCAGTGAAGAATCTGGATGCACCACAAACTCAGTTAAAGAGTGTTGATCCACCACCCATATCGTATCACCTGATGCATGTATGTCATTGATCAACCCTGTAAAACGCACATCGTTGGCAGGCACTTTATAGCGCAGAAATTCATGAGTAATCACATCAAACCGCCCTATCTCATTCTGATCGGTGAAGTAAACAACCGAGTTCGAATCGGCTCCGGGAACTATCTTGATAATCGCCCCAAACGTTTTGTCTGAAGTGTAATTGGTAAACGCATCTCCATCAAACAAGGTAATGCCCTCAGCAGTCGATAGCACCAAGCCATCGTTCATAGCTAACGAACTAAACACCTGGTTAGAAGGTAGGCCATCTAGCGTTGTAAACTGAAGGGAAACGGGCTCAAAGCTGACCGTTTCGCCCTCCTGGCCAAAAGCCATGACAGGCATACTTAGCAGTGCACTCAGATAAATGAAATGCAGGCTTTTCTCAATTAATTTCACTTTTCAATAGGTAGAGGCCAAATATACAGGTTGAGGAGGCTTTGGCATCCGGTAAATAAAATCGAAGAAGTATCACACTTCGACCATTCGCCTTAGGCAAAGCTCAGTGTGACACCAGGCTATCGTTCACGATACACTGATGATAATGTCCTCCGTACTCGAACTGACAAAAAAGGCCGTTACACTTGCATGCAACGGCCTTTTTCAACTAACCAATTAATCTACTTACTATGTTATGAGGCAGATACCTTCTCTTCTTCAATGGGTTTGCGAAACACAAACTGTCCGTCAAAAATGTCCAGTACCAAATCCTGATCTCTCGTCACTTTACCTGCCAGAATCTGCTTACTCAACTCGTTGAGCACGTTCTTCTGAATAAGCCGTTTGATAGGGCGCGCCCCAAACTGAGGATCGTATCCGGCATCTGCCAGGTGATCGATGACCTCATCGGTGGCAACCAATCGCAGGTTTTGCTGCATCAAATGATTCTTGAGCATATCGAGGTGGATGCGAACAATTTCGCGTACATCGCCTCTGCCAAGCGGCTTAAACACAATGGTCTCATCAATTCGATTCAGAAACTCGGGCTTGAGCGTATGCCGCAGCATTTCTTTCAACTCAAACTCTGTTTTCTCCAATACGCGATCCATCTCTACTTCTTCCACCCCATCAAAGTTCTTGGTAATGATGTCAGAACCCAGATTAGACGTCATAATGATGATGGTGTTTTTGAAGTTAGCCAAACGGCCTTTATTGTCTGTCAACCGACCATCGTCTAACACCTGCAAGAGTGTGTTAAACACATCGGGATGCGCCTTTTCAATCTCATCCAATAGAATGACGGAATAAGGCTTTCTACGCACGGCTTCTGTTAACTGACCACCTTCGTCATAGCCCACATATCCGGGAGGCGCTCCAACCAATCTGCTGACCGCATGCCGCTCCTGATATTCGCTCATATCGATGCGCGTGATGGCATTCTCGTTGTCAAACAAGTACTCGGCCAGCGCCTTGGCCAATTCGGTTTTTCCCACTCCTGTGGTCCCCAGGAAGATAAACGACCCAATGGGCTTGTTCATATCCTGCAATCCACTCCTACTCCTTCTAACCGCATCGGCCACGGCTGTAATGGCTTCGTGCTGACTCACTACACGCTTGTGCAACTCATCTTCGAGATGCAACAACTTCTCTGCTTCACTCTTCAGCATTTTGTTGACAGGAATACCCGTCCACTTCCCTACGACCTCTGCGATGTCTTCTGCATCGACTTCCTCCTTGATCATTCGAGAACCCGAAACCTCCATCTCAGCCCACTTGGCTTCCATGTCTTTCAATCGGGTTTCGCTCTCCGTTACTTTCCCATAGCGGATTTCGGCTACTTTGCCCAAATCGCCTTGTCGCTCAGCCTGATCGGCTTCGAGCTTCAACTCTTCAATCCGCTTCTTCTCTGCCTGAATGCCCTCGACCACTTCTTTTTCACTCTCCCACTTGGCTTTCAGCCCATCTCTCATCTCCTGCAAATCAGCTATCTGCTTCTCGAGCGAAGACAGCTTCTGTTTGTCGTTTTCGCGCTTGATGGCTTCCCGTTCAATTTCGAACTGACGTAGCTTACGCTGCACTTCGTCCAACTCTTCAGGCATGCTATTGATTTGCATACGGAGCTTAGAAGCAGCCTCATCAATCAAATCGATGGCCTTGTCTGGCAAGAACCGATCGGTGATGTAGCGCTGGCTTAACTGTACCGCTCCAATAATGGCTTCATCCTTGATTCGCACCTTGTGATGCGTTTCATAACGTTCTTTCAATCCACGCAAAATAGAAATGGCATCCTCTTCAGCTGGTTCATCCACCAAAATGGTTTGGAACCTGCGCTCCAATGCCTTGTCTTTTTCAAAGTACTTCTGATACTCGTTGAGTGTGGTTGCACCCACCGCTCGTAACTCGCCTCGTGCCAAAGCAGGTTTCAGAATGTTAGCCGCATCCATAGCTCCCTCACTCTTACCGGCACCTACCAACGTATGGATTTCGTCAATAAACAGAATGATCTGTCCATCGCTACCGGTTACTTCTTTCACCACAGCTTTCAGGCGCTCTTCAAACTCTCCTTTATACTTGGCTCCCGCTACCAGCGCACCCATATCAAGCGAATAAAACTCTTTGTCTTTCAGGTTGTCTGGCACATCGCCATTGACAATACGATGGGCAATGCCCTCAGCAATGGCTGTTTTACCAACTCCTGGTTCTCCGATCAGAATAGGATTATTCTTGGTTCTTCGAGATAGTATTTGAAGTACGCGTCTTATTTCTTCGTCTCGTCCGATCACAGGATCGAGCTTGCCGTTTCGGGCCTGCTCGTTCAAATGAATGGCGTATTTGCCCAATGCATTGTACGTGTCCTCGGCTCCTTGTGAGGTAACGCGTTCCCCTTTCCGTAACTCAGTAATGGCCTTTTTCAACCCAGACTTGGAAATACCGCTGTCTTTGAGCATGCTGGATACCTGATCTTTGGTATCGATTACAGCCAACAACAGATGTTCAATAGAAACAAACTCATCATTGAATTCTTTGAGCATGTCCTGCGCCTTAGAAATAATCTGATGACTGGACTGACTCAGGTACTGATTTCCTCCTTCTACCGCAGGCAATGACTCTACCATCTTATCAATGGTTTGAGATATAATACCTGCATTGGCCCCAACTTTCTTTAAGAGAAACGGGGTCACGTTCTGATCTACGGCCAAAATTCCCTTCATAAGATGAGCAGGCTCAATGGCCTGGTGTCCGTTTGCCGAAGCCACCTGCTGGGCCTGCTGAATGGCCTCCTGCGCTTTGATGGTAAACTTATTTAGATTCATATGCTATTGTTTGCGCTTACGCGCTGTTCAACAAAATGTGACCGAGCAAACATCGAAGCTCTTTTCTCGGTTGTTCGTGAACTGACCAACCATGTTTGCAAGCACACCAGAATTTGGTCAAAGGGCATTCCACGAGTGATAATGGGCTTAGAACAAGCCATTTTGACGGTAGAAATCGAAATCGAGGGTCAAAATGTCTCCCGAAAAGAAAAATCAGAGACAATATTTCAGTTGGTACAAGGAGCTAGTCCCTCAGAAGCGTTACGTAGCTCTGGGCATTGCCTTTGGAGCCATTGAATCGACAATAGTCCAGTATGTAGTAATACGTGCCTTCTACGGCTGGCTCGCCAGAGGACTGAATGGTTCCATCCCACGTGTCCTCTACTCCGTGAAGCTCATGGATCAACACACCCCAGCGGTTGTATATGTAGCAATTAAAGCACGTAACTTCCTCCAGGGTAACACCAAACACATCGTTATACCCATCGCCATTGGGTGAGAAAATATTGGGCACTAACGCGTTGTAACAATCCTTGACGGTGACTACCACTTCTGCACTATCACCAGTACAGAGCAAATGCTCGCCCCATATATAGTAAGATTGATTCTCAACCAGCGTGGGGGTCTCATAAACCAGCCCGGTATCGATGATGTTGCCCAGGTATCGTTTGGACCACTTGAGCTCGCCTGTATTCAATTGAGCTACCAGAACGGCTTCTGTGCCCTGGCAAATGGTGGTATCGCGTACCAGCGGCTTGTCAATCAGGTTGGGCTGCATGTAAATGTCCACCGACTCAGAATATGCCTCGCAACCAAACGTATCAACCGTGAACAAGTAGAAACTACCTGATTCTTTCACCGTAATGGAACGTCCTTCGAGCGAATCAGCCAACCATAAGTATGTGTCCATGCCCTTTTTGTTCGCCCTGAAATTGACGGAATCTCCCTCACAAAAATCGAGGTCGCCTTCGATTCTAAACTTGGCTACCGTGTCTGGTGTGGTAATTTTAATGGGTTCTGATACACCGCGACATCCATTGCTGTCTTTGGTGGTAAGCACATACAACCCATCATCAATAACCAATGTGGACGAAGTGGTATCACCCGTGCTCCATCGGTAATAAATCATGTTGGAGTTACCGAACAGTTCCATCGTATCGCCTTCGCATAATACAGGATATCCGGTGATAGAAATAATGGTCGAATCCTGATCGATGCCCACAACCAGCGGGTCGCTGATTGCCTCACACCCATTGGTATCTGTTGTCGTGAGATAATACGTTCCGGGTTCTGAAACCAGAACCGTGTCGTTGACATTGCCCGTGTGGCTCCATGAATATGTGTGCATGCTATCAGAACCCACAATAAGCATAAACGAGTCCTTACAAAGCACTCCCAGTGGGCTGATGACGGCTTCTACCTCAGACGCCAGTACTTCGATGGTAGCCGTGGTTGTGATATCGCACAGCGTTATCTGACACGAGTACGTACCGGGCGAATAAATGACTTGCGAGCCTCCCGTTCCACTCAACGGAGGTAACCACTCAATGACGGCACCTGAAGTGGCATTGACCTGTATCTCCACCGAATCGCCATCGCATAACACCAGATTACCGGGCGCTGATAAAGTAGGTGTGGTATACAATATGAGATCAACACTATTGCTGGTTAAATCGCAGCTATCTGCATCATTCACCACCACATAATATGTACCTGGTTCTATCACCAATATAGCTGAAGTGTCTGCCGCGATCGGGCCATTAGGTCCAAACCACTCAAACGTAGAACCGGGAACAAAACTATTGAGGGCAGTTTCTATTAACACACTGTCGCCAGGACAAATCAACACAGATGAGGCTGAGATAACAGGTTGCGGCTTGACTTGTATGTATTTCATGGTATCGGTTTGGTAAAACCCGACACATCCATTGGCTCCGGTATCGGCAATGAATGAGTGCAGATAATACCACCCGTTTTGCCAGGCAAATATGCTATCGGTAGTTGCATTGTTATTCCCTGGACCGTACCAGGTATAGGTTCCGCCTCCCGATGCGTACTGGATGCACGAGTCACCCGGGCAGAAATAACTCGATCCCAGCATATTGACTGTATATGGCGCCACATAAGGTGTTGGGAGTGGTTCTATGTAAATATCGACCGTCAAGTGCACCGAGTCGGTGTCGCACGGTATCCATCTAGCCACATCTACTTCTACCGTAATCCATCCGGTATCGGGAGCTATCACAGACACGACCGTGTTACACGAAACCTGACCGAGAAGCGCAGTTCCGGATGTTACCTCCCACTCGGTAAAAAAGTAGAATCCCATGTTGTCCAGGCAATTGGTATCTGCCTGCGGGTTTCCGATAGAGTCGTACACAAAAATGTAGAAGGTATCGTTCTGGCAAATGGAAACGGTGTCGGGGGCTGCAATCAACAAATTCATGTCTGGCATGGAGTCAAACACAAGAATCTGGATTTGCGTGCTGCGCTCACAATCATTCGAATCTCTCAAGACAAAAGAAAAATCTCCTTCCCACCACACCGTGAGTGCCGTATCGTAGACGTTGTTCGTCATGGTAGCGCTCTCCCACCAGTAGTCGGTCAATCCTTGTAAGTGGCTTCCCAATAAGTTGACTGTGTCGCCCTCGCACATCTCGATGACGAATGGAACAGGTGTTGGCTCGAAATTGACCTTATCGTCTTCGATATGTGGATTGTCTGGCCCTGGAAGTACGTTGGCATACACACTGTCTCGCTGTACAAAACATCCATCTTTGGATTGTACGTCTACATATTCATAACCTTGAGTTACAGTGGCTGAAGTAGGAAACTGAGGGTTCGTATTGGTCGACCACAGGTATTTCAACTCAGGGCCAATTTGAGGGCAGATATATGGATATACCTGCATGGAAACACTTTGACAGTTTGTAATTGTGTCGGCACAGTTGGTATCGATGCAAGGTTCAATGTAGTCCCTGTTACACCCGCTGCCCGAACGCATGTAAAAATCATACGGTTCCCGGTTAGGGTCAATACAATTCGCAATGACAATATCTCCACTTCCGGTGGCATTCATTCGGTAAAAATTACCGTAGTCAGAATCGCCACAGTATGGCGAGTTACCGGCACAGGAAACCTGTGTCCAGTTTGACAGGTTGGACGAAGAAAAATTGGATGATACCGGAACAAATAGCTTGGGCTGAAAACTGCCCGTGAAATGGATACTACCCGAAGAGGACACATCTATGCCGCGACCAAAATCATCTTTTCGGCTACCTAGGTTACGTCCAAACGACCAGGCCCCGGCCGAAGTAAACTTGGCAGTGAAAATATCAGAGTACCCTACACTATTAAACGTGGCTTCTCCATAGTTATCGCTGTATTCGCCAAGCGCACACTCAAAATCGCCAATGATGTACGCGTTGCCGCTGCCATCGACCGCAATATCGCGTGAATGAATCGGACTATCAGAACCCGAAGCAGATGCCCAGGTAGTGGAACCCGCAGCTGCATATTTGGCTACAAACACACCTTCGTCATAGGAGTTGGTAAGTACCGTGTTTGGACTATTGTAAAACGTCAGGTTGCCCGTAAAATCTCCGGTAACATAGACACCAGCCGCTGTGTAATCAATGGCTGTTGGTTGCACCGAAGCGCCACCACCAATGATTTTGAACCACTGCTCTGCGCCACTCGCGTTGTACTTGACTAAGAAAGCCACATTGAGCATGGTATTGTTGTGCACATTGTCAAACGTGATGGTATCTGAGAACGTCCCGAGTGTGTACGAATTACCGGAACCATCGCAGGCCACATCTACTGCTTTGTTGGCATGGCTTCCGGCACCGTGCTCTACCCACTGGATGGAGCCAGAGCTATTGACCTTCATCAAGAAAGCATCAATACTCCCTCCCTGACTGGTCAGTGTAGTGGAGCCAAAATCGGCTTCTCCTTTAAACTCACCCGCTATGTAAGAATTACCGCTGTTATCTACATCGATTCCGTTGCCAATATCAGCTAAGCTTCCGCCCGCAGACACGGCCCACTGAAGCACACCACTCGAACTGTACTTGGCCACAAACACATCTTGCAGTCCTTCTGAAACCAACGAAGTAGTCCCAAATGTAGCTGTACCGCTATAGTAACCGGTGATGTATGAATTACCCGATCCGTCAATGGCTATGCTGTGTGCTCTGTCGGCTCCTGAGCCACCTGCTTTTACAGCCCACTGAACGACACCTGTATTGTTGGTCTTAACCACATAGATATCGGTAGCCCCGGAAGAAGAAAATGATGTTGTGCCAAACGTGGCGTTGGAACTGAAATAACCCGTAGAATACGTATTTCCACTACCATCTACTGCAATGCTATACCCTTCATCGAGCGCTGAGCCGCCCCCTTTTTGCATCCAATATTGCGCGTGAACACTGCTGGTTAAAACCAGACACAGCACGGCTATGAAAACACCGAAGTTATGAGGCAAATTGGCTTTCAAGGTGGTTAGTAGGTTTAGGGTTAATGACAAGACGCATGATCGTTGTGAATCGTTGTTTTCTTTTTCAAATTAAATATATCCCATGATCCAATATCCGACATATCCGACCCATTCATGAATAAGTACGTTCCAATAAGCCAAAGTGTTGGCACTGGGCAACAACATATGATCTAATGAAAACATTCGATCTCCAATACGAGGATCTGTGGCGAATGGAATCACCTCAATTCCCTGCTTCTCAAAACAGGCAATGGCCCTGGGCATGTGATAGGCGCTGGTTACAAGAATAACAGGTGAGTTGTCCAGTGATTTCTCCTTCAATATTTCAGCTGTGAACACCGCATTTTCATGGGTATTTCGGCTCTCTGATTCAATGTGGAGCTTTCGCTTAGGAAAATGGATGTCGTTTAAGTAATCCTCTACAAAGAGCGCTTCTTTCATATCGGGCAAAAACACAAATCCGCTTCCGCCCGAAATGACCAGCTGGTCAGCCGAGCCCATTTCAATCAACCGAATGGCCTGAAACAGTCGGTCACCACTTTCGCGAAACGTCAGTCGGTCATTGGAAGGAGAATAATACGCATACCCACCCAGCACCACGGCTGTTTCGGCCTTTGGAATGTCAGTGTCGAGTAAAATGGGTGTCTCCCACCAATGGTTCACCTCATGCTGAATAAATGCATTGCTAAAGAACCAAAGCAAAACCAATGCGGTAATCCTTAGAAAACGAGCCCTCTGTTTCCAAAAGAAACTCACGACAAGCAAGATAAACACCCATGAAAGCGGGTAAAAGAAGAACGTCAATAGCTTGGAAATCAGAAAAAACATCAGAATACTTTGTTATAAACAACTGCCGTACCTGCAACCAAAAGAGCAGTGACAATACCAGCAAAGAAAAACGACAACAAAAACCAGAGAATGGCTCTGTACCACTTAATGTTCCATGTCTTAGCGTATACAAAAGCTACATGCAAATACAGCAGTCCTCCCACTCCATTGATGGCTTTTTCGACATCAGTCGGAAACGGTGCCGCTATCAGGGAAACAACGGTGGTAAGTAAAGCCACCACGGAGTAAGCATAAGAGTTCAGTGCGAGGTGCTCGGCAAAATTCCACCGCTGCCTTCTGAAGATGAGAATTGACCCTACGGTCATAAACGGAATGTTGAGCAGCAAAATCACATTGAGATACTTTCTAAACGCCTCGCGCATGAGTTGGGTCATTTCCTCTGATCGCGCTCCGTTTTGGGTGACCATCATATCAGCCATATCCAAGTCGACCCACGAACTGGCCAGAACTACCAGAGCCACCACTGTTATCAATAGCCTGAACGGGTTCATGTATCTATAGCGATCGCCAGAAACAAACGCATTGGTAACCTCGCCTGGCCTTACGATCAATTCTCGCAGTGTAAATACCAACCCTCGCTCCAGGTTGAAGAGGTTGCTCAGTGCATCGCTCAGCAAGTAGGATAGCGTCAGGCGTTTGTGCGTCACTTTTTTATGACACAAATCGCACGTGCCCTCAGATTTTAACAACTCTTCATTCATAGTTCTTTAAAAAAAATCACCTCGTAGCCTTACAAAGCTAACTTTGTCTCTCTCAAAAGACCAAGAAACGAGCACAAGTTTTCAACGTGATTTATCGAAGTAAAGCCCCACTTAGAATAGGATTTGCCGGAGGAGGAACAGACGTTTCGCCTTATAGTGATGAGTTTGGCGGAGCCATTCTCAACGCTACGATCAACCTGTATGCATACGCTTCCATTGAAGAGATAGCAGAGGACAAAGTGATTCTGTGCACCAAAGACCGGGGTGAATACATCGAATACGATTGGTCTGAAAAACTGCCCATCGATGGCTTCCTGGACTTGCACAAAGGCGTGCACAACCGACTTGTAGCAGATGGTTCACTGGCTGGAAAAGGATATCGCTTAACTACGTTTGTAGAAGCTCCTGCCGGATCCGGTCTGGGAACGTCTTCTACACTGATGACGGCCATTCTGGGAGCGTATCAGGAGTGGCTGGCACTGCCGTTTGGCGAATACGACACGGCTCATCTGGCCTATGATATTGAGCGCATTGACCTCGACATGGCCGGTGGAAAGCAAGATCAGTACTCGGCCACGTTTGGAGGATTCAACTTCATGGAGTTTTACGATAACGACAAGGTTATCGTAAACCCACTACGGGTAAAGAGCAGACATATTAACGAACTCTCTCACAACCTCTTGTTGTTTTACACCCAAACCAACCGCGATTCGGCAGCCATTATCGAGAAGCAGCGTTCCAATGTAAAAGCAAGCAACAGTGAAGCGCTGGAAGCCATGCATCAGCTCAAGAAACAAGCCGTGATGATGAAAGAAGCCCTGCTCAAAGGCGAAATGGATAAGATCGGAGAAATCCTCCATTTTGGCTGGGAGAACAAAAAGCGCATGGCTGAAGGCATTACCAACCCTATGATAGACAAGCTCTACTCCACTGCAATGGACAATGGCGCATCAGGAGGGAAAATATCAGGTGCTGGTGGTGGTGGATTCATGGTATTTTATGCTCCGGGCAATACGAGACATGATGTCATCAACGCATTGGAAGAAATTGGAGCTACACACCAACCATATCAATTTAGTAAAGAAGGATTAAGTACATGGAAAGCCTAAATCAAATAGCTGACCTCATAGCCGACTCAGTAAGCGTTAAAGAAGCATTACTGGCTTCGAAAGACATACACGAGCGCATTGCACAAAGCGCAAACAGTTGGGTGACTACACTAAAGGAAGATGGCAAGATTTTGTTCTGTGGAAACGGAGGAAGCGCGGCCGATGCACAGCATATTGCAGCCGAACTAAGCGGACGGTTCTATCATGACCGTGAACCCTTGTTTGCCGAGGCACTTCATGTAAACACGAGTTATCTCACAGCAGTAGCAAATGATTACAGCTACGATGAGATATACAGTCGAATGATCAAGGCCAAGGGCCGCAAAGGCGATGTTTTGGTCGGCATCAGCACAAGCGGAAATAGCGGAAACGTGGTACTGGCATTAGAAGAAGCCAAAGCGAAGGGCATGATCACCATTGGTATGACAGGATCGAAAGGTGGTAAGATGAAAGACATCTGTGACATCCTGCTAAACGTCCCCTCAGATGACACTCCGCGCATTCAGGAATGTCACATTTTGATCGGCCACATTATCTGTCAGCTGACAGAGGAAAAACTCTTCCTGAATTCGTGATCAAAGAAGCCATCATTTTGGCCGGAGGGTTTGGAACCCGACTCAGAGAAGTAGTTGATGATGTACCCAAACCCATCGCACCTATTGCAGGTCAACCCTTCCTGAATTACGTTTTCCGATACCTTAAAAGCAATAATCTAAACAAAGCTATTTTATCCACTGGTTATCAAGGAGATAAAATAAGTGATTTATATCAAAAGGAAAGCCATGGATTGGCGCTTTCTTATGCCCGTGAAGAGGAACCTTTGGGTACAGGAGGAGCCATAAAATTTGCCATGGAATCGTGCGACTCCGACAGCATTCTGGTCTTAAACGGAGATACTTTTTTTGATGTAGACCTCTCCAAACTGGCTGAATTTCATGCAAATCAAAAAGCCGACATTAGCATGGTTTTACGATCGATTGATTCACCCGATCGATACGGTACAGTTTCCTTAAGCGGAGATCGAATTACCCAGTTCAACGAAAAGCAAGCCGGACTTAAAAACGGGTTGATTAACGGAGGCGTATATCTCATCAACAGACGCGTATGGGAGAAGGTTCCACCTCTGCCCGATCGATTCTCCATTGAAACCGAATTCTTTGCCCCATATATCAACGAACTTCACATTGCCGGAATGATCAGCGATGGATACTTCATCGATATTGGGATTCCGAGCGACTATTACCAAGCCAATGACGACTTCGTATCATTCAAATATTGATGCCAGCTGGACCCTGTTTCTCGACAGAGATGGGGTAATCAACCAAAAGCGGGATAATGACTACGTGAAGACCATCGAGGAGTTTGTCTTTCTTCCCGGAGCAGTGCAGGCGATTGATGCGCTCAGCCATTTATTTGGCCGAGTGGTTATCGTGACCAATCAACAGGGAATTGGAAAGGGATTGATGACAGACGATGACCTAACTGATATACACAACCACATGCTTAGCCAGATAGAGGCTCATAATGGAAAAATCGACAAGGTGTATTACTGTTCAGAGTTAGCTCACACCAACCCAGCATGCCGGAAACCCAATACGGGTATGGCTTTGCAGGCTCAGGCCGATTTTCCCGAAATCGACTTCTCCAAGTCGGTCATGGTGGGTGACAGCGACTCAGATATGGAGTTTGGCAAACGTTTGGGTATGCACTGCGTGCGCATAGGAAACGATGACCAAAGAGAGGCGTATGACGCACTCATCAACTATGTACTTGGCATAAGTTCTCAATAAAACTTCTTTTTGGTGCGTTTTGTGCATTTAGTTTTGCCATTATGAAAAACGCGGTACTCACATTCGGTCTTCTGTTTTGCCTGGTTCTGGCACATGCTCAGGAAAACAAGGTAGATGAAAACGGCAGAAAACAAGGCCCCTGGACAAAGACGTATCCAAACGGAAACACCCGTTATCAGGGTCAGTTTGAAGATGACAAACCGGTAGGCGTGTTTTTCTATTACTACGAAAACCAGAAGAAAAGCTCCGAGGTAACGTACAGCAAAGACGGGTCGGCCATGGCCAAGTTCTTTCACGACAATGGTACAGTCATGGGTGAAGGCCCTTACCTCAACCAAAAAAAGCACGGTGAGTGGAAGTTCTACGACAACAAAGCCATTTTAAGCGCTGTTGAGCCCTACGAAAACGGTGTGTTGGAGGGAATGTCTACCGTGTACTATCTGAACGGGCAGATAAGTGCCAAAATCCCCTATGTAGATGGTTTAAAGAACGGAGCATTCAAAGAGTACTTCCCCGATGGTACGTTGAAGATTGAAGGCACTTACCAGGATAACACGTTTGATGGAGACTTCAAACAGTATTACAACAATGGCAATATCTACATCAAAGGCGTATACAAAGCCGCTGTAAAAGACAGCTTATGGGTGACCTATGCCGATGATGGCCGCATTATGGTGCAACAGGTATATGAAGAGGGAGAACTTATCAAAGAGCAAATAGAGGAAGGGTTTGAGCGTGAAACCAAACAGCCTGCCGACCTCAAAGACGAGGAGAAACTGGACGAAGAAAAGCTCATGGACGACTTTATGATGCGAGGCGGCAAGCCTTACTAGTCCTGCTTTTCGGCAAATTCCTTGAACAGCTTTAAGTACGTCATACTCTGCTTTTTAAACGACCCGGGCATCAACCATCCCATGATCATGATAAACCCTTTCAATTCGAAATAGGTGTCAGAAACCCACTTGGTAGTGTTTTCATCGACTTCATAAAACGTATTGACCTGCTTGTTGTACACGCCTTTGGCTTCATAGGTGGCGCTGAACTCATCCGGAAAATCTCGTTTGATGATGGTCTCGACCATTTCGATGTTGCGCTTGCCCATTTTGTACTTGAGCAGTGATTTCGACCCATCGGCACCAGGCTCACCCTCAATGGTTTCCATGCTAATAAACCCGGGTTGCCAATGCACCATATTATCCGGATTATCGATTAATTCAACCACCATACTGCGCGGCTTGTTGATGTCAATTTCACAAGTATACTTAAGAGCCATGGTTTCGTGTTTCTTTCAAAAATAGAATTTCGACATTTGCACTCACGTTTTCAGAGGATAAGATGAGCAAGAAAGGAAGAATACTGGTAGCCATGAGCGGTGGAATTGACAGTTCCGTAGCCGCCATGATGCTTCATGACGAAGGATATGAAGTGGTGGGCATTACCATGAAAACATGGGATTACGCCACATCAGGCGGAGCGCGAAAGACAACTGGATGCTGCAGTCTGGACGACATCAACGATGCGCGTAACCTGGCAGTGAGCCGCGGGTTTCACCACATGATTCTCGACATCCGCGATGAGTTTGGCGATTTCATTATCGACAATTTCGTGGAAGAGTATTTGGCGGGCCGTACACCCAACCCATGCATTATGTGCAACACACACATCAAATGGGATGCACTACTCAAGCGGGCCAATCAGCTCGACTGTGAGTTTATCGCTACCGGACACTATGCTCAGAAACGTGAGGAAAACGGACGCCATATCATTTCAAAAGGACTGGACGATAACAAAGACCAGAGCTACGTGTTGTGGGGATTAAGTCAGGAAGCACTGGCCAGAACCGTGTTCCCGCTTGGAAATATCACGAAACCCGAAATCCGTCAAATGGCGTTCGATCAGGGTTTCAAAGAACTGGCTAACAAAAACGAGAGTTACGAAATATGCTTCGTGCCAGACAACAACTACCGCAACTTCCTCAATCGGAAAGTAGATGGTCTGGAAGAACGACTGAAAGGTGGCCGGTTTGTAGGACCAAAAGGCGAAGATCTGGGCGAGCACCGAGGTTACCCTTACTACACCATTGGGCAACGAAAAGGACTTGGAAAAGCCTTTGGAGAACCCATGTTTGTGACGAAAATTGATCCGATCAACAATGCCGTACATCTCGGCCGTGAAGAGGATTTGCTGGGACATGATCTGTTGGTGCGAAACGTCAATTTTCAGAAGTATGCGGGCATCGAAGATGGGTTTGAAGCCGTGACAAAAATCCGATACAAGGATGCCGGAGCCGTTAGCCGACTTTACAATCAGGACGACAGACTTCGCATCGAGTTTGACCATCAGGTGAGCGCCATCGCACCTGGTCAAAGTGCCGTCTTTTATGAAGGCGATGATGTAGTTGGTGGAGGATTTATTGCCAGAGCCAACGAAATACCCCTTTCCTTTGCACACGAAATGATGGCTCAAAAATGAAACGACTGCTCGTCATAGCATTGGCACTTAGTGTATTGGCTTCCTGTAAAAACGATGAACCCACTCCATACATCGACTTCGGGTTTGACTACGCTCCATTGAGTGTGGGCTCGTGGGTGGAGTACGATGTAGACAGCATTGTGTTCAACGAATTTGACGCGCGCACCGACTCGTTTCACTTCATCATGCGCGTGGAGTGCACCGAAGTATATGAAGACCAAACCGGACGTTCGGTCTATCGGTTTGAGCAAACCAAACGATCCAACGACACAGCTTCCAGCACGTTTCGAAAGGCATTCTCGCTGGTGAAAGAAGGCGTGAGAATCGAACGCAATGAAGACAACAAGATCAGCGTTCCTCTCACCTTCCCTATTAGCATAGATGCTTCATGGGATGGAAATGCGTTTAATGTACAGGATGAACAAACGTTTGAAATCGTAGCGGTTGAATCCACTGCGCAGATCAACGGTGTAAATCTGGATAGTACAGCCACAGTGTTACAAATCAACGACACCAACAATTTCGTGTTCAAGCAGTTTGCTCAAGAGCGATACAGCCGGGATATTGGCTTGGTGTATCGCGAACAGCTCATCAAGGAAACCCAATTCAATATTGACTCGGGCCTGCACTGGATTCAGCAGATACGAGCCAGTGGACCTTAGCCTTTTGGAATCAGGATGTAACTCTGCTGGAGTTGTTTCAGCGCCTGGTCGACCTGCACTACCTGATCAAAATTCGTAACAGGAACCACATCTTGTTTTACCTGGTAACTAAACCGCACCAAAACGCCCTGCCCAGTTTGGCTAAACACAAGTTGCACACTGCCGTACGGGTTAGACAAATTAATAGGCTCGGGTAACTCCACCTTGCTTTCAGGAAGCGCCAACAGCGCAGACCACTGATCGGCTCCCATAAAATCGGGGTAATATGCCAGTGTCCTTCCCTCGTAAGCGTTCAGCTTGGAATAAATCGGATGAATAAGTTTTCCGAGGTCAAGCCTCCAGGCCGAATCTCCCTGAAGCTCCAGTTGCGTGGTAGCAGCACAATCTACGCCTGTTGTAAACGGAAATGAAGTCGATTTAACACCAGCGTTCACTTGATCGACAGTCGTTTGGTTGTTGTACTTCCAGATGGGCACATTGTAAGAGGAGTCCACAAAACGCGCCTCTTCGTTATGCAAATACAGCCCACGCGTCATGGTCGAATACTGACCTTTTAACTGGGCCTTTGTTTGCGATGTCAGCACACCTGATGCAACGTCAATGCTCAGCTGAGAATTCACTCCTCTGGAATTATCAGCCAGGTTACTGGCAGGTGTTTTCAATGTCTTCACAAGCTTGATATCTTCAGGCATTCCATCACTTAGCTCATAATTGAAGTAATAATCGATGAGCATGGTCTCGGAAGACTCAAAGTAGAACGGTAACTCATCCATATAGAACCCGGTATTCTGATATTTGGGATAAACGAACCGCATGGCTCCATTATCACCTACAACTACGAATACATAGTCACTCTGTAGAATCGGTTTTAAGAACGAAGTACTGATCCTTCCAACGCGCTTGTCACATAAAAAACCGGAAAAAGACTCCGCCATGGTGGCATATGTCAAACATGAATAGGTGCGGTATCGGCTTACCTCACGAAATCGGTTTGACAACAAATCCTCTCCCCAATCCGGGTCAAACCAATCATCATTGGTAAAAAAGTCGTGGTCATTTTCATAGACCCCATTCTCCACAATGTCATTGTGTATGCTCGTCAAAGCCAATACTCCATCGTTGTCTTCCGTTTTTGGAGAATGTTCTCTGATCATATTGTTAAGCGATGCGTATTGCTTCGAGGTAGACCCCACTTCAATAGAGAGGCGGTTTTGCACAAACTCCCATTCTCTGGTTAGACCGTGATTGTATTGAATGGGAGCTTCGAGCGGAAAGAAAGCACTCGCACTGTACAAGAATCCAATGTGATCAAACAGCTGGTACTGCACATGCGGTAATTCGATATGCGGTCTGCCATTTACATCAGCCAGCGATGCCGGCAAGTCCTCAAACTCCCAAGTATCGACAATCTTATCGCCTTTGATAGATGAATGCGGATATCCTTCATTCGGATAATCCAACAGAACGTACAGGTCATCCATATACGACAACTTCACCTTGAGCTTCTTCTTGGGGTACTTTCCGTGAAAGAAGATTCGATTGCAATTCATTTCTGCCCTGTTGACATCCATGCGAATCATGACATCGTATTCGATGTTGACAATGCTTCCTATCTCTACTCCTTTGATCGGATAGTGATAAGCACCACTTTCGCGATACATCTCATACACGGGATTGACGAAGCGGGTCATTTTCTTCACCGGTGTCATTTCCACGGTTTCCCATCCACCTCTGGGCAACCTTATCTTACAGGCCAAATGCTCTACCTTCAGGTTGTTGATGCGGAAATGCATGTTGCGCACTTCTGGGGCAATATTTCTATACAGGGGATCGATTTGATCAGGCAGCACAAACTCAGATAGTTCATCCACGCCCTTAGCCGTATTGACTTTGAATGTAACGTTACGCTTAATGCGAAAATGGGTCGCATAACCTTTGTTTCCGGCAATGAAGAAATCGTATGTCTCCTCTTCTATTTCGAGGTCATGTATGGCAGAAACTTCAAGGCTGAGTAAGCCAATGAAGCAGACAATAAGGATACGGAGCAAATCATATGGGTTATTGGTTCGTTTCCAAATCTAGCAAAAACGCATACTCCAAGGCTATTTCCCGATACACTTCAAACCTACCCGAAGCCCCGCTGTGGCCGAACTCCATGTTGATATGAAACAGCAACGCATTGTTGTTGGTGCGCTTGTCGCGCAAGCGAGCCACCCATTTGGCCGGCTCCCAGTACTGCACTTGCGAATCATGCAAGCCTGTGGTGACCAACAGATTTGGGTATTCCTTCTCTCCTACCTGATCGTATGGCGAATAGGACTTGATGTAATGGTAATACGGTTCGTCCTTAGGGTTTCCCCACTCATCAAACTCACCCGTGGTAAGCGGGATGCTCTCATCAAGCATGGTCGTTACCACATCGACAAACGGCACAGCCGCGATGACTCCATTCCACAAATCGGGGCGCTCGTTCATGATGGCTCCCATCAACAAACCACCCGCACTACCGCCCATGGCATATAAGTGAGCCGGGCTGGTGTAATTCAGCGAAATCAAATGCTCGGCACAGTCGATGAAGTCGAAGAAGGTGTTCTTCTTGTTCAGCATTTTTCCATCCTCATACCAATGGCGGCCCATCATCTGGCTACCACGGATATGGGCAATCACAAACACAAAACCCCGGTTCATCAAGCTCAGTCTGGATGGACTGAAGTAGGGATCAATGGTGTGCCCATACGAACCGTACCCGTAGAGCAACAGCGGTGTATCAGCTGTAAGCTCGGTGTCCTTATGCCGCACCAACGACATAGGTACCTTGACACCATCCCGTGCGGTAGCCCACAGGCGCTCGGCTGTGTAGTCGTCCTTATCAAACCCACCAAGCACTTCCTGTTGCTTCAGAACCGTCCGGCTCTTTGCATTCATGTCATACTCGATGACCGAACTTGGCGTGGTCATGCTCTGATAACCCAAACGAAGCTTGTCGGTAGAAAACTCGGGGTTGATGCCGGTGTAGGCAGAATATACAGACTCATCAAAATCGATGTAGTGGTCATCACCACTTTCCCAATGAATAATGCGCAAACGCACTTGCGCGTTGGCTTTTTCGGTCAACACCAGATGCCCTTCAAATACATCCACATCTTCGAGCAGCGTATCAGCCCGATGTGGAATCAACTCCTTCCACCCGCTCGTACTGCGGGCGCTTTCAGGCGCCTTCATCAGTCTAAAGTTCTTGGCCTCCAGGTTGGTCAGGATGTAGAAATGTCCATCGTAATGCGCCATACCAAACTCCAGATCGCGTTGTCTGGGCTGGAATACTTCAAATGCCTCATCTGGTGTATCCGCCCGTAAAATCTGATACTCATCGGATACAGTCGATCCGGAGTGAATCATCAACCACTCGCGCGATTTGGACTTGCTCACGCCTACATTGAACGTGGCATCTTTCTCGTGATACACCTCGATATCTTCTGACTGAGGTGTGCCCAACTTGTGTTTGAAAATCTTGTACGAACGCAACGTCCCCTCCTCTTTCTGGGTGTAGAACACCGTTTGGTTGTCATTGGCCCACACACAGCCACCGCTTGTGTTTTCGAGTCTGTCTGACAGAAACTCTCCTGTAGACACATCCTTAAACCGAACCGTGTATATGCGTCTGGACAGTGTGTCCTCACCAAAGGCGAGCAACTGCTTGTTCGTGCTAAACGATGCCCCGCCAATCTGATAGAAGCTATGCTCAGCTGCCAGCTCGTTGACATTCAAGTACACTTCTTCCTCTGCCTCCAAGCTCCCCAGCTTGCGGCAGTAAAACGGATATTCTTTGCCCTCTTCAAACCGCGTGTAGAAGTAATATCCGTCATGGAAATACGGCACGGACATGTCCTGTTCTTTGATGCGTCCCCTTAGCTCCTGAAACAATTCTTCCTGCAACGCATCGGTGTGCTTTAGCTGCTCTTGGGTAAACGCGTTCTCTGCGTGTAAGTGCTCAATGATCTTCGGATCTTTGCGCTCCATATCGCGCATCCAGTAGTATTCATCGATACGGGTGTCGTTGTGCGTGGTGATTTCAATCGGTTCTTTCCTGGCAACGGGTGCTTGCTTCATAAGGGGTGACAATTATGCTGCGAAGATTGCGAAATCTGACGGCCTGCGCGAAGTCATTTTTCGCCTCTGCGCAATTTAATTATCTTGGGTGCTCAACCCTATGCGAACAACGACAAAAACCAACACATTCTGTAAAGGCTTACTGAACTGGGACTTGAAAAAGCACCAATTGGTTGGCTACTTTGGAATTGATAAGCACATCTTATAACACACGAATGAAATACTTAAGTGAATACATAATAGCCGTGACTCTTCTTACATTTTTTAGCTGTTCGCAAAGCCCTGACAATGTTTACGTGGAAATGGCTAATGAAGAAATTTTGGCTCATAAAGCTGAACTAGAAACCTCAGAGAGGGTCCAAAGAAAACTAATGAAAGAAGCCATAGCTGAGTTTAAAACGAACAATTTAAACTCAACAAGACAGACCATTTTTGAGGCAGTAAAAAAGAATAATGGTTATGTCTCTTCCGATCAAGAGTTCAAGTCAGAAGGACGAAAAAGCAATACAGTCGTAATTCGCGTTCCAGCAGCCAACTTTGACAAATTACTTGATGATGCAACCCAAGGAGTTGAAAAGTTCGAGCGTAAAGAAATAGCGGTCAAGGATGTTACAGAAGAATTTCTCGATATTCAAGCTAGATTAAAAACGAAAAAGGAACTTGAGCAACGCTACATTGACCTCCTCAAACAAGCGAACAGTGTAAGTGAAATTTTAGAAATTGAAAAGCAAGCAGGAGAACTCAGGTCGGAAATAGAATCGATCGAGGGGCGCTTGAAATATCTAAATGACAGGGTCTCATTATCAACTTTGACAATGACCTTCTACGAGAGTTTTTCAAATGAAACTGAGTTTGGCGAGAAGTTCAAGGATGGTTTCATAAACGGCTGGAGTAACTTGATTTGGTTTTTTGTGGCTGTTGCTAATGTCTGGCCATTTATCCTAATTGTAATTGGTGGCTTCATAGGCTTTAAAATTTACAAAAGAAGAAACGCTAGTTGACAAGAGTCTATTTTGGTTTCACCTTGGGTGTTTTGTTTACTTTCAGGATAAACCTCATCGAAAAACAACAGAGTTTTTGAACACACTAATGAGCTCATCAGCATGATTTTAATAGACAGTCTATTTGATGTTTTGGAGTGGCCATATTTCATTAAGAAAATGTGATGAATCGGGATAAAAAACCACTGTACAGAAAAGTAAACACTAGAGCTAGAGGTGTTCGACACAATTTTGGTAGTGATTTTAAATACTCTAGGAACAAGAAGCGCGAAACAGCTGAACAAACCAAGGGCTCTATGCACGGAAAACAAGAGAGAGGACTTGACTATACTCCCCTTTTTAAGTTTCTATTATCAAAAGTTGGAGAGAAATGGGATGATGTATATAGTGAAGCAAACTCCCGATTAGACAAAACCGCACCAATCTTCTGGATGGTAGCTTTGGATGAAAATCAAAGAGAAGAATACGTTCGAGTTGGAGAATCGTCTTATTTCTCAGGAATGTATGTTGATGATGAAAGTACACTTCAGTTGACAAACCCCGAACTGAAAGCGAAAGACATGATCCCATTCTGCGATTGTTGTACTCATACGTTAAACGGGAAAGCATTCGGTGCCGAATGAAGGGAGTACACAACAAAACCATGATAGTTTATAGACAATGAAACATCAATTTTCAGAATCAAAAAGGACTAACGCCATAAAGCGTAATCGAGTGTTTATGACAATCCAATATGGAATTGGATCTGTTGTGATCATCTATGTCTTAGTTACTGATTGGTCGTCTTTGGGAACTGAAGTAAAGCTCCCTCTGCTTGGTGGTTTAATCCTATTGCCCCTTGCCTGGGTTTATTTTGACCGAAGTTTCCGTAATAGGATTTCCCGTACGTACGAGATTCTGGATGGGCATCTGGTTATTAAAGAATGGGGTACCATTAAACACAAGATTCCAATTAGTTCTATCCAAGAGCTTAACAAAGTCCAGAATGGGTATCAAATTAAGAGCTACTCGGGAACAGCATTCATTCCCAATGGAATAGAGGGTAACACGGAACTACTGAAACAACTAGAACCACTAATCACGAAATCCATAAACAATGGTGACCATCGAGACGCTAACGTTACCTAGCAGTCAACCCATTGTATCAAATTCGTAAAATGACAATTCCATTTCAATTCACATTTCAATCGCACGAGTCAAATTCCTCTTATAAACAGGAACTGGTAAGTGAAGTAAAAAAGGAATTTAGTCAAAGAGGGCTTGAACTACACGCTTCTACTAAGCATGCAATTGAAGCCTCAATCCCGATTACTACATACTTCAGGTCCTGGTCGTTATTCGGACTGACCGACCGAGTGAAAATCGAGTTTAAGCAAGACTCGAATGGAATCACAATCATATACACAGTAACTACTTTGAGCTGGTGGCTGCTGACGATGGCCGCAAGCATTGCTGCCATCTTCATGAGCAATGACTTTAAAACTAGACTCGCTTTTAGCTTGGGTATTCTCTTGGTCTTTGGGCTCATGAATTGGTTAATTGTGCTGCTTCGTCACAATACATACTACCACCAACTGAAAAAAGAAATAAGAAAAACCGCCACCCAACAAACCTAAACTACAGCAAAATGGACAATTCTGACAAAATACCTAATGCATATGACTGGTTCGCTAAACTTAAGCTAACGAGGTTTATCCCCTGGCACTTTGACGAGCAAATTGACTTTGAATCAATTACTAACGACAGGTTTGAAATTGAACACAATGAGAATCGAAAAGTTGTAACATTTGGGCGAAGACAAGACCGAGATACCTGTGCGGGATTTGAAATAGTCGATGGTAAGTTAAGGGAGAACGTAGTTGTTTTTCACCCTTCATACAGTCAAAACACAAAGAGATGGGATATCATAGAAAGCGAACACACTGACTTCTTTACCTTTATGCTATCGACTGTTTTACCAGACATGAAGGACTGGATTGTAGATGACGAAGTCGATGACTATGTGGATTAGATTTAAGTCCTCAATAAAACTGAACTGACACAGTGTAGTTTAGCCTAGGCATAATGGGTATTTAGATGCATGATATGGAATAGAAAGACACACTATACTCAGGTAGTTTGTCGCTCGAGAACCAAATAAAAAACAATGTTTAAAAGACTATTCACCAGAAAAGGACCAAAATCACACAAACCAAGTGAACCAATTTACCCAGGTGAGTTGTTTGAGTTTAGCGAGATTTCAGATGACAATACCTTTATAGGTTTTTCAGTCGTTAATAAGTCTTACGACAACTATCCAAACAAGAAGTACTTTCCTTGGTGCATTCAAGTGACATTGGAACTTGTTGAAGTTGATGAGAGCGAAATGCCAAGCGAAAATGAATCACAAGTGTTAAACCAATTAGAAGACAAAATTCAGGCATTCATTTCAGTAAAACACAATACTCACTTCATTGGTCGAATAACGCAAAATGGATTTAGAGATCTTATTTTTTACATAGACCAACCAAGGTTTGACCACGAAAGCACTAACACATTCTTTGACCAAATTCAACAAAAGAGAAAGGTTAACTTTAACATGGAAATGGACGTTGATTGGAATAACGTTTCTGGGTTATTAAGGTAAAAACCATCTCAACATTAACTTTAAAACGATCAACTAACCAAACCAATCATACACTCAACTCCGGGGTGCAGGCACCTACAAAAATGAAGACTATTGTTACTTTAATGACACTAGCCATGCTAACAATGACTTGTTGCTCCAAGGTCAAGATTCGGGATGGCTTGGAAGCAAAGATTTGTCAGTGTATTTACAACAAACACGACAGCATCGGAATTGACATTAAAAAAGAGCTACTCAAATATGAGCAACACCTAATTGAAAATGCATGCCTTATTGACACGACAGGAAAGAGTTACATTCAAGTATTCGAGGTCATCGCTAGAGAAAATGCCTCCCCTTTCAACACAGACTATTCAATTGACGGGTTGTCATTACAAAGTATTGTAGGCTATGGCGAATGCTTTTATTCCCAAAAAGAAAGTCCAGAGCTCGCTCATAGCAACTCGAAAATGAAAGAGCTTTATTCTTCCTACGACAGTATAGCCTCGAGCGGTGATATTAGTCCATCAAAAATCGCTTTAATCCTGATAACAGTTTTGGATGCTTCTGATTTTGACAAAGAACTCTTCAGAATTCACGCATTACATACTTTTTACTTCACAACCAATCCAAGAACAAGAGCTGGTACATATTCACTCCCTGCCTCTGATAAACCGTTCATACAATTGACGATTAATTCGGATCAAGAGATTCACTTAAACAACACCTTAACCCCTCTGGATAGTCTAAAAGACAGGGTCAACCAAATCACAAAAACCTACTCAGAAGATGAATTGGCTAATTTCTATGTACAGCTGACGGTTGACAACGAAGTAAAAATGGGGGTGGTCACTGAAGTAAAACGACAATTACGTGAAACTAAAGCACTACGCATTGAATACAAAACAAAAGACTCAAATTAGCAAATTCCTTAGCCTCGTTCTTCGGCATGCTCCTGAGAAAATAGGAATCAAATTGGATGAAGCCGGATGGACACCTATTGACGACTTAATCGTCAAAATGAACACAGTTGATCAAATAATTGACCGACAAGTTCTTCAGCATATTGTTGCAACAAACAATAAGAAACGATTTGCAATAAGTGAGGACGGACAGATGATTCGCGCGAATCAAGGACACTCGATTAAAGTCGAGCATGGTTATATGCCTAAAGCACCTCCGCCCAAGCTATTCCATGGAACGGCTTCAAGAAACACGGAGAGTATTCTCAATTCGGGACTTGATAAAAAGGACAGGCATCACGTGCATCTAAGCTCTGAAATCAAAACTGCAATAGAAGTTGGTAAGAGATATGGCAAGCCAGTAGTATTTGATGTGGATTCAGGTCAAATGCATAATGATGGCATCGAATTCTTCCAATCTGAGAACGGAGTGTGGCTTACTGATTGCGTACCAACAAAATATCTAACCATAAACGAAAGCAATGGCTAACGCATTAAACCGAACACATGACTTTTAAGTACTCCATTTGCCATTCAGATAAAGAAGATATTGAATACAGAAATGATCCGATTTCTGGAAACGAAGTACTGGAAATAGCTAAAAACTACCCATGGATTGAAAAACTAAAGTTTTCGGATTCTCTGAATCGGGATGACGTTTATTACAATCCCTCACTGGACTTCACTTGCATTGACAACGGAAAAAGCTTCTGCCTGACCGCTAATTACAGCGAGGACAAAAACCTGGAGTTTTCGTTGTGGTACAATCGCCCGAAAAAGGTGAAAGTCCTTTTCGGGTTACTCGGGGAGAAAGAAAAAATGGTGGTCGATGATGTCTGGTCTATTAATTTAGAAACATCGTTGGAGTATTTGCAGCATTTCGTGAATGGAAATCACGCTGTTATTGAAGATTTGTATAACAAATGAAACCACCCCTCCACCTCCTTCTCGCTCCCCTGCTCCTATTCACCATGACGACTTTGGGTCAGAACTCGCCTTCTGAGTACTACATAACCGAACGGTTGCCCGACTGGTTTATCGAGGCCAAGATCCTCGATGGTTTGACGCTTCAAGGCGCGTATCAATTCGATACCAGACTCAATCCACTCTACCTGGAAGCGGACTTCAATGGAGATAAGCACATTGACGTAGCCATTCCCATCAAAAAGATGAGTTCGGGTAAGGTGGGCTTCGCCATTATCCATAGCAAGACCAACCAGGTTTTTATAATTGGGGCGGGCACGCACATCCCGAATGGGATCTCTGACAACATGGGCTATATTGATATCTGGAAAGTGAACCGCAAATCCGTCAACCAACCAGGTGTAGATGAAAGCACTGGAACTGGTGAAAAGGGTGAACTTATGCTGAAAAATCCGTCTCTTCAAATTGAAAAATCAGAAATTGGTGGCGGACAGATCTATTGGGATGGAAAACAATATGCATACTTCCATCAAACGTGCTAGAACTGGCTAAATCAATATGAACGAATCCCAAATCATAGCTTGGTTACTGCAGGGTGATGTGTCTATTCAATATCAGGTACATCGCGATTTGCTGGGAACAGACAGAAAAGATATTCAGGACAGCATTGCATCAGAAGGTTGGGGAAAGCAATTCCTGGCCAAGCGAAAGCCTGCCGGACATTGGGGAGACCGCTTCTATCAACCCAAATGGATTTCTACCCACTATACATTACTCGACCTTCGTCAGTTGAATGTAAGTGCCAATCACGCGCCTATTCAGGCATCCATTGCACAGGTGCTAAGTACACTGAAAGCAGAAGATGGTGGCATCCAACTCGGTCCTTCCACCTCGCACCTCAGCGATGTGTGCGTAAACGGAATGTTCTTAAACTATGCATCTTACTTCAAAGCAGCAGAAAAGGAACTCCAATCCGTTGTAGATAGCCTGCTCCATGAAATCATGCCCGATGGCGGGTTCAATTGCCGAACCACAAGAAGTGGTGCCACGCACAGTTCTTTGCATTCAACCATTTCGGTACTCGAAGGGTTGCACGAGTTTCAAGAGGCCGGCTTTGGTTACCGAAAAGACGACATTTCCACCGCCATTCAACGAGCCGAAGAGTTCATTCTGATTCACAAACTGTTTCTGTCTGACCGAACGGGTGAAATCATCCACAAGGACTTTCTGAAGCTATCATATCCGAGTAGATGGAAGTATGATATACTTCGAGCGCTCGACTATTTCCAAAAAGCTGAAAGACCATGGGATCACAGAATGACTGAAGCCATGCACGTGCTTCGCAAGAAGCGAAACAAAGATGGAACATGGAATGTGCAGGCAGCCCATCCGGGAGAAGTACACGTGGTCATGGAGCAAGCCGGCAGACCAAGCAGATGGAATACGCTGAGGGCAATGCGGGTTTTCAAACACTTTAAGCAGGATCTGTAAAGCGTCCGCATAAATGTGCTCCTTGCACGTTAGTCTGTAAGCTATCTAATGAGACAAGCTGGACTTTTCATATTACTCCTAACCGCCCTTCCCCTATTTGGCCGTGGTCAATCTGATTCGTTGAGCACACGAGATTCTCTCTATCATCGGTATTACATGCAGAAACATATGGCCATCGTCACGGGGTATCAGATTCAAAGGAATCACTTTGCAGAAATTGGGGTTGAGATCATGAAAGACGGCATTGTGGGTCACCACCCAAGTACGTTGATCTATGGATTATCAAATGAGCTAAAGCTTTCCAGTGATTTCATCTGGGGTTTAAAAGCTGGTGTGTGGATGGGCGGTGGAATTGCCGGTCTAAACATGGGACTCAATCTGATTAACTATACCGATTTTCAGGAAAGCTCATTGCGGCTACGACCTGAAATTGGAATTGGGTTTAGTGTGTTTAGAGTCGTATATGGATATAACTTCGCCCTCACCAACAGAGGTTTTAATGGAATTAATACGCACAATTTCGCATTGAACATTATGCTTAAGGTGAAAACACTGAAAGAAGAGAAAAGATAAACCGTAGCGCCTTGAAAGACATTAAAGATTACTGCCCCAAAGACAAACAAGCATGGAGAAAGTGGCTGGATAGAAACCACGAAAAGGAAGAGGCCATTTGGCTGATCTTTTACAAGAAGAGTTCGCCCAAGTATAACCTAAGCTGGAGCGATGCCGTGGATGAAGCGCTTTGCTATGGCTGGATTGACAGCGTAAAGAAGACCATAGACTCAGAGAAGTACAGGCAGTATTTCAGCAAGCGAAAACCGAACAGCATCTGGTCTAGGATAAACAAAGACAAGATCGAACATCTTACCTCCAATAACCTAATGAGCGAAGCCGGATACAAAACTGTTGAAGTTGCCAAAGAAAATGGCTCATGGACAGCGCTTGATGATGTAGAAGCGCTCATTATGCCCAACGACCTAAAAGACGCCTTCGATCAACGAGCCGGGGCATTGGAGTACTATGAAGGTTTAAGCAAATCAGACAAGAAGATACTGCTGTCGTGGATTGCGCTGGCCAAAAGACCGGAGACCAAACAAAAACGGATCATCGAAATAGCCGAAAACGCCAGCAAAAACCAGAAACCAAAACCATTTAGGTAGAACCCACGAAACAGCCAACTGATCCTAAGGGTGACAATCAAATCATAATTTCAAACTCCCCTATCTTCGCAAGCAAACGCTTCTAGCACCAAACCCGTCTACCCGTTATGCGAAAGATAAACCACTACCTAATTTTACTCTTGGTTATAACCATGGGAGTTACACTTGATTCCTGCAAAGGATCTGGAGAAGACGAACCTGTAGAAAGACTCGAGCTTTCGTTGCACTCAGTGGCAGGCGATAGCGTTGAGCTTACCTGGGAAATGTCTGACGACTCACAATTCGACAGCTACGAACTTTACCGGCACAACAGTTCGGGCATTGATCGCGAAACAGGAACATTTATTCACGTAGAAACCGATCAATCGAAAAACAGTTTTACCGATCATGGGTTAGATGCGCTCCAAACCTATTACTACCGCCTATATCATGTCAACGAAGCAGGTTCATCTAAGGGAAGCAATGTGATTGAAGCTACCACACCCACGAAGGAGTTGATTGCCAATGGTAGTTTTGAATCAAAAGAAAACAATGTCCCATCTGAGTGGACACTGACGGCCAATGAGCTCGGAAATCCTAACAATTCCATTGAGTTGGTGGCCGAATCATCACACGGAAACAGAGCACTCAAAATTCATCACGCAGAAGAGAATGGCTGTTGGGAACAATGGATCACCCAGCAATTGGACCTCGATGACCTAACACCTGGTCAGAAATATGTGCTGACATTCGATTATAAGGCCGACTTCAATCTGTCTGCCGTAAATATCATTCTACGAAATTCAACGCTGGATATATGGGATTACGAAACCATTAGTTATCAGCCAGCGCAGTCGTGGCAAACCATGACCTACGAAATGGTCATGCCCAGTGATATTGGCTCCAATGACCCGAGTTTTCAAATTCACTTTTGTCAGGAAGGGCTTCACAGCATTTGGATCGACAACGTGAGCATGAAGCAATCGGAATAAGTCCATCACTTTCTTAGCTGCTGCATTTGTTTACTTTAGGTGCTGAACCCTAAAGCAAAACAAGCGTGGAAATCAATGTCCCGAACTACATCGAGCGAATTGGCTACCAGGGTGAGTTGAGGCCTACCCTATTCAATCTCGCACGTTTACAAAAGACCCATCTTCTCAACGTTCCGTTCGAAAACCTCGACATTCACTACGATGTAACTATTGACCTTGATCTTACCAAGATCTACGACAAGTTGGTTGTACGCAAGCGTGGTGGTTTCTGCTATGAACTCAATGGCTTGTTTGCTCAGTTGCTTCGTCAGCTCGGTTATAAAACCAGGATCGTCTCGGCAAGAGTGTACAAACCAGAGCAGCAGCACTATGGGCAGGAATATGACCATTTGGCCATCATCGTGACACTGGACCAAACAGATTATCTGGTAGACGTGGGCTTTGGAGAATTCATCTTCAACCCGCTTGAACTCAACATGGGTAAGGTGCAATCAGACCCGCGGGGAGATTTTATACTGGAAAAGCAGGCGGATGGCTACATCAAAGTCTCCCGATTGGAAGGAGATAAAGAATCGCCCGAGTACATCTTTAAAGAGAAAGAGAGAGACTTTAGTGAGTTTTCCGGGATGTGTCACTACCATCAAACCAGCCCAGACTCACACTTTCCAAAGAAAAAACTGATTAGTCGACCCACCGAAAATGGTCGCGTCACACTGACCAACACCCTGTTGAAGATTACTGAAGGAACGCAAACCATTCGCGAAACCCCATTTGAAGCATCACAGTTTGGACATTCCCTCAAGGAATGGTTTGGCCTGGATGAAACACTCCTGAATCCAAGCAAATCAGTGGACTGACATGGCATTTATCACCATACTTATCATAGCCGCTGTTGCACTGGGTGTGGTTTTTTACAAACCCAGTAAGTCATGGAAGTCGGCAAGCAAACCGTTTCCTAAACAATGGAGGGTGTTTCTTGTAGAGAAAGTAGCGTTTTACAATGCGCTTTCTTCTCCGGAGAAAGCGGAGTTCGAGCGTCAGGTGCAGGCCTTCATTCTCAATCACAAGGTGGCAGGTGTCAGCACCACCATCGATGAAGAAGACAAAGTACTCGTAGCCGCCAGCGCCATTATTCCGATTTTTCGGTTTCCAGACTGGCGCTATACCAACCTGACCGAAGTATTGATTTACCCCAATAGTTTCAACGAGCGTTTTGGTGTAGAAGGCGACCGAAACACCATACTTGGCATGGTAGGCACAGGCTACATGAACGGGAAAATGATTCTGTCGAGAGAAGCACTGCACAAGGGTTTCTCCAACACGACCGATAAACGGAATACGGCCATTCACGAGTTCGTGCACCTGATTGATAAAATGGACGGCACTATAGACGGTGTGCCCGAGGTGCTGATGAAAAATCAGGCTGCTCTTCCCTGGATTTCTCTTATTCAGGAAAAGATGGATGAGATTCATGACGATGATTCAGACATCAATCCGTATGGTGGGACCAGCCGGTCTGAGTTTCTTCCGGTGGTAAGCGAATACTTCTTTGAGCGCCCCAAACTGCTGAAGAAAGAACACCCGAAACTCTACGAAGCCCTCGAACAGTTTTTTAAACACGACATGTCTGACCGTTCCCTCCAGATTAAAAAGCAACGCGTCAGGAGAAACAGTCCATGCCCATGCGGCAGCGGGAAAAAGTTCAAGCACTGCTGTGGGCGAGGTTAACAAGATGTGCTAAATTTGACTGATAACGAGGCGTTTACCTCACACTAACTGATGAAAGAAAAATCCCTCATCGCGCTCAACTCTGTGATGCTGTACGTGTCTGCTTTTCTAGCCACGACCATGCTACACGAATTGGCTCATGCGATGTCCGGAATGATGTTCAGCAGCAATCCCATACTCCACCACAACTATGTTGAGCATCTGTCTACCGAACACCTGTCCACCACGCAGCAAGTTACAACTGCGCTAGCTGGCCCTGTAATAAGTCTGCTCCAGGGACTTGTAGCTGGCAGTATTTTTCTAAAAACAACCAGACGCGGATTCTTGCAGCTTTTTCTCCTGTGGTTTTCCGTCCTGGGATTCAACAACTTCCTTGGGTACTTAATGACGGGACCTTTCTTTGGTGTTGGAGACATTGGCAGTGTCTATCAACTTCTTAAAACACCGCTGTGGATTCAAATCACAGCCGCTGTTCTGGGCGCTGGAGCATTGCTCTATATCGCGTATAAGCTCACCACACCTTTTCTGAGCTTCAGTTATAAACCCGATTGGGTAGCAGATGCAAGCACCCGCAAAAACTTTTCTTTTCACACGCTCATCCTTCCATGGATCATCGGATCAGTCGTTGTAACCGTATTGTACCTACCCATCATTGCCATTGTAAGCATCATTTATCCCATTATGAGCGGTTTTGTGTTCATATTCCCATGGCAGAATGCACAACAAGTACAGGACGTTCCTCTATCGGGCAATGAGAATATTGGATCATTTTCCATGTCAGTTATCGGTGTTCTTATCGTCCTAGCCATCATCTTTAAATGGATACTGGCACCTGGCATCGCGCTTTAGTGCCCGTAAGAACATACATATATCATGAAACCAACCCTACACATCAAAGAGTACGTTGCTGACAGAGATTTCGAAGCACTCATGCAAGTCATAGAATCTGAAGGAGAGGAATGGGATTGCTATTCAGCGGGTGCTAATCGAGAGAAGTACCGAAAAGCACTGGAATCGTGCATCACCTTCGTGGCCTATGAAGGAGACGTTCTTTGCGGATACTCGAGGTCAGTAGACGACTTTGGCCTGGATCTGTATGTGATGGATTTGCTGGTTCACGCATCTCATCGGGGTAAATCGATTGGAAAAGCGCTGTTAGAGCCCCTGCTGGAAAGTCATCCGGGACGACAGGCCTTTGTATTGTCAGATGCAGACGGCTACTACAGCAAATTGGGCTATCCGCGCGAAGGATCCATTTTTGAGGTGATCAAGACCAACTCTAGGGTTTGAAAATCAAACTACGCACGATATTTTCGTCTGAAGCGTTATCAGATCTAGCAAACATCACATGAAAACAATCAGTTTCATTATAGGCTCACTCATATGTTGTAGCATGGTCGCTTGTGATAAAGACAAAGACATCGATCCCGAAATTCCTACTACCGTGCAGTACACATTTCCGGAAGAGAGCGAGGAACACGAAGGCACTTGGCTCCAATGGCCACATCACTACCAGTACGGAAAAGCATTTCGCGATGACCTCGATCCAACCTGGGTTACCCTAACCCACCAGCTGGCCAGTAGCGAGAACGTACATATCGTAGCCTACGATAACACAGAGAAAGACCGAATAACCAAACTGCTAAACGATGCCGCGGTTGACCTGATCAACGTTGACTTTTACATCTACCCAAATGATGATTTCTGGGTCAGAGATAACGGGCCCATTTATGTATATGACTTGGAAGGAAATCTGGTTATCCAGGACTGGGGCTTCAACGGATGGGGAAACAAAGCCGACTATGAAAACTGCGATGCTGTTCCGAAAAAAATCGGACAGGATCAGAACCGAGAGGTACTTGATTTAAATGGCATCATGATCAATGAAGGAGGCAGTGTAGAACTTGATGGACATGGTACGTTGATGGCTTGCAAGAGCTCGATACTAAACACCAACAGAAACCCGGGAATGACACAAGAGGAAGCCGAAGACATTTTTACGGCTTATCTGGGTGCCACACACTTTGTCTGGCTCGAAGGGCAAGCCGGATTGGAGATTACCGATCAACATATTGACGGGTTCGCCCGGTTTGGCAACTCCACCACCATTGTCACCATGGAAACACAGGATTTGCTCGACTACGATGTGTTACAGTCAGACATTGACCTACTCTATGCCGCCACCAATAAAGATGGAGAAGCCTATGACTTTGTAAAACTTCCCTTAACCCAAAACAATGTGGTGACTGCCTACGGCAAAGATTTGGGTTATAAGGGATCATACTGTAACTACTATATAGCCAACACCAAGGTGCTGGTGCCTACGTACAACGACCCTAATGATGCCGCAGCTCTTCAGTTACTGCAAGCCCTCTACCCTAACCGTGATGTGGTGGGCATTGATTTTAGAAACGTATATGCCGAGGGTGGAATGACGCATTGTGTCACCCAACAGCAACCAAAAGATTAATTCAAGGATCATTGATGGAAGAACCTTACTACCATACAAAAGAATCAGTCGAGGAATACATTCGCCTGGCCAAAGATGTTTCAGGACAAAACCTCATAGAGCAACTCAAAGGTCACCTACCCGCAGCATCAACCATACTCGAAATTGGCTCAGGGCCAGGAACGGACTGGAACATCCTGTCTCAAACCTATAACGTGACCGGTTCTGATAATTCGAGTGTGTTTGTAGAACATCTTAGACATCAAAATCCCCACGGCACATTTCATAAACTCGATGCCGCTAACCTTGAGGTTGATCAACGTTTTGACGCCATATATTCCAACAAAGTGCTCCATCACCTGACTGATGAAGACCTTGCAAGCTCGCTTAATCGACAGGGTCATATACTGAACGATCTAGGAATTGTCTGTCACTCATTTTGGAAAGGAGCCGGCACCGAAACGTTTAAAGGAATGTTTGTCAATTACCACGACAAATCTGAACTCGAACAACTTTTCGAGCCGGATTTTAACTTACTCGTTATGGAAGACTATCAGGAGTTTGAACCAGCCGATTCTATATTGGTCATTGCTCAAAAAAACTCTTAAAACCCAATGCACCCTTTATAGGTTGAGGTACTTTTAACCTACAAACAAAAAGCCGTGGTGGCGCTGCTCACGAGCCCACTGCACAAACAAGAAATCCAATGATCACCGATACACTCAAAGCCCTATTTACAAGAGACTTGACCAAGCTCAAGACCGAAGTGCAAGCCTACAACAACGAGGCAAACATGTGGCTTGTAGAGAAAGACATTTCAAACACAGCGGGTAATCTATGCTTGCACTTAATCGGTAACCTTAATTGGTTCGTAGGAGCTCCATATGCCAACACCGGATATGTTAGGCATCGTGAACTGGAATTTTCCACCAAAAACACACCGAGAGCAGAACTGCTGGCCGAAATTGACAATACACTTGCCGTGGTGCTGACAGCACTCGATAACATCACAGAAGATCAGTTGGCTTCAGAATACCCACATCGGGTGTTTAAGGAGCCTATGACCACCGAGCATTTCCTCATGCATCTCTCAACTCATTTGGCCTATCACCTCGGGCAAATCAACTACCACAGGCGCTTGCTAGATAACAGATAACTACAGGCTTTCGCATTTTTTCATGGCTACACTCTACCTACTGAGGTCATCACGCGTCAAATAGAATTATGAAAATCATTCTAGCCGACAGCCATGGCCCCGTCATGGGCAAAGATCAGACGAGTGCTAACCTCAGCCTCCTATATCTGGGATCATACTTAAAAGACAAAGCCGATTTCGATGTTGATCTCCGATACATCCCTCAGGCCAAGAGTGACCAGTTTCACCTCGATCTAATAGAAACATTCAAACCTAATATTTACGCGGTTTCCTTCACCTCGTTCTCGGCATTGGTCACCTACGAACTGATCAACAAAATCAAACAGCAATACCCCGATGTACTAATTGTATGTGGCGGACCACATGCCATTTACGCTTCGGAGGAAATCCTGACAAAGTCAGATGTAGATATCTGCGTAATTGGTGAGGGAGAACAAACCTTTTTTGAGATTGCCTCAAATCTCGAAACCATCATCACTCAACGTAAAAACATCAGAGGCATCGCCTTTTTCGATGAAGATGACACCTATGTGAAAACTCCCACCAGAGAGTTGATAGATGACATCGACACCATTCCCTTTCCACTGCGAGATTTGGTCAACGATGACGATTTCTGTGGACTGACATACAGTAAGGCAAGGCCCAATACAGAAATGGTCGTAACCAGAGGCTGCCCGCTTCGATGTGTTTTTTGCGCCAATCCGGTGTTCCGCCTGAAAAACGGACCACTATACCGAGCCCGGAGCCCAGAAAACATAGCTCAGGAAGCAGAAGAGCTCTACCAAAGAGGCTATCGCGAAATCTATATACACTCAGATGAGCTCAACGTAAAACTGGACTGGTCCATTGATGTGTGCAAGGCACTGGCTGCACTCGGACATGACGATTTATACTTCCAATGCAACATGCGCGTGGTTCCCATGTCAGAAGAGTTAGCTTACTGGATGAAACAGGCCAATTTCTGGTTGGTTCGAATTGGCCTCGAAACAACAAGTGATCGCGTTTTAAGTGGTATCAAGAAAAAGATGTCGTTTGACAAAACGATGCGCGCATGCAAGCTACTTACCGACCAAGGCATCAAAGTGTTTGGTTTCACCATGCTTTTCAATTATTGGGAGGAAGATGGCGAGTTGCAACACGAAACCGTTGACGAGGTGAAGAAAACAATCAAAGACGTGTACTCACTTTGGCGACAAGGGTATATCAACTACACGAGTTGGGCGTTTGCCTGCCCAGTGCAGGGTTCTGAGTTTTACGACATCGCCCTTAAGCACGGTATGATTGATGAAAACTACTACCCAGGTGACACCTGGAACACACATGACTACCTTCAGAACGTATCTAAAAAGCAGTTTAACCAGGTGTATGCATCGGCTCGAAGGCAGCAGGCCATCATGGCGCTTAGCTCGGGAAACTTTGAATGGAGAAACTACAAAGGAATAGCACGAAAAGCCATGACCATGCTTCGTGGAAAGCCTGACTAAACCGTATTAATAGTACTTTACCGCATTCGATCAACGAGGTAATGAAAGCATGACAGTAAAGAACATTGTGTACATAGGATGTAGCCTGGATGGCTACATAGCAGGGAAAAACGGAGAACTGGATTGGTTAGACAGCATTCCTATTCCCGAAGGTGTAGACATGGGATTTGTAGCTCATATGGAACGCATCGATGCGCTTCTGATGGGGCGAACTACGTTTGAAACTGTGTGCGGATTTGGAGGAGCATGGCCCTATTCAAAACCCGTCTTCGTGCTCAGCACAACCCTCACCTCTATTCCAGATGCCTATGCCGATAAAGCCCAACTGGTTTCAGGGTCATTAACCAATGTACTCAGCTCCATTCACCAAAAAGGATATCATAACCTGTACATAGATGGTGGCGCTACCGTGCAAAGCTTTCTACGCGAAGACCTAATCGATGAAATGATCATTACCACCATTCCCATTCTGCTAGGTGGCGGGGCTCGGTTGTTTGGCGATCTTCCTAAACCATTGTCCTTTGAGCTGGTAGGCACCGAAGTTTTCGTGAATCAAATTGTGCAGGAACATTACCGCAGAAAGCAAAATTAATCGAGCTACATTACCGCATGCTTCAAGCTGATTTCTTTGACAGACCCGCCAACAGTGTAGCCAAAGATCTGGTTGGAAAGGTTATTCGTAGGAAGTACCAAAACCTGTGGCTGGCAGCAGCTATTGTGGAGACTGAAGCCTACGGAGCCGACAAGGCCAGTCACTCGTTTTTGGGCCGTACACCATCCAGAGAATCTATGTGGGCACGAGCCGGAACCATTTACATGTACATGAGCCAGGGAGGTGATTCATTCAACATAAGCGTGCAAGGTGACGGGCACGCGGTTCTGATCAAGAGTGGCCGACCGTGGATGGACGCTGTTTCAGACGAACAAGCCCTGATGCTAATGCACACACTCAATCCGGGCACAAAAGGGCAACGCTCCAATCACAAACTGCTCGCAGGCCAATCGCTGTTAGCGCGTGCCCTGCACCTGAAAGTTAAGGACTGGGACGGAAAGGCATTTGAACCGGAAAACCTGTACATTGAGGACGTTGGATACAAACCCAAATCAATCCTGCGATGTCGAAGAATCGGAATTCCTGCCCATCGAGACCCAGACCTGATGTTGAGGTATGTAGATGAGGCTCATGCCAATTCGGCCACGCAAAACCCATTAAGCAAACGCGCCTGGCAGGAAGGATTGGATTATCAGCGTCTTGCATGGCAAGACAAACCTTAAATACGCAATGCTATGAGTGATTATTTAGAGAGTATTACCAAACAGTTCATGTACTACAAGTCTCTAGGAGAGAAAACGTTTGACCAGGTTCCAGATGAGCGTCTTTTCTGGCAGCCCAATGAGGAAAGCAATAGCATAGCGACCATCGTGAAACACCTTCATGGAAACATGATGTCGAGGTGGACAAACTTTCTTACAGAAGATGGAGAAAAGGATTGGAGAAAGCGCGATGAAGAATTTGAGAACGACATCACCACCAAAGCTGACATGCTGGCCAAGTGGAATGAAGGCTGGGATTGTCTGCTCAATACACTTGAGGATTTGACTGAGGCAGATTTGACCAGAGAGATTTATATCCGCAATATGGGCCACACGGTAATAGAAGCCATTAACAGGCAACTCGCCCACTACCCTTACCACATTGGTCAAATTGTCTTTTTGGGTAAGCTCATCCAGAACGAACAATGGAGTTCGCTTTCTATTCCGAAAGGTCAGTCGAAGCAATACAACCAGGAGAAATTTGCCAAGCCCAAAAGGAAAGAGCATTTTACCGATGATCTATAGCCGATTTCGTTTGACTTCCACCCTGTTTACTTCTTAATCCAGGTTAATGCACAGCTCATAGCATCTATGGAACTTTGAAGGCATAAAACATTGAGATATGAGCAATAGAACAGTTAAACGAATCATCCCATCCCAATTGGTGAACATGGGAGGTATTATGATTGAGCAACCACTGCCAAACAGAGGCATTGATCAAATTGATCCGTTCTTGCTAATCCATCACGGATCGCTGGCGGTTCAAAAAGGAGGCACTCAGGACTCTGCAGGCGTTGGTCCTCATCCGCACAGAGGGTTTTCTCCCGTTACGTTTGTATTCAAAGGAAGTGTGCACCACAGAGACTCCTTAGGCAATAGTGAAATTGTCAGAGAAGGTGGCACACAGTGGATGCACTCAGGCAGTGGCGTTGTGCACAGCGAACGGCCTTCCAAAGAACTACTGGAAAACGGTGGTGAGAACGAGATTATTCAGTTTTGGGTAAACACGCCTGCCGAGCACAAAATGCAGGCGCCTTACTACCTGCCACTATCGGCCGATCAAACTCCAAAAATCAAAAAGGACAAGGCTACAATTGGCGTGGTAGCAGGACACTTCGAAGGTATTGACGGGCCAGCCAAGACATACAGTCCGCAAACACTCCTGCGCGCTGAGTCGGAAGCATCGGCTGCGTTTTCACTTCGCATTCCCGAGGAATTCAATACACTCATTTATGTATTGAACGGAGAATTGGTCGTTGACGGAAAACACATTGGCACCAAAGACCTCGCCTGGATGAACAATGATGGTGAGGAAATAAGCATCCAAAGTACCGCGGATAGTCGGTTCATCCTACTCTCTGGTGAGCCTATTGGCGAACAGGTCTCAACGTACGGTCCGTTCGTGATGAATACGCAACGAGAAATTCATCAGGCCCTGATCGACTATCAGGAAGGTAAAATGGGCCATTTGGTGGAAACATTTGACTAACACGGAATCTGGAGGCAGACTTTTAGTCGGTTAAAATGAGCTTATAACCCACTCCGCGGATATTGGCTATCCGTAAATTGGAGTCTGCTTCCAGTTTCTTTCTGAGCTTTGATATAAACACATCGAGTGTGCGGCCTACATAGTCGCCCTCGTCTCCCCAGACCGCATTCAAAATTGTTTCGCGCTCTACTGTTTGATTAATCGAATTGCACAGAAGCTGAAGGAGATCGGCCTCTTTACCAGTTAACTCCACAACTTGATCATCAAGGATAAGCTGCATGCTACCAGCATTAAACACAAACCTTCCAATCTGCACAGTTTCTGAATCAGACTCATCTTGCCGATTGTGCCCTTGATAATACATGGCCAAACCGCCTAGAGATAAAAGAAGAACTAGCAGGACAACAATCCAAAAAGGATCGGAAAGCACGGAAGCTTCCTTTGACTGAAGTTCGGGCTCGGCTTTCATTGTCGGATCAACTTTGGGTGCATCACGCAAGGTGATTCTCAAATCATAACAAGAAACCGGCTGCTCACGCGTTCGGCACGATGATATATCCAGATTGTCGTTAACCTCATAACTATGCGCAACCAGTCCCGCTTCACATGAGATAAACTCTACAATGTAGTTCTGAGATATCTGGGTAACAGCTATCACACTATCTATGGTGGATGACATACGCTCCGGATCAAAGCCAAACTCCGTGTCAAAACGGATGGTATACCGATTTCGATCGCGTTCAATGGGCAAAACCAAAGAAGAAGAATCACCTGAGCTGAGCATAACCTGATGGCCGACCATGCGCAGTGAAACCTCTATATGACTGTCGTATTCGGAAGAAGGGTACGCATGAAAAGGCAGGTGACTCATACCCCCAAACAATAGCAAACAGCATACGATGCGAAATCGATCAATCATTACACAAATCTACTCGCTTAAAACAAGTGTATAGGCCGGCTTATGATCAATTTACATTCATTTACACTCCGTTAAAGCTTTGTCCAGCGGTCTCCGCATACCTTCATGTTTCAACCGTCCGGATATCGGACAGATAAAACAATCTATTTTGAAAACACTGAAGCATTTCACCACAATCAAGGCCTTTCTACTTATTCTAATTCTCCTGAGCCTGGCCTTCACCCAAACCAGACAGCACGATACAAAGACAGCGTCTCTTACATGCGCATCAGCAGATCAGACCATCTATCCTTTTCTCGTTCAGGAACCTTATGAGCTAGTCTTTGAAATTGAGCGTTCTGAAGACAATACATACCGACTAGTAGCTACCATTGATTTCAGAAATGGCAGTTATACCGCATCACCATTAACCGACCGGGATTTATCAGGCCTTTTTCGCATGGAAGTAGCTCCCAGCAATCATATACGATTGGATGATGCCATTGAAGAAAACCCACCATCCATAGAAATAGATAACATGCCCGGAAAATGGATTCGGGAAAAGACTACGTACAAACAAATACTTCACATCTCGCATGACGAAGACTTCCAAATCGGTGGTAAGGTCACATTTACGATTGAACCCAGATGCACATTTGAAGAAATACCGTTTATGATCAAATACAGATCTGGTGTTCTGACCATCGAAGAGTGGGGCTGTTAGCCCTGAGCCAACCAAACCTTTAACGAGGCACTCGACCCATTCGGTTGAGTGCCTTTTTTGTATCACCACGCTGATCAAGGTTTCGATAAGAAAACCCATGGCTCTAAAAGGAAGAACTTCTACTTTCAGGCGTTCAATTGACACTGGATGAATCAGCGAATTGCCCATATCGCCCTGGTCGTAGCCGACTATGATGAAGCCATAGCGTTTTACACGCAAAAACTGGACTTTGTTCTCCTGGAAGACACCAAACTAAGCGAAGAAAAAAGATGGGTTATGGTAGCACCAACTGGTGCCAAAGAGTGCAGCCTACTACTGGCCAAGGCAGCCAACGACACGCAGTCAACGCGTGTAGGAAACCAGACCGGTGGGCGTGTTTTTCTCTTTCTACACACAGATGACTTTTGGAGAGACTACGAGAAGCTTAAAAGTCGCGATATCACCTTTGTCAGACCACCGCAGGAGTTTGAATACGGCACCGTGGCTGTTTTTGAAGACCTTTATGGCAACCTGTGGGACCTTATTGAGCCAAACGAACATAACAAAGGGTTGAAACCCAAATCGAACTAAATACTGACATGAACAGAGACTTAAGCGTATCAAAGAGCATCGATATCAACGCCAGTGCCCAAAACGTATGGCGCGTGCTAACCGAACCTGATAAAATCAAGGTCTATCTTTTTGGAACCAACACCATCACCGATTGGAATGTAGGCAGCCCCATTACCTTTCAAGGCGAGTATGAAGGTCACACCTATACCGACAAGGGAAACGTGTTAGAAAACACACCTCACACCTTACTCAAGTATAACTACTGGAGTGGCTTTTCAGGTCTGGAGGACAAACCCGAGAATTATTCTATCATCACATACACCATTGAAGAAGGAAGTCAAGGTCAGGTACATTTTACGTGGACGCAAGAGGGTTTTGCAACGGAACAAGGCTATCAGCATACGGAAAACGGTCTTCCAGCCATGCTCGAGCAGATAAAGCAATTGGCCGAAAACATAGATGCTTAATACCTGAATATGATACGCCTCCACCCTATTTCATTACGACCTTTTCTAACCATAATCGCTGCATTCGTACTCAGTGTAACGGGCTTGAGCCAGACCGACCATGTGGGTTTATGGACTGGTGTAGACCATGGAGAAGTGGGCCATATTCAACTGGGAGCTGATGAGTACGCCTTCTTTGTGATCAATGGAGACACACTCGGAGGTAAGAGCTTTTCCATGCGTGAGCAGTTGGCCTGCATGAAATACGAAGTTGAATATGGTGCTGACATGCATTCAGTAGACTTTATCATCTATACTTTGCCCGATAACTTTCATATGGCCACGCTACCGGGCATATTCGCACTAACTGACACTGGCACGCTCAGACTCTGTCTGAATTTTGAAGGTGGGGAAAGGCCTAGCTCATTTGTTGAGGAAGATACCATTGAACTGACCAAGGTTCGCGGCAATTAATGCCTTCTCCCGTTGTGCTTCTATCTACCTTTGCCGCATGGTAGAAAAGAACAAGGATAAAGAGGCCATTCTAAAGAAGTTAGGTATACCTGCCTTGAATGCAATGCAGGAAGCCGCTCACGAGGCCATTGCTTCTTGCGAAGAGGTCGTTTTGCTCTCACCTACCGGCACCGGAAAAACCCTGGCGTTCTTACTACCGATCATAGAAAAACTTGACCATGCGCTCAATGAAGTGCAAGTGCTTATACTGGTTCCGTCCAGAGAGCTTGCCATCCAAATAGAACAAGTAGTACGCGAAATGGGAAGTGGTTTCAAAGCCAACGCAGTGTATGGTGGCCGGTCCGGATACAAAGACAAGCTAGAGTTGAAGCACGCGCCTGCCATACTGATTGGAACTCCTGGCCGTATTTCTGATCACATCCGTAGAGAAAACATAGATGTACAGCGTATAAACACACTGATACTTGATGAGTTTGATAAATCGCTCGAAGTGGGTTTTGAAGGTGAAATGAAACAAATCGTCAAGGCGTTACCAGCAGTTAAAAAGAAGATTCTGACTTCGGCCACTGAGAAAGTAGAAATACCCGGCTTTGTTGGAATCAATCGCCCAAAGCGTTTGAGCTTTTTGGATGACTCACGTACTTCGTTACACCTGAAATTGGTGGTATCGCCAGACAAAGATAAACTCGACACACTGGTTCAACTGCTCAGGCATATTGGTAATAGAAATGGCATTGTTTTCTGCAACTTTAAGGACAGCATCCGAACAGTCAGCCATTACCTGGAAGAACACGACATAGACCACGGCTGCTTCTATGGTGGTTTGGAACAGGTCGATAGAGAACGTGCGCTGATCAAGTTCAGAAATGGAACGCACCAGCTTCTCATAGCCACAGATTTGGCCGCGCGCGGTATTGATGTACCCGACATGGATTTCATTGTCCATTATGAATTACCGCACTCTGAAGAAGAGTTTGTGCATCGAAATGGTCGCACAGCTCGAATGAAAAAAGAAGGAGTCGCCTATGTATTGCAATGGAGAAAAGAGTACTTGCCGTCCTTTATTCACAATGCAGAAGAGGTTAACCCAATTGCGGGAAGCGAAGTGTTAACCAGTAACTGGGAAACACTATTCATTTCGGGTGGCCGAAAAGACAAAATATCAAAAGGAGATATAGCCGGTCTCTTCTTTAAGCAGGGAAATCTTGGCCCAGGTGAATTGGGCGTGATAGAACTAAAACAGGATTGCACCTTTGTGTCCGTTCCCAAATCAAAAACCAACCAGCTCATCAAACAGCTAAACAACAGCCGGCTCAAGAAGAAAAAGGTTAGAATAAGTCTACTGGCGTAACATGGAAGAATCAAAAAAACAAGAACAGCCCAATAACCCACTGCACGGTGTAAAACTTGCCGATATGCTTGAAGCCTTGGTCAAATCATATGGTTGGGAAGAGCTGGCAGACATCGTCAGAATTCGGTGTTTCATGTATGATCCAACCATCAAATCGAGTCTCAAATTTCTGAGACGAACGCCCTGGGCCAGAGAAAAGGTTGAACGCCTTTACCTCGACTGGGTAACGGACAAAACGTAGATTACTCACAAGTGCATCCAAAGAACCCCTTCATATCAGATTACGACTTTGACGAACTCTGTCGGAATCATGCGCCATTGGCCGATTTTGTCTTTGTTAATCCGTACGGAAACAAGACTATAAAATTTGCCGATAACAAAGCCGTTATTGCGCTAAACACGGCATTGCTCAAAGCCAACTACAACATCGATTGGCACATTCCCGAAAGCAATTTATGTCCTCCTATTCCGGGCAGGCTTGATTACCTGCTTCACATTGCCGATTTGGTATCAAAAGAGCATGTACACATGCTTGATATCGGAACAGGTGCCAGTCTTATTTATCCTATACTGGGCACATCTCACTTTGGTTGGAAGTGCACAGCCAGTGAAGTTGATCGATCCTCATTTGGTCATGCACAACAACTCATTTCTCAAAACCCAAGTCTGAAAGATATTGAAGTGCGTTTGCAGCGCTACAGAAACAACATTCTTGAAACCATCATTCGAGAGGGAGATCGGTTTGATGTGATTGTCTGTAACCCACCATTCTTTAAAAATCAGGCGCAAGCTGAGAAAGACAACCGTAGGAAAGTGAAAAACCTGAAGCTTACGGAGACCAACACCAAAAACTTTGGAGGCAACGCCAATGAACTCTGGTTTAAAGGTGGCGAGGAAGCTTTCATTAAGCAAATGATCAAAGACAGTGTCCGGTTTTCAGATCAGGTGGGTTGGTTTACAAGTCTTATTTCCAAGATCGATCATGTGGCTCCGCTTAAGCGCGCTGTTAAAAGAGTCAACCCAAAAGAGATGCATGTGGTAGACATGGAACTGGGCAATAAGAAAAGCCGGTTTATCGCCTGGAGGTTTTAATACCAGGTGGTCTTAACCCAATTTTCGCACCTCAGTACTTACTCAGAACGATCTTCTGGTTATGCACTCTACCATTTTCCAATCTAACAGATAGAATGTACACACCATAGGCAATACCGGTCACATCAACAGGCGTTGATTTGCTCGTATACCCTTGACCTAGCACATGCCCAAGTGTTGAGTATACGGTGTATTGGGTCGGTACATCAATATCAGAATAAACATGTTTCCCGCTGCTCCAAAAGGTAGGTTTTGATCGGAGCATTTGATCAAATCCAGTGCTTGTATCATTCTGATTGGTGTCTGCTGACATATCAGCGATATGGAAGCTTCCGGTATCCACTGACACACCATTTCTTTTTAGCAAAACAGTCCAATCACCAGATGGCATGGAATCGTTGAAATCGAGGTAAGAATAGTAGTAATAATACCACCAGTCATAGGTGAGCTCAAACCCAAAATCTGTCCACAAACTGTCGGTAGGTGTTCGCCATTCTACCAGCAACGAATCTCCTGCCCGCAAGCCATACATCAACGACCAGTAGGTGATGTACGTGTCGGTTGTGTCAAACGTATCCACACGAAAGGGTGCCTCCCGAAGCGTATCTAAAAAAGGCAAACCGTTCCACATAGACGTTGTCCAGATATTAAAACTGGAATCGAACGGGTAAGGATTCAGCCAGTAAGTGCTGGCATTTCCGCATGGCCCTTCAAACGGATCGATATAATAGGTGCTATCATACCACAGCTCAAAGTGAAGGTGTGGATCAGTGCTGTTTCCACTGCTCGCTACTTTGCCAATCACCTGGCCAGGATACACAGTATCGCCAACGCTAACCACGATCGAGTTCTTCATCAAGTGGCCATAATAGGTTTGAAGGTTTCCCGAATGCGTAAGCCCTACGTAGTTTCCCAATCCCTTTGAAATAACCGAGACTTTTTCGCGGTCAAACTCTCCGTCATGCGTAAAAATCACGACTCCAGTATCCACAGCAACCACATTCACGCCCGAGTCCATTTTTCTGAAGCTGGGCAAGACAAAATCTGTTCCCTGATGGCCGTCATAGGCCTTACTCAAACAATGGTTGTCGTTCACCGTACCACCTGCGCCCCAATCTACATAGTTGACTATGATAAAATCCTTGCCATATTCTCCTTCAACAGGATTGACAAAACGCGGTTGGGCTATTAAAAAGGCGGTTATTAAACTCGCACACAGGGTAAAGAGGGTTCGTAGCATGAACCAAAGGTAACTCCGAGACAATGCACAGCCAGCGGATATTTGTTTCTTTACACATGCGTTTGATGAAACTAACCCTTGCACTGCTTTCACTGTGCCTTTCTCTTGTCGCTTGCTCTAGACAGCAGGCTCCGACCGACTTTGTAAACCCGATGGTAGGCACAGATTTCAACGGTCACACGTTTCCTGGTGCTACACTCCCCTTTGGTATGGTGCAGCTATCACCAGACACACGCATCGATGGAAGTTGGGAAGGATGCAGCGGATATCACTACACCGATAATCGCATCTATGGGTTCTCTCATACACATCTCAGTGGCACAGGCGTGAGCGACTACGGAGACATTCTACTCATGCCACAAACCGGCACACCTTCTTTTCATCCGGATGAGTATTCAGCCACATTCAACCATCAAAATGAACATGCTTCAGCCGGTTACTATGAGGTAACATTTGATAATGAAATAAAAGCTCAACTAACAGCTTCAGAGCGCGTTGGTTTTCACAAATACAGTTTTCCATCAGAACAATTCAGTGTGATTCTTGATTTGACACACAGGGACAATTTGGTGGAAAAAGGCATCCAGGTACTTGACAACAACACACTGGCCGTTAAACGTGTAAGTAGTGCCTGGGCACGAAACCAGCACTGCTATGCACACATGGAATTTTCTGAGTCCTTCACCACAAACTTCAATAGCGATTCATCTAAAGTTCTCTTATCCTTTGAAACCCAAGACAAGGAACTGCTTGTCAAAGTGGGTATATCATTTACAGATGAGCTCGGAGCCAGAAAAAACCTCAAAAATGAAATCGACCACTGGGATTTTGATCAGGCAAGGATAGAAGCGTTAGCTGCATGGAATGTGGCTCTGAGTAAAATTGAAGTAACCGATACCGATGAAGAAAAACTCAGGACTTTCTACACGGCATTGTATCACACCATGATTCATCCAAATGTGGCTATGGACGTAGATAGCCGATATCGGGGTATGGACAATCAAATCCACAAGGCAAATGGCTTTACCTACTACACCGTGTTTTCTTTGTGGGACACTTTTCGCGCTACTCACCCCCTATTTACCCTCATAGAGCGCAAGCGTACGCGTGATTTTATTCGAACATTTTTGGCCATGTATGAGCAAGGTGGTCGCCTGCCCGTTTGGGAACTCTGCAGTAACGAAACCGACTGCATGATTGGTTATCACTCTGTTTCCGTTATGGCCGATGCCTTGAGCAAAGGAATAGATGACTTTGATGTAGACCTGGCGTATGAGGCCATGACCAAAAGTGCTAATTGGGACCACCTAGGTCTTCCAGATTATACTTCGCAGGGTTTTCTGTCGGTAGATGATGAGCATGAGAGTGTGTCTAAAACGCTCGAATACGCATACGATGACTGGTGTATTGCTCAGGTAGCGGCCAGACTTGACAATCAAAACGATTACAGGCATTACATGGACCGATCCAACGCCTGGCGAAATCTTCTGGATCCGGAAACCTCTTTAATGCGCCCTCGAAAGAACGGTGGATGGCTCACGCCATTTGAGCCAAGAGAAGTCAACAACCATTTTACCGAGGGCAACTCATGGCAGTACTCATTCTTTGTACCGCAAGACGTTAGTGGTATGATTGAGGCCATGGGAGGAAACCAGGCATTTGAATCAAAGCTGGATGCTCTCTTCACCGCGCCTGTTGAAACAACCGGGAGAACACAAGCGGACATAACTGGTCTTATTGGTCAATATGCGCATGGCAACGAGCCTAGTCACCATATGGCCTACCTCTATAACTACGTTGGAAAGCCCGCAAAAACAAAGCAACGGGTGCATCAAATTTTGGACGAATTCTACACATCCAAACCCGATGGCCTTATTGGCAATGAAGACTGTGGACAAATGAGTGCCTGGTATGTAATGTCAGCTCTGGGAATTTATGCCGTCACCCCTGGTCAATACGAATATGCACTGGTAGAACCGTTTCTGGATGATTATACGGTGCATCTCGAAAGCGGTCAATCGTTCTCTAAAAACACCGTTACCAGCGCACTGAAAAACGCTCTTTTCATCAGACACGATGAACTAACCGGCAGCAAAACTTCCTCTTTACAGATAGATGCCACACCTGATCTGCAATACGTTCAGGCTCCGGTTTTCAGAGCCAACGCTGTTTCGTTTGACGACAGCATGCTTGTGTCTTTTGATGTTCCTGAAGGAAGCTTTGTTCGCTATCACATACAGTATGAGGAAATGCCTGCTGTTGAATCCAGCATTTCTCCGGTAACACTTACTCAAAGTGCATACATATCTGCGTATACCGTAGACACAACAAACGGACAGGAAATCTTGAGCAAGCCCACCCACGCCAGATATTACAAGAATCCGCATCCCACTTGGGATGTCGACTTAAAATCTGTGTACAACCCACAGTACTCAGCCGGAGGCCCCAAAGGGTTGATCGATGGCATTCGAGGAGACGAGCATTGGCGAAAAGGATACTGGCAAGGATTTCAGGATCAAGACTTTGAAGTGATCATCGATATGAAACAAAGTCAATCTATACGCCAAATTACATCCAGCTTTTTGCAGGACACCAGATCTTGGATTGTTTACCCAACTCAGGTAGATTACTTCGCTTCAGAAAACGGGGTCGATTTCAAGCATCTTAGCACGCTTGAGACCGAAGTGGCTGCCGATAACTACGATCATCAAACTGACAAGTATAGCTTCGTGGCTAAGAACCCGATTAAGGCCCGCTACCTAAAGGTGACAGCCAAAAACTATGGAACCCTACCCGACTGGCATCAAGGAGCTGGTGGAGAAGCCTTTATTTTTATTGATGAAATCGAAATTGAATAAGTGGTGATTGAGATTGTACAAGGAGAAAAGAAATATGCTTCGGAGCTGGTTCAAATGGCCATTCCCTCATTTCTCGATGCCCATGCTCACAGCGCTCCGAAAGAGGAAATTGATCGCTTTCTCAGCATTCACTATTCGTTAAAGGCATTTGAAAACGAATTAACGAACCCCGAGCTCGTATACCACTTGGTTTTTGTTGACAGTGAACTGGCTGGCTTTTCTAAAATTATCCTCAATAAGGATCACCTGGCTACTTCATCAAAAAACACGACCAAGCTCGACCGCATCTACATTTCTAAAAACTGGTATGGCCGAGGATTGGCTCAACAACTTCTTCGGTTTATAATCGACTATTCCAAACAACGCGATCAACAGGGAATGTGGCTGTTTACCTGGATTGAAAACCACAGAGCTATCGGGTTCTACCAGAAAGAAGGGTTTATGATTGTTGGTAGTCACGATTTTAAAGTGTCTGAGACACACTACAACCCAAATCATGTGATGTACAAAGCGTATCACATACAAGGTTAGAACCTAGAAACTCGGGCAGGCATTTCATTCAAGGTTTGCACAACATTGATTGGCATTCAAGAACCCGACAAGTAATGGTGTATAGCCTCACGATAATCTACAGATTTTGTCAGGCGGGTTTCTATGCGATTCTATAGTTTTAACCCATTGTTCATCCAAACTTCTACGGGCCTTGAAACATTTCTTAGTATTCTCATTCCTAATCATTTATTCCCTGGGCACCATCGGTCAGAATAGTCCTGATTTTTTCCGTGCCATTCCCGTGATCGACAACAACACCCCAGACTGGGCCAGGCTGATGTACGATGACAACCCGAACGTTATCGAGGTTGAAAGCCGATACCGTGCGTACTACCGAACGCGGCCATTTGTAAAAACCATTCACACGCAAAACCACAAGCATTGGATTCAGCGCATTGAATCACTCGTCAATGAAGAAGGGTTTATCGTGCAACCCACCATTGAGGAAGAAAACGCGTATTTCGAGGAGCTTATCGAAAAATACGAGGCACAGCCGCCAATGAACGTGCCTGGCTCACAGAACGGTTGGGTAGCTATGGGGCCTTTCGAAACCTACAAGCAAAACACCACGCAACCTATTTCATGGCATAAAAACATTTACGCCATTGACCAAAGCCTAACGAATCCCAACATTCTGATTTGTGGTACTGAAGCCGGTGGTGTATACAAAACAAGCAACAAGGCACAGGACTGGCATTTGATTTCAAAAGGCGAAGTGTTTAGTGGTGGCAACGCAGCTGTAAAGATTCATCCAACCGACACCAATAACTTTTTACTCGCTTCTAACAGCCGGATTTATCAGACACTGAACGGTGGTGTTACCTGGATTGAACGACACAACACTAGTGGAACGGGCAATGAGTTTCAATATGCCCCCTCCAATGACAGCATTGTATTTCACACAAGCTCTACAGGCTTGTTTAAGTCAGTTGATGGTGGCCTTAACTGGACTCAAGTATATAGCCAACGATGCTCAGACATTGACTTCCACCCGACCAACGCTTCTGTTGCCTACCTGCTAAAATCAAACACTACGGCCAAACGATCTGAACTCTTTCGTAGCGATGACGGAGGTGTATCCTGGGTGATCAAAGACAGCAACTGGTATGAACCAGCCAACTTAACCAATGCTTCAGATGGAGGCGGAAAAATTGCCGTAACCGCTGCAGCACCCGATGTTGTGTATGTGTGTCTGATTGGCGCTTCAAAAGCCAATGACAACGGCTGGATTGGTATTTATAAGAGTTCTAACAAAGGAGAATCATGGACCGATCCGGATGGACAGGACGGTGGACCTTATGGAGCTATTAATGGAACTAGTACGTGGAACGTGGCCGCCTACAGCAGTGGATACCATCAGGGCTTTTACAACTTCGACATGGAGGCAAGTCAGTCTGACTCTGGACGTCTTTGGGTAGCAACTATTCGATTGAGTGAGTCTACCGATGGCGGGCAAACGTTTAGTTCAATCGGGGCTGCCAACTCCACATCACTGGCCGATATTCATGCCGATGTGCAGGACATTGAAGTAGTTGGTGGAGATATCTGGATTGCCTCTGATGGTGGTGTGAATTACTCCGATGACACCCTGGCGAGTCACGTTGCACTGAACAGAGGAATTCATGCAGGACATTTCTGGGGGTTTAACACCGGCTGGAATGAAGACACATACACAGGCGGAAAATATCATGACGGGACTTCGGGTTGGTCAGAGAGTTATGGCCTGGGCAAGACTTACAATATTGGTGGTGTGGAAGAGGCATCGGGTTACGTACACCCGATTGAAAGCAGAAAGCTTCTGTATAGAACCCATTATGCCAGCAACAACACCTCCGTAAAAACCATTCCGCTCAACTTTGGTGATAATGTAATCTCCCACCCATCTCTTCCTAAGCGCCCCAATGAGTCGTACTGGGTAGCAGAGCGAAGTGGTGTATACTTTGACCCCAGATATGCCGATCACATGTACATCGGTTTGGGAAATGTGATTTACAAGTCTACCAACGGAGGTGCCAGCTTTGACACGCTGTATCAGTTTCCTGATAGCAATGCTGTCGTGTATGAAATCGAAATTTCGCGCAGTAACCCTGACGTCATGTACGCAGTATATAATGAGCTGGGCGGTTATTGGAATCCATGCGAAGTTTGGAAATCAACCAATGGTGGAGTGTCATGGGCTAAAACTACAACCGACCCGACAGGCAACAGGCGCAGGTTTCGAATTTCCATCCACCCGGAAGACGAAGACGAGGTGTGGTTGTGTACTCCGCGTGGCACAAACGGCAACAAAGTGTTTTCTACCACCAATGGTGGCACTACATGGGTTAACCGAACGACTTCTACGCTCAACGATGAGAACCTCACCGATATCCTCTATCAAGGCGGATCAGATGACATTGTCTACGTGACTTCTCAAAACGGTGTGTTCGCATGGGATGTCAATACATCGAGCTGGACAGATTATTCAACAGCTTTACCACTCATTGCCAAAACACTTCAAATAAATCCCTTCTATAAAGACGCGGAACTTCGGTTGGCCACAACGGGCAGAGGTATTTGGGCCAGAGACATGAAAGACACGCTGTTCTCGCCCATTGCGCAGCCGATTACATATACCGACAGTGTTTTCTGTTTGAGAGATACCACACAATTTGATTGTTACTCCATCTTACAGCACAATGGCGCTTCGTGGAATTGGAGTATCACTCCCACTCCACTCTACATCAGCGATAGTACCATACGCAATCCGCAAGTTCTATTTGGAGACACAGGAAGTTTTACGGTTAGCCTAACCGTAACCAATGCACAAGGCGACACCAATACCAAGACCATAGAAGACATGGTCTATGTGGCCAACGGGTGTAATCCGGATACGGTGCCCGGTTTGGCTATGAACTGTCCTACCAATACAAGCTATACCAATGTGCCAGATCTCAACCTCACACAGACGGACAGCTTTACGATTTCGGCCTGGATTAAACCCCACTCCATTCAAAACAGTTACACGGGAATTGTCATTAACGATGGAACCACGGCCGGCCTCAACTTTAGAGCCAACAACGAACTGGCTTATCACTGGCCGGGTGGTGCCTGGTGGTGGAGCTCTGGTTTGTATGTCAATACCAACGAGTGGTCCCACGTGGCCCTCGTGGTCACTCCCACATCCATCAAGGTCTATCTAAATGGAGTGTCGAGCACGCACACCATAAACGCGCAGACGGTTGATATCCACACCTTAAAAATTGGAAGCTACAAGGGATGGACTTCTAGAAACTTCAATGGTGAAATAGACGAAGTATGCATCTGGAGCCGTTCACTGAGTCAAAACGAAATCAGAGAGTTAAGGCATTTAACCCGCACCAACCCAGTACCGTATGACGATGATCTTGAGTTGTACTACCAGTTCAACCTGCCTTCTGCTTCCAGTGTGATGGATCGTGTTGGTTTAAAGCACGGAACACTTGCTGGAACAGCTGAAAAGGTGATTTCTACCGCTCCGGTTGGCGGTGGTGTGAGCGATCGGTTATTGGTTGTTTCCAACTCTATCTATACATGGCCCAGTTCCAACACGCGTATTGATTTTGGGTCTACGACACCTAATGACGAAGTAGTCGTGACTCGGTTAAATGTTTTACCAGACAGCCTTCCAAATGCGAATCCTCACACCGGTCATTATTGGATTGTAAATAACTACGGAAATATCAACTTCAGTATTCTCGATCACTTGAAGCTCAAAACGGCCAATGGGCAACCCTTTGGTAACCCAGGTCACGCCAAGCTTCACGCACGAGCAGAAAACGAACACCTGAATAACTGGAGCACCTTATGCGGGGCCGATAATTTCACGGGTGGATATTATGATTATACGAGTACGTGCGGTATAGCCAGTACCAAGCAATTCTTTATTCAGTCTGCCGACTCCCTGCCCATTGTGGGAGAATACCATGTCTCAACTTTAAGTACGCAGCTATGTACGTATGACAGCATCTTCCTTGAAGGGGCTTATCAGCACAATGCAGGCACATACTACGATACGTTCAATATTTCTTTTGGCCTGGACAGCGTATATATAACAACGGTTACACTTGATTCAATTACTGGAATAGATACGCAAACGGCCTGCGATTCATTTACATGGGTTAACGGAGTGACCTACACGCAAAACAACCATACAGCTACACACCACTCAAACATCGGAGAGCTCTGTGATAGTGTGACCACACTCAATCTCACCATGAACTATTCCAGTGTATACACAGACTCCATTGAGAGCTGTGAAGCTATTCAGTGGATTGATGGAAACACATATGCCACAAGTAACAATACGGCTACGCACGTCATATCCAATACAGCAGGGTGCGATTCTGTGGTATCACTCGAATTAGTAGTTCACGATGTTGATAGCTCAGTGACACAAAGCGGCAATCAACTTTCAGCTTGGCAAAGTGGAGCTTCTTATCAATGGCTTGATTGTGAAGATAGCCTCTCCCCGATTTTGGGAGACACCGGTCAGACATACACTATAATAGCCACGGGAAGTTATGCTGTGCAGCTTACATTAAACGGGTGCATAGATACCTCAGCTTGTTTCGATGTTGTTTACGTTGGAACCGATGAATTAAACGATGAGACCGTTCGCGTCTTCCCGAATCCAAATGACGGTTCCTTCACTATATCATCGGGTACTGGCATTCAATCGATTCAAATCACAAATGCACTTGGACAAGTCGTATATGAGAACGATCTATCAAGCCAACAAGACACAAAAATCGACCTGAACCTCAACCTCGCCAGCGGAATGTATACGATCAAGCTTGAACTCGAGAGAAACACAAGTACAGGCATCTTGATTATAGAATAACCCGTACGATCAGAAATCATGAAAAACCCTATTCCGACACTAGCTTTAGTATTCTACTTTTTGAGCGCTCAGGCTCAGGTGAGCAATGTATTGCCCATGTTTGGTCCAGGTCAAAAAACCGATCAGCAGAAAGAAATCGATGAAGAATTTATACAAACCGTTCTTGGACAATATGGCACCAGTGAAGCCGCATGCGAGGCTCATATAGATTTTGCTTGGAGGTATCTCTATAATAAGGATACTGAAACCGCTATGAAACGCTTCAATCAAGCCTGGCTATTAGAGTCTGAGTATCCAGATAGCTATTATGGCTTTTCTGTACTATTACGGTTGAATAACAATCCAGAAGAAGCCGATCGTTTCGAAAAAATGGCGGTGAACCTTGACCCCTCGCTCGAACGTGCCAAAGAGTGCTACCGCCATGCAGCCAATTGCCTAGAGCAATACCAGATCTTCGAGCAAGTCATCTATTACTATTCTAAACTCATCGAGCTAAGCCCGAATGATGCGTTTAACTACAAAAAGAGAGGATACTTTTATTCCAAAATAGGACTCAAACAAGAAACTCTGGCTGATTACGATCAGGCCTTGGCTCTAGATCCTAACGATGCGTTGATGTTCAATAACAGAGGATACCAACATCAGTTAGCACAGTCCTACGAAAAGGCAATTCAAGACTATAGCAGTGCTATTTCCATTCAAGCTGACCACATAGGAGCACACATAAATCGAGCATTGACTTACAATCAAATGGGCCTCAATAACGAAGCACTCGCTGATCTTGAACGATGCATAGAACTCGATGCAAACCATGGTCCATTTTACAGCCTGAAGGGAAGAATTCTCCTTGATCAAGGCAAAAACAAGCAAGCGTGTCAACTGTTTGAAAAAGCCATCTCGTTGGGGGACACATCCATCATAGACTTGTTTAACACGAACTGCCAGAAATAAAAAACGAAAAACTGGTAAACCAACGGAAAACAGGAGCGTTTAACCTATTGATTCTCAGAGTTAATTAAGTACTTGCATGGATAGGATTAGCACAAAAGAAGCATTCGAGGTTGCCGCCAAGTTTGGGCACTCACTGGATAATGACGCGTTTAAGATCACAGAAGGTCTATTAAGCGGTGATTGTCGCTATACGATTGGAACAGAAGTATTAGTGGGCCCAAAGGCCATTTGCAACTCGTATGAACAGAACATGATCGAAGGCCGCAAAAAGCTCGATGTACTCGAATGGGGTCAAAGCCGAATTGAGTCGATAAACGAACACACGTACTATGTTCATTTCACCGATTACCTTACTCACAAGGGTGAATCTTATACCCACCGGTGTAAGCAGAAACTGACCATTTCATCGGGAGGCTTAATAACTGCTATCGAACACATCCATGACGATGATGAACAACAGCGGCTGGATGCATACTACCGCAGAGTCGGACTAAAGTGAGATGCAGATTATTGCGTTAGCTCATTAAAAATGCGTGCGAGATCCTGCTTCTCTGCGAACTCCTGATCGTGCCGTGCAATCTCTTCGCTTAAGTATTGAATTCTATTGCTTGGCGAGGGATGTGTAGACAGTACTTCGGTGGCCGTCTCCCAGGCAGACTCTTCCCACGAAGAATGAGAAGGTTCAGGAGAAGCTCCATTTGACGTATCCAGAATATCGAGTTCCTTATCAATGCTCTCCTGAGAAAAATCGCGATCAAACAGCTGAAACAAGCTGACCATTCCTTCTGGGTCAATGCCCGATTTAATCATTAGCTCAAGTCCTTCCATATCGGCTTCTTTTTCAAAGTCGCGCGAATTCGACAGGCCTGAAATCATCTCACTGTTTTCAATGATAACTGACGAAAAACCACCAAAGTCGCCCGTAACAGAGGCCAACAATATATACATGGCCAGATCACGGCTCATCATCCTGAGCGAGTGCTTTTCATTAACGTGAGATACCTCATGCGCCAACAAGCCCGCCAACTCGGTCTCATCTTGTAGTTCATCCAACAAACCTGCATACACCACAATGAAGCCACCGGGTAAAGCAAAGGCATTTTTAACCCCTTGATCTACTACCACTACCCTGATGTTGTAATCTGACTCATATCCTAAATGATCGTAAAACTCTTGTATCTGCTCACTTCTGGCACTGTCTACCTCGCTGTAATACAAAAATGATTGCTGCACATGCTGGCCAATATATTCCTCATATTCCATGGGCACCATTTGAGCAATTCTCTCTGCCAGCCAAGGCGCGCCCCAGAAGAAAAAGACAGCACTCACGGCTATCACTCCCGCGATCGCCACAACAATTCCCTTGTGCCCGAGTGCTGCGAACTTATTGTAGTGTGACTGGTGAAAATCTGCCCTCGGAAAATGCCCGACAAACGCATCAAAGTCAGCATCTGATTCAAACTCAAGCACCTGGTGTGGAAACTCACCATAACGCAGTGTCTTGTTGCTCGTTCGAACATCGAGCTTATGTATACCAGCCACATTCCATATAGACTCCTTCTTTATGCCCTCGTCATCCAGATAAGAAACCACCGCACAATCGCGCATGAAGCGTAGCTCTGCTTCCCGCTTCTTAGAAGTATGACCATCAATGAAATGCGCCTTCACAACGTCTCAGCCTAAAAATCAAAATCTAGAATATCTCCGGCATCATCACCTGTAGCATCGGTATAAGCCTCTTCTGTCTGCTCTACTGCATCGAAATCGAACCCGCCCGAAAGGCTGATAGACTCGAGCCAATACCGCTGAATCATGAGTTCTGCCACCGGTCCTGCTATTCCCAACGTAACCACAGTCAACAAAACTCCCTTGATCAGTACGATGAAATATCCACCGCCTGTGGCAGTAGTAGAAAGCCGGTAAGCTGTTCCATTCTGCACAACCCGAGTGTTTTCAATGTAGAATCTAAAAAAGCGAACAATAGCCCACGGGAGATAAATATAAAAGGTGATCATGATCAAGAGACCCTGGACAATAGCCAACCAGAACAAATCGCCACCCTCTGCCTTAAACTTACCTGATACACTGCCATAGCGCGAATGCTTCATGATATACTTACGCATGTTTACCTGAAGCCAGGACCCATAAATTCCAAAGGATATAATGGTAAACAGAAAGTCAAGCGAAGTTTTCTTGTAGAACTCACCCAAATCACCCCGGTATCCGAAATGAATACCACGTAGGCTTGTTCTAGATAATCGATAGCGTAGCATGCCATGAATAACAAGCGGTATAAATGCCAGAATAAGGATGTATGAAGCCAAAATGCACCAAACCAACATCTCCGGAGGTAGGAACATGGGTCCAAAGTTGATGATGATAAGAAGCGTTCCGAAAAACAAGTACGCCTTGATAAATCCTTTAAACATCTCCATCCCTGTACCATGCCACTCAAACCTCGATCCGGCTATTTCGGTTTCCTGCCAAAGGAATTTTCGAATAGCACACTTGGCCCATGGGTAATAGATTCCGAGAGTAATAATGGTAAGCAACAGGTTGTACAATGCCAGCCCTAAATAGGCCATGTAACTCCCATGAAAACTCACCTTATAGGGTTCTCGCTTGGGCTTAGATGTTTGATTGGAGTCTTGATTGTTTGGTGAAGGAGTGCCACTGCCCTCCTGAGAAGCAGTATTCTCGTTGTTTTCGATTTCCATCTGGTTAGTTAATTGGTTATTTGTGTGCAAAATATATAATCAATCGAAATGATTGGGTCGTACGTTTGCCTTTTATTGTGTTTCGAATCGTGCAGCCGAAACCTAATCACACAAACAAGTCATTGCTTGTTTCGACACCATGAAGGAGATTAAAAACACCCAGGACTTTAAACACCTGATGAAGCAACGCAAATTGGTGTTGCTTGACTTTTACGCGCATTGGTGTGGTCCATGTCAGACCATGTCTCCGATCCTTAAAAAGCTGGAAGCTGATTACAGAAACGAGATTGTGATGGCTAAAGTGAATGTAGACAAGAACGCACGACTGACACAACAATTCAACGTGCGAAGTATTCCAACCTTGTTCTTTATAAAGAAAGGAAGAATAGTAGGCAAGCTGGCTGGATTACAGACAAAAGCCACACTGTCAGCCAAAATCAAAAAGCTGGCTTAAAGCCAACCATTATTACCGCTCACGAATACGCATCTTAAGGCATTGTTTTTATACCTTGAGCTCATATGCAGAGCAACTAAATCCAACCATGAGCAATAAACTAGAAAACGCAAAACGCCTATACCTCGAAGGTATTCGCGATGGAAATATCGAAGCCGTCTCGCAGTATTCAGGAGACAGGTATACACAGCACAGCACGGGTGTTGCAGATGGCCCCGAGGGTTTTAAGCGCTTTTTCAAAGGCTTTCTCGAGCGCACAAACGAGAGAGATATCCGAATCATTCGAGCCATTGAGGACGGCCGTCATGTCTTTGTTCATGTGTATCAGGATATTGACAACGGACACGCCAAATGGGTTACGGCAGATTTATTTGACACCGATGAAAACGACAAGCTAATTGAGCACTGGGACGTTATTGCCGCCTACGTTGAGCCTAATAAAACTGCATCGGGCAACGATATGATCCTGGGTGATTTTGAGCTATCAGACATAGACAAAACGGAAGAGAACAAGGCGTTGATTCGGTCTTTTCTGGTGGATGCGTTTCAAAATGGAAACCTCAACTCATTGGAAAAATACATCTCTGTAGAACAGTACATCCAACATAATCCTGCAATGGATGATGGTATTGACGCACTCAGACAATTTCTCAGCAATCATAATCTGCACTATGACTTCGTGTTCAAAGTCATTGGACAGGGAAACCATGTTGTGAGCTACTCCAAAGCTGTGTTAGATGGAGCGGAACTGGCCCTCTTTGATATTTTCAGAGTAGAAGACGGAAAGATTGTAGAGCACTGGGATAATATGGAGCCTATTCCTCCTCGATCCGAATGGGCCAATACAGGTAAATTCTAGTTTTATCCGAAAATTTCCTTCATGACAAAACCCGTAGTTTCAGTAAAGTGGTTGCACGAGCGACTTAACCATGAGCGCATTGTACTATTGGACAGTAGTCCAGTTTCAAACGTTTCCGGGAAGAAGAGCGCGTATGAAAATCAGTGGATTCCAGGAGCCCGTGCGTTTGACCTGAAAGGAAGGTTCAGCGATGCACACGCTCCCTATCCGAATACGCTTCCAAAAGCAGAGCACTTTACTGAAGAGAGCCGAAAGCTTGGCATCAATAGTGACTCCGTTATAGTTGTCTATGATAACCTTGGCGTGTACACGAGTCCACGTGTTTGGTGGATGTACAAAACCATGGGACACGAAAAGGTATATGTGCTCGATGGCGGGCTGCCTGCATGGATCGAGGCTGGTTATGAAACAACCTCTACTCCACTTACAACAGCAGTAACAGGAAACTTTGCCGCCTCTTTTCTTCATGAGAATGTGAGAGATTTTGATGATATGGTTTCTAATCTCAGCTCAAGAGGAGAGCTTGTCTTGGATGCGCGTTCAAAGGGTCGATTTGACGGAACAGCTGACGAACCGAGAAAGGGTTTACCCAGTGGACATATTCCTCACTCGGTGAATATTCCTTTCGAAGAGGTTCTCGAACATGGGAAGTTTAAATCAGAGGCAAAACTGAAGAAGGTATTTGAACCATTTATGGAACGTGAAAAGCTGGTGTTTAGCTGCGGTTCCGGATTAACGGCCTGCATTGTTTTGCTGGCAAGCGAACTGGTTCTTTCCAATCCAAAATCGGTGTATGACGGTTCGTGGACCGAATGGGCCCAACTGGCAAAAACCGAAAACATTGCTGTATCATGAATGTACGATTAGAAACAGAACGCTTAATTATTCGCCCTTTCACCGAAGCCGACATTGAACCATCTTATGAGATGAACCTGGACGAGGAAGTCAGCCGGTATACGGGTGATGGCGGTGTTGTAAGCCGGGAAGAAATTGAGCGAAGGATAAAGGAAAACGTGTTTGGAGACTACCAAAAACACGGATACGGTCGGATGGCCGTAGAACTTAAAGGTGGTGAGAAGTTCATAGGCTTTAGCGGACTGAAGTACTACGAAGAACTGGATGAAGTAGAACTGGGGTTCCGATTTTTCACCCGACACTGGGGAAAAGGATTTGCCACGGAATCTGGGCGTGCTTGTGTGGAATACGGTTTTGACCAGTTGAAACTCAAACGTATTGTCGCGCTCATCTTACCAGAGAACGCTGGATCCATTCGCGTGGTCGAAAAACTCGGGTTTCGGTACGAAAAAGAGTTTATGGAAGAAGATATGCTCGTGCATCAGTACGTTCTGCAACGCCCATAGCACCATTATTAATGCTCTGCTTATTTTTATGCTTTATAATCTAGCACCATGACGGCACAAGACATTATGAAGGAACTCGAGGGCTATGGAGACCAGAGTACCAAAAACACACTAATGAAGCACGGAGCCAAAGAGCCCTTTTTTGGGGTGAAGGTGGCAGACCTGAAGAAAGTACTGAAGAAAACAAAGAAGAACCACGAACTGTCTTTAGCCCTCTACGCTACTGGCAATTCAGATGCCATGTACCTGGCTGGTTTGATGGCCGATGAAAGCAAAATATCAAAGGCCCAGCTTCAAGAATGGGCAGACCAAGCTTACTGGTATTACCTCAGCGAATATGCCGTGCCCTGGGTGGCATCTGAGTCGCCCTATGCAATAGAACTCGGACTTGAGTGGATAGAGTCTGACGAAGAGCGTTTCGCGGCTGCAGGATGGTCTACACTGGCAAGTTTTGCCGCACTTAGACCTGATGAAGACCTCGATATTGATATGTACGATGCGTTACTCGACCGAGTGGCTAAAGACATACACCAATCAAAAAACCGGGTGCGGTATGTCATGAATGGGTTTGTGATTGCTATTGGAACATACGTAAGCGAACTCACACCTAAATCAAAAGAAATAGCTGAGAAAATTGGTAAAGTGCATGTTGAAATGGGCGGAACTGCCTGTAAAGTTCCCCTTGCCACACAGTATATTCAGAAAGTTGAGGACAAAGGCCGGGTAGGTAAAAAGCGAAAAACAGCGCGCTGCTAAACACAGGTCAATTCATTTTTAACAAGATTTTCGTTAACTCGATGTAACAATTCGATTCATTTAGCGTCTCATCTGCACCTATGCCTACAAAAACGGATGAGTCTACTATGAACGCTTCGGTGTTTCACCGATATGGTTCACCTCGGGAAATGACCCTGGAACAAGTTCCTGTGCCCACACTTGGATCAAACGATGTATTGATCAAATCTGAATACACTACCGTAACAGCAGGAGACTGCGAAGCAAGGCGGTCTGACTTTCCGAGTTGGGTATGGTTGCCACTACGCCTCTACTTCGGTGTGCTCAAACCACGCTTCAAAGTGCTGGGTCAGGAAGTAAGCGGCACGGTTGTGTGCACGGGAAGTGATGTAACCAAATTCAAAGTTGGCGATCAGGTAGCAGCATCTGCAGGCATGAGTTTTGGCACCTATGCCGAATACGTGAAACTACCCGAAGATGCATGTATGATTCGTCTTTCAGAAGGCGCTAATATGGAAGCTGCCGCCACCATACCAACGGGTGGGTTAAACGGGTTACACTTTGTACGAAAGGCCGAGGTTAAAGACGGAGATGTGGTACTGATAAACGGTGCTGGAGGCAGCATTGGAACATATGCCATTCAGTTTGCCAAACAGTTAGGTGCATACGTCATTGCCGTGGACTCGCTGGAAAAACATCCCATGTTGTTGCAGGCCGGTGCAGATGAAATCATTGATTACAAGAAAACCGATTTTACACGAACTAATATGAACTATGATGTCATTATCGACATTGTAGGACATTCTCACTACTCAAGGTCAGTTCGAAGCCTGAAAACCGGAGGCAGGTATGTATTGGGAAATCCGTCTTTCAGTGGCATGCTGCGCTCTGTTATGACTCCCATGCTCTCAAGCAAAAAGGTCTACTTCGAATTTGCGGAGTACTCAACCGAGCTAATGACCTTGATTGCCGATCAAATCGAGGATGGTAGCTTAGAAGTAATCATTGACCGCGCACTTCCGTTGAGCGAAATGCACACGGCACATGCGCTCGTGGAGAGTGGAAAGAAGAAAGGCAACCTTATCATCGATTTCTCGGCCTCATAATGGGGCGTAAGTACTAACACATTCTTGCCCATCTTTGTCCAATGTCAGTAATACGCACAGACAATACCCATGTAGGATTTCAGGAACTTGTTCGCCTTCTCGATCGTGATTTAGCGGTAAGAGATGGAGATGAACACGCTTTTTACCACCAGTTCAACGGGATCGAAGTACTGAACCATGTGGTCGTGATCGAAGCCGACCAACGAGCCGTGGCTTGCGCAGCTATAAAAGCGTTTGATGCATCGAGTATGGAAGTAAAACGCATGTTTGTGCTACCCGAAGAAAGAGGAAAGGGACATGCCCGCGAGCTTCTGTGTGAACTTGAACAATGGGCGCGGGAGCTAGGAAAGGATAAACTGGTGCTCGAGACGGGAATCAAACAACCCGAAGCCATAAGACTTTACGAAAGCTCCGGTTTTCAGGTGACAGATAATTTTGGACCATACGTAGGAATTGCCAATAGCCTTTGCTACGAAAAGAACCTATCCACTTAATGGAAAAAAATGTGATCATAGATTTCTACGAAGCATTCGTGTCGTTGGATGCGGAAGCTATGGCTTCATGCTATGCTGAAGAGGTTGAGTTTAGTGACCCTGCGTTTGGCTTACTAAAAGGCGATCAAGCTGGAAACATGTGGCGCATGCTGGTTGAATCTCAACGGGGCAAGTCGTTTAAAGTTACTTTTTCGGACGTATTGGTTGAAGGAAACAAGGCAAGTGCAAAATGGGAGGCCCACTACACATTTGGTAAATCAAAACGACCGGTGCATAACATCATCATAGCGGAGTTTACGCTCAAGGACGGAAAGATCATTGCACATACAGATAAGTTCGATTTGTATAGATGGGCAAGACAAGCCATGGGCACACCCGGGTTGTTGTTTGGATGGACTCCCTGGTTTAAGAAGAAACTTCAGGCACGCACGAGAGGCATGCTTAAGGTTTTTGAAGCGAAAAACTGACCTTACTCCTACTTCTTCAGGAATCGGGCATAAAACGATTCACCTGAATCAATGCTCTCAACTTTGATAAAGTACATTCCATCAGGAAGCATTTCCACATGAATTCCTTCCTTGTTCAAAGTTCCGCGTCTAACCAACTTCCCATCAATCGCATATAACCAAAATGGTGATTGCGCTCCTAAATCTCCTGTGACGTAGACGACATTGTTGACTGGATTAGGATACACGCTGATCTCTTTGGCACTCAGCTCATGCAATCCGGCAGGAGCCATTTTCACCTTCACCGTATCACCAGATTCGCAGCCATTGGTATCTGTCACATGTACCCAATACGTACCGCTTTGTGTAACAGTAATCGATTGATTAAGACTTCCAGTATTCCACAAATAGTCTATAAAACCAGCACCAGCGTCCAATGTAACCGATCCCACTCCGGTTTGGTTATTATTGCCAAGATTCACTTGAATGGGGTTCAAAATGCCAATGTTAATGGTATCGCTTGCGCTGCATCCCTGGGCATTTGAAACCGTAATAGTATATGTACCTGCCTGGGTTATCACCAGAATAGCTCCCGCGTGACCAGTAGACCAATTCCAACTCACGAATGGACCTCCGTTGCTCCCAGACGATAAGCCGTACGATACATTCTTACACAAGCTGGTGTCGTTGCCCAAAAAAGGCATCGGTTCTGGTCCGGTAGACCCGACCGTAAAGCTCTCTGAAGCTGAACAACCATTGGAATCTGTAACAGTTACAATATACGTTCCAGGAAAAAGGTTAGTAGCCGTGTTCGTAGTGGTGCCCGAAGGGTCATTCCACAAAAAGGTGTACCCTCCTACTCCTCCCGAAGGGGTGACTGATGATAATCCGGTATTGGTATCATTACATAAGGAGTTATTGGTAATGCCGCTCACAGAAACCGCAGTGGGTTCATCAATAAAGACAGTATCTACTGACTCACACCCCAGATCATCTGTCACAGTAACTGTATATGTACCAGTCGTTACATTTCCCGAACTTGAAGCTTGGCTACCTGTGCTCCAATCATAGGTGTAAGGCGATAAACCACCTGTAATACTTGCTGTGGCCAGTCCGTTGGAATCTCCAAAACAAAGCGGCTCAGAAACGTTGAATTGCATGCTCATTGTTCCCTGCGAAGAAGATGTGAGTAGCATCTCTACCCGATCTTCTGCCTCGGCAGATAGAATTTCGTTTGTATAGTCGATGCCAGTGAGTGGCAAATTATCCCAGCCACCGTCTGCGTTATCTTCTCTATGCCCAAGTGATAAATGACAATCGCCTACGTTGCCGGCATTTGAGTTACCGGAGTAGTAATAATCTATATCGTAGTCGGCACCTCCCACAGGAAATACGCCCCAATATCGGGACGAATCAATGTATTCTAGCGGACTGGACACCGTGGTATCGTTTGGCACAGAATCTACTCGGTAAATATGTACCCCCGAAAAATTGCCTCCTGTTGATTCAATGTGCATCGAATCTCCATCCGGATGGCTAAGTCCAATATCAAACGTGCTGCTATACACATACTTACTGGCGTCACCCACCGGTGCCCCGGAGTATTCCCAACTCGGGCTTCCAGCGATAGAACCATCATTTCCATAAGGGCTCGAATCATAGGCAGTAGAACCATTTCCTTCGTCTAACTTCCAATATCCAACCAGGTTGGCGTAGTCCGGGTGACTGGCATCAATAGATTTACACATGTATGATCGTAACGTAGCTTCACTCAACGCGGCCTTGAACACACTTATCTCATCCAGCTCACCATTCAATATGCGGTCATTGCCATAGTTTCGACCGAGTTCAAAATCATCGTTTGAAACAAAGCTCCCCGTTTGGTTTCGAATCGTGTCTAGCACTCCATTCAGGTAAATTTTCATTTGTGCACCATCATACGTGGCAGCCACATGGTACCACTTATTGGTTGACAGGGCAGTCTGAGTATGAAGCTTGTAGTGTGTACCACCTATGTACAGAATAAACTGCACCCGGTTACTGGGAATACTTGCATCACCCACTCTCACAGCCGCCTGGCTTCCTGATTGTTCGGTTCCGGCAAACGAAGTGATGTATGGAAAAGCTGTCTTAAAGGCCTGAACCTTAAGCCAGCCTTGAATGGTTATGGCAGATCCACTTAGGTTAATTGCTCCGCAGTTAGCATACTGGCTCGTACCGTTTAAATCCAGATCATATCCCGAACCTGGCTGGGCATGAATAATGGATGTGAAAAACAAAAAGAAGACTACTGCGGCTGTGCTAATAACTTTAGTCATGAGTTGGGGTTTAGTACTCTCAATATTACGCAAACCCCTTCATTCAAAAAAACTCCTTCACACCGCTTCGGTTTCTATGCGCTGATTTACTTTCTTTGAGAGAAACTAAGACATATGAAATTTTTCATCGACACAGCAAACCTGCAAGAAATTAAAGAGGCGAATGATCTGGGAATACTAGACGGTGTGACTACCAACCCAAGCCTTATGGCCAAAGAAGGGATCAGTGGAAAGGAGAATATACTTCAACACTACCGGGATATTTGCGAGCTTGTTGATGGAGATGTAAGTGCCGAAGTGATTGCCACAGATCTGGACGGAATGATAACAGAAGGAGAAGAGCTAGCCGCTCTTCACCCAAATATTGTGGTCAAAGTTCCGATGATCAAGGAAGGCATTAAAGCCATCACCTACTTCTCAAAAAAGGGCATCCGAACCAACTGCACGCTGGTCTTTTCGCCCGGTCAGGCGCTACTGGCTGCCAAGGCCGGAGCCACATACGTGTCGCCTTTTTTGGGCAGACTTGACGATATCAGCGCAGACGGTTTGGCTCTTATTTCAGAGATCAGATTGATCTATGACAACTACGGATTTGACACGGAGATTTTAGCCGCGTCTATCAGACATAGCATGCACATTGTTGACTGCGCCAAATTAGGAGCTGACGTTGCAACTTGCCCTTTAAAACCTATATTAGCACTGCTTAATCACCCGCTTACGGATATCGGTTTGAAGAAATTCCTCGAGGATTACGCCAAAACCAACGGGTAATAAAATTATGGATTGAAGGATAAATTAGCACTACTGGGCCCAGGTCTGTTGTATGCAGGCGCTGCTGTTGGCGTGTCGCATTTGGTGCAGAGTACACGAGCCGGAGCTGAGTTTGGTTTTCAGCTATTGGTCATCATCGTACTCATCAATATAATCAAGTATCCCCTTTTTGAGATAGGCCCGCGTTATGCCGCAGCCACGGGAAAAACACTGCTGGACGGGTATCGAAAAATGGGACGATGGGCCGTGCTGGTCTATATTCTGATGAGCGTGTCAACCATGTTTATCATCATCAGCGCCATTTCCATTGTAACGGCTGGCTTGTTTGCTCAGCTCACTTCTCTCTCGCTGGAACCAGCTTTCATATCAGTTATCATTTTGGCCATTTCGGTCGTTATTCTTGGTGTTGGACACTACAGTACGTTGGATAAGCTCATGAAAGTCATCGTAGTCCTTCTCAGTGTTTCCAGTCTGCTGGCATTGGCATTTTCGTTTGCTGAGCCCATTTACAAGGAACCCCAGTTCAAGCAGATATTTGACCTGGGCGAGCGTACACACGTCCTGTTTCTGGTAGCCCTGTTAGGCTGGATGCCTGCCCCTATCGATATTTCTATCTGGCATTCCGTGTGGTCGGTGAGTAAAACGCGTGAAAGAGGTAAGCGGGTTGACATGAAGACAGCTCTGCTCGATTTTAAGATCGGTTATTGGGGTACTACCATGCTGGCCGTATGTTTCCTCTCTCTTGGGGCCATTATTATGTACGGTACCAATGAGCAAGTGGCTACTGGAAGCGTGGCATTTGCCGAACAGTTGATTAGCCTGTATACTTCCAACCTTGGTCAATGGACCTTTCCATTCATAGCATTGGCTGCCTTCACCACCATGTTTAGTACTATGCTCACCTGCCTCGATGCATTTCCACGAACGCTTCGAAAGGCGTCTAAACTCATGATTGGGGAATTAAGCAAGCCTCAATTTCATTTTCAACTTTACTGGATTTGGCTCATGATAACTGCACTTGGGTCATGCGTTATTCTGTTGTTTTATCTCAGAGATATGCGAGCTATGGTGGACTTAGCCACGACTATATCATTCGTGTTGGCACCTGTTTTTGCATATCTGAATTACCGAGCCATGACAGATTCTTCGATACCTAAAAAATACCAGCAACCGCCTTATCTGAAGAGATTTGGGCTGATTGCGATCTTCCTGCTCGTGGGTTTTAGCATCTGGTTTCTTTTATACTAAATCCGTACTTCTATCTTTAGCTGCTAAAGTTGAAGCATGAGATACTTACTTTTTATTCTATTCATAGTGCCTATTGCCGTAATGGGTCAGGACTTTAAGTACGAGCAAAAGCGCATTCAAATAACAGAATCTGGAACAGTCAATCCGAAGGATTTCAAGGACGATTTTCATGTTTCGCTCCTGCATTTGGAAGCACCGTATCCCGGTGGTGAAAACGCCAAAGAATCGATAAAGTCGCAGAAACTTAAAACGGCAGAACGCTTCCCAAGAAAACCCGCCATGGGTCAACGAAACCAACGAGGAACCACAGATTCACTTACTGTGCTTCAAGGGTTTCCGGTACGCTTCTTCTTAAATGACAACCCACTTGTGGGTGGTCGCCCCAATGACAATACAGTGGCCATTTCCAATGACGGAAAGCTTCTCACATCATACAACACGCAGGTTTGGGGGTATGATATGGTGCAAGACACTTATCTGTTTGACGATTCTCAACACCATCCGAGTTTTGGGCAATTTATGAGCTGGTATGCAGACACTACGTACAGCTTGTACTTCCCCTTCGACCCTAAGCTCATCTACGACCCCACCAGAGATCGATTTATTCTTGTCTTTCTTACAGGCCGCGACCCAGACAACAGTGGAGCCATTGTAGCTTTTTCGAGCTCAAATAACCCAAGTGACGTGTGGCATGCCTACCACTTAAGTGGCAATCCGCTTAACGATACTACGTGGACTGATTATCCGCAAATGGCCATTAATGGAAACAACCTGTACCTAACGCTCAATCAGCTTTACCCAGACTCTTCATGGATCACGGGCTTTGCCCAGACAGTGATCTGGCAAATGGATCTGGATGCCGGGTTTAGTGGAGCCTCAACACTCGACAGCCGTATTTGGTATGGCATGGAGTATGGAAATCAAAAACTGAGATACCTCCGTCCCGTAAAAACGGCCATGGGCCCAGAGCCCACAGATACCATGTACTTTGTGTGTAACCGTCCATTTGACGTGGTCAACGACTCTATCTTTCTGGTTCGCATCGTAGGCGATGTAGCCGATACCGGAGCTTCCATCGATGTCAAACTAGTCATTGCGGATACGGAGTACGGTTTACCACCAGATGCCATCCAACCCAACAACCATGTGTTTTTGACCAACGATGCCCGTGCACTTGGAGCAGTTCGCATCAATCGTGAAATTCATTTTGTTGGTAATACGGTTGAACCAAACTCGGGTAAGAGCGCCATTTATCACGGCATTATCATGGACCCTGACCAACCAGAAGTTGATGGTCATATTATTACGCACGATACGCGTGACTTTGGCTATCCAAATATTTCGTTTCTCGGCTTAAGCAAGGAAGATCGGGAGATGGCCATCTTCTTCAACCACACCGCAGCAGATGCTCCGGCTGGTAACTCCATTGTCTACTATAACAACAACCGTGAATATGGTCCTGTGCAGACCCTGAAAGAAGGTGAAACCTATGTAGATCGTATTCAGGGCACGGACGAGCGCTGGGGAGATTATATTGGCATTCAGCGTAAGTTTAACGAGACTAGTCGCGTGTGGGTAGCAGGCTATTTCAGCTTTGGACAGACATCTAACGGCACCTGGGTGAGCGAAGTAGCTGGCCCAAGAGACTGGACTGTAGGTGTGGAAGACAAAACAGAAACCAAGCTTCGACTTTTCCCGAATCCAACGGCTAACTACCTTTCCTTTGAGTTTGAAATGCCCGAAACGGCTGTGGCCTCATTTCAAATTATGGATATCAACGGACGGTTGATTCAAACCATAGCACGAGATCGTGTGAAAGCTGGAAGCAATCAGCTCACCTTTGACGTTACTGTGCTTTCACCAGGGACGTATATTCTGCATGTAGTAGAGGGAGACAATCTGGTTTTTTCAGAAAAGTTCGTCAAGCAATAGGATAAAGGGCTGGTTTTAAAGAGGTAAAATTTGTTTATTTGAGAAACCTCTTAACCACATGGGAACTCAGCTCGTTTCTACCTCCACCTCACATAAGGAGCGTACCGACTTTATTCACAGATTATTAGATGATGTGCAGGCTCTTGAGATCATGCTCGATAAAGGCATGTTCGAAAAGGGAGTTCATCGGATTGGGGCCGAGCAAGAGTTTTGTCTTGTAACGGATAATTGGCGACCATCGGTTGTTTCAAACGAAGTGTACAAAGCCGTGAATGATCCTCATTTCACCACGGAACTTGCGCGGTACAACCTTGAGATCAATATGGACCCGCTTCTTCTGGAAGGCACGTGCTTTTCGGATATGCATAAAGAGTTAAGCGGATATCTGGACAAAGCCGATGAGGCGGCCCTGGCAAATGAAGCACGTGTCATTCTAACTGGCATCTTACCTACTATAACCAGAAAGGAACTGGAATTTGAATTCATGACACCTAACCCAAGGTATCGCGCACTCAACAATATGATGCGCGAAGTAAGAGGCGATGATTTCCAGCTGCATATCAAGGGAGTAGACGAACTCTCTGTCCTGCACGATAACGTGCTATTTGAGGCGTGCAATACGAGCTTCCAATTACATCTTCAGATTTCACCGAAAGACTTTATACCGAGCTATAACTGGTCACAAGCCATATCGGGTCCGGTACTTGGAATTTGTACCAACTCCCCTCTTCTCATGGGACGTGAGCTTTGGGCAGAAACCCGAATTGCACTGTTCAGACAAAGTCTCGACACGCACAAAACTTCGTTTGCGCTTAAAGAGCAAGAGCCCCGTGTAACCTTCGGCAGCGGATGGGCTGAAAAATCGGTAGTAGACGTGTTTAAAGATGGCATTGCCCGACACAAAGTACTCGTGGTGAGCGATGTGGAGGAGAACTCTATGCAAGCGTTGTTTGATGGACGTATTCCGAAACTGAAAGCATTGCAGTTACACAATGGAACTGTGTATCGGTGGAACAGACCGTGCTATGGAATCAGCGATAATGGGAAACCTCATTTGCGCATCGAGAACCGCTACATACCCGCTGGCCCGAGTGTGACGGATGAAATGGCCAACTTTGTGTTCTGGGTAGGTCTCATGGCAGGGCGTCCAGCGCGATTTGACAACATGTCTGCTGAGATGGATTTCGAGGACGCCAAAAACAACTTCCTGAAAGCCGCACGATCTGGTAAGGAGTCTGGCCTTGTATGGAATGGAGATCTGAAAACGGTCAAAGACATTATCGAACAGGATTTCTTGCCTATGGCAGAAAGCGGCCTGAAACGAATGAAGGTGAATGATCGGGATATCGAACGATATCTGAGTGTCATTGCCGAGCGATGTGTTTCGCGCACTGGCTCACAGTGGATGGTGACCAACATGCGCAAGTTGACCAAAGAGATCAAGAAAGATCAGGCACTGGTAGCTCTCACCAGTGCTATCTACGAGAATCAAAAGAATGACATTCCCGTGCATAAATGGGAGGACGTAGAAAACGCAGATGACTTTCTCGGAACTCCCACGACCGTTGGTCAGATCATGATTTCAGAGCCATTTACGGTCCACGAAAATGACGTAGCCGATATGGCAGCGAGTATCATGCAGTGGAAAAACATTCATCATGTGCCGGTTGAAGGAAAAACCGGAAAATTGACAGGGATATTGACCTGGACGCATATGAAGAAACAACTGCATGGATCGGAGCATTCAAATCTGGTCGGTGAAATCATGACAAAAGACCTTATTACAGTAGATAGAGAAACACCTATTTCTGAAGCTGTTAAGCTGATGAAGAAACACGAAATTGGTTGTCTGCCTATTGTAAAGGAAAATGAACTCGAAGGAATTATTACTGTTGCAGACTTAATCCCATTTGTGCATGCCAATGGCGTATAGTAAAGCCTTGGATGATTCAATTGAAATCAAGCGAGTCATCGACAAAATTGTAGGAAACAAAAAAGGTCCCACCATCATCTTTACGGGCGGTATCCATGGAAACGAACCCTCCGGGATTTTTGCATTGACCAAGGTCATGCGTCAATTGCGCGAAAGCAACTACCACTTCAATGGGAACGTATTAGCCCTGGCTGGTAACTTGTGGGCTCTGGAGCGAGGTGAGCGCTACCACAAGGAGGATTTGAACAGATTGTGGACGCAGGATCGCACACGACAATTGGAAAACGGGCAGCTAAAAGCCGATAACAAAGACACCGAAGAGCAAATTGAGCTCTACGATATTCTAAGGCAAACGATTGAAGAGTTTGACGGACCGTTTTACTTCCTGGATTTACATACCACTTCTGCTCAGACGTCTCCGTTTATGACGGTGAACGACACCATTCTCAATCGAAAATTCTCATCCTGCTTTCCCCTACCCATCATTTTGGGATTAGAAGAATACATTGAAGGTCCGCTATTGAGCTATTTGAATGAGCTGGGGTTCGTAACCACAGCCTATGAAGCCGGGCAGCACGATGCCATGGCCTCTATCGAGAACCACATAGCCTTTATATACCTGAGTTTGGTCTATACCGGAATCCTGGCTAAAAACGAACTGGAAGATTACGATACCTATCACACTACCCTGGCAAAGACAAGTGAGGGTGTAGATCATTTTTTCGAAATCGTTTTCAGAAAGCGCATCGAGAAAAACGAGGAGTTTGCCATGCATCCCGGCTATTACAACTTCCAGCACATTGGCAAAGGCGAAGCGCTAGCCAGCTCTGACGGACAGCCTATAAAATCGAGCCGTGAAGGACGAATCTTCATGCCATTGTATCAAGGCAAAGGCGATGACGGTTTCTTCATCATCCAACAAACGCCAGAGATATTCCTAAACTGGTCTACCAGACTCAGACATTGGAAATTTGATCACCTCTTATCCTTATTACCAGGAATTACGCTCACTTCTGAACGACACAGAGAGTTAATCGTAGACAAGCGTATAGCGCGCTTTCTGGCCAAGGAACTCTTTCACTTACTGGGATACAGAGCCATTCAAATCAATGACAAATACTTAGCTATGCAAAGCCGCGATTATTACTCGCGGAATGCCGACTACTCTCAAGCTCCCTGGAACTAAGAGGGCAACTATGCACCCATAGAGGCGAGACTCTTCTCGATGCTCGCTATTCGAGACTCAGCGTCTGCCAGCTTCTTGCGCTCGGCTTCTACCACGGCTTCAGGTGCATTCTGCACAAAACGCTCATTGGCAAGCTTCTTCCCTACTGAGTTCTTAAATCCGTTCTGATACTTCAACTCTTCCTTGAGTTTTTCAATCTCAGCGCTTGCATCGATCTTACCCTCCAACGGAATAGCAAATTCAAGTGTACCTACGATGAACGAAGCAGAAGCTCCTTCTATAGGCTCGTCAAACTTCATTTCACAATTCGCCAGCTTCTGAATCACAGCCTCATAATCGGCATAAGCTCCTCTGCTTCCTTTCTGGATTAACGTGAGCGTTTCTTTAGGTGACAGCTTTTTCTGCGCTCTAATGGCTCTAACTTCAGATACAATGCTCTTGGCCGTATCAAACGCCTCTATAGCGGCAGGGTTCACCTTTTCAGCCACAGGCCAGGTGCCTACAATGGCACAATCACCTTTCTCGCGAGGTTTAATGCTCTGATACACCTCCTCTGAGATAAACGGCATAATTGGGTGAAGCAACAACATCATCTGCTCAAACAACTCCAACGTGCGGTTATAAGTAGCAGAATCAATAGAATCTCCGTAGGCCGGCTTAATGATTTCGAGGAACCACGAACAAAACTCATCCCATATCAGCTTGTATAAGCTTAGAGCCACATCGTTCAGGCGATACTTAGCGTAATTGTCGTTGATAAATGAAATCTCGGAGTGGATTTTCGTCTCCAACCAGTCCAATGCTTTTGCATTCACTTCGGGTTGCGTTTTATCACTTACCTCCCAGCCTTTGATCAATCTCAGGGCATTCCAAATTTTATTAGTGAAGTTTCTTCCCTGCTCACAAATGGCATCGTCAAACGGAATATCGTTTCCGGCAGGTGCTGTCATCAACAGACCCAGTCTTACTCCATCTGCACTGTACTTCTCGATCAACTGCACTGGATCAGGAGAATTACCCAACTGCTTAGACATCTTGCGCCCAATCTTGTCCCGGATAATTCCCGTGAAATACACATTCTTAAACGGAGCTTTTCCTTCAAACTCATACCCCGCCATAATCATACGGGCCACCCAGAAAAAGATGATGTCTGGTCCAGTCACCAAATCATTGGTTGGAAAGTAATAGTCAAGTTCATCTCGCTTATAAAATCCATCAAACACGCTGATGGGCCATAACCACGAACTAAACCACGTATCCATCACATCTTCGTCCTGTCTCAAATCAGAGATCTCAAGGTCAACACCCTGTTCTTTCAGCTTTGACAATGCCTCTTCTGCCGTCTTGGCCACGACAAACGAGTCGTCCCCTTCGCCATAGTACCAGGCAGGAATACGGTGTCCCCACCACAATTGACGGCTGATACACCAATCTTTGATGTTGGTCATCCAATGACGATAGGTGTTGTTGAACTTGGCTGGATGAAACTTAATATCTCCAGACTCAACAGCTGCAAGGGCCGGCTCCGCTAGCGGCTTCATCTTTACAAACCACTGCTTTGAAAGCCGAGGCTCAATGATGGAGTTTGTGCGCTCGCTCCTACCTACTTTATTGGTATAGTCTTCTACTTTGACCAAATTGCCCGCATCATCGAGCATTGGAACAATGTTCTTTCTGGCTTCAAATCGATCTTGTCCAATAAGCAATTGCGCTTCCTCGCTCAGGCTTCCATTTGGATTTAAAATATCAATTACATCCAGATTGTGTTTGATTCCCAATTCATAGTCATTGGTATCATGGGCTGGCGTCACTTTCAAACAACCTGTTCCAAACTCACGCTCCACATATTCATCCAATATGATAGGAATCTCACGTCCAACTAGTGGAACAATGGCTTTTTGACCATGCAAGTGCGTGTATCGCTCATCTTCGGGATGAATACAAATAGCCGTATCTCCTAAAATAGTCTCAGGCCGTGTGGTAGCAATGGTTACGTACTCGTCAGGACCAACCACCTGATATCTTACATGGTAGAGCTTTGACTGCTCCTCTGTGTGGAGTACCTCTTCATCCGAAACAGCCGTAAGCGCTTCCGGATCCCAGTTAACCATACGGTTACCCCTGTAGATAAGCCCTTTTTCATACAAGTGAGTGAACGTATCCAATACGCTCTCATAGTACTTCTCATCCATGGTGAACCGGGTCCGATCCCAGTCGCAACTAGCTCCAAGCTTTTTTAGTTGCTCCAAAATAACACCACCATACTCTTCCTTCCAATCCCACGCATGGGCCAGGAACTCATCTCGGCTTAGGTCTGATTTCTTGATTCCCTTTTCTCGTAATCGTCTTACAACCTTAGCCTCGGTTGCAATAGAAGCATGGTCCATACCGGGAACCCAACACGCATTCTTTCCTTCAAGACGCGCTTTACGAATAAGAATATCCTGAATCGTATTGTTGAGCATATGTCCCATATGCAGCACTCCGGTCACATTAGGTGGAGGAATGACCACCGTAAAAGGCTCCTGCTCAGGATTGGGACGAGACGCAAAGAAATTCTGCTCCATCCAGCTATCATACCACTTCTGTTCTACCTTACCTGGTTCGTACTTTGAAGACAATTCGCTCATTACGGGTGCATTAAAATTGAAAGTCGGCAAAGGTAGAATTCACGGCTTTGAATCGCGTTTTTTTTCATCATTCATTTGGCATGATTGGATGCAACTAAAAATGCTTTCTAAACATGTGTTATAAGGCACATAACAATTGGTCGATTTTAAAAACCTTTGTGTCAGATGTAAGGTATTGCCGCCTTATTCTACTCAACACTTAATTGAAACACGATGAAATTACTTAGAATACTTACACTCGTTTTGGCTTCAACCCTATTTGTAGCAGCTACGCCACCTGCAGAGGAACCACAGGGAATAGCATTCTTTGAAGGCACCTGGGAAGAAGCACTTGCCGCAGCAGAGGCCGAAAACAAAATGATCTTTTTAGACGCATATGCCAGCTGGTGCGGACCATGTAAGCTGCTCAAGCGAAACGTATTTCCCAACGAGGCGGTCGGAAGTTTTTACAACGAAAACTTCATCAACGTAAAAATGGACATGGAAAAAGGAATTGGACCTAAGTTATCGATGAAATATGGCGTAACGGCTTATCCAACACTTCTCTATATCAATGGAGACGGTAGTGTGGTAAAGAAAGCCATTGGCTATCATCAACCAAATCAACTAATCGATTTGGGCAAACAGGTCCTGAACAAAGGTTAATATATAGGTTAGGTTTATAGGGTCAGAAAAGCTCATTGTTTCCCGAACAATGGGCTTTTCTTTTTTTGCATCCATTGTTGCTTCACAGACAGGCCTACCAACGAGAAAAAGCCGTAGGTCAGGAGTATGTGAAAGGGCACCAAACCATAGTCTCCTAACTGAATTCCGTACCAAATAGCACTCAGAAAATACAACCCAAACGCGAGCTCCAGAAAAGTAATCGTTGCCACCTTACTCTGCCGGTACTGATTGCTTATCCAATCGTCTTCAGCACTGTACACATTGAATTTAGGCGTTCTGACAAAAGGAGTCTTTCGTCCGATAAAGCCCTCGAAAACAGCAATAGCATTGTGGAGACTTAACCCCATAGAAAGGGAGAGGAAATTGAAGAACAACCCTATAAACTGACTCCACGATAAATTGGGTTGAGCGCGCAAACTGGCCTCACGGTAGAAAAAGTAGAGGATGACTAGACTGAGCAAAAACAGACTGGCTCCCGTGAAGATGTGACTCTGCACAAAAAACGCCTGCTTGATAGACATGACAGGTACACTCAGCACCGCACCCAATAACACGCTGATAAAGATGGAAGAGTTTAGCAAATGAAACGAGGCGTGAATTTTACTTTTCAAGGATACTTGGGGGGTCTTCCATACCTTCCACAAATTCTTACGCGCACACTCCGCTGCTCCTTTATTCCATCTATACTGCTGTGAGCGCAGCGCGTTTAATTCAACAGGTAGTTCAGCCGGAGACTCCACATCTTCACGGTAAACAAACTGCCACCCCAGCAATTGGGCTCGATAACTTAAATCGAGGTCTTCTGTCAGCGTATCACTACTCCACCCGCCTGCTTCATGGATGGTCTTGGTTCTCCAAACACCAGCAGTTCCATTGAAATTGATAAAGTGACCTCCTTCATTCCTTCCGCTTTGCTCAACCGTAAAATGGCCATCAAGTCCAAACGCCTGCAATCTGGTGAGTGGGCAATAACCACGGTTTAAGTGCCCCCATCTGGTTTGTACAACACCAACCCGCTCATTGGCAAAAAGCGGAATGCTCTCCTTCAGGAAGGAAGGATCTGGCACGAAGTCAGCGTCAAATATGGCCACAAAATCACTGGATGTCTGTGTCATTCCATATGCCAATGCTCCGGCTTTAAATCCCGATCGCTCAGGTCTGCGAATATGTGATATGGATATTCCAGATGTGTCATTAGCCACAAAACCAGCAATAATATCGGTGGTCTCATCCGTGCTATCATCCAGTACCTGTATCTCCAGCTTATCCAACGGATAGTCCAACCGTGCCACTGCACGCAGCAGGCGCTCCATCACATACTTTTCATTGTAAACAGGAAGTTGGACCGTAACTGTAGGCCAATTATCAGGTGATGGCGGTCTCGCTTGATCGTCTGACTTACTATGCGCTTTCCGATACAGCAGCAACAGGTTTAACTGCACCAAACTGAACAAGAAGATAAAGCACAACGCACCAAAGTACAGTACCAATACCATCCAATCCCACCAATTCATTTCTATCAATCCCACTGTGCTTAAAGATGCTCGAAGGTATCAATGCTTACAGGAAGTACGAAATCAATTTCATGCCTGTTAAGCAGGCTGCACACTACCTAACCAAGACATCCACACCCGATACAAACGGCTCTAACCCAATTTTAATCACCTGATTATTTATGAGTTAGAAAAAAAGTAACGCAAGTGGGTTAGGTTTTCATTTCACGCCCTAACCAATAAGCATTAATCAATAAATCTTTCATTATGAAAAAAGTACAAATACCCCAGAATGATCTGGTAGAGGCATTAGTGCCTGATGCAGGAAATGTAGAAACCTATCAAATCCTTTACGGATGGATTGGCAAGAGCACCCGAAAAGGATACATACGATTGTATGCCGATTTGGACATGGCAGCGTATCTCGAGTTCTTAGAGAGTGACGTGCAACTAGTAAAGTCTATGCAAACACCTGAAAATCCGCTTGACGGAAGTACGGTATGGCTTTCTGCCGATGCTAAGATTCTGGAAACAGGAAACACAGACTCTGACATGAGTGCTGATGCGTTTCTAATGGGTGGATTCAGCGATAAAATGGCTGGCTACGAACGCGATGCTACTGGTGTGATTGATGCGGATGACGTCATTTATGCGGCTGCAGCAAAAAGCAAGATTTTCCCACGTAGATGTGGATTATCGCGTCCGCCAAAGTCAAGACGTATTTGGAAGTGTTGTCCTTTTCCTCGTAGTACCTATGCTATCTAGGAACTATGAATGATTGGAAACATAAAGGCCAATTAATCAACCATTTGTCAGACTGTGGACTCTTGAGTCCGCAGTCTGTCACAGATGGGTCCCTGACGGTAGAAGATCAGAGCAGTCGAAACATGAATTTTCTGGTAAATCAGAAGAAGCCCGTGTTTGTAAAGGTCGCTCTCGATCTGGATCGAAATGACTCACTCCAAACAGAAGCCAAGGCATACCAGCATACCCATTTAAACGGTCAGATGAGGGAGCAGATTCTACCAACCATGTTGCACCATCAAAGTCAGAAAGGGGTGCTTGTTACAGAAGCGATTCAACGCGCAACATACCTCACTGACATACTTACTCAGCCCACTGAGTACAACCTTCAGGCGGCTGGTCACACACTAGGCAAAGCACTACAGCAACTAGCCCTGTCTGATAGAAAAACATTTGAGCTTGCTGAAACCCCATGGGCGTTTAGCATGTACGCTCCAGAAAAATCAACGTATTTCCAGTTTAGTTCGGCCACACAGGAGTTGATTCGCCTGATTCAACAAAATAAGAGCTTCGTAGAGCACCTGAGGGCGCTAAACGATACCTGGACATCAGACGGAGTCAGCCACTTTGACTTAAAAGCAGAGAACGTTCTGTACACAAGACAGGAGTCGGGAAAGCTCCTACCAAGAATTGTAGACTGGGAAATGGTGTGCCAGGGCGACATGTGTTGGGATTTGGCATCCGTATGGGCTTCCGTGATTAAAACCTGGCTTGATTCTGTTGAGCTGGGAAAACAAGAAATGAATGCCTCGAAAAAAGTCGATGCACTTTTTGACTTTAATCGGGCCATGTGGAAATCTTACTCAGGCAAGCTTTCTGCTCATCGCACCCAAAGTACCCTTGAAAAAACAATGAGGTTTACCGGTGTTGCACTGCTCAAATTGAATGCTGAGCTGACCGAACTATCCATGAAGCTTAATCAACGCAATCTCTTGTACCTACAGACAAGCCATAACCTCATATGCCATCCGCTGCAAGCCGCAAAGGCACTTCTCGGCATCAACCCACGTATCTCATGAAAAAAAACTTAATCGACCAGCTCGCATTTGCGTTTAAACGTCTTGATCACGATCGTCTCAGCTGGATGGGACAGCCACTTCCATTTCCTTCTACAGATGCATGGCTCCTGAAAAGCACAGAGGAACGATTCACATTTCAACATAAACAACTTTCGGATGTATTGTACAGTTTCTTATATGTACACGGTGAGGTCAGATCGCTTGAATCGCGGGCTCCGCTCGGGAATGGATCTCTAACGGAGTCTTTTCAAACAGTCATTCACGATCAGGGTTTCTGGGAAAAAGGTTGGCATCTGGAATCGAGAGAGGAAGATTTTTCGATGATGACAAAAGACCATTTGACGCTGCAGGTACCAAACAGAGAAACGAGGCAGGCAGAATTGGGATATGATGTACTCATGCCAACCTGCCGAGATAATGTGAGCCCCGGTTACTACTCCATTGTTGGAGAAGTGGGTTCCTGTAACGAAGATGACCAAATCATACGATTCTATTTTCACGTTGGTGCTGATTCTGCCGCTCAGCTGGCTGCAACCATCGTTTCAGGTGTAAATGAGCTTGGTGTGCCCTTCTTTTTTAAAATTCTCAACGACTCTGAGCAATTCGGCCGCGCAGATGCAGCCGTGCTCTATGTGAATCATCAATTCCAGAAGGACATTGTTCAATTTCTGGAAGAGTCATGGCCAAAACTCAACCCGATGTTAGAGCACGGTACCCCGGCCTTTACGTTGGAGTTGGCCCCTGGTATCGGGTTGGCCGAAGATCCGGGCAATGGAGAGAGTTTTGGAGAGCATCGCTGTCACATATTGGCTTCAGCCCTGCTGGAATATACCAAACCAGCTAATCAGCTCAGCCTTGCGAACCACATTGAAAACGCATTCGAAAAAGAACACATACATATTGAATCTCCTTATCAATCGGTCATGTCAAACAGGACATATGAGCCATTGCGCATTCCGACAAAACCAGCTAATCTCATTGGGCAAACCACAGAATCTAATGAAGTAGCACAAGACATGGCACTGCTCGACATGGCCACAGCCTATGGCGATTTGATTTGTGACCATGCAGTCTGGTATCAGGACACATGCAACTGGGTGACAAAGAACATTGATGCTCCACGGAGCGTATTGGCCAAAGCTATGGAAGCAGACATCTACGAAGGTGCTGCCGGACTCTGCTGGTTCTTTACGGAACTCTACTCAGAAACGAACAATCCCGTTTTAAAAGAGGTTGCCTCAGGTGCTGCGAAGTGCATACTTCAAAAAACAGCATCTTATATGGACAAGGGAACATTTTCTTTCTACGATGGCGCTACAGGAATCATTGCCACTGCGCTGTTGGTTAGCAAAGCATGCGAGTTTCCCGAACTTGAGCAACAGGCACGCGCGCAGGCGCTTCTGCTAGACGAAACAATGCTTAACCAGGCCGAAAATGACCTTCTTTCGGGATTGGCAGGTCAAATGTTCGGGTTAATGGCCATTCAGCATTTTGCACCTGACTTAACACATCTGCCTGAACTCATTGAGTCTCATGCAGATTTGCTTCTGGAGCGCGCTGAGTGGTTAGAAGGAAAAGCATCGTGGAAAAACGTTAACCAGAACCACCCGAGCAATCTACTCGGAATGTCACACGGCACGTCAGGAATAGCTCTGGCCCTGATGCAAACTGCCAATACACTAAACACAGACAAATACAACAGCCTTATCCAAGCGGCTTTCGCCTACGAAGACGATTGGCGCATCAAGTCGAATAACCTATGGCCCGACCTTCGATACCAAACAAATGCCCAAAATGACGTGGTGGAAAGCACGCTATGGTGTCATGGAGCACCTGGCATTTCTTTATGCAGAAACTATGCGCACGGATTGGGATACTTGTCCTATGACAGTCAATCCGTTTTAAATCAAAGCTACAAGGCCACGGTGGAAAGCATTGAAGAATACATATCAGCTGAGAAGCCAGCGCTATGCGTATGCCACGGCCTCACGGGCAATGCAATGACGCTCATTGACTCCCCCTTTCTATCGCAACGGATAATCGAGCAGACATCAGCACGATTGCTCAATCGTTTAAAGCAGGCACAAAGCGGTCATGACTTTTCACAGTTTGGGTATTTCACCGGGCTTGCCGGAATGGGACATTACCTGCTATGCGCTCATCAGAAACGTATGTCGCCATTAGTAATGCCTGTGGTAGAGTTGCTCCCAAACTTTACCTCACAAACCGAGCTAAACATGCCGAAAGAGCAAATAGAGAATCTTGTAACCAGCCATTAAACTTCCCTTTACAGTTCCCGACACCTTAGACTTACCTATTCGAACCCGGTACTTCACGGGAACCTCCTGGCAGGCTAACTTCTGTTTTGCAGCCTTGATCTGCATCTCTACAGTCCAGCCGTAGTTACGGTCGGTCATATTGAGTTGAAGTAGTTTATCAAACCGGATGGCCCGAAACGGCCCCAGATCCGTAAAGCGATAGCCGTAAATGAGCCGAAGTAAGAAAGTGGCAAGCCAGTTTCCGAAACGTTGAGGAACCGTCAGAGAACCTTTCTGACTTGTACCCGTCACCCGGCTACCAATGACCATGTCTATATCATCTGTGAGAATTGGCCTTACAATCTGCTCCAGATCTTCTGGATAGTCAGAATAATCGCCATCCAAAAACACCACGGTATCTGGTCGCACTGACTTTGCCATGAGATGAGAAATCCCTTTGAGGCATGCCGCTCCGTAGCCCCTCTCCTCCTCAGATAACACAGTAGCTCCTGCTTCACGAGCTACCTGCATGGTCGCATCAGAAGATCCATTGTCCACAACCACAATGTCACGCACTATGTCTGGAATATCTCCAATGACATTGGCTATCGCTCCCTCTTCATTTAAAGCGGGAATAATGACATCTATAATTTGTGTGGTTTGCATGATAAAATTGGCTGTTGCAAATGTCCGCGTAAGGTGCGACAAGTTCAAACGTCTTTTATGAACAAGAATTTGAATCTTCGTTGTTCTCAATGAAGATTAAGTAGCTTGATGAAAAAGTGCTAAAAAGCTTACACATACCGTTCTCTTCTCATCGTATTTTGAGTGTTTTGGTGATGCTATTTACTCTTGCTGGGGCATCATTTTCCCAATCAATTTCGGCTTCAGATAGCGCGCTCAATGCGTACTCCGAGATTCTGAGCGAGCATGTAACGAAGGATGGATTAATAGACTACAAAAAACTAAGTCCCCGAACTTCCGAGATAGAAAGCTTTATCAAAACCATTAGTTTAAGCAAAGAAGACTTAAATACTGGTAAACAAACAACTGCTTACTTAATAAACCAATACAATGCCATTGTCATATTAGGCGTTTTAAAGAACAAAAACGAGGAGTCGGTTCAGAACATTGGTGATTTTTTTACAGCTAAAAACTACGATTCGCCCTGGGGAAAAGTCAGTCTAAACGAGTTGGAATCGCATTTGATTTCTGAGATTTTTAAAGACCCTAGAATTCACTTTGTGCTAAACTGCGGAGCAGCCAGTTGCCCTCCACTTAGACCAGAGGCTTTTTACCCGAAAGACATCGAATCTCAGATCGAGAATCAAACGCGTATTGCTATCAACGACAAGCGCATTGTCCGCGTGAATGATCACAATGGAAAGGCATATGTCTCGGAAATTTTCGACTGGTATGAGGAGGACTTTGATCAGGTTGGTGGTGTGCGGGCATTCATAAACACTTACCTGGACGATCCGCTACCCGACTCAATGGACATTGTTTATATGCAATACGATTGGAGCAAAAATCAAACACCGGATAACACTGGTGAAAAAAAAAAGTAACACCGAATCTGCAGCAGACCAATCAATCAACGCTGTACGCTAAAGGGGCGATTGAGATTAAGTCTTATCAAAATCTTTACACACAAAGCAGGCACTTTGAGAACGCCCGACATGTGTCTGAGCCTCGTTCTACCTACTTCACCTCCATTACCCAAGTCACTTATGGGGCATTTAATCGTTTGAATCTTGGGGTTGATTTCTGGTTTAAATCTGTGTTAGCAGATGGCCCGGGTAGCTCTAATGCATTGAATGTGCTGCGCTTTCCGTCTACCCCTAATTTTAGCTCAAAGCTTGGTTATGTGGGCCCAAGGTTTAAAACGTACATCCACAAAAAATGGCAGGGACTCACCTACCAGTCATCGTTCCTTATCCCAATCAGCCAGGATTTGGAGAACCGAAACCGATCAGACCAATCTCAGTTCGTGTTTGTTGAATGGGACCGATATTTATGGATACAGGACATTTTTTGGCAACGTATGCTGTCCAATAAATGGCAGCTTTTCACCAAAACTGCTTTTTGGACAAGTGTGCCGAGAGACTCATACCGTACCAACTGGTATCTGGAAACTCCAGTGGCTGCCTATGTGAGCTTCTTCCCTACCAGACAAATCACACTGCTGGGCACAACCGAGTTTTGGGTAAAACATACCCGCGATGTGCCTTCTGCTTCTGGCCAAAGTAATAACGAGTTTGCACCCTTCCACAGCTTCTTTGCTCATTCGGGTATCGGAATGAAGTACCAAATTCCCGGGACCCAAATCGAACTTGAGGCCTTGTATACGAAGTTTTGGATGGGAAGCAATTTTGAAGGAGCTGGTCAGACCTTTAATGCCGGAATAAGATGGCTATACAACCGTTAGCTATTCAACCAATTGCGCATCATATCTAAACCGTGTTCAGTCATAATGCTTTCGGGATGGAATTGAATCCCATACAAAGGCAGCTCATCGTGTTCAACAGCCATCACAATCCCGTCCTTGGCTATGGCATTTACTCGATACTCCTTGGGAATGCTTTCTTCGTTAAAACCCCAGCTGTGGTACCTACCAACTCGGAAACTATCGGGTAATTTGTTGAACAACCTTCCACTATACACAGGATTCAGTTCTTCTTGTGCCCCATGAGCCACGGTGTCCATATTGATGATTTCAGCTCCCGAGTACTCCATCAGGGCCTGCATACCCAAACAAACACCCAGAATAGACTTTGTATTGGCATACTTCTCCAGAAGTGCTTGCACACCAACCGAGTCTTTTGGAAGCCCAGGGCCAGGGCCAATCAATACATGTGTGGCTGATTCGATATCTGAGATGTCTACCTCATCGTTTCTTCGGACAACGATGTCGCAATCCAGCTGCTCTAACAAGTGCACCAGATTAAACGTAAACGAGTCGTAGTTATCTATAACCAGTATCTTCTTTTCCACCTTCATGAAGGATGTCAAAAATCTATATTTGAAGCTTACCGAAGAACGTCAATTTCTATGAAAAAGATTATTGAAAGCAAAGAAGCTCCAGCTCCGATAGGTCCCTACTCACAAGCGGTTCAGCACGGAAACATGTTGTTCGTATCAGGGCAGATTGCTCTGGATGCCGCTACCGGAGAGTTGAAAACGCAGGATTTAGAAACGGAAACCGAATTGGTGATGCAAAACCTGGGCGCTGTTTTGAAGGCCGCTGACATGGATTACTCCCATGTGTTGAAGTGTTCCATCTTTTTAAGCAGTATGGACTTGTTTGCCGATGTAAACGCCATCTACGGCAAGTATTTTGAAGTAGACCCGCCTGCACGGGAAACGGTCGCGGTTAAAACCCTTCCTAAGAATGTAAATGTTGAAATCTCTTGCATAGCAGCCAAGTAACATGGAAAAACAAACAATCAAGGCACTCATTTTTGGCGTAGCCATTGTCTTAGCAGCTTTCTTATTGGGCGATGCTTATTTGTCGAGAAGCCGACCTGAAGGCACTATTTCGGTTACTGGGTTGGGCAAAACAGATTTCACGTCTGATCTGATCGTGTGGGAAGCTGTGTTTAATCAGCAAAACCAGGACTTACAAACGGCCTACGCTGAACTCGAAAAAGACAAGCGGAGCATTGTATCATACCTTACCGAAAAGGGTATTTCCGAGCAAAACATGGTCTTCAGTGCAGTTTCTACGCGAGAGGATAGAAAGTCAAAGTACTCTGACGATGGTCGCTACGTAGGTGATGAGTTCGTGGGTTACGTGCTCTCTCAATTTGTAGAAATAGAGTCAGAAGATGTACAGTTGGTGGAACAAATATCTCGCGAGATCACGGAGCTACTCAACCAGGGAGTAAAGCTCTATTCGCAGCCACCCAGGTATTACTACACCAAACTATCGGACCTTAAAATTGAAATGATTTCGGCCGCTACAGAAGATGCACGGTTGCGAGCTGAGAAGATTTCAGAGAACTCGGGTTCTGAACTGGGCGATCTGGTAAGTGCGCAAATGGGCATTTTCCAAATCACGGGTCAAAACTCTACCGAATCATACAGTTGGGGAGGAACGTTTAACACGGCCGATAAAGAGAAAACAGCTTCAATTACCATGAAGTTGAAGTATAAAATCGAAGATTAAGACCTCCTTATTCTAATTCTGGCTCATTAAAAGCCAACCGGCTAGTACATTTGAAATATGATACGAATTATCATTCTTCTCCTCATTCTCGTTCCCAATATCTCACTGGGTATCGATGCCTTTTTTAACCATTCAAAGTTTTACAATCCTGAACAGGGAACCTATGTTGAACTTCAAATGCTGTTTAACGCATCTTCTGTGAAGTACATGGAAGCCGCAAATGGTTACCAATCGATCATCGAGCTCACCTACATTTTTGAGCAAGAAGGCAAAGTGGTGAATTACTCCAAAAACCTGGTTAAGAGCCCGTATACCAATGACTCTGTTACGCTGGTAGACTTTATGGACGTACAGCGTTTCTACATTGCTCCCGGTAATTACGATCTGGCTATTAACCTAAGAGACATCAATAACCCAAAAGATACGGGAACAATTGTTCAGGTGATTGAAGTACCAACTCCGGGCAACATGGCGTTCTTCTCAGATGCGGTATTTATGGATACCGTATTTGCATCGGGCGGTGAATCCAGCATATATACCAGGGGCAATCTGGAGATGGTTCCTAAAATATCAGGCTTTCAGGGACCAGACAGAAAGAGCATGGGAGTGTATGCAGAGTTGTACCAAACGGACATGGTTTTATCTCCAAACGAGCCCTTGCTGATTACGGCAGATATTGTCGACTTAAAAGTGAACTCGCTGATTGAGTCGTATCACTGGATGCAACGAAGTACGAGTAATGCCGTTATCCCGGTGTATAAGCAATGGAACATTGATGACCTCTACTCTGGCAACTACCTGATGCGTATTGAGGCAAGAAACCGACTCAACGAGTCCATTGCCTTGCTTGAAGTCCCTTTTCAGCGTTACAATACCCTTCCAGACACATTAACTCCCGAGTACCTGAACAAAACTTTTGTGCAGCGCTTTCATGAAGACTCGCTCAGAGACATGACGTATTGCCTCAAGCATCGCGCCTCTGTGTATGAAGAAAAGTTCATTGAAGAAAACTGGGACGAAGGCGACACGTTGGAATTACAGCGATTTTTCTACGAATACTGGAATGCGCGCAATCCGCTCGACCCCGAAGCCGAGTGGAAACAATACCACAAAAAAATCAGACATGTTGAGCGCAACTACGATGTGGTTAGAAGACACGCATGTACATCGGATCGAGGCCGCATTTACCTCATGTTTGGAAAACCCAACACGTTGGTCAACCAACCAGCTGAGCCTAATGCACTGCCCTATCAGATCTGGCACTACTACAAGATCCCCGAAAAGTCGAACGCCAAGTTTGTTTTCTATGACTCAGACGGTATGGATGAATATGTCATGCTCCACTCCAATGTGCCTGGTGAAGCAAACGACTATTTGTGGTACATGCGCCTAAACGAATCGAACCAGTCACCATCGGGATTAGACATCCATAAAACCTCCTCATTTGACGAGGTTGACAACATGGGACAGATGAATAATGACCCCAACCGAGTAGGTGCTCGCGCACTTGATTATTGGAATAATCCAAGGTAGTTTGAATTCTTTTCAAAAACATTTGGATTGGTAGCGTAAGAACATATATTTGCACCCCTCAAAAAAAGAGGAAGACTCGGTAGCTCAGCTGGTAGAGCAATACACTTTTAATGTATGGGTCCTGGGTTCGAGCCCCAGCCGGGTCACAAAAACAAAAAAGCTTCAGTCAACGCTGAGGCTTTTTTTGTGCCATCACGTGGCCGGCTAATAATGTGAGACAGATTGCGTTGTAAAGCCCATGTTGTCTAACGACCAATCGATGAAAAGCGAACTTCTCATAGCAACCTTCTTTTTCCTGACTTTGCTCGGCATGGGACAACCGACTGATGCGGTACTCGAAGCCAATGCTGGCTTACTTACAAAAGAGCACTTCCTCCCCGATTGGAATTCAGAACTAAGAGCTCGGCAATTCGACAAATTCCATCAAGCCAAAGCACTTGCCTTTTTGTTTGTGAACTCACAAGATGAATACGTAGCGATTGGCAACGTAGTGTCCGACTCATCCAATTGGTGGGAACTGAACGGACACGAAGCCGTAATTCATTACAACAAAGACAACGTTGGAGATGAAGGCGTCCTATATCATGAAATCTTCCACTCCGTCTTTCACAAGAGCAATCTGCACAACGGAACGGATGAACTCTGGGGTGAAGGATTCTGCGATGCGTTTCGATACTTTATGGAGAAACAAATCGAATCGAAAACACGATCAGGCTGGTTACTGGAAAAGGAGAGAAGATTGGAAATGATCCGCGCTGACCAGATGCAAGCACACCCAAGAACAGATTTTGAGCGGGTATATTCGACTCCCAGCTTATTGATCATCTCTAAGTCCGACTACGATTTTGACAGCTTTCTGACACTGTGGAAGAGCTTAAATGAACTCAGAGAAAACATGGATCACGATATACTTAACACATACTTTCAATACGACATCGAAACGGGAATTGAAATTCAATAAGCCCAAATCAGATCTTGTATTGTGTCATACAAATACTTTTGTGAGCGATAATCCATCACATGTCTGAACTGCTCACATACCGGGAACAAGCAAACCTCACACAAACCGAGCTCTCTCAGAAATCTGGCATATCGGTGAGAACCATACAGCGCATTGAAGCAGGAACCCAACCAAAAGGACATACGCTCAAAGCCCTAGCCAAGGCATTAGACATCGAAGAGGCTAGCTTAAGAAAGCAGCAATCGGCTTCACACAACTTTGAGCTTATAAAGCTTATCAACCTCACCTCTCTCCTATTTTTCATTCCGCTTGGAAACATCTTTGTTCCACTTGGCTTGATGAGATGGAAAAAAGAAGAGAATTCGCTGACCAGGCAAATCGTGTCCATCCAAATTTTATGGACCATCTCTTCGGTCGTGCTCACGTTAATCACTCCTTTTGTCAAAAAATGGATGTCGCTTAGCAACCAGTCCATCATCGTGGTAATGATGCTGTGCATACTGGCCAATCTGTTTATCGTGATTCGCAATGCGGTTGAGATCGACCGCAACCAACGGCTCTACATCAACCTGAATTTCAACTTCATATAAGGCTGTCGCGTTATTGGCGGCCTATTGACGGGTGTATTTGACACCCCGTCCTCTTACTTCACCAGATCATTGCACGGTTGTTTAATCAGAAACAGTCGTAGTCATGAATCAATCACACCTGATCTTATTTCTCCTGAGTCTTTCCGTCTGGACCAAAGGCACCGCTCAATTAAGCCATACGTCACCTCTATATCTGGAATCTAAGCAACTGGACAGTCTCCTGTTTGCCGAAGGATTCAATCACTGCAACATTGCTGTACTCGATAGCCTCATAGCCACAGACTTTGAATTCTATCACGATGAAAACGGGACGCAAAACAGATCGGAATTCCTGAGGGGTTTTAACGAGAGCATATGCTCAAACCCACATAAAAAACCTATTAGAAACCTTGTCCATGAAAGCCTTGAGGTATTTCCTCTTTATCGGGAAGGAACTCTGTACGGAATCATTCAACAGGGCAAACACGAGTTCTACATAAGAGAAGACGGTAAGCCGCTATACAAAACCAATATAGCCAGGTTCTCAAACGTATGGATTCTGGAAGAAGCCCAATGGAAACTATCTCGTGTACTGAGCTACGATCATCAGCATCCAGGCCGTGACTATGGAGAAAGGTTTGAAGCGAGGTACGATGCTGCTCTGTTTGATAATGATGCCAACATCGAAGCCCTTCTGAAACAACATCATATCCCATCCTTGGGTATTGGATACATTCAGGATGGAGTGCTGAGACAAATCAGAGCTTTTGGTGATAAACGTGCCGGGCACCCGGCAGAACACAATACCATGTACAAGGTGGCTTCGCTGACAAAGCCCATAACGGCTATTGTGACACTCAAGTTGGTCGATCAGGGGTTATGGAACCTGGACGACCCAGTCTACGAATACCACGTAGATGAGGATGTCAAAAACGCCCCAGAACTCAAACAACTCACAACCCGGCACATTTTAAGCCATACGTCCGGATTTCCAAACTGGAGGTATCTGTCTGAAGACGGGAAACTACACTTTGAATTTGCACCGGGCACCTGGTTTCAGTATTCAGGAGAAGGCTTTGAATACTTAAGAAACGCGTTGGAGGCCAAATTCGGAAAGGGTCTTGATGAACTCGCTCAGGAATTGCTGTTCACTCCGCTTCAAATGAACAACACACATTTCTACTGGAATGCTCGTACGCCTGAGGAAAAATACGCGGTAGAGCATGATAAAGAGGGCAACGAAATCGACTTCGTAAAACACATGCAACCAAGTGCTGCTGCTAACTTAATGACGACTGTGCAGAACTATGGAAACTTCATGGCGTATGTGGTTACTGGTGCCGGTTTATCGGACAGCCTATATCAGGAGTTTATCACTCCTCATTCTACCAAGAAGGAAGGAATCGACTGGGGACTTGGATGCGAGCTATTGTTAAACCTGAATGAACAAGGTGAGTTTGCTATCATGCATGGTGGAGGAGATTACGGGTTGAAAACACTCATGCTTCTACTCCCACAATCGAAAAAAGGGCTGCTCATTTTTACGAACTCAGAAAACGGTATGGTCGTTTGGCGAAAAATTGTGGAGGAATACTTCGGAGCGATTGGGCAAGAAATCGTGAGAAGACAGCTCCAAGAACCATAGGTAGGTTGGATTCAAATCCGTATACAGATGGGCTGGCTAAAAGTCGATCAGATGATTAGATTAGCAGGCATGTCTGAAATCAAACTTCCCGTCACCCCGCATTCTATTCAAAAGGGTGTGCCTCTAAAGCTCGTACTTGATAGACCAGCTGTCGAGCAACTGGCCATAAATATTCACTGCATCTATCCCGGTTTTGACAAACAGTCTTTCACCAATCAGGTTATGTCCAACATTGAACCACTGGCTTTAAAAGAAAGAGGATTTCTGATGGCTGATGCCATGAAACAGTTTTTACCAAACAACTACACTGAAGCGATTGATATTCTGCTCAAATCGCTCACTCCTCCTCTTGATCAAACGCACACACTGGGGTTATCAGGCATGTTTTACATGCCACATGTAAGCTTTGTAGAGCGTTATGGTTTGGATAAAGACTACAACGGTGGCGTGGACCCATTTGACATATCAATGAAAGCGCAGTACGAGCTTACCAAGAGGTTTAGCTCTGAGTTTTCTATCAGGGTGTTTATCATAGATCAACCCGAAAGAACCTTTGACGTGCTGAATGAATGGATGAATGACCCCGATCCACATGTGCGCAGGTTATGCTCTGAAGGAACCAGACCCAGATTGCCCTGGGCACAAAAGATAGGCGCATTGGTGGAAGACCCAGGCCCATCGCTGCCCATTCTGGAAAAACTAAAGAACGACCCCGATCTGTACGTGAGAAGAAGTGTAGCCAATCATGTGGGTGATATAGCTAAGGATCATCTCAATCTGGCTCTGGAACTAACCGAAAACTGGCTAGATGATGCTTCGCGTGAGTTGAAATGGGTCATCAGGCATGCACTAAGACATCCTTCAAAAAAGGGAAATGAAGAGGCATTGAGAATCAGGAAACTGGCCAAGTAATGCAAGCGAGTCACAGGCTGTTATCAGACCACCATCAAACCCGCATGCTATGAGCGAATCTTTTGACATATATCGACAGCGAATAAACAAGGTAATGAACTACGTTACCGAAAACCTCGATAAGTCTTTTACGCTAGAAGAACTTGCACAAGTGGCCAACTTCTCTCCCTATCACTTCCATCGGGTATTTACCGCAGTGTGTGGTGAGTCGGTGAATTCGTTTACCAATCGGGTTCGATTGGAGAAAGCCACTCGCCTGCTCCGATTTTCAAAACAAGACTCCATTTCTGACATTGCCTTTCAATGTGGGTTTTCCTCTCCTTCTACTTTCTCAAGGTCATTCAAAGACTACTTCGAAACTTCTCCGAGTGCGTTTCGAAAGAACCCCGTGATTCAAAACAGCAAGATTCGCAAAGAGCTGCTCTCTATGACGGAATACCTTGTGCCCATGTCTTTGGAAGAGAAAGAAGCAGCATTTCCGGTTCAGGTTAAAACGTTACCCAAGAGACGCGTGGCCTACATTCGGGTAGAAGATTCTTATCAGGATGGGGTAGTCATCGGTGCGTTTGAAAAACTCATTGATTGGGCTAGGCGGACCAATGTGTACAACAGTGGAACTTTTTTCGGAATGTCTATCGATGACCCTACCACCACACCTAATGGAAAGTATAGATATGAAGTATGTGTTACCATTCCAGACCATATCAAATCCGATGCTGATGACACACACATAAACTTCATGACACTCCCTTCGTGTAAATACGCATCTACGATTGTATCGGGCAGTTTCAACCACGTGGCTACAGCCATCCACTACTTATTCAATGAGTGGTTGATCAACAGTCATTACGAACCAGAGCACCAACACGGCCTGGAAATATTTCAGAACAAAGAGATTATCTGCGACTGGAGTTATCTCGACCTGGACTTATGCATACCTGTTAAATCACTAAGATCATATTAAATGAAGTACTTCACGCTATTGTCCATTATTATCTGCTCGATGCTGGTTTCTTTTCAATCGGCTCAGCAATCAACTCAAACTAAAAACCAAACACATTCAGAAAACATGAAACTAGGAGCCTTTTCAGTTAGCCTAAGCGTTAAAGATCTTAACACATCAAAAGAATTCTACGAAACCCTGGGCTTTAGCGTATTTGCAGGATCCATGGAGCAGAATTACCTCATCATGAAAAATGAAAATGCACTGATCGGTATTTTTCAGGGCATGTTTGAGGGGAACATACTTACGTTCAACCCCGGATGGGATGAAAACGCTCAAAACGTGGATGCCTTTGACGATGTAAGAGACATTCAGGCGCATCTAAAGTCGAGCAACATTGCTCTAGACAGCGAAGTAGCTGAAGGCACCGCAGGTCCTGGCGGGTTTATGTTTAAAGACCCTGATGGCAATGTCATTCTGATTGACCAGCATCGTTAAAGTAATCACTCGTGGATTTCGCACCTTCATTCGCTAATAAAGCGCACCTTTCGCCATTATTAGCACATGAGCAAAAAGTGGAGTAAAATAAGCCTGCTGTTCTTCCTGATCGTAGCGTTGATTGGTACAGTGCTGCGATCTACTTTTTTTGTCTCCATACCACTTGAATACGAACACCTGGTGCATGCTCACTCTCATGTGGCGTTTCAGGGGTGGGTTTATACCATGCTTTTCCTGCTACTCGCACGCTTCTACTTGCGCGAAGAACAGATTCAGAAAGGGCGCTACCCGCTTCAATTCGGACTCACCATTGCGGTTCTCATTGGAGTGCTTATTTCTTTTTCACTGCAGGGTTATGCGCTTTACTCTATCGTTTTTTCTACGTTATTCCAGCTTCTCAACTACTGTTTTATCTATCGTTTTTTTAAAGATACCAGAGACCAACCTAAGGATGCTGTCTCACTACGGTTTGTAAAAGCCGGTCTTTGGTTAGGCCTGCTATCGACACTGTTACCTTATGGCATTGGGGTGGCATCGGCTAAAGGACTGGCGGGAACAGAAGTGTACGATTCGTTGGTATATACGTTCATGCACCTTCAGTACAACGGCTGGTTTCTGTTTGTCGCCATTGGGCTTTTCTTCAAACTGCTCGAAACGAACGCGGTTCCCTACCATACACAGCACGCAACGCGATTCTATTGGTTATTTACTCTGGCTGTTATTCCAGCTATTTGCCTATCACTGTTGGGTATGTCCTTTTCCGGATTCATCACTGTGCCTTCGTACTTCGCTGCTTTCGCTCAAATCTTGGGATTGGTGTTCTTTCTAACTGCCATGCCGAGTACGCTGATATCATGGGTTAAAAAGAAAGGCGTGTGGTTTGCGACAACGTTTGCAGTGTTCTTTCTTTCGTTTTGTCTCAAGACAATCCTTCAGACGTTCTCGGTCCTTCCCTACTTTAACTCATTGGCCTTTGACAACAAGCCTATTCTTCTGGCCTATCTGCACCTTAGTCTCATAGGGGTTGTGTCGTTTTTGATTATCACGCTTATGGTTGAGCTAAAATACCTGATTCAAAGCGCCATTAGTCAACTAGGGAGTTTGCTCTTATTCTTAGGGTTTGTGAGTACCGAACTGCTTCTGGTGGCTCAAGGATTGGGAAATGCCAATCTGCTCACACTCTCATTAGGAAGTGCTTCTATGGCTCTGGGAATACTATTGCTACTGGTAAGCCCATCAAGCGAAAAATTGCACCAATAAAAAAGTCCTCCCGAAAACTCGAGAGGACTTTCTCCTTTTAATCTAAACCTACCCATTAAATGGATTAACCTCAGCAACTTAGACGTGGCTTTGGCCATTATGGTTGGGTCAAGGGAATAATAATTATCGAATAAGTTCGATAAAACCTTCCAGTTGCTTTTCAGAATCATCGTAAAACTTTACGCGAACCACATAAGCATAGGTGTCCATAGGTTGCTGAGCCCCTTTGTACTCTCCATTCCAACCTATCATTATATCGTTGGTATGGAACATTTCCTGGCCCCACCGATTGAAAATTCTAAAATCAAGCACTTCTTTTATTCCCCATCCTCTGGTAAACACGATATCGTTATTGCCATCACCATTGGGTGTAAACGCCTCTGGCACATCTACCGAGAATTTCTCAATGGCCTCGATTCGGAATGAATACATCTTGCTGAAACAACCATAAATGTCATAAACAGTTACTTCATAGTCACCATCTTCCAACACTTTAGTTGTTGGGTTAAAGCAGGTCGCACAATCAAACTTCTCTGGCGGATGCCATTGATAAATAAGATCATCGTCCGTTCTGGGCAGCAGCACAATCTCTTCTCCGATAATAACCGCAGTGTCTTCAAACAACTCAATACGCGGAGTGTCCTGCACCAACACAAACACACTGTCCACCGCCATGCAACCATTCGTATCAAGCGTCTGTGCTTTAAAGTAGGTGCTGGTTTGAGGTGTAACCGCTGTTGCTAAACTCGATGGTGAAACAGCAGACTCAGACGGGTTCCACGTAAACGAAGCTACCGGTCGATCAACTTCTGCCCTGATGGTTGTAGAGTCTCCAAGACAAATAGCCGTATCTCCAAAGGCATCAACATCTGCCAGGTCATGCACAATAAATGGCATGATAAGCGAATCACTGCAGCCGATATCCAGGTTTTCGATGTACAACTTCACATCAAACGTTCCCGGTTTAGGAAAATAAATGATGGGCGAATCTTCTCTGCTGAATCGACCATCTCCAAATGACCATAACAATGAATCTTCTCCAATACTGTTGTTGGTCAACTTGGTATTCAACACACCACAACCAATGGAATCTGGATAAAAATCGAAGTCCGATTTAACCCGATGCACATATACCGTATCCGCTATAGGAATTTCACATGTCTTGGATGTATCGGAATAAATAACAATGGGCGTGCGTGTTCCGACCAGATGGTAGGCGTGTTTTACCGTATCTACTGTTCCTGCCACAATGGTATCTTCCCCATCGCCAAACACCCACATGTACTGGGCCATTTTGTAATTCTCTAGTACGAAGAAGGAGACCTCTTGCCCCACACACACCGAATCTGGCGCTATTCCAAACTCGGCTTTCGGTCCGTCTACCTGAATAAACTCCTCCTTTTTCTCAATCCCTTCGCACCCATAGGTGGTTTTAATGGTCAGCTTTACATCAAACTTACCCGGTTCGGTATACGTATGATATGCCTCGCGCACTGGCAGCAACACACTGGCGCTTCCGTCACCAAAGTTCCACTTGCGCTCGTCTATGTAATCTGATTTGCTGCTATCAGAAAATGTCACTTCAAGCGGCAGGCACGGAGCAGACGTTGAATCAGCAAAGAATTCTACGATAGGCAGGGCCTGCACATGTACCCTTCGTTTGACTGTATCTCGGCAACCCAGACTGTCAACCAACGCCATGGTGATATAGAAATACCCCGTATCGGCATACAATGTGCTCGGATCGGTGGCTGTGCTTTGGCTTCCATTTCCAAAATTCCACTGAAACTGTAAATCGGTTCCGTAACTCATGTTGGTGTACGTAACAACCTGATACTGACAGAGCGTGGTATCGCCTCTAAAACCAGCAAAGGGCATAATAATGGGCACCATATGCGAGGTTTCGTCCGAACAGCCTATGGAGTCTGTTATTTTCAGCTTTACCTGATACATTCCCTGCCCGGCAAACGCGTGCATGGGATCTTCATCGTAGTGATAACCTGTGGCATCGCTAAAATGCCAGCGATGCTCCACAATGGTCGTATCTGATGTGGAGTTGTTGGTAAACTGCACACCTGTCGGATCGCAGTTGCCCGTGTAGTCAAAATCAAAACTGGCCACCGGATCAGAAATGAACACGCGCCTTGTTACCTCGGCCTGACATCCATTGATATCGTACATACCTAGTTTGATGGTATGATAGCCATTGGCACCAAAATACCGCGTGTACATGCCTTGTGCATACGGAAGTCCCGAATTACCGAAAACCGTATCTCCATCAACCACCCATGTATAGTCCGGTACCTCATCAATGCTCGTATCTGCATCAAAAACGAATGCATGCGGCCTGCACGCTACCGAATCTATCGGTAGTTCTCCTCCATTATCAATGGTAAACCAAGGCACCATTTTGCGGATTTCGATTTCCATGCTATCGACATACGAGCAGCCCGTGCTGTCATTAAATGCCAATAGCTTAATCATGTAAGCACCACTCGTGTCAAACGTGTGCGTTGGATGGATATTAACCGAATCAAGCGGACTTCCATCGCCAAAATCCCAATAGAAGTACTGCACATCCTTCATGTTGCTTACAAACGTCCTGACATCGGGCGTGTCACAGTCCATGACCTGATCAAAACTGGCAAACGCCCCCTGTACGTAAGCAATGCTATCCAGGTGTAACGTATCATAACACTCGTACTGCCCCACCGTATACGTAAGATGAATCCAGCCAGTATCAATGAAACTGTGATAGTGATATGGGTCATCTGCAGAAAAAGTGGGCGATCCATCGGAAAAATCCCAAACATATCCGTTGATAAACTGACTAAACCAGGAGCTATCCTGAAACATGATGGAATCCGAAGCACACATCGTATCAGGGTCCAGTACAATATGAGCATTTTGCTGCGCTCCCAAACAAATCCCCTCTGCCTTGGTATCAAACGTTAGTGAGTCCTTGCATCCAAAGGAATTCTCGATAATCAGCTTCGGAAAATAACAGCCTGTATCTGCGTATGTGGTTTGTGAATTCTGACCATTGGCCGTTTGACCGTTATCAAAAACCCAGGTCCAGCTGGTAATTGGATAAGAGGGTGTGGGCACACTCTGATCAAGGAAAATCACCTGCTTGGGTGCGCACCCACGCTTGGGTGTAGCCAGAAAATCTGCGCCCAATTCTTCAATCAATACATTGTTCTGAATATTCACTCTGGCGGTACATCCTTCGGCCGATATCACGGTGAGCGAATCGGAATACGAGCCGGGTTCCTCTCTGGAGTAGCTAAAGCTGGAATCAGTCGTAGTGTAATTTCCTGGAGGGCTCACATCTTCCAGGCCCCATATATACCCCGAAATACTCCCAAAATTGACCGTAGATGAGTCTGCATAAAAGGTCTCATGAGGCACCTCACATCCGTAATTGGGAGAAGAAACAAAGTTGGCCGTAATTTCCTGCACATGCACGGTTTCAGTATGACTGTCAGAACACGTACCTGATGTGGCAGTTAGTGTAATGGTATATGTTCCACCCGAGTTGTAGGTCTTGTTTGGATTAAACCCGGAACCGGTGTTTCCATCTCCCCATTGCCACTGATAATTGCTTGCCCCTAACGTGTTGTTATCGATGGTAATCTTCTTGCCCTTACAGGCCGGATCTTCCACGTCAAAGTCAGCATCGACCTGTGCTATAACCACGTAATCGTTTTTAACCAGCGTGGACACACATCCATACGCATCGGTCACTTTCAACGTCACATCGTAAGAACCCAAAGAAGTAAACGTCACCACGGGATTCTGAGCCGTACTGGTCGTGGAGCCAATCGTCCATAAATAAGACAACGGGCCTACACCGGAAGATTGATTGGTAAACGTTACCGTATGTGGTGTAGTACAAGCCTGAGGCGATGTAGATGTAAACGCCACAGTTGGTCCGCCAGATACTTCCACCGAATTAGACGTACCCAGTGTTTTAGTGCACCCGTGGCTATTCGTCACCTTCAATGTGGGCGAAAACGTTCCACTGGAGGTATAAGTGTGATTCGGACTCGTGGCAGTTGAATACGTACTTCCATCGTCAAAATCCCACTGATATGCGGTAATGCTACCTGACCCAGCCGAAGAGTTATTGGTAAAGGAAACTGCTAGCGGAGCACAACCGCTCGAGGGTGTGAACGAGAAAGAAGGCGTTGGCTTGTGATACGCGTTGATGTAATTGGTCTTTACAATCGTAGCCGTATCGTTTCCATCACTTACAGTAAGTGAAACCGTAAACGTACCACCTACCGGATATGCAGCCGATGGAGTGGCATTGTTGTTATTCGAGATATTTCCGCCATAGCCAAAATCCCAGTATCGGTAGACAATGGTTCCTCCTCCAGAGCTCTGATCATTGAAAACCACTGCGTGTGGTACGCAGCCCGAAGTATTTGAGGCAGAAAAATTGGCGGTCAACTGTGCATGGGCACCGTGAGCCAAAAAAATTAGCAGGGCAATTAAACGTAAGGGCGTAGACATTCGTCATTAGAATTGATACATTAGACGTAAAAATAAACCTATCGATAGCCTATGCCAAAATTTTTACCCTGTTTTCTCATATTCTTTTCTTTCCTGCTGATTACCAATAGCGTTGCTATTGGTCAAGACATACATTTTAGCCAAATGTCCAATGCTCCTTTGCTACTTGGACCGGCTGAAACGGGAAATTTTTTTGGCGATTGGCAAGTCACCCATTCCAACCGTAGGCAGTGGGGCTTAATTGGGAAGCCCTACTCGACCTTGTCGCTTGGCTACGAACATCAGTTTTACATCGGCCGTCAGAAGCTATCGGCCGGATTGGTCGTTGTGCACGATGAAAGTGGAATTCAAAAGCTCATTCAACAACGTGTGTATGGCTCTGTAGCATTTCACCAAACCTTGCGCAAGCAAGAAGTCAGCGTGGGGATTCAAGCGGGTTATGTGGCTAAAACGCTTGATATATCGGGGCTTACTTTTCCATCGCAGTACGATATTGCTCAGGGTTTGTTTAACGATCAGCTTGCCAACAGAGAAGGATCTCTGGGACAGTCTACGTACTTCTTCGATGTCAATGTTGGAGTGCGTTACCGAACCGTTATCTGGAAGCTTAAACCCGAGTTTGGCTTTTCGATCTTTCACCTAAACCAGCCCTACGAGTCATTGATTCTTGACTCAAACAACTTTGTCCCGATGCGCTATGTAGGTACGGTCAATACTCCTGTTCGAATCAACAACAGATATCACCTTCAACCTCAGTTATTCTTTATGTATCAGCGCAGAAGCCGTGATCTTATTCTGGGTACGCTTGGGTTCATGAACATGAGCAGCAATAAGCTCAAAATAAAGCAAACGTTTGCCGGGCTTCATCTGCGCGAGGGACTCACACGCAACTGGGATGCCTTCATCTTTACAGGTGGCTTGAAGTTTAAGCACCTCCAAACGGCTCTTAGTTATGACATCACCGTAAGCAAGTTAAGGCTGGCCAATTCCTATCAGGGAGCCATTGAACTATCGGTTATTTATACGGGTGTTAGTAGTGTATTAAACAAGCGGTCGATACCGTGCAACCGCATGTAATATGAGATATATACTAACCATAGTTCTCTTATTGAGTGTTGCTTCAAGCCATTTGTTTGCTCAATCCCTGGTAGGCGATTCCATATCGAAACAGCGCCCGGCCAAAATCAAAAAAATGATCAACCAGTCGATGGAATACGATGACTGGTACACGACCATTGAACTATCTCACATATACCTCGAAAAGAAGCCTAATGCCACGGATGTGAGATATAATCTGGCTAAAACCTATCATAAGGCAAGAAACTATCGACAAGCCATTGAACAGTTTGACCTTGTTCTCAAGGCAGATTCCAACGACTGGGTAGATTCTTGGCTTTTTCGGGCTCAGTGCCTCAAGTCTGTGGGTGAATACGAAAAGGCCGTTGAATCTCTGGGGCTTTTTAAAAAGCGCATGAAGTACACGTCTGGCAACAGACGGTTCTACACCAAAGTACATCGGGCCGAGCTGGCGAGTATGGTGCTGGTAGATTCTTTACTTGTTCACCGCTGGCCGATTGTAAGTGAGCCAATAACTGTGCTCAATGGCCTTCAAAGCGAGTCCTCACCCACGTTTATGAACGACTCTACCCTGATATACTCCACCTACGAAGATGATCAACTGGCCGTCATCAATGTGAAGGACTCCGGGTTTGCTTTTCCCAAGATGCAGCTTTTTAAAACCACGCTTTCGGATGGGCATTGGAGCGAGCCACATCGGATGAAGGACGAAATCAACCTGCCCGATGTGCACGTAGGCAATCCGGTTGTAGCGCCAGATCGGAAGTACATGTTTTACACCATTTGTAAAGACAATTGGAAGGGCGATAATATCTGCAACATCTATCAAAGCCGTAGGGTAAACCAGACTTGGAAACGACCGGAAAAGCTCAAGTTTGGAATCAACTCCAATACCGCTTCCTCTACCCATCCGGCACTCGGAATTGAGCCGATCAAAAACCGATATATCCTCTACTTTGTCAGCGACCGCAAAGGCGGAAAAGGTGGAAAGGATATTTGGTACTCGATGTACAACAAATACGAAGACAAGTGGAGTAAGCCAAGAAACTGTGGAGGCCGGATAAACTCGGTAGCCGATGAAGAAACGCCTTTCTATGATCAGGAAAAAGGCACGCTCTACTTCAGTTCGAGTGGTAAAGGTGGTTTTGGCGGCATGGACGTGTTTAAGGCTTATGGAGCCCGAAGTAAGTGGAGCCAGGCTGACATATTGGGCATGCCCATCAACAGCGGAGCCGATGATGTGTTTTACCGGGCACAGGTGCGCGATAAGTACTTCTTTCTCGTCAGCAACCGAGATACTTCAAGCACGTATTGGAACGAAACATGCTGCGACAACCTCTACGAGTTGCACTATGTAGAAGATGTAAACTTCACGCTCCGCGTGCTCACCTATAAAGAGCCAAAGGATTCTTTGAATCCTCGCGAGATCATACCTGATGTGCGGTTTACGGTGTATGATTACGATCTCAAAACCAACGAAAAATTCCTGGTGATGACGGATACGTCAGACGGCAGCATTGATTTTGATCTGGAACCAGGACGAACCTATTATCTCGAGGTAGAGAAAGATGGGTTTTTCAAGGGTTCCAAGATTGTTTCGACCCAGACTGTTCAAATCAACGACACACTTGAAACCGAAATCGGGATGAAACAATGGGATGAAAAACCTATTCGTATTCCCAACATCTATTTTGAATTTGACAGCGATGAGCTCACACCTGACTCAAAAATTGCTCTGGACACTTCGCTCTATGCGCTCCTCATCGAAAACGAACGCCTGATTATTGAAATCATGGCGCATACCGACAACAAGGGCACGGTGTCTTATAACAAAACACTTTCGCAAAAAAGGGCGGAGAGCGTGATGAAATACCTGGTCAAGAAAGACATCGACCGCAGTCGTATGAAAGCCAAGGGCTATGGAGAGAAACAACCTATTGAGCCTAATGAGCATCCCGATGGGTCGGATAATCCTGAAGGAAGAGCTATGAATAGAAGGGTTGAATTCAGAGTCGTAGGCACACAAATGGATATTCGTTCAACTCGATAACCGCATTCACATTTCTTTTTCGACTTTCGCAGCGCAATGGACCAACAGGTTTACATAAAGAACAAACGGGCGTATTTCGAATACGAGATCATTGATAAGCTTACGGCTGGCATTCAGTTACAAGGTACCGAGATCAAAAGTATTCGGAATGGTCAGGCTAGCATCAATGAGGCATTCTGCGAATTTCAAAAGCATGAAATGTTTGTCATCAACATGCACATTGCCGAGTATGAGTATGGCACATATGCCAACCACGTACCTAAGCGGCCGCGTAAACTGTTGCTACAAGCAACCGAACTAAAACGCTGGAAAAAGAAAGTGAGCGAAAAAGGTCTTACGATTGTGCCCACAGCGCTCTTTATAGATGATAATGGGCGTGCCAAGCTGCACATTGCACTGGCTCAGGGTAAGAAACTGCACGATAAGCGCAATACCATGAAGGACCGCGATACCCAAAAGCAGTTAGATCGTTTGAAAAAGCAATTCTAGGCTTCTTGTTTGGCTCGTTGCCAAATGGCTTCCATTTCTTCCAAGCTCATATCAGAAAGCTGTCTTCCCTCCTTCTCTGCTTCTACTTCTAGGAACTGAAAACGCTTGATAAACTTTTTGTTGGTGCGCTCTAACGCATCTTCCGGGTTTACGCCAATAAACCTTGAGTAGTTGATCATGCTAAACAACACATCGCCAAACTCATCCTCAATGCGAGCTGCATCTGCATTTGATTCTACTTCTTCCTGCAATTCACCCAGCTCTTCCTTCAGCTTATCCCACACTTGTGCTTGGTTATCCCAGTCGAATCCAATGCCACGTGCCTTTTCCTGAATTCTATTGGCCTTGACCATGGCTGGCAAGCTCTTTGGCACACCTTCTAACACCGATTTTTTACCCTCGGCCAATTTGATTTTTTCCCAGTTGCGCTTTACCTCTTCCTCATCTTGCACGTTTACATCACCGTAGATGTGCGGATGCCTGCGAATCAGTTTCTCACACACCGAGTTGAGTACATCAGTCATGGTAAATGCCCGCTTCTCATATCCAATCTGCGAGTAAAACACCACGTGCATGATCAGGTCGCCCAGCTCTTTCTTCACTTCTTCCAGGTCGTTGTCAATAATCGCATCAGACAATTCATACGTCTCTTCTATGGTTAGATAACGAAGTGACTCAATGGTCTGTTTCCGATCCCATGGGCATTGTTGCCTAAGTTCGGTGATGATGGTAATGAGGCGTTCGAAGGCTTTGAGATCTGGTCGCATGTAAGGAATGAATGTGCAAATTTGAGACTCCAAAAAAAGCACTAATTGCTGAATGAAAATTCGATTTACCATATTGTTTCTGGTCTTTGCTTTAGTAGCGGGTGTTTCATTTGGGCAAAACACCAATCTTGGCCTTGAAGCAGCCTACGAGAGAGGTTTTTTACTCCCGCATCGTGCTTCGATGGCGCATCTGCCAGATGGCTCTGTGCAAGCCTTTCAGGTTCGCGGTTTTATTCAAACAGATGGATCCAAACCGTGGCATAACCTCTACAACAATCCCGAGTTCGGTGTGGTTGTAAAAGGCTTTGACTTGGGCAACCACGAGCTCCTTGGTTATGGACTAGGAATAGGCATGTATTTCTCCGCTCCAGTGGTAGCAACAGACCGGTTTCGATGGAATCTTGAAATGGCAGCCGGACCGGGTATCACTTCAAAAGCTTTTAACGAGACCGATAACTACCAAAACATAGCCATTGGCAGCCATGGCAACGCATTCATTATGCTGGGCCAACGGTTCTCATACCAACTAACTCCGAAGTTGGACGTTACAGCTTCGTTGTCGTTCAACCATTTCTCCAATGCCGCCTTTGCTCTGCCCAATCTCGGCCTTAACTACCCCGATGCCAGCATTGGTCTCCGGTTTATCCCGTCTGGGTTAACCACAGTCGACAGCTCATTTACACATGACAAAGTCAAAGGAAAATGGAGCATTACTATGGGCTTTGGTGTGAAAGAAGCCTCTCGCCCATTCCGTCAGAAATCACTGACAAGTGCGCTTATGTTTGAGCGCCTGTTTGGACTGAGTAAGAAAAGCGGCATTACCGCAGGCACCGATGTGTTCTTCAATGGCGCTTTGTATGCTACAGAAGAAGCGGATGGCAATGCTATCCCGTTGTGGAAAGGCATTCAAAACGGAGTGCGGGTCGGATACTTACTCAAGGTAGACAGGCTCGAGACGTTCATTCATATGGGTATATACACGCTGGACCACTACCGGGTGGATGGTCTGCTGTATCACAGAGCCGGACTCAGATATATGTTATCCGACCACTTCGGTATGAACCTCTCGCTTAAAACACACTTCTTTAAAGCTGACTTTTTTGAATATGGACTGGTCTATAGCTTCTAATATTTTAACCCTGTGCATATCGGTGCTAGTGCTGTCTGGCTGTTCAAAAGACGGTGAGGCTACGTGTGTGCAAGGGCATGGTGATGAAGCCACTCAAATACGCCAGTTCAATCCATTTCAAAAACTCGAAGTGGCTGGCAGGTTTAATCTAACTATCATAGAAGACAGTGTAGATTATGCTCAAATAACATTTGGCAGCAACACCATTGATGGCATTCGAACGGAGGTATCAAGCGGAGTGCTTTCGATTACGGAAGACAACAAATGCGATTTCGTCAGAGACGTATATCCTCTCACGGATATTGAGCTCCACACGAGTGCGCTTTGGCATGTTTACTGTCAAAACGCAGGTATGACTCAATTCGGTATTCCGTTTACAGGAGATAGTTTGTTGATCGAGGCCTATGACGTATCGGGTGATTTAGATGTGTGGGTAGAAAACTCAAGAACATCCGTGGTGGTGCACACCGGAGCTACTGATATTGCTCTCAGGGGAACTACAACCGATTTGTATTTGTATAACTCAGGCTACGCCCCCATCCGGGCCGAGAACCTAATAGCCCGTAGAGCATCAGTGCACAACAACAATTTAGCGAACACGTATGTGAACGCCTGGGACAAGGTCTATTATCAAATCTTTCATACAGGCGATATCATTGTTTACGGACCGGCTGATGTGGTCAAATGGAAACACGAAGGAAGCGGTACGATTCTGTACGATAGTTTGTAGGCTTTTGTGTGATAGAAATCACTTCTCGTTTTCGGGCACAAGCGCTACATTTGCCCCATGGAAATTATTCTGGTTGCTTCGGTACTAATGGGATTGGCTTTCGCGGGAATAGCCATTAAGATTTGGGCTAAAAAGGACGGTGAGTTTGCTGGTACATGTTCGAGCAACAATCCGCTTTTGAAAAACGAAGAAGGAACCTGCACTGTGTGTGGCGCACGCCCGACAGAGCAGTGCCAGAAATAATACACTGCTTTGACAGCTACAGGGGTCATACGGTTCTATGTGTCCCTCATCAAAAATCTATTCTCGAAACCAGTCGTTGCCATTGAACTGACCAATCGGTGCAATGCGCACTGCACCATGTGCTGGCGTGATGAAGTGAAACGGAAGCACACTGATATATCGTTTGCCAACTTCAAAACTATCGTAGATAAGAGCATTGCCCAGGGTGTGACAAAATTCCAACTGAGCTTTTTTGGTGAGTCTACGCTGTATCACGAATTGGCAGAGGCTATTGCCTACATTAAATCGCACCCAAACACATGGGTCACCATCAATACCAATGCGGCTTATTTAACTCCCGAAATGACGCATGACGTGCTGGATGCCGGTATCGACCTGGTCAAAGTAAGTGTGGATGGCAACAACGCAGAAGAATACGAGCAAATCAGAATCGGACTGAAATACGATAAGGTCCGAGATCATGTGAAATACCTGCACTCAGCCATTGAGTCAGGTGGGCATGATTGCCGTATTCAAATCCAGGGACTTCACCTCGAGAAGTTTCGCATTGACGAAGATGTCTACACAGCTAGTTGGCAGCCCTATGCCCACGATGTTATTGTACGCGAAGAGCACGACCTCATAGCCAAACGCAAGGAACCACTCCTGCACAAACTACTTCCCTGCCCAAAAATCACCTCGCAGCTGATTGCCATGGTCGATGGAAACACGAGCGTGTGTGCCTACGACTGGCATGGAAGCACTGTAACCGGCAACATATTGACAGACTCGTTTAACAAGATTCACTACGGCCGTAAACGGCTCTGGTTTATTGCCCTACACCTTATGGGGCTAAAGCGAAGCATCGACTTATGCTCTACCTGCTCATATCAGATTTATAGGTATTGAGTTGGATGTCATTTCGAGTGATTGACTGAAAGGCAATCGCATCGAGAAGTGACACTCGGCCGTATCTGTCGTTCTCGATACACCCGCCTTTGGCGGCCACTCGAACTGACGGCTGTGTATCCTAATGAAACCCATAAGCTAAATCTACTTCTGAAGCTCCACCAGCAATAGCGATCACTGTTTGGGGTTTGCGCTTCATTGTGGCTTCGAAGAAGAACGAACAATTCGTACAACGAAGTCTTGGTTTCAAGGAATGCGAGAACAGTTAATCGTGGTTGAGGTCTAGCAAAGCGAAGCCTCAAATTGCCTTTGGAGCTTCTTGATTTTTGTTATTCTTTTCATCAAGGAAAAGAATAGATAAACCTCTGTTTACTTCCTCCTTCTTTTGGCTTGATCCAAAAGAACCAAAAGATCAAGGCTGGTGAAGCATTTTCTCATTCGTAACGCAACCCACATCCATGGCTGAAACCAAGCCGTTCGTACCTCACTTCGGGGTTTCAGCACACTAACCCTTACCTGCTTGCGACTCATGAACGAAAACACTTCAAAGGCCCATCCAAAGCGCATTGTCACTTCGAGTGATTGACTGAAAGGCAATCGTAACGAGAAGTGTTCTCAGCGAATTCTACTGTTCTCGATACATCCGCCTGCTGGGCACACTTTACTCCACCACATCAATCTGAGACTGAATGGTTTCACTCACGTAGGTGCGAAACGTGTCTCCTGAAGCAGAGATGAGGTAGACATAATCGTCCAGGTAATCGTTGTGCTCCAAAAATGAAATGGTGGAATCTGTACCCATAACCATAAAGGCGGTGGCCATGGCATCGGCTCTGGCTGCGGTAGAGCTCACTACGGTAGCACTCAACAGTGAATGATCGACTGGATAGCCTGTGTTCGGGTCAATGGTGTGTGAATATCTAATCCCGTCTTTCACGTAAAACTTGCGATAGTTGCCGCTGGTAGCCAATCCGTGTTCGCGTAGCTGGATAATAGCCTGTAGGTTTCGCTCAAGATTCTTATCGCTTGGCTTATCGATACCAAATTTCCACAAAGAACCATCGGGCTTGGCCTTGCCCGCTACAAGCTCACCCCCTATTTCCACAAAGAATACTTTAATCTCTTTTCGTTGCAGATGATCAACCACGCCATCTACGCTCCAGCCTTGTCCAATGGCGTTGAAGTCGATCTTCATACCGGGAATCGGCTTTATCAACAAGGCCTCGTTGGGCTTCTCCTTTCGCTTGAAAGCGCTTTCAATGGACATCGTATCTCCATCTGCGACCATCGTCAATGTATCGAACCCAACGAGCGTCATGAGCGCATTAATACGTTCTCCGTCTACATGATCGGGTTGCTCAAACTGCTCTGAGCCAAATCCCCAGTAATTCACCAACGGTTTCACGGTTGGATCAAACGCACCGGATGTAATGGTGTACACCTGCCAGCTTTGATACAGCAGATCGAGAAAAAGTGAATCAACTACAGCTCCTCCAGTGGAATTGTTCCATTTCGAAATCACGGAGGTTGAATCGTAAGTTGACACTGACTTATCAATCCGCTTCAAAATGCTGTCGACCTCATGTGTAAAATCGCGCTCCTGCAAGTCATAATACACCACTTGCCATGTTGTTCCCTGAGCGCGACCTTGAATAGACTTTTTAAACTCTTCAGGAGTGGTTTTGTCCAGCTTGGCCGAGCAAGATGCCACGGTCAATAAGATCATTAAAAACAACACGTTTCTCATGGCTCCGAAACTACATTAAAGTGACATCTCCTAAAAGCATAAAAAAACCCTGAAGATCGAGTCTCCAGGGTTTGAATAATCTGTTGTTCTGATTGGTTATCCACCGAAATCGTCAAACGAAACGTTCTCGTCTGGCACACCCCAGTCTTCGCACATTTTGAGGACGGCCTGGTTCATCATAGGTGGTCCACAGAAGTAGAACTCTATATCTTCAGGAGCATCGTGCTTAGACAGATACTGATCGATCACAGCCTGGTGCACAAAACCAACGAATCCGTCTCCGTCAGCTTCCATGTTTTCCTTCACCTTCCAGTTGTCTTCTTCTAATGGTTCAGACAACACCATGTAGAACTTAAAGTTCGGGAAGTCTTTTTCCAATGCTTTGAAGTGATCGATGTAGAAAAGCTCTCGCTTAGAACGGCCACCATACCAATAAGACACCTTACGACCCGTTTTGAGGGTTCTAAACAACTCATACAAGTGTGATCTCATTGGGGCCATACCGGCACCACCACCAACGTAAAGCATTTCAGAATCGGTCTCTTTGATAAAGAACTCACCGTAAGGACCAGAAATCGTCACCTTATCACCTTCTTTTCTTGAGAAGATGTAAGAAGAAGCAATACCCGGATTTACATCCATCCACTTGTTGTTAGCTCTATCCCACGGTGGAGTAGCAATACGAACGTTCAACATGATCTCACGTCCCTCAGCTGGATAAGAAGCCATAGAATAAGCGCGCTCTACCAACTCATCGTTTTTCATAACAAGTGGCCAAAGTCCGAACTTGTCCCACTCCATCTTGAATTTCTCAGGATCGCCTGGGTGCTCTTTGGGGTGAGCTGTAATGTCGATATCAGAATACTTGACCTCACACTTTGGAATCTCAATCTGAATGTACCCACCAGCTTTGTAGTCCATATCCTCTGGAATCTCAACAACAAACTCCTTGATGAACGAAGCCACGTTGTAGTTTCTCACTACAACTGCTTCCCACTTCTTGATTCCGAAAATCTCTTCTGGAATCTGCAACTCCATGTCTTCTTTGATCTTAACCTGACATCCAAGTCGCCAGTGATCAGCCTGTTGCTTTCTAGAAAAATGAGGCTCTTCTGTTGGTAGAATAGATCCACCTCCTGAAGGCACCTGACATACACATTGGATACATGTTCCACCACCACCACAAGCTGATGGAAGAAAGATGCCATTGTTTCCGAGTGTGCTTAACACGGTACCACCGGCATCTACCTCAAGGGTTTTCTCACCGTTGATGGTCACTTTTACTTTTCCACTTGGACTCAGTTTGGCTTTGGCAAACAAAATGATGGATACCAAAAGCAAAATGAAAACGAGGAATACTACGATACTAGCTATTACTGTTGCTGCCATATTCTTATTATAATTCGATTCCCATAAAGGCCATGAACGCCACGCCCATTAAACCTGTGATGATAAACGTAATCCCCAACCCTCTTAAAGCTGGAGGAATGTTTGAATACTTAATTTTCTCTCGAATCGCTGCAATGGCCACGATAGCCAAAAACCATCCAACACCTGATCCAATACCAAATGAAGTTGCTTCAGCGATGGACGCATACTGACGGTCTTGCATAAACAATGCACCACCCAAGATAGAGCAGTTAACCGCGATCAGTGGCAAGAATATACCCAACGCTCCGTATAGTGCTGGAGCAAATTTCTCTACGATCATCTCAACCAACTGTACCATAGAAGCAATAATGGCGATGAACATAATGAAACTCAAGAAGCTCAAATCCATGGATGCGAATACCATGTTTTCACCTGTATTGCCCATGAGGTTATCAACCCAGATCAACGCTCCTTCTTTCAATACATAGTTTTCAATGAGGTAGTTAACAGGCACGGTGAAACCCAATACGAAAATCACTGCCGCACCTAAACCAACTCCTGTTTTTACTGTCTTTGAAACGGCCAAATAGGAGCACATTCCAAGGAAGTAGGCAAAAATCATGTTCTCAATGAAGATGCCCTTAACGAATATGTTTACTAATTCTAACATGTGTTCTTAGTTTTCTTCAATTAAAGCAGTGTTCTTACTTCTCTGTATCCAAATGATAACACCAACGGTAATCAGTGCCATTGGAGGCAAAATCATTAAGTTGTTGTTCATGTAACCAAATTCGTAGACCGCATCTGGTATGAGTGTAACACCATATAATGTTCCTGAACCGAGCAATTCTCTCACCACTGCCACGGCAATCAATATCCAACCATATCCGGCAGCGTTTCCAATAGCATCCAAAATAGATGGCCATGGCTTGTTTGCCAATGCAAATGCTTCCAAACGTCCCATGATGATACAGTTGGTAATAATCAATCCCACAAAGACGGAAAGCGCTTTGCTCACATCATAGACATAAGCTTTTAGTACCTGGTCTACCAGAATTACCAATGACGCAACTACAACCAACTGAACAATGATTCGGATACGACTCGGTATAATGTTTCGGATTAAACTAATGATCAGGTTACCACCAATCATTACAGCCAATACCGAGAGTGACATAACCACTGCCTGCTTTACTTGCACCGTAATGGCCAATGCTGAACATATACCCAATACCTGAACCGTGATCGGGTTCGAATCGTTGAGCGGATCTGTTAAGAGCAACTTGTTCTTCTTAGAGAACAATGGCTCTGAAGGCTCTTTTTTAACTACTTCTTTTGCTTCTGTACTCATAGTATTAGATTGATGCTAGTTCAGCATTTTGTTTAAAATAAGGAACGTAAATCGACAGTGTATTCTCAATCATATCAGATAGACCAACACTGGTAATGGTACCTCCCGTAATGGCATCTACTCCGTGCTTGTCAGCCGGATCAGCTCCACCCTTAATCACTTTGATAGAAACAAAGTTTCCATTCTCGTCAAAAATTTGATCTCCTACGAAAGGTGCCTGAAACCAACCTTGGTTAATTTCAGCTCCCAGTCCTGGAGTTTCAGTTTTGTGATCGAACTTGGCACCGAATACAGTATTCATGTCGCTCTCCAAGGCAATGAAACCCCAGATTGGCCCCCAAAGACCATTGCCAACTAATGGAACAACCACATATCGCTTGCCATCTTTTACACATTCAAACAAAGGATATCTGCGATCCTCATCTGCTTTTGACTTGTCTCGATACTGTTTCTTGATGTCGATGTTAAACGCATCTGCGTCAAACGCTTCCTTACCGTCACCAGCAAGTGTGGCAACAGGCCCTTCGCTTTCGCTCACAATCTGTCCTTTGTGATCAAGTGTGATTCTTTTCTTAACGAAATCGCCAAACTGCTCGCTGGCCTCAGCACGTGATACTTCAATTTGAAGCGAACCGAGAATGTTTTGCATTTTCTCCTGCTTCATGTTTTCGTTCTGAGGTCCTTTCAACCCCATTGCAGCCACAGATAATACCGTTGCTACTACCACTACCATCACCACTGAAAAGATGAAGGTAAAACTCTGTGATTCTTTGTTTATAGCCATGTCGTGATCTTTATTAAGCCGCTACTTTGGCGCGTTTAAGTCTTCGTTTAATGTTTGCTTCAACCACGTAATGGTCGATTAGCGGAGCCATTACATTCATGAATAAGATGGCCATCATAACTCCTTCAGGATATGCGGGATTAAAGACCCTAATCATGATACTCAAGAAACCTCCGAAAAATCCATAAATCCATTTACCCATATTGGTTTGAGCTGCTGTTACCGGATCAGTGGCCATGAAGACCATACCGAACATGAAGCCTCCCATGATTAACTGTTGCAATGGATATACATCCATAAATGGGTTAGCTCCCCATAATCTGAAAAGTAGTGACATGGACAAACCTCCAAGGAAGAAAGACAACATCACTCTCCAGCTTCCGATACCTGACCATAAAAGGAAAATAGCTCCCAGAAGAATAGCAAACGCTGAGGTCTCACCAATCGAGCCTGGAATCCATCCCCAAAACGATGCCCACATGGTATCGGCTATGCTACCGAACTGCTGCCCTGCTGCATCATAGGCTAACTCACCAAAATTGGCACCGTCAGGTGCGTTGTAAGCTTGAGAAAGCAATGTTTCGCCCGTATATCCATCTACCTGTGCTCCACCTTCAGTCGGAATCCAAACTGCGTTTCCACTCATTTTGGTTGGATATGCAAAAAACAGGAATGCTCTGGCTGTTAGGGCTGGGTTCAAGATGTTCATTCCGGTTCCACCAAAGACCTCTTTACCAATAACCACAGCAAAAGCTGTTGCTACAGCTACCATCCAAAGTGGCACATCAGCAGGCATAACCAATGGAATCAACATACCAGAGACAAGGAATCCCTCGTTGATGGCGTGATCGTTTTTCACGGCTATACCGAATTCTATACCCAAACCAACGATGTAAGAGACAATCACTATCGGGAGCACTTTAATGGCTCCAAAAAGTACCTTGTCCATGAAACCAGCCGAAACATCGCTGAACTCACCCATGGCGAGAAAATGCTGATGCCCAGTGTTCCAAATACCAAATAATAGGGATGGGATCAATGCCAGAACAACAAAGAACATGGTTCGTTTGAGGTCAATGGCATCTTTAATGTGTGTACCTGTCTTTGTTGCATGACCAGGAACAAAAACCAGTGTTTCAAATCCTTCATAAGCTCGGTAGAACTTCTCGAATTTGCCGCCCTCTTCAAAATTGGGTCGGATGCTGTCGAATATATTCTTAATAAACTGCATAATCTTCTTCTCGTTTATCCTAGTTCTTGAATAGCAAGATCAATTCCTGATCGAACAATGTTTTGAACTTCTATTTTACTAGTACATGCATACTCACAAAGCGCCATGTCTTCTGGCGCTATTTCATAAATACCGAGGTTCTCCATTTTTTCAATGTCCTTGGTCATAATAGCTTTCAGCAAATACACCGGATAGATGTCCATTGGCAATACATTCTCGTATTCGCCACTGACTACGAAAGCCCGGTCTTCACCATTCATGCTTGTATTAAGTGCATACCCTCCTTTCTTAGGCATCAACCAGCTGAAATAAGATCTGGATAATGAGAACTTGTTAAAGTTAGGTGCAATCCATCCCAAGAACTGAGGCTCCTTGCCTTCTGGAAGTACAGACACTACATCGTCATAAAAACCGAGGTAACCATCTACTCCTACATTCGAACCAGTAAGTGGGTTTCCAGAGATAACTCTGTTGTCGCCATCTACAAGCTTACCATCTACAATAGATTTTGCAGAAGCACCTATATGAGTGGTGAAATATCTTGGTTTCTCTACTTGAGAACCAGCTAGTGCAATTGTTTTAGAAAAATCAGCTTTCCCTGAATTAAGGAAACGACCTATCATAGCTACTGCCTGAGCATTGATGGCCCAAACACGCTCTCCTTTGTTAACCGGATCGATGTGGTGAATTTGAATACCAACGTTTCCTGCTGGATGTGGACCTGAGAAAGTGTTTTTCTCCACTCCGCTTGCGGCACCAAAGACTGTATCAGCTGCTCCACCAGGTCTGGTAGATAAATGAACCGCTCCATTCGTCATGGTTTTCAATGCATCGATTCCCTTTTGGAAATCGGCATTCTGTCCGTGCAGCGCAAAATCGTAATCAGGACCGAGTGGTGCACTGTCGAATCCAGACACAAAGATTGACTTTGGCGTATCCTTTGGATCTGCAATCACATCGTAAGGGCGCTGTTTAATAAAAGGCCAGTACCCAGCGGCTAAAAGCGCCTGTTTTACTTTCTCACCTGTTGACACATCAGAAACATCGAACGTCTCGGCCGCCTGATTACTATCAGCAACAATGCGCACTTCGAGAATCTTTCGTTTCTCACCACGAACAACCTCCGCCACTTCTCCACTCACAGGAGAAACAAACTTTACGTGCTCGTTGTATTTGTCATAAAAGAGAACAGAGCCTGCCTTTACTTCGGCTCCTTGTTTAACCACAAGCTTAGGAATAAGCCCATGAAAATCGGTAGGTTTAATCGCAAATGAACTGGCAAATGTGGCTTCGCCTTTCACTTTCTCAGCCGAACCTGAGAGAGGAATGTTAGCTCCCTTGCGAATTTTAACGGTCTTTGACATTGGTATATGTTAAAATTGACGCTTCAAAATCGGGCGCAAACCTAATTTATTTTTCCTTGATTTGGCAACATTTTGACCGATTTTGACCCAACGAATATTAACAGCCGTTAACAACAAACCAAGTTGCTGATTTATTGATATTTAAACACAATCGACTAAAACATGAAATTCTTCGTTGAAGGCAGGAATGATTTCGAGTACCATGAAAATCAAAAGGAAATAATGCAGACTTTTCGCGGCATGAAATGGTTGAACAGTCTTGTTGGAATTCTTGCACTCTTAATAGTCGTATTGAGCATTAACGATGTAAGAGCTCAGAATATGGGGTCATCTGGCGAAGACTATTACACAGATCAGTATTTGCGCCTCGACAACCATGTGTATGCACAAAATGTCAAGACCGTGCTTTTTCATCCAAAAGACTGGCCGCTTGCAGCGCCTATTGTAGAGCTCAACGATGCCACATCTCTTCTCGAGTTACACTTTGATGTGCTAGACTCAGCTCTGGGCAACTTTATGTACACCATTATCCATTGCAACGCAGATTGGAACCAATCTGATCTTGAACCGCACGAATACATAGATGGACCTTTTGAAGACTACCTCACGGAGTTTGAGTTCTCCAGACTCGGTTTTCAACGGTATATCCACTACTCTCTCGAAATTCCAAACTTCTCAATGAGAATCACGAAGTCGGGTAACTATATTCTACACGTTTTTGATGCTGATGATACGGAGCGTTCCATCCTCACACGCAGATTCTGCATTACCGAAAACCTTATTTCTGTCGATGCGGAAATTCACCAACCAGTTTTGGTGAACCGTAGGTACTCTCATCAGGAAATTGACTTTAATCTGGATTTACAGTCATACTCGATTACCAATCCGTTTAACGATCTACATGTGGTAATTCTTCAGAATCACTCCTGGGAAAATGCCCTCACGGGCTTAAAGCCACGATTTGTCAAGCAAAACGTACTCGACTATGACCACGATGGAAACAACACCATAGAAGGCGGCAACGAATTCAGAATGATCGATATCAAAAACAATCGTTTTGTTGGAGAGGGAATCGAACGCGTATCGTACGTTAATTCTGAAAATCACGCTTATCTGGAAATGGATAAGAGCCGGTTGAGCCTGAGCTACCTGCAGCGCAGAGATTTGAACGGATGGTTTTTTATACGAAACGACCTGTTCGGTGGAAATGCACACACCACAGGCGATTATGTCAACGTTCATTTTAGCTTAAAGCAACCCAAACCCATAGCCGATGGCGATGTATACATCTATGGTGCGCTCACCGATTGGAAAATAATACCAGAAGCTAAAATGAGCTTTAATCAGGTGACACTGCGCTACGAGAATACGCTATACCTCAAACAAGGATTATACAATTACATGTATGCCTATGTGAAGGATGGAGACGTACAAGCAGACCTGAATCGTTTCGAGGGGTCGCATTTTCAAACCGAAAACGAGTACATCATACTCGTGTATCACCGACCAATTGGCACAGACTTCGACCGGCTTATTAAGGCAGAATCGATTGGCTACCCAGCCAACAACTGATTTACTTAACGTTTATCAGCTCTACGTCAAAAATCAATGTAGCCATTGGTGGAATAACAGGAGGATATCCGTTCTCACCATACGCCAAGTGATAAGGAATAACAAGCTTGGTTTTACCACCAACTTTCATGGTAGCGATGCCTTCATCCCAACCTGGAATAACCTGACCCTGACCGAGAATGAACTGAATGGGCTCGCCTCTCTTGAATGACTCGTCAAACACGGTACCATCTTCCAACGATCCGTGATAGTGTACAGAAACCATTCTTCCAGCAACTGCCTGATCACCTGTTCCCTCTTCAATCATATAGTACTGTAAGCCCGAGTTGGTCTCAACCATTTCAACTCCATCTGTTGAATACGCCTGATGCACTATGGGTTTTGGCATATCCTGAATATCCATCATCTCGACTTCAAAAACCAATGTGCTGTTGGCTGGTATTCCAGGTATCTCCCGATCGCCATAAGCCAAATCTGCCGGGATTGTTAATCGTGCTTTTGAACCAACTGAGAGCATAGCAATTCCCTCGTCCCAACCAGGAATAACTCTACCTGTTCCTATTGGAAAAGCAATGGGTTCTCCTCTATCGTAACTCTGATCAAACACTGTGCTGTCAAGCAACATACCCTTGTAATGAACAAACACTTTTTGTCCTTGCACCGGAAGTATACCGTCACCTTCTTGAAGCACTTCCACCTTGAGGCCGGTTTCTGTTTCAATGATTCGGATGTCACTTTCTTCTTCTGTCTGAGTAGAAGAGTTAGAACAAGATGCCAGCATTACGAGAGCGGCTAAGGTGTAAAGTAGAGTACGCATGGTTAATGATTGTTTATTTGGGCGGCAAAGCTAGAAGAAATCAGTTCGAAATTTCTAAAAGTTCAGCCTCATAGATAAGAGCATAGTACGGGGGAACAATACCGGAGGAAGATCCTTTTTGACCATAGGCCAAATCTGATGGGACGACAAAAAGTGCCTTGGCTCCCCGATTCATCTTCGACACGCCCATGGCAAAGCCAGGTAACACCTGACCGGGTTTTCCGATCTGGTATGTAAGCGGTGTATCTCTATACGTATCGTTAATGAGCTTACCCGATACTAGGTACGTTTTGTAATGCATGGTCACGAAATCGCCATACGCAGGTGACTCACCTTCTCCTTCAGACAAATGCCTTATGTAAATGCCATCGACAAACTCCGACTCCTTTAACTGGAGGCTGTCTTTAAGGTGTTCAAAGTAACCCTGCGCCCTGAACTCAAAATCGCGTAATAAACGTTCCTCTGCGCGCTTTTGTATTAACTCTTCAGGTGAAAGCACTTCGGAAATCCGCAGCTCCAAAAAGGCAACGGCCGAATCATCTTCAAATACCATGGGCGAAAGCAGGTGTGCCAAATCAAGTTGGCCAACAGACCCAGCCAGGCTAAAGCTATCATCTTGATGGCTTGAACCGATTATTTCCTCGAAATACCTCGGCCAATCAGCCTTCGAGAACTCCACCCGATGTAGTGTTTTGTGGGCATGATGCTGCTTATCGGCCGTATACACATCCATTTCAATACTGACGTACTTATCCTTGTCTACGCTCCGTGTCTCGTCTCCAAGCACGTTAAGCCGAAAGTGAATCGTGTCTTCTATTCTCCTGTACCCTTCGTGATCGGTTGAATCACAAGCGACCAGTATACCCATCAACACGAAAACCAGCAGTACTCTCATTGAATGTTGAGTAAGTGTATATCGTAAACAACCGTAGATCTTGCCGGAATCTTATTGTTATCCCCGGTTAAGCCATGAGCCAAATGAGACGGAAGTATGATATGAGCCCTATCACCAACACGCAAATACGACATGGCCTCATGCAGCCCACTCTCAACATGAGCTCGGCCAATCACGAATGTCTTGGTGCCTTCTTCTTCTGACGTGTAAACAACGGAGCCATCGGTCAGTGAAACTTCATAGTCTACGGTCACTGCCTGACCTTCTTTTGCTACAGGCCCTGTTCCGTTCTCATATATCTGATAAAACATCCCCGTTCCTGTCTTGGTCATTTGCCAGCCCTTTTCCTCGATGTAAGTCAGAATTGCAGACTCTTCTTCTTGCGCCATCCGCCTATTGATTTCTTCCATAGACCGATTAATCTCGCGCTGAGATGGCATGGGCTGCGTGGCCTGCTCAGGGTTGCATCCCTGAACAGAGAGAATCAACAAGCCAATAAGTGAGAGAATTTTCATGAAATTATATAGGGTTGTTTTCAAATACATCCTTAAGCTTCTTTAAAGCAGCCGGTAACTGCATATCGAGTTTGCCTCCAGCTGCGTTTTTGTGCCCGCCCCCGTTGAACCACGTTCGAGCTATGATGTTTACATCTATCTGTCCCTTAGAACGAAAAGAAAACTTGGTATACCCGTTCTCTTCAGAAAGTAACACGGCAACACTGGCACCCTCAATAGACAGACCATAGTTTACCAACCCTTCTGTGTCGCCCTTTTGGTAATCAAACCTGCTCTTCTCGGCCTGCGACAAACTAATGATGGCCACTCCTTTATCCGCATCAAACTCGAGTTTTTCGGATAAAGCATAGCCTAAAAGGCGCAGTCTTTGAAGTGAATTTGTATCGAAAATCTGATGGTGAACATCAGTTGGTTTCAAGCCCTGTTCGATCAGAAATGAAGCCACATAATGGGTATAGGCAGAAGTAGATGAAAACTTAAACGAACCTGTATCGGTCATGATTCCAGCATAGAGACACTGCGCAATGGCCTCATTGACGGTCGACTTCCAGCCCATATTCTCTGAAAACTTAAACACAAGCTCAGCCGTTGAAGAAGCCGATGTATCTGATAAGTAGGCGTCAAAGCCCTCTGCCGGATCGATATGGTGATCAATTAACACCTTAAGTGCAGAGGATCGGGCTATCACCTCACCCATCTGAGCCACTCGACCCAGGTGATTGTAATCGAGACAAAAAATGAGATCAGCCTGCAGAATAACCTCAGAACCAGCCTCATGGTTATCTTCAAATATGAGCACATCATCAGCACCGGGCATCCAACTCAGAAAAGTCGGAAAAGAATCAGGCACCATCACGGTGGCCTTCTTACCCTGAATGGCAAGTAGATGCTGTAGTGCCAAAGACGAGCCAATGGCATCGCCATCTGGCGACCGATGGCTGGTTATAACAATGTTCTGAGCGCCTGAGAGACTCTCGGTAACGAAATCGTAGTTCAAGGAATTGAATTTTGGCCAAATCTATTGGATAGATTTTGTTTTTAGTGTTCAAAAAGAAACATTCACATTCGCGGAGTGAAACTTCTAGTCCAAAGTCTTAAAACTCCGGCTGAAAATCTGGCCTTCGAAGAATGGCTGTTTCGTCATTTTGATGATGAAGTACTGCGTCTATGGGTGAACCCTTCATCGGTAGTGGTTGGCAAACATCAGAACGCTCTTTCTGAAAGCAATTTCTGGTATTGCAGAGAGCAGGGAATACCTATTGTAAGGCGCTTAAGCGGTGGGGGCACCGTGTATCACGATGTGGGGAATGTGAACTTTAGTTTTTTCAGAAAGCAGTTGCCCGATAGGATGATCGACTATGACCGAAGCCTGGTTCTGGTTCAGAAAGCACTGCAGCATTTGGGGTATCCCGTCACAATGTCAGAGCGTCACGATTTGTTTCTGAATGAAGAAAAAGTCTCTGGCAATGCCCAACATATCAGAAATAAGCGAATCCTTCATCACGGTACCATTCTCTATGATGCTGACAGGAATGCTTTGAGTAAAAGCATTAAGCGTGACAATGGGGTCTTTGAAGACAAAGGAGTCCGATCTGTTAGAAGCCCGATTACTAACCTCCGAGCATATAAGGACCTTGGAACAACATCCCAATTCCTGCTTAAGCTAACGCATGAGTTTGAACAGCTTGGTTTTGAGATAATGGCTCCACTATCTCCGGATTTAGCAGAACTGGAAGCATATATCAATGACAAATACTCCAACGATGATTGGAACTTCGGACTAAGCCCTAAGTACGCCTACACAAACAAAATACGTGATTGGCATGTAAGTCTTGAGGTAGAGAAAGGAGGAATCATCAAAGCGGTTTCCATTCTAAAGGATGGAAGCGAGCAAGCAGTAATTGAGAAAGCTCTGAACGGAATTAAGCACATATATGATTCAGTAAGCGAGGCCTTACTAGAAATAGATCGGGAAAATGAAGATTTGATCAGATGTCTGTTCTAGACTACAGCTTCAGTCTGTAAGAAACTGTCAACAGTCCGAAAAAGTAGTTCTTGCGCCCTCTAGAGTCTACTAACACGTCTAACGGAGCATTTTCTTTCTCAAACGTAATGGTACTGATCAACTGAGGATCAAGATCACCTTCTTCAGGTTGATAATCTGGGTTGCTTACAGTCTCATCTACATAGTACACACCACTAGCACCATTGATATAGTTTCTGATACCCAGTCGGTAACCTGCCTCAAAGCCAACACGCCAATTCTCAGTAAGAACAAATCTCAGATTGGCTCCAACAGGAAAATGTACATTCATTTTATTGTACTTGGCATTGTTAGGGACAGTAAGCGGGTCCGTAATAGGTTTGAACACTACACGCTCACCATAATACTCTCCAAAAGGTCTTAGATAATCAAGTGCCACTCCACCAAAAAGACTCAGGCCCACATTCACTCCTTTTGACATTCCTCCACGAGCTCTTCTAACCTTCCCCTTTCTACCCTTCGTAGTTTCATCAAAGAAATGGTACTCCGCCAAGGCCCCAAACTCTGATATGGTACTGATGTAATCAAGTCGAGCATTGGTACGAATTTCTCCCGGAGTGATCTCCTTATCATTCTTACGGGCAAAGGCATGTGTAAACGATCCTCTGACAGCTACTTTCTTCAATAAGAAGTAACGATAAGAAGCATTCATAGTCGAACGCTGAAACACGTAATTAAAATGAAACTTATCATTCTCACCAAGCGAAGCAAAAACCGTATTCACTCCATAGCCGCCACTAATTTCGTGTCGGTATTTCTTCCATGCAGTATTTCCCCTCTGGGCATAAGAGGCCGTAAATACGCTCATCAAGATGATCAAAAGGCTTGTTCTCAAGGCAATTCTATTTCCCATAGCGAATGCAAATTTAACCATTTACTCATTCATCCGTTCCTCAGATATAAATTCCTCTAATTTTAGCGCCTTCTATGAAGCAAATAGCACTGGTTTTATTGGTCTTGTGCACTATGGGAATGGCCCATGGTCAGCGACATCATTTTATCAGCTACTCTGTAAACGAAGGTCTTGCTCAATCTCAGGTGCGAGACATTGCCCAATCAAATGATGGATACCTTTGGATAGCTACTGTAGGTGGCCTGAGTCGGTTTGACGGAATTGGTTTTGAAACGTACAATAAGTCAAACGGCCTGATCAATAATCTAACGAATAGTCTCAAGCTTACCACCAACAATAAGCTTATCGCCTCCTGCCCCGGTGGATTGGTAACACTGGACGATGGCTCCTGGAAAGCCAAACTATTTAGGGAAGAGTTTCGAGAAGTTCTGATCAACGACATGGTCGAGATAGACGATAAACTCTATCTGGCTTCCAACGGAAAAGGACTTTTGGTATTCTCCAATGATTCGATTTCCAAGGTTGTTGACCTGGGTTCGAAACAGCGCAACTTCATACGCTGTATGTCTCACGTAAATGGAGAAATCATCGTAGGTACGAAACGTGGTTTGTTAGCTATTGATGCGTCTTATAAGATTAGGGTTCTCAACGACAGCATATCCGTAACGTGCATTGCACATGAGAACAACGACTTGTGGGTTGGTACAAACGGAGATGGTATTTACAGGTACTCCAATGACGATGTTCTCCAGTGGACACGGGAAACGGGGCTTCATAATCAAAACATAAAGGATGTGGCCATTGACCACCATGGCCGGCCTTGGTTTCTCAATAAAAACTCGATCCAAAGATGGAACAATGAGTTACAATCATTTGAAATCATTGAAGCAGAACTGCCGGACAGAACATCCAGTCTGAAAGTACTTTATGTGGATATGGAAGGAAATATCTGGATTGGAACAGATGGTTCGGGTGTGCTTAAATATACGGGTGAAGAGTTTGAAATCTATAATACTTCCGATGGGTTCACTTCGGATATAATTATGGACATTGAGGAAGACCCGATGTCTAAGACAAAGTATTTCGCCACGTACGGAGCCGGGGTTGTTATCAGGCATGCAACTGGTGTGCTCGATACATTAGATAATGCAGACAATCTGACAAACAGAACGGTTTGGTGCCTTCAAAAAAAGGGGGATTCGCTTTGGATAGGAACCTCCAGCGGCTTGTTCATCTATTCAAATCAGGTGGTTAGACCATTCAAAGGGAATGATGACCTTCCGTTTGCCAGAATCTCGAATCTGTATGTAGACGAGGATGAGAACTTATGGGCCGCCACCCGAAATGGAATTGCCATGATTCAGGGAGATTCAACTGTGATACCTGATCATTTGGCTTCGATTTCTATACGCGATGCAAAATCAATGCTCCAGATCAATGGAAGCTATTATGTAACCACCAATAACGGACTTGTCATTTTTGACGATTCCTCATACGAGCGGCTCAGTGAAGAAACGGGCTTTCCACAGAATCAACTCACGTGCGTTGCCAGTGACAAGGATAGTGTGTTATGGATTGGATCAGAAGAAGGAATGGTACAATTCGACCCGGCTACCTCTAAGTCTGTGCACCTGAATATTTCTGAGAAGGTGAGCTCGAATGTGGTGAACCTACTATGTGTAGATCACGCTAACATGTTGTGGGTTGGTACAGACAACGGTTTGTTTTCGTTTAACATTGACAGGTATAACCAGACAGGCGAAGTTTACTTTAAGCTGTACAACGAACACGAAGGCGTATCAAAACGGGAATGCAATCAGAACGCTTGTCTGGTAGATCGTGAAGGCGATATATGGTTTGGGACGAATGGTGGCCTTTTCAAACGCAGGTCAGCTTTTCAACAAAAACAGGAGTCGTTGTACTCGGTCAACATCACGGATGTATTGCAGGATTTCCAGTCTATACTAATCAATGGAGATCTACATAAAGAATCAGATTATGTATTTGATCATCAGCAAAACCGGCTGAGCTTCGAGTATTCTGCCATTCATTTCTCGAACCCGGAAAAAATCCTGTATAGCTATCGACTGCTGGGCGCAGACACGAATTGGTCTCCTCAAACCAGGCAAACTACGGTGACATTCTCAAATCTTCAACCGGGAAGCTATACGTTCGAGATAAGGGCAAAAATCGAAGGTCATTCCTGGGATAAGAAAACGAAGAACTTCTCGTTCACCATAGAACCTCCATTTTGGCGCACCTGGTGGTTCATCTCTGCATGCCTGATCCTGTTTGGTGCTATTCTGTTCTTCATTTACAAGGGTATTGGAAGGCAGCGGGAAGCCAAACGACAGATACGCGAGTCAGAGGTAAATGCCAAGATCATTTCGCTCGAGCAGCAAACGCTCAATGCGCATATGAACCGGCACTTCATTTTTAACGCCCTCAACTCTATTCAGTACTTCATTAATACACAGGACAGAAAACAGGCCAACTTATATCTGACCAAGTTTGCATCGCTAGTACGTAAAAACCTGGACAGCGCACAGACTGATTCTATTACGCTGAAAGAGGAAATAGATCGGCTCAAGCTATATCTGAATCTGGAAATGCTGAGATTTCCGGGACAGTTTGATTTCGAGATTCTATTGGGTGAAAATGTCTTCCCTGAAAGATTGCGCGTTCCCTCTATGCTGCTGCAGCCATTTGTTGAAAACAGCATCATGCACGGTTTGCTTCCATTAGAAAGGTTTGGGCAAATCTTTATCAAACTAAACATAGAAGGCAACCAGCTCAAATGCGTGATCGAGGATACCGGAATTGGAATATCGGCCAGTATGGAAAACAAGCGCGGAACCTCCAAACACGTGTCCAACGGCATGAAAATCACGCGTCAAAGACTGGAATTATTAGAAAATCGGGATAAACAAGAATACGGAGTGTTTGGACCAGAAGACGTCTTAGATGACGAGAAAAAGGTTGTAGGAACACGCGTAACCATTGTTTTGCCGGTTGATTTAGAAGGGTTTAGCTAAAGGGAGTTTTAAATTCTCAACTGTTTGGCTTATATTTGATACTCAATCGAGATGCGAAACTTGAAATACATATCACTTTTAACTGTTGCTGTACTAGCTCTGTCTTCTTGTCAAAAGGATGAGTTTGAAGAGTTAATGGACGATGCTTCCGTTGAACAAATCGAGAAACGACAATCTACCGGAGAAGGTGATGTTGTTGGAGGTGGTTCGCATTGGGGAAATAAGAATATTGACCCAAATCCAAAGGATGACACTCCTGATGTTGACGGAGGTGGAATCATGGTCAAAGAAGTTAGTGACGGTGATGAAGAGTCTGATGATGACGATAACAATGCGCAGTAAGTAGTTTAACTGCACCAGATACAATGAGAAGCTCCTTTTAGGGGCTTTTTTTATTGGGTCTCATGCTCCCAGAAACGTTGGTTGGTTGATTGCCCATCGATGAAGAAGTAGGTTCCTCCCCAGTTGTGCTCGACTTTCTTGTATGTAGTCACGTAGTCTCCCTTATTGATATACACCATAGTCACGGTACTATTTCCCTCTTTATAGGTTTCTACCGTTTTCTTTTCGGGGTACTTGTCTACCAGTGCTTTCCGCGTCTCATCTTCATAAAACTCAGCCTGTTGAGCCTCAGCTCGTTTTACCAACCCATCGTATTTATCATCCTCTGACATTTGCCCCGTTTGCGTGTCTCTGGCTTCCTGACCTACCTTATTGTCTGATATAATCACATTCGAAGCGAAACCTGTTGGGCGCTCTTCGCTTTCCATTACAGGCTGAGCAAAACCAAAAGACGGAGCCTGATCTCCAACTTGAGGTGAAGATGACTGACTTGCCGGTGGTGTATCCTGACCGCTTGCAGCTTTTTCCTGCGCGTTCTTTTCTTCCTCTGCGATGATGTTAGCCAATTGCTCTGATTCCCGACCTGCCTGATTTGTCAAAGCCATAGCCGCTGCTTTTGCTTCCTCTTTTTCCTTAGCCAAACGTTGCCTTTCTGCCTCTTCTTGAGCGGCCTTTTCTTGTGCTTCGCGCTCCGCTTTGGCTGCAAGTTCTTGTGCCTCTCGTTGTTTTTTAGCTTCTTGCTCTTTCCTCAGGCGTTCCTGTTCGGCCTTAGCCGCAGCATTCTCCGTTTCCTGAGCTGCCAATCGCTCTTCTTCCGCCTTGGTCTTTGCCGCTGCTTCGGCAGCCAGGCGTTCTTCCTCTTCCCTCTTGGCTTGCTCTTCAGCATCTTTGGCCGCTTGTTTAGCAGCAGCTTCTTCCTGGGCTAAACGCTCTTTTTCAGCTTTAGCTGCATCTTCCGCGGCTTTGGCTTCGGCCTCTTCCTGAGCTAATCTATCCTCTTCTTCTTTCTTAGCCTGTTCCTCAGCTGCCTTCGTTGCTGCCTTTGCTTCCGCTTCAGCAGCTTTCTTATCGGCTTCGGCTTGTGCAAGTCTTTCTTTCTCGGCCTCCTCTTCCGCCTTTAAGCGATCCTTCTCGGCTTTCTCAGCTTCTTTCGCTGCGGCTTCCTCCTGGGCTAATTTTTCTTTTTCAGCCTCTGCCGCGGCTTTTGCCTCGGCCTCTGCTGCAGCCAATCGCTCAGCTTCGTCTTTTTTGGCTTGTTCCTCTTCCTCCTTAGCCGCCTGCTCTGCTGCAGCCAGCTGCTCTGCCTCTAGCTTCTTCTCAGAGATTTTCTGAATTTGAGACTGCGGATATGACTCTTGCTTCACGGCCAATGCATCGTTGTATAGCTGTGCTGCTTTATCCAGATTATTCTTTTCAAACTCGGCATCAGCTTTGGCGATTAAATCAGCATATTGCTTCTCCTCCTCTGCTTTTTTCTCTGCCTCTTCTGCAGCGAGCTTCTCTTTTTCCAACTGATCGTTTCTTTCAGCTTCTTTCTGATCGACCAACGCCAGCAGATCATTCACTGCCTGATCGTCTCTTAAGTCTTTGGCATCGGTTAGTTTCTTTCTGGCAGAAGCAAAATCATCGGCCTCAAGGTCTGTTTTGGCCTCTGCAATTAGCGCATCGGCTTTTTGAGCAGCCTCTAATTCTTCCTGCTGGGCCTTATCTCTATCTGCAATGGCTTTCTCTACACGGCTTATGCCATCAGAGGCTTGAGGGTCGTCCTTCACTGCCAAGGCCTTTTCATAGCTTGCCTTAGCATCCTCCAATGCTCCACTCTGCTCTTGCTGCGCACCAGCAGCGATTAAATCATCAAACTCTTTTTGTTTAGCGGCCTCCTGCGCTGCTTTAGCCTCCTCTTCTGCGGCTATTCGCGCTTTTTCATCTTCCAACTTCTTAGAAAGCTCGGTATAAGCTGGCACCGTATTATCAATGCTTCCAAGCTCATCTAGCTTACTGGAAGCTTTATCAAGATCACCAGCGGTAATCAATTGCTCCACTTCTCCTGCCAGAGAAGTAATTTTTGCCTCTTGCTCCGCTTTAGCCTCAGCCTCTTTGGCAATGGCTTCTTCTTTTTCCAATATTCCGGCTTGCAGCTCTTTGATTCGAGGATCTTCACCGAGTGCTCCGGCAGCTTCGAGCTTGGCCTTGGCACCTTCCAAATCTCCAGCCTGTAGGGCAGCTTCGGCTTCATCTAATAAAGCTGTCATTTCAGCCTGTTTTGCTGCGGCTTCCTCCGCTGCCTTGGCCTCAGCCTCAATGAGCTGATTTAGCTCGGTTATTTTTCCGGCAACAGCCTCATTATCGATCTGCGCTTTGGCTTCGTTAAGCTTGCCTAGTGCGGCTTCAAGTTCTCCCTTGGCTTGTAGTTTATCCGCTTCTGCCATCAAATCTTCGAAAGCCTGTTGTTTTGCCGCCTCAACCGCAGCGGCTGCCTCAGCTTCTGACTTGGCGGTCTCAGCCTGAGCAACTATAGCTCCAGCATCTGGACTTCCTAACTTCTCGGCTTCCTTTCCGGCCTTAATGGCATCGTCAAACTGTCCGGCATCAAGCGCTGATTTAGCTTCTTGTAACAGATCCGCAATCTGCTGTTCCTTCGCTGCCGCCTCCGCCTGTTGCTTTTCGATATCGGCCTTGAGTTTAGCCACTTTTGGATCACCACTTAGTAAGCCATCGGCCTGCTGTAGAAATCGATTTGCATTATCCAGATCGCCATTGGCCATGGCAGCTTCTGCCTGCGCTATAATATCATTAAACTCTTCCTGCTTCTTTTGAGCAGCTTGCTGCTGCTCTTTCTTCTGCTCTAGTTCTTCAATCTTCTGCTTCAATGCAGGATCTTTCCTTAAATCGTTTGCCTCTTTAAGCGCCTGAATGGCCTCATCGTAATTCTCGGCCTTTTCATTCTTCAGCGCACTGGCTGTTAGGTCACTAATCTGCTCATTTAGCTGTTCCTCAGCCTTGGCTTCCTGCAAGGCTTTATCCTCTTCAGCCTCTTTTGCAGCTTCCACATCGTCCATGGCCTGATCTAACTGTGCTTGTATAGACTTTGTATAGTCTGTGTCATAATCGAATTCATCGATCATTTCGTCATAGGCGATTTTCCCAACCGGCTGGTTGAAGACAACCATATTGACATCGTCATACTGCTTAAAGATTTCAACTGTAAAGCCAAATGGCTCAAAGCCATACTCTATGCGCTCATCAGCTACATGCGTATCAAACCGAATCTTTTTGGTGACAAACCCCTCTTTCTCAAAGGAAATAACATAGATAGCTTGAAAATCAAGGTCGAGCTCAAACCGCGAAGTTCCTTCGATGGTACGTACACGCCTCCCATCTTTCTCTACAATGATTTGCGCACCGTTATTCGAACCACCATCTACCCTTAGCTTACCCATTAAGCTTAGTTTCTGACCAAATGCGGTATTTGCACTCAGAACCAAGGCTACTACAACTAACCCAAACAAAAAGGCTGCTTTAGAAGCATAAATTTTGGCAGATATTTTATTCAAAATTCTGATTGTATAATAACTTTGGTTCAAATATTGTAATTACTGAATCGACAAAAATAAAGTTCGAGACTTTATCTGAACGATTTACTTAACAATTGAATTAATAAACATGAAACTCATCTCAAAGATTCTACTATTCTCATTGGTCTTTTCATTTCTTCAAGAAGGAATTTCCCAAACTTATGATAAAGATTACACAGTAAACTACATCAATGATCATGTAGAGTCTAGTTGCAAATTGTTTGCCGAAAAGAAAAACCTGCGAATAGAGTACTATTCAAATGGGGAAGCATTGCGCATGGACTACATCTTTCCTGAAACGATTGACCTCGAAAATGGTGTCACGTTTAACAAAGAGGAAGGTGCTCTTATTCTATCATGCTATGACAAGGCTGGTAAATGTATTGAGAGAGACATCATTAAACGCGACTCCAAGATTCTCTACGAGCGTTCGAACCTTCCGATGACGTGTACAGACTGCGATGGCACAACAGAGGCCATGAAACATTTGATTATGCTTTATCTGGACAAGAAGCACACACGTGACACACCCTTCGAATAACATAAAATGAAGCTGTTTCTAACCATCATAACGTGCTGTCTTCTGGCTCCTGGAGCCTTTTCTCAAAGCGTAGAACAACTGATTCAAAAAGGTCAGAATAAATTATATGCAGAGCAGTTTGAAGCGGCACTGGAGTATTACGATCAGGCCATTGCCATTGATCCGACCTACACGGACGCCTATCTTAAAAAGGCTTTTGCGTATGCCCGACTAAAGCAATTTGAAGATGCGTTAAGCGAATACACAAAAGTGTTAGAAATAGCCCCAGACCTATTGCAGGCTTACATCAGCAGATCTGACGTATACTTTGAACTGGAAAAATACCAAATGGCGCTGGACGACATCAATAAGGCCATTGAATTAGACCCTAAAAACTCAGATGCGTATAACAATCGAGGTTGGTGTAAAAAAAAGTTGGGAGACAAAGAAGGTGCCTGTAGTGACTGGAAAAAGTCAAAGAAATTAGGAAATAAGGAAGCAAAAATCATTTTGATAAACAACAAATGTTAAGTTTGACAGCATGAAAAAGAATCTACTTTTCGGCCTATTATTCGTAGCCATAGGTTGGGCGTTTATGTCGTTTTCTAACGCTACTCCTACATTCAGCGAAAATCACCCGCTTGAAACTATTTCGCCCGATGAGCATTTTGCAGATCAGGATTGGAATTCATGTGTTCAAAAAGGAGACAGCGAGTGGGGTGGCCAGTGCCTGAACTATGGGTTCAGCGAAAAGAAATACACGGTGCATTTGATAAACACGTGCAACCAAAAAGTGGATCTCATGTCTTGTGTACAGCGAGAAAATGGCCGATGGCAGTGTTTCTACCGACTTGACATGAAGCAGAACGACACACTGCACGCGTACGCTTGCCGTGGTAACGGGAAGTTTCTGAAGTGGGTTCGGGAAGCAGGTGATATCACTACCAAGTTTCCAACACTAAGACAGGTTAACGACCAGTACTAGACCGAGGTTTTTAGTCACTCTCCAGTGACAATGCATTCATGAATTTGTAATACCCCAAAGTAGTTGCGCGTGCGGTAATCAACCGTGCTTATTTCCGTAATATTTCCGTTTTGGCAAGCTGTCAGGATAGACGCATCTACATTGATGCACAACCCAAAGTAGCACTTACCTGAGGCTTTTCCCACCTTACTCCCCACCGGGTTAGATGTGGCAGACACAGGTTGGGTGATCGAGCAAGACGCCAATAGCAAAGAGCCTAGCAGAAGAGGTAATAGTCTTTTCATGCATCCAAACGTAATGCAAACAAGGGAACAAAAAAAGGCCTCAACCATGTTGAGGCCTAAAATTCATTCGGCCTGATAATACCTCTATACAAGGACTTAGGCAGATATTTAGTCTTAATCATCCTGCGGTATCGAAACAAGAGCTACACTCTTTCAGGTCCGATTTAAAAAAAACAATGCTGACCAGATTTTCTAATATGTTAAGCTACCAGACGAAATGAACTCATTCTTTATTAGGACTAATCAAAAATGATAAAACCCCTCGGCCTGCAGCCTATGAGAAATTGCAATGTTTATAAAGTAAGAGGCTTTGTTTAAAAAACGGCTTCTTTTAGAAGATAATTTGGCAAGCTCCAAATAACATTTGCTAGCTGCAAAACATTATTCTTCGTGCTCTTCCTCTTTCTCTTGCTCGTCTAAAATCTTATCGGCTTCGTCCAGGTTCGATGCTACTTTTCGAGGTCTTTCTACCTCTGAATTATCCAACGAAAAATCGGCTTTAATATCCTTGGCTTCCTTCCCAAAGCCTTTTTCAACAACAATATGATATGTAGTTGCCTTGGGTACTGTAAATTCAAATGGAGACTCTTTCTCGCCACCGAAGTAAGTGAACGTTCTATGGTTCTTGTAATTCTTAAACTCCCGGCTTGTCATTATCATCACCTTGGTCGGTCGTGAAAACTCCACCGTTATTTTGGCCCCTTTGGTAGCTTTTGTTTTTCCATGTAAATAATTCATGATCAGTAGGCTTTGGTATCTTTCAAAGGAAGTGAATTTTATGTGTGAATCAAAACTTAAAGGTTTTGAGAATACAACTAGATTGTTGTCCTTTGAAGCAATGAAAACATTTGACATTCCTGTTCAGTATCGCAGCTCATTCATAGGTCCGTTAAAATCTCACAGAAAAAAAGAGGATCCCAGGAAAAAGGACTTCTCCCCTTCTATCATTGACTTTGGTCCTTTGGAGATCGTTCTCGGGCGCCACTTTGGGTTTTGCTACGGAGTAGAAAATGCCATTGAAATAGCCTACAAAGCCATCCGCGAAAACGAGGGGAAACGAATCTTTATGCTCTCGCAAATGATTCATAACCCGGTAGTCAACCAGGACTTACAAGAACAAGGCCTCTCCTTTATTCTTGACACCGAGGGCAATACCATAACTCCCTGGGAAGAAGTTAAGCCCACTGACATTGTCATCATACCCGCATTTGGGACCACACTGGAAACAAAAGCCCTGCTGGAAACAAAAGGCGTTGAGCAATTGAAGTACAACACCACCTGCCCTTTTGTGGAGAAAGTCTGGAAAATGGCAGGAAAGCTTGGAGCAGGAGATTACAGCATCATTATACACGGCAAGTCGAAGCACGAAGAAACCAAAGCCACTTTCTCTCACAGTAAGGCCGAATCGAAGTCGGTAGTTATCAAAGACATTGAGGAAGCTAAAATCATTGGTGATATTATCCTTGGAAAGCGACCTGTAAGCGATTTTAATCTTCACTTCAAGGATAAGTGCTCAGATGGGTTTGATCCAGCAACAGATCTGACCAAACTCGGGGTTATTAATCAAACGACCATGCTTGCCAGTGAAACGCATGAAATATCGCAGTACTTCAGGCAGGTTATGATCGATAAGTATGGCGAAGAGGATATTAAATCTCACTTTGCAGACACGCGAGACACGCTGTGTTATGCTACCAACGATAATCAACAGTCGACATATCAACTGCTTGAAACACAAGCCGATCTGGCAATTATTGTAGGTGGTTACAATAGTTCAAACACGAGCCATATTGTTGATTTGTGTGCCACCAAGTTTCCGAGCTACTTCGTAAATGGTGCGGATAACCTTATTTCTGATCGAGAAATAAGCCACTTTGATTACCACAAAAAGGAGTTAACATCTACTGAAAACTATCTCAATGTAACTGGTAATAAGCCCAGGGTGGTTATTACGAGTGGTGCATCTTGCCCGGATAAGATTGTGGAAGAAGTCATTGATCGACTGCTTTCGTTTTTTCCTCAAGCACTGGATAAACAATCAGCGTTGGAACAAGCTGGAATTACTTCTTGATATGAGGCAGCAAAGCCGGATTTAACTTAGCCTGACATAGTGCCAGAGCCATTTTAAGCTGTTCTTCTCTCGATAAGTCTGAATTATCAATTACTACCGCATCTTTTGCCAAAGCTAAGGGTGCTACGGCACGATTCGCATCTGCCTTATCGCGCTGGTCAAGATCGACAAGTAGCTCTTCCAGGGTTAAACTCTTACCTGCTTCTTTTAGTTGTTTTTGCCTCCTTGTTGCTCGCACCTCAGGACGTGCCGTAATAAACAGTTTGAGCTCTGCTTCAGGCATAACCACAGTGCCAATATCTCGCCCCTCCATGACAACATTACCCTCTTGGATCATTTGATTTTGAACCAAGAGCAGAAATGACCTGACCTGTGGCAGCGCAGCTACTTCGCTCACCCGATCTACTACTTGCCTGTTTGTACGAATTTCATGTTCAATATCAAGGCCATTCAGTAAGATGTGTCCATTATTAGAGCTAAAATCAAGTGTCTGAATCTGCTGTTTAAGCCACTGCTCAGAAATATCTTCGGACGAACAACCGTGTTTTATTGCCTGGTATGCAATAGCTCTGTACAATGCTCCAGAATCAATCATTTTGAAGCCGAGTTCTGTGGCCAACTCTTTGGCCAATGTGCTCTTACCACACCCCGAATAGCCGTCTATGGCGATTGAAACCCTGTTCATGCCCCTGATTTGCTTGTCCAATTGTGAATGTTGGTTTTAAGTCCAATGGAATGAGATGCACCTGAAAGGTGATAACTAGCCAGCGAATAATACAGGCTAAACCGTTTAAGGTTAATGTTGCTACCAAAAGAAAAACCAATCAAACGCGGGCGTTCGGTGGTCGCTAATTCCAGCCTTCGCTGGACATTGTAACCAATAAACAACTGGAACTTCTCGTTGGGAACAAAACCAACTGACGCTGAAATATGTCGAGCCAGATTATCAAATGTCCACTTCGTTTCATCTTCCAATTCGGTATCTACATTGGCAAGGTTCCATCTTTGAAGGTGGTTATACTGCAACCCTAATTGTATCGGTGCTTTGGCAAACTTCTTCGTGATTGATATGTCGGCCCTTGCAGGCAGCCAGTTTCTTGCTGTACCAGATAAATCGATCACTTCAAACCCAAGGTTCTTCACGACAAGCCCAGCGTTAAACAAGTACTTGGGATTCGTGTAAAAGACGCCCGCATCAAGCCCCACACCGTAACCAAAGTACTGATAGAGTGATGAAAACAACTGCTTAAAAGAAACCCCGTAGGTGATGTTTTTGGAGTAAACTCTGGTCAACGAAACACCTATTTCATAATCTGCTCCTCGAAAAGAGCCAAGTTCATTTCCTACCTCATCAGTTTCAAGAAACTTGCCGTAGTCAAAATAGCGGAGATATCCGGATACAAACCCAACGCTATCTACGGTCCTTCCATAGGCGATTGATGCCTGATTGATTCCTGCCAGATAGTTGAGATATGAAAATGAAACCGCATTGGACAGCGAGCTATCGAGAAAGGCCGGATTATCTGCCAACTGCAATAACTCACCGCCAAAATAACTCACTTGTGACCCTCCCATCCCCGATGACGTGGTTGACACGGGCACCTGAACAAAGGAAAAACCCGAGTTACCAGTTGATTGAGCAAAGAGCCCAACCGGGAATATCAAGCAAAGTGTCAGTAGTTTTAAATACGACATAGAGTGTCAAAGGTACTTGACCTTCAAGTACGAATTGTTTCCATTTTTATTTTAATCGATCCGAAATTAAGAGACGATCTTCAACCCGCCTTTAACCGGGGTTGCTTCGAGCGCAAGATCGATTACATCGGTCATCTTGTCTACATAATGAAATGTCAACCCTTTAAGATACTGATCTTCAATCTCATTGATATCTTTCTCATTCTTTCTGGAAAGAACAATGGTGGTTAAACCGGCTCGCTTAGCTGCCAGAATCTTCTCCTTAATTCCTCCAACAGGAAGTACCCTTCCTCTGAGCGTAATTTCTCCTGTCATTGCTACATCACCTTTGAACTTTCTCTGCGTGAACACAGAAGCCAGGGCACTGAGCATGGTAATACCAGCAGAAGGTCCGTCTTTCGGAGTGGCTCCTTCGGGCACATGAATGTGTACGTTGTATTTATCAAACACCTCCTGATCCAACCCAAGGAAGCTCGAGTGTGCCTTTAGATACTCTAACGCAATGAGCGCAGATTCTTTCATGACATCACCCAGATTACCGGTTAACGTAAGCTTGCCCTTTCCTTTGGTAAGGCTTGTTTCGATAAACAGGACTTCACCACCAACAGATGTCCAGGCCAAACCATTGGCTACACCTGCTACATCGTGTTTTCCTTTTCGCTCGCGTTCATATCCTGGTCCAAGAATTTCTGTCAGGTCTGAAGGCCGAACTGCAGCCTCGAACTTCTCATCCATCACTTTGGCCTTGGCCTTTCTTCTTATTACAGCAGCTACTCGTTTCTCGAGCTGGCGTACTCCAGACTCTCTGGTATAGGCTTCAATAAGCGACTGAAGGCCTTTCTTGGAAAACTTGACGTCTCCTTTTTCCATACCGTGTTCAGCCAATTGCTTAGGTATAAGATGGCGTTGCGCAATAGATATCTTTTCATCGACCGTGTAACCGCTCACATTGATAATCTCTAGCCTGTCTCGCAAAGCAGGATGCACAGCCCCGATGTTATTTGTGGTGGCTATGAAGAGTACATTGGACAGGTCAAACTCCTCCTCGAGGAAGTTGTCATAGAACGTTCCATTTTGTTCGGGGTCGAGCACTTCGAGTAAGGCGGAAGAAGGATCGCCATGTCCGTCACGACCTACTTTATCCAACTCATCCAGTATAAACACCGGATTGGCCGTACCTACCTTTTTCAGGTTTTGAAGAATCCGGCCTGGCATGGCACCGATATACGTTTTGCGATGTCCGCGTATCTCTGCCTCATCTCTCAACCCGCCAAGTGACATACGGATGTATTTCCGACCTAGTGCCTCTGCAATGCTTTTTCCGAGCGAGGTTTTACCCACTCCCGGAGGGCCATCGAAGCATAGAATAGGCGATTTCATGTCTCCCTTCAGCTTCAACACGGCCAGGTGCTCAATGATTCTATCCTTAATCTTGGTAAGTCCGTAGTGGTCTCGGTCTAAGATCTTCTGCGCCTTGGAGAGGTCAAATCCATCTTTGCTGAACTCATTCCATGGTAGCTCTACAAACACATCCAGATAATTCATCTGCACAGAGTATTCCATGCTCGATGGGTTCATACGCTCCAGCTTAGCCAGCTCTTTCTGAAATGTTTCGCCAACCTTCTTGGTCCACTTTTTAGAACTTGCCCGTTTGCGCAGATCTTCGATTTCCTGCTCCATGGGGTTACCACCCAATTCCTCCTGCATGGTTTTGATCTGCTGGCTCAGGAAATAGTCTCTTTGCTGCTTGTCAATATCTGTACGGACCTTGGACTGAATGTCGTTCTTAATTTCGAGCAGCTGTAAATCCTTGGTCAGGAAGCCCAACAGGGCATTTCCTCTTTCTTCTAACTCGTTTATCTCAAGCAAACTCTGCTTGTCCTGCACAGAGCCTTGCATATTGGCCGAAATGAAGTTGATCAAAAACACCGGGCTTTCAATATTCTTGATGGCCATGGACGCCTCAGTCGGAATGTGCGGTGAGTCCGTAATGATTTTCAATGCCAGGTCTTTGATGGTCCCAACAAGCGCTTTAAATCGTTTGTCGAGCTTTTGTTCTTCGCGCTCAAAAAGCTCAATTCTGGCCTTAAAATACGGCTCAATCTCAACGACTTCCTTGATGGCCATTCTTCTAATTCCCTGAATGATAATGGTGGAACTACCATCGGGCATTTTTAACATCTTCAGAATCTTGGCCACGGTACCCACCTCGAACAAATCACCTGCCGCAGGGTCTTCCACGGTCTGGTCATTTTGCGCAACTACGCCAATCAGTTTTTCACCAGTATTGGCATCTTTTATCAGTTTCAGCGACTTATCGCGTCCCACTGTAATTGGAATGACAACACCGGGAAACAACACGGTATTTCGAACAGGTAATATTGGCAGTGTATCCGGAATTTCTTGCAGATGCATGCGTTCTTCATCCTCGGCACTCATCAACGGAATAAACTCCGTTCCCTCATCAATCATTCCGGAAAGTTCCAAAAACGAAAAGTTAAATCTCTCATCTATCATAGCTTACAACACTTATGGAGTTGGAATAAGTCAAGTACTTATCACTCCAGATTCAGTGATTTTAAGTCAAGCAGCATGCCACGACAAAAAGTCTGCTGTTTTGTCGGTTTTCTAGGCGTCCGTTAATCGCTGATGAAGCTCGGTATACACCTTCTTCCATTCTTCCGTCAACTCGATTCCTCTCCTTGACATTACTTTTTCGGCCACATCGAGTGCATCGGCCAGTCGGTAGTTTTTAAATCCTTCTGCTCCACCCCATCCGAAACTCGGGATTCTGCGATGCGGGAAACCAGCTCCAAATACATTGGTAAAAATACCGCATACCGTTCCTGTATTGAACATAGTATTGATTCCGGCCTTCGCGTGATCTGCCATGGTAAGTCCACAAAATTGCGTTCCGGTTGATTCGCTTCTGCCCAGTGCATAGTTATGAATCTTCACCACGGAGTAATTGTTTTTGAGATTTGATGTATTAGTATCTGCTCCCAAATTACACCACTCACCTATAACCGAATTACCGATAAAACCATCATGCGCCTTATTGGAATAGCCAAACAAAACGCAATTGTTGACCTCACCGCCAACTTTGCAATGCGGGCCAATGGTAGTGGCTCCATATATCTTGGCTCCCATTTTAATTTGGCTTGATTCCATGAGTGCAAACGGTCCGCGAATCATTGATCCTTCCATGATCGTGGCATTCTTTCCAATATAGATTGGTCCTTCATTGGAATTAAGAATACAGGGAAGTACGGTGGCTCCTTCTTCAATAAAAATGTCATCGCCAATGGCTGTAACTCCTTCCGGAACAACCTGAGATTTACGTTGTGATCGAATCAACTCCAGGTCACTTGATATCTGCTCTTCGTTCCATTGAAATATTTGCCAGCTTCTGGCCACAACTCTGGCGGCAGAGGATAGCTCTATCACCTCACATTCGTCTTTCTCTTTCCAGCCTGAACTGGATCTGGTGGCAATCCATTGATCGCCATAACACAACATTTGACCATCCTTCAGGCCTTGAATCTCAGCTATCAGGCTTTCCTCGGGTAGCAGACCTCCATTCAAGTAAAAGTCATCACCTGATCTAAACTCTGGGAATACCTCAGTCAAATAATCCTGCGTCCTAAACGACACGTTAGCACCGATGTGCTGCTCCCACTTCTCGTAAATCTTCCACAACCCAACTCTTAGGTGCCCCACCGGCCGGGTAAGTGTTAGCGGGAGAAGATGATCCCTTTCTACATGATCTGTAAGAATGATGTTCTTCATAGAGGTCTTTGTTTACTCAAATGTACTTCTCCCGTAAAATGAAGGCATAAAAAAACCCCCTGAAGTTTTCAGAGGGTTTTCAATATTGAAATCAAAGTTAATTCTACTCAGCAGAATCAGACTTGATGTGCTTCTTATATCTGTTTCGGAATTTATCTACACGTCCGGCAGTATCAATCAACTGTAGCTTACCAGTGTAGAATGGGTGTGATTTGTACGAAATCTCTAGTTTGATCAAAGGATATTCATTTCCATCTTCCCATTCGATGGTTTCCTTTGTGTTTGCGCAAGACTTGCTCATGAATGAATATCCATTGCTCATGTCCTTGAAAATCACTTTTCTATATTCCTTTGGATGAATTTCTTTTTGCATTCCTTTTAATTTGGGGCGGCAAATATATGACGATTTTATAAGAAAACCGTGTCATACTACAATAAATTAAATTGAACTCGGTTTATTTGCAACCGTGCGATTTCGAATCTACTTCATAGCCCTTATTCTTCTCGTTGCCGTTGGCTGCCGAAAAGAAAGCTTTTTTGAAGGAAAGGCTACCTTGAAATTTTCTACAGACACCGTCTTTTTCGATACCGTTTTTACAACTGTTGGGTCCTTAACAGAGCGCGTGAAGATTTATAATCCGCATGACAAAACAGTAAAAATCAACTCCATATTTGTTTCCAACACCACTGGTTCAAATTTTAAACTGAACGTAGATGGCTTTAGAGGAAAACAAATAAACGATGTCTCTATTGCCGCCAATGACAGCATGTTTGTGTTTGTAGAGGTGACGGTAAATCCCAATGGCGGGAATTCTCCGCTGGTCATTGAAGAACAACTAATCGTAGAAACGGAACAAAACGAGCAGCAGATTGACTTGGTAGCCTGGGGACAAGATGCCTACTTCTACCCTTCCATTGCTTTTGGCGATGGCGATGGTGATGGACTGGGAGATGAGTGGAGCCTGCCCGTTGACAAACCGATCGTGTTTTATGGCTACTCTTTGGTAGATACTGGCAGTGTCCTGAACATACCCTGTGGGGCTCGCGTGCATTTTCATGCAAACAGTGGTTTGATTGTAGGGCATGAAGCAAGCCTAAAAGTCATTGGGTGCATTGAAAACCCAGTCATTATTCAGGGTGACAGGCTCGAGGATTACTTTAGCGATGTGCCCGGCCAATGGGGGCAACTAGTTGGTGGAATATACCTGACTCAAACAAGCATTGACAACGAAATAAGAAATGCCATCATCAAAAACGGCACTGTAGGAGTAACGGTTGATTCGAATACCAACGACAACCCTTCGCTTATTCTTGAAAACACGCAAATCCTGAACATGAGCTTTATTGGCATTTTAGGTCAGGATGCGCGTATAGAGGCGAGCAATACGGTAGTAGCTAACTGTGGTGATCATGCCGTGTCACTGCGCTATGGCGGAAACTATGTGTTTGATCACTGCACATTTGCCAATTACTGGAGCGGTAACCCAAGAAGTAAAGCCACCCTACACCTGAACAATTTCTTTGAGTTCGAGAATTCGGTGAGAGCCCGAGACTTTAAAGGAACGTTTACCAATACCATCATTCATGGCTCATTGGAAAACGAGTTGTTTTTAGATGAAGATGACGGTGCACCATTTGAGTATTACATTGACCACTGCATCATCAAGCAGGACACTCCTTCTTTAGACGACCCCACATACTTCAATTCGATTATTCTCAACCCTTCCTCTCCGGTGGTAGATGGCGTGTCGCGTCACCCTCTGTTTGATGACTTCAATAAAGACTATCGTCTATATGAGCAGTCAAATGCGGTGGACAAAGGTGTAACGAGTAGTTTTCTGCTGGATATCGAAGGCATTACACGAGATGCTTTCCCAGACATTGGCGCATACGAGTATCGCCCCTAGCCTACTTGGGCGCTTTGATGTAAAGGTAAGCAGCCAGAATACCGTATAAAATATTCGGAATCCAGACAGCCACCAGCGGTTCAAGGCCTGCATTGGTCGCATAAACAGTGGTTACTTTCATGGCCAGAATGTAGGTAACAGCCAGGGCCAAACCAGCTGCAATATGCGCTCCAATTCCACCCCGCACCTTTCTACTGCTCATGGCCACACCTATCACAGTGAGTATGTACGTTGAGAATGGCAGTGCGTTTCGGCTGTGCTTCTCGACCAGATAATACGGCACATTGGAAGAGCCTTTTAGCGTTTGCTCCGCGATGTAGTCATCCAATTCATTCACGTCCATGCGCTGGATATCCTCAATTCTGCCTACAAACTCATCGGGCGTAAAAGCCAGTGTGGTATCTAAGCGTTTTCCTTCGACCACATGTTCGCGGTTCTCTGAGTACGTTCGGATGTAGTAGTTTTCTAACACCCACTTACTGTCTGTAGTATCCCACTTGACATAGTTGGCAAACAACTTCGATTTAAGGTCAATGCCTTCCCATTTTTCAAGGGTGAATTGATACCCGACATTATTCTTGGAATTGAACTTATCGAAATAGATATACTCACCAGGCTTAAGCTGCTTGTGAATACCGTGATTCATCGACCTCCTGTATGGATGTACATAGGTACTCTCAAACGCAATACGCTTCTTGTTGGCTTCGGGAACGATGTAGTTGTTAAGCACAAAAGAGACACCTGCGAGTATGGTGGCACTCACGAAATAAGGCCACATAAAACGCCTGAAGCTGACTCCACTACTCAGAATAGCTACAATTTCTGTGCGGTTGGCCAGCTGAGCAGTAAAAAAGATAACTGCCAAAAACGTGAGCAGTGGGCTAAACAGGTTACCGTAAAACAGAATGAAGTTGAGGTAGTAATCGATAAGTATTCCCTCCAGTGGCGCGTTTCGGCTAATAAAGTCATCGATCTGCTCACTCACATCAAAAATGATGGCGATAGACATAATCAGCGCGAGAATGAACACAAACGTGAGCAGAAACCGCTTAATGATATATATGTCGATGAGCTTAAACATCAAAGGCGTTGTTTGATTTTTGGAACGACCTGATTCTTCCAATCTGCAAAATCTCCTGCCAAAATATGTTGTCGGGCCTGTTTAACAAGATCAAGGTAAAATGCCAGATTATGAATGCTTGTAATCTGCATTCCAAGCATCTCACCACTTGCAAACAGATGCCGTACATAAGCTCTGCTATACGCACTGTCTACATAGCTTGTCCCCTTTGGGTCGAGCGGAGAGTAGTCTTTGTGCCATTTCTTGTTCTTGATATTCACAATACCATCCCACGTGTAGATAAGCCCATGTCTGGCGTTTCGAGTGGGCAACACACAGTCAAACATGTCGATTCCCAGAGCAATGCATTCCAAAATATTCTCTGGAGTACCCACTCCCATAAGGTACCGGGGTTTATCCTTGGGAAGAATACCACAAACGAGTTCACTCATCTCATACATCATGTCATGCGGCTCGCCTACAGACAGTCCTCCAATGGCATTTCCCTCTCGGTTTTGTGAGGCTATGAACTCGGCAGATTTTGTTCTTAAATCTCTGTAAACGCTACCCTGGACAATGGGAAACAACGCCTGCGAATAGCCGTACAAGCCCTCTGTTTCATCTACTCTAGAACAGCAACGCTCCAGCCATCGATGAGTCAAATGCATGGAATTCTCCGCATAGCGCTTGTCACAAGGATACGGAGGGCATTCGTCAAAGGCCATGATAATATCTGCACCAATTTGTCTCTGAATATCCATGGCAGACTCCGGACTAAAGAACTGCCTGGAACCATCGATATGTGATTGAAACGTGACTCCTTCCTCTGTAATTTTTCGATTACTGGCAAGTGAGTACACCTGATAACCGCCACTATCGGTTAAGAGAGGTCTGTCCCAATTCATGAACTTGTGCAATCCACCTGCCTCTTCGAGTACTTCCATACCTGGCCGTAAATAGAGATGGTATGTGTTGCCCAGAATAATCTGCGCTTTTATATCATCCTTAAGCTCGTGTTGATGAATGGTCTTGACGGAAGCCACCGTGCCCACTGGCATAAAAATGGGTGTCTCAATCTCACCATGGTCGGTAATCATCTTACCTGCTCTGGCTGAAGATCCACTGTCTGTATGAAGAAGTTCGAATTTCAAGCGCGCAAAGATAGATGCGATTTACCCTGAATAAACAACGAATTTGCCCAAAGAAAAGCGACTAACTACCTGATGAATACCCACTCTGTCTCGGTGCTCATTGCCTCATTGAACGCGTAGTCTTCAAACCCTTTGATATGCTCGGGATTGGTAATGTTGTTTTCGATAATAAAACGCGCCATCTTGCCTCGGGCGTTTTTGGCCCAGGTCATAATAACCTTATACTGCCCGTTTTTCTCATCCTTGAAAACCGGTGTGATCACTCTGCCTTTAAACGCGTCAAAATCCACTGCCTTGAAGTATTCGCTGGATGCCAAATTAATGACCACCTGATTCTCCATGGTTTCGGCATCTTTATTTAAAGCCCCCACTACTTTCTCCTTCCAGATGGCATATAGATTCTTCTTTCGGCCCACGGGCAATGACGTTCCCATTTCTAATCGGTACGGGCGAATAAGGTCCGACCCTCTCAAAACGCCATGTAACCCACTCAAAATACGGAGATGGTTAGAGGCAAACTGAACTTGCTTTGGTGTAAAACCACGGGCGTTTAGTCCTCGATACACTTCCCCAGAAAAGGCCATCATAGCCGGTACCGAAGTGGCTTTGTCAAACTGAGTATCCCATTCGTGATACCGCATATAGTTTAGTTCAGTAAGCTCCTTACTCAACCCCATCATGCTACTTATTTTCTTTCGACTGAGAGATCGTAGTTTCTTGATAATCTTAAGTGAATCATCTACAAATCGAGGTTGCGTGGCCTCCACTTCTGGAAACGAGTTTTCAAAGTCGAGCGACTTGGCTGGAGAGAGAAGAATGATCATGCCACAATGTTACATGATATCCATTGTATTGCAAACCGATAAAAGCGCTCAACATGAAACGGCATTGACCAATAATGACGAGATTTGATCAATGCTTACTGCATACATAAAGGGTTATCGGGCATACCTGAGACTGGAGCGCTCGCTGAGTGAAAACACCATTGAAGCTTACTGCAACGATGTATTGAAACTCGAGTCATACCTGGAAGAAACAAATGTCAGGTCTGTAAAGCAAGTTGAGAAAAAGCATCTTCACGACTTTCTTAAATGGATTGTAGAATTGGGGCTAGCTCCCTACACACAAGCACGCATCGTGAGTGGTCTAAAATCCTTCTTTAAGTTTTTGGTACTGGATGAGGTTCTTGAGACGAACCCCACTAGTCTGCTGGAAGCCCCGAAGCTCGGAAGAAAACTACCAGACACTCTCGCGCATAACGAGATTCTAGGCATGCTGGATCACATCGACAGAAGCAAACCGCAAGGTGAGCGAAATAGAGCAATCATAGAAACGCTCTATGCCTGTGGACTTCGTGTTTCGGAATTGGTCAACCTAAAAATAAGCAACCTATATCTGGACGAAGGCTTTATTCGGGTGATAGGTAAAGGTGACAAGGAACGACTGGTTCCTATTCATGATGAGGCATCAGAAAGCATCAAGCTATACGTTGACCAGGTGAGAGTTCACATCGACATAAAACCTGGCGAAGAGGACACGGTATTTCTTTCAGCCAGAGGCGGCAAGCTTAGCCGGGTCATGATTTTTTACATCATCAAAGATCTGGCAGAGAAAGCAGGAATTAATAAGCGTATTTCTCCGCATACATTCCGGCACAGCTTTGCAACAGAGCTCGTTGAGCACGGTGCCGATTTGAGAGCTGTTCAGGAAATGCTGGGTCATGTATCTATTACTACCACCGAAATCTATACGCATCTCGACAGGAAGTATCTCAGAGATACTATCGTGGCACACCACCCATTCTACAACGGCAGTTTATGAAAAAAGGCGCCACTTAGGACGCCTTTCTTATTTCTAAATCAGTTGTTACTTGGCTTCGTAAAATCCGCCTGTTACAACTGTACCATCATCCAGTGTAACGTCAAACGTACCAGTGAGTCCATCACCTCCAAAATCGAATGTGGTTATTTCAACACTTCCACTGGTTGCTTCTTTCACACCATTGGTCGCGTGCCAGTATTCAAAAGAAGATGTACCATCTGCTCCTGAGCTGGCAATATCGTATGTTCCTGCATCTGTAGCAAACACATCGAGCTCCACCTGCTCAAAGCTGGTTCCGGTTCCATTTTCCCAGTAAATTCTATGTTGGGTGCCTGTGTAGTTGTTGACGGTGACATCTCCTGAATGCTCGGTTCCGCCAAAATCCATACAAAACTCAACACCTTCATCACAAGGTAATTCTGGCGCATACTCACAACTGCCATCATCTACAGTGGCTTCTGCATTATAATTGGTGGCGGTAGAGTCTGTGCACCCTTCAATGGCCGGATACTCACAACTGCCGTCATCTTCTTCTGCATCGGCATCGTAGTTAAGAGCTTCGTTGTCAGTACAACCTTCTTTCTTTCCACAGGACGATACACCAAATGAAAACGCACCGATAAGCAGTGCGGGAATAATAAGTTTCAAATTTCGTTTCATGGTTAAGTAATTTTAAGTTCAAATCAATGGAACCTCAGCACGTAAAGTACTAGGGTAAAAAACGGATTTTTGATTCCTCTTGGATTTAAGCAAGTAGTATGTTTGAAGCATGAAGCGCGTGTTGTTTTTCTCCCTGTTTGCCATGTTTTTATGCTGTACCGTTTTTTCTCAGGAGGTAAAAGACAAGGCTTTTGACACACTCATTGACAGCCTTCTCAGCCATAGCGTAGATGAAATTGGAGTTGGTGAACTGCACTCCAACCTCAGCACATATACATTGCTCGATGCCAGGGAAAAAAGAGAGTACAATGTATCACACCTTCCGAAGTCAACCTGGGTTGGGTATACCAATTTCTCAGCGCAGCGGGTGAAGCATTTGGATAGAAACACACCCATTGTTGTATACTGCTCTATTGGGGTGAGAAGTGAGCACATTGCTACAGAAATGACCAATCTTGGATTTAAAGAGGTTTACAACCTATATGGCGGCATATTTGAGTGGTCTAATCAGAGCTTTCCGCTCGAAAACAAACACCAAGAAACCACCCAAAAGGTACACGCCTATGACAAGACATGGGGTGTTTGGCTAGATGGTGAAAACAAAGTCTATGACTAAAATTAAGTCTGCATATCTGGTTTACCTGCCTGTTGTTTTAGGCGTTCTTCTGTATTCTCACACGTTTCAGCATGGGTTTGTATTGGATGACGAGTTGGTGTTAACAAAAAACGAGCATGTGCTGGAAGGACTTAGCGGAATTTGGGATTTATGCACTACCAATTATGCCCACGGGCATCAGGGTTTTAACGATGGTCTATACAGGCCTGCTTCGCTCATCTCATTTGCCATAGAGCAGAGTCTTTTTTCACTCAACCCGAGCATTTCCCATTTTATTCAGGTGATTTTATACGGCATCCTTCTTCTCGGATTGATGCTGTGGATGCGCGCACTTTTTCCCGACAAACAGCTCTTTTCGGTGCTTGTCGTATGCCTATTTGCTGTGCACCCGCTTCACACCGAAGTGGTTGGCAACCTTAAGAGTAGAGATGAGCTGTTGGCCATGCTCTTCTTTGTGTACTCGTGTTGGCAGTTTGTAAAATGGACGGATGGACACAGCTTGAAGCACCTTATCGCATCCGTAAGTCTCTTTTTCCTAGCTCTGTTCAGCAAGGAAAGCGCTGTTTCATTTGTGGTTGTGTATCCACTCATGCTTTGGATGAAAGGCCCTGCAGATGTAAAAACGTTGGTAAAAAAATCGAGCATATTCTTGTTACCTACTGTGTTGTTTTTGCTTGTTAGACAAATGGTCTTAGCAGATATGGGACCTGTTGACAGTGGAGTCTCGAGTCTTCTCCAAAACGCACTGTTGTTCTCGGACGGTTTGCTTCAGCGGCTGTCTACAGGATCTGCTATACAGGGGCTTTATATCTCGAAGCTTTTTATCCCGGTTAATCTGGCACACGACTATTCCTTTAATCAGATTCCAGTCACTGATTTTTCAGATGGGATGTCTGTGGTTTGGGCTATTGTCTGCCTCGCGCTTATTGGAGTTGGAGTACTTGGCCTGGTGCGTAGAAAATGGTGGGGATTTGGCATCCTGTTCTATTTCGTCACTATATCAGTTGCATCCAACGTGTTTGTGCTTATTGGAGCCATGGCTGCAGAACGATTTGTCTTTGCACCTTCTTTAGGATGGTGTTTGGCTCTTGTTTCCGGAATGTATGCTTTTGATCAGGTTAAAACATATCGAACATACTTGGTCGTGGGAGTATCAGCCGTATTTGCCTTTTTGACCGTACTCCGTGCGCAGGACTGGAAAACGAACTACACGCTCTTTTCGGCAGACATTCATAAAATTGACCAAAGTGCAAGAGCACACTATAATTATGGCACTGCACTGATTGATGAGGCCAGAGCTAACCCTTCCAAAGCCAATACGCTTCTATCCGAGGCAGAAAAGGAACTCCAAAAAGCCATTCAAATCTGGCCTGATTATCAGGATGCCTACAACAATCTGGGTATCGTTCTCATAAACGCAAAAAAGCTAGACAAAGCCAAAGACCACCTGACCAACTTTGTGTCAAAATTCCCTGAGTACTACAAAGGCCTGTATAACCTGGCTTATGTATGCTTTCAATTAAAGGATTACGCCCTGGCCGAAACATATTTCGAACAGTACTATGCCCAGGTTCAAACAACCGATGTGTTGTTTATGATTGCTGAGTCTGAAGGGTACCAGCAAAAGTTTGACGAGGCCATAGAACATCTGATCATACTGACAGAAAAAGAACCTCAGAAAGCTCGCGGGCATATCAAATTAGGAACTGCTTATGCCCTGCTTCAAAATGTCGAAGCAGCCGAAGCTGAGTTTGCAAAAGCTGTAAAACTCGCTCCCAACAATACTGATGCGCATTTTAACCTAGGCTTGGTCTATTTTAACTCGAGCAGATATGCCCTGGCCAGACAAGAGTTTTCGGAAGCGCTTATTCACAATCCGAACATGGAACAGGCAAAAGGGCTGCTGCAGCAGTTGAAATCAATGGGGCAATGATATGGTTGTTGACCTGTGAGCATTATTCAAATGCCGTTCCTTTTCGTTTTGCCGAACGCTTTCTCAACGCGATACCAGTATTGGAAAGCCATCGCGGGTATGACTTAAAAGCAGCCCCCTTATTTATACGCCTTGAACCGCTTTTCGACCAAAGCTTCCACTATCGCTATTCCAGACTACTCATCGACCCTAACCTGCCACTTACAGATAACTTTCTGTTCTCTCCAATTACGGCTCATTTCTCAAGAAAAGAAAAGGCCGACCTGATACATGACTACTACCACCCGTACAGGTCGAAAGTCGAGTCTTTTGTAAGAGACTATATCGAACAGGGCGTTTTACATATATCACTTCACACCTATCAGCCAGAAATAGGAACGAGTACCCAGCAAACACCAATCGGTCTCCGGTTTCATATGGAATCAACTGCTGAAGAAAAAGTGGCTAAGCAATTGGAACGGGAAATCAAGCGAGCCGCTCCTTCCAGTAAAGTAGCGCTCCAGCTTCCGTATAAAAACACCAAAACCAGATTCCAGTCTTACCTGAGATCCTGTTTCAGCGAAAACTACATTGGAATTGAAATTGAAGTGCGCAACGATGTAGCTATGGAGCTAAGGCAACCGTTGTTCGAAGCTCTCTCAAACCTGAGAGGTGTTTTTGATTAAAGCTTACTTTCTGTCTTCCTCTGTCTTGAAACCACCGAGTATGCTTTTCACCAGTGTTAGAATAAAACTGAAAAGCAAAGCCCACCAAAAGCCGTCTACCCGAAATCCGAGCACTATCCAGTCTGCAAGTAGAATGATGCACGCGTTAATCACCAAAAGAAACAACCCCAGTGTGAAAATGGTGGCGGGAATAGTGAATAAAATCAAGAGTGGCTTGACAAACGTGTTTAGCAAGGCCAAAGACAGCGCCACCAAAATAGCACTCCCGAAACCCGTAAGATGAACTCCGGGTAGAAGATAGCTTCCTACTACAACTGCAATAGAAACAACCAGAATATTTACCAAAAGTTTACTCATTTTTAGATACTTAAAAACACAAAGAAGGCAATGTACATCCCCAATAATAACGCGTACAAGATACCAATCGCAAGGCAAGCTATACCAAGTGCCCTGTACAATCCCACATTATCGCTCTCATAGTTCAGCATCAGCCTTCGTGTAAAGACGAGTGCCAGGATGGGGAAAACCAAATTAAGAACGGGTGTCGTAATAAATACAAGGGACAAAATGAGAAAGACAATGGTCATGGTCTCTTCCCGAGGCATTTCACTGTCAGAAGAAGTTGAAAGTTTAGGGTTTGAAGGACTTTCTTTCCTTCTATCAGAAGACCCTAGCTCAGAATCCTCCACTCTCTGCTTTATCGGCTTATCCCTTCCTAAGACCTTGACGGATTTCATCACTTCTTTCACAGAGTGCCTGTCGGTCTTTTTAAGCTCTTTTTTTCTAGCAGGGCTGTCTCGTTCCTGATTCGTTACAACTACTTCAGCAGTAGCAGTGCTATCTTCTGTTTCTTCTTTGGTTTCCGGATAAACGCCTTTGTGCCCGTGATGAGCTAACCTGTGTTTGATGTTTACATGGTAACCTGGTCGGTGCTTTCTCTTAGAAAACAGACCATGATCAACTACTTCACTAGAGGTTGAACAGGAGCTTACTATAATGGCAATGAGCAGAGAAGCTCCGAGGGATAAAAGTGGTTTCATCGTTCAAAAATAGAAACCATTTCTTTGGAGAAATGAATTGAATAAGTACATTGCGACAACCTTTAAAATTCTATAACCTATGAAAAGTATCTTTTCGCTATTCTTTTTGGCTACAGCCCTCTTCCTATCACAGATCGGCACGGCCAAAGCCTCTAGCTCTGATTACAAACTCAACGAGACAGCCATTGAAAAAATGTTTGTCGAGAGTGAAGATGTGACAGAGGAAGTTGTGCACGCCATGTCTCCTTTTTTAAACCCAAATGCATTGAGTGGTGCAGCAGCTTTTGAGAACAAATCTGAGCAAACAGCTGGCCTTATTGCTCTTGGAACAATGATTCTGGGTGGCTCTATCATTGGTGTGGCTATTCAGGTAGTAAATGTTGTTACAGGACTTGGCTTTGTCTTGTTGCCGTTATATGCTGCCATTTTTGTGCCTTGGCACAGGTTATATCTAGGAACTTCCGGAAAAGGAGCTATCAATACCGCTCTTTACTGTGTAACTGCGTCTTGGTGCGGTTGGTTACACATTATAGATGGCATTTTCCTCATGCTTGACAATGAGGACAAGTACTTTGATAACCCTAAGTACGTGATGTGGCTCTAAATAATTCTAGCTTTGCATTTAAACTTCAAATTATAACCATGAAACATCTATTTATCTGTTTAGTGGCGTTACTGTCATTGAATGTTGTAGCAGAAGCAAAGTCGTACAAGCTTGACGAAGGCATGATTGAGGAAGCCTTTGAACAATCAGTTGATGTATCCTCTGACCTATCAATCGTTCGTGCTAATGCACTGAACACATCGTCAACCGCACCTTATGGGATTGCGATCGAGGAAGATCAAAAATGGACGTTTGCGCTAATTGCTATTGGCGTACAGTACTTTACCGGAGTGGGATGGTTTATTCCTATTCACAGATTGATTCTCGGATGTGATGGTCAGGAAATAAAAATCGTTGCCCTTTATTGTGTTACACTGAGTGGCTGTGGATTCCTGACATGGATAGACGCCATCTTCCTGCTTGTGGATGAATCGAGGACGAAGTACAACAACAACTCCAAGTTCTTAATGTTCTTGGATAAGAAGTAGGATTCAGATTATTAAACGTAAAGAAGCCTGGCTCGTAGCCGGGCTTTTTTTATGCGGAAGGTATTCGGGAGAAGTATTTCCGCTGAGCTTCAGAAAGATCTTTTCTGCTGTTTAAGTGTTGCTTATATGCTGGTTTAAGCGCTTTAAGAGCGTCCATATCTCCTGCCCTCTTGGCTATTCTCAAACGCAACAACTGATAGAAGAGATTATCCGGAAATTCCTGCAGTAATAGCTCGTTATACTTTAAAGCGAGTTTATAGTCTTTCTCCACATCGAGGTATATGCGCATTAAAAAGTACCTTGCCTCTACCCTCGAAAACAACTCGTCTCTGGCTGCCATCTGCTCCAGGTAATCGATTCCTTTTGCCATATCTCCGTCAGGGTAAAAGATAAGGTATGGACGAAGAATAAAGTACTCCTCATAGGCCTTTCCCATGAAGTAGTAATACAACCCCGAAGTGAGCAAAAATGACTTGTACTCCCTTTCTGAATCAAACGAATCCGTAATCTCATCCACGCAATTGTTTAACTGATTGAGTCCCGATAAATAGTTATCGTGCATTAACTCGTGTCTGGCTCTAAACGCCCTGACCAGAATAGAGTAAAACCGATCCTGGAGTACATCTGAGTCTTCGGTTTTAGCCAGCGTGCTTTTTAACTCTGTATCAAACACCTCATTCCAGTGTTCGTCTTCGAGCTCACCAGACAATAAATGCCACCATGCTACATTGGCTTGAAGCAAATCCCATGTGGGATCATTCGATTCGCCTTGATACTTAGCTATAAGCGAATCAGCTTGATGCAGGTTAAATGAGTAGATTTCTTCAAACACCTTTTCTACATGCTCAGAGGAAGCCTTTTGAGATACTCCGCTTAGCGAAAAAAGCAGTGCCACGACACACATCAATTTCTGTATTCCCGTCATCGATTCTCAGTCAGTAATTGAGGCAAAACCTGTGAATAATTGTAGTAAATTCGTGCGCCTTCAAAGGAGGCGAAACTAGTTAAAAATGAGCGTGAAATTTGGATTATTACTTGCGATTGGACTGATGCTAACAGCGGCTACTCCTCAGGGGAATGTTCAAAAGCTCAGTCTTGACTTTACTACAAAAACGCTATTCGAAGGCAAATCGGTTACCGGAACTGGTGTTCTGTACTATTCAACCTCTGGTGGTAAGATGGTCACACAAATGAAGACTCCTTTGAAGCAGTTGATTGTTACAAACTCGACTGGAGAGTATAAGAGCTATGATTTTGAAAACAATCAGGTTACTCTCATGCAAGGTGCCGAGCTAAGTTCAAAAAACAGCTTTGTATATAGCTTTCTCAGTGGGAAGATTAAAGACATGGGCATTTCAGAATTGGGGTTTAAGCTCTCTGACACAAGATTTGAAGACGGCCTGGTAATAAGTGTGTATTCGGCCCCAACAAACAGAAGCTCTTTTGCACACAAAATCGAAATCGCGCACGAGAACTACCTTCCTATTTATGTTGGCCTGATCGATAACGAAGGAATGACGTTCAAGAAGACGTACTACACAAACTACCAAGACGTAAGCTACATCAAAATGCCCTTTACGGTAACCGAAATCGATTATCTCTCAGAGGTAGATTCGACCATTACGCGTAGATCATATGGCAATTTAAAAACCAATCAAACGGTGAGTAATGAATGGTTTGATTTTGTTATTCCCACCGATGCTGAGGTGTTGACCCCTAAAGTACCCGAAGAATAATGAACGCAAGAATTACAAAGACCCTGCTTGTCTTACTTGTACTCGTAGTTAGCTTAAACGATGGCTTATCTCAACACACGTCAAGCGAACTAGAACTCATCGAGACCGCTCATTTTGAAAAGCGCAAATTTGATGCCCGGCATCCAACGTTCATGAAAATTGGAAACAATGCGTTTACGAGATACAACCCAATTTCATTGACCTTCTCAGGATTGCTCTACTTATACCAAAAAGCTATTTCACCCCAGCTCCAATCACACTGCCCATATGAGGTTTCCTGTTCTGCCTTTAGCAAGGCTTCTATTCAGGAGTTTGGACTTATAAAGGGTGTGGCTCTTTCTGCTGATAGACTTACTCGATGCACGCAGTTCACATTGCTCGACATCTCTCCAAGTCAGATACATCCGGGAAATGGTCGCATCATTGACCCACTTAACAAGTATCAAGGCAGAACAGCTCATGATCATGACCACGATCATGACCATGAACACAAGCACAAGTAGTACATGTCACTGATTCGATTCATTGTTCTTACAGGAATTCTATTTGGGTTCTCATATGCATCCGCTCAAGACACGAGTGATGTGGTTCAGTCAATTACTGCCGATTCTGGAAGTATAGAAGAACCTAGTGCTCCTGCAAAGTCAGGAGAATCCAAAGCGCTGAGTGACGAGCTAAAGTTTGTCGACCACCTGATTACTTCTGAAGCCTATGACGATGCCCGGTTTATACTCAAAGGGTTATACCTTAAGGACTCGCTGTATACGAAGGAGCAAAACGATAGCATCTATTTCCACATTGGTTGGCTTACATACTTTAATCAAGAGTTCTACCCGGCAACTGCCTACTTTAAAAAGGTAAGCGAAGGTTCTCCGGTTTTCTTAAAAGCCAAGTTCTATGAGTCTATCTGCTACGTATATCAGAACAAACTGGACACGGCTAAAATGCTCTTAAACAGCCTTGAACTAGATAGTTCGAATAGCATGTTTGCTTTCAGAAACTTTCAGCTTGGCGCAATAGCGCTCCTTGAAAGAGACTATGAGCAATTCAAAGTGCATGAAGCCAGTTTTGGGCAGAACAATTACCTATTTGCCACTGAAGAAGATGCACTAAGCGGTTACGCCATCGATATGGAAGCCTACAAAGAAAAGTCTGCTCTGTTAGCCGGATTAATTTCGGCTTTGGTTCCAGGGCTTGGTAAGTTCTATACGGGTTATCGCGGACTTCCATTTGGAGCCATGTTCACCACACTTCCGTTGGCGGCAATCGCTATTGAAGCATTTATTATTGGAGGCGTTGTATCTCCTGTGTTTTGGGTTTTGGGGGGAATTTTTGGCGTGTTTTATATTGGTAATATTTGGGGCAGCGCTTTAAGTGTGAAGGCCCGAAAAATTGAACTTTATGAGGAATTTGATCATAATATCAAGTTTGATATGCATATTCCCATTCGCAGGATATTCGAATAGTGACTATTCCGCTGCCATGCAAATGGCAGATAGTCTTGTGGGTGTGCATAAAACTGATTGGGCTTCGGCTGAGTATGAGAGAGCTGCTTTTTTGGCACTGAACAATACGGACAGAACCCTCGCGCTATTAGCCAAGACCAATATGCTTCTGGACCTAAGAAGCTATCAGGAGGCAGAAAAGACATCTGCCAGACTGGTTCCTTTTTCACTTCAAGATTCGTTGCTTCATCAGGTGCACCACAAATCGGCCTTGAGTGCCTACCTCAATCAAAACTTCGAAGGAGCCTATAATCAACTATTGCAGGTAGAGCATTTTCTACCTCTCTCCTATCAGGTACAATCTGCCCTGCTATCTATTCTTACCTTAAACGAATTGAAGAAATGGGAGGACGCCAAACAGAAGACCATCTGGTGGGTAACCAACGTAACAGACAGCGGAAGCCACAAACAGGACAGCGTTTTAGCAGCCATTGAACTTGCCTACCGCGAAAAGAAGTATCCGAAAACCAAAAACCCTGATTTAGCCAAGCTTTTCTCAAGCATTATTCCCGGGTCAGGACAATTGTATACCGGACATATATTCGATGCCGCTTTCAGCGCCATTATGGTCTTATCAGGGCTTGGAATAGCTGCCGCAGGTGTGTTTATCTTTAAGTATTACGTTACAGGCGCTGTGCTCGGCTATGCCGTTTTTCAGCGGTTCTACCAAGCCGGACAAAAAAGGTCGTCATACCTGGCCGAGCGCTACAATTACCGCAAGCCCAGGAAATATAATGATGCCAAGTCTGAATGGCTGATTGAAATGGGAAAGGCCTTAAAGGCATAAAATACTTCGCATACTCACACTGATTCAGGTTTTCGTATGCCTTCTTAGGTAGGCTGAGAGCCATACTAAACATCTAATGGAACGAGCATCACGGCAAGTGCATAGCTAAGTTGAATCACTCCTTCGTACCTAGTTATAAGAACAGAAGTGGTACAGCAGAAGCCGAAACATCAGGACATAAAAAAAGGGCCATAAAGGCCCTTTTCTATTTTATATCCGTAGGATTTAGCTTTTCCAAACAACCCACTTTGGATTGTCCTTGAACTTAGCCATGAACTCGTCACCTTTGAAAACAACGCCCCAAAAGTCAACACATCCTACAACTGATCCTCCAACTGGGATACACAGATAGTAGTACCAAAGCGTTTTACCACCAGTACCCATGTAGCTTCTGTGAAGGCCTACGAAACCGCAAAAATATGCTCTAAGAAGGAAGCCCATTTTAGTTGGTTCTTCGTCTGTTAGCATTGATGCAGCGTTTACATCAAAAGGATTTGCAACAGTCAATTCTGTCGCATTGTCAAATGCATTGTTGATAGAAGCCTCATCTAGTCTGTAGTTGCCTGCAAACGTAACTCCAGCGCCCATCACGCAAAGCATCAAAGCAAGGAATAGTTTTTTCATAATTGGTTTGTTATAAGATTTGGGTGCAATTTAATCCTTATCCGTAAATCAAATAAGTGATTCTTGATTTTTTTTAAACGTCTCGTAAATTTTAACAAAAGGTCGATTGTTACTCTTGGTCTGCTTAACTAAGCATCAGACTCTTGCATAATATATCGCAATAAGACCGGTAGTAAAAATAAATCAGCCAGTACTGCAACAACCAGCGTCACTGATACTAACACCCCTACATAGAAAGAACTGGTAAAAGTAGAAAAGGCCAGCGCAGAGAATCCTGCACTAAGAATAAGGCTTGTGAGAATAATGGCTTTTCCGGTCGATACGGAGGTTTGACGCATAGCAAATACAGGGCTCACCCCTCTCCTGATGAGCAATCGATACTTGCTTAAATAGTGTATAGAATCATCCACTGCAATTCCAAAACCAATGCCGAATATGATGGATGTAGAGACTTTTAGATCAATACCAAATAACCCCATCACACCTCCAATGGCCAGCAGCGGAAGAATATTGGGGATCAACGAAACGAGGGCTAGTTTCCATGACTTAAACATAACCCCCATCATAAGAGCCACAATGAGTAACGCAAAGATTAGCCCACTCATCATGTTAGCCGATAACGTTTTGTTGTTCTGGTCTATCAAGACCGCCATGCCTGTGTGTGCAATGGAGAACTTTTCGAGCACATCTACCGTGGTGAAGTGCAGAATCATTTCCTCATTCATTTCGCTAATGCGCTTTCCACCGTAGTCTTTCACTTTTCCTGAAACTCGAGCATAATGACCTCCTTCTGCCACTAGAGCCGAAAACTCTGGTCGTTTCTGGAATCGCTTAACCCACTTAAAGAGTGATTTTAACTCTTTGTCGGATGCAGGAATAACGTAAGCCGAATCAAGCCCCCCGTTTACTGCCTGGTTCACACTTCGAAGAATTGTCAACGGAGACATCATGAATCCCACGGTATACTCATCCTTCAGATATGTCTCAACCCTTTGCAGCTCTCTCACAGTCTCCACAGAAAAAACTGACTCGGTCGAATCGTGCATTTCAACAACCATTTCGAATGGTCTAACACCGGCAAAGTTGTCTTCAATATACTCGAAGCTTGTCCTCACTGGGTTTCCTTTCCCTACGTCTTCAATCAAATAATTGTCTACTTCTATTCGCGTTATTGCTGCCAGCGAGACCATCATAAGGACTCCGGCTCCAATCAACACCACGCTTTGATTGCGAAAAGAAAAAACGAAAATCCATTCTACCAGCCTGTTCCAAAACACTTTAGACGGTTCTTTTAACGCCAGCTTTGGCACCTTATTTAAGGATAGAATAGCCGGCAACAGACTAAACGCCAGAATAAATGCAATAAAGACACCAGCAGCGGCCAACAGGCCTAACTCTCGCACCGGCTTGATTCCGGATGTGGTAAGCGTTAAAAAGCCCAATGCTGTGGTAAACGAAGTAAGGAATGTAGCTAACCCCACCTGCTTGTATGCTACCATAATGGCATCGAGTTTCCCTTTGCCTTTTCTAATCTCTTCGAAATAGCGACTCAGCACATGGATAACATCGCTAATACCTACCACAAACAACACCAACGGAAGAAGTGTGGTCATGATATCAATTGGTTTGCCTATGAATCCCATAAGGCCCAATAACCATATGACGGCCAATAGAACAATGGTTAAAGGAACAATGACTCCCCAGACTGATCGATAGACGATGATCAGCACAACCATGATCAGAAGCACGCCTACCAAAAAGAAAACGGCAAACTCATTTTTAATCTGGTCGATGTAATACGCCTGTCCAATCACTTTTCCAGCCATGTGAATTTCGTCAAACTCAAAAGGAGAGATAGCTTCTGTAAGCTTTATGTGGACGGTATCGGTTTCGAGTTTACTCAGGTCCTTCTCTAGCTCTACTAATAGAGATATACTCTTACCATCTGTAGAATAAAGGGTGCCAATAGACCTTTTATTGATATAAATACGCAGGCTATCGGCTTCATAGCGCTCAGGGTCTTCCACATGAATATCGGGAATGGCTATAGGACCAAACGGGCCAAGGGCATAGTCTTTTGCATCGAAGGGTGAGAAAATGCGCTCAACCTTATCAATCTTAGATATGTTGTCACGCATCGCATTGGCATCAGCCAAAAAGGTAGAATCGAAGATGCCCGCTTCGTTTCGCAGAGCTATGATCACAAAGTCTACATCGGTTGAAAACCGATCCTTAAACACCTGATACTCATTGAGCATGGGATCATCGGTGGGAAAGAAATGCTCAAACTCGTAATCAAACGTAATTTTCGAGATATTGACCAAAGCTCCTGCCGTCACCAGCGTGACTAGGAATATGGTAAGCCAGGCAATTCGTTTTTTCATGGGCCACTACAAATAAACAACCCAAAAGCTAGAATCAGGCGGAATAAAACAAAAAAGCCTCGCACAAATGTGCAAGGCTTTTTATCTGTTGAGATTCTTAGCTTATTTGTCTTCGCTAACCTCCTCAAAATCAACATCAGTGACTTCTTCATCACCAGATGCATCTCCTGTTGGAGCTTCAGCACCGTTGGCTCCAGCTTGTTCTTGCTGAGCCTGGTACATTTCCTGAGAAGCTGCCTGGAAAACCGTATTAAGTTTCTCCATGCTCGTCTCGATAGCTGCCAAATCCTGAGCTTCGTGAGCTGTTTTTAATTCAGCCAACGCATCTTCGATTGGTTGCTTCTTATCAGCCGGAAGTTTGTCGCCAAACTCATTCAACTGTTTCTCAGTTTGGAAGATCATGTTGTCAGCTGCATTGAGCTTTTCAACTTTCTCTTTTGCTTCCTTATCAGCTTCGGCATTCGCTTCAGCCTCTTTCTTCATTTTCTCGATTTCCTGATCACTCAATCCAGATGAAGCCTCAATTCGGATGCTCTGCTCCTTGTTGGTAGCTTTATCCTTGGCTGAAACATTCAAAATACCATTGGCATCGATATCGAACGTTACCTCAATTTGAGGCACTCCTCTTGGTGATGGTGGAATTCCATCGAGGTGAAAACGACCTATGGTGCGGTTATCCTTAGCCATTGGACGCTCTCCCTGCAGTACGTGAATTTCAACCGTAGGCTGATTATCTGCTGCTGTTGAGAAGGTCTCTGATTTCTTAGTTGGAATAGTTGTATTGGCTTCAATAAGTCGGGTAAACACACCTCCCATTGTTTCGATTCCAAGTGAAAGTGGCGTCACGTCAAGAAGAAGTACATCTTTTACATCACCGCTTAATACACCACCTTGAATAGAAGCACCAACCGCTACAACCTCATCAGGGTTCACTCCTTTGCTTGGCTCTTTACCGAAGAATTTCTTCACCGCTTCCTGAACTGCTGGAATTCGTGTAGAACCACCAACCAAAATCACCTCATCGATTTCATTTGAGCTCAAACCAGACTGCTTCAAAGCTGTTCTACAAGGCTCAATCGTACGTTGAATCAAACTATCAGCCAATTGCTCGAACTTAGCTCGGCTCAGTGATCTTACCAAGTGCTTAGGCACACCATCAACTGGCATGATGTAAGGCAGATTGATCTCTGTATTTGTTGAACTTGACAACTCAATTTTGGCCTTTTCAGCAGCTTCTTTCAAACGTTGTAGTGCCATTGGATCTTTGCTAAGGTCAGCACCTTCATCGCTCTTAAACTCAGCTACTAACCAATCGATGATTACCTGGTCAAAGTCATCTCCTCCGAGGTGCGTATCACCATCAGTAGATTTCACTTCGAACACGCCATCTCCGAGCTCCAGAATAGATACATCGTGTGTTCCACCACCACAGTCAAACACAACAATCTTCATGTCGCTTCCTTTCTTATCAAGACCATAAGCCAATGAAGCAGCTGTTGGTTCGTTGATGATACGTCTGACTTTAAGTCCGGCAATTTCTCCAGCCTCTTTGGTCGCCTGACGCTGTGCATCGTTGAAGTAAGCAGGTACAGTTACAACCGCCTCTGTTACCTCTTGTCCCAAGTAATCTTCAGCTGTCTTCTTCATTTTCTGAAGAACCATTGCTGATAATTCCTGAGGTGTGTATAAACGATCATCAATGCGAACTCTTGGTGTGTTGTTATCTCCTTTTTCAACTGAATAAGGTACACGACCAGCTTCTTTGCTTACTTCATCGAAGCTCTGCCCCATGAATCGTTTGATACTATATATAGTCTTTGTTGGGTTGGTGATCGACTGTCGTTTTGCAGGATCTCCAATCTTCCGTTCGCCTCCATCTGTAAATCCTATGACAGAAGGAGTAGTTCTCTTTCCTTCGCTGTTAGGAATTACCACTGGCTCGCTCCCCTCCATAACGGCAACACAGCTATTCGTGGTTCCTAAGTCGATTCCTATTATTTTTCCCATTGTAATTTGATTTTCAAAATTTCGAGAACACATAGTCAAAGCCTGTGCCAGCTCAAAAAAATTGAAATCAAATGAAGGAATGTCAGATAAGCAGCTTGTCAGTGCTTATTTCTCTGTCACGACATGTGACAACATGACATTATTTGCAGACACCGTTGTTACATCTCTTCGGTACAAGGAAGCCTTTCTTGTTTGTATAGTACTTGGCATCTCCTTCTCCCGAACTATCGGCAATCTGATTTGAATAAAGAAGTTCTTCGAGTGTTCCGCTCGTAAAGACACGACCGCTTTCGTACTCCTTATAAGGTTTGCGTGTAGAGGTCACATACCGACTGGCGAAGATTCCAATACCGTTCGTAACATTGGTATATTCTGGTTGCTCTTGCACAATTTCTGTGGCAGGCTGGTTTACCTCAATGTAAGTGGCCAACGTGTTATCAGCAATCTCAAGAAAGTACTGAAGCGTGTCACTGGCGATTCGCTTAAACGAGGCATTGTCAAAATCGTAATCAGGTACATTCTGCTCTACCTGAATAAAGAACTCCTCAGGGTTCATATTGAACGTAATCTCACCTGTTGAGTTAGGGTTATCGGCTCTAACCGTTCCGACCGTAAACAACAAGCTGTCTTTGGTAGTGATACCCGTGATCGTATCCCTGTCTCGATAATAAAATCGGTAGTAGCACGTGTAGCTAACTCCGCCCTGAGCCTTGAGCCAGTTGACATCTGTAGATGTTCTGTAATCTCCGTTGCCGAGGAACTCCACTTCGGACCGATCGGCTAAACTCGGGTCTGATGACGCACCTACCAGATTAGGTTTTGTGAGTCGAATTTCCTCCAACTCTCCGGTAGAGTTATTTCTGTTACCCAGCACAGCTGTCTCTGCAGACACGACCTTAGTGTCTTCACCTTCTACATTTACCGTACACTCAATTCTGTAGTTCTTATTCGTATTAAGCGTAGCATCAAAGTAATACACCTTGTTAGAGTCACTGAAGAAAGCACCATCTTCTTTGGTGGTAACGTACGTAGATTGTAAGTTCCAAACGCGTCCGGTAGCTGAACCATCGCTGTGTAACTCCATCACTTTTGCGGTCATCTCACTATCTGAGTATTCGTTTACACCCTGTTGAGCAGCAATATCACTGGCTGCTCCTTCTGCTACGAAAGCTTTGTTGATACGTATATACTGTCGCGTTTTGTTCGCTTCAAGTAGTCCGTATATAATAGTGACATCTCGTTTTGGAGCAATGATATCGATATCCGTCTCACAGCCTTGCAGCATAAATAAAGACACCATTAGGAGAAAAACAATCCGTTGAAACTTAAACATAGAATTCTGTTACGTTTGCGTTTTAAGAGTGCCAAAAGTACATTCTGATCTCACGCGAAGCGTTGAAATTTGATTTACGGTTTGTATTCTTAAGTTAACGGTATAAATATTTGGTTTTATGAGTACTCAAATCTCACCGATTGGATCATCGGTCAAAAAAATCACCACGAACGTTTTGCAACAAATGAAACAGAACGGTGAAAAGATCTCAATGCTTACAGCCTATGACTACAGCCTCGCACAGCTTGTTGACGGCTCTGGTGTAGACGTCATACTTGTTGGCGATTCCGCTTCCAATGTTATGGCCGGTCATGAAACCACCTTGCCCATTACCCTGGATCAGATGATTTATCACGCATCATCAGTCATTCGGGGAATCGATCGGTCTTTGGTTGTGGTTGACCTGCCTTTTGGTAGTTATCAGGGAAATTCAAAAGAGGCATTGACTTCTTCTATTCGAATCATGAAAGAATCGGGAGCACACGCAGTAAAGCTTGAAGGTGGTCGCGAAATCAAAGAATCTATCGACAGAATACTTACAGCCGGAATCCCGGTAATGGGTCATTTGGGGTTGACACCTCAGTCTATTTACAAGTTTGGAACATACGCTGTAAGAGCGCGAGAAGAGGAGGAAAAAATTCGGTTACTGGAAGATGCAAAAATCCTCGAGGAAACAGGTGTTTTTGCCATTGTCCTGGAAAAAATACCAGCGGATTTAGCCGGTGAGGTTGCGCGATCTATCTCTATTCCGGTTATTGGAATTGGGGCAGGCTCTGAAGTAGACGGACAGGTATTGGTTCTACACGACATGCTTGGTATCAACAAAGAATTCTCTCCCAGGTTTTTGAGGCGGTATGCCAATCTGCACGACACCATAAGCGAAGCCATTGGCAAGTACATAGAAGATGTGAAGTTGGGAGACTTCCCTAATGAAAAGGAGTCGTATTAACAAATGGACACGTCTTTAGGTAACCGCATCTTATTTGAAGACAATCACCTGATCATCCTCAACAAGCACGCTGGTGAACTGGTTCAGGGTGATAAAACGGGCGATCCGTCTCTGGCAGACAAGGTCATGGCTTTCATAAAGGAGCGAGACGCCAAGCCCGGAAACGTTTTCCTCGGTATTCCGCACAGACTTGACCGACCGGTAAGCGGTATAGTTGTATATGCCAAAACAAGCAAAGGTTTGTCTCGCATGACAGACCTTTTCAGGGTTCGAAATATCATGAAAACTTATTGGGCTATTGTAGAAGCAGCACCGAAAGCGGAGTCTGGCCGTGTGGTAAGTTACCTTCGAAAAAATGTCAAGCAGAATAAGTCGTATTCGGTTACCAAAGAGAAAGAAGGATATAAAAAGTCAGTTCTCAATTACCGTCAGCTGAAGTCGTCTGACCGCTATCATTTAATTAAGGTGGACCTGGAAACAGGACGGCATCACCAGATTCGCGTACAGCTCTCAGATATGGGATGCATCATTAAAGGTGACTTAAAGTATGGAGCTAGTCGGAGCAACAAAGATGGAAGCATCTCGCTACACGCCAGACATGTTGAATTTATTCACCCTGTATCGAAGGAAGAGATTACAATCACAGCCCCATGTCCGAGCGATGCACTATGGGAGTTTTTTGAGCGCACATGAGTCAAAAATGGAGCATAGCCAATGAGAAAAGAAGCATTCTTTTCTTTGATGGATACTGCAATTTATGCAGTGGCTGGGTGCAGTTTGTCATGCGATATGGGCGCAACAAAGACATGTACTTTTCCTCCTTGCAATCGCCTGTAGGTCAGCAACTGTGCAGTGAGCTCGGTTTGCCAACCGAAAACCTGTCTACACTTGTCTACTTGCATAACGGCATAGCATATCAGCAATCAGATGGTGTACTTATGGTGGTAAAAACCATGAGAGCCACTTTCTCTTCCCTTTGGTATCTTATCTATATCCCGAGAGGGATTCGTGATACCATATATCGGTTCGTGGCCAGAAACAGATTTCGATTTTTCGGAAAGAAAGAATCGTGTTACGTTCCTTCAGAGTCAACAGCTAAGCGTTTTATCAACTAATATGGAGTTTCCACAGTACAGAAAATACACTAACGAGCGATCCTACTTTCGGATAGAATCTGAAACACAGTTCACAGAGGTAATGAAGATTGGTCAGCGTATTGACGTATACACGTTTCAAGCTAAAATTTTCCCGGATATTCAAATGGTTCAAGATATGCTCACACAGCAATCAGAGTATTACGCGTTGAGTACTGAAGAAGAGTTTGAGGCCATGTTTAACAAGGCTGAGGTCAAATAACGTTCACCTCGCGTTCTAGCCCGATGCCGAACATGTTCTGCACTTTGGCTATGATCTGCTCTGAAAGCTCATAGATATCTGAACCAGTAGCTCCACCATAATTGACCAGCACAAGTGCCTGTTTGGTATGAACTCCATAATTACCCAGTCGCATTCCCTTGAATCCTGCTCGTTCGATTAACCAACCAGCGGCTACCTTGGTCTCACCATTCTTTAAGTCGTAACCCACTATATCGCTGTGCTTCTCTCGTATCTGGGTGAACCGCGTTGTTTCAATCACTGGGTTTTTGAAGAAACTCCCTGAATTTCCAATTTGGGCAGGATCCGGCAACTTACTCTGCCTGATAGATATGACAGCATTGCTCACAGCTTTCGCGGTCAGCTCAGATATATTCATTCGTTCAAGCTCAGACTCTATGGCCCCATAGCTTGTATTGAATACCGGCTTCTTGTTGAGCTTTAAGGTAACCGAGCAGATAACCACATTGTTCTTTAGCGCTCGTTTAAAGATGCTCTCTCTATATCCAAATTGACAATCAGACAAAGAGAACGTTTGCATGACTTTATCCGAAATGATATAGGCTTCGAGCTCGTGAAACACATCTTTAATCTCTACCCCGTAAGCACCAATGTTCTGCATGGGCGCTGCCCCAATGTTTCCAGGAATAAGTGACAGGTTCTCGAGGCCTGACCAACCCTGATCTAGCGTATGTAAAACTACCGAGTGCCAAACTTCACCCGCACCCACTTTTAGCCAAACGTGGTCTTCGGTCTCTCCTACTATTTCCATACCCGAAATCTCATTTTTCAGTACGGTTCCCGATATGTTTTGGGTCAGAAGCAAGTTGCTTCCACCTCCTAATATCAAATTGGGGCGGTGAGCAGCAGTGTCAAAAAAGGATTGCACATCTGTTGAAGACGAAACCTGAACCAACTCTTCGGCCAGGCAGTCAAGGCCGAAAGTGTTGAACGGCTTAAGGTTGATGTTCTTAGAAGATTTCATTCCACACAAAGAACGCTACCAAGCAGCCTGAATTTGGATCAGATGAAATGAATTTAGGGACGGTCGGCTGTTGAAAACTACATGCGCTTGCGAGCAGCTATCATGGTGTTCTTCAACAAATAGGCAATGGTCATTGGACCAACACCACCTGGAACGGGTGTGATATAACTACACTTTGGAGAAACAGCAGCGTAGTCCACATCGCCTGTAAGTCGGTATCCTCGCTCTCGTGAAGCGTCTTCTACCCTATTAATTCCCACATCTACCACCACAGCGCCTTCCTTGATCATATCAGCCGATACGAAATCTGGACGGCCAATAGCTGCGATAACGATATCAGCCTGACGGCAAATCTCTTTTGTGTTTTCTGAGCGCGAGTGCAACACAGTCACTGTACAGTTTCCTGGATACGTGTTTCTGCGCATAAGCATAGCCATTGGACCACCAACGATATTGCTCCTACCCAGAATCACACAGTGCTTTCCTTTTGTTTCAATGTTATAACGCTCAAGTAACTCTACAATACCTCCGGGAGTAGCAGAAATAAACGCGTCCAGGCCAAGAGCCATTCGACCTACATTGATAGGATGAAATCCATCCACATCTTTCTCTGGTCGTACTGCTTCGATCACTGTCTTTTCATCAATATGCGATGGTAACGGAAGTTGGATAATAAACCCGTCTACACTGTCATCGTTGTTAAGACCTTCTATCGCATTGAGAAGTTCGTCCTGCGTAATGGTAGGTTCAAAGTGAAGCGATGATGACTCATAGCCTGCAGCATGACAGGCCTTTACCTTAGCATTGACATAAGTTTGACTGGCGGCATTCTCACCAACTAAAATAACAGCCAGATGCGGTGGCCTGTGACCTGCTGCCATCATAGCCTTTACTTCATCTGCTAATTCACTTCTTAGTTGTTTTGATACTGCTTTGCCGTCAAGAATTTCCATGTTGCTACACTTTTGGCGCACCAGGCATATTCTTCATGGCGCGCATCATTTGGTTCATTTTAGATTTGTCGTTAAACATACGCATCATCTTACGCATATCCTCAAATTGCTTCAAGAGCTTGTTTACCTCAACTACTGAAGTACCACTACCAGCAGCTATACGTGCTCTTCTGCTTCCCTTTATCAAGTGTGGGTTTTCACGCTCCTGCACGGTCATCGAATGAATGATAGCCTCAACGCCTTTAAATGCGTCATCATCGATATCCACATTTTTCATGGCTTTTCCCATTCCGGGAATCATTCCGACCAAGTCCTTCATATTACCCATCTTCTTGATCTGCTGAATCTGGCTTAGGAAGTCATTAAAGTCGAACTTGTTCTTGGCAATTTTCTTCTGGAGTTTCTTGGCCTCTTCCTCATCAAACTGCTCTTGAGCACGCTCAACCAACGAGACAATATCACCCATACCAAGGATACGATCGGCCATTCTGTTCGGATGAAAGACATCCAGCGCATCCATTTTTTCACCCAGACCTACAAACTTGACGGGTTTCTCAACTACTGTTCGAATAGATAGTGCAGCTCCACCTCGAGTGTCACCATCCAACTTAGTCAGAATAACACCATCAAAGTTGATGCGATCGTTAAAGGCTTTAGCCGTGTTCACCGCATCTTGACCGGTCATAGAGTCGACCACGAAAAGCGTTTCAGAAGGATTGATGCCATTCTTAATGGCCTCAATTTCGTTCATCATCTCTTCGTCTACGGCCAAACGACCTGCGGTATCCACGATTACCGTATTGAATCCGTTCTGCTTGGCATGAGCGATGGCATTCTTAGCAATTTGAACCGGGTTCTTGTTTTCTCGCTCAGTGTATATCTCAGCTCCTACCTGATTGGCAACTACCTCTAGCTGATCAATGGCCGCTGGTCGATACACATCACATGCAACCACGAGTACTTTACGCCCTCTCTTGGACTTAAGAAACATGGCCAATTTACCTGTGTGCGTTGTTTTACCCGAACCCTGAAGACCAGCCATGAGAATCACCGCTGGCTTACCAGCCAGGTTTATTTCAGAGGCTTCGCCTCCCATAAGCTCAGCCAACTCATCGTGCGTGATCTTGGTCAGCAACTGGCCAGGAGAAACCGCTGTTAACACGTTTTGACCAAGCGCCTTTTCCTTTACGCGATTGGTAAACTCCTTGGCTATCTTGAAATTGACATCCGCGTCAAGCAAAGACCTGCGAATCTCTTTCATCGTTTCGGCCACATTGATCTCCGTGATCTGGCCCTGGCCCTTTAATACCTTAAACGACTTCTCTAATTTCTCTGATAAATTTTCAAACATTCGAATTGTTCTTTTTGAATGGCTGGCAAATGTACTACTTGCCATTGGCTAAACCAGCCCGTATTCGTTTACATGCGCTCAGGCACCTTGATTCCCAATAATGCCATACCAGATTCAATGACATTGGCCGTGTATCGGGTAAGCATTACCCTAAAGTCACGTACGTCACCTTCCTCTTTCAAAATCGGATTGTCGTGATAGAACTGATTATACAGTTTGGCAATGTCCAGACAATAGTTGGCGATCAAACTTGGATTCATCTGCTCCGCAGCTTCTTTTACAACTGACTTATAGGCCGTGAGCTCACGAAGAAGTGAAGCCTCTTTGGCATTGAGCGTATGATTGGCCGGAGTAGAACCTTCGCCTGCTTTTCTCAATACAGCCATACACCGAGCATACGTGTACTGAACAAATGGCCCGGTATCTCCGTTTAACGCTACCGACTCAGCCGGATCAAACATCATTCGCTTTTTAGGGTCTACCCGCAGCAAATAAAACTTCAGGGCTCCAATTCCTAAAATTTCGTAGAGCTCATTGCGCGCCTCATCAGTAAGTTCATCGAGCTTACCCTTCTCCTCAGAAGATAATCTGGCTGCATCAACTACCTCTTGCATCAGGTCGTCAGCATCTACAACAGTACCTTCTCTTGATTTCATTTTACCACTCGGTAAGTCAACCATGCCGTAACTCAAATGACGACACGCGGGTGCAAAAGCATATCCAAGCTTCTCCAGAATCAGAAACAGTACCTTGAAATGGTAATCCTGCTCGTCTCCAACTGTGTATACGATTTGTTTTAACGCTGGATAATCTTCGAAGCGCTGAACCGCGGTTCCAATGTCCTGAGTCATATAGACCGTGGTTCCATCAGCTCTGATCAGTAGTTTTTCATCCAGTCCCTGGTCTGTCAAATCGACCCACTTAGAGCCATTATCCTTTGTGTAGAACAGGCCTTTTTTCTCCCCTTCTAACACGATGTTCTTCCCTTTCAGGTACGTATCAGACTCGTAATAAAGTGTATCAAACTCAACTCCAAGACGATCGTAGGTTTGATCGAAACCATCGTACACCCATTCGTTCATCATCTTCCATAGTGCAACGGTGTCAGGTTCGCCAGCCTCCCAATCGATGAGCATTTGCTGAACTTCCTTTGCAAGAGGTGCCTCTTTCTTGGCCAGTTCCTCGTCCATGCCATCATTCACCATGGCTTCAACCTGAGCTCTAAACTCCTTATCGTATCGCACATAGAAAAATCCAACGAGCTTATCACCTTTCATACCAGTTGATTGGGGTGTAGCTCCTTCACCAAACTTCTTCCACGCCAACATGCTCTTGCATATGTGCACTCCTCTGTCGTTGATGATCTGCGTCTTGACCACATTCTCCCCGGCAAACGATTTGATCAAACTGACGGAGTGACCTAAGAAGTTGTTTCGAAGGTGACCCAAATGCAGTGGCTTGTTGGTATTGGGTGAACTGTACTCAACCAACACTGTGCGTCCATTATCATCAAACGCATTCCATGTTTGGTGGTGCATATCACTCGTAAGCTGTGATAACCAGCAGGACGATGTGAGTGATACGTTCAAAAATCCTTTGATAACGTTAAACGAGTCAACTATATCCAGTGATGACACAAGGTAGTTACCGAGTTCTTCTCCCGCCTTTTCCGGACTGTTTTTCATAACCCTCACAAAAGGAAATACGACCACGGTGTAGTCACCTTCAAACTCCTTCCGCGTTTTGTCTATTTGAACGCTACTTGCGTCCACTTCATGGTTATAGGTACTTCCTAAGAATTCAGCTACCGCTGCTGATATTATCTCCTGTATGCTCATACTCCTCTCTTCTTCAATTCTGCCAAAGCCGAGTCTACAATACTCAGGCTTGTTTCTGCCATTTTGTTTGTCTTATTATCTAATAATGGGTTTACCTCAACAATCTCAAACGCCCTTGTCTTTTCCAGGCGAAGCAATCCGTTGATCAACTCTGATGCTTCATCAGGAGAAAGCCCATGAGGCACAGGAGTACCCGTACCATAAGATACCATATCCGGATCCATGCTATCTACATCAAAGGACACATAAATCAGGTCGCATTCTGATAGTTGTTCCTCAATGTTTGACAGAATCGCAGACATGCCTTTCGAGCGGACCTGATCAACGGTATGGTTGGTAATGTTGTGTCTTGCCATCAAAGCTTCTTCTTCTGGCTCGGTATCTCTAACGCCAACAAACACAATATCTGAAGGGTTTATTTTTGGACTAACTCCTCCCGTAAACTTTAGTTTTTCCCAGGCATCTCTGGTTTCATCACTTGGCGCATTTCTGGCGCATTCCCGATTGTCATCTGCAATGCTAGCTGCCAATGGCATGCCGTGAATATTACCTGAAGGACTGGTGTAAGGCGAGTGCAAATCTGCATGCGCATCTATCCATACAACCCCCATACGAGCATTCGTTGACATTTTGATTCCGGCTATTGTGGCACCGGCCGATGCATGGTCTGCTGAAAACACAAATGGAAAGCTACTCTTGTCCATAGAACGTTGTATTCCTTGAGCGTGTTTTTCCCATACCTGAACCATGGACTTGATGCGTATAGCATTGGGTGTATCATTGGGTTGATACATGACCTCATTCTCATTGGGAAAAACCTCTACCGTTTGGTTCATGAACGTTGAGTTTCCACTTTTTAGAGAGGCCAGCCTTACCGCGTCTGGGCCGAGGCTGCTACCACGTGTTCCCGCACCGATTTCAGATTTCTGAAAGATAAAATCTATCATGTTCTTTTTATTAGGCCGCAAAGGTAAATTCGTAATTAGATTTGAGAAATCGAATCATTCCTTTTTCAATTCAAACCCATTCCTATTTTTGTCAGACCTTATCATGCACGTTTGAGACTTAGATTATACATATTATGCTCAGCCCTTGTTGGCCTGATGCTTAACTCCTGCGACAATAATTCGCTGTTCCAAAAGGACATGTCGGAGGGTAGAATCGTGTATGAAATCTCCTATCCCGAAATTGACTCGAACAATCTCATGTTGGAAATGCTCCCCGACAGAATGGAGATGAAGTTTAAAGACAACAAATACAGAACAGAGTTAAAAACAGCGGCTGGAATTATTGAAATGGCTGTGGTTGCTGATGGTCCTAATCAGATGATGTACAATCTGATTAAGATTTTCAGCGATCGGTTTGTACTTCCCAGAAACAAGAAGGAAGCCATTGAAATGACCAATGCCTTGCCGCCTTTCCAGTTGACCAAGATGAACGAAATAGATACGGTAGCCGGAGCAGTTTGTCAGAAGTATCTATTGGACTTTGGTAAGTCAGAAAACGCCAATTACACGTTTAGTGCCACTCAGGAAATCATGATCGATAATCCCAACTGGTGCACTCCATACTATGAAATTCCTGGTCTTTTGCTTGACTACCGTATCGAGAATTACGGCATGAACATGCATTTGCGAGCCGTATCGATCATCGAAGAAGAAATTGACGATGATGAGTTTGTGATCGATGACCGATATGAGACGCTGAACAAGAAAGAATTTGACGATTTGATTGTCAAAAACATGGAGATTTTCCTCGAATAGAGCGTGTTTTTCTGTTCAAAACCCTTTTAATAACTCTGTTACACCTCGAATAATCCCCCCTTTTGAGATTCTAATTTTGGCTCAAAAGCAAGTTTTTGAGTTATTCAAACCACTATAAAGAACAATTAGGCGAATCCAAGAAGAAAAAGAAGAGCAAAAAACCGAAGACTGAGAAGAGCTCCGAGTCGAAATTTGCTTTCATAAACTCTTTCCGAACAACACTGCGCGAGTTTGCACAGGACGAGCGAACTCAAAACATCACAGGGTTATTCTTTCTCCTTTTTAGTGGAATCCTGCTTCTTTCACTCACCTCGTATCTGTTCACCTGGAAAGTGGATCAAAATGAGCTGTTTGATAGATCATGGCTCAATATCTGGCTTGACCCTACGGTACAAATCGAGAATTGGCTAGGAACATTTGGGGCGCTGTTAAGCCACCAACTGATCAACAATGGCTTCGGCATTTCATCGTTTGTTTTTGTTCTTCTATCCTTCCTGCTCGGCTTCCGGATTCTTTTTAAAACGGACCTTCTTCCTTTCTGGAAAACGGTAGGTCACTCCACTTTTGCGTTGGTTTGGGTTTCCATTCTCATGGGCTTCATTTTTCAGGACAACTATCTGTATGTTGGAGGTGCCTTTGGTTTTAATATCAACATTTGGCTGGCCGGAATCTTCGGTTCCATTGGTGCGTTTGCCCTGATTACATTCTCTGCGCTTATCTACTTCATCGTATTCCTGGATGTCTCCGTGAGCAAAATACAGGCGTTGTTTGGCTCTTCAGGTGAAGAAGTAGAAGAGTTAGAAAAAGAGGTTATTGAGCCTGTCAAGGACGAAATTCAGGAGGTTGACTTAAATGACCAACCAGAAGAAGAGACAATCGATGCTTCAGAGGAGGAAACTATTGAGGTAGCCTTAGAAAGCGAAGAGCCTGTTACTGAGATTACGGAAGAGGTAGTTGAGGAAACTGAAGCGCTCGAAGTGGAACCTATTACACCTGAACCCACCGTGGTCGAAGAACCTGTGGCAGCAGAAGGTGACTTGGCATTGGATGTGGAAGAAGCAACCGGAGATGAGGCTTTAACCGAAGAAGAGAAAAAGCCAGACACCGAAATGGTAGACTACGATCCGTTATTGGATCTTAGCAAATACCAGTATCCAAAGATTGACCTGCTCGAGGATCACGGAGATGGAAACATTCAGGTTGAACGTGAAGAGCTAGAGGCCAATAAGAACAAAATCGTTGAGACGCTCAAGAACTACAACATTGGCATATCGAAGATCAAAGCGACAATTGGTCCCACTGTTACGCTATATGAAATTGTGCCGGAAGCAGGAGTCAGAATTTCGAAGATTAAAAATCTCGAAGATGACATCGCATTAAGCCTGGCTGCTCTTGGAATTCGAATTATTGCGCCTATCCCAGGCAAAGGAACCATCGGTATTGAAGTTCCAAATCAAACCCCAGATGTGGTTTCAATGCGCACAGTTATCAAGTCTGAGAAGTTTCAGCACGCCAAAATGGAACTCCCTGTCGCACTGGGTAAGACCATACAAAACGAAACCTTTGTAACGGATCTGGCCAAAATGCCGCACCTTCTTATGGCCGGAGCTACCGGACAGGGAAAATCAGTCGGACTGAACTGTATACTGGCATCCTTACTTTACAAAAAGCACCCTGCTCAAGTTAAGTTTGTGCTCGTTGACCCTAAGAAGGTAGAGCTTACCCTTTTCAATAAAATTGAGCGTCATTTCCTCGCCAAACTGCCCGATGAAGAGGAAGCCATCATCACAGACACGAGCAAGGTCGTCAATACGCTCAACTCGCTTTGTATTGAAATGGATGAGCGTTATGAGCTGCTGAAAACAGCGCTATGCAGAAACATCAAGGAATACAACGCCAAGTTTATCAAGCGTAAACTGAATCCAAATAATGGGCACCGCTACCTACCCTACATCGTATTAGTGGTGGATGAGTTTGCCGACTTGATCATGACAGCTGGCAAGGAAGTAGAAACGCCTATTGCACGTCTGGCACAGCTCGCCCGGGCCATTGGTATACACCTAATCATTGCCACGCAAAGGCCTTCTGTCAATATCATTACAGGTACCATTAAAGCGAACTTCCCAAGTAGAATTGCTTTTAGGGTAACATCCAAGATTGATTCGCGAACGATTCTCGATACAGGCGGTGCCGATCAACTGATTGGACGAGGTGATATGCTCTTCAGCAATGGAAACGACCTCATCCGGCTTCAGTGTGCTTTTGTGGACACTCCTGAGGTAGAAGAAATAACCGAATTCATCGGAAACCAGCAGGGATATCCAGATGCTCACCTGCTCCCTGAATACGTACCAGAAGGTGGTGACTCATCGGGCGGTGATTTCTCTGATATGGATCGAGATGCCCTATTTGAAGATGCCGCACGTGTGGTGGTGATGCATCAACAGGGAAGCGCTTCGCTGCTCCAACGAAAATTAAAATTAGGCTACAACCGAGCAGGGCGTATTGTAGACCAGTTGGAGGCTGCAGGCATTATTGGACCATTTGAAGGAAGCAAAGCTCGACAGGTACTTATACCAGATGAAATAAGTTTGGAACAGCATTTGAGTACATTGAACAACAAACCAGAATAATGATGAAATATCTAAGCACACTTTTGATCGCAGTACTTGCCTTAGCAAGTGCGGGTCATGCCCAGAAATCTGACGCTGAACTAAATCCTCAGGATCCAAAAGCGCAGGAGATTTTAGACGCGTTGAGCAATAAAGCTCAGGAGTATAAATCGTTTAGTGCCGATTTTGAGTACAAACTCGTCAATAAGACGGAGGGAATCAATGAAGTGCAGAAAGGAAGCGTCATGATGAAAGGCAAAAAGAAGTACAAGCTTTCTATTGTTGGCCAAACCATCATGAGCGATGGAGAAACCGTATGGACATATATCGAAGATGCGGGCGAGCTACAGATTTCTGACCTCCCGGAAGAGGACGATGAAGACGGAAACATGATGAATCCGGCCAATGCATTTCACATGTACAAGAAAGGGTTTAAATACCAGTATGCTGGTCAGGCTCAGGTAGATGGGAAACAAGCTGAAGTGATCAATATGTTTCCAATGAATCCTGGTAAAAAGCCTTATCACACCATTGTGGTCAACATTGACTACACCAACTTGGAGCTCATAAGTATGGTCGTGAAAAACAAAGATGGCAACGTATACACCTATCGTCTTAAAAACTTCAAGCCCAATATTCCGGTGACGGATGCAGACTTTGTGTTTGATGAAGATCAGGCAGACGACATCATTGACCTGAGAGAGTAAACAGGTCTAACACTGAAATTAAAAGGGATGGCTATGCTGTCCCTTTTTTCGTTTACAGCGCTTTCAATTGACTTTGAAGCATGTTAACAGCATGCTCGTCAACCAGTCTTCCCTCCTCCAGCATGGCATCAATATGAATCAGGTGAGTATGCTTAGGAACCACTTCCATGTTTAAATAGTTGAGCACACCCGTCAGGTGATCTGTACCTCTAAGGTTGCCAGCTCTACCCGCAGCAAGGCCGACAATGGCAGCTCGCTTTCCCCTGAATCTGGCCGGCTGAACACAGTCGATAAATGCCTTACATATACCCGGATAACTGCCGTTGTATTCAGGCACAACAAAAACGAATTTCTCTGCATTCTGAACATAGGTTGTCACAAGAGCTGTGAAGTCATCACTGGCACTTCCAAATGCCTCATTATGAGAAATAAACGATGCCTCCAGCCCCGTTAAATCAAGCACCTGAGCCTCGATTCCATCATTTGTTAATAACTCGAGTATGGCATTGGACACGTGAATCGTCATATTGCCCAATCTGTTTGTACCACTGATAATTGTAACCACTTCCTAGTTCACAGGTTTATGTTCATAAAAGAGCAATAAAATCAAGGGTTTCACGCTCAGAACTGATGAATATTTTCTGATTTTTGATTGGCAAAGTAAAGCATTCCTAATGCAGATCACCTACCTCGGACATGCGTGTTTTTTATTAGAGACTTCAAAGGCAAAGATTCTGTTTGACCCTTTCATTAGTCCCAATCCCCTCGTTGCTAAAATGGATGCATCTAACGCTCCTAGCAAAGATGAGGTGGAATGTGATTATATGCTCATCTCTCACGGTCACGAAGATCATGTAGCCGATGCGGAGGCCATTCTAAAACGAACAGGTGCCAAAGTAGTCAGCAATTTTGAGATTGTGACCTGGCTGGCTGGTAAAGGATGTGAGAATGGCCATCCTATGAACCACGGAGGCTCGTGGAACTTTGACTTCGGCCGGGTTAAGTACGTGCAGGCAGTTCACTCAAGTGCATTACCAGACGGAAGCAATGGCGGAAATCCTGGCGGATGGGTTATTGAAGCTGACGGAAAAACACTGTACTATGCAGGTGATACGGCACTCACGTATGACATGAAGCTTATTGGCGAAGAATTCGACCTCGATTGTTGCATTCTGCCCATTGGTGATAATTTCACCATGGGGCCTTCTGATGCGTCCAGGGCAGCCTCATTTGTGCAGTGCAACAATGTGATTGGAATGCACTACGATACATTCGGTTATATCGAAGTGGATCACGAACAGGTAACATCCATTTTTCGGGAAGCGGGACAAGACATCGCGTTGATGGAAATTGGTGAAACAAAAGATATTTAATTGACATTATGGGAAAGATAATAGCCATAGCAAATCAAAAAGGTGGCGTTGGTAAAACAACCACCAGCATCAATCTGGCAGCAGGATTGGGCGTACTCGAAAAGAAGACGCTTATCGTAGATGCCGACCCTCAGGCTAATGCAACTTCAGGAGTAGGCTTTGATCCGCGTAACGTGCGCACCAGCATCTATGAGTGCATCATCAATCAGGTTGATCCACGCGATATTATTTTGAGCACTCCAAGTCCTAATCTCGATATTCTTCCTGCACACATCGACCTGGTAGGTGCCGAAATCGAAATGATTAACATGCCCAACAGAGAGCGCATGATGCGCATGGCGCTGAACAAGATCAAAGATGACTATGACTTCATCATCATTGATTGTTCACCTTCTCTGGGGCTAATTACAGTAAACTCGTTGACTGCTGCCGATAGCGTTATTATCCCAGTTCAGTGCGAATACTTTGCATTGGAAGGTCTTGGAAAGCTTCTCAACACCGTGAAAATTGTACAGTCTCGTCTCAACAAAGACCTGGACATTGAGGGTATGCTCCTTACCATGTACGATCAGCGTTTAAGATTGGCTAACCAGGTAGTGGAAGAAGTAAAAATGCACTTCCAGCAATTGGTATTTGATACTATCATTCACCGCAATACGCGTTTGGGCGAAGCTCCTTCTCACGGAGAGACCATCATTATGCACGATGCGTCTAGCTCAGGGGCTACCAACTATCTAAATTTAGCTCGGGAAATTTTGCAGAAAAATGAAATGACCCGCATTAGTGAAAAAGACAAAATTGTAGACATCTTCGATGGCGAATCCTAAGAAAAGTGCTCTTGGCAGAGGGTTAAGCGCGTTGCTTGAAAACGCGGAAACCGATATTACCAGCTCGTCTACAGCTAGCGGAGAAAGCGTTCCTACGGTAGGTACCATTTCAGAGATTCCGATCAGTCAAATCGTAGCTAATCCATTTCAACCGCGCTCCCGATTTGAAAGCGGTGCGCTTGACGAGTTAGCAGAAAGCATTGGTGTGCACGGTATCATCCAACCAGTGACTGTTCGAAAAATTGGAAAGAATAACTACCAGCTCATCAGTGGAGAGCGAAGGTTTAGAGCTTCTCAGTTGGCCGGATTAACCGAGATTCCCGCTTATGTTCGTGTAGCCAACGACCAGACCATGCTCGAAATGGCGTTGGTAGAGAACATTCAGCGTCAAGACCTTAACCCAATTGAAGTAGCTATTAGTTACAAGCGCCTGCTCGATGAATGCGACCTGACACATGAGGGCTTAAGTGAGAAAGTGAGTAAGAGTCGATCAAACATTACAAACTTTCTTCGACTACTCAAATTGCCGGCAGACATTCAAATGGCATTAACCAAGGGCATGATTACCATGGGGCATGCTCGGGCATTGGTGGGTATTGAAGACACGGCTAAGCAGCTTGAAATTTTCGAAAAAATAATCAACGAAGTGCTCTCGGTAAGAGATGTTGAGAATCTTGCAAGAAAAGCCAAGCGTCCGGCCATGAACTCGGACGATCTTGCTTCAAAGCGCGCGTTTTATCGCGATGCTAAGTACAATATCAGCAAGCAGCTTAATGCCAAAGTAGATATGAAGTTCCTTCCCAAAGGAAATGGTCGGATCACCATCGATTTTGTGAACGAAAACGACTTGAATCGAATTCTCGATTTACTTCAATAAATCAGAATAACCCTTATCGTGGGGCGTTACGATCGTGGAAGCCTTTTCTTTGCAGTGTTGCGCATTTTAAGAATTCATACCGTACTCATACTGATTGGTCTTTGCTGTGCTCAGATGAGTCTGGCACAAACCGACTCTGTGGATCATAAGCTTCCGCACAAGCTCGATGCCGATAGCACCACAGTCGAAAAACCAGAGACCAGAAGTCCTCGTGTGGCCGCCATTATGAGTGCTGCAGTACCGGGATTAGGGCAGATTTACAATAAGAAGTATTGGAAGCTACCATTGGTTTATGGTGCGCTTGGTACAGCCGGTTACTTCTATGTGGCAAACCGGGTGCAGTGGCTCGATTACAAAACCGCTTACTTAAACGACCTAGACGAAGAGAATCCACCATCATCTTATGCCCTTGAAGGAGCCACAACAGATCAATTACGCAGTGCTGCTGACAAGAGTCGTGGATACATGGAGTATTCCGTCATCGCGTTCGGAATTGTGTATGCATTACAAATCGTAGATGCTACTGTGGATGCGCATCTCTTTCATTTCGATGTAAGCGATGATCTGAGTTTGCGGGTTCAACCCGAACTCATGAACAATCCCTACCGCGCTAAGCCTGTGCAGGGAATTGGTTTAAACTTAACTTTTTGATCATGAAAATAGGACTGCTTGGCTACGGAAAAATGGGAAAAACCATTGAGCGAATTGCCTTGGAGAGAGGACATACCGTTGTTGGCAAAATCAGCTCTACGTCAAGTGAAGCTGACTGGAACAACCTGCTACAAGCAGATGTAGTTATCGAGTTTACGCGACCTGAATCAGCCCTGACCAATTTTGAGTTTTGTCTGAAAAACCAGCTACCCTTGGTAACCGGCACAACAGGCTGGTATGATCACATGGACGCAGCGCGCGAGTTACAAAACCAGCACGAGGGACAGTTTTTCTGGGCCAGCAATTTCAGCATCGGTGTGAATTTGTTCTGGCAGATCAATCAGAAACTGGCCAAGTTGATGAATGAGTATCCAGCCTATCGTGTATCCATGGAAGAGATTCATCACACACAAAAACTCGATGAACCTAGCGGTACAGCTATTACCACAGCTGAGCAAATCATCGCAGAATCTGATAAGCTTCAAAACTGGAAACTCGACACGGATAATCCCAATAGTGCTGAGCTACCGATAACGGCCATCCGAGAAGGTGATGTAAAAGGCACACACATTGTGCGATATGAAAGCGATATTGATCGAATTTCATTTGGCCACGAAGCCAAGACCAGAGATGGATTTGCGCTTGGCTCCGTATTAGCTGCAGAGTTCCTGGCAAAGCAGGCTCCCGGATTCTACACCATGTCCGACCTGATTTCTTAAGCTTAAAGTGAAGCATGAGAGCCATCGCAATACGGTGGATTCTTTGTCTGCTTGCACATGCACATAGCTGCTTTTTTATCCTCAGTTGCTTCAAAAACCATTGGCGCCAAACCGCTTCCTTTGTGTGATCCGTCACACCAGGGTTGACCATCTGATTTACCGCAGGCACACCACGCATATTTCTTTCCACTCTGCAGATCAACCAGCATAGGCTGGCTGTCAGCTGCCACAGCATCGCCTCCTCCCTGGTCCAGATTTGTCTTCGTTTCACCTCTCATTTGGTAGCTCAGCGCACCTGATGGACACATGGCTATCTGTTCCTTTAATTCTTCGGTTGATGCATTCTCAGGTGTAATCCAGGGCTTTTCCTTTGGCTTGTACACGTTAGGGAGTTTCGACACGCAGACCGCTGCATGAATACATTTCTGAGGTTTCCAAATAATCGTCATGTCCTCAGTCTCATACTTTTTAATCAATTCTCCATCCATAGTTCTATTGCTTTTTGTTGGTGCATATAAAACTAGGAGAACTTTTGAAAGATGGAAACTTTACAGAACTTAACACCGTTATCCGGCAAACCGACCATTCACCAAATAGTTGTGCAGGTGGGCTATAAAGTTTGTTTCTTCGCTGCGCAATAACGAAGCAATGAATTACATCATATACGCCATCATTATTATCGGATACTCAGTTGGTTTCTACCTTCTGTTTCCGAAGGCAGGAAGAAAAGCCTGGGAAGGACTCATACCAGGTTACAACTTTTTTATCCTTACCAAAATCATTCAAAAACCTTGGTGGTGGGTACTTCTATTGATATTTCCTGGGGTCAATATACTGATGCTCATGGTGTTCAACTCCATTCTTGCCAGCTGCTTTGGAAAACTTGACAAAACCAGTCAGGCATTTGCCATTGCGCTTCCCTTTGTCGCATTTCCGATGTGGGGGAAATCAGACATCAAGTTTCTCGGCCCTATTGATCGCTCCATTCACAAGAAAACAACGCTCAGAGAATGGGGAGATGCCATCATTTTTGCCGTAGTAGCAGCCAGCATCATTCGCACCTATTTCCTGGAAGCATTTACCATACCTACCGGGTCGATGGAAAAAAGCCTGTTGATTGGTGATTATTTATTTGTGAGCAAAGCGGCTTACGGGCCAAAAGTTCCACAAACACCGCTCAGCTTTCCCTTTGCGCACCACAGCTTGCCTGGCACCGTAACTCCTAGCTACCTCGAATGGATGAAGCTTCCTTATTACCGGCTACCTGGCCTTGGAAATGTAGAGCGCAATGATATTGTTGTGTTCAATTATCCCGAGGGAGATACAGTACTTATTCAGTATCAAAGCGAACGAAGCTATAATCAAGTAGTAAGAGACCAGACGTTCGCCATTAAGCAGCAGGTTATTCAGTCTGGCCGTCCACTTCAGTCTGACGAGGTGTATGAAAAAATGGCCCGGAGGCTTATCAAAGACAAAATGGATTACACCGTTCGACCGGTTGACAAACGCGAGCACTACATCAAACGATGTGTGGCCGTACCAGACGACAAAATCTATATTGAAGATGGCGAACTTCATATCAATGACGAAACCGCTTACATACCACCTCAATTTCAGTACAGGTATGCGATTCAAACGAAGAGCCACCTGAACAAGAAAATCCTGAAAGAAAAACTCAATGTCAATTATCAGGATATTGCGGCTTCTCAAACGCCAGATGGATTCCTCTATTCCTTCCCGCTCACACTTGATAAGGTGAAAGAATTGGAGGCCTTCGGTGCAGTAAAGGATGTAACCTTGGATGTATCGGCTAAAGGAGCCAGTCCTGTGTTGCACATTTTTCCGAATAAAGCCGAGTTTGATTGGTCCGAAGACTATTGGGGACCGCTCACTGTGCCTTCAAAAGGTAGCACGGTTCAACTCACTCTTCAGAATCTTCCGTTCTACGAGCGTATCATTCTTGTGTATGAAGGCCATGCGTTGAAAGTGGACAATGGTACCATTATGATTGACGGACAACCCGCCACAGAATACACGTTCGAAATGGACTACTATTTCATGATGGGAGATAACCGACACAACTCAGCTGATAGCCGATTTTGGGGGTTTGTACCTGAAGACCATGTCGTAGGAAAAGCTGCTTTTGTGTGGCTATCGCTTGATCCGGAGCTCGGATGGTTAGGTGGTAAAATCCGGTTCGACAGAATGTTCAGAATCCCGGAGTAAATGATCTTTCCTCTATTCTACGCGGGCTCTATAGGATACTATCAGGCGCTGCTGGCGGCAAATTCGGTAGTTTTCGAACGCCATGAGCACTACCCCAAACAAACCTTTCGCAACAGGCTGGAAATTCTGGGCCCTAACGGAGTTCAGAAACTGTTTATTCCAACTCGCAAAGGAACGGAACGCAGAATCACAGGCACTGTTCAGATATCCTATGAGGAAGCGTGGCAAAAAGTGCACTGGAAAAGCTTTGAGGCAGCGTACAGGCGGTCTCCATACTTTGAGTTTTATGAGCATGACTTCAAGCCACTCTTTGAGCAAAAGACCGACACGCTATTTGATTTCAATTGGCAGCTGCACGAACTCATCATTCGCCTTCTCGGTCTATCTATACCCTATTCCTTTTCTACCGAGTACGTAGATGTAAGCTCCGATGCCGACTTAAGAGTAAAAGATTTTCCGCTCCTGAAAGACTCCAGCTACATCCAAGTGTTTGACGATCGTTTTGACTTTGCTCCCAACCTTAGCATACTCGATCTCCTTTTTAATCAGGGTCCTGCATCGGTCAATTACCTGAAGTAAGGTTCTGGGAAAGTTTCCTTTCTTTGCTTGAACCTCAATTCCTAACCGTTTGTGAAGAACCGAAGAGACTTTATCAAAGCAGGCGCTGCTCTGGGTGCCGGCATGTGGGCATGGCCATTTATCGATCAAACCTTTGCACATGAAGCAAAGCAAAAACTCCACGAAAGTGCGTTGCGCCTACCAGATGAAATTCACTCTGACGAAGACTTCTGGAGTTGGGTAAAACACAATTACACGGCCTCATCTAACATCATAAATCTAAACAACGGAGGTGTTTCTCCACACCCCAAAGTGGTGCAGGATGCCGTTCAGCGATTTACTGAAATGAGCAACGAAGCTCCGTCCTATTACATGTGGAGAATGTTTGAAAAAGGTCGTGAGAGTATCCGTGAAAAGCTGGCAAAAATGGGAGGCATAAGTGCGGAAGAAATTGCCATCAACAGGAATACGACCGAAGCGCTGGACACGCTCATCTTCGGACTAGATATGAAGCGTGGTGATGAGTTTGTCACGAGCAACTTTATCTATCCCAATATGAATCAGGCCTGGAAGCAGCGCGAACTGAGAGAAGGTGTTGTTCGTAAAGTGGCAAAGCTTCCAATGCCGAGTACCGATGTCAATGCCATTGTGAAGGCATATACCGATGTGTTTACAGATAAAACCAAGGTGGTACTGATCGAGCATGTCGTAAACTGGACCGGACAGGTATTGCCCGTATCGGCTATTGCTGCCGAAGCCAGGAAGCGCGGCATTCTGGTCATGGTAGACGGTGCACACAGTTTTGCTCACCTCGACTTTAGAATCTCAGATCTCAACTGCGACTATTTCGGCACCAGCTTGCATAAATGGCTCTGTGCTCCCTTTGGAACTGGAATGCTATACATTAAGAAAGACCTCATTGCTAAGCACTGGGCCATGTTTCCTGGACCTGATCCAAAAAGCGATGACGTGCGCAAGTTCGAGAACCAGGGAACGCGAGATGTACCGGCAGAACTAGCCATTGGTCAAGCCATTGATTTTCATTTAAGTATTGGAAGTGAGCGTAAGTTCAAACGCCTTCATTACCTGAAGCAATATTGGGTAGACCGGGTAAAAGATGTGCCCGGCATACAGTTCTGGGCGCCAGAATCAGATCAGTTTAGTGGAGCGCTTACCACCTTTAGCATTGACGGGAAAACCTCAAAGGAAATTGGTCAACATCTGTGGAAAGAGCACCGCATACACACCACGGGTATCACACACGAAGGAATTGATGGAGTACGCGTAACACCACATATTTACACAAGCACCAGCGAGTTGGATGTATTGGTGAAAGCAATCAAAGAGTTGGCGTAAACTAACGACTCAAATTGCCTACGCCCCATGAACCATGAAATCAAATACCGATTCGAAGCAGAAATGTGGAAGAACGCGGGCGCTGGTGGATGGCATTTTATCACACTGCCCCACGACATTTCAAAAGAAATCAGGCAACTATTCCAGTCTCAGGAAGAAGGTTGGGGACGTTTAAAAGCCAGGGCGGCTATTGGCAAGAGTGAATGGAAAACGGCCATTTGGTTTGATACCAAAGCCAAGACCTATTTGCTACCCGTTAAAGCCGACATCCGAAGAAAAGAGAAACTCGATACGGCTACCTCTTATCTTATTGAAATTTGGGTTTAACTTTAAACCAAAGTTCAACGGATATGAAATTCGAATTCTCAGAAACACAACGATTTACACAATGGTGGTTATGGGTTTTACTAGCTGGTGTTGGCTGTATTCCCATCTATGGTTTATACAAACAGCTCATTCTCAATGAGCCGTTTGGAGACACGCCTATGTCTGATATGGGCCTGATCGTATTTGCCCTGTTTGTGTTCGGAATTATCGGTTTATTCCTGCTTATGCACATTCAAACAAGCATCAACGAAGGGGGAATTGAAGTGAGTTTTGTTCCATTCTTCAAAAAGAAGTTCAACTGGGTAGATATCGAGGACATTCAGCTTATCGAGCATGGACTCTTAAGTTCCGGCATTCGGGTAAGCTTACAATACGGAACCGTGTACAACGTCAAGGGCAAGCATGGTCTGTTGATCACATCCAAAAAAGGAAACAAGTTCATGATTGGTACTCAGAAACACGAAAAGCTGGCTGCTGAGCTTGATTTGATGAAGAAGCAATTAGATAACCAATCTCAATAGCAAAACTGAATCTCCGCTGAGATTCAAGCATCTACTACCGACCCGTTTTAGTTGATACGCTGCAGATACAGATTGATATCTCCACGATTAGTCAGGTCGCTATCTAACCGGATTCTGTCCTGACTGCCATCAGCCTTCTCAGTAGTGCTAAACTCGCCTTCAAACTCACATATCCATGTTCTGGAACCAATGATCACTTCGTAACGATTGATCACGACCAAATCTCTTGTATGATCTTTCACATTGAATGTGCCTGAGCTTACGTACTCTTCCAACTCATAACACTCTAGAGAACCACCACTCACATAATCAATATCGAGATTCATCGTATAGTTTTTGTTCTCAAACGTGAGCGTACCAAAACCATCATCGGAGTACTCATATAAATTGTCTATCTCACCTGAGCACGTGTTATCAAAGTATCCATCATAGAAGATGATCTCCCAGGTTCCTTGAAGCGTCTTCCGGGCCTTTCGCTTCTTGCAGCTAGTAACAGTAAAGGCTAAACACAGAATTAAGGCTAGGGTTAGAATTCGTCTCATGGCGTTTTATTTCCGATTTGCAGGCAAAGCTAGGCCAATTTGAGAACCAAAAAATTACACTCTGCGCATTTTCGATGCAGCATTAATGGTCATATTTGAGCTTTGTAACAATCAAATCGCATCCACTTGAAACAAGATCTAGATTTCAACAAGAACGAAGACCAAATGAGGCTTTTGATCTCACAGCTGAAACGCAAGCTGGAGAAGGTATACGAAGGCGGAGGTAAAAAGCGTATTGAAAAGCTTCATGCCAAAGGCAAGATGACGGCTCGAGAGCGTATTACAGAGTTGTTGGATGATGACAGACCGAAGATCGAAGTGGGAGCATTTGCCGGAGACGGTATGTATGCCGAGCATGGCGGTTGTCCATCTGGTGGCGTGATCGTCTACATTGGCTACGTTTCTGGTAAGATGTGTGTGGTTGTGGCCAACGATGCCACTGTGAAGGCAGGTGCCTGGTTCCCAATCACTGGAAAGAAAAACCTAAGGGCGCAGGAAATTGCCATGGACAACTATCTGCCCATTATTTACCTTGTTGATAGCGCAGGTGTTTTTCTTCCGATGCAGGACGAAATCTTCCCAGACAAAGAACATTTTGGACGCATTTTCCGGAACAATGCTGTGATGAGCAGCCGCGGAATCAATCAGATCTCTGCTATCATGGGCAGTTGTGTTGCCGGTGGAGCATACCTCCCTATCATGAGCGATGAGGCTATGATTGTGGAGAAAACTGGGAGTATTTTCCTGGCGGGTTCTTATCTGGTAAGAGCTGCCATTGGTGAAGATGTAGACAATGAAACACTAGGCGGAGCATCCACACATTGTGAAATATCTGGCGTAACCGATTACAAGTGCGAAGACGATCAGGCCTGCCTGGATCGGATCAAATCCATTGTAGACAAAATGGGCGGCAAACAGCGTGTACCATTTGACCGAAAGGAGTCAACCCCACCTACCCTTGATCCTAAAGAGATTTATGGCATTTTCAACGAGAAAAGCTATGACACGCGCGACATTATCAAGCGTCTGGTAGACAACTCAGAAATTGACGAGTACAAAGCGCTCTATGGAAAATCTATTGTGACCTGTTACGCTCGCATTGATGGTTGGGCCGTTGGAATTGTGGCCAATCAGCGCAAAGTGGTCAAAAGCAAGAAAGGCGAAATGCAGTTTGGCGGTGTGATTTACTCTGACAGTGCTGACAAGGCAGCCCGGTTTATCATGAATTGCAATCAAAAGAATATCCCACTGGTCTTTCTACAGGATGTAACCGGTTTCATGGTCGGATCGCGTTCTGAGCACGGTGGCATTATTAAGGATGGAGCCAAAATGGTGAATGCCATGAGTAACTCTGTGGTACCTAAGTTCACCTTTGTTATGGGTAACAGCTATGGTGCAGGTAACTATGCCATGTGTGGTAAGGCCTACGACCCCAGGCTAATCTATGCCTGGCCAAGCTCTAATCTGGCAGTAATGAGTGGAAAATCAGCTGCTAATACGCTACTTCAAATCGAAATGGCCTCATTAAAAGCGAAAGGAGAACAAATCTCACCCGAAGATGAAAAAGCACTGCTCGACAAGATTACCAAGCGATACGATGAGCAAACCTCACCTTACTATGCGGCAGCTCGTTTATGGACAGACGGCATTATTGACCCGCTCGAAACACGCACTATTATTAGCATGGGCATTGAAATGGCCAGTCACGAACAAAACGTGAAGGCATACAATGTAGGAGTACTACAGACGTAGAACAAAGGTTCTGAAGCAAGCCTAAATCTGAGTTAACAAAACACAAAAGGGCAATCAATGGCGGCAATTTGAGTTTGAAAGGAAAATCTTAAATTTTACTCAAAAATCATGACCGACCAGCAGCAACCCCAACCTAGACCACCTAAGTCAAAAGAGCAACCGACCATTCTCGATCGATTTAATACATGGATTGCCGAATCCATGAGTCTGAGGCTGGTTATCATAGGTATCTTGATACTAATACTCCTTATCCCATTGGAAATGGTGCAGGGGTTGATTCGCGAGCGAACCTACCGTATGGATGAAGCCAAACAGGAAGTTTCTCATTCATGGGCCAACGATCAGGTTATTACCGGCCCCATTATTTCCATCCCATACACAGACTACGATGAAAAAGGCCAGGTATACGAAAACGGGAATGTGCATGTGCTTCCGGAAATGTTAGACGTCAAAGCCGAACTCACGCCTGAAATTCGCAAGCGCGGGATCTTTGAAATACCTGTTTATCAGAGTGAGAATGAGTTGACATTCCGTTACAGCCCTGAACCCATAGATGAATACGCTACGCGCAAAATTCATTGGGAAAGAGCATCACTGCTGCTAGGCATCTCTGATACGAGAGGAATAACCGAAGAGCTCGACCTTATGATCAATGGAACCCCAATTGAATTTGACCCGGGTCTGCCCAATCACGATGTATTCTCATCTGGAATCTCCACTCCTATTGAAATCAACTGGGGCGACTCGGTAAGTACCAGCTTTGAGGGCACCTTGTCGCTCAACCTGCGCGGGTCTAACTCACTCAAGTTTATTCCTATTGGCAAGACCACGTCTACCAGAATGACGTCCACATGGCCCCACCCAAGCTTTGTGGGAAGCTTCTTACCCACCATGCGAGATATTACCAACGATGGCTTTGAAGCCGAATGGAAAGTGCTTGAATACAATCGTAATTTCTCACAGGTCTTTTACAACGAGATGCACCTTGGTGGAAGCGCCTATGGAGTTGATCTCTACATGCCTGTGAATCACTATCAGAAATCCGAACGAAGCGCCAAGTACGCTGTTATGATGATTGCGCTCACGTTTATTCTGTTCTTCTTCTCGCAAGCCATTAACAAAGTCAAAATTCATCCTTTCCAGTACTTTCTGGTGGGCTTGGCACTTTGCCTGTTTTACACGCTCTTACTCTCACTTTCTGAGCACGTGGGCTTCAACTGGGCCTACATTATCTCGGCCGGTATGATACTCGGTCTCATTACGTTGTATATGAAAAAACTGCTGGGGTCGACAAAATTCACCCTGATCACAGCAGGTGTTTTGGGCGGACTTTACTTATACATCTTCACACTGCTGCAACTTCAAGACTATGCACTACTTATAGGCAGCATTGGGTTATTCCTGATACTCGCCATGATCATGTGGCTGAGTGCCAAAATCAACTGGTCTGGAAAACCCACAACCACATAAGGCTTCTATCACCGGAAGTTAGAAAGACGGAGCCCGATGCTGGGCTCCGTTTTTTTTATGCCCGTTCAGCTTAGTTTCGCATGAGTGAATAAGGTTTTCGTAAACGGTCGGTTCTTACTTCAGTCTCAAACGGGCGTGCAGCGCTATGGCCATGGTATTCTGGAGCACCTGAATCTTGAAAACGAAATTGTGCAGCCAACAGGGACATTTACTCCAACCACCCACTGGTGGGAACAGGTTTCATTACCAGCATTTCTGAAAAGAAACGGTTCTCCTCTCCTACTCAATTTTTGTAACACGGCTCCATCCAACTATACCAATCAAATTGTGACTGTGCACGACATGGCTGTATTCGAAAACCCAAACTGGTTTTCAAAGGCCTTTGCCAACTACTACCAGTTACTTATTCCTAAAATCTGCCGTAACGCCAGACACATCGTGACCGTTTCTGATTTTAGCAAAGCCGAAATAATCAGGCACTTAAAGGTCGATGCAGATAAGATTAGCGTAATACCAAGCGCTGTAGACAATCATCTCACTAAGCTCAAGCCTTCTGTGGTTAAGTCTTTGCTCAATACCCGGTATGTGTTGATGGTCGGTAGCCCGGATGATAGAAAAAATATGGCTTTTGTTATTGAACATGCAGGACATATGCTCCAACAATTGGGATATGGGCTCGTGGTGGCAGGGAACAAGCGGCACAACCTGAAATCGAAGAGTTTAAACCTCCACCAGGTTCGTTGGGTAATCGATGCCAATGACCATCAACTTGCATGGCTCTACTCTAACTCTTCGTTGGTCATACATCCATCGTTGTATGAAGGCTTTAGCCTGATACCGCATGAGGCTCGAGCTTTTGGCAAACCCACATTGTTATCTGATATTGCCGTGCACCGAGATTTAAACCGGGAAGCATCCACGTATTTCAAACCAAGAGATCCTAAGCATTTGCGCAGTCAACTTGAGCTGGCGTTACATGCAGGGCCCGGAGAAATTAAATCGACCTCATTTATTGAATCAGCCCAACTTTGGAAGGCATTGATTCAAAAAATCAATACATGAAGCTTCTGTCCAATAAGCAACTTGACTTTGTAGAGAAAGCCTTGCTCCTTGTGCTGGCCGGTTTTGTGTTCTTGCCCAACGCCATACCGTCTATGAGTTTGGGAGCTTTGCTGGGCATTTCACTTCTGCGCAGGGGATGGCCTTCGCTAGAGCACTCCAAAACCTTTTGGCTGACCCTACCAGCAATACTTATGCTATTTGCCTGGTTGGTCCATGGCTTGGCCCAAGATGGCATCAGAGAGTTGCAATTGTGGCCTACCTGGATAGGAGCCATTCTTTTATTCGCTTCTACTCCTTTCAATACGTGGTTTCGCAAGGGGTTTGTCTTCTGGTCCATCCTGCAATCCATTACGGTAGGTGTGGTACTTCTCGTGGTTTGGCCAACGGATGCAGAAACCATTAGTCAGGGAATTCGAGATACCATAGAATCTGTTTTTCACGTGCATCCAACATTTATTGCTGCGGCCTGGTTTTGGGCCATTTTTCTGTTGCTCAAGGAATTTAAGCCGAGGTTGTACACGTGGGCGGGAATTGCGCTCTTGGCATTGATGGCTGCCATTTGCGGAGGAAAAATGCCTTTACTCGCCATGGCAATCTGCCTTGGATATTGGCTTTTCAGTTCACAACTTTCTCTCACATTTAAGTCCTTGTCCGCAGCCACGATTATTGGACTATTGGCACTAAACATTGTGTTTAATCCTGGTTTGAGCTCTCGATTTAGTGAGCTGAGAACATTTTCCATGCAGTATGAACCCAACCAGCATTTAAGCTCAACCGAGCTTCGATTGGGTATTTGGCAATGCACCTACGATCAAATCAAATCAAATTGGCTCCTGGGTGTTGGTACGGGCAATACACGCCACGCGTTGGAAACATGCTTTAGTACATATGATCAATCAGAATTCTTTGAGGGAGAGTATAACACCCACAATCAGTTCGCTCATTTTTGGCTCACGGGAGGAGTTTTGTCCTTTCTTCTGTTTATCATCTACATGCTTTGGTGGTTCAAACAGGCCGCTTACACAGGTAACCGCTATCTGTTGTTGTTTCTAATCTTCTTCTCCCTACTCCTTTTCACAGAGAATCATTTCAGCCGCCAGTTTGGAATGATGTTTTGGTCTTTCATGATAGGGAGTCTGGCTCTTTCAAAATCCACTCGGGAAGCAGACGAATGATGGATAAGTTTTCTCACCTTTATACTCGCTATGTCTACGTATAAAATTGCTCGTTCTTTTATCCTGCCACTAACGGTACTAGTGCTTGTGCCCTATAGTATTCACACATGGCTAACACCATTGACATTCAGCAACGGTGGTTCCATTGCGTTAGGATTTGTATTCATATTGATGGGTACATCATTCCTGGCGTGGACCACAGCGCTTTTCGCAGCTTACGGAAATGGCACGCTGGCCCCATGGGACCCAACAGAAAAGCTTGTTCTTCTTGGACCTTACCGCTACGTGCGAAACCCCATGATTATTGCGGTTATTATGACCATCATTGGCGAGTCGTTGCTCTTTGCCTCGTTGCATCTTTTCGCTTGGGCGGCTATTTTCTGGCTTATCTATCACCTGTGGTGTGTTTTATGGGAAGAGCCGCAGCTCGAGCTAAAGTACGGGCGCCCTTATCTCTATTACCGTGAGCATGTTCCTCGGTGGGTACCACTTTTCAAGCCATTTGAGTATCGACCATAATGCGTTGAATACTTTGTAGGATGGGTTCCTTTTACCTTTAGAATCAATGTTACTTTGATTCAAACAAAAGCACCATGAAGCAGCGCATAACTGAGTCTTCCTCAAACTATGATGGCCTGGAGAAAATGAGCTTCACAGAGCTCCTTACCAACATGAACCGCGAAGACAAAACGGTTCCTGAAGCCATTGAGGCGTGTATACCGGCCATTGAGAAACTGGCGAGTGCAGTGCACGAAAGGTTAAGCAATGGTGGCCGACTGTTTTACATCGGTGCTGGAACCAGTGGTCGGCTGGGAATAGTAGACGCCAGCGAATGCCCTCCTACTTACGGAGTACCACACGGCATGGTCATAGGCTTGATTGCAGGAGGAGATTCAGCTATACGAAAGGCTGTAGAATTTGCCGAAGACGACCCAAACCAAGCCTGGAAAGATCTTGAAGAGCACAACATCACAGCTCTGGACATCGTAGTGGGCATAGCCGCATCCGGCACAACGCCCTATGTGGTCGGTGGGCTCAGAGCATCTCAGGAAAAAGGCATTGCGACTGGATGCATTACTTGCAATCCCGATGCTCCTGTTTCTCATGTTTCGGATTTTCCGATTGAAGTAGTCGTTGGCCCTGAGTTTGTCACGGGAAGCACACGGATGAAAGCCGGAACAGCTCAAAAGCTTACGCTAAACATGATCACAACCTCAGTCATGGTTAAACTCGGAAAAGTGCGTGGTAATAAGATGGTCGATATGCAACTAAGCAATGACAAACTCGTTGACCGTGGTACCAAAATGGTCATGGCAGAAACCGGCTTATCATATGAAGACGCTAACGTCTTGTTAATCAAGCACGGAAGCGTCAGGGCTGCCGTTGAGAATGCTCAAGAATGAGGATTTCTGGCTGAAAATTCTTATTTTAGAGAGGTTCGCTAATCCCAACCTATGACCTCACTCCGTTTTTCTGCCTCGTTAGATCTCTTCACAAAGACAATCACTCTACTTATCATTTCAGGCGTCTTGCTGTTCTGCTGTTTTCTGGTGTATGATGCGCTTGTGTTAGCCAGTCACCCAAAGGATCAGCTCTTAAAAACGGGAATGTGTGCCACACTGGCTTTTGTTATGATTATCGCCTGGGCCTTTGCTCCCAAGTATTACTCACTCAGCGATACCGAGCTTATTGTACATCGCCCGATACGAGATGCCGTTTTTAACCGTTACGATATCAAGCGAGCAGAGAAACTGGAAGGGAAAATAATCACTGGGTTTATACGCGTTTTCGGTGTAGGAGGATTGTTTGGATATACTGGGCGTTTTTACTCCAAAAAAACCGGGCATGTCGCTTTTCATGCTACAAGACGCACAAACCGAGTCCTTATTACGTTTAAGGATGATAAGAAAATTGTCATCAGCCCAGACGATTTGGCTCTTCTGGATAAGATCAATGAAAAAGCGCTGGATAAACCCGTATAGCCATGAAAAATCACACCTTTCTCTTAACGATAATGTTGAGTTGGAGCATTTTGTCGGTAGCTCAAACAGATACCGTCCATCAAAAGAAAATGCATTTTTCTATTGCCCCCTCCATTATCATAACGCACTTGTCGAATCCTAGTACAGATATGATTGAGACTGAAACTCAACCATCACTTGCGGCTGCTTTCCTGGTCAATTATGATCTCACTGAAAGATTGACATTCTCATCGGGGATAGATATTGTATCGGTTTGGTTTGATTACAAGGACTATGGTGCCACCTTCGGTTGTGACATTGACCCTGTCAACGGTATTGACTTTAAGAACTCCTGGGTATCGGTTAATACACATGCTCAATATGCGGGCATTCCGTTGGCAATGAAGTACAAAGTAATGAAGACAGCCTCCTACCCTTACCTAGGTGTTGATGTCAAGTTTTTATACTTGCTATACGACCAAACACGGATGGACTTTTATGAATGCGGAAATCAAACGATCTCTGCTGACGTTGGAAGCCAAAGTCAAAATCTTCAAATCCTACCAGGCGCATTCATTGGATATTCGCAAAGCCTGAAAAAGAACGTAAGCATATTCGCAGAGTTACATGCCCACACACCCATGAATCTTCAACTAGGTATGTTTGCTCCCCCAGTTTCTACACCGGCCACAATCATCGGAGCATCACTCGGAGTTTCCTTTTAGCTGCCAAGATCAGATCTACTTAAAACGATTTACGCTTCAGGAAAGCACGCACCATTCGTACCTGTCCATAGGTAAACTTTTTATTCAAGGCATTGACCACTTCGGTCACAGATTCTGACTTGGCCAGCTCTTTGGCTATGGTCTTTCGGCTTTCGGTATCAATAAACGATTCCAGTTCAATCTCTCCTTCTTCAATTAACTGTGCCACATGGCCTTCAATGGTTCCATTATTAAGCCCCCTTCGCTCTGCTACCTCATCTATGGTTAAGCCTTCGTCCAAAAGTTCTTTGGTAACAACCACGGTTTTCACCTTGGGCTTCTTCTCTCCTGATCGCTTCTTTTTTACAGTGGGTTTCGTACCCACGAAATCGGCCTTGGCACCACCCGATTTGATCTTTTCAATGATGGCTTCCCGCGTGCTCCTGGCCCGGCCCGTAATCGCATTTCGATCTACTTCTTTGCCTTCAATCACACACTGTGTTACATGCTGCACACGCTCTATATTCTCCCACTTTAGCAAAAACAGCTGATCCAGTTCTTCGAGAAAAGATGTATATGTCTTTACTTTTTTGGCCGTGGCCATTTCGGCCAGGTGGTTCAGAAGAATCTCTACGTTTTCCTTAAAAAACGAAGCGTAATACGCACTGCCCTTCGTGAGTCTGGTATACAACTCATCCAGCTCGTTGGCCATTAATAGCCGTGTTAACTGCTGCCGAAAGACACCTGTATGATTGAGCTGAGCCCTGAACCGGTCTTCAAGCTGAACCATGGCATTCTTCATAGAATCAATCTGAAGCTCAGCCGCTTTCACCTTGACAAATGGCCGTTTCTCGATAATGGTAAGTATGGCCTGGAAGTCAAATGCCTCCGAAAACATGGCTTGCAGGTAATACAGACGATGCTTCTCCAACCGGTTAGTCAATTCATCTGCCGCCAGTTTATTCCGGGCAAAGGAAGCCACCTGCGAACTGGTTGAAATGGCCGACTGCGTAATAGGTGTTTTGAGTACCAAACCTTTCAAACTCGTCAACCTCGACAAAGCCACATATACCTGACCTGGAGCAAACGCCCTTCCAGCCTCAATAATGGCTCGATCAAACGTTAATCCCTGACTTTTATGAATAGTAATTGCCCATGCCAACTTCAATGGAAAGTGGCGAAACGTACCTATCTCTACCTCGTTCATCTCTTTTGACTTGGGGTCAATTGTATATCTCTTATTCACCCACTCTTCGAGCGGAACAGCAAAATCGGTCTTCTCTCCTTCCAAACGCACCGTCACCGAATCTGCGGTCAGTTTTCTCACCTCAGCCAGCTTCCCGTTAAAGTACCTACCCTCAACTGTATCGTTTTTCACAAACATGACCTGCGCTCCCACCTTCAATGTCATTTCCTCTGGAATGGGAAACATGGAATCGGGAAAATCGCCTTCGATGGTGGCTTTGTATGAAAACTCTTTTGAGTCCAGCGCTTTCAAACCTCCCTCATTGATTTGCTGTGCCTGGTAGTTATGTGTGGTTAGCGTGATAACGCCAGCTGTATCGGTGTCTTTTAGGGTGGGATTGTAATGCGTATTGAGTTGGTCAAACTCATCCTGTGTTAGTTGATTGTCACGTACATGATTGAGGAGCTCAATAAATGTGGGATCGCTCTGACGATAAATCTTATCTAATTCGATGTGGGCAAACCCAGCCTGTTTGAGAGCCAGGCTATCAAAGAAGAACATGCTTGGATAAAACTGCCTCATTACCGCCCATTCCTGATCATTGACTATTGGAGGCAACTGATGCATATCACCTATCAGTAACAACTGAACTCCACCAAACGATTCCTTAAAGTTTTGCCGGGCACTTTTCAGTCTATAGTCAATGGCATCAAGCATATCTGCGCGCAGCATGCTCACTTCATCGATTACCAATAACTCGATGTTGCGCAAAATCTCCTTGCGAGGTTTATTCAGAGGATGGCGGGTGGCTAGCGTTTTTTGGGTAAACAGCTTGACATCTTCAGATATGCTTCCGGCTGCCTGATGTGTGGGTGCAAAGGCCCCAAACGGAAAAAGAAACTGCGAATGAATGGTAACTCCTCCTGCATTCAGTGCAGCAATGCCCGTAGGTGCAACAATAGCTAATCGCTTGTAGGTAGTTTTAGCCAGGTTTCTGAGAAAAGTGGTCTTTCCTGTCCCGGCTCTTCCGGTCAAGAAAATGTGGCGTTTTGTCTGATCGACAAACTGTGATGCTATTCCTGCTAAATCCGCTGACAACAGTGTTTCAATTGAGCCGTTAATGTATAAAATGTTCCAACAGCCGGAAATCATTCTCCCGTGAAAAACAAACACTCAATTTCTTACAAGAATTTGACATTTACACGTGAGAATGCTCCGTAGCTTTGCACCGAAATGCACACGCTTGAACCATATTTTGATTGGAGAAATCTCTACACGGCCGAGACCGATGACCGCTCTCCCTTTTATGGTCGTGAGTACTCTGAAGTGTATTTTACCGATGCTATCTACGATCATGTTATTCATCCTCAATGGGACAACATTGGTTCGGCTACACTGTTTATGAAGCTGCTTTTTGTCGACTACGATGAGTCGTTTACCATCATTGAGTTGATTGGAGAATGGAACGATACGCTGTACAACGATGTGATGACACTGAAACGAGAAATCATCGATCAGCTTATTGCCGAGGGCATCACCAAGTTCATTCTCTGTGGCGATAACCTGCTCAACTTCCATAGTTCTGACGACAGCTACTATGAAGAGTGGTTCGAAGACATTGAAGATGGTTGGATCGTATTGCTCAACTTCAGGCAACACATTCTGGAAGACTTAGCTTCTGTTGGTATAGATAATTACATGCTTTTTGGCGGTGACTTTGACGACTTTCCATGGGCCTCTTTCAGACCGCTGCAGTTGTTTCAAAAAGTGAATCAACTGGTCGATAAGCGATTTGATCCCACGTATCTACTGGAAGGCTAGGGTTTAGTAGCTCTGAGCATTTCCCTTTTACCAGGAGGCCCCGGTAATCTTTCTACGGTAAAGCCGGCAGCCTGCATATCTCTTCTCACCTGACCCTTTGCGCAATAGGTAACAAGCATTCCACCTGGCTTCAGTAAGCCAAACAGCTTTTGCCAAATGGCTGGAGCCCACAATTCGGGCTGAGCATGGGGAGCAAACGCATCGTAGTACACCAAATCAAATGCCTCATGTGACTCAAACGCTTCCAACCCGATGTGTCGTTTCTCAATGAAAAAAGACTCGGTTATCTGATTCAATTGTCCCCAGGAACTCTCGTGTATTTGTTGAAACAAGTCATCGACACGGTCGCCCTCGATTAATCGTGGATAGTTGAGTTGAGAAACCAACTCAAATGACAATGGGTACGTTTCGAGGGTAGTGTAATGAACAGCAGGACCACTATCCTCTAATGCCGTTAGGAGCGCATTCAAGCCCGTTCCAAACCCTACTTCTAGCACGCGTATCTCCGATACATCAAAAAACTCCTTTAGCCCCATCTTCAAAAAGACATAGCGGCTCTCCTGAATAGCTCCTTTATGCGAGTGGTAGTGCTCCTTGAGGGAAGCAACCTTAAGCGTATGGGAACCATCACCGCTGACGACTATTTCAGGATTCAATTCGCTTTTTTCCATGCTGAACAGTGTGCTATTAAATCGGAAAAGAAGACCTGAAAAGCCTGATCAATTTCCTCAAAATGATCAAAGTATGTGTCGACCGAGTCCACCATTTTGGTCGGAAAGGAACTTCTGCCATCCATCCCCCTAAAAACCAATTCTAATCCCTCTCTCTTTCCATAGGAGTTGAGTAAATCATTGGCTCGCATGTATCCAAAAAAACGAGCGGACCTAACGGGCATTTCCTCCACTCTGTGTGCAATTAACTGGTAACAATCTGATGCGAATTCTTCAATTGGCATGGTATGAAACCGACTCCAATTACTTACCAACATGTGATCAAAGAGCACATCTACTACCACTCCACTATACCTGGCCTGACTTGGGTAAAAAAGCTGCTGCACAGCTTTCACCGACTTATGCGAATCGGTAAACTGATCTATGCTTCTATGGAAGCGAATTCCTCGCTGAACCGATTCCGAATAAAGTTTCCACTCAGAACCGCGCACACCATCTCCAATGTAATTGCCAAAAACCAAATCGGGTTCTGGGTACGCCAGGAAGAAATGAGCCAGGTAATTCATGGAGGCCAAAGGTAAGCTACCGCCTCTCCCAGTTAGACACCAATCATGTAAAGCTTTTTACAGGCTTGATCCGAGGCCCTACATTTGAACAGTGACAATTTCGAAGAACTATTACAAAGCGCAACTTCTCGGTTGGTCGGTGTATGTATTGATTGCCACGGTCGTTTTCATCATGACTGGATCAGACATCACCTTTGAGCTTTTTGGTGGTATATATCTCGTTTTTGCACTGGGGCTTATCGTCTCGCACTACTATCGTTATGCCATCATCAAACTGGGGTGGCTCAAGAAAGATATCATATCACTTATTCCACGAGTGATCCTGGCCTGCCTTGGCTTGGCTGTTGGTTTCCATAGTGTTTACCTTACCATTGGGAACTTTGCATTTGGGTGGGGGTTTCAGTTTTCATGGACCGATCCTAACCTGATCACCTGGGCCATGCTCTTTTTTATCTGGAACCTGATTTACTTCAGCTACATTTTCTTCCAGCGCTTTAGAAACGAGGAACTAAAAAATGCGCAGCTTGAGGCCACCAGAAACGAATACGAACTGAGGAGGCTCAAAGATCAAATGAACCCACATTTCATCTTCAATGCCATGAACACGATTAGGGCACTCATTGACGAAGACCCTGTAAAGGCAAAGAATGCAGTCACCCAGCTAAGCAACGTTCTGCGCAGTTCATTGAGCACCGGAAAGCATGAGTTAATCTCACTCGAGAAAGAGATAGTAATTGTCAAAGACTACTTGGAAATCGAGAAAGCGCGGTATGAAGAGCGACTTATGGTAAAATGGCGTATTGAAGAGCGATCGCTAAAAAGCATGATTCCCCCGCTTATGCTTCAAACAATTGTAGAAAACTGTATCAAGCACGGAATTAACCAGCTTCCGGATGGAGGTACAATTGAAATCAACTCGCGCGTGGTCAACAGCATCGTAGAAATTGAGGTTCTCAACCCCGGAAGGTTTGATCCTGACAAAAAATCGGAAGCTTCACTTGGTATTCAGAATACCAAAAACCGGCTTTCTTTATCTTTTGGCGACCACGCCAGCATTACATATAAAAACACCAGGGATAATCGAGTTAGAACGCTTGTTGTAATCCCCTTAAATACCAACTCATTATGATTCGAACGCTCATAGTTGATGACGAAAGACTTGCCAGACAAGAACTTAAATCACTTGTTGCTGACCTGCCTGAAATTCAAGTGGTAGCTGAAACCGGAAAGCCTACGGAAGCGCTGGATCTTATTGAAAGGGAAAACCCGGATTTAATATTTCTAGATATTCAAATGCCCGGAATGGATGGGTTTGAGCTGTTAGAGCAACTAACCGGAAGAGCTCCCGAAGTCATTTTTGTTACGGCTTTTGACGAGTTTGCACTAAAGGCATTTGAGGTAAACGCCCTCGATTATATTCTGAAACCTGTTGAGTTTAGCCGGTTAGAAGAAGCGGTAAAACGTGTTTCTAAGCGCATAGAAACCCGAAAAAAGCAAACCGAAAACAAGGAACCTGAAGGGATGCTTGAGCCGAATGATCAGGTCTTTTTGAAGGATGGTGATAAATGCTGGTTCGTAGTTCTGGAAAACATCCGGCTCTTTGAAAGTGAAGGCAACTACGTTCGTGTGTACTTCGATGACCAAAAACCATTGATTTTGAAGTCATTAAACTCGCTTACAGATCGATTAAACGAAAAGTACTTCTTCCGGGCAAGCAGGAAGCACATTGTCAGCTTACGATGGATTGATAAAGTGGAAACCTGGTTTAATGGCGGACTGCTCGTCATCCTAAAAGATGGCACCAAGGTAGAAGTCTCTCGCAGGCAGTCCGTTAAACTCAAAGAGTTGATGGCTTTATAAACTTAGCTCGTTATGCATTCGGGCTAGAATGTGCGTTGTATCTTCGCGCTCAATTTTTGAACGATGAGAGTACCATTCATTTTTGCCCTATTTGCTTCAGCTCTGTTTCTTGGAGCATGTAATCAACCTGCAACAGAAACAACTGCTGAACCCGAAAAAGTAGTTGTAAAAGATATCACAGCTGTGAATACCGGTGAACTCAAGTTTGCCTATGTCAATACCGATAGCCTCTCTAATCAGTATGAACTTATTGATGACCTGGAAGAGGAAATGGTGCAAGGCCGACTCGAGAAGGAAAATGAACTCCAGCAAATGGTGCAGGCGTTTGAGCGAGACTATACAGCTGCTCAAAGAGAAGCTGCTTCTCTTTCACAAGAAGCTTTGGCCATCTTACAACGAAAGTTGGCTGAAAAAGAGCAAGAGATTATGATGCGTAAGCAAGCATTGGAGAATGAGCTTATGGCTGATCAGCAAAAAATAACCCAAGATTATTTGGACAAAGTGCACGACTTCCTGGAAGAGTATGCACAGGAAAACGGATACGATATTATCTACGGATACAACGGTCTTAACAACCTGCTTTATATCAACAAAGGATACGATATTACAGATCAGGTAGTTGATGCATTAAACGAGGCCTACGCCCAGACAAAAGCCACGGCTGACAACACTGAAGCAGCTGAGTAAGTGTACATAGCCAGAAAATACAAGGAATCAAACATTGTAGAGTACGTGCTCTACATGTGGCATATTGAGGAGATCATTCGCTCAATGAGCCTCAATATGAACTTCATTGAGAAGTCTGTGATTGATGGTTTTCCATTACCCGAAGAGCAGAAAGATGAGTTGCGCGGATGGTATCAGGGGCTTATCAATAAAATGGAAGATGAACGCCTACAGGAAAAGGGGCACCTTTCTGAGCTGAATGAGATCATGGTTGAGCTAACCTATCTGCACCAAAGCCTGCTGACCTTGTATCAGGACAATATCTATCAAAAGCTTGTAAGCGAAGCCCAGCCAAGTCTGGATGAACTCAAACAAAAAACACAGGGCAAGTCAAAGACCGAAGTAGAAACAGCCATGAACGGCTTGTTTGGCGTCTTGATTTTAAAATTGCGTAAAGAGGAAGTCTCTGATGCCACGCAAGAAGCAGTTAAAAGCATTTCGAAGATGATGGCTCATCTCGCTGGTCAATATCACAAAATGAAAACTGGTGAACTGGCACTACCTAAGGTGCAGGAAAACTAGAACGCAGCCAGTAAGAGCTTCAAATCCTTAAACGGGATACCCAACGACTCACCTAAATACTGATTGGTTAGCACTCCATTGTACAGGTACACTCCATTTTGAATGCCAGTGTAATTGCGAATCATATTCTCAATACCACCTTCATCGGCTGTTTGAATAGCCATAGGCGCCATTACATTGCTTAGCGCATGCGATGCCGTTCGACTTACCAGAGAAGCAATATTGGGCACGCAGTAGTGTAGCACGTCATGGGTTTTATACACCGGGTTGGCATGAGAAGTTACTCTCGAAGTCTCAAAACACCCTCCTTGATCAATACTTACATCTACAATGACGGAACCAGGTTTCATCTCCTCCACCATCTCTTCTGAAACAATACATGGAGTTCTCCCCGAGAAACTATGAATGGCTCCAATAGCTACATCGGCCCGTTTTAAGGCCTTGCGCATAACCTTGGGTTGTATGGTAGATGTGTAAACCCTATGCCCAACACTCATCTGTAGTCTTCGAAGCTTTGAAATGGAGTTATCGAACACTCGCACATCTGCACCAAGGCCGAGCGCTGCCCGTGCAGCATATTCTCCCACGGTACCCGCACCAATGATAACCACCTGTGTGGGTGGAACTCCGGTAATACCACCAAACATAATTCCCTGTCCCTTCTGGTTATTCAGGTACTCTGAAGCGATCAGAATAGACGTGTTTCCGGCTATTTCGCCCATACTTCTTACGATGGGCAAGATGCCATCTCCGTCAGAAATGTAGTCCCATGCAATGGCTGTCACGCGCTTAGCCATCAGGTTTTTGATGTAGTCCTTTGGCTGTACATTGAGCTGCATGGCTGAGATAATCACCTGTTTGGGCTTCAGGTATTCCATTTCCTCCGTTGAAAGTGGCTCTACCTTAAATATCAGATCGGCTTCGTAGACCTCCTTGGTAGAATACGCTATTTGGGCCCCAGCCTCTGAATACTCGTTATCGCTGAAGTTAGACGCTGATCCTGCCCCGGTTTCCAAAACAACCCTGTGACCATTGTTAACCAGTAACTGCACCGCCTCGGGCACCAGTGCTACCCTATTCTCCTGCAGCGAAATTTCCTTCGGAATTCCAATAAACAAGTCTTTCTTCTTGCTGCCAACAGCTTGTAGTTTTTCCTGCGGCAACATCATCGCAGACTGCGATAATTCTCGTTGGGTCTCTTTTGAAAAAGGCATACTAGGTCGATAAAGTAAGGTTTCGAGATTCACTCTCCTCATCCACCTTTATGTCTATGTATACCGTATCGTCAGGAAGAAAGGTACCTCCTTTATCTGGCCATTCGACAAAAAGCATGGAGTCAGTGTAAAGATAGTCCTCCCAGCCTATGTCTAGCAACTCTTCTGGTGTCTTTAAGCGATAAAGGTCAAAATGGTAGATCTGACCGACCTCTTCAGAGTCGTATTCATTCACGATGGCGAATGACGGACTACTCATCTCGTCCTTCACTCCAAACTTCTTACATAGTGCTTTGATGAGGGTGGTTTTGCCCGCCCCCAGATCACCTCGGAAGGCAAATACATTGTGCTTACCACGAAGCGAGTCAATCGCTGCAAACAGCGCTGAGACATCATCAGGCGTATCCACTACAAAATGCTGCTCCACCCCTACTTACTTTGGATCACACACAATGAAAGGAATGAGCATCTCTTCGAGCGAGATACCACCATGCTGAAACGTATCGCGGTAATACTTCACGTAGTAATTGAAGTTATTTGGATAGGCAAAAAAGTCATTGCCCTGCGCAAAAATGTAACGGCTGCTCACGTTTGATTTTGGCAAATACACGTCTGATGGATCGGTGACTTCAAACACCTCTTTTCGCTTGTAGTTCAGGTTACGCCCTGTTTTGTACCTCAGATTCGTATTCGTATTCCTGTCGCCAATTACCTTAACGGGGTGTTTCACATGCACGGTTCCATGATCGGTTGTTATGATCATTTTAGCACCCATAGCTGCTATTCCCTTCATAATATCCCGGAGTGAAGAATGCTCAAACCAGGAAAGTGTGAGCGATCTGTAAGCAGATTCATCATCGGCCAACTCCCTGATTACTTCCATTTCGGTTCGCGCATGACTCAGCATGTCCACGAAGTTGTAAACGATCACATTCAGGCCATTTTCTGACATGGTGTGTACACTCTCGTTCACTTTCTTACCAAAGTTGAGGTTGGTAATTTTGGAATAGCTATGCTTGATGTTTACACCATTGCGTTTGAGTTGATGCACCAATAACTCCTCCTCAAAGTTGTTCTTGCCGCCTTCATCTTCGTCATTCACCCAATACTCAGGATGTCGCTTTTGAATTTCACTTGGTAAGAGACCAGCAAACAAAGCATTACGCGCATACTGTGTAGCAGTTGGTAAAATACTGTAGAACATTTTCTCCCGCTCAATTCTGAAGTCCTCAGCTACGACACTCTGAATGGTCTTCCACTGATCGAGACGCAGGTTGTCAATCACAACCAGAAAAACAGGCTTGTTTGCCTGTAGCTCAGGAATCACCCAGTTCTTGAATACGGTGTGCGACATCTCTGGCTTTTCAGTCGTTCGTGCACTTAGCCAATCGGCATAGTGCTCTTCAATGAACTTGGAGAACTGATTGTTTGCCTCATCTTTTTGCATGCTCAGAATCTCCTGCATGCTCGGATCACCGGATTGGTGCAATTCCAAATCCCAAAATACGATCTGCTTATAGAGGTCCTGCCATTCTTGCCAATCCAACGGATCGTTCAATCGCATCCCGATCTCACGAAACTTCTGTTGGTATCCGCTTGTGGTACGCTCGCTAACCAATCGCTTTCTATCGAGGTTTCGCTTTAAACTCAAGAGTATCTGATTCGGGTTAACCGGTTTGATGAGATAGTCCGATATTTTGGAGCCAATAGCGTCTTCCATAATCGACTCTTCCTCGCTCTTGGTAATCATGATGATGGGCACCGAGGGGCGAATGGTTTTCATTCTGGATAGTGCCTCAAGGCCCGAAATTCCGGGCATGTTTTCATCCAGAAAAACAACGTCAAATTCCTTTTCGCGTATTTCATCAATTGCCTCCACACCGGAGCTCACAGCCGTAACTGAGTAACCTTTATTCTCAAGAAAAATAATGTGAGGTCGAAGGAGATCGATTTCATCGTCTGCCCAAAGGATGTTTACTTGTTCGTTGCTCATAAGTTGGCTTTATCTTCGTGCTCAAAGTTAACCGAGGTGAGTATCCATCCAAACACGAATTCGATAAAGACTTTTAACGACCCTATCTATGGCTTTATTACCATAGATGACCCTTTAATCTTCTGGCTCATTGAACACCCTCATTTTCAACGCCTGAGAAGAATCACGCAGCTCGGATTAACCAATCTGGTGTATTCGGGTGCCAATCATAGCCGTTTTCAGCATGCTCTTGGCGCAATGAACCTGATGCGTAATGCCATTGCTACGCTTCGTTCAAAAGGGATAAGCATTTCAGACCATGAAGAGCGCGCTGCCAAAGCCGCCATCTTGTTGCATGACATTGGTCACGGCCCCTTCTCTCACGCACTCGAAAACACCATAGTTAAGGGAGTGCACCATGAAGACATCGGTTTGCGCATCATGCGGGACTTAAACGAGGAGTTGAATGGCGAGCTCGACCTGGCTATAGACATATACACAGGTAAATACCCTGTTCCGTTTTTACATCAACTGGTGAGCAGCCAACTGGATACAGACAGGTTGGACTATCTGAAACGTGATAGCTTCTTTACCGGTGTTTCGGAAGGTGTAATCGGGTCTGAGCGCATCATAAAAATGCTCACTGTGCACAATGGCAATCTGGCGGTTGAATCGAAGGGCATATACTCTCTAGAAAAGTTTTTGATTGCGAGGAGGTTAATGTACTGGCAGGTATACCTGCACAAAACTGTCGTATCAGCCGAGTTCACCCTTATGAACGTGCTGTTGCGAGCCAAGGAATTGCTGTCTCAGGGTGTTGAATTGGAGTGCTCGCCTGACCTTAAATACTTTCTGAAAGCATCAGGCAACTTTGATTTATCAGAAAGCGATTGGCTTCAGCGGTTTTTGCGACTTGATGACTACGACATCTTGTTTAATATGAAACGCTGGACTCAATGCTCAGACCGAGTTTTGAGCGATTTATGCCTTAAACTGATTGACCGTGACCTGCTGAAAGTGAGGCAATTGTCAAAACCACTAACCTCTGATGAGCTTGCAGTAATACAGCAAACAGCCGCTGAGCGATTGGGCTGGACGATGGATGAGATCAAGTATGTGGTATTTCAGAAAAGCCTCTCAACTACTGCCTATAGTCAAGTCAATTCTAGAATTGAAATCAGCCACAAAGACGGAACATCGACTGACCTTTCAGAAGCAGCCGGGGTGTTTCGTTTTGCATCGCTGGAAGCAAACGAAACCAAGCATTTTCTCTATTTCCCAGACGACCTCGAACTACAGGAGTAACACAAGCAACGAACGCGCTGTTGAAAACTAGCAAACGTGTTGGAAAGTAAACTAAAGTATCAGCTTACATTTGAAGAGAGTGCAAGAGTGATTCCTACCTTTGCACTCAATTTTTATTAGATGGAATTTTCAGCAGGACAGATTGCCCAAATGCTTCAGGGAACGGTGGATGGAGATAACAACGCGTCTGTCAATGACTTGTCTCCAATTGAGGCGGGTAAACCTGGTACATTGACCTTTTTAGGTAACCCTGCTTATACTGAATACATCTATTCTACCGAAGCTACAATTGCCATCGTTTCAAACGATTTTAAAGCCGAAAAGGAACTTCCTGCCACATTAAATCTTGTTCGGGTAGCCGACCCGCGCCTTGCCTTTGCATCGCTCATGGAATCATATAGCAATATGATGAGACCAGCTGCAGGTGTGCATGATTCAGCTGTAGTTGGTTCAAACACGAAGATCGGAGAAGGCGTGCACGTAGGTGCTCATGTGGTGATTGAAGATGGTTGCACCATCGGAGACAATGCGGTCATTAGTGCCGGATGCTTTATTGGATCGGGAGCGGTAATTGGCGAGAACAGCTATCTGCACCCTGGCGTACATGTGGGAACGCGATGTAAAATCGGGGCAGACTGCACGCTTCAACCAAGGTGCATTATTGGTGGAGACGGTTTTGGTTTTGCACCGAATGCTGAAAATCACTATCAAAAAGTGGTTCATTTAGGAAATGTAATTCTCGAAGATCACGTAGAAATTGGTGCATCTACTACGATTGACCGTGGAACACTCGGAAGCACCATTATTCGCAAAGGTGTCAAGCTAGACAACCTCATTCAGATTGCGCACAACGTAGAAATCGGAGAAAACACCGTTATCGCTGCTCAGACTGGAATAGCAGGATCGACCAAACTCGGCAAAAACTGCATGGTTGGCGGACAGGTAGGAATCATTGGGCATCTGATTATCGCAGATGAAACCAAAATTGCTGCCCAATCTGGTGTCGGAAGCAGCATCAAAGAGAAAGGACAAATTGTGCAAGGGTCACCTGCATTACCTATCGGAGATTTCAAGCGGGCATATGTCCACTTCAGAAACCTTCATAAAATGAATGACAACATTCAAGAACTAAAGAATACCCTTAAATCAAGAGCAAATGGCTGAAAACCAAAAGACGCTTAAAGATTCATTTACAATCGAAGGTGTGGGCCTACACACCGGAAAATTGACCAAACTGACTGTTCTGCCTGCAGAACCAGACAACTGGTATACATTCAAACGAATTGATATTGAAGGTCAACCCGAGATAAAAGCGGACGTTGACAATGTGATTAGTACCCAAAGAGGAACATCTCTTGGAGATAGTCGCATGGAAGTACACACTACCGAGCATCTGCTCGCAGCTCTTTACGGTATGGGGGTTGACAATGCAGTGATCGAGATGGACGGACCTGAAGTTCCCATCCTCGATGGTAGTTCACGCTTTTTTGTTGAAGCCATCGAGAAAGTGGGTATCGTGGAGCAAGATGCTCAACGTGATTGCTATATCCTCAAGGACAACCTGACTTTCGAAGATCCTGAGAAAGAAGTTGAAATGCTTGCTGTTCCGTCTCCTGATTACCGAATTACGGTGATGGTAGATTACCGATCTCCCCTACTCGGTACGCAACATGCGAGCATGTATAAGCTTTCTGAATTCAAAGACGAATTCTCTCGTTGCCGAACATTCGTTTTCCTACGGGAGTTGATGCAATTGGTAAACAACGGGCTCATTAAAGGCGGTGACGCAGATAATGCCATTGTGATGGTTGATACGGACACCAAGCTCATGAGCGAGGAAGACAAAGACAAACTGGCGGCCACATTCAACCGCGATAAATCTGAGTTGGAATTAATCGGAATTGGGATCCTGAATAATGTGAAGCTTCAGTTTCAAAATGAACCTGCCCGACATAAGTTATTGGACATTGTAGGTGACCTTGCACTTATTGGAAAACCGATTCAAGGACACATCCTGGCTGCCCGTCCCGGACACACGACCAACGTGGCTTTTGCCAAGATGATTAAAGATTTAATCAAGAAAGAACAAAAGGCTGGACCTCAGTTTGATACAAACGCTGACGCCATCTACGGAATCACCGAAATAAGCGCCATGCTTCCCCACCGTTATCCATTCTTACTAGTGGATAAAATCATCGAAATGGGAGAAGGTTATGTGGTCGGTGTGAAGAATGTAACCATGAACGAAGAGTTCTTCCAGGGTCACTTCCCAGGAAACCCAGTTATGCCAGGAGTACTTCAAATTGAAGCGATGGCACAGACTGGTGGAATTCTAACTATGAGTCAAATAGAAGACCCATGGAACTACGAAACGCTGTTCGTCAAAATTGACAAAGTGAAATTCAAACGTAAGGTAGTACCTGGAGACACATTGGTATTCAAACTTGAGCTTTTAGGCCCAGTTAGAAGAGGTCTGGTTAACATGAAAGGAACGGCATATGTTCGAAATCAGGTCGTGAGTGAAGGAGAATTGATGGCCCAAATAATCAAAGTGAGAAACGATGAGCGAGTTGTTAGCCAACATACATCCTGATGCAAAAATTGGTGAGAACGTCACCATTGAACCCTTTGCTACCATCTATGGCGATGTAGAAATTGGTGATGGAACATGGATTGGTCCTAACGTGACCATTTTTGATGGTGCCCGTATCGGTAAAAACTGCAAGATTTTTCCAGGTGCTGTAGTAAGCGCTATTCCCCAGGACTTAAAGTATAACGGAGAAGATACAAAGACCCTTATCGGTGATAATACAACCATTCGTGAGTGTGTCACTATAAACAAGGGAACTTCGGACCGCTGGAAAACTGAGGTAGGAGCCAATTGCCTGCTCATGGCCTATGTGCATGTGGCCCATGACTGTATTGTGGGCAACAACGTGATTTTAGCCAACAACGTAACCCTGGCCGGTCATTTGACTATTGAAGACCATGCCATATTGGAAGGCCTTGTGGCGGTGCAGCAGTTTATGCGCATTGGAGCACATGCTTTTGTAGCTGGTGCCACACTCGTGCGAAAAAATGTACCTCCATACTGTAAAGCGGCTCGCGAGCCAATCAGCTATATCGGTATCAACGCCATTGGATTAAAGCGAAGAGGATTTAGCGAGGAAGACATCCGCCACATAGAAGACATTTATCGATTGATATATGTACTCAACGACAATACATCCAAAGGGGTAAAAGCTGTTGTTGAAGAGATCAAAGAATCTCCCTACAAAACACAAATACTTGAGTTTATCGCAAATTCAGAAAAGGGAGTGATGAAAGGCGTGTCCTAGTATGAAAATTGCATTGACCGACATCGGAAAGAAGTATGGAAAACATTGGATTTTCCAGAACGTCAATGCAGTATTTGAAACGGGAAATTGCTATCCGGTCATTGGTTCTAATGGCAGCGGAAAATCTACGCTTATTCAGGTTATTTCAGGTTTTGTTACTCCCAACAAGGGTACCATCAACTACGAGATGGATGGTACATCTGTGGCCGTAAACGAGATCTACGAAAAACTCGTCATGGCAGCCCCTTATCTCGAGCTTCATGAGGAGTTTAATGTGCAGGAATCCATTGAAATGCACTTCCAGTTTAAGAAAATGCACGCTGGGTTAACTAATGAGGATATTCTCCATAAGATTGACCTGTATGCACATAGAAACAAGCTACTTGGGCAATTGAGCTCAGGAATGAAGCAACGGTTAAAGCTGGCCCTTGCCGTTTACAGCAATGTTCCCCTACTCCTTTTGGATGAGCCGTGTTCGAATCTCGATGTCAGGTGGAGCGATTGGTTAAACGAGGAGCTGTCAGCCTACGCGCAAACACGGATCACCCTTATTGGTTCAAATAGTCAGGAAAGTGAGCTTAGAACAGCCAATCAGGACGCGATAGACCTTACTTCGAGTCTTTATCGTTAATCAGCGTTAGATCTCCTCTTAGCTCTGGAAAATTCTCAGACCTAAGGATGTAGTAATATACGCCTGAAGGATGCTCAAGCGGCACCCATTCATTCCTGTAAGGATGCGCTTCAAACACTTTCTGTCCCCATCTATTGTACACATATAAGTGAGCATCGTGGAAGTTGATGATATTCTCGATGTAGAAAGCATCATTGATTCCGTCACCATCTGGCGTAATCACATTTGGAATGTACACACATGGATCAACCTCAATAGAAACCGTATCTCCGGTTGTACTTCCGCACAGATCAGTCACCCTGATGTAGTGCTGGTTAGACTGCCTGGAAATAACCCTGAACACATTGCTATCAACCTGTTCGTACAATTCGGCTGTAATTGGGTCTTTAACTGGGATCCACTCATACGTGAAACCACCTGCACCACCGTAAACTTTGACACCAATGGTGTATTCGTCCCCATAGCACAGTTCCGCATCTTCCGAGAGCTCTATGGACAAATCGGCATACTCGGGCACTTCGAGCAATGCACCAGCCGTAGACGACATTCCGCAAAAGTCAGTTACAGTCAGAGAAACCAACTCTGTAACACTGCCCACAAACACAATGGCTGTGTCAGAATCATTTGTTGACCATTCATACGTGATAGGCCCAAGACCACCTGTCACATCCGGATCGAGGAAAAACTCTTCTCCGGCACATTTCGCCTCCAGCGGATACAACACAGCGCGTAACGAATCTACCTCCAAAGCATTCACAAAGAAGTTGGTGTCATACCGCCTACCGCACACATCTCGCACCCAGAAATAAATGGTTGTATCACCGTTGATCTTGACAGTAAGCGCTGAGTCTCCGTCAAACACGGGATCAAACTGATCCCAGGAGTAGGTGTAAGGTTCTGTTCCGCCATCAAACTCAGGAACTATGGTCAGTTTGCGGCCTACACAGAAAATTGTCGTGTCTTTCCAACCAACGGTAAACGCATCGGGAACCTTGATGCCAAGGAAAGCCGAATCAGTCACCGACCGGCCACAGTCATCCGTCACCGTTACGAAAACGTTCATGGGATCATTCACCGTTACATGTGCTGTATCGTTTGTACTACCCACAGACCATGCATACGAAAATGGAGGTGTTCCATTCACGATATCAAGTTCCAGCTCAATTTTATCTCCAGCACAATTCACTGAGGAGTCATTTCTAATCAATACCAGTGGATCATCTGCATAGTTCTTTGTCACCAAAATGGTATCAAACAAGGTCGTTAAGGCACAACTATCCTGCAGGGCTACCACAAATGTGTCAATACCTCCATTGGGAGATAAATTGACCGTAATAAAGCTTGTGGTGTCTCCAGTGTTCCATAAATAGGTAAATGGTGGTGGCCCACCACTCTGAACAATGGCCCACAAATTCAGAGAATCAGGTGGGCAGTTGACTGTAGTATCGTTGGATGAGTTCACCGTCAAATCAGGAATATCGTAGAAATACAAGGTGCCTGTGCTAATGAATGTGTCTCCGCACACTGTCACCGAAACGGCTTCGATAATGAGACTCTCCACACCTTCATTCAATCCATCTGCAAAGGGAACGATGACGATCGTGGTATCGGGATCACCCGGTGGAAGTACAATAGAATCTGGTAACAAAGTATAGTCAATGCCATTGGTGGCGGTTCCAGAAATTTGCAAGTATGTAATGGCACTATCAACAGTATCTGATCTGCTAAACAGTATTTCAGCCTGCCCACAACCTTCGTTGATGGTACTGTCACCATTGACCGAAGTAATGTTTACCTCAATGAGATTGGAAGAAAAACTACCTCCTTCAAGAAACACTCCTGAGTCAAGTACTCCGTCTCCAGCATCGGCTATGGCCATTTTGATATGGTACGTATCTCCGCATATCACCTCGGCAACAGCCTCAAGTGTCACCGTCATTCCAGAAAACAACACATTGGTATCTGTGGGTGCTGTGTAATTATTGGCAAAATACTGCGAGTTGCATGGACATGCCGGTGAGCAATTAGAACCCCCAGCCACATCGTTTACGGTATTGATGGAAACCTCTGTTGTTGTTCCAGGCAATACCGCCAGGTTATCTGCCCCATTCGAATAAGGACCTGATATACCAGGTCCGCTCAGGAAGAAACCAAACACATCGTTGAAGTTGGAGCACACATACGTAGGGTACTCGGTACTTGCAAACACATAACTAAACCGAATGGTATCCCCTTGCGGGACAAAATCAAATTCAAGAACAGCCGCATTGTTTAGCGTAAAGTTCGGTAATAACAATGCCAAATCTGGGTCTGTAACTCCATCTGTACCACCCGGTCCGGGTGAAGGGTTTGCGAATGTTCCGCTGTGGGCTTCTACGCTTCCCGATCCCAACATCAAACCATAGGGAATGTCTACGATGGTACTATCAGAAGTAAACTCTCCAATCTGCACGGAATCATAGCCCGGTGCATGACCAAACGCTGTAGTATCGCACCCGGTGAAGGTGGCATTGAAAGCCGTAACCCCAGATCCCAATAACACTTCCTGCACGTAATAGTCGGCCCAATTTCCAGAAGCCTTTGCACTCTCAACTGTGAGTTGAGCATAAGAAGAGTAAGCGGTAAATAGGGTTAAAAGCAGAAAGAAAGAAATCCTCATACTAAACAGACGTAAATCTCAAAGATAAGTTGATTAACTTCCCTTCACATCATCGGACATTTCCTGTACCTTTTCTTTCAAAGATTCTTTGAATGCTATCATTCTATCCAGAACGTCAGAATCAGAAGCACCAAGTATCTGCGCAGCTAGTATCCCTGCATTCTTAGCTGCATTTAACGCCACTGTAGCTACAGGCACTCCATTGGGCATTTGAAGGATAGATAAGATCGAATCCCATCCGTCAATTGAATTGGAAGATTTAACTGGAACACCAATGACTGGAAGTGGTGTCACAGAGGCAACCATTCCCGGTAAATGTGCCGCGCCACCTGCCCCTGCAATGATGACTTTTAGGCCTCGTGTATGTGCTGTGCTACCATACTCCATCATTTTCTCTGGAGTACGATGAGCAGATACGATATCAAATTCAGTGGCAATTCCCATCTCTGTTAAGACATCGATGGCTGCTTTCATAACCGGAAAGTCACTCTTACTTCCCATTATTATTCCTACTTGTGGATTATCTGACATGCCGCTAAATTAAGCTATTACTCTAATTTGTTCTTTCACTTTCTTGGCGTTTTCCAACGCTTCTTCTGAGGTTGCACCTAACACCGTAACGTGCCCCATTTTTCGAAATGGTTTGGTCAACGCCTTTCCATATACATGCGGGAAAACACCTCCCTTTTCTATGGCCTCGGCCATGCCCTCATATACAACAGGCCCTGAAAAGCCCTTCTCGCCCAAAAGATTGATCATAGCCGCTGGAGACCGCAGTGAAGTGTCGCCAAGCGGATAGTTCAAAATGGATCGCATGTGAATATCATACTGTGAAGTAAAACAGGCTTCGATGGTGTGATGGCCACTGTTATGAGGTCGGGGTGCAATCTCGTTGATCAGAACTGTTCCGTCTTTGGTCAGGAATAACTCGACTGCCAAGAGACCTACCATCTCCAGTTTCTCGATAAGAGACTCGGCCAACTGTCGGCACTCCATCTCCTTCTCTTCAGATATTCGGGCCGGACTTACCAGGTAATCTACCAGGTTGGCTTCAGGGTTAAATACCTGCTCTACCACCGGAAAGCTTTTCACCTCGCCACGTTCGTTTCGCGCGACCAAGACTCCTAGCTCCATTTCAAAATCAACCCATTGCTCTAAAACCGAAGGTGCGTCAAACCCTGACTCGATATCGGCTTCAGATTTAATAGGTGTTACACCTTTTCCGTCATAGCCACCCACTCTCATCTTCTGCATTACGGGTAGCAGGTCAACATGATCCTTTATTTCTTCCTTAGAAGATACGATGGCAAACGGTGCAGTTGGAAGACCGTGCTCTCTATAAAACTCTTTTTGCACACCCTTATCCTTGACCATTTCGAGAATACGCGTTTGCGGGAATACCTTCTTCCCCTCAGCCTCTAGTTTCTTGAGCGCCTCAATCGAAACGTTTTCAATTTCGATGGTCACCACATCACAAGACTTTCCCATAGCATATACGGCCTCAGCATCATTTCTATTGGCATGTACAAACTCATGTGATATTTTGCTGCATGGCGCCTCGACATCCGGATCAAGTGTGACTATTTCATGACCATAATTAAGCGCGTTCTGAATGAACATTCTGCCTAACTGACCTCCTCCAACTATTCCAATTCTCATGGTGCAAATATCATGAATTCAATCGCGGATTTCATATCAAATTATCAGCTTTATTTAAGCACATAGGATGTACATTCGCAGACTAATTTTAGTCAGATTGATCCAGGTTAAAGACAAGCATTTTGATGTTTATATCAACGAGGCTCAAATGCAAGAATCTATTCGACAAATGGGACTTGCATTGGAAAAAGATTACACGGGCAAATGCCCTGTGTTTATCGGAGTACTGAACGGGTGCTTCATGTTTTTCTCCGATTTGCTAAAATCGTTTTCGCCAGAATGTGAAGTAGCCTTTATCAAGGCGGCCTCGTACGAGGGCATGAAAAGCACAGGAAACGTAAAATTTCACGAGGCCGGAAAACTTGACCTTGAAGGCCGTGACATCATATTAATTGAAGATATAATCGACACGGGAAACACACTCAAGGCACTCTATGAACATTTTGATTCGCGGGGTGTGAACTCGATTAAAATCTGCACGCTACTATTCAAAAAAGAGGCTTACAAACTCAACCTCCCTATTGACTATGTTTGCTTTGAGGTAGAAAACAAATTCCTTCTTGGCTATGGCCTTGATTATGATGGAATTGGAAGAAATCTACCTGAGATATATATCCTAAACGAAAATCATGATTAACATCGTAATATTTGGCCCTCCAGGTGCCGGAAAAGGAACACAAAGCGAAAAGCTATTGGCTCACTATGGACTTGTACACATTTCTACCGGAGACCTTTTCAGAGCACACATAAAAGGTGAAACGGCCCTGGGAATTGAGGCTAAATCTTATATGGATAAGGGTGAGCTCGTCCCCGACTCTGTGACCATCAACATGCTGAGAGCCAAAGTCGAAGAAAACCCGGCCGCACGCGGTTTTATCTTTGATGGGTTTCCGAGAACTACACCCCAGGCCAAGGCGCTGGATATACTCTGCTCATCGTTGAACACATCTATTTCTGTGTGTCTTTCAATGTCGGTACCCGATGAAGAATTGGTTGCACGCCTGCTAAATCGAGGAAAAACAAGTGGACGAGCTGATGACGCCAATGAAGAAGTTATCCGCAATCGCTTGGCAGTTTATATGAAAGAAACCAACCCGCTTAAAGAGTTCTATGCATCTCAGGATAAGCTGAGCGAAGTAGATGGCGTGGGTACGATTGACGAAATATTCAACCGCCTGTGTATGGCCGTTGATTCCATTTAAGTTATGGCCAAAAACCGAAAAGAACACGCGAGCAACTTTGTTGACTACGTCAAAGTATTCTGCAAGAGCGGACATGGAGGAGCTGGTGCTGTTCACTTTCGAAGAGAAAAATTTGTAGCCATGGGAGGCCCCGATGGTGGCGATGGCGGACGTGGCGGACATGTGATCTTGGAGGCAAACAAGCAATTATGGACATTGCTTCACCTGAAATACAAAAAACACATCAAAGCTACCGATGGAAAACCCGGAGGCAAGCAAACAGCCACCGGTAAAAGCGGTCAGGATGTGACACTTCAGGTGCCATTAGGCACGGTTGTCAAACACGCTGAAACCGGTAAAGAACTCTTTGAGATAACTGAAGAGAATCAGAAACAAATCCTGGCACCCGGTGGTCGTGGAGGACTTGGAAACTGGCATTTTAAGAACTCAACACAACAAACTCCGCGTTATGCACAACCGGGAACAGAGGGCACAGAAGATTGGTATATACTCGAACTCAAAATTCTGGCTGATGTTGGTCTTGTAGGGTTTCCGAATGCAGGAAAGTCTACTCTATTGAGTTCAGTTTCTGCAGCCAAACCCGAGATAGCGAGCTACGCATTCACCACGCTTACGCCAAACCTCGGTATTGTGGGGTATCGTGACGATCGCTCATTTGTCATGGCAGATATCCCAGGAATCATTGAGGGTGCCAGTGAAGGAAAAGGACTGGGACATCGGTTTTTACGACATATCGAGCGCAATGCAGCATTGTTGTTTCTTATACCGGCAGATAGTGATGACCATTACAAGGAATATCAGGTTTTACTCAATGAGTTAGAACAGTACAACCCAGAGTTAATGCATAAAGAGCGCCTGGTTGCCATCTCTAAAAGCGACATGCTAGACGAAGAATTGAAAGACGAAATTGCTGCTCAATTTCCAGATGGATTACCCCATATCTTCTTTTCGTCTGTGGCCCAACAAAACCTGGATGAGTTAAAAGACCACATTTGGAAAATCATCTCAAAACCGCTGCAAGATTAGATGCTAAGAAGACTTCGCATATACTTTACCGGAGTGGGTATCGGACTAATAATGGTTTATCTGATGTTTGGACGTGATGACTCCAGAGACCTGGATATCTGGACACCTTCTCAGCGCATTTTAGAAGAAATACGAAACGACTCTATTCTTCAAAACAGTGGTCAACTGGCATGTTTTAAAGCGTGCCTGAACTTAACCGAAGATGAAATGACGGAGTTCTGGACAGAATCATCAGTAAAGAGCTTAAACCCAGGTGGCGACCCTTATCGCTACCTCATTTCGCTTAAAACAGATGAAAGACATTTGGAAGCGGAACTCGAAAAAGCCGGTGAGCAGTACATTCTACAATTTGTCAAGGACAACCAAAACCCCGTAGCCTGCACGTGTGATGAGTAATCTCATCTTCAATAAACAAGATTGGCAACAGCTAATTGAGGAAATCAATCCATCGAGTATGGTGGTCCTCTCAGATCAAAACACCAGCAAACATTGCTTACCCTACTTTACGGATCAGTATTTAGGCGAAGTCGATTTTTATCACCTTGAAATCCCTGCAGGTGAATCATCCAAAGAACTAAAGGTTACTGACTGGCTCTGGAGCCGAATGCAAGAAGCGGGAATCGACCGCAAATCGTTACTTATTGCCCTTGGTGGCGGGGTGGTAACAGACATAGGAGGTTTTGTTGCCTCTACGTATAAGCGAGGTATTCAGCACGTATTGGTACCGACCACAACACTCGCCATGACAGATGCCGCACTTGGTGGGAAAACGGGAATCAACTTCAATGGGCTTAAGAACCAGATTGGTACGTTCTATAACGCAGCATCCATACTTGTTGATTTGCAATTCCTGAGTACGCTGCCCGAGAATGAGATGCGATCTGGATGGATGGAAACGGTCAAGCATGCCTTGATTGCTGACGCTGATCTTTGGAACCACATCCGACATTCCAACTGGATAGACATGTCTATTTCTGGAGACATCATTGGGAAAAGCGCAGCCATAAAAATGAACATTGCCGAACAGGATCAAACAGATTTAGGAGTGAGACAAGCACTCAACTTCGGCCATACTGTAGGCCATGCCATCGAATCCTCTTCTGGCCTTTTGCACGGTGAAGCCATTGCCTTTGGAATGGTGGCAGAGTCTTATCTATCCTCTACCCTGCTTGGACTTGACCAAAGAGAATTGGATGACATTGTTCATTACATCGAGGGACTCGGCATTTCGTTCACCGATCTGGATCTTAATTCGGAGAGCATCCTGGCTAATATCATGCACGACAAAAAAAATGAGAACGGTCGGCTCATATTCGCTTTGATTTCTAATATTGGAAAAGCGGAGGTGAACGTTGAAGTAGATGCGCAGGATATAGAAAAGGCAATCACCTTTGCTGCAGACCGACTCATTGGATGAAATTCACGCTAAAAGCAAAAACACATACGCTAAAGGGAAACATATCACTTCCCGCTTCAAAGAGCATAAGCAACCGTGTTCTTATTATCCAGGCGCTGGCTCAAACTCCGTTTGACATCAAGAACCTAAGCGATGCTGACGACACGCGCATCCTCAAAAAAGCCCTTGACAGAAACGACATTATTACGGACGTAGGCCCGGCAGGAACTGCCATGCGCTTTTTGACAGCCTATTTTGCTTCTCGTCCTGGTGAAAAAGTGCTGACTGGATCGACCCGAATGAAGCAGCGCCCCATTTCTATTCTGGTTGATGCTTTGCGTAGTCTGGGTGCCAATATCACGTATCTGGAACAAGAAGGATATCCGCCACTCCACATAGAAGGTCGAAGACTATCTGGTGGTGAAGTAACCGTAAAGGGAAACGTAAGTAGTCAGTTTATTACGGCCCTGATGCTGATTGCTCCAACACTGCCTCAACCACTCACAATTCACATTGAAGGAGACCCGCTATCGCGCCCCTATATCAACATGACCCAAACGCTCATGGAGCATTGCGGGGCTCAGGTAACCATATCTGGTAACTCGATTAAAATCATGCCTGGCCGGTACCGCTCTAAATCATTCGAAATTGAACCCGATTGGTCGGCCGCAGCATTTTGGATGAGTTTCGCTTCCCTGGCAAGGAAGAGCAACGTTTTGCTCGAGGGACTGACAAGAGAAAGTATTCAAGGTGATCAAGCTTCTATTGAGTTATTTGCGCATTTAGGTATAGACTCCTGTTTTGAAGAAGACGGACTCCGGTTAAGCAAACTACCTACCTCCGAAACGGAAGAATGGAACTTTCGTAACCACCCAGATTTGGTTCAGCCAGCTGTCATAGCTGCAGCAGGTCAGTCTAAAAAATTCACATTCAAAGGATTGGACAACCTCCGGTTAAAAGAGACGGACCGAATCCAAGCCCTGCAACTCGAATTGACCAAAATTGGTATTGAAAGTCAGGTAGAAGGTCACACGCTGCATGTTCGTGCTCAGCAAGCGAGCGCTCCTGAAACATTCCTAGAGTCATATGACGATCACAGAATGGTTATGGCCCTTGCTCCACTCAGCATGCTTTTTCCAAGTATTGTCATTGACAATCCAATGGTTGTAGCCAAGTCATATCCAGCTTTTTGGAAACAAGTCGAGAAGTTCGTGGATGTAAGGCCGATGAAGTAATTACTTAGAAAGGATAGAGCCAATATCCGGCTTGAAATACTGATCGCTCTTGAGCACTTTGCCATCTTCTCTGTAAATGGGTTCCCCATTCTTGTCGAGCTTGCTCATATTGCTCCGTTGTATTTCGCGAAAAACCTCTTCGATCTTATCCTGCATACCATGACTCAAAATAGTTCCGCATAGAATGTAGAGCATGTCGCCCAGCGCATCGGCAATCTCAATCAAATCACCATTTTCTGCGGCTTCCAGATACTCTTCATTTTCTTCGCGCATGAGTTTATACCTGAGCATCAGCGTGTCTCTATCGACCTGAGCTGTAGGCACTTCTTTGTTCTCGATTTTAAACGAATTGTGAAATTCTCTCACACAGTTGATCACCTGCTGAAAAGACATATCTGAATTTGTTAAATCACTCATTTCTTTATGGTTAAATTGATGGCTTTTTTGAAAACTGCAATGTACTAGAACCCCTAATTTTATTGATGTTTCCTGTTAAAATAGTTCTTAACATTTTTTAAAGGAGGCCCTTGTCAGTGACGCATAAGAATGTGGATTTTCGTCTTCTTCTAACTGAACCTGACTGAACGAAAGATTATCGCATGGAAACAGCAACTGATATCAGAGCGCTAAACGAGAAGATTGAGAAAGAGAGTGCATTCATTGATTTGGTGAATCGTGAAATGGACAAGGTCATCATTGGGCAGCAATACATGATTGACCGCATGATGATATGCCTCCTGTCCAACGGACACCTTCTTCTCGAAGGCGTGCCAGGACTGGCAAAAACACTAGCTATTAAATCTTTGGCCTCGACCATTGAGGCCGATTTCAGTAGAATTCAGTTTACTCCAGATCTTCTTCCAGCTGATTTGGTAGGTACGCAGATTTATCAGGCCAAGAAAGAAGAATTCAGTGTAAGAAAGGGACCCATCTTCGCCAATTTTGTACTGGCCGATGAAATAAACCGAGCTCCAGCAAAAGTTCAAAGTGCTCTTCTTGAAGCCATGCAGGAAAAGCAGGTGACTATTGGTGATGAAACCTTTGACCTTCCGAAACCTTTCCTGGTTTTGGCCACTCAAAACCCAGTTGAGCAAGAAGGAACGTATCCGCTTCCCGAGGCTCAAGTAGACCGGTTTATGCTTAAAGTAGTCCTCGACTATCCCAAAATGGAGGAAGAGAAACGCATTATTCGGCAGAATGTGAGTCAGCAAGGTTTTCCCGAACCAGCTACTATTCTGAAGACATCAGATATTCTTAAAGCGCGTGATGTAGTTCGTCAGGTTTACATGGACGAAAAGATTGAGCAATACATCGTGGACATTGTGTTTGCTACTCGTAACCCAGAGAACTATGGAATGGCCAAGTTCAAAGACCTGATTTCATTTGGTGGTTCACCACGTGCAAGCATCAACCTTGCGCTGGCTGCCAAAGCCTATGCATTTATCAAGCGCAGAGGCTACGTCATTCCTGAAGACATCAGAGCCGTATCCAAAGATGTACTGAGACACCGCATCGGTCTTACTTACGAAGCGGAAGCAGAGAACATAACAACTGAACACATCATTGATGAGCTATTGAATCGAGTTGAAGTGCCTTAAGCCTGGCTTAACCTACTATCAATTACTGTATTCAAGCAAATGGAAACATCAGAACTACTTAAGAAAGTCAGAAAAATAGAGATCAAGACCCGAGGACTGAGCAATCAGATCTTCTCCGGGGAGTATCACTCTGCGTTTAAGGGACGTGGTATGGCTTTCAGCGAGGTGCGTGAGTACATACCCGGTGATCCTATTCGAAGCATTGACTGGAATGTTTCTGCCCGATTTAATCATCCATATGTCAAGGTGTTTGAAGAAGAGCGCGAACTCACGATGATGCTTTTGATTGATATCAGTGCATCTGAAAACTTTGGAACAAAGGGCTTGCTCAAGCGTGAATTATTAACAGAAGTGGCTGCTGTCCTGGCCTTTTCTGCTGTTCAGAACAACGATAAAATCGGAGTCATTCTCTTCTCAGACCGAATCGAGAAGTTTATTCCTCCAAAAAAAGGCAAGAGCCATATTCTCCGGATTATTCGTGAGATGATCAATTTTGAACCGGAAGGCACGGGGACCAATATAGAGCAGGCGCTGAGCTTCTTTAACAATGTGACCAAGAAGCGAAGCATAGCATTTCTCATCTCCGACATGATGGATGAGGGTTATGAAAAGCCACTGCGTATTGCTGCCAAAAAACACGACTTCGTAGCACTTCAACTTCGAGACATAGCAGAAGACAGCATTCCTGATCTGGGATACATTCCACTAAAGAATGCGGAAACCGGAACCATAGAGTGGGTTAATTCATCCAACAAAAAACTTCGAAAAGCTTTCCGTGCCAATGCCCGAAAACAGCTGGACGAAACAGAACAATTACTCAAGCGAAGCGGAGTTGATTTTACCTATCTGTACACAAATCGGTCCTACGTAAAGCCACTTATGCAACTGTTTAAAAAACGCGAATCAAAACGATGAGGTGGCTGCTCTCCATAGTGCTATTGACAATTTGGGGCACCTCATTGGCCCAGACATTTGAGCTTCAAACCGAAGCGAAAGAGTTACTGATAGGTGAGCAAACGACCGTAAGCTGGATACTGGAAGTAAAGACTTCTGACACAGTGGCTTTCTCCCCTCTTCAAGACACGTTGGTCGATGGTATAGAAATCGTGATGGCTGACACCATAGACACAAGTTACATAGGCGACCAGCTGCAAACCAAACGATATAGCCAGTCGATCACAGTTACCTCATTTGACTCGGGTATTTATGTCGTTAAACCGCTTATAGCCGTCTTGAATGATGACACGATACGATCCAACCCTATTCTGATTCATGTTCAGACCATTGAGGTGGATACATCAAAGGGAATTGCTGATATCAAACACATTGAGCAAGTGCCATTTGACCTGATCGAGTGGTTTGATGAAAATCAACAATGGTTCTATATTGGGTTGGCTGTTCTGTTGGTCATAGCAGCCATTATTTACTTCTTGCTCAAGCGTAAGCCTAAGGAAGTAGTTGAGCCGGTAATACCAGAAAGACCTCCTCACGAAATTGCTTTGGAACGTTTATCAGAGCTGGCCGAAGCCAAGCTCTGGCAGTCGAACAAAACGAAAGAATACTACTCCGAGCTTACCGAAATTCTGCGTCAGTTCGTTGAGCTCAGATTTAGGATTGCTGCTCTGGAGCAGACGAGTGACGAAATCGTGCAAGCCTTAAGACGATCACCAGACTTCACCAAAGAAGAGATCGATGGAATCAAACGCTTACTGTTTCTGGCTGATCTGGTCAAATTTGCCAAGGAAAACCCGCTAGGAAGCGAAAACGATGTGCATTTTGATTCGGTCAAAACCTTTGTAAATCGCCATATAAGCTTACCACCCGAACCAGACAAAACGGAAGATGATGCCTGATTGGGAGTTTGCACATATCTGGGTTTTATGGACGCTCCTCATTATTCCATTGTTGACAGCGTTTCACATTCTGCGCTATTGGAAACGACAGCCTTCTGTTTCCTTTTCAGCCAGCAATTATCTGCCCGCTCAAGGCTTTATTGCCTCTAAATTGGTGCACATTCCGTTTATACTGCGCATGCTTGCCATAGGAGCTCTTATTGTAGCATTAGCCAGGCCACAGTCAAGCAGCAGTTGGCAAGATGTAAAGACAGAAGGTATAGACATTGTAGTGGCTATGGATATTTCGAGCAGTATGCTGGCTCGCGATTTTGAACCGAACAGACTCGAAGCGTCTAAAGAGGTAGCACAAGAGTTTATCCTAAACCGGCCAAATGACCGAATTGGGCTGGTGGTGTATGCAGGCGAAAGTTTTACCCAATGTCCGCTCACCACCGATCACGACAAACTCATCAACCTGTTTCAGGATTTGGAATTTGGCCTGATAGAGAACGGGACAGCTATTGGAATGGGATTAGCTAATGCGGTCAACCGACTAAAGGAGTCTGATGCCAAAAGTAAGGTCGTGATTCTGTTGACAGATGGAGAGAATACAGCAGGCAATATTCCTCCAATTACCGCAGCCGAAATAGCCAGTTCATTTGGAGTCAAGGTTTACACAATTGGAGTTGGCACCAAAGGGATGGCCCCGATGCCTGCACAGGACTATTTTGGCAGGATAACCTATGTCAATGAAGAAGTTAACATTGATGAAAAAACGCTAAAATCTATAGCCAAGATCACCAATGGGAAATACTTTAGAGCTACAGATAACGAGTCGTTAAGTAGCATCTACGAGGAAATTGATCAACTCGAGAAAACCGTAATCGAAGAAACGCAGTTTGAAAAGAAGAACGAAGAGTTCCTGATCATCACGCTTGTTGGGCTTGCTCTACTCCTAATCGAGTTCCTGATGAAGAAGCTGGTATTCAAAAACCCCATTGCCGATGTTTAGGTTTGAGCATCCATACCTGCTGTACCTCTTGTTGGTGATTCCTCTTTTCTGGCTTATCCAACTATTGGTTTGGAAGTCTAACAAGAGAAAATTTGCCGCTATAGTAGACACCAGACTGGGAGCTGAATTGATACCGCTTATGAGTTTTTCTAAGCGTTGGCTTAAACTTGGGGTTCTTTCTGCTGCACTGATATGCCTGGTTTTTGCGCTTGCCAACCCGCAATACGGTTCTAAATCTGAAGAAGTCAAGCGTAAAGGCATTGACCTGATGATTGCGCTGGATATCTCAAACAGCATGCAAGCCGAAGATTTATACCCCAACCGTATTAGCAGGGCCAAACGCAGCATTCAGGAGCTGCTCACGTATCTACGATCAGACCGAATTGGCATTGTTGTATTCGCAGGTGAAGCCTTTGTGCAACTTCCTATTACCACAGACTACGCTGCTGCCAAACTGTTTCTGAATTCCATTGAGTCCAATCTTATTGCCACGCAAGGCACCGATATCGGAAATGCGATTGAGCTCTGTATGAATTCTTTTGACTACGAAAGCCCTACCAGCAAGTCGATTATCCTCATTTCTGATGGCGAAAACCACGAAGAATCTGCAGTTGAAATGGTCAGTCAGGCAGCTGAGCAAGGTATTGTAGTCCACACGATTGGCATGGGGTCAATTGAAGGTGCTCCTATTCCGGTTATGTCAAACGGTAAGCGTATCGGCTTTAGAAAGAACCGTGAAGGCAATACGGTGGTTTCAAAACTCAATGAGCAAATGCTGACCGAGGTAGCCGCTGCAGGTAATGGAACATTTGTGAGGGCATCGAATTCTGAGAGTGGAATGAGCTACATATTCGAGGAAATAGAAAACCTCGAAAAGGTAGAAATCGGTTCTAAAGTATATACCGATTACGAAGACCGTTTTCAATACTTCCTTTTACCAGCGCTGCTTTTATTGATTATCGAGTTAATAATTCCAAATACCAAATCGATGTGGTGGAGAAAACTATTTGCTTCGTAGAATATTGGGGATGAAGTACTGTATTGTCATAACATGTATGCTGTTTGCCTCCGCTTTTGGTCAGGCACAAGGAAACCTTGATTTGTATCGGGGAAATCAAGCCTATGAGTCCGGAGAGATGGAAACGGCCAACCAGCATTATCAGACAGCCATATCAAAAAACCCAAAGACATTTAAAGGGTATTTAAATCTGGGAAATAGCCAGTTTCGAAATCAGGAATTAGACGATGCTGCTGCCAGTTTTGTACAAGCTGCTGCCAACAGTGCCACCAGTGAAGAAAAAGCGCGTGCGCTGCACAATCTCGGCAACACGCAGTTGCAGGCAAGCAAGCTCGATGAAGCCATTAAATCATATAAAGATGCGCTTCGCGCCAACCCTGCCGACAACGAAACCCGATATAATCTGGCATACGCTCAGCGACTGAAAAAGGAGCAGGAACAACAGCAACAAGATCAACAGCAACAAGATCAACAGCAGCAAGAAAATAAGGATCAGCAAAAGCAAGATCAGCAACAAGAGAACAAGGACGAGCAGAATAAGCAAGATCAACAGGAAAAACAAGACCAGGAGAAGCAAGACCAGCAAAATCAGGAACAGAACAAAGAGGAGCAGCAAGAGAATAAAGAAGGGAACGAACAAGAGCAGAATAAGCCTGACGAGGAAGAACAAAAGGAAGGTGAGCCACAGCCCATTCAAATATCTCCACGCGAAGCCGAGCAAATGCTTGAGGCGGCTAAAGAACAAGATCAAAAAGTTCAAATGGGACTGAGAAGCAAGAAGCAAAAAGGCAAGCCTAAAAACATTGAAAAGGACTGGTGAGAGCACTATTATCCATATGGCTTGTGTTTACACTGCTTGGCCTGAAAGCTCAGGAAATCAAGGTAGAAGTCTCCAGTAATCAACTTGCCGTTGGACAGCGTTTTCAAATCACGTACTCGACTGAGAAAAAAGGCAGCAACTTCAAATCGCCTGACCTTTCTGATTTTGCCGTACTGTCTGGACCAAACAAAATGTCGAACATGCAGCTCGTCAACGGGCAGTTTTCGAGTTCAATCAGTTACTCGTTTATTGCGCAAGCTGTATCTGAGGGAGAATTTGAAATAGAGCCAGCTCGCATGAAAATTGGCTCTGATTGGATCGAGTCTAAGCCTGTTAAAATCACAGTTAAGGGCCACAGGACCAAGAATACGCAACAAAAGCAATCTCAAAAATCGAAGCAAAAAAACCAAGCCCCCAAGGCCAGTGCTACTCAGGCAGATCTCGAAAAGAATGCTTTTATCAAATTATATGTAGACAAGAAGAACGTATTCGTTGGTGAGCAATTGACAGCTACATACATCTTGTATTTCAACCAGGATATTTCGAATCACGAAGTACGAGAAAGCCCTGTATTCAATGGGTTCTATGAAGAAAACATAGAGTTAGATAACAATAACCTGCGGGTTGAAAACATCAATGGCAAGAAATACAAAGCGGCCACACTAAAAAAAGTCTTGCTTACGGCTCAAAAATCTGGTGAGATAGAGATTCCTCCGTTCGAGCTGGAATTGGAACTTCTCATACCCGTTAGGAAAAAACGACAGTCCATTTTCGATATGGCATTTGGAAATTACCAGCGGGCTCGAATGGTGGCAACCAGCAATTCGGAAACCGTAGAGGTAACTCCCCTACCGACTTTTGATCAGCCCAAATCGTTTACTGGAGCTGTGGGGCAGTTCAACTTGAGCCATACACTAGACAGAACTGAAATTGCTGTTAACGAAGCCGTAAACCTGACTGTGAAAATTGAGGGTAGTGGAAACATTGATTTGGTAGGGTTACCAGACATCGTTTTTCCGGGTGACTTCGAAGTGTACGACCCTAAAACGAAGCAAAACATTAAGACCAACGCAAGTGGCAGCTCGGGTTGGAAAACGTATGAGTATGTCATCATCCCCCGTTATGCCGGGACATTCGAATTAGATCCTGTTGAGATAGCCTACTTCGACCCGAAAACAAAAAAATACAAGACCATAACCACAGGCAAAGTACAGTTGAACGTGCTCAAAGAAGACGGAACAACCAACAACAATCAATCGGCTTTTATCAGTCCCCGAAAAGAAGACGTGCAAGTTATTGGAACCGATATACGATACATCCACACCTCTGCACCCACTTTTGAAAGAGAGCAGACAGGCTTTTTCAATTCCATCGGATTTTATGGTTTGTCTACTCTTCCGTTTGCAGGTTTAGGAGCCGTACTTCTATTTGTTGGGTTTAGAAGAAAGAGACTTTCTGACGAGGCAGGTGTCAAAAGCAGACGTGCAGGTAAAGTGGCCAGAAAACACCTCTCGAAAGCACAAAAGCTTCTGGACAAAGATGATGATGTGGCATTTTTTGATGCAATCTCCTCTGCCCTGTTTGGTTACCTGTCTGACAAGCTTCAAATAGCCGTTGGAGATCTCAATAGAGACGTTATCGAACAGGCGCTTGCCGAAGCTTCGGTTGGTGATACACTCCGATTGGAGTTAAAGAAGATGCTCGATGAATGTGATATGGTGCGTTTTGCCCCAGGCGTGGTCAGATCAAAAGCAGAAATGCTGAGTAGTAGTGAAAAGCTTATAGAATCATTGGAAGATGTGCTATAGAATCATTTTGACCATATTGACCATTCTGACCTGTCACGGTATTTATGCTCAAGACGAGCATTACCAATCGATTTATGAGCAAGCCAATGCAGCATACGAAGAGGGCGCTTATGACTCAGCCAAAACGCTGTACAGTGAGATACTGGAAGGAGGCATACTATCGGCCGATTTATTCTACAACACGGCAAACAGCTACTTCAAAATCGGAGCCATTCCAGCGTCCATCCTGTTCTACGAAAAGGCACTCAAAATGGAGCCGAACCATGAGGATGCCCAGTACAACCTCAAAATAGCCAATGGGTTTGTAAAGGATAAAATTTCTGAAAACGAAAGGAGTTCAATTGCTGACCTGTGGCAAACAATAGCTACCTCAGCCCATGCCGATGTTTGGGCCTGGATTTTCCTGTTAAACCTTGTGCTGCTTTGTGTTGGGGCCGGATTCTTCTTTGTTTCAAAAACGGTTCTCCTGAAGCAAATAGGCTTTATGGGATCTATCGGGTTGCTATGTACAGGCATTGTTTTCTTCTCTTTAGCCTTATCATCTAAGGCCAATAGCGAGAAAAGAGAAGCCGTTGTATTTGCTCCAACACAAAACGTAAAATCTGAACCCAGAAGCTCGTCAACCGACCAGTTTGTTATACATGAAGGGCTCAAAGTAGCGGTAGAAGAAAGTACCGACAGCTGGATCAGAATCCGCCTGGTAGACGGAAAAACAGGCTGGGTACCCACTAGTTCGTTGGAAGAAATCTAAGATTCGTCTACGCATTAAATCATTGTAAGGAATGGACTGGAAATTCCGACTTATAAAGAGTATTTTCGCAGTCTGAAAACAACACAGTTTTCTAGCTGTTCTAAGACATTGTTATGATTGACACGATTGAAATAGAAATTACCGAGACAAAGGCCTCGCGTCTTTCTCAGGTAGACTTCGACAATATTCCGTTCGGTAAAGTTTTTTCTGACCACATGCTCATCATCGATTATGCAGATGGAAAATGGCAAACCCCACGGATTACTCCTTTCGAAAACCTTTCTCTTTCGCCTGCCACGTCAATGATTCATTACGGTCAATCTTTGTTTGAAGGCCTCAAGGGGTTTAAAGATGAAGATGGCAATATTCTCATCTTCAGACCAGAGAAAAACTGGGAGCGACTCAATAGATCCGCTGTCAGACTGTGCATGCCCGAAATTCCGGAAGAGCTCTTCATGGAAGGTTTGCGCAAGCTGGTTAGCCTGGATCGAAACTGGGTTCCAAAATCAAAGGAAAGCTCCCTATACATTAGACCATTTATGTTTGCTACCGATGCGTTCTTGGGAGTTAAGCCATCAGATACGTATTCGTTTATGATCATTACGGCACCTGTGGGACCGTACTATGCCAAGCCGCTTCACCTTAAGGTAGAAACTGAGTACACACGAGCTGCAGAAGGTGGTGTTGGATTTGCCAAGGCTGCAGGAAACTATGCCAGCGCGCTTTACCCAGCCATGCTTGCTCAAAAACAAGGCATTGACCAATTGATTTGGACAGACGCCAAGGAGCACAAGTATTTGGAAGAGGCTGGCACCATGAACATGATGGTTGTGCTTAACGATACATTGGTTACACCACCGGTTGGAAGTACTGTATTGGCAGGTGTTACGCGAGATAGCTTCTTAAAGCTGGCTAAAGATGGCGGCTACAAAGTAGAAGAACGCAAAGTGAGCCTTGCTGAAATTCAGGAGGCACTTGAAAATGGTACGTTAACCGAAATCTTTGGTGTAGGCACGGCTGCTACAACAGCCCAAGTTGAAAAACTGACCATTGGTGATGTTACGTATGAGCTTCCAGCTCCAACTGACAAGAGCATTTCGAGGGTCATTGGCAATCAGCTTATTGAGATCAAAAGAGGAATCAGTCCAGATTTATTTGACTGGAACGTTCGCGTATAAAAGGCGATAATTTGTTTCCTATTTTCTAGTATTTTCGGATGCTACGGAAATCAATTTGACCCAACATTATACCATATCCGGAACCGGAAAAACACTTGTATTTATACATGGTGCCTTTATCAATTCTGACATTTGGAAACACCAGATAGAGCATTTTAAACAAACGCATCGAGTAATCTGTATCGACCTCTGCGGACATGGACGCTCTGCACCAAAACAGGAATTAAGAGAATACTCTGTTGAATCATTTGGGAACGATGTTATAGACCTGCTTAAGGAAATCGGTGTGAAAAAATGCACATTGGTTGGGTTATCGTTAGGAGCCATGATTGCTCAATTTGTAGGTGCAAGACAGCCAAACATGGTTGAAGGCTTGATCTTGATTGGCAGCAGCGCTTCCATGCGGCTAAGACTTATTGAAAAGACGATTACTACCGTCATTTTCCCCAAATGGATGGCTATGTGGTTGTTTGGCCAGATGACGATCAAGCAGTTTCTCAAGCTCTCTTTTTTCCTCACCTGGTTTATGCGCGGAAATCGGTGGCTTGGCGGACCAGAAACCCGTCAATTAATCCGGCAGTCTATTGCACAGATAAAGCGGAGCGAAATCAAAAAGATCTATGCGGCCGTTCATACATTCCGAAAGCAAGACTTGCACGCTGGTAAGTTTCCGGTTCTGCTCATCAACGGTCAATACGATTCGCCTGTTATTCAATACCATTCTTTGTACCTAAACAAGGAACTTGGTGACCGGTCGCGGTTTTTAATCGTACCCAATACTGGCCATGCGTGCAACTATGACCGACCCGACTTCTTCAATGAGCAGGTCGAGGAATGGATGCTCAAAAACAACCTGCTCAGCGACCTTAAAACGCTTCGTGTTAACGAAACAGGTTATACTTCAAAATACAGTAGATCGCGCGAAATCCATCGCGCCAGTTGATTTTTTTCCCCTCTTCAAACGTCCGACCGTAGTAGGATATACCTACTTCATAGATACGCACGCCTTTAATACGAGAAAACTTGGAAGTGATTTCTGGCTCGATGCCAAATCGGTTCTCCTGAAGTGTAAAGTGCTGTAGCAAATCCCTTCGAAACATCTTGTAACATGTTTCCATATCCGTTAGGTTCAAATCGGTGAACATGTTGGACAAAAACGTCAGAAACTTGTTTCCGATGCTGTGCCAGAAGAAAAGTATCCTATGTGGGCTTCCTCCAATAAACCTGCTACCATACACTACATCTGCCACTCCATCTACCATAGGTTTTAAAAGCAGATTATACTCTTCGGGGTCATACTCAAGGTCGGCATCCTGAATGACGATATAGTCGCCTGTAGCCTCTTCAAAACCTCGTCTGATTGCAGCACCCTTACCCATATTCTTTGGTTGCTTGAAATACTCAACAGTCACCGTAGAATGAGCATCGATAAACTCCTGAATAGCCTCCTGGGTGTCATCTGTGGAGCAATCATCGACTATCACAAGCTCTTTCTCGCAGTCAGCAATAAGAGTGACATTCACCACTTTTTCAAGTATGGCGTGAATGGTGTTTGATTCGTTATAAGCTGGAATTACAATAGAGAGTTTCATTGGGGACGAATATAAATGTGGATTCGACACGTCAAAGATGAAATATTTTGCTTCGAAAGAAGTTACTGTCAGAACGGTACATTTGTTCTATGAGAAAAACGGTTTTCTTCGGTTTACTTGCTGTGCTATCTATCTTCGAAATAGGATGCAGTAGATGCTATGTGTGTTCAGTGACCACAGATTATGGCATTGTAGAGCGCGATGTATGCGGAAGAAAATCAGATGTAGGCAACCTCATCAGTCATCTTGAGTCTGACACTACAGGAAACGGACCCTGGGTGTGCGAAAAAGACTAACCCTCTGCTTCTTCGGCAGATTCCTCTGGGGCTGTTTCCTGTTTTTTCAAATCCTTTATCATCAGGTCAATGCGCTTTTTCTTGCCTCTTAAGGCATCTAATCGCTGGTTCTGAGCTTCGATTTTACCCAGTAAATCCTTTTTCAACGGGTTATCATCTTTTGAGAACTTGAAGAAATCGAGTTTACCTTCAAGCTGGGCCAGTTCTTTCTGACCTTCCTTGATCTTGGCTATCATAGCACTTCGTTCGCGTGCCAGCTCGCTTTCACCATCTGTGTGTGATGACAACGACTCAAGTCGCGCACTGAAGTTCTTCTCAGCTACTTCTTGCTTAGAGATTCCGATGGACTTATATGCATCCAGCACAACTCCTTCAAATGCACTATTGGTTTTAGAGCGCATCTTGGGTGCCACTGCCCCAAGCGAGTTCCACTCTTTTCTCCACCCTTTGATCACCTCTTCACCAGCAATCTTCGCATCGAGCTCTCCTTTAATTCGAAGCAGGAATTCTTCCTTGGCGTGGAGGTTCTTTTTCTCGGACTCGTTCCGAGCTTCATTAGCCGCTTTCTTCTTATTGAAAAACGCATCGCAGTACTTTCTGAACTCGCGATACATTCTAAACTCTTCATTAGGCATTAAACGTCCGGTTTCCTTCCACTTTCGTTGAAGTCCCTTGAGCGTATTGGCTACTTCGTTTTCGTCTTCACCCTGATAAATGGCTTTTGCTTCTTCTATGAGCGCCTTCTTGGCATCTTTTACCTTTGAAAACTCTGCATTAGCCACAGCCATAAAAGCTGATTTCTTCTCGAAGAAAGTATCACACTCTCCTCGAAATGCCTTCCAGATCTTATCATTCATGCCACGCCCAACAAAGCCAATCTTCTTCCATGCAGCCTGATGGTCCAGTACTTTCTTGGTCAGCTCTCTTACCTGCTTAAGGTCGGACAGCTCTATTGCAGCTAAGGCCTTCACCTCCTCTACCAAAGCTCTTTTCTTTTCGAGGTTTTGCTTGTGCTCTTCTTTGATGCTCTCGCGGTGAGCCTTGATACGATCAAACACCTCACCTACGTGCTTTCTAAATTCCTCACGAATGGCTTCCCATTCTTCCTGAAACGTTGGACCGATCTTATCCCACTCCTCGAGGTGCTTATGGATTAGAAAATCGAGCTGATTAATAGACTTCTCATCTTTTAAGAGCTTAATCTTTTCAATCTGAGCCAGTTTGAGCTCCTTGTTTTTCTTGAGGTCATTAATCTGCAGCTCTCTGTAGATATGTATGTGGTAGTAAAACTGCTCTATCAACCGGCTGTACTCTGCCTGTAGATCACGCTTCTTGGCTGCCGGAACTTCACCAATCTCTGACCACTTCTGCTTAATGGCATCAAATCGTTTGTAGGCTTTGCCAATATTCTCCTCGTCCTTGATTAGCGAATCCAACTCTTCAACCAGAGCCCTTTTCTCCGCTAAATTTGAACTCTCGCGTTCTGTCCGTTGTTTTTCGAAAGCCTTTCTCTGTTCGTGGTATTTACCCACCAGCTCATACATCTTGTCATCGTGCTCATCATTTTTGTACGTGAATTCGGGCTTCTCTTCCCCTTCCACTGTTTGAGCATCAAAGGCTTCCTGTTGTTCCTTTCTTGTAGCTTCCTTTAGTTGATTAAAACTCTTCGTCAGTTCGGTGAACGCAATTTTGTTCGGTTCGAAAGCCTCGGCAGTTACCAAGCCTTCTAGTTGGTTTACGATTTCTTCTTTGGACATCGTTGGCAGATTTAATATTCTCAAATGTAGTAGATAGAAGCACGCGTATGGGCATTACTTACGTGCAAGACCATCTGTTATAGCGGTTTAACCGTGTATGTGTTCCTTGGTGCCGTATTTGGCAATGACGGTTGCTTCATAATCCAGAAACTTGCTCCACAATGCATCTACGTCCATTTCATCCTTTCCGTATTTGCGTGCAAACTCTAAAAACATGGTGTAGTGCATGGCCTCACTCTTCATCAAGTCGGCATAAAAAGCACTTAGGTCTTCATCGGCAATGTTTTCACTGAGCAGTCTGAATCGCTCACAACTACGTGCCTCAATCATGGCCGCCAGTAACAATTGGTGCACCAAATTCTGTGTACGATTACCTCCGGTGAAGAATTTTCTCAAATCCCTCACATAATCGTCTTTTCGCTCACGGCCGAGCTTAAGTCCACGCTTCTGAATATGCTCATGAACACGCTGAAAGTGCTCCATTTCTTCGCGTGCTAATGCCGCCATGGCATCGACTAATTCTTCGAGTTCAGGATACTGGACAATGAAGGAAATAGCCGAACTGGCCGCTTTTTGCTCACAAAAAGCGTGGTCTGTCAGAATCTCATCAATATTCTTTTCAGCGATGTTGACCCATCTTGGGTCAGTAGGTAGTTTAAGACGAAGCATACTGTTCTAAAAACCGCGAATTTAACAAGCCTATTGGGCTCTGAGTTTATCGGGTTTTAAAAATTTCGTAACGCTTTCTTCTACTCATACAGTGCTCATTCCAATTGGCATCAATACATTCGCTGAGATGCGTCACCTCCTCACCGCCTTACTCCTAACCCTTCATATTACTGCGTCTGCGCAAACTTCGTTAAACTGCGACTCGGTCATTGCCTTCATTTTTGAGCAGTGGGACAGTGTTCAAAACATGAGCTATCACTCTGAAAAAGTAGAGCGAAAAATTGGGGTAAACGAATCGGCCGGATTTGATTTTGTCGTGCAACGATCGCCCTACAAAGTGGCCGGGCAAATGTCAGAGAAGGGTCACCGACTTCTCTACGATCCGGAAATATCCAAAACAGAGGCATTGTATATATCAAGTGGCTTTCCCTTCACCAATGTGATGCTAGATGTAAACGGAAAAATTTTCAGAGGCCTAAACCACTACACCATCAGCGATGCGGGTTGTGAGTTTATGTTTAACATACTCAAATCTCAGTACGAACTGTCGCCCGAAGAATTTGGCTGCTTTGAAGGAGAACGTAAAGGAGAGCCCGTCCTAAGACTTGAGCTCAACACCAATGACTTTACCTACAAAAAGTCTGTAAGCAAGGAAGAACTTACGGTATTACAGTTTGCCAAGCGTAAGGGAGTTTCAGCCTACTTGCTGCTCGAGAGAAACGGAAGCCTCGAGAGCTATACGCAGTCGGTCAAAAACCTGGAGCTAATGGTGCCCAATGTGTATGGCAAACGGGTTACCATGCTGGTACACCGCGATCATGGCATGCCACTGCTAATCGAGGTAGAAGACGAAAAAGGATTGCTCGAACGATATGAGTACTCCGATTACCAGTTTAACCTAGACCTGCCTGACGACTACTTCACCGAAGAGCATCTGGATGGGCTCGACTAAAACTTAGCTTCGATCTCATTCCTTCGGCACATTGTGTCTTCAACTTTCATTCATTTGCAGACATGTCAGTGGTCAAGAATTGTTTCATACCATTTAAGCAGGATGTTTCGGGTATTGAGCTTCCCAGGAAGTTTACGTACCCCTTTTACTACACTCCTCACCGGTTAAGTACGCTTGCGGCTGACGAACTCCAAGCCTACATACGAGCTCAGCCATGGAACAGCTCCTTTGAATCAGGAGATACAGAAGGCATCATGTTTGGTGTTTTGGTGGTAAAAAATGCCACTGGACAGCTCGGATATCTTGCCGCCTTCTCGGGTAAACTGAACGGTAGTAATCATCACACTTCTTTTGTGCCTCCCGTGTATGATATCTTGACGCCAGACGGCTTCTTTCGACAGGAAGAAGAACGTATTAGTCAATTGAATCGTGAAATAGATACACTTGAATTTTCTGACGAGTTGAGAGAGGCTGCTGCACGCTACCACACTTTCAAAGAAGAGACTGAGAAAGAATTAGCACTCGCCCGAAAGAATATAAAGAAGGGAAAAAAGGAACGAAAAAACCAAAGGGCTGAAGCCCAAACGCGTCTGAGTGCTACTCAGATGGCTGAGTTGGAATCTTCACTTGTAAAAGAGAGCATGGACGACCAATTTGCCTACAAGCGTCTGGTTAAAGAACGGAGATTGCAACTAGAGGTTCTTCACAATGCGCTGAACTCTTTGAATGGTCGACTCGCAGACTTAAAAGCCGAGCGGAAATCAAGGTCGGGTGCTCTCCAATCTGAAATATTTGAGAAGTACCAATTCCTGAACGGACAGGGCAAGCCCAAAAGCTTACTAGCCATTTTTGAAAACCACACGGAGCGACTCCCGCCTGCTGGTGCAGGTGAATGTGCTGCTCCTAAGCTTCTCCAGTTTGCTTATTTAAACAAACTCGAACCGATCTCGCTAGCTGAGTTTTGGTGGGGAAAGGCTCCGAGCTCGGAAATTAGGGTACACAGAAACTTCTACCCTTCTTGCAGAGGTAAATGCGAACCCATTTTGGGACACATGCTTCAGGGGTTGGATGTGGAAGACAACCAAATGCTGCTCAACCTGGCTAAAGAAAAAGAACTGGATATCATTTTTAATGACGAGCACCTGCTTGCAGTCAACAAACCCCACGACTTTCTCTCCGTACCGGGAAAGAATATTGAAGATTCTGTGATCACCAGAATCAAAGCAAAATATCCGGAAGCAGATGGACCTATGGTTGTGCACCGGTTAGATATGGGTACATCCGGAATTATGCTTCTGGCGAAATCCAAGGAGATTCACCGACTGCTACAGCATCAGTTTGAAAATCGCACCATTAAAAAGCGCTATGTGGCCATACTCGATGGAGAATTGAAAGAAGAACAAGGAGAAATCAATCTTCCGCTGGCTGTAGACTATGCCGATCGACCCAGACAGCTCGTGTGCCACGAACGCGGTAAACCATCCAAAACCATTTGGAAAAGAGTAGAAATCAGCAATGGAAAGACACGTATTCATTTCTTTCCAATTACGGGCAGAACACATCAACTGCGTGTACACTCAGCCCATGCTCAAGGTTTAAACACTCCTATCTATGGAGACGAACTATACGGTACAAAAGCCCACCGACTGCACTTGCATGCGGCTAGCATCGAGTTTGAGCATCCGGTTACCAAACAGTGTATCAAGTTGAAAACTCGAGATCCGTTTTGAGTTCAGTCTTGACCGCTTGCTCTATCTCCATAGGTGTAACCTAAACAGTCATTCAAACAATTATTCATGTGCCAAATTGATTAATTTTTAGCAAATTTGGCACACTAATAACTTCACCAACGAGCGAATAAATGTCAAAAAAAATAGTAGGACGAATACGTGAACAGGAGGTTCTGACAGATGCCTTGAATAGCCATCGATCAGAGTTGATAGCCATTTACGGCAGACGAAGAATTGGAAAGACTTATCTGATTCGAGAGTTCTACGGAAAACAAATCACGTTTAGTTTTACTGGGTTAAGCACAGGAAAAAGAGCAGAGCAGATTAAAAACTTCATGCTTAAACTGAATGAAGTAACCGATGGTTTTGAGCATGCCAAGCAACCCGCAGATTGGCTTGAAGCCTTCAGTTATCTCAAAACCTTTCTCAAAGGAATGAGGAAAACAAAGAAGAAGAAGGTCATCTTCATAGATGAGCTTCCCTGGGTAGATTCTCATAAATCGGGTTTCTTAGCAGCGTTTGAAAACTTCTGGAATGACTACTGCACTACGCGTAGCGATCTTGTAGTCATCATATGCGGATCGGCCGCATCCTATATGGTGAAGAAAATCATCAACAATACACGAGGGCTCAGCAAAAGAATCACCCACACGATTAAGCTCAAACCATTCAGCTTACGCGAAGTCCGAGACTTCTTCCAATACAAAAGAATACCCATGGAAGAGTACGAAATACTCAAGATTTACATGGTATTGGGAGGAGTAGCCGAATACCTCGAGCATGTAAAGCCCGGAGAATCGGCCGTAATCACCATTGAAAACCTGTGTTTTCAAAAAGGAGCTTATCTCCAAGATGAATACGATCAGGTATTCAAATCGCTGTTTGAGGAAAACTCCTACCACCAAAAGATAATGGACGCCTTATCAAAGGGAAATAAAACAGGAATTACCCGGAATGCACTTTTAAAAGCACTGGGCATTTCATCGGGAGGCAGGTTTACCGATTCGCTGGACGAATTGATGCAATCGGGGTTTGTCTTGGAGTACAACGCCTATAGAAACAACTCAAAGACTACACTCTACCGAATCTATGATGAGTTCTGTTTGTTTCACCTGCAATTTATGGTACCGTTCAAAGGATCAAAATGGACGCATCTATTTCAAAAACAAGAGTATAAAACATGGTGTGGTTATGCGTTCGAAACCATCTGTTTGAAGCACGTTCAAGAGGTTAAGAAGGGATTGAAATGCGACCAGATTGAATCTAAAAACTACAGCTGGCATAACAACAAAGCTCAGGTTGATTTGGTCATTGACCGTGATGATGGTGTCGTAAACCTATGTGAAATCAAGTTTTACAATGAAGCATTCTCCATAGATCAGGGATATCTAAACCGGTTACGGACCAAGGAAAATCAGTTCAGATCGGCCACTAAAACGAAAAAAGGCATCTACACCTCAATGATCACAACCTGGGGAGTTAAGGCCAATCAATACAGCCAGGCAATTGTTTCGAGTGACTTAACCATGCACTCTCTCTTCGACCACGTGTAGAGTCATCCAAGGAAACTGCTCCTTTAAATGTTAGAAGACAACTCAAACAGCGGCATATACATGGCTATGAGAATGATACCCACCATGGCTCCAATAAAAATGATGAGCACTGGCTCCAATACATTGCTCAACAATCCTGAGCGATACGTAACATCATCGTTGTACTGATCTCGAAGCTGCGCAAACACCACATCGAGCTTATTGACCTCTTCGGCCATTCTGAGTAATGCGATCATCTTCTTTGGATAAACAGGGTTCGTGTCAAGCGACTGACTAAGCGTAAGACCTTTGATGATGTCGGCCTCGGCCTTTTTCAAACTCACTTCAATCGGATAAAACCCGACCATTTGCTCCACCAACTTTAACGATTGCACCAGTGGGTGTTTGGCAGATATGAGCAGGTGCATGGCCGAAGCAAACTTGCTCAGCTGAGAAGACTTTACAATGTCTCCGAAAAACGGAATGCGCAATAACAATGTGGTAAACACATTCCGAAACCAGGGTTTCTTTCGGTTAAGCAATACAAAAACGGCAAAACCAAGAGCAAAAACCAGCACGTAGAAAAACCCACCACTCAGAGACTCTGAAAGCGAGACCACCACTTTGGTTAACCACGGCAGATCACTGCCAAACCGTTTGAACACATCTTCAAACATAGGCACTACCACTTGCAGCATAAAGCCAACGGCTCCAATGGATGTAAGGAAGACCAATATGGGATAAGACAGCGCCCCGATCAACTGTCTGCGCTGAGCTACTTTGTTTTTAAAATGATTGGCCAGTTGAAGCAACACGTTGGTCAACGTACCGGACTCCTCGCCTATCTTGATATTGGCATACTCATACTTCGAAAAACCACCTGACTTCTCCAATGCGGTAGACAGTGTTGTTCCCTCTACTACCCAACCATAGATTTCTTCAAACAACCGTTGGTTTTTCTTGCTCTTGATTTCACTGCAAAAAATATCGAGTGACATGCGCATGTCGATGCCTGTGGCAAACATCAAATGCAACTCGCGGTAAAACTCTTCCTTGAGTTTGTCTGGCACTCCCCCACCTAACAACTGAATATCCTTATTCAAAAACCCAGTCACTGAAGACGAACGCTTCACGGAGCTAGCTTTAGCCTTGGGACGACCTTGTATACTCTCAATGGGAATTTGCATGCGCTAGCTCTTGTTGTTCGTAGGTATATACTTTAGAAATCTCGACAGGTAGGGCATCTTCTCCTACCCTAAAAAAAATCATTTTGACGAGCGATGTGCTATCGAGGACTGATACGCTCCAATCAGAGCAATGACGCATCAATGTATCTGCGGTGTTGCGAACCAGATGCTCTCCCGTGCTATACTCTATGGTTTGCTCTCCATGTAACAGAAGTTGATCATTATTCCAATACACCGCTTCTGCATCAAACACATCTTTTTTGAGCACGGAGATGGCTGTTTTTTCATCGAGGTAATCGGATTGAAACCGCAGCCAATCACCAGCCGATTGATTCAACGACTGAATGGAAAACACCACACCCGCTGACACAACCGATGCTATGAGCATGGCAATGGCCAGCTCCATCAGGGTAAATGCCTCAAAAGCCTTATTCCACTTCATTGGGTACCATTTTCTTGAGTTCATACAACGTATCTCCCTTGGTCGACAAGCCAATGGTCGTTTGAATGCGCATATTCGAAAACGAGCGGCTGGGCTCTTCAAACACCTCAATGCGCGCTCTTTCCAATGCTTCGGTCGGGTTGCTCGAGAAGTAATGCACTTCGCGTTCTACAGACATGGTTTCATTATTCACGCCCAGATCCCAGAAATTTTGAAATACCAGGGCCGAAATACCTACAATAACACTCATGATGACCATTGCCACAATGGCTTCCATGAACGTGCTTCCGTCATATGATTTTAGTACAGCCATTTCACAAGATTTCGGTTGGTGGTAGATGATGAAGCCAGAAACACGTAATGACTATCGAGTGATTCGCAGTCGAGTGTGGCATCCAGTAAATGATTCTCGTACACGGAGGAAGGTGTGCGAAGCAAAAAAGAATGTGTCTCCACCATACCTTCTACGCTTCCACGGTGATCGAATGACGACTCGCAAAACACCTGGCCTCGAATGGTACTGTTGGCAGCCAGACTCATGTGCCCCCCCCCGTTTCGGCCTTTGATGGCATCTGCCAGAACGACCAAGCCGCTCACAGAGCTATTTTCTTTGATGATCAGCTGTCCCTGATGGGTTAACTCTAATCGATTGATACACAGAACCGATGGATACCGCAGCGTTACGTTCTCATCCAGAATGAGGCTATCGGTAGCTAAAAACTGCCCAGCGCCTGTAAAGCCTGATGCCAGGTGAATCACGGGTGCCACCACAATGGCATCTTCTATGGAAACAGTGTTATCCAACACTACTCTATCGGTTGAGTACAGCACGGTCTGGCCACTTGCAGAAAATTGACTGACTGTTCCGGGTTCCAGAAACACCCACTGTTCCTGCTCTTCCCAAAAAGATGTACTGACCGAATCAGAAAAGACCAGCTCTTCGGGTACGGGATTGTAACAGAGTTTGAAATACGGTTGATATGCATCCACATTGGGTGTGGACGCTTTTTCAGTCACTACGGTCGTGGTGCCGTTAATGAGTTTGGCCCCTACAAAGGACTTGCCTTCGATGTACGCCCTGCGCACTCCTGCTTTGGGCAGCTGGCAATTTCCTTTAATGACCGTATTTCCGCACAGCGAAAGCGCCCTGTTTCGCTCGTCAAGTTGTAAGGCCAAACGTTGCTTCGGGTCTATTTCATAGGCCATCATCACGCTTCGCTTTACCTCTTCGGCTTGTGCATAAGACCGGATGTTATTCACTTCCATCAATCCCCAATGTTTGCGGGTGATTTCTACGCTGTCCGTTTGGTTACCAAAAAGGTCAATGGTCATGGTTTCTCCGGCATACACATCGTCTGTCTCTGCCCGCGCTATCTCGAGTGCACTGTGAAAATTGCGCAAGACTCTATCGGTTCGGTCGAGGGTATGATCGATCTGCATGTGCATGCCCAATGCCATGTACACCGATCCTGTGAGCAGGGCAATGAGAATGGCTGCTATCAACACATAGTACAGTGCTCCTCCGTCATATGACTTAGTTAGGAGCCTCATTCTGTTGTTCGTTCCTGGTAAGTTTAAAACGCTGCCATATGGGTTTCTTGGCTGTATTGGTGGTCTCTGCCTCAGCTGGTTCCTCTAGCTTGGTCTCGCTTTCTTCACCTGATTCGACTTCCTCCTGGTCTAAAGTGCTTACCTCAATCACCTCTTTGGAGACTCCTTTTCTGAACAGCTCTTTCGATGTAACCTCACCGTTCTCAAAATAGCGCGTCCAGCCGCCCTTTCGTCCTCTCCGGTATCGTTGGATGACGAGCAAATTCCCTTTCTCATCATACTCCAACTGACGGCCCCATTTATACCCCAACATATACCGACACTGCTGCTCTATCATGCCGCTCTCATACCAGTACTTCCATTTTCCCTGCCTGAGTCCGCGGTAATATTTGCCTTTTGATTTCAGCCCCTTGCTCAAGTAGTGCTCTTTGTAGTGCCCGTGTAACAGCCTTCCGCCCTGGCCACCTTTAGTGGTCATTACTTTGTTGGACTTATACCACTGGTAGTCTCGTTTGTTTCCTACAAACAGCGTTTTCTCCTTATCGAGTATGGTGAAGTATCGGGTAAACGATGGCTCGTTGACCACGACCTGAAATTCATCTACTGAAAACCCCTGGGCACTTATCGAATGCGCCAAAACAAGACCGAAAAAGCTAAGAATAATGCGAGCTGTATGTTTCATTGAGATAGACTTTGAGATCATCCCAATTTTACGTGTAGCATGCAAATCAACACCTAACCATTTGGTTAGTTATTGGCTCTATTTTGGCCAAAACAAGGCCTTTTTTACCCTTCAACTAACCATTTGGTTAGTGAAACGGGATTTGTGCGTTCTGCAAGTCCCATTTTGTCTGTTCTCAAGCGCCAAAGGCTATTTGCGAAGGCGCTTCGAGTGTCCGGCTTGCGGATGTATCGAGAACAACTGCGTAAACTACTTCTAGATACGATTGCCTTTCAGGCAATCACTCGAAGTGACATTGAATTGCTAATCAGAATAGAACTTGAACTATGAATGGTGCAAATGATTGCCCCTTAGGTTATTATTCGTCCTGAGCAGTAGTCATCAGATAGATGAATCCTATCACAAATATCAGCTGAAGACATCGTAAGATAATCAGAGTATAAGACAGTCTAAAAAACATTCTTTTATATCGTTCATGGCTATATTTTACAAGCTCCTTAATCTCTAGATATTCCTGCCTGTGTATAAGACGTCTTCGCATTTTCACGCCAGTATGTCTAGACAATTCTCCAAATAAAACCGTAACATAAGCTGAAAGACTAATAATCAATGCAAAGACGAAAAATAACACTTGTGACATCATCTTATGATTTTATCGATATTAGTGTGAGCGAAAAAAACATCTGACTAATTGTTCAGCCTTAGTTCCTTATCAAGCTTGGTAGTGCGACCATTTTCAGTATATCCGCTTAGATAAATCTCATTCGTATCATTATGGAAGAAAAAAAGGACTGTACCATCAGAAAATAAAAGATCACCTAAATAAGAACCATCAGAACCATTACAATTCCATTCTCCCCTTCCCTCCAATTCATTAATATTGGATATGAAGGTTCCATCCGAATCAAGAATCAAATCATTTGTCCCTTCTGCATTCTCTTCCACATGAAATGATCCTACCAGATTCACACACTCCTTTGGCTTAAGACCCGTCAAGAATAAAGCTACCCCAACAATTGAGAGTAAAATAATAGAGATTAGCGAAGTCAGGATTCTCATTATCAAATTATCCGTTGCGAAATAAGCCCGTTTGGACTCTGGAGATATGAGTATTGGTTTCTGTTATGAATTGCATATTGAATAAATAAGGGGAATCATACTTGTTATTTCTATCCTCATTAAAAACCATTCGCTGTGAAGACCAAATCAGGACTTCCCATAGACCTAATCCCTTGCTCACTGAAGCCTCCACAGCCACCTAGTTCACTGTCGAAACAATCCTTACTACCACTGGAAGACAGAAGTTTGAAACTATCTATCGAATATTGATTAAGGCCTAAATATGGGTCAACAATAGCAATGGAATTCCCATGGTGGTTAACATAAAAAAGTAGATTAACCTCAATACTCTCAAATGCCAGTTCCAGTTGTTCTTTAGTGCTTGAATTCTTGATCAAGACTTTTTTAGACATAACAGGATCCATCCAGGCAAAAAATTCCTGTTCGATGGAAACATGAACTTCCAGTGTAGCATCTCCAGCCTGAAGTAAAGACTGACTTTTTGTACCTGAGCAGCCCAGTAAGGCAAGAAAGATGCAAATCATCAATACACTGCAGTATGAACTCTTCATTTTAATCAAAGATGCTCAATTGTACGTATGTATCCTGAAGTCACACCTCGACCTTTTTCTGCGAGAAACTCTAAGGGACGTATCACAGCACAATCACCCTTAATGTCCAGGTTTGTGCATGGCCTGCACCGGTGATAAAATACACACCCGCTCCTTCGGATCGGAGATCCAAATGAATGCGGTGTTGCAGCACGGCTTCCCGAACTACCTTACCTTGTGTATTGAACACCTTGAGCGCAAACGCATCGCTCGTGCCAGACTCCAGGGTGAACACACCGCGGTTTGGGTTGGGGTATACTGTAATTCCAAAGTCCTGAGCCAATGTCTCTAATCCCGCACAAATGCCTTTGAGCACGGCTACCGTATCAGTCCAGGAACATCCATTGGAATCGGTTACCTGAAGCCAGTATAAACCGGTATCTGACACAGTTTCGACAACTCCTGTTCCACTTGTAGACCACAGATAATCACTCATTCCTACTGGGCCAACCAGGTCATATCCATCGTACACAGAGTCAATGCACATCATGGTATCCTTACCCAAATCAAACTCAGGCAGTGCAAATACACTGATATCAATTGTATCACTATCTGAGCATCCAGTGGTGTCTAACATGTAGAGCCAGTATGTATCGGTTTGAGCTACTGTAATAGAAACTGTGGTATCGGTCGTTGACCAGACATAGGTATCAGCTACACCTGCTGGTGATAGCACCAGTGTTTCTCCATTACATATGCCTGTGTCCTGACCCAACTCAGCATTGGGCGCTGTATGCACATATCCTACATTCCACGTTCCCCCTTTCCAACAGCCATTGGCATCGGTCAAAGTCAGCTGGTACAAGCCTGATCCGATTCCAGAAAGCACGGTAGTTGTATCGGCTGTATTCCACATAAAGGAATGAGGCAATGTACCTCCAGTAGCGTTTACTATGACGAAGCCATCATCCACATTATCGCAACTAGCCATCCCAATGGAATCGGACAACTGAATGGAATCTGGCTGGCTGACGGTTTGTGACACAAAGAACTCACAGCCTAAACTGTCCGTCACCGTTAAATCGTACTGACCAGCTTGTAAATTGGTAATGCTCTGTACTGTTTGGCCTATATTCCATGCATAACCGAGTGTTCCTGATCCACCGCTAGCAGAAGCAAATACAGCTCCTGAACTATCGTTGTAACACAGCAGGTTAACGAATGAATCGACCTGCGCGACTAGCTGAACGGGCTGTGTAATCATTAAGCTTGTATCGGCTTCACAGCCATTTGCATCTGCCACTGTAACGGTGTAGCTTCCAGCTGTAAGATTGTTGCGAATGCTGCCTACACCGGCATCACTCCAAACGAACAATGGAAGTCCGGAACCTCCGATAGCACTCACAACTACGTATCCATTGGAATCGGCATAGCAACTTAACGTGGACAGAGAGTCTATATCAATCATCAACTCGTTGGGCTGATACACGCTGATAGAAGAATCCACTTCGCACCCAGCTGAGTCGGTGACGGTTACCCCGTACAATCCAGCTGGAATGCTGTCATTGAGCTCGGTAGTTTCACCATTGGACCATACGTAGGTATAGGCTTCAGTACCTCCAGCGGGTGACACCTCTATGCTTCCCGTTGAATCGCCAAAACAAGAATTCGAATCCACCGCAACAGTTACCACAGTCAACAAGTTTGGTTCGGTTATCACCACTGAGTCGATTTGGCCGCACCCGGCAGAATCAGTTACTGTTACCTGATAAGCACCTGCCATCAGCCCAGTGTCTGTAGCCATCGTATTTCCCGTACTCCATAAGTAACTCACACTACCCTGCGCATTGCTTACCATCGTAGAAGCGCTTCCACTGCTGTCTCCGTAGCACAGCACGTGGGTCACGGTAGTCGTCACGTTTATTTCATCTGGTTGGTTGATATTGGCCGATTGATTCGTAGTACACCCATTGGCATCGGTCACCGTAACGGTGTACGAACCAGCTGTCAACGCAGTTAATGAAGCAGCTGTGCCGCCATTATTCCAATTATAGCTCATGGCGCCAATTCCACCCGAAGATGAAGCGTAAATGCTTCCATCTGCAGACTCAAAGCAACTCAAATGATTCAACGAGTCGAAGGTTAGCGTTAATAGTGCTGGTTCAGAAATGACAGTGCTCTTGGCATGGACACAGCCATTGGTATCGGTCACGGTTATGCTATACGTCCCTGCTGTTAATCCGCCAATGCTATCTGCCGTGCTTCCCGTATTCCAGGTGTATCCATAAGGCAGTGTTCCTCCAACAGCAGTCGCGGTCAGTGATGCATCGCTTCCACCCTGGCATAAAATAGAATCTACCAGTGTCGTTTGTATACTCAACGAGTCTGGTTCTGTGATGGTGATACCTGCGTTTGTCATACAACCCGAAGAGTCGGTCACAGTTAACGCATACGCCCCTGCTGTTAGGGAAGTGATAGAATCAACGGTTGCACCATTGCTCCAGGCGTAGGCATATGGCGTTCGACCTCCCGAAACCGATGCCTGAGCCACACCGTTGGCACTTAGATAACACGATAAGTTGGTGCCAGAAACACTGAGCACCAGGCTATCTGGTTCTTCTATCTCAACTGAGTCGATGGACTCGCAGCTGTTTTGATCAGATACGGTGACGTAAAACACTCCGCTAGGAAGTAAAGATGCATTGGCCGTGGTAGCTCCACTACTCCATGCATAACTGTAGGTGCCTCCACCGCCTGAAGCCACAGTAGCAGCTTGCCCATCATTGCTACCAAAGCAGCTGATGTCTGTAGCCGTCAGGCTTTGTACAATAGGATCTGTTTCGTTGACCGTAGCACTTAATGTGTCAGTGCAACCATTGGCGTCTGTCACGGTGACAGCAAATACTCCACTACTCAAACTAGTAACGTCTTCCGTAGAAGCTCCTGTACTCCAACTGTAGGCGTATGCAGTGGTTCCGCCATCGGTTGACACATAAATGGCTCCATCATTAAAACCATTGCAGTTGACATCCTGCAGACTATCGATGCTTAATGCCAACACATCTGGTTGTGAGACCGAGAAGGTGCTGGAGGCCACGCAGCCGCCATCACCAGAAACAGAAACGGTATAACTACCAGCTGCTAATGAAGAAATGGCAGCCGTGGAATCTGCAGTAGACCAAGCATATGAATGAGGTGCATTCCCTCCGCTGGCACTTGCGCTTAACTGCCCATCACTCAGGTCGAAACAACTGACAGAAACGGAAGTAGCCGACAATATAGGGCTGGCAATCACCGTAATGGTGCTGTAAGCCGTATCAGCCGCGCAGCTGTTTTCAAACACATAGGAAATGGCATGCGTACCAATGCCAGCCACCGAAGCGTCAAACACGTTGTTGACGATGCCGGTACCCGAGAACATACCTCCTGCCGGGTAGCCGTGCGTTAATGGATAACTTGTTGCGCTTACACAAATAGAATCTAACGGACTTAGCACCGCCGCAGGAAATGAATCTACCTGAATGGTGTCTTTGGCTACTCCGGTACAGCCATTGGAATCGATGCTGTAACTAATGCTGTACTGGTCTGGCGCTACAATGCCTGGAATGAAGTAATTGCCGCTCACGCCTGTGCCACTAAAAGAACCACCAGCAGGTGAAAAGCCGTCAAAGGCTATGATAGAGCCATTCTCGCATGTGGAGTCTACAGACCAATTAAAATTGACAGAAGGTGTTTGATTAACAACGGCACCAATTGTATCTGATGAAGCACAACCACCTGATGAAGTATAGCTATATACGAGCTGGTGCACCCCAGCTCCTGCAGTCTGCGTATAAAACTGATTTCCTACAACCCCTAAACCACTATAAGCACCTCCAGAGGGAACACCCCCAGTGAGCGAAACCGTATCTGACGAGCATACATTGACAGATTGAGCAAAAAACACTGTAGGCTCCGGCTCTACAAACACAACATCGCTCACAGTATCAACACACCCAATGGAATCCTGTGCGGTATAATAAACCGTGTTATTGCCAATGGGAATAACAGAAGGATTGAGCGAGTTACCTGTAACACCAGATCCAAAATACACCCCACCCATTGGGCTCCCACCTGAAAGTGGATGAGCTGTATCATTGGCGCAAGCGCTTGTATCTGTTAGGTTTAGCGTAACAGATGAAGCTCCTTGAGCATACACAGTATAGGGGTCAGACTGAGCTTCACAGCCAATGCTATCCGTAACAATTACCCGATACACACCACCCTGCTGCGTGATCAGGGATGTATCATTTTGATTGTTGAGAATATATCCATTCTGGCTCCAGGCATACGTGACGCTATCAAACTGAGGTGCATACAACGTGGTTGACTCTCCGGTGCATATGGTAGAATCACCAGTAAGGCCCTGGGTGATAAACTGGCAGTTTCTGTACTTAGCTAGGAAACCATCCCACAGTTTTTCCCAAGAAACTTCAATTTCACCAAAATCAGCACCTAAGAAAGTATAACCAGATATATAAAAATCGCCATTGGGCTCAAAATGCATGTGTCTAAGTGACAACCCCGGGTTCGAATTTGAACTCGAGTTCGTAATAATTGTTTTGAAAAGGGAGTATTGAGCCAATAAAGGATTGTACTTAAGAATCAGTGTGGGAGAGGAACTGGAAGCAAATGCATTAAAGCTAGTACCATTCAAATTCAGAATATTCGCATTGTATACGGCTAAGTAGGCTTCATCTTCATACACCACTGACTCCATGAAATAGCTGGTAACCGAGTTCACGTCATCGGTTGGAGCCAAGAATGAATCTATCCCCACCACTTGTCCATCGATGGTGTGTTTGACCAGATAGCCATATGCTCCCAACGGGTCTGGATCTAAAAGGGTATCGCCCGAGTCGATAACAACCTTCGCTAGAGCACCCCATTGTGGGGAGATCATGTTATACAATGTATCATTGAGAAAAAACAACGGACCTTGCTTACTATCTCCAAAGCTAGTATTGGATGCTTCACAGACATAGCTTTTAAACCACTCGTTATTGCCGGTTTGGCCATTGAGCTTTGTCAAGAAGAAATTCTTTCCAGGCTCGTCATATATCAGCGTATCGTCATCAATGGATATGTATACATCAGAATAAAAACCACTGACAAACGATAAGTATACATTATTTGAGTCGTCCATGGTAGCCTGCATATCGTAGCGGTGGTTGTCAAGTTTCTTTTGAGCATACCAACCCCAGATACTATCATTTGAGAAATGCACGGTATTTCCCCAAAGATGTTGCCCCTGTGCATTTAGCTTCATGGCAAAGGGAGCTGTACCATTTAAATATGTGTTGGTTTGGCATACCGAATAAAAAGTCGAATCACCTGCGGCAATCCAATACGGAATCTTGCCAGCCATGTAAATGTTTCCAACCTCATCTACCTGTAGCAGCGAAAGTGCTGCTAATTCATATTCAATGCTGCTATACCCCCCATAGTGATAGGAAAACCGATCAAACCAATTCAGTCCTCCACTTTGATTGAGGTTGAGCATAAAGAAACCCGTCCGCGAAGAATCTACCGTGAAATAGGTAGGCGAAACAGAAACAGAATCGTTAAACCACACCTCACCCTGTCTGACAGAACTTGCAACCATAATGATGGAACTATCGGTATGCCAGGCAAGCTTTTGGCCATACAAGTCGGGTAAATCTTGCGTGGTGTGTTGATAGCCTACCGCTGCTACAGCCATGCCTTTAGACCACAGCACATTGCCCTGGGGGTCAATCTTGCGCAATACGGCTCCACCATTGCCCATAAAATTGCCATTCGCTGTGCCAGGGTAATGAAAGGTATCGCCATTAAACACCGTGTACTGCCCCGTGTAATTGGTGAGCATATATCGGTTTCCCTGCACATCAAATAAGGTGGACACAATGGTAGTACTACCATCCTGATAGTAGATATCAAAAGAATCTGTAGCCAGATCGCGCTGCACCCACTCGTTGATATAATCCTGGGCAGGTAACAACAAGGAAAAACACGTTAAGAAGAATAAAACGACTAATCTGAGCATGGCTAGTTTGGTAGGCTGAATATACACAATAGTGTGTAACGCAATGGTTAACCATATGGTTAAAAAAAAGTGTCTCTGGAGCCACATTTAAATGCTAATTGGATTGAAACTAACCAAATGGTTAGGTTTTGTAGAGGGTTCGAGCGCACTTCTCGATACGATTGTCTTTCAGTCAATTGCTGAAGTGAGAGTCTTTTTGGGTCTTGGAGTAAAGCTCAGACTGCAAGTTTGAACTAGCGCGTTGTGGAAGTACTTCTCGATACGATCCCGAATACTCGGGATCACTCGAAGTGACAGTCTTTTTTGGACTTTTGAGAAAAGCCCAGACCGCAAGTTTGAGTAAGAGCTTTGTGGTAAAAGTGGAAGGCGCGGATCACAAATTCGCGCCAGGGAGTTAACCTTGAATAAGGCTTATCTATTCTTTTCCTTGATGAAAAGAACAAGAAAAATCAAGAAGCTCCAAAGGCAATTTGAAGCTTGTTACTCATCGCTTCAAACACGACTAACTGTTCTTGCGTTCCTTGAAACCAGACACTCGTTGCACGAATCGTTCGTTCTTCTTGGAAATAACACTGAGACGCTTACCCCAAACATTGATCGTTATTGCTGGTGGAGCTTCGCAGGCGGTCGATTCTACTTTTGTGGTTGTAGATCACACTTCGGCCAGATTCGCCTTTGGCTCATCGTTCAGTGTGACAGGACATAATCGATCGTGATCGGCCTTGAATAAGGTGGATGATGCAGATAGCAGATGAGGCTTAGTGAGATCAACATGCGCGCCAGTTTCACTTTAGAAGTATTTGAAATAAAAGTGAAAGCTTAATCTAAAGAAATGTCAATCTGGTAACTTGTCACTTTTATAGTATCTCCACTCGTTATCATTCTAACCTCTTCAACTGCTGTACCACGGTCATACACTACACTTAGTCTATAGTTATAATCCACAACATGCTTCCTTCCAGAGGAAACAGTCACTTTTGTCTTAACAATTTCCAAATCTACCTGTTCGATCCGACCCATAATTTCACCTGCAGAACGAACAATTTTAACACCATCTTCTGGTGTAATATCCACACCAAAAGCTTCACCAATTTTACTGGTGTCTCCGCTCATAATCGTTCCATAAAACCTAGAGACAGACTCTTTGGCATTCTCAATGTCCCCTACATCATTTGTTCTTGTTAGGCTAGCATCACATCCGCAAAAACCAATTAACAAGACAAAAACAAGACAAAACCTAATTACCTCTAAGATGTATCTCATCTGTTTTGAAAACCCGCGTCAGCCATGTTATTGACTTGGTACTGCGTTAATTAATTATTTGGTACTGCGCTCAACAAGCCTTTAAGTTCAGATAGACCTTGCGGCATATCCATTGAGTCATCCGTATTTCCGAAAAAAAAGGTAAGCTCAGATAAAAGTAAAACCATTTCCGAATCCATGTTCTGTTGATGGCAGTCGTTAGCAACACCTTCCACCATTCGAAATAAACTAGGCTGATACCCCCTAAAACTAATACTGTCAGGGTTAGTTGATTCCAACTCATTCATTAATAATTCTATCATATAGTCCCATTTCACACACTTATCAGCTGATTCAACCAGATTACAGGATATTAGTGCAGAAACTAATAAAAGTACTACCGTCATTCTAATCATATTCCCAAAATATCACTTAATTGGTTACCTCACTGATTACCATTTCGTTAGCGTTGTTGCAAGCACTTGAAATCCTGCAGAATATGAACAAACTTCACCAAAGACACGGACGAGGACCTGCCTGCCGGTAGGCATGGCGTCCGCGCCAGCCATGTTATTGACTTGATACTTCGTTAACAGTATTTGAATCGCAGTACTTTTCAATATAGCTAGCGGCAATATCGCTTCCCTGATCAACAGACAAAAGCCATGTTTTACATGCACCTCCAGCATCACCCGTCCCATACTGAGCTAAAGCAAGGTTGGTTAATAAATTCTTGTCGTTGAGACCTAACTCTTGCGCCTTGAATAAATCTTTCAATGCCTCATCATAATTCCTGAGCATGACTAGACTATTTCCTCTATTAAAAAAGTAAACTGCATTGTAGGGGTTTAGAGAAATTGCCTCATTATAATAAGATATTGATTCTTCTAGCTTATTCATTCCAGAGAAGCACATACCAAGATTATTAAGTATAGCAGAGGAGTTTGGGGAGTAGCTCAAAGCCAATTCCAAGTCTTGTAAGGCCTCATTGTAACGACCAATTCTGTTAAAAGTATAACCTCTATTATTTAAAGCTTCCCAATTTTCTGGGCTTTTCTCAAGCATCAGATTATAATCCTCAATCGCAGCTTCTAAGAACCCCAGGTAGCCGTAAATATCAGCTCTAGCTGACAAATTTGTGTCATTAGAAGAGATCAAAATTGAACTACTTAGACTATTGACAGCCGCCTCCATAGAATCTAGCGCAAACTCACACTGTCCCTTCCAATAAAAAGACCTCCAATTCTCTGTGTTTTTTGATAATTGACGATTAGCGGCATCAATGCAATCCTCATAACGAGCATCATTAAAAAGAGTCTCCAATTCTTCTTGGCTACCCGAATGATTCGTACATGAGTAAAAAAAGGACAGCAGGAAACAGAATAAAACCATGTTCTTCATAATATCAATGTTGAGTTTTGTCAATCTTCATTGGACCGTCAATTTGCAATTCACCACCTGCTCCAAACTTCACCTTACCTCCTCCAATGCTTTTACCATAGCCGAAATTAACTCCTTTTTGAACACCAACCTCAACCTGACCATTATTTTGTGTGACAACAACCTCGGTAAAGGTATTCCACAAGAATTGCCCATTAACAACATGAATCACAGTTTCGGTTCGAATAGAGATTGGAACTTGTTTCCCATCTACCATCATAATCCCATCATCATATGTGATGAATCTCGTAGTCTCTCTTGAATATTGTAAATATGGCAAGTGAATTGACGGACCGTCTTCACTAACACTACCCCCAACGCCTTTGTAAGTCAGTTCGCCACTTGATGAAGAAACTCCAAACTCAAACTCACCTATCTCTAAGCCAACATTGCCATCGAGTGCTACACCTTCAGAGTACTGTGAAAAAATCGTAGACTTATGAGTCATATCATACTCCATATGATCCGAAGACCATCGTACTATATCAGTGGCGTCAATAACACTGATATCGAGACTAGGCATCTCAATTTTCGGCATTTTTTCTAATGGTGGTGTTTTTTTCCTCAGCTTTCGTGGTTTGCCTTTCCAAAAAGGACCGGGTTCTTTATACTGATGATGAATTCCTTCTTCGGCAAAAAGATTCTTCACCCATTGGACTGCATTATATGCAACATTTTTCACCCATGAAATTGGGTCATCTCCTCTTGGGTCGGCAAATACAATGGGGTTATTATTAAACGCACTATACGGAGACTCCCAGGGCTTCACCACCGGATCGGTGCTAAACCAACGGCCTAACCGTGGATCATACTGTCGATAGTAGCTCGTGTACGAGTTCCCATAGCCTTTGACCTCGTTGTCTTTTTCCATACCGTTTAACCCATAGCGATACGCCTCTATGTTAGAGCTTCGATCCTTCATTTTCATGCCAAATGGATAATAGTCGGCTTTCATGAGCACATCGGCCATAAAGGCGGTGCGGTAAGCCCCTGCATGGTTGACATAGAATGTACTCGGTGAAGCACTATTTCGGTATATCTTAAGATCGGTGCTTGTAGTGGTCGCCACAAAGTAGAACCCAACCGCAGTAGAAGAAGTAGTACTCCCTCCATACAACACATTGGCTGTACCGCCTTCATAAACTCCATAGCCTACATCGCCTGCCGTGCCTACATCAATGTCTAAATCAACCCAATAGGTTTCGCCCACAATGGTGCTGAGAGCATACAGTGCCCCTTCGTTTTGGTTAGGCGCTGCTACAACCATTCGGTAACCGACCGCATCATGGGTAACCCATGACCCACTAGGATAGGCTGACCAGCCAAGTATGTTATTCATAAAATTGTTATCCTCCAAAGTTTCGGCATCGGTTACGCGTTTGACATCGCTCACGGTGGCGTGTACATTGCCCACCTGATCGACTAACTCATACTGACGCTTACCCGATTCATAGAACCCGACATTGAATGGCTCTCGGTGTGGTGTATCACTCACTTGCGAAGCAACCGACACACGCTCATGCACCAAGGCGTTTCGGCTGTCAACCCCGACTCTTGACGCTCCATACACAGGCAAATCTGCCACACGAGCCATATACGTGTAGTCACCCCCTGGCTGCGTTACATAATCGTGCTCATACACGGCCATGGGCGATCCTGAAGCATCATAAACATAATAGCTGGCTTGATAGTCTGAACTGCCAGACTGCTGTACGTGTTTTTTGATTCGGTTGCCAAACGCATCATACTCAAAACTAATTGTGGGTCCACTGGTCATGGTGATGACATCTACATTGCCATTGAGTTTCCAGCTAATGGAAGATATTTTCTCCTGCACATCTTTGATCAGTTGCCCATTGGCGTTGTATTTGTAATTGCCGCCTATCTGGCCTTTTTTGACGTCTTCATATGTGGAATAATCCGTTCCCTGATCATCTACATAGTCCAGCTTATTGGTACCAGGCACCAAGGTGTAATCAAAATCATCCATATCAAGGGCCGTGGATATGGCTGATCGAGTGAGCAAGTCCAAATTCCCATTGGGATCATACGTATAGCTGGTGGCGTAATCCGGAACTGCATTTACTAACCATGCATTAGTTACAGAGCTTGGGTTTTGAAATGCCATCATGCTTTTTAGGCGATTAAGCTGGTCGTAACGGTAAGCCGTGCCCTGTATTTCTAGACCTTGAATAGAGGTTACCTTATGGGCTATATTCCCATTGTACAAATCGAACGTGGCAGCACCAAAATCAGAAGAAGCAATAGAGGCTATGGGGTGATCGGTTGTGGCCAATGGTTCTATCTCGCTGTAATCATCGTCATAGTAAAGGAGCGATATGCCGTAGGCATCTTCTGCAACCGATTTGTGGATTTTGTTGAAATTATCGAGGTAGCCAATGGCTCCATCGTTGCCCGGATCTCTATCAGACTGCAGCGTATTGCTGTTGATGCCCTTTAACCAACCGTGAATGGTGTAGTAAAAATCCTGCCCATGCACTTTGTTGTCGCCAATTTCTACCCTTGCGAGCGGCCCGTGGTCGTAATAGAAGTACTTGGCATCCTGTTTCCACAGAAGCTCATCTTTGCTTGTTTCAACATTGACCAACCTATTGTTTCCATCATAGTGATAGCGCGTATAAAAAGCATCGGGGTGTCTGAAATAAAAGGGCGGCACTCCATGCAGAAAATACTCTCCCTGATAGTTTACGGCTGTAAGGTTGCCCGAAAACAGATCGTATTCGTATTCGGTTCGTTTGATATCTCGCCCATACTCTGACAACTCTGGCAACTCAAACATGACGGCTACTACAGTGCCCTGCTCATCGTAGCTGTAGTGATAGGCGTTGTCATACTCATGTGCTAACCCATAGGTTTCATAATACGCCACAGTAGCAATACGGTTGGTTAGGTTTTGCAACCCTCCATCCACAAAATTGTAATGACCTGCCGGCACAAAAGATTCCTGCTTGTCATAAAAAATGCGCGTCATTTGACCTCTGATGCCAGTTTGAATGAAGGTTTCTACGGCACATCTATCTGCAGAATGTATGCTGAGGTTGGGGTCGGCAGTGGTCATAACCTCTCCAGTTTCAATAACCCGACCGTGCTCATCAAACCACGTGTAGGCATACTTGGGTGTGGCAGAAAGTGCTTGCTCAGCATTTTGCGAGTAAATGAGTTTGCCAACATTGTCGTACCAATACTTTACGGTGCCCGCATCAGGTGAGGTGGTTTCCACTACCTGGTTACGGGTGTTGTGGCGGTACTTGGTGGCCATTGTGTGATTAGGTACTAGAACTCCTCCTGCATCTCGAGTGTCATCCACATTTGTGGAGGCCAGAGTGTTCATCGGTATAGCATTCTCATCTACACCCATTGGTGGTACCGTCTTGATCAAATTGCCTGCTTGGTCGTAGTAATATAAACTGAAGTGATATTCGTACAGTTTATGCTCTCTCTTCCATTCCTCTGAGTCAATGGCCAGGCTACACTGATAGGCGTAGTTAGTTTTAAACTGCTCCATTTGCAGCGAAGCATACTGCTGGTAAGCCACGGAAGCGTTGTACTCTGCATTTCTAAACTGCTGCTCTACGCAGTCGTCTATCGAAGGCAATCCGCTTAACTTCTCTATTTCAGGTGTGCATAGCGCCAGTTCAGACTCTATGTAACACGTTTTGATAGGGAAACAACTGCTCGATCCATCTATGCTGATGGTTGTGGTGGCGGAAGAGCCCGGGTCTTCGAAGGTGGCGTCTACCGTGAATGCTTTGTTCATACCATTGACACCCGTAGTAGCGGCTATGTTATCTACCTCGGTCATGTTACCCAGGTTGACATAGGCCGGTAATGAGCCTCCCGTGATATCCAGCTCTAACTGGCATTCTGAAATCTCTTCTGAGTTAACCAATATACCAATATTGAAATCACCCGATAAACTCGAAGACGTGGTGGCATTGTCTGCCCAGAAATAGTGCCCTACCGTGTAAGGTTCCAGATAAGAGGATGGGAACCACGAAATCGAATTTAGGTTGGACGCAGTGGTCGCTGGTTGCAACAAGTCGCCATTATCAATAAGATCGTTTAAAAGGTCTTCTACCTCAGCTACCTCCTCATACACATTACTACACCAGGTACCGCCAGCACTGGAAGCAATATCGCACTGGTCGATAAAAGTCAGCACATCTGGTACAGAAAACTGCGTCATATACTGACTGTTGATGTAGTTGGTCAGAATGATGTTGTAGTAGTCATAGTTGGTGCTAAACCCATGCAAAGACACCACATCGGCAATGGCCGTGCTTATCTGATCACAGTCCACACATGTATTGCACCCAATATTCAACATCGTGTTTACAGATAGTGCTTCGAGTGCAGCAATGGCATTGGCATTCCATGTGGCGCTCGGTGTCCAGGCGGTGTTGTATTCTGCTTCATAGACTCCATCGCAGTCACACACATACTGATCGTACATGGGTAGTGGCACACCATACTGATGCATGAAATAGTCTGAGCCATCATCGACTCCCAAAATGGCCGAACTCAGATTCTGAAAATCGTATTCGTTTTGCAAAATTCGATCGCAGGCACATTCATCTAACATAGACTGACTCACCGCTTCATCATGGCCATAAGGCATAGGGTCACTAATGAGCCAGGGGCTGCACAACTCTGACATATAACTACTGCCCAGATGATAAGCCAATACTTCGTCCACGGATGTGTTCCCATTCGTGGTTTGAGTACCTGTCGGTAAAATAGACGCCCCATTCATATTGGCTACATCACATCCGAGCGTGCATAGCTCTATAAGTTCGGCTATGATGGCTGCTTCGTTGACTCCTAGACTACAGGGCGCCAATGCCTCAATCCAATACTGTGCTTTAGCCGTGCACTCATCCTCACATTCTTGAGCCAATGTTAAAACAGGCTCATTTGATGTGGTATTAGTCAAATAACGAGCTGCCTTGCGATCATATAAATGAGCAGTGGTTTGATGACAAGGCTGGCTGGTGTTGTAGTAAGGCGAAGTGAGAAAACCATTGGCATTGGGGTCGTAGTCAAAGTCTTGGCTACCAATGCATCCATTGTAGCAATAATTTTCAATGGAATACTGAATGGCAACTTCTCTCACATACTCATCTTTTAGTGACTGATAGAGGCCTTTATAGACCTCCCAGAGAGCGTCTTCGTTGCACCCTGGAGCACCGAACGTGGGCGCAGAAGCCAAACATGTGTTAAACTCTGTCTCTGTTTGAGCCGTTGGGCAGTAAGTTCTAACAATGGCCGTTTGCCATATGGTATACGTACTGCTGCCAAGCGTCAAGTAGTTTTGCATGGCCGCAATCATGGCACCCTGATGCACAGAACCTGGCAATGTTTGAAAAAACGGATCCTGATTGGTTGTATTGGCCGCTATAGAAGATGGTAATCCTTGAGCGGTGGTCACATTCAATGGGTTGAAGTAGCCCGCTGCATTGGCCGTGCCAAATTTTTGAGTAAGGTTGAAATAGTAGTCCCAATCGTTGCTACCAGACACATCGTTGTCTAAACAAGACTCATAAAAACAATACTCTGGATGATACTGAACCAGCGATTTGGCCCATTGCGGGTTGGCCAGGTAGTGCTGAATAAACACTTCTACTGTGACGCTGCTGTGATTGGGTTTAACTAGTACCCCATTCACCTCGATGTAAGAGTCGGTTCCGTCTGAATTTTTGTAATCGGGTACTGGGTATTTCCAATTTTCGTTTGTACCCAATTGATTGGACGTATTCAACACGGAAAGTGGAAACAAGCTGGGATCAATGGTGTTGGTAAACTGATCGTAGTATAACGCATACTGCCCCCCTGGCAACACATCCATTTCGAGTGCAGTTAATAAATCTTCACAAGGACTAGTATATGCACAGGCCAAAAGGCACCCCTCTATAAGGTCATAATATTGTTGCGCTGTACCACCTCCAAGGATGTAGTCTTCTTCTGTACCATGTTGATCAAGGCATGAAAGCTCACACGCTGTAGCATCGCAGTTCAAATCAAACCCAGAGGCTAACTCATCTTCGAGGAAGTCTTCGTAGGTATCTATACAGGTATTCTGTTCGATGTATAATGCTGCGTAGTCGTCTGCATAATCCACATTTAACGTCAAGGTTTTAGTAATGGTGTACGATCCTTTTTCAAGGTATACATCCTCCCATAAAGCCTCAAACTCGGTGATGCTCGAACACACATCGTCAATAGTGGTTGGTCCTATTACATAGTCTTCATCTTCGACAACATCGCCACACAGATCAATTAACCGAATATTTAAGTCGTAATGGCAGTCGTAGCAAAACCCTTCAATACAGACATCGGTATAAGACTCTGGTGTCATTCGATATGTAAAGTCATAGGCTCCCGGTTCGTCCACCGCAAAGGATGAAGTGATTTGAAAATCAGCATAATCCTCCAGTAAACTCTCTTCAATCATGCCCGACTTTGTTCCCTTGTCATCGGCTGCTACTAAATTGGGTGGTTGCTCACCCACCACGGAGGTAGCTATGGTGCGCCCTGCACCGTCTACATACGTGGCCGTAACCTGCCCGTTTTCATCGGTGGTCGTTATTCGCGTGTAGCTTTCATTTAAGCCCACGTCTGTACCAAATAAGTGATTAAGCAATACTTGAGACGGTGTAGAATAGGTAAGTTCTCGCTCATGACCAGACTCCAGACTATGGGCGTCACCAGGTAGCGTAATACGCTGAACACGCCCTGTATTATCGCCTGTATACTCGATTTGTGTAAATGGAAAGCGCTCGGCCTGCGGCACAAATCCCTGCGCTCCATCATCCTCCGTGTTGAGATAAGAGTAATACTTGGACGTACCATGTGAGGTAGACATGCCTTCAATATCGATGGCGCAACTGGTGGACAAATCGTCCTTGTCAAAGTCTTCTTTGGAATAAGGAGCCGTACCTGCTACATTTTTGTTGAATGCATCGTAGTACTCCAGTGTACCGTCATTGGTAGGCGCCACTAGCGTATTGATAACCGGTCTGCCATAATGGTCGTAGTAGGTTTCGGTGAGCATGGCCTCGTCAATGGTTTGGTTCTTACTCAAGGTCTGCCGGTTCCGCATGGTGCCATCGTAGTAAGCTACGTTAGATCCAAACTGACCATTGGCACCGAACGTATTAACGGCACTCCAGTTCATATCATCATTGACTAATGGGCTGGTAATTTCGTGTTTCCCTCCAGTAGCTGAGCTCACCGTTCCGTAGTCGCTCAGCGTCCAATCAGCATATTGCGTTGCACTTAAATTTGGAAGGTACTTGCCCACTGCCCTAACACGGTACACAATATACCCCTCATCATACAAGATGGGAATCTGCATGTAGTTGCTGGTTGTGGTAATCTGACTCGCATCCCATCTAAAATCATAATTAAGGTTACTGGCCGAAATACTACCTCCGATATCGTAATTATCTATAAACGTCCACTGTACCTCGTAATGTGTGGCCCCTTCAATCTTTTTCCATGCTAGCTTCATTTCTTCATCCACAATGGATTTAGAAATAGCTGGCTTTGCATATGGTTTTAACAAGTAGTATCGCTCTACATGAATCTCATTTTCAAGAGAAACCACCTCAGGTAACTCCGTAATGCCCGTAAGGACCACGTTGGTTATGGTGAGATCGGCTATATGTCCGTCATTATAAACATTGGCATCCTCAGACGTGTAAACGGCTCCAGCTGTGGGATCGTATTGAATGGATAAACTCCCTGTTTCATTGACCACACTGGAGTTTTCATCCGTCAGGTTAAGGCTATAATCTACCACTACTGTAAATGCTGGTAAATATTCTGTCTTATCTAAATCGACACGTAATGTGATTACGTTGTCTACCCCTGTATGTTTAAACAGTGTATTCCAAGAAGAGTTAGCCGTCATTTGAGGAAACTTCCCATCCTGAACATACACCGAGCCAGATGTCTGAATCTGGTCTCCGCTTATTCGCTTGCTGTACTTCTCTTCAGCTCCATAGGACGACACGCTCAGGCATATAAATGCGCAAAGGGTTATCAGCTGGGCAATGTTGATTTTTGATAGTGACATAACTTATATCTGAGGTTTCATGTTAAGTGGATTTATGAGCGTATATCCACGAAAAAAATCGTTGGGTACCAGCTGGTTTTGAGCATCATACTGGATGAAATCAGCTAGCTTCTTTATGCTTTCGAGTTCGGCTGGTTCAAACTCCACTGACTCTGTTTTAGTCAATTTCATAGGATAAACCTTACCTCTCTCTTCATCATGAGAAGGACTTATTTTGGTTTCCTTCATAGATACAATGGCCATTTTGTTTGGGTCGATTTCAAATTCGAACGCCATTTTATCTTCCTTTAGAAAGGCCGTTCTGGCCATTATGTTGCCTGCAGGAAGCGTATCTAATACCGTTGTATCTGCCTCTTCAACAAAAAGTGCCAGGCGCGAATCAATTACCTCAGCCTTGCGCTGTTGATCAAGTGAGTCTATAACAATGGTTTTACTCAACTCATTGACCTTAACTCCAATGTCATCAGCAATGAGAACAGCTGTTTTGGGGCCCTTAGCGTAAAATAAACCTGGGGTTTTTATTATCACTGACCGTTCTTCTAACACCGGTCTTGCATCTCGGGCATCTTCAAAAATTTGGATGCTTTGAATTACCTTTAAATGTGTGGCGCTGTTGTACTTATCATCGACTTTTTTCAAGACAGAAATTTGCCCAAAAACTGCAGTTGTAGCCCCAAGAGCCAACATAAAAAATACTGACTTTATCATGGCTATTGCTTTTTGAGGCTTGAGTATGATTCTGAACGGGTTACTATTCCCTGTGTAGTCTCTACCTTGGTTCTCAAAGCCTGATCCTGCTGCGAGTACTCGGTAAAAGTTGCGAAATTGTCATTATCTAATACAGCCATGACCCTTGACCTGTCCGTATCGTAGACATAAGAAACCATGGATGAATTGACCGGATGTATTCTCACATCATCGAAGTAGACAATATCGCTACCCGAAAGGTTTTCTAACGAAATATGCATACAGTCGAGGTTTAACTCTGAGAATTCGAATTCTCCATCAATTCTCTGCCAGCCATTAATAATGGGGCCAGATGGACTGAAAGGCGTAGGGGAGTTAATGATAACAGCTGAAGCATTATCCAGAATTTTTACCTGAATCTGGGCCAACGTTTCGTATGTCGACACCGGGTTTGTGGTGTTGACTTTAACCCAACCTCCTATTCGATACTTACCGCACATTGGATGGAAAGTCCCGATACAATCTTCTGAAGCAGCAGTTATCTGTTCTTCCGTCAAATTTGTACAAGGTGGTAATGGCGACTCTTCGTCAGGACATGCATCAATAGATCTTGACATGGTCAAAATCGAATTTGGTGTCAGCTTCACGCTCCGTTTTCCTGTATGAAACTCCTCATCACTAATTTGGATGTCAGTTGACATGGCCACTCCTTCTCTGAAGCTGAAGTGATCTTGATATCCGCACTCGGTTACCGAAGGTTGATAGCTGTAATCCTCGAAACCATCGAAACCAATTTGACGGTATCTGGCGTTGTTTGCAGCCGCTACCACCCATTTTCTGGAAGCATCGTTGTATCCGAGCACGCGAGAATTAAAGTTACCGTTTGCATCAATGGCTTCCAATAAGTTGCCATTGGGATCGTATTTGACAGCTTCGTTACTCGTGCGCCAATCATCAATATTGCTCGCAACAGACCAGTTTGGACCAGAATTGCTCCAATAAGCGCTGTATGACGCAAACGTACCATCCGTTCGCACATTTTCGAGAGCTCCAATGTTCGTGTTATCCCTAACCCCATCAAAGTACATAGACTGTGAAAGCCTCCATTGTCCTTGTGTACCCGTTAAAAACGGATTTAAGATATTCGTGGAATTGTATATACACTGAGCGCCATTGGCTCCGGTTGTGTGTGTTACGCAGTTTTGTCCGGCATCGTCACAGTCGGTAGTTATGGCATCGCACCGCTCCACGTCTTCACAATAAAACGGCCAGTCATCTGAATAATCATAAGCTACTGCACTTAGCACACCTGAAGGAGCTGAAACGGAGCCATCATTATAGGCAAGTTGCTGCAACGGTGCAGACTGCATATTCTTCTTACCCGAACGTGTAACATGAATATTAGCACCAGTTTGAGCTGGTGCAGGGTTTCCATATTGATCAATCAATGTAATGGTACCTCCACTCAAATTTGAGACTTCGGACACCCAATACCGAGGGGCTCCCATTCCATAGACAAGCACCTCATCTCCTGGAAAAAAGAATGAAAATGCCCCACCTACATTGGCCACTCCGTTTGCGACTATATCTACATCTAGTGCTACTCCATTTCGATTGAGATAAGCTGGCCCCATTCCTTCGTGCGTCCAGTAAGCAGGTTGCATAAGGATGTCGATTGGGTCATTGTAATCGTTTTTGACGCTTGACATAAGTACCTGTCCAGTTTCAGCATCCCATAGTACGTCCGTTTTGGTCGTAGTCCTATCATCCACCGTACTCCTGACAGTCTTTAACAATCCATATTTGGTGATGAGTTTGGTAAGCGCTACCGACTTAAAGGACTTATACTCAACGGAAGTTCCAAAATCAGTGTTAAACGAATTCATAAAGCCCAACCTTCTTACTGTGGTTCTTGTGACATTTACATTTGCATCATAAGACTGTTTGGTATCTATAAATACATCTGTCTCCACACCAATTGTGGTTTGATCGGTTGTCATGTCTTTTCTAAGCACTGAAGCAAAATTTGAAAGCGTAGGCTGTCCAGTCTGGGTATGTGTGGTTTCTCTGTATTCGAACTCTACTTCCGACACTATTTTACCCGGGTAGTTGGTTGAGTAAGACCTTCGCGCCTTAGGTTTCCCATGCATGTCATTTACTTCTATGTTAAACCCTTGCGAAACAGCCAATAAGTTTGGACTGAAATTGTCAACCACAAACTCCTCGACATGCTCCTTGACGTGTTCGTCCTCATTCTTATCTGTCATGGTCACAATGACCGGAAAATCCTCTGCCGTGTAAAACTCATACACTTCTCTACCTATTCCATGTTTAACCACATCAGTATGCTCCAATGGTTTTACCTCAACCTTGGAATATCCTACCACAGGTGAAGGATAAAAGCTTTCGCCCACCGGTGTTTCTTGATAGTGATGGTTATCTGGTGACAAAACATTTGATTCACTATAGTGTATGGGCTGTCGCAGCACATTCTCGTCATTTCCGATAACAGGCTCGAATGATGCTACACCTGAGCTATGTCCGTTACCCTGTTCATATGTATAGACAGCACCATAATTGCTTGATTGACCACTGGTACTCATATTGGCCCAATCATCTGTAATCTCGATCTTGGAAACTCTTGCTCCACCACCTTTCTTTTTATGATCCGTGTCATTCAATCGAATCCAGGACTTGGTCAGGTCAACAGAGCTCGAGAAGTCCCGGTTTTTTAACATGCCATGTTCGCCTTTGGATAGAGATTCCACATCATACCCCATACTACCAGCCATTTGACCAATGCATGCAAGCGGGTTTAACGTGCTCTGACAAACAGTAACATCAAACGGATAGATTAACTCTGGAAGGTTAAGCCTTGTAAACTGCCACCCAGCCCTGGCTATAGGATTGATCTTTTCAGCATTAGAAATTTCTTCTCCAACAAGAACATCGAAGGCTCCAACAATAGGCTGAACGATCGGTTGTAGCCAGTTCATAAAGCTTAGATCATTGACAATTTCATCGCTTATATCTGGCTCTACATCATTGATCGGAACTGGCTTGATATTGATGTATCCATATGTATTTCCACCATCTGTCACTATACCATACTCGCCACGTTGGAGGTAACCATTGACGGTCTCGTATCCGCCATCGTTATTTAAATCCACTTCACACTTGAAGTAATAATCCTTGATTCCATCCAAGTACTGTTGGTAGAAGGCTCCAGCCGTGGTAATGCTGTTATCTATCTTCACATATAAGCGATCAAACGAATTGTAAGCAGTTACATCTTCGCCAGTCGACTCGAACAGCTTATTGGACGAGGAGAATGTTGCGCCCGTGCTACTGCCAAATCCGGCAATCGGAAGCATGTTCATGGCACGTTTGTCCTGCACAACCGCATAATCATCACTCTCATAGGTAACATTGATTTGCGCTCCTGAAGGGGTTTTGATTTGATGAAGCTTCCAGGCTCTGGCATAATGATCAGCCATAGCATCATCTTGCTCCGAATAAGGAAACTTGGTATTGTGATTGGTACCATTGAACGGTTTATAGTTCCCCCAACGATCGAGATAGGAATGGTCGTAATCAAAATTGGTCCCGCCTACTCCATCGTTGTAATCAAACTCATATGGACTTAACTTTCCGCGCTTCGACTTACCGGTCGATATCATGACTTTTTTTAGTGTCAGTTTACCTTCAGCCGGATTGAGTTGGTTGGGCACACCTTTGCACAGCGAATAGTCATACTCAAACTCGATGGTTTTGATGGGTACCGCATCTGACTGGTTTAACTCCCTATCCTCGCGGCTATACAACTCGATTCGGTCGAGTCGCTTTAGTCGAACATCGGTGTTTTTACCACCATCCTCGTCTATTACTCCAAGCGCATCGTCCCGGTCAGACAAGTAGAATTCTGCGATGTAATTCTTTGTTTCAACAGAATGCAGATACCACTGCTCACGTTCACCGTAAATGTAATTGGCTAAGTCATCTTCATTATCGGTGTTAAAATTGTCGGTGTAGGAAGCTATTGGAAAGCCAGGGTCTGTAGGCAACCCCTCGCTATACGGCACTCGCCACTTGTAGACGTCTTCATCCATAGAATAATTGAACTTCGTATAAGATCCGTGATCATCTAATGAAGGGCCATCGCCAGATCGGTCGATGTAGTCGTTGGACAAAACAGCGCTTAGTAAGAAAGCATGAGCATACGCTGGAATCTCTTCGCTCGAATAAAAGTTATTACGACCTTTTGCATTGTTTTTAGAGTTATCAACGCCTGCTTCGTACTCTACGAAACGCGTTAGGTTGTCCTTTGTATTGCCAGACACGTTGAAACTGACAGATTTCTGTAACAAGTTGTACGCTGGTATGCCATATACATATCTTGAACCATCAGGTTTGTCTACCTCTATTTCTGACATATGATGCTCCTTTCTGTGATCAACCACACGATTCAACGATGCCTCTAACGAAGGCATGTCCGTATTTCCTGAAGCATAGTATGCGTAATCTGGAATGTTCTTCGTAAGGCCAGCTAAACTCGCTACGGTTCCGTTGTGATAGCTGAACAACTCCTGTCTAGGCTGCGGCACATCCCATTCATCATCAGATGCAGTATACGTTGTGCCTGAACTAGAAATGATATCACCCAACATAGTGTGATATTTTCGAACATTGTCAACCGTAACCGGGCCGGTAATCTTATCTATTTTAAATGATGAAGGCTCATAGCCTCCATACGACTCAAATACATCAAGATCGGATTCTACTTTCTCACCCACATTCTTAAAGACAACCTTATCGAGTTTCCCTAGCTGCGTTGCTGAGATATGTCCGTATTTCGAATGCTCTACCTCATTTCCATAATCTTCTTTCCATGTACCTGAATAGCCTGTTCCGACAGTAAAACTATTTGACTTAACCTTTTCCGTTGGGAAGTAGAAAAGCATTAGTGTCATGTAATAGTCCCAAAGTTTCTTCTTCATAAAATCTGAACGCGTATTATTCGTCACCTTAAACGGATCGTGGTTCATCCCCACATCGTGTCTTTTGGGCCGAAAATTGGCCGCTACACCATGCGCACTCGCGGTGTACACATCCATGGTGTTTTGCGATGGAGAAATATTGGGCATGGTTTCTTTGACATAGTGCGTATTGAACTCGCGATTAAAATCAAGTACACTCTCCCCATCATTGCTAGCTCCCTCCATAAAGAAATAGCCATATCCCTTTAAGTTTTCTGACGTGTTATACCTTATTTGATTGGCTGTGTGACTACCATCCGATCTGTAAGCAGATGTCATTCCCAAAACGGTCATACCTCGCGCTGCAGATGTACTAGAGCCAAGACCCAATAGGCTTGAAGATGGATAAGTGGCATAGGTGTTTGTACCTACAGGAGCGGTGGAACTTCCATTTGTCCCAGATCCAAAACCCGCTCCAATACTCAGTTCATCGGGCATTGGAACACCTGCTAGTCTGAGGATTGCGGCAATATCTACACCAACGTTCCATGACTTGCTATGCGACAATTGCGTATGCGTCAATCCTTGGCGGGTGTTGTAATAACTTGTTTCTGTGTTGTTTCGATTCTTTGTAAAACCTGTTCCGAGTGTTCCGTATAGTTGCGAATAGCCATATCCGTAACTTGGTGAAATGGTTATTCCTGATTGAGAGTTGGCCGATGTGCTCAAGCCGAAACTTCTGTTTTGCCATTTCACAAAAGGTATCAGAGATGGCAGCATTGGAACTCCCAGTCCTAAGCTAACATTCATAAATGCCTCAGTACCAGGACCGCGGTAAGAGCTGTTATACTCGCCCGTTCCCCAGCTCGCGTGGAGCATAAGAAAATCCAAGCCATAGCCCTTGTTTGTTCCATTCACAGTATTTGGTGCAATGCTCGTTTCTGACTTGATTTCATCTCCATTAAAATCATCTGGAATCCCTCTCAAGTTTCTGTTTACTGCACCAACATTCAGATTCCAGCCCAATCCAACCCAGCTGGCCTCTTCGTTCATTTGAATGTTTGGATCGTAGTGTAGGTTAATCGGATAACCCTCTACCTCAAGTAGAGGAATATCATAACTAAAATCCCCTGTAAAAAGATTTACTAGCTCACTACTACCATTTTGTCCACCTCCGGTATACTCCGGTTGGTATGGTCCTGAGGTCAATCCCATGGATATAAACGGGAAACCTAATTGGAACAAGTGAAGAAATATCATCTTCACAGAAATTACCTTGAACCATTTTTTTGTTGTCTGTCTAAACATAATTATGATCTTCTAAAATTGTATAGGGGGAACATTTTCAAGTTTTTCTTTGTTGTAGGCGAACACGACATTGCCTCCGTTGAGGAATCGATTCTCGAACTCAATTTGAAATCCATTTTCAAGCGCTACCCCATCGGTATCGAACCCTAGAGCCATTCTTGTTTTGCTGTTGAAAGCATTGGGTTCCTGATGAAATACACTGCAGGGAATGCGCTTATCAGAAGTAACGAGCAAAATCTCGTCCTGAGAAACAATGGGAGCTGATAATTGGGAAATATCGTTGTCACCGTTCCTGATATACTCGATCTGGTAATCGATCAGCAAATACGAACCCTCGTTCTCACAAAACTCCTCATAAGATTTTGGGTTGATGTTTTCTTTTTCCGAGGTCAGATAGCGCAATTGAATCGGCTTCATAAATGCGCTGTATCGTACTCCATTGATTTCCTTGGACTGCAATAAGCCCGATTCGCTGTCATACGCGTATTGAATCCACTCGGCTTTTGTTAATGGATATTTACCACATGAACACAGTGAAATCAGTCCCAGAATGAGTATGATAGAAAACACTTTCATTTTGGGCTTCCATTGTACCTCGCATTGCAATACTCAACGAGATCGTTCGTAATATTTAAACTACTGTCTGCATACATCACAGACCCCATACCATTGGCTCCCATTATTAAGTCATACTGGGCCGTTTTGGCATAATCCTGTACGTATTGGTTTATCTGCTTCCAGATAGCATCGCTGTATTCAACTATTTTTTCCTGGGCTTTGGAATCGAGCTCTTCCCTGTCAACTGCCACCTTCCTTTTCAAAGCGCCCAGTTGTTGTAGAACGCTCTGAGCCTCATTCGATGACAAATCAATTTGTTCAGCCTTTGAATCAATCATGACAGCTACACTATCTAGTTCTGACTGTAGCGTTTTGTGCCACTGATTTAGCTCTTGTGCTTTGGCTTTCTGTAGATCAAACTTCTCATACAGTTCCATTGTGTTCACATAAGCTACCTTCTTCTGATCACATGATGCAAGAAGAAGCATGCACAGCACAACTCCAAAAACTCCTCTATTCTGAATCGTACGCTTCACGGGGTGATGTATTTGAATGTGATGAAACGCTTTTCTTCCTTCTTGTTTATGAACTCGATGGTGTAAAACTGGTCTCCAATGAGACCTATATTAGATAGGTCCAAGTAAAAGCGATTATCTCCCTCGACCACCTCTGGGTTTGGAGCACCGGTAGTAGGTACACCGTTGCTATTGACACTGGCGTAAACGGTGTTTGTACCATCCAGAATATTGTAGGTCATCTTCGTATCGATGCCCATGAAATATTCTTCAATAAACTTTGCTTTGAGAACTCCGTTATGTGTTAAATAATATGAGTCATTTATTTGTCGCTGTGCAGTAGCATAATAATCTCCCGTTGTTGGAGTGCACCTGTCAAAATCAACTTGAATCCAATCAATTTTGGCACCCACATCGAAAAGGGCAACATCTGCCCTCAACTCTAGCCCATTATTGACCGGAGTAGTATGTTGCACCACACCATTGACGGAATACTCAATATTTCCACCTTTTCTGGCAATTTTAAAATTATCGGTAGCCAGATATGCTCCATAAACCACAGGGACTTTTGTTCTTTCCAAAAAACGAACTACACCACCAGAGAACTCAATGGCATTATCCATACTAGCAGGATCAAACCCAGAAGGGGTACTGGATAACCCAACAGCAACCGACTTGGAGACATCTACATTCTCTATGTAGAGATACCCATCAATACCAGCAGTAATGCAATTGATAGAATAGGCTCCAGCATTCCACCCAACACTAGATGTTTTTGTAATTGACTCATCACTTGCATCATAATTGACACCGGTTAGGTCTTTATAGGTAACATATTGTTGGGAGAGGCCGTGATAACCTAATGCCACAAAACAAATGACAACAGAACATAATCTGATGACCTTGCGGTTCGGAAGTACTTTCTTTAAGCTGGAATGGTTCATCCTCATTGATTTTTACAAACCAATTCTAACCGAAACACAAGAAAGCGGCATTAACCAAATGGTTAGAAAAACGGCCTGATTTAGGCCATGTTTTCAACAAAAAGGGGTGTTTACCCACTAAATGGTTAGTTAGACCGGAACCAGGCCTTCCTTAATTGCGTGTACAACCAATTGTAAAACAGATTTGCACTTGAACTTATCGCGCATTCTGTCTAAATGGAATTTGACCGTAGACTCGGCCACCGATATGCTCTTTGCAATGAGCTTGCGATCATAGCCTTTACAGGCCAGCGCCAGGATTTCGGTCTCCCTGTCACTTAAATCGGTATTTGAAAACAAGGTGTTGCTCTGTTTAACAGCCTGAATAACACTGGCAGTAACAAGTCGGCTCTGTGCAATACCAAAATGATGCGAGTCTATCAGTATGCGTATTAACTCGCATTTATTAATCTCGTTTCGAACAAAATAGGCAGAAGCACCCTGCTTCAACAATAGCTTAACTAAAGGTCCGGGATCAATGGGTCCATTCACTACCACCTTCACGAGTGGCTGCCTAAACTCAACATACTTCAGCATCTCCGCAATATCCCAGTCACTGGACTCAAGACCGGTTAGCACCACGTCAGGCGGATTCTTGTCAATCCGATCGAACAGCTCTCTGGAACTATGGCTGAAGTCGAGCACTTCGATCTCGTCACAGTCGGATAAAAGCTGCAGATATCCGGCCAGATAAAGCGGACTTTGCTCAATAACAGACACCCTTATTTTATCCAAACTCTCCACCGTTATACACTTGTTTTATTTGCGTAGAACCATCTGCGTTCCTTGTTGAGTTCGAGAAGAATAGAGTCTACCGCAATGGATATAACTCGGATATCTTCGAGTTGCTGCCCTTTGCTCACAAGCACCGATTTGGCATTCACCTTCATGACGCCAAGTGCCTGGGCATATTCTGGTTTTTTGATGCATCCATAAAACGCTACAGATGGCCATGGCTGAGTCTTGACACTACCAGGCTTAACAGCTTTGGGTGTTGTAGTTCCAGTCTGCTTATTGACATAAGCTCGCCTTGTTTTTCCCAGGAAAGGATCTCGGTAGTTCAGCTTTAGTGTGTAGGAGGTTTTGGGTGGCTGCACCTCTGTAAACTCAGTTGTGTTCACCACAAACTCAGTCCCCTCTTCTACATCGACCAATGATCGAGCTATCCAAGCCCAAATAGCGATAAGAAATACCACCAGTATGATGTTCAATATGGTCTTCTTTTTATTCAACGATAAATGAGATTAAAGAAGCATTCGAACTCTTGTTACCAGCGGCATCATACCGCACCACTTTCCAGGAATAATCTCCAGCAGCTAAATTCACAGTTTGACTCCCGACATCGCTGTCCAAAAGGTATTTCTGAAAAACGGAGGTTCCAGACGAGTCATCAAATACATAGAGGCTATCGAATTCGGAACATCCTGTTTCAGTGGCAACTTCCCACAGAAAGTCAACATCACCTGAGGAGAGCGTATCTGCCTCTTTCGGTGATGTGAGTACAACACTTGCAGGGGCTGATACATCAAAAAACACATCTCTATAGGAATAGGCTGAATGCCCATTATCATCAAACACACGCACTCCCCAACTCAATTGTCCCTCAAGGTTTGAGTCTATCACTACGCCTATACCGTTGGAGTCCGTAGTTGTAGAAAACACCGCAGCTTCGTTTTCAAATGCTCCTTGTCTGATTTCAAACTCATATGAAGTGTTCGGAATACCTAAATCGATCCATCCGAAGTTGAACACTGTATCTGACTGGCATGTGTTGTTGTCTGGAGATACCAGCACAAGCTGTTCATTGCTTAAGTCGAGTAAACTGTCAATGACCAAATCCCTGATTGCGTATGGGGTGCTGCTACTTGCATTCTGCCCTCTTACACGCCATTGATACACACCCGTTTCGAGAAAAATGTTCTGGACATTGTTGGTAGCTATGGAATCAAATTCAAGCGATACTGGATTGTCAAAACTGCCCTCAACAATTTGGAAATGATAACCAGTGGCTCCCTCCACCTCATCCCACCAAAACAATACCGTGCTTGAGGGAAGCGTATCATTTGACTGAGGTGCATTGATTCCGATCTGATCTTTGGATATATCCTTTTCAAAAATTTCGCTACACCCTATTCCTAACAGAAGAACAGTCAAAACGGATATAGTCATACTAACTCTTTTCATACCAGTATGCTTTTACAGTAAATCGTCCCAATTAACTCTTGACGTCTGGTAACCCTATTCATCCGAAGCTCGAGTTTTATGGACTGGACATAAGTTGTTGAAAGGGATGTCTCTAATAAATGAATGCACTGCAGCTGTTCTTGAAAGGACCCCGAGAGGGAAAAGGAATAATCCAGCACGGTGTTGCCCCGCACACTCATTAACCGAGGCTCTTCCATAGATTCAACCTGAACTCCAAATTGACCCTCAGCTCTGGTGAGTGAAGACATCAGTGAACTTTGAACGTGACTCACCGAAGGCTCTGCCTGAAAGGAAAAACCACTTCCTGACATTGATTTTGCATCCGCTGTTTTCTCCCTCAGCATAGCACATTCAGCTTCCAGACTAGACTTTAAGTCAGCAGCTTCAAAAGTCGCCCGGAAAGCAAACAAATAGGCAAATAGGAACACGCCAAAAAAAGCAAAAGCGAGTGTACGCAGTTTCGTCAATTCGCTCATATGATTCCACCTATCCATCATATCAGCGACACATTTAGAATGAACAAATACGAACCTGAAGCATGGTCAAACTCTGACCTTACGAGCTCTACATCAGCAGACCATGAATGATCTCTTAGCGCAGCCTTAAAATCAGAAATCTGATCAATCTGATTGGTCGTCCCTTCTACCCGAATCAGGCTTTTGTCAAACTCAGTCTGCTTCTGTTTTTTCCTGGAGTTCTTATCCATATGCACCTCCACGGTTGAGAGTGTGAGGTCTTTTGGGACACTTAGAGCTATTTCTTCCAACAACTGAGCATATGTGTAACTACCATTTGACACAATGGCATGGAACAACTCCTCATTGTCTACAGCTCGGCCCTGCTGTGCCTCAAACTCTGCACTGACAACTCTTAGGTGATCTAATTCTGCCTGAAGAGCTGACACATCTGAACGAAGACCCTGAAACCAAACTAGATTGACGATGAGTGCCACAAAGAAGAACGCAAGTGATCCATAGGTGGCTCCTAACCGAACCCGTTTCAGGACATAATCCTTGTAGAAGTCGAGTGCAACCTGATGACGATATCTCTCTTGTAGAGATACGGCAAAATGCCCAATCGCTTGTAGAATAGCTATGCCATAGTATGCACTGTGTTCCAGATACATCTGCTGATAATCCGCTGCGTCCTCCAGATGCATCGAGTACGCTTCCAGACGTTCTTCGCCCCATTTAAATGAATGATGTGCAATTTCCGATGGCTTCGACTGGGTGAAAAATGGGTTCTCCAGACAGGAAACAGCTCCCAACTCTATCGCAAGTACCTGAATCTTAGCCTCTCTAAAAGCTTGAAGGATCGTATCTACTTCTGGTTTTGATATCAAACTAACCCATGACCCCGCCTCGTTTGTGTAGTACTTGGTATAAGTTTTTGCATGATCGATTCCGGGAAATAGCTGCTCCAAACTAATCTCTTCATGCTCCAGCGGTTTTGAAATAACTCCACGCCCTGTAAGGCAAATGATGGTAGGTGTAGTTGAAACGAATGATTTTAATTCAAGTAGATCGCTCGTATGAATCGTGCGCTCTACTTCGATCTGATCAGCTTTTTTATTGCCAATGCACCCGTAGTATTGATGTTCGCCTTGTCGACCTATGCACACCTCAACCGCTGAGACCTGACTACCAAGCAGTTGGCCATGAAGGAACTTATATAATTGATTGGCTAGTTCCATTAGTAGATCACGGTGGGTTTAATGAAGATGTTAATCTGGCTTTGCGAGTCTCGTTTCTTGTTCACTCCAAAAAGCCACTTGATAACCGGAATGCGGGCAATAAACGGAAGCCCTTCGCCTGTACGTTCTTCCGTTTTCTCATCTAATCCACCGAGCAGAATGGTTTCACCATTGCGAACCCGAATCTTTGAACTAAAGTTTTTGTTCTGAGCACCTGGCGGAGCTTGTGGAGCAATGCGATTGGTGAAATTGGACTGGGTAAAATCTATGTTTAAGGTGATTTGCTCATCGCCACTGACAAAGGGCTGAATGGTAATGGACAAGTCCGCATTAATCGGTTTGTACGTTATGCCCTGACTCAAGGCCGGATTTTGAGCTCCAATAAAACTGTTGTTGGTCTCTGCGTAGAAAGTCGTTTCACCCAAACTCAAACTGGCCTCACTCCCATTCATGGTGGCCAGTTTAGGAGTTGACTTTTTCTTGATGATTCCGTTAGCCTCGAGTGCGCTAATACTGGCATAGAAATTTGGTGATAGTGCTCCCAATGTGATGAACCCGGGCCCTGTAAATCCAGCCAGTAACGCATTGATGGCATTGCTGTTCAATGTAGCCTCTACTCCAGCTCCTGATAGATTATAAGAACCTGTTGTGCTTTCCGGCACATTCTCTCCACCTAACCCAAGTTTGAGTCCAGCCTCTACGTTAAAGTCTTTACTCACCTCTACGATCATTAAATCAATCAGAACAACCGGCACTGGTAAATCAACCTGTCGCAAAAACGCTTTGATTTCCTCGATTCGAGAATATCCACCACTGATAATGAGCCCATTTAAATCGGCAAATTCCTTGATATCCACGTCTTTTTTCAACGCCTGAGGAATAACATCCTGAATGCTTTCGACCGTACGATTCTCAAGCAACACAAGCTCAGTGGTCCTTAGCCTTTCCTGGTCGCGCTCACCTATGAGGTAAATCTGTTCTGATTTCTTAAACGTAAAGCGTGTTCCGCTAAACACATAGTTTAAAAACTCGTCAAACGTGGCATCTTCAATGGAGAGTGTAGTCTTTGATTCAGGAACGGAGAACATATAATAATGTGCTTCTAACTCGTAGGCCACAGCCATGATGATCTCACTGATCTGAACATCCTCGGCTCGAATAGAAACCCGATTGCCCTGTTTGGTCAACAACAGCCCATCTATCTTAGGTCTCTTATACTCAGCCACCTGACCGGTTTCATTTGTCTCGCGTGAATGCGTTTCTGAAACCTGACCGGCTTCCTCCAAGATATAAGAGCCTGCCTCATTCACTTTTAGCTGAAGTCCGTTTGCCAAAGCCAGGCTTTCAAGCGCTCCCTTAAACGGCTGATTTCTGACAAACGCGCTCACTTGCAAATCGCCCAAACCAGCCGCAATCAATACATTGTACGGGCTGACTTCCGTTATGCGCTTAGCCACTTCAAAAAGAGTATCTCGCTTTACATCAACCGAAAGCAAGTCTCCCGATTTGTTATAGACGATATCGAGCGGCTCTTCAACGACTGGTGCAGGCAGTGGTACGGGCGGCTCATATGACGTAAATGCCATAATCGACCCGGTGAAATCAATATCCAAACTATACTCCTTACACAAAAAGAGAAATACCTGCTTTGCCGGAGCATCGCTAAAATTGTTGGTAATGATGAAATCTAAATCCTGGGCTACACTTACATTAAGATTGTTCATGGCAGCTATTCCACGTATGAACTCCTGAATGGAAACCTGACTTAGAGAAATTTGAACAGGCTCGTTTAAACCGGGATGATCAAAACTGACCAGTTCTAACTGCTTTTCTATCTCGTGAATTCTGTTGGCCTCTTGTAAATCCTGCCCAACTCCGCTTATGGATAACATAACGGCTGCTATGATGATTATAACCCTCATTGTTCTGAACTAATTAAGGAGTAGACTTCTTCCAACGATGTCTGACCGGATGCATACAACTTCCAGGCTTGACCAGACAAAGACTGGTGGTTCTTGGGCAGTGAATCGATTAGGTTCTCACCTGATTTAATCTTCTGCCTGAGAGCGTTGTTGATTTCTATCATTTCATATAATGCGATTCGTCCATCATAGCCCGTATAATGACAGTTGGAACAGCCCTTATGTACAAAGTGGGTAGCTGGAATGCCGTTTTGCCTAGAAAAAGGGGGAAGACTGGACTCATCTACCGGTTGACTCTCTTTACATTGAGTACATAGCTTTCGAACCAGTCTTTGCGCTACGCTGAGCTTAATGGTTGTGGCTATTAAGAAAGCAGGCACTCCCATGTCTATTAACCTAAGAATAGTGTCGATGGCTGAGTTGGTATGAATGGTTGATAAAACAAGGTGGCCTGTCAGACTTGCTCTAATGGCCATTTCAGCGGTTTCTGAATCACGAATCTCTCCTAGCATGATTATGTCGGGATCCTGCCTTAAAAACGATCTGAGGGCTGCTGCAAATGTCAACCCAATACCATCCTTTACTTGTACCTGATTAACTCCCTCAAGCGTGTATTCGATTGGGTCCTCTACCGTACTAATATTTACCTCTGGCCGGTTCAGGATTTTAAGTGTAGAGTACAGTGTGGTTGTTTTTCCCGAGCCAGTAGGTCCGCTGATGAGAATAATGCCATCAGGTTTTCGAATGGCTTCGTGCATAAGGCTCAGCTGCTCTTCGCTTAATCCAAGTTTCTCTAAATCGAGACGAGAAGCATCTTGAGACAATATTCTCAGCACAACTTTTTCACCATACATAGATGGTAGCACAGACACCCTTATGTCAAACTCATCGTTGTGTTGTGTATAATGAATACGGCCATCCTGAGGTAACCTCTTCTCCGCAATATCAAGATTTGCCCTAATCTTTAGTTTGTTAATGAGGCTTGGGTAGGCATGCTGGTCTATACGATACTTTTCAATGAGCTTTCCATCAATCCGAAGCCTAACCCTACATTTCTTTTCATAGGCTTCAATATGGATATCGGAACTTCCAATGTCTTTGGCCTCCTTCACCAAATCGTCAAAAAAAGACTCCCCATTGTCTACATTCACAGAAATCACCTGCTTGCCGTTTGAGCTATCCGCCCCAGATCGATAATACCTAAACAGCAACTCATCAATTTCGTTTGAGACAAACTCTTCCGATACTATGCTGCGTGATTTTATTAGCTCAAGCTCAGCTCTATGTGACTCATTGAAGAATGTAGCATCTACCGCGATTTTTATGAAATCAGGTTTAACCTCTAATGGTATAGCTCTATAATGGTGAGCCTGCACACTGCTGAGGACTTGTGTGATTTCGGAGTTAATATGTAGAAGATGCTCAGTCAAGAAGCCCTCCCAACTTGTTTATATCAAACCAAACAAACGGAATCAGCCAAAGGCTAAGTAGACCAGCTAAAGGCAACCCTTTTGATGTTGAGTTTCCATATCGCATGAACAGGCCAATTGTCAACCCAAAAAGCAGGCCCGTTACATAAAAGACAATGAACTTCCTTGTTGAAAGCAAGGGCGTAATGGCAAATAAGAACAGCACGTCACCCAAGCCAAACGACTGGAGGAAAGGCTTGTTCCTAGCCATTAAATAAAACCACAGTACACTCAGTTGCGTAGCCACCCAGCCTATGTTTAGCACGAGCTCAGTAAGCACCCGCTCACTTGTATAAAAGCTAACCGATGTTAGAACAACGGCTAATAACAATTGCACCAAGAGCACTTTTCGGTGCAGCACATCCACAAGAAAGACCGAAACCAGAAGGAGTGATATGGATATTTGAACCAACATCAATCCTTTACGCTCTCAACTAAATTTTGCGTCTCATCAATTTTCCATTGGTTAAAGGCTCCATCCCCATCGAAATCTGTTATGCTGGTAGCTGTAGCAACGAAACCGGCATTGCTCGATTCGACTATTTCAATTTGATAATTTCCATTACCTCCATCAGAAACTAGCGTTACATGCTCAAATCCAATATCTTCGAAAGTCGAAGCATATTTCGAGTGCATGTAAAAATGAGACTTTTGAAGGGTATATAAATGTTTGAGCTGAAGCTTGGCTTCTTGCGCCTTGGCCTCAGCAATTTTAGGAAGGAAATTAGGCAGAGCAATTAACACGAGTATTCCAATGATGATGAGTACAACCAACAGCTCTGTTAAGGAAAAACCATCGAAGGTCTTCAGGGCAATTTTCGCCCATCTTTTTTCGTTAAAACGCTTGATAAACTTCATACACCAAACGAAACGAATTTGATTTTGACAGTAACTAACCAAATGGTTAGTTACTCCCTAAAAAGATAGGATGACATATAAACCTTAAAACCTTAACTACTTATATAAACAACTGATTTACAGGACATATCGAAATTTGCATCAAAAACGGCTTTTGGGGCAGACTAACCAAATAGTTAGTTATGGGCGTTTTTCAAATCGCGTTTTTTCGATTGTAACATGAAGACAAGGCTTTTTACTAAGCCAAAGTCGCCATTGAGAAAGTCATATTAGCTCTAGGGCTATTTTCTTCCTTTCTTGAGTACCGGCCTTCATACATTTACAACGAAAGCAGTCCAGGATTCACCCATATCGATGCCTCATGAAAAAAATCAAAGTAGCTATAATAGAGCCAAATCAAGTTTTTCTAAATGGATTTGTGAGAATATTTGAGAGATCACCAGTCGTTGAACTTATGGGGCACTTTGAAAGCGATCTGGAACTGATTACCCAACTTAAAGTAGATCAAGTCGATGTGATATTAGCTGATTATCGAAGCATTGATTTTGATGTGTTAAGAGTCCATTGCACACAACAGTCAAAACACCGCGATGTACACATCATTCTAAGCGGTGATACCCATCCTGGCGCTTTGATTAAACCTTTTCTCAGAGGTGGCATTAGTTCATTTATCCTGAAGCAAAGTACCACTCGAGACAAACTGATCTCTATAATCTCAGCCGTTCATGAAAACGGCTTTGCCTTAACAGACATAGTTACAACTGAAGTTCTGGAAACAACCTGGAGAATGACTGGGTTTATACCCACACCATGCTTTAACGAGCGCGAAAAGAAAATCTTCTGTATGGTGTGTCAGGGACTAAACAAAAAGCAAATAGCCAAACGCATTTTTCTCTCAGAGGCTACAGTCAAGTACCACCTCCTCAATATTTTCCAAAAGAGCGAAGTTACTTCCATGGTAGAACTTGTTATAAAGGGCCTGAACAACAAATGGGTTGACCATGTAACCTCTACACAGGGTAAAAAATCTGAGCCCGTTAACGAGGACGAAGAGATGTAATCTCAGAACCAAAAACGCATAAAAAAAGCCTCTTCGACTTTGTCAAAGAGGCTTTTTTGTTGGCGGTCCGGACGAGACTCGAACTCGCGACCCCATGCGTGACAGGCATGTATTCTAACCAACTGAACTACCGGACCAACATCTTAATAAAGAACGTTTCTTTTTTTAAGGGCAGCAAATGTATAGAAATCACACATCTGTGCAAATAATTTTACGGCATTTTCGATATTCATTTTTATACGAAAGCCAACTAACTCAGGATCAACAAAATCCTACATAAAAAAGGAGCCCAACTAGAAGGTAAACTATAAGTTGCGCGAACGCAAACACCTAGTCTAACCCTATCAACCTTCCTCCGCTGGGCTCCGTAGCAGTCTTATTTAGTCACTTGACGCGTTATGCATAACCATCTGCGGGAATGGAATCTCAATCCCGGCATTATCTAACGCTACCTTACCTTGCTCATAGACATCGAAATAAACATCCCAATAATGCTCTGGTTTAGCGAATGGTCTAACCGCCAAATCCACTGAACTAGCTCCTAATCCAACAACTCCAACAAACGGAGCGGGATCTTTAAGAGCATGTGGGTGATTAGCCATCACATCGAGCAAAACTTCTTTTGCCTTTTTGATATCTGCACCGTAGCTTATTCCAAAGGTCAGATCCACTCGAATCATTCCCTCAAGGGTGTAATTGGTAATGTTTCCATTTGAAATGGCACCATTAGGAATAATAACTGTCTTGTTTTCTGGAGTAAGAAGAATCGTAACAAAAATCTGAATCTCTTTAACTGACCCAAGATGCCCCTGCGCCTCGATTAAGTCTCCAACACGATATGGCTTAAACAACAGGATTAACACTCCTCCGGCAAAGTTTTGCAGTGTTCCCTGCAATGCCAAACCAACGGCTAAACCGGCAGCACCCAGTACAGCAACAAATGACGTGGTCTCTATGCCTATCATACCCGCAGCACTGATAAACAGCATAACCTTCAGCACAATGCTGAGCATGCTTATAAGAAATGGTCGAAGCGACTCGTCAATGTCTCTGCTCTTCATCAATCTGTTAACCAGATTTACGACCATCTTAATGATCCACAGACCAACAATCAGTACGATCAGGGCTGTAACAACTTTAGGCGCATAAGCCATAATCAGGTCGATCAGATTATTCGCCATGGATTCTGCATTACCCATTTGGTTAGATATCTCTTCCATTTAGTTTGTTTTTTGAGCCGTTAACATACAAATTGTCTGACAATTAATCGAATAAGCTTCCCCAACACTTACACTCCTGCCCTTCAGACAGACATATCATGAGTAATGAAACCTCATCAACCCGTACTCGAAATCGTGCATTATACTCCGGTCAAAACCCTCATTTGCAGACCTATCGAGTAATAATTGTCGGATACAAATAAACTAACGTTCTGCGAATTACCGAAGAAAAGGATTATGTTTTTTTTCATAGCCAATTGTTGTCTCTTCTCCATGTCCACTATAGACCACAAAATCATCCTGTAAATCAAACAGTTGACTCTTAATCGATTCAATTAACTGATCGTAATTACCACCCGGTAAATCCGTGCGCCCAATGCTGCCTTTGAATAAAACGTCCCCGCCAATCACTATTTTTTGTTCGTGATTAATCAACACGATATGCCCAGGCGCATGTCCAGGACAAAAGCGAATCTCAAATGAGTTGTTTCCAAGCTTTATTGTCTGTTCAGACTCCAGATACTTGAGTACTTCGGGCGATGGGTCAAACCCCGGTATTCCATATAATTCCGCAGATTTTGGAGCCAGAGCCATGGTAGGCTCATCCAACACATGATACTCAGGTTGTAAACCGTATTCTCGATAGACAAAAGCATTCCCGAAAACATGGTCCAAGTGACAATGCGTGTTTATTAATCTCACAGGCTTCAATTGATGCTGATGAATGAACCCTTGAAGGTTTTCTTTCTCCTCCTGATAGTACATTCCCGGGTCAATAATGATAGCTTCTTTTCCATCTCCTTCGATCACATATGTGTTCTCCTGGAATGGGCTGAAAACGAATTTGTGAATTTTCATTGTCATATTCTTGAATGCGCCTTTAATCTGATGTTTGCGTCTTATCTTTATAGTTTCTCATCTAAGCGTGAATAACAACATTCGTTTCATATTGGGCTTGGTTTTTTGTCTTTGCGTATCCACCGAGGCAATATCGCAATTCTATCATGGAATGCACCATTCTTTTGGAAAAAACAGAGTGCAGCACGAAGACTTTGAATGGGAAAAGTATGAGTTCAATCGGTTCACGGTATTCTTTTACGGCAACAACAAAAACTTGGCTGTGTATTCAGCTATGAATGCTGAAAAAATGCTCCGCGACATGGAGCAATTCTTCGATTATTCCATACGCAACGAACGGGTTCAGTTTGTGGTTTACTCTAAGCTGGAACACTACCGACAGAGTAATGTCGGAATTCCGGAGACAGATGAGTCAAACATTGGAGGTACTACCCAAATAGCGGGCTCCAAAATATTCCTGTACTATAACGGTGACCTTGGTCATCTGCGTCAACAACTACAGCGGGGAATTTCTCAAATGCTGATTGGCCAAATGCTCTTCGGTGACAACTGGCGCGAGATGATCAAAAACAATGCTCTAATCAGTTTTCCGCATTGGTATATAGATGGGTTAGTTCAGTATAGTGCCCAGGAGTGGAGTGTCGAAAAAGACGACCTGTTGCGGGATTTGGTGTTAAGAGACAAGTACTGCAAGTTTATTCGACTGGAGGAAGCCCAAACCAATTTGGTTGGCCAATCGCTCTGGTACTATATCAGCGAAACGTATGGGTCTAATGTCATTCCGAACATCCTGTACATGGCACGTGTTTCACGCAATGTGGAATCGGGGTTCATGTTTGTCCTGGGAATTTCACTCAAAACATTGTTGAACGATGCACAGCTCTTTTACGAATTCCGATATGAAACGGATGAAGATGGTGCACAGGAATTCGGCCCTGTTCTGAGTAACAAGATTCGTAAACGCCAGAGCTATGCACAACCCGTGCTAAACGAAAACGGAACCAAGCTTGCATATAGCTCAAACATCCTCGGTAAAACGAAAGTCTGGATATGGGATTTGGAAAAGGAAAAGCGCAAAAAAGTTGTGCGGCAAGGACACAAACTAGAGCGTGTAAATGATGAAAGCTACCCACTGCTAGACTGGAATCCAGTTACAGGTGAACTCACCACCATTACTGAAAAACGAGGGAAAATATGGCTTTCGCGATACGATGAGCGTGGAAGAAAACAGGCCAAACTCGAATTGCTTCGGATGGAAAAAGTCTTGAGCATGGACTACTCCAAAGACGGAAAGCAAATTGTGTTTACGGGCATAAACAAGGGTCAATCAGATGTTTATCTATACAGCGTGGCCGCCAATAGTCAAAAGCAACTGACAGACGATGTCTATGACGATCTGGATGCCGCCTTTTGGAAACCAAACACCATTTTGTTCAGTTCGAACAGAACGAATGATACATTGAATCAGTCTACTAACCACCTGAGTAACCGTGTAAAGGACAAGAAAGACATTTACCTACTGGATTTATCGGACGAGGACCGTGTCATGAATATGACCAACACGCTTAACTCGGATGAACGGAGCCCGAAGCGGTTTGACGAATTGAGGTTTTCTTTCTTGAGTGATGCCACTGGAATCTCGAACCGGTATATAGGGCATCTCGATAGCACTATATTGTCCATCGATACGGTTATTACATATCGCTACTACTCACAAACCGAGCCCATTACCGGATATGCCAGAGCTCTCAAAGACTTTGATGGAAACCCAGAGCTCGGATCTATGGTGCAGCTCTATCAAAAAGACGGAAAGCATCGGTTTGAAGTACTAGATAAGGAAACCATGCTCGATTTTTATGAAGCGGCTAAAACAAGCTTTGTGATATCTAACGAACCTATAGAAATCGACTCTTCCCTATTTACATCAGAAGATTCGAATACCATAAAGCTCATCAGACACAGCGTGTTTGAAAATGCACCTCCTATTCAGCAGGATGTGACCGAAAACAACGGAGAAATTGATATTTACAACTACGAGTTTGAGCTAGACGCATTGGAAGAGGTTTCTCAATCTCAAGAACCGGCAGCAGATCGTGTAGTCACGAAGGACACGACTCAGAAAGAAGATGTAAAAGTTTTCAGATTGCCTGAACAGAGAAATTATAATCTGGCCTTTGCCGCCACCGACCTGACTACTCAGTTTGACTTTGACTATGCTACCGAGTTGTACCAACCGTTTAATGGCGGCCCTTATGTAATGCCAGGTCTGGGGACATTTTTTAAAGTAGGCATGCTTGACGTGTTTGAGGACTATAAGCTCGAGGGCGGCTTTCGGTACTCTTTTAACAACAGCGGAACGGAGTTTTTCATCAGTTTGGAAGATCGTAGCAAGCGACTCGACAAAAAATACATTCTTCAGCGGCAGATTATCAATTCTGACAACGGTTACTCCAACGTAGAACGAACACAGTTATACCAGGCTCGTTCTATTTTCAGGTATGCCATAGATGAAGTAAATGCCCTCCAGGCAACTGTTACCGGGCGATATGATCGTACTGTGTTTCTGGCAGCCAACGATGCGCTTTTGAGTAAGGATGATAACACATTCTTCTGGGGAGGCATAAAACTCGAATACATCTTTGACAACACACTTGATGTGGCGCTCAACATACTAAACGGAGCCCGCACCAAAGTTTTTGCTGAGCACTACCGAGGCCTGGCCGCCCCGTCTGTTTCGCTAAACGTAGTTGGGCTCGACTCCCGTCACTATCAAAAAATACATCGCAATATCATTTGGGCCAACCGGCTGGCTGCCAGCTCTAGTTTTGGCCCATCTAAGCTGGTCTACTACATGGGCAGTGTAGATAACTGGATTGCACTAGGCAATCAGGAGCGATTTGACAACTCCACCAACGTTTCTCAAGAAGAAGGCTATCAGTTCCAAACCATAGCCACAAACATGAGAGGGTTTGTCCAAAATGCGCGCAACGGAAACAACTTTGCGGTTATCAATTCAGAACTGAGATGGCCCATTGTAAAGTACTTCGCCAACAAACCCCTTAAGAGTGAATTTCTTTCGAGTTTTCAGCTCATCGGCTTTGGAGATATAGGTAGTGCATGGAACGGTGTAAACCCTTATAGCAGCAAAAACACATTCAACACATATACAGTCAGCAACCAATCGGTTACAGTGATTTATCAAAATCAAAACGACCCGATTATAGGTAGTCTCGGATTCGGAGCACGAGCAAAAATCTGGGGTTACTTTGTCCGGTTCGACTATGCCTGGGGTATAGAAAACGGTGTATTTTTGGACCCTATGTATCACCTATCTTTCGGACTTGATTTTTAGCAAATGAATGAACTCATTGTTTTAGCATTGATCGGTCTCATAGCCGGTGTCTTTAGCGGAATGTTTGGAATTGGCGGAGGTCTGATCATGGTGCCTGCCATGGTTTTCTTCCTAGGAATGAGCCAGCATGCAGCACAGGGCACCAGCCTTGGAGTACTCGTTGTTCCCGTAGCAGCTGTAGCCGCATTTAACTATTACAAGGCCGGTCAACTCGATATCAAGTTTGCTTTGATTATTGCCTTGAGCTTTGTGGTTGGTGGATACTTTGGATCTAAGATTTCTCTAGGCATTTCCGAAATCATGTTGAAGCGGATTTTCGGGGTGCTTATGCTTGTCATGGCCGTTAAACTCATATTCTTTACTAAAGGAAGCGCAGCCTGATGAAACAGCTTATAAAAGAGCGTGCTGCTGAGCTGAGCTCCAGACTTATTGAGATAAGGCGATTTATTCACGCCAATCCAGAACTGTCCTTTGAAGAGCATAATACGGCCAAATACGTTTTTGATTTTCTCACTGATCTTGGACTCTCCCCTTCGTATATGGCCAACACAGGTGTGGTTGCTGTTATAGAAGGTGCGAAACCAGGAAAGACCATTGCACTCAGAGCTGACCTGGATGCTCTGCCCATTCAGGAAGATTCAGCACAACCATATTGTTCTACAAAACCAGGTGTCATGCATGCGTGTGGACACGATGTGCACACCACTTCTTTGCTGGGAGCAGCACATATACTAACTGGACTCAAATCAGAAATTACCGGGTCTGTTAAGCTAATCTTTCAACCAGGTGAGGAGCAATTGCCAGGAGGAGCTTCTCTGATGATCAAGGAAGGGGTTCTTGAAAACCCGCAACCTGCGGCCATCCTGGGACAGCATGTTTTTACCGATCTGGAAGTAGGTAAGGTGGGTTTTAGAAGTGGCCAGTATATGGCCTCATGTGATGAAATACATATTAGTGTGCACGGCCGTGGTGGTCATGCTGCCATGCCGCATAAAAACATTGATCCGGTGCTCATTTCCGCACACATTATAACAGGAATCCAGCAAATCGTTAGCCGGAGAGCAAACCCATTAACCCCGTCTGTAGTGAGCTTTGGAAAGGTTGAAGCCAATGGTGCTACCAATGTAATTCCTGATACGGTATCGCTGGCAGGTACTTTCAGAACCTTTGATGAAACGTGGCGCAATCAGGCACACCATGAAATAAAAACGCTTTGTGAAGAGCTGGCCGTTGCCATGGGTGGAAGCTGTGATGTAGATATTCGTAAGGGATATCCATATGTCCACAACAACCCGCTACTCACAGAACAGGCGCGATCAGCTGCTGTGGAGTTTCTCGGTGAAGAAAATGTGGTAAACCTTGACATGCGAATGACAGGAGAGGACTTTAGTTTCTACACGCAGGAAATGCCTGGTTCTTTCTACCGCCTGGGTGTTAGGAACGAAGCAAAGGGAATCACACACCCCGTTCACACAACGAAATTTGATGTCGATGAGTCGTGTCTCGAAATAGGGGCTGGCTTGATGGCGTGGATTGCAATAAACTATCTCGAAGAATGAAATATATCTATGTACTGCTTACAGCTACCCTTTTGGCAAGTTGTGCAAACCCGAATGCTGAGCGAATAGAAGCGCTTAAGAAGGAAACCATTGCCATTCACGATACCGTTATGCCACGGCTCGGGGAGCTCGTAGAACTGGGAATGCAGATGAAAGCCAAGCGTTCGAGTCTCGAAGCGGACACTGCGACCTCTCATGATTCCGTTATCAGCGTTTTGAATGACAGGATTGTCTTTGCACAAAGGGCGCATGACGGCATGATGGACTGGATGGCCGAGTACGATCCCACGCACGACAAAGAACACAACGATGAAGAGACAATCGCCTATTATGAGGAACAACGAATGCTCATAAAGCAGGTGAAACGCGATATGGAAAATGGAATTGAAGATGCGAAGGAGATCATTGGTAAAAACTAGCTGGGCATTGGTAATTGCCTGCAGTGCACTCGTTGGCTGCACTGACACACAAACCTCAGAGCTTCCCGTACTTGGGCCTTATAACGTTGTAGATAAGCTTGAAGATGGTAAACTAACTACAGATACTGTCTTCACCCAGATAAGACCTTTTAGTTTCACAGATCAAGATGGAAATGAGGTGACGAATGCCACGTTTGAAGGCTCTTACTATGTAACCGATTTCTTTTTCACCTCCTGCCCTACCATCTGCCCCAAAATGAAACAGCAAATGCTAAGGCTATATGAGGAGTTTGAAGGCAAGGAAAATGTTCTTTTCTTGTCGCATAGCATAGATCCAAAAAGAGATTCTGTGGCAAGGTTGAAGAAGTTCTCTTCTAAGCTCGGCATAGAATCAGAGAGGTGGCATATGGTTACCGGAGAAATGGACAGCATTTACAGCATGGCCAGACACTATATGATTGCAGCTCAAGTAGATTCGTTGGCTCCAGGAGGTTACGCACATAGCGGTGCTTTTTTGCTCGTAGATCTCAATAGCCAAATCCGGGGTATTTATGATGGCACTAACCCTGAAGAAGTGGATGAACTCAAAACTGACCTTCAATCGCTTTTATCAGCTCATCCATGAAAGGCCGATTTCTGATCAGTGCAATCCTTGGACTATGCCTGGCCTCTAGCTGCGATTATAAACCTAGAAATCAGGGAAAATCATTGTATGCAAAGCATTGCTCAGGCTGTCACATGAATGATGGTGAAGGCCTTGGGGAGCTTTTTCCACCAACGGCCAATTCAAGTTATATCAACGAAAAACCCCAAGCGCTTGCCTGTATTATTAAGTACGGACTAGAAGGTTCGATAACTGTAAACGGCACCTCTTTTAACGAGGCCATGCCCGGAAACACGCAGCTAAGCGATGTTGAAATAAACAACCTGGTTCACTACATACTCGAGGTACAGAACAAAACAAAAAACCCTTATACCATTTCTGATATAAGGGCTCAATTATCTTCTTGTAACTAAGAGTTAGTCTATAGTTGCTGGTTGTAGCTTGATCTTAATTATTCCCAGTTTGTCAAAAATCTTGATCGCCAAATAGACCGGATCTAATTCATGCCATTTCACTCCGAAATTTGGACGTGCTCCAAATTTGTGATGATTGTTGTGATAGCTTTCTCCCAACATCAACACATCCACAGGTAGGAGGTTTTTAGACGTGTCCTTTAACTCAAAGTTCGTGTATCCGTACTTGTGAGCAAACCAGTTGATAATGGCTCCGTGAATCGGGCTCATTAGGAAGTGAACAGGTAAAAGCAAGAACATCCACCACTCTGTTGCAAATACGGCATAAAAGACCACGTAAAGAATACCAAACGTGATTCGCATTGGCCAGCTATCAGCCACTTTTTCAAACGCATGCCATTCGGGTAAATCCTTCTTCCACTTGTCTTCAATTTCTACACGACCATAGAATATATCTGAATAAATCGTTTTTGTTTTCCACATCATTCTCCAGATGTTTCCATCGTATTTAGGTGAATGTGGATCTTGTTCTGTATCGGCAAATGCGTGATGTCTGCGATGTAAAATGCCGTATGTGTAAGCACTTAAATAACTCGACCCTTGAAAAATGAGTGATAGAATTTGAAAAAAGCGCTCCCAGCCCTTGCTCATTGTAAACATCTGGTGCGCTGCATACCGGTGATGAAAGAATGTCTGCGTAAACAGGGATAGGTAGTGATGGGCAAAAAAGAAAATTAAAATTTCCATTGACGCGTTTTATGAGGTTAATATTAAAATCAATGGGTAAATGATTTGGCGCGAAGGTAGCCTTAATTTAGGGTTTTAAGAAGCCCGCATTTATATCTTGGATTAACTCGTTGAAACTCGCGACCGAGCTGATCTAAAACAAGACCTACTCTATCCTTAGTCTGACTCGGTAGTATCAGACAAAACGGACTTTAGCTCCTGAATTTCTTCCACCTTGGGTGCATTACCCAGTTGCTCGTAGCTATACTCCAGATTGTTCAGAATGCGTTTAACAATAGCTACGTTGGTTGCAGCCTTGTAATAGCTTTCCTTTTTATCCATTTTGAGTTGGCTCAAGAACTGATCTATTTCTCCATGGCTAAAGACTGCTCCTTTGCTAAACGGATTGATGAAAAAGAGAGCATCTGCCTTATAAATGCTGTTTGTTTTGTAGAGGCTAAACCGATCTAAATAGCCTAACACAAAATGCCTTGGAAGGTTAATTCCATAGATTGGTATATCCAGATTTTGGGCAATGATGGCATAAATCAAACTAAGGCTAAGCGGGTTTCCTCTTCGAGATTGAAGCACCTCACTTAAAAACGAGTTCTTAGGTGAGTGAAAATCGCGTGTATTGCCTGTAAAACCATGCAGTTCGAACAAAATGTGGTTCATGACTTTGACCTGCTCGAAGGCCGTCAGATTTACGTTGAGTTCGAGCCAGATATCTTTTTGAATCTGCTCTAACAAGCCGAGTGTTTCTTCCTGATCGAAATCTGGATACTGATACCTGTTCACGATAAGAACTCCATCCAACAAGGTATTAGACTCGTTGGCGGCCCATTCGGTGAGACTGGTTTTAACCAGTGAAAATTGTATTTCGTGAATGAGTTCCTCGATCCGTTTTTGAAACAGCATTCCGAACAGATTCGATTCCCAGGCCGACTCCAGCGTGGGAATAACATCGGCTCCGATCAAGAGCAATTGCTCCCTCACATGCCCATAGATTGACTCATCTGGGTCATCGAGTAATTCTATTAAAGAAGTAAGATTTTCGGGCTGCTTCATTCGTAAACAAAGCTACGGGGGTATGAAACCAGAAAAAAAAGGCAAAATCAGAGCTTATAAAACCCAAAGTGTTAATAGCTACTCTTCATCACCCGGTTTAAACGGTTGCTCGTCCAGCCATTCAAATAAATGGCTTAGCTCTTCTGTATGAGCCTTCACCCATTCAGCAGACTGTGGATCAACCGATTGCGTTATGTAGTTCCCAAACGCTTTTACATGATCTGTTTGAGCGAGGGCCGCAAACATGGGTATGTAATACCGCGTGTAAATATCGTCTCGTTTTTTGTGGTCTATACTGGCCAAATAGCCGAAAATCATCTTAAAATCCCGAATAAAACGGTCAGAAAGAGCCAACGTATCGTAACCATCAAGTCCTGATGACGCCTGCACTATGGCCAAAATAAAGTCGGATGAGCTTTGAGACTTACCTTCATCTGAACTCAACTCAATGGTTATTTCTTTCTTGTTCACCGAATCAACACGTACAGCAAGTTGCTTAAGCTTTTCTATATCTCTCAAAGCCATTTTAGACTGATCTGAGTTTGGATCAAGCAATAAATAGAAATAGAGAGGAATCATGGCTTCGGCAAACAATCGTTGCTTTCTCTTGACAGCAGATAGAGAGTAATGTGCATCTAAATACTCCAACCGATGAATGGCCGTCTGTTCAAAGGCATTAGCCGCCACAGGATAATCACCCATATGATTGGCAGACACACCCAGATTGAACCACAGCAGGTAATAATCTCCAAATCGTTTAATGCCCTTTTTAAATGCCTTGACTGATTTTTTTGAATCACCCATCTTGTCGTACACAGTGCCCAGCAGAATGGTAGCTTCTACTCCGACTTCCGACTCATCCTTACAAGCAGCACGTGCATACTTAACGGCTCCAGAATTGTTCTGCAGGTAGTAATTAGACAGGGCAATCTCATAGTTCACAAAAGCATTTTTTGGATCTTCTTCCAGTGCTTTCGCGTATTCAATTATGGCCTGGTCGTGTCGACCGTTCTTCGCATGCTCTATACCTGCCTTCATCAATTGATTGACGTAGGCAGTGTCTTGCGCTGTTGCAGTGAGCATAACCATAGCCAATGCAATAGTCCAAATCGCTCTTAGTTTTTGAACCGACCGATATGATTTGGCGCTACTCAATCTCAAACTTGACGTATATTCTAGACTCGATTTTAATCTTCTTAAACGAGACATCGGCCTGCACCTTGGGTTCAAAATCATCCGAATAGCTAGCCTCGTACATGACTCCAGGGAGCGCACGCAAATAAGGCGTTGTCTGATTCTCCCGTACAATAATGGGCTTACCTCTAGTCTCACCTATTGCCTCCAACAGATAATCGGCCTGGTTAGCAGCATCTTTGATGGCCGCCACGCGCACCTTCTTCTCTATTGCCTCCCGCTTCGAATAATCCGTCTTTGTAATAACACAGCTTTTGAGCTTTAACTCATCTACTACTTCAAAAACCTTCCCTACCTCATCTGCTGTAGAAACCATGATTTCAAAATCTGACTGCTCCAGAACATTCTTTCTCGATTTCCACTTCACTTTGACCAATGAAGCCCGGGAATCACTCAATACAAGATTATCCATATTGAGTCCCTTCGCCTCTAATGCTTTGTAAAGTTCTTCTTCCTGTTCCTCCAAAGAAATTTTATCGCGTCCTTCGAGGCGTTCTGATAAATGAATGGTCATGTATATCTCATCAGGAGTCACCTCCTCTTCAGCATGTCCGTTTACCTCGATATACGGTCTGAGGTCAATCGATTGAGCATACATAGCTCCATACCCCAACCACGACATCAAGGCTATCAATAGTGTTCTTTTTAGTGTCATAATGGTTGTTTTCTCACCCAATATGCAATCATCATGCCTTTGGGATACGCTTCAGCGTTTCTAATAAGAAGCCCCAGTATTTGTGGACAGAGCTAATCTGAACACACTCGTCTGGTGAATGCGCTCCTCTAATATTTGGACCAAATGAAATCATTTCCATTCCTGGGTAATTGGTTCCCAGAATACCGCACTCAAGTCCAGCATGACAAGCGTTTACGTTTGGTTCTTCCTGGAACATTTCGCGATACAGGTCGCCCATGACCTTTACGATATCTGAACCTGGAAGCGGTGTCCATCCCGGATAGCTTCCGCCAAACTCGACCGAAGAACCTATTTGCTCAAACGCGCTGCGAATAGCTTGTGCTTCATCCATTTTCTCTGAATCAACTGAACTTCGGGTAAGGCACTGTACTGAGTATGCACCGTTCTCTACTAGTACTCTGGCCAGGTTATTCGAAGTTTGAACCAATCCATCAATATCTGGACTCATTCTATATATCCCAACCGGACAGCTGTAAACTGCATTTAAAAAGCCTTGCTGAAAATCTGCTGATAGCGCAGAGTTTGCCTGAGCATCAGTTACTTCTATGCTTAAATTAGGATCAGTTGTTCCGTGCTCTGTCTGAAGTGTAGACTCCATCTCCGAAACCCAGGCTTTAAACGCGGTTGAGTCTGCCTGCTTCACAGCGACTACCGAAACCGACTCTCTTGGAATGGCATTTCTAAGGCCACCACCATCAATTGAAACCACTCTGGCTCCGTGTTCTGCTGAGGCAAACGTCAACAATCGGTTCATCAACTTATTCGCATTACCTCGTCCTTTGTGAATATCCATTCCACTATGACCACCTGTTAAACCCTTTATCTTCAATTGATAAACAGACCAATCACCCTCAAGGTTTTCCGTTTCATAGTTACCTGTTGCCGTAATGTCTATACCACCGGCACAGCCTATGGTCAATTCATCATCGTCTTCTGTATCAAGATTGAGCATGATGGTAGCGTCTAATAAACCACCAACCAATCCCATGGCACCGGTCATACCGGTTTCTTCATCAATCGTAAACAGTGCTTCAATTGGAGGATGAGCGATATCGGTAGATGAAAGAAGTGCCATAATAGAGGCCACCCCAATTCCATTATCAGCTCCAAGCGTGGTGCCGTCAGCTCTAACCCAATCACCATCTACATACATCTTAATGCCTTCTGTGTCGAAATCAAATACCGTATCGGCATTCTTTTGATGAACCATATCGAGATGTGACTGTAGCACGACCGTTTGTCTGTCTTCCATTCCACTCGATGCCGGTTTTTTGATGATTACGTTTCCAACTGCATCTACATGTGTTGGTAGGTTTAACTTTTCACCGAATTGCTTTGCAAACTCGATTACACGCTCTTCTTTCTTGGAAGCTCTTGGAATCTCATTTAAATCGGCAAAGTGATTCCACATGGATTTCGGTTCTAAATTTCGGACGGCATCGCTCATAAGTTCATCTTTTATATGAAGTGGCAAGTTTACACGAATCGGAGCGTAGTTCATAGTAGAATTGAGCAATTCTTCGCTTATTTATGACTATTCAATCTTACTTTTGCACCATGGTAGAAAGAGGGGATTTGATCACAAGTTTTGGTCAGCTGGGGAACGAACTTCGACTGGCTATTCAAGAAAGCCAATCAGACGCGGATCACGAGCTTAATCAAGTAAAACAGCGCGCCTTTGTACAAAATGGCTGGTTTACATCGAACGAAGTCGATCACGCCCTACAACAATGGGCAGACCTTCTTCACGAGGACAAAATAACCAACTGGCTGTCAACGTATTCCTCACCAAAAACACCTCTTAACGTGGGATTGGTTCTGGCTGGAAACATACCGCTTGTTGGTTTTCACGATGTGCTGTGCACGATACTCGCTGGTCATAAAGCGCATATCAAGTGCTCAAGTACAGACTCAATACTTCTTACCTATTTATTGGAAAAGCTGGTAGCCATTGAGCCTCAAATAAAAGAGCACTTTACCATTCAAGATGGCTTTTTAAAATCGTGGGATGCAGCCATTGCCACGGGAAGTAGCAACAGCGCACGCTACTTCAATCAGTACTTTGGTAGTAAACCCTCCATCATTCGAAAAAACCGCACCTCCATAGCCGTACTGGACGGAAGCGAATCGGAGGAAGAGCTAGCTGGTTTAATGGAAGACGCATTCCGCTATTTTGGCCTTGGATGTAGGAATGTGACCAAGCTTTTTGTACCCATCAACTACGATCTGAACAAAATATTTAAGGCCTCAATCCCGTTTAGTTACTTACTTGAGAATAAAAAGTATGTCAATAATTACAACTATCACAAGACGTTAATGATGATGAATCAGGAGACGATTCTCGAAAATGACTTGTTTGTGTTAGCTGAAAAAACTGACATTTTCTCTCCGGTAAGCGTCTTAAACTATGAGACATACAAAACAGAAGAAGAATTGACGAATAAAATTGAACCCATATTGGACGATATTCAATGTGTGATCGGAAACAAGAATCTGGCGTTTGGCGAGGCTCAGAAACCAGGATTGGATGATTACGCTGATGGCATCGACACGATGGACTTTTTGGTAAATTTACGCTGTGAATGAGCTTCCAAATAATTTTTTGTTCGTATTAGTAATTAAAGTTTCTTTGCCAGTTAAATCTCGAAAACAGTAGATGAAGAAGGGAAAAAGTTCTATCAACTTGCTATCTAGATTGATTATCACGGTCTTGCTGGTAGGTGCCGGGCAGATATCGTTGGGACAGATTTGGACCGAAAATTTTGGAAACGCTGCTACTTGTGGCTCCATAGACACAGCTGAAGGCGCTACTGCCACTATGGGCGGTACGTGGTCTCTAACCCTTCCGACTACAAACTCTGTCGACACAACCAACAACTGGTTCATCAGTGCCAGAGAGAATTACACAGGAAACGGTAACTGTGGTGACGGATGTACCAACACATCTAATCTTGATCGTACACTGCACGTTAGTACAAACCAAGGGGCAATTGACCCAAGCGCTACATACAACAACGATAGTATTACCGACATCATTATCTGGTCACCTGCTATTGTGACCACTGGTTCGTCTAACCTTTACCTTGAGATGGACTATCTCGAAGGAGGAGACAACAGTGACAACGGGACGGTAGTCGTAGCCGTAGGTAACACTGCAACTTTTACCACTGTCCTCGACCCTGCTAAGACCAACACGGGTAGTTGCGCCACGGCTGGTGAATGGGCTCACGCGGCAGTTTACCTTGACACAGCCTACAACAATCAGGTACAGTTATTTATTGGTTACAGGTGGCAATCGACAAGTACAGGTTCAGGAACAGATCCTTCTTTCGCTATTGATAACATTCGATTGGTTGATACAGTGCCAGTTGCAAGCTTCACAATGAGTAGCGATACTATTTGTGATGGTGGAACCATCAACTTCACAAGTACGACTACCGGTGGTAGTAATACCTCATATGCATGGGATTTTACCACAAGCGGCACGCCTAGTACTTCGAATGACAAGAACCCTTCAAACATCATGTTCTCTGGTGTTGGTACCATAAACGTTGAACTAACCGTTACAAATGCTGTTGGCTCACACGACACTATTATTCCGATCACGGTTATTGCATGTAACCCTCCGGTTCCTAATTTCCAGACCAGTGACTTAAACGATACGCTATGTATTGGACAGTGTATTGACTTTTTCGACATCAGTACGCCTGGCTCTTTGGGTAAGCACGAGTGGCAATGGCAGTTCCAGGGTGGATCTCCAAATACGAGTACTGCACAGAATCCGACCAGTATTTGCTATACAAATCCGGGAAGTTACAATGTAACGCTCACTGTAGCTGACACCAATGCGGGTACTACAGCTACTGACACTTTTGTGGGTGCCATTTTCGTAGATAACTGTGCCATTCCAACGGCCACGTTTGACAGTGACACGAATGTGATTTGCAACAACGATCATGTCGAGTACTATGCTGAGACGACAGGTGTTCCGGATAGCATTCTTTGGATATTCCAGGGCGGTAACCCATCATCTATTATGGGTAAAGCCGATTCATTGGACACTATTAGCGTGTTCTACCCTACCGCAGGTATTTACGATGTAACTATCGTAGCATGGAATGAAGCTGGTACAGGAACCGACACCGTAGTAGACTACGTAGAGGTTAAGAATTGTCCTGTTCCGAAAGCGAAATTTGATGTAAGCAGCAGAACTATCTGCCCAGGTGTTGCCGTTGTATTCGAAGATTTATCACAGCACGCCACAGAGTGGTTCTGGGAATTCCCAGGAGGTGTACCAAGCACGTCTACAGACCAACACCCTTCCAACATTAGATATGACAGCGCAGGTGTATATCCTGTTATCCTAATCGTAAGAAACGTGAATGGTTCGGATACTTTGATAAGAGAAACCTACATCAATGTAGACTCTTGTCTTCCTCCTGATCCTCGATTTGAACTGGAAAGAGATTCGATTTGTCGAAGTTCTTGCGTTCAGTTTACCAATACTTCGCTCAGAACAGATTCGCTTTACTGGATTTTCTGGTGGCATCCATATGGTGACTCAATTACCGGAACGTCTGCTGATACGATCGATACCAATACAGTAGGCTATGAGTGGATGAAGGACGATCCGTTATTTGCCGATACCTTCTTTGTGATCTGGAAAGACTTCTTCCCTGTGATGCCACGCGTGTTTATGGAAGATGACCCAATATTCTGTTTCGAAGACAGTGGTTCAATTGGTGTGCAAATGTTCTGCTACAACCAGCACGATGTAAGCGTATTGAACCAGCAAGATATTGCGGTGCTTAACATTGGAGGTAAATACCCAACTATGAAAGTTGGACCTGATAAGCATGTGCTCATAGATAACATTGAGAGTAGATTCTTCCTAGATGATACGGTAAGCTTTGAAACAACCGGAACGGGACAATACTGGAGCTGGTATCCGGAAGAAGGTTTATCGTGCTACGACTGTCCGCGTCCTATGATTCACCCAACATATACGAGGAAGTATTATGTAACCAATTACGATGACTATAAGTGTCAGGTATATGACTCAGTGACTGTTTTTGTAGAAACCTCATATGCTGTAGGTATTCCAAACATGTTTAGTCCGAATGGCGATGGAAACAACGACATTCTCTGGGCTCGTGGAAACGGTATTTCCAGTCAGGGATTTGTTCTTCGAATCTGGAACCGATACTCAGATGTTGTGTTTGAATCTTATCACCAGAACAATGGTTGGGATGGAACCTACAAGAATGCTCCTGCACCCGAAGGCGCCTATAACTACTATTTAAAGGTCATTTTCGAGAATGGACAAACCTCTGAATTGACTGGTAACGTAACCTTAGTTAGATACTGATGCGAAACATTGTTTACATATTACTGGTTGCAATAGCTCTCCCCTTTTCGGGAAATGGACAGGGACTTGATCCTCAGCTTTCGTTGTACAGCGTTCAGCCGCTCAACATGAATCCTGCGTTGACCGGAAACCTGGATCATAAATGGCAATTTCAGGTTAGTTCACGTGAGCAAGCCTACACCATATCTCAGCCATATAGAACAGCTGCTCTGAATCTGGATATTAACCTTCCAATCAATGCTTGGGCAGGAAATATCTGGGGAGTAGGTTTTAATGTTGTGAATGACGATCAGGGAGATGCACGCCTTCTATCCAGAAGATATAACCTGAGCTTCGCTCTTGGTCAGTATTTGGATGCCAGACAGCAGCATAGCGTTAGCGTTGGTTTTCAGGGAGGCCTGGGTCAGCGAGGTATTGACTACACAGAAGGCTACTGGAACAACCAATGGGCCGATGAAGGTTTTAGACTTGACAAAGACCCGAACGAACCGCTTATTGGAGAATTGAAGAATTACGGTGACCTAAGTACTGGTATTCAGTACTCTTACCGAAGTGGTAATCTTATGGATATCACAACAGGAGTTGGTATATACCACGTAAACACACCTGATATATCGTTCTACAAAGACACGAACATTAGTGAATTAAGCCGCAGATATACGGTACACGGTATGATGGAGAACAGGTTGAAAAAAGACAACCTTTTCGCCATGCGGCCTTCGTTCTACTTTACACGACAAGGAAAAGTGAACAACCTCATTTTCGGTAATGACTTTGTCTTCTACTTCAATGAGCCTACACGAACTACAGGTAAGCGGAAAGAATACAGCATGTCGCTTGGATTATATCACCGATGGGGCTCAGATTTGATTGGGTCTATGATATTTAACCTGGCGGGTATTTCCTTTGGAGCTTCGTATGATGTGACGTTGAACAACCTCAACGCACTGAACGGTTACGAAGGCGCTTATGAAGTATTCCTAGGTTACCGTGCAGGTTATAGAAAAGGTAGCAACAACAAATACCAACGACATAAGAAAGGAAAACTGTAATCGTTTGTTTCCTTGAAATGTTGAGATTTTACTTTTTTCTTCTCGTCCCCCTTTTTGCTTTGACGAATCTGTCTGCTCAAGCACAGCAGGTAGTTATTCACGGACAGGTAATTCATGCTGAAGATCCTACCTTCAATTTATTGTTGGTTAACAAGTCAACGAGCCAGGGTGTTTTCGGTAATGCCGATGGATCGTTTGAACTGACGATTGATAGAACTGACAGTGTTCTGGTAGGAGCACTTGGTTACCAAACCGAACTTCTTTGCGTAAAGGATAGTGCCGAAAAGAGTGAGTATTCGGTAAGAATATATCTACGCAAGATTAGTCGAACATTGAATGAGGTTCGAATTTTTGAACGCAGAGAATTAGACTCCATCCAAAACGATATTCGAGAATTGGGGTATGACGAGCGCGATTATATGCTCACCGGAATTGACGCCATGAGTAGCCCATTGACCTTTCTTTATCAGCAGATCAGCAAACAAGAGCGAATGAAGAGAAGGGCTTATGAAATCATCAATGCCGATCGAAAACGAGACTTGCTCAAAGAGCTCTTCATTCAATATGTCGATTATGACATTATCGACCTCCAACCGCAGGAGTTTGAAGACTTTATTGACTACATGAATGTGCCCGATCATATCATACGAAGCATGAGCCAATATGACTTTGTGATCTATACCAAGCGTAAGTTCAACGCGTTTAGGACCATTCCGCCCAAACATCGACCCGACTTAGATACGCACGACTAATAGCAACGCACAGCGGCTTGTTATAAAATAGTGCTCCCCCACTCTCTCATCGAGAAGACGAATGATGACCTTGTCGCAAATTCTTCGACATGAAAAGCTTTCTCTTTGCCTGTGCTTTACTCACCTCTTCTCTGGGGTATTCCCAACACAGTGTTGTCTTAAAATCTGGTGACAAGATCCAGGGTGTAGTGATGGAGTTGCAGGATGATGTACTAACGGTGTACGTGAACAGGCAGCCAAAAACCATCATGCTGAGAGACGTGGCCTCTATCTTTTTTGATGAGTATGTGCCATATGACGGAGCGCTGCTGGATGACACACCCACCAGAAAAATCAAGAGTGCAGATGGTGGCTACACCGTAGAGTACAAAATCAAGGATAGAACCATGATCAAAGCTCCCAGGTTATCCAATGCCACTCAAAAGCGCGGCACGGTAGTCGTAGAAGTGATGATTAACCGAAGCGGAACCGTGCTTAAATCAAAAGCCGGTGTCACCGGAAGCACCACAAGTGATGAATATCTGCTGACAAAGGCTGAGTATGCCTGTAAGGGCATAAAGTTTAGCGAGCACCCCACTGGGCCACTGGAAACAATCGGGACCATTACGATACACTATTAAGAGCCATACACCCTAAAACAAAAAAAGGCGAGTCATATGACTCGCCTTTTCATGCTATATAGACTAGATTATTCTGCTTTCAAGAACGAGTAGTTCTTGCCATAATCCATCATTTGCTCTAAGAAATCCTCTGGATACTCAACTGTCACATCGGTAATCTTGTCTCCGTCCATTACCGGAACCAATACCGGATTGATAAATCCACCATAAGGCGCACTGTTCAACTTAGCTGCGCGCTCCAATACTTCAGCGTGCAACTCTTCATCAACTTGCACACCGTAGTTCTCTACCAAAGCACTACCAGCTTCGTAATCACCTTCACTCTTAATACGTTGAATCTCTCTAAGTAGCTCGCCAAAAATAACCCGTAGCTTTTCGTAGTCATTCACTTCGAAGTACGTTTTACCGTCAACCACTTTCTTCTCGATTACATTATCCTCCATTCCGCGCTCATAAGCCCATGAAGCAACCAATTGTCGGTTACGCATGTGAGCCTCTTCAATCACGTCTCCAGGCACAACTCTTCTCAACTGAAGCATCATACCATTACGGATGTAAGAATCATATTCTGCCTTGCCGACTTCCAACGAAGACATCAAGCCAAACTCTACCAACTTAGGATCAAGTAAGAAGTAAAGCGCCACCAAATCGGCTCGCCCTTCCTCCAATGTAGAAGAGTAGTTTTTCAGCGTTTCTTTTGGCGTTCCTACTCCTTCATTTAGTTTACCAGAGGCATGTCCTACTACTTCGTGCAAAGCTGTGTGTAGTTTGCCTGCCAACTTTCCGTGCTCTTTAGATCGCTCACGCAATTCTTCTGTACGTACAAACTCATCCAACATACCTGAGCCACCAGCTTCTGAGTAAGCCTGAACAATGTTACCAAGGCTCACAGACTTAGAACCGTGTTTAGCTCTAATCCAGTTTGCATTTGGCAGGTTGACACCGATTGGAGTCGAAGGTGAAGCATCTCCGGCTTCTCCAGCCACATTAACCACCTTGTATGTAACACCAACCACATTCTCTTTCTTGTGCTCATCCATAATAGATGAATTGTCTTCAAACCACTGCACATTATCCATAAGCACCTTCATACGAGCACTGGCATCGAAATCTTTGATTTGAACTACGCTTTCGTAGGAACCTCTGTAACCCATTGGGTCGTTGTATACTTCTACGAAACCCTGGATATAATCAATATCTCCCTCAGTGGCCTGACACCACGCGATGTTGTATTCATCCCACTTTTCGAGATCACCTGTCTTATAGTAGTCAACCAATAGTAGTAAGGCATCTCCCTGCGCCTTGTTTTCGGCTACTGCAGCGGCTTTCTCAAGCCAATAAACTACCTGATCGATAGCTTCACCATACATTCCGTCACTCTTCCAAACTTCTTCTGCCACAGCACCATCTTCACTTCTGTACAGATAGCTATTGAGTCCATAAGAAACAGGTTCAGTATCGTTGGTATCGATCACGCTTGCATAGTACGCTTCCACATCAGCCTGTGTAAGTCCGGCCTCATAGAAGTTTACGGCTGAACCGCTAATAAGTCCTTTCTCCGTATCAAGATTTACTTTCTTGGCATCGTATTCTGCGTCAAACATGGCTCGTAAAGCTTCCTCTGAAAGCGAAGCACCAGCCTCAGACATCAACCCTTCAAAGTAAGCCTGATCAAATTCTGGAAGAATCTTATTCATGCTGTAGTGATGGTGAATTCCGTTTGAGAAGAACACGCGCTTGGCATATACGATGAAATTGGCCCACTCTTCTGATTCGTCAGAAGCATCGTGCTTATCAATAACCGCTTCCATGGCTTTTCTGATAGACAGATTGTGTCGATAATTCTGTGCCCAGATCAGGTCTCTTCCGCTCGTTCCAGCCTGACACAGATAATACACCAATTCTTTTTGTTGAGCACTCAAATTGTCCCACCCAGGAATTTGATATCGTATGATTTTCAAGTCGGCAAACTGCTCAGCAAGAAATTCAAATTCTTCATCAGCTACCACTGTCGTATCCGCAGTAGTCTCCTCTTTGGGGGTTGTTCCTTCTCCGCAACCATACAGGCCAAACGCCAGTGTAGTAGCAGCAGATAGCAAAATTGAGTAGGTTCTATTCATTGTTTTTATTTTAGTTGAGCAAATGTAGAAGAATCAACCTATTAGCAATGAGTTGCGTCCTTCTACCAAACCTATAATTGCTATCGGACATGAAACACCTCTTACTATCACTACTCATTGGAGTCTACGCGAGCGCCTCGTTTGGACAAGTGAACCTACTTATGACGGGAAAGAATGACAATTCCCTAAGACAAGCCGACACTTCGAGCTACACCATCTCTTCTACGAACACATTTACCCAAAGCGGTACGACCATTGATGGTGTCACCGGAATAGATGTGCATCCGTGTACAGGTGAAATCTTTGCCATGCTCAAGATCAACAATCAAAGCGGGAGGTCTCTTGCGGTAATCGATACGAATGGCAACGCCACTGTAATCGGAAATACCGGTGACAACGTAGCTGACATTACATTCGATAATCAGGGGACATTATACGCTGTAACCGGAGACGGTGCCAACACGCCAGAGGTTCTATATACTGTTGATTTATCAGATGGTTCGCTTACTACATTCATGAGTTTAGGAAACGGAAACGATGGGGAAGCCATCTGCTTTAATCCAGATGACGGAATGCTCTATCACTGGTCTGGTTGGACAAATACTACAGGAATCACCTTTGAAAAAATAAACCTGAATACGCAAGCCATTACATCCATTGGAATGGCAGGTGGTGCCTCACCCGTCTCTATTTTCACGGCAGCCTATGCCGATAATGGTGTTTTTGTTGCCACAGGTGCTTCAGACTCGGTTTACACCGTTACTACATCGGGTGTTATCACACCTATTGCAGAGCTTTCGTTCTCCTGTAAGGGTCTGGCATTTGAAAAACCAGATGGAATTGGCATTATAGGATCTAACGATGGCCTGTGTCCAAATGACAGTGTTGTATTGACAAGCTCAGCAGGAAGCGGCTATCAGTGGTACTTAAATGGACAAGCCATTTCAGGCGCTACTGGACAATCGTATGTTTCGTATGAGGGCGGACAATTTAACTGCGTGGTTACCACTACCAACTGTACCGATAGCTCTTTTGCTGGTTTCTTCCTCGATTCCTTTAACCTTCCTGAAGTATCTCTTTCGGCTGCCGATTCTGGAATCTGCCCTGGAGAAGTTGTAACCATAACAGGAAGTAGTGGTGGTCAAAGCCAATGGTTTTTGAATGGAGATACGGTGGCTGGAGAAACATCAAACCTGATCAACACGAGCATTCCGGGATGGTATAACATGACCAAAACAAACAGCAATGGATGCACCGATTCGTCTGAGGTAGGTATTCTTATCCAGAGCTTCGAAGTGCCTGATGTCAATATTGGAAACGATACAGCCGTGTGTGATGGAACAGAACTGATGCTCGATGCGGGTAGTTATCCTGGTGCCAGCTATATCTGGTTTGGGCTTGGAACTAGTCAAACGGTTATGGTAAGTGATTCTGGACAGTATGTTGCATGGGTAACCTCTAACCAAGACTGCGTGGGCAAGGACACGATAAACGTATCGCTTCTGGCCCTTCCTGAAATAGTAGGACTTCCGGCTGATGGCGATACGTTGTGCGTTGAAAACGGTTCATTATTGGTTGATGCTGGAAGTGGTCACGCATCATATCTATGGGGAAATGGTGACATCACTCAAACAACCGAAGTAGAACCGAGCGATTGGGGTTGGCCGGACTCAACGGCTGCATGGATTGACGTAACCGTTACGAACACAGATGGATGTTCTGCATCTGACTCTTTTTATCTCTACTTTGAAATCTGTGGAGGAATCAGCGATAACAGCAAACCGCTTTTCGAAGTCTATCCGAACCCTTCAACTGGATTATTTACCATCATAAGTGCTGAAGCATATGACCGTATTGAAATAATGGATCATGCCGGTCGATTGATTCAAATTATTGAGTCTCCACAAAACAGCCGAGTGGTTGAGGTTGAAAAAACAGGAATGTACTTCATGCGGCTGTCGAACTCGTCATACACAGCTGTGAAACGCATTGTAGTTGAGTAAATACCAACCAGCTATGAATAAAAAAGGCTCCGAAATCGGAGCCTTTTTAGTTTTTGATGGTTGTGTGTGACTATTAGTGAATCCCGTTAGACGCCAAATAGCGCTCAGCATCCAACGCAGCCATACATCCTGTTCCGGCAGCGGTAACGGCCTGTCGATATACTTTATCTCCGGCATCACCTGATATAAATACACCAGGTACGTTTGACTTGGAACTACCTAATTCTGGTTTCAAATAACCTGTTTCATCCATATCCAAAAAGCCTTTGAATATGTCTGTATTCGGTTTGTGGCCAATAGCTACAAAGAATCCTGTCACGTCAATGACTGATTCTTCATTGGTCTTGTTGTTGATTAGCTTGACACCTTCCACTGTGTTTTCACCCAATACGTCAAGTGTTTCTGAATTCCAGTGAATTTCGATATTCTCTGTATTCTCCACTCTGTGCTGCATAATCTTCGAAGCCCGCATTTCATCTCTACGCACAATCATATGCACTTTCTTACAGAGCTTTGCCAGGTACGTAGCCTCTTCAGCAGCAGAATCTCCTGCACCTACGATGGCTACTTCTTGTCCTCGATAGAAAAATCCATCACACACAGCACAAGCCGAAACACCTCCTCCGAGGTCTCTAATTCTAATTTCATTTTCCAGCCCTAACCATTTCGCACTGGCTCCGGTAGAAATGATAATGGTGTGTGCATGAATCTCTTCTGTTTCATTCACCCATACTTTGTGAATAGGTCCAGAGAAATCAACTTTTGTGACAAACCCAGGTCTAATATCAGTCTCAAACCGCTCGGCCTGAGCTCTAAAATCCATCATCATCTGAGGGCCATTGATTCCCTCTGGGTATCCTGGAAAATTCTCTACGTCATTCGTATCCATTAGCTGGCCTCCAGGCTGCATTCCCTCAATCATCACCGGATCCATGTCAGCTCGCGCTGCGTAAATAGCTGCCGTATAGCCTGCCGGACCAGATCCAATAATCAGGCATTTATGTACTTCAATTTCCTTACTCATTTCAAACTTTTTAATCGGGTTTAAAAGTATGTTTTGACTCTCATGTTACTCATTCCTTACACCGAACGCGTAACGACTTGGGCTTACAGCCCTATTAAGCCAAAAAAGCCCCGAAACGGGGCTTTCATTTATCTTATATGCTAGTGAGATGCAAGGTAGTCTGCTACTCCATCGTGGGTGGCACTCATACCTTCAGAACCTTTGCTCCAGTTAGCTGGACAAACTTCTCCATTCTCTTCGTTGAACTGCAATGCATCAACCATTCTCAAAGCCTCATCTACGTTTCTACCAAGAGGTAAATCATTGATAAGTTGGTGACGAACCATACCTTCTTTGTCAATTAGGAACAAACCTCTGTAAGCTATCAAAGATCCTTCTGCCTGAAGCATACCTTCTTCGTCATAGAAGAACTCTCCAGCCAAAACATCGTAGTTGTGAGAGATTGTTTTGTTTGTATCAGCCACGATTGGGTACGTAATTCCCTGAATTCCGCCTTGATTTTTTGGCATTTGCAACCATCCCCAGTGACTCTGCTCAGTGTCAGTTGAAACAGCTACCAACTCTACTCCACGGCTTTTAAACTCCCCAAGTTTTTCCTGGAAAGCGTGCAATTCTGTTGGACATACAAATGTGAAATCCTTCGGATAGAAGAACAAAATCACATATTTTCCTTTGTACTGCTCAAGCGTGAAATCACTTACAATCTCACCACCATTTATAACTGCTGACTCAGAAAAACCTGGTGCTTTTTTGCCTACTAATACTGCCATTTTATTTTGTTTTTAAGTGTTGTTAAATTTTGAAGTGCAAAAGTAGGCTTCGGTCCTCTGACCTACAAGCCCTTAGCCACTTCGTTACAATTATTTATCAATCCGTGAATGCACGTATGATATCGTTGCCATTTGCAAATAAGAGAAGCCCCAGTAACAGGAACATTCCCACCATTTGTGCATACTCGAGAAACTTATCTCCCGGCTTTCGCCCAGTCACGATTTCATATAGCAAGAACATGACATGACCACCATCCAGAGCTGGTATGGGCAATATGTTCATGAACGCCAATATGAGTGAGAGAAAGGCCGTCATCGACCAGAAAGTCTGCCAGTTCCAGGTGGCTGGAAACATGCCACCTATGGCACCGAATCCACCTATCTGTGAAGCTCCTTCCTTGGTAAAGACCAGCCTTAAGCTAGCTACGTAACTCGATAAAATTCTTCCTGTTTCCGAGATTCCAGCTGGAATTGCCTGAAAGAATCCATACTTATAAGTCTCTGTTTCGAGAAAGTCATCCATTTTCATCAAACCGATGCCAATCTTTCCATCGTCAGATATCTGAACATGAAAGTTCTTAGGAGTTCCTTCCCGCTCGACTTCGACCTCCACCATTTGGCCTTTGTGCTCTTTAAACGCAAGAATTCCCTCAATGATTCCCTCTGTGTCATCGCCATCAACCTTGGTGATAATGTCTCCCTTGAGCAAGCCTGCATTAGCTGCATGACCTCCTTCGATAATGCTATCGACTCCCAGTGGATAACGTGGTGTAAACAGTGTTTTCACCTCGTTAGCAAGCAACACTTTCTCAACTGAATCAGGCAGTGAAATGGTTGATACAACTCCATTGCGCTCTACGCTAAAAACTCGGGCCTGATTGATCAAGACCTCCTTTCCGATTTCTTCAAAGTAGCGTATGTCAGAATCTTCAAGGGCTAAAATTTTATCTCCATCCTCAATGCCGTATTGTGTCAGGTTTGAGTCTACATACACGCCATACGTCATGTTTTCCAGAGGCATTCGCTCCTTGCCCCAAACAAATAGGACCATGCTGTAAATAAGAAAACCCAGAATGAGGTTAACGGTCACACCTCCTATCATGATGATAAGGCGCTGCCACGCGGGTTTGCTACGAAACTCCCATGGTTCAGCAGGTTTTGACATCTGTTCCTTATCCATGGATTCGTCAATCATACCCGATATTTTGACATAGCCTCCTAGTGGCAGCCATCCAACCCCGTACTCGGTGTCGCCCTTTCTGATCTTAAAAAGCGAAAACCAGGGATCAAAAAACAAGTAGAACTTCTCTACCCTCGTCTTGAAAAGCTTTGCGGGCACAAAGTGTCCCAGCTCGTGCAAAACGATCAGAATTGACAGGCTCAGAATAAGCTGAGCCGTTTTGATTAAAAATACCTCCATTCTATATACTTACTTCACGGGCAATTCTTCTTGCCTCCTTGTCTATTTCAAAATATTCTTCCAATGTCGGATGCTTCACAAAAACCGATTTTCCCATGGTTCTTGAGATCAACCGGTGGATATCCAAAAACTTGATCTTGTCGTTCAAAAACAGTTCAACAGCCACTTCGTTCGCTGCGTTCATCACACATGGCATGCTACCGCCTTGATCCATGGCATCAAACGCCAATCTCAGATTACCAAAGGTGTCCATATCGGGCTGCTCGAATGTCAAGGATGCGTAATTGACAAAATCAAATCGAGGAAAATCGGATGCCAATCTATCAGGATAACCCAATGCATATTGGATGGGTAGCTTCATGTCAGGCAATCCCATTTGTGCCTTCATACTACCATCAGTAAACTGCACAATGCTGTGAATGATGCTCTGTGGGTGAACAATAACATCTATTTGATCGGGCTTCAAATTGAACAACCATTTAGCCTCTATGACTTCCAACCCCTTATTCATCATACTTGCCGAGTCAATGGTAATCTTCGCCCCCATATCCCAGTTTGGATGTTTTAAGGCTTGTTCTTTCGTCACACCTTCTAGCTGATCGGTGGTTCGCCCCCGGAAAGGCCCGCCTGAAGCTGTGAGGTAAATCTTTTCAATAGGATTATGAAACTCACCGGCCAAACATTGAAAAATGGCGCTGTGCTCCGAATCCACGGGATAGATGTTCACTCCTTTAGCCTGGGCGGCCTTCGTGACAATTTCACCAGCTACAACCAATGTCTCTTTATTGGCAAGAGCAATCTGCTTGGAAGCTTCTATGGCTTTCATAGTAGGCCGCAAACCGGCAAAGCCAACTAAAGCTGTCAACACCACATCAATGCTCTCAGATTCTACACTCTGCGCCAAGGCATCTGCACCAGCATAAACCTTAATATCATGTGACCACAGTGCTTCTGAAACGCGCTCGTACTTAGACTCATCTGCAATAACAACAGTATTCGGTTTGTGCATTAAAGCCTGTTCAATGAGCAACTCGGCATTGCTGCCCGCTGTTAGAAGTTCCAACGAAAACCTGTCCTGATGCGCCTCAATAACCTCAAGTGCTTGTGTGCCAATACTTCCCGTTGAGCCAAGAATGGCTATTCCGCGTTTATTATCTGAATTCATAAAGGGCTGCAAAGATGTGCGTTGTGATCGACAATCAGGCGCGGTTTAATGAACTTTTGCAGACGTCAGAAAATCGGCAATTTTTCGATCATTCGATAAGCGAGGCAGTTTATTTTGACCACCAAGCTTCCCAATAGATGCCATGTAAGCATTAAAGCTGTTGCGAGGCACCTGAGTTATAACAATCTCCCGAAGCACACTTCCCTCAATAAGGTCTGCATAGTAGGTGTTGAGTTCACACATTTTTGCATCGAGGGCCTTAGTAAACCCGGCACCTATTTCTCCATCGAATTCGATAAACCACTCGTGGTAGGGTAATCCATCTTTCGGATTGACCTCAGGCGCAACGTGAAATTCAGAAATCTCAATACCAAACTCCTTACATACACCTGCCATGGCTTTATCTACCTCTTCACCAATCACGTGCTCTCCGAATGCCGAAATAAAGTGTTTGATTCTTCCAGTGACGACTAATCTGTATGGCTCCGTCTCAGTGAATTTTACAGTATCACCAATCACGTAACCAAATAATCCACTGCTGGTGTTGAGCACAATGGCATAATTCACACCAACCTGAACTTCACTCAACGATAGTCGGTCCGGTGATTCGGAGTGAATTTGATCAACCGGCACAAACTCGTAGTAAATACCTCCATCCAGATTAAGAAGCATTCCATCGGAGTGTTGTGAGTCCTGAAACGCTATAAACCCTTCTGAAGCGGGATATGTTTCAAGGGAATCTACCTTCTTTCCGATCAGGTTATCCATAGTTGGCCGATAGGGTTCGTAATTGACCCCTCCGTGTGCAAAAAGGCTGAAATTGGGAAATACTTCGGACACGGTTTCCTTCCCGGTTTTTGCCAGTAGACGTTCAAAATACATCTGCACCCATGGGGGAATTCCACTAATCAATCGAAGATCTTTTCCGATGGTTTCATCCACAATGGCATCCACTTTGGCTTCCCAGTCCTCCATACAGTTTGTATCCCAGCTCGGCAACCTGTTCTTCAGCAAATAAGATGGTACGTGATGCGCCACAATACCTGATAACCGACCAATGCCAATTCCATTTTCCTTTACCAGTGTAGGACTTCCCTGGAGGAAGATCATTTTGCCGGAAGTGAACTCGCTGTTACCCGTTTCATCGATATAGCTTAAGAGAGCACTTCGAGCCGCTCTTGTTTGCGCTTTCAAGCCCTCTGAGGTCATTGGAATGTACTTCGTACCAGATGTAGTACCAGATGTCTTGCAAAAATAAAGCGGTTTACCTGGCCAAAGAACGTTCTGTTTTCCCTTTCGAATGTCTTCTACCCAATGAGCAATGTCTTCATAATCAACAAGCGGAACAAGCGATGACCACTCTGTTGGTGTTGTATCCTTGTTCACACCATGTGCCTTTCCAAAATCGGTTTGTGACACATTTTTACACAAATAACGAAAGGTAGCCGCTTGAGATTGAATGGGATTATTGGCCCACCTTTCAATCTTTCTCTTCTCTGTTTTAGCAAACCACCTGGCCGCGGTTGATTTAATTCCCATGAAGGACGAATGTATAGCGTCTGCCTAAATCAAACCAAGATTTGTTCTGAAAAGCTTCACAGCTATAGCTAGCAGAATAATTCCAAAGACCTTTCTGATAATAGCTATTCCCACAGGTCCCAACAAGTGCTCGATCCTCTTGGTATTCTTTAATACGAGATAAACCAGACCTATATTGAGAATAATGGCCACAATGATGTTTTGAATGGCGTACTCTGCACGCAAAGAAACCAACGATGTCATGCTACCAGCCCCAGCGATAAGTGGAAATGCAAGCGGAACAATAGACGTGCTACTGGCGTTTGCCGCAGCGTCTTCATCGTCCTTATAAAGCTTGATTCCCAATATGAGCTCAAGGCTCAAAAAGAAGAGAATAAATGAACCCGCGATGGCGAATGAATTGACATCAATCCCGATCAACGCCAAAATCTCTTCTCCCAAATACAAGAACAGAATCATGATAAACATGGAAACCAGACTGGCTTTTTCAGATTGGATGTGCCCGGCCTTCTGCCTAAGTTGAATGATAATTGGAATCGAACCTATGATATCAATGACCGCAAACAAGACCATGGTTGCAGTACTAATCTCTTTTAAATCAAACATTTAGCGCGTCTTTATTTGTTTAGCTTTTGAAGCTGCAAAAGTAAGGCTATGTTTTGAGAACGGACAGCCACCACAGCTCATTTTTCAAAGGAAAAGTAAGCTATTCGCCCTGTATACCAAATTCACCTCTTACCTCAATTCTTTTGGCTATTAAAAGCTATTCCCTATCGATGGAGCATCCTTCAGAAACTGAAATTACATGTTTAGAAAATTGTTGAGCAATCAATTTCGAAGCAGGTTACATTTATGGAAAAATTGAACCATGCGATCTCTACTAACATGCTTTGTACTTGCGGTTCTACTCTGGAGTCCTTTCATATCTTCCAATGCATTTTGTCAATCAATAGTGAACATCGACTCTGCCAATTGTCTTTCGCTTGAATCTTTTAAAAAAGTATCGGATACCTCCACAACATTCACCGGGGTGCTTGACCCGGGAGATTTTTTTGGCTGGGACCTTTCTGCAATTGGTGACCTGAATGGAGATGGGATTGAGGAAGTAGTTGTAGGAGCAGTCTATGACGATGACGGGGGAACAAATAGAGGAGCTGTTTACATTTTGTTTTTTGATTCAAGTGCTTCTCTTACTTCGTATCAAAAAATTTCCGACACCCAGGGTAATTTCTCGGCTGCATTAGACAATACAGACAATTTCGGTATAGCTGTAACTGGCCTAGGAGATCTGAATGGAGACAATATTCCAGACATTGCTGTAACCGCGCATCAAGACGATGATGGAGGAACAGACAGAGGGGCCGTTTATATCCTTCACTTGAATGCTAACGGTACAGTGCAAAGTCATACCAAAATAAACTCAACGAGTATTAGCCTTGGAAATGGACATATGTTCGGAACTTCTATTGGTGTTGTTGGTGATTTGAATAATGATGGAAGGCCTGAGCTAGCCGTTGGGTCGCATCGAGCAGATGAAGGTGGAACAGAAAGAGGGTCGGTCCATATTCTCTTTTTAGATTCAAATTCAAACGTTGACTCATATGTTAAGTTATCAAATACGGCTGGTACGTTTTCAGGGAACACTCAGAATTACATGCGTTTTGGCGGAGCTTTAACGGCTATTGGAGATTACAATGGAGACAACATCCCTGATATTGGTGTTGGGTGTCCCGGCTACTCATCCAACTCAACTCATTCTGGCGCTATTCAAATTCTAATGCTCGATTCAACCGGTCACGTCATAGACTATGATCAAATTGATGGAAATCTCTCGTCAACATTTGGCTCCACTATATATTCAGGTGGTCGAGTAGGAAGAAATCTGGATTTCATGGGTAGTAGTAATGATCGTTTCTGGTTTATCACTGGAGCTTTCAGATCAGACGTTAATTCTACTGATGATGGAGCTGCATTTATTATCGAAATTGATACATCGGGTGTATTACAAAGCATGATGGAAGTTTCGGATAACCTTACAGGCTTTGGCTCTCCAATTGACTCCGATGATCAATTCGGATTTGGGAATTGCGTATGGCAAGACATGAATGGAGATGGTATAGCTGAAATCTTCATTTCGAGCCGCAAAGATGACGATGGAGGGACGAACCAGGGAGCCATTTACCTGATGTCCTTTGAAAACACATGCTGCAATGCTCAGGCCCAAATCACTTTCGTGGATTCAATCAGTTGCTTTTATTCCGCAAATGGTTCTATTTCTGCCGCGGGAGCCAGTGGCAATTTGCCATATGAGTATGAATGGTCTACGGGTGATACAACATCGAGCATTACAAACCTCGATTCAGGGTCTTATACAGTAACTGTCACTGATGCTGCCGGATGCACAGATGAAGCAAATGTCTTATTGGTTAAGCCAGACTCGTTTGATGTAACATTAAACCTTACAAGCTCCATACTTTGCCATGGTGACTCTACAGGAAGCGTAAGCTCTACTGTTTCCGATTCTTCAAACACATACTCGTATCTATGGAGCACAGGAGCTGACTCTAGCGAAATCTATTCGCTGTCCATGGGATCATATTCACTCACCATTTCCAACTCCTTCGGATGTCAGGATTCGAGCAGTATTCTCCTCACAGCTCCTGCAGCTTTGGAACTTGACTCTATGATCTATACGGAGCCGCTGTGCGCAGGTATTCCAACCGGCTTGATTCAGGCATACGGATCCGGAGGAACTGGAACTCTCAGCTATTGTTGGTCTAACAACACTTGTGGAAGCGTCAACGATTCGCTGGGAGCAGGGACCTATATGCTATCCATAACGGACACCAACGGATGCACCTTGGACTCAGCCTTCGTTTTAACTGGCCCTGATTCTATAGAAGTTGCTTTTTCTATTGTACAGCCTTCATGCCCAGATACGAATAATGGATACGCTTTCGTATCCTCAATGGGCGGCACTGGGAGTCATGACTACCTCTGGAATGATGGAAGCTCGTACTCTTTTCTGGCCAACCTCTATCCGGGCACTTTTAGTATTACCGTAACGGACGCCAATAACTGCAGTTCTTCAAAACAACTGGTATTGAACGCTGTCAACCCAACTCCACAAATAGCCATTAGCCCAGACAGCACCTTATGCGGTGAATCTAACTACACTATTTTCACAACTCCAGGTTACAGCGGATACCAGTGGTCACATGGAGCTACTACTTTTAATTCCACGGTTACTCAGTCAGGTCAGTACTGGGTGATTGTCACTGACTCCAACGGATGTAGGGCTCGAGACACAACAGCTGTCTATTTTGGAGGCAACTTTAATCTTCAATTACCAAATGATACCACAATATGTCTTGAAAATGGTGATTCTTCCTATGTGATTGAAGCAAACCCTGATTTGAACGTATATGTGTGGAACACAATGCAATCAGTATCATCAATCTCAGTGGATTCTACTGCGTTATACACGTTAACAGCTTCTGACTCTGTGGGGTGTTCTATTACGGACTCAATCCATGTGGCTTTCGATTCTTGCTGGCCTTTGGGCTGGGATGAACAATCTTACCCGCAATTCAGACTCTTCCCTAACCCAACAAGTAACGAGTTGTACATATCTACCGATGACATCACCGACTTGACTATTGAATACCAAGTACTTGATCTTTACGGCAGACTTGCTTTAAAGGGAACTGCGAAACCCAATTCCGTAATTTCTCTCGACAAGTTAGTATCAGGCACATACGTGATCAGACTGATTGGTGCGCATCATTCGCACCTTCAACAGATTATTAAGCTTTAGCACCGAATTCTCAATAATGCTTATTCAGTTGCGTACAGATGCATTCCTTTGATGAATGCCGAAACGCTTGTTATTCATTATCTCCATTCTGATATGCGGAGCATGTCACGCTCAGATACCGAAGGACAGCATTCGATTTGAGAAAATTCCGATGAGTTACCATCTCTATCAAGGTGATTTCAGGGTTGGTCCTAATCGGGCTAGTGTTGTGATGAAAAACTGTCCGGATGCGCTCTCAAACTATTCGAATGGTAGAAAGCTGGAAGCCGTGTCCACAGCAATGTTTGTGGTAGGTGTTATTACAACCACAGCTACACTGGGTAGCTACTACTTTAATAAACCCAACTCTAATCCCAACATCAAGTACGGTCTGGCTGCAGGTATAGCGATGATAGGAATAAGCATACCATTATATAAGCAAGGCCTTAAAAAGATTGAAACGAGTGCCTTTTTGTTCAATAAGAACTGCTCCTCTACTCCCCGTCCTCGGTAGGCGCCTCCTCTTCGTCAGATGGACCAGCCATAAAGGATTCGATCTCTGCAATGGTTCTGGGAGCCGCAGATGTCAGATTCTCAGCCGCATCTTCTGTAATGAGAATATCATCCTCAATACGCACAAAAATACCCCACCACTTAGGATCGCATGGAGAACCTTCTGGAATATAAATCCCGGGTTCAACAGTAATGACTTCACCTGCCTTAAGCGAACTGTAGATACCAGCATCATGCACATCAAGACCCAGATAGTGCGATGTTCCGTGAATGAAAAACTTACCAATATCTGCCCAATCTGTAATAATGCCGAGTTTAATCAACCCTTTACCAATGGTCCGATAAGCCTCTTCGTGTGGAGTCCAAAACTTATACCCTTCTCTGGCGTATCGAATAGCCACCGTTTGGGCATCGAGCACTACCTGATAGACCAACTTCTGCTCTTCTGTAAATGTGCCTGATACAGGGAATGTTCGAGTTACATCTGCAGCATAACCTTGATACTGAGCTCCTATGTCTACCACCACCATATCTCCAGGTATCAGCAATGACTCGTTAGAGGTATAGTGCATAATACCACCATTATCGCCTGCGGCCACAATAGATGGGAAAGCCTCGCCATCTGCTCCGTTGTATCGAAACGTATATGAAATCATGGCTTCCAACTGGTATTCTGATAGACCTGGTTTACACTGGTCCATGACTACCTTTTGAGCCTCAACTGTAATGTCGCAGGCTCTTCGTATCATAGATACTTCCGCCTGACTTTTAGACTGCCTCAAGTAGCCGAATAAATCCTCACCAGCTTCTGCTGAATAAGTCAATTGTGCGCGTTCCATCTTTGCTTTGAAATGGTGCGTCAGACTGGCCAGGTCTCCAGGATGCGTCTTGTCATCCGTCTCAGCCATTTCCACATTGTTGGTCAGCACGTGAAGAATAGCCGAAAGGTCGAGCTCCATTGTTTTCCAATCGGTATTTGGCAATACTGCACCTATTCCGCTTACCTCTTTGGCTCCATCAATGCCTAGCATCTTGCCGGTCCACTGTTCCTTCTTGTCGTCTTTCTGCTCGATAAACAGAATCTCGCGATACCACTTTTCATCTATTCGCATGGGTTCTTTGAAAAGAACGAACATGGCATTCTCCTCTCTCACACCTGTGAAATAGTAAAAGCTCGGATTTTGATGGTATGGATAATGAATGTCGTTTGACCGGAGTTTTCCCGGAGAAGAAAACAGCACCACAATGGAACTATCCTTCAACGTGTCTCTCAAACGCTCTCTATTTTTGGTAAAGTCGGTAGCGCTAAGCTCTTCATCTATGACGGGAAGTGCAGATAGTTCAAATTCGACTTGCCCAAATAATAGAGCACTGAAAAAGAGCGCCTTAACCAGAAACAAAACACGTATAACCATGCTTACAAAGCAACGTGCAAATCAAAAACGGAAAGGAGCATGTTTCGATGTTTTTGAACATGCTTTTCCTAACAAATGGGCATAAAAAAACCCCGGCATAGCCGAGGTTCAATTCGTTTATTAGGTCTTGTTACGACAAGTAGCCGTTTGCTTTGGCTTCTTTCAAACAAGCAGAAATTCCTTTTTTGTTGATGTTTCGGATGCCAGCAGCACTCACCTTAAGTGTTACCCACTTGTCCTCTTCAGCAACGTAAAATCTCTTCGTATGAAGATTTACGTTAAATCTTCTCTTCGTTTTGCGGTTTGAGTGCGAAACGTGATTTCCTGACTGTGCTGTCTTTCCTGTGATTTGGCAGATTCTCATGATTCCTTCAAGATTGGGGCGCAAATATAGGGTAAATTATCTTCTAATTAAACACGATAATGGAAGATATTTTTTAGCCTTCCAAAATCTGTTTTCTGACCATTTGAAGTGCCTGCAATGCTGTCCTTCGAATGTTATGATTTCGTTGATTCCCCATGCGAAAAAGCTCAGCCTCTACTCCTCTTTTTGAAGCGATAGCTATCCAAACTGTTCCAACGGGCTTTGCATCAGAGCCACCTGTTGGCCCGGCAATACCAGTGGTGGCCACTCCAATATCAGTACCGAGCAATGCCATCACTCCGGCAGCCATTTGCTTGGCAACTTGCTCACTCACGGCACCGTGTTGCTTGAGCATCTCTGGATCAACTCCAAGCTGATTCTTCTTCACGTTATTGGAATACGAGACTACACTGCCCTCAAAATACTGACTACTTCCGCTGACAGAGGTTAGCAAATGCGCTATATATCCACCCGTGCAGCTTTCTGCTGTAGAAATCGTTAATCCCTGAACGGCCAACAACTCTCCTATAGCGCTTTCGATGGGTTGGTCATCAAAACCGTACACGTAGTTTTCGATCAGTGGAATCAGCTCGTTCACTTTCTGATCTACTCGCTGCCTCGCATCAATTCCCTTTCCTGAAACGCGCAGTCGGACAGACCCAACAGATGGTAGATATGCCAGCTTTAAATTGGCCGAGGATAGCCCTTCTTCCCAAGACCCAATCATGCCCATGAGCTTGCTCTCGCCCACTCCCTGTGTCATTACGGTCTTGTGCACAATCGGCACAGCTCCTGAGAACTTGGTCAAAATGGGCGTAATTTCTTCGGAAAAAATGGCTTTCATCTCGAAAGGCACCCCTGGCATGGAAAAATAGTGGGTCTTGTCTTTTGTAAACCACATACCTGGGGCTGAACCCATAGAATTTCGCAGTACCGTACACATCTTAGGAACCAACGCCTGATCAAAACTCGAGGCTGGCACTTCTAATCCCCGAGCCATGAAACGGCTGCGAATCGTCTCGAGTGTTTGAGCATCAGTCACCAGCTCGGTATGAAACCAATCTGCCAGTGTTTTCTTAGTTATGTCGTCTTTCGTTGGCCCCAGTCCGCCCGTCATAAACACCAGATCAGCTTCGCTACTCACATTGTCAAGCGTAGTACTAATTTCCCTTGGACTATCGGCTATGCTCTTGATCTCAAGCACCTCAATTCCCTGCTTGTTCAATTCGGCCGATAACCAGGCAGAGTTCGTATCGACTATTTGCCCGATTAGAATTTCATCGCCTATGGTGATAATAGTAGCCTTCATGAGGTCGTAAAACTATTGAATTGTGCGTAGGTTTGAAGACAGAATCAATGAAATGAATGCACAGGAAAGCGAACTTGTATTAACAAAGGATGGAGCTGTTTATCACCTCGGACTCAAGCCACATCAGGTAGCAAAAAACGTAATTGTTGTAGGTGATCCCGCCCGTGTTCGATTGATTAGTTCTCATTTCGAACACATTGAACATCAGGTCGAGAATCGCGAATTTGCCACGCATACAGGTATATATAAAGGCGTTCGAATAACGGCCATGTCTACTGGAATTGGCACAGACAATATTGACATCGTCATGAACGAGCTCGATGCGGTGGTGAACTACGACCTCGAAACAAGAACTCCAAAACCAGAAACTACATCACTCAACATCATAAGAATAGGTACATGCGGAGCTCTTTGGCCCGAGCTTGAACCAGATTCTACAGTGATTACTTCTTTTTCCATTGGACTGGATGGTGTGCGTCACTTTTACGAGATCGACCCAAGTGAAACAGAAGCAGCCCTTGAAGAAGCCTTTATAAGTGGTATGTCTCTACCAAAAAGCTTTAACAGACCATATGCGAGTGAAGCGAACGAGTACATGCTCGAGCAATTCGGTCATTTGGGCCAGCAGGGCATAACCATTGCGGCCAATGGCTTTTTCGGACCTCAGGGAAGGCAATTAAGAATTCCACTCCGACACCCATCATTCAACAAGGACGTTGAACGTATAGAATTCAAAGGGCAGCGCATTTTGAACTACGAAATGGAAAGCTCGGCCCTATATGCACTAGGTCATAAATTAGGACATAAGTGCCTATGCGTGTGCGTTGTAGTAGCTAACAGAAAGGCGATGAAGTTCAGCACCGACTATCATACGCCTATGTCGCAGCTCATTGTGAACGTGCTTGACACTTTTGCCAAATCCTGACTTCATTCGTAAGGCATTCACCAATTAGTCCTCCTACACTATTACTATGGCAGATTATTATGACTCCAAGGACTTGAGAAAGTTCAAGCACATCGAAAAATTTGACAAGGATCTGGCAGATCGATTCTTCGGCTACTATAACGAAGTTTTTAATGAAGGGGCTCTTTCAGCGAAAGAAAAGGCGCTGATAGCACTGGCTGTCTCTCATGCCGTTCAATGTCCATACTGCATAGATTCTTATTCGGAAGAGACGCTTAAGGCAGGTTATAGTAAAGAACAAATGATGGAAGCGGTACACGTTGCAGCAGCCATTAGAGGCGGGGCATCGCTTGTGCACGGTGTTCAGATGATGAATAAAGTAGACAAGCTGGAAATGTAGAATCCCATGCAAAGCCTCAAGCGAAAAGCGCATAGACTCTCTTCTCCCAAAAACCAGCTTAAAACACTCGAAGAGCTGGATGAGATACCTTCATTCAGCACCCGGTTATCAGATAGTGGATATGGGCCGATCAAGTCTGGGCCACTCGAGATCTTACAGATCAACCTTGGTTATGTGTGCAACCAGACATGCTCACACTGCCATGTAGACGCAGGACCTGATCGCAAAGAATCCATGTCCAGAGAAACAATGAGCCAATGCATTGATCTCGCCTTGGGTTCTGGTGTTAATACCGTAGATATTACAGGTGGTGCACCCGAAATGCATCCTCTTTTTGAATGGTTGGTTGAATCGCTTTCGGGCAAAGTGGATGAAATCATTGTTCGATCCAATCTAACGATCATTGAATCGAACAAGAAGTACCACCACCTACCTTCCTTTTTTGCCAAACACCGAGTAAGAGTCGTTTCCTCATTGCCGTTTTACACTGCAGAAAAAACGGACAGACAGCGCGGGAAAGGCGTATTCCAAACATCTATTAAGGCGTTGGAAAGGCTCAACGATGTTGGATACGGAAAGGAAGACTCCGATCTAAGGATCGACTTGGTATACAACCCCTCTGGAGCTTTTCTGCCTGGCAACTCAGCCTCACTTGAGCGAGATTTCAAATCTCAGCTTGCAAGCGAATATAGCATCGTATTTAATCAACTGCTCAGTATCACCAATGTGCCCATTAGCCGTTACCTCGATTACCTGATCGAATCAGATAATCTCGAAGACTATATGTATAAACTGGTGCAAGCATTTAATATTAATACCCTGGACGATGTCATGTGCAAAAACACACTTTCAGTAAGATGGGATGGGGCCATATTTGATTGCGATTTCAACCAGATGCTCGAACTGGCACCTAAACTGGGTGCACATACCAACGTGGCCAACTTTGACCTGAGAGCGTGGCAATCAAGAGCGATTACAACGCACAAACATTGCTACGGATGTACGGCTGGAGCCGGTTCTTCTTGTCAAGGTACAATTGTTTGAAACAGCCGACTGCTGCCTCATCTTCGCAAATCAAAGCACATACATTTGCCAATGTGACCACAAATGACAGCCTTATTGTTTTTGTTCGTAATCTGGAACGTGGCAAAGTCAAAACACGCCTTGCCAAGGATATCGGAGCAGATCAGGCGTTGCTGATTTATCAGAAATTGGTGCAGTACACCAAGGAGATTACGAGGACGCTTAACTCGAATAAAGCCGTGTATTACTCAGATTTTATTGAGAACAACGACCTCTGGGATAACATGCTGTATGACAAACATCTGCAAGAGGGAAACGATTTGGGAGAGCGAATGCAAAATGCGTTTGCCAATGCATTTGCTACTGGCCAGGAACGAGTGATCATTATTGGAAGTGACTGCCTTGAGCTGGAAACATATATGATTAAGGAAGCGTTTGCTGTACTCGAAAACAATGATGTGGTCCTAGGCCCGGCCAAGGACGGAGGATACTACTTGATTGGGATGAAAAAGTTCCTTCCCACTTTGTTTGAAGACAAACCATGGGGAACGGATGATATATTAATGGATACCTTATTGGATCTCAAGCGAATGAATGCATCATACTATCTCCTAAAAACGTTGAATGACATCGACTCTATTGAGGACATAAAAAATCTTCCCAATTTTCCGGATCGTAAACCTGACGATTGGTTTTAAACGAAAAACAAACGAGGAATGTGTGGCATTATCGGTCTAGTTGACGTATCAAAAAGTGAAAATAGGCTCAGGTCTTTTTCATCTGTCGTGCCTACGCTCGACCATAGAGGACCCGATGCGCGTGCACACATGGTAGAATCTCCGGTTGCGCTTGGTCATACAAGGTTATCCATCATAGACCTGGACGAGCGTTCAAACCAGCCTTTCACTAACAACACGAGCAGGTATACCCTGGTTTTCAATGGTGAAATCTATAATTACCGTGAACTGCGGTCGGAATGTGAAAAAACGGGTTTTCAGTTCAGAACAGAGAGCGACACCGAAGTTCTGTTAGCCTTGTACATACTGCATGGAGATAAATGTCTTCAAAAGCTGAATGGTTGTTTTGCTTTTTGCGTGTTCGACCGTGAGACTCGTTCCTTGTTTGTGGCGCGTGATCGTTTTGGTATTAAGCCATTGGTTTACTATCTGGATCAAGATGTATTTGCGTTTTCGTCTGAGCTGAAAGCTCTGATGAAGCTTGATATTCCCAAGAACATAGACAAGGTCTCCATGTTCAATTATTTCAAGTTTAACTACATCTCTGCACCACATACTATACTCGAATCAGTGAGTAAACTGGAGCCCGGGCATTGCCTGAACGTGACCTTTGAAAACGAGACCGTTCAGTGTGAGCTCAAACAATGGTATAGCATTCCGTTTGACACAAATCTGGAGAAGGACCTGACAGCACATGATTACCAGCAGTCGAAAAAAGTGCTTAAGCGTTTTGTGCGAGAATCGGTGCGTAGAAGACTAGTTGCCGATGTTCCGGTAGGCACGTTTCTGAGCGGTGGTATTGACTCAAGCATTATAACGGCCATTGCTTCGCAGGAATCTGACCATATAGAATCATTTAGCATAGGCTTTTCAGACCAACCATATTTTGACGAAAGCAAGTATGCCATTGAAGTGGCCAAGCATCTTGGCGTATCTCATCACATTTTAGACGTCAAGGAAAATGACTTGCTTGATGTGGTTGATCAAGTGGTTCAACACCTTGACGAACCCTTTGCAGACTCTTCTGCCCTAAACGTTTATCTGCTATCGAGGTTTACCAAACAACACGTTAAGGTTACGCTGAGCGGTGATGGAGGCGATGAGCTTTTTGGTGGATACCACAAACATGGGGCAGAATTCAGAATCAGGCATCCAAAACTACTTGAACAAACAATCAGCAATCTTGGCTGGTTGTGGAAACGACTGCCAACCTCAAGATCATCGAGCATCGGTAATCTAAACAGGCAATTGCTCAAGTTCTCAGAAGGGTCTGGGATGAATGCACGCGATCGATATTGGAGGTGGGCCGGCATTCAAACAGAAGAACAAACCAACTACCTGCTTCAGGAAAAGATGTTGCAGAGAGACCAGCGTTTATCAGATGAGGGGCATGCTTACAAGAAGAGAAAAGACCAGCTTCTGAGGCACCTATCTAAAACCGGATCGCTTAATGATGTTTTATTGACGGACATGCACATGGTGCTGCCCAATGACATGTTGTACAAGGTTGACTCAATGTCTATGGCATGTGGGTTGGAAGTAAGAACCCCCCTACTCGATCAACATATTGTCAAGCACGCTTTTAGACTACCGGTCATGTTTAAGGTCAACCAACACCAAAAGAAAAAAATACTTACCGATAGTTTCTCGGAGTATTTACCTGAAAGTGTCTTTAACAGGGCTAAGAAAGGGTTCGAGGTGCCGCTTCACCAGTGGTTTCAAGGACCTTTGAAGAGCCGGTTCCTTGCCTTTAGCTCAGACCTGGATTTCCTCGAACAACAAGGCCTGTTTAATCCAAGCGCCATTCAAGATTTAAGTAAGAGACTATTCTCCAATAATCCCGGTGATAGCGCTGCTACTGCCTGGGCTTTCTTTGTTTTTCAAACCTGGTATACGACTCATTTTAGCGAATGACAGAGCAAAACACTCCCATTAGGATACTTCGAATCATCAATCGATTCAACATAGGAGGCCCCACCTTTAATGTGGCTTATCTCACCAAGTACATGGACTCAAGGTTTGAGACCAAGCTAATTGGCGGAATAAAAGATGACTCTGAAGCATCATCTGAGTTCATTCTAGACTCGCTTGATATCAAACGAGAGCATGTTTCTACCATGGAGAGATCCATTTCTCCTTCCAACGACCGTAGGGCACTTGCCGAAATTAAAGCCATCATTCGCGATTACGATCCCCATATTGTGCACACACATGCTGCCAAGTCTGGTACACTGGGCAGATTAGCCGCCATACAACTCGGAGTTCCAATTATCCTGCACACATTTCATGGGCATGTGTTTCACTCCTACTTCGGAAGTCTGAAAACACAGATTTTTAAACTCATTGAACGATATCTGGCCTCTAAGTCAACACGCATAATTGCCATAAGTAAGCAACAAAAACACGAATTGGGAACCATTCACAGAATTGCTCCCAGCTCCAAAATTGAAATCGTACCACTTGGCTTTGACCTGAGCAAATTCCGCGAAGACCGCGATCGAAAAAGAGAAGTCTTCCGGTCTGAGTATGGCCTTCAGGATGACGAAGTAGCCATTGGCATCATCGGCAGGCTGGTCCCGATAAAGAACCATGACATGTTCATTCAATCCATCAATCATGTCCTGAAGAATCAGCCGAAAGCGCGCTTTTTTATAGTAGGCGATGGAGAATCGGCCGAAGAGCTCAAGAATACCTGTGCCGAGCACAACGTGTCATATGTGTGGAAAGCTGTGGTCGATGAGCAACATCCATTGTGCTTCACCTCGTGGCGCACAGATGTGGATGTGGTCATGGCCGGATTAGACATTGTGGCCCTCACCTCGTTGAACGAAGGAACACCAGTGAGTTTGATCGAAGCCCAGAGCGCGGGCAAACCAGTCATATCGACCAAGGTTGGTGGTGTGGAAGATATTGCGGTAGAAAACGAGTCTGCCTTTCTGGTGAACACAAGTGACCAGCCGGGCTTTAACGAAAAACTATCAGAACTAGCATCAGATGAAGCTCTCCGTACAAAAATGGGAACCCTGGGTGAAGGTTTTGTGGAAAAGCGATGTAGCTACACGCGACTGGTGCACGACATGGAAGAGCTCTACATGAGACTTTTAAGAGAAAAAAAACTAATTGATTAACCGAAATACATTTACTTTGTATTTCAAAGTGCTTTCTAAATGAAGAATCGAATTACAGCTTTGCTTATCATAGCAGCCTCAGTGGCCATGCTATCGAGTTGCCGCTTGTTTGACCCAAGCGTCATGCTGAGAACAAAACGAAATTACGAATACGATCAGGCTTCTGATACGCTTCTAAGAGACTATATTCTTCAAAAGGGAGACATTCTCAATTTCCGGTTATTCTCCAATCAGGGGTTTAAAATCATTGACCTTACTACACTTGATGAAGGGCTCAAAAACAACAATAACTCCAATGCTCAAAACATGTTTACCTATGTTATTGAAGCAGACAGTATGGTTAATCTACCGATCATCGGTAGAGTTCATGTGGCTGGGTTAAACCTGAAAGAGGCAGAAGAGTTTCTGGAGGAAGAGTATAAAAACTACTACAACGATCCCTTTGTGCTGCTCAAAGTCATTAACCGAAGAATTATCGTGTTTCCCGGAACTGGAGGCAACGCACGTGTTCTGCCCATCGAAAACGAATACATAAACATCATTGAAGCTCTTGCGCTGGCAGGGGGGATTTCAGATGGTGGCAAGGCCCACAAGGTCAAAGTAGTACGTGGAAACCTGGACAACCCCGAGATTTTTAAACTCGACCTTTCTACGCCTGAAGGATTGGCCGAGGCTAAGCTGTACTATGTACGTGCCAACGACATCATATACGTAGAACCGTCATACTTTGCCGGAAAACAGGTATTGCAGACCACTTCGCAAATCCTCGGTCTGGTATCATCACTCATTGTCACTTACTTCTTAATACTGCAGTTTCAGAATAGAACGAGCTAGATGAATATCTCTCCTGAAAATAATGTTCCCACGAGCAATAAAGTCGACTTTGACTTAGGTCTGCTCATTGTTATTGCCAAGAAGACCATCGTTTGGGCCGTATTTATCATGCTGCTTTCAATCGGAACAGCCTATGCCATTATTCATTACACAGAACCCGTGTATGAGTCAAATAGTGTTGTCCAGATTATTAGTGATAACCAGGCGAATCGTCTTCTGAACGTAGATGACATCTATGAGGCCGATGATATCTCGAAGGATATTGAAATCATGCGCTCACGTGAGTTCTTTAAGCGCGTAGTAGCCGCCTTACCTCTTGATGTGAGCTACTATCACGAGGGCGAGGTTCTGAAAAACGAGCGCTTTAAAAACAGTCCGTACGAGGTGGGCTTTGAGGTAGACGACCCCATTGTCTTTGACCGGCCTATCTACATTGATTTTGAAGATGAAACGCACGGTACGTTGACGCTACAAAGCTCCAAGGAGTCCTTTGATTTTGTGGTAGGAGACACTGTAGACATTGGCCTGGCCAAAATTATCGTCAATGACCTCTTCTTAAAATCATTCCTGGATGCAGATAACGATGAGGATTTGTACTACTTCACCCTAAACAGCCCTTATGCGAACCTGAAGAAGCTTTACGGCAAATACACCGTGCAAATCTTGAGTGGATCTGCAAAAACGGTACGTATTACCGTCAAGGAAAACAATGCTTCCAAAGCCACGGCAATTTGCGATAAGATTGCTCAGGAGTTTATAGAGTACGACAAAGAGAGACGAAGCGAAAGTGCCAAGCAAGTATTGGAGTTTATCGATGAACAGCTGGAGGATGTGTATGGTCGACTTCGCGATTCAGAGACACTTATCAAGGACTTCAAGAAAGAAAACCGACTATCGGAAAATTCAGACTTTGCCGTTACCTACATCAACAGACTTGAGGTACTGGAAACCGACTTGGCTAAGGTTGAAGTGCAGCTACTTCTGCTACAACAACTCAAGCGAAACATCGATGAGGAAAAAACAGGAATCGACATCAACAGTCTGATGCCTGTTTTAGCGGGTAGTGATTTTGAAGAGAAAGTGGAGCTGCAGATCATGAAGCTGCAGGAGCTCGTCATGAAGCGAAATAACCAATTGACTTCAGCTACTCGTGAAAACCCTACTATTCTGATATACGATCAACGAATCGAATCCCAAAAAACACTTATTCTAAGAAGTCTGGATGCGCTGGAAGACAAGCTTCAAAGCATTATTCGGAATACGAACTCCAAGATCAGGGAAATTGATCAAAACTTCACAGACCTGCCATCGAAAGAGATTGAATACGCGCGTTTGTCAAGGGTGTATAATTCGAATGAAAAATACTACACACTTCTTCTGGAAAAGAAAACCGAATACTCTATTTCGAAAGCTGGTTTCGTATCGGAGAACACGATCTTACAGCGGGCCAGTAACTCCAACACGCCAATTAGCCCCAGAAAAAATCTGATTTATACGGCCGCCTTTGCCTTTGCCCTATTCATCATCATCGCAGTCATCGCAGTCCGGTATCTGGTTAACAACGAAATATCAGGACCTCAGGATTTAGGTCGTCTGGTTCTACCACAGATCAGCATGCTCGGAGTTGTACCCAAATACAGCAAGGACATTCCACTATCTCAACTAATCGTAGATAAGAAACCGAAGTCTGTCATGGCGGAGGCATTCCGAAGTATCCGGAGTAATCTGGAGTTCTTTGAACTCACAGATGAGAAAAAGGTCATTGCGGTCACCTCGACCATTAGCGGTGAGGGAAAAACATTTGTCGCCATCAACCTAGGAGGTATTCTGGCATTTAGCGGTAAAAAGGTGATTATCCTCGACTTGGATATGCGGAAGCCGCGTATTCACAAAGGATTTAATAGTACGAACGAGTATGGAATGAGTACGTACCTGAGCAATCGTGACGATCTGGACACCATTGTAAGAAAGAGTGAGCTTGAAGGGTTGCACTTTGTTACGGCAGGCCCTGTTCCTCCCAACCCAAGTGAATTGATCATCAATGGCATGTTGACAAAGGCATTGACCAAACTCAAATCGACCTACGATATCATCATCATAGATAACCCACCAGTTGGTCTTGTTACCGATGGTATCACCAGCCTTAAGATGGCTGATTATCCCATCTATATTTTCAGAAGCGAGTATTCTAAAAAGAACTTCGCCTTCAATGTCAATCGACTTTACAAGGATCACAAAATTCAGAACCTTTCGGTTATTCTCAACAGTGTCAACCTTGACAGAGCTAAGTATGGCGGATATGGTAAGGGTTACGGAACAGGATATGGTTACGGGTATGGATATGGCTATGGATACGGATACGGTTATGGTTACACCGAAGGCAACGGTTATTATGAAGATGATTCTTCCGACAGTTGATTTATCGTCATATTTGGCCAAATTTTAATTGCCGATGACCGTCACTGAGACTCCCCTGAAAGACCTGCTTATCATTAAGCCAACCTTGTTTGAAGACGAACGCGGGTATTTTTTTGAAAGCTTTCGGTTATCCATTCTCGAAGAGAGAGGCATACATGTGCGCTTTGTGCAAGACAACGAGTCAAAAAGCAATCGGGGCGTGGTCAGAGGTCTTCATTTGCAGGCTCCACCACATGGTCAGGACAAACTGCTGCGAGTGGTTAAGGGATCCATCTTTGATGTAGCTGTTGATGTCCGCAAAGATTCCCCAACCTATGGTCAGAGCTATGGTGTAGAACTCAACGAGGACAACAAAGCCATGTTGTATGTACCACAAGGGTTTGCGCACGGATTTTACTGTCAGGAAGACAATACCATCGTCCAGTACAAATGCTCAAATTACTATCACAAAGAATCAGAGCTGGGATTATTCTGGAACGATGAGCAACTGGGCATCAAGTGGCCTCAAGGACCTAAAATTGTTTCTGAAAAAGATCAGGTTCATCCCACATTGGCAGATTTCAAGTCTCCCTTTTAAAAAGATGTGAACAACTCCCTCCCCTATCGGAGGCAACTGCATTTAGCCATCGTTAGTTTTGTCTGATGTCGATAACGTTATTGGGGGGGCTGTTCGTTGCGTTTACAATCTTTAGCGCAGCCTTTAATTTTCTTTTCCTGAAATGGAGTCAAACGCTTGGGTTAAAAAACCAAATGGAGCCAGATCAGGTTCGGTGGGCAAAAACGCATAAGCCTGCTCTTGGGGGCCTTTCTTTCTACATCAATTTTCTCGCATCCTTTCTCGTGTATCTTTTCTTCGTTGAGGGCGAACAAGACCACACAAGCCAGTCGATTCAAATTGGCATCTTCTCTGCGGTAACCGTTGGGTTCTTTGCTGGCCTGGCCGATGATGCCTTCAATACGGTACCATGGCTAAAACTATCTACACAGATTATCTGTGGCCTTTTGTTGGTCGTATTTAACATCGTGCTACCACTCACCGATATTTTTTTGCTCGATGCCATCCTGACTGTACTTTGGACTATAGCGGTTATGAATAGCATCAACATGCTCGATAACATGGACGGTATTACTTCCATCGTGAGCATTTCAATTTTGGTATGTGCTGCCATAAGTGCCCAATTCTGGAATTTCTCTGAGCTATTCTTTACGCTTATTTGTGGAGGTACAGTAGCAGCGCTCGTAGGTTTCTTATGGCTCAACTGGCACCCTTCTAAAATCTACATGGGCGATACGGGAAGTCAAATGTTGGGAGCGTTGTTATCTGGTGTGGGCATCCTGTTTTTTTGGAGCGATACCTCTGTGGTGGTTCACGATATGTGGTGGACCAAACTTGCACTTGTCTTTACCGCATTTGTGATTCCCATTGGCGACTCGCTTACTGTGAGCATAAACCGAATAAGGCGCGGACAGTCTCCGATGGTTGGTGGGCGCGATCACACTACCCATCACCTTTCTTACGCAGGTCTCACTGATAGGCAGGTGGCTTTGGTCATGATACTTATTTCCGCGATTTCCATTTTATCCTTTATTGGTTTTCAGGTCGTTCAATCCGAAAACCTCACCTTATTACTTGGTTTAGTTTTTGCAATATCCACGGGCATCATTTTATTTCTTTACAGCACCACACAGTGGAAAAAAACAAAGGCTAGGTTCAAAGAAAGCCTGTAACATTTTCGATTATGAATTCAACAAAACACATTCTCGCTTCCATCGGCATTCTGTTCATAGGATATGTTTCGCTTCAGCTTCTAACAGCCTCGGTCGATGAAACAGCCGACCAAAAAGAGATCATCACTAACTTTCAGGAAGACTATAAGATTTACGCACTTCAACTACCCGAATCAGTATCCTTTGCCGGTGAGAAAACCCCATTGAACTTAATCGATGTGCGCGAGAAACTGGACCGCGAACTCCTGGTGAATACCTATTGGCAGTCTCAAACATTGCTTCTACTCAAGCGATCAAACAGATGGTTTCCTACCATTGAAAAGATACTCGAGGAAGAAGGTGTCCCGTCAGATTTTAAGTACCTGGCCCTGATGGAAAGCGGACTCACAAACGTAGTCTCTCCTGCCGGAGCCACCGGGTTTTGGCAACTGATGAAAGAAGCCGCAAGAGAGCGTGGGCTTGAAGTAAATGGTGCCATTGATGAAAGATACCACGTAGAAAAATCAACACGGGCCGCCTGCGCTTACTTAAAGGAAGCCAAAGAAAAGTTCGGAACATGGACCATGGCAGCCGCATCATACAACATGGGCATGGCAGGTCTGCAAAAACAGCTGAACAGACAAAAAGCAACGAACTATTACGATCTGGTATTAAACGAAGAAACATCCAGATACATTTTCCGCATTCTGGCAGCCAAAACCATTTTGTCTGATCCCGGGGCACACGGTTTTAACTTTCGAAATCCTGACTTGTATCAACCGCTGAAGTTTTCCATCGAAAAAGTAGACACGACCGTAGAAGATTTGGCAAATTTTGCTTTTAAACGTGGAATTAACTACAAAGCCCTCAAATACTTAAACCCTTGGCTAAGAGATAGTAAACTACCCAATTCAAGCAAACGTGTGTACGAGATTAAACTACCCACCGAACCTCTTTCCAAAGAATTGATTTTTGACAAGGAGCAAGTTGCTAATTTTGCACGCTTAAATGAAGGGGAAAAAGAAAATGGACAAACTAAATGAGGCACAAATTGAAATTCTCGGAGCACGGGAACACAATTTAAAAGACCTCGACCTATACATTCCCCGAAACGAACTTGTTGTCATTACCGGCCTTAGCGGAAGTGGTAAATCTTCGCTTGCCTTTGACACTATCTATGCCGAAGGACAAAGGAGGTATATAGAAACGTTTGCATCTTATGCCCGCCAGTTTATTGGCGGACTCGAAAGGCCGGATGTAGATAAGATCAACGGACTGAGTCCGGTCATCTCAATCGAACAAAAAACGGTCAATAAAAACCCTCGCTCTACGGTTGGCACAATCACTGAAATCTACGATTTCATGCGACTCCTTTTTGCACGCGGATCTAATGCCTACAGCTACAACACAGGCGAGAAGATGGTGCGCTATTCAGACGTCCAGATCATAGATTTGATACTGGAGCAGTATCTGGGTAGAGAAATCACGCTGATGTCGCCCCTTGTAAAAGGACGAAAGGGGCATTACCGAGAGTTGTTTGAGCAGGTAGCCAGAAAAGGTTTCCTGCGCGTTCGGGTTGATGGAAGCATCGAAAAAATCAAGCACCGCATGCAGGTCGACCGATACAAAGTACACGATATCGAGTTGGTTGTAGATCGGTTAACGGTTGAAAACAAAAGCTTTAAGAGGCTTAAGCAAAGCATACTCACAGCCCTAAAAGAGGGAAAAGGACAGCTTATGCTGCTCGAAGATGACGAATCATCTGTGCGGTATTTTAGCCGCTCTCTCATGTGTCCTACCACTGGGATTTCATATGACGAGCCCGCTCCAAATATGTTCTCTTTTAACTCGCCCTACGGTGCATGCCCAAAATGCAATGGCCTTGGCGAAGTGAGAGAGGTTTCTGTAGACAAAATCATTCCAGACAAAAAGCTATCTATCAAGCGTGGTGGTCTGGCTCCACTTGGTGACTACAAGAAAAACTGGATTTTCTCTCAGCTCGAATTACTCGGAGAGAAATACGGGTTTAAGCTAACCACTCCACTATCAGAAATACCTGACGAGACACTTGATGTGATTCTCTACGGTACCAACGAAACACTTGAAGTAAAAAGTGAGACCCTCGGTTTGACCAAATCTTACGACATCAAATTTGATGGTGTGGCTAACATCATCATGGATCAGTATGAAGAGGGAAACTCAACGCAGTATCAGCGATGGGCTGGTGCGTTTATGAATAAAGTTCAGTGTCCAACGTGTGAGGGAAAGAGACTCAAGAAGGAGGCACTGTATTTTAAGATTGATGGCAAAAACATCTCAGAAGTTGCTGAGATGGAGATCAATGAGCTGTTTGACTGGTTCTCGAACATCGAAGAAAGGCTTTCAGAAAAACAGCGCGTCATAGCCGAAGACGTGCTAAAAGAAATACGCTCTCGCCTGAGCTTCCTGCTCGATGTGGGCATCGACTACCTCACACTTAACCGGTCTTCTAAGACGCTTAGTGGAGGTGAAGCCCAACGGATAAGACTAGCCACACAAATTGGTTCGAAGTTGGTTGGGGTATTATACATTTTGGATGAGCCCTCTATTGGATTGCACCAACGCGACAATAATCGACTCATTCGAGCACTGAAGGAACTACGCGACCACGGCAACAGCATTTTGGTTGTTGAGCATGACAAAGACATGATGCTCGATGCAGATCACATCATTGATATTGGTCCGAAAGCGGGTATTCACGGTGGAGAAATTGTGGCTCAAGGGTCGCTCAAGGAGTTTTTGGCTTCCGGCTCCATGACATCTCGATTCCTTCAGGGACTGGAGAACATCGACATTCCGAAAAAGCGTAGGAAGGGTACGGGTAAGAAACTACGGTTAACGGGAGCCACCGGTCACAATCTCAAGAATGTTTCTGTTGACTTTCCACTAGGGAAGTTTATCTGTGTAACGGGTGTATCCGGAAGCGGTAAATCCAGCCTAATCAACGGCACGCTTTATCCTATACTAACGGCCAAGTTTCACCACTCCAACAAAAAGCCCCTTCCCTATCAGAAGATTACAGGGTTGGAAAATCTGGACAAGGTCATCGAAATCGATCAATCGCCTATTGGCCGAACACCAAGATCAAATCCGGCTACATACACCAACGTATTTACCGATATCAGGCAGTTGTTTACGGAGCTACCAGAGTCAAAGATCAGAGGATACAAACCCGGGCGTTTTTCGTTTAATGTAAAAGGCGGACGATGTGAAACATGTCAAGGCGGTGGTGTGAAAACCATAGAAATGAATTTCCTACCCGATGTATATGTCTTATGCGAGACATGCCAGGGTAAGCGCTACAACAGAGAAACCCTCGATATTCGGTACAAGGGAAAAACAATTAGCGATGTGTTGAATATGACCGTGGATGAGGCGGTCGAGTTTTTCCAGCCCATTCCCTCTATTTATGCCCGCATCAAAACCTTGCAAGAAGTTGGTTTGGGATATGTCAGATTAGGTCAGAGCTCGACTACTCTGTCTGGTGGAGAAGCGCAACGTGTAAAACTAGCCACCGAACTATCAAGAAGAAGTACGGGAAACACCATGTATATTCTGGACGAACCCACTACAGGGCTTCACTTTGAGGATATCAGAATGCTGCTGGATGTACTAAACAAACTGGTAGATCAGGGAAACACGGTGCTGGTTATTGAGCACAACTTAGATATTATCAAGGTGGCCGATCACATCATCGATATAGGACCCGAGGGCGGTAGAAATGGTGGTGAGGTGGTAGCAACAGGCACTCCCGAGAATCTAGCCAAAGAGAAAGAGAGTCATACAGGTATCTTTCTTAAAAAGGAACTGGACTGGATGAAGTCGAGTAAAGTGGCGCTTTCTACTTAAGCGTGAAACCTACTCCGGCTCCTAGCTGAAGCATTTCTATATTCTGATCTCGTTCTTCTGTGACAGATTCGAAATGATCGCGTATTTCTATGGCCAAGTCAGCGTTCATACGTTGATAATCTGCTGAGAAAAACAAATCAATGCCGCGGTATACATGAAACCTAAAATTGGCCCCAGCACCTACTATTAAGTCATATGCCGTCTCCGTGTCCTCAGCCCAGTATGCCGCCAAATAACCAGTCTGGATGCTGTTGGCTGTAATTTGAATTTTAGGACGAGAAACTCTTCCAAGCCCTAAACCCAATCTGATGTCGACATCGAGAATTTTGGAGGGAACATTGAGCACAGCATTACCCAATGCACTGTGTATAACCCAGTTATCTTCCGTCTCAATAGTAAAAGTGTACTCGCGGTTAAAGTCCTCATATGGATGGATGTATGCCTGTTCATCAAACCCAAAGACACTCCTATGCCAATCCACACCTACTGCGAAGTGCTTCGAGAACTTCTTAGAAAAATCGATAATCTGGTTTTGATACCCGATTTCAGCGTATCCTGCATAGAGGCTTTGGTAATCTGTTCGCTTAAACTCACCAAACGGTATGGCTATTCCCATAGAGCTGCCTAAAAACCCAATATCAAACGTTTCTTGCTCAGGTATTTGATCAAATACCTGAGCGTGCGAACTCACGCCCAGACATATGACAGAAATCATGAACAATCCTCTAAGAAACATGTGATAAATTGTTTCTTCATAGATAGTCAAAAAACGATTTAGTTTTTGTCCCTTTGCAGCACCGTTAAGATCACCACTATGAGCGATAATAAGAACATGAAACCAGAAAGCCTGATGATGTCATACGGGTATAAGCCCGAGTTGTCTGAAGGAGCTATCAAATGCCCCATATTCCAAACGTCTACGTTCGTTTTTAAGAATGCCGAAGAAGGCAAAGCATTCTTTGAGATTGCCTACGGACTTAGAGAGCAGGAACCCACTGAGGAAATGGGATTGATATACAGCCGGTTAAACAATCCTGACCTAGAAATTCTGGAGAACCGATTATCACTTTGGGATAAAGCGGATGATTGTGCGGTGTTCGAGAGTGGCATGTCTGCCATATCTACGGTAATGATGGAATTTCTTGAACCTGGAGATTACATCCTCTATTCAAATCCGCTATATGGTGGCACCTATCATTTTGTAAAAAATGTGTTGACTAAGTATGGGATCAAATCACTCGGTTTCCATGCCTTCGAATCTGAGGAGAACATTGAAGCATACATTGAAGAGCAAGGAATTGGTGACAAGCTCAAGATGCTTTACATAGAAACACCGGCTAACCCAACCAATGCGTTGGTAGACATCGAGGGATGCCGAAGAATTGCGGACAAGTACTCCACAGCTGATAAGCGTGTTATGCTAGCCGTTGACAACACATACATGGGGCCACTGTGGCAACACCCACTTGAGCACGGAGCTGATGTGGTAGTTTATTCGGCCACGAAATACATTGGTGGCCATAGCGATGTGATTGCAGGTGCAGTTCTGGGAAATCAGGAAGTGATTACACGGGTAAAAACACTGCGGACATTTCTTGGAAACATGGCCGGCCCATGGACAGGATGGTTGCTCATGCGAAGCCTTGAAACATTGAAGGTGAGAATGACCGAACAGGCTCGTAACGCTTCATTGGTAGCCGAGTTTCTAAACAATCATCCCAAAGTAGACAAGGTATACTATCTGGGCTTTTTGAACGAAGAGGACAATCCAAGGGACTACGACATTTTTCACCGTCAGTTGAGCTCTGCAGGCGCCATGATTTCGTTTGACATTAAAGGTGGCGAGAAGGAAGCGTTTAAATTCCTCAATGCGCTTAAGCTTATTAAGCTTGCCGTGAGTTTGGGTAGCACAGAGAGTTTGGCCGAACACCCTGGGTCTATGACGCATTCAGACGTGACTCCTGAAGACAAAAAGCTATACGGAATCTCAGACCAACTGGTAAGACTTTCGATTGGGGTAGAAAACGCGGAAGATCTGATCACAGATATTTCGCAAGCGCTGGATGCAAGCTAAACTAGCTTCCGAAATACTTGATCAACATCAATACGATGCAGATCAGGAACACGAAAATTGAAATTCGATTGATCCCGTGCATCATTTTGAGGTTAAAATCGCCTTCCCCTTTTTTGAAAAGGGTCAATGGATTTAAATAGGTTAAAAGCCGCTTAAAAAACATATCGCAAATATGTAGTTTTTGTATCCTGCAACCATGAATCTGTTTTATTGATTCGCTACATTGCACGCGCATGAAATTCAAAATATCCTCAGAGTTCAAGCCCACTGGTGATCAGCCCGAAGCCATCAGGCAGCTGGTCGATGGGGTGAACGACAATATTCCCTTTCAAACACTCCTAGGTGTTACAGGATCTGGTAAGACATTTACCATGGCCAACGTGATTGAACGGACCCAGCGACCTACGCTCATCCTCAGTCACAACAAAACACTGGCTGCTCAGCTATATGGGGAGTTTAAGCAGTTCTTTCCCGAGAATCAGGTGGAGTACTTTGTAAGTTATTACGACTACTATCAACCTGAGGCCTATCTACCGACCTCTGACCTTTTTATCGAAAAAGACATGTCGATCAATGAGGAAATTGAGAAGTTGAGATTGAGTGCAACTTCTGCCCTGCTCAGTGGCCGCAAAGATGTTATTGTAATCAGTTCGGTTTCATGCATTTATGGAATGGGCAATCCGGAAGACTTTTACGAGAACATTATCGAAGTAAAAGTAGGCGACACGATCGGCCGAAATCAATTGCTTCATCGACTGGTCGATTCCTTGTACTCAAGAACGACAGGAGACTTTTCGCGTGGAAACTTCCGCGTGAAGGGAGACACGGTTGACGTGTATTTGGCGTATGCTGAGCATGCTTTTCGGTTTCATTTCTTTGGTGATGAAGTCGAAATCATCGAATCCATTGATCCGTTCAACAATACGGTGATCAAAGACCTGAATGAAGTACGAATTTTTCCGGCCAACATCTTTGTGACCACCAAAGAGCGTATGCGCCAGTCCATGATTCAGATTCAGGATGACCTGGTTGAAAGGCTCGAGCAGTTCTCAAAAGGTGCACAGCCTTTAGAAGCCAAACGATTGGAAGATAGAGTGAACTACGACCTTGAGATGATGCGTGAATTGGGCTATTGCTCCGGCATAGAAAACTACTCGAGGTACTTCGATGGCCGAAAACCGGGTAGTCGTCCTTTCTGCTTAATCGATTATTTCCCAGATAACTACCTGACCATTATTGATGAAAGCCATGTGACCATTCCTCAAATCAGAGCTATGTATGGCGGAGACCGGTCTCGTAAAGAGAATCTGGTGGAATACGGTTTCCGACTTCCGGCTGCCATGGATAACAGGCCGCTCAAATTTGAAGAGTTTGAGGATATGCAGAATCAGGTTATCTACGTGAGCGCCACACCAGCCGATTATGAGCTCAGGCAGTCAGAAGGTTTATATGTGGAGCAGGTTATTCGACCTACCGGACTTCTGGATCCTAAAATTGAAATTAGACCCACCACTGGTCAGATTGATGATCTGCTGGAAGAAATAAGGAAACGTATTGAAAAGAACGAGCGTATTCTGGCCACGACACTCACTAAGAGAATGGCCGAGGAGCTGGCCAAATATCTGTTGGACCTGAATATTAAAACGCGGTATATCCACTCTGATGTAGACACGCTAGAGCGTGTTGAGATTCTGCGCGAGCTTAGATCGGGAGATGTGGACGTGCTTGTGGGTATTAACCTGCTAAGGGAAGGACTTGACCTTCCAGAAGTTTCGCTCGTAGCCATTCTAGATGCAGACAAGGAAGGTTTTCTGAGAAGCCATCGATCTCTCACACAAACAATTGGTCGAGCTGCACGGCATGTTGATGGCACAGCTATCTTATACGCTGACAGTATCACGGACAGCATGAGCAAGACAATTGATGAGACCAACCGCAGAAGAGCAAAGCAAGAAGCTTATAACGAGGAACACGGTATTACTCCACAAGCCATTAAAAAGAGTCTGGACACACTTATGGCGCCTCAATCTGAAGCGACTGGCAAAGAATACAGCGTCTCTGACAGCAATATGCCAATGGCTGCTGATCCGGTACTCGAGTATATGAGCAAAGAGCAATTGGAAAAGGCCATCAAACGCACCAAATCTCAAATGGAAAAAGCTGCCAAAGAATTAGACTTCAACCAGGCAGCCCAGTTCAGAGATGAGTTGTTTAGCCTCCAAGCCAAGCTCAAGAAGAAGTAACTAAAACCTGTAAGCAAGGCTTAAGGTCAACTCTATTCCTTTTTCTGAAATCACAAGTTCAGAAGGAAACCCGTTGTCCTTCTCAAACAATCTGAAATCACATGCGTGGATGGTCTGTGCCTGCTCGTCATCTCCATCAAAGTCCATGATCTTTAATGTATAAAGAGCAAGCGCATCATTGAGCTCTAAATTGACGCTATTGTATCTGATGGTCTGGTCGGGTCTTATGTCCTCAATAACGTCATTGCTTTGGTACAGCACATCGTGTTTTTGTTTGACCATAAGAAAGACATCGGGCTCACCGCCTATTCTATCCCATGATTCACCGTGATTAAACTCGGGAAGTCCTTTCACCTGGATTTTCTCTATGATTACTTGGGTTGGTGTTACTTCTGTCTGGCATTTATCGCCTATGTAGCCATCTATGCATTCACAGGTCTCTGAGAAGCAATAGCCATTCTTATAATGAGAGGACGAATCGAGTGATTTTTGGCAACTGGAAAGCACCGACAAGCCCAATGCAAAAAGGATGATTTTTTTCATGATATGGTTTCGTTTTAAAGTTGAATACCAATCTATTTTGAAAAGAAATCACCCCTACATATACTCACCACAATCCCAACCACTTAGCACCATTTTATCCAAAAATTTGCTAATAAAAAACGATTGAACACATGCCAAACGTTTCATACATAGTTTAACAATTGAGGCAAGGATTTTGACAGAAAAAATTGCCGATCTTTGTAACGATTAAGAACAGACCCAACATTTACCAAAACTGTACGTCTTACAATAACATAACTAACCATTAATTGATGAATAGACTTTTACTCTCAACCATTGCCGTACTTGTGTCAGGATTAATTTCAGCCCAGACGAACCTACTTGATAACGGCTCTTTCGAAAGCTCAGCCGGCCCATGGACCGACTGGTCTTCAGTCAACGCTAACGGAGATCTCTGGGGAGGCTCTGGAAACTGCAATGCTTCTGACGGAAGCAGATATGTTTGGACAGGAACTTCAAGCGGCACATCTGGTGTCAACTCACTTGTGGAAGATATGTACCAAACAGTGGCTATTCCTTCTAACCCAACGTATGCCAAACTCTATTTTGATGCTTCTATCAATACATCTGAATCGGGATCTTCGGCTTACGATTACATGCGAATTCGACTTTTGAACACTTCAGGCTCGCTACTAGCCGACTTGGGTTACTTAAGCAACGTAAGTGGTGATGCCGGAATTACCGGATGTCAGACTTGGGACACATATGAAGTAACTATCCCATCTACGTACTACGGACAAACAGTACGCGTGCAATTCTATTTCACTACGGATGGATCGTTACCTACTATCTTTAGAGTAGATGACGTGAAGCTATACGCACCTACTTGTGCTACTTCGCTTTCCACCACTTCTTACTCTATCTCTAGCAATGCAGCTGCAACGTATAACAACATTGCCAGTGTAACTGCTAGTTCAGGATGTAGCTGGACTGCTAATGTAACAAGCGGATCAAGCTGGCTTTCTACAAGCTCAAGCGGCACAGGTAATGGTTCAATTAGCTGTAGCGTTACTCAAAACACAACTGGTTCGCCCCGAAGCGGTACCATTACTGTAAACGGAGACGACATTACCGTAACTCAGGCAGCAGTGTCGTGTTCATATGATATCTCTCCAGCATTGTACTACTGCCCAACACACGAATCAGCCACGCTTAACAACATTGCTATCGTGAATACAGGTGACGGATGTACCTGGGATGCTAATGTGGCTGTTGGAGCCACTTGGCTTGTATGCAACTCTGATGGAACCGGAAGTGGTACCATCGACATTACAGTTCTTGAGAACAACTCTGATTCAATTCGCTCAAGCTTTATTGAAATAGAATCTGAAACGCTTACCATTATTCAACCAGCCAATCCTGAGTTAACCGGAGTTGGTCAATTGAGTGAAGCCAGTGTAGGCTTATTCCCAAATCCTACAAATGGTTTGGTACAAATTACTGTAGATGCTGCACTTATTGGAAGTACTTATAGTGTGTATGACCTTGCAGGACGTGAGGTAAGTACTGGTACTATTTTCGATACTCAATCTCAAATGAGTATCGAAGCGTATCCTTCAGGAGTGTACACTTTTTCACTTCGATCAGAATCGGAAACGATTCGAAAACGCATCATCAAGACAAACTAAGTTGCGAAAAGGCGGAGTTAGCTCCGCCTTTTTTATTCCTTGATAGGTAAAAAAGACCTATTCATCGAAAACCCCATCCTTGAATACATTGGTTGCGTCTACCTTCTAACTTTACAGCTCAACCTTATTCTATGAAAAACTTGGCCCTAATTCTATCGCTGACCATTTCCAGCCTAATGGCTCTCGGTCAGCCAGTTATCACCCTTCACCCTGAAGATCAATCAGCTTGTGCCGATACATGCGCAACATTTGAAGTGGCTGCAGTAGGTACCGGAATGCAATATTTCTGGATGATGTCAAACGACACCATCAGCGGAGCCAGCATCGGTAATAGTTCTCCTACGCTTGTCATATGCGATAGCATCGTGCAATACGACAGCGCCAATTTTTGGTGTGTAATTGTCGATGATCAGGGCGATAGTGCCGTAACTGAATCAGCCATGTTAACGATTGACGCATGCGCCCCACCAGTGGCGGGCTTCGACTTCTACTTTATGTGGGATGACAACATCGTGTGTTACGAAAGCACTTCTGAGAATGCAGATGTGCACGTCTGGCTTTTTGGTGACAGTACCACATATTCTGGAACAACCACGGACACGTGTAAGGCATTTCCAGCTCGACTGCTGTACTATACAAAACTGATCGTATACAATGATCACGGCTCAGATGAGATAACACGAGCTATTGATATCCTTGCTGTAGAGGACGACAAACAGGTTGAGTTTAGCATATTTCCAAACCCAACGAGTAATTATGTGCTTGTAGAATCTGAATCGCGTATTGAGTCAATTACGTTGTTAGATATATCTGGCCGAGTAGTTCTTAGCCATGCTGGAACGAGTAAACAACGAGAGCAGATTGACGTATCAGACCTTCAATCGGGACAGTATGTACTTCGCATTGATTCTGAAGAAGGCACGTCAAATCGAATGATTGTGATCAACTAGTGATCCAACACACCGAATGAAATAAGAAAAGCCTGTTTGAAGTTCAAACAGGCTTTTTTGTTCTTCGTATTTACCAGACTATTGAATAGGTAAAACCTGCAATCGGCAGTACTCTTCCCGAAAGATTACCCACCCCGAGTTGAGTTCACCGCGCTGGGTTTCGTATTCGTAGTAGTATTCGCCAGCAGGACGTGTTACATCCAATGTATTCTCTGCTGTCTCACAATCTGGAATGCCTTCATCGGTGAAGTGCACACGACCTTCAAAAGAAAGATGCGCCAGATTGGAGCTAAATGCGCTATCTGAAACCCACAGGTCATACCAGCCCTGAAATGTATCCTGTGTAAAGAACCTTCGGACGTATACACATGAGCCGTCATCCTGTTCGGCCACATTGCAATAGTTCCAAGCCTCAGTATCAATACAACCTCTACACGTACCTGGCTTTTTTGCCTTTGCGTTGTAGTTAGAAATACATGCCTCGTCTTGCATGCATCCTCTCCGGCAGTTGGTAGACGTGACGGCAATGGCTAGGATAAAACCAAAAAAAGTAAGGTATCTCAAAAACATATCTCCGTAATTAAGGGTCGAAATTACGGCAAACTATGTTCTCATCAACCCACCTGAAATGCGAAGTACTTCAAGGGCAGCCAGATGTACATTGAAACGTAAATTGTTCAGGCTGTTCTGCACAAGAAGCAAATTAATTTGGGCATTGCGAAAATCGTTCTGTGAGATTTGCCCTACCCGAAGTTGTTCTTTGCTCAACTCAAAGTTGAGCTCGGCCGTTTCCAACGATGATTGTTCAAGTTCAAGTGAGCTCATGGCATTTTGATATTCACCATAGGCCACAATCAGATCGCGTTCAAGGCTTCGCTCCAGATCGGCCAGTTGCAGCTTGCTATTTTCCAGTTGAATTTGCGCATTCTTCTGTGCAGTTCGCTTTGTGCCTCCAGCATAAATAGGAACAGATAAACTCAAGCCCACATTGTACCCTAAACTCTCGTTAACTGCCAGAAAACTTCCCTCTGCTTCGTTTCGGTTATACGCATACGCTCCCTGAAAACTCAACTGAGGTATATAAGCCGATTTCGAAATCTTGTAGTCCAGCATAGATATTTGCTCCTGAATTCGCATGGAAAGTTGAGAGGGATTCTGGTTGGCCATCTGTGCCTTTAATTGATCCAGAGACTCTAATTGCGGAAGCTCAGCATCTGTATCAAGCTCAATCTCTTGATCCAACGGTCTTCCCAAAATCTGATTGAGCGAAACCATGGCCTGCAAAACAGCCTGATCTGCTTTTTGGGCCTCGAGACTATCCTGATTAAAGCTCACCTGTGCGTTGAGTACATCTATTTGACGCCCACCGGATAGTTGTTTTGACAGCTGGGCTCGCTTAAGTCGCTCGCGAGATATTTGCTTGTTAGACTCGAGAGCGTTCTGATTCTCAAGTGCTCGTGCCAGATTGTAATATCCAGATGCCACTTGAAGCAGTATACTTTCAATCTCCTGTTGACTTTGAAACTTGGTCTGAGCCACAGCCAGTTCCAGTTTATCGTAATTCCGCTTGTTCTTAAACCCTGAAAATATGGTGTAGTTGAGCCGAACATCTGCTCCAACCGTAGTAGAGGCTGCTCCGCTGGTCTCAATCGTCTCTGGACTATTGGCCAATTGAATTTTTGTCTCGTTCACACCGTAGTTAAACGTTCCTGAACCCGTAACAGAAGGCAAAAGCCCGGCATTTCCATATGTGGCCTGATTCTCTCTAATGGTCACCTGAGATCTGGAAACCTGCACATTGGTATTCTTAACGAGAGCCTCTTCTATGGCCCTATCGATGCTTAAAGCATCCTGGCCAATAGCCTGACTTGTCATAACTAACAACACCAAGCTTACTGTCAATAAGTACTTATTCATATGCCATTTCTTCATAAGCGGGTTCTACTTCTTTTGGCTTTACTGTTCTTCCATTCCAAAACCACTCCTTCGTTCTCTTGAGCCTGTTGATTAACATCAATAGTACAGGCAACAGAATAAGGATGATTATGGTAGCAATAGCTAGTCCGTAGGCAATGGTAATGGCCATTGGTATGAGGAACTGAGCCTGCATGCTTGTTTCAAAAATGAGTGGCCCAAGACCAGCTACAGTTGTTACTGAGGTTAATAGTATCGGTCGAAATCTGGAAAGAGCTGCTTCTCTGATGGCGTGGTGGACATCCATTCCACCTTTAATGTTGGTGTTATAAGCATTGACAAACACCAATGCATCATTCACGATAATTCCCACCAGGGCAATCAATCCAAGGTAGCTAAACAATGAGAGTTGAATGCCGTGAACCCAGTGCCCGATCACAACCCCGATAAAGCTGAACGGAATCAATGCCAAAACGGCTCCGGTCTGCGTGAAAGATCTGAATGTGAGTACGATTATTGAAAGCATGAGCAGCAAAACAATCGGTCCAACCACTTTAACTGAGTTGGCAGTCTTAGCCTGCTGCCTTTGTTGCCCTTCAAACGAAAAGCTCACTCCAGGATGCAATTCGAGTATTCCGGGCAATACATCCTCTCTGATGTTGGCCAAAATATCGGACACCGAAACCTCGGAATTGGCAATGTCTGCCTGAACGAGAATCTGTCGTTGACCATCTGTATGGTTGATGGCCACAACCCCTCGTTCGATTGAAAAATCGGCAATATCTCTCAGAAGATATGCTTCTCCGGCATTACCTCTGATTTTCATATCGCCCAAGCTAACTCTGTTCGATCGATCCTGTTCTTTGTATCGAACCCAAACCTTCACCTCATCAGAGCCGCGTTGAATACGCTGTATTTCTCCACCGAAAAAGCCCTGACGGACCTGGCTCATTACCTGTTGTTCAGTCAACCCAAGAACGTAGGCGTTGTCTTTAAGAGAAATCTTGATCTCGCGTAAACCTTCCAAGTCATCATCTGTCACATCTTTTAAGTCAGACAATTCCCTCAAAGCCGATTTCACCTTCTCCACCACCACTCTCACTTCTTCCTGATTGCTCCCAATCAGAGCGATGGAAACCGGCTTTCCGAATGGGTTTCCAGTGCCGAACGAAAACTCTTCTACCCCTAGAATATTCCCAACATTAGCTCTGATGCGGGAATTTATCTCAAGTGTGGGAACATTTCTCCGTTCATTGTCTAATAGCTTCACGCGCATAATACCCTCGTTGGTCTTAACAGGCCCCATGCGTTTATCCACGGATAGAATCACATCCAATCCGTCCTCTCTTTCCTGAGAATACTCCTTATTGGTCTTCCAAATGGCCGCTTCTATCTCGTCCAACTTGGCGAGGGTTATTTCCTCGGGCGTACCCGAAGGGGTTTTCAGGTTAACCGTTATTTCCTCGCCCTCGATGAATGGGAAGAACGTGGTAGACACAAATCCTCCTCTTATCAACCCAATGGTGAGAATAAACATGGAAATAGGAACAGCCACCGCGAAGACTTTATTCTGTAGGCAAAACTCCAACACGGGAGCATACAGCTTCATTTTCATCCAATCCAAAAACCGAAACATGGTAGCCGTTATAGGATTGGGCTTGTTTTGCCGATCCAATGCCTTTGAATGAGCCACGTGGGCAGGTAAAATGAACACACCTTCTATCAATGAGAAGAGAAGTGTGGCTATTACAATAAAAGCCATCTCCCGAAAGAAATCGCCAAGTGTTCCTTCTATAAAGAAGAAGGTACTAAAGGCTACAATGGTGGTTGCAATAGCAGAAAAGACTGCTGGTAACACCTCAAGCGTTCCGTTGACTGCAGCGGTAACACGGTCTTCACCATTCTCATAGTGGCGATATATGTTCTCACTAATCACTACTCCATCATCTACCAAAATCCCGATGACGGTAATCATACCAAACAGAGAAATCACGTTGATCGTAATCCCAAAGAATGGTGCCAGTATAAAAGCACCGGCAAAACATATGGGAATGGCCAACGCTACCCAAAAAGCTAATCTGTAGTGTAGGAAAAGCGCCAGGAATATAAACACGAGAATGAACCCAATGATTCCATTCTCCACCAACAAATCAATACGCTGGCGAACGGTAGAAGAAGCATCTTGCGTAATGCTGGCCTGAATTATATCATGCTCTTCATTGTAAGTCTTGATATACTCGTTTAGTGCATCTGCGATAAACAACAAATCTTCATCGGTTGTGTTTGATACCTGCACATTGACAGAAGGATGCCCATTGAAAAAACTCACGTTGGGCTGTTCTGCCCATCTATCCTCTACATTGGCTACATCACTCAATCGAACGATGGCTCCATCTTTACTGGCTTTCACAACAATATCTTGAAAGTCGGTGGCGTAATAGGCCTTGGCATCAGACCGAATTTTTAATTCCTCTAAATCACCTACGACTGTGCCTCCGGTTATTTCAAGGTTGTTGGCAGAAACCGCCCTCAGCACCTGATCAAAGGACAAGTCATATGCGCGCAATTTCTCCTCGTCAATCTCAATGGTTATTTCCTCATCCGGAAAACCACTTAACTCAATCTTAGATATCCCCTCAATCGCAAGTAAATCGCGCTCTACTTTTCGCGCTTCCTCTTTCAACGTGCTCAGTGGCACATCACCGTGCAAAGCAAACCCCATGGCTCTACTAATGGCCTCTCGCTTATACACATCAACCGACTCCATGCCAACGGGAAAGGATGTGATGCGGTCCACGGCATTCTTCACATCTTGCAGGACCACGTCAATATCAGCCCCTTGTTTTATTTCAACCGTAATAGAGGCGCTGTTTTCACTTGATACTGATTTAACGCGATCAATACCGCTTGTTCCCTTCAGGTTATCCTCAATCTTCAGCACAACCGATTCTTCAATCTCCTCTGGTGATGCTCCAGGATACACCGTTTGAATGGAAATAATGCGGCTGGGCACCTCCGGAAAGAAGGTACGCCTCATGCTAAACAAGCCCATCAACCCGAATATCAGAACCAGTATTAGCAGCACATTACCAGATATGCCATACCGAATAAAGTAGGTGACTATCTTCTTCATTTCTTAGAGATTACTTGAATTTTCATCCCCTCATAAGCACCGGGAATGGCCTGATCTATAAGCAACGTTCCATTCGTAAGTCCTCCGATCTTGGTCAATCGGGTTCCTTCGTGCAACACCTCTACTTCTATGCGCTTCAACGCATTGTTTTCCACAGCATACACAAAGTTCTCGTCACTGAGCAGGTGGTTTTCAATCTCGTATCCGGTTCCCACTTCTTCACCTACAATATGCCCGTTTAGGTACAAGCCTTCATACAAACCGCGCCCCTCAACTCCAACATATACTTTGACGTTCTGCGTACTGGCATCAACAACCTCGCTCATGCGTGACACTGTCCCTGCCCATAACTGCTTTAAGTCCTTCGACTCTAATACAACCTCGTTACCCACGGAGATCTTAGTCACATCTTTCAGGCTCACTCCAGCCTCAACTTCAAAGGCATTGACCTCAATAAAATTGCCCACTTTTTGCCCTGCTCGCAGCACCGTATTGGGGTTCACATTGGCATCGGAAACAACTCCATCAAATGGCGCGACTACGGTAAACTTGGCCAGGTTCTCTTCCTGCGCTTTGATAGAGTAGTATTGGTTGTAAACGTTTCTTGAAATCAGCAGCCCCTTCAGATTACTATCAGTCACTTTGGGTAGCTCAGGTAATGCCTGGCCAGCATCAATATCGGCTAGAAAAGAACTCCATGTTTCGAAACTAGAGGTGTAGTCGATCTTGATATCAACCAGAATAGAAGAAATGAGAGATTGAAATGCGCTTCTGGCCGAAACCACATTCAACCGCACATCGGAATCGTTGATGCGAAGCAGTACTTCTCCTTTCTTAAATCTGGTACCGTCCTTAAACGGGTGAGCTCCTGAAACCAATCGTCCGTTTACCTCGGTAAACACCTCAAATTTCTGACTTGATATGACGCGTCCGGTAATAGGCACAGACGCCATAAGTGATGTCGTTTTGACTTCTCTAACCGACACTGGAACCGAAGTAGATCGAATCTCTTCCTGACCTGGCGGTTCCTTCATTCCCGACATGACATTGAATAATACAATGGACCCAACGATTAGCGCAATCGATCCAACGAGTATTACCCTCCTTAACTTATGTGCTTCCATTATTTGGCTTTTGATATGTGTTGTATAATCATTTCTGAGATATCCTTCTTTCTCTTTTCCATCAGAGCATTAAACTCTCCTTCATTCATTCCGTGCATCACCTGCACTAATTCTTTTGATACGATTGGAAACATGGCCAGACTAATAATGCTCAAGACCACTTCTCTGAACCTCACTCCTTCTTTGATCTGGTTATTCTTAATGGCTTGTTCAAAGGATTGCTCGAGTAGCTCAAATGGAGGCTTTAGGTTAAATTTCTCCATTCTGACCTTATGTGCCTCTGGGTTCCGACTCATCTCAAACACCATAAACTTGGGCATAGTCGGATTGGAAACACCGAAATTCACGTAGTGCTCTACCAAACCTCTTATCTTCAAAAACACATCTTGATCTGATGCCAGCAAATCCCTGATGGAAGTAAAGAAGGGAACAAATGTTGTCTGAAAAACCTCGAGCATGAGCGCCTCCTTCGACTTGAAATAATAGTGAAGAAGCCCCTTGTTGATATTGGCGCGGCAGGCAATGGCCCTCATGCTGGCTCCATCGAAGCCCTTTGAAGAGAACTCTTCCTTGGCCGCATTCAATATTTTGGTTTTTGTATCCATAGTTTACCCACACGGGTAATTTGTGCAAGAGTATTTGGTTTTACCCGATCGACCAAATGTTTTTAGAAATATTTTGATTCTCTTGAGTTTTTGAGTGGCGAAATCTTTTGTTCACTCCTTAATGCGATTATATTTGTCACATATCATTTCGACATCCTATGAGACTAGCTTTTATCCCTATGCTTGCTGTGACCGTGTTTTTCTGGTCGTGTAGCGGAACAGAAGAAACAAAAACAGCTGATACAGGTGCAGTTGAAGAAACAACTGAGGAAGCCTCTGGAGACGCAGTAAATCCAATGGCTGATTTTAAGTTTCACACCATGTTGGCTAACCTGCCTTCTCCTCTGGAAACGTTTCACATTATCTCTGATGTGGAAATAGAAACATCAGAAATTGCCATGACTGATTTGGCTGTAGCTTCTGAATTGAGCACGGCTACGGCAAAAGCTTACGGTTACGGAATGTACATGACCGATATGGGATTCATGGCCTACGAGCACGAAAGTCAAAAAACACTGGACTACTTTCAGGTAAACCGACAGCTAGCACAGGATTTGGGAGCCGGAGAAGTTTTTGATAGAACAATCAGCGCAAACTTTGAAGAGAACTCTTCAGACGAAGCCAAATTCGTTAGGATGATGGATGAGGCGTTTAACGCCATGGATGAGTACATGGTAGACAATGAGCGCTTTGTAAACGCCACAGAAATCTTTGTGGGTAGCTGGGTTGAAAGCCAAATTTTGGCAACCAGAATACTGAAAGACCATGCCATGACAGAAGCAAACAGGCCTATCTATGAGGCTGTTTACTCCCAAAAGATTCACGCGTCAAACCTCATCAACGTACTTGGTGAAATCGATATTGAGATTGGAGAAGATGTATATGAAGCTGTGGAAGACATCATGATGTTTTATGCTGGATTCTCGGATGTAGAAAGCATCTCTCAGGAAGATCTATCAACGCTGGAGGGCAAACTGGATAACTTAAAGACGTTGCTCCTAAGCTAAAACACACGCATTTTTGCTCATCCCCGGACGTTCTCGTTTCGGGGATTTTTTTTGGCCAAATTTTAACTCTTCGGGTCAAAACCGATGTTATTTTTGATGCAAACGAATTGCTATGCTGAAAAAGGTATTACTGGGATTTGTGGCATTGATATGCCTGGTTGTGGCTGCGGCCATTGTTTTACCCATCATATTCAAAGATGACCTTATTAAACTGGTGAATGAAGAAGCCAGCAAAAACCTAAATGCCGAACTAAGTGTTGGGGACATTGATGTTTCTATGTTTGAGAACTTTCCCGATTTCACCCTCACTATTGAAGAAGTAAACGTAGTAGGTGTAGACCAGTTTGAGGGAGTTACATTGGCTGATATCGATGAGCTAAAGCTTAGCTTGGATATTATGAGTGTGATCAGCGGAAGTAAGATCCAGATAAACACCATAGGACTCGAGCGTCCTGAGCTTCACGTGATCGTGCTTGCTGATGGTACAGCTAACTATGACATAGCTCCGGAATCAGAAGAAACAGAAGAAGCAGCGGAGGAAACGGATTCTGAGTCAGCCGGGTTTAACATTGGGCTCAGCGAATACTACATATCTCATGCGAACATTATTTACGATGATCGAGCTGGAGGTATGTATGCACAGTTAGTTGACTTTTCGCATTCGGGCTCTGGTGATTTTACCCAGGATGACTTTATCCTCAAGACTAAGACAGATGCCAAAGCCATCACCTACAAAATGGACGGTGTGTCTTATTTAAGCCGAACGGCACTCGATATGAAGTTTGATCTGAATATGAACCTCCCCAACATGCGGTTTGAGTTCTTAGAAAACTACGTGACACTAAACGCACTTCATTTGGGATTTGACGGGATGGTTTCCATGCCTGATGAAGAGGGCGATCCCATAGACCTCGATCTGACATTCGAGACAAAGGAAACAACATTTAAGAGCATTTTATCCTTGGTCCCAGCAGTCTTTATGACTGATTTTGAAGATATTGAAACAAATGGCTCACTGGCACTGAATGGAATGGCCAAAGGGCGAATGATCGGTGATCAACTACCTGCTTTTGACCTAAAACTTACGGTAGCCGATGGAATGTTCCACTATCCGGATCTGCCAAAATCGGCCGAGAATATTCAAATAGACCTGCGCGTACAAAACCTGGGAGGCAGTGATGACAATACCATTGTAGATGTGAACTCATTTCACGTTGAACTAGCCGGAAACCCGGTGGATGTAACACTGCACATGAGAACACCTATTTCAGACCCTTATATCAACACAGCCATTATGGCCAACCTCGATATGGGATCATTGGCTGATGTTATTCCGTTGGAAGAAGGACAAGCTTTGACAGGAACCGTTATTTCAGATATCAACCTGGAAGGAAACCAAAGCGCCATAGATGAAGAGCGTTATGAAGATTTCCATGCTGGAGGCAGCCTGGTATTACGGTCGTTTAACTATGAAGACCCTGCCCTGCCCTACGCCACTGTTATAGAGACGTGCTCTCTCCTATTCTCACCTCAGTTTGCTGAGTTAACTGCATTCGATATGCTCGTAGGCGAATCTGATATCAGCATGGTTGGTCGGGTTGACAATATTGTCGAGTGGTACGTATCGGGTGCACCGCTGTCTGGTTCGTTTGACATGTCTTCAAGCTACATGAATCTCAATGAATTTATGGAAGAAGATAGCGTAGAGGATGGAGATGCAAGAGATGATGAGAGCTCAGAGGAAAGCTCGGGAGTAGTTGAAGTACCTGCCGGATATGACTTTGTGCTTAATACGAGCATCAAAAAAATGCTTTACGAAGATTTGGAGATCACCAACGTGAGAGGGCAGGTAGTACTGCGCGACCAAAAGATAGATATGACCAATCTGGCCATGAACTTGCTTGATGGCTCATTAAACATGAATGGTTCTTATGCCACCTCCAACCCTGCACGTCCGGACTTTGACATGAATATGGACATCGTGAATTGGGATATTCCAATGACATACGAATACCTTGATATGGTGCAAAAAATGGCTCCTATTATGGAATCAGCTACTGGCAAATTCTCTACTAACGTAAAGATGGCCGGACAAATGGATGAGAACATGGAGCCTATTTACGGTACGCTTGATGGTGGAGGTTTACTCATGACCCAGCACGTTTCTCTATCTAAGCCATCGGTACTTCAGAAGGCCGCAGCAGCCATCAAATACGACAAAATTCAGGATGTAGAAATCGATGACTTAAAAGTCAAATACTACTTCGAAGATGGCCGCATTAAGGTTGATCCCACCCAATTTGTTATTGGACGTGAGATTCCATCCATTTTTGGTGGAAGCCACGGCTTTGATATGACATTGGATTATGTTCTGAACCTCGATGTACCCACCAAATCACTACCAAGTCAGGCTACCCAGGTGATGGACGGTCTTCTTGCCAAGGCTAACAGTGCTGCAGGTACTTCGGTTGAAATGCCAGAATCCATTAAAATAGACCTCGACATTGATGGGATGATGGATGACCCGAAAGTGACTCCGAGAATGGCTGGCACCGAAAACAGCGTAAAAGACAACCTCAAGGACAAGGCCAAGGAAGAACTGGATAAACAAAAAGAGGATTTGGAACGCCAGGCTCGAGAAGAAGCAGATAAAGCGAAAGCCGAAGCTGAGGCAAAAGCACAGGAAGAAATCGATAAAGCCAAAGCTGAGGCCGAAAAACGCAAAAAGGCAGCTGAAGAAGAGGCTCGAAAGAAAGCAGAAGAGGCTAAGAAAAAAGCGGAAGCCGAAGCAAAGAAAAAGGCCGATGCCGCTAAGAAGAAAGCCGAAGATGAAGCAAAGAAGAAGCTCAAGGGCTTGTTGAAATAAATCACTTGAATCTATCAAAGCATGGAACATCTGTTTCCATGCTTCTATTTTTCCTTCCTGTGACTTAACATTGCTCTGCCTAATTTACCCTGTTAGGCTACCTGATCAAGATTTTACTAAACGCAAAACGCCTATACCTTCTTCTCATGAAGCCACTTCGTCTTGTTGCCCTATCCATCGTATTACTGCTATCCTTAAGTGGGTTCTCCTCTGAGCTGTCGAGCCAGGATTCACTGAATCTTCGAAAAGCAGAAAGCTATTTGATCGCATTCAAAACCGACTCTGTTCGCTTTCTGCTGGAATCAGGCAACTTCAGGGAACATCCCGGAGGAAAGCGATTATGGAGTATTATCAACAGTGATGAAATTGACTATAAAACACATCGTATCTTTTTAAACAGCATTGGTAGTCGGCCAGAGCTCGACAAATTGCTGTTTAGTAATTACATCTCTGAAGTTGTTACTGAACCAGTTTCTGATAAAGCCAATGTGGACTACGGCTTTATCAAGTGGTACCAGATTACCGTATTGCGCAACAAAGGAGAAATGGATTTGGCCAATGCCATGCACTCCGAGCTTCAACAGTACATCTCAAAATTCAACCCAAACGATGTCGAGACCAAACGGGTTCAGGGGCTGGCCAACACACATTCCATTGTCATGGCGCATATTCAGGGAGACCTAGAGGGTGGAAAACAACTGTGCTTTGATACGGAGGAGTTAGCCAGAGATGCAGATGATACCTTGCTCTTAATTGCAGCCAAATATCACTTGGCCGATTTTCTCATGTCTGAGCGAGACCTTATGGGCTTCATACAAGTCAACGAAGAAAACTACGCACTGGATAAAACACTTGGTTATGAGAGCAACTACTACATAGGCTCAGTCATGCACCTTATCAACGCCTACATTTTTAAAGGAGGAGAAGATGAAGATCGAATATGGGAGCTGTTTGAGGAATTATATGCCCACCCAACTGCTCATATGGAAAGTTACTCGCTGTACTTCCAATACCTGAAATCGCTGCCGCTTGAATCACCCATCAGACAAGACATTTTTGAAAAGTTTGGAGTATCCAATATCATCGAGTTAAGCGAGATTACCACGCAGCGCGCAGAAGATAAAATTGCCCCGAATGATTTCTTTTACCTGATTCGAGAAATAGCCTCTGCCCTGGCCCACAGTGGACACTACGATGAAGCCATGGCCTATATGAACGAGGCTGTTTTTCTCACTCGGAAAATATACTCCGCAGATCTTTCTCATTCCATTGCCGATTTCGAAACCAAACAAGCCATTAGGGAGAAGCAAATTGAAATCAGTCACGAAAAGGAGAAGAGCCAACTATATGTCGTCATCTCTTTGCTAGCCGGAATCTTGTTGTTACTGACACTGGGTGCTTTCTATTTCCAACGGAGAAAGAATCAGCTGCTCAAGCTTAAGCACGATGAAATAGAGGAACGCGATGCTGAGAAAGCCATGCTTTTAAAGGAAATACATCACCGGGTTAAGAACAACTTTCAGATTGTTTCGAGCCTCCTCGAGTTACAGGCAAAACAAATTGAAGATGAAAAGGCGCGAGAAGTGAACTTGGAAGGTCAGAACCGAATAAAATCCATGGCGTATATCCATCAGCGTTTATACCAAAATGATGACCTACTGATCTACTTTGACGAGTACATTGAAAAATTGGTAGCCGAATTACGCATTGCTTACGGCAAAGATCAGACAGGTGAAGTACTCATTGAGGTTCCTAAAATTGGGTTGGATGTGGACACCGCCATCCCGTTAGGGTTAATCATCAATGAGTTGGTGACCAATTCCTTTAAATATGCATCTGAGGCTGAAAATGCGCGCTTGGATATTGCACTCAAATCAGAAAAAGATGGCGCGTACAAACTGACCATTTCAGACAATGGCAGCGGATTACCCGAAGGACTTGATATCCAAAAGACCAGGAGTATGGGCTTGCGGCTTGTCAGAAGACTGGTAGAGCAAATCGAGGGAGAGCTCATTCACGAGCAAGGACCCGGATGCTCGTTTTCTATCCTTTTTAACACCATGAAATTGTCGCACACTTAATCGCGAAAATACCAAAACGTATGATCTCAGAACACAATTCGACTCTTTCAGAACAGCTTACGATCAAAGCTTCTACTCTTGGACAAATGGCTCTACATTTACCAAAAATCTGATAGGATATGAGCAAGGTTAAGGTTCTTGTTGTTGAAGACGAAGTCATCATTGCGGACAACATTGCAGACACGCTACTCGATTTTGGTTATGAGGTTCTCGACCCGGTAACATCTTATGATGCGGCCATTGACGCTATTGAAAAAAACAAACCGGATATTGCCATACTCGATATTCAATTGAGGGGTAGGAAAAATGGTGTTGCGCTCGCTTCTGCGATTAATGAAACTTACTCGTTCCCTTTTATCTTCCTGACGTCAAACTCAGATAAAATCACACTGGACGAAGCGAAAAAAGTAGAGCCCCTCGCCTATCTGGTTAAGCCATTCAACAAAAGGGAACTGTTTACCTCGATTGAAGTAGCCCTGTTTAACTACTCCAAGAAGAAGCAGCAGGTTCTCGATGAAGCAAGCCTTATCATTAAGGACTCGCTCTTTATAAAACAGAACAAGGTGTTTTACCGACTTCCGTTTAAGAACATCCTATTCTTAAAGAGCGACCACGTATATATCGAAATCTACGTAGCTTCAGGTGAGAAGTACACGGTACGTGGTAGTTTAAACGATTACTCAGGCAAGCTCAGTTCTTCATTCTTCCGAAGCCACCGGAGCTATATTGTAAACCTCGATTACCTGCGCGAGATTGACCAGACGAGTGTGTGTATCCACAATGAAAGTCTACCTCTGGGTAAGAAGCAACGAGATGAATTGCTTAAACGATTGAACAAAGGCTAACTAAACGTGCAGCACCCAGACTTACTTTTCTCCCGATTGTATCAAGTGGTTAAGCTAAGGTGCGCCAGGTCATATTTACTGCTACTTCTTGTTTTAAGCACCAGCTGTGGCAGTGACGCAGAAGAAAAAACTTCTCCAGAAGTCTTACCCGATGAAACGGAGGCTATGGTCGAACGCCTGCAAGAATTAGTAACCAACGGAAATCCACAACATCTCTACCACTGGAACGGTAAGCTGGCCGAAAAATGGCTGGCTAAAATCAAGACTGGCACCAAACAAGAGCAAATGAACGCCTGGTTTGAGTACTGCAGGCAAAAACTATATGCTGGTGATAGCGATGCCGTTATTGAGGAATTAGAAGGCTACTTAAACCAGGCTAATCAGCCTTATGAAGAATTGCTCAATAAACAAACGCGCATCCTCTTCGATCTGCTTGCACAAGCCTACCTCCGGTCAGGAGAGCAAAAGAATTGTCAGCTAGCTCATACGCCTTATTCGTGCATCCTTCCACTTCAGGAAGGAGGTTTGCACCAACACAAGGAAGGGTCGGAAAAAGCCCTTGACATGTATAGCATGTTGTATAGAAAGTTTCCGAACAACAAGTACAAGTGGTTATTGAACGTAGCTGCTATGACTCTGGGAAAGCATCCATCGGATATGGAGCCTTCCGAGGTGATCGGTTTCCCCAACTGGCAAACAGAAGCATCGGATTTTCCGCGATTCGAAGAAATTGCTATGAACTTAAACGTAGCTGTAAATGGCCTTTCAGGAGGTGTGGTAGCAGAAGACTTTAACAACGATGGCTGGATCGATCTTTTTGCCACTTCATATGGCATGGAAGATCAGGTAAAACTGTTTATGAATGATGCAAAGGGAGGTTTCACGGACCAAACTGATCAATCAGGTCTTCTGGGAATCGTGAGCGGACTCAACTGCATCCAGGCTGACTATAACAACGATGGTTTTAAGGATGTACTCGTACTGCGCGGTGCCTGGTTGGGAAAAGGAGGAAATCACCCGAATTCATTGCTCAGGAATAACGGAGACGGCACCTTCTCCGATGTGACAGAGTCGAGCGGCTTGCTTTCTTTCCACCCGACACAAACAGCCACATGGCTTGACTTTAACCAGGACGGGCACATTGATCTCTTCATTGGCAACGAAAGCAAAAAGGGCCAACCCCATCCGTGCGAACTATTTCAAAACCTTGGTGATGGCACTTTCAAAAACGCTTCTGATCAAGTGGGATTGGCTCAGATCAAAGGATTTGTAAAAGGTGTGACTTCTGGCGATATAGATAATGATGGGTGGCCCGACATTTACATTTCTGTTTTGGGTGGTAAGAACTTACTCTTTAGAAACAGCGAAGGCGTGTTTGATGAAATTGGGCAATCTGCTGGAGTGCAAGACCCATTTTTCAGTTTTCCGACCTGGTTTTGGGATGTAAACAACGATGGTTTTCAAGACATTTTTACCTGCGGATATGACCTAAGAAATCTGGACGATCTGGCGGCAGATTATGCCAATGAGCTCAATGACTCACCAGTTCTCACTGAAAAACCTAAGTTATTCATCAACAATGGTGACCTGACTTTTACCGAGCAATCCGAATCTTACGGAATTGCAAAAACCATGTACGGTATGGGCGCCAATTACGGAGACCTAGACAATGATGGTCTGCTTGACTTTTATGTTGGCACGGGCGCGCCTGACTTTGGCAGCATCGTACCAAACCGCATGTTTAGGAACGTGGACGGGACCCGTTTCGAAGAAGTGACCTCGAGCGGCAACTTTGGCCATATACAAAAGGGACATGGTATTGCTTTTGCCGACTTCGACCGGGATGGTGATCAGGATATTTATGCGGTTATGGGCGGAGCTTACGAGGGTGATGTGTTTACCAATATCCTATACGAAAATCCCATTTCAAAGCACAACTGGATCACCATTGAGTTAGAAGGAAGGAGCGTGAACCGCGCTGCCCTGGGGACTCGAATAGAATTGAAATTAGACAATGGAGAAAAGCTATTTCGTACCGTTACATCGGGTGGTTCGTTTGGCGCATCTCCCTTACAACAAGAGATTGGGTTAGGTGATGCAAAACTGATCGAGACACTCATCATTCACTGGTCCCCAGATAAATCGACCAGCTACTCCGACATTAGTGCGAACCAGAAAATTAGGATTAGCGAGGACTCAGATAGCCCGAAGGCACTGGATTATCAACCTGTTCCCTTCAGGAAGTCCAGTCACATGCATCACCATCATTGAGCGATTTTGAAAATCTCAGGGCTTCCTTGATTTTTCAATACGACCACAGAAGTAGTGCTCTCCGGACCTTGTAATTTATAGACACCGCGTGCATCACCCACAACTGAGAAGCCGCTTTCACTTACCGGAACAGGCCGGAATTCTCCCTGACCATTTCCTAAAAGTACCGCCCCAATACTCGCATCGCTACGGCCCATTTCTACGTCTGTCTGGTAGTTGTTCCCGGTAAGCAACATGTCCAGGTGTCCGTCTCCATTCACATCAAAGGGCAATATGCCATGTACCTCTGAAAACTGCGCCACAGAAGGAAGTTTACTAGCTTCAAATTGGCCATTGCCCTGATTTTCAAAGTACGTGGTAGCAAATGTTTCAGCACTTAACTCCAGCGCTCCTTCTAATTCATCAGGTGAGAAAATATCATCTAAACCAGCATTCGAATACGCGTGATATCGATTGAACTTTCTTCTGATAGAAGGGTATTGCGAAAACACTTCATCTAGCACATGCTTAGGGTGACTTTCGCCATCGTTGAAATAGTAAAATGGCATAGCATCGATGCTCCTGTTTCCATCAAAGTCTTTGGCATACATCTTTGCAGGCTGCTCTGCTGAGGCACGGTAAAATGAGTTTTCACCCCTATTGCCACACACCACATCTAAATCTCCATCTGCGTCAAAATCTGCTACAGCCATTGTATTCCACCAGCCAGAAGACTTTAAAAGTCCTGACAACTCGGTAGCTTCCTGAAAACGTCCGTTCTGGTTAATGAGCGGTGTCACGGGCATCCATTCGCCAGCTACAAGTAAATCCTTTGTCCCATCAGCATTTACATCTAACAAAGCTGCATCATTGACCATTCCAAGTTCGCCACCATTTGGAATTCGATCATTGGCCAATGCAAAGACACCTGACTCGTTGATTAGCAGTTGGCTCATGGCTGACAACGGATAAGAACCGGGCACGGCTCCCGCCCCAACAAACAAGTCCAGATCTCCATCTGCATCCACGTCCATTGATTCAACGCATGTGCCATTCTCGTAGACCATGGGCAGCGCATCCATTGCCCTGGTGAAAGAACCACTACCATCATTTACGTACAGTCGGTCCTGATAATTCTCAGAATCTTCAGCTTCAGCATATCCACCACTTACTACATAGAGGTCAAGGTCTTCATCGCTGTCGGCATCAAAGAACAGCGCCTGCGCATCTTCAAAAGCCGCATCTGAGTTAAAAGCAGGTATGTTACTCTTTGCGTATTCTCCGTCTTTATTCTGAAGATATAGTTGGCCCGGATATCCTTTCGAAGCACCCATGTATATATCAGCCAACCCATCTCCGTTTACATCGCCTTGAGCAAGGAACGGCCCTTTATTGGATAGTGCATGCTCGAGCAAAGGTTCGCGCTTAAAGTCTATGAAATCATCTTCTTGATGTTCGTATTCTGTAAACCGCTGAGGTTGACGCTCCATAAACGCTGGAGAAACATCACCGGCAGAAGAATCCACATTTTTTGAAGCGTCACTTCTGCTGACTACCAGCCGCTGATCCGGAGACACATCTTCTATGATCTGCTCGGCTCCATCAGGCCAAATTACATGCACAGAGACACTGCTGCTATGATCGCCTAACCCAAAATGCAACAACGGTTCGTGAGAGGAAAAATAACCTCGATAAGGTGTTGCCTCCTGATACTGTGACACATCACCAGCGGTCACATATGTTTTTGCGCCTATTCCATGAGGGTTCGATTCACTTCCATTCAACTCTAAAGCGAGGTAATGACTCTGGCTTCGTTCATTGGCATGATTCTCATACAGAAGGGCTTGCGTCTGCAAATTGTTAATGATGATATCCAAATCGCCATCCTGGTCCAGATCAGCATACACTGCCCCATTGGAAATAGCTGCATGCGCGATACCCCAATCTGTGGAGACATTATCAAATGTGAGGTCTCCGTTGTTCTTGAACATGTAATTGCTAACCGGATTAGACTTGAGCTTGTTTACCAAATCCAGTGATTTGACCTTCGTTAAGCCTCCTGCAGCCTCAATGATCTCATTGGACTCGTACTTGAGGTAGTCCATGTCAGTGACATCGCGGTAATAGCCATTCGAAATAAATAAGTCCTTGAACCCATCGTTATCAAAATCGGCCAGAATAGGCGTCCAGCTCCAATCTGTGTGCGACATTCCGGCCAACTGGCCAATCTCACTGAATGTGCCATTGCCATTGTTCAGCTGAAGTGTATTGCGCATGACTTGATGAGATAGCCCATAATTAATGGCCATATGGTACAGGTCATACGCTCCGGGACCTTTGAGCTGCTTTTGCCTGTAATTGTCTTCAGGTGTCATGTCAAGATTCACCAGATCGACCAGGCCATCGTTATTGATATCGGCAATATCTGACCCCATGGCATTCTTGCTTGTGTGAAAGAATAACTCAGATATATCATCCTTAAATGTGCCATCACCTTGGTTGATGTAGAAATGATCCTTATCGGCATAGTCGTTGGCCACGTACACGTCCATCCACCCATCTTTATTGATATCGGTGACCGCTGCACTTAATCCGAATGCACGATTGACCATTCCAGCCTGTTTGGTAACATCTGAAAATGTACCATCTCCGTTGTTCCTGTAGAGTTTGTCGCTGACAAACTGATACGAGGTGTCCTGATATACTACGTGATCACCTTTCTTGTTCGTGTAGGTTTTAAGCGTAAGCGCATCTTTAAAATCGGTGCGGTGATTGAGCAGATACATATCGAGGTCACCATCGTTGTCGTAGTCAAAGAAATTGGCATGATTCGAGAAGCTGCGATCTGCCAGACCGTATTCTTCGGCCCGATCTGTAAACGTTAAATCACCATTATTGATTAGCAATACATTCGCCCTTCCCTCAGCATCGGCCAGCATAGACCGACATATGTAAATATCCAAAAACCCATCTTCGTTGATGTCTACCATAGACACACCCGTGGTGTATCCGGTAACAAATACCCCGGCAGTTTCAGAAATCTGCTCAAACTTTAAGACCCCTTTGTTTAGAAACAGCCGTCCACCAAACAGGTTTCCACCCAAAAAGACATCGGGCAAGCCATCGTTGTTAATGTCGCCAACGGCCACTCCACTGCCGTTATACAGATACTCATACGTTAGAATATTGAGCTCTTCATTTTCCCTGAGCTCATTGTAAAAAGCCAAACCAGATTCACCTTCATCGACCAGTGTAAACAACGTTTCCTGATTATTTGCTTCAACGCTTTTTGCCTTCTCTGGACGCTCAGAACTATTATCACAGGCGCTGAATAGGAAGAGAGCAATGGCTAATGAAAGTATGGTTCTGCGTCTCTGCATTAGTTTTTAAGGTTGAGTGTCTTCAGCACGTGTGCTCCTACTTGTCGTCCCTGACTCTTTCCATTTTCAATGGCCGGCATAAAGTGAATGCCTCCATACAACCTGCTAATAGCGGCCTCATCGGAAGCTTCATAAAACGATGTAAACGATCTTGGGTCCATGCCGTAGGGAACCTCGGTAGAATCAATAAAATTGAACTGATCACCGAATATGGATGTTAGAATAGTAGCTGCAGAGCCTGACACCACACTATGGCCACTTGGGTACTCCGGAAAGTTTGGAGTGTAAAGTATGGGATTCCATTCCGGATCGATATGCTCGTGAACTACCGTAACCGGTCGTATATAATTGCTGTGATACTTTTCGTCCCAGCAGCTGATAAAAGCCTCTAAGATTCCTACAGTCAACATGGTGTAGGTATAGGATGCCGACATCAAATCAACTTCCTGATCACGCATGGCAATGCGACCAATGTTTACCCAATGTCCACCCGGTGTAAGTTTCTTCTCAGCAAACGTCACATGTCCCTGATGCTTTCTAACCAAAGGATTGCAATCCCAAAACTTTGCAATTGCTTCCGTCTCTTCTGAGTTCTGGTTCAAAGCCTCATATACTTCCATCAACTCCGCATAAAAAGCACTCGAGGTATCCATATCAAAAGCAGTAGGTGCATCTGGTCTGAATTGTGAAGCTGAGTCCAGTGTAAGCGGACGAATTTTTGCCCAATGTGGCTCCATGGCATCTGTATAATCAGGTGGAGTTGGTAACCATGTTCCCGGCTCATTTTTGAGCTGATACTTGTCGTATGAACGCATCTCATTATAACCATCTTTATTGGCCCACGATATAACCTCATCAGCCACCGTCTTTCCGTATGCTTCTGAAGCCTCCAAAATTGCCTGATCCATACCGTTTGACACCTGTGTTGCACGTAGCTCCTCCATCCCTTTTTCGACTACGTCTGTGGCGTAAACGAGATGCATGCTCGTATGGTAAAAAGCAAAGGCCGAAGCCAGCGCTATGTCAACATTCTGGCTAGTTAAAGGCGGAATACTAAGATCATCATAGCTTCCCGCCAGGGATTTATAGACATCCGTTTTTTGAACCAGTACTTCATATGCAGCGATATTTGGATAGGCGTAAATCCGCCCGGCTACTGGTGGAGAGAAGAAATCATTGACAATGGCAGCCTCCAGGTGTTCATTGCACTCGTGTAGCAATTCGCTCGTTAACCTCGGAGATTGCTCCTGCTCACTTTTGGGACCAGTTGTAGAAGCGTCACACGCAATCAGCAAGACAGAAATTGAAGCAAATAACAGGGTTTGTCGCAGCGTAGATTTAAGCACTAAGTATGTCATGAAAAAGCAGGTTTTTTTCGTTAAGAAATGGTGATTTTTTTCAAGCGTGGCAAATATAATTTTTTGCTGCAGACGACTTAATAAAACGCAGTAAGTACGGAGGATTGAGCAAATTATGCGTATTCAGCAAAGAACGTCTTCAGAACAGAAGAATTACCCCCTATAACGCCCTGGGTAAAACTCAGAACATTTTCTGGAAAATTGCTTGCCGTATTTGTAACATTGCAGGCACTAATTAAGAACAACGTTTATTTAGAACATATCACTACGGATTTAATACTAAACTAATTGATGAGAAATCTCTACAAACTACTTTACTCGTTTCTCGCTTTGTGCCTGTTCTCGACAGTTCATTTTGATGCCAGTGCTCAGTGTCCTGTACCGAACAACAACTTTCAGAACTTTGCGCAATTCGACATGACGCCAACAGGTGTTGGCGATACCCAAAGGGTACACACCTACTGGGGAGGTGACTACAGCCACATTCAAGTGGATTCTGGAGAAACCTTTGTTATCTCCATGTGTGAAACAGGATATTATGAGGATAGTGCCTACTACATCGGTGCACCTGGAATTTACTACGATCCGATCATGACCCTTTATCGAGACACACAAGGGGTCGCAGGATTGTTCAATCAACTTTCAGGACCAATCCTAGGTTTTAATGACGATTACTGTGGTGTAATGCCGCAGATTACGTATACCGCAGACTTTACAGGAAACCTTGCCTTTGCGGTGGATCCGGCAATTGACTGCGATAGCTTTGCTATAGACAGTGCCATTGTATTCGTAACTCAGATTTTGCTGGGAATTAGCGGTTCTGTCAGTGTAGACAGCAATGTATCTTGTAACGGACTCGCAGATGGAGGAGCAAGTGTTAGTGTAACGGGTAACCTTGGGCCAGTAAGTTATACTTGGTCTACAGGAGACACAACCAGTTCCATTACAGGCCTCACAGCCGGTACCTACTCTGTCATTGTAGCCGACTCAGGAGGTAACGCTGATACTGTATCGACCACCATCACCCAACCTACAGCATTTGAAAGTGCCGTAGCACTTGATAGTAACACAACGTGTAACTCCTTCTCCGATGGAGGAGCTACCGCCTCGGGATCAGGAGGCACAGCATCATATTATTTTCTCTGGTCCAACTCCGCCACGACAGCCTCGATCACGGGTGTTGTAGCTGGTACATATTCGGTGACCGTAACGGACGCTAATGGATGTACAGACTCGTCCTCAATCGTAATAACTCAACCCCCACCGCTCATAGCTTCCACCTCGCTAGACTCCAACGCGAGTTGCAGTACGTGTGCTGATGGTGGAGCAACAGCAAGTGCTACCGGAGGTACAAGTGCTTATAATTACACGTGGTCAAACTCAGCCACCACAGCTTCAATCACCGGAGTGGTGATGGGCACATATTCGGTGACCATTAGTGATGCCAACGGATGTACAGACTCAGCTTCTGTGTATATCGATGATATTCCACCTGTAATTATTACCGTAAACAACGACTCCAATGTCACGTGTAACGGACTTTCCAACGGAGGTGCCTCTGTAACGGTTACATCTGGTACATCGCCTTATACGTATGCCTGGTCTACAACATCAACCAGTAGTTCTATTTCGGGATTAACAGCTGGCACGTACACAGTAACGGTGACAGATGCTAACTCGCTAACAAGCTCAGGTAGTGTAACCATAACTCAGCCAAACGTTCTCGTGGCAGCCACAGCTTTAGACTCTAACATTTCGTGTAACGGTCTTTCTGATGGAGGTGCTACTGCTTCGGCCACGGGAGGAACTATGGCTTACTCTTACGCATGGTCTAATTCGGCTACAACCGCTTCTATTACTGGAGTAGCATCCGGAACCTATTCGGTGACCATCACAGATGCCAATGGTTGTACAGACTCGGCTTCTGTAGCAATTACGCAGCCATCTACCATGGTCTCTTCTGTTTCGGTAGATTCAAATGTCTCGTGTAATGGTTTCGCCAATGGCGGTGCTACGGCAGAGGCTACTGGAGGAACCACTGCTTATCTGTATGCCTGGTCTAACTCAGCTACCACTGCTTCTATTACAGGAGTAGTTGCAGGAACGTATTCGGTAACTGTCACGGATGCTAATGGATGTACGGATTCTTCATCTATCGCTATTACTCAGCCAACAGTTCTGACATCCTCAGCCTCTGTAACTGCAAACGTTTCATGTAACGGACTGGCTGACGGAAGTGCAACAGCATCTGGCTCGGGTGGCACGACCTCGTATTCGTACCTCTGGTCGAATGCAGCGGCTACGGCTTCCATTACTGGTGCTGCAGCAGGAACCTATTCTGTAACGGTAACTGATGCCAATGGGTGTACCGATTCGTCTTCAGTAACCATTACACAACCTTCAGCATTGATAGCTTCTACTTCTGTTGATTCGAACGTTTCATGTAGCGGACTTTCTGACGGTGGTGCTACAGCATCTGCTTCTGGAGGAACCACGGCTTATTCCTATTTGTGGTCTAACGCAGCTTCTACCGCTTCGATTACTGGTGTTATGGCAGGTACATACACTGTAACCGTAACCGATGCAAATAGTTGTACAGACACAGCTTCTGTAACAATCACGCAACCTGATAGCATTATTGTTTCCATTGCACTTGACTCTAGTGTTTCGTGTAACGGACTTTCTGACGGTGGTGCTACAGCCTCTGCAAGTGGTGGTGCTGGTTCTTACAGCTATGCCTGGTCAAATGCCTCAACGATGGCTTCGATTTCTGGTGTGGTGGCCGATACTTATGCCATCACCATTACCGATGCCAATGGATGTATGGACTCATCGTCTATTGTAATTACTCAACCTGACTCGCTCATCGCATCTGCTTCGGTTGATGCCAACATCTCGTGTAACGGAATGATGGACGGTATGGCCTCGGCCATGGTCTCTGGTGGAACTGCTGGGTACACATACTTGTGGTCCAACGCTGATACTTCCGCTTCAGTTTCTGGGTTAGCTGCTGGTTCTTACTCGGTATTTGTGATAGATGCCAACGGATGTATGGACTCTGCTTCACTTGTTATTTCTGAACCTGATTCGCTCATGCTAAGTGCTTCTGTTGATGCAGATGTGTCTTGTAACGGATTGATGGATGGTTCGGCTTCTACCAGCGTTATGGGTGGTACTATGCCTTACAGCTACTTGTGGTCAAATGCTTCCACATCATCTTCACTTACGGGTGTTGGTGCAGGTTCGTACAGTGTTGTTGTGACGGACTCAAACGGATGTATGGACTCTGCTTCAGTGATGATTACTGAGCCTGATTCTTTGTTTGCTCACATTGACTCTGTCGTGAATGTGGTTTGCTTTGGAGACAGCAACGGAATGGCATATGGCTCAGCCAGTGGTGGAACTGTGTCTTACAACTACAGCTGGTCTAATGGTGATGTAACAAGCACTGCTTCAGGGCTCACACCAGGTGCTGTTTCGGTTACCGTAACAGATGCCAATGGATGTACTTCCGTTACAACGGATAGCATTGACTATGACTTTGAGCTTCCTGTAGTTGACCTTGGTCCGGATGTAACAGTTACAGATTCTGTAGTGGTGGTTTCACCTACTGGAGACTTTATTTCTTATCTGTGGAGCGATAGCACATCTGACTCTTCATTAACGGTTACCACAAACGGTACTGTTTGGTTAATCGCTACCGACTCGAATGGGTGTATGAACTCTGACACGATCAACATTAGCCTATGGCCTACAGGTGTTGAAACGGTGGACAACAGCATCCAACTGAGTGTTTACCCTAACCCAACACACGGTGAGTTGACCATAGAAACAGCCGGATTTGGTACAGACCAGATTAACTGGACCCTACACTCGTTAGATGGAAGAAGCGTTGCTTCTGGAAATCTACTTCAGCGAAGAGGTGTAAACAGTATTAATTTGGAACAGGTTCCAGCTGGCACGTATATGCTAAACGTTAGCTCTGGAAGTGATTCCAAAACAGTTTCTGTTATTGTTCAATAACATATTCAAAACATCATAGAGAAGCCCGTTGTGATATCACAACGGGCTTTTTTTATACCCCATATTGAAGTAGAAGAAATTTCGGTTCGTATACCCTAAACACATCTCCCAGAACATGTTTTATGAGCGCCAGAACATTTTCTAAATCCCGGCTTCCGGCAGCAATAGATTTGCTCAAAATTTCTCCCTAAAAAGGGAATTCTTAACCGTAAACACCATGAATTTCAACACCATTCGACTGGCCGTGCTATGTCTCATAGTAGGCCTGTCTTCACCCCTCTTTTCACAAATCTCCGTTAGTACAACCTGGGTAGCAGGTTGGGGGCCCGGACAAGTTGGAACCGACACAGCCGGACTAGACACCGCAGCACTTCCGTTAGTTCCACAACGTTTTGGTGCGTCTCAACTTGTAGACCTCAACGGTGACGGCCTCACCGACTTTGTCAGCGGGAGTAATCGCGGAATCTTCTTCTTCTTCGAAAATGTAGGAACTACAAACAGCCCTGTCTGGGTACGTACTCAAGGGGTAATCCCAACGCTGGATTCAATCGACATCGGATACTTGCAGAATACGAACGAGGTAAGGCCTCACTTTGCTGACATAGATAACGACAATGACATGGATCTGTTCGTGGGATCGCGTTGGAATTATCCTGGACTTCATAAACTGGACGACCTCCATTTCTTCAGAAACATTGGATCGGCCACCAACCCCATTTTCACACGTGACACCATTCCTGGCTTACAATTTCAGCAAGTCGGAGAGTTTGCCGGACTAGGGTTTGGAGATTTGGACAACGATGGTGACCTCGATTTCGTGGCTGGTGGATCAGATTCATGTACATACTTCGAAAACATTGGAACGGCCACAAACCCAGTATTTGATAGGAACGACATTTTTCCAAATGCATCTTGGGTCGAAATCAGCTTTCTTGCTCCGACTCCAGATCTTGAGGATTTTGATGGTGATGGCGACCTGGATCTGTATTTCATGAATGAAGCCGGTTTTATTCGTTACATACCCAATAACGGAAGTGCAAGTAGCCCTGACTTTAGTCCTTACGTAAGTTACCCGGCTCACTCTTTTGACACGGTAGACTTTGGAGCTTTTGGAGCTATGTCGTTTGAAGATGTAAATGGTGATGGTGTCAAAGATTTACTAGCCAGCCACTGGAACCCTACCACATGGTACTGGTACAAAGGCATTCCCGATGGGCCAACCATCAGCATGTCTTCCTCAAATATTACCTGTAATGGAGCTAATGACGGATATGCTACCGTTTCCGTCTCATCTGGATATCCACCCTATCAATACATGTGGTCAACCAATGATACTATTGACTCAATAGGTGGGCTCAGCGCAGGAACATATAGTGTTACCCTGACTGATAGTACCGGAGACTCTGCCACAGCATCCGTTATTATTACCGAACCCACGACATTGGTGTCATCAGGTGTTGTGGATAGCAATGTCACATGTCACTCTTATGCAAATGGTGGAGCCTCATCCTCGGCAAGCGGTGGTACTACTCCATATTCATACCTATGGTCCAATTCAGCAACCACAGCTTCGATCACCGGAGTTGTGGCCGGCACATACTCGGTTACTATTACAGATGCCAATGGATGTACAGACTCGTCCTCGGTTGCAATAACTCAACCCACGGCACTCATGGCTTCCACGGCACTCGACTCCAACGCAAGTTGCAGTACGTGTGCGGATGGTGGAGCAACAGCGAGTGCCAGCGGAGGTACAGGTGCATATAGTTACTCATGGTCAAACTCAGCCACCACCGCATCTATTACGGGTGTGGTATCGGGCACATATTCCGTGACCATCAGCGATGCGAATGGGTGTACAGATTCAGCGTCCATATTTATCGATGATATTCCTCCGGTGACTATTACTGTCAACAACGACTCCAACGTCACGTGTAACGGACTTTCTGACGGTGGTGCTTCGGTGACAATTACCTCAGGTACTTCACCGTATTCCTATGAGTGGTCTACTTCTTCTACAGCAACGTACATTACCGGCTTAACTGCCGGAACTTACTCTGTTACTGTGACCGATGCAAACTCATTGACCAGTTCGGGTACTGTTATCATCACACAACCGAATGAGTTGGTCACAGCTACTGCCGTTGACTCAAACATCTCATGCAACGGTCTTTCTGATGGAGGAGCAACAGCTTCGGCTACAGGAGGTACAACATCCTACGCATATGCGTGGTCTAACTCTGCGACTACGGCTTCCATCACAGGAGTGATTTCCGGGACGTATTCAGTAACAATCACTGATGTCAACGGATGTACTGATTCTTCCTCTGTTACAGTAACGCAGCCAAGTGTATTGAACTCATCGACTTCTCTGGATTCGAACGTTTCGTGTAACGGCTTTAGCAATGGTGGAGCATCAGCTTCAGGTACCGGTGGAACCACAGCCTATATGTATGCCTGGTCTAACTCAGCTACCACTGCTTCGATTACAGGAGTAGTTGCGGGAACGTATTCGGTAACTGTCACGGATGCTAATGGATGTACGGATTCGTCATCTATTGCCGTAACCCAGCCAACGGAGCTCATATCTTCAGCTTCTGTCACAGCAAACGTTTCATGTAACGGTTTGGCAGACGGAAGTGCAACAGCCTCTGGCTCAGGTGGTACAACCTCGTATTCATACCTCTGGTCTAATGCTGCGGCCACAGCTTCTATTACTGGCACTGCGGCCGGCACTTACTCTGTAACAGTAACCGATGCAAACGGATGCACTGATTCATCTTCGGTTTCGATTACACAACCGACAGCGTTAGTATCAGACGCAACCGTTACGGCAAACGCTTCGTGTAACGGGCTCGCTGACGGTGGTGCTTCTGCTTCCGCTTCCGGAGGAACAACTGCATACTCATATCTGTGGTCCAATGCATCTTCATCTTCAACGGTTACCGGCCTTTCAGCTGGAACTTATAACGTCACGATTACGGATGCCAATGGGTGCACAGACTCGTCATCGGTTACGATAACTGAACCAGATTCACTTATTGCCTCCATCACCCTTGATTCTAACGTGTCTTGCCATGGGTTTTCAAATGGAGGAGCATTGGCTTCAGCTGTAGGTGGTACGGGATCTTACGATTATGCCTGGTCAAACGCATCAACAATGGCTTCGATTTCTGGTGTGGTGGCCGATACTTATGCCATCACCATTACCGATGCCAATGGATGTATGGACTCATCGTCTATTGTAATTACTCAACCTGACTCGCTCATCGCATCTGCTTCGGTTGATGCCAACATCTCGTGTAACGGAATGATGGACGGTATGGCCTCGGCCATGGTCTCTGGTGGAACTGCTGGGTACACATACTTGTGGTCCAACGCTGATACTTCCGCTTCAGTTTCTGGGTTAGCTGCTGGTTCTTACTCGGTATTTGTGATAGATGCCAACGGATGTATGGACTCTGCTTCACTTGTTATTTCTGAACCTGATTCGCTCATGCTAAGTGCTTCTGTTGATGCAGATGTGTCTTGTAACGGATTGATGGATGGTTCGGCTTCTACCAGCGTTATGGGTGGTACTATGCCTTACAGCTACTTGTGGTCAAATGCTTCCACATCATCTTCACTTACGGGTGTTGGTGCAGGTTCGTACAGTGTTGTTGTGACGGACTCAAACGGATGTATGGACTCTGCTTCAGTGATGATTACTGAGCCTGATTCTTTGTTTGCTCACATTGACTCTGTCGTGAATGTGGTTTGCTTTGGAGACAGCAACGGAATGGCATATGGCTCAGCCAGTGGTGGAACTGTGTCTTACAACTACAGCTGGTCTAATGGTGATGTAACAAGCACTGCTTCAGGGCTCACACCAGGTGCTGTTTCGGTTACCGTAACAGATGCCAATGGATGTACTTCCGTTACAACGGATAGCATTGACTATGACTTTGAGCTTCCTGTAGTTGACCTTGGTCCGGATGTAACAGTTACAGATTCTGTAGTGGTGGTTTCACCTACTGGAGACTTTATTTCTTATCTGTGGAGCGATAGCACATCTGACTCTTCATTAACGGTTACCACAAACGGTACTGTTTGGTTAATCGCTACCGACTCGAATGGGTGTATGAACTCTGACACGATCAACATCAGCCTTTGGCCTACAGGTGTTGAGACGGTGGACAACAGCATTCAGCTGAACGTCTACCCTAACCCAACGCACGGTGAGTTGACCATAGAAACAGCCGGATTTGGTACAGACCGGATCGACTGGGTGTTATACTCGGTTGATGGGAGAAAAGCCACTTCAGGAAAGCTTAACCGGAATCGTTCAACACAAAGACGCAGCATCAACCTGCAGGGAATTGCCAGTGGCCCGTATATGCTTCAAGTAAGCTCAGGCACTGACTCTAAAACTGTTTTGGTTGTAATTGAGTAGCCAATCATAAGACTACTCGAAAAGCCGGTTCGGTATCCAACTGAATCGGCTTTTTTTATGCGTTAGGCCTGAACGAAGAGCTTCTCAAACTCTTCTACTACTTCTCGCTTAACCTGTTCAAAATCGAGCTCACGACCAAGTTCTTTCTGCATAGAAGTAACTCCCTTATTGTCAATTCCGCAAGGAATAATGTGATCGAAGAAACCTAGATCGGTGTTGACATTAAACGCAAACCCGTGCATGGTCACATACCTACTGGCCTTGACTCCAATGGCGCAAATCTTTCGAACCTCTGGTTTATCAATATCAAGCCAAACGCCACTTGCCGTGTCAATTCTTCCACCGACAATGCCGTACCTGGCAATGGTGAGGATAATGGCTTCTTCTATGCTCCAGATGTACTTGGCAAGTCCCATGTCAAAATGCTCCAGATCAAAAATGGGGTACCCAACTATCTGCCCGGGACCGTGGTAGGTAATATCTCCTCCCCTGCTGGTCTTGAAAAACTCCGCACCAACTTCTTCGGGGGTTCGTTTCAGGTTTTCGAGCTTACCCGATTTACCCAGTGTATACACGGGGTTGTGCTCAACCAAAAGAAATGCATCTAGCTCATGGCCTACCTTTTCTCTCTTACTCCTTAAAATCTCATCAAATCGGGCTTCCTGCACCTTGAGCGCCTCCGCATAACTCATTTGCCCCAGATCGATTGCCTCAAATGTCTTTACTGACTCCATGCTTTAAAACGCTTGAAATTGTTTTTGCCCATAAGCGAGTACCCAGCCTCTGTCTGTTACCGCAAACACTTCCAGGCCATAACGAGCCTTCGAAATTAACTCTGGATCGTATAACCTTGGAGTAAGATTCACAGAAGCGTGCCTTAAATCGTAGTACGTGAAAGCAGCTTTTCGTTCGAAACACGCCCCCACCACATCTCCGTTGTTGCCTCTGAATACAACGAGATAATCATCAGCACCCGGAACACTATTCCAACTCACCTGAGTCTTGCCAGAAAAACCAGCAGTGACGGATATGCCATCAATGGTATCAGTCTTAAGTGTAGCTGACCTTACCGTAATTGCTTCTGAAACATACTGGCTATCTGCTGTTGTACAAATAACACGAGCAAAACAATCCCGCTTTACCGCTACGGCTTCAAACGCCCCAAAAACGCCATCCTCGTTATCTACAAAATCGTACCCAGCCAGATCATATGTCTCGAGACTATCTCTGTAAGCCAACGTATCAGTTAGGTACAACCGATAATCACTGGCCTGGTCTACTCTGTTTACAAGTATGTGGCTACTGGTATCTTCATTCTGAAAAAACATCGGGTGATTGCCAGCCACAGGAAACAGTCTGTTTGATTGTGGAAGTGTATTGGCCTGTGCGAGGTATTCGTGCAAATTCATACTCTCGATTGGCTTCAGGTCAAAGGCTTCGTCTTTATCGCAGCCAACCAGCACCATCACCGCGAGCAGAATCATGAGGGTTCTCAAAACTTCACGATCAGTTTAAGGTTTACCCTACGCGCTGTCAGATAGTTCGGCACCCCATACTCAATGTTTCTGGCATCTTTCACCCAGATGTAGCTAATGGTATTATTCACAGCCAATAAGTTGAACACCTCAAGGGACAGCCAAGCCGAATTGATATAGTTAAAGGCTGGTATTCGAGCCTCTTTTTCCTCATCTCTCAGTTGTGCTGAGAAGCCGATGTCCACTCTTCGATAAGGTGGCATGCGGTTCGTGTCGCGCCATCGCGTGTAGCTTGGAGGTCCGGTTGGAATACCTGTTCCGAACAACAAACTCAAATGCACTTTTAGCCGCTCCATTCGAGGAACATAATCTTGAAACGTCATGGCAAAATTGACGCGTTGATCTGTAGGCCGGGCAATAAACCCAGGCTCTACTCGCTGGCTATCAACCACAACCTGATCAGCTGACACGCCAAATACAATGGTATCGCCAGCTGCGTTGAAGTAGTTCATGTAAAAGTCATCTACCAGATCTTCTTCTGTCTTCAGAAAAGAGAGACTCATCCACGACTCCACTCCTTTTACAAACTCACCGTTCAATTTGAAATCGGCTCCGGTAGCATAACCGTTGGCATTGTTGGTGGCGTAATACCGAATGCGCACATTATCTATCTCGTATGGGATAAGGTTGTTTAGCTGCTTGTAATATGCCTCACCTACAAACTTGAAAGGCCGGTTCCACATATGAAAATTGTAGTCAGTACCCAACACGTAGTGAATGGATGTCTGCGCCTTTATGTTGGTATTAACGACCCCGTATAAATCGCGCATTTCCCGATAAAATGGTGGCTGATGATAATACCCCCAACTCGCTCTAAACTGCCAGTCCTGATCCCAATTGGGTTGAAATGTGGCAGTAACTCTGGGGCTTACGGTAGTTTGATCATTCAGGCTCCAATAGTGAAACCGGGCACCCGTACTCAAATAAAGCTCATGTTCTTTCAAATCAATGGCCCAGTCGTGCTGCAAATAGCCCATAACCCTCGAAGTAGCCAGATGGTTCTCCGATTTTATGGTCTCAAACAATGCTACATCATCTCCATTGTAGGGTACAGAATAACCCACAGAATCGATCAGATTCCACTCGCTGAGCTTATCTACAATATCATCTCTCCGATACTGAAGCCCCCACTGCCATGTTCTGTTTCCCGGCTCGTACTTTCCTCTGAGTTCGAGTGAGGTTACAATGGCATCGAGGTAGTTGCGCGCATGATCGAGATAAGATCCTGTACCAATGACAAATGTCTCTTCACCAAACGAGGGCTTGCTCAAATCGGTTTCGAGTTCTGATAGCCGATAAAACCCTTCAATATCGAATGTCTCTCGTTCCTCTGTTCTGAATGCCGAAGCCACCAACTGAAAAGACAAATTGTACCATGGATCCCAGTTCAGTGTGGCCGCACCAAATGAAGTTTGATACTCATCAATTTCCTGCCCGTCAAAGAACACGTTGAGCCCCACTGCACTGCTTACCGTACCAAACGAAGCCTGTCTGTTTTCAGGTGCAAACTGATACCTGTTCTGTGAGAAATTCCCAAGGAACGATACGCTCCACTCCATGTTAAAGGAATAGGTCAGGTAGGTTTGATAATCGATAAACCTCGGTCGATACTGACCATCGGTATCCAGGCTACCCAATAGATACTGATTGGAGTAATATCGGACTCCGTGTATTTGGGTAAACCGTCTGTTGTCACTGGCGTGTTCGATATGTGCATTTCCGCCTAAAAGCCCTCCTGAAACCGAACCTGCAAATTTCTTGGGCTTTTTATAAGTAATGTCTAAAACCGAACTGAGCTTATCGCCATACCTGGCCTCGAAGCCACCAGATGAAAAGGTGATATCTGAAACCAAATCACCATTGATGAAACTCAGTCCTTCCTGCTGACCGCTTCGAATCAAAAAGGGTCTGTACACCTGAATGCCATTTACATACACCAGATTCTCATCAAAATTCCCTCCCCGTACGTTGTACTGAGAACTCAACTCATTGTTGGTACTCACACCCAGCGCTTGTGCCGGAAGCAACGATTCTACGCTACCTGTAACAGACGGATTGAACTTGGCCACACCAATCTCGATCTTCTGCATGGGCTTTTCACGATCGATTTCTTCTGTCTTGGTAAACGTGCGTCCTTCAATGGCTTTTTCTGATAGCGTTTGATACAGCGGAATGACATCTCCTTGCTGTGGAGTAACCATCATAGAAAACTCCTCAAAAGCGATATGTCGAACGATGATCTTTTGCTCTACTCCGACCGGCAACTCAAACGAAAACTCTCCCTTGGCATCAGAACTAACTCCGTATGTAGTACCAGGCACACCAATGGTGGCCGCCTCAATAGGATCACCGTTTGAGTCTACCAGCCTTCCCTTAACTGTGGCCGTTTGAGCCAATACGCTCAACGTCAAAACCAAAAAGGCAAACGTCAGAGGTATTCTTAAATCAATATGGAACAGCTGGCGCAAGGGCTATTTGTTTTTCTTGAAATCACCACTTTTCCAGGCTTCAATAAACTGAGCCCAGGCCAAAGGATTCATCAGACTGGTTGTAGGAAGTTGTCCGAGGTTGTAGAGCCGCGTATACTCGCGCTGTACCACATGACTGTAATTCCCTTGCGCAGAAAGCGGAACTCCCTGAATAGCCAAGCGAACATCTTCTCGGGTCATATTCTCAAAAGCCCGGTCATAATCGTCCTTGGATACATTGAGGCTTAAAAATGCCTGTTTAAACTGCTCCTTGCTCGGCCAAGGATAAACCACCTGTTCTTGAAGTACGATGGTGTCTTTTTCCAGCATTTGAATGACCGAGTAACGACTACCTGTAAGTGTATCTGGAATGGTGTAATATGCCTGACCATAACCTACACTGGAAAACTGGACCGTATCCATGGCTGCCACCACCAGTGAAAAGAAGCCGTAATAATCGCACACTGTTCCTCGATTCGATCCCTTAATGAGCACGCTTGTAAACGGCACTGGTTCCAAATCATTTCCTGACACCACCACTCCGGTAAGCTGAACCAGTTTCTTTTTCTGCTCTTGCTCCTGAGCCATAAGCGCAGTGCTTACGAAGAGTAACAGAGCTATAATGAGGTACTTCATAAACGATAAAATGTTCCTTCAAAGTTCGCAACATTTCCCACTGCATCTGTAATTTCAATGAGTAAATGTTGTTTCTCTTTAGATTTTGGTAAGAGATTAACGTCAATGAACATTAAATCTTGCTTTGGTTCGTATTCCATTAAAACCCACTCTCCATCTACCAATGCGCGATAGCTCTGTATTCCCGAAAAATTGTCACCCACTTTAAACTTCATTCGTCCGTAGTTCCATGTTTTTCCGGAAGAGAAGTTGATGGAGGAAATGGTCGGCTTACGGTGGTCCCGCGAAATTCTGAAATACCCAAACGACCGACTCTCGGCCACGAGCCAGTCGCCATCCTTTCTTGTGGCCAGCGCTCTCGAGGGAGTTCCCTTTGAGTTGGTCTGAGCAATGATTGTTCGTCCATCGTACTCACCATCAAATCTCATTCTGATTTCGAAGGGCGTCTGAACCGGAATATTGGACTGTTGAATCTTGAGTAACTCAGCACCATCTGCAAGTGGATGTGTTTCGATATCAACCTCCAGGTTATCGTATATGGTATTCTCCGGTAGGTATAACTTGACATCTGTGGTTTCATAGAAGTAAGGTACATTCCATAGAATCTCCTTTTTACTTGACTCCTCCACATCGGTCGGCTCAAAATAAATGGAGAACGAAACCTCTGTTTTATTCCCACTCACATCGCTGGCAACAACCTTCACTTCGTGCTCACCGGGCGAAGGGTGAAGTACTCCATCGTTCTTGTAATCAATATTTTCTAGTTGATTGCCGGGCAAACGATACAATCGTACATATCTGCGCTTCGTCTGATAGTAATATGTGTAATCGATGAGCGCATTGAGGTTTCTGCTCTTGTCAAACGAAATGCTATCCGCTACGAATCGGGAAATCATTTCACCATCCAAAAAGCTCTCTATCTTGTATATCCCATTTGAATTGGAGGAACCATTTTGCTGATCAAACCCACTAATCTCCAACCCAAATGCCCCACGTACCTGTATCGGTTGTGCAGCGCTTATTCGTGTTCCGGTAACACGAGACCGATACGTTTTGGTGCTTGACTGTACGGTACTTTCCTCTCCAATGGGTTTGATACCGATTGCCTGAACCACGGGTCGTTTCGTATCCTCCAATGGAAACCCATAGAGCAACGGGTTTCTCGGAACTTCTGACTTCGTTTCGCGCACTTCAAAGTGTAAGTGGGGACCTCCAGAACCACCCGTGTTTCCTGAAAGCGCGATTACATCTCCCCTGCTCACCTTTAAATCGGTTTCTCCAGGAAACACTTCAATCTCAAACGACTGTTGCTCTCTCTGAACTCTTCGCACATAGCCCCGAATGCTATCTGTAAACTGCTGACAATGGGCATACACAGTGGTGTACCCATTTGGATGATCTACGTAGATGGCTTTCCCATATCCGTAGGGTGATATTTTGATCCTGGAAACAAATCCGTCCTCCACTACATGAATGGGCAGACCTTCCCGAGCAGCTGTTTTTAAATCGATACCGGCATGAAAATGATTGGGCCTCAACTCGCCAAAATTGCCTGAAAGCGCTGGCTGAATCTCAAGCGGATTACCCACCACAAATTCCTGTGCGGAGACACTCAAAGACATGTTCACGACAGCAAAAAGCAACAGGAAGCGGAACCAAAGAAGGAATTTCAACATTCGCACGAAAGTATTCACGAGGCTTGAACCCAAAGAGAAAGAAATATGAGGTTTTAAACAGTAAACTCACATTTTTTACAAATCTTTGATGGGCTGAAATAAACATCAGCAATTCTTTTCTAATTCATTGTAGTTGAAAGATTTAAGTACATCCGTTGAAACGCTTGCTCAAAAAACCGAAAAGCTGATTAAAGCTTACCAGGTGAGTCAATCTCAGATTGAAGCTTTCGAGCAGCAGCGGCTTCAACAGGCAAATCAAATTGCAACGCTTGAAGGTCAGTTAAATGAACTTAGAGAAGAAAACAAAGTGCTAAGGCTAGCATCGGCAATCAAAGGGGATGACAGTAGGGTTTCTGAGTCGAAGCGAAGAATTAGCCAAATGATACGGGAAATTGACAGATGCATTGCGCTGTTAAACGACTAGATCAATGAGTGAGCTTTCAATAAAAGTAAATATAGCCAACCGTGTGTATCCACTGACCGTTCAAATGAGCGAGGAAGAGGAAGTACGTAAGGCCGCTGCTTTTATTAACGATAAAATCAAACAATTCGAATCTGACTTTGCCGTTAAAGACAAGTTAGATGTACTGGCCATGCTGGCCCTTGAGTTAACGCTCGAGAAGGGACACGGCAAAGAGGAATTGGAAAATGATAGCGTACACCAAAAGCTCAACGCGTTGATCGAGAAGATTGACAATGAAATTGCCTCTTAGGAGCGTTCTTTAAAACATCCCGTACAGACTATGTTTTGTAACCTGAACAATTATTTCGCTGGGGTAATACTTAGTGTGTGACGAAAGCAGGCCTGTTTACCCCGAATGCATTTCGGGGGATTTTTTCACCTGGTGAAAAGACACTGGACGTTTGAGTTGCTCGGATTGCCCCAAACTTTTGCTTTTTAGGAGGTTACAATAACTCCGGTTTGTACGGGTTTTTTATCAAAAAACTGAAAACTTGAAATGGAATTAACGGGAATTATTTTTGGAATTGTAGGGCTATTGATTGGGGCTGGAATCATGTTTATTCTTCAAAAATCTGCACTTGCCAATCAGAAAAAAAGTATTCTTTCTGAGGCCGAAAAGGAGGGCGAGTTGATCAAAAAAGAGAAACTCATGCAGGCAAAGGAAAAGTTCATTCAGCTTAAGTCTGATCACGAAAAATCGCTGCAGGAGAAAAATGCCAAAATCAAGGAATCAGAGAATAGAACAAAGCAAAAAGAACACACGCTGAACCAACGCTTGTCTGAAGCCAAGAAGAAAGACCAAAAGCTTGAAAGCATCCGCGGCAATCTGAACCGCCAACTACAGGTGGTTGAGAAACGCGAGGCCGACCTGAATCAATTGCATGCCAAGCAAGTGAAAGAATTGGAAGCCATGTCAAGCCTATCGGCAGATGAGGCCAAGGAACAGCTTAAGGAAGTGCTTGTCAATGAAGCGCGTACCGAATCCATGGGACTGTTGAAGGAAATTGTAGACGAAGCCAAGATCAATGCCAATAAAGAAGCCAAGCGAATCGTAATCAGCACCATTCAGCGTGTGGCTACTGAGCAAGCCATTGAAAACTCCGTATCTGTTTTCAACATCGAAAGCGATGAGCTAAAAGGGCGCATCATTGGCCGTGAAGGACGTAACATACGTGCTATTGAAGCCGCCACTGGTGTGGAGGTTATCGTAGATGACACACCTGAAGCCATCATTCTATCGTGCTTCGACCCAATCAGACGAGAGATTGCCAGACTTTCTCTTCACCAATTGGTGACAGACGGACGAATCCACCCGGCCCGTATTGAAGAAGTGGTGGCCAAGACCAAGAAGAAACTGGACGAAGAAATTGTAGAAACCGGTAAGCGCACGTGTATCGACCTGAACATTCACGGGTTACACCCTGAGCTTATTCGCATGGTTGGGCGTATGCGGTATCGGTCATCTTACGGTCAAAACCTGCTGCAACACAGCCGTGAGGTAGCCAACCTTTGTGCTACCATGGCTGCTGAACTTGGACTCAATGCCAAAGTGGCCAAGCGAGCTGGGTTACTCCACGATATTGGTAAAGTGCCGGATGAGGAAAGTGAATTACCACACGCAATCCTGGGTATGAAACTGGCTGAGAAGTACAACGAAAAACCGGATGTGTGCAACGCCATCGGTGCACACCACGATGAAATTGAAATGACCACGCTCATCTCTCCTATTGTGCAGGTATGCGATGCGGTGAGTGGTGCCAGACCAGGTGCTCGAAGAGAGATCATGGAGTCGTATATCCAGCGAATTCAGGATTTGGAAAACATTGCGCTAAGCTATCAGGGAGTAGAGAAATCATACGCCATTCAGGCTGGACGAGAATTGCGTGTTATTGTCTCAAGCGAAAAAGTGAAAGACGAAGAAGCGAGCAATCTGGCGTATCAAATCTCTGAGAAAATCCAGGATGAAATGACGTATCCGGGACAGGTGAAAGTGACAGTAATTAGAGAAATGCGAGCCACATCCATCGCTCGATAACCGAAGAAACATGCTCGATCGAAAAATTCATGACTCAAAGGTTCTTGTAACCGGAGCAGCAGGGTTTATAGGATCCAATCTGGTTGAAGACCTACTCAAACACAACAACGAGGTAGTTGGTTTTGACAATTTCGCTACCGGACATCGAACCAACATCGAGCCCTTTCTTGAAAATGAACGATTCACGTTCATTGAGGGAGACATTCGAAACATTGAGGATTGCCATAAAGCCTGCAAGGACGCAGAATATGTATTGCATCAGGCTGCGTTAGGTTCGGTGCCCAGATCTATCAACGATCCTATTACCACCAATCAGGTCAATGTAGATGGTTTCCTGAATATGCTGGTAGCTGCCAGAGATGCCAACGTAAAACGATTCGTCTACGCCACAAGTAGTTCGGTGTATGGCGATGAACAGCGACTGCCCAAGGTAGAAGCCAAAATTGGCAAGCCTCTGTCACCTTATGCCGTCACCAAAGGCATGAATGAGCAGTATGCGCGTGTCTTTGGAGACCTGTATGATCTCGAGACAATTGGCCTGCGGTACTTTAATGTGTTTGGTCCTAAGCAAGATCCGAATGGAGCTTACGCAGCTGCTATTCCGAAGTTTATCCGGCACTTCATTCAGCACGATGCGCCTACAATTCATGGTGATGGCACCCAGTCAAGAGATTTCACCTACATCGAGAATGTGATTCAGGCAAATCACATAGCTGCACTCTCAACCAACCCGGTAGCTGTTGGCGAAGTGTATAATGTGGCCTATGGCACAAGCACCAATTTGGATGAGCTGGTGGACATCATCAAGAACTCATTGGTTCAGTTTGATCCCGAGATTGCCAATGTGGAGGTCAAATACGGACCTGAGCGCGTGGGCGATGTACGGCATAGCCTGGCCTCTATTGTCAAAGCAAGCACCATTCTGGGCTATCGCCCAACAGATGATTTGCAAGGTGGGCTGGAGAAAGCCATTCACTGGTATTGGGAAAACCTGCGTTAAGTCAATCTACTCGTTCATCTTCTTTCGAAACTCGGCTTTAAGCAAACCGACCGCCACTTCTGTGGGTAGTTTCTTCAATTGACCCACCACTTCCAATATGGCCGTGGCAAAGGTGAAAGAGTCAGCATTTTTATCGACCCGTTCTGCTGCTACGTTGAGCAGTTTCACCGTTTCTTCTCGTGCTGCATTAATTCCATCCCATGCCTGAGGACTCACATAGAGTTGTTGCGCCAGGTTATGGTCAAACTCATCGCGGATAATGGCCAACATATCTGTCTGTAGCTGTCTGGCACTCATACCGGGTTTATTCACCCGAAACACCAATCGTTCAGGACTGATACGCTCTAAGTAAAGGATAAAACGTTCATAAGCCTGCACCTGTAGTGGAATGTATTCTTTGGTCTTTTTAGCCCGCCACTCATCGAGTTGCTGCTGTCGTTGATTGTCAAAATACTGCGTCAAAATCACGTACACAATGCCTACCAACCCCAACACAGGTATGAGTATGGCCAGGATCAACATCCATCCATTCATTTCTTCCATAAAGGCAAATATTGAAATTTGTTTGATGGGTTGCCGGTTCAATTTTCAGGTTGATTCGATACATTCGCAAAAACGCCTTTATAATGAAATACACGCTTTTTCTATTATCACTGATCGCTGTCGTAGGTTTTACCTCATGCGAAAAATGCGCAGACTGCACGTGCACCGGAGACATTACGTTTGAGTTTCACGATTCTATTTCACAATCGTTTATCGATGCCAACACCAGCGCATACGAAACCAGTTTTGCCGCTGACTACCCAGCCAAGTCTGAAGAAGTTTGCTCTAAACGAAGCGACTACGATGCCACACTCGAAGCCTGGGAGGCCAACTCATATGATTTTACAGAAAACAACAAGAAAGACGGATACGACTGGTCGGTTATGGGAGACTATGACTGCACATGTCCTGAGAAATAAGCATTGCTTCACAGCATATAGAAAAGCCTCTGATGTTTCAGGGGCTTTTTTGTGTCTATGCGTGAGGATCATACCCATCAAGGCGAAACGGCTTAATATTGTGATAATGATACAGGATAGGGGCTAGTGCCTTATATCCACTAGTTGTCACCAATTTGAATGAAAAGAAAGAAGGTAATACTATTCACTCTTTGTCTCCTTGCAGGAGTCGCATTAGTAGTAGAGTTTTTAATCCCAAAGAATACTCCGATAGTTGCTCATTTTCTGAATAAAAACTCAATTGATGTAGAAGTTATAGATGACTTGAATAAGGAAAAAATAAAAATTGAACTTTCAATCTGGGGAACGAACTATGAGGATATTACGATTCTTGAGAAGGGCTCAATGAATTCTATTCCTAAAGATTATGGAGAAAACGATTGGTTTCTCTCATATGACCGGAAAAATCACGGTGTTTTCAGACACTTTAAAACAAATAATTGGCATGACCATCACTATTCCTTTGTGTTTTACAAGAAGAATGGAGAGGTGCTGTGTGATGTCCAGATCGATGGTCCAGACCAAATGGATAAAAGAACGGTTAGACTTGACAAGGAAATAAAGACTGATGTAGGTTCTGAATCTGGATTAAGAATAAAAAGAAAACAAACTGGCTACAACAAGAACTAAAACACATGCCTAACCAACCAAACCGTTACACGACAAATTAGCAAAACCGCAGTGTATCATAAGAACAAATGAAAAATCCAATCATAATAAGAATACTAAGCAGCTTTGTTAATCTTCTAAGTGGATTAATTGTAGCATTAGTAATTCTATACTTTCAAGATTGGTTCGGTAGTCGTGATACGTACTCGTACATTCTTTGGACAATTCCATTATCAATTGGCATTGCAGTTTTTGGAAAATCAATTCTTCATCTCTTTCCGATAAGTAATAAGCTATTGAGGCTTTTAATAGTATTGGTTATCTCCGTAACAATATCTTTTGGTTGGGTATATGGTGTTGACCTGATTCTTGGACCTTGGATAAATGCTTTTAGTATCCCAGTATTTATATTATGGATTATTGGAATGACTTTCCAGCTGATATTTATTGACAAATTCATTCGTACTGAACGTAAAAAGACTACAGTGATAATTGCTTTAAAGGTGATTTTAGGGTTCCCCGTTATTTTGTTTCTATCAGTAATATCTATTTATGGTCTCTCCTTTTTTAGTTCCTATTTATCAAGACCAGAACCTGAGACATTTTTAATACCCCAGAACTTTGAGGGTAGTTTTAAAGTAATTTACGGTGAAGAATGTGGGATAAATCCGGCAATTGAAAATGGACGTAGAATTCTAAAAATCCCCACGAATGGTATCTTAATAATTCAACCTGAATTTGAAAGTGGCATTATTGACCACGAGTACTTTTTCATTGATCAAGAAGGTAAGAGGACCAAGATTGAACAGTATGAAAATTATTCAGATGGGACGAAAAACATCCCAGGTGTCCGATTAGTAGGTTCAGGAAGTATTGGAGGTGCGATGCCTAATGGCGGTTTTTCTTCAGAATCTCCGTTAGCAATTCGTTATACAGATTTTAAAGTTTATCAAGAAACAATTGATATGTATGATTTTAAAGAAGAAAGGAGGTTTGATTCATTAACAACGGCATTAGTAGAAGAATGTAGAAAGTTGAATAAATAAAAACAGCATACAACAATGAAATCTAGCCTTGTCGTAACTGTTATCGTTATTTCTTTGATGAGTAGTTGTAGCTCATTACCAAAAAGGCTTTCGCAAGCATCAATAACTGAAATTGGCTATGAAGTTCTGCATGACTCGTTGAACTTCAAATTTGAGAATCCACTGCACTGTCCGTTAAGGATCTCCGCAAAAACTTCAAATTCTGAGATACAAGGTATTATAGACAAGGGTTTTCCTGTTACAATGGAGCCCAAACAAGATACGCTGATTACCTATTTGGTAAAAGCGCCCAAGGAGGAAATATCGATTGATTTCTCTGCTAAGCTCGGTAACCCCAAGGATAGCATTACGAAGCGGAAAATTGCGCTTCCATTTAAAGAAGGGAATAAATACCAGGTCATCCAGGGTTATAATGGAAGTTACTCGCACAATTCTGGGTACTCCAGATATGCCATCGATTTTGATTTGAAAGAAGGCGATACAATTTGCGCTTCCGCAGACGGATATGTGGTGGGCGTAATAGAAGGCTATACTGACGGAGGAAAGTCAAAAAGATGGACAGATTATGCAAATTACATCACCATTTTTCACCCCGAAATGAACGTATATACGCAGTATGTTCACCTTACACATGAAGGTAGCTTTGTTGAAGTGGGAGATTTCGTCAGATCTAATCAAGTGATTGGTTTATCCGGGAAAACGGGACGTACAGATATGGAGCATCTGCACTTCAATGTGTTAACACCAACTATTAATGGAATGGAATCTACAGAGATGGAGTTTTTGGAAGGCTATAAAGGTGTCCAACTAAAAAGAGGTGATTGGGTAAAAAAGTAAAAGCACGTAACAACGTATATGGAATCATAGCCACCTAGAGGTAGGCAACGCTTCTTATACTAACCAAAACTTAATGAATCGAATTACCGTTTTTTGTGGTTCCAGTCTCGGAACCGATGCTGATTTTGAGCTTCAAGCTAGAGCGCTTGGGCAAAAATTGGCTTCTAAGGATATTGAACTGGTCTATGGTGGAGCTCATGTGGGGCTCATGGGTGCCATAGCCAATGGAGCATTGCAACATGGAGGAAAGGTGATTGGCGTTTTACCAACCTTTCTCCAATCAAAAGAAATCGCTCATACCGGATTGACGGAACTCATTCTGGTAGACTCTATGCACGAGAGAAAAACGAAGATGAATGACCTCTGCGATGGGGTTATTGCGCTGCCTGGAGGTTTTGGAACATTGGAAGAGCTTTTTGAAATGCTGACCTGGGGACAATTAGGCCTTCATAAAAAGCCAATTGGAATTCTGAATATGAATGGATTCTATGACAACCTCATCGCTTTTATGGATGAAATGGTTGAAAAAGGACTTCTGAAAGACGTAAACCGAAAAATGATCCTCCTCAGTGAGGACATAGATGAGTTGATCGCAAAAATGGAAGCTTACCAGGCACCAACAACCGGAAAGTGGATTACGAAGGAAACCACTTGAAAAACAAGGCACAAACTATCCACAACCGCTATATTGCATACCCTTCGTGAAACGCATATGTGCGAAACGTTGGCAGCAATGAATAAAATACGTCCAACAATATATCGCTTCGCAATCGTGTGGGGGCTGATCAACATCTTTTCTCAACTCGCCTATTCCCAGTCAATAGATGCTCGAGCAGAGCAAGAAATCATGTCTGGTGATTCCTCCTTTTTGGTTCAGGATCCAAATACATTCACTAAGTGCTTAGAAATCCTTAAAGCCTTAGACAATTGCTCGACCCAACCCAGCTATAATAAAGAGAATACGAGCTTCTATAAGCTCGGCAGTCAATTGCTTTTAATCGAGACTTCGGAAACATGTGGACTGGGTGGTGCCTGCTCAAATCGGATTTTGGTCGTCAAGAATGATACGCAAATTGTGTACGAAGACCAACACAGCTGGCTTCATAGTGTGCGCGATTCTGCATCTTTCTATACGGTAACCAGAGGTTATCAGACGGGAGAGGCCATGTGGGAAGTTCAGTGGGTGGATAATACCTTCACTGATAAGCCTGTATCGAGAAATGGAATTCCATGGAGTATTCTGGAACAGCTCCCACTAAGAGCCAAAGATCCATTCGATCATTTTTCCATCAATAAGATTGGGATTATGAAGTATCCCGTTAACAATAAGGGTGCATTAGCCCTATTTGTGCATGCACCTTATTACGAAGAGGTTCCATTTGATATGGACAAATACTCAGACCCAGGTTCTACAAACTGGTTGTTTTTTGACAAGGGTGATCATCAATACCAACTCACCAACGTTTTCTATGGTGTTCGTAGTCATTCGGTACTGAAAGAGCAGAATGATGGATATTTTGACCTACTCATAGAAGAGTTTAACCAAGGTGGTTTAACTCATATACCCGAAAAGAAAAGATACTATTGGGATGGTACGAAGTATGTTTTTGGCGGCAGAACAGAGGTGCACGCAAAAATTGATAGTTTAAAATTTGTTCGTGACGTTCCTTATATGGGACGCTACAGCGAAAATGATAGTTTCAATATCGGATGCGGTGACCAACTGTTTTGGGATATCGTAAAACTCTACGACAGAAACGCAATTCCTTTGCTCATAGAAAAACTGGATGATACTACTAAAACGGAGTTAATTGCTCCTTTATTTGGCTTTGCCTATACCGTGGGCGATGTGGCTTATGTTGCTCTCAATGAAATAGTAATTAATATTCCAACGTTTGAATTGTTGGGTGTTGAATTTGATCAAAACGGATGTGGATATTGCTCCTATTGGAAACACCTGAACAAGTCTTATGAGAATCGAAAGGCTTTTAAGAAGAACGTTAAATCGTGGTTTGAGGAAAACAATGACAAAATGGGTTGGTTTCGAAGCGACCGTATTTTGACTGGAGATTGCAGCGGTAAACACCCTAACGGAGGACATTTTAAAGTAGTTAATGATTGACTCCATGGTATCTGTGCTCTTCCAGCTTGAACACCAATCTTAAATTATGAGTAGAAAGCATATGTACTACTGCACTGGATTACTCATTTGTAAAGACAAACAAAAACCACTTATAACGACCTCACAACAACATATAAAACGCATTTTTAGACCGTTGAGCGTAACTATAAAACAACATCTATGATAGCAAACACACCCGAACCACCCTATTATGCCGTAATTTTTAGTTCGGTAAATACTGAAAATGTGGAAGATTACTCAGCGATGGCAGAACGAATGGTTGAATTGGCGAGTAAGCAAGATGGATTTCTTGGAGTCGAAAGTGCCAGAAATGAACTTGGAATTACCGTGTCCTATTGGAAAGATTTAGAGTCGATAAAAAACTGGAAAGAAAATGCCGAGCACTCTGTAGCACAAGTAAAAGGACGTAAACAATGGTATCAATCGTATAAAACGAGAATTGCCAAAGTAGAACGGGACTATGCATATGAAAAACCTTAATTGATCACCCTTTGAAAAGCACTGTTTTCATAACCGGGATTGGTAGAGGACTTGGAAAGGAGTTGTTTGAACACTTTATTTCAAACGGGCACACCGTATACGGCCTTGTAAGAGATGAATCAGTAGCTGAAAAACTCCGAGGTCAACTTCCCGATAAAGCAAGGATTGTTCTAGCTGATTTATCGACTGACGAATCAATGAAATCCATACAGAAAGCCGTTGGACAAACTCCCATTAATTTACTCATCAACAATGCAGGAATTGGCGGAAAATCGCACTTGATTGACAACATTGAATCGGAGGAAATTCTCCAACTTTTCCAGGTTCATTGCCTTGGGGTTTTTCGGACGGCAAAAGCGTTAAAAACAAATCTACTACAAGCTGCAGACCCCATTGTTCTCAACCTGAATAGTCGATTAGGCTCGATTACGAGGCAAGCAAATGGAACGTATGAGAACATAACCGTGAGTTACTCATACCGAGTGGCAAAAGCTGCACAGAACATGTTAACGAACTGCCTACGTTCAGAGTTTCGAAATAGAATTAAGTTCATCAGCATTCATCCGGGTAAAATGAAAACAGACATTGCGCAGGTGGATGCCGACACAGAGCCAAGTGTAATTGCTCATAGGATTCTCGAATCCTATCAAAGCGGAACGCTCGAAGAGAAGAACGGAATTGTGGAATTAGAAAGAGAAATCATAGAATGGTAGAATCTGTCAAAAATCTTGAGAGGTTGATTGAACAACTCTTGGACTACGCTAACAAATCCTCTGAACACAACATGTCCAGGAAATCGAATCCTACAACGTGGTCTAAGAAGGAAATACTTGGCCATTTAATTGACTCAGGAATCAATAATCTACAAAGGTTCACTGAGATTCAATTCGAAGAAAAACCATATCAACTGAAGTCCTATAAACAAGACGAATTGGTGCAGGCCAATAATTATCAAAATGCCGAAACGGAGGACATCCTTGACCTGCTGGTTTCTATCAACCAACGAATAATCGACATAGTTAAACTTCAGACCAATGAAACCCTGGATTATACAGCCATAACATCTGGCAATGAGAAATTTGACTTGAGATATTTAATAGAAGATTACGTCAATCATTTTGAACATCACACCAAGCAAATAATTGAATAAAAGACCAAATGACTCTAGGATCGAATCCATGCAAATGGCGTTGATTTAAAAAGGCTTATCGGATGGAAAATAAACCCCAGATGAACTATCAAACATTTCAACCACACCCTGACTTAAGTGCTTTGGTCAAATTCTATTGGACGCTGGAAGTCCCTTTTGAACCAAACAACCAGAAGCAAAAAATCATTCCGGATGGGTGCATTGAAATGACGTTTAACCTTCGGGATAAAATCAAACGATATACATCTGAAAATGATTTTATCATACACCCCAATTCCATGGTCATGGGGCAAAGAACAAAATCCTATTTCATAGAGCCGTTAGGAGATGTAGACTCCTTTGCAATATGCTTTTACCCTTATGGATTCGCGCATTTTGTTGGTACCCCTTTGGAAGATTTGGTAGACGTTGAAACACCCTTTGAAACGCTGTTTGGAGAGATTCCGGCCAACGAGCTAGAACAGAAGATCGTTCAAGCATCCAATACCGAGGAACGTATTCAGATTATTGAGACATTTCTTCTAGAGCAACTCAATCAGACAAGAACCATTGAAAACCTGGTCAAAACAACGGTCGATTCTCTACTTGCAACGAAAGGAAGTAGTTCAATCAATCACCTATTGAAAGATAACCTATCGAAGAGAAGGCAACTCGAGAGAAACTTCAAAAAGCAGATAGGTATCAGCCCTAAACAGTTAGGCAAAGTGTTGCGCTTACACACAGCTTTGAAGATGCTGCTGAATGATACCGAAAGCCTAACGAGTATTGCCTATGAAAGCGACTACTTCGATCAGGCGCATTTCATTAAAGACTTTAAGGAGTTTATTGGAACAACTCCAAAAGAGTTTCTTGGAAACGAACATATGGCCCTGTCTACACTGTTCTATAAGTAGCATTCACGTGTCGCATTTTTACAATTTCAACTCACCTGTAGGCAATAATCTTGCCTCGTCAAACTAATTAAAATGATGAAAAGAATAATACTAAGTGCATCCATTCTGTTAGTCTTTGGAGCAATGGCTTGTAACAGTCAAAACACGACCAACTCAGAAACAGAAAAACAATCGATACCCGTTGAACCAAGTACAAATGACATGAACAGTTTTATTTCCCTTTTTGAGATTCCAGCAACCGATATTTCAAGAGCAATTGAGTTCTACGAAGCTATTTTAGGGGTAAACATTGAACACATGGAAATGCCGGGAATGGAAATGGGAATATTCCCCTATGAAAACCAAATGGTCACAGGCGTGATCATGAAAGGAGAAGGGTTCAAACCATGTGCTGATGGTGTAACCATTTACCTCAACGGTGGAGATAACCTGCAAACCATACTCGACAAAGTGGAAGTTCATGGAGGAAAGATTATTGTTCCTAAAACAGCACATGCCGATGAAAGCGGATTTTTCGCTTTGTTCTTAGATACAGAGGGAAATAAGTTAGGGCTAAACTCTCCGAATTAAGGGAAAGCAAACCAATATACGACTACATGTACAAGCAGTTTGGGCATTTATCCAAACTGCTTTTTTGTGTTTAATTTCGGATGTTCTTATTCAAAAGCAATCTCACTCGATTACCGTTCTTAACCGGACCTTTGAGAACGAAACAATGAAAACCAAAAGTCAGACGTACAGACCAGGAGTTCTTAAAACCGTGTTACTCGGACTCGGAAGCTTATTGTTTGTTGTGTCGGGAATATTTATGGCTGATGATGATCCGATTATTGGATGGTTGGCTATTTCATTTTTCGGAATCGGCCTTTTAGTGTTCATTGTCCAGTTAATTCCGGGGTCAACAGAGTTAACATTGACTGAAGAAGGTTTCGTTATGACTAGTCTGTTCCGTAAAAGGACAACTAAATGGAGCGATGTAGAATCGTTCAAAATAGGTTACTTAGGACGAAGTAAAACGATCATGTTTGACTTTGTTGAAGGACATAACAGACAAACCACAGGAAAACTGATATCCAAAGCACTCTCTGGAAGTCATGGGGCTTTACCAATCACATATGGTCTAAAGGCGACCGAGCTCTTGCAAATTTTGAACGAGTGGAAAAACAAACACGATCATAACAAGCTCAGTGATTAAAAATGAACCTATTGAAATCAATTATCCTGCTAGTAGCCTGCTTCCTGAGCGGTGTCGCTCTGGCGCAAGAACCACAAACGCTCCAGCATATGTCAGATAAGAGCAATGATCTCCAGCACATTTTAGACAAGAGTGTCGACAACAAGAAAGTATTTGGTGCTTCGTTCGCCATCAAGCACCATGACGAGATATGGCGGGGAGTGTCGGGCAACATCGAAACCGGACAACCCTATTTCATTGCCAGCACTACCAAGCTATTTACATCTGCCATTGTGTTCAACCTCCATTCAAAAGATAAACTATCGCTGGACGACAAGATAGCAAAGCATCTCCCCGACTCCATGTTAGCTGGATTATGGGCACATAAAGGGCAAGATCATTCAGCGGATATTACCATCAAGCAATTACTCTCTCACACCTCCGGTCTGCCCGATTACTTTCAAGGAAAAAACGATGATGGCGTCAGCCTGGAAGATGAAATAACCGGTGGAAATGACCAATCCTGGACAGTAGATGAAGCTGTCGAAAGGGGTAAGAAGATGAAACCACGGTTTGCTCCCGGAACCAAAGGAAAGGCGCACTACTCTGATGTCAATTATCAGCTACTGGGCAAAATAATAGAGGTGGTAACCAACCAAACGTATGCTGAAAATTGCCAGGAGTTAATCTTCGAACCGCTCAACCTAAAGAGCACATACGTGTACACAGATCCAAAGGACTCAACGCCTCGCACGCTATACTACAAAAACGACAAGCTGATGATTCCAAAAGCCATGTCGTCTTTTGGGCCCGATGGCGGAATCGTTTCTACTACCGATGATATGCTGGTCTTTATTGAAGCTTTCTTTACCGGAAAACTGTTTCCGGAAGCCTATTTAGACACCCTCAAAAAGTGGAATAAGATCTTCTTCCCACTCGAATCAGGCACGGGAATTCACCGATTCAAACTGCCCTGGTTTTTTGACCCCATGGGCCGTATGCCCGAACTGATTGGACACTCGGGGCTTTCGGGAGCGTTGGCGTTTTATGCACCAAAGGAAAATCTCTTTGTAGTGGGCACTGTCAATCAGGTAGCCTACCCAAGCAAGTCGTTCAACACGATGGCCAAACTGATACAGAAAACCCTTAAAAAGTAGTTTCCGGGTCGCAATACAAAAGGTCGCTTAGCACCACCTAACTAAAACTCACTTTGACCCCCGATCGTGGTCTGCTCGATGATTAATATTCGTAACTTTTGGTTTTGGTTCATATGCCGTGAAAAACCCTCAAAAACCGAAAGTCCCCGTTGATTGTGACGGTCATTTCTTCCAAACCCAGGATGGAACCAACATCTTCATGTATGACTATAGGCCGGCTGATGAATACGATGCCGTAATCTATTTGATTTCTGGAGTTACAGGCATAAATCACCACCATGAGAAAGACATCATTGAGCAACTAAGCAGCAATAGAAACCGGATTGTTGTCATTCACCCGCGTGGAACGGGTTACTCTGATGGAGAACGAGGAGATATGCCCAATTTTTCGCTGTTTATAACCGACTACGTTGAAATAATAACAGCTGACACGGACTATAAAGAGCGCCAGCATCCGATCGTACTATTTGGACACAGCATGTCTTGCGCCATTTTACTAGCCATTGCAGAAAGAATAGAACATGTAGACGGTGCTGTTCTGATAAACCCACCTTATGTTTTAAAAGCGTCAAAAGGGATGTCACCCGGTTTTGGTGACTATATAAGGTATGCCTGGTACTATGTTTTCGCCAAGCACAAACCAGTCGTTAATATGGCAGGTGATCCAGATTTGATTGAAAACGAACAAGACCGAGAGGAAGCCAGAGCGAGAACAAACGATCCCATGCTTGTGAAGTATGTGAGTTTGTATGTCATGATGGAAGCAAAAAAGGTCATGGACAATATGCTTGCCTATTCAAAAAGAGCAAAATACCCGTTGCTTCTGCTGTATGGAATGGAAGATAGCATCGTAGACAAAAAAGGGTGCGATCAGATATACAACGCATGGAATTGTGCGGATAAACAATACCACACCATTGAAAACGGCTCGCATGGTAAGTCAACAGTAAAACTAGGCAAGGAAATGATGGAAGAATGGTTCCATTGGCTTATGACTCAACGACAGGCAGCGCAAAGGCCCAGAGAAAACATAGCAATAAATATCAAAGATTAGAACGGAGTTACACTGACTTTTGACGTAAGATCAAATGAAAAACGACTATTACGAGAGAATTGAAAGAGCAGTAGACTTCATGGAGGAGCACTTGAAGGAGAAACTCACCATTGGAATGATCGCAGAAAAAGCATTTTTCTCAAAGTATCATTTCATCCGGGTTTTTACGGCAATGACTGGGGAAACAGTCGGAAGCTATCTTCGAAAGAGAAGGCTTTCAAAATCAGCCCGAGAGTTAATACACTCTGATCGCAGCATTCTGGACATTGCCTTTGAGTATCAGTTCGAATCCCAGGAAGCCTACACACGTTCTTTCAAGAAGGTTTACCACACAAGCCCGGGTAAGTATCGCAAACTCAATAACAATCAAATAGCCTATGGCCGTGCACGGTTGACAGTTGATCGATTAAATCATCTAAAAAGCAACGTAACGATGAAGCCACAGATGACACACATTGAAGAGAAGAAACTGGTTGGAACGCATGTACATACTTCGCTAGCCAACAATAACATTCCAAAGCTCTGGAATGACTTCATGCCACGCATTGAGGAAATAGCAAACAACAGAAATACGGGGTACTACGAAGCGCATCCGTATGATTCATCATTCGCTATGGAAAATTTCACCGGAGAGATGGAATTTGAAAAATGGGCAGCGGTTGAAGTTGTTGGTGTTGACTCGATTCCTACCGGTATGAAAGCCATCACCATTGAAGGTGGAGAATACGCTGTTTTTGAGCACAAAGGAAAAATGAACAACATTCAACTGTCGTTTGACTATGCCTACGGAACCTGGTTACCCAACTCTGACTATGAGATTGACAACAGGGCAGATTTTGAGCGGTATGATGGCGACCGATACTTCGGACCGGAACATCCAGAGTCGATCACTGAACTATGGATCCCAATCAAATAACAGGCATGGAAACGAAAACTTCCAAACCAACCGCTCACGTGAAGGTGCTCTCCGGGTTTTACTATCTGGTATCAGGGTGTTTGTTTCTCACAGGTCTTGTTTACTGCCTCATGTCCGGCTTTTTAAAGAACAGCTTCACTGACAACGCTATCATGCAAGAAACGACAACTGACCAGTTTGTTTTGTATGGCATTGTTATGATTGCGTTATCCGTTCTGGAAGCGCTGTTAGCGTTGAACTTATGGAAGCTAAAGAAGTGGGCAAGGATTGTAGCTCTGGTCATATCTTCCCTGGGACTACTATGGGCCGTTGTAGCAATATTTGTTTACGGAGGATTAGAGAACTTATTTTTCATAGCCTTACATGGCTATTTTATGTGGGTATTAAGCACAAAATACGATGGATGAAATCATACAACTAACGAACGAAAACATTGAGAGAGAGCATATTTGCTGTGCCATTTCAGACAAGAAATGCAAAGACAGCTATGAACTCAAAAAACAGTGGCTCAGCCAAGAATTCAATCACGGATATAAGTTCTATCGGCTAGACGCCAGAGCAAAAGTGTTTATTGAGTTTTGTGATGCAGAAAAAGCCTGGGTGCCGATAAGCGCTCCCAATCACATTTTTATTGGCTGCCTGTGGGTATCCGGAAAGTATAAGGGAAATGGATATGCCAAGGCCCTGCTAAAAAAGGCTGAAGACGAAGCCAGAGAACGCGGCAAGGATGGGCTTGTAACCATCGTTGGCACCAAGAAGTTCCATTTTATGAGCGATACTAAATGGCTGCTCAGACAGGGTTTTGAAGAAGTAGAAAGATTGCCCTATGGTTTTAGTCTTTTGGTAAAGAAGCTTGGTAAACAAACGAAGCAGCCGAGCTTTGGCCAAAGCGCAAAAAGCGGAGAGTGTAGTAATAAAGATGGGATAACAGTCTTTTTTACCAATCGATGCCCATTTTCGGAGTATCACGTGACAAACTCGTTGCTTGAAACGGTCAGGAATCGAAACTTACATCTGGAAGTCGTAAAGTTCGAAACATTGGAAGAGGCGCAAAACTCTCCAACACCGGCAACGATCTTCAGTTTATTCTACAACGGAAAGTTTATTACGACCGATCTCAGCGCCTGCATGGACAGCCGATTTGATAAAATACTAGAGAAAGCACTGAAGTAGTAACCACGCGTGTCTTGTTCGACTGCAAAGTGCGTTTCAAATGCTTAGGCTCTTTCTGACGCTGGTCTTTTAGACCACCGCTTCACCTGTTAACCTGATGAATACTTTTACCACTGGTTAGCCCTATCTAACGAATGAGTTAAAAGAGTCATGCGCGTAACAGAAGTTCAGCTAAACGAGGAGTACTTAATTGCTAAGCAAAGCAACAACATTGACTATGTGGATGTGTTTCAGGTCGAAATTGAATCATTGGAACCACCCGCTCCGAAAGACTGCATGGTGGCTTTTTTCAGGTCCTTCCCTCCTTTCTTCACTGCACTGCTGCTTCTAAGAGAAAAGATTGCTGGTGCATTTGGACTCAAAACAGCTCCGGAAAACACACAAGAAGCCAGGGAGAAACAGCTGAATGAGTTTCAGGGAAACGTGGGTGACCACATCGCCATTTTCGAAGTGCTCGATAAAAACAGCGTTGAATTGCTCACCGGCCAAAAGGACAAGCACTTAGATTTTAAGCTATCATTTATCAGCTATCAGAAAGACAATCACTCGATCATTGAATTGGCCACCACAGTAGTCATTCACAATGCACTGGGCAAGGCCTACTTCTCCATTGTCCGGCCCATTCATCGCATCTATATGAAGCGCATCATGAGAAGAATGGTGAAAAAGTTACATAACTCCTCTTAACATCTGAATCCGAAAAGCGAAGCAGCTCTCCTTAACCGAAAACGTTGTAGGTTCATAACCAAAAACCATGGCCAAACAACTATTCATCGCCCTCTTCGCTTTTACCCTTATCGGATGCGCTGAGCAACAAAGCAGCGTAAACCACGAACCTGCAGAAGATATACCAAATGGTCGCATTCTATTCGTCTGCACAAATGTGGATGAGGTCAACGGAGCAAAAAATGGCACTTTTCTCTCTGAAATAGCCGTTCCGTTTATTCTCTTCGAAGAAGAACACTACGCGATAGACATTGTCTCACCACAAGGTGGTTTCATACCCATTTACTACAAATTCGATACGACAGAAATCATTGATCGCGCTCTGAAATCTGATGACTACCAGCATAAAATTCGAAATACGTTCAAACCGGGCGAAGTGAACCCACAAGTGTATGATGCGGTGGTATTACCTGGCGGATATGGCCAGTTCTGGGACATTCATCAGAACCAAACCATCAATGAACTCGTTGCCAACATCTACGAACAAGGTGGAGTTGTCGCAGCTCTGGGTCATGGCACATCATCGCTTGTACATGTGACATTGTCAAATGGCCAGCCTCTTGTAGAAGGTAAAACACTTACATGTTTCCCGAGTTGGTTTGAGCAGGAAGTCATGTTTGAGGCTGATTATGGCAAATTACTGCCATTTGATATGGAAGTAGAACTCGAAAAGCGAGGAGCTAACCTGATGCGAGTAGACAAGGAAACGCGAAGCAACGGTCAAATTGTGGACGAAGACAACCGCATCATTACCGCATCTTCTGCTACCGGAGGAGAATTCATTGCTGAGGAAGTTATCGGTATGCTACAGGGTCAAAGCCTTCCCAACGTTGACCTTCGACCAGTTGATCAGTGATGGACTGGCTTAACTATATCCATTTCAAGTCCGAACGGCTTGCGACAGCCAACCTGACTCAAGCCGATGCAACTGCGCTTTTTCAAATCTATTCGGACAAAGAAGCAATGAAATACCATGGCAGCGCTCCGATGGAGAGCATCGAAGATGTCTATGCGATGATTACCGCGCAATTGACAACCCATCCCATATCAAAACTTAGGCTCGGAATACGACTCACAGCAAACAATCAACTTATCGGAACCTTGCTCCTTGTCTGGAATACCAAAACCCGAGAATGCGAAGTGGGGTTTTCTTTTGGCAAAGACCATTGGGGAAACGGCTACGGGCAAGAAACGCTGGCCATGATGGAGGAAAAGCTCAGTGCAGTTGACCGCGTTCAGACAATCAAAGCGTGGAGTAACAGGGAAAATCAGGCCTCAATTCGCATCTTTGAAAAAGCTGGATTCTCCGTGATTGAACAAAACGAACACCCACAGAGTTATCTGTTTGCCAAAAGAATAAGACATGAACAAGAATAAAGTTGTTGACGAATACCTGGCCAAGAAGGACCATCCGATGAATGCAGAAATTCAACGCGTCCGCGAAATCATTTTAAGCACACATGATGGCATCGAAGAAACCATCAAATGGAGTAGCCCCACATTCCTATACAAAGGAAACATGGCCTCATACTTCATGAACGCTAAAAAGCATGTGAGTCTGATGTTTCATAAAGGTGCGTCTATCAACGACCAAACCGGATTACTCGTTGGCGATGGAAAAGAAGGACGTGCAGCCAAATTTCAGAGCATGGAGGACATCGAAAACCGTAAAGAAGACCTCGAATCTGTTGTACTCGAATGGGTCAGAATGCAGGACGAACTGAAATAACCCTCATCACTCTTAACAACGAAGACCTTGTCACGTACATTTAGAAAAGCCGAAACATCTGATGCACCCGTTATTTGGGATATTCTGAAAGGTGCTATCGAGCGCAGAAAGCAAGACGGGAGTAATCAATGGCAGGATGGATATCCGAACCCCGATGTCATCAAATCTGACATTGAAAAAAGTGTCGGGTTTGTTTTGGCTGAAAACGAAACCATTGTAGGCTATGCGGCTGTACTCATCAATGATGAACCCGAATACGACAATCTGGAGGGTAACTGGTTAACCAACGGGGACTTTACTGTGTTTCATCGCGTGGCCATTTCACAAGATCACTTAGGTAAAGGATTGGCCAAGGAGATGATGAGATGCATTGAGGAATATACGCTCAGCCAGGGCATTAAGAGTATAAAGGCCGATACCAATTTCGATAACCCAGCCATGCTCAATATATTCGAAAAACTAGGTTACTCCTATTGCGGCAAAGTCTATTTCAGAGGTAGTCCCAGAAAAGCATTTGAGAAAGTGCTGGTTGACCCGATTTAAAAATTACTCGGATGAAAAGAGTTGACATTAAAAAGGGTACCGTATTGCAACGCGAAGGTGATCAGAGCAGCAAGGTATATGAGGTAGCATCAGGCTTACTTCGAAGCTATACCATTGATCAAAAGGGCAAAGAGCATATTTTCATGTTTGCTCCTGAAAACTGGATCATTGCAGACGCTGTTCAAGATGGTGAACCTTGTGAATTTTTCATTGATGCACTGGAAGACTCAACCCTTATCATTCGAGACAAAGACCTGAACAAAACCACTCCTAACATTCAGGCTATAGCCAGACGCATGTTGGTGCTTCAAAGAAGGGTGATTATGCTCATGAGCTTTTCCGGTTTGGATCGATACGAACACTTTATACAGACATACCCCGATCTAACGCAACGTGTGCCCCAACGCATGATTGCTTCATACCTGGGCATTACTCCAGAGGCACTGAGCAAAGCCAAAGGAGATAAGATCCGAGGTGACAGGTAATCTTAATAATTATTAATGCACAGCCCCTGGCGCCAGCTGACTTTTGTCTTATTAATTATCAATAAAACAAACAGTTATGAAAGCATACATGCTAGCATTTGTAAGAGTCAACGACTTAGAAACATTTAATCGGGAATACATTGAAAAGGCAGTGCCTATTGTTCAACGACATGGTGGCGTTACCGTAGCAGTAGACGAAACCCCGTCTACCATCGAAGGTGAGGTGCCTGGCGGACGTGTCGTCATTGTGGAATTTGATTCAAAACAAGCCGCTCATGATTTTTACAATGACCCAGAGTACCAACCCATTAAAGCCTGGAGGCAGCAAGTTAGTGAAAGCGACTCCATCATCTTTGAACGGGGGTTTTAATCAACGCGTCAAAACGTTCATACAAAAAGCGGTTTGTTGATTCACAGACCGCTTTTGTTTGTTGCGCTGCGAAACCAACTTCCTCGCCATAAAAATTGGAGTCATGTCCTTTTCATAGAGGCTATAATAACATCGCGATGCTGCTGCCCCCATTGATACAGTGCGTAAATGACCGGAGTGGCAGATTTGCCATAGTCTGTTATCTGATATGAAACCGAAATGGGTCTGGTATCAGACACCAATCTGTTCACCATTAAATTCACTTCAAGTTCTTTCAGCTCTTTGGAAAGCATCTTTGGAGTGATTCCTGGAACACTATTCTGAAGCTGCTTAAAGCCGCACTGCTCATAGTAAACCAACACGCTTATTATCTGAATTTTCCATTTTCCCTTAAACACGTCAAGCGCATCTCTCACGGGCAACAATTTTTCTAAACATTCTTTGGGCGTTTTCTCTTCTCTCTGCATTCCTTGCTTTTTCTAGAGGTATACTTTTGTATACTACTATATTTTATATATCTGCTTTCAAATGTATACTAACCACTCTACTTTTACAAAATAATTCAGATACGGATGCAGATTGAGCATCCATTAAACAAACGAACAAAACATGAATATTTTAGTAATTGGAGGGACCGGAACCATTGGAAAAGAAGTCGTTAACCTCCTGAAACGAGATCACCATGTGATAGCCATCGGGCGAACAAGTGGTGACTACCAAATGAATTTTGAAAACAAGGCATCTATCGAGAAGATGTTCAATGATTTCAGTGATATAGATGGTATCATCTCATTGGCTGGAGACGCAGAACTGGCTCCTTATCACTCACAGCCAGACGACCAAATAAACCTGGCTATCAATAGTAAGTTAAAGGCCAATTTGAATCTGATCAGGGTGGCATCGAACCGATTAAATAAAGGAGGATTCGTTTTACTTACATCTGGCATGGCAGCTCAGGATTTTATGCCAGGTGCATCGTCTGTATCTATGGCCTTGGGCGGCCTTGAAACATATGTAAAGTCCATTCAGATCGAACCATACAACAACATCCGGGTTCAGATGATCAGGCCCGTTGTCATCACTGAAACACTAAAAACCTTTAAGCTGGATCTTCCATACTCTGTCTCTGCACGAGAAACAGCAAAAATTTATCAGGAAGTAGTCGATGGGCATCATAACGAAGTCATTGTGAATGTCTCTGACCTAATCCATCAATAACAGAAAACAACTCAAACATGAAACGAGAAATATCATCAGACTTTCCGTTTGAATCAAAATACATGGAAGTCAAGGGAAGCAAGATTCATTACATCGATGAAGGGCATGGCGATCCTGTGCTCTTTATTCATGGCAACCCAACTTCATCATATATCTGGCGGAATATAATTCCCTACATAACACCAGATGCACGGGCAATAGCCGTAGACCTAATAGGCTTCGGAAAATCTGATAAGCCAGATATCAACTACGGCTTCAGAGACACCTATGCTTATCTGGAGGCGTTTATAGAAAAACTGGGGCTTCAAAACGTAACAATTGTAGTTCAGGACTGGGGCTCAGGATTGGGCTTCCACTACGCCAACTTACATCGGAAGAACATCAAAGCGATTGTTTTTATGGAAGCTATGTTCAAACAAAAACGATGGGAAGACATGCCAGCAAGCGTGCAAAAGGCGATGAAACTCATCAAATCCAAGTTTTTCAGCTGGTTGGTGTTGGGCGTAGCCAACCAATTCGTCAAAAAAATGCTACCCGATGGAGTCAAACGTTCGCTTAGCAAAGCCGAAATGAAGGCTTACCTAGCCCCGTTTAAAACCCTAAAGAGCAGAAAACCAGTGTACGTTTTTCCAAGAGATGTTCCCGTAAGCGGCACTCCTCAGCATGCTGCAACTGCAGTTGATAATTACCACAGTTGGCTAAAGCAAACAGACATTCCAAAACTGGGCTTTTACGTTGATCCGGGCATGCTTATTACGATGGAAGAGGCTGAATGGATGAAGTCGAATATTGCCAATCTCGATATGGAATTTCTCGGTCAGGGGTCTCATTTTATACAGGAAGATTATCCACACGAAATCGGAGCCAAACTATCCGAATGGTACAAGGCCCTTAAATAATAAGCACATGGAATATCTATATACAGCTATCCGGATCTTTGCCGGAATCGGATTGTTTTTTTTCGGACTCAACAAAATCTTCCATTGGGCTAAACCTCCCTACAAAGGAGAAGGGCTGAGATTAATTGAAACAATTCAAACGGTTGGAAACGGTTACATCTGGAAACTGGTCATTCTTGTTGAGATCATTTCAGGGCTATCCTTCATTACAAATCAATTTGTCCCATTGTTTGCGATCATCCTTTTTCCGGTGATGCTTAACGCCTACCTCTTCCATATGTTTATGGAGCGCAACAAGGGCATGATCGGAGCTATTCTCTTTTATGCCATGAACCTGTTCATCCTGATCTACAATAATTCGCATTACCAAAGCATTCTTTCTTAGAATGCCCTGATGAACTCAACTACTGTATACCGGTTCGTATCTAACGAACCGGTGTTAAAACCTCAGATACCATAAGTTAATTTAACTGCCAGCATATCTGTGAGCACATCCAATGTACTTAATTCGTTTATCCTCTTTCGCCGGACAATGATTAAACGGATAGCTGCATTTACATCACTGACATTCCTGCTCTTAGCCATATGCGGATCATGTCAAACATCCAAAGATGTATCTCAAACATATCCTCGCATGATTGGCGATATCTCGCACGATACGGCACTAGATGACCCCAGTTTTGAGCTGTGTAATGATGAAAGCAAAGCAGTTCAGTACTATGCGCTCAACAGCATATTTGGGGATAAGCCCTTCGTACAAGAGAAATATGAAGTGGAACGCATTTTTGAAGAAAACTATGATTCGTCTGTGGCTGCAAAAGAATCAGGCCTGATACGCATTCGTTTTTTGGTAAACTGCGAGGGACAGGCAGGCAGATTCAGAGTGCTTGGTATGGATGAAGCGTATAATGAGAAAGAGTTCGATACGACCATCACCGATCAACTGTTGACCATATCGAAAAAATCACTCGCCTTTAAACCTTGCAAAACAGATAAGGGACAAGCCGACTACTACATGTACATCATTTTTAAAATCAAGGACGGAGCCATCGTTGAAATACTTCCCTAGTTATGAAACCATACTTCGCCCTTACCGTTACACTACTCTCCTACCAGCTTCTGTATAGCCAGGACAACTGCAATGTGTTTTTATGGAAGGGAGATTCGTGTAGATACAACGCATGTACCTTCCTCGAAGAATCGCCTTCGTACTTTCAGCTCACTCGCGAGTATCACGAAATAAAAGATCAGGCACTCGAGATATGTCCCGAATATGCTGTCGTATACAAACACAAGTCTACCGCCTACCTCAAAACCGGTGATTTTGTAGGCTGGAAAAAACTGATCGACCAAGCCGTTGACCTCTACCCTGAAGAAAATCTGGATTACCGAGGTTGGTGCAGGTTTCAGTTCTTCAGAGACTATCAGGGAGCTATAGATGATATAGAGCGTTTGGAAGATCTGGTTGATTACGATATTGGGTTCTGTCAGAACGGAGATTATCACCTGGTCATAGCCAAAGGACTATGCTATAAAATGATCGGTGAAAACGAAAAAGCCATTGAAATCATCCAAGGTCAAATAGAACGCGATCCCTCGTCCGTTGGCCTCTACGACTATTTGCACTTGGGTGTTCTCTACCTCGAAAACGGTGAATATGACAAAGCCCTGGAAGCTTTTTCAGAGCAGAAGAAATACTACGAATTGGCCGAATGCCTGTACTATGAGGCAATGGTGTTTAAGAAGCTAGAACAGCAAGCAGCCTACGAGACAAGCGTGCAAAAAGCACATGCTCTTTACACAGATTCGCAACACATGATAGATACCTATACGCATCATGTAGACAAAGTCTATCTGGCAGAGATCGAAGCTGAGCTAGCCCAAATGGACCGTTAATCAAGTAACCGTTTCCTCTAACACCAGAAGCCTTTGCCTGAATTAGCGCTAAAAGCTCGGCTCCACTCATCAACCCTTTTTCGCCAACCATCCATTCTTTCACTCCTTGGCACATTTCTAAACAATTGACAGGCCTTTGCTCCGTAATATTGTTTGAGTGATAAGCTTTAAAAACATAAACAAGTATTACCAGTCGGGTTCGCATAAGCTGCATGTTCTGCGCGATATCAATCTGGAAGTAGGAGCTGGTGAATTGGTCTCCATTATGGGATCATCTGGTTCGGGAAAATCAACGTTGCTCAACATCTTGGGTATACTGGATGAATACGACAGCGGTGAGTATAGACTGGATAATACCCTTATCCAGAACCTATCCGAAAAGAAAGCAGCCGAATACCGCAATGAATTCATTGGATTTATTTTCCAGTCGTTCCACCTTTTGGGCTACAAAAATGCCATGGAGAATGTGGCCTTACCGCTCTATTACCGAGGCGTAAGCAGAAAGCAACGAAACAAAATTGCCTGCGAATACCTTGAGAAAGTAGGATTGCTTGACTGGGCAGAACACATGCCCAACGAGCTTTCGGGTGGGCAGCAACAGCGGGTTTCTATTGCCAGGGCGCTTATTTCAACTCCGAAACTTATTCTGGCCGATGAACCAACTGGTGCATTGGACTCAGAAACGTCCAACAACGTGATGGACTTGTTTAGAGAAGTAAACAAACTCGGCATCACCGTATTGATCGTGACGCACGAACAGGACATTGCCGATAAAACCGACCGACAAATACTCCTGAAAGACGGACAGGTTGTCGAAAAAACAGCCGTGCATGTTTGATCTCGACAAATGGCAAGAGATATTTAGCACAATTCGGAAAAACCGAACCAGAACCTTTTTGACTGGTTTTAGTGTGGCATGGGGCATATTCATGCTCATTATACTGCTGGGTTCGGGTAAGGGACTGCAAAACGGCACCGAACAATCATTTGCAGGTGATGCTATCAACTCTGTATGGGTGATGCCAGGTGTTACCTCCATGCCTTATGACGGGCTTCAACCCGGACGCGAAATTCGGTTGACCAATAGCGATTACGAGGCCATTGCGGCCAATATTACCGGCATCGAAAATCTATCGGCACGTAAGTACCTCAACTGGATGAACCAGGTTTCTTACAAAAACAAAACGGGCATTTTCAATGTGGTTGGTTGTCATCCGGGTGAGCAGGCCGCAGAGGACATCAAGGTGGTGAGTGGCCGATTTGTCAATGATCTGGACATGCACGAGGGGCGCAAAGTGGCATGCCTGGGAATGGACATGAAACTAGAGCTGTTTGGAGATCAAAATCCCATAGGTGAATATGTCAATGTAAATGGCATTCCCTTTAAAGTGATTGGCTACTACACCGATGAAGGTGGTGATCGCGATGTACTGCGTTGTTGGGTACCGTTAAGTACGCATCAAAAGGTTTTTGGCGATCCGTTTAGAATCGACCGTATGTCTATGACCACAGGTGATGCCAGCATAGAAGAAGCGCAGCAAATTGTAGATGCTATTTCTGCTCAGCTACAAGCAAAGCACCGATACGCCCCTAATGACGAGCGCGCCATGAATGTGCGCAACCGGGCAGAATTCCTACAGCGATTCCTGGACCTGTTTTTCGGCATCAAGGTGTTTATATGGATCATCGGGTGCGGAACCATTCTGGCTGGCATTGTAGGCGTGAGTAACATTATGATGATTGTGGTAAAAGAGCGCACCAAGGAAATCGGTATCCGAAAAGCCATGGGAGCCACTTCGCGTTCCATTGTCAGTCTGATTATGCAGGAATCTATCTTCATTACAACCATTGCTGGTTACATTGGCCTGACGTTGGGTGTGGCATTGCTCGAATGGGCCGGAGGAATGCTCACTGGCAACGAGTTCTTCGTCAATCCCGAAGTGGATATCAAAGTAGCCATCAGCGCCACCGTGCTCCTGGTTATCTCAGGTAGCATAGCCGGATTTATTCCCGCCTTGCGCGCTGCTAAAATTCAACCCGTTAAAGCCCTTAGAGAAGAATAGCATGTTTGACAAGGACCGTTGGCAGGAAATATATCACGTGTTGGCTCAGAATAAACTGAGGACAGCTTTGACGGCCTTTGGCGTATTCTGGGGCATGTTCATGCTGGTTATACTTATGGGTTCGGGTAATGGACTCAGAAATGGGGTGATAGGCGGATTCTCAAGCTTTGCCACGAACAGTGTATTTCTATGGGGACAGTCGACAAGCCTTCCGTATAAAGGATTTAAGAAAGGTCGCGGTGTTGGCTTTTATAATGATGATACCGAAGCGTTACAACGCGAACTGAAAGATGCACTTGTGGTAGCTCCTAAATGCCAGTTGGGCGGCTATCGCGGAAGCAACTACGTATCGAGAGATAATCATGTGGGTAGCAGCTTCTCCATCACAGGCGAAAGTCCCGAAATCATGAAAATCACTCCGAAGCAAATCATTCGGGGTCGGTGGTTAAACCAGAAAGATGTAGAGGAAAAAAGGAAAATAGCTGTCATTGGCACCCGGGTGCGCGATATACTTTTTGACCCGGACGAAGAACCCATTGGTGACTACATCAACATCAACGGAGTTTACTTCATGGTAGTAGGCATTCACGATCTGGAGTTCACCTCGGAGCGCAGTGATGATGAGCTCGAATCCATTATGCTTCCTATTTCCACCTTTCAGCAGGCCTTTAACTGGGGCGAGCGCGTAGGCTGGTATTCCATCATGGCCAAAGATGATGCCGACATCAATGTGGTGGAGGTGCAAGCGCGTGAGATTTTGAAGTCACGGCATAACATTCATCCTGAAGACCACCGGGCTATTGGCGGTTGGAACGCCTCAGAAGAATTTGGTAAAATCACCGGACTCTTCACCGCTATTCAAATTCTCGTATGGATTGTAGGCATCGGAACATTAATGGCTGGTGTGATTGGTGTTTCCAACATCATGTTGATTGTGGTCAAGGAGCGCACCAAGGAAATTGGCATTCGAAAAGCGATTGGTGCTACCCCCTACCTCATCATTTCTCAGATCATCTTAGAAGCCATCATTCTTACCGGAATTGCCGGTTACCTGGGCCTGTCGGCTGGAGTTGGAATTTTAGAAATGGTCAATGATGCCATGGGCGAGTCTGGTGGCATGTTTCGCAATCCGGAAATCGATTTACAAGCGGCATTGACCTGTCTGGTCATCATTATTATTTCAGGAGGTTTTGCAGGAATTATTCCCGCTCGAAAAGCCTCTAACGTTAACCCAATTGTTGCATTAAGAAGCGAATAAACCTTTTATATGAAATCTATAGTTAGAGTACTCGGTCTCGTTGTTATCCTCGGAATTTTCGTGTGGACACTTTGGTTCCTGTATCAAAAGAATCAGGAAGTGCCTGTGGTATTTGAAACCGTTCAGGCAGAAAAGAGAGACATTATCAAAAAGAGTGTAGCCACTGGTTCGGTTGTTCCTCGCAACGAAATCTTTATCAAGCCGCAGATTTCGGGCATTATCCAGGAGATTATGATAAAACCAGGTGATATTGTAGCCGAAGGCGACCTGATTGCGCGTGTGAAAGTGATTCCGGACATGGTGTCTCTCAACAATGCAGAAAACAGAGTTAACCGGGCTCAAATCTCATTGGCCAACTCAAAGATCGACTACGATAGAAACAAATCTCTATTGGACCAGAAGGTAATCTCAGCAGCCGAGTTTCAGCAGTTTGAGCTCAATAAGCAACAAGCGCTGGAAGAGTTTAACGCAGCCGAAGATGCCCTGGCCATTGTCAAAGAAGGTGTTTCCAAGAAAGCTGGAAACACGTCCAATACACTCATCAAATCCACAGTGAGCGGAATGGTACTGGATGTACCAGTGGAGGAAGGTTTCAACGTGATCGAGGCAAACAATTTCAACGATGGAACTACCATAGCGAGCATTGCCGATATGGACAACTTGATTTTTGAAGGAAAAATCGATGAATCGGAAGTAGAAAAGCTGAAACTGGGCATGGAGCTTATTCTAAAGATTGGAGCCATTCAGGAAGATGATTTTACGGCTATTCTCGAATATATCTCACCCAAAGGCGTGCAGGAAGAAGGAGCCATTAAGTTTGAAATAGAGGCAGCTGTGACCATTGACTCGAGTCAGTTTATCAGAGCAGGATACTCGGCCAACGCAGATGTGGTTCTCGAAAAAGCCACCGATGTACTAGCAATAGAAGAAGGCCTCATTACGTTTCAAGATGGAGACGCTTATGTAGAAGTAGAAACCGGGAAGGATGTATTTGAAAAGCGGAAAATTGAGACGGGTATTTCAGATGGTGTCTACATTGAAGTAAAATCCGGTATTGCTGAAAGCGATCAAATCAAACAACCTAACCTCAATATTGAGGAGGAGCAAAAAGGCCCGGGAAGAGGGTAATCAGATGAAAACAAGCAGCTTTATTTTATTTCTGAGCATCGCCACCATAGTGATGAGTAGCTGCAATTCATATCCCTGGGACCCAACCTATACCTGCACATGTGAGCTGGAAAATGATAATGTTATTGTGGCTATTCAGCTTGAAGGAATGTCTGAAGCAGAAGCCCAGTTTAACTGCAGTGCTAACGAAGATGCCTACACATCACCGGCCACTTGTGAGCTTACACGTAACAACTGATTAGCGAACAGCTATCTTCCAATCTGTATTAAACGGACACTCCTTGTATTGGTCGTCTACCCATACATAAGCCGAGTGCTTGTAACGCTGAATCCAATCTTCCAGTTTCTGGTTTTCCTTCATTCGAACGGCTGATTCCTGAATTCGATTGTAATCATCCACCAGATTGGCTTCATGCGGCTCTGTCATTTCAATGAGCTTAAGCAGTCGATACGCTTTCTTTCCGTCCTGCATTTGAAACAACTCTGGTTGTGACATATCTCCAACCTTCATTTTTTGCACTGAAAACAGCAAAGACCGATCGATTTGACCCAGGCTCTCTACATCAAACCGATTGGTAGCATCTGTTGGGTTAATCATCTCTCCTCCATTCATACGCGTGTCCTTATCATCGCTGTAATCAATGGCCGCTTTCGAGAAGGTCAATGAATCGATGCTCACAATTTGCTCACGAAGACTGTCCAAATAAACCTTGGCCTTCTGAAGGTCTAGCGGTGAAACTTGAGGAATCAATAGGATGTGTCTTACGTTTAACCGATCACCTTTGCGCTCAATCATTTGAATGATATGGTATCCAAACTGAGTTTCAACCACGTCTGATACCTCTCCAGGCTGGAGCGACATGGCCACATTGGCAAACTCAGGCACCAACTCTGTTCTATCCAAAAATCCCAATTCTCCATTCTTCATGGCCGACCCGGGATCTTGCGAATAGAGGTATGCCAGTGTACCAAAGCTCTCCCCGCCTTCTACTCTCTTTTTAAAATCGCGCAAACGTGTCTTAATGTTTTCTTTTTCCTCGTTGTTGATTGGAGGCATTCTTACGATCTGAGCCATCGTTACCTCAGAGTTGATGTAGGGAATACTGTCCTTGGGAATAGATGCGTAAAACTCGCGAACTTCCACTGGTGACACCTTCGTTTCGCCCACTACGCTTTGCTGCATTTGCTGCACGAGTAAAATATCCTCTACCTCATCCTTAAAATCTTCTTTGATCTGATCGATAGTCTTCCCATAAAACCGAACCAGTTCTTCTTCAGAACCGATCTGAGAGATAAAGAATCGAAGCCTTCTATTCAGCTCCTGCTCCACCATTTCGGGAGATACGGTAATACTATCGGCCTTTGCCCGCTCTATAAAGAGCTTTTGATACATCTGGTCCTCCAGAATCTCGCATCGGGTGTTTTCATTAACGGCCATATCGCTTAACGTCATCTGATCGATTTGCTCTTCAATGTCAGATGACAGCACAATCTTCTCGCCAACTACAGCAATAACCTTATCAATGACCTGTGGTTGAGCTAAACTTACCTGAAGGCAAGCGAAGAATATCAAAAGTGTGAAACCAGTTTTTTTCAAATTATTCCTGAATTTGCGGTTTATCATAACGAACAACATTCCTCTTTGATATTCCTTCTTTGTAAAGTGATGTACGAATCGAGCTCAAAAGCTCAAGTTTTCTACGATTCAAAATTAAGTTCTTGATCCGATCTCGCTCCAGCTCCAATGGAGACAAGGTGTTTTTTGACTGAATCTTCTCAATAAACAGCAGATACTGGTGCTCGTCATCCTGAAACTTGACCAAATTTCCAGTTCTTAAAAAAGACTCTTTATTGTAGACCTCAATAGGCAATTCTCTCAGCAGCTCGTTCAAATAAATCCACGATGTGTCATCGTAGTACTTGACCGCATAACTGTGACAGTAATTGGTCAACTCTGCCCGATCAACACTATCAGCTGACTGCAACCACTGCTCTACATCCGTCAAATCAGGACTATTGAATTGAAGCTTCACATAACGCACTTTCAATATGTAGTCGTTTAGCTGAAAGCTCTCCTGGTTTTCATCGTAAAACGCAATTATTTCCCTCTCTGAAATGGTCGTATCCAGCTTTTGATGCACTTGCTGTTTCTCATACTCAAATATGAATAGCTCTTTGCGATAAGAAGCCACTTGCTTCTCAATAAGCTCACTGGATGCTCCCAGGTTATACTTGGCCTTCTCGTAAACAAGCTCCTCGTTGATCCAGCTTTGAATAAGCGAATTGGCCAACTCTGTGCTATCTGCTGCTACCAGTTCATCGGGAATAGACTCGTTAAGCTCGTCCAATGTGAGCACCTTATCGCCCACTTTGGCCACTATTTTATCCTCAACCTCTGTGTTTTGGCAACCTGCCAAACACAACGGTACAAATGCAATGAGGATAAACCTATACTTCAAAATCTACTACTTCTTGATGTCGTTGAAGACAGCCTGATCGACTGAATATGTGAACTTACCACGTAACTCTTCAATCCAGAGTTTTTCCAAATGAGATTGGTAAGCCGATGTAACCAGGCCTCGAGATTCATTTAGCGTCTTGGGTTGAGGAAAACGCACTTCGTGAATCTGCACCAATGCCACTTTTCCATTTTCCAGAGCCAGTGTGTGAATACCGGGTATCCACTCAACCTGATCTACGTACTCGTCATCCTTCTCTGAATACACGCCTGAACGGATTGACACGTTCAATGCATTGTCTTCATTTAATTCGCTTTCGATAGCCGAATCTGTCAATGATTTCTTCACTCGCTTCTTCGCAAGTTTCTCTGCTTTAGAAGCAATATCCTCTGATGCACATATGTACACCGAAGCATCTACTCGTTTGCCCCACATGAAATCGTTCTTATGCGCCTCGTAGTAATCAGCCAGACCAGCGCTGTCCTTCACAGCCTTTGACCACACCTTTTGATCCATGAGGTCAAAGAGCAAAATGCCATCGTGATACTCTTGTAACAGAGCCTTGAATGCCGGGTGCTTATACGCCAACACGCCATCTTCAAACTCTATGAGAGCGGCATTGATGTAACTTTCCCACTTGGTGGCCAGTACATCCTTTAACATCTGCCCCTTGGGTAGGCGCTTTTGAAACTTCTTGAGGTAAATGATGTAATCGTTCTGCGTGAAGTTCACAGTTTTTCCACTGTACTTATTATCTGTAATCGTGATAAGTGGACCGTTTAAGTCAACTCCTTCTGCAGGTTGCCAGGTTCCCTCCAAAAACTCACTGGTCACATTCTTGTGGACTATATCGCGGTTTTTGTTGTTAAAGGTCAACGCGTACTCTCGTTTCAAGGTTTTCAGCAAAGACACACGTCCTTTCTGACCTCGTGAATCGCGCTCAATCTTCTTCTTAATTGATCCCTTTAGTTCGTCAAACGTTCCTATTCCTTTATAATCTTCTCGTCTGATAATGTGCCAACCATACGATGTTTGCACGGGCACCGAAATGTCTCCATTGTTCTCAAGCGAGAAAGCGGCATTTTCAAACGCATCTACCATTCGGCCTGTTCCGAACCAAGGAAGTAAACCACCTTTAGCTGCGGTTCCTTTATCCTCAGAATACTCTTTAGCAAGCGCTTCAAAATCGCCACCAGCCAAAAGCTGCGCATGAATCTCCTGGATTTTAGCCCCAGCGTTTTTCTGCTCTTCTGGTGTCATGGTCGCATTGCTCTTGATCATGATATGCGATGTCCTGATCTCGCCTCGTGCAGGTCTTTTGTCTTTTACGAAGATGACATGGTAACCAAACCGCGTACGTACTGGTTTTGACAGTTTCCCAATAGGCGTTTTGTAAGCACTGTTTTCAAAAGGATACACCATGGAGAACGCGGTAAAGTAACCGAGATCTTCTGCGATAGTGCTTTTATCATCATCCGCACTAAGTTTAGCAATGGCACGCTCCATCTCATCCTGAGAAGAAATGCCGCTGGCAATTTTCTTGATTCGCTTAAGAGCAGCCAACGTATCGGCTGGCGAAGCATTCTCAGCTACCTTAATGAGAATATGATTGGCCGCCACATCTTCCTTCATTCGAGCATATGCCTCCTCGATTAACTGATCGTTTAGCGCCCTGTCAACGAGGTAAGGTTGTGCCAATTGTCTTCTGTAGCCTGAAAGCTCATTGACAAATTTTTTGGCCGTATCCATTCCCAACGACTCTGCTTCCTTGACCTTAAGTTTGAAATTGACAAACAAATCAAGATACTCGTCAATGGTCTTTTTATCGACCACATTGGCGGTGTTATTCTTGTTATAAATCGACAAAAACTCATCAACTGTCACTTTCTCATCTTCGATGGTCAATAACGTACGGGTATCCTGAGATACGGCCACGAAACCAGCCAATAAAAAAGTTAGTCCTAATAGTGCTCTTTTCATTTTCATGTTGTTTAGACGAACGAATTATCGACTCGTATAGTTAGGTGCTTCACGTGTAATAGACACATCGTGTGGGTGGCTCTCTCTAACACCGGCTGCTGTTATGCGGATAAACTGAGCGTTTTGCAACTCTGCAATGTTTGGAGCACCACAGTATCCCATACCTGCTCGCAAACCACCAATCATTTGATACAAAATCTCATTGAGCTTTCCTTTAAATGGTACACGACCAGAAATACCTTCTGGTACCAATTTTTTGACATCATCTTCTACATCCTGAAAGTATCTGTCTTTTGAGCCTTTCTGCATGGCTTCGATCGACCCCATTCCTCGATAAGACTTAAATCTTCTGCCCTCGTAAATGATGGTCTCTCCAGGAGACTCTTCTACTCCGGCAAACATAGATCCGACCATGATAGACGAAGCTCCTGCTGCCAGGGCTTTCACGATATCACCACTGAATCTGATGCCTCCATCCGCAATAACAGGTACTCCTGTGCCGGCTAATGCCTCAGACACATCCATGATTGCCGATAACTGAGGTACACCTACCCCCGCAATAACACGTGTGGTACAAATAGACCCTGGACCTATACCCACTTTTACGGCATCGGCACCAGCCTCAACTAAAGCCAAGGCTGCTGCTGCTGTGGCTACATTACCTACCACAATATCAATGGCTGTATCCTTATATCTTGCCTTTGCATCTTTCAAGAGATCAATCACTCCCTTAGAATGACCATGCGCTGTATCAATAATAACAGCATCTACTCCTGCTGCAATAAGTGCATCCATTCTGTCATATGTGTCAGCTGTAACACCCACTGCTGCTGCCACTCTCAAACGACCAAAATCATCTTTGCAGGCATTTGGACGAATTCGCGACTTTACAATATCCTTAAATGTAATGAGGCCTATCAATTTGTTGTTGGCATCAACCACAGGCAGCTTTTCAATTTTGTGCTTTTGAAGTATCTCTTCTGCCTTAGCCAGGTCAGAACCATCTTCGGTAGTCACCAATCCCGATCCGGTCATAACTTCTTTGACCATGCGGCTCATAGACTTTTCAAAGCGTAGATCGCGGTTTGTGACAATTCCCATAAGGTTCATGGCCTCGTCAACAACCGGAATTCCACCAATGCTATGCTCTTTCATCAGACCAAGTGCCTCACCGATGGTAGCATCACTGCTGATAGTAACCGGATCCTGAATCATTCCACTCTCGGAACGCTTCACTTTACGAACTTCTGCCGCCTGAGCCTCTATGCTCATGTTCTTGTGCAACACACCAATTCCACCTTCCTGTGCAATGGCAATCGCCAAACCAGACTCGGTAACTGTATCCATGGCTGCAGAAACCATTGGAGCTCTCATCTCAATGTTGCGCGAAAACTTGGTAGCAATGCTCACATCTCTGGGAAGCACCTCTGAATACCGTGGGACTAGTAATACATCATCAAAGGTCAAGCCTTCGGTAATTTTTTTTGACGAATCGTTCATAAGCTGCACTTAAAAAATTGGGCAAAAATAGGAAGAGTCAGTGGTTCTGAGGTAGGAAAACTTAATAAGATTGTTAAGTCTTGTTTGCTACCTGATTAAGTGCACTTTGCCTGAAAAACTTACCTGATCGCCTGAGGCATTCTCCATCTGAAGATAGTAGGCGTATACACCCATTGGGCGGCCATTACCAGACCATCCTTCGAGGGGATCGGTAGATTCAAAAACCTTCACTCCAGCCCGATCAAAAATCTGCAGCGTATAGGCTTCCTGATTGATAAAGTTCACCGCTGGGAGAAAAACATCGTTGATCGCATCATTGTTTGGGCTAAAACAGTTTGGAATGGCTGCTTTGGGATCAAACTCAACACATGCCAAATTCGACACTGTGGTATCGGATTTATTAAAGGCATTGCCATCCGCTTCAACGCTTCTCACATAATAACAAACCCTACCAGAAACCAAATCGAGGTCGGACACATCATCGACATACTCATGTAAATCTGGTTGAAACATTAACTGCTCTGTTTCTGTGTTTACACGAACCAGCTCATATCCAAGTTCGCTACTACCCATTAAGTCAAACCCGATGTAATCATTCCAAACCAGCTCATTTTCCAGTAGTACTTCTTTCTTAGTCGCCTGGCAGAATAAACTCTCGACTGAATCTGAAACGCCTATTACCCGATCGCACACATCGTATGCCTGGACTTTATATAGAAATGAAGACTGACCGGCATCTGAACCTTGATCAACCATCTTAAATGAGCCGCTCTTCGCTTCTCGCTCGCCAATCGTTACAAACTTGTCGCTTCCAACAAGCGAACGCAACAAGCGATAGTGAGATGTTTGAGCCGAACTATCGACTAAGACATGTACTTCATTCTTTCCGGTTTCATGATTGTTCTTAATCGAATGAATGAGAAAGTAATCTGGTGAAGACGCTTTCTTCAAATCGAGTACGAATTTGTTGGAGTTTGCTTTAACCCCGTTCTCTTCATCAATGGCCACCACCACATAGGTGTATTTCTCGCCAGCAATCAAGCCGCTATCTATGTATATAGAATCTGCCGCTCCCAGAAGGCCTATACGCTCAGACGGCTTGCCTGCTCCAGACCGATAGACTTCAAATGCGCTCAGGTTTTGCACGCCCACCGGAAATTTCCCCTTGGGCGCATTCCACTTTATGGCAAGTTTTCCAGTGCACACATCGTAGTCAATAGAATCTACAAAAATGGTTTTCAACCTAAGGCTATCGGCCGCCAGATTGTACCACATAGCAGATGAATCAAAACACTGATCATATGGAGCCACTGATAATGTCTCTGCCTGTGCGTTGGCATCGATGCCATGGTTTGCATATGTGTGCTTTAACACATCGACCCCATATATGGTATCTGTGCGTACGAAGAGATCGAAATAATACACGAAGTATCCATTTCCATCAGGCGAGGCACTTTTCCTCCACGCCAGATCAACGAGCCCACTACTCGTGTCTACGCTGGCATAAAGCAAGTTGGTCTTAAGCGGAGGCACATCATCCACAATAAGCTTCTCCGGAACATTGGACTTACTAAAACAGCCACCCTGCCCTTTAATGCGGACCTGGTATTCCACCGTTGTACTACACGAGCTAACAGAGTCGAGAACAGACGTCTGATCAAACTTTGTCGAGGCAAACTGCTGTAGCGAAGTAGCTCCACTTTCCTGCCTAAATACTCTATAAGTAGAATCAGGCGAAGCAAGTGTCATTTCACTCCAAAAAAGAGTAGCCACATTTCCAAAATTCGACACCTGAAGGATAATCGGAGATACGGTATCAGAACCTATAGATGTATCTGCAAAACTGTTTACGTTCGTCCTCATAAAGAAAGCTCCATCACCTGCATAACTTCCTGTGAGCAAAACCGAAGTCTGACTGTAATCCGTTACCTCAGAAATGATAGAAAATGGAGACGTTGAACTGGCGCGATAGTATATCAGAAACTTGTTGAAATCTGCACCTGTGTCTGCAGGATTTGTCCACTCCAGTGTGATGTCATCATTCTCATCTAGCGATATACATCGCAGTGTAGGAGGAGATTGCGCATGAATCGAGCTGGCTATCGTAACCAATAGCAAACAAAAAACGTATGATAGAGTCTTATTCACGTGAATTTACAAAGGTACAACCTCATAATGCACTGTATAACGATAGAACAACAACATTTTGCACAAGGATGAAATCAACGTACAAAGACATTGCTTTATTGTTATTTTTGCCCCTGCTATGCTGCGAGAATTAATATTAACAATAGGAATTATTGCGCTCCTAGGAGTGCAAAATGTCCGTGCCCAATACGCCTGGGATATAGGTGGTAACGTGGGTTTCGCCAATTACCTCGGTGAGATTGGAGGGGGTGCTGGTGAGGCGCGCGATTGGCTACTTGACATGAAGCTGGATCAGACGAGGTGGAACCCCGGTTTCTTTGCCAGATATCGTTTGGACTATAATCTTGGAATTAACGTATCGTTAAATTACGCTCGTCTTCAAGGCGCTGACAGCCTTACCGAAAATCCTAACAGATTCACGAGGAATCTTCATTTCAGAAATGATATCATAGAACTTGCCGTTGTAGGTGAGTACTATTTCTTCAATCAACCAGATGTTGGACGCACTGGTCGTTATTTACTTGATTTCAAAGCATACTTATACGGTGGTATTGCTATGTTCTACAACAACCCAAAGGCTAAGTACCAGGGTGAGTGGGTAGCTCTTCAGCCATTGAACACAGAAGCACTAGCCACACCATATAGTAAGTTCCAGCCTGCTATTCCTGTTGGCTTTGGCTTCTTCTACACGTTCTCCAGACTACATAGATTTGGATGGACATTTGGATGGAGATATACATTTACGGACTACATCGATGACGTCAGTACTTTCTACCCTGATCCGGTAGATCTAGCGTCAGATGATGCTCGAAACCTATCTAACCGTACTCCTGAAGTACAAGGTCATCCTTTGACAAATGGGATTTACGACTCTTTCTCAAAAGGTGGAGTTCGAGGAAATCCGGATGCTAACGATAGCTATCTTATGACCAGCTTTACTTACTCCTACGTTATTCGTGGTAAGAGCAAGAGCTTCGGTAAAAGAAAGAACTACTTATATGGCCGCAAGAGAGGGCGTATGGGTAGAGCACGTTTCTAAAATCCATTTTTATTTCGTTACATTGTTGCATGAAGAATCTAGTTCTATTATGCGCTTTGATGGCACCTGGATGGATGTCAGCTCAAACAGTGAATCCCGATATTTTCAAAAAGAACATCGAGGTTTTGTATGAATCGGCTACTGGTGGATTCAAGGATATTATTCAAGAGCAAACAGGCGAGACTGAAGACGGTGAAGCCAAGCACGGATCGGCCCGGAAGACTTCTGGAGCACGCGAGGTGTTTATAAAAATCGACTCTGAAACCACACATACGTATGTGGCCTATTTTGACGGAAAGGACATCGAATCGGCCGAAAAGGAGCTGGTAGAAATTGCTGGATGGATGGAAGAAGTGCTCGCCACCAAAGGATTGGTACACAATCAGGGTACCGACATTTCATACCATAACTACCGCAAGCACTCTTTTGAATACGATACGGACAATATTGACCTCATGGGAAAATACCCGACTATTTCACTCGGAATACTACGCGATACAGATCCACCAGTGCTCGAGCTGAATATTAACGAGCCACTCTGGAAGTAAGATCAGAAAAATTGGATAAGCTTTGACAGAGGCTTTAGAAATCTGGTAAAAGGATAAGGCTTCAACCCGTTGAGCTTCCAGGCAGCTGCATCTTCCTTGTTAGCTTGCACTCTGTTTTTGAAAGACGCATTGCTCTCACCACCAACTCTCATTTTGACCATGACTTGCGGCAGGTAGGCCGACTTAATCTCGTGCCTGACCATCATGCGAAGCATCAATTCGTAATCGGCTGAAATTCGGAAGTCGGTTCTGTACATTCCATACTCCTCGTACGCGCTGCGCTTGAGGTAGAACGTTGGGTGTGCTGGCATCCAACCATAGTGAAACAGCTTTGGTGAAAAGGGTTTAGAGCGCCATTTTCGAATGACCTTAGATACGTCAGACTTATCCACGTAATCAAGGTCTCCATAGACTGCATCGCATTCTTCCTTCTCAAATGCACTTACTAACTGCGTTATCGTTGATGGAGAGGCCAGGTAATCATCTGAATGCACAAAGCCAATCACATCGCCTGTGGCCATAGAGATTCCTTTATTCAAGGCATCATAGATTCCCTCGTCCGGCTCGCTTACCCACTTCGAAATAATGTCTTGACTGGCCTGAATGATATCTACCGTTGCATCAGTAGAACCTCCGTCTACGACAATGTATTCTATATCTGAATAGTCTTGATTCCGAACAGAGTCGAGGGCAGTTTTGAGCGTTGAAGCACTATTAAACGTAGATGTGATAATTGAAACTTTCACCTAGTCTATTTCCCTCTCTTTTATTTTTTCGGCTGGATTGCCTCGGTAAATACCATAAGCCTCCAAGTCTGAAGAAGCCACCGAGCCCACGGTAAGTACAGCATGACTGCCCACCTTCACACCTTGAGTCACCACCGAATTGGCGCCTATCCAGGCCCCATCTTCAATATCAATGGGTTTCACCCACAAATCAAAACTGGGCTTAGTGTAATCGTGATTACCGTTTAAGATAAGCGCGCCCTGAGATATGCACGCATTGGCTCCTATGGTTACTGTATCCAGGTTATCGATCCAGGCATTCTCACCAATCCAGGCGTTCTCCCCTACTTTCAACTTCCATGGATACTTGATCTTAACATGTGGTTTAAACACCACGTTCTTGTCAATTTTCGCTCCGAAAAATCGCAGCAACCCACGTTTCCAGGAATACGGAAGCAAGAGCGATGAATTGAAGAACAGCTCTGACACCACATACCAAAGCATCCTAACTACAAGCCCCCTTCCTGGCTTGTACCAACTATTATCGAATTTGCTAAGGTCTGTTTTGGTCACTGAAAAGCTCTAAATACTTGGTGCGAATTTCGGAAATATCGAATGTCTTTTGATAATATTCCGCAGCGCGCTTCGAAAATCCACTGAATTCCTCTTCTGACATCTGCCCTGCCCGTTCCAGAACAGACTCCCATTTATTGGGCTGATCAAGAGGAATAACCCAACCAGCTCCACGTTCTTCCAGATCTTGCCACGGAGTCTGATCAGAAATTATGGGCACACACCCGTTAGCCATGGCCTCTACAATGGCATGACCAAAATTTTCATTGAGTGTAGGGAGAATGAAAAACCGAGAGTGCATCATTAATGTCATTAACTCCTGATGTGGAACAGCATCATTAAACGTTACTCCCAGGTCATTCTTATCGGCCTCTTGTTGACAAGCCTCAAGATAATCGAGATCATCTGCCGTACCATACACATCCAGCCGTTTCTCTGTCGCGACACTCGCCAGCCGCTTTATAGCATATTGGAGGTTCTTTTTGGGAGACACACGAGAAGCAAACAAAAACGGAATATGTCGCTTGGTGTTACTACCACTATCGGCAGAATACGGCACATTTGGCAACACCTGAATGCCTGCACCATTACCAAGTGCCTTTTCGATAGACCTTTGTTCGAAATCGTCTGTTGCGTGAAACCGAATCTTTCGATGTAACCCTAGCATCTTGAAAACAGCCACAAACCCTTTCTTCTTAACTGGCTTTAAAGACAACGCACCTTCGCCCAACATGCCTCTTGGCGCCATTATAACCTTTGATAAAAGACCTCTCTTCCTCAATTCTAACAACGGTTTCACGGCAAATCTGAAGGAGAAAAAACTATTCAAATAGATGGCATCCCAATCAGATTGATCAAGTACAACTCCAATGTTGTTGGCATGTGCTTCTGGGGAAGAATAAAATACTTTGCAATGCGCGCGTTGTGTCCACTTGTCGCAGTCAATGTTAGGATATGGAGCTTCTTCCATATGATCCCGGTCACTAGTGAATACATATACATTCACATCATCCTTTAGTGCCTTCGCCATGTTCGCCACAGACTGAATGGGTCCTCCGGCCTTAAACCCTGGCAAAAACCAGTCTACCATAATCAGTATGGATGGTTTAGTCGAATCCATTTCTCTTCATCCAGTCAGCTAATACGATCAATGGCCAAACACGTGACCAAGTGACACTTGGATCGCCCTTCTCAAAACGTTTCCATAAATCGTGCAGAGCGGTTGCGTGAAAGCTCTCTGAACTTCCAAGAAGCTCGATATTCTCTACGGCCATTTTTCTGAGATCATTCTTTAGCCAATGTTCCCAAGGTAACACAAAACCCATTTTTGGTCGGTTCACAATACTATTGGGCAACAAGTCGGGGAAGCTCTCGATGAGCAAGCGTTTTGGAGTAGTTGGGTATTTATCTTGATCAGAAATCTGTGTAGCCAGTTCCACGAGCCGATGGTCAAGAAATGGTACTCTCAACTCAAGCGCGTGTGCCATGGACATCTGATCTGAATCCCTCAACAACACATTCTGCATATACGTGGACATTTCTGCAATAGAAATTCTCGATAGAACAGGAAGTTTCGAAAAGTCGGGGTATTGCTCCAGGTCTTGGAGTATAGCTGTTACCCTATTTTGATAGCCGTGAGATTTGTAAATTCTCTTAACCTCTGAATCTAGGAGCACCTTTCTGAATATGGGATAGAGGTGTTCCAAATCAAAGTAATCAGCCTCAAGGATCTCCGTAGTCTTTTTGCTCTGTATTCCGGGTTTGGCAAGAGATAAAGCACCACCAATGGCTGTTCTTATGCCCTTTGGAAAGCTCAGTATCCAGTTTTTTTCAGAGATATATGGAATTCGCTTGAATACATCATATCCGGCAAACAACTCATCGCCTCCCAGCCCTGACAATGCCATGGAGATTCCCTCTTTCTTGGTTGCCCTTGATACTACCCACGTATTGGGTCCATCTCCAGAAGGATGATCAATAGCCTGCAACGCCTCCGGCAGGGACTCCAGAAAATCCGTTGGTTGCAATAGTATTTCGTGATGGTTTGAGCCAAACTTATTCGCTACCTCCAGCGCATATTTGGCTTCACTGAACTCTGAGTCGCCAAACGACACGTTGAACGTGTCAATGGATTTTCCAAGATATTCCCGAATTATGCCCACAATCAAGCTAGAATCAATACCCCCCGAAAGGAATGCTCCAAAAGGCACATCGGCTTTCATGCGGATATCTACTGAATGGGTAAGGAGTTCCTTGATCTGGCCTTTGACATTTACTAGCGGCATGGAGTCTACAGAATGCCACGGCTTCCAGTATTCTTTCTGGACCACTTCATTGTCCGTCACCTCCAAATATGTGGCTGGAGGCAGCATGAACACATCTTTGACAATGGTCTTTGGAGCGTGTACAGTTTGGTAGGTCAAGAAATCCTGAATGGATGCCTGATCCAGTGTACGTTCAACCAAAGAAGAAGCCAATAGGGCTCTTACTTCTGAAGCAAAAACCAGGTTGGAGCCTTTATGTGAATAGTAAAGAGGCTTTATGCCCAGCCTATCTCTGACCAACCATAGTTTTTCGAGTTGCTGATCCCACAGTGCAAAAGCAAACATGCCGTTGAACTTTTGCAGACACTTCACGCCCCAGCTCATAAACGCCTTCAGTACTACCTCTGTGTCTGACTCAGTTTGAAATGAATGCTCAGAAGAAAGCTCCTGTTTGAGCTCTTCATAGTTATACAGCTCTCCGTTATAAACCAGCACATATCGCTTATCCGGAGAGAAAAACGGTTGATTGGAAGCCTCTTGCAAATCGATGATGGATAGTCTTCGATGTCCAAGAGCCACATTCTCCGCTAAAAAGAACCCTTCTGCATCAGGCCCCCTATGAGCCAATGCTTGAGTCATCTCACCAACTCGTTGTTGTGGATTCTCAATGCCCTCTAAGCCAAATATTCCCGTTATCCCGCACATCAGTCAATCATCGATATTAAAGTACTCGCCCAAATCTCTGGTGTGTGCGACATACCCATTTTTTTACTCTCCTGAGCCATTTCGTAGAGTTTCTCTTCGCTAAGACTGGCAAAACGTCTCATGCACGTCTCCAGCATTTCTTCATTGCCAGACTCAAATTCAAATCCATTAGCTCCTTCGTTTAAGAAAGCTTCTTTAGCTCCGATCTGATCGCTCAGTATCATCGGAAAACCGGCCACAGCCAACTCGTGAACAGAAACACCCCACGGCTCAAAATGACTAGGTAATATATAAACCCCAGTGTCAAGTAGCAATGGAAATAGGTCTTTCGGTTGAACAAATCCAAAATGCTTGAGCCCATCAAATTCTGGTCTTTCATCATACAGGTCTCCTGTACCCACACACCATAATTCCCAATCGGGATAATCCTGGCGTACTCTTCTAAACGCATTCCACATATCGTAAATGCCCTTATGGTGCACATATCTTCCAAGAAAGAGAAAACGCTTCGGAAAAGTAGTCTGCTTCGCACTTAAAAGTTTCTCGGCATACTGCTTAAACAATCCGACATCGGCACTGTAAAAACCAGTTTCAATCTGACTATCTCTGAATCCCAGTCGCAGTGCATATTGCCTCTGTACCTCACCCGGAACAAAAGCTTTGTTGTATACGTTTCGATACATGATCGGAAAGACTAAAGTGGCCAGTCGTTGTCGCCAGGTTCCAAACCAATGATTATCCATGGTCAGCACGACCGAAATTTTAGCATGCCAGAACTTACACTCCTGTACATAACCTTTATCCATCCACCCACTTACAAGAATGAGAGATGGGTCAAAATCAACCAGCTTCTGATGCATATCAGCTGCCGTAAGTCCTTCTCTTGAATATGACTCATCTGCAAACGACAAATCGATGTTGAACGGTGCCTCAGGATTTATGGGCCAATGAATGACCATCAGCTTTGTACCTGTCTCCTTCAGGGCTCTAAAACACGCTAAAGAGTACTCTGCCAGTTCCGAATATAAGATGGCTATCTTCTGCATCAATCAATAAAGAATGTAGGTGTAAATGTATAGTTCCTCATCTTGTATTTTGACCTGCAGCTCCAATAATACACCTGACTATAAATTGGCCTTCAATTTATGTTCGGAATGCCATTCTTCCAGCGATTCCGTTGAGATCATGGTTGTTGACAACGCAATAAGAAACAAGCTGGTAAATGGGTTCAATGAAGCGGACAACCAAGACTCGAAATTGGCCGAGAACAAAACGGTGTATACAAGTGGCAGTGTATACGTGGACTCCTTAATAGAGACTCCTATGGAACGAATAAGCCCAAAGCCGAACAGTGCTATTCCGATAATTCCGGTGTTCATCCAAAGGGTTAAATAAGAGTTGTGGGCATTTCCCTGATGCCCCTGCATACTCAGCTCTACAAAGAAACGCTTGAAAATTGTCTCAGTGTGGCCAAAGCCGCCACCTACAAAAAATACATCTTGAATTTGCTGCCAGGCAAAGTTCCATGCCACGAACCTACCGGAGCCCTCATCGAGTGTTTCAATGCGCAAATACTCCTGGAGGCCTAAAAACTCAGCTACAACAGGTAAGCTGGAAAAAATATAATCATAGCCTAACAGAATAAAAGCGAAGACCACAAGCGTAAACGTATTCGAGAAAAACTTGAGTCGTAGAAACCCGACAAATATTAAAAGGGCAAACAACGCTGTCCGACTACCCGTTAATATCAAACTTAATGTGAATACAAGGCCAAAAAATAATTCGGTTCGTAGATCAACACTGAACGTGGGTATTCGTTTCTTAAGGATGAAATAAAGCGGGCCTGCTACCGTCAACAGAATGCCCATTCCGTTGGGGTTACCCAATAACCCTCGATACCTACCAGCCAGTGTTCCAAAATCAAAGCTTATCAAATACCCGGCTAAACCGAGGAACAGAATAACTGCCAGGTAGCTCACCAGATCGTTTGCCAGTAGCGCATTCTGCTTCAGCGCTCCTTTATACAGCAACGGTATTGTGAAAAAGATAAGGGCGTACGATAGCGACTTTTGGAAGGCCAGAAAGAGATCGTTGGACCAAGCACTGGCCAGAACGGCATAGATGAGAAAGGGCGAAAAATGAATAAACAAATTGTTCTTCTGATCTCGAAACTCCTTATAATTCGTCATAACGTAGGCGAATAAGAGTACGATGACCGCAATCTTGGCAGTTGGAGCAAACGACATCATCTTTACCCTCGAGTCGGACAAAATGAGCATGGTCAAAAATGCCATGAGGGTTTGACTCAGATTGTTTGTTCTCATGATGAGCAAGAAGGACACCACCGACCATCCAACTGCCACGAGGTTGGGTAGAAACTGACCAACCAATGGCCATGAAAACAGGATCAAATACAAACCTGCATTGGACTTGATATGTGTGGCTAGATACACGCTATTTCGTACTCGATTTCAAAAATGCGATTAAACGTGTCACTATTTGCTCCCACGTAAACGATTCCCTGATTCTTCGCTGAGAAGCCTCTTTCCTAGTATCCAACTCCTCGCCTGACCAAGATATTGCCTGTTTCATGGCTTGTTGAATCAAGCCGACATCTGTGTGCGAAAGAAGAACTCCATTCTCTTCAGTAACCAGAGCAGCAGTAGCGCCAACATCAGTAGCTATAACCGCCAGTCCTCTTGCCATGGCTTCCAGAATCACGTTTGGCATGCCTTCGGAAATGCTTGGACAAAGCAAAACATCGCTCCTGTCATAAGCTTCTTTAAGCTCATCACCTGACAATTTTCCCGAATACACTACCCTGTCATCCTGCAGCTGATTCTCTTCCGGAATTGGCCCAACCAAATCAAGAACAAACGCATCGGATTTTATGCGTTCGATAGCTTGATAGAGTTCTGGCAGACCTTTCACCCTATCATACCTTCCAACAAACAAGAACCGGGTACGCTCATTTCCACGAGCCTGAATTTTATCCGATATCCAGTCGTTGGAAACGCCAGTGGCTATTTCCACAACCTTACTTCTATCAATTCCCTGGTCTACAATTATTTCCGTAATCTTTCCACCATATGAAAACACATAATCGGCAGCATGCATAATACGCTTTACAGGGCCACGAAGAAGATGCTTAGTGAGCTCTCCTTTCCAATTGGCCTGAGCCTGGAACATATTCATACCATGAAACTTAACCCCAATCGGACATGAGAAGCCCAGTTCTTTTCTATGCCTTAAGAGATAAGAACCTACAAAACCTTTCGTATAGATAAAATCAACCGGGGTTTCCGTTATAAGCCGCTCGAAATAGCGTTTTGACAACTCATCCTGTGCCCTAACGTAGTGTCCGAGAAACCATCCTGTATCCTCGTACTCAAATGTTCTAACCTCTATTTTAGTTCTGGCTTCTGGGCTAAATACATCCAGCACGTCATTGTCAGAGACACTTGTTCCCTTGTCTACACAGTGGTACAACAACACATGAATCCCGGACTTTGCTGCAAACTCGACCAGCAACTGGCTATGCTTTTGCATGCCACCCATGACGAAGGGCGGTATACCATCTGATAATAGGGCTAATCTGAAATCAGGCTTCAACATAAAATTGAACGACTTGATCGATAATAAACTGAATGTCGGTATCGCTCAAATGCAAATGCAACGGTAATCTAACCAGTGTATCTGCAAAATGGTCAGCTACAGGTAAATCACGTCCATCATGCTTATCGGCATAAAACTGGCTATTGTGAAGACACAAATAATGGAACACCGCTCCGATCTCTGATTCTTTCAAATGCGCTATGAGAGCAGATCGTTCCTCAATATTTTTACACACTAGGTAAAAGACGTGGGCGTTGTTTGTAGCGTAGGATGGAATGTGCGGTAAGGAAATCAATCCTCTTTGCTCCAGATCGGCCAAGCCAGTAGCGTATTTATTCCAAACGGAAACGCGTCCTTTTTGAATCTCCTCAAGGTTTTCGAGCTGTCCAAATAAACAGGCACTGATCATCTCTGATGGCAGAAAAGAAGATCCAGCTTCCACCCATCCATACTTATCAATCTCACCTCTAAAAAAAGCAGCTCGATTGGTTCCTTTCTCCCAAATAATCTCCGCTTTATCTGCAAAACGCTCATCGTTTACGACCAACATTCCGCCTTCGCCCGACACCACGTTTTTCGTTTCGTGAAATGAAAATGCAGCCAAGTGCCCGATACCTCCAAGTGGCCTTCCTTTATAAGCAGCGTCTATTGCCTGGGCAGCATCTTCAATGACAAAAAGGTTGTGCTTTGAGGCCAGATCCATGATCGTGTCCATTTCACAAGCTACTCCACCATAGTGCACTACCACAATGGCTTTGGTCTTAGGTGTGATAAGCTGTTCAATAGACTTTTCATCTATGTTCGGATGATCTGGTTTGGAATCGGCAAACACAATTTTGGCTCCGCGTAAAACAAAAGCGTTAGCCGTAGAGACAAACGTAAAAGTAGGCATGATGACCTCATCCCCTTCTTGGATGTCAATCAACAAGGCTGACATTTCAAGAGCATCTGTACAGGAAGTGGTTAACAGACACTTTCTGAATCCATAATTGTCCTGAAAGAAAGAATGGCACTTCTTTGTAAAGTCGCCATTACCGGACAACCTTCCGTCTTCTACAGCCTTTTGAATGTTCTGAATCTCCTCCCCGAATAAGTATGGCTTGTTAAATCGTATCATGTGTATTCGTCATTTCCAAATTCCAAAATCTTCGCCTAAAAAAGTCTCTAACTCTTCGTTATGGCGTTTGTAATATTCTTGAAGCCACTCGGCTACCTCTCGATTCTCATTTTTTCGGATCAAGCCATTCTTATTGACTTCCCGATCAGCATCTAGGGCAGTCGAGTCTAATCCCAACCAATCCCAAAGTCGGCCAGTCTGCCCACTGACAGTATCCTCAAACTTCAGTACAAGCAGATCGTCTTTAAATGCTTGTTTATATGCTTTCACAAACTTTAAATACTGACCTCTCCCGAGGTAGTCAAACGGATCAACAGAAATCTTTGAGCGAAGTTCCGGAGCAGCAACCTGCTGGATAAAAACCTCATGAAGGCTTCGCGTTTCTAATCCATTCTTCACACTAAAATGGTAGTTGCTCAATGCACGCTCAACCGGGTTTCTAAGTTGAATAATAATCTTAGGGTTGCCTAGAACTTCCTTTATACGTGGAATAATATCCTGCCTTTCGTAATAACTGGCACTCTTCTCACCCAAATACCGTACATCACTCTTAGCAGTGTGAAAATATCTATCTATATAGTCTTCGTAACTAAGACCCTCTTTTGAGAGGAAGAACTTGGGTTCCGGAAACACAGGCTGCGCCATATGGATATGGGGATGCGCATCTAGAATTCCATATAAAAATGTAGTTCCAGACCGCTGTGCTCCTATAATTATAAGATGATCTGGCTTATTCAACCCGTTCTCGAATTAAGTATGGGGTTCCGCTTGACATCTGATTCATAATTCTAGCAACGTACTCTCCCATGATTCCGAGCATAATAATAATGAATCCGCATAAGAATGATAGCAACACAACGATGGTTGTCCAGCCGGCCACAGCCACTCCCAAAAACAATGATTGCACAATGTAATACACACCAGCAAGAAAGCTAAGCAGGCTAATGAACATACCCACGGAACTCGCAATTTTCAGTGGATATGAAGAGTAGTTGAATAACAAACGGGCCACAAGACGAGCGATTTTCACCAAGGTGTAATTGGAAGCTCCAATTTCTCTGGCATGATGCTCTGTTTCTACATTGGCCATTTTAGAGGCATGCATCAGTAATAAACCAGGTATGTAGGGATAATTGGTTTTATATCCGAGCATTCGCTCTGCTGTCTGACGCGTGAATATTCTAAAATTGGTAAGCTTGATATTCTTTGGTTTGCCGAAAACTTGGGTATTAAGATAACCGATCACCTTGGTTCCTAATTTCCTAAAACCAGCGTGCATTTTCTGCTTGAACTCTGCGAAGACCAGATCGTATCCTTCATCAATCTTACCAATTAGCTTGATTATCTCCTTGGGCGGATTCTGCAGATCATCGTCCATAGTGATAATGAAATCGCCAGTAGATTCAGCAATACCACAGTAAACTGCCGTATGCTGCCCATAATTCTTTAGAAAATTAATCGCTTTAACCCGCTCTTCCTTTTGTGCAAGATCAGCAATAACGCTCCACGAATTATCCGGACTACCATCATTTACCAAAACAATTTCTCCGTTAATCCCATGCTCATCGAAAAATCGCAGCGTTTCAGACACCGTCTTGCCAACGATCAACTCGCTCTTGTATACAGGAATTACGACCGAATAAGTTTTGGTTAAGCTCATAGCATTTAGTTCATGTCAAAGTTAGCAACGGCATTTGTTCTATATGAACTTCAATCCATCTGTTTTCAACGTTGTGATTGGCATTTCTATTCTACATCCTTTGCCCATAACCTCAACGGTCCTGACTCAGTACTCCTTTGTCAAAAATCACGGACCGCAACCATTCGTAGCCGCTTTTCACACTCATTATTCCGAGAAAAACAAACAATGGCATAATCGGCATCAGATATCTGTTCTCAATTCGGCCAAGCGTGATGTGCGCCAAAATGTAAACTATGCACACGGCAAAGGCCAACGCCAAGGTCGAATCTAACTTCACCCGCCTCAACAAAACAGAAAAGACGAACAGAAAGAAAAGCGCTATGATGGCATAGTAAGAGAGAAAATAGTAAGCCTTCATGATGCTCCAATACCACTCAGCTCCGGCAAAAGGTGCAAACGAGTCTCTTATGAAAAGCATGTTCTTCAGATGAATCAATCTGGCTGTCACGATGAAATGAAATGTATTTTCTTCTTGAAAAGAACTGGTATACGTCAGAAACCTGGTCTCTACATTCTTATCGAGCTTCGCAGCAAGAATGGTATCGGGTTCCAGTTGGGCCCGATGCCAGTCACTCCTCAATGACTTAAGGCTATCCAGGTTATAGTAGCTGGTAAAAACATATGCAGGAAATGGGTTGCTGGATGCAAATTGGTCGGTGTACTTTGAGTTAGAAGGAAGCACAAACCAAGCACGCGCATCTTCACCATTAAAAGCCTGATACTCCTGTCCTGTCACTCTGCACCATGTTCTGAACGCATGATCCCCTCCTTGCATGTTTAGCGTTGTTGTGAGCAGTGTTGTTTGCTTAAATGTGATGTAGTTTCTCACATTCCACGTGAGCATGACACACACAGGAATGGAAGCAAGCAAAGCTGCATGCTTAAATGCCGTAGTATAACTCGATCTCCTGGACCTGAAAAACACATAAGCGGCAAGCACAGGTGTCATTACAATAAGCACCGGCTTGAGCAAAATAAGCTCGGCCACAATAGCGCTAGACCATAACAAGTGTGCGGTTTTTATTTTATCGTTTACTGCCAGCAGGTAAATGAGAATCATCATGAGGCCGGAGGCCAACAACTCCACCATCCCCACATAACCAAATGTGAGTAGCCGAAGGTAAAGTGATAGCAGAATGACGGTTAATACACCCCATTGAGCCCCATACCGTGACTTAATGAGCCGGTACAGACAATACGAACCAAAGGCGAAGACAGCAAAATTTAGCAGCACGAATAACTGGAGGCCCCAGAACTTTCCAAATAGAAGATATAAGGGACCATAAAACACTAGCATACCAGGCATTCTGAAAGCTGTGGGCCCACTACAATCGAAGCCGTACACACCACAATCAATGAGATTCTCTATGGTATCGAGGTAGGAATGTGCATCGTTACCATAAAACATAATCCCAACGGATTCTTTAACCCGAAACCCGAAACTAAACTCCAAAAACCATATGGAGAAATACAACGCAAACTGAAAGAGCAAAAGAAAAACCAGGAAACGCCTGTCGGAGGCCGTTAGGAATGTGATCCAGCTTTTTATCATAGTTCTTAGGTAGTCTTTTATAGATCTCTACACATCACAAGTGGGCAAATACCTACTGTAAAAGCGTGTTTAGATGCGCTCAAAGTTAGCACTACCATTTTACCGAAACCGGATTATTAGTATCCGTTTTTTCGTGTTTGAAGTCAATGCCCGACCTACGAGTGGAGAAACTCTTTCAGCGGCACTTTGTGTGAAGTGCGTAGCATCGTAAAACTCGTCTCCTGCCACTGAAATGAAAAGGGTATCCAAGGGCATGTTATATCTACTAGAAACCTCTTGCAATACAGAATCAAAGTGCTGTTGAATTCTATTAAAAGCTGTCTCCTCAAGGTCCGCTGAAAGCGGTAGACTAAGCATATGCCATGTATTCGTTTTCGTATCCAGAACATCAAGAGACCGAAACAAATACTCATCTTTAAACTGAAAGATCTGTTGAAACTGGTCTTGATCAGGCATCATACCCAATGACCGAATGAATTTATCGCGTTTACGAAGATTTGGTTCGTTCTTAAAAAAGGTATGTTTTGAGGGGCTACCCGCGTCAACCGAAAACTCTTCGGCTACATTTCTCCTGAGAATCCCATAGAGATCCAGATCAAGACCATAATCAAACCTCGCCCTGAAAAGACTCTCAATAGACTCAAAACTTAACCCTCCCGAAGACCTGTCTTGATTGTATCGATAGTAAAGAGGCCCAAAACCAACCAGAGCGGTTGCATCATCAGGAACGCGCTTTGAGAACATGAGCAAATCCTGAAAACCCAAACCGTGATCGGCCACGCTGAAAACAGGTTTATTATGATCTAGTTTATCCGGGTTAATTCCAGCGTAAACCTGACTATCTCCCCAGAGCCAGAGCTTTGAATCAACAGAATCTATCACACCAAACAGATTCACAAACAGTAGGTGCCATAAACCTACTATCAACGCAAAAACCGCAAAAACCGCCATGATATGTTGTAAGAACCGTTGCATCAAAACTGAAAGTAAATAAAGTCCGCCCCTTCTCCACTATATAGGAAGACCAGAAATATAAAAAGGCCAAGCACAGGTACTTCATAGCCACCTAATCTGGCTTGAGAAAGTCGTTCATCTCTACGGATAAACCACTCCAATGTGACTAACACAAGCGGATAAATGAGATAAGGAAGCATAGCCGAGGAAGCACTCCAGCTCAGCGCAGAGAAATACGACAAGGCATGGCCAATGGTCTCTGATCTGAAAAACACCCAACCCACACAAACTCCAATAAATGTCATCATTAATCCAAGCCACTCTTTGAGTACAAACCCTGAGTCTCCAATAACCGAGGTGGTATGTTTCCTATTGGCTCCAGACACAAACAGGGGTAAAAAAAGTAATGCGTGTATGCCACCCCATACGATAAACGTCCAGTTAGCACCATGCCAGAGACCGCTAACAAGAAATATAACAAACACATTGCGGATTGAAATCAACCGCGTGCTTCTCGATCCACCCAGTGGTATGTATAGATAATCGCGAAACCATGTACTTAAACTGATATGCCAGCGCCTCCAGAATTCGGCAATATCTCTCGAAAAATATGGAAATCTAAAATTCGACATAAGTTCAAAACCAAGGAGCTTGGCACACCCTATGGCAATATCGCTATACCCGGAAAAATCACAGTAAATCTGGAATGCAAAAAAGATGGTACCAAGCACCAGCGAGAGTCCATCGTAAGCCCCAACATCGGCATATAACTGATTGACCAGCATTGCCAGCGTATCGGCAATCACAACCTTTTTGAAAAGTCCCCAAATAATGAGCCGAAAGCCATTCCTAGCCTGATCTAAATTGAATGTTTTGACATTGGCAAATTGCGGAAGCAAGTGTTTGGCGCGTTCGATTGGCCCTGCCACCAACTGAGGAAAGAAGCTAACATAGGCCGCAAAATCAATCAAATTATTGGTTGGCTTCATCTCTTTTCGATACACATCTATGGTGTAGGAAAGCGTTTGAAATGTGTAAAAGCTAATACCTACAGGCAAAATAATATCAAGGGTAGAATAACCTGAATCGGTTAGGCCAAATAAGCGGTAAAATTCACCGACAAAGAAGTTATAGTACTTGAATACTGCCAGCATGCCCATATTGAACCCGAGGCTTACTCCGAGCCATGTTTTCCTAGCCTGTTCAGACTGCGTTTTTTCGATTCTTTGTGCTGCCACAAAATCAACAAGCGAAGAAGCCGCAATGAGCGAAAGAAACCTCCAGTCCCACCAGCCATAAAACACATAGCTCGCTATCAGCAAAAACGAATTCCTACCTCTGAGCCACTCTATTGGGATAGCCCAGTAGACGGCAAACACAAGGGGCAAAAAGCAGTAAAAGACAAGAGAATTAAATACCATGAAGGTCTTAAAGCTAATATGGCCTGACGGAACAATAGTACGATAAGCCACTCAGATTTACTGCTCGAAATACGTAGCCCTATGGATAATTATTATGACTTTAGCTGCCCATTGAACACGACCATCTAAGACAAAGTGATACGCAACATAGCCCAGCTATTATATTGGGGAACGCATTACTCTGGAGCTAATAAGGCCTGGATCAAATACCTCCTGAAAAAGAGGGATGTGAAGCTCATGTTGAACTACCATCACATCGTGAAGGATGAAGCATTTGTGCAGAACTTAACGCATGGTTATAGCCACAGGCTCTCGGCATTTGATGCACAAATGGCTTACTTAAGTGAGAACTTTAAGGTTAATACGGATATAGATGACTATAACAGCATCACGATCACGTTTGATGATGGTGCAAAGAGCAATTTCACGAATGCTCACGGCCTACTCGAGAAGTATGGTCTCAAAGCATGGTTCTTCTTAAATGATCGGCACCTTGATACCAGTCCACAGAGAACGCTTTGGGTGGATGAAATGTATGAGTGGCTTAGTCACGCTAAAACAGGATCATACGCATTTGGATCCTTCTCAAAAGACTTGACCAATGACAACCTGTTTGAATTTGAGCAACACTTATTTGATCACCTTGTGCACAACTTTGACGAGCTAGATGCATTCATTTCTTTTATCCGATCCAATACACATTTCGACTTAAATTCCAACGCAGACCGGTTTGCCCCAATGAGCTTAGATGAGCTTGCTCATATGAAGGCCTATGGTCATGAGTTGGGTTTTCATACGCGAAACCACTATATGCTGGGCTCGATTTCCAGTGAAGTACTGGCCAATGAACTGGTCATACCTGATTATTTGAAGAACGTCATTAATCGGTCAGAGGTATTGAGTATTCCCTTTGGAATACCCAAGACGGTTAATAGCAAGGTGTTCCAGGAAATTTTTGATGCCGGATATAAAACTATCTTGTTGAACGAGGTACGATCAAAAGGGGCAGATATAAAAGGACGAATCAATGTGGTAAATTCGTCTGAACTTCCTAAGATTAGCTCTTATCTGGCTCGCTGGCCCTTATTTTTATTCGAACGATGAGTATAAACTACAAGCTTAACCAGCTCCTTAACGTATTTGACCGCAGGCGAAACAGCTCGGTTAACAAGTGGGCATTCATTTATGGAGTCCCGCGTAGTGGTACATCGTTTGTTTTTCAAAAATTCCTTCAACAATCTAAAACAGGTGTAAGCGATTGGGAACTATCGCGCATCAAAGACCTCAGCGAGTACTACGCAGGTCAATCACACATCGGCATAGATCTGAGAAAATTTCACTCAGACATTCTGGAAAATATTGTAATCAGTGGGCAGCCAGGAGGAAGTAGACAATACGATCTGGTTCTGAAACAAATTCATACTAACAAAGGAGAACTCGATTTTCTGATTAATATGATCGAGAAGGAACCAGAGTTCAAACTGTTCATTTTCAGAGAACCGAAGCAATGGTTTGTTTCAGCTCAGAAAAAGTTTGGTCTTTCTAAAGAAGAACTGATCGTCATGTATCGCGAAAGCCTCGACTCTTATTTCGAAATAGGTGGCCATATACTTGAATACAAAAACATCGGTACTGACTCATGGCTTAGACAACATGTCGGAGAAATGAGTGATTTTCGACCCGGAGACCATGAAGCTGCTTGCCCCAATGAATTGGAAGTTGCCTATAAGGCGTTTAAAGAGAAGCTAAATCTTCCTGAATAGCCTGTACGTTTTTCTGCCAGGTGTGCAGTGTCTTCACTCTATGATAAAACGACTCTGATAGCGAGTTTCTCAACTGGTAATCTGACGCCAGATCAACAATGGCTTTTGTCAAATCAGAGACTTCAGGACGAATAAGAAGTCCATCACTACCATGTGTTATTACTTCCGCAATGGGAGCTTCATTGGCAGCTATGATAGCTCGTTTCATAGCACCATACTCAAATAGTTTGATGGGCGACCCGTACCACGAGTGCTTCGGGTTTACGCAAATATCCATTTTGGCAATCTGCTGCGGCACCCGATCAAATGGCACGCTGCCTGTAAAATGTACTTTATCGTCCAGTTGATTTTCTCTTACCCAATCTTTGTAGGTTTCGAGCATATGACCATCACCAACTATCAGCAAGCGTATTTGGCCCAATGACTCCGCAGCATTTCGGAATGCCTGGAGTAACATATCTACACCGTGATACGCCATAATTGACCCAACAAAACCAATTACGACCTCGGCATTATCTTGCTTATCAACTGGCCTATCGAGCCACGATTCTTCCACCGCATTAGGAATTGACTTTAGTGCCTTGGTGTTATACCCATACCTGCTGCCATAAAAGTCAACCAACACCTGAGAAACGCAATATCCTTTTGTCAAAGCTCTACCCTTCTCCACCTCAATACGGTGCGCATATGCATTGAGAAGCGATCGGCCTGACAGTGCAATGCGCTGCTCTACAAAAGGCGAGTTTACTTCGAGGTAATAAGGCTTGCCACTGAGTTTGCTGGCCTTATATCCGGATGAAGACATGTAACTGCTTCTCTCAAAGACGATGTCTACTTCTTCAGACTGAATAACCGCCAAAATATGCTCGAGGTTTCTTCGTTCATGACGTATTAGTGAAACATCTCTAAGCGTTTGCCAAAGGATGGGCGGCACGAGTTTTTTTATCCACGTTCTTTTTCCAGTTTGCTCCGCGTTGCTGATACTTTGTCCGTGCGGAGACACCATTGGGTCTATCACTCGGCCGTGTAAAGAGGAGAACACAAGCACTTCTGTACCCAAATCCTGAAGGTTCGAAACCGTTTCCCGAATATGTCTTCCATACCCTGTATTAGCCCTTGGATCAAGGTCTCTATTGGATATGATATACAGAACTTTCATCTCGTATCGATGGTCTTACTCAGGTTGCGAATCTATCTAGGAATAATCAAGAAAAGGTCAGTACCCGCGTTTTTTGTCACGATGTTAGTAGAGAAGCATACTTCACAGCCAGACTCTTTGTAGAAAACATGTCTTTTTCAGTACTCTGAGTTTTCTTGAGGTGTCCGCTTTCCCATAATTCAAGGAGCTCCATGAGCCCCTGTTTAATCTCTGCATGATTGGGAATGCTGTGCCACCCGAGTTGTTTAGAAACAATGAGCTCGCTGGTCTTGCCTGGTTCAGCTACAACCCAGATCGGCAGATCGTTTCCTAAATACTCAAAGAACTTAGTACTCAATGAGTATTTCAACTCAGAAGTCAGAAATAAGAGCCCCACATCTGCTTCAGTAATGGCCATTTGCGCTTCAGAAAGAGAAACGCTCCCATTAAACCGGATAGTCGCTTCCAGAGACTTGCACTTGTTTATCATTTCTGCTGAAGACTGACCGTAGATTTCCACACTAAGTTTTGCCTGAGATTCTTCTGGGAGGGAAGCCACTGCTTGCGCAAAAGCATCAAAACTGGGTTCTACCTTTTTGTAAAGCGTTCCAACAAAAACCAGTGTGAGTCTAGCATTTACACGCGAATGAGATGCAGGTTTCATCTCGTCCTGGTCAAATCCGTTGGTAATCTCATGAAATGCGGTATCTGATGTGAGAAGCTTTTTGAAATGCACGTTCATTTGATCAGACACAGAAACAACGTGATCAAAAGCATTGATCACCCGCTTTTCAAGTCGTTGTTCTTCCTTGAGGCGTGCACTGTCGAGCACGTCAAAACCAAACGATGTTCGATTGTTTGTCCATGGATCTCTAAAATCGGCTATCAGGTTTAAGTGAGGAAACTCGTCCTTCAATCTCGCCACTTCTGCCAGATAAGAAAATGGCCCAGCAGTGGCAATCACGTTTGCATATCCCATCTCAATCAACTCCTTCAGTTTATTCATCAACTGCGACTTCCACATAACAGAATGATCGTAGTGATTGGCCGCAGACTTCTTTCTCAAGTCTGCCAAAGCTGCACGGTATTTCAGCTTATCAAAAAACGATTGCGGTCCTGTACGAACCACTTTTGGAAACCCTGAATCTACTTTATGAATTCGATCTTGAAAAGCACGTAAATCATCCATCCAGACAGAAGTTTTGTCAGAAACAGGCTCGGTTGTCACTACCTGGAAATCCAACCCCATGCGATGGAACTCTTTGCAGAACTTAGCCCATCGTCTTCCACCTATCCCATGCTGTGGTGGAAACGTAAATGAGATAATGATGACTTTCTTACTCACGACAGGTAGACTGACTATTCGTGCATATCATCATCTGGCAAAACACCGTGCTCTTTCAAAAAGCTCTCTAGGGATTCACCGAAAATTACATCTTCTACAAACTCTCGAAACACACCTTGTCCACCCCCCTTGTTTAACACATGATCAACTCTGGATTGAACATAAGCAGGCGCTGTAGAAGGGCAGGCAGATAAACCCACTTTCGAAATCACGTGCACATCATTAATGTCGTCTCCTATATAGGCTACATCTTGCATGCTGATTCCCATTTCTTTGACCAGCGAAGACACCACATCAACTTTATTCTTTACTCCCTGAAACAAGTGATCAATTTTCAGCTTATCGGCCCTTTTCTGGACAGCATTGGTACGCTCTCCCGTACAAATGGCCACGGGGATTTTGGCAAGCCTTAAAAACAACACCCCGGCACTGTCGTATGTATGGAACTTTTTGAGTTCATTTCCACTTTCATCGTAGTACATACCTCCGTCTGTCCAAACTCCATCAATATCGGTTACAACTAGTTTAGGTAGCTTCATTCAAATAGTGTTTAGGTAGGTCTCTGCCGAGTAGCTGACTTAAAAATGCATTGTGTTCTGAAAACGACTTTTCTAACTCATTCCGAGTGGCGTTGGGCAGTTCGTTCCACCCCAATTCTTTCTCACCACGAACCAAACTCAGTTTTCCGTTGAGTACAAACAAACGAAATACAAACCCAAAAAACGGACCGGGAAATCTCTTCGCAAGTCGGTTATAGACTCGCTTTCGCAGTACAGATATATCTTTCAATCCTGTGTTTTGAACTGGTAGTTTGTCATATCCAACGTCCAATCCGATATGCTCAAACACTTCGCTCATGGCTTCGGAGTAATTGGAAAGCATGTCTTCAAACAGAACAACCCTTACTTTTTCTTTTGGGAAATAATGGACCACCTTATCATACCACCCTTTGACCATGCACAGTTCGAGCTGAGATTTTCCGGCATCAGAGGCTATCCAATCTGAGAATGACCCTGTATAACTGGTTTGTCTGATATGATGTTTGTAGGCTGAAGTAAGAAACTTTCGCTGTTCGCGAAACGTGACCAATACCAACACATCGCCATTGAGCTTAGATAAGTATGCGAGACTTTCATCAATAGATTGCACCCTGTTGTAAGCCCTCATCAGGTTCTCATCAGAGACGAACACAGGCTTCTGAGCCCCCTCTATTTTAGCTAGAGGTAGTCCATTTGCTGATGTGTGATAAAAAGACTCTACATGAACGTATGGTTCGAGTCGTTCATCGCCTTGCAACAATTTCTGAAACGAAGTGGTCCCCGTTTTCATCAAACCCATATGCAGTGCGACCTTTGTCATTCTACTTTATCATTTCTGTGTACAAGACTTCATCTTTTGGCATATCCCGCGTAAGTACCTTCCCAATTACATCGTCCTTCTGGCTCCATTTGTAGCCATCACCTGGCGAAAGCAAATGAATATCTGATTCTTGTATAACCTCGCCTGATTTCATGGCTCGTTTTGTGGCAATAGACCGCTCCAGCTTTTCGCGTGCTGCCGCGACATCATCAACCACAAAAATTGTTTCCTCACCTATAGACTGGTCCAGCAGCCTGATATCCCGCACCATTCTATGAACACCATCCGGTCCCAAAGATCCCGCCTGATCCGTTCCTTTCATTCTTCGATCGAGAGTAATATGCTTTTCAATGATTTGCGCTCCCATAGCTACCGCTGCAACAGGAGTAGAAATTCCTATGGTATGATCCGAATAGCCTATGGTGTATGCAGAATAGTGCTTATTGAGATAGTCAATGGTTCTTAGGTTGACATTTTTTGGTTGAGTTGGGTACTCTGAAACACAGTGTAAAATACTCAGCTTATCGTGGTAACGAGTAATAACCTCAACCGCGTCATCGAGTTCCTTTTTACCGGCCATTCCGGTAGACACAATTATGGGCACCTGCGTTTCTGCCAAAGCGGACAGAAGCGGCAAATTCGTTAAATCACGACTGGCTACTTTCAGATAATCTGGTGTGAAAAACTTCAGCATTGACAAACACCCCACTGCACAAAGCGTCTCGACAAACTCAAGCCCTTTACTCTTTGCGTGTTGGTATACTTCAAAATGCTCCTCATCACTCAACTCCAAAAAAGCACGATGTTCTCCATACGTTCTTCCAAACGAGTTTGGTGTATCGTAAATCCTGTTCATCTGGCTCTGTGAGAGCTCTTGACTCAGATCCCGTTTGGTAAGCTTCACAGCATCCATTCCAGGTAAATCTGTACCGAACAGCTCATCGTGAACAGGTCTTGAAACCAAATCGATAATCACCTTAGCTAAATCAACACTGCCATTATGATTTTGGCCTATTTCACCAATCAGATAGGTATGGTTCTTATTTTTCATTCGCGCGAATTTGGGCTTGCATAGAATCTTTCAGACTCGGATTCGAATCTACGAATTCAATGAGTTGCTTTAATTCTATCGCTCCGTTAAATTCTGCGTAGAGACCTTGTAATAGCTTAAAGTCTTCTAATGTATCGAGCGTAAAGCGCATATCAAACCGTCCATCGATATAATCTGGCAATGCTTTCCAAGCACATGTAAACAGATCGGGATGAGCGTACATGTAATTGGTTACATGCTCTCTATATAGCATATCATCCGTTGAAGCCGCCACGCGTTGCAGTGCCTCTGACGTAAACATCTCGCAAAACACACCGATGTGAGATTTGATCACGGGCCGGCCATTGGAGAATTGAAAAGAGGCATAGTCGCATGTGTTATTGAAATAAAACGCTATCAACTCATCCAGACTGTTTAAATCCAGAAAAGGATTATCACAACAGACACGCACAATATGCTTCGACTCACCTGCGGCTCCGATAAAACGCTCTACCACATCAGACTCACTACCGCGATACACACGGACCTGAGAATCGGTGCAAACCTGCACCAATTGATCATCCTGCGGCTGATCAGTGGTTGCCAGTATCACGTGCTCTTTACCGTAATGAGCAACAAACCTTTGGAGCAATATTTCAAACACTCCCTGTCCTTGAAAAAATGGAATCATCATTTTTTCCGGCAAACGGGAGGAGCCCATTCTCGCCTGCAATACAATAATGGTGTCTTTAAGGTTGGTCATGCTGTGCTTTCATTTCGTAAAACGTAGAGTAAAATGGATAAGAATCCATATCACGTGTCAGGAAAAAATCATTAGAAGTTTGAACTAATGCTTCGCTAAGCTCTGATTGAAGCTGCTCCATCGAAGTCACACAAATACGCGATAGTGAGGAACCATCGACCGGGAAACTAAGCTGATCGGCTGTCCAAAACAACGTCTTGTACCCCATAAACAGACGCTCAAAAAGAATGGTAGACATGGCACCAATGCCAATGTCAACTTTATCGAACTGATGCGTGCTTTTGTTACCTGAAAAATTGAGCTCAATGGAAACACCGTGCTTCTGAGAAAGCTTCTTATAGTAAGCTTCTGTCTTCTCTTTCATTTCAGGCTTTCGCTCTCTTGGGTGTGTAAAAATCACAACCTGCACATTATTATCGATCTCTGAAACCGCAGCTAGCAAATTCTTAAGTGCAGTTTCCTCACTGTTGGCATCAGAAAACAAAGATTCTCCGTGATCTTCCAATTTCCGAATCCAAGAAGCATGAGAGTAAAAACCAATGTTAGATATGTCAGAACGCTGTTCTCGCTTTGTGTATATATCAAAGTACTCATCAAAGTCCTCTGGATATGACGTTACAATCTGGCTCGCTTTAAACGAGGCTCCGAATGCTTGTATCTCGTCTTTGTGATAAGGAGAAGTCACCCACACCTGATCTGAAAGCATATGTGAGTTATGACTTGACAATGGACCAACAGAGGGGATTTTAACCCAATGACCAACATACTTGCTATTCACCAGAAAGTTCGTGTTTGCCTCATTGGCAAATGGAATAAAGTCATAAACACACTCAACGTGTTTACTGCGTAGAACCTGACGAAGACAAAGACTCAGATAAGCATTGCGCATAACCAAAGCCAGATTATGCCTTCTAGGGTGAAGCATTGCAAATAGTGCTAGCGGCAAGCCCAATGCGAGTAAAAGACACATTCCCCGAATTCGGGTACTCAAACTGGCCAAATGAGGCAATTGTGCCTTAGCCACGAAGGCATATGATTCATAGGTAAGTAGGCGATTCAGGTAGTTTACACGGAGTGGTTCGTTGGCCACCTTACCATCAAATATCAAAGCCTTGCTATCAGCTAAGTCCATGGTTTCTCTTGAAACCCGCAACATACCAAGCAATCGTTTGCATTCTCTAAAACCAATGAACATATCTCTCTGGGCAGAAGCCGGAAGGTCAAACGTGGAATGAGAAATTAGGCTTGTTCTAGCCACCCAATAATCTCCCTCTTTCTTTCTGTAAAGAAGTACTTGAATGTATGTCCAAAGGCAGCGTATCAATGCAACTTGCTAATTAGGTTTTTAGCTACGAATCTCGAGTTTTTCGAGATCTGCGGTAACATCAGAAGGTTTTGGAAACGAGCTCACTGTAAGTGACATCATCCCTAACCTTTCCATTTTCAAACTGAACGATCTTATCACAATACTTCAATGTCGAAATCCTATGAGCGATGATCACAAGCGTTAGGTTCTGTTTTTGCAAAGCGTGAATCGACTCAGTAATCTCTTCCTCTGTTTTGGAGTCCATGGCTGAAGTAGCTTCATCAAAAAACAGAATCTCAGCTCCACTGTATAGTGCTCTAGCTATAGCTATTCGCTGTCTCTGACCTCCAGAAAGCATTCCACCACGCTCTCCAATGGTCGAATGTATTCCGTGCTCCAGACCTTTGACAAACTCATAAAGGTTAGCTGTTTTTAAAGACTCAACTACCTTCTCTTCGTCTATGTCGGCCACATCACACCCGAAAGCCACATTTTCTTTAATCGTTCCGTCTACCAGAAAGACTTCCTGCTGAACATAGCCTACCAGAGATCTCCAACTAATCAAATTGTCCTCAAAAATGTGCTTTCCGTCTACCAACACGCTGCCCGAAGTGGGTCTGAAAAACCCTAGCAGAATATTCATAAACGTAGATTTACCTGAGCCGGACTCACCAATAATTCCAACTGAAGTTCCCTTCTTAATATCGAGAGACACTCCGTCTAACACATTCCCACTCTGTTCATTGTAGTTAAATACCAAGTCTTTAGCCTCAATACCATGAGAAAAGGCCAATGGTTTAACCTCTGCGTCAGCTTCAGTGCTCTTGGAAAAGATGGCGATCTCTTTCTCTATCAGATCAATCGTATAACGATATCCTGTAATGCCCACCATTCCGATAAGTATTCGGTTAACCGAGGGCATTGTTCTATAAGCAGCCAGTGCATAGATACCGAGCAGTTCAATAAGTCTTTCGCTTGAGTCGTAATACGTCACCCCGTATAAGAAGATGATAATAACCCCAAGAAACATGGCCGTTTCAAGGATTTTGGGCGGTGCATACTTAAGAACGACCTCCTGAACCTGTCTTTTAGAGAACTCCTCTTGTAGCGATTCGTGACGTGATTCGAACTGAGCCTTGGTGTTGGTTATCATCATATCGACAAAACCGAAGACCATCTCCAGTATGTTTTTGTGCAGTGATGGTTGAATCTCGTGCTTGCGCTTGGCAATAAACTTCGATTTCTTTCTGGTCAAGAGGAAAAAGCCGAGAAAAGTTGGTAGCACAATACCGACCAGCAGAATCAACACGAATGAGTCATACGTGTAAAGCCCAATGACAATCAACACCATAATGACGAGCTCGTTGAGCACACTCAATAAGGGTAAAATGACACGCGAAGCAAAAGCGAGTGGAACCGACTGAACGTCACGCATGACCTTGGTACTATTGGTTGATTTAAAATACAATAACCCCTTGTCAGAAAAGGCCTTGAACAGGTGCAAGCTAAAGTGCTTCTGAAGGCTGTATGCGTACTCTGTCTGTATATACTGGATCAGAATAGAAGCCAGGTTTTTGATAATGATAATGAGGAGCAGAGCGAACGAAAAGTGATAGATAAACTCCGTTTCTGAAGTGGCAAAGGAATGCTCATATAACCAGGCCAGCCACTCATTCTCCTGAAACGAGTTTTCCCTAAGCACCATTACAATAAGCGGAACAACTGCACCGAGTCCCAGAAGGTCCATGACCGAGTTAACCAAAAGCAAAAAGAGGCTCAAGACCGCTTTCCACCGATAACTATGAGGAAGAATTCTGGCGACTCTGATGAATGTATCTAGAAAGACATTCTGCTTGATGGACTTAATCACTTTTCTCTACTTATTTTCTCCATAAGTCTCGCCATAACCATAACCATATCCGTATCCGCCATAGCCATACCCGCCATAACCGTACTTACTATAGTAATAGTTAATCTTAGACATCTTCTCTTCATTCAGAATAAGCGCACAGTGGCTTAGATCGTTTGACTCTATCAATCGTTCTATGTAGTCGATGGACGTTTTCGAAGTGAACTTTGAGTTGAGTACAAACAACTTCACATCTACTTTATCCATCAGTAATATACCATCTGTAATGAGGGTAACAGGTGGCGTATCGAGAAAGACATAATCGTAGTGCTCCTCCGCATACTTGAACAACTCGTTCAACTCTTCGCGCATAACAAGCTCAGACGCATTTGGCGGCACAGGGCCAGATGTTATTACGTCAAGGGTTGGTATACCGGAGTTTTGAATAATCTCAGGAATCTCCTTCTGCCCGATCAGGAAAGAACTGACACCCCTCGTGTTTTCCAGCTCCAGTGCCTTTGCCAGTCGCGGTTTGTGCATATCAAAGTCCATCAACAGCACTTTCTTATCAGCTATAGCCAGAATGCTGGCAAGGTTCACCGATGTAAATGTTTTTCCTTCGCCCGGTAAGATCGAGGTCACCAAAATTCGCTTTGACTTTTTGGTAGGAGAAAAATACTGAAGGTTCGTTCGCAGCGATCTGAAAGCCTGAACAATATCTGAACGTTCACTACCACTTTGAATTCGGTACGTTTTAGAGAAGTCCTTCTTACGCGGGATAGATCCGAGAATAGAAATGCTCGTGAGCGTCTGAAGCTCTCCTAGCGTAGTAATCTTCTGGAAGAACAATACCTTGATCAACGTGACCAAAACAGCTACCCCAAGGCCAATAAGCAGGTTAATCAGGTTCATCCTGTTTTTATCAGGATAAACAACCCCCACGTTTCGCGCTCTTTCAATGATCTTGGTTTGAGGCACAATACCCGCTTTGGCAATAACGGTCTCAGCCCGCTTGGAAAGCAAAAACGAGTACAACTGCTCATTGACAGCAAGGCGTCTTTCAATATTCAGAATCTGTCTCTGCGTCTTAGGAATATTCTTCAGTTTCGACTTCATCAACTGAGTCTCAACCTCAATTTCTTTGGCTCTGACTTTCAACGCACTTATCTGAGACTCTACATACACCAGAATCTCGCTCTTCAACTGATTGATCTTTGAAAGCGCAAGGTCAATAGCTGGGTTAGCATCAGTACCGCTGGTCAGTTTTAGCAAATACTCCTCTCTCAGTACATACAACTTCTCTACCCTGGCGGATAATTCCGGGTCAGCATTGTCAACAAAGAAGTTTGGTGGAAGCAAGTTCTCCACATCTTCATTCTGAACAAGGTACGCTGTGAGATCCTCCATGGCCTCCATCTCGAGTTCCATAGTACGACCACTAGCTTCCAGCTCCAGCAATCTGGAGTAATAACTCTCTTCCTCGCGGGTGAGGTTCAAGACTGCTTTTTCCTCCCTAAAAGACTCTAACTCTGTCTCTATGCCATTAATGATTCCAATAACCTCATCGAGCTGCAGGTCGATATAGTTCAGCGTGTTTTCGTTGATCTTGTTCTTATTATCGAGCGTATTGATGACATAGATCTTGGCTAACGTATCCAGGACTTCCTCAGCCTTTTCAGCTATCTCATCCTTTAGCGTTATCTCAACTATACTCGTGTAATCAATGTTCTCAATGTTTATGGCATCCTTGTACTTTCTAACCAAGGCACTTCGCTTAAATACCTTGAACATGTAGTTGATCTTAGAAAGTGAGCCAATGCTTACTTCATTCAGATTTTCCTCTCGCTCAACAACCAGATAGAGCCCGTCATAGAGGATCATTTCGCCAAATCGAAAAACCTTGTCCTTAGACACTCCGTTTTTCTCATATGTCAAGCGAAAGCTATTGGTATCCTGGATAAACAGGTTAAAGGACATGCCAGAGTATGTAGAGGATCTTTCATCTACATGCACCTTAAACGGCATGTGCTTATATATCTCAGATATTTTTAGTCGACCAATAATGAAATAAGACACATCGATCGGCACTTTATCCAGCACCTCTTCTATCAGCGTAGAGGATTTGAGAACGCGCATCTGAGATGCGATTTCTTCATAATTGGCATACTTAGAACTGAATCCTAACCCTCTGTATATCTGTTGCTGATAGTCATACGTTTCATTGGATTTCAGAAGAATCTGACACTTAGCCGCATACACATCAGGAATACGGTGTGTGTAGATATAACTTCCAACGTAGGCTATTGCAGGAATAAAAATCAGCAAATACCAGTTAGAAAGGATAATGGCAACTACCTTGACAATATCCTTTCTTGAAATTATTTCGTTCTTCTCTATCAACTATTAATTGCTATAAGTATGCGAAAATACCATCTTATTTGGCTTGCTTCACGGCAAGGTTTTAAAAAACAAACCTCTCTGACCTGCTCAATAGTCACCTAGCTTCGTATTAGCTTCTCCTGGCTAAACAGAGATCGATAGTACTGAACGTCTTTCTCCTTTGGTGAGTTAAGCTTCAGTTCTTCTGAAGAAGACTTCTCCTCTCTCTTCGTTTGACTTGATTTTTCCAACGCATTGTCACGCATCTTGTCGAGCATCCGGTCAGGTATTATGGCAAACAAAAGGCTCTTTATCCACCCCTGGTTCATAATGACCGTAAGCCACTTGTTGTTCTTTCTGGAGGATGCATTGATGATCTTATTCTCAAAGTTATCCTCTGAAAAATAGGACTCCACACCAAGAAATTCCTCTATTTCTTGCAACAACCTAAGCGGGTCTTTTTCCAAAAGCTCATAGTCAAACAAGAGGAGATCCTTTTCAATAACTTCTCTGCACGACTCAATTTTGGTTTGAAAGAAACCGTCTTTAAAATCTAGCGGAAGCTTTGTTCCTTCAATATTCCAAAGATACTTATCCTGAAATTCAGACCAATCAATCTTGGTTAATTGATGATTACTGATCTGCTTGTAGAAAGACCGCAGCCATTCTTCCGGATGTCTCACTCCTACTACTACTTTGGTTTCGTAATCAGATTCTTTGATGCGCTTGATCGATTCAGAATCGAGCACATACATAGGACTTACATCCAACGCCCAGCGATCCGAACCCCATCCATCAAATAAAGACTCAAACCAATCTCGTCCTTTCTTAAAGTTGATCGAAAAGTAATTGATCTCTTTGATAGCGGATGCACTAATGGACGGATGCTTCTTTAAATAGAGGTATAAAAAAGTTGTTCCGGATCTTGGCAGTCCGGCTATAACCAGTAGTTTTCTCATATCAGTATAATATCCTTTGTAATAGCGGCTCCGAAACCAGTTCTTCCATATCCATTTCCGTTATAGAGCATCACGTATTGATCGCGGTGCTTACCAATCCATGGATACTCAATCATCTCACTATCCCAACCTGAGTCGGACGTTGAAATTCCAACCATTTCATCTCTTCGCTCCCAGTCTTCACCGTTGCTCGAAACAGCTATACCTATTCTGTAAGTATCCGATTCTATACTAGCTCTGTAGGAATACCACATATAATGTATGCCGTCTTTGAGAATAACGAATGGCTTGGACAGCGCATATTCTACTTCGCTCTTTAAATTCACTGCCACTCGGCCATGGATATCCCATTGTATGGCATCATTAGAAGAAGCACTCTTTATCACGTGCTTCATCTCTGACTGATCGCTACCCCATGACAAATTCGAGCCATACCACATTTGATATGAGTCGCCACGGCTAATAATGCTAGGATAAGACACTGAATACGGATCGTGGTGGTTTCGATCGAGTATCGGGGCCTTGCTATACTTCTTAAATGTCTTTCCACCATCTTCAGAAATGGCCAAACCAATGGAATTTTGCCATGGCACCGTCACCTTTAAATTCCACCCCAAATAATACAGGTACAATTTATCTTCATGTGGTAAAAGAAACCCCATCATTACTCCACTGTCATCAAACAAACCGAGTTCTCCGGGCTCCAAGACTGGCTTCTCAGCTACCTCCACAACACCGAAGTTGTTATCAAAATCGACCAACGCCCAGGATATGTGAGATCGGTTTTCGGCATCTCGGCATGTAAAAAAGACCTTGTAGAGCGAGTCGCTTACCTGCATAGCAAACGGATTGCCTGCATGACTGTTCATCCAGCCGGCATTTCCATCCGGAACAAAAACATGCCCCTGTTTGATCCACTCCACGGTTTAGAGTTTAAATTGATCAGATGTTTTTTCCAACTTCACTGTTCGAGGGGCCACATAAACCCCTTTCGGGTCAGTATTCTTGGTAATAATAGCTCCGGCTCCAACCAGTGTCTCCTCCTCAATGGTCACATTATGAGCCAATGTAGCGTTAACGCCTAGAAAAGTGTGAGACTTAATGGTGCAATGTCCAGATATGACCACATGAGACGAAATGAAATTGTGACTTTCGATTACACTATGGTGACCTATATGATTTCCACTCCACATGGTCACGTTATCACCTATTCTTACAAACGGTTGAATCGTATTATCTTCAAAGATGAAGCAGTTTTTTCCTACTGGATACTGCGATCTGTAAGTACAGTCTGGACTCACATAGCTCGCTACATTATATCCTTTTGCCAGTGCCTCATCAAACTTCTTGTGCCGAAGTTTATTCATTTCGGTATAGCTAATAGCCGCAAAAAAATCATTCTCGGCAGGCGGATGTGAAACCTCCAGTTTAGAAAACGGAACGAGCGGAAGCCCGTCACTCTCATCTGCATCGATGTAGGCATCGTCTAAACAATAAGCCACTACCTTATACTCGGTATCCTTTTCAAAATAATAGCGTGCAATTTGCGCTATATCTCCCGTTCCAAAAATCACAAGGTTCTTCATCACTTTTTCACCAAGATTGTAAATTCATAAAGATCGTAATCGTGCAACACGGCTACATTTCTACTAAAATGTCGTTTGCAGTAGTCAAAGTAGAATGACGGGTTGCCATAGTGCAGATAGTCCTTTTGTTTGTCTAAATCAGAATAGGAAGTGAGGATATTGAAAGCAAATCCTTTTTCGCACAACGCATCGAACTTGTGAATCGTTTCGATGATATAGTCTTCCCAATCCTTTACCTCTGAATTTAAACGCACATTAAACAAGCCACTAGCTACTACATAATCCCAAGTTCTACCTTCCTCCAGGTTCGAGAAAAACTCACAGTCAGATATTTCGGAGTTGACTTCAAGAGCCTTGCTGATCATGTCCTCAGAAATATCATACCCCGAATACTTCATTCCCTCATAGAATGGTTTGAAATACTGAAGAATGGCTCCATACCCAGAGCCGTAGTCGAGCAAGGAGAAACTTTCAGTTCCTCTGAGGAGCCGGGTAAACTGATCAAACCTAAGCTCCTGCGACTCGGCTCCGTTCCAATCAACGCCCTGACTTGTAGCACCATACTCCCTAATCTTAGACGTATAGTATTTCTCGACCTCGTCTATTAATTGTTTCCTCTTCTCCATTTAGAATGTTTTAAGATACTTGGCTGCTTCAGGGCCTGCGTTGAACAGTAAATCCAAAATGCTCACCCCGTGCTCAAAACCATCGTACAGTTGGTCATACTCTTTGTATCCTGAGTAATCAAACCAGTTAATTGCAATACCTGCATCGCTGAATAGTTGATCGTCTATATAGCCTTGGGCGCTTGGACCACTTATATACTCATCAGCATCCAATGCCTGGCATATCTGAAGCAATCGCTCATTTCGATCCTCAACCAAATCAAACTCTGACGAATACCTGATCTCGGTAGTAATACCCAAGAACTTAAAAATGGCCTTAATAAATGCCAGATTTACTTCAGTGATTGTTTCATACTCCGCCTCATAAAGAGGATCTAATAGCGCTGATATCTCCTTGAAGTAATTCGACTTCGAATAGTTGTGTCGAATAGCTCCCTGATGCTTGACCCGCCACTTCTGATCGCTCAATCGTGTTTCTGAAATTTTCTGAAAGTACTTTCCTTTCACCTGAACGGGAATGGTTAACCAGCTGAGACCGTTTGGAGTCTTGATCAAGTTTCGATTTCTCCAATCTCTCTTCGTGTATTGCATGTCGTCATACACCACAAACACATCAGCTGCGTTGAGCATGTCAAAGTACCCCTTCCAGGGAATATAGTTCGATTGTGTAATTACTACCTTTCTCACTCTGTATACGTTGTCTCTTCCACAATGAATAGTGGTCTGTTTTTTACCTGTGTAAATATTTTATTGATGTAAACACCTGTGATTCCTATCGAAAGTAGGATAAGCCCGGTACTGAATAATATGACCAAAAACAGGCTGGGCCAACCCGGCTTAAACCCCTGTACAAAGTAAAGTACGATAATCACAAGAGAGCTTAGAAAAGAAGCTCCCGAGAGAAAAAAGCCTCCGTAAATCGAAAACTTAAGCAATCGATCTGAGTGGAAAGTCCAGGCCTGAATAGCAATGCTGAATAGCTTAGTAAGCGAGTATGTGCTCTTCCCAACATCTCGCCTTCTATGAGGCACTGTAATGACTGTGGTTTTAAAACCAATCCACTTCAGTAACTGAATATAAAGCCTGTCCTGATCTCTCAATCGGAGGTACGCCTGAGCCGCCTTTCGATTCATCAGTACCAATGAATTGAAATCAATGGAATAATCACCTCCAGCGATCAATCCAAACAAACGATTGTATAACCATGAAAGAACGGACTTCATAAATCCGTGATTTCGCTTTTCTCGTTTTGTAAACACGACATCAAACCCTTCTTTGGCCTTCTCCAAAACCTCAATCACCGAATTAGGACTATCCTGAAGGTCACAGTCGATAACAATAATATTATCTCCCTTGGCCAGTTCAATGCCTGCTGTTACTGCGTAGTGTTGTCCAAAATTTCGGCTAAGCTTTACACCTTTTACCCTATCGCCTGGTGTTTTATCTGCCAACTCCCTGACTTTATCCCAGGAGTTATCGGCACTGCCATCGTCCACTAGAAGTATTTCATAGGTATACCCATCGAGAACCTTAGACAATTCGTCAACCAACTTCTCAACCAGAAGCTCGGCTTGGTAAACCGGAGAAATGATAGAAACCTGCATTATCCTCGAATCAATTTAAAGGCCAAATCAATTGCCATAGACATATACTCTTTCATAAGGACTGTTCTCGACCACAAGAATACTATCAATTAAGCTGTAATGAGGTGACAAATCCACAATTCTGGTAGCTAAGATTAATTTACATCCTACGTCATTCAGCTCATGAATGTTTAATGTTTTTGAAACCTCGGAACCACCTTCAAAGGCTAGGTCCAGATAACAAGCCCTTCCTATACGACTTAGACTCTCGGGCTGTGCGTTGCCAAAGATCATCTCACTAAACTCTTTTTGAAAATCAGCGCGATACACCGGGTAATACCCTCCAACCGTTATTACTCCTTGATACTGCACTCGCTGTGGTTCAAACCCAATACATCCTACTGGTTCGCCATTCAGGACAGCGTGTTTGTTGTCTAATGTTACAACGGTGGACGACAAATAGTAGTCATCAAACGTAGAATATTTCTTAGGGTCTGACTTCTTCCACGTACTGGCAAAACTGTTTTCGGCATAGTTTGCCCCTCGATAGTCAAAAACCGCAACATTCCACACCCGGTTCACCATAACAGCCATTAGTATTACCGACAATGCTACTCCTAAATAGGGCTTCCATTTGGCCAACGGAACAATTGATATAAACAGACCCGTGTGCCAAATCAACGGCATCAGTGCATAAAAGCGCGGCTGAATGCTCTTCTTAGCGAGAAACGGAACATAAGAATGTACAACCTGCCAGTTAAAAAACTCATGCAAACTCACCAAGCCGGCCATAACAACAAAAATGGCCACTAGTAAAACCCAGATTCTACGCTTCGTTACGACCATATAACCAAGGCCCAAAAAGAGTAACGGCAAGAACCAGATAAAATCGGAGTGAGCATGATATTGCCCCAGAAAAAACAATTTCATGGCTACCCCAATGAAACCAAACGTGTTTAGCACATAAGCTGTTTGGCTGGCTCTTTGGCTCACAAAATCCTTGAATAAAATTACATCAACCAATTGATGCTCGGCTAATATGGTGAAAGCCATAAATATGATCAACCATAGCGCCCCCTTCCATAGTATAGATCTGCGATAGAGTGCATACGCTGCCAAAAACACTCCGAAGGTGACAACTACAAACAAATTACTGATGAAAAAACCCGAAGCAAAAGGAAACAGCGTAACGATGAACACATCCAAAGGCTCTGGCCTCTTTTCGAAGGAAAAATTCGAGAAACTATAAAACAGCAAAGGCATTCCCGCAATTGCGAGTCCCGCATGAGGCCAGAAAGGCAACAAACCAAACAACACTGAAACTCCAATTCTCAATAGTGGACTATCTTCCTGTGTAAATGCTGCGCATTTCTTTAACCACATATTCATCGACAGGTAAGCGATGATATGAACAACTACCACCAAAAAACGGTATGACCACTCACCACCAAGGATATATTGAAGCCAAAGCAGAATGGATAGTTTGCTTTTCATAACGCCTCTTTCGAGCCCTCCCATAAAGCCGTCAATCGGTTCCATGGATGAGGCAAGAACTTTGGAGCTATTGATTAAAATCTCATTAAAAACGATGTTTCCGTTTAGACTATCGTGAATTAAAAAAGTAGCGTTGGAGTATCCAGTCCAGTACGGAGACAAAAAGGCGATTAAAACGAACAAACCAGCCCTAAACAGTGCTTTTTCCGAAAAAAATCCATCAACCCTTACCCCCTTCATTTCACTGCAAATTCGTTCCTTTTTTTTCGGTGAGCAATTCAATCACTCCGCAATAAGTCAAACCTTATTCGCCATACTTACGTATGACCATGTAATACCTAAGCAAACTTAAAGTTAATTCCGTAGATTTGCCTGGTAAAAACTTTACATGCTGCGATGGAAAAACAATTGTTACTTCTTGCATTCATCTCCCTAGTCTTTTTTGAGGCACAAGCCCAGACAGGACCTGGAGGAGTTGGTTCCTCGTCCGATCTGCGTCTGTGGGCACGAGGTGATGCCGATGTGTTTAGCGACAACGGTACTACAAACTCGACCAACGGAGGCATTGTCACCCAATGGAATGATCAGTCTGGTAATAGCAATGAACTTACGCAGAGTTTAGCAGCTAAAAAGCCAACTTACAACACAGGGCAGATCAACGGACTACCTTCTATCACTTTTGACAATACCAGTGAGTTTCTATCTACGGGCAATACAGGCGCCAACCTAACAGAACTTACAACCATTGTGGTTGGGCGTTTTGCACAGGCAAGCCAGGGTACGAATGACTATGACTACATGGTCAATATCGGAGATGACCGTCTGGATGCTGTGAGTATCTCACGATTTAGAGGAGCTACGAGCAACGCAAACAGGTTTTACAACTTTGTTGAAAGCTCTGTTCGTTTTGGTCCTACTCTAAACAACAGTTTTCACATATACGACCTAACGGTTACGACCAGTTCACCTTTCCATGCGCTTCATATCGATGGAACTAGTCAAACACTAGCTGCACATAACGCAGCTATTAACATTAGCTCAGAAATTAGAGTAGGTGGTATGACATATACCAACTCAGCTACCAACCCGCTTGATGGAGATGTGGCAGAAATTGTTGTAGTAGAAAACAGCATTAATAGTACGCAGAGAATCATTATCGAGAACTATCTCGGTGCTAAATACGCTTTGACCATTGCTACGGACAAATACTCTGGTCAGGCAACACACCCTAATGAAGTAGCCGGTATTGGTCAGGAAGGCACAGGAAACAACCATACGGACGCTCAAGGATCTGCCATGGTGCGCATTTCAGGAGCTGATGATCTCGATGATGGAGAATACTTAATGTGGGGACATGATGGTGCCACTGTTACATCTACTACCAGCGAATTACCTGCCAGTTTTTCTGGTTCTGGAGCCAAGCTGAATCGCGAATGGTTCTCTGATGAAACAGGTGGTGATCTTGGTACGGTAGACATTACATTTGATATGTCGGCTTTAAGCCTTGGAGCAGATCCTGCCGGATATCGAATTCTTACTGACACGGATGGAAACTTTGCCAATTCAAACGACAATGCTGCAATTACACCGGTAGCGGTGGGTAACCTGATTACATTTAACAATGTAGACCTGAGCTCAGAGCCATACTTCACCATTGCACACACACTTGATGTGGATGAATGTGTAAGTTTTGCTTCACTTGACTGGAACGATCCAACACCTGCTAACATCTGGGATTGCTTGGTTACGCCTGACAGTACTAAAAACGTAACGATTGACGATGGAACTGGCGTTAGTTTAGTGGGTAATGCCTCTTGTAATGATCTTACTGTTAACCCAACAGGGGCTCTAGCGGTGGGGCCTGGTGCTACACTTATCGTAAATGGCGCTATGACCATTAACGGCCTTTTGACTTTCGGTGCTGGTTCTACACTAATTCTTAGAGGCCAGTTTGGAACATCGCAAGGATTAAGAAACTTGAGCGGAACAGCTATTACACTGGCAAATGTTGAAATAAACAACCCTGATGATATCTCGCTCACCTTTGGTGACTGGGAAATTTCGGAAGGACTTTCGCTCATCGATGGCGACCTTGACGTAGCTGCTGGTGATTTAAAATTTGCATCTACATTGGCCTCTCACGGTCACGTGTCTAATATCACCGCGAATGGAGGTTTGACCACCTCAGGTGGTACTTTGACTGCGGAGCGTTTCATGTCTGGACGAACAGCCGACTGGAATGATCTTGGAACCGTTGGAATCAACACAACTGTTTCTGACATTGATAATGAGATTTTTATTAGTGGAGTTGTCGGTGCAGATGGATATGCTTCTGGCTCTGGTGGAGGCGGTTTCATCTCCATGTATACTTTCAACAACACAACCGATGCTTACGTACCTGTCGGTAATGTGACTGATGCCATGAATGCTGGAATCGGATTTGAAACCTGGTTAGGTGACAACCTTACTAACTGGAATGCCAAGGCTTGGGACTTTACAGGCACTTCTATCAACCTGGCTACTACAAACCTTCCTGTAAACAGTGGAGGCGGTGGCTGGAACTTGTTAGCGAACCCCTTCCCTGCTTTTATTGACTTTTCTATTGTAGAGGCAAATCACTCTGCTATCGTTGGAAATGAATTCTGGTACTACGATGCCGATTCAACTCAGTACAACTCTAGGGGACCAAACGCTATGATTCCTCCAGGGCAGGGATTTTGGGTAAATATTTCGGGAGCTACAACTCAAATATCTATTGATCCAACTACAGATATTTTGTCAACTACTTCAACCAGCAACTTCTTTAAGAACGATCAGGCAAAAGAAGAGTTGAAAGTATCTCTCAGAAATAAGGACATTCCATTTGGAAGTGCGGCTTATCTAAGAAAATCTGATTATGCATTTGAAGGAAAAGACGAAGGTGATATTCCACCACTAAGAGTTCCTGATTCAAGAGCGTGCAACATTGCATGGGACTTTGGCTATGAAGAAGCTATGGTAAACCATGTCTCGACTCACGTAGACTATCTTGAGCTTCCTTTGAAGATTGATAGTAAGATAGAAGGAGAGTTTGAACTTGAAGTGAACGGATTCAACAAGTTCAACGAGTTTGACTGTGTGAAGATTGTAGACAACGAAACAGGCGAATCCTTTGATTTGTTCTCAGGTTCAGTTCTTGCTCTTAGCATCGGACAGGATTTGAGACCACTTGAAATGACACTTATTCTCAGCAAAGAGGATAGCCCGTCTTGTCAGAGTACTGCAGTTGGACTGGAAGATGACCTTATATCGGTTCACTCTCAGAATCAATCGGTATTTGTTGATTTCTACCTCGATCGATCAGCTACGGCAAACATTGATGTATTTGATGTACTTGGTAACAAGGTCTATGAGTCGAGCAAGAATGTTGGATTTTCAAGAGAGTCAATTCAACTCTCTCATGTGACTACAGGTGTTTACTTTGTCACAGTTAAAGTGAATGATATTAGTACTACGGAAAAGATCTTTATAAAATGAAAAAGCCACAATTAAACTACGTACTTGGTTTAGTGCTGGTTGCTGCACTTGTGTTTATTTCTGATGCTGTTATGGCTCAGCCTGGAGGCGGACCACCTTTTGGTGGTGGTGGACCTGGTTGTTGGCCTCCCCCATGTATTCCAGTGGATGGTGGCCTAAGCTTCCTGATAGCTGCTGGTGTTGCATTTGGCGGCAAGAAGCTACTCGACATGCGCACAAAGTGATCTTGGATCATGCTTAAAAAATACTGGGACGATCCTTTATACCGCTTTCTTACGAAAGCGGTTTTGCTTTATATAAGCTGGTATGTTCTTTATGACCTGTGGCTGCACCCAATGCAAAAACTGGATTTATGGGTCATCGGTAATCTGGAACTCCTGAGCACACATGTGCTCTCTATTCTCGGCTATACCACCATTGAGGCCAGTAGTGTACCAAACATCCGAACCATTGGCATTGACGGAACTCACGGGCTTTGGATTGGTGATCCTTGTAATGGGCTCACACTCTTTGCTCTTTTCTCAGGGTTCATTATTGCTTTTCCCGGACCACTCAAATCCAAGCTTTGGTACTTACCCATTGGCTTGATTACCATCCACATCATTAATACCATACGTATTGTGGCACTGGCCTTGATCATCTACTATTTTCCAGATCCGGACGTGCTTGACTTTAATCATACCTACACTTTCACACTGTTTGTCTACAGCTGGGTATTTCTGCTCTGGTATATATGGGCCGTAAAATTTTCAGGTATCAATGCTAAGCAAGCTGAATAATCGCGATAAGCTCTTGCTTCTATTGGGAGTGCTGTGCATTCTAGTGGTCAGCTTTATGCGTGAATACGTGTTTATTCAGATCAACGAGCAGTTGTATGCGCTCTGGTACTCGCTACCCTCTACAGCCAATCAGTCCATTCCCTTTCTGATGAGTCTGGATTATTATCCGCTCTATTATTCTAAATGGGTTCTTACCCTTTTGTTCGCACTGGTTTTCCTCCTCAATGCCAGTTTCATTCTTCATGTCATCTTCAAACGATACTACCTACGTGAACTATTGGCCATTTACGTTTTAATTACAGTTGGAGCAGCAAGCTCATTAGCGATTGCCTGGATGATGGGTGATGTGCAAGACGGTTACTTAATAGCGCGATTTCTCATGGGACTCGCCCAATCGCCCGTTCCTTTGATGATTATGATACCTGCCGCTTATCTGCGTAAGTAGGACTTCGGCAAACGCGCCCTTATCTTATCTATAGTTTCGAACACATATGAGTCGCTCGACAGAAAAATCAAGTACGAGACAACCATAAACAATCCAAAGTCTACTATGCCGACCACGAAAAGCACGGAGAGATGAAAAATCAGGCCGACCAATAAAAACGGCCCTCTTATTCTTGCCACCCAAATAAGCACAGGAAACAACACCTGATAGCCAAGCACAATCCATGTGAGCGACATGAGAAAGATGTTATTTTGCTGAAGACTCTCAGATAACCACAGAAATCCAAACTCTTTAAACGAGAGCGACATCAACATGGCTTCGCCCTGCAACCAATCGGTCCCCAACAGCTTAAAACCACCAGATACCGCATACAGGATGGCAATTTGCACCCAAATGGCGTAATGCGCCAGATGATGAATGTGCTTTTTGACACCGGTGTATGGCCCTTCGCCACTATAATCCAACAAAAAAATGTGCAAGAAAAGTACCTGCTGCACAAGGTGATGACCTCCAGTACTCGTTTCAAAATTTGCGAAATGAAGCAAGAGAAATAAATACCACACTGCGAGTCTTGTGACCACATTGGTTTTGCGAAACAGACCGAATAGTAACAAACCCACGAAAATCAAGAGCACTGGCATGTAATAAACCCGAATAGATTCTATATTAAACAACATGGCCAGCTTATCAATGCCCTCATATGGATTCATCAATATGGACAGGTTCTCCGGTCCATACAGTATATCCCATATAGAAAAGGACTTGAGAACGTACCAGAGAAGCAAGGCATAAAGTCCCTTCACAAATAAGGAAGACACGGCCTGCCTGTCTAGCTCTCTCCAATATGTAACAATTCTATTCAGCATGTGTAAGTTCTAAGACAGGGAATTCTTGAAAGACATACATCACTCGGACTGCTCCCGAATCAATTCGATGTTGTTCAGTGAGCACGCCAATCCTAACATGAGTTGCTCCTTCATCCAAAACAGGAGTGAATTTGAGCACATATTTTTTTGCCATCATGAGCCCTGGCAGACTTGTCAAATCCACATCCTCAGGGTTCTCAGCAAAAGTCCGATACTGGGCAGCATTATAGAGTGCATCCGCCACTCCGTTCAGCATGTCGTACATATCTGACCCGGAACCAAACCTATTGCTCCAATGGTCTTGCTGAAACCTAAAAACCGGGTTACGCCATGAGCTCCATTCTCCATCCTGCTCCACCTGATACACAAATGTGTTGATGTGGTGCGTGGGATCTGGCGCAAACATCATATAGTTCTGGTAAAACCATGGAATATTGTACCGATCAGCTATTTCTACTATGAAAGAGGGAAATGTGGACCTACCGAACTGATAGACAATTACAAGCAAAAAATGCAGGATAAACAAGGCGGTGACAATTGTCATTAGTACGCGTGAATACGGTGATTCTTTCTTGTTTTGAACTGCCATTGACTACATTTGTAACGTTCGAATCTTCACTGGATTTGACGTTAAAATTACACTTTATGCAACGAGACCAACAAGTATTTGACCTGATTGAGGAGGAAGAAAACCGACAGCGAGAAGGAATTGAATTAATTGCTTCGGAGAATTTTGTGAGTGAGCAAGTAATGGAGGCAATGGGCTCCGTTATGACAAACAAGTATGCCGAAGGCTATCCAGGAAAAAGATACTATGGTGGTTGTGAAATAGTTGATCAGACCGAGCAGCTTGCTATTGACAGAGCAAAAGCTCTTTTCAATGCAGAGTGGGCCAATGTGCAACCGCACAGTGGTTCCCAGGCAAATTCAGCAGTGATGTTGGCCTGTTTGCAACCCGGAGATGCCATCCTGGGTTTTGATTTATCACATGGTGGGCACCTGACTCATGGCAGTCCGGTAAACTTCTCTGGAAAACTCTACAAGAGTCACTTTTATGGTGTTGAAGAAGAAACAGGAACCATCGATTACGATAAGCTTCGCGCCAAAGCCATTGAGGTTCAACCTAAAATGATCATCTGCGGAGCTTCAGCTTACAGCAGAGATTGGGACTACAAAGCCTTTAGAGAAATTGCCGATGAAGTTGGCGCCATTCTACTTGCCGATATTTCTCACCCTTCGGGCCTGATTGCCAAAGGCATCTTAAACGATCCTATGCCGCATTGCCACATTGTGACTACTACGACCCATAAAACCCTTAGAGGTCCTCGTGGTGGTATGATTATGCTCGGGAAAGATTTCGAAAACCCTTGGGGCATCACCACTCCGAAAGGAACAGTTAAGAAGATGAGCCAGTTGCTTGACGGAGCCGTTTTCCCTGGTTCACAAGGAGGACCACTTGAGCACGTCATTGCTGCGAAAGCCGTTGCCTTTTCTGAATGTCTTTCAGATGAGTTTATGACCTACTGCCTTAATGTGATAAACAACGCCAAAGTGATGGCCGAAGAACTGGTGAAAAGAGATTACAAGGTGATATCTGGTGGTACAGACAACCACATGATGTTGATTGACCTAAGAAACAAGGATATCACAGGTAAGGAAGCCGAAAAGGCTTTGGTCGATGCCGATATTACCGTGAATAAAAACATGGTTCCGTTTGATGACAAATCTCCATTTGTCACATCTGGTATTCGAATTGGTACAGCCGCTATCACCACACGGGGAATCGAAGAAAAAGATATTCCCTGGATTGTAGATATGATCGACCGAGTCATAGCCAGTAAAGGCGATGAATCTGTTATTGCAGAAGTGCGAAGTGAAATCAACGAGAAAATGAGCGAACTACCCTTGTTTGCAGACTAAAAGAGAAACGATATGCTAGCATCAAATAACCCCAACAGAAAAAGCTGGGTTGAGATCCCAGAAGGAAGCGACTTTCCGATTCAAAATCTACCGTTTGGTATTTTATCTCGAAATGGCAGCCCGAAGAAAGTAGGTGTGGCTATCGGAGAATATGCGCTGGACGTATCAGCGTTATACGATTTTGGAATGTTGGACATGTCAGTCTTCAAGCATGAGCACTTTCAGAACGATTATCTAAATGACCTAATCAGCCTTGGTAAAGAACATACCACCGCACTTCGAGAGCGTATTTCATACTTGCTGAGTACAGAAACCGATGAACTAAAATCGCAAAATCGAGATGATCTGTTCCTGGTCAAAATCAGCGATCTGGATATGCACATGCCAGTTAAGGTGGGCGATTACACCGATTTTTACTCAAGTGAAGACCATGCCCGAAACGTAGGAATCATGTTCCGCGATCCGGCCAATGCACTCCTTCCTAACTGGAAACACATCCCAGTAGGCTATCACGGTAGAGCTTCTTCCATCATTCTTGGAGATATTCCTATTCACCGACCAAAAGGGCAAATGAAACCAGCTGATTCAGATGTTCCTGTTTATGGACCATGTCGATTGCTCGATTTTGAACTGGAAATGGCATTCGTTACCCATCAGGGAAAACCACTTGGAGAAACCATTAGCACCAAAGAAGCTTCTGATTTCATATTTGGAATGGTCGTTTTTAACGACTGGAGTGCGCGCGATGTTCAGAAGTGGGAATATGTGCCCCTGGGACCATTCCTTGCAAAGAACTTTGCATCATCCATTTCTCCATGGGTTGTGACCATGGATGCACTTGAACCATACAAGGTTAAAGGCCCAGACCAGGACCCTGAAGTTCTTCCTTATCTTGAATACGAAGGCGATCATCACTATGACATTGAGCTCGATGTGCTAATCAAGCCAGAGAACTCAGAAGAAACACTCGTTTCACAGTCAAACTACAAGCATATGTACTGGAATATGGTGCAGCAACTAGCCCATCATTCTATGAACGGGTGCAACATCAATGCAGGTGATATGATGGCTTCCGGAACCATTAGCGGTCCGGAAGAAGGCTCTTATGGCTCTATGCTCGAAATCAGTTGGCAGGGCACCAAGCCTGTGACATTGTCAGATGGCACAGAACGCAAGTTCATTCAGGACAACGACACCGTCATCATGCGCGCTCATAGCCAGAAAGATGGCGTCAAAATAGGTTTTGGAGAGGTTAGAACTAAAGTATTGCCCGCTAAATGAGTGAGAAAGAGATAGCTGAAGAAAATAGAGCCATCTCAAGGCAATATAGAGCGCTTCTTAAAAATTCGAACCGCGTGGTCAATGACGCGGACAAGCTCATGGTGCGGAAAGCCTTTGACCTGGCTGTGGATGCACATGAGGGCATGAGACGCAAATCAGGCGAAGCCTATGTGTTTCATCCTATAGCCGTGGCACGGATTGTAAGCGAAGAAATTGGTCTCGGCACCACATCTATAGTATGTGCACTACTCCACGATGTAGTTGAAGATACCGAAATCACGCTCGAGGATATCGAGAGCCTGTTTGGGCCAAGAGTTAGACTCATCATTGATGGGTTAACCAAAATGAGTGGAACCAACTTTACAGAAGATGTTTCGCTTCAGGCTGAGAACTTCCGCAAAATGCTCCTCACACTGTCTGAGGACATTCGAGTGATTCTCATCAAACTGGCAGACCGGCTACACAACATGCGTACGCTGGAGTCAATGCGGGCCGATAAGCAACAGAAAATTGCGTCTGAAACGCTATTTCTTTATGCTCCGCTTGCGCACCGATTGGGATTGTATAACCTCAAGTCTGAGCTTGAAGATTTATGCCTTAAATACAAGGAACCGGAGGTTTATGCTACCATACAGAAGGCACTGAAAAAGCGTAAAGCCGTTCGCACACGTTTTATCAATCAGTTTAACGTGCCCATCATTCGCGGACTCGAAGAAGCCGGATTAGAGTTTGACATCAAGTACAGAACCAAGTCTGTTTTTTCCATCTACAATAAGATGATCAACAAAAACATTCCGTTCGAAGAAGTGTACGATGTGTTTGCCATCCGAATCATCTTAAAATCGACTCCCGAAGACGAAAAATCGAACTGTTGGAAAGCTTACAGTGCAGTTACCGATGTGTACAGACCAAACCCAGACAGGCTTAGAGATTGGATCAGCACACCCAAATCCAATGGGTATGAATCGCTGCATACCACTGTTATGAGTCCAACCGGAAAATGGGTAGAAGTGCAAATTCGCACTGAGCGCATGGACGAAATAGCCGAGATGGGATATGCGGCTCATTGGAAATACAAGGAATCTGCCAGTGAAAATGCGCTGGACGATTGGATTAAGCGTATCAGAGAAACACTCAAGAATCCCAACCCGAGTGCATTGGACTTCATTGATGAATTCAAGCTGAATCTGTTCTCAAAAGAGATTTTTGTCTTTACACCCAAGGGAGAAATCAAGAACCTGCCCTACTCGGCCACGGCCCTCGATTTTGCTTTTGAGATACACACGCAGGTAGGCGCCAAATGCGTTGGAGCCAAAGTCAATAAGAAGCTAGTGCCTCTGAGTACGAAACTCAAAAGTGGTGATCAGGTAGAAATACTCCTCTCTAAAAGCCAGAAGCCTAAGGAAGACTGGCTCAGGTTTGTGGTCACAGCCAAGGCAAAATCCAACATCAAAAGCCTGCTCAAAGAGGAAAAGAAACGGCACGCAGAAGACGGAAAAGAGATTTTCAAGCGCAAGCTCAAAAACTACAAAATTGACTTCAACGAAGCCAACGTTCTGAAGATTCAGAACTTCTACAGGCTGCCGTCTCCGCTTGAGTTGTACTATGCAGTGAGCTCAGGAAGAATTGACCTAAGTAGAATTGCCACGCTGAAGAAGGAAAATGGGCAATTGAAGTACCGAGCTGTTAGACGATCTAAGAGTGCTTCGATCAAAGACCTCGTCACCAAAATTGATCCGAAGAAAACAAACCTTGTGATTGGTGATAGCCAGGAACAGTTTGATTACAAGCTGGCTCCATGCTGTGATCCTATTCCTGGTGACAATGTATTTGGTTTCATCACGGCCAACGATGGTATTAAGATTCACAGGCAAAACTGTCCGAATGCCATTCAGTTGATGTCAAATCATGCCTACCGCATTGTTAAGGCTAAGTGGACCAATGCTGAAACCATTGCCTTCCTTGCCGGAATTAGAATCAAGGGAATTGATCAGGTAGGGTTGGTGAATGAAATAACCAAGGTGATTTCCAGCGAATACAACGTAAATATTCGGAGCATATTCATGGATACGGAAGACGGAATCTTTGAAGGAAACGTCAAAGTATATGTCAACGACACCACGCATTTAACAGACCTCATGGAGAAGCTCAGAAATGTAAATGGAGTGAACTCGGTGAGCCGCACAAAAGGAGAACAATCAGAACCGCCAATTTCTGGCGTGCAGTAAGTACATTTGGTATCGATGAAAGCCTCAGACACACTTCAAGAAGTACGCGGTATCTTCAAAACATATCTCGAAGAAAACGGACATCGGAAAACACCCGAGCGATTTGCGATTCTTGACGAAATCTACGCCTCACACGGCCACTTTGATGTGGAAACGCTGTACGTTCAGATGAAAGAAAAGAAGTACCGGGTGAGTCGGGCTACTTTGTACAACACCATTGACCTGCTTCTCTCGTGTAAGCTCATTCGTAAGCATCAGTTTGGAAAGACCATGGCGCAGTACGAGCCAAGCTATTCAAACAGGCAACACGATCACATCATTTTCCCTGAATCTGGAGAGGTTATGGAGTTTTGTGACCCCAGATTGCAACTGATTAAAAAATCATTGGAAGAGTCTTTGGGAATAAAAATTCTCCATCATTCGCTTAATTTCTATGCTGTAAAAGACGAATCAGCAGAAAGTGAATAAAATCAGGGCTTTCGGTTAATAATTGCCCTTCCATTTATCCGCTCATATGCTCTGCTTTGGGTATGTTTGCCGCTTCAAGATTTTAAGAGATTTCGAATATGAAAGTTGATGTGCTTCTGGGAATGCAATGGGGAGATGAAGGAAAGGGCAAAATTGTAGATGTCCTTACTCCTAACTACGACATCATCGCCCGTTTTCAGGGAGGTCCAAATGCGGGCCACACGCTCGAGTTTGACGGAAAAAAATTCGTCCTTCACACCATTCCATCTGGTATTTTTCATGAAGGCACCATGAACTTGATTGGTAACGGTGTAGTGATCGACCCGGTTACCCTGCGCAAAGAAATTAACAACCTCATCGATCAACAGGTTCCATACAAAGAGCGCCTGGTGATCTCAGAGAAAGCACATCTGATTCTTCCAACTCACCGATTGCTCGATGCCGCTTCTGAAGCTGCTAAGGGTAAAGACAAAATTGGTTCTACGCTAAAGGGAATTGGCCCAACGTACATGGACAAAACCGGTCGAAACGGCCTTCGTATTGGCGATATTCTGTCTCCCGGGTTTAAGGAAAAGTATAGCAAGCTGCGAGACAAGCACATTCAGATGATTGAGCGCCTCGATTACAACATCGAGGGATTGGAAGAAATGGAAGCTGAGTGGATGGATGCTATTTCGTTTGTGGCTGAAGTGCCTTTCGTCAATTCAGAGTACTACATCAATGATGCGTTAAACGCTGGAAAGAAAATCCTGGCCGAAGGTGCTCAGGGAAGTCTGCTCGATATTGATTTCGGATCGTATCCGTTTGTTACTTCATCCAACACCGTGTGTGCCGGAGCATGCACCGGACTCGGTATTGCTCCAAACAAAATAGGCGAGGTTTACGGAATATTTAAAGCCTACTGCACGCGTGTGGGTAGCGGTCCCTTCCCTACCGAGCTGTTTGATGCCACTGGTCAAAAGTTACGCGATGTAGGACACGAATATGGTGCCACTACAGGAAGACCGAGAAGATGCGGCTGGCTCGACATGGTAGCGCTGAAATATGCGGTTATGCTTAACGGTGTCACCAAATTGATCATGACCAAAGCAGACGTACTTAGCGATTTCGAGACCATTGAAGTTTGCACTTCTTATGAAGTAGATGGCAAGGTAACCGAAATGCTACCGTTTGATCACGCAAATGAAACGCTCAAGCCAAGAAATATCGAGGTTAAGGGATGGAACTGTGAACTTGATGCCACATCTGCCCTTCCGGCTGAGGTGGAATCTTACATCGATTTTGTGGAAGGCGAAACAGGAGCCGACATTGCCATTGTATCTATTGGTCCTGACCGCACAGAAACACTTATCAGAGAAGGCAAAATGGCCTAGTCTCATGAAGACAATGCGCCTCTTCGTTTTACTTGCCCTCGCTCACTGGAGTGTGGTGATGCAGGCACAAAACGATACGGCCTCTTCTCCTGAAATAGAATTGATTCACGCCAATAAACTATTGGTGGATGAAAACACCCCTGAAGGAGCTACCAAACTGGTGGGCAAGGTGCAGTTAAAGCACCAGGAAGCATTTATGTTTTGCGACAGCGCCTACATGTTTGACAACAATAGTCTTAAAGCCTACGGTCATGTTAGGATTGAAGAAGGCGACTCTCTGTTAATGACAGGTGATTCTCTCTTCTATGACGGTGAGGAGAAACTAGCCCGGGTTCGAGGTCGTGTAAAGATTGACAATAAAGCTTCTATTCTCAAAACCACACACCTTGACTACCACCGAGCCACTTCCATGGCCCATTACTACAACGGTGGAAAAATAAGAAGCGAAAAAGAAGGGCTTATCCTCGATAGTAAGATTGGCTACTACTATAGCAAGGCCAAAGTGTTTCATTTTAAGCAGGACGTGGTGATGAACCATCCAGACTATAAAATCAACACAGACACCATGCATTACTCGCCAGATCTGGAGAAAACATGGTTCTTCGGCCCAACAGAGATAGACTTCGACAAAAAGAACATTTACTGCGAATACGGCTGGTTTGACCAGATTAACAAGAAGGCAAACTTTGTGCGAAACGCCCGCATAATTTCAGCCGCTCAAACTATGCAAGGCGACACCATCGAATACGACCAGGCCACCGAAGTGGGTATTGCTAAATGCAATGTCTCGATAGTAGACACGAACGAAAAATTTGAAGTCGAAGGCGACTACGCCATTCACCACGAGCAAGACAGCGTGAGCATGGTAACCAAAAACATGCTTCTGAAGCAGGATATGGACGGTGACACATTCTTTCTAACAGCCGATACATTGTACGCTGAAACGGATACCAGTGGCGGAAAAATCATTCGCACACACTATCACTCCATGTTCTACAAGAGCGACATGCAGGGCCGTTGCGACTCACTCGTGTACAGAGCCAGTGACAGTATTTTCTACTTGTACACCGACCCTATTTTATGGGCAGACGCCAACCAGCTGACAGCAGATTCCATTAGAATCTCAATGAAGGACAGCAAGCTCGACAAAATGTTCATGGATCAAAACGCATTTATCATCTCCTCAGAAGACAGCTCGTTCTACAACCAGATCAAGGGCCGAAACATGATTGGGTACTTTAAGGATGATGAGCTACACAAGGTTGACGTACATGGAAACGGAGAAACCGTTTACTATCCAAGAGAAGAAGATCAGTCGCTCATCGGAGTCAACAAAACGGAGTGTTCGAACATGACCATTCGAATCGATAGCAACCAGATTCAAACCATTTCATTCTACGATAACCCCACAGCTAAGCTGACACCTACGGATGACATGCCTAAGTCTGGTATGAAGCTGGAGGACTTTAATTGGAGGGTTGACGAGCGACCTCACTCAGTAAACGAAATGCGCGAGATGAGCATTGAGCAAGCTATCGAAATGCGTAAAGAGCGGGAAACAGCCACACCAACTGAGCAGCCATTAGAAACAGAAGAAGAAACCTTAAACGAAGTACCTAATTTACCTGAAGGTGGATCTAGGGTAAAAGATTAGCGTGCCAACTCTGGGCCACTGTAGTTTCCCAACCAGCGCGATATTCAGCAAGGCTTTGTACCAGATTATTGAAGACTCTGGTTTGTGCGTTGGCAGTGCCAGCCTCTAGCATTTCTCTAAATGAATTGACATCGCATTCCACGACATTTTCATTGTCGATGTAGGCCACCTTCATGCGGTTGAGCAGATCCAAATGAAACTCATCATCAACGTGCTGCACCAGCTTCATCATCTTATCTATGGAACAACCTGTGGCCATAGCCACGCTTTCGTCCACAGCTAATACCAAGAATCTGTCGTGAACTATTTCGAATCCGGCCGCCAATGAAGATCCATGAGCTGCCCATCCGGCCAAAAACTCCTGAAAGCTTTGCTCGATGGAGCGTTTAATCTCACCTTCCATGAGAGTAGATGACTGAAAAATCCACACGCGAGACGTGCCCGCCATGTTTGCTATTCCGTTGAGCGCTGTATCATTCATATGTCAGAAGCTTCAAGGATTAACTCAGCCAAATCCTTGACCTCAATATTATCTTCTTTGTTGAAGTGCTTGACCCCATCTGTCATCATGGTGTTGCAAAACGGACATCCTGCAGCTACAATATCTACCTTGGCTTCAAGTACATCTTCTGTACGTTCCACATTCACCTCTTTATCGCCTTTCTCGGCCTCCTTAAACATTTGCGCTCCACCGGCACCGCAGCACAAGCCGCGTTCCTTACAACGCTTCATTTCAACGAGCTCAGCATCTAATTTTCGAAGTACTTCACGAGGTGCTTCATACACATCATTGGCGCGACCCAAATAACAAGGATCGTGGAATGTAATACGCTTGCCTTTAAACGAACCACCTTCTACCGTAATGCGACCATCCTTGAGCAATTTCTCAATAAACTGGCTGTGGTGTATGACCTCGTAATTACCCCCCAACTCGGGATATTCGTTCTTCAACATATTGAAGCAATGCGGACACGTGGTCACAATGCGCTTTACCTCATAGGCATTCATCAATTGAATATTGGCAAACGCCTGCATCTGATATAAAAACTCATTACCTGCGCGTTTGGCGGGATCTCCTGTACACGATTCCTCAGCTCCCAAAACGGCAAAATTGACATTGGCGTTGTTCAGAATCTTTGCAAAAGCCTTGGTTATCTTCTTTGCCCTGTCGTCAAAGCTGCCCATGCAGCCAACCCAAAACAAAACTTCAGGTTGCTCTCCGGCAGCCATGCATTGGGCCATTGTTTTTACTTGCAAACTCATTTCTATCTTATTTAGGCTTCGTCTTTCCAGTTTAATCTGTCTGCTTGTGCAAACTGCCACGGTGCACCGTTGTTCTCAATATTGGTAAACATGCCATTCAACTCAGCTGGTGCGGCCGACTCTTCCATGACCAAATAACGTCTCAAATCCACAATGATTTCCAATGGGTTGATGTTTACCGGGCACGCTTGTGTACAGGCGTTGCACGAAGTGCAAGCCCATAACTCTTCAGGCGTAATGTAATCGTTGATCAGGCTCTTTCCATCATCAAAATCAGCTCCCTTCTCTCGTTTCAGCTTACCCAGTTCCTCGGCCCGATCTCTCGTGTCCATCATGATCTTTCGAGGAGATAACAGCTTACCTGTTTGGTTAGCCGGGCACTCACTCGTACATCGTCCGCACTCTGTACATGTGTAAGACTCCATGATCTGTTTCCAGGTAAGGTCGTTGACATCCTTGGCTCCAAATCGCTGCGGTGCGGCATCCGGTGCAGGAGCAGCAAATGGGTCAGCATTGGGATCCATCATCAACTCCACTTCTTTCTTCACAGACTCAAGGTTGTTAAACTCTCCTGCCGGAGCCAACTTCGAATAATACGTGTTTGGAAAAGCGAGGATAATGTGGAAATGCTTTGAATAGGTTACATATACCAAAAACGCAAAAATGCCAATGATGTGAAACCACCAACATGCCCGTTCTATGTAAAACAAGGCCATAGGGTCATTGGGCAACATACCGGTCAGAAATCCACTCACCCAAAACCAGGAGTCAAACGAAACATGGGCGTAATGATCAAGTCCACTCGCCATCAATACTTCTGCGCCCATGGCAAACAAGTTGCTATCTGCCGCATTCATGGTTAACAAGGCGAACATAAGCAGGCACTCTGCAATCAAGATGATATTGGCATCAGAGGTAGGCCAGGTAGTCATCTCCTTGCCCGTGAAACGTTTCAACTTGCCAATGTTTCTCCGTACCAGAAACGCCAAACACGCTACTATCACGAGCAGCGCCAGCACCTCAAATACGCTAATAAAAAAGTGGTAAGCCTCGGCTCCAATTACTGAGTACAGCACCCGGTGCGTGCCGAATAATCCATCAATGACAATTTCGAGAATCTCAATGTTAATAAGGATAAAGCCCACATAGACAATAACATGAAGGAAAGCAGCCAGAGGCCGTGCCGTCATTTTGCTTTGTCCGAGCGCCACACGCGCCATGGTGGCCCACCGCTCGCTGGAATTGCCGCTTAAGTCTATATCGCGACCGAGATTTATGTTGGATTTAATTTCTCTTATGCGTCTTACAAAGACAAACACGGTAGCAAGGAGGAGTACCGTGAAAATGATGCTAGAAATCATGAATATTATTCTTTACGATCTTTCTTTTTAGGCTTCTCTTCATCTTTCTCTTTTCTTCCGAAAACCGAAACATGAACGTAGCGCTCTGGATTGACCCTCAAGTCTTCAGCAAGTTTATCAATTTCAAGTGAAGCCTGTTCCAGATTGTTGTAAAGTTTATCGTCCGTAAGCAACATACCCAATGATCCTTCCCCGTTGTTGATCTTGGTAATCATCGAATCGAGTTGGTTCAGCGCGCTGCTTGCATTTTCAATGGCAGCCGCATAATTAGCTCGGGTAAGCGAATCGCTAATCGTAGCCACATTCTCAAGAATATCGTTGATATTCTGGGAGTTAGACCGAATGTTTGACGCAATGGCAGTAATATCTCCCAACACACGCGTTAGATTCTCGTTTTGTGTAACAACCAGATTATCTATGTCGCGCGTAGTCTTATTGATCACGTCCATGCTTGTCTTGGCCTTATGAACGGCTTCGTTGGTGGTTTGAATCGTCACCTGCGTTTCGGTTACCAGATCGCGCGTCTCGTCAATTACCCGCTCTAGTTTGGCTTGTAATGGCGATAGTTTTTCTTCGATTACACTCTTCAGTTCCTCTTCAATCCCAGAAATCAGCGTATCACCAGACTCGTGAAATTCCTGCCGCTCTGTAAACTCTAGCTCAATGGCTTTTGACCCCAACAGATCCAAACTAACAATACGCGCCAGTGTGCTGTCTGGAATTCTCAACTCTTCCTCGAGTATTTCCATTTTGACGGCAATGTGGTTCTCCTCATTGGCCATCAGATGAATCTCGGTTACGCGTCCTACTTTGTATCCATTGATCACCACCACGTTATCCGTGGTCAATCCGTCTACCTTATCATATATGGCGTAGAAATAGCGCGCTTTGCTAAAAATATCGGATCCCTTTAGGTAGTTAAGCCCAAAATACAGCAAGCCAATAGCCACCGTAATGACCAATCCGACCTTTATTTCATTTCTGATTTTCAAGCTGTCCTAATTTGTTTGAAGTGCTTTGGATATTTCAAGCGCTTTTGAAATCGATATCCTTTCCCCTTTATAAAATGCAATAATAAAGGCTTTCGGATAGGCTTTTTCCCTCACAGTTCGTTGCAAAGAAACGGCTTTTTTGTAATCGGTAACCTCGCCAACGGTGTACTTATGAAGACCGTTCACCTCATACTTTTTCACATCGTCTAACCCCTTGAAATTCTCAGGTTTAAGTTCGATGGGCGATGCAGAAGCCATCAATTGAATCTTGTAAATTACCGGTTCAGCCGTAGGTGGAACCACCACTTCATCTGATTTCTCTTCTACGGCCACCTCAGGTTTGGGAGCTTCCTTTTCCTGAGTTTCTTCAATCGGAGGTAAATCTGCATCGGAGTGGAATGTATTGATCTCTACTCCTTCGATCTCTGCCTTATACTGCTTAAACGCCCGATAAATGGCCGATGACATATAGGCCTTTCCATTTTCAGAGTTCAGAAAGTCTTCCTCCTCTGCATTGGTCAAAAAACCCAGTTCTGTCAATACACTTGGCATGGTGGTAAAGCTAATAACCCAATAAGGTGCCTGTTTTACTCCGCGGTCTCTCCTGCTCACACGGTCTCTGTACTGTTCCTGAATATGAGCCGACAGCGTCAAGCTTTGGTCTAAGTACACAGACTGCGCAATTGATCGGGCAATCAGCGATTCGGGCTCCTTCGGGTCAAACCCTTCATAGGTCTGCTCGTAGTTTTCTTCCAACAAGATCACCGAGTTTTCTCGCTTAGCCAGTTCCAAATTGGCCGCTACCTTGGTCATAGACATAACGAACGTCTCTGTACCATGGGCTTGTTTATTGGCTGCCGAATTACAGTGTACTGAAATAAACAAATCTGCCTGTGCCTTGTTGGCAATAGCCGTTCTGTCTTTCAACGTTACAAACTTGTCTTCCTTTCGGGTATAGATCACATCTACATTCTCAAACGAACGCTCAATATAGTTTCCTACCCGCTTCACTACTTCAAGTGCAATGTCTTTTTCGGTATGCTTATACCGCCCCGTACCCAGGTTTCCGGGATCAGTACCACCATGACCTGCATCCAAAACCACCTTAAGCACGCCCAGGGAAGCCAGCTTGCTTCCGCGGTGATTGGGTACAAACGATGAGAATAAAAACAGTACAGTAACTCCCGCACACATCAATAACGGTATGCGAAATCTACCAGAAATAAAGCCGATCTTTTTGTTCATAAGCATGCAACAAAGCACAAACCCTGCCGCTAACAAAAGTAGACGCGGTGCAATGGACGAACAGGTAGTATCATCAGAGTATTTCACCTGAAATTGTTAATAGATGTGCCTGCGTAAAGCCCATTAAACATTAACATCTTTTGATGATGCATTTGATATCAATCGGGTGTTTTAAGCGTTTAGATTTGCAGCCAGAATAAAGAGAGGTTTAACGCACCCCATTTTGACCAACAGCATTCGCGCGATATTCGTTTTTGCCACCACGGTGGTTATGGCCTTCTCATTGGTTGGTCAAACTACAGACTCCGTTGGGGCCATTGATTCAGCAAGCCTCACGCTGCTTAACGATGTGCTGTCTGACAGTCTGGCTCGTGATTCTGTGGCCATTGATTCGTTGAGAGGCGAATCTGCGGTAGTAGAAGTGCCCAAACGAAAATCAGCCCTCGATCAGGAAGTAGAATACCTGAGTACTGACTCGATGCGCGTAGATCTTTCCAATCAAATGGTCTATCTGTATGGCGCTGCCGTTGCCACGTATGGCGATATAAAACTGGAAGCGGACTACATCGAAATCTCACTCAAAACCAAAGAACTCAGTGCTGCCGGACTTCCCGATTCGAATGGCGATATGCAGGGATTACCACAGTTTACGCAGGGCGACCAAACCTTCCGTAGCGAGGAAATGCGCTATAATTTCGAGACTAAACGCGGTATAAGCCGTCACGTAAAAACACAGGAATCGGAAGGTTATCTGCACGGTGAAAAGGTAAAGCGTGACACAGGCGAAATCATCTACATCAAAAACGGGAAGTATACTACTTGTGAGTACGATGATCCGCACTTTCACATCCATGCCAATAAGATGAAGGTGATTCCGAAAGACAAAATTATCACCGGACCGGCCTACTTGTCCATTGCAGATATTCCCACACCGCTGGCTGTGCCATTTGGCTTCTTCCCAAATACGGAAGACAGAGCAAATGGACTGATTATTCCATCGTACGGACAGTCGGCACTGGAAGGGTTCTTCCTCAACAGAGGTGGATACTATTTTGGTGTAAAAGACATCATGGATTTTGCCATCACAGGTGATATCTACACCCGTGGTAGCTGGGCACTGTATCTCGATAGCAAGTACAAGAAGCGATACAAATACAACGGTTCATACAACTTATCGTTTAAGCGTTCGAAGTTCTACGACAAAGACTATCCAGATCATTACTCGACCAATGCATGGGGTGTGAGATGGACGCACAGACAAGACCCGAAAGCACGGCCAAACAGCAGTTTCAATACCAGTGTCGACTTTGGTTCTTCCAAAGAATACAGAACCAATATCCAATCAACAGCACGAGACTATACCAAGTCTCAGCGTAACTCAAGTATTAGCTACTCATACCGTTTTCCGAACTCACCCTTCCAGTTTTCGGCCACGGCCAGTGCCCGACAAAACACCCAGACTCAACGGATCGATGCCAGCCTGCCGAATGCCAGTCTGACCATGTCGCGGATTTTTCCGTTTGAGTCGAAACGAGCTGGTACCACCTGGTTAGACAAAACGGGAATCAGCAAAATTGGGGTGAATGCTTCGCTCGATTCTAAGAACCAGATTACCGCTGGCGATAGCACCCTGTTTACGCAGCAAACGCTGGACGACATGAGTAATGGACTGCAACTAAAAAGTACGGCCAGCACCAACATCAAGCTGCTCAAGTTTATCACGCTGAGCCCTTCTACCTCGCACAAAGTAGTGGCATACCGTACCATTGAAGAGCAAATCTGGAACGCAGATAGTTTGACAATTGATGCCAATCAAATCAATCGACCGAAAGCATTTTACGAGGGAAGTGCTACGATTTCGGCCCGGACCATTATTTATGGAACCTACCAATACCGCAACGACTTCTTCAGAGCCATGCGCCATCAGGTATCACCTTCGGCTTCGTTTTCATACAAGCCCGATTACAGCGATCCGCAATGGGGATATTACTCTACCGTCCAGTCTGACACCAACGGAAACTTCAACGATTACACATACTTCAACAACAACCGACAGTTGTTTGGTGTGCCGGGAGCACAGGAAAACGGAGTGGTTAGTTTCTCTCTAACCAACACGTTTGAAGCGAAAATCAGAAACTTCAAAGACACGGCATCCGATGACGATCTAAAGGTTAAGTTACTGGACGCCCTCAACTTCTCTTCTGGTTACAATCTGCAAAAGGATTCGTTAAACTGGTCTCCGGTGGGCATTCAGGTGCGAACACAAATCATTAAAGGATTGGTGATGAATGGTGGTGCCACTTTCGACCCATATGCCATCAATGATGCAGGTAGAAAAATCAATCAATCACAGTTTGATCAAACCGGTGAATTGGGCCGGTGGACCAATGCCAATGTAGCCTTCTCCTACAATTTTGTTCCAAAGAAAGACAAGGACAAAACATCAGAAAAGCGCGAGAAAATGGCCCAGGCCAATCTTAACTATGATGAATATGTAGACTTCGACATCCCATGGAAAATGTCGATGACGTATAACCTCAACTACTCAAACCCAGGCTTAACCGAAACGGTGAGTCAGGTGGTTGATGTCAATGGCGAGGTAAACCTCACGCGTAACTGGCGTGTTCAATTCCGATCGGGTTACGATATTCGAAATCAAGAGTTAAGCTACACGAGTTTCACGATTCACAGAGACCTGCACTGTTGGGTATTTAAACTCAACGTAGTCCCATTCGGGTCACGACAGATGTACTCGTTTGAAATCCACCCGAAGAGCGGTGTGTTGCAAGATTTGAAACTCAACCGAAGAAGAAACTTCACCAACCCAATCGAATAGGTTTAGACGAATTGTAGATCGTACAAGCTCTTGTAGTGGCCATCTTTTTGTAGCAATTCCTGATGGCTGCCCATTTCTACAATCTCTCCATGATCCATGACAATGATAACGTCAGCATGCTGAATAGTGGCGAGTCGGTGTGCAATAATGATGGACGTACGTCCTTTGGTAATTTGCTCAATGGCCTCCTGAATCATGCTCTCGGTTTCAGTATCGACCGATGAAGTAGCCTCATCCAACACCAACACGGCCGGATTGTAGATATAAGCTCTGATAAAGGCCAACAACTGACGCTGCCCTACGGACAACATACCACCGCGCTCTTTCACATCGTAGTCATAGCCATCAGGCAATCGATCGATAAACCGCTGCGCGCCCACTTTCTCAGCCGCCTTGCGAACTTCTTCCCTTGAAATGTTGGGATTGTTGAGCGTAATGTTATTGAAAATGCTGTCAGAGAATAGAAAGACATCCTGAAGCACCACGCCCACCTGACGACTCAGGTAAGCCGGATCAAAGTCACGTAGTTCATGCCCATCCACTTCAATGCTTCCCTTGTTGTATTCGTAAAAACGGCTCAGAATATTGATGATGCTCGATTTACCAGCTCCGGTAGCTCCAACCAAAGCTATCTTCTGCCCTTTCTTTACGTCAAACGAAATATCCTTCAGCACCCAATCTTCATCGTTGTAGGCGAACCACACATTCTTGAACGAAATGCTTCCGTCCAGCTCGGGTTTGATGTTTTTGCCCGTTCCAGTGATCTGCGCATCGGTATCCAGTACGTTAAACACCCGTTCGCTGGCCACCATGCCCATTTGAAGCGTATTAAAGCGATCGGCCAACTGACGGATGGGTCTAAACAACATGTAGATATAGAGAATAAACCCAACCAGTTCGCCATAAGTAGCTGTGCCTTTGAGCACTTCGCCACTTCCCCACCATATGAGCAAACCAATAGAAACCGCACTTAAAATCTCCACTACCGGAAAGAAGATGGAGTTGGCTATAACCGTACGTAAATGTGCATCGCGGTGGCGCGCGTTGATCTCTTTGAACTTTTCGTACTCCTGATCTTCGCGGTTAAAAATCTGTACGATGTACATGCCCGTAATGTGCTCCTGCACAAAGGCATTGAGTTTGGCTACCTCGGTGCGCACATCCTGAAACGCACGCTTGATGTAGTTCTTGAAAATGTTGGTAGCCACCAACAATACCGGAATGGGCACCACACAGATGAGCGCTAGCCTCCAGTTGAGTATAAACATGACAGCAATGACAAAGACCAGCTTGATGATCTCACCCAGGATAATGAGCACGCCTTCCGAGAATATGTTTGCTATGGTTTCAATGTCAGATACGGCCCGTGTAACGAGGGTCCCAATTGGAGTCTGATCAAAGTACTTGAGTCTGAAATTGGAGATTTTGCGGTACACATCTACCCGCAAATCGCGAATGACGCTTTGGCCCAACCAATTGGCCAAATAGGTCTGACTAAACTGCACAATGGCTTCTACAATCAACAGCATGACAATGGCTATGACCAACGTTTGCAACAAGCCTTCATTCGGAATGATGATGGTATTATCGAGCGTATACTGAATCAACAATGGCCTCAACGGTGACAGTCCAGCCGATAGCACCACCAAAAAGCCTGTAAACACAAACAGCTTTCTATACGGCCTGACGTACTTCATCACCCGCACAAACAAGCTCATGTCAAATGCCTTTCCGCTTACCGATTTTGTGGAGTCACTCATGTGCCGGGTATCATTCCTTTAGGGTATTCTACATCGATTAAATACAAACCATGCGCTGGCACTGAAGTGCCTGCTTCCGATCTGTTCTTGGCCTTGACTACGGCCTCAAATTCTTCCTGGCTCATTTTACCCAAGCCCACTTCAACCAGCGTACCGACCAATGCACGTACCATGTTGCGCAAAAACCGGTTGGCTTTCACCACAAACCGATACTGCTCAGACGTCTCTTCCCACCGTGCCGTGGTCACATCACACAGGTTGGTCTCTGTCTGTGTGTTCGATTTCGAGAAACTCGTAAAGTCATCTACCGTCAATAGAAAGGCTGCTGCCCGATTCATAGCTTCGATATCAAGTGCATCGCGAAACTCCCAGGCCAGCTTTTCTGAAAACGGGTCTTTGTGCCGAACCATCATGTATTCGTAGGTGCGGCTCACGGCCGAAAAACGTGTGTGTGCTTCGCTATCTACTTCAAATACTTGCTGTGCGGCAATTTCTTTGGGCAACATGCGGTTGCATTTATACACCAGCTGATTGGTATCTGCTAAAGGACCGTCCAATTCAAAGTGCGCATAAAACATCCGTGCATGCACTCCGGTATCGGTACGTCCGCAGCCCACCACATAAATTTCCTGACGAATTATGGTCGATAAAACGCCATTCAAAGATTCCTGAATAGATTTGGCGTTTGGTTGAATTTGCCAACCATGAAATCCGGTTCCGTTGTATGACAATTGGATAAAATAGCGGTGTTTCATGGAGCCGACAAATGTAGCTTCTCAAATGAATGTAGAAACACATAAAACGTCAAATAACGTTGTCAAAGCGTGGATCAGCGCCATGCGGTTGCGCACACTTCCGCTGGCCCTCGCCTCCACATTTACCGGTGGCTTTCTGGCCATGCTCGATGGCCCGATTGACGGACTGATTTTGACCGCCACAGCCATTACAACCATTCTGCTTCAGATCAACAGCAACCTGGCCAATGACTATGGCGATTTTGAACATGGCACCGACAATGACGAGCGCATTGGCCCGGAGCGAGCTTTGCAGTCTGGTGCGCTGCAACCGGCTCAAATGAAGCGTGCCATCGGCTTGTTCTCTTTTCTGGCATTTGCCTCAGGCTGTTGGCTATTGTGGCTGGCTCCACTCGACCTGATTACAAAAGGCATTTTGTTGCTGTTGGGCATGGCTGCCATTTATGCCTCGGTCAAATACACTGCCGGCAGCAACCCTTACGGTTACCGCGGCCTGGGCGATGTTTCCGTTATGGCCTTTTTCGGCATTCTGGGCGTGCTGGGTTCGCACCTATGTCAAACCGGTGCTTTTGACTGGTGGATGCTCCTACCCGCTTTGGGCATTGGCGCATTTAGTACAGCTGTATTAAATGTCAACAACACACGCGACATTGAAAGCGACACCAATGCCGGTAAAATCACCCTGGCGGTTAAGCTGGGACCGGCCAAGGCACGCATGTACCATGTATTGCTCATTGCCATCGGATGCGATGCGTTTATCTGGTTTGGCTGGTTTCGGTTTACCGAACTCACGCAGTGGTTGTTTGTCCTGAGCCTGCCGCTCTTCCTTTTCAATGCCTGGAAGGTATATACCACCGAGGCCAGCAAGCTGGACCCCATGCTAAAGCAACTGGCGTTGTCTACGTTTTTGCTTTCTCTGCTGCTGGGCGTTGGGATGGCGCTGTAAGTACACCCCATTTCATTCGGAAAGATTTTTCTTGGTTTGAGAAGCATTTTTTCCGATTTCAAAAGGAAAATGACTGCTTCTACTTAAGGTCGTTTACCTTAACCCAAAACCAAACTTTTCAGCCTTAAAATGGTTAGGACTAACTATTGTCTATGAAACCGGGAAGGGTGAATTTGAGAGGCAAAGCAAATTAGGGCAACTGTTTACTAAGCGTTTATTAATCCGACCCCCTTTTAACTACTAGTTGTAGAGCATTTGAAAAAAGATGAATTATCCTGACTGGAATATCGCAATATCTAAGCATCTCTTCAATGAGAGTAATGCTGAAAAGGAGGTTTACTTATTTCTCACCGAAGATGATATTGCTGGTATTGGACGAAAATCTGGTGTATCAGGTGAAGATTCGGTGGTTTTTCAAAATTTCATTAGGGCACTACTATATGATAACCCGCCTTCAGATGAAGAATTGTCGATCCCTTATTCTCCAATAGATCGACCTTTAGAGTTATTTGAAGAATGGAATAATTCTGCCAATCATTATGAGGAGTACCCATATTATCTAGCATATCTAGTCCTTTTCATCTTGCCATTGACAGGACAGAGTAATCCTAATTACAATTACAATAATTACTACGGTAGGGTTAACGATTATTTTGATGAACACGGATTTCTTAATGGAATCCATAACTCCCGCATCACAACGCAGAACTTCAGCCGGATAGATGGTCTGTGGGAGGATCTTCAAGATTGGTCATTCTCAACATTGAATACCGAGATAGGGTATTTTGAATTACATCGATTCAATAATGAAAGGTGGATATATGTTGGAAAACCTTTATCCCAATGCATCTTCCCAAGTTATTCACTAAGCAGCCTTCCACAACTATATGAACACTTTGGATTATATCCAGGAGAGCAATTACAACGAAGTGAAATCAGAGAGATGTTGGCTTCTAAGGGCGTGCAAATTTTAGGTTTGAATGTAGGTGTGATAAGAGCTGTACAGGACGAAGAAAATGAATTAGGAGATTCGATAATCAGAATTGTCGAAAAACACTATCAAAACTGGAAGGGTGAAACAGACTCGTATGATTCAGCGGAAGATACTACAACCAGGGGGTCAACACTGGCATCTCTTCGTTTGTGTGTTGAAGCAGATTTTCCAAATGAAACAGTAGTTCCATATTTCAGGCTGTACAGTCCGGCTGAATATCCTGAGGATTTAAAATTTGAAGATCAGTTTGCTTGTAATCACCAATCTCATGGGCTATCGAAAGCCTTGTGGATTCCATTCGAAGAAGGAGCTTCTTACGATGATGAGTACAACAAATGGAAAGCCGTAATTCCCAACAAAAGTGTACGGATTCTTGTAAAAGGTGAAAACTTCCACCTAAGTGGTTGGGTCGAAGTTGCGCAAATGGATGCTCAATCTCAGATGTTGCTAGTTGCACAGGAATCAGTGAGCAATAGTATTGCTGAATGGGGCGGCATTATGGAAGATTCCGAATTCTCGCAAGTGAATCTTTTAGGATTCCCAACCGGGTATCAAACCTTTTTGGTCCGAAACCCAACTATTGACCATCCTGATATATCCAATCTGAATTTTAAACCAGACAAAAGAATACTGGTTACCGGAGGAATAAAGACGGGAATTAGAACATACCTACCTCATTTCTTACCTGAAGTTTTTCTTGAAAATGGTCGAGGAGATGAAAGAGTGTATTTGAAATCTGAAGACTCAAATCAAGAGTTAGATCTAATGAGAAAGGATGTTGAAAGACCTATATGGGTTATACCTGAACAAATAGAATACAATTCTAAATATATCATTCATGTGGATGGAGCTGACGTTCAGCAAAATCCGGGTATTAAAGTTGTGACGTATGAGGCTGCGGCCAAACCGTTCGATGAAGAGCATTTGCCGTTCCGTGATGAATATGGTGTTGTGATAGATGATACAACTGAACAAGAGAGGTTTGCAACGGGAAGTAACGTAATTAGAACCACTGGCGAAGCAGAAAGACGGTTTAGATTGAGACGTGGTCCTTATTCGGTATTCTTCCAACCTAAATTAACTGAAGCGGTTGAGCATGAAACAAACACTCCTGATAGAAGCTCTGTGAATGATATGCTACTTTTCTGCCTATCAACGAAAGTAGTATGCAAGGTAAAAGAGTTTAGAGAGGCGTTTGATACAATTTATTACGAAAGATTCACAACTGACGAGATTGAAACGCATTTGGCTATTTCAAAGCTAAAGCGATGGTCCTTGAACATGTTAGACTACATGGGGTTTTTAGATTTTGATTACGAAACTCAAAGAATAGTCGTTAACCCTCCACAGCTTGTGCCTATACCTGCATCATCAGGAAGAAGAGCATTACTGATTGGTGGTCGTACTCCAGCTTTATTAGAGAAACTCTGGATGGCAACAGAAGAAGCGGGGTTGAGCTTTTTGTATAAGCCGCAGGATAGATCGGTTGATCAGTTCATCCTTCCGAGCACGGTAACAATTTCTGGGTGGGATAAGGAAGGAAACAGGGCGGTTGAAGATAAGATTCGTGCTGTAGCTGAACAATGTGGTTTAGAGTATAACCCCAGCGAATATTCTCAGTTTTCACTAGCCGAATTCTCCGGAAGGTTAAATGACTATGAAGAATCACTTACTGTTGACGATCGGTTCAATGATCAAGGATGGAGTACAAAGGTCTTTAATCCGGAATTACTGAAATTCGAACGAATTAGCGAGGCTGATCTTGATAGATCATATTCATTAGTAGAGTATCAACTCAACGAATATACTTACGTTCATAGGCTCTGGAAAGACGGTGAGCCTTACTTAATAAATAAGAACTGGGGTAGGTATATGGTTCTTAATCAAGATAATCGAAATGTAGTATTGTTTGAACGGGTGGATTCCAATATTGACGTAATTGCTGTTCCTGTTACATTACCACTTCCAAGATTATTAGCGGAATCTCTAACCTTATTTAGTGGTGAAGCTCCACTAAGGAAGCGAATGGAGGTAGATGGTGTTACTCGTTGGTATAATGTATACATCAACATACCCCACGTGTTTGCTCACAACTACTTCATGAAAGTTGGACAATCTCTTGTGGCAATAAATATTCAAGAATTATGCGGGATCCAATAGGCGCTTTCTACACGATTAAAGACAATTTTATGCGGTATGTAACAACCGCATTTAAGACCAAATTCGAAAACTTGGAAGTAGAACGTTCGGAATTACTTAACCGAGATAAAGTACTGTATAGAGAGCCTTGGATTGAACCGTTACCGGAGTATTTAAGTAGTGGAAAATTTATCAGAGACTTAACCTCTGAAGATGTGCCTGGTTTAACCGAAGACCAGTTAGCTACTTTTAGAGGGCTTGTTACAGGGGGTGAAGACACTGGACTGGCCCCTCCTTACTTCTTGTTGCATGATCACCAGGCGAAAATGCTCAAGAAGTCACTAGAAGGTAAACATTGTATTATTACATCCGGAACCGGCTCAGGTAAAACGGAATCCTTCCTATTACCATTGTTTGCACAGCTCAGTAAAGAATTGGCGAATTGGGCAAGACCAAGTCAGGAATCCGAACATCAAAATGGCTGGTGGAATTCAGATAGTGGACTTGGCGATAATGATATTGTCAATGCTGCTGTGAACTTCAGAATGAGTGCTACTGTTCAGCAAAGATCACATGAGACAAGACCAGCGGCTATGCGGGCAATGATACTTTATCCAATGAATGCTTTGGTTGAAGATCAAATGACCAGGCTTAGATTGGCTTTGGATTCTAATCCTGTACGCGATTGGCTTGGACAGGAGGCTAATAACAACTCAATTTATTTTGGTAGATACAATGGTGCAACACCTGTGGCTGGAAAACTTCAGAAGATTAACGAGGATGGAAATGGTGAAGTCAATAGCTCAAAAGTCCGATCTCTTCGAAGAGAACTAAATACAATAGAAGCAAACGCACAAAGGGTTGAGCAGTTTATTTCTGAAAATTCACTAAGCGGAAAAGAAGCCCACAAACTAAGAGCATTTTTCCAGCGACTAGATGGATCTGAAATGAGAAGTAGGTTTGATATGCAAGCTGCTCCGCCAGATATTTTGATTACGAACTTCTCCATGCTTAGTATAATGCTGATGCGGGATGTTGATGAACTCGTGTTTAGCGCTACTCGTGATTGGCTTCAATGTCTTGACATTGAAGAGAATTTGCGCGAACAAGAAAAACCGAACAGAATATTTCACCTTGTTATAGATGAGTTGCATTTATACAGAGGAACTCAAGGTACCGAGGTCTCATACCTTCTTAAGTTGCTGTTGAATAGATTGGGATTATGTCCGGATCATCCACAACTAAAGATACTAGCTTCCAGCGCGTCTCTTGAATCAGGAGATTCTAAAAGCCTAGAGTATTTGAGCGATTTCTTTGGTTTTGAGGGGGAAGATGATGTTCGAGAAAAATTTGAGATCATCACTGGATCTGACAATCCGGTAGATTCGGTTGGAACCGATTCTAGCATATTACCCTTTCAACCATTTCGGAATATAGTTGACGGCTATAATTCAGCGAATTCTAATATAGAAGATCCTTCTTTTAAAGAGGTATGCATTCAGGCAGGCAATGACATTGCGGAAAGTCTCGGAATAAGTATTGACCCCGTCTCAACTATGGATGAGTTTATGAGGTTCCTTTTACATCCAGATTTGGAATTGAGAGAGCGTCTTTTTGCCGCGGGCAAGGCTGAAGGAGAATACAGGCCTTTAGCAACTTTTCCAAAAGAAGGAGATAGTAATCCTGAACATCTACCGTACTTCTTTGTACAAATCTTCGGAACGACACCAACCCCACAAGAATTACGAGAAGCTTCTCGTGGACTTCTTATTAGTAGGGCTCTTTTTGATGAGGACGAATACAAGCACCTTCCAGGAGAGTTAGGTAGAACTCTACCACGGTTCAGATTCCATTACTTCTTTAGAAATATAGAAGGAATGTGGGCATCGACTGAGTTTGATAACACTGCTGATGAACGCACGGCTGGTGAACTTTTTTCAACTCCTAGAATCAAAACGGCAAGTGGTTACCGAGTTCTTGAACTATTATACTGCGACAATTGTGGCACAACATTTTTTGGTGGTAGTAGGAGTACCAGTCAGGATGGTGTGGCCGAGTTACTTCCAGTTGATCCAAACATAGAAGGGATACCAGAGAAAACGGTTGCCAAAATAGTAGAAAAAAGATCTTATCAAGAATATGCAGTTTTTTGGCCTGAAGGAAATCAGGACTTTACAGAACATGATCCTCCTCCAGCAAGGCGTTGGAGACAAGTCACCTTAAATGATCATGTTCAAAATAATTACTCGGCCAGTTGGCAAGATGCGTCTTTGAATAGATACTCAGGTGATGTAAGATATGAGCATATTCAGGCTGAGATCAACCCTGAACGTTGGATTAAAGGTAAGCTATTTGTCATCGACAGAGATTCTGACAATGTAGATGTTGCCAACAGGAATAACGATAGTAACCTTGATGAACATGGGAGCATAATAGACACTCACAAAGCATTGCCTTGTGTATGTCCTGGTTGTGGAGTTAATGAGCAGCACAGACCCAAATTTACTCCGGTCCGAGCATTCAGGACTGGTTTTGCAAAAACAACTCAAATGTTTGCAAAGGAGTTAGTTTATCAACTTCCTGACAACCCCAAAACGCGAAAATTGGTTGTATTCTCAGATAGCCGTGAAGACGCTGCGCAAATTGCAAATGGTATTGAGCGCAATCATTTCACGGATCTAATTAGAGAAATACTGATACGCGAACTTCATTCAGATTTACTTATTAAAGCCGAAATATTTGAAAAGTTAAACGGAGGTGAAGATGTGACTAGTTATGAAGAAAGTAATCCAGATGCATACTACGAGTTAGAAGAACTGTATGGAGATTCCCAAATTTCTCCTCATGTTGCCAATCCAAACAAAAGAAAGCGCAGAGAGAAGGCAATTCAGCATCTAGAAAAGATTCAACGCAGGACAATAAAAGTTGAACAGCTCGTTCACATCATGAATAGCGAGAAGTGTGCTCCGATAATTGAAGAGTTTATTAAACTTGGCGTAAACCCTGGAGGCCCAAGAATTGACCTACAAACATTGCCTGACTCAAATGATCCTTGGTTTGAAATTTTCGACTTTGAAAACAATGAGTGGAAAAGAGAGAGTCCTGAGTTTAGAGCAAATATTCAAAATAGCACAATTATCAACCTTGCTAGTCTATTTTTTGGTAATCTTTTCTACTCAATTGAAGCATCAGGATTAGGCTATTTGACAATTGATGAAAGTTCAGAATACACAGTTTTAAATGCGCAACGTTCGGGGTTAACGTTAGAGGTATTTTGTGAATGTCTTAGAGCGTGTATTCGTATTGTAGGAGACAAAAACAAATATTCACCAACTCCACCTGATTGGGATGTCCGCCCTCTAAATGTAAATGACTATAGTCAGATGCCTGCTTGGTTTAGAAGGTATATTCGAGCCGTGGCTGATCATAATGGTGCCAATGAACAGGACCTAGGAAATGCTGTACTAGATGCACTTACTTCTGCTAATGCCCTTACCAATCGTGGTATTAGTATTCGAGAATTATATATTAAGGTTGCCAAAGAGGATGATCCAGTTTGGATTAGTGAGCGTGGGAAACGACCACATCTCCACAGGGCTGCTGGAGTATGTACTCAGTATCCACTAACCACAAGGATTTCACAGCAATCTCAGACATCGTGTGTCGAATTTTGGGAAGCCAATTACTTGTCCTACCACGCGGCAATTCAAAAAAGAAAGTCAATACGTCTTCATTGTGAGGAACTTACTGGGCAGACTGATGATCAGTTTGAGCGTCAAAGACATTTTCGAAATATCATATTGCAGGATGAGGGTGAACCATCAGCAAAAACGATAGATCTTCTTAGTGTTACTACCACACTGGAGGTGGGTGTTGATATTGGTGCTTTACAAGCAGTCATGTTAGCAAATATGCCTCCTCAACGATTCAACTATCAGCAAAGGGTTGGCCGATCTGGAAGAAGAGGTCAAGCTTACTCGTCTATTCTTACATTCTGCAGGGGTAGAAGTCATGACGAATTTTACTTTAATCACCCACATAAGATTACAGGTGACCCACCTCCTACACCTTTCTTAGCACTCCAGCAGCTAAGAATTACAAAGAGATTAATTGCAAAGGAAGTTTTGCGACAGGCGTTTATACCCTTAGCTGAAGACATTCAGGAGCACCTGCTCCAATTAGATGTAAGTGAGCGTAGAAGTAGCGTTCATGGAGAATTTGGAAAAACTGATTATTGGGTGGAATATGAACCGCGCATCAGATCATGGATAACTGATAACCGTGAAATAATCGAGGGCATTTCAAGAGCACTTCAACCAGCAGCTAGCGAAGAAATAATTTCCGAGCTGACCGATTGGGTTGTCGATTTAGACGGTGACGGCTGTATGTTACCTAAGGTATGTGCCGTAATTGACAATGATGAAATTGCAACAAACGATATATCCGAAAAATTAGCTGAAGGGGGGATCTTACCAATGTTCGGAATGCCTACTTCGGTTCGAAATTTATATCACGAAGTACTTGATGATGGTCAAAGCATGTACTCTAAATCCATAGATAGGGGAACCGATCTTGCTATTTATGAATTTGCGCCAGGCGCTCAAAAAACAAAGGACAAGGCTATTCACACTTCAATTGGATTTACTGATGATTTAGTGATTCTAAATCGTCCATGGGACAGAACTGTTACTATAAACTCAGGTCCTTTTTATAATGAGCGTTGGATGACAAGGTGTCGAGCATGTGGATTCATTGAAACAAGTTCAGAAGAACCCACAGAATATGTCTGTGAAAATTGTGGAGAGCCGTTGATCGTTCCAGATAATGTATTTCAAATTAAATCTCCAAAGGGATACCGTACTAATTTGTCAATTGGAAGCGACTCAAAAGAACATAGTGAAATTATGTTGTCACGTCCACCAATATTTGCTGAAAGTAATGCTGAATCAGACATATATCCGAAGGAACTAAATAATTTCTACGCATCTATTGCAGATCGGGATGTTTCATGGCGTGTAAACACAAATTCCGATAACTTCTTTACTGGAAAAACATACAGAGTTGGAAATCAGTTTCCGTTTAGGCCAGGTCATTGGTTCAATCTAAATGACCAATGGTTACTTGAGCAGTATGCTGAAGCCGATTCAGTTGGGAGATTCGTGTTTAGTCCAAATGATCAAGGGAATGAACTTGAGACGATCGCTTTAGCAGCACACAAAAATACGGAGATATTAAGGCTGCGCCCTGCTTCAGTTCCTGAGGGATTAAACCTTAATATGTTTGATCATTCACGAATTGGTTACGCTGGAATACGTTCAGGATTTTATTCAGCTGCATTCATGTTGCAGAGGGTTCTTGCCGACAGACTTGATATTGATCCAACTGAGATTGAAATCGCAGATGTTCGAAAGTGCCTATTAGATGAAGATACTCATACAGCTGAGTTAATACTTACGGATGAACTACCAAATGGATCTGGATTCGTAAGGCATCTTTATGATAATATTGAGACAATATTAGATCAGTGTGTCAATGTACAACCGGAAGACACATATCTGGGAAATATCCATTCTGAAGAACATAGAGCCTCATGCAACGATGCATGCTATGACTGCCTTAAAGTATTCAGAAATATGAATTACCATGGTTTATTGGATTGGAGGCTTGGGATTTCGATATTAAGGTCCCTACAAGATCCAGATTACATTGCAGGTGCTGACGGCCGTTTTGATGATTATATTGAACTTCAAGATTGGCCGTACGAGGCTCGTAGGCTAAGGGATAGTTTTGCTTCAAGTTTTGATTTTGTTGTGATAGATGAATTTGATCTTCCTGCTGTTCTATCAACTAGGACTGGTAATTCTCATGTAATAATTATTCATCCGATGTGGGATTGCCATATAGATGATAACGGGGCAATTGAGCTCCCTGAGGATGCCTGGATCAGTGAGCGAATATTTGAAATCATTCAGCATGTAGGAGGAACTGAAGGAATAAAATTCATAGACACGTTTAATCTCCAGCGGAGACCTGGCTGGTGTTATCAAAAGTTATTTCAATAAACTGTGAATAGTATTGACCAAATACCAATGGCACCTCTTGATAGAATATCGCCAAGCAGGTATACTTCGCTCAAAGTGTGTGCATACCGAGTAATTCTTGCGAATACTTTTGAAAGTCCTCTTTTACCCTACGCTCCCCATGGTCATTTGGGAAATGTAGTACATGAAGCCATTCGAGCTGTATTGACAAGAAGCGTAACTACAGTTGAAGAATTCAATCAAAAATGGCGAGACCTGGTTGAAATTGAGGAGAACAAGTTGATTGAATTTGGATTCGGCTTCATGGTACCTTTAAGGAGGTCCATGAAGAAGGGGTACTCACTTAAGAAAATGCAGGTGCGTTCGTTGTTAAATAGACCCGAAAGCACTTCTACTAACAGTTATTCAACTTTTTCCTTTGAGAACGAAGTATGGCTTGAATCGCAAGATAGGTTAATAGCAGGAAGAGTAGACCTGATTAGTACAGCAGATTCATTTGTCCGCATCACTGATTTCAAAAGTGGTAAAATCTTAGCAGATGAAGGGGATGTGAAACAGGATTATGAAGATCAACTTAAACTATACGCATACCTGTATTATTCAACAAATGATAGGTTTCCTAATGAGCTTGTGCTGGTAGATTTAGAACAAAATGTACATCAAATTGAATTTACTGAGGATGACATCCTGGAAGCAGGAGAAGAGGCGAAAGGTCTGCTTGCTATAACTAATAAACTCGTTTCACAGGGTAACAAACTAGAATTGGCAAAACCTTCACACGAAAATTGTAGTTTCTGCTTATACCGACCAGCATGTGAATATCATTGGGAACTACAGAATACAGAAGATCATTTTTATGCTAAAATAAAGGGGACCCTAGAAGAAGTGAAGACTTTTAGAAATGGGAACGTAAGCATAATAATTAGTTCAAATGAAAATAGAGTTATTGTCAGTAATATTTCTGCTTTTGAGGTAGAATCTCTTAGAAACAATTTAAACTCACAAATCGCAATCTACAACGTCTTTCGATCCGAGCATGAAGGGAGGTACAAGGCTGGAAGGACCACAATGATTTATGAATAACAACAAACAAAATAGGATCAAAATTATTTCTTGCTTTACAGGGGGCGGTTTTATGGATATTGGATTTGAACAAGCAGGATTCAAATCCATTTGGACGAACGAAGTTGAATCTCAGTTTGCAGAAATGTATGCCTCAGGAATCACAAGTTGGCGTGCCTCCAAAGGAGAAAATAATAGTGCAAAAATTACTGATCAACGACCCTTAGAAGATATACCTGCCTCTGAAATTGTTGAGGCAGCATTTGGAAATGATGTTCCCGATATATTTGGGGTTATTGGTGGTCCCCCATGCCAGGATTTTAGCATTGCCGGAAATATTAAGGGCTTTAATGGGAAGCGCGGAAGATTGACAGCCACATTCCTTGAACGAGTTAGCGAGTTATCTCCATCATTTTTCGTTATGGAAAATGTTGAAGGGCTGTGGAAGGTGAAGAAAAATCGAAACAAATTACTCGAATTATTAAAGAGTGTTTCCGATCAGTTCTACATTCTCACTAACGTGCTGAACGCTTTAGAATATGGAGTTCCTCAGGATAGAAAAAGACTTTTTATTGTTGGATTTTGCAGAAGTCACTTTGTGAATGCAGATTTTGATGTTCCTAACAAGTTCCGTTGGCCGGAGAAGCTTTATGACAATCCTTTAGACAATTTCAATTGGCCATCTAGGAACACTTTTGGTAGTCGTCCGAGAAAAGCAAAAGGAATTCCTCCTGAATTGTGTGTGAATTCTTGTCTGGTTAGCGAGAAAAGCAGAACGATAGCCAATGCAAAGGAGGTATTTAAAGCCTATTCAGAAAAATTTTACCAGGTGGAGGAAGGTGATACTAGGAGCCAATCTTTTAAAAGACTTCATCGTTTTCGTTATAGCCCGACAGCGTGTTACGGCAATAATGAGGTACATCTACATCCATATAAACCTAGAAGACTCTCGGTACGAGAGGTATTACGAATTCAAGGAGTACCAGATGAATATGTGCTCCCGAGTTTACTCGGTAAAGAAAGAAGGCATGTAGGATTGTCTGCGAAGTTTAAAATGATTGCTAATGGTGTACCACCGCCATTGGTACGAGGAGTAGCAAAATCAGTATTCGAATTTATTAATAAGATAAAACGCCCTACAACAACACCTATACGCAATGCACTTCGGGACACTCCAGCGCACAGCCAAACTTAGCATTCATTGAAAAACACATAATCACCCTACCTGCCGCGCGAACCGACTAAATGGAGCCCAGTGCAGCTATTCCTTTCGCATGGTTTTTTTAAATCCCTACCTCTACACCATGTCAACATTCTTGTCACTTCTCGATACATCTGAGGTACCGAAACATAACTAAAATCGACTCAAAGCCCTGTAAATAAACCTGCTTACCGTTATCCTTGTTTGAGCTACCAGTTTCCAACTGACACCGGCCAGTATCAAGCTACCTGTTTCTTAACCTTCTGTTTTTGTTCACATTGATCTCCTAATCAATTAAAAAACGGAAACATGAAAACAACCCTTCTTTCAATGACCCTTTTACTTGCCTCTGTGCTGTTCAGCTATAACACTTCAGCTCAAGGCTGTGGTGCGGGCACTGGAACCGACATCGACATTATCGTAGCAGGCGGATATTCCTGTGCCGTAGCCGTTCATGTCAATTACACGCTTGGTGGTGCGGTTTACACCGAAGATTGCAGCAGCGGCTCGGTACCCAATGGCGCCATCATGCACATTCCTGCTGGATCAACCATCAACTATGTGGATGTGAACGGACATCAGGCAACACACCCCGCTTCAGAATACCCCGACCCATGTGGCAGTCCCTGTGGCGGTGGTCCCGGTAACTGCATCACGTTGGATCTGAATACAACTCCGGCTACGTGTACCATCAATGTGGACTGACACAACCCCTATCACAAATCAAAGGCCGGCTTGTTTGAGCTGGCCTTTTTATTGACCAAGCCAAAAGAACAAGAAGAAGAAGAAGAAGAAGACTAATAATCACACTTCGACCATTTTCTTTCAGAAAAGCTCAGTGTGACAACGATGGCTGTCTGTTCGAGTGGCCGCCCAACGGGTGGTCGTATCGAGAACAATTTCGTGTACAGCACTTCTCGATACAATTGCCTTTCAGTCAATCACTCGAAGTGACAAGTGATCCTTTCCAAAAAGTCATTCTGCAAGTGGTTCATACGGAAGCAGAGACTGCTTCGCTACGCTCGCAGTGACTATGTGTTTTCGAGGACGACTGGATTGGCCTTCTCCTTCTTTTGGATCAAGCCAAGAGAAGAAGGAGACTAATAATCACACTTCGACCATTTCCTACGGAAAGCTCAGTGTGGCACAAGGCCTGCCTACTTGCTCTTCTCGATACGATTGCCTTTGAGTCAATCACTCGATGTGACAGACATATTAACATATCGAGAATTATCGATATATTCGAGCCGTGGATGTAAAACTGGCTACCGAAATAGGGAAATGTTTGTCTAACCAAACGCGGTTTCAGATCATGGAATGGTTGAAGGAACCCGAGGACCATTTCCCACCGCATGAAACGCTGAAGCACTTCAATGACGGGGTTTGCGTGACCTACATCCAAGAGAAATCGGGTCTATCGCAATCCACCATTTCCACGTACCTGACCAACATGGAAAAATGCGGTTTGCTCATCTCTACCCGACATGGTAAATGGTCTTACTTAAAACGAAACGAAGAACTCATTGAAGCATACAGTCAATACCTGCTGAAGTAGTTTTTTTATGTAATCAAATCGATAATTCTCAATATATAGAAATGAAAGATCTCCACTTTAAGCTTATCGACCCCAGAGAACACCTGGCCAGGGTGATTGAGTTGCTCCAGCAACTCAATCCAGGAATGGATGCAGAGTATCTGAAAAACACGCAACTCGACATGATTGACGTGCCTAACTACACCTGTTTCGGGTTGTTTCTGGACAACCAGTTAATCGGCATTTCAACTGGATGGACCACAGTGAGAATCTACTGCGGCAAGCAACTGGAATTGGACAACGTCATCATAGACTCCAGCATCCAGTCCAAGGGATATGGCAAGCACTTTATGCAATCCATCAGAGATTGGTCTATAGAGAATGGCTACCGCTCGATAGGACTAAACACCTACGTGCAGAACTCCAGATCACACAAATTCTACTTCAACGAGGGCTTCAAAATCCTTGGATTTCATTTCGAACAAAAACTACACACATCCTAGTCGTTTCAGCCGGATTCCTTTAATTCATATCCATTATGCGAATACTCATCATAGGCGGCCATGGCACCATTGGAAAAACAGTAGTTCAATTCTTTCAAGAGGAGCACACCGTCCTGATTGCCGGACGCACCAAGGGCGATGTGCTGGTCGACATAGCCGACAGCGCGTCTGTACAACACATGTTTGAACAAACGGGAAAACTGGACGCCATTGTCTGCATAGCCGGAGAGGCCAAATGGGCCGACTTTGACCAACTCACAGAAGATGACTACTACATCGGCATTAAGAGCAAACTAATGGGACAAGTGAACCTTGTGCGGATTGGACGGAACTACCTGAATGCAAATGGTTCTTTTACCCTGTCCACAGGTATTCTGGCCGATGACCCTGTTCTGCAAACCACAAGTGCAGCCATGGTCAACGGAGGTATCCACAGTTTTGTTTTGGCCGCAGCATTGGAAATGGAAAATGGACACCGAATAAATGTGGTTTCTTCTGGCTTGGTGGAAGACGCCTATGAAAAGTACGAAGACTATTTTCCTGGACACACGCCCATTCCAATGGACAAAGTCGTCAACGGCTATGCACATAGTGTGGAGGGAAACGGAAATGGAGAGATAATTAGAATATACGAGTAGCCCTTGACTACTCTCTTTACAGTGCTATCACTTCATGCATCGTTTTCTTAAACCTGCTGATCAGCTCTCTCGTTTCTTCTTCGTTGTGCTCAGCAAAACCCATTCTCATGTAATTCTGCGCAGGTTCACCTACGGTGCAGTACAGCCCATCACCCACTTCCAGTTGGTATTTCCGGGCCACTTCTAAGAGGTTGTCCCAGGAGTAATTTGAATCGAGTTTGACCCACACAGCCATTCCGCCTCTAGGAACTTCAAACTCAACGAACCTTCCGAGCTCTTGTTTTAACAGCTCACAGAACAGGTCTCTACGCTGCTCATATATCTTCATCACCTTACGGATGTGTCTGTCCAAATCGCCCGATTTGATAAAGTCAGTAAAGGTCAATTCCAATAGCGCATCTCCCTGCCTATCCACAATACCGCGCAACTTCGATGCTTCATCCACAAATTCTTTTGAGGCAATCAGATAACCGACTCTAAACACAGGAGCTACCGTTTTGCAAATGGAACCAATGTAGATCACGTTTCCGTTGGTATCGTGACTGGCCAGCGGCAAAATGGGCGCATGATCGTAGTTAAAATCGTAGTCATAATCGTCTTCGATGATCGCGAAACCATACTGCCTCGCCAGGTTGAGCAAATGGATTCTTCTTTTGGCTGAGAGCGTCACCGTAGTCGGATGATGATGGTGAGAAGTGACATACACCGCTTTAATAGGCCGTTGCTTACACAAGTGCTCAATTTCCTCTGTCACCAATCCGTTTTCATCCACCGAGACGCGATGCAGGTTTGCCTGCCGGTCTAAAAACGTGATATCCGCTGAGCTGTAATTGGTGTTGCCCACCACAATGACATCGTCTTTATCCAACAACAATTGCGCAGACAGCCAGATTCCCATCTGGCTTCCCCGTGTAATCAACACATTTTCTTCGCTGAGGTGCAGTCCCCTCGTTGAGTTTAGGTAATCGGCCAAAACCCGCCTTAATGTGATATTTCCGTACGTTGAACCATAGGACAGCTGCTTGAACACCGTCCTTTTTGAGCAGATCCTTCGATACGTTCTGGCTATTTCATCGATGGGTGTCAATCTCGGGTCCGAAATGCCGTCATTCAAATAGATTAGGCCCTCTTTTCTCCCTGAAAGTTTCTCCCTCAACACAGGTTTCTTATGAAAAGAAAAGCCAGCCTTCTTACCCAGACCAGGCGCTTCAGCATCATGAAGCTTCTGCTGGTTTAACAAAGGCAAACTGCCGAGCACAAACGTTCCTTTCTTGGGAATGCTCTCCACCCATCCTTGCAAAAGCAGCTCTTCATAACAGGCCACAATGGTCTTTCTGTGCACGTTCAATTGCTCGGCTAAAACCCGCGTACCGGGTAACCTGGTATTCGGAGCTAAGGTTTGATCTCTAATCAGCTGGATAATCTGATTTGACAGCTGGAGATAAAGTGCCTGATTGCTCTTTCTATCAAATTGAATACTGGTCTTAAATGGGAACAACTGGACTACTAATTATGTTTAATCTGGATGATTTGAACCATCCACAAACGTAGTATTTTGGTTCGGTTAACCGGCTTAAACAACAGCTGCATGCTAGAACTAAGACCCAATTGCGAACACTGTGGCAAAGATTTGCCCAATACCTCTACTGAGGCCATGATATGCTCTTTTGAGTGCACTTACTGTGCGAAATGCGCCCTCGAGATATTCGAAAATGTGTGTCCAAGCTGCTCGGGGAATTTTGTCCAGCGTCCGATCCGGCCACAGAAGGAAGTGCTGAATTATCCGGCTTCTAACACGCGAGTTTTCAAACCCAAGGATCTCGAACAAGCCAAAGCAAACTCCAAGGCATTTAAACACATTCCACCAGAAAAAAGATAAACATGAATCCTCTCTTAATCGATGCACTTGGCTATGCCGCTCTGGCGATCAATCTATACTCCATGTCAATCAAAGGTGAGTATAAGCTACGATCGATCTCACTGGTGGCCAATACACTCTTCGTGTTTTACGGGGCATTGATCCATGCCATGCCCATCATTTTAGGGTGCTCTACTGCGGTGGTTCTGCACGCTTACCACATAAGGCGATTAAGAATCAAAAAACATCCAAATGGTTGAGATAAAACCCGCGACAAAAGCGCACATAGAGGTTCTGGCTGTGTTAGGGCGAATAACCTACAGAGAGTCTCATGGTCATTTCATTGAGGATAAAAACGACCTGTTTCAATACCTCAACCAAGCGTTTTCTACATCCCAAATCACAGAAGAGCTCAACGCCCCCAATACGCTCTTCTACCTGGTTTATGTAGATGATTTACCCGTTGGCTATGCCAAGGTGGTTCTGCATGCCCAACACAAAAGCATACCATCATCCAATAGCTTGCGATTAGAAAGAATCTACATGCTCGAAGAGTTTATACCCATGCGAATCGGGCAGCAACTTATGACGTTTATCGAGGAGCAAACGAAGGCATGGAAACAAGAGAGCATGTGGCTCTCTGTGTACTTCAAAAACCACAGAGCCATTCGGTTTTATGAAAAGAATGGGTTCGAACAAATAGGCGAACTCGACTTTCCGGTCAATGGGAAGAACTATAAGAACATGGTATTCTCAAAACACATAGAAACTAACCCATCAGAGAATGAAATTAAATAGAGAAGTGAAGGAGTCCATTGACCAAAGTGTACTGTGTTGGCTGGCAACGGCATCGACAGATAATGTACCCAACGTATCACCCAAAGAGATTTTTGATCATTTCGGAGCAGACAGAATCATCGTTGCCAACATTGCTTCCCCCAAAACCGTTCGAAACATCGAACAAAACGAGCACGTGTGCTTGAGTTTTATCGACATCCTGATTCAGAAAGGATTTCAACTCAAAGGAAAAGCGAGAATCGTTGGAGAAACCGACATCGAGTTCGCAGAAATGGAAAGCGCATTGACGCAAATGACGGGTGGAAAATTTCCCTTTTCGACCATCACAGAAATCACGGTAGATCAGGTCAAACCCATCATTGCGCCAAAGTATGTGCTCTACCCCAAAACCACAGAAAAAGAGCAAATTGATAGCGCAAAAAAGGCTTATGGATTTTAAAATGTACGAGGTATGAAACAAACACTGATAACCATGTGGATGGCCATTGGCCTGTGTGCTTCAGCGTTCGCACAAGATTCGACACATGACGACATAAAACCTTATGTAGATTTTCTAACCTCAGAGTCATTCTTATCGCCAAAAGAATATGTGCTCGGCTGTTTTGATGACAATGACATTGTCATTTTATCTGAGCGGGATCACCGAGAGTTTACGCAATACGAGATGATTGTTGATATCGTTCAAGACAAGCGATTTACAGGAAACATTTACACGGAGGTTGGAGTGTTTAACAGCGAAAAACGAATCAATGCTTTTTTGCAACAGGAAGGCCTGTCAGACAGTGAGGTGAAGACGCTTTTGCTCGATATTTTCAAACACCTCGACATGTTTCCATTATGGCCAAATACGAACTTCTACTATTTGCTTGAAAGTATTTATCAAATAAACCAGCAAAGAGAGTCAACGGACAAAATCAAGGTCTTCCCGTTAGATCTTGTTTTCTCATGGGATTCTATTCAGTGCAACGAGCAGTACCACATGTTTCTTGACATGATGGAGCCGCAAAACGATTTACCTCCAGTAATCAACCGAAATTCCATTCTGGCGAAACACTTTATCAGAAAATATTCGGAAGAAAAGAAATCCAACCCCGGCAAAGATCAGGCACTGGTTATCATGAACACTTACCATGGATATACCCGCATACCAGCGTATCTTCCATACCCGACAGAGCCGAGAGTCTATAGCACTGCCGAGTACATCTATCAAACTTTCCCCACTGCTAGCAAGGGAATCATGGTGAACTACTATCCCACATCACGAAACCCAGTGCTCATAGCTGATGGGAAGTGGGATGCCGCATTTAAAACCACAGGAAACAAACACGTTGGGTTTGACCTAAAAGACACCCCGTTTGGCGACACCAAGTTTGATCTGTACAATTTTGGTGGTACAGCCTATGAGGCAGTTGACTTTGACTACATTTTCGATGGTCTGGTTTTCTACACACCCATTGATGATTTTGAAATCATAGTTGGCATCCCCGGAATTTTTGATGACACCGCATTCGTAACTGAGTTTTACCGCAGGGTTTCCATTGAAGAAAACATGACTATGAAAGAAGCAATGTCTTCCAGGAAAATCAACCAATACATGCTCAATTGGAATGTGAGGAAAGTCAAGGAAATTGAAAGATTGGATGAGCTAAATAAACAGATGGACAAATGGCTAACAAAATGACAAGAGAATATTCAAAATCGAAGCTAAACCGCGTCAAGCGAGGACATAACCGCGCCACGTATGATGTGGAGAAAATCAACGCCATCGTAGATGCCGGGTTCATTGGCTATGTGGGCTATGTATATGAAGGTCGCGCCATCACCATTCCCATGGCTTATGGCAGAAAAGACGATAAAATCTACCTGCACGGCTCCCAGGCAAACCGCATGCTGTTGACACTACTCGAGGCCGAAAAAATGAGCATGACCATCATGCATTTAGACGCGTTGGTGTTGGCCCGTTCCGGACTGCACCACTCCGTCAATTACCGGTCAACCACATTGTTTGGCACGGTCAAAAAAGTGGAGGACCCCAAGGAAAAAGATGCTGCGCTGTTCTGTTTTATGGAGCACATGATGAAGGGCCGATGGGATGGAATCCGCCCAATGCATCAGAAAGAGCTAGACCGCACGATGGTCGTGGAAATGACCATCGAAACGGCCTCTGCCAAAATCCGTGATGTAGGTGTAGGTGACGAACCCGAAGACTACGCCTTAGACGTTTGGGCAGGTCTGGTGCCCATCCGGCAAGTAGCCGAATACCCCATTCCCGATGAAGGCCGGCCACAGAAAATGGACATACCCCAGCACGTGCTGGACTATTACGAGCAAAACAAAGCGTAAAAGGCTTCTTCCCTGTCACTTTGAGTGACCACCCAGCGGGTGGTTGTATCGAGAAGTGGTGTTAACAACCTGTTCTCGATACGATCTGCCTACAGCAGATCACTCGAACAGACAGTTGTCTTTGCCCTTTTTCTTGACAAAAAGGGCGAAAAGTCAAGAAGCTCCAAAGGCAATTTGAGACTTGCATTTGATTACGCTAAAGCTTCATCAAACAAAGCATCGCCTCAACCACGACTAACTGTTCTGGCGTTCCTTGAAACCTGACATTCGTTGTACGAATCATTCATTCTTCTTCGAAACGGTCATGGTACGCATGCCTCAAACAGTGATCGCTATTGCTGGTGGAGCTTCACAGGCAGATTCAACTTTTAAGTTTCAAGAGAATATACGCCTGTCCGTTCGAGTGCTGATGACGCAGGAATCAGTGTATCGAGAATGGCTGTAACACACTTCGATCATTTTCTTTCAGAAAAGCTCAGTGCGACAACGATGACTATCAGTTCGCAGGCGCCCAAGGCTATTTGCGAAGACACTTCGAGTGGCCGCCAAAGGCGGGCGTATCGAGAACGACAGCGGTTTCCTATTCCGTATCCGCGTTTAGGAGCATCTTATTGATTTCTTTGGAAAGCTCGGTCACCCATTTACCACCTGAAGAGGTCAGTAAAACAAAACCAACACGTCCTTTTGGATGAAACCAATATTCACTGCCATAACCGTCCATTCCGCCACCGTGTCCAAACCCTCCATTTCCCCAATCAAATAATCCATAACCATAAGAAATACCGGTTCCACCCCAAGCTTCTCTAGTATCATTTGTGAGGTAGAGCCGATTGTTTTGATCATCTCCACTGTAAACCTCTATCTGGGCTTCTAACAGATTAGTCAAGTCAGAAACTGAGCTATACAGACCAGAAGGTGGCGCAAGCTTTCCCATTTCCCAATTTTGGGTTTCCAATGCTCTGTCATCCTCATTGTATGGTGTAACCAACAGGCTTCTGTTCTTGCAAGCCACGGAGGTAGACTCCATCCCATATTTCTGGGCGAGAGCTGACAGCTGTTCTTCAAAGGACACTCCAGACACCCACTCCGCAATATACCCGAGAACGGCATATCCGAAATTGGAATACCGGAAAGCTTCATCGCCCTCCAACTTCATTTTTTCGAAGTCTTCTTCAAAATCCGATGCGGTGTAATCATAGATAATGGGCTCATCGTTCTTCCTTTTGATCACCTTACTCTGACGCGGTAGACCCGACCTGTGATGTAAGAGGTCTCTGACGGTAATGTGCTCAAGTTTTGATTTCGTTTTTTTCGAGTAGGTCTCTGGTAAATAAGTCAGAATGGATGCGTTTACATCCAACTTCCCTTCCTGAACCAGGTCATTAACAACCATACCTGTCAGCACTTTGCCTACAGACGCAATCTGAAAAATCGAATTTTCACTCGTTTGGAGGTTATCCGTACGCTTGGCTACGCCATAGTTTATGAAATGGACTTGCCCATCAAGCACTACCCCCATGTTTATGGCCGGTATATCATGTTCTGCGGCATACTGTTTCGCCAATGATTCAATTTCTGAAACCACTCGCGGTGGAGCTTGCTGAGCCAACATTAGGCCTTGCAATGACATGAAAACAAAAAGAATAGCGAGTCTCATAATCCGTGTATTACGTTGTGGCACGTAAAGTAATGACAAAAGTCGCGCGCATAATTCTGAGACTCAGAATGTTCTCTAAACCTAAACAGAGATCGTTAATAGATTCAACGCAATGGTTTCATAACCAACATGTGTCTGCGAAATACACATGAGGGCCTTTGAAGTGTTTTCGTTCATGAGTCGCAAGCAGGGAAAAGCATATGCGCTGAAACCCCGAAGTGAGGAACGAACGGCTTGGTTTCAGCCGTGGAAGGGGGTTGCGTTACGAATGAGAAAACGCTTCACCAGCCTTGATTTTACTCACCGGTCGATTGATCTCTAATGTGTTCGTGAGCTTCGGTTGGCTTCTTTTGGATCAAGCCAAAAGAAGAAGAAGAAGAAGAAGAAGACTAATAATCACACTTCGACCATTTTCTTTCAGAAAAGCTCAGTGTGACACAAGGCCTGTCATGCTGAGCTTTGCGCAACGCGCAAATGGTCGAAGTAGGCAGGCCATTCCACTTCTCGATGCAATTGCCTTTCAGTCAATCACTCGAAGTGACCGTATGTGTATGGTCTTTTTCCTAGCATCATGCTGAGGGAGGTATGACTAAAAAACAGCTAAACCGGCCTCAACTCCTCCCCTTCCAGCTCCATCTGTGGCAAGACCTTCTTCACCGCATCGAGGATGCTTTGCTTGAGCAAGTCAAACACTGTGCGTTTGACAAAGTGGCGATGGACGACCAATCCAATCGTTCGATACGGCACCGGTTCCACAAAGGCGCTGAGTTTTTGGCGTTCTTCTTCGGGTAAATCGATCGTAGCGAGATAGGGCAACAACGTGCTGGCCTCGTTGGCCTTGACAAAACGCATGAGGCTGTCGATGGAGCCGGCTTTGTACTCAAAGCTCAGGGTGCTGTTCAGTTTCATTTTGTGAGCATCGCACAGGTTAATGACCTGTGTACGCATGCAATGGCCTTCCTCCAGCAAACAGAGATTGCTCGTATCCATGTCTCCGGCATGCAGCGGTTGGGTTTTGGTCGTGGCCGCATCGTACAGCACAAAGGGCTCATCGTATAGCTTTTCTTCTACGATGTCCTTATGATCTACCGGAATCGAAATAATGCCGATGTCCAACTCCCTTGACTCAATTTTCCGGAGAATTTCGCTGGTCGTCTCCTCCCGCACCTGAATGTTTAAGTCAGGACAGCGCGTAGCAAATGGCTGCAAAAACCTGGGCAACAAAAAAGGCGCAATGGTCGGAATCACCGACACGGACAGGTTTCCCTTGATCTCGCCTTTGATCTCCTTGGTGAGTTCGTTGAGCTGGTCAATCTCGCGGTGGATGAGCCTGAGCTGTGCAATCACAGCTGCTCCTTCTGAGGTGACTTCCACCGGTTTCTTCTTCCGGTCGAATATGCGGATGCCAATCTCGTCCTCAAACTTCGAGATCATGGTGCTAAGCGTAGACTGGCTGATAAAGCACTGATCGGCTGCCTTTTCAAAATGCCGGTTCTCCGCCACGGCAAGGATGTACTGAAACTGACGAATGTTCATTGATGAAATCGATATTACCATCGAAAATATCGTTTTTATCGAATATATCAAGCCGATAGTTTTGTCCCCGAAACGAACCTCTGGAAACGAAGTCTATGAAACGCACAGTATTAATCACCGGCCTGCTTTTCGCCCTTATTGGGTGTGAGCCGAGCCACGTAAATGAAACCAATATGGAAGAACACAAAGGAAAATGCCCGTTCGGATTTGACTCGGGAAAATCGGCAGGAAGCACATTGAAAGGAGAAGGTCCCACCAACCGAGACTGGTGGCCCAATCAGCTCGACCTGAGCGTACTCCGCCAACACTCCAATTTATCGGATCCCATGGGAGCCGATTTCGACTACAAAGCCGCGTTTAACAGCGTTGACTACGAAGCATTGAAAAAAGACATTGAGCACGTGCTTACTGACTCGAAGGACTGGTGGCCAGCCGACTACGGCAACTACGGTCCGTTGTTTATCCGCATGGCCTGGCACAGTGCGGGGACGTACCGCACAGGCGATGGCCGCGGTGGTGCGGGCGAAGGACAGCAGCGGTTTGCCCCGCTCAACAGCTGGCCCGACAACGGAAACCTGGACAAGGCAAGACGCCTGCTCTGGCCTATCAAACAGAAGTACGGCAACAAAATATCGTGGGCCGATCTGATGATTCTCAGCGGCAACGTAGCCCTCGAATCCATGGGCTTTGAAACCTTAGGATTTAGTGGTGGACGAGCCGATGTATGGGAACCAGCCGGCAATGTGTATTGGGGCTCCGAAGCCGAGATGCTCGATGACAAACGATACAAAGGCGACCGCGAGTTGGAAGATCCGCTGGCCGCTGTGCAAATGGGACTGATTTACGTCAACCCCGAAGGGCCGAACGGCAATCCAGATCCGGTACTGGCTGCCAAAGACATCCGCGAGACGTTTGGGCGCATGGGCATGAACGATGAAGAAACCGTAGCGCTAATAGCCGGAGGACACACGCTCGGGAAGGCACACGGAGCAGGCGATGCGGCCCACGTAGGTGCCGAACCCGAAGCAGCAGGTATAGAAGAACAGGGATTTGGCTGGAAAAGCTCGTACAAATCGGGCAAGGGAGCCGATGCCATTACCTCAGGTCTTGAATTGGTGTGGACACCCACGCCTACCAAATGGAGTCATGCATTTTTTGTAACCCTGTTTGCCAACGAATGGGAATTGACCAAAAGTCCGGCCGGAGCTCACCAATGGGTGGCCAAAGATGCCGAAGCTGTCTTCCCTGACGCATTTGATGCGGACAAGAAGCACAAACCCATGATGCTGACCACGGACTTGTCGCTGCGGTTTGATCCCGCTTACGAAGTCATCTCCAGACGGTTCCTCGATGACCCCGATGCGTTCAACGAAGCCTTTGCCCGGGCATGGTTTAAACTGACGCACCGCGACATGGGCCCCAAGGCGTTGTACACCGGACCTGAAGTACCCGAAGAGGACTTTATCTGGCAAGACCCGATTCCAGCCGTAGATCACGCATTGATCAATGCAGACGATGCAGCGGCCCTTAAAGCCGACATCCTAAATACGGGTCTCACGATTCAGGAATTGGTCTCCACGGCCTGGGCATCTGCCTCTACGTTCCGCGGGTCGGATAAGCGCGGTGGTGCCAACGGAGCGCGCATCCGCCTCGAACCACAACGCAGCTGGGAAGTCAACAATCCCGCGCAACTCAACAAGGTGCTGACGGCACTGGAAGAAGTACAAACCGGTTTCAACGCCAAACAAACCGACAAGCTAGTCTCCATGGCCGATTTGATCGTGCTGGCAGGAAATGCCGCCATTGAAGAAGCAGCCAAAGCAGCTGGCTATGAAGTCCAAATTCCTTTTGCACCCGGTCGCACCGATGCAACGCAGGAACAAACCGATGTGGAATCCATGGCTGTGCTCGAGCCCATAGCCGATGGCTTTAGAAACTACCTTCAGGGGCAGTACACCATCCCCACCGAAGCGCTGTTAGTCGATAAGGCACAGTTGCTGACGCTGACCACACCCGAAATGACAGTATTGGTAGGCGGCATGCGGGCGCTGGATGTCAACTACGACCATTCATCGCACGGCATCTTTACGGACCAGCCGGGTGTGTTGACCAACGACTTCTTTGTCAACCTGATGAGCATGGAGAATGCGTGGAAGGCGACATCCGATACCAAAGAGGTATTTGAAGCCACCAACCGCGAAACCGGAGCTGTGGCCTGGACCGCCACACGAGCCGACCTCATTTTTGGGTCCAACTCCGAGCTACGCGCCATAGCCGAAGTCTATGCCAGCGATGACGCCAAGGAGAAGTTTGTCTACGACTTTGTAGCCGTCTGGACCAAAGTCATGCAACTCGACCGCTTCGATTTGGAGTAGGCAGTTCACACATATCATCAAAAGAAAAGCCAGTCTTAGGACTGGCTTTTTTCGTTGGTGGACTTAGAAGGAGTTTGATCGTATTCAGAAGGTTTTTGGTGGGTTTCAAAAAGTAAACCATCCCACCCAAACCATAGCACTTACCTTAGGTAAAAACCTAACAAAACACCACCAAAATGGTTAATTCTAACTATTGGATAAGGAAGGGTGCTGGGGTAGGTTTGGGGAATCTCTGAGTGTACGTCAATATCTAATGCAGGGTTGTACAATTGAGAAATAACTGACTACCCAATGGGATTTATCTTGAAAAGAATAACTCATGATACAAGATTTGAATGACTCATTAGTTGGCATTGCCATTGGAATTCGCTTCAGAGCAAACTTCTCGATTGAAGACAAGCTCGGTGAAATAGTTGACAAAATACTTTACAACAAAAACTCGTACTTCAATCCAAGCGTTTTTCCAACTGTATACAATAATGTCAATGAGAAAACCCTAATAAATGAGATCACAAATGATCACATGTTAATTAATAACTCAAACATTATTTTAGAAATCAACTTTGGACCAAAGTTTAAGCTTGCTGATCAAGATGAGATTTTGAAAAGGTTTGACGATGAAATAATTCAAGGTATAGTAAAGGATTTTAAAATTTCACAAATAAATAGACTTGGACTAATAAAACGCTATCTATTCAATGACAAGTCATTAGGAGAGTCCTTCATTAAGAAGACCATTGGACAAAACTTGGATGGAGTCAAGGACATCAACCTTAGGTTTTCGAAGAAATTCCCCGTTCCAGAATCAATGGTAAAAAAGGATATCTATGATTGGCACAACGCAATATTTAATGTTATTAAAAAATCCGATCAGGAAGAGCTCTTTATGTCGATTGATTATCAAAAGTATTTCGAACCATTTCTGCCTTCTGCTCACGAAGTTAAGTTCAGCTTATTCTCAAATCAGGTTCAAGGTTATAACAAAGGAAAATACCTAGATTGGGTCAACTCTAACTATTCTCAAGATAAATAGTATGAGTAGAAACAGGGGACATGCTTCGAAAAATAGGTTTGAACGAGATTATTACACGAGGTACATCAAATCCAAAGATTATGAACCAACCGTTGATGAGAGCTTAAAGTTTGAAGACTCTAGTGACTCCAAGCCTGATTATAGCGAACCTACATCGAACAAATCGAGAAAAATTAGTCTGAAGTACCAACTAGAAGATTACGTAAAAGAGAATTGGATTCCAGGTGTAATAACGCTCATTGTAATTATTGGTGGATACTTTATGGTTACTTCTCAAATAACAATGGGGAAAATTGAAACTCTATTATTTAAAATGGACGAGGATGTAAAAGAAATCAAAGAAGATATTAAGGGCACAAATAATGAGCTGAGCAAGATTAACGATCAGTCAAAAGAAAACTCGTGGAAATTGGACCAATTAGAAAAAGAAAGAATAAGGTCAACACCTCTGCCCCATCTAAATAAAAACACTAAAGACATGCCATGAGCTGCGCTAGGTCAAGACACTACCATATGTTGAACTGTTGTGATAAAATAAATGAAAAAAAAGAAATACAAACACATCGAAGTTTTCACACCTAGTCAACCTGCAAATTACACTTTTGTCGAAAGAGAATCGGTAAACAAAAGACTTAAGCGGGCCTTAATAACACCAGGAAAACAAATAATAATATACGGTCATTCAGGCGTTGGTAAAACGACTCTACTCATTAATAAGCTTAAAGAAGAAAAAATTAAGCATATTACAACACGATGCATGTCTGGAATCTCACTTTCAGACATAATAGTGGATGCTTTCAATCAGCTCGAGGCTTATTATCTACCGCAAAAAGAACTTACTAATGGAAGCAAAATCGGTGGCGATTTGAGTACCTCTTACTTTGGCTTTAAAGCTTCTCTATCAACTGAATTAAGTGATGTTGATAAGCAAATTGCCAAAAGGGTAGTTGATTTACCAATTACACCGCAAACTCTGGCCAAATTTATCGGTAACTCAGGCCATTGCTGGGTTCTAGAAGACTATCATAAAGTAAAAACAAACGACAAGATATTATTATCTCAAATCATGAAAGTCTTCATGGATAGCTCTAACGAGTATCCACAACTAAAAATTATAGCGTTAGGAGCCGTTAATTCAGCGAGAGAAGTAATTCAATATGATGCTGAAATGAAGAGTAGGATTTCCGAAATTGAAGTTCCATTAATGTCCAAACCTAAATTATCTCAAATTCTGTCTATTGGAGAAAGGTTACTTAACATCGCCATTCCTGAATACATTAAAGAAAAAACCATAGCCTATTCCAGCGGACTTCCTGCTATTACACATCAGTTGGCACTTTTAATTTGCGAAGAAAACAGAGTCACAGAAACCGTAAAATCCCCTAAACCTAAAGAAATTGCAAGAGATTCCTTTGAAAATGCTTTGGATGAGTACTTAGAAGAGAACTCAGACACCTATAAATCAATCTTCGAAAAAGCCACTAAAATTATTCATAAAAGAAAAAATGAAAACCCTGCAGATATTTTAAATGCTATCTTATTGGCATCAAAGGATGAAGTATCAATACATGAAATAAAGGATACTATAAAACTTAAGAATAAGGGTTACAAGGGCAATAATTTGAAGAAATATATCGATGAGCTAACCTCGGCAGACAGAGAAGAAATACTAAGATATAATGAAGACTCAAACTCTTATTATTTTAACAATCCTTTTATAAAAGCGTATTCCCAATGCGCCTTAAGAAAAGAATCGCAAAAAGGTATTAATGCTACTAAGCTAATCGAGGAATTAAAAGATGTTTTGAAAAAAGAACTTGAAATTGCCCACCAGGCATTCATGAGAGATTTTGTATGAATAATATTTTCGAACAAAACCTTAAACTTTACCACTCACACACCAAGCAAACATCCTTTTTGTAACTTCAACCCAAACCTTCCAAGAAATAGGTAATGCAGTTGATCAAACCCTTTGAAATTGGAGATTGCATCATTTCGATGATCAACGAATCAGAAAAGTCGTTTGTGATCGTCTCGGCTTTTACCAATATCTATCACTGGGATAAACTCACAACAGCCATTGAGCAAGCCGTTGATCGGAATGTTCGGTTTGACTTTTATTACCGAGAGGCAAACGATAACCGCGACCTGAATTACCTAAAAAGTATTGGTGTTCACCTGCATCATATTCCGGACCTGCATGTCAAACTTTATTTCAATGAGAAACATGCGTTAGTCTCTTCCATGAACCTCATTGAGTATTCCAATCAATACTCCATTGACATGGGTATCTACTATGACGCTCAGTCAGAGCGTGACGAAATCGAGTCCTTTTTCGAGAACAGCATCGAAGGCTACGTAAACTTTGTAAACAGAAGCAAGTCGCAAACCCAAATAGACATGCTACATCTGGCCACCAGGTTCTCACGTAAGTTTCCAGAAGTAACCTTTAAGCCAAGGTCTAACTATTTGTTCTCGACCAATCTGATTCCTGGACTTCAAACACTTATTTCGGATGACACCATCTCACTAAAACACCCTTACTCTAAACTCGAAAAAGAGAGAAAGGATGACTGGACCGCAACCCTCAACAAGTTGTTCCATGGCATCGCCCGCGTTTATGATACAAGCGATAACTACGCTCGATGGAAAATTGAATTCTCAGGAACAGCAGAGGAATTTCTTCCCAAGCTTCTGGAAGCCAGAAGAAACCAATTTCCCGAATAAAAACCATGTCCCTCCAACTCATACTGGCACTGCTTATCACCTGTTCGGCCTTTACCTCACAGGCACAAACCATAGAAGTGGGCCGCAGCCCGATGGGGTTTAGAAGTTATTTCGTTGATGATATCCCAGCACCACGTAGAACTGTGATTCGGTTGCTCAAAGAAGAACCCAATTCAAAGAAATACATCCTTAAGTCGCGAATGTTGAAAGGCGCGGGGCTCTTTTTTATTACGATGGCTGTACCTATGTCTGGATATTTCTTAAGCCAGGGAGAAATCACACCTGTGCTGTTGGCCGCACCTATGTTTACTATCGGATTCGGCCTCGACCAACTTAGTAATAGCTGCGAGCAAAAAGCCATCGATGCGTTTCACCAAAGTCAAGAAAACCAATCCAATCATCTTGACACAAGTCCCTAATTATGCCCTTATGAACGCCTCCCACATCCACTTGGAACCCCTACAAACAGCCGTAAACGACTTCATCGCGTTTTACCAAGAAGAGCTGAACTACCACACCATGGTATACACCTTATGGGATGCCAAAGACATTTTGGGGCACATTGTGTTTTGGCACGAGAGCTTTGCGGCCAACATAGCCGACCTGGGTCATGGGTGTAAACCCAACCCGCTCAAAGGCAAGTTATCCGAAGTGAATGCCCGCAGCGTAGAGACGACCAAAGAAGTGCCCATTCCCGAATTGATTGAGCGACTAAGGCAGGCCCAACACACCATTGAGCAGCACATATACAACGAGTCCATCGACCTTATTCCCTACAAAAAAGGATCGCGAGACTACTCCCGCAGCGAACACGTAGACATTGTCACCCATCACATTGGCAGGCACTTACGCGATGTGCGCAAGAAGCTCACCCCACACTAGCCTTGCAAGAATGCGGCAAGGAAATCGAGCGAGCGCCCATGCCCTTTTGTTAATTTGGGTTCACCTAATCCGAGCCTATGAACCGAGTCCTGGTTGTTGCACTCATCGTCCTGTCTGTGGCCCTGTCGGCCTTCATGACCGAAGACCCGTCAAAAGGTGATAGCTGGACACGGCCCGACATTGTGTTTCCGGATGACAATCCGATGACCGATGCCGGCATCGATCTGGGAGGCGCCCTGTTTTTTGAGACGCTACTCTCCAAAGACTCATCCATCAGCTGCCAGTCGTGCCATATGATCAGCGAGGCGTTTGCCGATCACTTACCACTGGGCGAAGGCATCAAAGGCCGACATGTCACCCGCAACACGCCTACCGTGTTTAACGTGGCCTTTCACCCCTACTTTATGGCAGATGGAAAGTTTGCTACGCTCGAAGATCAGGTCCTCGGCCCCATCAACGAGCACCGTGAGTTTGACATGTCACCTGAGCTGGTAATAGAACGCCTCCACACCATACCGCTGTACAACGAACTCAGCCAAAAGGCTTATGGAGAAGACCTGTCGATGGACATCGTGCAAAAGGCCATCGCCAATTACGAACGCGTCATCATTTCAGACAACTCCCGATTTGACCAATTCAAACGAGGTGAAGCCCAACTGACCGAACAGGAAATGCAGGGCTGGAAGCTGTTTAACAGCGAAGAGCTGAACTGCAGTCAGTGCCACAGTGGATATAACTTCACCAACTACGCATTCGAAAACAACGGTTTGTATGAAGACTATCAGGACTCGGGTCGGGCGCTCATCACCAAACAACCCGAAGATCTGGCAAAGTTCAAAGTGCCCACACTGCGCAACATTGCCCTCACCTACCCATACATGCACAATGGTTCGGTAGAAACGCTGAAAGAAGTGATTGACCACTACGCCTCGGGAGGAAAAGGACACACCTCACAGTCGCATTTGGTAGCTGGGTTTGAGATTACTCCCGATGAGAAAGAAGCGTTGCTGGCATTTCTGCAAACGCTCACTGAAGAGCGGCTGTTGCGCATGGAATAAACGCGCATAAAAAAACTGCCTACAAACACGTTGCAGGCAGTTTTCAGATTAGGTAAGAAGAGAAATTTATTCAGAAGGCAGCTGGGTCACCGTCATATTGCAACTTCCTTCGCACGTACACGATACATTGCCTGTGTTGACGTTGAAGTTTTCGGCACACGACTCGCCTTCACCACTGCAACCACCGCTGCAGTCGATGACAAATTTGTTGGCTACGGCTCCTTGATTATCAAACGCCACCTTAAAGGCAACACTGCTGTCAAACTCCTCGGTTTCATTGGTATACTCATACTTGATGAGCACATAATCATCCTGAAAATTGACCACTTCGATCGTATTGGTGCTCACCTCATCGTTCTGATAGGTGTTTTCGATGTAGTCTTCGTAATGAGACTCTACATGCTCTACATTGTCGAGAAGGTCTTGGTCCAGCACAGGAGCCATTCCCATGGTAATAACCATGGTGCAGCCCTCACACGAGCACACGATGGTATTGACTCCACCTGAGTATGTTCCGTTTAAGCGGCAGGTTTCCTCAGATCCAGTACAACTTCCGTTGCACTCGACCTTGACACCAGAAGTAGCTTCAGCGTATTGAACTACTTCCATCTGGTCTACGCTTTTCTCATTTGACGTTGGAAGCGAATCGTTCTTTTGGCATGATGCCATGGCTAGCACTAACACGAGTGCTCCTATTAGTTTTATGGTTTTCATGATTTCGTTTTTAAGGATGAAACAATTATTCAGATGGCAGTTGGGTAACAGTCATGTTGCAGCTTCCCTCACACGTACAGCTTACATCGCCTGTGTTGAGGTTGTACGACTCTGAGCACGAAGCACCTTCGCTGTTGCAACCGCCCGAGCAGTCGATTTCAAACTTGTTGGCCACAGCTCCCTGGTCAAAGTTGACCCGATAGGCCACACTGCTCACAAAGCCCTCAGTGATGTTGGTATACTCGTACTTGATGAGCACAAACTCATCTTCGAAGTTGGTCACTTCAATGGTGTTTACTCCCACATCGGCATTTGGGTAGTTGCTTTCTACATAGTCTTCAAAATTGCCTTGTACATGTTCTATATGATCCAGCAAATCTTCGTCCAACACAGATGCTACACCCATGGTAATGACCATGGAGCAGCCCTCACAGCAGTTGACCGTATTGGTGGGTAAATGATGCGACATCCAGCACCCTTCGGTGCCATCGGTGCATTCCGATCCAGTGCATTCTACCTTGACACCAGCCGATGTCTGGGCGTATTGAATGTTCTCGGTTGGATTGGTGTTTTGTTTATCCAGATCGCTATCGAGCGTAGCGGATTTTTCGCAGGCGGCAAACGTCATGATCAACAGACTTGCAGCCAGAAATTTGAGTGTTTTCATTGCAGTTGTATTGGTTTGTATAAAGTGAATTTTAGTTCGGAATGCATTCGTTACCAATGTTACTCAGGCTAAGACCTGCCGTCAATAGTTACAACTGACCGATTTTGTAAAAACGAGCTATAGCGCGGGTTTGCTTTTGAGGCATCTGCCTCATTGTAAGCCCAAACGGCCTGTTGGATTTTTGTCATGAACGAAAAACCAACAACATGAAATCACACGCAATCATTATCGGTCTGGCTGCTTTGACAGCCATCGGGTCGCCTTCATTGGCCCAGGACAAAAAAGAAATGAAGAAGCTCGAAAAAGAGTACGGAGCTTTCACCGGACACAAGGGCTTTTACAAACAAGACAGCTGGGCTCAGTGCAAGTTCTCTGTCGTTTACAAACTGACCTCTTCCATGACGGCCTCGGCCATGGACAAAGCCGACTATGGAGCCGGAAAGGTCAAGTCAAAAACATCGAGTGGTGCCTATGCCGTACTCAATGGACTCACGGAACAGGACTTGCAAAACATCACCAACAAAATCGGAGAGACTTATGTGAAGCGCATGAAGGAAGAAGCGGGCATCGACATCATCACCTTCAGTCAAATCAAAGACAACGAGAAGGCCACCAAAGTGATCGAGAGTGCCGAAGAGCGCGAGCTTTACTCCAAGTCGCAGGGATTGGCCTATGCTATGTCGTATGACGGAGCACCGCACTACAATCGCGTAATTGTAACCATACCAGGCGGTAAGAAACTCGCCAAAGACATCAAAGCTGCCGTGAGCGAGGTCACGCTCATTTTTGACTTTGCAGAGATGTTAGCCACAGCCGAAGCCAAGGTAAAATACGGTGGGTCAAGTGGCAATTATGTAACGTACAACATCTACGAAGACACAGACCAAAACATGTCGCCAGGAGTGCGGCTTACCCCAAAACTGGGTAGTCAGGCCACGTGGGAAGCAGCCACCGACATTCAGGGAACGGGTGTAAAAGCTCATGATGCCAATGGCTATATGTTTTACATGGGGCTGTACAGAGACATTGTATCGAAAGAAAACTTTGTAGAAAGTTCCGAGCAAAGCGATGGCAGCGTACCCGAAGTATTGGCCAACAGACGCAACAACAAAATTGAGTCGACCACGACCTGGAACATCAATACCACTCCAGCGCTGTATGAAAAAGCCGTGCTCGATGCCTTTAACCAGTACCTGGATACGGTCATCAAAATCTACACGTACAACAAAGGATAATTTCATGTTGTCCGTTCAGGAAGGGCCCCGGTAACGGGGCTCTTTTCTTTTTTAACACATACTGCTCTGTCACTTCGAGTGATTTTGAGGAATGAGAAATTGTATCGAGAAGTGGAATGGCCTGCCTACTTCGACCGTTTGTGCATGGCACAAAGCTCAGTATGACAGGCTGTGTGTCACATTGAGCTTCGCTTACAAAGCGAATGGTCGAAATGTGGTCACACCACCGAACTGACAACAAACCTTTGACAGAAAACGAACTTCTTTTTAGGCGCTGATGTATTTTGGTCGCATGCCCTTTCACAGAATAGTTGTCCTCCTTGCATTTGGCATGTGGAACATGTCCATATCGGTGTGCGCGCAGGAAGTGGGGCCGCGATTCCGACATATCACCACCGATGACGGGCTGTCTCAAAACTCGGTCAACGACATTTACGAAGATGCGTTCGGCTATATGTGGCTCGCTACACAAGATGGGCTGAACCGCTATGACGGGTACGGTTTCAAGGTATACCGGCCTAACCCCAAAGACACCTGGGCCATTTCGGACAATTTTGTGACGGCCATCTATCCGGCCGACAGTGGAAACCTGTTTATCTCTACCCGATACGGACTCAACTACTTTGATCGGAAAACAGAACGGTTTCACAAATTGAACGCGCCTGACAGCCTGCCAAGCAATCAACCAACGGATGTATACTATTGGCAAGGAAGCTGGTGGGCCATATTTCACAGCATGGAGTTTCGGCTTCCAGCCAAACCCACTCGATATACCGACACGCTGGTGGCTGCAGGTCCGCGCACTGACACATTATTTGCAGCCTGCAACTGCCACGACCGACTTTTCCGTCAGGAGCTCGGACAAATCAGTATGCAAGCTGTAGATGTACGCCTTGCCTTTCGAGTAGAGCGAGGTGGCTACCCACAGACCAAACCCGGTGTGGTGTGCACCGAAACCGGTGCTTTGATTGCCTATTACAACACGGTGTATAAATTCGATGCAAGTCAGGGTGGAATTGAAGCGCTTTTTCAGCTGGACTCGGGCATCATTCAAGCGGTATTTCAGGAAAACGCAAACCGCATATGGATTGGCGCTTCCAACGGAATCCACATCGTAGAAAATGGAAAACGTGTAGCCAAAATCGATCATGAACCCGATAACCCAACCGGGCTTTCCTATCCGCTTATTTCAGCCATTTACCGCGATCGGTTTGGGTCTATTTGGGTGGGCACAGCCAATGGAGGTGTCAATCTGATTCCAGCCGGATCTGAAAACTTCAGACACCTTTCAGCAGAACACGGATTGTTAGACAATCAGGTTTGGAGTGCTTTTCAAGACGGCCATGGTGCACTTTGGGTAGGGACTGAAACAGGCCTCAGTGTATATGCAGACGAAGAAGCGAAAGCTTCGTATGCAACCGTGTTGGCTAACCTCAAAGGCAAACGCGTAACAGCCATTGCAGAAGACGATTTGGGCCAGCTCTGGATAGGTACCTCAGGCAATGGCATGTTCATAGCCAATGCCGATCGTACGCACACCCAACGTATCGTTATGCCTGGTCCGAACATTTATGCGCAAAGCCTATCCTGTTTCCAGCCCGATGGCGACCGAATGTGGGTAGGCACGCACAGGCAGGCCCATTTGTTTAACCTGCAAGGTGAACACATCGAAACGCTCGACTCTAACCTGGCGCAAAACCTGAGTTACATTCTCTCTATGCACAAATCGGGTGACCTGCTGTACATCGGAACGGGAATCGGGTTGAACATATTCAATACCATCGATCATACGCTCAAAACCTATTGGCACGAACCAGGTGCCGGAAACAAGGCGCCTAACTTCCAGTTCATTACCAACATGGCCGAAGACGAGAATGGCCACATTTGGTGTGCGACCTTTGGTGGAGGAATCAACCGGTTTGATCCCAGGACAGAGACATTTGAATTCTTTGGTCGCGATCATGGACTAAGCAATGCCGTGCTCGCAGGATTGATCGAACACAACGGAGCACTCTGGGTATCGAGCAATGCTGGTATCAGTCGGTTTGACCCAGAGTCAAATTCGTTCTCCAATTACGGAACCCGGGACGGACTACCCTTTCCCGAGTTCTCACTGGGTTGCAGCGGAAAATTGAATGACGGAGGCATCTTCTTCGGTGGCACAAAAGGATTAGTCCATTTTACTCCTGAAGCAATTGAGGCAAAGCTGTTTAACGAAACACCGCTCCTGTCCGAGATAGCCATCAATTACAAAACCCGCGTCTTTGACCATCATCTCACAGAAAACGTACAGACGCTGACACTTAAACCCAAAGATGCCGTGGTCGGTTTCAGGTTTCTGGTCACCGATGTACTGCACGCCAGCGATCTGAGGTACGCCTACAAGATGGAAGGATTTGACCCCGACTGGGTGGTCACGACCGCCAACGACCGCCACGCCTCCTACTCTAACCTGCCGGCTGGCTCTTATGTGTTTAAGGTAAAAGCGGCCGATCAAAACGGAGTGTGGTCTAAGAATGAACTGGCGGTGGATGTGACAGTCATTCCTCCTATTTGGCAACGGTGGTGGTTTATCCTCCTGTGCGGTTTTACCGTGCTAGCCGTTGTCGTGGCTATTGTTCGGTTCTTTAGTCAACTTCAGATGAAGCGCAAACTAAGGGAGATGGAAATGAAGCACCGCATTCATCAGGAACGCGAGCGCATATCCATGGATTTGCACGATCATGTAGGGGTGCAAATCACCTACCTGATATCCAATCTCGACAGGCTGGGCATTCAGGAGCAAGCCGAATCGGGTAATGTCCGAGGATTGGGAAAATATGCGCGTGAAGCCATGCGCGAACTGCGAGACACGGTGTGGGCCATCCGAAAAGACACCATGACGCTGGGCGAGATCAAACAGCGCATTCAGCAGTTTGGCAATGCCCTGTTTAGTGAAACTTCCACCCGATTTGATCTGACGTTTCATGCCGATGAAGCTCTCATACTCGAACCAGCTCCTGCACTTCACTTGCTGCGTATACTGCAGGAAGCATTGCACAATGTGGTAAAGCACGCTCAGGCCGATAAAGTGGAAATTCGCTTCAGCAAAGGAGAGAACGAACTGCGTATCCAGATCAAGGACAACGGTCGTGGATTTGGTCAGGATACGTTTGACGAAGACGAGCATAATGGATTGCGCAATATGCGTGAACGGGCTTCAGAAATCAATGCACTGTTCAGTGTACAGTCCAGTATTGGAGAAGGAACGACCATTTCCATTGCGATACCGAGCTGAAATAAGGCATACGCCTCAATGCATCTGATCAAAAAATAATCTTATTTCGTTTTATGCATTCCACAATCAAAATAGCCATAGCCGAAGACAAAAAGCCGTTGCGCGAGAGTTTGGTGCAAAACCTGAGCTATTTTGAAGAAGTGGATGTGGTGTTTACAGCCGCCAACGGGTTAGACATTGTAGCCAAAACCTCGGCTTCGCAGCCCGATGTTATTCTCATGGACATAGAAATGCCTGGAATGAACGGCATTGAGGCCACGGCCAGCATCAAAGCCAAACACCCAAATGTAAAAGTGTTAATGCTCACTGTATTTGATGATGACAAACGCATCATGGAGGCTATACTGGCCGGAGCTAACGGATACTTGCTCAAAGAAGAGCATCCCAACAAAATTGTGGAAGCCATCGAAAACCTGATGGATGGCGGTGCGCCTATGAGTGCATCCATTGCCCTGAAAACGCTAAACATTCTGCGTATGCAGGTTTCAGGAAACTCCACGCCCATTGAAGATTTTGGCATCTCTGAGCGCGAGCTTCAAGTGCTTACGCGCATGGCCGAAGGACAGAATTATCAGCAGGTAAGTGAAGCCTTATTTATCTCGCCTAAGACGGTGCGAAATCACATCCAAAACATTTACTCGAAGCTTCAGGTAAACAGCAAGATCGAAGCCATAAACATGGCCAGGAAAATGGGATGGGTCTGACCTTCCCCTCTCCCGACCATGTTACCTGCAATGGTGTTATCCACCAACTTTTCCGTTGATTCCTAATCCTACCGAGAGCATGGCATACCAGCCACCACCTCTAATTCCGGGTCGAGCTCCCGCTTCCATGCGCGAATACAATCCAATCCGAGCTCTTTTGCTCCCGTTGAAGCAGTTGTTAGATGCCCATCCTATCCGAAAACCCAGGCGATTTTTGCGGTAGGCATCGTTTAAGTCATATGCTCCCATGGGCAGTAAATCAAACCCATCACCCGAAGGAGTGTGTATGTAGGAACCGAGATCGACAAACGGGGCAAAGAACCCATCGATATACACCTGGTTGACCTTGGCATTGCTTCGCGTTCCGCTGAAGTCCGATGAAGAAATGCGGAGGTTGGATGTTCCAGTAAACGAAATGCCCGCATATAATGCGGTAACGGTCACATTGCTAAAAAAGGCTTCCCACTGATTGACTCCGGGCTGGTAGTCGTGCACGGAGGCTACCATGACGACAGAATCAAGCACAATATCCCCATGTTTTTCGTTGTCAAATGAATTACGCGAACGATACAGTCCGCCTCGTAGTGCAGTCACGCGCTGTATAGTACCCGGAACGGTGATATAGCGCGTAGTCGTGTACCCGCCCGAAGAACTCTCGCTCAGCGTCACCTTGATGTCCTTGTTCACCGTTTTCCGGACAAACGGAATGGCGGCTCCTAATTCAAGTGCGTAGTGCTTTTTGAGTGTGGGTGTGGCATTGATTGAAAACTGATTGAAGTCGATGTAGCCCGCCCGTTGAAAAGAGGCATTGAGCATGATGGGTTTGCCTGTGTACATCATGGACACGCCATACCCAATTGGAAAATTCATGCGCGACATGTCAATGTAAAACGGTTCCAATCCAATGACCAGATTGGCGAAGTCGGGATCGTCTTCCTCGATTTGGTAGTTGATCATTTGGCCGCTGGCCGAAAAGGCAAACAAGCCGAGTGTCAGGAGTGAGATAAGGAGTTTCATGTTGTCTGATTTTAGAAGGTTGGTGAAAGAGGTCGGGTCAGAATACGAGTACTTGTTCTGAGTGATGGCTGCCATCGCTCAAGGTGACATGCAAGAAATATGATCCGGGTTGCAGGTGTCCGACTTGCATCACCGTTATGGAACCATCTACGCGCTGTTGGAGCACGATGCGGCCACTAGCGTCATAGAGATCGATACGACCTGTTGCGTTCTGGCTAAGCGCCACGTTTAATTGATGCTGAAACGGATTGGGATACACCGTAAACTGCACACCGGGTTCAATGGACTCGTCCGTAGATGTTACCTGGCCTGCCTCGCCAATTTGAGCGAGCCATGCGTGGTATTTATTTCCTCCCGGGTCCACGTCTTGTGTACCAAATACGCCCTTGCCTTTGAGATAGCCGTTGATGTAGAAATCGTTGTTGCTACCAGCAGCCAAACCGGCCTCCTCAACCTCAGTTGCGGTAGAAGCTGCTTCCCCCACAACACCGTATATCGCTACTTCGGCATCATTCTCGTCAAACTCGAGCACATATACGTTATGAGAAAATCCGGAACCGGTTATAGAGTCTCCTGCAAAGCGAACCGTTCCGTTGTGGTTTCCCATCAACGCATAATTACCCGCAGAGCTTTGCACCAGTTTAAACCCATTGGAGTAATCGCTTACATCGACTTGATATGCCTTCTCGCTTTGAAGATCGCGGTCGTAGTATCCAATGTAACTATCTACCGTATTGTTAGGCGTCAATGACGAGTCTGCCACCACCGCGGTCGAGGTAAAAAACCCGGTCGTGTACACGCGATTATCATCTACCATGAGCCCCTTCGGCACCACTTCATCCTCTTCCTGATAGGCATTGAGCACACCACTCTGACTAAACCGGGCGATGTAGGCATCGGCCAATGGAATCACAGCCGAGTCGCCAAAGTAATTATAGCCCGATCCGGTGTGACCGAACACATAAATATCGGTTCCGAGAGCTGCCATATCGGCCAACCCCTTGGAGCACTGTTTTACCCAGCGAAAGGTTCCGTCTGACTCGTATGAAGCAATGAACGTTTGACCACCTCCGGTAAGCGAGTCGTTTCCGATGTATGTTTTAAAGGCCTGATGATAAGCTCCGTAGTATATATGGCCATCGGCATCCTGCGTAAGTGCGTAAGCGCGTTCTTGCCCGGCTGTGCGACCATCGTGTACGGACCAAAGCACTTCTCCATCTTCATCTAGTTTGAAGAGGGCAATATCTTCCTGCGAGTTGGTAGCCGTATATGTGTGATTGCCTAAGGTAAAATCACCGCGAAAGGAGGCGGTAATGATGATGTTATCTGATGCATCGGTAATGACCTGCGCATCCATTAAATACTGCGAGTAAGTAAACGTCTTTTGCCAGACCTCGGCCCCATCGCTATCGTGTTTATACACCACGAGGTGATTGTCTGAGCCACTCGATTTCGAAGATCTGCCCACAGAAATCAGGTTGGTGGAACCATCCGAAGCCAGATCGAATATGTAATTGTCGTGTTGGGCTGTGTAGTTGTCGTAAATGGCCCATGTAAAATCGCCCTGAGCTGACAGTAGCAAGCTGCAAGTGACGAAAAAGAAAGTGAGAACGGAGTATTTCATAGCGCGTTGTTTTGATGAAAACAAAGCTCGATGAGTCCACTCCCGAAGGCAATGAGGCAGATGCCTTAAACTGAAAAAGGAGGAACCGCCTGAACTGTTCCTCCTCTTTCAAAATATGACGAAGTCGTAGTCTATCGCGCCAATTTCTTGTCTAAGAAGTAAGATATCGACACCATAGTGAGTCCGGCCACTGCAGCATAAAACTCTCCATCCTCTATGCCAATATGAGCCGATGCAGCAAGAAGCGTATTAAACACGAAACCTGCATAGGCCCACTCTTTCAGCCAGGCTGATTTATTGGACCAGATGGCTATAACACCCAAAATCTTGGCGATAGCCAGCGGGTAAATGATGTAAGTCGGGAAGCCAAGATTTGTAAACGTGGCAGCCACCATGTCGTAGTTAAAAAAGTACATGCTTGCACTAAAGAGCATCATGGCTGAAAACAAGCCAGTGATGATTCTAAACAGGAGTAAATTTTTGTTTTTCATGTGAATAGTTATTGTGTTTGTTTGATTTAATCTCCGTGGAATTATTTTCCATGGTAAGTTTTTATGTAAATTTTTTTATCCTCTTATTCTGTCCAACACATCGCTGAATGTCCTGGCCTCTTCATCTGTCACCACATCCATAAAACTGATAAACTGACCGTGGTCTACCTCATCAATACGCTCAAGTAACTCAGCCCCCGCCTCACTCAATCTTAAATACACCACTCTTCTATCGCTCTCACTGCGCTGACGCTCCACCAGCTTCTTGTCTACCAACTTATCAGCCAACCGGGTAGCGTTTGGCGACTTCTCCACCATCAGGTTCTTGATGTCGCTCATGCTCACCCAATCTCCTGCTCCACGCAGGATTCTGAGAATGTTGAACTGAGGCATAGAAATGCCGAAGGGTTTGATAAAATCAGTAAACCGATTTCTCATCCAACCCGCAGTAAACATCAGGTTGGCAACCAACCTCTGTTGTGGTCGCTGAAAATTCGATTTTAACTCTTCGTCAATGCTTGCCATAATCGTTTTACAAGTGCAATGATAGAAATTATTTACCAGGGTAAATAATTTTCTTACACCCAATAAATCACAAAGCGAATGGCTCACATAAGAAGCTTTGGTAGGTTTACCCACAGAAACACTTTTCATGACAATAAAATCCGTTATTCTGCTGACCTTCTTTCTCACGTCAGGTCTCTGTGTAACTGCTCAAACCGAGTACAGGTATGAACAGCCCGCTTTATTGAACGATGGATGGAAGACAGCTGATTTCAGATCGTTGGGCTTCGACTCTGCTCGTGTGTATCAGTTGTTCAATCAACTTTCTAGTGGCGATCACAAACTGCAGAGTGTTGTGTTGGTTAGGAACGAGCATATCCTGTTGGAGGAATATTTTGACGAACACGACACGCATACCCAGCACGATTTGAGATCTGTGACCAAAAGTGTACGATCTCTTCTGGCAGGTATTGCCATTGATCAGGGTTTCATTGACAGCATAGACGATCCAATCACCAAATACCTCAAAACCCAAATCGCTGAGAAGAACCTGAGTGAGCAGAAGCAAAAAATTACCATCAAACATCTTATAACCATGTCATCTGGATTGGACTGTGACGATTGGAACAAGAAATCGAAGGGACAAGAAGATCGCGTTTACAGGAAGAAAGATTGGGTTCAGTATACGCTGGACTTACCCATGGTCAATGAGCCAGGTGAGCATGCAGCGTACTGCTCAATGGGAACCATGTTGCTTGCAGAAATCATTCGTCAGTCATCTGGCGTGTCCATTGACTCATTTGCTGAGCAGTATCTATTTGGGCCTCTGGGCATTGAAAACATAAGCTGGAATCACACAAGCGACAAGGAAGTCATCTCTTCAGCTAAACGGCTCTACATGACTCCGCGCGATATGGCCAAATTAGGTCAGCTCGTGCTTAACAAAGGAACATGGAATGGCAAGCAAGTAGTATCTGAGCAATGGATGACTTCTTCCACAACGCCCATAACCCAGATTACCGGTATTGACTATTCCTTTCTTTGGTGGAATCTGCCATTTCTCACCCACGGAAAACGAACGGTGAGTATCGCAGCCACAGGAAACGGAGGTCAGTACATACTCGTCTTTCCAGAATACGACCTGGTGGCGGTGTTTACCGGGAGTGCTTACAACTCACAGGAAGATAAACTGCCTTTTGCCATTGTGCAAGATGTACTGTTGCCCACGTTTGTCCAGCCTTAGTTTCTGTTTGATAAATTTGATATGCCATGAAAACATCATTTACCACTTCCGATCTAATTCCATCTGATTCTTCAACACTGTATCACGCCTGGCTCAACAGCACTGCGCACAGCGCCATGACAGGTGGTGAAGCAGAGTGCTCAGAGGAATTGGGTGCCGCATTTACGGCCTGGGATGGCTACATTCAGGGAAGCAATGTTTCGCTCTCACCCGTGGAAGAGATCGTGCAGCGATGGCGCACCGATGATTTTAATGAAGAAGACGAAGACTCTGTCATTACTGTACATTTTAAGGATACGGCAGACGGATGCCTCCTCACACTTACCCACACCCAAATACCCGATGGCCAGCCAGACTACAAGCAAGGATGGGATGATCACTACTTCACGCCCATGAAGCAATATTTTGAGAAACCCTAGCTCAATACGCCCTAATTCTAAATCTGACGTCTTACTTATGAATCAACGCATAGTTTAGTACCATGAAGAAAAGCAAACTTGCCCTGATCTTTGGCCTGGTAGTTCTGGTCATTGCAGCCTGTAAAAAGCCGGAAGAAGAATTTGAGTATCCAGAAGAGGATATAACCGAGCCTGAACTCATTGTGCACATGACCCGAAACATTGCAGAAAAAGAAGAATGGATGGCTTCCAGCTCTGTTGAGAATTGCTACGGCAACCTGTCTGATGACAACTATGCGTTTCAAGAATTAAACTATAGCCGGGGGTTTGCCACACTTCACCTGATTCCTGATTCGGCTACGTGTGAACTATCAGCTTCGTACTCTTCGGCCTTTTTCCCAAATGAAATAAGCACGGTTAACTACGATGAACTTAAGTTGGAGTTTACCTTCTCTGAGCTACGCATTGACTCCATGGCTTCTGTGTGGCTGGAGTGTAAATACAACCAACTCGATATCAGGCTCAACCTGGCTCCGGTTCTATTGGTGGAGCAAAGCAAGCTCGATTCAAACCATGCGCTGGATGGCGTGTTTACCATTGACTTCACAGATCCGAATATTGCCATTGACCTGAACGGTGAAAACTGGCAGCCCGCGCTTGGATCAAGTTCAGGAAACCACATCATCACCAATTATGATGGTGCTGAAGGAGAAATCTCAGTCGATTTGAGCTGTCAGGACACGAAGGGACAGTCTTACATGGTGTTTCAATTTATCCGTATTTCGAGCTTTGGAATCCCTTAATAAGCAGCTAAGTTTGCTGTCTTAGATTCCATTGATGAACACACCTTCGGTTCCTTTAGCAGAACGTCTCAGACCCAACTCACTGGCCGAGTATATCGGACAGGATTCCATTGTGGGTCCCGAAGGGCCAATTCACCTTTCCATCAAGGCGGGTACATTGCCTTCGCTTATCTTCTGGGGGCCACCTGGTGTAGGAAAAACAACGCTGGCTCAGATACTGGCCAACGAGTTAAACAAACCCATTTTTACGTTGAGTGCCATCAACAGTGGCGTCAAAGACGTGCGTGCTGTCATAGACCAGGCATCTCGCAAAGACTTACTGTCGACTGAAAAGCCCATCTTGTTTATTGATGAGATCCACCGATTCTCAAAAAGCCAGCAAGACAGTCTGCTGGGTGCCGTAGAAAAAGGTACCGTTACGTTGATTGGTGCCACGACTGAAAATCCATCGTTTGAAGTAATTCCTGCCTTGCTGAGCCGATGTCAGATGTATGTGCTCGAAGCATTTGGAGTGACGGAATTACAGGCCATGCTCGACCGCGCCATGGCCGAAGATGCCTGGCTGAAGGAAGCAGCTCCCGAAATAAAGGAGACCAAGGCCCTTTTTCAACTGAGTGGTGGAGACGGTAGAAAACTGCTCAATACCTTGGAATTGGTCGTGCAATCTGCCATGACAGATCAGGTACCCATCACCGATGACTTTGTGTTTAAGGTGGTCAAAACCAAGGCTGCCCGGTACGACAAAACGGGCGAACAGCACTATGACATCATCTCAGCTTTTATCAAGAGTGTGCGGGGCAGTGATCCGAATGCAGCTCTGTATTACCTGGCCAGAATGATCGAAGGCGGTGAGGACCCCATGTTTATTGCACGTAGATTACTCATTCTGGCGAGTGAGGATATTGGACTGGCCAACCCAACGGGCATTGTCATGGCAAACAATTGCTACCAGGCAGTACACTCGATTGGATACCCAGAGTGTCGGATTCCGCTCTCTCAAACCACGATATACCTGGCCAACTCACCGAAGAGCAACACGGCTTATAAAGCCATTGATGCGGCCATAGCACATGTGAGAGAGACTGGTGACCTTCCAGTACCACTGCATTTACGCAATGCACCAACCAAGCTCATGAAAGAATTGGGTTACGGGAAAGACTACCAATATGCGCATGGACATTCGAACAACTTTGTAGATCAGGAGTTCCTGCCAGAAGAAATCTCAGGAACCAAGTATTACGAAACTGGCGAAAATCCGCGCGAAAAGAATTACGCAGAGTTTTTAAAAGCACGCTGGAAATCGAAGTACGGCTACTAGCCGCGAAAGGATTAGTTCGAATAAGACATGACAAACTCGAGGGTCAAGTATAGACTTCCTCCACCAACTGGATCTGAGAAATAAACGCGGTCGTAAACCAACTCCCTAGACAAGTCAAACTCCTCGCTCGTGCGGTATACATTTTCGTGATACGAATAGGAACCACTGTAGCATCGGGTCCATGATGAAACAAGCACGCTAAAATCGTTGGATTCGAATACCTGTCCGGGCACAAACTCATTACACGTTTTACTGCTATAGGTAAAATCAGATAAACAAACCGAGTCTTGCTGTGGGCTTGTGATGTAAATCTCGTGTTCGAAGAAACTACAGCCATTTCCCCATTGCCAGTGGTTGTCAGAGTAGTACTGATACCAGCTTGCATTGTTCAACAAGTACTTACCATACTTCACCGGCATAGTGCCTGTAACTACATGATCATTCTTGTAGGCGGTAAGCTCTACCGTGTACTCGCCATAGTTGCTGTACTCGTGCTTGGGAGATTTCTCCGTTGAGAAGGTCCCATCACCAAAATCCCACCGAAAACTATCGGCATACTGCGTGCAATTGGTAAACTCAAACTCGTAGTTAGGTTCTCCTGAAGTACTGTCAGATACATTGAAACAGATAACAGGTAGTTTATAAGGAACAAACTCCGAAGAAGTGTCTCTACATGAAGTAACCAATACGGAAACAACAGCAATGAGTATAAAGTAGCGAATAGACGACATGGGCATAGACGTTTGGTATAGGGCGCAAATGTAGTAATCGAAACAGATAGTGCCACAGGAATAAATTTGGTAATATGATATGATTTTGATATCATTGTAATGTAATTTTAATATCTCATACAATGGAACAAGAAAAGAGCTTTAAGGCAATCAGTGGTTATATCATGCTGATTCTGTCATTTGTGTTTTTAGCAGGGTTGGTGTTTGGCATCGCCAATAAAATAGCGGCAATAATCATCCCGAGTGCCCTTCTGTTTGTGTTCTTGATTCCGGGTTACTTCTTCATCAACCCAAATGGCTCCATCGTACTCACCCTTTTTGGAGACTACAAAGGCACCGTAAAAGCCAACGGGTTCTTCTGGGCTAATCCATTCTTTGCCAAGAAGCGTGTCTCACTCAGAGCACGAAACTTCGATAGTGAGCGCGTAAAAGTGAACGACAAGCTGGGAAATCCAATTATGATATCGGTTATTCTCGTGTGGAAGGTGAGCGATACGTTTAAGGCGGCTTTTGAAGTAGATAATTACGAGCACTTTGTACGTGTGCAGACAGATGCCGCAGTTCGAAAAATGGCTGGTTTATATCCGTATGATGATTGGGAAGATCATGACGATTACAAGATCACGTTGCGGTCTGGTATGACAGAGGTGAACGAAGCATTGGAAAAAGAGCTGGCCGACCGGTTAAACATTGCTGGTATTGAAGTGATGGAAGCGCGAATTGGATATCTGGCCTATGCCGAGGAAATTGCCAGCGCTATGCTGAAACGTCAACAGGCCACGGCTATCATTGCAGCGCGCGAGAAAATTGTTGAGGGTGCTGTGGGCATGGTTGAAAACGCCTTAGCTCAGCTATCTGAGAAGAATATTGTGGAGTTTGACCAAGAAAAGAAAGCCACCATGGTTAGCAACTTAATGGTTGTGCTCTGCTCAGATAAGGAAGCCACTCCGGTTATCAATACAGGCTCATTATATCAATAGACTATGGACAAGGTCAAGATTATAACAAAAGGCGTGTTTGAGTCTGTATCGAAGTTTGAAGCACGTGTCAATGAATTTTCCCGAGAGGGATGGAAAGCCATTTCGATAAGCTCTGATGGTGGTGGAATGGCCGTATTAATGGAACGAAACACCTAAATGCCATGGCAAAAAAGCCATTTGCACTTCGCGTAGATGAGGAAATGATGAAGGCCATTGAAAAATGGGCCCAGGACGAGTTTCGCTCGGTCAATGGGCAAATTGAGTGGATGCTTCACCAGGAACTCAAAAAAGCTGGTCGTCTGAAAAAATGAGGCATAAAAAAACCCCGATGGAATCCATCGGGGTTTTTCATTTCGATTGAATCGATTTATTTCTTGAACGGCATTTCGTCAGAAACCGTCAAACGCTTTCTTCCTTTTGCTCTTCTTCGAGCCAATACTTTTCTACCGTTTTTAGAACTCATTCGCTCACGAAAACCGTGCTTGTTCTTTCGTTTTCTAACTGAAGGCTGAAATGTCCGTTTCATTTTGTCTTATTATTTATCCCTAAAAAGGGCTGCAAATGTAATTGATTGTCTTAAAGTATCAAGTAATTCTACTACCTTTTTTCTTTCACGATGGGTAAAGCCCATTTTTGCTCGTTTACTTCCAGGATTACATGGTAGATTCCAGCGCTCAAATCACTGATGCTCAACTCGATTTGATTGGATTCATTCACGAGTATACGCTGTCTTGGAATGACGGTTTTCCCGTTCATATCTATGATCGACAGCTGTCCCTCAGAGGTTTCATTGACATCGAGGAAATTGATGTAGATCAAATCCGAACTAGGAGACGGAAACACTTTCAGCCTCAGATTACCCAGTTCGGCATACCCGGTGATAATAAACGGTTCAGACCACGCACTCCAGCAACCGCCAGCAAACAAACGAACCCGATACGTACCATCTCCGCTCTTCGCATGCATATCGCTATTGGTTTGCGTGATGGTATCGTTGAAGCTCCATTTGTAAGCGTCTCCCATAACCGTACAGTTCAAACTATCCAGCAAGATCATGATGGATGGAGTTGGTGGCAATGGAAGTACCGAAAAAGTCAACGAATCTGACATACCATGACAGCCATGCGTATCGGTGAGTACCACATAAACCAGGTCATTGTTCTCGAGGCTATCAGTCACCCATTGGTTAGAGGCAGAAGCCTGCACAGAAACACCAGTTCTGATAAAATCGTACTCTTCGATCATGGTGCTTGTAGCGGTGATGGTGACTGTATCGCCTTCGCAAATCTCCTCGTCATCATCAGAAGATGAAAGCACAGCTGTCGGATTATCTCGAACAGTAACAGTGAGAATAGTGCCAGCTGATGAGCAACCAGATGAATCGGTCACGTTAATAGAAACTGAATCGCCATTGGCAAACTGAGTCAACGTCAACATATTGGACGCACCACTCTGCTGCAGTGAACCGTTGACATAAAACGCATAATTGCTCAACCCGCTTGTAGCGGTAACAATAACCGTATCGTCATCGCAAAACTCGTTTGAAGGGCTATTTGAACTTAGGTATACACTAGGCGATATCACTTCAATCACACTCGACTTGTACTCGATATCGTTGCCGTAGTTATTCCAGCTTTTCAGTTTCACATTGTACAGCCCCGGAGCATTGAACGACACCTCGGGATGTTGGCTGTTGGCATTGGTCCCATTCACATAAGTGTGGGTGTTCGGTGTAATGGTCCAGGTCCACTGGTTGGGATTCTGCGTAGAACTATCGGTAAGCGTAACCGTGGTATTGATACACGGCATGGTATCCGAAACACCAAAATCGGTCAATGGTCCGGCCGTTAATTCCACCGCGTCAATAGCTATATCGGCCTGCCAGCCTGAGCCGGTGTGTCCGACAAATCGGAATTTCACATTCTCTCCGATATAGCTGTTCAGGTTGGCCGAATCCAAATGCCAGTCAGTGTTAGAAGATGACTGTACTCCAGATTTGGTAATCAGATTGGTCCAGGTTCCGTTTGAGTAGATATCCAGGTCCAAATCGCCCATCCAACTCGAGTATCCATCGCGATGGTAAGCGAACTTGATCTCAGGATTGGTTACATTTTCCAGCAAGAAGCACGGACTCTCGAGGTGTGCTTCCATGTTGTAGCAGGTTGTCCATGGGTATGTAGATACATACAGATAAATGCCACTGGTTGTTCCCGGATCGTAGTCTATGGCCGGTCCTGTTCCTTGTGTAGACCAGAGTGGACCATCATTGTCTGCGCGCCAATCCACGTCATCGGCACTACCGTTCTTTAGGTTGCGCCAGTTGTTGATATCGCACTCTACTGCGCATCCTCCTGATTCAGAACAGAGCGAATTCGACTCAAAGTCGTCTGACCAAGGAGCAAATGTTCCACCTCCAAGTTTCAACGCATCTTCCACCAATACACTGTCATATCCATTAGTATTGTACACACGTAACTGCACATCGTAAGAACCAATCTCGGATAGAATGACACGCGCATTCATCGAATTCGAATCGGTTCCTCCTACAAATGATACTCCCGCAGATGGGGTGATAATCCACACTGTAGAGTCAATGCCATAAGCCGAGTTATTAATCAGGTCAATCGTATCCTGCTTACAGATGTCTGTGGTATCGAGACTAAAGTCAACAAAAGCTAGCGGGCTCGCATTGGCTGCACCGTACAGGTCACTTTCCCATAATCCTCGACCATAGGTGGCTGCGCGAATACGGCTTCCCTCCCAGTTGCCCTGCTCCTGGTAAATCTCAAGTTCAGTAATCTCAGAAGTAGCGGGCATACCATCGTCAAATGCAATCCATGAAGAGAGCGTATTGTCAATGTAATAAACTCCAGCATCTGTACCAATGTATAAGCCACCATCACTATAAGGATGAGCAACCAAACAGTTCTTATTCACGTTGGGTAAGCCTGTAGAGAAGGTGGTCCAGGACACTCCCCCATTGCTTGTTTTGTACACCACATTGTTTCGAATAATCCACGCTGTACCGTTCAATGTAGGATGCGTTTCTATGTCTCTCATGGTTCCTGAACCCGGGACATTGTTCGTCAAATCGGTCCAGGTTGGGCTGGATGCCAGCACATTGTTTGTGCGAAACAGTCGATTGTCGGACCTAATCATGAATAGTCGGTTGTTATTGGCCTTGCTCTGTCTAAGCTGGCGAATGTTATAACCATTTGACCCGTTGAGGTTGCTACTTATTTGTGTGAAGGAAGGAGTTGATGCCTTGGCATTGGTGGTTCGCCACACGTTCTTATATCCGATAAACATGATATTGGCATCCTGATTATCGAGAATGTATGGCGTGACCCAAGCACCGGATTCCGTAATACCATTGGTGCCATTGGCAGCAAAACCAGAAAAGCTGTATCCGTTGTTCATCGATCGGGCAATGTTTCCGTAATACACGGATGCATACATCACATTATCATCTGACCAGTCGATGACGCTTTCCATGCCATCTCCTCCACGTTCTGTTCTGAAAATGTTGTCGTCCCAAAGAGCGGTTCCGTTATCCTGATATCCGTTTAGCACAAGCGGATTTGTCTGTTGGCTAACTCCAATACGGTAAATCTGGGCAATTCCAAGGCTATCGCTGATCTCGGGCCAGGTGGCTCCTCCGTTGGTTGTGTAATACACACCACCATCGTTGCACACAAAAATGTTATCGGTGATGGGCGAAGTGGCCAGCCAGTGTTGATCGGCATGCACAGAAGCAGCGGTGGAACTACCTACCCAGTGTGCGGAACAGTCCCAAGAGACCCCGCCATTGGTGCTTTTAAAAATGTTGACTCCTCCAGCATACACGGTGTTGGCATCATTGGGGTCAACAGCCACACACAGGTCATACCATCCTTGTCCGCCTGTTGAGCTGCCGTTTTCGGCCCAACCAAGAATGTTTGGCGTTGTAGACATGGTTGAGAATGAAGCCCCTGAATTGGTGGAGCGATACATACCCCCAAAAGCCGAACTCACCGAGCAAAGCAGATACACATACGTAGGATCATCTTCAGACACGCCAATGGCATATCGCTGCGGACCTGAAGGCAACCCCGATGTTATTTGCGTCCAGGAATCTCCACCGTCTGTCGATCGATAAAATCCAGCACCACTCGATGTCTCCGTAGCGTAAAGCACTGTACTGCTTCCAGGCTTGTACTTTAAGTCTTTGAAATTAGAACCATTGGACTCCAGCGTCCAAGATGAACCTCCATTCAGGGTACGATAGACTCCTCCGCTCGTGGCAGCTATAATGATGGAAGAGTTAGTTGGATGCATGACCATGGCTCCAACGGTTTTGTTGCCCATGCCTGTATTCGATACACCCCAGGTTTGACCACCATCAGTCGATTTGTAGACTCCCAGCGGGCTGGCATCACCAGCATCTCGATCACCTGTGCCTATGTACATGACATCGGTGTTGTTAGGATCTATCAGGATAGCACTCACGCCTAACGTGGCCAGCTGGTCTGTATTCGAGCTCCATGAAACACCATAGTTAGTCGTTTTCCAAAGACCTCCGGCCGGAGCTCCAACCCACATCGTATTGCTGTCTGTTGGATGAAAGAAAATGGTGTTTACCCGGCCGTTGCCATTGGGTTGCCCGGTGCCATTGTTGGGTTTTGCCCTTGGCCCTACTTCTATCCAATCGCCTCCCGTAGATTCTATGCCGCCCGCCATGGACTGGTTATAGGCTGCTCTCCAGGTATCATACGCTGTTTTGGTCTGATCAGGAGCAGGAAACGTTCCATCTTCATTGACACGTGTGCTCCAATACCACTCCCAGCGTTTAAACACTTTCCAGCCATCACCCGGCTGTCGTTCGCGTCCCTGCCAGTACATTTCAAAAGCCCGCTGCGTTTCAAAGAAATTGGCTTCGGGGTCTTGCATCATTTCAATCCACACGGGAGTTGCAGATGTATCAATGGTTTGCGACTGGCCAACACCTGCAAACAGGCAAAGTATAACGGCAGTTGAGAGTAGTTTTCTAATCATGTGTCAAAAGTAATAGCCCCGAAATAGTGGACATAAAAAAACCCCCTTAAAAAGGAGGTTTTGCGTTTCATAAAAGTTCAACCTAATCGTCAATCGATACATGGCCCCAGTTCTCACCGGATTTGATTCGATATAGCTGCATTTCAGATATTCCAAATTGCTTGGCCAATATGCGAAGCCTTGTTTTTCGATTCGGATCAAAGATTTTTTTCTTCAGTCGTTTAACCTGAGTGGCATTGAGTTTATGGCCTTTATAAGGCTTGCTCTCTTTTCTTTTCTCCCTGGCCAACAACACGTTAGGATTCTGCTGCTGATGCCGCTCCATCTCCTCTTTGGTAGACCACTTAAGGTTGTCAATATGGTTATTCAACTTGTTGTAATCCAAATGAATTACATAGATATGTTCCTCAGATCGATCATCCGAAAAATACTCGGCCACCAGCTTATGAATAAACAGCTGTCTGTTTTTGACCTTCGTACCTTCTTCCGTCTTGTAAAATTGCTTGTATCTGAAGACAGGATATCCGTCTACAACGCTTCCTTTAAGTAATCGGCCTTCTTCCCTACTCGTAGAGTAGCTAACAATGCGACCGTAGTTTGAAATGGCATAAGACAACCGTAGCTTATCTTTTCCAATGTCGATTTGTTTCCAAACCTCGTCCCAATATGATTTAATCATCGGTTTCCTCTTTTTTAATCCATAACAATATTAACCCTGACAGGGTGGGATTACAAGTTACAACAAACAATTTGTTGTAGACAACAACTAAATGTTTGTGAACACCCTCAATTCGAATTTCAAGGCCAAAATTCGGCTAACGATGCCGTCAAATCTTTTCGGACTTTTGCCGGCTATATGGAAGAAAAAGCCAAACGCATTTCAAAATCTGCCCTGCGCGATTCGCTGCGCATATTCAAATACGTCATGCCATACCGCGTTACGTTTTCGGTAGGACTGATCTTTTTATTTCTGTCCACGTTTACGTTTATGACGTTTCCTGGACTGATTGGTCGACTGATTGGCGGAAACGAAGCATCGGACAGTCCGATTGATCAATTCTTTCATCTCGAGAACATTAATCAGGTAGCCTTGCTCCTGGTGGTGGCATTTGCGCTACAGGCACTATTTTCATTTTTCCGGATTTATCTGTTTGCCGATGTCACAGAACGCGCCATCGCCCAGCTCCGAAGAGACACATTTAATCACCTGGTCAGATTGCCCATGTCCTTCTTTAACCGGGAACGTGTAGGTGAGCTTAGCAGCCGAATAAGCAATGACATCAGCCAGCTTCAGGATACGTTTATGACTACGCTGGCAGAAATGGTCAGACAGGCTCTAACCATCATTGTGGGTGTGCTCCTACTCTTTTATTACAGCCTGGAGCTTACGCTGGTCATGCTCGTATCTATGCCTGTAATGATGCTGGCAGCTTTCTTCTTTGGTCGGTTTATCCGCTCGCTATCTAAGCAAACACAAGCTCAACTGGCCAGTTCTCAGGTGGTGGTCGAAGAAACGTTTACGGGTATTCAGAATGTCAAAGCCTTTACAAACGAGTATTTCGAAATCGACAAATATCATCGGCTGACGGAACAGGTGAGGTCTGTGGCTATGCGAGGTGCTAAGTGGCGTGGTGCCTTTGCCTCATTCATCATCTTCGGCCTCTTTGGAGCTGTGGTATTGGTCATCTGGTATGGCGTCAAGCTGAAAAACGAAGGTGTCATTGGATTGGACACATTGACCTCTTTTATCTTGTACACTGTATTTGTGGGCGGTTCGATTGGTGGTGTGGCTGACATATTTGGCAAGGTTCAAAAGGCCATTGGGGCCACAGAGAGTCTGTTTAATCTGATGGATGAAATACCAGAAGAACTCTCAGCAAAGTCTTCAGAACTGGGATTGAAAGGGAAAATCACCTTCGATTCGATCAGGTTTTCGTATCCATCAAGGCCCGATAAAGTTGTATTGAAAGATGTGTCCTTCGACATTCAACCAGGTCAGCGAATTGCCTTTGTAGGTTCAAGCGGAGCGGGTAAATCAACGATCTCGGCACTGACACTCCGTTATTTCGACCCAAATGAAGGTTCCATACGATTCGATGACAAACCTTCAGAACAATATGAGCTATTGGCATTGCGAAACGAAATGGCCCTTGTGCCTCAGGACGTTATACTATTTGGAGGATCGATTAGAGACAATATTGCTTATGGGAATCCAAGTGCCAGCCAAGAAGAAATAAAGCTGGCGGCCGAAAAAGCAAATGCCCTGGGTTTCATTGAAAGTTTCCCGGAAGGCATGGATACGCTTGTGGGCGAACGAGGCATCCAGCTCAGTGGTGGTCAGCGCCAGCGTGTGGCTATTGCAAGAGCAATTCTTAAGGACCCAAGAATTCTGATTCTGGATGAAGCCACCTCATCTTTAGATGCCGAGAGCGAACGTCAGGTACAAGAAGCACTTGATCGACTGATGGAGGGCCGAACCAGCATCATTATTGCGCATAGACTGAGCACTATTCGCAAAGCCGATTCCATTCTGGTACTGAAAGACGGACAAATCATTGAGCACGGCACACACGAAGAACTGATGAAAATAGATCAGGGAGAATACCGTCATTTGAGTGAACTGCAATTGGAACCTTATGACTAAAGCCATCTGCTTTCTGGGAATACTGCTTCTGGCAAGCTGCACCTCCACCAACAAACAAGAAGTGGTCGTTGATGCAGATTCGTTGGCAACTCAAGTTGCAGATTCAACTGAATTCAGAGACACCATTGAGGAAGTAGCAGAACCACTGGATGAGTACGATTACAACTATGCGACCTACCACTTTGTCTTTTCCGACTCGGGAAAGAACTACACTACATTGAGCAAAAAGATGCACAAAATCTCAGCTGCCTCTGGGTTGCAGATAGACACAATGGGACGGTACTTTGACAAAGACTCCATGTCCTTAATACTTTCTGACACAGCCAATGACGAAATGTATCGCGGCCATTACTTCCCAAGAAGGTATCCCGCTCCTACCATGAGCATCGAATATGCCGATATGTATACAAAGGCTGGCGACAGCACTTTCATCCTCGTGTACGGCATCTACGAAGAAGCTAGTGAGGCCGATAGTGCACTGGCCAGGATTCTGACCCTTGATGCAGCGGCTTATGCAGACTCGACTGAAGTATTTGTCGGTTGCATACACTAGCCTGATTCTTCTGCTAAAACACGCTCCCGAACAGACGGAATCACTTCCTTATTTAGAATCATTCTAAAATACCTGAAAAGGGGTATTGTGTCGTGTTGAATCCAACTTCACTTTTGAACCTTATTTAAAATCAATCTAAATAAGGATGAAAATGAAACGACTTTTACTCTCGATGTTCACCGCATCATTTACACTAACCGGTTTTGCCCAAGCCGATTCTGTTTCGATTGGGGCCGGTTATCAAAATCAAGTATGGTACAGCCTTTCTGATGGTGTTCAGAAAGAGCAGGACAAAGCGAACTGGGACATTGCGTTCGAGGTGAACGGATTCACTTCGTCTATTCGAATCAATCATGTTGGTGGCACTGAAGTTTGGCGCTATCCAAATGCTGACACCAGTGGTTGGGGATCTGTTGACACCACTGGCATTGCTAACTGGGACGGACTAATCAACTCTGATACATCTTGGAGCATTGGTGCTCTAAACACCACTGCTGACCCAAGTAATGCATTCGATCAGGGATGGGGCACATACAACATGACCACGCACCATGTAACCTCTGATAGCTTTCACATCATCAAAACTACTTCTGGCGACTATCAAAAATTCTGGGTAGAGAGCTTGATTGGTGGCACATACACCTTCAGGTTAGCTGACCTTGATGGTAATAATGAGATTACCAGAACCATCACCAAGACGGACTATACAGATAAGAATTTCGGATACTACGCCATTGATGCAGACGAGTTTAGAAATCGTGAACCAAACTATGGCGATTGGGATTTACTCTTCACGCAGTATGCGGCTATCATTCCAAACTACGGAAGCTACAACTCTACAGGGGTCTTGCAAAACAAATCGGTTCTCATTGCCGAGATTACAGAAGCCGATACTTCTTCTGATGACTATGCCTCAGCATCGTTTCAAACCGCCATTAATATGGTCGGATACCAATGGAAAAGCATCAACTTCGTTACGTACCAGTGGGATATTCAGGACAGTCTTGTCTACTTCGTGAAGCGACAAGCTGACGAAACCGTGTGGAAGTTGATCATGACCGGGTTTGGCGGTTCGAGCAATGGAAACTACTACTTCACCCGCGAATTGCTTTCTGACACAGCTACAGGAGTTGAAGACAACACTGCATCTGACATCTTCCTAAATGTATTCCCTAATCCGGCTTCAAGCATAGTGAACTTAGTGATGGACGTTGAGGATTCGGAAGCTGAGGTTTCTATCTTCAGTATGAACGGGACCATGGTTGACCAACGGGTTGTCACCAGTGGCTTCCAACAACTACAATACAATGTTTCAGGTTTCTCTGCTGGTGTCTATTTCGTCACCGTAAAAACGGCAGACAAACTGGTCAACTCCAAATTCATCATTCAATAAACACCAGAGCCCTCCGATTGACGCTTTTAATTCTCATATGATAAAATAATCGGGGGGTTCTTTTCCTAACAAGAACTATATGAAAACAAGATTTGCACAACTACTAATTGTCATGATGGTGCTGGTTTCGGCCTGTACAGAAAGCAAGAATGACAGCCAGGACACAGACACCGGTGAGAAAAAAATCGGTGTCGTTTTGGTCAATCACGGGTCGGTAAGTGAAAAATGGCGAAACATGCTTCTGGATGTTGAGGAGCAGGTGCGCGAAGACATGCTCGGTAATCCCAAAATTTCCGATGTCAAAACCGCCTTTATGGAATACAACGAGCCTTCATTAGCTACTCGCTTAAAAGAGTATGACGAACAAGGTTTTGACGAGATTGTGGTTGTACCCATTTTTCTAACGGTGAGTTCGCATTACTCCCATGACATTCCCGTGATATGCGGCATAAGCGCAGATCCCAAAATTCAGGAAGACCTTGCTAAAGAAGAAATCGAGATCTACAAGCCAAAAGCCGGAGTAACCATTGCTCCCCCGTTGGATTACTCTACACTGTTAAAGAAAAATGTGGAGCGCAGAGTAGCCGCACTGAGTAAAGATGCCTCCAACGAAGGCATTTTGCTCGTAGCTTATGGAGACCAGCAGTACAACCAGCAATGGGAAGAAATGGTAGATGACATTGGGAAATACCTCAAGATCAAAACTGGTCATGAGAGCATTGCCTACTCATGGTGTGGTCATCTGGTTCGATATTCTCAGCAACCTACGATCGAGGGTATTGCTAAGCTTCAGGAACTGGAAGACAATGTGATTGTCATTCCGATTTTGGTAGCAAACGATCCATACTTCCAGAACGACATCATACAGGAGGCCGTGAATGCTTCGGAGCACTCATCTCATGTCTACTATGTACAAGACGCTATTCTACCTGATGCGAATCTTAACTCGTGGGTAGTTGACATAGCCAATCAGACCGTAGAAAATCTGTAGCGGGCCACATGTCTAACACAATGCTTTTTGTTAGGAACGAGAAATACAAGCTCATTGCTACCGTCATAGCGATAGCTGTATTTCTCTTCTTTTGGATTAACGGACCTGTTCTGAAAGACTTGGTTCCCATCCAGGTTGAGGTGCAGTTGACCGAATACGCACGCCCATTCTTTGTGGGTGAGGGCTTAGAAAGTCAGCAAGAAGTACGCACAGTTGAGGAGGCAGAAGTAGATGGCTTTGGGCACTCGCTCATACTTGACAAGCCCAAGGAAACATCATCTTCAGGGATTCTGTCGTCTACAGAATCTGATGAAACGCTTCATGCCCAAGGTGCAGCCATGCTAAAGCATGCCGCTCGTCTTTTCCCAGATAAAGAATTTGATATCCAAACCGGTGCAGAGCTCGTTTATCTGGTAGAGCGCAATAAGCACTACACCTACTTCGAAAGCATCCACATTCCGAATCAAATTCAGGGGTATGCCGGTCCCATTAATGTAGGCCTGTTGGTCGATGAACACGGAAAAGTGGCCTCTGTGAATCACATCAGTTCATTGGAAACAGAGAGCTACCTGCAAAAGATTCAAAACGCAGGTTACTACGACCAATACCACGACCTGCAATTACCAGGAAGTTATTCTATTGATGCCGTTTCAGGAGCCACTATTACTTCCAATGCCATTGCGGCTACAACAACCGAAGTACTGGACCACGCTATTCCAGACCCACTGGAAAACCTAGCGGGAATTGATGGATTCATCGCATCGAAAATCGATGCACGACTTTCCAATTGGTGGATACTACACGCCATTGTTATCGGGCTGATCTTTTTCTACGGTTATCAAAAACGCATTAAGAAGAACAAGCGAAGCATTATTGTCTTGAGCATATTATCGGTGCTCTACATCGGGTTTTTCCTGAATAGTTCTTTCACCTATATCAGTTTCATTCACCCTTTTATAGGAACGTCTGTGTCATCTCTGGTTGGTATATATGCCTTTTACACAATTCTGGGGAGCATTTGGGGAAAGAACACATACTGCAAGTACGTCTGTCCGTTTGGCAATGCACAGCGGCTACTGCTTCAGATAGGCAGCAAAAAAATCAGACGAAATTTTTTCATCCCAAACAAATGGATCAAGCGCATTCGAGGCGGTCTTGCCCTGGGACTCATCATTGGTGTTCTGGTAGGACTAAGAAGCTGGAGCAACTTCGAACTGTTTCCCGATTTATTCGGATTAGAACTGGCCAGTGTTTGGCTTGCTGTTTCTCTAATCTCTGTTGTCGCTACGATGGTCTACCCTATGATCTGGTGTCGTCTCTTGTGCCCTACCGGGTCGGTGCTTGATTTTGTGTCGGATGCGGTCAACTACAAATTCAAGAAATAATGTGTGCACGACTCCATATAATCGAAGAATCAAAGCTCGGCTACCTTGCCCGATGCGAGCAATGCGAAACATATAACCTGGCGTTTGGGACGCTGTTACAAGTACTAACAGAAGATGATATTCTATTGCTCTCGGAGCAATTGGCCAAGAGTCGCAGCAGAGTATCTGAAGATACGTGTCCAAGGGCTAAAACCTTCTTATACCGACTTAATGAAGCTGGTACCGTACAGATGATTCTCAGCCTGAACGAAGTGATTGAGCTGGAAAGCATGGTCAACAAAACGCTTACCCTTATGGAGGCAAAGAAAATTCTTGACGCTGAATGAAACTGTACGTTCTCATAACAGCACTTGTCGTTGGGTCTTTTTCTCTGTTTGCACAAACAAGTATTGTGGTATTTGATTCCAAATCCAACACTGCGCTACCAAACACGCATGTTGAAATCCAATCGACATCAGATGGGAACATCCTTTTTTCAGGAGCATGTAACAAGGCAGGCCGGGTAACCGTTGACAAGCTTCCCATCTACTCTGATTCTGTACTCCTTGCTATTTCACACATCGGATACACAACACAAAGCCACACACTGAAAGCATTAGAACCCTCCATGTCCTTTCTACTGGATGTATCGCTAGAGTCTCTTGGTGAGGTTGTAATCACGGGCCAATACGCACCCAGCAATGTGAATGATGCCGTCCAGAATGTGAGAGTGATTGATAAAGAGAAAATAGCCTCGATGACCGCAGTTAACCTGGAAGATGTATTGCAGAACGAATTGAACATTCGAATTGAGCAAGATGCACAACTTGGCAGCAGCTTAAGCATGCAAGGTATTACCGGGCAGAATGTAAAAATCATGATTGACGGAGTACCGATTATCGGACGTCAAAACGGCAACATTGACCTGGGGCAAATCAACCTGAACACAATTGAACGTGTAGAGATTATTGAAGGCCCTATGAGCGTGAACTATGGGACAGATGCTCTGGCTGGAACCATTAACCTCATCACAAAAGAAAACCTCAGCGAACGGTATACTATCACGGCTAAAACATACAACGAGTCTGTAGGTACCTACAACACATCGGCCAGTGCTATTGCCAACATCAAGCGGGTCAATCTCAGCGGAAATGTTTCGCGCAACTTCTTTAACGGGTGGACTCCCGGTGACGCACTTGAGCCAAACCGCATTCAACCAATAGCCGATAGCACGCGCAGAAAGACATGGCAGCCTAAGACACAGTTAAGCGGAGAGTTTAGGGTAAGCCTACCCGTTCAATCTATGCGCCTAACAAGTAAAACAAGCGCCTTTACAGAAGACATTCTGAGTCGAGGACTTCCCGTGGCACCCTACAACGAAATTGCCTTTGACAGCAGGTTCAAAACCAGACGTTACGACCAGTCCTTCGCTGCAAGAGGTGCACTAAGTGACAATTTGAAACTCAACGCATTGGTTGCTTATAACTACTACGCCCGAAGCAAAAACACCTTTGTGAAAGATCTGGTCACACTACACGAAGATTTAGTTGACGTAGCCAGCGAACACGACACTACCGAGTTTGATACATGGCTGAGTCGATCGAGCATGGTGTATAAAAAGGATAGCTCGTGGTGGGGCATTGAGCTCGGATATGAGGCCAATGTAGAGAGTAATCGGGGGAAGCGGATTTCTGGAGGAACCAAAACAATGGGTGACTATTCAGTGTTTATGACATCTGAAATTGTCATTGCCGATCGCTTTACAGCTAAACCAGGTATTCGATACTCCTATAATACGGTTTACGAAGCCCCAATCTCGCCCGCGTTAAATCTGAAATACGCCATTACAAAGGCCTTGGTAGCCAGAGCATCGTACGCCCGCGGTTTTAGAGCTCCCGGGCTTAAAGAGCTATACTTCAACTTTGTAGACATCAACCACAACATTGTCGGAAACGAAGACCTGAAGGCAGAGTTTTCTCACAATGTATCGGCAAGCCTGAGTTATGACCATTCTGCCTTAAAACAATCGAATCATCTTGAAGTCTCTGGTTTCTATAATCAAATAGACAACCTCATCTCTCTGGCGATTATTGATTTAGATGAGCAGCTCTACGGTTATGTAAACATTGGTGAATACGCCACAGCAGGTGCCAAAGTGCTTTATTCGCTTAAACGAGATCAACTGCAGTTTCAGAGCGGCTTGTCTTATTTAGGAGCCCGAAGTTACTTCGGAGATGAAACTGAGGCACCCAGATTTGACCGTTATCCTGAGGTTGTATCATCCGCTTCCTACGACTTTCAATCTATCGGAGTACGAACAAGCGCCTATTATAAATATCAGGGAAGGAAACCTCAAACAAGCGTAGACGAATCTGACAACCTCTATTTAACCTATACGGAAGCTTATCAAATGCTAGACGTTGTACTTGCTAAACAGTGGTTTAACAACCTCATCAATACGTCAATCGGAGCCAAGAATGTATTTGACGTGCAAGCCGTAAATACCTACTCAACCTCTGGTGTTCATTCATCGGGCTCAGGTCAGCGAATGGTCGGCATGGGCCGGTATTATTTCCTTCAAATTGAAATCAAATGGTCGAAGTAAAAAACCTCTCGAAACGAGTTCTTCCTTTGTGTGCCGCACTGGTGCTAATCGGTTGCGAAAAAGAGGAGTTGCCGGTAGATCCATACCCACGAGGTGACGCGGAAGACGCCATCGTTGAAATGAAGGCTAACTATGAAAACCAGGTATGGTTTGACATGGGATCTGGTGAGGCCGTAAGTACTAACCTAAAAACGGATTGGGATATCGCTCTTGATTGCTCTGATACGGCAACTAATATCTACTTAAACAGTGCAGTAGGTATGAAGGTGGCTTTATCCAACACAAACGATTTTGCGGCAAGCATAGATGCCGGTGAACTCGAGTATCATATTGATCATTCATCTGGTCTTCAAGACAGCATAGCCATAACCGATTGGTGGACAACGGACAACCTGTGGGTCATAGATATGGGTTATGACGAAGATGGTAAACTACGAGGAAAGAGGAAAGCGCAGTTTATACTCACGGATGACCAAACGCTTGTTGTCAAACACGCTTCGCTAAATGGAACTGAAGTGCAGGAGGCAATATTGATCAAAGACAATCGGTTTAACGCAACAGCCCTCCAATTCAAAACGAACGAGACTTTGCAAATAGAGCCGGCTAAAGAAGATTTTGATTTAGTGTTTACTCAGTACTTGCATACCTTCTATCAACCGCGAACAGATTATCTGGTGACCGGAGCCATTTTGAATAAACACAAGGTGCGTGTCATTGAATTGAGCGATACCGCTTTTGAAGATGTCGATATCAGCGTGCTTGACACCCATGAATGGAACGACTCGCTGGACGTCATTGGGTATGACTGGAAATACTACGATTTCTCAAGTGCTACATACACCGTGAACGATCGTCAGGTATATGTTTTGAAAGATACCGAAGGCTTCTACTACAAGCTTCATTTCACTAGCTTTTACAGTCCAGATGGAGAGAAGGGATTTCCTAACATTCGCTATCAGCGACTCTGATTCCGGTTCTTTTCTTCAATCCATCTCGACATAAATTCGGTGCTGCGCATGGTGTGGTAGTTAAGCATACTTCCGATAAAGTTGGATTCTCTCTCCTCTTCCAAATTCTCAAACAGGATTTCTAGCCTAAGAAGCAAGCTTTGTTCATGATGAGCTTGATCGAACTTATTAAGCGCTTCCGGGATGCGCGATTGAGACGCCATCCAATCGGTTTCATCTGTATACAAAGCAACAGCCTGATCTGCCAGACGTTTGGGGTCATCCTCCACATATCCGGGCCACGAATTCGCAGTTCCCATGCCTTCAATACCTATGGTAGTGGTAACAGAAGGCGTTCCCGTTTTAAACGCATCGAGAAGCTTACCCTTCTGCCCGGCCCCATATCTCAGGGGAGCCAGCAAAATCTTTGATTCCGAAATCACTTTTAGTGCATCGTCAGCCCTGCCGTGCACCAAAAACCCATTGGCTTCATCGTGCAAATCAAACACCTTCTGGCTTGGGTAGGCTCCATAGACATTCAGTTCTGCGTTAGGCAAGCGCTTGCGTATCAATGGCCAAATCTCTTGTTTCAAAAACAGCGTTGCATCCCAATTAGGACCGTGCAGAAAGTTCCCGATAGAGACAAAACCACTGCGTTGCACAAATGCATTCCATCCGACTGTGGCTTTATCTACGTCCACTAAAAACGGAATGTAATGCAACAACTTCTCCGAGACGGAGTAATCAGATATCAACACGTCTATCTCGGCCTCCGAGATCATGAGGGATAAGTCGCAGCGAAAAATGGATGCTACCTCTCGCCTGGCCTCATCCGTGTATAAATCCAACTCATCCGGTGTACCTTTCTTACGAGCCGCTTCGCGTGCTTTTCTCAAGCAATGCAAGTCCTCGGTATCGAGTATGTGCACAGCCCTTGGGCAAATTGAGCGAACACGCCACCCAAACTGTTCCTCCGTCATAAACCGATCAAACAGCACCATATCAGGTTGCCAGTCTTTTAAGAAATCATCAAAAGATGTACTGTTTACCTCTACCGACCGTGTAGGTACGTTTATATGCGAGAGGTCCATGGCAAATTCACTTGGCGCAGCCGTGGATGCGTACTCAATGGTATAGTGCTGTCTTTGAAAAAAACGAATGAGCTGAAGCATACGGCTCCCCGCTGCTGAAGAATTGGGTTCTACCCAAACTGTGCTGATGATCAGTACCTTCATTAGGCTGGATCAGCTTCGCTCTTCATCAATTTTGATCAGTGCAAACAGCGAATAATTCATCATATCCTGATAGTTGGCATCTACACCTTCTGAAATCAGTGTCTTTCCCTGATTGTCTTCGATTTGACGCACACGCAAAATTTTCATCAAAATCAGATCTGTGAGTGAGCTGATGCGCATATCTCGCCACGCTTCACCGTAATCTGAGTTTTTCCGGATCATCAAGTCCCGTGTAGCCTGCACCTTTGATTCGTATAACTCATTGGTGCGCTCTACCCCAAGTTCCATATCATCCTCAGGAGCCATTTCCAATTGAATCTGCGCCATCACGCAGTAGTTTACAATGCCTACAAACTCATCCCGAATATCTTCTCCGACCTTGTTCTCGCCCGTTTCTTCGATGGTTCTAATTCGCTGCGCCTTGATGAATATTTGGTCGGTTAAGGACTTGGTTCTGAGAATTCTCCACGCAGTGCCGTAGTCAGATGTTTTCTTCGAGAAGATTTGTCTGCAGCTATCCAGTGCAGCATCGTATTGTTTGAGCGTTTGTTGCATCTATTTTTGTCTCCGAGTATGGGCGAACAAATTACTGCAATTCCAATAAAACAATCGATTAATTGCCGGGGCAAATTGATCGACTTATCAACGCCTCGTGTGATGGGCATTTTGAATGTTACACCGGATTCGTTCTACGATGGAGGTCATTACAACACGGCTCCGGAGCTCCTGCGAAAAGCAGAAGAACACTTGACTGCCGGAGCAGATATACTCGACCTTGGAGCCATTTCTACTCGGCCAAACGCACTTGAAATATCAGAAGAGGAAGAACACCAAAGACTGCTTCCGGCCATAGAGTTTATTAGAAATGCGTTTCCGGAAGCGATTCTTTCTGTAGACACATACCGGGCATCTACTGCGCAGAGAGCCGTTGAACTTGGGGCAGACATCATCAATGATATCAGCGGTGGCAGTATGGACAATGACATGTTCGAAACCATAGCCAAGTTGCAAGTGCCTTATGTGCTTATGCATATCAACGGCACTCCGCAAACCATGCAGCAACAAACGAAATACGATGATTTGACACTCGATATCTATGACTGGATATTGAAACGAGTACATCAATTGGAGGTGCTCGGGGTGCACGATGTCATCATTGACCCGGGTTTTGGGTTTGCTAAAACAATCGATCAAAACTTCGAATTGCTCAGCGCACTTGACCGTTTCAAGATGGCAGGACGGCCGGTATTGGCTGGTGTTTCAAGAAAGAGCTTCATATACAAAACCCTCAAAATCAACCCAAACGAAGCACTCAACGGTACCACGTACATGCACGCACTGGCTCTTCAAAAGGGAGTCAACATACTGAGGGCACATGACGTTAAAGAGGCTGTGGAATGTGTTGAGCTGCACAAACGATTGCAATCAAACTCGAAAAAGTAATTCTCCATTCATCACATCCGCTACATTTGCCCGTTCAAACTGAGAATCAACTATGGCTGTTTACCTCGATTTTGAAAAACCTATCCAAGAGCTTGCCGAGCAACTCGAGAATCTGAAAGAAGTGAAAGCGAAGAGCAAGCTTAAATCAGAAGATGCTCTTACCGAACTTGAAAGCAAGCTCGACTCAACCCGAAAAGAAATTTATGCCAACCTGACTCCCTGGCAAAAGGTACAGGTTAGTCGTCATCCAGAACGACCATATACACTGGCTTATATTGAAGCGCTAACTGGCGGAGACTTTATTGAGCTTCACGGAGACAGAGGCGTGAAAGATGACAAAGCCATGGTTGGTGGTTTTGGTAGCATCGATGGCAAAACATTCATGTTTGTGGGACAACAAAAAGGTGTCAACACAAAAATGCGTCAATACCGAAACTTTGGTATGGCCAACCCAGAGGGTTACAGAAAGGCGCTACGTCTTTTCAAACTGGCTGAAAAATTCAACAAGCCTATTGTATGTTTCATCGATACACCGGGTGCTTTTCCGGGTCTTGAGGCTGAGGAAAGAGGTCAGGGTGAAGCCATTGCGCGCAACATCTACGAAATGTTTAACCTTAAAGTGCCTGTAATTGCTGTGGTGATTGGTGAAGGTGCTTCGGGTGGTGCATTGGGTATTGGTGTGGCAGACAAGGTATTGATGATGGAATACACATGGTATTCGGTTATTTCACCTGAGTCGTGTTCTTCCATTCTATGGAGAAGCTGGGATTTTAAGGAAAATGCTGCTGACGCACTAAAACTGACTGCCGACAACATGCTGAAAAACGGCTTAATTGACGGCATTATCAAAGAGCCAGTAGGTGGTGCTCATAACGACCATCTGCAGGCATTTGAAAACGTAAAGGCTGAAATCTTGAGTCAGTATAACTCACTGAAAAGACTGAAGCCTGAAAACAGAATCAATGCCCGTATCGAGAAATATGGCGGAATGGGAGTTTACGTAGAAGACTAACCACGTGCCTTCCTACTTCTGGAAAAAATATACACTTGATTTTAAACGCCCCGGTGGAACCTCACGGGGCGTTTTGCATACAAAGGATAGCTGGTTCTTAATTGGCGAGGATAACACGTTCTCTTATCCGGCCATCGGTGAGTGTAGCATTATCAAAGGACTGAGCCCTGACAATACAGACCAGATTGAAGAAAAACTCGATGAGCTGTGTCTGGCACTTAATCAGGACGCAGGCCTTCCTGATTTGACAGACTTTCCGGCCATACGATTTGGATTAGAAACACTTCAGGCCGATATTCAGGCCAAGGGTAGCAAGCAATTTACATCCTCCGGATTTGTGAGCAATCAATCCTCTATTCAGATCAACGGACTCGTGTGGATGGGAGAAGAATCCTTTATGAAGCAACAGGTGGTAGATCTGGTAGAAAGAGGGTTTTCATGCATCAAACTGAAGATTGGAGCACTTGACTTTCAAGTAGAACTGGATCTGTTGAACTGGATTCGACATTCGTTTGACTCTTCCTTAGAGCTGCGCGTAGATGCCAATGGCGCTTTTACCCCATCTGAAGCAATGCACAAACTCGAGCAGTTGGCTAAGTTCGATATACACTCTATCGAGCAGCCGATAAAAGCCGGACAATGGGAAGAAATGGCCAAATTGTGCGCTTCCACGCCCTTACCCATTGCACTAGACGAAGAACTAATCGGTGTTACTCCTGAGAATCGGAAAGAGCTTTTGGAGACCATTCGCCCTCAGTACATCATCTTAAAACCAAGTCTGCTAGGCGGGCTAAAAGACAGCGACAGCTGGATTCAACTGGCCCGTGACAATGGCATCGAGTGGTGGGTTACATCGGCTCTGGAAAGCAATGTAGGCCTGAACCATATTGCTCAATACACACATGACAAGAAGGTTTCGCTGCCACAAGGATTGGGAACGGGCAGTTTATACACCAACAATTTCGATTGTCCTCTGTATATTCAGGGCCAATTCTTAGGGTTCAACCCTGAGTCGTTATGGAATTTGAATGGCTTATTAAATGAGTGACTGGAGGGAATACAAAACACTATCGTTAGACGGCAAAACCAAATCGTTACAGGGTTGGCGTGCGCATGCGCAACAGCTGCTTCAGGAAGGATACGGTCTGGGAGAGTTGGAAGATATTATGGAGTTTGTGGTGGATTGGAGCAATCGAAAAGAATGGATTGAAACGCGAACTTCAGGAAGCACAGGAAGGCCTAAGAACATCAAGATCAAGAAAGAAGACATTCTTTCAAGCGCATTGCGCACCATTGAATACCTGGGACTCAAAGCCGGTCACTCCACCCTGCTCTGCATGCCAAACAGATTTATTGGAGGCAAAATGATGATAGCCAGATCTATCATCGGTGGATTTAACCTCCACATTGCTGAATCGACTTCGAAGCCAGAAATTCCCGATGGTGTTAGTATCAACTTTGCCGCACTGGTTCCGCTTCAACTTCACAACATTGTAAATGACCCTGCATCTGCCAAGGAATGGAAGAAAGTAGACACGATCATTGTAGGTGGTGGCAAAATGGACTCATCGCTCGAAGAAAAACTGAAGGATTGGCCAAACCGCATTTTTGAGTCATTTGGAATGACAGAAACGGTTTCCCATATAGGACTCAGGAGAGTAAACGGGTCAGATGCCAGTGCTTTTTTCGAAGTACTGCCAAACATTGAAATTGAACGAGACGAAGAGAATTGTCTGGTCATACGCTCCGAGTCCATCCCCAAGAGCCCACTGACCACCAAAGACATTGTCGAAATTGAGGAGGGAAAAATGTTTAAGTGGATTGGCCGGTCAGATAATATGATCAATAGCGGTGGAGTCAAGATCATACCCGAGGTGTTGGAAAAACTCGTAAAACCTTTGATCAATACAAGTTTCTTTTTTGCCGGTGTGCCAGATGATCAACTTGGCGAACGCGTGACCTTGGTCATGGAAAGCCAGCCGCTGAGCGAAATGGACGAAGATGAACTCATGAAAGACTTGAGAAAGGAGCTTCACAAATTCGAGGTTCCTAAGGAGATTCATTACGTGCCGGCCTTTGAAGAAACCGAAAGTGGCAAGATTCACCGCAAGAAGACCGTCAAGGCTATGTTAGCTAAGTAAATGGCATCTTTTGGAAGGCGTTCGAATCAATAAATACCTGAGTGAAATAGGTTTTTGTTCTCGCAGAGAGGCAGATCGAATGATTGAAAACGGCCGCGTTAAAATCAATGGCCGCAAACCTGCTATTGGTGCCAAGGTCACCAAGCGAGACAAGGTCTTTGTAGATGGTCAATTGGTATCTGGCGAGATTGAAGAAGATGTATACATCGCTTTCAACAAACCAGTGGGCATCGTAAGTACCACAGATCCAAATGAGCGAGACAACATTGTCGATTACATCAGTCACCACCGCAGAATTTTCCCTATCGGAAGGCTTGATAAGCTCAGTGAAGGCTTGATTTTCCTGACCAGCGATGGCGACATCGTAAACAAGATACTCAGAGCTCGAAATAACCATGAGAAAGAATACGTGGTCACCGTAGACAAACCCATTGATGATGCATTCATTCAGAAAATGGGTAACGGCATTCCCATTATGGGAAGCATGACCCGTAAATGCAAAGTAGAGCGAATCAGTACGTATGTGTTTAGCATTACACTTACGCAAGGGATGAATCGACAGATCCGCAGAATGTGCGAATATCTGGGCTACGAGGTGCAACGCCTGAAGCGTGTACGTATCATGAACATTGCCCTTGATGTAGGTGAAGGTCAGTGGCGTGACCTGACTGCCGATGAGATGAAAGAAATTCAGCTATTGGTAGCTGACTCAGCCAAAACACAGAAGAGCAAACCAAAGAAGCAGAATCCAAGTGCAAAAAAGACTCAGGATTCAAAGCCAAAAGCCAGATCGTCACAGAACTCAAAACCACACCGAAAAAAGACGGGTTCATTTTCCAAAAGCAAAGGAAAACAGGGTTCAAAATCTCGATCTGGAAAACCTGCAAGCCGAGGCAGAAGACGATAGTTATCTCATACTTTTTGTGCAAAAACTAACGTAGCTTTGAATTTGTCATTCTACGACCCCAGCTGATAATTTTACCCTATGCGAACCCTGCTGTTTATTGTGAGCCTGTTTGTTTTGATGAGTCAGACATACGCTCAGAACCCGTCCTTTAACATCAAGTACGACTCTGATCACTCGTTTTTTCTTCCTCCCTGCATCTCACCCACACCCGACCAGGGAACCATAGTGGGTGCAACGAGGCTCGAAGACGATTCAGAGGCTCCTGCTCTTGTCATAAAAAAGGATCAATACGGCTTTTTGGAATGGACATTGGAAATCGGTGAGCCAAACTATGTGTTATCAACCCGGCACGTACTCGCTACCACTGATTCAGCCTATATTCTATTACTGACCAGACGCACTCATATAAACGATGCCTCGTCCCGGTTAGTCATGGTCAAAGTAGACCACTCTGGGAATGAATTATGGAGTGTAGTCACCAACTTGCGTCCGAGCTATCACGATATTGATGCAGTGATTACTGAGGATAATGAAGTGTTCATTGTCACTAAAACGCAAAGCACCGGAGAAATTCAGCTATCCAAATTTGACGATAACTCCAACCTGATTTGGAGCAAGAAAAAGACCGTATCAGGGCTATCCTTGCACGAACCCCGCGTTCAGATCTATGGAAACGATTCGGTTCTGGTGTTAACGAGAAACAACTCTTTTGATCCACCATTACTCATGGTTTTCAAGCAAGTATCAGGATTCATGACTCGCCTTATTAAACCTAATCTGTATCAATCAAGGACACACGAAATAGCTGTAGATGATGACCTGAATATGTACCTCGGTGGGTTTTACTACAGCAATTTATCAAATGATGTCTGGCGCTATTACACGATGAAAATAGATACGGCCGACAGCATACATTGGGTGCATTCATACAAAACACCCGGACATCAGGATTATATCACTCAAATGACGCTTGACGGTACCGGAAACCCGGTCTTTGCGGGGTTCTCCAACAACACAAATTTCTCTGGCCTCAATGTGACCATGCATATAGCCAAACTAGATGCGTCAACAGGGTTAATAGACACGGCATTCTATTTCTACGATAACCAATACACAGACCTGAGTCTCACCTATCGCGATCAAATGGATGTATTCGAGATGTTTATGATCAACGATGACAATTGTAGGCACAAGCGATTCAATCCTGAAAACGGAGCGTGTTACCTTACTCCGTATCAACTTATTACTGACTCATTATCCGCGCAAATAGATCCGCTTTATTTAGGCCAGTTCAGCAATGCCAGCGTCAGTGTTGATAGCCATAATCTATCGTTTGATTTTGTGAACCAAACGCAGCAATTCAGCTGCCCGGGTTGTCAGACTGTCAGCGCTGACTTTACACTCTCTACTTCCGGGCTTAGTGTTTCTGCCGGAGCACTCGACCTCACTCCGAATGATGTATGGACATTGGACAGCACCCAACAAGCTGTCGGAGATTCTTTCCAAACAACATTCAGCAATAATGGAGCCCACACACTGCTCCATCAGGTTTATTCGGTTTGCGGGGTAGACTCATCGATTCAGTGGTTTGAGGTCTGTGACTCGGTTCAAGCATCGTTCACGTACTTATCAGACTCGAGCGGTTATCATTTCACAAGTACCGACACAAGCGCGAACGACCTCTTTTGGTTTGTTCAGGGAGACACATTTGACACCACATCTCAAATCTTTGTTCCACACTCGGAGGACTCGACCGAGGTTTGTTTGGTTATTAAATCTGATTGCACGGCAGACACGCACTGCGTTACACTTGATCCGGTTGGAGTTTTTGATACCGGACTTGATAAATCCTTCTCGTTTTATCCAAACCCAGCGCATAGTGTACTTCACATAAGTGTCGATAACAACTTCACCGGAACCATCAATATCTACAATGCGCTCGGCCAACAAGAGCTACAACAACAGCTAAACGCTAGTCTTACATCAATTGATGTTTCAGGTCTACCAGCAGGTATTTACTTCTTAGAACTGGAGGATATTGAAAAAGCTAGTGGTAAGAAATCGTTCCTTATTCTGCCTGAATAGCATCTGAGCTTTTACCCCTTTCTGCGATTCAGTTCCTTCAATATCATGCTATATTCTTTCCCCATTTGACCAGCTATGGCCGTGTTCTCCTTGGCTCTCCTGATCAGATATGGCAATGTGAATTTGACCGGACCAAAGGGTAAGTACTTGGACACATTGTAACCGGCTGCCGCCAGGTTAAAGCTCATGTAATCGCTCATACCGTAAAGCTGAGAGAAGTAGATGTGTGGATGATTGTTTGGCAGGGAATGTTCGGCCATCAGATGTGTCAGATAAAGCGAAGAGTTTTCATTGTGGGTTCCGGCACATAACTCAACCACATCGATGTGCTCTACCGATAATTTCAAGGCCGCATTGTAATCATCATCTGTGGCTTGTTTTGAGGGCTGAATGGGGGTTGCATATCCCTTTTCCGAAGCTCTCAAATTCTCCTTATCCAGGTAAGCTCCACGCACAATCTTGATTCCGATCTTAAAATTCTCTCTACGGGCTTTGTCGATCAACTCCTTGTAATAAGCAAGGCGATCGTGTCGGAACATTTGAACCGTTTGAAATACAATGGCTTTGTCTTTATTGTACTTGGCCATCATAGCCTCTACCTGTCGATCAATGGCTCCTTGCAACCAGGATTCCTCAGCATCTACATAGATAGGCACATCGTTGTCAAAGGCCGCCTTGCACACACGCTCAAATCGCTGGGTAAACTGGGCTGTCGCCAAACGCTCATCCTGCGTCAGTTCTCCGCCTTCTGTAAGCTTCGTCAGCACAGCATTCTGCACAATTCCGGTAAGTTTAATGCACGAAACCGGAATATCTGCGTTGTCAGCCGCCATCTTTATGATTTCGATGATCTGCTCTTCCGTTTTCGCAAACTCTCTTTCGTCCTCCTGACCTTCTACTGAATAATCGAGAATGGAACCGATCTTGTTCTCGCCAAGCTTTTTCACCACAGCGAGCGATTCGTCTACCGTCTCGCCTCCACAAAACACCCTAAAAATGGTTGGCTTGGCTGCCCACTTCACAGGCAGTTTCCAGGCAAGCGCCCACTCTGCCATCGAGGTAGCCGCATTGGTCAGTGCCGCATTGTTCATCAACCTGAATATCCAATAATGGAAACGCAGGTCGGCATCGCTCATATGGGCAAATGCAGTGGAACTATCCTCAAAGCTCAATCCTTTATTTGGTGTCGGTTCTGAATCCATGTACAATTATAATTCTAACAGGTCATCTAGCGTATTGGTTGAAACGGAATGATAATTAAGGCGTGCTTTTTCATAAATAGCTCGTGCTCGCTCCATACTCGGATCAGCCTGAACAAGTGCTTGGTACAATGGAACCAAAAACTTCCTTCGTCCTACTCTAATTAAAAAAGCTTCGATGGCCTCATCTGCTGGTGTGTAGTTTACACCAATCGTAAGTAAGAACCATTCAGCTGCTATTTCGCTATTTCCGGTTTGGGTAAAAGCAAACGCCTCGTCCAATTCGCTCATTTGTTCCAACGATAAATCTCGCGGTGCATTTCGAAGAAAATGTAGCCACTGATGAGTGGTCCAACCCTCGTTGTTTATTTCTTCGGCCTTGCCCTCGTTTAACCACTCATCCAACTCAGCTTCTACCTGATCAAATAATGGTGATTCTACTTTGATCACGTTATCTGGAACACCTGGTTGATACACCCACTGGTCAATCTTAAGGTCAGTATACATCTGCTCGTTTCCATCGAACAACTCAGCCTTGAGATGCGCAAGAAAATCTTCTGTGGTAATCGTCTTGAATGCATTGTTGGTGAAGTGGGCATTGAGGAACGCATCAAACTTCTCGCGTCCTACATTTTCCTCCAGTGTTCTCAAGAAGTAGTATCCCTTCTCGTAGGCGATGCTCGTCATACCATCATCTGGGTTTCTTCCCTCTAGATCAAGCTTAAGTTTGGTATCATCCGGTTGTTCAGAGAGGTTTTCCAACTCGTGCTGAAGGTCTTGCCATCCCAATATAGCGAGCATATTGGCATAATCCTTTCCGTAAACAGACTCCATGATGCGGTTTTCAAAATACACGGTAAACCCTTCATTCATCCAGAAGTCATCCCATGTGCTATTCGTAACCAGGTTACCGCTCCAGCTGTGCGCCAACTCATGCGCCACCAATGAAGTCAATGACTTGTCTCCAGCCAATATGGTAGGCGTAGCAAACGTCAGACGTGGGTTCTCCATTCCACCAAACGGAAAGCTCGGTGGTAGGACAATCACATCATATCGGTCCCAGGCGTACTTTCCGTAAAGAGCCTCGGCCGCCTCAAGCATCTTTTGCATGTCTTCGAACTCATAGGCAGCAGCATCCAACACACTTGGTTCGGCATATACACCAGTACGATCTCCGATTTCAGCAAATCTCAGGTCACCCACAGAAAGTGCCATTAAGTAACTCGGAATAGGCTGATTCATTTCAAATGAGTAAACCCCAGACGAGTCCATCTCGGTTGGATTAGAAGCACTCATCAAAGCCATCAAACCTGAAGGTACTTTCACAGTAGCGTCATACGTGTACCTCACACCAGGGCTATCCTGACAAGGAATCCAGGTCCGTGCTAAAATAGCCTGCGATTGAGTAAAAAGGAACGGCTGTTCTTTATCAGCTGTTTGCTGGGCATTGAGCCACTGCAAAGCCTCCGCATCTTGTGACGTTGAGTAAGTAATGCTCACTGTTTTGTTCTGCTCTATAATGGCAATTTCAAGTGCCTGGCCTAACCAAGGTTGAGGATCTCCGAGCCACCAGTCTTTGGTTTCGGTAGTGTCTACCACCACTTTTTCTATCTCCAAACCATGTACATCAAACACAATGCGCTTTGCTCCTTCGCTAGCTTCAAATGTGTAAGTGGCCGTGGCTTTGATCTTTTTCGCATCAAAGTCGATATCGGCATCCCAGGAAAGGTGCTTTACTACGGCCTCTGATGGTATGGCAAACGAATGAATAAGATGCTGAACTTGCTCAGTTGACTCACTTGTTTGGGAGTTGTCTGATTCTGGCTGTCCACCACAGGCGGTCAGTAAAAGAACGAGTATGAATGAAAGATATCGCACGTTTTTGATTTTAATTGGATAAGACGCGAATGTAACGAGCGAAACGCTATTTCCGCTTACCAGACAGCTCGAGTTGGTAACAGATTATTCACTTTATTTTATGCCCAAATCTGCAGCTATGAATTTTGATCGAACGGGAATCATCTTATATACATTGGAATACGAGAAATGCATTCAGTTTTACAGAGATGTGCTCAAATTGCCCATACTTTTTACCACTCCTGATTTGACCTGCTTTGGTTTTGGTCAATCGTATCTGATGGTAGAGCTTGACGATGAGTATTTCAAAACCGGGTCTGACAAAGGAAGGGTTCGAACCTGCCTGCGCATGAATGTTCCAAATGTAAAATCACTTGCAGATCATCTTCAGCAACAGGGCATTGAGGTCGACTATCAAGAGCGCTCATGGGGTACGGTTGCCAAGTTCTTCGATCCGGATGGCAACCTATGCGCCTTTAGAGACTCAGCCAGCTTTGAGAAGCAGATAACAACCAGCAGTTAGAAAATCTTATTTGGGTTTAAAATGCCCTTAGGATCGAAAACCCGTTTGATGGAACGCATCAATTCAAGGTGACTTTCTGAGAACATCACATCCATATACTCACGTTGAACATGCCCTATGCCATGCTCACCAGAAATGGTTCCGCCAAGCTCCTTCACATCTTCGAACAACTCCCTGATGGCCACTTTTACCTTGGCATTCCAGTCTTCATCAGACATGTCACCCTTTAAAATGTTGACGTGCAGATTTCCATCGCCCGCGTGTCCATAACACACAGACTGGAAACCATACTCTTTTCCAATGCGCTTTACATGCCCGAGCAGGTCTGGCAATCGATACCGGGGAACTACTGTATCTTCTTCCTTGTAAATAGACTGCGCTTTGACGGCCTCTCCTACTCGCCTCCGAAGTTTCCAGAGCCTGTCTTTTTGAGCCTGATCTTCGGCAAAGAGGATTTCGCCACAGTCGAATCGCTCAACCACTGCCATTATTTTCTCGCAATCGCTCATCAATGCATCCATGTCGTTCCCATCGACCTCTATCAACAAATGCGCTTCATCCTCACTGCCCAGTGGAACGGGTTCTTCACCCATGAAGTCCATGGTGTATTGAATGGCATCGCGCTCCATAAACTCCATCCCTGATGGAATAATGCCCGCGCGAAAAATGCTGCTCACCGCTTCGCATGCCTTGGTGGCTGACTTAAACGGAACCAGCATCAGCAAATCAGCAGTTGGGTGAGGAATCAACCTCATGACAATTTTGGTGATAATGCCCAGCGTTCCCTCGCTACCAATCATCAGCTGTGTCAGGTTATAGCCAGTGCTATTCTTTAGCGTGTTCGCTCCTGTCCAAATTACTTCTCCAGAGGGTAGCACAACTTCCAAATTGAGCACATAATCCTTTGTAACTCCATATTTAACAGCCTTGGGGCCACCAGAATTTTCAGACACGTTGCCACCGATAAAACAGCTTCCCTTACTGGCCGGATCTGGCGGGTACATCAATCCTTTTTCTTTCACAGCTTCCTGAAAAACCTGGGTAATGACCCCAGGCTCCAACGTAGCTTGCAGGTTCATTTCATCAATCTCCAGAATGCGATTGAACCGCTCCATGCTCAACCCAATTCCGCCACTTACACTAAGCGCTCCGCCACTCAAGCCAGTGCGCCCTCCAATAGGCGTCACGGGAATCGATGCATTCGTTGCAATTCTCATAATGGCAGAAACCTCAGACACATCTTTTGGTTTCACAACCACCTGTGGGGGAAAACTGAAATCCTCAGTTTCATCATGACCATAATCTATCCTTGTATCCAGGTCAGTAAACACGGCATCATTATCAAGTAGTGACTCGAGTTGTTCTATCCAATCCAGTTTCTCCATCGTTTCATCACATTTTAAGCCGTACAGCCTGCTATAGCAAATGGCCCATCAAATATTTTCTATTTTCGGCTCCCTAGCAAACAGAACGACAAATGATTCTAAAAAACATGTTCACAATTGCTCTCGCAGCAACTGTGTTTTCCCTATCTGCTCAGGACCTGACGCTTGACGACATCATGAAATCGGGCAAGTTCCGTCAAAAATCAGTCTACGGACTTCGATCCATGAATGACGGACTGCACTACACATCTACCGAGCGCGGTGAAAATGGCAATACAATCAACAAGTACAGCTACGAAACGGGCGAGAAAATTGAAACCATTTTATCTGAAGGAGGCCTGAGAGACATAACGGGCGATGGCGAAGCAACCATTGAAGGTTACAGGTTCTCTGATGACGAAAAGTATTTGATTGTGTCGTTTGATGTGGACCATATTTACCGCCACTCAACCAAAGAGAAATACTACATCGTTGACCTACAAAAAAGAGAAGGTCGACTGCTATCGAAAGAAAACAAACAACGACATGCCACTATCTCACCAGATGGTAGCAAAGTAGCCTATGTGCAAGACAATGACCTGTACTACCAAGACATGGCTACCGGATCGGTTACCAGAGTTACTTCAGATGGCGAGTACAACAAGATCATCAATGGATTTGCCGACTGGGTGTATGAGGAGGAATTTGCGTTTGATCAGGCGTTTGCCTGGTCGCCAGATGGTTCTAAACTGGCGTTTTATCGGTTTGACGAATCCAATGTGGTCGAGTTCCACATGCCCAAATACGGAGGACTGTATCCAGAGGATTACAAATTCAAGTACCCAAAGGCAGGTGAAGACAATTCTGAGGTGAAAATTGGCGTGTACGATTTAAAGTCAGGGTCTACCAAATGGCCGGAGCTCGGAGAGTACGAGTATATACCTCGCATAAAATGGACGCAAAGCAGCGATTACCTGGCAGTAATGAAAATGCCACGCCTGCAAAACCAACTGGAGATTTTGCTGGTTAACTCTGGCGATATGTCTACCCAAAGTATCTACAAAGAGTCTTCTGAGACTTACATTGAAATAAGCGATGATCTCACCTTCTTCGATGACAATGCCGGCTTTATCTGGAGAAGCGAAAAAGACGGGTTCTTCCATCTTTACTCCTATGATTTTGCGGGGAAGAATGAAAAGCAGCTAACGTCTGGAAGCTGGGAAGTGAAATCGTTTTTGGGATATAGCAGCGGATCGAGAAAACTATTCTTCTCTGCATCGAAAACATCTCCAATCAACACCGCTATTTATTCCATTGGACTTGACGGTGGCGAACCTAAATTACTCAGCCCGGAAGATGGAAACAACAGAGCTGCATTCAGCTCAACATTTGAATACTTTATCCTCTATCACAACACAGCAAACGAGCCTTATACCATCACACTCAGAGATGGAGATGGAAACACAATTCGAACACTCGAGGAGAACAAAGACCTCAAGGCTCAACTCAAAGAAATGAAGCTCTCTGAGGTTGAATTCTTCGACTTCAAGACAAGCGAAGGCGTATCGCTCAACGGTTGGATGATGAAACCAAATGATTTCAACCCTAAAAACAAGTATCCTGTTTTGATGTATGTGTATGGCGGGCCTGGATCACAAACGGTAACCAACGGCTTTAGCGGAAACTACTGGTGGCACCAGATGATGACGCAGAAGGGTTACATCATTGTATCGGTCGACAACAGAGGCACAGGTGCCAGAGGCAAAGAATTCAGAACACAGACATACCGTCAACTGGGTAAGTATGAAACCATGGATCAGATTGAGGCTGCCAAGTGGCTTGGATCTCAAGATTATGTAGATGCTGACCGAATCGGCATTTGGGGATGGAGCTACGGAGGATATATGAGCAGCCTGTGTTTGTTTAAGGGTGCCGAGCACTTCAAAGCGGCAGTAGCAGTGGCTCCGGTAAGTAACTGGCGTTATTACGACAACATTTACACAGAGCGGTACATGGGATTGCCACAAGACAATGGCAGTGGCTATGATGACAACTCGCCTATCAACCATGTAGACAAGCTCAACGGAAATTACTTGCTGATTCACGGAACAGCTGATGACAATGTGCATTACCAAAACGCTGTGGAAATGGTAAACGGGCTGATCTCAGCCGACAAGCAATTTGATTTTTATATTTACCCCGATCGTAACCACGGGATTTACGGTGGAAATACCAGACACCACCTGTTTACGAAGATTACCAACTTCATAACAACGAACCTTTAATACTACCAAAACAATTACTTATGAGTGATATAAAAACCGGCCACCCGCGTGGTCTGATGACCCTCTTCTTTTCTGAGATGTGGGAGCGTTTTTGCTACTACGGCATGCGCGTATTGTTAACCCTGTATCTTGTTAAATCTTTGATGAAAGGTGATGCTGAAGCATCTCTGATTTACGGTGCTTATACCGGTCTTGTTTATGCCGCCCCCATTTTAGGAGGTCGAATGGCTGATCAATACCTGGGTTATCGATATGCTGTTATTCTCGGAGCCATTCTCATGGCCATTGGAGAGTTCATCATACTGGGCGGCAATGAAATGTTTTTATTAATCGGTATGGGAGCCCTGATCGTTGGAAACGGTTATTTCAAGGCAAACATCTCGACCATTGTAGGTAAACTATACGAGGATGGTGACCCCAGAAGAGATTCGGGATTCACTATTTTTTATATCGGGATTAATATTGGAGCCCTGCTGGCCACCACTGTTGTAGCCTATGTAGGTGAAACGTATGGCTTTGACAAAGGTTTCGGACTGGCCGGGCTTGGTATGCTTGCCGGTACGTTGATCTTTTGGAGTGGGCGTCATAATTACGCAGCAGCTCCGGGACTAGATATCACAGAGGCTGGACGCAAAAAAGTGATGGGACCACTCAACATGGCGCAGGTTATTACCATTGGTTCTCTGCTTCTTATTCCGCTTTGTTACTTATTGATCTTCCAGAATCAGATTTTGGATTACATCCTTTTAGGGTTATTCCTCTACATCTCGTATTCCTTGATCTCTGCCGGTAAGAAGGAGGATTTAGCTCAATCAACCAATATTTGGCGCGATAGAATGATTGCCCTGATCATTTTCATGATCATCAACATTACCTTCTGGGCCTGCTTCGAGCAAGCCGGAACATCGCTTACATTGTTTGCCGATAGAAACGTGGATCGTATGATTTTCGGTTGGGAAATGCCCGCATCGATGACGCAGTTCTTTAACCCATTCTTCATCATTGTGTTCGGATCTATTTTCTCTGTGATGTGGATTAAGCTTTCAGCTATTGGAAAGAACCCGAGTATTCCGCTAAAGTTTGCTTTTGGTATTCTGCAGTTGGCTGCCGGCTTCCTGGTAACTCAGGTAGGACTCATGTTTGTAGATGACGCTTTCCAGGTGCCACTTTTAACTCTCTTCTTCCTTTACTTATTACACACCACGGGTGAGCTTTTCCTTTCACCAATTGGTCTGTCTATGGTAACTAAGCTTTCTCCAAAAAGCATGGCTGGTACAGCTATGGGAGCATGGTTCCTGAGCTTTGCCATCGCCAACTACGTAGGCGGTAAGATTGCCGCACTGACAGGTGGTCACGGAGACTCAGGCGAAGCACTTAGCGTGGCTGAAGGATTGGATAAGTATATCAGCGTATTCTCTACTATTGGCTTTGTGCTGATTGGAATCGCTGCCATTATCATCGTGGCCAATAAGCCTCTTCAGAAGCTTATGCACGGTGTAGAGTAGACACTTTAAGACATACAAAAAACGCAGAAGGCAGTTGTTAATATCCATTAATGGCTGCCTTCTTTCATTTTTACACGTCTCTAATTCTGTAGTTTTACATTATGAAACATCTTTTCACCCTGGTTTTAGTTTGCCTGTCGTTCATCACAGTAGCCCAGTCCAAAGTCAATTGGATGAGCTGGAATGAAGCTGTGGAAGCCACTAAGAAAGAGCCTAAGTTGATTCTGGTTGACACATATACCAACTGGTGCGGCTGGTGCAAGAAGATGGATCAAACCACGTTTCGAAATCCGGTGATTGTAGAATACCTTAACGAGCATTACTACGCAGTAAAGATGAATGCCGAAATGAAGGACACCATTGATTTCAACGGATATCAATTCGTAAACCCCAATCCTAAAGGGAGAAAAAGCACGCACCAATTGGCGGCATCCCTGCTAGACAATAAACTCTCTTATCCCAGTTTTGTGGTATTAAACGGCAACATTGAGCGCATGCAAATCTTACCGGGCTACAAGTCTGCTAAGCAGTTTGAGCCTATCATCCGGTACTTTGCAGAAGGAGTGCCAAATGGCATCACCTACGATGTGTATATGAAAAGCTTCGAATCATTGATTCCACCGAAGCCGGCTCCTGCTACCCCCTAATGCTTATCGTAGGCGCTTTCGCCAGCCCTGATTTCTACATCCAGAAAATTCTCCTTTGGAGGAATAGGACATGAGAACCCACCTCCATAGGCGCAATATGGATTATAGCACCGATTGAAGTCCAGCTCAATCTCACCGTCTGATTCGGGAATATCAATATCCATGTATCTGCCTCCTCCATAACAGAGATTTCCTGTGGTTAAATCGGTAAACGGCACAAACAATGAAGGTGGATAAGGAGACACGTAGTCTTTGGGCCATACACGCTTGTAGGCGATTAATTCAAATGCCTGGTTGTTGTGCTGAAATGTGAGCAATGCGTACGTTGCAAACTGCTTGATTCTGCCTGAAGAGGTGCCGAACCCAATCGTGTCTTTCTCTTCTATCAGCGTAACCTTAGCCTGTTTGTTCCAGGCCTCATTAATCTCAAAATAGTTGAGATGCTCAAACTTCGCTCTGTCCATTTCCTGAAGCGGAGAATGCTCTGCATCGGCCAGCTCATGATCCTTTTCGGCACGCTCAGTCAACAGCGAATCTACATATGAAGACTGCCCATACGTATACGTTCCAATCAACACTCCAAAAAATAAAGCCATCCAGTTTTTCATGAAGGCAAACATAACGTCTTTGTCATGTAGAGTTCAATCATAATCGCGAACATTGTTGCCATGAAACGCATCTGGAATGATCTGACACATCATATACGTACCGATTTTGATAATCGATCATACGGGATCATTTCATCCATTCTGGCAGTTCTCATCTTTATCAATTACTACTTCAAGGTAGAAGAAGATGTGCTGGCATACATGAGCCACATCGATTACCAGCTTACATTCCTGGTAGCCTACCCAGCTCTATTTGCTCTATTCGTCTGGATCAAATCAGGCAAAAAAGCGTTTGAAAACAAAGTGTTCTTGCTCTCGGCTGGTTTCTTCCTGTTGCTACTATCCCTTAACTCAGGCTTCTTATGGCATCGCGATTGGGTCTCTGACCTGCCGAGATTTGAGCGTTATTTCCTACGCAACATTTTGGTCAATTCCATCGGTCTTGTCATTGTCTTTGTTCCGTTGATTCCGTGGTATCTGAAAGTAGACCGATTAGAAATCGATTCGTTCTACGGGTTAAGCCTAAAACGGCACAATTTCAGGCCTTACATTGTCCTCCTTCTGCTCATGGTTCCGCTTATCTATTCGGCCACTTACTCAGCTGATTTTTTACAGAGCTACCCGGTATTCAAGGTTTGGAAATACAAAGAGGTTTTTGGACTGACACGCACCCAAATGATGACCATTTTTGAGTCGATCTACTTATTCGATTTCATCCGGGTTGAAGTCCTGTTCAGAGGTTTACTCGTTATAGGGCTGGCGCGTTTCCTGGGAAAAGATACTGTCATTGTCATGGCGGCTATGTACTGTGTGTTGCACTTCAACAAACCACTGGGCGAGACCATCTCTTCGTTTTTTGGAGGATACTTATTGGGTACCATTGCCCTCTATCAACGAAATATTGTAGGTGGATGTCTGGTTCATATGGGCATCGCAGGGCTCATGGATTTGTTTGCCTATTTTACACATATGCAGGCCGCTGCGTGAGCCAGAATTACTGTTATTTTTCGCCCATAATTTTGAACCATGAAGGAGATAGCCTGGAAAGTAGCGAAGGAATACGAAGACATCACTTATAAGAAATGCGGAGGAACAGCTCGCATTGCTTTCAACAGACCAGATGTACGAAATGCGTTTCGCCCTAAGACCGTGTTTGAATTGTTTGATGCATTTCTGGATGCACGCGAAGATCACAACATTGGAGTTGTATTATTCTCAGCAGAAGGACCATCGAGCAAAGACGGTAAATACTCTTTCTGCAGCGGTGGCGATCAAAATGCGCGCGGTCATCAGGGCTATGTCGATGAAGACGGAACACCCAGACTTAATATTCTCGAAGTACAGCGATTAATTCGTATGATGCCGAAGGTGGTTATAGCTGTGGTACCAGGTTGGGCTGTGGGTGGCGGACACAGTCTGCATGTTGTTTGCGACCTGACTTTGGCCTCCAAAGAACACGCCATTTTTAAACAGACCGATGCTGATGTGACCAGCTTCGATGGTGGTTACGGGTCAGCCTATCTGGCAAAGATGGTCGGACAGAAACGCGCCAGAGAAATCTTCTTTCTTGGAAGAAATTACTCGGCCCAGGAAGCCTATGAAATGGGAATGGTCAATGCCGTTATTCCGCACGATCAACTCGAAGCAGAAGCTTATCAGTGGGCGCAGGAAATCCTCGCCAAGTCACCCACTTCGATTAAGATGCTCAAGTTCGCATTTAACCTTACCGATGATGGCATGGTAGGCCAGCAGGTCTTTGCCGGAGAAGCAACGCGATTGGCTTACATGACCGAAGAAGCTAGGGAAGGCCGAAACGCATTTTTGGAAAAGCGAAAGCCAGATTTTAAGGATATTAAGTGGATTTCTTAGTTTTGTTATAGTCAGCCGCAAAACATCTTTAGTAATATCTCCGTAAGTAAGTATACTATGCGCCTGCTCCTTTTATACATCTCACTTCTTCTGCCAGCCATGGCTGTTTGTCAAACCGGGCCTGCTGGAGTTGGAACTACCGACAGTACTTCAACACTTAAATTGTGGTATCGAATAGACAATGGTGTTACCGGAAGTCCTGTTACAGGCTGGGATAACAATGCTGGTGTTACGCAGTTAGACCTCTCATCATCTGGCTCAAACAGACCATCTATTGATGCAAATGACATAAATGGGTTTGATGCGCTGAACTTTGATGGCAATGATTATTTACAAATAACGGGCTCGCTGACTACTTCGAATTTTGTCACAAATCAGGCTAGTTCGTTTATTGTCAGTCAGAGAAACTCGACCACGGCATCTTGGTTGTACGCCACATCACCACACCAAACCAACCGTTTCTCATGTCACGTTACGTGGAGTAACTCCAACGTCTATTTTGATATTGGTAACTGCTGCGGGACCAGTTCACGGATTCAGGTGGGCAGCCTTACGGGGCTCAACAGCTACTCTTATTGGTCATACATGGCGAGCAACGGTGCAGGCAAGCAGCTTTATAGAGATGGGACGCTGCTTCAAAACAGAAGCAATACGACCACATACTCATCACACGCCAGTCATACATTCAGAATCGGTGAAACATTCAATGGCAACTTGACCGAGGTTATTATCTACAGAGAACGAATCAACACCACGCAAAGATTGCTTATCGAAAACTACTTGTCTGCCAAATATGGCCTTTCGAGTAATGCAGTTGATATCTACGATGAAGATGATGGCGCTAACGGAGATCACGACTATGATGTGGCCGGTATTGGCCGATTAAGTGCCTCTGACCTTCACAACGACTCACGTGGCACAGGAATCATTCGAATGCTAAATCCAACGGATCTGGATAACGATGAGTTTTTGATGTGGGGGCACGATGGAGCTTCCCTAAGTGCTACAGACGATTCTGATATTCCAGGAGACTTGCAGGGCCGTTTTGTTCGCGAGTGGCGTGTAAGCGAAACGGATTCTTCAGGATCTACTGCCGTGGATGTTGGAGCAGTGGACATTCGGTGGGATTTGACCGGACTGGGAACAGTTACGGCAAGCGACCTCAGGCTATTGATTGACTCAGACGGTGATGGCAATTATGGTGACGAAACAGGAATATCTGGAGCTACCAGCTTGGGCAGCAACATTTATGAGTTTTCTGGTGTAACAGGGCTCACAAACAACACCAGCTTTACGCTCGGAACCATAGACTGGTCAAGCACACCTCTACCAATTGAGCTTCTTTCGTTTACTGCGGAAAAGAAAGACGAATCTATCGCGCTCAACTGGTCAACAGCTACCGAAAAGCAACTATCCCATTTTGAAGTACTTCGGCTAAACAAATTGGGGCAATGGGAGCAATTGGGAAGCATTTATAGAGATGAAGATTCTATGGATAAGCGAGATTATCAGCTAAGCGACCATAATCCATTGGCCGAGAACTACTATCAGCTTAAGTCAGTAGATAAAGACGGTTCGTTTGAGTTGTCCGATATTCTCTCTGTTTCCTGGCAAAAACAATCATTACAACAGCCAACGCTTATCGTAGATCGAAATACGATCCGTATTGAAGGACTGCCTGTATCAAGCAACGCGTTCCGCGTCTATAATATGCTCGGAAGTGATGTTACAAACAAGGTAAGCGTGCTCTCAGCATCTGAAGAGATGCTAACACTGGATATTTCCAACCTTACGGCAGGCGTATATGCAGTTCAGCTTGAGCAAACCACGTTGAAGTTTAACAACGTAATCAGGTAATTCAGTCCTAGACTTTAGAGAAATAATCCTCCAGATCTTTCAGCGTGTCGCTTGAAGTTTGGATGTCGTTGATGATCTTGCCTTTTTCCAACAGGACAATACGTTCGCACACTTCGGTCACATGATTGAGGTCATGACTCGAAATTAACAAGGTTACTCCACGTTCATCTTTCAGTGTTTTTAGAAGCTCCTTTAATCTAATCTGCGTTGAAGGATCGAGATTGGCGAAAGGTTCATCGAGAATCAAAACGCTCGGGTTAAAGATCAATGCGGCAGCTATGCCTACCTTTTTCTGATTGCCTTTTGAAAGATCTCGGATTAGCTTTTTGTTTCCGATAATCTCTCCGTTAAACAGTGTCTCAAACGTTTTCAGTTTATCGGCTAAATCATCTGCAGACAAACCATGTATGGAGGCCACAAAATCAAAATACTCTTCTGGAAGCAGGTGCCCAATGAGGAAATTCTCATCCAAATAGCTTCCAGTCTTCTGCTTCCAAAGCACTTCATTTTTTGTAGGTTTCACACCGATAAAGCAACGGCCCGAGTCTGTTTCAATCAAATCGAGTAGTGCCCGAAAAAGCGTTGTTTTTCCGGCTCCATTATTCCCTACAAGACCAAAGCTCTCACCTGCCGGAATATGCAGACTCTCAATGTTTACAGCCTGGTAGTCACCATAGCTTTTTACAATATTCTCAATTCGTACTTCCATATTTAGGTGTTTCTAAAGTCACTTGCTATTTCATAGCGTTGCGAACGCAGCCAGGAGGCCAATAATCGAATCCACAGTTTAGTGCCAGCTAATCCTATTAATCCGACACCTCCTAAAATCAACATGGCTCCTACCTCTGAGGTAAACAGCAAACTCACGAAATAAATACCGACAGGGAACCCAAAGACCGGAAACGCCAGTAAAAACTGGGCCGCTCCTACTCCCTGCCAGTTAAACACAGTGCCTTTCGATAAGTCTATTTTTTTTGGGTTGAACGACCCAAAAAACATGACAATGAAGCTATTGATCCCAATATTGAATAAGAACACACTGAAGAGCATGCCTAAAATTTCCCATCCGAAATACACATACGGAATGGCGAGAATCATGCTAACTGTGCTGACTAGTGCAAAAACAATAAACTTCGAGTGGTAATACGTCTCCAACGTAGTACTCCGTGTGAGTATATGATCGAAATAGGCTCCATCCCACCCCATTAGGTACTGCCCATAGTTGAGGATAAACATCCCGGTTATGATGATAGAAAACATCATATACATCATGTAATTACCCTGAAACTCGGGGTTAGGAAAAACAAAAAGTCCATATCCCAAAAACAAAAGCGTAATCAACAGCACCGATCGGGGCCGCTTGTTACGCCATATGAGCTTTAACTCGAGTTCGGCCAGCTTGCCAACTAACCCTAGTTTAGATAGCAATCCATCACCCACATAATCCACTTCAGAGGCCTTGGTTTTTGAAATCCGGCTCATGTACATATTCTTTATCAGAAACCGAAGGTTGATCATATATGCTCCGGCAGTGCACACGAGCACGAATACCGCCAGCCACGGGTAGAGAAACAACGGATTAAATATGGCTGATGATACCACATTAAAATCAACCCAATCGAACCAGTCGAGCATGAGTATCAATACAAAAGCTGACACCAAACCTATGTAAGACCAAGTGCTCACCTCTGCTTTTCGCTTGATATACAACAGGATGTAATTCATCAGGAGCACGGTGCCCATCATACCAAGTGTCCAACCAAAAGCCTGTGAAAATGGTAAGTTACCAAAGAGCTCCAGAACAAAAGGGAATAGCAACAAAAGGTGAATCCAGTTAAACGGACTAAAGACAGACTTGACCAGCATGAGATGAGCGATACTCGATCGCCTGATGGGCAAATGCAACAATGGTTGAATAGCCATGGTCGGAAGTTTCTGCATGAAATACCTCAGAATGAAATCAGCGAAGAAGTAATACAGTAAGTACTGATTTAATCTGCGAAGCACCCAGCTTGATCCATATGTTTTATAGTCGATGCCATCTACAGAAATGCTCATCAGAATGTTGTCCAATACAATTCCCAGAGCCAACAGGTTACCCCCGAGGTATAGAAACATGAGCACGAGAAAGACATTCACCAGCGCCTTTCGATGCCATATGGGCGATCTAAGCGTTTCTTTCCAATTGATTCTCAGTAGTTGAAATACGGCTTTCATGCGGGGCTAAAATGCCTAAAACTAGCCGATAACATTCCGAATTTTTATCAACGGAAAATAGATCGGATAAGCGACTTATGAACAAAGCCTAAATATTCTTTCAAAGGTTATTGACACTCGCCAAAAAATCCATTCTCAGGACATACCTTCGCGGACAATTTGATCAATTGTAATTTCCGTAGGAACTATGCCGAAAGACAACAGCATTAAATCGGTTCTCATCATTGGGAGCGGACCGATTATCATCGGACAAGCGTGCGAGTTTGATTATTCTGGATCGCAAGCGTCTAAATCACTCAGAGAAGAAGGAATTGAAGTCACATTAATCAATAGCAATCCTGCTACGATTATGACAGATCCGGTGACTGCCGACAATGTATATCTCAAGCCTCTTGAGCCAAAATACATTCGGCAAATTCTCGAAGAACAACCTCAAATCGATTCTGTTCTTCCTACCATGGGTGGACAGACGGCATTGAACCTGGCCATCGAATGCGATAAGCAGGGAATTTGGGAGGAGTACAACGTCAATATGATTGGTGTTGACATTGACGCTATTGAGGTTACCGAAGACAGAGAGCAGTTTCGTAAGCTACTCGATAAAATAGACATTGGATATGCGCCATCTGGCATTGCCAAATCCTTTCTGGAGGGAAAAGAGCTTGCTCAAAAATTCGGCTTTCCACTAGTTATTCGCCCTTCGTTTACGCTGGGCGGAACAGGAGCTTCTTTTGTGCACCATAAAGAAGATTTTGACAAGTTGCTCGAGCGCGGACTTCACGCTTCGCCTATTCACGAGGTTATGATCGATAAGGCCGTACTCGGCTGGAAAGAATTTGAGCTTGAGCTACTGCGAGACAACAACAACAATGTGGTCATCATCTGCTCGGTTGAAAACATGGACCCAATGGGTATCCACACGGGTGACTCAATTACGGTGGCTCCTGCCATGACGCTTTCAGATCGGACGTATCAGAAAATGCGCGACATGGCCATTCACATGATGCGATCAATCGGTGATTTTGCCGGAGGTTGTAATGTTCAGTTTGCGGTAAGCCCTGATGAAAGAGAAGAGATTATCGCCATTGAGATCAATCCACGTGTAAGCCGTTCATCGGCTCTGGCTTCAAAAGCAACAGGATACCCGATTGCAAAAGTGGCAGCCAAACTTGCCATTGGATACAATCTCGATGAGTTGAAAAACCAGATTACCGGTAACACATCAGCATTCTTTGAGCCAACACTGGATTATGTAATCGTAAAAATACCTCGTTGGAACTTCGATAAGTTCAAAGGTTCTGACCGTCAACTTGGACTACAGATGAAATCTGTGGGTGAAGTCATGGGTATTGGACGCAGCTTTCAGGAAGCACTCCAAAAAGCATGTCAATCGCTCGAGATCAGAAGAAACGGACTGGGAGCAGACGGCAAGGAATTAAAGGATCAGGACACCATCCTGAACAGCCTTGAACATCCAAGCTGGAACCGATTGTTTCACATCTACGATGCCATTAAACTTGGTATTCCGTTCAAGACCATCTATGACAAAACGAAGATTGACCCTTGGTTCTTGCATCAGATAGATGAGCTTATAAGCATCGAAAAGGTGATTCAAAATCACACATTGGAAACTCTCCCTAGAGACATCTTGTTTGACGCCAAACAAAAAGGATATGCCGACCGGCAGATTGCCCACGTGCTTGGATGTCTTGAAAGTCAGGTACGCGCCAAGCGAACAGAAATGGGTATTAAGCGCGTTTACAAATTGGTGGACACCTGCGCGGCCGAGTTCCCTGCGCAAACTCCGTATTACTACTCGAGCTTTGAAGGTGAAAGCGAAAGCATCAAAACGGACAAGAAGAAAGTAGTTGTTCTTGGTTCTGGCCCGAATAGAATTGGACAGGGAATCGAGTTTGATTACTGTTGTGTACATGGTGTGTTAGCTGCCAAAGAGTGTGGGTATGAAACCATTATGATTAACTGTAACCCCGAGACTGTTTCAACCGATTTTGACACGGCTGATAAGCTCTACTTTGAGCCAGTATTCTGGGAGCATATTTTCGACATCATTGAGCACGAACAACCCGAAGGCGTCATTGTTCAGTTGGGTGGTCAAACTGCCTTGAAACTGGCTGAAAAACTCGAGCGATTTGGAATTAAGGTATTGGGTACAAGCTACCAGGCGCTTGATTTAGCCGAAGATCGTGGTCGATTCTCCGATACGCTAAAAGCACTAAACATTCCTTATCCAAAATACGGAGCGGTAGAAACTGCCGAGGAGGCCATTGAGCTTTCTCGTGAGCTCGGGTACCCACTTTTGGTACGTCCTAGCTATGTACTTGGTGGACAGGGAATGAAAATCGTGATCAACGAAGAAGAGCTGGAAAAACATGTCGTGAATATTTTCCGCGATATGCCTGACAATCGGGTACTTCTCGATCACTTTTTAGAAGGAGCCATTGAAGCGGAAGCAGATGCTATTTGTGACGGTAAAGACACATACATCATAGGTATCATGGAGCACATTGAGCCAGCCGGTATTCACTCCGGAGACTCGAGCGCAGTGTTGCCAGCTTTTGACCTCAGTGAAAACGCTATCAAACAAATCGAAGATTACACAAAGCGCATTGCCGTTGAGTTAGAAACAGTAGGACTGATCAATATTCAGTTTGCTGTGAAAGACGACAAAGTGTATGTAATCGAGGCAAACCCTCGTGCTTCTCGTACAGTTCCTTTCATTGCCAAAGCATACAGAGAGCCTTATGTAAACTACGCTACCAAGGTTATGCTCGGTGAGAAGAAAGTGGCCGATTTCGATTTCAAACCGCATGTAGAAGGTTATGCGATCAAACTGCCAGTCTTCTCGTTTGACAAGTTCCCTAACGTGAGTAAAGAATTGGGACCTGAAATGAAATCGACTGGTGAAGCTATTTACTTCATTGACGACCTCACAGACGAGTACTTCCAGAAAGTTTACTCAGAAAGAAATCTCTATTTATCTCGATAAATGGGGCTACTAAGATTCCTGCTCATTGGTTTTGCTATCTATTGGGGGTGGCGACTGTTTACACGGTTTCTACTTCCCTTTTTGGCAAAGTATTTCTTGAAGAAAGCCACCACCAAAATGCAGGATCAGGTAAAGAATCAACGCGAAGGCCAGAAAGTGTATAGTTCGGGAAATGTGGAAATCCGAAAAACAACACAGCAAAAATCTGGAGGAACCAACAATACTCAGGAAGAATACGTTGATTTTGAAGAGGTAGAATAGTACTTCAAATTGCCTGCCTCAAACACTTTCGAAAACAGTAAATTGCAGCGCTTTAAAGCTGAGTATGGCGTTTGACTTCCACAAAGACAAGGAAAGGTATTTCCGGATGCAGTATGAGACCACTCGGGATCATATTGTTCCTCTTATCGAAAAACATGCAGAGTTAAAACCGGGATATCGGGTTCTTGAAATCGGATGTGCCGAGGCCGGTGTGCTAAAAGCGTTTACCGAGAAAGGTTGTACGTGTCTGGGTATCGAATTGGCGTCAAACCGATTGGTTTCGGCTCGTCACTTCATGGCCAAAGAAATGGAAGAGGGCCTGATCTCGTTTATGGATAAGAACATCCACGATGTGGACATCGATCGCGAAATCGATGACAAATTTGATCTGGTAATCTTAAAGGACGTCATCGAACACATTCACAATCAACGGGAGTTTATTCTCAAATTGGGTGAATTCCTGAAACCTGGCGGATTGATTTTTTATGCTTTCCCTCCGTGGTATATGCCCTTTGGCGGACACCAGCAGGTAGCGAAAAACAAAGTGTTGTCAAAACTTCCTTACTATCACCTCCTTCCTATGCCATTGTACAAAATGGTGCTAAAGGGTATGGGTGAAACCAAGGAAAAAGTGGAGAATCTGGTCGAAATAAAAGAAACCGGTATTTCAATCGAACGATTCGAGAAAATCGTGAAACGCGCTGATTTCTCTATCATCGCCAAGCAACACTACCTCTTCAACCCTATTTACAAATTCAAATTTGGAGTCACTCCCCGAAAGCAGTTTGGAATCATTTCAGCGATTCCCTTTTTTAGAAACTTCTTTACAACCGGTGTCTACTACTTGACTAAAATGAACTAACGCATGAACAAACTGATGCTTAACAAAAAGGAACTTTTACAACATGCCGTTGCTGTTGTCTTGATGATAGCCGCTTGTGTGCTTTACTGTTCGCCCGTCCTCGAAGGAAAAAGAATAGTTCAGGATGATATTGTCAAGAACGAGGCCCAGAAAAAAGAGACCGTTGACTTCAGAGAGGAAACCGGGAGCGAGCCTTTGTGGACAAGCCGGGTGTTTAGTGGAATGACCACCTTCAATATTGGTACGCGTTTCACCACAAACGGAATGATGTATCTGGACTCTGTCCTTCGAAAATGGCTTCCACCTACGGTCAACATCATGTTTGTGACCATGATTGGGTTCTACATTCTTCTCTTAGTCATGGGAGTCAACCCCTGGCTCGCCTTATGCGGTGCCATTGGTTATGGACTATCGTCCAATCTCCTGGTCTCGCTTATGGCAGGCCACAATACCAAGATTCTGACCCTGGGTTATATGGGAATTGCATTGGCAGGACTGTTCTTGATCTTTAATTCAAAAAAGTACCTGGGAGCTTTTCTGGCGAGTTTAGGTACCGGATTGATGTTGTATGGCAATCACTTTCAGATTATCTACTACTTCATCATTCTCAGTTTCATCATAGGCATTGTGCAGCTTGTGCATGCTGTAAAAGAAAAAACACTGGCAGACTTCTGGAAATCGGCTGCACTGCTCCTCATAGCAGGAATCATAGGTGCTATGCCTGCAGCAGGAAAAGCCTACAATGTTTACGCCCATTCAGATCCTACCATTCGAGGCGGAAACTCAGAGTTATCTACCAAGAAAGAAGAGGACAAAGGAGGCCTGGATCGCGAATATGCCATGCGTTGGTCCAATGGGATCTCAGAAACCATGACCATTGTTATTCCTTCGTTTATGGGAGGATCTACTGCAGCACCTCTGCCTGAGGGAGGAGCGGTAGAAGAAGCACTTGGACAATTCCAGCTAAACAAACAACAGAAAGAGCAAATTCTATCGCGTGCCCCGATGTATGTGGGTGATCAGCCTTTCCTGCTCGGCACCGTATACTTTGGAGCTGCATTTATCTTCCTGTTCATCCTTTCTATGTTTATCATCAAAGGAAAAACACGCATCTGGATTGCTTCGGGAATTATCTTCTTTCTGGTTATTTCCTGGGGTAGACATGCCGAGGTTATAACAGGACTTCTCTTTGACTATTTGCCTCTTTACAACAAGTTCAGAACACCTTCCATGGCGCTGGCCATTCCGGGATTGCTCATTCCTTTTGCCGCCATCCTTGGCTTACAACGGGTGCGGAATGGCGAAATCGATAAAGCCGAACTTCAGAAGGCATTCAAGTATACCATATACGTTTCCGGTGGCTTAATGGTGTTGTTACTGCTTTATGGATTGACCAATGACTGGATTGGTCCGAAAGACGCCCAGATTCAAAAACAAGGTTCGGCATTTGGCGTGGAGGCTGTGTACGAGGCCTTATTGGCCGATCGAAAGAGCCGATACATCTCTGACTGGGTAATAAGCCTGGTTATGATGGCCGGTGCAGCCGCAGTGGTTTGGTTTGGCTCTCGAAAAAAACTGTCGCTTCCTATTACCGTTGTGGTGTTATTGGCCCTATTGGCTGGTGACAACTGGAGAGTAAGTAAGCGCTACTTAAACGACAAAGACTTTGACAGTAAGCGTGAGTTCGAAGCGCGTTTTAAAGCCACACCTGCAGATCAAGCCATTTTAAAAGACAACGATCCACACTATCGGGTTATTAACCTGTCTGTGAATCCATGGACCGATGGCTTTACTTCATACTACCACAAAAACATTGGTGGTCATCACGCAGCCAAGCTTCAGCGCTATCAAGAACTCATTGAGATGCAACTGTCGCCACAGCTTCAGAAATACCAGAAGGCACTAAGGCAGGCCGGAGATGCCATTCTCGTTGATCCTCAACTCGGAAACACATTTCCTGTTCTCAACATGCTGAACATGAAGTACACCATCATTCAGCCAAACAATCCGAAAGGTGTGGCCATGAACCCGGCAGCATGTGGCAATGCCTGGTTTGTGAAGAACATCAAGCAAGTAAGCAGTGCCGATGAGGAAGTCAACAGTCTAAGTGATTTCAACCCACTTGAAACAGCTGTAGTTCATTCTGAATACTCAGATGATTTGTACACCTATGCTTTTGGAAAAGCAACCAGTTCTACTATCGAATTAACCGAGTTCAAACCCAACCACCTCACATACAAGGTGAATACAGAGTTGGATGGACTGGCCGTCTTCTCAGAAGTATTCTACGAGAACGGATGGGAAGCCTACATTGATGGTAAACCCGCTGAGATTTATCGGGTCAACTATGTGTTGCGAGCCATGAAAATTCCGGCTATGAGCAGCAAGGTTGAAATGGTGTTCAACCCTAGCAGTTACGCTGCCGGACAAGGTATCTCGCTGGCAGGAACGGTTTTATTCCTTCTGTTTACAGGTGGAATGATCTTTCTGAACAGAAAGAAAACACAAGACTAAGCAGGTGAAAAAGGCGCTGATCCTATCTTATTACTGGCCTCCAGGGTCAGGTCCCGGAGTTCAGCGTTGGTTGAAGTTCTGCAAGTACTTACCCGAGTTTGATTGGGAGCCGATTGTAATTACGGTCAAAAACGGCAGTTATCCTAGCAAGGATGAGTCGCTTCTGAATGATGTACCCGATGATCTTAAGGTATACCGAACCAATAGCATTGAGCCATTTGTGCTGTATAACATGCTTCGCGGTAAAAAAGGAAAATCGGTAGAAGTTGCCATGGCTTCGGTCAAAGGAAAACAAAGTAGGTTTGCACGGTTTGCTAACTATATCCGATCAAACTATTTCATTCCAGATGCGCGGGTTGGATGGAATGCCTACTCGTATCCTCAGGCGCTTAAACTGATCAAAAAGTATAACCCGGATGTGATTGTTACTACGGGTCCGCCACATAGTACTCACCTGGTAGGTGAGCGCATTCACAAGCAGACAGGCCTGCCATGGGTAGCTGATTTCAGAGATCCATGGACCACCATCTACTACAACCAGTTTCTGCTGCGTACGGAGAAGTCAACACAAAAAGACGCCCAACTGGAAACCAGTGTTGTGTCTACTGCAAGTTCAATGCTTGTGGCCACTCCGGGCATGATGGAGGAGTTTAAGGACCGCGCCAGAAACATCTCATTTATTCCAAACGGGTTTGATGAGGACGATTTTGAAAACCTTCAACCGGAAGCAAATACGTCCTTCACTTTGGCCTATGTAGGAAACCTTAAACCCGTTCAAAATGTCAAAACACTCTGGCAAGCCATTCGCGAGTTAATTGACGAGAATGAGTCTTTTAAGCAACACTTTAAACTGGCCATCACAGGAAACGTAGCGCAGGAAGTTCTGGAAGAAATCAAGCGAAACGAACTCGATGAATGGGTTTCCATTCGTCCGTTTGTTCCCCACAAAGAATCTATCAGTCGTATGCTTGCCGCCCATGCGCTTTTACTCCCAATACCTGAGGACCCAAACAACAAGGTTATTCTTACAGGTAAGTTATTCGAGTATCTGGCCACGCAACGCCCAATTCTATCTATTGGCCCAACCGATGGCAACGCCTCAGATATTTTGAATGCCTGCAATAAGGAAGCGATGATAGCGTATGATGATAAAGAAACCATGAAGTCTGTCTTGCTCTCCCTTCTGGCTCAATATCAACAAGATGCGAACCCCGTGACCACCGGCAACGATCATTACAAGACTTACAGCCGAAAAGGCACTACATCTTCTTTAGCCAAACTGTTTGAAGAACTATGCTGAAGGTATTCATCATAGGAAGCAAAGAGTTGAGTTGTCATATATTGGATGCGGTTGAGTCAAACGGACAAACCGTAGTAGGTGTGTTGAGCAGGGATCACGAACCTGGAATGCGTATCTGGCACACCATGGGACATAGATCTCTTGAAGCACTGGCCACATCCAGAAACATTCCGGTTCACAAAGACATATCTGTTAACTCCGAGACCTTGTTGAAGATTGTATCGGAGTCCGAAGCAGATTTGATTCTGAGTTGTTTCTGGTCTGAGTTATTCAGGGATTCCATTCTAAACGCCACTCGGCTTGGAGCATACAATTTTCACACGGCTTACCTGCCAAGACACCGAGGTTCCAGGCCCATTCCGTGGGCCATAATTAAAGGTGACTCTTACTGCGGAATCACTTTACACCGCATGAGACCTGGAGTTGATGATGGTGAGATTGTAGATCAGGTAAAAGTGAATATCACTCCCAAAGACACTGCGGGTTCTGTGTATGATAAAGTAACTGAAGCGGGTAAGGAATTGGCTTACAGAAGTATCGAAGCTTTTAGCTCTGGAACACTGAAACCCATTGCCCAAGAGGAAAGCCTGGCAACCTACCAGTTAAGAGGAGAACCTTATGGTGGCCAGATTAACTACTTCTGGGCGTCTGAGCAGGCCGACAAGGTCAAGCGCGCCCTGACTTTTCCACCATTTAAAGCGTGGCGTAAATCGCCTCAGGCCATTTCTTCTAAGCAAAATGTTCGATTGATCTTCCAGGACCTCTCCTCTGAAAACAGAATGAAGACAGTGTCTTTTGACGACTTCGGACCGGAGATTCAGGCCATAAATGGTGGTGATTCATCGCTTAGAAAACGACTGCGAGAAAGGCTTCCAAAAATCTCAGGAGGAGGTGCACACCTAAAGCTTTCTCACAATCTGAATCGGTACTACCCTCTTTTGGAGTCACTGCGCCAAGGTGGATATGCTTATGTGAGCAGTCTTGATGTTCCGACTTCCGACTGGTCAAACGGAGTGATTTCTCAACCATTTCGGTACGAGAACGGACTTTTAGAAATACCTGTACACCTGCGCAACCCAAAAGTTTCTGACGTTGGCAATGCTGTTGAATACATGCTTCGTTTTGCCCGTGAAATAAAGGCTCCCGTTTACTTGCACATTCTCGTTGAAGAGGAAACACCAGCCGAAACAGCAAAAGAATTAACGGCCTGTATTTCAGAACAAATTCAAATAGAAGGTGTTCAATTGGTCACATATGAAGATGTTTGCAAGGAATTTGACACAGACTATGAAAACATCAGCGCTTGAATCTTTTGATACCGTACTTGTTCTCGCTCCTCACACCGATGATGGAGAACTGGGATGTGGTGGAACTATTCACAAACTAAAAAAGCTGGGAAAGAGAGTCATATATGTGGCTTTCAGTACATGTGAAGAGTCGGTGCCTGAGGGGTTTCCAAAAGACATCCTATCTCATGAGGTTCGAGCTGCTACCAAAGAGCTGGGTATTCCGCCTGAAGATCTGATCATTCTCGATTACAAGGTGAGGTACTTTAGTGACAACCGACAGGCCATCCTCGAAGACATGGTCAAGCTCAACAGAGAATACAAGCCCGACCTGGTCTTTTGCCCATCTTCCTTTGATATTCATCAGGATCATGGCACCATCAGCATGGAAGCTAAAAGAGCCTATAAGGGAACAACCATTCTCGGGTATGAGTTTATCTGGAACAACTTCCAATTTTCGTCACAGTGCTTTATTGAGCTCATGGAGGAAGACATTGCCTGTAAGGTAAAAGCCATGGAGTGCTATGCGTCTCAGTCAAAACGACTTTACGCCAAGGATAAGCTTATCAGAGGCGTGGCTAATTATAGAGGATTGCAAGCGTCTATGGAATATGCAGAGGCGTTTGAGGTAATTCGATGGATGATTCGATGAGAGAAACGTCAGATGTAGTTTTCGTTACCGGAACCGGACGTTCGGGAACCAATATTTTGAAGAAAATATTGAGCACCCATTCCATGGTGGCTACCCTGCCATTTGAGTATCGATTTATCATTGATCCAGACGGTGTGGTTGATTTCTACAACACATTTGCAGCCTCCTGGTCACCGTACAAGGCAGATCATTCAATCACCCGGCTTCGAGACTTCCTGATCGGTTTAGCAGAGCTAAGCGATGCCAAAATTGAACTCACAGAGAAGATCAAATCAAAAGACCCAGTAGGGCTGACACTAACTCCCCCGCCCTATTCTGGTTGGGAACTAAACAAGTGGATTCCGGGTTATCAGCACTATGTAGAAAAGCTCATTGCAGACCTCACAGCTTTTGAGTATTCAGCGCTCTGGCCAGGGACAAAATCGGAGAGTGAAAACAATGAGATGCGCTTTCAAAAGCCACTCTCCAAATCAGAATTGCAACCCATCATTGAAGCTTTTCTTCAATCGTGTTTCAAAGCCATTTGTGCCGATCAGCAAAAATCTGTCTTTCTCGAAGACAACACGCATAACCTCTTGTTTGCTGAAGAGTTGTTTGAACTGGTTCCAAACTCAAAAATGGTGCATGTATATAGAGACCCGCGCGATGTGATTTCTTCGCTTAAAACCCAGAAGTGGGCTCCACGAGAATTAGCGCAGACGCTCGAGTGGTATGCGAGCATCTTGGATCAATGGCTGGATAAAAAGAAAAGCCTTCCAGCTGACAGAGTTTTAGAAATTCGATTTGAAGAACTCATTGCCAAGCCCGAGTCAACCATTCAGTTAATCATGGACTTCACTGGTCTGCCTATAGAAACTGTAACAGAGGGAATTGATCTTAGCAAGAGCAATACCGGACGTTATAAAACAGAACTATCTGCTGATGAACTAGACATGGTAGAGAGTCGATTGGAGAATATTATCTCTCACTATAACTACTAAGCCAACCCGGTACTTCAAGCCCCTCGGCTTTCAACTCTACACACAACGAAGTCATATCTGAACGGTAGTATTCAGTGAGTTTCGTACGCGTGGCATCATCCACCACCTCGTCAAACTCCTGTCCGTTGATTTTATAGTACATGCGGGTTATAAACCGCCTCACTCCCGGCATTCGTCCCCAAAGCTGATTGAGCCCTCTGAACACGTAAATACCCAGTGAATGCACCCATTTGAACTTGTAGTTGACACTTCTATTCTCTCTGGGGAAACCGTATGTATCATAGAATCCGGCATCAATACCAAGCCACTTGGCGAGATCTGAACACGTCTGTTTGGCACTTTTTAAATCATCGTTGAAAATCACCCTGAGTCGGTCGCCAAACTGCTGCTTCCAGACACGGTAATCTTCGACATACAAACTGTCTTCTACTCCTTGAAGAATCCCATCTGACTGGGCTTTTTCGGCCTCCGTAGCTTCTAAGCAGCGCGTCACATACTCATCAAAACTCCACTCTTTATTGATCTCAAATCCAGCCTTTTTATACTTGAAGAAGGAGAATGCCCTTGAAACCGGCTCGCGCAATACGAGGATAATTTTCACGTCCTTACCCAGCATCGTATCAATTTCTGCCACCTTGGATGATACATCATGAAAATACCTTGGTGTGGATTCCAGTAAAACAGATTCGGTTTTGGCGTGTCGAAAATGCTTTCGGTACCGATCTAAATCAACGGCATTCCAGTCTTTAAGCCTATTCCAGAAGAACGTCTCCTTTACATCAGACCCGCACACCTCTGGATGATCAGCCAAATAATTGTGCAAAGACGTTGTTCCAGCCTTGTTGACTCCTGCTATGATTAGATTAGGTAGACTCATTTGATTCGAATACCGATTTTTTGCAAAGCCAAGTGTACGTATTCTCTTATATCACTTGAAAACGGCATGGTGAGAACTATGAACATAAACAGCGTCCCAAGTATGGAACTTCGAATGGCAATATCAAGAATCGGAATGCCGCTCCAGGAAGGGATCAGCCAACCAAGCGTAAACAGGCCTGCCAACCACCCAAGGGCATACAAATTAGCCAGGCGAAAAGGCTGCATATTCAGCTTCACGAGAATAATAAAGAACAAAGCGATGTTGTTCAGGAAAACAGAGAGTGCCGTAGCCATAGCCGCTCCTGTGATACCATAAATAGGAATGAAATACAAGTTCGTTAGAATAGCCACCGCCACCAGGCCTATTCGTGTCCACAATGAGTATCTATAGTGTGGAGAAATCTGTAGGATCTCAATGTTTGCTCCGGTAGCTATTCCAAACAGCTTAGACAGTCCGATAAAAAACACGACCCACTTCCCTTCTACGTAATCCTGTCCATTGGGTATGAGCAAAAAGAGATCGTCTACATTCCACCAGACAAGCACAAAGAGAATTCCTCCAGCCACGAGTTGGTTTAGGCTGCTCTTGTGGTAAATTTCCTCAACGTTTTTGTAATTCTCATTTCGCCAGCTTTTGGCAATGACGGGCACAGTAATCTGAGAAAGTGCCCTTTTCGGAATTTCGATAAGAACGCCAATGGACATAGCAATGTAGTAAACCCCGGTAGCAGCTAGACCCGAAAGTGAAGCAATCATCCAGGAATCGATCTTGACCATCAACGATCCCGATACGAGGTTGGCAATTACGAAGAGTCCATAATAGATCATTTCCTTTTGCAAGCCCGGGTCGATCAAAGACAACTTTCTTCTGACGGATAAATTCCCTTTGATTAAGTAATTCACCAGAAGCGAGGCAAACACAAGCACATTGGACAATAAAAACAAGTACACCAACCACTCGATTGACAAGCCACCGTAGTAGTACACTAAAACAGCCACTATATAAGCTACTCTTAAGACTACAGATTCGTAGATATTGGGCGTTGTAGCATCAAAATCTGACCTGTAGTATGCCTTGACCAGCGATATTCCTCCAAAGGCAATAACCAAAACAGGAACCAGATGAAGGAACTCGACAAACAGGGGTGAATTCACCGCGAAAGACTGTTCCAAAAGAGGAAAACACAAATAATACAGGGCCAACGAAAGCAAGGTTCCAGCTGATGGAATAGCCAACGTTAAAAACCGAAACGCTTTCATGGCCTCAGCATCCTCAGCAAAATATGGTCGGTACTTCAAGAAGGTATGTGGGATACCCAAAAGCAAAAAGGGCGTCACCAGTTTGGCCAGATCAATGAACATTCTGACCACACCCAACTCTTCCTTCTCAAGGTACTTCGGATACACAAAGAGGGACAGGAAGAACCCGATAAAGATTCCCGCATAAATGGCGGCCCCGGAGAGTGTTCCCTGTCTTCGTATTACTCCCATGTCCGATTTGGGTATTGTTCGAGAATCTCTTTCTCGGTGATACCTTGAATGCCATTGTTTACACAATGGTCGAGCACTGCCTTGTACACATCGAGGTATCCTCGAAACTTCATATTCGTGAAGTACTTATTATGCCATAAGATTGAGATGACGGCATCTGTTTTATGCGACTCAATCAGGTCAAGAAGTCGGTTTTTAAACTGACCCAACGGCTCCTTCTTGTACGACCAGTTGGTCGTATCCATGATCATAAGCGGCACATAGAGGACAGAAGAAGGTTTCATTGCATCCAGCCTAAATGGTCGAAAGGGCCTTGCATACGAATTCCGCAGTCCTGATTCCTCGGCAAAGCCAAGGCTAAAATCTAACTGCAACCCCGATTGTTCGAGATCGGCAAAAAAAGAAGGAATGGTGAGCTTTAAGTAATGATTCCTGTTTGACATGGTCTCGAAAGGTAACACAGCCAACTCTTCTTTGTAAGACAGATCACTGACAGATTTATGAAGCCCTTGCCCAAATCCGCGGTCCTGTATGCGCTGCATAATACGCTGGATCCTGGGATCGCTTAGCTCATAATCTGCATTCCTAAGCCTACGCTCTTCAAACCACTCATAGCGGTTATTGACCAACCAGAAAAACGTGGATTTAATGCCATACTCGTCATTTACATCCATAATACCAGACATATTCATCCATCTGGGATTGCGCATGAGTTCAGACCATATTATTTGCAACAGCCAGTCAATGCGTCCGTGCTTAATCGCATATAACCCATCACGCTTAAGTCCATTGTTTAACGCATCATTGTCGTGAGAGACGAATACCCTGGAAGGACTTGAAGCTTTAAGCTCAATGGCGTTCTCACGACAAAACTCTTTTAGGTGATAGGAGGCCAAATCCTTTGTAGCCACCCCCAATCTATGTTGATAGGACTGAGCAAAACTGAACCGCCCCAAATCTCCTTGGGGTTCTACATACTCCTGCAGGTAGTTCATCATATACACCGCAGTGCTCAAATGATCTACCGAACCATCTTCCCGCGTCACACAGCCATCATCATTCAGTACTTGCTGATGGTTCAACTCCCGCTCCTGTAGTCTTTCGATAAAGCTCTTCGAAATGTGCGTTTTGCTCAAATCAATTTGCTTCTCTAGAGCATGAAGAACGCTATGCTCAAAAAGAGATGTCCACCTAGTGTCGTTAAGGTTGTTACTCACCACAGGCTTTTAAAAGAATTAATAGCCCTCAAAACAAATGAAGAGTTCTTGTATACTTTGAGTAACGGAACCTGAGTAGCTCCAAATGTTCTAAAAAACCTTTCTATTCCTGGAACCATACTTCCTTCAAAGTTAAAATCACCCCCCTTCTCACTGGCCTTGCTTATGGCATGATCGAGCAAAACATTCATTGCTCCTGAATTTCTAAGTTCAGGATCACTTCCACCCAACATATAATAACTCATAAGCTTATCTGACAAAACGAAAATGCAGCTGTGCACCCTACCTTCCTGATCAGAGGCCTGATAAAGTTTACCACTTCCATTCTCAATGCATTTCGAGACAACCTTCCGTACCTTTTCTGGATCGTTTGGATAAGCCATGTTTTGTCTCATAAAGGTTTTTTGTCCAAGAGAAATCAAATCCTCCACGTTTCCATCATCAACAGAAAGAAATTTATTTCCCTTTTTCAACGCGCGTCTAACTGATTCCTTGTAGTGTGAACGTATGTTGGTTAGGGATAATTCACTGGTAGGCAGTATATAGGTGTAGTATGTTGTCTGAGAATAACCCTTCCAATAAAAAGGCAGCCAATTCTCGAAGGTGTGATCAAACTTTAAGTTAAACCTATCAACGCTTGGTATTTCACTGACAATCTTTTCCAGCACTTCAACTTCTCTCGCCTTGCGCGATACAGGCTTCATATCGTCAGGATACGAAATCCAAACTTGAGCATATGGCCATTGTTTGACATTAGTCACTGCAGTAAAACCTTGCTTTTTGTATTTTGGAAAAGCTATGGCTCCTATTGCAGTTCCTTTACTCAGTATGACAATACTTTCCCATCCATCAACTCCTCCACATACCAAATCTAGATACCAAGGTTGAGCAAATACTGATATTAAACTCTCAGCCCCACAAATTGCTTCATATGCCTCCCTTTCACGTACTACACTAATCATCACTTTTCAGTTTTCATAAACCCGACACATCTTTTCAACCACATTTCACTATCGGCAAAAAAGGAACTATAATCCAATTTCAATATGCGATGTTCTTCAATATTAGATAATTGAACCTCCATCTCCTTTCTCAAATCAAAGATCTGTCTTTCAACCTTTTGTTCAAGATGTAAAGATTTAATTTCACTATAGGTAGATGGTTTAATAGACCACCAATCTGCTGGTTTAATCTTCATTTGCTCGCGAACTCTTAAAACAGAACGTTTCACATCTTGCATATCGCGCTGAACATAAATAAAGAGAGCATCAGGAAAGAGTTCGTTGAGCACCTCAACCTTCAAAGACAATCCTAGGTTCTTGATAACCAACGGACCATCTCCTGAGGCCGCTAACATCTTGACAGACTCCTTGAGATGTCTACCTGAGTTTTTATCCAGAGTACGATTAACCATTGAATGAGTAGTAGAGTTGTCAAAAAACTGATTCCAAAATGGAGTGCATTCACTTGGGCCATGCCATGAGTACATCCAAGTTTTGCCGTGCTTTGACTTTAACGTTTCGTTGGGTACATCTCTAAATAAAACCTTACTTATCCTCTTTCCTAGCCCTAGGTTCCAGTAAAAGAGGTGCATAACATTGTCTATGTAATTGGTACCTGGAACAGAGCATAAGTATTGATAAATTGCTGTGGTTCCACTTCTTGGTACCCCAACGATAAAGACCAACGGAACATTTCCTTTGTTCTTTACCATTTTTGTGTCCCCAAAGAGGTACTTCAAGGGCCTAAAGGCAGTTGTAAGAATGCTTAGTAAATCGTGCTTTTTTGTTGTCTGCTTCAATGGTCCAAAACTCAACCAAAAGTAGCTTTTGACTGTCATCCAAAAATTGTGGAATATGGTTTTTTATGAACTAGAAATTCTGGTCTTTTATCGGTTACTTTGTTGCATCAATTATGGAGCAATTATTACCCACCATGACATTTGAAGAAGCTGTCATCTCAGGCGGAGATGAACGACTCGATCTAGACCAGCACGGACTAAATAAATACTACGTAAACCCGACTAAATCAAGCGGGGTTTTTAACAGGGGTTCTTGCACATGTTCATTTATTACAGAAGAAGCATCTGTACCTACAAGAGCACTTTACGACAGGTTGCAAGCCTCTACCGATTACCGACCTGAGTATGAGCAAATAAGAGCTAGGATTAAGGAAGCCCTCCAAAAAGGTACTGATCCTTTTGAAGTGTATCTGGCACCCTCTGGAAGCGATTTGTGCTACTATCCACTTTTGTTCTCAGCAACCATTCATCCAGACAGGCCCATTCTCAATGTGGTTACCTGCCCTGAAGAATTGGGCTCGGGTTCTGTGGCCGCATACAAAGGGCTCTTTTTCTCAGAAAAAACGCAGATTGAGAACGTAGAACTTGGCGAGCCGGTTAATAACGATGTAACCATTGATTACCTCTCTTTCCCTGCGCGTGATGCTGACGGTGTCATTTTGGACCATAAGAATCAGATTATATCGTGCCTCAAGGAGCACGAGAAGTCTCACAACGTGATTTGCAATCTGGTGATTGGAAGTAAATCTGGTATCGAAGACAACATTGCCATTATTGAAGAATGCCAGCATCTGGATGTAAAATGGGTAGTTGATGTATGTCAACTACGCGTGTCACGTACGCTGATTCAAACACTGCTAAACCTTAACTGCAGCCTTTTGATCACGGGCTCAAAATTCTATCAGTCACCTCCTTTCTGCGGTGCGCTAATCGTTCCTTTTGGGTTGAATAATCGTATTCAGGAGCAGGAGGCTGTCAACACAGTTACGAAAGGATTTGATCGCATTTTTAGTTCCTGCGATTTTCCAGCTAACTCTATCTTCAGAAATCAATTTCAGGAAAAAGGTAATCAAGGCGAATTGCTCAGATGGGAAGCTGCCCTGTATGAATTCGAAGCCCTATCTGAATACAAAGAGTCTGAGGTGATTCGGGTCGTTAGTAAATGGAACAATCATGTGAAAGATCATATGATGGCTCACAGTGATGTCTTCGAATTAATGAGCGATCAGGACAAGACCAATAAATCCATCATCTCGTTCCGTCTGAAAAAGAACGGAGCTTATTTGAGTCATTCGGAGCTCAAGGAACTGTATAAGAAGATTTGTCTGGAAGGCTACAAGCGTATGCCCGAATACGACTTAATAACCATTGGCCAACCTGTTGCCTACGCTGCGGGGTCTTTCCTGCGCGTTGCACTGGGATCGTTCAACGTGCGCAAGTTGATCGACAACGAAATGGACTTAAATGACGACACACGTCTTTTGAATGCGCTCGAAGAAATGTTGCTCGAAGGAGATTAATGCACAACGATTCACATAGTTCAGTCGCTCACTTCAACCAAATTTTGGAAGAAGGACTCCTTGGGGATGAAGACAATAACTTCATTCTGTATGATTTTAATGTCTTAAACGCGCAACTTCAAAAAGCTAAACTGGCCTTTGGCGAAACATTCAAGCACTATGTTGCGGTCAAAACTAACCCTCTCGGGGCTGTATTAGAGCATATCGTATCTAAAGGGTTTGGACTCGAATGCGCATCATTTGAAGAAGTCATTTTGGCTCACTCATGTGGCGCCCAAGCTATCGGATGGGACAGTCCTGCAAAAACGGACAACGAGTTGAGAGAAAGCGACAAGCTTGAAGGCTTGTTGATCAACGCCAATTCTTTGAATGAGGCCGAGCGGGCAATTGCTCTCAACCAAACAGCCAGCATTTTTCTCCGTATCAATAGTGAGGTGGATACAGGTACACACGAATCAATGTCGGTAAGCGGAGCGTTTTCAAAGTTTGGAGAACCTATTTCAAACAGAGCAGAGATCATTGACTTTGTTTTAAGCAACAAACGCATAACCGGATTACACATTCATGCCAGCTCACAAACTGTTGATTACGCAAAAACTGTTGAAGCCATAAAATCGGTCGTGTCACTGGCAGACGAGATCAACTCTCACTCACCAAATACCATCCGAACCATAAACATTGGAGGTGGATTTCCGGTAAACTACCATAAAGGTGATGAGTACGATATTCAGGCCTATGCAGATCAACTGAAGGTTGCCTGTCCTGGTTTGTTTGATGGTACTTACTCAGCGTGCACAGAGTTTGGCAGATATTATCATGCCTATGCTGGCTCTACATACAGCCGTATTGAAGATGTCAAAGTATTTGAGAACAAACAGGTAGTCATACTGAACATCGGTGCAGACAGCTTCGTACGCGAGGCCTACAACCAGGGCGTATGGTATCACGAAATCATCCCGATCCAACAAGACACTTCAGCCAGCAATAAAACCTTGAGTACTGATTTTGCAGGTCCACTGTGTTTCGGTGGAGATTTCATTGCCAAAAATCACACGTTCCCTGTCACCGCAAGAAACAACTGGGTGTGTATCAAGGATACCGGAGCCAATACATTTTCTCTGTGGTCTCGTCACTGCAGCAGAAGATTCCCCATGGTTATTGGATACAACAATGCATACACCATTCTAAAAGAAAAGGAAGGTATCGACCAAATCGTGAATTTCTGGAAGTAAGCCATGATTGGATTTGCAGGCATATACTTAAAACAAGGTGAGTGGACTTCGAAATTCGATGACGAGCTCCACGTAATGATTAAGCAATTGCAAGGTGCAGAGTCTTGCAACATGGAATCATTCAGCTTTGTATCTGAAAAAGGCATCCGTTCAAAATGCACGGTCATAAACGCCAATCAGTCTTTTACTTCTTTTAAGACTGACACTACAGAAGGTTTTGTAAACGGCTACGTATATGGCAGTGTAGATTGGAATACATATACTGCTAATGCAGATGTAGCACAAAAACTGAACGGAGCTTTCAATGTGGTTTCGTTTGACCGCCAAACAAGTGCACTGCATATAGTGCGTGACCGGGGAGGCGCCAAGAGCTGTTTTTACTATGACGGTGGCGACTATATATTGTTTGCTTCGGGCTTAAGAGCAATCAGCAAATCACCTCTTTACGTCACGAGGTCTATCAATAAAGAGGCTTTATGGATGAATATTGCATTTCCTGCACCTCCTCAGCCTCTTACCTGTTTCAAAGACATTTGGTCTACTGAGCGTGGTACGCTTTTAAGTATTTCGGCCTTGGGTGTGTCGTCTGCCAAATACTGGGAAATCCCAAGCAGAAGTGTAGATAATGGTCTTTCATACAATGACGCTGTACAGCAAACTCATGAGGCGCTAAATTCGGCAGTGCAAACATCCTGCACAGGCGAGGCCATTGGCTCCACGCTGAGTGGCGGAGTTGATTCGGCTTACTTAACTGCCCTTGCTCATGAAGCCAACCCCGATGTTGAAGCCTTCACGTTTAAACTAAAGGACCCGAAATTTGATCAGCTCAACGAAGACGATGTAGCTACGCTTACAGCTCAAAAACACGGCATTAAGCACCACGTTGAGGAAGTCGATTTTGAGTCGATGATGGAAGACTTCAGTCAATTGATCAAATTGTACGAGCAACCGGGAATATCGCTAGGTGCCTATTTCTCCATTTCTAAAATTGGACACCGGTTGGGCTTCAACAATGTAGTTAATGGGCTGGCAGGTGATGAGTTGTATGGAGGGTTTCACTTCTTCAAGCATTTGGAATATTGGTGGCTACTGAGATTGGCAAGCCCAATCGGGCAAATGGTTCCATCAAATACGCATGCGGGTTTTGATAAGCTGAAGAAAATCTCTGGCGCACGAAGCATTGACGAGTATTATTCCAGAGCATTTGCCACGTTTCTGGACCCGGAATTGGCATTGCTATTCAAATCTGACCGATACGATGCGTTGGAGACACTTTCTAGGTTGTATAACCCAGACAAGGCATCATTTGAAGATCATACTTCCGGTCTGCTGCACTATATGTTCGCCAATTGCCCCAATCATCATTTATACCGATTCGAAACCTTTGCTAATCACTTTGGAATCTCCGGTATTTATCCATTCCTGGACAATCGGGTTATCGATACCGCTTTTAGCATTCCTTCTCAGTTTAAGGTAAAAGGTCACAAGCGAAAAATGGTCTTGAAAAGTGCTGCTAAACCTTGGGTGGTTCAACCTGCCCTTACAGAAAACAAACGAGGGGTTGGCGCTCCCGTAAAGTCTTGGATGAAGGATTTGCTTGCTTCGGTTGTAGATGAAAAACTTGCTGCTCTGAAACAACGCGACCTATTTGATGCCGATTACATCGATCACATGGTGAAGACGTATCCCAGTGCCTACGGCAAAAAAATATGGAAACTGGTAATGACGGAACTTTGGATAGAGGAGTTTCTAGACTAATGCTTTTGTGTACAAAGCATAATCTGAGATCTTCCCATGGCCCGTTATAGTTGATCTCGCTGCTTTTTTCAGGTATCGAAACCGCTCGTTCATGGTCAGGGCAGGTATCTGTTTAAGTCTACCCGAATCAAACTCGTTACTCGCATAACCAAACTTCTCCATTGCTTCGCGATAAGTAATCCGGCTTAACCCGTAATGATGTGCATACTCCTGAGATACCCTTAAATCGAGCGCATTGGCAAACATTGCAACGCGATCTGTAGACACTTCTTTCAGATTTGGATTCTTAATCTCTTTTACCGACTGATTAACAGACCAGCTCGGAAGCTTCTCAGAGGCATTCTCTCTGTATGTATTATGCTCAAAGCTCTGCTTTAACTCGTCAGGCGTGATCGAATCGGATTCCAGCACGGTGTTCATAACCGATGCTGTAACCGAGAAAGGAGATCCCACCAGTTCTTCAAGCTTCACTACATGGAACCTGTCATGTTCTAAAAAGTCAACAGCCTTACTCGCATAAATCAACCAAGTAGCTAAGGCAGAATAAGGCTCCCATCCCCTATTCAGCAAACTGTTAAACACATAAAGCGGATGGCGCACCAGACAAACGAAATGTCCTTGACTTTGTGTCAAAAACTGCCCTACCGTATTCAGGTTTTGCGGTGTTTTCTCAAATACAACTCCCGTCTCATTCTTCGAGCGAAAACTTAAAAAATGACGGCAAAACGACTCCTCAAATGACGGGTAGTCTTTTGAAGACAAAATCATGTCTATAAGCGCCTGCTTTGTTAACCCATAATGATGAAGCCGATTCCAATTCGGAAAAATGCCTGTGGAGCGCAGAGCAAATAAAGAGCCTGTTTTCTCGATGTTGTGCTGATGGCTGGCAAAGTCAAATAGCAGCGGGTTACAAAAATACTCTAATTCCGGACCACAAGCGGTCATATCAGAACTATCGAGTAAATCGGCAAACATGGTGCTACCCGAACTCGGAGAATTACCTAACAACACAAGTTTTGACATGCTAAAAAGCTCTGTTAAATCCGATCAACCATCTAAACTGAACAAACTCTTCTCCGGCAGGAGGTCTGCTCAGGAACAAAGGAAAGTCTACCCGAAACTGAAAGGGATCAGCATCATCCATTCTTCCCCACTGCTTAATGTCCAATGTAAGTCCAAGACCTGCATCCATTCTCAGGTTAGCAAAAGCAAACGACTCGTTTGTGCGGTTGACATTGATAACACCTGCATCGTAAAAGAGATATGTTTTGAGTTCGACAAACTCTCTCCAATCCCTTTTTATCCTAAGAATGTCGTCAAACTCAAGTTCACCATTAAAGGCAAGACCCGTTGAATTGGAATAAGGCATTCTGATCAGGCTATCTCCATTGTACTGTGGTACGAGGTAGTTGTTATAACCGCGAAGGTTAAGCCCTCCACCCGTTTGAAAATTAGCTGTCATGCTTCCATATCCGTAATAAGACTCTGGAATAAACATTTCGGCTCGCGTCCACCTGTTCTTCATCATCTGCTCCGGGTTGGCTCCAGCCACGAACAACTCAGATTCAGGTGCCCAGTTTTGGCCCAGACCAAACTGCCCAAAAACTCTTGTTCGAAAGTTGAGTGGTCCCAAATAGTTGTCATTAACACTGCTCAGGTTGAGAAAACCATAGCTGTAATCAGACCAGAACAACGGGCTGCGCAGCGTAGATCGAATTTTCCCTTTACCGTTTTTGTACTTGTAGTTATGGCTTAGCCTAACGTCCGTGTAGTTATTCCACTGTTCTTCATTCCACTCAAAGGGATAGTGCAAATAATTCAGGTCCTGAGCTGCCATTCTGTATAAGCTACCCACCCGAATACCAACATCTGTTTTCTGATTGCTGAGCGTCTTCACCAACGACACTTCGTTTCGAACCAAACCAGCCATCCAGCTCGACTCCAGGCCAAACCTCACATTCGATAGGTTTTTACGTAGCCTGTGGTCGTATTTGAACAAATACGAAACGGGATTGTGCATGGAGCTTTCAGCCGGATCAAAGAAATTCTGCTGCTGAGCCAGGCTGGTGTTATACCAAACCCTAAAATCGAATCTGTGATACTGTCTGTAATAATCTCCCTTCACTCTGAGCCCTGCTTTTATACCATCGTAGGCATTATACCATAGTATCGGGTTAAACTCTACCAAATACTCATGCTTCGGGCTATACTTCTGAAAATCGTTGAGTTCTACACTCAGTTTGCTCTTGGTGGAATTATTTAACTGGTATACATCTGCCAATCTGGAACTCGGGTCGATGGTTACATCCTTGATAGTGTAGTCTGTATTTAAATGGACATGGTACTCGTCATTAAACGTTCCCCAGCCATACCAAACGGGCAAAACCTCTGCGTCAGATTCCTTAGTCCAATCTGTGTTGGGAATAATGTAATTATGTACGTTTCCCTCCTTGTCTTCAATGGCAATATCGAGTGGCATGGTCATTCCCTTTCGCTGAAGCGTTAACACATGATGTCCTCCTCTCTTTTTGATGCTTTTCAGCTTATAGTCAATGGTCTCATCTGTAGTTAACCATTGATCAAAAAACCAGTTTAAGTCTACTCCGGTGTACTGGATAATGCTTCTTCTGAAATCCTCAAAGTATGGGTGACAGAACTTCCATTGCTCTACGTAATTCTTCATGGCACTTTGAAACAACTCCTCACCGAGCACATACTCGAGGTTGTATAACATTGTGGCCGTCTTGTAGTAGACCTGACCATACTGTCTGTCGTGCACGAAATGATCTGAGTGTGTATTAAGTTGCGGATCCTGTTGCCTCGTGATAGCCGAAGCGTAATACCCCATATAAACCTGCTCGAACCGCGTAGAATACGCTTCACCAAATAGAGCATCTGCCAATCCTTCCGAAGAATAATACTCCGTTGTATCACCTTCAAGTTTCTCCATTCCCCAACTCGTTAAGAACTGGGTAAACCCTTCGTCAAGTGACGCTCTGTAGGTTTCATTATTGCCAATCATGCCATAAAACCAGTTATGGCCGATTTCGTGAACAAATAAATCTCTGTAGTAAGGATCTCTTCCCCCATCCAGCGTAAGCATCGGATATTCCATTCCGTCTCGTGCATCAGCCACAATCATCTTGTGGTATGTGTACTCGCCAAAATCGCTTGAGAATAACTCAATCACCGAAGCGGCATATTGGGCTGCGTTTTGCCAACGAGCAGCGTGCGGTTCCTGAACCAGTGCATAACAAGTTACCTCACGTCCGTTGTCAAGTGTGGCTTTGGCCTCTCCAATTCTATATGTGGGATCGGCAGTCCAGGCAAAATCGTGCACATTCTCTGCATGAAATTTCCAGGTCTTTCGCTCATCAGAAACGGGAGTGATAACACTTGGCTGTTCGCCCCAGGGCTTGCCGGCAAAATTGGATACATCGAGCTTCTTCCTAAGCTCTTGAGGTAAAACCTCCTCTCTATTGACGAGGAAACCCGTTCCGTCTAGCACATACTGCGCAGGAAGGTCGATTGAAACATCAAACGCCCCGAAATCTCCATAAAACTCTGTTCCGAGATGCTGATCCTTCGTCCAACCAAATTTCTGATCATACACCGAAATTCTAGGGTACCAGTGTACCACATTGAAGTGCCTTGCTCCCCAGGCATTGTAGCTCTTCATGCGACCATGATTGGCTCCGAAGCGCGTTGTAAAAGCATACTCAATAACAGCTTTATCCCCTGGCCGGATAGGGTCTTTAAGGACAACTTTAAGAATGGAATTATCCATCTCTGTTTGAACATCCATGGAGTTTACACTCATATTAGACACCGAAGTTCCCTGGTGTTGCTCCAAATCTTCGTCAATATCCCTTCCTTCTTTTTGAAAGGAGTATGAATTTGGTTCAAAAGCGTTTTGGTATAAATGAAAATAGAGCTCGGTTAGCTCATCAGGGCTGTTATTTGTATAGGTCAACTCTACCTCACCCTTTATCTGCTCGGAAGCATCATCCAGACTTACATCGATCTTGTAGTACACATCCTGCTGCCAATAACCAGCATGTGGTTTTTTGTTCTTCCAATAATTTGGATTGTCTTTAGCATCGAATGTATTTGGCGATTGAAGTGCATCGTACTGACCAAATACCTGGCTGAAAAGCACGAAAAAACATAGGGTTAAAAAGGGTCTCATTTTTTAATCTTTAAACTCAGATCGAGTGATTTTACCGAATGGGTTAATGCACCAACAGAGATATAGTCAACCCCGGTTTCTGCATATGAGCGAATGGTATCCAAGGTAATGCCACCCGAGGATTCTAATTCAATTCTGCCTTGAACAAGGTCAACAGCTTCCTTCGTATCGGCTGGAGAGAAATTATCGAGCATCACTCGATCAATATCATCACAGGTTAGCGCTTCTTCTAACTCATCTATCGACCTTACTTCCAACTCTACTTTTAAGTCAAGTCCGTTGGCTTGCTGATATTGCTTGGTAGCGACAACTGCATTCTTGATGCCTCCTGCCCCATCCACATGGTTATCCTTAATCATGATCATGTCATACAAGCCAAACCGGTGGTTTTCGCCTCCTCCAATCTTAACGGCTTGCTTTTCAAACCACCTCATCAGGGGAGTTGTTTTTCGGGTATCCAACACCTTTGACCGCGTGCCTTTAATCTCATCCACATATTTTCTTGTGGTTGTGGCAACTCCAGACATGCGTTGCATGATATTCAGAACCAATCGTTCTGTGGTCAAAATGCTTATGGTACTTCCTGAAACAGATAATACCTGATCTCCGACACTCACTTCATCTCCGTCATTCCTGAAGCAGGCGACTTTCAAGTTGGGGTCGTGATGGGCAAAAACAACCTTGGCAACTTCTAACCCCGCTATTACTCCCGCTTCCTTGGCAATCATGATTGCCTCTGCTGTATCCTCACTACTAAAACAAGAGCGAGAACTGTGATCTCCTGACCCAATGTCTTCCTTAAACGCCAGGTCCACAAAATGCGCTAAATCAAACAAATTATTCTGTTTTATCAATCTCCAAGGAGCGAATGTAAAACTCATCCATCTTCTCCGCCATGTATATTGTCATCCGGTACGAATGCGTGCTCGTAATTAGGTTTCCAATCATATAGTGAATTCCCTTATCTGATTTTCCCTTGTGAATGATTTCAAACTTCTCTGGTTGGTTACTGAGGAAAAAACCTCTCAACCTTTTCTCAGCATCTGTCCGTTCCATGACCTCTAGCTCATCTCCCTCAGCAAATTCAATGGAATTATCAAATAACTGACTAATCTGGCTGGCATTACCTTGCTCCAGCGCATCGCTTATAGCCCCAAAATCCTGCGAAAACACAAGTTGTGTAAACATCAGAAAGAGCGTAGAAAGGAGGAAAGATTTCATATAAATTCGAGTTTTAAAGAAACTAGTCAAAGATACCCCAACCATGCTGATTAAAGTTCTATCAATTGGAAAAACGAATGTGTCATTTGTTAAAGACGGGCTCTTGGAATACTTGAATAGACTCAAACACTACGCCAAGGTTGATTGGGAAGAACTTCAAGACATTAAAAAAATTGACCGAAACAACCGAACACTTCTGATGAGCAAAGAGGGTGAGTTATTCCTCAAGCATATTCAGCCCAACGACACAGTTGTTCTGTTAGATGATAAGGGAAAACAATTTGATTCTGTTCAGCTGGCGAAATGGCTAGAAAAAAAGCAACTCGGAAGTGGCGGAAACCTGGTCTTCCTTATAGGTGGAGCCTATGGTTTTTCTGATCAGATTAAGCAGCGAAGCAATGAAAAGCTATCGCTTTCTGCACTCACCTTTAACCATCAGATGGTGCGGCTCATTTTTCTGGAGCAGCTGTACAGAGCACATACTATCCTCAGAGGCGAACCATATCATCACCAATAGTTGCGTTGATGTACTCCTGCCATTTCCAGGCTGAAGACATAGCATCTTCTATCGTGTAGTTTAGCTTCCAGCCCAGCACTTCGGTGGCCTTAGAGTTGTTGGCATAAATAGACTGCACATCACCTGGTCTTCTTGGCCCAATTGTGTAATCCAACTTCTGTCCGGTCTCTTGCTCAAAAGCCTTTAGAACTTCGAGAACCGTTGTACCATTTCCAGAACCAAGGTTAAAGACATCATAGGCAGCTCCACGACCGCCATTGGCTATGAACTCCAACGCAAGTACATGAGCATTGGCGATGTCTGCCACATGAATATAATCCCTAATAGCTGTACCATCACGCGTTTCATAGTCATCGCCATATACGGTCAACTCATCAATCCATCCACTGGCAAACTGAGTAACAACCGGCACCAGGTTATTTGGAACGCCTTTAGGTAACTCTCCGTTCAATCCCGACATGTGGGCTCCAACTGGATTAAAATAGCGTAAACTCAGACAGGTAAAATCATCTTTGGTCTTCGAAAAATCAGACAAGATGCGCTCGCCCACAAGTTTTGTATATCCATAAGGAGACTCTGGCACTTTGGTGGGTGTCTCTTCAGTAACGGGCTGACTGTCTGCATTTCCGTAGACCGTGCAGGAAGAAGAAAAAATGAATTGCTTCACATCGTATTTCTCTACGCACTTCAGCAAATTGATTAATCCGTTTAGGTTGTTCTGATAGTATTTAACTGGCAACTGCACAGACTCGCCCACGGCCTTTAACGCGGCAAAATGAATAATCCCTTCCACATCGGTTTCCACATCAAAAAACTCTCGTTTGAGTGCAGCATAATCCGTAAGATCAATGTTGTAGTTTTTGACCCGGCTTCCGGTTATCTTCTCAATCCTATCAAATGTTTTCTCATCTGAATTGGAGTAATTGTCGATAGAGACTACCTCGTGATGTGTGTTTTCAAGAATATGGATAATCGTGTGCGATCCGATATAACCCGCCCCTCCTGTAACAAGTATCTTCATAAGTAAATTGTAACCGAGAATTCTATGTTTCTTTGGTCCGTTGCAGAACCTCTGACGTCAAAGATCGCAAATGTATAATACCACCATAGAAATCTGGGAACTGTTTATCATTCCTTTCCTGCTTACTACGTTTTTGGCGGTGGTTTGGTTTTATCCGAGCGAGAAAAACAGACTGACGTTTGGACTGGGTTTGACCGCTCGACTGATTGGGGGAATTGGCTTCGTACTTATCTACTTGTTTTATTATCAAGGTGGTGATACGCTCGCCTACTACCGCACGGCTGTTCCGCTGGTCAATATGATTTACGCTGATCCGCTGACTGGACTCAAGCTCCTTGTAGAGCCTTATTCCATGGAGAACTATTCGCTTTTTACCCAAGAAACAGGTTTTCCACTCAAATACATCTACGAAGATCAGTCGACCTACATGGTTTCCAGACTGATTGTCCCTTTTCTGATGCTGACGTATAAGAGCTATTTCCTATCAACAATACTCGTATCGGCCGTCACATTCCTGGGCCCTTGGAAACTCTACCTGCTCTGTAAAGAGTTGATTCCTCAACTGGATAAAACCATTCAATTTGCCGTGCTGTTTTTCCCAAGCGTTTTGTTTTGGGGAAGTGGAATATCGAAGGACAATTTCACCTACGTCTCTGTGTGTTACTTGTCGTATGGTTTTTACCACATTGTCATAAAGCGGCAGTTTAGCTTGATACAAGTTATCCTATCCACATTATCCCTGTTCTTGCTTATCGTGATTAAGCCATACCTGTTTATCGTATTGCTTCCAGGATCAGTACTGTGGGCATTTAACTCTACGATCATCAACATAAAAAGGAATTGGCTGCGAAGAAGCATCATACCAGTTTCTATCTTATTAAGTGGGGTCATCTTTATCTTTCTTTTCACTACACTTTCTCCCTATTTGGGCGATTACTCGGCCGAGAACATCATCACCAAAGCAGTGGTTACCCAAGAGGATTTGAAACGGTCATTTTACGGGTCAAACTCTTTTGACATTGGTACCATTGACCCAAGTTTCACGGGCATTATTTCAAAGTTTCCGATAGCCACATTCTACGGTTTTTATGGTCCTACATTGCTCCATGTCAACAACATTGTCATGCTTTTCTCGGCCATTGAAAACACATTTCTATTGATCATGACTGGCCTGGTGTTGGTTCGAAACAACCCACGCAAAACCCTGAACGCCATTCTGGACAATCCGTTTCTGCTATACTGTTTAAGCTTTAGCATCTTTCTGGCCTTTTCGATCGGGTTAACTACTCCCAATTTTGGAGCGCTCGTTCGTTTTAAGATTCCCTTGCTACCCTTTTTCAGCATGTTTTTATTCATCCTCTATCACAACATCTCTTATAACCCGCCACACAAAAAATGAAGCTCATTTTCGCCACAGGTAACCAACACAAGTTAAACGAGCTAAAATCAAAGATTGGCTCGAAATTCGACCTGGTTTCAATGAAAGAGCTCGGGTTCACAGATGATATACCTGAACCTTTTCAGACACTTGAGGAAAATGCCAAAACAAAGGCAGATACCATCTTCGATATCTTTCATGAGTCTACCATATCAGATGATTCTGGTCTTGAAATTGACGCGTTGGATGGTCGACCAGGAGTCTACTCTGCCAGATATGCGGGAGAAGATTGCACGTTTCTCGACAACAACATTAAGGTGCTACGTGAAATGCAGGACATCACCAATCGAAGTGCTCGCTTCCGAACGGTAATTCACCTTATCTACAATGGTGCACATCATCAATTTGAGGGAGTTGTTCAAGGCGAAATCACCAAAGAACTTACCGGGAAGGATGGATTTGGGTATGACCCCATATTTAAACCCAACGGTTTCGATCATACGTTTGCGGAAATGACCATGGAAGAAAAAAACAAAATAAGCCATAGGGCACTGGCCGTAGAGAAGCTGGTGGCTTTTCTAAACGAAAACTAACTACCCGAACATAGCCGCAGTTGAAAGCTGAAAGAACTCTGTTAACGAATACCCAGCATGCAGTGCCTGTTTAGGTATGATAGACTCTTCGCTTAACCCCGGAGTTGTGTTGACCTCGATGAGGTATACCCCGTCCTTGCAAATCATGTAATCTATCCGAATCATTCCTTTACAGTGGAGCCATGCATATATGAGCTCTGTTTGCTCCATGATTTGATCGTACACTTCTCTGCTTATTCTTGCCGGAGTTATCTCCTCTGTTTTTTCGCTCTCATACTTAGCATTGAAATCGAAAAACTCACCTTCAGGCACGATCTCGGTGACGCCAATGGCCCTGGCCTTACCATCAACTGAAATACACCCACAAGAAACTTCCACACCATCTAGAAACGACTCGATAAGTGCATCTACCTCTTCTTCCTGCGCCAGTTTAATGGCGGGCTCCAAATCCTCGATCCGCTTTACTTTGGTTACACCAATGCTCGAACCTCCGTCATTTGGCTTGACAAAACATGGCAGGCCCACCCGATCGATAATAGATGCCGCATCCGGAGTAGTACCTAAACGTGCCAGATATGAGTCTGCCACATTTACACCCGAAGCTTTGAGATAGCGATTACAAGCCGCCTTATCAAATGAAAGTGAAGAAGCTAATACGCCACAGTTATTGTAAGGCATGCCTATGAGATCAAAATATCCCTGAAGCTTACCGTCTTCTCCTGGCGTACCATGAATGGCATTGAAAACACCATCAAAAACCACCTTGGAACCATCGACCTCAAATGAAAAATCATCTCGGTTAATGGCAATTTTAGTCCCATCAACCAATGCTTGCCAATCGTTCACATCGATATCTACCAAGAAGGTGTTGTACTCAGTATCAGCAAGGTATTTCTGTACAAGCAAGGCGCTTTTTTCCGAAATAACCCGCTCACCCGAAAAACCACCAAAAACGATGGCGATATTTTTTCTTAACTCTCCCATGTCTACCAAAAATAGGTAGCTGCAGTGTTGCTCGGAAAACCGCTTGGGAGCGTTTTTAACAGGGGTATTGTTAGTTGTTTATGGCTGACAAAATCACGTTCAACCCGTCTGCCAAATCTGTATTTGGTTTATAACCAATGTGATTCTCTAGTTTAGCCGAACTACCATATCTCCGACCAACTTCATAATCATAGCGCTTCTTTGGAGCGTTGATATATTTCAACTCTGACGAAGAATTAGCCAATTCTTTAATCGTTACAGCCAGTTCTTCAATCGTAGACTCACGCTCGTTTGCCACATTGTAAATCTCAAAGCCTTTGACATCTTCACCTAGCATTATCGAAGCCTTTACGGCATCATCTACGTACGTGAAATCACGGGTTTGCTCACCTGTACCATACACTGTGATTGGATCGTTGTTCAACGCCTGCTCAAAAAACCGCGGTATTACCATTCGGTTATCCTGGCGAAGTCCGTACACATTGAAAAAGCGAATAGCTACAGAATTGATTCCCTTTTCTTCAAAAAGCGAAGCCAGGTATATTTCGTTGTAGCGTTTTGCCATGGCGTAACTCGTTCGTGGGTCCACTAAAATGTCTTCATCCACACTTTTCTCTAACGCCAAATGCCCATACACACCAGAAGTAGATGCGTATACAATTTTGGTAATCCCATTGCGAATAGCTGCGGCCGCCACACTTTGCATTCCGTTGACCTCAGTTTCCATCGTTTCGATTGGATTGTCCGCAACGATATCTACTCCCAAAATAGCAGCGAAATGATAGATAACATCTGCTCCTTTGGTAATCTCAGCCACTTTCTCGGCATCGGCCACATCAACCTGATGAAACTCGATTTGGCCGAAAACATCTTTGGGAATCTTGTTACCTCTCAACAAGGTATCTATGACAACAACATCATTTCCCTGGGCGACCAACTGGCAACACAAATGCGATCCAATAAATCCAGCTCCACCTGTTACAACTACGCGCTGATTTTTCATGTTTGATTCTTTAGCGCACAAATGTGGTAAAATAGGTTTAAATGTTCTGATCTTTCCTCAACTTCTTAACACGGGTTGACCATATATTTGGCCCTGCAATATGTTGAAGTTTATTTTTTCCCGAAAATTCTTAATCCAGTCAGTGCTAGCCCTGCTCTTTGTGGTCGCTTGCCTGGTAGGAAGCTATTTCTATTTAAAATCCTATACGAAGCTCGATGAAGCCATGGAGCTTCCCGATTTTCAGGGATATGAGATTGTGGAGGCAGAGCAACTACTTAAAAACATGGGACTAAACCCAGTGGTAGTAGACTCGCTTTACTTGCCAAATAAGCGAGGCGGAGAGATTGTGGATCAGGATCCAACTCCATTTTCAAATGTGAAGCCAGAGCGTGAAATATACCTAACAATCGCGCGTTATAGTGCTCCAATGGTTACGCTCCCCAACCTCCTGAATCAAACACTGCCTTTGGCTATTGCCAAGATCGAAACGTACGATCTTGAAATAGGTGAGCTATCCTACGAATCCAATGAATGCACGGGTTGTGTGATTCGAATCATGGCAAATGGAGAAGAAATTGAGCCCGGTGATCACCTCGAAAAAGGGTCAACCATTAATCTGATAGTTGGTGAAGGAGCCACCGGAGAAAAAATTGATGTTCCGATACTATATGGATTGGGTATTGACGAAGCACAACAGCTGCTGAATAATCATGGTCTTAATGTAGGAGCCACTCCGTATTTAGATTGTGAAACTGAAGCTGATTCCTTGTCGGCTAAGGTTTTCAGACAAGCACCTGAGCCACAAAACGACAATAAAATTGCGCGTGGTTCTTCCATTGACCTTTATTTATCGTCTGATTTATCAAGAATCCCTCCTGTAGATATAGATTCTCTTAAATCGCTACTGAAATAAATATGCGCCTGCTTCTTTTAAATATATGCTTTGCATTACTTGTAGTGACGAGTGCTTTTTCGCAAGAAGGAAAGTATCCACTCAGGTACAATCAGGCACTTACACAAGAAAAGCAAAACCAGGTTGAAATCAGTGCGCAACGCAGTGTGTTTAAAGGTCGGTTCATCTACGAGATAGATACGCTTAGCCTTCCTTTTTTTGACGATTTCAGCCAGAATAAGATCAAAGCGTATGATGCGCAAATAGGTGATGCAAACGTATCGTTGAAGATCAATCACGATTTTTCGGTCAATGGTGAGTTTCCTGTGGAGTTTGAGTATATGAACGAAACCTCCTACTCCATCACAAAACTTCAGAGTGGAGATACTGTGCAGTCACCAAATCCGCAATTGCATATTGTGTTTTTTGAAGATGGAATTCCCGTTGGGTATGATACGGGCTGGACAAACGTGATCACAAAGTTCGATGCAAGTTCAGGGCTTGTGTCACATGATACACTTGTTGCAGACGAATACCTGACAAATACTCCGGATACATTCTATCTGGTGGCCGATAACAACACGCTATGGACACCACCCATTGATTCGTTCGACTCCATTTACAGCGTACCATGGGTTAACAACTCTTTCGGAGAAAATCTATGGACGCAGGGCGTAGCTACGTTTGATGGAACCGATGCCAATGGCTTTCCATACGACATTAGCTCAGAAACAAGTTATGGAAGGGCGGACATGTTTGAATCAAAGCCTTTGAACATTGATTCATTTATGTCAAATGTCTACCTGAGTTTTGTGTATCAGGCAGGTGGGCTTGGTAACCTTCCAGAGCTGGAGGACTCGCTTGTGGTTGAATTCTTTAACGTAGAAGATGAAACATGGGAATTTGCCTGGAAAAACACAGAGGTTGAAGACTCCGCTGTTTTTACAAGCGTTTTTCTGCCCGTGCTGGGATCCAAATACCAGCGCCCCGGATTTCGGTTTCGTTTCAAAAACTACTCAACGCTTTCCGGCAGTTTTGATCACTGGCATATAGACTATGTTCAACTCGATAAAAACAGGGATACCATCATTGATGATTCGCTCATTTATGACGTAGCTTTTACGAAGGGCATTGAGACATTCCTGGTCGACTACACCTCTGCTCCATATGCACATTATCTGGCCTCTCCTACCGCATTTGAAACGGATGAAGTAGAAGTAGAAATAATGAACCTAGGACCAGACGCACAATCTCTGACCGGACTTAGGTATGAAGTGTTTGACAAGGATGACAACTTGATTTTTTCAGAAGTTACCGCAGATCCAAGTATCGATGGTCTCACCCGAAAGACAACCATTTTCCCAATCACAGATTCTGAATTATTTCCAGACCTAGATGAAGAGTGCGTTGACTTCAGAATTGATTGTTTCTACACAGCTACTGGTGTTGGAAACGCTCATTTGATCAACGATACGATAACCACCACACAACGTTTTTGGAATTACTACAGCTACGATGACGGTACTGCCGAACAAGCCTATGCCCTTACTGGTGCAGGTCTTGAGTTGGCTTACGGTTTTGATGCCAAACTGGAAGATACGCTCAAGGCGTTTCTTGTGAACTTTCCGCAAACACGACACAATCTAAACGATGATTCTCCTATCAAATTGATGGTTTGGGACAATCTGGATGAAGACCCTATTTATGAAGCAGAGTATGTGCAATATGCGCAGTACACCAATGCCAATGAGTTTCTTCGTCTAGAGCTTGAAAGCCCACTCGTTGTGTCAGACTCTTTCTTTATCGGCTACCGACAAATAGAAGCTACCAAGGTTTACATTGGCCTGGATGTATCAAGAGATTATTCGACACGGCTCAACTACAGAATTGGAGAGCAATGGTATAGAAGTAGCATAGCAGGTGCACTTATGATGCGACCTGATTTTGGGGATGAGAAGATCATTAATTCTACACCAGAAATAGTTCCTGAGCAAGTATCGGTCTATCCCAATCCCGCGCATTCCTTCGTAACTATTTCAGGCGAACAAACCGAATATGTTGTTCGTGTTGTAGACATTACCGGACGGATTTGTAAAGAGCTTTACACGACAGATAATCGCATCGATTTATCCAATCTTCATTTCGGTACTTATCTGCTCTATTTGACGGATAAAAGCGGAATTCAGCGATCTCCGATCAAAGTTCTCGTTCATTAATACAACCTTTGCGCATGAGCGACAAATTCGCCCCCTTCAATATCGATGAAGAAGATGAGGTTTTCGAGCACCATAAGGTAGTAGCTGACCCTGGCCAGGAGCCTTTGCGGGTAGATAGGTTTCTCATCGATCGAATTCCACATATTTCCAGAAGTAAGATAGCCACCGCTGCTAAGAATGGAAATGTGGTCGTTAATGGTGTTTCCGTAAAGCCCAACTATAAAGTAAAACCCCATGACGAAGTGGCGATGGTTTTTGCGCAACCAAAGCGCGAATTAGAACTCATTCCGCAGGATATACCACTGGACATTGTGTATGAAGACGATCATCTGCTCGTTGTGAACAAGGCAGCTGAAATGGTCGTGCATCCCGGACATGGAAACTACTCCGGCACATTGGTCAATGCCTTGCTCTTTCACTTTGGCAATCTTCCTAAAAATGCCCTTAGCGAGACCGCTTATCCGGGCCTGGTGCACCGAATAGACAAAGGCACCACCGGATTATTGGTGATTGCTAAAACAGAAAGCACACTTAATTCACTGGCCCGTCAGTTTTACGACCGGACTACAGAGCGGTTTTACTACGCGCTTGTGTGGGGAAACATTGATGAAGAGTCTGGCACCATTACTGGCAATATAGGTCGATCTACCTCTGACAGAAAGCAAATGACCGTTTATCCGGAAGGGGATTTGGGAAAACATGCTGTTACGCACTATGAAGTGCTTGAGCGTTTTGGCTATGTGACCCTTGTTCGGTGTAAACTCGATACGGGAAGAACCCACCAGATCAGGGCGCATATGAAATATATCGGGCATACTTTGTTTGGAGATGAGCGATACGGTGGAAACAAGATTCTAAAAGGCACCACTTTCACCAAGTACCGCCAGTTTATTGAGAACTGCTTCTCCATCATGCCACGCCAGGCACTCCATGCCAAAACACTTGGCTTTGAGCATCCCGAAACGGGAGAGCGTATGTCATTTGAGTGTGATAATCCTGAGGATATGCAACGGGTACTCAATAAATGGAGAGTGTACGTTGACTCTCGGAAAGACTAGAATTTTGCGCAGGGAATTAGGAACTTACTTCTCCTACGCTTTCGTTTCTTCTTGTCGCTGGCAATTTCATAAATCAAACTAATTTCATGGGCTCCACCAGAATTGGTAATGAGTTTTGAAGCTGTGAGATCATAAGAATAAGCAAAGGCAATGTCTTTGTATTCAAATCCGAGTAAGAACGTAACCGCATCGTGATTTGGCTGATTATAGCCATTGTTCTTCAAAGGAAGCCCACGATAATAAACACCACCTGTTACAATTTTGTACTTGAAATACACTCCTAGGTCTAACTGATCCCACTTTCCCTGTGCCTTATAGTGACCAACAAATGTCAAGCTCGAGACTTCCTTCTTCTTGACGTTTTGCTTTAGTATCAGATTATACCCTCCATGCAATGAAAACCTCATAGGTAATCGTGATTCCAGATTGACCAACGACTGATTTGGCCTGTTGATGTGATGAAAAGCCACACCTGTCCACCACTTCTTCATGTAGACGATGGTTCCAGCTGCAAAATCGGGGTACCTCACTGGTTCAAACGTGAACTGCGACTGCGAAGCCGAGACATCATTGTCATAAATGATCTGATCTCCAAAAATCAACTCACTGCGATTGATATCTCGAAACGTGTATCCAAAAGAAACTCCAGGTTTGACGGCTAGTTTGCGAGACACGCGTAACGTATAGGAATAATGAGCCTGAATATTTGAATAACGCAATCCGGCCGATCCCGCTCTATCTTGCTGCACGCTCAAAGCAACCCCGCTATTCAGTTCTTCGATATTATAATCAAAGGATGCTGCATAAGACACAAACTTACCCGGCATGGCCGTCCATTGATTTCGATAATTCAGCACACCTCTTGCCTGTACCGTGTTTCCCGCAAACCCGGGATTCATATACATAGGGGCGGAATAGAACTGTGAAAAATGGATATCCTGAGCCCAGCCTCCATGAGCCATGAGTAAAAATAACGCTATGTATAGCCAAACTCTCACTCTGTATTCTTTGTAAGCTTTATAACCAGTTCTCGTTCAATAATGTCCTGAGCTGAAATAAACGAGAGCTCTTGTTCCACAGATTCATATCCCGGTAAGTCGACCCCCAAAATGCCCGACTCATTTGGCATCAATACAACCACGATTCGGTCGTGTCTGTTTGGCGTATAAATCCCCTTCAGCTGAGAAAAATCTTCGGTAAACAAGGCTATTTCGGCATTCTCGAGATCTTTCGACTCTTCCAATTCAAACCGAATGCGAAAAACTGTAGCCCGAATATTGAACCCCGGCAAGTTGCATTTATATATATCGAAATCTGCCCTGTTTGTAGACCTGGATCTTGCATAGTACCCTGACTTTCCGTTTCCAGACACAGTCATATGCGCATCATCTCCAGAAGTATTGATCGGATATCCCAGATTGGATGGACGCTCATAGGTGGAGTCATCTACCTGAACAGAATAGAAAATGTCAAATCCTCCCATACTCTCAGGTCTATCACTGGCAAAAAAGAGCGTCTTGTCATCGTATAATAGGAAAGGCGATATCTCGTCATGCGAGCTATTGATATCCGGTCCCAGATTGACAGGCAGGCTTAGCTTTCCATTTCCAAACTCCACCACCCTGTATAAATCGAATCCGCCAAATCCGCCAGGTCTGTCGCTCGAAAAGATGATCACATTGCCATTTTGGTTTTTAGTGGCTCCTTTTTCGCTCCATTTGGAATTAATCGGTTGCTTGAGTCTGGAAGAAAGCTTCCATTCATCTCCTTTTCTGTGGGCATGCCACAAATCTGATGACGTCAAATCGCGTGATGTTTTGAAGACGAGCATTTCGTCTTCATTCCGCCAAACAACCGATTCATTCAAATCTTTATTTATGCTTCCGGGCAAGGCCTGAGCCGGAGACCACCCTTTTTTCTCCCTTGTGGAGAAATAGATATTCTCATCGTATAAACCGGCTAAATCTTGAATCGATTTTTCGCTAAAAGGCCTGTGTGATGTAAAATATATGATCGAGTCATTCCTGCCAATAATGGGCGTGTGCTCTGAGTACTCGGAGTTAACAGCATCTCCTAAATGCTCAATCCACACCGGCTCTGGACGTGCTATGTAGTATAGTGCGTTGTTAATATGCGATTCCAACTTCATTCGTTTATCGGAAGAATCCATCGTTCTGGCTACCTTCAGCGCCTCGGAAAGCCGGTTGCGCTCGAGCAAGTAGTTTCCGTAGTAGAAAGCTGCTTCTTTCACACCTAGTTGATAGGCTTCTTCTATTATTTTAAATCCTTTCTCGTGATAGGCATTCAAATTATAGCACGAGACCCCAAACTGAAACAGCACATCAGGCTTTGAGCGAATAGATTCAGACCAGGGTTGTAAAAGCGTGTGCACCTCCAGATAATCACCAATCTGAAAACTCAGATTCGCTTCGCTGATGGCTTCCTGCTCAGTGAGCACTTGTTGTCCAAAACCGGTAGTTATTGCGCACGCAAGCGCTATCGTCCAAATTAGTTTTCTCATCGAATTAGGGTTACATCTCCAACTTTAGCAAAGTTCTCTCCCGTAACATAGTTTCCCGTTATTTTCCAGACATATGCATCCTGCTGGCATAGCTTACCTCGGTAATAACCATCCCATCCCTCATCAATGTTCTGGGTTTCGAAAATCAACTCTCCCCATCGGTTGAAAATGCTCAATGTGTAACCCTCAGCAGCTACACCCGACAATACTGGAAAGAACACCTGATTATTAAATGCCGCTGGGTCATATACAGAGCCAGGTGAACCATTAGGATTGGGCGTAAACGCATTTGGAATCTCCAGATCTCCCTGCACAATGCCGGTGACGGGCAGCAAACTGATCATTGTGTCACTGCAGTGATCAGTAGATGCTATCAACTGCGGGAAAAACTCCCCGGCCTGCTGGTATCGGTGTACGGGGTTTTCCTCGCTGCTGGAGTTTGTATCGCCAAAATTCCACAGATAGTAATCCGCAAACTGAGAGTAATTGATAAACGACACTGATTGAAGCGGCACATTAACCTGATCGGGTGTGTAGACAAAATTGGCAATAGGCTGCTCATGAATGACCACAGCTTGCGGTAGTGTTTTTGTCACCACATCTCCGCCAGGTCCCTCTACCGTTAGTTTCAAATCATAACTCCCCGGAAACTGATATGTATGCTGCGGGTTTTCAGAGCTACTGGCACCGCCATCACCAAACTCCCATAAATAACTCGTTCCATAAATTGTATACGGCTCAAAAAAGGCCGTTAAAGGAGCGCACGCCTCTATGAATGTGTCCAAATTGACAAGGGGCACCGGAGGTTCTATAATGATGGGTCGACTAACAGTATCCTGGCAAAACTCAGAGCTAGCAGTAAGCAGAACTCGGTACTCACCCCATGTAGCATAATCATGTTCACCCGGTTCCTCCATGGCAGACGTTTCGCCATCTCCAAAGTCCCAGTCATATTGCCAGTTGCCATTGCTTGTTAGGTTATCGAAGGTTACGGTATCCGAAGGAAACTTCTGAACCATGGGAGTAGCAGTGAACAAGGGAATCGGTGTTGGGTGTACCAGCACGTCACCACTATCCATATTCGTGCAGCCATAAGGCGAAGTCACTTCCAGCGTTACCTGAAAGGTGATGTCACCAGCCGTGTTATTGACGAATGTATGTGTTGGCTCATCGAGGAATGAAATGTTACCATCTCCAAAATCCCACTCAAAAAGCGATCCACCCGTACTGACGTTATCAAATTCAATTTCAAGCGGAGAGCACCCTTCTTCTTCTCCTACAAACTGCGCTTCCACAATGGGGTAAACTTCCATGTTCTTTGAGAGCGTATCAAAGCACTGAAAGGCGTTCTCTACGATCAAGCGAATCGAAAATTGCGCTGGTGTTTGACCAAAGTTTGAGAAGGACGTATCATATGAATTCGAGTTGTTTAACACGGAAGCATTCCCGCTCCCATACTGCCAGTAATTGAATGTATTCTGATTGCTCAAATTGTCAAATGTGACAGACTCATTATGACAGGCCGGTGAACTCGTAATGGTATAATTAGCCTGGGGCTTTGGCCTTACTTCCACAGTAATGGTGGTATCATCTGTGCACCCTTCAACACTGGTAACCTCCAAATTCACATCGAAATCAAGCGGGTTATTCCCTGTATTGGTAAATGTCTGTTGTGGGTGTTGGTTGACCGATGTAAACCCATTGTCGAAGTCCCAATCCCACGATACGGCATTGGTCGAACCATCTACAAACGAAGCACTAAGTGGATGGCACGCACTCGAGGGCGCAGTGAAACTGGCATGAACAAAACGAAAAACATCGACCTGCGCAAAAGCGGTATCAGAACAACCATCATTGGTTGTGGCAATGAGCATCGGATTATACGTTAGCGTGTCATTACTTGAATTAGTAAATGTGTCGCTGACTGTAATATTGCTTGAAACCAACGTATCACCAGTTCCAAAAACCCACTCGTAAACGCTGCCTCCGGTAGAAGTGTTTGTAAAGGTTACATTCAGCGGTCCGCACCCTTCGCTTATTGGTGGAGTAAAAGAAGAACTTGGAAGCGGAAAAACGTTCACATCTCCAGTGGCCGTGTCAATGCAACCAAAAGGAGAAGTAGCGATAAGAGTAGCTGTAAACACAGCATTGTTTGTTGTATTGTTGATATAGGTGTGCGTAGGAGTTGGCCCAACTGCGGAATCTCCATCGCCAAAAGCCCAACTGTACAATACTGCACCTACAGCAACTGGAAACTGAACCGTAAGCGGACTACAACCAGAATCGGGAGATATAGTGAAGTTGTAAAGCGGTTCGGGATACACAGTGAGTACCTGATCTGTAGTATCCGTGCAACCATTGGCTCCGGTAACGATCAGCTGCACCGTGTAATTGGTGATAAACTGAGTTTGATTTTCAAACGTATGAGTCGGGTTCTGACCTACACTTCCCGTACTATCTCCAAAGTTCCAGTTCCATGAAACAGCGTTGACCGATGAATCAGAAAATGCTACCACCAACGGAGCACAGTCCAGTATCGCGTCCGAACCAAAACTGGCAATCGGATTACCCATAACAACCACTGAGTCTGTAATGCTGTCCAAACATCCGAATGCCGACTCCACAACAAGCTGAATGTAAAACGTAGTATCTGTAAGACCGTTGTAGGTAAATGTGTGAATAGGTGAAACTGCCGTACTCGTGTTTCCATCGCTATACTGCCAGTAATAGTTGGTACCCCCAACCGATAAGTTGGAGAAATTGACTGTCAACGGTGAGCACCCCACTGTATCAGACATCGTAAAGCTGGCAGTGGGTCTTGGTTCTACCAAGATGCTCTGGGCAATCGAATCTGTACAATACGGTGTTGATGCTACTAACGTAACAACATAAGTTCCCGAATCTGTAAATGTGAAAAACGGATTTTGAACCGTATCGGTAGATCCTAACGAATCTCCAAAACTCCAAAGCCATGAAGAAACCGGACCACCAAAGCCCGCAGTTGAACTATCAATGAAAGATGCTAGTTCATCCTCGCACACGTTGGCAAAACCAAAATGAGCTGTAGGAGAGTCGTATACACTCACATAAGCTGTATCCGAGTTATCACACCCATTTGAACCGGTCACGAGTAGCGTGACCTGCCAGTTTCCGGAACTTGTATACAAGATAGGAGGAGGATTCTGTAATGAGCTCGTATCACCGTTTCCAAACGTCCAGAAATAGCTCACCCCTCCTGAACTGGAATTTATAAAGGAGGCGAGCACGGTGTCGCATCCTCCCGCAGGAGATATGCTAGTCAGTGCCGTTGGGCTCGGTAAAATCTCTACCGTGACGAACGCTGTATCTGTACACGCTCCTGTTCCACCCGTGGTAGTAGTTACCAGCGCCACCTGATACGTACCAGCCGAACCATATGCATGCGAGCTTGAAGCCCCCATGGCCACATAACCACCACCTTCACCATAGTTTATGAAACTGACAGTACCACCAGTACTCAAGTTGGTGAAAGTCACCGGTGTTCCCGTACACGCGCTGTCCAAATCAGCCGATACACCTGCCGTGGGTGGAGCCACAATATCTATGGTGATATAAGCGGTATCCCGGCCACACATGTTGCTATCAATCATCATAGTAGTGTATGTTCCTAATCCTGGATAGGCGATATCATATCCAGGCTTAGCTGGAGGATCGAACGGTGTCCAATCGATAATGGAGTCACTACCAGTCCCCCAATAATTACCAAAGTTCCAGTACTCAAAGCGCTGTGCTACGTTACCCTGCGGAACACAATTCTTATCTGTGGTATTATCATAATGAACCACCGTGTCGGGGTAGCAGAGAAGAATGTTATCAGCTGTAATCTCAGCCTCGTCCACATCAAACACCTGAATAGGGTTGAAAGTCGCTTCAGTAGGATTTCCAAAACTGCAGTAGTTCTCAGCTGTGAGTGTTACCTCAGTTACGCAATCTACCGTACCTGATTCGTATGTGTGAGAAATGGTTTGTCCTGCATTCGTGTCTCCATATGTCACAATAGCGCTTCCATCTCCAAAATCCCATGTAAACACCGTGTTCTGGGAAACATCTGTACTGCTATTGGTGAAAACCATATCGTCTGGAGCACAGATTTGAGTAACACCGCCTATTGGAATTTGAATGGAAGCATTAACGGGTTCCTCCATCACCACCAAGCCGGTAATGGTGCAGTTGTTAGTCGTATCTGTGATCGTAACCGTGTAGTTATCTATGGCGGCCACGTAAGTATGTGACAAAAACGCAGGTGAGATTAAACTAGCCACCGTTGTATTGGCCGATCCATCGCCCCAATCTATGATCAGATAACCGAAATTATTAGGCGATTGTATATACAGCGTGTATGCCCCACCCGAACAGCTTACCCATGTTGGAGTGGCCGTGGCTGTCCCCTGTCCATCATACACCACGCATTGGGCATGAACCGTTTGTCCGAACAAACTCGAACACACAAGCACAATAAGTAAAATGATCTTTTGGACACTCATGGATTCCCACGAAGCTAACCCAAGTGGTCTCACATTCTGAGAATAATCGCACATAAAAAAACGGTTTGAGGTTAGTATAACAACTCAAGTGCGATTCAAAACACGAAACATCGAATGAAAGGGAACATTCAAATCTAAGACCAATAATTGAAACGAGAAGTTGCCCAAAGCCTGTAAGAATCTGAAATGGAATTTTTTAAACTACCTTAGCTTAAATTCTAACACCTTGGAGCATTACGACATTTGCGTCATAGGAGGAGGACCTTCTGGATATGCCGCAGCTATGAGGGCCATTGATTTTGGCAAGAAGACCATTCTGATTGAAAAAGGCAAAGTCGGTGGAGCAGGCATCTACGATGGCGCGCTCACATCTAAAACCACCTGGGAGATTTCTTCGAAAGTTGCAGCCATCAATGAAATGCTGGCCGAAACTGATCGCCCAAAATTTGAAATTCCGTGGCAGGATGTACAGCAAACGGTGAGTGAAGCCATTTTTGACCGTAAGCAACAGTATAGTGCTCATCTGAAACTGCTTAAGGAAGAAACCGAAACAGTTCGTTTCCGGTATGCCAGAGGAAAAGGAACGTTTGTATCCAATACGCAGGTAAAAATCACCAATAAGAAAGGCGAAGAGATTATTGAGGCCGACCATGTGATAATTGCAACGGGGAGCCGACCACGCATATTACCCCATATTGAGGTGGATGAAAAAGTCATCATGACAAGTGATGGTATTCACCATATGGAAGAATACCCAAAGAGCCTGGTTATACTGGGTGCAGGTGTCATTGGGTGCGAGTACGCTACCATCTTCTCCAATTTTGGAAAAACCAAAGTATATCTCATTGATCGTGCGGACAGAATTTTGCCTTTTGAGGACGAGGATGTCGCCAAGATGGTAAGCGATAACCTCCGCGAAAAAGGCGTAACCATACACAAGACAGCCAAGCTGGAGCGAATGGAAATTGTGGACGGTGAAGTAGAATATGAAATCAGCAAACCAGATGGAACATCTGAAGTTATTCGAGTTGAAAAAGCGCTGCTTTCTGTAGGACGTGTACCAAACACGGAAAGTCTGTACCTCGAAAATGCTGGTGTTACTGTTACAGACAGAAACTACATTACAGATAACAACACACAAACCAACGTGCCAAACATCTATGCCGTAGGAGATGTTTCAGGTCATATTGCGCTTGTCAATATGGGTGAAATTGAAGCGCGTCACGCAGTTGAAAAGATTTGTCACTACGATGGCATCGATAGCAGCGTATCGTACGACAACATATGCACGATTATGTTCCTAACACCGGAGGTAGCTGCTGTTGGTCTGAACGAACAGCAGTGCATCGATAAAGGAATATCAGTCAAGGTCGTGAAACTGGACTATAGTTGCATTGCACGAGCCATAGCCATGCGGAAAACGCAGGGCTTCTTTAAGATTATCGTGACGGATGATGACGACATGCGCATCCTAGGTATGCGCGCTATTGGAGAGCACGCGTCAAGTGCTATTCAGGCCATTGGCCTGCTCATCAAAATGAACGAACCAATTCAGGTGCTGGCAGATTTGGTGCATCCGCACCCTTCCATTATAGAAGGTATTCAGGAGTGTGTAAGAATGCTGTTGAACAAGTCAATTTTCAAATCAGCCGTATTTAAAGATGCCATGCAATGCTATCGCAGAGAGGCAGAAAAGATTGAGCATCTTCAGGAGCTTTAATCCTCAGGCTCGCTAAAATCTGGGTTTGTCAGTATTGTGCTGTCAGTCATTGTTAGCAAAAATGCCTTCAAGGCTGCTTTGTCGAAGTCTGATAAATTGACTCCTCCACCTCCGGGCAATGCCTTTTTCATCAAAACATCTGTGGTAGATGTCAGATGCACTCCTGTACTGTAAAAGTCAATGACTTCGTCCAGCGTTTTAAATCTGCCATCGTGCATGTAGGGTGCAGTAAACGCAAGATTTCGCAGTGTGGGTGTTTTAAACTTCCCATAGTCCTGATCCAATCCGGTGACTTTATACAACCCTTCATCGATAGATCCTTCCTCATCCAATCCATTGTTATGGAAGATATTATCTGTGGTAAGGATTCCACCGTGACAATGAAAGCAATCACCAATTTCTGTATTAAACACAATTTCACTTCCGTGTAACTCCTGATTTGTAAGCACAGCCTCTCCTCTCAGCCATTTGTCAAATTTGCTATTGGCGCTTACCAACGTCAACTCATACTGAACGATGGCCTCAGAAACCTTCACAGAATCTATCACCTCGGTTCCAAACACTTTCTTAAACAGCGCTACATACTCGTCATCATTCATCAACTTGTCCACTGCCTCTGGCCATGTCAAGTCCATTTCAACATGGTTTACCACTGGTTGAAACGCCTGATCCACTGCCGAAAAAGCCCTTCCATTCCAAAAAAACCGATCCATCCAGGCGATGTTTATAATCGGCATGGAATTGACTGCTGTGCGCCCCCCGTAAGTTCCTAAACTAAGGCGTGCAGAATCTGAAAAACCGAATTCCTGCAAGTGACAAGAGCTGCAGGAGATGTTATTGTTTCGGGATAATACAGGATCGTGAAACAGTTTTTTGCCCAACGCTATTCCCTCCTCCGTAAGCTCCATTCCTTCTGGTAACAGATAATCAGGAAAACCGGGAGGACTCTTCAGGAAATACGGTTTGGGACCGCTGTTATCATCGTTAATCAACATATTGTCAATGCTCGGATCCTTTTGACAAGTAACCATAAAAGCAGACACTCCAAGAATCAACCAAATAACAGCTAGTTTCTTCATTTTATCATACGTAGTATTTGCGTGAGACTATGCGTACTACTCACCATTTTAATCAAGTACATTCCATCATCCAGTTCAGATAAATCGAGGTAACGTTGATCACTATCCTGTCTGTTGGCATAAACCAATTGTCCGGTCATTCCATATACTGCCACATCAACAACTTGGTTTGATGGCCATTCATACTGCAGCAAGCCGCTGGTTGGGTTAGGAAAAATATGCACCTCTTGTCCATTCACTTCCTTTACACCAACCGGCCATCCCAGATGATAAGAAGCAATACGCATGCACCCATTCGCATCGGTTATAGTAATGGAATACGTACCTGTATCCAAGCCGTCATTCTCAGCTGCGGTATGTCCATCACCCCATAAGTACGAGTAAGGTGGTTGTCCACCACTGGCATTAGCAGACACAATACCGTTAGAGGCATAAATCGGATTCGGTAAGAATGCACTCCAACTCACCAAAATTGGGTCAGGATTATCCACTTCAATCTGCACAAGTGTCGTGCAACTATCTCCAGTGTTTGTCGCAGACACTACATAAATTCCTGCATCGAGGCCAGAACGAGAAGCATTCGTGCTTCCGTCAAGCCATTCATATTCATCGGCTCCACTCAACGTAATAGAACCATCGCTACCGCCATTACAGCTTACATCTTCAACCAGATAAGAAACTACCGGACCTCCAAGCTCCGAGATAACCTCAGAACCGTAATTCGTGTCACCTGCAGCATCAACCACAGTCACTGAATACACACCTAAGCAAAGAGCCCCAATAGAGTCTGAAGTTGACCCATTGCTCCATGTAAACGAATAAGGTGCTTGTCCGCCCACAACTTCAGCTTTAAGTGTTCCATCGCACTGACCACAAGTGGCATCACTTTTTGAGAAAACAACTGCTCCACAAGAACTTGCAACACTAGCCACAGCCTTATATAAGTTTAACCTTCCTCCGGTCACCACTTTTCCGTTCAACCCCATCACATTGTCAACTCCTTGTTCAAGCAATTGGTCCCTGATGAACAAAGCAAGCTCTGAAGGACTTTGATACGTATTCATATCCTCTTCGCACATGGCACTATACATGAGTGCAATGGCTCCTGCCACATGCGGTGTGGCCATAGACGTTCCTGTATTATTTCCATAACCCGTGGTTCTTGTTGAATACACAGATGTTCCGGGAGCACCCAGGTCAATAGTTGTAACTCCAAATGCAGCCTGACTGTTTAATACATCCTGAGAGTTGGTATTCGTCACACTTATCATGAAGTCACTCTCGCAAGCCGTAGGTATGTCGCCCTCAGCATCAATATTGATATTTAAATTGGCAGTAGCCCCGGCATTTAAAACACCTGCCATGCCCAGCGAATCATAAAACGCACACCAAAGCGGGAAATCAAGTGGATCTCCGTAATCCACTCCAAAGCTCGCATTGGTAGCCACCACATATGCACCCTTTTCTCCGTTTGTAGCGTTGTACAGCTTACGCATATCCAATATGTATCCATAGGACATCAAAACCGTAGATTCAATCGTTGACGATCCCGTAATTGGCATAACCTTTACGTTCCAGTTAACTCCTGTAACACCTATACCATTGTTTCCTACGGCCCCGACAGTTCCGGCAACGTGCGTACCATGATTGTCTGTAAAATGAGAGCTGTTTGACGAATACACATTCCATCCTTTAATGTCATCGACATACCCATTCCCATCATCATCAATTCCGTTTCCAGGCACTTCGTTTCGGTTAACGAATATGTTGGCCTCCAAATCTTCATGATTGACACTGAAGCCACCATCAATAACCGCTACTACAATGGTATCACCAAGCGGAGTCAACCCTCCGGTGGTTATGTCCCAGGCAGAAAGCGCATCAATATCGGCCGTTCCGCTACCTCCGTTAGTCCCATCATTGTGGAAAGCCCATTGCTCATCAAAGTCAGGATCATCGGGCAAGTTTCTTCTCGACACGTTGGTGTGATTATGCTGAGCAATCAACACTTCATTCAAAGTTCTAATCTTCCTGAGGGCTTTAACAGTACTCAGCTGATTATGCTCAAACTGAATAAGGTGCAAATTCATTGACTGTGCCAGTCTCGATTTATGACTCACTGACGTGTTAAGTTGATCCGACATCCTGCTTACAAAATCCTCGACTTCAACACCTTCTTTGATCAACACAATCAGCTCTCCTTCAACAAAGTCGTTTTGCTGCGCCAGCGTTGGCATCATTGTGGACAAACAAAGGACAAAAAACAAACACGCTATTTTCAAAACTTGCATATTTAGAAGACGAATTTCGACCAATAAAGTTTAATAGCGTGCATGAATAAAAGGAAATCATTTCAGGTCGTAAAGAGTTCAGCTGGGTCTGGAAAAACGTTCCGTCTGGCTCAAACATACCTAAGGCTCATTCTGACCACGCAAGATCCACGCTATTTCCGAAGAATCCTGGCAATATCCTTTACTGTTAAAGCAGCTAATGAGATGAAAACCAGGATAACCGAGTACCTATCCTCGATGGCGGGAATTGCCACAACACCTCGAGCAGATACATCTATCATGATTGCCGAGATTTCTGCCGAAACTGAGCTTTCCGAAAAACTAATACGCGAACGGGCAGGAAGTGTTTTAAGATCGATGCTGCACAACTACAGCGACCTGTCTGTAATGACTATAGATAAGTTTACTCACTCTGTTATTCGTGCTTTCGCGGCTGACCTGGGGCTTTCTCCCGATTTTGACATAGAAATAAATGAAACCCTGCTGCACCAATATGTAGTAGAAGCACTCTTCGAAAAAATTGGAACAGACAAGGAACTTACCAAATACACACTAGCCTTTGCTTCTAAGGAAATCGAAGACGAAAAGAACGCCAACCTCACGAACAAAATTGAGTCCATTATAAGAGTGCTGAGCTTCGATGAATATGCCATGAGCAAAGCGCATATCCCTCATTTAAGCCTTCAGGAAATCAATGGTCTGAATAATCGCTTAAGAGCTCGCATTTCAGACATCGAAACTCAGATCAAAGAGCCTGCAATGAAGGCCTTAGATATCGTAGAAAGAAATGGACTATCTGCAGATGATTTTTGGTATACGAAAACAGGTCCTTATGGCTTCTTCTTAAAATCGAGTACTTTGAGTTTTGGCCCCTCTTTCCCGGGAAGTAGAATGACTCAGGGAATCGAAAGAGAATCATGGCAGGGAAAAACGAAAAACTCCAGGGTAGACGAACTGAAAGCAGAGCTCTATCCATTAGCTCATGATATTCTGCAAAACCTCCCGCTGATTAGAGAGCGTAAGCTGTTGATGGCAATGACGAAGCAACTGTATGAGTTCGGATTTTATGCCGAATTGCTCCAATTACTGAAAGAAGTCAAACTCGATCAAAACGTGCAAACGTTAAGTGATTTCAATCGAATTATATCTGAGCGTCTGGATACCGAAAACGCTCACTTCTTATTTGAGAGGCTCGGAAATAGATACGATCATATTTTGATAGATGAATTTCAGGATACATCTACCGTGCAGTGGAAGAACCTGTTTCCTCTTATCGAAAACGGTTTAGCCAGTGGCAAAGAATCTCTGGTTGTCGGAGATGCAAAGCAATCCATCTATCGATTCAGAGGAGGAGACTCTAACCAATTCACAGACCTGCCAAAAGCACCTTTTGATCACGCTAACACACTTGCCAATGCATTTCAGGAGGATATTTTAACTTCTAACTATCGGTCTTCCAAACAAATTGTTGAGTTCAACAACAGATTCTTCAGAGAAGCCAGCGCACTTGAACTGTTTGATGGGTTTAATAAGCCTTATGAACATGCCGCCCAGCAAGTTCGAAGAGAAGATCATGGCGAAGTGAAATGGAGGTTTATCGACCTTGAAAAGGAAGCCCTTGTGAATGAGTTATGCTTGGGTGTTCGCTCTCAGGTGCTTGAAAAAGGCGTACCCCAGGGAGACATTTGTTGCCTTTTCAGAAAAAACAGTGACGCCAGTATGGCCGCTCAAATTCTACTTGAGATGGGGATTGACGTAATTAGCAGCGAAAGCCTGCTTCTTGAGAAAAACCCTAAAATCTCGTTTATTGTAACAACCCTTCAATGCCTCGCTTCACCTAATGATCCTTTTCTGGTGCAGAAATGGCTTGCTCACTACAGTACCCTGTTTGCGTTAAAAGATCATCATAAAAAAGCCATTGAACTGAAGAAGTCAAAGACTTCATTCTTTTCGCTCATCAAGCAACTTAACCATAGACTGGTGATTCTAAATGGTTCAAATGCATTCTATGCCACAGTGAGTATCTGCGACTCTTTTGGACTGAAAAAAGATGATCACTTTATTAAACGGTTTCTTGACCTATGCCTTGAATTTGAATCGTCATCCGCCTACCTCAAAGAGTCCTTTCTCGAATACTGGATGAGCCAAAAAGAAAAACTATCTATTGAGCTTCCCGAGGGTCCGAATGCAGTTCAAATCATGACCATTCATAAATCAAAAGGTTTGGAGTTCCCACATGTATTCTTGTTTCTTCCCTCTTTCAAACCGATGTTGACCAAATCAAACATGTGGGTAAAGCCAGATGGAGAGTTGGGCTTAACGGACTTTTTAATGTCCACTTCTCAACTCAAAGGCACGCCCATGGAAGACATTTACACAGAGGAAAACGCGCGTACACAAGTAGATGAGCTAAACACGCTATACGTGGCATTTACACGACCTAGAAACAGCCTTTATGTGTTTTCTCAAAAGCAACCAACCAGCGGCCCTTTTAGCCTGGTAAGAAGTTGGGAAGAATTTGATGATGCCACCAATACACTATTATTAACCTGACTCAAATGAACATTGTAAAACGAGATCTTTCTGAGTTTACATCAACCGAATGGGCAGATATAGTGCGGTTGAGAGAAGAGGAATTTGTACTTGCCCAACAATGCATCTATATAGATGCTGATACAGAAGACGTAAGCGCCATGCACATATGTTGCTACGACAACGCTGAGCTAACTGGTTATTTACGCGTACTGATGAAATCGGAAAAACAGTATTCCATAGGTCGGATTGTAACCAAGAATAATAGGCGTAATCAAGGGATCGCGAAAAAGATCATCACAGCGGCTGTTGAACATATCGCCACAAATACTGATGTTACTATTTCGATGTCAGCTCAGGTTTACTTAACAGTGTTTTACAGGAAGTTAGGATTCGTTGAAACAGGAAAAATGTACCTGGAAGATGGAATCCCACACATTAAGATGACTTATCAAATGTCTTAGCAGATTTCTGTTGAAATGAAGTTCAGAAGTTTTTGATAATTGGTCAACTCCCTTTCCTCCTTAAAGCATGCGATTAAATCGACCAGTTCTTACCCTCGCGAAAAGGTTGACAACTAGGTCATGTTTTTGATTGACGCTTACGATACTCTCAATTACTTTTGAGATATGGAAAACCCCAGCACAGAGTCGAGTAAAAAAACTACACCATTGAGCGTGGTTCGAAAGAAAGTCGAAGCACCCGAATACGGTAAAATACCACCGCAGGCTGTAGACCTCGAAGAAGCTGTGCTTGGTGCTCTGATGCTCGATAAAGAGCCATTGACAGATGTGGTGGATATACTCAAACCTGAGAGCTTCTACAAAGAAGACCATCAGATTATCTACAAGGCTATTATCGAATTGTTTCAGCACTCTGAGCCAATTGATATTCTTACAGTTACGCAACAACTCAAGAAGACTGGAGAATTGGAAAATATTGGAGGCCCGCTCTATATAGCACAATTGACCAATCGGGTTGCCTCCAGCGCCAATGTTGAGTTCCACGCGCGAATTATTGCTCAAAAACATATTCAGCGTGAATTGATCAAAATATCGAGCGACACCATCAAAGATGCGTATGATGAAACCATCGATGTGTTTGATTTGCTCGATAGTGCAGAGTCCAAGTTATTCGAAGTAGCCGAAGGAAATATTCGAAAGAGCTATGATGACATGGACAAGCTACTCCATAAAGCCATCAAGCAATTGGAGAAAATTAGCCAACAAGAAGGAACTTCTGGTGTACCTACCGGGTTTGCTAACCTTGATCGTGTAACGGGTGGTTTCCAACCATCAGATATGATTGTATTAGCGGCCAGACCGGGTATGGGTAAAACAGCCTTTGTGCTGTCATTGGCACGGAATGCGGCTGTCGATTTCAAGAAGCCAATCGCAGTTTTCTCGCTTGAAATGAGCTCACTTCAATTGGTGAATCGTCTGATCTCGAGTGAAACCGAAATCAATGCCGAAAAGCTCAAAAAAGGAAACCTCGAGAATTGGGAGTGGGAGCAGTTAAACGCCAAAATAGGTAAGCTGTCTAATGCCCCTATTTATATCAACGACACACCAGGGTTATCTGTATTTGAATTAAGAGCTCAGTGTAGACGTCTCAAGGCAGACAAGGACATTCAAATGGTTATCATCGATTACCTTCAGTTGATGTCGGGGTCTGCTGAAACAAAAGGAAATCGTGAACAGGAAATCAGTACGATTTCAAGAGCGATTAAAGGAATAGCCAAAGAACTCAATGTGCCTGTTATTGCACTCAGTCAGCTCAGCCGTGCGGTTGAAACACGCGGTGGAGATAAAAGACCACAGTTGAGTGACCTTAGAGAGTCAGGTGCTATTGAGCAGGATGCTGATATGGTAATGTTCATTTATCGTCCGGAGTATTACGGATTAGATGTGGATGAAGCTGGTAACTCCAACCAGGGGTTGGCTGAACTTATCATTGCCAAGCATAGAAACGGATCCACAGAGGATGTTAAAATTCGCTTTCAAAATCACCTTGCCAAGTTTGTCAACTGGGAGAATGATACTTTTGATAATCCTGCCGGTCCAATGCAGGCTGACCCTTATGAAACAAAAACGATTCAATCAAAAAACTGGGAGTCCACTGATGGTTTGGATGAAAACCTCCCTCCGTTTTAAATCGTTACTTTCTCTCTTTCTAGGTCTATTTCTTTCGTTCACCTCATTTGGGAGTTACTTACTCATTCCCATGGACGAGAGTCAAACCAATCATCTTAAAGCATACGGAGTAGCCTTTTGGACACTTGAAAAAGAAGTAGAAGTACAATGGCTCCTAAATTATCTTGGCGGTAGTTTCCTGATCGAAAACTACTCTGAAATAGAAAATGAGCTCAAAATTCGAGGTGTTGCCTATAAGGTGATTTCAGATGCACGTGCTACAAGCATATTGCTTGAGATTTCCAACCCACAGGTCAATCAAGATGCAGTCAAGCTCGAAAAAGCCCCGAAAATTGCGGTGTACTCACCAAAAAGTGCACAACCCTGGGATGATGCGGTCACGCTCGTTTTAACCTATGCGGAAATTCCTTACGAAGTCATTTATGATGATGAAATAATAAAAGGAGAGTTACACTTATACGATTGGCTACACCTTCATCACGAAGACTTTACCGGCCAATACGGAAAATTCTACGGCTCCTACAGAAACCATAAATGGTATCAGGATCAGGTGGCCGAATTCGAAGAAACAGCCAAACGCCTTGGCTACAATAAAGTATCCGAGTTGAAGCTTGGTGTTGCCTCGAAGATTAAAGAATACACAGCAGGCGGAGGCTTTCTCTTTTCGATGTGCTCGGGTACGGATTCGTATGACATTGCGCTAGCTGCACAAGATGTGGATATATGCGAGCACATGTTTGACGGAGACCCAGCTGACCCGTTAAGCCAAAAGAAACTCGACTTTCAGAATTCGTTCGCATTCGAAAACTATACACTCAGCATGAATCCGTTAGAGTATGAGTTCTCTAATATTGACGGTACGTCTATTCACACTAAGACTAAGCGCAACGAAGACTTCTTCACCTTATTTGAGTTTTCTGCGAAATGGGACCCCGTTCCCACCATGCTCTGCCAAAACCATACGCAGATTATTCCTGGTTTTATGGGGCAGACAACTTCTTACAACGCGAAAACGATAAAACCTGAGGTCCTCATACTAGGTGAAAACAAAAGCCTGGGAATAGCTAAGTATATCCATGGTGAATTTGGAAAAGGCCAGTGGACATTTTACGGAGGACATGACCCGGAAGACTACCAGCATTTTGTGGGCGACCCGCCCACAGATTTAAATCTGTATCCTAACTCTGCAGGCTACCGGCTTATCCTAAACAACATCCTCTTTCCTGCTGCCAAAAAGAAAAAGCAGAAAACCTAGTTTTTAAACTTCCAGGTTGCGCTGAGTACTCCAAACCTTGGGACCATAGAATATCCAGGAGCTATCATAGGGTCATCTGAGAATATGCCATATGTCGCGTTAATCATTTGCAGCTTGATCGACAATGAGTTGATCTTTGCAGACACATACGGGTGAATCATGACCACATTACCGTACTGTCTATTGGACTGAACAAAGTACTCATCAATAAAGGGTAAGTAACCACGAGCAAAATAAGTCGAGTAATATCCGCCCTCACTTCCTAGCCTGATTCCCATCTTGTGTTTGAACAACCCAAACTTGAAAGCAACATCGAAGTCAGCCACCAACTCGGGTATACTAAACACATCGCTAGCACTGCTCAACTGATACGTAGCACGAGGGTGAATTACCCAGTGTCTACTGGCATATCGTACACTCAAGGTATTTCTATTGGTGTAAAACGCATTTGCTGCCTGTACCGCAGCGAAATTACTGTCAATGTAAATCCTATTCTGGAATAACGTTATATCCGACCCAAGCTCTATAAGTAGACTATCACGATTAAAATTCCATTTTGCTCCAGCTCGGGTGATCAATTCCTTATCAAACTCATTCTTGTAAGACAGAATCGAAGACGAATAGCGATAGAACTTATAGCTCGGTTCTTTTAACCAAAACCCAGCATCAACCGAAAAACTAGATTGCCAAAAACTATTGCTATCTAATTGTCCACCTAATAAGTAAATGAAATCGGCATCAATCTTTGCATCACCCTGATTAAACCCAAGTGGGATATAGTACCCTGCACCATGAATAGCCACCTTGGTAGAAGCTAATTCTCCGTTCGCCTCAAGCTTCAAGTTATGCAATAAAGTTTCATTTGAATTGTTCTTCAAATCAATAAGCTCATAAACTGCACCTGTGCTAAGAGAGACATCCATTCGTTCTAGAGAACGTCTGTGGTCCAATGTAAAGCCTGCATGTGGGATGAGCATCTTAACCGAATCTCGAAATGAAGTAACGTTAGGAGCCAGAAGCTGCTCATAGTAAATCGTTGACACACTTTCGTCCTCAAACCTCCATGAATCCCAATTAAGTCCAATATTGGAACGGATATTCCAATTAGCTGAATCCGTTTGATAGAGATCAATCTTGTGTGTCAAATCCGAGACCACAAACAACTCATCTGATAATCCATTTGATGAATAGACATCGGAATACAATGCACTGAATCCATCCAGCGATTGCTCGATCGAATAACTAGAATCGATCGGCACACCCCAGTTGGCACCTCTACTATCTCTTCTCACTGAAAAATCCAATGACAGCTCCTGTTTTTCATTCAACCGACTGGAAAACCGAGAATCCCAGTCGCTATACTTACCAAATGAGTTGGTTACCCAACCTGGATAACTCTCTCGTGTAAACTCCATGAAAAACCGCGCTTTATCACCTATTGGCCGATCGAGGCTGGCTCTAATACTCTGATTTAAGTTTTGGCCCAATCCGACTGATAATACGGAATAGGCGTTCGAATCTTCGGGATTTATTGTCCAAGCCCTGCGACTTGGCAGCACCCTATCAAACCCTGCATAATCGGATGTATAACCCTGAAACACCTCTTCGTCTACATGACCAATATTCGAGTAGCTTCCCAATATCTGAGCATTCAGAAATTCAGGTAGAACAACCAGTGCGAGAAAGAGAAAAACGTACTTCATTTAAGGTCAAAAAAAAAGCCTTGCACAAATGTACAAGGCTTTTAAAATCCGGCAACGACATACTCTCCCAGGTATTACCCTAGTACCATCTGCGCTAATGGGCTTAACTTCTCTGTTCGGAATGGTAAGAGGTGAGCCCCATCGCTATAATCACCGTAAAATCATCAATATCAAAAAATCTTGAATAATATAAATAGTAGAAAACCTACGGGTAATTAGTATCGCTCAGCTTTGATATTTCTACCTTTACACTTGCGACCTATCAACGTCATAATCTTTAACGACCCTTAAAAGAAGTCTCATCTTGAGGTAAGTTTCGCGCTTAGATGCTTTCAGCGCTTATCTCGTCCGAACATAGCTACCCTGCGGTGCAGCTGGCGCCACAACAGGTACACCAGAGGTTCGTCCCCTTCGGTCCTCTCGTACTAAAAGGAGGTCCTCTCAAACTTCTAACGCCCGCAACAGATAGGGACCGAACTGTCTCGCGACGTTCTGAACCCAGCTCGCGTGCCACTTTAATGGGCGAACAGCCCAACCCTTGGGACCTTCTCCAGCCCCAGGATGTGACGAGCCGACATCGAGGTGCCAAACCCCCCCGTCGATGTGAGCTCTTGGGGGAGATCAGCCTGTTATCCCCGGAGTACCTTTTATCCTTTGAGCGATGGCCCTTCCATGCGGAACCACCGGATCACTATGCTCTACTTTCGTACCTGATCGACCTGTATGTCTCTCAGTCAAGCTCCCTTATGCCATTGCACTCTACGCACGGTTACCAAGCGTGCTGAGGGAACCTTTAGAAGCCTCCGTTACTCTTTTGGAGGCGACCACCCCAGTCAAACTACCCACCAAGCACTGTCCTTCGCAAGAAGTTAGACTCTAGATAAGCAAAGGGTGGTATTTCAACAATGACTCCACAACGCCTGGCGACGCCACTTCAAAGTCTCCCACCTATCCTACACATTACTTATCCAAAGCCAATACTAAGCTATAGTAAAGGTTCACGGGGTCTTTTCGTCCCACTGCGGGTAATCGGCATCTTCACCGATACTACAATTTCACCGAGCTCATGGCTGAGACAGTATCCAAATCGTTACACCATTCGTGCAGGTCGGAACTTACCCGACAAGGAATTTCGCTACCTTAGGACCGTTATAGTTACGGCC